>Ga0209930_1000004_pt1 | contig 2043057 bp, 1904 predicted proteins | sample ThiBiot_500_biof_2_FD_183948 | JGI IMG/M metagenome (GOLD analysis project Ga0209930, IMG submission 183948) | Wastewater bioreactor microbial communities from Cape Town, South Africa - Thiocy_cont_500_biof (SPAdes) | ecosystem: Engineered > Bioreactor > Thiocyanate-remediating >...
CAGTACTTCCCGAAGGGCACCGACCTGTCGCGGCACACCCCGGCCGACCTGAGGGCCGTCGCCGACGAACTCAACGCACGCCCCAGAGCAGTCCTCGGACACCAACCACCGGCCGCTCTCTTCGCCACGCTGCTAGCGTCGGCAAACCACCCACCGTTGCGATGACCACTGGAAACCACCACGACGCCAGGGGGTCCGTATTCAGCCGTCGTTGACAGTCGCACCACTCAAGCTGCATTGCCGACGCCCGGTTCCTCACCCGCGACAAGCGCGGCGCGTTGGCGAACTGCTCGCTTGTGGCAGGAGCGCTCAACGAGGCCGCGAGCGCCGCTGCTGGCCGCAGTGTCACGGGCGTAGGCGTCAGGCGACGGACTCCTCGCGCCCCGACCATCCGAGGACGTAGGGCTCCCAGTCCGCCGACAGACCTTGATGGCTGGAGACGCCCGCCAACGGCGCGCTGGGCCGCGCCGGTTTGAACGACAGCGTCCAGCCGATCTCGGAAAGCAGGTGGTCCGCCTTGCTGTGGTTGCACCTGGCGCACGCCGCGACGACGGATTCCCCGGCATGAGGTCCCGACCGGCTCCTGGGGATCACATCATCGATCGTGTCAGCGCGACCCGCGCAGTACTCGCGCCGCTCACGGTCCCGTGCGATGACCCCGCGCCGCGTGATGGGCACCCGCGTGCGACGAGGGACGCGCACGTAGCGGTTCAGCCGTACGACCGACAGAGCCTCCAAGGTCACGTGCTCAGAGTGCAGCAGGTCGTCACAACACGGCTCGACGCACGAAATCACGCAGAGAGGTTCATGCGAGGCGTTCAGGACCAAGGTGCCGTTCATGCGACAGCACCCTCAGACGTGGGGAGACCGCTACCGCCATGCGCCTCACGCCAGCATGGCGACGGTGCTCGTGACGAGCGTGGCGAGTAGCCAATCTCCCCCTACAGATGGCGCTGCGCGGCCTCGGGACTTGCTCGATGAGCGCACCTGACAGCTCGACCTGCTCCGTGCTCGGCAAACGCCATGACTCCCGCATCAGAGGAACTGATCGCTCGAGTGATACACGGCGGTGAATCATCAGCACCATGAAGCCGCACTACGGGACCACGTGGGACGAGTTGGAGCTGACACCGCGCCATACCTCCTGGCAGATGCTGAGGGCCTTGCGGCACGACCCGCCGCGCCAAGCCGCAGACGATCCCGCGCGTCGGGCGATGTTCAGCGCCGCACTGGAGCAGTCCGAGCAGTTCTTCCGCGCGGCCGAGGCGAGCGACGTTGATACGCGTCCCCTCCTGCTCTTCTACGGCCTCTCACAGTCGGGGCGAGCGCTGCGAGCTGCCGCGGACCCGGAGGACCGCTGGGCGCGTGCAGGCGGCCACGGTCTGAGGGTCGATGGCGAAACCGTCGACGGCCAACTGTCGTCGACGCTCGTCGCCGACCAAGGGAAGGGCCTGTTTCGCGACGTAGCGCGGACTCTGAACCGGGCATCGCTGCCCGTGGCCCAGAGCGTTGGCGCGCTAACCCGGCTTGGGCGACTCGGCTCACGGTTCGCGCTACCTGGCTACGAACCGGACTACGGACCGCTCGTACTCACTACCGACGGCTTGGGGCCTCTGGATCTCGCGCGAACGAACCTACGTGCTGAGTTGTCCGTCCCCGCAGGGTTGTGGGCGCGCGAGCTTCCAGAAGTCGGCGTCCGAACAACCTCTGACTACAACGCCTACAAGGAACACGTCCGTGCCCGCTTGGCGCACTACCCAACCCTGAGCGAGGCGAGGCTCGTCGAGCGGGGGCTCGGCCACTTCGACCTCGGAGGGGTGGGCGCCAACAGAACCGTTCCACTGGAATGGCCCACCCGACCGCATCCGGGGGTCGACGAAGTCGACGTTGCACTTGCACCGTTCGGCGATGGCGACGGCCGCGACGTGACGGTCTACCCGAGCGTCCCTGGCTCTGACTTAGCCGCCCACCCGTACTTGCTGTGGTGGGCCGTCCTCTACGTGATGTCGCACTTCGTTCGCTACGAGCCCACCCGCTGGGCACAGATCATCGATATCGACCGCAGCGCCGAAGGGGCTGCGGTCGAGTACCTGTGCCGTCAGGCGCTCGATGTGCTCCCCGAACTGATCCACCGGACCCTCACGCGACCAATGCCATCGGCTGACCAATAGTGCCTGGCCCGTTTGATGGATGGCGTTCGACGTATCCCGGTAGGTGACGCCGTGGTAGGACGTGATCGCAATGGCGGCCAGGATCGCAATGACGCCCGCGAAGATAAGGGGCTCCACGGTCGTTCGCCGCGTCGTCGCCTATCGGCTCTACCTGGTCGCGGGCGAGGAGAATAGGCGCCACCTCAACGAACTGCTCGGCTGGGCCATTCACGCGGAAGAAGTCAACACCATAGACGTCACGTGGGTCGACGTCAGCGAGCCCTACGACGCCCTGTACGCCGGGCAGGCAGCCCTCGACGCCATCGGCCGCGAGAGCCCGCGAAGCCACCACAAAGGCCTGCGAGCTAGCCTACGCGGCCAACCACGTCGACAAGGACGGAACGCCGATCCGACTGCACCGACCCTCCACAACCTGGGGATCTTGGGCTTCGTGCCTCACTGCCCTGCGTGCAGCGCGCCGCGTCTACTAAGGCTCATATCGTGGAGTTCAGGGGATTCTGAACGATCTCACACCCTACAATGCGCCCGTGTATGACGCAGATGCGCCAAATTGCCAGACTAAGCCAGTTCGGGATCGAGCCTCCCCATGAGTTCGGAGTACCGGCGTCGAAGACTCTTGGCCTCCCTTGGCCCCGAATGCGAGAAAGTGGCGTTGATCGCTATCGTCTGCAACTCTTCGGAGCAAGGTTCAACCAGCAAACCGAGGGTCGCTACCGTGATTGCGTCACGGCTTCTGCCTGCTTCCTGGTGGATCCGCGCGAGAATTCCCGCCGCGTCGACGATGGCGCCGACCATTTTTTGGATGTCGTAGTCGGCCCATACGTAGGCAGTAGGGGAGATCCCCCTGAATGGGCGGTCGCGTACGAGCGCCATCGCGGCCGCGAGCTCATCGACCTGCTGTTGCCCCTCGAACGCCACCGCTTGCGCGAGGTGGTGCTGGAATCGCGCCCAGTCGGTCCGGACGCCCTCACCGAGACGGAAGAGTCCATCGACGTCGACCAGGGGCAGGACGCCATCGCCGAGACGTTCGCGCGCTCGGCGGATGAAGACGTTGCGGGTGTTGGGGTTGCCTCGTTCGCCCTTCCAGATCATCTCGTCGAGATCCGGGCCGGAAGCGGGGCCGTGGAGCGCGAGGTACACGAGCAGTTCGACGGTCCGCGGGGTAAGTGGTCGCCCGCCGATGCCCTCCACCTGGACCGGGCCCAAGAGGTTGAGCCTGATCCCCGCGGCCATGAGGTTTGGCTCGTTGACGATGAGATGGGCTCTTCGTAGTGCCGCAACGTCGTCCTGCGCGCTGGTCGCCGGCGTTCCGTTGGCGGCGTGTGGTTCGGGTGGCAAGGAGGTGAGGAGTAGCGCGCGCAGCTGGTCGGCTTGTTCCGAGGTCAGCCGCTGGGTTTGGAAGGTGATGTCGAGCGGCTCGAGTCGGGCCATTCCCGCGGAGTCGACTCGGATGGTCCACGCGTCGTCGACGTCTTGACGGGTCAAGGTGACCGCGCCGCTCCAGGGCCGGCTCGGGGGCGTGGTGAGGCCAGATTCGATGGAGACGATCGGCAGCCACACGTCGTCCAGTTCCCGGCGTGCGCGTGCCTGGTGGACGTCGGCCAGGCCCCGAGTGGCGAGCAAGTCGGAGACCGACTTGGCCCATCCGGTTCGTTCGTCGCGTTCGTCGGTGGCGCGCAGGCGGAAGTCTTCGAACGCGTCGGTCAGGTCGGCGAAGGGGTCGTCGGTGTGGAGGGCGAGCTGGCTGGCCAGGTCGGAGGTGGCTGCCTCCATGACCAGCGCGCGCAACGCCTCATCGGCGGTGGTGTCGTCGCCGGTGACGGTCAGCGTCCCGGCTGCCTCGAGGTTGAGGATGAGGGTCGCGTCCTCGGTGTGGCCGAGGGTGACGAGCAGCGGGTACGGGGTGCCCTGTGCGGGGTCGTCGATCGCTTCCTCGGTGGCGACGTCAGCCGTCGGCGCGACCCAGGTTCGCGGATTCCTCGCGGTAAACGGCGCTGCTGCGTCTGGCCTTTCCTCGAGGAGCAGCAGGGTCAGGTGGTGCTCGTCGAGGAGGAGCGCTGCCACCCGCGGGAGCTCGCGGCCGGCGTCGAAGCAGCGGCAGGCGAGGTTGTGCAGGGTGGTGCGGATCGCGTCGATGCTGACGGGGGTGGTGGCGGTGCGCAGGGTGCGTTCGGCGGACGCTGCGGGCGACGTGGGCTCGGGCATGGGGATGGTCTCCCCCACGCGTCGGGCTCGCTGCTGTAGGTGTCGGCGGCGGGCGATCTCGCCGACGATGCCGGCGGCGCCGAGTGCAGCCAGGCCGAGGAACCAGGCGCTCGCCGCTTGACGCTCGTCCTCGTGCGCACGGGCGATCGACGTGCCGGTTGCAGTCTCCTGCGACCCGCCGTTCGTCGTGAGGTCGGCCGGTGAAGGCGTCCGGGTGAGCGTCGGTGCGGGCTTGGCCGTCGGTGCGGGCGACAGCGCCGGTGATGGGGGAAGGTCGGGCCTTGCTGCCGACGCGACCTTCGGCTGCTGCGGGGGTTCGGGCACCGGTGCGGTGGTCGGCAGACGCAGGACCCAGCCCGGTCGCAAGGTGTCCGGTTCCGAGAGGTGGCTTCCGTCGCTCTGGGTGATCCCGACGTTGAGGATGGCGATTTCGGGGTAGCGGTGGCCGTCGCCCAGGTGCTCGGCCGCGATGCTCCAGAGGGTGTCTCCCGGCGTCACGACGACTGACGGACCGGCGGCTGTGGAGGCAACGGTGTGCACCGCGGGCGGGAGGTCCGTGGCGTCGGCGGGGAGCAGGAGCGTCCAGCCCGGCTTGATGAAGTCCGCGTCGCGTAGCCGCGAACCGTCGGGTTGGGTTCGGCCGGTGTTCAGGTCGCGGATCTCGGTGTATCGCAGCGGGTCGCCGAGGTGGCGCTCAGCGAGGTCCCAAAGGGTGTCGCCGCGGTGGACAGTGATCGACGGCAGGGCCACCGATGGTGCCGCCGCGGCGGACGTGGGTGTCGTCGCGGGTGCGGCCGGCGCAGCGAGAGGCGCGGCGTCTGCTGGCGCAACCGGGGTGAGGGTAGCGACCAGAGCGCTGGCGGCGGCGGGGCTGGCCGGTGTGCTGATGGCGCTCGTGGTGGCGACCAGGAGACCCGCGGTGGCGATCAGGCGCGCGGCGGTCCGCTGGAGGCCACCGAGCATCGGGATCCGCGGCGCGTGCACGCGTCGTGCGGATGCGGCGAGCTCGACGAGGACCGAGCCGGTGAACGCGGCCCAGGTGGCCCAGGCGACGGCGCCGAGCACGGCCAGGAGGAGGGACCCGTCGTCCGGTGACATGACCCGGTCCCACAGCTGCCCCCAGGTGGGCACCTGGTCCGGCAGGTAGACCGGCGCGAGCGCGACGAGGGCGGTCGGGACGCCGACGACGAAGCCGAGCAAGGCCATGGCGGCGCCGAGTCCTCGGGCGAGGTCTGCGCGGGTCGGGCGGGTGGGGGTTGTGGTCATGTGCCACCTCCGGTGATGGCTCCGACGAGGACGGCTTGGGCGTGCGCGGTGACGGTCAGCTGGTCGATGCCGATCAGCGACAGGAACGCGGTGGGGGTGGTGCGGGTGACGGTGACGGTCAGGCGGGTGCGGTCGGCGGAGACCTCGACGGTGCCGGTGGCGCCGGCTGCGGTGAGGTAGTGCTGGGCGGCCTGGACGGCTTGGGTGCGGTCGACGTGGCCGGTGCTGCCGGCGGTGGCGGCGGCGGTGTCGAGGGCCTGGCCGCCGGCGCGGGCGGCTTCGGCGGCGGTGGCGGTGGCCTGCTGGGTGGCGCGCAGCTTCGCGCCGCCGTCGGCGACCAGGCCGAGCAGGACGAGCAGCCCGAGGGCGCTGATCGCGAAGAAGACCGTCACCGATCCCCGGTCCGGGTCGGTGCGCCACGGCGCGGGCCGGCGGCTCATCGGGACCGGTACCGGTCGAGCGGTGAGGTCGCCTGCCCCGCGATGGTGCGTGAGCCGGGTACGCCAGGGATGGCCAAGTCGGCCAACGACACGACGCAGACCACCTGGACGCTGATCGCCGCGTCCACCCCCAGCGGGGCGGCGAATCCAGTCGTGTCAACCGTGATCTGGGTCGAGACGCAGTGCGATGCGGCCAGCTCGCGCTGGGCTGACGTCGTGGCGGTCGCGCGGGCGGCGTCCGCAGTGCGGGTCAGCGAGGCGTCGCGGGCCGCGGCGCGTACGGCCTGCTCGACCGCAGCCGACGAGGTCTCCACGCGTCCGGCCAGCACCAGCGCCCCCAGCAGGAGCAGCAGGGCCGGCGCCAGGATGGCCAGCTCGAGGCTGACCGACCCACGATCGTCGTGATGGCACCGCGCCCATCTCATGGAGCGCCTGCCGTGGTGAACCGCTCGAGCGGCCCGGCCGCGGACTGGGACACCGCGAACCCAGCGACGCCGGGCAGCACGGAGACGGATCGGCCCGTGACGACGACCTGCACCTGCCCCGCCGCAGGGCTGGCCGTGGTGACGTCCGCGTTGAGGAGGGTGTCGGCGCCGTGGTCGGCGATGAACGCCAGCGCGCTGCCACGTCCTGCAGCCGGGGTGGAGTGGTAGGCGCGGGCGACGCTGACGCCCTGTTGTGCGGCGGCCAGGGCGAGCGATCGGGCGTGGAACCACAGGGCGTACTGGATCAGCGCGGTGACGATCAGAAGCAGCGCGGGGAACACGATGGCCAGCTCGAGGCTCACCGAACCGCGGTCACCGGTGGTGCGCTGGTGCGGGCGTGGGGCGGGCATCAGTTGATCTGGTTGATGCGCCGTTGGACGGCTGCGGTGATGGCTGCGACGAGGAGCCCGGCGATCAGGATAAGGCCGAGAATGATGATCACCAGCTCGAGCGTGGTGGCTCCCACGTCGCTGTTCACCTGCCGGCGCACGTTCGCGCGGGTGGTGGTGATCAGGGCCTGCAGGTAGGTGAGCGTGAGCAGGACGGGCATCTTCTTCTCCGTTCAGGTCAGCAGGATGCGCATCAGGGCGGGGTAGCCCAGCAGGGCCATGAAGCACAGGCCGAGCAGGGAGACGGGCACGACCATGTGTTCGGAGGCGGCGTTCGCCTGGGTCGTGGACGAGGCGAGCAGCTGGGTTCGCAGGGACGCGGCGCGGGCGCGCAGGGTCGTGTAGACCGCGGCACCGTCCCGGCCTGCGAGCCGCATGATGTCGGCGGTGTCGGCCAGTTCGCTGACCCCGGTCTCGGCAGCCAGGTCGGTGAGCCCGGTCCAGGACGGTTGGCCGGCCAGCTCGGCGCGCAGGAGTGCGTCGCCGATGCGGGTGAACTGCGGTGATCCGCCGATAGCAGCGGCCCGGTCGAGGGCCTCGGTGGGGCCGGCGTCGGCGAGGCGTTCCATCGCCACGAGCTCCAGGAACACGCACGTCGCCGCCCGCAGTGCGGCGCGGGTGCTCGCAGCGTCTCGCCGCAGCGCCAGGTCCGGCAGGAAGAAGAACACGCCGCCCAGCAGCAAGCCCCCCGCAGCCGGCACCGCGAACGGCAATTGGATGCCGGTCAGGAGCAGGACCGTGCTCATCGTCGGCGGGAAGGCCAGGCCGACCAGGGTGTAGCCGATCTTCTTGGCGGCGAGGTCCTCGGGACGGAGCTGGACGGTGCGCAGGTCCAGGGCGAACCGCGCCAGGCCCAGTTCCCGCACCGCCTGGGGCAAGATCCGCGCCTTCAGCTGGCCGAGGCGGCCGCGTGGCGTCTCGGCGGGTTGTGTTCGTAGGTCGGAGTCGGCCGGTAGGAGGCGGTGCACCGCGTCGGCCAGGTCGGGGTGGGCTGGTGCCAGACCGGCGAGGATCACGACGAGTCCGGCGCCGACCAGTCCCCCGGCCAGCAGGGTCAGCCACAGCGGGGTCATCGCGGACCCCCGGCCCCGATCCCGGGCCCGGTGAGGAACCGGGAGGCGGGCGGGGTCAGGGTCAGCGCCCGCATCCACAGCAGGCAGCCGGTGAACGCCGCGGCGATCGCGGCCAGGACGAGCTGGCCCAGGGTGTCGCCGTAGGGGGCCAGGTACGTGCCGTTGAGGGTCAGAACTCCGGCTACGCCGAGGGTGATCAGGGTGACGAGCCGGGCGGTGGAGCGGGGCTTAGCGCGTTCTGCTTCGACCTTGCGGCGAGAAGCGACCTCGTCAGCCACCGAACCGGCCACGGCAGTAAGCACCCCCGCCAGGCCCGGGCCGCGGCGTCGGGACGCGAGCAGGAGCGAGGCGACGACGAAGTCCCCCGAGGCGTCGTTCAGGTCGTCGGCGAAGGCCCGGAGGGCTTGTTCGGTCGGCCACCGGGCGGTCAGTCGTGCGACCAGGGCGCTGACTTCCGTGCGCAGCGGCGGTGGGCAGGACGATGCTGAGACGGTCAGGGCCTGCTCCAGCCCGACGCCGGTGGCCAGGACGTCGGCCAGACGGCGGGTCCACTCCTCGATCGCCTCGACCCGGTCGATCGCCCGGGCGGCGACCTTCGCCGAGCCGAGCAAGTACGGCAGCCCCACGAGCACCGCGGCCACGATCAGCCCGGCAACCGGCCAACGCGTCACCGCCCACACCGTCAACCCCGCTGCGCCGGCAACCAGCCACCGCCACCGACCCCACCAGCCCGCCCCGGCCCGTGCCCGCCGACGACGAGCCTTCGGCGGCGCTGGTTCGGTGCGCCGCACGCCCAGCACCGTGACGAGAAGCCCCGCGACGAACACCGCTCCCGCAATGGCGGCCAGAAGGACGCTCACCGGGCACCGCCCACGGGGCTGGGCCAGGTGCCGTCGCGGTGGTCCAGCAGGCGCTCGTCGAACCCCGCCCGAACCAGCTCGTGCAAGAACCCCGGCCGATGCAGGGGCACGGCCCGCCCGTCCGGACCGGGTCCGAACACCGCGGTGGTGGCGGGCCGGTTGGTCTCCCCCAGACCGTTGACCTCCAGGACCTGCGACACGTACCGATGTCGTTGGCCGTGCTCGGTGAGCAGCTCGATGTGCACGAACAGATCCACCGAGCCGGCCAGGAGCCGGTAGGCGAACGTGTCGGTCATCTGCACCCCGGCCGACAGGCACAAGGTGACGATCCGGTCGATCGCGTGCGCCGCGGTGCGGGCGTGCAGCGTGCACAGCGACCCGTCGCCGGTGGACATCGCCTCAAGCATCGGCAGGACCTCGGGGCCGCGGACCTCCCCGACGATGATCCGGCGCAGGTTCAGCCGCAGGGCGTCCACGACGAGGTCCGACAACGTCACCTCGCCGGCCCGGCGCCCCGCGGCGTCGTGCTCGGCAGAGCCCTCGCGAGCCTCGAGTGCGACGACCCGGGGGTGCCGGTCGGGCAGGTCGTGCAGATGGAGCTCGTACTCCTTCTCGATGGTGGCGAACCGTTCCATCGGGTCGAACTCGTTCGCCAGCGCCCGGATCAATGTCGTCTTGCCAGCGTTCTGCAGGCCCGTCACCACGATGTTCTTGCCCGCCCGGACCGCCGCCCGCAGGAACCCCGCCAGCACCGTGTCCAAGGTGCCCAGCGCGATGAGGTCATCCAGGTCGATGTCCCGCACCCGGTGCCGGCGGATCACCACATGCGGCTTGGGTGTCGTCCAGGCGACGGCGGCCAGTCGGGACCCGTCCTCCAGGCGCAGGTGCAACGCGGGATGCGCGGAGGTGAACGTGCGTTCCGCGCCGCCGGTGCGGGCGGCCAGCAGCTGCAGGGCCTCGATCAGCTCCGCGTCGGAGTCCGCCACCGGTGGGTGGCGCACATCGCGGCCGTCGGCGTAGGAGACCCAGACCTGGTCGTAGCCGTCGACTTCGATGTTCTCCACGTCCGGGTCGTCGATCAGCGGCTGCAACCGGCCCAACCCGAACAAGGCCGCCATCACCGCTCGAGCCGTCGCCAGCTCTACGTCGACCGGCCACGGCTCTTCGCCCCGGCGAACCCGGTCACGCCCACGTTCGGACAGCTCCGTGGCGACGAGCGAACGGGCCAGCTCGCGACGGGCGTCCGGTGCCTGGATCGGCCCGTTCTGCAACCGCTCCGCCAGCCGCTCGGCCACGACGGCCCGCACCTGCCGGACCAGCGTTGGGTCCGCGACCGCCAGCACGGACTCCCCCACCGTCAGCCCCGGGATCGTCGTCGGGACGACCGGCGCGGCGGGGGCGAACACGCGCGCGGGGCGCTCGTCGAGGCCGGTCATCGCGCCACCACCGGATCGACGTCCGGCACCAGCTCGGCCACCCGCCGCACCAGCGACCGGGCCGAGCGCATCAGCGCCGACCGGTCGATCCACCCGCCGGAGCCGCCCTCCATCAGCGCCCGAGCCACCCGAACGTCGTGCACAACCGCGAGCACCTCCCCCACGCCGAGCGCGGACGCGATGTCCGCGGACGTGTACGGGCCTGGGTCCACCACCACTCCCACCGGTGCGGAGCCGCCCTGTCGCTGCGGAGTAAGAGCGCGGACCGCGGCCGTCGCCGGCAGCACCGAGGCCAGTTCGCCGCGCACGACGACCGCCAGCAGATCGGCCGCCGCCAACCAGGCCGTCGGCTCCCAGCGATGCCCCAGTCGCCCGACGTCGACCAGGACATCGACACCGCCCGCCGACAGGTCGCGCGCCACATCGACGAGCGCCGCCCATGTCGGCCCCAGTGGCCGGGCCTGACGCGGGTCGGCGATCCCGGGCAGCACCATCCGCGCGCCGCCCGGGTCCAGCGCCACGCAGCAGCCGATCACCCGCTCCCCCGACAGGGGCAGGCGAGCCGCCGCCAGCACCGAGACCCCTGCGGCGTCGGCGATCCCCGCCCGCAACGGCCCGCTCACCAGGCCCGAACCCGCGGGATCGGCGTCGATCAGCAGCACCCGGCGACCCGAACGCACCTCAGGCCAGACCGACGCCACAGCGAACGCGGTCGTCGTGACCCCCGGCGCACCGTGGGCCGAGGTGAGCGCGACGACGCTCACGGGGTCACCGCCGGCAGCACCACGATCACGAACCGGCCGGTCGCCGCCCGGGTCGCCAACGCCGGACCATCCCCCGCCGAGGCGACCACGTCGACGACCACCGTGCCGTTGACGTCCGCCGGCCCGACCCGCACCACCTGCGCGGCGAACGAGCGCGGCACCCCCGGCGCCGGGTCGGCCCCCGCCGCCGGCGCGTCGACCACGAGCAGCCGATCACCAGCAGACAAGCCACTGGCCGGCACGCGACCCGCCGCCAGCGGCAGAGGCACGAGCACCTGCTCAGCCCCGACCACGCCCGCCGACGTCACATCGGCGCGGGTCACCAGGGCCCCCGCCCGCAGCTCCACAGTCGCCCGCTGCCCCACCAGCGAACTCGCCTGGCCGGCCGGCACCACGGCGACCGACGGATCCACAGCGACCGACGTCGTCGTCAGGTCCTCACGGGTCACCACGGAGCCGTAGGCCACGTCCCGGGCCACCATCACCACCGGCACCCGATGCCCGGAGGCGGACACCAGCCAGATCGCCGCCAACGCACCCAGGACCACCATCGCCACACCCGCGACCAGCAGCCCCGGACGACGCCGACCACGCGGCCCGACCACGCTCACCGGTCGAAGCCCGTCCACGGCCGTCCGACCGTCCAGCCCTCGGCGTTCGCCTGTCGTCGTCATCGGTCCCCCTTCGCGGCAGCCGCACGCGGCCCCGTTCGACTCAGCTCGTCGTCACGAGCACCTGCACCTCACCGACCCGTATCTGCCCGGTCGAGACCCGTGTGACCGTCAAGGAGCCCGATGCCCCGCCACCGGTCCAGGTCACGTCCCACGTCGTCGTCGCCCTGATCGGGTACGCCAGCCCCGGCTGCTCGGCCGACGAGCGCTGGTAGACGTGCTGGCACGTCGGCGACGTCACCCCGCCGGCGTAGTACGCCGTCCCGGGGTTACGGCATGTCTCGGAGAGGCCGTCACCGGTGTCCCAGACGATCTGGCGCGCCTGCGCCGTTGCGGTCACCGACAGGCCCGGCACCGCGGCCGTCGCCGAGTTCGGGCCCCACGTCGCCGGCGTCACGCCCGTCCACAACCACACCGGGACCCCGACCGTGGCGAACTTGTCAGCGGGGATGGACAGGTGGATCTCCGGACCCAACAGCGTCATCTGGTCCACCGCCTGCTGCGCCAGCTGCGCCGGCGTCACCGACGTGCCGCCATAGCCCGGCGGCGGCGACGCGCGCCATGTCCACCCGCCTGCGCTGCTCCCCGGGCGGATAGGGAAGCAGAGCACGTCCCAGATCGCGCCGTTCGGGTAGTGCCCCTCCCACCACACGTTGTCCGCCGGCTGAGGATCGGCCAGCTTCCAGTAGCAGCCGTCCTGGTCGTTCCACCATCCCCAGACGGGGTCGAAGCAAGACACCTGCGCGCCCGTTGCGGGAACGGTGCAGACCCGTTGCCCGGTGCTCGCAACGACTCCGCTGTTCGGCGTGCCGGCACTCGGCTGGGTCCCAGGCTGGGTGACCTGGACGACACAGACCTGAGTGCCCGGCAGGCACGAGACCGGGTCCGCGGCGTCGGCGCGCGACGCGGAGCCGACAACCACCGTGGCCAGGACGGCGACCGTGGCCGCCAGCTTGCTCAGCACGTCTTGTCCCGGTTGACGACCGACGCGCGGATCGTCCAACGACCGTCGTAGAAGTACGCCGTTGAATCCGTGATCAAGCGCGCGGCTTGGCCCGGCGCCGCGGCCGACGCCCCCGTTGCGGCGTAGACGGGCTGCCAGTTCGTCGAGTCGACGCAGTCGGTGATCTTGGCGCTGCCGCCGTCTCCGGGGACGACGTCGGACACGGTGGGCTGGATCGAAGGTGAACCCCGGAAGACGATCCCCGACTGCCGCAGGGTGAACTGCGTCTGCCCGACGTCCGCGAGAGCCTGGTCGACGGCGTACGTCTGAAGCTCAGGTCCGATCGTCTGGGGTGGGTCGGCGTAGAGGGCGACCTTGGCGTCCCAATAGCCTCGATAGGCCTTGAGGATCGCCGCCTCGGCGGCGGCAACGGCCGGATCGACCGAGGCCGTCGGGGTTGCCGTCGACGGAGCTGCCGTGGTTGCTGTCACGCCCGATGTCGTCGTGCCCGGGCCAGGGGCGCTGTTTGGCGAGCAGGCGGCCACGAGCAACGCGACCATGACGACGGTCGCGCCCCCTGCGGTGCTCTGTCGACTGCCCATCGGCGCACACCTGCTCCCGTCCGGCCCACAAGCACGGCGGGCCGGCTTGACGGCGGTGTCGGTTTGTCCCATTGGACACCCCGATCCGTCATAGGCCAACCCTCGAAAGGTCAGGAGCTTCCTGACTGCGGCGCATCGCATGGCACTGGTGTGCGCCAATGCAGACACGACCGAGGGTGTCGGCCCGAGATCTGTGGACATCACTCAGCTCGCCGCCCGCTGTGGACAAGTCGGCTCCGCCAGCCGCTCCGCGCGTTGCGCCGCGAGTACGGGCGAGCGGTGCCGACGCACCCGGGTCGACCGCAGCGCGGCGCCGATCCCGGGCGTCCGAAGTGCCCCGGAACCGCTCAACACGAGACGCGGAATCAGGCCCAGCCACTCCGGCGTGCCGAGCAGGACGACGCACAGTCGACGGGCCTGCCAGGGTGGCAGACCAAGCTCGTCGGCCATGGTTCGCCAGCCGATCACGGTGCATCGACGGTCCCTGGGCAGTGCCTGCAGCTGCACGGTCATCGCGACGATGTGGTCGGCCTCATCGCGCTGCCAGCCGGCAGCGGACAGCGCCGCCGCCGCCGTCTCCTGCGCGATGGTGAAGTCGACGCTCTCGGCGAGGTAGTCGTCGCTGATCGCATCCAGACCCAAGTCGATCCACTTCTCAAGGCTCTCCAGCTGCGCCGCAGGACCCGCGAGCAACTCCCATGAGCGCCGCTCGGCCTTGCCGAACAGCGCAGCTGCGGCCTCGCCGTGAACCGCTCGGCTCGCGGCCTTCCACACCACTCCCCAAGGCGAGTCGGCCTCACGCAGCCGGGCCGTCGTCAGCACACGCCACGCCGCCTGCCACGCGGAAGCCTCGGCCTGGGAAGCGGCGAACCCCCGCAGGCCCCAACCCGCGACCAGCGGCCGGACGAGGTCGGCTCGGATGAACGTCAGCAGCCGGGTGCCCGCGGCCCCGTCCCAGCCCTCGCCGTCGATCCTCGCCAGCACGCTGAGCAGGCACTCGCGCGTGCGGACGATCCGCTCGCCATCCTCACGCTGCCGTGCTTGGTTCTCGATGGTCATGCTCGCCTCCCCGTGTCGCTTGGACACGGGAGACGTTCCGCAGAGGCGCTGTACAACGCGGTGACATCAGGCCTCGCGGCCGAATGTCACCTCAATGTCCTCGGGCCTCCCGAGGTGTCACCGCCAGGTGCGGTCCACTCGGCAAAGACCTCGCGCGCGGCAGCCCGCACCGCATGATCGGCGTCACCGAGGAGCGACGCCTGGGCCATCGCCCCACAGCCGCGATGGCGGATCACCGCGAGCCGGACGACCACGTCGGGATGCCTCGAGAGACGGTCCGCGAGGCCACCTGGGCACTGCGGATGCTCCAGGATCGCCAGAGCCACACCCATCGGAAGGCGCCCGAGCTCGTTCATCGGCGGGCAGATGATCGCGAGGGCTTCGTCGTCGGCGGTCGGGTCGGTCGCCACCCGCAGCAACGCCGCTGAGTCACCAGCCTTGGCGGCGGCCCACGCGGCCGCTCGCACGGCGCGCGTCGCAGCCGAACTCGAGGCGATCACTCGACTCGAACGCCTGTTCGAACCCATGTGTGGATCCTAAGCCGCCCGAGGAGCCACGGCGTCGCCGGATGTCACTTCAGAGTCCCGGTCCGCGCGGCCCCTGATCGAGTGCCCGGAGCGCGGTGGCACTGGATTGTCACCGCGCCCAGGCAGGGGATGCGCGAGGACATCGCAGATGTCACCGCGATGTACCGGGCCGCAGAGGACCGTCGATGTCTCGTACAGGCACGAGACGCAGCTCGGATCGGTCGCCAGACCACACGACCGAGGTCGTCTACGGTGCCGGCCGCGCGTCACGACGAAGGAGGAACCATGACGATCAGCGTCGAGCACGAGCTGCTCACGGTCGCCGAAGCCGCCGATCGGCTGAGGGTGACGACCCGGTACATCCACATGCTCATCGCCGACGGCACACTCCCCGCAATGCGGCTCGGGCGGCGCTCGATCCGTCTCCGCAAGGAGGACGTCGACCACGTCCTTCGCCCCATCGAGACCTGGATCTCGGAGGGAACGAAGAACACACGCAACCAGCTCGTATGAGTCAAATATGGCGCTGATCTGCGTTCAAGCAGATCAGGTCCTTGCCCGCTCCACCGCGGACTACAGCGCGCCGCCCTTGGCCATGGGCCCCGCAGTCGCAGTCGCGGGACGGCTGTGGCGCTAGCGGATGACGGTCTGGAGGCGCAGTCCGCAGGACCGACGCTGATACCGTTGGTGATGCCGAGCAGGTTGGCCCGTAACTAGCCCAGCGGCCCATCGAAACTGCGGCACGTCCGTGTACGGAGTGCCCGTCCGCCAACTGCGAGGCGTGAGATGACTTCTGTCCCGGTGAACACTCCCCTGTTTCTAGCACTTTCAACTGAACGGCGATCCCGGATATACCTTCTGACGGCTGCGGAGGGCAGCCCGCCCGCGGCTCTCGAGCAAGTCACGACGCTGGCAGATTCAGCAACGGACGCTGGCGCCCTGGTGCAGCACCTCAATTCTTCCGTCGGCTCCGGTGATCGGTCCTCGGTCGAGGACTACCTCACGGATCTGCCTGAAGCGGTAGCGCTCGCGTGCCGCCGGGCCTTGGAGCGTGCGGCTTCTAGCGTCGGCTTGCCCGCAGTCCCGTCTGACTTGCCCGTCGTACGCGAGTTCTTCGCTACGTCGCCGGATGAGATTGTTGAGCATCTGCAAAGCGGGATTACGCTCGGTCTTCAGTTTCTGGTCACGAACGAGTCTCTTCCGGACGATGTCCGGCTGAAGGCCACGCTCTTCGGGGACGAGATGGAGGTTCCATACACGCCGTCGCCGCAATGGCTGCCTGCACCCAACGGCGCACCCTTGCTCGATCGGACCTACCCAAGCGAGGACGACCTGCTCGACGTGTTCCGTGACCCCGTGTGGGAGACGTTCGTCTCCCGTGCGTACTGGCTGTGGGTGCAGGAGGAGGACGATCCGGACTCGGCGAGCGCGACGATCGTCGTCGAGCACTTCGATCAACTCATTGACGACTCGAACGTGTTCCTGCGCTTCGCTGCGGAGGACGACTCGGACACGGAAGGACGCGGGCCGTTGAGCCCGAGGAACCGGTTCGAGTTGTACATCACGTTGCTGGCAATGACGGCCGACCTGGATACGCTCCTATCCGACTGGGGCGAGGATGTGGATTCAGTTGTGCGTGACGACATGCCTCTGACGGTTCTGGCTCAGCCGCGCGAATGGTGGGTGCCGATGCGTGATGCAGCCGATCGCCTCTTTACGGCGGCTCGAACCGGTGCGCTGCACGATCTTGAGCCTCGTACGGTCGGTGAAGAAGTCTTGATCGCCTTGGCGACCCGTACGAGCTATGTGGAATGGGGTCGCGACACTGCGGACTTGATTGGGGTGACCGCGAAGTTCAACTCCCTGCCGACCGACCCGGAATGGGACGGGAAGTACGAGGAAATCCTTCCCCATTTGGTGGGCGATGTCGACGTGGAGATGCTGTGGGATCGGCGACTGGATGGGATTGAGGATCCGGAGGATCCTACGAACGCTTTCCTGCTAATGGGTGACTTCAGGCCCGCGGCATGGCATGACGTTCTCGACGGGACGGCTGAGGACGTGGACTCCGCGGAGGACTGACAGCGGGGCGACTCCGACCTCTCTGGCGCACTCGGGCGCCGTGGCTCGGCCCCGTCAAGGCGCTTGGGCTGCGGCCTGCTGAAGCCGGTAGGTGGCTGACCCGCCACGCTGGACTCGGTCCGTGGGGCGGCAAGCACGACATGTTCCCAGGAGTTCGTATTGCAAGATGGGCTGACTGCCTGTGTCTACTGTTTGATCTGGCCTGCCCCACCCGCGATGACGACGTCGAGGCGCGCGGCGAGGTCACGATCGCGAATGGCACGCGCGTGCTGGTAATGCAGCGCCATGGCGGGCGTGGAATGGCCGGCGCGGGCCTGGAGTTCCGCAACGGAGGCGCCGGCCTCGGCCAGCAGAGACAAGCCTGCGTGGCGCAGGTGATGGAAGCGGAAGGTCAGTGGAAGCCCGCTCCGGCGCGCGGCGCGCTTCACCGCGTCGGCGAACGTCTGCACGGGCGGGGGCGACCCCGGAGTGCGGCCGACGAAGAGGAGCGCGTCTCCACTGCCCCCGACTCCGATCAGGTGGCGCTGGAGTGCCTCAACGACGATGTCAGGCATCGCGATGTCCCTGATGCCGGCGTCGGTCTTCGGCGGCCCGAACATGGCGACGCCGTCGATCCAGGTCACGCCCCGCCGGACGTGCACGATCCGGGTATCGAGGTCGACATCACGCCGCCTGAGGGCCAAGACCTCCCCGACCCGCATTTGGCACCATGCGCCCAGGTGGATCGCTGCCGCGTAGCGCTCACCCACCGCTTCCGCGAGGTCTGCGACCTGATGCGGGGTCAGCACCTCGACAGGCGTCACGGCGCGCGCCTGTCCGGCGCCTCGGATCCGACAGGGGTTCGCGGCGATCAGGTCGTCCGACACTGCCGTGGCCAGCACGGTGCGCAGGAAGGCGTAGACGCGTGCTCGACCAGTGGGGTGCGCCGAATCCAGCTCGTGGTGCCAGGCGCGGACGTTCTCAGGGGAAATCTCGTCCAGTCGCATCCCACCGAGTCGCTTCGGGCTGAGATGGAGCCGCAGGTAGCTCTCGTACGTGCGTCGTGTGGACGGCCGCAACGGCTCACCGCGACCGTTCCGGCGTTCCGCGATCCACTCCGCGACGTAGTCGCGCAGCCGCGGCGGCCGGGATGCCTGGACCGCCTTCGGCGATCCCGCCGCGACCTGCTCGAGCGAGACCTGGGTGCGGGCGAGCCAGGCCCGTGCTGCGGTCTTCGTGGAGAAGGTCGTCGGGGCCGACTTCCATGAGCCGACACCAGTTGCGTAGCGGGCCCGGTAGCGTCCCGAGGGCAGCGCTTCGACAGAGCCGAATGAACTTCGTCCTGGCACCGCCCGCCCCCTCGGCGTGGAAGATACGTGGAAGATCTCTCTTCCACGCGGTTCGTAAGCAGGCCCCGATGTTCCCCTCATCCGCCTAGGTTGTCGGGCCGTTCCTGCACGTCAGAGGCTATATCCGGTAAGGTCGTAGCACCAGCGTCAGCTGCCCGCAGAGGCGGTTCGAATCCCACTCGGGGCACCGCTCTGACCTGCGTGAACGTACCGGCGTGTCATGTGCGCGGCACAAGACTGATGGCAGTGGTTACTCAGCTCGCCGCCCAGCACCGAGCCCGACGACCGAGCCGTGGTGTCCCCACCCCACAAGAACCGGCCGGCGATCACTCATCGCCGCCTGGCCGACGCGACTCGGACCGCCGCGGCCATCCCGCCGTCGCCGTAGGTGATCTCGCCGACCGGTATCGACCGGTCCGCCACGAGGAGCTGCTCCCATCGGTCCTGCAGCTCGATGGCGTGAGACTCGTGTGCGAGGAGGGCCGTGCGAAGGTTCGCGGCGAACACCTCTCTGTGCTTGTCGATGAGGCGGCCGTACAGCTCGAGCCGGTGCGCCATCGACCGGACGTTCGCCGACGCTTCGGCAGTGCGGTACTCCACGAGCGGCTCGGGGACGATCGCAATGCGCCGATCGGTGCCGAGAATCGACAGGAAGAAGTCCCAGTCCTCGAAGCCGGCCCGCATCGACTCGTCGTAGCCGCGACACGCCTGCCACGCCGAGCGCCGCACCAGGGCGGTTGCGGGGCATGCGTTGCGGTGCAGGAAGTCCGCCGCCGTGCCTCCGGTTGGGCGCACGACCGCTTCGACGACCCCGTGCAGCTTCAGGAATGCTGAGGCGGCGACGATCGCCGAATCGCTCTCCAGCAGGGAAACCGTGCGCTCGACGAATGCGGGGCTGATCCGGTCGTCGCCGTCCAGCACGACGACGAGCTCCGTTCCCGCCGCCGCGATGCCCGCGTTGCGGGCAGCGCTCACTCCGGCATTCGTCTGATGCACGACCGTTGCCCGACCTGATGCGGACAGCTCGCCCAGAACTCGTAGTGACTCCGGGTCGGTCGAACCGTCGTCGACGACGATCACCTCGTGCGGCGGCCGGCTCTGCGCCCACGCCGAGGCGACGGCTTCGGCGACGAGAGTCGCCTGGTCATGGGCGGTGACGACGACACTCACGCTCGGCACGGCTCATCATGTCATCGGCATGCCGCTGCTCCCGTGGGCCCGTCTCAGTGGGTGGGGCGTCCGTCGCCGCCGACGCCTCGTCGATCAGCCCCCGAAGTCGGCCCTGTGGTCCGCAGCTCACTGTGCGTACGTGCGCGCCCGGTGCCCGGTGATCTGCTCGATCGCGTCGTTGACCGGCGTGGGCCTGCCGACGGCTCTCGCCATCAGCGCGAAGTGCGCGACCAGGAGGTCGCGGTCCATGAACTGACTCATCTGCTCGATCACGGGCTCCGGGTCGAGGTCCTCGACGACGAGCGGCCGCCCCAGCGTCTGACCGAGGACGCGGACCTGCTGCGCCTGGGTCAGCGGCTCCGGGCCGGTCAGGTCGTAGGTCTGCCCCGCGTGCCCGCCGCGCGTCAGGATGCGTGCGGCCACCTCGGCGACGTCCCGCTCGTGCACGACGCTGAAAGCCGCCTCTGCGTACGGCACGCGAATCACGTCGCCGCCTTGCAGCGGCGCGGACAGCGTGGAGGCGCTCGCCCTCCATCTCGGCCTTCTCGGCGTCGACTTCACCGTGACGGAACCCACGGAGCTCGTCGACCACGTCCGGATGCTCGCCGATCGCTACCAGCGCGCCACCGAGCCGAGTCCGCAGGACGCCCAGGCCGGGTCCGCCTCGCGAGTCGAGGAGCACGTCCAGGGCGGAGCGTGACGGGTCCTCCACGCCCCGGCGCCGTCGAGCCGGACTAGCTCAAGGGGATGGGGTCCACCCGTCCGGCCGTCACGATGCGTCGGACGGACTCGATGGCGTCCCAGTCGTTGGCGTGCATCCCGGCCACGACCCGGTCGTCCTTGACCCAGAACGCGGTGAACCGACGGCCCGCCACGTCGCCGCGCAGGACCACCTCGTCGTACCCGTCCGGGCCGACGCTGCCCACGTACTCGATGCCGAGGTCGTACTGGTCGGTGAAGAAGTACGGCAGCCGGGAGTACGGCTCCGCTCCCCCGAGCATGTTGCGCGCGGCGGTCCGCCCGTGCTCGATCGCGGTGTCCCAGTGCTCCAGGCGAACCCGCCGCCCGAGGGCCGGGTGGTAGGCGTTCGCGACGTCGCCGGCCGCGAACACGTCCGGGTCGGAGGCACGCAGGCGCTCGTCGACGAGCACGCCGTTGTCCGTGTCCAGGCCGGCAGCCTGCGCGAGCTCGCTGTTGGGGGCGACCCCGACACCGACGACGAGGAGGTCGGCGGTGAGCGACGAGCCGTCGGCGAGCGTCACGACGGCACGGTCGCCGTCTCGCGCGACACCGGTGACGGACACCCGCGTGCGGACGTCCACGCCGTGCTCGAGGTGCAGGTCGCGAAAGACCCCGGCCACCTCCGGCCCGAGCACACGGACGAGCGGCAGCTCGAGGGCCTCGAGCACGACGACGTCCGCGCCGGCCGTGCGGGCTGCCGCAGCCACCTCCAGGCCGATCCAGCCGCCTCCGACGACGACGATCCGACGACCGGGCGCCAGAGCAGGCTTGAGGCGCTGGCTGTCCTCCATGGTGCGCAGGTACGCGACCGGCGCACCGCTGTCGTCGGCGATCCCGAGCCGACGCGGCCTGGCGCCCGTGGCGATCAGGAGCCGGTCGTAGGCCAGCGCGTCCTGACCGGTGGTCACCGTGTGGGCGCCGGGGTCGATGCGGGTCACCGCGGTCCCCAGCCGCAGCTCCACGTCGTGGTCGGCGTACCACGACGACGGGTGGACGAAGGCGTCGTCGAGCTGGGCGGTCCCGAGGAGATAGCCCTTCGACAGTGGCGGGCGCTCGTACGGCAGGTGCTGCTCGGCACCCACCAGGACCAGGCGGCCGTCGAACCCGCGGTCGCGCAGCTCGCCGACGGAGGTCGCGGCGGCAAGCCCACCGCCGACGATCACGAACGTGTCCATCAGACCTCCAGGTGCGTGCGGGTGAGGGAGAGGAACTCGGCTCGCGAGGAGGCGTTCTCCCGCAGCGCCCCGAGCAGGGCCGAGGTGACCGTGCGGGTGCCGGCTGCCCGCACGCCCCGCAGGGTCATGCACGTGTGCTCGGCCTCGACGACGACCCCGACGCCGCGCGGTGCCAGCCGGTCCTGCAGCAGCTGGGCGACCTGCTTGGTCAGCCGCTCCTGGGTCTGCGGACGATGGGCGAAGAGCTCGACGACGCGCGCGAACTTGGACAGGCCGAGGATCCGGTCGCGCGGCAGGTAGCCGACGTGGGCCACCCCGACGAACGGCAGCATGTGGTGCTCGCAGACCGACCGGACGGGGATGTCCTGAACCAGGACCAGCTCGTCGTACCCCTCGGTGTTGGGGAACGTGGTGAAGTCGAACGCACGGGCCGCGAGCATCTCGGCGTAGGCCGTCGCCATCCGCCGCGGGGTCTCCGCCATCCCGGCGCTGTCCACGGGCAGGCCGAGCGCGGCGAGCAGGGCACCGGCCGCACGCTCGGCAGCATCCAGGTCCACCGGCGCCGCCTCGTGCGCCACCCGGGGCCGCCACGACAACAGGTTCGACGCCTCGTCGCTGCGGTCCAGCGACTGGGCCCCCGTCATCGGCCCGGCCGACCAGGTGCAGCCGATGCCATCCGCGGTGCGACCGGCGCCGATGAACGTGTCAGCGGTGGTCGGACGGCCTGACCGGTCGCCCGCGATCGGGTGCGAGTCTCGGTCATGGCAGCCTCCTGAACTCTCTAACGGTGTACTTTGTGGACGTTAGAACGAACCCGGTCTTAGGTCAATGGGAATCTCCGATAGAAAGGGGCTGTCGTGCCGGACGAGCTCGCCGACGACCTCTCGGCGATCGGTGCCCTGGCCGAACCGGCCCGGCGGGCGCTCTACCGCTACGTGGTGTCCGAGCCGCACGCCGTCAGCCGCGAGCAGGCCGCGACGGCCCTCGGCATGCCGCTGCACTCGGCGAAGTTCCATCTGGACCGCCTGGTCGAGGAGGGCCTGCTCGAGGTCCAGTTCCGCCGACTGTCCGGCAGGTCCGGGCCCGGGGCGGGCAGGCCCTCGAAGCTCTACCGCCGCTCCGACCGGGAGGTCTCGGTCTCCCTGCCGGAGCGGCACTACGACCTCGCCGGAGACGTGCTCGCCACGGCCATCGACCGGGCGCTCGGTGACGGGACCCCGATCGATCAGGCCGTCCGCGAGACCGCAGCAGCGCAGGGACGACGCCTCGCGGCCGCGTCGACGGCGCAGGGGGCGACGGACGAGGGGACCGGGTTGGAACGGACGGCGCAGGTGCTGGCCGAGCACGGCTACGAGCCACGCACGGTCGACGGTGACGTGTGCCTGGCGAACTGCCCCTTCGACCGGCTCGCCGCCGAGCACACCGACCTGGTGTGCGCGATGAACCTCGCGCTGATCGACGGCGTCATCGAGGGACTGGCCGTGCCGGGGGTCGGGGCCGAGCTCGCGCCCGCACCAGGCTTCTGCTGCGTCCGGCTGAGCAGCCGGCCGCGGGACTGAGCCGACCCGTCGAAACGGTCTGGCGCTACCCAACCACGACGCTGCGGAGCACCGTCCCCGCGGCGTCGAGGGCCTGGACCTCGACGTAGCTGCCCGGGTGCTTCACCGGGATCGCGGTCTCGAACCCCGCTCGTGGCACGGTGGCGGCCGGCGCGGCATCGGAGGCGTCGCTCCCGGTGAGCACGCGCCACGACGCCACCTGCGTCGCCCCGTTCCAGCTCACGTAGACGGTCCCCGCCGATCCGCTGCGCCGCAGCACGGCATCCGGCGGCGCCGTCGGTGTGCCCGTCCACGGCGCGACGAACGCCCGGTAGCTCGAGCCGGCGGTGAAGGTGGCGTCCGAGAGCAGCTGACCGCCGGCGGTGTACTCGGAGTAGTACGGCTCCTGACCCCAGCCGACCATCACGTTGCCGTCCGGCAGCACCTGTACGTCGCCCTGCGTGGCCGCCGCCCTGGCAGCGGGCGGGAGGTACTGCACGACGAGCGTCGCCGTCATGGTCGATGTGTCGAGCGACAGTCGCAGGCCCCGGGAGGACGTCGGCGGCGCCTCGTTGTCGAACAGCGTCAGGGTGCCGTCGGCCTGCCTGCGCGCGTCGTGCTGCCACGCGAACGCGGCCCCGGGCCCGAAGGTGAAGCTGCTGTGCCGACCGCCGAGCTGCCACGTGACGGCACCGGTCCCCCGGGCGACTTCGTACACCGTGTGCGTGTTGCGCGCCGAGATCAGCAGGTGGTCGGGCCCGTCCTGCGACACCGAGTTCATGTGCAGGTAGTCGAAGGGGTTCGCCTGGGTGCCCTGACCGGGCGACAGCGGCTGGAAGGTGTCGGAGATCGGTACGTGGTCCAGCGAGCGCCACTCGAACAGGACCCGTCCGGTGGCGATGTCCACCTCCTGCGCGACGCCCTCGAGCACCCAGCCGTCCTTCGGACCGCCGGTGCTGCTCAGGTCGGCGCGGACCTCCGGGTAGGACGTCAGCAGCATCGTGCCCTGCGGCGTGATGGTGGTCTCGTGCATGTCGGCCTGGTGGGCGCCGAGGTCGCCACCCGTGGTGACCGTGGCGACCCGCGTGTACGTCTGGTCCAGGACGACGACGTCCCCGTGGCCGTACGAGGAGGACGCCCCCGCCCAGTAGGTCAGCACGGGCCTGCCCTGGTATGTCTGCTCGCGGAAGTCGAACGTCCCCGTGCTGGAGCCGTCGACCCACACCGGCTGGCCGTGCGCGTCGACGATCAGCTCGCCCTGCATGGCGACGCCCGTGTCCAGGTCCTTCGGGCCGAGGAACACGTCCGCGCTCTCGGCGGCAGGCGCCAGCGCCAGGCCCGCGTCGGCGGTGGTGGCCGTGATGACGGGCGGTGTGAGGTCCGGGCGCGACACGAAGTGCCGAGCCGGGGCCTTGGTCACGGCGGACGAGGTAGGCGTCGGGGTCACCGCCGTCGGGTGCTGGACCGCCGGTGCCCAACCGGTCAGCGCCACAGTCAGGAGGGCTGCGAGCAACCAACCGGCCCGGGGTGTGATCGAGGGACGCATCGAGGCACCGTCGCACGGGGTCCTGGAGCCCGCCTGTGCGGCCGCCGTCCGCTCCCTGTGTCCCGGGGGCCGCGCCGCCGCGCGCCGAGGCTCGGCCACCAGAGCCGAACGTCCCACTCCGTGGGCACTCATGGACACATCGTGGACACCGCTCCTAGCCTCGGAGCATGACCGGTCGACCCAGCGCGTCCCGCGCCGCCGCCGTGAGCACCTTCGTGCCCACGGCGTGCTGTCGACCGGCGCCGGGCCGCGCCGTCCGCGCGCCTCGGCGCTCGTGTCAGCTCTGTCGCTGACCACCCCCTGACGCGGCCCTCGTCCGCGTCCTCGGCCAGGATCGCAGCGCCCTCGTGCGCCTGCCGCTGCGCCGCACCAGCCCCTCGCCGGCTGCACCCGCCCGCCCCGCCCCCGATCCGGTGGACGGGCCACGTGCGAGCTGAACCGCTCGTCACCCGAGGAGATCCATGTCCACCTCGTCCCCCACCAGCGCCGTCCGAGCACCCCGCACCGCTCGTCCGGCCCACCAGTCGTCCAAGCCCAACGGGCAGTGGGCGGTGGACGGCCGCGAGCCGCTCAACAGCAACGAGGCGATGAAGGCGCAGGACAACGGCCTCAACGTCCGGGAGCGGATCGAGCAGGTCTACGCACGGCAGGGCTTCGACTCGATCGCCGACGACGACCTGCACGGGCGGTTCCGCTGGTGGGGCCTGTACACGCAGCGAAAGCCCGGGATCGACGGCGGCCGCACCGCCACGTTGGAGCCGCAGGAGCTCGAGGACCGCTACTTCATGCTCCGAGTGCGCGTCGACGGCGGGGCGCTGACGACCGAGCAGCTGCGGACGGTCGGCCGCATCTCCACCGAGTTCGCGCGGGGCACGGCCGACATCACCGACCGGCACAACATCCAGCTGCACTGGGTGCAGATCGAGGATGTGCCGGAGATCTGGCGCCGCCTCGAGGCGGTCGGCCTGAGCACCACGGAGGCCTGCGGCGACGTGCCGCGCGTCATCCTCGGCAGCCCCGTCGCCGGCATCGCGGCCGACGAGATCATCGACCCGACCTGGGCCATCAACGAGATCGCCCGCCGCTACATCGGCGACCCGGAGCTGTCGAACCTGCCGCGCAAGTACAAGACGGCCCTCACCGGCCACCCGAGCCAGGACGTGGTGCACGAGATCAACGACGTCGCGTTCGTCGGCCTGGTGCACCCGGAGCTCGGCCCCGGTTTCGACCTGTGGGTCGGCGGCGGCCTGAGCGTCGCGCCGCGGCTCGGCGAGCGGCTCGGGGCGTTCGTCAGCGAGGAGCGCGTGCCCGAGGTGTGGCTCGCCGTCACGCGCCTGTTCCGGGACTACGGCTACCGGCGCCTGCGCAACCGGGCGCGGCTGAAGTTCCTGCTCGCGGACTGGGGGGCCGAGCGCTTCCGTCAGGTGCTGCAGGACGAGTTCCTCGGGTACGCGCTGCCCGACGGTCCGCCCGCCCCTCCGCCGACCCGGTCCGGGGACCACGTGGGCGTCCACGAGCAGAAGGACGGCCGGTTCTACGTCGGCGCGGCACCGTACGTCGGCCGCGTCTCCGGGCCGTCCCTGCTGGCCGTGGCCGACCTGGCGGAGAGCGTCGGCTCGACCCGCTTGCGCCTGACCCCGTACCAGAAGCTCCTGGTGCTGGACGTGCCGGCCGAGCACGTCGGCACCGTGGTCGACGGGCTGCGCGCCAACGGCCTCGAGGCTGAACCGAGCCCCTTCCGCCGGTCGACCATCGCGTGCACGGGCATCGAGTTCTGCAAGCTCGCGATCGTCGAGACCAAGGCGGCGGCCGTGCGCGTCGTCGACTCGCTCGAGGAACGGCTCGGGGACCTCGACGCCCTGACACCGATCGCCCTGCACATCAACGGTTGCCCCAACTCCTGCGCCCGGATCCAGACCGCCGACATCGGCCTGAAGGGTCAGCTGGTGCAGGACGAGGAGGGCCGGCAGGTGCCCGGCTACCAGGTTCACCTCGGGGGCGGCCTGGCGTCCGCTAACCGCGAGGAGCCGGGGCTCGGCCGCACCGTGCGGGGCCTCAAGGTGACCGTCGACGGTGTCGCCGAGTACGTCGAGCGCGTGGTCCGGCGGTACGTCGCCGACCGCGCCGATGGTCCCGACCGGCCCGAGACCTTCGCGGAGTGGGCCCACCGCGCCGACGAGGAGGCACTGCAGTGACCGCACCGACCCGCACCCGCCGCACCGACGACGAGCTCCGCGCGGTGGTCGAGGAGGCCGCGCCCCGGCTTGCCGAGGCGCCCGCCACGGAGGTCGCCGCCTGGGCCGCCCAGGAGTTCGGCCCGCTGCTCGCGGTGGCGTGCTCGATGGCCGACGCCGTCCTCCCCCACCTGGTCGCGCAGGCGGCGCCGGGCGTGGACGTGCTGTTCCTCGAGACCGGCTACCACTTCCCCGAGACCCTGCAGACGCGACAGGTGGTGGCCGAACGGCTGCCGGTGCGCGTCATCGACGTGCTGCCCAGGCAGACCGTCGCGGAGCAGGACGCCGCGCACGGCAAGGACCTGTTCGCCCGGGACCCGGCAGCGTGCTGCCGGCTGCGCAAGATGGAGCCGCTCGCCGAGCAGCTCGCCGGTTACGAGGCCTGGGTGACCGGCGTGCGCCGCGAGGAGGCGCCGACCAGGACGAGCACGCCGATCGTCACGTGGGACGCGGCGCACGGGCTGGTGAAGATCAACCCGCTCGCGGCGTGGACGTTCGACGAGCTCCTGACCTACGCGTGGGCCAACGAGGTGCCCCTCAACCCCCTGCTGAGCGACGGCTACCCGTCGATCGGCTGCCAGCCGTGCACCGCCCGGGTCGCCCCGGGCGACGACCCCCGATCCGGCCGCTGGGCCGGCCTCGCCAAGACCGAATGCGGGATCCACCGATGAGCACCACGACCACGGCCACGGCCGCACCGGCCGCCGGCCGGACCGGCGAGCAGTCGCTGCCGCCGCGCAGGCTGACCCAGCTGCAGACCCTCGAGAGCGAGTCCGTCCACATCTTCCGCGAGGTCGCCGCCGAGTTCGAGCGCCCCGTGCTGCTGTTCAGCGGCGGCAAGGACTCCGTGGTGATGCTGCACCTGGCGCTGAAGGCGTTCTGGCCGGCACCCGTGCCGTTCCCCGTGCTGCACGTGGACACCGGGCACAACTTCCCCGAGGTGCTGGCGTACCGGGATGCGACGGTCGACCGCCTCGGCCTGCGTCTGGAGGTGGCCCGGGTGCAGGACTACCTGGACGACGGCCGGCTGCGGGAGCGCACCGACGGCACCCGCAACCCGCTTCAGACGCTCCCCCTGCTCGACGCGATCCGCGACCACCGTTTCGACGCCGTCTTCGGCGGCGGCCGGCGGGACGAGGAGAAGGCACGGGCCAAGGAGCGGATCTACAGCCTCCGGGACGAGTTCGGCCAGTGGGACCCGCGCAACCAGCGACCCGAGCTGTGGAACCTGTACAACGGCCGCCACGCACCCGGTGAGCACGTCCGGGTGTTCCCGCTCAGCAACTGGACCGAGCTGGACATCTGGCGCTACATCGCGGCCGAGCGCATCGAGCTGCCGGCTCTGTACTACGCGCACGACCGCGAGGTGTTCCGGCGCGACGGCATGTGGATCGCGGTCGGCCCGCACACCCAGCCCCGGGAGGACGAGCCCGTCACCGTCCGGAGGGTCCGCTACCGGACCCTCGGCGACATGTCCTGCACCGGCGCGGTGGAGAGCGACGCGACCGACGTGCAGGACGTGGTGGACGAGGTCGCCGCCACGCGGCTGACCGAACGAGGCGCGACCCGTGCCGACGACCGCCTGTCGGAGGCCGCCATGGAGGACCGCAAGAAGGAGGGGTACTTCTGATGGCGACGCTGCTGCGCCTGGCCACCGCCGGATCCGTGGACGACGGCAAGTCGACCCTGGTCGGCCGGCTGCTCTACGACTCCAAGTCCGTGCTGACCGACCAGCTCGACGCCGTGGCGCGGGTCAGCCGTGACCGCGGGCTCGAGGCGACCGACCTGGCGCTGCTGACCGACGGCCTGCGTGCCGAGCGCGAGCAGGGCATCACGATCGACGTGGCGTACCGCTACTTCGCCACCGCGCGCCGGTCGTTCATCCTGGCCGACTGCCCGGGTCACGTGCAGTACACGCGGAACACCGTGACCGGCGCCAGCACGGCAGACGTCGTCGTCCTGCTCGTCGATGCGCGCAAGGGCCTGCTGGAGCAGACCCGCCGGCACCTCGCCGTCGCGTCCCTGCTGCGGGTGCCGCACGTCGTCGTCGCGGTGAACAAGATCGACCTGGTCGGCTTCGACGAGGCGGTGTTCGCCGACGTCTCGGCGCAGGTGCAGGCCGCCGCGGCCGATCTCGGCCTCGACGACGTCCGCACCCTGCCGGTGTCCGCCCTGGACGGCGACAACGTCGTCGACCGGTCGACGCGCACCCCCTGGTACACCGGACCGAGCCTGCTCGAGGTGCTCGAGGAGCTGCCTGCCGGCGTCGATCCGGTGACGGAGGCCTTCCGGTTCCCCGTCCAGGTGGTGCTGCGCCCGCAGGACGCGGCACGCGACCCCCTGCTGCGGGACTACCGCGGGTACGCCGGTCAGATCGCCGCCGGCGTGGTGGCGGTCGGCGACCCCGTCGTCGCGCTGCCGTCCGGTCGCACCAGCACCGTGCAGGGCATCGACACCGCGGACGGTCCCCTCGAGGTCGCCTTCGCGCCCCAGTCGGTCACGCTGCGCCTGGCGGACGACCTCGACATCGCCCGCGGTGACCTGCTCGCCGCCGCGGTCGATGCACCGACCACGACGCAGGACCTGCAGGCGACCGTCTGCTGGCTGTCGGACCGGCCGCTCCGGCCGGGCGCACGTGTGCTGGTCAAGCACACCACGAGGACCGTGCAGGCCGTGGTGCGCGAGGTCGACGGACGTCTCGACCTCGACACCGCGCAGCTCGAGCCGGCCGACGCGCTGGAGCTGAACGACATCGGCCAGGTGCGGCTGCGCCTCGCCTCGCCGGTCGCCGCCGAGGAGTACGTCGTGGCGCGCCGGACGGGGGCGTTCCTGCTGGTCGACGCGCACGACGGCATGACGCTCGCCGCCGGGATGGTCGGCGCCCCGCTGAGCGCGGCGCGGTGTCCGGGCGCACGGCCCGTCCAGTACGCGATCTGATCCGGACGCGATCTGAGGCGGGTCCCTGCTGCCCGAGCACACCCACCGAGAGGCACCTCCATGTCCCGCACCACCGTCCCCACCGGGGGCGCGATGCAGCGCAGATCGTCACGGCGTCGGTTGCGCCACCTCCTGACCGGGGCTGCCGTCACCGTCGTGGCCGCGACGCTCGCCGCCTGCAGCCCGGCCGAGGGCGCCGCGACGCCGGCGCAGACCGGCCCGGCCGGCGAGCTGCGCCTCGGCTACTTCGCCAACGTCACCCACGCCCCTGCGCTCGTCGGCGTCGGCCGCGGCCTGTTCGCCGCCCGGCTGAAGGCAGCCGGCACCCCGACCCTGACCACCCAGGTGTTCAACGCGGGTCCCGCCGCGATCGAGGCGCTCAACGCCGGCGCGGTGGACGCCGCCTTCGTCGGGCCGAACCCGGCGATCAACGGCTTCATCCAGTCCAGCGGCGACGCGCTGCGGATCGTCGCCGGCAGCACGTCGGGAGGCGCCCAGCTGGTCGTCCGCACCGGGATCACCTCGGTGCACGACCTGGTGGGCACCGACCTCGCCACGCCGCAGCTCGGTGGCACGCAGGACGTCGCGCTGCGGTCCTGGCTGCACGACCAGGGGCTCCGCAGCCCCCTCAGCGGCGGCGGAGACGTGACGATCACGCCCACCGACAACGCGCAGACGTTCCAGCTGTTCACCGACCACCGGATCGACGGGGCGTGGCTGCCCGAGCCGTGGGCGTCCCGGCTGGTGCTCGAGGGCGGCGCGCACGTGCTGGTCGACGAGAAGGACCTGTGGCCGGGTGGCAGCTTCGTCACCACGCAGCTGATCGTGTCGCGCCGCTACCTGGCCGCCCACCCGGACACGGTCCGCGCGCTGCTGCAGGGTCTGCAGGACTCGGTCGACTGGTTGCACGCCAACCCCGGTTCCGCAGCCGGCGCCGTCAACGCCCAGCTCGTCGCCACCGGCGGCAAGCCCCTGTCCGACCAGGTGCTGGCGCGGGCCTTCGCGGAGACCGCCTTCTCCACCGATCCGCTCGCGGCGACGCTGAAGACGTCGCTCGCGCACGCCGTCGCCGCGGGCACCGCGCACCAGGCCTCGATCGACGGCATCTACGACCTGCGCCTGCTCAACGAGCTGCGCAGGCAGTCCGCCACCGCACCGGTCTCCGCCGCGGGCCTCGGGAAGGAGTGACCCATGATCTCGACCACCACCTCCCAGGACGCGCGTCCCACCCGTGCGGACGCCCTTCGCGTCGAGGGCGTCAGCAAGCAGTTCGCCGGGACCGGCGCACCCGTGCTGGACGGCATCGACCTCACCCTGCGTCCGGGCGAGTTCGTCTGCCTGCTCGGGGCCTCGGGCTGCGGCAAGTCGACGCTCCTGTCGATCCTCGCCGGCCTGGAGCGGCCGACGGCCGGCACGGTGCACGTGCCCGGTGGCAGCGCCGCCCTGATGTTCCAGGAACCCGCGCTGCTCCCGTGGCTCACCGCCACCCGCAACATCGAGCTCGCCCTGCGGCTGAACGGCGTGCCCGCCGCCCAGCGGTCGGCCCGCGCGGCGGAGCTGCTCGACCTGGTGCACCTGGCCGGTGCCGGCGCCAAGCGGGTGCACGAGCTGTCGGGCGGCATGCGCCAGCGGGTCGCACTGGCGCGGGCGCTGGCCCAGGACCGCCCGGTGCTGCTGATGGACGAGCCGTTCGCGGCACTCGACGCGATCACCCGCGACCTGCTGCACGACGAGCTCGAGCGCATCTGGCAGCGGACGGGTCGGACAGTCGTCTTCGTCACCCACAACGTCCGCGAGGCGGTTCGCCTCGGGCAGCGGGTGCTGCTGATGTCGAGCCGCCCCGGGCGCATCGTGCGCGAGTGGACCGTCGACATCGAGGGTCATCGGCGCATCGAGGCGCCCCAGGTGGCCGCCCTCGCGGTCGAGATCACCGACCACCTGCGCAAGGAGATCCGCCGCCATGCCGTCTGACAGCACCGTCCGGACGGTGCTCCAAGCACCGGCCACCGAGCCTTCCGACGTGGACCGCCGGCTCGAGGCCGGGCTCGACGCGCTGCAGACGGTGGACCAGAACCGCGCCGGTCGCGTCCGCCGCCGGCTGACCGGGGCGTGGCCCCCGGCCCTCGCACTGCTGCTGCTCCTCGCCGGCTGGCAGGGCTTCGTCGCTCTCGGGCTCAAGCCTCGGTACGTGGTGCCGGGACCTACCGACGTCGCGGGCACGCTGCTGGGCCTGTGGCACGCGGGTGACGCGCAGACCGCCCTGCTGACCAGCCTGGGACGCGGCCTCGCCGGCTTCGTCGTCGCGGTGGCGATCGCCACCCCCGTCGGGCTGCTGGTCGCGCGGGTGCGCTGGTTGCGGGTGTCTCTGGGCCCATTGATCTCGGGCCTTCAAGTGCTGCCGTCCGTCGCCTGGGTACCCGCCGCGATCATCTGGTTCGGGCTGTCCGACGCCACGGTGTACTTCGTCGTGCTGATGGGTGCGGTGCCCTCGATCGTCAACGGCCTCGTCTCGGGGGTCGACCAGGTCCCGCCGCTGTTCCGACGGGTGGGGCGCGTGCTCGGGGCCGGCCCGTGGCAGCAGGTCCGCTACGTCCTCCTGCCGGCGGCGCTGCCGGGGTACGTCGCGGGCCTGCGGCAGGGCTGGGCATTCTCGTGGCGCTCCCTCATGGCTGCCGAGATCATCGCGGTCGGCGGCAAGATCGGCTTCGGGCTCGGCTCCCTCCTGGAGCAGGGGCGCGAGCTGAGCGACATGACGACCGTGATCGCGGCGATCGTGCTGATCCTCGTGGTGGGCGTCACCGTTGAGCTCGCGTTCTTCGCCCCGGTCGAGCGCGGCCTGCTGCGTCGGCGCGGGCTGTCGGCGGAGACCGCACGGTGACGGAGCTGCCGCAGTACCCGCTCACCCTGTCCGTCGCGGGACGCCACGTGGTGGTGGTCGGCGGTGGACCGGTCGCGGCGCGGCGCGCACGCACCCTGGTCGACGCCGGTGCCGCCGTCCACGTCGTCGCGCCGCAGGCGGACCCCTCGTTGGTGAAGCTCGCCGCCGAGGGCACCATCACCTGGTCGGGCCGCCGCTACCAGGCCGGTGACCTGGACGGCGCGTGGCTGGTCCACACCGCGACGGGAGACCCGGACGTCGACCGGCAGGTGCTCGCCGATGCGGACGCCGCCCGGGTCTGGTGCGTGCACGCCGGCGATGCGGCCCAGGCGACGGCCTGGGTGCCGGCGGTCGCCACGGTGGACGACGTCGTGGTCGCGGTGAACGCCGGCGGCGACCCTCGGCGCGCGAGCGGGCTGCGGGACGCCATCGGCGCGCTCCTGAAGGCAGGCTCTCTGCCGCTGCGCAGGCGACGCCCCACCACGCCCGGCGCGAGCCAGGCCCCGAACGCGGTCGGCTCGGTCGCCCTCGTCGGGGGCGGCCCGGGCCACCCCGGTCTTCTCACGGTCCGCGGGAGGCGGCTGCTCGCCGAGGCGGACGTCGTGGTCGTCGACCGGCTCGCCCCGCACGCCGTCCTGGCCGAGCTCGACCCGGACGTGCTGGTGGTCGACGTCGGCAAGACCCCGGGCCATCACGCCGTGCCGCAGGACCAGATCAACGCCCTTCTCGTCGAGCACGCCCTGGCCGGTCGGCGGGTCGTCCGCCTCAAGGGCGGCGACCCCTACGTCTTCGGTCGTGGCTCCGAGGAGGCCGAGGTCTGCCGCCGCGCCGGCGTGCCGGTGGAGGTGGTGCCCGGCGTCACCAGCGCCGTGGCGGTCCCGGCCGTCGCGGGCATCCCGGTCACCCACCGCGGCGTGGCGACCGGCTTCACGGTGGTGACGGGGCACGACGACATCGCCGCCGTCCCCGCGGCACGCGACCACACGGTCGTCCTCCTCATGGCGGTGGCCGGCCTCGGCAGGGCCTGCGAGGCGCTGCGGGCCGCGGGCCGCGCCGACGACACACCCGTCGGGATCGTCGAGGACGGCTTCGGTCCGGGTGAGCGCACGACGGTCGGGACCCTCGCGACGATCGCCGACCTGGCCGTACGGATCGGCGTGCGATCGCCCGCCGTCACGGTCGTCGGCGACGTCGTCCGGCTCTCCCCTGCCTGGAGGAACGCCGAGCAGCGGTCGCCGAGCCCGGGCACGCGGGCACCGCGGTCGCGCACGACCGACCGCGCGTCGACCCCGCCGGACGATGCACCCGCCTGAACGGTGGCCGTCAGGTCAGTGGCTCCCCCGCAGCACCATCCGCATGATGCGTGCGTTGAACACCACGAACCGCGTGAGCTGAGAGGGCACGTTGCATCGACGCCGGAGCGTGCCCGCCGGAACCGACGCTCACGGACACCGGTGCGAGCGTCGGACCGCCGAGATGGTCCCGCCGCTGCGCGGGCCACACCTCGAAACTGGTCCCGATGGCGTCCGGCGGGACCGTGCCGAGCCGGCCGATGCCTCGACGGCCGGACCCTCGGGCGGCCGACCGGGACGCGGTTCGCCAACCGCAGCCCGGTCGGCGCACCGCGCCGCTCAGCGACCCGCTACACGCGCGCCGGACCCTCACCGCCGCGCACGAGCGCGTCGCGGATCTCCCGCAGCAGCAACGTGTCCTCGTCGGGCGTGGCGTCGACCTCCTCCTTGCGGACGAACCGCCGCTTGGCCGCCTCGTACGGCTTGACGATGAAGAAGTAGACGACGAACGCCAGGATCAGGAACGCGACCAGCGCGGTGAGGAAGGGCCCCACCGACACCAGCCCGCCCGGCTTCCACTGGTCGAAGTTCGGAGCACCGCCGGCCTTCGCCAGCAGCTCGATGATCACCTTGGTGAAGGCGGTCACCACGGCGCCGAACGCGGCGCCCATGATGAAGGCGACGGCGAGCTCGACGAGGTTGCCCCTCATGATGAAGTCCTTGAAGCCCTTCATGGCTGCTGCTCCCTTGTCTGGTGTGGCGTTGTCCCCCGGGCCGCCTCTACCGGTCAGCCTCGGGGGTGATGCTTCACCCGTTGCCGCAGGCCTCGCTACCGCTGCGGAGACATCGACATCGCGCCCCAGGGCCGTGGGACGGCTGCGCGGGCAGCGGACGGTGCGCCGGCGGCCGTCACGCGACGCCCTTGGCGGCGAGCACCCGGCGGGCCGCCTGGTCCACCTGTGCAGCGAACGCCGGGTCGGTGCGTGCGCGCTCCACCAGGGCGCTCACCATCGCGGGGACCACGCTGGGGTCCTTGGAGGCGAGCACGATGTCGCACCCCGCCTCGATCGCCTTGACGGCGCGGTCGCCCGGGCTCCACGCCGCCACCTGGGCCGCACCCGAGAGGTCGTCGGTGATCACGACGCCACTGAACCCCAGCTGCCCCCGGAGCAGCCCCTGGACGACCGCGGGCGAGAAGGCGGCCGGCGTCCCGGGGTCCAGACGCGCGTAGCTCGCGGTCCCGACCATGACGAACCGTGCGCCGCGGGCGACCTCGTGACGGAACACCTGCACCTGCTCCGAGGACGCGTCCGTCACGTCGTCGACCACGCCGGCCGCGGAGTCGGTGTTGCCGGTGACCCGACCCAGTCCGGGGAAGTGCTTGGGCGCCACCGCGACCCCTGCACCGGCCAGCCCGTCCGTGAACGCATCGGCGTGGGCCTCCACGTCCGCGGCGGCGAACCCGTACGCGCGGCGCAGCGCCCCGACCGGCGCGTTGCTCGCCGCGCCGCCCTCGGTCGGCACGTCGACGACCGGCGCGAGGTCGAGCGTCACGCCCGCCGCCGCGAGCTCCGAACCCCAGGACGCGGCAGCGGAGCGCAGCTCGGCCGGCGGCAGCCCGCCCTGCTCCAGCGCGGACGGGATGGCGCTGAACCCGTCACCCGAGAGGGTCTGCACCAGACCGCCCTCCTGGTCCGTCGCGACGATCATGGGGGCGCCGTGCGTGGCGCCCGACGGCACCTGGTCGGTGAACCAGTGCACCAGCGCGGCGACGCGTTGCCGGCCCGCCGACGTGCGTCCCTGCAGGAACACGTTCCCGACGTGCGCGGACGCGACGACGTCGTGGCTCGACCGCTGCGGGGCGGACGTGCTCACGCCGACCATGACGATCTGGCCGACCTTCTCCTCGAGCGTCCACCCGGACAGCGGGTCGACGCCGTGCCCGCTGCCGGTCGGTGCCGAGGGGGACGACGTCGGCGGCACGCCCGCCGTCGGCGCCCCGGCCGCGCTCGAGGTCCCGCTCCCGGAGGACGCGGACGCCGCGCCGGTGCTGAGCGAAGCCGAGGTGCTGTCGGGGACGGGCTGCGTGCCCGCGGTGCAGGCGTCGAGGCTGCCGGTCAGCAGCACCACGACGACCCCCGTGAAGACGACCCCCGTGAACCAGCGCACACGCGCATCATGCCTGCGCCTCGGACCGCCGTCGCGAACGGCGACGCCACGCCGTGCGGGAACGCTCCCACGCCACTCCTCGGAAACGGCTACAGTGGCCGCCGAATCGCCGTCGAATCGATTCGAGACCAAGCCCGAGGCCGAGAGAGGACCCGTCGTCGTGACCGCGCTCCTGCCCTACCAGGACCCCAGCCTCGAAGTCCCCGCCCGGGTGGCCGACCTGCTCGCCCGGATGACGCTGCCCGAGAAGGTCGGGCAGATGCTGCAGCTCAACGCCAAGGACGGTGTCGAGCCGCTCGTCAGGGACTTCCACGTCGGCTCGATCCTGCACGCCTCCCCCGACAACGTGCTGCAGGCCCACGACCTCACCGACGGGACGCGGCTGCGCATCCCGCTCCTGGTCGCCGAGGACTGCATCCACGGGCACTCGTTCTTCGAGGGCGCGACGATCTTCCCCACCCAGCTCGGCATGGCGGCCACCTGGGACCCCGACCTCCTCGAGCGAGCGGCGCGAGCGACGGCCGTGGAGGTCGCCGCCACCGGCATCCACTGGACGTTCTCCCCCGTGCTGTGCATCGCGCGGGACCTGCGGTGGGGCCGCGTCGACGAGACGTTCGGCGAGGACCCCTTCCTCATCGGCGAGCTCGCCTCGGCCATGGTCCGCGGCTACCAGGGGGACGGCCTCACCGACCCGACCGCGATCCTCGCCACCGCCAAGCACTTCGCCGGCTACTCGGAGACGCAGGGCGGGCGGGACGCCAGCGAGGCCGACATCTCCCGCCGCAAGCTGCGGTCCTGGTTCCTGCCGCCGTTCGAACGCGTGGCACGTGAGGGCTGCCGCACGTTCATGCTCGGCTACCAGTCCACCGACGGTGTCCCGATCACCGTCAACCACTGGCTGCTGAACGAGGTCCTCCGCGGCGAGTGGGGGTACACAGGCACGCTGGTCACCGACTGGGACAACGTGGGCCGCATGGTGTGGGAGCAGCGGATCGAGCCGGACCACACCCACGCCGCTGCCCGGGCGGTCCGGGCGGGCAACGACATGGTGATGACGACGCCGCAGTTCTTCGCCGGCGCCCAGGACGCGGTGGCCCGAGGCCTGCTCGCCGAGAGCGAGATCGATGCCGCGGTCGCCCACATCCTCACGCTGAAGCTCGAGCTCGGTCTCTTCGAGGACCCGCGCCGCCCCGAGCCCGCACGCCAGCGCGCCGTCGTGGGCGCACCCGAGCACACCGCCGTCAACCTCGAGACGGCCCGCCGGTCGCTGGTGCTGCTCCGCAACGACGGCACGCTGCCGCTGGCCGGTGGGTTCACCGCCGACGCGACCGGACGCGCCGCGGACCCCACTGGCCACCCGTACCGGGTCGCGGTCGTGGGCCCCAACGCCGACGACCAGCACGCGCAGCTCGGCGACTGGGCCGGGGCGTCCGGCCAGGCGGACTGGCTGCCCGACGGCCACCCGCGGCACCTGACCACCACGGTGCTCGACGGCCTGCGCGCGCACGCGCCGAGCAGCTGGACCGTCACGCACGCCCGCGGTGCGGACGTCGTCACCGTCGGCCCGGACCCTGAGGGTGCCTTCTTCCCCGACGGTCAGCCGCGTCCGGCGGTCGCGGTGCCCTGCCCGCCCGACGAGGCGCTGATCGCCGAGGCCGTCCGGGCGGCCCGAGACGCCGACGTGGTCGTCGCCGTGGTCGGCGACCGCATCGAGCTGGTCGGCGAGGGCCGCTCCACGGCCACCCTCGAGCTGGTCGGCGGGCAGATCGCCCTGCTCGACGCCCTCGCGGCGACGGGCACACCGATGGTCGTCGTCCTCGTCGCCTCGAAGCCGCTGGTCCTGCCGCCGTCCGCCCTGGAGGCCGCCGCACTCGTGTGGGCGGCCAACCCGGGCATGCGCGGCGGACAGGCGATCGCCGAGCTGCTGCTCGGCCTGGTGGAGCCGAGCGGCCGGCTGCCGATCTCGTTCGCCCGGCACGTCGGCCAGCAACCCACGTACTACAACCAGCTGCCCGGCCAGCACGGCACGCGGTACGCCGACCTGACCCAGGACCCGGCCTTCGCGTTCGGCGAGGGCCTCAGCTACACCAGCGTGGCGTACGACGACCTCGTCGTCTCCACGCCGGTGGTCGGCCGGGATGACGCCGTGCGAGCGCGCGTCGCCGTCACGAACACCGGAGGCCGCCCCGTCCTCGAGACCGTCCAGGTGTACCTGCACGACGTCGTCACATCGGTGACCTGGGCACAGAAGGAGCTCAAGGCCTACCGGCAGGTGGCGCTGGCACCCGGTGAGCGACGGGTCGTCGAGCTCGAGCTGCCCGTACGGGACTGCACGCTGGTCGACGCGGACGCGACGCGGGTCGTCGAGCCCGGCGAGTTCGAGCTGCTCGTCGGCCCGTCCTCACGGGACCGCGACCTGCTCCACGCCACGTTCGCCGTCCGGGGCTGACGGACGGCGCCGCGCCCCTAGGTCATCGCACCGGGCCGGAGGGCTGCACCAGGTCTGCGTACTCGCGATGCCGACCGATCCACGCCTTGACGAAGGGGCATGCCGGAACCACCCGCCGTCCCGAGGCCCGGGCATCGTCCAGGGCACGGCGGGCCAGGGTCGACCCCACACCGGTGCCCTCGGCCTGGGGCTCCACCTCGGTGTGGGTGAAGGTGACCACGTCACCGTCCAGCTCGTACAGGAGCACCCCGACGACCGTCTCGCCCTGCCGCGCCTCGTAACGCTGCTCCGCCACCGCGTCTCGCACGTCGATGTTGTTCACCCGCGCTCTCCCGTCCGATCGTCGCCGCTCATGCCGAGATCCTGTCGGCACGCAGGCGGTGCGGCGACCCGACCACCGCCGTGCGGGCCGTCCACCGGACCAGGGCCCTAAGTCTCAGCCCTGCTCGACAGAGGGCCCTAACGTCGTCCCATCCACTGACCGTGCAGGTCAGACGTCTCGACGGCAAGGAGGCCGGCGCGATGAAGGTCAAGGCGTACCACTCGGCACACCCGTCCGACCCCCAGGTCTTCCACGACGACGACGAGTGCCCTGCGGGTCGCGAGATCCCCTGGTGGAACAAGCAGCTGGGCACGGACGAACGTCCGCGCTGCGAGTACTGCGTGTCGATCGACGCCCACCGCCCGGTCGCCCTCAGCGGGCGCTGAACGAGACGAGCTCGCCCCACGAGCCCCGTCCGGGGTCGTGCGGCGAGCTCTTCTCGTTGCTGTGGTGCGTCAAAGGACGCCCGCGTCACAGGACGCGCAGGCGCTCCGGCTCCTCGCCACCGATGCGGTGCACCACCACGGAGTTGGTGGACCCGGTCACGCCCACCGGCGTACCCGCCACGACCACGACCACGTCGCCGATCTCGGCCAGGCCCTGGGCGCGCAGCGTCTGGTCCACCTGGTAGACCATCACGTCGGTGCTCTCGACCTTCGGCACGAGATACGTCTGCACGCCCCAGCTGAGCGACAGCACGTTCCGGACGGCCTCCAGCGGGGTGAAGGCGAGCAGCGGGATCGCCGACCGCAGGCGCGACATCCGCCGGGCGGAGTCACCGGACTGCGTGAACGTGACCAGGTACTTCACCCCGAGCGCGTCGCCCACCTCGGCGGCCGCACGCGTGATGGCACCGCCACGGGTCTGCGGGGTCGAGCCGAGCGGCGCGATGCGCTCGCGACCCAGCTCCTCGGTCACCTCGATGATGCGGGCCATGGTGCGGACCGCCTCGATCGGGTAGTCGCCGACGCTCGTCTCGCCGGACAGCATCACCGCGTCGGCACCGTCGAGGACCGCGTTGGCGCAGTCGGAGGCCTCGGCGCGCGTCGGGCGCGGGCTGGTGATCATCGACTCGAGCACCTGCGTGGCGACGATCACCGGCTTGGCGTTGCGGCGCGCCAGCTCGACGGCCCGCTTCTGGACCAGCGGCACCTGCTCGAGCGGCAGCTCGACGCCCAGGTCGCCGCGGGCGACCATGATGCCGTCGAACGTCTGCACGATCTCGTTGAGGTTCTCGACGGCCTGCGGCTTCTCGATCTTGGCGATGACCGGGACGACCCGGCCCTCCTCCTCCATGATCCGGCGCACGTCGTCGTAGTCGCGGGCGTTCCGGACGAAGGACAGCGCGATGAGGTCGGCACCGACGCGGACGGCCCAGCGCAGGTCCTCCTCGTCCTTGTCGCTCAGCGCGGGGACGGACACCGCGACGCCCGGCAGGTTGAGGCCCTTGTTGTTGGACACCGGGCCCGGCACCTCGACGCGCGTGACCACACGGGGGCCGTCCACCTCGGTGACGCGGACCAGCACCTTGCCGTCGTCGATGAGGATCGGGTCGCCCGGCTTCACGTCGCCCGGCAGGCCCTTGAAGGTGGTGGAGACGAGGTCCTTGGTGCCCTCGACGTCCTCGGTGGTGATGGTGAAGACGTCACCGACCTCGAGGAAGTGCTTGCCCTCGACGAAGCGGCCGAGGCGGATCTTGGGGCCCTGCAGGTCGACCAGGACGGCGACGGAGCGACCCGACGCCTTCGCCGCTGCGCGCACGTTGTTGTAGACGCGCTGGTGCACCTCGGTCTCACCGTGGCTGCGGTTCAGTCGCGCCACGTCCATACCCGCGTCGACCAGTGCCTGGATCTGCTCGGGCGACTCCGTCGCGGGGCCGATGGTGCAGACGATCTTCGCTCTACGCATGGTTCGAGCCTATTCCCTCTCGGTTTTCGGGCCGCAGCCGAACGTCCTGGCCCTGCCTTGTGGGCAGGGGTTATCCCCGGTCGCGGGTGTGATGTGTCACGTGCTGGTCGTGCTGCGTTCGTCTGCTGGTCAGGGGCGCAGCGCCTGGGTGGTCGCCTCGACCGGTGCGGGGAGCTCCGACAGGCCGTTCAGGTAGGTGTCCACCGCGGCGGCGGCCGCCCGACCCTCGGCGATCGCCCACACCACGAGCGACTGGCCACGGCCGGCGTCGCCCGCGACGAACACGCCCGGGACCCCCACGGCGAAGTCGGCGGAGCGCTGGACGGTGGACCGCCGCGTCACGCGCACGCCGATCTGGTCGACCAGCGCACTCGTCTCGGGACCGGAGAAGCCCATGCAGATCAGCACCAGGTCCGCCGGCACGTCCTGCTCCGTGCCCGGGGTCGGGGCCCGGGTCCCGTCCGGCAGGTACTCGGTCCGCGCCAGGCGCAGGTGACGGACGGCGCCGGCGTCGTCGCCCTCGCCGCCGATGAAGGCGACCGTCGACGCGAGGTACGCGCGCTCGCCACCCTCCTCGTGCGACGACGACACCTCGAACAGCACGGGGTCGGTCGGCCACGGCTGCTCCGCGGTCCGGTGCGACGGCGGACGCTTGCCGATCGCGAGCGTCGTGACGGAGGCGGCACCCTGTCGCAGCGCGGTACCCAGGCAGTCGGAGCCGGTGTCGCCGCCGCCGATGATCACCACGTGCTTGCCCTCGGCGGTGATCTGGTCCGGCACGGTCCCACCCGCGGCCACGATGTTGGCCTGGTGCAGGTAGTCCATCGCGACGTGGATGCCGTCGAGCTCACGGCCCGGCAGCGGCAGGTCGCGGGGCACCGTCGCACCCGTGGCCACGACCACGGCGTCGTACCGGGCCCGCAGGTCGTCCCAGGTGATGTCGCGGCCGATCTCGACGTTGGGCCGGAAGCGGGTGCCCTCCGCCGTCATCTGCGTGAGTCGGCGGTCGATGTGCCGCTTCTCGAGCTTGAAGTCCGGCACCCCGTAGCGCAGCAGACCGCCGATCGCGTCGTCACGCTCGTACACCGCCACCGTGTGACCGGCACGCGTCAGCTGCTGGGCCGCGGCGAGGCCGGCCGGCCCCGAGCCGACCACCGCGACCGTGTGACCGGTGAGGCGCTGCGGCACCTGCGGGGTGACGTACCCGCGCTCGAACGCCTCGTCGATGATCGACACCTCGACGTTCTTGATGGTGACCGGCGGCTGGCTGATGCCGAGCACGCAGGACGACTCGCAGGGCGCCGGGCAGATGCGGCCGGTGAACTCCGGGAAGTTGTTGGTCGCGTGCAGGCGCTCGATCGCGTCCGCCCACTGCCCGCGCCACACCAGGTCGTTCCACTCGGGGATCAGGTTCCCCAGCGGGCAGCCGTTGTGGCAGAACGGGATGCCGCAGTCCATGCAGCGACCCGCCTGGGCGCGCAGGAACGGCTGACCCTCCGGCAGCTGCTCGTGGACGTCCTTCCAGTCCTGGATGCGGACCTCGACCGGCCGGTTCGGCGGCAGCTGGCGGTCGCGCACCTTGAGGAAGCCGCGCGGGTCAGCCATGCGCCACCTCCAGGATCCGCTCCCACACGCCCGGGGCCGTGGGGTCGAGCCCCTCGGCGGCCGCCTTGGACAGGGCTTCGCGGACGCGTGCGTACTCGGTCGGCAGCAGCCGGGTGAACCGTGTGCGCACCGCCTCGGGGTCCTCGAGCAGCTGCGCCGCCACCGGCGAACCGGTCTCGTCGAGGTGCCGGCGCAGCAGGCCCGTCACCAGCACGACGTCCGCGTCGTCCAGTGGCTGGAGCGCGAGCTCACCGCTGGCGACCGCCTGCGTGTTGACCAGCGCGGGCTGCAGGTCCAGGACGTACGCCGTGCCGCCCGACATGCCGGCCGCGAGGTTGCGCCCCGTCGGACCGAGCACGACGACGGTTCCGCCCGTCATGTACTCGCAGGCGTGGTCACCCACCCCTTCGACGACGAGCGTCGCGCCGGAGTTGCGCACACCGAAGCGCTCCCCCACCAGCCCGCGCAGGAAGGCCTCGCCCGACGTCGCGCCGTACCCGATGACGTTGCCGGCGACGACGTTGTTCCGGCCCGACAGCACCGAGCTGCGGTGCGGCCGGACGACGAGGCGACCGCCCGACAGGCCCTTCCCGACGTAGTCGTTCGCGTCGCCGAACAGGCGCAGGGTCACGCCCTTGGGCAGGAACGCGCCGAACGACTGACCGGCCGACCCGGTCAGCGTCACGTCGATCGTGTCGTCCGGCAGGCCGGCACCGCTGTACCGCCGGGTCACCTCGTGGCCGAGCAGCGTGCCGACGGTGCGGTTGACGTTGCGGACCGGCAGGGCGATGCGGACGGGCTCACCGTGGTCGAGGGCCTCGGCTGCCATCGCGATCAGCTGGTTGTCCAGCGCCCGCTCCAGGCCGTGGTCCTGGTCCTTGACGTGGTGCAGCGACGAACCCGGCTTCGGCTCCGGCACCGCCAGGACCGGGCCGAGGTCCAGCCCGGCGGCCTTCCAGTGGTCGACCGCCGCGGTGGTGTCGAGCAGCTCGACGTGGCCCACCGCCTCCTCGATCGACCGGAAGCCGATCGACGCGAGGTGCTCGCGCACCTCCTGGGCGATGTACTCGAAGAAGGTCTCGACGAACTCGGGCTTGCCCGTGAACCGGGCGCGCAGCTCGGGGTTCTGCGTGGCGACGCCGACCGGACAGGTGTCGAGGTGGCAGACGCGCATCATGACGCAGCCCGAGACGACCAGCGGCGCGGTGGCGAAGCCGAACTCCTCAGCACCGAGCAGGGCGCCGATCACCACGTCGCGACCCGTCTTCAGCTGACCGTCCACCTGGACGACGACGCGGTCGCGCAGGTCGTTCAGTACCAGCGTCTGCTGGGTCTCCGCCAGGCCGATCTCCCACGGGGTGCCCGCGTGCTTGAGCGACGTCAGCGGGCTCGCACCCGTGCCGCCGTCATGACCGGAGATGAGCACCACGTCCGCGTGCGCCTTCGCGCACCCGGCGGCCACCGTGCCGACGCCGAACTCGCTGACGAGCTTGGTGTGGACGCGGGCCTTCGGGTTGGCGTTCTTCAGGTCGTGGATCAGCTGCTTGAGATCCTCGATCGAGTAGATGTCGTGGTGCGGGGGCGGCGAGATCAGGCCGACGCCGGGTGTCGAGTGCCGCGTCTGGGCGACCCACGGGTACACCTTGTGGCCCGGCAGCTGACCACCCTCGCCGGGCTTGGCGCCCTGGGCGAGCTTGATCTGCAGGTCGTCCGCGAAGGTCAGGTACTCGCTCGTGACGCCGAAGCGTCCGGACGCGACCTGCTTGATGCGGGAGCGACGCTCCGGGTCGTGCAGACGCTCCGGGTCCTCGCCACCCTCGCCCGTGTTCGACCGGGCGCCGAGGTGGTTCATCGCCACCGCGAGCGTCTCGTGCGCCTCCGCCGAGATGGAGCCGTAGGACATGGCGCCCGTCGAGAACCGCTTGATGATCGACTCGACGGACTCGACCTCGTCGATCGGCACCGGCTGGCGCACGCCGTCCTTGAAGCGCAGGAGGCCGCGGAGCGTCATCAGCCGGGACGACTGGTCGTCGACCCGCTGGGTGTACTGCCGGAACACGTCGTACTGACGGGTGCGGGTGGAGTGCTGCAGACGGAACACCGTCTCCGGGTCGAACAGATGCTCCTCACCACCGCGGCGCCACTGGTACTCGCCACCGACCGCCAGGGACTGGTGCGGCTGCCGGTTGCCCGACGCCGGGTAGGCGTCGGCGTGCCGTGCGGCGACCTCCGCCGCGATCACGTCGAGCCCGACGCCGTCCAGCCGGCTGGTGGTGCCGGTGAAGTACCGCTCGACCAGCGCGTGGGACAGGCCGATCGCCTCGAACACCTGCGCGCCGCGGTAGGACGCCATCGTGGAGATGCCCATCTTGGACATCACCTTCAGCACGCCCTTGCCCAGCGCCTTGATCAGGTTGGCGACGGCCTTCTCCGGGGCGACACCCGGCAGGTAGCCGCGGCGCGCCATGTCCTCGACGGTCTCCATCGCCAGGTACGGGTTCACCGCAGCGGCGCCGTAGCCGATCAGCAGCGCGACGTGGTGCACCTCGCGCACGTCACCGGCCTCGACGACCAGCGAGATCTGCGTGCGGGTGTGCCGGCGCAGCGTGTGGTGGTGCACCGCCGAGAGGAGCAGGAGCGACGGGATCGGCGCGTGGTCCGCGTCCGAGTTGCGGTCGGACAGCACGAGGAAGCTCACGCCGTCGGCGATCGCCGCGTCGACCTCGGCGAAGATCTCCTCCAGCCGCGCCTGCAGCGCAGCACCGCCGCCGTCGACCCGGTACAGGCCGCGGATCGTCGTGGCCCGGAACCCGAGGTCCGGCTGCCGTGCGACGTGCACGATCTTGGCGAGCTGGTCGTTGTCGATCACGGGGAACGGCAGCACCAGCTTGCGCGCGTGCTCCGGTCCGTCGGTCAGCAGGTTCGGCTCCGGACCGATGGCCCCACCGATGGCCGTGACCAGCTCCTCGCGGATCGCGTCCAGCGGCGGGTTGGTCACCTGGGCGAACATCTGCGTGAAGTAGTCGAACAGCAGCCGCGGACGGGACGACAGCACCGCGACCGGCGTGTCAGACCCCATCGCCCCGAGCGGCTCGGCGGCGTTGGTGCCCATCGGCGCCAGGATGATCTTCAGCTCTTCCTCGGTGTACCCGAAGGTCCGCTGCCGACGCCGCACGGAGGCGGTCGAGTGGGCCACGTGCTCGCGCTCAGGGAGCTGCTCGAGGTGGACCGCGTTGTCGCGCATCCACTCGGCGTACGGCCGCTGGGCCGCCAGCTCGCCCTTGATCACCTCGTCCGCCACGATCCGGCCGCGGCGGGTGTCGACCAGGAACATCTTCCCGGGCTCGAGACGACCCTTGGCCACCACCGTCGCCGGGTCGAGGTCGAGCACGCCGGCCTCGCTCGCGCAGACAACGAGCCCGTCCTCGGTGACCCAGTACCGGCCGGGACGCAGACCGTTGCGGTCCTGCATCGAGCCGATCAGCGTCCCGTCGGTGAACGTCATCGCCGCCGGGCCGTCCCACGGCTCGATCAGCGTGGAGTGGTAGGCGTAGAACGCCCGCCGCTCGGGATCCATCTGGGCGTGGTTCTCCCACGCCTCCGGGATCATCATCATCATCGCGTGCGGCAAGGACCGTCCGGCGAGGTGCAGCAGCTCCAGGACCTCGTCGAAGCTGCCGGAGTCCGAACCACCGGGCGTGCACACCGGCAGCAGCGGCGCGAGGTCTCCCAGCAGGTCGCTGTGCATCATGCCCTCGCGGGCGGCGACCCAGTTCCGGTTGCCGCGCACCGTGTTGATCTCACCGTTGTGGGCGATGATCCGGAACGGTTGCGCGAGCTCCCAGGACGGGAACGTGTTGGTGGAGAAGCGCGAGTGGACCAGCACGATCTCCGAGGCGTACCGCGGGTCCGACAGGTCCGCGAAGAACGGCTCCAGCTGCCCGGTGGTCAGCATGCCCTTGTACGTCAGCGTGCGGGCGGACAGCGAGGCGAAGTACAGGCCGACCTCGTGCTCGGCACGCCGGCGCAGGCGGAACGTGCGGCGGTCGAGGTCGATCCCGGCGAGCTCACGCGCGGGGTCCGCGACGACGAGCTGACGGAACACGGGCATCGAGGCACGTGCCGTGGGGCCGACGAGGTCGGCGGTCACCACGACGTCGCGCCACGCGAGCACGTCGAGCTTCTCCTCCGCCGCGATCGCCTCCACCGCTGCGACGACACGCTCGCGCTCGTCGGCGTCGACGGGCAGGAACGCGAGACCGATCGCGTAGTGACCGGCCGGCGGCAGCTCGGCGTCCACCACGTCCCGCAGGAACGCGTCGGGGATCTGCGTGAGGATGCCCGCGCCGTCGCCGCTGTCCTCCTCGGCGCCCACCGCACCGCGGTGGTCGAGGTTGAGCAGCGCGGTGAGCCCGGCGTCGACGATGTCGCGCCCCGGCGTCCCGCGCAGCGTGGCGACGAAGGCGAACCCGCAGGCGTCGCGCTCGGCGTCGGGGTCGTACAGCCCGTGGGCCACGGGCGCCCGCAGGCTCCCTGGGGTCACGTGCGGTGTCGACATCAAACCGTCCTCACAAGGTCGCACGTACAGCTGGTGCGTGTGGGACGCCGTCGGCCCGCATGCGTGGGGTGACACTACCAACCGGTCGGGCCGGGGCCGCATCGCACACCAAGGCGTGGTCCCACGGTGCGGTGCGGTCACCGCGTCGGGTCCGACGCGTTCCTCTCGTCGTCCTGCCGCACCGGTGAGGCCAGCAGGAGGGTCGTGTCACGCCCGGGGTGCCGGCGGCCGACCACGGTGAACGCTACCAGCGCACCGAGACCGACCACGATGGCCGTCCAGACGTTGAGCCGCAGGCCCAGGACCTGGTGCGCCGGGTCGATCCGCAGCATCTCGATCCACAGCCGGCCCGCGCAGTACAGCGCGACGTAGAGCCAGAACGCACGCCCGTGACCGAACCGGTAGCGCCGGTCCAACCAGACGAGCAGAGCCGCAGCGAGCAGGTTCCAGATCAGCTCGTACAGGAAGGTCGGGTGGAAGAGCGTCCCGGACGGGTAGCCGGCCGGCAGGTGCGCGTCGTCGATGCGCAGGCCCCAGGGCAGTGTCGTCGGGCCGCCGAAGAGCTCCTGGTTGAACCAGTTGCCGAGCCGGCCGATCGCCTGAGCGACGAGCAGCCCGGGCGCCAGCGCGTCGGCGAACGGTGCGAGCCGGACCCACTGCCGGTGGGCGCCGATCCACGCACCGAGGCCACCCAGCGCGACAGCCCCCCAGATGCCCAGCCCGCCTTCCCAGACGAAGAGGGCACGGACCGGGTCTCCCCCACGGCCGAAGTATGCGTCCGGCGAGCTGATCACGTGGTACAGCCGACCTCCGACGATCCCGAACGGCACCGCCCAGTAGACGATCTCGAGGGCGGTGTCGCCGTCACCACCGCGCTCCACCCAGCGACGTCGCGCGATCACCACGCCGACGACGATCCCGAGCAGGATCGCGAACGCGTACGCGCGCAGAGGCAGCGGCCCGAGGTGCCACACGCCGCGCGACGGGCTGGGGATCGCCGCCGTCACGGCGGCGAACGTCATCTCGCGCTCCGCACACCTGCCGCCAGGCTCTGCGTGACCGCGGTCAGCGCTGCGAGCCCGGCCCGCTCGTCGGGTGCGTCGACCAGGGCGCGGACGAGCGCCGAGCCGACGATGACGCCGTCCGCGTAGGCACCGACCTCGGCCGCCTGCTCCGGACGGGAGACACCGAGGCCCACGCACACGTGGCGAGCGCCGGCCGCGCGGGTGTCCGAGACCAGCTGCTGCGCCCGCGAGCCGACCGTCGACCGCTCCCCCGTCACACCCATCGTCGAGGCTGCGTAGACGAACCCGCGAGACGACGCGGCGGTCAGCGCGAGGCGCTCCGGGGTCGAGCTGGGTGCCACCAGGAACACCCTGTCGAGCCCGTGGCGGTCCGACGCCGCGATCCACTCGGCGGCCTCGTCCGGGATGAGGTCGGGGGTGATCAGGCCGGCACCGCCGGCGGCGGCCAGATCACGCGCGTAGGCCTCGACGCCGTACCGCAGCACGAGGTTCCAGTACGTCATGACGAGGATCGGGGCGCCCCGACCGGCGACCTGCTCCACCGCCAGCAGCGTGTCGCGCACACGCGTGCCGCGTGCGAGGGCGGCCTCGACCGCGCGCTGGATCACCGGTCCGTCCATCACCGGGTCGGAGTAGGGCATGCCCAGCTCGACGACGTCCACGCCTGCGTCGACCATCGTCCGCACCGCGTCGACCGAGGCCGGCACGCTCGGGTAGCCGACCGGCAGGTAGCCGACCAGCGCCGCGCGGTTCTCGCGCTCCGCCAACGCGTCGAGCAGGGCTCCGGTCGACGAGACGACGTCCGTGCCGGTCACAGCTGCTCTCCCTGGTCCGCCAGCACCGTGGGCTCCTCGTCCAGCAGCCCGAACCATGCGCCCGCCGTCGCCACGTCCTTGTCCCCACGCCCGGAGAGGTTCACCAGCAGCACCGGCTCCTCGACGCCCCACTGCCCGAGCTCCGGCCCCAGCTGCAGGGCACCCGCCAGCGCGTGCGCCGACTCGATCGCCGGGATGATGCCCTCGGTGCGGCACAGCAGGCGGAACGCCTCCATCGCCTGGTCGTCGTCCACCGGCCGGTACTCGGCCCGCCCGATGTCGTGCAACCACGCGTGCTCCGGGCCGACGCTCGGGTAGTCCAGCCCCGCCGAGACCGAGTGGCTGGGGCGCGTCTGACCGTCGTCGTCCTGCAGCAGGTACGACCTCGCGCCCTGCAGCACGCCGGGCTCACCACCGGAGAACCGGGCGGCGTGCTCGCCGGAGGAGATCCCGTGGCCGCCGGCCTCGAAACCGAACAGCCGGACGGAGGGCTCGTCGAGGAACGCGTTGAAGATGCCCATCGCGTTGGACCCTCCGCCGACGCACGCGGCGACGGCGTCCGGCAGCCGCCCGATCTCGTCGAACAGCTGGGCGCGCGCCTCCTCGCCGATGATCTTGTGGAAGTCGCGCACCATCTCGGGGAACGGGTGCGGGCCCGTCACCGTGCCGAGCAGGTAGTGCGTCGTCTCGACGTTGGTGACCCAGTCCCGCAGCGCCTCGTTGATCGCGTCCTTCAAGGTCCGGCTGCCCTGGCGGACCGGCACGACCTCCGCCCCGAGCAGGCGCATCCGTGCGACGTTCAGCGCCTGCCGCCGGGTGTCCTCCTCGCCCATGTACACCGTGCACTCGAGGTCCATCAGCGCTGCTGCGGTCGCCGTGGCGACGCCGTGCTGGCCCGCACCGGTCTCCGCGATCACCCGGGTCTTGCCCATCCGCTTCACCAGCAGGGCCTGCCCGAGCACGTTGTTGATCTTGTGGGAACCGGTGTGGTTGAGGTCCTCGCGCTTCAGGAACACCCGGGCCCCGCCGCCCACGTGCCGGGCGAACCGCTCGACCTCCGTCAGGGGGCTCGGCCGCCCGGTGTAGGTGCGGTGCAGCTTCGCCAGCGCGGCGCCGAACGCCGGGTCCGCCTGCGCCTTGTGGTAGGCGGTGTCCAGCTCGTCGAGCGCCGCGATCAGCGCCTCCGGGACGAAGCGGCCGCCGAACTGACCGAAGTACGGCCCCTGGTGCGTGGACAGCGGCCCCGTGGTCGCGGGGCCGTGGGCGTCCGACGGAACCGGACGGCCGCCGCTGGACGGGCTCACTGCCGGACCGCCCGCAGGGAGGGGTGGGCACCGGCCGCGACGAGGTCCGCCACCGACCGGCGGGGAGCGTCGTCCGTGACCAGGGCCTCTCCCACCAGCACGACATCGGCACCCGCTCGCGCGTAGTCCATGACGTCGTGCGGTCCGCGCACCCCGGACTCGGCGACCTTGACGATGTGGTTGGGGATGCTCGGGGCCACCCGCGCGAACGTCCCGCGGTCCACCTCGAGGGACCGCAGGTCGCGCGCGTTCACTCCGACCACGCGGGCGCCGGCGTCGACCGCACGGCGCGCCTCCTCGGAGTCGTGCACCTCGACCAGCGCCGTCATGCCCAGCGACTGCACCCGGTCGATCAGCGACTCCAGCACCGTCTGCTCCAGCGCGGCCACGATGAGAAGCAGCAGGTCGGCGCCGTGCGCCCGCGCCTCCCACACCTGGTACGGCGTGACGATGAAGTCCTTGCGCAGCACGGGGATGTCCACCCGTGCCCGCACCGAGTCCAGGTCCGCCAACGAGCCCCGGAAGCGCCGCTGCTCGGTCAGCACCGAGATCGCGGCGGCTCCCCCCTTCTCGTACTCGGCGGCCAGGGCTGCCGGGTCGTCGATGCTGGCGAGCGCACCCTTGCTCGGGCTCGAGCGCTTCACCTCGGCGATGACCGTGACGGCGTCCTCGACCTTCAGCCGAGAGACGCACTCGAGGGCTGAGGGCCGACGCTGCGCCCGCTCCTTGAGCTCGTCCAGCGACGTCAGCGCCTGGCGCTCGGCCAGGTCCTGGCGGACACCGGCGACGATGTCGTCCAGCACGGTCATGGCCCCCACCCCTCCCGCCCGGTCCGTCCGGTTGCGGCCATCGTAAAGGTGGCCCGCCGGGGGTCCGTCCGCGGGTCATGGGATGGAACGGTGCGTACCACCCGATTGCCTCGAGGCGCCGGACCGCCCGCCCGGACCACGGCGGCGCGGCCGGGCGGCCGGTGAGCCGGTCAGCCTCCGCGCGGCGGGTGCGTCGTCAGTACGTGCGACCGGACGTCGAGGCGAAGATGCCGAAGACGATCGCTCCGATGAACAGAATGGCGACGAGCGCCCCGAGTGCCGTGGCGATCCAGCCGATCACGATGCCGGCGACCGCGATCCCGTCGTTGTTCGCCTCACCGCGAGCGACCGCCTGCCGGGCTCGCCTGCCGACGATCACGGCGGGGATGCCGGTCAGCAGCGTGAAGCCGAGGAGGATCCCCGCCAGCGCGAGGACCAGAGACCAGACCCCCAGGTCGTTGCGCGGGTACACCTGGCCGTATCCCGGGTATCCGGGGTAAGGAGCGCCGTAGGGCGCCGAACCGTACGGCTGGGCTGCCTGCGGCTGGGCCCCGTAGGGCTGGGTCCCGTAGGGCTGGGTCCCGTAGGGCTGGGTCCCGTACGGCTGGGCCCCGTACGGCTGGGTCCCGTAGGTCTGACCCGGGGCAGGGTAGCCGCCACCGTAGGGGGCGTCCGCACCCGTCGGAGCCTCGCCGGGGTACCCCGGCGCGTGCTGACCGGGGTACGCGACCGGCGACCCGGGGTGGGGCTGCGCCGGGCCCTCGGGGGGCTGGGCTCCGTAGGCGGGTGCCTGCGGCTGCGCCGGCACTGCGGGCGGCTGGTCGGAACCGGCGCCGCCGTCGGGTCCCTCGGGGCTGGACATTCGTCCTCCTGGTCGTCCTCGGCCGGACGATCGCCGGCCGCTGCGCCGATGCGGTGGCTCAGTGGCCGCCGCGGGCCCGGGCACTGCCCGGCTGGCCCAGACCCATCATCTGGAGCACCTTGCCGACGATCAGCCCAGCGAGGACCACCCCGCCGCCGACCCACGCCAGCCACGGCTCCGCGAGAGCGACTCCAAGGCCTGCCACCACGGCACCCACCACCACGATCAGCGTCGTCACCCACGCCGCGACCGTGCGGCCGTGGTTGCGGGGCGCGGCCGCCGGTGGCAGGTGGACCGCCTCGGTGCGGCCGGCGCCGAGCATGCGGTTGCTCGGCTGGTCGTCGAGAGGCTGGTCTGCCATCGGTTCGTACCCTTCGTGCTCGGCTGTCGGAAACAGTAGCGGAGAGCTGAGAGGCCCACCGGCGGAGCCGGCGGCGATCACGTCGGGTCCTCCCCGCGGGTCAGAGCATCCCAGTCGGCTCGCTCGTCGGGCTCGTCGGACCGCTCGCCGGGCGCGTCGGACCGTTCGCCGGTCGCCGGCTGCGACGGTGGCAGCGCGCGCTCCGGCGATCCGGCGGCGGTGCGCGCAGACGTCGGGTCCTGGCTCTGTCCGACGACAGCCCCAGCCTCGGGGCGCATCGTTGCGATGTCGCGTTCCGTCGCTGCACGGGCGGGTGCCGGCTCGTGGCGGCCGCTCGTCACGGACCATCGGGCCGAAGCGCGGCCCAGGGCGGCGCCGCACACGACCACGACGGCCGCGACGAGCGTCGCGACCCACGGGGCGGCCGTGCTCCGCGGCGTCCCGACGAGGTGGTCCACGCCGGTCGCAGCCGCGACCGCCTGGCGAGCGACGGGCCCGGGGTTCGCCAGCAGCGCGACGGCCGACCAGGCGACCACGGCACCGCACAGCAGCACGACCGTCATCACGACCCACCGACCGAGCCGACCGGCCAGCGCGAGCGCCGCACCGGCGGCCGCCAGGGCTAGCGCAGCGCCCACCATCCCCGGTGCGGCCCTCGTACCGGGGACGCGCACCTCCACGGTCCCGGTCAGCACGGACGTTCCGGCGGCGCTCACCCACGTGGGGACGGCGGCGGCCCAGACGAGGACGGCCAGGAGCAGCAGGACGACCACCCACCGCCCGCGTCCCGCGCGGGCGGTCACCGTTGCGCCGGACGTAGCCGTGCCGCGATCTGCACCGCTCGGACGGCGGCGGCAGCCTTGGCCCGCGTCTCGGCGTACTCGACCTCCGGGACCGAGTCCGCCACGATGCCCGCACCGGCCTGGACGCTCGCGGTGCCGCCCCGCAGGAGAGCGGTACGGATCGCGATCGCCATGTCCATGTCGCCGGCGAAGTCGAAGTAGCCCACCGTGCCGCCGTAGATCCCCCGCCGGGCGGGTTCTACGGCGTCGATCAGCGCGATCGCACGGGGCTTCGGCGCGCCGGAGAGGGTGCCGGCGGGGAAGGTCGCGACGAAAGTCTGCAACGCCGTCGCCCCGGCCCGGAGGCTGCCGACCACCGTCGAGCAGATGTGCATGATGTGCGAGTACCGACGGACCGACATGAACTCCACCACCTCGACGGACGTCGGCTCGCACACCTTCGCGAGATCGTTGCGCGCCAGGTCGACCAGCATGATGTGCTCGGCCCGCTCCTTCGGGTCCGCGAGGACCTCGTCCGCCAGGGCCCTGTCCTCGTCCGGGGTCCGCCCTCGCGGACGCGACCCGGCGATCGGGAAGGTGACCACCTGGCCGTCGGTCACCTTCACCAGCGTCTCCGGGCTGGAGCCCACGACGGCGAAGTCCTCGCCGCGAGGATCCTGGAGCTGCAGGTAGTACATGTAGGGACTCGGGTTCACGGTCCGCAGCACGCGATAGACGTCGAGCGGGTCGGCCGGGCAGTCGAGGTCGAGGCGCTGCGAGAGCACGACCTGGAACACCTCACCGTCCCTGATCGCGGCCTTCCCCGTGCGGACCGCCGCCTCGAAGTCCGGGCGGCTGGTGCGGAAGCGGAGCTCCGGCTCGGGCAGCGACGGGTCGAGCACCGCGACGGCAGGCTCCGCGGCTCCCACCAGGCCGGCCTGCATCGCCTCGAGCCGGGCGACCGCGTCGGTGTAGGCCTCGTCGACGCGGTCGTCCGTCGCGTCGAAGTTGATCGCGTTGGCCACCAGCCAGACCGAACCGTCCTGGTGGTCGACCGCTGCCAGGTCGGTGGCGAGCAGCAGCGTCACCTCCGGGACCCCGAGCTCGTCGGGCGCCTCCGCCGGCAGGGTGGGCTCCCAGTGGCGCACGACGTCCCACCCCAGCGCACCCACGAGGCCGCCCGTCAGCGGCGGAAGTCCCGGTACGGGCGGCGTCCGCAGCACCTCGAGCGTCGCGCCCAGCACCTCCAGGACGTCCCCGTCCCGCGGCACGCCGACCGGTACGTCACCCGACCAGACGGCACGGCCGTCCACCACCCCGAGGGTGGCGCGCGACCGCACGCCGACGAACGACCACCGCCCCCAGGTGCCGTCCGCCTCGGCCGACTCCAGCACGAACGTCCCCGGACGCCCGGCCGCCAGCGCGCGGTAGAGGCCCACGGGCGTCGTCGCGTCGGCCAGCAGCCTCCGGACCACCGGGATCACGCGGTTGTCCCGCGCCAGCTCCCGGAACCCGTCCAGCGTCGGCCAGGTGGACCCCCACGGGACCTCGACGGCGTCGACCGGCTCTGTCGCCCCCGGGACGGCCGGCTCGGGCGCGCTCATTCGCCCACCACGGCGGGGAGCGGACCTCCGGCGTCGAAGCACGAACGAGCCCCGGTGTGGCACGCGGCGCCGACCTGCTCGACCTGCACCAGCACGGCGTCACCGTCGCAGTCGAGGTCGACCGAACGGACCAGCTGGACGTGGCCGGACGTGTCGCCCTTGCGCCAGTACTCACGCCTGGAACGACTCCAGAACGTGACGCGTCCCGTGGTGAGCGTCCGGTGCAGAGCCTCGTCGTCCATCCACCCCAGCATCAGCACCTCGTGCGTGTCGTGCTGCTGGATGACGGCGGCGACCAGACCTGCCGCGTCGTGCGCGAGGCGCGCCGAGACGGCCGGGTCGAGACCGGTGGAACCAGGGACGGCCGGGGCGGCGAAGGGCTCAGCGGGCACCCCAGGATCCTGCCACGGCGACGCCGGGCAGCCGGGTCCCGGTCCATCTGGAGCACCCGGGTGCGGGTGCCCACGTCAGCGGACCGTGACCCCCGCGGCGCGCAGCGCGTCCTTGACCTGGCGGACCGTCAGCTGCCCGAAGTGGAACACGCTCGCCGCGAGCACCGCGTCAGCGCCCGCCTGCGCCGCCTCGACGAAGTGCGCCGGCGTACCGGCCCCGCCGCTCGCGATCAGCGGCACGCTGACCGCTGCCCGCACATCGGTCAGCATCTGGAGGTCGAACCCGGCTTCCGTGCCGTCCGCGTCCATCGAGTTGAGCAGGATCTCTCCGGCGCCGAGCTCGGCGGCACGGGCGGCCCACTCCACGGCGTCGATCCCCGTTCCGCGCCGACCGCCGTGGGTGGTCACCTCGTAGCCCGACGGCGTCCGGGTCTCGCCGGTGCAGCGGCGGGCGTCGACGGACAGGACGAGGACCTGCGAGCCGAAGCGCTGCGCGATCTCCGCGATGAGCTCGGGCCGGGCGATCGCCGCGGTGTTGACGCCCACCTTGTCGGCACCGGCCCGGAGCAGCCGGTCCACGTCCTCCGCCGAGCGGACGCCGCCGCCCACGGTCAGCGGCACGAACACCTGCTCGGCGGTGCGCCGCACGACGTCGTACGTCGTCTCCCGTCCGGCGGACGACGCCGACACGTCGAGGAACGTGACCTCGTCGGCACCCTCCGCGTCGTAACGACGCGCGAGCTCCACCGGGTCGCCGGCATCGCGAAGGTTCTCGAAGTTCACGCCCTTGACGACGCGCCCGGCGTCCACGTCGAGGCACGGGATGACACGCAGGGCGAGGCTCATGAGGTCCCTCCGGCGGCGACCGCCAGGATGTCGACGACGAACACGACGGTCTGTCCGGACAGCTCCTGGCTCTGCGTCGCACCCAGCGCGTACGTCGGCGGGACCACGAGCAGCAGCTGCGAGCCGACCGGCTGGTCGGCCAGGCCGTCGGCCCACGCGGGGACGTCCACGAGAGAGAACGACGACGGCGAGCCCCGGCTCCAGGTGGAGTCGAACGCCTCGCCCGTCTTCCAGGAGAAGCCGACGTACTGGACCGTCACCGTGTCGCTCCGCGTCACCTGGCGACCGGAGCCACGGATCAGCGGCTGGGCGACCAGCGAGGTGGGCGGGTCCGTCCCGGTCGGCGTCACCGTCGGCGCACCGTCCGCGGCGAGCTTCACGGTGGGAAGGCCCTGCGGCGGGTCGACGTGCTGGCCGGTGGCGCGCAGCGGCAGGACGTCGACCACGGTGACGGTGGGCACGTCGTTCCCGGCCCCGGTCCCCGGCGGGCTCACCTGGAGCAGCCGGGCGCCGGTGTGAGCGCCGGACAGCGTCCGGTACAGGTCTGCGCCGAGCGCGGCAGGGGTCAGCTCGCGCGTCACGGGGCTCGCCGAGTAGCTCTCCGCGACGACGGTGGCCGTCCGCGCGTTCTCCACCCAGTAGTTCAGCAGCACCGGCTCACCGTCACGCAGCTCAGGCCCCGTGCCGGGCCAGATGGTGGACCGGTAGGTCCGCCCCGGATCGAGCGGGGCGACGTAGGTGAGGATCGGCTTGCTGCCCGGCTCACCGGAGACGGAGACCTCAGGGGCCGACGACGCCGGTCCGGCGCAGGCCGTGAGCAGCAGCGCGAGGAGCGCGAGCAGCGCAGCGCGCAGGCGCACCTCGTCCCTCCTTCGTCCACCGTGCGGACAACGGCCACCTCGCGGCCCGGCCGTCCACTGTACGGGTCCTCACATCGACTCGATGAGCCGGTCCACCCGCTCGTCGACGCTCCGGAACGGGTCCTTGCACAGGACCGTCCGCTGCGCCTGGTCGTTCAGCTTCAGATGCACCCAGTCCACCGTGTAGTCACGCCGAGCGTCCTGGGCCGCCCGCACGAAGTCGCCGCGCAGCTTGGCCCGCGTCGTCTGCGGCGGCTGCTCGGTCGCCTCGAACACCTCCACGTCGGTGGTCACCCGCTCGACGAGGCCACGGGCGGCGAGCAGGTTGTACAGGCCCTCGGTGCGAGAGATGTCGTGGTAGGCGAGGTCGAGGCGCTGCACCCGCACGTCGGACAGCTCCAGGCCGTGCTTGGCGCGGTACCGCTCGATCATGCGGTACTTGATCGCCCAGTCCAGCTCGCGGTCCACCAGCGAGAGGTCACCGGTGCGCAGCGCGCGCAGCCCCCGCTCCCAGAGGTCGAGGACCTGCTTGGTCTCCGGTGAGGGACCCACCTCCGAACCGACGAAGTCGGCGACCCGCGCGAGGTACTCCTCCTGCAGGTCGATCGCCGTCACGGTGCGACCGGACGCCAGCGTGATGGGGTGCTGCCCCGTCATGTCGTGGCTGATCTCGCGGATGGCCCGGATGGGGTTCTCCAGCGCCATGTCCCGGATGGGGACACCGGCCTCGACCAGACGCAGCAGCATGTCGGTGGCACCGACCTTGAGCATCGTCGTCGTCTCGGCCATCGACGAGTCCCCGACGATCACGTGCAGGCGGCGGAAGTGCTCCGCGTCCGCATGCGGCTCGTCGCGCGTGTTGATGATGGGCCGGGACCGGGTCGTCGCGCTGGAGACCGCCTCCCAGATGTGGTCGGCGCGCTGCGAGAGGCAGTACACCGCTCCCCGTGGGGTCGCCAGCACCTTGCCGGCGCCGGTGAGGATCTGACGCGTGATCAGGAACGGCACCAGCACGTCGGAGAGCCGGGCGAAGTCGCCCTGCCGGCGCACCAGGTAGTTCTCGTGGCAGCCGTACGAGTTGCCCGCAGAGTCGGTGTTGTTCTTGAACAGGTGGATGCTGCCGGGCAGACCCTCGTGCTCCAGCCGCTGCTGGGCGTCCTGCACCAGTCCTTCGAGGATCCGCTCCCCCGCCCGGTCGTGGGTGACCAGCTGCCGCCAGTCGTCGCACTCCGCCGTCGCGTACTCCGGGTGGGAGCCGACGTCGAGGTACAGCCGCGACCCGTTGCGCAGGAACACGTTGGAGGAGCGTCCCCACGCCACAACCTTGCGGAACAGGTAGCGCGCCACCTCGTCCGCCGAGAGGCCGCGCCCGTCCACCGCGGCGCACGTGACGCCGTACTCGGTCTCCAGGCCGAAGATCCGTCGGTCCACGGCGGCTCCTCCCTTCGTCGGGTCCGGACTGCTCGTGCCGCTCAGCGAGCGGGGTCCTCCGGCTGCTCGGCGCTCGGTCCTTCCTCCGGACCAGGCGGGTGCTCGTCCCCGCTGGCCTCGGCCGAGCCCGACCCCGGCCGGGGCGCCTCGGTCGGTCCGGTGCCCAGGACGTCCTCCAGCAGCGCCCCCGTCAGGCGACGGAAGGCGCGCCGCGGTCGCGTGCGGTCGAGCACCGCGACCTCGAGGCTCGACGCACCGAGGGCACGGGGCGCTGCACCGTCCTCTGCCGGCGCGCCGAGGGCACGGACGCCGAGCTCGAGGACCTCGGCGAGGCTCATGCCAGGCCGCCAGTGCTCACCGATGATCGCCGCCAGCCTGTCCGACTGCCCGCCCATCGCCACCCAGCCGTGCTCGTCGGCGACCGATCCGTCGTAGCTGAGGCGGTAGATCTGGTCCCCCGCCGGCTCACGACCGACCTCGACGACGACGAGCTCGACCTCGAGCGGCTTCGACTCGGTGGTGAAGACCGTTCCCAGCGTCTGCGCGTAGGCGTTCGCGAGGCCCCGCGCCGTGACGTCGACCCGGTCGTAGGAGTACCCGCGAAGGTCCGCGTACCGCACGCCGGCCACCCGCAGGTTCTCGAACTCGTTGTACTTGCCGACGGCGGCGAACGCGATCCGGTCGTAGATCTCCGAGACCTTGTGCAGCGCGCGCGACGGGTTCTCCGTCGCGAAGGCGACGCCGTCGTCGTACTGCAGCACCACGACGGAGCGCCCCCGCGCAATGCCCTTGCGGGCATAGTCCGCGCGGTCCTTCATCAGCTGCTCGGGCGAGACGTAGAAGGGCATGCTCATCGGGCCGGTCCTCCTCGTCCCTCGCGCCGAGCCGCGCGGACCTCGTCCGTCGCCGCCGCCAGCTCCGAGTCGGGCACCCGGAGGTAGCCGGCCTCGGTGACCGTCGCGACGACCGGGTAGATCCCGCGGTCGCTGTCCGGGCCGCCCGTCGCCGAGTCGTCGTCCGCCGCGTCGACGAGGGCCTCCACGGCGACGCGCACCGCCTCGACCGCCGTCATGCCGGAGCGCCACCGCTTCTTCAGCGAACCACGTGCGAACACGGACCCGGACCCGACCGCGTGGTGCTCCTGCTCCTCGTACCGACCGCCTGTCACGTCGTAGGAGAAGATCCGGCCGACGCGTCGGTCCAGGTCGAAACCGGCGAAGAGCGGCACGACGGCGAGCCCCTGGAGCGCCAGCGGGAGCTGTCCCCTGATGATGGTGGCGAGCCGGTTCGCCTTGCCGTCCAGCGACAGCAGCGAGCCCTCGATCTTCTCGTAGTGCTCGAGCTCCAGCTGGAACAGCCGCACCAGCTCGACGGCCAGGCCCGCCGTGCCGGCGATGCCCACGGCGGAGTAGTCGTCTGCCGGGAAGACCTTCTCGATGTGCCGGCTGGCGATCATCGATCCCATGGTCGCTCGCCGGTCACCCGCGAGCACGACCCCGCCGTCGAAGACCAGGGCGACGATGGTGGTGCCGTGCGGTGCGTTCAAGGCGGCGGCGGGAGCGCCCGCCTCGACCGCTCGGGAGGCGGGCAGCAGCTGCGGGGCGTACCCGCCGAGGAACTCGACGAAGGACGAGGTCCCCGGCGTGGTGAAGGCTGCCGGCAGCCGCCCGGCCGGATGGGCGTCGGTGCTCACTGACCACCCTTCTGCACGAACCCACGGACGAACTGCTCGGCGTTGGACTCCAGGACGTCGTCGATCTCCTCCAGCAGCGCATCGACCTCCGCGTCCCGCGCCTGGGCCGACGGTGCCGCGGGCGTGGGGGCCTCGGGCTCGTCGCCCGGTACGTCGTCCTGGTGCCGGTTGACGTGCTCGGTTCCCGCCATGGTGACCTCCCGGGGGTGGACTCCTGCTGTGGCCTGCTCGTGCCCACCCTAGGCCCTGGCGCCGACACCGCCGGGTGACGGCCGCGCGCCCCCGTGCGGCGCTGACACACCCCTGACCTGTGTGCACAACGTCCCGCGGCGGGCCGCCTGACCTGTGAGGATCCCGGCATGACCGCTCCGACGACCGGCCGGTTCGACGTCCTGCGCGCAAGCCTGCTCGACCGTTCGCTGTGCCCGGCCTGCGGCGCGCCTCTGTCCGGCCCGCGTTGCCTGTGGTGCGGCGTCCCGCTGGACGGCCCTGCCGCACAGGCGGTCCTGCGGCTGTCGGTCGCCGCCGCGGAGGCCATCGCCAACCGTGAGGTCGGAGTCCGCGCCCTGTACGCCGAGCGAGACGCGCGCTTCAGCCAGCCGTCGAGGCCCGCCGCCACGCCCGTCGAGGCCGGGACACCGCGCTCGCCGCTCCGTCCGCCGCCCTCCTCGGCAGGACGTGTCGCGGCCCCGAGCAGCGGCGCCGCACGCCCCGCACCAGGAGCCCCGCGACCCGGGGCTCCGACTTGGGGTCCTCCCCCGCACGAGCGCCGCACCGCCAGCACCCCGCGATGGCGGGTGCAATCGGTGCTCCAGGCGCTCGGCGCGGGGCTCCTGTCGGCGGCCGGGATCGTCTTCCTCGTCTTCTCGTGGGGCGTGCTGAACCTTCAGGCGCGTGCGGCGATCGTGGCCCTCGGGACCGTCGTGGTCTTCGGCGTGGCCCAGGTCCTCGCGCGGCGGGGTCTGAAGCAGGGCGCCGAAGCCGTGGGGGCGGTGGCGGCGGTGCTGCTGCTCCTGGACGCCTGGGCGCTGCGGACCACCGGGATCGTCGGGTCGGGTGCGCCGGGCGTCTATGCCAGCGTGGCCTCGCTCGTCTGCGCCGTCCTGCTCGCGGGATGGGGCAGGGCGGCGCGCCTGCGGGTCGGAACCGTCGGGGCCGCGGTGCTGTGGTTCGCCGCTCCGCTCCCGTTGGCGACCCTGGACCCGTCGGCCCGGAGCTGGGTCTGGGCGCTGCTGAGCAGCGTCGTGATGGGGTGGGTCCGGCACGTCCCGCAGGTCCGCGCCCGGGCTGGGAACGACCACGCAACGGCGACGGCGACCCTGCTCCTCTCCGGGGGCTCTGTTCTCGCGTGGGCGGTCGCGGCACTGATCGCGCTGGCGTCGCTCGGCACCACGCCCGGGGACGGTCTCGTGCTGCTCGGTGCAGCGGCCGTGGCCGCCGCCGTGCAGGCCTGGCTGTGCGCGACGGCTCCCGCTCCCCACGAGGAGTCGACGGCGATCATCTGGCAGTGCGCGTTCGTCGGCGCAGCCTCCGTGGACGTCGTCGCGGGCGCCGCTCTGGCCCGACCCGCGACCGGGGCGGCGCTGGCTCTCGTCGCGGCCGGATGCGTCTCCGGCCTGGTCGGGGCCATGTCCCGGGACAGTCGGATCGATCAGGCGGTCGGCACCGGCCCCGGCCGGGCGGCGGGTGCCGGCGCGATCCTCGGTCGACCAGCTGTGACGCTGCTGCCCGCCGCGGCCCTGCTGATCTCGGTCGGCGCCGGTGCGCTCGTTCCCGGTGGGCCCTTCGCGGTGCTCCTCCTCCTGCTGCTCACCGTCGCGGCCGCAGTCGTCGACCGCCGGTCGGGCGACGCCCTCGGCGTCGGGGCTCGTGCCGTGGCCGCCCGCATCGCGGTCGTCTGCAGCCCGTTGGTCGGGCTCGTGGCTGCGCACGGCGGGGGCTGGGCGACCGCCCTGGGGCTCGCCGCGTGCGCCGCCGTCGCGGTGTGGGCACGCACGTGGGGGGTCCTCCGATCATGGGCCGCGAGGTCGACCGCTGCCGCGGCACCCTGGACCGTCGCGGCGATCGGAGTGGCGGCGCACTCCGCGGGAGCGGGCATCCGGGATGCCGTCGCGATCGCCGCGACGGGCGGTGCCGCGCTCCTGTCGTTCGTCGTGGTTGCACCCGACCGACCACGCGACGAACGCCAGGTCGCCCTCACGGCGGCGGCATGCTCGGCCGGGATCGGCTGGTTGTTGCTCGCCGTCGTGCCGGGGTGGTGGGACCGCTCGATCCTGCTCGTCGTCGTGGCGGCGTGCGGCCTCGTCGCGCTCGCACTCGTCTCGGGCGCCGACCGCGTCGGAGAGTGGGGTGCCGTTCTCGGCGCCGGTGCAGCCCCTCTGGTCCTGGCTCTCGCAGCTCTGTCCACGGCGGTCGTGCTGCATCCGACGCAGGCCGCGACCGGGGTCGTCCTCGTCGCCGCGAGCGGCGGTGCGGCCGCGGTCATGCTCTCGGTCGTCGCCCGGGAGCGCCGCGGCGCCCGCGCCGGTCGCGCCGCAGCGGCAGGGGGCTGGACGACGCTCGCGGCGGCGCTTCTCGCGGCAGTCCTGCAGTCTGCGCAGGTCGCCGCCACGGTGCTGCTCGTCGCCGCGGTCGCGGCGCTCGTCACGGGTGTTCGCGACCGGCGTCCCGAGCTCCGCTGGGGAGCGCTGGCGCTGGCGACCGCAGCGTCGTGGACCCTGCTCGCCGCGGGTGGGCAGGGCACCCCGGAGCTGTTCACCGCGCCCACCGCCGTGGTCGTCGCCGTGGTGGGCGCCCTGCGTGCACGGCGGGGCCGCTCGGACGGCGTCACGCTCCTGGCTGCCGGCCTGACCCTGAGCCTGCTCCCGACGGCGGTCCTGGGCGGCGCCGTTCCGTTGACCACACAGCTGCACGCCGACCGTCGCGTGCTCACCACCGCAGCCGCCGTCGTCCTGGTCCTCCTCGCCGCACACCGGTCAGCTCGACGCCCGGCCGGGGTGACGACGGTGCTCGCCGGTCTCGGCCTCTGCCTGAGCGTCCTGGGCCCGGCACGCGCGGCCGTCGACGCTGCCGGTACGAGGGGCAGCGGCGCGCTGCCCGAGCTGCTCGGGACCCTCGCCGCCGTCCTGCTGCTCACTGCCTGCCGCGCGGCCGGCACGGACGCTCCCCGTCCCGTGCAAGGCCCGGTGCGGGCGGCGGAGCCCTGGCTGGTCACGACTGCCGCGGTGCTGCCGAGCGTGCTCGCGGCCGAGCCGGATCCGGCCGGCCGCCTCCGGCTGTGCGTCCTCGTGGTGGTCGGTGCGGGTCTTGCGGTCGCAGGTTCCGCGGTACCGGTCCGGGCGAACGACCCGTGGGGCCGTCACCTGATGGGGGTCGGAATCCTCATCACCTCCGCGGGCGCTCTCGTCGCCGTCCGCATCCTCACGGCAGCGCCCGGCGGTGTCGTGCCGGCGGCGCTCGGCCTCCTTCTGGTGACGACGCTCTTCCTACGGCCACCCAGCTGGTCCAGGCCGGCCGACCTAGCCCGGACGCTATCGGGTGCTCTGCTGCTGGTCCCGAGCCTGCTGTCGAGGTCGGAGGCATGGCGGCCGGCTGCCTGGGCAGGAGTCGCGGCCGTGCTCCTGACCGCCGGATGGCTGGTCCGGGCCCAGCAGCGGCGCGCCACGACGGTGCGGTACGTCGCCGCGCTCGCCGCCGCACTCGCAACGGCCGGGCCGTGGTGGTACGTCGTCGCGCCCCGGCTGGACTCCGCCGGGCCCACGAGCGGTCCGCCCGAGCGCTGGGCCCTCCCAGCGGCTGCGCTGGTGCTGGCCGCGAGCCTGCTGGGCTGGCCTCGGCGGGACGGGATCCCGTCCCGGCTGACCCTCGTCACACCGGCGCTCGGCCTCGCAGCGCTGCCCACCTTGCTGGTGTCCGACAGGACGGCGGCAGGGACCGTGCGGCTCGTGGCGGTCCTGACCGTCGGAGGTGCGCTGGCCGTCGTCGCCCAGCTGCGGCGCTCTGGAGCGTCGCGCGCTGCCGTGGCGCAGGACGCACGCTGGGGGGTCGGCGCCGGGACAGCGGTCGCAGGCGCAGCAGCGTTCGTGGCAGCGGCGGTCGGTCCGTGGTCGTGGGACGTGCCGATGATCGCGCTCGGCCTGCTCCTCACGGCGCTCGGGCTCCTCCGAACGACGCAGGAGCCTGCCGCCGGTACGTGGCCGACCCTCGGTCCTGGTCTCCTCCTGGCCGTCGTCCTCCCGGCGCTCGTCAGCGCGGCGGACGGCGCGCCCTGGCGGCCGGTCGTCGTGGTCGTCCTCGCGGTCGCCGCGACCGTGCTGGGTGCCACCCTGCGCTGGCAGGCGCCCTTCGTGGTCGGCGCGGCCACGCTGGTCCTGGTGACGGCGCTGCAGGTCGGCCCGTGGGCGGGCCGGGTGCTGGTGCAGACGCAGGGCTGGGTGCTCCTGGCTCTCTGCGGCACGCTGCTGCTCGCACTGGGCCTGCGCTACGAGCGCCGGCTGGCACAGGCCCGTGAGGCGGTGCGGTTCGTGGCGACGATGCGCTGACCAGCTGGTCGGCGGCCGCCAAGGCCGAGGTCAGGCTCCCAAGGAGGCGAGCAGGGTCGCGGCGTCCGGACTGCGGTCCAGCAGGTCGCCGACGTGGGCCCGCGTCCCTCGTGCCGGGTCCCGCATCGGCACCCGCTGCAGCGAGTGCGATCCCGGGACGTCGAAGACGACGGAGTCCCATGACGCCGCCGACACCTGCCCCGGGTACCGCGCCACCGCCTCACCGCGGAAGTACGCGCGCGTGTCCTCGGGTGCGTGCCGCACTGCCTGCGCGACGTCGTCGTCGGGCACGAGGAGCTCGACCGCGCCGGCGGCGGCGAGCCGGTGGTAGAGGCCCCGCTCCGGCCGCACGTCCGACCACTGCAGGTCCACGGCGGCCAGACGAGGGTGGTCCCATGCGAGCTGGTCGCGCCGACGCATCCCCTCCAGCAGCCGCAGCTTCGCCAGCCACTCCACCTCGCGGGCGCACGACGCCGGGTCCGTGCCGAGCCGGTCGAGCAGCGACGTCCACCGGTCCAGCACGTCACGGGTCTGCGGGTCGATCCGGCCCGTCGGTTCCAGCGCAGCGAGCACCGACTCCAGGTAGACCCGCTGGACCTCCAGGGCGGTCAACCGCCGACCGTCCGCCAGCTCCAACCACTCGGTGAGGGTGAGGTCGTGACTGACCAGGTGCACGGCGCCGACCGGGTCGGCGAGCGCGAGCTGGTCGACGGCCGCGAGCGCAGCCGGGCCGCCGTCCACCAACGCCTGCTCGATCAGCCACAGGACCAGGGAGGTCGTGCCCAGGCGGAGGTAGGTGGCCGGCTCCAGCATCGTGGCGTCGCCGATGATCACGTGCAGGCGACGCCAGCGCGCCGGGTCGGCGTGCGGCTCGTCCCGCGTGTTGACGATCGGACGCCGCAGCGTGGTCTCGAGCCCCACCTCGGCCTCGATGTAGTCGGCCCGCTGCGAGAGCTGGAAGCCGGGAAGCTCGCCGCGCTGCCCGATCCCCACCCGCCCCGCTCCGGTGAACACCTGCCGCGTCACGAGGAACGGCGTCAGGCGGTGGACGAGATCGGCGAACGGGACGGACCGTTCGACCAGGTAGTTCTCGTGCGTCCCGTACGTCGCGCCCTTGCCGTCGACGTTGTTCTTGTACAGGACGACGTCCGGTAAAGCGGGCGTGGAGGCGAGCGCGCGGACGGAGGCGAGCATCACCAGCTCCCCGGCACGGTCCCAGCGCACGGCGTCGAGCGGGTTGGTCACCTCGGGGCTGGAGTACTCGGGGTGCGCGTGGTCGACGTAGAGGCGTGCCCCGTTGGTCAGGATCACGTTCGCGGCGCCGGGGTCCTCGTACTCCTCGACGGTCGAGCGCGGCATCGGGTGGGGGCCGTCGCCCGACGGCGCCGGAGCGGCCGGGTCGTCCGTCAGCAGCGACGGGTGCGCCGAGGCGCGCTGCAGCCGGAAGCCGCGAGCGTCGTGCAGCGGGTCCTCGTCGTCGTAGTCCCAGCGCGCCTTCGCCCTGGCGCCCTCGCGGGCGGCGGCGTGCACTGCGACGACGTGGCTCGACAGCAGCATCGGGTTGGCGAGCGGGTGCCCGGGCTGCAGGACGCCGTACTCGGTCTCGATCCCCATGATGCGCCGGACGGTCACGTCCTCACCCTAGGGCGCCGAGCGTGGGCGACCGGATGCCACCGGTGCGCCGGACAGCACCCGGTGCCGTGCCGCTCGGCTCAGAGGTACTGACCCGTGCTGGTGACCGTCTCGATGGTGCGTGAGGTGTCGACACCCTTCTTGCCCTGCACGATCGTCCGGATGAAGACGATGCGCTCCCCCTTCTTGCCGGAGATGCGCGCCCAGTCGTCGGGGTTCGTCGTGTTGGGCAGGTCCTCGTTCTCGCGGAACTCCTCGACGCAGGACGCCAGCAGGTGGTCGACCCGGATGCCGCGGTGACCCGTGGAGAGGAAGTCCTTGATCGCCGACTTCTTCGCCCGGTCGACGATGTTCTGGATCATCGCGCCGGAGTTGAAGTCCTTGAAGTACAGGACCTCCTTGTCGCCGCTCGCGTAGGTGACCTCCAGGAACCGGTTCTCGTCGCTCTCGGAGTACATCCGCTCGACGACCCGCGCGATCATCGCCTCCACGGCGGCGACCTCGGACCCGCCGTGCTCGGCGATGTCGTCCGCGTGGATGGGCAGGTCGGGGGTCAGGTACTTGGCGAAGATCTCGCGGGCACCCTCGGCGTCGGGACGCTCGATCTTGATCTTCACGTCCAGTCGACCCGGGCGCAGGATCGCGGGGTCGATCATGTCCTCGCGGTTGGACGCCCCGATGACGATGACGTTCTCGAGCCGCTCCACGCCGTCGATCTCGGCGAGGAGCTGGGGCACGATCGTCGTCTCGACGTCGGAGGACACCCCGGTGCCGCGGGTGCGGAACAGCGACTCCATCTCGTCGAAGAACACGACGACCGGATGCCCCTGCGACGCCTTCTCCCGGGCGCGGGCGAAGATCAGCCGGATGTGCCGCTCCGTCTCCCCCACGTACTTGTTCAGCAGCTCGGGGCCCTTGACGTTGAGGAAGTAGGACCGGGCGGCGTTGGGGTCTTCACCGCGCGCCGACGCCGCCGTGGCCGCCAACGAGTGGGCCACCGCCTTCGCGATCAGCGTCTTCCCGCAGCCGGGAGGGCCGTAGAGCAGGACACCCTTGGGCGGCTTGAGCCCGTGCTCGCGGAACAGCTCCGGGTGCAGGAAGGGGAGCTCGACCGCGTCGCGGATCGCCTCGATCTGCACGCCGAGGCCACCGATGTCCGAGTAGTCGATGTCCGGGACCTCCTCGAGGACCAGCTCCTCGACCTCGGCCCGCGGGATCACCTCGAAGACGAACCCGCTGCGCGAGTCGATCGTCAGCGCGTCGCCCACCCGCACCCCGCTCGACGCCACCTGGCCGGCGAAGCGGACGACCCGCTCCTCGTCGCCGCGCCCGACGACGAGCGCACGCCCCTCGCCGAGCATCTCCTTGATGGTGACGAGCTCGCCGACCTTCTCGTACCCACCCGCCTCGACGACGGTGAGGGCCTCGTTGAGCATGACTTCCTGGCCGGGCTGCAGCTGACCGAGGTCCAGCGACGGGCTGGCCCCGACGTGCATCTTGCGGCCGGCGGAGATGATGTCCACCGTCCCGTCGTCGCGGGCGCCGAGGAACACGGCGTAGGTGCCGGGGGGCTTCGCCAGCTCGTCCACCTGCCGCTTGAGCTCGACGATCTGCTCCCGTGCCGCGACGAGAGCCTCGGTCAGCCGCTCGTTCTTCGCGGCGAGGACCGCCACCTCGCGGGGCAGGTCGCGTCCAGGAGCAACCGGGTCGCTCATGTCGGCCTCCGTTCGCACGTCGCTGGTCTGGCTCGGAGCCATCCTGCACGGCGCTGTGCCTGCTGGTCCGGCAACAGTAACCACACGGCCGGACACCGCACCTGTGACGCGTCGCACAGGCCGGTCCGTCTCAGCACCCGGACCGTAGGTGACCGTCAGGGCGCCGCGGGCGTCTCCGGCGGCTGACCGACCTCCCGTCGCGCCCGCCGGACCTTCTTGTCCGACACCGGCTGCTCGCCGAGCTCCTCGGCGGTCCACAGGTCGGCGTCCGCCACGGGCGCCCCGTCGGCCGCCACGGGATAGGCGCCCTTGGCGGGGCGGCGGCGGCGGAGCGGCGCCTGCACGCCGTCCGCCAGGCGACGAGCCGTCAGGAGGAAGCCGGTGTGGCCGATCATCCGGTGGTCCGGACGCACGGCCAGACCCTCGAGGTGCCAGGTGCGGACCATCGACTCCCAGGCGGCGGGCTCGGTGAACCGCCCGTCGGTGCGCAGGTCCTCGGCCAGCCGGGACAGCTGGGTTGTCGTCGCGACGTAGCAGACCAGCACTCCCCCCGGCACGAGTGCGTCCGCGACGACCTCGATGTTCTCCCAGGGGGCGAGCATGTCGAGCACGACCCGGTCGACCGTGCCGCGCTCGGCCACCTGCGGGAGGACGTCGGCGAGGTCCCCGACCGAGAGACGCCACGCCGGGTGCGGGCCGCCGAAGAAGCCCTCGACGTTGCCGCGGGCGACGGCCGCAAAATCCTCACGCCGCTCGATCGAGTGCAGCTGGCCGCCGTCACCCACCGCCCGCAGCAGGAACAGCGTCAGGGCACCGGACCCGACACCTGCCTCGACGACGCGGGCCCCCGGGAAGATGTCGGCCATCGCCACGACCTGCCCGGCGTCCTTGGGGTAGACGACGGCGGCGCCGCGGGGCATCGAGACGACGTAGTCCGCCAGCAGCGGCCGCAGCGCCAGGTACTCCACCCCGCCGGAGGAGCGCACCACCGACCCCTCGGGCTGACCGGCGAGGTCGGCGTGCGCGAACCAGCCCTTGTGGGTGTGGAACGTGCCGCCCTCGGTCAGCGTGATCGTGTGCAGGTGACCTCGCGGATCCGTCAGCTGCACGCGGTCGCCGTACCGGAAGGGTCCGGTGTGGCGGGTGGCGCCCGTCGGCGCGGGTCCGCTGGCTGCAGGCAGGTCGGTCACGGCGCCCGAGTCTAGGGTGGCGCGAACGCCGTCCGGTGCGGCGAGCCGGTGCTAGACCCGCAGCATCGCCACGACGTCGGCCGTCCGGACGAGCCCCGCGACGCGGCCGTCCACCAGGACGGCGACGACCGGGGAGAGCCGGGACGCCTGGGACAGCGCCTCCAGCAGCGCCTCGCCCGCCAGCCGTCCGTCGACCCACGCCCCCACGGGCAGCGGGACGGCCACGGCGCTCACCGGGGTCGTCGCCGCAGCGTGAGCCGGGACGCGACCCGCCGCGTCGACGTCGACGTAGGCGGCAGGCCGACCGTCTGGCGCAACGAGCACCACCTCGCTCGCTCCGGCCGCGACGGCGTGCTGACCGGCCACGGCGACCGTCTCCTCGGGCGCGACCGCCAGCGCCGGCCTGGCGACCGACGCCAGGGTCAGGCCGTGCACCACCCGCTGCTGCCGCGCGGACCGGATCGATGCCGTCGCGCCGTTCCAGAGGAAGGCCGCGATCAGGAGCGCCCAGATCAGGTTGAACACCGACGGCGGCAGGCCCTGCGAGAGCGGCAGCACCACGACGAGCAGCACCAGGCCGGCGGCGACGGCTCGCCCGACCCAGCCGGCGACCTCCGTGCCACGCGAACGGTCACGGGTCCCGGCCCAGACGGCCGCCTCGAGCAGGCGGCCACCGTCCAGCGGCAGACCGGGCAGCAGGTTGAACACGCCGACGAAGCCGTTGCTCAGTGCGCCCGCCCATGCGAGGTACTCCGCCAGCGACCCGCTCGGCGCGACCACTCTCAGGCCGGCGAACGCCCCGGCGAGAAGCAGGTTCGCCAGCGGGCCGACGACGGCGACCAGCGCCGACGTCGCCGGTGACGCGCTGCCGCCGACGAACGAGGTGTGCCCGCCCCACAGGGTCAGCACGAACGCCGTCGGCTGCTGCCCGCGCCGCTTGGCCACGATGCCGTGGGCCAGCTCGTGCGCCAGCACGGACGCGAAGAGCAGCACGACGAAGACCGCGGCGACGAGGTAGGCACCGGCGCCGAGCCGGGTGGCGCTCCGCACCGCGGGCGCGTAGGCCGCCGTCAGCACCACCACGGCGAGCAACGACGAGGGCGCCAGCACCACGGGCGCGCCGGCCACGTGGCCGATCACCCAGCCGGGCTGGCGGGGCGGGCGCGGGTCCGACGGGCTGCTCACCGGCTCAGCGTAGGTGGCCCCGCAGCGCGCACCGTGCGGCAGCCGCGTGCCGAGGTCGGGATGTCGGTGGTGCCGCCTACCCTCGGCGGGTGAGCATCGACCAGGACGAGACGGCTCCCGAGCAGATCACGGAGCTCGACGACGCGGTCGACCCCCTGGACGTCGCGTCCGCCGCCGTGGAGGTCGCGGTCGAGGAGACCATCGAGGACGCGGCCGACACCTCGAACCGGTCGGCGTCTCGCGTGCCGCCCGGGCTGTCACCCTCTCGCGCGCACGACTTCCTGCAGTGCCCGCTGCTGTTCCGCCTCCGCGTCGTCGACCGCCTTCCCGAGCCCACCACCGAGGCGGCCGCTCGCGGGACGCTGGTGCACTCGGTCCTCGAGCACCTCTTCGACCTGCCGGCGTCCGAACGGACCATGGACGCCGCCCGGGCGCTGCTGCAGCCGCGATGGGCGGCGCTGTGCGAACGGTCCGAGGCGTACGCCGGGCTGTTCGCGGACGACGTGGCGCGCGACGCCTGGCTCGTGTCCGCAGAGGGCCTGCTCGCGACGTACTTCACGCTCGAGGACCCGACCCGCCTCGAACCGCGGGCCCGTGAGCTCAAGGTGAGCGCGGAGCTCGACGACGGTCCGCAGCTCCGTGGGGTGATCGACCGGGTCGACGTCGCACCCAACGGGTGGGTGCGGGTCGTGGACTACAAGACCGGCCGCTCACCGCGCGCCGGATACGAGGGCGACGCCCTGTTCCAGATGCGGTTCTACGCCTACGTCGTCTGGCGCACGCGCGGCACGCTGCCCCGCCTGCTGCAGCTGGAGTACCTCGGTGACGGGACCGTGCTGCGCCACGAACCGACCGAGTCCGAGATGCTGACCCTCGAGTCGCGGGTGCGGTCCATCTGGGCGGGCGTGCAGGAGACGGCGCGCAGCGGCGACTGGCGCCCGCGGACCTCCAAGCTGTGCGACTGGTGCTCGTTCCGCCAGCTGTGCCCGGCCTTCGGCGGCACGACGCCCGAGGTGTCGGACGATGCGGTCGAGCGGGCGACCGGCGTACGGCCCGAACGGGCAGCCGTCGCCTGACGGTCAGGCGGCGCGCAGGTCGAGCACGTGCCCGGCACCGACCCGGGCCAGCGCGGCCAGGTCGAGATCCGTCAGCCGGGAGACCCGGCTGAGCTCCGGTGCCGGAGGCACCGTCGACGGCGAGGCCAGGGCCACCACCCGGGCACCGGCGGCGAGGGCCGCCGCCACGCCGGACGGTGAGTCCTCGACGGCCACGCACAGGCCTGGCTCGACGCCGAGCAGGCGCGCAGCCGTCAGGTACGGCTCCGGATGTGGCTTGGAGTTCGCGACGTGGTCACCGGCGACCACGACGTCGAACAGCCCCACCGCCTCGGCGAACGGAGCGGCGAGCACGGCCTGCGACGACGTGACCAGGGCCTGCGGCACACCGGCACCGTTCAGCTCCGTGAGCAGCTCGACCGCCCCCGGCTTCCACGGGATGCCGGCGGCCACCGCGGCCCCGACGCGGGAGTTCAGCGCCTCGGCGATCTCGAGCGCGGTCAGGGTGACGCCCCGCGCCTGGAGGGCAGCGGCACACACCGGCATCGACGACCCGATCATGTCCACCGCGTCGGCGGGCGTCCAGACTCCGGAGTACGCCTCGACCAGCTCGGTCTCGGCGGCCATCCAGTACGGCTCGGTGTCGATGAGGGTGCCGTCCATGTCCCAGAGGACGGCGGCGGGCAGCTCGAGCACCGGACCATCGTACGGAGCCGTCGACGTGACTCCCCCCGTCGACGCCCACACCGGAGCGCGCGCGACCCCTGCGCCCGGGCCGCCCCCGCCTAGGCTGTCGGGGTGAGCGATGTGACGGCGGACCTGCCCGGCGACGACACCGTCATGCTGGCGGCGTTCGAGGGCTGGAACGACGCCGGCTCAGCGGCGACGGAGGCGCTGACCCACCTCCACCAGGCCTGGGACGCCGAGCAGATCGACGAGCTGGACCCCGAGGAGTACCACGACTTCCAGGTGAACCGTCCGGTGATCGCGCTGGACGAGGACGGCGTCCGCCGGATCAGCTGGCCCAGCACCTCCGTCGCAGTTGCGCGGGGCCCGCGCACGGGACGGCAGGTGGTGCTGGTGCACGGCATCGAGCCGTCGATGCGGTGGCGGCGCTACTGCAACGAGCTGCTCGACATCGCCGCCGGCTTGGGCGTCCGGACCGTCGTCACCGTCGGCGCGCTGCTCGCGGACGTGCCGCACACCCGCCCGATCCCGGTGAACGCCACCAGTGAGGACGCCGTCGTCCGCGCCGCCCTCGGCCTGGAGGCCAGCACCTACGAGGGCCCCACCGGGATCGTGGGGGTGCTCCAGCACGAGGCGGCCGCGCGTGGCATGCAGTCCCTCTCGCTGTGGGCGGCCGTGCCGCACTACGTCGCGCACCCTCCGTCGCCGAAGGCCTCCCTGGCGATCCTGCACCGGATCGAGCAGCTGCTCGGGGAGTCGATCCCGCTGGGCGAGCTCCCGGACGACGCCGCGGCCTGGCAGGCGGGGGTCGACGAGCTGGCGGGCGAGGACTCCGAGATCGGCGACTACGTGCGCCAGCTGGAGCAGGCGAAGGACACCGCCGAGCTGCCGGAGGCGAGCGGAGAGGCGATCGCGCAGGAGTTCGAGCGCTACCTGCGTCGGCGCGACACCGGCAACGGCGGCTGACGGACGACCGGTCCGGCTGCAGGCCCCGCTGCAGGCCCTGGAGGCTGGAGGCCCTAGAGGCGCACGCCCAGCAGGGCGTCCACCGCGCGGGCCACCACCCCGGGTGCACCCTCCACCGGCTCCTCGGCCCCGCGCACCGCACGTGCCACCCACTCGTCGACCGCCTGCAGGGCCGTGGGCGTGTCGAGGTCGTCGGCCACCGCCGCACGCACGGCGGTCAGGGTCGCCGTCGCATCCGGTCCGCCGTTGCCCGAGACCGCACGCCGCCAGGACGCCAACCGCGTGCGCGCCTGTGCGAGCTGGTCCGCCGACCACTCCCAGTCGTGCCGGTACCGGTGCGCGAGCAGCGCCAGGCGGATCACCATCGGGTCCTCGCCCTGGTTCCGCAGGGTGGAGACGAGCACCAGGTTGCCCCTGGACTTGCTCATCTTCTCGCCGTCCAGACCCACCATCCCGGCGTGCACGTGGACCCGTGCGCCGTGGCCCGCGTCCAGCAGCCGTGCGTGCGAGGTGCTCATCTCGTGGTGGGGGAACAGCAGGTCGGACCCACCACCCTGGACGTCGAAGGGCAGCCCGAGGCCGTCCCGGGCGATCACCGCGCACTCGATGTGCCAGCCGGGACGACCCCGACCGAGCGTCCCGCCGTCCCACGCCGGCTCGCCGGCACGCTCGCGCCGCCACAGCAGCGGGTCCAGCGGGTCCCGCTTGCCGGGCCGCTCGGGATCCCCGCCCCGCTCGGCGGACAGGGCGAGCATCGTGTCCCGGTCGAGGCCGGCGACGGCCCCGAAGTCGTGGTCCGCCGTGAGGTCCGCGTACACGTCGCCCAGGCCGGTCCCGTCGTCCACCGCGTCGGGCGTGGGCACGCGGTAGGCCGCCCCAGCCTCGAGCAGCGCCTCGACCGCCACCACCACGTCCGGGAGCACCTCGACGACGCCCCGGTAGACGTCGGGCGGGATGACGCCCAGCGCGGTCATGTCCTCCGCGTAGAGGGCGATCTGGTCGTCGGCGAGCGAGCGCCAGTCGACGCCGGTCGCGGTCGCCCGCTGGAGCAGAGGGTCGTCGACGTCCGTGACGTTCGACGCGAACCGGACGCTCAGACCGGAGTCCCGCCACGCGCGGTTGAGCACGTCGAACGCGACGGCGGTCGCAGCGTGCCCCAGGTGCGTCGCGTCGTACGGCGTGATTCCGCAGACGTACAGCGTCGCGGTCGGTCCGGACGAGGCCGGCACCAGCTCGCCGGTGGAGCTGTCGTGGACCCGGACGACGGGGCCTTCACCCGGGAGCCGCGGGACGTGCGGGGCAGGCCAGGTGAGCACGTCCGGAAGCCTAACCGGCTCGGCGGGACCGGCCGCGCGGGCGAAAGAGTCAGAATGCCGACGTGACGGCCGCCACCGACGACCCGGGACGCCAAGTCGTCCCGCTCGCGATCTACCAGCAGCAGGACGGTGCATGGGCCCGGGTGCCGTGGGATCCCGGGCTCGTCGTTCGCCCCGGGACCCGCGGCACACCCACCTGGGTGGTGCTCGAGCGGCTGGCCGACCTCGCCCCGGCTGCACGGGCGTGGGGCGCCGACGAGATGACCGTGGCGCTGGCGCAGCAGCGGGTCCGGCGACTGGAGACCGGGCGTCCGACCACCGCGCTGTTCGCGCACGTGGACCACGCGCGCACCGGGGACGTCCTGCTGTCGATCCCGACGATGTGGTACGACGACACGACCAGGGACGTGCACACCGGCGACCTGACCGCCGTGGCCTGCGACGACCTGCTGCTGTCGGTCGAGCAGGGCAGTGCGCACGTCCACGACATCGCGGCCGACCGGCTGACCACGGGCGCCCCCACCCCCGACCGCGGCGTGCGTGAGGCGCTGGCCGCCCTGCTGTTCACGATCCTGGCGCGCGCCAGCGAGGTGGAGCTCGGGCTCGGCGACGCGGTCGGGCACACCGAACGCCTGGTGTTCAGCTCGGGCAGCTCGGACCCGGTGGAGCGCATCTACGACCTGAAGCGCGAGATCGCCGAGGCGCGCCGCAGCCTCAGCCCGCTGATGGCGGTGCTCCCCGAGCTGGAGGACGACGAGGACCGCCACGCGGCGCGCACCAGCCAGTGGCTGCACCGGCTGCAGGCGTCGGTCGACCGTCTGGACCGCCACCTCGACGCCCACGACTCGCTGCTCGGAGCGATGCTCGAGGTGCACCTGTCGCAGGTGTCGGTCCGGCAGAACGAGGACATGCGGAAGATCTCCGCGTGGGCGGCGATGATCGCCGTGCCGACGCTGATCGTCGGGCTCTACGGCATGAACTTCCACCACATGCCGGAGCTGAGCTGGACGTACGGCTACCCGCTCGCGGTGGTCGTCATGGGAGTCGCCTGCCTGTGGTTGTACCGCGCGTTCAAGCGCAGCGGCTGGCTGTAGCGACCGGGCCGCTGCCGGCGCGCGACGCTCCTGCCGTGACGAGGGGGCTCAGGGCGTGACCGGCACGCTGGGGTCCAGGGCTCCGGTGACGAGCAGCAGCACGACGACGGCTGCCAGCCCGATCCGGTACAGCACGAACGGGCGGTAGCTGTAGGTCGAGACGATCTTCAGGAACACGATGATGACGAGGTACCCGACGACGAACGCCACGATCGTCGCGACCAGCGTCAGTCCCAGACCCGGTACCCCCGCGTGCCCGAACCCGTCGAGGTTGGTCACCAGCTCGTAGAGCCCGGAGCCGAACACCGCCGGGATCGCCAGGAGGAACGAGTACCGGGCGGCGGCCTCGCGGGTGTAGCCCATCAGCAGACCGCCGGTGATCGTCCCACCCGAGCGGGAGACGCCGGGGATCAGGGCCAGCGCCTGCCAGAAGCCGAACTGGACGGCGTGCCGCGGCGTCAGCGTGTCGAGCGGTCGCTCCTTGCGGCCCACCCGGTCCGCCCAGCCCAGCAGCAGCGCGAACCCGACCAGCGTGAGCACCGTGATCCAGAGGTTGCGCAGCACGTTCTCGATCGAGTGCTGGAACAGCACGCCGAGGATGACGATCGGCAGCGAGCCGATGACGATGAACCACGCCATCAGCGCGTCGTGGTCGGCCCTGGCACCCTCGGGCATGCCGGCACGCGACCGCCAGTCCGTGCCGCGGTCGCCGCGCAGCGCCCGCCACCAGGCGGACACGATCCGCACGATGTCGCGGCGGAAGTACAGCAGCACGGCCGACTCCGTGCCGAGCTGGATCACCGCGGTGAACGCGGCACCCGCGTCCCGGCCGCCGATCAGCTCGCTGATGATCCGGATGTGCGCGCTGGACGAGACCGGGAGGAACTCCGTCAGGCCCTGCACCAGTCCGAGCAGGATCGCCTCGCCGCCGCCCATGCCGCTCGCCACGGGGCGCACCATATCCTGCGCGGCGCGCCGGGCCCCGGACGCCCCGCGGTTAGGGTGACCAGTCATGGAGCAGCGCCGGGTCGGACGTACCGGCCTGCACGTGTCGTGGCTGGGCCTCGGCACGATGACCTGGAGCCGGGACACCGACGAGCACGACGCGGCGCAGCTGCTGCGGGAGTTCGTCGAGGCGGGTGGCACCCTCCTGGACACCTCCGCGTCCTACGCCGACGGCGGTGCCGAGGAGCTGATCGGCAGCCTGCTGCGCGGTGCGGTCGCCCGTGACGAGGTGCAGCTGTGCACCAAGGCGGGTGTCCGCCGCACCCCCGACGGTTCGGTGGTGGACGCCTCTCGTGGCGCGCTGCTCGACAGCCTGGACGCGTCGCTGCGGCGGCTCGGCACGGACCACGTCGACGTCTGGCTGGTGCAGAACCCCGACCCCCGGACCCCGCTCGAGGAGACGTGCTCGGCCCTCCGCCTCGCCGTGAGCACGGGACGGGCTCGGTACGTGGGCCTGTCCAACCACGCCGGCTGGCAGGTGGGGCGCGCGGTGACGCTGCTCGAGCCCGACGTCGGCCTCGGGGTGCTGCAGGCCGAGTACTCGCTGCTGCAGCGCGGCGTGGAGCGCGAGGTGGTGCCGGCCGCCGCCGCTCTCGGCGCCGGACTGCTCGCGTGGTCACCGTTGGGACGCGGCGTCCTCACCGGCAAGTACCGCCGAACGGTGCCTGCCGACTCGCGCGCGGCGTCCGCGCACCTGGCGGGCTTCGTCGAGCCCTACCTCACGCGTCCGGCGTCGGCGGTCGTCGAGGCGACCGCGACCGCGGCGACGGGGTTGCAGCGCTCCCCCGCTGAGGTCTCGCTCGCGTGGCTGCGCACGCGTCCTGCCTTGGCGTGCGCGGTGCTGGGCGCGCGGACGCCGGCGCAGCTGCGCGCGTGCCTGGCAGCGGACGACCTGACGCTGCCGGACGAGATCGTGCGGGCGTTGACGGAGGTCAGCGCCCCGCCGGTCGGCTATCCCGAGCGACCGGCCGGCTGACGTCCCGCCACGTCGTCACGGGGTCAGCGGGAGACGGGCGCCTCGTCGTCCTCGTCCTCCGCTGACCAGTCCTCGTCCGACTCGTCGTCGGCGTCGTCGTCCTCGTCCTCGTCCTCCTCGGACTCGTCCTCCTCCTCACCGAGGTAGAAGGGCGTCGCCTCCCCGAAGACGGTGCCGAGGGCGTCGTCGTAGACCTCGAAGGCGTCGGCGAGGACGTCGTACGCGTCGTCGACCGCCGGGTCGTCCTCGCCGTGGCGGCTCTCCACGGCGTGGTAGTGGGCCTCGAGCGCGGCGATCAGCCGGTCGAGCGCAGCGCGGGGGTCGACGGTCATGCCGTAGACCGTATCGCCGCGCAGGGCACAATGGCACCGCGCCGGTCGTTGCGCGGGTGCAGCGCCGGCAGGGGCGGACCGCCGTAGGACCCACGCGACGAGAGACGAGGTGAGCGGGTGGCCGAACGAACGACGGCCGGCCGGGGCGACTTCCTGTCCCGGGGCGGCCAGTACGAGTACCGCACCCTGACGATCCCGCGGACCACCGACGGGAACGACGCCCGACGGTTGCTGACGTACGAGGCGGAGTACGGCCGCTGGGAGCTCGCCCGGACCCGGATGTACGTGGGCGGCGAGCGTCGCGTGCTGCTGCGTCGCAAGATCATCCGGGTGCAGAGCACGCTCGGCGCAGACCTCGACTGAGCGGCCGCACCCGTCGAGGGTGCGGCTCAGCAGGTCTGCAGCAGGCGGTCCAGCACGCGGGTGCCGAAGCGCAGGGCGTCCACCGGGACGCGCTCGTCGACCCCGTGGAACATCGCCGGGAAGTCGAGGTCCGCCGGCAGCCGCAGCGGTGCGAACCCGTACCCGTGGATGCCCAGCCGTGCGAGCGACTTGTTGTCGGTGCCGGCGGAGAGCATGTACGGCAGGACCACCGCACCCGGGTCCTCGGCCTGGACCGCGGCCGTCATCGCGCCGACGAGGTCGGTGTCGAAGGGCGCCTCCGGGCCGATGTCACGATGCTGCGACTCGATGCGGACGTGCTCACCGAGCAGCTGCTGCAGAGTGGCGTCGAACTCCGCCTCGTGCGCGGGCAGGAACCGACCGTCGACGGTGGCCCGTGCCGAACCCGGGATGACGTTCGCCTTGTAGCCCGAGGCGAGCTGCGTCGGGTTGGTGGTGCTGCGCAGGGTCGCGCCGACGAACCGCGAGGCCGGGCCGAGGGCGTCGACCAGGGCGTCGACCGCCCGCTCGTCCTCCGGGTCGAAGGGCAGGCCGGTCAGGTCCGCAACGCCCTCCAGCAGCCGACGGACCGTGGGGGTCAGCTGGTAGGGCCAGCGGTAGGCGCCGATGCGGGCGACCGCCGCCGCGAGGTGGGTCACCGCGTTGTCCGGGTTGACCTGGCTGCCGTGGCCGGCACGCCCCTCGGCGACGAGCTGGAGCCACGCCAGCCCCTTCTCGGCCGTCTGGAGCAGGTACGCGCGGTGGCCGCCGACCTCGACCGAGAAGCCGCCGACCTCGCTGATCGCCTCGGTCGCACCGGCGAACAGCTCGGGCCGGTTGTCCACCGCCCAGCGGGCGCCGTGCACCCCGCCCGCCTCCTCGTCGGCGAACATCGCGAGCACGACGTCACGGGCCGGCCGCCGACCCTCGCGGACCATCTGGCGCACCACCGCCAGCACCATCGCGTCCATGTCCTTCATGTCCACGGCCCCACGGCCCCAGAGGACGCCGTCGACCTCGACGCCCGCGAACGGGTCGACGGACCAGTCGGCCGCCTGCGCCGGCACCACGTCCGTGTGGCCGTGCAGCACCAGCGCGGGCCGGTCCTGGTCGCGTCCCTCGAGCCGCACCACCACGTTGGCTCGGCCGGGCGTGCTCTCGAAGAGCTCCGGCTCGAGACCGACCTCCTCCAGCAGGCCGACGACGTACTCGGCGGCCAGCCGCTCCCCCGGCCCGCTCGAGTCGCCGTAGTTGGAGGTGTCGATCCGGATCAGCTCCGCGCAGATCCGCGCGACCTCGGCCTCCGCCGGTGTGCCGGAGGCGATGGTGGCGGCGTCGCCGGCGGTCGGCACGGGATCGGGCATGAGGTCACGGTACCGGGGGGCGGGATGTCGCCGCGGGGGTGCGCCCGGCGGCCTCCGGTCACCGGTGCGGCACGGCCGAGCAGGACCGTCAGAGGGTCAGCCCGCGGCGCGCGAGGAGGGGTTCCAGCCGCGGCTCGTGGCCGACCAGCTCCCGGAACGCCTGCATGGGGTCGAGGGACCCGCCGCGCGACAGCACGGCCGCGCGGAGGCGATCACCGTTCGCCCGCCGCAGGCCGCCGTTCGCGGTGAACCAGTCGACCGTGTCGGCGTCCAGCACCTCCGACCAGAGGTAGGAGTAGTAGCCGGCGGCGTAGCCGCCCCCGAACACGTGGTTGAAGTAGGAGCTGCGGTAGCGCGGCGGCACCGTCGGCAGCGCCACGCCCGCCGCCTCGAGCGCGGCGGCCTCGAACGCTTCCACCTCGGCCGGGGCCGCCGGGACCTCGTCGGGCGCCAGGCGGTGCCACGCCTGGTCGAGCAGCGCTGCGGCCAGGTACTCCGTGGTGGCGAAGCCCTCGCCGTCCTGCCGGCCCTCCACCAGCGTGTCGAGCCACTGCGCCGGCATGGGCTCGCCGGTCTCGTGGTGCACGGCGAACCGGCGGAGCACGGAGCGGTCCCAGGCCCACATCTCGTTGACCTGCGACGGGTACTCGACGAAGTCGCGCGGCACGGCCGTGCCGGACTGGGACGGGTAGTGCACGTCCGACACCAGGGCGTGCAGCGCGTGGCCGAACTCGTGGAACAGCGTGATCACGTGGTCCCACGTCAGCAGGGCCGGCTGACCCGGCGCAGGACGCGGGACGTTGGCGTTGTTCACGACGACGCAGCGTTCGCCGAGCAGGCGCGACTGGTCGACGAGGGTGTTCATCCAGGCGCCCCCGCGCTTGCTCTCCCGGGCCCACGGGTCCGCGAGGAACAGGCCGATGCCGTCGCCGTCGGCGTCGAGCACCTCGAACACGCGGACGTCGGGGTGGTAGCCGGCGAGGTCGGTCCGCTCCGTGAAGGTCAGCCCGTACAGCTGGTTCGCCGCCCAGAACACCCCGTCGACCAGCACGCGGTCGAGCTCGAGGTACGGGCGCAGCAGGGACTCGTCCAGCGACCGACGGCGGCGCCGCACGGCCTCCGCGTAGTACGGCCAGTCCCACGCCTCGAAGGTGGCGCCGGGCACGTCCACCGCCAGGGCGGCCGCAAGGTCGTCCGCCTCGCGCAGCGCGTTCGCCACGGCGGCGGGTGCCAGGCCGGTGAGCAGGTCCGTCACCGCCTCCGACGTGGTCGCCGTCCCGTCCTGGGCCACGTAGTCCGCGTGGTGCACGTAGCCGAGCAGCCGCGCGCGCTCGGCGCGGAGGCGGGCCAGCTCCAGCAGGATCGGTCGCGTGTCGTGGTCGGGGCCGAGCCCACGAGTCACCGCCGCTCGATGCACGCGTTCCCGCAGCGCCCGGTCGTGCAGGCTCGCCAGCACCGGCTGCGTCGTGGGCAGGACCAGCTCGAGCAGCCAGGCGCCGGCGTGCCCCCGGTGCTCCGCTGCCGCCGCGGCGGCGGCCACCGCGTCCGGCGCGAGACCGGCCAGCTGGGCCTCGTCGGTGACGAGCACCGCGGCGGCGTTGGAGGCGGCGAGCAGCTCGCGGCCGAAACGGGCGTCCAGGGCGGTGATCCGCTCGTTCAGCGCCCGCAGCCGCTCCTGGTCGGCAGCGCCCAGCCCGACGCCCGACCGGCGGAAGTCGAGGTCGAGCCGGTGCAGCAGCCACGCCGTGTCCGGCTCGACCGCCAGGCGGCCGTCGGCCACCTCCTGCGCCAGCGTCCGGACCCGGTCGTAGAGCCGGCGGTCGAGGAGCATCGCGTCGTGGTGCGCCGCCAGCAGCGGCGCCACCTCCTCCTCGAGCTGCTCCAGGGCTTCCGTCGAGTCGGCACCGAGCTGGTTGTCGAACGCGGCCGTCACCCGGTCGAGCAGCCGACCCGACCGCTCGAGCGCCACCACCGTGTTCTCGATCGACGGAGGCTCTGCGTCCGTCGCGATCGCCTCGAGCTCCGCGCGTTGCTGCGCCATGCCCGCCAGGAGGGCCGGTCGGTAGTGCTCCTCGCGGATGGCGCGGTAGTCCGGCAGGCCGTAGGGCAGCGGCGACCGCGACGCGAACGGGTTGCTCGGGTCGAGCACGGCGTCGTCGGCGGTCGGGCGGGGGGCGTCGGTCACGACGTCATCGTCGCAGGCGGTCGACGCGGCGCCCCCGACCGCTTCTAGACCGTGGTGCTCCGCAGGACGTCGGCGGGCGAGGCCACCGGGTAGCCGTGCGCCGAGCCCACCGGCTCGCTGTACAGCCGACCGGCGTGGGTGGTCAGGCCGGCGGCGAGCGCCGGGTCCGCCGCGAGCGCAGCGCGCCAGCCGTCGTCCGCCAGGGCGCCGAGGTACGGCATGGTCACGTTGGTCAGCGCACGCGTCGACGTGACCGGCACGGCGCCCGGCATGTTGGCGACGCAGTAGAACACCGAGCCGTGCACGGGGAACGTCGGCTCGTCGTGCGTGGTCGGCCGGGTGTCCTCGAAGCACCCGCCCTGGTCCACCGCGACGTCCACGAGCACCGACCCGCGCTGCATCCGGGACACCAGCTCGTTGCTGACCAGGTGGGGGGCCCGCGCGCCCGGAACCAGCACGGCACCGATCACCAGGTCCGCCTCGAGCAGGGCCTCCTCCACCGCCCAGGCGCTGGAGGCAACGGTTCGCACGGCCCCCCCGAGCTCGACGTCGAGGCGCCGCAGCCGGGGCACCGACACGTCCAGCACGGTGACCTGCGCACGCATGCCGACCGCGATCGTCGCCGCGTGGAAGCCGACGGTCCCGCCGCCCAGCACCACCACACGGGCGCCGTCCACCCCCGGTACGCCTCCAAGCAGCACCCCGCGGCCGCCCTCGTTCCGCATCAGGTGGTAGGCGCCCACCTGGGTGGCGAGCCGACCGGCGACCTCGCTCATCGGCGCGAGCAGCGGGAGTGAACCGTCGGCGAGCCGCACGGTCTCGTACGCGATCGACGTGGTCCCCGCGGCGAGCAGCGCGTCCGTGGCGGGACGGTCGGCGGCCAGGTGCAGGTACGTGAACAGGACGAGGTCGTCCCGCAGGTACCCGTACTCGGACTCCACCGGCTCCTTGACCTTGCAGACGACGTCCGCCTCGGTCCACACCGCGGCGGCGTCCGGCACGACGACGGCGCCGGCCGCCCGGTACTGCTCGTCGTCGATCGCCGACCCGAGGCCGGCGCCGGCCTCGACCAGCACCTGGTGGCCCGCGAGGGCCAGCCTGTGCACCCCTGCGGGGGTGGCGGCGACGCGGTACTCACGGTTCTTGACCTCGCGGGGGATGCCCACCTTCATCGACGTGCTCCTGGTCGCCCGGGCTGCGGCCGGAAGGTCCCGGCCGAACGTGCACCATGTGGTTCACGTCACACACGATTGTGAACTTCACGTGTTTCCGGCGCGTCACCACCGCAGGATCTTCGGTAGGTTCGCGCCATGTCAGTCGGATCGTCGTCGTCGGGCTCTGCGCGACGGTCTGCGTCGACCGAATCCTCGGCGGTCCTCGACGACGTCGACAGGGCGATCCTGCACGAGCTGGAGCGCGACGGCCGACAGTCCAACAAGGACCTCGCCGCCCGCGTCGGCATCGCGCCGTCCACGTGCCACGCGCGTGTCCGGGCCCTGCGCGAGTCCGGTGTGCTGCGCGGCTTCACCGCGCAGGTGGACCCCCAGGCGCTGGGACGCGGGCTGCAGGCGATCATCGCCGTCCGGCTGCAGGCGGCCGCCCGAGCGCGGCTCGGCCGGTTCGCGCGTGCCCTGGCCGAACGTCCGGAGGTGCAGGACGTGTACCTGCTCGGCGGTTCGGACGACGTGCTCGTGCACGTGGCCGTGGCCGACTCGCAGGCCCTGCGCGCCTTCGTCGTCGAGCACCTGTCCACGCGCCAGGAGGTCGCCCACACCCAGACCAGCCTGGTGTTCGAGCACCTGCACCTTCCGGCCGACGCCCGATGACCCCAGGCGTGCACCGCAAGGCACGTGCGGGCGCGCCTCGCGGTTTCTTCGCCTGCGAGGCGGCGGGACTGCGGTGGTTGCGCGCGGCCGACGCCGTACCGGTGGTGGAGGTGCTCGATGTGGCGGAGGACCACCTGGACCTCCTGCGGCTGGACCCCACACCGGCGTCACCCCGCGCAGCACGTGACCTGGGGCGCGGCCTCGCCGCCCTGCACGACGCCGGCGCCGACGCCTTCGGCGTACCGCCCGACGGGTGGTCGGGTGACGGGTTCTTCGGTCCGCTCGAGCATCCGCTGCCCATGGCGTCCGGCCGCTACGCGTCCTGGGGCGCCTTCCTCGCGGAGTGCCGTCTCCTCCCGCTCGCGGCCGAGCTGCGCCGCTCGTCGACGGTCGACGCCACGACCCTCGACGGCCTGGCGCGGCTCGCCGACCGGCTGCGCAGCGGTGCGCTGGACGACGACGACACCCCGGCCCGCCTGCACGGCGACCTGTGGTCGGGCAACGTCGTGTGGACCGCCGCGGGCGCGACGCTCGTCGATCCCGCCGCGCACGGCGGTCACCGGGAGACCGACCTGGCGATGCTGGCGCTGTTCGGCCTGCCGCACCTCGACCTGGTGCTCGCGGCGTACCAGGACGTCCATCCGCTGCGTCGCGGCTGGCAGCACCGCGTGGGGCTGCACCAGCTCTACCCGGTCGGCGTGCACGCCCTGCTGTTCGGCGGCGGCTACGTGGAGCAGCTGCGCGGGCTCGTCCGGGCGGAGGAGCGATGAGCGAGCCGCCGTGGTGGCCGGAGCACCGGCCGCACGACGTGCAGCGCGCGTGGACGGCTTCCGGGGACATCGCACCGTCGGACTGGTCCCGGGCGTCGAGCGCTCCGCCGGTCAACGAGGCTCTCGCCGTCCCGCTCGGCAGCCGCCCACCCCGGCGTCGGGGGTGGCCGGCCGTGGTCCTCGTGCTGGTGCTGGCCCTGACGACCGTGTGGCTCAGCGGACGGCTCGGCTCGGCCGCCGCCGCGCGCAACGCGCCCCCGCCGGGGCGTGAGGAGTCTGCGGTCCCGCTCGGCACTCCCCCGCTCGGTGCGCCGACCACCGGTCCCTACAGCTTCCTGCAGACGCAGTCCGACGGCGTCTCACCCGTCACCTACGACCCCTGCCGCCCCCTCCACTACGTCGTCCGCACGGACGGCGCCCCTGTCGGCGGCGACGTGCTGATCGCAACGGGACTGGCACGCATCTCCGAGGCGACCGGCCTGCAGTTCGTCGCCGACGGCAGCACCACCGAGGCGCCCATGGAGCACCGGCCGGTGTACCAGCCGGATCGCTACGGGCGCCGCTGGGCACCCGTCCTGATCGCGTGGTCCACCCCGGCAGAGACGCCGGAGCTCGCCGGCGACGTCGCCGGCAGCGCCGGCTCCTCCTCCGTGACGCTGCACGGGACGGCGCACTACGTGAGCGGCATCGTGGTGCTCGACGGACCGGCGATCACCCAGCTGCTCGGCTCGGCCAACGGCACCGCGCTCGCCCAGGGCGTCGTGACGCACGAGCTCGCCCACCTGGTGGGCCTGGGCCACGTGAACGACCCGACCCAGCTGATGAACCCGACGGCGGCGGTGAACGTCACCTCCCTCGCGGACGGCGACCGGGCCGGGCTGGCGCGCCTCGGCACGGGGGCGTGCGTTCCGGGACTGTGACCAAGCGCACCTGTGAGCCCGACCACCGTCCCAAGGCGGTTCCCAGGTTCGGCACGTACCGTCGGTTGATCGCTCAGCGCCGAGCGTGACCGCCGGGACCGTCCCGGCGCGCCGGACCTCGCAGGAGACGTCATCTCGCACCCCATCGTGCTCGTGCACGGCACCCGCACGTCGTCATCCATCTGGGACCCCCAGGTCGCGGCGCTCCGCGCGCGCGGGCACCACACGGTCGCCGTCGACCTCCCCGGCCACGGCACCCGCCGGGGCGAGCGGTTCACCCTCGAGGGAGCGATCCAGGCGATCGACGACGCCGTCGCCGGGTGCCTCACCCCGCCGCTCCTGGTCGGACTCTCGCTGGGTGGCTACACGTCCCTCGCCTACGCCGGCCGCCACGAGCACCGGCTCGCCGGTGTGGTGCTGGCCGGGTGCTCGACGGAGCTGCGCGGCAAGCCCATCGGCGTCTACCGGCGGCTGGCGCACCACGCGAACCGGCTGCTGAGCGTGGGCGGCGAGTCCTGGCACGTGGTGACGGACATGCTGACCGCGGTGGCGGGGTACTCCCCCCTGGGCGACCTGCGACGGCTCACGTTGCCCGTCTGGCTGGTCAACGGCGCCCGCGACCCCCTGCGTCTGGACGAACGCCGCTACCTGCGGGCCCGCCCCGGCACGCGGCTGACGGTCGTGCCCGGCGCCGGGCACGACGTCAACAGCCACGCCCCGGCGGCGTTCAACCGCGCGCTGTTCGAGGCGATCGCGGAGCTGCGTCACCACGAGGTGCCGGTCCTCGTCTGAGCGGACGAGGCCGCCGGTGGTCGTGCACCTGACGACGTCCGACCGGCCGGAGGTCCCTGGACGGCACATCCCGGGCGCGACACCCTGGACGTGGAGGTCGTCATGGGCGTCGGCACGGTCGTCCTGTCTTCCGGCGTCGTCGGCGCCGGTCCCGGCCGCCGGCGCGGCAGCGCGCTCCCGCTGGTCGGGCTGCTGCTGACGGTGCTGCTGGCAGCCGGCTGCACGACGTCGACCACGCCACCGCAGGCGCCGACGAGCACCCCGGTGCCGACCGCCTCCTCGACCCCCACCCCGAGCACCGGACCCGGGACGCCGACGGCGACTGCCAGCCCACCAGCGACGTCCCCGACACCGGTCCCGCCGCCGCCGTCCCCGTCCCCCGCTCCCCCCGTTCCGCCGCCACAGCCCCCCGCACCGCCCACCGTCCCTCCGCCGGCGCCTCCGACCGGCGTCCCGGCCGCCTGGCGCGGCGTGGACGTCAGCCGCGTCGCCACCGACCGAGCCGTGGTGGCGCTGACGTTCGACGCCGGTTCGTCGAACGCCGGGGTCGCCTCGGTGCTGGCGACGCTGGCCCGCTACGACGTGCCGGCCACGTTCTTCGTCACCGGCCAGTTCGCCCGGCGCTACCCGGCCGACGTCCGGGCGATCAGCGCCGCGGGTCACCCCGTGGGCAACCACAGCGACTCGCACCCGGACTTCACGCAGACCACCACCGCCGAGATCCAGCGTCAGCTCGCCGCCGCGGAGGCGTCGATCAGCGCCGCGACCGGCCACGCCGCCAAGCCGCTGTTCCGCTTCCCGTACGGCGCGCGGACCGCGGAGGACATCCACGTGGTGAACGACGCGGGCTACGTCCCGTTCCGCTGGACGGTGGACACGCTCGGCTGGAAGGGCACGAGCGGCGGCCAGTCGGTGGAGTCGGTCCGGGCGCGGGTGCTCGGTGCGGCGCAGCCCGGCGAGATCGTCCTGATGCACGTCGGCGCCAACCCGGACGACGGCAGCACGCTCGACGCCGCAGCGCTCGGCTCGGTGATCGAGGGGCTGCGCGAGCGGGGGTACTCCTTCATCACGCTGCGTTCGCTGCTCCCCTGAGCCGCGCCGTTGCGGGGCTCGCAGGTCGATGTGCGAGCATCCGGTGACCGGCGGACCCGGCGGTCGAGGCCCAGCGTGGTGAGGAACGATGCGACCGACGTACATCCCCAGCCCGTCGCAAGGCGTCTGGTACCTCGGTCCGGTGCCGATCAGGGCCTACGCGCTGTGCATCCTGCTCGGCATCGTCATCGCGACGCTGTGGACGCAGCGACGCTGGGCGGCTCGGGGCCGTGACCCCGAGCAGGTGCTCGACATCGTGTTCTGGGCGGTGCCTTTCGGCATCGTCGGCGGCCGGCTCTACCACGTGATCACCGACCCCGAGCTGTACTTCGCGCCGGGGCGGCAGCCGATCCGGGCGCTGTACATCTGGGACGGCGGGCTCGGCATCTGGGGCGCGGTGGCCCTGGGGGCCGTCGGCGCGTGGATCGGGTGCCGCAAGCACGGGGTCCGGCTCGCCGACTTCGCCGATGCGGTGGCCCCCGGGCTCGTGCTGGCCCAGGCGATCGGCCGATGGGGCAACTACTTCAACCAGGAGCTGTTCGGCGGCCCGACCACCCTCCCGTGGGGCCTGCTGATCGACCCGGCGCACCGGCCGGCGGACACCCCGGACATCGCGACCTACCAGCCGACCTTCCTGTACGAGTCGCTGTGGGACGTCGGCGTGGCGCTGCTGCTGGTGTGGGCCGGGCGACGGTTCCAGCTGCGCCGCGGACGCCTGTTCGCCCTGTACGTCGCCGCCTACACGGTCGGGCGCGCATGGGTGGAGGCGCTCCGCGTCGACCACGCGAACCACTTCCTGGGTCTGCGCCTGAACGACTGGACCAGCCTGGTGGTCTTCCTCGGTGCGATGGCGTTCCTGCTGGTGGGACGTTCCGGGGACGGCCGCGCAGCCGACGACGACGGCGACGTCGACGCCGACGACCCGCCATCCGCCGAGGTGCCCTCCGGCAAGGCCCCTTCCGGCGAGCTGCCGTCGGGCGGCGTGCCGGGCGCCTGACCCCAGACCCGGCCGCGCGGCCGGACGTCAGGCGCGGACGTCAGACGGTGAACCGTCCGACCAGCTCGCGCAGCTCCACCGACATGCGGGCGATGTCCGTCACCGACTGCTGAGCCTGCGCGACGTTCTGCGTCGTCAGCTCGGCCGCATCGGCCACGCCGGAGATCGTGGCGGCGATCGCCTCGGCCCCGGTGGCGGCCTTGGTGACGCCCCGGTTCATCTCGTTGGTGGTGGCGGTCTGCTCCTCCACGGCGGCGGCGATGGTGGTCTGGTAGTCGTTGATCGCACCGATCACCTCGGTGATCTCCCCGATCGCGGTCACCGCCCCGTCGGTGTCCGCCTGGATCGCCTCCACGCGCCGGGCGATGTCCTCCGTCGCCTTGGCCGTCTCGCGGGCGAGGTCCTTGACCTCCCCGGCGACCACCGCGAACCCCTTGCCCGCCTCACCCGCACGGGCCGCCTCGATCGTCGCGTTCAGAGCCAGCAGGTTGGTCTGCTCCGCGATCGAGGTGATCAGCTTCACGACGTTGCCGATCTCCCGGGAGGAGTCGCCCAACCGGGTCACCGTCTCGGTGGTCGCCGCAGCCGCCGCGACCGCCTGGCCTGCCACCCGCGCCGCCTCCGTCGCGTTCTGCGCGATCTCCAGGATCGACGCGCCCATCTGCTCCGACCCGGCCGCCACCGCCTGCACGTTGCGCGACACCTCGCCCGCCGAGGCGGACACCACGCCGGCCTGCGCAGCCGTCTCCTCGGCGCTGGACCCTATCTGCTCGCCGGACGCAGCCATCTGCTCCGTCGCGTTCGCCAGCGAGGTGGAGGACGCGTCGATCGTCCCCACGGTCAGCCGCAGCGTGGCGATCGCGGCGTCCAGCGCGTGGCCCATCCGCCCGACCTCGTCGTGCGAGGTCAGGCCCGTCGTCACCGTGAGGTCGGCGCGCTCGAGCGCGGTGCATACCGCCTTCACCCGCCCGAGGCCGCGCACGATGCCGCGGGCGACGAACAGGCCCAGGGCGACGGCAGCGCTCAGGCCGATCGCCAGCGCGCCGAGCATGAGCAGCCGGCTGGTCCGGTACTCGGCCGCCACGGCATCCGTCGCCGCCTTCGCCGCCGCCTTCTCGTCCGCCACCAGGTTGGTGACCGCGGCGTTCATCGCCATCACGATCGCCGTCGCCTGGTCGTTGCTCGTGTTGGTCCACGTGGCGATGTCGTTGGCACGGCCCGCCGGCAGGAGCTTGCCGTCCCGGACGGCGACGTACGCGGCGAGCTGCTGCTCGACGTCGGCGACGTACCCACGCTGGGTGCTCGACAGATCCAGGGCCTTCAGGGCCGCGAGGGCGTCGGTCGCCTCCTTCTCGTCGTCCGCGACCGCGCGCTCGTCCTCCTTCTTCTCCGTCGCCCCCAGGGCCAGAGCCTGGTCGCTGACGTCCAGCCGCATCTGCACCATGGCCCGGCGAAGGGTGGAGGCCTGCTCGACGCCCTGGACGTGATTCCGGAACAGCTCGGCCGTCGCGGCGTTGCTGCGCGCCATCGAGACGATGCCCACGAGCCCCACCGCGAGCGCGACGAGCGCGGCGACCAGCACGGCGGTCAGGATCCGGGTGCTGACACCGCGGTCGGTCCACCACCGGACGGCGCCCTGCAGACGGGACGAGGACGCGGACGCGGTGGACGACATGGTGCTCCCTTGCAGGTGCTCGAGGCCTCCCCTGCGGCGGCATCACCCAGTCGATCGGCCGACGAACGTGGGCTCTGAGTCGTCCGGCCGCTGCGCTGCCCAACGCCGACCGATCTCGCGCCGGGCAGTGCCTGGTCAGCGGCCGGTCCTAGGACCTTCGTCGTATAGCGGCGACAGTCGTCGGCGCGCGCGACGGAGCCCGACCTGGACGTCTGCACTTCACCGAGCGTGCACCGAGTCCTCACCCGGCACGCGCCGGCGAGAGCGTCGGGGACGGGCTCGGAACCCTTAGCCTTCCGGAGGTCGCCCGTCCGGACGGTCGCTCGTGCCGCTCGTGCCCTCACACCCTTCCTGCTCGGGACTTGCTGATGTCGTTGACTGGTCTCCCGTTCCTCCTGGTCGTCCTCGTGCTGACGGTGGCCGCGCTCGTCTGGGGAGCGGTGCGCCTGCCCGCGCGCCGACGCACCGTCGCCACCGTCGTGACCCGCCTGTTCACGCAGCTGGGGGTGAGCGCGCTCGTGCTGCTGTCCGTCGCCGTGGTGATGAACAACCAGAACGGGTGGTACGCGAGCTGGGGCGATCTCTTCGGGACCGGCGGGACGTCGACGGTGCGGCAGAGCTCGGGCGGCACGAGTGCGGAGGCCGCGCTGCAGGACAAGCCCAAGGGGCCCGGTCTCGGCAGCCCGGTGCCGGTCGCGAGCCTGCCACCGCTCCCCTCGCCGGGGCAGCGCGTCCAGACCTTCACGTTCACCGGATCGCGCAGCGGTCTCAGCGGCCGGGTGATGGTCAGCCTTCCGGTCGGCTACGAGGACCCGGCGAACGCCCGCAAGACGTACCCGGTCATCATGGCGTTCCACGGCTACCCGGGAGCTCCTGACGTGTGGATGCAGGGCGTCAACCTCGTGCCGTCCCTCGACTCGCTCGCCGGCCAGCACAAGATCTCGGACGTCATCGTCGTCGCGCCGCAGCTCGAGTTCCCGGCCGGAGCCGACACGGAGTGCGTCAACGGAGGCACAGGTCAGCCCCAGGTCGAGACGTGGCTCGCCGACGACGTCCCCCAGCACCTCGCGACGCTGCTGCGGGTGTCCCGGGACCGCACCGGCTGGGCGGCGCTCGGGTTCTCCTCGGGTGGCTGGTGCGCCGCGATGACGTCGATGCTGCACCCGGACGTCTTCGGCGCGGGCGTGATCCTCGGCGGGTACTTCGCGCCGATCTTCGGCAACAGCTACGTGCCGTTCCACCCGAGCGACCCGGCGGCGAAGCGGTACCAGCTCGTGTCGCTGGCCACCACGGCACCCCCACCCGTCGCGCTGTGGCTGCAGACGAGCAAGGCGGACTCCCTCTCCTACTCGAGCAGCGCCGAGATGCTCAAGGCCGCCCACGCGCCGCTGTCGATCCAGTCCCAGGTGGACATCAGCGCCGGGCACCGCATCAGCGTGTGGGCCGATGCGGTGCCGACGGCGCTGACGTGGCTCGGGTCGACGGTCAACGGGTTCAAGCCGGCCGCCTGAACCGGCCGCGCCTCCCGGACCGTCTCACCCGAGCCGGTCCACCTCCCGCAGGAGGTTGTCCGCCCGGGCCGTGAGGCTTCGCGACGTGCCGAACGCCGGCTCGGGCCCCCGGGCGCGGTCCTCCCCGCGCGCCGCCGCGTCCAGCACCGCCTTCATCTGCGTCGCCAGTGCGTCACGCTCCCGCAAGATCCGGGTGAGTGCCGCCTCCGTCGCCTGGTAGCGGGCGTCGTCGGTCGCCGAGCCGCTGGCCAGCGCGGCCGAGTCGGCCTTCAGCGTCAGCGTGGCGAGCGGGCCGACCGACGAGTTGATCGCGTGGTAGGCGGACGCCAGCCCCTGCGTCGCCACGAGCGCCGTGCTGGGGTGCGACAGCAGCTCGGAGATCACCCGACCGTCGCTGGTGTAGGCGTCGTGCAGGCCGGCGAGGTACATCAGGGTGGGGCGCAGGTCCACCTCCTCGACCCAGGTGCCCACCGTGCTCGCCTGCGGCACCGTCCGGGTGGAGTTCGGGTCGTGCGCCTGGTTGCCGTCGGCCGGGGCCGGGCCGTCCAGACCCTTCGCCGCGACGCCGGGACCGACCAGACCGGCCCAGGTGATGTCGATGTTCGGTGAGTAGTACCCGTGGTCGTAGGCGTAGCTCGGGTTGATGCTGACCGCCGGTCCGGAGGTGGAGAAGTAGTAGTCCGGCACGGGGAACAGCGAGTAGGTCGGCGTGCGCAGCGTGTCGGCGGTCTGCATGTGCAGGATCCGCTGCTCAACGGCGCCGGCCTGGTACGTGACGATCTTCTGACCGGTTGCGCCGCTGTACGGGTTGTCCGCCGTCATCGCGGCGGTGTCCCGCTGGAGCTGCCGGACGGCCGGCGCCGAGGGCGACGGACGGCCGTCGACGTAGATCGACGCACCCTGCGGCTCGATCTGGAACGGCGTGCCGGCGCTGGCGGTCGTCGAGAGCAAGGCCTTGATGTTGGTCTGGAGCTCGCCGATCTGACCCGCGGCGTACGTGCACGGGACCGTGACCCCGTCGCACCCGGCGGGCGTCGGCACCGTCGCGCGCCCCACGTTGGCGCCGGCGAACTGGTCGTTCTCCTCCGAGCTGATCAGGAACAGCGTGTTGTCCTTGGTGATGCCGTCCTTCGTGAGCCTGTCGAAGAACGTCGCGAACGCCGCGTCGTAGGCCTTGGCGTTGGCCACGTAGCAGGCGTCACCCGGTCCGACGGGCTTGCCGGCAGCCGTCGCGGTCGCGGTGGTGCAGCCGATGGTCCCCGGCTTCCGCTCGTGCAGGTCCGAGATGTACCCGTAGGTGACCGGGACGCCGGCCTCGAGCATGTCCGCCATGTAGGCCAGCGACTGGGTGGCCGTCGGGTTGAAGCCGGGGAAGCCAGGCGTGTGGGAGTACTGGTTGATCAGGGCGTTGCCGTCCAGGTCGGTCAGACGGCCCTGCGAGTCCGTGACGGGGTAGCCGTGGCTCGTCAGGTTCGCCGTGCCCGCACCGAGCACCGGCGCGACGTACTTGTGGCCGAACAGCGCGCTGAAGCCGGCGTACCCGCCGGGCTCGGTGGGCAGCGAGTCGGCGACGGCGCTCGGGGACGGTGCCGTCTGGCCGTACTTCACGGCTGTCGCGTCCGCGCACAGGCGGTCACCCGCTGCGCAGTGCAGGGCGACGCCGACGTAGTCCGCCGTCTCCTGGTTCTTGTAGCTGTCGGGGTTCGCGGTGTACTGCGCGACCTCGGGCGAACCGGCGCCGAACACCGTCGGCAGGTCCAGCTTGGTGTTCTCCAGGACCATGTTCGCCGTCGAGAAGTCGCCGACGGAGCAGCCGGCCTTGGTGAACGCCGCCCACGGGGCGGGTGTCTGCCGGCTCGTGCCGGTCGAGCCCGGCGTGTCGGAGTACACCATCGTCGGAGTGGTGTCGTGGCCCGGCGCCGGTGTCGCCGCGGTGTCGTACACGGGGCTGGTCCAGTAGGCGAAGGAACCCGCCGGGTCGCTGCTGCCGTCCGGGTTGTAGGTCCGGTACGAGTTGGTCACCGGCTGCCCGTGACGGTCCCCGTACAGACCGGTGTAGATCGACAACGAGTCGTCGGCCGTGTGGGCGATCAGGGGCGTGTGCACGTTGGACATGAGCGTGCCGTTGCCCTGCAGGAAGGCCATCAGGTGCGGCATCTGCTCGAGGTCCGAGGGGACGTCCGGGTTGTCCCGCGCGAGGTGCACGTTGTCGAAGACCAGGCTGACGACGTGCTTGACGCCGTTGCCCAGGTCGCAGCCCGACGCGACCGCGGGGCGCCGCTCGTCGGCCGGGGCGGGCGGCGCCGCCGACGCCGAGGTGACCGGCGCGACGAGCGCCAGCCCAGCGGCCGCCGCCATGGCGGCCGAGACGATCCGATGCTTCGAGACGCGAGTCACAGGTGTCTCCTCATCCAGCAAGAGGGGCCGTTACTGCACACGACGCCGCCCACGGTCGCACCGAAACGGAGAGAAGTGAACAGGCGGGAGGTGAACACCTGGGGGCGCACGGGCCGCCCGGCGGTCGGCGCGGGCGGGGCGACGTGCTCCCGGGAACCACGAAGGGCCTGGACCGGCACGTGGCGCGGTTCAGGCCCTTGATGGTCGCTGTCTCAACGAGTGTCCGGAGGGGGACTTGAACCCCCACGCCCTATACGGGCACTAGCACCTCAAGCTAGCGCGTCTGCCATTCCGCCACCCGGACAGGTGGACACCTCGAGCGCTCGGCGCCCGGGTGCGGCGGTAAAGATAGCACGGAGCGTCTGCCGCCCCCGCATCCGGAGGGCGGTGCAGACTTGCGGCATCGCCGCCGGCCGCGCAGAGCGTCGGCGCACCTCCAGGGGGGTTCATGACGGACAGCACGAGCACCGGCGACCGGGGGCCGCGGATCGCGCCGTCCCAGGTCAGCCCCGTTGCGCGGCGCGTCGCGGGAGGCCGGCACAACCCGCACGTCACCGGTGACGACGAGACCGCGCCGCGCTGGCTGCAGAAGGCCGCCGGGGTGTCGTGGCGGCTGCTCGTGCTGGTCGCGGCCATCGCCGTCGTGTTCTTCGCGACCTCCAAGGTGCAGCTCGTGTTCATCGCGCTGTTCCTGGCCTTCGTGTTCACAGCGGTGCTGCGGCCGCTGGTCAGCGCGATGTCGCGCATCATGCCGCGGGGTCTGGCAACGGCACTCTCGCTGCTGACGGGCATCCTGGTGTTCGTCGGGATGCTGACGTACGTCGTCTACTCCGTCGCCAACCAGTGGCAGCAGCTGTCCAAGCAGTTCGGCACGGGCATCCAGCAGATCATCGACTTCCTGCAGAGCGGCCGGCTGCCGTTCCAGGTCACCAACGCGCAGACCGCGGCGTGGATCGACCAAGGGGTCAAGTGGGTGCAGGACCACGCCGGACAGCTGGCGGGGCAGGCCGCGGCCAGCGCCACGTCGGTGGTGGAGGTGTTCACCGCGCTGGCCCTGGCGATCTTTTGCTCGATCTTCTTCCTGGCCCGCGGCACGGACATGTGGACCTGGTTCCTCAACCAGCTGCCGGCCCGGGTGCGCGAGAGCTGGCAGACCGCCGGAGGGGCCGGTTGGTACACCTTCTCGGGGTACACCCGGGGCACCGTGATCATCGCCCTGGTGGACGGGCTGCTCGCCTTCATCCTGCTGACCGTGGTGCAGGTGCCGCTCGCGGCGCCCCTGGCCGTGCTGGTGCTGATGGGCGCGTTCATCCCGCTGATCGGGGCACCTACGGCGATGGCCGTGGCGATGATCGTCGCGCTGGCCGCGCTCGGTCCCATCCAGGCCGGCATCGTCGGCCTGGGCATCGCCGGCATCGGTCAGTTCGAGGGCCACGTGCTCCAGCCGCTGGTGATGGGCAAGCAGGTGTCGCTGCACCCGGTGGCCGTCGCGATCGCGGTTGCGACCGGCACGCTGTCGGCCGGCATCCTCGGCGCCGTGATCGCGGTGCCGCTCGTGGCGGTGAGCTGGGCGGTGTTCAGCAAGCTGCGCACGATGGACCCGCCGATGGTCGACGAGGCGGAGGCGGAGGCCGAGGCGCAACCGGTGGAGCAGGCGGAGCACATCGACGACGACGAGCCGGTCAAGGAGCAGTAGGGCCCTGGTCGGGAGCTGTCCTGCAGCCTGGTGGCGGTGGGACGGACCGGACCGCCGGCGGGCGCCTCACCGGAAGTCCCGCGAGGCGGTTCGCACCCGCAACGACAACGGGCTCAGGTGCTCCGCCACCAGGTTGGTCGTCTCGTCGGCCCGCTCCAGCCGACCGCGCACGACGAGCGCCTTGGACGTCCTCGCCGCGCGGCGGAACCGCTGCCACAGCCCCGCCGAGCAGATGACGTTGAGCAGCCCGGTCTCGTCCTCCAGGGACAGGAACGTCACTCCGCCCGCGGTGCCCGGTCGCTGCCGGTGGGTCACCACGCCGGCGACCGCCACGCGTCCGGTCGGCACCGGGTCGCGGTACACCTGCTCCACGCGCAGCACCCCGGCCGCGTCCAGGCCCTCACGGACGAACTGCGTCGGGTACGAGTCCACCGAGACACCGGTGGCCCACACGTCGGCGGTCGCCACCTCGACCGCCTCCAGCCCGGGCAGCGTCGGGGCCGTCACGCCCACGCTGACCCCGGGCAGGGTGTCCGGGCTCTCCTGGGCCAGCGCGCCGGCCGCCCAGAGTCCCTCCCGACGAGTGGTCCCCAGACTCTCGAGGGCACCGGCGGTCGCCAGCGCCTCGAGCTGGGCGGTGCTGAGCCGGACCCGACGGACCAGGTCGCGCAGGTCGGCGAACGGGCCGTTCGCCGACCGCTCGGCGACCAGCGCCTCGGCCACCTCGGTACCGACCGACCGCACGGACGCCAGGCCGAGGCGGACGGCCAACGAGCGATCGGCACCGATCCGCTCCCCCACGGGGGCCATCGCGTCGGTGCCGCTCGGCCGCGGCACCAGCGGCGGCTCGCCCTCGGCGGGCGTGGGTCCGAGCCGTTCCACCACGGCGAGCGCGTCCGATGCCTGCACGTCCGGCCGCAGCACCTGCAGGCCGTGCCGGCGCGCGTCCGCCACCAGGCTCTGCGGTGAGTAGAACCCCATCGGCTGAGCCGCGAGGAGACCCGCGTAGAACGCGGCCGGGTGGTACATCTTCAGCCACGCGCTGGCGTACACCAGGAAGGCGAACGAGTACGCGTGCGACTCCGGGAAGCCGAAGTCGGCGAAGGCCTTGAGCTTGTCGAAGATCTGCTCACCCGTCCCGCGGTCGATCCCTCGTTCGGCCATGCCGTCCAGCAGCCGGGCGTGCAGCGCCTCCATCCGCTCCATCGACCGCTTCGACCCCATCGCGCGCCGCAGCTGGTCCGCCTCCGCGGCGCTGAACCCGGCGGCGTCGATGGCCATCTGCATCAGCTGCTCCTGGAACAGCGGCACGCCCAGCGTCTTGGACAGCGCCGGTTCCAGCAGCGGGTGCAGGTAGTCGACCTTCTGACGTCCTCGGGCTCGTTCGATGTAGGGATGCACCGATCCGCCCTGGATGGGTCCGGGGCGGATCAGGGCGACCTCGACGACGATGTCGTAGAAGCTCTTCGGCGCCAGCCGCGGCAGCGTGGCCATCTGGGCACGGGACTCCACCTGGAACACCCCGACGGTGTCCGCCGCGGACAGCAGGCGGTACACGCCCGGGTCCTCGTGCGGCAGCCCGTGCAGGTCGAGCTCGACCCCCTCGTGCACCTGCACCTGGGTGAACGCCAGCCGCAGGGCGGTCAGCATCCCCAGGCCGAGCAGGTCGAACTTCACCAGGCCCGCGTCCGCACAGTCCTCCTTGTCCCACTGCAGCACGGTGCGCCCCTCCATCCGCGCCCACTCCACCGGGCACACCTCGATCACCGGGCGGTCGCACATCACCATGCCGCCCGAGTGGATGCCGAGGTGCCGGGGCAGTCGCAGGAACCGCTCGGCCAGGTCGATCACCTGGTCGGGGATCTCCTCCAGCTCTGCCGCCGACGGTGGCCGCTGCGCCGGGACCACGTCGTGGCCGTCCGCCGTCACGGTGCCGGGGACGCCCTCCGCGGCCACCGGCTGAGAGCGCGAAAGGGTCCACCACGGGCTCGGAGCCTGCGGTCCGCGCAGGCTCCCCCAGCGTTCGATCGACGTGCTCCAGGCGTCCTGCTGACCGACGTCGTACCCCAGCGCCCGGGCCGCGTCCCGCACCGCCGAGCGCGGCCGGTAGGAGATGACGTTGGCCACCTGGGCGGCGTGGGTGCGCCCGTGCATGGCGTAGACGTGCTGGATCACCTCCTCGCGACGCGCCGACTCGATGTCCACGTCGATGTCCGGCGGACCGTCCCGCTCGGGAGCGAGGAACCGCTCGAACAGCAGCCCGTGCCGCACCGCGTCCACGGCGGTGATCCGCAGCGCGTAGCAGACCGCGGAGTTGGCAGCCGACCCTCGGCCCTGCGCGAGGATCCCGTTGCGGTGGCAGAAGTCGACCAGCTCGTAGACGACGAGGAAGTAGCCCGGGAACCCCAGGTCCTCGATCACGCGCAGCTCGTGCTCCAGCTGGGCGTAGGCGCCCGGCACCCGCTCCGCCTCGGGCGGCCCGTACAGCTCCGCGGCCCCGCGGCGCACCAGCTCGCGCAGCCAGCTCGCCTCCGTGTGACCGGGCGGCACCGGGTACGGCGGCAGCTTCGGGGCGACCAGGGACAGGTCGAACGCGCACTCGGCGGCCAGCGCCGCGGCGGTCGGCACCGCGATGGGGTGCCGACGGTGCAGCACGGTCATCTCTGCCGCGGAACGCAGGTGCGCGGCGGGTGCACCGGGCAGCCAGCCGTCCAGGTCGTCCAGCGACGAGCGTGCCCGCACCGCGGCCAGTGCGGCGGCGAGGTCACCGTCGCGCGGTGTGGCGTAGTGCACCCCGCCGGTGGCGACCAGCGGCAGGCCGACGTCGGCCGCGAGCGCGGCCAGGGCGTCGGCCCGGTCGTCGTCGTACGCGTCGTGGGCCGCGGTGACCTCGACAGCGACGTTGTCACGTCCGAACAGCGCCACCAGCCGGTCGAGCTCGGCACGGGCTGCCGCCGGTCCCCCCGGCGCCACCCCGGTCACCCCGGACGGGTCTCCTCCGGAGAGGGCCCGCCGTACCGCACCCTTGCGGCAGCCGGTGAGCACCAGCCACTGCCCGTCTGCCACGGCCGCCAGCTCCTCGAGCCGGTGGTCGGCGGCACCCTTGACCCCGGTGCGCAGGTGCGCCTCGGCGATCGCCCGGGACAGCGCCCGGTAGCCGTCCGGTCCCCGGGCGAGCACCAGCAGATGGGTGGACCGAGGGTCCGGCACACCGGTCGGCGGGTCGAGCACCGGTCGACCGGGGGTGGCACGGGTGCGCTCGCGCGGGTGGCGGCGACCGTCCGGTGCCGGCAGGTGCAGCTCGGCGCCGAACACGGTCGGCAGCCCGACGGCCCGGGCCGCCTGGGAGAACCGCACCACGCCGTACAGGCCGTCGTGGTCGGTGAGCGCCAGCGCGGTCAGCCCGAGCCGGGCCGCCTCGGCGGCCAGCTCCTCCGGCTGGCTTGCGCCGTCCAGGAAGCTGAACGCCGAGTGGGCGTGCAGCTCGGCGTACCGCTCAGTCATACGTCGCCTCGCACACCCAGCCGTCCCCCGCACCGGCGAGGAGCAGCGCCCGGCCGTCGTCGAGCGTCACCTGCAGGTGGACGCGTACCTGCGCAGGACGGTCGGGGTGCTGCCACCACCGCTCGGTGAGCATCCACGGCCCCGCCCAGCCGACCACCGTCCCGGCGCCGTCGGTCGGCCAGTGCACCCGAGCGGGTGGCCCGCTCATCCGGGCCCGCTCGTCCACCCGCACCTCCAGACCGGCGGGGTCGGCGAGCCGCACGGGCACCGGCTCCGCCGGCACGCTGGCCGGAGCCGGCTCGGGCAACCTGCCCGGCCACGGCAGGTCCGCTGCCCGGTGCGGGACGGTGTGCTCGCCCCAGGGCTGCAGGTAGACCTGCTCCCGCACGTCCCGGCCGCCCTGCAGCACCCCCGTGAGCACCCCGCTGCCGCCCACCAGGGACTGCGCCCGGTCCAGCGCCCGGTGCGCGCGCAGGTCGCCGCCGGACGGACCACCCCACAGCCGCCCCTGCTCGGCGCCGGCGGCGGCGACGTCCAGCGCGGTGAGGGTCAGCCGGACCAGGCCCACGGGTCGGTCGTCGTCCGTCCCAGGCAGGTCCGGCGCCGGTTCGTCGTCGCGCCGCCGGTCCGACCACGACCGCCCGTGCACCTGGCTGCCAGCCTCTGCGAGGCCGTCGGGCACCGTGCCCGCCCGGCCGCGGTACCGGTCTCTGGCGTGGTCACGTGCCGTCGCGACCGCGGTGGCGGTCAGCCAGCCGTCCAGCTGCCAGCGCACCCGGTCGGTGATGCGCGCCGGCGTCAGCCCGCCCCATCCGCCGAGATCGGTGCGCCAGGTCCGCACCAGGTCAACACCCTCGTCGGTACGGGCGGCGATCTGCAGCCGTCCGCAGCTGACGCAACGCCTGACCAGGTCCTCGTGCAGCTGCTCCGCCAGCCGTCGGCCGGCGAACGCCGCCGCGTCCACCCGGTGCAGCGGGGGGTCCAGCTCGGCGCTGACCTCGAGGTCCGGCTCGGGCCGGTGCCGCACCGGCGGTCGCTCGTCCGAGCCTCGTGCCAGCAGGTGCGCCCAGCTGCCGAGCCGGCCGAACCGCGCGTGCACCGCCGCCGCGGGCAGCGCCGCCAGCTCACCGAGCGTGCGCAGCCCCAACCGGTGCAGCAGGTCCACCAGCTCACCGACCGCGGTCGCCTGCTCGTCGGTGACGGCGGCGTGCACCAGCTCACCCACCCCGTGCGCCGCGAGGAACACCGGCGAGGCACCGGGTTCCACCACGGCCCCGGTGCGGGCGGCGAGCACGGCGGCGAGCAGCCCGTCGGCGGTGCCGACGCCGCACTCGTACCCGGTGCCGGCCGCCACGGCGTCGACCAGCCGTGCCGCCAGCACGTCCTCCGAGCCGTGGTAGCGGCTGGCCCCACCGGCCGGCAGCAGCAGCAGTCCCGGCCGGGCCACCTCGACGCCGGCGACCACCGTCTGCGCCGCTGCGGCCACGGGCTCGAACAGCCGCACGTCACACGCGTCGTCCGCGGGCAGCAGCACCAGCTCGGGGCAGCATCCCTGCGCCTGGCGGCGGCGCATGCCCCGCCGCACACCCTCCGCACGTGCCAGCGCGGACACGGCGGTCACCGCCCGCCCGTCGTGCACGGCGACGGGCACGTGCCCGGGCACCTGCGCGACCGCGGCTGCTGCCACCACCGGCCAGTCCGGCACCCACACGACCGTCGTCCGGGTGCTCATCCGACCAGCCTCAGGTCGGTCCGCTCCTCGGTGCCGGCACCCGCAGGAACCACGGCCGGGCTGCGCACCGGCACCGGCCCGTCCGGATCGGGCGCGCCCAGCGGCAGCACCACGTCCAGCGAGCGCGGCACCGCGGCCCCACCACGTCCGGAGCGCTGCACCCGCAGCCGGTGCGAGCGCAGACGACCCTCGCCGGCCCCGACACCCGTCCAGCCGAGCTCGCGCACGGAGAGCACGGTGCTCGCACCCGACCAGGCACAGGTGGGCAGCAGCACGGTGCCGCGCTCCCGGGCGCGAGCCGACAGCTGCCGCCGCTCGGTGTCGGTGAGCACCGCCGCCGCTCCTACGACCACCACGTCGATCCCGTCGAGCAGCGCTGCCACCACCGTCGCCGCCTGTGCTCCCGGGTCCGGCACCATCGCGAGACGCGCGAGGTCCACCCCCGCCTGCGCGGCAGCGAGCAGCCCCAGGTCCGGCCGTCCCACCGCAGCCGCCCACGCCCCGTGCCGGCAGGCGTGCGCCAGCATCGTCAGCACCAGGGAGGTCGACCCCGTCACCACCGTGGTGTCGCCGCGTCGCAGGCCGCCGGGGAGCACCGGCGCCAGCTCCGCAGGAACGTCCATCGGTGGCCGTTCGGTGGTGAGCAGCGAGGCCGTCGGCTGCACGGGACGGCCCTCGTCGTCGGCCGCGACCCCGCCACCGATGCCGAGCACGCTGCGCGCACCGGTGCGCAGCTCCGCCCTCGCCAGCGCGGCGCGGGCCCGAGCCGCCCGCTCCTCGCGATCCTGGGCGACTGGCATGTCAGAATTCCTCCTCCCGACCGCGTGCAGCGCTGCAGCCGGTCATGCGTTCGAACGTGTGTTCGAACAGCACCAGTACACGCCGTCCCGACCTGGGTGTCAATCCGCCTGCTCAGCCCCTGTGGACACCCCCGCCGCCCCGACGCCGCGCCACCGCGCGGACCGTCCACCGACCCGTCACCATGGGACCGTGGCACTCTCCCTGAACCGGCCCGTCGCGCCCGATCCCTACGCCCTCCTCCCGCAGGTCCCGGCGTTCACGCTGCGCTCGGACGACGTCACCGACGGCGCCCGCCTGCCCGACGCCGCGACCAACACCCCCCGTGGCGACAACGTCTCGCCGCAGCTGAGCTGGTCCGGCTTCCCACCGGAGACCGCCGCCTTCGCCGTCAGCTGCTTCGACCCCGACGCCCCGGGCGTCGCCGGTTGGTGGCACTGGACCGTGCTCGGCGTGCCGGCCGACGTCACGTCTCTCGACCGCGGCGCGGGTCGTCCTGACGGCCACGGTCTCCCTTCCGGCGCCATCCAGCTGCGTGGTGACGACGGCGTCCCCGGGTACGTCGGCGCCGCCCCACCACCCGGTGACCAGGTGCACCGCTACTACTTCGTCGTGCACGCGCTGGACACCGCCGACCTGGGCCTCGCGGCCGACACCCCGCCCGGTGCCGCCAGCTGCGCGCTCGTGTTCCACACGATCGCCCGTGCCGTCCTGGTCGGCACCTACCAGCGCTGAACCGGGCGGCTACCCTCCCGCCATGGCTCCCGTCTCGCTCACCTGGCTGCGCGCCCTGGACCGACCCGACCTGCTCGCACCCTCGACGGCCGCGGCCCTCACGTCCTGGGCGTCGACGCGTCCTGAGGTCGCGGACGAGGTCCGGGTCGCCGAGATCGACCCCGACCTGGCGGACACCGCCGCCATGACCGAGGCGTACGGTCGGCCCCTGTCCGCCTCGGTGAACTGCGTGCTCGTGGCCGGGCGGCGCGCCGGTGACGAGCGCATCGCGGCGGCGGCCGTGCGCGCCACCACCCGTGCCGACGTGAACAACGCCGTGAAGCGGCTGCTCGACGTGCGCAAGGCCTCGTTCCTCCCGATGGACCGCGCGGTGGCCGACTCCGGGATGGAGTACGGCGGCATCACGCCCCTCGGCCTGCCGCCCGAGTACCGCGTGCTCGTCGACGCGTCCGTGCAGCAGCCCCACCCCGACAGCGGGGAGCCGGTGATCATCGGCAGCGGTCTGCGTCGCTCGAAGCTGCTGCTCCCGGGCGCGCTGCTGGCGTCCGCTCCCGGCGTCGAGGTGGTCGACGGGCTCGCCCTCGGCTGAGCCCCACGGGCACCGCGGCACCCGCTCGCCCTACCGGCGTGCGGATCCGGACGGGCGGCGGGGTCGCTACGCCGGACGTCCGACGCGCGTCGCCCAGAACGCCACGGCCGCCGCGGCCGCGACGTTCAACGAGTCCACCCCGCCCGCCATCGGGATCCGCACGACGAGGTCGCACGCCGCGACGGTGCGCGCCTTCAGCCCGTCCCCCTCGGCACCGAGCACCATGGCGAGCCGGTCCGGTGGGTCCGCCGCCAGCTCGTCGAGGCTGATCGCGGAGTCGTCCAGCGCCAGCGCGGCCGTGACGAAGCCGGCGGTGCGCAATGCGGCGACACCGTCCGGCCACGGGTCGACCCGCGTCCACGGCACCTGGAACACCGTCCCCATCGACACCCGCACCGACCGCCGGTACAGCGGGTCGGCGCACCGCGGGGTGACCAGCACCGCGTCGACCCCCAGCGCGGCGGCCGAGCGGAAGGCCGCGCCGACGTTGGTGTGGTCGACGATGTCCTCGAGCACCGCCACCCGGCGCGCACCCGCCACCACGTCGTCCACGGTGGGCAACGGCGGGCGGTGCATCGCGGCGAGCGCCCCCCGGTGCACGTGGAACCCCGTGATCGCCTCCAGCACGGGCTCGGCGGCGACGTACACCGGCACCGCGGCATCCGCAGCACCGGGGGCGTCCGCGAGCATCCGCTCGACCTCCGGCACCCACCGCGGCGCGGCCAGCACGGAGCGGGGTCGGTGCCCGGCGGCCAGCGCCCGGGCCAGCACCGTGGAGCTCTCCGCGATGTACAGCCCCTTGGCCGGCTCGTGCCGGGAGCGCAGCGCGACGTCGGTCAAGGAGACGTAGTCGGCCAGCCGTGGATCGGCGGGGTCCTCGACGGTCAGCAGCTCCGGGTGCAGCACACCGTGATCCTGTCAGCCCTCGGCCCGGCGCAGCGCACGGCCGCCCAGCGCCGCGGCGGCCGCACCGGCGCAGGCCAGCAGCGGGACGATGACGAACGCCGTGTGCATGCCGAAGGCGTCGGCCAGCGCGCCGAGCAGCAAGGGGGCGACGCCGATCGCGGCGCCCCCCGCGAGCGTGGCGTAGCCCTGCACCCGGTCACCGTGGCCGGGCGACGCACCGAGCATCAACGCGATCGACAGCGGGTACTGCGCTCCGTACCCGAGTCCCGCCAGCACCAGTCCCGCCATCGCGACCGCGGTCGACGTCGTGCTCCACACCACGGCCCAGCCGGCGATCGCCACCAGGAAGGCACCCGTCAGCAGCACCGCAGGCCGCATCCGCAGCGACAGGGGTCCGACGACGAACCTGGTCGCCGTCATGCCCGCGACCAGCCCGGCGGTAGCGGCCGTCGCGATGCCGGCACGGGCGCCGGTGCGGTCGATCAGCAGGGCGGTGGCCCAGTAGGTCGTCGCGTTCTCGATGGCGATGGCGGCCACCAGGGAGACGATGAAGAGCAGCGCGGCCGCCGCCGGGCGGTAGCGCACGTGCGGGACGGCGCTCGGCGGCAGCACGGCCGAGCTCGGCAGCACCGCCGGCTCGTCGTGGGTCAGCAGCAGGGTCTCCTCGTCCAGCGCCCCGGCCTCCGCTCCGACCGCCACCGGCACCGGTGCGGTGAGCGGGAGGACGGTCCCGTCCGACGACGGCGCCCTGGACCGCGACCCGCGCGTGCTGAGCGCGGCGGAGCTCGGCAACCGGAGCACGAAGACCGCTCCCACCAGGGCGATCCCGGCGGTGACCAGCACGGCCGGCCGCCATCCCCAGCCGACTGCCACCGCGGCACCGACGGCGAGCGGACCGAACAGCCCCACCCCGGATCCCACACCGTTCGCCTCGGTGATCGCCGCCGTCGCCACCCGTCCGTGCCGCAGGGCCAGACCCACCTGGCTCGACGCGATCAGCACGTTGCCGCCCGTCGCCAGGACCAGCATCGCCAGCAGGGTCCACACCAGCGCGGGCCCCAGCACCAGCCCGACGACGCCGACGGCCACGGTCACCCCGGCCGCCACGACGGCGGTGCGCCGCCCCCACCACTGGACCGAGCGCGGTGCCAGCACGGCCGCGACCAGCCCGCCGAGCGCCATCGCGGTGCCGTGCAGGCCGGCCTGCGCCGAGCTGAGCCCTCGCTCGTGGGCCAGCAGCGGCACGCTCGGGTTGAAGCTGTACAGCAACCAGCCCCACGTGACGAACGAGCCGTAGAGCGTGACCGTCAGCCGGTCGCGACGCAGGCGAGGGACCGTCCCGTCCTCAGGTCGAAACGATGCGACTGCCACGCGGGCAGCCTAGTGCCCCGCGCGCCGGCGCCCACATCCCCTGGCGGACGCGCGAGAGGGACCCGGTCCGCCGACCGGGCCTCTCTCGCGTCCACCGCCGCGGTGACGGCGTCAGTCGACCGGACTGGTCGCCGCCGCGAACTGGCTGGCGTACAGCCGGGCGTAGGCGCCGCCTGCCGCGAGGAGCTCCTCGTGGCTGCCCTGCTCGACGATCGCGCCGTGCTCCATCACCAGGATCAGGTCGGCGTCGCGGATGGTCGACAGCCGGTGTGCGATGACGAACGACGTCCGCCCGGCACGCAGCGCGTTCATCGCGTGCTGCACCAGCACCTCCGTGCGGGTGTCCACCGAGCTGGTCGCCTCGTCGAGGATCAGGATCGTCGGGTCGGACAGGAACGCCCGCGCGATGGTCAGCAGCTGCTTCTCACCGGCGGAGACCGTGCCGCCCTCGTCGTCGATCGTCGTCGCGTAGCCGTCGGGCAGGGTCCGCACGAACCGGTCGACGTGCGTGGCGGCCGCCGCCTCCACCACCTGCTCGTGCGTCGCGGAGTCCACGCCGTAGCCGATGTTGTCCTCGAGGGTGCCCTCGTAGAGCCAGGTGTCCTGCAGCACCATGCCCATCTGCGAGCGCAGCTCGTCCCGCGTCAGGGTCCGGGTGTCCACGCCGTCGAGCGTGATCCGCCCGCCGTCCACCTCGTAGAACCGCATCAGCAGGTTGACCAGCGTCGTCTTGCCGGCGCCCGTCGGGCCGACGATCGCGATCGTCTGACCCGGCTCCGCCACCAGGGACAGGTCGTCGATCAACGGCGTCTCCGGGTCGTACCGGAAGGACACGTGCTCGAAGGCCACCCGGCCGCGCACCGGCGTCGGCAGCGTCGCAGCGGGGACCGGGTCGGGCCCCTGCTCCGGCGCGTCCAGCAGCTCGAACACCCGCTCGGCCGACGCGACGCCGGACTGCAGCAGGTTCGCCATCGAGGCGATCTGCGTGATCGGCTGGCTGAACTGCCGGCTGTACTGGATGAACGCCTGGACGTCGCCCAGCGTCATCGCGCCGGACGTGATCCGCAGCGCCCCGACCACGGCCACCAGCAGGTAGTTCAGGTTCGCGACGAACCCGAGGGCCGGCTGGATGATCCCGGAGATGAACTGCGCCCGGAACGAGGAGTCGAACAGCTTGCGGTTGCGGTCCTCGAACGTCGCGGCCGCCTCCTTCTGCCGACCGAACACCGTCACCAGCGCGTGGCCGGTGAACATCTCCTCGATGTGGGCGTTCAGCTCGCCGGTCCACCGCCACTGCTGGATGAACTGCGGCTTGGACCGCGCCGCAATCGCGCCGGCGATGCCGATGGTCACCGGGATGGTGACCAGCGCGATCAGCGTCAGCTGCCACGAGATGGTCAGCATCATCACCAGCACGCCGACCACCGTGAGCACCGAGGTGATCAGCTGCGACAGCGTCTGCTGCATCGTCTGCGCGACGTTGTCGATGTCGTTGGTCACCCGGGACAGCAGCTCGCCGCGCGGCTGCTTGTCGAAGTACGACAGCGGCAGCCGCGACAGCTTCGACTCCACGTCCGCGCGCATCCTCAGCACGGTGTTCTGCACGATCCGCGCGGTCAGGCGGCCCTGCACCCAGCCGAACAGGAACGAGGCGACGTAGACCGCCATGACGACGACGAGGATCTTGCCCAGCCTCGTGAAGTCGACGCCCTGGCCCGGCACGACGTGCGTCATCGCCTGCAGCATGTCCGCGACCTTGCCCTGCCCTTGCGCTCGCAGGGCGGCGACGGCCTGCTCCTTGCTCACCCCGGCGGGCAGGCGTCGTCCGACGAGCCCCTCGAAGATCACGTTGGTCGCACGGCCCAGCAGCTTGGGGCCCGCGACGGCGGCCGCGACGGACAGCACGCCGAGCACGATCACGCCGGTCAGCCGCACCCGCTCGGGCCCTAGCCGGCGCGCGAGCCGCTTCGCCGAGCTGCCGAAGTCCTTCGACTTCTCCCCCGGCATGCCCATCCCCATCGGACCGTGCCCGCCCATCGGCCCGCGCCGCGGCGGTGCCACGGGCGCCCGGTCCTGCGTCTGCCCGCTCACGCCGCCTCCTCCACGCTCAGCTGGGAGTACACGATCTCCTGGTAGGTCGGGTTGCCCTCCAGCAGCTCGGAGTGCGTCCCGACGCCCACGACCCGTCCTTCGTCCATGACGACGATCCGGTCCGCGTTGCGGATGGTGGCCACCCGCTGCGCGACGACGAGCACGGTGGCGTCCTGCGTCTCCGGCACGAGCGCCGTCCGCAGCGCCGCGTCCGTCGCGTAGTCGAGCGCGGAGAACGAGTCGTCGAACAGGTAGATGCCCGGTCGTCGCACCAGGGCCCTGGCGATCGCGAGCCGTTGTCGCTGCCCGCCCGACACGTTGGTGCCCCCCTGCGCGATCGGCGCGTCCAGACCCCCCTCGAGCGCCTCGACGAAGTCGCGCGCCTGGGCCACCTCGAGGGCGTGCCAGAGGGCGTCGTCGTCGGCGTCCGGCGTGCCGAACTGCAGGTTGGAGCGCACCGTGCCCGAGAACAGGTAGGGCTTCTGCGGCACCAGGCCGATCTGCCCCCACAGCTGGTCGGCCGCGAGGTCGCGCACGTCGACCCCACCGATCAGCACGCGGCCACCCGTGACGTCGTACAGCCGCGGCACCAGGTTGAGCAGCGTCGTCTTGCCCGAGCCGGTCGACCCGATGATCGCCGTCGTCTGCCCGGGCTCCGCCACCAGGTCGACGCCCTGGAGCACCGCGTCCTCCGCGCCCGGGTAGCGGAACTCCACGTCCCGCAGCTCGAGCCGCCGTCCGACGACCCCGCTGGGCAGCGGGACCGGCACCAGCGGCGGCACCACGGTCGTCGGGGTGTCGACCACCTCGGCGATCCGCTCGGCGGAGACCATCGCCCTGGGGATCATGACGAACATGAACGAGCTCATCATCACCGCCATCAGGATGAACATGATGTAGGTGATGAAGGCGGTCAGGGCGCCGATCTGCATGTCGCCCGCATCGATCCGCCGGGCGCCGAACCACTGCACCGACACGGTGGTCGCGTTCATCACGAACATCACCACGGGGAACATCAGCGCCATCAGCAGGCCGGTGCGCAGCGAGGCCTCGAACAGGTTGGTGTTGGCCACGTCGAACCGCTCCGCCTCGCGGCGCTCGCGGACGAACGCCCGGATCACCCGGACGCCGGTCAGCTGCTCCCGCATCACGCGGTTGATCGCGTCGATCCGGCCCTGCATCTGCCGGAAGTAGGGCACCATCCGGCTGACGATCAGCGCGACGATGACGACGAGCACGGGCACCACCACGAGCAGCACCCCGGACAGCACCACGTCCTGCCGGAGGGCCATGATCACGCCGCCGACCAGCATGATCGGCGCCATCAGCATCAGCGTGAACGACATCAGCACCACCATCTGCACCTGCTGCACGTCGTTGGTGGTGCGGGTGATCAGCGTCGGGGCGCCGAACTTGCCCATCTCCTGCTGCGAGAAGGACTGCACCTGCGCGAACAGCCGTCCGCGCAGGTCCCGGCCGAGCGCCATCGCCGTGCGCGCGCCGTAGTACACGGCGCCGATCGAGCAGACGACCTGGGCGAGGCTGACGGCGACCATGATCAGGCCGAGCCGCCAGATCTCGTGGGTGTCACCCTTCGCGACGCCGTTGTCGATGATGTCGGCGTTGAGTGAGGGCAGGTAGAGCGTGGCGACCACCTGGGCCACCTGGAGCAGCAGCACCGCGACGGCCGCGCCCCGGTAGGGACGCAGGTGCTCGCGGAGCAGTCGGATCAACATGCAGGACTCCCCCTGGGTCTGGGCTGTGCCGTGCGGGCTGGGTTGTGGTGCGGTACGGCGCCGATCAGCGCCGAGGAGCGGGCTCGGGGCGGTCCACGGGACCGAGGATCCCGTTGAGGACGAAGCCCACGAGCGCGGTGGCGGACACCGGTTCGACGTGCTGGCCGGTTCGGGCGGCGCCCGCGGTCCGGGCGGCCGCGCCGATCAGCGCGACCTCGAGCAGGTCGGCGGCCATGGGGACCGGTTGCGCGAGGCGGTCGGCGTCGGGCTCAAGCATCGCCTGCAGGCGCTGCCGGAAGCCGGCCGCGAACTCACCCTGCCGCCGTGCCCAGTCGCGATGGGCGTGCGGCTGGTCACCGTGCTGGTCGGCAGAGTCCTTGCGAAGCTGGTGCAGCACCGTCATCCAGAGCATGACGTCCTGCATCCGCCGCAGCCAGGCCGAGACCAGCAGCGTCAGCCGGTCCTCCAGCGGTGCGGCGAGGTCCATCCCGTCCATCAGCTCGAACAGGTCGGACGGGTCCACGGCGGAGCCGACCGCGTCGCGCACCAGCGACGCCTTGTCGTCGAAGACGCGGAACAGCGTGCCCTCCGCGACGCCGGCCGCCTCCGCCAGCTCACGGGTCGTCACGTCCGCACCGCGCTCGCGGACCACGGGCAGCACCGCCCGCAGGATCGCCCGGCGCCGCTCGTCCGGAGGCAGCGGCGCCGCGCGTCCGCCCTTGGCGCGTGCCTGTGCCGCAGGAGCGTCCGGGGTCGGTATCACGACGAGCAGACTAAATGAGTGAGCACTCACTCAGCAACTTCTCAGGTCCCGGACGGTCCAGTCGACGCGACCGCCCGGCGTAGCGCCTACGACTCGGTGGCGTCCCCCGTGCTCGGGGTGGTGGGCCCCTCGGGAGCCGGCGGCTCGTCCGGGGCCGGCGCGACGGGCGCCGCACCGGACGAGCTCGGCGGCACCAGCGGAGCGGGGGCGCCGGCGACGCCACCGCCCGGGCGCTGACCCGCCTCGGCGGTGGGGTCGAACGGCAGGCCGGACAGCGTCCCCGCACCGGTCGCGTCGGCGGTCGCGGCTGCCGACTCCCGCCGCGCCTCCGCAAGGGCCTCCTTGGGGTCAGGCAACGAGACGGGCGGCAGCTCGGAGGCGAACGGCGCACCGCCGGACGTGGGTACCGAGGGTCCCGCACCGTCTGCAGACGGCTCCGCCGGGCCGCCGAACGCCCGGGACAGCGCACCCAGCGCGCCGGACAGCTCAGCAGGGAGGAACCACATCGTGTTCGACGGGCTCGCCGCCACCTTCGGCAGCACCTGCAGGTACTGGTAGGCCAGCAGCTTGGGATCCGCGTCGCCACGGTGCACCGCGTCGAACACCTGCAGGATCGCACGCGCGTCGCCCTCGGCCCGCAGGATCGTCGCCTGCGCCTCACCCTCGGCCCGCAGGATCGCGGCCTGCTTCTCGCCCTCGGCGGTCAGCACCTTCGACTGCTTGACACCCTCGGCGGTCAGGATCGTGGCGCGCCGGTCACGCTCCGCACGCATCTGCTGCTCCATCGAGCCCTGCACCGACGCGGGCGGGTCGATCGCCTTGAGCTCGACCCGGTTGACCTTGATCCCCCACCTGCCGGTCGCCTCGTCGAGCACGCCGTTGAGCCGGCCGTTGATCTGGTCGCGGCTGGTCAGCGTCTGCTCGAGGTCCATCGAACCGATCACGTTGCGCAGCGTGGTGACGGTCAGCTGCTCGATGCCGCGGATGTAGTCCGCGATCTCGTACACCGCGTCCTTCGGCGAGGTCACCTGGAAGTAGATGACCGTGTCGATGCCGACCACCAGGTTGTCGGACGTGATCACCGGCTGCGGCGGAAAGGTCACCACCTGCTCACGCAGGTCGACCGAGGCGCGCACGCGGTCGACGAACGGGATCAGCAGGTGCAGCCCGGGGTCGAGCGTCCGCGAGTACCGGCCGAGCCGTTCGATGATGAGCGACGACGCCTGCGGCACGATCCGTACGGCGCGGAACAGGGCGGTGATGACGAAGATCGCCACCAGCGCTGCGACCGCGATGGCCACGGCCTGGCCGAAGTCCGTGCCGTTCATGGGTCCTCCTGGGTCGAGCGAGCGGTTGACGAGCGAGCTCAGGGACGGGTCGGCGCCTGGCGGTCCCGGCCCGGGCCCGATCCCGTGGCCAGGTCCGGCGGGGCGATCAGCGCGGTCGCGCCGTCGATGCGCACGACGACGGCGTCCTGCCCAGGCTCGATGCGGGTGCCGGCGGCGGTCCGCGCCGTCCAGACCACGCCGCCGAGCTTGATCCGCCCCTCGGTGTCGGTCACCGGGGACACCACCTGGGCGGACCGGCCGACGTAGCCGATGGCGTTGGTCTCGGTCAGCGGCACCCGGTTGCGCCAGTGCCGCAGCAGCCACGGCCGCAGCGTCACGAGCAGGACCACGGACACGACCGCGGCGACGACCACCTGGAGCTCGAGCGGAGCCCCGAGCGCGGCCGTGAGCGCCCCCGCGAGGGCACCGCCCGCCAGCATCACCAGCACCAGCGCGACCGACACCATCTCCAGGATGCCGAGGACGAGCGCGATGCCGATCCACCACAGCCACGTCATGTCAGCAACCCCCTCGGCGCCTACGAGCGCCCGACGGTGGTCGGGTGCCGCACCATCGATCCTAGGCGGCGGGCGTCGGCCCGTCGGGGGTTTCGGGTGCGGAGCTGGGCGTCAGTGGGCGCCGCTGTGCTCCTCCGCCACGAGCGCGCGGGCGCTCCAGCGCCCCGCGGTGTGGTCGAGGTCGAGGTCGAGGTCGAACGCCGCCGAGAGGTTCGCCGCCGTGAGCACCTCCGCGAGCGGACCCGCCGCCAGAGCCTTGCCCGCGCGCAGCAGCAGCGCATGGGTGAAGCCGGGCGGGATCTCCTCGACGTGGTGCGTCACCAGCACCAGCACCGGGGACCGGCGGTCCCGCGCGAGCTCCGCGAGCGCACCGACCAGCTCCTCACGGCCGCCGAGGTCGAGGCCCGCGGCAGGCTCGTCCAGCAGCAGGAGCTCAGGGTCGGCCATCAGCGAGCGGGCGACCTGCACGCGCTTGCGCTCACCCTCGCTCAGGGTGCCGAACCACCGGTTGGCCAGGTGGTCGACGCCGAACACGGTCAGCAGGTCGGCGGCGCGGGCCTCGTCGACGTCCTCGTAGCTCTCCTTCCACCGGCCGGTCATGCCGTACGCAGCGGTGAGCACCACGTCGCGGACGGTCTCGCCCGACGGGATCTGCTCGGCGAGCGCCGCGCTCGACAGCCCGATCCGGGGCCGCAGCTCGAAGACGTCCACCCGCCCGAGCCGCGATCCCAGCACGTCGACCGAGCCCTGCGTCGGGTGCATCCGGCCCGACGCCACCTGCAGCAGGGTCGTCTTGCCGGCTCCGTTGCGGCCCAGGACCACCCAGCGCTCACCCTCCTGCACCGTCCACGACAGCTCGTCGAGGATGGTGGTCGCGCCTCTGACGATGGTCACGGACTGCAGGTCGAGGACGGGGGTCATGGGCACGGGCACCTATCGTGGCAGACGCATGCGGTCATGCGTCGATCCGGTTGCGGTCGAGGGCGTCGGCGCCGGCGACGATGAAGTCCTTGCGCGGCCCGACCTCGGATCCCATCAGCAGCTCGAACACCTGCTCGGCGCGCTCGGCGGCCGCGACCGTCACCCGGCGCAGGGTCCGCCGTCGCGGGTCCATCGTCGTCTCCGCCAGCTGCTGCGCGTCCATCTCGCCGAGGCCCTTGTACCGCTGGATGTCCGGCGAGTACCGCTTCCCGGCCCGGTCCAGCTTCTTCAGCGTGGTCGCCAGCTCCGCCTCGGAGTACGTGTACACGTACCGCTCGGGATCGTCCCGGCGACCGCCGAGCAGCTCGATCCGGTGCAGCGGAGGCACCGCTGCGTACACCCGACCGTCGGCCACCAGAGGCCGCATGTAGCGGAAGAACAGCGTGAGCAGCAGCGTCCGGATGTGGGCGCCGTCCACGTCCGCGTCCGTCATCAGGATGATCTTCCCGTAGCGCGCGGCCTCGAGGTCGAACGTCCGACCGGACCCGGCACCGACCACCTGGAGGATCGCCGCGCACTCGGCGTTCTTCAGCATGTCCGAGACCGAGGCCTTCTGGACGTTGAGGATCTTGCCCCGGATCGGCAGCAGCGCCTGGTAGTCGCTGGAGCGGGCCAGCTTTGCCGTGCCGAGCGCGCTGTCGCCCTCGACGATGAACAGCTCCGACCGCGCCACGTCGTCGATCCGGCAGTCGGCCAGCTTCGGCGGCAGCGACGACGACTCCAGCGCCGTCTTCCGCCGGCTGATCTCCTTCTGCTTGCGCGCCGAGAGGCGCGCGTGCATCTCGCCCACCAGCTTGTCCAGCAGGGTCGCGGCCTGCGTCTTGGCGGGGTTGCGCGTCGAGGTGAGCATCGTGCCGAGCTCGGTGGCGACCACCTTTGCCACGATCCCCCGGACCGGACCGGTGCCCAGCACCTCCTTGGTCTGCCCCTCGAACTGCGGCTCGGCCAGCCGCACGGTGACCACGGCCGTCAGACCGGCCATGATGTCGTCCTTCTCGAGCCGCTCGGTGGTGTCCTTGGTGGACACCTTCAGCCGTCGGGCGTTCGCGGCCACCTGCTCCCGAAGGGTCTTCAGCAGCGCCTGCTCGAACCCGGCGACGTGGGTACCGCCCTTGGGTGTGGCGATGATGTTGACGAACGAGCGCACGTCGGTCTCGTACCCGGTGCCCCACCGCACCGCCACCTCGACGTCGCACGTGCGGGTCACCTCGCGCGGCACCATGTGCCCACGCTCGTCCAGCACGGGCACCGTCTCGACGAAGTCTCCCGAGCCCACCAGGCGCCAGATGTCCGTCACCGGCTGGTCCGGTGCGAGGTGCTCGACGAAGTCGACCACGCCGCCGGTGTGCACGAAGGTCTCGGTGTGCGGGCCGTGCTCCCCCGGCGTGCCGGCAAGCCCCCGCTCGTCGCGGAGCACGATCTCCAGCCCGGGGACCAGGAAGCTCGTCTGCCGGGCCCGGGTCGCGAGCTCGTCGTAGGAGAACGCCGCCGTGGACGGGAAGATCTGCGGGTCCGCCCAGTACCGGACCCGCGTCCCCGTCACTGCCTTGCCCACCTTGCCGGTCACCGCCAGGTCGGAGCCGGAGACGAACGGCTGGAACGGCGACTCGGGACCGCGTCCGGCCGAGTCGTCGAACAGCCCCGGCTCGCCGCGGTGGAAGGTCATCAGATGCGTGCGACCGTGGCGGTCCACCTCGACGTCGAGCCGCGCCGACAGGGCGTTCACCACGGAGGCGCCGACGCCGTGCAGACCGCCGGACGCGGCGTAGGACCCACCACCGAACTTGCCGCCGGCGTGCAGCTTGGTGAAGACCACCTCGACGCCGGTCAGGCCGGTCTTCGGCTCCACGTCCACCGGGATGCCGCGACCGTCGTCGCGCACCTCCACCGAGGAGTCGGCGTGCAGCACGACCTCGATGTGCCGGCAGAAGCCGCCGAGCGCCTCGTCCACGGCGTTGTCGATGATCTCCCAGAGGCAGTGCATCAGCCCGCGGCTGTCCGTGGTGCCGATGTACATGCCGGGACGCTTGCGGACGGCCTCGAGGCCCTCCAGCACGGACAGGTGCCGGGCTGTGTAGCCGGACTGCGAGGAGACGGTCGTCACGGGGGCGATGGTACTTGCGGCCTCCGACGGCCCCGTTCAGGCCGGCCGCGACGCGCGCCGGACGGGACGGCCCTCGCGCACCGTCTCGGCTCCCGGGACGCAGACGTCCACGATGTGTCCGACGTCACTCGACCGTCACGTCGGCATCACGGCTCGGTCACACCGCTCGACGATTCTGTACGCGATGAGCGAACCACCCGGTCTCGGCGGTATGGATCCGCGCCCGGGATGGTTCTATGGGTTTGTGAACGCGACCCAGACGCACGCCCCGCTGACCGCAGCCGACCGCTGCGACAGGTGTGGTGCCCAGGCCTACGTCCGCGTCCTGCTGCCCGTCGGCGAGCTGCTGTTCTGCGCGCACCACGCGCGCGAGCACGCGGACAAGCTGGCGTCGGTGGCGACGCACGTCCAGGACGAGACCGACCGACTCCTCGCCGAGCACGGCGCGGGGGCGGGAGCGGCAACCGCCTGACCGCGGCCTGAGCAGGCCTCGCGACCACAGACGACGAGGCCCGGACCATCACGGTCCGGGCCTCGTGCCATGTCTGCGCACGGACGCCCTCCGCGTCCGCGAGGATCAGGAGCGGGCCGGCACGACGAAGGCCCGGACCATCCGGTTCCGGGCCTTCGACGTGCTCGCTCGTACGCCTCAGTCGAGGTAGTCCCGCAGCACCTGCGACCGCGACGGGTGCCGCAGCTTCGACATCGTCTTGGACTCGATCTGGCGGATCCGCTCACGCGTCACGCCGTAGACCTTGCCGATCTCGTCGAGGGTCTTGGGCTGGCCGTCGGTGAGGCCGAACCGCATCGACACCACGCCCGCCTCGCGCTCGGACAGCGTGTCCAGCACCTGGTGCAGCTGCTCCTGCAGGAGCGTGAAGCTCACGGCGTCCGCCGGGACGACGGCCTCCGAGTCCTCGATCAGGTCGCCGAACTCGCTGTCGCCGTCCTCGCCGAGCGGTGTGTGCAGGGAGATGGGCTCGCGACCGTACTTCTGGACCTCGACGACCTTCTCGGGCGTCATGTCGAGCTCCTTGGCGAGCTCCTCCGGGGTCGGTTCGCGACCGAGGTCCTGCAGCATCTGGCGCTGCACCCGCGCCAGCTTGTTGATCACCTCGACCATGTGCACCGGGATGCGGATGGTGCGCGCCTGGTCGGCCATCGCGCGGGTGATCGCCTGCCGGATCCACCACGTGGCGTACGTCGAGAACTTGTAGCCCTTGGTGTAGTCGAACTTCTCGACCGCGCGGATCAGACCGAGGTTGCCCTCCTGGATCAGGTCGAGGAAGAGCATGCCGCGGCCCGTGTAGCGCTTGGCGAGCGAGACGACGAGACGCAGGTTCGCCTCGAGCAGGTGGTTCTTTGCGCGGCGACCGTCGTGGGCGATCCACTGCAGGTCCCGCTTCAGCTTGGCATCCATCTCGATGCCGGAGTTCAGGCGCTCCTCGGCGAACAGACCCGCCTCGATGCGCTTGGCGAGCTCCACCTCCTGCTCCGCGTTCAGCAGGGCGACCTTGCCGATCTGCTTCAGGTAGTCCTTGACCGGGTCGGCGGTCGCGCCGGCGGTGACGACCTGCTGGGCCGGCGCGTCGTCGTCGTCCGCGTCGGAGTAGACGAAACCGCTGTCCTCGCTGGTCTCCTCCTCGGAGGCAGCGGCCGGTGCGGCAGTCTCGGAGTCGTCCTCCTCGTCCGCGACGACCTCCGTCGGCGCCTCGTCGGCGTCGACCTCGGTCACCTCCACCGCGATGTCCTCGACGTCGCCGCCCTCGAGCTCGGCGCCCGGCTCGAGGTCCGTGTCCTCGATCTCGTCGTCGTCCACCTCGTCGGCGGGCGCGGACTTCACGGGCGCGACCGGCCGAGCGGCCTTGGCCGCCGCCGGCTTCTTCCCCGCCGTCGCCGCCGCCCGGGAGCGGGTCGGCTTCGGTGCGTCGGCATCGACGGTCGCGGTCGCTGCAGGACGGGTCTTGGCGCTCGTGGCTGCCACGGCACGCCGAGCAGCCGCCGGAGGCTCGTGGCGAACCTCGATGCCGACGGTGCCGAGCGCGCGGACCACCGCCTTCAGGCGCCGTGCGTCCTGCACGTCCGCCTGCTCGCAGGCGGTGCGCAGCTCGACGGCGTCCACGGCTCCATGGGTACGGCCGTTACGCACCAGCTGCTGCAGGGCAGGGTGCTCGAACTCGCGAGGGAGCGCGGGATGCGGGGTCTGGGGCGACACGAACGACCTTTCGGCGACTTCAGCGGCAGCGCCGCGAGTCACGGATCCGTGGAGACAGATGGATATTGTACCGACCACCGTCGTCGGGCACGGCCCGGTGACCGCGCTCATGGCGGCGATCGACGGCGGCGAACCTGCGGCCTCCGAGTCCAACGACCGGAGCCCCTCGAGGATTCCCGCCGGAACCACCCGATCGCCACGGCCGACGATCGGGTGTCGGCTACGCGGGGTCGGGCTTCACGGTGAGGACGGGGCACGGCGCGTCGAACAGCACACGCTGCGCGTTGGCGCCGAGGATCAGCTTGCCTACCGGGCTCCGGCGACGCAGGCCGATCACCACCAGGTGCGCCCCGGTCTCCTCCGCCGTGCCGATCAGGTCGTCTGCGACGTCGCCACCGTCCAGCAACCTGATCTCGTGCTCCACGCCGTCGGAGTCCAGCTGGCGGTCGACTGCCGCGAGCGCCTGCTCCACCTCGGCGCGCTGCGCCGGTGGCTCGTCCTGCCGCGTGCTGACCACCACGACGATCCGCTCGGAGCGCAGGTGGGACTCCCGAACCGCCGCCTCGAGCGCTGCCCGACCCTCCGCCGTCGCCAGGTACCCGACCACGATCGCCATGCGCCCTCCTCGGAACACCGGCGGCCACCGCGCCACCTGCGGCGACGGTACCGGTTCACCGACCCGACGACGAGCCGGTCCCGCGGCGTCGCGCCCGGCAGGATCAGGCCTCGGCACGGACCCATCCGGGCGGGACCCCCTGGGCGACGGCATCGTCGATCAGGTGTGCCAGGCGGTACGACGGATCGCTCTCGAAGGCTCGCGCGAGCAGGAGCTGAGCCCGCGCACCGTCGCCGCGCCACCACGCGAGCAGCGCGAGCAACGTCAGCGCCGGTTCCTGGTGCGCACGATCTCCGTGCGCCACCACGCGCTCGAGCGCGCGTTCGTGGATCCTCGTGGCACCGGAGGGCGGTCTGACACCGAGGCTGGGATCGACCACCAGCGCGAGCGCGTCCGCCAGACCGGCATCCGCCTCCGCCGACGTCCGCGCTCCCGTGACCGAGCGTTCGGGCAGCGACCCCGTCCCGGGGACGAGTGCCACGAGCACCGCGTCCCGCACGCGCGGGTCGACCAGACCGGCCTCGAGGCGCCCGAGCGCGGAACCACCGATCCGCACGGTGCTGTCGCCGGCCTCGGCCACCGCACGTCGCCAGGCCCGGACGCTGTCCAGCCGCCATCGTTCCAGCGCCGCGTCCGACGTCGCGGCGGCCCGTCTCGCGACCCAGCGGCGCCGCACCCGCGCCACGGCCTTCCGTGCGTCGGCACCGGCCGACCTGATCCGCGCCACGTCGTCCCGGGAACCGGCGACGGCCGAACCGGCGAGCACCATCTGCGCGCCTACCTGCGTGGCGTCCAGCTCCGCGAGCGGCCGCCCCCCGACGGGACAGCAGGGGTCGGCGCAGTCGAGGGCGAGGTAGCCGCGATCGGTGACCACCCACACGGGTACCTCGCCGAAGGGCGCCGCCGCGGCCTCCCGGAAGTGCTCGACGGCCGGGGCGACGGCGGGCTCGCTGCCGGTCCGCGGGTCCGTGCCGGTGTAGAGCACCAGGACGCAGCGGTCCGCACCGTCCCGGTCCAGGTGGGAGACGAGAGCTCGCGCGAGCCGTGGGCCGTCGGCTCGCTCGGCGAGGTCGGCCAGGTCGACCCGGATCACCAGGCCGACCTGCCCGCGCGGCGGACGGAGGCTGACGGCGACGGCGCTGTGCGCCGGTCGGAAGCCGAGCTGGTGCGGGATCAGCGCCAAGAGCTCACGGGGCTCGGACACGCGCAGGGTGGAGAGGCTCATGCGGTCAGCCCACACCGGGCCCGCCAGCTGACCACGCTCCGTCCACAGGGTCCGGCGGCCACCCCGTCGTGCACAGGTGTCGAGGTCGTCTCGCACGGCGGCCCAGCGCTCGGCCCCAGACGTGCCGCGGCCTCGCCGGACCGGCGTCCTACGACGCCTCGCGGCGGTACCCGCTGGGCCCGCCGCGTAGCCTGTCCCGGTGCCTCATACGACCGCCCCGGGACCCCCGCCAGGGGCCCGGACGATCGTCGTGACCGGTGCGCTGATCGCGGCGGCCTTGACCCTGACCGGGTGCGCGTCAAGCGCGCCGGCACGACTCGGGTCCCCCTCCAGCGCGGCGTCCCCCTCGCCGACCGAACCGCTGCTCACGGAGCAGGCGGGCAGCGGGACGAGCGTCGGCGCCCTCGTGAAGGGCTTCCCTACCCAGCTGGTCCCCGTGCCGGACGGGGCCACCGTGCTCGTCTCGTCGGCGCAGCCGATCGACGGCGGCCTGACGCAGATCAGCCTGAACCTGCGCAGCGCCCAGGACGCGGCGGGACTGCTGGCGGCAGTACGCGGGCCGCTGCTCGCCGCGGGCTTCCACGAGGCGCCGCCGGCCCAGCCCGACCCCGGGCTCGCGGCTCAGAGCTCGTTCTCCCGTTCCGACGGCACCGAGCTGGTCCTGGTCGGCGTGCTCGACCGGGACGGCGTGCGCACGCTCACGCTCGGCGGCCGCGTGCACGTCTGAGCCGTCCGGGGCGGGTCGCCGCTCCCCTACGCTGACCTGGTGAGCGCCTCGGCACCGCCCCTGCTCGACGACGAGGACGTGCGGCGCCAGGTGGACGGCCTGCTGCGGGCGCACCTCGACCGGCTCGAGGCCGACCTGGCCGAGACGGGGCACGAGGCGGAGCCCCTCGTCGAGGGTCTGCGCACGATGCTCAGCGGTGGCAAGCGCCTCCGGGCAGCGTTCGCGTACTGGTCCTGGCGCGCGCACGGGGGCGTCACGGGCAGCCCTGAGGAGCTCTGCGCCCTGCGCGTCGGCGCGGCCCTCGAGCTCTTCCAGGCAGCGGCGCTGTTCCACGACGACGTGATGGACGACTCCGACACCCGCCGAGGGCGCCCGACCGCGCACCGGGCGTTCGCGGCGCGGCACGCGCTGCTCCACCTTGCCGGCGACGGCGACCGGTACGGGATGTCCGCCGCGATCCTGCTCGGTGACCTCGCGCTCGTGGCCTGCGACGCCGAGCTCTCCGAAGCCGTCGAACCCTTGCCCGAGGCGGACGCGGCAACCGTCCGCTCGTTCTTCTCCCGCATGACGTCGGGTGTGACGGTCGGTCAGTACCTGGACCTGGCCGCGCAGGTCCAGCCCTGGGGCGACGACCCCGCGGTGATCGAGCACCGCGCGTGGCAGGTGCTGCGGGCGAAGTCGGCGCGCTACAGCGTCGAGCAGCCCATGCTGCTCGGTGCGGCGGTCGCGGGCGCCGATGCCGCTGCTCTCGACCGCTGCGCGGCGATCGGCCTCCCGCTGGGCGAGGCGTTCCAGCTGCGCGACGACCTGCTCGGTGTCTTCGGCGATCCGGAGGTGACGGGCAAGCCGGCCGGTGACGACCTGCGAGAGGGCAAGCGGACGGTCCTGGTCGCCCGGGCCCTCGCCTCCGGGGACGAGACGACCCGCCGGATGCTCACGGAGCACCTGGGCGACGCGACGATGGACGCCTCGCGGACGTCGCAGCTGGCGGACGCCATCGCCGCCTCAGGTGCACCCGCCCAGGTGGAAGGGCTGATCGACGAGCTGTCGAGGCGTGCCTTCGGACTCATCGAGTCGAGCGGCTGGCGCGAACCGGCCCGTTCCCACCTCGTGGAGCTGGCGCGGCAGGCGGTCGACCGCCGGCGCTGAGGACGCCGGACGCGCGCCGTGGCGCCGAACGGGCGCCCACGGCGGACACGCTCAGAGCTCGGCCTGGGCGAGCCGCCTGACCAACGTCTTGCGTCCTGCGAGCAGCGCGTCCATGGGGGTGCCGGGCAGCTCGTCCGTCGGCGTGAACAGCCAGACGATCGCCTGCTCGTCGGTGAAACCGACGTCCGCCAGCACGGTGAAGGTGCCCTGCAGCGCCGCCAGCACGGTCCACGCCGCACCCGTGCCCGGGACGCCGGGGTTGGCCGGGTTGGCGAGGTGACCCGGCACGAGGAAGCGTGCCGGGACGCAGAGGACGGGCGGCTCCCCGCGACGGACCGCGATCAGCCGCCGCTCCTGGACGAGGCGCCGCACCTTGGCCACGTCCTCCCCCAGCCGGTCGGCCACGTCGGGAAGGGTCAGCCACTCGTCGACCAGGTCGTCGGGCGCAGCAGGCGCGTCAGTCACGAGGTCAGCCTACGAGAGCGGAGGTGGCGAGCCGCGCGTGACGCTGCCGCGCGACCTTCTGACGCCGCGAACCGGGACGCTTCGGACCTCGACCTTTCACACCGGCCCACCCTCCACTAGCGTGCACATCTGTCACATCTGTCACAGGCGTCACGTGGCGCCGACCATCTTGTCGCCGGGGGTCCTTCGCCATGACCGACACAGCAACAGCGCGTGCCACGGCACGCCGACGTGCCGCGACCGGCACGGGGGCCACCCTCGCGCTCACCGCCGTCACCGTCGCCGTGGCGGCGCCTGCCCACGCCGACACGCTGTACACGGTGCGGACCGGCGACACCGTGAGCCACATCGCGCAGCGTGCAGGCGTCAGCGTGGCGGCGATCAGCCGGGCCAACGCGCTCGCTGACGCCTCGCGCATCCGCGCCGGGCAGGTCCTCAGCATCCCCGGGGCCGCCGCTGCCGCGGCGACCGCCCCAGCACCCCGCGCCGCGGCCCCGGCAACCACCGGCACGGTCCGCACCTCGTACACGGTGGTCAAGGGCGACACGGTGTCCCACATCGCCGCGCGCACCGGCAGCTCGGTGGCGGCCATCGTCGCCGCGAACCACCTCGACGGCAGGGCGTTCATCCGGATCGGCCAGGTCCTGACCATCCCGTCCGCCAGCGGCGCTCCGGCTGCCGCAGTGACCACGGTTTCGGCGACGGTCGCGACCGTCCCGACGGTCAAGGCCGTCAGCGCCCCGACCTCGGTCAGCCGGTACACCGTCGCGGCCGGCGACACCCTGTCGGCGATCGCCTCCCGGTTCGGCACCACGGTGGCGGCCGTCGCGGCGGCCAACGGCCTGGACTCGCGCGGGCTCATCCGCATCGGGCAGGGTCTGGACGTGCCGGGCGCCACGGTCGCCACCGCGAAGCCGCTGGTCGGCGACACGTTCGCCGGACGCACCTACCCGGCCGTCGTCGTCGGCGCGGCGAACGTGAACAAGGCCGCGCTGCTCGCGACCGGCGTGCCCTCGCCCGCCCAGATGCGCGCCCTGGTGGCATCCACCGCGCGCACCCTCGGTGTTGACCCGGCGCTCGCGCTCGCCGTGGCCTACCAGGAGTCCGGGTTCGACCAGACGTCCGTGTCGCCCGCCAATGCCATCGGCACCATGCAGGTGATCCCGTCGTCGGGCGAGTGGGCGTCGCAGATGGCGGGCCGGTCCCTCAACCTGCTGAACCCTCAGGACAACGTCACGGCCGGCGTGCTGATCCTGCGCTCGCTCGTCCGCACCGCCCCGGACCTGCCGAGCGCCATCGCCGGCTACTACCAGGGGCTCACGTCCGTGCAGAAGAGCGGGATGTTCCCCGACACGCGCCGCTACGTGGCTAACGTCCAGACCCTGATGACGCGCTTCCGCTGACCGCGCCCGCGCTGCACGCCTCCGCCGGGGCCGCGGAACGCGCCCGTAGACTCGCCACCGTGGGAGCCACCGTCACCGATCCGCTCGTCGGCCGCCTGGTCGACGGCCGGTACGAGGTGGTCTCCCGCCTCGCCCGCGGTGGCATGGCGACGGTCTACGTGGCGGTCGACCGCCGCCTGGACCGCGACGTCGCGCTCAAGGTGATGCATCCGCATCTGGCCGACGGCGCGTCCGGCGCGGACTTCATCGCCCGGTTCCGGCGGGAGGCCCGCACCGCGGCACGGCTGGCGCATCCCGGCCTGGTCAGCGTCTTCGACCAGGGTGTCGACGGCGAGACGAGCTACCTGACGATGGAGCTCGTCACGGGCGTGAACCTGCGTCACCGGATCGGGGAGCAGGGTGCCCTGACCGTCGGTGAGGCGTTGCGGATCGGCGAGGCGGTCCTCGACGCCCTGACCGCGGCGCACCGGAACGGCCTGGTCCACCGGGACGTCAAGCCGGAGAACGTGCTGCTGGCAGCCGAGGACGACCGCGTCAAGCTCGCCGACTTCGGTCTGGCCCGCGCGGTCACGGAGGTGACGTCCACCACCACGGGGACGGTGCTGGGAACCGTGGCCTACCTCGCTCCCGAGCTCGTCGTCCGCGGCGCGAGCGACGCCCGGACGGACGTGTACGCCACGGGCATCCTGCTTTACGAGATGCTCACCGGGCGCCAGCCCTTCACCGGCGCGACCCCGATCCAGGTGGCGTTCCAGCACGTGAACAGCGACGTGCCGGCGCCGTCCGACCTGGTGCCGTGGCTGCCGAGCGAGGTCGACGAGCTCGTCGCTGCGCTCACGGCCCGAGACCCGGCCGACCGGCCCGTCGACGCGGGTGCGGCCCTGGCGCTCCTGCGGCGCACGCGCGCCGCGCTGGACCCGGTGGTGCTGGGCCGGCACGCGGACGTATCCCCCGTCGTCCCGACGCAGCACGCGCCGGAGAGCTCCGACGAGGACCTGGCGTCGGCACTGGGCGGGCTCGGCAGCGAGGGCGACGGCGGCGGTCGCCTCGGTGTCGCGGCCGGCCGCGACGAGCAGGTCACCACGACCCTGGCCACCGTCAACGGTGCGGGCAGCACCGTCGCCCTGCCCATCGGGCTGGGGACGGGGGCGCCCGGCCCGACCGCCGGCGGGTCCGGCGGGTCGCCGGCTGCGACGGACGTCGCCGCGCCACGGCGGTCACGGTGGCGCCGGTGGCCGGCGCTCCTGCTCGCGGTGCTGCTGGTCGGCGGCATCGCGTACGGCGGCTGGTGGTACGTCGAGCAGGGGCCCGGCGCCTACACGACCGTCCCGCCGATCACCGCCCAGTCGGAGCAGCAGGCGCTCGCCGTCCTCGCCAGCCACGGTCTGCACGGCGTCCGGACCGAGGCCTACGACGACGTCGCTCCCGCCGGCCAGGTGTTCAGGGCGAACCCCGCGGTCGGGCAGCCGGTGCGCAAGGCCGGCACCGTCACCTACACCGTCTCGCGCGGCGTCGACCTGGTCACGATCCCCGACGGCGTCGTCGGAGCCATGCAGGCGGATGCCGAGAAGGCCCTGAAGGCGGCCGGACTCGCAGTCGCCTACGGACCGGAGCAGTGGCACGACACCGCTGCGGTCGGGTCGGTGCTGTCGGCGACCCTGCCGGACGGTGCCGCCGCGGACCCGAAGACCCAGGTGAAGCGCGGCACCACGGTGACGCTGTCCCTGTCCAAGGGCCCGGCACCGGTGACGGTGACCACCGTCGTCGGCGCGACCCTCGACCAGGCCACCGCACAGCTCGCCGCCGACGGCCTGAAGGTGGCCGCCAGCGAGGCGTTCAGCGACACCGTGCCGGCCGGCACCGTGATGGACCAGTCGCCGAAGGCGGGCAGCACCGCACACCGCGGGGACACCGTCCAGGTCACCGTCAGCAAGGGCCAGGAGATGCTTCCGGTGCCCAACGTGATCCAGATGAAGGCCGACAAGGCGACGAAGACCCTGCAGGACGCGGGTTTCACCGTGGCGGTCACGTATCCGTTGGGCGCGCACCCGTTGAACACCGTCTACGACCAGACACCGTCCGGCGGAAACGGGAAGACGGCCCCGCGCGGCTCCACGATCACGCTGTCCGTGGTCTGACCCAGCCGCTGCCGGACCGGGCCCCCTCAACGACGACGGTCCCCCACTACGACGAGGCCCCGTTGCCCACCAGGGGGAACGGGGCCTCGTCGTACGAGCGGCGCCTCAGGAGCGGCGGAGGAGCTCCACCACCTGGAACGCCAGCTCGAGCGACTGCTGGTGGTTCAGCCGGGGGTCGACGCGAGTCTCGTAGCGCCGCGACAGCCCCTCCTCGTCGATCTCCTCGGTGCCACCGAGCACCTCGGTGACGTCGTCACCGGTCAGCTCGATGTGCAGCCCTCCGGGGACCGTCCCGAGGGCCCGGTGCACCTCGAAGAAGCCGGCGACCTCGTCGATCACGTCCGCGAACCGCCTCGTCTTGTAGCCCGAGGAGGAGACGATGCCGTTGCCGTGCATCGGGTCGCAGACCCACGTGATCGGTCGACCGTCGGCCGTCACCTTCTCCACCAGGGCGGGCAGCCGGTCGCGGATCAGGCCCGCACCCATCCGTGTGATGAAGGTCAGGCGGCCCGGCTCGCCGTTCGGGTTCAGCCGGTCCATCAGCGCCAGTGCCTCGTCACCCGTGGTCGTCGGGCCGAGCTTGACGCCGAGCGGGTTCTGCACGCGGGAGAAGTAGTCGATGTGCGCACCGTCCAGCTTGCGGGTGCGCTCCCCGATCCACAGGAAGTGGCCCGAGCAGTCGTACGGCAGGCCGGTGCGGGAGTCGATCCGCGTCAGGGGCCGCTCGTAGTCCAGCAGCAGACCCTCGTGGCTGGCGTAGAAGTCGACGGCCCGCAGGGCGTCGAAGTCCGCACCGCAGGCAGCCATGAACCGGATCGCCCGGTCGATCTCGGCCGCGATCTCCTCGTAGCGCGAGTACGCCGGGTTGGCGGTGAAGCCGCGGTTCCACTCGTGCACACGCAAGAGCGAGGCGAAGCCACCGGTGGTGAACGCCCTGATGAGGTTCAGGGTGGACGCCGACGTGTGGTACGCCTCGAGCAGACGGTCCGGGTCCGGGGTGCGGTCGGCTGGCGTGAACGCGTAGCCGTTGACGATGTCCCCACGGAACGCCGGCAAGGTGACGCCGTCCCGAGTCTCGGTGTCGGCGCTGCGCGGCTTGGCGTACTGACCGGCCATCCGGCCCATCTTGATGACGGGCAGGCTGGCGCCGTACGTGAGCACGACGGCCATCTGGAGGACCGTCATGATCTTGTGGCGGATGCGGTCCGCGGTCGCCTCGGCGAAGATCTCGGCACAGTCCCCGCCCTGGAGCAGGAACGCCTCGCCACGGCCCGCCGCGGCGAGCTTGGCCCGCAGCGCATCGGCCTCACCGGCGAAGACGAGCGGCGGCAGGGTCGCGAGCTTCTCGCGCACCTGCCTCAGCCGCGTGCCGTCGGGCCACGAGGGCTGCTGCTCAGCCGAGAGGCCCTCCCAGGCGTCCAGACCCTCCAGAACTCCGGGGTCCGGCTCCACGCTCATGCGTGGGAACCCGCTGCGACCAGCGGCTGGCCGATGTCCGCCAGCAGCCGGCCGAACCAGGGCTGCGTGACGTCGAACGCCTTGCCGCCGGCGATCCGCGGGAACTCGATCGCGCGCAGACGGTCGCCGTTCTCCTCGTCGTGACCGATCACGCCCGCCTCGCCGCGCAGGGCGCACTCGACCGCGAGGTCCGTCATCGACTTGATGAGCCGCAGGTCCTCGGCGTTCGCGGCCGCGGCGCGCGAGTAGTAGCCCGACTTCTGGACCATCACCTTCTCGGCGCCGAGCTTGGCGGCGAACTGCTTGGCGAACCACTGGCCCGGGTTGATCGTGTCGAGCTTGACGTGACCGAAGGCGTCCCGCGCGACCTCCTCGCCCGCGGCCTCCTTCTGGGCGACGATCTCGTTCATCCCCGCGCCCTCGGACAGGAAGATGTTGACGTTCCCCTGGGTGTCCATGATCGCCTTGAGGCGGGCAGCCTCGGCGTCGATGTCGAGAGCCAGCTCGGGCAGGAAGACGGCGTGGATGTCCCAGCGCTCGCGCGTCAGGCCCAGGCTCGGCACCCACTCCTGCAGGTCCAGCCACTTGCGGTACTCGGACGCGGCGGCGGCGGTCAGCCACCCGCAGTGACGGCCCATCACCTCGTGCACGATCAGCATCCGGGGACCGGAGCGGTGCTCGCCGATGATGTTCGCCGCGAAGCCGGCCGCCTCCTCGGCGGCGGTCCAGGCACCCAGGGACTGGCGGATCGGCACGACGTCGTTGTCGATCGTCTTGGGCAGCCCCACGACCGTCAGCGGGTAGTCGTTCTCGGCGAGGTAGGCGGCCAGGTCCGCGGCCGTCGTGTTCGTGTCGTCGCCGCCGATGGTGTGCAGCACGTCGACCCCGTCGGCCTTGAGCTGCTCGGCCGCCACGTGCAGCGGGTTCTCACCCTCCTTGACCAGGCCGCGCTTGACGCAGTCCTTGGCGTTGGTCAGCTTGACCCGGGAGTTGCCGATGGGCGAGCCGCCGAAGCGGTGCAGGATGCCGGCCTTCTTGCGGCCCTCCTCGTCCACCACGATCTTCTCCCCGCGCAGCAGGCCGTAGTAGCCGTGCTGGTAGGCGATGATCTCGATCTCGGGGGCGATCTCCGTGTAGCGCTCGATCAGCCCGCCGACGGCCGAGGACAGGCACGGGGCGAAGCCGCCTGCGGTGAGGAGGGCGACGCGACGGACCGACATGGGGGAACACCTCTCGATCGAGCACGGGTCTGCAGCAGCAGGCTGCACGGGGACGCGCCAGGCGCGCCGGCCATCCTACTGACCGGGCTCCGCGGTCGGCGGCTCGACCGGTACCTGGACGTCGGGCACCGGACGCCCGCCGGGAGCGGCCGGCAGGTGGTCCGTCGCGTCCCCCGTCACCGCCGGGTGTCCGGTGGCGATCCGCGCCTTCTGGGTCGCCGCGTAGACGTCCACGTACTCCTGGCCCGAGATGCTCATCAGGGCGTACATGATCTCGTCGGTGACCGAGCGCAGGATGAAGCGGTCGTTCTCCATGCCCTGGTAGCGGCTGAAGTCGAGCGGCTCGCCGATCACGATGCCGATCCGCATCACCTTGGGGATGGTGCGACCGATCGGCTGGGCGATGTTGGTGCCGACCATTGCGACGGGGATCACCGGAGCGCCGGACTCCAGCGCCAGCCGGGCCACACCCGTCTTCCCGCGGTAGAGGCGGCCGTCGGGGCTCCGCGTGCCCTCGGGGTAGATCCCGAAGAGCCCGCCTTCGCCCAGTCGGCGCAGTCCCGTGCGCAGCGCCGCCTCCCCCGCCTTGCCGCCTCCACGGTCCACCGGGATGGTCCCGACGCCGCGCATGAAGCCTGCGGTCAGCCGTCCCTTCACGCCGCGACCCGTGAAGTACTCCTGCTTGCCGATGAAGACGATCTCGCGCGACAGGACGAGCGGCAGGAAGAACGAATCGATGACGGCCAGGTGGTTGCTCGCCAGGATGGCCGGACCATCCGTCGGCACGTTCTCCACGCCGCGGACCCACGGCCGGTACACCAGGCGCAGCAGAGGTCCGACGAAGATGCGCTTCATCAACCAGTAGAACAACGCTCAACTCCTCGACCGGGCAGCGGCGCAGCTCGACGTCCCTGTCGCGATGCCCTGGGGCACCACGCCGACTGCTGGGTCCGACTCTAGAGTGCATCCATGCCGCAGCGTCCCGACGACGACGCCGACGCCGGCGAGCCGGACCAGGCCGCCGTCGACGCACGCTGGGCGCAGATCGTCGCGGAGCTCGCCGACCTCGACGCGCCGGCCGCACCCACCGACCCGCCCGGGGACCCGCTGGGAGCGGACACCCGCGGGACCGGTGCGGCCCGGGAGCACCGCACGCCCGACGGTCACGACCCGCTCGGGCCCGCGGATCTGACAGGGCGGGACTGGGACGGCACCGCCCAGCAGGACGCGGCCGAGGCGGCGGTCGACGCCGCCGAGCACTTCGTCCCGCCGGACCCCGGACCCGTGCTGGGCGGTGACCCGCTGCTCACCCTGGCGTGGACGGCAACGATCGGCGTACCGGTGCTCTTCGTCGTCCTGGTGCTCGCGTGGCCCGACGCGCCCGGCTGGTTGCTCGCGGTTGCGGCCGCGGTCTTCGCCGCCGGCCTCGCCGTCCTCGTCTGGCGGATGCCGCACCGGCGCGACGAGGACGACGACTCCGGGGCCGTCGTCTGAGGGACTCGGCCGGCTAGGACTCGAGGCGCGCCAGGTCCGCCGCGCCCACCATCCCGGCCTCGTTGCCCATCGAGGCGATGGCGAAGCTCGCCTCCGGGTGATACCCACGCGCTGACAGGTGCTCGACGAACGCGGTGCGCGCCGGCGCCATCACCAGATCCCCGGCCGCGGACAGCCCACCGCCGACCACGAAGAGCTCGGGGTCCAGGAGCGCCGCGACGGAGGCGGCGCCCTGCCCGACCCACCGGCCGATGTCCGCGAGCAGCTCGATGGCCAGCTCGTCGCCCTCCTCGGCGGCCTGCGTGACGTGCACGCCGGCGATCTTGCGCCACTTCCCACCCGCGAGCTCGAGCAGCCGGGCCGCGCGGTCGGGGCGCTGCTGCGCGATCGCCTGGGCGTCCCGCACCAGGGCGCTGCCGGACACGTACTGCTCCCAGCAGCCGCGCTGCCCGCACCCGCACACGTGCCCGTCGGGCACCACGCGGAGGTGACCGATCTCCGCGGCGACACCCCAGCGACCGCGCACCAGGCGTCCGCCCGAGACGATGGCGCCACCGAGCCCGGTTCCCAGCGTGAGCGTCACCATGTCGGTGACGCCGTCGGCAACCCCGAACCGGTACTCGGCCCAGCCGGCAGCGTTGGCGTCGTTCTCGACGACGATCGGTACGTCGGTCCGCAGGGCGGTCGCGACCGAGTCGCGCAGCGGGTGGTCACGCCAGGGGAGGTTGGGCGTGAAGCCCACCGTCGCACGGTCGGCGCCGATGAACCCCGGGGCGGCGAGCCCGATCGCACCCACCTCGTAGTCGGCCATCAGCTCCCGGCAGACGTCCACCACACCCCGGTCCACGGTGGCCGCATCGGTCGGGTCCGTGTCCCGCCGGGTCTGCGCCAGGATCCGACCGTCGTCGTCGACGACGCCCGCAGCGATCTTGGTCCCGCCGATGTCCACACCGATGGCGTGCATGTGGTGCCCGTTCCCTCGTCCGTCCGCACCGACGTCCCGATGCGCGGGCCCACGCTAGCGCCCGCGAGGCGGGGCGAGCCGCAGCCTGCCGTCGACGACGTGCGGCCCCCCGCGGCAAGTGCCAGGTCTGCCCGAGAGAGGGGGTCGAACGTCCCGTATCCTCGCGATACACGTCGTCGTCTGCCACTGGAGTCAGCATGGACGAGTCCTCCACCCCGCTCGTGGTCGAGGTCGATCGGTCGCGGAACCTGAACGACCTCTTCGCGGAGCGGGTCGCGGCGACACCGGACCGGGTCCTGATGGAGCGGCGGTCACCGGACGGCGGTCCGTGGGCCACGACGACGGCCCTCCAGCTCGACGCCGAGATCACCGCCGTCGCCCGCGGGCTCATCGCCCGTGGCGTCGAACCGGGCGACCGGGTCGGCATCATGTCCCGCACCCGCTACGAGTGGTCGCTCCTCGACTGGGCGATCTGGCGGGCGGGCGCCGTGACCGTGCCGGTCTACGAGACGTCCTCGGCCGAGCAGGTGCACTGGATCCTCTCCGACTCCTCCGTCTCGCTCCTCGTGGTGGAGACCGCCGCCCACGCCGAGCTGGTCGACCAGGTCCGCGCCGAGGTGCCGCAGCTGCGCGACGTGCTGGTGATCGACCACGACGCGATGGCCGCGCTGGTGCGCGAGGGCGCCCAGGTGCCGGTCGAGGAGGTCGAGCAGCGCCGCCACCTCGCTCACCTGGACGACCTGGCCACGATCATCTACACGTCGGGAACCACCGGCCGACCCAAGGGTGCGGAACTGACGCACGGCAACTTCTACGAGCTCACGGTCAACGCCGTCGAGAAGCTGAACGTGGTGGTGCAGGGAGACGGTTCACGGACCCTGCTCTTCATGCCGCTCGCGCACGTGTTCGCGCGGTTCGTGCACGTGCTCACGGTCGCGGCGGGAGCCACGCTCGGGCACACGGCCGACACCAAGACGCTGCTGCCCGACCTCGAGGCGTTCCGGCCCACCTTCGTGCTGTCGGTGCCGCGAGTGTTCGAGAAGGTCTACAACTCGGCGGAGCAGAAGGCGGCGACCGGCGGCAAGGGCGAGATCTTCCAGCGCGCCGCGAAGACGGCGATCGTCTACTCCCGGGCGCTCGACACCCCGGGCGGGCCGAGCCGGTGGTTGCAGCTCCAGCACCTCGTGGCCGACGTCCTGGTGCTGCGGCGGATCCGGGCGGCGCTCGGCGGCCAGGCGCGCTGGGCGATCTCCGGCGGCGCACCGCTCGGTGAGCGGCTGGGGCACTTCTTCCGTGGCACCGGCCTGCACGTGCTCGAGGGGTACGGGCTGACCGAGACCACCGCACCGGCGACCGTGAACCTGCCGGACCGGTCGAAGATCGGCACCGTGGGGCCCGCCCTGCCCGGCACGTCGGTGCGGATCGCGGCCGACGGCGAGGTGGAGGTCCGCGGCATCGGTGTCTTCCGCGGGTACCACAACAACCCCGAGGCGACGGCCGCGGCGCTGGTCGACGGCTGGTTCCGCACCGGTGACCTCGGGGCCCTCGACGACGAGGGCTACCTGCGGATCACGGGCCGGAAGAAGGAGATCATCGTCACCGCCGGCGGCAAGAACGTGGCCCCCGCGGTGCTGGAGGACAGGCTGCGCGGGCACCCGTTGGTCAGCCAGGTGGTGGTGGTCGGCGACCAGCGACCGTTCATCGGAGCCCTCATCACGCTCGACGCCGAAGGGGTCCCGGGGTGGCTCGCCGCGCACGGGAAGCCGGCGATGTCCCTGCAGGACGCAGCCAAGGATCCCGACGTGCTGGCCTCGCTGGACAAGGCCGTCGCGCGGACCAACCAGGCGGTGTCGCGCGCGGAGTCGATCCGCAAGTACCGCATCCTCGAGGGCGACCTCACCATCGCGAACGGCTACCTGACCCCGAAGCTCAGCGTGCGACGCGCTGAGGTCCTCAAGGACTTCGCGCACGAGGTCGACGCCCTGTACGAGGGCCCCGTGCACGGCTGAGCGTGCCGTGCGCTCAGCCGGTCAGGTCGATGCGGAGCGGCGGCACCAACCCCGAGGCGGCGAGCACGTCGAGAGCGGCACGCTCGCCGGCGTCGAGCTCGACCGGGCCTCCGACGCCCGCCGGCGTGCCGGCCGGGACCATCAGGAACGTCACCACGCAGTCGGCGCACGCGGCGGGGCCCGCCGTGCACGCGTCGCAGTCGATGATCATGGCGCGACGCTAACGAGAGCCACCGACACGTCCTTCCGGCGCGCCTCGGCGGGCTGTCGGTGCCCCTGGCTAGCGTGCCGGCCATGCACACGGACCATCGCCCGCGACCGTTGTGGGCCGGTCCCGCGGCCGTCGGCGCGCGTCCGGCCGGGACCACGGCGACGCAGCCGACGCTCGACGACGTCGGCACCCCGCTGGCCGAGGTCACGTTCGTCGTGGTGGACCTGGAGACCACCGGCGGCCGCCCGGGCGACAGCGCGATCACCGAGATCGGCGCCGTCAAGGTCCGTGGCGGCGAGGTGCTCGGCGAGCTCCAGACGCTCGTCGACCCTGGCGGTCCGGTGCCGCCCTACATCCAGGTGCTGACGGGGATCACGACGTCGATGCTGATCGGCGCACCGCGCATCGAGGAGGTGCTGCCGTCGTTCCTCGAGTTCGCCCGGGGCACCGTGCTGGTGGCGCACAACGCCCCGTTCGACGTGGGGTTCCTGCGGGCCGCCGCCTCGGCGACGGGACATGCGTGGCCCGGGTTCCGCGTGGTCGACACCGTCCGGCTCGCCCGTCGCGTGGTGACCCGGGACGAGGCCCCGAACCACAAGCTCTCCTCCCTCGCGGCGCTGTTCCGGGCCACGACGACGCCGAACCACCGCGCGCTCGACGACGCACGGGCGACCGTGGACGTGCTGCATGCGCTGCTCGACCGGTTGGGGCCGCTCGGCGTCACCCATCTGGAGGACCTGGCCGACGCCGCCGACCCGGTGCCCGCCGACGTCCGTCGCAAGCGCACGCTGGCGGACGGTCTGCCGGACGCGCCGGGCGTGTACCTGTTCCGCGGTCCACGTGACGAGGTGCTCTACGTCGGGACCTCGACCACCTCCCTGCGCCGCCGCGTCCGCACGTACTTCACCTCCGCCGAACGGCGTGCGCGCATGTCCGAGATGGTGTGGCTGGCGGTACGCGTCGACCCCGTCGTCTGCGCCACGCCGCTCGAGGCCCGGGTGCGCGAGCTCCGGCTGATCGCCGAGCACGCCCCCCGGTACAACCGGCGGTCGCGCTCCCCCGAGCGCATGCCGTGGGTCCGGCTGACGTCGGAGCCGTTCCCGCGGCTCTCGGTGGTGCGCCAGGTGCGGGACGAGCCGGGAGCCGCCTACCTCGGTCCCTTCGCCTCCGGTGCCGCCGCGCAGCTCGCCGTCGAGGCGCTGCACGAGACCTTCCCGGTCCGCCGGTGCACCCGCCGGCTGCCCGCGGTCGCAGCACCCGGCGCGTCCGCGTGCGTGCTGGCGGAGCTCGGCCGTTGCGGTGCGCCCTGCATCGGCTCGCAGGACGTGGCCCAGTACGCCGCTGCGACCGAGCCCCTGCGCGCCGCGATGACGGGAGACCCCGGTGCCGTCGTCCGCCACGTCGGGACCCGCATCGGCAACCTGGTCGCACAGGAGCGGTTCGAGGAGGCAGCCGCCGAGCGGGACCGGTTGACGGCCTACCTGCGCGGCGCCACCCGCGTGCAGCGCACCACGCCGCTGGCCCGGTGCGCCGAGCTGGTCGCGGCCCGTCGGACGGACGACCACGGCTGGGAGATCGTGCTCGTCCGCCACGGACGGCTCGCAGGGACGGCCCACGTCGATCGGCGTGCCGACCCGCGCCCGGCGATCGCCACCCTGCAGGCGACCGGCGAGCACGTCGACGCTCCCGTGGCGCCGGCGGGTGCCGCGCACCCGGAGGAGACGGACCTGCTGCTCGCCTGGCTCGAGCAGCCCGGGGTACGGCTCGTGGAGATCTCCGACGAGTGGTCGTGCCCCCTCCCCTCGGCCCAGGCCGTCCGGGACGCAGCAGCGGCAGTGGCGGTCGCGCTCGCGGTGCCGCCGACCGGCGACCAGACCCTCGTCGGCGACCTCACCGAGGCCGCGACGAGCGGCGCGAGACCGCCCGGCCGTCCGACGCGCTCGCATGCGGCGGAGGGCGCCCGTCGCACGGCATGATGACGGCATGCTCACCGCGATCGTCCTCATCGACACCGACGCAGCCCGGATCCCGGAGGTCGCAGCCGCGATCGCGGAGATCCACGGGGTGACCGAGGTCTACTCGGTCACCGGCGAGGTGGACCTCATCGCCATGGTGCGGGTGCGGGAGCACGACGAGCTGGCGGACGTCATCGCGGACAAGGTGAGCAAGGTCGAAGGCGTCCTGCGGACGCAGACGTACATCGCCTTCCGCACCTACTCCGAGCACGACCTGGACAAGGCCTTCGCCCTCGGCCTCGAGGACTGAGCTCCGCACCTCACCGCGGGCCGTACCGCGGCCGGCCGACGTGACACCGGCCGGACGTGCACGACCCAGCGCCTACGAGGACGCAGCGCCGTCAGCTCAGACGCCGACCTTGCGCCAGCGGTCCAGCACGCCGGCCGCGGAGCCGTCGTCCACCGACCGCGCCGCATGGCCCATGGCCGCTCGGAAGCGCTCGGTCAGAGTGCCGTCGGCGGTGCCGGGCAGCGTGCCGTCGGCGACCAGGCCGGCCGACGCGTTGAGCAGCACGGTCTCCCGCACCGGCCCGCGCTTGCCGTCCAGCAGCTCCAGGACGACGCCGGCGTTGTGCTGCGGGTCGCCACCACGCAGGTCGGTGAGCGTGACGGGCGCGAGGCCGAGGTCCGCCACCCAGTCGACGACGCTCTCCGTGACGACGCCGTCGCGCACCTCCCAGACCCGCGACGGGCCGGTGGCCGCGAGCTCGTCCAGACCGTCGCGCTCCCCCCGGAACACCAGCGCGTCGGTCCCCCGGGTGGCGAGCACGCCGGCGACCAGGGGGGCCATCCGCGCATCGGCCACGCCGATGGCGGCGGCCTGCGGCTGCGCGGGGTTGGTCAGCGGACCGAGGAAGTTGAACGCCGTCGCCACGCCCAGGGCGCGGCGCACCGGTCCGGCGTGCCGCATCGAGGGGTGGAACAGCCCCGCGAAGCAGAAGGTGATGCCCACCTCGGTGGCGATCGGACCGACCCGGTCCAGCGGCTGGTCGAGGCGGATGCCGAGCGCCTCCAGCACGTCGGCGGACCCGGACGCGGAGGACGCGGCCCGGTTCCCGTGCTTGACCACGGTGACACCCGCCCCGGCGATCACCAACGCGGCCATGGTGGACACGTTGACCGTGAACGCGCGGTCGCCACCGGTCCCGACGATGTCGAGCGAGCGACCGGGTACGACGAACCGCTGGGAGTGCGCGAGCATCTCGTCCGCGAGACCGGTCAGCTCCTCCACCGTCTCGCCCTTGGCGCGCAGCGCGACGAGGAACCCCGCCATGCATGCGGTCGGCGCCTCGCCGCGCATGATCTCGCCCATGGCCCAGCGCGTCTGGTCAGCACCGAGGTCGCGGCCCGCGATCAGCTCCGCGAGGACGTCCGGCCACGTGAAGGTCGCGGCGGTCTCGGTCATCGGGCGAGCGCGCTGCCCGTCAGCAGGGACTGCACGGCACGGTGCAGCAGCACCGGGTCGAGCGGGCGGCTGATCACCGCGTCGGCGTTGGACCACGAGGCGAGCCATGCGTCCTGCGGGCGGCCGGTCAGCACCAGCACGGGCGGGCAGTCGTAGACCTCCTCCTTGAGCTGGCGCGCGACACCCATCCCGCCGACCTTGTCCGCCTCGCCGTCGAGGATCACCAGGTCGAGCTCGCCCGCCTCGACGGCCGCGTAGACCGCCTCTGCAGTGGCGACCTCGAGCCACTCGATGTCCGGCTCGCCCCGCCCGAGACGACGGCCGACGCCGAGCCGCACCTGACCGCGGGCGTCGACGTCGTCGCTGTACAGCAGGATCCGGGGACCGGTCACGGTCTCCTCGTTCTCAGGCTCGACGCTGCTCATGGGCCGTCCTCGTTCGTCGTCGTGCGGGATAGGCGAATCTTGGCACGCCCACCCGATCGCAGGCTCCGCCGTCCGGCCGCGTCCCGGGCATCGTCCAGATTCTGACGAGGTGACACTTTGCGGGCATCCGTCGTGGGCCTTAGGACCCATGCGAAGCGCTGATCCGCCATAATGGCGCGGTGTCGACCGCCACGGCTGCCCCGCGCACCACACCTCATGTGACCGTCAACCGCCCGAACCCGGTGTCGGTCGGCACGATCGTGTGGCTCGCGTCCGAGCTGATGTTCTTCGCCGGGCTCTTCGCCATGTACTTCTCCACCCGGGCGGCCGTCCCCAAGGTGTTCGCCGAGGGTGCGGCGCACCTGAACGTGCCCTACGCGGTGGTCAACACCACGGTGCTCCTGCTGTCCTCCGTCACCTGCCAGATGGGCGTGTGGGCCGCCGAGCGCTTCCAGCCCCGTCGCTCCGGGGCGCTGTGGCAGGTGAACCGCTGGGGCCTGAACGAGTGGATCGCCCTGACGTACCTGATGGGCGCGGTGTTCATCGGCGGCCAGGTCTACGAGTACGCCTCCCTGGTGCACGAGGGCATCTCCATCTCCTCGACGCCCTACGGCTCCGTCTTCTACCTGACCACCGGCTTCCACGGACTGCACGTGATCGGTGGCCTCATCGCGTTCCTGTTCCTGCTCGGGCGCTCGTTCGCCGCGAAGAGCTTCGGCCACCACGAGGCCACCACCGCGATCGTCGTGTCGTACTACTGGCACTTCGTCGACGTGGTCTGGATCGCGCTGTTCTCGATCATCTACCTGCTCCAGTGACCGCTGGTGCACCTGTGACACCCGTTCCCCCATGCGAGACGAGGACCCATCAGTGAAGGCACTCGCGGCCCGCAGGCACGACCGGCGCGCGCCGGTGGTGCTGCTCCTGCTGGCGCTGCTGCTCGTGGGCGGGCTCTACGCCGCCCTGCAACCCGCTCCGGCAAGCGCAGCACCGCAGGCAGCATCGGCGAACGACGTCACCAACGGCGAGAAGCTGTTCGCGGCCAACTGCGCCACCTGCCACGGCATGGGCGCCACCGGCACGAACGCGGCTCCGTCCCTGGTGGGCGTCGGTGCGGCAGCGGTGGACTTCCAGGTGGGCACCGGCCGCATGCCGCTGGCGATGAGCGGCCCGCAGGCCCAGCGCAAGCCGGTCGTCTTCACCCCGGAGCAGATCTCGCAGCTGGCGGCCTACGTCGCGAGCCTCGGCCCCGGCCCGGCCATCCCGACCGCCGAGCAGGTCGACGCGAGCAAGGGTGACCCCGCGAACGGCATGGCGATCTTCCGCACCAACTGCGCGATGTGCCACAACGCCGTCGGCGCCGGTGGTGCCCTGAGCCAGGGCAAGTTCGCTCCCAACCTGTGGAGCACCAGCAACACCCACCTCTACGAGGCGATGCTGACCGGCCCGCAGTCGATGCCGGTGTTCAACGACGCGAACATCACGCCGCAGGAGAAGCGGGACATCATCGCCTTCATCCGTCAGCAGGGCGGCACGCAGCCGGGTGGCCTGAGCCTCGGCAGCCTCGGCCCCGTGACCGAGGGCCTGTGGGCGTGGGTCGTCGGCATCGGGCTGCTGATCGGCGCAGCCGTCTGGATCGGAGCGAAGTCCTCGTGAGCACCATCGACAGGTACAGCGGCGGCTCCGACGAGCTCTCGGCACCCGAGGAGCTGCCCGACCGGTTCCAGAACCCCGGCCTGCCGCCGCACCGGCCCCGCCGTGGCGACCTCGACCCGCGGGCCGACAAGACGTCCGAGCGCATCGTGCTCGCCCTGTTCGGCCTCTCGACGCTGGGCACCATCGGGTTCCTCGTCGCGTACTTCGCGCTGCCGACCGGGACCGACGCCGGGGGCATCCAGCGGTCGACGATGACGCTCGGTCTCGCGCTCGCCTTCGCGCTGCTCGGCATCGGCACCGCCGCGATCCAGTGGGCGAAGTCGATCATGAACGACCACGAGCGGGTCGAGGAACGACACCTGATGGAGTCGAGCCCGGCCGTGCGCGAGGGTGCCATCGCGAACCTCGAGGCGGGCGCCGCCGACTCCGGGCTGAGCCGGCGAGGCCTGCTCAAGAGCGCGATGATCGGCTCCCTCGCGCTGTTCCCCCTCACCATCGTGGTTCCCCTGATCGGCAACATCGGCGGGAACTGGAACGTCTCGACGTTCAAGCACACGATGTGGAAGAAGGGGCTGCGCCTGACGACCGACCCCTCCGGCCGGCCGATCCGCGCGGCGGACGTCACCATCGGCTCGGTGGTGCACGTCATCCCCGACGGCCTGGACAAGGCCGCGAACCCGATGGACGAGAAGGCCAAGGCGATCGTCCTGCTGATCCGGCTGGATCCCCGGGACCTGCACGAGGCCGACGACCGCAAGGGCTGGTCGTACAACGGCATCGTCGCCTACTCCAAGGTGTGCACCCACGTCGGCTGCCCCGTGGCCCTGTACGAGCAGCAGACGCACCACCTCCTGTGCCCGTGCCACCAGTCGACGTTCGACGTGGCCAACGGCGCGAAGGTGGTGTTCGGCCCCGCGAAGCGGCCGTTGCCGCAGCTGCCGATCACGGTGGACAGCGAGGGCTACCTCGTGGCGCAGAGCGACTTCCACGAGCCCATCGGTCCGAGCTTCTGGGAGCGGCTGCGGTGACGACGACCTCCACGACCACATCCCGCCGGACGGCGACCCGCGGCTCGCAGGGTCCCGCCGCGGCCTCCGCCGACTGGCTGGACCAGCGCACCGGCATCGCGGTCGCCGTCAAGGGCCTGGCGCGCAAGATCTTCCCCGACCACTGGTCCTTCATGCTCGGCGAGGTCGCCCTCTACTCCTTCATCACGCTGCTGATCTCGGGCGTGTTCCTCACGATGTTCTTCGTCCCGAGCACCAACGAGGTCACGTACAACGGACCGTGGACGGCTCTGCAGGGCACGCGGATGTCGGAGGCGTACGCCTCGACGCTGCGGCTGTCGTTCGAGGTGCGCGGCGGCCTGCTGATGCGGCAGATCCACCACTGGGCCGCCCTGATCTTCATGGCCGCGATCGTCACGCACATGATGCGCATCTTCTTCACCGGTGCCTTCCGCAAGCCACGTGAGATCAACTGGGTGATCGGTTTCACGCTGCTGGTGCTCGGGATGGCTGCCGGGTTCTCCGGCTACTCCCTGCCGGACGACGTCCTGTCGGGCAACGGCCTGCGCATCGCCCAGGGCATCACCCTGGCGGTACCGATCATCGGTACCTACGCCTCGTACGCCCTGTTCGGCGGCGAGTTCCCGGGGACGGCGCTCATCCCCCGCCTGTTCACCGTGCACGTGCTGCTGATCCCCGGCCTGCTGCTCGCGCTCGTCGGGCTGCACCTCGCGTTCGTGTTCCTGCACAAGCACACGCAGTTCCCCGGCTCCGGCCGGACCAACACCAACGTGGTCGGCTACCCGCTGTTCCCGGTGTACGTCGCCAAGGCCGGCGGCTTCTTCTTCGTCGTCTTCGGCGTGATCGCCCTGCTCGGCGCGACGATGCAGATCAACCCGGTGTGGAACTACGGCTCGTACGACCCGTCACCGGTCTCCGCCGGCGCCCAGCCCGACTGGTACATGCTCTTCCTCGAGGGCGCCCTGCGACTGATGCCCGGCCAGACCGAGGTGGTGCTCGGCTCCTTCACGGTGCCGCTCAACATCATCGTCCCGGCGATGATCCTGCCGGGGATCCTGCTCGGAGCGCTGGCGCTGTACCCATTCGTCGAGGCGTACGCGAGCGGGGACCACCGCGAGCACCACCTGCTCGACCGGCCCCGCAACGCGACGTTCCGGACCTCGTTCGGCGTCTCTCTGCTGACGGCGTTCTTCGTCCTGGTGCTCGCCGGCTCGAACGACCTGATCGCCACCCAGTTCCACCTGTCGATCAACGACATCACGTGGACCTTCCGCGTCCTGCTGTTCGTCGCACCCGCGATCGCGTTCCTGGTGACAAAGCGCATCTGCCTCGGCCTGCAGCGCCGGGACCGCGAGCTGGTGCTGCACGGTCACGAGACCGGCCGCATCGTCCGGTTCGCCAGCGGCGAGTACATCGAGGTGCACGCGCCCCTCGACGAGGACGAGCGCTGGCTGCGGGTGCAGCAGGAGCCCGTCCGCCCGCTGCAGATCGCGCCCGCCGAGGACTCGCGCGGGGTGCGCCGCAAGGGGTACGCGGCGGACCGCCGCCGGCAGCGCCTGTCGCAGCTGTTCTACGAGGACCGCGTCGAGCCCGTCACCCCCCGCGAGCTGGCCGCGGCCCACGAGCACGGTGCCCATCCGGTGCTGGAACCGGCCGAGGAGGCCGCCCAGATCAGCGCCGGCGTGCACTGACCGGTGTCCCGCGGCACGTTGCTCGACGCCGACAGCAGAACCTCGGGCAGGATCACGGTTCCTGCGCGAGAGTGGAACAGGCGCACGGTGGTCGCCGCCCTCGGCGACGCCCGCCGTCGCGCGAACACCCGCGGCACCGACCGCGGTCCGACGCACGGAAGGCACTGATCGATGGCTGACTACACGCTCCCGGACCTCCCCTACGACTACGCGGCACTCGAGCCGCACATCTCCGGGCGGATCATGGAGCTGCACCACGACAAGCACCACGCCGCCTACGTGACGGGCGCCAACACCGCCCTGGAGAAGCTCGCCGCCGCCCGCGAGTCGGGCGACCTCGCCGCGGTGAACCTGCACGAGAAGAACCTCGCCTTCAACCTCGGCGGGCACGTCAACCACTCGGTGTTCTGGCAGAACCTCTCCCCCGACGGCGGCGACCGCCCCACAGGTGAGCTGGCTGCCGCGATCGACGAGTTCTTCGGCTCCTTCGAGAAGTTCCAGGCGCACTTCGCCGCGAACGCCGTCGGGATCCAGGGCTCCGGCTGGTCGATCCTCGCCTGGGACACGCTCGGCTCGAAGCTCGTGATGTTCCAGCTGTACGACCAGCAGTCGAACTTCCCGCTCGGCGTGATCCCGATCGTGGTGCTCGACATGTGGGAGCACGCCTTCTACCTCGACTACGTCAACGTGAAGGCCGACTACGTCAAGGCCTGGTGGAACATCGTCAACTGGACGGACGCCGCGGCACGCCTGGCCCGCGCCCGTGCGACGAGCCTGATCCTGCCCGCCTGACGACGAGCATCGCCCCGCGAGGACGTGCGCGGGCGCAGGACGACGATCGAGCCCGGCCGGGGCATCCCCGGCCGGGCTCGATCGTCGTCGTCGTCCAACGGCCCGCTAGGGTCGCGGGGCATGACGACCGACCTCCCGGCACACCGGGCCCAGCCCGGCGGTCCCCCTGCGCCCCGACCCGCTCAGCCGCCGACGGACGATCCCGACGCCGACCGCCGGGCACTCCGGAGCGCGGCACTGGCCGCCCACATCCGGGTGGTGCTCGGCGACGGCCACCATCGCCGCGGGCTGGACATCGGCTCGGGGGCCGGCGGAATCAGCCCCCACCTGGTGGACCTCTTCGACGAGCTGGTTCTCCTCGACGTCGACGAGGACGCCCTAAAGCTGGCCCGCGCCAACGTGTCGGCCGCCGCCACGGCAGTCGGCTGCGGCACGCACGTCCGCACCGCACGGGTCGACCTGTCCATCGTGGAAGCCGCGCCGCACGCCGCCGATCTCGGGCCGCTCGACGTCGCCTACAGCGCCATGGCGCTGCACCACGTGCGCGACGTCCCGCACCTGCTGCGGACCGTCGCCGGTCTGCTACGCCCGGGCGGCAGGCTCGTCGTCGCCGACCTGGAGCCGGATGGCGGTCTCTACCACGCCGACGAGCCGTCGTTCGACGGTCACGACGGGTTCAGCCACGAACAGATCTCGTCGTGGTGCGGGGCCGCGGGGCTGTACGTCGACCAGCTCGTCACCGCGTACGTCGACCCCAAGCCGGTGCGCGGGACGGTGCGGCACATGCCGCTCTTCGTCGCAGCGGCGACGCGGCTGCCCGGCTGACCCGGGCCCGGACCGCTCAGTGGGCGTGCTGCCCGCGGGAGAACTCGAAGACCCAGCCGACCAGGCCGATCACACCGACGGGGACGGCGATCGCGAGCAGCCACCAGCCCACGGCGAGCCCGAGGAACGCCAGCGCGGCCGCAGAGCCGATCACCAGCGGCCACCAGGACCACGGGCTGAAGACGCCCTGGTCGCCGGCGCCCTGGGAGACCTCGCCCAGCTCGTCGTCCTCGGGGCGGGGGTCGATGCGGCGGGACAGCAGGGCGAAGTACGCCCCGATCATCCCGACCAGGCCGCCCAGCAGCGGGATCCCGACGGTGCCGACCGCTTCCCCGTGGCTGAAGTAGGCGTAGACCAGCCCGACGGGGACGAAGAAGAGCACACCGAGCGCGAAGAGTCGAGCCTCGAACCTCACCGGTCAGCCTCCGGGTCCTGAAGGTCGTCGATCACCGTGGTGCTGGACTGCTCCGGCTGCGCGGTGCCCTCGGCCATGCGCTGACGGGCGTCGCCCGGGTTGCCCGTGCGTTGCGCTTCCCAGTCGAGCAGACCGGGCTCCGGCTCGACGTGGTCCATCGCGGCGACCTCCGGGTGGTGCAGGTCGAACGCCGGACGCTCCGAGCGGATCCGCGGCAGGGAGACGAAGTTGTGGCGCGGCGGCGGGCAGCTGGTGGCCCACTCGAGCGAGTTGCCGTACCCCCACGGGTCGTCGACGGCGACCTTCGGCGCGTTCCGCCACGTCGTGTAGACGTTGTACAGGAACGGCAGCGTGGAGATCGCGAGGATGGCGGCGCCGATGGTCGACACCTGGTTCATCCAGGTGAACCCGTCCGCCGGCGAGTAGTCCGCGTAGCGGCGTGGCATGCCCCGCACACCCAGCCAGTGCTGGATGAGGAACGTCGTGTGGAAGCCGATGAACAGCAGCCAGAAGTGGATCTTGCCCAACCGCTCGTTCAGCATCTTGCCGGTGAACTTGGGCCACCAGAAGTAGAAGCCGGCGAACATCGCGAACACCACCGTGCCGAACACGACGTAGTGGAAGTGCGCCACGACGAAGTACGTGTCGGACAGGTGGAAGTCCAGCGCCGGGCTGGACAGGATCACGCCCGTCAGCCCGCCGAACAGGAAGGTCACCAGGAAGCCGATCGTCCACAGCATCGGCGTCTCGAAGGTGAGCTTGCCGCGCCACATGGTGCCGATCCAGTTGAAGAACTTCACACCGGTGGGCACCGCGATGAGCATCGTCATGAACGAGAAGAACGGCAGCAGCACCGCGCCGGTCACGTACATGTGGTGCGCCCACACGGTGACGGACAGCGCGGCGATCGAGATGGTCGCGTAGACCAGGCCCTTGTAGCCGAACACCGGCTTGCGGCTGAACACCGGGAGGATCTCCGTCACGATGCCGAAGAACGGCAGCGCGATGATGTACACCTCCGGGTGCCCGAAGAACCAGAACAGGTGCTGCCACAGGATGGCCCCACCGTTGTCGGGGTTGAACACCTGGGCACCGAGCCGCCGGTCGGCACCGAGCGCGAACAGGGCCGCGGCCAGGGGCGGGAACGCCATCAGCACCAGCAGGGACGTCACCAGGGTGTTCCAGGTGAAGATCGGCATCCGGAACATCGTCATCCCGGGGGCCCGCATGGTGACGATCGTGGTGATGAAGTTGACGGCACCGAGGATGGTGCCGAAACCGGTCAGCGCCAGGCCGAACACCCACAGGTCGCCACCGACCCCGGGCGAGTACACCTGGTTGGACAGCGGGGCGTAGGCGAACCACCCGAACGAGGCGGCGCCCTGCGGGGTGAGGAAGCCCGCCGCCGCGATCAGGCCGCCGAGCAGGTACAGCCAGTACGCGAACATGTTCAGCCGCGGGAACGCGACGTCCGGGGCGCCGATCTGCAGCGGCATCAGCACGTTCGCAAAACCGGCGAACAACGGCGTCGCGAACAGCAGCAGCATGATCGTGCCGTGCATCGTGAACGCCTGGTTGTACTGCTCCGGCGTGGAGAACACCTGCATCCCGGGCGCGAACAGCTCGCTACGGATCAGCAGCGCCAGGATCCCGCCCACGATGAACCACACGAAGGACGTGATCAGGTACATGTACCCGATCGTCTTGTGGTCGGTGGAGGTGATCACCTTCACGACGGTCCGGCCCAGGGTCTGCCGACGCGGCGCCAGGCCCGGGATCAGCTCGGTCGTCGCCACCATCAGCCTGCACTCCCCACGCTGTTGAGGTCCTGCGCCCGGCTCACGTCGAGCCCGAGCTGACCGGTCTGGCCCTTCGCCTTCAGGTCGGCGATGTGCGCGTCGTACTCGGCGCGTGTCACGACCTTCACGTTGAACAGCATCCGCGAGTGGTACTCACCGCAGAGCTCAGCGCACTTGCCGCGGTACTCGCCCACCGTCTTCGGTGTCACCTCGAACTGGTTGGTCCGTCCGGGGATCACGTCGAGCTTGTACAGGAACGCCGGCACCCAGAACGAGTGGATGACGTCGCGCGAGTTCAGCGTGAACAGCACCTTCTCGTCCACGGGGAGCCAGATCGTCACCGGCTCGTCGAGCGCACCGGGCGCCTGCAGGTCCTGGACCTGCTGGCCGCTGTCGTACACGCCCGCGTCCTGGTAGTTGACGTCCCAGCTCCACTGCTTGCCGATCACCTGGACGTGGACCTTGGCGTCGCCCGTCTTGGTGTTGATCGCCGTCATGTCGCGGTTGGTGTAGTAGAAGAGCACGCCGACCATGACGATCGGCAGGATCACGTACATCACCTCGAGCGGCACGTGGTACCTCAGCTGCACGGGCAGCGTGCTGTCCGCCTTGCGCTTCCGGTACACCGCGACGCACCACAGGATCAGGCCCCAGACGAGCAGGCCGACGAGCAGGGCCGCTATCCACGAGCCGCGCCACAGGCTGGCGACGCGACCGGTCTGGTCCGTGACCTCGTGCTGGGTGCTGCCGGGCAGCCAGCCTCGGTACACGGTGTCCGAGCAGCCGCTCAGGGCGACCGCTGCCGTGAGCACCAGCCCGGTGCCCACGAGGGCCCTGCGGCGCGTCCGGCGGTGGTTTTCCGGGTGCACGGGCAACCTTCCACTCACGGTTCCGGGTGGGCGCACGGCGCGCGTACGACGGCCACCTGGGACCTTGGTCCTTTCGACGCGTGCAGCGTAGCGCGCGGGCGGCCCCCCGTCGTGCCCGGCGACGCGATATGACGACGCCGTGTCAGCATGATCGACGCGGCTTCGAACCCCGTTACCGTGCACGTCGTGGACGACACGACGTCTCGGGTGGTGCTCGACGCCGGTGGACAGGCGCCGCTGCTGCAGGTCGCGCGCGAGGCCTTCGTCGCCGCGATCGACGAGGGCTGGGCCGACCCGCGGAGGCTGCACGCCGAGGGCCGCCGGGCCCGCCTGCTGCTGGACGGCGCCCGCGAGGCGATCGCGGCGGTGGTCGGCGCCCGGACGGACGAGGTCGCCCTCGCCCCGTCGCACACGGAGGCTCTGCACGCCGCCGTCCGCGACGTCGCGCTCGGGCGACGTCGGGTCGGGCCCCACGTGGTGGTCGGTGCGGTGGAACGTGCCGCGGTGCTCAACGCCGCCGACTTCGTCGCGGCCCGCTCCGGAGGCCGGCGCGTGACGGTGCCGGTCGACCGGTCGGGACGGGTCGACGAGAACGCGTTCATCGGCGCCCTGGCCCAGCCCGGCGTCGCGCTGGCGGCGCTCCAGCACGCGAACGGTGAGGTCGGCACCCTGCAGCCGGTGGCCCCGGTGCACGCCGCGGCGCGAGCGGCCGGCGTCCCCCTGCTGGTCGACGCCGGGTCGAGCCTCGGGCACGTCGACGTGGGGCCGCACTGGGACCTGCTGGCCGCCGGGGCGGCCGACTTCGGTGGTCCAGGCGGGATCGGCGTGCTCGTGACCCGCAGCGGCGTCCGTCGCACGCCGGACCGCCCGGAGGACGAGGACCGGTGGTTCCCCGGCGGCGTGAGCGTCCCGGCTGCCCTCGCCGCAGCCGTGGCGCTCCAGGCCGCGGTCGCGGACCGGGACCGGGCTGATGCCGCTCGACGCCAGCTGGTGGACGTGATCCGCCACCGCGTCGCGACCCAGGTGCCCGACGTCGAGGTGGTGGGAGAGCCGACGGACCGGCTGCCGCACGTGGTGACCTTCTCGTGCCTCTACCTCGACGGAGAGTCCCTGGTGAGGGAGCTCGACGCGCGCGGCTTCGCCGTCGGCTCGGGATCGGCCTGTACCTCGAGCGCCCTCGAGCCGAGCCACGTGCTCGCCGCCATGGGGGTGCTCACCCACGGGAACGTGCGCATCGCCCTGCCTCGCGGCACCACGCGCCGCGACGTCGAACGGTTCTGCGACGTCGTCCCTGAGGTCGTGGGGCAGCTGCGCGACCGCGCCGGCGTGGTGGGACTGTGACCGAGGCTGCCGAGGCCGGTGAGGTCGTCGACGCCCGCGGGCTGGTGTGTCCCGCGCCGATCGTGCGGCTGGCCCGCGTCGCACGCGCTGCTGCGGCCGGCACGCTGGTGACGGTGCTGGCGACCGATCCCGCCGCCGAGGTGGACGTCCCGGCCTGGGCACGGATGCGAGGGCACACGGTGGTGCGCACGAAGCGCACGGACGACGGTGTGCTCGCCGTCACGGTCCGGATCGGCGGCCGGTGACCGGCGGGCCACCGGCCTGAGACCGGACGCAGACGGGCCCGGCACCGCGAGGTGCCGGGCCCGTCGAGCCGCTGGTGCGCCGGTCAGCTGAAGGAGCCGCCGCACGCGCAGGAGCTGCCGGCGTTCGGGTTGTCGATCGTGAAGCCCTGCTTCTCGATCGTGTCCGCGAAGTCGATCGTCGCGCCCTCGAGATACGGAACGCTCATGCGGTCGACGACCACCTCGACACCGCCGAAGTCCTTGACGGCGTCGCCGTCGAGGATCCGCTCGTCGAAGTAGAGCTGGTAGATCAGGCCGGAGCAGCCGCCGGGCTGCACGGCCACGCGCAGGCGCAGGTCGTCGCGACCCTCCTGCTCCAGCAGGCTGTGCACCTTGGCGGCAGCCACGTCGGTCAGCTGGACGCCGTGCGTCGCGGTCTGGGTTGTCTCGGTCATGCTGTCTCCCGAAAGGGTGCGTGCTCGGCGCGGCCGGTCTCGGCCTCGACCTTCCGCGCAACACCGGGCTGCGCGCTGATGTTCCCCGTCAGAGTACGACGCCCTCCGCGGCCCGGCGCACCGGCCCACCGCCGCACGTCAGCGTGGCGTCGGCGACCACGTCCGCGCCACCCTCACCGTGCGCGCCGCCAAGGTGTCGGCCGGATCGGCGAGCGCCCGCTCGACCTCCCCCGGGGCGCCGGCGACCGCGTAGGCGGCGGCCACACCGGCCTCGGCGAGCTCGTGCCGGCCGACCAGCACCTCGCCGGCGACGACGACCACCGGGACCGCGAAGGGCACCGCCCGGGCCGCCACCTCGGACACCACCTTGCCGTGCAGCGACTGCCAGTCGAAGCGGCCCTCGCCCGTGACGACGACGTCCGCCTCCGCGATCCGGCCCGCCAGGCCGACCTGGTCGGCGACCAGAGCCGCACCGGGCACCAGTCGCGCTCCGAGCGCAGCGAGACCGAACCCCAGACCACCGGCAGCCCCGGCGCCCGGAACCGCCGCGAGGCGCGCGGCCCCCGGAGCGCCGGACAGCAGGTCGGGGCGCTCGTCGCGCCGCAGAGCATCGCCCACCAGCCGGGACAGGTGCGCCAGCGCCGCCTCGAGCTCCTGCGCCTGCTGCACCGACGCCCCCTTCTGCGCAGCGAAGCCGGCGCTCGCACCCTGCAGACCGAGGAGGGGCACGTCGACGTCGCACGCAGCGACCAGCTCGACGTCCGCCCACTCGCGGCGCAGCTCGGGCAGACCGGCGACGTCCTCCGCGAGCAGCCCGGCCAGCGCCGCACCGCCCGAGCCGAGCCGGCCGGCCGCGTCCGGCAGCCCGAGGCTGACGAACATCCCGGCTCCCCCGTCGTTGGTGGAGGACCCACCCAGACCCACGACGACTCGCGCCGCACCCGTCGCGCGGGCGTGCGTCAGGAGCTCCCCGACCCCTCGGGTGGTCGTCCGGCCGGGGTCGCGCTGGTCCGACGGCACCAGCGGCAGGCCGATCACCTGGGCCGTCTCGACGTAGGCGGTGCTGGGCGCCTCGTCGTGCGCCGGCACCAGCAGCACGACCGCGGGCACCGGAGCTCCCAGCGGCCCGGTGACGGTGACCGGGATCAGCCGGCCCCCGAGCGAGCTGTGGATCGTCTCGACGAAGCCGGGGCCGCCGTCGGCCAGCGGGCAGGTGGAGACCTCGTCGTGCGGGGCCCCCGCCGACCAACCGGTCCGCAGAGCCTCCGCCGCCTCCTGGGCCGTCAGGGAGGACCCGAAGCTGTCAGGAGCCAGCAGCACGCGCACGCCGCGATGGTGGCACGTCGGCAACCGGACCTGCTCGAGGGGCCGCCCGGCGGTATGGGAAGATCGGTCGATGAGCCTGGTCACGCCCGAGCGTGGTGCGTTCGTCGAGCCCATGCCGTCCGCTCTCCTGCTCCTCGGCCGCGGCTCGGACCTGCAGTCCGAGCGCGGGGTCGAGTGCGTCGGCGCTCTGCCGGCCGCGAGCGACCCCGACCTCGTCGAACGGGCGCGCGCGGCCCGCGCGCAGCTCGGGGACCGCGCCTTCGTCCTCGGCCACCACTACCAGCGCGACGAGGTCATCGCGTTCGCCGACGTGACGGGCGACTCGTTCAAGCTCGCTCGTGAGGCGGCCGCCCGGCCGGACGCGGAGTTCATCGTCTTCTGCGGCGTGCACTTCATGGCGGAGTCGGCCGACATCCTGACCGCCGACCACCAGCAGGTGGTGCTGCCGGACCTCGCCGCCGGGTGCTCGATGGCCGACATGGCCGCCATCGACCAGGTGGAGGACGCCTGGGACGTGCTGGCCGACGCCGGTGTCGCCGAGTCCACGGTGCCGGTGACCTACATGAACTCCACCGCGGCGATCAAGGCCTTCACGGGCCGGCACGGCGGCACCGTCTGCACGTCGTCCAACGCGCACGTCGCCCTGCGGTGGGCGTTCGACCGGGTCGGTGGCGTGGACGGCACCGGCAAGGTGCTGTTCATGCCGGACCAGCACCTCGGCCGCAACACCGCCGTGCGGCAGCTGGGCCTCAGCCTGGACGACTGCGTCGTGTTCGACCCCCGCAAGCCGGGCGGCGGCCTGACCCCGCAGCAGCTGCGCGACGCCCGGATGATCCTGTGGCGGGGGCACTGCTCCGTGCACGGGCGCTTCTCGGCGCAGAACGTCGCGGCGGTCCGCGCGGCCGACCCGGCGACGACGGTGATCGTGCACCCGGAGTGCAAGCACGAGGTGGTGGAGGCGGCCGACATGGTCGGCTCGACCGAGTACATCATCAAGGCGCTCGACGCGGCCGCCCCGGGAACCTCGTGGGCGATCGGCACCGAGCTGAACCTGGTCCGGCGCCTCGCGCTGGCCCACCCGGACAAGACCGTGCACTACCTCGACTCGACCGTCTGCTTCTGCTCGACCATGAACCGCATCGACCTCCCGCACCTCACCTGGGCGCTGGAGTCGCTGGCGGCAGGTCGGGTGCCGCACCGGATCGTGGTCGACCCGGACGACGCGCACTGGGCCCGTGTCGCCCTCGACCAGATGCTGGCCCTGCCGGGCTACTGACGGAGGTCGACGTGGGCACCGGGCACCCGCTGCGGATCGGGCTGTTCGTCTTCGACGGTGCGGAGGAGCTCGACGTCGTCGGCCCCTTCGAGGTGCTGGCGTGGTGGGCGGCGCACTCGGAGCTGCACCCCGAGGTCGTCACGTTCTCCCTCGACGGGGCGGGCGTGCGCTGCGCGCACGGCCTCTCGCTCGTCCCCGACCTGCCCGCCGGTGAGCTCGGTCCCCTGCACGTCCTCGTCTACCCCGGCGGGCGCGGCACCCGTGCCCTCGCAGCGAGCCCGGAGCACCTCGCCTGGGTGCGGCAGATGCGCGCGACGACGCCGCTGATGGCGAGCGTGTGCACCGGGGCGCTGGTCCTCGCGGCAGCCGGGCTCCTGGCGGGCCGGCCCGCCACGACGTACTGGGACGCCTTCGACGAGCTGGCGGACCTCGACCCCAGCGTGCTCGCCGACACCGAGGCGAGGTTCGTCGACGACGGCGACGTCGTCACCTCGGCCGGGGTGTCCGCGGGCATCGACATGGCGCTCCACCTCGTCGCCCGGCTGGAGTCGCCGCAGATGGCCCGACGGGTCCGTCGCGGCATCCAGTACGACCCGCACCCGCCCGTCTGAGCCTCGGGTCGGCAGCCGGTCAGCGACCGGTCACCGTCCGGCGAGCCGCTCCAGCAGCAGCACCTCGGCCAGCACCGCACGCTCCAGCTCGCCGAGGTGTACCGACTCGTTCGGGCCGTGCGCACGGCTGTCCGGGTCCTCAACACCGGTGACCAGGATCGCCGCCTCGGGGAACACCTCGAGCAGCTCGGCGATGAACGGGATCGACCCGCCGACGCCGATGTCGGCCGGTTCGGCGCCCCACGCCTCGCCGAGCGCCCAACGCGCGGTCCGCATCGCCGGTGAGTCGGCGGGCGCCTGGAACGCTCGGCCGCGGTCGACGGCGGTGAACGTCACGGGGGCGCCGAACGGGGCGTGCTCGCGCACGTGCCGCTCGAGTGCCGCGAGGGCGGCGTCCGGGTCCTGACCGGGGGCCACGCGCAACGACAGCAACGCCGACGCACGCGGGGCGATCGTGTTGGACGCGGTGGCGACGCGCGGTGCGTCCAGGCCGATCACGCCCAGCGCGGGCCTGGTCCACAGGCGTGCGGTGATCGGCCCGCTGCCTGCCAGCCGCACGCCATCCAGGAGTCCGGCGTCGGCGCGGAACGTGTCCTCGTCGTCGTCGACCACCGGGTCCGGGCCCTGCAGCAGGCCGGAGACCGCGACGGCGCCCTCGTCGTCGTGCAGCGTGGCGATCAGCCGCGCGAGCAGCGTCGGGGCGTCGAGCACCGGGCCCCCGTACATCCCCGAGTGGATCGGGTGGTCGAGCACGGCGACCTCCACCACCGCCGACACCAGACCACGCAGCGACGTCGTCAACCCCGGGACGCCCACCTTCCAGTTGGTCGCGTCGGCGACGACGACCACGTCCGCCGCGAGCGCCTCCCGGTGCGTGCGCAGGAACTCGAGGAACGTCGGGGAGCCGACCTCCTCCTCCCCCTCGACGAACACGGTCACGCCGACGCCGAGCTCACCCGCCAGCGCGCGCAGCGCGCCGACGTGCGCCACCACGCCCGCCTTGTCGTCCGCGGCCCCGCGACCGAACAGCCGGTCGCCGCGCACCGTCGGCTCGAAGGGCGCCGTCTGCCACTCCCCCACGTCGCCGACGGGCTGCACGTCGTGGTGCGCGTAGAGCAGCACCGTGGGCGCGCCGGCCGGAGCGGCGTGGTGACCCACCACCGCCGGAGCGCCCCCCGGCACGCGCAGCACCGTCGCGTCCTCCAGCCCGACGCCCCGCAGCAGCGCGGCGACGGCCTCGGCGCTCTGCTCGACGAAGCCCTGGTCGAACTCCCGGTTGGAGACGCTGGGGATGCGGACCAGCGCCTCCAGGTCGCTCCGCAGCCCGCCGAACAGGTCGTGCACCCGGGCCCGCAGCGCGGTGACACGCTCCGCGGAGGGCGTGCGCTCCGCCCTCGTCGAGGAGTCTGCGGAAGCTGCGGGAGGCACGTCGGCGGTCACGACCCGCCACCGTACTCGACTACCCTTGCGGGGTGATCGGACGCAGCAAGGACCAGCGCGACGCCGAACCGGCAGCAACGCGCGTGCCCTCCGCCACGGACCCTGGCGTGGCCGGCGGCAAGGGTCGGCCGACGCCGTCCCGCAAGGAGGCCGAGGCGGCCAACAAGCGCCCGCTCGTGCCGACCGATCGCAAGGCCGCCGCCAAGGACGCCCGGACCAAGGCACGCGTCCAGCGGGACCTCGAGTACAAGGCCATGCAGACGGGCGACGAGCGCCACCTGCCGCCTCGGGACCGCGGGCCGGTCCGCCGCTACACGCGCGACCACGTCGACGCTCGGTGGAGCCTCGGCGAGTTCTTCATGCCGGTCGCGGCGGCGTTCCTGGTGCTCGCCGCCGTGGGTGCGCGGATCAACGCCGCGTTCTTCACGATCGTGACGCTCGCGCTCTACGTGTACGTCATCGCCGCCTTCATCGACGGCTACGTCCTGTGGCGCGGCCTGCGCAAGAAGCTGGTCGCCAAGTTCGGCGTGGCCGCGATCCCGAAGGGGCTGGCGATGTACGCCGCCCTGCGGGCCTTCCAGCTGCGCCCCACCCGCCTGCCGAAGGCCCTGGTCAAGCACGGGCAGTACCCCGCCTGACGCGGGCGCTCGGTCCCGACGCCGGACCGCGTCGGGCGACGGCCGTCAGACGGCCGGCAGCGGGACGTCGGGGGGTACCGGCTCGCCCTCGTGCAGAAGACGCGCCGTCCGGGCACCCTGCGCCGACAGACCGCGCCAGTGCTCACCGAGCCACGTCTCGGCGTCGAACCGCGCCGTGAAGACGGGGCTCGAGGGCCGGTCCAGCTCCACGCCGGTGTCGTCGAGCAGCCGCCACTGCCACCGCGGTCGCACGGATCAGACCTCCGTCCGCGACCGGCTCGCGTCGACGCCGAGCGCCCGCGAGATGCGCGCCGCGAAGAACGGACCGCGGTAGATCAGGCCGGTGTAGGCCTGCACCAGCGTGGCGCCCACCGCGAGGTACCCCCGCGCGTCGGCCGGGGTGCTGATGCCACCGACCCCGATGATCACCGCCTCCGGCCCGAGACGGTCGCGCAACCGTGCGACGACGTCGAGGCCGCGGCTGAGCAGCGGCGGTCCGGACAGGCCACCGGGTCCGAGGTCGTGCGCGATGGTGGTGTTGACGGCCACCACTCCGTCCAGCCCGAGCTCCGCGACGAGCTCGGCCACGGCGTCCACGTCGTCGTCCGACAGGTCGGGCGCGATCTTCACCAGGAGCGGGCACGGTCCCCGACCCGCGCGCACCGTCGCCTCGTCCGCGGCGACCCGCGTCGCCTCGAGCACCGGTCGCAGCGCGTCGACGGCCTGCAGGTCCCGCAGGCCGGGCGTGTTCGGCGACGAGACGTTGACCACCAGGTAGTCGGCGTACGGCGCCAGCCGGCCGGCGCTGGTCGCGTAGTCGGTCGCCGCGTGCTCGACGGGGGTCACGCGTGACTTGCCGATGTTGACGCCGATGACCGCGGCCCGGCCGCGACGGGTCGCACGCAGCCGGCGCAGGCGCTCGGCGACCACCGCCGACCCCTCGTTGTTGAACCCCATCCGGTTGCGCAACGCCTGCTGGTCGAGCACGCGCCAGAGCCGGGGCGGCTCGTTGCCCGGCTGCGGCTGCGCGGTCACGGTGCCGACCTCGACGAACCCGAAGCCGAGCATCGTCATGCCGAGGACGCCGTGCCCGTCCTTGTCGAAGCCCGCCGCCAGCCCCAGCCGAGACGGCCATCGCCGACCCCACAGGGTCAGCGCGCCCGTTGGCGGTCCGCCCAGCACCCGGCCGACCAGCCACCGCAGGCCAGGCACGTCGGAGACGCCACGGATCAGCGCGAAGCTCCAGGCGTGCGCCTGTTCAGGATCCAGCCGCCGCAGGACGAGGTCGAAGAGCAGCCGGTACACGGCCCCAACCTATCGGCCGTCGCCACGACCCGTGCGCACCAGCCAGAGCACGCCCAGGAAGGGCAGCAGCAACGGGACGTAGCCGTAGCCCTGCCCGTACGCGGACCAGACGGTCGCATCAGGGAACTCCTGGCGCGCGACCAGGGAGACGGTGCCGACCACCAGCACGCCGGTCAGCTCGGTCAGCACGGCGGTCCAGGCGAGCCGCCGCCGCGACGTGGCCAGCGCCACGGTCGCGACGATGTAGACGAGCGCCGCGAACAGGGATAGCAGGTAGGCCACCGGCGCCTGCGACAGCTTGGTGGCCACCTGGAACACGGCGCGTGCCGTGGCGGACAGCGCGAGCACGCCGTACACCGCCACCAGGGCGCGGCCCGGTCCGGTAGAGGTCCTCCTCATACGACGCTCCAGATCTGCCACTGCCGCCACTCCATCACGCCGACGGTCACCGCTGCCGCGAGCAGCACCACTGAGCTCCACCGGGTCCGCTCGGCGAACGCCCAGGTGGCCGCCAGGGGCAGGACGAACAGCTGCACGGCCACGTAGGTCCAGAACAACCCCGGCGAGACGTGGGCCGCGACCCCGGACCAGCGGGCGCCCGCGAGCGCCGCCTGCACCAGGAGCACCAGCTCGACCGTGGCGGCCGCGAGCAGCTGCCGGGCCACCACCGGCCGGTCGCGCACGGTGTACCAGCCCGCCCACAAAGCCAGGAGCAGGCACAGCGCGCCCAGCAGGACGACCAGAGGGATGCTCACGGCGGCTCACGGTACCCGTCCTCAGGACGGGGACCGCCGCGACGCCCGCACTAGCATGCGGGGGTGATCTCGCTGACCGGCAAGGACCCCGCACGCCTGTCCGTCGACGCCCTGGTGGTCGCCACCGCCGAGCGCGACGGCGCTCCCCAGCTGCTCGGGGCCGACTGGCTGCCCGAGTCGCTGCGCGCCGCGCTGTCGTCGGACGCCCGGGCGCTCGGCATCACGGGTGCGACGGGTGAGGTGCGGCGCGTCCCGGCGACGGGGCTGTCGGCTCGCGTGCTCGTCCTGACCGGGACCGGGACGGCGGCTCCGGACGCCGAGGCCCTGCGCCGCGCGGCCGGGGCAGCGACCCGCGAGCTCGCCGGGGTCGGCTCGGTCGCGCTGGCGCTGCCCGCGGACGACGTCGCTCGGGTCGCCGCGGTCGCCGAGGGTGCGCTGCTCGGCGCCTACACCTTCACCCGCTACCGGGGCACGGCCACCTCGGCGTCCGCCGCGTCGCCCGTCGGCGAGATCCAGGTGGTCACCGGCCTGGCGAAGGACAAGGCGGCCGCAGCCGCGCTGGACCGTGCGCAGGTGCTCGCGGCCGCCGTCCATGCCGCGCGCGACCTGGTCAACATGCCGCCGAACGAGCTCTACCCCGCGGCGCTCGCCGATGCGGCCCGCACCGCGGCGCGGGAGGTCAAGGGCGTCAAGGTGACGGTCCTGGACGAGAAGGCCCTGGCCGCCGGTGGCTTCGGCGGGATCCTGGGCGTCGGTCAGGGATCGGTGCGACCGCCCCGTCTGGTGAAGGTGACCTACGCACCGTCCCGGGCGCACGGCCACGTGGCGCTGGTGGGCAAGGGCATCACGTTCGACTCCGGCGGGCTGTCGATCAAGACGGCCGAGGGCATGGTCGGCATGAAGTCCGACATGGCCGGAGCCGCTGCGGTGCTGCACACCGTGCTGGCGGCCGCGCGCCTCGGGCTGCCGGTCGCGGTGACGGGTTGGCTCGCCGTCGCCGAGAACATGCCCTCCGGCACCGCGCAGCGCCCCTCGGACGTGCTGACGATGCGCGGCGGCACCACCGTCGAGGTGCTCAACACCGACGCCGAGGGCCGGCTGGTGATGGCGGACGCGCTGGTGGCGGCCGTCGAGGAGAAGCCGGACGTGGTGCTCGACATCGCCACGCTCACCGGTGCCCAGGTGGTCGCGCTCGGCGACCGGGTGTCGGCGGTGATGGGGTCCGACGAGGTCCGTGGCGAGGTCGTGGCGGCCGCGGACCGGTCCGGCGAGCCGTTCTGGCCGATGCCGCTGCCCGGCGAGCTCCGCGCAGGCCTGAAGTCGCAGGTCGCCGACCTGTCCAACATCGGCGAGCGGTTCGGCGGCATGCTGACGGCGGGGATCTTCCTGCGGGAGTTCGTCGGGAGCACCCCGTGGGCCCACCTCGACGTGGCCGGCCCCGCCTTCAACTCCCGCGAACCGCACGGCTACACACCGCTCGGCGGGACGGGCGCCGGGATCCGGACGCTGCTCGCGCTGATCGAGGCGCGCGCCGGCCGGTGAGGTCCGGGCGGCACGCGAACGGCGGCCGATCAGCTGCCCGGACGCTCCGCCGGCTGGTCACCACCGCGGCGCTGCGCCGCCCTGGTCCGGGAGGTCCAGTCCCGCATGCGCTGCGGATATCCCGTCCGCTGCACGTCGTACACCGGGATGCCGAGCTCCCGGGCGATCGCGGCCGCCGCACGAGCGTCCGGGACGCGCCGCCGGGTCCACTCACCGTCCGTCGCCACGAGCATCACGGTGCTCGGGGTCACGTGGGTCGCCGGCTCGACGTACGCCTCGACGCCGACCCGGGTCGCGACGAACTCGCGCAGGTAGGCCACGGTCGCCTCGCGCGCCTTGCGGTCGGTGGGCACCGTCGCAGGTTCCGCGCTGCGCGCCGGGCGAGATCGACGGAACCAGGCCATGCAGCGAGCGTAACGGCGCAACGCGCGCACTTCGGGCGTTCCCGGTGGTAGAAACACATGGGACGAATGTCTCAGGGATCACACCAGCACGGGTCCGACGCCGGTTCGATCACCAGGGTCGGTGATGACAAGATGGACGTTGGACCTAGATCCCTTGTCAACCGAGGAGCAAGCCTGTGGCCGACACCCACGCTTTCGACATCGTCGTCCTAGGCGCAGGGAGTGGCGGCTACGCCGCTGCCCTGCGCGCTGCGGAGCTCGGCAAGAGCGTGGCGCTCGTCGAGGCGGACAAGGTCGGCGGCACGTGCCTGCACCGTGGCTGCATCCCCACCAAGGCGCTGCTGCACGCAGCCGAGGTCGCGGACGAGGCGCGTGACGGGGCGCACGTCGGCGTGCACGCGACGCTCGAGCGCATCGACATGGGCGAGGTCAACCAGTACAAGGACGGCGTGATCTCCCGCCTGTACAAGGGCCTGCAGGGCCTGGTGTCCTCGCGCAAGATCGAGGTGGTGCAGGGCTGGGGCACGCTGACCGGTCCGAACACCGTCCAGGTCGGCGACCGCACGCTCACCGGTGAGCACATCGTCCTCGCCTCCGGCTCCTACGCCCGCTCGCTGCCGGGGCTGGAGATCGGCGGCCGGGTGATCACCTCCGACCAGGCGCTGCAGCTCGACTGGATCCCGAAGAGCGCGATCATTTTGGGCGGCGGCGTCATCGGCTCGGAGTTCGCCAGCGTGTGGAAGTCGTTCGGTGCGGACGTGACGATCATCGAGGCACTGCCCCACCTGGTGCCCAACGAGGACGAGGCCGTCTGCAAGGCGTTCGAGCGCGCCTTCCGCAAGCGCGGGATCAACTTCTCCGTCGGCGTCCGGTTCGCCGGCGTGACGCAGAACGACGACGGCGTGCACGTGTGGCTCGAGGACGGCAAGACGTTCGACGCCGAGGTGCTGCTGGTGGCCGTGGGCCGTGGACCGGCTACCTCCGGCCTCGGCTACGAGGAGCAGGGCGTCCGGGTGGACCGCGGCTTCGTCCTCACCGACGAGCGGCTGCACACCGGGGTGGCGAACATCTACGCCGTCGGCGACATCGTTCCCGGGCTGCAGCTCGCGCACCGCGGGTTCGCCCAGGGCATCTTCGTCGCCGAGGAGATCGCCGGGCTCAACCCCGCGCCGATCGTCGAGTCGGGCATCCCCCGCGTCACCTACTCCAACCCCGAGGTGGCCTCCGTCGGCGTCAACGAGGCGAAGGCGCGCGAGATCTACGGCGCCGACAACGTCGTGACGCTCGAGTACAACCTGGGCGGCAACGGCAAGAGCCAGATCCTCGGGACCCAGGGATTCGTGAAGCTGGTCCGGAAGGTCGACGGCCCGGTGGTCGGCGTCCACATGATCGGGGCCCGCGTCGGTGAGCTGGTCGGAGAGGCCCAGCTGATCGTCAACTGGGAGGCCTACCCGGAGGACGTCGCCTCCCTGGTGCACGCCCACCCGACGCAGGACGAGGCCATCGGCGAGGCGTTCCTCGCGCTGGCCGGCAAGCCGCTGCACGCGCACAACTGAGCAGAGTCGAAGGAGACCGGAGTCGTCATGTCCCAGAACGTGCAGCTTCCCGCACTCGGTGAGTCCGTCACCGAGGGCACCGTCACCCGCTGGCTGAAGAACGTCGGCGACCGCGTCGAGGTCGACGAGCCCCTGCTCGAGATCTCCACCGACAAGGTGGACACCGAGATCCCGTCGCCGTTCGCCGGCGTCGTGGAGCAGATCCTCGTCCCGGAGGACGAGACGGCCCAGGTCGGCGCGGTCCTCGCCGTGATCGGCGACGGCACCGGGTCGGCCCCCGCACCGAGCGGCGACGCCGGTCAGGGCGCCATGCAGGCGCCGGCCGAGGAGCCCGCCGCGGAGCAGCCGACGGCACAGGAGCCGCCGCAGCAGCCGGCTGAGCAGCACGAGGAGTCGGCGCCTGCCGGCACCCCTGAGCCGACCCCGGCGCCGGCGGCCGAGGAGGCTCCGTCGACCGGTGGTCCGGGCCAGGAGGTGCGGCTGCCGGCGCTCGGCGAGTCCGTCACCGAGGGCACCGTCACGCGGTGGCTCAAGCAGGTCGGCGACTCCGTCGAGGTGGACGAGCCGCTGCTGGAGATCTCCACCGACAAGGTGGACACCGAGGTCCCGTCGCCGTTCGCCGGCACCGTCCAGCAGATCCTGGTCCAGGAGGACGAGACGGCACAGGTCGGCGCGGTCCTCGCGGTGATCGGCAGCGGTGCCGGTGCGCCTGCCGCGGCTCCCGCAGCCCCCGAGGGCGCGCAGGCGCCTGCGGCCGCACCTGTCGCCGGCACACCCGAGCCCTCGGCGCCGGCATCCGCACCTGCTCCGAGCGCCGCACCGGTCCCGAGTGCTGCACCCGCGCAGACCCCGGCGCCGGTCCCGGCTGCACCGGCTCCCGCCGTCAGCGCCCCCGCGGTGGAGCAGACGGCGTCCGGCGCCTACCTGACACCGCTGGTGCGCAAGCTCGCCGCCGAGAAGGGCGTCGACACGGCAGCGCTGCGTGGCACCGGGGTCGGAGGTCGCATCCGCAAGGAGGACGTCCTGGAGGCCGCGGCCCGTGCCGAGGCGGAGCGTGCGGAGGCAGCGCGGCGTGCCGCGGAGCAGGCCGCCGCACCAGCCGCAGCGCCGGTCGCTGCAGCAGCGGCGCCCACCCCCGCGGCCGCCGCGACGGTCCCGGCCGTCTCGCCGCTGCGTGGCACCACCGAGAAGGCGAGCCGGCTGCGGCAGATCATCGCCGAGCGGATGGTCGAGGCGCTGCACACGCAGGCGCAGCTCACCACGGTCGTGGAGGTCGACGTCACCAAGGTGGCCCGGCTGCGCGCACGAGCCAAGGACTCGTTCAAGGCGCGCGAAGGCGTGAACCTGACGTTCCTGCCGTTCTTCGTGCTGGCCGCCGTCGAGGCGCTGAAGGCCTACCCCAAGGTCAACGGGGTTCTCGAGGGCAACCAGATCACCTACCACGGCAGCGAGAACGTCGGCATCGCGGTGGACACCGAGCGTGGGCTCGTGGTGCCGGTGATCCGTGACGCCGGTGACCTGAACCTCGCAGGTGTGGCGCGCAAGATCGCCGACCTCGCGGGTCGCACCCGGGCGAACAAGGTGGGCCCGGACGAGCTGAGCGGCGCCACCTTCACGGTGACGAACACCGGTTCCGGCGGTGCCGTCATCGACACGCCGATCGTCCCCGGCGGCACGTCGGCCATCCTCGGCACCGGCGCGATCGTCAAGCGCCCCGTCGTCGTCGCCGGCGAGGACGGCGCGGACGTCATCGCGATCCGCTCGATGTGCTACCTGTGCCTGTCGTACGACCACCGGCTGGTCGACGGCGCGGACGCGTCCCGCTACCTGATGGCGATCAAGCGCCGCATCGAGGAGGCCGCGTTCGAGGCCGAGGTGGGGCTGTAGGCACCGACGGACGAGGGAGGAGCAGGGCGTGCGCGTCGTCGTCGCCGGTTCGCACGGGCTGATCGGCAGCGCCCTGCTCCCCCACCTCGTGGACTCGGGCCACGAGGTGCTCCGCCTGGTCCGCGGACGTCCCACCGGCCCCGACGAGCTGCCGTGGGACCCGGACGGCGGCCGTCTCGACCCGGCGCTGCTGCGCGGCGTCGACGCAGTGGTGAACCTGGCCGGCGTCAACGTCGGCAGCCGACCGCTGACCGCCGCTCGTAAGCGTCAGGTGATCGGCTCGCGGCTGCGCACCACCGGCCTGATCTCCGCGACGCTGGCCGCGAACCCGGACACCCCGCGGATCCTGCTGCAGGCCTCCGGGATCGGCGCCTACGGCGACCGCGGTGACGACGTGCTCAGCGAGGCCGAGCCGTTCGGCAGCACCTTCTTCGCCGAGGTGGTGCGCCGTTGGGAGGCGGCGACACAGCCGGCGACGGACGCGGGTGTGCGGGTCGTCCACCTGCGGACCGGCATCGTCCTCAGCCCGAACGGCGGGGCGCTCGGGCGGCTGCTCCCCCTCATCCGGTGGGGTCTGGGCGGCCCGCTCGGCTCCGGACGGCAGTTCTGGGCCTGGATCACGCTGCTCGACGAGGTCCGGGCGATCACCCACCTGCTGAGCAGCGACGTCGCGGGACCGGCCAACCTGGTCGCGGAGCCGGCGCGCAACCGCGACGTGGTCGCCGCCCTCGCGGCGGAGTGGCACCGGCCCGCGGTCCTGCCCGCGCCGGCGTGGGCCCTGAGGCTGATCCTCGGCGACTTCGCCCCCGAGGTGCTCGGTTCGGTGCGCGCTGTTCCGACGACTCTCGCGGCGTCGGGCTTCCTGCCGGAGCACCCCGACATCGCCACGGCCGCCTCGTGGCTCAGGGCGCAGCTCCCGGCTGGCTGACGGACCACACCCGCCACCCGGCGTTCGTCCACCGCAGGTGCAGCAGCACGGTTCGGGGTGCCGCCGCAGCGGCGGTGCTCCGCCGTCCGTCTGCCCCCACGACCACGTAGCCGGACGTCGCCGAGCTGACCGACACGTCGGCCTCGTCCTGCGTCGGCGTCCCGGTCACCGAGGCGGAGTCCACGTGCGCGCTGAGCCCCTCGGCACCGCCCGCGCCGAGCGATGCGATCACCTCGGAGTCGGCACGGGCCGCCGGCCCGCCCGTCACCGCGACGTCCGTCAACCGGTCGGCCGAACCCGATCGCAGCACGTCGGCCCTGCGCCGGGTCAGCTCTGCTGCCGCCCCGGCAGGGTCGCTACGGTCCAGCAAGGGCTCGCGAGTCGTCGAGGCATCCGCCGTCGGGGGGTGCGCGAGGACGTGCCTTCCGATCCCGACGGCGACGACCAGCAGCACGCCGGCGGCGACTGCGACGGTGACTCGGCGCCGCGCGGACCGCGGGGCAGTCCGTCGACGTCGGGCGGTCCGCGTGGTGCCCGACCGGCGCGGCAACGGTCGGCGTTCGGTCCCTGCCGACACCGGGAACGGACGCCGCATCCCTGCGAGGGAGGCACCCGCCAGCGCCGCCGCGTCCGGCAGTCGCACGGCCTCGGGCTCCGCGGTCGCGAAGCACCGTGCCACGACCTCGTCCGCCGAGCACCCGCCGGCCAGCAGCTGGTCGAGCACCGGTCGAAGCCGCGGGACGGACCCGGGCCCCGCGAGCAGGGCACCGTCCTCCTCGGGCATCACGCCGACGACCGTCGAGAGCAGCCGGGGCAGGTCGTCCCCGGGCAGCGCGCTGCCCACCAGGCCCGGTCGTGGTGCGACGAGCACGGGCCGACCGTCCGGCTGGACCACGACGTTGTCCGCCTCCACGGCACCGTGCGCCAGACCGGCGGCGCCAAGCGCCGACAGTGCCTGGCACAAGGGGACGAGCAGCGTGACGCACTCCCCGTCCGTCATCGGGGCGCGCGCACGCCGGATCGCACCGAGGCTGACCCCGACGACGTGGTCGACGAGCACGCCCGTACGGCCGGGATCGATCGGTGTCACGGCCCGCACCTGGCCCAGGTGCGGATGCTCGAGGCCCACGAACCGGTCGACGCGGTCGACCAGCCGCTCGTCGACGGCCGCCATCAGGACCAGCAGCTCGAACGCCGGCGACTCGTCCTCCGGTCGCCGCGCCAGCCACCCGCCGGCCGTGCCCGTCCCGCCCGTCCCGAGCAGTCCGAGCGTGGTCAGGGCACGGTCGACGTCGATCGGGGGCAGGTCCGGCACGCCGACATGAAAGCGGAGCGCCGACCCGGACGGAGCCACTCGTCCACAGGGTTCGCCCTCAGGCGAGCGGCACGGCCCGGTGCTCGCGCGCCGACACGAGGGCGGCGTCCAGCACCCGTGCGGTGCGAACGGCGTCCCACGGGTCGACCGGCGGCGGGCCTCCGTCGGTCACCCAACGGACCACGTCCCGGTACAGGTCCGCATGACCACCGGGCGCCCTCGGGACCGGCGTCCGCTCGTTGCCGCGCACCAGCCAGCCCTCGAAGCCCGGGCGGCCCACGGACAGGTCGAGCAGCTCGAACGGGGTCGGCTCACCCTCGTAGTGCGTCACGAGGTACGCAGCCTCCTCACCGAGCACCCGGGTGCGGGGGCCAGGTGCACCGACGAGGCTGCCGGCCTGCAGGTGGCTGATGACCGAGTGCCCATCGGCGTCCGGGGCGTGCGTGAGCGCCAGGAAGACGTCGTCGAACGCGGGTGTGGTCAGCGTGCGGAGCTCCGCGGTCACGGAGACCGCGGGGCCGAACAGCTGGATCGCGGAGTCGACAAGATGCGCACCGAGGTCCAGCAGCAGACCACCCGACTGGACGTCCTGCTCCTTCCAGCGGTGCTGGGGCTGCGGCCGGAACCGTTCCCAGCGGCGCTCGAACCTGTGCACGCGGCCCAGCTCCCCGGCGGCCAGCACCGCACGCAGCGTGAGCTGCTCGGCGTCCCACCGTCGGTTCTGGAAGACGGTCAGCCGTCCACCCACCTCGTTGGCCAGCCGCACCAGCTCCGCCGCCTCGTGCTCCCTCGCTGCGAGCGGCTTGTCCACCAGGACGGGCAGCCGTGCCTGGAGCAGCGGCGCGACGCTGCTGACGTGGTCGCCCGTCGGGCTCGCCACGACGACCAGGTCGAGCTCGGCGGCGTGCTGCACCAGGGAGGCCACGTCCGGAACCACGCGAGCACCGGGCCAGTCGGCGTGCACCTGCTCCGCCCGTCCGCGGGTCACCACGCACGTCACCCGCTGCCCGAGCTCCCGCAGCAGACGCCCGTGGATGCCCCGACCCGAGCCGCCGTAACCGACCAGACCGACCCGCAAGGACTCCATCCGCCCACCCTACGGGGACCTGCGCACGGTCCGGCGCGTGGCGCGGGTTAGCCTGCCGGCATGCGGTTCGAACCCCTGGACCTCGGTGGCGCCCTCTCCCCCTACCTCCCGACGTGGGACCTGCAGCGCCGAGTGCACGCCCGCGTGGCCGACGGGGAGCAGGAGGACACGGTCCTCCTGGTCGAGCACGAGCCGGTGTACACCGCCGGCAAGCGCACCGCCACGGCGGACCGCCCTGTCGACGGCACCCCGGTGGTCGACGTCGACCGCGGCGGCCGCATCACCTGGCACGGACCTGGTCAGCTCACCGGCTACCCGATCGTCCGGCTGGCGGAGCCGGTCGACGTCGTCGCGTACGTCCGTGCGCTGGAGGAGGCGCTCATCCGCACCTGTGCGGACCTCGGTCTCACCGCGGTCCGCGTGGAGGGGCGCAGCGGCGTGTGGTTCCCGGCCGATCCGGCCGGTACGCCATCGGCTCGGCGCGAGCGGAAGGTCGCGGCGATCGGGGTCCGGGTGGCCCGCGGAGTGACGATGCACGGCTTCGCGCTGAACTGCTGCTGCGACCTGCACCAGTTCGACCGGATCGTGCCGTGCGGCATCGCGGACGCCGACGTGACGAGCCTCTCGGCCGAGGCCGGTCGCACCGTGACGATCGACGAGGTGACCCCCCTGGTAGGCCGTCACCTCGTCACCGTGCTCGAGCCGCTCCTCGCGGCGCCAGCTCTCGCACGGGGGTAGATCGTCGCCTGGTGCGACCGCCTCGGCCCGGCGGTCCGCTCGGGACCACCGGTCGGCGCCGCCTCAGAAGGCGCCGCTGTCGGCGTCCTGCGCGAGCGCCCGAAGCTCCTCGTCGATGCCGAGCGCCCAGTCGCGGACCTCCTCCAGGTCGCGGTAGTCGCCCGGCTGGGCGTGCACCAGCGCGACGAGCGCGCGCTCGGAGATGTTCAGCTCGGCGCGTTCGAGGCGGCCCGCGAACATCCGCACACCACGGGCGCCGACGGCCTTGGCCACCTCGGTCACGTCGTCCGGGACCACCGGGGCCGTCGCCGGCTCTCCGACAGGGCCGGACCAGAACAGCCACACGGGTCGCTCCCGCAGCTGCCCGGCGCGCCGGTCGACGAGGTCACGCACACCGAGCGCGAGACGGCCGACGTAGACGGCGGAGCCGAGCACCGCGGCGTCGTAGCCGGCCACGTCCTCGACCTCGTCCGGACCGATCTCCGCGACGTCGTGGCCCGCGTCGCGCAGCACCGCGGCGACCACCTGGCCCATCTCCCGCGTACCGCCGTGGCGCGACGACACCGACACCAAGACGCGCATGCGTGCCTCCTTCCGGGCGATCCCCCCGCTCGGCCTCCCCTGACGCCGCGCCCAACCTCCCCAGCGTGTCGTGAGGTGGGGCGGGGTGCGCGGGACCCAGGTCCCTGCGACGGTCCGGGCCGCGGACCGCGGGAAGGCACGGCCGAGGCCCGGGTTAGTCTGACCTTCGTGACGATCGCACCCGAGGGACGCCGGATGCTGCGGGTCGAGGCCCGGAACGCGGAGACGCCGATCGAGCGCAAACCGGAGTGGATCCGCACCCGCGCCACGATGGGTCCGCAGTACGACGAGCTGAAGCACCTCGTCCGCCGTGAGGGACTCCACACGGTGTGCGAGGAGGCCGGCTGCCCCAACATCTTCGAGTGCTGGGAGGACCGCGAGGCGACCTTCCTCATCGGAGGCGGCACGTGCACCCGGCGATGCGACTTCTGCCAGATCGACTCGGGCAGGCCGGAGCCCTTCGACGCCGACGAACCGCGCCGGGTGGCCGAGTCCGTCCAGGCGATGGGCCTGAAGTACGCCACGGTCACGGGCGTCGCCCGCGACGACCTGCCGGACGGCGGTGCGTGGCTCTACGCCGAGACGGTGCGCCGCATCCGTGCGGTGAACCCCGGCACGGGCGTCGAGCTGCTGATCCCGGACTTCGACGCGCGGCCGGAGCGGCTCGCCGAGGTGTTCGGCTCCGCCCCGCAGGTGCTCGCGCACAACCTGGAGACGGTCCCGCGGATCTTCAAGACGATCCGGCCCGGCTTCCGCTACGAGCGGTCGCTGTCCGTGCTCACCGCGGCCCGCGAGGCCGGGCTGGTCACCAAGTCGAACCTGATCCTCGGCATGGGCGAGACGACGGACGAGGTGCGGGAGGCACTGGTCGCTCTGCACGAGGCCGGGTGCGACCTGATCACGATCACCCAGTACCTGCGGCCGTCGGTGCGGCACCACCCGGTGGACCGGTGGGTGCGGCCCGAGGAGTTCGTCGAGCTGTCCGACGCGGCGCGCCGGATCGGGTTCGCCGGCGTGATGGCCGGCCCTCTGGTGCGCTCGTCGTACCGGGCCGGGCGACTGTGGGCCCAGGCCCTGGCGCGGCGCGGCGCAACCGTCCCGGCCGGTCTCGAGCACCTGGCGGAGCCCACGACGGCACGCCAGGAGGCAGCCTCGGTGCTCGCCCGCACCGCCGGTCGCTGACCCGCTCCGCTGCGCAGGAGGCCGTTCGGCCGTCGGTAGACTCGCGTCCCATGGCCCGCGCGAGCACACCGCCGTCACGCCCTGCAAAGGGCGTCGCCGGCACCACCGACACCGCCCCCAAAAAGGTCCGCTGGTACACCCAGGTCTGGACCGCCTACCAGATGACGCGCAAGCACGACCCGGCGATCACCTGGTTGCTCCTCGCGGTGTTCTTCGGGATCGTCGCGATCGGCCTCGTGGTCGGCCTGCTCGTGCACTCGCTGGTCTACATGCTCGTGCTCAGCATCCCGTTCGCGGCGCTGGGCGCCATGTTCGTGCTGGCGAGGCGCGCGGAGACGGCTGCCTACACCCAGATCGAAGGCCAGCCCGGTGCGTCGCGCGCCGCGCTCGGCACGATCCGGAAGGGCTGGACCTTCACCGAGGAGCCCGTGGCGGTGGACCCCCGCACGCAGGACCTCGTGTTCCGCGGGCTCGGCCGAGCCGGTGTCGTGCTGGTCAGCGAGGGTCCGGCGAGCCGGGCCGGCAAGCTGCTCGAGCAGGAGCGCAAGCGGACCGCGCGGGTGATCTCGGGTGCCCCGATCACCGTCATGCAGATGGGCGACGAGCCCGGCCAGGTGCCGCTGCGCAAGCTCCCCCGCGCGGTGCAGAAGCTGCGCCCCCAGCTCACCAAGGCCGAGGTCGCCGAGGTCAGCAAGCGGCTCACGGCACTGGGCGGGATGCGCCTGCCGATGCCGAAGGGCATCGACCCGACCCGGATGCGCCCCGACCGGCGCGGTCTGCGCGGGCGCTGACCCACCGGCTCAGCGCCGGACGATCACCGTTCCGGCCGCGCGGTCGTGCAGGCCGCGGCCGTCGCCGTCCTGCACGACGGCGGGGATCACGAGGAGCAGCAGGACGGTCCGCACGGCGGCCCGCAGGAGCCCCGGTGCGCGACCGAGGTCGGGGCCGCTGGCTGACCGAGCTAGGCCGTCGGCGTCCCGTCCCGGCCCGACGACCGGCGCCGTCCTGACGCGCAGGTTGCACAGCCGGTGCCCCAGGGTGTGGCCGACCGTGCCGACCAGGAGCAGGTTCTCCAGCGCGAAGATGCCGAGCGTGGCCATGGGCTCGCCGCGCACCAGGGAGAAGGCCGCGGCCTGCGAGCCGGGGAACAACGCCCCCGAGATCAGCAGGCAGGCGAGCCAGTCCACAGCCAGCGCGAGCGCCCGGCGGCCGGTCCGTGCCGGCGATCCCGGACCGGACACGGGCAGCCCGAGCCTGGTGCCGGCACCGGCCCCCGCAACCGCGTCGCCCTCAAGCCACGAGCCCATGTCCTCACGTCGCGCCACGCCGCCAGCCTAGGAGAAAGGTCCCGGACAACCGTCCGGGTCGTCGCACGGCGGTCACACCGGGCGCCGTCACGTAACACCGCCGAAACAGACGTGGCACCGGCGCGTCATCACGTGCGCCTAGCCTCTGCGCAGGCCCGAGCACACGGGCTGGACTCAACCGAGGAGCAGCGGATGTTCAGCAAGCCAGAGGAAGTCCTGGCGTTCATCAAGAGCGAGGACGTCAAGTTCGTCGACGTCCGGTTCTGTGACCTGCCCGGCGTCATGCAGCACTTCAACGTCCCCGCGGCGTCCGTCGACGACGACTTCTTCGTCAACGGTCAGATGTTCGACGGTTCGTCGATCCGCGGCTTCCAGGCGATCCACGAGTCGGACATGAAGCTGATCCCGGACGTGACGACGGCCTACGTCGACCCGTTCCGCGTGGAGAAGACGCTGAACATCAACATGTCGATCGTCGACCCCTACACCGACGAGCCCTACAGCCGCGACCCGCGCCAGATCGCCGCCAAGGCGGAGGCGTACCTGCGCTCGACCGGCATCGCGGACACCGCCTTCTTCGCACCGGAGGCGGAGTTCTACATCTTCGACTCCGTGCGCTTCCAGACGCGCCAGGACGCCGGGTTCTACTTCATCGACTCCATCGAGGCCGCGTGGAACAGCGGCCGCGAGGAGGAGGGTGGCAACCTCGGGCACAAGACGCCCTACAAGGGTGGCTACTTCCCCGTCGCGCCGGTGGACCAGTTCGGCGACATCCGCGACGAGATCTCGCTGCTGCTCGACGAGCTCGGCCTGCAGGTCGAGCGCGCCCACCACGAGGTCGGCACCGCGGGCCAGGCGGAGATCAACTACCGCTTCGACACCCTCGCCAAGTCGGCGGACAAGGTGCAGCTGTTCAAGTACGTGGTGAAGAACGTCGCGCACCAGAACGGCCGCACGGCCACCTTCATGCCGAAGCCGCTGTTCGGCGACAACGGCTCGGGCATGCACGTGCACCAGTCGCTGTGGAAGGACGGCGAGCCGCTGTTCTTCGACGAGAAGGGCTACGGCGGCCTGTCCGACCTCGCCCGCTGGTACATCGGCGGCCTGCTGAAGCACGCGCCGTCGCTGCTGGCCTTCACCAACCCGACGGTGAACAGCTACCACCGCCTGGTGCCGGGCTTCGAGGCTCCCGTCAACCTGGTCTACTCGGCTCGCAACCGCTCCGCGTGCATCCGTATCCCGGTCACCGGCTCGAGCCCCAAGGCCAAGCGCATCGAGTTCCGCGTCCCGGACCCGTCGAGCAACCCGTACCTCGCCTTCTCGGCGATGCTGATGGCCGGTCTCGACGGCATCCAGAACCGCATCGAGCCGCCGGAGCCGGTCGACAAGGACCTGTACGAGCTGCCCCCCGAGGAGCACGCCCTCATCCAGCAGGTGCCGGGCTCGCTCCCCGAGGTGCTCGACAACCTCGAGGCGGACCACGACTGGCTGACCGCCGGCAACGTGTTCACCCCGGACCTGATCGAGACCTGGATCGACTACAAGCGCTCCGCCGAGGTCGACCCGATCCGGCTGCGGCCGCACCCGCACGAGTTCGAGCTGTACTACGACGTCTGATCGTCAGGGGCCACGGCTGCTCCCGTGAGCCCCTGACCAGCGGTACCGCCGGCCCGGTCACCCTCGTGGTGCCCGGGCCGGCGTGCGTCCGGCCGGCGGCCGCGCAGGGCGCACGACGTGCCGGGCTCGACCGGTCCCGACCAGCGCGCAGGCACGGCGGCCGGCATCGTCGTCGGCGGGACCCGACCGCCGGCCCGAGCGGTCAGCCGTAGAAGACGCGCTCGACGACCGCCCGGGCCCGGCGGGCTGTGCGCAGGTACTCCTCCTCGAGCGTCGCGCCGGAGCCGGCGGGGTACCCCATCACGCGGGCGACGCCGGACAGCGCGGTGTGGTCGTGCGGCAGCACGTCCGTGTGCGGGCCGTCGGTGCGTCCCGACCACAGCACGTTCGCGTCGCGCAGCCGGGAGGCGAGCTCCCACGCTGCCGCGAGCACCGCGCGGTCCTCCTCGGCCAGCAGCCCGGCACCGGTCGCGGCCGTGAGCGCCTCGAGCGTCGACGTGGTGCGCAGACCCTCGACCTGGTGCGCGTGCTGCAGCTGGAGCAGCTGGGCGGTCCACTCGACGTCGCTGATCCCACCCCGCCCGAGCTTGAGATGCCGGGCCGGGCTGACGCCGCGCGGCAGCCGCTCCGCCTCCACCCGCGCCTTGATGCGCCGGACCTCGCGCACCGCCGCCGGGTCCAGACCTCCGGCGGGGTACCGCACGCGGTCGATCAGGGCGCGGAACCGCCCGGCGAGCTCGACGTCGCCCGCGACCGGTCGCGCTCGGAGCAGTGCCTGCGCCTCCCACGTCGCGGACCAGCGGCCGTAGTACTCCGCGTAGGAGTCGAGCGTGCGGACCAGCGGTCCGTTGCGACCCTCGGGCCGCAGGTCCGCGTCCACGGCGAGCGACGGCTCCGGGCCGACGTCACCGAGCAGGGCGCGCAGCTGGCTGGCCACGCCGGTGGCGAAGTCCTGAGCAAGGGTGGGGTCGACCCCCGGGAGCGGGTCGTGGACGAAGAGGACGTCGGCGTCCGACGAGTAGCCCATCTCGCGCCCGCCGAGGCGACCCATGGCGACCACGAGCATCCGCGTCGGGTCCGCGTCCAGGCCACGCTCGGCACGTGCCTCCCACCGGCTGACCCGCAGGGCACCCGCCAGCACCGCGTCGGCCGCCACCGTGAGGCTGTGCGACGCCCTGGTCCCCGTGGTCACGCCGAGCACATCGGCCGTCGCCGTGCGGGCCAGCTCCCGCCGGCGCAGCGCGCGGAGCGCCGTGGCTGCCGCGACGCGCTCGTACGACCTGGTCAGGATCGCGTCGGCCTCCCCCTCGAGACGCTGGGCGTCGCGCGGCTCCAGCTCGGCGTCGTCGTCCAGCCAGACGACCGACTCGGGTGACCGCGTCAACGCGTCGGCGACGTAGCGGGACGTCGACAGCACGCGGGCCAGCCGCTCGGCCGCCGTGCCGGAGTCGCGCAGCAGCTTGAGGAACCAGTGGGTGCTGCCGAGCTCGTCCGACAGCCGCCGGAACGCGAGCAGGCCCCCGTCCGGGTCCGGCCCCGCGGCGAACCACCCGAGCATCACGGGCAGCAGCTGGCGCTGGATGGCGGCCCGTCGGGACAGCCCCTCGCTGAGGGCGGCGATGTGCCGCAGGGCGCCGCCGGGGTCCCGGTAGCCGATCGCCTCCAGCCGGTGCCGCGCCGCCTCCGGAGCCAAGGTGACGTCCGCCTCGGACAGCCGCGCGGTGGCGGGGAGCAACGGCCGGTAGAACAGCTCCTCGTGCAGGCGCCGCACGTCGCGACGCACGGACCGCCACCGCTCGAGGAGACCCTCGGCCCCCTCGGTGCGCATCCCGACCGAGCGAGCCAGCCGGCGCAGGTCCGGCTCCGCCTGCGGGAGCAGGTGGGTCCGCTGCATCCGCCACATCTGCACGCGGTGCTCGAGGACCCGCAGGAAGCGGTAGCAGGTGGCGAGCTGCGCGGCGTGCTCGCGGCCGACGTACCCGCCCGCGGCCAGGGCGGCGAGCGCGGTCAGCGTGCTGCCGCTGCGGATCGACTCGTCGGCCCGACCGTGCACCAGCTGCAGCAGCTGGACGGTGAACTCGACGTCGCGCAGACCCCCGACACCCAGCTTGATCTGGCGGTCCGCCTCCGCGGCGGGCACGTGGCGCTCCACCCGGCGCCGCATCGCCTGCGCGTCCTCGACGAAGTTCTCCCGCCGCACGGCGGCCCAGACCATCGGCTGCGTCATCTCGACGTAGGCGCGCCCCAGCTCGACGTCCCCCGCGACCGGCCGTGCCTTCAGCAGCGCCTGGAACTCCCAGGTCCGGGCCCACCGCTCGTAGTAGGCGCGGTGGCTGGCCAGGGTCCTGACCAGTGGCCCGTCCTTGCCCTCGGGGCGGAGCGCGGCGTCGACCGCCCACAGCGCGGGTTCTCCGGAGGGCGTCGAGCACGCCCGTGCGAGCCCCGCGGCAAGCCGGGCACCGACCGCGATCGCCTCGTCCTCGGCGGTGCCCTCCGCCGGCTCGGCGACGTACACCACGTCGACGTCGGAGATGTAGTTGAGCTCCCGGCCGCCGCCCTTGCCCATGCCGATGACGGCCAGCCGCACGCCAGGCGCTCCGTCCGGGTACTCCGCCCGTGCCAGCGCGAGACCGGCCTCGAGGGCGGCGCCGGCGAGGTCGGCGAGCGCGGCCGCCACCGCAGGCAACCGGCTCTGCGGGTCAGGGCTGGTGACGTCCGCCGCGGCGATGCCGAGCAGGTGCCGGCGGTAGGCCCGACGCATCGCGTCGACCCCCGGCGCACCGGCCAGGCCGGCGACGGGGACCGCGGCGGACGGGTCCGCCTCCACCGCGCGCAGCAGGTCGGCGCGGACGGAGCTCGCATCGACGTCGACGCCCGGAGAGTCGTCGAGCACGACGCGCAGGCTCTCCGGCCGCGCGACCACGACGTCGCCCAGCGCCGCCGACGCGCCGGCCAGGGAGAGCAGACGCTCACGCGCCGGGCCGGCCTCCATCACGGCGGCGACCAGGGCCTCCGTCAGGTCCGGGTGCGGACCGACCGCACCGGCAACCTTCGCGAGGGTCAGGAGCGCCTGGTCCGGGTCCGCGACCGCACCCAGCAGCTCCGGCAGGTCGTCGGGCGCCTGCGGCCACACGGCGAGCAGCGCGCGGTCCGTCAGCAGCCGCTCGCCTCGGGGCACGTCGGCAACGCCCGCCCGGGACAGCCGGGCGGCGAGGGACGCGCCCCGGCCGTGCGTGGTGCCGACGGTCATCGGTCAGACCAGGGGCAGGAACCGCTGCAGCTCGAACGGCGTGACCTGCGCGCGGTACTCGCGCCACTCCTCCCGCTTGTTGCGCAGGAAGTAGTCGAAGACGTGTTCCCCCAGCGCCTCGGCGACCAGCTCGGACCGCTCCATCACCTCGATGGCGGCCTCGAGCGACGTCGGCAGCGGTTCGATGCCGAGCGCACGCCGCTCCGCATCGGTCAGCTCCCAGACGTCGTCCTCGGCACCCTCCGGCAGCTCGTAGCCCTCCTCGATGCCCTTGAGCCCGGCGGCGAGCAGCACCGCGAAGGCCAGGTACGGGTTCGCCGCCGAGTCGACCGCCCGGTACTCCACCCGGCTCGAGTTGCCCTTGCCCGGCTTGTACAGCGGCACCCGCACGAGCGCGGACCGGTTGTTGTGGCCCCAGCAGATGTAGCTCGGCGCCTCGGCGCCGCCCCACAGCCGCTTGTAGGAGTTGACGAACTGGTTGGTCACCGCGGTGATCTCCGCCGCGTGCCGCAGCAGGCCGGCGATGAAGGACCGGCCGGTCTTGGAGAGCTCGAGGTCGGCGCCGGCCTCGTGGAACGCGTTCTTGTCGCCCTGGAACAGGGACAGGTGCGTGTGCATCCCGGACCCGGGCGCCGCGAACAGCGGCTTGGGCATGAAGGACGCGAACACCCCCTGCTCGAGGGCCACCTCCTTGACCACCGTACGGAAGGTCATGATGTTGTCCGCGGTGGTCAGCGCGTCCGCGTAGCGCAGGTCGATCTCGTTCTGGCCCGGGCCGGCCTCGTGGTGGGAGAACTCCACCGAGATGCCCATGGACTCGAGCATCGTGATCGCGGCCCGGCGGAAGTCGTGGGCGGTGCCCCGTGGGACGTGGTCGAAGTAGCCGCCCTGGTCGACGGGCACGAGCGTCTGCGCCGGGTCGGCCGGCGCCTCGAACAGGTAGAACTCGACCTCGGGGTGCGTGTAGAAGGTGAACCCCTTGTCGCTGGCACGGTCCAGCGCGCGCTTGAGCACCTGGCGGCTGTCCGCGAGCGACGGCGCGCCGTCCGGGGTGAGCAGGTCGCAGAACATCCGGGCGGTGCCGTGCCGCTCACCACGCCACGGCAGGACCTGGAACGTGGACGGGTCCGGGCGGGCGATCATGTCGGCCTCGTACACCCGGGTCAGGCCCTCGATCGCCGAGCCGTCGAACCCGATGCCCTCGGAGAACGCCTGCTCCAGCTCGGCCGGCGCGACGGCGACCGACTTGAGGATGCCGAGCACGTCCGTGAACCACAGCCGGACGAACCGGATGTCCCGCTCCTCGACCGTCCGGAGCACGAATTCCTGCTGCCTGTCCATGGGGCACATCCTTCCCTATGACCAGGCGTGCAGCCGCCCCCGGCACCTCGGCGCGGCGGTCACCGTCCGGACCCCTCGATAGGCTCCCAGCCATGGCCCGACCTCGCATCGCCCTGGCCCAGATCGACACGTGCGTCGGGGACGTCGACGGGAACGTCGAGGCGGTGCTCGCCTGGTCCCGCCGCGCTGCCGAGGCCGGCGCCCACGTGGTCGTCTTCCCCGAGATGACCCTCACCGGCTACCCGATCGAGGACCTCGCGCTGCGGGCGTCCTTCCGACGCGGGGCCCAGGCGGGGCTCGAACGTCTCGCCTCCCGGCTCGTCGACGAGGGGCTGGGCGAGCTGACCGTGGTGGTCGGCACCATCGGCGAACGGCGGCTCGGCCCACGCAACGACGCCCAGGCGGATGCGGCCGCTCGGGCCGCGGTCCGGGCCACCAACCGGGCGGTGGTGCTGCGGGACGGGGAGGTGCTGGCCCGGTACGACAAGCACCACCTGCCCGAGTACGGCGTGTTCGACGAGAGCCGGATCTTCACCCCGGGGCACGAGGTGTGCGTGCTGGACGTCCTGGACCGACGTGTCGCCGTGGTGATCTGCGAGGACATCTGGCAGGACGGCGGACCCGTGACGGCCCTCGCGGACGAGGACCTCTCGCTGCTCCTCGTGCTGAACGCCTCCCCGTACGAGGAGGGCAAGGGGCACGTCCGCACGGCGCTGGCGGCCCGTCGGGCGCACGAGGTCGGGGCGCCGGTCGCCTACGTCAACCTCGTCGCCGGCCAGGACGACCTGGTGTTCGACGGCGGCTCGTTCGTGGTCGGGCGCGACGGGCAGCTGCTGGCCTACGCGCCGCAGTTCGTGGAGCACCTGCTCCTCTGGGACCTGGCCGAGGAAGACGAGCCCGAGGTGCCCGGCCCGCGCGCGGCACGGCTCACCGCCGACGAGGAGGTGTACCGGGCGCTCGTCCTGGGCCTGGCGGACTACGTCCGCAAGAACGGCTTCCGCTCCGTGGTGCTCGGGATGTCCGGCGGCATCGACTCGGCGCTGTGCGCCGCCATCGCGGCCGACGCGATCGGCGGGGAGCACGTCGTCGGCGTCTCGATGCCCTCGGTGTACTCCAGCGGGCACTCCAAGGACGATGCCGCGGACCTCGCGCAACGGATCGGCGCCGACTACCGCGTGCAGCCGATCGCGCCGATGGTGGACGCCTTCCAGGGGCAGCTGCACCTCGAGGGGCTCGCCGAGGAGAACCTGCAGGCCCGGGTCCGCGGCGTCACGCTGATGGCCCTCTCCAACGCCGAGGGCCACCTGGTGCTCGCCACGGGCAACAAGACCGAGCTGGCCGTCGGCTACTCGACGATCTACGGCGACGCGGTCGGCGGTTTCGCCCCGCTGAAGGACGTGGACAAGTCGCGTGTCTGGGCCCTCGCCCGTTGGCGCAACCACGCCGCGCTCGACGGCGTGTTCCGGCCCGACGAGGTGCCGCCGATCCCCGAGTCGTCGATCACCAAGCCGCCGTCGGCTGAGCTGCGCCCGGGACAGGTCGACCAGGACTCGCTGCCCCCGTACGACCTGCTGGACACGGTGCTCGACGCGTACGTCGAGAACGCCGAGGGACGGGCCGAGCTCCTCGCTCGTGGTTTCGCACCGGAGGTGGTGGACAAGGTGCTGCAGCTGACCGACAGAGCCGAGTGGAAGCGCCGGCAGTACCCGCTCGGTCCCAAGGTGACCGCGCTGGCGTTCGGCCGCGACCGGCGCCTGCCCGTCACCACCCGTTGGCGCGAGCTGTGAACGCCCCGCAGCGCGTGCGGGTCCAGCACCTGCAGGCCGCCAAGGACCGCGGCGAGCGGCTGGTGATGCTCACCGCCTACGACGCCGTCACGGCGCGCATCTTCGACGAGGCGGGCATCGACCTGCTGCTGGTCGGTGACTCGATCGGCAACACCATGCACGGGTACGCCAGCACGCTGCCGGTCACGCTCGACGAGATGGTGGTCGCCGGACGTGCCGTCGCGGGTGCCGCCCGCCGGGCGTTCGTCGTCGTCGACCTGCCGTTCGGCACCTACGAGGCAGGTCCCGCGCAGGCGCTCGCCACCGGCGTCCGCGTCCTCAAGGAGACCGGTGCCGCCGCGGTCAAGCTCGAGGGCGGCCGGCGGGTCGCAGCCCAGATCCGGGCGCTGACGGACGCCGGCATCCCGGTGGTGGCCCACCTGGGGTACACGCCGCAGTCCGAGAACCTGCTCGGCGGTCCGCGGGTGCAGGGCCGCGGTGACGACGGGGCCGACCGGCTGCGCGACGACGCCGTCGCGGTGGTCGACGCGGGGGCCGTCGCCGTGGTGCTCGAGATGGTGCCCGCCCCGGTGGCCGCGTCGGTCACCTCGATGCTGCGCGTGCCCACCATCGGCATCGGCGCCGGCGCCGGCTGCGACGGCCAGGTGCTGGTGTGGGTCGACATGGCCGGCATGACCGAGTGGACGCCGCGGTTCGCCAAGCGCTACGGCGAGCTCGGCGCCGCCCTCGGTGCTGCTGCACGCGCGTTCGCCGACGACGTCCGGGGCGGCGCCTTCCCGGACGCGGAGCACGAGTTCGGCGCCTGAGCGCCGGACCCGTCAGCCGTGGTCGGACCCGTCAGCCGCGATCGGACCCGTCAGCCGCGATCGGCCTCGTCCTGCCGGTCCCACGCCTCGGTGCGCTCGTGCGCGGTCTGCAGGGCCTGGGCCGCTGCCTCGCGCGTCGGGTAGGGACCCATCAGCACGCTCCAGTCGCTGTGCCGTCCCTCCTCCACCTCGTGCGTCTGGGTGTTGAAGTAGAACTCGGTGGCCATGGCGGGCTCCCTCCGAGGGATCGGCGGTGGGTTCGTCTTTCGTAGACTGCCAGGTATGTCGCCGGTGCACGCGTCACGAGCTCCCCTCTCCCCGGGGCGGCTGGGCCCGCGCCGGACCGTCCCCGGATCCATCGAACGGCCGGAGTACGTCGGTCGGCCGGGACCTCGACCCTGGACGGGCAGCAACGTGCTGGAGCCGGAGACGGTCGAACGCGTCCGCGTCGCCTCGCGCATCGCGGCGCAGGCGCTCCAGGAGGTCGGCAGCCACGTGGCGCCCGGCGTGACGACGGACGAGCTCGACTCCGTCGGGCACGAGTTCCTCCTCGACCACGGGGCGTACCCGTCGACGCTCGGCTACCGCGGCTTCCCCAAGTCGCTGTGCACGTCGCTCAACGAGGTGATCTGCCACGGCATCCCGGACTCGACGGTCGTCGAGGACGGCGACATCGTCAACATCGACATCACCGCCTACATCGGTGGCGTGCACGGCGACACCAACGCGACGTTCCTGGCCGGGGACGTGGACGAGGAGTCCCGCCTGCTCGTCGAGCGGACGCGTGAGGCGCTCGCCCGTGGCATCAAGGCCGTCGCACCGGGGCGCGAGCTCAACGTGATCGGCCGGGTGATCGAGCGGTACGCAGCCCGGTTCGGGTACGGCGTGGTGCGCGACTACACCGGTCACGGCGTCGGGCCGGCCTTCCACACCGGTCTGGTGGTGCCGCACTACGACGCGGCGCCGGCGTACGACACCGTGATCGAGCCCGGCATGGTGTTCACCATCGAGCCGATGCTCAACCTCGGCACCCCGGACTGGCTGATGTGGGACGACGACTGGACGGTCGTCACGGCCGACGGCCGGCGCAGCGCGCAGTTCGAGCACACCCTGCTGGTCACCGACACCGGAGCGGAGATCCTGACGCTGCCATGAGCGACAACTCGATCCTCGGCAAGAGCAAGATCCACACGGCGTTCGGCATCGACATCGGGGGGTCCGGCATCAAGGGCGCCCCGGTGGACCTGCGGACGGGCGAGTTCGCCGCGGACCGGGTGCGGATCCCGACGCCGCAGCCCGCCACCCCGGATGCGGTCGCAGCCACGGTGGCCGAGGTGGTGGACTCCTTCAAGCTGCGCCGGACGGTGCCGATCGGCGTCACCTTCCCGGCGGTGGTGCTGCACGGCGTCGCGCAGTCCGCAGCCAACGTCGACCCGTCGTGGATCGGCACCGACATCGAGAAGACGCTCCGGGCGGCCACCGGTCGGCGCGTGCTGGCCGTCAACGACGCGGACGCCGCAGGTTTCGCGGAGGTCGAGTACGGCGCCGCACGCGGCGTGCCGGGTCTCGTCATCGTCGTCACGCTCGGCACCGGGATCGGCACCGCGCTGATCAACGACGGCGTGCTGGTGCCGAACACGGAGCTCGGCCACCTGGAGATCGACGGGTTCGACGCGGAGGTCCGCGCGTCCGACGCGGCGCGCGACCGCGAGGACCTGAGCTGGGAGCAGTGGTCCGAACGCCTGCAGAGGTACTTCTCGGTGGTCGAGAACCTCTTCTGGCCCGACCTCTTCGTGGTCGGAGGCGGCGTCAGCAAGAAGTACCAGGAGTTCCTCCCCCGCCTGACGCTGCGGGCGCCGATCGTGCCGGCTGCCCTGCGCAACGCGGCGGGCATCGTCGGCGCCGCCCGGCTGGCTGCCCGGGCGCACTGAGCGGACCCCGGCTGCGCCGGGCCCGGGACCTACCGGTGCTCGGCCGCGTGCCGGGCCTGCTCCCGCTGCAGCCGCAGCACGAGCCGGTACAGCGCGTCCCGGGTGCGCTCCGAGGGGTCGACGAGCGTCGCGCCGTAGCGCGTCCCGGTGCTGGACACCTCGTGCCGCACCACGCGCAGCCGGAGGTCGACCAGCTCCTCACCCACAGGCAGTCCCAGCCGGAGCGTCGCACCCTCGTGCAGCTCCTCGGGCGCCATGAAGCGCGCGCCCGTCGCCGAGACGTCGAGCACGGTGACCCGCAGGCTCGCCGGGCTCGCCCCGCCCTCGAGGGTCGCCACGCAGCTGCACCGGTAGGCGGCCCGAGCCGCCGCCCGGCGCTGGTGACGGGCGAGGTCCTCCACGACGACGACGTCGACCGCGGCACCGTCCTCGCGTGCCTCGACGGCCGCCACCAGGCCGGTGTACGAGCACACGCCCCGGACCGGGTCCAGCACCGTCACCCCGATGGACTCGCCGGGGTGCAGGCCGGGCAGCGCAGCGTCGGCGCGCATCCGCAGCACGCCGTCCGCGTACTCGGTGACGTAGCCGCCGACGTCGCCGCTCGGCGTCGCGACCCGGCAGCCGGCAAGCTCGTGCACCCGCATATCCTCGCGCGCCGAATGGCCGGAGAACCACGCGGCGGCGTGCGCCGCCGGTCGGGACCGGGGGTGCTGCGGATGAGTCAGTCGATACGCCGGGTTCTGTGCCCGGTCACGGTCTCCCGCGACCGGGTGGCGGCCATCCATCTACGACGTACGTTGCCGCACGCCTCCAGCGGCCTACCCGGGAGCTCGGGCGGGCAGCCCTCGAACGCTCCCTGTCTGGCCTTGCTCCGGGTGGGGTTTGCCGAGCCGCACCGGTCGCCCGGTGCGCTGGTGGTCTCTTGCACCGCCGTTTCACCCTTGCCGGTCCCCGGAGGGGCCGGCGGTCTGTTCTCTGTGGCACTGTCCCGCGGGTCACCCCGGGTGGGTGTTACCCACCACCCTGCCCTACGGAGCCCGGACGTTCCTCGGCGGGCCTCCCTGCGGAGTCCCGACGCGGCCGCCTGACTGACTCATCCGCGCTGACCAGGGTAGCCGACGGCGATCTCAGGGTTCGTCCAGGGACTTCCCGGATCCGTCGCGGGCGCCGCCACCGGAAGGATGTTCCCGTGACCCCCATGACGAGCTCCGAGCTCTCCCCTGCGCCTGCGGCCGCACCGGCCACCGGCGCCATCGCCTCCGCCCGCGCACTGACCAAGGTCTACGGATCGGGGTCCACCGAGGTGCACGCCCTGCGCGGCATCGACGTCGACCTGGGCCGCGGCGAGCTCACCGCGATCATGGGGCCGTCCGGATCGGGCAAGTCGACGCTGATGCACTGCCTCGCCGGCCTCGACCGGCCGACCTCCGGCACGGTGGTCGTGGACGGGCAGGAGGTCTCGGCGATGTCCGAGCGCCGGCTGACCAAGCTGCGGCGGGACCGGGTGGGCTTCATCTTCCAGGCGTTCAACCTGGTGCCGACCCTGACGGCGGCCGAGAACATCACGCTCCCGCTGGACATCGCGCGGCGGCCGGTCGACCGCGGCCTGTTCGACGAGGTCGTGGACGCCGTCGGCCTGCGGGACAGGCTGACCCACAAGCCGGCCGAGCTGTCCGGCGGGCAGCAGCAGCGCGTCGCGTGCGCACGCGCGCTGGTGTCCCGTCCTGCCGTCGTCTTCGCCGACGAGCCGACCGGCAACCTCGACTCGCACGCGTCGGCCGAGGTGCTGGGCTTCCTGCGGCGCAGCGTGGACACCCTCGGTCAGTCGGTCGTCATGGTGACGCACGACCCGCGCGCGGCCTCGTACGCCCACCGCGTCCTCTTCCTCGCGGACGGGCTGTTCGTCGCCGAGCTGACCGATCCGACCGCCGCCAGCGTGCTGGACATGCTGGCGGGCCTCGAGGGCCTCGCCGCGCGGTCGCGGTCATGAGGCGCATCGCCTGGCGCGCCGTGCGTGCGCACCTCGGGCAGTTCGCCATGTCGATCGTCGCGGTGGCCCTCGGCGTCGCGTTCGTCACCGGCACCTTCTCGCTGCGCGAGATGCTCTCGTCGACGTTCGACGAGATCGTCGGCGCCTCCACCACCGCCGACGCCTACGTCCGGGTGCCCGACGACGGCTCGAACGTCGTGTCCGGCGAGCGGTCGGCCGCCCCCGGCCTCCCGCTCTCCCTGGCCGGCACGCTGGAGCAGGTCCCCGGTGTGCAGGCGGTGATCCCGTCCCTGTCCGGGCCGATCACGCTGGTCGGCGCGAGCGGCACCGCCGTCCGGAGCACGCAGGCGCCCAGCTTCGCGCTGGCCTACGACCGCCGGGACCCCTCGGTCGCCGGGCTGACCGGCCGGGCGCCCGTCGGACGCGACGAGATCGCCGTCGAGCGGCACACGCTGGACTCCTCCGGCCTGCACGTCGGTGACCGCACCAAGGTCGTGCTCCTCGGGGACGTCCACGACGTCACGGTGGTCGGAGCCGTCGACTTCGGTGCGCCGATGGCCGGGGCGACGATCGTGCTGCTCGACCCCAGCGTGGAGGAGGCCGCGTTCGCACCGGCGGGGACGACCTCGTCGTTCCAGGTGTACGCCGACAGGTCGGCCGGACTGACCGAGCAGCAGCTGGTGGACCGCCTGGCGCCCGTCGCGAGCGGTGCCCACGCCCAGGCGCTGACCGGTGCGGCGATGCGCACGGAGACCAGCTCGCAGATCTCCAAGCAGCTCGGCTTCGTGTCGACGTTCCTGCTCGTCTTCGCGCTGCTCGCGCTGTTCGTCGGGGCCTTCATCATCGCGAACACCTTCACCATGTCCGTGCGGCAGCGCATGCGGGAGTTCGCCCTGCTCCGGGCCGTCGGCGCGTCGCCGCGGCAGGTGTTCGGGTCGATCCTCACGCAGTCCGCCCTCGTCGGGGTGGTCGGCTCGGCCATCGGCGTCCTCGGCGGCCTCGGGCTGGTCGAGCTGATCGGCGTGGTGCTGCAGCGGATGGACATGACGCTGTCCACCCGCGTGCCGCTGTCCACGTCGACCGTGCTGATCGGTCTGCTGGTCGGTACGGGCGTCTCGGTCGCCGCGGCCTCGCTGCCCGCGCGGCGCGCCGCCGTCGTCCCGCCCGTCGAGGCGATGCGGGACGAGGTGACCGTGAACGAGCGGTCCTTGCGGCTGCGCGCCTGGGCCGGCCTGGTTCTCGTCGTCGCCGGTGCGGCCGCCGTGGTGGTGGCGGCCGTCCGCCCCCACCTCGGATCCGCCGGCACCCTGCTGGGCGTCGGGGCGGGGTTCGTCCTGATCGGGACGCTCGTGGTCGGACCGGTCGTCGTGCCGGCCGTGGTGCGGCTGCTCGCCGCGCCCGCGGTGGCGTGGCTGCGTCCGGTCGGCCGGCTCGCCCGCGGGAACGTGGTACGGAACCCGCGCCGCGCCGCCAACACCGCGGGAGCGCTGACCATCGGCATGGCACTGGTCGGTGCGGCCGCCGTCATCGCGGCAAGCACGCAGGCGTCGGTCGGATCGCTGGTCAGCACGGAGGTCAGCGCGGACTACGTGCTGCGGACCGGGATGAGCGACACGGTCGCGCCGGCGCTGCTGCAGAAGGTGCGGGCGTTGCCGTCCGTGCAGCAGGCGGAGGGCTTCCCGTGGACTCACGTGCTGGCCGCCGTGGGTCGCGCACCGACGGGCGCGGACGGGCAGGCGCTCGTCGCCGTCGAGCCGACGATGGTCGGGTCGCTGCTGCGGCCGTCGTCGACCGAGGGTTCGGTGACACAGGCGCTCACCGGCGGCGAGCTCGTCGCCGACAAGCTGCTCGCCAAGGACAAGGGCTGGAAGATCGGCGACACGGTGGCCGTCACGGGGCCGCTGGGCGAGAAGTCCCTGCGGATCGGGGCGATCGCACGGTCGGGCGCCGTCGGGCAGGCGCTCTGGGCCTCCCCCTCGGTGGTCGACACGCTGGTGCCCTCCGCGCAGCAGCCGGACACGACCGTCCTGGTCAAGGCGGCCGCCGGCGCGGACCTGAACGCCTTGCGGACGCAGCTGACCGACCTCTCACGCCCCTACTACGTGGTGTCCGTCATGGACTCGAAGCAGTTCGTCGACGGCCTCGCGGCGCAGGTCAACCAGATGCTGGCCATCCTGTACGCGCTGCTCGGCCTGTCGGTGGCGATCGCCGTCCTCGGGATCGTCAACACCCTGGCGCTGTCGGTGATCGAGCGGACGCGTGAGATCGGGCTGCTGCGGGCGGTGGGTCTGGGACGGCTGCAGCTGTCGGGCGTGATCACCGTGGAGTCCGTCCTGACCGCGGTCTGCGGCACGGTGATCGGTCTCGCGGTCGGCATCGGCCTGGCCGCCTCGCTGCCCCGGCTCTACGCCGACCAGGGGCTGTCGCAGCTCTCGGTGCCGGGGTCGAGCCTGGCCGGGATGCTGGTGCTGGCCGTGCTCGTCGGCGTGGTCGCCGCGGTCTGGCCCGCCGTGCGCGCGGCGCGGCTCCCTGTGCTGGACGCCGTCGCGCAGGAGTAGCCGGAACGGCGGCCGGTGGCGCGACAGGGGGCGCGTCCACCGGCCGTCCCGGGGCACCCCGGCGGGACGGCGCCCGGCACGGTGCACGACGCGGGCGCCCGAGGGCGGGCGACGGGCGCGGGCGCGGCGCGCGAGGCGCCACGAGAAGGAGCCGTCGCGCTCAGCGCGCCCAGCCCTCGCTCGGCACCCCGGCCACCGCGATCTCGTCGCGCTTGTCGCTGAAAAGCCGGACGATGCTGACGGAGGCCGGTGCCACCCGCAGCTGCGACCACGACCCCGGTGCGGCCCCCATCGTCACGCCGAGCATCGCCCGGATGGCCACCGCGTGGCTGACCACCACCACGGTGCGACCCTCGCCGGCCGCCTGGAGCCGGTCCAGCCCGGCGCGCACCCGCTCACCGACGTCCGCGATCGACTCGCCGTCGGGCGGTCGGACCGTGCCGAGCGTGTGCCACGGCTCGAGCCGGCCGGGCCACCGCTCCTCGACCTGTTCCGCGGTCAGCCCCTGCCACGCTCCGAAGTCGGCCTCCCGGAAGGTGGCGTCGGTCTCGACGTGCAGCCCCAGCCGTTCCGCCACCACAGCCGCGGTCTGCTGCGTGCGCACCATCGGCGACGCGATCACCCGGCTCGGGTAGGCGATGTCACCCCACAGGTCCCGCCCGACCCGGTCGACGAGCGCCGCCACGTCGGCCGCCTGGCGCCGGCCCGTCTCGTCCAGCGGCGGTCCCGGCTCGCTCGAGCCGGAGTACCCGCGTGAGACGGTCATCGCCGTCTGCCCGTGCCGCACCAGCACGACGGTGACCGGTTCCTCCTCGTCGAACCGCACGCCCGCCCCGGACGGGCGAGGTGCGCGCCGAGCCGAGGAGCTGTCGGCTGCCGGAGTGCCGGCCGCCGCGGAGGACGACGAGGGGTCCCCGGACGCGGGGAGCAGGGAGCTCACGGACGAACTCTGACGTCGGTCGGGCGCCGACGCCACCCCGCGCCCCGGCCGTGCGCCTGCACCCGTCAGCGGACGAGGATCCGCCCGCACTCCTCGCACCGGACCACCTGGTCCTCCGCCGCCGACCGGATCCGCTCGAGGTCGAGCGGGTTGAGCTCCATCCGGCACCCGTCGCACTGCCGGCCGCGCAGCGCCGCCGCCCCGCGACCTCCGAGCTGCCCGCGGAGCCGCTCGTACAACGCGACCAGACCGGCATCCAGGCCGGCCGCCGCGTTCTGGCGCTCCGCCCGCAGCCGGCCTGCCTCGTCGTCCAGCTCGCGCTCTGCCTGCTCCCGCTCGGCCGCCGACGCGGACTGCTGCTCGACCAGCGCCGCGCGCGCCTTCTCGAGCTCGGCCAGCGCGGCCGTGTGCGCCTCCAGGCGCTCCATCACCGCGAGCTCGACCTCCTCCAGGTCGGCCTGCCGCCGGGCCAGGCTCTCGATCTCGCTGCTCAGGGCCTGCGCGTCCTTGGCGCCGGCGCCCGCCTGCAGGCGCGCCTGGTCCCGCACGGCCCGGCTGCGCACCTGCTCGACGTCGGTCTCCGCCTTCGACAGCTCCCGGCGCAGGTCTCCGGCCGCCGTGCGTGACGTGACCAGCGCCGTGTCCAGGTCCGCGAGCTGTGCCGCCAGCTCGCTGATCCGCTCGAGCACCGGCAGGGTCCGGCGGCGGTGCGCGTTCTGGTCCAGACGCGTGTCGAGCTCCTGCACCTCGAGGAGGTGGTGCTGGTCGGCGGCGGGGGCTGTGGTCACGAGTCTCCTTCGGGTGCGCCGGCCAGCGGCGCCGGACCGTCCACACGGGCGGTCCACGGATCGGTGCGCAGGGTGCTGACGCGGGTGCTCACGGTAGCGCCCGCCGCGCCGAGGTCCTGCTCGAGCGCCGCTGCGGCGCGGCGCAACCACGGCCACTCCGAGGCGAAGTGCGCGGTGTCGACCAGCGCGGGGACGCCCGTCGGCGACTCGAACAGCGCGCGCTCGCGCTGCTCGGAGGCGGGGTGGTGGCGCAGGTCGGACGTCACGTACACGTCGACCCCGGCCGCGCGGACGGCATCGAGCTCGCTGTCGCCCGAGCCGCCGAGCACCGCGACGCTCTCGACGCGAAGGTCGGGCGCACCGGCGTACCGCACACCCTGGGGTGTGGCCGGCAGGGCCCCCGCGACCGCTCGTGCGAAGGCGTCGAGGGTCATCGGGGTGGCCAGTCGCCCCACCCGACCGAGACCCGTGCCGCCCGGCAGCGCTGCGAGCTCCAGCACGTCGAACGCCGGCTCCTCGTACGGGTGCGCGGAGCGCATCGCGGCGACCACCGCCGCGCGCCGGCCGCGGGTCGCCACCATCTCGACCCGCGCCTCCACGACGTGCGCCCGCTCGCCCGGTGCCCCGACAGCCGGGTGCGCCTCCCCGGACGGCACGAACGTGCCCTCGCCCGTGCTCGACCACGCGCACCGGCTGTACTCGCCCAACGCTCCCGCGCCAGCGGCTGCCATCGCGTCGACCACGTGCTCCGCGTCGCCCACGGGCACGAACACCACGTGCTTGTCGAGCGCGGGTCCCGGGTCCGCGACCAGGGGCCGGGTGTCCACGAGGCCGACCGCCGTCGCCAGGGCGTCCGCGACGCCGTCGGCGGCCGCGTCGGCGTTCGTGTGGGCGTTGTACAGCGCCGTGCCGCCGCGCAGCAGCCGGTGCACGACCGACCCCTTGAAGGTCGTCGCGGCGACGGAGTGCACGGGCCGCAGGAAGAGGGGGTGGTGGGTGACGACCAGATCGGCGCCCCACTCCAGCGCCTCGTCCACGACGGCGGCGACGGGGTCGACGGCGAACAGCACCCGCCGCACGGCCTGTTCCGGGTCCCCGACGACGAGGCCCACCGAGTCCCACGACTGTGCCGTCGCAGGCGGGTACAGCCGGTCGAGCGCGCTGACCACCTGCGCCAGCGTCGGCGTACCTGGGGGCGGCGGGCTCGAGGCGCTCATCGCCGCCAACCTATCGCCCAGCCGGGCACCGCTAGGCTGTGGCGTCCTCGGGGCCTGTAGCTCAGTTGGTCAGAGCGCCGCGCTTACACCGCGGAGGTCGTCGGTTCGAGACCGGCCGGGCCCACCCTCGTCGCTCCGTGGTCGTCGCTGCGCGTCCCTGCGGAACGGTCAGCGACCCCGGCCGCGGGTCGCCAGCCGGGTGGCGGACCAGTCCGGGGCGATCGAGAAGGTCGACATCGCGTGCAGGCCCGATGTCGTGGCGGCCTCCTCGATGTCGCTGTGCGACACGTGGCCCGCACGGCCGGCCTTGGGCGTCAGCACCCAGATCGGTCCGGCACCGTCCAGCACCGTCATGGCGTCCACCAGGGCGTCGGTCAGGTCGCCGTCGTCCTCCCGGAACCAGATCAGGGCGCCGTCGGTGACGTCGTCGTAGTCCTCGTCGACCAGCTCCGAACCCGTCAAGGCCTCGAGCCCCCGGCGCAGGTCCTCGTCGACGTCGTCGTCGTAACCGAACTCCTGGATCACCTGCCCGGAGATGAAACCGAGATGCGCCGCCTGCGCGGCTGCGTCGTCCGCGGTGGATGACACGACCTGACTGCTCCCTTCGGGCCGACCTGCTGATGACCGCACACGCTAGCCCACGCACCTCCCGTTGGCCCCGGCAAGAGGTCTCAGGCGCCGCGCGCCGTCCGGTGTCGCCGACGTCACGCTGCTGCGCGGGTCCTCGTGTGACTTTCGGCCCACGGACGGCGGAGAATGTGGGGCACTGCCCGATGCGCCGCGGCCACAGCCGCCACCCGCGGAGGGACCGGATGCGCACCGGGGCGACCAACGTCCCGGCGCGCACGAGAGCGCAAGGAGCGAAGGTGGCGTCGATCGACGAGACGGGTCCCCTCATCGGCGGACTTCTCAGCCAGGTTCCGGACATCGACCCCGAGGAGACCGGGGAGTGGCTCGAGTCGCTGGACGGGCTGATCGACTCGGAGGGCGGTCCCCGCGCCCGCTACGTGCTGATGAGCATGCTGCGGCACGCCCGGCAGCGGAACGTCGCGATCCCGGCCTCGCTCAACACGCCGTACGTGAACACGATCGCGGTGCACAACGAGCCGTACTTCCCCGGCGACGAGGTCATGGAGCGCCAGTACCGGCGCCTGATCCGCTGGAACGCGGCCGTGATGGTGACCCGCGCGCAGCGGCCCGGCGTCGCCGTGGGCGGGCACATCTCGTCGTACGCGTCCGTCGCGACGCTCTACGAGGTCGGCCTCAACCACTTCTTCCGCGGCAAGGACCACCCGGGCGGCGGTGACCAGGTCTACTTCCAGGGCCACGCCTCCCCCGGCGTGTACGCACGCGCCTTCCTCGAGGGGCGGCTGAGCGCCGACCAGCTCGACGGGTTCCGCCAGGAGCTGTCCCACCCGGGCGGCGGCCTGCCGTCCTACCCGCACCCCCGCCTGCTGCCCGACCTGTGGGAGTTCCCGACCGTGTCGATGGGCCTCGGCCCGTCGTCGGCGATCTACCAGGCGTGGACCAACCGCTACCTGCACGAGCGCGGCATCAAGGACACCAGCCAGCAGGACGTGTGGGCGTTCCTCGGCGACGGCGAGATGGACGAGCCGGAGTCGCGCGGCATGCTGCAGCTCGCCTCGTCGCAGGGCCTGGACAACCTGACGTTCGTCGTCAACTGCAACCTGCAGCGGCTGGACGGTCCGGTGCGCGGCAACGGCAAGATCATCCAGGAGCTCGAGGCGCAGTTCCGCGGTGCCGGCTGGAACGTCATCAAGGTGATCTGGGGCCGCGAGTGGGACGTGCTGCTCAACGCGGACAAGGACCGCGCGCTGGTCAACCTGATGAACGTCACCCCGGACGGCGACTTCCAGACGTACCGGGCGGAGGACGGCGCGTTCATCCGCGAGCACTTCTTCGGCCGTGACCCGCGGACCAAGAAGCTCGTCGAGAACATGACGGACGACGACATCTGGGCGCTGAAGCGCGGTGGCCACGACTACCGCAAGGTGTACGCGGCCTACAAGGCGGCCCGCGAGCACACCGGTCAGCCGACGGTCATCCTCGCCCACACCATCAAGGGCTACGGCCTGGGCTCCGGGTTCGCCGGCCGCAACGCGACGCACCAGATGAAGAAGCTCAAGGTCGACGAACTGAAGACCCTCCGCGACACGCTGCACCTGCCGATCACCGACGCGCAGCTCGAGGAGAACCCGTACCTCCCTCCGTACTACAACCCGGGTCCGGACGACGAGGCCATCCAGTACATGCTGGAGCGGCGTCGTCAGCTCGGCGGCTTCGTCCCGGAGCGCCGCGCGACGTACAAGCCGCTGGTGCTGCCGGAGCCGAAGGTGTACGAGCGGCTGGCCAAGGGCTCGGGCACGCAGCAGGTGGCCACGACGATGGCCCTGGTCCAGCTGTTCAAGGACCTGGTCAAGGACAAGGCCATCGGCTCCCGCCTGGTGCCGATCGTCCCGGACGAGGCCCGCACGTTCGGCCTCGACGCCCTCTTCCCGAGCGCCAAGATCTTCAACACGCTCGGGCAGCACTACATGGCGGTCGACCGCGAGCTGATGCTCTCCTACAAGGAGTCGCCGTCCGGCCAGATCATGCACACCGGCATCAACGAGGCCGGTTCCGCCTCCGCCTTCCAGGCGACCGGCACCAGCTACGCCACGCACGGCGAGCCGCTGATCCCGTTCTACTTCTACTACTCGATGTTCGGGTTCCAGCGGACCGGTGACCAGTTCTGGGCCGCCGGCGACCAGATGGCCCGCGGGTTCCTGGTCGGCGCCACCGCGGGCCGGACCACCCTGACCGGTGAGGGGCTGCAGCACGCCGACGGCCACTCGCCGGTGCTCGCCGCGACCATGCCGCACGTCGTCCACTACGACCCGGCGTACGGGTACGAGATCCGGCACATCGTGCGGGACGGCATCGAGCGCATGTACGGCGACGGGACCGACGGGCGCGACCCGAACGTCGTCTACTACCTGACCGTCTACAACGAGCCGATGCCGCAGCCCGCGGAGCCGGAGAACGTGGACGTCGAAGGCATCCTGCGCGGCATCTACCTGGTCAGCCCGGCCGAGGGCGACGGGCCGCGCGCCCAGATCCTCGCCTCCGGCGTGGGCGTCCCGTGGGCGCTCGAGGCGCAGCAGCTGCTCGCCGAGGACTGGGGCGTGCGCGCCGCGGTGTGGTCGGTGACCAGCTGGAACGAGCTGCGCCGCGACGGCCTCGCCGCGGACGAGCACGCCTTCCTGCACCCCGGCGAGCCGGCACGCGTGCCGTACCTGACCGCCAAGCTCGCCGGTGCGGAGGGCCCGTTCGTCGCGACGTCGGACTTCGACCACCTGGTCCCCGACCAGGTGCGCGCGTGGATCCCGGGCCGGTACGCCACCCTCGGTGCCGACGGGTTCGGGTTCTCGGACACGCGCGCCGCCGCACGCCGCCACTTCAAGATCGACGGTCCGTCGGTCGCCGTGCGGGTGCTGCAGCAGCTGGTCGCCGAGGGCGCGGTGGACCCGTCCCTGCCGGGTCAGGCCATCGAGCGGTACCGGCTCTACGACGTGACGGCCGGCACCTCGGGCACCACGGGCGGCGACAGCTGATCCGTACCCGTCGCACGACGCGGCCCGTCCGGTGCATCCGGGCGGGCCGCGGTGCCGTCGGCGGCAGCGCACCACGGTCCGCGCCTCCGGGAAGCCGCACCGGCGCCAGGGCGCCGTGGCACCGGGGTCAGGTGCCCGGGAGGGCCTGCTCCGCCTCGGCGATCGTCTGGGTCAGCTCAGCCCGCAGCGCCTGCACGGCTGCCTGGTCGGGGTAGAGCGACAACGCGTCGAGGTGCTGCTTGGCGTCCAGCGGCCGCCCGGCCTCGATGGACGCGAGCACCAGCTCCCGTGCCACCTCCGGATCGTGCTCGCGGGGCCGCCAGTGACCCACGCCGAGCCCGAGCGCCTCGACCGGCTGACCGGCCTCGCGCAGCAGCGCCAGGCCTTGGGCCAGGGCGCGTCCGGAGGGGTCGCGCTCGGCGGCCGTCACCACGCGCCGCATGGTCCCGTCGTGGTCGTCGTGCACCGACAGCCGGGCCAGCTCGATGAGTGGGTACCACCCGCGCGGGTTGCCGGCGAACTCCTCGGCGAGCGCCCAGACGGCGAGGTCGGCGGCGTGCCGCCGCTCCTGCTCGTCGGCCGGCGCCGTCAGCGGGTCCTGGTCGGCGACCGACTCCGCCGCGCGGCGCCGGACGATCTCGGCGAGCGCCTGGAAGGCCCGCTCGTTGTTCGGGTCGTCCGCCAGCATGGACCGCAGCGCGTCCTCGTGGAGGGTGTCGCCGCGACGCTGGCTCGACGTCGGACGACGCGCTCCGACGCGTGATGCCGACGACGGGCGTCGGATCAGCTGACGGAGACGAGGCAGGAGTGCCATGCAGCGACCATAGCCGAGGGCGTCTCGCCGCACCCGGCTACGCGGAGCCCGTGCAGGCCCGCCTGGTACCTGCCGTGACCTCCGCCGCCCGACGAGGCGTTCGGGGCAGTTTGTCGACTCCCCACAAGTGCGCCCGTATGCTCCGGGCATGAACCCTGCGAGCCCCCGTGGCGGACCCGCTGACGGTCGTACGTCGACGACAGCGGTGCGGGGCCCCGACGGCACGCACCGCCCGCCCCGCGGACCACGGGTGGCCCCGTCCCCCTCCACCAGCCCGGAGACGCAGCGCCGCGTGCGGGAGGCCGCGGGCGACCTCGCGGCGGCGACGATGCGCCGCCTCGACGCCGACCTCGAGTGGTACCGGGCACTGCCCGCCGAGGACCGGTCGTGGGTGGGTCTGGTCGCCCAGGCGGGCATCACCGCCTTCGTGCAGTGGTTCTCGGACCCGACCCGCGCACCGGCCGGAGCCGGGGAGATCTTCTCCGGCGCACCGCCCGAGCTCACCCGGTCGATCTCGTTGCAGCACACGCTGCAGCTGGTGCGCATCGGCGTGGACGTCGTCGAGGCGCACAGCGACCGCCTCGCCGCCCCGGGCGAGGAGCGGGAGCTGCGCGAGGCGGTGCTGCGCTACTCCCGCGAGGTCGCCTTCTCGGCGGCGGACGTCTACGCCCGTGCGGCGGAGGTGCGGGGCGCGTGGGACGCCCGCCTCGAGGCCCTGGTCGTCGACTCGCTGGTCCGCGGCGACGTCGACGACTCGCTCCGGTCCAGGGTCGCCGCGCTCGGCTGGCGCGGCCACGGCGCGATGCTCGTGGTGGTCGGCACGACGACGTCCTCGCTGGAGGAGGTTCGCGCCACCGACCTGCGCCGCGCGACGCGTCGCGAGGCCGACGTCCTCGTGGGCATCCAGGGCGACCGTCTCGTCGTGTTCCTCTCCGGCGACGGGGACCTCGGTGCCGTGGTGACCAGCCTGCTGCCGCGGTTCGGTCCAGGGCCCGTCGTGGTGGGGCCGCCGGCCCAGGACCTCGCCGACTGCGCACGCTCGGCCCGGGCGGCGCTGGCCGGCCTCCAGGCGGCCGCGGCCTGGGCGAACGCCCCACGACCGGTCCAGGCGGACGAGCTGCTCCCGGAACGCGTCCTGGTCGGGGACGCCACCGCCCGCCGCCAGCTGGTCGCGCGCGCCTACGCGCCGCTCGCCGCGGGCCAGGGCGCCCTGCTCGACACCTTGACCGCGTACCTCGGCACCGGACGTTCGCTCGAGGCGGCGGCGCGGTCGCTCTACGTGCACCCGAACACGGTCCGGTACCGCCTGCGTCGCGTCGCGGAGATCACGGGCTGGGACCCGCTGGATGCACGCGACTCGTACGTGCTCCAGACGTCGGTCGCGCTCGGGCGCCTCGACGGCGTGGCGCCCGCGAGCTGATCGGCTTGTAGGACTCTCACAAGGGCGTCCGACGAGGTTGGTGCCCGCCGTGACCGGGACGGGTTGACGTCACCCGGCACAGTGGTCGGGTGCTCGTCGTCGTCTGCCCCGGCCAGGGTGCCCAGTCCCCCGGCATGCTCGCCCCCTGGCTCGAGGTGCCCGGCGTGGCCCCCGCGCTCCACCGCGCCGCGGAGGTGACGGGCGTCGACCTGGTCCGCCACGGCACCACGTCGGACGCCGACACCATCCGCGACACGGCCGTCGCCCAGCCCCTGCTGGTCGCCTCGGCGCTCGCGTCGTTGCGAGCGGTCCTCGGCGCCTCCGAGCCCACCGCCGGGTGGACCGAGGTGGCCGCAGGACGACTGGGCGGCGTCGGCGGGCACTCGGTGGGAGAGCTGGCGGCGCTGGCGATCTCGGGCGTGGTGTCCGACGACGAGGCGCTGCGCCTGGTCGCCGTGCGAGGCGCCGCGATGGCGCGGGCAGCCGCTGCCGGACCGACCACCGGGATGAGCGCCGTGCTCGGCGGCGACCCGCAGGAGGTGCTGGCCGCGATCGCCCGGCACGGGCTCGTGGCCGCCAACGTCAACGGCAGCGGTCAGGTGGTCGCCGCCGGCCCGCTGGACCGCCTCGCGGCGCTGGCCGCAGAGCCGCCGGCCAAGGCGCGGATCATCGCCCTGCAGGTCGCCGGAGCGTTCCACACCGACGTGATGGCTCCCGCGGTGGCCGACCTGCAGGCGGCAGCCGACCAGGTGGTGCCCGCGGACCCGACCACCCCGCTGCTCAGCAACGCCGACGGCGAGCTCGTCTCGTCCGGCGCCGACGCCCTCGCACGCGTCGTCGCGCAGGTCGCACGTCCGGTCCGGTGGGACCTGTGCCAGCAGACGATGGCGGAGCAGGGCGTGACAGGGCTGCTCGAGGTGGCCCCCGGCGGCGTCCTGACCGGACTGGCCCGGCGTACGCTGCCCGGGGTCGAGACCGTCGCGCTGAAGTCGCCGGCCGACCTGGACGCCGCGCGGGACCTCGTGCTCCGGCACGCCGCGCCCACCGCGAAGGAGCAGCAGTGACCCGTCCCACCCTGACGCAGTCCAGCGGTGCCGCGCACAGCCGGATCCTCGGTCTCGGAGGCGCACGCGGCGAGCGCGTCGTGCCGAACGACGAGCTGGTCGGCCCGATCGACTCGTCCGACGAGTGGATCCAGCAGCGCACCGGCATCGTCACCCGACGCCGGGCCGGCGCCGACGTCTCGGTGCTGGACCTCGCCGAGGAGGCGGCCCGCGCCGCGATCGCCGACGCAGGACTGACCGGTGCGGACATCGACGCGGTGATCCTGTCGACCGTCACCTACTTCCACCAGACGCCGGCCGGCGCTGCGATCGTCGCCGACCGGATCGGCGCGACGCCGGCCGCCGCCTACGACATCTCGGCGGCGTGCGCGGGCTACTGCTACGGCATCGGCCAGGCCGACGCCCTGGTCCGGGCCGGAGCCGCGCGCAACGTGCTGGTGATCGGCGCCGAGAAGATGAGCGAGTTCGTCGACCCGACCGACCGGTCCATCTCGTTCCTGCTGGGCGACGGCGCCGGTGCCGTCGTCGTCGGTCCGTCGGACTTCCCCGGCATCGGCCCGACGGTGTGGGGGTCCGACGGCGGGCAGTCCCAGCTGATCCGGCAGACGCACTCGTGGCTGCAGTGGCGCGAGGACTCCTCGCTCGGCTGGCCGACGCTGCGGCAGGAGGGTCAGTCGGTGTTCAAGTGGGCCGTCTGGCAGATGGCCCCGATCGCGCAGAAGGCGCTGGACGCCGCCGGCGTGACGGCCGACCAGATCGACGTCTTCGTGCCGCACCAGGCGAACATGCGGATCATCGACCTGCTGATCAAGCAGCTGAAGCTGCCCGAGACCGTCGTGGTCGGACGTGACATCGCCGACACCGGCAACACGTCGGCCGCCTCGATCCCCCTGGCGACGGAGCGTCTGCGCCGCGAGGGCAAGGCGAAGTCCGGCGACCTGTGCCTGCAGATCGGCTTCGGCGCGGGGCTGGTGTACGCCGCCCAGGTCGTCGTGCTGCCCTGACGCCGTCGCGACCCGCTGTAGGTTTCGTCCGACCCGCACCACCGACACGAGGAGAACCCCCATGGCGTACACCGAGCAGGAGATCCTGGCCGGCCTGGCCGAGATCGTCAGCGAGGAGACCGGCCTGCCGACCGACTCCGTCCTGCCCGAGAAGTCCTTCACCGACGACCTCGACATCGACTCGCTCTCGATGATGACGATCGTCACGCTGGCCGAGGAGAAGTTCTCGGTCACCATCCCCGACGACGAGGTCAAGAACCTCGCCACCGTCGGCGACGCCGTGTCGTTCATCGCCGGCGCACAGGCCTGATCGGCTCCGGCCGCTGTCACCGGCCGGTGCCGGCGCCCTCGGGGCCTGCACCGGCCGGTGACACCCCCGTCCCCCTCACGACCAGGAGCATCCGATGACACCCGTACCCGACGTCGTCGTCACCGGGATGGGGGCCACCACGCCCCTCGGCGGTGACCTCACCAGCACGTGGAACGCGGCGCTCGCCGGTGAGTCGGGGGCGCGACCCTTCGACAACGACTGGGTGGAGCGGTACGGGCTCCCCGTCACCTTCGCGGCCACCATCAAGGTGTCGCCGCGGGACGTCCTACCGGTGCCGGAGCTGAAGAAGCTCGACCCGTCGGCCCAGTACGCGATGATCGCGACGCGTGAGGCCTGGGCGGACGCCGGCTCCCCCGAGGTCGACCGTGACCGGCTCGGCGTCGTGGTGTCCTCGGGCATCGGCGGCATCTGGACCACGCTGGACGCCTGGGACACGCTGCGCGAGAAGGGCGCCCGCCGCGTCCTCCCGATGACCGTCCCGATGCTGATGCCGAACTCCCCGACGGCCTTCGTCTCGCTCGAGCTCGGGGCACGGGCCGGGGCGCACGCGCTGGTCTCCGCGTGCGCGAGCGGTGCGGAGGCGATCGGCTACGCCGTGGAGATGATCCGCAGCGGCCGGGCCGACGTCGTGGTCGCAGGCGGTACCGAGGCCTCGATCCACCCCATGCCCGTCGCGGCGTTCGCGGCGTCTCGCACCCTCTCGCTCCGCAACGACGACCCACAGGCCGCGTCGCGGCCGTACGACGTCGACCGCGACGGGTTCGTGCTCGGCGAGGGCGCCGGCATCGTGGTGCTGGAGAGCGCCGAGCACGCCGCCGCCCGTGGCGCCCGGGTCTACGCCCGGATCGCCGGTGTCGGGCTGTCCTCGGACGGCTACCACATCACGTCGCCCGAGCCGAGCGGTGACGGCCAGATCCGCGCGATGAGCGCGGCGCTGAAGGACTCCGGCGTGGCGGCGCGGGACGTGGTGCACGTCAACGCCCACGCCACGTCGACCGTGGTCGGCGACCTGATCGAGGCGCGGTCCATCCGGGGCCTCCTCGGCGACGAGGCGGACCACGTGGCCCTGTCGGCCACCAAGTCGATGACCGGGCACCTGCTGGGCGGCGCGGGAGCGCTCGAGACGATCTTCACGGTGCTGGCGCTGCACGACCGCCAGGCGCCGCCGACGATCAACGTCGACAAGCCCGACCCCGAGCTGGTGCTGGACCTGGTCCGGTCCGAGCCTCGGCCGCTGCCGGACGGTCAGATCGCCGCGGTGAACAACTCGTTCGGCTTCGGCGGGCACAACGTGGCCCTGGTGATCACCTCCGCCTGACCGCGACCCCGCCTGACTGCGTCCCACGACGGGCGCCTGACGACCCAGGTCGTCCGGCGCCCGTCGTCGTTCTCGCCTCGGGAGACGCCTCGCCTGCTCGCGTCAGCCGACGCGGTGCAGCCAGCGGACGGGCGCCCCGGCACCGGCGTACCGGAACGGCTCGAGCTCGTCGTCCCACGCCTGCCCGAGCGCCAGGTCGAGCTCGGCACGGAGCCGGGCGGCGTCGCCGGCGTGCTCCAGCGCAGCACGGATGCGGTCCTCCGGCACGACGATGTTGCCGTGCACGTCCGTCGCGGCGTGGAAGATGCCGAGCTCGGGCGTGTGGCTCCACCGCGCGCCGTCGGCGCCGTGGCTCGCCTCCTCGGTCACCTCGTACCGCAGGTGCGCCCAGCCGCGCAGAGCCGACGCGAGCCGTGCGCCCGTGCCCTGCGGGCCCTGCCAGGACAGCTCCGCCCGGTAGAAGCCCGGCCCCGCCGGCTGCACGGTCCAGTCCATGCTGACGCGCACCCCGAGCGTGTTGCCGGCCGCCCACTCGACGTGGGGGCACAGCGCGCGGGGTGCTGAGTGCACGAAAAGAACACCGCGGGTCAGAGCACCGGCCATGTCATCCTCCTGGGCGGATCGAGGTTCGCCTTCCCCAACGACCTCGCTCAGCACCCAGGAGACTTCGTGGCGCTCGCGGCGTACGGGGCCAGCATGCCTGACGACACACCGGCTGCGCCAGCGCGAGCGCGGCGCGCCCCGCTCCGAGCGGCTACAGCTGCTCGCGGATCGCGCGCATCGCCTTCTTGCGCACGGACCGCTCGAGGCGGTCGAGGTACAGCATCCCGTCTAGGTGGTCCACCTCGTGCTGCAGGCAGCGGGCCATCAGCTCGGTGCCCTCGACCACCACCTCGTGGCCGTCGAGGTCGGTACCGACCACCCGCGCGTACCAGGCGCGCCGCGTGGGGTACCAGAGGCCGGGCACCGAGAGGCAGCCCTCGTCGCCGTCCTGGTACTCGTCCTCCGACAGCTCGACGATCACGGGGTTCAGCACGTAGCCGATCTCGTCGTCGATGTTCCACGAGAAGGCGCGCAGGCTCACGCCGATCTGGTTGGCAGCCAGGCCGGCACGTCCCTCCTGGTCGACGGTCTCCAGCAGGTCCTCCACCAGCCCGCGGACTCGGGCGTCGATGGTCGTCACGGGGTCGCACGGGGTGCGCAGCACGGGGTCGCCGACGATCCGGATCTCACGCAGGGCCATGGCTCGATCCTCCCATGAAGCGACGCGGCGCCGGTGAGCCGCCCGACTGCGTCGCTGCCCGGATGTGACGCACCAGACGAGGCGAGGCGCGAGTCCCGGCCCTTTCGCGGAGTACGGTGTCTTTGTACTGACTGGTCAGTGTGAGAGAGGTCCCCGTGAACACCGACGCACGCCATCTGCCCGACACCACCGCCGTCGCGTCCGCGCCCCGGGAGGTACCGCCTGCCGTCCGGGCCACGGGACTCGCGCTGCACGGCAGCAGGGGCACCGTCTACGGACCCCTGGACCTCGAGCTGCCGAGCGGCGGGCTCGTCGTGGTGCAAGGGCCGCAGGGCGGCGGGCGGTCCAGCCTGCTGCTCACGCTGGCGGGCCGCATGGTGCCCGACGCCGGGTCGCAGCTGGAGGTCCTGGGCGAGCCGCTCCCCCGTCGGCGGCGGGCGGTGCAGCGACGGGCCGCCGTTGCGGGCTTCGCCGGTATCGACGACCTCGACGGTTCGGTGACGGTCGGCGCGACCGTGCGCGAACGGCTGGCGTGGCTGCGGCCGTGGTGGGCGCGCTCGCCGCGGGTCGACCAGGCCGACTTCGGCCGGCTGGCGGCACCGGTGTTCGGACCGCGGCCGCTCCCCCAGGTCGACACCCTGGTCTGGGACCTCGACGAGGTCGACGCCATGCTGCTGCGCGTCACGCTGGCGATGGCGCAGACACCGGACCTGTTGCTGGTGGACGACGTCGACCAGGTCCACGACAGCACCCGGCGCCAGACGGTGTGGAGCTGCCTCGAGGCGCTGACGGCGTCCGGCACCACCGTCGTCGCCGCCGTCGCCTCCCTCGACGAGCTCGCGCGGATGCAGTGGACGTCACCACCGACGCGGGTGGCGCTCTCCTCCGGTCCGCACGCCGTACCCGCCGCCGCCTGACCCCCGTCTGCTGCGCCACACCCCCGACCACCCTCCTGAGGACTGTGATGACCTCCCTCACCTCCACCGGCACCGAGCTGCGCCGGTTCCGCCACGGGCTGCTGCCCAAGCTCGCGATCGCCGCGATGGTGCTGGTGCCGCTGCTGTACGGCGCCCTCTACCTGTGGGCGTTCTGGGACCCGACCGGGCACCTCGACCGCCTGCCCGTCGCCCTGGTCAACTCCGACGTCGGCGCCGTGCGCGACGGCGCACCGGTGCACGCGGGAGACGAGGTCACCACGGCGCTGGTCGACTCCAAGGCGCTCAAGTGGGTGCGCACCGACGCCGGGGACGCCGCCGCGGGTGTGCGGGACGGGCGCTACTACTTCGCGCTCACCGTCCCGGCCGACTTCTCCGCCTCCGTCGTGTCCGCCGGCGGGAGCGAGCCGCACCCCGCCCAGCTGCAGGTGACGTACGACGACACCAACTCGTTCCTGGCCACCACGCTCGGCCGCAGCGCGATGGCGCAGGTGTCCGACGCCGTCCGGGCGACGATCGGTCAGCAGGCGGCCGACCAGGTGCTGGTCGGGCTCGGGTCGGCGCGTGACGGCTTCGCCCGCGCGTCGGACGGTGCGCTGACGCTGCAGGCGGCGGCCGGGACGCTGTCGTCGGGCGCGCACCAGGTGGCCTCCGGTGCCGATGCCGCGGCCGGGGGCGCCGCGAGCCTGGCCTCCGGCAGCGCGGCAGCAGCGAGCGGGTCGGCCACGCTCGACAAGGGGGCGCACGCCCTGGCCGACGGCACCTCGACGCTCGCCACGGGCGCGCAGGCCACCGCCTCGGGGGCACGGACGCTCGCGGACGGTGCCGCCCGGCTCGCCGACGGCAGCGCGACGGCGGCGACGTCGGCGGGCGCGCTCGCCACCGGCGCGGCGCAGGTGTCCGCCGGCGTCACGAGCACCGCGGGACAGGTGTCCGCGCTGGCGACGCAGCTCGGAGACCTGTCGGGGGGCCTCACCTCCGTCATGACGTACCTCGCCGCCCGGGCACCGGTGGACCCGACCGCGGCCGCGCTCCTGAGCGGGATGCAGAAGGACGCCGCCGCACTGCCCTCGGCCTCCCAGCTCTCGCAGACCACGGAACAGCTGTCCCAGCTGCAGGCGGGCGCGAGCAAGGTCGCCGGCGGTGCGGCTCAGCTCAGCACCGGACTGGGCACGCTGAGCACGTCTGCCTCGCAGCTCAGCTCCGGAGCCGCTGCCCTGGCCGGCGGGACGGCGCAGGTGTCCGGCGGAGCGGTGTCGGCCGCCGCCGGGGCGCACGACCTCGCGGCCGGCGCCGACCAGCTCGCTGCCGGCACCGCGACGCTCGCGACGGGCGCGACCACGCTCGCCGGCGGCACGAGCACCCTGGCGTCCGGCGCGTCGCGCGTCGCCGCAGGCTCGGACCAGCTCGGAGCCGGCTCCGCCACGCTGGCGGGCGCGCTGCACAGCGGCGCTTCGTCCATCCCGGCGGACGACCCGGGGACGCAGGCGGCGCGCGCCGCGACGCTCAGCACCCCGGTCCGGCTGACGAGCACCGACGTGCACGCCGCCGCCGGCTTCGGCGAGGGGTTCGCGCCGTTCTTCATCCCGCTCGCGCTGTTCGTCGGCTCCCTGATCACCTGGCTGCTGCTGCGGCCGCTGCCCTCGCGGGCGCTGGCCACACCGGCGTCGGGCTGGCGCGCGACGTTCGCCGGGTTCCTGCCGGCGATGGTGATCGGCGTCGCGCAGGTCGCGGTGATGCTCGCCGTCATCCACTGGGGGGTGGGGCTGCAGCCCGCATCCGCGGTGGGCACCGTCGCGTTCACCCTGCTCGTCGTCGCGGCGTTCCTCGCCCTGCAGCAGATGCTGGTGGCCGTGCTCGGTCCCGCCGGGGGCAAGGTGGCGGTCCTGGCGCTGCTGATGCTGCAGCTCGCCTCCTCCGGTGGCACCTACCCGGTGCAGACCACCCCCGCCTTCTTCCAGGCGGTGCACCCGTGGCTGCCCATGAGCTACGCGGTCAGCGGGCTGCGTGAGGTGATCACGGGCGGCGCCGACGGGCGGCTGCTGGTCGCGGTGCTGGTGCTGGTCGGGGTGCTGGTCGGGTCGCTCGCGATCACGGCGTGGCGCGCCGGTCGGATGCGCACGTGGACCCTGTCACGCCTGCACCCCGTGCTGTCGATCTGACAGGCTTCCGCACATGGCAGCCACGAGGGACCACATCGTCTCGGCAGCACTCGCTCTCGTGGCGGACCGTGGCATCGCCGCGACGTCGATCGACGACATCGCGGCGGCCGCAGGCGTGGCCAAGGGCAGCGTGTTCTACAACTTCGGCAGCAAGTCGGCGCTCTTCGAGACGATCATCGCCGAGGGCGTCGCCCGGTTGACGGCCGCGCTGCAGGCGGCGAGCGACGGCCTGACCGGTCGGGCGGCCGTCGAGGCGATGGTGACGCAGCTGCTGGTGCACATCCGCGACCACCCCGACTTCGCCAAGCTGGCGGTCGCCGAGGTGTTCCGGACGGGACGTCAGTGGCAGGAGTCCATCCGCAACATCCGCGAGGACTCGATCGGCGCGTTCCGCACCGTGGTGGCGCAGGCGTGGCCCGAGCGGGACGCGACGCTCACCGCGGCCGCGTTGTTCGGTGCCACGGTGATCACCGGCCTCGAGTGGCTCGTCTTCCAGCCGGAGCGGTCGCTGGAGGACGTCCGGGACGCCGTGCTCGCCACCATCCGGTGACCCGCTGACGCACGAACGCCGGTGGTGACCTTCGCGGTCACCACCGGCGTTCGACTGCTGTGCGGGTTCTCGGTCGACGCGACCGGGAGGCTCAGTCCGCCACGCGCTGCTGGGGGACACCCTCGAGCAGCTGACGGACCTCGTCCTCGTGGAAGCGGCGGTGCCCGCCGAGCGTGCGGACCGCGGAGAGCTTGCCCGCCTGCGCCCACCGGGTGACGGTCTTCGGGTCGACCCGGAACATGACCGCGACCTCACCAGGGGTGAGGAGTGCGCCCTGCGGGAGCGTGGTGTGGGTGGTTGCCATCTGTGGCACTCCTTGTCGTTCGGTAGCTCGGCTGACCTGCGTGGGTCCCGTGGCTTTGCGTCCCCGCCTTGCGGTGGGTTTGCCGTTTTTCGCTGACAGCAGGGGACTATGCCCGAAAACAGGACATCTGCGCAACAACCGCCCTCTCTACGCACCGCCGATACCGGGTGAAATGTGCGCAGCGGTAGCCTGCCCTCGCACCAGGGGCAGTAGCTCAGCCGGTCAGAGCAGCGGACTCATAATCCGTCGGTCGTGGGTTCAAGCCCCACCTGCCCCACCCGCCACCCACCCACGGCCCTGCCCGCGACGCCGCCCCGCGGCCCCGCAGCCGGCACGCACGGAGGTATCGATGCCCCGCCTCTCCCACCGTCCGCCCGCCGACGTCCGCCGGCGGCTCGACCTGACGCACGGGGACGCCCTGCTGGTCGCCGTGCGGATGACCGACGAGCGGTGGGCGGTGGCGAGCCGTCGGGCGCTGCACCTGGTGCCAGTCGTCGGTGAGGTGGCGCACGTCCCGTGGTCGGCGATCGAGCGGGGCACGCTCGACACCGCCAGCCACACGCTGACGGTGCACTGGGTGACGGGGGCGACGGCGGCCATCGAGCTGCCGGAGGACGCCGACGGGAAGGCGTTCGCCCGCACGTTCCGGGAGCGGGTCCAGCAGTCGGTGGTGCATGCGACGACCGTGACGGTCCCCGGTGGTGGGCAGGTGCAGGTGGCGCTGCGGCGTGGGGAGGACGGCGAGCTGTTCACGCAGGTGCTGGGCGGCCCGCGCGTCGACCTGTCGGACCCGCAGGTGCGGCGTCTGCTGGACGAGGCCGAGGCGCGGGTGCGCGAGGCCGCCGGGCTCCCCTGACCGGCACCGGGACGGCCTCCCGCGTGTCGGGGCGCCGCCGGCCGGCTGATACAGTTCTGCCCACGATCCCCCGTAGCTCAATTGGCAGAGCATCCGACTGTTAATCGGAGGGTTGCTGGTTCGAGTCCAGCCGGGGGAGCCCTTCCCCACCATCCGGATCGCCGGGGTTGCTCGCCCCCGTTTCCAGCCACACGAGCGGCACTCCGGTGCGCAGCGCCCACAGCCGCAGCGCACCGCGGCGCGGGCTGACGTGCCCACGCTCGTAGTTCGTGATCGTGTTCCGCGACACACCGAGGTCTGTCGCGAAGTCCGCCGTCGAGATGCCGGCCGCCTCGCGTGCCTTGCGCAACCGGTCGGCGAGCGTCCATTCGGGGATGCCCCCCGGGACTAGTTCCGTGGTCATGGTCCAAGTTTGGCCCTAGTCGCGCGATCGCGCAATGCCCTCCCCTGTTCGGCGTGGCGTCCTTGCGCTAGGCCCAACTTTGGCCCCATGATCCTGTGCCATGCCCAAGGTTGACCCGCTCACAATGGCCGAGGTCGTCGCCAAGTTCGGGGGCTCGCGCAAGCGGGTGCGCCTCCTGATGAGCCGCGGCGTGCTGACGCCCGTGCAGAAGTTGCCCGGCAAGACCGGCGCCTACCTGTTCGACCGCGACGCTGTCGAGACGCTGGCAACGAAGCGGGCGGCGTCCTGATGGGCCGCGGGCGTGGCGTCACGGCGCTGATCCCCGTCAAGGACACCGAGGCCGAGACGAAGCGCGAGCGGGTGGAGGACCTGCGGCACGAGCTGCAGGTGATTCGCGCCGAGCGCGAGTTCGTCTCGCTGGACCAGGTGGCCGTCGAGCTCGTCGAGCGCGGGTGGCACCGGTGAACGAGTCCAGCAAGCGCCCTCACATCGTTCTCATCTGGTCCAACGACATCCGGAGCCACTACCAGGCCCGGTGTGAGGACTGCGAGTGGAAGGGCTCGGAGGTTGCCTTCCACAGCAAGGCTCAGGCCGAGCGCCTGACGCACAAGTCGGCGGCCGAGCTGGTGGACCGGTGAGCGACGACCTCGAGCTGTTCCGGGCTCGCGAGGCGGTCGCCGCGGCCGCGTGCAACGGCGATCGGTACGCGAAGGAGCGTGCCGAGCAGAAGACGACGGGCGTCCTCCCCCTCCGGAACGTGTGTCACGTCCTCGAGGGGTTCGACGGCAAGCCGCGGGTGGTGCTCGCGTGAGCACGACCTCGCCGACCTTCGCGAGCGCGATCGACGCGTGGCGTGAGTGCCGGGACGCCTACGCGCTGCACCTCGAGGCGGCCTACGAGGCGGCCGACAAGGCCTGCCGCGGCGTGCTGCTGAACCGCCGTGGTCGGGTCGCTGGCATCTCGTCGGAGTCGCTGTTCCTGGGGAACCGGGTGCGCGCCTACGCGTACGCCTCGGACGAGCTGGTCGAGCACTGGAGCGAGCACCCGCGCGTGACGTTCGCCGAGTTCGAGCGCCAGTGGAGCCGGGCATGAGCCGCGGCGCGCTGATCGTGCGCGGCACCGTCCGGTTCGCGTTCTGGACCGTCGCCGGCGCTGTCCTGCCAGGCTCGCTGTGGCTCGCGGGGTGGCTGGTGAGCCACACGTGACGCGCTACCCCTACAGCGCGGCCGGGCCGCTCGTGATGCGTCGTCGCGCGATCCGTGAGGCGCAGCGGCGCGCCGAGCGGATGGGCTGGCCCACGGTCGTGCAGGAGCTCGCGGCTGCCGTTGCGGTCCTGCTGCTCGCCGTTGTGTGCGCCCTCCTGGGGAGGTTCGCCTGATGGACGACGCGATCGACGAGACGGTGCGAGCGTTCGTGCTAGACGCGATGGCGCGGCAGGCGCAGCGTGAGCGGGACCGGGTCCTGGCGGGGTTCCGCCGACTGCTGGTCCTGGTGCTCGCCGTGGCCGCGATCGCGGGCGGTTGCACGGCCTGGCTGGTGCACGCGTGAGCGGGCACTGTGAGGTGCTGGACGTCGACGGCTACCCGATCCGCGTGCAGCTCACTGCTCCGCTGACGGACCAGGAGTGCGCCGCGCTGGTCGAGTTCGCCCGCCTGGTGCGCTCCACGCTCACCGACAAGCCCGCGTACAGCGCGCCTAAGGGCCGGTGAGGCCGGCCCCGCTCGCCGCACTCCTGGACAACGACTCACCCGCCCCCGGGCGGGCTTTTGTCGTGCCCGCGGGCGGGTGGCGGGTGCGTCCGACGCGCCGGCGCGAGCGGGCGCGCAGCGTCTACATGCGCGCGGTGCCGGAGGGCTCGTCACGAGCTGCGTCCCAGGTCGCCTTCCTGACGGCGGTGCGCGAGGCGCCGGCCCTGGCGGGGCTGCGGGCGGACCGGTGGGCCACGGTGTGGGCGATCGCGCAGCAGCTCGCCTTCTCGGCCTCCTGGGAGACGATGACGAGCCGTCCGACCTGGTCCCTGCTGTCCGAGCGGTCGGGCCGCTCACGGTCGACTGTGGCCCGCACGCTGGCCCTCCTGCGGGCCGCTGGGCTGGTCGGCATCGTCGCGACCGGCCGCAGCGCCGGCTACCAGCCCGCCGCGCGGGACGCCGGCCAGGCGGAGGCCGCGGTGTACGTGCTGTGCACACCCAGCCCGCTGTCTGCTGTGGACGAAGATGACACCCCCACGGGCGCTAGCCCTGTGAGTGAAACTCACCCCCCGCATGCGCACGCGAGCAACGGCTCGTCGGAGCCGCTGCGCGGCCCTCAGTCCGGCGCCCCGGCGGCGCCGGCCGCGCCGGTCGAGCGGGACGACGTCCCAGGGCGGGTCACGGACACTCCGCAAGAGCCACGGCGCCCTGACTGGCGCCTAGCGCAGGCCGACGAGCTGCGCAACCGGGTGCCGGTGCTGCGCCGGATCAGTACCCGGCACGTGGCTGCGATCGTCCGGGAGTTCGCCCTGGCGGGCTGGTCGACGACCGAGCTCGTGAACGCACTGGACCGGCGTCCCGACGGCACCGGGTGGGCGCACGACGGAGCCGCCGGCGTCGGGAACGTCGGCGCGTGGGCCACCTACCGGCTCGCGGCGTGGCGCAGCTGCGGTGTGGTCCTGCCGTCGCCGGCACAGCTCGAGGCCGCGGCCGCGGTCGAGCGGCGGGCCCGGCAGCGTGCGGAGCGTGAGGCGGCCGCGGTGTTCGCCCCGGTCGAGCGTGAGCAGTCCCCGGCCCTGGCCGCCATCCGGGCGCACCTGGCCGGCATCCCCCGGAGGACCCGATGAGCCTGAGCGTCACCACCACAACGACGGTTCGATCCACGACGGGCGATGTCGAGGGTGATCCGAACGCGTGGGGAACCTGGGAGCACGTGGTTGTCCTCGAGGAGCACCAAGACGAGCCGCTGACCCTGTCCGAGCTCGCCGAGCTCGTCGCCACATGCCAGCGGATGGGGATGCCGGACGACACGCAGACGTCGCTCTACGGCGGTGTCGAGGTCAAGTGGTCGTGGCGGTCCCGGTGAGCGTGCGGGTGGAGTTCGCGGATCCGGCGGACGTCGTGCGGTGCGTGGAGGCGCTGCTCGAGCACGCCGACGCGATCGCCCAGGACGCGCCGCTGCTCGCGCGGCGGTGCCGCGCGATCGCGGACCAGCTGGGCGACGAGCTCGACGGCCTGCCGGTCCCGTCAGGAATACACCGGGGTGTATCGCGCGAAACGGGGTCGCGTGCCTTGACCGACTAGCAGCTGGTGGCGACGCTCGGCCCTGTCACGCCTGGTGGGGCCATGCGTGCCGATGAGCGGCCCGGCCCCACCGAGCTCGCTCGTCGGCGCGCACGGCCTCATCCGGCTCCTGTTCCCCGGATCCCGGAGCGCGCAATGAGCGTCAAGTCCCTGCTGCTGACCGCGGGCATCGCCCTCGTGGTCGTCGTCGCCTACGAGAAGTCCAAGGGGAAGCTCCCCGCGGTGAAGTTCGGCGCCTGACCATGCCGCGCCCCCCAAGCAGCTCGCCTTCTGGCTGGCCGTCGGCGGTGTGTCGCTGATCGCGCCGGTCCTGTTCAACCTCGCCGCGGACCGCCTGGGCGGCACCGTTCCGGGGCTCAAGACCCTCAACGACTACGTCACCCGGAGGAACGGCTGATGCCCACCACGACGTCCCCGACGACCGCCCCGGCCCGCTACATGCAGGGCATCGCGGTCCCCGCCTCGAGCGTGAACCCGACGGAGTTCTTCCGTCGCACGCGCCGGCACATCCTGCAGGAGAAGACGTTCTCCTACACCGGCCAGACCCAGGACGTGGTCGAGCTGCGCAAGTCCGACATCCTCTCGGGTGTCACCATCCGCTTCTCGGGCAACATCAACGTGGTCCCGGGCACCGGCACCGTCGCGTCGCTGGCCCGCTGGCCGTACGACTTCCTCAAGACCATCCAGTTCACCGCGAACGGCGCCTCGAACGTCATCAACGCCTCGGGCCTGAAGCTGAAGGTCCGCCAGATGATGAAGCGCGGCGAGCTCACGGACCGCGGCGTGGTCCAGACCGTCGGCGGCGCGTCCAAGACGCAGGGCACCCTGGCCCTGGCGTCCGAGTCCTGGGGCGTCGGCTCCAACACCTCGGCCCTGGCGAACGGCAACTACTCGATCGACCTCGAGTGGTTCCTCCCGGTCGCTGAGGACGAGATCGACCTCACCGGTGCGATCTTCCTCGCCACCTCGAGCTCGGACCTGACCCTCACGCTGAACTACGCGCCGATCGCCGAGCTGTTCGCCCTGACCGGCAACGGCGCGGTGACCCTGACCGGCAACTTCCAGGTCATCTCCCAGAAGTTCAGCATCCCGGTCGGCCCCGACGGCCAGATCGTGGTCCCGGACCTCTCGGTGTTCCACTCGCTGATTCAGTCGCGCACCACCGCGCTGCAGAACGGCGAGAACGAGGTCCGCCTCGTCGGCCAGGGCGCCGGCAAGTCGCTGCTGCGGGTGTTCTACCAGCTGTGGAACGGCACCCCGACAGCGCCGGTCCCGATGACCGCGGCCAACTTCGGCAAGCAGTCCTGGCGCTACGCCAGCTCGGAGACCCCGGACGAGTTCATCGACGGAACCCACATGCGGGTGCACGAGGAGCGGTACTACGGCTCCGACGTCGGCGGGCTGTGGGGGGTGGGGTGCCACGACTTCGCCAACGAGAACCTGTTCCGCGACGTCGTCGACATGGGCACCACCTCCGAGCTGCGGCTCGTCTCGACCATCCAGTCCGGCGTGACGCTCGCGAGCCCCGCGCTCGAGTACGTCATCGAGTCGGTGTTCCGGGCCGGTCAGGCGGCCTGACCGATGGCCGCCGCCACCACGTGGGCGCCGTCCGGGCTCAACCGCTACGGCCTGAGCCCGGACGCGCCGACCACCACCGCGCAGTCCGAGCTGCACGCGGTCGCGTCCCCCGGTGTGGGTGACGCGGCCGCGGGGCAGCTCCTGAACCCGGAGAACCCGCTGCTCTGGTTCGGCGTCATCGCCGCGATCACCCTCGGGCTGGCCGCGTTCTCCACGTCCGTACGTGTCGGCCCCGCCAAGGCCGCGCTGTCCCTCGGGAAGTGAGCCCCACCATGAGCGAGACCACCACCGCCCCCGTCGCGGCCGTGGGGGACGTCATCACGTTCACCTACACCGACCCGATGAACGGCCAGCAGTCCACCCGTCGCGGTGTGGTCGAGCAGGTCGGCGAGGCCGGGCACCTGATCGTGCAGCCCGTGGGGGACTACTTCCTGCAGGTCGCGCCCGCTGAGGTGCAGATCCCGACCGCCCCGGCGCAGCTCGTCGACCCGACGCCGGCCCCGGCACCGGTGACGGACCCGACGAACACCACCGTCCCGGCCTCCGCGCCGGCACCGGCGGACCCGTCGACCACGCCAGCGTCCGGCCCGACCAGCGACCCGACCACGGCCGCACCCGTCACCAGCTCGGACCCGGTCGTGCCGCCCACGACCGCACCGGTTGCCTGAGGGGTCGTCATGGCGTTCGCAGCCCCGCTCGAGGTCGCCGGGGGCGCTGCCGCATCGGAGGGTGCGGCAGCGACCCGGGCGGCTTCCGCGCGCTCGGCTGCGACCAAGGTCGGCGCCACCGGCGTCACGGTCCCGACCAAGACGGCCGCGGCCCGCGCTGACGAGCTCGTGAAGTCCGGGACCGGTCGCGGCCGTGCCCGCCGGGCCCTGGCCGACGAGTACGGGGCCACCGGTGGGCAGGCGGACGACCTGCTCGACGCGGCCGGCACCCGCAACCCCCCGGCCCCGACCCCCGACGAGCCGGCCCCGCCGGCGGGCCCGGCACCGCGCAGCTCGAGCAACGGGGTGCAGGTCCCCCGGGCGGTGTCCCGCGCGGCCGCGTCCAGCGGCGGCCTGATCCTCGGCGGCCTGACCTACGTGCTCGCTCTGGTCTACCTGCGCGGCGGGTCCGCCGGGCTCAAGACGTGGCTGCGGGCCAAGTTCCTGAACAAGACCGGCGCCAGCACCCCCAAGGCCGACCACTCGAGCACCGCGACCACCCCCGGGGTCGGTAACGCCGGATCGGGGTTCACCCTCATCACCGGCGGCGGTGCCGGCGGAGCTGGGGCCGGCGTGGCCGGCTCGAGCTCGCCCACCACCAAGGCATCCGGGGGTGGCTGGTGAACCCCGGCGGTGTGGTCCTGGTCGTGCTCGGCGTGTGGGTCCTGGCCCAGGTGCTCGCCGGTGACGCCCTGGGCCGGCTCAACGTCATCCCCTCGGCAGGTGCGTGATGGGCGGCACCCTCTCGTGGGCGTTCGGCGCGTGGCTGGGGCTGATCGCCCTGCAGGCCGCTACCAGCCCCTCCGCACCCGCGCGCATCTCCCAGGCGTTCGCCGGCGCCAACGCGCTGCTGACCCGGGCCCTGGACCCGAACGTTCCCGCGATCCCCGACCTCCGAACGAAGTGAGGACCCCATGTTCCGTCAGGCACTGAAGTACGGAGCGGCGCTGATCGCGCTGTACCTCGTCGTGGCCAACAGCTCCGGATTCGGGACCGCGATCGACGCGGGCGCGAAGGGTGGCATCGGGCTGACCAAGGCCCTGCAGGGTCGGAGCTGACGCCGTGAGCGCCCGCACCGACGCGGCCGCGGCGGTCAACCAGACCACCGACCCGATCGCGACCTACCACATCGACCCGCGCGGCTGGTCGTTCTTCGCGCGCCTGTCGGGGTTCGTGCAGCGGTCCAACGCCGGCACGAACGGCTCCCACGTCTACGCCGCACAGCCGATCTTCACCGGGTACGCCGCCCCGCCGCAGCAGTACACCGGCATGGCGCCCCTCGGCCTGGCCGCCCCGGTGATCGACCGCACGGCGACCCTGCAGGACCAGAAGGAGTCCAGCCCGCTCAACGACACGGCGCTTCGGATCTTCGCTGAGCGGCTGGCTCGGGGGCGGCGATGAACCTCGCATCCCTCAGGGCCGGCCTGACGAAGAACAAGACGCCGCTGATGGCCCTCGGGGCCGTCGCCGTGGCGGGCCTGGCCTGGCGTGCCCGCTCGCAGGCCAAGACCCCCGGCAGCAGCGGGACCACCTACAGCACGGGCGCCGGCAGCACCTCGCCCACCCCGTACTCCTACGCGCCCACCTCCGGTGGCACCTCCTACGACTCGACCGCGTCCGACGTCTACAACGCGATCCAGCCGGAGCTCGAGCAGCTGCAGCGCCTCTACTCGAGCGTCCCCGTGCCCGGCACGCCCACGACACCGGCCCCGTCCCCCTCGTGGACCGCATCGGAGACCGACCCGCGCCGGCAGCAGATCATCACCGACTACCAGTCGCAGCTCGGCCGCGAGCCGACGCGATCGGACGTCAACTGGTGGGACAACAGCGGGAAGAACCTCGCCGACATCCACGCCCTGATCGGCCAGTCCGCTGAGGCACAGGCTGCCAAGTGACCTACCTCATGGGTGCCGACACCACCGCGACCCCGACGGCCAACGCCGCGGACGCGGCGATCGCCTACGCCCGCGCGCAGCTCGGCAAGCCCTACGTGTGGGGCGCCACCGGCCCCAACGGCTTCGACTGCTCCGGCCTGGTCCAGGCCGCCTACAAGTCCGCCGGGGTGAACCTGCCGCGCACCACCTACCAGCAGATCCTGTCCGGCTCGCTGGTGTCCAAGGCCGACCTGCAGCCCGGTGACCTGGTGTTCCCCGACATCGGCCACGTCCAGATCTACACCGGCGGGGGGAACATCATCGAGTCCCCCAAGCCCGGCGCCGTCGTCGTCGAGCGGCCCATGTGGGGATACTTCTCCGCCCGCCGCGTCACCGCCCCCGGCAGCTCGACGTCCTCCGGCACCGGCACCACCGGATCCGGCGCGTCCTCGAGCTCGGGCGGCGGGATCGCAGGGTTCGCCGCGTCGACCGTCAAGGGCCTGACCAACCTGGTGAACCCCACCAGCTGGGCCTCCGACGCGCAGACCATCGCGCTGAAGGTCGCCGTCGTCGGCGCCGGCCTGGCGCTGGTCCTCATCGGCGCGACCAAGCTCGCCGCCCCCGCCGTCACCAACACCCTTGGGAGCCTCACGTGAGCTGGCAGGACGACCTCACCCGTGTGATCGGCGAGCTGCCGCTCGCGTTCGAGAAGATCCGCACCGAGCTGGCCGAGGGGGTGCAGCAGTACCAGAACGCCGTCCGGCTGCGCGGCGCCCGCTACGTGCCGATCGGCACCGGCGGCCGGCCCCTGGTCTACGCGGGCCCTGGGCGGCTCGTGGGCTGGTCCCTGCACGCCACCGGCGGCGCCGTGACCGTCGTCCTGCGCGACTCCCGCGACGGCGGCGGCGACGCGATCGGCGCCATCGAGCTCGCCGCCGGCACCTCCCAGACAGTCCCCGCCCCCGGCGGCGGTGTGTCGTTCGTCGAGGGCCTGTTCGCCGTCGTGAGCGGCGCCGGCACCCTCGAGGGGTCCGTCTGGCTCGGGGCGGTCGACTGATGTCCCAGCTGCTAGCCACGATGCTCTCCACGGGCGGCGGGGTCGCCGTCGTGGGCGTCGTCCTACTCCTGAAGGTGCTCTTGGGTGACCGCCGCGCGGACCGTCGTATCGAGGGCTACATCCACTCCCTCGAGGTGCAGATCCGCGACCAGGGCGACCGCATCCGGGTGCTAGAGGCGTGGAAAGAGGCCGCCTCGAACACCATCACCAGCGCCGGCCTGCCGCTGCCGACCGTGATCGCTGTCCCCACCCCGCACACCGCCACCGATCGGAGCTGAACGCCATGAAGCGTCCCGACATCGCCACCCTCGCCCTCGTCGCCCTGTGCGTCGTCGCGATCGCCGTCCTCGCCGCCCTCAAGGTCGACATCCCGCCCGTGCTCAGCACGATCGGCCTCGTGGGTGCCGGCGGTGCCGTCGGCATCGCACTGCCCACCGCCGCGAACCCCGCGCAGACCGTCGTCTACACCCCCGCACCCGCCCCCGCCCCGGTCGTGCCCGTCCAGGCATCCGTCCCGGCCGCCGTCACGTACTCGCAGGCCCCCGCCGGGGCGACCGTGACGACCACCACCGGCGGCGTCACGTCCACGTTCCCCCCCGCGGGTGAGTGATGGCCCGCCCCGTCGTCACTGACCGGCGCACCGCCCTGGTCGCCGGCCTGCTGTGCGTCGTGGCCGGCTCCTGGCTGCTGTCCCAGGCGTTCGAGGCCCGCGGCCGGAGCCGGCCCCTGTGGGCACGGATCGTCACCGCGGCGTCGTGACCCGTGTCGTTCATCGCCCCCCAGCAGGTCATCACCCCGGCCTCGAGCTGGACCGTCACCGACTACATCACCCGGTCCGCCCGCTCGAGCGCCGCGGCCGCCGGCGTGTGCCAGGTCCAGCTGCCAGAGCTCGACCAGAACCAGCTCTGGCTCATCACGCACGCCGTGGTGTCATGCACCTCGAGCACCCCGACCACGGTCCGGTGGTACGCGGGCAGCGTGCTCGACCTGAACCTGCTGGACGGGTCCGGCTCCGGCAACTTCGACATCGCCGACTGGCCCAACGGGCTGCAGCTGCAGCCCACCACGTCGCTGATCGTCCAGTGGACCGGTGCCAGCGCCGGCGCGATCGGCACCGTGACCCTGCAAGCTCGCACCCTGCGCCGGTGACCCCATGGGCTTCCGCAACCCGCTCCTGACCCTCGCCGCCTCGCAGATCACCGCCGGGACACTGCGAACCGGGGTGATGATCGCCGCAGACCAGGTCCTGGCCGGCACGCTCGTCGGGTCGACCATCGAGACGGCCCTGTCCGGCCGGCGGGTGCAGATCACCGCCCCCCAGACCAACCCCCTCGCTATCGAGGCCTTCTCCGGTGACTCCCAGGAGACCGCCTCCGGCGGGATGCTCGCCGACGTCGAGCTGGCCGTGCCCGCGAACCCCCCAGGCGACCAGGGGCGGCTCCTGCTGCGCGCGAACAAGATCGGCAGCGGCACCGGCGCCGCCGAGCTGCGGCTCTACTCCTCGAGCCGGGACAACCTCACCCCCACCCGCGCGTCCCTGACCGCCACCAACCTGTACCTCATCGGGACCGTGATCGCCCCCACCCTCAGCGACCCGATTCTGAGCGGCTACCGGATCCGCCAGGCGTCCGCCGTCGTCACCACAGACGTCGCCGGGAACGTCGACGTCCCCTACGGCACCCCGTTCCCCAACTCGACGATCAACGTCGTCGCGATCAACGGGGACGGCACCTTCTCCCCGACCTTCACCACGGTGCAGATCACCAACCTCTACCCCGACCGGTTCCGCTGCCGGGTGCTGAACGCCGCCGGGAACGGCATCGGCTCCGCACCCATCCGGATCAACTACATCGCCTGGGGGAACTGATGCCCACCATCACCAACGGCGCCCTGCCGGACACCCTGCTCGTGGCCGCGTCCGGCTCCCCCGACGGGGGCCGGCTACGCTCCGGCACCGCCTCCCGCTGGGACGCCGTACGGGCCGCGGTCGCCGCCGCCTACGGGTGGACCCCCGCCCCGATCGCCGGCGGCACCTACCGGCCCCTCGCCGACCAGGAACGGCTGTTCCTGCAGCGGTACACCCCCGCCACCACCGGCGGCGGCCCGTTCGGCGACGTCCGCAGCTGGGCCAGCGTCCGCTACGTGCGGACCTCCGGCGCCCCCGCCGCGATCCCCGGCACCTCGAACCACGGCTGGGGCACCGCCATCGACGTCGACGGGCTGTCGACGTTCACCGCCACGAACTACGTGCAGCTCGCACCGATCGCGGCGGCGCACGGCTTCACGAACACCGAGGGCTGGCTGATCGGCGAGCCCTGGCACTGGGTCGACCAGGCCGACCCGGACAACCCACCCGCACCGACCATGGAGGACGACATGAGCTGGGACCAGCCGATGGCGAACGGCGACAAGAACCCCGACGGCAGCGACGTCATGGCCCCGGCCTGGACGCTGCTGCACGACGCGCGCGTGATGGCCGGCCAGGCCCTCGCCGCGATCGCCGCGCTACCTGAGTCCGTCTGGGCGAAGGGTGTCGACGGCGGAGCATCCGCCGAGGCCCGCCTCGCCGCGATCCAGACCATCGCCGAGCGGCTCGCCGCCAACCCCACCGGCACCACCGTGAACGTCGACGTCAACGCCCTCGCGATCGCGCTCGGCCCCGAGCTCGTCCGCGAGCTGGCCGCCACCCTCACGAAGGCCGCGACCGCGTAGACGCCCGCCAGACGCGACGAACGGGCCGCCCCGGTCCAACCACACCGGGTGCGGCCCGTTCGGCCGTCCTGGGGCAACCTCGCAGGCCGCCCGGATCCCTCAGTCCTCCGGAAGTGGTGGGCATCGGTAGAGCGCGTGCTCGTGGGCGACCCACAGGAGGAACCAGTAGGAGCCGCGCGCCCACGTCTTCTCGCACTCCTCGTGGAACCGGGCCGCCGGGTAGCCCATCGTCTTCGCCACCCGCTCCCGGTCGTCGGGGTTCGGCAGGTGGTAGATCGCGATGATGTCCGACTGGGCCAGGACCAGCGGGTTCACGTGCACCGGTCGTGGCCCGTCGAACAGCGCCGACGCGAGGTAGTGGCGGTTCTGCTGCAGCAGCCGGCGCATGTTCGGCCCCGTCTTCTGAGCCGAGGGCATGAATTCCCCCACCTCGCCGCACCAGACCATCGTCGGGTGGTCCTGCGGAAACAGGGCCATCCCTACCGCCCGGTCGAGGTCGTCGTAGTAGGTGGGCGACCCAGGGTCGGCCCGCCAGTACAGCGACCGGTGCGGCGCCCGCGGCATCCCCGGCGCCCGCATCGGCTCCGGCGGGTACTTCGCCGGCAGCGGCAGGTGCAGCGGCTCGGACGGCCCCGGGTCCGCGTCCCCGTTCACGTCGATCGTCAGCTTGTCGAACGGGTAGGACGCGAACAGGCGACGGTTGAACGTCGACTTCCCCGCCCCCTTACGCCCCCACGACGAGACCAGCGTCGGCTTGCTCGGATCGAGCACCGGAAGGTCGTGGTACCCCTCGAGCTCCACCGTCGGCTCGATCGGCCCCACCGGGGTCTGCTCGCTCACCGCCCCCACCGCTCTGCAGCAGCCTCCCGGCGGATCTCGTCCGTGAGGCGAACCACCTCCCGCGCGGCCTCGAGCTCGTCGCGGGTGTAGGTGTGATCCGGCCCGATCACCGCGAACGGGTCAGTCCGGCTCGTCGTCAGCGGCTGCGGCCGGCGCTTGAGCTGCGCGAGCTCGAGGGAACGCCCGGAGGCCATCAGGCACCGCCCCCGACGAGCTCGCGCACCTGCGCCGGTGTCATGAGCGGGAGCCGCTGAAACAGCGTCAGACCGCTCGAGCCCTGCACCTTGGTGTCCTCGTCGTAGCCCATCGCCAGCAGCTCGGCGATGGCGTCTCGCAGCTCGGCGAGCGTCATCGGGTCTCCGTTGCGGTAACCCACCCGCACGGTGCAGCTCGTCATGGCGTCCGTGATGACCTCGGACGCCATCAGTCGACCTCCGCCGTCGGGTCGTCCGGCGTCTCCTGCGGTGCGGTGCCGGACTGGGCGCGCAGCTGGTGCGCCGCGGCGAACCGGGCGGCCTGCTTCGCCGCGTACAGGGCGAGCCCGATCATGGCCGCGATCGCGTCCGCGACGTCGGGGTTACCGGCAGCGCCGAGCCCCCCGTGCCGGTGCACGATGTTCGTGACCGGGTCGCCGATCGCCTGGGCGTCGTCCTCGTCGGCCAGGTAGAGACCGACCTGCGCGGCCGCGTCCTCCCGGGCGAGCACCTGGTGCGCGATCGACCCGGCCATGAGCACCCCGTTGCGGATCGCCTCACGCAGCGTCCGCTTGGACAGGGCGCTAGCCGAGGATCCCCTCGAGGAAGTCCGGGGTCCGTCGCTCGGCTCGCCCGGCTCGTCGCTGGGCCATCCGGGCTCGGAAGGTGAGGCCCCCAGCTGGTCGCCGCTGCTCGTCGTCTCCTGGTCCGCCCACGGGCTCGGCAGGTCGCTCGGGCTCGCCAGCTCCGGCTCCTGGTCGTCCGGCTGCAGGAACGTCAGGCCGCGGCCGCCGCTCGGACGCACCTGCGGGCTGTCGACGGACGGGACGCTTGCTCTCGGTGCCATAGCTGCGGACCTCTCGCACTCGGTAGGGATCGTCGGCGCCGTCGTGCTCGACGGCCTCCGGTGGGGTGGCGACCGTGGCCGGCGGGACGTCACGCGGGACGCGCCGGCCCTTGACCGGCAGCTCACAGCCGGCCGTCGAGCAGGTGCCCTCCCACGTGAGCCGCCCCGGCGCGCTGAACGCTTCCGTTGTGTGCCCGGCCGCGCACGTTCCCCGTACGCGGACCGTTCTCCTGGGTGTACTCACCCGGGTAGATTCACACCGGGGCCGGGTGTTCACGGAAGTGAACAGCGTGGGTGTGTTTCACCATGAAAGACGAGGTCAGGCCATGCCTGAGCCGGTGCTCACCGATATGAACCCCCGCCTTGAGGCCTGCCGCCGGGAGGTCGAGGACAACCGGAGCCTCTACCTAGCCGCGCTCAAGCGCCGTAACCGGGTGATCGTCGCCGCGGTCGACCACGGGATGAGCCAGCGCGCGATCGCCCGGTCCGCTGGCCTGACCCCGGCCCGGGTGTCCGCGCTGCTGCTGCTCCCGGACGACGAGCTGGACGAGGCCGAGGGCTAGGCCGCGGCCGCGACCGCCGCGGCCAGGTGCTCGTCCGGGACCAGGACGTAGCGCTTGGTGGTCTCCGGCCTCGAGTGACCCAGCAGCTCGCCGACGGCCAGCAGGTCCGACGTGCCGGCGTAGGCGCGGGTGGCGAACCGGTGGCGCAGAGTGTGGCCCGTCCACCCGCCCGGCAGCGCGTCCGACAGGAGCGCCGTCACGGTCGACGCGGCCAGGTGCCCGCTCGTGCGGCCGGGGAACAACCACCCGTCCGCCGTGGCGATCGCCGCGACGAGCTCGGGGCGCAGCACCGGGACCGTGCGTGTCTTGCCACCCTTGCCCGTGACGTAGAGGGTGCGCCCGACGAGGTCGTCCGAGTGCACCCGGGACACCTCCGAGCACCGCAGCCCCGCGTGCGCGGCCAGCAGCAGCATGAGCCGCGTCCGGTGGTCCGCGACCCGGAGCGCCGCGGCGAGCACCGTCTCCGGTGCCGGGCGGGGCCGGCCCTCCGGCACGTGCACGTGCGGCAACCGGTCCGCCAGCTGCTCGTCGACGTAGCCCATGCGGGCGGCCCACCGGTAGAAGCTCGCCAGCGACCCCCGGGCGCTCTTGCGCGTCTCGGGTGACCACCCACCGTGCGCCAGGTACCGGTCGAGCTGGGCGAGGGTGACGCTGTAGGGCGCCCGGACCTGCGCGGCGAGGTGGCGCAGGTAGTGCCGGTGCAGCCGGATCGTGCCGGCGGAGCGGCCAGCGGCTCGCTCAGCGGCGACGTACTCCGACAGGGCCGACGACCAGACGTCGCCGGCGGTGGTGCTGGGCATGGGTGGGCTCTCTCGCGTCAAAGGGGGTGGGACCTTGGTCTCGACCCCGCGAACGCCTGTAGTGAGCAGGTGTCCGGATCAGCCCCGAACGCACCGCGTGTCGGTGGCTCGTGCTACCAGCTGCGACCCACGTTGCACCGGATGACCACAGACGGGCCATGGAGCGGGCCGTTGAGGCCGTCGAGCGCGGGATCCAGCTCGAGCTCTCCGGCCGCCGGGTTGTAGCAGTCGCACCCCTCGAGCACGACCGGCAGCGTCTTGTCCTCGATCGCCGAGAGTGCGGCGATCAGTTCCGCGACGGTCATGCGTCCTCCTGTGCAGCTCGTCGCCGGCGCACCTGCAGCAGCCCGGCCCCAGCCGCGATCATCGCAGCCGCGATCGCCGCGTACGGGCCGGCCGGCACGCCCGTTTCCGCGAGCTGCGCCGGCCGCCCCACGACCGGCGCAGTCGGCTCCTGCGCGACCGGGGCCGCCGGCAGCACCACCGCGGTCGGATCCGCTGGCGGGTTCGTCGGCGCAGGTGTGGTCTCACGGCCGGTCGTCTCGCCCGGCAGCTGGCCCTGCGCGCAGTGGTCTACCTGCACGCTCTGGCCCGGCTCGCACACCGGATCATCCGGCCCCGGCGTCCAGTTCGGCGACGGGGCGGCGTACAGCAGCGCGGCCAGCGCGAGCGCGATCACCGCGCACCACCGACGAGCTCGAGGCGCGGCACCACCGGGTAGTACACGCCGAACCGGCCCGAGCGGCGGTCGGCCAGCGACTCGCACGCTTCGCGCTGGTTGCAGTAGCTCTGCAGGAGCACGTGGAGGCACATGCACACGTCGGCCACCTCGTGGTGGTATCCGCGGCACCAGTCGTCGGGGCAGCCGCAGAGGTCGCCACGCCAGACGCCATCCTCCGAGCCGTTCCAGCGTGCCCACGCCGTCGTGGTGATGTCCGCCCCCTTGAAGTTGGACCGTGCGTCCGTGCCCAGCCGGTTCTTCACGCTCATGCCGCCATCTCCCCCTGCTCGTCGTCACGCTGCCACGGCCCCTGCACCACGCTGTGCAGGCCGCTGACCAGGCCTCCGGCGTAACCGGAGGGTTACTGGTTCGAGTCCAGTCGGGGGAGCAACGCTCACGAACCCCCATCGGGCAGCTGCCTGGTGGGGGTTCTTCGCTGTCTCCGAAGGGTCTCGTCGGGCCGGGCCGGTGGCCGTGTTAACGTTGCCATGCACCGCAGACGGGGCGCGTACACCGTCGTCCTGCTCCGGTGCCGGCGGGGTTCGGCTGCCTCGACGACGGCGTCGACCTCGAGACGGAGCGCAACGCACATGACGTGGTTGGTCACCGGCGGTGCCGGGTACATCGGCTCGCACGTGGTTCGGGCGTTCCAGGCGGCCGGTGTCGAGGCCGTGGTGCTGGACGACCTCTCGTCCGGGCACCGTCGCTTCGTCAGCGAGGGGACTCCCCTGGTGGTCGGCTCCGTGCTGGACACCGAGCTGGTGACGCGCACGCTGCGCGAGCAGCGCGTCGAGGGGGTGGTGCACCTCGCCGGGTTCAAGTACGCCGGCGTGTCCGTGCAGCGCCCCCTGCACACGTACGAGCAGAACGTCACCGGCACCGCGCACCTGCTCGAGGCGATGGCGGCGGCCGCCGTGACGGCGATCGTCTTCTCCTCGTCGGCGGCGGTCTACGGCACGCCCGACGTCGACGTCGTCACCGAGACCACCCCGACGCGGCCGGAGTCGCCGTACGGCGAGAGCAAGCTGATCGGCGAGTGGCTGCTGGCCGACCAGGCGACCGCGACGGGCCTGCGGCACACGTCCCTGCGGTACTTCAACGTGGTCGGATCGGGCCACGACGACCTGGTGGACACGTCGCCGCACAACCTGTTCCCCCTGGTGTTCGACGCGCTCCTGGCCGGCCGCACACCTGTGGTCAACGGCGACGACTACCCGACGCCCGACGGCACGTGCGTGCGCGACTACGTGCACGTGCAGGACCTGGCCGAGACCCACGTCGCGGCCGCGCAGGCGCTGTCCGCCGGCACCCAGCTGCAGCCCGTCTACAACCTCGGCGCCGGCGACGGCGTCTCGGTGCGGCAGATCATGACGGCCATCGCACAGGTGACCGGGACTCCGTTCGAGCCCGTCGTCGGCCCGCGCCGTGCGGGTGACCCGGCACGCATCGTCGCCTCCGGGGCGCTCGCCACGCGCGACCTCGGCTGGGACCCGCACCGCACGCTCACCGACATGGTGGCGAGCGCGTGGCACGCACGTCAGACCCACCCCGCCGCCGACTGACACGAGAGGACGCCGCCACCGATGTCGAGCGCCATCCAGCCCTCCTGGGACGACCCCACCGGCGCCGCACGCGCCTCCGAGCTCTTCACTCAGACGTTCGCCACCCCGCCCGACGGTGTGTGGGCCTCCCCCGGACGCATCAACCTGATCGGCGAGCACGTCGACTACAACGCCGGGCTCTGCCTGCCGGTGGCCCTGCCGCACCGCACGTTCGCGGCGGTCCGGGCGAGGGACGACGACCGGGTGCGGCTGGTCTCGGCGCAGGCGCCCGGGGCCGTCTTCGAGGGGTCGCTCGACGACCTCGGGCCCGGCCGGGCGACCGGGTGGACCGCCTACGCGGGTGGTCCGGCGTGGGTGCTGCGCGAGGAGGGCGTGCCGGTGCGCGGCTTCGACGCGGCCGTCACGTCCTGCGTGCCGTTCGGTGCCGGGCTGTCGTCGTCGGCCGCCATCGAGGGCGCAGTGGTGCTGGCGGTCCGCGAGCTGGCCGGCGTCGGTCCGTTGGACGATGCCGCGCGTGCCGACCTGGCGGCCGCGTGCGTCCGGGCGGAGAACGAGATCGCCGGCGCACCGACGGGCGGCATGGACCAGGCGGCCAGCCTGCGGTCCCGTGCCGACCACGCCCTGCTGCTGGACTGCCAGGACCTCTCGGTGGACCACATCCCGTTCGCTCCCGCGGCCGACGGCCTGGCGATCCTGGTGATCGACACCCGTGCGCCGCACAGCCTGAACGACGGGCAGTACGGGCTGCGTCGGCAGCAGTGCCAGTCCGCCGCGGAGAAGCTGGGGCTCGGCTCGCTGCGGGAGGTCACCGACCTCGACGCGGCACTGCTCGCCCTGACCGACCCCGTCGAGCGGGCCCGCACGCGTCACGTCGTCACGGAGATCGCCCGCGTTCGCGAGTTCGTCGCGCTGCTGCGCTCCGGGGCTCTGGCCGGCACCGGTCCGCTGCTGGACGCGTCGCACGCCTCGCTGCGCGACGACTACGAGGTCTCGTGCGAGGAGCTCGACGTGGCGGTCCAGACCGCTCGGGCGGCCGGGGCCCTGGGTGCGCGGATGACCGGCGGGGGCTTCGGCGGGTCGGCGATCGCCCTGGTCCGGACCGTCGACGTGGCCGCGGTGGCCGATGCCGTCTCGGCGGCCTACGCCGCACGGGGATGGGGTGAGCCGGGCTTCCTGGTGGCGGACACCGCCGCACCGGGGGCGCGGGTCGTCTGAGCAGCACGGCGGAGGGTGCCCAGCAGCCTCCCTATGCTCGGCACATGCCCAGCCCGACCGGTTCCGGCCGAGGCGGCCGCGCGTCCATCGGTGACGTCGCGCGCCTCGCGGGGGTCTCGCTGCAGACGGTGTCCCGGGTGTCGAACGGCTCGGCCTCCGTCCGGCCCGGGACGCGGGCGCGGGTGCTCGAGGCGATGTCCAGCCTCGGCTACGCCCCCAACCACGCGGCGCGGGCCCTGCGGTACGGCAGCTTCCAGGCGATCGGGGTGGTGGCGCACCGCCTGCCACGCACCGGCGAGACCCGGATCTTCGAGGCGGTCGTCGAGGCGGCCCGGCGCGAGGGCTTCACGGTCTCCCTGGTCGACGTGCTGACGCCGTCGCCGGACGACGTGAGCGACGCCGTGCAGCGGTTGGACAACCAGGCCGTCGACGGGCTGGTGGTGATCCGTGCGGAGACGGCGACCCCCGAGACGCTGGCGCTGCCGTCCCACCTCCCGGTCGTGGTCGCCGATCCGCGTCAGGTCGGTCGGCACGCCACCGTGGGCGCCGACGAGACGGCCGGTGCGCGGTCGGCCGTCGAGCACCTGCTCGCGCTCGGGCACCGTCAGGTCCACCACGTCGCCGGACCCGAGGACTCGGTGCCGGCCCGCCTGCGCCGCGACGCGTGGCGCGCGGCGTGCGCCACGGCCGGCGTCGGCACGCCCCCGCCCGAGGTGGGTGACTGGAGCGCGGACTCCGGGTACGAGGCCGGCCGCAGGCTGGCGCTCGACCCGTCCGTGACCGCCGTCTTCGCCGCCAACGACGAGATGGCGGTCGGTGTGGTGCGCGCCCTGTTCGAGGCGGGACGACGGGTGCCCGAGGACGTGTCGGTGGTCGGCTTCGACGACATCCCGCTCGCCGGCTACCTGTGGCCACCGCTGACCACGGTGGTGCACGACTTCGAGCGGGTCGGCGCCGCGCTGGTCGAGCTGCTGGTGCGGCAGATCCGGGACGGGTCCGACCTGGGCGCCGAGCGCGTGGTTGTGCCGGCCCCGCTGGTCGTCCGCGCGAGCACCGCCCCTCCCCGGCACGGGACCGGGTCGTGAGCACGCCGGACGCGCCGGAGGTGCACCGCGTCGTCGTCGCACGGGTGCAGGACGAGCGCGCCGAGGTGGCGCTCGCGCGGCGGGGGGCCGTGACCGAGCTGATCGTCGACGGGGTGTTCGCGATGGACACGGTCGACACGGGGACCGAGCGCGCGCTCGCGCGGCTGGCGCTCGACTGCTGGCAGGGGGACGACGGCCGGGGCCTCGAGGAGCGCGACGCGGGCGGGCGCCCTGAGGCCCGGGTGCTGGTGGGCGGGCTCGGCCTGGGGTTCACCACGGCGGCGCTGCTCGCCGACCCACGGGTGGCGACCGTGCACGTGGTGGAGCTCCACGCGTCGATCGTCGAGTGGGCGCGCGCCGGGATGCTGCCGCTGCCCGCGGCTGCGCTGAGCGATCCGCGCCTGACGGTCACCGTGGGCGACGTGGTCGACCTGCTGCCGAGGATGCGGTCCGGCTCGTTCGACGCCCTGCTGCTGGACGTCGACAACGGACCGGGTTTCCTGATCCACCCGCCCAACGCCGTCGTCTACGAGCCGCAGTTCCTGCGCACCGCGCTGCACCTGCTGGCGCCGGGCGGTGTCCTGGCCGTGTGGTCGGCCGACCGGGCGCCGGCCCTCGCCGACGCGCTGCGCACCGCCGGCGCCGACTGCCGGGAGGTCACGCTGCCCGTGCGGCGCGACGGACGGGACCTGGAGTACGCCCTGTACCTGGCGGTCGCGGTCGGCCGACGATGAGCGGGCTGCCGAGCACCGTCGCGGCGCTCGCCGGGACGCCCGGCGGGCTCGCGACGGCGTTCGCATCCGGCGCCGTGGCCGGGCTGGCGATCGCGGTGCCGGTCGGTGCCGTCTCGACGTTGATCGTCATGGTCGCCGCCCAGCGCGGGTGGCGGGTGGGCGCCGCGGCAGGACTCGGTGCGGCGACCGTCGACGGTGCGTACGCGACGGTCGCTCTGGTGGCGGGCGCGGCCCTGGCCCCGCTGATCGAGGCCTACCGCACGACGCTGCGGTGGTCGTCCGCCGTCGTGCTCGCGGCGGTGGCGGTGGTGCTGGCCCGGCCGGCGTGGCGCCCCGCCGGTGCCGCACCGAGCACGACGGCCGAGCAACGGTCGGCCCTCGGGCCCGCGCGGGCGTACCTGACGGTGCTCGGCCTGACTGCGGTGAACCCGGCCACGGTGGTGTACTTCGCGGCGCTGGTGGCCGGTCCGGCCGCCCGCACCGTCACGAACCCACCCCAACGGACCGCGTTCGTCGTCGGCGCGCTCCTCGGCTCCGCCTGCTGGCAGCTGCTGCTCGCCGGTACGGGATCGGCCGTCGGAGGCGTTCTCACAGGCCCGCGGGCGCGACGCTGGACGGCGACGGCAGGGGCCCTGGCGGTGGGGGCGCTCGCCGTGGCGACGGCGGTGGGCGGCTGACGGAGCGTCCCGGACGGACCGCTCGGGCGGTCGCCGGCCGCCGATGCGGGCGGGGTCGCCATACGGACGCGTCGTCGTCCGCCCTCGGACGCTGCTACGGTCCCTCGCATCCCACTCCCAGGACAAGGAGCTGCACGTGGACCTGCACGTCGCCCCGCGCCTCCGGCGCGAGCGAATGTGCTGTCCGTGCGGCTGTCGTCTGGCCTGAGCCGTCCTCGGCTCCCCACCGGTCCTGGCTGCTTCGTCGTGCTCCGCCGTGCCGTCCCCTCGGGACGCCCGGAGCGTTGACGCGTCGTGCCGTGGCCGGTCCCTGCACCTGACCGGAATCACCACACGAAGGGTATGAACTCATGAAGCGCAGACTGTCCCTGGCCGTCGCCGCCGTGATCCTGGCAGGCGGGCTGGCGGCCTGCTCGGGCACCGCCCAGACGCCGTCCTCCGCCGGTACCCCGGCGGCCGGCAAGCCCGTCACCGTGACCGTGGGCGTGACGGACGCGAGCAAGGACTACTGGAAGACGTTCGTCGACCTGGCCGCCAAGCAGGACATCACCGTGAAGCTGCAGAACTTCACCGACTACCAGCAGCCGAACCCGATCCTGTCCCAGGGCGGCCTCCAGCTGAACCAGTTCCAGCACCTGCTGTTCCTGGCGAACTACGACGTCAAGGCGAAGGCCGACCTGGTGCCGATCGGGGCGACGGCGGTGTACCAGCTCGGCCTGTACACGACCAAGGGCTACAAGGACCCGTCGGCCATCCCGTCGGGCGGCAAGATCGCCATCCCCAACGACCCGACCAACCAGGCGCGTGCTCTCCTGGTGCTCCAGTCGGCGGGGCTGATCAGCCTGAAGAACGGCGGCACCGCCTTCTCCACCCCGGCCGACGTGCAGCCCGGCTCCAAGGTGACCGTCGTGCCGGTGGACGCCAACCAGACGCCCGTGCAGGAGAAGACGCTCGACGGCGCCGTGATCAACAACAACTTCGCATCCGACGCCGGAATCGACCCGACGACGGCGATCTACTCGGACCTGAAGGACCTCAAGGCCGCCGAGCCGTACATCAACATCTGGGTGGCCCGGGCGAAGGACAAGGACAACCCGACCTTCGCCAAGCTGGTGCAGATCTACCACTCCCCCGAGGTGACGCAGCAGCTGCTGGCGGACTCGAAGGGGACCGCGGTCTCGGTGGACAAGAGCCCGGCCGAGCTGCAGGCGATCCTCACCAAGCTGCAGGACCAGATCAAGGCGGGCTGACGCCAGGGGTCCCGGGGTCGGCCGCGCGCCGGCCCCGGGACCTTCGCACGTGCCGAGGAGGCGCGTGCACGACGGGACGGGCGCACGACGAGGAGAGGGGCACCGCGGTGACGACGATGGTCGAGCTGCGCGGCGTGACCAAGGAGTTCACCGACGGCCGCACGCGGGTGCGGGCGGTCGACGACGTGTCGCTGGACATCGACCGGGGTGAGATCTTCGGCGTGATCGGCTACTCCGGCGCCGGCAAGAGCACGCTGGTGCGGCTGATCAACGCCCTCGAGGCGCCGACGGCCGGGACCGTCAGCGTCGACGGCACCGTGCTCACCGGCCTGCCGGAACGCCGGCTGCGCCCGGCGCGCGCCGGGGTCGGGTTCATCTTCCAGCAGTTCAACCTGCTGTCGTCCCGCACGGTCGCCGGGAACGTCGCCTATCCGCTGACCGTCGCCGGCTGGGACCGGGCAAGCAAGGCCGCCCGGGTCGCGGAGCTGCTCGACTTCGTCGGGCTGGCGGACAAGGCCGGGCAGCGCCCCAGCCAGCTGTCCGGCGGTCAGAAGCAGCGGGTCGGCATCGCCCGCGCGCTGGCCACCTCCCCCGCGCTGCTGCTCGCCGACGAGGCGACCAGCGCGCTCGACCCCGAGACCACCCGGGACGTCCTCGACCTGCTGCGCCGGGTCAACCGCGAGCTCGGCGTCACCATCGTGGTGATCACCCACGAGATGAGCGTGGTGACCTACCTGTGCGACCGAGTCGCCGTGATGGACGGCGGCCGGGTGGTGGAGCTGGGCGACGTGTACGACATCTTCGCCAATCCTCGCGAGCCGGTCACCCGCCGGTTCATCGCGACGGCCCTGCACGACCGGCCCCGACCGGACGTGGTGGAGCGGCTCCTCGAACGGCACCAGGGCCGCATCGTCACCGTCGCCGTGTCCGACGAGACGGCGACGAGCACCGCGATCACCGACGTCCTGCGGCACCACGGCGTGGACAGCGCGATCGTCTACGGCGGCATCACCGAGGTGGGGGCGCGCCCGTTCGGCTCCTTGACCCTCGAGCTCACCGGCGCCCCGGACGACGTCCGCACGGCGATCGCCGACCTGGCCGCCCGCACCGAGGTGGTGGACCACGGCGGTGCCGGTACGCCCCCCGGCGGGCCGAGCGGTCCGGACGGTCCCGGAGGCAGGGCGACGGGGACGGAGGCGGCCCGATGAGCTGGAGCGAGCTCGGTCCCCTGCTGGGCCAGGCGCTGGGACAGACCCTCTACATGGTCGTCGGCACGCTGCTCGTCGGCGGCGTGCTGGGACTGGTGCTCGGCGTGGCGCTGTACGTCAGCCGGCCGCGCAACCTCCTGCCGAACCGAGCGGTAGCCGGGGTGCTGAACGTCCTGGTCAACACCGTGCGGCCGATCCCGTTCATCATCTTCGTCACCGCGGTCCAGCCGGCCGCCATCGCCGTGACGGGGACCAGCTACGGGCCGACGTACGCCCTGTTCGCGATGGCCGTGATGGCGACGTTCGCCACCTCGCGCATCGTCGAGCAGAACCTGGTGGCGCTGGACCCCGGCGTGGTCGAGGCGGCGCGGGCCATGGGTGCCGGGCCGGTGCGGATCATCACCACGGTGCTGATCCCCGAGGCGCTGGGCCCGCTGATCCTCGGCTACACGTTCCTGTTCGTGGCGATCGTCGACATGTCGGCGGTGGTCGGCGCCGTCGCGGGCGGCGGCCTGGGGAACTTCGCGATCGTCTACGGCTACCAGCGGTACGACTACGCCGTCACGTGGCTGACCGTGGCGGTGATCGTCGTCATCGTGCAGCTGGCGCAGGCGCTGGGAAACCTGCTCGCGCGCCGCGTGCTGCGCCGCTGACCAGCCGACTCACGGTTCCCAGCGGAACAGCCGCGCCGAGGCGGCGGTCAGCACCGCCGTGAACGCGAGCAGCACCAGCACCGGCACGAGCACCGAGGACGGGCCCTTCCCCCGGACCATCGTGTCGAGCATCGCCTCGTTCAGGTAGCGCAGCGGGAGCACGCGCGAGACGGCCTGCAGCCAGCCGGGAGCACCGGCCAGCGAGAAGAACGACCCCGACAGGAACGCCATCGGCAGCACGATGACGTTGGCGAGCCCCACCGCGGCCTCCTCCGTCTTGGCCACCGAGCCGGCGAGCAGGCCGATGGACAGGAAGGCGAGCGTCCCGACGAGGGTCAGCGGGAAGACCATCGGCCACCAGCCGGTGAGCTTCAGCCCGAAGAAGGCGACCGCAACGGCCAGGAAGATCACCACCTGACCGAAGGCGACCGCGAGGCTGACACCGACGCGCGCGAGCACCACCGACGACGTGGACACCGGCGCCAGCCGCATCCGCCGCAGCAGCCCGTTGGTGCGCCACGCCACGAGGTTCACCGCCGACCCGAAGGTCGCGCTCATCGCCACCGCCCAGCCGAGCAGGCCGGGCGTGACGAACTGGATGGTCCGGAGGGACGTGTCCTCGACCTGTGCCGTGTGCAGCGAGACGGCGGGTGGAGCGCCCGATGCCGCGAGGTTGGTCGCGTCCACCAGCCCGCTGAAGGTCGCCAGCAGCTGGGCGGCACGCACCTGGTCGGCACGGGAGTAGTGCACGTCCACCGTGCCGCCGTCCTGCGTCACCACGGCGGCGACCGCGCCGGACCGCACCCGGGCGAGGGAGCCGCCGAGGTCGTCGCTCGTCGTGACCGAGATCGACTGGTCCAGCTGGGCACGGGCATCGGCGGGCAGCTGGTCGAGCACCGCCACCGACCCGACGGCGACCACGTCGAGGCGGGGGCTGGACCGGTCGGAGAAGAGGCCGCCGAACAGCGCCAGGAACATCAGCGGGAACACCACCGACCAGAAGATCGTCATGCGGTCCCGCACGAAGGCCTTCGCCATCGCGGCGGTGAGCGCGCGCAGCGCGGTCACGAGCGGTACTCCCGCCCGGTCAGGTGCAGGAACACGTCCTCGAGGGTCGCTCCGCGCACGCTCAGCCCCGTCAGCGCACCGCGCGCCGCCAGCCGGCCGAGCACCGCGGCGGGTTCACGGGTGGTGAGCACGAGGCCGCCGTCGTCCTCCTCGGCGCTCGCGACGCCGCCGATCCCGGGCACCTGGTCCATCGCCAGCGCGCCGGGGGCGAGGGTGATCCGCACCGGTGCGTCGAGACCGCGCACCAGTCCGGCCGGGGTGTCCAGGGTCAGCAGCCGGCCCTCGTCGACGATCGCGACGCGGTCGCACAGCGCCTCGGCCTCGTCCATGTAGTGGGTGGTGAGCACCACGGTCCGTCCGTCGGCGGTCAGGCCCCGCAGCAGGTCCCACAGGTTGCGGCGCGCCTGCGGGTCGAGCGCGGCTGTGGGCTCGTCGAGGAACACCACCTCCGGGTCGTGCACCAGGGCGCAGGCGATCGACAGCCGCTGACGCTGGCCGCCGGACAGCTTCTCGGTGCGCTCGTCCGCCTTGTCCTCCAGCCCGACGGTGCCGAGCAACCGGTCCGCACGCGCCGGCGGCACGCCGTACAGCGCGCCGAAGGTCCGCAGCTGCTCACGGGTGGTCAGCCGCTCGAAGAACGACGACGCCTGCAGCTGCACGCCGATGCGCCGCTGCAGCGAAGGGTCACGGCGCCAGGGGTCGTGACCGTCCAGCCGGACGGTTCCGCCGGCGGGCCGGCGCAGCCCCTCGATCGCCTCCAGAGCCGTGGTCTTGCCGGCACCGTTGGGCCCGAGCAGGCCGAAGAACTCCCCCGGCTCGACGGCGAACGAGACGTCGTCCACGGCGACCAGCGCCCCGTACGTCATGGTCAGGTGCGACACGTCGATGCGGACGCCCATGTGCCCACCTCACCACCGGCCGCCCCGCGGCCACCAGCCCATCGGGCTCGCGGCGGCCACACCGCACCCGCCGGCCCGCAGCCCGACGCCCCGCGGCCGCAGCCGTCAGGCGCTCTCCCGCAGCGTGCGGCGCCGACCCTCCAGCGCCACGAGCTCGGCGAAGGCGGCGGAGTACGCCGCCGCGTCGGCCTGTGCGTCCATCCGCTGCAGCCGCCCACGCAGCTCGGCGATCTGCCGCGTGCAGCCGATCTCCACCAGCCGCAGCACCACCCCGCGGACGTAGTCCGCGAGCGCGTCGGCACGGTCCTCCGGGACCGGCGCCACCGCCAGCTCGGTGACCAGCGGACGGACGGGCTCGGACGCCTCCTCGATCACCTGGCCCACCCACCCGGTCGCGTCCCCGCCGGCCGCCACGACGCGGCCGGCCTGCGGTCCTCCCGCGGCCCGGAGCGCCTCGTGCACCGCCCGGTAGGCCGGCACGGTGAACGTGTCGGAGCCGAGGTCGTCGGCGTCGGACGGGACCAGCGCCGGCAGCTGCAGGAGCACCTCGAGGGCGGTGCGCTCGAGGGAGGCGACCGGGTCGCGCCGGTCCGGGACCGGCAGCCGCGGGGCCGGTGGGGGCTGCACCTCTCGACCCGGGTGGCCCCCACGTCCGTCGCCGTCGCCCCGAGAGCGGTCGTCGCCCCGGGCGCGGTCGCCAGCTGGCGCGGACCGCCCGGCGGCGGCGACCGCCCGGCGCACCTGCGCCTCGTCACCCAGCCCGAGCCAGCCCGTGAGCAGGCGGGTGTACTCCGGCCGCAGTGCGGCGTCCCGGATGCCCGCGACCACCGGCGCCGCCGCACGCAACGCCCCGACGCGGCCCTCGGCCGTGCCGAGGTCGAAGCTCGCGAGGGTGGAGCGGATGACGAACTCGAACAGCGGCTGCCGCCCCGCGACGAGGGCCCGCACCGCGTCGGGCCCCTTCGCCTGCCGCAGCTCGCACGGGTCCATCCCGGAGGGTTCGACGGCGACGAACGTCTGCGCGGAGAAGGACTGGTCCTCGCCGAACGCGCGCAGCGCCGCCTTCTGGCCGGCGGCGTCGCCGTCGAACGTGAAGACGACGGCACCTCCGACGGACCCGCCCCCGGCGAGCTGCACCCCACCAGCTCCACCGGCGTCGCCCATCAGCCGCCGCACGATGCGCGCGTGCTCGGTACCGAACGCCGTGCCGCAGGTCGCCACCGCCGTCCCGACGCCGGACAGGTGCATCGCCATCACGTCGGTGTACCCCTCGACCACCACCACCTGGCGCTCGCGGGCGATCTCCCGCTTGGCCAGGTCGATGCCGTAGAGCACGTGCGACTTGCGGTAGAGCGCCGTCTCCGGGGTGTTCAGGTACTTGGGCCCGTTGTCCTCGTCGAACAGCCGCCGTGCGCCGAAACCGACGGTCTCGCCGGTCACCTCGCGGATCGGCCACACCAGCCGGCCCCGGAACCGGTCGTACACACCGCGCTGCCCCTGGCTGACCAGGCCCGACGCGATCAGCTCCGGCTCGGTGAACCCCCGCCCGCGCAGGTGGCGCAGCAGCGCGTCCCAGCCCTGCGGCGCGTACCCGACACCGAAGCCGTCGGCAGCGGCACGGTCGAAGCCACGCTCGCCGAGGAACCGGCGCCCCGCCGCGGCCGACGGACCCGCGAGCTGCTCCCGGTAGAACTCCTCGGCCACGCGGTGCGCGTCCAGCAACCGGCGTCGCCGACCCGGCTCGTCCCCGGGCCGTGGCGCGCCGCCCTCCTCGTACCGCACCTGCAGACCGACCCGGGCCGCGAGGTACTCGACCGCCTCTGTGAACCCGAGGCCGTCCACCTTCTGCACGAAGGCGATGACGTCGCCGCCCTCGCCGCACCCGAAGCAGTGGTACCGGCCCACCTGCGGGCGGACGTGGAACGACGGCGACTTCTCGTCGTGGAAGGGGCACAGGCCCTTGAGGGATCCGACACCCGCGGGCCGCAGCGCGACGTGCTGGCCGACGACGTCCTCGATGCGGACGCGTTCGCGGACCGCCTCCACGTCCTCCCGCCGGATGCGCCCCGCCACGCGCGAAGTGTAGGTCGTCAGCGGTAGGGCGGTGCGACGAGGTCGGCGTGCCAGGAGGCCGCCGAGACGTCCGTGAGGGAGGCGACCTGGTCGATCACCACCCGCAGCCGGGCGGCGTCGTCCGACGCCTCCGCCCAGTCGGCGGCGAACGGCGGCTCGAGCGCGATGGGCGCCCGCTCGGACAGCACCCGGACCAGGTCGGCGAGCATCTCGCGCTGCCGCTGGTAGAGCGGCTCGAGCTCGCGGGGCGCCATGACGTAGGCAACGGCGAGCCCCTTGAGCACGAGGATCTCGGCCACCGTCTCGATCGGCACGATCAGGTCCGCGGCGTACCGGGTGAGCGGTCCCGGACCGTACTGCTCGCGGGTGGCCCGCTGCGCCGCGGCGGCGAACCGGCCGATCAGCTGGCTCGTGGCGTCCTTGAGCATGGCCAGCGCGCCGCGCGACCCGTCGAAGCCGGTGGTCCACAGCTCGGCCGCGACGAGCCGGTCCATCGCCGCCTGCAGCCCGTCGGCGTCCACCTGGTCGCCGTACCAGGTCTCGACCGCCTCGACCACCCGCGCCCGCTCGTCGTCGTCGGTCAGCACCACCAGGTCGAACCGGCCGCCCACCACCGCGTCCTCGACGTCGTGCACTGAGTAGGAGATGTCGTCGGCGAGGTCCATCACCTGCGCCTCGAGGCACTTGCGGCCCGCCGGCGCCCCCTCACGCAGCCACGTGAACACCGGCAGGTCGTCCTCGTACACGCCGAACTTGTGCGTCGGTCGGCCGCTCGCCGCGCTGACCGGCCCCTCCCCGTACCGCCACGGGTACTTCACCGAGGCGTCGAGGCTGGCGCGTGTCAGGTTCAGCCCGACCGGGCCGTCGGGGCCGACCACCTTGGGCTCGAGGCGGGTGAGCAGCCGGAGCGTCTGGGCGTTGCCCTCGAAGCCGCCGATGTGCCGGGACAGGTCGGCGAGCGCCCGCTCGCCGTTGTGCCCGAACGGCGGGTGGCCGAGGTCGTGCGCCAGGCAGGCGGTGTCGACGACGTCCGGGTCGCACCCGAGCGCCTTGCCGAGCTCGCGGCCGACCTGCGCGACCTCGAGGGTGTGCGTGAGGCGCGTGCGCACGAAGTCGTCCGACGCGGGACCGAGCACCTGGGTCTTGGCGCCGAGCCGCCGGAGCGCCGAGGAGTGCACCAGGCGGGCGCGGTCGCGCTCGAAGGGTGTGCGCTCCTGGTTCTTCGACCCCTCGGACACCCAGCGCTGCAGGTCCCGCTCGGCGTAGCCGGGCACGAGAGCGGCCTGGTTGCCGGGCACGGCGGGGTGCACGACGGTCACGCGGGAAACCCTAGGCGACCGCGCACCCCGCCGGTCAGGACAGTCGCCAGACGTGGACCGCCGGTCCGTCGCCGGGGAGGACGAGTCCGTCGCGCCGGACCTCCAGCTCGCCGTCGCCGTACAGCCGTTCGGGCGCCGAACCGCCGGCCAGCAGGGTGCGGGGCAACCGCACCCCCGACCAGCGATCTCTGGCGACGAGCACCAGCACGCGCTCGTCCGGCGTCTCGCGCAGGAACGCCACCGCGTCGTCGTCCACCACCGCCCAGCGCAGACCGCCCTCACGCAGCGCCCGGCTGCCCCGCCGGACCTCGATCAGCCGGCGGTAGACGTCGAACGTCCCCCGGTCCCACCGGGACCCGCCGCCGTCGATGTCGGCCCAGGGCATCGGCACCCGCGCCCCCTCGCCCGTGGACCCGGTCAGACCCCCCTCGTCCCCCGCGAAGACCATCGGGGTCCCGGGGTACGTGAAGAGCAGCCCGGCGGCCACCTCCACCGCGGCGGCGCTGCCCGCCAGGGTCCGGATGCGGGGCGTGTCGTGCGAGCCGAGGAGGTTCCACTGGTGCGCCGCCACCGACCACGGCACGGCCGCGAGCACCTCGCGCATCGTCGCCACCATCGCCCTCCCGCGCCGCCGCGGGCGGGGTACGGGGATGCCGGGCATGGTCAGGCCGGACGACGGGTCCACCAGCCACCCGCCCACCGGCGTCGCGAACCCGGCGTAGTTCATCGCCGCCTGCCAGCCGCCTGCCCGCAGGTCCTCCCCCGCATCGTGGAAGTGCTCCGCGACCAGCACCGTCTCCGGCGAGACGGCCGACATCGTCGCCCGCATCTCGCGTGCCACCCGGTGTGTCAGGTCGTCCGACCCGTGCCGACCGGTCATGTTCGCCACGTCGACCCGCCAGCCGTCGAGCGCGTAGGGCTCGCGCAGCCAGCGTGCCGTCACGGAGCCCGGGCTCGACACCATGCGCTCGAACGTGCTGTCCGCGCCGTAGTTCAGCTTGGGCAGCGACGGGTGGCCCAGCCACCCGACGTAGCCGGGCTCGGTGTCCGTCCAGTAGTACAGGGACGCCTCGGGCGCCGAGCGGTCCTGCCGCGCGGCCTCGAACCAGTCGTGGCCCGCACCGGTGTGGTTCGTCGTCAGGTCGCCGACCAGGCGCATCCCGCGCTCGTGCACCGCGCGGGACAGGTCCGCCAGCGCCTGGTCCCCGCCGAGCAGGGGGTCGACGTGGTCGAAGCTGGTCGCGTCGTACCGGTGCACCGACCGCGCGGGGAACACCGGCGTGAGGTAGACGGTGTCCACCCCGAGCCGCTGGAGGTGGTCCAGCCGCTGGGCGATCCCGCGGAGGTCTCCCCCGTACAGCTGGCGACCCGTGGAGCGTCCGGTCGCCGCGGGCGGCACGTCCCACGCCATGGGTTCGGCCCATGCCGGCCCTCCGGCCGGTGGCCCGTCGTACCCGTCGGCGCGGGCGAACCGGTCCGGGAACACCTGGTACACCACGGCGCTGCTCGTCCACGACGGCGCCGGTGGGTGCACCGAGAGCCGGAAGTCGGCGGCGTCCGTGACGTCCCGGGCATGCAGGCCGGTCCCGTTCAACCACCGCGCGCCGCCGGGCTCGTCCAGCAACCAGCGGTACCCCGTCACGGGGTTGTGCACGGTGACGTCCGCCGTGAACCACCGTTCGTCGCCGTCACCGCCGCCGTCGCCGTCACCGCCGCCGCCGTCCGCGCGGGCCGGCACCATCACCGGTTCGCCGTCCCGCAGCACGCGCACCCACACCGAGTCGACCGGCCGGTCGGCAGGCACGCGGACCCGCACCGGCACCGCGTCGCCGAGCGCCGGGGTGCCCGGCGCCACGTGGAGCGCCGAGCCGTCGTGGTGCGGCCGGTCGAGCCGGTGCCGCGGGACCTGCCGGGTGCGTTCCCTGCTCACCCCTTGACCGAACCGGCCGTCAGCCCGGACACGATGTACTTCTGCAGGAACTGGAACAGCAGCACCACGGGGATGGCCGCGAGCACCGCGCCGGCTGCGAACAGCCCCCACGGGGCGGTCTTCTCGTCGGCCGCCCAGCTGTACAGGCCGACCGCGAGCGTCCACTTCTCCGGCCGCTGCAGCACGATCTTGGCGATGATGAACTCGCCGTACGACGAGACGAACGACAGCAGCCCCACCACCGCGAGGATGGGGGCGACCAGCCGCAGGATGATGGTCCAGAAGATCTGCGCGTGCGTGGCGCCGTCGATCTTGGCCGCCTCGTCCAGCTCACGCGGGACCGTGTTGAAGAACCCGTACATCAGGAACGTGTTCACGCCCAGCGCACCGCCGAGGTACACCGCGATCAGCCCGAGCTGGCTGTTCACGCCGATCGCGGGGAACACCTTGGACAGGCTGAGCAGCAGCAGGAAGATCGCGACGAACGCGAGCATCTGCGGGAACATCTGCACCAGCAGCAGGAACGTCAGGCTGCCCCGGCGCCCGCGGAAGCGGAACCGGCTGAACGCGTAGGCGGCGGCCGCGCCCATCAGCACCGTGCCGACGGCGGTCACGGTGCACACCAGCAACGAGTTCAGCAGCCACGAGCCGAAGTACCGGCCCCACAGGTTCTGGTAGTTCTGCGCCGAGACGTGCCGGAACAGCTGGTTGGACCCGGTCAGCGTCCCGCCCGGGTTGAACGAGGCGGACAGCACGTACAGCAGCGGGAGCACGCAGACCACCACCATGACGACGGCGACGACGTGCCGCCAGCCGAGCTCCCGCCACCACCGCACCCCGTGCACGGGGGCGTGGTGCTCGAGCGAGCGGCTCGGCTTGGTCGACGTCCGCAGGACGGTACCGGTCCGGGTCGAGGTCGCGGCCATGTCAGAGCTCCTCGAGGGTGCGCGTGCGCCGGAAGCCCCACCAGGAGATGGCGCCGACGACGATGAAGATGAGGATCGAGACGGCGCTCGCCAGGCCGTACTGCTTCAGGCCGCTGCCGAACGCCACCGCGTAGACCATCGAGATCAGGATGTCGGTGTGCCCGATCAGCACCGGCGTGCCGGTGAAGCTCGGTCCGCCACCGGTCAGCATGTAGATCAGCGAGAAGTTGTTGAAGTTGAACGCGAAGCTCGAGATGAGCAGCGGCGCGACGGAGATCATCAGCAGCGGCAGCGTCATCGACCGGAAGATGCGGAACGGGCTCGCGCCGTCCATCCGCGCCGACTCGATGATGTCCGTCGGGATCGACTGCAGCGCCCCCGTGCACACCAGGAACATGTAGGGGAAGCCGAGCCACAGGTTCACCATCAGCACGGAGACCTTGGCCAGCGTGCCGTCGGTCAGCCACGGCACGTTCGCCCCGCCCAGCAGCACCTCGTTGACGTACCCGAACCGCTGGTTGAGCATGCCGCGCCAGACCAGCGCGGACAGGAAGGCCGGGAAGGCGTACGGCAGGATCAGCAGGGACCGGTAGATGCGCCGGCCACGGACCCGCGGGTCGTTGAACGTGATCGCCAGGAACAGCCCCAGCGCGAACGTCGTCAGCACCGAGAGCCCCGCGAACACGAAGGTCCACACCAGGATCTGGGTGAACGGCCCGGACAACCGGCTGTCGGTGAACATCTGCGTGAAGTTGGAGAAGCCGACGGCGACCCGCCAGCCGGGGGTCAGCGCGGTCCCGTCGGGCGAGACGAAGCTGCCGCGCGAGTCGGGCCGGTACACCGTCCCCGTGCTCGTGTCCGTCATCGTGTCGGCCGCGGCGTCGTACGTCAGCGCGGACCTGTACAGGTAGCCGTTCTGCGCGTCCTGGGTGCGCAGCGACCCGTCGTCCGGGTTCGAGGAGAACGGCACGCGCAGGTTGACGATCTCGTCCTGCCGCCCGGCGATCGAGGCGAAGTCCAGCACCTGCCAGCCCGGCACCGCGGTCACCTTGCCGCCGTCGACGGTCGCACCGTCCACCGCGGTCAGCGGCTGCGACGCTGAACCGACCTCCGCCTTGCCGTCGACGACGACGGCGAAGCCGACCGTGCCGGCCTTGTCCACCACGGTGAGCGGGTAGGTGGCCGAGCCCTCCACCCGCTTCTCGTTCTGCACCAGGATCTGGGCGACCGCATCGCTCTTCGTGGAGTTGTGCCCGTCGCCGTAGTTGGTGAAGGCGACGTAGGCGGTGTACCCCATCACGAACAGCTGGTACACGAGCAGGAAGAGCAGCCCCGGCAGCAGGTACTTGGCCGGCAGGCCGCGCCGGGAGAAGTACACCCACGTGATGGCGACGAGCGCCACGAGCAGGAACGCCGCGACACCCCACGACTGCACGGCGACCGCGGTGAGGATGCCGTACACGCTGACGGCGTCGGCGATGGCGACGACGGCCAGCTTGACGAAGAAGCCGCGGGACCAGCTGCGGGCGTGGGACGTGTCCCCCACGCCGGTGCGCCGGCCGGACGGCGTGCGCGGGGGCGCCTCGTCCGGGATCTCTACCTGGGTTCCCTGGTGGGACATGGTGCTCCTCGAGGCGGCCGGGACGGCCGGGTGACGTCGTCGTCTGCGGCTCATGGTGGTCCTGTCCGGACGGCGGCGCCTGGCGGCCGCCCGGCGGCGGGGCGGTCCCGCCGGGTGAATCCCCGGCGGGACCGCGGCCGCCTCTCCCTGACCGGTCAGCGACCGGTCACGGGCGTCACTTCTTGGTGGCGATGGCGTTCTGGATGTTGGTGATCATGGTGGTCCAGGCGCCGGCCGGGTCGGCCGCCTGGCCGTTGATCAGCTGCACCTCGGTGGTGCCCCAGAAGGACCACACGGAGCCCATCTCGGGGATGGACGGCATGGGCGCCCCGGTGGACCCGGCGGCGTTGAAGCCGGCGAGCACCTTGTCGTCCACCTTGCTGGCCGCGGCGGTGAGGGCCGGCAGGCGGCCACCGCTCTTGTACAGCTCGGTCTGCACCTTCTCGGTGGTGAGGAAGTTGACCACGAACTCCTGCGCGAGCAGCGGGTTCTTGCTCTTCGCCGAGATGAACGCGCCCTGGACGCCGACGAACGGCTTGGCCTCCTGGCCACCGGCGCTCGGCACCGGCAGCACGGAGATGTCCATGCCCGCCTTGGTGAACGCGGTGGTGTTCCACGGACCGGTGACGATGTACGGCGCCTTGCCGTCGAGGAACGCCTGCTTGGCCTTGTCGCCGTCGATCGAGGCGTCGAGGACCTTCTCCTTGCCCAGCTTCTGCAGGTAGGCCGCGAACTTGGTGCCCGCGTCGCCGCTCATGCCGATCTCGTTGGTGTACGAGCCGTCGTCCTTCTGCTTGAACACCGGGGCGCCGAAGGAGGTCTGCAGCGGGTACAGGTGGTACGCGTCGCCCTTGTCGCCCTGCTGGATCAGCACGGAGAACGGGGTGTTGGCCGTCTTGGCCTGGGTGACCAGGTCGTCGAAGGTCTTGGCGGTCGTGTCCTTGAGGAGCTTGTTGTTGCGCACCAGCGCGATGTTCTCGATGGCGTACGGCACGCCGTACTGCTGGCCGTTGTAGGCGAACGCGGAGACGGCGGACTTGCTGAAGTCCTTCGCCTTGTCGCCGAGCTGGACGGTGGCGACGACGCCGTTGTTGACGAACTCACCGGTCCAGTCGTGGGCGCCGATGATCACGTCGGGGCCCTGCCCGGTGGGGACCTGGGAGACGAAGTCGGTGCGGATGTCGCCCGACACCTTCTGCACCAGGTCGACCTTCACGCCGGTCTGCTGCTGGAACTCGTCGACGATCGGCTTCATGGAGTCGATGCGGGTCTCGTCGACCCACATGGTCAGGGTGCCGCTGAGCGTCGGCTTCGCGCTCGCGGTGGCGCTCGCGGTGGAGCCGGAACCCGACCCCGAGCCCGAACATGCGGCCAGCGCCAGGGTCACTCCGGCGATCGCCGCGAGGGGGATGCTCCGTCGCATCGTTGTGTGCTCCTCGGTGGAAGTCGTGCCGTCGGCCGACGGGACGCCCGCCGACGATGGCCTGATGGCTGGGACGGTAACGCGCTTGTGATCGCATCAGCAACTCGTTACGGTAACTTTCAGGCAACGGTTTGCAGGGCTGGGACGTCGGACGGAGACACGCCGACGACGCGCCGGGCATGATTGACCGTCGCACCCGTGATGGACGAGGAGGTCCCGTGTCTCTGCTGCCGCCGGCACGCACCCGGCTGACTGACATCGCCGAACAGGCAGGTGTCAGCACCGCCACGGTGTCGCGCGTGCTCAACGGCAAGCACGGGGTGTCCTCCCACACCCGCCAGGCGGTGCTCGCGGCCCTCGACGTGCTCGGCTACGAACGGCCCGACAGGCTGCACTCGCGGCCTGCCGGCCTCGTCGGGCTGGTGGTGCCCGAGCTGAGCAACCCCGTGTTCCCGGCGTTCGCGCAGGTGATCGAGACGATGCTGTCCGACCGCGGGTACACGCCGCTGCTGTGCACGCAGTCGCCGGGCGGCACCACCGAGGACCAGTACGTCGAGATGCTGCTCGAGCACGGGGTGGACGGCATCGTCTTCGTGTCCGGCCTGCACGCCGACACGTCCGCCAGCACCGAGCGCTACCAGCGGCTGCGCAGCCGCGGCATCCCGCTCGTGCTGGTCAACGGGTACGCCGAGGGGGTCGACGCGCCGACGGTGTCGACGGATGACGCGGCCGCGATGGAGCAGGCTGTCCGGCACCTGACCTCGCTCGGCCACCGGTCGATCGGGCTGGCCGTCGGGCCGACGCGGTTCGTGCCGGTGCGCCGCAAGATCGACGCGTTCTCCGAGCTGCTCCGACGGCAGGGCGTCGCCGAGCCCGAGCAGCACATCGTCTCGACCCTCTTCACGGTCGAGGGTGGTCAGTCCGCCGCCCTCGAGCTGATCGAGTCCGGGCACACCGCGGTGATCTGCGGGTCGGACCTGATGGCCCTCGGCGCCGTCCGTGCCGCACGCTCGCGCGGGTTCCGGGTGCCGGACGACCTCTCCGTGGTCGGCTTCGACGACTCGCCGCTGATCGCCTTCACCGACCCGCCCTTGACCACGATCCGGCAGCCGGTGGCGGCGATGGGGCACGCCGCCGTCGCGGCGCTGGTCGCGGAGATCCGCTCCACCCCGGTCTCCCGGGCGGAGCTGTTGTTCCAGCCGGAGCTGGTCGTGCGCGGTTCCACCGGCGCCGCGCCCGCCGGTGCCCTGGTGCTCCCCGGACCCGGGGCCGCCGCAGTCTGACGACGGCTCCGGCCGTCCGGTGCCGCCGGCACCTCACCGCCCGAGCCGTCGCGTCCTGCCCCGTCGCGTCCTGACGCGCCCGCGCGGCGCCCCGCCGCACCGTCCGAGAGGCCTCCATGACCAGCACCGCTCCCGACCGCGTCCGCGTGCACACCGCCCCGGCGGACGCGCAGTGGTGGCGTTCCGCCGTGATCTACCAGGTGTACCCGCGCTCGTTCGCCGACTCGGACGGTGACGGCATCGGCGACCTGCCCGGCATCACGGCCCACCTGGACCACCTGGTCGAGCTGGGCGTCGACGCCCTGTGGCTGTCGCCCTTCTACCGCTCGCCCCAGGTGGACGCGGGTTACGACGTCGCCGACTACCGGGACGTCGACCCGCTGTTCGGCACGCTGGCCGACGCCGACGCGCTGCTCGAACGGGCGCACCGGCTCGGGCTGCGGGTGATCGTCGACCTGGTGCCCAACCACACCTCGGACGAGCACGCGTGGTTCAGGGCCGCCCGTGCGGCGGCACCGGGCTCCCCGGAGCGGGCCCACTACCTGTTCCGGGACGGCCGTGGCGAGCACGGCGAGCTGCCGCCGAACAACTGGGAGTCCGTCTTCGGCGGACGTGCGTGGACGCGGGTGACCGAGGCGGACGGCACCCCCGGCCAGTGGTACCTGCACCTCTTCGACGCCGGTCAGCCGGACCTGAACTGGGAGAACGCGGAGGTCCGCGCCGAGTTCGAGGACGTGCTGCGGTTCTGGCTGGACCGCGGGGTCGACGGTTTCCGGGTCGACGTCGCGCACGGCATGGTCAAGGCGGAGGGGCTGCCGGACTGGTCGGGGCACGTCGCGATGATCGAGGGCGACGAGCAGGGCACCGTCCCCGGCGGCACCAACCCGATGTTCGACCAGGAGGGTGTGCACGAGATCTTCCGTGCGTGGCGCCGGGTGCTGGACGAGTACCCCGGCGAGCGCGTGATGGTCGCCGAGGCGTGGGTGGACCCGCTCCCCCGACTGGCCCGGTACGTGCGGCCCGACGAGCTGCACCAGGCGTTCAACTTCGACGTGCTGGTCACGGGCTGGGACGCAGCGCGGCTGCGGCGGGTGATCGACTCGTCCTTCGCCGCCAACGACGCCGTCGGCGCTCCCACCACCTGGGTGCTGTCCAACCACGACGTCGTCCGGCACGCGTCCCGGCTGGGCCTTCCCGACCCGACCAGCCGGCCCAACGGCATCGGGCCGGACGACGTCCAGCCGGACGCCGAGCTCGGGCTGCGGCGTGCGCGCGCCGCGACGCTCCTGGTGCTGGCGCTGCCCGGCTCCGCGTACCTGTACCAGGGCGAGGAGCTGGGGCTGCCGGACCACACCTCCCTCGACCCGTCCGTCCGGACGGACCCGGCCTTCTTCCGGACCGGCGGCACCGAGCTGGGTCGCGACGGCTGCCGGGTCCCGCTCCCGTGGCGCGCGGACGCACCCGCGTACGGCTTCTCACCGACCGGGGCGACCTGGCTCCCCCAGCCGGACGAGTGGGCGCGCCTCGCGGTGGACGTCCAGCGTGACCAGGCGGGCTCCACCCTCGAGCTCTACCGGGCGGCCCTGCGGCTGCGGCGGGACCACGCGTTGGGCTCGGGCGACCTCAGCTGGGCGCCGGAGGTGTCGACCGACCCGACGGTGCTCGCATTCGTCGACCGGGACGTCCTGGTGGTGGCCAACCTCGGGGAGGGCTCGGTGCAGCTGCCGGACGACGGACACGTGCTGCTGTCCTCCGCGCCGCTGGCCGCGGGGGCCGAGCGCACCGTGCCGGCCGCCACGACGGTCTGGGTCGAGCTGCGCTGACGGCCGCGCTCGGCGCGGCGACCGTCTCGCTGCGGGCGCGACCGCATCAACCTCGCCGCGCGGACACGTCCCACGCCTGCGCCGAGTGGGGCGCCACCTGGACGGCGATCTCGCCGCCCTTGACGGTCGCCGACGACCCGGTGCACCGGCCTCCGCTCACCGGCGCACCACCCGCCAGCACGTCGCAGTAGGTGCCGGCCGGCAGGTGCGTCGGGATGCTCGTCGCCACCGGGCTGTCCCCGTTGTTCACGACGACGAAGCCGAGACCGCCGCGCCCGAGGGCGACCGCGTCGCCCTCCGACCACCTGTCGGCCACGGCTGCCGAGCCGGCGACGGCACGCCACCCGACCATGCCGGCCACGGCCGGCCACGCGTGCTGGCACACCCAGTCGCGGGGCTGCAGCGCGGCGCCCGGGCCGGGAGCGGCGCCGCACGCGGCATCCAGCACGGCACCCCGGGCGTCCTGGCGCGGACCGGCGTCGCGGTCGTCGAACGCGTACCCGGAGTACACCAGCGGCGTGCCGTAGGTGCCTGCGAGCATCAGCACGTCGGCCAGCTGGTAGGTGGCGCCGTCGCGGTAGCTGAGGGTGGAGCGGTTCCGCTCGGTGTCGTGGTTGTCGACGAAGACGACCGCCTTGTCGCTCGGCGCGTACCGGCCGCCGGTCCCGAGTGCGAGGACCGGACCGATCGAGCCGGCCAGCATGCCCTTGACGTCCCGGCCCCAGGAGAACTCGAGCACCTTCCCGTTGGCCAGGTACTGCTCGGGCGTGATCGGTTCGCCGCTGCCGCGGATCACCTCCTGGACCACGCCCGTGCCGGCCGGGAGCGACGCGGTGAAGGCCGCGATGTCCTCCGGCGCCATGTGCTTGGCCGCGTCGATGCGGAAGCCGTCGACGCCGAGCGAGACGAGGTCGGCGAGGTAGGCCGCGATCTTCTGGCGCACCTGCGGCTTCTCGGTCGCGAGGTCGGCCAGGTTGGACAGCTGGCACGTGCGCACCTGGGTCGCGTCCTGGTAGCTGACGATGTCGTCGCCCGGCGTGAGCCCGCAGTGGTGGAAGTCGCCTGCGGCGTCCGAGTACAGGCCCGGGTAGTCGTAGTGCGAGTACGACGAGCCGGCCCAGCCGACGCCCGGGGCGTCCTGGCCGGTCATGTGGTTGACCACGGCGTCCGTGTAGACCTTCACGCCGGCGGCGTGGCAGGCCGTGACCATGGCGGCGAGCTGCTCGCGGGTACCGAGCCTGCTCTCCAGCCGGTAGCTGACCGGCTGGTAGGAGGTCCACCACTGGCTGCCCAGCACGTGCTCCTGCGGAGGCGAGGTCAGCACCCAGCCGTACCCGGCGGGTCCCAGCCGATCGGTGCACTCACGGCCGATCGCCGGCCAGGTCCACTGGAACAGCTGGACGCCGACGTCGCGGACGGCAGGAGCGGCCGTCGTGGAGGCGGACCGGCCGGGTGTCGAGCAGGCGGCCAGCAGCGCGAGGAGGGCGGCCAGCGTCGCGGTCCGGAGCAACCGCCGAGAGCGGGCGAAGGGCGTCGTGCGGTGCGTCATCGTCACCACCAGGTCGGGCCGCAAGGAGTTGCAGCAAGTTTCGGCGCGCCGAGTGTAGCCCGCCAACGGGGGCCGTAGGCTCCCGCCGTGCCAGCCGTCGTCGTCAACGGGCCCGCGTCGTGGAACACCCTGGTGCGGCTCGACGCACTGCCGGAGCCGCGACCCCAGACGCTCGCAGCCCGCTCCGTCGAGCACGGTCTGGGCGGTACCTCCGCCGGCAAGGCGGTGACGCTGGCCGCGCTCGGCGTCGACGTGCTGCTCTCGACCGTGCTGGGTGACGACGATCCGGGCACGCTGGTGCGCGCGGCGCTGGAGCGGCCCCGGCTCCGCGTGCTGGCCCGTCCCGCGGCCCGCGGTCGTACCGAGCAGCACCTCAACCTCGTCGCCGACGACGGCGACCGGATGTCGATCTACCTCGAGCTGCCTGAGGTGCAGGGACCCACGCCGCCCGACCTGCTCACGGCGCTGCGCGAGGCACCGGTCGCGGTCCTCGACCTGGCGGAGCACTCCCGTCCGCTGCTCGAGACCGCGCGGGCGAGCGGGGTGCCCGTGTGGTGCGACGTCCACGACGACGACGGTGCGGCGCCGTACCCACGGGCGTTCGCGGAGGCGGCGGACGTGCTGCTCGTCAGCGCGGCACGGCTCGACGACCCGACGGCGTACCTCGACGCCCGGGTCGTCGCAGGGGCCCGTCTGGCCGTGTGCACCGCAGGGTCCGCCGGCACGCTGGCCCGCGACGCGGAGGGCTGGTGGGAGGTCCCGGCCGTTCCGGTCGAGGTGGTCGACGCCGAGGGGGCCGGTGACGCCTTCCTCGCGGGGCTCCTGGCGGCGCACCTCGACGGACTGCCGACACCGGACGGCCTGGCGTTCGCCTCCGCCGTCGCGGGGCTCGCCGTCGCACAGCCCGGGCTCGGCGCCGGGTCCCTCACGCGGGCGGAGGCGACGGCGCTGGCGGCCTCGGTGCGGGTGCGTCGGCACTGAGCCGCGCCGCTACCCCGCAGGCGGCCTCTCGCGCGCGGAGGCTGATGCCAGGCGGTGGCGGATGCGCGGCGGTGGCGGATGCGCGGCGGCGTCAGCCGCCGGACACCGACAGCTCGGCCTCGCGCAGCGTCCGCCGGAAGTCCTCCGACAGCTCCCGCGAGTCGAGCCACCCGTCCGGCACGTGGGGCCGCTTCGGCGACCCGGCACGGCCCCGCTGCCCTTCGGCGGCAGCACCGGGATAGGGCTGGTCGTGGTCCAGCAGCGCGAGCAGGTCGTCCAGCTCCGCCGTCGTCGACACCATGGCCAGCCGGGCCCGCAGCTCACCGCCCACCACGTAGCCCTTGAAGTACCAGGCCATGTGCTTGCGCATCTCGCGCAGCGCCTTGGACTCGTCACCGAAGGTGTCGACCATCAGCTCGGCATGCCGCCGCACCACGGCCGCGACCTCGCCGAGTCCCGGGCGCACCCGCACGTCAGAACCGGAGAACGCCGCCGCGAGGTCGGCGAACAGCCACGGCCGTCCCTGGCACCCACGGCCGACGACCACACCGTCGACCCCGGTGCGCGCCACCATCTCCAGCGCGTCCTCCGCCGACCAGATGTCGCCGTTGCCCAGCACCGGGATGTCCGTCACGGCCGCCTTGAGCGCCGCGATGGCGTCCCAGTCCGCCGTGCCGGAGTAGTAGTCCGCCGCCGTGCGCCCGTGCAGTGCGACCGCCGCCACGCCGGCGTCCTGAGCACGCAGCCCCGCCTCGAGGTACGTCAGGTGGTCGTCATCCACGCCCTTGCGCATCTTCACCGTCACCGGCACCCCGGCCGGCGCGGCGGCCGCCACGGCCGCCTGCACGATCGACGAGAACAGGTCTCGCTTCCAGGGCAGCACCGCTCCCCCGCCCCGTCGGGTGACCTTCGGCACGGGGCAGCCGAAGTTCAGGTCGACGTGGTCGGCGCGGTCCTCCTCGACCAGCATCCGCACCGCGGCGCCGACCGTCGTCGGGTCGACCCCGTACACCTGGACGGAGCGCGGGCGCTCGTCCGGTGCGAAGTCGATGATCCGGAACGACTCCGGGCTGCGCTCCACGAGGGCCCGGCTGGTGACCATCTCGGCGACGTACAGGCCGGCGCCCGACTCGCGGCACAGCCGCCGGAAGGCCGCGTTGGTCACGCCGGCCATCGGCGCGAGCACTACGGGGGTGTCCACGACGATCGGACCGATGTGCAACGGGGGCAGCGCCGCACCGACCGTCGGGGCGGCCGGGCGTGCGTCGGCGTCGTCGAGGACCGGGGGCATGCCGTCCAGTGTCGCATCAGGCCGCGGGCGACCCACGGGGCCGGTACGTCACCGGGAGCGGGCCGTCGGCGTGCGGACGACGACCGAGCGGTCAGCGTGCCTCGGGGTCGGCCTGGTGGATGCCGAACGTGTTGCCCTCGGGGTCGAGGAAGTAGCCCTGCCACGCCATGCCGGTCAGCGCGTACTTGGGCAGCGCCACACGGCCGCCCGCGGCCTCGATCGCCGTGGCGGTGGCGTCGAAGTCGTCCACCTGGACCGTGCAGACGAACGCGTTGGGGCCCTGCTCCGCGGCCGGCGCAGGGGCGCGCCGCTTCAGCAGTCCCCCGTCGATGCCGGCCTGGTCACCCCCGCCGGTGGTGACGCCCCAGTACTCGTCGTCCGCCACGCCCGACCAGTCCTGGAACTGCCAGCCGAACACCGACCCGTAGAACTCCCGGGCCCGGGCGACGTCGTCCGCGTGGATCTCGAAGTGCACGACACGGGACACGATGGACCTCCTGCGCACGATGCGGATCTACGGCCCCACTCTGGCAGCACCGCAGGCCGCCCGCTCGGTGGGCCGAGACACTTCCACCTGCTGCGCCGCGGACCCGCGGCTCAACCCAGCAGCCACCCGTTCTCCTGGGCGAGGCGCACCGCTTCCGCCCGCGTCCGGCCACCGGTCTTGCCCATCGCCGCCGACAGGTAGTTGCGCACGGTGCCCTCGGACAGGAACGTCTCCCGCGCGATGTCCGCCACCGTCCCGCCGCGCCCGGCGACCAGGAGGACGTCCCGCTCGCGGTCGGTCAGCGGGCTCGCGCCCACCGCCAGCGACTCGACCGCGAGGTCGGGGTCCACCACGCGCAGCCCCGCGTGCACGCGGCGGACCGCGTCCGCCAGCTGCTCGGCGGGGGTGTCCTTGACCACGAACCCGCTCGCGCCCGCGTCGAGCGCGTGCCGCACGTACCCGGGCCGGCCGAACGTGGTGACCACCAAGGACCGGCAGGACGGGTAGGCGGCACGCAGAGCCGCGGCGGCGGCGATCCCGTCCATGCCCGGCATCTCGACGTCGAGGAGTGCCACCTGGGCCGCGTTGGCTCGCGCGGCGTCCACCACCAGGTCGCCGCGCCCGACCTGCGCCACGACGGTCAGGTCCACCTCGAGATCCAGCAGGGCGGCGAGGGCGCCGCGGACCAGCGCCTGGTCGTCGGCGAGGAGCAGCCGGATCGGTCGCTCGCTCATCGGCCCTCGTTCCGCGCGATCACCGCGAGCCGGTAGCCGCCCAACGGGCTCCTCGACACCTCGAGGCGAGCACGGGCGGCCCGCGCACGCTCCGTCAGCCCGTGCAACCCGTTCCCCGGCGCGGTCGGCTCCCCGCCGGCACCGCCCGAGGGTCCGTGCCCGTCGTCGTCGACGACGAGGGAGTCCGCCGTCATGGTCACCTCCACTCGGCTCGCCGCCGCATGCCGCAGCACGTTCGTCGTCCCCTCCCGCAGCGCCCAGGCGAACAGCTCACGCAGGTGCTCCGGGACGTCGTCGACGCTGCCGGGCACCTGCGCCTGGACGCCCGCGGCGTCGAACGCCTGCCGGGCGCCGGCGAGCTCGCCCGCCAGCGTCACGGCACGCGTCGCGGACACCATCCCGCGGACGTCGGCGAGAGCGCCGCGGGCGAGCGCCTGCACCTGGGCCATCTCGGCACGGGACCGCTCCGGGTCCAGCTCGAACAGCTTGCCGGCCAGCTCCGCCTTGACCGCGATCACCGTCAACGAGTGCCCCAAGATGTCGTGCATGTCGCGGGCGATCCGTTCCCGCTCCCGCTCCACGGCCAGCACCGCGACCTCGGCCTGGGCCAGCTGCAGCTGGCGGTTGCGCTGCACCAGCTGCGTGAACCCGAACACCGCGAACGACGCCAGCAGCACGGACAGCACGAGCCCGTCGATGGTGAACCAGCCCGGGACCACCCGCGGCAGGCCCACCACAACGGCGCTCGCCCCGAGGGGCACCAGCAGCGCGCGGGGCTGGCCGATCAGGAAGACCGCCGAGACGGAGAGGAAGACGAGCCCGACCAGCCCCTGCTCGGCAGCGGCCAGGGTCGACAGCCCGACCAGCACGGCCTGCCCGCCGAGCACCAGCACGACACCGCGGCTCCCCATCCGCTCACCACGGCCGCCGCCGCGCGTCACGACGGTCCAGGCGAAGCTGACCGCGAGCCCCGCGACAGCAGCGAGCGACACGTCCCGGGCGAGCCCCACGTGGCTGCGCCAGGCCGCCAACCAGGGCTGCACCAGGAAGACGACCCAGACGACGCCCATGGCGGGCCCGACCACCCGCATCACCGGTCGGTGCTGGGGCCGTGCCACGCCGTCGGACTCCGACACCGCGACCGGCTGCCTGCCCCAGCCGGGCCACCCGCGCCTCACGGCGCCCACGGTAGCGGGCGGCCGCACCGGCACCGGCCGCCCGCGGGTCACACCCGTGCGGTGTCCCGCCGGAACCGCCAGGCGGCCCCGAGCCCGAAGACCACGGCCCAGCCGACCACGTTGAGCACCGCCCACCCCGTCACGGACTCACCCGTCAACGGCGCTCGGACGATCTGCGCCACCCCGTACGTCGGGACCGCCTTGGCGATCTGCGCGAACACCCCGTCACCGAGCGGCACGAACAGCCCACCGGCGAACGCGAGCAGCGCGAGCACAGGTCCGAGGATCTGCATGACGTTCTCGGCCGGCAGCAGGTAGCCCATGAACAGGCCGAACGCGGCGAACACCACCGAGCCGACCCAGGCGAGCAGGAGCGACCAGACGAGCGCGCCGCCCTGCCCCGTCGCACCCTCGGCGAGCCCGACCGCACCGACCACGACCACGGCTGCGAGACCGAGCACCATGGCCACCAGCACCTTGGTGGTGACGTAGGTGGCGGGACGCAGCGGCGTGAGCCGCAGCTGACGGGTCCACCCCTGGGCACGCTCCACCGAGACGCTGGCGCCACCGCCGGTGGTGGCGAGCATGGCGCCGTACAGCGCCATGGACACCATGATGAAGGCGGTCACGTTGCCGTGGCCGACGGACTGGTGCCGGTAGCCGGCGTTGGCCCCGAAGATGAGGAAGAACACCGGCGGCATCACCAGCGTGAAGATCACCGTGCGGCGGTTGCGCAGCAGCCGGCGCAGCTCGACGGCGAGGAAGCGGCCGTTCAGCAGGCCCGTGCGCGGCGTCCGGTCCGGTGCCGCCGTCGGGCGCTGCGCGGTGCCGCGGGCCGCCGTGGCGGTGGTGGCGGTCTCGGTGGTGGTCATGAGGGGCTCCCTGCGGTAGCGCTCGTCAGCGCGAGGAACGCGTCCTCGAGCCCGCGTGCGGTGATCTCGATGTCGGTGGCCGTGGTGGAGGTGAGCAGCAGCCGCGCGACCCCGTCGGAGTCCGAGGTGCGCACCAGCAGCCGGTCTCCGCGCAGCTCGACGGACTGCACCCCGGGCAGCCCGCGGAGCGCGGCCTCGTCCGCCGGCGTCAGGTCGGTCAGGGTGGCCGAGACCAGCCGGCCAGACGCGAGGTTCTTCACCTGCGCGGCCGAGCCGTCGGCGACGATCCGGCCGTGGCTCACCAGCACGATGCGGTCGGCGTACGCGTCCGCCTCGTCGAGGTAGTGCGTGGCGAACAGGATGGTGCGGCCCCGCGCCGCATCCGCCCGCAGAGCCGTCCAGAACTCCCGGCGGCCCTCGACGTCCATCCCGGTGGTCGGCTCGTCCAGCACGATGAGGTCGGGGTCGGGCAGCAGCGCCAGCGCGAACCGCAGCCGCTGCTGCTGACCGCCGGAGCAGGATCCGACCTTGCGTCCCGCGATGTCGGCGATGCCGGCACGGCCGAGCACCTCGGCCGCGGACCGGGCCGACCGGAAGAACGAGGCGGTCACCTCGACCGTCTCGCCGACGGTGAGGTCCTTGAGCAGGCCGCCGGTCTGCATGACGGCCGACACGCGGCCCTCGGCGATCGCCCGCGTCGGGTCGAGGCCGAGCACCTGCACCGTCCCGGCGTCCGGGACGGACAGACCGAGCAGCAGGTCGATCGTCGTCGTCTTGCCCGCACCGTTCGGTCCGAGGAAGGCGACGACCTCGCCCGGCTCGACGGCCAGGTCGATGCCGTCGACGGCGTGCACGGAGCCGAACGACTTGTGCAGCCCGCGCAGGTCGATGGCCGGCGGGGCGTCGCCGGCCGCACGTGGCCGGAGAGAGGTCTCGGTGAAGGTCATGCACCGATCCTGGCGACGTACCAGGTCAGCGGCCCACGCCGCGCGTCACCGGCTGGACATGACGGATGTCATGTCCGGCCGGTGGCGCGAGCGACCCGGTTCAGGCGCCGATCAGCCGCTGCGCGAGGTACTCCGACACGTGACCGAGCCCGACGCGCTGCTGCGACATGTCGTCGCGGTGGCGGATGGTCACGGCGTCGTCCTCGAGGGTGTCGAAGTCGACCGTGATGCAGAACGGCGTGCCGATCTCGTCCTGGCGGCGGTAGCGGCGACCGATCGCGCCGGCGTCGTCGAAGTCGACGTTCCACGCCCGGCGCAGCTCGGCAGCCAGGTCGCGGGCCTTCGGCGACAGCTGCTCGTTGCGCGACAGGGGCAGCACCGCGGCCTTCACCGGTGCGAGGCGCGGGTCGAGCTTCAGCACGACGCGGGTGTCCACGCCGCCCTTCGTGTTGGGCGCCTCGTCCTCGGTGTACGCGTCGACCAGGAAGGCCATCAGCGACCGCGTCAGGCCGGCCGCCGGCTCGATGACGTACGGCACGTACCGCTCACCGCGGCCCTGGTCGAAGTACGACAGGTCGGCGCCGGAGTGCTGCGAGTGCGTCGACAGGTCGAAGTCGGTGCGGTTGGCGATGCCCTCCAGCTCGCCCCACTCGCTGCCCTGGAAGCCGAACCGGTACTCGATGTCGACCGTCCGCTTCGAGTAGTGCGACAGCTTCTCCTTGGGGTGCTCGTAGTGCCGCAGGTTGTCGCGGGCGATGCCCAGGCCGACGTACCAGTCGGTGCGCGTGTCGATCCAGTACTGGTGCCACGTCTCGTCGGTGCCCGGCTCGACGAAGTACTCCATCTCCATCTGCTCGAACTCGCGCGTGCGGAAGATGAAGTTGCCCGGGGTGATCTCGTTGCGGAACGACTTGCCGATCTGGCCGATGCCGAACGGAGGCTTCTTGCGGGCGGCCGTCAGCACGTTGGCGAAGTTGACGAAGATGCCCTGGGCGGTCTCGGGCCGCAGGTAGTGCAGGCCGGACTCGTCCTCGACCGGGCCGAGGTACGTCTTGAGCATCATGTTGAAGTCGCGCGGCTCGGTCCACTGACCCTTGGTGCCGCAGTTGGGGCACGGCACGGACGCGAGGCCGCCCTCGGGCTCGTGGCCCTTGCGCTCGGTGAACTCCTCGATCAGCTGGTCCTCACGGAACCGCTTGTGGCAGTGCAGGCACTCGGTGAGCGGGTCGGTGAACACGCCGACGTGACCGGAGGCGACCCACACCTGCCGGGGCAGGATCACCGAGGAGTCGAGGCCGACGATGTCCTCACGGCTGGTGACCATGAACCGCCACCACTGCCGCTTGATGTTCTCCTTCAGCTCCACGCCGAGCGGCCCGTAGTCCCACGCCGACCTGGTCCCGCCGTAGATCTCGCCGCTCGGGAACACGAAGCCGCGCCGCTTGGCGAGGGCGATGGCGTTGTCGAGGCGGGACGGTGCGGCCACGGTGAGCACTCCTGGGTCGGGGGCCCGCGGCTGGGTGCCGCGGGAACAGCCGCCCCAGGCTACCGGCCTGCGGCAACACCGCCCTCTGCCGCCTTTTGACAATGATTCTCGTCTTCGGCAAGATCCTCGCTGTGAGCAGACGACGGATCGGCGGGCTGGCGGCGGCGGTCGTCGTGGCGCTCTCCGCCCTGACCGCGTGCGGCACGGCCGGCGCCGGCGGCACCCTCGCCGGCGCACCTGCCGGGAAGGTGCGGGTGCTCGCGTCGTTCTACCCGCTCCAGTTCGTGGCGCAGCAGGTCGGTGGCGACCGGGTGCACGTCGACTCCCTGACACCTCCGGGCGCGGAGCCGCACGACGTCGAGCTGTCCCCCGCCCAGGTGTCCGCCGTCGAGACCGCGAACCTGGTGGTCTACCTCTCCGGGTTCCAGGCAGCGGTGGACGACGCGGTCCGTCAGGTGCGCCCGCGCCACGTGCTCGACGCAGCGCTGCACGCCGGCCTGATGGACCTGGGCACCGAGCAGGCCTCGGAGGGAGCCGACCCGCTCGCGGGCACCGGCGCCGGCACCGCCGCCACCCGCACGCTCGACCCGCACTTCTGGCTGGACCCGTCCCGCCTGCCCGCGCTGGCGGACGACGTCGCCACGGCACTGAGCCAGGTCGACCCGGCGGGCGCTGCGGACTACCGCGCGGCGGCGGACCGGCTCGCCGCCCGGTTCACCTCCGTGGACACGGCCTACCGCACCGGCCTGGCGGACTGCCGGCGTCAGGTGCTGGTCACCTCGCACGAGGCCTTCGGGTACCTCGCGCTCCGGTACCACCTGCAGCAGGTCGGCATCTCCGGGCTGGACCCGGAGACCGAACCGTCGCCGGCCCGGCTGGCACAGATCGGAGACGTGGTGAGACGAGAGGGTGTGACGACGATCTTCTTCGAGACGCTGGCGAGCCCGAAGGTGGCCCGCACGCTGGCCTCCGACCTGGGCGTCCAGGCGACCGTGCTGGACCCGATGGAGTCCATCACCGCACCGGGTGCCGACTACTTCTCCGTCGCGCAGGACAACCTGGCGACGCTGCGCACGGCGCTGGGCTGCGCATGAGCGCCGCGACCGCGCCGTCGGGCCCCGACACCGCACCGGTGATCGAGGCGGTGAACCTGCAGGTGACGCTCGGGGGGCTGGCGATCGTCCGGGGGGTCGACCTGGAGGTGCCGCGAGGCGAGGTGCTGGCGGTGCTCGGCGCCAACGGCTCCGGCAAGTCCACCCTGATCCGCTCCTTGCTCGGTGCCGTCCCGCTCAGCGGCGGCAGCGTCCGCCTGTTCGGCGAGCCCCTCGGGCCCGGTGTCCCGTGGCTGCGCGTCGGGTACGTCCCGCAGCGCGTGCCCGTCGCGTCCGGCATGCCGTCGACGGCCCTCGAGGTGGTGCGCTCCGGTCTGCTGTCGGGCCGGTCGCTGCGGCCGCCGCGGGACGCGCGGACCCGCGCGCTCGCCGCCCTCGACGAGGTCGGCATGGCGGCCCGTGCCGGTCAGCGCGTCCAGGAGATGTCCGGCGGGCAGCAGCAGCGCGTCCAGATCGCCCGGGCGCTGGTGCGGCGGCCCGACCTGCTGGTGCTCGACGAGCCCACCTCGGGCATCGACCTGCCGACGCAGGAGGCGTTCGTCAGCACCGTGCGGCGGATGCACGAGAGCGGCGGCACCGTCGTCGTGGTGCTCCACGAGCTCGGCGAGTTCGGACCGTTGATCCAGCGTTCCGTTGTGCTCCGGCACGGTCGCGTGGTGCACGACGGCGCCCCACCCGTCGCCCGCGTCGAGCACGCCGGACCGGCGCACGACCACGCTCATGCGCACGGCGACCCGCCGAGCGCCGCATCCGGCCTGTCGGTGGAGGTGACCCCGTGACGTTCTGGGACCAGGTGGTGGCCATGGCCACCTCGCCGCTGATGCAGCGCGCCATGCTGGCCGCCGTGCTCGTCGGCGCCGCGGCGCCCGTCGTCGGCACCTTCCTGGTGCAGCGGCGCATGGCGCTGATGGGCGATGGCATCGGGCACGTGGCGCTCACCGGCGTGGCGCTCGGCTGGCTGGTCGGCAGCTGGGCCGGGCTGGTGCCCAACGGTGCTCTCGCTGTCCCGGGCGCCGTGGTGGCGGCCGTCGTCGGCTCCGTCGTCATCGAGCTGGTCCGCGAACGCGGCCGCACCACCGGCGACCTCGCGCTGGCGCTGATGTTCTACGGCGGCATCGCCGGCGGCGTGCTGCTGATCAAGGTGGCCGGCGGCACCAACGCGAACCTGATGGCCTACCTGTTCGGCTCGATCTCCACGGTCTCCCCGAGCGACCTCGTGTGGACGGTGGCGCTGGCCGCGGTGGTGCTCGTCGTGGGCGTCGGTCTGCGGACCGCGCTGTACGCCGTGAGCCACGACGAGGAGTTCGCCCGCGCCAGCGGGCTGCCGACGCGCGCCCTGGCGATGGTGGTCGCCGTGCTGGCCGCCGTGACGGTGACCGTGGCGATGCGGGTTGTCGGCCTGCTCCTGGTCAGCGCGCTGATGATCGTGCCGGTCGCCGTCGCCCAGCTGTACGCCCGTTCCTTCGGCCGGACCATGGCGACGGCCAGCGGTGTGGGTGTGACGGTCAGCGTGGTCGGCCTGGTGCTCACCTACTGGAACGACATCCCGCCGGGGGCCACCATCGTGGTGCTGGCGATCGCCGTCTACGCGGTCTCGGCGGCGCTGCGGCCGATGGTGCGCCGGCGGGCCGCGGCCTCCGACCCGCACCCCGAGATGGCCGACGACGTGCTGCTGGCCGACTCGGACGACGAGTGCCAGGTCCCCGTACCCGCACCCCATCGGCACCCGAACGCCTCGGTGCGGGCCGATCAGGTGGGCCGCCAGTAGGCCTTCGCCGCTAGGTCGCGGCGGGGCTGTCCACCGCCCCGCCGTACCTGCGGTCACGGCGCGCGTAGGTCTCCACGGCCCGCCACAGGTGCCGCCGGTCCACGTCCGGCCACGGTTCGTCGAGGAACACCAGCTCGGCGTACGCCGCCTGCCACAGCATGAAGTTCGACGTGCGCTGCTCGCCGGACGACCGCACGAACAGGTCGACGTCCGGCAGGTCCGGCTCGTCCAGGTGCCGCTGGATCGTCTTCTCGCTGACCTTCTTCGGGTCGAGCCGGCCGGCTGCGACCTCGAGGGCGATGGCGCGGGCCGCATCGGCGATCTCCGCCCGGCCGCCGTAGTTGACGCACATCGTCAGCGTGCAGACGGTGTTGTCCCTGGTCTGCTCCTCGGCCCGCTCGAGCTCGGAGATCACCGACCGCCACAGCCGCGGCCGGCGGCCGGCCCACCGCACCCGCACGCCCCACGAGTCCATCAGGTCGCGCCGCCGGTGCAGCACGTCGCGGTTGAACCCCATGAGGAACCGCACCTCGTCGGGTGACCGCGACCAGTTCTCGGTCGAGAAGGCGTACGCAGACACGTACTCCACGCCCACCTCGATGGCGCCGGCGACCACGTCGAGCAGCGACGCCTCGCCGGCAGCGTGCCCGGCGGTCCGCGGCAGGCCGCGGGCGTTGGCCCACCGGCCGTTCCCGTCCATCACCACCGCCACATGCCGCGGCACCAGCTCGCGCGGGATCGCGGGCGGCCTGGCGCCGGACGGGTGCGGGGGCGGCGGGACGGGGGTGCGTGCGGCGGCCACTAGACGCGCTCCACCATCGGCAGCGACCGCAGCCGTCGCTCGAGGTGGAACTGGCTGAACGCCGCCACCAGCCCGTTGCCCTCGGCGCGGTGCCGCTCGGCGCTGCCGTCCGCCGTGGACCAGTCACCGACCAGCAGAGCGGCGAGCAGGGCGAACGTCTCCGGCGCAGGTGCCGCCGCACCCGCCGGCCGGCACGCGTTGCACACCGCACCGCCCATCGCCACGGCGAACGAGTGGTGCGGACCCACCGCCCCGCACCGGGCGCAGTCAGCGAAGCTGGGCGCCCAGCCCGCCACCGACAGCGCCCGCAGCAGGTAGCTGTCGAGCACCAGGCCCGGGGCGTGCTCCCGGCCGGCGAGCGCCCGCACGGCGCCCACCAGCAGCCAGTACTGCTGCACCGCCGGCTCGTGCTCCGCCTCGACCAGCCGGTCGGCCGTCTCGAGCATCACGGTGCCCGCCGTGTACAGCGCGTAGTCCTCGCACACCGGCCGCCCGTACGCACCGAGGGTCTCCACCTGGGTGACGACGTGCAGCGACCGCCCGGTGCTGAGCTGCACGTCCACGTGCATGAACGGCTCGAGCCGTGAGCCGAACCGGGACGTGGTGCGCCGCACCCCCTTGGCGACCGCACGCACCTTGCCGTTGGTGCGGGTCAGGAGGGTGACGATGCGGTCCGCCTCACCCAGCGGATGGGTGCGCAGCACGATCGCCTCGTCGCGGTAGAGGCTCACCGGCCCATTCTCCCCCGGACCACCGACGCGCCGGGGTGCGCAGGACGCGGCGCGTCGGTGGCCGGACGGTGAACCGTCAGCGCTGCTGCCGGTTCACCGCGGAGATGATCGCCTTGAGGGACGCCGTGGTGATCGACGGGTCGATGCCAACACCCCACAGGATGTCGCTCCCCACCGCGCACTCGACGTAGGCGGCCGCCGTCGCGTCACCACCGGACGACAGGGCGTGCTCGGCGTAGTCCATCACGGCGACGTCGACGCCGATGGACCGCAGCGCCGCGACGAACGCGGCGACCGGGCCGTTCCCGTTGCCGACGATGGTCCGCTCGACCCCGCGGTCGACCAGGTCCACCTCGAGGTGGTCCTCACCGCCCTCCGTGCTGGTCGCCCGGGTGCCGCGCAGCGAGAACCGACCCCACGGGTCGAGCGGCTGGCCGGACTCGTCGCCCGTCCCGGCGGTCTGCCGCGGGCGCGCCGCCGCCGCCATCTCCACCGGCAGGTACTCGTCGACGAAGATCCGCCACAGGTCGTCGGCGGTGACCTCGGTGCCGTGGGTGTCGGTGTGCCGCTGCACCACCTGCGAGAACTCGATCTGCAGCCGGCGCGGCAGGTCGAGGTCGCGCTCGGACTTCATCAGGTAGCTGATGCCGCCCTTCCCGGACTGGCTGTTCACCCGGATGATCGCGTCGTAGCTGCGGCCGACGTCCTTCGGGTCGACCGGCAGGTAGGGCACCGCCCACTCGAGCTGGTCGGTGGTGGTACCGGCCGCGGCGGCGTCCACCTCCATCGCCGTCAGGCCCTTCTTGATCGCGTCCTGGTGCGACCCGGAGAACGCGGTGAACACCAGGTCACCGCCGTACGGGTGCCGCTCGGCGACCTGCAGCTGGTTGCAGTGCTCCACCACGGACCGCACGTGCGGCAGGTCGGAGAAGTCGATCTGCGGGTCGATGCCCTGGCTGAACAGGTTCATGCCGAGCGTGACCAGGTCGACGTTGCCGGTCCGCTCGCCGTTGCCGAACAGGCAGCCCTCGATGCGGTCGGCACCGGCCAGGTAGCCCAGCTCGGCGGCCGCCACGGCGGTGCCGCGGTCGTTGTGCGGGTGCAGCGACAGCACCACGTTCTCGCGGTGGTGCAGGTGCCGGCCCATCCACTCGATCGAGTCGGCGTAGACGTTCGGGGTGGCCATCTCCACCGTCGCCGGCAGGTTGATGATCACCTTCCGGTCGGAGGTGGGCTCCAGCTCGTCGAGCACCGCGTTGCACACCCGCACGGCGTACTCGAGCTCGGTCCCGGTGTACGACTCGGGGCTGTACTCGTAGAACACCTCGGTGTCCGGGACCAGCTCCTCGTACTTCTTGCAGAACCGAGCACCGGACACCGCGATGTCGAGGATGCCGTCCTCGTCGGCGTTGAACACGACGCGCCGCTGCAGCACCGAGGTCGAGTTGTAGAAGTGCACGATCGCCTGCTTCGCGCCGGCGATCGCCTCGTACGTGCGCTCGATCAGGTGCTCGCGGCACTGCGTCAGCACCTGGATGACGACGTCGTCGGGGATGCGGTTCTCCTCGATCAGCATCCGGACGAAGTCGTAGTCGGTCTGCGAGGCGGACGGGAAGCCGACCTCGATCTCCTTGTAGCCCATCTGCACCAGCAGCTCGAACATCGCGAGCTTGCGGGCGGGGTTCATCGGCTCGATCAGCGCCTGGTTGCCGTCCCGCAGGTCCACGGCGCACCAGCGCGGGGCGCGGGTCACGTGGCGGTCGGGCCAGGTCCGGTCCGGCAGGTCCACGCGGATCTGCTCGTGGAAGGGCCGGTACTTGTGCACCGGCATCCCGGAGGGCTGCTGGGGGTTGCGCTCTGCTACGTCGGTCATCGGGGTTCCTCGTCAGTCGTCGCGGCGGGTGCTCAGCCGGCGCAGCGGACACCGCGACGAGGATCCGGCCTAGAGGGCCTCGCCGCGGCGACGAAGAAGGAGAACGCTCCGGAGCACGGTTGGCACCCTACTCCCCCGTTCGCGAGACCCGGCAACGCGTCCAGGCTCAGCCGAGCACGACGACGTCCGCCGGCCCGCGCGCGAGCAGCCGACCGCCGACCGTGTCGAGCCGGTCGGTCCCCACCGGGACGGGCACGCTCCAGGTCCGGATCCCGTCGCGCAGGCCCCGGCCCACGATGGCCAACGCCCCGCCCGACGCGACCTCGAGCCCGATGACCTGCGTGCCGTCCGTGCGCGGGACCCACGTGCGCGCGCCACCCTCCAGCCCGGCCCGCACCTGCCACAGGGAGGCCCCGGTGCGCACGTCGACCGCTCCGTACACGCCGTCCGCCGCCGTGACCAGGATGCCCGACGCGACCGCCACCGCGTCGAGGTCGGTCGGCAGCTGCCATCGCACGGTCCCGGTCACCCGGTCGACGCCGCGCAGCTGCGGGCCGGTGTCGACCACCAGCAGACCAGGAGCGGAACCGTCGTCCGCCTCCAGCTGGACCACCCTCCCACGCAGAGTCACCCACGAGTCCGAGCCGTCCCGGTAGAGCCGGCCGCCCTGGATGCCTCCGAAGGTCGCGAAGCCGCCGGGCAGGTCCACCACCTGGAGCTCCACGCCCACCGGCGCGGTGACCAGGACCGATCCGGTCGCGTCGTCCAGCACCTCGGAGCCCGCACCGCGGACGACCGTCCTGCGCGGGCCGACGAGGACCTCGGCGACACGCCCCGACGCCGCGTCGTCGACGACCCCCGCCGTGACGTGCTCCCAGCGCACCGCGCCGGTCAGCCCGTCGGAGCGCTGCACGCGCACGCGTCCGTCGGGCCGGACCGATCCGAGCACCAGGTCGTCGCCGATCCGTGCGAGCCCGATGACCGGGCCGTCCACCGCCCACCGGCCCTGCAGGCGTCCACCGACCGCGTCGAGGGCGACCACGCGGGCCGGTGCCGCCGAGTCGCGAGGTCCACCGGCGAGGCACAGCACGACACCGTCATCGGTGCCGGCGTCCCACGGGCACCGGACCGTGACGGGCCCGCCACCCGCCGTCGTGGGCGCCACCGGAACCGTCCAGCGCTGGGCGCCCGAGCGTGGCTCGAACGCCGTCACCCACCACACGGCTGCGCGCAGCGACACCAGCACCACCGAGCCGGACGCCTGCAGCACCGTGTCGGGACCCTCGGCTGCGGCTGCACGCCACAGCTCGACGGGCGCGTCCTGCAACGGCCGCACCAGACCGGGCACTGCGGCGATCCGGCCCGCCACGGCCCGCTGGCGGCTGTCGACGGCGTTCCCGGCGACCAGCAGGGCACCGAGCGCCACCAGCGCGGCCGCGCTCAACCACGGCCAGCGGCGGGTGCGAGCACCTGACTCGGAGACGCCACCGGACGTCGAACGGGCGGGCACGGCAGGTGCGGTGGGCGCACCGCTCACCGACGAGGGGCGCCACCGCCGCGGGGTGACGTCCTCGTCGAGCTCCACCGGCCGCATCCTCACGGCCGGGTGGATCCCGGTCATGCTCCGAGTCTAGGAGTGCCGTCCCGACCGCGCGGGAGGGGTGGCGGGCGCAGCCGTCGGCCCCTCGTGCGGCGGAGCGTCGCGGCGCTGACGGGGAAGCGTGTCCCGCGGCTCGGCAGCGGCAGGCTGCGTTCCGTCCGCACCGTCCGCCCGCGTGCCGCCGTCGACCACGACGACGCTGACGTTGTCGTGGCCGCCGTTCAGAAGCGCCTCGGCGACGAGTGCGCTCGCCGCCCGGCGCGCGTCCGGCTCCTGGCTGAGCAGCTCGGCGATGCGGTTGGCCGGGACGTCCCGGGTCAGGCCGTCGGTGCAGATGACGAACCGGTCGGAGGGGCCCGCCGGAAGGATCCAGAGGTCCGGGTCAGGGCGGCGGCCGGTGCCGAGCGCGCGCGTCAGCACGTTCCGCTCCGGGTGCCGGGCCACCTCGTCCGGTGTGACGCGGCCCTCGACCAGCAGCTCCTGCACCACCGAGTGGTCGGCCGTCACCTGGTGCAGCACGCCGTCGGCCCAGCGGTACACCCGCGAGTCGCCCACGTTGAACACCAGCCAGGAGGGACGTCCCTCGTCCTCCACCGTGGCGACGCCGGCGACCGTCGTACCGCCCTGGCGGTCACCGGTCAGCTCCTCACGCAGGCGTGCCCATGCGCTGTCGAGGCAGGCCAGCACGTCCGCGGTGCCGACGGAGGGCCGCCCGGCGAGGCGGGCGAACTCCTCGACCGCCACCCGGCTGGGCGATGGCGCCGGCGTCGAGCCCGCCCATCCCGTCGGCGACGAGGAACACGGGCGGGCACGCGAGCAGGGCGTCCTCGTTGACGTCGCGCACGCGACCGCGGTCGCTGGCCGAGCCCCACGACGTCCGCACCCTGCACCTCCCGTCCGCACTCTTCACGATGACATCGGCGTCGAGGGACGCCAACCTGAGCGTCGACGGTACCGGCGCCCGTGCCTATCTTGGCGGGACCTCAGACGCCCAGCTGGTAGACACCCCAGTACGCGAGCACGACGAGCAGGACCAGTCCTCCGGTGGCGACGGTCCACGACGCGGCGGTCCGCACGACGCCGGGCCCGGAGCCGGGGACCCGGCCGGCCCTCGCGCGCCGCACGGCGAGCACCCCGGCGACCACGACCAGCATCCCGGCGAGCCGGACGGCGAGCCATCCGCCCTGCACCAGCACGGAGTTGTGCTGGTAGTCCATCGCCAGCCGCGCGACCGACAGCAGGTACCACACGAGCCCCGCCACGGTCAGGATCGCGCCCCCGCCGAACGCCACCAGGTAGCGCGCGTAGCCCGACGGCCAGCGCGCTCCGGCGGGACGGTCGCGGGTCGAGCGGCGGCTCGTCCACGCCTCGCCGACCCGGTGGCCGACCACGAGCAGGCAGCCGAGCAGCACCAGGCCGCCCGCCCCCAGGACCACGAGGAGCACGACGTTCCCGTCCCGCAGCTGCTGCGGCTGCGGGACCGGCCCCGCGAGGTACAGCTGGACGGGTTGGGCGCCGGCGACCTGCGGCACGCCCGACGCGGTGGCCGGCAGGCCGAGCACCCAACCGGTCATGTCCTGCAGGAACGTGGCGGACACGATCCCGTCGACCTTGAGGCCGTGGTCCGCCCCGGCGTAGTAACGGACGGTCACCGCGTCGTTGCCGGCCCGTGCCGTGTCGGCGAGGATCTGCTGAGCGCCCTGGATGACGGGCATCGAGGCGTCGCCCGTGCCGTAGACGACCAGCACCGGCTGCGTCATCCGCTGCTGGTACGGCTGCACGTCGAAGTCGACGTACTCGAAGCCGCCCGGCAGGGTCATCCCCACCGCCCGGGGGATCGCGCGGAACACCCCGTGCGGCACGCCGGTGTTGCGCAGGTAGTTGTCCGAGGCGAAGGCGGCCTGCTGCCGCGGCGGCACCACCGGCGAGGACGCGAGGATGACGAAGGCGAGCTGGTGGTCGGTGGCCGCGATGACGGGCGCGATCCAGCCGCCCTCGCTCTCGCCGTACACCCCGACCCGGGAAGGGTCCACGCCCGCGTGCGCGCGCAGCACCTGGACCGACCGTTCGTAGTCGGCGGCCATCGCGACGTAGTCGCGGTGCGCCGTGGTGTAGGTGTCGAGCCGCTTGTCCGGGACCATCGCCACGACACCGGCGCTGGCCAGCGCGGCCGCCTGCGACCGGAACGCGACCGCGTACTTGCCCGTGCCGGCGCCGTGGATGAACACCACGCCGGGGAGCGGTCCCGGCGCCCCGACCGGCTCGCTGAGCTGAGCCTGCACGGTCGTGCCGTCCAGCTGCACCGTGACCACCTCGGTCCGCACCGGGTAGGTGTGCAGCGACGGTGCCCCGGTGACCGCGGTCGAGGAGCTCTGGACCTGGAGCGGCTGCGTCAGCGGCGCCGGGTCCCACTGCGGCCCGAGCACGGCGCCGACGACGGCAAGGACCAGCACACCCAGGACCGAGGACGCGAGAACCCGGTACACGTTGCCGGCGCGCGAGACGGCGTGCGGCGGACGCCGGTGACCGTCCTGGTTGAGCAGGTGCGGGAGAGACGCCACGGTGTGCAGGCTCACGCTCAGAACCCGAGTCGGCCGAGCTGCTTGGGATCGCGCTGCCAGTCCTTGGCCACCCGCACGTGCAGGTCCAGGAACACGCGCGCGCCGAGCAGCGCCTCGATCTCGCGCCGAGCCTGCGTACCCACGTCCCGCAGCCGACCACCGCCCTTGCCGATGACGATCGCCTTCTGCGAGTCCCGCTCGACGAACAGGTCGACGCGCACGTCGAGCAGCGGAACGTCGTCCCGGCCGGCGGTCCCTCGCGGCACGATCTCGTTCACCACCACGGCCAGCGAGTGCGGCAGCTCGTCGTGCACACCCTCGAGCGCCGCCTCGCGGACCAGCTCGGCGACCATCACCGCCTCGGGCTCGTCGGTCAGCTCGCCGTCCGGGTACAGCGCCGGTCCCTCCGGCAGGTGACCTGTCAGCACGTCGGCCAGCACGTCCATCTGGTAGCCCGAACGCGCCGACACCGGCACCACGTCGTCCCACTCACCCAGCCGGCTCATCGCCATCAGGTGCTCGGCCAGCCGGCCCTTGCCGACCAGGTCCGCCTTCGTCGCGATGGCGACCACCGGGGTCCGGCGCCTGCCCTGAGCCAGCGACGCGAGCTCGGCCGCGATGTACCGGTCGCCGGGCCCGACCTGCTGGTCGGCCGGCATGCAGAACCCGATGACGTCGACCTCGCCGAGCGTGTCCTTGACGAGGTCGTTCAGCCGTTCACCGAGGAGCGTGCGAGGGCGGTGCAGCCCCGGGGTGTCCACCAGCACCAGCTGGGCGTCCGGCCGTGTGACGATGCCGCGGACGGTGTGCCGCGTGGTCTGCGGACGGCCCGAGGTGATCGCCACCTTCTGGCCGACGAGCGCGTTGGTCAGCGTCGACTTGCCCGCGTTGGGACGGCCGATCAGGCATGCGAAGCCGGAGCGGTGGCTCATCGCTCGACCTCCGCATCGCCGGGACGCTCGGCTCCCTCGCCGACCTGGCCCTCGACGGACCGGCTCACGAGCACGGTCGCGAGGCGTCGGCGCCGTCCTTCCGCCCGGTCGGCGACCAGGTGCAGCCCGTGGATGTCCCCCGCCGAGCCCGGCAGGGGCACCATCCCCAGTGCCTTGGCCAGCAGGCCCCCAGCGGTGTCCACGTCCTCGTCCTCCACCTCGAGCCCGAACAGCTCGCCCAGCTCGTCACGGCCCATCCGCGCCGGCACCCGGAACACCCCGTCGCCGAGGTCCTGGACCGTGGGCGCGGTGCGGTCGTGCTCGTCGGTCAGCTCACCGACGATCTCCTCCAGCGCGTCCTCGATGGTCACGAGCCCGGCGATGCCGCCGTACTCGTCGACCACCATCGCCATGTGGCTCGCACCGTCGCGCAGCTCCCGCAGCAGGTCGTCCACCGGCTTGGACTCGGGAACGAACACCGCCGGTCGCACAAGCGCGCTGACGGGGACGTCCAGCTCCGCCGCGTCCCGCGGGCGGTCCGGCGCCAGGCGACTCACCACGTCCTTGAGGTACAGCACCCCGCGGACGTCGTCCACCGACTCGCCGATCACCGGCACGCGCGAGAACCCCGACCGCATGAGGAGCGCGAGAGCCTTGCGCACCGGTGTGTCCTCGTGGGTCACCACCATGTCCGTGCGCGGCACCATCACCTCGCGCGTCAGCGTGTCCCCCAGCTGCAGGACGGACCGGAACATCGCCCGCTCCGTGTCCTCGATCACCTCGGACTCCGCCACGCGCTGCACCATGTCCCGCAGCTCGTTCTCGTCCTCCTCGGCCGTGGTCCGGCCTGCCGCCGCCGCCCGGCCCAGACCGCCGAACGCCGCCGTGACCGCGGACAGCAGCCCGGCGAGCGCCGTCAGGGTCGCGACGGGCCGGCGCCGCCCGACGGTGCGCGGACTGACGCGCACCAGCACGAGCGCCATCACCACGCAGACGCCGAAAGACGTCAGCAGCACCGCCCACCACGGCCGCACCAGCTCGGAGGCGGCCAGCGTCACGCTCACGGTCGCCGTCATCTCGCCGAGCAGCCGGACGAACGCCGCCGCGGACGCGACCCGGGACGGGTGCGCCACCAGCCGCTGCACCTGCGGTGCCGCCGGGTGGTGCGCCGCGACCAGCTCGGTGACCTGCGCGCGCGTCACACGCATCACCGCGACCTCACCGGCGGACAGGAGCGCGGCGAGAGCGATGCCGAGCACCACCAGCGCGCCCAGCAGCACCAGCGGTGCTCCGGTCATCGGCCGGCCAGGAACGTGAGCAGCAGACGTCGCTGGAGCGCGAACATCTCCTTCTCCTCCTCCGGCTCCGCGTGGTCGTAGCCCAGCAGGTGCAGGATCCCGTGGGTCTCCAGCAGCAGCAGCTCCTCGATGGTCGAGTGGCCCGCGGCCCGCGCCTGGTCCGCGGCGACCTGCGGGCACAGCACCACGTCGCCGAGCAGCCCCGCGGGCGTCGGCTCGGAGTCGGTCCCGGGCCGCAGCTCGTCCATCGGGAACGACAGCACGTCGGTCGGGCCCGGCTCGTCCATCCAGCGCACGTGCAGGTCCGCCATCACGTCGGTGTCGACCAGCAGCACCGACAGGTCGGTCTGCGGGTGGACGTGCATCTCGTCGAGCACGTGGCGTGCCAGCGCGGCGAACTCGGCCTCGTCGACCTCGACGCCCGACTCGTTGTTGACCTCGATGCTCATGCGGAGTCCCAACGGGCGTAGGCGTCGATGATGTCCCCCACCAGGCGGTGACGGACCACGTCGGAGGACGTGAGGCGGCAGAACTCGACGTCCGGGACGCCCTGCAGCACCTGTTCGGCCTGCCGCAGGCCCGAGGTGGCGGCGGAGGGCAGGTCCACCTGCGTGACGTCGCCGGTCACCACGACCTTCGAGCCGAAGCCCAGCCGGGTGAGGAACATCTTCATCTGCTCCGAGGAGGTGTTCTGCGCCTCGTCGAGGATGACGAAGGCGTCGTTCAGGGTGCGGCCCCGCATGTACGCCAGGGGCGCCACCTCGATGGTGCCGGCGTCGAGCAGCCGGGGGATCGACTCCGGGTCGACCATGTCGTGCAGCGCGTCGTACAGCGGGCGCAGGTACGGGTCGATCTTCTCGGCCAGCGTCCCGGGAAGGAAGCCCAGCCGCTCCCCCGCCTCCACCGCCGGCCTGGTGAGCACGATCCGGTTCACCTGCCGCGCCTGAAGCGCCTGCACCGCCTTGGCCATGGCCAGGTACGTCTTGCCCGTGCCGGCTGGCCCGATGCCGAAGGTCAGCGTGTGGCGGTCGATCGCGTCGACGTACTCCTTCTGCCCGGCGGTCTTCGGCCGGATGGCGCGCCCTCGCGTCGACAGGATGTTGAAGGTGAGCACGTCGGCCGGCCGGGCCGAGGACGCCGCGGTCAGCATGGCGACGGAACGGTTCACCACCTCGGGGCTGAGCGGCGTCCCGGCGGAGACCGTCTCCACGAGCTCCTCCACCAGGCGCGCGACCAGCGCGACGTCGCCCACCGGACCGGTCAGCGTGACCTCGTTGCCGCGGACGTGCACGTCGACGGTGGTGAAGCCGGCCTCGATCTCGCGCAGCACCTCGTCGCGGAGCCCGAGCAGCTCGACCATCGGCACCTGCGACGGCACCGTGATGCGGTGCTCGACGCGGGCAGGGACGGCGCCGGGCCGGCCACGCTGGAGGGGGGTCGAGAGGACCGGGGCGCCCGCAGCCGGAGGCGTCGCGCCGGGGGTGCCCGACGAGGGCTGGGCGGGTGTGGGTTGAGCCATGTGCTCGGCGTGCGCCGTGCGCTCCTTCGGTCGGTCCGGCAGGCAAGCCGATCCTACCTGGCAACACCTGCAGAGCCCCGTCCAGCGGTGGGCCGATGGTCCTGTTGTTCGCCAAGGGCGAGGACGACACTGACGGGCGAGGACGCCGGGCAACGGAGCCTGGCGGCGCACGCGGAGGTGCCACCGTGGCCAAGTACGTGAAGGACTTCACCGAGGGCGACAAGGACCAGAAGGACCTGCTGGGGGGCAAGGGCGCGAACCTTGCCGAGATGACCCGGCTCGGCCTCCCGGTACCGCCTGGCTTCACCATCACCACCGAGGCCTGCCGGGCCTACATGAAGTCCGGGGACGTCCCTCCCGAGCTGCGGGTCGAGGTGACGCAGGCGCTCCGGCACCTCGAGGACACCATGGGCCGCACCCTCGGCGACGTGCACGAGCCGCTCCTGGTCTCCGTCCGCTCCGGCGCCAAGTTCTCGATGCCCGGCATGATGGAGACGGTCCTCAACGTCGGCCTCAACGACGCCTCCGTGCGCGGCCTCGCCGAGTTCGCCCACAACGAGCGGTTCGCCTGGGACTCCTACCGCCGGCTGATCCAGATGTTCGGCCGCACGGTGCTCGGCATCGAGGGCGACAAGTTCGCCGACGCCCTCGACAAGGCCAAGGCGACCCGCGGCGTCTCCAACGACGTCGACCTGACGGCCGACGACCTGCGCGAGCTGGTCGGCACGTTCAAGCAGATCGTGATCGACGAGACCGGCCGGGAGTTCCCGCAGCACCCCCGCGAGCAGCTCGACCTGGCCATCGTCGCGGTGTTCGGCTCGTGGGGCACCGAGCGCGCCCGGCTGTACCGGCGCAAGGAGCGCATCTCCGACGACCTCGGCACCGCCGTCAACGTCGTCGCGATGGTGTTCGGCAACCTCGGCCCGGACTCGGGCACCGGTGTGGCGTTCACCCGCAACCCGTCCACGGGCGAGACCGGTGACTACGGCGACTACCTGGCCAACGCCCAGGGCGAGGACGTGGTGGCGGGCATCCGCAACACCATGTCCCTGGCGGACCTCGAGCGGATCGACCCGGAGGCGCACAACGAGCTCAAGCGCGTGATGCGCCAGCTCGAGACGCACTACCGCGACCTGTGCGACATCGAGTTCACCATCGAGCACGGCAAGCTGTGGATGCTGCAGACGCGCGTCGGCAAGCGGACCGCACCCGCCGCGTTCCGGATCGCCTCGCAGCTGGTGGACGAGCACCTGATCACGATGGACGAGGCCCTGGCCCGCGTGACCGGCGCCCAGCTGACCCAGCTCCTGTTCCCGCAGTTCGCGCCGGGATCGTCCACCACCCTGCTGACCAAGGCGATGGCGGCCTCCCCTGGCGCGGCTGTCGGTGAGGCCGTCTTCGACTCCGCGACGGCCGTCGAGTGGGCCGCGAAGGGCAAGGACGTCGTCCTGGTCCGCCGCGAGACCAACCCCGACGACCTCGGCGGCATGATCGCCTCGGTCGGCATCCTGACGGCGCGCGGCGGCAAGACGTCGCACGCGGCGGTCGTGGCGCGCGGCATGGGCCGCACGGCGGTCGTCGGTGCCGAGGCGCTGGTCGTCGACCCGGTCGCTCGCCAGTTCACCTGCGGCGCGAAGGTCGTGAAGGAGGGCGACGTCATCGCCATCGACGGCACGACCGGCGAGGTGTTCCTCGGCGACGTGCCGGTCGTACCCTCCCCCGTCAGCACGTACCTCGAGCAGGGTCTCGACGCCGCGCTCGAGCAGGCGGCCGACGAGGACACCTCCGAGCTGGTGCGTGCGGTCGACCGGATCATCACGCACGCCGACGCCGCCCGTCGGCTCGGGGTGCGTGCCAACGCCGACACCCCGGAGGACGCCCGCCGTGCCCGCAGCCTCGGTGCGCAGGGCATCGGGCTGTGCCGTACCGAGCACATGTTCCTCGGCGAGCGCCGGGTGCTCGTCGAGCACGTGGTGCTGGCCGGGACGGACGACGAGCGCCAGGCGGCGCTCGACGCGCTGCTCCCCGTGCAGACGCAGGACTTCATCGAGATCTTCGAGGCGATGGACGGCCTGCCGACGACGATCCGGCTCATCGACCCGCCGCTGCACGAGTTCCTCCCCGACCTGACGGCCCTGTCCGTCAAGGTGGCCCTCGCCAAGGAGCGCGGCAAGGTCGACCAGCACGACGTCGAGCTGCTCGCGGCGGTCGAGCGGATGCACGAGGCGAACCCGATGCTCGGCCTGCGCGGCGTCAGGCTCGGACTGGTGATCCCCGGCCTGTTCGAGCTGCAGATCCGTGCGATCTGCGAGGCTCAGGCCGCACGCATCTCCGCCGGCGGTCACCCCAGGGCCGAGATCATGGTGCCGCTCATCGGCTCGGTGCAGGAGCTGCACCTGGTCCGCGACTCGGCGATCGAGATCATGGCCGAGGTCGGCGCCAAGCACGGCATCACGCTCGACCTTCCGATCGGCTGCATGATCGAGCTGCCGCGCGCGGCGCTCACGGCCGGACGCATCGCGGAGGAGGCAGCGTTCTTCTCCTTCGGCACGAACGACCTGACGCAGACGACGTGGGGCTTCTCTCGCGACGACGTCGAGGGCGCCTTCTTCGCGCAGTACACCGCGAACGGCGTGCTGTCGGTGTCCCCGTTCGAGACGATCGACGCCCAGGGCGTCGGCCGCCTCGTGAAGATCGCCGTGGAGGAGGGCCGCGCGACGCGGCCGGACCTGCACCTCGGCGTGTGCGGCGAGCACGGCGGCGACCCGGAGTCGATCCGGTTCTTCGACTCCGTCGGGCTCGACTACGTGTCCTGCTCCCCGTTCCGGGTGCCGGTGGCCCGGCTCGAGGCTGGTCGCGCGGCGATCGACAGCAGCACGAGCGACGCCCGCTGAGTCCCCGCGGGGGGTCGGGCCAGGGCTGGGCCCGGCCCCCCGCGGGCTCGTCGGAGGATCCGACGACGAGCTCACTCGCACGGGCGCGGCAGCAGCCCCACGCTCCAGCCGCCGCCGTCAGCGCTGATCAGCTCCAGCGCCCCAGGCGTTCGGCCAGCAGGGCGAGCGCCACGGGGCCCGCCGTCGACGTGCGCAGCACCCACGGCCCCAGACGCACGGGCACCGCTCCCGCCTCCACCAGACGGCCCAGCTCGTCCGGGGAGATCCCGCCCTCGGGGCCGACGACCACCAGGACCTCGACGTCCGAGCCGTCGACCGGCAGGGCGGCGGTCCGCAGCGGCACGGTGGCCTCCTCGTGAAGCACGAGTGCCCTTCCCCCCGCGGCCACCACGTCGGCGACCCGGCGGGCGAGCCCGGCCGTGTCCACGGCGAGCTCCACCGCAGGCACGCGGGAACGGCGCGCCTGCTTCGTGGCCGCCCGCACCGTGCCGAGCCAGCGCGCCCGGCTCTTCGCCGCCCGGTCCCCACGCCAGACCACGACCGACCGCGCCGCCTGCCACGGCAGCACCGCGTCGACCCCGACCTCGGTGGCCGCCTCGATCGCCAGCTCGTCCCGGTCGCCCTTGGCCAACGCCTGGGCCAGGACCAGGGCCGGCCGGGCGGGCGGCTCCTCGTTGCGGGCCAGGACCCGCAGCCGCACGCCGTCCGGGCCGGTCGAGTCGACGACGCCGACGAGCCGGACGCCGCTGCCGTCCACCACGTCGACCCGCTCACCGGGGCCGCGCCGCTGCACCACGCCGGCGTGCCGTCCCTCGGCGCCGTCCAGCAGGTACGTCCCACCGGCCACCACGCCGCGGAGGTCCCCCGGCTCGGTCAGGAAGACGGGCGCGCTCATCGGCGGTCGCGGCTCATCGTCCGGCGAGCTTGTCGCGCAGCCGCGCGAACATCCCCGTGCTGGCGGTCGCGAGCCGCGCGTCGGGGCGCTCCTCGCCGCGCAGCGCCGCGAGCCGTCGCAGCAGCTCCGCCTGCTCGTCGTCCAGCGCCACCGGCACCTGGACGTCCACGTGCACGTGGAGGTCACCCCGGCCACCGGTGTGCAGGTGCCCGACACCCAGGCCCTTGAGCACCACCTCCTGGTCGGGCTGGGTGCCCGGTCGCAGATCGACCTCCTGCGGCCCGTCGAGGGTGTCCAGCGTCAGCACCGTGCCGAGGGCCGCGGCCGTCATCGGTACGGGGAGCGTCGCGTGGAGGTCGTCGCCGCGGCGGACGAACACGTCGTGCCGGCGTTCACGCACCTCGAGGTACAGGTCGCCGGCGGGTCCCCCGGCCGGGCCGACCTCGCCCTGCGACGTGAGCTTGATCCGCGTCCCGGTGTCCACGCCGGCGGGCACGTCCACGGAGATGGTGCGACGGGAACGCACCCGACCCTCACCGGCGCACTCGGTGCACGGCTCGGGGATCACGGTGCCGAAGCCCTGGCACGCGGCGCAGGGCTGCGTCGTCATCACCTGGCCGAGGAAGGACCGGGCGACGCGCTGGACGGAACCACGGCCGCCGCACACCTCGCACGTCCGGGGAGAGGTGCCCGGCCGGCAGCAGCTGCCCTGGCACGTGGGGCAGACCACCGCGGTGTCCACCTGCACCTCGCGGTGCGACCCGAAGGTCGCCTCCGAGAGGTCGATGTCCAGCCGGACCAGCGCGTCCTGACCGCGTCGTGCGCGCGGGATCGGGCCCCGCTGCGCCGTCGCCCCCGTCGCCGCGCCGAAGAACGTCTCGAAGATGTCCTGGAAGCCGAACCCGCCACCCATGCCACCCGCAGCGCTCGGGTCGCCGCCCAGGTCGTACGCGCGGCGCTTGTCCGGGTTGCCGAGCACGTCGTAGGCGCGCGAGACGTCCTTGAAGCGCTCCTCGGACGCCGGGTCGTTGCCCGCGACGTCGGGGTGCAGCTCGCGGGCCAGCCGCCGGTAGGCCTTCTTGATCTGCTCGGGGGTCGCGTCCCGCGGCACGCCGAGGATCTCGTAGTAGTCCGTCACAAGCAGGTGTGCTCGCTTCCTTCGAGGTCGGCCGGTCAGCCGGCCAGGATCCTGGTGAGGTACCGGGCGACGGCACGCACGGCAGCCATCGTGCCCGGGTAGTCCATGCGGAGGGGTCCGACGGCGCCCACGCGGGCCACGCCGGACCCCTCTCCGCCGTAGCCGCTGGTGACGAAGCTCGTCTCGGCGAGGCCTGCGTGCTGCGTCTCGCGCCCGATCCGGACGGCGACGGCCGTGTGGTCCTCCGCCATCTCGGCGAGCAGGCGCAGCAGCACCACCTGCTCCTCCAGCGCCTCGAGCACCGGACCGATGGTGCGGCTGAAGTCGGCTCCGGCCGTCCTGGCGAGGTTGGCGGTACCGGCGACGACCACCCGCTCCTCGCTCTCCTGCGCGAGCGTCTCGGACACGGCTGCCACGACGACGCGCACCAGTGCTGCGCCGGCGGGGCTCAGCTCGGTGACGAGGCTCTCCAGCGCCTTGGAGAGCTCGGCGAGCCGCAGCCCGGACAGTGCGACGTTGAGCCGCACCCGCAGGCGAGCCACCAGCGCCTCGTCGAGGTCCTCCGTGAGCTCCAGCGTCCGCTGCTCCACCCGGCCGGTGGTCGTGATGATGACGACGAGCAGGTGACGGGCGCCGACGGGAACCAGCTCCACGTGCCGCAGCGACGAGCGCCGCAGCGACGGGTACTGCACCACCGCGACCTGCTGGGTCAGCTGGGCGAGCAGCCGCACGGCTCGGTCGATGACGTCGTCGAGGTCGACCGCTTGCTCGAGCAGAGCGCTGATCGCCCGCCGTTCGGGCAGGGAGAGCGGCTTGACCTCGGCCAGCCGGTCGACGAACTGCCGGTACCCCATGTCGGTGGGGACCCGACCGGCGGAGGTGTGCGGCTGGACGATCAGGCCGGCCTCCTCGAGGGCAGCCATGTCGTTGCGGATCGTGGCGGGCGACACCCCGAGCTGGTGCCGCTCGGACAGGGCCCGCGAACCGACCGGCTCACGGGTCGCCACGTAGTCCTCGATGATCGCGCGCAGGACGTCGAGGCGTCGGTCTTCGCTGCTCATGCGTCCCTCCCGCCCGTCACAGCCGGATCGCTGCGGATAGCACTCCACGCAGTCGAGTGCCAATTCTACGCAAGGTCGCGGGAGGGTGACGGAGGCGCCGTCCTCGTGCCCCTACAGTGCCCGGGTGACCGAGGACCGCTACGGCCGCGACGTGCTGGCCGGGACCCAGGCCGTGCCCCACCGAGCCGCGCCCCGCGCCCGGCCGTGCCCGGCGGAGCCGGGGCTCGTGGTCGAGGACGTCGAGACGGGCTGGGTCGGCGCGGTGGTGCGGGTGGAGAAGTCGGGTGGTCAGCACGTCGTCGTGCTGGAGGACCGCCGCGGCCGCACCCGCACCTTCGGGCTGGGGCCCGGCTTCTGGGTCGACGGTGAACCGGTGGTCCTCACCGCACCGGTGGGCCGACGAGCGCCGGCGGCACCGGCGCGCACGGCATCCGGCTCGCGTGCCGTCGCAGGCGCCCCCGCGCGTGTCGCCCGCGCCAGCCGGATCTGGGTCGAGGGCCGGCACGACGCCGAGCTGGTCGAGAAGGTGTGGGGCGACGACCTGCGCGTCGAGGGCGTGGTGGTCGAGCTGCTCGACGGGGTCGACAACCTGGTGGACCACCTGCGGAGCTTCGCCCCAGGTCCGGACCGTCGGGTCGGGGTGCTGGTCGATCACCTCGTCGCCGGTTCGAAAGAGGAGCGGATCGCCGTCGAGGCGAGGCGGTGCGGTCCACCCGGGAGCGTGCTGGTGCTCGGCCACCCCTATGTGGACGTGTGGCAGGCGGTCCGACCGGAACGCGTGGGTCTCGACCGGTGGCCGACGATCGAGCGGGGGACGGAGTGGAAGCTCGGCATCCTGCGCGAGCTCGGCTGGCCGGCCGACGACCAGGCCGACGTCGCACGCGCCTGGCAACGGATCCTCCGGACGGTGCGGTCGTACGCGGACCTGGAGCCGAGCCTGCTGGGACGCGTCGAGGAGCTCATCGACTTCGTCACCTCCTGACCGGCTCGCGCAACGGCGACGAACTGGTCGAAAACCGCCCTGCCAGCACCTCCACCGCGACAGTGCGCGGCGCTACTGTCGGCGCAAGGCCGCGCCCGACGCGGCTGGCGACCCCCGATGAGAGAGCTGGAACCATGACCACGAACCCTCCCGAGGGCACCCCGGATCCCGGGGCCTACCCGCCGCCGGACTCCCCCACCCCGCCCCAGACGCCCCCCGCCTACCAGGCTCCGCCCCCTGGCTACGGCCAGACGCCGCCCGTCTACGGGCAGCCGGTCTACGCGGCGCCGCTCAGCCCGAGCGACGAGCGGCTCTGGGCGACCCTCGCGCACGTCGGCGGCATCGTCCTCGGATTCATCGCGCCGCTGGTCGTCTGGCTGGTGTTCCGCGAGCGCAGCGGATTCGTGAACGACCAGGCGAAGGAGGCCCTCAACTTCCAGATCCTGATCCTGATCGCCTACATCGTCGGTGGCATCCTGACGGTGGTCCTCATCGGCGGCCTGCTCCTGGCCCTCGCATGGCTGGCGACCATCATCTTCGGGATCATGGGCGCCGTCGCCGCGAACAAGGGCGAGCTGTACCGCTACCCGTTCAACTGGCGCATCATCAAGTGAGCCGTGCAGGCTGACCGTCGCGGTCAGCCGGGACCAACGGAGGCCGGTGCCCGCGGGCGCCGGCCTCCGTCGCGTCCGGAGCGTCTCGTACGTGGTCGACGGGCCGCCGCGAGCGGTGCCCGGCCGTCAGGCGACGAGCGTGCGCACCACCGCATCGGCCAGGAGCCGCCCGCGCAGGGTGAGCACCAGGCGCCGCGCGCCCGCGCCTCCCAGCGCCGCCACCGGGTCGACCAGACCGTCGGCCACCAGCTCGGCGACGCGCCTGCGTGCCGTCGTCGAGAGCTCGTCCACGGCCAGACCCTCGGCGAGCCGCACGCGCAGCAGGACCCGCTCCATCGTGCGGGTGTCCTCGTCCAGCACCTCGCGACCGGCCGCCGGTGAGCGTCCGGCAGCCAGCCGGTCCGCGTACGCCCGCGGGTGCTTGACGTTCCACCACCGGGCCCCGCCCACGTGGGAGTGGGCGCCGGGCCCGACGCCCCACCAGTCGTCGCCGCGCCAGTAGGCGAGGTTGTGCCGACTGACGTCCTGCGGCCCGCGGGCCCAGTTGCTCACCTCGTACCAGTGCAGGCCGGCGGCCTCGAAGGCGGAGTCGGCCAGCTCGTACTTCGTCGCCTGGTCGTCCTCGTCGGGCATCGGCAGCTCACCGCGACGCACCTGCGCCCCCATGCGCGTGCCGGGTTCCACCACCAGGGCGTACGCCGACACGTGGTCGACGCCGGTGGCGAGGGCTGCGTCCAGCGACCGGCGCCAGTCGTCGACCGACTCCCCGGGCGTGCCGTAGATGAGGTCGAGGGACACCCGCAGCCCGGCGTCGCGCGCCCAGCGCACCACCTCCGGGATCCGCTTCGGGTCGTGCGTCCGGTCGAGGGTGGCCAGCACGTGCGGCACCGCGGACTGCATCCCGAAGGACACCCGCGTGTACCCCGCCTCCGCCAACGCCAGGAGCGACCGGGCGTCCACCGAGTCCGGGTTCGCCTCGGTGGTCACCTCGGCGCCCTCGGCGAGGCCCCAGCCGTCCCGGACGGCACCGAGCATCGTCCCGAGGTCGGCCACGGGCAGGACGGTCGGCGTGCCACCACCCACGAAGACGGTCGACACGGTCCGCGACGGGAGGCCGGCGTCGTGGAGCACCTGTGCCGCCAGACGGATCTCGTCGACCGCCGTCCGGGCGTACGCCACCTGGCTCGCACCCCCGCCGAGCTCGGCGGAGGTGTACGTGTTGAAGTCGCAGTACCCGCACCGCACCGTGCAGAACGGCACGTGCAGGTACACCCCGAACCGACGGTCCTCCGCACCGACGGCGGCCGATGCCGGGAGCGCGCCGTCCTCGGGTGCCGGGTCGCCGTCCGGCAGCGCCGGGCTCACTTGCGCTTCGCGTCCTTGTCCTTGGCGGTCGACGGCGCCGCCTCGGAGGACAACGCCGCGATGAAGGCCTCCTGCGGCACGTCGACCCGACCGATCGTCTTCATCCGCTTCTTGCCCTCCTTCTGCTTCTCCAGCAGCTTGCGCTTGCGGGTGATGTCACCGCCGTAGCACTTGGCCAGCACGTCCTTGCGCATCGCGCGGATGGTCTCGCGGGCGATCACCCGGGAGCCGATCGCCGCCTGGATGGGCACCTCGAACTGCTGGCGAGGGATCAGCTCCCGCAGCTTGGACGCCATCGCGACGCCGTACGCGTACGCCTTGTCCTTGTGCACGATCGCGCTGAACGCGTCCACCTGCTCGCCCTGCAGGAGGATGTCCACCTTCACCAGGTCGGCCGCCTGCTCACCGGCGGGCTCGTAGTCCAGGCTCGCGTACCCGCGGGTGCGGGACTTCAGCGCGTCGAAGAAGTCGAAGACGATCTCCGCCAGGGGAAGGCGGTACCGCAGCTCGACCCGGTCCTCGGAGAGGTAGTCCATGCCGAGCAGCTCGCCACGCCGCGACTGGCACAGCTCCATGATCGTGCCGACGAACTCGCTGGGGGCCAGCACGGTCGACGTGACCACAGGCTCGCGGACCTCGCGGATCTTGCCGCCGGGGAACTCGCTGGGGTTGGTCACCCGGATCTCGGTCCGGTCCTCCATCGTCACGTCGTACTCGACGTTGGGTGCCGTGGAGATCAGCTCGAGGTCGAACTCCCGCTCCAGCCGCTCCCGGACGATCTCCAGGTGGAGCAGCCCGAGGAACCCGACCCGGAAGCCGAACCCGAGCGCGACGGAGGTCTCGGGCTCGTAGTGCAGGGCCGCGTCGTTCAGCTTCAGCTTGTCGAGGGCGTCGCGCAGGTTCGGGTAGTCCGTCCCGTCGAGCGGGTACAGCCCCGAGAAGACCATCGGCTTGGGGTCGCGGTACTCGCCGAGCGACTCGCTCGCGGGGCGAGCGGCGTTGGTCACCGTGTCGCCCACCTTCGACTGGCGGACGTCCTTCACGCCGGTGATCAGGTAGCCGACCTCGCCGACGCCGAGGCCCTTGGTGGGAACGGGCTCCGGGGAGATCACGCCGATCTCCAGCAGCTCGTGCGTCGCCCGGGTGGACATCATCGCGATGCGCTCGCGCGGGTCCAGGTGCCCGTCGACGACGCGGACGTACGTCACGACCCCGCGGTAGGTGTCGTACACCGAGTCGAAGATCATCGCCCGCGCGGGAGCGGCGGCGTCACCCTCGGGGTGCGGCACCTGCTCGACGATCCGGTCGAGCAGCTCGCGCACGCCCTCACCGGTCTTTCCGGAGACCCGCAGGCAGTCCTCGGGCTGGCCACCGATCAGACGGGCGAGCTCCTCGGCGTACTTCTCCGGCTGTGCCGCCGGCAGGTCGATCTTGTTGAGCACCGGGATGATCGCCAGGTCGTTCTCGAGCGCCAGGTACAGGTTCGCGAGCGTCTGCGCCTCGATGCCCTGGGCGGCGTCGACCAGCAGCACCGCTCCCTCGCAGGCGGCCAGCGACCGCGACACCTCGTACGTGAAGTCCACGTGCCCCGGCGTGTCGATCATGTTCAGGGCGTACGGGGTGCCGTCCTTCTCCCACGGCATCCGGACGGCCTGCGACTTGATGGTGATGCCGCGCTCGCGCTCGATGTCCATCCGGTCGAGGTACTGCGCGCGCATCGCTCGCGCGTCCACCACGCCCGTCAGCTGCAGCATCCGGTCGGCCAGCGTGGACTTGCCGTGGTCGATGTGCGCGATGATGCAGAAGTTGCGCAGCAGCTCCGGCGGGGTCGCCGCGGGGCGGATGCGGGCCGCGGCGGCGGTGCTCGGGATCGGTGACACGGGCGGTCGGGCTCCGGACGACGGGAGGGCGGGGGCCCCTCATCGTCCCATGCCGCACGAGGCCCTCACACGACGACCTCAGGCCTGGCGGGTCACCTGCACCTGCACGCTCAGCTCCTGCGCCGCCGGCCCGGCGTAGATGCCGCGCAGGGGCGGCACGTCCTCGTACGAGCGACCACGTGCCAGGACCACGTGCTGGTCCGCCACGACGCCCAGGTTCGTGGGGTCCAGGGCGAGCCAGTCCCCCACCCAGCACTCGAGCCACGCGTGCGACTCCCCGGTCACCGGCTGTCCCGTCGGGCCGTCGGCCTTGGGGTGCAGGTATCCGGACACGTACCGCGCCGGCAGCCCGATCGCGTGCAGCGCGCCCAGCGCCAGGTGGGTCAGGTCCTGGCAGACGCCCGTGCGTGCGGCCCATGCCTCGGCCGCGGGTGTGTGCACCGTGGTGACACCCGGGACGTACTCCATCGCATCGTGCACGGCCGCGCAGACGGCCCGGGCCGCGGCTTCGGGCGCGAGACCGGCGGCCGCGGACACGGCGAGGGCGACGACCTCGTCGGGGACCTGCGTGCTCGGCGGGTCGGCGAGGTGCTCGGCGTACCGGTCGCGCACCTGCCCGGAGCGGACGACGTCCCAGTCGACCGCGACGACGTCCGGTCGCCCACCCACCTCGACGACGTGCTCGGCGGTGATGCTCAGGGTGGTGTGCGGCGTCACCACCTCGAAGGCGGTCACGGCCGTCCCCCAGTAGTCCCGGAAGGTCGTCGACCAGGTGCTCGGCTGCACGTCCAGACGTGTCGAGAGCACCCGCTGACCCGGCTCGTCCACAGGTGTCATCCGGGCCTCGTTGTGCGAGACGGCCACCGGTTGGGGGTAGCGGAACGTCGTCGTGTGCACGATGCGCAGGCGGCTCACAGCGCCTCCCCCACCCACGTGGTGACCAGCGGCGTCGGGAAGTAGCGCGCCCGCACGGCGTCGGACGCGGCCGAGCAGCCACGTTGTACGAGGGCCATCTGGCCGGGCAGGTCGTCCACCAGGTCGCCGAGCCGGCTGAACTCCAGCGCTGCGCGCACCTGGCCCACGTGCCGTCGGGCGTCCTCGACCGTCGAGCGGTCCACGACGGGCTCGAGGCCCGAGAGACAGACGTCCGCCTGCTCGAGCGCATGCACCACGGAGCGCGGGAACAGCCGGTCCCGCAGCAGGAACCCGGCCATCCGCTCGTCGGACGCCGCTCCGCGATAGGTACGGAGGAACGCCTCGTACGCCCCGCAGGACCGGAGCAGAGCGGTCCAGCTCGGCCCCGTCGAGCCGGCGAGCGCCCGGGTCGTCAGCAGCCGCGCCGTCATGTCCGCCCGTTCGATCGACCGCCCCAGCACCAGGAACTGCCACGTCTCGTCGCGGGACACGGCCGAGTCGACGATGCCCGCCACCATCGCGGACCGCTCCCGCACCCAGGTGAAGAACTCGTGGGGACCGGTGCTCGTCGTCATCGCGGGCAGGAGGCTCCACGTCGCGTTCAGGCACTCCCACAGCTCGGTGGAGATGATCTCCCGCACACGCCGTGCGTTCTCCCGGGCCGCGAGGACCGCGCCCGTGACGGACGAGGCGGACCACCGCTCGTAGGCCAGCACGGCCAGCACCTGCTCCCGGCCGACCTCGACGTCGGGCGCCGGCACCGGCCGGTCCATCACCGAGAGCAGCGACCGGCACGCCAGGTCCTCCTCGGCCCACGGGTCCTCCGCGAGCAGCTGCACGTGCACGTCGAGCAGGCGGGCGGTGTCGTCGGCACGCTCGACGTAGCGGCCGATCCAGAACAGCGCCTCGGCGATGCGGCTCAGCACGGTGCACCGCCGGTCGTCCGGGCCTGCTGCTGCTGCATCTGCTGACCGCGCAGGTCCTCCGGACCCGCGTCGATCGGCACCGACGCGTCCTTCGCCACGGCCTGCGGCGGCGTGTGCGGTGCGGCGGGACCTCGGCGTGCCATCCGACCGAGCACCCACGTGTCCTTCGAGCCGCCGCCCTGGGACGAGTTGACGACCAGCTGGCCCTCGGGCAGTGCCACGCGGGTGAGCCCACCTGGCAGCACCGAGACGTGCTCGCCGTCGTTCACGGCGAACGGCCGCAGGTCCACGTGCCGCGGCCGGAGCCCCTCCTCCACGAGGGTCGGGACGGTGGAGAGCTGGACGACCGGCTGGGCGATCCACCCGCGCGGGTCGGCCAGGAGCCGGTCGCGCAACGCGGCCAGCTCGGCGCCGCTCGCGGCGGGTCCGACGACGATGCCCTTGCCGCCCGACCCGTCGACCGGCTTGACCACCAGCTCGTCCAGCCGGTCGAGCACCTCCTCGAGCGCACCCGGCTCCTCGAGCCGCCACGTGTCGACGTTCGCCAGGATCGGTTCCTCACGCAGGAAGTACCGGATCAGGTCGGGGACGAACGTGTAGACGAGCTTGTCGTCGGCCACGCCGTTGCCGACGGCGTTGGCCAGGGTCACCGTCCCGTTGCGCGCGCACGCCAGCAGCCCGGGGCAGCCCAGCACGGAGTCCGAACGGAACACCACCGGGTCGAGGAAGTCGTCGTCCACCCGCCGGTAGATCACGTCCACCCGACGACGGCCCTGCGTGGTGCGCATCCAGACGCGACCGCCCGCGCAGAACAGGTCCCTGCCCTCGACGAGCTCGACGCCCATCATCCGCGCGAGCAACGTGTGCTCGAAGTACGCGCTGTTGTGCACACCCGGGGTGAGGACGACGACCGTCGGCTCGTCGACGCCCGCAGGCGCGGCAGCGGTCAGCGCGGCGTGCAGCCGACGCGGGTAGTCGGCGACGGGACGGATCCGCAGCGTCGCGAACAGCTCCGGGAAGGTCTGCACCATGGACCGTCGGTTGGCCAGCACGTAGCTCACGCCGCTGGGCACGCGGACGTTGTCCTCCAGCACCCGCCATCCGCCGTGCCCGTCACGAACGAGGTCGATGCCGGAGACGTGCACCCGGACCCCGTTGGGCGGTTCGATGCCTCGGGCCGCCCGGCAGAAGTGGTGCGACGACACGATCACCGAACGTGGCACGACGCCGTCCGCCACGGCCCGCTGCGGTCCGTACACGTCCGCCAGGAACGCCTCGAGGGCGCGCACGCGCTGGGCGACCCCGGGGGCGACGTGGTCCCACTCGTCCTCCGCCAGCACGCGCGGCACCACGTCCACCGGGAAGGGCCGCTCCTCACCGGCGTAGTCGAAGGTGACGCCCTGCTTGAGGTACGACCGCGCGAGGCCGTCGGCCCGGGCACGCAGCTCGTCGGCGGTGAGGCGCGCGACCGCCGCGTGCACCTGCTGGTACGCGGTCAGCACGGTCCCGTCGGGACCGAGCATCTCGTCCCACGCCCTCCCGGTGGGATAGCCGTCGAACAGGTCCGCCATGCCGGGAGGCTAGGAGCGCGATGTCTCGGCCGCGTTACGCCGTGTTACGTGCGACGACCGACCGCTACCGTTCCCCACCATGGCCGGCAGCTGGTGGCGCACCCTCCTCGACCGGTGGCGACCGTCGGGCAGTCCCGTGCCGACGTCAGTCCCACGCCCGGCCGCGAGCGCTGCGTCGCCCCCGTCGGTCGTTCGTCACCGGGCGCTCCCCGACTTCCAGGGGACCGTGCGCCCGGTCTACTCGCCTGACCTCGACGGTGCACCGGACCCCGGCGAGATCGTCTGGACCTGGGTGCCCTTCGAGGAGGACCCGAGCCAGGGCAAGGACCGGCCCGCCCTGCTCGTGGGCCGCGACGGACCGTGGCTGCTGGGACTGATGCTGACGAGCAAGGACCACATCCCTGCCGGCGAGGCGGGCGGCGTGCGTGCCGACCGTCACGGCCAGGTGTGGCTGGACCTCGGCACCGGGCCCTGGGACCCGCGCCGCCGGCCGAGCGAGGTGCGCCTCGACCGCGTGCTGCGGATCGCCCCTGCGGCGGTGCGTCGCGAGGGCGCCGTGCTTCCGCGTGCGACGTTCGACCTGGTCACGCGCGCGATGGCCGACCGCCCGGCCTGATAGCATGGTCGCTCGCGTGCCCGGCGGGCCTGCGTCGGCGGGATCCACCTCACCGACCACCTGCACGGCACGTCTGCGCTGCTTGGTCCAGCTCCTCCGCACGGGCGTCCCCACCGCCTCGGTCCCGGAGCCGGTCCGCCCTCACGACCTGTCAGACCGCTTCGGCGAACACCAGAGAGTCCACACGTGGCAAACATCAAGTCTCAGATCAAGCGCATCCGCACCAACGAGAAGGCGCGGATGCGGAACAAGGCCGTCAAGTCCGAGCTGAAGACCTACGTCCGGCGCGTCCGCGAGGCTGTCGCCGGTGGCGACAAGGCGAAGGCCGGCGAGGCGCTGGTCACCGCGTCCCGCAAGCTCGACAAGGCCGTCTCCAAGGGCGTCATCCACGCCAACCAGGCCGCCAACAAGAAGTCGGCCCTCGCGAAGTCGGTCAACGGCCTCTGACAGCGGCGGCGCGCACCGCGCCGCCAAGCCGTTCGGCCGCAGCTCCGTGAGGTAGTCCGGCAGGGCACCGCTTCGTACGACGACTGAGGCCGGTCACCGCCCTCCTGGCGACCGGCCGCCGGCACCTCTCCTCAGCGCGCCCAGACCTGCCAACCGCCGACCGGCACGGTGCTGCGGAAGCCCGCTTCCGCGAGTGCACGGTCGTACGCCTGGGCGGCGGCAGCCGAATCGCCGTGCGCCCGGTAGCGGTCCCCCAGGTCCCGCCACGCTGCCGCAGACTGTCGGGAGGCGGACATCATCCCGAGGACGTCGGCAGCCCACTGGTAGGCCCCGGCCGCTTCCTCGGTACGACCAAGGGCGTGGAGCGCGTCGCCCAGCGCGAGGTGCGCCACTGCGGACTCGAGGCGCGGTGCGGCGCCGAGGCGCTCGATCGCGTGCCGGGCCTGCTCTTCCGCCAGCTCGGGATCTCCCAGCAGCAGGTGCGCCCGCGCCGTCTCGACGTCCATCGCCGCGAGCTCGACGGTGGACCCGAGCACCTCGAGGTCGCGCGCCGCACCGCGGATGTGCTGCAGAGCCGCCGCCGGCTCCGGGGGGTCCGAGCGCAGCAGCAGCCACGCGTAGTTCAGCCGGAGCCTGGGGAGGTCGCGGTCCGGCTCGCCCTCCGACAGCAGGGCGAGCGCCCGCTCCGTGTACTGCTGGGCCAGCGTGTAGTCCCGCCGCTCCTCGGCGACCAGCGCCGCGTTCCAGTACACCGACCCGCGGCCGCGCGGTGAGCCGAGCGACTCAGCGAGCTGGATCAGCTCGGCGGCTCGATGGGTGGCGAACAGCAGGTCACCACGCTCGACGTAGGACCACAGGACCGTCGAACCGAGGCGCAGGTGCTCGTCGGTGCCGACCAGGTCCTGCTGGACCAGGTCCTCCAGCGCAGCCTCTCCGACCTCCACGCTTCGGTGCAGGTCGCCACCCTCGAGGTAGGAGACGACAAGGGCGTTCGCGAGCTTGGCCGCCTCGAGGTGGTGCCCGCGGGCGCGCTCGTCGGCGTGGAGCGGCTCGAGGATCTCGACGGCCGACTCGAGGTCACCGAGCAGCTCGTGGGTGCGAGCGAGCTCCGACAGCACCTCGACACGCAGCGCGGGCGTGACGACCGCGAGGTCGAGCGCCTCCAGGCGCCGGCGCGCTGCCTCCGTGTCCCCCGTGGTGACGTCGAGCCTGGCGTAGCTGAGCTCCAAGCGGATCCGGGCCTCGTTGGGGCCCTCTTCGCCGTGCTTGAGGTACTCGAGCGTGCTGCCCAGGCGCTCGGCGAGGACCGAGAGCGCAGCATCTGTCGGCTCTCGGTGCCCGGACTCGATGAGCGAGATGTAGCTGGGCGAGAACGCGTTGCCGGCGAGGGCGGTCTGGGACAGGCCCGCGGCCAGTCGCGCCTCCCGCACACGGTCAGCGATGGTCGTCATACCAAGTCACTCTACCTGTGACCTCGGTAGGTGACGCCTTCAACAGCGGGTCAATTCCGGCCGGGGCGGTATGGGGTCGCAACCGCCCCGGCCGGCGCGAACGCTCAGTAGGTCTTGCAGCAGCCGATCGCGCCGCCGGCGGTCGACGAACCGGGCGCGACCTGGGGTGCGCTCAGGCCGAGCAGGGCGACGAGGGCGAGGGCGGCGGTGAGGGTTTTGGCGGCGCGGGACATGACGGGCTCCTGTCATGAGGGTTGTGCGTGCGGTCATTCCCATCATCACACCTGGACCGCACGATGTCCCTACTTCTCGGTACGTTTCGGGGCGTGTCGGCACGGGAACGACGGACCGTCACAAAGGCCGCATCGCCTCGCCCCAAAATCCACCCCCGCCGAACTGCGTGCCTGGGGCACACATGTGGTGTCATGAACCGCATGACGCCCGAGAGCGACGACAGCCTGTCCTGGCTGGGCGCCGCGGTGGACGAGGCGATCCCGCCTCAGCTGCGACTGGAGTGGGACCGGCACGTCGCACGCGCGCCGGTGCTCGTCGCACGGCAGGGCATCTTCACCGAGCACGGACGGGCCTTCGCCTACCAGCTCTCGTTCCGGTCACCGGGGCACCGTCTGGAGAACCCGTCCGCGTGGAGCGCTCGGCAGCACGAAGAGGCGACCGCGCACGTCCTGGACGCGACGTTCGGCCGTGCCGACCTGGAGGACGTCGCTCAGGGACGCCTGCTGTTCGTCCGGTGCCCACGCGCCTACCTGGTCGGCGAGCTGCGGGTGCCGCACCGCCCGGACAGGCTGGTCATCGAGGTGAGCGACTCGGTGGACCCGGCCGTCATCGGCGGGATCCGGCGCCTGCGCGCTCAGGGTTTCCGGATCGCGCTGCCGAACTTCACCAACGTTCCCAGCGAACGTCAGCTGCTGCCGCTCGTCGACTTCGTCAAGATCGACGTCCGTGACCTCGACGTGGAAGGGCGGCCCGTCGTCCGCGCCGCCCGGTCGTACGGCGCGCTCGTGGTGGGCGAGTACGTGGAACGACCGGAGCAGCTGCAGCACGCGCGCGAGCTCGGCGTGAACCTCTTCCAGGGCAATCTGCTCGAGCGCGCGGGGGTGCTCGACCGGGCCGACGCGCGGCCCGTCGTCCCCTGAGGCGTCGCTCCCCCGCACCGTTCCGGGGCGCCTGCGGCGTCCCCAGGTGACCCCCAGCGGAGCTGTGTCGCGTCATGGTCGACTGGACCGAACGGGCGATGCGCCGTCACGATCCCGACGACCACCGCTCTCATCCGATGTGACCGCACAGGTGCACCGGACGCGTGGAGACGGGAGCACGCCGATGGGCGTCCCCACGCAGCGGCTTCCCGTCGCTCTCCAGCCGATCTGGGCCACGAACGGAGTACTCCTCGGGCACGAGTACCTGTACCGGTCGGTCTCCGGCCGGCCGGCCGGGGTCGACGGCTGGGTCGCGGCGCGGCAGGACGAGGCGTCCGCCTCGGTGCTGCGCACCATGTTCGGCGACGGCGGCGTGGCGGCGGGGTCAGCTCTGGCCTTCGTCAACGTCACGCGCTCGTTCCTGGTCCGCGACCGACCGCTCCCCGCACCGCGAGGCCGGCTCGTCCTCGAGGTCGTCGAGACCGTTCCGGCCCATGCCGGGGTGCTGCTCGGGCTTCGGCGGCTGCGAGCCCGCGGCTACCGCATCGCCGTCGACGACTACACCGCGTCGACGGACCAGCGGGCGATGCTGCCGTACGCCGACTTCGTCAAGGTGGACTGCCGCGACCTCGTGCGGCTGCCGGGCGATGCTCTGGAAGGGGCACGGCGGTACGGTGCGCAGCTGGTCGCCGAGCACGTGTGCGACGTCGAGATGCTGGTGCGCGCCCTCGAGCTCGGCTTCGAGTTCCTCCAGGGTGACGCCCTGGGCGCCGCGACGACGCAGGCCTGCTGAGGAACGGGAGCCGCGCGCCGTCAGCGGCGGACGGCACCCGCGACCCGCAGGACGGCACGCTCGACGGCGAACTCGGCGTCCCTGCTCTCACCCTTCACCTCGGCGTCGGCCTGCGCGACGGCGCTGATCGCGGCAGCCAGACCCTCGGGTGTCCAGCGGCGCAGCTCACCGGCGGCCCGGTCGACCTGCCACGGAGCCAGGCCGAGCTCCCGCGCGGCGGCAGCGCCCCGGCTCCGCACCGCACCGACCTTGGCCAGCATGCGGAGCCGGGCCGCGAGCGCCGCGACGATCGGCACGGGGTCGAGACCGGTGGACAGGGCGTGCCGGAGCAGGGCCACCGCGCGGCCGGCGTCACCGACCACGGCGGCGTCGGCGACCTGGAAGCCGGTCGCCTCGACACGCCCTCCGTGGTACCGCTCGACGGTCTCGGCAGCGATGAGCCCGGTGGTGTCGGCGGCGAGCTGCGAGCATGCGGCGGACAGCTCGCGCAGGTCCGCGCCGACGGCGTCCACGAGCGCACGGAGCGCCGCGGGGTCGGCGCGGCGGCCGGCACGCCGGAGCTCGGCGGCGGCGAAGGCCACCTTGTCGGCATCCGACTTCACGGGATCGGCGGCGACGGTGGGCACGCCGGCAGCCCTGCACGTGTCGAGGAGACGCTTGCCCCGGGCACCGCCCCCATGGCGGAGCACCACGACGACGGAGTCGAGCGGAGCACCGACGTACGCGACCGCGTCGGACAGCAGCTCGTCCGACGCTCGCTCGAGGCCCTCGAGGACGACCACCTTGTCGTCGGAGAACAGGCTGGGGCTGGTGAGCACGGCGAGGGCACCGGGCGTGTACTCCGCGGCATCGAGGCGCTCGACCGCCACGTCCGGGATCCGTGCCCGCACCTGCTCGACGATCCGGTCCACCGCACGCTCGGCGAGGAGCGCCTCGGCACCGGAGACGAGCACCACGGGTGCGACCGGTGCGTCCTGCCAGCCGATCCCGCTCTGCGCGGATCGGGACGTCGGACGTCGGGCGCTGGGCACGGCACCAGCCTGCCAGACAGCACGGACACGTTCGGGGTCAGCCACCGTCACGGAGGTCAGGCCGGGACGCGCGGCGGTGCTCGGCGGTGCCGGCGCCGCCGTGCCGACAGCACGAGGGCGCCGACCGCAGCCGACACGCCGGCCATCGCGACGATGCCACCGGCGCCAGGGGCCCACGCGAGCTGCGCACCAGGCGCCGCGGCCGCGACCCGTGCGACCGCGGCGACCCACCAGCACGCGGCGCCGGCGAGCTGTGCCAGCAGCAGGGCCGCGTGCGGCGACCACGGGGCGACCACAGCGGTCAGGAGGCCCAGCACGGTGGCAGGCGGCACCGCCGGCGCTGCGGCGAGGTTGGCCAGGAGCGCGTACGTGCCGACCGAGGGCCGCAGCACGAGCAGGACCGGTGCGCAGGCCAGCTGCGCGGCGAGCGGAGCGGCCACCGCGGCCGCGAGAGGACGACCGAGCCGGGGCGACCACACGCGTACCCATGCGCCGCCGAGGACGACGATCGCCGCCGTCGCCACCACGGAGAGGGCGAAGCCGATCTGGAACGCGAGCCACGGGTCGGTCAGCAGCAGCGCCGTGACCGTCGTGGCGAGGGCTGCAGGGGCTCGGGCAGGTCGGCCGGACAGGAGGCCGAGCAGGCCGACCACCCCGGTGACGGCGGCGCGGAGCACGCTGGGCTGCGGCCCGACGAGCACGAGCAGGGCCGCCCCGGTCAGCAGGACGACACCTGCACGGAGCGCCACGGGCAGTCGGCACGCCGCCGCCGCGGCCGCCGCGATCGCACCGATGAGCGCGAAGTGGGATCCCGAGACGGCGATGAGATGGGTCAGCCCGGCCGTTCGCATCGCCTCCGAGAGGTCGTCCGGGACACCCGAGCTGTCGCCGAGCGCCATGCCCACGAGCAGGGCGCCGGCGTCGGCCGGCAGCCGCTGCGCGATCCCACGCGTTGCCGCGCGCACGCGCTCCGCTGCGCGATCCGGCCAGGCGGGTGGGGTCACGAGCTCGGCCGCCGACCTCGCGGCGAGCGTCGCCACGGTGCTGTCCGTGACGTCCGTCCGCGTCAGCCGTCCGGTGACGCGGACGATGCTGCCGGGCGGCACGTCACCCGGCGCGACGACGACGACGGAAGCGGCAGCGCCTGACCGTCGCCCACGGCTCTCCACCCAGCGCACCGAGACCGTGTACCGACGGTCCGGTTCGCCGTCGCTCCACCGGGCGTCCATCGGCACAGGGGGGTCCACGACACGTCCGGTGACCGTCGCGGTCGCACCCTCTCGGAGGGCGGTGCCGAGCAGACCGCCGGTCCGGAGTGCGCGCTGCGCGGACGCGTCGAGCAGCGCCAGCGCGAGCACGAGGACCGCGAGTGCCACGGTGGCGGAGACGCGGTGCCCCGGCCGCCGAGGGCGCCGGCACCGCGGCGCGACGACGACGAACAGCACGACCACGACGGCCGCGGTCCCGATCCACCGCACCGCAGTCGGACCACCGGCGACTCCCAGCGCGGCGCCCGACCAGCACCCGACGGCCACCGGCAGCAGGCGCAGGTCGAGCACCTCCGGGGCCTCGGGCGTCCCGGCGTCGGACGCACCGTCCTGACGGGCGTCGACACCCGCAGCGGCACGCGGGGCTGCTCCCGGGCGCTGCCGTGGCGCGGTGCCGGAACGCGTCTCACGGGCACTCACACGCGCACCATCGGGCGGAGCCGCTCCAGCAGGGTGGGGCCGATGCCGCTGACCTCGCCCAGCTCGTCGACCGAGGTGAAGCGATGCTGCTGACGCCGGTCGAGGATGCGCTGCGCGAGCACCGGGCCGATGCCCGGGAGCGCGTCGAGGTCGGCGAGCGCGGCCGCGTTGAGGTCCAGGCGAGCCCCCGCGCTTCCCGGGCTCGGCGGGGCGGACGGCGGGGCGGCCTGGCCGGGACCGGGTACGACCAGCTGCTCGCCGTCGGTCACCGGCCGCGCCAGGTTCACCGCCGCGAGGTTCGCGTCGTCGGCCGCACCACCGGCCGCCTCGATGGCGTCCTGCACCCGCGCTCCGGGCCGGAGCCGTACCACGCCGGGCCGGGCCACGGCTCCGACGACGTGGATGACGAGCTGAGCGGCGTCGGTCGAGAGCGGGGACGCCGGTGCCGCGAACCCCGTGGCCGAGCTGCCGGCGGTGGCGGGCACCGGCGTGGGCAGCTCGACCGGGTCCCCCGGTGCGAGGGCGGACGCCCGGATCAGGGTGGCGCCGACCACGAGCGCGACCGCGGTCGCCGCCGAGGCGGCCAGCCGCCACGGCACGCTCCAGCGCACCCGCTGCGGGGGCTCGTCGGCGACGCTGAGGTCCGTCGCGACCCCGTACGAGTCCCGGTACTCGACCGCCGCCGCGCGCACGGCGGTCGGGACCCACCCTCCGACCCCGGCGGTCGGCCCGGCCGAACCTGGGCCGCCCGACGTGGATGGCTCGGCGGCATCGAGTCCGAGCACCGAGGGCACGCACGATGTCCGAGCCAGCAGCGCTGCGGGCTCCGGTGGCGGTGGACCGACGAGGCCGTCACCGCGGAGAGTCGGCCGCGACTCGGACGCGGCGCGTGGCTCGTCAGCCCCTGGTCGTGCGGCCACCGGTCGATCGGGCAGCGGTCGATCGGGCAGCGGTCGATCGGGCAGCGGTCGATCGGGCAGCGGTCGATCCGCGAGGGGCGGTCCGGCGGGCGGTGCATCCTCGGCCGGCGGGTGTGCCTCTGCCCGGCGGGTCAGTCGGTCCAGCCGACGGCGGGCGGCGCTGGCGTCGGCACGGAACACGCCGGGGACGCTAGGCGCGAGAGCCGGCCGCCCAGACGAGCGTCGCAGCTGAGTCCGATGGCCCGCATGACGCCACGGGCTGGGGATGGCTCGGTCAGGGCCGGGCCGGCACCTCGCCGGGAACGCCGTCCGAGACGACGACGGCGAGCAACCCGGGGCCCACGTGCGCCGTCAGCACGGCACCGGCCGGGCTCACGACGATCTCCCGCACGGTGCCGCGGGTCGCCTCGGCCAGCCGATGTGCCAGGTCCTGGGCGGCGTCGGCGCGATCGGCGTGGTGCACGGCGACCCGCGCGCCGGGACGAGCGAGCGCAGCGGCCGTGGCCACGGCGACCAGCCGCTCGACCGCTGCCCGGCGGGTGCGGATCTTCTCCGCGACGACGAGCCGACCGTCCGCGACGGTGAGCAGCGGCCGCAGCCCGAGCACGGTCCCGAGGGCGGCCGCAGCCGCGCCGATCCGACCACCACGCCGCAGGTGCTCCAGGGAGTCGACCAGGAACCACACCCTGGACGACTCCGCGGCGGCCCGCGCTGCCCGGGCGACCGCCTCGACGTCCGTGGCGGGACGGGTGTCGGAGCCGCCGCTGCGCCGGATGCGCCACCGGGAGGCGGGTCGACGCCCGCCCTCGGCCGGCGGACCGTCGACCCGGGCGCCGTCCACCGCCGTCCCACTGGCCACCCACGCCGCCGCCAGTGCCGCGAACCCCAGCCCCATCGCGGCGGTGCGGGAGTCGACGACGTGGACCGGCAACGGTGCCCGCTCGGCGGCGGACCGGGCCGCCTGCACCGTCCCGGACAGCTCACCGGACAGGTGGACGGACACCACCGCGGTCGCTCCGTCGGACGCCGCCGCGACGTACGCGTCGGCGAACGCCGCCGCCGACGGCTGGGACGTGGTGACGCGCGCACCGCGCTGGAGGGCGGAGATCGTCGCCGCGCCCAGGTCCGTACCGACGAGCGGCGCACCGTCGACGAGCACCTGGAGCGGTACGACCTGCACGCCCCAGCGTTCGGCGGCGCCGGCGGGCAGTGCCGCGGTCGAGTCCGTCACGACGGCGACGTGGGCCGCCAGCCGCGCTGAGCCGAGGCGTGACATCGGGGTGGGGGCCGGACCGCGTCAGGCCGGCACCACGTTGACGAGCTTGGGCGCGCGGACCACCACGGTGCGCACGGCCCTGCCGTCGAGCGCCCGCTGCACACCGGCATCGGCCAGCGCCAGCTCGCGCAGCTCGTCGTCGGACACCGACGGCGCCACCTCGACCCGCCCACGCACCTTGCCCGCCACCTGCAGGACGCAGGTCACCGACTCCTCGACCAGGTACGCCGGGTCGGCGACGGGGAACGGTGCGTAGGTCAGCGACTCCTCGTGACCGAGCCGGTCCCAGAGCTCCTCGGCGATGTGCGGCGCCACCGGTGCCGTCATCAGGACGAGCGGCTCGACGGCGGCCCGGGGGACGCGGTCCAGCGTGGTGAGGTGGTTGTTCAGGACGATCAGCTTGGCGATGGCGGTGTTGACCCGCATCGCCGCCATGTCGTCGCCGACCTCGGCGATGGTGCGGTGCAGCACGCGCAGCGTCTCCACCGACGGCTCGTCGTCGCTGACCACCGTCGCGCCGGTGCCCTCGTCGACCACGTTGCGCCACAGCCGCTGCAGGAAGCGCTGCGCACCCACCACCGCCCGGGTCTCCCACGGGCGCGACAGGTCGAGCGGACCCATCGACATCTCGTACACGCGCAGCGTGTCGGCGCCGTACTCGGCGTACATCTCGTCGGGCGTCACCACGTTCTTCAGGGACTTGCCCATCTTCCCGTACTCGCGGTTGACGGCCTCGCCCTGCCAGCTGTAACCGGTACCGGCCGCCGGGTCCTCGACCACCTCGGCCGCCGGCACGTGCACGCCGCGCTCGTCGGTGTAGGCGTACGCCTGGATGTAGCCCTGGTTGAACAGCGTGTAGAAGGGCTCGCCGGCACTGACGTGACCCAGGTCGTGCAGCACCTTGTGCCAGAACCGGGCGTACAGCAGGTGGAGCACGGCGTGCTCCACACCGCCGACGTACAGGTCGACGCCGCCGATGGAACCCTCCGGCTGGGACCCGTGGCCGGGGCCCATCCAGTAGCGCTCCAGCTCGGGGTCCACCAGCACCTGGTCCGAGTCCGGGTCGAGGTAGCGCAGGTAGTACCAGCACGAACCGGCCCAGTTGGGCATGGTGTTGGTGTCGCGGCGGTACTGCTTGGGACCGTCGCCCAGGTCGAGCGTGACGTTGACCCAGTCCTCGTTGCGGCCGAGCGGCGCCTCCGGGGAGGACTCCGCGTCGTGCGGGTCGAAGGTGCGCGGGGCGTAGTCCGGCACCTCCGGCAGGGTGACGGGCAGCGCCGACGTCGGCAGGGCGACCGGCTGGTCGTGCTCGTCGTACACGATCGGGAACGGCTCGCCCCAGTACCGCTGGCGGCTGAACAGCCAGTCGCGCAGGCGGTAGGTGGTGGTGCCCTCTCCGAGGCCACGCTCCTGCAGCCACGCGATCGTGCGGTCCTTGGCCGTGACGACGTCCATGCCGTTCAGGTCGAGCGAGTCGTTGGCCGAGTTGATCACCGCGCCGTCACCGGTCCGCGCGCCGTCCGGGGTGCCCACCGGCGCGGCCACCGTGTAGACGACCGGCAGCTCGAACGCCTGCGCGAAGGCGTAGTCGCGCTCGTCGCCGCCGGGCACGGCCATGATCGCGCCCGTGCCGTAGCCCATCAGCACGTAGTCGGCGGTGAACACGGGCAGCGGCGCGCCGTTGACGGGGTTGATCGCGAGGTGGCCCGTGAACACCCCGGTCTTGCGGCCCGCGTCGGCCTGCCGCTCGACCGCAGAGCGGCCCGCGGTCTCGGCGCGGTACGCGGCGACGGCAGCCGCGGGCGAGTCGAAGCCCCCGGTCCAGGCCGACCGGGTGCCGTCCGGCCACTGCACCGGCACCTCATCCAGCAGCGGGTGCTCGGGCGCGACCACCATGAACGTGGCGCCGAACAAGGTGTCCGGGCGGGTGGTGAACACCTCGAGCTCGGCACCGCCCTCGACGGCGAACCGGACGCGAGCACCGGTGGACCGACCGATCCAGTGCCGCTGCATCGACTTGACCTTCTCGGGCCAGTCGATCGCGTCCAGGTCGTCCGCCAGTCGGTCGGCGTAGGCGGTGATGCGCATGTTCCACTGCCGCAGGCTGCGCTGGAACACGGGCATGTTGCCCCGCTCGGAGCGGCCGTCGGCCGTGACCTCCTCGTTGGCCAGCACGGTACCCAGACCCGGCGCCCAGTTCACGGGCGTCTCCGAGAGGTAGGCCAGACGGTGGGCGTCCACGACCCGCCGCCGGGCCGGGTCGTCGAGGTCGGCCCATGCGGCGCCGGCCGGGACGCCGGGCACACCGTCGGGCACGGGCCGCGCGCCGGACGTCAGCTCGGCCTCCAGCTCCGCGATGGGCCGGGCGCGACCCAGCCCACCGTCCGGGTTCGGCGCGGACTCGTCGTACCAGGAGTTGTAGATCGCCAGGAAGATCCACTGCGTCCAGCGCATGTACTCGGGGTCGATCGTCGCGAACGACCGCCGCGGGTCGTGCGCCAGGCCCAGCCGTCGCAGCTGCCGCTGCATGATCGCGATGTTCGCCTCGGTGGTGACGCGCGGGTGCTGCCCCGTCTGCACCGCGTACTGCTCGGCGGGCAGCCCGAAGGCGTCGAAGCCCAGCGCGTGCAGCACGTTGTCGCCCTGCATCCGGCGGAAGCGGCCGACGACGTCCGTGGCGATGTACCCGAGCGGGTGACCGACGTGCAGCCCGGCCCCGGACGGGTACGGGAACATGTCCATCACGAAGAACGGGCGCCGACCGGGCTCGGCGTGGCGGCCCGCGCCGTCGGTGAGGTGACCGGTGGGGTTCGGCGTGAAGAAGGTCCCCCGGCGGTCCCACTCGTCCTGCCAGCGTGCCTCGATCTTCGCGGCGAGCGACGGGGTGTAGCGGTAGGGCACCTCGTCGGGGGTCGCGGCCGGTCGGGGGGCGCTGATCTCCTGCGACGTCACCTGGGCGAGTTTACCGGCGGGGGGCCGGGACCTCGGACGGCGACGGCTCCCCTGGTCGGCGCCCGACCGTGCTTCCTAGACTTCGAAGATGTCGTCGCAGACGGGTGACCAGGTCGACCCCGCACGGCTCGCGCAGCTGCAGGCGGAGGCAGCACGCGCCGCTGCCGATGCCGCGAAGGCCAGGGCCGAGGCAGCCGAGGCGGAAGCCGTCGCGGCAGCCACCGCACTGGCCGCGGCGCAGGTGTCCGGCGCGCCGGCGGCCACGACCGTTCCCGCGTCGTCCGCCCTGGCCGACCAGGTCGCTGCCGGCTACACGTTCACCGGTCCGGCACTCGCCCTGGGCGCGCTGCTGCAGGACGGCTCCCCGGACCCGGCGGCCCAGGTCCGCATCCCGCTCGGCATGCTGAACAGGCACGCGCTGGTCGCCGGTGCGACGGGCACCGGTAAGACGCGCACGCTGCAGCTGATGGCCGAGTCCCTCTCCGCCGCCGGTGTCCCCGTCCTGGTCGCGGACATCAAGGGCGACCTCACGGGCCTGACGGTGCCCGGCACCCCGAACGACAAGCTGCTGGAGCGCACGCGCGCGATCGGGCAGGACTGGACGCCGTCGTCCTTCCCGGTGGAGCTGTTCACGCTCGGCGGGACCGGTACGGGCGTGCCGATCCGCACCACCGTCAGCGAGTTCGGCCCGCTGCTGCTGTCGAAGGTGCTGGGGCTGAACCAGACGCAGGAGTCGAGCCTCGGCCTGATCTTCCACTGGGCCGACACCCAGGGCCTGGCGCTGCTCGACCTGCCCGACCTGCGGGCGACCGTCCAGTTCCTCACCTCCGACGAGGGGAAGGCCGAGCTCAAGGCGATCGGCGGGCTGTCGGCGGCGACCGCCGGAGTGATCCTGCGCGAGCTCGTGACACTCGAGTCGCAGGGGGCCGCGGCCTTCTTCGGCGAGCCGGCGTTCGCCGTCACGGACCTGCTGCGCACCGCGCCCGACGGACGCGGCGTGGTGTCGGCCCTCGAGCTGCCCGCCGTGCAGGACCGGCCGGCTCTCTTCTCCACGTTCCTGATGTGGCTGCTCGCCGAGCTGTTCGAGGTGCTCCCGGAGGTGGGCGACCCGGAGAAGCCACGGCTGGTCTTCTTCTTCGACGAGGCGCACCTGCTGTTCGACGACGCCTCGCCGCAGCTCCTCGACCAGGTGGTCCGGACCGTGCGGCTGATCCGTTCCAAGGGCGTGGGCATCGTCTTCGTCACGCAGAGCCCCAAGGACGTGCCGGCCGACGTGCTCGGTCAGCTCGGGAGCCGTGTGCAGCACGCGCTGCGTGCCTTCACGCCCGAGGACGCGGCGGCGCTCCGCGCGGCGGCTCGCACCTACCCCTCGTCGTCGTACGACCTCGAGCAGGTGCTCACGCAGCTGGGCACCGGCGAGGCGATCGTCACCGTGCTCGGGGAGACCGGTGCCCCCACACCCGTCGCGTGGACGCGGCTACGGGCGCCGCAGGCGTCGATGGGTGCCGCACCGGACGCCGCCGTTCTCGGTGTGGTCGCGGCGTCCCCCCTCGCCGCGCGCTACGGCACGCCGGTCGACCGGCAGTCGGCGTACGAGCTGCTCACCGCGCGGGCGCAGGAGGCGGCGGCACGGGTCGCGGCCCAGCAGGAGGCCGCGCAGCAGGAGAAGGACGCCGAGGCTGCGCAGCGCGAGGCGGAGCGCGACGCCCGCTCGTCGTACCGCCCCAGGGCGAGGTCCCGGACGGCGGACCCGCTGGACTCGTTCCTGCGGTCGGCCGGCACGCAGCTGGGACGCGAGCTGACCCGGACGCTGCTGGGCACGCTGCGCAGACGCTGACGCGTCAGCACGACCCGTCAGCCGTCACGGGCTCCCGACCCAGATCGCAGATGCGGCGACCTCACCGAGGTCGACCTGCTCCTGGTCACCGACGCGCGCGGACACGACGCCGGCGACGGAGTGCCGCGTCACGCTCACGGGAGCGTCGAGGCCCAGCCCCCGGGCCGCGAGGTAGCGGAGCAGCTCGGGGTCGGCGTCGGAGATGCGGACCACCCGCCACTCCCCCGGCTCGACGTCCCAGAGCGTCCTGGCGGCCGGCACGTCCATCGACCCGTCGGGACCGGGGATCGGGTCGCCGTGCGGGTCCCGGGTCGGGTGCCCCAGGTGAGCGGCGATGCGTTCGACGAACGTGTCCGAGACGGCGTGCTCGAGCACCTCGGCCTCGTCGTGCACCTCGTCCCACGCATAGCCGAGGTGGGCGACCAGGAGGGTCTCCAGCAGGCGGTGCCGCCGCACCATCGCCAGCGCGTGCGCCCGTCCCTCGGGGGTCAGCCCCACCGCGCCGTAGGGCTCGTGCGTCACCAGACCGGCGTCGGCCAGCCGCCGGACGGTCTCCGAGACCGTCGACGCGCCGACGCCCAGGCGCGCGGCCAGGGCCTTGGTGGTGACAGGCGCGTCCGACCACTCCTGGGCGGACCAGATCACCTTGAGGTAGTCCTGGCTGACAGCCGTCAGCGACTGCGGGGACTGGCTCACGACGTCCAGCGTAGGGGCCGAGCCGGTCGGTGCCGGGCGGGATCGGCGACCTCAGGGTGCCGCGGTTGCCGGCACCGTGCCGCCCGTCGCGCCCGGTCCGGGAGCGGACGACGACCCGGCGACGGACGACGGTGCGGGCGGCAGCGCCGGCCAGGGCTGTGCCGCCCCGACGGTGACCGTCCGGTCCGGGTGCACGGCGATCACGCGGTAGTCCACGAACCTGCGGGTCTCGGTGTCCCAGCGCAGCACCGTCAGCTCCGCCACCCCGTGCAGCGGCCCGATCGTCGGTTGGTTCACCTGGGCGCCCGCCGTCGTGCTGCTGATGTACCGCACCCCCTCGCCGACCACCTCGGGGTCGGTGCGCACGTGGTAGTGCCCGGAGATCTGCGCCGGCACGCAGCCGCGGTCCAGCGCCTCCTGGCCGACCGGGGGGTTGTGGATCAGCAGCAGGTCCACGCCGGTCTTGTCGGCGCAGGCGACGTCCGCGAGTCGTGCACCGGCGTCCGTGACGGTCTCGCCGGCCACCGAGGTGGTGCCGCCACCGACCCGGGTCTGGCTCGGGTCGTGGTCGCCGAGGATCCGGATGCCGTCGACCGTCACGACCGAGCCCGCGAGCACCGTGGCGCCCGAACGGGCGTACCGCTTGCTCGTGGTGTCCGAGTCGTGGTTCCCCGGAGACGTCACGAGCGCGACGCCGGCCGGGACGGCGCGCGCGAACGTGGTGTCGCAGTACTGCTCCACCGGCGTGCCGTCGAGGGTCGTGTCGCCCGCGTCGAGGACGAGCGAGGCCCGGGACAGCGTGATCACGGAGTGCAGCAGGGACGCCATCCCGACGTTGCAGTGCAGGTCGGAGACCACGACGACGGTGACCAGCTTCGCCTGGGCGCGCGTCGGCGACGGGCTGGGCGAGGCGCTCTGCGAGGACGTCGGCGACGCGGAGGCGGCGCCGCCCAGGCCGGCCGCCTGCGGCGCGAGACCGGTCGCCTGCGGCGCTAGCCCCGTCGGCGAGCCGGTGGCGCCGGCGGTCGAGCCGGCCGCGGACACGGACGGGGTGGCGGTCGGGCTCGCGGTCGGGGACGGCCGGGACCAGACGACGGGATCGGCGGGCCTGGAGCCCCACGCGGTGACGAGCGCCTGGTCGGCCGCCTGGTAGAACGCGTCGTTCTCGCGCACCGCCGACAGGACGTAGCCGCCGTAGGTGTCGATCACGCCACCGAGCCGACCGGTGACGCGGGCGCCCTGCAGCGGGGTGCCGTTGAACACGGGCGAGACCGCCGCGGTCGAGCGGCTCAGGGTCGGCCCGGTGCTCGAGGTGAGCACCGTGCCGCACACGGCGACCCCGGCGACCACGGCCACGACGAGGCGCCGGTGGACCCGCAGCGCGGTCGCCAGCTCGGCGCGTCGAGCCGGGCCCAGCAGCCACCGACCGAGGTACCACAGGCCCGCTAGGAGCAGCGCCGTGACCGCCGCCCGCACCGCGGCGTCGGCGATCAACGCCAGCGTGACGTCGTGGACCGTGGACTGCGGTGCGCTGAAGAACTGGACGTAGGACTGCAGGTCCCCGCTCAGCGCGGCCAGTGTGGTCGCCGGGTCCACCGAGGTCAGCGTGTCGGGGATCTCCTCGACCGTGGCACGCACGCCGAGCGTCAGCGGCAACGGTGAGCGCACCTGCAGCGTGCCGAGCGGACCGACGTCGATGGTGACCGTCGAGTCGGTGGTGACCTCGTACCGTGCCTCGTGCGGGCCGAACGAGCCGTGCACCGACGCGGTGGTCACCCCGACGACCACCGCGACCAGCAGGTCCAGCAGCACGAGCAGGCTCGCGCGCAGCCACCAGCGCCGGGAGCGTCGGGGGAAGCGTGGATGTCGCATCGTCACCACCCTAGGCGCGCCACCGGTCGGGGCGACCTCCGGGGCTGTCCGCCCCGGCTACCTGCCCTCGTCCCCCTCGCGCCGCGCCCGCTCGTCCCGCCACCGCACCCACTGCTGCGCGAGCGAGAGGTCGTAGTCCGGTCCGCCGGTCCCCACCGTGAACAGCGTGACGCCTGCGGCGAGCAGGTCGTCGGCGACAGCCGCCGGCGGCGCGCCGACGCCGACCGAGCGCTCGACGAGGGACGCGGTGTCCCGCCCGACGGCGGCGCCGTGCTCGTCGAGGATCGCGCTCTTGCGCCGCAGCTCGGTCACGTCACCGAACGAGTGCCACACGTCGGCGTGCTCGGCGACGACGCGCAGGGTCTTGCGCTCACCGCCCCCGCCGATCAGCACGGGGATCTCCCGCGTCGGCGCCGGGTTGCCCGCCGCCCGGCGAGCCTTGATCCGCGGCAGCGCCTGCGCCAGGTCCGCGATCCGGCTGCCGGGCGTGCCGAACTCGTACCCGAACTCGTCGTAGTCCTTCTGCTTCCAGCCGGCGCCGATCCCCAGGATCAGCCGCCCACCGCTGATGTGGTCGACGGTCCGCGCCATGTCGGCGAGCAGCTCGGGGTTCCGGTACGAGTTGCACGTGACGAGTGCGCCGAGCTGCACGCGGCTCGTCTGCTCGGCCCAGGCGCCCAGCATCGTCCAGCACTCGAAGTGCTTGCCGTCGGGGTCGCCGGACAGCGGGAAGAAGTGGTCCCAGTTGAAGATCACGTCGACGCCGAGGTCCTCCGCGCGGCGCACCGCGTCGCGGATCTGGGGGTAGTCGGCGTGCTGGGGCTGGAGCTGGACACCGATGCGTACAGGATGCGTCACGCCGTGCAGGCTACGTCCCGAGGCGCAGACGTGCTGATCAGGCCGCGGCCGCGACCCGGATCACGTTTCGCCAGGGGTCCTCGAAACGCAACGTCTGCCCGTCGTGCTCGCCCCGCACCCCGGCCCGGGCGACCCGTGCGGCGAGCGCCCCGAGGTCGTCGTCCGTCGGCACCAGGATGCGGACCTCGCCGAGGCCGAGGGACGACGCGCGCGGTCCCGCGCCGGCCGACGCCCACGTGTTCATCGCCAGATGGTGGTGGTAGCCGCCGGCGGAGACGAACAGCGCCCCGTGCCACTGCGCGGTGACGTCGAAGCCGAGCGCGTCCACGTAGAACGCCCGCCCCGAGGGCACGTCGCCGACGGACAGGTGCACGTGGCCGACGACGGTCTCCCCGTCGACCGGAGCCGGGTCGGGTGCCGCCTGCTCCAGCCGCTCGAGCTGCGCCTCCCCCAGGTGCTCGCCCATGAACTCGTTCGGGTCGAGCCGCAGGGAGTCCATCACCACGCCGCCGTCGGCGGAGTGCCGCCACTCGTCACGCGGCCGGTCCCAGTACAGCTCGACACCGTTCCCCTCGGGGTCGGTCAGGTAGAACGCCAGCGACACGAGGTGGTCGGCCGAGCCGGTGTAGGTGCCGGGGGCGTGACGTGCGACCGAGGCCAGCGTCTCGGCCAGGTCCGCACGGTCGTCGAACAGCAGGGCGGTGTGGAACAGGCCGGCCGATCCGCGGCGTGCGGGCGGCAGGTCGGGCGTGTGCCGCAGCACGACCAGGGGTGTGGTCCCCCTGCCCAGCGTCACCTGCGCCGGCCCGGTGCCGAGCCGGTCGACCGGCTGCTCGACCACCGCGAGGCGCAGGACGTCACGGTAGAAGTGCAGCTGGGTGTCCAGGTCCCCGACGAGCAGCGTGACCGCGTCCATGCCGGTGCCCGCCGCGATGGACTCGTGAGCCTGCGCGAGCGTCGGCGCGACGGCCGTCCGGGCCCCGGCCCCGGGTCGAGGAGCGGTGCCGGACGCGGACGAAGTGGTTGTCATGTCAACCACTGTAATAGTTGAAGGGTCAACTTTCAAGCAGTCACGGCTCGAGGCGCCGGTTGGTGCCCAGCTCGGAGAGGAAGACGGGTCCGTGCTCGGCGAGCTCGGCGTCGAGCTCAGCCGCCCACGTGCTGAACGGCCTCGACGCGAGGGCGTCGTTCGCGAAGCGGTGGTCGGTCGTGACCTCCGTGACGCAGAACGACGGGATGGCCAGGTCGGTGACCGGTCCCCCTCGCTCCACCTCCGCCACCACCAGGGGGGCGTTCGCGCCGGTGAACACGTCGATCACCCAGCCGTCGTCACCGAGCCAGACGGCGTGGCGGAGCTTGGCCACCCGCGCGGGTCCACGGCGGACGATCTCGATGCCCATCACGGGGTCGAGCTCCCGCTCGGCCTCGTACCGGGTGCCCGCGACCATCGGGCCCTTGACGGTCACCGAGGCGAACTCGACGCGGTCGACGTACCGCTCGAGCAGCAGGAGCTCGTCCAGCCCCGGGTCCTGCACCGCCGGGACGCCCGGCGCCTGCACCCGCACACGCACCGCATAGCCGTCGGCGGCCAGAAGGTAGCTCTGCACGATCAACGTCGGGGTCGCCTCGAGCAGCTCGGCCGGCACGTCCCGCGCGACGAACCTCCGCTCGAACTCGAAGTCACCCTCGCCGGAGTCGCTCATCGGGGCCTCCCGAGCCGTGGCCGCCACGGCGGCCGTCCCTGCGGCGGTGCGCTCACGCGCCGACCCGCCGAGCCTAGTGGCGCCTCTCCTCGTCCGGCGGCACGACGTCGGGCAGGCCGAACGCGCCGAACAGCTCGGGCGCGAACCAGACGGTGACCCGCTCCACGCCGTCCGGGCCGACGGTCACCTGCTGCAGCTGGAAGGCGTGGTGGCGACCGTCCGCCTCCCGCATGTACAGGCCGAAGGTCGGCAACCCGTTCGAGGACGTGCCCAGCAGGCGCATGCTGCCGGGGCCGGTCGCGGGGCACCAGCGGCAGATCAGGTTCCCGACCGCGTCGGGACCCTGGTACCACTCGGGGTACGGCGGCATCTCCCAGACGACGTCCGCCGCGAGCAGCGTGACGAGAGCGGGCACGTCGTACGCCTCGAAGGCCGCCACGTACCGGCGCAGCAGATGCTGCTGGTGGGGCGTGAGCTCCGCGGGTGCCGGCGGGACGTCGAGCGTGGCCATGCGGGAGTGCGCCCGCTGGAGCGTGGAGTTGACCGCCGCCACGGACAGCCGCAGCGCCTGGGCCACCTCCGCCGCCGTCCAGGCCAGCACGTCCCGCAGCAGCAGGACGGCGCGCTGCTGCGCGGTGAGGTGCTGCAGCGCCGCCACGAAGGCCAGGCGCACGGTGTCGACGTCCACCGCCCGGTCGGCCGGGTCGGCGTCCGGAGTGCTCCACAGCAGGCGGTCGGGCAGGGGTTCCAGCCACGGCACCGAGCGGTCCGGGTGCGGCTCGACGGCGGGGTCCGCCGGCGGTCCACCGAGACCCACCGGGAGCGGCCGTCGCGCCCTGCCCTCCAGGTGGGACAGGCAGACGCGCGTCGCGATGCGGTACATCCACGTCCGCAGGGAGGACCTGCCCTCGAAGTCCGGCAGCGCGCGCCACGCCCGCAGCCAGGTCTCCTGCAGGGCGTCCTCGGCATCCTGCAGCGACCCGGTCATCCGGTAGCAGTGGGCGAGCAGCTCGCGGCGCAGCGGCGCGACGAGAGCGTCGAACCCGTCCTGCACGACCGGTGCGCCGACGTCGTCCGGCGCGGCGGACGACGCGGCGGCTTCGGCTGTGGTCTGCGTCACACCAGGACGGTAACCCGCGCCTCCGACACCGCGGCAGCCCTGCCGTGGCAGCCGCTCCCCGAGGCAGCCGAGGGACCCGGTGCCAGACTGCGCGGGTGACCCAGCGCTACGCCGACGACGACCACCTGGCCGGCCGCACCCTGCTCGTCGCCGCGGCGTACCTGGTGCTGCGTCGCCCGGGACCGCAGGGCGACGAGGTGCTGCTGCAGCTGCGCCGCGGCACCGGGTACAGAGACGAGCACTGGGCGACGCTCGCCGGCCACGTGGACCCGGGCGAGTCGGTGCACGAGGCCGCCTGCCGGGAGGCCGCCGAGGAGGCCGGCGTCCAGGTGCGCATCGACGACCTGCAGCCACTCACGGTGCTGCACCGGTTCGAGCGCGGCGGCCCGGCCGTCGAGCAGCGCGTCGACGTCTTCTTCGCGGCAGACCGCTGGACGGGTGAGCCGCAGCTGCGCGAGGCGAACCGTGCCGCCGCGATGGCCTGGTACCCGCTGAACGCGCTGCCCGAACCGGTCGTCCCGCACGAGCGGACGGTCCTCGACGCGCTGGCGCACGGCGAGCCGCTGCCCGCCGTGATGTCGGTGCCGGTCAGCCCGTGTTCTGCAGACCTGCCGCCACACCGTTGACGGTGAGCAGCAGCAGCCGGCGCAGGTCCTCGACGCTCTCCTGGGACGCACCGGTCCGCAGCGCACGCAGCGCACGCAGCTGGAGCAACGACAGGGCGTCGACGTAGGGGCTGCGGAGCGCGACGGCGCGGCCGAGGATCCGCCGGCGAGACAGCATCACCTCAGAGTCCGTGATCGCCAGGACCCACTTCCGTGTGAGCGCCATCTCCTCCAGCACCAGCGCGGCGAGGTCGGCACGCTCGCCGAGGCCGAGGTAACGAGCCGCGATGCGCTCGTCCGTCTTCGCGAGCGACATCTCGACGTTGTCGATCACCGTGGCGAACAGCGGCCAGTCGCGGTAGGCGCTGCGCAGCAGGTCGACGTCGCCGACGGAGTCGAGCGCCGTGCCCAGGCCGTACCAGCCGGCGAGGTTGATCCGGGCCTGCGACCAGGAGAAGACCCACGGGATCGCGCGCAGGTCGTCCAGGGACGACACCGACAGGCCGCGTCGTGCCGGCCGGGAGCCGATCGGCAGCAGGCCGACCTCCTCCAGCGGGGTCACCTCGGCGAACCACTGCGGGAAGCCCTCGGCACGGACCAGGGCGTGGAACCGCTGGCGCGAGGCGACGTCGAGGCGCGCCGCGAGGTCGCCGAAACGCTCGGCCGCCTCGGCCGTGCGCCGCTCGACGGAGGGCGCGCCGGCGAGCAGGGTCGCCGCAGTGACCTGCTCGATGTGCCGGGCGGCGATCGTCGGGTCGCCGTAGCGGGCGAAGATCACCTCGCCCTGCTCGGTCAGCTTGAAACGACCGTCGACGCTCCCCGGTGGCTGGGCCAGCAGGGCGCGGTTCGCCGGGCCGCCGCCGCGGCCGAGAGCACCACCGCGACCGTGGAAGAGGGTCAGCCGGATGTCGTGCTCGCGCGCCCACGCGGTGATCCGCCGCTGCGCGTCGTCCAGCGCGAGGGTGGCCGAGACCGGCCCGACGTCCTTCGACGAGTCCGAGTACCCGAGCATCACCTCGAGGTGCCGGCCGGTCTGCTCCAGGCGGTGCTGCACCTGCGGGATCGCCAGCGACTCCTCGAGGATGTCGACGCTCGCCTGCAGGTCCGCGAAGGTCTCGAACAGCGGGATCGCGTCGATCACCGGTGCGTCGTCGGCACCGTCGAACGCGAGCTCCGCCAGCCGGTAGACCGCGGCGAGGTGCTCGGCGGACTGCGTGAACGACACGATGAACCGGCGCACCGCCGCGAGCCCGAACCGGCGCTGCACGCTGCCGATCGCACGGAAGGTGTCGAGCACCTCGACCGTCCGGGGCGCCAGCTCGCCACCCAGCCCGTGCTCGGCGATGTCCGCCAGGGCCTCGGCGTGCACCTGGGAGTGCTGGCGCACCTCCAGCTCGGCCATGTGGAAGCCGAAGGTCTGCACCTGCCACACGAGGCGCTGCAGGTCTCCGTAGGCCGCGCGGACGGCCCCCGCCTCCGCGAGGGACCGCTGCAGCACCAGCAGGTCGGCCTCGAGGGCCGCGGCGTCGGGGTAGGCCAGGTCGGCATCCCGCCGACGCGTCGCGGCGATCCGCTCGGCGATCAGGCGCAGCACCCTGCGGTGCGGCTCGTTCGGCGACTCGGCGGCGACCGCCGCGGTCAGCGAGTCGGACAGGGACCGCTGCCGCTGCCACAGCGCCAGCAGGCCCGCCGAGGGTGGCGTCCCGTCGGCGTCCAGCGTCAACGCCTCGGCGGTACGGCGGGCGGACGCCTCGAGTGCGGTCAGCGCGTGCTCGGACGCGAGCACCGCGGCGGCTCGCGTCACCTCGGCGGTGACGTTCGGGTTGCCGTCGCGGTCACCACCGATCCAGCTGCCGGGGTGCGACCATGGCTGGACCACCGGAGCGGTGGTGCCCGCCGCGTCCCCGAGCAGCCAGTCGTCCAGCCGGCGGTACACGGCCGGCAGCACGTCGAACAACGTGGTGTCGAAGATGTTGAGCACCGTGGCGACCTCGTCGAGCACGGTCGGCTTCTCGGCACGCAGCGGTGAGGTGCGCCAGAGCGTGTCGATCTCGGACAGCAGCCGGCGCTCGTTCTCCGCGAGGGTCGTCCCGCCGATGTTCAGCGCGTCCCGCTCGGCGACCAGGTCGGCGATCCGCCGGATCGAGCGGGCGACGGCGCGGCGCCGGGCCTCGGTCGGGTGGGCGGTGAACACCGGACGGAACTCGACGGCTCCCAGCCGGGCGCGCGCCTCATCCGGTCCCACCTCGGCAGCCAGCTGGGCGTACGCCGACCCGAGGGAGTCGTCGGGCGCGAGCTCGTCGGCCGCGATCTGCGACTCACGCTCCCGCAGCACGCGCACCCGGTGGTACTCCTCGGCCAGGTTCGCCAGGTGGAAGTAGCAGGTGAATGCCCTGGCCACGTGCTCGGCGCGGGTCAGGTCGAATCCCTCGACCAGCGCCTCGGCCTGGGCGAGGGCGTCCGACTCGGGGTCGTCGTGGGCGCGGATCGCCAGCTCCCGCAGCCGCTCGACGTCCTCGAACAGCTCGTCGCCGCCGGCCTCGCGCAGCACACGTCCCAGCAGCTCCCCGAGCAGCCGGACATCCGTCCGCAGCGGCTCCGGGACCTCGTGCCGGGCCAGGCCTCGAACGGCCTCAGGGGTGCTCTCGGATGACGTCACGGGGCCAACCGTAGGGCCAAGGTCCCATGACTGCCGTACCTGTCCGCGACGTGAGGCACGGCCCCCGTGGATACCACGACGCGGCGCCACGTACCGGTCGAGACCGGACGGGCGCCGCGTCGTGCCGCACCGGTGGACAGCGAGTGCGTCCACCGGCGCCGCCGGTCAGCGGACCGTGGCGAAACCGCCGGTCCAGGCGATCTTCTCCGCGGCCGCGAGGGTCATCTGCAGGAAGCCCAGGGCCTCCAGCTCGTGCGCCCGGCGCACGGAACCGGCGTCCACGACGGTGATCGCGGAGCCGAAGACCTCGGTGAAGGCCGCCTTCGCGGCGGCGTCGTCGCCGGCGACCAGGACCGTCGTCGGGAGCGCCCCGACGGTCCCCGAGGCGAGCGTGCCCGCGAAGTTGGTGTTGAACGCCTTGAGCACCGCGGAGGACGGCAGCTGCGCAGCGATCTGCTCGGTCGCCGAGGAGCCCGCGGGCACCACGAGGGAGTCGAAGGTGGCGAAGTCGACCGGGTTGGTGATGTCGACGACGGTGTGTCCGGCCAGCTGGCTCCCGTAGGTGCCGACCAGGTCCGCGACGGCGGGGTACGGGACCGCCAGCACGACGATGTCGCCGGTGATCGGCTCACCCACGGCGCCCGGCGTGCCCCCGATGCTCGCTGCGAGAGCCTCGGCCTTCTCCACGTGCCGGTCGAGCACCTGGACCGTGGCGCCGCCCTTGGCGGCGAGCCCGGCGATCTGCGTTCCCATGTTGCCTGTCCCGATGACGGTGACCGTGCTCATGCTGATCCTCCAGAAGTTTGTCGGTACAACCAACATACTCGAAATGGTTGACGTGTCAACTGATGCCGTAGTCTGGTCGCATGACGACCTCGACCTATGACGAGCCGGCCGCTGCGGTGGCCGCGGCGGGGCGCGCCTGTGACGTCGCCGCGTCCGCCGACCAGCAGGACGTGCCGTGGCTCACCTCGGACCAGCTGCGCGCGTGGGTCGGCCTGATCTCCGTCGCCGAGCTGCTGCCTGCTCGCCTCGACTCCCAGCTTCAGCGCGACGCCGACCTCACGCACTTCGACTACCAGGTGCTGGCGATGCTGTCCGAGGCGCCCGAGCGGACGCTGCGGATGACCGGGCTCGCGCAGCGGACCAGTGCCACCCTCCCCCGGCTGTCGCACGTGGTGAAGCGGCTCGAGGTCCGTGGGCTCGTCGAACGCCTCCCCTGTCCAGGGGATGCCCGCGCCACCAACGCGCACCTGACCGACCTGGGCTGGGACACGTTGGTCCGGACGGCGCCGGGGCACGTCCGCACCGCCCGCGAGCTGGTGATCGACGTCCTGACGGACGAGCAGGTCGCCCAGCTCGAGGCGATCACGTCCGCCCTGCTCACGCGGCTCGACCCGGAGGACCGGCTGCTGCGCCGCAACCGCTGAGCCGCGGCCGAGCGCACCGTCCCCACGAGGTCGACGTCGCTGGCAGGATCGCCGCCATGATCGTCGTCACCTCCAACGACCTGCCCGGCTACCGCGTCCTCGCCGTCCTCGGCGAGGTGATGGGTCTGACTGTCCGCTCCACCAACATCGGCGCCAGCTTCACCGCCGGCTTCCGCGCCATCGGCGGCGGGGAGATCCCCGAGTACACCAAGATCATGTACGAGAGCCGGCACGAGGTGATGCGCCGGATGGTGACCGAGGCGGAGCAGCGCGGGGCCAACGCGATCCTGGCGATGCGGTTCGACACCGACTCGATCGGGCAGTTCAGCGAGGTGTGCGCGTACGGCACCGCCGCCGTCGTCGAGCCGATCGCCGCCGGTGAGCCGGGCGCCACGCCCCAGTCGGTGCAGTTCGCGACGGGCACCCCGGACGCCGGGGTCTGACCGCCGCCTCGGGCCTGACCGCCGGCTACGCCTGCGTGCGTCCCTCGGGCGTGCCACCGGCGGCTGCCCGCCCCGCGGCGAAGCCCTCCTCGTAGGCCTCGGCGGTGCCGAGCCGGAACATGTCGTCGGGCCCCGTCCGCTGCAGCGGCCGCGCACCGGGCCCGTGCTCCGCGGTGACCCACCGGCCTGCGCCGCGCACCACGGCGAGCGGCCGGCCGGACGCCTTGCCCTTGACCAGCTCGGCCGCGGCTGCCAGCTCGTCGGCCACCGCCGTCACAGTCATCGTCAGCGGTCGCCCGAAGCTGTCCGCCTGCCCCCGCAGGTCCTCGAGGGGTGCCAGGCCGGCGACGCCGATGGCGATGTCCACCACGCCGTCGCGCCACGGCCGACCGGCGGTGTCGCTGACGATCACGCCGACCGTGACCCCGAACCTCGCGGTGACGCCGTCCCGGAGGGCCCGCGCGGAGGCATCGGGGTCGAGCGGCAGCAGCAGCACGGTGCCGGCCGGGGTGTTCGAGGCGTCCACCCCCGCGGCGGCCATCACCAGCCCCAGCCGGTTCTCCACGATCCGGGTCACCCCGGCGGCGTGCTCCCGCGTCGCGACCACCCGCACGGTCTCGTCGGTGATCGCCTGCTCGCGGTCCTCGGCCGCGACCACCCGTCCCTCGGCCTTGGACACCACCTTGCTGGTCAGCACCAGGACGTCGCCGTCGGCCGGACGGTGGTCCGGGTCGTCGTCGGCCGCGAGGGCGTCGAGCAGGAGGGTGACGAGGTCGTCGCCGGTGCGCACCTCGCCGACGCCGCCCGGTGCCCAGACCCGCATCTCGGACGGCTCGCGGTCGGCACCCGTCATCGGCTCAGCGCCGGCAGCACGTCCCGCCCGAACACCTCGAGCCACTCCCGCTGGTTGCGCCCGACGTTGTGCAGGTAGATCCGGTCGAACCCGAGGTCGACGTACCGCTGGATCTCCGCCCTGTGCAGGTCCGGGTCGGCCGAGATCACCATCCGGCCGGCGAAGTCCTCCGGTCGGACCATCCGGGCCATCTGCTCGAAGTCGAACGGCGAGCGGACGTCGCCCTTGGGGAACTTCATCCCGCCGTTGGGCCACTCGTGCATCGCGTTGGCCATCGCCTCCTCGTCCGTCGCCGCCCAGGACAGGTGCAGCTGCAGCACCTTCGGCATGGCGTCCGGGTCCTTGCCGGCCTCGCGCGCGCCCTCGGCGAACCGGGTGAACAGGCCGCCGATCTTCTCCAGGGGCGCACCGACGGTGATCAGTCCGTCCGCGTGCCGGCCGGCGCGCTTGGCCGTGACCGGACCAGCGGTGGCGACCAGGATCTCCGGCGGCACCTCCGGCATGGTCCACAGGCGCGTCGACTCGAGCTTGTAGAACGGCCCGGCGTGCTTGGTGTCCTTGCCCGCCAGCGAGGACGTGAAGAGCTTGCGGATGATCTCGATCGCCTCGAACATCCGGTTGATCCGCTCGGGTGCCTCGGGCCAGTACCCGGCGATGACGTGCTCGTTCAGTGCCTCGCCGGAGCCGAGGCCCAGCCAGTGCCGACCGGGGTACATGGCGGCGAGCGTGGCCGAGGCCTGAGCGACCATCGCGGGGTGCCAGCGGAAGGTCGGCGCCGTGACACCGGGGCCGAAGTCACCGGTCGTCCGCTCGCCGACGGCCGTCAGCACGTTCCAGACGAAGGCCGACTGTCCCTGGGCGGGGACCCACGGCTGGAAGTGGTCCGCCGCCATTACCCCGGAGAACCCGTGCTGCTCGGCGACCGCCGACAGCTCGACCGCCTCGGTCGGGTGGAACTGCTCGAGGCTCGCCGCGTAGCCGACCGTCAGACCGTTCGCCGTCACTGCCACATCGTCTCCGTCCGCCCGGCGCGGAGGCCAGGTCGTCCCGCGCGCACGACGACGAGCCTAGGACGCCCCTGTCAGACAGCCAGCGGCTGCGGCTCCCGCAGGTCTGCGTCCGGCGGCGGCGCGTCCGACGTGGGCAGCAGCAGGACGTCGGCGTCCGCCGGCTCGACCAGCAGGGCCGCCGACTCGTCCGTCGCACCACGGCGGACCAGCGCCACACCGCCCACCACCAGCACCGCGCCGACCAGCTGGACGCCGGCGGGAGCCTCGCCGAGCAGCGCCCAGGCGAGCACCACGGCGAACAGCACCTCGGCGAGGGCGAGGAACGACGCCGTGCGCTCCCCGAGGATGCGCACCGAGACCGTGCTGACGCCGTAGGCGAACGCGGTGGGGAGCGCTCCGAGCACCAGGGCGAGCACCAGCCACGACGTGCTGGTGCCGGCGACGTGCACCGGCACCGCGGGAGTGCGGAGCGGGAGGACGCCGACCACCAGCAGCAGCCCGATCACCAGGGCGCCGACCACCAGCCCCGAGCCGGCCACCGCCACGGGGGGCAGCGGCGACGGGCGCGCCGTCATCGCGAAGTACGCGGCGTTCCCCACCGCGGCGGCGAACGCGAACAGCAGGCCCACGGGGTCGAGGTGGATGCGGCCCGTCAGGTCGAGCACCAGCACCAGACCGCCCATCGCCAGCGCGGCGCCGACCAGCGTGAGCCGAGAGGGCGTTCGCCGGGTCCGGGCCCACGCCCAGCCGAGCAGCAGCAGCGGTGCCGTGTACTCGACGAGCAGGGCGACGGCGATCGGCAGCCGGTCGACGGCGAGGTAGTACAGGGACGTCGACCCGGCGACGCCGACGAGGCCGAACAGCAGCAGGGTCCGGCGCTCCGTCACCAGCAGGCGGTACCGGCCGCGCAGCGCCCACAGCGCGGGGCCGAGCAGGAGCAGTGCGCCGAACGAGAGGCGGAACAGGATCGCGCCGCCCGGCGTCCACCCCGCCTCGAGCAACGGCTTGGCCACCGGCCCCGAGGTCGCGAACGCGGCGGCCGCCACGAGCCCGGCCACCACACCGCCCCCGCGGGATCCCGCAGTGCGCACGACTACCCCCTCCAACGCCCCGATGTCAGGGGTGAACGCGATTTATGCTCGTGACAGTACCCAGACACGCCGACAGGAGTCAAAGTGACGTTCGCCCCTGACACTGAGGTGTCGCTCACCGCGGCCGCCTGGCTCGTCAACACAGGCCTGCGCCGGGACGGCGTGGACACCCTGACGTCGGTGGCGGACCTCGACCGCTTCTACGCCGACTTCGGCTACGCCGGCCGGCACGACAGGGACGACGACGAGGTCGCCGCGGTGCGCACCGTGCGGGAACGCCTGCACCGCCTGTGGGAGGTCGACCGCGACGAGGCGGCGGGGCTCGTCAACGAGATGCTGCGGGAGGCCGGCGCCCTGCCCTACCTCGTCCGCCACGACGGCTGGGACTGGCACCTGCACGCCACCGACATGGAGGCCCCGCTGCCGGTGCGGATCATGGTCGAGGCCGCGATGGCCGTGGTCGACGTCATCCGGTCCGACGAGTACGCGCGGATGGCGCTCTGCGAGGCGCCGGACTGCCAGGCGGTGCTCGTCGATCTGTCCCGCAACCGGTCCCGGCGCTTCTGCGACGTGAACAACTGCGCCAACCGCGCCCACGTCGCCGCCTACCGCGCCCGCCGAGCAGCCGCGGACCCGGTGTAGCGCAGCCGGCCCACCGGCTGGGTGAACACTGAGCGAATGCTGAGTGGGCACGTCGTGAAGATGTTCTCGATGGACGTCGGGCAACCGCAGAACTCCCCTCGGTGAGCGCCGAGCGGTTCTAGCATCCGGGCGTGACCAGGCCTGACAGTCTCGCTGTCGTCATCGCCGCGGCGGTGGTCCTCCTGGTCGCGATGGCGGCGGCCGTCGTCCTCTGGAACCGGGTGCGCGGCGCGCGGCCGTTGCGAACCGCTCAACGCATCGGGCTGCTGCTGCTGTGCCAGCTGCTGGCGGTCGCGACCGCCGCCGCGGCGGTCAACCACGTCAACCAGTTCTTCACGTCCTGGAGCGACCTCGGCGGCGCGCTGGCTCCCAGCGATGCCGCAGGTGCCGCGCTGTCTCCGGACCAGCCCGGCGCGACCGGCGCGGCCCCGACGCCGTCCGGTACGCCGGCGCCGCTCCCGCCCGGCTTCTCGCGGTCGGCCGACGGCTTCGTCCGGGGCCACCTGACCGGCACGGCCTCCGGTGTCGAGGGTGACGTCGTCGTCGCCCTGCCCCCGGGATGGGAACCCGGCCACCACCCGCGGTACCGGGTGATCCTGGGGCTGGCCGGCTACCCCGGCAACCCGGTCGACGCGATCATCGGCCTGCACCTCGCCTCGGAGGTGGACAGCCGGATGCAGGCAGGGACGTTGCCGCCGACCATCGTCGTCGCGGCCACCACCAACTTCGGCGGCAAGAACTGGGACTGCGCCGACGTGACCGGCGGCCCCCAGGTCGCCACCTGGCTGACCCGGGACGTCCGGGAGCTGATGGTGCGCGAGTTCGGTGCCGACCCGAGCGCCCGGTGGACTGCGGTGGGCCTGTCGAGCGGGGGCTACTGCGCCGCACGGCTGCTGCTGACGGACCCCACCCGCTTCGGCACGGCGATCAGCATGTCCGGCAGCAACGCCCCGGACGCCCCGGCGCTGTCCGGCACGGCCGCCGACCGGACCGCGGCCGACCTGCGGACCCTGGCCGCTCACGGCACGAACCCGCCGGTCGCCCTGCTGCTCACGGCGACGGCACAGGACGGCGCCACGGTGAAGGATGCGCAGGCTCTGAAGGCGGCCGTGGGGCCGGGGGTCTCGGTGGACGTGCAGGTGCTGCCCAAGGGCGGCCACAACTGGTCCGTCTGGGGCGAGATGGCGGCACCGGCCTTCGACTGGCTCACCTCTCACCAGCCGCACTGACACCCCGCGGTGCGCAGCACCACCTGCGCTTCTGGGAGAATGGCGGTCATGGCCGAGCTGAACCCCCTGTCGCCCCGTGTCCCGGCAACCCGTGCCGTGCGCGAGGTACCGGACCGGGTCTCGCTCGACGGTGTCGAGCAGCGCTGGGACGCCTCGTGGTCGCAGCAGGGGCTGTACGCGTTCGACCGCACGGCGGCGCGTGAGCAGGTCTACTCGATCGACACCCCGCCCCCCACGGTCTCCGGCTCGCTGCACGTGGGTCACGTCTTCTCCTACACGCACACCGACGTGGTGGCCCGGTACCGCCGGATGCGCGGCGCCGAGGTGTTCTACCCGATGGGCTGGGACGACAACGGCCTGCCCACCGAGCGCCGGGTGCAGAACTACTACGGCGTCCGCTGCGACCCCTCGCTGCCGTACGTCGAGGGTTTCGTGCCGCCGCACCAGGGCGATGCGGGCTCAGGCGGGAAGTCCGCCAAGGACCAGGTGCCGGTGTCCCGGCGCAACTTCATCGAGCTGTGCGTGCGCCTGTCGGCGGAGGACGAGCAGCAGTTCGAGGCGCTCTGGCGCCGGCTCGGCCTGTCGGTCGACTGGTCGCGGACCTACCAGACCATCGGCGAGCGGGCCCGAGCCGTCGCGCAGGCGGCCTTCCTGCGGAACCTCGCCCGCGGCGAGGCCTACCAGGCCGAGGCGCCCGGCCTCTGGGACGTCACGTTCCAGACGGCGGTGGCGCAGGCAGAGCTCGAGGCCCGGGACTACCCCGGCGCCTACCACCGCGTCGCGTTCCACCGCACCGACGGCGGCGGTGACGTGCACATCGAGACGACCCGTCCCGAGCTGCTCCCGGCATGCGTCGCACTGATCGCCCACCCGGACGACGAGCGCTACCAGCACCTGTTCGGCAGCACCGTGACCAGCCCGCTGTTCGGCGTGGAGCTGCCGGTGCTGGCCCACCCGGCCGCCGAGCCGGACAAGGGTGCCGGCATCGCGATGTGCTGCACGTTCGGCGACCTGACCGACGTGCAGTGGTGGCGCGAGCTGCGCCTGCCGACCCGGTCCGTGGTCGGTCGCGACGGCCGGCTGCTGCGCGAGACGCCCGACTGGATCACCTCCGACGGCGGCCGCGCGCTGTACGCGGACCTGGCGGGGAAGACGACGTTCTCGGCGCGGGAGGCCGTGGTCGCCGGCCTGCGCGACTCGGGCGAGCTGGACGGCGAGCCGGTGGCGACCCAGCGCAAGGCGAACTTCTACGAGAAGGGCGACAAGCCCCTCGAGATCGTCACCAGCCGGCAGTGGTACATCCGCAACGGCGGCCGGGACGAGGAGCTGCGCGCCGCGCTGCTCACGCGCGGTGCGGAGCTCGGCTTCCACCCCGAGTTCATGCGGGTGCGCTACGAGAACTGGGTCAACGGCCTCAACGGCGACTGGCTCGTGTCGCGGCAGCGCTTCTTCGGCGTGCCGTTCCCGGTCTGGTACCGACTCGACGAGGACGGCAACCCCGACCACGGCAACCCGCTGGTGCCGGCGGAGAGCGCCCTGCCCATCGACCCCTCCACCGACTGCCCGGAGGGCTTCACCGAGGACCAGCGCGGCGTGCCGGGCGGGTTCGCTGCGGACCCCGACGTGATGGACACCTGGGCGACCAGCTCGCTGAGCCCGCTGATCGTCGGCGGCTGGCTGTCCGACGACGACCTGTTCTCCCGCGTGTACCCGATGGACCTGCGTCCCCAGGGCCAGGACATCATCCGCACCTGGCTGTTCTCCACGGTGGTGCGCTCGCACCTGGAGTTCGGGGCGCTGCCGTGGTCCGATGCCGCGATCAGCGGGTGGATCCTCGACCCCGACCGCAAGAAGATGAGCAAGTCCAAGGGCAACGTCGTCACACCGATGGGTCTGCTCGAGGAGCACGGCTCCGACGCGGTCCGGTACTGGGCGGCCTCGGCGAAGCTCGGTACGGACGCGGCCTTCGAGGTCGGCCAGATGAAGATCGGCCGCCGCCTGGCGATCAAGGTGCTCAACGCCAGCAAGTTCGCGCTGTCGTTCGGCGCCGCCGACGAGCCCGTCTCGCTCGACCCCGCACACGTGACACGGCCGATCGACCGGGCGATGCTCGCCGGCCTGGCCGACGTGGTCGAGGCGGCCACCGCGTCGCTCGAGGCCTACGACCACACCCGCGCCCTCGAGGTGACCGAGACGTTCTTCTGGACGTTCTGCGACGACTACCTCGAGCTGGTCAAGGACCGCGCCTACGCCGCGGAGGACGACCCGGAGGGTGCCGCCTCGGCGCGCGCAGCGCTGGGCATCGCCCTCGACACGCTGCTGCGCCTGTTCGCGCCGGTGCTGCCGTTCGCCACCGAGGAGGTCTGGTCCTGGTGGCGTGAGGGCTCGGTGCACCGCGCCGCCTGGCCGACGGCCGAGCCGCTGCGCGTCGCGGCCGGCGACGCGGACGCCGGTGTGGTCGCCGCTGCCGGTGCGGCCCTCGCGGCCCTCCGCAAGGTGAAGTCCGAGGCGAAGGTGTCCATGCGCACGCCCATCACGGCGGTGACGCTCACGGTGCCGTCCCCGGCCCGCGCCTCGGTGGAGCTCGCCCTGGGCGACGTGCGCGCAGCCGGACGCGTGACCGGAGCGCTGAGGCTGGTCAGCGGGGAGGACGGCACGTCCGTCGCCCGCGACGCCGAGCTGGGCGTGGCCGAGCAGCGCGCCTGACCGTCCCCGTGCGCCGGGAGGGTCCCGACGACCTTCCGGCGCGCGGCCGCACCCGGCCGGGCGTGACCTTCCAGCCACTAGGGTCGGTCCGTCATCACGGCACCTGGAGCACCCATGGTCGAGTTCACATCCCCCGCGCAGGTCGAGGACGATCCCGCGCTGTCCATCCCCGGCATGCTGGCCGCACGCCTGGCCCGCGACCCCGACGACGTCTTCGCCGAGCGCTCCGGCGGTCCTGACGGCAGCTGGACCACCGTGACGGTGCGGGAGTTCGTCGACCAGGTCAACGCGGTCGCCAAGGGCCTGGTCGCCTCAGGCATCCAGCCCGGGGACCGGGTCGCCATCATGTCTCGGACGCGCTACGAGTGGACCGTCGTCGACTTCGCGTGCTGGGCCGCGGGTGCGCTCGGGGTCCCGGTGTACGAGACGTCCTCGCCGGAGCAGGTGCGCTGGATCGTCTCGGACTCCGGCGCCCGGCTCGCCGTCGTCGAGACGCCCGACCACGCGGCGGCCGTCGCCCAGGTGCGCGACGACCTTCCGGGCCTGACCGAGGTGCTGGTGCTCGACGAGGGCGCGATCGACACCCTGGTCACCCGCGGCGCCGACGTCCCGGACGACGAGATCGCCCGGCGCAGCGCCCTGGCGGACGGCGCGTCGCTGGCGACCATCATCTACACGTCCGGCACCACCGGCCGGCCCAAGGGCGTCGAGCTGACCCACGGCAACTTCGTCTCGATCACGCGTGAGGGCGTCGCCGGACTCGGTGAGGTCTGCGCGAAGCCGTACTCGCGCACCCTGCTGTTCCTGCCGCTCGCGCACGTGTTCGCGCGGTTCATCGAGGTGCTCTGCGTGCCGTCGGGTGCCGTGATGGGCCATGCACCCAACGCCCGCAACCTGATCGCGGACCTGGCGGCGTTCCAGCCGACCTTCGTGCTGGCCGTCCCGCGGGTGTTCGAGAAGGTCTACAACTCCGCCGAGCAGAAGGCGGGCGACGGCGCCTCGCTGCGCATCTTCCGGTGGGCCGCGAAGGTGGCCATCACCTACTCACGGGCTCTCGACACCCCCTCCGGGCCGAACCCCGTGCTGCGGGCGCAGCACGGCATCGCCGATCGGCTCGTGCACCGCAAGCTGCGGGCGGCGCTCGGCGGCCGGGCGGAGTTCGCGGTGTCCGGGGGCGCGCCCCTCGGCGAGCGTCTGGGCCACTTCTACCGCGGCATCGGGGTGCGGGTGCTCGAGGGCTACGGCCTGACGGAGACGACCGCCCCGACGGCGGTGAACCGTCCCGGGCTGACGAAGGTCGGCACCGTCGGCCCGGCGTTCCCCGGCACCAGCGTGCGGGTGGACGACGACGGCGCCATCTGGGTCGCCGGGCCGCACGTGTTCCGTGGCTACCGGCACCTGCCGGAGCAGACCGCCGAGGTGCTGGTGGACGGCTGGTTCAAGACGGGCGACCTCGGCTCGCTCGACGACGACGGCTACTTGCGGATCACCGGCCGGTCGAAGGAGATCATCGTCACCGCCGGCGGCAAGAACGTCGCCCCTGCGCTCCTCGAGGACCGCCTGCGCGGGCACCCGCTCGTCAGCCAGGTGGTGGTGGTCGGCGACCAGCGACCCTTCATCGGTGCGCTGGTCACCCTCGACGCCGAGATGCTGCCGGGCTGGCTCGCGATGCACGGCCTGCCGTCGATGGACGTCGAGACCGCCGCGACCAACCCCGCCGTCCTCGAGGCCCTCGACCGCGCGGTCGCCCGCACCAACGAGGCGGTGTCCCGTGCGGAGTCCATCCGCAAGATCCACGTGCTGAGCACCGACTTCACCGAGGCGAACGGGTACCTGACCCCGTCGCTGAAGGTGAAGCGCGCGCAGGTGCTCAAGGACTTCGCGGCGCAGATCGACGAGCTGTACGAGGACACCCGCCAGAACGACTGACACGTCCCACCGGCGCGGCCGCCGGCAGCCCGAGGGTGCCGACGGCCGCGCCGTGGACGGTTCGTCCCCGCGGGCGTCAGACGAGCGTGCGCAGCCGCGCCGTGTCGGCGGACTGGGACAGCAGCCCACCGCTCGGCGTCGATCCGTCGGACCAGCGCAGCAGCGCACCGACACCCTCGACCAGCTCCGCCTCACCCTCGCCCGCGAACGTCACCCCCGCGTCCTGGCCCAGGGCCGCCCGCAGCAGCGCGACGTCGCACGGCATCGAACGCGCCTCGCCGGACGTGACGCCGATCGCCGCCAGGTCCCCCGCGCTGGTCGCCAGCTGAAGTGGGTCCGGACCCACCCACAGGGTCCGCTGCGTCAGCGCGGCGGCCCCGTCGCCCAGCACCAGCTCGGCGACCTGACCGCGCCGCAGCACCTCCACCACGGAGTCCAGGGCCGTCACGGCGGCGTTCCCCTGACCCAGCGCCTGCCGGAACCGGTCCAGCGTCGCAGCACGGCGCCGTGCGCGGTACGCGTCCACCGCCTCGACCTTCTTGGTGTGGAAGGCCTCCTCGTGCACGCCCTCGCCGCGGCCACCCCCCGGCACCTCGACCATGAGGTCACGCACCGGCTGCCCGACGGCGTCACGGACCAGCGCGACCGCCCGCACGTCGCCGGTCAGCACGACGAGGTCCGGCGGGTCGTCGGCGACGCGGTGGTCGAGCGCCGAGGCGACCGCCTCCGCGTTGCGCTGCCAGGAGTCCTCGGCACGGGTCTGGGACCGGCGGTCCAGGCCACCGCCGCGAGTCTTGTGCACCTCGTCGTGACCGCCCTGCACCACCTCGGTGGTCGGCTTGGCGTCCCGCTCCCCGGCCTGCATGCGTTGCAGGTCGGCACCGTTGCGGTCCACCGCGACGACGAGCAGGTCCACGGTCTCGTCGGCGGCGTGGATCGCCTGCAGCAGCGCAGGAGCCGGCCCGAACATGCCCTGCGACTGCGCCGGTGGTGTGGACAGCAGCCGGTCGACCACGAGCCCGTAGGCGTCCGCCACCAGCACGCGGCCGTGCGGGGTGCGACGACCGTCGGGCACCTGGAGGCGCTCACCGATCTGATCCAGCACCGCGGCCGGTGCCCCGTCACGCTCGAGCGCTCGACGCACCGCCTTCCACCGGTCCGCCGCCTCCGCCTCAGCGGACAGCTGGGACGGGGTCGCATCCAGGTACACGGTGGTGAAGGGAGCGGGACGCCCGAGAAGGGGCTTGAGCCAGTGCAGATCCATCGAGAGGACTCCTCGGTGCTCGACGGTCCCCGGCGACCACGGCGGGGCCGAAGGCCCCGGGGCTGACCCCTCTACCTTCCGCCACCCGCACGGCCGAGCGCCACCCCGGATGCGATCGCCTCGTGGTGGCGGATCACCTCCTCCACGATGAACGCGAGGAACTTCTCCGCGAACACCGGGTCGAGGTCCGCCTCACGGGCGAGGTCGCGCAGGCGGGCGACCTGGACGGCCTCGCGGCCGGGGTCGGACGCGGGCAGCCCGAGCTCGGCCTTCAGCACCCCGACGCGCTGGGTGGCCTTGAAGCGCTCCGCCAGGATGTGGATCAGCGCCGCATCGATGTTGTCGATGCTGTGCCGCAGGCGGGCGAGCTCGGCCGGCACCACGGGGCCGGTCGGGCTGCTGTCGCTCACGCGCTCTTCTCGCGCGGCGGGCGCTTGTCCCGCGGAGCCTCGCGCGGCACCAGCGTCGGGTACACGTTCGCCAGCACGACGTCCCGGGTGATCACCACGCGGGCGACGTCGTCACGGCTCGGTACCTCGAACATCACCTGCTGGAGGACCTCTTCCATGATCGCGCGCAGCCCGCGAGCCCCGGTGCCCCGGAGGAGCGCCTGGTCGGCGATCGCCGCCACCGCGTCGTCGTCGAACTCGAGCTCGACGCCGTCGATCTGGAACATCCGCTGGTACTGCTTGACCAGGGCGTTGCGCGGTTCGGTGAGGATCCGCACCAGGGCCTCGCGGTCCAGGGGGGACACCGTGGTGATCACCGGCACGCGGCCGATGAACTCGGGGATCAGGCCGAACTTCAGCAGGTCCTCCGGCATGACCTCGCCGTAGACGTCGATGTCGTCGGCGGTGTGCAGCGGCGCCCCGAAGCCGATGCCCCGACGGCCGGCGCGCGACGTGATGATCTCGTCCAGGCCGGCGAAGGCACCCGCCACGATGAACAGCACGTTGGTGGTGTCGATCTGGATGAACTCCTGGTGCGGGTGCTTGCGGCCACCCTGCGGGGGCACCGACGCCGTCGTGCCCTCGAGGATCTTCAGCAGCGCCTGCTGCACGCCCTCGCCGGACACGTCCCGCGTGATCGACGGGTTCTCGCTCTTGCGGGCGATCTTGTCGACCTCGTCGATGTAGATGATGCCGGTCTCGGCCTTCTTGACGTCGTAGTCCGCAGCCTGGATCAGCTTGAGGAGGATGTTCTCCACGTCCTCGCCGACGTACCCGGCCTCGGTGAGCGCGGTGGCGTCCGCGATGGCGAACGGCACGTTGAGCATCTTCGCGAGGGTCTGCGCGAGGTACGTCTTCCCGCAGCCCGTCGGGCCGATCAGCAGGATGTTCGACTTCGCGATCTCGACGTGGTCCTCGGCGGGACCGACACGGCCGGTCTCGCCGGCCTGGATGCGCTTGTAGTGGTTGTAGACGGCGACGGCCAGCGACCGCTTCGCGGCGTCCTGGCCGATCACGTACTGCTCGAGGAACTCGAAGATCTCCTTCGGCTTGGGCAGCTCGACCATGCCCGCCTCGGTGCTCTCCGCCAGCTCCTCCTCGATGATCTCGTTGCAGAGGTCGATGCACTCGTCGCAGATGTACACGCCCGGTCCGGCGATCAGCTTCTTGACCTGCTTCTGCGACTTTCCGCAGAAGGAGCACTTGAGGAGGTCGGCCCCGTCCCCGATCCGAGCCACAGAATCCCCTTCCTCGAGTGCACCCGCGGTGCGTTCCGTGCATCGTCCCGCAGCACGGCTCCGGCGGCGGTGCGCGTCTTCCCATTGGACACCACGGCAGGCGTCGTGTCAGCCGTACCCCCCGCAACGGACGGCGTGTCCTGCTGGGCCGATCCGCCGGCGCCCGGTCACGACTGGGACGCAGGTCCCGGTGCGCGAAAGGGAGCCGACAGATCGGCCCTTCCCGTCAGGACGGCTGGACGGTCGTCGGGACGACGCCCTTGCGGCTGGCCAGCACCTGGTCGACCAGGCCGTACTCGGCGGCCTGCTGGGCGGTGAGGATCTTGTCCCGCTCGATGTCCTGGCGCACCTGCTCCAGCGGCTGGCCGGTGTGGTGCGCGAGGGCCTGCTCCAGCCACTCGCGGATGCGGATCAGCTCGTTCGCCTGGATCTCGATGTCCGACGCCTGGGCGTAGCCGCCGCCCTCGATCGCCGGCTGGTGGATCAGCACGCGGGCGTTGGGCAGCGCCAGCCGCTTGCCGGGCGAGCCCGCCGCGAGCAGCACGGCCGCCGCCGATGCGGCCTGCCCGAGGCACACCGTCTGGATCTGCGGCTTGATGTACTGCATCGTGTCGTAGATCGCGGTCAGCGCGGTGAACGAGCCGCCGGGCGAGTTGATGTAGATGGTGATCAGGCCGTCGGGGTCGGTGCTCTCCAGCACCAGCAGCTGGGCCATCACGTCGTCCGCGGACGCGTCGTCCACCTGGACACCCAGGAAGATGATCCGGTCCTCGAACAGCTTGGTGTAGGGGTCCTGCCGCTTGAACCCGTACGCGGTGCGCTCCTCGAACTGAGGCAGCACGTACCGGCCGGACGGCGAGGTGGGTGCGAGGCCGCCGGGGCCGGCCAGGCGGCCGGCGGCGGCGACGAACTGGGACTCGATGCTCATCAAGGTCTCCTCTTCAGGTCGTCGGGCGTCAGGCCGTGCCGCCGCGGCCGGTGACCGCGTGGGCCGTCTCGACGACGTGGTCGACGAAGCCGTACTCGAGCGCCTCGGGCGCCGTGAACCAGCGGTCCCGGTCGGCGTCGGAGTTGATCTGCTCGATCGTCTTGCCCGTCTGCTGGGCCGTCAGCTCGGCCAGCACGGTCTTCATGTGCAGGATCAGCTGGGCGTTGATCCGCACGTCGGTCGCGGTGCCGGCGATGCCGCCGGACGGCTGGTGCATCATCACGCGGGCGTGCGGCGTGGCGTAGCGCTTGCCCTTGGCGCCCGACGAGAGCAGGAACTGCCCCATCGAGGCGGCCATGCCGATGCCGATGGTCGCGACGTCCGGCTGGACGAACTGCATGGTGTCGTAGATCGCCATGCCGGCCGTGATCGACCCGCCCGGCGAGTTGATGTACAGCCAGATGTCCTTGTCGGGGTCCTCCGCGGCGAGCATCAGCATCTGGGCGCAGATGGCGTTCGCGTTCTCGTCGCGCACCTCCGAGCCGAGCCAGATGATGCGCTCGCGCAGCAGACGGTTGTAGATGGAGTCGTTGAGACCGAACCCCGGGGAATCGGCCCGGGCGATCGCCGGCACCTGCTCGTTCACGGATGGGCTCCCTCGTCGAGTGCTGGTGGATCACCGTGCCGCCCGGTCCGGGTCCCGCGAGGGACCGTGCTGGGCGGCGACGCTGCAGCGACCCTAACGCCCTGCCAGGTGGGGCCATGTCCGGCGCGGGGGCCGTTTCGCTGACGGCGCACGGGGCGCGCACCCCGGCTTCGAGCGGCTGCGGCAGCCCGGCCGGTGCGGCCGGACGTGCGACGGGCCCGGGCCGGCGTGGTGCCGACCCGGGCCCGTCGTGACGGTTGCGAGCTCAGTCGCGGATGATCGCCGAGATGTCGGTCGCGGCGTCCGTGGCGACCGGGGAGGCCTGCTCCGTGGTCTCGCCGGCCTCGTCGGACTCGGCAGCCTGCGCCTCCGCCTCCTCCTCGTCCGTGCCGATGAACTCAGACAGGTCGACGGTGGCGCCGGCCGGGTCCGTGACGGTCACGCGGCGCAGCGCGACGGCGAGCGCCTTGGACCGGGCGACCTCGGCGACCATCGAGGGGATCTGCCCCTGCTGGTCGATCGTCTGGATGAAGGTGTTCGGGTCCATGCCGTACTGCCGCGAGGCGTTGATCAGGTAGTCGACCAGCTCGGGCTGGCTGACCTTGACCTGCAGGTCCTCGGCGAGGGTGTCGAGCAGGATCTGGTTGCGCAGAGCGGTGGTGGCCTGCTCGGTGACCTCGGCGCGGTGGACGTCGTCCTCGAGGCGACCCTCGGACTCGAGGTGGCGCACCACCTCGGCCTCGACGACACCGGCCGGGACCGGGATGTCGAGGTCGGCCAGCAGCTGCTCGAGCAGCCGGTCCCGGGCCTGCACGGCACGGTTCTGGGTCTTGATGCGGCCGACCTGCTCGCGCAGGTCCACGAGCAGCTCCTCGAGCGTGTCGAACTCGCTGGCGAGCTGGGCGAAGTCGTCGTCGGCCTCGGGCAGCTGACGCTCCTTGACGGTGGAGGCCGTCACGGTGACCTGCGAGGTCTGGCCGGCGTGCTCGCCACCGACCAGGGCGCTCTCGAACGTGGTGGTCTCCCCCGCCGACAGGTCGGTGAGCGCCTCGTCCAGACCCTCGAGCATGTTGCCGGAGCCGATCTGGTAGCTGACGCCGCTGACCTTGTCGACCTCCTCGCCGTCGATCGTCGCGACGAGGTCGATCTGCACGAAGTCGCCGTCCGCGGCCGGCCGGTCGACGCCGACCAGGGTGCCGAAGCGCTCGCGCAGCCCGTCCAGACGCGCCTGCACGTCCTCGTCCGTCACCTCGATGTCGTCGACCGCGACGCTGACGCCGTCGAGCTCCGGCACGGTGATCTCCGGACGCACCTCCACCTCGGCGGTGAAGTGCAGCTCGCCCTCCTCGCCCGGCTTGGTGCTCGTCAGGCCCGGGACCTGGGTCACCTCGACGTTCGGCTGGCCGAGCGGGCGCAGCTTGTTGTCGCGCACGGCCTCCGCGTAGAACTCCCCGAGCCCCTCGTTGACCGCGTGCTCGATGACGGCGGGGCGGCCCACACGCTGGTCGATGATGCGCGGCGGCACCTTGCCCTTGCGGAAGCCCGGCACGGTGACCTGCTCGGCGATGTGCTGGTACGCGTGCTCGATGCTCGGCTTGAGCTCGTCGTACGTCACCTCGACGGTCAGCTTGACCTTCGTGGGCTCCAGGGTCTCGACGGCGCTCTTCACTTCGGGTGCTCTCCAACTGGTTCGGCGGGCGCCGGTGCTCCGGCGGGGGCGCGTGCGTCGCGCGTACCGCCCGGAATTGAGCAGGGCGGCGTCGACCTCGCGCTGGCGACCCTCGATCGTACGTCACCGGCCCCGGGCCCCCCAATCGCGGGGGTGTCCGGCAGACTTTCCCTGATGAGCTTCTACGGCGAGACCGAGGTGGGCGGCCCCAACGGGCTGACCTACGCCGTGCTGGTGACCCGGCTGGCGCACGACGAGCTGCTGGAGATCCTCACCTCGGAGCGGTTCTCCGGCTGGGTCGCGCCGACGGAGGACGGGTGGACGGTCGCCGTGCCCGAGTCGCCGGTCGGCCACGTCGCCTCGCGCCGACGGCGGCTGCCCGAGCTCGCGGAGGCGATCAGCGACCGCACCGATGCCGTGGTGGCCTCGGTCGTCGTGGTCAAGGACGAGCTGCTGCGGCTGTGGGCGGGCCGGGGAGGCGCGCAGCTGGTCGACTACGTCAGCGACCCGAGCGTCGGCGCGGAGGACGCGCCGCTCGAGCTCGACCCGTTCGGCAACCCGGTGGGGATCTCCGACGGGCCGGTCGGGGCGCACGGGGCCTCGGCCCTCGCGCGTGCTGCGGACCGGGCGCAGGCCGCCGACGAGCTGCAGGAGCTGCTGTCCGAGCGGCTCGGCGAGAGCGAGAACGAGTCGGAGCGGCTGCAGGCCGCGGCGCGGCTGCTCGGCTGGCCGAGCTGGCTGGTCGCCGTCGACTCGCTGCCGCGGCGCGTACCCGGCGGACCGGAGGCGTCAGCCTTCACGCGGCTGCGGGCGGGACGCGGGGGCATCGGCGGGATCGCCGCCGCGCAGGCGGCTCGGGTGGTGCGCCGGAAGGCCTGATCCGCCCGGTACCCTGAGGGCCGCGGTTCGCCCTGGCGGACCTGTGCGGACGTAGCTCAATGGTAGAGCCCCAGTCTTCCAAACTGGCTACGCGGGTTCGATTCCCGTCGTCCGCTCCCAGTGTTTACGCAGGTCAGATACCATATCGACCTCGACCCAGGCACATCACCGTCTCTGGTCAGGGGCCCGTCCGGCCAGCGAAGCGACTACTCGGGCGCGACGACGGCGACGCCGTTGCCTCGGGCGGCGTCGGCCAGCCGCTCGTCGTAGGTAACGAGACCCTCGAGGTCGTCCCCGAGGCTCAGTGCGGCGGCGAGGTGGATCGCGTCGAGGCTGCGGACCACAGCCGGATCGAGGCGACCCGCCTCCTCAAAGACCGCGGTGGTCACCTCGAGCAGCGTCAGCGCGTCGAGCACGGCACGGGCCTGCACCACGCGGTCAGGGGCTGAGCGACGGACTGCACGCATCAGCTCGGTCCGGGCGAGATCGCACGACACCGGGTCGCGGTCCGCTTCCCCCAGCCAGTCGCGCAGCGCCGCCGTCTCCTGCTCGGCGACGACGAGCTTCACCAGCGCGGCGGTGTCGAGGTAGAACGCCACGTCAGTACCGCTCGGCGCCGCGCATGCTCGCGAGCTCGTCGGACAGCGCACTGCCGGGCTGCGGCGCTGGGAGCTCGGCGATCGAGCGACGCGCCGACCTGGCTACGCCGGCTGCGATCAACCGGTGCAGGGGCGAGCTCGGGATCGGGGACAGCTGCGCGACCGGACGGCCGCGGTCGGTGATGGTCACGGTCTCCCCTGCCACCACCTCGGCGACGACTGCCGAGGCGTTCTGCTTCAGCGCCCTGATCCCCACCTGGCTCACGTGCTTCAGTGTAGAACATCTGTCGCCTGATATGCCCCGACTCCCGTCCCAAAGTGCGGCGGAACTGCCCTGCAGCGCCCGAAGGGCCACGAGGAGCGACGCACACGAACCGACAGATGGGGGCGCGCCCTGGCCGAGTCCGGAAGAACCTAGTCAGCGAGTTGGTCGAGCTCAGCGGCGAGTGCGGGACTGGGCGGCAGTGGCCGGCCAGGCTCCCGAACCCCTGCCGCGCCGCCGTCGTCGCCGGCTGCGGAGACAACTTCCCAACCGCCGTGATGCCACATCCAGATGTGCGCGTACCGGTCAATGAAGGGAGTTCGGTACAAGACCCGGACCCACGTCGGCATCAGGTCGAGACGCGGTCGTACTCCGCCCGGCGGCAACCACCTCCATCCGGGCGCCGAGCGCGCGGGAGCGGGCCAGCCGCCTGGCGAGCGCACCCAGGAAGGGTGACTCGGCGTCCCCTCTATCTCGCTCACAGACCGATCATGGGGCCGGACGCCGGTAACACCACCTGGCGAGCTGCGCGATGCCTCCGTCGCCCTCCACTGGCAGCGGCGCGGAGCGCGGTGCAAGAAGAGTGCTCCGATCAATCAGCCCTCTCCGGTGCCCTGCCCATCACGTCGGAGACCGGGCGGATGGCAACGCGCCGATCCCTAAGAGGCGGACGCCGGTGCGACGCGACAGCGCTTGTTGCGCCCTAGTGCCAGAGGAGTGCTGCGTACGCGCTTCCCACTCGGCAGCCCGCCGGACCCCTCCGGCCGGCCGTCGGGGGCGGGTGTGTGCTCGGTCGAAGATGAGCGGCAGAGTGGCTCCCACTACGGCGACACGGTCTCTACGCGGTCGCTCACCGGTCTGGTCGCGCTGCGCCTCAGCTGCCACGAGGCGAAGCACGCCGCTCACGCCAACGCCAACGTCACCCGGGCTTCGAACGCGCGGCGACGCCGAGCAGTGGCCAACCCCCGGAGCATCGATCAGATCGACGCCCACGTCGCCGCAGAGCTGGCCATCCGGACGCGCCAATCTGCTGCGCCGCGGTCGCTGGACCTGACCTCACTGAAGACGATTCACGTCCCCGTCCCCATGCAGCCCGACCCTGAATGGCCACACTCCTCGGCGGCGGCGCCGTCCGGGAAAGCGCGTCAGTTGCGAGCCTACGTGGGTGAACCGGGGCATCACCTGTCGGGTGTCACAAGAACTATCGAGCCGCGCCGCGCTCCTCAATCGCTGATCAACTACCGAGACACCTTCGCCCCCGCGGCGGCGCGGACCGGCAATCGCGCCCCCCACACCTGAAGCTCGCCACCGACACCAACTATCGATCCCCTAGCTGAGTTCAGAAGCGTGTCTAGTAGGCGGACGGGCATTGTCGATGCCCTCCACGCAGACTCGTAAGCCGTCTGAGTCATATGAGGCTGCACCACAATGACGCGTCCGACTGCCCGCGGCGAGCGAACCTTGAGGAAGTCAAGCATGTCAGAACGATCGGCAACTCGGACCCCGTCAAGCCAGGCCGCAGAATTGGACGCTCGACTTCCACTGAGGGCCGATCTTAGGTTCTCGCCATCAAGGTAAACTGCATTCTTCACAGCCTGTCCGACGACGACCTCAAAGCGTTGCACGGCCACGCTTCGCTGCGCGCTCGATGAAGAAGCTGCTTTCACATGTATTAGGCTCAATGTCTCGTCATGTGCCAAGTGCACGAAATCTGCGACTTCGCCAGCGCCATCGTCGCATGTAAGCAAACCGCTACGAAAGGTGTGCGCAACCCACGAGAAGAGTGACCGGTCGCCGGCAGTCCCGGCCAAGGCGTGCACCTCTGCCGGCTTCGTGCTGGGCTTCTCGGCAGTGACGTCGTATCCGGCAAAGTCAGCCCACCGCCATTCCGGAAAGGCGGCACTCGCTAGTGAGCTCTCCCAAACGGCATCACTCGTAAGGGCATGCCCGGACTCGTAGTAGACGGTAACGAGTTCCGTATATTTGAGAGCGTCAAGTACGGGCCGGACGAGCGTGATGTCAGTTGGCGCCCCATGTATCCCGAAGGCGAGCCGAACCTTGCCTTCCTGCAGCGAAACTACGCACTTCAGGACGCCTCCAACCCTTCCGCCGAGTCCGACCTCAAGGTAGAAATCGGGCCCCGAGGCGGGGCGTACATTGAGTTCGGCGTCTTCTAGGAGGGCGGCGGCATTGCGCGCATCGTCGCTGGAGCCAGTTCCGCCGCCGACTTCATCGGCGGAGCAAGTAACGAGAGCGTAGGCCGCTCCAACACCGGAAAGTGTTGTGAGACGAGTAGCGAGCCACGGAAGTGCCGGAGGCATCGAGCCGGCGGCAACCGCCGACGCCACCAACACGAGAATTTCACGGGTGAGTTTGAGAAAGTCTTGAAAGTCGGCGCTCTGCTTTACCCAAACGGTAGATTTGCTCGGAGTGCAGCCTATTGGCTCGGTATCATCGGGGCTCGCGTCATCTAGAGCAATTTCGCCCCGCCCGGCGCCGAGTGCGAACGATGAGTCGGTGTTTGGGTTCAACGCATCACGGAGTCCAGGGCCGCTAAGGTATTTCGTGTCCGCCATCGTCCTCCGGCGGGTGTGGACACCTCGGAGCCAAAGGTTTGTAACTTCGCCGCTCCGGAACACAACATTTTCGAGTATATCTGCCGGAATCCGGCGAAACATCGGTTTCGGCTCCCTGTCGAGCCATCGCTGCAGCGCGTCTGCGAGATAGCCATCTGCTCGCACGGCGACGAAGCGACCGTGCGAGCACCAGAGGGCAAGGTGATGGCTGACGTCAAACAGCCCACTGTCCTTTACCCATGCCGGCTCGGAGCGTTCAGTGTAGACAAGGGCATGAACTTCCGGGTCCGTGTCATCTGTGCTGCCGACTGACTGCTCGGGCTGCGGTGGATTTCCGTTCTCCGTCAGTGCGTACACCGATCGGGAAACTCGCCCCCTAGAGGCAACGAGAGCAACGATTCGCTCACGAAGGCGAGCTATTTCGGTGCTGGCCTCCTCAGCGACGCATTCAATTATGGTCAGTGTGACATACGGTCGGAGCACGTCAAGCGGCAATGGCGCGGCGCCTTCCCGCGTTAGTGCCCTCGCCTTCGTCATTTGCCCCCCAGGGTCGCTTGTTGTCCCCACGATAGGCCATCAGGGCCGTTCTGTTGGCGGTTTAGTGGGTGAAGGGCCCTTGGGGCTTTCCTCGGGCGACAGCACGTCTCATGGCAGGACCAATTGGGTTCGGCGTACCGAAGCGATACATAGCTTCGCACTTGCCGAAGTCACGAGACTCGGGAACGTTCGATCGAGAAGCTACGTCACGAGTACGTCCTTCCGAGGACCCAGCCCTGCGCGTAGTACGTCTCGTCGTCGGCTGGCCCGTCGATCGGCATGGTCATTGGCCGACCACGTGCCCACCTACCCGCGATGTCGGCGCGCCGAGCTGGCCGCTGCACCGACCTCGGCCGCCAACGACGCGTTGCATGCACTCTGGGCAGCCGCTACACGACCCGAAGGTTCGCCGTACTCCGGGCGCGGTTGATGGCGTCGCCCTCCATGGCAAAAGTGACCAGGCCGAGCATGAGATCGCGGATGTCCTGGGCGCGCACGTCGAGCGCTCTCGCGATCTCGACGAAACCTTGTCCATGTGAGCGCAGGTCGGTCATGACCTGCGTCAGCAGGCTTGAACTCTCGATGAGGAGATCCGAGCCGGGTTCCCCGCGCCGAAATCCCGCCATGGAAAGCTGCTTGGCAAGGGTGCTGTAGGTCCATTCAGAGATAACCCCGAGCCGATGGGCGCGCAGGTTGAGTGCCATGGCGCTGACCCGCCAGCGCCGCTTCAACACCAGCACGTCCTCGAGCATGAGGTTTCCGCGTATGGCTCCGAGGACGTCCGCGCGCGGCATTAAGAACGCGCTCGCGAAGTCGTTGGCTGCCTGCTCCTTCTCCTTGCCGGGGGCAACGTGTAGTGACCCTCCATGCATGACCAGGTGCCCGAGTTCGTGCGCAAGATCGAACCGGAGTCGCTCGGCGGACTTATGGACATTCAGGAAGATGACTGGCGTCGCGCCCTGGCGGAACGAGAAAGCATCGATCGCCTGCAGAGGCCCACCCGCCGAGAACACCTTCGTACCCTTGGACTCCAGGAGTTGCAGCAGGTTCTTGATCGGAGCGACGCCCAACCCCCATGCGCCCCGCAGCGCTTCCGCCGCCTGCTCGGGTGGCAGCCAGTCGTCAGAATCGAGCAGATCTTGCAACTCTGGCACGGCCGGGGCCGGCGCAAGGTAGGTCGCCTCGATCCAGTCGGACAGTTCGATGGCGAGCATCGACAGACTCCGAGCTGTCGCCTCGTCCTTCTTCGCAAGCCGCGACGTCGCTCTGAAGTGGAATGCGTCCGAGGGTGGCAGGCTCATCACGGGCCGGTAGAAGAACTCGACGGGGAAATGGAGCACCCTCGCGAACTCGCGAATCAGCTCCGGGCTGGGAGTCTTCTTCGTATTCTCCGCTTGGGATACCCAGGGCGCGGTCGTTCCTGATGCGGCAGCCAGGTCGGTCGCAGTCATCTGCCGAATGGAGCGCGCCATTTCCAGGCGCGCAGGAATGAAGGTGGTGCTCATGGCGGCGTCCCTCAGCGCCGTGCGACGGTAAACCCGAAGCCCTCGTCCTCTGCGCCACCCTCGTCGAACGTGAAGCCACCGAGCGCGAGATCGAACGGTGGGAAGATGATCCGCTCCGCCCAGCTGTCGATGCGCTTGCGCGCCATCGTGCTCGGTCGCGACAGCTCCAGATGCACCATGCCGTCACGCTCGTTGTAGAGCAGGATCCACAGGAACTTGACGTCGATCTCGCCGCCATCGGTCGGCTGGCCGAATAACGTCCCTTGGCCGTTCTCCTCAACGCGGCGGGCGAACGCGGAACCCTTCGGGTTCTTCGTGCTGGGGGTCCCCCAAGCCACCCCGGTAAACTCGTCGCCGCTACTCGTGATGAGTCCAAGATTCAGGTCGGCTTGCGAGAAGTAGGGCAGGTTCTGCGGGTCCGATCGCTTCCAGTCCAGCTGCAGCGACATGAGTTGCTCGTGCATGACCTCGACGGTGCGGAACCAGCGCGTCATGTTTGGAGCAGACTTTGGGGCGCCCATCGAGAAGGTGCGACTCTCTGCCGCTCCGACTGAGACCGCACGCTCGAAGGCGGTCGCATGCAGACGCATCGGAGCCAGGAGTTGTGCGAGGTCCTCGCGGGTCTTCGGGGTGTGGATCGTCATGCGCGGATTCCTCCCAGGGCTGGCCGACGGGAGACAGACTAGCAGCACCAGTGAAAGAACAGGTACATCGAATTAGGCGGCGCGTCGTGGCGAGCGGGGTGCCCCAGCGGCGACGACGGGGTCATCTCGCGGCTCGCGACGCCGACCGCCGCACCAGCTCCTTCTGAAAGACCTGGTCCGCGGCGGCCGGATGCACTCTCGGAGGTAGCGGTGGTGCCACCAGCCCCCGGTGATCCGCGCTTCCGGCTCGTCGCTGGAGGTGAACTACACCTGGTTCAACACACCGGTCGGTTCCAGCTCGGTTCCATCTGGCGATCAAGTGAGGGCATACACGCAGGTCAGCGCGTTATCCGCGTGAGTCTTCCAAACTGGCTACGCGGGTTCGATTCCCGTCGTCCGCTCCACCCCACGTATGCGCAGGTCAGAGGTGCGATCAGCCCGTTGCGCCGACGGTCAGGGAGCCTGGCGCTGGTTGCCCGGCGAGCCTGCGGCGCAGCGCGTCCTGGGCGGGGACCGGCAGCAGGCGGGCGATCGTCGCCATGCGCCGCGCGTTCTTGCCGGACAGGTAGGAGGACCGAGGACGAGAGGCGCGCAGCGCGCGCTCGACGGTCGTCGCCACGACCTCGGGTGGGCTGCCCTTCTCGTGCAGGTCGGCGAAGAAGTCCACCAGGTGGCCGAACGCGTCGCGGTACAGCGCCCGGCCCTGCGCGGTCGCCTCGTCCAGCACCCGCTGGGCGTCGCTCTCGAGCTTGTCCACCGCCCCGCTGCGGATGCTGCCCGGCTCCACCACCGTCACGTGGATGCCCCACGGCGCGAGCTCCTGCCGCAGCGCGGTGCTCATCGTGGCCAGCGCGCTCTTGGTGGCGGCCAGCGGCCCGACGAACGGCGGCGTGAAGCGCGCGCCGATCGAGCCGATCATCACGATCCGGCCGCGAGCGCGCCGCAGCAGCGGGAGGGCGGCCTGGGTGATGGCGAGCTGGCCGGTGACGTTGACCTCGAGCTGGCGGCGGAACTGCTCGACCGGGATCAGCTCCAGCGGCCCGAACACCCCGATCCCCGCGTTGTTCACCAGGCCGGTGAGGCCTGCGTCGCCGACATGGCCGGAGACGAGCTCGACGGCCGACGCGACCTGCTGCGGGTCGGTGACGTCCAGGATCACCGGAGTCACGTCACCGCCGGCCGCCTCGGCCAGAGCCGCGCCGTCCGCAGGCTTCCTGACCCCGGCGAACACGTGGTAGCCGCTCTTTGCCAGGCGCAGCGCCGTGGCGCGACCGATGCCGGACGAGGCTCCGGTGACCAGCACGTGGGAGTGCGCACAGGTGGTCATGTCTCCCCCTTCAGGAGATGCGGGTGCCGGTGAGGTAGGACTGGACGACCGGGGCGACCCACGGGATCAGGTCCTCGGTGCCCGCTGCCGTCAGTGCGTCGAGGCGGACCGCGTAGCGGGCCACGGCCAGGCCGACGAGCTGGCTGGCGGCCAGCGCCGCACCGAGCTCGGCGTTCTCGGAGCGGAACGACGTCGCGAGCTCGCCGAGCACGCGGTCGGCGAGCAGACGGCGCAGCAGCGCCGCCGCGTGCTCGCTGTCGACGGCGGACCGGATGAGCCCGAAGAAGGGCCCCGGCTGCGACACGTCCCCCAACAAGGACAGGAAGTACCTGACCAGCCGCTCCCCGGCGGCATCCGGTGCGCCGGCCGCGACCGCCGCGAGGGCCCGCTCGGGAACGATCAGAGCGGTCGCCACCTCGGTGAACAGCTGCTCCTTGGTGCCGAAGAAGCGGCGGACCAGGGCGGAGTCGACGCCGGCGGCGGCCGCGACGCCTCGCATGCTCGTCCCGTCGAACCCCTGGGTCGCGAAGCACTCGGCCGCCGCGGCGACGATCGACTCCCGCGTGCTCGTCGGTCCGGGACGCCTACCGGTCCGTGCCATCGATCTCTCCTAAGTCCTCGTTTGGAGACTTATTAAGTCTGCACCCGGGGACTTGCTGACGGCAAGCACCTGGAGCGGCCTCATCCGGTCGATGGCTCGGTGGCCGGCGGGCACGGCCGGATGCACCATGAGCCCGGATGCACCATGTGCAGGGTGCTGTCGGGCGCGGAGGTGCGAGATGGCGGCGGTGGACGAGGTGCTGGTCGCCCTGAAGGACCAGCTCGGCGGCCTGCGGGAGCTGTACCGCGACCTGCACCGGCATCCCGAGCTGAGCATGCGTGAGCACCGCACGGCCGAGCTGCTCGAGCAGCGGCTGAGCGGCCTCGGCTACGCGGTGCAGCGGATCGGCGGGACGGGTATGGTCGGAGTGCTGGCCAACGGGCCCGGACCCGTGGTGCTGGCCCGGGCGGACATCGACGCGCTGCCCGTGCGCGAGGCCACGGGGCTGGACTACGCGTCGACCGAGACGGTCCAGGACGAGTCGGGACCCGTACCGGTGATGCACGCCTGCGGGCACGACATGCACGCCGCGGCGCTGCTGGGGGCCGCCACGCTCATGGCCGGTCGACGCGCGGCGTGGTCAGGGACGTACGTGGTGCTGCTCCAGCCCGGCGAGGAGATCGGCGCGGGTGCGCAGGCGATGCTGGACGACGGTCTGACGACGAAGATCCCGCGACCCGACGTCGCCGTGGGCCAGCACGTGCTGCCGTTCGAGGCCGGCACGATCGGCACCACCCCTGGTCCGGTGCTGTCCGCCGGGGACTCCGTCAAGGTCACCGTCTACGGCAAGGGCGCGCACGGCTCGATGCCGCACAACTCGGTCGACCCGGTGGTGCTGGCGGCCAGCATCGTGCTGCGGCTGCAGACCATCGTCTCCCGCGAGACCCCGCCGGGGGCCTTCGCCGTGGTGACCGTCGGCGCCCTGAACGCGGGCACGAAGTCGAACATCATCCCGGACCGGGCGACGCTGCTGCTGAACCTGCGGACGTACGACGCCGCCCTGCGCGCGCGGGTGGTCGCCTCGATCGAGCGGATGGTCCGCGCGGAGTGCGAGGCGTCCGGCAGTCCCCGCGAGCCGGACATCGAGTACTACGACCAGTTCCCGCTGACGTCCAACGACCCCGGCGTGAACGAGCAGGTCACCCGCGCGTTCGTCGCCCACTTCGGCGCCGACCGGGTGCACCACCAGGAGCCCGTCACCGCCTCGGAGGACTTCTCCCGCATCCCCGACGCGTTCGGCATCCCGTACGCCTACTGGACGGTCGGCGGGCACGACGCGGCCGAGTACCGCGCCGCCGTCGCGGCCGGCCGTGTCGCGCAGGACATCCCGGCCAACCACTCCCCCCTCTTCGCGCCCGTCATCGACCCCACCCTGGCCACCATGGTGCAGACGCAGGTGGTCGCCGCCCTCGCGTACCTCGCGCCGACGTCCTGACGGCACCGGAGCGCGAGGCGGCACGGACCGGGCGGCCTGATGATGGAGACCGTCTGCCTTCTGCTGCCGTCTGCCGTCCACCCGTGAAGGAGCCCCGTGACCGCCTCGCCGCGCCCTGTCGTCGACCTCTGGTTCGACCCCGCCTGCCCGTGGGCCTGGATGACCTCCCGGTGGGTGACCGAGGTGAGCCGGCACCGCGACATCGACCTGCGCTGGCACGTGATGAGCCTGTCGGTGCTGAACGAGGGCCGGGACCTGCCCGAGGACTACCGGCGGCTGATGGACGACTCGTGGGCCGCGGTGCGCGTGGCGATCGCCGCCGCGCGGGACCACGGGGACGAGGTGCTGGCACCGCTGTACACGGCCCTGGGCACCCGGCGGCACCCGCAGGGCCGGACCGACACCGACGCGATCATCGCCGAGTCGCTCGCGGAGGTCGGCCTGCCGGCCCCGCTCGCGGAGGTCGGCGGCACCACCGAGGTGGACGACCTGCTGCGCGCCTCCCACCAGCGTGCGATCGACCTGGTCGGGGACGACGTCGGCACGCCCGTGATGGCCGTCGACGGCGTCGGGTACTTCGGGCCGGTGGTGACGCCCGCGCCGACCGGCCAGGCCGCGCTGGACCTGTTCGACGGTCTGGTGCTGATGACCCGCGTGCCGGGCTTCTACGAGCTGAAGCGGACGCGGACGGCCGGCCCCCAGCTCTGACCGGCGCCCGCCGCCGGGTCCGTCCGTCGCCACGTCACCACGGCACCGTGCCGGAGTCGTCGAAGAACGTGCCGGTCGGTCCGTCAGGGCCGAGCAGGGCAGCGCGCACGATCGCCCGAGCGCCCTCCTCCACCGTCTGCACCCCGCGGTGGCCGTTGAAGTCGGTGGCGGTGAACCCCGGGTCGACGCAGTTGACGCGCAGCTGCGGGAACGCCTTGGCGTACTGCACCGTCACCATGTTCACGGCCGCCTTCGCCGAGCTGTAGGCGACGAGCTGGTACCGGCTCGCGATCGAGCCGGGGTCGGTGGCCAGCGTCAACGAGCCCAACCCGCTGCTCACGTTGACCAGCGTCGCGGCGGTGGACCGCAGCAGCGCCGGCAGGAAGGCCCGCGTCACGCGCACGAGGCCGAAGACGTTGGTGTCGAACACCGTGCGCATCAGGTCCGCCGTCACGTCGGCCGGTGCCGCGAGCCCGCCGGACACCCCGGCGTTGTTCACGAGCACGTCGAGATCGCCGACCGTGGCCACCGCCGCGGCCACGGAGGCGTCGTCGGTCACGTCGAGCTGAACGAGCCGGGCGCCCAGCTCGTCGCCCGCTCGCCGGCCGCGCTCGGCGTCCCGGGCGCCGATCCACACGTCGTGCCCGTGGGCGAGGAGCTGGCGGGCGGTCTCGCGGCCGAGGCCCTTGTTGCCACCCGTGATCAAGGTCGTGGTCATGCGAGCAGCCTGTGCCGGTCCCCCGTGCGCCGGCAGGTACCCGCGGTACCAGGGTGCGGAGCGGCCGGTCGGCGGAGCGAGACTGGGTCCATGCCGTCCGACCTGGGAACCGTCCTGCGCACGTGGCGGGAACGCGTGGCACCCGCGGACGTCGGTCTGCCGCCCGGGTTCCGCCGGCGGACCCCCGGGCTGCGCCGCGACGAGCTCGCGCTGCTCGCCGGCATCTCGGTCGACTACCTCACCCAGCTGGAGCAGGGGCGCGCCACCGCGCCGTCCGCGCGAGTGGTCGAGGCACTGGCGGGGGCCCTGGGGCTCGGCACGGCCGAGCGCGACCACCTCTTCCTGTCCGCCGGGCTGCGCCCGCCGGGCACCGGCACCGTGTCCCGGTACGTCACGCCCGGGGTCCGTCGCCTGGTCGACCGGCTCTCGGGCACGCCTGTGAGCGTGTGGGACGCGACGTGGACGATGCTGCTGGCGAACGACGAGTGGATGGCGCTGCTCGGCCCGCTCCGCGACGAGACGGAGCGCAACCTGCTCTGGCGGCACTTCGTGCTGGGGGTCAGCGCGGTGCGCCACGGGTCGGCCGCCGACCTCGACCGCTTCGAGACGGCGCTGGTCGCCGACCTGCGGGCGGCTGCGGCCGACCGTCCCGCCGACCGGTCGGTGGACGCCCTGGTCAGCGGCCTGCGGGCGCGCAGCGAGCGGTTCGCGCAGCTGTGGGACGCCGGAGTGGTGGGACGGCACGCCTCGGAGCGCAAGACGGTGGTGCACCCGTCTGTCGGCGAGGTCGTGGTGGACTGCGACGTGCTGACCGTCCCGGGAGCCGGTGACCTGCGCGTCGTGCTGTACACCGCGGACCCGGGCAGCGAGGCGGCGGGTGCGCTGGCGCTGCTCTCGACGACCGGTCCGCAGGCCCTCTGACGACACCCCCGACAGGACGGACGACGATGGACCACGACCCGGCCGGCACGACGGACGCCGGACCCGTCGGCCTGGTGGAGTGCACCCGCGGCGAGCTCGTCGAGAGCGTGCACCGCGGCTCGTTCTGCATCGCGGACGCCGGGGGCCGCGCCCTGGTCGACGCCGGTCCCGTCGACGCGCCCGTCTTCCCGAGGTCGACGCTGAAGCCGCTGCAGCTCGCCGCCATGCTGCGCAGCGGCCTCGAGCTCCCCGAGGAGCTGCTCGCGCTCGGCGCGTCGAGCCACTCGGGGGCCGCGGTCCACCGGGACGGTGTGCGTCGGATCCTCGCGCTGCACGGGCACGACGAGACGGCGCTGCGCAACGTCGCGGCACTGCCGCTCGGCGAGCCGGAGCGCGAGGAGTGGCTGCGCGCCGGCCACGGACCGGTGCCGGTGTGCCAGGACTGCTCCGGCAAGCACGCCGCGATGGTGGCGACGTGCGTGGTCAACGGCTGGTCGGTCGACGACTACCTGTCGCTCGACCACCCGCTGCAGCAGGCGATCGAGCGGACCGTCACCGAGCTGACCGGCGAGCAGCCCGCCAGCGTCTCCGTGGACGGCTGCGGCGCCCCGCTGTTCGCGGTCAGCCTGCGTGGCGTCGCCACGGCGTACGCGCGGCTCGCGACGGCGGCCGAGGGCACGGCTGAGGGCCGGGTGGCCGCGGCGATGCGTCGGTTCCCCGAGCTGGTGGGCGGCGAGGGTCGGGACGTCACCCAGCTGATGCGTGCCGTGCCTGGCCTGGTCGCCAAGGACGGCGCGGAGGGGGTGGAGGCGCTGGCACTGCCGAACGGGACCGGCGTGGCGATCAAGGTCGCCGACGGGTCCGACCGGGCGCGGTTGCCGGTCGCGCTCGCGGTGCTGGAGAGCCTCGGTGTCGACCAGGCCGCGCTCCGCACCGTGCCCGTACCGCCGGTGCTCGGCGGTGGGGTGCCGGTCGGGCGCCTGCAGGTGCCGAGCTCGGTGCGGCGGCTGCTGGCCGCCGGCTGAGGGCGCCGACGCTCAGAGCCGGCCGGAGGCCGCCGTCGCGCGCGCCCACGTCTCCCAGTCCACGCCCCTGACCAGCGCGTTCGGTCCGGGCAGCACGGAGCCGGCCGTCATGCTGGGCGATGCCGGCACCGGCTCGATCCGCACCCGCTCGCCGCGCAGCTCGACCAGCTGGCGGACCAGGTCCACGAGGTCCTCCCGCCGGGGACCCGCCACCTCGACGTCGCCGTCCGTCCGGTCGGTCGCGAGCTCGACGAGGAGCCGCGCGACCTCCCGCGACGCCACCGGCTGGGTCGGCATCTGCATCACCTCTGCCGTGTCGCCGTGCCGGCCCCGGTCCAGCACCTGCCCGGGGAACTCGTGGAACTGCGTGGCGCGCAGCACCCGGGGTCCCGGCGCGTGCTCACGGGTCGCGCGCTCGTGGGCCAGCGTGGCGACGTACCAGGGGTAGTCCTGGCTCCGGTCGACGCCCACGATCGACAGCACGACCGTGCGACGCACACCGGCGGCGTGCGCCGCGGCGCCGAGGTTGGCCGCCACCCGGGTGAAGAAGTCGACGGCCCCGGCCTGGTCCATCGCGGGCGAGCGTGTCGTGTCGATCACCGCGTCCACGCCCTCGAGGCGGCCACCCACCGATCCCGGGACGGTGAGGTCGACGCCGGTCGCGCGGCTCAGCGGCACCACCTCGTGGCCGGCGGCCTGCGCCAGCTCCACCACCTGCGAGCCGACCAGGCCCGTGGCACCGGCCACCGCCAGCCTCTGCCCGTCCGTCACCTCACCGATGCTAGGCGGGCGGTCACCGGGTGAATCAGCACCCCGTGAGCCGCACCACCCGGTGGAGTCCTTCCGGTGCGCCGGTGCAGGCCGATAGGGGGGATGCCACCCGCGCGCGATACGGCGCTCGCCGGGCGACGGAGTGGGCAGAGAGCGCGAGGCCTGGATGACGGCGATGCATCGAACCCCGTCTCCGTTCGTGGTGGCCGCCGGTGTGTCGGTCGTCGGGGTCGTCGCCTTCGCCCTGGCCGGTGCCCACGTGCGGCTGTGGCTGCTGGTCGTCGCTCCGCTGGCCGCAGCGGTGACCGTCATCCTGTCCGTCGGGTTGCGCGGTCCGGCACGCCCACGGGCGTGGCTGCTGCTGGCCTTCGCGCTCGTCTCGGCCGCGATCGGCTCCGCGGTGCAGGTGCACGAGCAGGCCATCACGTCGGCCGTGTCTGTCGCCTTCGACATCGGCTCGCTGGCTGTCGGCGTGGCGATCCTCGGCTTCACGCCCCCCGTGCCGGCTGAACGGGACCGGTTCGCCTGGCTGGAGAGCGCGATCGGTCTCGTGTCGCTCGCCACCGTCGGCTACCAGTTCCTGGTCCAGCCGTACGTCGACGCAGGCGCCACGACGGCGGCGGTGACGTCCGCGGCGGCGCTGCCGACCCTCGACCTCGGGCTGTTCGCGCTGCTGCTGCGCCTGCGCGACCACCGTCCACGCCGCAGCACGTCGCTCGTGGTGCTGGTGGGTGCCCTGTGCTGCGCGGTCGCGTCCGACACGGTCGTCGGGCTTGCCACCATCGGCGGTCAGTACCACCCCGGCTCCCGGTGGGACGGCTTCTCCTACATCTCCTACCTGGCGCTGGGCGTCGCGGCGGCGCACCCGTCGATGACCAAGGTGGGCCTCCCCTCCGCGGGCGTCGCGCCGTCGCGTGTCCCCGGCCTCATGCTGCTGCTGCCCGCAGGGGCCGTCGTGCCGGCGCTGTGCCTGGGGGCGGTGCTTGGCCGGCTGCACCTGGACCTCTGGCTGGCCGCGGTTGCAGGCCTCGTGCTCTTCCTGCTGGCGATGTCCCGCGCGATCGACCTGCTGGCGCGCAGCGAGCGCGCCAGCCTGCACGACGCCCTGACCGGCCTGGCCAACCTCCGGCGGTTCCGCAACGAGCTGGCCCGGTCGGCGCACCTGCCGCACGGTGTGACGGCGCTGCTCGCGCTGCTCGACCTGGACGACTTCAAGGCGATCAACGACACCTACGGGCACACGGTGGGCGACGCGCTGCTGGTCCAGGTGGCCGACCGGCTGACCGCGACGCTTCCTGCCGGGCTGCTGGTCGCCCGGTTCGGCGGCGACGAGTTCGGCGTCCTGGCCGTCGGGACCGACGCCGACGCGACGGCGCAGGCCGACCGCATCGGCGGCCAAATCCTCTCGGTGTTCGCCGAGCCCTTCGTCCTGGAGGGCCTCCCGCTGCGGGTGTCGGCGAGCGTCGGTGTCGTGATCTCCCCCGACGTCCAGACCCTCGAACGGCTGCAGGTGGACGCGGACATCGCGATGTACGCCGCCAAGGACGCGGGCCGAGCGACCTACCGGGTCTACAGCCGGGAGCTGCGCGACCAGATGCTCGGGCAGCGCGAGCTCGCCGGTCAGCTGGACCACGCACTGCGCCACCCGGGGTCCGGCGGGCTGTGGGTCGCCTACCAGCCGGTCGTGGCGGTCGGCGGCGCCGGCCTGCGGTCCGTCGAGGCGCTGGTGCGGTGGCGGCACCCCAGCCGAGGTCCGCTGCTGCCGGGTCAGTTCCTCCCCGCCGCTGAGCACGCGGGCCTCTCCGCGGACCTCGACGAGCTGGTTCTCGCCACGGCGCTGCGTCAGCTGGCCACCTGGTGCGACGCCGACCCCGCGTTCCGGTCCATCCGGGTCGCCGTCAACATGACGGCGGCCTCGCTCAGCCGCTCCGACCTGGTCACGCACGTGCTCGACCACGTCGCGAACGCCGGTCTGCTGCCCAGCCAGCTGACCATCGAGATCACCGAGCAGACCGCGGTGCCCGGCGGTGCCGAGCTGACCGCTGCGCTCAAGGAGCTGACGGCAGCGGGCGTGGAGCTGGCGATCGACGACTTCGGCACCGGCTACTCCGCCCTGAACTACCTGGAGCGGTTCCCCGTCTCGGTGCTCAAGCTCGACAGCAGCCTGATCAACTCCGTCGACACGCAGCCGTCACCCCTGCTGGCGGCGGTCACGGCGCTCGCCCGCTCCCTGGGGCTCGTGCTCGTCGCCGAGGGTGTCGAGCGGGCCGGGCAGCTGGTGGCGCTCCAGCAGCTCGACATCCCCTACGTGCAGGGTTTCCTGTTCGCCCGGGCGCAGCCGGCCCACGCCGTGGAGGACTACCTGCGCAGCCACGGCGTGCACACCGTCGGGCGCACGACCGCGTCGTCCGGACCACCGGCCGGGCGCAGCCTCCGCGTACCCTCGCCGGGCCGCCCGACGCCCTAGCAGCGGGCCACCCCGGCCCGGCTCAGCGCCAGGACGGGTCGACCCGTCCTGGCGGCTCCACGTCGTGCAGCGCACCGTCACGCGCCCGGGCCGTCATGAACGTCGCGAACGGCTGACGCCGCCGGTCCGTCGGTGAGCCGGGGTTGAGCAGCCGCATCCCGGCAGGTGTGCGCGAGTCCCACGGGATGTGGCTGTGGCCGAAGACGAGCACGTCCAGGCCGGGGTGGTCCCGGTCGCAGCGCGCCTCGCGGCCGGTCGCCGGGCCGGTCTGGTGCACCACGCCGAGACGGACGCCGTCCAGCTCGACCGTCGCGACCGTCGGCAGCAGCCTGGTCAGCGCCGCCGAGTCGTTGTTGCCCGCGGAGCCGACCAGCTGCGCGGCCCGCGAGGCGAGCGCGGCGTAGAGCTCCTCGGAGATCCAGTCGCCGGCGTGGACCACCACGTCCGCCGCGTCGACCGCTGCCCACACGACGGGCGGCAGGTCGCGCGCCCGGGCCGGGACGTGGGTGTCCGCGAGCAGCACCAGTCGCATCGCCCGATCCTGCCGCCGTCTGCGACGAGCCGCACGGCTGCCGCGCTCAGCGGCGTGCGCCGCTCCGCGGCCGTTCCACCCGCTCCCACCCGCGCCGCGGCGGCTCCGCCCCGAGCCGGGGGCTGCGCGAGCGGTAGACGACGTACGGCCGCCACAGGTACCAGACGGGCGCGCTGAACACGTGCACCAGCCGGGTGAACGGCCACAGCGCGAACAGGCCGAACGCGAGCAGCCCGTGCAGCTGGAAGCCGATCGGCGCGTGCGCCATCAGCTCCGGGTGCAGGTGTCCGTAGAAGATGCCGCGGAACCAGACCGACACCCCCAGGCGGTAGTCGTACTCGCCGCCGAGCTTGAGCGCCGACCCGGCGGCCGTGTTCCACAGCCCCAGCAGGACCACCGCGGCGAGCCAGGCGTACATCAGCTTGTCCATCTTGGTGGTCGCGCTGAACACGGGCCCGACGGTGCGCCGGCGGTAGATCAGCAGCACCATCCCGACCAGCGTGCAGACCCCCGCGATGCCGCCGATCCCCACGGCCATCACGTGGTACGCCGTCTCGCTGATGCCCACCGCCGACGTCCACGACTCCGGGATGCCGAGACCCATCACGTGCCCGAGGAAGACGAACAGGATGCCGAAGTGGAACAGGGGGCTGGCCCAGCGCAGCAGCCGGGACTCGTAGAGCTGCGACGAGCGGGTGGTCCAGCCGAACTTGTCGTACCGGTACCGCCAGACGTGGCCCAGCACGAACACCGCAAGGCAGACGTACGGGACCACCACCCACAGCAGCAGGTCCTTGGTGCTCATCGGCGGGCTCCCATCGGCGTCGGCGGCGGCATGAACGGCTCGAGACCGACCTCCTCCCCCGGCGGCCCCTCGGCCGCGAGGCGCGCGACCGCGTCCCGCTCGTCCCCCGCGAGCGGAGGCAGCGTGGCGCACACGGCGCCCACCACCCCCGCGTAGGGCGACCGCGAGTCCTCGAGCGCCAGCCGCAGCAGCTCGAGACCCGCCCGGTGCGCCAGCAGCAGGCCGATGCCCGCCTCCGCGTCGGTGGTCGCTGCGAACTCCAGCAGGATGCACAGGTGGTCCGGCAGCTCCTCGCCGTCCACCTCGGCCCCGGCCGCCCGGTACGCCTGCTTGAGCTCGACCAGCGCGACGCCCCGCTTCCGGGTGTCTCCGTAGGCGTAGTAGGTGAGGTACAGGCTGCAGCGTCGGCGCAGGTCGAAGGTCTCGACGTAGTCGGCCTGCAGCTGCGACAGCGGCGTGACCAGGAGGTGGTCGGCCAGCCGGCGCACCGGGGCCGCCACGGTGTCGGGCAGCTCCTGCGCGGCGGCCTCGATCTGCGGCAGCAGCGCGAGCAGCTCGGGCGTGGGGTACTCCAGCAGGAGCGCCGCCAGCCGGTGCACCACCGCCGTCTGCCGGGTGGCGAGCCGGTGGGCGGCGGCGGCGCGGGCGACCCGGTTCATCGGGGCTCCGTCCCCGACCCCGTCGGACCGGGCTCGCTTCCACCCGCGGGCAGGGGCTGCGTCTCGCCGGACGGCCCCTCGGGCTCGTGCGGCCGCGCCTCGTCCGGGCGTGGCGGGAACATCCCCTCGGGGGCCCCCTTGCCGTCCCAGTTCAGCAGGTTGACCCGTGCCTTGCGGGTGGCCGGGTCGGCGACCGTGTCGGTGGTCTGCCGCTGCTGCAGCATGTGGAAGTTCTCCACCGCGATCGGTGTCGTGCCGCCCGAGCCCTCGCCGAACGGGCCCCACTCGTTCATCCCCGGGCCGCCCTCGTAGTCCAGGCTGCACTCGGTGGCCAGCTCCTCCAGGCCGTGCGCCTGCTCCTCGTGGGCGGTGGGGATCACGTACCGCTCGTCGTACTTGGCGATCGCCAGCAGCCGGTACATCTCGCGCATCGTGCCCTCGTCCATGCCGACGGACGCCGGGATCGACGCGTCGCTCTCGCGGCCCATCGACAGGTCGCGCATGTACGACCGCATCGCCGCGAGCTTGCGCAGCACCGCGGTGACGGGTGCGGTGTCGCCGGCGGTGAACAGGCCGGCCAGGTACTCCACCGGGATGCGCAGCGCCTCGATGGCCGCGAACAGGTTGCCCCGCTCCTCGGCGTCCTCCCCCGTGTCCCGCACCACATCCACCACCGGCGACAGCGGCGGGATGTACCAGACCATCGGCATGGTCCTGTACTCCGGGTGCAGCGGCAGCGCCACCTCGTAGGTGCTGATCAGCTTCCAGATCGGCGACCGCTGCGCGGCGTCGATCCAGTCGCGCGGGATGCCCGACCGCTCCGCCTCCCGGATCACCTCGGCGTCGAACGGGTCGAGGAACACGCTGCGCTGCGCCGCCAGCAGTTTGGTCTCGTCCGGCTCGCTGGCCGCCGCGAGGACGCGGTCGGCGTCGTACAGCACCAGGCCGATGTAGCGCAGCCGGCCGACGCACGTCTCCGAGCACACCGTCGGGATGCCCACCTCGATGCGAGGGAAGCAGAACGTGCACTTCTCCGCCTTGCCCGTGCGGTGGTTGAAGTAGACCTTCTTGTACGGGCAGCCGGTGACGCACTTGCGCCAGCCGCGGCAGCGGTCCTGGTCCACCAGCACGATGCCGTCCTCGGACCGCTTGTAGATCGCGCCCGACGGGCACGACGCGGCGCACGACGGGTTCAGGCAGTGCTCGCAGATGCGGGGCAGGTAGAACATGAACGTCTTCTCGAACTCGAGCTTGACGTCCGCCGAGACCTTGGCCAGCACCGGGTCGTCCTTGGTCAGCTCCGGGGCGCCGCCCAGGTCGTCGTCCCAGTTCGCGCTCCAGCGCACCTTGGTCGGCTCACCGGTGATCAGCGACAACGGCCGGGCGACGGGTGTGTGCTCCTGCAGCGGGGCGCTGGTCAGGTTCTCGTAGTCGTAGGTCCACGGCTCGTAGTACTGGTCCATCGACGGCATCTTGGGGCTGGCGAAGATGGTGAGCAGGTTCTTCGCCCGGCTGCCCGCCTTCAGCTGGAGCCGGCCGCGACGGTTCAGCGTCCAGCCGCCCTGCCAGCGTTCCTGGTCCTCGTACGTGCGCGGGTAGCCCTGACCCGGTCGCGTCTCGACGTTGTTGAACCAGACGTACTCCATGCCCGTGCGGTTGGTCCACGCCTGCTTGCAGGTGACCGAGCACGTGTGGCAGCCGATGCACTTGTCGAGGTTCATCACCATCGACATCTGAGCCATGACCTTCATCGCGCTTCCCCTTCGCTCGTTCCTCGCTCCGGAGTGCGCCGCGCAGTGCCCGTCATCGCGCTTCCCCTTCGCTCGTTCCTCGCTCCGGAGTGCGCCGCTCAGCGACCTTCATCAGTACTGCACCTCCTGCGAGCGCCGGCGGATGACCGTGACCTCGTCGCGCTGGTTGCCGGTGGGACCGAGGTAGTTGAACGCGTAGGACAGCTGCGCGTACCCGCCGATCAGGTGGCTCGGCTTGATGAGAAGCCTGGTCAGCGAGTTGTGGATGCCGCCGCGGCGGCCGGTGGTCTCCGTCAGCGGGACGTCGATCAGGCGGTCCTGGGCGTGGTACATGTACACGGTCCCCTTGGGCATCCGGTGCGAGACCACCGCCCGTGCGACGACGACGCCGTTGCGGTTGACCGCCTCGACCCAGTCGTTGTCCCGCACGCCGACCGTGGCGGCGTCCAGGTCGCTCATCCAGATGGTCGGGCCGCCGCGGGACAGCGTCAGCATGAACAGGTTGTCCTGGTACTCGGAGTGGATCGACCACTTGTTGTGCGGGGTCAGGTACCGCAGCGTGACGCCGAGCTCGCCGGTGGACCCGAGCTCCGGCTCGCCGAACAGCTGCGCCATGTCCAGCGGCGGCCGGAACACCGGCAGCTGCTCGCCGAGCTCGGCCATCCAGTCGTGGTCCAGGTAGAAGTGCTGCCGACCGGTCAGCGTGTGCCACGGCTTGAGCCGCTCGACGTTGACCGTGAACGGGGAGTACCGCCGCCCGTGCGCCTCGGTGCCGGACCACTCGGGTGAGGTGATCACCGTCGCCGGCCTGCTCTGGGTGTCGGCGAAGGTGACCCGCTTGCCCTCGTGCTCGGCCGCGAGGTCGGCGATCGTCGTCCCGGTGCGCTTCTCGAGGGTGTGGAAGCCCTGGACCGCGAGGCGCCCGTTGGTGGTCCCGGACAGCGCGAGGATCGCCTCGCAGGCGTGCACGTCCCGGGTCAGCAGCGGTCGCCCCTCGAGCACGTCGCTGCCCGTGTTCCGCGCCACGCCGTTCTTCTGGCCGAGGTAGGCGACCTCCTCGCGCACGTCGAAGGTGACGCCCTTGGTGGTCGCGCCCAGGGTGTCGACGAGGGGCCCGAGGGTCGCCATCTTCGCGGCGACCGCCCCGTAGTCCCGTTCGACGACGACGAGCTTCGGCATGGTGACCCCGGGCACCGGGTCGCACTCGCCCTGCGCCCAGTCCAGCGCGACACCGCCCGGGTTGAGCATCTCGTCGGGCGTGTCGTGCGTGAAGGGCACGGCCACGACGTCCCGGCGCACCCCGAGGTGCGTGCGCGCCAGCGTGCTGAACGTGCGCGCCAGCGTCTGGAAGATGTCGAAGTCGGTCCGGGACTGCCACGGCGGCGCGATCGCAGGGCTGAACGAGTTGACGAACGGGTGCATGTCCGTCGTGTTGAGGTCGTGCTTCTCGTACCAGGTCGCCGCGGGCAGCACCACGTCGGAGAACACCGTGGTGCTGGTCATCCGGAAGTCGAGCGACAGCAGCAGGTCGAGCTTGCCGGTGGGGGCCTCGTCGCGCCAGACGACGTCGCGCGGCCGCCGGTCCGGCGGCGCCTCCTCCGCCCGGAGGTTGGACTCGGTGCCGAGCAGGTGCTTGAGGAAGTACTCGTTGCCCTTGGCGGAGCTGCCGAGCAGGTTGGCCCGCCACACCGTCAGCACCCGCGGGAAGTTCTCGGGGGCGTCCGGGTCCTCGCCTGCGAAGCGCAACCGGCCGGCGGTGAGCTCCTGCGGCACGTACTCGTCGACCGGCAGGCCGGCCGCCTCCGCGTCGTCCGCGAGCGCCAGCGGGCTCCGGTCGAACGTGGGGTAGGACGGCATCCACCCCATCCGCGCCGTCTTGGCGATCACGTCCGCCGTGGTCAGCCCCGCCAGCAGGCCGGTGCCGGTGGCCGCCGAGAGCGCGTCGGCCGAGAAGGGGTCGTACCGGAACTGGTCGGTGTGCAGGTACCAGTACGCCGTCTGGATCATGGTGCGCGGGGGTCGCGCCCAGTCCAGCGCCATCGCGTAGGTGGTGTAGCCGGTGATCGGCCGCACCTTCTCCTGGCCGACGTAGTGGGCCCAGCCACCGCCGTTCACGCCCTGGCAGCCGGTCAGCATCGTCAGCGTGAGGAACGTGCGGTAGATCGTGTCGGAGTGGAACCAGTGGTTGGTGCCCGCGCCCATGATGATCATCGAGCGGCCGCGCGACTCCTCGGCGTTCGCCGCGAACTCCCGCCCGATCCGCGCGGCGGCCGCCGCGGGGACGCCCGTGAACTCCTCCTGCCAGGCAGGTGTGCCGGGCTGCGTCGCGTCGTCGTACCCGGTGGGCCACTCGCCGGGCACCCCAGGGCGTCCGACGCCGTACCGCGCGAGCAGCAGGTCGAACACCGTGGTGACCAGGTGACCCGCCACCCGGCGCGCCGGCACGCCGCGCCGGATCGTCCCGGCGGACCCGTCCAGGGCGTCGAACCGCGGCAGGTCCACCTCGACGCCCTGCACGCCGTCCACCCCGGCCGCCCGGCCGGGTGCCGCTCCGAGCGGCGCCTCCCCGGACAGGCTCAGCAGCGGGTCGACGTCCCCGAGGTCGAGGTTCCACCGCCCCTCACCGGACTTCCCGTACCGGAAGCCGAGCGACCCGCCCGGTACCACCGGCAGGCCGGTCGCCCGGTCGAGCAGCACCGTCTTGAACGCGGCGTTCTCGCTGGTCGCCTCGGCACCGGGCAGGTCCGCGGCGGTGAGGAACTTGCCCGGCACGTACGCGCCGTCCCGTTCGTCGAGCCGCACCAGGAACGGCAGGTCCGTGTACCGCTTGACGTAGGAGTCGAAGTACGGCGTCTGCCGGTCGACGAAGAACTCCTTGAGGATCACGTGGCCCATCGCCATGGCCAGCGCCCCGTCGGTGCCGGGCTGCGCCGCGAGCCAGTCGTCGGCGAACTTCACGTTGTCCGCGTAGTCCGGTGAGACGACCACCACCTTCTGCCCGCGGTAGCGCGCCTCCGTCATCCAGTGCGCGTCCGGCGTGCGCGTCACCGGGACGTTCGAGCCCCACATGATCAGGTAGCCGGCGTCCCACCAGTCCCCCGACTCCGGCACGTCCGTCTGGTCGCCGAACACCTGGGGCGACGCGACCGGCAGGTCCGCGTACCAGTCGTAGAACGAGAGCATCGGCGCGCCGATCAGCTCGTGGAACCGGGCGCCGACGCCGTGCGACACCTGCGACATCGCGGGGATGGGCGAGAACCCGGCGACGCGGTCCGGCCCGTAGGTCTTGATCGTGTAGACCTGCGCGGCGGCGACGATCTCCACCGCCTCGTCCCAGCTCGCCCGCACCAGGCCGCCCCGGCCCCGCGCGCTCTTGTACCGGCGGGCCTTGTCCGGGTCCTCGACGATCGCCGCCCACGCCGCCACCGGGTCACCGGTGCGGCGCCGCTCCTCGCGGTACAGGTCGAGCAGCACCCCGCGCACGTACGGGTAGCGGATCCGGGTCGGCGAGTACGTGTACCAGCTGAACGCCGCGCCCCGCGGGCAGCCACGCGGCTCGTACTCGGGCCGGTCCGGACCGACACTCGGGTAGTCGGTCTGCTGCGACTCCCACGTGATGATCCCGTCCTTGACGTAGACCTTCCACGAGCACGACCCGGTGCAGTTGACGCCATGGGTGGAGCGGACCACCTTGTCGTGGCTCCAGCGGTCCCGGTAGAACTCGTCGGCGTCCCGCCCGCCCACCTTGCTGAGGGTCCGCAGGTCCGCCGAGACCTCCCCGCGCCGCAGATGGCGCCCGAGCCGGAGCAGCGCCTCCGACACCGGGCCGTCGAGACCCGGTTCGGCAGGGGTGCGCGGTGTGGTGCTCGGGTTCATCTGTGCTCCTTCGATCGACACACGCTCGTGCGGAGGTAGCGGGAACGGGCTCAGCTGGGCCGGGGTGACCCCGGGGCGGGTGCGGGCGCAAAGGGTGCCGGTGCGAACGGTGCCGGTGCGAAGGGTGCGGGCGCAAAGGGTGCCGGTGCGAAGGGTGCGGGTGCGAAGGGTGCGGGTGCCGCGACGGCGCGGCGGGCGAGGTCGTTCTCCCTCGGCTGGACCACCCTCGGTTCCTCCCGGACTCGGCTGCCGTCAGTGTTGCTCAGGGAAGGCGCGGTTAAAAGCGGAGACACCCGTGGAAATTCAACTTTCCTCTCGCCGTGCCGCTCCAGCGGTCCGTGGTTAGCGTGCGGGAGGGCTCCATCGGGCCCTCGGCCGCCCGCCGGCCCTCATGCGGACCCGGCCCCCCGGAGAAGGAGCGACCATGCGCGCGCTGACCACCATCCCGCTGCACGGCGGCACCCTGCAGGTCAGCGACGTCCCGGACGCCACGGCGCCGGACGGTCACCTGCTGGTCGACGCCCTCGCCGTCGGCGTGTGCGGGACCGACCGGGAGATCGCCGACGGGGACTACGGGTGGGCTCCGCCGGGCAGGGAGCGGCTGGTGATCGGCCACGAGTCCCTGGGGCGCGTGCGCACCGCGCCCGACGGCAGCGGCTTCTCGGCCGGCGACCTGGTGGTCGGAGTCGTGCGCCGGCCGGACCCGGTGCCGTGCGGCGCCTGCGCGCACGGGCAGTTCGACATGTGCCGCAACGGGCAGTACACCGAGCGCGGCATCAAGCAGCTGGACGGTTACGCGAGCGAGCACTGGTCGGTGGAACCGGACTTCGCCGTGAAGCTGGACCCGCGGCTGCACCAGGTCGGCGTGCTGATGGAGCCGACGACGGTGGTCGCCAAGGCGTGGGACCAGGTGGAGCACGTCGGGCGGCGCGCCTGGTTCGAGCCGCGCACGGTGCTGGTCACCGGCGCCGGACCCATCGGGCTGCTGGCGGCCATGCTGGGCGTCCAGCGCGGGCTCGAGGTGCACGTGCTCGACCAGGTGACCGACGGGCCCAAGCCCGCGCTGGTCTCCGACCTCGGCGCGACCTACCACCACGGCGACATCGACGAGGTCGCGACGGCGATCAAGCCGGACGTCGTCATCGAGGCGACCGGCGTCGGCCCGCTGATCTTCGGCGCGATCGCCGCAACCTCGTCGTACGGCATCGTCTGCCTGACCGGCGTGTCACCGACCAGGCGCCGGCTGACCATCGACGCCGGCGGGCTCAACCGCGAGATCGTCCTGGAGAACGAGGCTGTCGTCGGCTCGGTCAACGCGAACCTGCACCACTACCAGCTCGCGGCGCAGGCCCTCGCCAAGGCGGACGTGGACTGGCTCGCACGGCTGATCACGCGCCGGATCCCGGTCGAGCGGTTCGCCGACGCGTTCGTGGACCAGGACGACGACGTGAAGGTGGTGCTGACGTTCGACGGGTCCGGCAGCTGACCCTCAGCGGTCCACCCGCGCGCTCCCGCCGCCGGCCAGCTTGAGCACCTCCGCCTTGGAGGCCATCGTCGTGTCGCCCGGCGTGGTCATCGCCAGCGCGCCGTGCGCGGCGCCGTACTCGACGGCCGTCGCCAGCGGCTGACCGTCGAGCAGCCCGAACACCAGGCCGGAGGCGAACGAGTCGCCGCCGCCCACGCGGTCGAGGATCTCCAGCCCCGGCCGGTGCGTGGCGCGCACCAGCCCCTCCTCGCGGGACCACGCGATCGCGCCCCAGTCGTTCACCGTGGCGGACCGCACGGTGCGCAGCGTCGTGGCGATGACGGCGAAGTTCGGGTACTCGGCACCGACCCGGTCGATCATCGCGCCGAACGCGTCGACGTCCAGCGCGGACAGGTTCTCGTCCACCCCCTCCACCTCGAACCCGAGGGCCGCGGTGAAGTCCTCCTCGTTGCCGATCATCACGTCGACGTGCCGGGCGATCTCGCGGTTGACCTGCTGCGCGCGCTCCTTGCCACCGATCGCCTTCCAGAGGCTGGGCCGGTAGTTCAGGTCGTAGGAGACGACGGTGCCGTGCCGGTGCGCCGCCTCGACGGCCGCCAGCGTGGTCGCCGCGCTCGTCTCGCTCAGCGCCGCGTAGATGCCGCCGGTGTGGAACCACCGCACGCCCAGCTCGCCGAACAGGTGGTCCCAGTCGACGTCCTCGGCGCGCAGCTGGCTGGCCGCGGTCAGGCCCCGGTCGGAGACGCCGACGGCGCCGCGCACTCCGAACCCGCGCTCGGTGAAGTTCAGCCCGTTCCGCACCGTGCGGCCCACGCCGTCGTACGGCATCCAGCGGATGAACGAGGTGTCGACGCCGCCCTGCAGGATCAGGTCCTCGACCAGCCGCCCGACCTCGTTGTCCGCGAGCGCCGTCACGACCGCGGCGCGCAGCCCGAAGGCACGCCGCAGGCCCCGGGCGACGTTGTACTCGCCGCCGCCCTCCCACACCCGGAACTCACGGGCCGTGCGGATGCGCCCCTCGCCCGGGTCGAGCCGCAGCATCACCTCGCCCAGGCTGACGGCGTCGTACCGGGTCTGCTCGGCGGGGCGGATGGTCAGGGCGGGCACGGGCACTCCTGCGGCTGGGTCGGGACGGTGCACTGGTTCGGGCTGCGGGGCAGGCGGTCGGGTGCGGTCAGGGGCGCAGGCTCGACGCGAGCCGGACCGCTTCGGCGACGAGGTCGCGCACCCCCGCGAGGTCACCCGCGGCGACCCGGTCGCGCGGCACCATCCACGAGCCGCCGACGGCCTTGACCGACGGCAGCGCCAGGTACTCGCCGAGGTTCTTCGGCCCGACGCCACCGGTGGGGACGAAGCCGACGCCGCCGAACGGCGCCGCCAGCGCGGCGATCGCCGCGGCACCGCCGGACGTGCCGGCCGGGAAGAACTTCACCGTGGTGAGCCCCAGCGCGAGCGCAGCCTGCACCTCCGTCGCCGTGACGGCTCCGGGCAGGGCCAGCACACCGTGCTCCTGCGCGCGCTCGACGACGGCGCGGTCCGTGCCGGGCGAGACGACGTAGTGCGCGCCGGCGGCGACCGCGGCGTCCACCTGTGCCGGTGTCAGCACGGTCCCGGCGCCGACGAGCACGTCACCGCGGTCGGCCATCGCGCGGATCGCGTCGGCGGCGGCCGCGGTGCGGAAGGTCACCTCGGCGACGGGCAGACCGCCGTCGACCAGGGCCTGCGCGAGCGGGCCGGCCTGGGCGGAGTCGTCGATGACGACGACGGGCACCAGACGGTGGGCGGAGAGCTGGTCGAGGACGGTCGGCACCGGGAGTCCGTTTCGCTAGTCGCAATGCCCATCGCGGGCAGCGAAACGAGTATGTCATAGCCATGCGCGGGAGCACACCGCTGTCCCCCGGCTCAGCCGAGGGGCAGCGTCAGGCCGGCCGGCAGGAGCGGCGGGAGCACCTCGCGGATCGTCGTGTACAGCTGCTCCACCCGCCGCTGGTCCATCCGCTCGCTGGGCACGGTGAGGCTGACGGCGCCGACGACCGCGCCCCGCGGACCGGCGCCGGCGGACGAGCTCGCGGCACCACGGACCAGCGGCACGGCCACGCAGGAGATGCCGGCCTCGTTCTCCTCCGACTCGACGGCGTAGCCGCGCGCGCGAGCACGCTCGAGCTCGTCCCACACGTGGTCGGCCTCGACCGCCCGCTCGCCGGACCGGCCGTCGCCCCCGGTCGGCCGCACGTACCCGTCCAGCGCCTCCCGGGACGTCCCGGAGTAGGCCAGCATCGCCCTGCCCAGGGCCGTGGTGACCGCCCACCGCCGGCGGCCGACCGCGGACCACACCCGCACCGGCCGGTCCGGCTCGACCTTGTCCAGGTACAGCACCTGCGCGCCGGACAGCACCCCGAGGTGCACCAGCTCGTCGGTGGCCGAGCACAACGCCACCAGCGCGCCGTGCAGCAGGGACGGCAGGTTCCCCTCGTCGAGGAACCGGTCGGCGAGGGCGACCGCCCCCCGCCCGAGCCGGTACCGCCCCGTCTGGCCGTCCTGGTCGACGAACTGCCGGTGCCGGAGCGCGCCGAGGGTGCGGTGGGCGGTGGTCTTGTGCATACCGGTCGCCGTGGCGAGCTCCGCGAGCGTGGCGCCGTCGGCACCGTGCGAGGCGAGCGCCTCCAGCAGCCGCAGCGCGCGATCGACGCTCTCGAGGGGAGATGCCGCTCCGGCGTCCACGGCGGTGACCACGCGGTCAGCGTACGGGCGCGCCGGCACCCGGCGTCCTCACCGCACGGGCATCGGGTGCCCACCGCTGGACAGGAACAGCGCCAGGACCACGGTGACCAGCGTCAGCCAGCGCGTCATCCGGTTGCGCGGCACCTGGCTCAGCGCCGCCCACGCCACCGCCGTGTACCAGGCGAACACCCACGGGGCCACGAGGATCCAGGCGAACACCAGCACGAAGGGCCCGACGACCTCGCGCGGCTGGTCCCTCGCGATCCGCTGGTTGAGCAGCCACGCCACCACCAGGAGCGCCAGCGGCCACAGCAGGCTGATGCCGTGCATCATCGCCGCCTCGCTCACGCCGAGCGCCCGCCCGGTGATCTCGACCAGCCGCCACGGGGACGGCCAGGTCACCAGCTGCAGCCCGTGCAGCAGGGGGCCGAGCGCACTGGTGCCGTAGAACGTGTACGGCACCACCAGCGCGGCGGCAGCGGCTGCGGACATCCGCAGCAGGCGGCCCCACTGCCGCCGCGCCACCAGGGGCCACGCGAGGCCAAGACCGATCAGCACCGCGGAGATCTTCACGCCGCTCCCGAGGCCCACCAGGACGCCGGCGAGCACGTCACCCCAGCCGGACCGCAGCTTGCGCGCGACCTGGATCGCGCCGACGGCCGCGGCGGCGACCAGGGTGTCCAGGTGGCCGCCGCCGACCAGCGCGAGGATCAGCACCGGGTTCGCGGTCCAGAACAGCGTGGCGCGCACGGGGTCGTCGGACGTCCGCAGCAGGAGCACGCCGACGCCGAGGAAGACGAGCCCGTTCAGCACCATCCACACCAGGACGGTCGTCGCGACGTGGCTGCCGCCGACCCAGGCGGCGAACGACTGCAGCAGGGTGGCGACCGGGCCGTACACCGACGGCTGGTCCTTCCACATCATGCCGACCGGGTCGAGGTACGCCGCCTCACCCCACGCGAGCGGGCTGGTGACGTACGGGTTGCCGCCCTGCGCGGCGATGCGTCCGTACACCGCGTAGCTCGCCACGTCGGACGAGCCGACCGGCGTCAGGCTCACCATGACGGCCACCACCACCGCCGAGGCGACGAGCAGGTGCCGCGGGTCGGGCCGCCAGCCCTTGCTGTTCGCCCAGATCATCCCGGCGAGCCCCAGCCCGGCGAGGATCTCCGCGGCGTAGAGCATCAGGCTGGCCAGGACGGTGTGCCCAGACAGCGACGGCAGCAGGGAGAGCGGCAGGTGCACGCCGATCGCCTCGGCGTTGGGGGCGGTGGCGCCGAGCAGCATCCCGAGCAGAAGGCCCGCGCCGGCGAGCGACACCGCCACGCGCGGGTCGGACACCCAGCTGCCGGCCAGCGCCCGGACCAGCGTGTTCATCCGGCGTGCGACCGGACCCGGCGGGCGGTCCAGCGGACCGGGTGCGCCGGACCGCCCGCCGTCGGCCGCGAGACCGACGCGGCGCGGGCGGTGGGTGGACGTGCTGGTCACCACGCGGAACCTCCACGAGCGAGCGCCCGGACCCGGCTCGACGCCCGCCGCAGACCCGGCACCCTGCGAGGCGCCAGCCGGGTGAGCTGGCCACGAGCGACGGGGCGCGCTGGTGCGCCACGTCGATGCCGCAGACCCTACGCGGTGGACCCGTGACCCTGGGCCGAATCGGCGCTCGCCGCCGGCACCGGTTCAGCCCCCGGTGACCGTGTACCAGATGCCGTACGCACCGGCCGCGCACATCAGCACCGTCGTCGTCCAGCCGAGCACCGCCGCCAGCCGACCGTTGGCGTACTCCCGCATGATCCGGCGGTCCCGGGAGATCAGCATCATCACCACCAGGAACGGGCCGGCCGCGATCCCGTTGAGGATGGCGCTGAGCACCAGCAGGCCGATCGGGTCGGAGCTGAGCACGCTCATCAGCGTGCCGCCGACGATGCCGGCGCTCAGCACGACGTAGAACAACGGCGCTCGTCGCGGGCTCCGCTCCAGGCCCCACTCCTTGTTCGCCAGGCCCGCGATGCCGGCGGCACCCGAGGCGGCCAGCACCGGGATCGCAAGCACCGCCGAGCCGATGAACCCGACGGCGAACAGCACGGTGGAGCTGGCCCCGGCGATCGGTGCGAGGGCCTTGGCCGCGTCGGCCGCGGTGCTGACCTGCGTGCCGGCCTTGCCGAGGGTGGCCGCGGTCGCGGTGATGATCGCGAACATGATCAGCTGCGAGAACGCCATCCCCGCGATGACGTCGATCCGGCCGTTGCGCAGCTTGCGCCGGGCCGCGCTCGGCGTGCGGTCGGCGAGCCGCGGCGCCTTGTCGCCGCCGAGGTCCTCGGCGCGCAGCTGCTCGACGCGCTGGGCGGTCTGCCAGAAGAACATGTACGGCGAGATCGTGGTGCCGAGCACGGCGACCGTCAGGCCGAGGTAGTCCGGCGTCAGCTGGATGGACAGGCCGGCGAAGCCCCGCAGCACCTGCCCCCAGTCCACGTCGGCCACGAAGAGCACGCCGATGTAGACCAGCAGCACCAGGCACAACCACTTGAACACCCGGCCGATCAGCTCGAACGAGCCGGCCACCACGGCGCCCAGGATCGCGACGCCGGCCACCGCGCTCCAGACCGGCGCGGGACCCGCGTGCAGCAGCTGCATCCCCTGGCCGATCGCCATCAGGTCCGCCGCCACGTTGACGACGTTCGCGACGATCAGAGCCACCAGCAGCACGCCGATCACGAGCCGGAGGGAGTGCGGGAACTTGCGCCGGATCAGCTTGCCGAAGCTGTCCCCCGTGGCCTGCGCCATCCGGTCGCAGATCTCCTGCGTGGCCGTCATCAGGGGGAACGTCACGATCGCCGTCCACAGCATGCTGTAGCGGAACGTCGCACCGGCCTGGGCGTAGGTGGCGATGCCGGACGGGTCGTCGTCGGCCGCACCCGTGACCAGCCCCGGACCGAGCACCCCGAAGAACCGCGCGAGGGGGGACCGACGCTTGCCGTGGCTTCCCGGCTCCTCGGGCGTGCCCACGTCGAGCTGGGGCGGCACGTCCTGCGAGTGTGGACGGGTCTGGCTCACTGTTGCCTCCGCGGTCGGCCGGTCACCCCCTTGGGGCTCGATGCTAAGTCGGCACCACCGAGGGCGCTCGTCGAGGAGATGCGCAGGTCAGAGCACATATGCGTGCCCAGTCCAGGCTCCCGGCGCCCCGCCTCGGCGGGGCGGACGTGCGCCAGCAGGTACGCTGGGGCCACCCGGCGCACTCCTGCGCCTCGCGTCGACGAACGCTCCCTGCGGCACCCGGTGCCCAGACGCGGATCGACGGCGAACCGCCTCCGGCTCCTGCCGGGGTGCGTGTGTCCCGCACGGTCCCCTTCAGCGCGTCGCAGCGCCCCTCTCGCGAAAGCAGTCCATGTCCTCCTCCTTCGACGCCCTCGGCGTCCCCGCCCGCCTCGTCTCCGTCCTGCACGCGCAGGGCATCGACGAGCCGTTCCCCATCCAGCGCGACACCCTCCCCGACACGCTCGCCGGCCGGGACGTGCTCGGCCGCGGCCGCACCGGCAGCGGCAAGACGCTCGCCTTCGCCCTTCCCGTGGTCGCGCGCCTGGCGTCCGCAGGGACGAGGGCGAGGGCGGGCCACCCGACCGCGCTCGTGCTCGCGCCCACCCGTGAGCTCGCCACCCAGATCGCCGCGACGTTCGAGCCGCTGCTCGCCGCGACCGGGCACAGCGTGACCACCGTCTTCGGCGGCGTCTCGCAGAACCGGCAGGTGCAGGCCCTGCAGGCCGGCGTCGACGTGGTGGTCGCGTGCCCCGGGCGCCTCGAGGACTTGATGAAGCAGGGCCACGTCCGGCTCAGCGCCGTCCGCGTCACCGTGCTCGACGAGGCGGACCACATGGCCGACCTCGGCTTCCTGCCTGCGGTCACGCGCATCCTCGCGGCCACACCGGCCGGCGGTCAGCGGCTGCTGTTCTCCGCGACGCTGGACAACGGCGTGGACAAGCTCGTCCGTCGCTTCCTGTCCTCCCCCACCACCCACTCGGTCGACGACGCGACCAACGCGGTCGAGCTGCTGGAGCACGCGGTGTTCGGCGTGGCCGACGCCGATGCGAAGAAGCGGCTCGTCGAGGCGCTGGCCTCCGGCGAGGAGCGCACCATCCTGTTCGTGCGGACCAAGCACGTCGCCAAGCGCCTGGCCAAGCAGCTGACCGCGGACGGCATCCCGGCCGTCGACCTGCAGGGCAACCTCTCCCAGGCGGCCCGCGACCGGAACCTGGCGGCCTTCCGCAGCGGCGAGGTGCGCGTGCTGGTGGCCACCGACGTGGCCGCCCGCGGGGTGCACGTCGACGACGTGCCGCTGGTGGTGCACGTCGACCCGCCGACGGAGCACAAGGCCTACCTGCACCGGTCCGGACGTACGGCGCGCGCCGGTGCGGCCGGCACGGTGGTGACCGTGACGCTGCCCGAGCAGCGGCACGACGTCGCCACGCTGCTGCGCCGGGCCGCCGTGCACGCCCCGCTGCAGGCCGTGACCGCCGAGTCGCCGCAGGTGCGCGCGCTGGTCGGACAGCCGGCCGCGCGGGTGCACCGTGCGGCCCCGGCCGTCCAGCCGGCCGCACCGCGTTCCGGCGCAGCGCCGGCGGGTCGCGGTTCCCGACGACGCCGCGGCTCCGCCGCACCGGGTGCGGCCCCGCGCGGCGGCCGGACGACCGCTTCGGGTGCCGGCGCGCAGGACCGACCGGTCGGTGGCGCGACCGCCACGGGCCGTCCGGCGCCGCGCGCGGCCGGCACCGGCGGAGCGGCAGCGTTCTCGGCCGGCGGTGCGGCAGCGTTCTCGGCCGGCGGAGCGCGGCGCGGGCGGCGCAGCGGCAGCCGCTGAGCACCAGCAGGCGCCTGCATCGTTCAGGTACCTGAGCGCCGTGCCGATGAGAAGGGTGTCGCCAGCCCCGACCCCCAGGAGCACACCGTGCGCCGTACCCGCGTGACAGCCGTCCTCACCGCCGCCCTGGGTCTGCTGACCGCCGCCGGACTGACGTTCTCGGCCGGGGCCGCGGCCGCGGCCCCCTCACCGACCGGTGCCGCGCACTCGCAGAAGCGGGTCTGCGCGGTGGCGCCGGCAGGAGCCGCGGCGTGCGAGGCCCACGTGGTGACCGATGCGCGGACCGGCCGACCCGCCGCGACCACCAGCTACGCGGCCGGCTACAGCCCCGCGCAGCTGACCGGCGTCTACGGACCCTTCGGCTCCGGTGCGCCGACCGTCGCCGTCGTCGACGCCTACGCCAACCCGAACGCCGCCGGGGACCTGGCCGCCTACCGCACCCAGTTCGGGCTCGGCACCGCCCGGCTCACGCAGGTGAACCAGACGGGCGGCTCGATCTCCACCGTGGCCGGCGACACCGGCTGGGGCCAGGAGGAGGACCTGGACCTCCAGATGGTGTCCGCCATCTGCCCCGCCTGCGGGATCCTCTACGTCGGTGCGAGCTCGGCGTCATTCTCGGACCTGGCAGCGGCCGTCACGACGGCGAAGAACCTGGGCGCGGCCGTGATCTCCAACTCCTACGGCGGGGCGGAGTTCAAGGGTGAGACGAGCTGGTCGAACTGGAACATCCCCGGGGTGGCCGTCACGGTGGCCGCCGGTGACAACGGGTACGGCGTCCAGTTCCCCGCGGCATCGGCCGGTGCGATCGCCGTCGGCGGCACCACGCTGACGCTGACGTCCACCGGCGCCCGGGCGTCCGAGACGGTGTGGTCCGGCACCGGTTCCGGCTGCTCCGCGTACGTCGGCAAGCCGTCGTGGCAGCACGACACCGCGTGCACCCGCCGCACGGTGACCGACGTCGCCGCGGTCGCGGACCCGTCCACCGGTGTCGCGGTCTACGACTCGTACGGCTCCACCGGCGGCGCGAACTGGCTCGTCTTCGGCGGCACCTCGGTCGCCGCGCCGATCGTCGGAGCCGTGTTCGCCCGCGACGGCGTCCCCACCACCGGCTACGCGGCGGCGAACCTGTACGCCAACGCCACGAGCCTGTACGACGTCACCAGCGGCTCCAACGGGACGTGCACCTCGAAGCGGTCCACCGCCACGGCGTACCTGTGCACCGCCCGCACCGGCTACGACGGCCCGACGGGCAACGGCACGCCGAAGGGCCTGGCCCTGCCGTTCTGACGCCGGACGGCCTGCCCGGCGGGGTCAGCTCAGAGCTCTCCGCCGGGCCGGCGGTCCACCAGCGCCTCGAGGATCTGCACCGCCACGTCGCTCAGGTCGGACCGGCCGTCCCGAGCCGCCGCGATCAGCATGGCGAAGGCCGCCGACGCGTCGCAGTGCTTCGTCGCCATGATCGCGCCGACCGCCTGGTCGATGGACGCCTGCGCGGCGAGGGCGTCCTCGAGGGCGTGCCGCTGACCGTTCGCCTCGCGCAGGTCCAGGCAGAGGTCGACGACCCTGCCGAGCTGCTGCGCGTAGACGTCGGCGCGGACCAGGCTGTCCCGGTCCCAGGGCCCGGGCCCCGGCCGGTAGACGTTCACCGCGACGGCCGCCTCGCTGCGCAGGTGCACCGGGAAGCCCCCGGAGGACCGGAACCCCGCGGCACGAGCGGTGCGCGTCCAGGCCGGCCACCGGTCCTCGGTGTCGAGGTCGTCCACCAGCATGACGAGCCCGGTCTCGAGGGCGTCGAGGCACGGCCCCTCGTCGACGGCGAGCTCGACCTCGTCGCACGCGGCCGCGAGCGGGTCGCTGCTCGCCGAGCGGCGCACGCCCCCGTCGAGCCGCAGCATCACACTGCAGGACGCCCGGTCCCCCAGCACCACGGCGGCGCCGGAGGTGAACTCCGTCAGCTGCTCGTCGAGCAGGTCGAGCAGCTGCTGGTCAGCCGGTCCGCGCTGGTTCTCCACGCGCCTACCTCCGTCCTGGGGGAAGTCAGACGCCGAGACGTCACATCGTCGGGGTGGTCGGATTCGAACCGGCGACCTTCCGCTCCCAAAGCGGACGCGCTACCAACCTGCGCCACACCCCGTGGGCTCACGCCCGCGGCCCAAGCCTACGGTCCCCGCCGGCGGGCATGACGCGAGGCCGTGGCCGACCCGGTCGCCCACGGCCCCGCGCAGAGGCGTCTGAACAGCAGAGGCGTCAGAACACCCGGATGGCGATCTCCGCCGGTGCCGTCAGCAGCTGCTTGATCTCGTCGTCCACCTTGACCAGCGTCAGGGACGCGCCGGCCATCTCCAGCGAGGTGCAGTACTCGCCCACGTAGCTGCGCCACACGGTGATGCCCTTGGCGGCCAGCTTCTCGTGGGCGATGCCGTACAGCAGGTACAGCTCGCTGATCGGGGTGCCGCCCAGCCCGTTGATCATCAGGGCGACCTCGTCCCCCGACCCGTACGGCAGGTCGGGCACCACCGCGTCGAGCAGCGTGTCGACGATCGCGTTCGCGTCCCGGATCTTCTCGCGGCGCCGGCCCGGCTCGCCGTGGATGCCGATGCCGATCTCGATCTCGTCGTCGCCGAGCTGGAACAGGGGCTCGCCCTTCGCCGGCGGCGTGCACGCCGACAGCGCGATGCCCATGGTGCGGGTGACGGAGTTGACCTTCTCGCCGATCCGGGCGACCTCGTCCAGGTCGGCCCCGGCCTCGGAGGCTGCGCCCACGGCCTTCATGACGAAGAAGTTCCCGGCCACGCCCCGGCGTCCGATCGTGTACAGCGAGTCCTGCACCGCGACGTCGTCGTTGATGAACAGCGTGCGCACCTTCAGGCCCTCCGCCTCGGCGAGCTCGGAGGCCATCTCGAACGCCATCTTGTCGCCGGTGTAGTTGTTGACCAGCAGCAGCACGCCCTTGTCCGAGCGCAGCAGCTTGGTGGTCTCCAGCACGTACTCCATCGGCGGCGCCGAGAACACGTCGCCCGGGCACGCCGCGTCGAGCATCCCCTTGCCGACGGTCATCACGTGAGCCGGCTCGTGACCGGAGCCCGACCCCTGCACGATCGACACCTTGTCGTCCCGCGGGGCGTCGGCCCGCATGATCAGGTTGTACTCCGGCACGTACCGGAGGGTCTGCGGGTTCGCCAGGGCGATGCCCTTGAGCATCTCGGGGACGAAGTTCTTCGGGTCGTTGACGAACTTCTTCATTGCCGTCTCCACATCGTCGTGTTGTCCAGCCCGTGCCGCGGGGCGCACGGTCCCCACCCCGCCGTTCCCGGACCGCTGGTGGCGGCCGGACGATCAGCGCCTCACCAGGTCTGCGCGACCCTCTCGGCGAGCACCGCGACCGCGATCGCGCCCGGGTCGACCGACCCGATGGACCGCTCACCCGTGTAGGACGCCCGCCCTCGCTTCGCCTCGAGGTCCTTGGTCGCCTCGGCCGCGGTGCGGGCCGTCACGGCGGCGGCCTTGACCACCTCGGCAGTCGGATCACCCGCCGCCAGCCGCTCCTCGATCGTGTCGGTCATCGGCGCCAAGGCGTCCAGCAGCGTCTTCTCCCCGAGCGACGCTCCACCGCGGGCCTTGATCCCCTCGATCGCCGCCCGCAGCATCGCGACGACGTCCTCGCCGGTCAGGTCGAGCTTGCCCTTGGCCACGCCGCCGGCCCGCAGGAACGCCGTGCCCCAGATCGGCCCCGACGTGCCGCCCACCCGCCCGGTGATGACGACGGCGAGCTTCTGCAGGAAGGTGCCGATGTCCGTGCGGTCGAGGCTGTCCCACTGTGCCTTGACGTTCTCGAAGCCCCGGGCGAGCGAGAAGCCGAAGTCACCGTCGCCCACCACGGAGTCGAGGTCGCCGAAGTACTTCTCGTTCTCCAGGCAGGTGTCGGCCACCACACCGATCACGGACTCCACGCGGGCCAGGTCGTTCGTCACAGTGCAGCTCCCTTGCTCGTCGTCCCCGGGGCATCCCCTGCGGCCGTCCGCAGGCGCTCGATGTCGTCCAGCCGGACCTCGCCGCGGACACCCAGCCCGTACGGGTCCGCGAGCACGGTGGCCGGCTCGTCGGGCAGGTCGCCCAGGGACGTCACCACCAGCGCGGCGCCGGTGAAGTCCTCGTCCGCGGTGTAGCTGCTCACCGTGACGAGCGTCGCCAGGCCTGCCGCCCGCGCCGCCCGCAGGCCGTTGCCGCTGTCCTCGACGACGACCACGTCGGCCGGTGCGACCCCGAGCTCGTGCAGCGCCAGCAGGTAGATGTCCGGGGCCGGCTTCTTGTGCGGCACCACGTCGCCGGCGAACACGGAGAAGGTCCCCGCGAGCTCCGACCCGACCGCGTGCTCGAGCACGGCCTGCACGGACGCCTCCGCAGACGTCGACGCGACGGCCAGCAGCCACCCCGCCGCCAACGCCTCGGCGGCGATCCGGGCGATGCCGGGCCGGGCCGGCAGGACCCCCGAGGCGATCAGGGCCGTGTACCGCTCCGTCTTGTCCTTGTGCCAGCGCGCGATCAGCGCCTTCTGCTCGTCGGGGTCTGCGGGCAGCCCGTAGGCCGCGACGTTCTCGGGCGTGAACAGCGTCGCCAGCCGTTCCTTGCCCCCGCCGATCGCCAGCAGCCGCCCGTACTCCTCGACGCTCCACCGCACCGGCAGCCCGAACTGCGCGAATGTGGCGTTGAACGCCGGCAGGTGACCGTCGCGCTCGGTGTCCGCGAGCACGCCGTCGCAGTCGAACACCAGCGCGGGCGTCACCGCTCCACCCCGGTCGCGCGGCCAGCGAGCCCGACGCCGGAGGCCATGGCGTCGGCGGCGTGGCCGGCGGCGCCGAACCAGTCGATGTGCGTCGCGATGGCCGCGGTCACGGCCCCCTGGATCTCGCGGAACATGGTGGGCGGGTCCCACTTGTCCTTGGCGCGCGCCGTGTCCAGGTGGGCCGCGGCGGCCTTCATGTACGCCATCTTCACGGCCGTGGAGATGTTGATCTTGGAGACCCCGGCGTCGATGAACGCCCGGAAGTCCTCGGGTGCCAGGCCGGTCCCCCCGTGCAGCACGATGGGACGGTCGGTGAGCGCCGCGAGCGCGCGCACCCGGTCCGGGCGCAGCACGGGGCGGGCGGTGTACTGGCCGTGGGCGGTTCCCAGCTGCGGCGCGAGCAGGTCGACGCCCGTGCGGTCGGCCACGGCCGCGAGCTCCTCCACGGAGTAGGCGTGCAGCGCGACGTCGGAGCCGACGCCGTCCTCTACACCCACGATGTTCTCGATCTCCGACTCCACGTCCAGCCCGCGGGCGTGCGCCTCGGCGACGACCTCGCCGGTCTCACGCTCGGCCTGCGCCAGGTCGCGGTCCGAGGCGTCGAACAGCACGGACGACCAGCCGGCGGCGACCACGTCGGAGATCACCGCCCGGTCGGGGCAGTGGTCGAGGTGCAGCGCGACGGGCACCGGCACGTCCTGCGCCACGAGGCGGAACGTGGTGGTCATCAGCTCGATGCCGAGCTGCTTCACGGTCTTCACCGACGCCTGGACGATCAGCGGGGCCGACGCGTGCACCGCCGCGGCGACCACGGCCCGCAGGCTGATGTCGTCGAGCACGTTGACCGCCGGGACCGCGTAGCCGTGCTCCCGGCCGTGCCGTGCGAGTGCCACCGTCGACGCGATCATCCTCGACCTCCCCCGTTGCCCGCATGCTGCGCTCCCGCCGGGATGGCGGGCAGTCTAGACAGGTCTACTCATGGCTGGCCAGAGCCGGCGCGGTGGGCGGCGGCCCGGGCGGCCCGGGTGTGCTCGGCGGCCCGCAGGAAGCGGCGCTGGTAGGACACGACCTGGTTGGTCGAGGTGAACCGGGCGAGGTACCCGGGCTCCGCCGTGACGACGACGCGGTGCACCATGTCAGCCAGCTCGGGCTCGGCGAGCATGCGGTCGATGTCGGGGTAGTTCCGGTCCCCCTCCATCGAGCAGATGATCAGCCGCGTGTCCGGGAGGTTGGCGTCGCGCAGCACCCGCAAGGCGTGGCGGGCGTGGTCGAGGCCGTCGGCACCCTCCGGCTCGCGGATCCGGCGGTAGGCCACCACCCGCTCCGCGATCCGCCGGCACTCGCCGAGGTCGAGGTCCGCGTCCGCCGTGGACAGGTAGTCGTTGTCCAGCAGGTACGCCCGCAGCGCCAGCAGGGGCTCGTCGTCCCGCGTCTGCGCGTGCTGGTCGAGCAGCTCGGCCATCCGTTGCGACTGGAACATCCGGTGCCGGACGAAGGCGTTGACGAAGTACGGCCGGGCCTGCAGGGCCAGACGCACCTGGTGCGGCTCGAACATCAGCGTGAAGTTCACCCGGAAGCCCCGGTCCCGCAGCGTCAGCGCCAGGTTGTGGCCCCGGAACGCATCGGCCGTCGTCGGGGCGTCGTAGCGCCGGTCCAGGTGGCCCGCGCCCTCCAGCAGCTGCCGGTAGTTGTCCGCGTCGACCGGTCCGGTGTGCGGCACCTTGATCACCACGCGGTACTCCGAGACGAGGTCCCGCAGGTGCTCCGCCTCCTCGACGGCCTTGCCCACGTCCTCGAACGGGTTCTCCAGCTCGACGCTCATGTCCGCACCGGGCCCGAGGATCCGCGCGATCTCCACCAGCACCTCGTCGCGGTCCCGGAACGCGCCGCCGACGTTCTTCGTCGGGTCGGACAGGAACAGGTCCCAGATGATCGACGGGTTGCAGGTCAGGTTCGCCACCAGCGGGGCGACCGGCGCGATCTCGTACGGGTTGGCGCTGTCCACCGAGAACAGCTGGCCGGTCGGCCGCAGCGCACCGTCGGCGTCGTAGGAGATGTCCCGGCGCAGGTCGAACCGCAGCGTGCCGTCCCCGTCGAGCTGGCACTCCACGCGGAACCCCGGCGGCGTGTGACCCGCCGGGGTGCCGAACAGGCCGACGATGCGTACCAGCTCGTCGCTCACCCCGATCGCGCGGGCGGACCGGCGCAGCTCCTCGACGCTGCCGGGTGCCAGCTGCCGGTCCAGCACGCGGTCGACGGCGTCCTCCTGGCCCCGGACCGCCGGCAGGCCGAGGCTGCGGACCTTGTGCACAGGCTCGAGCGGCGGGGCGAGCGTCGCAGTCTGCATGAGCGGACTCCTTCGCCTCGGCGGTGCGGCGAACGACGGTGTGGCGAATGCACCCAAAAGCAGTAGACCGGACTATACAGGTATAGGTGAGAGGTGGCGAGGAGCCGACCGGTCGGCATCCCACCCCTCGCTACGATGCCGGGGCAGGAGAGGAGGTCCCATGACCGAGGTGCTCGAGCGCGACTCGGCGGTGCCGCTCTACGTCCAGCTCGAGCAGATCCTGTCCGGCAAGATCACCGGCGGTGAGTGGCTGCCCAACCAGCGCATCCCGTCGGAGAACGAGCTGAACCGCATGTACGGGCTCAGCCGCATGACCGTCCGCGGCGTGCTGACCAAGCTGGTCAACGACGGTCTGCTGCTCCGCGTCCCGGGGAAGGGCACCTACGTCGCCCCGACCAAGATCAGCGCCGTCTCCCCCGCCTACCGCGGCATCCGCGAACAGCTGGAAGCCCTGGGCTACTCGACCACCACGCGACTCGTCTCGTTCGACCGGGAGGCGGCCACCTCGGTGGTGCGGGACCGGCTGCGCCTGGCCCGGGGAGACGAGGTCTACGTGATCGTCCGCGTGCGGTCCGTGCAGGGCGAGCCGATCAGCCTGCACCGGTCCCACATCCCGGCCGCGCTCGCGCCGGACCTCGACCAGCACGACGTCGTCTCCGAACAGCTGTGCGTCGTGCTCGAGAAGAGCTACGGGCTGCCCATGCGGCACGTGCACGAACAGCTGGAGGCCGTCGCGGTGAGCGCGAACGAGGCCAAGCAGCTGGACATGCACCGCGGCGACCCCGCGCTGCTGCTGCACGACGTCAACGCCGACGCGGACGAGCGCCCGTTCGAGTACTCCTCGATCGTGTTCCGCGGCGACCGGCTCCGGCTGACGTTCGACTACGACCTCTGACCCACCACGCCCTCGTCGCCGATGGCGGCCGACCGCCTCACCGGTCGGGAATCTTTGCGCCGGTCTCGCGGTTGCGGCTACCGTCATGGCGTCGCGGACCAGGAGGACCACCCGTCGGTGGTCAGCCGTCCGCCGGACGAGGGAGGGGCATGAGCGTGCAGCACGCACCCGGCGCCCTCGTCTTGCGCCCGTCCGGGCGCACCAGCGCGGCCTCGTCGGCCCGCACCTGTCGCTGTCGGTAGAGCGCTGGCTGCCTCCTGCCCGACGGCGGGAACCCGGACCACCCGGTCGGCCAGCGCTCGCCTCGTCGGACGACCCCGCCCCCCGCTGCCGTGGCCGACGCCGCGTGCACCGGGCAGGCTCGAGGTGAACGTCCTGCCCGGCCCGTGCCTCCACCAGACCGACGAAGAGGAACCATGTCCCGCATCTACGACGACGCCACGCAGCTCATCGGCAACACCCCGCTGGTCCGCATCACCAAGATCACGGACGGCGCGCCCGCGCAGATCGTCGGCAAGCTCGAGTTCTACAACCCCGCGAGCTCGGTGAAGGACCGCATCGGCGTGGCCATCGTCGACGCCGCCGAGGAGTCCGGAGAGCTGCAGCCCGGCGGCACGATCGTCGAGGCGACCAGCGGCAACACCGGCATCGCGCTGGCGTTCGTCGGCGCGGCCCGCGGCTACAAGGTCGTGCTGACGATGCCCGAGACCATGTCCAAGGAGCGCCGCGCGCTGCTGCGCGCCTACGGTGCCGAGCTGATCCTGACGCCCGGCTCCGAGGGGATGAAGGGCGCCGTGAACAAGGCGAACGAGATCGCCGCCGAGCGCCCCGGCGCGGTGCTGGCGCGCCAGTTCGCCAACGCGGCCAACCCGGCCATCCACCGCCGCACCACCGCCGAGGAGATCTGGGCGGACACCGACGGCGAGGTCGACATCTTCGTCGCCGGCATCGGCACGGGCGGCACCATCACCGGCGTCGGCCAGGTGCTCAAGGAGCGCAAGCCCGGCGTGCAGATCATCGGAGTGGAGCCCAAGGAGTCCCCGATCCTCAACGGTGGCGAGCCCGGTCCGCACAAGATCCAGGGCCTGGGCGCCAACTTCGTGCCCGAGGTGCTCGACACCTCGGTGTACGACGAGGTGATCGACATCGACGGCGACACGGCGATCGCCTACGCCCGTCGTGCGGCGAAGGAGGAGGGCCTGCTGGTCGGCATCTCCTCCGGTGCCGCGATCGCCGCGGCGATCCAGGTGGCCAACCGTCCGGAGAACAAGGGGAAGCTGATCGTGACGATCATCCCCAGCTTCGGCGAGCGGTACCTGTCCACCGTGCTGTACGCCGACCTGCTCGACTGAGCCGGGTCGCCGGCTCGCTGCTCGTCCCCACCCGTCCGACCGATCCACCGGGAGCCTGTCCATGACCGCACTGCTCGGCAGCCACGGCGCACCGGCGCGCGGACGGGTCGTCGGTGGTGCGCGGCCGTCCACCGCCGCGCACCACCGACCGCTGCTCGAGGTCCTCCGGGAGGACCTCGAGGCCGCCCACCACCACGACCCCGCGGCCCGCAGCCGGCTCGAGGTGGCGCTCGGCTACCCCGGCGTGCACGCCGTCTGGGTCTACCGCGTCGCGCACCGGATGTGGCAGGAGCCCGGGCTCCGGCTCGCCGCGCGGCTGCTGTCCCAGGCCGCTCGGGCGGCGACGGGGGTGGAGATCCACCCCGGCGCCCGGATCGGACGCCGGCTGTTCATCGACCACGGCATGGGCGTGGTGGTCGGCGAGACGGCCGAGGTCGGCGACGACGTGGTGCTGTTCCACGGCTCCACGCTGGGCGGCAAGACGATGCGGCACGGCAAGCGGCACCCCACGCTGGGTGACGGCGTGGTGGTCGGGGCGGGCGCCAAGGTGCTCGGACCGGTGTGGATCGGCGACGGCGCCCAGATCGGCGCCAACGCCGTGGTGGTGCACGACGTGCCGGCCGGAGCGATCGCGGTGGGCGTGCCGGCGCAGATCCGGCTGCCCAAGGTGGCGCACAGCTTCGACCCCGAGGTCGACGACCCGGCGATCTACATCTGACGGAGCACCGCGCCGAACGCCGGGCGGGCCGGTGCGGGCCGTAGCCTGACCGGCACGGACGCCGCGACGGCGCGGCAACGTCGGACCATCGGAGGTTCCCGTGCGGCTCGGCTACCACACCGGCTACTGGTCCGCGGGACCTCCGCAGGGCGCGCAGCAGGCGGTGCTGACCGCCGAGCGGCTGGGCTTCGACTCGGTGTGGACGGCAGAGGCCTACGGGTCGGACGCGTTCACGCCGCTCGCCTGGTGGGGTGCCGCGACCACGCGGGTCCGGCTCGGCACGGCCGTCGCGCAGATCTCCGCCCGCACCCCGACCGCCACGGCGATGGCCGCCCTCACGCTCGACCACCTGTCCGGCGGGCGGTTCGTGCTGGGGCTCGGCGTGTCCGGGCCCCAGGTGGTGGAGGGCTGGTACGGGCAGCCCTACCCCAAGCCGCTGGCCCGGACCCGCGAGTTCGTCGCCGTGGTGCGCCAGGTGCTCGCCCGTGAGGCGCCGGTGACGTTCGACGGCGAGTTCTACCGCCTGCCCCTGCCGGCGGACCAGGGCATGGGCCTCGGCAAGTCGCTGCGCTCGACGGTGCACCCGCTGCGCGCCGACCTGCCCATCCACCTCGCGGCGGAGGGCCCCCGCAACATCGCGCTCACCGCGGAGATCGCCGACGGCTGGCTGCCGCTGTTCTACGCCCCGCGGCTCGACGGCGAGTTCCGCCAGCTGCTCGACGACGGCTTCGGGCACCGCACCGCCGGCTCCAGTCCCCGCGAGCGCTTCGAGGTGACGGCGACCGTGCCGGCGGTGCTCGGTGCTGACGTCGAGCAGGCGGCCGACGCCGTGCGGCCCTTCATCGCGCTGTACGCGGGCGGCATGGGCGCACGCGGCGCCAACTACCACCGGGACGCGCTGGCACGGCTCGGGTACGCCGAGGCGCTCGACGAGATCGCGGCGCACTTCCTCGCCGGAGACCGCGCCCGTGCCGCCGCTGCGGTGCCGACGGAGCTGGTGCGGGACGTCGCGCTGGTGGGCACCGCGGACGACCTGCGCGACCAGCTCGGGGCCTGGCAGCAGACCGCGGTGACGACGATGCTGCTGCAGACCGATCCACGAGACCTTCCGTGGGTCGCCGAGGCTCTCGGGGCGACGGCGGGCGCCGCTGTCGACGACTCCCGGGACGCGTAGCGCGGCTCGGGGCGACCCGGCTCCCCTCAGCGCGGCTCCGCCGCGTCGTCGAACGCGTCGTCGTCGGGCCACCACAGCGCGCGGCGCAGCGCGACCCGCGTACCGTCCGCGACCAGCGGGGTGCCCTCGGCGCGCAGCCGGTCGAGCGCCTCGGTGGCGTGCCGGGCGGGCGGCGACCCGGCGGCGTTGACGACGCGCCACCACGGCACTCCCCCGCCCGCGTGCGCGAGCACCTGACCGACCTGCCGGGGGCCGCCGCGGCCCAACCGGTCCCGCAGCACCTCGGCCACGCTGCCGTAGGTGACCGCCCGGCCCGCCGGCACGGCGGCGACCAGGTCGAGCACCTGCTCGAGGTAGTCGTCGTCCATCGCTCAGGCCCGCTGCACCAGCACCAGCGCCCGGTCGTCGTCCTCCTGGCGGCGCGCCGCCGCGAGCACCGCATCGGCCCCGCCACGTCCCGTGGACACCAGCTGCTCCAGGACGCCGAGCAGCCGGTCGATGCCTTGGTCCAGGTCGCCGCCGCGGGTCTCCACCAGGCCGTCCGTGTACAGCAGCAGCGCGTCACCGGGCTGCAGGGTGCCGGTGCGGGCCTGGCACCGGAAGTCCGGCGTCACACCGAGGACCGGTGCACCGACGGTGTCGACCACGCTGACCCGCCCTGACCCGGCGTGCAGCTGCACCGGGGGCAGGTGGCCGGCGGTGGCCACCTGGTAGGCCCCGGTGCGCAGGTCCAGCGCCAGGTGGGCAGCGGTGGCGAACCCGTCGTCCCAGCCCTGCCCCAGCAGGTAGGAGTTCGCCGCGGGCAGGAAGTCGGCCGGCGCCATCGCGCCGAGCAGCCCGGCCAGTGCGCCCGACAGCTGCAGCGACCGCACCCCGACGGCCTGACCCTTGCCCGAGACGTCGACCAGCACCACCTCGAGGACGTCGTCGGCGGGCGCCCGGGCGACGACGAAGTCCCCGGAGAACGCGTCCTGGTGGGCCGACCGCACCACGGCGTCGACCCGCCAGCCGGCCGGCAGCGGCGGGATGTGGCCGTTCGCCTCGAGCCGGTCCCGCAGGTCGACCAGCATCAGGCCGCTCGGCGCCCCCTGCAGACCGAGCCGCTCGCGGCTGCGCCCGAAGATCAGCACCGCACCCACCGCCGCGGCGAGCACCACGATCGTCCCCGGCGTCATCGTCCCCGACCCCATCGCCCACAGGGTCAGGGCCAGCACGCTGACCAGGGCGGCGATCACCACCAGGGCGAGCCAGCGCAGCACGAACACGGCGACCAGCAGCAGGAGCAGGAAGGCCGAGGGCGCCACCCACTCCGGTCGGTCCCACATGCCGAGGGCCAGCAGCACCGCGAGCGCCGCCAGCACCACCCCGGGGACGGCCTGCGGCCGCCGCGCCCACCGACCGAGGCTGTGCTCCAGCCCACCGGCTCCGCCGGAGGCGGCCCGGCCGCGCGCGGCTCGGCCGGAGACGCGAGCGGCCGGCCCACCCGGCACGTCGGCGCCGGCGCGCCGGTCGGGGCTGCTCGTCATGCGCGAAGGCTAACCGGGCGCACCGACGGTGGCCCGACGATCCGCCGGTCGACCAGCAAAGACGGAGCCGCGGCACCGGGGCGCCCGGCAGCATGGGCACCATGACGACGCTGCCCGACGGCTACAGGACGATCGAGATCGGCGAGGACCGCCAGGAGGAGTTCCAGGCGGTGGACCGGTTGGCCTTCGCCTGGCCCCCCGACCCCGACGTCGACGCCGAGGTGCCGTTCACCGTTCCCTTCGACCGCGCGATGGCGGTGGAGGGGCCGGGCGGCCGGCTCGCGGCCGTGCACGGCTCGTACCCCTTCACGCTGCCGGTGCCGGGCGGCGTGGTGCCCTGCGCGGGCCTGACGTGGGTCGGGGTACGTCCCGACGAGCGCAGGCGGGGACTGCTCACGTCGATGATCGCCACCCACGTCGAGAGGTCCCTGGCCCGCCGCGAGCCCGTGTCGGCGCTCTTCGCGGCCGAGCAGGGCATCTACGGCCGGTTCGGCTACGGCTGTGCGGCGGACGCGGTCCGGCTGACCCTGCCCCGCCGGGCCGCGCTGCGTCCCGTCCCCGGATCGGACGCCCTGACGGTCGAGCTCGCGACGGCGGACGCCGACCTGCACGAGGACCTCGTCGACCGGCTGCACGTCGCGGCAGGCGCCGGCAGGCCGGGCTGGGTGGCGCGCACCACGCCCGCCCTGCGCCGGCGCATCCTGGTCGACCCGCCGCAGTGGCGCGCCGGGGGCGAGCCGATGCAGCTGGCGACCGTGCGGGGGTCCGGCGGGGGACCGCGCGCCTTCGCGCTGCTGCGCCGGACATCCCGGTGGACCGAGGCGGGACCCGAGTTCCCGGTGGACGTGCTCGCCGCCGTCGCGCTGGACGCACCGGCGACGCACCGGCTGTGGTCGTTCCTCCTGGACCTGGACCTCACCTCGACCGTCAGCACGCCGAAGCTGGCCCTCGACGACCCTCTGCTCTCGCTGCTCGTCGACCAGCGGCCCGGGCGCCCTCGGCTGGAGGACAACCTGTGGGTGCGGCTCCTCGACCTGCCTGCCGCGCTGGCCGGACGCCGCTACCTGTCGCCCCTCGACACCGTCCTCGAGGTGACCGACGCCCTGGTCCCCGCGAACGCGGGCAGGTGGCGGCTGCGGTCGCACAGCCCCGACGACCAGGGGACGTGGGCGCTCGCCGTCGAGCGCACCGACCAGGACGCGCAGCTGCGGGTCGACGTCCGTGAGCTGGGCGCCGCCTACCTCGGCGGCAGGTCGCTGGCCGGCCTGGTCACCGCCGGGCTGGTCGAGGAGCGCACGCCCGGTGCCGGCGCGCGCGCCGCCGCGGCGTTCGGGTGGCCGGTCGCGCCGTTGTGCAGCTGGACCTTCTGAGCGGCGGTCAGTCGCGGTCGCGCTCGTACTGCGCGAGCTGGTCGATGCGGCGCTGGTGGCGCGGGTCGTGCGAGAACGGCTCGTCGACGAACACCGTGACCAGCGCGAGGGCGTCGTCCACGGAGTGCTGACGGGCACCGATCGCGACCACGTTGGCGTCGTTGTGCTGCCGCGCCAGGCGGGCGGTGTCGTCGTTCCAGGCCAGGGCCGCGCGGACGCCCGTCACCTTGTTGGCGGCGATCTGCTCACCGTTGCCCGAGCCGCCGATCACCACGCCGAGCGAACCGGGGTCGGCGACGACGGCCTCACCGGCGTCGAAGCAGAACGACGGGTAGTCGTCCTGCGGGTCGTACGTGTGCGCGCCGTGGTCCACGACCTCGTGGCCGGCCGCGCTCAGGTGCTCGACGACCGCGTTCTTCAGCTCGAAGCCGGCGTGGTCGGAGGCGACGTGGATGCGCATGGCGTCATCCTGCCAGCCCGGTGCGCCGCCCGACCGACCGCGTCCGCCGTCCCGTCGGTGCCGGTCCGTAGGCTGGCGCCCATGACCCGTAGCGGCATCGACGTCACCGCCCTCGACCCGGCCACCCGTCCCGCGGACGACCTGTTCGCCCACGTGAACGGACTCTGGATCGCCTCCCACACCATCCCGGCCGACCGGGCGTCCGACGGCGTGCTGCGCGCGCTGCGCGACCGCTCCGAGGAGCAGGTCCGCGACATCATCACCGAGCTGGGCGAGCAGGTCGCCGCCGGGCAGCAGCAGGACGAGGACGCCGCGAAGGTCGGCGCCGCCTTCGCCAGCTTCATGGACACGGAGGCGATCGAGGCCGCCGGGCTGGCCCCGCTGCGCACCGACCTGGCGCTGATCGAGCAGGCGAGCACGCAGGCGGAGCTGACCGGCGCGCTCGGCGCCCTGCAGCGCACCGGCGCGGGCGGCGCGGTGGCGTTCTTCGTCGACAACGACGCTAGGAACCCCGACCGCTACGTCGTGCACCTGACGCAGTCCGGGCTCGGCCTGCCGGACGAGGCGTACTACCGCGACCCCCAGTACGCCACCTTCCTCGAGGCGTACCGCCCGCACGTCGCCCGCATGCTGCTGCTCGGCGGCGTCGCCTCCGACCAGGCGGACGCGGACGAGCGCGCCGGCCGGGTGGTCGCTCTCGAGATGGCGCTCGCCGCGCACCACTGGGACGTCGTCAAGGACCGTGACGCGGAGCTGACCTACAACGCGACGACGCTCGCCGACCTCGCCGACGAGGCTCCCGAGTTCGACTGGCACGCCTGGGCGCGCGCGCTCGGGGCGCCGGAGGGCTCGATGGACGACCTGGTGATCCGGGAGCCGGACTTCGCCCGCGGTTTCGCCGGGCTGTGGGACACGGAGCCGCTGGCGGACTGGAAGGACTGGATGGCGTTCCACGCGGTCAGCGGCCGCGCCGCCTTCCTCACCGACGAGCTGAGCCAGGCGAACTTCGACTTCTACGGCCGCACCCTGACCGGCGCCCAGGAGCAGCGCGAGCGCTGGAAGCGCGGCGTCTCGTTCGTCGAGGGCGTGCTGGGCGAGGCCGTCGGCAAGCAGTACGTCGCCCGGCACTTCCCGCCCGAGCACAAGGCGCGGATGGACGCCCTGGTGGGCCACCTGGTCGAGGCGTACCGGGAGTCCATCTCGGGCCTGGAGTGGATGGGGGCGGAGACCCGCGCGAAGGCGCTGGCCAAGCTCGACGCGTTCACCCCGAAGATCGGCTACCCGGTGCGGTGGCGGGACTACTCGGACCTGGTGGTGCGCGCGGACGACCTGGTCGGCAACGTCCGCCGGGCGTCCGCCTTCGAGCAGGACTGGGAGCTGGCCAAGATCGGCAAGCCGATCGACCGCGACGAGTGGTTCATGACGCCGCAGACGGTCAACGCCTACTACAACCCCGGGATGAACGAGATCGTCTTCCCCGCCGCCATCCTGCAGCCGCCGTTCTTCGACGCGGACGCGGACGACGCGGTGAACTACGGCGGCATCGGCGCGGTGATCGGCCACGAGATCGGGCACGGGTTCGACGACCAGGGCAGCAAGTACGACGGCACCGGCCGGCTCGCCGACTGGTGGGCCGCCGAGGACCGCGCCGAGTTCGAGGCCCGCACCAAGGCCCTGGTCGACCAGTACGACGGGTACTCCCCCGCCCAGCTGGACGGCAGCCACCACGTCAACGGCGCCCTGACGATCGGCGAGAACATCGGCGACCTCGGCGGCATGGCGATCGCGCTGAAGGCGTACCGGATCGCGCTCGGTCGGCCGCTGGAGGAGTCGCCGGTCATCGACGGGCTCACCGGCGTGCAGCGGGTGCTGATCGGCTGGGCGCAGGCGTGGCGGTCCAAGGGCCGCGACGCCGAGGTGATCCGGCGCCTGGCCGTCGACCCGCACAGCCCCGAGCAGTTCCGCTGCAACGGCGTCGTCCGCAACCTCGACGCGTTCTACGAGGCGTTCGACGTCCAGCCGGGCGACGGCCTGTACCTGCCGCCTGAGGAGCGCGTCAGCATCTGGTGACGGGACCTGGTGACGGGCGGGGCCGGTCCGCGGACTAGCCCTTGCCCTTGCCCTTCCCCTTGCCGCCCGTCGGACCGGACCCGCTCGTCACGTTGGACGCGGTGGTCGCGGACGGCGCGGGGGTCGCGGACGGTGCGGTGCCCTGCGGGAGGAGCGTGAGGGACTCGCGTGCCAGCCGGAAGCCGACGCCCCGCGCGTCGGTGCACGTGACCCCGTCCGTCGCGCTGGTGCACGTCCGTCCGCCGAGCGTGCTCGAGCTCCCGTACGGCAGCGCCGGGACGTCCGCGCCCGCGGGTCCCGGGGCGGGCCCCGTCTCGCAGGGTGTGGTGACACCGTGGGCGTCGAGCACCACCGTGTGCCCGACGGTGCCGGTGCACCCGGCGACCGGCGGCACGGTGAAGGTCGCGTTGGCTATGGTGCACGTCGCGGAGTCGGCGGTCAGCGTGCAGGCGATGTTGCCGCTCGGCAGCCGGAAGTGGGCCGGGCCCGACGACGCCGAGCCGCTGGGGGCAGCCGAGGCCGAACCGCCCACCGAGCTGCCCGTGGTGGCAGCGGTGCCGGTCCGGGTCCCCCGGTTGACCCCCGTGACCACCAGGGCGATGACCAGGGCACCGACCAGCACCGCGTCCACGGCCACGAGGATGCGGATCAGCCGGTTCTGGTCCGGACGCCCGGCGCTCACTGCACGCACCTGGTCCGGGTACGGACGCTCCTGGTCCGGGCACCGACGGGCGTCTTCTCGGCACGAGCGGGCACACGGGCTCCGATCTGTCGCAATTGGCCTGACTCGGCTCGAGTCTGCCTGCCCGCAGGGGCCCGGCGCACCTCGGCACGGCCCGCGGGCCGTGTGCACGGGTCGCGTGCCATGATCGTCGGCGGCCGCCACCCGCGGCCTCCGCGCCGGCCCGATCGGTCGGCACATCCCGCAGGAGTCGCACGTGCCCGGACAGAACCTGACCCGTGACGAGGCGCGCCAGCGCGCCTCCCTCGTCCAGACCGCCAGCTACGAGGTGGCTCTCGACCTGACCACGGGCCCGAGCACGTTCCTGTCCCGCAGCACGGTGCGGTTCACGGCCACCGAGGGTGCGTCGACCTTCATCGACCTGATCGCGCCGACGGTGCGCGAGGTGGTGCTCAACGGCCGCGGCCTCGATCCGGCCGACGTGGTGGCGGACTCGCGGATCCGGCTGGACGGGCTGGCGGCCGAGAACGAGCTGGTGGTCGTGGCGGACTGCGCCTACATGAACACCGGTGAGGGCCTCCACCGGTTCGTCGACCCGGTGGACGACGAGATCTACCTGTACAGCCAGTTCGAGGTGGCCGACAGCCGGCGGGTGTTCGCGGTGTTCGAGCAGCCGGACCTCAAGGCGACGTTCACGTTCACCGTCACGGCGCCGGCGCACTGGACCGTCGTCTCCAACGGGCCCGCGGTCGGCCAGCCGGTACGCATCGAGGGCGGCGTGAACCGCAACGGCGGCACCGACCACGGCATCGCGGTGTGGCAGTTCGAGACGACACCGCGCATCTCGTCGTACATCACGGCGGTCGTGGCCGGCCCGTACCACGGTGAGCACCGCGAGCTGACCAGCATCGACGGGCGCACCATCCCGCTCGGGGTCTACTGCCGCGCCTCGCTGGCCGAGCACCTGGACACCGACAACATCGTCGACATCACGCGTGCCGGGTTCGCGTTCTACGAGAAGACGTTCGGCACGCCGTACCCGTTCGCCAAGTATGACCAGCTCTTCGTGCCCGAGTTCAACGCCGGGGCGATGGAGAACGCCGGCTGCGTCACCTTCGTCGAGACCTACGTGTTCCGCTCCAAGGTGCCGGACGCGACCGTCGAGCGCCGCGCCGTGACGATCCTGCACGAGCTGGCCCACATGTGGTTCGGCGACCTCGTCACCATGCAGTGGTGGGACGACCTGTGGCTGAACGAGTCGTTCGCCGAGTTCCAGTCCACCCGCGCGACCGCCACCGTCACGCCGTGGACCAGCGCCTGGACCACCTTCTCCTCGTTGGAGAAGAGCTGGGCGTACCGGCAGGACCAGCTGCCGTCCACGCACCCGATCGCCGCGGACATCCGTGACCTCGAGGACGTCGAGGTGAACTTCGACGGCATCACGTACGCCAAGGGCGCGAGCGTGCTGCGCCAGCTGGTGGCCTGGGTGGGCGAGGAGGAGTTCGACGCCGGTGTACGGGCCTACTTCGCGAAGCACGCCTACGGCAACACCCGGCTGCGCGACCTGCTGAGCGAGCTGGAGGTCACCAGCGGCCGGGACCTGAGCGCCTGGTCACGGCTGTGGCTGGAGCAGGCCGGGGTCACGCTGGTGCGGCCGGCGATCGAGGTGGACGACGACGGGGTAATCACCTCGTTCGAGGTGCTCCAGGAGGTGCCGGACACCCACCCGGTGCAGCGTCCCCACCGCCTGGCGGTCGGCGGCTACGACCTCGACCCGTCCGGCCGTCTGGTGCGCACCACCCGGATCGAGCTCGACGTCGACGGCCCGAGCACCCCGGTCCCCGAGCTGGTCGGCACGCACCGCCCCGACCTGCTGCTGGTGAACGACGACGACCTCGCCTACGCCAAGACGCGTCTGGACCCCGTGTCGCTCGCCTTCGCCACGGACCACCTCGCCGCGTTCGACGCCTCGCTGCCGCGCACGCTCGTCTGGGCGGCAGCCTGGGACGCGACCCGCGACGGCGAGCCGCCAGCACGCGCCTACGTCGAGCTGGTGCTCGGCAACATCGCCCACGAGACGGACTCGTCCGTGGTGCTGGTGCTGCTGCGTCAGCTGACCACGGCGCTCGACCTGTACGTCGCCCCGGAGCACCGCGACGCGACGGCGGCCGCTGCGGCCGACCGGCTGCTCGAGCTCGCGCGCGCCGCCGCCGCCGGCTCCGACCTGCAGCTGCAGCTGGTCAAGGCGTTCGCGGCCCGCGCCGTCACGGAGCCGCAGCTGAGCCTGGTGACGGATCTGCTCGACGGCCGGCTGCACCTGCCGGGCCTGTCGGTGGACACCGACCTGCGCTGGGAGCTGCTCAGCTCGCTCGTCACCGGTGGGCGTGCCGGCGAGCCCGACATCGCCGCGCAGCTGGCCGCCGACCCGACGGCCACGGGGCAGCGCGCCGCCGCGGCGGCCCGGTCGGCGGTGCCGACCGCCGAGGCGAAGGAGACCGCCTGGGCATCGGTCGTCGACCGTGACGACCTGCCGAACGCCGTGCAGGCCGCCACGATCGCCGGCTTCGGCCGGGTGCACGACGTGGACCTGCTGGTGCCGTTCGTCGACCGCTACTTCGAGGCGATCGAGGAGGTGTGGCGCACGCGGACCAACGAGATCGCGCAGACGATCGTGTTCGGCCTCTACCCGGTGGAGCTCGTCGGCCACGCGCACGTCGACCTGCTGGCCCGCACCGACGCCTGGCTCGGCGCCCACCCGGACGCCGCCCCGGCGCTCCGCCGGATCGTGTCGGAGAACCGCGACGGCGTGCGCCGCGCCCTGGCGGCGCAGGAGGCGGACCGCCGCAGCTGACGCCCAGCGCCCGTGGCCGTCCCGCCGTCCGCGGTGGGCCGGCCACGGGCCGAGCTCGTCCGTGGCCGGTCAGCGGCCGCTCACTGGCCGCTCAGTGGTCGTTCATCACGGCGGCGAGCGAGAGCAGGCGCTGGTTGTCGAACAGATCGTCGACCAGCACGACGGCCCCGGAGCTGTCCGTCAGCGGGATCTTCCAGTTCGGGTACTCCGTGTCGGTGCCCGGCTGGTTCTGCGCCCGCCGCTCCCCGACCGCGTCCGCCAGGGACACCCCGATCAGCGCCGCCGGCGTGGCCAGCACCCAGCGGTGCAGGGCCTCGACGATCTCCCGCTCGGACGGGTCGTCGCCCAGCATGCCGCGCTGCCGGAGGGCGGTCAGCATCCGGTTGCGCTCCGCCTCGGCCTCGGCGCGGACCTGCTCCACCGGCGCCGTCAGCAGGCCCAGCCGGTTGCGCAGCGTCACGTGCTCGCCCGCGAGGTAGCCGGCGGTGGGCGGGAGGTCGTGGGTGGTCACCGTGGCCAGCGCCAGCCGGCGGTAGTGCTCCGGGGGCACCGGGTTGCCGTGCATGTCCTGCTCGAACCACAGCACCGAGGTGCCGAGGATCCCGCGCTCGGACAGGTAGTCGCGGACCCACGGCTCCACCGTGCCGAGGTCCTCACCGATCACGAGCGCGCCGGCGCGGTGCGCCTCGAGCGCCAGGATGCCGACCAGCGCCTCGTGGTCGTAGCGGACGTACGCGCCCTCCGCGGCCGACATGCCGGTGGGCACCCACCACAGCCGGAACAGGCCGATCACGTGGTCGATCCGCAGCGCCCCGGCGTGCCGGAGGATGGTGCGCAGCATGTCGCGGTAGGGCCGGTAGGCCGCACGGGCCAGGGCGTCCGGCCGCCACGGCGGCTGCGACCAGTCCTGCCCCTGCTGGTTGTACATGTCCGGGGGCGCCCCGACGGTCGCGCCGGACGACAGCACGTCGCCGAGCGCCCAGACGTCCGCCCCCTCCGGGTGCACGCCGACCGCGAGGTCGTGCATCACACCGATCGCCATCCCGCCGGACCGGGCGGCGCGGTGGGCCTCCGCCAGCTGGGTGTCGGCCACCCACTGCAGCCACTCGTGGAAGACGATCCGCTCGGCGAGCTCGGTCCGCGCCGCCTTCACCAGCTCGGACGACGGGTCGAGCGCCTCGGCCGGCCACCGCGGCTGGTCGGCGTACCGCTCGCACAGCGCGCACCACAGCGCGAACGTCTCGAGGCCTGCGCCCTGCTCCGCGACGAAGTCGTCGAACGCCTCCTGCCGGGCGGCGGACCGCGGCGCGGCGAACACCACCTCGAGAGCGGCCTTCTTCGCGGTCCAGGCCGCGTCCCGGTCGATCGGGCCCGGATCGGCGTCGAGCGCCAGCACCGGCTCGGCGGCCCACTCGACGAGCGCGCGGTCGGCGGCCGACAGGTAGGCCGTCTCCCGCACGTCCTCGACGCGGATGTACACCGGGTTGATGAAGCGCCGGGAGGTCGGCAGGTACGGGCTCGGTGTCATGTGCCCGGCCGGCTCGGCGGCGTGCAGCGGGTTGACCAGGACGAAGTCGGCACCGCACCGCTTCGCCGCGAGCCAGCCGATCTCCGCCAGGTCGCCGAGGTCGCCGATGCCCCACGACGCCGCCGAGCGCACGGAGTACAGCTGCGCCATGTAGCCCCAGGTGTGCCGACCGGCCAGTGCGGCGGGCGGCTCCAGGCGGTCCGGGGTGACCACCACGGCGCAGTGCGCACCCGCGCTCGGTCCCTCGGCGTGCAGCTCGTGCCAGCCCAGCGGGAGGTCGGCGGGCAGGGTGAACGTCGCCCGTCCGACGCGCCGACCGTCCACCACCCGCGGCTCGACGTAGACGTCGACCTGGGTCAGCTCGAGCCGGCCCCCGCCGGCCTCCTCGTCCAGCGCCAGCCAGACGCGGACCGGGTCGCCGTCCGTCACGTGCACGGGCACGTGCGCCTGGCGCCCGCTGCGGGTGACCACGACGGGCGGCACCACGCGGCGCCACGGCATGTCCTCGACGTGCGCGACGGCGAGCGCCACCCGCTCCGGCGAGGACGCGTCGACGCCCAGGGCCGCGAGCACACCGCGGAGGGTCGCCTCGGAGGCCCAGTGGTGCAGCCCGTCGTGCCCGCGGTAGTCGGGGACCACCCCGTAGGCCGCCGCGAGGCGCAGCAGCGGCTCGGCTGGGCGGTCGGTCTCGTCTGGCACGGCACCGATCCTGCCAGAGCCGGTGCGGCGCGACCCGGCCACACGCGGCGCCCGTCCCGGCCTGCGTAGCCTGTCGGGTCATGGCCTCCTCGATCCGCCTGCGCTACCCGGCCGCCCGCGTGGACGACGTCGTCGACCTGCTGCACGGGCGGCCGGTGGCGGACCCGTACCGCTGGCTGGAGGACCCGAACGACGCGGCGACGCGGGAGTGGTCGGCCGCGCAGGACGCCGTGTACGCCGCCTACCGCACCGAGCTGGTGGAGCGCGCAGCCGGCACGGCCTTCGCCGCCGGCACGCTGGACCAGCGGATGCGGTCCCTGCTGGGTGCGGGCCACGTCGGCACCCCGGTCTGGCGGGGCGACCTGCGGTTCCAGACCCGCCGGGAGCCCGGGGCGGAGCACGCCGTGGTGGTCGTGGCGGAGCCGGCGCCGGACGGCGGCGTCCGCGAGCGCGTGCTGGTGGACCCGATGGCGCTGGACCCGGAGGGCACGACGACGCTGGACGCCTGGCAGCCGTCGACGGACGGACGGCTCCTCGCGTACCAGATCTCGTCCGGCGGCACGGAGGAGAGCGTCCTGTTCGTCCTGGACGTGCAGAGCGGCGAGCTGGTGGACGGCCCCGTCGACCGGGCGCGGTACTCGCCGGTCGCCTGGGTCCCCGACCCGGACGGCGACGCGGCGTTCTACTACGTCCGCCGGCTGGCGCCCGGCCTGGTGCCGGCGGACGAGCGGGCGTTCCACCGGAGGGTGTGGCTGCACCGCGTCGGCACGGACGCCGACCAGGACGTCGAGGTGTTCGGGGCCGGCCTGGAACCGACCAACTACTACGGCGTGTCGGTGTCCCGCGACGGACGGTGGCTGCTGGTCTCCGCGTCGGCGGGCACGGCTCCGCGCACCGACGTCTGGATCGCCGACCTGTCGGCTGGCCCGGTGCCGGAGCTGCGGGAGGTGGCCGTCGGGCACGACGCGCAGGTCGGCGCCTGGGTGGGCCGGGACGGTCTGCTCTACGTCCTGACGGACCTGGACGCCCCGCGCGGCCGCCTGGCCGTGACACGACCGGAGGACCCCGGCGTCGGCACGTGGCGGACGCTCCTCGCGCAGGACGACGAGGCGGTGCTCGAGGACGTCGCGCTGCTCGACGGAGGCGGCGACCAGACGGTGCCGACCGCCCTGCTCGCGTCGTGGCGGCGCCACGCCGTCTCCGAGGTCAGCCGGCACGACCCGGTGACCGGCGCCCGGCTCGGTGAGGTCCCGCTGCCGGGGCTCGGGTCGGTGTCCGGGCTCGTCGCCCGGCGCGACGGCGGCCCCGAGATCTGGTTCTCCTACACCGACCACACCACGGTGCCGAGCGTGCAGGTGTACGACGGCCGCACCGGTGCCACGAGCCTGTGGGCCGCCCCACCGGGCACTCCCCCGGACCTGCCGGCGGTGCACGTCGGACGCCTCGAGGTGCCCAGCCGGGACGGCACGGTGGTGCGCGCCTTCGTCGTGACCCGCGCCGACGCGGTCGACGAGGCGGGCCGGCCCCGCACGCCCGCGCCGACCGTCCTGTACGGGTACGGCGGCTTCCAGGTCAGCCTCGACCCGGCGTACTCGGCCACCACTCTGGCGTGGGTCGAGGCCGGCGGCACCTACGTCGTCGCCAACCTGCGCGGCGGCGGTGAGGAGGGCGAGGACTGGCACCGCGCCGGCATGCGGCAGCACAAGCAGAACGTGTTCGACGACTTCCACGCCGTGGCGGAGCACCTGGTCGCGACGGGCTGGACGACGGCCGCACAGCTGGCGTGCTGGGGCGGCTCCAACGGCGGCCTCCTCGTCGGCGCCGCGGTCACCCAACGGCCCGACCTGTTCGCCGCGGCCGTGTGCTCGGCGCCGCTGCTCGACATGGTGCGGTACCAGCTGTTCGGGCTCGGCCGCACGTGGACCGAGGAGTACGGGGACGCGGAGGTGCCGGAGGAGCTCGACTGGCTGCTCGGGTACTCCCCCTACCACCGCGTGGTCCCAGGTACCCGCTACCCGGCCACCCTCTTCACCGTCTTCGAAGGAGACAGCCGCGTGGACCCGTTGCACGCCCGCAAGCTCGCCGCCGCCCTGCAGGCTGCGACCAGCGCCGCGCCCGACGAGGCGCCGGTGCTGGTCCGCCGCGAGACGGGCGTGGGGCACGGCGGCAGGTCGCTGTCGCGCAGCATCGGACTGACCACGGAAGAGCTGCAGTTCGTCGCGGACCGGACGGGGCTGCTCGCATGAGCCCGCTCGTCGAGCGCCTGGCGACCGGCCCCTGGCTCGCGGCCGCCACCCCGGCACCGCACCCGAGCCAGAGCACCGAGCCCGCGCTGCTGCCGACCAACCCGACCTCGGCACGCAGCTGGTGGCACTGGTTCACCGGCGTCCCCCTGCGGATCCTGCTGATCCTGGTGATCTCCGGCGTGGTGCTCGTGGTCCTGCGCGTGCTGATCAACACGCTGACCGACCACATCGCCAAGGGCATCCCCACGCTGCGGTCGCTCGGCGAGTCGGAACGGGCCGCCGCGCTGCTCGGCACCAACCCGGTCGCGGGAGCCCGGCGCGCGCAGCGCGCGCGCACCATCGGCTCGGTGCTGCGCTCCACGGCCGGGCTCGTCGTCGGCGCCATGGCGGTGTTCCTGGTGCTGGACGCGCTCGGCGTGAACCTCGCACCCTTCATCGCCTCGGCGGGGATCGTCGGCGTGGCGGTCGGCTTCGGTGCGCAGAGCCTGGTGAAGGACACGCTGACGGGGCTGTTCATGCTGGTCGAGGACCAGTACGGCGTCGGCGACGTGGTCGACGTCGGCCCGGCGACCGGGACCGTCGAGGCGGTCGGGCTGCGCGTGACGCGGCTGCGCGATGCCGAGGGCACGCTCTGGTACGTCCCGAACGGCTCGATGGTCCGCGTGGGCAACAAGACGCAGGGCTGGGCCACCGCCACGGTGGAGATCGACGTCGACTACTTCCAGGACCTGGACCAGGTCCGCTCGCTGCTGCAGCAGGCCGCCGCACAGGTGGTCGCCGATCCCCACGTCCGGGACTGGGTGGAGGGCGAGCCCTCCGTGCGCGGGATCGAGCGGCTCAGCGCCGACGCGGTCACCCTCCAGCTGACGGTGCGCACCGCGCCCGCCCGCCAGTGGGAGGTCGCCCGGCGGCTGCGACGCGCGGCACGCGACGTGCTGCAGCGGAACGACGTGCCGCTCGGTGGTCAGCGCGACGCGATGGCCGCACGGCTCGCGGCGCGGAACGCGGCCACCGGGCCCGGAGCCACGGACCCGGCAGGCGACGCGGGCAACCCCTCCGCCGCGGCCGACCGGCAGCCGTCACCCGCCGGGGCGGACGCCGACGCGACGGCCCGGGACCCGCACCGCACGCCGGTGGAGGAAGCCGTCGAACCGCACCCGACCGGGTCGACGTCAGACGCCGCCCAGCAGCCGCCGGAGGGCCCGACGCGCTGAGCGGACGGGCCGCGTCAGCGCAGGCTGTCCAGCTCCGCGGCGAGCGAGTCCGCCTCGGGGCCGACGATCACCTGGACCACCTTGCCGGACCGCACGACGCCGAACGCCCCGCTGGCCCGCAGACCGGCCTCGTCCACCTGCTGGGTGTCCGTGACCTCGACACGCAGCCGGGTGATGCACGGCTCCAGGTCCACCACGTTGGCGCTGCCACCGAGTGCCGCCAGGATCTGCTCCGCCTTGCTCATCGGTCTCCCTCAGTCGCTCCGCCGCATCCGTCACGGCGAGGGCCGGCGTCGGACCAGCGTATCGCCGCACGTGCGAGCGGTCCCTGTCGTCATGGGTCGTGACGGGTCGTGTGAGGATGGCGCGGTGCGGTCCGACTCCTTCTACACCGCCGTCGGCGGGCACCAGACGTTCGTGCGGCTGGTCGACGCCTTCTACGCGGGGGTGGCCGACGACCCGGTGCTCCGGCCGATGTACCCCGAGGACGACCTGGGGCCCGCCGCACAGCGTCTGACGATGTTCCTGGAGCAGTACTGGGGCGGCCCCACGACGTACTCCGAGACGCGGGGCCACCCGCGGCTGCGGATGCGGCACGCCGAGTTCCGGGTGGACCCGGAGGCTCGCGACCGGTGGCTGGGGCACATGCGGGCGGCGCTCGACACCCTGGACCTGGCACCGCTGCACAAGGGCGAGCTGTGGGACTACCTGGAGCGGGCCGCCCACTCGCTGCTCAACACCTTCGAGGAGGCACGATGACGGACCGGTCGCGCACGGTGGATCCCGAGCCGGTCGGACCGACCGCGCCGTCCCCGACGGGATCCTCGGTCGACGCCGCCCAGGTGGAGGCGAGCGACGAGGCCGGTGCCGCAGCCCTCGGCACGGTGCTCCGCACGCTCGACCTCGACGCCGGCGACGCCCCAGACACGTTCGTCGGGACGAGCCTGGCGCACCCCAACGGGCGCGTCTTCGGCGGCCAGGTGCTGGCCCAGGCCCTCCTCGCCGCCGGCCGGACCCTCGTCGACGACCCCGACGCGGGCCCGCGGCTGCCGCACTCGCTCCACGGGTACTTCCTGCGGGCGGGCGAGATCGACGTCCCGATCGAGTTCGGGGTCGAGCGCCTGCGTGACGGCCGGTCCTTCAGCGCCCGCCGCACGCACGCGGCCCAGCACGGCGCGCCGATCCTGTCCATGACGGCGTCCTTCCAGCAGGAGCAGCCCGGCATCGACTACGCCGAGCGGATGCCGCACGGGGTGCCCGGTCCGGAGGAGGTGCCGACGGCACTGGATCACCTGGCACGGATCGACCACCCGTTCGCGCGGTTCTGGGCCGACGGTGCGTTCGACGTGCGGCACGTCAACGGCTCGATCTACCTGCGCCCGGACCGGGAGCGCACCGGTCGGCAGCTGGCGTGGGTCAAGGCCCGGGCCGCGGTGCCGGACGACCAGCTGCTGCACCGGGCGCTGCTGGCGTACGCGTGCGACCAGGTGATGCTCGAGCCGGTGCTCCGCCACGCAGGGCTGTCCTGGGCCACGCCGCAGCTGTCCATCGCCTCGCTGGACCACGCGATGTGGTGGCACCGCGACGTGCACGTCGACGAGTGGCTGCTGTACGTGCAGTCCTCCCCCAGCGGTCAGGGCGGGCGGGGGCTCGGCGCAGCGCGGGTGTTCGACCAGGACGGGGCGCTGGTGGCGTCCATCGCCCAGGAGGGCATGGTGCGGGTGCCGCTGGGCTGAGCCCGGGCTCGACGAGCCGCGGCGGCCTCGACGAACGGGGCTGCCTCGGTGGGCGTGGCGGCCTCGGCGGGCGAGGTGGCAGCCGCCAGGTGACACTGCCTGCCATGGTTCGTCTGCGCCGCTCCCGCCTGGACGCCCCGGGCTGGACACGGCGCCGGGCCGGCCGCGGCTTCGTCTACCTCGACGAGGCCGGGCGCCGCATCGACGACCCCGAGGTACGGGCCGCGATCGCCGCCCTCGCCATCCCGCCCGCGTGGCACGACGTGTGGATCTGCCCACGGCCGAACGGTCACGTGCAGGCGACGGGGGTGGACGCCGCGGGGCGCCGCCAGTACCTGTACCACCCGCAGTGGCGCCGCCGGCGCGACCGGCTCAAGCACGACCACGTGCTCGAGGTGGCCCGCCGCCTGCCTGCCGCGCGCCGGGCCGTCCGTGCCGACGTGCGGCTCGACGGGATGCCGAGGCAGAAGGCGCTCGCGCTGGCGTTCCTGCTGCTCGACCTGGCCTACCTGCGCGTCGGCGGCGAGGGCTACGCGGTCACCAACGGCTCGTTCGGGCTCGCGACGCTGCGGCGCGAGCACGTGCGGGTGCATGCCGACGACACCGTGCACCTCACGTTCCCCGCCAAGTCCGGCCAGGTGCGGGACACGCTGGTGGACGACGCCGAGGTGGCGCCGGGCGTCCGCACGCTGGTGCGGCGGCACGACGACAACCCGGAGCTGCTCGCCTGGCGGGACGAGGCCGGCTGGCACGACGTGACGAGCTCTGACGTGGCGGCCTACGTGCGGGAGCGGCTCGGCGGCGAGGCGACGCCCAAGGACTTCCGGACGTGGCACGCGACGGTGCTCGCGGCGCGTGCCCTGGCGGACGCGGGCCCGGCACCCGCGTCCGACCGGGCCCGTCGACGTGCCGTCACCCAGGCCGTACGCGACGTCGCCGCGGAGCTGGGCAACACCCCCGCCGTCTGCCGGGCGTCCTACGTCGACCCGCGGGTGATCGACCTGTGGGAGCGAGGCGAGCACATCGGGCCCGTCCGGACGCAGGCCGCCGCCGAGCGGGCCACCCTGGCGCTGCTCGAGACGTCGCCGTGACTCTGCGCGGCGCGGACCGGGGACGACGGCCGAGACCGACGAGCGGCGGGCCGCCCGGGGTCAGCGCAGGGGTCAGCGGCGCCGGCGGAAGCTGATCGGACCCTCCACGTAGGGCTGCCACGCGACCCGCTCGGCCTCGCTGATGCGCCGCGGGCTGCCCGTCGAGGTGTCCACCAGCACGAGCGTCGCCACCGCACGCGCATACACCGTCGGCTCCGGGGCGTCGTCGCGCACCTCGTAGCAGACGTCGATGCTGGCCCCGCCCAGGTAGCCGAGCCACATCTCGACGATCACCGGACGACGGCGGTACGGCAGCGGGTGCAGGTACTCGATCTCCTGCCTCGCCACGAGCGTCGACACGTCGGCGCCAGGCCCTGCGTCGAGCACCGCCGTCGGCCACTGCACGGCCGGCGCGGCGTCGGCCGCCTGGTCGGACACGGGGTGCCGCCAGAACGCCTGGATCCGCGCCTCCTCGAGGAGCCGCAGCATCGCCACGTTGTTGACGTGCGCGTACGCGTCCATGTCGGCCCAGCGCAGCTGCACGGGCACCTCGAGCCTGGCCATGCGGCACCTCCTTCGTCGGACGCATCCTGCCCTGCCGCCCGTCGCGGCGCCGCCACGTTCGCGGGCGCGCCGGCCCTACCGCGGTCGGTCGGCGCAGCTCCCGCGGTCCGTGAGCGGTGTCAACCAGCTGCCCGGGCCGCCAGCTGACGGCACGTGCGCAGGTCGTCGAGGGCAGCTGCGAGGGGTGCCACCACCAACCGGGCCGCGACGCCCCCGACGGCCTCGCGCAGCCGACGCCCCGCCGCGCGGGCCCGCCGACGGGCGGACACCCGCGCGAGCACCGAACCGAGGCCGGCGACCAGCAGCCCGCAGAGGACGCCGCCGAGCAGCAGCGCGGTGGGCACCGGGAACGGTCCCCACTGCGGCGTCCGCGGTTCCGGGAGCCGGAGGTACCCCATGCCGGCGAGCGCGCCGAGCCAGAGCAGACCGGCCAGCGCCGCGGCGAGCAGCAGCCACTGGACCGCACCGAGGGCGCGGGTCCAGACCGGTACGCGCTCGGGCAGCAGCGGCGTTGCCGCGACCGCGCGGTCCAGCTCGTCGGGGAGGTCGGCGATGCGCAGCTGGTCCCGGCCGGCGAGCACCCAGGCGTCCGGGAGGCCCGCGAGCGCGGCGTCGGTGTAGTCACGGACGGCGGTGGCGGCAGCCGAGCGGGCCGCGGGGCTCGCCGGGGGCAGGGACGTCGTGGTCAGGTCGTCCGCCGTGGAGGCCGTGGCCAGGCGCAGCCGGCGCAGCGGGTCGGGCCGCAGGCGTGCGACCCAGCGCACGGGCGGCCAGCCGGTGCGGGCGCCCATGCGGCGGACGGCCGACCGACGCACCGCCTCGGTCACCACGGGCACGCCGGCCGCGGTCGCCAGCGCGTCGACCAGCCGGTCGGTCGCCGCCGGACGCGACGGCCCGGCCGGCGGTCCGCACGCGGCCAGGACGTGGGCGGCGGCCGAGCGCAGGTCCGCGGTCGAGCGGTCGTTCGCCGCACGGCGACGTGCCGCCGCCTCGTCCAGCAGCCGGCGCAGCGGCTCGATGCCGGCACCCGTCCGCGCCGAGACGGCCACGATCCGGGCCTTGTCCAGCCCGTCCTCCACGGCGAGCCGGTGCAGGTCGGCCTGCACGGCGCGCACCTGGTCGGCGGGCAGCCGGTCGGCCTGGTTCAGCACCAGCACCACGACGGCGGCATGCCCGGCGAGCGGTCGCAGGTAGCCCTCGTGCAGAGCGGCGTCGGCGTACTTCTGCGGGTCGACCACCCACACCAGCAGGTCGGCACGCTGCACCAACCGGTCGGCACGCAGGCGGTGCTCGGTGACCACGGAGTCGTGGTCGGGCAGGTCGAGCAGCACCAGCCCGCCCTGAGACCCCGGGTCCGCCGCCAGCCGGTACCGCCGCTGCACCCCGAGCCAGTCGAGCAGCGTCTGCGCGCCGTCTCCACGGACGGCCGCCATCGCCTCCGCGGTCGTCGGTCGCTGCACCCCCACCGCGGCGAGGTCCGCGCCGGCCAGAGCGTTGAACAGGGACGACTTGCCGGAGCCCGTCGCCCCCGCCAACGCCACGACGGTGTGCTCGGCGGACAGTCCCCCGCGCTCGCGCGCCCTCGCCACGACCTCACGGCACCGGCCGACCAGTGTGTCCGGCAGCCGACCGGCGCCGGCATCCAGCGCGGCGTCCAGCGACTGGAGGCGATCCTGCACGGTCAGGCTCATGCGGGCGCGTCCCGGCCGAGCAGGCGACGCCAGAAACCTCGTCGGGGCCGCGGGGCCGCCTCGTCCACCACCGTCCCGGCACCGCGCAGCGGACGGCTGTCACCGGCGGGACCGGGCGGCACGGGCGACCTGTGCGCGCGCTCCGCGAGGGCGGCCGCGACCACGTCGTCGACCACCTCGCGCAGGGGGCCGCCGTCCGCCTGCATCGCTCCGAGCGCGTCGAGCTGTCCGGTGAACCGGGTCGCCTCGCCGTCGAGCAGCGAGGCGACCCGCACGTCCAGCCGCTCGCGAGCCTCGACCGTGAGCCGGCGCACCGCGTCGTCGCCGAACACCGCCTCGAGCAGCTTCTGCGCCAGCACCGCCGTGCCGCCGGCGATGCCGACCTCCACCCCCGTCAGGCCACCGGTCGAGGCGAACGCGAGGACCATCAGGCTCACCCCGAGGGCGTTGACGCCGAAGGACAGGTACCGCGCGGTGCCGCGCCGACCGGCCCCCTGCTCGCGCACCAGCCCCAGGACGTCCGCCTGCCAGCCGCGTACCTGGCGGTCCACCTCGTCGCGCAGACCGCGAGAGGCGCGCGACAGCTCGAGACCTCCTAGCAGCGCCGCGCCTGCGGGGTCCGCACGCCAAGCGGCGTGGGCGCGGCCCGCCGCCTCGTCGGCGGCATCGAGCAGCACGGCCTGCAGACCGTGCGCGAGGGCCGTCTCCACCCCGGGCGCCACCGCCGGACGGCCGCGGAAGAAGCCGGTCAGCGAGTCACGCAGCCGCCCGACGCCCTGCTCGACCGACCGGAACAGGTCACCCGTCCCGACGAAGTCCTGCCACCGCGCCAGCACCTCCCCGCGCAGCAGTGCACCGTCGGACGTCACGGCCCGCACGTGCGCCGCCGCATCTGCATAGGCGCTGCGCACCCGCTCGCGCAGCCGGGCGTCCGCCTCACGCTGGGCGTCCGCGGCCGCCGCGAGCTCCCGTGCGCGGCCCACCAGGTCGTCCACCACCCCGTCGCGCGTCGCGAGCGCGACGTCGGCCCGCGCGGCCGCATCCGCACCGAGGTCCGTCAGCCAGCGGGAGACCGCGGCGACCGCCGGCTCGGGCAGCAGCCCGTCGACCAGCACCGTCTCCGGCACCACGAACAGCGGGGAGTCGCCTAGCCCCTCGCGCCCCATCATCCGGCGGAGGTCGTCCACCACCGCCTCGGCGCCGCGGTCCACCCGGTCGACGACCAGGGCCGCTCGGGCGCGCCGACGGGCCGCACCGCGCAGCAGCTCCCACGGCACCGCGTCGGCGTAACGGGCAGCGGTGGTGACGAACAGCCAGAGGTCCGCCGCCGCGAGCAGCTCGCCGGCGAGCGCGCGGTTCGCCACGTCGACCGAGTCGATGTCCGGGGCGTCGAGGAGGGCGAGACCCTGGGGCAGCGTGGCGCTGGGGACCAGACGCAGCTCCCGGCCGACACCGGCGGGTGCGGCTGACGACGTCCGGGCCAGCGCGGGCAGCACGCGGTCCGTGCTGAACCACCGGGCGTCCAGCGGATGGTGCACCAGCACCGGCGAGCGCGTGGTCGGTCGGAGCACGCCGGGAGCGGAGACGACCTCGCCGAGCAGCGAGTTGACCAGGGTGGACTTGCCTGCACCCGTCGATCCGCCGACCACCACCAGCAGCGGGGCGCTGTGCGCCCGCAGCCGCGGCAGCAGGTAGTCGTCCAGCTGCGCGATGGCGGCATCGCGCTCGGCGCGGACAGCGTCGACCCCTGAGGTGCGCAGCGGGAGCGGGAGCGCGACCAGCCGGCTGCGCAGCCGTTCCAGCGCGTCGAGCAGCGGTACGTGCACCGCCGCCTCGAGCCGGCCGCTCGCGGCCGGGCGCGGGTACGGCTCCGGCACACTCATCCGGTCAGTGTGCCGGAACCGCCCCGTGCGGGCCCGTCAGTCGCGATGTCGCTCGCCGCGACAGGCACGCCCTCGATCGAGGTGCACCCCGCCGCGCACGCAGGTCATCGGTCAGTCGCGACGCAGCTTGCGGTACGTGACGCGGTGCGGGCGAGCGGCGTCGGCACCGAGCCGAGCGACCTTGTTCTCCTCGTACGAGGCGAAGTTGCCCTCGAACCAGTACCAGCGCGACGGGTCCTCCTCGGTGCCCTCGTAGGCCAGGATGTGCGTCGCCACCCGATCGAGGAACCACCGGTCGTGCGAGACGACGACCGCGCAGCCCGGGAACTCCAGCAGGGCGTTCTCCAGCGAACCGAGCGTCTCGACGTCCAGGTCGTTGGTCGGCTCGTCGAGCAGCAGCAGGTTGCCGCCCTGCTTGAGCGTCAGCGCCAGGTTCAGTCGGTTGCGCTCACCACCGGACAGCACGCCGGCCGGCTTCTGCTGGTCGGGACCCTTGAACCCGAACGCGGCGACGTAGGCGCGGGACGGCATCTCGACCTGGCCGACCTTGATGAAGTCGAGCCCGTCGGAGACGACCTCCCACAGCGTCTTGGCGGGGTCGATGCCGCCACGGCCCTGGTCGACGTAGCTGACGGAGACCGTCTCGCCCACCTTCAACGTGCCGGCGTCCAGCGGCTCGAGGCCCACGATCGTCTTGAACAACGTCGTCTTGCCGACACCGTTCGGGCCGATCACGCCGACGATGCCGTTGCGCGGCAGCGTGAAGCTCAGGTCGTCGATCAGCACCCGGTCGCCGAAGCCCTTGCGCAGGTCGCTCGCCTCGATGACCACCGAGCCCAGCCGCGGGCCCGGCGGGATCTGGATCTCCTCGAAGTCGAGCTTGCGGGTGCGGTCGGCCTCGGCCGCCATCTCCTCGTAGCGGGCCAGCCGCGCCTTGCTCTTGGTCTGCCGGCCCTTGGCGTTCATCCGGACCCACTCGAGCTCGTCCTTCAGCCGCTTGGCGAGCTTGGCGTCGCGCTTGCCCTGAACCTGCAGGCGCTCCTGCTTCTTCTCCAGGTAGGTGGAGTAGTTGCCCTCGTACGGGTAGAGCCGACCGCGGTCGACCTCGCAGATCCACTCCGCGACGTGGTCGAGGAAGTACCGGTCGTGGGTCACGGCGAGGACGGCGCCGTGGTAGCTGGCGAGGTGCTGCTCGAGCCACAGCACGGACTCGGCGTCCAGGTGGTTGGTCGGCTCGTCCAGCAGCAGCAGGTCCGGCTTCTCGAGCAGGAGCTTGCACAGGGCGACGCGGCGACGCTCACCGCCGGAGAGCACCTTGACGTCCGCGTCCGGCGGCGGGCAGCGCAGCGCGTCCATCGCCTGCTCGAGCTGGGCGTCCAGGTCCCACGCGTCGGCGGCGTCGATCGCCTCCTGCAGGTGGCCCATCTCGGCCAGCAGGGCGTCGAAGTCGGCGTCGGGGTCCGCCATCAGCGTCGAGATCTCGTTGTAGCGGTCGAGCTTGCCCTTGATGTCGGCGACGCCCTCCTCGACGTTGCCGAGCACCGTCTTGTCCTCGTTGAGCGGTGGCTCCTGCTGCAGGATCCCGACGGTGTAGCCGGGAGACAGCCGCGCCTCGCCGTTGGACGGGTGGTCCAGACCGGCCATGATCCGCAGGATCGTCGACTTCCCGGCCCCGTTCGGGCCGACGACGCCGATCTTGGCGCCGGGGAGGAAGTTGAGCGAGACGTCGTCGAGGATGACCTTGTCGCCGTGCGCCTTGCGCGCCTTGTACATGGTGTAGATGAACTCAGCCACTGGCCTGCTGTCCGCTCCGCTGCTCGGGTGGCCGGCGCGGGATCTCGCCGCCGGCGGTGGCTCCCCGGGCCGTCGCCCGCGCAGGTGCTCCGCGCGGGTCGCAGCAGGCCGGCCACGCTGTGAGCGGGCCGGCGCCGCTGCGTCGTCGCCGGGTGCCGGTGCACCAGCCTAGGCGATCACCTGCTCCCGGCCAGCGTGAGGGCGGCCATCGACAGGTCCTCGTCGGGCTCGTCGGCCCCGTCCGCTGGTTCGTGCTCCACGGAGGACGCGCGACCCAGCGCCCCCGCCGCGCCGTCCGGCCCCGCCGGCGCGGCGTCCGGCTGCGCCTCGTCGTCGAGCTCGGCCAACCCGCTCAGGTCGGCGGGTGCTCCCTCCGGCGTCTGGTCACGGCCGGGGCTGACGGTCCGTGCGAAGTGGGAGCTGCCGAAGGTCAGGTCCGGACCCAGCGCATCGGCCTCGATGACCAGCGTCGTCCGCGGTCCGTCCGGACCGGTCCACTCGTCCGTGGCGAACCTGCCGTGCACCAGCACCGGGTCACCCTTGCGCAGCGACTGCGCGACGTTCGCCGCGACGTGGCGCCACACCTTGACCGTGAACCACTGGGTCGCGGCGTCCCGCCACTCCCCCGACGCCCGGTCGTAGAACCGGCGCGTCGCGCCGAGCCGGAACCAGGCGTACGGGACGGCTCCGTCGCCGCCGGGCGAGTACTTCACGTCCGATCCCAGCCAGCCGGTGATCGTCAGGGTCGACTGCGTGCTCATCGGTACCTCCATCGCCGAGGCCCCGACGGTGGCGGGGCGCGTGGCGGCAGGCTGCCCTCGGCGCGCCGCGCCCGTAGCCGATGGGAACGGAGGGCGACGACGACGGGCGGCAGACCGGGACTGTGGGCGGTTCAGTCGTCGAGCGACCGCGCCGAGGCGACCAGCTCACGGGTGCGCCGGTGCTCGGCGATCACCTGCTGGGCCGGGACCACCAGCCGGGCGCGCGCGGTGCCCTCGATGGACGCCCGTCCGTCGGCCACGACGGCGGCCGCGCGTCGGCCGGCCGCGGCGCGGCGCACGGCCGTCGCTCCCAACCTGGCCAGCACGGCTGCCAGGGCCGTCGCGGCGGCCGAGGGAAGCGCCCAGCCGTCGACGGACCTGCCACCGAGCCACTCCCCGAGGCCCACGGCCGCCGCGATCACGGCGGCGAGGCCGAGCAGCACGGCCAGGGCGGTGAGAGCGGCCGCCCAGCGGGAACGTCGAGCGGTCACGGTGACCCCCGCCAGGGCGTCCGTCAGCGCGAGGCCGAGCTCGGCGTCCGTCGCCACCCGCTCGTGCACGTCGCGGGCCCACCGCGCCGGCAGTCCCGCCGTGGCGTGCTCGATCCACCCGGAGCGCGCCTGGGCGACCGAGTCCAGGGGCACGGGACCGAACGTCGGTGCTGACCAAGTCGCGCCGCGGACGAGGGCCGCGACGGCATCGGCGACCGCGTCGAGCCCCACCGCGGCTGCGAGCGTCTCGACCACCGGGGCGACGGCGAGCCGAGCAGGTTCGGGCTCGGCGGGCGCGAGCTGTCCGGACAGCAGCCTGGCGGCACCGTCGAGCTCGGCGTCCGCGCGCCGCGCCGCCAACGAGCGCTGCGCGACCGTGCGGGCGAGCTCCGTGCGGACCTCCTGCACGCCCTCGCCGGTGCGGGCCGACACCTGGCGCACCGGTACGCCGCGCAGCCCGTCCTCGACCAGCAGGCGTTCGACGTCGGCGGCGAGGCCGTCGCGGAGCGCGGGCTGGACGGTGTCCACCTGGTTGAGCAGCACCGCCATCGCGGCCTCGTGACCGACGAGCCGGCGCAGGTAACCGGCGTGCAGGGCGTCGTCCGCGTACTTCTGCGGGTCCACCACCCACACCAGCATGTCGGCCTGGGGCAGCACCCGGTCGACGACGGCGCGGTGCTCCGGGGAGACCGAGTCGTGGTCCGGCAGGTCCAGCAGCACCAGGCCGCGCAGGGCCGCCTCGTGCTCGCCGTCGAGCAGGCTCTCGCGCTCGATGCGGTCGTCCGGGTCCACCCCCAGCCACTGCAGCAGCGGACCGCTGCCCATCCCCCAGACGCAGGCGGTCACCCGGGACGTCGTCGGGCGACGTACGCCGACCTCGGCGAACTGCAGGCCGGCGACCGCGTTGAACAGGCTCGACTTGCCCGAACCGGTGCCGCCTGCGAGCGCCACCACCGTGTGGTCGACGCCGAGCAGCAGCCGCTCCCGCACCCGGCCGAGCACCGCCAGCACCTGCTCCGCGACCTCCGGGTCCACCCGCTCACCGGCCCGCCGGACGGCCTCCTCCAGCGCGTCCGCCCGCCGACGCAGGGCTGCGGTCTGCTCACCCTGCAGCGTCGACGTGGCGTCCGGGCTCACCGCAGGTCCGGCCGGTGCGGGAAGCGGCTGGTCCGGAAGGGCGGGGGTGCCGTTCACGTCAACGCCTTGAGCACGGCGAGCCGCAGCCGCAACGTGCTGGCGGCGTCGGCCGCGAGGTCACGCTGCCGCAGCACCGCGTCCACCGCGGCGCGCTCGAGGTCCACCTGGTTCGCGGCGAGCACCGACAGCTGCCCGCGCAGGTTCTCCACGACGGCCGCGCCGGTGCCGCCCAGCAGAGTGCTCAGGAGCTCCTCGGCTCCACCGACGCCGGCCGCTCCCGTCAGCGCCACGGCGGCCAGCACCGGATCTCCGACGACGCGGCGGACGCGCCGACGACGCCGCGACGCGCCGGCGCCCTGATGAGCCTCGGCAGCCAGGGCTGCGTGCAGGGCGCGCTCGCCCTGGGCCACCCAGCCGCGCGCGGCCTGCTGCGCCGCAGCGATGCGCTCGTCGACGCCGTCGTCACCGCCCAGGACCGCCGCCACGGAGGCCGAGCCGGCAGGCGCGTGCTCGTCCACCAGCGCGGCGTGGACGGCGTCCTGACCTCGTTCACCCGCGGCGACCAGGACGGACGTGACCGTCGTGACGAGGTCACGCAGCAGCGGCGCGACGGCGGCCTCCCGAGCGCGCGCCGTCCGCGACGAGCCGCGCACCCGGCCGGAGCGCCTGACGACGCCCGCGAGGGGTGCCCCGGAGGCGGTCAGCTCGGCCCAGCGTGCCCGGACGGCGCCGTCGGCCACCGCACCGGCGGCCACGTGCTCGCGGGCTCGACGGCCGGGGGCCACGACGGCGTCGTCGAGCCGTGCACCGATGGCCGCCGCGGCGTCCGCCTGCTCCTGCACGGCGTCGGCGAGCTCGTCGACCCACGGCCGGAGGGCCTCCAGCGCCCCGCGCAGGGTGCGGGCGACCACCGTGCGCGCGCGGTCGGGGCCCGCGAGCATCGTCAACCACCGGCGGATCGGCGCCACGACGGCCGGTGGCAGGACGCCCTCGTGCGGGCCGACGTCCGGCACGACGAAGAGTGGTGCCCCCTGCAGTCCGTGGGCCCTGAGGCGCTCCAGCAGGTCCCCGCGCACCTCCGGCAAGGACTCGGGGGCGACCCGGTTGAGGACCATCGCGATGGTGGTCTGCCGTTCGACCGCGTCCTGCAGCACCCGCCAGGGCAGCGCGTCGCCGTAACGGGCGGCGGTGGTGACGAACAGCCACAGGTCCGCGGCCTCGAGCAGGCGGTGGGCCGACTCCCGGTTCGACTCGAGCACCGAGTCGAGGTCCGGGGCGTCCAGCACGGCGATGCCGCGGGGCACCGACTCGTGCGCGACGACCTCGACCGACTCCAGCACCGGGTGGTGGGACAGCAGGTCGGCGTCGTCCGGGTTGTGCACCAGCACGGGGCGTCTGGTGGTCGGCCGCAGCACGCCGGCCGCGCTGACCTCGGTGCCGACCAGCGAGTTCACCAGCGTCGACTTGCCGGCGCCGGTCGACCCGGACACCACGACCACCGCGGGTGCCGAGAGCTCCGTCAGCCGAGGGACCAGGTGCTCACCCAGCTGGTCCACCAGCCTCGTGCGCGACGTCCGCGCCGGCTCCGCACCCGGCAGGTCGAGCGGGAAGGACGTCGCCTCGACGTCGCGATGCAGGTCCCGGACGGCGTCCAGCAGCGACGTCGCCGCCAGCGGACGGGCCAGCATCGAGCGCGGATCGTCGCCGGCATGCCGGCCTCCCCCGTACGACGAGGGGTGCGCCGGCGCGGTGCCGGGCTGCGCGCTCACGGCCCCATTCTCGTGTCCCACTGATGACCTGCACAAACGCGGCGCGCGGGTGAACGAGCAGCAGCCCACCCGGCCGCTCCGGAGCCACCTCCGGGCCTCGTACGATGGCTGCGCCGGACGACCGGCCCGCCCCCGTAGCTCAACGGACAGAGCAACGGCCTTCTAATCCGTCGGTTCCCGGTTCGAATCCGGGCGGGGGCACCGCAGGACGAGCACGTCAGCCACCCGTCGGGTGCCGCTGGTGGGTGCCGAAAATGCCGTGACCGCGCGAGGGCGCCGTGGTGTCGTAGATCACGTCCACCTCACCGGTCGCCCCCTCGCACGGGGCTGCCTCGTCGCGCCCAGGAGGCGTCCATGCTGCCCGAGACCACCTACCAGCTGATCTGCTTCGACCACGCCGAGCGCATCGCGCGCGCCGCCGCGGCGCGCCGCGCCCGCACGGTGCCCAGACGTGCACAAGGCGGCGGGAGGCCCGGTCGTCGCACCGGCCACCCGCCGACCGTGGCGTCTCGCTGACGGCACCGCACGACGAGGCAGCGCACGAGGGGCGCGGTCCTTCCCGACGAGGGCAGGGACCGCGCCCTTCGTCGTGCAGGGCTCCCCACGGCCCGGGACGTGCGACCGTCCGCGGCGTGCCACCATGGCGCCTGGCCGCGCCGTCGACTCGCCTCGCACAGGTGGCACCGCGGCCGACGAGTCCCGGGAAGGACGGCACGGATGGGTCGGCACGGCGCGCCTCCGCCCCACGCGTCCCTCCCGACCGGCCGCCACCTGCGCACCGTGCTCACCACCTGGGCCGAGCGCGCCGCGCTGGGGCTCGCCGCGGGCGGCGGCACCTGGGGCGTGCTGCAGTGGGCCGGCACCACCTCCGGCGCTGCCGCGTGGGCCGCGGCCGGCGTCGCGCTCGTCGTGCCGTGCGCCGCGTGGGCGGCGTCCACGCTCCCGGGTCACGACGCGGAGAGGCACAGCGCCGAGGAGCCCCACCGGCACCGCTAGCCGGGCCGGCGCGCGTGGGCGCAGCGTCGCCGCCCTGCACCGTCGCGCGACGGTGCTGGTGGGCGGCCCGATCTAGGCTGGCCCCCGTGACCAGCACCCCCGCCAACGGCAGCTCCGACCGGATCGTCTGGATCGACTGCGAGATGACCGGCCTCGACCTTCGACAGGACGCCTTGGTCGAGGTGGCGGCGGTGGTGACGGACTCCGAGCTGCACGTGCTCGGCGAGGGCGTGGACGTGGTGATCGCACCGCCGCCGGAGTCGGTCGAGGCGATGGGCGACTTCGTGCGCGCGATGCACACGACGTCCGGGCTGCTCGAGGCGCTGAGCACCGGGGTGACCCTCCAGCAGGCGCAGGACATCGTCATGGACTACGTGCGCACGTGGGTGCCGGAGGCCGGCAAGGCTCCGCTGGCGGGCAACTCCGTCGGGACCGACAAGACGTTCCTCGACCGGGACATGCCGGAGCTCGTCGGGCACCTGCACTACCGGGTGATCGACGTGTCGTCGATCAAGGAGCTCGCCCGCCGGTGGTACCCGCGGGTGTACTTCGCCTCGCCCGCCAAGCAGGGCGGCCACCGTGCGCTGGCCGACATCCTCGAGAGCATCGACGAGCTGCGCTACTACCGGTCGGCGCTCCTGCCCGCCGCGCCGGGGCCCGACTCGACCACGGCGCGACGCATCGCCGCCGAGGTGCTGGCCAGCCCGTCCGTGGCGGGTGGGACCAGCGCCTGACCTCTCGGGCACCGGGCACCATGCCCCGACCCGCGCCGCACGGGACGACGAAGGGCGCCGACCTCGCAGGTCGGCGCCCTTCGCGCTGGGGTGGCTAACGGGACTTGAACCCGCGACCCCCTGGACCACAACCAGGTGCTCTACCAACTGAGCTATAGCCACCACGGTCTCCGCGCCGCCGCAGCGGCGAGGACCGACGGAAAGTGTAGCGGGTGCCGGACGGCGGTCCGCCCCGGCGGACCGCGCGACGGTTCCGCCCCGGCCGACGCGGCCCAGCCCTCAGCAGCCGAGGGCGGACGGCCTCACAGACGTGCCTCCACCGCCGCAGCCAGCAGCTCCGCGGACCCGGGCGCGTGCTCGAGGAAGAGCGACGGCTCGATCAGCTCGACCTCGAGGATCACCGGCTTGCCCTCGTCGTCCGGGATCAGGTCCACCCGGGCATAGAGCAGCGGACGGTCCAGGCCGGGGAAGACTTCCGGGATGGTCGCCATCACCCGGTCGGCCACGGCACGCTCCGCCTCGGAGGCGTCGCGCGGCGCCATCCGCTCGCGTCGGTACAGCACACCCTCCGTCTCGTCACGGCGGTACGGCCCCGCGAGCAGGGCGCTCTTGCGCACGGCGTGGCTGAACTGCCCGTCGACGTACACCAGGGCGGTCTCTCCGACGGTGTCGACCTGGCGCAGGTAGCGCTGCAGCATCACGTGCCGACCGACCCCGAGCAGGTTCTTCGCATGGGTGATCGCCAGCATCCGCGACGGCGTGTCGCCGGCCTCGTAGCGACCGGTGTCGCGCGAGCCGGCGCTGACGGTCGGCTTGATGACGAAGTCACCGAACGCCGGGAACCGGGTGTGGATGGCGCGGGCGTCCATGTTGCGCTCGGGGTCCAGCCAGATGGTCGGGACGATGGGCAGGCCACGCTGCTCGAGGTCGCGCAGGTAGGTCTTGTCGATGTTCCACGCCACCACCTCGGCGGGGTTCAGCAGCGCCGACGAGTGCTCCACCCGGCGGGTCCAGTCGGCGAACTGACGCGCGCGGTCGGTGTAGTCCCACGTCGAGCGGATGAGCACGGTGGGGTACGCCGACCAGTCGACCGTCGGGTCGTCCCAGACGACGGCCGCCGTCGCCACACCTCGCGCCTCGAGGGCGTCGCGCAGCAGGCGATCGTCCTGGTCCAGCTCGGGGAGCTCGGCGCACGTGGCGATCGCGAGGCGAGCCGGAGCGGAGCTGGGGGGCACGGTGGTCACTCCGGCAGCGTACCGACGGGTGAGAGGGCGGTGAGCCGGTGCAGGGCGCGCTGGACCGAGGCCGGTCCGGCCCGGCCGACCACGGTGTCCCCGTCGAGGACGGTGAGGGACGGCGCCTGCCCGTCGCCGCCCGGCGGGAGCGCGACCAGCGCACCGAGCACCTCGTCGAGGCCCGCGCCGAGGGGCACGACACCCGCGGCGGTACCGCCCGCGGCCGGCGCGGCGCCGCCCACGGACCGCTCGTCACCTCGCCCGGCAGCGCCGTCCGTCGCCCCGGCGGGTACCGGCTCGTCGAGGTCCGCCCCCTCCAGGGTGCCGAGCGACAGGAGGCTCGCCGTGCGTCCGCGGCCGACCAGGTCGGCGACCGCCGCCGTGGCGGGGCGCGCCACCACCTCCAGCGGTGGGGCGAGCTGCTCCACGTGCGCACCGGTGCTGAGCACCACCATCCGGTCCGCCATCCGCACCGCCTCGTCGACGTCGTGCGTGACCATGACCACGGTGGTGCCGAGCTCGGCGTGCAGCCGCAGGAACTCGCTCTGCAGGCGCGCCCGGCCCACCGGGTCCACCGCACCGAACGGTTCGTCCATCAGCAGCACGGGCGGGTCGGCGGCGAGAGCACGGGCGACGCCGACGCGCTGGCGTTCCCCGCCGGACAGCTCGTGCGGGTAGCGGCGCGCGTACCGGGCGGGGTCCAGCCCCACCAGGGCCAGCAGCTGCTCGGCCCGGTCCTGCGTGCGACGACGGTCCCAGCCGAGCAGCGCGGGCACGGTCGCGACGTTCTGCGCGACGGTCCGGTGCGGGAACAGCCCGACGCCCTGGATCACGTACCCGATGCGCCGGCGCAGCTGCACCGGGTCCACGTGCGTCACGTCCTCCCCCGCCAGCTCGATGCGGCCGGACGTGGGCTCCACCAGACGGTTCGCCATCCGCAGCGTGGTCGACTTGCCGCAGCCGGACGGGCCGACCAGCACCAGCAGCTCGTGCTCACGCACCTCGAGCGTGAGGTCGTCGACCGCGACCTCACCGCCGTACTCCTTGCGCACGTGCTCGAACCGGATCGCCGGTGTGCTGGTCATGGGCTCGGACGGTAGCGGAGGCCTCCGACAGCCGCAGCGGCTGCGCGTGTCAGTGGCCCTGGCTAGGTTCGGCGCATGCTCCTGCTCGTCCCCGAGCTGGTCCCCTCGCTCGTGCCCGCCCTCGCGTCGGACGCCGCGCCGAACCCGTGGCTGTCCTGGACGTACCTGCAGCGCAACAGCGGCGACGTCCTGGCGGCGACCGGGCAGCACGTGACGCTGACCCTGCAGGCGGTGGCCATCGCACTGGTGATCGCCCTCCCGCTCGGCGCGCTCGCCCACCTGCGACCACGGCTCGCCGGTCCGGTCCTCGGCGTCACCGGGGTGCTGTACACGATCCCGTCCCTCGCGCTGTTCGCCGTGCTGGCGCCGTGGACCGGGATCGGTCGGGTCACGGTGCTGATCGGCCTGGTGTCCTACGCGCTGCTGGTGATCGTGCGGAACGTGCTGGTCGGCCTCCGCGGCGTCGACCCGGCGATCGTCGACGCGGCGCGCGGCATGGGGTACGGGCGGCTCCGGATGCTGACGCAGGTGGAGCTGCCACAGGCGCTGCCCAGCATCGTGGCGGGGGTCCGGCTGGCGACCGTCACCACCGTCGCGCTGACCACCGTCGGCGTGGTGGTCGGCTTCGGCGGCCTCGGACAGCTGATGTTCCGTGGCTTCCGCAGCAACTACCACGCCGAGATCATGACGGCCACGCTGCTGTGCCTGCTGCTGGCGCTCGTGGTCGACCTGCTGCTCGCCGGCATCGGGCGGCTGCTCACGCCGTGGGCGGTCCGGGGGGTGCAGCCGGCATGAACGTGCTGCTCGAGGCGCTGCGGTGGCTCAACGACCCCTTGAACTGGACCGGGCCGTCCGGCGTGCTGGCGCTGACCCGGCAGCACCTGGTGGTCACCGGCCTGGCGGTGCTGCTCGGAGCGTTCGTCGCCGTACCGACCGGCCTCTACCTCGGCCACCGCGGGCGGGGGGCCACCGTCGGAGTGGTCGTGTCGAACACGTCCCGGGCCCTCCCGACCCTGGCGATGCTGACGCTGTTCGGCGCCACCGGCCTGTTCGGCAACACAGCGACCGCCCTGGCGTGCGCGGTGTTCGCCGTGCCGCCGCTGCTGTCCGGTGCCGTCACCGGGCTCGGCGGCGTGGACGCCGACGTCCGGGACGCCGCACGCGGGATGGGGATGTCCGGCGCACGGCGGCTGTGGACGGTCGAGGTGCCGCTCGCCGTCCCGCAGCTCGCTGCCGGGCTGCGCACCGCGGTGGTCCAGGTGGTGGCCACCGTGCCCCTCGCGGCCCTCGTCGGCGGCCGCAGCCTGGGCACGATCGTCGTCACCGGCTTCGGCGTGCAGCGGTACGGGCAGGTCGTCGCCGGCGCCGTGCTGGTCGCGGCGCTGTCCCTCGTCGCCGAGGGGTTGCTGGCGCTGCTGCAACGCGCGGTGACCCCCGCCGGCATCCGGGCACTGGCCCGCTCGGCGCCGGTCGAGAGCGAGTCCGGGCATACGCCGCCCGGCACGCAAGTTGCCCATGTCGTCCGGACCGGGTCGAACGACCCCGCCCGCGATGTCTGAGTCGTCCGAACCCCGATCTGCGAGGAGCACATCAATGCCCGCCAGACGCACCACCCTGCTCACGAGCGTGGCTGTCGCCGTGCTCGCCCTGAGCGCCTGCGGCGCCCCGGGCTCCGGCGGCGGCACGACGCAGGCTCCGGCCGCCGCGGCCTCCGGCACGGCAGCCGCCTGTGCACCCGTCGCCGGCGACAAGCTCGTCCTGCTGAAGGACGACAAGGGCCTGCAGAACGCCGACAACGTGCTGCCCGCCATCAACACCAAGGCGGCGACGGACCACCCGAGCCTCGTGACGCTGCTGAACTCCGTGTCCGCCAAGCTGGACACCCCGACGCTCGTCTCGCTGAACAAGTCGGTGGACGTCGACCGGCGGACCTCGTCCGACGTCGCCAAGGAGTTCGTGCAGAAGCAGGGGCTCGCGGCGACCGACCAGTCCGGGGCGGGGGCCACCGTCGTGGTCGGAGCCGCGGGCTTCTCGGAGAGCGCCACCCTCGCGGAGATCTACGCCGAGGTGCTCCGGACCGCCGGCTACCAGGCGAGCACCCGGACCATCGGCTCCCGGGAGACCTACCTCCCGGCCCTCGAGTCCGGCCAGCTCACGGCCGTCCCCGAGTACGCGGCCTCGCTGGCGACCTACCTGAACTCCCAGGCCAACGGCGCGAGCGCGGCGCCGGTCGCCTCCTCCGACGTGGACAAGACGGTGGCGGCTCTGACGCCGCTGGCCGCCAAGGCGGGTCTGACGATCGGCACGGCGTCCAAGGCGCAGGACCAGAACGGCTTCGCCGTCACCCAGGCCTTCGCCGACAAGCACAAGGTCAGCACGCTGAGCGATCTCGCCTCGGCGTGCGGCGGCGTGGTGCTCGCCGGCCCGGCCGAGTGCCCGCAGCGGCCGTTCTGCCAGATCGGTCTCGAGCAGACCTACGGCCTGAAGGTCTCCGAGTTCAAGTCGTACGACTTCGGCGCGATCGGCCAGGCGATCCGCAAGGGCGACGCGACGATCGGCCTGGTGCTGACGTCGGACGGCAGCCTCGGCTGACCCGGCGATGCGTGCTCGGGACGGCCGGCAGCCCTACAGGCCGGCCGTCTCGAGCAGCCGCAGCCACACCTCGCTGACCGTCGGGTAGGACGGCACCGCGTGCCACAGCCGATCGAGCGGCACCTCGCCCACGACGGCGATCGTGGCGGCATGCAGCATCTCCCCGACGTCGGGGCCGACGAAGGTCGCGCCGACGATCACGTCGCGTGAGGTGTCCACCACGATCTGCGCCCGTCCGGAGTAGTCCGGCGACGTGACCGTCGCACCGGCCAGGTTCTGCAGGTCGTACCCGTGGACCACCACGTCGAGGCCGGCACGTCTCGCCTCGGCCTCCGTCATACCGACCCACGCGACCTGGGGTCGGGAGAAGACGACCTGCGGGACGGCAGCCACATCGGCGGACGCCCGGTAGCGGCTCCACGGCCGCGCCTCCTGCTCGGCGGACCGGCTCAGGCCCCGCGGCACCGATCCCGCTCCCTGGTCCGCCGAGACGTCCGCGTCCTGTCGCGGGTCGAACCGCGCGGCGATGACGTCCCCGCACACCCGCGCGTCGTACTTGCCCTGGTGGGTGGTGCCCGTCCGGCCCGTGACGTCGCCGACGGCGAACAACCAGCCGCCCTCCACACCGACGGCCTGCAGCGCGTCGTCCACCGTGACGGCACGGCCCGGCTCGAGCCCGATCGTCTCCAGGCCCAGGTCGCCCGTGCTCGGCCGGCGGCCCGTCGCCGCGAGCACCTCGTCCACCACCAGGTCCTCCGGACGGGTGGCGGCCGAGCCGTCGCGCGTCCGGGCACCCTCGTGCTGGTGGTGCTGCACCACGAGCTGCACCCCGCCGGGCTCGCGCCGGGCCGACACCACCTCGGCACCGAGCACCACGCGGACGCCGCGCTGCGTGAGCGCCCTGGCGACGGCCTTGCCGGCGAACGGCTCGGCCCGCTCGAGCAGCCGGTCGCCGCGGACCAGGACGGTCACGGCGGACCCGAGGTCGGCGTAGGCCGTCGCCATCTCGACGGCGACCACCCCACCGCCGATGACGGCCAGCCGCTCCGGCACCTCGTGCGCCGACGTGGCCTCCCGGCTGGTCCACGGACGCACGTCCGCGAGCCCCGGCACCGGCGGCACGACGGCCGTGGAGCCGGTCGCCACCACGACGGCGCAGCGGGCTCGGAGGTCGACGTCTCCGTCGACCTGCTCCAGGCGTAGGGCCCGGGGGCCGGTGAACCGGGCGTGGCCCCGCAGCACGGTCAGGCCGGCACCCTCGGCCCACTCGACCTGGCCGGTGTCGTCCCAGTGATGGGTGACCTCGTCGCGCCGGGCCAGCACCTCGTGGACGTCCAGCGGGCCCGGGTCGCCGACGCCCCGGACCTCACGGGCCTGCTGCACCACGTCGCCCGGTCGCAGCAGGGCCTTGGACGGCATGCAGGCCCAGTACGAGCACTCCCCGCCGACCAGGGCCTCCTCCACGAGAGCCACGGACAGGCCGGTGCGGGACGCCCTGTCGGCCGCGTTCTCCCCTACCGCCCCGCCACCCAGCACCACGACGTCGAACTCGCGCTCGGTCATGGCGCCATGGTGTCCTGCAGCCCGCCCGTGCGCAGCGCGACGCCCCGCAGCACGCGCCTGCACCGCCATGTCCGGCCTCCCGCCGCGAGCCACCGCCGCGGTTCGCTGCCGCCGACGCGTCAGGCCAGCGCCTGCACCCCCGCCCGCAGCCGTCGGCAGCCCGCCTCGAACGTGGCGGGCTCCGGAAGCAGGCTCAGGGCCAGCGTCCCGGGGGTCGGCAGGTCGTAGAAGTACCCCGGGTGGACCGCCAGGTGCGCCTCTGCCAGGAGGGTGAGCACCAGCTGCTCGTCGGGCAGGTACCGCGGCACGTCCACCAGCACGGTCCAGCCGCCTCCGCACCGGCGGACCCGGAAGCCGTCGTCGTCGAGCAGCGCGTGCGCCACGGCGAGGTTCGCGGCGAGCCGCGCCCGCGTGGCGGTGACCGAGGCGTCCGCCCGATCGAGGATCTCCGGCAGGGCGAGCGCGACCGGGGACGAGACCGAGAGGTAGGTGTCGGCCACGGTCTCGAGGGCGCGATGCACGGCGGACAGCTCGCCGGGAGGGCCCTCGACGCGCAACCAGCTCAGCTTGAGCTGGGGGGCGCAGACGAGCTTGGACAGGCCGTCCAGCGTGAAGGTGGTGCAGAGGCGTTCCGGGTCGGACGACGGCGCGGCGACCGTGTCGCCGGGCGCGGCCTCCAGCCGGAAGGGTGCGAACACCTCGTCCAGCACCAGGGCGGCGCCACCGTCACGGCATGCCGCTTCCATCAGCGCCCGCTCCTCGGCACGCAGGTAGGCGCCCGTCGGGTTCCCGGGGCTCACCGCCACCACCGCCCGCACCTCGGGCCGGGCCGCCAGGTCAGCGACCTGACCCGTATCCACCGACCAGCCGTACGGGTGCAGGTAGTGCACGGCGTACGGCACCGTCCGCACCCCGGCCAGTCGTGCGAGCGGTTCGACCAGCGGATAGCCGGGGGCCGGGACAGCCACCGCGTCGCCGGGGTCGCAGAGCAGCTGGAGCAGCCAGGCGTACGCCTCCGAGGTGCTCGCCGTGAGGTAGTAGTCCTCCGGCACGCCGCCGTACCGGCCCGCGAGCGCGAGGCGAGCCGCGCGGGGGCCGTGAGGATCCGGCTCGTAGGACGCCGCCGCGGGGACGGCCCGGGACACCGCCTCGAGCACGCCGGGGTCGGTCAGGCGGTGACGGGTGGGGTTCGAGTCGGACAGGTCCAGCACCGGCACCCCGTCGGCCGCCAGACGGGCCCGGAGACGGGCCATCTCGTTGGGTTGCTCGTCGGGCGCCGAACGCTCCGCCAGGTGCACGCCGGGATGGTAGTCCGGGGACGGCGGGGCGTCCGGCCCCCGGCGGCCCGAGAGCTCAGTGACCGGCCGGCGACGTCGAGCCTCGACGCTCCTAGCATCGAGTCAGGTGGCAACGGAGCCACCAGGGTCGAAGGAGAAGCCATGGCTCGCACGTACGTGATCACGGGAGCGGCCTCCGGCATCGGGAAGGCCACGAAGGAGCTGCTCGAGTCCCGCGACAACAAGGTGATCGGCGTCGACCTGCACGACGCCGACGTGACGGTGGACCTCACGACGGCTGAGGGACGGACCGCCCTGGTCGACGAGGTCACCAGGCTCAGCGGGGGCGCGGTCGATGCGGTCCTCGCCATCGCCGGGCTGGCGATCCCGGCCCCGAAGACCGTCTCGGTGAACTTCTTCGGCATGGTGGCCACGCTCGAGGGCCTGCGTCCGCTGCTGCTCGGCTCCGGGGCGCCCCGCGCCGTCGGTGTCTCGTCGATGGCCAGCCTGCACCCGCTGGACGACGAGCTGGTGGCGCACATGACGGCCGGCGACGAGACCGCCGCGCTGGCGCGTGCCGAGGTCCTGGCCAAGGACCCGGAGCTGCGCAACCTCATCTACAGCTCCACGAAGAAGGCCTTCGCCCAGTGGGTGCGCCGCAGCGCACCGACCCCGGAGTGGGCGGGAGCCTCGATCCCGCTCAACGCCGTGGCGCCGGGTGTCATCGAGACGCCGATGACCAGCGGGATGCTCACGACCGAGCAGGCCCGCACCGACCTGCTGCAGCTGGTCCCCATGCCCCTGAACGGCATCGCCCAGCCGATCGTCGTGGCGCGGCTCCTCGCCTGGCTCACCAGTGAGGAGAACACGCACCTGTGCGGTCAGGTGGTGTTCGTGGACGGTGGCAGCGACGCGGTGATCCGCGGCGACACCACCTGGTGACCCGCTGAAGGGCGTGCCGGCATCGCGGACGCCGACATGCCAGAGGGCCCCTGACGGCGTCTCCGCCGTCAGGGGCCCTCGTCTGTGCGCCATCAGGGACTCGAACCCCGAACCCGCTGGTTTGGAGCCTCCGCCCTCGAACGGGTGATGGAGCTGCTGGGTCGTCGGGGTTATCGGTTTGAGCCGATATCGACTGAGGTGGTTTCGCTCGCGGCGTACCGCGTCGAGCGTTCGGCGGTGTCGGCATGAGCGACACCGCCAGGACCGAGGCGGCGGTGTACCTCGCCACTGCGCGTCTCGAGCGATCGCAGGCCAGCAAGAGGAGCAAGGGGAAGGCCTCGGGTTGCCTCTACTCCGCCATGACGATGGCGATGCGGGACTGCACTCGGATGATCTTCGAGGACGAATCACCGTCGCTGTTCGAAGCCAGGCGTGCCGCCGCGGCGTTCATGCTCCTGTGTGTGCGCTGGCAGCGCTCTTTTCGCCGCGTCACGTTGGACTTCGTCGTCGTCTGCGGCGTGTGTGGCCAGATCGGTCGCTACCCGCTGCAGTGGGTCGCCGACGACCGTCGCGAACGTCACGCCGTGGATCACAACCATCCGCGGGGCTGGGTTATCGACGCCGAGGCGTCGGACCGGTCCAGCTACCCCGATCCGCTTGAGAGCTGGAACCGATGATCGCGCTCGCGCTGGCTGCTCTGTTGTACGTGACTCCGTCGCCGAGCTGGACACCGGGTCCGGACGACCCGGTGTGCGAGCCGGGGCAGAGCGTCCAGGTCGACCACTGTGCGCAGGGGCAGCTGCCGACGGAGACGACGGGCCGCGAGTACGACCCGGCCCCCGCGCCCTCGCCGGCGGCGATCGCGCTGCCGCACCTTCCAGCCGCGGCCCCTGGGGCGCCGTCGCCGGCGCGTCCGTCGGTACGCGTGCTGGCGCAGACGGGGGTCCCCCTCGCCCCGTACGCCGCGGTGGGCGCTCTGCTGGTCGGGTCGGGCGCAATGCTGGTGCGCGTCTCGCGGCGCGCGTCACGCTGAGGGCATAACGGCTGGTCAGGGTAGGTCGGCGCGTCGATGAGCCGGTCTGTGAGCACACCACTAACCCCCGCGTGGGGTATCGAGATTGAGGCCTGGCGGCTGGCCCTGGCGGCTGCTGGGCGCCCGAAGACGACGATCGAGCTGCGCACGTACCACCTGCGCCGGCTCGCGAGCTGGGCGGCGCCGCGCGGCCCGTGGGATCTGACGCTGGACGACCTGATCGGCTGGACCGGCGCGATGCTGTGGGAGGCCGAGACGCGCCGATCGGTGCGGTCAAGCCTGCGCGGGTTCTGGCGGTGGGCGGTCCTGACGGGCCGCGCCCGGGTGGACGTGGCGATCGGGTTGCCGCCGATCACGCCGAAGGAGCCGCGGCCGCGGCCCGCTCCCCCGGCGGCGGTGCATGACGCGATCGCGACGGCGGACCCGCGGTTGCGGCTGATGCTGCGGCTGGCGAACGAGCTGGGGATGCGTCGCGGTGAGGTGGCCCAGGTCCACACCGACGATCTGCTGGCGGACCTGGTCGGCTGGTCGCTGCGGGTGCATGGAAAGGGCGCCCGGGAGCGGGTCGTGCCCTTGCCGGACGACCTGGCCGCGGTGATCCGCCGGTGCTCGGGCTTCGTGTTCCCCGGGGCTTGCGAGGGGCACCTGTCGGCCCGGTGGGTCGGCCGGCTGGTGTCCCGGTCGCTGCCGCAGGAGGTGACGATGCACCAGCTGCGCCACCTGGCCGCGACCGAGCTGCACGACGAGACGCACAACCTGCGCCTGGTCCAGCGCCTCCTCGGTCACGCGTCGCTGACGACCACCCAGCGCTACGTGCTCGTGCGGGACAACGAGCTGCGCGCCGCCGTCGGCCAGCGCTCGGCGGAGTGGGCCGGCGTGCGCCGGCGGGCGTCCTAGTTCAGCTGGGCCTCGTCGACGCGGCCGCCGGTCAGCAGCAGCGCGGAGACGCGCGAGACAGCGACGTGTGCGGCCGCGGCGACGGCCCGCTGGCTCATCCCGTGGTCGACCGCGGCCACCACGAGGTAGTTGCGCAGCTCCAGCGAGGCCCGGTACTTCTCCCGGGCGTCGTCCAGGTCGGCCGCGGCGGCCTCCAGGCGGGGATTCATGTCGGTGAGCACCGGTTCCGGCACGTCTGACCTGCACTTTCGCGGAAACGTTCACCAGGGTGAACAGCCCCGCTCATAGCGGTGAAGCGGCTGTACATGTTGGTGAACTCACCCCGCTGTTCACTTCCGTGAACACCCGGCCCCGGGTGCACGGTACCGCCCGTGAGCACACCCAAACCGCAGGTACGCGTCCGGGGCACCTGCGCCGCCGGGCACGTCACGGAGGCCAAGTCCGACCCGGGCCGGCTGACGTGGGAGGGCACGTGCTCGCACGAGGGCTGCGAGCTGCGCGTGAAGGCCCGGCGGATCCCCGCCGACACCCCGGCTGCGGCCGTGGCTGCTCCCCCGACCGCCGGCGAGGACGTCGACGGCGACCAGTACCGCGTGCGAGAGGTGACCTCCTATGGCCCGTCAGCCCGTCCCCACCGTCGACCAGCTGCGCCCGTCCAGCAGCAGCCTGGCGTTCCTGCAGCCGACGGAGCCGGCGGAGGTGAGCCCGAGCGACCTGCCGGACCCGACGGCACTGGGGGACCCGTGGAGTTCGATCAGCGAGACGAGCGACAGCGCCGGCGAGCCCGACCCGTCGCCCGCCCCGACTTCCTCGCCGGCATCCTCGGCTGAGCCGCTGCTGTCCAAGGGCACGATCGAGGACCTCGCGCAGGAGCTGGTGATCGGCGCCGGCGAGATGCTCAACCAGACGTTCGCACGCGACGGCGCCTCCCAGCAGGTCGGCATGTGGCTGACCGACGACCACGACGCGGAGAACATCGGGACCCCGCTAGCGCGGATCGTCAACCGGCACGAGACCCTAGGCGCCGTCGGCAACCCCGACGTGGCCGACGCGATCGCCGCCGGCGTGGGCGTGGGCGTCTACCTGTGGCGCCAGCTGCAGCGGTGGAACGCCGCCCGCCAGCTGCGCCGCGCCGGCCAGCTCGCGGCTGACCAGGCCGCGGCCGCGGCTGGCGAGAGCGAGCACGTCGACGACACCGCCACCGCGCCGCCCGCGGCGTGGCCGGCGATGCGCTGATGGTCGAGCGCACACCGCTGGCCGCGCCGACGGTCGAGTTGGGCGACGAGCTGCCGCCGATCGATCCGTCCAAGCCGGCGATCATCTCTGCCTGGGGTCGCAAGGGCTCGGGCAAGTCGGTGTTCAACCGGCGGCTGTTCGACTCGTGGCCGTGGGACAAGCTCGCGATCGACGTGAACGGCGACGCGGACCCCGGCCCGGACGCGACGAAGGTCACCACCCCGCTGCCGGGCCGGTTCCCCGCCCCACCGGAGCCGGTCCCGGGCGGGCCGCGCCCGGGGCCGCGCACGCTGGTGTTCCGGGCCGATCCGGGTGCACCGACGTACGCCGACGACCTAGACCGCGCGGTGGGCATGGCCCTGTTCCCCCAGGCGCACAAGACGCTGGTGTGGTGTGGGGAGATCGGCGAGTTCATGCCGACCGCGCAGCGCACCGGCCCGCACATGCGCCGGCTGCTGATGCAGAACCGGCACTACCACACCACGGCCCTGTTCGACGGGCCGCGGCCGATGAACGTGAACCCGCTGGTGCTCGCCCAGTCGGACCTGGTGGCGATCTTCCACCTGCCGAACCCGGCCGACCAGGAGCGGGTCGCGGACACCATCGGCTATCCGCCCGCTCGGTTCCACGAGGAGTGCGAGACGACCTGGCGGCGCGGCAAGTACTGGTTCCTGCTGTGGCACGCCGAGGCGCACGCTCTCTATCGGTGCGCCCCGCTGCCACCGCTGGAGCGCTGAACCGGCCTATGGCTACCTCGAGCGACTGTAGAGTCACCTCCACAGTTCCTCGAGGGAGGCTCCGATGGCTACGCGCGCACGGTTCGAGCTAGAGCGCTCGTGGGGGTCAGCGCCGCCCGTCGTCGTTGACAAGCGCTCATGGTCGTGGCCACGCACCGAGCCGGACGCGGTCAAGGAACTGCGCCGGCTCGTGGACGCCCGGGCGAACCTGGGCGGCCAGATCGCGGTGGGCGTGCAGGAGCTGCGCGCGGCGGGTGCCTCGTGGTCGGTGATCGGGCACGTACTGGGGGTGACGCGGTCGGCGGCGCAGAAGCGCTACGGCCGCGACGAGCTGCTGCCGCGCTGAGGCGCCGCCAGACGCGACGAACGGGCCGGTCCGCGGGTGATCACCCCGGGCCGGCCCGTTCGTCGCGTCAGAGCGCCGTCTACGCGCTCGCGCCCTTCGTGATCGCGGCGCCGAGCTGCAGGACCAGCGGCGTGCCGAGCTGCGCGGCCAGGGACGCCGCCAGGGCCTCGACGTCGACAGTGCCGCCGGCGGTGTGCTGCTCGGCCAGGCTCTGAACGGCGGCCAGGCGTGCCTCCGCGGTGCCGCCGTTGTCGATCTGCTTGGACCACACCGCGACGGGGATGGTGGCGATCGCCGCGAGGGCCTGACCAGCCATCACACGCACGTCGTGCAGCAGCGTCCAGGCGGGCTCGACGACGTCGCTCCCGTCGGGGTTGTGGTCGCCGTTCGGCATCTCCTGGTTCCAGCTCATGGTGTCCTCCGGGGGTGTGGGTGGGTTGTCCGGGTCGAGCTGGTCGACCCAGTGCCAGGGCTCACCGATGGCGCGGCCTTCGGTGTTGGTGAACCCGAGCGGGACCGCGACGGCGGCCAGCTGGGCGTACGTGGGGGTGTCGAACGCGGCGAGGCCGTCGACGTCGACGGCGGTCCCCCAGCCGTGGTTCGACGTGCCGGGGACGGCCGCGGGTGCGCCGGAGGTGCGCACGTACCGGGTGCCGGCCCACGCGCGCACGTCGCCGAAGGGCCCGGCGCCGGTGGGTGCGGGGCTGTAGCGGGCGGTGAAGATCGCGACCTGGTCGGCCAGGGGCCGGTACGCCCCGCCGGCGATGATCGCCGGCGTCCAGCCGTACCGGGCGGCGACCTGCGCGCAGATCGTGGCCCACCGGGAGGCGGTGCCGGACCGTAGCCGGCCTGCAGCTGCAGCGTGGGCCGCGGGCACCAGCAGGGTGTCGGAGATCGCTCCGTTGGTCGGCGTCACTAGTTCCCCCAGGCGATGTAGTTGATCCGGACAGGTGTCGAGCCGATGCCGTTCCCGGCGGCGTTCAGTACCCGGCAGCGGAACCGGTCGGGGTAGAGGTTGGTGATCTGCACCGTGGTGAAGCTCGGAGAGAACGTGCCGTCCCCGTTGATCGCCACGACGTTGATCGTGGAGTTGGGGAACGGCGTGCCGTAGGGAACGTCGACGTTCCCGGCGACGTCTGTGGTGACGACGGGGGACGCCTGGCGGATCCGGTAGCCGTTCAAGATCGGGTCGCTGAGGGTCGGGGCGATCACCGTGCCGATGAGGTACAGGTTGGTGGCGGTCAGGGACGCCCGGGTGGGGGTGAGGTTGTCCCGGCTGGAGGAGTACAGGCGCAGCTCGGCGGCGCCGGAGCCGCTGCCGATCTTGTTCGCGCGCAGCAGCAGCCGGCCCTGGTCGCCTGGCGGGTTCGCCGGTACCGCCAGCTCGACGTCGGCGAGCATCCCCCCCGATGCGGTCTCCTGGGAGTCGCCGGAGAACGCCTCGATGGCCAGGGGGTTGGTCTGCGGAGCGGTGATCTGGACCCGCCGACCGCTCAGGGCCGTCTCGATGGTCGACCCCACGAGCGTGCCGGCCAGGACCTGGTCGGCGGCGATCTTCACCCCGGTCGGCAGCACCCCGGGGGTGATCTGGGTGGCCGACAGCGACGTGATCGGGTCGCGGAATCCCATCACAGCCGCCGGAGCCGGCGGGCCTGCAGGGTGCAGGTGCCGATGGCGCCGGCGCTGGCCCCGGACCACTGCACGAGCAGCGACGCGCCAGGCTGGACCTGCAACGACTGGGGCCAGTCGGCCACGTCGAAGTTGCCGGAGTTGGACCCGTCCAGCAGCCGGCGGGGGTCGACGCTGTCGCGGTACCACCGCACCGACGTCGCCGTGCTCGACGTGCACGAGACCACGGCATGGTCGACCAGCCACAGCTCGGAGGTGTCCAGCTGGGCGAACTGCGCGGTGGCTACCCCACCGGCGGCTGCCGCCGTCACGGCGTTCAGCTCGATGAAGTCGACCAGCGTCCAGCCGGCGGCCGAGCCGCCGACCTGCACGGGCATGATCACCGACACGTCAGGCCCCGGGCAGGAACCGGACCCAGAACGGGCGCACGCGGCCGCGGGCCTCATACGCCTGCCAGATCATCCACGAGCCGACGCCGAGCAGCACGCACCCGGTCATCAGCGCGGTGCGCCGGTCGGTGACGACGGGTGCGCCCATCACTGCCCCACGGGGTACGTGGAGGTGACCCCGCCGGCGCTGATCACCACAGCGGCAGGGGCGGCCACCTCGGGTGCCGGCGCGGCCGTCACGGCCGTGCGCGGGTAGCCGGCCAGGGCTGTCACAGCGGTGCTCGCAACCGGCGCCGGCACGACCGGTGCGGGGTCCGGCATCGCCGGCTGGGTGGCGGTGGTGGTGGTGGTGGCCACGATCGCCGCGGTCTGCGCGGCCTGGGGCAGGGCGATGCCGACGGCTCCGCCGGCGGCCACCAGGGAGATGGTCTCCAGCACCGACGGGACGGCCACGTGCAGGGCGGCCAGGACGGCGATCGCGATCACGCACAGGGCGACCAGGGCGAGGGTGGCGATGTCGGGACGGGTCTTCATGATCAGCTCCAGTCGGTGCGTGCGGAGGGGGCGGGGACAGAGACGAGCCTGGGCAGGGGGACGCCGGCGGAGACCATCGCGGAGGTGGCGTCCTGCTTCCACGCCTCCAGCAGCTCCAGGCGTCGCTCGAGCGAGCGGGTGTAGTCCGACATCCGCCGGTCGGTGCGCCGGTCGCCCACCAGGACCTTGATCAGCAGCACGAGGGCGATCGCCGTTGCGGCACCACCCTGGGACAGCAGTCCGGACAGCAGCTGGTCCATCAGTCGACCGCCCCGAGCCAGATGGATCCGGTGAACACCGACCCGATGGCGGCGTCGACGAACAGCCCTTCGCCGAAGCTGACGCCGCCGGGCCCCATCCACAGCTGCGCGGACCCGCCGGCGGCGATCGCGATAGAGGCGATCGCGTCGCCGGTGGTGTCGCGCGAGTCGCGCAGGGTGATGGTGGTCGTGGCGGTGGCGGTCAGGGCCCACCCGACGAGCCGGCCGGCGCCGGCCCACAGCAGGGGCCGGCCGCCGATGCCGGCGGGCAGGGGCCGGGCCGCGCGCAGCCGGTTGCCGTTGTTGGTCTGCACCAGCGCGGCGGCGATCTTCTCGTGGTCGGTCTCGACCAGCTCGATCACGTGTGCGAGGTGCTGCGCCAGCTGCTCTTGCAGGCTCATGCGAGTGCTCCGATCACCTTCTGGACGGGGGCCGCGGCCGCGCGGGACGCGCCGAGCAGGACCAGGCCGACGCCGGCGCCGACGAAGGCGATCTGCAGCGCGATCTTGCGCATGTCGGTGGCCAGCGACCCGAGCCCCAGGGCGTTGCCCAGGGCGCCGAGCGCGCCGGAGGCCAGCCCGTTGGCGACGTCGACGGCCGCACCGACGACCGGGATCGGGGACCCTGCGGTGCCGCCGTCGCCGGCGACACGGCGGGCGGTCATGAAGCCCCACATGGGCCGCTCCACGACGTTCTCGCCGGCGCGGGGTGCCTCCACCTGGTTGCCGCCGCCGGTGTAGAGCTGCACGTGCCCGGGGTCGGGGAACACCAGGTCGCCGGGGGCCAGGTCGGCCTTGGCAACGGGCTTGCCGACGGTGAGCATCAGGGTGGTGGTCCGCGGCAGGTTCACCCCGGCGGACTTGTAGGCCGCCTGGACCAGGCCGGAGCAGTCGTAGGCGTCCGGGCCGGTGCCGCCCCACCGGTACGGCTTGCCGATCTGCGCACGGGCGAACGCGATCGCCACACCGACCGGGTCGGTCGGTGCGCTGGCCGTCGGGACGGCGACGGCGGGGGCGATCGTGAACGGGGTGCTCACTTGGCGCCCTGCGCCTCTTGCGACTGGCCGATCAGGGCGTGGATGTCGGACAGGTTCCGCCCGCCGGTGTCCCAGAAGTTCACCTCAGAGCGCGAGGGGTCGCGCCCGAGCATCGACTGGTAGTCGGTGATGATCTCGGTCCGGCGCGGATCGGTCTCGCTGGCCGTCCAGCTCGTCGGTGTGGCCGGTGTGGTCGACCCGGCGACAGGGATCTGCCGGGCCAGCTGCTGCAGCTGCTCGATCTGCGGCTGCAGGGCGTTGTAGACGTCCGTGCCGGTGGAGTCGTAGACCGCCGGCTGGCCGCTGGCCGAGTACGTCGACGTGGTCGCCGCCGGCCCCGAGCTGGTGCCCGTCGAGCTGGTCGACGTCGAGCCCATCGCGGCGCGCCGGCGGGCGACCAGCGCGAACCCGCCGACGGCCACCGCGCCGAGGATCGCGGCGGTCCTCTTGTTGCGCTCGAACAGCGCCCGCCAACGGTTCACCGCCGGCCCCGCTGCATCCGCTCGTAGAACAGCGTGGACGCCGCGGCGTTCAGCGGGGAGGCCTCCTTCTCCGCCGTCAGGGTCGAGGAGCGGGCAGCGATCGGCCGGGGCGTGCCCAGGCGCGCCGCACCGGTGAAGTTCTGCGGGGAGCGGGCGTAGCCGTGGAACGAGGCACCGGGGGCGTAGACGTGCTGCCCGGTGCGCCCGTTGATCACGTCCCCGATGGAGCCGGCCAGCCGACGCACGAACGAGGCCCCGCGGGGGTCCAGGTGGTACGTGACGACCGGGTCGATCGTGGCGTTGACCGCGGCCGACAGGTCGGTGCGGGGCACAGCTCAGCGCCCCTGCAGCGTGGTGATGATCTTCGATCCACCGGTGCTGACGTTGCCGAACAGCGTGCCCATCCCCGAGGAGTGGGCGACGACCAGGTACAGGGCGATCAGCCCCGTGCCGTACTTGAGCGCCTGACGGAACATCGGTCTCTCCCTAGGTGGTGCTGGCTGCAGCGCTCGCGCGCAGGTCGGGGATGGCGGGCAGGTTCGGGTTCAGGGCCCGGTCGACGGCCTTCTGCGCGCCGGCGAAGATCCCCGAGACTCGGGCCGGGGCCGACGGGCTGGTCAGCGCCTGCAGCGCGATCAGCGACAGCGCGGCGGACAGCGCCCAGCCGACGGTGCCCACCTCAGATCACCTTCAGCCGGCCGAGGGCGTCGCCGGCGAGCACCTGGGTCAGGACCCAGACGCCGGCGATCATCAGGACGACCGCACCGGGCTTCATGCGGACCACGTCCTTCCCGAGCTGGTGGTGGCCGGCGCCGGGGTCGGTGCCGAGGTGGTGCGAGGTGCCGCCCCGCCGTAGGGGGCCAGCCGGTAGCCGGCCGTGACGGTCGACGGGGCGACCTGCTCGGTCGCCGCGCCGGTGGACACCGACCCGGTCCGGTTGAGGAACTTCGCGGCCAGCCAGGACTTCACGGCCGGGGTGCCGCCGCGCAGGTAGACCAGGAACAGCACGTAGGCCAAAGCGCCCAGGACGAACCCGCCCGAGGCGTTCAGCCCGTTGCCGACCGAGCGGCCCAGCTGCCCGCCGATCGCCCCACCGAGCTGCGAGCTACTCGAGGAGCGCCGGCGGGCCGGCTCGTCGGCTGGCTCGTCGGCCGGCTGGTCCGCCGCGGCCGCGTCCAGCAGGTCGTCGGCCTGGCCCGAGGTCGCGCCGAGCTCGTCGCGCAGCGCCCGGCGTGCCTTGTAGCGGGGCTGGCCGGCGAGCTCGCCGGCGCGGGCCTTGGCGGTCTTGACGGCACGACGGCCGCCCACGCCCGCGCTCGCGCCGGCGGTCTCAGCCGCGCCGGCACCCGCGGCGGCCCCTCCGGCCGCCGCGGTGCCAGCTGCACCCTCCACCAGGGCGGGAGCTGCGAACGCCACGGGTCACTTCCCGAGCGAGACCGACGCGCGCGCCGGACCGACCCGCACCGACGTGGACACCGCGGCCAGGCCGAGCGTCAGCGCCGCCAGGGCCCCGAACCAGAACAGCGGGTTCGACGGCGACCACGGGGCCGACGCCGCGGCCGCACCCTCGGAGGGTGTGGCCACCGCGTTCAGCTCGGTCGGTGCCGCGACGTTCGCCGTGCCGGCGTCCAGGTGGAACCGCCCGAAGCCCGAGGGCTGGAAGTAGGAGGTGTCCATGCCGACCGCCGCCTCAGGCCGCGGTGCCGGCGAGGAACACGACCTCGGTCACGTACTCCAGGGCCGGGTTGGTCAGCACGAAGCCGTTCTGCAGCGTGGTGACCAGCCGCAGCTCGGAGGTCGTGCCCATGTCGACGACGTCGCGGAACACGTTCTCCTCCGCGAAGTCGTGGCAGCCGAACCCGAAGACCGCGCCGATGTCGGAGTTGTAGGACCGCTCCATGTGCTTGCGCAGGTAGGAGCCGTCGTTGTAGACCTCCGGCGTCTCGTTGTTGCCGAAGCGCCACGACTGCGGGCCGAACGCGGTCCGGGTCATCGGGACCGGCGCCGGCGTGGCGCCGTTCCACAGCTGGTAGTACATGCGCAGCAGCGACTTGTTCGCGCCCTGGCCGACCAGCCGGATCTCGTTCTCCCCCGTCTGCAGCGCGGTGTAGCGGCTCTGGATCAGGGAGTGGAACGTGCTCAGGTCCGGCACGACGATCTGGCCGTTGGGGCCGACCGGGACCGAGAACTTCGTGGTCGACACCTTGAACGTGCCCGTGAGGGTGGCCGTGGCCGGCGCACCGAGGGAGAACAGGTCGGCCTGCGAGGAGTACTCCAGGGTGACCGTGATGTCCGAGGTGGACGTGGCCAGGAAGATCGCACCGACCAGGTCGGTCTCGTCCTCGCTGATCGGCACGTGCCACTGCAGGTCCACGTTGTAGTTGCCGTCCGCGATGTTCGCGGTCTGCGAGCCCACGCCCCACGACTCCGAGGAGCCCGCCAGGGTGCCGGCGGAGACGTTGACGCCGTTGACGGTCTGGGTGATGCCGCGGTCCGACAGGTCGGAGTTCTTCATCAGGTCCCGGACCTTCAGCTTCGCGCCGGAGACGTTGATGAGGTTGGACTGCCCGTTCGCGGAGACCTTCACGGCCTTGATCAGGTCGTAGGGCCAGCGGCCGGTGGTGCCCACCGTGCCGGCGCCCTTGGCGGTGACCAGGTTGCCCACGAACTCGATGTCGATTCCGGCGAGGATGTCGGACTTGCGCAGCTCGACGACGTCCTGGCTCTGGCCGTTGTAGGTGAACGTCTTCTCCTGCAGCGTCTTGCGGCGCGTCAGGGCGAAGAACGCCTTCGGGTTCACCGACTCGGCGGCGATCGCCAGGCCCTGCATCGTGCGCTGCGGTGCGGCCGGCGCGGTGGTCGTGGTCATGGGTCAGCTCTCCTTGCCGGTGCGGTAGTTGTTCAGCGTCCGCAGCGCAGGGAACCGGCCCCCGAGCTTGTCGGCGCCGATGTTCACGACGACGTCGGCGACGATCGCCATGCCGCCGACGGCGAGCCAGAACGTCAGCTGGCGCGGGACCTTCATCAGGCGCCGAACCGGGCCGTGGCCGAGGCGGGCAGCTTGCCCTTGGACTTCTCGAACGCGACCACGACCACCAGGGCGATGCCGGCGGTCAGGAGGATCGACTTCACGCTCATCGCGGGTTCTCCAGGCTCGATGACGGGGGCCCGGTGGGCGCCTGGAGCGTCGACGTCAGACGGCACCGTGGGGCCGGGCGACCAACGTCGACACTCCAGGCCCCACCGGTGTGCACCACCGGTCTAGGGGCCCGCCGCCTGCGCGTTCAATGCCCTGGGATGAATACACACCGGTGTATTCGCCCGTTCACCAGGGTGAACACGCACCCGCCCGTCACGGAGTCGGGGCGCCGATCGCCGTGTCAGACGTGCTGGTGCGAGCCACCGACACTCCGTTGAGCGCGACCTGCACTGGCTCGCTCGACGCGGCGCCAGCGGCCAGCGCGAACGTCACGAACTCCTGCAGCTGGCCCAACGTGATCGCCTTCGACGGGTCCACCTGCATCGCGATCCGCCGGGTGGTGATCGTCGTGGTCGTCGTGTCGTTGAAGAACTGCGGGTACGTCGGGGTGGTCGACACGCTCATCGGGTCCTCCTGGGCAGGCCGGCCAGGTGCGCGCGGATCGCGACCAGCGCCGGGGACTTCGGGTGCTCGGAGGCGGCCCACGCGGCGTCCGCCTCACGCTCGACACGCGCCCGTGCCAGCCGCTCGGCGGCCGCGAGCTGCGCCAGCCGGCCCGGGGACTGACGGACCGTGCCGCCGGCCTCGCGCCAGGCGTCCAGCCGGTGCGCCAGCCACGCGCCGACGTTCCGCACGCCGACCGCGTCGGTGTGGTGCCAGGTGGTGCCGTCGGGCCGGTGGTCGATCGCCATCGCGAGCTCGCCGGTCGTCCAGCCCGCCAGCGCGAACTCCCGGATGATCGAGCGCACGTGTCGGTCGCTGATCGATTGCAGCGCCGACACTCGCTTGCGCAGCTCGACAGCCTGCGCTAGGCGCTCGTCAGGGCGCCGTGGCTCTTGCGGAGTGTCCGTAGGCCGCCCTGGGACGTCGTCCCGCTCGGCTGGCGCGCCCGGCGCGGCGAAAGCGCCGGGCTGAGGGCCCCGAAGGGGCACCGATGAGCCGTCGCTCTCGCGCGCGTGCGGGGGGAGAGATTCCTCTCCCGACCGGAGGTCGGAGAGTGTGTCATCTTCGTCCACAGGCGAAACGGTCGCTGGGACGCACAGCACGTAGACCGCGGCGTCGTTGAGCCCGGCGTCGCACTTCGCGGGCTGGTGCGCACCGTCGCGACCGGTCTTGACGACACCTACCAGGCCGGCGTCGCGGAGCCGCTTGATCGCGCGGGCGACCGTCGACCAGGACCGGCCCGTCTTGTCCACCAGGAGCGCCCACGTCGGGCGCGTCGTCATGGTCTCCCAGTCGGCGCAGAACGCGAGCTGCTGGGCCACAGCCCACAGCGAGGCGGCAGAGTCTGACCGGAGCGACGCGAACGCCTCAGAGGCCCGCACAGCGTCCAGGAAGGCCTTCTGCGACGGGGCCCGCATCGAGCCGTGTGGCACCGCGCGCATGTAGACCGACCGCCGCGTGGCCGTCCGGCGTGACGGACGGGTGTGCCGGCGGCGCGACGAGCGCCAGTGTCCGGGCACGACGAAAGGCCGCCCGGGGGCGGCTGAGACGTCGTTCAGGAGTGCGGCGAGAGGGGCCGGCGTCACCGGGCCCGTCGGGTGTCGGGGATGGTGCCCAGGCAGTGCCCGTGCCGATGCGCAGCGACGTAGAGCTCACTCTCCGCGCGCGTCGAGCTGGTCGACGTCAGGGTCCAGTCACAGTGCGCGCACTCTGCACGGTGCCGACCGTCGTTGAGCTTGCGTACCGGCACCCGCGGCCGCGCGATACCGACGCTCACCGGAGCACCAGCCAGGCCACGCAACCGCCGGCGATACCCGCCACGACACCGACCGCCACGGCGGCCAGAAGACGGCGGAGGCCCGCGAACACCCGGTCGCGGTCCGCCGCGGCGCGTGCGGCCATCTGGTCGAGCACGAACGCGCGCACGACCCGGTCGACCTGGTCCTCGCTCACCGGTTCACGACCGAACCGCCCCAGCGGCAGACCGTTCCCGCGGCCGCGGCGTACTCCCACGTGTCGCGGCACATCAGGCTCACCTGGTCGCCGGCCTTCAGCCCGGCACCGCGGGTGTCGTCCACGCGGTAGTCGTGGCCGGCGATCTGCACCAGGAACACCTGGTTGGTGCTCTTGTCCTCCCCGATCAGCCGGGAGGTCACCTGCTGCACCGTCCCGGACACCGGGCGCCACTGATGGAACCGCGCCTCGTAGGGGTAGAAGGCGAGCAGCGTCGCCACGACCACGACGAACGACACCGCCCACAGGGCGATCGCGAACCCCGTGAACTCGTCCTCGTCCCGGTTCCGCCACAGGTAGCCGGACCAGACGAGCAGCCCGACGACGACGAGTGCGACCAGCGGCGGAACGACAAGAACGGTCAGGTCCCAGTACGTGCTCACGAGTGCTTCACCAGCCAATCGGCAGCCAGGAGGTAGACGGGGACCGAGCACGCCAGGGCGCTCCAGAACAGGGCGCGCACGACCGTGCGGACCACGAGCCGGGGGCTCACGCGAGGACCAGGCGCAGCACGCCGTCCTCGTCAGGCACGAGCCGGGCGAGGCTCCGCAGCGAGGGCACGCCGTCGTCGAGCTGCGCGCGCCGTTCGCGGGTGTAGACGTCGCCGTTGCACACCTGCGCGACGAGCATCCGGCTCGTCACGACCCGGTACACCGCGCCCAGCAGGAGGAGACCGGTGAGGGGGTTCACGCGACACCGTCCGGGTCGAACAGCGGCACCATGAAGTCCTCCGGCGCCTGGTCCGAGCGGCGACCGAGACGGCCCGCGCACGCCAGGCACTCGTGGCGGATCAGCGGGGTCGTGTTGCCCAGCCGCTCGAAGTGCGCCGGCGCCCGGTGCTCGAGATAGACCGCGCCGGCGGCGATCCGCTCACCACAGCCGTCGCACGTGTGGGACTTGCGGGCCCGCCGCTCGGTGGAGACCACGCGCCGCGGCGTGGTCGACGTCGACGCGCTCATCGCCTGACCCAGCCCAGCCCGACCAGGGCGTCCGCCAGGGCGCGTGCGCCCAACGGGCCCCGAGCGGTCAGCCGGCGGATGTCGTCGCGCATGACCGTGGCTAGGACGACCGGGGCGTTCCTCCAGATGATCGGGTCCGGGGCCGGGGCCGGGTCGGGGTCCAGGACCGGGTCGATGGCGGGGGCATCCACCGACCCGGCCTGCTCAGGAAGTCGCTGTGGCCACCGCCACGTGCCCGGCGCATCGCCCTCGACGCGGCAGTGGACGTAGGCGGTCGCCGTGTCGGGGAGGAACACGAAGAGGCTGGCCTCACCTGGTCCACCGAGGCCCACCACGATCGCCGGGAAGATTAGGCCGATGAGTCCGTACCCAGGAGCCCCGGTCTCGATGTCTCCAGCAGCCATGCGGTAGTGGACGATCCGGCCAACCGTCGGACGATCGCTCACCGGTCGGCCGCCTCGTCGTGCTCGACCCACGACTCTTCGACTGCGCCGGTGAGGCCCACCGTGTCCCACAGCGTGATGTACCCGCCGTCCAGCGTGCGGAAGCCGAACTGCGAGCCGTCTCTGGTCACCAGCGGCAGCCGCTGGACGGCCAGCCACCAGTTCTGCTCGCTGACGGCGTAGCGAACCCCGTTGTAGGCGAACCAGCACTCGACCTTGCGCTCACGCCAGCTGCTCATCGGTCGGCCGCCTCGTCGTCGACCACCGACAGCTCGTCGCTAGTCTCGGCGCTGTGGTGAGGAAGATGTCCACGCGGATCCCGGCTTCGAACGCGCGAGCGGTCGCCGCGCACGTCTACGCCGGTCCCCCGAAGTTCAAGGGCATCTGCACCAACTGCGGGGACACCCGGAACAAGCACTGCGGGCGTTGCCACGCCTGCGCCGGCTACCACCTCGGGGACTGCGTGCAGCTCCACGGGCTGGGGTCGACCTTCGGAGGCCTCTGAGCGTCTCGCTCGGTTCGCCTCCGGCGCGTCGTCGACCACTGACGCCGGAGCCTCCAACAGTTCCGCCATCGGAACCCCGAGATACGCAGCGATGCGATCCAGGTCAGCGAGCGTGAAGGGCGTGCGGCCGCGGAGACGGTCAGACACGGCCTGCTGCGAAAGATCCAGCACGACGGCTAGGTCCTGTTGGCGTAGACCCCGAGCGTGCAGTGCCTCGCGCACAGCAGCAGAGGCGTGCGTAGTCAGATCCGGCATGCGAGGTTTTTACTGCGGATCGCAGTATCCGTAGTCACGACACGCCGCAGTCGTGTACTACGAATCGCTCATGTCGTACCGCGTCACGCGGTACGTTGCGGGAATGACAACACAGAGCGTCATCCCGTTCCCCGAGCGCGACTACACCAACCTCGGTGATGTCGCGCAGGCCAACCTCCGCGCGGCGCTGGCGCGGCGCCAGGTTCCTCAGGAAGCCGTGGCGTCTCTGCTGGGGCTCTCACAGCAGGCTGTGTCTGACCGTCTTCGTGGCCGGGTGAAGTTGACCGTAGACGACCTCGGCCGGCTCGCAGACCTTCTTGGTCTGGAGCCGGCCGAGTTGTTGGTGCGCCATCAGGGACTCGAACCCCGAACCCGCTGATTAAGAGTCAGCTGCTCTGCCAGTTGAGCTAATGGCGCGCGGGGCGAAACGTTAGCAGGGGTGGGCCGCGGATGCGAAACCGGAGGTCAGTGCTGCACTGTCGCGCCGGGACACGGTGACCGGGTCAGGCACCGGGCGTCTCGGGCTCCGCCTCCCACCACGTCTCCTCCGGCAGACCCTCCGTCTCAAGGATCTCCTCGGACGAGACGACCGGTGCGACGAGGTCGACCAGCAGGGCGAGCGGCACGTGCTCGGCGAGCAGCTCCTGCGCGACGCGGGACTGCTCCTCGCCGGTCGGCTGCACGGGGAGCACCGGGCTCGCCTGGGGCTGGTCGGCCGTGGTCTCGTCGTCCTGCGCCATGGGGCTCCGTCCGATCGTGGGTCCTCCATGGTGACCCACGGATCCGGATTCGCCCAGCCGCCATCCGTGCGAACCTGCGAGGCGACCGTGCCGCCCCGGTGGGCACCGTCGGGTGCTGCCGGGGCCGGCCGTCCTGGCCGGACGTGGGTCGCAGACCCGTCCGGCTAGAGGTAGAGACCCGTCCCCTGACCCTCGCCGCGGGGCTCCGCGACGGCGTGCACGTCCTTCTCCCGCAGCAGCACGTAGGTGGCACCGGCGAGCTCCACCTCGGCACGGTCCTCCGGGTCGAACAGCACCCGGTCGCCGACCGCCACCTGCCGCACGTGCTGGCCGACCGCGACCACGCGTGCCCATGCCAGCCGCTTCGCCACCGTCGCCGTGGCGGGGATGACGATGCCGGCCGCCGAGCGGCGCTCGGAGCTGTCCTGGTCCAGGGCGACCAGCACCCGGTCGTTGAGCATCCGGATCGGCAGGTCGGCGGAGCTCGTCTCGTCCCGGGCGGTCACGACGGGCACGGTACCCGCCGACATAGGGTGGGCAGAAACGACCCCGGGAGGACCCCGTGCCTCGACTGTCCGCCGGCGACCCGGCTCCCGACTTCACGCTGCCCACCGCCGACGGTGGCACCGTGACGCTCTCCGACCTGCGCGGCTCGCACGTGATCGTGTACTTCTACCCGGCGGCCATGACGCCGGGCTGCACGACCCAGGCGTGCGACTTCCGCGACTCGCTCGGCTCGCTGCAGAGCGCCGGCTACCGGGTGGTCGGCGTCTCGCCCGACACGCCCGAGCGGCTGGCGCAGTTCGCCGAGGCGGAGCACCTGACCTACCCGTTGGCGTCCGACCCGCAGCACCAGGTGCTCGAGGCGTGGGGCGCCTGGGGCGAGAAGACGCTGTACGGCAAGACGGTGGTCGGCGTGATCCGCTCGACCGTGGTGGTCGACCCGGACGGCATCGTCGAGCTGGCGCAGTACAACGTCAAGGCGACCGGCCACGTCGCCAAGCTGCGCCGGGACCTGCAGCTCGCCTGACCCCGGCGCTGGCTCCGCCGGTCATCCCGATGGGGCTCCCGCGCCGGCCGCCTCGCCCGTGCCGCCCTGTGCGAGGATCGGCGACGCGCGGCGGTGCCGCTCGCGCGGGAGTGGTGAAACGGCAGCCACGCCAGGTTTAGGTCCTGGTGCCCTCACGGGCGTGCGGGTTCAAGTCCCGCCTCCCGCACGTCCGCTCGTCGGTCTCGGCAGGCCGACGACGCGCCCGACATGACGAAGGCCCGCTCACCGTCGAGGTGAGCGGGCCTTCGGTTCGTTCAGGGTGCCGACCGGCGGCGCGGGCGACGGCGGCAGCCGTGGCCCGGCGCGGTCGGCGAGCCGTCAGGCGTTCGCGGTCTCGCGCTGGCTGATCTTCTCGCGCACCTCGTCCATGTCCAGGTCCTTCACCGCGGTGATGACCTGCTCCAGGGTCGGCGCGGGCAGCGCCCCGGCCTGGTTGAACACGAGGATGCCGTCGCGGAAGGCCATCAGCGTCGGGATCGAGGTGATCTGCAGCTCGGCGGCCAGGTCCTGCTCGGCCTCGGTGTCGACCTTGCCGAACACGATGTCCGTGTGCTCCTGCGAGGCGGCGTCGAAGATCGGGGCGAACATGCGGCACGGTCCGCACCAGGACGCCCAGAAGTCGACTAGCACGATGCCGTTGTCGCGGACGGTGTCGCCGATGGTGGCACCGGTGAGGGTGGTGGTGGCCATGAGTGGTGATCCTCTCGTCGTCGGTCCTGCCCCTTCAGCGTGCGGCGCCCCGCAGGTATTCCGCACCCGGTCTGCGGGCGCACGCGCAGCCGGTGTGCCGCCCGCCGGAGCGTACGGCCGCGTGAGCGCTCCCGTACGGGGTAGAACAGGGCGGTGACCGACACCGCCGAGTTCCCGCCCGAGTCCGAGCGCCCCGCCGGCTGGCTGCGTGCCGACCAGATCGCGTCCGCCCGGCAGTGGCTGCCGATCCTGTACGTGGACGCCGTGCCGGTGCGGGTGGACGACTCCGGCGACGTGGTGGCCGTGGGCCTGCTGCTGCGCGTCACACCGGAGGGTGTGATGTCCCGGGCGCTCGTCTCGGGACGCGTGATGTTCCACGAGCGGGTGCGGGACGCCCTCGTCCGGCACATCGAGAAGGACCTGGGCCCGATGGCCCTGCCGCAGATCCCGGCGAGCCCGCAGCCGTTCACCGTGGCCGAGTACCTGCCGACGCCCGGCGTGACGCCGTACCACGACCCGCGCCAGCACGCGGTGTCCCTGGCCTACGTGGTCCCCGTCGCGGGCGACTGCCGCCCGCAGCAGGACGCCCTGGACCTCGCCTGGATCACGCCCGAGCAGGCCTGCGAGCAGGACGTGCAGCTGGAGATGAACGGCGGCCAGGGGCTGCTGCTGCGCCAGGCGATGGCGCACGTGGGGCGCATGCCCTGACCGGGCGGCTCCGTCAGGACAGGTCCAGACGGGGCCAGTCGGCGAGGTCGGCGAGCATCTGCCGGTCGTGGGTCGCGACGACCACGGCGGCCGACGTGGCGCGCAGGGCCGCCGTCAGCTCGTCGACCAGCCCGACGGACAGGTGGTTGGTCGGCTCGTCGAGCACCAGCACGTGCGGCGCCGCCAGCAGGGCCTTGGCGAGCTCGAACCGGCGGCGCTGACCGACGGACAGCTCCGCCAGCGGCCGGTCCAGGTCCTGCTCGGTCAGCAGGCCGAGCGCGGCGACCGGCACCAGCTGCGCGGGGTCGAGGCTGCCGGAGGCGAGCAGGCCGAGCGCGTGCTCGGCGTAGGCCTCGAACGCCGTCGGGGCGCTGCCGTCCGGCCGACCGGGCCGGGCAGCCGCTCGGGCGGTCCCGTCTGCGTCGGCCGTCACGTCGTCCGACTCCTGCGCCAGCACCCCGAGCCGTGTACCCGGTGCGAGCACCCGCGCGCCGCGGTCCGTCCCGAGGGTGCCGGCCAGCACGGCGAGCAGCGTCGACTTGCCGGACCCGTTGGGCCCGGTGACCAGCAAGCGGCTGCACGGGGCCACCTCGATGCGCCGGCCGGGCAGGTCCAGCCGGCCAGCCACGAGGGGGGCGCGGACGTCCAGCAGCGGACCGCCGGCGTAGGTGCTCGGGGTGGACGGCAGGTCGGGGAACGTCAGGGCCGGTGGCGGTACGGGGACCTCGACGGACTGCTCGGCGAGGCGCTGCATCAACCGGTCGACGGTGGTCACCTTGCTGCGCGCGCGGGTGGCCCGACGGTGCGCCTGGCTGCCCTTGGGCGGGCGCCACTCGTCCGACAGCTGCTCGTAGGACTGGTCGAGCCGGTCGGCCAGCGCCGCGGCGCGCTTGCGCTCGGCGCGGTACCGCGCGCGCCACCGGCGCAGCATCTGGTCGCGGGCGTACCGGTAGTCGGCGTACCGCGCGGCCCCGTACAGCGCGGGCCGGCCGTCCATGGACGGGTCGAGGTCGAGGATCCCGGTCATCACGTCGTCCAGCAGCCGCCGGTCGTGGGTCACGACGACGAGCGCACCGCGCCACTGCCGCAGCTGAGCCGTCAGGTACTCCACGCCCGCGGCGTCGAGGTGGTTGGTCGGCTCGTCCAGCAGCAGCAGGTCGGACCGCTCCGCGAGCCGCGCGGCCAGCCGCACGCGGTACCGCTCCCCCACCGACAGCTCCGCCAGCGGACGCCGGGGGTCGCGCGGTGCACCGAACCGGCTCAGCGCCTCGTCCACCCGGCGGTCGGCGTCCCAGGCCGCCAGGTGCTCCATCGCCTCGACCGCCTCGGTCAGCGTGGCGAGCTCACCGCTGGTGTGGTCGAACGCCGCGATGGCGTGCTCGAGCGCCGCCGCAGCTGCCCGAGCAGCACGCAGCGACGTCCGGACGACGTCGCCGACGGTCGCATCGGTCGGGGCCCGCAGCTCCTGCTCCACCACAGCGAGGGTTCCCGAACGGCGCACCGAGCCGCCCAGCGGAGGGAGCTCACCGGCCAGCAACCGCAGCAGGGTCGTCTTGCCGGTGCCGTTCTCCCCCACCAGGCCGAGCCGGTCGCCCGCGGAGACGACGAGCGACACCCGGTCGAGCACCGGGTGTGCGGGATAGCCGAACGTCACCTCGTCCGCCACCAGCTGCACCCGGGCGGCGTCCGTCACGCTCAGCCGCCCAGGGCGTGGACCACGAGCGGGGCGAGCGCGCGGAACGCCTTGCCGCGGTGGCTGATGGCGTTCTTCTCCGCCGGCGTCAGCTCCGCGCACGTCCGCGTCTCGCCGAGCGGCACCAGCACGGGGTCGTAGCCGAAGCCGTGCGCGCCCCGCGGCTCGGTGGCGAGCACGCCGTCCAGCGCCCCGGTCCGCACCTCCTCGCGCCCGTCCGGTGTCACCAGCGCCGCGGCGCACATGAACCGGGCGGTGCGGTGCTCCGGGGCGATGTCCGCCAGCTGCGCGAGCAGGAGCTCGAGGTTGGCCGCATCGTCACCGTGCCGGCCGCTCCACCGCGCGGAGAAGATGCCCGGCGCACCGCCGAGCACGTCCACCGCGAGGCCGGAGTCGTCCGCCACGGTGGGCAGCCCGGTGAAGGCCGCGATCGCACGGGCCTTGATCAGGGCGTTCTCGGCGAACGTCAGCCCGTCCTCCACCGGCTCCGTGGCGCCCACGTCGCCCGCGCCCACGATGCTCGCCGCGTCCAGCCCCGGCAGCGCCGGCACGAGGATCTCGCGCAGCTCGCGGACCTTGTGGGCGTTGTGGGTGGCGAGGACGAGCCGGACAGGTGCGGTCGCGCCGGGCGCAGCCGTCACGAGGCCACCTCGACGCCGGCCGTCACCCGGGTGCCGGGCGCGGCGGCGAGCGCCTGCTGCTGCAGCGCCGTGAGCCGCCCCGTGCCCACCAGCGCCAGGTCCAGCAGCGTGTCGAGCTCCGCGCGGTCGAACGTCGCGTGCTCGGCAGTTCCCTGCACCTCGACGAACTTCCCGCTGCCGGTCACCACGACGTTCATGTCCGTCTCGGCGCGGACGTCCTCGACGTACGGCAGGTCGAGCATGGGCGCACCGTCGATGATGCCGACGCTGACGGCGCTGACCGAGTCGGTGAGCACGGTGCGACCGGCGGGGACCAGTCCCTGCTCACGGGCCCACGCCACCGCGTCCGCCAGCGCGACGTACGCACCGGTGATCGCCGCGGTGCGGGTGCCGCCGTCCGCCTGCAGCACGTCGCAGTCCAGCACGACCGTGTTCTCGCCGAGGGCCGCGACGTCGATGATGGCCCGCAGGGAGCGACCGACGAGCCGCGAGATCTCGTGCGTGCGGCCACCGACACGGCCCTTGACCGACTCGCGGTCCGACCGCGTGCTCGTCGCGCGCGGCAGCATCGCGTACTCCGCGGTGACCCAGCCCTGGCCCGAACCCTTGCGCCAGCGCGGCACGCCCTCGGTGAACGAGGCGACGCACAGCACCTTCGTCTGCCCGAACTCGACGAGGACGCTGCCCTCACCGGTCTGCAGGAAGCGGCGGGTCAGGGCGACGGGGCGCAGCTCGTCGAGCGCGCGCCCGTCGGCGCGGGCGGGCACGCCGGTGGAGGGCGTCGAAGGGGGGACGGTCATGGGCGCGAGCCTATCCGGGCACCCCGACACGCTCCTGGGCTGACCGGGACACGGCCCGCGAGCTCGGCCGGGCGGCGCTCAGAGCGCGTGCACCGCGCCCGGTGCGGCCAGGTGCACGGGACCGTCGAACACGGCCCGGGCCTCGGCGAGGGACACCTCGGCGTCGTTCCACGCGGGCACGTGCGTGAGCACCAGCCGGCCGGCGCCACCGCGGGCTGCCGCCTCGCCCGCCCGTCGGCCCGTCAGGTGCACGCCGCGGAACCTGTCGTCGCGACCCTCGAGGTAGCTCGCCTCGGCGAGCAGCAGGTCCACCCCGGCCGCCAGCGCGTCCAGACCGGGACCGGAGTCCGTGTCGCCCGTGTACGCGAGCGCGACGGAACGGGACGCGTCGCCCTCCGCGGGCCCGGCGACGCGCACCCCGAAGGTCGGCAGCGAGTGGTTCATCGCCACCGGCGAGAGCGTGAGCGGACCGACGGTCACGGGCGCCGCCGGGTCCCACACCCGCACGTCGAACTGGTCGCTGCAGTCGGCCGCCGGGTCCTTGCCCGCCAGCTGGGCCAGCCGCTCCGCCGTGCCCTCCGGGCCGTGCACCGGCACCGGCGGCAGGGGCGCGCCGCCTGGACGGTAGCGGCGCAGCACGTTGAGCACCACCATGTCGGCGACGTGGTCCGCGTGCAGGTGGGAGATGCCGATCGCGTCCAGCGTCGTCGGGTCGGCGTACCGCTGCAGCGGGCCGAGAGCGCCGTTGCCGAGGTCGAGCAGCACCGTCCAGGTCCGGCCGTCGGCGTCCTCCGCCTGCACCAGGTACGCCGCGCAGGCCGCGTCGGGGCCGGGGTACGAGCCGGCGCAGCCGACGACGACGAGCCTCATCGCAGGGCCAGCGGTGACTCGACGGCGGTCACCTCGGGTCCGAGGAACCGCCGAGCGAGCCGCGCGAACTGCTCGGGGTCACCGGTCGCGACGAAGCGGTGCTCGGGCGGCGGCCCGTCCGTCGAGCGCAGCAGGTCGTGCGCGACGAGCGTCCGGTACACGTCCTTGGCGGTCTCCTCGGCGCTCGAGACGAGGGTGACGTCCTCGCCCATCACGTAGCTGATCGCGCCGGTGAGCAGGGGGTAGTGCGTGCACCCCAGCACCAAGGTGTCCACCCCGGCCTCACGGATCGGGTCGAGGTACTCGTGCGCCACCTCGAGCACCCGCGGTCCGGAGGTGACGCCGGCCTCGACCAGCGGGACGAACTCGGGGCACGCGGCCGTTGTCAGGCGGACGCCCGGCGCCACCGCCAGCGCGTCGTCGTACGCCCGCGACTCGATGGTCGCCCGCGTGCCGATCACGCCGATGTGCCCGTTCCGGGTCGCCGCCACCGCGCGCCGGGCCGCCGGCAGGATGACCTCCACCACCGGGATGCCGCGGCGCAGCGTGTACCGCTCCCGCGCATCGCGCAGCATCGCCGCCGAGGCGGTGTTGCACGCGATGACCAGCATCTTCACGCCCGCGTCGACCAGGTCGTCGAGCGCTGCGAGGGCGAAGGCACGGACCACGGCGAGCGGCTTGGGCCCGTACGGCGTGTTGAGCGTGTCGCCGATGTAGAGCGTCGACTCGTGGGGCAGCTGGTCGAGGATCGCGCGCGACACCGTCAGTCCCCCGACGCCGGAGTCGAAGATCCCGATCGGCGCGTCGTCCACGCTGCGAGCCTAGTCGCCCGGCCCGACACGGCCCGGCGGACCCAGGTCCCCGCGGGCCAGCATCGCCTGGACCAGGGACTCCTGCAGCCAGGTCAGCGCGTCGTACACGGTGACGAGGTACGTGCGGACGTCGTCGGCGCCGTGGCGACGTCGGCGACCCACCGCGCGCCCCAGGCGGTCGGCGTCCTCGTCCGTCCGGATCCCCAGCCGCTCCGCCAGCACCAGGCGCAGGTCGGTCAGCGTGGCGGCGACGGCGGGTGCCTGCGGCGCGGGGACCACCGGTCCGTCGTCCTGCAGCGCGGTCCACAGCCAGCGCAGCCGTGCCAGCTTGGCCGTCCGCAGGTCGTCCTCGGTCAGCCGCCGGAACTCGGCCGCGACGGCCGGGTCGTCCTGCGACGCGTCGGGCAGCAGGCGGTGCACGGCGGGGTCGTCGGGGGGCGGCACGGGCTCCGTGCGGAGCCGCCAGACGGGCGCGACGGACGGGTCGGAGCGCCCTGCCGCCTCCGCAGCCCCGTCCGGTGACCCGTCGGCCAGGTCCGGCAGCTCGCCACCGAGCAGCTCGACGACGTTGGCGACGACGGACGCCACCACCTCCCGCTCACCGGCGTCGAGCTCGGCCCGGTAGGCGCCGGACTCGTAGCGGAAGCCGCGCATCAGGCGTCCTCGCGCTGCAGCGTGGCCCACAGGCCGAACCCGTGCATCGCCTGCACGTCGACCTCCATCGCCTCGCGGCTGCCGGTCGCGACGACCGCGCGGCCCTCCTGGTGCACCTGCAGCATCAGCCGCTCCGCCTTCTGCTCGGAGTAGCCGAAGTACGACCGGAAGACGTAGGCCACGTAGCTCATCAGGTTGACCGGGTCGTTCCACACGATGGTGACCCAGGGCCGGGCGACCACGGCCTCCTCGTCGGACCGTACGTCCTGCTCAGGCACGGTCTCGGTGGGCATCGCCCCACTGTAGAGAACTAGGTTGGCCGGATGACCGCCAGCACGGCCCTGCTGACCGACCGCTACGAGCTGACCATGCTGCAGGCCGCGCTGGCCGACGGCACGGCCGACCGCCGCTGCGTCTTCGAGGTGTTCACCCGTCGGCTTCCCCCCGGCCGCCGGTACGGCGTGGTGGCCGGTACGGGTCGGGTGCTGGACGCGGTGCGGGACTTCCGGTTCGACGAGGAGCAGCTCGGGTGGCTCGCCGCCGAGCGGGTGGTGGACGAGCGGACGCTGGACTACCTGCGCGACTACCGGTTCACCGGTGACGTCGTCGGGTACGCCGAGGGCGAGGTCTTCTTCCCCCTGTCGCCGCTGATGGTCGTCGAGGGCACGTTCGCCGAGGCGGTGCTGCTGGAGACCGTGGTCCTGTCGATCCTCAACTACGACTCGGCGATCGCCTCGGCCGCGTCGCGGATGACCAGCGCGGCCGTGGACCGCCCGTGCCTGGAGATGGGCGCGCGGCGCGCGCAGGAGGAGGCGGCCGTCGCGGCCGCACGTGCCGCCGTGATCGCCGGTTTCGCCGGCACGTCGAACCTCGAGGCGGGACGCCGGTACGGGCTGCCGACGATCGGCACCGCCGCTCACGCCTTCACCCTGCTGCACGACGACGAGGAGTCGGCGTTCGCGGCGCAGGTCGCGTCGCAGGGACGCGGGACGACGCTCCTGGTGGACACCTACGACGTGCGCCGCGGCGTGGAGCGGGCGCTCGCGGCGGCCGGCACGGAGCTCGGTGCGGTCCGGCTCGACTCCGGCGACCTCGCGGCGCTCGCGCAGGAGGTACGGGCCCAGCTGGACGCGGCCGGCGCCCGCCGGACGAAGATCGTCGTGACGTCCGACCTGGACGAGTACGCGATCGCGGCGCTGGCCGTCGCGCCGGTCGACTCCTACGGCGTCGGCACGTCGGTGGTGACCGGCTCCGGGGCGCCGACCTGCGGGATGGTCTACAAGATGGTCAGCCGCGAACGGGCCGACGGTTCCATGGAGGCCGTCGCGAAGGTGTCGCGGTCCAAGGCCAGCGTCGGTGGGCGCAAGGCGGCGGCGCGGCGGCTCGGCCCGGACGGTCGAGCGGTCGAGGAGGTGCTGGTCAGCGGACCTCCGGAGCGGGTGCTCGCCTGGCAGGACGCCCAGTGGAGCAGCCCCGAGCCCACGTTGCGGCCGTTGCACGTGCCGCTGATCACGGGTGGCGTGTCGGACGAGCGCTGGACGGGTGCCGCCGGCGTACGGCTGGCGCAGGCGCGTCACACCGCCTCACGCGAGGAGCTGCCCCGGGGTGCGCGCCGGCTGTCCGCCGACGAGGCGGCGGTACCGACCGTCACCGTGCGCCTGGAGGCCTAGGCCCTCGACGGCGGACCGGGGCGCGGCGGGTACGAGACGCCGGTGCGCAGGTGCGGCGTGGGCGCTCAGCGGCCGACGAACCAGCGCCGCACCAGCTCCACCCGCGCGGTCAGCTGGTCGACGTCCGCCAGCGCCACCTCGGGACCACCCGCGCGCCGGCGCAGCTCGGCGTGCACCTGCGCATGGGTCTGCCCGCTGCGGCGTGCCCACGCCGAGACGAGCCGAGACAGCTCCCGCCGCAGCTCCGACCGCTGCCGGTGGTCGCCGAGCGGCGGTGCCGCGGCGTCGGCGGCCCGGCGGGCGCTGAGCTGGTCGGCCTGCCGCTGGGCCAGCAGCGCGGACACCTGGTCGGGGTCCAGCAGACCGGGCAGACCGAGGAAGTCCAGCTCCTCGTCGGACCCGACCTCGGCGCCGGTCCCGAACTCGCCGCCGTCGAACAGCACGCGGTCGAACGAGGCCTGTGCCTCCAGCGCCTGGAACGTGCCGGCCAGACCGTCCGGACCGACGGCGTCCGGCGTGCTGCGCTCCGTCTCGGCCGCGAGCAGCAGTGCGGCCTCCGGGTCGTCCGCCGCCGAGGTCGGGCGGTCCAGGGCGTGGTCCCGCTCCACCTCCAGCTGCGCGGCGAGCGCCAGCAGCTGCGGCACGCTCGGGAGGAACACCGAGGCGGTCTCCCCGCGGCGGCGGGCCCGCACGAACCGGCCCACGGCCTGGGCGAAGAACAGCGGCGTCGCGGTGCTGGTCGCGTAGACGCCGACGGCGAGCCGCGGCACGTCGACGCCCTCGGACACCATCCGCACGGCGACGAGCCACCGGGACGTGCCTGCGGAGAACTCGTCGATGCGGTCGCCCGAGCCCGCGTCGTCGGACAGCACGACGGTCGGCGACTCACCGGTCAGCCGCGCCAGGTGGCCGGCGTACGCGCGGGCGTCGTCCTGGTCGGTGGCGATCACCATCGCCCCGGCGTCCGGCACGGTCCGCCGGACCTCCGTCAGCCGTGTGTCCGCGGCGGCCAGCACGCTGCCGATCCACTCGCCGTTCGGGTCGAGGGCCGTGCGCCATGCCTGCGCGGTGATGTCCTTGGTCAGCGGCTCGCCGAGCCGGGCGCTGACCTCGTCGCCCATCCGCGTCCGCCACCGCATCGACCCGCTGTACGACAGGAAGATGACGGGCCGCACCACGTGGTCGCGCAGCGCCTCGGCGTAGCCGTAGGTGTAGTCGGCACTGCTGCGTCGGATGCCGTCCGGGTCGCGCTCGTAGGTGACGAACGGGATCGCCGCGGTGTCCGAGCGGAACGGTGTCCCGGTCAGCGCCAGCCGCCGGGCCGCCGGCTCGAACGCCTCGCGGACCGCGTCACCCCAGGACAGGGCGTCGCCGCCGTGGTGCACCTCGTCGAGGATCACCAGCGTCGGCGCCGCGTGGGTGCGAGCGGCGTGCAGCGCCGGGCGGCTGGCCACCTGGGCGTAGGTGACCGCCACCCCGTCGAAGGAGGCGCCGTGCCGACCTTGGGCGTTGGAGAACGTCGGGTCGATCGCGATGCCGACCCGCGCCGCGGCGTCGGCCCACTGCCGCTTGAGGTGCTCCGTCGGCGTCACCACGGTGACGCGCCGCACCACCCGGGCATGGAGCAGCTCGGTGGCCACCCGCAGCGCGAACGTCGTCTTGCCGGCGCCCGGCGTCGCCACGGCGAGGAAGTCCCGCGGGGACCGCTCCCGGTACGCCTCGAGCGCCTCGGCCTGCCACGCACGCAACCGTCCCGCCGTGCCCCACGGCGCGCGGCCGGGGAACGCCGGCGGCAGGTTGGACGCCGCCGACGGCGAGACGTGCGGGCTGTGCGGGGACGGCTCCGTCCCCGCCGTCACTTGCCGGAGCCCCGACCGAAGCCCCACCGGCGCCCGGAGCCGCCGGACCCGCCGGACTCGCCGCCGGAGGACCCGCCGCCGGGACCGTCCTGCGGCGCGCGCAGCCCGTCGTAGATCTCCTTGCAGACCGGGCACACCGGGAACTTGTTCGGGTCACGCCCGGGCACCCAGACCTTGCCGCAGAGGGCGATCACCGGGCTGCCGGACACCGCCGACTCGAGGATCTTCTCCTTGCGCACGTAGTGCGCGAACCGCTCGTGGTCCCCCGGCTCGAGCTCCTCGGCGTGCTCGGTGCGCTCCAGCACCGAGGTGCCGGCCGCCGGCTCTCCGACCGGTCCGGGCCCGAACGGGTCGTCGGGACCGGTGGGAGGCAGCGGCTCGCTCATGGGGGCCATCGTACGTTCCGGGTGCGACACCGCCCGGGCTCGGACCGGCCGCACCGGCGCTCCCGAGCCGTGCCCGCGTGGTGCGACCGCGCCGGTCGGCAGGCGTCAGGTGCGGGCGTCAGGTGCGGGCGTCAGATCCCCTGCCACGCGGGCTTGCCGGCATAGGTCTGGCGGTAGTAGTCGGTGAGCTGCAGCCGGCTGGCCGCCGCGTCGTCGACCAGCACGGTCACCCGGGGGTGCAGCTGCAGGACGGTTCCCGGCCACAGGGCGCTGACCGCGCCCTCGACCAGCTGGTGCACGGCCTCCGCCTTGCCCCTGCCGGTGGCCAGCAGGACCAGGTGCCGGGCGGACATGATCGTGGCCAACCCCTGGGTCAGGCAGTGCGTCGGCACGGCGTCGACGTCGCCGCCGAAGAAGCGCGCGTTGTCGACACGGGTCTGCCGGGTCAGCGTCTTGATCCGGGTGCGCGAGGCGAGCGACGAGCCGGGCTCGTTGAAGCCGACGTGGCCGTCGGTGCCGATCCCGAGCAGCTGCAGGTCCACGCCGCCGGCCTCCACGATCGCCCGCTCGTACGCCGCACAGGCGGCCGGCACGTCGTCCGCGGAGCCGTTCGGACCGCGCACCGCGGCCGGGTCGAGGTCCACGCGGGACACCAGCTCCCGTTCGATCACCGCCCGGTAGCCCTCCGCGTGCCCCGGCGGCAGCCCGACGTACTCGTCGAGCAGGAAGCCGCGGGCGTGCGCCAACGACAGGCCCTCCTCGGCGTGCCGCCGGGCCAGCTCGTCGTACACGGCGAGCGGGCTCGAGCCGGTCGCCAGGCCGAGCACGGGACGCGGCGTGCCCTCGAGCAGGCGCTGCACCGCGTCCGCCGCCAGCCGTGCCAGCGCGTCCGGCGCGCCGATCACCACCTCCATCAGAACGCCCTCCGCCCGCCGGCGGCCGGTACCGCGGCGGCGCCGTCGTGCGCCCGTGCCACCAGCGCCGCGCCGAGCGCCCCGGCCGGGACATCCGCCGGCGCGAGGCGCACCCGCTGGGCGAGGCCGACCGACGCGAGGAACGGCGAGGCGGCCGCCTGTCGGTCCAGCGTCCGGGTGACCGCCTCCAGCAGCGGCGCGCCCACCCGGCTGACCCCGCCGCCCAGCACCACGACGTCCACGTCGCACGTGAGCACCAGCACCCGCACCGCCGCCGCCACCCCCGCGGCGACCTCGTCCCGCACCTCGACGGCGGCTGGGTCCCCCGCCGCGGCGGCCTCGAACAGCTCGGCAGGCGCCGGTCGACCGTGCCGCGACGGCCACGCCGCCTCGATCGCACTGCCGGACGCGTACTGCTCCAGGCAGCCCAGCTGACCGCACTTGCACGGCCGGCCGCCCGGCACCAGCGTCAGGTGCCCGATCTCACCGGCCACCCGGTGGGAGCCGCGGCGCAGCGTGCCGTCCAGCAGCAGACCGGCCGCCACGCCCGTGCCCAGGGCGACGTAGGCGACGTCCTGGACGTCCGACCCGGCCGACGTGCGGCCCAGCGCGTGCGCGGCGCCGACCACCGCGGCGTTGAGGTCGTTCTCCACGCGGACCGGGACGTCGCCACCGAGCGCCGTCGCGACCAGCGCGCCCAGCGGCAGCGGCGCCTCGAGGCCGAGGTTGACGGCGTGCGCCACCGTGCCGCCCTGCGGGTCCACGACACCGGGCAGCCCGATGCCGACGCCCGCCACGTCCGCGACGGTCAGGTCACGGTCGGCCAGCAGGCCGCGCACCAGGGCGACGATCCCGGCGACCACCCCCGACGGCCCCGGCACCGTGCGGGCGTGCCGTTCGGCCAGCACCGTTCCGGCGTCGTCCACCAGGACGCCCTGCACCTTGGTGCCGCCCACGTCGACACCGACCGTCGGCCCCCTGCGAACGGCCGGCGGTGCTGCCGCGGCCATCAGCCCTTCACCGCCCCGGACACCAGACCGGACGTCATCCGACCCTGCACGAACAGGAAGAAGATGATCACCGGCACGGCGATCAGCGACGACGCCGCCATCACCTGCCCCCAGTCGGTGTCCCGGCTGGCGCTCGCCTGCACGAAGCTGCGCAGCCAGATCGGCAGCGTCTTGGCCGTGTCGGACTGCAGCACCACGAGGGCCACGGTGAACTCGTTCCACGCCTGCAGGAAGGCGTACACGCCGGACGCGACCAGCCCCGGGGCGAGCAGCGGGAACGTGATCCGCAGGAACGCCTTGGTGCGGGACAGGCCGTCGACCATCGCGGCCTCCTCCAGCTCCACGGGCACGCCGGCGACGAACCCGCGCAGCATCCAGATGGTGAACGGCACCACGGCCGCCACGTAGATGATCGAGATGCCCAGCACCGTGTTGAGCAGGTGCAGCGAGCCGATCAGGCGGTACTGGGCGATGAACAGGCCCTCGGCCGGCAGCATCTGGATCAGCAGCACGGCCAGCACGAAGCTGCGCCGTCCCCGGAACCGGTACCGGCTGATCGCCAGTGCGGCGAGGAACGCGAACACCAGCGTGCACACGATCGTCAGGCCGGTCACCAGCAGCGACATGCGCAGCGCCGGCAGGAACGAGCCGGAGCCCCACACGGCGGCGTAGTTGTCCATCGAGGCGTTCACCGGCCAGAACGTCGGGGCGCCCGACTGCAGGCGGATGTTCGACATCAGCGAGGAGATGGTCATCCAGTAGACGGGGAACGCCCAGAGCGCTGCGACCAGCAGGGCGACGAGGCCGAGCAGCAGCCGGCCGGGGCGGATGCGACGACGACGGGTGGTCACCGCTCGTCCTCCTCTCGCAGCAACGTGCGCACGTACGCCCAGCTGAGGGCGACGGTGAGCAGCAGGACGAAGATCGACACCGCCGAGGCCGCCCCGAAGTCACCGGAGCCCACACCCAGCTGGTAGATGTACGTGCCGAGCAGGTTGGTCTCGCTCGGCGTGCCGCCGGCGTCCTGCAGCAGCCGGATCTGGGCGAACACCCGCAGGTCCCAGATGATCTGCAGCAGCAGCACGATGGACAGCACCGGCCGGATCATCGGCAGCACGATCCAGCGGAACCGCCGCACGCCGTCGGCACCGTCGATCGCGGCGGCCTCCATCACCTCGTCCGGCACCTGGCTCAGGCCCGCGTAGACGGAGAACGCGACGAACGGCACGGACATCCAGACGATGATCACGGTGGCGACGAAGAAGAAGGACAGCGGGTTGGCCAGCCAGCTGTGCCCCGTGAAGTGGAAGCCCATCGCGGTCAGCACGTAGTTCACGACGCCGCGGCGGTAGTCGAACAGCCACCGCCACACGGTCATCGACGCGACCACCGGCATCGCCCACGCGAGCAGCATCGCGATCTGCACCGCGAGCCGCGGCACGGTCCCGACGGCCTTCATCAGCAGCGCCACCAGCACGCCGACCAGCACCGTCACACCCGCGTTGACCAGGCAGAACGCGATCGACCGCGCCACCACGGTCCACAGGTAGGAGTCGGCGGCCAGGTCGAGGTAGTTGCGCAGGCCGACGAACTGCGGCGGCTTGCCGAACTGCTGGGCCAGGCCGAACTTCTGCAGCGACGTGACCACCTGCCAGCCGAGCGGGTAGCCGAGGGCGAGCACGAGGATCCCGATCGAGGGGACCAGCAGCGCGTACGGGAGGCGGGGGCCGCGGCGGCGGGGTGCGGGACGCTGCGCGTCCGGGTCGACGGTCACGACGGCGGTCCGCCGCGCGGACCGGGTCGACCGCTGCACGGCGTCGTGCGGGGGCCGGGCGGCCGGTTGCTCCGGCACCGGGACCGGACCTGCCGGCGCGGGGGACGCCGAGGCGTCGGGGCGTGACATCGGGGCTCCTGCGGTCGAACGGGAGGGACGGTGCCCCGCGGTGCCGGCCGGACGACGTGCCGGCACCGCGGGGAGCAGGACGTCAGCCCTTGCCGTTGAGGATGGGCGTTGCGGCGTCGTCGAACGCCTTGGCGGTCGACGCGATGTCCGCGCCCTGGGAGATCTTCTGGAAGAACTCCTCGAGCTTCTTGCTGTTCTCCAGCGCGGCCCAGCCCGGTGCGGCCGGGGTGAGCTTGGCGTTGAGCGCCGACTCGGTCAGCGCCTTGGCGAACTGGTCGGTGCCGAGCGAGCTGACGTAGTCGGTGTTCGCCGGGCCCAGGCCGTTCTTGCCCAGCATCTGCTGGTACTCCGGCGAGAAGATGATCTTCATCAGGGACTTCGCCAGCTCGGGGTGCTGCGTCTTGGCCGAGATGCCGATGTTGGAGCCACCGGCGAACACCGGTGCGGCACCGCCGCTGACACCCGGGAGCGGGAACACGCCGAACGTCTGGTCGTTCCAGTTGCGGACGTCCTTGCCGTCCTTCTTGGCCAGGTCGCCGATGGACCAGTGCGCCCAGCCGGGCGCCATGATCGTCGCCGCGTCGAGCGAGTAGCTCGTCGTGGAGCCGTCCGCCGCCTTGACCGAGTCGGAGTCGTTCAGGTGGTTGTAGGTGTTGGCGTCGGTGGCGTCATGCGGCGCCTTCGAGGCGTTCTTCCACAGGTCCTGCAGCTGCTGCAGGCCGACGATCGTCTTCGGGTCGGACATCGTCGACTTCCACTGGCTGCCGTCCTTGACGGCGAGCTCGCCGCCGTTGGCGAAGATCCAGGAGATCGCGTTGCGCCAGTCCTGGCCGCCGATCCACAGGCCGGACAGGTTGGCGATGCCCTTCGGGTCCGCCGCGGCGATCTTCTTCACGTCGTCGTTGAACTCCGACAGTACGGCAGCGTGTAGTTCTTGCCGTCGACCTTGCCGGCCTCGACGAACCCGGGCAGCAGCTTCGAGCCGCCCAGGTCGTTGTACATGCTCGAGATGTCCATGAAGGCGCCGACGTTGGTGAACGTCGAGGACTGCGTGTTGCCCAGCTCGGCGACGTCGGGGGTGTTCGCGGCGTCCGGCAGCGCGGTGGTCAGCTTGGTGACCAGGTCGCCCCAGTCCTGCTGCTCGATCACCAGCGTCGAGCCGGGGTTCTGCTTGGCGAACTCCGTCTTGAGGTAGGTGCGCAGCTCGTCGGGCGTGTCGGCGCCGGCCAGCCACAGCTTGATCGTCGCCGGCGCGGGCGTGCCGCCACCGGCCGCCGTCGTCGTGCCGCTCGAGCCGCTGCCGGAGCTGCAGGCCGCGAGCGCGAGCGTCGCCGCGAGGCCGACGGCCGCGAAACGTAGGATCTTCACGTTGGAGCTCCTCCTGTGAGCAAGGCGTTCGTCGACGACGACGCCGGGTGGTGCTGCGACCTGCTGGACGGTCGGCTCGGGGTCGTCACGTGACCCCGAGCTGACCCGACAGGACCAGGACCGCCGCGCCCGTCAGCGAGGCGTCCTCGTCCAGCGTTGCCATCCGGATGTCGAGCTCCTGCCCGATGACGGGCATGGTCCGCTCGCGCACGGTGGCGAGCGCCGCCTCCCGCAGAGGGCCGTCCAGCAGCTCCGGCGGGCCGGAGAGCAGGACCTCCGCGAGGTTCAGCGCACTCGCGACGGGTGCCAGGGTCACTCCCAGCAGCCGTCCGACCGACGCCAGCGCGGCGTCGGCAGCTTCACGGTCGAGACCGGCGACGCGGCGGCGCAGGGCCGGCGCGCTCAGCACGGTCTCCAGGCAGCCGCGGCGCCCGCAGGCGCACGGCAGGGGCTCCTCGGACGACGAGTCGTCCACCACGGTCACGTGGCCGATCTCGCCGGCAGCCCAGCGCCGGCCGCGCACCAGCGCACCGTCCACCAGCAGGCCGGCGCCGACGCCCTGGCCGACGGTGAGCACCATCGCGGCGTCCTGCGCACCGCCGTAGGTGAACTCGCCCAGCGCGCGGGTGTTGGCGTCGTTGGCGACGTGCACCGGCACGCCGAGCGTCTGTGCCAGCCGCGCCGCCAGCGGCAGCCCGTACCAGCCGCGGTTGGGTGCCTCGACGACCACCCCGTCGGCGTCGACCACGCCCGGGGAGGCGATGCCGATGCCGAGCACCGGCGCGGGTGCGGCGGCAAGGAGGTCGCGGCACAGGTCGGTGAGCAGGTCGGCCGCCTCGTCGCCCCGGCGGCCGTCGAGCGGCACCTCGCGGCGGGCGACGACGTCTCCGGTCAGGGTCATGACGGCGCCCAGCATCCGCGCGTCGTCGGTCAGGTCGACCGCGACGACGACGAAGTCCTCCGTCCGCATCCCGACGAGAGTGGCCGGCTTGCCGACCTTGCCCGCCGACCGGACACCGAGGTCGGCCACCAGCCCCTCGTCGATCAGGTCCCCCACCAGGTCGGACACCGTCACGCGGGTCAGGCCGGTGCTCCGGGCGATGTCGGCCCGGGACGACGGGCCGGAGTGGAACAGGTGGCCGAGCACCAGGGACCGGTTGTGCGCGCGGGCGTGCTCGGGGAGCACCTTGCCCGTCGGTCGCAGCGCCCGGCTGATCCGGCGGGCGCCCACCTGCGTCGTCACGTTTGTTAGTAGACCTTCCTTACTAATCGACGTCAAGCGGTTCCCGTGACCGTGATCACATCGTGACGAGCCGTTCACCTGCACGACTCATGGGATGTCTGCGCAGGTCAGGGCGTCACACGACCGAAACAGGCCCGGCGTGGACGCGTACCGGTCGACGGACGCGGGCACCGGCGCGACAGGGCGCGGCCGACCCGGCCCGCGGTCAGCGCGACGAGGTGCGGGCGCTCAGTGGCGAGCCGAGGACGGGACCCAGCCGAGCGCGCCGGCGTGCCGGCACGACTCGGTGGCGACCGGAACCGCCTCGCGCAGCGCTGTGAGCGGGTCACGGCCACGGGCCAGCGCGGCGCCCATCGCCCCGTGCAGCACGTCGCCGGCGCCGAGCGTGTCGACGAGCTCGCCGGGCGCCAGCGGCGGCGGTACCACCTCGTCGTACCGAGCGCCCAGACGCACCCTGACCGCTCCCCCGCCGGCCGACCGGGCGACCACGGACGGGCCGAGGGCGGCGACGGCCTCGAGCAGCCGGTCCGGCCCGTCGTCGGCCGCGCCCGGCAGCCGGAAGTCGCCCGACAGCACCGCGACGTCCACGTGGGCGAGCAGGGACGCCAGGCCTGGCTTCCAGCTGCCGCCGTCGAGGAGCACCGGGACACCCTGGCGGCCGGCCTCGGCGGCCAGGACCACAGCAGCAGCGAGGTGGTGCCCGTCGACCAGGAGCGCGGTGGCGCCGGAGAGCACGTCGAGCGCGGCCCGCGCCGCCGGACCCAGGTCGTCCGGACGGCCCGTCGCGTTGGTGGACGCCACCGCACGCTGGCCGGTCGAGGCCGTCACCAGCACGGTCGACACCGGCGGGTCGGCGGGCCGGCCGGCGAGCAGGTCCACCACCTCGACGCCGGCATCGCGCAGCCCGGCCCGGACCAGGTCCGCGACCGGCCCATCCCCCAGCGCCGTGACCAGGGTGGTCCGCACGCCGAGCGCAACCGCCGTCGCCGCGGCGTTCGCCGCCGGACCACCGAAGGCGACGTGCAGGTCCCGCGCCACCACCTTCTGGTCCGGACCGGGGACGGCGTCGACCACCTGGACCACGTCGAGGGTGGTGAGCCCGCAGCACACCAGCGACGGTGGAGGCGGGGTGCGGTCGTCGGCCACGCCGGTCACCCTAGGCGCGCTACTGCGCCCAGGGTGGCGCGAACGTCGCGCCGTCCACCGTCGCGCGCATGCCGCGGCTGGTGCAGGCGATCAGCCGGACTGGACCGCCGTCGCCGGCGTTCCACAGCTGCAGCACGGCACCGGCGGGGACGGTCAGCGCGTCACCCGTACCGGCGCGCAGCTGCGCACCGTCCACCGTCGCGCCGAGCACCCCCTCGGCGACAACGAACACCTCCTCGCGGTCCATCGAGTGCACGGAGCTGCGCGCACCGGGCTGGCCGGTGACCTGCCAGACGGCGATCTCGGTGCTGCCGCGGGACGGGGCCGCGAGCGGCTGGAAGACGAAGCCGTCGGCGGCGAAGGTCGGTGCGTCGGACAGGGTGCTCAGCGGCACGGGGACTCCTCTGTGGGTGCGCGATCGGTACGGTTGGTCAAGACGCTAGACCATCTGGTCAAGTGGCTTGACGATCAAGGAGCGCTGACAGTGCCACCAGGACACCGGACCGCGGCCACCGCGACCCACGCCGTGCCGCTCCGGGCCGAGCCGACGGACCCGCTGCCGACCGAGCTGCCGCTGCTGCTCGCGATGGGCTTCCGGCACCTCGTCGACCGCCTGCACGACCGCCTGCGCGAGGAGGGCCGGGAGGCGCTGCGCCCGGCGCACGGCTACGTGTTCCGGCTGCTGACCCGCACGGGCGGCTCGAACGTGGTCGAGATCGCCGCGCACCTCGAGGTGACCAAGCAGGCGGCCTCCCAGGTGGTCGCCGAGCTCGAGCAGTGGGGGTACGTGGAGCGCCGTCCCGATGCGCACGACCGGCGCGCGGTCACCGTCACCCTGACGGACAAGGGCGTCGACTACGTGCGGCACGTCGACTCGATCTACGCCGAGCTGGAACGCGACTGGGCGGCGCAGGTCGGTGCGGAGCGGGTGGAGCAGCTGCGCGCGGACCTGCGCACGCTGCTCAGCCCGGTGCCGGAGGGAGGGACCCGCGGCGCCCGTCCGCTGTGGTGAGCGCCCGGCCCCGTCGCGCCGCAGGCACGAGGGTCCCGGTAGCCCGGTCACCGGGAGGCAATACGGTGGGACGGTCCACACCACGTCCTTGCCGGGAGCAGCCGTGTCCTCGTCGCCGATCGACCCCACCACCACCGACGCCTGGCAGGCGCTGTCGGACCACGAGAGCACGCTGCGCCCGGACCTGCGGGCGTGGTTCGCGCAGGACCCGCAGCGTGCCCGTCGGCTCACGTTCGAGCTGGGCGACCTCACCGTCGACCTGTCCAAGAACCTGGTCACGGACGAGACGCTGGCGCTGCTGACGCGGCTGGCGGACGAGGTGGGCGTCGCGGACCGGTTCGGCGCCATGCTGCGCGGCGAGCACATCAACGTGACCGAGAACCGGGCGGTGCTGCACACGGCGCTGCGGCGCCCGGCGGGGTCGTCGCCGCGGCTCGTCGTCGACGGGCAGGACGTCGACGCGGACGTGCAGGACGTGCTGACCAAGGTCTACGCGTTCGCCGACAAGGTGCGCACCGGCGCCTGGACCGGCGTGACCGGCGAGCGGGTGCGCACGGTCGTCAACATCGGCATCGGCGGCTCCGACCTGGGCCCGGCGATGGCGTACGAGGCGCTCAAGCCCTACGTGCTGGACGGGCTGAGCGTGCGGTTCGTCTCCAACATCGACCCCACGGACCTGGCCGAGAAGGTCAAGGACCTCGACCCGGCGACGACGCTGTTCATCGTCGCGTCCAAGACGTTCGGCACGCTGGAGACGCTGACCAACGCGCGGCTGGCGCGGGCCTGGCTCTGGGAGCGGCTGGTGGCCGAGGGTCGGATCGAGGACACCGACGAGGCCCGCACCGGTGCCGTGGCCCGGCACTTCGTCGCCGTGTCGACCGCCCTGGACAAGGTCGCGGCGTTCGGCATCGACCCGGCCAACGCGTTCGGGTTCTGGGACTGGGTGGGCGGCCGCTACTCGATGGACTCGGCGATCGGCCTCTCGCTGGCGATCGCGATCGGCGAGGACGGCTTCACCGACCTGCTGCACGGCTTCCACGTGGTGGACGAGCACGTCGCGCGGACGCCGTTCGCGCAGAACGTGCCTGTGCTCATGGGTCTGCTCAACGTCTGGTACGTCAACTTCCTGGGCGCGCACACCCACGCGGTGCTGCCCTACGCGCAGTACCTGTCCCGGTTCCCGGCGTACCTGCAGCAGCTGACGATGGAGTCCAACGGCAAGTCGGTGCGCTGGGACGGCTCCCCCGTCACCACGCAGACCGGCGAGGTGTTCTGGGGCGAGCCCGGCACCAACGGTCAGCACGCCTTCTACCAGCTGATCCACCAGGGCACCCGCATCATCCCGGCGGACTTCATCGCGGTGGCCAACCCGGCGCACCCGCTGAAGGACGGCGACACCGACGTGCACGCCCTGTTCCTGGCGAACTACTTCGCGCAGACCAAGGCGCTGGCCTTCGGCAAGACGGCCGACGAGGTCCGTGCCGAGGGGACGGACGAGGCGATCGTGCCGGCCCGGGTGTTCTCGGGGAACCGGCCGACGACGTCGATCCTGGCGCCGGCGCTGACCCCGTCGGTGCTGGGCCAGCTGATCGCGCTCTACGAGCACATCACCTTCGTCGAGGGCGTCGTGTGGGGCATCGACTCGTTCGACCAGTGGGGCGTCGAGCTGGGCAAGAAGCTCGCGATGGAGATCGCCCCGGCCGTCGAGGGCGACCGCGCGGCGCTCGAGGCGCAGGACCCGTCGACCAAGGGCCTGATCGAGAAGTACCTCGAGCTGCGGCACTGACGCCTCGCGCGCAGGGTGACCGGCACGGGCCGGGCGGGGATGGCTCCCGCCCGGCCCGTGGCACGCTGGGGCGATGCCGGCTGAGCAGGTGCGCGCACGGGTCGACGCGTGGACGTGGGCCGTGCGGCTGTTCCCGACCAGGTCGGCGGCCGGTGCTGCCTGTCGCGGCGGGCACGTGCGCGTCAACGGTGAGCGCGCCAAGCCGGCGACGATCGTCGTGCCGGGCGACGAGGTGCACGTCCGGGGTGCCGAGCGGGACCGCGTGGTGATCGTCGAGCGGACCATCGTCAAGCGCGTGTCCGCGGCGGTCGCGGTGACGTGCTACCTCGACCGCTCCCCCGCACCGGTGCCGAAGGAGCACGTCGCGGCGCTGGGCGTGCGGGACCGTGGCGCCGGGCGACCGACCAAGCGGGAGCGGCGGGAGATCGACCGGCTGCGCGGGCGCTGACCGGCCGCGCGGACCGCGGGGTCAGTCGGTGGCCGGCGGGCCGACGCCCAGCAGGTCCGCGAGCGCCATCGCGTCGAACGGCGCCCGGACCTTCACGTCGTTGTCGAAGTAGACGACCACGTCGTGCCCCTCGTCGGCCCACCGCCGGATGCGGTCCGCCCACAGGGTCAGCGCCGGTGGGTCGTAGCCGCTGACGTACAGCTCGGTGTCGCCGTGCAGCCGGACGTACACCAGCGGCGCGGTCGGCTCGAGGAGCAGGGGCCACTTCCCCGCGGTGTCCGCGACCACGACCGCGACGCCGTACGCCCTGGCCAGCGCGGTGAACCGGGGGTCCACGAACCCCGCGTGACGCACCTCGAGGGCGTGCCGCAGCGGCCGGTCCGCATCCGTCGTGGTCCACGCCCGGCCGTCGAGCCGCTCGTCGTGCCGCTCGGCCAGCGTCGCCGCCTCCGCGGTGCTGCGCGGCAGCTGCGCGAAGAAGGCCTCGACCAGGTCCGGCTCGAAGGCGAGCCGCTCCGGCAGCTGCCACAGCACGGGCCCGAGCAGAGGGCCGAGCGCGAGCGGTCCGCTGGCGAAGAAGTTGGCGAGCGGCGCGGCGACGTCCCGCAGCCGCTTCATATGGGTGATGAACCGTCCGCCCTTGACGGCGAACAGGAAGTCGGTCGGCACGGCGGCCGCCCAGGCGAGGTAGCTCTCGGGCCGCTGCAACGAGTAGAAGGAACCGTTCAGCTCGACCGTGCGCAGGCGCCGCGAGGCGTACTCCAGCTCCCGGCGCTGCGGCAGCCCGGGCGGGTAGAACACGCCACGCCACGGCCGGTACCGCCAGCCCGAGATGCCGATGCGCACGTCCACGTCCGTCATGCTGGTCCCGTGCCGCAGACCTCGCCCGACGACGTCGCGGGCGCCGCGGCGCCGGTGGCCGTGGACGTCTACCGGCCGGCACGGCCGCTCGACCTGGTGCACACCCTGGTCCCGCTGCGGCACGGCGGCGGCGATCCCGTGTGGCGGTGGACGCGCGACGGCGCGGTCTGGTGGGCGACGCGGACGGCGGACGGCCCGGCGACGCTGCGCCTGGAACCACGCTCCGGTGCCGTGCACGCCGCGGCGTGGGGTCCCGGCGCGGAGCGCGTGGTGGCCGGCGTGCCGGCGCTGCTCGGCGCGGACGACGACGACTCGACCTTCCCCGCCCACCTGCACCCGCTGGTGGACCGCGCGCACCGCGCGCTGCCCGGGCTGCGCATCGGTCGCACCGGGCAGGTCTGGGAGCAGCTGGTCCCCGCCGTGCTCGAGCAGCGGGTGGTGGGCCTGGACGCGCAGGCGTCGTGGCGGGTGCTGGTCCGGCGGCACGGCACGCCCGCACCCGGCCCGGCACCGGAGGGCCTGACGGTCGCGCCGCCCGCGTCGGTGTGGCGCGACCTTCCGGTCTGGGTGTGGCGGCGTGCCGGGGTGGACGCCCAGCGGCACGGCACCGTCGTCCGGGCAGCGGCGGTTGCTCACGCGCTGGGCGCGGACCTGGGCGCCACCGAGCTGACGCGGCGGTTGCGCACGGTTCCCGGCATCGGGCCCTGGACCGCGGCAGAGGTGACGTCCCGTGCGCTCGGGGACGTCGACGCCGTCAGCGTCGGCGACCTGCACCTGCCGAACCTGGTCGGGTGGTCGCTGGCCGGCCGGCGGACGGACGACGCCGGGATGCTGGAGCTGCTCGAGCCGTTCCGGCCGCAGCGGCTGCGCGCCGTGCGGCTGCTCGAGGTGGCCGGCAGCCGGCCGCCTGCACGCGGGCCGCGCGCGCCGCGGGCGCGTGCGCTCGTCTGACCCCGCCCTCGTCCGACCCTGCCCCCGCCGACCACCGGCTGTCCGACCGGTGCCCTCGCCGGGCAGCCGGCCCCCTTCTGTGGCGATACTGCGAGGGATCACCACTGGAGGGAGCACCCGATGAGCTACGGATACGCAGACCGGTCCGACGAGGACCCGCTCTACGTCGACGACGAGCCCCCGCGCGAGGCGCGCCTCGCGGGCCGTGCGGCGAGCACCGTGCTGGCCTTCGTGATGCTGGCCCTGGCCTTCGTGCTGTTCGGGCTGTCCGGCAGCGTGTCCGGCGGCGCGCAGCCCTGGCTGTTCTGCGGTGCGATCGCCTCGTTCGCGCTCGCGTACGCGATCCCTACCGCGATCATGCCGGCCCTCGAGGACCGTTGAGCGGTACCGGTCCCACCGAGCTGGTGCTGGTGCGGCACGGCGAGTCGGTGGGCAACGTCGCCGCCGCCGAGGCGGAACGGACGGGGGCGGACACGATCGCCGTCCAGACGCGCGACGCCGACACCCCGCTCTCCGTGCGGGGCGAGGACCAGGCGCGGGCTCTCGGCGCCTGGCTCGGCGCGCTGCCGCCCGACCGGGCACCGCAGTCGGTGTGGTGCTCCCCGTACGTGCGCGCCGCGCAGACCGCGACATCGGCGCTCGACGCGTCCGGCCTCACGGTGCAGGTGCGGTACGACGAGCGGCTGCGCGACCGCGAGCTGGGCATCATCGACCGGCTGACGCGCGCCGGGGTGCAGCGGCGCTTCCCCGAGGAGGACGCCCGCCGGCACCTGCTCGGGAAGATGTACTACCGACCGCCGGGCGGCGAGTCGTGGGCGGACGTGGCGCAGCGGCTGCGCTCGGTGCTGGGCGACCTGATGCGGCTCGAGGACGGCCGCCGCGTCCTGGTGGTCACCCACGACGCCACGGTGATGCTGCTGCGGTACGTGCTCGAGGGCATGACGGAGGCGCAGCTGATGGCCGAGGTGCGCCGGCGCGGTGTGCGGAACGCCTCGGTCACGCAGCTGACCAGGCACGACGACCTGTGGCGGCTCGACACCTTCGACGTCGTGGACCACCTCGAGGTGCTCGAGGCGCCGGTGACCAGCCATCCCGGGACGGACCCTCGTGGCGAGTGAGCCGATCACCCCGGAGCTGCTGCGCGGCTGGCCGTTGCCGGACCGCACCGGCACCAAGGACGCCCGGGGCAGCGCGCTGGTGGTCGGCGGCGCGCGTGCCACCCCGGGCGCGGCCCTGCTGGCCGGGCTCGCGGCACTCCGGGTCGGCGCCGGGCGGCTGACGCTGGCGGTCGCGGAGTCCGTGGCCGGGCCGCTGGCCGTCGCGGTGCCCGAGTCGGGGGTCGTCGGGCTTCCCGAGGACGGCAACGGCTCGGTCCACGGGCCCAACGACGCGCTGGACGGCCAGCTGGAGCGAGCCGACGCCGTGGTGGTGGGTCCCGGGCTCGACGAGCCGGTGGGCACCCGACGGCTGGTGGAGCACCTGCTGCGCGCGCTGCCGCGGCACGTCCCGCTGGTGCTGGACGCGTTCGCCCTCGGCGTGCTGCGGGACCTGCCCGACGACGTCCGGGAGCTCCTCGGCGGCCGCAGCGTGCTGACCCCCAACCTGCGCGAGGCGCAGTTCCTGCTGCCCGACGGCGGCGCGGCGGGGACGGACGACGAGCCGGACCCGGCGGAGGCTGCCGCGGCGGCGGCGCGCCGGTACGGGGCCGTCGTCGCGTACGGTGGTCAGCTCGCAGCACCCGACGGCCGCACGTGGCGCTCCGGCACCGGTGCGTCCGGGCTGGGCACCTCCGGCAGCGGCGACGTGCTGGCCGGGGCGATCGCCGGGCTCCTCGCCGGCGGCGCCGAGCCGGCGCAGGCCGCGTGCTGGGGTGTGTGGCTGCACGGGTCCGCCGGTGACCGGCTGGCCGCGCGCGTCGGGCTGACCGGGTACCTGGCGCGCGAGCTGCTCGACGGCCTGCCCGCGGTGCTCGTCGAGCTGTCCACCAGCTGACGCTCGACCCCGGGACGGCTCCGGCCCGGCACCGCCACCGTGAGGTGTGCGGGCCGGGCCGGGACCGTGCTGCGTGCTACCTGCCGGTCAGTCGTGCTGCGGCGTGGTGACCTTGACCGACGCGACGGATCCGTCGGTGTTCAGCAGCACCTGCCGGCCGACCGGACGGTGGAAGTTGAACAGCCCGTCCAGCGACCCCGCCTTGGCGTCGGCGGAGAAGTCGCCGATGCGGCCGGTGCCCCAGTTGGTCTCGACGAACGACAGGATCGACGCCTGGTCGGTCTGCGTGTGGTCGACGTAGTTCGTCTTCGAGAAGGGCGAGATCACCAGCAGCGGCTGGCGCGTGCCGGGGCCGCAGCGGTCGGCGTAGCCGCCTGCGACGCCCACAGTGGCTGCAGCCGAGGTGCAGATAGCCGAGTCCCTGGCCGGGTCGTTCGAGCCGTTGGTGATCACCGCGGACTGGTGGTCGTACCAGCCGTCGGAGTCGTCGTAGGCGACGACCACCGCGGTGCTCGACCAGTCCGGCGACTTCTGCAGCGCGTTGATCTCCTTGACCAGGAAGTGCTGCTCGTCGATCGGGTCGGAGTAGCCGGCGTGGCCGTCCTGGTACTCGGGCGCCTTGACGAAGCTGACCGCCGGCAGGTTGCCCGCGGCGAGCGCGGCGTCGAAGTCGCTCACGTCGTAGTTGTGGTTCGCCTGGTCCGTGTGCCCGATCGCGGCCACCGAGCTCGGGGCCAGGTGGTGCGGGTTGGACGTCGAGGCGTAGTACTCGAACGGCGAGTGGTGCGGGCTGTAGTCGAGCGACGCGCCGCCACCGATGTTGGTGCTCTTCGCGCCGCACACGGCCTTGGTGCCGGGACCGGCGTAGGGCGTGGTCGGCTTGAAGCCGCCCTGGAACCAGCCCCACGTCACGCCCTTGGCGTTCAGCAGGTCACCGACGTTCTTGCCGCTGGCCACCGCGAGGTTGTTCGACCTGGTCGCGTTGGAGTTGGAGCAGTCGTCGTAGTACGGGTCCGGGTCGTTGATGACCGTGCCGACGCCGTTGGCGTCCGGCGAGGCGACGACGTAGGAGTCGGTGGTCGGCGTGCCGGTGGGCGTGACGGCGTGGATGCCGTGCGTCTGGCCGCTGATCAGGTTGATCGCGCCCGGCGTGGACGGCCCGAACGTCGTCGAGTACGAGTTGTCGCTCATCGCGTAGTGCTGCGCGTAGTTCCACAGCCCCGTCACGGTGTTGCCGTCGTAGTAGTCCATGACCAGCCCGGGCTCGGTGAACAGGCCGGGGGTGCAGGTCTCCACGTCGGTGTTCTGCACGTACAGGTCGTTGCGGCCGCCGTCGGCCGCCTTCTGCTCGGCGCTGTACCCGTGGTTCTGGTCGCAGGTCAGCGCCTGCGAGGACGACAGACGCTGCGGCAGCGCCGAGTTCGGGTTGCTGGTGAGCAGACCGGCCGTCTGCAGGGTGTTGGCGCGGGGGGTGGCGTGCGCGGCGGTGAACCGGGTGCCGTCGGTGTTGGCGGCGTTCGGGTACGTGGCGAAGTAGTGGTCGAACGAGACGTTCTCGTTGAAGATCACCACGAGGTGCTTGATCGGCGTGGCGGTGGCGCCCCGACGGGCGTCGTCCCGCTGGTCGTGCGCGGACGACGCCGTGGCCGAGGCGACCACGAGGCCCGCGACGGCGAGGCTCGCGGCCCCGACGGCGGTGAACCGATGCATGCGGTGCACGTGCTGCTCCTTGGATGTCGGATTGGGACGAACGTCCCGTACCGAACTCTCACCCGCTCGGGCGGAGACCGCCTTCCGACGTGGTGAACGGCCGATGAACACGCCGGGAACCGTGCGCGTCGGACGCGCGGATGGCGGCCGCTACGACGGCGGTCGCGCTCGCTGCCGCACACTGGACGCGTGGAGACGAGCCAGCCCCGGATGAACGTCGAGTCCTTCAACCTCGACCACCGCACCGTCAGCGCCCCCTACGTGCGCCTCGCCGACCGGAAGGTGCTCCCGCACGGCGACGTGCTGGTCAAGTACGACGTCCGGTTCACCCAGCCGAACCGCGCCCACCTGGAGATGGACACCGTCCACTCGATCGAGCACCTGTTCGCCGAGAAGTCCCGGAACCACTCCGACAAGGTGGTCGACTTCTCCCCCATGGGCTGCCAGACGGGCTTCTACCTGATCCTGGCGGGCGACTGGGCGTACGACGACGTGCTGGCCCTGGTGCAGGCCACGCTGGAGGACGTGCTCACGGCCACCGAGGTCCCGGCCGCCAACGAGGTGCAGTGCGGCTGGGGCGCCCACCACACCCTCGAGGGTGCCCAGCAGGCCGCCCGCGAGTTCCTCGCGCAGCGCGCGGTGTGGAGCCAGGTGACCGCGTGATCGCCGTCGACGCGGTCGTCGTGACCGCCATGGCGGAGGAGGCCGAGCCGTTCCTGGCCCGTGCCGACTTCGTCGGCGCGCCCACGCAGGTCGGCCGGGCCGTGCACCGGGTGGTCACCCTCGGCGGGCACGGTGTGCTGCTGGTGGTGTGCGGCATCGGGCTGGTCAACGCCGCGGCCGCCGCGGCGGTCGCGGTCACCAGCACCGCGCCGCGGACCCTGATCAGCGCCGGGAGCGCCGGTGGCCTGGGTGCCGAGGTGCGCGTGCGGGACGTCGTCGTCGGCACCTCGTACGTCTACTCGGGCGCTGATGCGCGCGCCTTCGGGTACGAGCTGGGCCAGGTGCCGGGCATGCCCGCCGTGTTCGACGCGGACCCGCAGCTGGTCGAGGCGATGCTCGCCGTGCGCCCCGAGAGCCAGCGCGTGCTCGCGGGGACCATGCTGTCCGGCGACGCGTTCATCGACCCGTCCGGCGTCGACCGCGTGCGGACCGCCTTCCCCCACGCGCTGTCGACCGACATGGAGTCGGCAGCGCTCGCGCACGTCGCGCACCTGTACGACGTCCCGTTCGTCTCGGTGCGCGGCATCTCCGACCTGTGCGGACCTGCCGACGAGTTCAACCAGCACGTGGACGACGCGGCGGACCGGTCGGCCGCGGTGGTCGTCGGCGCGCTGCAGCGGATCGCCGCGCTGGTCTAGCGCCTGCGCCGCTCGCGCCAGGCGGCGACCTCGGCCTCGACGTCGCGCAGCGGCGTGACGACCGGCGGTCCGCCGAGCAGCTGCCGCCGCGCCTCGACGATGCGGCGGTTGAGCTCCGCGAGCGCGTCGCGGACCCGGGCCTCCGACCGCATCTCGTCCAGGCGGTCGTGCAGCCGCTCGGCGTCGGCGCGCAGCTGGAGGGCCTCCGGAAGCACGCCGGACACGTGCTCGCGCTCGACGTAGGCCTTGAGCCACCAGTCCGGGTCGTGCCGGGTCAGGTTCGGCAGCGGCTTGCCGGCGAGCGGCAGGTGGTCGAACTCACCGCGGGCGATCGCCTGGTCCACCAGCACGTCGACCCAGCAGGCGCGCTGGTCCATCCGTCCGACGGCGCGCGGCGGACCGGCAGGGTCCGGGCGTGCGGAGCCGCCGGTCCCCTCCGCCGCGGCCGCGGGCACGTCGGGACGTCCACCGCCGGCCCCGGCCGTCGCTGCGTCGTCGGCCTCCACGCGCTCCGTCCGGTAGCGGCTCGCGCGACGGACCGGGTCGTCGCCCGCGGCACGGCGTCGGTGCACGGCGTTCCCCCTCGTCAGCGCGTCCGGCGGCCCGGCAGCCGCGTCGACGACCACGCTACGACGGGTCGGCAAGTTGCGATCTCGATACCCCCGGGGGTATCTTCCTCCCGTGACCCCCAGCGCGAGTCCCTCATCGTCCACGCCGTCGGCCAGCACGCGCATCGTCGTCGTCGGCGGCGTCGCAGGCGGCATGAGCGCCGCCGCCCGCGCCCGCCGTCTCGACGAGCACGCCAGCATCGTCGTCCTCGAGCGCGGCGCCTACGTCTCCTTCGCCAACTGCGGCCTGCCCTACCACCTCGCCGGTGAGATCGGCCGCGAGGAGAGCCTGCTGGTGCAGACGCCCCAGTCGCTGGCCGAGGCGCTGGCGCTCGACGTGCGCACCGGCAGCACCGTCACGGCGATCGACCGCGACGCCCGCACGGTGCACGTCCGCACCGCCGCGTCCGAGTACGACCTGCCCTACGACTCGCTGCTGCTGGCCCCCGGCGCCGTGGCCGTCCGACCGCCGATCGACGGCCTGGACGACCCGGCGGTGCACGCGCTGCGCACCATCGACGACGTGCAGCGGCTGCGCGGCACCGTGGACCACGTGCTGGCCACCCGGCCGGAGGGTGAGGCGCGGGCGGTCGTCGTCGGCGCGGGCTTCATCGGGCTTGAGGCCGTCGAGGCCCTGGTCACGCGCGGGCTGAGCGTCGACGTCGTCGAGCTGGCGGACCACGTGCTGCCCCCGCTGGACGCCGAGCTGGCCACGCTGGTGTCCGACGAGCTGGTGCACCACGGCGTGCGGCTGCACGTCGGTGTGTCCGCGACGCAGGTGTCCGACGAGCCCGACGGCTCCGTCGTCGTCACCCTCTCCGACGGGTCCCAGCTGCCCGCCGACCTGGTGCTGGTCAACGTCGGCGTGCGGCCCGAGAGCTCGCTGGCGCGCGACGCCGGCCTCGACCTCGGCCCGACCGGTGCCATCCGGGTCGACGCCGACCACCGCACGTCGGACCCGCACGTGTGGGCCGTCGGCGACGCGATCGAGGTCCGCCAGGCCGTCACCGGCGCCGTCGGCCCCGTGCCGCTGGCCGGCCCGGCCAACCGGCAGGGCCGCCGCGCCGCCGACTCGATGCTCGGCCACCGCACCACGCCGCAGGCCGACGTGCTGGGCACCGCGATCGTGCGCGTGTTCCGCCTGACCGCCGCGATGACCGGTGCCAGCCAGCGCGTGCTGGACCGTGCGGGCATCGACCACGAGGTGGTGCGGGTGCACCCCGGGCACCACGCCGGCTACTACCCCGGTGCCCAGCAGGTGCACATCGTCGCGAGCTTCGCTCCGGACGGGCGCCTGCTCGGCGCCCAGGCCGTCGGCCGCGCCGGGGTCGACAAGCGGATGGACGTGCTGGCCACGGCGCTGCGCGCCGGCATGACGGCCGACGACCTCGCCGAGCTCGAGCTGTCCTACGCGCCGCCGTTCGGCTCTGCGAAGGACCCGGTCAACATGGTCGGCTTCGTCGCGCAGAACGCGCTGGACGGCACCGCCCCGCAGTGGCACCCGGACGAGCTGGACGAGGTGCGGCGGGACACGCTGGTGCTCGACGTGCGGACCCACGGCGAGTTCAGCCGCGGCCACCTGCCGGGCGCGATGCACGTGCCGCACATCCAGGTGCGGGACCACCTCGAGAAGATCCGCGCGGCGGCCGCCGGCCGCCCGATCAGCGTGCACTGCCAGAGCGGGGTGCGGTCGTACCTGGCCACCCGCATGCTGATCGGTGCCGGGATGGACGCGCGGAACCTGTCCGGCGGCTGGCTCAGCCTGCTCGCCTCCCGTCCCGAGCTGCGCACCAGCGCAGTGCCCACCCAGCCCAAGGAGCCCGCGACCGTATGAGCACCAACCCGTTCCTGCGACTGCTGGGTCTCGGCAAGGACGACGGCAGGCTGCCGTCCAGTGTGCGCGCCGACCGCGCCGTCGAGCTGGTCCGCGACGGCGCCGCCCTGGTGGACGTGCGCGAGAACCACGAGTGGAAGACCGGGCACGCGCCCCAGGCGTTGCACATCCCGCTCGCCCAGATCTCCGGCGCACCGCGCCGGCTGAAGGCCGACCAGCAGGTGGTGGTGATGTGCCACAGCGGGATGCGCTCGCGCACCGCCGCCACGCAGCTGCGCAAGCTCGGCTTCGACGCCACCAGCGTGTCCGGTGGCATCGGCGCCTGGCAGGCCGCCGGCGGCGCCGTCCGGCGCTGACCCCACCCCCAACCCCCGAGGAGACACCCCTATGTGCAGCCCCATCCGTTGTTCCCGTTGCGGCAAGGTCACCTGGACCGGCTGCGGTCAGCACGTCGACGCCGTGATGGCGAACGTGCCGGCCGAGCAGCAGTGCACCTGCCGCCGCTGACCACCTTGCGCCCACCCACCGCCACGACCGTCCGGAAGGACTGACATGAGCACCATCGCCGTCGGCGAGGAGACCTTCGCCGACACCGTCCGCGACAACGACATCGTGCTGGTCGACTTCTGGGCCGACTGGTGCGCGCCGTGCCGCATGTTCGCGCCCGTGTTCGAGCAGGCGTCGACCACCCACCCCGACGTCGTGTTCGCCAAGGTGGACACCGAGGCGGAGCAGGGCCTGGCCGCCCAGGCGGGCATCACCTCGATCCCCACCCTGATGGCGTTCCGCGAGGGCGTGCTGGTGTTCGCCCAGCCCGGTGCGCTGCGCGCCCCGGACCTCGAGCGGGTGATCGCAGGCGTCAAGGACCTCGACATGGACGACGTGCGCCGGCAGATCGCCGAGCACGAGGCGAGCCATGACCGGGCCTGACAGGCCCCGACGTCCGGCTGCGGCGGCACCGTCCGACGCAGCCCCGACGGTCACCGCGGACGCCTCTGCCTCCGCGGTGGCCGTCGACCCCGCCCCCGCGGCACCGGACCCGGTGGCGGTGGCGAAGGTGTCCGCGCGCCTACGGCGGGCGCACGGGCAGCTGGCCGGGGTGATCCGGATGCTCGACGACGGGCGCGACTGCCAGGACGTCGTCACGCAGCTCGCCGCTGTCTCCCGTGCGATCGAACGAGCGGGCTTCGCCCTGGTCGCCGCCAACCTGCGCAGCTGCCTGCGCGACCCTCAGGGTCCCGACGACGTCGCCGCGGACCGGCTCGAGCAGCTCTTCCTCTCCCTCGCCTGACCGCGCCGCTCGCTCGACCCGGACCAGCCCCCGGACCCAGGTCCCAGCTCATCCCATGATCGGTCGCCTAGCGTCTCTGCATACCACCCGGGGTATGTGAGGAGACAGCTCGTGAAGATCGTCGTCGTCGGTGGAGTGGCAGCGGGAGCGTCGGTCGCGGCACGTGCGCGACGACTCGACGAGTTCGCCGAGATCGTGGTGCTCGAGCGCGGCCACCACGTCTCGTTCGCCAACTGCGGGCTGCCGTACCACATCGGCCAGGTGATCGCCGACCGCAGCCGGCTGCTGCTGCAGACCCCCGCCAGCCTGCGCGAGTCGCTGGACATCGACGTGCGGGTCGGCGCGGAGGTCCTCTCGATCGACCGCTCCGCCCGTACCGTCACCGTCCGCGAGCTCGACTCCGGCCGCGAGTACACCGAGAGCTACGACGCCCTCGCGCTGTGCCCCGGCGCGAACCCGGTGCGTCCGCCGCTGCCCGGCATCGACCACCCGGCCGTGCACGTGCTGCGCCGGCTCGGCGACATGGACCAGATCAAGGCGCGCCTCGACGCCCTGGTCACCGCTGCCGCGAAGGGTGAGCGCGGCCCGGCTCGCACGGTGGTGATCGGCGCCGGCTACATCGGCCTGGAGATGGCCGAGAACTTCCAGCACCGGGGCGCCCAGGTGCACGTCGTCGAGCTGGCGGACCAGATCCTGCCGCCGCTGGACCACGAGATGTCGGTGCCCGTCGAGCAGCACCTGCGCTCGCGCGGCGTCCAGCTGCACCTGTCGACCGGGGCCGCCGCGTTCACGCCCCGGCCCGACGGTGCGGTCAACGTCGAGCTGACCAGCGGCGAGCTGCTGCCGGCCGACCTGGTGATCCTGGCGGCGGGCGTACGGCCCGCCACGGGTCTGGCCGTCGAGGCGGGGCTGGCGCTCGGCCCGCACGGTGGGATCGCGGTCGACGAGCACATGCGGACGTCGGATCCGGCCATCTGGGCCGCCGGCGACGCCGTCGAGACGCCGCACACCGTCCTGCCCGGCACTGCGCTGGCCCCGCTGGCCGGCCCGGCCAACCGGCAGGCGCGGGTGGCAGCCGAGAACATCTGCGGACGGGACACCGTCTACCGGTCGACGCAGGGCACCTCGGTGGTCAAGGTGTTCGACATGGTGGCCGGCGGGACCGGTGCCACCGAGCGGCAGCTCGTCGCCGCCCAGGTGCCGTACCGCGCGGTGCACGTGCACCCGTCGGGCCACGCCGGGTACTACCCCGGCACCGCGATGATGAGCCTGAAGCTGCTGTTCTCCCCCGGCACGGGACGGATCCTCGGCGCCCAGGCCGCCGGGTTCGACGGTGTGGACAAGCGGCTGGACGTGCTGGCCGCCGCGCTGCGCGCCGAGCAGACGGTGTACGACCTCGAGGAGCTCGAGCTCGCGTACGCCCCGCCGTTCGGGTCCGCCAAGGACCCGGTGAACATGGCGGGCTTCGTCGCGTCGAACGTGCTGCGCGGCGACATCGCGCTCTGGTACGCCCAGGACTGGGAGACGGCGACGCGGGGCGCCCGGCTGGTCGACGTGCGCACCCCCGAGGAGTACGAGATCTGGCACCTGCCCGGCGCGGAGAACCTCCCGCTGGCCGTGCTGCGCGAGCGGTGCGTCGACTGGGACCGTTCGGTGCCGGTGCGGCTGTACTGCGCCGTCGGCTTCCGCAGCTACCTGGCGCACCGCGCCCTGGTGCAGCGCGGGTTCGCGGACGTGTCCGTCCTGTCCGGCGGCACCGCGACGTTCCGCGCCTGGCGCGAGCTGATGCCCGAGTCCGACGAGCCGCCGGCGCCGGTCATCGCGTACGCCGAGCCGCCGGAGCTGGCCGCGCAGGTCCGTCGGCAGGCGGCGCAGCCGGTGGTCAGCGGTGTCAGCGTCGACCTCGACTGCTCCGGCCTGGCCTGCCCCGGCCCGATCATGAAGCTCGCCGAGACGATGCGCGGGCTGGGCACCGGCGACGAGGTGGTGGTCACCGTCTCCGACCCCGGCTTCGCCAACGACGGCCCCGCCTGGGCCCGCCGCAACGGGCACGAGCTGGTCGAGCTGGCCCCGTCGGGCCCGGGCTACGTCGGACGCTTCCGCAAGGGCGGCACGTCGGCCCCCGCCCCGACGGCCGCGCTGAGCGCCCTGGCCGGCGTCGCGGCCCCGGCGGCGAAGAACTCCTTCGTCGTGTTCTCCGGCGACCTGGACAAGGTGCTCGCCGCGTTCATCATCGCCAACGGCGCGCTCGCGATGGGCGAGGAGGTGTCGATGTTCTTCACCTTCTGGGGACTGAGCTCGCTGCGCCGCACCGACGCTCCCGCCCGCGACCGCAGCGCGATGGACCGGATGTTCGGGGCGATGATGCCGCAGGGAGCGGACAAGCTCGCGCTGTCCCAGATGCACCTGGCGGGCGCCGGCACGGCGATGATCAAGAAGGTCATGAAGGACAAGGCGGTGCCGTCTCTCCCGGAGCTGATCGCCTCCGCCCAGGCCGGCGGGGCCCGGCTGATCGCCTGCACGATGACCATGGACCTGCTCGGCATCGCGCACGAGGACCTGATCGACGGCGTCGAGCTCGGCGGGGTCGCCACCTTCCTCGGCGAGGCCCACGACTCCGGCACGACGCTGTTCATCTGACCCGGCCGGCCGACCCGTCGGTGGGAACGGGTCGGCCGGTCCGGCACCGGATCACCCGCACATTCATCCGGTCGCCCATCGCCACGGGTGCCCGAGCAGGCCGATGCTCGGGGCCATGGACACGCTCAGCCCCGACGGCATGGCATCGGCGATCGAACGCGCTCGCTACTCGGGTCTGCGCAAGGAGCCCTGGGAGGACCTGCGCGACACCGAGCGCGACACCCGCGTGGAGGTGATGCGGGCCGCCCTCGAGGAGTCCGGGGTGACGGCCGCCGTCGCGGTCGTGGTGGCACGGGGCGCTCAGGCGGACGGGCTGGCGGAGCAGGTCGCGGCCCGCGACGCGGAACTCCGCGCGCGCCAGGCGGAGCACGACGCGGACCTGGTGCGGCTGACCGGCCGGATCTCCGAGCTGGAGGACGAGCTGGCCGACGCGCGTGCGGCCCACGCCGCCGAGCTGGCCGCCACGAGCGCCGAGTACGAGTCCGAGCTCGCCGAGGCGCGCTCCGGTGAGCAGCGGGCGGTGCACCGTGCGCAGCAGGCCGAACGCGCTCTGGACGCCGTGCGGAACGCGCTCGCCGGCGTCGCGGTCGCGGAGCCGCTGCCGGTCGCCCACGAGGCGGTGGCCGACGACGAGGGGACGGTCGCCGGTGCCGTGCCGGCCGCCGTGTCGGCGGGGACAGCGGCGGAGTCGGCGGCACAGCGGGGGCTGTTCGGACGCAGGGCGCGCTGGGCGCACTGAGTGTCGGCGGGCGCCCGCGCAGCCGTCGCCGACGGGACGCCGCGAGGAATGTCAGTGACGGGTGAGAGGTTGCTCACACAGACTGGACGGCGGCCGCCGCGCGCGGTCCCGCGCGGCTAGCCGTACGTCGCCGTCCTGACCGACCTCGCCCTGCCTTGCTTCGGGGCCCGACCTCGCCTGGAGAGTCCTGTGACCGACCGGCCCAGCCCCGAGCTGCTCGAACCCGGCTCGCCCCTCAGCGAGGGGCCGCTCCCGGCAGCCACCCCGGAACGGATGGCGCCGCGCGACCGTCTCGCCGTCGTGCTGCTCCTGGTCTCCACGTTCGTCGTGATCCTCAACGAGACGATCATGGGCGTCGCGCTACCCCGCCTGATGACGGACCTGTCGGTCACGCCGGCGACTGCGCAGTGGTTGAGCACCGCGTTCATGCTCACCATGGCCGTGGTGATCCCCGTGACGGGCTTCGTCCTGCAGCGGATCACGACGCGGGCCGCCTTCCTGACTGCGATGGGCCTGTTCAGCCTGGGCACGGCGGTGTGCACGCTCGCCCCCGGCTTCCCCGTGCTGCTCGCGGGCCGCGTGGTGCAGGCGACCGGCACCGCCGTGATGCTGCCCCTGCTGATGACCACGGTGATGACCGTGACGCCGCCCGCATCGCGTGGCCGCACGATGGGCAACATCTCGGTGGTGATCTCCGTCGCCCCGGCGATCGGGCCGACCATCTCGGGTCTGATCCTGTCCGTGCTGCAGTGGCGCTGGATGTTCGGTCTGGTGCTGCCGATCGCGCTGGGTGCGCTGGCGCTCGGCGCGGCACGGGTGCCCAACATCGGCGTGACCCGCACGGCACGGGTGGACGTCGGCTCGGTGGTGCTGTCGGCGTTCGCGTTCGGCGGGATCGTGTACGGGCTGTCGACGCTCGGCAGCGCGACCGGCGGCGTGCCGGTGACGGCCTGGGTGAGCCTGGTGGTGGGGCTGACGGCGCTGTCGCTGTTCGTCGCCCGGCAGCTGTGGCTGCAGCGGGCGGACGACGCGCTGCTGGACCTGCGGGTGTTCGGCTCCCGCACCTTCACGGTGAGCGTCGCACTGATGGCCGTGGTGATGATGGCGATGTTCGGGACGATCATCATGGTGCCGATCTACGCGCAGCAGGTGCTGCACCTGACCACCCTGTCCACCGGCCTGCTGCTGCTTCCCGGTGGGCTGCTGATGGGCCTGCTCGCCCCCGCGGTCGGCCGCGCCTACGACCGGTTCGGGCCCAGGCCGCTGCTGGTGCCCGGCGCGGTGCTGCTGAGCGCGGCGCTGTGGGGCATGACGACGCTCGACCAGCACAGCTCCCCGGGGCTGCTGCTCGCGGCCCACGTGACGCTGTCTGCCGGCCTGGCGGCGATGTTCACGCCGCTGTTCACGTCCGCCCTCGGCTCGCTGCCGGGACACCGGTACTCGCACGGCAGCGCGATGGTCGGCACCGTGCAGCAGGTGGCAGGTGCCGCCGGCACCGCGCTGTTCGTCACGGTGCTCACCGCCCAGGCGGGTCGGCTGGCCGAGCACGGCGCCGACGGCGCGGCGGCGACCGCGGGCGCCGTGCAGGCCGCCTTCCTGGTGGGGGCCCTGGTGTCGCTCCTGGCCATCCCCGCGGCCTGGCTGGTGCGCCGACCGTCCGACGACCCCTCCCCGGCCGTGCCGGAGGGCGTCCCGAGCCCCGCGGTCGCCGCTGAGGAGAGCTGACCGGTCCGCCTCGGACGCCGGTCAGCCGGGCCCCGGCGCTGGCCCCGGCGCTGTCCCGTCCGCCCGGAGGCCGGCGGCCCGTCGCGTCCGCGCGTTGGCGTGCACCGACCACCGCGGCACGGTGACCGCCAGTACGGCGGCCGCCACTCCCCCGACCCCGGCCACGGCCAGCACGCCGGCCGCCAGGCTGCCGAGCGCGGCCCCGGCGGACACGACCAGGGGTCCGGCCGCGAGCCCGGCGTCCTGGAACAGCCGCCACACCCCGAGGAACTGCGAGCGGACGGCCGCAGGCGCCACGTCGGCGCCCAACGTCATCAGCAGCCCGGAGCCCACCCCGTTGGCCAGCCCCATCACCATCGCGACGACCGACAGGGTGCCGACGGACCGCGACAGGGGCAGCGCTGCGATCGACAGGCCCAGCAGCACCATCGACGGCACGGCGACCCACAGCCGCCCCCGGCGGTCCATCACCTTCCCGGCCGGGTAGAACACCAGCATGTCGAGCGCGCCCGAGACGCCGTAGACCAGGCTGGTCGTGGCCGGCGCCAGCCCGAGGTGCTCGCCCCACAGCGGCAGCACCACCTGTCGCGCCCCTCGCGTCGCGCCGACGAGCAGCACGGCGACACCCAGGGTGGCGAACACGCTCCCGTGCTCCCGCAGCACACGCACCAGCGGCACGCGGGGCGCCTCGCGCCGGGCGGCGGTCGCCTCGGCGGCCACGTCCGGGACGGCGGCGACGATGACGAAAGTCACGACCGTGACGCCCACCGCGAGCCAGTAGGCACCGGGCGTCCCGGCCAGGTGCACCACACCGGCACCGAGGAACGGTCCGAGGAACACCCCCATCCGGCCGACCCCACCCAGCGTGGACAGCGCCCGCGCCCGGTACAGCGGTGGCGTGATCTCGGTCAGGTACGCCTGCCTGGCCAGAAGGAACACGGCATTGGCAGCGCCGGTGACCAGCACCGCCACGCCGAGCACCAGCAGGCTGTGCGCGGTCGCGCACCCCACCAGCGCCACGATGGCGAGCACGGCGGCGGCCAGCATGGCCCGCCGGTCACCCCATCGGGCCGCCAGGGCACCGGCCGGCACGTCCGCGAGGATCTGACCGATGCCGAGGAACGCCGCCAGCAGGCCGGCGACCGCGAGCGAGGCGCCCAGCTGCGAGGCCGACACCGCCACCATCGGCGTCACCGCGCCGATGCCCACCTCGAACGCGAGCGCCGGGCCGAACACGCCGGCGACGGCCGACCGGGAGAGGAAGCCACCCATCGCGTTCTGCTGAGCGCGGGCGGGGCTGGACATCGGCCCCATTCTCCTCCCCGCCCGAGGTCACGGCCCACACGGCCGGCGGCACGGCTCACGCGCCAGCGCGGTCCGGACCTTCCGACGGGGCCGACGGCAGCAGCACCACCGCCGCCAGACCGCCCAGCTGGCTGCCGGCGAGAGTCACGTCGCCGCCCTGCTCGCGGGCGAGCTCCCGCGCGATCGCCAGGCCGAGCCCCGCACCGCCCGCCTCCCGCTCGCGCGCCTCGTCGAGCCGGACGAACCGCTCGAACACCCGCTCCCGGTCCGCCACCGGCACGCCGCGGCCGTCGTCCTCCACCACCACCCGGCAGGTGTCGGCCCGCTGGTCGATCACCACCCGCACCCGGTTGCTCGCGTGACGGGTGGCGTTGTCCACCAGGTTGCGCAGCACGCGGGTGACCCGTTCCGCGTCCGCGACGGCGTGCCCGCTGCCGATCACCTCGACCGGCACCCGAGCCGCGGTCGCGGCGAGGCCGTCCGCCACCGCCCGCAGGTCCACCGGGGCCGGATGAGCGGGCCGCGCGCCGACCCGCGCGAGCAGCAGCAGGTCGTCCACCAGGGACTGCATCCGCAGGGCCTCCGGCTCCAGCTCGGCGGCGAGCTCCGCCACCGTCCACGTGCCGGGGTGCGACCGTGCGACGTCGACCGTCGCCCGCAGCGCCGCGAGGGGCGACCGCAGCTCGTGCGCGGCGTCGGCGACGAACGTCCGCTGCCGCGACGCCGCCCGGTCCAGCCGCTCGAGCATCTCGTTGAGGGTGCGCGCGAGCGCCGCGAGCTCGTCGTCCGCCGCGGGGACGGGCAGCCCGCCACCTCCGCCCGCCGCGGCGACCTGCGCCGCTCCCCGGCGCAGCTGCTCGACCGGGTGCAGCGCCCGACCGACGGCGAGCCACAGGGCCAGCGCCACCAGCACGGTCAGCAGCGGGACGACGATCAGCAGCGCCACGCGCAGGGCGCCGAGCAGCCCCTGCACCTCGCCGAGCGGCAGGCTGACCACCACCGTCGCCGGCGACCCCCGGTACGTGACGGCGTGCAGCGCCACGCGGCCCGGTCTGCTGTACGCGTCGTCGGCGGTGCTCAGCACCAGCACACCGGTGCCGGCACTCGAGCGGAGCGCCGCCAACGGCCCGGCGGGCAGCACCGGCAGCGTCCGGCTGGCGTTCGGGGAGGACGCGAGCACGCCGCCCTGCTCGTCCAGCAGCTGGGCGACCTCGCCCGCCTCGACGGTCGGCAGCGTGGCGGGCACCGTGTCGCTCTCCACGAGCCCGGTCACCACGCCGACCCGGTCCCGGAGCAGCCCGTCCAGCGCCGCCAGCCGGCTGCGCGACAGGACCGCCGTCAGCGCGAAGGCGCCGGCGACCAGCGCCACCGCGACGGCCGCCGCCGTCAGCACGGTCAGCCGCAGCCGCAGCGACAGGCCGCGCCAGCGCCGTCCGCCGCCGCGCCGCTCCGTGGTCATCCCGCCATCCGGTACCCGGCACCGCGGACGGTGAGCACCGCGTCGCGGCCGAGCTTGCGGCGCAGGTAGCCGACGTACACCTCCACCACGTTCAGGTCCTCGCCGGGGGCGTCCCACACGTGGTCGCGCAGCTCGACCTTGCCGACCACCCGGTCGGCGTGCCGCATCAGGTACTCGAGCAGTGCGAGCTCGCGCACCGTGAGCGCCACGGTCTCACCGCCGCGGGTCAGCGAGCGGGTGGCCGGGTCGAGCTCGAGGTCGCCGACGCGCAGCACCGCCGGCCGCTCGGCGACGGGCCGGCGCAGCAGCGCGCGGATCCGGGCGACGAGCACGACGAACGAGAACGGCTTGGTCAGGTAGTCGTCCGCACCGACGTCGAGGCCGTCGGCCACGTCGTGCTCCCCATCCTTGGCCGACAGCAGCAGCACCGGCGTCCACACGTCCCGCGCCCGCAGCTCGCGCACCACGTCGTACCCGTGCCGGCGCGGCAGCATGATGTCCAGCACGATCGCGTCGTAGTCGCGATCGGTCGCCAGCTCCAGGCCGTGCTCGCCGTCGTAGGCGACGTCGACCGCGAACCCCTCCGCCGTCAGCCCCCGCTGCAGCGCACGGACCAGGCCGCGCTCGTCGTCCACCACCAGCACGCGCACGCGGTCAGCATCCCATCGCCGTCCGACGGTACGCCGCGACGGCGCGGACGCCGCGCCCGCCGGCTCTCAGCAGCCCCTCAGAGGCGGGGGTGCACCCTGGTGCCATGACGAGCGATGTGACGACCGTCCCCTCGGACGCTCCGCGTCCCCCACGCCGCGGCCTGTCCGCACGAGCGCGGTGGGCGGTGCCCGTCGCGGTCGGTGCGGTGGTGGTGGCAGGGTTCGCCGCGGCACCGCTGCTGGCGGACGCCGGTTCGGCGGGGCTCCCCGACATCACGGCCCAGCAGCTGGTGACCAAGGTGCTCGAGGCGAAGCCGGTGCCGATGTCCGGCACCGTGGTCTACACGGCGCGGCTCGGCCTGCCGGACATCTCCTCGCTCGGTGCCGTCAGCGGCACCGTCAGCCCGGCGGACCCGATCAACCTCCTGTCCGGCAGCTCGACGCTGCGGATGTGGACGGACGGCGCCGGCCGCTCGCGCGTGTCGCTGCTGGGTGCGACCTCGGAGTACTCGGTGGTGCACGACACGACGCAGGCGTGGACCTACTCCTCCAAGCAGGACGCCGTCACCCACTACACGCTCTCCGCCGCCGACGCCGCGAAGCTCAAGGCTGAGCAGCAGAAGCACGCGCAGACGCCGGTCCCCGGCGCCTCCGAGCTGCCGACGCCGTCCCAGGCCGCCGACCAGGCACTGAGCCAGGCGCAGCAGTACTCGACGGTCACGCTGGACAGCCAGACGACCGTGGCCGGCCGCGGCGCCTACCAGCTGGTGGTGACGCCGAAGACGAGCGGCACGCTGGTGGCGCACATCGTCGTGACGGTCGACGCGGCCACCTCCACGCCGCTGCGCGTGCAGGTGTGGAGCACCGACAACGCGAAGGCGCCCGCGCTCGAGGTCGGCTTCACCGACGTGTCGTTCGCTAAGCCGTCCGACGCGGTGCTGTCGTTCTCGGCCCCGCCCGGCGCCAAGGTGACCGAGAAGACCATCGCGCTGCCGCAGCACACGGACGCCACCAAGCCGACGCCGTCGCCCACCGCGGGAGCCCTGCCGCAGAACGTGACCGTCAGCGGGACAGGCTGGGCCAGCGTGGTCGAGGTGCGCGGCGTGAAGGTCTCGGCGCTGCTGTCCGGGAACGCCGCGGCAGCTGCGGCAGCCGCCCGCAATCTGCCGCACCCGCCGACCGCCCAGGGTCAGGACGTGGTCAGCCAGTTCATGGGCGGCGACGGCACCGACCCGTCGAAGTCCGGGTCGGGCCTGAGCGCCAGCACGCTGTACGACGGCCTGACCAAGGCGGTCCCCGGCGGCCGGCTGCTCTCCTCCGCCCTGGTGTCGGTGCTGATCCTGGACGACGGCCGGGTGCTGGCCGGTGCCGTGCCGGGTACCACGCTGCAGCAGCTCGCCGGATGACCGGGCTGCCGACAGGGGTCAGGGGCTCCGCTCCCGGCACCCCACCTGAGGGTTCCTCGGTACCCGGCGCTGCGGCGCCGGGTACGGGCACGTCCGCCGCCAGGACCACCACCACCGCCACCGCGATCCGTCCCGCCGCCGAACCCGCGGTCGGCGGCACGTCCGCCATCCGCACCAGCGGGCTGACCAAGCGCTTCCGGTCCGGCCAGGTGGCCGTCGACCACCTGGACCTGGAGGTGCCCCGCGGCGCGGTGTTCGGCTTCCTCGGCCCCAACGGCTCGGGCAAGACGACGACGATCCGCATGCTGCTGGGCCTGGTGCGCCCGACGAGCGGCCAGGCCTGGCTGCTCGGCGAGCCGATGCCCGACGCGGCTGCCGGGGTGCTGCCCCGCGTCGGCGCGCTCGTCGAGGGTCCTGCCTTCCAGCCGTACCTGTCCGGGCGGGCGAACCTGCACCGCCTCGAGGCGGTCGACGCGACGGCGGACCCCCGCACCGCCGCCGACCGGATCGACGCGGCACTGGACCGGGTCGGTCTGACCGCGGCGGGGTCCAAGAAGTACCGCCAGTACTCCCTCGGCATGAAGCAGCGGCTCGGCCTCGCCGCGGCGATGCTGCGCCCGCGCGAGCTGCTGCTGCTCGACGAGCCGACCAACGGCCTCGACCCGCAGGGCACCCGCGAGGTGCGGCACCTGATCCGGGAGCTGTCCGCGGCCGGCACCACGGTGCTGGTCAGCTCGCACCTGCTCGCCGAGATCGAGCAGGTGTGCACCCACGTCGGCATCATGAGCCGCGGCCGGCTGGTGCTGTCCGGCGCCCGCTCGGAGCTGACGGACTCGCGGACCACCCGGGCGACCGTGACGACCACCGCCACGGACGCACCCGCCGCAGCCCGGGTGCTCACCGGCCTGGGCCTCTCGGACGTGTCGGTGACGGGCGACCGCGTGGACGGTCTGCTGGGCGAGGTCCCACCCGACCGGGTCTCCGCCGCGCTGGTCGGTGCCGACGTCCCCCTGCTGGGGCTGGACGTGCGCAGACCGAGCCTGGAACAGGTGTTCGTCGAGCTGACCGGGGAGGGTTTCGATGTCGCACGCTGAGCCTGTGGTGGTCGCGCCCGGCCCGGCGCCCGCACCCGCCGGCGCACCCCTCGACCCACCGTCGCCGCAGCGGGGCGCCACCGGCCGGCTGGTCCGCAGCGAGCTGCGGCTGGTGTTCGGCCGTCGCCGCAACCAGGTGCTGCTGGCCGGACTGGCGATGGTGCCGCTGCTGATCGGCCTGATGATCTGGCTGACCCAGGACACCTCGACCAGGGGCGAGGGCCCCGGGTTCATCGGCCGGGTGTCCCAGAACGGCCTGTTCCTCGTCGTCGCCGCCCTGTTCCTCTGCCTGCCCTTCCTGCTGCCGCTGACCGTCGGCATCGCCTCGGGCGACTCGTTGGCCGGTGAGGCCAACGCCGGCACCCTGCGCTACCTGCTCGTGGTGCCGGTCGCACGAGCCCGGCTGCTGGCCGTCAAGGCGCTCGGCGCCCTGGCGTTCGTGGCCGCGGCGGTGCTGGCGATCGCCGTCGTGGGACTGATCGTCGGCGCCGCGCTGTTCGGCGTGCACGACATCGCGCTGATCTCCGGCGGGTCCGTGCCCATCGGCAACTCGGTGCTCCGGGTGGCGGGCATCGTGCTCTACGTCGGGGTGTCCATGACGGGGCTGGTCGCCGTCGGGCTGTTCTTCTCCACGCTGACCGAGGTGCCGATCGGCGCGATGGCGGCCACCGTGGTGACCGCGGTGGTCAGCGCCGTGCTCGACACGCTGCCGGCCCTGGCCAGCATCCACCCGTACCTGCTGACCCACCACTGGCTCGACTTCGCCGAGTTCCTGCGGATCGCGCCCGACTCCCACGTGCTCTGGACCGGCGTCGGCGTCCAGGCCGCCTGGGTGGCGGTGTTCGGCGCGCTCGCGTGGAGCCGCTTCACCACCGCCGACGTCTCGTCCTGACGTCGGCGGCCCGCGTCGGTCGAGGCGGCCGGTCCGACGACCGCGTCAGTCGAACAGCGTCGGACCGTCCCCGAGCGCGACGGCCAGCCGGCCGTGCATCTCCGGGTCCAGCGCCGGCAGCGCGCCGAGCTCGAACCAGGCCGCCTCGGTGTTCTCGCCGTCGGCCGGGTAGGGGTCGCCGCTGACGTGCCGGAACCGGAAGGTCAGGTCGAGGTACTGGGACCGGTCGCCGTTGGCATAGGTCATGGGCGGCAGCGCCCGCACCCGGGCGAGCCGCTCCGGGACGGCCACCACACCGGCCTCCTCGAGCACCTCCCGGGCGGCTGCCGCGGCCGGCTGCTCACCGGGGTCGATGATGCCCGTCACGGGTGTCCAGCGGCCGTCGTCGGAGCGCCGCACCAGCAGCACGCGGTCCCCGGAGGTGTCGAGCACCACGGCGGTCACCCCGGAGAGCCACAGCAGGTCGTGGTCCACCTTGGCGCGCAGGGCGAGGACGAAGTCGGGGGTGGCCACGGGTCCGCATGCTACGTCGAGCGCGAGGCGCCAGGGCGCAGCGGCTGCGGCTCCACGACGACGCGGTCTACGGCTCGACGACGAAGCGCGTCGACCCGGTCGGCGTGGCGTCCTCGACGTCCACCCCGCTGACCGCGGCGTGCCGCGGGCCGCTGGCCAGCTCGTCGACCATCGTCTGCACCGGCTCGGGCTCCCCCTCCACCAGCGCCTCCACGGCCCCGTCGGGGCGATTGCGCACCCAGCCGGTCACCCCGAGCCGGTCCGCCTCGCGTGCCGCCCACCAGCGGAAACCCACGCCCTGGACCTGTCCGTGCACCACGACGTGCTGTGCGATCACGTCTCCATAGTGGTCCAGACGGCGCCGGTCGGCTGCCCGGACGACGGGTCGGCGCCGTCCCGTCTTGCATGGCGGGCAGCCGCCGTGCACGACGGGACGGCCGCGACGCGGACCGTCACGGCGCCCTGCTGCGCCCGGGACCGGGGAAGATGGCCCGGTGAGCACCGACACCCTGGCCCGCACGGACGGTGGCCGCCGCGTGCGGTGCGCCCTGTTCGTGGACTTCGACAACGTCTACATCGGGCTGCGCCGCCTCGACCCCGCCGCGGCCGAGGCCTTCGCCACCGACCCCGGGCACTGGCTGGCGGAACTGGAGACGGGCAGCGACTCGCAGGGCGAGTTCAGCCGGCGGTTCCTGATCCGCGCCTGCTACCTGAACCCGTCGGTGTTCTCCGTCTACCGGCCCAACTTCACGCGCGCCGGCTTCCAGGTGGTCGACTGCCCGTCGCTGACCCAGCAGGGCAAGTCGAGCGCGGACATCAACCTGGTGCTGGACGCGGTGGACGCCCTCGCGGCGCCGACCCGGTACGAGGAGTTCGTCATCGTCTCGGCCGATGCGGACTTCACACCGCTGGCCCTGCGGTGCCGTGCCGCCGACCGCATGGTCACCATCATCACCGCGAGCCCCGCCGCCAGCGCCTACCGAGCCGTCGCCGACAACGTGATCACGGCCGACGCCCTGGCCGAGCTGGTCACCACCACCACGTCCCTCTCGGAGGAGCCGCCCACCGCCACCACGCCGGAGCCCGTCACGCCGGAGCCCGCCGCAGCCGAGCAGCCCCCGGGTGCCGAGGAGAAGGCCACGGGGCGGGGCGCGGCATCCGGTCGCACGACGACCGGCTCCCCCAGCACCGGCACGCCGGCCGCCGCCTCTGCGTCGGCTGCCCCGGCGCCGGCCACGCAGGCGCACCCGTCGCCGGCCGCCCGCCGTGCCGTGCTGCACCGGGTCCGCACCGCCGACCGTCCGGTGCCGCTGGGCGCCGTGGCGCAGGCCGCGCAGCAGGCCGACCCGGCGCTGCCAGGCTCCGGCTGGGGCGGCGCCGGCAGCTTCGCGGCGTGGCTGGGCCGCGTGCTGCCGGAGCTCGGCATGACCAGCCGGCCGCCGGGGTACGTCTGGGACCCGCAGCGGTTCGACGAGGCGGACCTGCCGGGCGTGGTCGCCGACACCGACCCCAGCGCGCTGACCCGCCAGGTGATCGCCGTGACGGACACACCGGGCCTGCCCGCCTCGGGCTACCGGAAGCTGCTGGAGGGCCTCGCGACGGACATCTCGGCCCACCCGTTCGAGCGCGCCGAGACGTCCCGACGCGTCCGGGACGCCTGCCAGAAGGCGGGGGCCCAGGTGGGCCGCGCGACGGTGAACACCGTCATCTCGGGCATCCTCTACACCGGCCTCGAGCTGACCACCGCCCACCCGGCCGAGAAGCTGGCGCAGGCGTGGGCGGACAACGTCATCGGCCTGTGCCGGGGCGCCCGGATGGACCTGAGCAAGGGTGACGTCGCCGCGATCCGCGCCTGGGTGGGCGGCGGGCTGCTCGAGGGCTGAAGATCGAGGCGGCCGGTGCGATGAGCCCGACACCGCCGGCCGGTCTGTTGATGAGGGGACGTCCGCGCCGGTCGTGGTGCGGCACCGTCCCGCCGTCCCAGCTCCGGAGGTCACCATGCTCGGTCAGTCACCCGCGTTCAGCGGCTTCTCCGTCGACGACGTCGACAAGGCAGCCGAGTTCTACCGCGACCTGCTCGGCCTGACGGTCAGCGTGGACAACGGCATGCTGACGCTCCGGCTCGGGACGGGCGCCAGCGTGCTGGTCTACCCGAAGGGCGCCGACCACACCCCGGCGTCGTTCACGGTGCTGAACTTCCCGGTGCGCGACATCGACAGCACCGTCGCGACCCTGACGGAGCGCGGCGTGGTGTTCGAGCGCTACCCGTCGATGGCGGAGGCGACCGACGAGGCCGGGGTGGTCCGGGGCGCGGGCGGGCCGCCGATCGCGTGGTTCACCGACCCCGCGGGCAACGTGCTGTCCGTCCTCGAGGACTCCTCGGTCCCTGCCTGAGCCCTGTCTCACCTGCCTCGCCGCCGGCCCGACCGGAGCCGGCGCCCGCGGGCACGGTCAGCCGCGGGAGCGGTCCACCAGCCCACGCAGGTAGGCGGCCTGCCCGGCGTGCTCCGTGGCGTCCACCACGATGCTGACCAGCCGCACCCCGAGTGTGACGGGCGGCTGCCAGCGGCGGTCCACCACCCGGTCCAGCTCGGCATGGTTCAGGCCGCCGACGTAGTCGGCCGCGAACGCCGCGACGGCGTCGACGTAGCCGAGCAGGTCCTGGGCGGGGGCCACCACCTGGGCGACCTGTGCCGAGGTGTGCCCGTAGCCGGTGTCGCCCGCGTCGAGCGGCAGCCCGAGCGTCTGGACCCACCCCTCGGACGTCCACACCTGCTCGAGGCCGGCGACGTCCGCCAGCTGGGCGTCCTGCACGCGCGCCGCATGCCACACCAACCAGGCGATCGAGTTCGCGTCTGCGTCCGGACGGAACGCGAGGCCCTCGGCGTCCAGTCCTCCGGCGGCGCGGTGCAGCACCTCGGGGATCCTGCTGAACAGCTCCGTGAGCAGTGTCGACACGTCCATGACCCACCTCCTGCCGGGGACGTTACGCCGGACGTCCGACACCCGCCCGCGAGGAGGAGAGCGGTCGTCGACAGGTCAGTCCGAGTCAGGAGCGCCCAGGAAGTCCTCGACGAGGGCCGCCAGCTCGGCGGGACGGCGCACGGGCACCATGTGGCCGACGCCGGGCATCACGACCAGCCGCGAGTCGGGCAGGCTCGACACGATCAGGCGTGTGTGGGCGGGCAGGATGACGTCACGCTCGCCCACGACGACGAGCACGGGCGCAGTCACCGCCCCGAGGTCCGACGGGGCGATCTGCGGGTCCAGGAGCATGAGGTCCATCAGCTCGACCCGCCGCCTCGCCCAGGGTGACCACGCGGCGACGGGCGCACAGGCGGCACGGACCACCGCGAAGGTCCGCAGGAGGCTGGGCCGCAGACCGCTCGGGTCGAGGTTGGCGCCGCTGATCACGATGCGGCGCACCCGCTCCGGGTGACGCAGGGCCAGCTCGAGCGCGATGTTGCCTCCGTCGGAGTGACCGAGCACGTCCACCGTCGGCCCCCCGAGCGAACCGAGCACCTCGTCGACGTCGTCCGCCAGGCGTGCGATCGTCAGCGGCCCTTCGCCGCGCAGGGAGCGCCCCTGCGCCCGGGAGTCGATGCCGATGAGGCTGCGGCCGGGCGCGAGCCGCCGGACCAGCCGGTCGAACTCGCGGTGGCTCGCACCGTTGCCGTGCAGGAGCACCAACGGGCGGCCCGTTCCCCGCCTGACCACCCACAGGTCGCCGACCAGGGACCCTGCCGACCTTGTGCGCATGGCCCCGTCCTACCACCGACCGGTCGCGACGCGCGTCGAAGCCGAGCCAAGCACCCGGGGAGACGGACGGGCGACGACGGGGTGGCAGCGTGCCCGGCTCCGCCGGGACGCTGTCGGGGGTGCTCGATAGCGTCATGGGCGTGACCGAGGACGTCGATCCCGCAGCTCGTCGTGCCCACCTGCACGCCGTGGCCATGGGGCTGGAGTGGGCCGAGCTCACGCACCCGTTCGACGCGACCACCGCGGTGTACAAGGTGGCCGGCCGGATGTTCGCCCTGGTCGGGGCGTCGGCGCCCTACCGGCTCAACGTCAAGGTGGACCCGGAGGACGGCGCCGCGCTGCGCCGCGAGTTCCCCACGCTGCTGCCCGGCTGGCACATGGACCACCGGCACTGGCTGACGGCACGGCTGGACGACGACGAGGTGCCGGACCAGCTGCTCGAGGAGCTCCTCGTGGACTCGTACCGGACGGTGCACGCCAACCTGTCCCGCCGGACCCGGGGCCTGCTCGCGGCGGGTCTCTGGCGGCCGGAGCCGGCGAGGGTCCGACGGCCGCGCGAGCCGCGGCAGCCGGGCGGCACCACGCGCCGCTGAGCTCCCCGCACCGGTCGTCCGGTCAGCCCTCGCGCCCGAGCAGCACCAGCACCTCGGCGTGCGTGGTCTGGGGGAACATGTCCAGCAGCCGCGCACGGCGGGGCCGCCACGACGGCATCGCGGCCAGGTCCCGCGCCAGGGAGTCCGGGTTGCAGCTGGAGTACAGCACCGACCGGACGGACGACGCCTCGAGCCAGCCGGCCAGCTCCGAACCCAGCCCCCGTCGGGGCGGGTTCACCACCACCAGGTCGGGCGCCCGTGCCGCGGTCCGGGCGAACGACGTCGCGTCGCCGGCGAGGAAGCGCACGCCGTCGAGACCCAGCTCCGCAGCACTCGCCTCGGCGCTGGCCACCGCCTCCGCGCTCACCTCCACGCCGGTCACCTCGCGTCCCGGCGCCGCGGCGTGCAGGGCGAACCCGCCCACCCCGCAGTACAGGTCCCACACCGTGGCCGGCGCCACCTCGTCGATCCACGCGGCAGCCTGCCGGTAGAGCGCGGCCGCCACGGCCGTGTTCGTCTGGAAGAAGCTGCGCGGCCGCAGGTGCAGGTCCACCTCGTTGACCCGCATGCGCAGCGTCTGCCGCTCGGTGAGCGGGATCTCCCGCTCACCCTCGAGCACCGCGGCGTGGGCGGGCTGCACGTTGACGGAGGCCACCCCGAGCGCGGGCAGCGTCTGCTGCAGCGCCGGCAGGTGCTTGCGGATCCGGGCCAGCGCCTCGGTGGACCGCAGCACCAGCCGCAGCATCAGCTCACCGTCGGGTGACGCCGTCAGCAGCACGTGCTTCAGCTCGCCGACGCGCGACGGCACGTCGTAAGGCACCAGGCGGGCGGCCGCGATCCACCGGGCCAACGGCTCCAGCACGTCGCTGATCGCCGGCTCGTACAGCCCGCAGTCACGCAGGTCGACGCCGCGACCCGCACCGTCGAGGATCCCGAGGGTCGGGGCGTCGACGGTGCCGCCCACCACGAGCTTCGCCTTGTTGCGGAACCGCTCCTGCGGCCCCGTCACCGGCGGCAGCCACACCAGCCCGTCAGGGTCGCCGAGCGCCCGGACGCACGCGTCCTGCCTGGCCCGCACCTGCTCGTCGTACGGCTGCTCCAGCAGGGTGCAGGACCTGCAGACCCCCGCCTCGAAGTAGCCGCACCGCACGAGCGGACCGGTCAGCGAGCCAGATCGGCCGCGAACGCCTCGGGGATGGCCACGCGGACCTTGGCCGGGGTGTCCTCCCAGCCCGTCACCGCGATGCAGGGCACTCCCGTGGCGATCACCGGGTAGTCGTTGCCGCCCTCGTCGAGACGGTCACCGAAGAACACCGCCTGGTCGGGGCGCAGACCGAGGCGGTCGAGCAGCCGGTTGACGCCGTACGCCTTGTCGATGCCCTTGCGGGTGATGTCCACGGAGGTCGACCCACCGGAGCGCACCTCGAGGTCCGGAAGCTTGTCGGCCACGTACGCGCGCAGCGACTCCTTCTTCCGCCCGTCCGGGTCCCACGCCGCCTTGGCGTCCACCGGGGCCGCCTGGCCGAGCGCCGAGAACGTCACCTGGCTGCCGCGCAGCTCGATGCGGTCGCCCCAGGTGCTCTCCTCCCACAGACCGAGCGCCTTGGCGCCCTCCTCCAGGGCGGCCGTCGCGCGGTCCGCCTCGTCCGCGGTCAGCGGCTCGGAGTACACCTCGGTCCAGTCGCCGCCCTGGTGCACCAGGTAGCGGGTGCCGCAGGTCGGCAGCACGTGGATCTGGCCGAGCGCCGCGTCGTCGTGGATGGACGAGAGCAGCTGGGCGTCGAACTGCTCGAACCGGCCGCCGGAGATCACACCGACCTGCACCACCTTGGTGAGGGCGACGATCATGTCGATCACCTCGTCGCCGACCTTGCTCTTGGAGGGCGCGAGCGTGTCGTCCAGGTCGAACAGGGCCAGTGCTGCGGTCACGGGGACGTCCTTCGGTGCGGCGTACGGATGGCGGCCGACGAGCCGGTGGAGGGCCGCCGGGAGGGCGTCACCGGCGGGCCGCGCGAGGGGGCCGGCGCCGGGAACGACCCACCACGGTACCGTGCCGCGCCGCGCGGACGGGATCCGTGCACCTCGGCGGCACCTCCGCGGCACCTCCGCGGGCAGGTGGGTCGCGGGTCGGCGGCAGGTGGGCGGCGGGTGGGCGGCCGGTGGCGCGCACGACGGCCCGACATACGCTCGCGCGGTGACCGAGTCGCGGTGGGACGTCCTGGACTGGCGCCGGCAGGTGGCCGACCTGTACCGCGCGGTGCGCGCGGAGCAGGACGTCGCCGAGGCGCACCGCCGCTGGGTCGCCGGCCGGGAGCGGCTGCTCCGCACGCACCCCGCGTCGCCTGTGCCGGTCGGCGAACGGGCCAGCTACGACGGTCCCCGGGTGGCGCCGTACGACGAGGCGTTCCGCTTCGTCGTCCCCGTGGACCGGTCGGTACCGCCGCAGCGTCGCGAGGCGCGCACCGCGACCGACGGCGTGGTTCCGCTCGAGCGGGTGGGACGGCTGGAGCTGCCGGGCCTCGGCGGCCTGGACGTGTGGTGGGTGGCCGTGTACGGCGGCGGCATCTTCGTCCCCCTGAAGGACGCGACCAGCGGCCGGCAGACGTACGGCGGTGGGCGCTACGTGCTCGACACGGTCAAGGGTGCCGACCTCGGTGGCACGCCCGACGCGCTGGTCGTCGACCTGAACTTCGCCTACCCGCCGTCGTGCGCGTACGACGAGGCGTGGGCCTGCCCGCTGCCGGGACCGGGCAACACGCTGACCGGCGCGGTCCCCGTGGGCGAGCTCTCCCCCGCCTGACCGCCGCGGGAGGCCGTCGGCACACGGCCGTCAGGTGCTGGACCGCACCACCAGCGAGGTCGGCAGCGTGATCGCCGCCGGCGTCTCGCCGTCCACAACCTCGAGCAGCAACCGCACCATCTCCTGGCTGATCCGCGCGAACGGCTGCCGCATCGTCGTCAGCGGCGGGTCGAGCGTCTCGGCCAGGCCGGAGTCGTCGAACCCGCCCACCGCCACGTCGTCCGGCACCGAGCGTCCCGCCTCGCGCAGCGCCTGCATCGCGCCCACGGCCATGAGGTCCGAGCCGACGAACACGGCGTCGAGGTCCGGCCGCCGCTCGAGCAGCGCCCGCATCGCCGCGACGCCGCTCTCGCGCGTGTAGTCGCCGTTCTCCACCAGCGTCTCGTCGAAGTCGTCCCCCAGCTCGGCGCGGTACCCGTCGAGCCGCATCCGACCGCCGGGAGTGTCCAGCGGGCCGGTGATCATCGCGATGGTCCGACGGCCGCGCTCGCGCAGGTGCCGCGTCATCAGCCGCCCACCGCCCAGGTCGTCGGCCGCCACGTACCCCACGGCACCCTCGTGCCCCAGCGGGACGCCGCACGCGATGGTCGGCACCCGCTGCGCGACCAGCGCGTCGACCACCGGGTTGCCGGCGTGGGTGGAGATCAGCAGCACCCCGTCGACGTGCCCGGCGCCGACGTAGCGCAGCACCTGCTGCTGCTCGTCACGGGTGCCGGCCACCATCAGCAGCAGCGGCATGCCCTTGGCCGCGAGCGCCTGCGCGGCACCCCGCAGCAGGATCGAGAAGTTGGGGTCCTCGAACAGCAGGTGCTGCGGCTCGGTCAGCAGGAACGCCACCGAGTTGGCCCGGCCGGTCACCAGGCTGCGCGCGTACTGGTTGGCCTGGAAGCCGGTCTCCTTGATGGCCCGCTCGACGGCCGCCGCCGCCTCCGGCGACACCCAGTGGCCTCCGTTGAGCACCCGGGAGACGGTGCCGCGGGACACGCCGGCCGCAGCCGCGACGTCCACGATCGTCGGCCGCCTGCGTGCGCCCCCTGTCGACTCCATCGGTCCGAACTCTAGGGGGCGTCTGCGGCCCATCAGGCCTTCACCGCACCGGCCGCCAGGTCCACCTGCCAGTACCGCTGCAGGGTGAGGAACAGGGCGCCGAGCGGCAGGATCGACAGCAGCGCGCCGGTGATCACCGACGTGTACATCGCGGGCTGCGACGCGCCCTGGTTCAGCAGCCCGGACAGGCCCACCGTGATGGGGAACAGCCGGTCGTTGCCCAGCATGATGTAGGGCAGCATGAAGTTGTTCCAGATGGCGACGAACTGGAACAGGAACACCGTGACCAGGCCGGGCATCATCATCGGCACCGAGATCGAGCCGAACACCCGCCACTCCCGGGCGCCGTCGGTGCGCGCCGCCTCGATCACGTCGTCCGGCACCGACGCCGCCGCGTAGATCCGGGCCAGGTAGATGCCGTAGGGGCTGATCATGCTGGGCAGCAGCACCGACCAGTAGGTGTTGGTCAGCCCCACCTTGGCCAGCAGCAGGTACTGCGGGATCGCCAGCACCACGCCCGGCACCAGCACGCCGGCCAGGATGACGTTGAACACCGCTCTCTTGCCGGGGAACACGAACTTGGCCAACCCGTACCCCGCCATCGCGGAGACGAGGGTCGACGCCAGCGCGCCGACGCCGGCGTACAGGGCGGTGTTCGCCATCCACCGCCAGTACAGCCCGCCGCGGTACGCCGACAGCTCGCGGATGTTGTCCCACAGGTGCGTGGACGGCACGAAGGTCAGCGTGGAGAACAGCTCGTTGGCGCTCTTGGTGGAGGCCGTCAGCACCCACACCACCGGCATCAGGCAGTAGAGGGCGCCGATCAGCAGCACCACGGTGCCGATGCGGTTGGGTCGTCGTGCCGACGAGCTGACGCGCCGGCTCGGGGCTGCGGGGCGGGCGGAGGCGACCTGCGGGCCGCTGACGACGGTGGCCATATCAGCTGTTCTCCTGGCTGAACGCGCGGCGCTGCACCAGGCGCAGGAAGCCGAACGAGAGGACGAAGGTGGCGAGCGCGATCACCACGGACGTGGCGGCGGCCGAGTAGATGTCGTTGCGGGTGAAGGCGTCCCGGTACACCTTCATCAGCGGGCTCCACGTGGAGGAGATCGTGTTGGTCAGGGGTCGCAGCGTCATCGGCTCGGCGAACACCTGCAGCGTCGCGATCATCGAGAACAGGAACGTGAGGATCAGCGACGGTGCCACCACCGGCACCTTGATCCGCCAGGCGATCGCCGCCTCGGAGGCGCCGTCCAACCGGGCCGCCTCGTACAGCTCGCTCGGGATCGCCTTGAGCGCCGTGTAGATCACGATCATGTTGAAGCCGACGCCGCCCCACAGGCCGATGTTGGCGATCGCGAACGTGACCCACTGCTGCGACAGCACGTCGGGCTGCGGCCAACCGAGCCGGCCGGCGACGTACAGGAACGGGCTGACGCGCGGCAGGTAGAGGAAGCCCCACAGCAGCGAGGCGATCACCGCGGGGACGGCGTACGGCAGGAAGATCGACACCCGGGAGAAGCCCCGCGCGCGGGCACCCCGGGCGTCCAGCAGCAGCGCGAACAGCAGCGCAAGGCCGAGCATCGTCGGCACCAGCACCAGGCCGTACAGCGCCACCCGGCCCACCGAGCCGAGGAAGTCCGGGTCGCCGACCAGCGCGTGCCGGTAGTTGCTCAGCCCGGCCCACACCTCGGTGCGCGCACCCCTTCCCAGGCCGAGGCCCTTCACCTTGACGGTGCGGAGGCTCAGGTAGAGCGCGTAGACGATCGGCAGTGCCAGGAACAGGGTGAACAGCACCGCGGCCGGGGCGAGGTAGCCGTAGGCCCTCAGCCCCGTGTGGCGGCGCACCCCACGGTTGGGCGTGGCGACGGTGGCACGGTTCACAGGTCACTCCAGTGGGACGACGAGCCGGACGACGACGAGCGGACGACGAGGGGTCCGCGAGGGACGGGACGCCCGTGGCCGCCCGGCGCAGGTGCCGGGCGGCCACGGGGCCAGGGTCACTGCTTGACGGTGAAGCCGCCGTTCTTCAGGTCGGCGACGGTCGCGTCCTGCATCGTCTTGACCGCGGCGACGAACGCCGCAGACGACTTCGCCTGCGTCGCCTTGCCGAAGGCGTCGTTGTACGAGGAGAACGCCACGTTGACGTTCGGCCCGTAGGTGAACGGCTTCACCGACTTCGCGATGTCAGCGGCGGTCTTGTAGAAGTCCGTCTGCTGCGGGAAGAAGGCCGGCGGTGCCGACAGCGCCTCCGACTGGCCCGGCAGGTCGGCCGGGTACAGGCCGCCCTGCTTGGCCAGGATGTCGACGCCCTCCTGGCTCGAGTTCATCCACGCGATGAACTTGGCGGCCTCCGCCTTGTGCTTGGACTGCGACGTGACCGACGAGGCGGAACCGCCCCAGTTGCCCGTGGCGTTGTCGCCCGCGTTCCACTGCGGCAGCGGCGCCATGGCCCACTTGCCCTTGGTGTCGGCCGCGTTGCCCTGCAGCACGCCCGGTGCCCAGATCGCCGAGACCCAGCCGGCCTGCGTGCCGTCGTTCAGCGCCGCGTTCCACTCGGGGGTGTACATCGGCTTGTTGTCGATCACACCCTGCTCCACCAGGTCGCCCCAGTACTTGGCGACCTTCTGCGTGGCCGCGGAGTCGATGTTCACCGACCACGCGGTGCCGTCCACGCCCCACCACGAGGCGCCGGCCTGCTGCGCGAGGCCGGTGAACCAGCCGGCGTCCGTCGCGGAGAACGTGCCGAGGTACTTGGTGGGGTCGGCGGCGTGCAGCTTGGCCGCGACCTGCGCGTACTCGTCCCACGTCTTGGGGACGGTCAGGCCGTACTGCTGGAAGATGTCCGTGCGGTAGTAGAACTCCATCGGGCCGGAGTCCTGCGGCACGCCGTACACCTGGTCACCGCCCAGCGTGACCGCCTGCCAGGTGCCGTCGGAGTAGTGGCTCTTGAGGTCCTTCGGCAGGTCGCCGGAGATGTCCGCGAGCGCGTCCGACGAGACCAGCGTCGGGATCTTCTGGTACTCGGTCTGCATCACGTCCGGCGCGCCCGAGCCCGCCTTGATCGCGGTGAGCAGCTTGGTGACGGCCGGGTCGCCGCCGTCCTGCTTGTTCACCGTCACCTGGATGTTCGGGTTCTCCGCGTTCCACTTGGCGACGATGGCGTCCATCCCCGGTGCCCACGTCCAGAACGTCAGATCGACCTTGCCTCCCGCGGCCGTGGACCCGCCCGTCGAACCCGCGGTGGAGCCGCCGGCCGAGCCGCCGCCGCCGGAGCAGGCGGTGACCAGCAGGGCGGACGCGGCCAGGACCGCGCCGATCCGGATGCCTGAGTGCAGGCGCATGTGACCTCCTCGTCAAGGCCGTCGCGGCAGCGCGACGGATGCGCCGGTGCGGCGCGGGTGCCTGTGCACGCTCACAGTAAGGGCAGTCCCGAGGTGCTTGTCAACTGCTCGCGACGTGGTGTTTCCTGTTGCACGGTGTGCCGCTGACGGCTGTGATCGTGCACACCGATTGATCCCACGAGCTCGACGGAGAGTCATGTCTTCCCACCCCACGGGGCCAGTGGCCCCGCGTCCCGGCAGCCTGCGAGCCGTCGGCCCCACCACGCCGCGCTGGCCGCTGGGACCCGACGGGATCGCCTACGGCGGGGACTACAACCCCGAGCAGTGGCCCGAGGAGGTGTGGCAGCAGGACGTCGAGCTGATGGCGCAGGCCGGGGTGAACCTGGTCAGCGTCGGCATCTTCTCCTGGGCGCTGCTGGAACCGCGCGAGGGTGAGCTGGACCTCGGCTGGCTCGACCGGCTGATCGAGCTGCTGCACGCGCACGGCATCGCCGTCGACCTCGGCACCCCGACCGCGTCTCCCCCCGCCTGGTTCTTCGCCGCCCACCCCGAGGCACGGGTCGTCACGCGGGACGGGACCGTGCTGGGCTTCGGCTCGCGCGGCATGGCGGGTCCCAGCTCACCGGCGTACCGGCAGGCCGCCGTGCGCATCACCACGGCCCTCGCCGAGCGCTACGGCCGCCACCCCGCCGTGGTGCTGTGGCACGTGCACAACGAGTACGGGGCGCCGGTCTCCGAGGACTACTCGGAGTCGTCCGCGGCGGGCTTCCGAGTCTGGCTGCGCGAGCGGTACGGGAGCCTCGACGCGCTGAACGCCGCGTGGGGCACCGCCTTCTGGGGGCAGCGGTACGGCGAGTGGGAGCACGTCGGCGTGCCGTCCGTCGCGCCCAGCGTGGTCAACCCGGCCCAGCGCCTCGACTTCGCCCGCTTCAGCGACCACGCGCTGCGCGAGTGCTTCCGCGCCGAGCGGGACGCGATCCGCGCGCACTCCGACCGGCCGGTGACCACCAACTTCATGGCGACGGCGTGCCCCTCCACCGACCTGTGGGAGTGGGCGCGGGAGGTCGACGTGGTCTCGGACGACCACTACCTCGACGCCGCCGACCCGCGCGGGTACGTCGGCCTGGCGATGGCGGCGGACCTGACCCGCTCGGTCGCCGGGGGCCGGCCGTGGATCCTGATGGAGCACTCCACGTCGGCGGTCAACTGGCAGCCGCGCAACGTGGCGAAGCGCCCCGGCGAGATGGCGCGCAACGCGCTGACCCATCTGGGCCGCGGCGCCGACGCCGTGCTCTTCTTCCAGTGGCGCGCCTCTCGCTCCGGCGCCGAGAAGTTCCACTCGGCGATGCTTCCGCACGCCGGCACGTCGTCGCGCGTGTGGCGCGAGGTGTGCGAGCTCGGCGCGGAGGTCGGTCGGCTGGGCGAGGTGCGCGGGTCGCGGGTCCGCGCCGACGCCGCGATCCTGTGGGACTGGGAGTCGTTCTGGGCGCAGGACCTGGAGTGGCGTCCGAGCGTGGACCTCGGCCACCGCGAGCGGACGCGGGCGGTGTACGACCGGCTGTGGCGCGACGGTCTGACGGTGGACTTCGCGCACCCCGAGGCGGACCTGTCGGCCTACCCGCTGGTGGTCGCTCCCGCGTCGTACCTGCTCAGCGACGTGGCGGCCCGCAACCTCACGGCCTACGTCGAGGCGGGCGGCACGCTCGTGGTGATGTGCTTCTCCGGCATCGTCGACGAGCACGACGCCGTGCACCCGGGTGGTTACCTGGCACCGCTGGTCGACGCGCTGGGCGTGACCGTCGAGGAGTTCCTGCCGTTGCGCACCGGCGAGCGCGTGCGGCTGGCCTGGGTCGACGGCGCCGACCACGTCGTGTCCGACGTGTGGGCGGACCACCTGGTGCTGCGCGGCGCGCAGGTGCTGGCGCACTACGTCGACGGGCCCGCGGCGGGCGGCGCGGCGGTCACCCGTCACGTGCGGGGTGACGGCACGGGCTGGTACGTGTCCACGCACCTGACCGGTGACGGCCTCGCCGCGGTGCTGCACCGGGCCTACGCCGACGCCGGCCTCGCGGCCTCCGAGCTGCCGGACGACGTCGAGGTGGTGGTCCGCCACGGCAGCGAGGCGGACTACCTGGTGGCGGTCAACCACGGCGAGGAGTCCGTCGCGGTGCCGGCCGAGGGCACGGAGCTGCTGTCCGGGGAACAGGTGTCCGGTGCGGTCAAGGTGCCCGCCGGCGGCGTGGTGGTGGTCCGCGGCCGGGTGCGCTAACGTACAACCCGATGGTTGTAGAACTTCTGGACCCGGACACCGTTGACCGCATGTTCGCCGCACTGGCGGACCGGACCCGGCGGGACATCGTCACGCGCGTGCTGCACCACGAGGAGTCCGTCTCCAACCTGGCGCAGCGCTACGAGATGAGCTTCGCCGCGGTCCAGAAGCACGTCGCGGTGCTGGAACGCGCGGGCCTGGTCACCAAGCAGGTGCACGGGCGCGAGCGGCTGGTGCGCGGCAACGTCGAGACGGTCCGCGCCGCGGCCCGTCTCCTCGAGCAGTACCAGGAGATCTGGCACGGGCGCCTCGACCGCATCGACGCCCTGCTGGCCGAGCCGACCCCCGACCGGCCACCAGCCCAAGGAGGACCCGCATGACCGTGCTCACGTCCGTCACCGACCCGACGGCCCTCACCCTCACCGTCACCGCGCAGTACGCCGCGCCCCCGGCGCAGGTGTGGACCGTCTTCTCCGACCCGCGCCGGCTCGAGCGGTGGTGGGGACCGCCGACGTGGCCGGCCACCTTCGTCGACCACGACTTCCGCCCCGGCGGCCGCGCCACCTACTACATGACGGGACCCGACGGCGAGAAGGCGTGGGGCTGGTGGCGGTTCGTCAGCCTGGAGGAGCCGCGGGCGCTGACGTTCGACGACGGGTTCGCCGACGACTCGGGCACGCCGAACCTCGAGATGCCGACCGCGCACGCGAGCGTGGCGCTCGAGCCGGTGGACGAGGGGACGCTGCTGACGATCGTGTCGCGGTTCGACTCCGCGGAGGACCTGCAGAAGGTGCTCGGCATGGGCATGGAGCCGGGCATGAAGCAGGCGCTCGGGCAGATCGACGACCTGCTCGCCGCGAGCTGACGCGCCCGCTAGAGCGCGGCGACCACCGTCAGCACCGCGACGGCGTCCTCCAGCGCCGTCAGCCCGTGCCGGGACGGCGGGATGGTGACCAGCTCCCCGGCACGGCCCTCCCAGGACAGCTCACCCGCCGTGAGCCGCATCCGGCCGCGCACCACCTGCAACGTCGCGTCACCGGGACTGTCGTGCTCCGCCAGCGCACGGCCGGCGACCAGCGCGAGGACCGTCTGCCGCAGCGGGTGACCCGTGCCGCCGTGCACGGTGCGGGACGCGCGGCCGGAGTCGGCGGCGTGCGCCGCGGCGATCAGCTCGTCCGCCAGCGTCTCGAGGTTCGTCGAGTCCATGAGATCTCCTTCGTCGTCCGGGTGCGACCCATCGTGCGCCCGTCCGGCCCGGCATCAGCCGGACACCACCGCCGCCAGGTGCGCCACGCACAGGTCGGGCTGAGCGAACGGGTCCAGCCGGTCCACCGTCACCGGTGCGGACCAGACCTCCATGGCGCCCTGCATGAGCCCGAGGTGCACCGGGCACACCACCGCCGAGCTCGCGCCGGCCACCTCGAGGAAGGGGCACCGCCGCAGTCCGATGCGGACCGCGTCGCCGGCAGGCGCGTCGGCCGGCTGCCGCACGCCGTTGCCAGCAGAGTCCGACGCGGGGACCACCACGGGGTCGAAGTCCAGGTCGTCCAGCAGCGCGACCAGCCGGTCGACCCCGGCGGCTCGCCCGGGGACCTCCGCTCGCCCACCGCGGCTGCCGGACGACGCCGCGGGGGTGTCGACGCCCGCAGCCACCTCCCGACCCCAGACCCGGCCCTGCTCGAGCGCCCGCGCGGGGCCGTCCGGCACGCCGTCCAAGGCGGCGGTCAGCACCCGGGCCAGCTGCCCGTACCGCCGCGGACCGGTCCCGTCCATGGCCGCGACCGGGGCGAACAGCTGCGCCGGGCGACCGGGTGCGCGCCGCACGCTGTCCGCACGCCGCACAAGCCCGGCCGCCAGCAGAGCCTCGAGATGGAACCGCACCGTGTTGGGGTGCACGTCCAGGGCGGTCGCCAGCTCGGCGATCCCCAGCGGTCGCGCCGCCGCGCGCAGCCGGGTCAGCACCGCCAGGCGGCGGCCGGAGACGCCCGTCCGTGCACCGGCACCCGGACCCACCGGGTCGGCACCGGTCCCGGGCTGGTCCCGCCGCACGGCCCTCAGGCGCCGGGGTCGGTGGTCGGCAGGCCGGCGACGAGCGGTGTGTCCACGCCGAGGGCGCCGAGCTTTCCCGCCCCGCCCGGCGAGCCGAGCGGTGCCGGGCGGCCGGGCAGCGTGTCGGCGAAGAACGCCGCGTTGTCCGCCAGGTACGCCCGCTCGGCGTCCGGCAGGTCGTCCTCGTAGTAGATCGCCTCGGTGGGGCACACCGGTTCGCAGGCGCCGCAGTCCACGCACTCGTCGGGGTGGATGTACAGCGTGCGAGCGCCCTCGTAGATGCAGTCGACGGGGCACTCGTCCACGCAGGCGCGGTCCTTGACGTCCACGCACGGCGATCCGATCACGTAGGTCATGCGACGGAGTTTACACAAAACTTGGTTGTGAAAACGCGTCGCGACCCGGAGGAGTCAGACGCGAACCAGACCGCCGTCGGTGGTCACCAGGTCGGCGTCCGCGTCGTCGAACCAGCGGCCGTGCTCGCCGAGGTAGCGGAACCGCACGTCGGTCCCGGCCGGCACGGTGACCGAGGCGCTGGCGGTGCCGTTGGAGCGCCGGCGCAGCACGTGCACACCCGGCGTCCAGTCGTTGAAGGTCCCGACGACGCTGACCGACCCGACGAGCTGCGCGACGGGCAGCGCGAACGTGAGCGTGCAGGTGGCGGACTTGGCGCAGCGTGACTTCTTCAGCATGGGTGATCGATCCCTCGTCAGGCCGTGCGACCGCGGGGCGACGGTCGCGGGCCGAGGGTGGCGTGCCGGCGGCTCGTCGGGGAACCGGACACGCCGCCGCCGGTGAGGATGCGACACGGATCACACCCGTGTCGGTGCGGACGGGTGGAGGATCGGAGCACCGACGTCGCAAGGGAGCAACCATGGGAAGCAACCGGGAGCACGGCCGCCGCGGCCCCTCGATCGGCCGGCTCGTCGTCCTCGGCCTGGCCGCCGCAGCCGTCGTCAAGGAGCTGCGCACCCCGGAGGACCAGCGCACCTGGCACGGCGAGGTCGTCGGGTTCGTGCCCTACGACTTCCGGCCGCCGACCGTCGCGCGGTTCAAGGAGCGGGTCTGGGACCCGAAGGGCGACCACCTGCTCAGCCCGCAGGTGTTCGGTGTCGGGTGGACGGTCAACGTCGGACGCGTCGTCGAGCTGGTCCGGCGGAAGATCGAGGCCTGAGACGCGTTGAGGCGGACATGAAGACCATCGGCTTCCTGTCCTTCGGGCACTGGACCCCGTCACCCGCCTCGCAGACCAGGTCCGCCTCCGACGCGCTCCTGCAGTCGATCGACCTGGCCGTCGCCGCCGAGGAGCTGGGCGCCGACGGCGCCTACTTCCGGGTGCACCACTTCGCCCGGCAGCTCGGCTCGCCGTTCCCGCTGCTCGCCGCCGTCGGCGCCCGCACCAGCCGCATCGAGATCGGCACCGCCGTGATCGACATGCGGTACGAGAACCCGATGTACATGGCCGAGGACGCGGGGGCTGCCGACCTGATCGCCGGCGGTCGGCTGCAGCTCGGTATCAGCCGAGGGTCGCCCGAGCAGGTGCTCGACGGGTTCCGGTACTTCGGCTACGAGCCACCGGAGGGCAGCACGGACGCCGACATGGCGCGCGCCCGTTCCGAGACGTTCCTGCGCGTGGTCGAGGGCGCGGCGTTCGCGCAGCCGAACCCGAGCCCGATGTTCCCCAACCCGCCAGGCTTACTGCGCGTCGAGCCGTACTCCCCCGGCCTTCGCGACCGGATCTGGTGGGGTGCCGGGTCCAACGCCACCGCGCAGTGGGCGGCGCAGGCCGGGATGAACCTGATGAGCTCCACGCTGAAGAACGACGAGAGCGGCCAGCCGTTCCACGTGCAGCAGGCCGACCAGATCCGCCTGTTCCGCGAGGCGTGGACGGCGGCGGGCCACGAGCGACAGCCCCGGGTGTCGGTCAGCCGCAGCATCTTCGCGCTGGTGGACGACCGGGACCGGATGTACTTCGGGCACGGGTCGGAGGACGAGGACCAGATCGGCAACATCGACGCCACCACGCGGGCGATCTTCGGCCGCAGCTACGCCGCCGAGCCTGACGTGCTGATCGAGCAGCTGCGGGGCGACGAGGCGATCGCCGACGCCGACACCCTGCTGCTGACGGTGCCCAACCAGCTCGGTGTCGACTACAACGCGCACGTGATCGAGTCGCTCCTCACGCACGTCGCACCGGCGCTCGGCTGGCGCTGACAGCGCGCCGCCGGGCGCTCGTCAGGGCTGGACGACGACGCGGTCCCGTCCCCGCCACTTGGCCTGCAGCAGCATGCTGTCCGCCCGTGCCAGCAGGGACAGCGGCACGTCGTCGGAGCGCACCAGCGTGCCACCGCCCGAGACCGTCACGGGTTCGTCACGGCCGAACCGCTCCATCCGGATGCTGGCCACCATGGCGCGCATCTGCTCCCCCACCGCCTCGAGGTCGGTGACGTCGTCGCACGGCACCACGGCGACGAACTCCTCGCCGCCGAAGCGCGCCAGGTCGCACCCGTCGGGTGCGGCCAGCCGCAGGCTGACGGCGACGGCGCGCAGCACCTCGTCGCCGGCCAGGTGCCCGAGCGCGTCGTTCACCTGCTTGAACCGGTCCAGGTCCAGCAGCAGCACGCCGAAGGCGGCCGTCGGGTCCTGGCGCCACTCCGACAGGCGGAGCTCCAGCTGACGGTCCAGGTACCGGCGGTTGCCGAGACCGGTGAGCGCATCGTGGCTCGCCGTCTGGTCCAGCTCGTCGATGCGCTGCCGGTCGGCGCGGTGCTCGGAGTCGTCGCTGAACACCTCGACGGCACCGATCACGTCGCCGTCGAGGTCGCGCAGCACGGTCGCGCGCACCCGCACCGGCACCAGATGACCGTCGCGGTGGTGCAGCTGGACCCGGCACGCGCGCGGCTCGCCGTCCCGCATGGTGAGCGCGAGCGGGCACCGCCCGGGCCCGCACATCGAGACACCGGCGTCGTCGACGTGGTTGAGCAGGCCGTCGCCGCACCAGCGGCCCATGGCCTCGGCGGCCGTGCGGCCGGTCAGCGCCTCGGCCGCATCGTTCCAGTACTGGATGCGCCGCTCGCGGTCCACGACGTAGACCGCCTCGGACAGCTGCTGGAGCACCTGGGTGTGCAACCCGGTGGGGAGCCCGGCGGGGACGCCGGACGCCCTCCGCGACGCACCGCCCGTACCCTCCGGCAACCCGCACCACCTCTGACGTCCGCAGCGGACCAGGACGGAGGAACCGTGCCGGCTTTAGCGTCACTACATCGGCATCTGCGCGCTCGCTGCGCCGGACCTAGGTCCCGGACGGGGGGTCTGACGATTTCTCACCCGCCCCGCGGGCGACGTAGACCCACGACGCCACGACCAGCACCACGGTCGACGCGACGACGGCGGTGAGCACGGGACCGACCCACGTCACGGGGATGAGGAAGAAGACGTCTCGGTCGGTGAGAGCGGCCGGCCAGCCGTCGAGCACGCGCAGGAACAGGTAGTACGTCAGGTCCCACACCGCGAAGGCGATGAAGAAGGCGGCCACCCGGCGCCGCAGCGTGTCCGCGGCGATCACCGCGACCGCGAGCAGCATCAGCAGCGTGGCCGCCTCCCGTGCGACCTCCACCTGGGTGAGCACCGGGTCGACCAGCACGGTGTGCTCCGGCCGCACGAAGGCGATCACCCGCAGGTCGAGGTAGACGTGCTGCGCGGCCACCTCGTAGCCGGCGTGGTAGCCGATCACCCGGCGGAGGTAGTGCACCACGGCCGCCTCGACGTACCCGAAGCCGGTGCCGAACAGCAGCAGCGCCGTCCACCGGACCCAGACGGATCCGTACGAGCCCCGCCGGTGCGCAGCCACGAGACCACCTCCGATCGTCGTCCCGCCCATCGTGCCGCCCTCCGCCCCTCGGGTGCGGCACCTCCGTCGGGCGCGGCAGCCCCGTCAGACGGCCGGCGCCCAGGGCCGCCGCGCCGGCGCCGGCCGGTCGTGCGTCGCCCACGCCTCCGCGATCCGCTGGACCGCGGTCACCAGCACGGGTTCCGGCTCACCGAAGGTCAGCCGCAGCCGGTCGTCGAAGGTGCCGTCGGTGCCGAAGGCCGTGCCCGGCACCAGATGGACGCCGCACGCCGGGCCTCGCAGCGCGAGCGCCGTGGACGCCGGTGCACCGAGGTCCACCCACAGGCTCAGACCGCCCGCCGGGGGCCGCGCGCTCCAGCCCGGCAGGTGGGTGCCGAGCAGCCCCAGCAGCACGTCGCGCTGGCGCCGCAGCTCCGCACGACGACGGGCGAGGATCGTGTGCCGCTCGGCGAGCAGGCGCACCAGCACCAGCTGGTCGAGCACCGACGTGCCGACGTCCATGCTCGCCCGGCGGGCGGCGAGCCGGGCGACGAGCTCGGGGTGGGCGCGCACCCAGCCGACGCGGAGGCCGCCCCAGTACGCCTTGGAGCTGGAGCCGATGCCGATCACGGCGCGGCCGTCACCGGCCACCAGCGACGGCGCCGGCTCGCCGAACGCGAGCTCACTGAACGCCTCGTCGACCACGAGCGGCACGCCGGCCCGGGCCAGCACGCTCCGGACCGCGGACCGGCTCTCCGGGTCCAGCACGGTGCCGGTGGGGTTCTGGAAGTCGGGGATCAGGTAGGCCAGGCGGGGGTCGGTCCGGGCGACGGTGGCGCGCAGCAGCTCGACGTCGACCCCGGCTGCGCCGACGGGCACCGGCACGGGTCGGGCACCTGCGGAGCGGACCGCCTCGATGGCCAGCGGGTAGGTCGGGTGCTCCAGCGCCACGCGGTCCCCACGGCCGGCGAACAGGCCCATGAGCAGGTGGATCGCGTGCTGGGCGCCGGTGGTGACCAGGATCTGCTCGCTCGTCGTCGGCACGCCGCGCTCGTCGTACCAGTCCGCGAGCGCCGCGCGCAGGCTCGGCAGGCCGAAGGAGCTGTACCCGCGGCCGGCGACGTGGCGCAGGTCGTCGACGGCGGCCTCGCACGCGGCGGCGAGCTCGGGGGGCTGACCGGGCGCCGCTTTGGTCAGGTCCAGCAGGTCCGCACCCGGCAGGTCGGAGAACCGGGGCGAGAGTCGCACCCCGCCGGGCAGCGCGGTGACGGTGCCGGAGCCCTGCCTGCTGACCAGGTACCCCTCGCCCCGCAGCACGTCGTAGGCGGTGGACACGGTGGTCCGGGAGATTCCGAGCGCGGCCGCGAGCTCGCGCTCTCCCGGCAGGCGGGTGCGCGGCGGCAACGCTCCGGCGAGCACGGCGGACCGCAGCCCGTCGGCCAGCGCCGCGTACGCCGCCCCCGAGCCGGCGCAGCCGTCCATCAGCGCCGCCACCCGGTCCGGACCGACCCGACGGTCGCTGCTCACGCGCACCAGGCCACTGTCGGGCAAGTGGCCCTGGAGCACAAGGCCACTTGTGTCGCAGGATCGCCGTCGTGACCACCGCGATCAGCCCCGCCGACGGCCGGCGCACCACCACCGGCCGGCTCCACCTGCGCCGCGGCGCCCAGCTCGCCGTCGGCCTGGCCCTCTACCCCGTGTCGATGGCCCTGCTGGTGCACGCCCGGCTCGGCGCGATGCCGTGGGACGTGCTGACGCTCGGCATCCGCCGCCACACGCCGCTCTCGTTCGGGCAGATCACCCTCGTCGTCTCCGTGCTCGTGCTCGCCGCGTGGTGGCCGCTGCGGCAGCGGCCCGGCATCGGCACCATCGCGAACGTCGTGGTGATCGGCGTGCTCGTCGACCCGGTGCTGAGGCTCCTGGACCTGCTGCCGCACCTGTCCCTGACGTGGCGCGCAGCGATGCTCGTGGCCGGGGTGGCGCTGAACGCCCTGGCGACGGCGCTGTACATCGGGGCCCGCCTGGGTCCGGGGCCGCGCGACGGTCTGATGACCGGGCTCGTCGCCCGTACGGGCTGGTCCGTACGGGTGGTCCGGACGTCCATCGAGGTCAGCGTGGTGCTGGTCGGCTGGCTGCTGGGAGGTGCCCTGGGCGTCGGCACGCTGGTGTACGCGGTCGGCGTGGGCCCCCTGGTGCACCCGCTGCTGGCCCGGCTGACGGTGCGCCAGCGCGTCTGACCGCCCGCCGCGGCTGACCGCCGCGCTACTCGATGACGGCGAACAGCAGGCCGCCCAGCATCGCCATGTTCTTCTGGAACTGGAGCTTCTGAGCGGCACGCTTGGCCGGGTCGTCGATCCGCCAGTAGGGGTGGCCGGCGACCGACGTCGGCAGCAACGAGGCCGCGAGCACGGCGGCCGAGGTACGGGGCAGGATGCCGAGGGCGAGCGTCGCACCCGCCACCAGCTGGGCCGCGCCGTTGGCCTTCACCAGGGCTTCGTCGTCCGCGGGCAGCGGGACCACCTTGCGCAGGGTGCCCAGGGTGCCGGCCGCCAGGTCCACGCGGCCGCCCGGCTCCTTCACCACCGCGTACCCGGCCTCGACGAACAGCCAGCCGGTCAGTCCGCGGGCGGCGGTCCGCAGCACCGCGCGTCCCGCCGTACCCAGCACCGACCGATCTCCGCGAGCACCCGACATCTGGCCGACCTCCGCTCCGGCGCCGCCGGTCGGCGGCCCACGACCATCGTCCCCCCGCGCTCCGGGTCGGCGCACGACGGGCGGTCGCGGCGCCGACGGGCGGTACGGATCCGTCCGACGGGTCGACGTGGGACCTGCGGGGCACACTGGCGAGATGGACGACGCCGCGCTCGACGACGCGGCGCGCACCACCTACCGGTACCTCCGCGTCTCCGTGGTGGCGCTCACCCTGCTGCTGGCTGTCTCGCTGACCCTGGAGGTCGCCCGCGGTGGGGAGCGGTTCGGCTCGATCAGCGGGTACTACTACTCCCCCGTCCGCAGCGTGCTGGTGGGCACCCTGATGGCGATCGGCCCGGCACTGATCGCGATCAAGGGCCGCCCCGGCTGGGAGGACACGCTGCTCGACCTCGCCGGCATGGCGGTGCCGCTGGTCGCGTTCGTCCCGACGCCGCGCGAGCTGGGCCCCGAGGTCTGCGGCCCGGGCACGGCCAGCTGCGTGCCGCCGGAGTACGTGCCGGCCGTTCGCAACAACGTGACGGCCCTGCTGGTGGTGGGCGCCCTCGCGCTCGGCGTGGCGTGGTGGGGTGCCCGACGTCGTGGCCGTCCGGCCGCCATCGGCCTCACGGCCGCCAGTGCGGCGTGGCTGACGGTCGCGGTGGTGTTCGTCGTCGCACCGCACCTCTTCCTGCGGGTGGGTCACTACGCGGCCGCGCTCGTGTTCTTCCTGCTCACGGCTGCCGTCGCGTGGCTCGCCGGTCGACGAGCCGGCGAGCGGACGGACCTGCGGCTGATGTCGCCGGACCGGTACGGCCGGGCATACCGCACCATCGCCACCCTGATCCTCGTGACGCTCGTCTTCGGCGCGGGCGTGGTGGGCGGCGCCCGGCTGCTCGGCCTCCGGCCCTGGTTCGGCACGGTGTTCGTGGTCGAGTCGGTCCTGCTGGTGCTCTTCGTCGCGTTCTGGGTGCTGCAGACCGCGGAGAACTGGGACGACGAGGCCGTCGAGCACTGCCCGCCGACGGCTCTGTGATCGTGGGGCGTCGACCGGCCCGGTGAGGGGATCCCACCGGGCCGGTCGCGTGCCGTCAGGGCCGCGCGGACGAGATCAGCCGTCGCCCCCCGCCGTGGGGGCGGCTGCCGGGGACGCCGGCGCCGCACCCGTGCCTGCCCCGGCGTCGGTGTCCGGGCCCGCGTCGGCGCCGGGTACCTCGTCCGGCATCAGCACCTTGGCGTCACCCGGGTACGGCGTGGTGAAGCCGTTGCCGGAGTACCAGACGTCGCGGTTGCCCTGGGCCATGTTGACCATGTCCTCCGACTTCCAGTCCTGCTTGGCGGACCACTGGGCCCAGGCCGTCTGCAGCGCGGACGTGGTGGACCCCTTCGCCGCGGTGGTGGTCGCCGTCGGCGCCGGCGCCGCACCGGGCTGCGGGTTCGTCTCGGTCAGGGAGACGTTGCTCGGCAGCGCGGTGAACGGCGTCAGGTCCGGCTTGTCGGTGAAGGCGTCGAACATCGGCTCCGCCGTCAGGTCCTCCTGGTTCATCGGCGGCAGGCCGAGGATCTGCTCGATGGTGCGCATCACGTTCAGCTGGCTGTAGTACGTGTGCACCACGGCGCCCCGCTTGGCGTACGGGCTCACCACCAGCGTCGGGTTGCGGTGGCCGTCGACGTGGTCGACCCCGTTCTGGGAGTCGTCCTCGACGACGAAGATCGCGCTGTTCTTCCAGTACGGGCTGTGCGAGATGGTGTCGACGATGCGCCCGACCGCCAGGTCGTTGTCGGCCACGTGGGCCTCGGGCGTGATGCCGCCCGGGGTGGTGCCGGCCGTGTGGTCGTTCATCACCCACAGCATGTTCAGCGCCGGCAGGTTGCCGTTCTTCACGTACCCGGCGAAGTCGTTGCCGAACATCGCGGCGCGGTACTGGTCGGGGATGTTGAGGTCGAAGTTGGGGAAGTTCGGCTTGGTGACCGCGGCCAGCGACGGGATGTCGGTCTTGGCGGTGTAGGTGCCCAGCGGGTAGTTCAGCGAGCCGGTCGCCGAGCCGTCGAGCACGTGGGAGTCGGCCAGCCACTTGGTCCAGCTGTCGGAGGTGGTGCCCTTGCCGCTCGCGTCGGTGTAGCTGTCGATCTGCTCGCCCCAGTTGGTCACCGACTTCCCGTGCGAGACGGCGTCGTCCCAGATCCAGCCCGTCTTCACGTCGGAGAGCGGGTCACCGGTCTGGTAGGAGCGGGTGTAGTTGCCGTACATCTGCTGCATGTAGCTGTTGACGAACGCCTGGTCGAGCCAGTGGTGCCCCTCGGCCGAGTTGGTGCCGTCCGAGTAGAGGTTGTCGATCAGCGGGAACGTGGTCGCCAGCGAGTGGATGTTCGGGGTAATCCGCTGCCCGAACTGGGCCAGGCTCGCGTCGCCGTTGCCCTTGGCCACGTCGCCCAGCACCTGGTCGTAGGTGCGGTTCTCCTTCACGATGAGGAACACGTGCTGGATGGTCGACGGATCGCCGATCCGCACGGGGACGGCGACGGGTGCCGCCTTCTTCTTGTCGGCCGCCTCGTTGCGCTTGTCGAGCTCGTTCCACTGGTTGTTGCGGAACACCTGCTCGGTGTCGGTGGCCATCTGCGCGGGGGTCGGCGTCGCGATCGTCTGCACCGTGCCGACGAAGTTGTAGCCGAGGTGCGACGTAGCCGGCGTGGTGTCGACCCCCTCGGCGACCGTCCCGTCCGGCCCGACCGAGCCGATGCCCTGCTCGCTGGCCACCACCAGCTTGCCGAGCGCGGCGTCCTGGGCGATGCCGGTCGGGAACGACCCGGTGGGGATCAGGCCCTCGAAGGTGGGCTGCGCGTACGCGTCCTGGTAGCCGTACACGGCCACTGCGTTGTCCCGGCCCAGGCTGACCGCCAGGTGCGTCGGGTCGAGCATGGTCAGGCCGTTCGGCTGCGCGCCGAACGGTGCCCCGGGTGCCGGGTTGGCGCTGAACGTGCGGGCGACCTGCTGCTTCAGGGTGTCGATGCTGGTCACCGAGTCGTCGTCGGTGTTCGCGACGAGCACGGTAGGACCGACGGCGAGCAGCGCGCTCGGCTCGAGCCCCACGGCGAAGGTCTTGACCTGGGCGCCCGAGCCGAGGTCGACCTCCGAGACCGTGCCGGTGGTCGGCGCCGCGTTGTGGTCCGTGACGATCGCCGTGCCGTACGACGTGTCGGTCTGGTCGCCCGGCTGGGCGGGGCGCCCGCCCTGGTTGCTCACGTACGCCTTGCCGCCGACGACGACGACGCCGTTCGGCACGTTGCCGACCGGGATCTGCTTGACGAGCGTGTTGCTGACCGGGTCGACCACGCCCAGCGTGCCGTTGGCGCTCAACGTGACGAGCAGCGTGCCGTCCGGCGCCCACGCGAGGCCGGCCGGCACCGCCTTGCGACCGCCGGTACCGGGCAGGGCGACCGTGACGGGCGTGCCGAGCGTGCCGTCGGCGTTGACCGGGAACCGCTGCAGGTCGCCAGGGCGGGCCGCCCACAGGTACTTGCCGTCAGGCGAGTAGACGATCCCGCCGTCGGAGATCTTCCCGCCGCCCGTCTGCTGCAGCACCTTGCCGCTCACCAGGTCGAACACCGTGACGATGCCGGTGGTGGCACCCCCCGTGTTGAGGGCGGCGGCCGTCTTGCCGTCCGGGCGCAGCGCCAGGCCGAAGGGCCGGCCGTTCTCCTTGATCACGTCGCCGACCGGCGTGACGAACTGGTTGGTCTGGGTCAGGTACGACCCGTCGGCCTGCTTGCCGACCGTGCGGTGCGCGAGCGGCGAGTTGCCGAACGCTCCGTCCGCATAGGCGGCGCCGGTGCCGACCGCGGCGGCCAGGAGTGCCGCGGTCACCACCGTCGCCGGTCGGATGAGCTTGCGCTCGAACATGGGTGCTCCCGTCGTCAGGGCTGTGGGTGCTCGCCGCGGCATCGAGGCCGGCGACACAGCGACGCTAGGAATGGGACCTAGGTCCCCACCACTGACGGCACGTGGCCACCTGGTGAACCCGCCTGACCTGCACCGATGTGCACGCCGAGCCGTGAACTCGCTGGTCAGCCCCTGGCACAACCCTGTGAACGGGTGAAACTACGGGTGAACTCCCGGTGACCGGGCCCCAGAGCTGGGCGCCGGTCCCGTTCCCAGCCCTGGCCCGGGCCCGGCCCCGAGCCAACCCCCTACAGGCTCTCGGCGATCTGCTTGATCGTCGCCAGCCGCCGCTCCCACTGCGCCCCGACCTGCTCGAGCGTCCGGGCGGTCTCGCCGAGCCGGGCACCGAGCACGCGGTAGCGGATCTCCCGGCCCACCCGCACAGGCTCCACCAGCCCGACCTGCTCGAGCAGCTGGAGGTGCTTGGCGATCGCCTGGCGGCTGACCGGCAGACGCCCGGCGAGGGCGGACGCGGACGCGTCGCCCTCGCCGAGCGCGGCCAGGATGCTCCACCGCGTGTCGTCGCCGAGCGCGGCCAGCACCGGGACCAGGGTGCTGGTTCTCACGCGATGCTCTCGACGTAGGCGACCAGCTCGTCGAGCTCGGCCGTCCACCCGCCGCGGTTGCTCTCCAGGGCCGCCTGCGGGTCCGTCAGCGTGCCGAAGCCCCGCTCGACCACCGTCAGGACGGTGCCGGCCCCGGCGCGCTCGAGGGTGAACCGGAACACGGTCGAGTGCTCCAGGTCCACGTCGGTGCCGTTCAGCGCCCGGGCGTTGTCGTTGCTCCACCGGTAGGCGATCACCCGCAGCGGCTCGAGCTCCTCGATCAGCACCGGGAAGTCGCCGTAGCCGTCGAAGGAGAAGACGCCGCGGGCGCCGAGCGCCAGCTCGTCGAGCACCGCGCGCTGCCCGAACCACCGGGAGATGTGCTCCGGCTCGGTGATCGCGGCCCAGACCTTCTCCACGGGGGCGTCGATGGTCACGGCGCGCGTGACGGTCAAGCCCTCGAGGTCGCTGACGGCAGGCGGGTTGGTGGTCATGGTCATGAGTCTGTCCTCTCAGGTCGGTTTAGTGCAACCACAGAGTTGCACTCGTCCAGTGGAAGTGCAATAGAGAGATTGCAGTTGTAGATCAGGGTCCGACCCCGGGCGGCGACGGCCCCCATCCGGCGTACCGTCTGCCCATGACCGCCGAGTACGACGCGTTCGGGCCGTGGGTCTACCAGGTCCGCACGCCCGAGGAGGTCCCGCGGCTGTTCCGGGACGGGCCGCTCGACCTCGACGGCAGCGAGCTGGTCCTCAAGGTGCCGCGCAACATCGCCCGCCGGGACGCGACCCCGCAGATGGACCTGTACGACCACCTGCTCGCCGCCGGTCCCGACCAGCTGACCGTGCTGAGCCGGCAGCCGGGGGGCTACACCACCGCCACCGTCCCCTACGCGGGCATCGCGGCGATCGAGTCCGGCACCGACCTCCTGGACGGGCAGCTCACCTTGCACCTGACCACGGGTGAGCCGGCGCTGACGGTCCGGTACAACGGGTCGTCGCAGGCGATGGTCGACCGCCTGGTCGGCGTGGTGCGCACGCGGTACCTCGCCGGGTCGACGGCGGACGTGCGGCTGCCCAGCGACGCCCGGGACGGCGACGTCGAGTTCGAGCACTTCGCCGCCGACCTCGCCCTGGTCAGCGAGTACGGCGCCGTGCTGCGCAGCGAGCCGGCCGTGACCTTCCTCGCCGCCCACCAGCGACGCGTGGTGACGCCCCGAGACTCCCGCGGGCTCGTGGGGGCCGTCTCCCGGCTGGTCCACTTCGCGTGGCCGATGACGCTCCAGGCGGCGATCCTGTGCGCCGAGCCCCGCGAGCTGACGGTGATCCACCGACGCGCGTGGTGGGTGCGCGGTCACGTCCCGGTGCACTCCGTGTGCCGGACGACGATCCCCCTGGACCGCGTCGACCAGCTCACGGTGCGTCCGCACCCGACCTACGCCGGCGTCGTCGTCGCGGCGCTCCGGCTGGGCCGGACGGTGCTGGAGCTGCCCGTGCCCGAGACGTCCGACGCGGCGTCCGTGCTGCGCCGGGCGCCGCTGCCGCACGCCTGAGCGACGCGCCGCCGCCCCGCCGGCCGGGGCTCAGAGCTCCTTGCGCCGGAACACCAGCGCGGCCGCCGCGACCAGCAGCACCGACAGCACCAGCGACGTGACCACGGGCCACAGCGCCGACGCCTCGGTCCCCGCGGCCAGGGCGGTCGCCTGGGTCGGCAGGCCGGCGGGTGAGTACCGGGCGAGCGGCTTCCAGATCGAGGCGATCGACAGCAGCACGTAGACGCCGAGGCCCGCGCCCGCGGCGCCCGCCGCCGAGCCGATCACGACCGACAGCAGCGTCATCAGGGCGATGAACTGCACGGCGAGCACGAGCCACACCAGCGCCGACCCCCACAGCCCCGACCCCGGGGCCGTGCCGAAGAAGGCGGCCGTCAGGCCCCACGTCACCAGCGTCCCGCCCACCAGCAGCACGGCGACGAACCCGGCGTTCACCAGCGCCTTGCCCAGCACGAACGCGCTGCGGGACACCGGCTTGGTCAGCACCAGCACCGCCGTGCCGCTGCGGCTCTCCGCCGAGACCAGGCCGCCGTAGATGATCACCAGCGCGAACAGCGCGATCTGGGTGAGGTTCTTCGCCCACTGCCCGTACGAGTCGAGGTAGGTCGGCTCCGGGACGGTGAACCCCGCGAGCTGGCTGCCGGCGACCGCCTGGACGATCTGAGGCGTGTACCGGGCCAGCGGCGGACCGGTCAGCGCGAAGAACGTGAGGATCCCGGGCAGCACCCACAGCCGCCACGTGCGCAGGATCTCGGACGCCTCCTTGCGCGCGAACACCGAGAACCCGGTCACCGCCGCTCCCCTCCCACCAGCTCGACGAACACGTCCTCCAGCCCCAGCTCCCCCGCGTCCAGCCGGGACAGCCCGCTGCCGCGCGCCGCCACCATCGCCGGGATCTCGTGCTGCGCCGCGGCCAGGTCGACCACCGTCACCTCGATCGACCCGTTGGTGCCCCGCTGGACTGCCGACGCCCATGGGCGCCCGGCCAGCTCGACGGCCAGGCCGTCGGCGTCGTCCGTGACGTCGAGCACCACCTTGCGTGCGCCGTACGTCGCCTTGAGCTCGGCGATGGGCGCCTGGGCGACGACGCGCCCGAGGTCGAGGATCGCCACGGCGTCGCAGACCCGTTCGACGTCACCGAGGATGTGCGTCGAGAAGAACACCGTCGTGCGGCCGCGCAACGACGCGATCATCTCCAGCAGGTCCTTGCGGCCCATCGGGTCCAGGGCGCTGGTCGGCTCGTCGAGCAGCAGCAGGCGGGGCGCGTTCACCAGCGCCTGCGCGACGCCCAGCCGCTGCTTCATGCCGCGCGAGTAGCCGCCGATCCGCGTGCCGACCCCGGTGAGGCCGGCGAGGTCCAGCAGCATGACGACGCGCTCGTCCAGCGCGTCGCCGTGCAGGCCGAACAGCCGCCCGGCGAAGCGGAGGAAGTCCTCGGCCGTCATCCAGTCGTAGAACCCCGGGACGTCCGGCAGGAAGCCGATCTGCGCACGGACGGCGTTGCCCGCCGTCGCGACGTCGTGGCCGAGCACCTCCACGCGACCGCTGGTGGGTCGCGCCAGACCGGTGAGCAGGCGCAGCATCGTCGTCTTGCCCGCGCCGTTGGGGCCGAGGAAGCCGAAGATCGAGCCCTCCTCGACGGTGAGGTCCACGGCGTCGAGCGCGCGCTTGGCGCCGTAGGCCTTGGTGAGCGCGGTCGTGCGGATCGCCGCGGTGGCGGGGGTGGTCGCGGTCATCTCGGGTCGACGTCGTCTCGGCGGGAGTCCGTGCCGTGGTCACCGGGGCGGGGCTGGACGTCCGGACCGGGGAGGCCGGGCCCGACCTGTCCACCGAGCGCCGGGGGCCGAGGCCCGTAGAGCGACTCCGCGACGCTGCCGGCCCGGGGGGTGAAGCCGGCGGGTGCCTGCACCTCGGCGACGGGTGCCGGCCGGCGCCCCACGAGGAGGTAGAGGATCGCCCCCAGCAGGTTGACCAGCAGGATGATCGCCACCCACACCCACTTGTTGCCCAGCGCGACGCGGTCCACGGGCCGGCGGACCAGGTCGACGAGGGCGATGACGTCCAGGGTCAGCTGGATCACCCCGAGCACGATCACGACGACCAGCAGGGGGCCGGGGAGGCTGGTCAGCTGCGTATTCACCACGACTGTCCTTTCGAGGAGGAGAGGTCGCGCCGCTGCTCCGCGGCACGGCCGAGACGCGAGACGCCGACGAGCAGGGCCAACGGCAGCACCACGAAGCCGACGATCCCGAGCCAGGTGATCCAGGGCCGCGTGCCGCCACCGGCGCTGACGAGGGTCTGCACGGCGATCGCCAGCGCCACCGTGCCGAGGCCGAGGCTCAGCGCCGAGGCGACCACCCGGTTGACGGCGCTCCGGCGGCGCAGGTGCACCCCGATCGCGAAGAGCAGCGGCACGACCGCGATCAGCCCGACCAGGACGAGCGCGGCGCCGCGGCTCGAGTAGCCGTTGGCGTGGCCCACCGCGTCCCAGTGCGTGGGGACGGTGGCCGGCAGCGTGCGCCAGCGGGTGGCGACGAGCGCGCCGAGGACGACGACCACGGCGATCGGCGCGGCGAGCGTGCCGGTCACCACGCCGGGCGGTGCCGACGCGAACGGTGCGTCCTCGTCGTCGGGGCGCACCAGGTGCAGCGCCACCGCCAGCGCACCGAAGTTGACCGTCCAGCCGACGCCGAGCGCCTTGGGCACCAGGACGTGCGGGTTCGACGGGTCCCACATGCGCGTGGCGTACCGGTCCGAGCTCGGGTTCCGCAGGTCGTACGGCATGCCGAGCACCCGTCCGACCAGGGAACCACCCCCGGGCGACCCCTCGCCGCCGTCCTCACGAGCGGCGGCGAACTCGCGCGCCAGCCGCGCCGGGTCGCCCAGCTCGGCGAGCACCCGCTCGGCGTCCTGCGCCGTGCCGGCGGTCGAGGCCAGCCGCTCCGCGACGTGCGCCCGCAGCTCCGCGACCTCGTCGGGGCCGATGGGCGCACCGCTTCGCTCCGCTGCCGCCGCGAGCGCCGCGAAGTACCCGTCCACCACGGCCTGCGCGGCCGGAGACCGCCCGCTCATGGCGCCACGTCCGTGCCCAGCAGCTGGTCCATGTCGTTCTTCATCCCGTTCCATGCCCTCGCAAGGTCGGCGAACGACTCCTCGCCGTCGGCCGTCAGCCGGTAGTACTTGCGCGGCGGGCCCACCGGCGACTCCCGCCACACCGACGCGATCAGCCCCGACCGCTTGAGCCGCGACAGCAGCGGGTACGCCGTGCCCGCGCTGATCGCCAGCCCCGGGAACGCCGCCAGCCGGTCGACGATCTCGCCGCCGTAGGCCTCCTCCCGGTGCAGCAGCGCCAGGATGGCCAGCTCGACCACGCCCTTGCGGAACTGCGACGGGATGCCCTCGCGTCCGTCTGCCACGCGGGGCCTCCCGTCTACCGTGTCGCGCCTAGTTCTATGCAATGCAAGGTAGACGGTAGTGCCAGCGTCCGGCTGGGACAAGGGACCGAGGTCCACGATGAGTCCGCGCCGCCACAGCGGTCTGCACGACGACGGGGCGGGAGCCCACGCTGGTCACCGCCCGACGATCACCGCCCGACGACAGGAGCGCCGCCATGACGGACACGATCTCGACGCAGCACCTGGAGCTGCCGACCGCCACGCTCGCCTACGACGTGCACGGTCCCCTGCCGACGTCGGACGGCCGGCCACCCCTGCTGATGATCGGGCAGCCGATGGACGCCCGCGGGTTCGCGACGCTCGCCTCCCTGCTCCCCGAGCGCACCGTCGTCACGTACGACCCGCGGGGCCTCGCCCGCAGCACCCGCCGGGACGGCTCCACCCGCAACAGCCCCACCCAGCAGGCGGACGACCTGCACCACCTGGTGGCGCACCTCGGCGCCGGACCGGTGGACCTGTTCGCCAGCAGCGGCGGGGCCGTCACGGCGCTCGCCCTGGTCAGCGGGCACCCCGAGGACGTCCGCACGCTCGTCGCGCACGAGCCACCGCTGCTGTTGGTGCTCCCGGACGCCGAGCGGGCGTTCGCCGCCGAGCGCCGGGTGCAGCAGGAGTACGCCGCCCACGGCTGGGGTGCCGGCATGGCCATGTTCATCGCGTTCACCTCGGTGCGCGGCGAGATCGGCGACGACTTCGGCGTGCAGCCGCCGGACCCTGCCGTGTTCGGGCTGCCGACGCAGGACGACGGGTCGCGCGAGGACCCGCTGCTGTCCGGCGTGTCCGACGACGTCACGGCCTACCGCCCGGACATCGCCGCGCTCCGGGCGGCACCGACCCGGGTGGTCGTCGCCGCCGGCATCGAGAGCCAGGACCTGGTCACCTGGCGTGCCTCCGAGGCCCTCGCCGCGGCGCTCGGCACCGAGCTGACCGTGTTCCCCAGCCACCACGCCGGCTTCGTCGGTCCCGGCTTCGGCCAGCCCGGCCAGCCGGAGGCCTTCGCCGCCCGTCTGCGCGAGGTGCTCGGCGACGCGGCCGGCCGCTGAGGGGCCGACCGCCCGGGAGACGTCACCCTGACGGACGAGCCCGACAGGGTGACCGCTCGGTAACATCGGCACGAGCGGCCGGCCCGTTCGGTGCGGGCCCCGCGCGGGAGGCTCGCCGTGAGCAACGTCGCCGTGAACCAGGCTCCCACCCCGGGTGAGCGCAAGGCTCGTGAGGTCGCGGAGGCGGCCCGTGAGACGCAGTGGACCCGGCCCAGCTTCGCCAAGGGGCTGTACCTCGGCTCCTTCGACGTCGGTCTGATCCACCCGTACCCCACGTCCGACCCGGACGCCGAGGCGCGGGGCGCGGCGTTCCGCGCGGCGTTGCTCGAGGTGTGCCGCACGATCGACGGGCCGGCCATCGAGCGCGAGGACCACATCCCCGACCACGTGATCGACGCCCTGCGCCGGGTGGGCGCCTTCGGCATGAAGATCCCGCAGCGGTACGGCGGCCTCGGGCTGTCGCTGGTCGACTACGGCCGGGCGTTGATGCTGGTCAGCACCGTGCACCCAAGCCTGGGGGCGCTGCTGTCCGCGCACCAGTCGATCGGCGTGCCCGAGCCCGTCCACCAGTTCGGCAGCCCCGCGCAGAAGCAGGAGTACCTACCTCGCTGCGCCGCGGGCGCCATCTCGGCCTTCCTGCTCACCGAGCCCGACGTCGGCTCGGACCCCGCGCGGCTCGGCACCACGGCCACCCCCACGGAGGGCGGTGCCGCGTACCTGCTGGACGGCACCAAGCTGTGGACCACCAACGGCCCGATCGCCGAGCTGCTGGTCGTCATGGCCGTCGTGCCCGCGCACGACGGCGAGCGCGGCGGCATCAGCGCCTTCGTCGTCGAGGCGGACACCCCGGGCATCACCGTCGAGCACCGCAACCGGTTCATGGGGCTGCGCGGCATGGAGAACGGGGTCACCCGGTTCCGGCAGGTGCGCGTCCCCGCGGAGAACCGTTTGGGCCGCGAGGGACAGGGCCTGAAGATCGCGCTGACCACGCTGAACACCGGTCGGCTGTCGATCCCGGCGATCTGCGCGGGCGGCGGCAAGTGGGCCCTGTCCATCGCGCGGCAGTGGTCCACGGAGCGGGTGCAGTGGGGCCGGCCCGTCGGCGAGCACGAGGCGATCGCCTCGAAGCTGGCCTTCATCGCCGCGACGACGTTCGCGCTGGAGTCGGTGTTCGACCTGTCCGCCCGCCTCGCGGACGCGGGCCAGAAGGACGTCCGCATCGAGGCGGCGCTCGCGAAGCTGTGGGCCAGCGAGATGGGGTACCGGGTGGCCGACGAGCTGGTGCAGATCCGCGGGGGGCGTGGGTACGAGAGCGCGGACTCCCTCGCGGCCCGTGGTGAACGGGCCGTCGGAGCCGAGCAGCTGCTGCGGGACATGCGCATCAACCGGATCTTCGAGGGGTCGTCGGAAATCATGCGGCTGCTGATCGCCCGCGAGGCGGTGGACGCGCACCTCGCGGCGGCCGGCGAGCTGGCGTCGCGGGACGCCTCTCTGGTGGCCAAGGCGCGGTCGGCGGTCGGTGCGAGCAAGTTCTACGCCCGCTGGTTCCCCGGCCTGCTGGCCGGTGAGGGCTCACGTCCCGGCACGTACGCGGATTTCGGCCGGCTGGCCCGGCACGTCAGGTTCGTCGAGCGGTCGTCGCGCGCCCTGGCCCGGCGCACGTTCTACGCGATGGCCCGCTACCAGGCGCGGCTGGACCGCCGGCAGGTGCTGCTCGGCCACATCGTCGACATCGGGGCCGAGCTGTTCGCGATGTCCGCGGTCTGCACCCGCGCCGTCGCGATGCGCCGGTCGGACCCGGCGGCTGGGGCCGACGCCGTCCGCCTGGCCGACGCGTTCTGCGAGCAGTCCCGGGTTCGGGTCGACGCGCTGTTCCGAGGTCTGGGCGGCTCGACGGGCCCGACGGACAACCGGCTCGCACGCGCCGTCATGGCGGGGCGGATGACCTGGGTGGAGGACGGCATCCTCGACCCGTCCGAGGGCACCGGACCCTGGATCGCCCCGCGCGGCTGACGGGCGGCTAGCCGGCAGCCGGACGACGGCGCAGGGCGCGCTGCGGGAGCACCACCAGCACCGTCGCCGCCGTGATCATGGCGACGGCCAGGTACGTCCACCCGCGAGCGCCCACGCCCCAGATCAGGTCGACGCCGACCGCTGCGACCATCTGACCGGCGAGCACGCCCAGCGTGAGGGCGAACGTGCCCAGGTGCCGGATGGACCATGCCGCCAGCACCGTGATGGCGGCGCCCAGCGGACCGCCGAGGTACAGGTACCACTGGTCCGGACGGCTCGGCAGCGCGACCCCGTGCAGCCCACCGGCTGCCGCGACCGCGGCGACCAGCACGCTGACGCCCACCGTGCCGCCCGCCGACGAGGTGAGCGCCGGCAGCACCGCGTCGCGCGTCAGCAGGTTCACCCGTCCGTTGCCCGCCTGCTGACCGGCGAGCACCGCACCGGAGACGAACATCAGCGCGCCGAGCACCATCACGCGACCGAGGTCCGAGGACGGCGCCGAGCCGACGGCGACGACGAGCCCCGCCACCGCGACCACCGCGGCGACCAGCCGCCGCCCGGTGAGGCGCAGGGCTGCGGGGATGCCGACGCCGCGGGCGTCCAGCACCAGCCCGGCGACGGTCTGGCCGGCCACCGAGCACACGGACGCGATCGCCACGCCGACCACCGGGATGCCCACCGCGAACATCACGACGATCGGCACCCCGCACAACCCGACGGCGTACCACCACCAGCGCGCCTGGTGACGCAGGATCCGCACCGTCGGTCCGGCCCGTCCCTGGATCAGGATCACCAAAACCACGGTGACCAACGTGCCGACGTAGGACAGCCAGGCGGACAGCAGCGCCCCGGCACCGGCCGTGGCCAGGTCCCCGTTCAGCCGCCCCTGCGTGGCGACGAAGGCACCGGCCAGCGCGGCCAGCAGCACGGCGGGGACGACGAGCGCCCGGCCCGTCGTCGTCCTGGTCGCCGTCACGCTCGGGACCCTACCGGCGCGGCGCCGTCGGGCACCGGACCGCCGGCCGCAGCGGCTGCCGCACCCCTACCGCACCCCTACCGCGCGGCTTCGACCGCCTCGGGAGCCCGCCCCGGCTCCGCGGAGTCCAGCGCCCAGCGGATCGTCGCCGTGACGGCCCGGCCACCCGCGCGGCGCAGCGGGTCCAGCACCGGTGCGGCGTGCACGCCGAGCTCCCGCCGCGCCCAGGGCGGCAGCAGCGCCAGCGCGCCGGACGTGATCAGCGCGTACCCGGGACGCGCGGCGCGCGGCAGCGGCGGGGTGTGCAGCAGGAACGTGGCGACGTCACGAGCGGCCGGGGTGGCGGCGAGCTCGCCACGGAAGTCGGCGAGCTGCGCGCGCAGGCCGGCGTACGTCACGGGCGGGTCGACGACGCCCAGGGCCCGCGCCACCACCGCCGTCTGCGCGACGTACTCGTCGCAGCCGGCCCGGTCGAGCGGCCGCCGGCCGAGGTGCTGGTGCGCCAGCAGGAAGCTCTCCGCCTCGCCGAGGTGCACCCAGGACAGCAGGTGCGGGTCACCGGCGGCATAGGGCGTGCCGTCGGGCATGGTGCCGACCACCCGCTTGTGCACCGCCTTGACGATCGCGATCGCGCGCTCCGCTGCGGCGCTGGTGCCGAACGTCGTCGCCGCGATGAACGTCGCGGTGTTCTGCAGCCGTCCCCACGGGTCCTGGCGGTAGCCGGAGTGGTCGGCGACCGCCGTCATCACCAGCGGGTGCAACGACTGCAGCAGCAGCGCCCGCACCCCGCCGACGAACATCGAGGCGTCCCCGTGCACCCGTCCGATCGGGCTGTCCGGGTCGAACCACCGCGGGCCCGGCGTCAGGTGGATGCGGTCCCGCGCCTCGTCCGGCTCCGGTCCGGCGACGCGCGTGAGCAGGGCGTGCGCCAGGGCGGCTCGCGGGTTCACGACGGGGCTCACCCTCTGATCGTCACACGCGCGCGCCGGCACGTCGCAGCCGTCGAGACGCTCGGGCCGGGGCCGCGGTCGGACGCCCGGCACGAGGCCTTGAAATTCGCCGCACCCGCGGTGTCGGATCGGGGCGCACCCGTTCGTAGCAGGGGTGAGAGGCGGCCCACCGCCGCACCGAGCACCGAAGGAGACGACGAGATGCCCAAGTACCTTCTGTCCGTCTACGGCCCCGCCGAGCGCAACCAGTTCGGCGACTACCCCGACAAGGAGTCGATGCTCCAGGCGTTCGCGGACACCGGAGCGTTCAACGACAAGCTGGTCGCCGACGGCTACTTCGTGTTCGCCGACGGCCTGGAGCAGGCGACGACGGCGACGGTCGTCGACGGCCGCGGCGAGCAGCCGGTGATCACCGACGGCCCGTACCTGGAGGCCAAGGAGCACCTCGGTGGGTTCTGGATCATCGAGGCGCCGGACCTGGACGTCGCGCTGCGCCTCGCAGCGGAGGGCTCCAAGGCGTGCCGCGGCAAGGTCGAGGTGCGGCCGTTCCAGACGGAGGAGTCGTTCAAGGCGCTGCTCGAGCCGTGACGCGGCTCGACCCGACCCGCCTCGACCCGGTCGAGGAGGCGATCACCCGGGCCCACCGTGAGGAGTGGGCCCGGGTGGTCGCCACCCTCACCCGACGGCTCGGCGACCTGGGTGCCGCCGAGGACGCCGCCGCCGACGCGTTCGCGACCGCCGTCGAGCGCTGGCCGCACGACGGCGTCCCGCCCAACCCCGGCGGCTGGCTGACCACCACCGCGACCCGCAAGGCGATCGACCGCCTGCGCCGCGAGCTGCGCCGTGACGAGAAGCACCAGGAGGCCGCGTTGCTGCACGACGACGACCCTCCGCTGGACCGCGGCGCCGTCGAGGACGACCGGCTGCGGCTCGTGTTCACGTGCTGCCACCCGGCGCTGTCGCCGGAGGCGCGGGTCGCGCTGACGCTGCGGATGGTCGGCGGCCTGACGATGCCGCAGATCGCGCGGGCGTTCCTGGTGCCCGAGGCGACGATGGGCCAACGGCTGACCAGGGCGAAGGCGAAGATCCGGGCCGCGCACGTGCCGTACCGGGTGCCGACGGCGCAGGACCTGCCGGCGCGGCTCGACGCGGTGCTCACGGTGCTCTTCCTCGTCTTCAACGAGGGCTACCTCGCCACCGGTGGCGACACCGAGCCCGTCCGTGCCGACCTGACCGCCGAGGCGATCCGGCTGACCCGGCTGGTCCGCGAGCTGCTGCCGGACGACTCCGGCGAGGTGACCGGGCTGCTCGCGCTGATGCTGCTGACCGAGGCGCGCCGGCCGGCCCGCGTGTCGTCCACCGGCGAGCTGGTGACGCTCGGCGAGCAGGACCGCAGCCGCTGGGACTCCGAGCTGGTCGACGAGGGGCACCACCTGGTGCGGGAACGCCTCGCGGCCGTGGCCGCCGGTGGTCCGCCTCCGGGCCGTTACCAGCTGCTGGCGGCGATCAACGCGGTGCACACGGCGGCCCGCGACGCACGGGACACCGACTGGTCCCAGGTGGTGACGCTGTACGACCGGCTGGTGCGCGTCGACCCGTCACCGCTGGTGGCGCTCGACCGCGCGATCGCGGTTGCCGAGCTGGACGGCCCCGACGTCGCGCTCGCCCTGGTCGACCGGCTGCCGCTGGCCGGCCATCACGCGTTCCACGTGACGCGCGCGGAGCTGCTGCGCCGGCTGGGCAGGCGTGCCGAGGCGCGGGAGGCCTACGACCGCGCCCTGGCCCTCACCGCAAACACGGCCGAGACGGCCTACCTGGCCCGCCGGCGCAGCCAGCTCGACTGAGCTGGCTCAGCCGGCCGCCAGCACCGCGATCATCCAGAAGCCGTAGCCGAGCGTCACCGCGCCGAGCGCGCTGAGCCCGACGGTGACCCGCCGCCGGACGCGCGGACCCAGGCCGAGGTCGAAAAGGATCGAGCGGACGCCGAGCAGGGCGTGCCACGTCACCGTCAGCATGAAGGCCGACTCGATCACCACGATCACCGGGTTGCCCAGGTAGGCGAGCACCGAAGCCCGGTCCCGCAGGCCGCCCGGCGCGGAGACGACGAAGTGCTGGGCGACCAGGTGCACGACGACGAGCACCAGGAGCGCGGCGCCGGTGACCACCTGCAGGATCCAGCCCCAGCCGCCGCCCCGGCGACCCGGCTCCACATCGGTACGGGGTCGCTCGTCGGTGTCCGCGGGGGCAGACGGCCGGGAACGGTGACGCAGATCGACGCTCATCGCTCACTCCCTCGCCAGCAGCAGCACCGCGGCTGTCGCGGTCACCAGCACGGTGACCACGAGCACACCGACGAGTAGCGCGCGCTGCCGCCGCACGGCCACGCCGGTCCCGACCAGCGCCACCCGCACGCCGTTCGCGGCGTGCCACACCACCGCGGCGAACAGCACCACGTCGACCGCCACGAACGCCCGCGTACCGGCGATCGCCAGGAACGAGTCCCAGCTGGCCGAGCCACGCAGCAGCATCGACAGCACCACCAGGTGCAGGTACAGGTACCCGACCAGGATCAGCGCCGACACCCGGTTGGCCACGAACGCCCACGTCGGGGTGCCGGCGCCGGGGTGCGTCATCCACCCCCGCAGGCCGCGGCGGCCGGTGCCGCGCGTCGTGCCCGGTTCGCTCGTCATCGCGCTGCCGTCCTCTCCTCGTCGGCCGGCCGGTCCGCACCGCGGTGCCCGTCGGACCGCCACCTCAGGTGCTCCCGCGTGAGGGCCCCGCGCAGCGCCATGATCCCGGCCGCCGGGTCCGCGCCCGTCGGGCACACCTCGCTGCACGCGAAGCTGAGGTGGCAGCGCCAGCAGCCGTCGTGGTCGTCCACCCAGGTGAGCACCGACCGCACGTCCTTGCCGCGCGGCTCGGCGACCACCCGGGCGGCCGCGCCGAGCACCGCGGGGCCGAGATACGCCTGGTCGGTCCCGGTGATCGGGCAGGCGGAGACGCACAGCCCGCACTCGACGCAGTCCTCGAGCCGCACCGACGCCGGGCTCGTCCCGGACCTGTGGACCTTCGCCCTGGGCGTCCGCCCCGTCGTCTCGACCTGCCGCACCAACGGACGCCCGGACCGTTCGAGCCCGTCGTACAGCCGGGTCATGTCGACCACCAGGTCGCTGAGCACCGGCGCGTTGGCCATCGGCTCGACCGTCACCGGGCCCGCCGGCAGGTCCGCCAGCGCGGTGACGCAGCCGAGCACCTCCGCCCCGTTCACCCGCACGCCGCACGTGCCGCACGACGAGTGGCAGCAGGAATGCCGCACGGTCAGCGACGCGTCGCCGTGCCACCTGATGTTGCGCAGCGCGTCGAGCACGGTGGTGCGCGGCTCGACGGGGACGACGTACTCGAGCTGAGCCGGGGCGGGCCAGCCGGGCTTCCAGCGGGAGACGCGCAGCACGCGGTTCGACGTGGCCGTCGTGCCGCCCGTGCTGGTCGTGGCCGTGCCGCCGGTCGTGGCGGTCCGGCTCGTCGTGACGGTGCGGGCCACCGCTCCGGGCCTGGCCGTCGGCGCCGGCGTCGCATCGGCGTTGGGGGTGACGGTCGCCGTCGGCGCCCGTCGCGTCGTCGACCGCATCGACTCGTGCGACGTGTAGTACGCGGTGTGCGGCAGCAGCACCTGCTCGCGGGTGCGGCACGGCGCCTCGACGCCGAGCCGGCGGCAGACGACGTCGGCCGTCGCCTCCGCCATCGCCCGCAGCGTGGTCGCCTTGCCGCCGGAGATGGTGACGAACCCCTCGACGCCGTCCCGCTCCGCGTGGTCGAAGCACTTGAACGTGCGGGACAGCTCCCGTCCGGTCGTGCTGCCGCCGTCGCCGATCAGCGGCCGCACCGCGGACCAGGCCGCCCGGATCTCGGCGTGCGCCACCGCCGGCACCAGCCTCGAGCCCTCCGTGACCATCGTGCGGATGTGGTCCTCCGGGAGGTGCAGCTCGTCCGGGTCGTCCACCACCCACGAGCTGGTGCCGATCACGCTGAGACCACGCTGCGGGAGCACGATGTCGCCGTCGCCGGACCGGTGCAGGCGGTTGACCACCATGTCGCACCACCGGCCGCGGACGGCGACCAGGACGCCGGGCGAGCACCGGATGGGCACGTCGACACCGGCCATCTCGGCGATGCGCTGCGCCCAGGGCCCGGCGGCGTTCACCACCAGGTCGGCAGCCAGCAGCCCCTCCTCGCCGGTCACGTCGTCGCGGTACGCGACACCGGTCACGGCGCCGTCCTGCCGCCGCAGCCCGACCACCTCGGTGAAGGTCCTGATCACGGCGCCGTTCGACTGTGCCGTCGCGAAGAACCGCAGCGGCAGCCGCATCGCGTCCATCGTGCCGTCCGGCACCTGCACGGCGGCCCTGACCTCCGGGCCCAGGCCGGGCTCGCGACGCAGCGCCTCGGCCCTGTCGAGCACCTCCGCCGGGATGTCGCAGGCACGGCACGCCTCGACGAACCCCGGCAGGTACGCCAGGTCCTCGTCGGTCAGCGCGACGAACAGCCCGTCGTTCTCCTCGAAGGACCCGGGTGCGATCCGCCGCAGGATCCGGTTCTCGGCGATGCACTCGACGGCGGACGTCGCGTCCGCCACCGCGTACCGGGCACCGCTGTGCAGCAACCCGTGGTGCCGACCGGTGGTCCCGGACGTCACCTCTCCCCGCTCGAGCACCGTGACGCGCAGCCCGCGCAACGCCAGGTCGTGCGCGACGGCACCGCCGGTCCCACCACCACCCACCACGACGACGTGCGGCATGGCTGACCGGGCAGCTGTGGGCACTGTCTCCACCTCCTCGACGAGGCGCGCAGCACATCCACGCTATTGCCGAGGCCAGCCTGGGCGGCAGGGCCCATCGTCCTTCCCGCACGAACGTGCACGGCGACGGGTCCGACCGCGCGACCGAGCCCGACTGCGACGGTGCGGACCACGCCCGCTGACGGCACGCACCGGCTGACGACGCCTGGGCTACGCCGCCGATCGGTCGCCGGCCTGACGCCGTCGCAAGGAGCGGTCGCTCACCTCGGGCCCGCGGTAGACCATGTCCATCGCCCCGACGCTCTCCCCCGGCGGCACGATCGCGTCGATGCGGTCGAGGATCTCGTCGCTCAGGGCCACGTCGACCCCGGCGAGGGTGTCCTCGAGCTGCTCCATGGTGCGCGGACCGGCGATCGCCGACGTCACACCCGGGTGCGCGATGACGAACGCCATCGCGAGATGGGTCAGCTTGATCCCGGTCTCCTCGGCGAGCGCGACTAGCTGCTCGACGGCCGCGAGCCGGCGCTCGTCCCGGAAGTGCCGCATCCCGGTGCGCGTCGAGCGGAAGTTGTCGTTGTCCTGACCGGCTCGGTACCGGCCGGTCAGCATGCCGCCGGCGAGCGGGCTGTAGACCAGCGTGCCCATGCCGTAGCGCTGCGCGACCGGCAGGATCTCCCGCTCGATCTCGCGGTCGAGGATCGAGTAGTTGGGCTGCTCGGTACGGAACCGCTCGAAGCCGCGTCGTTCCGAGGTCCACTGCGCCTCGACGATCTCCGAGCCGCGCATCGACGACGACCCGATGGCGCGCACCTTGCCCTGCCTGACCAGGTCGGTGAGGGCCGAGAGGGTCTCGTCGATGTCCGTCTCGGGGTCGGGGCGGTGCAGCTGGTACAGGTCGATGTGGTCGGTCTGGAGGCGGCGGAGGGAGCGCTCGACCGCCTGCATGATCCAGCGGCGCGAGGCGCCGCGGTGGTTCAGGTCGTCGTCGACGGGGCCCCAGAACTTGGTCGCGAGCACCACGTCGTCGCGTCGCCCCTTGAGCGCCTCCCCCACCACCTCCTCGGAGTCGCCGTAGCGGTCGGCGGTGTCGACGAAGTTGATGCCGGCGTCGAGCGCCCGGTGGACGATGCGGATCCCCTCGGAGCGGTCCGGGTTGCCGAGCGATCCGAGCATCATCGCGCCGAGCGCGTAGGGGCTGACCTTGATGCCGGTCCGGCCGAGCGTGCGGTACTGCATGGTGACTCCCTGCTGGCACCCGAGCGGACGCCGTACGATGAGGCAGAAGCGGAACAATGTCCCGCTACTCGACTATACGGAACGCTGTCCCGTTTATCAACGACGGGTCCACCGACGACGACGGAGAGACCGATGCCTCGCGCGGACGCCCGACGCAACCTCGACGCCCTGCTGGAGGCGGCCAAGCAGGAGTTCGCCGCCCACGGCGTCGACGTGCCGGTGCGCGCCATCGCCGCTCGCGCCGGGGTCGGCACCGCGACGCTGTACCGCCACTTCCCGCTGCGCTCGGACCTGATCGCCGCGGTGTTCCGCCGCGAGATCGACGACGTGACCGCGCAGGCGACCCTGCTCGCGCAGGAGTACGACCCCGGTGAGGCGCTCGAGCTCTGGGCCCGGCGCTACACGCAGTTCGTCGCTACCAAGCACGGTCTCGGCGCGGCACTGCACTCGGGCGACCCCGCGTACAGCGGCCTGCGCGAGTACTTCGAGGCCAACGCCGCGCCGGCCCTGCAGCACCTGCTCGATGCCGCGGCGGAAGCGGGGACCATCCGCGACGACGTCGACCCGCTCGAGCTCATCAGCGCGATCGCGAACCTGTCGCTGCCGGCACCGGGCGGCGGCACGGATCGCGCCGACCGGATGGTCGGGCTGCTGCTGGACGGTCTGCGCTACGGCGCCCGGGCCAACGCCCGCTGAACGGCCGGTTGCCGCCGCTCCGGCACGGCGGTTCGGCCCCTTCGCCGACCTGCCTCAGCGGCGACGGAGGAACCGCACCAGCGCGATGACACCCATCGCGACGAGACCGCCGACCAGCAGGACCGGTGCACCGACCACGCCCATGAAGATGACCAGCCCGACGTTCGGGGGCGGCACGCACCCGAAACCGATGCCCTCGCACTGGCCGGAGGCATTGTGGTGGGGCAGGAACAGGTAGCCCAGGACCGTGAGGACCGCGGGAAGCACCCAGAACAGCCCGGCCACCCACATGTAGGGCCGCATCGACGGGCCACGCGCGTCGGGTGTCTCAGTCATCGCAGGCCAGCGTGCAGCACGGGCGCGCCCAGGGTCGAGAGGCGCCGGCGAGAACCACTCGGACGCGCCCCTGCCGCCGAGGAACTGCCGGCCAGGGTTCGGAGGGTGAGCCACGCTCGGCGGACCTGCGGTGACGTCGGGCTCGACGCGTTTACGGTGGTGACGGACGGGTTCAGTGGACGGAGGGTTCATGGGGAAGGTCCACGACTGCATCGACGAGCGTCTGCGCGCGTTCATCGCACACCAGCACGTGTTCTTCGTCGCGACGGCGCCGACTGGGCCGGACGGACGAGTGAACCTGTCGCCGAAGGGCATCGACGGGTCCTTCGCGGTGCTCGACGACCACACCGTCGCATGGGTCGACCTGACGGCGAGCGGTGCCGAGACGATCGCGCACCTGCGTGACAACGGCCGGATCACGGTCATGTTCTGCGCCTTCGACGGACCGCCGAACGTCGTCCGGCTGCACGGGCACGGCCGGTTCGTCACGCTCTACGACGACGGGTTCGCGGAGCTGGTCAGCCGGTTCCCCGAGACGCGCGGCGCGCGCGCCGTCGTGGTCGTCGACGTCGAACGGGTCTCCGACTCGTGCGGCTACGGCGTACCGCTCATGGACTACGTCGGCGAGCGGCACCTGTTGCCCGAGTACATGGAGCGCAAGGGCGCCGAGGGGCAGGCGGCCTACCGGCGGCAGAAGAACCGGACCAGCATCGACGGGCTGCCTGCCTTCGACATGGATCCGAAGCCGTCACCGACGCCGCTCTGACGATTGCCGACCGACGGGGCGAGTCTCGGCGGGCCGACGCGGCTGCGGAGACTTCCTCGTACGTTCGCGGGGGTACCTGTTTGTGCCACCAGACAGCACGACGGCGGCCGCTCCCAAAGGGAACCGACCGTCGTCGTGGCAGAACATTCGTGGAGGTGGCGGGAATCGAAGTGTCCGGATGGTGAGACGCAACGGGCCGACCTGCGGTGACGTCGCGATCGAGAAGGTCCCCAGCGGTCACCTCGTGGACGCCTCGTTGACAGAGCGTTGACATGGGACCGCGAGCCCTCGAAGCGCACTGCCTCACCGGCCCTCCGGCACACGCGGGAGCCTGGGACGCCGCGGACGTTCTACGAAGGATCGTCGCCCGCGGTGTAGACGTGCGCACTGGCTTCGGTTGACATCCGGGATGGGGCGCTCGCACGAGCGGCAGGAAGTGCCACGATCACTGACGGGTCGACAAGGGGGACCAAGATGGCCGGCAGGGGTGGCGTCGCGATCGCCTTCGACGTGTGGGGGCAGCGCGGTTGGTATGGGGTCGACGTTGCCGGGGAGAGTTTCCACACCAAGGACATCGAGCGGCTCTTTCGCGGGAAGGTGCCGGCCGGCGGCGCGACGCTCGACGTGGTTGCTCAGTTGATCCCTGAGCCGACGAACCGTCACGATCGCAACGCGATCAAGGTCGCGGTCGGCTCGTCGCACGTCGGCTACCTGCCCAAGGAGATCGCGGGCGACTACCAGCCCGTGCTGCGCCAGCTCCTCACTGCGGGATACGCACCGCAGTGCGGCGCTCAGATTCGCGCGTGGCCGGATTTCGATTACTCCTTCGACTCGCGTGGCCGCACTCAAGAGCGACGCCGCGGAATCTCGGCGAGCGTCCGCCTCGACCTCGCCGAACCGCACATGCTGGTACCGCTCAACGCCGCGCCCGGGCCGGCACACGCGGTGCTTCCGGTCGGTAACGCCGTTCACGTGACCGGCGAGGAGGGCCACATGGGGACTCTTCGAGCGTGGACCAGACCGCAGGGCGAAGAGTGGGTTCACGTGACCCTCCACCGCGTGACGGAACAGTTGGCGAGATCAACACGGACCGTCGTGGAAGTACGTCTCGACGGAGAGCCGGTCGGTCAGCTCACTCCCAAAATGAGTGGGGAGTACTCCCCTGTGATCGAGCTGCTGGACGAGTCGGGCGTTCTGACTGCCGCGAGAGCGGTGGTCAAGGGCAACGCACTCAAAGCGGACGTGGTCCTGTACGCAGCGAAGGCTGGCCAGCTCGGTGAAGACTGGATCCGAGCAGCCGTCGGTGCAGCGCCCGCGGCCGCCCGGCCCGCACCACGCGAACAGGCCGCCGCGTCCGCTCCAGTAGCTCAACCGAGCCCGAGTGACCGGGGCGGGCGGTCCGAGCCAGCGGCGCCGGCTGCACCGCAACTTCCGCCGGCGGGTTGGTTCCCCGACCCGGCGGGAGGCGCCGCACTGCGTTGGTGGGATGGCCGGAACTGGACCGAGCACCAAGCACCTGCCCAGAACGTCACGCAAGCGGCCGCGCCCGCGAATGCAGTGGTCGTTGGCGCGCCCGCGGCGAGCGCAGGGTACGAGTCGTTGCCCGCACAGTCCGAGATCGAGGGGTACGGGATCACGGTTATCTACGATCACCAGACACTTCGCGTTCGAGGGACGAACGGGCTGGCTCGGCTCGCCCTGGCAGGAGCGGAGCACGGCCAGGGCGACGTGGTGATTCCCAGAGACGCGATCGTCAGCGCGAAGCTCCAGGGGGCGAATCCACTAGTCAACGGCAACCTCGTCATCACGACGTCCGAGGGACGCACCTACCAGCTTCACTTCCGACGGAAGCAGCAGACGGACTTCGAACGGCTGACCCACGAGTTGGGCATCTGACGGAGAAGGGGTAACGAAGGGATGCCGCGCTAGACCTGTCCCGCGGACACATGGGCCCATTTCGGTCTTGCCGATCCGCCTCACTGAGCTGGTCGACCGCCTCGCTTCGCATTCCTGCCGTACAGCCCGCTAGATCACGGCATGATGCACTCCGTGCACCTCTTCCGTGGCTGGTGGCCCGAGCAGATCGACCTAACCTTCCCGACCTCAGTGGACGCCACCGTGGCGATCCTGGCCGCCGGTGTGGTCCCACGGCGTGAACTCCGCGGGCTACGCACCACACAGGACCGTGTTCTCACCGGCGCGGTGCAGAACGGCCGCCTGGCCGTCACGTGCACCCGCCCGCGGGTCCGCAACTCATGGGAATTCATCCTGCGCGGACGCCTAGTCCCGAACGGGACCGGCTGCCGGCTCGAGGGAAGCCTTGGATGGCACCCGCTCGCCCGACTCATGACACTTCTGCTGCTGCTCGTCGTGGTCGCCACCGTCCTCGGCAGCTTCGAGGCCGGTCACACCACGGCGGGGTCCCTGCTGCCCGCAGTGGCCTTCCCGGTCATTTACCTCATCGGCATCACCGTCGCTGGCCGATCAGCCGACAGCGACACCGCGCTCATCCGTCAGTGGCTGACCGACGCGCAGCGCGAGCAGGCTCGATCCTGACCCGCCGCCTGTGTGCTCCCGGACGAGGGCTGCGATCGTCGGGCCGCCGGTGGGCGCGACCGCAACGGCGGCCGGCAGGGAATGAACGCCACCCAAGGACGACGACGTATTTGCGGCGGCGGCGGCGCCGGATTGCGGGGGCAAAGAAATGGACGCGGCAATCTCTGCCGCGACCTTCGCGTGTCCGTGGGCCGCCTCGAGCAGCTCCATCGCCACCCGCGCCTCGTTGCGCGAGGCGTAGGTCATGGAGGATTGACGCCCGGTTCGAGGGTCGCGCCAGAGCACCGCATAGGCGGTGCTGCCGTCGGCACGACGACGCTCACGAAGGGACGCCATGGGCGTGAGAGTCCGCCCGCACGACCATCCGTCTCAACAAAGCCGGGGCCCGTGTCAACGAAATCAGCGTCGTGCGGGACGAACCCGCAGATCAAGCATGGTGGAGGTGGCGGGAATCGAACCCGCGTCCGATGACACAGAACCAGGGCTTCTCCGGGCGCATTCTGCTGCGCTTTTCTCAGCCCCCACGATCACGCAGACAAGTCGTGGACAGGCTCAGTCAGCTGAAAGTCCCCACAACGTCACTGACGAACGCTGTGAGCAGTGGCTCCCTAGATGACGCCAGGAACCGAGTCGGAAGCTAGCTCGGGCTGACGGACTTCACAGCTCGCTCAGGCGGCGAGGGCGAAGTCGGTGCGCGATGTATTGGCACCTATGGGTTTGCGCGGATCGTTAACGAGATAACCGTGCGTCCTCGGCCCGCTTCCCCTGGATCGGCGACCACCGTCGAAACCGATCACCCCCATGTTGAGTTGTCAAGCGCCGCCCGCGGGCGGCTGGTCGATCGTACTGGAGAACGCCGGGCGGGTCCCGCTCATTCCCGCGGGCCCGCCCGGCGCCCGGCTGCCGGCCCGGTCAGGCGACCGGACCCGTCGCCAGCGTCACGGTGGCCGTGTGGCTGGCGCCCGTGCTGGCGGAGGTCCAGGTGATGGTCACCTTGTCGCCCGGCTTGTGGCCGGCCAGGACGGTGGACAGCTGGTCGGACGAGGTGATGGCGGTGCCGCCGACCTTGGTGATGGTGTCGCCGGCCACCAGCCCGGCGTCGGCGGCCGGCGTCCCGGTGATCACGCCGGCGATGGTCGCGCCGCTCGTCGTGCCGGTCGCTCCGGTGGTGTCGCCCGGCACGCCGCGCGTCTGCGCCGACGAGCCGATGGACACGCCGAGGAACGCCGGGTATCCGATCACGACGTCGGACGAGCCCTGGCCTGCCTCGATCTGCTTGGCGATCGCCGTCGCGTCCTGGATGTCGATCGCGTAGGCGACGGTCGAGCCGGGGCCGCTCGAGGCGGCCGTGGTGATGCCGACCACCTGGCCGTTCGAGTCGAGCACGGGACCGCCCGAGTCGCCGCTGACCACTGAGGCGGAGAACTCGATCAGCCCGGACAGCGTCTCGGCCGTGGCGGAGTCGGTCGACGCCGTCATCGTCTGGTCGGTCGCCGTGACAGAGCCGGCCGCGGCCACCAGCGTGCCCGTGCCCTCCGCGTTGCCGATCGCCGTCACCGCCTCGCCGCTGGTCACGCCCGCGGTGTCGAGGGTGACCGGCGTGAGGCCGCTGGCGCCCTGCAGCTTGAGCACGGCCACGTCGGCCTTCTTGTCGGTGCCGAGCACCGTCGCCGTGTAGCTCGTGCCCGTGCTCTCCACGGTCACCCGGATCGCCGTGGCGTTCTCCACCACGTGGTTGTTGGTCAGCACCACGCCGTCGGCCGTGAGGATCATGCCGGTGCCGGCAGAGGTCGCGTTCTCGTAGCCCAGCTGGCTGGTGATCGTCACCACGCCCACCTGCTGCGTGGCGGTCGCGGTCGTGGCACCCGAGGTGGTGGTGCCGTCCGACGGCGCCACGCCCGACCCGTCGGACGACCCGCCGTCCGACGAGGAGCCGGGGGCGCTCGGGACGAACCCGCCGCGTCCGGAGTGGCCGTACCCGTCGTGCGACCAGCTCCACGGGGCACGCTCGTCGGTCGCGGTCGCCGCGGTGCCGGTCGGAGCGGCGCCGGGGTGCACGGCTGCGCCGACGACGAGGGCGGCGGCGATCACGGCGGCGGCGGAGCTCCCGACGATCGCCCGACGACGACGCGTGCGCCGCCGCGGGTCGACCGCGAGCGGCACGTCCCCGACCGCAGGGGCCACCGGGTAGCCACCGTCGGCCGGGACGGCGTACGGGTCGCGGACGACCGGCGGCACGGGCTCGCCGTGCACCGCGTCGTCGTCGACCGGGGGCGTGGCAGCGGGCGGCGCGGCGATCGGCTGCACCACCGGCTCCGCGACCGGTCCACCGGCCGGCTGCGCCTGCACGGCGTCGTCCCCTGCACCCACCTGCTGCGGTTCCTGCTCGGACATCCCGTCCACCTCCCCCGCCGCCGTCACCGTGACGTCGACGGTGACCATCAGACCTCGGCAGTCCGGAAGAGCGCTGGACGACCGATGTGGGCTTCCTGTGCACCGGCGACCCAACCTGGGAAGCACCTGGATCGGAGTACTGGTGGACCCCGGACCGTGCCCTCAGCCCTCGGCGAGCAGCCGCTGCACCAGCCGGTCGGCGGCACCGGCCACCTCGTCAGCATCACCCAGCAGCGGCCCTGCCACCACCGCGAGCAGGTGCACGGCGGCCAGTCCCAGAGCGGTGTCCCGGTCTCCGCGGGTCGGTTCGCCCGGTGCGCCGGTCCGCGCGGTGTGCACCAACCGCGCCAGCACGTCCATCGACCCACGCGCCAGCGGGGCCAGCTCGGTCTGCGCCTCCGGGTGCCGCACGGCGTAGGTGTACAGCTCCAGGGTCAGCAGCATGCGGGTCAGCAGGTCGTCGTCGGGCACCCGCACCGCGAGGTGGCGCCGCAGGTCCGCCGGCGTCCAGCCCGACGTCTCCACCGCCTCCTGCTCCGTGAGCTCGCGGGCGATCTCGAGGAAGATCGCCTCCTTCGACTCGAAGTTCGAGTACAGCGCCCCCTTGGTGTAGCCCGCCTCCGCGGCGATGTCCCCCACCGCGGCACCCTCGTAGCCCTTGGCGGCGAACACCCGGCGCGCGGCGGCCAGCAGGTCGGCACGGGTCCGCTCCACCTTCGCGCGGCGCCGACGCTCACCCGCGTGGCGCCCCAGCTGTGCGGACGCCTCCGCCAGCTCGCGGGAGGCGTCCTTCAGCGTTCGGGAGAGCGTGTCGCTGACCTGCTCCCCCGCAGCGGCGGCGCCGAGGCTCATCGCGCGGGTCAGCACGGCCGCGGCATCGACGAGGGCGCGCGAGGCCGCGCTCACCGTCTCGTCGTCGTCCCAGTCCCGCGGGTCCCGTGAGCGCGCCATGCACGCAGAGTACATCCCGTCCGGAATCTCTGTTCCATACCGTTCGGTATCTGCTACGTTCCGACGCGAAGCAGATCGGTATCTAAGGAGGCGTGATGGACGCGGTGTTGGAGGTGCACGGGCTGCGCAAGCGGTTCGTGCGGAGGGGGCACGTGGTGCAGGCGAACGCCGGGGTGGACCTCCGCGTCGCGCCGGGCCAGGTGGTCGGCCTCCTGGGCCACAACGGCGCCGGCAAGACGACGCTCGTCAACCAGGTCGTCGGGCTCACCCGGCCCGACTCCGGCACCGTGCGGGTGTGCGGTGCCGACGCGGTGGCCCGGCCGGACCTCGCGCGACGGCTGGTCAGCGTCCAGGCGCAGGCCAACGTGCCCATCACGGGGCTGACCCCGGCCCGCGCGGTCGAGCTGGTCGGCCGCATCCGCGGCGCCCGGCCCGCCGTCGCCCGGCACCGCACGTCCGAGCTGCTCGAGTCCCTGGACCTGATGCCGTGGGCACGCACGCCGGCCGAGAAGGTGTCCGGAGGCGTGGCGCGGCTGACGGCGTTCGCCATGACGGCCGTGGCGCCCGGTCGCCTCGTGGTGCTCGACGAGCCGACCAACGACGTCGACCCCGTCCGGCGCCGCCTGCTCTGGGCCCAGATCCGGCGGCTGGCCGACGAGGGGTCCGGCGTGCTGCTGGTCACCCACAACGTCCGGGAGGCAGAGCGCGTGGTCGACCGGCTGGTGGTGCTGGACCAGGGACGGGTTCTCGCCGACGAGACGCCGGCGGCCATCACCGCCCGCCGCGGCGGCACCCTGACCCTGGAGCTGGACCTCGCACCGGGCCGGCACCCGATGACGCCGGACGGGCTCGTGCTGGTGGACCGCGGACGTCTGCGCGCCACCGCGGCCGTCCCGGCGGCGCACGCCGCCGCGGCCGTCCAGTGGGCGTCCGACGAGCTCGCCGCCGGACGTCTCGAGCGGTACGCCCTGGCACCGGCCTCGCTGGAGGACGTCTACGTGGAGCTGGTGGGAGAGGGCTCCGGCGACGGGGCCGCCGCGTCCGCCGCGGGTGCCGCCGACGAGGCGACGGAGGTGGCGGCATGACGACGACGACCGCGGCACCCGCCACCTTGTCGACCGCACTGACGACGCCTCGCGTCTCGGCACTGCGGCAGCTGCCCCTGCTGCTGCGCTGGCAGGCCCGCCGGATGGCCTCCGCGCTCCCCCTGCTGGTACTGGTGCAGATCCTGCTGTCTGTCGCGACGGTGATCGGCTACGGGCTGCTCGTCGGCCAGCCGGCACCCGCTGAGGCGTTGTACCTGGCCACCGGTGCGCCGACCGTCTCGCTGGTCATGGTCGGGCTGGTGATGACGCCCCAGCTGGTGGTGCAGTCCCGCACGGAGGGTAGCGCCGACTGGATGCGCACGCTCCCGGTTCCGCGCGAGCTGTTCCTGGCGGCGGACCTGCTGGTGTGGACGCTGATCGCGCTGCCCGGCGTGGTGCTCGGCGTGCTCGCCGGGGTGCTGCGTTTCCACGTGCACCTCGCACCGAGCTGGTGGCTGCTGCCGACGGCGCTCGTGGTCTCGCTGACGGCCGCAGCGGTCGGCTACGCCATGGCGTGGCTGCTGCCGGGCACCATCGCGCAGCTGATGTCGCAGGTGCTCGTCTTCGTGGTGCTGCTGTTCTCGCCCGTCAGCTTCCCGGCGGACCGGATGCCGGTCTGGCTGCAGCACGCCCATCACTGGCTGCCGATCGAGCCGATGGCCGAGGCGGTCCGGGCCGGCCTGGCGCCCGGGTCGTTCACGGTGCCCGGCCGGTCGGTCGCGGTGCTGCTGACCTGGTGCGTCGTCTGCGTCGCCGGCGCCGCGTTCGCCCTGCGGCGACGCGCCTGACGGTCGCGCCCGCACCGGCGGCCTTGACCGCCCGGCGCGCACCGGCCAGGCCGGCGGTCACCGCAGCCGGGTCAGCGCCCGGCCAGCACGTCCGCCAGGTCGTAGGTGACCGGCTCCTCCAGCTGCGCATAGGTGCAGCTGGAGGGGTCACGGTCCGGCCGCCACCGCCGGAACTGCGCGGTGTGCCGGAACCGGTCGCCCTCCAGGTGGTCGTACGCCACCTCGACCACCCGCTCCGGACGCAGCGGGACGAACGAGAGGTCACGGTCCCGCGCCCACCGGCTGTGCTCGGCCTCCCGCGGCGTGCGACCCGTCGCCATCGCCCCCCACGGGTGGTCCTCGAGGGTGGTGACCAGGGGTGCGAGCTCGGTGAGCAGCTCCCGTCGACGCGCCATCGAGAACGCGCCGACCACGCCGACCGACGCCAGCACCCCGTCCGGCCGGTACAGCCCCAGCAGCAGCGACCCGACGGCGTCCGTGCCGGACGTGTGCAGCCGGTACCCGGCCACCACGCAGTCGGCCGTCCGCTCGTGCTTGATCTTGGTCATCGTGCGCTTGGCCGGTTGGTAGGTGCCGGCGGCGTCCTTGGCCACCACGCCGTCCAGCCCGGCGCCCTCGAACTGCTCGAACCACCGCTGGGCCTGCGTGAGGTCGTCGGTCTGCGGCGTGACGGACACCACCTCGCCCGGCCCGACCAGCGTCTCGAGGACAGCACGACGCTCGGCGAACGGCCGCTCCCGCAGGTCGTCGTCCCCCACCGCGAGCACGTCGAACAGCACCAGCCGTGCGGGGGTCTCCGCTGCGAGCAGCCGCACGCGGGACTCAGCGGGGTGCACGCGCTGCAGCAGGGCCTCGAAGTCGAGGCCGGTGTGCCGGGTCGAGGGGACGACGATCTCTCCGTCGACCACCACCCGCTCCGGCAGCTGCGCCAGGATCCCGGCGACCACCTCGGGGAAGTACCGCTGCATCGGCTTGGTGTTGCGCGAGCCGATCTCCACCGCGTCGCCGTCCCGGAACACGATCGAGCGGAAGCCGTCCCACTTCGGCTCGTACAGCAGCCCGGGTGGGATCGACGGCGAGACCTTGGCCAGCATCGGGTCGATCGGCGGCATCACCGGCAGGTCCATCGCGCCAGTGTCCCCGAGCCCACCGACACGGACCAGCGCTGGGGCGGCGCTCCCCCGCACCCGGCGGAGCGGACCTACCAGCCCCCGCCGCCCCCGCCGCCGACGCCCCCGCCGGAGAACCCGCCGCCACCGAACCCGGACCCGCCGGACGACCCCGGCGTCGGCGCGGACAGCGACTGCGTCGCGATCGTCGAGAACCGGTCCATCGCCCCCGCGAAGCTCTGCGCCCAGAACATGCCGGCGCCGACGTTGTAGTACCCCGTGTACCAGGTCGGCTGCGGGACCGCTCGGCCGCGGGCCGCCAGCTCGGCGAACACCCGGGCCCAGCGGTCGGCCAGCCCGAACACGATGGCGTAGGGCAGGTACCGGCTGAAGATGTCCTGGCCCTCCTCGAACCGGATCTGGTTCGCCTCGGCCGTGGCCAGGTACTGCCGGAAGCCGAGCGCCTGCGCCAGCACGGCCGTCCCGTCCGCGGTCCGCGCCGGCGCACGTCGCGCCAGCACCAGCGTCAGGAGGCCGACCAGCAGGATCGCGACGCCGATCAGCGAGACGCCCCGCACCTGGACCCGCGCGGTAAGCGGCGCGACCAGCGCTATGATGCCGCCCGCCGACAGCAGCCCGCCGCCCACCCGCCACCGGTTCCGCACCGCCTGCGGGTCGCTGCGGAACCAGCCGCGCTCCGTGACGTGCTGGTAGAGGCTGCTCTGCACCGCCGCCATCGACGCGGCGAACGTCGTGCGCAGCTCCGACAGCCGGACCTGCCGGCGGCCGGCGAACACGGAGCCGAGCAGCGCGGTCTCGAACGGCAGCAGCTCGGGGCCCGCATCACGCAGCTGCACCAGCGTCCAGTCCTTCGGCTTCTTGTTCGGGTCGCGGCGCGGCACCTCCTCGATGCGCAGGTAGCCGCGGACGGCGAGGTCCACCAGCGTCGCGGTGACGTCCACCGCGTTCGCCCGCTCGTCCACGAGGGTCCCGACCGCGCCGGGGCCGGTGCCCTCCGGCGGTGTGAACTGCACCGCGACGGCCTGCCTGCCCCGCAGCCCGGTCGCCACCTGCTGGCCGGACGCCGGCCGCAGCCCCGGCGTCAGCCCGAGGTACGCCTGGTCCCGGCCCGTCCGCAGCACGCGCCGCACCACCACCACGGCACCGAGCACCAGCACCACCAGCGCAGCTCCGCCGGCCACGCTGAACGGTTCGAGGGCTGCGGTCGGGTCGTACCGCGGCCCCAGGATCGGCTGGGAACGGAACGTGCCGGCCGGCCACCCGGTCACCACCGACCACTGCTGGCCGACGTCCACCACGTCCTGCGTGAACCGGCCGCCGGTGCCCTGCACCGCGGCCGACGTGCACGGGTCGGAGCTGCCGTAGCTGCCGACGTAGCAGGCGGCGCCCACCGCCGACGCAGGCCCGGTCACCACCAGCGACAGGTGCGAGATCGGCACCACCCACCCAGACCCGATCACGTTCCAGTACAGCTCGTCACCGGCGTGCTGGCTGTTCGCCGGGTTCACCCAACCGTCCACCGTGTAGGCGATCCGGTAGGTCTGCACGCCCTGCACGTCGCCGTTCTTCGGGTCGCCGATCCGCAGGACGATCGCGTCCCGGTCGTTCTCCTTGTTCACGTGGGCCGGTGCCCCGGTCGGGCTCGACGCGGTGATGTCGGAGTACTGGTACAGGCGGTCGTGGGAGTCGTCGTACCGCTGCCGCGTCGTCAGCGTCAGGTACGGGCCGTGCCCGGGATCGTTGCCGAAGTCGAAGTCCAGGTCGATGGTCACCCGGGTGCGACCGTCCGCGCCGACGTCCGCCCGGACGTCGTACCGCGTCACCTCCCGGCCGGCGGTCATGTCCCCGGGCCTGTGCGAGAGCCCCGTGGAGGCGGTCTGGATTCCCGTCGGCGCCGTGGTGGCCAGCCCCGTGGTCACCGCCGCGTGCGGCGCTGCTGTGGCAGGCCGGGCGCTCGCGACGAGGCCCCCGGTGACGGCGGCGACGAGCCCGACTCCCGTCAGCGCGGCCGCCGCGGCACGCCTCAGGCCCCTGCTCCTGCTCACCGGTCCCGTCGCTCCCGGATGGCCCGCTGCGACTCCAGGTTGTCCTGACGCTCGCGGAGCGCCTGACGCTTGTCCCAGTCCTTCTTGCCGCGGGCCAGGGCGATCTCCACCTTGGCGCGCCCGTTCAGGAAGTACAGGGCCAGCGGAACGATCGTCTGACCCTTCTCCCTGGTGCCGGCAGCGAGGCGCTCGATCTCGTCGTGGTGCAGCAGCAGCTTGCGCTTGCGCCGCGGAGCGTGGTTGGTCCAGGTGCCCTGGGAGTACTCGGGGATGTGGACGCCGTGCAGCCACGCCTCGCCGCCGTCGACCTCGCACCAGCCGTCCACCAGGGACGCCCGCCCGGCCCGCAGGGCCTTGACCTCGGTGCCGGTGAGGACGACGCCGGCCTCGTAGACGTCCTCGATCGTGTAGTCGTGGCGGGCCTTGCGGTTGGCCGCGACGAGGCTGCGCCCGGTCGGCTTGACCACCGTGCCGCCTCCCCTCGATCAGCCCACCGTCCCGGCGGGCCCGTGGAAGCCTACACAGGCAGCGGACCCGGACGCAGGCCGATTCAGAGGCCGAGGTACGGGCGGGGGTTCACGGTGCCGCCGTTGATGTACACCTCGAAGTGCAGGTGGCAGCCGGTCGACACGCCACCGGTCATGCCGGCGTACCCGACCACCTGACCGGCGGTGACGTGCTGACCGGCCGAGACGGCGAAGCTGTTCAGGTGGTTGTAGCTGGACATCAGCGACGCGCCGTTCACCCACCCGTGGTCGACCATCACCTGGTTGCCCAGGCCGGTGCGGTACATGGCCCACTGCACGATCCCGTCGCGCCCCGCGTACACCGGCTGGTCGCAGTGGTCCATCAGGTCGATGCCGGCGTGCAGCCGCCAGATGTGTAGGATCGGCTGCAGGCGCATGCCGTACTCGGACGTCACGACGATCGGGTTGTTCGCCGTGGGGTTGACGAACCAGGCACCGGCCGCGGCCTGTGCGGGCCGCCCGCTGGCCGCCGCCGCGCGAGCGGCAGCCGCGGCCTGCGCCGCCTGCTGCGCCACGATCTGCGCCAGCTGCTGGTCGAGCTGGGTGCGCGCCGCGTCGAGGGCGGCCTGGTCGGCCTGCGCCTGTGCGATCTGCCCCTGGAGCGCCGCCTGCTTCTGGGCCTGCTGAGCCAGCAGCTGGTCGAGCTGCGCCTTCGCCGCCGCCGCGGCCTTGCTGGCCTGGTCGGCGATCACCACCTGCTGGTCGGCGGCCTTCTTCAGCTCGTCGATCCGCTGCCGGACCGCCGTCAGGCGGGCCTGCGAGTTGCGGTCCTGCGCCTCGAGCTGCTGCATCTGGCCCAGCACCTGCTCCTGCGTGCGCTGCGCGGTCGAGGCGAGGGCGAAGCGCGCGACGAAGTCCTGGGCGTCGCTCGCGCTGAGCACCGCCGAGAGTCCCGATGTGTCAGCCGCAGCGCCGCCCTGGTACGCCTGACGCGCCATCTGCCCGATCGCGGTCCGGACCTGGGCGGCCTGCGCCTGGTCCTTGGCGACCGCGTCGGTGATCGCCGACTCCTGCGACTTGGCGTCCGCCAGCTCGTCGGCGATCCGCTGCGCCTCGCGCTGGGCGGCCTGCAACGTCGCGTTGGCCTGGTCCAGCTTCTGCTGCGCCCCCGGCAGCTGCGCCTGCACGTTCTGCAGGTCGGACACGACCTGGGCCAGGTTGGCCGAGAGGTCCTCGAGCGAGGCCTGCAGAGCATCCTGCTGGGCCTGGTTCGCCTGGATCTGGGCCTGCGTCTGCTTGCGCTTGTTCGACAGGTCGTCGGCGCCGGCCGGTGACGCGGTCGCCACCAGGGCGAGCAGCAGGGCGGACAGCACCGCGGCCAGCCCTCGGCGCAGATCTCGGGAGCGTCGGCGGCGAAGGGTCGTCTGAGGGTTCATGTCACACCTTCGTGTAGCGGCTCAGAGTGACGACGGACGAGACACCGGCCAGCAGGATCGCCACCGCGACGAGGATCGGCGCCACCGTCATGACGTCGCCGGTCCCGACGTACGGGATCCAGCCGACGGACGAGCCGAGCCAGTCGGTGACCAGGTACCGCACGCCCAGCCACAGGGCGCCGACGGCCAGGGCGGCACCGATGGTCGCCGCGATCGCACCCTCGAGCATGAACGGCAGCTGGATGAACACCGTGCTCGCGCCGACCAGCCGCATGATGCCCGTCTCCCGGCGCCTGCTCAGTGCCGAGAGCCGGATGGTGGTCGTGATCAGCAGCACCGCGGCGAGCAGCATCACCGCCGCGAGGCCTCCGGCGAGCAGGGTGGCGCGGTCGAGCACCAGGAACAGCTTGTCGAACAGCGCCCGCTGGTCCTGCACCTGCTCCACGCCCTGCCGACCGGACAGCACGTCGGCGACCACCTGGTACTTGGTGGGGTCGGTCAGCTTGATGCGGTAGGAGGAGTTCATGTCGTCGACCGTCGCGGCGCTGGCCCAGAACTGGCCGGCGAACTGCTTCTGGAACGACGCGAAGGCCTCCTGCTTCGTCTCGAAGTAGACCTTCTGGATGTACGGCTTGACCTCGGGCGCGTCCAGCGCCGACTGGATGTCCGCCTTCTGCGCGTCGGTCACCTCGCCAGACGAGCACGTCGTGGCCGACGAGTTGGCCGGGCAGAGGAACACCGACACCTCGACCTTGTCGTACCACTGGTCCTTCATCTTGCCGATCTGCGTCTGCAGCAGCCCGGCGACGCCGACGAAGGTCAGCGACACGAAGGTGACGAGGATGACGGAGATGGTCATCGAGAGGTTGCGGCGGAGACCGATGCCGATCTCGGAGAGGATGAACTGCAGTCGCACGGTCCCGGTCCCCTCAGCGGTCCGAGCCGTACACGCCGCGCGACTGGTCGCGCACCATGGCCCCGGTGTTCAGCTCGACCACCCGCTTGCGCATCTGGTCGACGATCTCGTCGTCGTGCGTGGCCATCACCACGGTGGTGCCGGTGCGGTTGATGCGGTCGAGCAGGCGCATGATCCCCAGTGACGTGGTCGGGTCGAGGTTTCCGGTCGGCTCGTCGGCCAGCAGGATCGACGGGCGGTTGACGAAGGCACGGGCGATGGCGACGCGCTGCTGCTCGCCACCGGACAGCTCGTGCGGGCGGCGCTTCTCCTTGCCGGCCAGCCCGACCATCTCGAGCACGTCCGGCACGGTGGTGAGGATGTGGTGGCGCGGCTTGCCGATCACCTGCAGCGCGAAGGCGACGTTCTCGAAGACCGTCTTGTTGGGCAGCAGGCGGAAGTCCTGGAACACGGCGCCGATCTGGCGGCGCATCTGCGGCACCTTCCACGACGAGAGGGTGCTCAGTTCCTTGCCGGCGACGAACACCTTGCCCGCGGAGGCGCGCTCCTCGCGCAGCACGAGCCGCAGGAAGGTCGACTTCCCCGAGCCGGACGAGCCGACGAGGAAGACGAACTCACCGCGCTCGACGTCGAGGCTCACCCGGTCGAGCGCGGGCCTCGCACCGCGTGCATAGACCTTGGTGACGTTCTCGAACCGGATCACGTGCCTGCCCATGCCTCGTCGTGCCCCGAGCATCGACTCACGCCGACGTCCGGACGGCCCACTCCTCGCGAGCCTCCTCGAGGCTACGAACGGCCGACGACCCCTCCGGGCAGGACACGCCGCCCCGGGTGCTGTGAATCGGCACCCGGTGTCCGGTATGCCCGATACGTCCCGGACGGGCGTCCGACTTCACCGGTCGGCAGCAGGCGCGCCGGTCCGACAGCGGCCGTCGGACGCGGCAGCGTGCCCGTGGAGCAGCACGCGTCGCGGATCAGGCGGTGCCGTTCTCCTGGCCGCGGCGCCAGCGGATCCCCGCCTCGATGAAGCCGTCGATGTCACCGTCGAACACGGCCATCGGGTTGCCCACCTCGTAGTCGGTGCGCAGGTCCTTGACCATCTGGTACGGGTGCAGCACGTAGCTGCGCATCTGGTCGCCCCAGCTGGCCTTGATGTCGCCGGCCAGCTCCTTCTTCTTCGCGTCCTCCTGCTGCTGCCGCAGCACCAGCAGACGCGACTGCAGCACGCGCATGGCGGCCGCTCGGTTCTGGATCTGGCTCTTCTCGTCCTGCATCGACACCACGAGACCGGTTGGCAGGTGGGTGATCCGCACCGCCGAGTCGGTGGTGTTGACCGACTGGCCGCCGGGGCCGGAGGACCGGAACACGTCCACCCGGATGTCCGACTCCGGCACGTCGATGTGGTCGGTCTGCTCGATCAGCGGGATCACCTCGACCGCCGCGAAGCTCGTCTGACGACGTCCCTGGTTGTCGAACGGCGAGATGCGCACCAGCCGGTGGGTGCCCGCCTCCACCGACAGGTTCCCGTAGGCGTACGGCACCTTCACCTCGAAGGTGGCGCTCTTCAGCCCCGCCTCCTCCGCGTAGCTGGTGTCCAGCACCTTGGTGGGGTACCCGTGCCGCTCCGCCCACCGCAGGTACATCCGCATCAGCATCTCGGCGAAGTCGGCCGCGTCCACGCCGCCGGCACCGGACCGGATCGTCACCACGGCCTCGCGCTGGTCGTACTCCCCCGACAGCAGCGTGCGGACCTCGAGCTCACCCATCGCCTTGCGGACGGCGCCGAGCTCCGTCTCGGCCTCGGCCGCGCTGTCGGCGTCGTCCTCCTCCGTGGCGAGCTCCACCAGCGTCTCGAGGTCGTCGATGCGCGCGTTCAGCTTCGCCAGCCGCTCGAGCTCGGACTGAGCCGCGGACAGCTGGCTCGTCACCTGCTGCGCCGACTCCGGGTCGTCCCACAGGTTCGGCGCGGACGCCTTGCTCGACAGGTCCGCGATCTTCTCCCGGAGCGCCGCCGGGTCGATCACAGCCTCGATCGACTCGAGGGTGCTGCGCAGCGCGCGGATCTCGGCGGGGAAGTCGGTGGCCACGACCGTCCAGGCTACCGGTTCACCGCTGACCACCTGCCGGGCCTGCCGGTCAGGCACCGGACCGGGACCGCCACCGCCGCGTGGCCGACCCGGTGGCTCACCAGGCGCGAGCCGTGGCGGTCGCCTCGATGCGGACCCCGTCGGACCATGGCGCCAGCAGCGGTCCGACCAGGGCCAGCCGGCTCACCGCACCCAGTCGCACGACGACGGTACGGCCGTCCGCGGTCCGGGCCTCGAGCACCTGCACCGTCGACCACCGAGCGAACCGGTCCGGGTGGTCGCGGACGTACCGCTCGACCGCGGCACGGACCGCGTCGGAGCTCAGCGGCACCTCACGAGCACCCGACGCCGCACCGTTCGTGAAGTACCCGTCGTCCGTGACGGAGTCCGCCGCGGCGAGGCTCGCCAGGTCCGAGAGGTCCAGCAGGCGCTTGCGGTCGAGGTGCACTCCGGTCGCCGCCACCACCACCGTGATCAGGGCGACGGCGAGCAGCACGAAGCCGAGGACGAGCAGGGTGACCTGCCCCTCGTCGTCGCCGGCCACCGCTCGGCGCGTCCACCGTGCGTGCGGGGCGAGCCCTGAGCGGCTCACGGTGCCGCCCGGTAGTCGTCCACCATCGCCGCGTGCTCCGCGGACACCGCGATCTCGAGCGGGACCGCGGAGCGGACGAAGGGCGGCACGAACGGCAGCGGCACCCTCACCTGGACGACGGCGTGCACCTCGCTGCCGGGCGCGAGGCACTCTGCGGAGCACGTCAGCCGCAGGACGTCCCCCGGTGCGGCATCGAAGCCCTGGTCGTCCAGCGCCACGCCGACGGCGGCAAGGGCTCGGGCAGCACCGGCATCGGCTGTCTGCGCGCCGGCATACGCACGTGCCGCGTCACGGGACGCCGCGTCCGCGGCGAACGTGCCGGCCTGCAGCCTGCCCAGCACGAGGACGAGGTACACCAGCGGGACGAGCAGCGTCACGGCGAGGCCGAGGAACTCGACGACGGCGTTGCCCGAGTCGTCGCTCCACCGGGACGGCACTCGCACGTCCCGACGGCCTGGGCGACCGGTCACCGGCCGCCGGCTCATCCGCCCTCCACGAGCGCATGGCCACGCACGACCAGCTCCCCGCTCGGCCCGACCAGGCCGACCACCGGGAACGGTGCTCGGACCGTCACCTCGACCAGGTCCACCCCGTCGACGACGGTCCGGACCGCCGTGACGTCGCCCGCGTAGCCGGACGACACCGCCTGGCTCGCCAGCAGCCGGGTGCGCTCGACGCCGTCGGCCGGACGGTGCCCCGCCTGGGCGGCGTACCGCGCACCCTCGCCGGCGCAGTCCACGAGCGTCGCCCGCACGTGCAGCACGAGCGCGAGCTGCAGCACGGCGACACCGAGCACCGCGACCAGCGCCCCGACCAGGACGAAGTCCACGACCGCCGAACCGCGCTCCGACGCAAGGCGCCCACCGCACCAGACGCGCCGGATCAGGGCGCGACGTGACTGATCGCCGTCTCGAACAGGTTCACCAGCGCCTTGCCCGCCACCAGCCACAGGGCCGAGACCAGTCCCGCCGTCATCAGGGTGACCAGCACCCACCCCGGGACGTCTCCCCGGTCTGCGGGCACGCTCGCCGCCACGGAGTCCTCGTCCGTCCCGGTCGCGGACGTCGCGGTCCCGACCGCGGTGGCGTCCGGACGGCCGCCGGTGGGGCCGACCACGCGGGAGACCAGGCTGCGGAACCGCCTCAGGATCCGTCCACGGGATGTCGTCATGCTCGTCCTCCTTGTCCCGCCGGTCCTCCGCCGGCGACGTGTCGGTCACAGGCCCACCCGCAGCACCACGAGGCTGGGGAACACGGCGAACAGGACGGTCACCGGGAGGATCAGGAACACCACCGGGACCATCATCAGCACCTCCTTGCGGCCGCCCGCCTCCATCAGTGCGCGGCGGGACTCCTCCCGGACGTCCTGCGCCTGCGCTCGCAGGACGTCGGCCAGCGGCGTGCCGCGATCGAGCGCGACGGCGACCCCCTCGGCGAACCGGGTCAGCGCCGGCAGACCGGTACGCCCGGCCAGCGCATCGAGCGCCTCGGTGAGCGGGGCGCCCGCCCGCGCGTCGGAGAGCGTCGCGCGCAGCTCCTCCGTCAGCGCTCCGCTGGTGGACCGCACCACGCGCTCGAGCGCTCCGGCGGCACCCTCGCCGGCGCCGACCGCGAGCGCGAGCAGCTCCGCGACGGTGGGCATCTCGGTGAGGATCCGTTGCTCCCGCTCTCTGACCTGCCGGCTCAGCAGCCAGTCGCGCAGCAGGACGCCGCTCATGCCGCTGACCGCCACGAGGACGGCGAGCGCCAGGGGCGAGCCGCCGCGGACCGTGCCCACCAGCAGGGCGGCGGCGAGCCCGCCCGCCAGGCCGAGCACTCCCCACACGACCTGACCGGCGCGGAACTGCTCCACCGACTCCGTCCGGCCCGCGCGAGCAAGCCTGCGCCGCAGCTCTCGAGCGGGTGAGCCGAGCCGGCCGACCAGGCGCGTCGCGTCCGCCATGAAGGGTGCCGCCAGACGCTCCGCCACACCGAAGGGCGACGTCGCGACGGGCGTGCGGAGCAGCGCGGACTCGGTGCGACGCCCGCGCAGGTACGGCGCCAGCCGCGAGTCGAGGGGCGGCCGTCGCGTGGGCCACCGGAGCACGACGAGGAGGAGCCCCACACCGCCGAGGAGGCCGATGGCGCCGCCGAGCGTCACCGCGGTCATCGCAGCACCCTCGGATCGTCGGGCAGGCGCGCGGCTCGCAGCATCAGCAGGTACGCCCCGACCGTGCACCCGGCCCCCAGCAGCAGGACGAGCGCACCGGCAGGGGTGCCGAACGCCTGCACCGCCTCGTGACGTGATGCCAGGGTCGCCAGCACGATCCACGGCGCCGCGGCGGCGAGGCGTGCCGAGTTGACGGTCCAGCTCTGGCGCGCCTCGAGCTCGCCTCGGGTGCGTAGGTCGTCACGGAGGAAGGCGGACAGCGTGCGCAGCAGACGGCCGAGGTCCGTCCCACCGACGTCCCGTGTGAGCCGGAGCGCCTCGACGATCCGGTCCGCCACCGGGTCCGCCAGCCGGTCCTTCAGCGCGTCCAGGCTCTCGCCGAACCGACCGGACGCCCGGTAGTCCGCTGCGAACGCCGCGAACGGTTCCCGAAGCTCCGCAGGGCCGCGGTCGGCGAGCTGCGCGAGCGCCTCCGGGAGGGACAGGCCCGCACGGACGCCCGAGGCGAGGTGGTCGACCACGTCGGGCCACAGCTGCCGCAGGCGACCGAGGCGCCGTCGCGCCCGGCCCCGGAGCAGCAGCCACGGCGCGCCCGCGCCGAAGCAGGTGAACGCCACCACGATCGGCGCGACCGGGACCACGGCGAACGCGACGACCGCCACGACGAGGCCGGCCAGGGCGCTCGCGCCCACCACGGCCGCGGGCTCCACCCCACTGACACCGGCCTGGGCCAGCGTGTCCCGCATGGTCTCGACCCACCGAGCACGCTGCCGCGGGACGGTCGAGGACGGCCAGCACGACCACCAGATGCAGGCGAGCCCGCCACCGAGCAGCAGCCCGAGCAGAACACCCACGCCGTCAGTCCCGCCCGCGCAGCAGAGCCGCGAGGTCGACGCCCGCGCGCGAGAACCGCTCGGCGTGCGGCGGGAAGCCGTCCGCGCGGACGAGCCGCCGGTCACGGGTGACGAACAGCTCCGCCGTCTCCACGACGCCGGCCTCGACGCGCCCGGGCACTGCCAGCACCTCGCGCACCGACCGCCGGCCCGACGGGTCCAGGTCGAGGTGGACGACCAGGTCGACGGCGGACGCGACGGTCGGCACGACGAACCGGTCGGAGACGTTCTCACCGGCGAGCAGCGGCAGCGTGCACAGCTTGGTCAGCGCCTCCCGCGCGGAGTTGGCGTGCAGGGTGCACATCGCCGGTACGCCGGCGTTGAGAGCGATCAGCAGGTCGAGCGCCTCGGCCTCGCGCACCTCACCGACCACCAGGCGGCTCGGACGCATCCGCAGCGCCTCCTTGACCAGCCGCCGCAGCGGGATCTCGCCGGTGCCCTCGAGGTTGGGCTGTCGGCACTGCATCGCCACCCAGTCGCGCGCCGCCAGGCGCAGCTCGAAGACCTCTTCGCAGGTGATGACGCGCTCCCGCGGAGGGATCGAGCCGCACAGGGCGTTCAGCATGGTCGTCTTCCCGCTCTGCGTGCTGCCCGAGACGACCACGTTGAGGCCCACGCGCACGGCCGCGTGCAGGAACGCGGCGACGGCCGGTGGGACGCTGCCCAGCGTCACGAGGTCGTCCAGACCGGCGGCACGCACGACGTACTTGCGGATGTTCACGGACCAGTGGCGACGCGTGACGTCCGGGATCACCGCATGGAGCCGCTCACCGCCGGGCAGCGATGCGTCGACGAAGGGGCTGCTGAGGTCGAGCCGCCGGCCGGAGACCTTGAGCATCTGCTCAACGAGGTCCCGCACCTGGCTGTCGGTGAGGATCGTCGTGGTCAGCTCGGGCTCCCCGCCGCGGGCGACGAACACCTGGTGCGGGGAGTTGATCCAGATCTCCTCCACCGTGTCGTCGTCGAGGTACCGCTGCAGCGGCCCGAGCCCGGCCACCGAGTCGACCACCTGCTTGTGGACGGCGCCAGGATCCGCGAGCGGAGGCAGCGCACCGAGCACCGAGCGCTCGTCGTAGTCGGCGATCGCCGCCGCGACGAGGGCGTCCACACCGGCTCGGTCGCGGGCCGGGTCGACGCCACGGCGACGGATCAGCTCGCGCACCTCGCGCTCGACGATCGCGACGCCGTCCACGGCATTTCTCCGTTCTGCCCGAAGTGTCCGGTTCTTCGGCAGCGCGACGCTAGGGCACACCGCGGTGCGCCGGGGGCGGTTCCGCACAAGTCACGTCACCCCGCACTCCCTCGGGTGCGCGCCGTGACGGCGTCCGTCGGCCATGGGTGGGCCTTCGGTCCCAGGCCGCGCAGCCGCTGCACGTCGTCGCCGGACGAGATGCCGCTCGGACAGCCGCCCGCTCCACGGCCCCGCGCGGCGGGCCTCGGGCGACGCCCGCTAGCGTGTGCGGGTGATCACACCGCTGCCCTCCGGCACCCAGCACCACCTGCACCACGGCGACCAGGAGGCGGTGATCGCCGAGGTCGGCGCGAGCCTGCGGCTGTACCGCGTCGGCGGCCGCGAAGTCGTCCGGCCCTACGACGAGGACGTCCTGACACCGGCGTTCTCGGGCGCCCTGCTCGCACCGTGGCCCAACCGCCTGGCGGACGGCCGCTACGGGTTCGCGGGTGCCGTCTACCAGGTCCCGGTCACCGAGGTCGACCGGATGACCGCGCTGCACGGGCTCGTCGGCCACGAGCGCTTCACGGCGGTCGGCCCGCGGGACGACGAGGCCTCGGTGACGCTGCAGCACGACCTCGTCCCCACCGGTGGCTACCCGTGGCCCCTGCTGATCACCGTGACCTTTACCCTCTCCGACACCGGGCTCGAGTGCACCGTCACCGCGCTCAACCAGGGTTCGAGCACCGCCCCCTACGGGGTCGGCGTGCACCCGTGGCTGTCGACCGGCGGAGCCGCCGTCGACGACTGCTCGCTGAGCGTGGGCGCCTCCCGGCACGTCACCGTGGACAACCGCCTCCTCCCGACGGGCACCGAGCCGGTGGCCAACCAGTTCGACCTGCGCCAGGCGCAGTCGCTCGCCGGACTGGCGCTCGACGACGCGTGGGTGGACGTGCTGCGGGACGAGGACGAGCGGACGTGGGCGACCCTGGGCCGGCCCGACGGCAGCACCGTCGCCATGTGGGGCGACGCGGCGACGACCGCGTGGCAGGTGTGCACCGGCGACCAGGTGGAGAGGATCGGGCGCACCGCCGTCGCGGTCGAGCCGATGAGCTGCGTCGCGGACGCGTTCCGCACCGGCGACGACCTGGTCCGGCTCGAGCCGGGTCAGGAGCACGTGCTGCGCTGGGGCCTCGAGCTGCGCTGACGACGGACGGGGTCCGGTGCCCTCACGGGCGCCGGACCAGGCCGTGGGCCGGTCAGTTGAAGCCGGACTCCGCGACCGCCTTGGTCAGCTCCCAGTGCCACCGCTCGTACGGTCCGCTGCCGCCGGGCTGGGCCCACGCCGGGTTGCCGAAGCCGTAGATGGCGGCGTTCTTCTGCAGCCAGGTCCAGCGCGCCCCGGAGGTCTCCTCGGAGCAGAAGTCGATCGCGAGGCCCCAGCCGTGGTTGCTGCGTCCTGGGTCGGCCGCGAGGCTGCCGCGGGTGGCCTTCACCGCCCGCTGCTCGGCCAGCGAGCGGTAGCCGGATGACAGGCACAGATCGGCGCCGAACCGCTGGACGAACGCCTCGTTCATCTGGGCCAGAGCGACGGCCGCGTCGGCACGCAGGCGGGTGTGACCGTCGAACAGCGTGCACAGCCAGGCGTCCGGGATCGTGCCGTTCTCACCCCCGGGATGCGGCTGCCCGTCGCAGTCCGGCAGCGGGCTGCGGTCGGCGGAACGGGACACCGCTGCGGCGGAACGCAGCGAGAGGGCGGCATCGGCCGTGACCAGGGAGGCGGGCGGCAGCTGGGTGGCGGGCGTCGAGGTCAGTGCCTGGACGGTCGACGGCAGCGCGGCGTCGGACACGGTCGCATAGCCCGAGCCCGCATCGGCGAGCGCGCCCTGGGTGACGGGCACCACGACGGTCACCGCGACGAGCGCGCCGAGCACGCCGACCCGCCCGAAGGCGCGGGTCGCTCCACGGCGCCGCCGTCCGGAGGTGGCGGCAGCGGCGCTGCTCACCGGTGCCGGGACGGCGTGGTCGCGACCGGTCGCACCGTGGTGCACGCGTGCGGCACGAGGCAGGGTCCGGGTCGCCGGCTCTGCACGGTGCGAACCCACGACACCTCCTGCTCTGGCACGACCCGGGACGAGACCGCGAAGGGGCCGGCCATCCGGCCCGGGCGTCGCGGTCACGAAACCATAACGGGGTGGCCCCCACCGTTCCAAGCCCCCTGGACGGTCGTCCGACGTCGATCCCGCGCGCGAACGGCCGTCGCCCAGCACGACACGCGGGTGCGGTGGGACGAAGGTCACACCCCGGACGGCCGACGGCGGCCCGGCGGGATCCGCTCGCGTGCAGGCGACGGGCGCCCGAGGCGTGCAAGCGCGGGGTCCCTGCGCGTGCACCGGCCGTCGACAGGCGCCTGTGCCACGCTGACCCCATGGCGCTCTCGCAAGGACCCGCCGGGCCGGGCGGGTCGACGACCGTCCTCGTCGTGGAGGACGAACCGGCCATCGCGCAGGCGATCGTGCACCGGCTCTCGGCCGAGGGATGGCAGGTGCACGCCGTCGGCGACGGGCTCCTCGCGGTCGACACGGCGGCGCGGCTGCACCCCGACGTGGTGCTGCTCGACGTGATGCTGCCGGGCATCGACGGCCTGGAGGTGTGCCGGCGGATCCAGGCGGAGCGACCCGTCCCCGTGCTGATGCTCACCGCCCGCGACGACGAGACGGACATGCTCGTCGGGCTCGGCGTCGGGGCGGACGACTACATGACCAAGCCGTTCTCGATGCGCGAGCTGGTCGCACGCACCAAGGCGCTGCTGCGCCGGCAGCAGCGGGCGTCGCAGGCGGCCGAGCTGAGCACCGTGCACCAGCCGGAGCCCCCGCTGGTCGTGGGCGACGTGACGGTCGACCGCGCGCAGCGACGGGTGCTGCGTGGTGCCGACGAGGTGCACCTGACGCCGACCGAGTTCGACCTGCTCGTCGCGCTGGCCACCCGGCCGCGCACCGTGCTGAGCCGCGAGCGTCTCCTGGCCGAGGTGTGGGACTGGGTGGACGCCAGCGGGACGCGCACCGTCGACTCCCACATCAAGGCGTTGCGCCGCAAGCTCGGCCCCGACCTGGTCCGCACCGTGCACGGCGTGGGCTACGCCTTCGAGCCCGCCGAGCCCACGACCCCGGCCGAGCACGCCGCGCCGGCAGGCACGTGACGGCGGACCGCACCACCGACCCGGGTCCCACCCCGGGTGGTCAGCCGGCGCGCGCGCCGTGGTGGGACTTCGTCCACGGCCAGGACGCGGGCGACGACCGGGACGCGGGTCCGGTGGCGCGGCACCGGCGGCCCATCGGTGACCGGCTGCCCGACATCCGCCCGCTGGACCGGGTCACCTCGATCAAGATCAAGCTGGGCGTGCTGGTGGCGGCGACGGTCACCCTGGCCGCGTTCATCACCTGGATCGGTCTGTACCGGCACCTGGGACCGACCCGCACGCTGCCGCTGGCGATCGTGCTCTCCCTGGTGCTGACCCAGCTCCTGGCGCGCGGGATGACCTCTCCGCTGCGCGAGATGACCGCGGCGGCGCAGGCGATGGCGGCCGGCGACTACACGCAGCGGGTGCACGCCTCCAGCCACGACGAGGTCGGTCAGCTCGCTGCGGCCTTCAACACGATGGCCGACGACCTCGAGCAGTCCGACAGCTTTCGCCGCGAGCTGGTGGCCAACGTCTCCCACGAGCTGCGCACACCGGTGGCGGCGCTGCGCGCGCAGCTGGAGAACATGGTGGACGGGATCAGCGAGCCGGACGAGGCGACGCTGGCTGCCGCGCTGTCCCAGACCGAACGCCTCGGCAGGCTGGTCACCTACCTCCTCGACCTGTCCCGCCTCGAGGCCGGGGACGCGGCGCTCGACCTCGAGGAGGTGCGGCTGGCGGACTTCCTCCAGGAGGCCGCCGACGGGTCCGCCCTCGTCGCCGCTGCGCGCCAGGTCCGGTTCGAGGTGTCCGTGGCACCGCCGGGCCTGACCGTCCCCGCCGACCCGGAGCGGCTGCACCAGGTGGTGGCCAACTTGCTGCACAACGCGGTGCGGGCATCCCCCACCGGCGACGTGGTGCGGCTGGTGGGACGGCGGTCCGGGCGCGACGTGCAGATCGACGTGGTGGACAACGGTCCCGGCATCGCGGTGGACCAGCGGGCCCACGTGTTCGAACGGTTCGTGCGCGGCAACTCCCCTGCCGTCACCGGCCAGGGCTCCACGGGAGGGACCGGCCTCGGGCTGGCGATCGTCCGCTGGGCGGTGCAGCTGCACGGCGGCGCGATCGAGGTGGCCGACACGCCCTCGGGGTGCACGATGCGGGTCACCCTGCCGGGACGCCCGGCCCCGGGTACCGGCGCCGTGCCGCGCGTCCCCGAGCCGTAGCGCACCGGCCGTTGAGGGCCCGCGAACCGACCGCTTGCCCGGTCTTGACCTGCTCATTCACGTTCGGGCAGCACGTCGGTCGGAGCGGGTGAAGACGGTGTGCGGATCGGCACCTGGACCTGCGCCCGAGGCGGGACCTAAGACCCTCAGGCCGTAGTGTTGTCATCAACAGATCAGTCAACGACGCGGTCGACTGGCCGCAGCGGAAGTGGGCGAGTTTCGCGTGGCGCAGAAGGCCGAGATCGATTCGAGGCGCGCCGACTTCGGCGCCAACGAATGGCTCGTGGACGAGCTGTACGAGCAGTACCTCCGAGACCCCAGCACGGTCGACCCCGCCTGGTGGGACTTCTTCGAGGGGTACCGGCCGCTCGCCCCGGGGTCCGAGGCAACCGGCGGCGCCGAGCCGACCGCACCTCCGTCCGACGGCGCGCCGACGGCCCCCGCGCCCGTCCCCGCGGCGCCGGCCCCCGCCGCCGCTCCGCGCCCGTCCGGCGACGGCGCCGGCGGCCAGGCGAAGCTGCTGCCGACCGGTCCCGTCCCCGTCGCCCGCGCCCTGCCCGCCACCGCGCCGTACGCAGCGGCCGCGGCCCTCGGCCACGAGCACACCGAGCAGGACCAGGCCGCCGACGAGGTGCAGAAGCTGCGCGGCCCCGCGGCCCGCGTGGTGACCAACATGGAGTCCTCGCTGGAGGTCCCCACCGCCACCAGCGTGCGTGCCGTCCCGGCCACGCTGATGGTGGACAACCGCATCGTCGTCAACAACCACCTCGCTCGCGGCCGCGGCGGCAAGGTGTCGTTCACGCACCTCATCGGCTTCGCGATGGTCGAGGCGCTGACGCAGATGCCGGCGATGAACTCGTCGTACACGCAGCAGGACGGCAAGCCGGCGGTGCTGACGCCGGCCCACGTCAACCTCGGCATCGCCATCGACCTGTCCAAGCCGGACGGGACGCGGCAGCTGCTGGTGCCGTCGGTGAAGAAGGCGGACACGCTCGACTTCGCCCAGTTCTGGGCCGCCTACGAGGACGTGGTCCGCCGGGCCCGGCAGAACAAGCTCGGGGTGGACGACTTCGCCGGGACCACGGTGTCGCTGACCAACCCCGGCACGATCGGGACGGTGCACTCCGTGCCGCGCCTGATGCAGGGCCAGGGCACCATCGTCGGCGTCGGTGCGATGGACTACCCGGCGGAGTTCGCCGGCACGTCCGTCGAGCGGCTGAACCAGATGGGCATCTCCAAGGTGCTCACGCTGACCTCGACGTACGACCACCGGATCATCCAGGGCGCCCAGTCCGGCGACTTCCTGCGGATCATCGCGGAGAAGCTGACCGGTCAGGACGGCTTCTACGACCGGATCTTCACGTCGCTGCGCGTGCCCTACGAGCCGGTGCGCTGGGTGCGGGACAACACGGCCGACCCGGACGACGAGGCGATCAAGCCGGCGCGCATCGCCGAGCTGATCCACGCCTACCGCTCGCGCGGACACCTGATGGCGGACACGGACCCCCTGGCCTTCCGCCTGCGGAAGCATCCCGACCTGGACGTGCAGAACCACGGCCTGACGCTGTGGGACCTCGACCGCACGTTCCCCACGGGTGGCTTCACCGGCAAGTCCCGCGCCACCCTGCGGGAGATCCTCGGCCTGCTGCGCGACTCGTACTGCCGCACCGTGGGGATCGAGTACATGCACCTGCAGGACCCCCGGCAGCGGCGGTGGCTGCAGGAGCGGCTGGAGTCCGGCTACGCCCGGACGCCTCGTGAGGACCAGCTGCGCATCCTGCGGCGGCTGAACGCGGCGGAGGCGTTCGAGACCTTCCTGCAGACCAAGTACGTCGGCCAGAAGCGGTTCTCGCTGGAGGGCGGCGAGTCGCTGATCCCGCTGCTGGACGCGATCCTCTCGAAGGCGGCGGACGCGGGCCTCGACGAGGTCGGCATCGGCATGGCGCACCGCGGCCGGCTCAACGTGCTGGCCAACATCGCCGGCAAGTCGTACGGGCAGATCTTCAGCGAGTTCGAGGGCAACCAGGACCCGAAGAGCGTCCAGGGCTCCGGCGACGTGAAGTACCACCTCGGCACCGAGGGTCGGTTCACCGCCGAGTCGGGTGCGACCACGCGGGTGCACCTGGCGGCGAACCCGTCGCACCTGGAGGCCGTCGACCCGGTGCTCGAGGGCATCGTGCGGGCCAAGCAGGACCGCATCGACCTGGGCGGTGACGGCTTCTCCGTGCTGCCGATCCTGGTGCACGGCGACGCCGCGTTCGCCGGTCAGGGCGTCGTCTTCGAGACGCTGAACCTGTCGCAGCTGCGCGGGTACCGCACCGGCGGCACCATCCACGTGGTCATCAACAACCAGGTCGGCTTCACCACCGGCCCGTCGTCGTCCCGGTCGTCGCAGTACGCGACCGACGTGGTCAAGGGCCTGCAGGTGCCGGTGTTCCACGTCAACGGGGACGACCCGGAGGCCGTGGTGCGCGTCGCCGAGCTCGCCTTCGAGTACCGCGAGCAGTTCGACCGCGACGTCGTGGTCGACATGCTGTGCTACCGCCGCCGCGGCCACAACGAGGGCGACGACCCGTCGATGACCCAGCCGCTGATGTACAACCTGATCGAGGCCAAGCGCTCGGTGCGCAAGCTCTACACCGAGACGCTGGTCGGGCGGGGCGACATCACGCTCGAGGAGGCGGAGCACGCGCTGCGCGACTACCAGTCGCAGCTGGAGCGGGTGTTCGCGGAGACGCGCGAGGACGGCTGGACGCCGACGAAGGCACCGGAGACGGTCGCCGGGCTGGAGCGTCCGGAGGCGCAGCACGAGGACGCCGGCGTGATGGTCGGCTGGCGCACCGCTGTGCCGGCGGAGGTGCTGGAGCGCATCGGCGCCGCGCACGTGCAGGCCCCGGAGGGCTTCACCGTGCACCCCAAGCTGGCGACCCTGCTCACCCGTCGCGAGGCGATGAGCCGCGAGGGCGGCATCGACTGGGCGTTCGGCGAGCTGCTCGCGTTCGGCTCGCTGCTGGTCGAGGGCACGCCCGTGCGGCTCGCCGGTCAGGACAGCCGGCGCGGCACGTTCGCCCAGCGGCACGCGGTGCTGCACGACCGCGAGACGGGCGCCGAGTGGACGCCGCTGAGCTACCTGTCGGCCAACCAGGCGAAGTTCTGGACCTACGACTCGTCGCTGTCCGAGTACGCCGCGCTCGGGTTCGAGTACGGCTACTCCGTCGAGCGTCCCGACGCCCTCGTGGTGTGGGAGGCCCAGTTCGGCGACTTCGTCAACGGGGCGCAGACGATCCTCGACGAGTTCGTCAGCTCGGCCGGCCAGAAGTGGGCGCAGCAGTCCTCCGTGACGCTGCTGCTGCCGCACGGCTACGAGGGCCAGGGGCCGGACCACTCGTCGGCGCGGATCGAGCGGTTCCTGCAGCTGGCCGCCGAGGACAACATGACCATCGCGCAGCCGTCGACCCCGGCGTCGCACTTCCACCTGCTGCGCCGGCAGGCCTACGACCGGCCGCGCCGGCCGCTCGTCGTCTTCACCCCGAAGTCGATGCTGCGCCTGAAGTCGGCGACCTCCGACGTCGCGGACTTCACGTCCGGCACCTTCCGCCCGGTGATCGGCGACGAGCTCGCCGCGGCACAGGCCGACCAGGTGACGCGCGTGCTGCTGTGCAGCGGCAAGGTCTACTGGGACCTGCTGGCGCACCGGGTGTCCTCGGGCGACCGGCACACGGCGATCGTCCGCCTCGAGCAGCTGTACCCCTTCGACGCCGAGGCCGCCCGAGAGGCGCTGGCGCCGTACGGGGACGCCGAGCTGGTCTGGGTGCAGGACGAGCCGCAGAACCAGGGCGCGTGGTCCTACCTGTCGCTGCACGTGCCTCCGGTGCTGGGCCGCCAGCTCCGCGTCGTGTCGCGTGCCGAGTCGGCCGCCACTGCCACGGGCTCCGCGAAGAAGCACGCGGTGCAGCAGACCGAGCTGATCGCCGAGGCGTTCGCCCGCTGACGCGCGACCCGGCCGCCGCCTCCCCGGGCTGGCGGCCGGGCGCTGCCAGACTGGCCCCCGTGCGGCGCGCCGGTCGGCGCACGGAAGGCGGTGAGGGGCGTGGCTGACCTGCCGGTCAGGCTGGTGGTGGTCGGGGACGAGCTCGCGGCAGGCGCAGGTGACCCACGGGCGCTCGGATGGGTGGGACGCGTCGCGGCCCGCACCAGCACGCCTGGACCGCTGGCCGTGCTGACCCTCGCGGTGCCGGGCGAGAACAGCACCCAGCTCGGCGCCCGGTGGGACCTCGAGGCATCCCGTCGCTGGGTCCCCGAGGCGGACAACCGGCTGGTGGTCGCGCTGGGACGGGCCGATGCGGACGCCGGCCTCTCGTTGGCGCGCAGCCGGCTGAACCTGGCCAACATCCTCGACGTCGCCGAACAGCGCCACGTCCCCGCCTTCGTCGTCGGGCCGCCGCCCGGCTCACCCGACCAGGCGCATCACCTCGCCGAGCTGTCCGCGGCCTACGCCGACGTGGCGGGGCGGCGGCGCGTGCCGTACGTCGACACGTACACCCCGCTGGTCGCCCACGACCAGTGGCTGGCGGACCTCGCCGCGGGCGACGGGCAGCTGCCCGGCCAGGCCGGGTACGGGCTGATCGCCTGGCTGGTGCTGCACACCGGCTGGCACACCTGGCTCGGTCTGCCGGACGACGCCTGACCGCTTCCGCTAGCGCGGCAGCGTGCCCCGCACCGCCCGCAGCGCCTGGTCGAGGACCGTCCGGACGGTGTCCACGGTCAGCGGGGCCACCCCCGGCCCCGCGTCCGCTCGCCGCAGGTCCGCACGCAGCTCGTCGGCGAACCGCCGCACCAGGGCATCGGCCTCCATCCGGTTGACGTGGGATGCCGTCCGCGCCTCGTCGGCAGGGGCGGGCGGCGCCGGCACCGCATGGGCACGGGCCTGCTGGGCGGCCGACGCGAGGTCCGCGCGCAGCCCCCGCATCGCGTCCCGCACGTCGTCCCGCAGCTGCACGGCCCGGTCGCGGACCGTCTCGGCGATGCCGGCCTCCAGGTCCGCGAGGTCGTCCCGACGGTCCTCGAGCTCGGCGCGGCCCGCCGGCGTCAGCGCGTAGGTCGTCTTGCGACCCTCGTCCGTCCGCGCGACGAGCCCCTCCTCCTCGAGCCGGGCGAGCCGCGGGTACACCGTGCCCGCGCTGGGTCGGTACGTGCCGCCGAACCGGTCCGAGAGCGCCGTGATCAGCTCGTACCCGTGCCGGGGACCGTCCTCGAGCAGCGCGAGCAGGTACAGGCGCAGCTGACCGTGGGCGAACACCGAGGCCATCATGCGGTGGCCGCGACGCCGCGCAGCACGGTGACGTGCCCGGACACCGTGTTGGCCGTCAGGTAGCAGCTGCCGTCGCCGGAGCTGAGGTCCACCGACTTCTGGCCCGGCGACGTGCCCTTGTACTCCTGCCCGTCCACCACCAGCCGTCCCGAGACGGTGTGCGCCGTCGCCCGCAGCCCCTTGTCGAGCGGCAGCCGGACGGTGACGTCGCCCGAGACCGAGCTGACGGTGAACGACGACGCCTCGGCGGCGGTGTCGAGCGTCAGGGCGCCGGACACCGTCGTCCCCTGCACCACGACGAGCTGGCCGGACGCCGCCACGTCGCCGGACACGCTGGTGATCCGCAGGTCGCCACGGTGGTCCCGCACGGCGATCTCGCCGGACACCGTGTTGGCGCTCAGCCGTCCACGCGTGCCGTCCACGACGACCGACCCGGACACCGTCGAGACCGCGCAGTCCTGCTGCACGCCCGCGAGCAGGCCGTCGGCGCTCACCGTGCCCAGCCGCACCGCGATCTCCCGCGGGACCGCCACGTGCACGTCGGCCCGGTCCCGGCCACGGAAGTTGCGCACCGTCTCCAGGAAGCCCTCCCAGCCGCCGAGCGTGAACGCGTACCCGACGCGCAGCTCGCCGTCGGACAGCGTCACCTCGAGCGGACGGCCGTCGACGGAGTGCACCTCGAGCCGCACGCCTGGCTCGTCGTGCGCGACGACGTCGACCCGTCCCGCCACCAGCCCGACCCGGACGGCGGTGACCTGCTCCAGCTCGATCACGCGCGGCCCGTCGACCACCCAGGACTCCGTGGGCATGACCCCTCCTCAGATCGCGATATATCTTGTTGCCGTTCACGATATATCGCGTCTTGCGCGCGGGCAAGGGGTCTCGAGAACGGGCTGTGCACGCGGAAGAGCCCGCCGCGACGCGGTGTCGGGGCGGGCTCTCCGCAGGCAGGTCAGGCGGCGATCGACCTCAGACGACGACGCCGGCGGCCTTCAGCTCCACCGTGAGGTCGTGCGGGTTCGACGAGGCGGCGAGCGCCTCCTCGTAGGTGATGACGTCGTCACGGACCAGGCTGAACAGGTGCCGGTCGAAGGTCTGCATCTTGTAGAACTCACCGTCGCGGATCAGGTCGATCAGCGGCGGGTTGTCCAGTGGCTCGACGATCGCCTCGGCCGTGCGGCCGGTGTTGACCATCACCTCGACGGCAGGACGCCGGCCGGTGCCGTCCGCCTTGCGGACGAGCCGCTGCGAGACGATCCCGCGCAGGGACTGGGACAGGGCGATGCGGATCTGCTTCTGCTCGTGCGGCGGGAAGAAGTCGACGATCCGGTTGATCGTCTCCGGCGCGTCGATCGTGTGCAGCGTCGACATGACGAGGTGGCCGGTCTCCGCGGCGGACAATGCGGCGCGGACCGTCTCCTGGTCGCGCATCTCGCCCACCAGGATCACGTCGGGGTCCTGCCGCATCGCGGCGCGCAGCGCCACCCCGAAGTCGGCCGTGTCCTGGCGCACCTCACGCTGGGAGACGATCGCCTTCTTGTCCGAGTGCAGGATCTCGATCGGGTCCTCGATGGTGATGATGTTCACCTCGCGGTACGAGTTCACCAGGTCGACCATCGACGCCAGCGTCGTCGTCTTGCCGGACCCCGTCGGGCCGGTCACCAGCACCAGGCCGCGGGGCTCGAGCGCGAGCTCCCCCACCACCTCGGGCAGCCCCAGCTCGCTCAGCGACTGGGCCCCCACCGCGACCCGCCGGAAGACGAGCCCGTACGTGCCGCGGGCCTGGTAGGCGTTGACGCGGAACCGCCCCACCCCGGGCAGCGAGTAGGCGAAGTCGGCCTCGCGGGAGCGCCGGAACACCTCGACGAGGTCGTCCGGCAGCACCTCCTCGAGCATCCGCTCGGTGTCCGCGGGGGTGAGCTCGGGCGCCTGCAGCTTGCGCAGCCGGCCGTCCACGCGGACGCGCGGCGCCGAGCCGACCTTGCAGTGCAGGTCGGAGCCGCCCGTGCTGGCCAGCGCGTGCAGGAACGGGATGACGGACTGGATCTGCGCGCTCACCCTGCGGTCATCGGCTGGCGGGCTCCCCGACTTGAGCCTCCGCCGCCGGCGCAGGCACCCGACCCTCGCCGCGAACGAGCCTCCTCGTCCGGTGTGGGACCATGGACGACGACGTCGCGCACCGCCGTGCGCCGCAGCCGTACCCCCAGCCGAGGAGAGAACCCGATGAGCAAGCGTGGTCGCAAGCGCAAGTCCCGCGCCGGCAGCGCCGCCAACCACGGCAAGCGCCCCAACGCCTGAGCCGTGATGCACGCGAGGCCCCGACCGTCCGGTCGGGGCCTTCGTCGTCTGTGCTCCCGCTGACCGTCCGCGGACCAGGCGCGCCGCAGCGCCCTGGCGCGGAAGCGTCAGGCCGTGGCGTCAGACCTGCGGCTCGGCCTCGCCGCGCAGCAGCGTCTGGTGGATCCGGACGCGCAGCGTCTCCGGCGCCGACTCCTGGCAGCCGCGACGCACGACCGTCTTGAGCACCACGTCGATCCCGTACTCCTCGAGGCACGGCGTGCACTCGGCGAGGTGCTCGCGCAGCTCGTCGGCCTCGCTGACGTCGAGCTCGTGGTCGACGTACGACCAGAGGCGCTCGACGGCCGCCGCGCAGGGGTCGTCCTCGGCGTGCGTGTGCTGACCGAGCTCGGGCCGGGCCTCGTCGTCCGGCTGCAGGTGCGTCATCGTCATGCCTCCGGTGCGGCGGGGCCGCTCGGCACCAGCCCGCGGTCGCGGGCGTAGTCGTGCAGCAGCTCCCGCAGCTGTGCCCGGCCACGGTGCAGCCGGGACATCACTGTTCCGATGGGAGTGCCCATGATCTCGGCGATCTCCTTGTACGCGAAGCCCTCGACGTCCGCGTAGTACACGGCCATCCGGAAGTCCTCGGGCAGGCGCTGGAGGGCGTCCTTCACGTCCGAGTCGGGCAGGTGGTCGAGCGCCTCGGCCTCGGCCGAGCGCAGCCCGGTCGAGGTGTGCGACTCCGCGCGCGCCAGCTGCCAGTCCTCGACCTCCTCGGCGTGGGACTGCTGCGGCTCCCGCTGCTTCTTGCGGTAGGAGTTGATGTAGGTGTTGGTGAGGATGCGGTACAGCCACGCCTTGAGGTTGGTCCCGGGGCGGTACTGGTGGAACGCCGCGAACGCCTTGGCGAACGTCTCCTGCACCAGGTCCTCGGCGTCCGCCGGGTTGCGCGTCATCCGCAGGGCAGCGCCGTACAGCTGGTCGAGGTAGACCAGAGCCTCGGCCTCGAACCGCTCGGCGCGCGCGGAGTCGCCCTCGCCCTGGGGGGCCCGCGTGGTGTCGTCGCTCATCGGCGCCGAGCCTAGCCGTCGCACCTGGACGTCCGCCGAGTACGGGGCCCACACGGCCGTCGTCGCGACCGGTGGGATGCCGAGCACCTCGTCCGTGGAGCGGTCTGCCGCACGGGGGCGGTCGAGCACACAGGTCATGGTGGCTGCAACACCGGCGCCCGGCGGGGTCATTCCCCCGGCGCTAGCGTGGACGTACGCACCGGCGTCGGTGCCCGGTCCCGAGGAGGTCTGCCGTGCTGCTGCGCCGCGTCGCCCGTCCGATGTTCGCCTCGTGGTTCCTGGTCGAGGGGCTCGACGCCGTGCGGCATCCCTCTTCCCACGCGGCCGCGGCGCGCGAGGGCGTCACGGCACTGCGGGCACGCCTGGCGCGGTACGCGCACCTCAGCGGCGCCGAGCGCGTGCTCGACGACCGGTACGGCGTCGACGTGCAGGCCGTGCTCGACCAGGCGCTCGGCCGTGAGCTGAGCGACCGGCAGCTGACCACTGCGGTGCGGCTGCACGGGGCCGCGATGCTGGTCGCGGCCGGGATGCTGGCGACCGGGCGGGCGCCGCGGACCTCCGCGCTGGCGCTCGCCGCCCTCGCGGCACCGGTGGCCCTGGTCAACGCCCCGGCGGGCCGCGGCGTGACGGTCGCGACCCTCGACCAGCCGAGCGCGCGTGCCGTGCGGCGACGCCGGTTCTGGTCCGCGGTGTCCGCCACCGGCGGTGCGCTGCTGGCGGCGGCGGACCACGAGGGCCGCCCGGGGCTGGCGTGGCGCTGGCAGAACGCCTGGGACACCCGCGCGGCCGTCAAGGACGCGGTGCGCGAGGCGACGGCCGACGACTGACGGGCGGCGCGGACCGGCCGCTGAGGTGGACGACCCCGCCGGTACCCTGCAGCCATGACCGACGCCCCCCGGCCAGCGCCCTGGCCTGCACCGTCCGCCGTCGGTCCGCTCGACGCGGTCGTCGAGGTCCCCGGCTCCAAGTCCTTGTCCAACCGGTACCTGGTCCTCGCCGCGCTCGCCTCCGGGCCCAGCCGCCTGCACGGTGTGCTGCAGTCGCGCGACACCCGCCTGATGGCGGCGGCCCTGGGTGCCCTGGGCAGCCGCGTGGTCGAGGAGGACGGCGACTGGCTGGTGGACCCCAGGCCCGTGCTGGGCGGCGTGACGGTGGACTGCGGGCTGGCCGGCACGGTGATGCGGTTCCTGCCTCCCGTTGCCGCGCTGGCCGACGGAACCGTGCACTTCGACGGTGACGCGCAGGCGCGCGTGCGGCCGATGGGGCCCGTGCTGGACGCCCTGCGGGCGCTCGGCGTGCACGTCGAGCAGCAGGGTGAGCCGGGGCGGCTCCCGTTCACGGTGCGGGGGCACGGCGCAGTGGACGGCGGTCAGGTGGACGTCGACGCCAGCGGCTCCAGCCAGTTCGTCTCCGGGCTGCTGCTGGCCGGCGCACGCTACCGGGACGGCCTGACGGTCCGGCACACCGGACCGACGCTGCCGTCCCTGCCGCACATCGAGATGACGGTCGAGGTGCTGCGCGCCGCGGGCGTGCAGGTGGACGACTCCCGGCCGGCGATCTGGCAGGTGCTGCCGGGAACGATCGAGGGTCGGGACGTCCGGGTCGAGCCGGACCTGTCGAACGCCGCACCGTTCCTGGCTGCCGCGCTGGTGACCGGCGGGACGGTGTCCGTGCCGGGCTGGCCTGCGAACACCACCCAGCCCGGAGCCCTGCTGCCGGACATCCTGACGAGCATGGGCGGCACCGCGACCCTGGTGGGCGACGTGCTGACGGTCGGCGGCACGGGTGCCGTGCACGGCGTCGACCTCGACCTGCGTGCGGCGTCCGAGCTCGCCACGACGGTGGCCGCGCTGGCGGTCCTCGCCGACTCCCCCACGCGGCTGCGCGGGATCGGGCACATGCGCGGTCACGAGACGGACCGTCTGGCGGCGCTGGCCGCCGAGATCACGGGCCTCGGCGGACGGGCCGAGCAGACGTCGGACGGACTGGTCATCACCCCGCGCCCGCTGACGGGCGGGGCCTGGCACAGCTACGCCGACCACCGGATGGCGACCGCGGGTGCGCTGATCGGGCTGGCGGTCCCGGGCGTCGAGGTGGACGACGTCGCGACCACCGCCAAGACGATCCCCGACTTCGTCGGGATGTGGACCGCGATGCTGGCCGGGAACGGGACCCCTGCCTGATGGCCGTCCGGCGGTACGACGAGTCGGACGTCCGGGTGCGCCCCGGCCGCGGCTCTCGGCCGCGGACCAAGCAGCGGCCCGAGCACGCCGACGCACGGGTCGGCATGGTCACCGGCGTGGACCGCGGTCGGTACGCGGTGCTGGTGGACCCGGGCGGTCCTGACGAGCAGCCCGTGGTGGCGATGAAGGCACGCGAGCTCGGCCGCGAGCGCGTGGTGCCGGGCGACCTGGTCGACGTCGTCGGCGACACGTCCGGCGACGCGGGCACGCTGGGCCGCATCGTGCGGATCGGGGAGCGCCGGACGGTGCTGCGCCGGACGGCCGACGACACCGACCCCGTCGAGCGGGTCATCGTCGCGAACGCGGACCAGCTGGTGATCGTCACGGCGCTCGCCGACCCCGAGCCCCGCCCGCGGATGATCGACCGGTGCGTCGTGGCGGCGTACGACGCCGGCATGTCGGCGGTGCTGATGCTGACGAAGGCCGACCTGGCCGACCCGGCGCCCCTCAGCGCGATGTACACGCCCGTGGGCGTCCGCGTGCTGGTGACCGGCATGGACGGCGACCGGCTGGTGTCCGGCCTCGAGGACGTCCGAGCGGCGCTCGCGGGCAAGGTGTCGGTGCTCGTCGGCCACTCGGGCGTGGGCAAGTCCACGCTGGTGAACGCCCTGGTGCCCGGGGCGTACCGCGCGACGGGCGCGGTGAACGACACCACGGGACGCGGCCGGCACACCTCCTCCTCGGCGATCGCGCTGCGGGTCCCGGGCGACGGGCCCGTGACGTGGGTGGTCGACACGCCCGGGGTGCGCTCGTTCGGCCTCGCCCACGTGGAACCGGCCCACCTGCTCGCCGCGTTCGCCGACCTGGCCGAGGTGGCGCAGGCCTGTCCGCGCGGGTGCACGCACGCCGCCGACGCCCCGGACTGCGCACTGGACGACTGGGTGTCCGCCGCGCCGGACGACACCGCACGTGCCGCCCGTGCCGCGCGGCTCGACTCGTTCCGCCGCCTGCTCGCGGCGCGTACCGGCACCGCTGACCCGGACGACCGCACCGAACGCTGACACGCCGCGCCGGACCGGCGCCCTGGGCCCCCCACCCGGCGCGCTAGCGTGACGGCGACGCGGCCGACCGGCGCCGCCGACCGGAGGGACTCCACGATGGGCTCGCGCCCCGGGTACGACGACGACCTGCGACTGGCCCACGTGATCGCCGACCAGGTGGACGCGCTGACCATGGAGCGGTTCCGCGCCCAGGACCTGCACGTCGAGACGAAGCCCGACCTGACGCCGGTCACGGATGCGGACCGATCGGCGGAGGAGCTGGTCCGCTCCCAGCTGTCGCGGACGCGGCCCCGGGACGCCGTGCACGGCGAGGAGCTGGCGGACACCGGCCACGGGCCGCGGCGCTGGGTGGTGGACCCGATCGACGGCACCAAGAACTTCGTGCGGGGTGTCCCGGTGTGGGCGACGCTGCTCGCCCTGATGGAGGGCGACGACGTGGTGGTGGGCGTGGTCAGCGCCCCCGCACTGAACCGGCGCTGGTGGGCAGCCACCGGCTCCGGCGCCTGGACGGGACGGTCGCTGGCCGCCGCGCGGCAGATCCACGTCTCCGCCGTCGACCGGCTCGCCGACGCCTCGCTCTCCTACTCCAGCCTCTCGGGCTGGGAGGAGCACGGCCGGCTGCCCGCGTTCCTCGACCTGACCCGGAAGGTGTGGCGCACCCGTGCCTACGGCGACTTCTGGTCGCACGTGCTCGTCGCGGAGGGCGCCGTGGACGTCTCGGCGGAGCCCGAGCTGGCGCTGCACGACATGGCGGCCCTGGTGCCGATCGTCACCGAGGCGGGCGGGCGGTTCACCTCCGTGCGCGGCGTGCCCGGTCCGCTCGGCGGCTCCGCGCTGGTGACCAACGGACGCCTGCACGACGAGGTGCTCGAGCTGCTGGACCCGCTGCCCGGTCGCTGACCGGCGGCTGCCGCGCCGCTGACCGGTCCGCTCAGACGCCGAGCGCCTCGGGCAGCTCCGCAAGGCTGTGGATCACCAGCACGTCCGCGTCGGCGATCTGCTGCTCGGACACCGGGACGCGCCGCCCACCCGGGCGGTCCACCCAGACGCCGAGCAGGCCCGCCTCGGCGGCCGCCACCGCGTCGACGTCGAGCTCGTCGCCCACGTAGGCGGTGCGCGCAGGCTCGGTGCCGAGCAGCCGGCAGGCCTCGAGGAACACCGACGGGTCAGGCTTCCCGACGCCGAGCGTGTCGATCCCCACCAGCATCGGGACCCGGTCGAGGAAGCCCGTCCGCGCCAGCTTGTCGGTCTGGTAGGCGACGTGCGCGTTCGACAGGGCGCCGACCTGCAGTCCCGCCACCAGCAGGTGGTCGATCACCGCGGACGCCTCCGGGTGGGCGGCCCAGGCCGCGGTGAAGCCGCCCTCGAACACCTGGTCCCAGGCCTCGAAGGCGGCGTCGTCCAGCTCCGGGCCGCCGAACAGCGCGTGCAGCTCGTTCGCCCGCGCCATGCGCTGCTCGCGGTGACCGGTCTCCCCGCGGGTGTACGCCCGGTAGTGGCCGCTGGCGTCGGCCCGCCAGGTCGCCAGCACCTCCGGCAGCCGTTCGGGCGGCAGCTCCGGCAGGTAGCGGTGGGCGATCACCTCGAACGCGGCGCGGAACGCGCCGCGGGTGTCCACCAGGGTGTCGTCGATGTCGAACAGCACGCCGTCCAGCCGTGCGCCCGCGCGCGGCGCGGCAGCCGTCACAGCGCCGCCCGCAGCGCCGCCAGACGCGCCAGCGTGGCGTCGCGGCCGAGGATCTCCATCGACTCGAACAGCGGCGGCGACACCCGCCGACCGGTCAGCGCGACGCGCAGCGGTGTGTAGGCCAGCCGGGGCTTGAGCCCGAGGCCGTCGATCAGCGCCGCCTGCAGCGCGTCCTGCGTGGCCGCCGTCGTGAACCCGTCGGCCGCCAGCTGCTGCAGCGCGGCGGTCGCCGCGTCCAGGATCGTCGCCGCGTCGTCCTTGAGCCCGCCGCGAGCGTCGTCCTCCACCACCACCGCGTCGTCCGCGACGAAGAGGAAGCCGAGCATGCCGACGGCCTCGCCGAGGAGCGTCATGCGCGTCTGCACCAGCGGCGCCGCGGCGGTCAGCACGCCCTGCTGATCCGCGGGCAGCTCGGCGAAGCCGGCCGCAGCCACCAGCCCGGCGGCGTGCAGGTAGGGAACCAGCCGGTCGCGGAAGTCCTCGGGCTCCAGCAGCCGCACGTGCGCGGCGTTGATCGCCTCGGCCTTCTTCAGGTCGAACCGGGCGGGGTTCGGGTTGACGTTCGCGATGTCGAAGGCCTCGACCATCTCCTGCACGCTGAACACGTCGTGGTCCGGAGAGATGGACCAGCCGAGCAGCGCCAGGTAGTTGAGAAGGCCCTCCGGGGTGAACCCGCGCTCGCGGTGCAGGAAGAGGTTCGACTCGGGGTCACGCTTCGACAGCTTGCGGTTGCCCTCGCCCATCACGTACGGCAGGTGGCCGAACTGCGGCATGACGGTGGCGATGCCCAGGTCGAGCAGCGCCCGGTAGAGGACCACCTGCCGGGGGGTGGAGGACAGCAGGTCCTCGCCGCGCAGCACGTGCGTGATGCCCATCAGCGCGTCGTCCACCGGGTTGACCAGCGGGTATAGCGGGAAGCCGTTGGCCCGCACGATCACGTAGTCCGGCACCGAACCCGCGCGGAACGTCACCTCGCCGCGGATCAGGTCGTCGAACGTCACGTCCTCGTCCGGCATGCGCAGGCGCAGCACCGGCTCGCGGCCCTCGGCGCGGTACGCGGCCTTCTGCTCGTCGGACAGGTCCCGGTCGAACCCGTCGTACCCGAGCTTGGGGTCGCGCCCTGCCGCCCGGTGCCGCGCCTCGATCTCCTCCGGCGTCGAGAACGACTCGTAGGCGTACCCGCCCTCGAGGAGCCGCCGCGCGACGTCCGCGTAGACGTCCATCCGCTGCGACTGCCGGTAGGGCTCGTAGGGGCCACCGACCTCGACGCCCTCGTCCCAGTCCAGGCCCAGCCAGCGCAGCGCCTCGAGCAGCTGCTGGTAGCTCTCCTCCGAGTCGCGCGCCGGGTCCGTGTCCTCGATGCGGAAGACGAACGTGCCGCCGACGTGCCGCGCGTACGCCCAGTTGAACAGCGCGGTGCGGATCAGGCCCACGTGCGGGGTTCCGGTCGGTGACGGGCAGAAACGGACGCGGATCGGGCTCGTGGGGGTCACCGGACAAGCCTATCGAGGCCCCCGCGCACGCCCTGACGCCGGTCAGGCCGCCGGGACGCCCTTGTTCGCCAGCTGGTCGGCTCGCTCGTTGCCGGGGTCTCCGCGGTGGCCGTGCACCCACGTCCAGCTGACCTGGTGCCGGGCGAGCTCGGCGTCCAGCTCCTGCCACAGGTCCTGGTTCTTCACCGGCTGCTTGGCACCGGTCTTCCAGCCGTTGCGCTTCCAGCCGGCGATCCACCTGGTCACGCCGTTCATCACGTACTGCGAGTCCACGTGCAGCGTCACCGTGCAGGGCCGGGTCAGCACCCGCAGACCCTCGATCACCGCGGTGAGCTCCATGCGGTTGTTGGTGGTCAGCACCTCGCCGCCGAACAGCTCGCGCTCGTGGTCGCCGTAGCGCATCAGCACGCCCCAGCCACCGCGTCCCGGGTTGCCCTTGCAGGCGCCGTCGGTCCACATCTCGACGGTGGTCGGCACGGCCGCCGCGCCGGCAGGCGGCTCGGCGACGGTTCGCTCGCTCACCGGCGCAGCACCGGGTTGCGCAGCACGCCGATCTCCTCGATCTCGACCTCGACCACGTCGCGGTGGTTCAGCGGTCCCACACCCGCCGGCGTGCCGGTGAGGATCACGTCGCCCGGCAGCAGCGTGAACACCTCGGAGACGTAGCTGACCAGGTACGCGACGTCGAACACCATCTGCGACGTCCGGCCCGACTGGCGGGTCTCACCGTTGACGCGGGCGCTGACGGCCAGGTCGTCCACGTCGAGCCCGGGCACGATCCATGGCCCCAGGGGGCAGGACGAGTCGAACCCCTTGGCCCGGGCCCACTGCGAGTCGGTGCGCTGGATGTCGCGCGCCGTCACGTCGTTGGCGACCGTGAAGCCGAACACCTTCTCCAGCGCGTGCTCGGGGCTGACGTCCTTGGTGACCTTGCCGATCACGACGGCGAGCTCGGCCTCGTGCTCCACCTGCTGCGACCAGTCGGGCAGCACGATCGGGTCGTCCGGGCCGATCACCGCGGTGTTCGGCTTGAGGAACAGCAGGGGCGAGGTCGGCACCTCCACCCCGTGCTCGGCGGCGTGCTCGGCGTAGTTGCGGCCGACGCCGACGATCTTGGACCGCGGGATCACCGGTGCGAGCAGGCGCACCCCCTCGTCGGCGAGCGGGACGCGCTCACCGGTGGCCTGGACCGGGGTGAAGATCGGGTCGCCGGCGATGACGACGAGCTCCTCGTCACCGGGAGCCCCTTCGACGAGGGCGAAGCGGGGATCCCCGCCGGTGGTGAACCTGGCGATGCGCACGGGGCAACCCTAACCAGGCCGACGAGCCCGGGCCGACGGCACCTGCGCCGCTCAGGCGCGGGCGAGCACCTCGCCGTGCAGCACGGCGAACCAGCCGTCCTCCTGCTCGCCCCAGTCCCGCCAGGCGTCGGCCAGCAGCTCCAGCCCGACCTCGTCCGCGAGCCCGTGCTGCACCGCCTGTGCGGCGAAGTTCGACGTCACGCACCGCTCCGCCCACAGGCCGGCCCACCAGCGCCGGTCGTGCGGCGTCGCGTACGACCAGACGCCGGCACCGGGCGCGATGCCGTCGGGGTCGAACCCGGCCTCCCGCACCCAGGCGAGCAGGTGCCGCCCGGCGTCCGCCTCCGCGCCGAGCGCCGAGGTGACCTCGTGGTAGAGCGCCTGCCACTCGTCCAGCCCGGCCGACGGCGGGAACCACGTCATGCCCGCGTAGTCGGAGTCCCGCACGGCGACCAGGCCGCCCGGACGTGCCACCCGCCGCATCTCGCGCAGTGCGGCGACCGGGTCCGTGAGGTGCTGCAGCAGCTGGTGGGCGTGCACCACGTCGAACGAGTCGTCCTCGAACGGCAGCTCGTAGGCGTCGGCGCTGCGGAACTCGACGTTGGTGGTGCCGCGCTCGCGCGCCGCCTCGCGGGCGATGTCGACCACGGCGGCCGAGGAGTCGACGCCGACCACCGCGCCCGGCGCCAGCCGGTCGGCGAGGTCGAGCGTGATGGTGCCCGGCCCGCACCCGACGTCGAGCAGGCTCATGCCCGGCTCGAGCGACGGCAGGAGGTAGCCCGCGGAGTTCTCGGCGGTGCGCCAGCGGTGCGACCGCAGGACGCTCTCCTGGTGGCCGTGGACGTACACATCCGGGTGCGTGGAGGTGGACACACGCCATCGTAGGCGTCGACGACCCTTTCGTTTCAAGAGACGGAACAGTACGTACCACCATCTGGGATCCGGCCCGCCGTGGGAGACTGGACGGGTGACCGTCGCAGCACCGGGTCAGCGCCTCGTCGACCGGGTGCCCGCGGATCCCCATGACCCGGACGCCCTCTACGCGGCGTTCAGCGGCTGGGCGGCGGACCAGGGCCTGGCCCTGTACCCGCACCAGGAGGAGGCGCTGCTCGCCCTCGTCAGCGGCGAGCACGTGATCGTCTCCACACCGACCGGGTCGGGCAAGTCGCTCATCGCCGCCGCTGCGCACTTCGTCGCGTTCGCGGCCGGCCGCCGCAGCGTCTACACCGCGCCGCTCAAGGCGCTGGTCAGCGAGAAGTTCTTCGCGCTGGTGCACATGTTCGGCTCGGCCAACGTCGGGATGATGACCGGCGACTCGGCGGTGAACCCGACGGCACCGATCCTGTGCTGCACGGCCGAGATCCTGGCCAACCTCGCGCTGCGCGACGGTCCCGACGCCGACGTGGCCCAGGTCGTGATGGACGAGTTCCACTTCTACGCCGACCCGCAGCGCGGCTGGGCGTGGCAGGTGCCGCTGCTCGAGCTGACCCGTGCCCAGCACGTCCTGATGTCGGCGACCCTCGGCGACGTCTCGTTCTTCGCAGAGGACCTGGCGCGTCGCACCGGCCGGTCGGTGGCCGTGGTCACCAGCGTCGAGCGGCCGGTCCCCCTCACCTACTCCTACGCCGTCGAGCCGCTGCACGAGCTCCTCGACGAGCTGGTGCACACCCACCGCGCCCCCGTCTACGTCGTGCACTTCACACAGAAGGAGGCCGTCGAGCGCGCCCAGGCGCTGCTGTCCACGCCGTTGGCCTCCCGCGAGCAGCGCGACCGCATCGCCGACGAGCTGGGCGGCTTCCGGTTCGGACCCGGCTTCGGACGCACGCTGTCACGCCTGTTGCGGCACGGCGTCGGCGTGCACCACGCCGGCATGCTGCCCAAGTACCGGCGGGTCGTCGAGCGGCTGACCCAGCAGGGGCTGCTGCCGGTGGTCTGCGGCACGGACACCCTCGGCGTGGGCATCAACGTGCCGATCCGCACGGTGGTGCTCACCTCGCTGGTGAAGTACGACGGCGTGCGGATGCGGCACCTGTCGGCGCGGGAGTTCCACCAGATCGCCGGACGGGCCGGCCGGGCGGGCTTCGACACGGTGGGCGAGGTCGTGGTCATGGCCCCCGAGCACGTGATCGAGAACCGCAAGGCGCTGGCGAAGGCCGGTGACGACCCGCGCAAGGTGCGCAAGATCGTCCGCAAGCAGGCGCCGCCCGGTCACGTGAACTGGACGGACAAGACGTTCGAACGGTTGCGGGACGCGCCGCCCGAGCCGCTGACCTCGTCCTTCGCCGTGACGCACGCCATGGTGCTCAACGTGCTGGGCCGCCCCGGTGACCCGGTGGCGGCGATGACCCACCTCCTGGCGGACAACCACGAGCCCGTGGGGGCCCGCGGTCGCCACGTCCGCCGCGCCGTCGAGGTGTACCGGTCGCTGCGCGCGGCCGGTGTGCTGCAGCGCGAGTGGGTCGACGACCCGTCGGCACCCAAGGGCCGTCGCCGTGCCGTTCGCCTCACCCACGACCTGCCGCACGGCTTCGCCCTCAACCAGGCGCTGTCCCCCTTCGCCTACGCCGCCCTCGACCTGCTCGACCGCGACGACCCCGGGTACGCGCACGACGTCGTCTCGGTGATCGAGTCCACGCTGGACGACCCCCGCCAGGTGCTCGCCGCCCAGGAGAACAAGGCGCGCGGGGAGGCGGTCGCGGCGATGAAGGCGGACGGTCTGGAGTACGACGAGCGGATGGCCCTGCTCGAGGACGTGACGTACCCGCGGCCGCTGGCGGACCTGCTCGCGGCGGCCTTCGCGACCTATCGGCAGACCAACCCGTGGGTGGCCGACCTGTCCCCCGCACCGAAGTCCGTCGTCCGCGACCTGCACGAGCGCGCGATGACGTTCGCCGAGTACGTGTCGTTCTACAAGCTCGACCGCACCGAGGGCGTGCTGCTCCGCTACCTCGCCGACGCGTACCGCGCCCTGCGCCAGACCGTCCCGGAGGAGCGCCGCACCGAGGAGCTCGAGGAGATCGTCGAGTGGCTCGGCGACCTGGTGCGCCGCACCGACTCCAGCCTGCTGGACGAGTGGGAGCGGCTGGCGCACCCGGACGAGGCCGACGAGCCGGCGCCGACGACGGCCGAGGAGGCGACCCCGCCGATCACCGGCAACCCCCGCGTGTTCCGCGCCCTGGTCCGCGGCGCGCTGTTCCGTCGCGTCGAGCTGGCCGCCCGGGACGACGTCCACGGCCTGGCCGCGCTCGGCGACGTGGACGACGAGGGCCGCCCCTGGGACGTCGATCGCTGGGCGGACGCGCTCGAGCCCTACTGGCAGGACCACGACGAGATGCTCACCGGTGCCGCGGCACGGGGGCCGGCCCTGTTCCAGGTCACCCCGGGCGCCACCACCTGGCGCGTGCGGCAGCTGATCGACGACCCGGCGGGCGATCACGACTGGCGCATCGACGCCGTCGTCGATCTGGCGGCGAGCGACGAGGCCGGCGAGGTACGCCTGGTGGTCGAGGCCGTCGGGGCCCTGTGACGCCGCTCTACCCTGGCTGACCGTGGCACGCGCGAAGAGCGGCGGCACCGGCACCCCGGCCCTGCTGCTGCTCACCGAGACAGGGACCCCGCACACCGTGCACTCCTACGACCACGACCCCCGCACCGACCTGGGCTACGGCCTCGAGGCGGCGACCGTGCTCGGTCTCGACCCCGGCCAGGTGTTCAAGACCCTGATGGCCGAGGTGGACGGCACGCTCACCGTGGCCGTGGTGCCTGTCACCGGCATGCTCGACCTCAAGGCGCTGGCGCACGCGGTGGGTGGCAAGCGCGCGGCGATGGCCGACAGGTCCGACGCCGAGCGCGCCACCGGGTACGTGGCGGGAGGCATCTCCCCGCTCGGCCAGAAGACGCCTCACCCGACGGTGCTCGACGAGACGGTGTGGCTCTACGACCAGGTGTACGTGTCCGGCGGTCGGCGCGGCCTCGACGTCGGCCTGGCGCCGGACGACCTGGTGCGGCTGACGGACGCACGCGTAGCCCCGATCGCCGCCGGCTGACCTAAGTGCGACGGACCGTCGGGACGTGGCGCCGCCGGTCTGGGTACCGTGCGTGATCGTGGACGACGACCTGCGCGCACGCCTGCTGAGGGTCCGGGAGCGGATCGCGGCGGCTGCGGAGGCCGCCGGTCGTCGTCCGGACGACGTCGTGCTGCTCCTGGCCACCAAGACGCAACCGGTCGACGCGGTCCGTGCGGCCGTCCTCGCCGACCGTGCGGCGGGCGGCGGCCCTCTGCTGCTCGGTGAGAACCGCGTGCAGGAGCTGGTCGCCAAGGCGCCCGCCCTGACCGACCTCGACGTCCCGTACCACCTGATCGGGCCCTTGCAGACGAACAAGGTGAACGCCGCGCTGCGCGTCGCGGACTCGGTGGACTCGGTCGAGTCGGTGGACCTCGCGCAGCGGCTGTCCGACCGCTGCGCCGACCGGGGACGACCGCTGGACGTGATGGTGCAGGTCAACGTGTCGGGCGAGCCCAGCAAGCACGGCGTCGAGCCGGCCGTGGCCGTCGACGTCGCGCTCGCGGTCGCCGCCCTGCCGGGGTTGCGGCTCACCGGCCTGCAGACCGTCGGGGCGAACTCCTCCGACGAGGCCGAGGTCCGGGCGGGGTACGCGCTGCTGGCCCGGCTGCGCGACGAGCTGGTCGCGTCGCAGTCACCCGGGACGTCCGGGGCCGTGCAGCTCTCCATGGGCATGAGCGGCGACCTCGAGGCCGCGATCGCCGAGGGCGCGACGGTCGTCCGGGTGGGCACGGCCGTGTTCGGCGCCCGCCGTCCGCCGCAGGCCTGAGCCGCGGTGTTGACACGCGGCACCGCTTCCTCCGATAGTGGGTGCACGGATAATCTCTGCACCTATGGAGGCATCATGTGGACGCACGAGTGCACGACGGAGACGGACGTCCCGGTCGACCGGATCTGGCAGACCTTCGTCGACATCCACTCCGGGCGGCTCCGGCTGCCCGGCGGAGACGTGTTCCGACCCGAGGGTGACCTGGCGGTCGGCACGCGGATCGCGGTCACACCGGCAGGTCAGAACACGATGACGTCCGTCGTCACCGAGCTCGAGCCGGGCGCCGCCTACGCCGACGAGACCCGGTACGGGGACCTGGTCCTCACCTTCCGGCACCGCTTCCAGCCGCTCGAGGGCACCACCCGCATCACGCACGCCCTGACCATCACGGGGCCCGGGTCGGACGAGGCCGGACCGGTCGTGGGCCCGCAGATCAGCGCCGACTTCCCGGAGCAGCTCGACGCCCTGGTCGACGCGGCGCGCCGTGCCTGACAGCAGCGCGGCCAGCCGCTTCGCCGACCCCGGCGCCGACAGCCCGGGCTTCGTCCTGTGGCAGGTGACGTTGGCGTGGCAGCGCGACGTCGCCGAGGCGCTGCGCCCGCTCGACCTGACCCACGTCCAGTTCGTGCTCCTCGCCTGCACGTGGTGGCTGGGCAGGTCGGCGACGCTGCCCAGCCAGCTGGACGTCGGCCGGCAGGCAGGGACCGACCCGAAGATGACGTCCGAGGTGCTGCGCAGGCTGGAGGCCAAGGAGCTGCTGGTGCGCACGGTGGACCCGGCGGACACGCGGGTCCGACGCGTGGAGGTCACGGCCGCCGGCGCCGAGCTCGCGCAGCAGGCCGTCCGCGTCGTGGAGGCCGCGGACGCCGAGTTCTTCGGTGCGCACGGTCCCGCGGTCCTCGACTCGCTCCGACCGCTGGGAACGCGGCGGGGCGCTCCGGGCGGCAGCTGAAGTGCGGGACGGTCAGCCGAGCCGACGGCTCCCCGCACTGTGCGCCCGGCGTCTCAAGGGAGACGACGCGTCCAGAGCGGGTTCTCGAACTTCTCGTGCTGCAGCTGGGCGGCCCGGTGCAGCTCGTCCGGACGGAGCTCGCCGTCGACGGTGGGGTACCGCGAGCGGAAGTGCTCGGTGAACGCCGTGATCACCGCCTCGCGCGGCAGCCGGGTCTGGGACCGCACCGGGTCGACCCGCTTGACGGCGCTGACCGTGCCCTTGTCCGAGAGCTTCTCGCGGCCGATCCGCAGCACCTCGTTCATCTTCTCCGCGTCGATGTCGTAGGCCATCGTCACGTGGTGCAGCACCGCCCCGCCGACCATCCGCTTCTGCGCGGAGCCGGCGATCTTGCCGGCGGGTGAGGAGATGTCGTTGAGACCGGACAGCCCTGCCTCGACGCCCACGTCCGCGAGGGCCCCCAGCACCCACTGGTTGAGGAAGGCGTACGACTCCTCGAACGAGAGGCCGTCCACCAGGGACTCGGGCACCACCAGGGAGAACGTGATGCAGTTGCCCGCCTCCATGAACATCGCGCCGCCGCCGCTGATCCGCCGGATCACCTGCACGCCGTACCGCTCCGCCGCCTCGGCGTCCACCTCGTTGCGCACGGACTGGAACGAGCCGATGATCACCGCCGGCGTCTGCCACTCCCAGAACCGCAGGGTCGCTCCACGGCGTCCGGCGGCGAGCTCCTCGGTGAGCACCTGGTCGAGCGCCGTGTGCATCGCCGGGGGCAGCGGGCCCGGGTCCAGCAGCTCGAACGTGTGCTCCTGCCACGTCGTCGACAGGCCGAGCGCCCGGCGCACCGCCACCGCGACGTCCCGGGTGGTGAACCCGATCATCGCGGGGGCGGACGGCAGGCGTGCGTCGTCCAGCGCCTCGTCCATCGCGTGCGTCAGGCGCGTCACCGCGCTCTCGGCCGGCATCGCCTCGAGCGCGTCGCGAAGCACGTCGAGCACCTCGTCGGGCTCGACGAAGAAGTCCCCGCTGAGCTCGACGTCGGTCAGGCGGCCGTCGACCACGTCCAGGTCGACGACGACGAGCTTGCCCCCGGGAACCTTGTACGCACCGTGCACCCCGCCACTCTAGGCACGCGACGAGGCAGGTCAGGCGACCGTCGACCCTCGCTCAGCGGGCGGGGACGCCGACCTTGTACAAGCCCCAGATCACCGAGTCGGTCAGGGCCTCCCACGACGCCTCGATCAGGTTGGGGCCCACCCCGACGGTGCTCCACGACGAGCTGCCGTCCGTGGTCTCGATCAGCACCCGCGTGACGGCGTCGGTGCCGAGCTGCGAGTCGAGGATCCGGACCTTGAAGTCGATCAGCACGAACGGCTCGAGCTCGGGGTAGACACCGAGCAGCGCGTGCCGGAGCGCATGGTTCAGGGCGTCGACGGGACCGTTCCCCTCCCCTGTGCTGACGAGCCGCTCGCCGCCGGCGTGCAGCTTGACCGTGGCCTCGGCCGTCGCCGGGGTGCCCCGCCCGCCCCGGCGCTCGATGATCGTGCGCCAGGACTCGACCGTGAAGTAGGCGGGCTTGCCGGCACCCGCCTCCTCCAGCAGCAGCAGCTCGAACGACGCGTCGGCCGCCTCGTACGTGTACCCGTTCGCCTCGGCGTCCTTCACCCGGTTGGTCACCGCGGAGAGCACCTCCGGGCGGTTCGAGAGGTCGAAACCGAGCTCTCGGCCCTTGAGCTCGATCGACGCCCGCCCGGCCATGTCGGAGACCAGCATGCGCATGTCGTTGCCCACCGCCGCCGGGTCGGCGTGCTGGTAGAGGTCGGGGTCCACCCGGATCGCGGAGGCGTGCAGACCCGCCTTGTGCGCGAAGGCGCTCGCACCGACGTAGGGCGACCGGGCGAACGGGGAGATGTTGGTGATCTCGCTGATCGCGTGGGCGATCCGGGTCAGCTCACGCAGCCCACCGCCGTCGACCGGTGTCAGGACGGTCCGTCCGAGCTTGAGCTCGAGGTCGGCCACCACCGTGAGCAGGTCGGCGTTGCCGGTGCGCTCGCCGTAGCCGTTGACGGTGCCCTGCACGTGCTCGCACCCCGCCTCGACGGCGGCCAACGTGTTGGCCACGGCGCAGCCGGAGTCGTTGTGCGCGTGCATGCCCAGGATGCCGGCGGGGCCGACCGCCTCGCGCAGCTCGGTGACGATGCGCGTCACCCAGGCCGGCAGCATGCCGCCGTTCGTGTCGCACAGCGTCACCACCTCGGCGCCCGCCTCGAACGCCGTCAGCACCGCCGAGCGCGAGTACCCGGGGTCGTAGCGGTAGCCGTCGAACAGGTGCTCGGCGTCCACCACCACCCGCCGCCCCTCACGGACCAGGAACCGTACGGTGTCGGCGATCATCGCCAGACCCTCGTCGGGCGTCGTCCGCAGCGCCCGCTCCACGTGCCGGACGTCGCTCTTGGCGACCACCGTCACCACCGGCGTCTCGGCGTCCACCAGCGCCCGGACCTGCGGGTCGTCGACGGCACGGGCGTCGGCCCGGCGCGTCGCGCCGAACGCCGCGAGCACCGCGTGCCGCAGGTCCAGCTCCTTGGCCGCGCGCTTGAAGAACTCGGTGTCCTTGGGCACCGCGCCCGGCCAGCCGCCCTCGATGTAGCCGACGCCGAGCTCGTCGAGCAGCGGGACGATGGCCAGCTTGTCGGCGACCGACAGGGCGATGCCCTCCTGCTGGGCGCCGTCGCGCAACGTCGTGTCGTACACCTGGAAGCCAGTGCTCACGGGGCTCTCCTGCTCGTGCGGTGCGGGACCGGCGGGGGTGGTGCCGGGGACGACGTACCGGGCGGGGGTGGTGCCCGGGAACCGTCGGTGACAACAAAAAGACCCCCCGAAGGTCGGGAGGTCTGCGCGTCGGCGGGGGTGGGTGCCGACGCGCTATCCAATGATGAGGTGGAACCGGGTCACGCCGCCATGGTGGCACAGGTCACGTCCGGTGGACACCCCGTCCGGCCTGTGGACGACGCTGCGGCTGACGTGCAGCGTCGTCCACGGCCGGTCGGGACCAGCGGGTGAGCGACGAGGGACCGGTGCGACAGGACGCCGGTCGGCGCCCCGTGCGGTCAGGCGATCCGGTGCAGCCAGCCGTACCGGTCCTCGGCGCGGCCGTACTGGATGTCGGTCAGCTGCTGCCGGACCAGGGTGGTGACGGGGCCGGCCTCGCCGGTGCCGACCGTCAGGTCGAAGTCGTCGGAGGCGAGCCGGCCGATCGGCGTCATCACGGCGGCGGTGCCGCACGCGAACACCTCGGTCACGGACCCGTCGGTCAGGCCGGCCTGGAGGTCGGTCAGCAGCACGGGCTCCTCGCTGACCGGGTGCCCCGCGTCGGCGAGCAGCTGGATGATCGAGGACCGGGTGACGCCCTCGAGGATCGACCCGGACAGCGGCGGCGTGCTGACGTGCCCGTCGGCGTGCACCACCATCACGTTCATCCCGCCGAGCTCCTCCAGCTGCGTGCCGGTGGTCGCGTCGAGGAAGCACACCTGCTCGAAGCCCTTGGCGTAGGCCTCCTGCTGCGGCAGCAGGCTGGCGGCGTAGTTGCCGCCACACTTGGCGGCACCAGTGCCGCCGGGGCCGGCGCGGTGGTACTGGCGGTCCACCCAGATCGACACGGGCTTCACGCCGCCGGCGAAGTACGGGCCGACGGGCGAGGCGATGACCAGGAACTCCACGGCGCCGGCGGGCCGCACGCCGAGGAAGGACTCCGAGGCGTACATGAAGGGCCGCAGGTACAGGCTCATCTCCTCGCCGGCCGGCACCCAGGCCCGGTCGACGCCGACGAGCGCCCCGATCGCGCCGAGGAAGTCCTCGGTCGACAGCTCCGGCAGGGCCAGCCGGCGTGCCGAGCGCGCGAACCGGGCGGCGTTCACCTCCGGACGGAACGTCCACACGGAGCCGTCGGCGTGCCGGTACGCCTTCAGGCCCTCGAAGATCTCCTGCGCGTAGTGCAGCACCGCCGTGGCCGGGTCCAGCTGCAGCGGCCCGTACGGCTCGACGCGGCGGTCGTGCCAGCCGTCGGCCGTGGACCAGCTGATCCGCGCCATGTGGTCGGTGAACACCGTGCCGAACCGGGGCGACGCCAGCGCGGCCTCACGGTCGGCATCGGTCACCGGATGGGCGCTGGGTCGGATCTCGAACAGGTCCGGCGTGGTGCTGCTCATGTCCGTGCTCATATCGGGGCCTTTCACCAGGGTCGGGACGACGGTACCGGTGACGACGGCCGAGCGGCAGGACGGGTCGCGACGCGACCCGTAGGTCAGCCGACGATGCGGGAGACGAGGTCCTGGCCCACCTCGGCCGTCGACCGTACTCGCGCGGCCCCGGCGCGGTCCGCCAGATCGGCCGCGACGGCGCGCTCGACGCGCGCAGCGGCGTCCGGCAGCCCGAGGTGGTCGAGCAGCATCGCGACGGAGAGGACGGTGGCGGTCGGGTCCGCCTTGCCCTGACCGGCGATGTCCGGCGCCGAGCCGTGGACGGGCTCGAACATGCTCGGCGACGTGCGGTCCGGGTTGACGTTCCCCGAGGCGGCGAGGCCGATGCCGCCCGTGATCGCGGCGGCGAGGTCCGTGAGGATGTCGCCGAACAGGTTGTCGGTCACCACGACGTCGAACCGCGACGGGTTGGTCACCAGGTAGATCGTGGCGGCGTCGACGTGCGAGTAGTCGACCGTCACGTCGGGGAACTCGGCGTTCACCGCGTCGACCGTGCGGCGCCACAGGTGACCGGCGTGGACCAGCACGTTGTGCTTGTGCACCAGCGTCAGCTTCTTGCGGGGCCGGCGGGAGGCGACCTCGAACGCGTAGCGGACCACCCGCTCGACGCCGAAGGCGGTGTTCAGGCTCACCTCTGTGGCGACCTCGTGCGGCGTGCCGGCGCGCAGCGCACCACCGTTGCCGACGTAGGGGCCCTCGGTACCCTCGCGGACCACGACGAAGTCGACCTCGCCCGGGTCGGCCAGCGGGGACCGCACGCCCGGGTAGAGGCGGCCGGGGCGGAGGTTGACGTAGTGGTCCAGCGCGAACCGGAGCCGCAGCAGCAGGCCGCGCTCGAGCACGCCGGACGGCACCGTCGGGTCGCCGACGGCGCCGAGCAGGATCGCGTCGTGGGTGCGGATGGCGGCGAGGTCGTCGTCCGTCAGGGTCTCCCCCGTCGCGTGCCAGCGGCGCGCCCCGAGGTCGAACTGCGTGGTGCGCAGCGCCGGGCCACCACCCGCGAGCGCCGCCTCGAGGGCGAGGAGGCCCTGCTCCACCACCTCGATGCCGATGCCGTCCCCCGGCACGACGGCCAGGTCGATCACGGTCGGGTCGGCGAGGGCGGGCACCTGCGGTGCGGCGTCGGACATGGGGGCAACGCTAGCGGGCCGTCCCATCCTTCGGGATGGTGGTCTCACCTAGTGGTCGCGATGCCCTACTCCGCGGGCGTGGGACCCAGCGTCGGGTACACGACCTCGAACTGCTCGAGCACCATCGGCATCCGCGGGTCGAACGGCTCGGCCGGCAGCCTACGTCGCCACACCGCCTCGTGGTCCCGTCGCCACTGCTCCAGCGACCGGTCGCCCTCTCCCTCGAGGGCGGCGTGCTCCGGCCCCACCTCGTCGAACGGCACCACGTCCACCTGCGTGGCGCGCAGCACCACGCGGGGCGTCCCCGACCCGTCGGTGACGATCGAGACGTCACCGACCTGCGGGAGCGCCTCCCCCACCGCCTCGTAGTCACCGAGGGCGCCGGCCGTCGCCGTCTTCCGGCCGGCCAGCACCAGCTCGAGCAGCTCGTCCGCGAGCTCCGGGCTGTCCCCGAACGACCACACCGGCGGAGCGACGAGGTCCCGGTCGCCCGGGCCCATCACCACGTCCATCCGGCCCAGGCCCAGGTGCCCCTGGGCCGCCTGCCAGAACGCCACCAGGGCGTCCTCCTCCTCGACGTCACCGCCCACGGCAGGCACGTCCGACAGGCCGTCACCGTCCACGTCCCCCGGAACGGCCGACCCACCCGCTTCCGGCACCAGCTGCTCGTCCGTCTCGTCGGTCTCGTCCGTCATGGGGACATCGTGGCGGGCCGGGGCCGGACGTGCGAGGTGGGGGCCGCCCGAAGGACGACCCCCACCTGCACGACTGCGGTCAACGTGCCGCCGAACCCGCTCTACCTGTGGTCGGGTTCGGCTCTGCGTTGCCCTCCGGCGGGTGCCGCCCGCGGGCGACCCCACCTCCGATCAACGCGCCGCCGAACCCTCCGTGTAGTCGGCGTCCGACGGCTTGACCCACGCGAACAGCTTGCGCAGCTCGCGGCCGACCGGCTCGATCGGGTGGTTCTGGCCCTTCTCGCGCAGCGCCTTGAACTCCGGTGCACCGGCGTCCTGGTCGGCGATGAACCGCTCGGCGAAGGCGCCCGACTGGATGTCGCCCAGCACCGCCTTCATGTTCTCCTTCACGTGCGGGTCGATCACGCGGGGACCCGAGACGTAGTCGCCGTACTCGGCGGTGTCCGAGACCGACCAGCGCTGCTTGGTGATGCCGCCCTCGTAGATGAGATCGACGATCAGCTTCAGCTCGTGCAGCACCTCGAAGTAGGCGATCTCCGGCTGGTAGCCGGCCTCGGTCAGCGTCTCGAAGCCGTACTGGATCAGCTGCGAGACGCCGCCGCAGAGGACGGCCTGCTCACCGAACAGGTCGGTCTCGGTCTCCTCGGTGAACGTCGTCTTGATCCCCGCCGCCTTCAGGCCGCCGATCGCCTTGGCGTAGGACAGCGCGAGCGGCCACGCCTGGCCGGACGCGTCCTTCTCCACGGCGATGGCGACCGGCACACCGCGGCCCGCGACGTACTCGCGGCGAACCAGGTGCCCCGGGCCCTTCGGGGCGACCATGAACACGTCGGCGTCGGCCTTGGGCGTGATGTAGCCGAAGCGGATGTTGAAGCCGTGCCCGAACACGAGCGCGGTGCCCGGGTTGAGGTTCGGCTCGATCTCCTCGGCGTACAGCTTCCGCTGCGCCTGGTCCGGCGCCAGGATCACGACGACGTCGGCCTCCTTGACCGCGTCGGCCACCTCGAGGACCCGCAGGCCCTGCTGCTCGGCCTTGGCCCGGGACGCCGAACCGGCGCGCAGGCCGATCCGGACGTCGACGCCGGAGTCGCGCATGTTCAGCGCGTGCGCGTGCCCCTGGCTGCCGTAGCCGATGACGGCGACCTTCTTGGACTGGATGACGGCCAGGTCGGCGTCGTCGTCGTAGAACAGCTCAGCCACGGTGGAACTCTCCTCGGTTGTCGGTTGTGCAGAGTGCGGGGGAAGGCGGCGGGAGATCGGCCGGTCAGGCCGACCGGTTCACCCGCTCGAGGGCTCGGTCGGTGATGGAGCGCGGGCCGCGGCCGATGGCGACGGTGCCCGATTGGACGATCTCACGGATGCCGAATGGCTCCAGGGCCGCCAGCAGTGCGGTCAGCTTGGTGGGGCTGCCGATGGCCTCCACGACCACGGACTCCGTGCCGACGTCCACGACGTGGGCACGGAACAGGTCCACCACCTCCAGCACGCCGGTGCGCTGGGACTGGTCGGCCTTCACCTTGACCAGCAGCAGCTCGCGGCGGACGGAGGCTTCGTCCTCGAGCTCGACGATCTTGATGACGTTGACCAGCTTGTTCAGCTGCTTTGTCACCTGCTCGAGCGGGTTCGCGTCGACGTCGACGACGACGGTGATGCGGCTGATCTCCTCGTGCTCGGTGGGGCCCACCGCGAGGGAGTGGATGTTGAACGAGCGCCGCGCGAACAGGCCGGCGACGCGCGTGAGCACGCCGGGCTTGTTCTCGACGAGCACCGAGAGGGTGTGCCGGGTCATGGTCGGATCTCCTCAGTCTTCCCGGTCCCACGCCGGGGTCAGGTGCCGGGCGTACTGGATGTCGTCGTTGCTCACACCGGCGGCCACCATCGGCCACACCATCGCGTCGCGGGAGACCGTGAAGTCGACCACCACCGGCTGGTCGTCGATCTCCATCGCCCGCTTGATCGTCGCGTCCACGTCTGCCTTCGTCTCGCAGCGCAGGCCGACGGCGCCGTACGCGTCGGCCAGCTTGACGAAGTCGGGGATCCGCACGGTGCCGTGGCCGGTGTGCAGGTCGGTGTTGGAGTACCGCGACTCGTAGAACAGGGTCTGCCACTGGCGGACCATGCCGAGCGAGGAGTTGTTGATCACCGCCACCTTGATCGGGATGTCGTTGATCGTGCAGGTGGCCAGCTCCTGGTTGGTCATCTGGAAGCAGCCGTCACCGTCGATCGCCCACACCGTGCGGTCCGGCTGGCCGACCTTGGCGCCCATGGCCGCCGGAACGGCGTAGCCCATGGTGCCGAGACCGCCGGAGTTCAGCCACGACTTGGGCCGTGCGTACTTGATGAACTGCGCGGCCCACATCTGGTGCTGACCCACGCCCGCCACGAAGATCGACTCCGGCCCGGAGATCTCCCCGATCCGGCTGATCACGTGCTGCGGCGCCAGGTGGCCGTCCGACGGCTCGTCGTACCCGAGCGGGAACGTCTCGCGCCAGGCGTCCAGCTGCCGCCACCAGGCCTCGAGGTCCGGCTTGCCGTGGTGCGCCTGCTCGCGCTCCAGCTCCGGCAGCAGGTCGGCGATGACCTCCTTGAGGTCGCCGACGATCGGCACGTCGACCCGCACGTTCTTGCCGATCTCCGCCGGGTCGATGTCCGCGTGCACGACGGCGGCGTTCGGCGCGAAGCTCGACAGCAGGCCGGTGACGCGGTCGTCGAACCGGGCGCCGAGCGCCACGATCAGGTCCGCGCGCTGCAGGGCCGCCACCGCGGGCACCGTCCCGTGCATGCCCGGCATGCCGAGGTGCTGCGGGTGGTCGTCGGGCAGCGCGCCGCGGGCCATCAGCGTGGTGGTCACCGCCGCACCGGAGGCGTCCACCAGCCGGCGCAGCAGGGCGGTGGCGTCGGCGCGGATCACGCCACCACCGACCAGCAGCACCGGCCGCCGCGCGGTCGCCAGCAGGCGGGCCGCCTCGCGCACCTGCTTGGCGTGCGGCTTGGTCACCGGGTGGTACCCGGGCAGCTGGATCTCCTGCGGCCAGGAGAACGTGGTGCGCGCCTGCATCGCCGACTTGGCGATGTCGACCAGCACCGGCCCGGGCCGTCCGGTCGAGGCGATGTGGAAAGCCTCGGCGATCACCCGCGGGATCTCGTCCGCATCGGTCACCAGGTAGTTGTGCTTGCTCACCGGCAGCGTGATGCCGACGATGTCGGCCTCCTGGAACGCGTCGGTGCCGATCAGCGCCGCGCCGACCTGGCCCGTGATCGCCACCATCGGGATCGAGTCCATGTTGGCGTCGGCGATCGCCGTGACGAGGTTGGTCGCACCCGGGCCCGACGTCGCCATCGTCACGCCGACCTTGCCGGTGGCGTGCGCGTAGCCGGAGGCCGCGTGGCCGCCGCCCTGCTCGTGGCGCACCAGGATGTGCCGGACCTTCGCCGAGTCCATCAGCGGGTCGTAGGTGGGCAGGATGGCGCCGCCGGGGATGCCGAATACGACCTCGACGCCGACCTCCTCGAGCGACCGGACGATCGACTGCGCGCCGGTGACCTGCTCGGGCCCGATCGTCGAGCCGTGCTGCGGTGCGGCGGGCGGCCGCGCGGCGGCCGTGGGCCGCGGCGTCGCGGGTGGTGCCGGGTGAGGACCCTGGACCATCGGTGTCTCCTCGGGGTCGGACTGCGGGACTGCTGGACTTCGGACTGCGGTGCTGCAGGTCCCCGAACACGAAAAAACCCCTCGGCCCGGGGACGGGCTGGTCGAGGGGTGCGCGCGGACGAAGACCGGAGCGGGAGGTCGTCGCCGGCGCTCAGGTAAGTACTACGAGGAGGTTCGTCTGCACCCGCCGGACACTACGCCACGGGCCCACGCGCTGTCACGCGTGGGCCCGTTCGTCTCACATCGCGGTGCACGGTCTCGGATCGCGGGACGTCACGCGTGCAGCCTGCGGTAGACGCGTGCCTCCCACGGGCGCAGGGCCGTGTCGGGCCCGGGGGTCTCGCCCGGGTACGAGCCGATCAGCACCTCCGCGTCGGCGGGCCACGGGTCGTCGAGCGCCACCGGCTGCGGGTCCCCCGTGAAGTTGCCGAGCACCAGGAGCTCCTCGGCGCCGAGGCGGCGCGTGAACGCGTACACGTGCTCGTCGTCCGGCAGCACCATGGTGAAGTCGCCCAGCGCCACCACCGAGTGGTCGTGGCGCAGCGCGATCAGCCGGCGGTAGTGGGCGAACACCGAGTCCGGGTCGGCCCGGTCCTCGCGCGCGTTGATCGTCGTGCGGTTCACGTTGACCGGCAGCCACGGCTGGCCGGTGGTGAACCCCGCCTGCCGCGAGTCGTCCCACTGCATCGGGGTGCGGGCGTTGTCCCGGCTCATCGCCGCGAGCGCCGTGAGCAGCTGCTGGTCGGTCAGCGTCCCGGCGGCGCGCATCTCCTCGACGTACCGGAGCGACTCGATGTCCCGGTAGTGGTCGAACGTGTCCCAGTGGGCGTTCGTCATGCCCAGCTCCTCGCCCTGGTACACGTACGGCGTGCCGCGGTGCAGGTGCAGGACGGTGGCGAGCATCCGGGCGGACTCCCGGCGGTAGCGCCCGTCGTCACCCCACCGCGAGACGATCCGCGGCTGGTCGTGGTTGTCCCAGTAGAGCGAGTTCCAGCCCCGCTCGGCGAGCCCGACCTGCCACCGGCCCAGCACCGCCTTGAGGTCCGTCAGCTTCAGCGGCCGGACGTCGAACTTGCCGCCCGGACCGTGGTCGAGGTCGACGTGCTCGAAGGTGAACACCATGTCGAGCTCGTGCCGCGCGGGGTCGGTGTAGCGCTCGCCGTCGGCCACCGTGGCACCGGGGGTCTCCCCCACGGTGATCAGCTTGTCGGCCCGTCCGGCGAACACCTCCCGGTACATCTCCGCGAGGAACTCGTGCACCCGCGGGCCGTTGGCCACCAGCGGACCGGCGTGGGCACCGTGCTGCGCCTCACCGTCCGGCAGCCGCGGGTCCTTGGAGATTAGGTTGATGACGTCCATCCGGAAGCCGTCGACCCCGCGGTCGAGCCACCAGCGCATCATCGAGTAGACGGCCGCGCGGACGCCGGGGTTCTCCCAGTTCAGGTCCGGCTGGCGGCTGGAGAACAGGTGCAGGTAGTACTCGCCCGTCGCCTCGTCGTACTGCCATGCCGGACCCGAGAAGAAGGAGCCCCAGTTGTTCGGCTCGGCGCCGGCCGTGCCCGGCTCCATGCCGGCGCGCGCCGGCCGCCACCAGTACCAGTCCCGCTTGGGGTCGTCCTTCGACGAGCGCGAGGCGACGAACCACGGGTGCGCGTCGGACGTGTGGTTGACGACGAGGTCCATCACCAGCCGGATGCCGTGGCCGTGCAGCGTGTCGATCAGCTCGTCCAGGTCCGCCAAGGTGCCGAACATCGGGTCGACGTCCTGGTAGTCGCTGATGTCGTAGCCGTTGTCGTCCTGCGGGCTGCGGTACACCGGCGACAGCCAGACGACGTCCACGCCGAGGTCGACCAGGTGGTCGACGTGCTCGAGGATGCCGCGCAGGTCGCCCATGCCGTCGCCGTCGGAGTCGGCGAAGGAGCGGGGGTAGATCTGGTAGACGACGGCACGCGTCCACCAGGGCGCGTCGGCGGGGGTGAAGGTCACCCGTCCATCAAACCCGACCGAGGGGGCACCGCCAGCCGGGCCGCCGGCAACCGCCCGCGAGCGCCCCGGACAGAGTCAGCCGAGCACGGCTCCGCGGGACGCCGAGCCGACCAGCTTCTGGTACTTGCCGAGCACGCCGGTGGTGAAGCGGGGGGCGATCGGCGTCCAGCCGTCGCGCCGCGCGGCCAGCTCCTCGGCGTCCACCAGCAGGTCGAGGCGGGCGTTCGCGACGTCGAGGCGGATCCGGTCGCCGTCCTGAACGAACGCGATGGGGCCGCCGTCGACGGCCTCGGGGGCGATGTGGCCGACGCACAGGCCGGTGGTGCCGCCGGAGAAGCGGCCGTCGGTGACCAGCAGCACGTCCTTGCCGAGCCCGGCACCCTTGATCGCTCCGGTGATGGCGAGCATCTCGCGCATGCCCGGACCGCCCTTCGGGCCCTCGTAACGGATCACCACCACGTCGCCGGACTGGATGGTGCCGTCCTCGAGCGCGTCCAGCGCCGCGCGCTCGCGCTCGAACACCCGCGCGGTGCCCTCGAACACGTCCGAGTCGAAGCCGGCGGACTTCACCACGGCACCCTCGGGCACCAGGCTGCCGCCCAGGATGGTGATGCCTCCCGTGCGGTGGATGGGGTTGTCCAGCGCCCGCAGGATCACCCCGTCCGGGTCCGGCGGGTCGATGTCCGCCAGGTTCTCCGCGACGGTCCGGCCGGTGACCGTCGGGCAGTCGCCGTGCAGCAGACCCGCGTCGAGCAGGGCCTTCATCACGACGGGAACGCCACCGACCCGGTCGACGTCGTACATGACGTAGCGGCCGAACGGCTTGAGGTCGCCGAGGTGCGGCACCCGGGCGGCGACCCGCGAGAAGTCGTCGAGCGTGAGGTCCACCTGCGCCTCGTGCGCGATCGCCAGCAGGTGCAGCACCGCGTTGGTGGAGCCGCCGAACGCCATCACCACGGCGATGGCGTTCTCGAACGCCTCCTTCGTCATGATCTGCCGCGCCGTGATGCCCTGCCGCAGCAGGTTGACGACGGCCTCGCCGGAGCGGTGCGCGTACGAGTCGCGGCGACGGTCCGCCGACGGCGGGGCTGCCGAACCGGGCAGCGACATGCCGAGCGCCTCGGCCACCGACGCCATCGTGTTGGCGGTGTACATGCCGCCGCAGGCGCCCTCACCAGGGCAGATGGCCCGCTCGATCCGGTCGAGGTCGCCGCGGCTCATCAGGCCGCGGGCGCACGCCCCGACCGCCTCGAAGGCGTCGATGATCGTGACGTCCTTCTCGGTGCCGTCCTCGAGCTTCACCCAGCCCGGCATGATCGTGCCCGCGTAGAGGAACACGCTGGCCAGGTCCAGCCGAGCGGCCGCCATCAGCATGCCGGGCAGGGACTTGTCGCAGCCGGCCAGCAGCACCGAGCCGTCGAGCCGCTCCGCCATCATCACGGTCTCCACCGAGTCGGCGATCAGGTCGCGGCTGACCAGCGAGAAGTGCATCCCCTCGTGGCCCATCGAGATGCCGTCGGACACCGAGATGGTGCCGAACTCCAACGGGTAGCCGCCCGCGGCGTGCACCCCGCCCTTCACCGCCTGCGCCAGCCGCTGCAGCGACAGGTTGCACGGCGTGATCTCGTTCCACGAGCTGGCGACGCCGATCTGCGGCTTGGCGAAGTCCTCGTCGCCCAGGCCGACCGCGCGCAGCATGCCGCGCGCCGCCGTCGCCTCGATCCCGTCCGTCACCTGCCGCGAGCGCGGCTTGAGGTCGATCCCGTCGCTGCCTGCACCTGCGGTGGCCGTCATGCCCTCGGAGTGTAGGTCGCCCTTATCTCGCCGGCCCGGGCCGCGCCGCCGGCCGAGCGCGACGCGTCAGCCGCGCCGGATCCGCGACAGGTCCCGCACCGCCCCGCGGTCGGCCGACGTCGCCATCGCCGCGTACGCCTGCAGCGCCTGGGACACGTACCGCTCGCGGTCCACCGGCTGCCACGGCCGCTCGGACGCCTCCATCTTGGCGCGGCGCGCCGCGAGCACGTCGTCCGGCACGTTCAGCCTGATCAGCCGCGTCTCGACGTCGATCTCGATCTCGTCACCGTCCTCGACCAGGCCGATCGTGCCGCCCGCGGCCGCCTCCGGGGACACGTGGCCCACCGAGATGCCGCTCGACCCGCCGGAGAACCGGCCGTCGGTGATCAGCGCGCACACCTTGCCCAGCCCGCGGCCCTTGATGAACGACGTCGGGTAGAGCATCTCCTGCATGCCGGGGCCACCCGACGGGCCCTCGTACCGCACGACGACGACGTCACCGGGCTTCACCTGCTTGGAGAGGATCTTGTCGACCGCCTCCTCCTGCGACTCGCAGACGACGGCCGTGCCGACGAAGTGGAACAGCTCGGGGTCGATGCCGGCGGTCTTGATGATCGCGCCGTCGTCGGCGAGGTTGCCGCGCAGCACGGCGAGGCCACCCTCGACGGTGTAGGCGTGCTCGACGTCCCGGATGCAGCCGTTCGCGGCGTCGGTGTCGAGGTGGTCCCAGCGGTTGGCGGTGGAGAACGCCTGGGTGGTGCGAACCCCGCCAGGGGCGGCGTGGAACAGCTCGAGCGCCCGGTCGGTCGCCTTGCCGCCGCGCACGTCCCAGTCGTCGAGCCAGGCGCGCAGCGTCGGGGTGTGCACGCTGGTCACGTCGTGGTCCAGCAGGCCGGCGCGGTCCAGCTCACCGAGCAGGGCGGGGATGCCACCGGCGCGGTGCACGTCCTCCATGTGGAAGTCGGGGTGGTTCGGCGCCACCTTGCTGAGGCAGGGGACGCGGCGGGAGAGCCCGTCGATGTCGGCCAGCGTGAAGTCGACGCCCGCCTCCTGCGCCGCGGCGAGGATGTGCAGCACCGTGTTGGTGGAGCCGCCCATGGCGACGTCGAGCGTCATCGCGTTGGCGAACGCCGCCTTGGTCGCGATGCCGCGGGGCGTGACGGTGTCGTCGTCGTCCTCGTAGTACCGCTTGGCCAGCTCCACCACGGTGCGCCCCGCCTCGAGGAACAGCTCGCGACGGGCCACGTGCGTGGCCAGTGTGGAGCCGTTGCCGGGCAGGGATAGGCCGAGCGCCTCTGTGAGGCAGTTCATCGAGTTGGCCGTGAACATGCCGGAGCAGGACCCGCAGGTGGGGCACGCGTTCGCCTCGACCAGGCCGAGGGCGTCGTCCGACACGTTGTCGTCCGCCGAGTAGTTGATCGCGTTGATCAGGTTGAGGTGGGTGCTGGCGACGCCGTCGGCGACGACGGCCTTGCCGGCCTCCATCGGCCCGCCGGAGACGAACACCGTGGGGATGTTCAGGCGCAGCGCCGCCAGCAGCATGCCGGGCGTGATCTTGTCGCAGTTGGAGATGCAGACGAGGGCGTCCGCGGTGTGCGCGTTGACCATGTACTCGACGGAGTCGGCGATGAGGTCGCGGCTGGGCAGGGAGTAGAGCATCCCGCCGTGGCCCATCGCGATGCCGTCGTCGACCGCGATCGTGTTGAACTCCTTGGCCACGCCGCCGGCCTCGCGGATCGCCGAGGCGACCAGGTCTCCCATGTCCTTCAGGTGCACGTGGCCCGGGACGAACTGCGTGTACGAGTTGGCGATCGCGATGATCGGCTTGCCGAAGTCGTCGGCACCCATGCCCGTGGCGCGCCACAGCGCGCGGGCACCGGCCATGTTGCGGCCGTGGGTCGAGGTACGTGAGCGCAGCGGACGGCTCATCGCGGGCATCTCCTCGGGCGTGACGGTGGCCACCGCCTGGTGGCGCCCGCCAACGGTACGTCCGTCTCACGCACAGAGAACCGGCTGTCCCGCTGGGTGAGCGTCCACGCCGCCCGGGGTGCACCGCGGAACGCCACGCAGACCACCTGGCGCTCTGTAACTACTAGTAGGTACAGTGCCGTCATGACCTCCACCCGGGACCGCCTGACCGAGGCGATGGCGGACCTGCTCTGGGAGCGCGGCTACGCCGCCACCAGCCCGCACGACGTGCTCGCGAAGGCCGGCGTGGGGCAGGGCAGCATGTACCACCACTTCTCCGGCAAGCACGAGCTCGCGGTCGCGGCCTTCCGGTCCGCGATCGACACCCTGATCGCCGAGTCGCGGGTGCTCGAGAACGAGAACGACGGGAGCACGCCGCTCGACCGGATCGAGGGCTACCTGCAACGGCCGCGACCCGGCACCAAGGGCTGCCGCGCCGGACGCATGACGCAGGACCCGCAGGTGGTCCAGGACCCCGAGCTGCTCGCGGAGGTGGCGCGCGCGTTCGACACCCAGGCGGACCGCTGGACGCGCGCGGTGGAGCAGGCGATCGAGGCCGGCGAGCTGCCGGGGACGATCCCGGCGCAGGACCTGGCCCTGGCGCTGTCCGCGGTGCTGCAGGGCGGTTACGTGCTGGCCCGCGCCCACGGGTCCCAGGAGTACATGGACCGAGCGGTCCGCGGAGCGGTGGCGCTCCTCGAGGCGGCCCGGGCACAGACCGGAACGACGAAGGAGACAGCATGACGGTACGGATCGGCATCAACGGGTTCGGACGCATCGGCCGCACGGTGCTCCGCGCGGCGCTGACCAGCGGTGCGGACGTCGAGGTGGTGGCCGTCAACGACATCACCGACGTCACCACTCTGGCCACGCTGCTCGAGTGGGACTCCATCTCCGGGCACCTGGCAGGCGTGCGGGTCGAGGGTGACGACATCGTCGTCGGCGAGCGCCGGCTGCGCGTCTTCGCCCAGCGTGACCCCTCGCAGATCGCCTGGGGAGACGTGGGCGCAGACGTCGTCATCGAGTCGACGGGACGCTTCACCGACGCCGACAGCGCCCGCCAGCACCTGACCGGCGGCGCCCGCAAGGTGATCGTCTCGGCGCCGGCGAAGGGTGACGTGCCCGCCGTCGTGCTGGGTGTGAACACCGAGGCGGTCGACCCGACGGCGTCCGACGTGTTCTCCAACGGCTCCTGCACCACCAACTGCCTGGCGCCGATGGCCAAGGTGCTGAACGACGCCTTCGGCATCGAGTCAGGGCTGATGACGACGGTGCACGCCTACACCAGCGACCAGCGGCTGCACGACGCACCGCACTCCGACCTGCGGCGCGCCCGCGCCGCCGCGGTGTCGACCATTCCGACGTCGTCCGGGGCGGCCAAGACGATCGGCCGGATCATCCCGGAGCTGGACGGCAAGCTCACCGGCTTCGCCCTGCGCGTGCCGGTGCCGGTCGGGTCGATCACCGACCTCACCGCCGTGCTGTCCCGCCCGGCGAGCGTCGAGGAGGTCAACGAGGCGTTCCGGGCCGCCGCCGCGTCCGACCAGCTGCGGCCGTACCTGCAGTACTCGGAGGCGCCGCTGGTGTCGGCCGACATCGTCGGCAACCCGCACTCGGCGATCTTCGACGCCCCGCTGACCCAGGCCGTGGGCAACCAGGTGAAGGTGCTGGCCTGGTACGACAACGAGTGGGGGTTCTCGCACCGGCTGCTCGAGCTGGCCGAGCTGGTGGGTGTCGAGCGGTAGTCGTCGCTCCCCCGCTCCCCAGGGGGCGGCGACCGGGTGGTCGTCGGCCCCTGGGGCTGTCAGGCGAGGCTGTAGGCGCCGGCCGCGATGTCCTCGAGCAGCGTGGGGCCGGTGGGCGTCCATCCGAGCAGGTCACGGGTCGCCTCGCTGGTGCCCTGCAGGTCCATGCCGAAGAACGTGCCGATCCAGCCGAAGTGCTCGGCGACGTCGTCGGGGTCCACCGACCGGACGGGTACACCGAGCGCAGCACCGATCGCCTCGGCGATCTGCCGCGTCGGGACGCCCTCCTCGGCCACCGCATGCACCCGGGTGCCCGCCGGTGCCGCCGCCAGCGCCAGCGCCACCAGCCGGGCGGCGTCCGACCGGTGCACGGCGGCCCAGCGGTTGGTGCCGTCGCCGGGGTACCCGGAGACGCCCTTCTGCCGGGCGACCGCCGTGATCGCCGCGATGAACCCGTGGTCCCGCGCACCGTGCACGGTCGGGGCGAAGCGCAGCGCCACCGACCGCACGCCGGGCAGGCCGAGCGCCAGGTTCTCCGTGCCCCCGCGCGGCGAGTCGGGGCCGTGGAAGGGCGACGGGTCCGACTCGGTCGCGGCGCGTCCGGCGGTCAGTCCTGCCACACCTGAGGCGAGCAGGAAGGCCTTCCCGGTACCGGCGAGCGCCTCCCCGATCGTCTCCACCGCGCCACGCTCCGCGGCGATGGACGCGGCCGAGTTCGACCAGTCGTGCTTGTTGGCCAGGTGCAGCACCGCGTCGGCGGCGAGGGAACCGGACCGGATCGAGCCCGGGTCGTCGAGGTCGCCACGCAGCACGGTGACGCCCTTGGCCGCGAGCGCCGCGGCGGACGAGTCCGAGCGGGCGAGCCCGGTGACGGTGTGGCCGGCGGCGAGCAGCTCGTCGACGGCGGCGGAGCCGATCCACCCCGAGGCTCCGGTGACGAACACATGCATGGGACGCTCCCTCTCGACGGGTGTCGCCGATGTCAGCGACAGACATCACTCTAGATCTCATGTCAGCGGCTGTCATCACTAGACTGGGCGGATGGTGCGCTGGGAACCGGGCACGCGGGAACGTCTGCAGGCCGCCGCGCTGGAGCTGTTCACCGAGCGCGGCTTCGAGCAGACGACCGCCGCCGACATCGCCGCGGCCGTCGGCGTGAGCGAGCGGACGTTCTTCCGGCACTTCCCGGACAAGCGTGAGGTGCTGTTCGACGGTCAGTCGCGGCTCGTGGACGCGGTCGTCGAGGGCCTGCGTGCGGCGCCCGCCGACGCCCCGGCGCTCGACGTCGTCGCGGCCGGGCTGCGCGCCGGCGCCGAGCTGTTCCCCGACGACCTGCGCGCCTGGGCGCGCCTGCGCCGCGCCGTCATCGCGGAGCACCCCGCGCTGCTCGAGCGGGAGCGGCACAAGATGGCCGGGCTCGCCCGGACGATGCGCGCCGCGCTGGTCGCACGGGGGACCTCCGAGCCCGCCGCCACGCTCGCTGCGGAGTCCGGCAGCACCGTCTTCACCGTCGCGTTCGGGCAGTGGATCGCCGAGGGCGAGCACCGGTCGCTGGCCGAGCTGCAGACGGCCGTCCTCGACGACCTGCGCTCGCTGACGGGCACGGCGTCGGACCGCGGCACCGCCTGACGGCCCCGGGCCCGCCAGGGCGCCGGTCCGCGCCGGCAGCTGCCCGTGCCGGGTCCACATCCTCGCCGTAGCGTCGGCTCGTGCCGACCGTCCTGTGGTTCCGCCGCGACCTGCGGCTCACCGACCACCCGGCGCTGCTCGCCGCCACGCGAGACGGTGCGCCGGTGGTGCCGCTCTTCGTCGTCGACCCCCGCCTGGTGGCCGCAGCGGGAGCTCCGCGCCTCGTCCGGCTGGCGGCGAGCCTGCGGGCGCTGGACGAGTCGCTCGGCGGGACGCTCGTGCTCCGCACGGGGGCGGCTGAGGTCGTCGTACCCGCCGTCGCGCGCGAGGTCGCGGCCACCGAGGTGCACGTGTCCGCGTCCACCGAGCCGTACGGCCGGCGTCGGGACGCCGCCGTGGAGACGGGCCTGGACGTGCCACTGGTGCGGACCGGTTCGCCGTACGCCGTCGCGCCGGGTCGGCTCCGCACGCAGCAGGGCACGCCGTACTCGGTGTTCACGCCGTTCCGGCGGGCGTGGGAACGGCACGGCTGGTCGGCACCGGCGGCGTCCGCCGGCGGGGTGACGTGGGAGAGGCTGAGCGGCGACGGCTGGGCGGCGCTCCCCCGGCCCGACGACGGCGGCGTTCCCGGGGACGACGAGGCCGGGGAGCGTGCCGCGGGGACGGCGTGGGACCGGTTCGTCGACGGTGCGCTGCGCGACTACGCGACCGAGCGGGACCGTCCCGACCGGCCCGGGACCTCACGGCTCTCGGCGGCACTCAAGCTCGGCGAGGTCCACCCGCGGACGCTGCTGGCCCGTCTCGAGCAGGCCGTCGCCGCCGACCCCGAGCTCGCAGCGGCCGCCGAGGTTTTCACCGGTCAGCTCGCCTGGCGCGAGTTCCACGCCGACGTGCTGTGGCACCGGCCGGAGGCGGCGCACCGGTCGCTCCGCGCGGTCGTCCACGACGAGGCGTGGGCCCGAGGCGCGGATGCCGACGCGGCGTTCGCGGCCTGGGCGGCCGGCCGGACCGGCTACCCGCTGGTGGACGCCGGCATGCGGCAGCTGGCCGCGACCGGCTGGATGCACAACCGGGTCCGGATGGTCACCGCGTCGTTCCTGGTCAAGGACCTGCACCTGGACTGGCGGCGCGGCGCCGCGCACTTCATGGCGCAGCTCGTGGACGGCGACGTCGCGCAGAACCAGCTGAACTGGCAGTGGGTCGCCGGGACCGGGTTCGACGCGGCGCCGTACTTCCGGGTGCTCAACCCAGTCACGCAGTCCCAGCGGTTCGACCCCGACGGTGCGTACGTCCACCGCTGGGTTCCGGAGCTGCGGGACGTCCCGGCGCCCGCCGTGCACCAGCCGTGGACGCTCGGTGAGCGCGCACCCGGGGACTACCCCGCGCCGATGGTCGACCACGCGACGGAGCGGCGCGCGGCGCTCGAGGCGTACGGACGCGGGCGGTAGCAGGTCCGACCGAGCCGCCCGTCAGGTCCGGGCGACGACGTTCTGCGGCTCACGGCCGGCGAGAAGGTCCTCGATCATCCTGCGGACCACTGCCGCCACCCGGGGCTCCGTGGCGTCCGTGTTGCCGCCCTGGTGGGCGGTGATCAGCACGTTCGGGGCGTGCCAGAGCGGGTGGTCCGGCGGCAGCGGCTCGGGGTCGGTGACGTCCAGCGCCGCCCGCAGCCGTCCGGCGCTCAGCTCCGCCAGCAGGGCGTCGGTGTCGACCACCTTGCCGCGGGCCAGGTTGACCAGCAGCGCACCGTCCTTCATGCGTGCCAGCAGGTCGGCGTCGACCAGGTGGTGCGTGCTGGCGTCGAGCGGCACGACGAGGATGACCACGTCGGCGTCCGCGACGAGGCCGGGCAGCTCGGTGACGGCGTGCACGTGGTCGTCGGCGGTGTCCCGCGCGCGACGACCGACCTGGACGACGTCCACCTCGAACGGCCGCAGCCGGGCCACGACCGCGGCGCCCACCGAACCGGCGCCGACCACCACCACCCGCCGGTCGGCCAGCGAGTGCAGCATCGGCGAGCTCCACCGACCCTCTGCTTGTGCCGCGACAGCATCGGGCAGCCCCCGCTGCATCGCCAGCGTCAGGGCGAGAGCGAGCTCTGCCGTGCCCGTGCTGTGCACGCCGCGGCCGTTGCACAGCGTGATGCCCGCCGGCATGTGCGGCAGGGCGTGCTCGAACCCGGCGCTGGGCAGCTGTACCAGCCGCAGCCGTGGCAGGCCGTGCAGCACGGCGAAGCCGCCGGGCCGGACGAAGTAGTGCGGGACCACCACCACGTCGACGTCGGGCGCCACGTCCGGGTCCAGCGGGGCCGCGAGGTCCCACCGGACCAGCCGCACCCGGTCGGCCAGGTCGGCCAGACGGCCGAGCAGGTCCTGCGACGGCACGGTGACGGTCAGCACGCCGATCCCTTCTATGCCGGCTGTCCGGCCCGGTACTCGTCCTCCAGCAGAGCCATCACGATCCCGTCGCACCAGCCGTCGCCGTCGCGGTACGCGTCGCGCAGCCGGCCCTCCACGCGGAACCCGAGGTTCTCGTACAGGGACTTCGCGCGCGCGTTGATGGCGAGCACCTCGATGCCGACGCGGTGCAGACCGAGCCCGTCGAAGGCGAAGCCGAGCACCAGCTCGATCGCCTCGGTGCCGTAGCCGCGGCCCCGGTACGCCGGCCGCATCTGCAGCGTCACGGAGGCGGAGCCGACCACGGGGTCGATGGACTCGAGCGCGATCTGGCCCAGGTACTCGTCGTCCCCGTTGGCGGTCACGGCCAGGACCAGGCGGTCGTCGGACGCGGCAGCCTGCGCGATCGCCGCGGGAACCTCCGGCCGGGTGTACTGGCGGCTGCCGCCGACCAGCCGCCGGCCCTCCGGGTCGGCCAGCAGCTCGTACACGGCGTCGGCATCACGTGCCTCGATCGGCCGGAGCACGATCATCTCGCCCTGCAAGGTCGGTGCCTTCATCGCCCGCACGCCTCTCGTCGCCGCGTCCTGCCGGATCGGATCGTAGGGACGGCATGTGACCCGGATGTTGCCGACGTGCGATCGGCCGGTTCGACCGGCCGGTCGCACGTCGGCACCGGTCAGCCCTGCACCCGCTCCAGCACCAGCTCGCGCACCCGCGCGGCGTCGGCCTGCCCGCGCGTCGCCTTCATCACCGCACCGATGATCGCGCCCACCGGACCGAGGTTGCCGCCACGGATCTTCTCCGCCACGTCCGGCTGAGCCGCCAGGGCGTCGTCGATCGCGGCGAGCAGCGGCCCGTCGTCGGACACGACCTCCAGGCCGCGGGCGACGAGCACCTGCTCCGGCTCGCCCTCGCCGGCCAGCACGCCCTCGAGCACCTGGCGGGCCAGCTTGTCGTTGATCCGCCCGGCGTCCACCAGCTGCTGCAGGGCGCCGATCTGCGCCGGCGTGATCGGCAGGTCCGCCAGCTCGATCTCCTGCTGCTTGGCGGTACGAGCGAGCTCGCCCATCCACCACTTGCGCGCCGCCGCCGGCGACGCGCCGGCGGCGACGGTCGCCTCGATCAGCTCGACGGCACCGGCGTTGACCACGTCGCGCATCTCGGCGTCGGCGTAGCCCCACTCCCCCTGCAGCCGGCGACGGCGAGCCGCCGGCAACTCCGGCAGCGCGGCGCGGATCTCCTCGACCCACGCCGGGTCCGGCGCGATCGGGACGAGGTCCGGCTCCGGGAAGTACCGGTAGTCCTCCGCGTCCGACTTCACGCGGCCCGGCGTGGTGATGCCGGTGTCCTCGTGCCAGTGCCGCGTCTCCTGGACCACGGTCTCGCCGGCGTCGAGCACGGCCGCCTGCCGGGTGACCTCGTACCGCACGGCACGCTCGACGGCACGGAACGAGTTGACGTTCTTCGTCTCCGTCCGGGTGCCGAGCGGCGCGTCGGGGCTGGTGCGCAGCGAGAGGTTGACGTCGGCGCGCACGTTGCCGCGCTCCATCCGCGCCTCGGACACGCCCAGCGTGCGGAACAGGTCGCGCAGCGTCTGGACGTAGGCGCGGGCCACCTCGGGTGCCCGGGCGCCGGCTCCCTCGATCGGCCGCGTCACGATCTCGACGAGCGGCACGCCGGCCCGGTTGTAGTCCACCAGCGAGTACGTCGCACCGTGGATGCGGCCGCCCTCTCCGCCGACGTGGGTGTTCTTGCCGGCGTCCTCCTCCATGTGCGCGCGCTCGATCTGCACGCGGAAGGTGGTGCCGTCCTCCAGGTCGACGTCCACCCAGCCGTCGTACGCGATCGGCTCGTCGTACTGCGACGTCTGGAAGTTCTTCGGCACGTCCGGGTAGAAGTAGTTCTTCCGGGCGAACCGGCAGCGCTCCGCGATGGAGCAGTTCAGCGCCAGGCCGATGCGGATCGCGTACTCGACCGCCGTCCCGTTCACCGCCGGCAGCGCACCGGGCAGCCCCAGGCTCACCGGCGTGATCTGGGTGTTCGGCTCGGCGCCGAAGGACTGCTCCGCGCCGTCGAACATCTTGGTTCGCGTCCCCAGCTCGACGTGCACCTCGATGCCGAACACCGGGTCGTACCGGGACACCGCCTCGTCGTAGTCGACCAGGTCCACGCTCGTCGTCACCGCGCCTCCTCCAGCTCGGGCGCGCGCGACAGCAGCGGCCCCTCCCAGCTCTGCTCCAGCAACGCCTCGAGGGCGCCCCCCACCCGGTACAGCCGCGCGTCCTCACGGGCCGGCGCCAGCACCTGGAAGCCGACGGGCAGGCCGTCGTCGGACAGTCCCGACGGCAAAGACATGCCCGGTACGCCGGCGAGGTTGGCCGGGATGGTCGCCACGTCGTTGAGGTACATCGCCAGCGGGTCGTCCAGCTTCTCCCCCAGCCGGAACGCCGTCGTCGGCGCCGTGGGGGACACCAGCACGTCGGCCTGCTCGAAGGCCGCGGTGAAGTCCCGCTGGATCAGCGTGCGCACCTTCTGCGCCGAGCCGTAGTACGCGTCGTAGTAGCCGGCCGACAGGGCGTAGGTGCCGAGGATGATGCGGCGCTTCACCTCGTCACCGAACCCGGCGCCTCGCGTCGCCGCCATCACGCGCTCGGCGGTCGCGGGACCGTGGTCGGGCTCGACCCGCAGGCCGAACCGCATGCCGTCGAACTTCGCCAGGTTGCTCGACGCCTCCGCCGGGAGGATCAGGTAGTACGCCGCGAGCGCGTACTGGAAGTGCGGGCAGGACACCTCGACGATCTCCGCACCCGCCTCGCGCAGCAGGTCCAGCGACTCGTTGAAGCGGGCCAGCACGCCCGGCTGGTAGCCGTCGCCCTGCAGCTCGCGGATGACGCCGACGCGCACCCCGCGCAGGTCACCGGACGCGCCGGCACGGGCCGCGGCCACGTAGTCCGGCACCTCGTCCGGCAGCGAGGTGGAGTCGAGCGGGTCGTGGCCGGCGATCAGCTGGTGCAGCAGCGCCGCGTCCAGCACCGTGCGGGTCACCGGGCCGGCCTGGTCCAGGCTCGACGCCAGCGCGATCAGGCCGTAGCGGGACACGCTGCCGTAGGTCGGCTTCACTCCGACCGTGCCGGTGACGGCCGCCGGCTGACGGATCGAGCCGCCGGTGTCCGTGCCGATCGCCAGTGGCGCCTCGTAGGCCGCGACGGCCGCGGCCGACCCGCCGCCCGAGCCGCCGGGGATCCGGTCGAGGTCCCACGGGTTGTGGGTGTTGCCGTAGGCCGAGTGCTCGGTGGACGAGCCCATCGCGAACTCGTCCATGTTGGTCTTGCCCAGGATCGGCAGGCCGGCGGACTTGATCTTCTGCACCAGCGTCGCGTCGTACGGCGGGACCCAGTCGCGCAGGATGGCGGACCCGGCGGTGGTGGGCAGGCCGCGCGTGACGACGACGTCCTTGACGGCGATCGGCACCCCGGCGAGCGGGTGCACCGGCGCGCCGGCCGACCGCCGGGCGTCGACGTCCGCCGCCGTCGCGAGCGCCTGGTCGGCGCTGACGTGCAGGAACGCGTGGACAGGGCCGTCCACCGCGGTGATCCGGTCCAGGTGCGCGGTGGTCGCCTCGACGGCACTGACCTCGCGGCTGGCAAGGCGCTCGGACAGCTCGGCGGCGGTCAGCCGTGTCAGGTCGGTGCTCACGCGTCCTCCCCCAGGATCTGCGGGACGGCGAACTTGCCCTCCTGGGCGGCCGGTGCGCCGGCCAGCACCTCGTCGCGGTCGAGCGGCGGCACCGGCTCGTCGGCGCGGAACACGTTGGTGAGCGGCAGCGGGTGGCTGGTGGCCGGGACGTCCGGGGTGGCGATCTCGGCGACCCGGGCGACCGACTGGACGATGACGTCGAGCTCGCCGGCGAGGCGGTCCAGCTCGACGGACGTCAGGTCGATCCGCGCCAGGGCCGCCACGCGCGCGACCTCGTCGCGAGAGAGGGTGGACATGCGGTGGAGTCTAGTGGCGCCCTCGGACGGCCCCTCGGGCCCCGGGGCCCGACCGGACGACCGCCGGCCCGGCCGTCCGGCGCGTCCCGCCGACCACCCCAGGCGCTCGTCAGCCGCGTTCGAGGGCGACGGCGAGCAGCTCGAGGAGCGCCTCCGCGTAGGCGTCCGCGGCCGAGTCCGCCCCGAACACCTGCTCGGGCCGGCCGGCGAGCTCGACGAGCACCTCGAAACGACCGTCGAACGTGCGCGCCAGGCTGCGGAACGTGCCGCCGAGCAGCTCGCGCAGCTGGTCCTCGCGGGGCAGCCAGAGGGCGTCGTCCTGCTCGACGGAGTCCAGCGCCCACTCGGTGGTGCCGTTGAAGCCCAGCACCGTCCCGCTGGGGTACGGGTGCGCCTCCACCACCATGTCGCTGATGGTGAACACCTCGCCGGACAGCTGGGCCGAGCGGAGCGCGAACCGATCCCCAGCCTGGGGGTGCCAGACGAGGCCCGCCCGGTGCAACCGCTCGGCGGCAGAGGTCGAGATCACCCCTCCAGTATCCGCGGCAGGCGGCTCACTGCAGGGGGCGCTCGCGGTACGCGTACCGCTGCGCCGGCCGGAACCCGAGACCTGCGTAGAGCCGGGCGGCACCGGAGTTGGCCGCCTCGACCTGCAGGAACGCGCGGCGGGCACCGGCTTGCCGGGCCTCGTCGAGCGCGGCGAGGGTGAGCGCCCGGCCGAGACCACGCCGCCGCTGCGACGGGTCGACCGCGAGGCACGACACGCCCGCCCATCCCTCGGCGAAGGCCACGCGCACCCGGCCGACCAGCCGACCGCCGTCGTGCACCGAGAGGTACCGCGCCGGTGCGCCCGTCAGCAGCGCGCGGCCGGCACCCCGCAGCCCGGCGGCCGAGGACCCGCTCGACGACTTGCCGGCCAGCCAGTCCTCGAGCCAGTCGTCGTCCGGCTCGTCGGAGAGGTGCAGACCCGCCACCTGCCTCGGTGAGGCGCCGGGCTCCGGCTGCACGTCGAGGCCGCGCACCAGGACGTCGGTTCGCGTGACGACCCCGTAGCCCCGCGCCTCGAGCACCGCGTCCAGGCCGCTCGGTCGGGTCTCGTGCCCGATCCGGAACACCGACGGCAACCCCTGGTCCGCGTACAGCATCTCGACCCTCTCCAGAGCCGCGACCGGATCGGCGGGCTCGCCCAGGGCCACGACGCTGTTGGCACGGCGGGTCAGCCCGCCCGACAGCCCGACGCGCCAGCCGTCGACGTCCACCACCTGCGTCGGCGTCCAGGTGGCGACCTCCACCAGCACGCCCGGCGCCGCGGGAGCGGTCCACACGTGGACGAGGAGGTGGACATCACCGTGGTGCCAGTCCCGGTCCGGCCGTGGTTCGAAACCGAGCCGCGCGTACAGCCGCTGGGCCCCGGTCATCACGTCGAGCGTGGACAGCACCACCCGCCGCGCACCGCCGTCGACGGCCTCGCGGAGAGCTGCCTGCAGCAGCTCCTCGGCGACGCCACGTCGGCGCGCCTCCGGCGCGACGGCGAGCATCCGCAGCTCCACCTCCTCCGGCTCGGCGACCTCGGCGTAGGAGGAGCCGTACGGTGCGAGCGTCAGCGAGCCGACCACCGCGTCCCGCCCGTCGCCGGTCGGCACGGCCGCGACCAGCAGCGTCGCTTCCCGCGCTCGCCGGTGCGCGTCCCGCAGCTCCTCCTCGTACGGGTCCGCGGCGAGCAGCAGGCCGTCGGCCTGGTAGGCCTGCGCCGTCAGCTCCCCCGCCGCCTGCTCGTCCTCGCCACGGGCCACGCGCACCGCGACGGGGAGCCTGGTGACGTCCGCCGTCATGCCGGCACCCCGTCCGGACCGTGCCGGAGCAGCGCCACGAACCCCGCCTCGTCCAGGATCCGCAGGCCGAGCTCGCGAGCCTTCGCCTCCTTGGAGCCGGCGTTCTCCCCCACGACGACGAAGTCGGTGCTCTTCGAGACCGAGCCGGCAGCCTTGCCCCCGCGGGTGAGGATCGCCTCCTTCGCCTCGTCGCGGCTGAAGCCCTCCAGCGAGCCGGTGACGACGACGGTCACGCCCTCGAGGGTGCGCGGCGTCGTGTCGTCACGCGCGTCCTGCATGCGGACCCCGGCGGCCGCCCACCGGTCGACGATCTCGCGGTGCCAGCCCGACTCCGGGCCGGTGAACCAGTCGACGATCGACTCCGCGATCGTGGGTCCGATGCCCTCGATGCCGGACAGCCGGGCCAGCGCCGCGTCCCGGTCGTCCAGCAGCTCGCGCAGCGCCGCCATCGAGCCGAGCTCGGACGCGAGCGCGCGCGCCGCGATCGGGCCGACGTTGCGGATGCTGAGCCCGACGAGGACCCGCCACAGCTCCTTCGTCTTGGCCGCATCCAGCTCGTCGAGGAGCTTGCGGGCCTGCTCGGAAGGCTCCCACTCCGGCAGCGTGCGACCGTCCGCCGCCGCCGCGCGTCGTGCGGCCGGCGTGTGCTTCGCCTGCCGCCGGAAGGGTGCGCGCCGCCGCACCGCCCCGTCGGGATCCTCGCGCGGCAGCCCGGTCTCGGGATCGCGGACCACCACCTCGACCTGGGCGAGCAGCTCCATGCTGGCCGCCCGGACACGCTCGACCGTCTCGGCGGTGGCGTCGGCGGGATAGCCGACCAGGTCGAACAGGTATGCCTCCGTCGGAACCGGCGGGGTGCTCGGCACCTCGGGCTGCGTCAGCGCGGCGGCCGTCACCTCTCCGAGGGCCTCGATGTCGAGGCTGCCGCGGGACCCGATGTGCTCGAGACGACCACGAACCTGGGCCGGGCACGACCGGGCGTTCGGGCAGCGCAGGTCGACGTCCCCCTCCCGCATCGGGCGAAGCGGGGTGCCGCACTCCGGGCAGTCGGCCGGCATGTGCCACTCCACGCGGGGCACGGTGTCGTCCGGGGCCGCGGGTGCAGGGCCGACGATCTCCGGGATCACGTCCCCCGCCTTGCGGAGCACCACCATGTCGCCGATCCGCACGCCCTTGGCACGCACCACGTCCTGGTTGTGCAGCGTCGCCTGCCGGACGGTGCTGCCGGACACGAGCACCGGTTCCATCACCGCGAAGGGCGTCGCCCGGCCCGTGCGGCCGATGCCGACCTCGATCGCGAGCAGCCGGGTGTTCACCTCCTCCGGCGGGTACTTGTAGGCGATCGCCCACCGCGGAGCGCGGCTGGTGCTCCCGAGCTGACGCTGCAGCGCGATCTCGTCGACCTTGACGACGATCCCGTCGATCTGGTGCTCCACGTCGTGCCGGTGCTCGCCGTAGTGCTCGACCCTCGCCCACACGTCGTCGAGCGAGCCGACCACGCGGCTGTGGGAGGACACCGGCACGCCCCACCCGGCCAGCAGGTCGTACACCTGCGACTGCCGGTCCACGCCGACCCCTCCGCCGGGACCCCAGCGCAGCGCACCGAACCCGTGGGCGTACATCCGCAGCGGCCGCGACGCGGTCACGCGGGGGTCCTTCTGCCGCAGCGACCCCGCGGCGGCGTTGCGGGGGTTGGCGAAGGGTGGTCGCCCCGCCTCGACCTGTGCGGCGTTGAGCTGCTCGAAGGCCTCGACCGGCAGGAACACCTCGCCGCGGATCTCGATGCGCTCCGGGTGCGACTCCGGCGGTCCGGCCAGCACCGTCGGGATCGTCGGGATGGTCCGCACGTTGAGGGTGACGTCCTCTCCGGTGCGCCCGTCGCCTCGGGTGGCGGCGCGCACCAGCCGGCCGCGCTCGTACAGCAGCGCGATCGCGAGCCCGTCGATCTTCAGCTCGCACAGCCAGTGCAGCGGCACCCCGGCCGGTACGTCGCGCTGCACGCGGTCGGCCCAGGCGGTCAGCTCCTCGCGGGAGAAGACGTTGTCCAGCGAGAGCATCCGCTCGGCGTGCTGCACGGCGGCGAACTCGGTCGAGAACGTCCCGCCCACCTGCTGCGTCGGCGAGTCGGGGGTGCGCAGGCCCGGGAACTGGTCCTCGAGCGCGGCCAACCCCCGCAGGCGCTCGTCGTACTCCGCGTCCGACGACGGCGGCGAGTCGAGCACGTAGTAGGCGAACTGGTCGGACCGCACCCGCTCGGCGAGCTCGGTCCACCGGCGCCGAACCTCGGCCGGCACCTCCTGCTCCTGCTGCGGGCCGACGCCCTGGTCACCGCCCTGCGCCGCGTCGTCGGACCCGGTCTGGTTCGCCTCGCTCACGCTGCACATCATGGTCCGCACCACCGACAGCCGCCGACCGTGCACCGCAGCTCCGGCGCGCCAGCCGCCCCGGAGCGCCGGCCACCGGCCGCGCGCCTACCCGGCGGCGCGGTCGGCGACCCGCTGCGCGGCCTGCACCGCGTCCGCGAGCCCGCTGCGCGCGGCCGGGGCACCGTCGGCGACCGCGGCCATCAGCACCACGCCCTCGAGCCGTGCGGTGGCCAGCCCGATGCGCGACCACGGCTGCAGCAGCTGCTGCGCGTGCGCCGCGACGTCCACCCCCCCTCCCGGCGCGCGGGGTGCCGGGGCCAGCTGGGCCCACAGCGCCGTCCCGGCCTCGACCGCACCCGCGAGCTGCTCCCAACCCGCAGCCGGCAGGTCCTTGATCTCCACGGCCACGCCGTCGGCCCCGGCCGCGAGCGCTGCGGGCAGCCCCACCAGGGAGCTCCCGGTGTGCACCACCACGTCCCCGGCCCCGGCGCTACGAGCGGCAGCCGCCACCGCGGCGATGCGCTCACCGGCCACCTGCACCGGCACCGCACGCAAGGTGGCCCGACCGGAGAACGTGGGCACCCGAGCCTCGATGGCGGCCGCGAGCGCGGGCTCGTGGAGCAGCAGCGTCGGGTGCGCGCCCGGGACCGCGCGGCGTAGCGACGCCAGGTGGTCGACGACGCCTGCGGCCAGCGACTCCGCCACGTCCCGGGAGGCGCCGGGGTCGCTCAGCACGCGGTCACCGCGGGCGAGGTCCACGGAGGCGGCCGTCGTCACGGGTCCGCACACGGGGACCACGAGCGGGCCGGACCAGCCGTGCGCCGCCACCGCGAGGGCGTCGACGTCGTCGCGCAGGTAGGAGCGGCTCCGCACCAGGTCGCCGCCGGGCCGACCGGTCAGCCGCCAGCCGTGCGGCCCCAGCTCGACCGGCAGGTCGACGAGCATCCCGACGGCTCGCCCGAGCAGGTCGGACCACGGCCCGCGCTGGGTCAGCACCACCGCGAACGGCATCCCGGTGACACCCTCGGGTGGCGAACCGAGCTCGCCGAGCACCACGTTCTGCGCCTCGAGCGCATCAACCCCTGGCCACGGGCCGGGACCGGTCACCGCCGTCATGCGCGCACCGCGGACTCCCTGCCCGTCGGGGCCGATACCGGCCCGGTGGTTCCCGTGACCGTCGCCTGCCCCAGCACCCGGCTCCCCGCGTAGAGCACCAGCGACTGCCCCGGCGCCACGCCGCGCAGCGCGGCACCCGCGTCCAGCGCCACCTCGACCCGGTCGTCCGCCCGGATCACCCGGGCGCCCACCGCCGCACCGTGCGCCCGCACCTGCACCTCGCACGCGGTCCCGCCGGCCGGCGCGTCGCCGAACCACACGGCACGGTCCGCCCGCACCGCGGTCACCGCGAGCGCCTCCGCCGGCCCCACCACCACCCGGTTCTGCACCGGCTCGACGGCGAGCACGTACCGCGGTCGACCGTCCGCCGCCGGCCGTCCCAGGCGCAGCCCGCGCCGCTGCCCCACCGTGTAGGCGTACGCCCCGTCGTGCGCGCCGACCACCGTGCCGTCGGCGTCGACCACCTCCCCCGGGCGCGAACCGAGCCGGTCCCGCAGGAAACCCTGGGTGTCCCCGTCGGCCACGAAGCAGATGTCGTACGAGTCGGGCTTCGCCGAGACGGACAGGCCCCGCTGCGCCGCCTCGGCACGCGTCTGCTCCTTGGAGACGACGTCCCCGAGCGGGAACAGCGCACGTGCGAGCCGCTCCGGCCCCATGACCGCCAGCACGTACGACTGGTCCTTGGCCGCGTCCGTCGCCCGGTGCAGCTCGCGGGACCCGTCGGGACGCTCGACGACGCGCGCGTAGTGCCCCGTGCACACCGCGTCGAACCCGAGCGCCACGCCCTTGTCCAGCAGCGCCGAGAACTTGACGTGCTCGTTGCACCGCACGCACGGGTTCGGGGTGCGGCCCGCCTGGTACTCGGAGAGGAAGTCGGCGACCACCGTCTGCTCGAACTGCGCCGACAGGTCCCACACGTAGAACGGGATGCCCAGCACGTCCGCCGCACGACGGGCGTCGCCGGCGTCCTCGATCGAGCAGCAGCCACGTGACCCGGTCCGCAGCTGGTCGCGGTTGCGGGACAGGGCCATGTGCACCCCGACCACCTCGTGACCCGCATCGACCGCGCGAGCGGCCGCCACCGCCGAGTCGACACCGCCGGAGAGTGCCGCGAGCACCCGCATCAGGCCGGCACCGCCGCACGCAGCGCCCGGCCGGCCGCCCGCGCACGGTGCACCGCGGCCGGCAGCGCCTCGAGCACGGCGTCGACGTCCTCCTCCGTGCTCGTGTGGCCCAGGCTGAACCGCAGCGCGCCGCGGGCGTCGTCCTCGCCGAGCCCCATCGCCAGCAGCACGTGGCTCGGCTGCGGGACGCCGGCCTGGCACGCGGAGCCCGTGGACGCCTCGATCCCCGCCGAGTCCAGCAGGTACAGCAGCGAGTCGCCCTCGCACCCGTCGAAGGTGAAGTGGGCGTTCGCGGGCAGCCGTCGCGACGCCTGCTCCGGTCCCCGCAGCCGTGCCCCCTCCGCACGCTCGAGCACGCCGGCGACCAACCGGTCGCGCAGCGCGCCGACGCGGACCGCGAGCTCCGGCATCGTCGCGACGGCCTCCTGCGCCGCGACCGCGAACGAGGCCACCAGCGCAGCGTGCAGCGTGCCCGACCGCACGCCGCGCTCCTGGCCACCGCCGTGCAGCACCGGCGTCAGGTCGAGGCCGCGCCGGGCGAGCAGCGCACCGATGCCACCCGGCCCACCCAGCTTGTGCCCGGTGACGGTCATCGCGTCGAGCCCCGAGCCGGCGAAGTCGACGGGCACCTGACCCACGCCCTGCACGGCGTCGGCGTGCACAGGAACGCCGTAGCGGTGTGCCAGCGCCACCACCTCGTCCACCGGCTGCAGCGCACCGACCTCGTTGTTGGCCCACATCACCGACACGAGAGCCGTCCGGGAGCCGTGCTCGGCCAGCTCGGCCGCGAGCGCCGCCGTGTCCACCACGCCGTCCCCGTCGACCGGCAGCAGCACCACCTCGGCGCCCGCGTGCTCCGCCATCCAGAACGCCGGGTCCAGCACCGCGTGGTGCTCCACGCTCGACACCAGCAGCCGGCGTCGGTCCGGGTCGGCGGTGCGCCGCGCCCAGAACAGGCCCTTCACCGCGAGGTTGTCGGCCTCCGTCCCCCCGGAGGTGAGGACGACCTCGCTGGGCCGGGCGCCCAGCGCGGCTGCGAGCCGCTCGCGGCCCTCCTCGACCGTGCGCCGGGCCGCACGGCCGGACGCGTGCAGGGAGGACGGGTTGCCCGTGCGGGCCAGCTCGGCGGTGAGCGTCTCGACGGCGGCCGGGAGCATCGGCGTGGTGGCCGCGTGGTCGAGATAGACGCTCACCGTGCGAGTCTACGAACCGGTGGATGGACGAACCGCCACCGGGACAGGACGGGCTGGCAGTATGACCTCCGTGGGTGCCGACGACGCCATCGCCCTGCCGCTTGCCTTCAGCGGCCAGCGGCTCGACTGGCGCGACCTGCCGACCCGCGTGCGCCGGGCGATCAGCACCCTCGCCGGCTCGCAGGTGACGGCGGAGATCACGGCGACGGAGGGCTTCTCCCCCGGCTTCGTCGCGGTGCTGGAGCTGGCGGACGGTGGCGACGTCTTCGTCAAGGCCGTCTCCGCGGAGATCAACCCCTCCTCCGTCGAGCTGGCGCGCCGCGAGATCGTCGTGGCCGCGGCGCTGCCCCCTGAGGTGCCCGCGCCCCGGCTGCTGTGGTCCGGCGAGGAGGACGGCTGGCTGCTGCTCGGCTTCGAGTCCGTGCACGGCCGCTCCCCCGAGATGCCGTGGCGGCCGAGCGACCTCGCCTCCGTCCTCGACGCCGTCGACGCGCTCGCGGACGCGGAGCCACTCCCCGGCCACGGCCTGCCCCGTACCGACGACCTGCTGGCGGAGGACCTGACCGGCTGGCGTCGCCTGTTCCACGGCCCGGCCGCGGACCGTGCGACCCTCGCCGGGCAGGGACCCGTCGCACTGTGGGCACTGGAGCACCTCGACGACCTGGTGCGCTGGGAGCAGGACGCGCCGGGCGTCCTCGCCGGTGACGGGCTGGTGCACGGCGACCTTCGCGCGGACAACGTGATGATCGACGAGCACCACCGCGTGTGGCTGATCGACTGGCCCCACGCCAGCGTCGGGGCCCCATGGCTGGACCTGGCGTTCATGCTGCCGTCCGTCGAGCTGCAGGGCGGCGGCGACCCGGCCAGCATCTTCGCGTCCCGGGCGGTGTCGGACGGTGTCAGCCGCGACGACCTGCGCGCCGGGCTGGCCGGTCTGGCCGGGTACCTCGTGTGGGGGTCGCTGCAGCCCGCGCCGGCCGGCGTGCCGAACCTCCGGCCGTTCCAGGCCGCCCAGGGCGAGGCGACGCTGCGCTGGCTGCGCGACCTGTCCTGACCCGCCCGCCGCGACCCCGGCGCTCGTCGGCCGTCGTACCTCGACGGCCGACGGTCAGCCGAGCAGCCGACGAAGCTCCGCGGTCGCCTGCGGAAGCACGGTGAACAGGTCTCCGACCACGCCGAAGTCGGCGATCTCGAAGATCGGCGCGTCCGGGTCGGAGTTCACCGCGACGATCGTGCCGGCGGCCTGCATGCCGCCGCGGTGGTGCACCGCACCGGACACCCCGGCGCCGATGTAGAGGCGCGGCGTCACGGTGACGCCGGTCTGCCCGATCTGCGCCTCCTTGGCGATCCAGCCCTCGTCCGTCGCCACCCGGGTGGCGCCGACCGCCGCACCGAGCAGGTCCGCGAGCTCCTCGATGGGACCGAAGTCGCCCTCCGTCCCGCGCCCGCCGACCACGACCACCTGCGCACCGGAGAGGTCGGGCCGGTCGGACGGTGCGCGCTCGGTGCGCTCCACCAGCTCGACGCGCCGTGCCGCGGGGCTCACCGTCAGCTCGTGCTCGACGACGACGGGCTCCCTCGGTGCGGCGACAGGCTCGGCGGGAACGGCGTTGGCCTTCACCGTCACCACGGCGGGCGCGCCGACCACGGAGCACCGGGTGGTCCAGGTCCCCGCGAGCACGGTCTTGCTCGCCACCGGCACGCCGTCCTCCAGCTGCACCCCGTCGGCGTCCGTCACCACGCCGGCGCCGGTGGAGGCGGCCAGGTGGGCGGCGACCTCCTTGCCCTCGAACGTCGAGGGGATCAGCACCAAGCCCGCCCCGGTCGCGGCCAGCACGGCCGTCACCGCCTCGGCGGTGACGGCGCTGAGCGCGGGATCGGCGTCCGGGCGTACCACGTGCACCGCCGCGACACCGTGCGCAGCGAGGACGGCCAGCGCGTCCGGGCCCGGTCCGTCACCCACCCAGGCGCCGAGCACGCCGCCGTCACCGGCCAGCGGGCGGGCGAGCGTCACCAGCTCCGCCGCCGAGGGTCGGAGCGCGCCGTCGGCGGCGTGGTCGAGCAGCACGAGCACGGGGGAAGTCATCGCAGGTCCTCGGGTCCGGGGTCAGACGAGCTTGTTCTCGACGAGGTAGGCCGCCAGGCGCACACCGGCGTCGCCCCCGTCGGTCACCAGGACGCGGTCCTCTCGGGCGGGCCGCTCGGCGGCGGCGACCACCGCGGTGCGCGCCCCTGCCGCACCGACCTGGTCCGGCTCGATACCGAGATCGGCCAGCGTCCACGTGGTCACGGCCTTCTTGCGGGCCGCCATGATCCCCTTGAAGCCGGGGTACCGCGGCTCGTTGGCGCTGTCGGTGACCGAGACGACGGCCGGCAGCGGTGCGCGCAGCAGCTCGACCGCGTGGTCCAGCTCGCGGCGGACGGTCACGGTGCCCGCCGTCTCGTCCACCATCACCTCGGTCGCCAAGGTCAGGGCCGGCAGCTCCAGCAGGTCGGCCAGCACGGTCGGCACCAGGGACGTCAGGCCGTCGAGGGCTGCCATGCCGGTGAGCACCAGATCCACCGGCTGCTGCTCGGACAGCCGGCGCACCGCGGCCGCCAGCACGCGGGCCGTGCTGACGGCGTCCGAGCCGGCGATCGCGTCGTCGACGACGTGGACGGCCTCGTCGGCTCCCATCTGCAGCCCTCGGCGCACCGCGTCGACGGCGTCGTCCGGACCGACGGTCAGCACGACCACCTCGCCGTCCTCCGCCTCCTCGACCAGGGTGAGCGCGGCCTCGACGGCGTTCTCGTCCAGCTCGTTCAGCGTCCCGTCACCGCCGTCGCGAACCATCCGGCCATCGGGTCCGAGGGAACGCTCGGACTGGATGTCCGGCACGTGCTTCACGGCGACGAGGATCCTCACGCGCGGAACGTTACCTGGCGTCACCGGCGCGGTCCCGAGGCGTCCGCCGCTCGTCGCGTGCCGCAAGGACCGACGGTCCCAGGCGAGGCGTGTGCGGGCTCCCGCCGGCGGGCGGTGACAATGGGTCGCGTGAGCTCCCCGTCCCGACGACCGCCACGCCTCGGCGTGCACGTCGTCGACGACGGCATCGAGGTCGCCGTGCTGGCCCCGCACGCCGATGCGATCGACCTGTGCCTGCTCGACGAGGGCGCGGAGCGCCGCGTCCGGCTCGACGGTCCTTCGCTCGGCGTCTTCAGCGCCCACGTCCCCGGCGTGCAGCCCGGTCAGCGGTACGGCTTCCGCGCCCACGGGCCGTGGGAGCCCTCCTACGGCCTCCGCTACAACCCGGCGAAGCTGCTGGTGGACCCCTATGCGCGCGGTCTCGTCGGCGCGCTCGGCTACGGCCCGGCCACCTACGGCCACGTCGTCGACGACCAGCTCCGTGGGGACCCGCACGGCGCAGCGGACGGCCGTGACTCCGCCGCGCACGTCCCTCACGGCGTCGTCGTGGACACGCGCGACCTCGCCGGCCCGGACCCGGCCGCCAACCGACCCTGGACGCCCTGGCGGGACACGGTCGTGTACGAGGCGCACGTCAAGGGCCTCACCGCGCTGGCCGAGCACGTGCCGCCCGAGCTGCGCGGGACCTACGCGGGGCTGGCGCACCCGACGGTCATCGAGCACCTGGTGCGGCTCGGGGTGACCGCCGTCGAGCTGCTCCCGGTGCACGCGCACGCCTCGGAGCCGCACCTCGTCCGCCGGGGCCTGACCAACTACTGGGGCTACAACACCCTCGGCTTCTTCGCGCCGCACGCCCCGTACGCCACCGAGCTGGCCCGGCGGCTGGGACCGGCGGCGGTCCTCGCCGAGCTGCGGACGGCAGTGCACGCCCTGCACGAGGCGGGGCTCGAGGTGCTGCTGGACGTCGTCTACAACCACACCTGCGAAGGCGGGGCCGACGGCCAGCACCTGTCCTGGCGCGGCCTGGACAACGCCGTCTACTACGCCCACGACGGCAACATCCCGGCGGGGATCGTCGACGTCACCGGCTGCGGCAACACCCTGGACTTCCGGCGGCCCGAGGTGGTCGCCCTGACGATGGACTCGCTGCGGTACTGGGCCGACGTGGTGGGGGTCGACGGTTTCCGGTTCGACCTCGCCGTCACGCTGGGGCGCGGGACGCAGGGTTTCACCCCGGACCACCCGCTGCTCGTCGCCGCCTCGACCGACCCGTCGCTGCATGCGCTCAAGCGGATCGCGGAGCCGTGGGACATCGGGCCCGGCGGCTGGCGCACGGGCCAGTTCCCGCCACCGTTCGGCGAGTGGAACGACCGGTTCCGCAACGCCGTCCGCTCCTTCTGGCTGGCCGACCCGGGCCGTGCCGCGCACGGTCTGCCGGGCCATCGCGTCCGCGAGGTCGCCACGCGCCTGTCCGGCTCGGTCGACCTGTTCGGCAACGGCACACCGCCGCTGGCTCGTACGCCCACCGCGTCGGTCAACTTCCTCACGGCGCACGACGGGTTCACGCTCGCGGACCTCGTGGCCTACGAGCACAAGCACAACGCCGCGAACGGGGAGCAGAACCGGGACGGCAGCGACGACAACCGGTCCTGGAACCACGGCGTCGAGGGGCCGGTGCCGCCCGACTCACCCGGTGCCGACGTGCTGCCCCTGCGGCGCCGCTCGATCCGCAACCTGCTCGGCACGCTGGTGCTCGCCGCCGGCACGCCGATGATCACGGCCGGCGACGAGCTCGGCCGTACCCAGCACGGCAACAACAACGCCTACTGCCAGGACTCCGAGCTGTCGTGGATGTCCTGGAAGCTGCCGCCGTGGCGACGCAACCTGCTCGAGACCGCCCGCCACCTCCTGACGCTGCGCCGCGCCCACCCCGCGCTCCGGGCCACCGGCTTCTACACGGGTGAGCCGGCCGACGACGGCGAGGCACCGGACCTGGCCTGGTTCGGCCCCGACGGAGCGCCGTTCGACCACGCCCGCTGGCACGACGCGTCCATCCGCACGTTCCAGATGGTCCGCACGACGGCCGCACCGGAGTCCGACTCCGTCCTCGTCGTCGTCAACGGCGCCCTGGACCAGCTGGCGGTGCGGCTGCCGCCGGACCACGTCGCGAGGTGGCAGCTGGCGTGGGACTCGGTGTGGGAGCACCCCCGCGAGGAGCGCCTGACGGCGATCGCAGGCGGTCTGCACGCCGGTGGTGGCGAGAGCGTGGTCCTCGAGCCGCTCAGCATGCGCGTCTACGTCCGCGCCTGAGCGGTACCGCCACCGACCTGCGCCGCGTGACCGGCCCCGTCGCTCCGCAGCACCGGATCCCCACCTGACCAGGACACGCGTCCAGCGACGCCCCGTGCGGATGCTCACGTGCGGCACGGGCGGATAGGTTCGGACCGTGCGACCGTCGTCGTCCCCGTCCCCCCGTCCGCAGCCCGAGCCCACGGTGGCGCCCGGGGTCCCCCCGACCCCTGCGGCCGCCCCGGCACGCCGCGCGACCTCCTCCGGCGCGACCGCCTCGGGCGCGCCCGCACGGCACTCCGCGGTGGACGCGGTCCAGCCGGCGCCGCCCGACGAGCCGCCCGTCCGCATCGGACGCATCCCGGTGCTCGACGTGGCGCCGGTCGCGGAGGAGGGCCGGTTCCCCGCCAAGGCCGTGGTGGGCGAGGCGGTGCCGATCCAGGCGACAGTCTTCCGCGAGGGCCACGACGCGTTCGGCGCCACCGCCGTGCTGGTCCGGCCGGACGGCGAGGTGCACCAGCGGGTCCGCATGACGGAGGTGCTCAAAGGCCTCGACCGCTACGAGGCCCGCGTGGTGCCCGACGCCACCGGCGCCTGGTCGTTCCGGGTCGAGGGCTGGTCCGACCCGTACGGCACGTGGGCCCACGACGCGGGGATCAAGGTGCCGGCCGGCATCGACGCCGAGCTGATGCTCACCGAGGGTGCGCGGGTGCTGACGCGCGCGGCCGAGCGCACCGGGCCGGATGCGATGCCCGAGCAGGACGCGGTGGTGCTGCAGGACGCCGCGGCGGCCCTGCGGGACCGCGAGCGCCCGGCCGACGAGCGCCTGGGCGTCGCCCTGTCCGACGCCGTCCGGGATGCGCTCGCCCGTACGCCGCTGCGCGACCTCGTCTCCCCGTCGGCCGACTACCCGCTCGTCGTGCACCGCCCGCTCGCCCTGGCTGGCTCCTGGTACGAGCTGTTCCCCCGGTCCCACGGCGCGCACGTCGACCCGGACACGGGGCGCTGGGTCTCGGGCACGCTGCGCACCGCCGCCGAGCAGCTGCCGCGCATCGCGTCGATGGGTTTCGACGTCGTCTACCTCACGCCGATCCACCCGATCGGCACGACCTTCCGCAAGGGCCGAAACAACACGCTCGTCGCCGAGCCCGGCGACCCGGGCTCTCCCTATGCGATCGGCTCGGCCGCCGGTGGTCACGACGCGATCGAGCCGAGCCTGGGGACCTTCGACGACTTCGACGCCTTCGTGGCTTCCGCCCGAGGGCTCGGCCTCGAGGTGGCCCTGGACCTCGCCCTGCAGTGCTCGCCGGACCACCCCTGGGTCCGGGAGCACCCGGAGTGGTTCACCACGCGTGCCGACGGCTCGATCGCCTACGCCGAGAACCCGCCCAAGAAGTACCAGGACATCTACCCGCTCAACTTCGACAACGACCCCGAGGGCATCTACGCCGAGATCCACCGCGTCGTGGAGCTGTGGATCTCCCACGGTGTGACCGCGTTCCGCGTCGACAACCCGCACACCAAGCCGCTCGCGTTCTGGGAGCGGCTCCTCGCGGAGGTGGCGCGCGACCACCCCGACGTCCTCTTCCTTGCCGAGGCTTTCACCCGGCCGGCGATGATGCTCGCGCTGGCCAAGATCGGCTTCCACCAGTCGTACACGTACTTCTCCTGGCGCAACACGAAGGAGGAGCTCGAGGAGTACATCGCCACGGTCGCCGGCCCGGACGGTGCGTGGATGCGCCCCAGCTTCTGGCCGACGACGCACGACATCCTCCCCCCGTACCTGCAGGCCACCGGCCTGGGCGGCTTCGCCGTCCGAGCGGTGCTGGCCGCCACGGGCTCGCCGACGTGGGGCATCTACTCCGGCTACGAGCTCGTCGAGCACATCCCGCGTCCGGGTGTCGAGGAGCAGATCGACAACGAGAAGTACGAGTTCCGCCCCCGCGACTGGTCGCAGGCGGACCGCTACGGCATCGCGCTGCTGATCGGCCGGCTGAACGCGGTGCGCCGCGCCCACCCGGCTCTCCAGCAGCTGCGTGACGTGCGCGTGCACCCGACGACGGACGACGCGCTGGTCTGCTTCTCCCGGCACGTCGCGGCTCAGGACTCGCCGACCGGCGTCGCGGACACCGTGGTGGTCGTCGTGAACCTCGACCCGTTCCACCCACGGGAAGGCATGGTCCTGCTGGACCTCGAGGCGCTCGGGCTGCCGGCCCTCGGTCCCGTGCGAGCGCACGACCTGCTGACCGACGCCACGTTCTGGTGGGGCCCCGAGGCGTTCGTCCGGCTCGACCCGACCGTCAGCTGCGCCCACGTGGTGCACGTGGACGTGCCGTGACCGAGCCGCCACCGACCACCGCCGCGCTGGCGCTGCACGGCCTGCCCGCGCGCCGCCAGCCCCAGGTGCCCGCCGCGGAGCTGCCGGGCGCCCCGACGCCGGACTCCCAGTGGTACCGCACCGCCGTGTTCTACGAGGTGATGCTGCGGTGCTTCTCCGACTCGCGGGGCGAGGGCTCCGGCGACATCCAGGGCCTGATCCAGCGCCTGGACTACCTGCAGTGGCTCGGCATCGACTGCCTGTGGCTGCCGCCGTTCTACCCGTCGCCCCTGCGTGACGGCGGCTACGACGTGGCGGACTACACGGCCGTTGCCGCGCAGTACGGCTCGATCGCCGACTTCACCGAGCTGGTGCAGCAGACCCACGCCCGCGGCATGCGGATCGTCGTCGACCTCGTCATGAACCACACCAGCGACCAGCACCCGTGGTTCCAGGCGTCGCGGGCCGACCCCGAGGGGCCCTACGGCGACTTCTACGTCTGGCGCGACGACAACGCGGGCTATCCCGATGCCCGCATCATCTTCGTCGACACCGAGACGTCCAACTGGACGTTCGACCCCGTCCGGCGGCAGTACTTCTGGCACCGGTTCTTCAGCCACCAGCCCGACCTCAACTTCGAGAACCCCCGCGTCGCGGAGGCGATGCTCGACGTCGGCCGGTTCTGGCTGAACCTCGGCGTCGACGGCTTCCGGCTCGACGCGGTCCCCTACCTGTTCGAGGCGGAGGGCACCAACTGCGAGAACCTGCCGGCCACGCACGCCTTCCTGCGCCGGGTCCGGCGGATGCTCGACGAGGAGTTCCCCGGCCGCATCATGCTGGCCGAGGCGAACCAGTGGCCCGAGGACGTCGTCGACTACTTCGGCACCCCGGAGGAGCCGGAGTGCCACATGTGCTTCCACTTCCCGGTGATGCCGCGCATCTTCTACGCGCTGCGCGATCAGCGCGCGACGCCGATCGTCGACATCCTCGCGGACACGCCGCCGATCCCGGCCGGCGGCCAGTGGAGCACCTTCCTGCGCAACCACGACGAGCTGACGCTCGAGATGGTGTCCACCGAGGAGCGCGCCTCCATGTACGGCTGGTACGCGCAGGACTCCCGGATGCGCGCCAACGTCGGGATCCGGCGTCGGCTGGCCCCGCTGCTGGACAACTCGCGCAAGGAGATCGAGCTCGCCCACGCCCTGCTCCTCTCGCTCCCCGGCAGCCCCTGCCTGTACTACGGCGACGAGATCGGGATGGGCGACAACATCTGGCTCGCGGACCGCGACTCCGTCCGCACCCCGATGCAGTGGACCCCGGACCGCAACGCGGGCTTCTCCACCGTCGACCCCGGCAAGCTGTACCTGCCGCTGGTCCAGTCCCTGGTGCACCACTACGCCCACGTCAACGTCGAGGCGCAGCTGGCCCAGCCCACCTCGTTGCTGCACTGGGTCAAGGGCATGCTCGCCGTCCGACGCCGGTACCCGGCGCTCGGCATGGGCGAGTTCACGGTGGTGCCGTGCGACAACGACTCCATCCTGGCCTTCCTGCGCCGGACGCCGACGCAGACCGTGCTCGTCGTGGCCAACCTCGCCTCGACGGCCCGCGCCGCCCGCGTCACGCTCCCCGGTGCCGCAGGGTCCGCGCTGCGCGACGTCTTCGGCGGCGCTCCGTTCCCCGCCGTGGGTCCGGACGACGCATGCACGTTCACGCTCGGCTCGCGGGACTTCTACTGGCTGGAGGTGGTCACCCCGTGACGCTCACCGCGACTGCAGGGTCGGCGGACCTCCCCCTCGTGCCGCTGACGGAGCTCGTCCGGACGTGGCTGCCGACGCGCCGCTGGTACCCCGCCAAGGGGACCGAGGCGCAGCTCGACGTGGTGGCCACGCTGCTGCTGGACGACGAGGCCGTGCGCATCCCTCTGGTCCGCGTGCGCTTCGGTTCGGTCGACACGCTGCTCCAGGTGCCGCTCGTGCTCGAACGGCTCGCTCCGAGCGGCACGGCGCAAGCCGACCCGTCACAGCCGGTCGACCCTGACACCGTCGGCCGGATCGGCGACCTGCTGCTGCTCGACGGCACCGGCCACCCCGCGTTCCTGCGCGCCTGGCTCGCCGCCGCCGACGGCCCCGACGGCCGTGCGCCCACCGACCTGGACCCGACCACCGCGCGCGTCATCACGGGCGAGCAGTCGAACACCTCCGTGGTGCTCCGCCGTGCCGGCGAGGAGCTGCAGGCGCCGGCGGTCGGCATCCTCAAGGTCTTCCGCACGCTCGCCGCCGGACCGAACCCGGACGTGGACGTACCGCGCCGGCTAGTCGAGGTCGGCTGGGACGGGGTACCGGCACCGCTCGGCTGGCTCGTGGGACGTTGGCCGGACGCGGACGGGCAGCTGGTCGAGGGCTACCTCGGCGCGCTCTCGGCGTTCGTCCCCGCGGCGCGTGACGGCTTCGAGCTCGCCTGCGAGCTCGCCGGTGCCGGCGCACCGTTCGACGACGCGGCCGGCCAGCTCGGCACCCTCATCGCCGGCATGCACGACGCCCTGGTCCGCGGTTTCGGTGCCGAACCGAGCAGCGCGGACGACGGCGACGGCGCCGCGGGTCCGGAGCAGGTCGCCCGCCAGCTGGAGGACCGGTTCGCCTGGGCCGCGGAGTCCGTGCCCGCGCTTCAGGAGTACGGGGACGCGGTCCACGGCGTCGCTGCCCGCGTCCGTGCTCTGCCGGACGCACCGCCGCGGCAGCGGGTGCACGGTGACCTGCACCTGGGCCAGGTGCTCCGATCGGCGGACCGGTGGGTGGTGACCGACTTCGAGGGTGAGCCGTTGGCGCCGCTGGCCATGCGCACCCGACCGGACCTGGCGGTGCGGGACGTCGCAGGCATGCTCCGGTCCTTCGACTACGCGGCGGCGGTCGGCGGCCTGCACCACGAGGCCGCGCACGCCTGGTCCGGTGCGGCCCGCGACGCCCTCCTGGTCCGGTACGACGCGACCGCCGGAACCTCCCTGGCCACGGGCTCGGGCTCGTCGGCGCTGCTCCTGACGGCCCTGGAGCTGGACAAGGCGCTGTACGAGGCGGTCTACGAGCAGCGCAACCGTCCCGACTGGCTGCACATCCCCCTGGCCGGGCTGGACCGGCTGCTCCGCTGAGGGACAGGGCCTCGTCGGTCGCCCGCCCCGTCCGCGTGTCCCGTGCGCCCGTCTGCAGGGACGCCGCTGCGGTGGTTGGCTAGGGCAATGACCTCGGTCGCACCCTCCCCGGTCCCCGTCGACGCCGACACCCTGAGGGCGGTCGCGTCAGGCCTGTACTACGACCCCCATGGCGTGCTGGGCGCCCATCCCGGTGAGCACGGCGTGACCATCCGCACGCTGCGGCCGCTGGCGGACAGCGTCGTCGTGGTGACCGACGGCGGGCAGACGGAGGCTCGCCACGAGCAGGACGGGATCTGGGTCGCCGTTCTCGACGCCGACGCCGTCCCCGCCTACCGCCTCGCGGTCACCTACGGCGAGACCACGACCCTGGTCGACGAGCCCTACCGCTACCTGCCGACGCTGGGAGAGGTGGACCTCCACCTCATCCGGGAGGGCCGTCACGAGCAGCTCTGGACAGTCCTCGGTGCGGCCGTCCGGCGCTACCCGGATCCCCTGGGCGACGTGACCGGTACGTCCTTCGCCGTCTGGGCGCCCAACGCCCGCGCCGTCCGCGTCATCGGCGACTTCAACTACTGGCAAGGTGCGCAGCACGCGATGCGTTCGCTGGGCGACAGCGGCGTCTGGGAGCTGTTCGTGCCCGGCGTCACCGCGGGGGCGCGCTACAAGTTCGAGATCGTCGGCGCCGACGGCACCTGGCGGCAGAAGGCCGACCCGATGGCACGCGGCACCGAAGTCCCGCCCGCCACCGCGTCGGTCGTCATCGACTCGCACTTCACCTGGTCGGACGACGCGTGGCTGGCCCATCGCGCGAGCACCGACCCGCACACCGGTCCCCTGTCGATCTACGAGGTCCACCTCGGCTCGTGGCGTCAGGGGCTCTCGTACCGCGACCTCGCCACCCAGCTGACCGACTACGTGCGTCAGACCGGGTTCACCCACGTGGAGTTCATGCCGGTCGCGGAGCACCCGTTCGGCGGCTCATGGGGCTACCAGGTCTCGTCGTACTACGCGCCGACCTCCCGCTTCGGCCACCCGGACGACCTCCGTTACCTGGTCAACGCCCTCCATGAGGCCGGTATCGGCGTCATCGTCGACTGGGTGCCGGCCCACTTCCCCAAGGACGACTGGAGCCTCGGCCGGTTCGACGGCACATCGCTCTACGAGGACCCTGACCCGCTGCGCGGCGAGCACCCGGACTGGGGCACGTACATCTTCAACTTCGGCCGTGCCGAGGTCCGCAACTTCCTGGTGGCCAACGCCACCTACTGGTTCGAGGAGTTCCACGTCGACGGCCTCCGCGTCGACGCCGTCGCCTCGATGCTGTACCTCGACTACTCCCGCAAGGACGGTCAGTGGCGACCCAACCAGTACGGCGGTCGTGAGAACCTCGACGCCATCTCGTTCCTCCAGGAGGCGAACGCGACGGCCTACCGCCGCACGCCAGGCGTCCTGATGATCGCCGAGGAGTCGACGGCGTGGGGCGGCGTCACCGCGCCGACCGACCACGGCGGTCTGGGCTTCGGCCTCAAGTGGAACATGGGCTGGATGAACGACACGCTCCGCTACATGGCGGAGCAGCCCGTGCACCGCAGCTACCACCACGGAGAGATCACGTTCTCCATGGTGTACGCGTACTCCGAGCAGTTCATCCTGCCGCTCTCGCACGACGAGGTGGTGCACGGCAAGGGGTCCCTCTACGCCCGGATGCCCGGCGACCACTGGCAGAAGACGGCGAACGTGCGCGCCCTGTTTGCGTACCAGTGGACGCACCCGGGCAAGCAGCTGATCTTCATGGGCGACGAGTTCGCGCAGCAGGGCGAGTGGTCCGAGGCGGACTCTCTGTGGTGGGGACAGCTCGACGACCCCAACCACGCCGGCGTCCAGCGACTCGTACGCGACCTCAACACCCTGTACCGAGCACAGCCGGCGCTCTGGAAGCTGGACCACAGGCCCGAGGGTTTCGAATGGATCGACTCGAACGACTCCCAGGGAAATACCCTCGCCTATCTCCGCAAAGCACCGGGCGCGCCCACCGCGGTCGTCGTCGTCAACTTCGCCGGCGTGCCGCACGAGCAGTACCGCCTCGCGCTGCCCGGCGCCGGCACATGGACCGAGGCCCTCAACACCGACGCCGCGATCTACGGCGGCTCCGGTGTCGGCAACCTCGGGCAGATCACCGCGGATCCAGTGCCCCATCACGGACGACCTTTCTCGGCCAGCGTCCGCATCCCGCCTCTCGGCGCGGTGATCTTCATCGCCGACAACAGCTGACACCGGCAGCCAAGCCCCACCGGGACACCCGCCGGCCTCAGAGCGGCACCGCTGCCGACCCGTCGGCACACGTCCACCCCGCACACCGAGGCTCACCGGCCTGACGCGCACGGCGAACGTCGCCCGAACGCCATCCCGCAACCGGACACCGGTCGTCCGGCTCGACCCGCCATCGGTGACCGAGAACCGGGGCGAAGCACCCGTCCGCACCGAACGTGCCCGCATAGGCCTGCACATAGGCCAACCCGCGGTCGAATGGACATGGCCCACCCGGACGGCTTGGCGCTCCGTGGCCGAGCCGCGGTCGTGGGTGAACGCAGAAAGGCCCACCCGGTGAGGGGTGGGCCTTTCTGGAATGGTGTTCGGCGGCGTCCTACTCTCCCACATCCTGGCGGGTGCAGTACCATCGGCGCTGAAGGGCTTAGCTTCCGGGTTCGGAATGGGACCGGGCGTTTCCCCTTCGCTATGGCCGCCGTAACGGTATCGAGTTGTCAAACGGGTTCCCGTTCGTTGCTCGGGAACCGCACAGTGGACGCGTGCATGATGTTGTGGTGAAGTGGTCGGCTGATTAGTACCGGTCAGCTGCGACGGTCGTTAGTCCCGTCTTCCACATCCGGCCTATCTACCCAGTGGTCTAGCTGGGAGCCTCTCACCCCTCGAGGGGGCATGGAAACCTCATCTTGAAGCAGGCTTCCCGCTTAGATGCTTTCAGCGGTTATCCCTTCCGAACGTAGCCAACCAGCCGTGCTCCTGGCGGAACAACTGGCACACCAGAGGTTCGTCCGTCCCGGTCCTCTCGTACTAGGGACAGCCCTTCTCAAGTTTCCTGCGCGCGCAGCGGATAGGGACCGAACTGTCTCACGACGTTCTAAACCCAGCTCGCGTACCGCTTTAATGGGCGAACAGCCCAACCCTTGGGACCTACTCCAGCCCCAGGATGCGACGAGCCGACATCGAGGTGCCAAACCATGCCGTCGATATGGACTCTTGGGCAAGATCAGCCTGTTATCCCCGGGGTACCTTTTATCCGTTGAGCGACGGCGCTTCCACAAGCCACCGCCGGATCACTAGTTCCGACTTTCGTCCCTGCTCGACCTGTCAGTCTCACAGTCAAGCTCCCTTGTGCACTTGCACTCGCCACCTGATTGCCAACCAGGCTGAGGGAACCTTTGAGCGCCTCCGTTACATTTTAGGAGGCAACCGCCCCAGTTAAACTACCCACCAGGCACTGTCCCTGGTCCGGATCACGGACCGAGGTTAGACATCCGAAGCGGTCAGAGTGGTATTTCAACGTCGACTCCACGAACACTGGCGTGCCCGCTTCACAGTCTCCCACCTATCCTACACAAACCGCACCGAACACCAATACCAAGCTATAGTAAAGGTCCCGGGGTCTTTCCGTCCTGCTGCGCGTAACGAGCATCTTTACTCGTAGTGCAATTTCGCCGAGTTCGCGGTTGAGACAGCGGAGAAGTCGTTACGCCATTCGTGCAGGTCGGAACTTACCCGACAAGGAATTTCGCTACCTTAGGATGGTTATAGTTACCACCGCCGTTTACTGGGGCTTAAATTCTGAGCTTCGCCTTGCGGCTGACCCGTCCTCTTAACCTTCCAGCACCGGGCAGGCGTCAGTCCGTATACATCGTCTTGCGACTTCGCACGGACCTGTGTTTTTAGTAAACAGTCGCTTCTCCCTGGTCTCTGCGGCCCTCCACGCTCCCCGGGCAAGCCGGTTCACGCTTGAGGCCCCCCTTCTCCCGAAGTTACGGGGGCATTTTGCCGAGTTCCTTAACCACGATTTGCTCGATCGCCTTGGTATTCTCTACCTGACCACCTGAGTCGGTTTGGGGTACGGGCGGCTAGAACCTCGCGTCGAGGCTTTTCTTGGCAGCATAGGATCACCCAGTTCCCGCTTGCGCGGTCACCGTCGGCTCTCAGGCTCAGGAGGGGCGGATTTGCCTACCCCTCACCCTACGACCTTGGACGTGGACTACCATCGCCACGCCGGGCTACCTTCCTGCGTCACCCCTGTTAATACGCTTACCTACTACCGGATCGGGTCGCGGCCCGTACGCACCGGTGCCCCCGAAGGGGCGGTGGCACGCACGAGGCGCTTAGCATCACCGGGCTCGGTATGGGCGGTTCTTCGCCGGTACGGGAATATCAACCCGTTGTCCATCGACTACGCCTGTCGGCCTCGCCTTAGGTCCCGACTTACCCAGGGCGGATGAACCTGGCCCTGGAACCCTTGGTCATTCGGCGGACGGGTTTCTCACCCGTCATTCGCTACTCATGCCTGCATTCTCACTCGTGTGGTCTCCACCGCTGGGTCACCCCGCGGCTTCACCGCCCACACGACGCTCCCCTACCCATCCACACACCTGGACCACGAAGGCCTAGTACACGTGTGAATGCCACAGCTTCGGCGGTGTGCTTGAGCCCCGCTACATTGTCGGCGCGGAATCACTTGACCAGTGAGCTATTACGCACTCTTTCAAGGGTGGCTGCTTCTAAGCCAACCTCCTGGTTGTCTGTGCAACTCCACATCCTTTCCCACTTAGCACACGCTTGGGGGCCTTAGCTGGTGGTCTGGGCTGTTTCCCTCTCGACGACGGAGCTTATCCCCCGCCGTCTCACTGCCACGCTCTGGCTTACCGGCATTCGGAGTTTGGCTAACGTCAGTAACCTGGTCGGGCCCATCGGCTATCCAGTAGCTCTACCTCCGGCAAGAAACGCGTGACGCTGCACCTAAATGCATTTCGGGGAGAACCAGCTATCACGAAGTTTGATTGGCCTTTCACCCCTAACCACAGGTCATCCCCCAGGTTTTCAACCCTGGTGGGTTCGGGCCTCCACGCGGTCTTACCCGCGCTTCACCCTGCCCATGGCTAGATCACTTCGCTTCGGGTCTAGAGCACGCGACTAAAGACGCCCTATTCGGACTCGCTTTCGCTACGGCTTCCCCACACGGGTTAACCTCGCCACGTACCACTAACTCGCAGGCTCATTCTTCAAAAGGCACGCCGTCACCCCTGCTAGGGAGGCTCCGACGGCTTGTAGGCACACGGTTTCAGGTACTATTTCACTCCCCTCCCGGGGTACTTTTCACCTTTCCCTCACGGTACTTGTCCGCTATCGGTCACCAGGTAGTATTTAGGCTTACACAGTGGTCTGTGCAGATTCACTCCAGGTTTCTCGGGCCCGGAGCTACTTGGGATCCCTCTCGGGAGGCCGCATCATTTCGTCTACGGGGGTACCACCCTCTGTGCCGGGCCTTTCAAGACCCTTCGACTATGACACGGCTTTCTGACTCCCTGCCCGGTCGGCAGACCGGACCGAAAGGTCCCACAACCCCGTACGCGCAACGCCTGCCGGCTTGCACACGCGCACGGTTTGGCCTGATCCGCTTTCGCTCGCCACTACTCACGGAATATCTCTTCCTGCCGGTACTGAGATGTTTCACTTCCCGGCGTTCCCTCCACACACCCTATATATTCAGGTGCGGGTCGTACGACATGACTCGTACGGGGTTTCCCCATTCGGACATCCTCGGATCACGGTTCGTTTGCCAACTCCCCGAGGCTTATCGCAGGCTACGACGTCCTTCTTCGGCTCCTGGTGCCAAGGCATCCACCCTGTGCCCTTATCAACTTGACCACAAAAATCAAAGATGCTCGCGTCCACTGTGCAGTTCTCAACCAACGACCAGGACCCACCCGGAACCCCGGCGCCCACCCCCACGACGGGAGCAGTCCACCGGACCAGGGGCCTGCCGGCCACCCGACCCCTCCCACCACCCGGAGCAGAACCCCGACCAGCAGAAGCGATCATCGCGACCCCAAGGACAACACCCGCGAACGGCTGTTCCCTCAGGACCCAACAGCGTGCCTGGCCGACCCCCACCCCTGACCCATCCGTTCCCACCCGCACCCACCGAAGCGAGCACGACGTACTAGGACGAACCAGAAGCAAAGACCGGCCGTAGTCGATGTTCCACCCGTGAGCTCCACCCCCGACACGTACGGCCAGGGCATGGGCCTGGACACCCAACCGCACCCATGACAGGCACGACCAGCTGCCAGATGCTCCTTAGAAAGGAGGTGATCCAGCCGCACCTTCCGGTACGGCTACCTTGTTACGACTTAGTCCTAATCGCCAGTCCCACCTTCGACGGCTCCCCCCCAAAGGTTGGGCCACCGGCTTCGGGTGTTACCGACTTTCATGACTTGACGGGCGGTGTGTACAAGGCCCGGGAACGTATTCACCGCAGCGTTGCTGATCTGCGATTACTAGCGACTCCGACTTCACGGGGTCGAGTTGCAGACCCCGATCCGAACTGAGACCGGCTTTTTGGGATTCGCTCCACCTTGCGGTATCGCAGCCCTTTGTACCGGCCATTGTAGCATGCGTGAAGCCCAAGACATAAGGGGCATGATGATTTGACGTCATCCCCACCTTCCTCCGAGTTGACCCCGGCAGTCTCCCATGAGTCCCCGGCATAACCCGCTGGCAACATGGGACGAGGGTTGCGCTCGTTGCGGGACTTAACCCAACATCTCACGACACGAGCTGACGACAACCATGCACCACCTGTACACCGACCTTACGGGGAGCACATCTCTGCACTTTTCCGGTGTATGTCAAGCCTTGGTAAGGTTCTTCGCGTTGCATCGAATTAATCCGCATGCTCCGCCGCTTGTGCGGGCCCCCGTCAATTTCTTTGAGTTTTAGCCTTGCGGCCGTACTCCCCAGGCGGGGCACTTAATGCGTTTGCTGCGGCACGGAATCCGTGGAATGGACCCCACACCTAGTGCCCAACGTTTACGGCATGGACTACCAGGGTATCTAATCCTGTTCGCTCCCCATGCTTTCGCTCCTCAGCGTCAGTTGCGGCCCAGTGACCTGCCTTCGCCATCGGTGTTCCTCCTGATATCTGCGCATTCCACCGCTACACCAGGAATTCCAGTCACCCCTACCGCACTCTAGTCTGCCCGTACCCACTGCAAGCCCCAGGTTGAGCCTGAGGATTTCACAGCAGACGCGACAAACCGCCTACGAGCTCTTTACGCCCAATAATTCCGGACAACGCTTGCGCCCTACGTATTACCGCGGCTGCTGGCACGTAGTTAGCCGGCGCTTCTTCTGCAGGTACCGTCACTTGCGCTTCTTCCCTGCTGAAAGCGGTTTACAACCCGAAGGCCGTCATCCCGCACGCGGCGTCGCTGCATCAGGCTTGCGCCCATTGTGCAATATTCCCCACTGCTGCCTCCCGTAGGAGTCTGGGCCGTGTCTCAGTCCCAGTGTGGCCGGTCGCCCTCTCAGGCCGGCTACCCGTCGTCGCCTTGGTAGGCCATCACCCCACCAACAAGCTGATAGGCCGCGAGCCCATCCCTGACCGAAAAACTTTCCAGGCGCCCAGATGCCCAGGCGCCTCATATCCGGTATTAGCCACCGTTTCCGGTAGTTATCCCAGAGTCAGGGGCAGGTTACTCACGTGTTACTCACCCGTTCGCCACTGATCAGACCAGCAAGCTGGCCATCACCGTTCGACTTGCATGTGTTAAGCACGCCGCCAGCGTTCGTCCTGAGCCAGAATCAAACTCTCCGTCAATGTCCAACGCCACCCAACCACCCGAAGACAGTCAGGCAACAGACACAACAAAGAACAACACAGATCTGGCATCAAAAAGGAACCCACCACCCACGGGGTGGACGACAGGCTCCCATCAACACCAAAGCCCACCACGACACAACATCGCAGCAGACAACTTGGCATCGACTACTTGGCACACTGTTGAGTTCTCAAAGAACAGACGCTCATCCGTCTTGGCCTTTCGACCCGTTCGGAGGCAACCGTTCAAACTTAGCGGTTCGACTTCCCCCGGTCAACTTCGCTGCTCTGTTCGGTCTCGGCCGCGAAGAAGCGGTCAGAGCCGGGCAGTCCGGTCGTCAGGAGCGGGTCGAACTCGCGTCGGACTCGGCCGAGACCACAGCGGTGCCGTGGTCTCAAGAGTCCGGGTGTCCCTCGGCGGGACCGACCACCGGGTGTTCCCTGGTGTTCGTTCCTCCCTGCCGGGGGCCTGAGAAGGTTATGCAACGCTCCGGCAGGAATGCAAATCCCGGACGTGGTGACCCGCGTCACGCCGTGCCGACCGGCTCCCCGGTGGTTCCGGCGTGCGGCGACGGCCGAGGCGCGCGCCGGTCGGAAGGGCGCCGAGCTCAGTGCGGAGCTCAGTACAGGGCGCTGGCGAGCGCCCGCCGGGCCGCCACGACTCGCGGGTCGTCGGTCCCCACGACCTCGAACAGGTCGACGAGGCGCTCCCGGACCCGGTCGCGGTCGGCGCCCGAGGTGCGCCGGACGACGTCGACGAGGCGGTCGAAGGCGTCCTGGACCGCACCACCCATCACGTCCAGGTCGGCGACGGCCAGTGCGGCGTCCACGTCGTCGGGGTCCGCCGCCGCATCCTCCCGGGCCTTGCGTGCGTCGAGGGGGGCCGTGCGCTCCAGGAGGCCGACCTGCGCGAGACCGGCCCTGGCCATCGCGTCGCGCGGGTTCTCGCGGAGCGCCTGCTCGTACGCGGTGCGAGCGCCCGGCAGGTCGTCGCGCTCCAGGGCGTCGTACGCGGCCTGGTGCAGCGGGGGCAGCGGAGGCTCTTCGGGCTCGGCCGGACCCTCGGGCTGCTGCGCGGCTGTCACGCGCCCGGTGATGCCGTTGGCCTGCGCCGCGGCGAGCACCTGGTCGAGCACGCCGCGGATCTGGTCCGGGGCGGGTGCACCCTGGAAGAGCGGGACCGGCTGACCACCCAGGACGGCGACCGTCGTCGGGACCGACTGGGCGCCGAACGCCTGGGCGATCTGCGGGTTGGCCTCGGCATCGACCCGCGCGAGGAGCCAGGTACCGCCGTCGTCCTGCGCCATCGCCGCCAGCTGACCGGCCACCGTGGCGCTCACCTCGCTCCACGACGCCCAGAGCACCACCACGACGGGGTGCTGGCTCGACCGCCGCACCACGTCGGCGAACGAGGCCTCGTCGACGTCGACGACGTAGGCGCCGGGGGCCGGGAGGCCGCCCGGTGAGCCCGGGGGCGGTGTCGAGGGCCTGCCGAGCGAGGAGAGGTCGACGGCTCCACGCACGTCGAGGCGCGGTCGAGGCTGCGAGGACTGCGACATACGAACTGTCTCCCTGGGTGCTGCGTGAGCGGCCTGCGGCCGACCTATTGTGCGGCGACGGCGGTGAGGACGGCCTCGGCGGCGACGAGCTGCACTTGTGCCGTCGACCCCGCAGGCGGGACCCGGAACACCAGCACGTCGGTGTACGTGCGCACCAGCGACTGCGTCGCCTCGGATGCCGCGGCCAGCGCGGACTCCACCGGACTGAGGCTGAGCTTGGCACCGCCGACCGTGATGGACACCGTGGACACCGTCGTCACCTTGCCGATGACGAGCGCGCCCCCGTCAACCGTGCCGATCACGGTCAGCGGAGCGGGGTCGGGCGTGTACGTCTCCGCCGCGTTGCCGACGTCCTTGACGTTGGTGGCCAGGGTCTGCCGGGCGGAGGTCACGCTCGTGCGGAACGGGTCGGGCGCGAACTGCGACGCCGACTGTGACGCGTCTCCGTTCGAGAGCACGTCGGCGTAGGCCGGCATGACCTGGTCAGGGCGGACGCTCAGGCCGCTCGCGTCGGCCGCGAGCACCGGGCTGCCTGCACCCGGCGTCGCGGTGGCGGGCATCGAGACCCCCGGGAACAGCCGCGCCCATCCCCACAACCGGTACGGGTCGCGGGGGGTCGTCTGCTCCAGCACGAGGAGGCGGGGTGCCTGCAGGTCGTCCGGCTGCACGCTGACGACGACCTGCGTCCGTGGCCAGCCCGAGGTCCGCGGCTCGATCACCGCCTGAGCGCTGGTCGGGAGAGCCGTCGGCGGTCGCTGACCGTTGGTGGCCTGCGCGCGCAGGTACTCGGCGTGCCGCATGGCGAGGGCCGGGTCCATCACGCGGGCCGTCAGCGCGTTGGAGTCGAGGGCGGCGTCACCGGCCGTGAGCACCTTGCCCAGGTCACCGAGGACGGTGGTGGTCTGCGCTACCGACAGCACCGGTGGGGGCACCGCCGGGGCGGCCTGAGGGTGCGGTGCCGGTGGTGCTGCGGCGCAGCCGGCGAGCACGGAGCCCAGGACCGCGGCCACGACGGTGAGCCCGGCGGCCCGTCGTGAGAGCGCTCGCGAGCCCGAGGTCACGGAGAACGAGCGTGCGGTGCTCATCGGTCCTCCCCTCCTCGGTCGTCGGCGGGCGGCTCGGTGGGCAGGCCCCACGCCCGCCGCCACGCGTCGGCGCGGGACGACGGTGAGTCCTCCGGGCCTTCGTCCGTCGCAGCGGGCTGCTCGTCTCCGGAGCGGGCGGGTGGCGTGGACGGTCGGCCGACGGACGGGGCCGACTCGCGGGTGGGCGGCTCATCGGGCCGGCTCACGAGCCACGAGGGGTGCACCGGCGGGCGCGGTGCGGCCGGCTGGCCCGGACGGTCACCGCGGTCCGCAGGCACCCCGGACTCTCCCGCGCCAGGCACGGGCACCCAACCGCCGGGTCGAGGCGGCTGCGCGGTGCGAGGGGACGCCAGCGGCTGACCGGGGCGTGCGGGGCCTGCGGCCGTCTGCGAACCCGGTGCACCCGGCTCTCCTGCAGCGGTCCGGGCGGGGGCGGCAGGCCCCCTCTGCCCGGACGGCCTCAGCACGAACGGGCTGGGCGCGTCTCCGGCAGACCTGGCGACGAGCCTCGCGCCGGCAGCGTCCGGAGGAACAGGCGCGGCCCACGCAGGACGGCCCTCGTGCGGGGTCGGCGTTCCGGGCGAGGTCACACCGTGGGGCGTGGGTTCGTGCGGCTGCGTCCCGAGCTCGGGCTGTGCGGCCGCCGCACGACGGGCACGTCGGCCCCCGGCGGCCCACGGCGGTGCCGGGCGCTCGATCGGCGGGGCAGGCGGCGGTCCGGCCGCGGACCCGAGGTGCGATGGCGCCGCAACCGACGGCACGGCGGCGGGCGGCGTCCCGACGGGAGCCGGGCCGGCACCCTCGCGGGACCCGTGCGCGGACGCAGCGCGGCGTGCGGCGTCCGCCGCGGTCACCGTGTCGGTGGCGGGTCGCACCTGCGGTGCGATCGGAGTGCCACCAGGGGTCGAGGACTCTCGAGCGGTGGGGGCGCCCGGGAGGCGCCCGGCGACGGGAGGCAGCGGACGAGGCTGCGGTCGGGTGCCCGACCGCTCCCCCGGCAGCGCCGATGGCGACCCGATCTGCGTCGTGCTGGTCGGCGGCACGGTGGCCGCATCCTGCTCACCCCGAGCAGCTGCGCGCGCGTCGACCGATCCCACCGCCTGGACGGCGCCGGTGGGCGGTCGACCGCTGCGGCTCTGGAGCTCCCGCAGCTGCCGACGCGTCAGGACGGCGCCGGCGCCGGCGCCGGCCGGCAGCACCTCGGGAACCGCACCCGTCTCCACCGAGGTCCAGCCGTCGTGACCGGCCCTGGTCCGCCACCAGTCCCGACCCAGCAGCCCGGCGCCGGCCAGGAGGAGCAGCCCCCCGAGCACCAGTCCGGGAACCAGCCACGGCGACGAGACGACCCGGGGCCACGACATCTCCAGCGTGGGGTTCACGGCGGAGCCGTCGGCGGCGATGCCCGCGACGAGGAGGCTCCAGCGTCCGTCCTGGGCGTGCCACGTGAGCTGCGCCGACCCCGTGCCCGTCGCCTGGGCCACCCACATGTCGGAACCTGACGGGTCCGCTGCCGGCCTCGCGGCCGTTCCCGGTGCACCGGAGGCGCTCGAACTCGGGGCCGCCGACGCGGCTGCGGCGGTCGCCGACGGGCTCGAGGCAGCGGCGCCCCCCGACGGTGATGCGGACGCGGACGTCGAGCCCGCCGGCGACGGCGCAGCGGACGACCCCGGTGCGGCGAGCCGCAGCGTTCGCCAGCCGGAGAGCCCCGACACGCGCTGGTAGGGATCGCTGCCCACCCAGCCGCTGACATCGGTGTCCCGGCCGACGGCGAGCACGATGTGGTCCCCCGCCGGGACCTGCGCGCGCACCGTGACCGGGTCTCCGCCGAGCTCCAGGACACCGGGGTCCGTGACGACGAGACCGGCGGTCGCGGTGGCCCGGGCGACCAGCACGTCGTCCGCGCGCCACAGGGTCGCGGAGGCGACCGCCAGGGCGATGACGACGAGCCCCAGCAAGCCGATGCCGGCCTCGATCAGTCGCTTGCGCACACACAAATCCTCTCGGACGGGACACCCAGGATAGGCGGGCGGCCCGGGACGGCCCGCCGAACGGGAGGTTCCCCACCCCGTTCGGCCCATGGGCTCCTTCACCCGTTCCGCGTATCCTGGCGCCGGGTCGCCGGTCTCGACACGTGGTCGACCGCGCCGTCGCGTGCCCACGCCCCCTGGAGGATCAAGCCCGTGTCCGATGCCCGGCCCACCTTCCCCGTCGTCAACTTCCGCGGCTACGACCGCGACGCCGTCGACGCGCGGATCTCCGCTCTCGAGAAGGCCGTGGACGACGCCCGTTCGCAGGTCCAGGCTGCGGACGCCAAGGCGCTCCAGGTCGCCGGTGAGCTGTCCGAGGCGCACCGGCAGCTGCGGGAGGCGGAGCGGCCCACGTACTCCGGCCTCGGCTCGCGGATCGAGCAGCTGCTGCGCTCCGCCGAGGAGCAGTCGTCCGACGTCGTGACGCAGGCCAACGCCCAGGCGGCGGACTCGCTCGCGCGGGCCAAGCTCGCAGCCGGGCAGCTCCGCGCCCGCGCGGAGAACGAGGTCGCCGAGCTGCTCGCGACCGCGCGCCGCGAGGCCGAGGAGGTCCGGACGTCGGCGGCAACGGAGGCGGAGAGCCAGCTGACCGCCGCCCAGCGGAGGGCCGAGGAGCTGGTCGGCTCCGCCGAGCGCGAGGCGGCTCGGATCGCGAGCGCGATCGCCACCGAGGAGAGCGAGCGGCGCACCACCCTCGAGCGCGAGCTCGGCACGCTGCGGGCGACGGTGGAGCACGAGGCGACCCAGCTCCGGGTCGCGACGGAGCGCACCGCGAGCGAGCTGCGGGCGCGCACCGAGGCGGAGACCGAGGCGATGCGGGCCGAGGCCGAGCGCTACGACCAGGACCTGCGCCGCGCGGCCGACGTCGAGACGACGGAGCTGCGTCAGCGCGTCGAGTCCGAGCTGGCCGCCCGGACCTCCGAGGTGGACCGGTACGCGGCACGGGTCCGGGCCGAGGCGGACGACGAGGCCGCCGCCCTGCGCCAGCACGTGGCGGACGAGGTCACGACCCTGCGCGCGTCGGCCCAGGAGTACGCCGACCAGGTGCGTTCCGCGGCGGAGCGGGACGGGGCGGCCCTGCAGCAGCGGGTCGCCGCCGAGGTGGCGGCGCTGCGGACCGAGGCGGAGCAGTACGCGTCCTTCGTGCGGGCCAGCGCGGAGCGGGAGACCGGCGAGCTGCGCGCGACGACGGCGGACGAGCTGGCGGCCGCTCGCACCGAGGCGGAGCAGGCCGTCGCGGCGCTCCGTGCGGAGGCGGCGCAGTACGCGGCTGACCTGCGGGCCCGTGCCGAGCGAGAGACGACGGAGCTGCGGGAGCGCACGCAGGTCGAGACGGCGCACCTCGCCCAGGTCACGGAGCGGGAGACCACCCAGCTGCGGGAGACCACCGAGCGGGAGGCCGCCGAGCTGCGGGCGACCGCCGCACGCGAGACCACGGAGCTGCGGGAGACCACACGCCTGGAGGTCGAGCGGCTCCAGACGGAGGCACGGCGGTCGATCGCCGACCTGACCGCGAACGCCAAGGCGCACGCCGACACGCTGGTGCGGGACGCCGAGCAGCGCCAGGCAGACGCCGAGCTGGAGATCGCCTCGAAGCGGGAGGCCGCCGAGCGCGCGGACTCCGAGCGCCACGAGCGGGCTCGTGCCGAGACGGAGCGCCTGGTCGCGGACGCGGAGGCGCACGCCGCCGAGGCCGAGCAGCGGGTGGCCAAGGCGCTCGCCCAGGCCGAGAAGGTCCGGACCGACGCGGAGGCGCACGCCCGGGACCTCGTCTCGAACGCCCGCAAGAACGCCGACCGCGTGGTCTCCGAGGCCCGGGAGCACGCAGAGAAGCAGATCTCGGACGCGATGATCGAGTCCGAGCGCGAGCGCACCTCCGCCCAGCGCCAGGTGGAGGACCTGAACCGGCAGCGGGAGTCGATCACCGGCTACCTCGACGAGCTGCGTCACCTCCTCGGAAGCAACCCGGACCGCTCGGCTCTGGAGAAGGCCGGTCGCGTGGAGGCCGAGTTCGAGAAGAACCGTCAGTCGGCGGCGGAGCGCCCGGCCCGGGGCAGCCGGCCGGCGGCACGGGGCGCCAAGGGAAGGCCGGCACCGGTGTCCGCCGCTGCGACGGCGCCGCCGAGCTCTGCGGCCGACGACGAGCCCTCGGCAGGTGCCGAGACGGCTGCGGACGGCATCCCGGAGGATGCGCCGACGCCGAACCGCGAGGCCGAGCCCGAGGGGCAGCCCGAGGCGACCGCCGAGACGGACGGCGCCGAGTCCGTGCGTGACGAGTCGGTCCCGGACGGGTCCGCGCGAGACGGGTCGGAGGCGCCGGCGGAGTCGACCGACGCCGCATCCGCTCGCGGCTGAGCGCCGTGAGCGCGCAGGGCGGGTCGCGGGACGCTCGGCACGCCGGGAGCGACGACCACCCGCAGAGCGACGGCTCCTCTGAGACCTCCGACGCGTCGTCCTGGCGTGCGGAGCGTCGCGCCGCGGCGGCCGCCCACGCCGAGGCGCTGCACCGGCGTCAGAAGGCGGAGTCCGACCGCGCGCGGGCGATGCTCGCCGAGCTCGTGGCACGGGCGACCGCGCACGGTCCGGCGCCGGTGCCGCTGCGGGCGCGCAGCTTCGACGGCCGGCACCGGTACCGGACCGGGCTGGAGGGTTGGTACCTCCGGCAGGACGAGTCGCTCGCGGTCTCCACCGCCGGTGACTTCTACGTCCTGCGCGCGCCGGCAAGCCTCGCGTCCCTGTGGCGGGGCGTCGAGCTGACCCCGCAGGACCCCCCGCTGGTGCTCGGCGCCGGCGGCAAGGACGGTGAGTCGCTGGACCTCGACGTGGCGATCTCCCGCGTCCTCGGCGGCGGCTGACCGCACGAGCTCAGCCGCGCTGCGCCCGTGCCACCAGCTCTCCCAGGGCGGTCGCGACGGCCGCCGGGTCCTCCACGGCAGACAGGTGCCCGACGCGCGGCACCACGACGAGCGCCGCGTCGCCGACCGCCGCCATGGCACGCGCCTGCTCGACCGGCGACACGGTGTCCTCGTCGCCCACCACCACGGTGACGGGCCCGGAGAACGTCCGCAGCACCTCGGTCCGGTCGGGCCGGACCGCCATCGCCCGCTGCGACCAGGCCAGCCCGCTCGGCACCTGGTCGCGCACCCAGTCGAGCACCTGCTCGCGAACCTGCGGCCGCGCGGTCCGGGTCGTCTCGCCGAGCAACCCGTCGACCGTGGGCAGCACCGCGTCGAGCGACCCGCTGGACTCCAGCTCGTCGGCCGCCGCGAGGCGCTTGGCCGCGGCCTCCGGGGTGTCCGCGACCGCCTTGGTGTCCACCAGGCCGAGCCCGGCCAGCAGGTCCGGGTGGCGATCGGCGATCGCCAGCGCGACGTAGCCGCCCATCGACAGGCCCACGACGACGGCGCGGTCGACCCCCGCGTCCGACAGGAGGCGGGCCACCTCGTCGGCGGAGGCCTCGAGCGACGGCGCAGGCAGGTCGGCGACGTACCGCGGCGTGCCGGGAAGGTCGACGAGGTGCACGGCCGCCGGGCCGGCGACGCGCTGCGCGGCGGCAGTCCACATCCGTGAGTCGAGCGGCATCCCGTGCAGCAGCACGAGCGGCAGCGCCCCGGCGTCGGACCGGACCGTGGTCAGGCCTGCGATCGGTGTCACGAGTCCTCTCCTGTCAGGTCGACGGTCGACTCCGCCTGGCTGCTCGGCCCCGACCACGTCCGCGGCAGCGGGACGGGAACCTCCGGCGCGACGTGCGCGACGATCTCGTCGAGCACGCGGCGCACCTGGGACTCCCCCACCCACAGGTGCTTCGCACCGTCGACGGCCACCAGGTCGGCCTGCGGCACCCGCGCGAAGCGCTCACGCGCCTGCGGCGGGCGCAGGTAGTCGTCGTGCTCGGGCACCAGCACGACGAGCGGGCGGCCGAACGACGCCCAGGCGTCCAGGTCCTCGTCGCCCGCTCTGCTCAGGGGCGGCGACAGCAGGACGGCTCCCTCCACCACGGGGTCACGCCCGTACCGCAGCGCGAGCTCGGTGCCGAACGACCACCCCACGAGCCAGATGTGCGGAAGGTCGTGGAACTCGGCCAGCTCGAGGGCGGCTGCGACGTCGAACCGCTCGGCGACGCCTCCGTCGAACGAGCCCTGGCTCGTGCCGCGCGGGCTGGACGTGCCGCGCGTGTTGAACCGCAGCACGGCGAAACCCGCCAGGGCGGGCAGCCGCCATGCCGCCTTGCGCAGCACGTGCGAGTCCATGTACCCGCCGTGCGTCGGCAGCGGGTGCAGCGTGACCAGCGTGGCGCGCGGCGTCGTCGGACGGCCTTCCGCGTCCACCGGCAGGGCGAGCTCACCCACCAGCGTCAGGCCGTCCGCCGTGTGCAGCTCGACCTCCTCCCGGTGCGCGGGCAGGACGGTCAGGGAGCGGATCGGGGCGCCGTGAGCGGTGGCGGCAGAGGTCTCGGACATCGTCTCGAGCCTAACCGGCGGCCGTGGCGGGCACGCAGGCGGCCGTCGGCCTGGGCGTCCTCAGGCGCGGAAGCGTCAGGCGCGACGGCCGGGACGACGACGGCCTCGCGCGCGCCAGCACGCCGTGTGCCAGTGCCGACGACCTTCCACACCGTCACCGAGCAGGTCGTCCGTCCGCCACGCCACCACGTGGGGCGTCCCGGGCGCGACCACCTGGTCGCAGCCCGGGCACCGGTACTCCCGGGACGAGCCGGCGACCGACTGCACCGTCCACTCGCCGTCGGATGCGCTCTCGGCCGTCCGCCCACCGGTGGCGCGCATCAGGTCCAGCTCCGGGTGGGCGGTCCCGTACGGCCGTCTCGACGATCGACGGCTGCTCGGCATGCGCCCATCCTGTCCGATGCCGGCGGTTGCTCGCCCACCGACCGGGCCCTCAGAGCGTGGCGGCTACCTCCGCCGGCGGCACCGTGCCGGTGCGGACCAGCTCGGCGTACCAGCGTCCGGAGTCCTTGACCGTGCGCTCGAGCGTGTCGTAGTCGACGCGGACCACCCCGAAGCGGCGGTCGAACCCGTACGCCCACTCGAAGTTGTCCAGCAGCGACCAGACGAAGTAGCCGCGCACGTCGGCGCCGGCGTCCATCGCGGCACCCATCGCGTCGATGTGGTCGTGCAGGTAGGCGACCCGGTCGACGTCGTGCACGCGCCCGTCCGCCGAGACCTCGTCGGCGAACGCCGCACCGTTCTCCGTGATGGCCAGCGGCTGGTCCGGGAACCGGTCGCGCAGCTCCAGGAGCAGGTCGACGAGGCCCTGCGGCTCGATGTTCCAGCCCATCGCGGTGTAGGGGCCGGCCACCGGCAGCCACTCCACCTGGTCGGCGCCGACCCACGGGCTGTGCTCGGCCGCACGGTGGCCGTCCGGACCGGGCTCCCCCGGCGTGACGGCCGCGGGCGCACCGGCCCGCACCAGCCCGGTCGCGTAGTAGTTGACGCCCAGCAGGGTCAGCGGGACGCGGATCAGCTCCAGGTCCCCGTCCTGCACGAAGGCCCAGTCGCTGATCGCGGCGGTGTCGGCGAACACCTGCTGCGGGTACGCGCCGAGCATCATCGGGCCGAGGAACACCTCGTTGGCAACCGTGTCGATGCGGCGCTTGGCCGCGACGTCGGCCGGGTCGTCGGAGGCAGCGCGCGTGACGTGCAGGTTCAGCGTCACCGAGACCGGGGTGTCCTCGCCGAGGACGGAGCGCACGGCGCGGGCCGCGAGACCGTGGCCGAGGTTGAGGTGGTGGACGGCGGCCAGGGCCTTGGCGTCGTCCGTCACCCCGGGGGCGTGCGCGCCGGACGCGTAGCCGAGGAAGGCGGAGCACCACGGCTCGTTCAACGTGGTCCACAGCCGCACCCGGTCCCCGAGCACCTCGGCCATCCGGCGGGCGTAGTCGGCGAAGCGGTAGGCGGTCTGACGGTTCGCCCAGCCGCCCTCGTCCTCCAGCGCCTGCGGCAGGTCCCAGTGGTACAGGGTCGCGACGGGCTGGATCCCCGCGTCGACCAGCCGGTCCACCAGGTCGGAGTAGAAATCCAGACCCGCCTGGTTGAACTCGCCGGAACCGGTCGGCTGCACCCGTGACCAGGCGATCGAGAACCGGTACGCCTGCAGGCCGAGCTCGCGCATGATCGCCACGTCCTGCGGCACGCGGTGGAAGTGGTCAACGGCGACGTCACCGGTGTCGCCGTTCAGCACCCGGCCCGGCGTGTGGCTGAAGGTGTCCCAGATCGACGGGCCGCGCCCACCCTCGTGCACGCCGCCCTCGATCTGGTACGAGGCCGTCGCGGACCCCCAGAGGAAGTCGGTGGGGAACTGCCGGCCGGACGGGCGCGTGGTCGCCATGGGAATCCTCGGTCGATCGCGGGAGGGGAAGGGCCGGTCGTCGGCGACCGGGGTCGAATCGATACGATACACCGCCCCGCGCGGGTTGCGGGAGCGCTTCCAAGGGTCCATCAGGAGGTCGCGAGGCCCGGGAGGTCCCGCCCGCGACGAGCGCCGTGCGGCACCAGCGCGACGGCGGTGTCGAGCAGCACCGCGACGCCGTCGTCCGCGTTCGACGGCAGCACCGTGTCGACGCTCCGCAGCACGGTCGGATGGGCGTTCGCGACGGCGAACGAACGACCGGCCCACGCCAGCATCGGCAGGTCGTTCGGTGCGTCGCCCACCGCCCAGACGTCGCTCGCCTCGACCCCCTCCTCCGCCGCCCAGACGGCCAGCGTGCTGGCCTTGGTGACGGCCGACGGCGACACCTCTGCCAGACCGGTGGCGCCCGAGTGGGACACCACGCCCGCGTCCCCGACCGCCGTGGACAGCGCGCCCACGAAGGCGTCCAGGTCGATCGACGGCGCCGCGCGGACGAGCACCTTGATCGTGCGACCGTCCAACGCCTGGGTGATGTCCGCGACCGACGGGCTGCCCTCGGGCACCGGGTGGCTCGAGCGGAACCCCACCTCCGCGGCGAAGCCGGTGGTGCGTTCCAGCGCGAAGCTCACAGTCGGATCGGCACGGCGCACCCGGGCGACCACGTCGCGCACCACCTGGTCGTCGAACGTGTAGGCGTGCCGGACCGCCAACGTCGCCAGCTCGACGACAGCGGCTCCGTTGGCACAGATGGCCACGCCGCACCCGCCCAGCGCCGGGGCCAGGTCGCCGAGCCACCGCGGTGGCCGCGCCGTGACGGCGACCACCCGGACGCCGGCGCGGTCGCTGCGGGACAGGGCGTCCCGGGTCCTGGCCGACAGACCACCGTCGGGCCCGAGCAGCGTGCCGTCCAGATCGGTGGCGACCACCCGCGGCGCGCCCGTACCGGGCGGGACGACGTCCCCGCTCGGCGCGCGGCGGACCGGTCCGGCCATCAGAACAGCCGTGAGCCCGCGTCGTCGACGCCACGCAGGGCGGCGTAGTCGAGCACGAGGCAGCCGATGCCGCGGTCGGTGGCGAGCACCCGCGCCTGAGGGCGGATCTCCTGCGCCGCGAACACCCCGCGGACGGGCGCGAGGAGCGGGTCCCGGTTGAGCAGCTCGAGGTACCGCGTCAGCTGCTCGACGCCGTCGATGTCGCCGCGACGCTTGATCTCCACGGCGACGGTCCCCCCGGCCGGGTCGCGCGCGAGGATGTCCACCGGTCCGATCGCCGTCGGGTACTCCCGCCGCACCAGCTGGTGGCCCGGCCCGAGCAGCGTGATCTGCTCCGCGAGCAGCTGCTGGAGGTGCGCCTCGACTCCGTCCTTCACCAGGCCCGGGTCCACACCGAGCTCGTGCGCCGAGTCGTGGTGGACCTCGAACAGCTCCACGACCAGGCGGTCGTCGGACTTCGCGTGCTGGACGGTCCACACCTCCTGCACGCCGAGCGCCGCGCGCTCGTCGTCGGGCACCGAGACCGTCAGCGTGCACGGTGGGCTCATCCAGTTCAGGGGCTTGTACGACCCGCCGTCCGCATGCACCAGCACCGACCCGTCCGCCTTGACCACCAGCAGGCGGGTGGCCTGCGGCAGGTGCGCGTCGAGCCGTCCGCTGTACGTGGCCGTGCACGTGGCCACCACCAACCGCACCAGGACCTCCGGGGCTTCTAGATGACCGAGGCGGAGCGCGTCGGCGTCGCCTCGATCCACGACGTCAGCCCGGCGTACGCCTCGGGGGACATCTGCAGGTACACCTCGATCGGCGACGAGGTCTCGCCGGCGACGCGGCAGCGCAGCTCCACGATGCGCGTGTGCCCGTCCGGTGACGGGACCGTCGTCCGGGACAGCACCGCGATCCGCGGCCGGCTCCAGACGTGGCGCGCCCGCGGCAGGATCGACGCGAGCCGCCACCAGTACAGGCGGCGCACGCCGTACTGCGCGATGCCCCGCGCCCACGGCCCCTCCGGCCCGCGCGCGAGCGAGCAGGAGAACGAGCCGAGCCGGTGCGAGAGCGTCCGGGTCCGGGACAGCCAGAGACCGGACACCAGCACGACGAGCAGCAGGAGGGCGGCCAGCGCCAGGAGCGTGTCCGCCTCCAGCCCGCCCATCCCTGCTCGCCCTCAGTTCCCGGCGGTGGTGGGCTCGGCGTTGTCGACGACGAGCGTCACCTGGTCCGAGTCGACGGACAGGAAGCCCCCGTCGACGTGCCACGCGAGCGCAGCACCGCCACGCTCCTCGCGCACCCGCACCTCGCCGGCGCGCAGCAGCGACAGCACGGGCGTGTGACCCGGCAGGATGCCGATCTCACCGTCCGCCGCCGGCGCGGTGACCTGGTGGGCCTGTCCGGACCACACCTTGCCCTCCGCGTCGACCAGGTCGACCTCGAGCTGTGCCACCGTGCCTCCCCTCAGACCCCGTAGTCCTTCTGGATCCGCGCCCAGTTCCGCTCGAGGTCCTCCAGGCCGCCGATGTTGAAGAAGGCCTGCTCGGCGATGTGGTCGAACTCGCCCTCGGCGATCTTCTTGAACGCCTCGACGGTCTCCGCCACCGGGACCGTGGAACCCGCCACGCCGGTGAACTTCTCCGCCATGTAGGTGTTCTGGGAGAGGAACTGCTGGATCCGCCGGGCACGCGCCACGACGGTCTTGTCCTCCTCGGACAGCTCGTCGACGCCGAGGATCGCGATGATGTCCTGCAGCTCCTTGTTGCGCTGCAGGATCGACTTGACCTGCGTGGCGACCGCGTAGTGCTCGTGGCCGACGTACCGCGGGTCGAGGATGCGGCTGGTCGAGGCCAGCGGGTCCACGGCGGGGTAGAGGCCGCGGCTGGCGATCTCACGGGACAGCTCGGTGGTCGCGTCCAGGTGGGCGAACGTCGTGGCCGGCGCCGGGTCGGTGTAGTCGTCGGCCGGCACGTAGATCGCCTGCAGCGAGGTGATCGAGTGGCCGCGGGTCGAGGTGATCCGCTCCTGGAGCAGGCCCATCTCGTCGGCCAGGTTGGGCTGGTACCCCACGGCGGACGGCATGCGGCCGAGCAGGGTGGACACCTCGGACCCGGCCTGCGTGAACCGGAAGATGTTGTCGATGAACAGCAGCACGTCCTGACGCTGCACGTCGCGGAAGTACTCCGCCATCGTCAGGGCGGACAGGGCGACGCGCAGACGCGTGCCCGGCGGCTCGTCCATCTGGCCGAAGACGAGCGCGGTCTTGTCGAAGACCCCCGCCTCTTCCATCTCGACGATCAGGTCGTTGCCCTCACGGGTGCGCTCGCCGACCCCGGCGAACACCGAGACACCGCCGTGGTCCTGGGCGACGCGCTGGATCATCTCCTGGATCAGGACCGTCTTGCCCACGCCGGCGCCGCCGAAGAGGCCGATCTTGCCGCCCTGGACGTACGGGGTGAGCAGGTCGATGACCTTGATGCCGGTCTCGAACATCGTGGTCTTCGACTCGAGCTGGTCGAAGGCCGGCGGCCGCCGGTGGATCGGCCAGCGCTCGGTGATCTCGAGCTTCTCGCCGGGCTCCAGGTCGAGCACGTCCCCGGTCACGTTGAACACGTGGCCGAGGGTCACGTCGCCCACCGGGACCGAGATCGGCGCACCGGTGTCCGTCACCTCGGCGCCGCGGACCAGCCCGTCGGTGGGCTTGAGCGCGATGGCGCGCACCAGGGAGTCACCCAGGTGCTGGGCGACCTCGAGGGTGAGGCTGTGCGAGCTCTCGCCCTCCCCCTGGCGGGACAGGTCGATGCTCACGGTGAGGGCGTTGTACAGCTCGGGGATCTGGTCCGGCGGGAACTCGATGTCCACGACGGGGCCGATCACCCGCGCGACACGACCCACGCCGGAGCTGCCCGTGGGGGTCGCCGTCGCGTCGACGGTGGTGGCGGTCATGTGCTGCCTCGCTTCGGTGTGTTCGGGTGGCTCAGGAGGCCGACGCGAGCGCGTCCGCGCCCGAGACGATCTCGCTGATCTCCTGCGTGATCTCGGCCTGGCGAGCCTGGTTCGCCAGCCGCGTGTACATGCGGATGAGGTCCTCCGCGTTGTCGGTCGCCGTCTTCATCGCGCGCTGTCGCGCCGCCAGCTCGGACGCCGCCGCCTGCAGCAGGCTGGCGTAGATCCGGCTGCGCACGTACCGCGGCAGCAGCGCGTCGAGCACCACGTCGGGGCTCGGCTCGAACTCGTAGAGCGGCAGGGCCTCGGCCTCGCCGGGCTCGACGACGCCCTCGACCACCTCGAGCGGGAGCAGCCGCAGCACGCGCGGGCGCTGCGTGACCATGTTGACGAACTGGGTGTAGACGATGTGCACCTCGGCGACACCGCCCTCGTCCGCGGGAGCGCGGAAGGCACCGAGCAGCGTGCCGGCGATGTCGTCGGCGATCTCCACCGTCGGCGCGTCCGAGCTGCCGGTCCAGCTGCTGACGACCTCACGCTGCCGGAACGTGTAGAAGGACAGCGCCCGGCGGCCCGTGACGTACAGGGCCACCTCCTTGCCCTCGTCCGTCAGCCGGTTGATCAGCCGCTCCGCCTCGCGGATCACCGACGCCGAGTAGGCGCCGGCCATGCCGCGGTCCGAGGCGACCACGAGCACGGCGGCCCGGTTGGTGTCCGTCCGCTCGACGAGGAACGGGTGCGACTGGGTCGAGTGCGTCGCCACGGCCGACACGGCCCGCGTGATGGCGCGCGAGTACGGCGTCGCCATGCTCACCCGGTCACGGGCACGGCCGATCCGGGACGCCGCGATCAGCTCCTGCGCCCGGAACATCTTCTTCAGCGACTGCGTGGACCGGATGCGCTGCCGGTAGACCCGCTGCGAACCCGCCATCCTCAGGCCCGCTTCTGCCGGACGATCTGCTCCTGGTCCACCTGGACCGGCTCGTCCTCGTCGGACTTCACCAGCGGGCTGCCGTCGAAGAGCATGAAGCCCTGCCGGAACTCGTCCACCGCGGCGGCCAGCGCCTGCTCGGTGGACTCCTCGAGCTTGCCGGTCGAGGCGATGGTGCTCAGCACCTCCGTCTTGCGCCGCAGGTGGTCCAGCAGCTCCGACTCGAAGCGCCGCACGTCCTCCAGCGGGACGTCGTCCAGCTTGCCCTTGGTGCCGGCCCAGATCGAGGCGACCTGGTCCTCCACCGGGTACGGGCTGTACTGGCCCTGCTTCAGCAGCTCCATCAGGCGGGCGCCACGGGTCAGCTGGGCACGGCTGGCCGCGTCCAGGTCCGAGGCGAACATGGCGAACGCCTCGAGCGACCGGTACTGCGCCAGGTCGAGCTTCAGCGTGCCGGACACCTGCTTCATCGCCTTGACCTGCGCTGCACCACCGACGCGGGACACCGAGATGCCGACGTCCACGGCGGGGCGCTGGTCGGCGTTGAACAGGTCGGACTGCAGGAAGATCTGCCCGTCGGTGATCGAGATGACGTTGGTCGGGATGTACGCCGACACGTCGTTCGCCTTGGTCTCGATGACGGGCAGGCCCGTCATCGAACCGGCGCCGAGGTCGTCGGACAGCTTCGCGCAACGCTCGAGCAGGCGGGAGTGCAGGTAGAAGACGTCGCCCGGGTAGGCCTCGCGGCCCGGCGGGCGGCGCAGCAGCAGGGAGACGGCACGGTAGGCCTCGGCCTGCTTGGACAGGTCGTCGAAGACGATGAGCACGTGCTTGCCCTGGTACATCCAGTGCTGGCCGATCGCCGAGCCGGTGTACGGGGCGAGGTACTTGAAGCCGGCCGGGTCGGAGGCGGGAGCCGCGACGATCGTCGTGTACTCCAGGGCACCGGCCTCCTCGAGCGCGCCGCGCACCGAGGCGATCGTCGAGCCCTTCTGGCCGATGGCGACGTAGATGCAGCGCACCTGCTGCTTCGGGTCACCGGTGGCCCAGGCCGACTTCTGGTTGATGATCGTGTCAATCGCGATCGCCGTCTTGCCGGTCTGGCGGTCACCGATGATCAGCTGACGCTGGCCACGGCCGATCGGGATCATCGAGTCGATGGCCTTCAGGCCGGTCTGCAGCGGCTCGTGCACGCTCTTGCGCTGCATGACGCCGGGCGCCTGCAGCTCCAGGGCGCGGCGCGTCTCCGTCTCCACGTCGCCGAGGCCGTCGATCGGCTTGCCGAGCGGGTCGACCACGCGACCGAGGTAGCCGTCGCCGACGGGCACGGACAGCACCTCGCCGGTGCGCCGCACCTCCTGGCCCTCCTCGATGCCGGCGAACTCGCCGAGCACGACCACACCGATCTCGCGCACGTCGAGGTTCAGCGCCAGCCCGAGCGTGCCGTCCTCGAACCGCAGCAGCTCGTTCGCCATCGCGCCGGGCAGGCCCTCGACCTGCGCGATGCCGTCGGCGGTCAGCGTGACCCGCCCGACCTCCTCGGTCGCGGCCTGCTTCGGCTCGTACGACTTCACGAAGCTGTCCAGCGCGGCGCGGATCTCCTCCGGCCGGATCGTCAGCTCAGCCATGGTGTCTGTTCTCCTCGTGGGTCGCGCGCGTCGCGCGCGGGGTGCGTGGGCCCGGGACCGCCGGGCGGGGACGAAGGGTCATCCGGCGAGCTGTCGGCGGGCGTCCGCCAGGCGGGCGAGCACGGTCGAGTCGATGACGTCGGGGCCGGACTGGACGCGCAGGCCGCCGATCACGCGGGGGTCCACCACCACGTCGAGCTCGACCTGCCGTCCGAGGGCCGTCGCGAGCAGGCCGGCGAGCCGGGTGCGCTGGGCGTCCGACAGCGGGGCCGCGACCGTCACGGTCGCGACGCGGTGGTGACGGCGCTCCGCGATGAGGTCCACGACGTCACCGAGCCAGGCGACGTACCGCCGACCGCGAGGGGCCGCGGCCGCACGGCGTGCGAGCAGCAGCGTCGTGGCGCTGACGTGCGACCCGAGCACGCGCTCGGCCAGGTCCGCACGGGCCTGGCCCGGCACCGCCGGGTCGAACAGGGCGCGCCGCAGGTCCCGCTGCCCCGACAGGGCACCGATCACGGCGAACAGCTCCTGCTCCACCTGCTCCAGCGTGCCGGCCGACTGCGCCGCCGCGAGCACGGCGGAGGTGCCGAGCCGCTGCGCGGCGTCGGCGAGGTCGGCGTCAGCCGACCACCGAGAGCGGGCCAGGTCCTGCGCGACCGCGACCGTGCGGGGGTCGGCGGCGGCGAGCAGCCGTGCCGCCAGGGTGGCCTTGGCCTCCCCGGAGGCGGACGGGTCCGCCAGCACGCGGCGCAGCGACCCCGACGCGTCCAGCGCGTCGACCAGGGCGTAGAGCTCCTGGCCCAGGACGGTCGCCTGCTCCCCGGCCGCCTCGAGGACCGGCTCCCACCGGCCCTCGACCGCGTCCAGGGACGCCTGGCTCGTTCCCCGCATCAGGCCCCCTTGCCCTGGCCCGTCGCGACACCCGCGGCCTGGTCGGCCTCGAGGTCGTCGAGGAAGCGCTCCACGACACGGGACCGGCGGACCTCGTCGGCCAGGGACTCGCCGACGATCTTCTCCGCGAGCTGGGTGGCCAGCGCGCCGACGTCGGACCGGAGGGCGACCACGGCCTGCTGCCGCTCCGCCTCGACCTGGCGCTGCGCCGTCTCGAGGATGCGGGCGGCCTCCTCCTGCGCCTTGGTGCGCAGGTCGGCGACGATCTGGGCACCCTCGGTGCGCGCGTCCTCCCGGATGCGCGCCGCCTCGGCGCGGGCGTCGGCCAGGTGCTGCTGGTACTGGCCGAGGACGGCCGCGGCCTCCTCCTGGGCGGACTCCGCCTTGGCCAGACCGCCCTCGATCTTCTCGGCCCGCTCGTCCAGCACCCGCTGGAACGCCGGCAGCACCCAGATGCGGAAGGGGACGGCGATGATGATGAGGACGACCAGCGACCACACGATGTCGAACGTGTGGGGGATCAGCAGGTTGACGCCGTCAGGCTCCTGCGTTGCGGCCGTCACGACGGCCGCGGCGAGCGCGGCCGTGCTCACTTGAAGAGGAACCCGGTGATCAGGCCGAGGAGGCCGAGCACCTCGACGAACCCGATACCGATGAACATGGTGGTGCGCAGCTGGCCGGAGACCTCGGGCTGACGGGCCATGCCCTCGATCGTCTTGCCGATGAGGATGCCGAGGCCGATGCCGGGGCCGATCACCGCGAGGCCGTAGCCGAGCGTGGCGAGGTTGCCCGAGACGGTGTCCGCCGCCGCCAGGATGGTGCTGGTGTCCACGGTTGGTCGTTCCTTCCTGTGGGTGCCGCAGGTGGCGGCACCGGGGTTGGCGGGGCCGAAGCCCCCGGGTGGTGCGTGTGCGTCAGTGCGTCGTCAGTGCTCCGCCTCGACCGACAGGCTGATGTAGACCGCCGTCAGCACGACGAAGATGTACGCCTGCAGCGCCGCGACGAAGACCTCGAAGGCCGTCAGCGCGAGGCTGGCCACGAGGGTCAGCGCGCCGAAGACCTTCAGCCCCGGTGCCGCCTCGACGACGAAGTACTGGGTGGCCGCGAAGCAGAGCGCGAGCATCAGGTGGCCGGAGACCATGTTGGCCATCAACCGGATCGCGAGCGTCGCGGGCCGGATGACCAGGACCTGCAGCAGCTCGATCGGCGTCAGCAGGATGTACATGAACCACGGGACGCCGGGCGGAAACAGGCTCGACTTCACGAAGCCGCCGAAGCCCTGGGCCTTGACGCCCGCCGAGAGGTACGTCACGTACGCCCAGACCGCCAGCAGCACCGGCAGGCCGATCAGCGACGTGCCGGCGATGTTGAGGCCCGGGATCGCACCGGTCAGGTTGAAGGCGAGGATGCCGAAGAAGACGGTCGTCAGCATCGCCGCGTAGCGCCTGCCGCGCTCGCTGCCGAGGATCTCGTTCACGACGTTGACCCGGACGAAGTCGAGGATCATCTCGACCGCCGCCTGCGTGCGCCCCGGCACCAGCCGGGCGCGGCGCGCGACGACCACCATGAAGGTGACCAGCACCAGTGCGGCGATGAGCCGCACGAGCATGATCCGGTTGAACTCGAGCCAGGTGCCCTGGAACAGCACGGGCGCCGGGAAGAAGTCCGCGATCGAGGGCGGCTCGAAGCCGCCGGTCCCGCTCTGATCGGCGGCGAACGGCAGCATGGTCGCAAGGCTGGTCAGAGCGAGCTCCTGGTGGTCGTGAGGTCGAACGGGCGCCTTCCGCAGCGGTGCGGGCAGGCCATCGGCACCCCGGCCGTCATGGATGTTGGCAAGCCTAACCCATGGCCGAAGGTCCGTTGCGCAGGGTTCAGGAGGGTCACCGACGGCCCCCGTCACCCGGTTCGACGTACGGTACCCGCCCCGTCGAGACCGCTCGGTAGTCGAGCAGCGCGGAGCCGATCGCACCGAGCGCGAGCACGCCGGCCAGAACCGGTGCCGAGTAGAAGTCCAGACCGCGCAGCAGCGCGAGGGCCACGATCACGACGAGCACCTTGGCCAGCCAGGTGCCCATCACCACCCCCGCCATCACCTGCGGTGCCGAGCGCGTGGTGCGCAGCATGGCGACGACCGTGGTCCCGGAGAACACGGCAGCGAGGCCCACGCCGATCAGCGCGCCCCAGACGCCCGGCAGGCCGGAGACGAGGGCTCCGACCAGCACGCCGAGCACGGTGAGGGCGACGAGGAGCAGCACGGTGTCGCGCAGCGCGCGGCGGAAGACCGCGTCCGCGGCCGTCGGCTCCGCGGTCGGGGCCGCGGGGGCGGGGTCCGGCAGCGCGCCGTCGTCAGGTGCGGTCATCAGGGTGCCTCCGGGTGGGGGGTCGACCGGCCGCGCAGCGGGCCGAGGGTGAGGGCGACGGCGGCGAGCACGGCGATGCCGACGCCGATCAGGACGGTCGTCGTCGACCAGCGCACCAGGGCGGCGGCGCCGAACGCGAAGACGCCGGTCCAGAGGTACATGATCGCGACCGCGCGGCGGTGCGAGTGCCCGAGCGCGAGCAGCCGGTGGTGCAGGTGCCGGCGGTCCGGGTGGAACGGCGACTTGCCCGCGCCCACCCGGCGGACCACGGCCAGCGCCATGTCCAGCAGCGGGAGGACGAGCACGGCGAGCGGCAGCAGCATCGGCAGGTAGGCCGGGAACGAGGCGCGCTGCGAGACCGACTGCGGGTCGATCTGCCCCGTGACGATGATCGCGGCGGCGGCCATCACGAAGCCGAGCAGCATCGAGCCGGAGTCGCCCATGAAGATCCGGGCCGGGTACAGGTTGTGCGGCAGGAAGCCGGCGCACATGCCGACCAGCACGGCGAGCACGAGGGTCGCCAGGCTCGCGTAGTCGCCGGGGTTCGAGCCCATCGTCAGCAGGTAGCTGTAGAGCAGGAAGGCGCTGCCGCCGATCGCGAGCACGCCCGCGGCCAGCCCGTCGAGGCCGTCGACGAAGTTGACCGCGTTCATCGCGACGACCACCGACAGCACCGTGACGAAGATCGAGATGCGGGTGGACCACGCCGTCACCCCGAACAGGGGCATCTGGTAGAGCAGCACGCCCTGCCACGCCATGAAGCCGGCCGCCAGCACCTGGCCCATCAGCTTGGTCAGCCAGTCGAGGTCCCACACGTCATCGGCCGCCCCGAGCAGCACCACGACCGTCGCGCCGCCCACGATCCCGATCAGCGGCCGAGGGTTGGCGTACACCGAGGCGAGGAACGGCAGCCGGCTGGCGACCAGGACGGCCACCAGCAGGCCGAGGTACATGGCCGTGCCGCCCAGCCGAGGCGTGGGGACGGCGTGCACGTCCCGGTCCCGCACCGCGGTGATCGCGTGCCAGCGCAGCGCGAGCCACCGGGACAGCGGCGTCATCAGGTACGTCACTGCCGCCGTCAGCACGAGGACGAGCAGGTAGACCCTCACCGGGCGGGGTCCTCCCGCGCGGGCTCGTCGACGTCCGCCACCTTGCGCAGCTGCTCGAGGCTGATCGAGCCGAGCCGGACGACCCGGAGGCGGTCCCCCGTCGCGTCCACGATGGTGGAGGGCACGGGACCCGGCGTCGGCCCGCCGTCCAGGAACACCGGCACGGAGTGCCCGAGCTGCTCGGCGGCCTCCTGCGCGGTCACCGCCGACGGCTGCCCGGTCAGGTTGGCGCTCGAGACGGCGAGCGGGCCCGTGCGCCGCAGCAGCGCGAGCGCCAGCGCGTGGTCCGGCACGCGCAGCGCGACGGTTCCGTGGGTCTCCCCCAGGTCCCAGGCGAGCGACGGCTGGGCGTGCACGATGATCGTCAGCGCACCGGGCCAGAAGGCCTCGGCCAGCGCCCGGGCCGCCTCCGGCACGTCCCGGGCGAGACCGTCCAGCGTGCGCACGTCCGGCATGAGGACCGGCGGCGGCATCTGCCGGCCCCTGCCCTTGGCGTCCAGCAGGGCCTGCACGGCGGCCGGGGTGAACGCGTCCGCCCCCACGCCGTACACCGTGTCCGTCGGCAGCACCACGAGACCGCCGCGCGCCAGGGCGTTGACTGCCTCGTCGAGGGCCGGGCCCCACGCCACCGGGTCCGTCGCGTCCAGGATCTGCTCGCCGGTCACGGCCGCGAGTCTCCCACGTCGGGCCGGCGCCGCTCGTCGAGATCGGCCGCGCCGGACGGCTCGGGCAGGCCGGCGCGGCGCGCGACGAGCATCCGTGGCCGGCCGGTCAGGTCGTCCTGCGTCCGGACGTCCTCGTAGAGCCCGGTCGCGGTCGCCGCGTCCCGCGCGGCCGCCGCCTGGACCTCGGCGTGCTCCATCACCAGCAGACCACCGGGCACCAGCAGCCGGCCGCCGGCGCGCAGCACGGCGCGCGGCACGTCGAGGCCGTCGACCCCGCCGCCGTACAGGGCCAGGTCCGGGTCGTGGTCGCGCACCTCCGGGTCCACGGGCTCGGCGTCCGGTGGGATGTACGGCGGGTTGGCCACCAGCACGTGCACGCGGCCGGGCAGCCCCGGCAGCAGCGCGGGGTCCGCCACGTCGCCGTGCAGAGCGACCAGGTGCTCGGCACCGGCCACCGCGCCGTTGCGGGCGGTCAGTGCGACCGCCTGCTCGGAGAGGTCGACTGCGGTCACCCGGGCCGTCGGCACCTCGGTGGCCACCGCGACGGCGATCGCGCCGGACCCGCAGCACAGGTCGACGACGACCGGCTCGCTCCCCCCGGCCGCCACCCGGGCGGCCTCCTCGACGGCGACGCCGGCGACCACCTCCGTCTCCGGGCGGGGCACGAACACGCCGGGCTCCACCGCCAGCGTCAGGTACCGGAACCCGGTGCTGCCGACCAGGTGCTGCAGCGGCTCGCGCCGCCTACGACGCTCCACCAGCTCGGCGAACCGCGACGCGAAGTCGGCCGGCAGCTCGGGCGGCAGGACGAGGTCGACGCGGTCACGGCCGAGCACGTGCGCCGCGAGCGCGAGCGCGTCGTGCCGTGGGGAGGCGACGCCGGCCTCGAGCAGCAGCCGCGTCGCGGCGTCGACGAACGGACGCAGCCCGGCGGCGCGGCCGGCGTCGGCTGCCCCGGCCGGAACGCCGTCGCGCGTCACGAGGTGGCGGCCGCGAGCCGGGCCGCCTCGTCCGCGTCGATCGCCGACTGCACCACGGGGCCCAGGTCGCCGTCGAGCACGGCGTCGAGGTTGTACGCCTTGTAGCCCGTGCGGTGGTCGGCGATCCGGTTCTCGGGGAAGTTGTAGGTGCGGATGCGTTCCGACCGGTCGACCGTCCGGACCTGCGAGCGCCGGGCCTCCTGCGCCGCCGCTGCGACCTCCTCCTGACGGGCCGCAAGCAGCCGCGCGCGCAGCACGCGCATCCCCTGCTCCCGGTTCTGCAGCTGCGACTTCTCGTTCTGCATCGAGACGACGATGCCCGTGGGCAGGTGCGTGATCCGCACCGCCGAGTCGGTGGTGTTCACCGACTGCCCGCCGGGACCGGAGGACCGGAACACGTCGATGCGCAGGTCGCCGGGGTCGATGTCCACCTCGGAGTCGTCGTCGGCCTCCGGCAGCACCAGGACGCCCGCCGCCGACGTGTGGATGCGGCCCTGCGACTCCGTCACCGGCACCCGCTGCACGCGGTGCACGCCGCCCTCGTACTTCAGGTGCGCCCAGACCCCGTCCTCCGGCGCGACGGTGCCGCGCGCCTTCACGGCGAGGTGCACGTCCTTGTACCCGCCGAGGCCGGACTCCGTCGCGTCGAGCACCTGCGTCGCCCAGCCCTGCCGCTCCGCGTACCGGGCGTACATCCGCAGCAGGTCGGCGGCGAACAGCGCCGACTCCTCGCCGCCCTCCCCCGCCTTGATCTCCAGGATGACGTCGCGCGCGTCGTCGGGGTCCCGCGGCACGAGCACCCGCCGGAGCCGCCCGGCGGCCTCGTCGGCCGCGGTCTGCAGCGCCGGGAGCTCCGCCGCGAGCTCCGCGGCCTCGCCACCCTCGGCGAGCTCCACCAGCTCGGCGGCTGCGCGCGCATCGTCGTCGGCCGCCCGCCACACCCGGTAGGCGCCGACCACCCGGCCCAGCTCGGCGTACCGGCGACCGAGCCGGCGCGCCTCCGCCGGGTCGCCGTGCACCGCCGGATCGGCCAGCCGGGCCTCGATGGCTGCGTGCTCGTCGAGCACCGGCTGCAGGGCGTCGAACGACGCGCTCATGCGTGACCTCCCGGTCGACCGTTCACGCGGGGTCGCGGCGCACGACCCCGGACAGCACGACAGCGCCGGCGCCCGGGGCGGACGGCCCCGGGAGGGGCGGGTCCGCGCCGAGGCGCCGGCGCTGTCGAGGTGCTAGCCCTGCTTCTTGCCGTAGCGGGCCTCGAACCGGGCCACGCGGCCACCGGTGTCGAGGATCTTCTGCTTGCCCGTGTAGAACGGGTGGCAGGCGCTGCAGACGTCGGCGTGGATCTCACCCTTGGTCACGGTGGACCGGGTGACGAAGGTGTTGCCGCACGTGCACGTCACCGTGGTGGGCACGTACTGCGGGTGGATACCAGACTTCACGGGGATCTCCTGTTCGGGGATGTCTCCGGGTCCGGACGCAGGTGCTGCGCCGGTGAACCGGCAGACCGACAGACAATCATGCCAGAACCACGGACCGGCCCGAAATCATCCCGGCGGACCGGCCGTCGGCCGCCGGCGACCCCGCCGCCGTCCCCCACCTATCCTGGGCGGATGTCCGCCTCGCCCCCGTCCGACGAGGTGCGGCCGCTGACCATCGGTCTGCTGCTGGACGACGGGCTCGACCGTCCGGACGGTGTGCAGCAGTACGTGCTCGCGCTCGCCCGGCACCTGACGGCCCGGGGGCACACCGTGCACCTGGTCGCCTCCACCACCCGTCGCACGGACCTGGAGAACCTCCACGTGCTGGGCCGTCACCTCGGCGTGCGCGTCAACGGCAACGTGGTGCGAACGCCCCTGCCGGCTTCGGCCGCCTCGGTGCGCCGACTGCTCGCGCAGGTGCCCTTCGACGTGCTGCACGTGCAGCTGCCGCACTCCCCCCTGCTGACCGGGCGGGTGGTGCGGCGGGCCGCTGCCGACGTGGCCGTGGTCGGGACGTTCCTGATCCTGCCGGACTCCCCCCGGGTGGCCCTGGCCACCCGGGCGCTCGGGCTGGCGGAGCGGCGCACGCTGCGGCGGTTCCACGAGGTGATCGCCCTGTCCGAGCCGGCCGGCGAGTTCGCCCAGCGAGCCTTCGGGGTGACGTCGACCGCGATCGGCATGCCGCTGGACCTGTCGGCGTTCCCGGCGGGACCCGTGCAGGCCACCGCCGGCGGGACCACCGAGATCGTGTTCCTCGGGCGGCTCGTGGAGCGCAAGGGCCCCCGGGAGCTGGTCGCGGCGCTGGCGCTGATGGAGCGCGAGCGGATGACGAGCCGGCCCTGGACCCTCACCCTGGCCGGCGGGGGGCCGCTGGTCGACGAGCTGCACCGTGCGGTGCGCACCGGCGGTCTGACGGAACGGGTGCGCATGCCGGGGTTCGTCGCGGAGGAGGAGAAGGCGCAGCTGCTGGCCGGCGCCGGGCTCGTCGTCCTGCCCTCGACGGGCGGCGAGAGCTTCGGCATCTCGGTGGTCGAGGCGCTGGCCTGCGCCGGCGGCCCGGTGCTGGCGGGTGACAACGCCGGGTACCGCACCACGATGGCGGGCGTCGAGGAGCAGCTGGTGGACGCGCGGGACATCCGTGCGCTCGCGCGCACGCTGGCACGCTGGGTCGACGCGGACGACGACGAGCGCGCCGCCGCCGTCCGGCGTCAGCGCGCGGCCGTGCACCGGTTCGACGCCGACCTGGTCATGGACCAGGTCGAGGCGGTGTACCGCCGGGCGGTGCGGGCGGCCGGGCGCTGACGCGGTGGCCGCCCGCACCGGTGGCCCGGTGCGGGCGGGACGGCGTCAGACGGTGCGGCCGATGGTGTCCTCGAGGATCGAGGGGCCACCGGGGGTCGTCTTCTGCACCTGCAGCAGGAACTCGACGTTCGACTTCGTCTCCCGCAGCTTGCCGAGCAGCAGCTCGATCGCCTGCTGCTGGTCGAGCGCTCCGAGCACGCGGCGCAGCTTGTAGACGATCTTCAGCTCGTCGGTGGACATGAGGATCTCCTCGCGGCGGGTGCCGGACGCGTTGACGTCCACCGCCGGGAAGATCCGCTTGTCCGCCAGCGACCGGGACAGCCGCAGCTCCATGTTCCCGGTGCCCTTGAACTCCTCGAAGATGATGTCGTCCATCTTCGAGCCCGTCTCCACGAGCGCGGACGCGACGATCGTCAGCGAGCCGCCGTTCTCGATGTTGCGCGCGGCGCCGAAGAACTTCTTCGGCGGGTAGAGCGCCGCGGCGTCGACACCGCCGGACAGGATGCGCCCGGAGGCCGGTGCCGCGAGGTTGTACGCGCGGGACAGCCGGGTGATCGAGTCGAGCAGCACCACGACGTCCTGGCCCAGCTCGACCAGGCGCTTGGCCCGCTCGATCGCCAGCTCGGCGACGATCGTGTGGTCCGACGCGGGCCGGTCGAAGGTCGAGGCGATCACCTCGCCCTTCACCGTCCGCTCCATGTCGGTGACCTCCTCGGGGCGCTCGTCGACGAGCACGACCATGAGGTGGACCTCGGGGTTGTTCGCGGTGATCGAGTTGGCGATCTGCTGCATGATGATCGTCTTGCCCGCCTTGGGCGGCGCGACGATGAGGCCGCGCTGGCCCTTGCCGATGGGCGCGACGATGTCGATCACGCGGGGCGTCAGCCGGGTCGGCTCCGTCTCCAGGCGCAGGCGCTCCTGCGGGTACAGCGGCGTCAGCTTGCCGAACTCGGGCCGCTGACGGGCCTGCTCCGGCGTCAGGCCGTTGACGGTGTCGAGCCGCACCAGCGCGTTGAACTTGTTCGGCCGGTTGCCCGCGGGCGGCAGCTCGCCCTCACGGGGCTGGCGCACGGCACCGGTGATCGCGTCACCGCGGCGCAGCCCGGCCTTCTTCACCTGGCCGAGGCTGACGTACACGTCGTGCGGACCCGGCAGGTAGCCGCTGGTCCGCACGAAGGCGTACGACTCGAGCACGTCGAGGATGCCCGCGACGGGCAGCAGCACGTCGTCCTCGGACAGCTCGACCTCGTTGTCGAGGCCGAGCACGTCCGGACCGTTGGGGCCCCGGCCGCGGCCGCGCTTGCGGTCCCGGTCGCGGTAGCGGTCCCGGGACCGACGACGACGGCCGTTCCCGTCGCCCTCGTCGCCGGCGTCGGTGCGCTCGCCCTGCCCGACCGGGCCCTGGGTGCGCTCGGTGCGCTGCTGGCGGTCGCCGCGGACGAAGCCCTCGCGCTCGTAGCGGAGGCGGTCCTGAGCCGGCCGCTCGCCGCTCTGACGCTCCTCGTCGGGGCGGCCCGGACCCTCGGCTCCCGTCTCGGCGGTGGGCTCGGCGGCGCGCGGCTCCGCGCGGTCCGCATCGTCGGCACGGACGGGCGCACCGGCACCGCGACCGGCGCGGCGGCTGCGGCGCTCGGCGTTGACGCCGACGACGGCCTCGGCCGCACGGGCCGCACGGTCCTCGCGGTCGTCCTGGTGCGCGGTCGTCCGGGCGTCGAGCGCTGCCTCGAGGCCCGCGAGGGCGTCCTGCGCGCCACGGACGGGGCGCGCCTCGTCGTCTCCGGAACCGAGGGGTGCACGCACGGGCCGCGCCGCGCGCCGGGGCGGCCGCTCCGCCCGCTCGGTCGTCCGGACTGCGGGCTCGTCCGCGCGCTCGGGCAACGCGAGCGTTGCCGTGGTCTGGGGTGCGACGGCCGGCTCGGCGGCCACCCGCCGCACCTCCCGCGGGCGGCTCTCCTGCGATGCCGGGCCCGCCGTGCCGCGTGCGGCGCCGATCGCCTGCACCAGCTCGCCCTTGCGCATCTTGGAGGTGCCCTTCACGCCGAGCTGGGCCGCCATGGCCTGCAGCTCGGGGAGCCGGAGGGCGGACAGCCCCCCGGTACGGGCGGTACCGCCGGAACTCGTCACGGCGGTGTCGATGGTGTCTGTCACGAAGGACCCTTCCCCCTCGTCGGGCCTCCCGACGCTCGTCGGGCCGGCCGTCGCCCGGTCCGGGACCGGGCGGTGGTGGAGCCGCACGGAAGACGTTCGACGACGTCAGCTCACGTGGGCGGGGCGTTCCCGTTCGTCGACTCGTGCCGAACGTGTGCGGGGTGCTGGTGCACCGGTCCAGGCGGTCCCGACCGTGCCGGGGCCGCGAAACCGTCGCTCCTGCGATGAGGACGAGGTCCGGGGAACGGCACGATGCTAGCACCGGCGAACGTCCCGACCGCCGCGCGTCGCTCGGCGTGGACAGCTGCGTCGGTGCTGGCAGCGGCCACGCCGGTCAGTGGAGGAGGGACCGCTCGGCGACGGCCCCGCGCGGGTCCACCGGCAGGGGCAGAACCCGCCAGCCGGCCATCACGCCGCCGAACGCCGCCGCGATCGCCGCGTCCGCATCGGTACCGCCGTCCGGCGTGCGGCGCGCCAGCACCAGCACCGTGGGGCCCGCGCCGGACACCACGGCGGCGACCCCCTGCCGCCGCAGCGCCCCGACCAGCGCCAGCGAGTCCGGCATCACGGCGCGTCGGTACTCCTGGTGCAGCCGGTCCTCGGTGGCGGGCAGCAGCAGGTCCGGCCGACGGCCGAGCGCCTCGACCAGGAGCGCGGCACGGCCGGCCTCGAAGGCGGCGTCGCCGTGCGGCACCTGGGCGGGCAGCACGCTGCGTGCGGTCCGCGTCGACAGGTGCTGCGGCGGCACCACGGCCACGGGCAGCACGTCGGGGTGCACGGGCAGCCGGGCGGCGCGCACCCCCGAGTCGTCGGACCAGGCGACGGTCGCACCCCCGAGCAGTGCGGGCGCGGCGTTGTCCGGGTGTCCCTCCATCTGCGTCGCCAGGGCGAGGCAGGTGTCGTCGTCCAGCGCGTCGGGGTCGCTGATCAGGCCGCGCGCGGCCAGGATGCCGGCGACGACGGCCGCCGCGGACGACCCCAGGCCCCGCCCGTGCGGGATGCGGTTGTGGCACACCAGGTGCAGGCCCACCTGCGAGGCGCCGACGTGGTCCAGCGCCAGCCGGACCGCCCGGACCACCAGGTGCTTCTCGTCGTCCGGCACCTGCCCGGCGCCCTCCCCGGAGACCTCGACCGTGGCGCCCGGCGAGCCGACGGCGCGCACCTCCAGCTCGTCGTGGAGGGACAGCGCGACGCCGAGCGCGTCGAAGCCGGGACCGAGGTTCGCGCTCGTGGCGGGCACGCGGACGTGCACCCGGTCGGCGGCCAGACGCATCGCTCAGTCCAGGCCGAGGGCGTCGGCGATGGACACGACGTCCGCCGACACGCGAACGGGCTGCACGTCACTGCCGTCGGCCGTGCGCAGCGCCCACTGCGGGTCCTTCAGGCCGTGCCCGGTCACCGTGACGGTGATCCGCAGGCCGGCCGGGATGCGACCCGCCTCCGACAGCGCCAGCAGGCCGGCGACGCCGGTGGCCGACGCAGGTTCGACGAACACGCCCTCCTGCGCGGAGAGGAACCGGTGCGCGGCCAGGATCTGCTCGTCGGTCACCGACTCGATGAGACCGCCGGAGGTGTCCCGCGCGTCCTCGGCCTGCGCCCACGACGCGGGGTTGCCGATGCGGATGGCCGTGGCGATCGTCTCCGGGGCGTCCACCGGGTGGCCCAGCACGATCGGTGCGGCGCCGGCCGCCTGGAAGCCCCACATCGCAGGGGTGCGGCTCGCCACGGCCGGGAGACCCGACCCGCCGTCGAGGCCCGCGTACTCGCGGTAGCCCTTCCAGTACGCGGTGATGTTGCCGGCGTTGCCGACGGGCAGCACGTGCACGTCCGGGGCGTCGCCGAGCGAGTCGACGATCTCGAAGGCCGCCGTCTTCTGCCCCTCGATGCGGTCGGGGTTGACCGAGTTCACCAGCTCGACCGGGTAGGCCTCGGCGAGCTTGCGGGCCGCGACCAGGCAGTCGTCGAAGTTCCCGTCCACCTGCAGCAGCCGGGCGCCGTGCGCCACCGCCTGGCTCAGCTTGCCCATCGCGATCTTGCCCTCCGGCACCAGCACGGCGCAGACCATGCCCGCGCGCGCGGCGTAGGCGGCGGCCGAGGCCGAGGTGTTGCCGGTGGACGCGCACACGACGGCCTTGGCACCGCGTCCGGCCGCGGCCGAGATCGCGGTGGTCATGCCGCGGTCCTTGAAGGAGCCGGTCGGGTTCATGCCCTCGACCTTGAGGTGCACCTCCGCACCGATCCGGGCGGACAGCACGGGGGCCGGCACCAGCGGCGTACCGCCCTCGGCGAGGGTGACCACCTTCTGCTGGACGTGGGCGGGGAGGCGGTCGGCGTACTCGGCGATCACGCCTCGCCACTGGTGGGCCATCAGGCTCCCTCGACTCGCAGGACGGACAGCACGGCTCGCACCACGGCGAGCTCCGCGATGGCGGCGACGGTGGCGCGGAGGTTCGCCTCGGACGCGATATGCGTGGTGATCACCAGGTGCGCGGCATCGCCTGCGGCCGGCGACTGGCGCACCGCCTCGATGGACACCTCGTGCTCGGCGAGGAGGGCGGCCACCTGGGCCAGCACACCGGGACGGTCCTCCACGTCCAGGCGCACCTGGTACCGGGCGCGGCCGGCACCGGCCGGCAGCACCGGGAGGTCCGCGTAGGACGACTCGACCGGACCCTTGCCACCGAGCACGCGGTGCCGCGCCACCGAGACGACGTCGCCGAGCACCGCGGAGGCGGTCGGGGCGCCGCCGGCACCACGGCCGAGGAACATCAGCTCCCCGGCGGCGTCGGACTCGACGAACACGGCGTTGAACGAGCCGCCGACCTTGGCCAGCGGATGCCCCTCCGGCACCAGCGACGGGTGCACCTGAACCAGGACGCCGTCCCGGCCGGCCTCCTCGTCGTGCACCCGCTCCGCGATGGCGAGCAGCTTGAGCACGTGGCCGGTGCGCGCCGCCCACGCCACGTCGTCCGCCGTCAGGGCCGTGATGCCCTCCCGGCCGACGTCGTCCAGCGAGACCCGGGTGTGGAACGCGAGCGAGGCGAGGATGGCGGCCTTCGCCGCGGCGTCGTACCCCTCGACGTCCGCCGTCGGGTCCGCCTCGGCGTAGCCGAGCGCCTGCGCCTCCTTGACCGCCATGTCGAGGTCGAGACCCTCGGCGGCCATCCGGTCGAGCACGTAGTTGGTGGTGCCGTTGACGATGCCGAGCACGCGCTGCACACCGTCGCCCGCGAGGGACTCGCGCACCGCGCGCACCACCGGCACGGCACCGGCCACGGCCGCCTCGAAGTATAGGTCGACACCGGCCGCCTCCGCCGCCGCGTAGAGCGTCGGACCGTCCTGCGCGAGGAGCGCCTTGTTCGCGGTCACCACCGCGGCACCGTGGGAGATCGCCTCGAGGATCAGGCTGCGGGCGGGCTCGATGCCACCCATCAGCTCGACCACCACGTCCGCCCGGCGGACCAGGGCCTGCGCGTCGGTGGTGAGGAGGGCGGGGTCCACGACGGGGTCACGCTCGGCGTCGAGGCTGCGGACGGCGACCCCGACGATCGTCAGCGGCGCCCCGACGCGCGCGGCCAGGTCGTCGGCCTGCTCGGTGAGCAGCCGGACCACCTGGGTGCCGACCACGCCGCAGCCGAGGACGGCCACGCGCAACGGTCCGGAGGTGGGCGCAGCGCTCACGGGTACCTCTCCTCGTGGGGGTGTCGGCGCATACGATACGGGCCGCCGTCGCGGCGGTGTCCGGGCCGATCAGGGGTCGGGCAGACCGTCTCGGCCGCCGCAGGGCGACGCCCGGGACCGGGTGGATCAGCCCTCGTCGAGCGCCAGCAGGTCCGCCACGGTCTCCCGGCGCAGCAGCAAGCGGGCCGCACCGTCGCGGACGCCGACCACGGGGGGACGCGGCACCAGGTTGTAGGTCGAGGCCATCGACCTCCCGTAGGCCCCGGTGGCCGGCACCGCGAGCAGGTCGCCCGCGTGCACGTCCCCCGGCAGCTGCACCTCGTGCACGACGATGTCGCCGCTCTCGCAGTGCTTGCCCACCACGCGCGCCAGCACGGTCTCCGCACCGGACGAGCGACCGACGACCTCCGCGTGGTACCGCGCGCCGTACAGCGCGGGTCGGATGTTGTCGCTCATCCCGCCGTCCACCGACACGTAGGTGCGCACGCGTCCGTCGTCGAGGCGCACCGGCTTGACCGTGCCGACCGTGTAGAGCGTCAGACCCGCCGGTCCGACGATCGCCCGGCCGGGCTCCACCGAGAACCGCGGCAGCGCCGTCCGGGTGTCCCGGGCTGCGGCCGCCACAGCGGCTGCGACGCCGTCGGCGACCTCGTCCGCATCCATCGGCTCCTCGCCGGGCAGGTACGCGATGCCGTACCCGCCGCCGAGGTCGACCTCCTCGACCAGCACGCCGCTGCGCGCGGCCAGCTCGGCACGCAGCTCGAGCACCAGCCGCGCGGCGACCTCGAACCCGGCCGGGTCGAGGATCTGCGAGCCGATGTGCGAGTGGATGCCGAGCAGCCGCAGCGACGGGCGGTCCAGCACCGCGAGCAGCGCGGTCATCGCCGGGCTGTCGCCGCCGTCCGGGCCGGCCGTCATCGACAGGCCGAACTTCTGGTCCTCGTGCGCCGTGGAGATGTACTCGTGGCCGCCCGCGTGCACGCCGGTGGTCACCCGCACCATCACCGGTGCGACCAGTCCCCGGGCCGCGGCCGCGGCCGCGAGCCGGTCGATCTCGACCAACGAGTCGGCGACCAGCCGGCCGACGCCGGCGTCGAGGGCCGCCGCGATCTCGTCGTCCGACTTGTTGTTGCCGTGCATGCCGAGGTGCTCGCCCGGGACGCCGGCCGCGAGCGCGACCGCGAGCTCACCTCCCGTCGCGACGTCGACGCGAAGCCCTTCCTCGTGCACCCAGCGCGCGACGGCGCGCGACAGGAACGCCTTGCCGGCGTAGTAGACGTCCACCTCGCACCCGAGGGCGGCGAAGGCCCGCTCGAACGCCGAGCGGAAGCCCCGCGCCCGCGCCCGCAGGTCCGCCTCGTCGAGGACGTAGGCCGGGGTGCCGAACCGCGCGGCGAGCTCGTGCACGTCCACGCCCGCGACCGACAGCGACCCGTCCGCCGTCCTCGTGGTGCCGGACGACCACGGCTCCCCGAGCGGGCCCGTCACATCCGCTCCGGCGCGCTCACACCCAGCAGCGCCAGCCCGTTGGCCAGCACCTGACGCGTCGCGTCGTTCAGCCACAGGCGCGTGCGGTGCACGTCGGAGACGTCCTCGTCGCCGAAGGGCGTGACGCGGCGCTGGTCGTACCACTTGTGGTAGGCGCCGGCGAGGTCCTCGAGGTAGCGGGCGACGCGGTGCGGCTCCCGCAGCTCCGCGGCGGCCGCGACGACGCGCGGCAGCTCCGCGAGCCGGCCGAGCAGCACCGCCTCGGACTCGTGGTCCAGCAGCGAGGCGTCGAAGCCGTCCTCGATGCGCACCCCGGAGTCGGCTGCGTTGCGGCCGACGTTCACGGTGCGGGCGTGCGCGTACTGCACGTAGTAGACGGGGTTCTCGTTGGTCGCCTTCGCCAGCAGGTCGAGGTCGAGGTCGATCGCCGAGTCCGTCGACGAGCGGGCGAGGGCGTACCGGGCGGCGTCGATGCCGACCGCGTCGACCAGGTCGTCGATGGTGACGACCGTGCCCGCGCGCTTGCTCATCCGGACCGGCTCACCGTCCTTGACCAGGTTGACCAGCTGGCCGATCAGCAGCTCGAGGTTGACGTGCGGGGTGTCCCCGAAGGCGGCGCAGACCGCCATCATCCGGCCGATGTACCCGTGGTGGTCGGCGCCGAGCATGATCACCACGCGGTCGGCGCCGCGCTCCCGCTTGTCCAGGTAGTAGGCGATGTCCCCGGCGATGTACGCAGCCTCGCCGTCGGACTTGATCACCACCCGGTCCTTGTCGTCACCGAACGTGGTGGTGCGCAGCCAGACCGCACCGTCCTTCTCGTAGATGTGGCCTGCGGCGCGCAGCCGCTCCACGGCCCGGTCCACCGCACCCGACTCATGCAGCGAGTCCTCGTGGAAGTAGACGTCGAACTCGACGCCGAAGTCACGCAGCGACTGCTTGATCTCGGCGAACATCAGCTCGACGCCCCGCACGCGGAACGCCTCGGTCGCCTCCCGGTCCGGCAGCGTCCGGGGGTCCGGCTCGCCCGCCGCGAGCGCGTCGGCGACGACCTGCTCCGCGATGTCGGTGATGTACTGCCCGCCGTAGCCGTCCTCCGGGGCCTCCTGGCCCCGCGAGCGGGCGAGCAGCGACCGGGCGAACCGGTCGATCTGGGCGCCGTGGTCGTTGAAGTAGTACTCGCGCGTCACCGTGGCGCCCGACGCCTCGAGCACGCGCGCCAGGCTGTCCCCGACCGCCGCCCACCGCACCCCGCCGATGTGGAGGGGACCGGTCGGGTTGGCGGACACGAACTCGAGGTTGACCGCGATGCCGTCGAACGACGTGTTGCGGCCGTAGCCGGGCCCCTGGTCGACGATCGTGCGGGCGAGCTCACCGGCGGCGGCCGCGTCGAGCCGGATGTTGAGGAAGCCCGGGCCGGCCACCTCGACGGAGGCGACGCCCGGCGTCTGCTCCAGGCGGCCCGCCAGGTCGGTGGCCAGGGCACGCGGCGTGGCGCCGGCCTTCTTCGCCAGCTGCATCGCGACGTTGGTCGACCAGTCGCCGTGCTCGCGCTGACGGGGTCGCTCGAGGTGCACCTCGGCCGGGATCGCGGCGGGGTCGAGGGCGAGGCTGCCGTCGTCCACGGCGGCCAGGAGAGCGGCGCGCACGGCCTGCGCGAGCTGATCGGGGGTCACCGCGTCAGCCTACCGAGCAGCACGTGGACGCCCGGTCGGCGTCCGGGCGGCCCGCGAGCAGCGCCCGCGCAGGCGAGGCGTCGGCAGGGTGAGACGTCGGACGACCTGTCCCGGGCAGGGGCTCGATGCAGGCACACTGTCCCCATGGCGCGACGTACCGGTCTGATCGACAGCGCGGTCGAACAGCTGAGCTCCCGCATCGTCTCCGGCGAGTGGGGCGTGGGCACCCGGATCCCTCCCGAGCCGGCGCTGGTGGAGCTGCTCGGCGTGGGCAGGAACACGGTGCGCGAGGCGGTGCAGTCCCTGGTGCACGCCGGGTTGCTGGAGCGACGGCAGGGCTCGGGCACCTACGTGCTGTCCAGCTCGGAGATGGCGGTCAGCATGAGCCGCCAGATCGCCGAGGCGCGTCAGCGCGACGTCATCGAGGTGCGTCGGGCGCTCGAGGTCGAGGCGGCGCGGCTCGCCGCCCGTCGTCGGACCGCCACCGACGCCGCCACCCTGGTCTCGCGCCGCGACGCCCGCTCCGCCGCGTACCTCGCCGGCGACCTCGACCAGATGGTGGAGACGGACCTCGCGCTGCACCGCGCGATCGTCGAGACGGCCGCCAACCCGGTGCTGCTGTCGCTGTACGAGAACCTGATCGACGCGATCGGCGACAACATCCGGTTCAACTTCATCGGCGAGGACGCGCACGGGCACGACGCCCACGACGGGCTGATCGACGCGATCGTCGCGGGCAACGACGCGCGGGCGGTCGACGAGACGTCCACCTACCTGTCCGACCTGGTCCGTGAGCAGTGAGCACCGGCTGGTAGTCTCGGTGACCGCGTCGCGGCGCACCCGGAGGAGCGATCGTCCGGGTGGCTGACGGCGACAGGCCCGCGTAGCTCAGTGGATAGAGCGTCTGCCTCCGGAGCAGAAGGCCGCTGGTTCGAGTCCAGTCGCGGGCACGTTGAAGCCCTGGTCACCGCGTGGTGACCAGGGCTTCGTCGCGTCAGGCCCCCGTGCACCGCAGAGCCCGTCGTCCGAGCGCCGGCGCCGATACGGCGGTGCAACGCCGCGACGGCAGCCCTGCATCAGTCCCACCAGAACGTCCACGTCGTCCGGTCCCGGCTCCGGCTCGCCCGGTCCGGTGGACGGGCCGCGTCGTCCACGCCGATCGCGACCAGCCGTGCGTAGGCGTCCTTGGCCTGCCGTGGTCCCAGCCGGCGCAGCACGTCGTCCTCGGCGACGGCGACCGTGTCGACGAGCAGTCGCTCGTCTTCCCGTCCGGGACCTATCGCGAGGCCGGAGAGCCGCACACCACCCGGGTGCGCGGCTGCGGCCTCGAGCGCCCGACGCAGGGTCGGTCCGTCCCCGTCGTGCGCGTCGAGCATTCCTGAGGGCAGCGTGTCGAGGACGCGCGACGCCTCCGGTCCGGTCAGACCGTCCACCACGAACGAGTCGTGCGCCAGGTCGCGCGCTGTCGGCGCAAGCGCGTTCAGGACATCCAGCATCAGGCCGACCGGTCCGTGCATCCCCGTAGCGCGGCTCGACGTCCGCGCCGCCTCCGCCACCCGCTGCCAGTCGTGACGGAGCTCGGCGAAGGTCGTAGGGGTCCGAGGCACGTCCGCCTCGGTGAGCATGCCCTCGAAGGGGTGAGGCTCAGCGAGCAGGTCCCTGACCGTCTCGGGCGGCCGGAAGACGAACACCCACCCCCGCTCGCCCGTCGGTGCCGCAATCACGGGGGCTTCGGTGGCGTCGTCGACGCCGAGCTCGACCAGGAGCGCGTACGTCTCGTCGGCCCAGTCGGGACGGCCGCTCATCCGCAGGTGCTGGCGGAGCACCACCTTGTCGAGCACCAGGTCCTCGTCCTCGCGCCCGGGCCCGACGACGACGCCCGACAGGCTGAGCTGCCCCGGGTGGTCGACGACGGCCTGGAGCGCCCGCCGCAGGGATGGGCATCCGGCTCGACGTGCGTCCAGCACGCCGTCCGGGAGGCGGTCCAGCAGGGCTGCGGCGTGCATCTCCACCAGGCCGCGCACGCGAAAGGTGTCCTCGCGCACGTCGTCGGCCATCGGGAGCAGCACGTCGAGCAGCCCGAGCGTGAAGCCGACGGGCCCCAGAGTGCCGTCCGTCCGTCCGGCGCGGGTCAGCCGAGCCTGCTGCTCGCTCCACCGCGCGCGCACCGCAGCAGCGGACGCAGGGTCCAACGGTGGCGGTCGATGCAGGGCCGACGGATGGGCCGACCCCAAGACCCGCCGCGAGGGCAACGCCGGCAGGAGGGCCTCGTGCAGCGCGAACATCACGTGGTCCCGGACGGCGGAGGGATCGTCTCCGAGGGTGAGCCAGAGGCGACCACCGGACAGCTCCTGCACCCGCGCGCCCGGGAGTGCGGTGATCGAGCCGGCGCCGCCGATCCGGTCCAGCTGCTCCGGGCCGAGCAGCGTCCCCCAGCCGTACCCCCAGACCTGCGAGGCGGCCTCCGCCTTTGCGTACGTGCGTCTCTCCCACGGGCTCTCGCCGACGAAGGCCGGTCCGGCGTCGAGGAGGGCGAACCCGCCAGCCGCACCGAGACGGTCGGCACCGTCCACCATCCACCGGTCGAGAGCAGGGGTGAACCGCGGCAACTGCGTCCCGGAGCCGTACAGCGCCCACCGCTGCACCGAGACGCTCACGAGCATGCGTCCCAGGTCCCGTCCGTAGAACTCCGACCACTCCGGGAAGTGGGCGTCGATGTTGACCACCCGATGGCCCGGGTGCAGCGGGTCGGCCGCCAGCTGGGTGCAGACCCCTTTGAGGGAGATCCACGTGGGGCTCCCCGGTCTGCCGCTCACGAAGTCCCAGTCGAGGCGGCGCCGGAACGACGATGCCTGCGACGGAGCCCCCTCTCCGGCGACGAACACGGACGTCGACCACGTCAGGTCGACGCCCACCCAGCCCAGTGCGAGGTCGACGGCGGCTCGCAGGACCGGGACGACGACCTTCCGCTCGACCCCCTTCGGCACCAGCAGGTTCCCCGAGAGCCGCTCGCGATCCCCCGGCTCGGGGTATTGCCACGGGAAGGTGTCGTACCGCGCCATCCGCTCCCCCTGCTTCCCGTCGCGACCGTCCGCCGTGGACCGTCGATGGCAGCGGACCACCGCGCCGACGCTACCGACGCGGCGTTCGTGTGAGCCGGGGAACGAGCGCGCATCACCCGCTCGGACCAGACCGGGCCCGGGCTCGCCGCTGAGCGAAGTCGCCTGGGTGATCTCGCCGGAAGGCCGGTGAAACGACCCTCGTGACGCGCCGTACAGGACTAGCGTCCAGATTCGTTGCGGTCCCCGCCGGACCCCCTGCCGGCGGGGGCCGCGCCATGTCCGGCCCACGCTCCCGGACGGGCGGGCCAGGACGACCGAACCTAGGGTCGGAGGGGACCGACGGTTCGGCCTGAGGAGCCCGCGATGACCCAGACACCGGACACGACACCGGACGAGGCACCGGACGAGACCGCGGGCAGGGTGCCGGACGACACCCCGGACGCCGTGACGGACCCGGAGATCGACGAGGTCCGCGCGGCGGAGACGTCGCCGGAGACGGACCCGCGCGAGGCGATCTCGATGCCCGAGCAGACGGGGTCCGACGACGACCCCGGCAGCTTCCTCAACACCTGACCTTCCGGAACCCCCGACGCGCCGCAGGGTCAGGCCCGCAGGTGCAGGGTCAGGCCAGCACCAGGCGCTCGTCGTCGGCCGGTCCTGCCGCTGCGCCGCTCGCGACGACGTCCACCGCGCACGGCTCCAGCAGCTCCAGCAGCTGGGGTGCCAGCGACGCGGCGGCCGGCGTCGGGCTGCTCACCACCGAGACGACCCACTCCGGGGTCGTGTCCTGCGGCAACCGCACGGTCACCAGGCCGGCCGCCTGCGGCTTGGCCGCGATGTGCTGCGGCACCAGCGCGATGCCGAGCCCGCGGTGCGCCAGGTCGAGCAGCGTGTGGATGTCGTTCACCGTGCACCGCACCCGCCGCCGCACGCCGTGCGCGTGGCAGGCCGCATCGTTCAGCGACCGCACGCCCCACGAGTCCTGGAAGTCGATGAAGTCCTCGCCGTCCAGCTGCGCCCAGTCGACGCGGCTGCTGCCCGCCAGCCGGTGCTCGGGCGGCACCAGCAGCACGATCGGACGCCGGTCGATCACCGTCCGGGCGACCGTGGCGACGTGCTCGGTGGTGGCGACGAATGCCAGGTCCAGCTCCCCGGCGCGCACCTGCCCGACCAGCTCGTGCGAACCGGCCTGGGCGAAGTGGATGTCGACCAACGGGTACCGCCGGTGGAACCGCTCGAGGACGGCCGGCACGTCGACGACGCCGAGGCACTGCTCGGCGCCGACGCGCAGCGAGCCGGCGAGCTCGCGCGTCGACCGCACCACGGCGTCGCGGCCCGCGGCCGCCTGCGCGAGCATCGAGCGGGCGTACGGCAGCAGGGCCATGCCGGCGTCGGTCGGCTCGACGCGCCTGGTCGTCCGGGTGAACAGCGAGGTGCCCAGCTCGTCCTCGAGCGCCTTGATCGACGCCGAGAGGCCCGACTGCGAGACGCCGGAGATCGCGGCGGCGCGCGTGAACTGCTGTTCGTCGGCCAGCGCGACGAGGTGCTCCATCTGCCGCAGATCCATCGGTTGCCTCTTTCATGAGTGGCACTCATAACTGGCATCACTCGTAGTCGTTGGACTTCTAGATTAGCCCTCCCTAGGGTCGAGGACGACGGTCCGGGACCATCGGCCGGGCCGACGACGACGAAGGGCTCTCCCCCATGCAGCAGCGCACCCTCGGCCCCCGCACGGTCAGCGCGATCGGCCTCGGCGGCATGCCGATGTCCATCGAGGGCCGGCCGGACGAGGCCCGCTCGATCGCCACGATCCACGCCGCCCTCGACGCGGGCGTGACCCTGATCGACACCGCCGACGCGTACCACCTGCTCGCGGGCGAGGTGGGCCACAACGAGGAGCTGATCGCCAAGGCCCTGCGCACGTACGGCGGGGACACCTCGGAGGTGCTGGTCGCCACCAAGGGTGGCCACCTGCGCCCCGGTGACGGCTCCTGGACCCAGGACGGCCGTCCGGAGCACCTGCTCGAGGCCGCGAAGGCGTCCGCCAAGCGGCTCGGGGTCGACGCGATCGGCCTGTACCAGTTCCACCGTCCCGACCCGAAGGTGCCCTACGCCGACTCGATCGGCGCGATCGTCCAGCTGCTCGACGAGGGCGTGATCCAGCTCGCCGGCATCTCCAACGCGAACGTCGCGCAGATCGACCAGGCCAACGAGCTGCTGGGCGGCCGGCTGGTGTCCGTGCAGAACCAGTTCTCCCCCGCCTTCCGCTCGTCGCAGGGTGAGCTGGAGCACTGCGCGCACCTCGGCATCGCGTTCCTGCCGTGGAGCCCGCTCGGCGGCATCGCCCGCGCCGGTGAGGTCGGCTCGCGGCACGGCGCGTTCCAGCAGGTCGCGGACGCGCACGGCGTCAGCCCGCAGCAGGTGACGCTCGCGTGGGAGCTGGCGCTCGCACCCGTCGTCATCCCGATCCCGGGGGCGTCGCGCCCGACGAGCATCCAGGACTCCGTCAAGGCCGCCGAGCTGCAGCTGTCGGCCGACGAGGTCGCGCTGCTGTCCGGCGCCGGCGCCTGAGCCGGCCCGAGCCCACGGGAGAGACGCTGACATGAAGACGTTCACCCTGCCCGGCACGGACCTGACCGTGCCCAACGTCGTGCTCGGCCTGATGCGGATCGCCGACAAGTCGGACGAGGAGATCCGGGCGCTGCTGGCCGCCGCCCGCGACGCCGGCATCACGTTCCTCGACCACGCCGACGTGTACGGCACCCGCCTGCACGAGTGCGAGGAGCGGTTCGCCCAGGCGATGCGGCTGACCCCCGCCGACCGGGACGAGCTGGTGATCCAGACCAAGGCGGGCATCGTCCGCGGTGCCGGTTTCGACTTCTCCTACGAGCACATCGTGGAGTCGGTGGACGGCTCGCTGGCAGCGCTGGGCACCGACCGCATCGACATCCTGCTGCTGCACCGGCCGGACGCGCTGGTGGAGCCGGCGGAGGTGGCCCGGGCGTTCGACGACCTCGAGGCGGCCGGGAAGGTGCGCCACTTCGGGGTGTCCAACCACACGCCGGGGCAGATCGAGCTGCTGCGCCGGTACGTCCGCCAGCCGCTGGTGGCCAACCAGCTGCAGCTGTCGCTGACGCACGCCGACATCGTCGCCCAGGGCGTGGCGATGAACATGCGGGACGAGCAGCAGTCCGTGGACCGCAGCCTGGGCGTGCTGGACTACTGCCGGCTGAACGACATCACCGTGCAGGCGTGGTCGCCCTACCAGGCGGGCTTCTTCAAGGGGCCGTTCCTCGGCTCGGCGGAGTACCCCGAGCTCAACGCGGTGATCGACCGCCTCGCGGCGGAGCACGACGTGACGCCCACGGCGATCGCGACGGCGTGGATCACCCGGCACCCGGCGCAGATGCAGGTGGTGCTGGGCACCACCCGACCGGACCGGGTGGCGGACGCCGCCGCCGGCTCGGACCTGCAGCTGAGCCGTGCGGAGTGGTACGAGCTGTTCACCGCGGCGGGGTACATCGTCCCCTGAGGCGCGTGACCGGCAGAGCCGAGCCCGGTCGGGTCCGTCCCGGCCGGGCTCGGTCGCGCTCAGACCGGTGCAGGTCGGCGCGGTCGGCGGGCCGGGCACGGCCGCACCCGCGCGGCCGTGCCCGCACGGCGGCGCACCGGTGCGGCGGGCGGCGCAGGTCCGCCATGATGGCCGCGCGACGGTGCGCGCGCGCCGATGTCCCCTCGAGAGGTGCTCCGTGACCGTTCCCTCGCATCCCGCTCCCCCGGCGTGGACGGCGCTGCGCCGCGACGGCGTCGCCGTCGTGGTCGCCCACGAGGCGGGCGGGCTCCCCACGGTGCGGCACTGGGGCGCGGACCTCGGCACGCTGTCCGACGAGGACCTGGCCGGCATCGACGCGGCCACGTCCCGCCAGACTCCGCCCGGTGCGCTCGACGGCGCGTGGGGCCTCACCGTCCTGCCACAGGAGGGCGACGGCTGGCCCGGTCGCCCCGGGGTGCTGCTCACCCGCGACGGCGCGCCGCTCTTCCCGCGCTGGACCGTCCGGGCCGTCGATCGGGGCGTCGCCGTCGTCGAGGTCACCGCCGCCGCCGCGGAGAGCCTGCTGCTGCGCACGCGCATCGAGGTGGGCGCGGGCGGCCTCGTGCTGGTCGAGCACGCGCTGACCAACGACGGACCGGGCACCGTGGACGTCGCCTGGCTCGAGGCGACCCTTCCCGTGCCGCGGCGAGCCGACCACGTGACCACGTTCGCCGGCCGGTGGACCCGCGAGAAGGTGCCGCAGACCACGCCCATGCCGCGCGGCAGCACCACCCGCACCTCGCGCCGCGGGCGCGCCGGCCACGACTCCCCGTGGGCCACGCTTGCCTCGACCGGCGCACCGCACGACCGCCACGGCGAGGTGTGGGCGGTGCACCTCGGCTGGAGCGCCGACGTCACGCACCGGGTCGACCGGCTGACGGACCACACCACCCTGCTCGGCGCGGGCGAGCTGCTGCGTCCCGGCGAGGTCCGGCTGGCTCCCGGCGAGGAGTACCGCACGCCGGTCGCCTACTTCGCCTGGTCGGCCACGGGGCTGGACGGCGTCTCGGCTCGGTTCCACACCTGGCTGCGGGCCCGCCCACAGCACCCCCACTCGCCTCGGCCCCTCGTTCTCAACACCTGGGAGGCGGTGTACTTCGACCACGACCCGGAGCGGCTGGCGGCGCTGGCCCGCCGCGCCGCGGAGGTCGGCGTCGAGCGGTTCGTGCTCGACGACGGGTGGTTCCACGACCGTCGGGACGACACCCGCGGCCTCGGCGACTGGGTGGTGGACCCGGCGGTGTGGCCACACGGGCTGGAGCCGCTCGCCGAGCTGGTGCACTCCCTCGGCATGCAGCTGGGCCTGTGGTTCGAGCCCGAGATGGTCAACCTCGACTCCGACCTGGCGCGCGCGCACCCGGAGTGGCTGCTGCACGCGCGGCCGCTCGCGGCGCCCGACGGCGTCTCGTGGCGCAACCAGCACGTGCTGGACCTCGCCGAGCCGGCGGCCTGGGAGCACGTCCACGGGCAGATCGACGCGCTGGTGAGCCGGCTCGGGATCGACTTCATCAAGTGGGACCACAACCGCGACCTCGTCGAACCGGTGCACGTCGGCCGGCCCGGCACGCACGCCCAGACGCTGGCCACGTACGCCCTGATCGCCCGGCTCAAGGCCGACCACCCCGGCCTCGAGATCGAGTCGTGCTCGTCCGGCGGCGCCCGCACCGACCTCGGCATCCTCGCCGTGACCGACCGGGTGTGGGCGTCGGACTCCAACGACCCCGTCGAGCGGCAGGACATCCAGCGCTGGACCCAGCTGCTGCTGCCGCCGGAGCTGGTGGGCGGCCACGTCGGACCGCCGACCGCGCACAGCTCCGGTCGCACCATCGACCTGCCGTACCGGCTCGCCACCGCGCTGATGGGCTCCGCCGGCCTCGAGTGGGACATCGCGGGGTGCGACGAGGCCGAGACGGCCGCTCTGCGGCGGTTCGCCGCCCTGTACACGGAGCTGCGGCCGCTGCTGCACACCGGCACGGCGGTGCACGCCGACCCGGTGGACCCGGCGCTGCGGATCACCGGCGTCGTAGCGGTGGACCAGGACGAGGCGGTGTTCACGGTCGCCACCGTGGCCGCCCTCGAGGAGGCGCTGCCCGAGCCCGTACGGCTGCCGGGCCTCGACCCCGAGCGCCGGTACCGCGTGCGGGTGCGCGACGAGATCGGTTCTCCTCAGGCGGGCTGGATCATCCCGCCGTGGCTGTCCGCCGGACAGGTGCGCCTGCCCGGTCGGGTGCTGGGCGAGGTCGGCCTGCAGCTTCCGGTGCTGTGGCCGTTCCAGGCGCTGGTGCTGCACCTGACCGCCGAGGAGGTCCGGCCGGCCTGACGGGCCGTTCCGGGCCGTTCCACCGCATACATCCCAGGACCCAGGTCCCGGAACGGAGGCGTGACGGGTTCTCGTCACAACACCTGGGACGACCGTCAGGACCTTTGCCCCGCCGTCCGGCCGGACCGGCGCCCCTAGCGTCGAGATGTCGCCAAGACAGACCTCCAGCGTCGCAGGTCGACACCCATCGATACGACTAGGGGAGAACCACCGGTGCCATCCACCGAGAGCAGCCCGACCCCGCGCACCTCCAGCGCGCGGGACAAGAAGGTCGTCGAGACGCCCAAGGCAGCGGCCACCGCCGCGCCCGCCACCGACGACTCCGCCATCGTGGCGACGGTCGACCAGCTCGTCGCGAACGCCACCAAGGCGCTGGCCGAGTACGCCACGTTCACCCAGGAGGACGTGGACCGCCTGGTGAAGAAGGGCGCGGTCGCCGCGCTCGACCAGCACGGCCAGCTCGCCAAGCTCGCGGTCGAGGAGACCGGGCGCGGCACGTTCGAGGACAAGGCCGTCAAGAACATCTTCGCGTGCGAGCACGTGACCAACTCGATGGCGTCGCTGAAGACGGTCGGCGTGATCAACGTGGACGAGATCCGCGGCATCACGGAGATCGCCGAGCCGGTCGGCGTCGTCGCCGGTCTGACCCCGGTGACCAACCCGACCTCGACGGCCATCTTCAAGTCGCTGATCTCGCTGAAGACCCGCAACCCGATCATCTTCGCGTTCCACCCGAACGCGCAGAAGTCGTCGGTCGCCGCCGCCAAGATCGTGCGCGACGCCGCGATCGCCGCCGGTGCGCCCGAGCACTGCATCCAGTGGATCGAGACGCCGTCGCTCACCGCGACCAACGCCCTGATGAACCACCCCGGCGTGGCCACCATCCTGGCGACCGGCGGCAACGCGATGGTCCGGGCCGCCTACTCGTGCGGCAAGCCGGCCCTCGGCGTCGGTGCGGGCAACGTCCCCGCCTACATCGAGAAGACGGCCAAGCTCAAGCGCGCCGTCAACGACGTGGTGCTGTCCAAGGCGTTCGACAACGGCATGATCTGCGCCTCCGAGCAGGCCGTGATCCTGGACGACGAGATCTACGACGCCGCCCTGGCCGAGTTCGCCGTGCTGCACGCCTACAAGGTGACGCCGGCCGAGAAGGCCAAGCTCGAGCAGTTCATCTTCGGCGTCGAGGCCGGCGGCGAGAACTGCGGCGGAGCGAAGCTCAACCCCGCCGTCGTGGGCAAGTCCCCGCAGTGGATCGCCGAGCAGGCCGGCTTCTCCGTCCCGCGGGACACCTCGATCATCCTGGCCGAGGTCTCCGGCGTCGGCCCGCACGAGCCGCTGACCCGCGAGAAGCTCGCCCCGGTCCTCGCGGTGCTGCGCGCCACCTCCACCGAGCAGGGCTTCCAGCTCGCCGAGCAGATGGTGGAGTTCGACGGCCTCGGCCACTCCGCCGCCATCCACACGCAGGACGAGGCGCTGACCGTGGCCTACGGCTCGCGCGTCAAGGCGATCCGCGTCATCTGCAACGCGCCGTCGTCGCTCGGCGGCATCGGTGACATCTACAACGCCTTCATCCCGTCGCTGACCCTGGGCTGCGGCTCGTACGGGCACAACTCCGTGTCCAACAACGTCTCGGCGATCAACCTGATCAACATCAAGCGCGTCGGGCGGAGGAACAACAACTTGCAGTGGTTCAAGGTCCCCGCGAAGACGTACTTCGAGCCGAACGCGGTCCGCTACCTCGCGGACATGGCGGGCATCGAGCGCGTCACCATCGTCACCGACTCGACGATGACCCAGCTCGGGTTCGTCGACAAGGTGATCGACGTGCTGCGCCGCCGGTCGAACAACGTCGCGCTGCAGATCATCGACCAGGTCGAGCCGGAGCCCTCCGTCAAGACCGTGCAGGCCGGTGCCGCGCAGATGCGCCACTTCCGCCCGGACACGATCATCGCCCTCGGCGGTGGCTCGCCCATGGACGCCGCCAAGGTGATGTGGCTGCTGTACGAGCACCCGGAGATCGTGTTCTCCGACCTCAAGCAGAAGTTCTTCGACGTCCGCAAGCGCGCGTTCAAGTTCCCGGTGCTCGGTGACCTGGCCAAGCTGGTCTGCATCCCGACCACGTCGGGCACCGGCGCCGAGGTGACGCCGTTCGCGGTGATCACCGACACCGAGGCGAAGAAGAAGTACCCGCTCGCCGACTACGCGCTGACCCCGACCGTCGCGATCATCGACCCGGTGCTGACCTCGCGGATGCCCCGGTCCCTGGCCGCCGACTCCGGGTTCGACGCCCTGACGCACGCCACCGAGGCGTTCGTCGCGGTGTACGCGAACGACTTCACCGACGGCATGGCGCTGCAGGCGATCCGCCTGATCTTCGACAACCTGGCGCAGTCGGTGAACGGCGACCCGGCCGACCCGGCGACCAAGGACGCCCGGGAGAAGATGCACAACGCGGGCACCATCGCCGGCATGGCGTTCGGCAACGCGTTCCTCGGCATCGTGCACGCGATGGCGCACGTCATCGGCTCGACGTACCACCTGGTGCACGGCCGGACCAACGCCACGCTGCTGCCGCACGTCATCCGGTACAACGGCACCGTCCCGACCAAGCTGACCAGCTGGCCGAAGTACGAGAGCTACGTCGCACCGGAGCGGTTCCAGCAGATCGCGGCGATGCTCGGCCTGCCGGCCTCGACCCCCGCCGAGGGTGTCGAGTCCTACGCGATCGCCGTCGAGGCGCTCCGCGCCAAGGTCGGCATCCCGGCGTCCTTCCAGGCGCAGGGCGTTGACGAGCAGGAGTTCATGTCCCGGCTCGACGAGGTGGCGATGGGTGCGTACGAGGACCAGTGCGCCCCGGCCAACCCGCGCATGCCGATGATCGAGGACATGAAGGACCTGATGACCGCGGCCTTCTACGGCACGTCGCTGGAGGACGTCCGGGGCCGCCGCGAGCAGGCCAGCGCCTGACCGACTCCCCGACGGTCGCCTGACCGCGCTCGCACCGACGCCCCGCCCGGCACTGTCCGGACGGGGCGTCGGCCGTCTGCCGGCGGGTGCGGCGCTCCCGCGCAGCGGGCAGGACGGGGGCCGCGCGGGCAGACTGGATGGTCCGACTGCTGACCACGCACACCTGGAGGGACCGTGAGACCCGTCGGCACCGCCCACCGCAGCACCCGCGCCACCGCCCTGACGGGGTTGGCGCTGGCCGGCACCCTGCTGCTCGGCACCGCCGCCTGCAGCACGGGCGACCTGAACAAGGCAGCCGCCTCGGCGACCTCGGCCGTCGCCGGAGCCAAGTCGGCGCTGGCGAGCGCCAAGCAGGCCGCCGACGACGCGGCCGCGAAGATCCAGCAGGCCAAGGACAGCCTGTCGTCCACCGACTCGGCCGCGCGCACGCAGGCGCAGACGGCGCTGACGGCGGCACAGAAGGCCGTCGACGAGGCCACCACCGCGCTGCAGCAGGCCGGGACGCAGGGCTCGGCGTCCGCGAAGGATGCGCTGGCCAAGGCGAAGACCGATCTCGCCGACGCGAAGAGCCAGCTCGACGCGGTCACGACGCAGGCGGGCGACAAGGGCAGCACGGCGCTCGACGCGGTCCGCAAGACGCTCGACGACCTCAGCTCGAAGATCGACCAGGCAGCGAAGGGCTGACGCCACGCTCCCCCGGGTGGAATCGACCGTTCACCCGCGTGGCCCCTGGAAGTGTCTCGCGCACCTGCCGATGGTGAAGGTATGACCATCCGCACCGACCCGAGCGGCCTTCCGCACCGCCGCGTGGCGTGGTGGGTCGTGTCCGCGTGGGGCTCGCTGGGGCTGCTGGTCGCCGGCGGGCTGATGGCGGCCGCCGGGGTCCGCTGACCGTCCGGAGCGTCCGTCGGCCTATCCTCGCGGGCGTGCCCCCGCTGCCGCCCCGCTGGCGTTCCGTCGCCGCCGCCACCGGCCTGCTGGACCCGTCGGGAACCGTGCGCTCGACGGTGTTCGCGGAGATGTCCGCACTGGCCGCACGCACCGGGGCGATCAACCTGGGGCAGGGCTTCCCCGATGTCGACGGACCGGCCTCGGTGGCGCGCGCCGCAGCGGACGCGATCGCGGCCGGCGCGAACCAGTACCCGCCCGGCACCGGCATCCCGGAGCTGCGGGCCGCCGTGGTGGACCACCAGCGCCGGCACTACGGGCTGGTGCCGGACGTGGACACCGAGGTGCTGGTGACCACGGGCGCGACCGAGGCGCTCACGGCGGCGGTGCTGGCGCTGACCGGACCGGGGGACGAGGTGGTGACGCTCGACCCGTTCTACGACTCCTACGCGGCAGCGATCGCCCTGGCCGGCGCCACGCACGTGACCGTGCCGCTGGTCCCGGGGCCGGACGGCTTCCGGCTCGACGTCGCGGCCCTGGGCGCGGCGGTCAACGACCGCACCCGGCTGATCCTGCTGAACACGCCGCACAACCCGACCGGCACGGTGCTGACCCGCGACGAGCTGACGGCGGTGGCTGACGCGGCGGTCCGGCACGACGCCCTGGTCCTGACCGACGAGGTGTACGAGCACCTGGTGTACGACGACGCGGTGCACATCCCCGTCGCCACGCTGCCGGGGATGGCCGAGCGGACCCTCACCGTGTCGTCGGCGGGCAAGACGTTGTCGTTCACCGGCTGGAAGATCGGCTGGGTGACGGGTCCGGCGGAGCTGGTGACGGCCGTCCGCACCGTCAAGCAGTTCCTCACGTACGTGTCCGGCGCGCCCTTCCAGCCGGCGGTGGCGTTCGCCCTGACCGACCCCGGCGTCGAGGAGTGGGTGCGGGAGCTGGCGACGTCGCTGGCACGACGGCGGGACCTGCTCTGCGCCGGCCTGCGCACCGCGGGGTTCGACGTGGTGGTGCCGCGCGGCACCTACTTCGTGCTGGCGGACGCCGCACCGCTCGGGTACGACGACGGCACGAGGCTGTGCCGGGAGCTGCCCGCCCTGACGGGGGTGGTGGGCGTGCCCGTCGGCGCGTTCACCCACGCCGGGTCGGCCACCGAGCGCCGGCTGCGCTCCTGGGTGCGGTTCACCTACGTCAAGCGGACCGAGGTGCTCGAGCAGGCTGCCGAGCGGCTCGCGGGGCTCGCGCGGGGCTGACGGTCAGCCGGGGACGACGGTCCAGGCCGACCCGCGCCGGTACGCCGGCGTCGCGAGGGCCAGCACCAGCACACCCAGCACCGCGGCACCCGCCATCACCAGCGCCATCGCCCGCGCGTCACCGCCCAGCAGGCCGGACAGCGGACTGACCAGGCCGCCCCCGGCGGCCTGCACGGCGCCGAGCACCGCCGCCGCGGTGCCCGCCATGCGCCCGTAGCGGGTCAGCGCCAGAGCCGCGGCGTTGGGTGGGCCGAGGTTGATCATCGACAGCGCGAGAGCCTGCACCACCAGGAGGGCCCAGAGCCCACCGACCCCCGTGACCGCGAGCCCCAGCAGCACCAGGGTGAGGCCGGCGAGCACCGGCTGGGCCACCCGCAGGATCCGGATCGGCGCCACCCGGCGCACCAGGGCCGCGTTCACCTGCGCACCGCCCACGAGCCCCAGGCCGTTGACCGCGAACATCAGCGCGAACTGCTGGCTGGTCAGCCCGAACCCGACCCGGTACACGAACGGCGACGCGACCACGTAGCTCATCAGCACGGCGGAGGTCAGTCCCGGGATCAGCGCGAGGCCGACGAACTGGCGATCCCGCACCAGCCGGCCGTACCCGCCGACCGCCACGCGCACGCCACCGGGCTGCCGCACGCCGGGCGGCAGCGTCTCGGGCAGCCGCCACCACACCGCCACCCAGAGCACCACCCCGAACAGGGCCAGCGCCACGAACACCGAGCGCCAGCCCCACTGCCCGGCGATGAACCCGCCGACCGACGGGGCGAACAGCGGGGCCACGCCGATCACCAGCATCAGCCGGGAGATCAGCCGCGAGGCGTCGGCGCCGACGAACCTGTCCCGGATGAACGCCATGGCCACCACGGTGGCAGCCGCGTTGAAGAAGCCCTGGGCGGCGCGCAGGCCGACGAGCACGCCGATCAGCGGTGCGACCGCGCAGGTCAGCGACGTGAGCACGTGCAGCGCCACGCCGATCAGCGCCGGCCGGCGGCGGCCGAACCGGTCGGACAGCGGGCCGATCACCAGCTGCCCGACGGCGCCACCGAGCATCATCGCCGTCATCGTCAGCTGGGCGCCGGCGGCGGTGGTGTGCAGGTCGCGTGCGACGTCCGGCAGGGACGGCAGGTACATGTCCGTCGAGATGGCCGGCAGCGCCGTCATGAAGCCGAGCATCAGCACGTAGCGCGCGTCCGGACGGTAGACGGGCGCTGCGGGCGTGGGAGCGTGCTCGGGCGGTGCGACCGTGCCGCCACCGGTGTCCGCCTCCGCCACGGGCGCGTCCGTCGGCGGCAGCGCCGGGGACCCGGACGGCGGTGCGGGGTTCGGGGACGTCGAGCTCATCGGCTCCCATCCTCACACGCATCCGACGGCCGCCGCGAATCGATTCGATCGGCGCTTCCGAAGCACGGCGCGCCCGTGTGGGAGGCGGGTGGCAGGGTGGGCGACGTGTGCGGACGGTATGCGTCGTTCCGGGAGGACCAGGCGATCGAGGACGAGTTCGCCATCGCGACGGTCGCCGACGACGCACGGCTGCTGCCGCCGTCGTGGAACGTCGCGCCGACCGACGGCGTCCGCATGGTGGTGGAGCGGGCCGACCGCGACACCGGCGAGGTGACCCGCCAGCTCCGGGTGGCGCACTGGGGACTCGTGCCGTCCTGGGCCAAGGACCCCTCGATCGGCAACCGGATGATCAACGCCCGCCGCGAGTCGCTGACCGACAAGCCGGCGTTCGCGCGACCCTTCGGGCTGCGCCGCGCCATCCTGCCGGCGGACGGCTACTTCGAGTGGCAGGCGCTGCCACCGGTGCCGGGGCAGCCGAAGGCACGCCGGCGCAAGCAGCCGTTCTACCTGCACCCGGCTGACGGCGACGCGCTGGCGCTCGCCGGTCTCTACGAGTTCTGGAAGGACCCATCCAAGGCCGACGACGACCCGTCCCGCTGGCTGGTCAGCGTCACGATCGTCACCCGTCCCGCGGACCCGCGGTTCGCGGCCATCCACGACCGGCAGCCGCTGCTGCTGCGGCCCGAGGACTGGGACGCGTGGCTCGACCCGGCGGTCGACGCAGAGGCCGCCCGCGCCCTGCTCGAGGACCCGGGGCCGGAGCTGGTGGCCACCCCGGTGTCGACGGCGGTCAATGCCGTCCAGAACAACGGACCGGAGCTGGTGCAGCCGGTGGATCCGGCGTCGGACCCGGCCGGGGACGTCGACGACAGCCAGGTGCGGGACTCCGCCTGACTCCGGGGCGACGCGCCCGCCCGGATCGGGAGGTCAGGCCCGGCCCAGCGCCACCGGCTCGACCGTTCCCAGCCCCTCGACCTCGCGTGGCGGCAGCGCGGTCAGGACGTACCGCGGGTCGTCGGCGAGCAGCCGCGCCGTGGTGATGTCCACCCACACGCTGCTCGGCTCGGTGATGTCGGTCAGGCGCGCCGCCAGGTTCACCGAGGCGCCGAACACGTCGCCGAACCGCGACAGCACGCGTCCCCACACCATGCCGACGCGCACCGGCGTCACGCCCCGCGCACCCTGCGTCAGGTCGTCGGGCACGGCACCCGCCCCGTCGCCGAACCGCGACGCGAGCCCGAGCGCGACCTCCGCACCCGTCACCACGTCGTCGGCGACGAACAGCACGGCGTCCCCGATCGTCTTGACCACGCGTCCGCCGGCCGCCGCGACGACGTCCCGCGCGGCCGCCTCGAAGCGCTGCACGAACGCCGAGAGGTCGGTCGACCCGAGGCCCGCGGTGCGCCGCGTGAACTGCACCATGTCCGCGAAGCCGACCGCGCGGGCCAGCGGCAGGTCCGACGGGCCGGTGCCGACCTGCCGCGCCTGCCCCAGCTCGGCTCCGAACCGGCCGCCGATCGTCGCCAGCTGCCGACGGAACGCCAGCACCAGCTCCTGCTCGAGGACCGGCGCGATGGCGGCGAGCCGGTCGAGCACCAGCAGGCGCGCGCTCGCGTCGTCCAGCCGGTACCGGGTGGCTGCGTCCTCGACCAGGGCCTCCACCTGCCACAGGGCGAGCCGGTCGGTGGTGTGCCCCAGGCCGCGCACCAGCGTGCGGACGGTCGACAGCTGCAGCCCTTCGCGCCGCACCAGGTCGACGAGGGCCCGCACCGCCTCGGCGTCGCGCTCGGTGTACGCCCGCTCGTCCGGCTCGGCGGCCGCCAGCCCGAAGGTGCGCCAGAACGTGCGGACGGACTCCTCGTCCACCCCTGCACGCAGCGCGAGCTCGCCGGCGGTCAACGTGCGCGGACCGCCGAGCAGCACCTCGTCCAGCTTGGCCACCGTCGAGTCGGGAACCGGCTCGGCCGCCGCCCGCACCTCGGTCGGCGCACCAGCCGACCCGGCGCCCGGCCCGTCGCCGACGGTCGCCGCGGAGTGCGCGGCACCGCGGTCCACCTGACGGCGCAGGTGCAGCACGTCGCCCGCCGCCACCACGTGCTCGCCGTCCGGCCCGGCCACCACCAGGGCGCCGGTCGCGTCGAGCCGGAGCGCCACCCCGTCGAGCACGGCGCCACCCGGCAGCTCGACGTGCACGCGCCGGCCGAGCGTCTCGCACACGGCCGCGACCTCGGCGGCGAGACCGGCGAGGGCGGCGTCCCCGTCGGCAGCCACCCACCGCTCCACCACCTCGAGCACCGCGCTGACGACCGCGGTCAGCACGGTCTCCCGGTCCGTGTGCTGCGCACCCGCCAGGGCGAGCGACGTCGCGCTGTCCACGGGCAGCTCCGGGGCCGTCTGCGAGACGTTCACGCCGATCCCGATCAGCACGGCTGCACCGGGCCCCGCCGTCGCCCCGCCGGCCGCCGTGCCGCCGGGCAGCGCCACGACCTCCGTGAGGATGCCGCCGACCTTGCGGGCCGTGCCCCACCCGTCGAGCTCCGCGACGTGACCGTCCAGGTCAACCAGCACGTCGTTGGGCCACTTGAGCACCGCCGGCACGCCCGCGGTCGCCCGGAGGGCCGTCACCGCACCGAGCCCGGCCAGCAGCGGCAACCAGCCCCACCGGTCCGCCGGCACCCCGGGTCGGAGCACGAGGGTCGCCGTCAGCGCGGCGCGCGCGGGCGTGACCCAGCTGCGTCCCGCCCGCCCGCGGCCGGCGACCTGCTGGTCCGCCACGAGCAGCGAGCGGTCCGGCCACGACTCCGCGTCGGCCCGCAGCTGGTCGGCCACGGCGCTGCTGGTCGACCCGACCGCGTCCACCACCTCGACCTTCGCGAGCGGTCCCCCGGGCGTGAGCAGCAGCTCACGGAGCTCACCCCGGCGCAGCGGGGGACGGTCGGCGGTCACCCGGCCATCATCGTGCAGTTGTGGGGTCCCCACGAGGTGCCGCGACGAACCCCGTGACGCGCCTGCACGGCACCGCAGGGACGCGACAACTAGCCTTCGTCGGGTGACTCAGACCGATCCCTCCGGCGCCCCACCGGCCGACCCGTCCGCGCAGGCGGACGCGCCCGATGCCGCCGCCGAGGCCTCCGGCACCGCGGCGAAGCTCGCCGACCTGGCCGCGCGCCAGCAGGCCGCGATCGAGCAGGCCGAGCAGACCGCCGCCGAGAAGCAGCACGCCCGCGGCAAGAAGACCGCCCGCGAGCGCATCGAGGCGCTCCTCGACCCGGGCACGTTCACCGAGATCGACGCCTTCGTGCGGCACCGGTCCACCAACTTCGGCCTGGACCGCAAGCGGGTGCCCGGCGACGGCGTGGTGGTGGGGCACGGCACGGTGGACGGCCGCCAGGTGTGCGTCTACTCGCAGGACTTCACGGTGTTCGGCGGCAGCCTCGGCGAGGTGCACGGCCAGAAGATCACCAAGGTGATGGACCTGGCGCTGCGCACCGGCGTCCCGCTGGTCGGCATCCTCGACGGCGGCGGTGCGCGCATCCAGGAGGGTGTCGCGGGCCTGACCCAGTTCGCCGAGATCTTCCGCCGCAACGTGGCGGCCTCCGGCGTGATCCCGCAGATCAGCCTGATCCTCGGCCCGTCGGCCGGCGGCGCGGTCTACTCCCCCGCGCTGACCGACTTCATCGTGATGGCCGACGGCACCTCGAACATGTTCATCACCGGACCGGACGTGATCCGCGCCGTGACCGGTGAGGACGTCGGCTTCGAGGAGCTGGGTGGCGCGACGACCCACAACACGAAGTCCGGCGTGGCGCACTACCTGGCGTCCGACGAGGACGACGCGATCGACTACGTCCGCGCCCTGCTGTCCTACCTGCCGCCCAACAACCTGACCGACCCGCCGTCGTTCGCCCACGAGGCCGACCTCGAGCCGACCGACGAGGACCTGGCCCTCGACTCGCTGGTCCCCGACTCGGACTCCCAGCCCTACGACATGCGGACGGTCGTCGAGGCGGTGCTCGACGCCGGTGAGCTGCTGGAGGTCCAGTCGCTGTACGCCCCGAACGTGCTGATCGGGTTCGGGCACGTCGAGGGTCAGCCGGTCGGCATCGTCGCCAACCAGCCGATGTCCATGGCCGGCACCCTGGACATCAACGCGGCGGAGAAGGCCGCCCGGTTCGTGCGGACGTGCGACGCGTTCAACGTCCCGGTGCTGACCTTCGTCGACGTCCCGGGCTTCCTGCCCGGCACCGACCAGGAGTGGAACGGCATCATCCGGCGCGGCGCGAAGCTGATCTTCGCCTACGCCGAGGCGACGGTCCCGCTGGTCACGGTCATCACCCGCAAGGCGTACGGCGGTGCCTACATCGTCATGGGCTCCAAGCAGCTGGGGGCCGACGTCAACCTCGCCTGGCCCACGGCGCAGATCGCCGTGATGGGCGCGAGCGGCGCGGTGAACATCCTGCAGCGCGGCGCCCTCAAGGCCGTCGAGCAGGCCGGCGGCGACGTCGACGCCGAGCGTCGGCGCCTCACCGCCGAGTACGAGGAGGCGATCGTCAACCCGTGGGACGCCGCCGACCGCGGCTACGTCGACGCCGTCATCCACCCTTCGGCCACCCGCGCCGAGATCACCAAGGCGCTGCGCCTGCTGCGCACCAAACGAGCCACCCTTCCGGCCAAGAAGCACGGGAACATCCCTCTATGAGCGAGCACGAGCACGACGAGCACGACCACGACGCCGCGTCCCACGGCAGCGACCCGCTGCCGGACGTCGACCCGACGGCGCTGCACGCGGTCGTGGACAAGATGGCCGCCGCCCTGCACTCCTACGTCGAGACGGCGGTGGGGGTGCGCGCAGAGTTCGGCGCGCACGAGGCCGACGAGGACCCGCGGGTGCTCGCCCTCGAGTCGCAGGTCGGCACCCTGAACGCCCAGCTGTACGACCTGCTGCACGAGACGCTCGGCGTGCACGCCGACCTGACCGGCATGACGTGGGACGACGACGAGCACGACGAGGAGCCGTCCGACCAGGACGTCGACACGTTCCACCTCGGCTTCGTCGTCGGCCCGCCGACCGGCGCGAGCGACCTCACGCTCGACTCGGTGCTTGACCTGGTCGACGCGGGCGGCTCCGAGCTCGCGCACAAGCTGCAGGACGCGGGCTTCCAGGTGATCGAGTGGGGCGCGTCCCGGGGTGCGCCGATGAGCTTCGGGGACGACGACGAGGACGACGAGGGGTGACCCACACGCCCCACGTCCACGTGGTCCGCGGGACGCCGGACGACGACGAGCTGGCCGCGCTGGTCGCCGGGCTCGTCGCGACCGCGCGGTCCGACGACGCCGCCCACGAGGGCGAGCACCCGGCCGCGTGGACCGACCGCCGGCGCACGGTGCGTCCCACGCCCGCACCGACCCCGGGACCGACCACCTGGCGCTGGAGCCTGCACCCCTGACCACCCCCTGACCACTGCGGTCCGTCGGATTCCCGGGTGTCCGCGCAGGGCCCGTCGGTAGGGTCGGCCTTGTGACCGCCGAGCAGCCCACGCGCCCGCACACCCCCGTCGACGAGGTGGCCGACTCCTACGTCGACCGCTACGCGGCACTCGACCCGCTGCTCGCCACGGAGCTCGGCGTCACCGGTCACGACTCGGAGATGACCGACCTGTCCCCCGCCGGGCACGCCGCTCGCTCCGACCTGACCCGCGAGACGCTGCAGCGGCTCGACGGCGTCGACCCGGTGGACGAGGACGACGTCACCACCCTTGAGGCGATGTCGTACCTGCTGGGCACCGACCTCGAGCTCGACGCCGCGGGCGAGACGCTCGCCACGCTGAACAACATCGCCTCCCCCGTCCAAGGTCTGCGGGACGTGTTCGACCTGATGTCGACGGACACGCCGGACGACTGGGCCGCCGTCGCCGCGCGGCTCGTCGAGCTTCCCGCCGCCGTCGCCGGCTACACCGAGTCGTTGCGTGCCGCGGCAGCCCAGGGGCACGTCGCCGCGGTCCGGCAGGTCGCCGAGGCGCAGCGGCAGGCGCAGGAGCAGGCCGACCCGTCGTCGTCGTTCTTCCCCGGGTTCGTGGCCTCCGCGCCGGACCAGCTGGCCGGCTCGCTGCGGATCGAGCTGGAGCGCGGGGCGGCACTGGCCGGGCAGGCCTACGCCGACCTCGCCGAGTTCCTCCGGGACGAGCTGGCACCGCTCGCCGTCGACCAGGACGCCGTCGGCCGCGACCGCTACGGCCTGCTCTCCCGGGCCTTCCTCGGTGCGACGGTCGACCTCGACGAGACCTACGCCTGGGGCCTGGACCAGCTCGCGGCCATCACGGCGGAGCAGGAGCAGGTCGCCGCCCGGATCGCCGGACCCGGCGCGACCGTCGAGCAGGCCGTCGCCGCGCTCGACACCGACCCGGCGCGGACGCTGCACGGCACCGACGCCCTCCAGGAGTGGATGCAGCGCACCGCCGACGCCGCCATCGCGGCACTGGACGGCGTGCACTTCGACATCCCCGCACCGCTGCGACACCTCGAGTGCCGCATCGCACCGACGCAGACCGGTGGCATCTACTACACCGGCCCCTCGGACGACCTCTCCCGGCCGGGTCGGATGTGGTGGTCGGTGCCGGCGGACGTCACCGAGTTCAACACGTGGCGCGAGCGCACCACCGTCTACCACGAGGGCGTGCCCGGCCATCACCTGCAGGTCGGAGTCACCGTGGTGAACCGCCAGCGGCTGAACCGCTGGCGTCGGCTGATGGCGTGGACCTCCGGCCACGGCGAGGCTGGGCCCTGTACGCCGAGCGGCTGATGGCCGACCTGGGCTTCCTGGAGGACGACGGCGACCGCCTCGGCATGCTCGACGGTCAGCGGATGCGCGCCGCTCGCGTGGTGTTCGACATCGGCGTGCACCTGGGCCTGCCCGCACCGGAGCAGTACGGCGGCGGGACGTGGGACGCCGACAAGGGATGGGCGCTGCTGCGGGACAACATCCACATGCCGGAGTCGTTCATCCGCTTCGAGTGGATGCGGTACCTCGGCTGGCCGGGCCAGGCACCGTCCTACCTGGTGGGACAGCGGCTGTGGCAGCAGACCCGGGACCACGCCGCGCTGGCGGCCACGGCCCGCGGCGAGGCGTTCGACCTGCGCACGTTCCACGACCACGCGCTGTCGCTCGGCTCGCTGCCCCTTCAGGTGCTGCCGGCGGCGCTCACCCGGCGCTGACCGCCGCGCGCCGACCCGGGCCGTGCAGCGGCGCCCGCCGCGGCGCGCCCGCTGGCGAACCGGTCAGCCGAGCAGACCGGCCCCGTACCGGATGACGATCATCGCCAGCAGCACCACGCAGAAGGCGCCGGTGACGAACCAGTCGTTGCCGGACGCGACGAACCGGCGCGCGCCCACACCGGCCGGGCCGGGCAGCGCCAGGTTGCCCTCGCGCACGTTGAACCGCGTCAGCCCGGCCCACACCAGCGTCGTGGTGAACGTGATCAGCAGGCACCACGGGCACAGCGCGTGGATGACGAAGTACGACTGGGTGAACAGCCAGAGGGCGAACAGCAGACCGACCGTGTACAGCGCCTGGGCGCCGAGCATGAACCACCGGGGGAACCGGACCCCGGCCAGCACCGCGACCGAGATCGTCAGCACCACCGACTCGAACAGGATGCCGAGGAACGCGTTCGGGAACCCCAGCAGCTGGGCCTGCCACGTCCGGGCGACCGTGCCGCAGCTGATCACGCTGCTGATGTCGCAGGAGAACACCGCATTGGGGTTGGCCGCCAGGTGCCACGACTCGATCGACAGCACGAAGGACGTGTAGAGCCCGAGCAGCCCGGACACGATCATCTCGATCGCCGTGCGCCGAACCCACCGCGTCGGGGCGGGTGCGAGCAGCTGCGGGTCGTCCGTCCCGTCGAGGCCGTCGACCTCGTCGTCCAGCACGTCGTCCAGCTCGACGCCGTCGCCGCCGGACCCTGCGCGCGTGTGTGCCACGGCCCCTCCCCGTCTCGTCGTGCGCCATTGTGCCCGACGAACCGGGGGGCGACGGAGGCCCGAAGCCCCGCTCCTCGGCACGGGCCGCCGGCACGGCGCAGGGGCCGGTCGTCGGGCCGCCCCGAGGTCGCGCGGCTACTGTTCCCCAGCGTGACGCGCCTGCTGCTGGCCTCCGCCTCCCCCGCCCGCCGGGCCACCCTCCGGGCCGCCGGCATCGAGCCGCTCGTGCTCGTCTCCGAGGTGGACGAGGACGCCGTGCTCGCCGCCGCCGGTGGGCTCTCCCCCGCCGAGGCTGTGCTGGTCCTCGCCCGCGCCAAGGCCGAGGCCGTGCACGCCGTCCTGCCCGACCGTCACCCGCGCACGCACGACCTGGTGCTGCTCGGCTGCGACTCGATGCTCGAGCTGGACGGCCAGGTGCTCGGCAAGCCGACGGACGCCGCCGACGCGCTGTCCCGCTGGGACGCGATGCGCGGCCGCAGCGGCGTGCTGCACACCGGGCACTGGCTGGTGGACGCCCGCGCGGCGACGGCCGGCGGCACCGGCGCCACGTTCGGCGAGACCGCCTCGACGGTGGTGCACTTCGCCGACCTGTCGGACGCCGAGGTCGCGGCGTACGTCGGCACCGGCGAGCCGCTGCTGGTCGCGGGCGCGTTCACCGTCGACGGCCGCGGCGGTCCGTTCGTCGAGCGCATCGAGGGCGACCACCACAACGTCGTCGGCCTCTCGCTGCCGCTGCTGCGCCACCTGCTGGCGCGGGTCGACGTACCGCTGACCGACCTCTGGGCCTGACCGACCCCGCTGCTCCCGCCGCCACGTGTGGGACCTGCACAACCCGGACGGCGCGCGCCTTGGTGGTTCGCCCAAACCTGACCGGCACCGCCCAGCCGCACCCGTCCCCGCGATGGACCGGGCGTTACGGTGAGCCGTGCCCGCCATCACCAAGGTCCTGGTCGCGAACCGGGGCGAGATCGCCGTGCGCATCGCACGTGCCTGCCGCGATGCCGGTATCGCCTCCGTCGCCGTGTACGCCGAGCCCGACCGGGAGGCTCTGCACGTGCGGCTGGCCGACGAGGCGTACTCGCTCGGCGGCGCCCGCGCCGCGGACACCTACCTCGACTCCGCCAAGCTGCTCGACGTCGCGCGGCGCGCCGGTGCCGACGCCGTGCACCCCGGTTACGGCTTCCTCTCCGAGAACGCCGCCTTCGCGCAGGCCGTGATCGACGCCGGGCTGGTGTGGATCGGTCCGCCGCCCGCGGCGATCGAGTCGCTCGGCGACAAGGTGAGCGCGCGGCACATCGCGCAGCGTGCCGGGGCCCCGCTGGTCGCCGGCACGCCGGACCCGGTGACCGGTCCGGCCGAGGTGCACGCGTTCGCCGCCGAGCACGGGCTGCCCGTGGCGATCAAGGCGGCGTTCGGCGGCGGCGGGCGCGGCCTGAAGGTGGCCCGCACGGACGACGAGATCGACGAGCTGTACGAGTCGGCGGTGCGCGAGGCGGTCGCCGCCTTCGGCCGTGGCGAGTGCTTCGTCGAGCGCTACCTGGACCGGCCCCGGCACGTGGAGACGCAGTGCCTGGCCGACCAGCACGGGACGGTCGTCGTCGTCTCCACGCGAGACTGCTCGCTGCAGCGTCGCCACCAGAAGCTGGTGGAGGAGGCGCCCGCACCCTTCGTCACCGCGGAGCAGCACGACGAGCTGGTCCGGGCGTCGATCGCCATCATGCGCGAGGCCGGCTACGTCGGCGCCGGCACCTGCGAGTTCCTGCTCGCGGCGGACGGCACCATCTCGTTCCTCGAGGTGAACACCCGCCTGCAGGTGGAGCACCCGGTCAGCGAGGAGGTCAGCGGCATCGACCTGGTCCGCGAGCAGCTGCGGGTCGCCGCCGGCGAGCCGCTCGGCTACGACTCCGTGCCGACCCGCGGCCACTCGATCGAGTTCCGCCTCAACGGCGAGGACCCCGCGGCCGGCTTCCTTCCCGCGCCCGGCCGGATCAGCACGCTGCGGTTCCCCTCCGGCCCCGGGGTCCGCGTCGACTCCGGCGTGGTCGAGGGCGACACCGTCTCCGGCGCCTTCGACTCGATGATCGCCAAGCTGATCGTCACCGGCGCCGACCGCCGCCAGGCGATCGAACGCGCCCGCCGCGCGCTGTCCGAGCTCGAGGTGGTCGGCATCCCCACGGTGGCGCCCTTCCACCGGGCCGTGCTGCAGACCGAGGAGTTCGCGCCGGCAGACCCGGCGCAGCCGTTCACGGTGCACACCCGCTGGATCGAGACCGAGTTCGCGGACCGCCTCGCAGCCCTGGCAGCGGCCGCCCCGAGGACTGCCGACGACGAGGACGACGAGCCGGACGCGCTGGAGCGCGTGGTGGTCGAGGTCGGCGGCAAGCGCCTCGAGGTGGTCCTCCCCGCTGCACTCGCCGGCGGGCGCACCGGCCCCCGTGGCCGCGCGGCGCTGCCGACGGCACGCCGGCCGGTACGTCGGGCGGCGGCCGCCAAGCCGGGCGGCACCACGCTGACGTCGCCGATGCAGGGCACCATCGTCAAGGTCGCCGTTGCGGAGGGCGCACAGGTGGCCGAGGGTGACCTGGTGGTGGTCCTCGAGGCGATGAAGATGGAGCAGCCCCTGCTGGCGCACCGCGCGGGCACCGTGACCGCGCTCAGCGCCGGGGTGGGGTCCAGCGTCTCGGCCGGCACCGCCATCTGCGAGATCGTCGGCTGACCGCGTGACGGACGCCGCGGTGCCGCCCCGTGACCGGCTGCACCGCCAACCCGGCGACGGCTGGGTGGACTGCCGCTGCGGGCGCCGCCACTGGGGTCTGTTCGGCGCCGCCGGCCTGCTGCTGGTCCGGCGCGGTGCCGACGGACGGCCGACGCACGTGGTGCTGCAGCACCGCGCCACGTGGAGCGACCAGGGCGGGACGTGGGCGCTCCCCGGCGGCGCGATCGCGCCCGGGGAGTCCGCCGTGGCGGGCGCCCTGCGGGAGGCGCACGAGGAGGCCGGTATCGACCCCTCCACCGTGGCGGTGCGTGGCGAGCACGTGCTGGCGCACCCGGACTGGTCGTACACGACGGTGCTGGCCGACGAGGCGGGGCATGTGGTCCCCGCGGTGACCGATGCCGAGAGCACGGCGGTCGAGTGGGTGCCGGTGGACCAGGTGACGGCGCGACCGCTGCTGACGGCCTTCGCCGATGCGTGGCCGGAGCTGCGGGCACGGATCGGCGGCTGAGCCCCGGCTCCGGCCGCGGCGAGATCCCCTTGTCGGGCCCGTCCCAGCGTTGGTTAGGGTAGGCATACCTAACTCATCTGCCGCGGTCGTGCCGCGCCGTCGACGAGGAGCACCATGCCCCGCCGCCCACTCAGCCGCGCCCCGTTCGCGCTGGCCGCCATCGCTGCCGTGCTCACCGTCACCGCCTGCGTCCCGAACCAGCCGGCGGCCGGCAGCCCCACCACCACCGGGACCGGCACGGTCTCGGTCAGCTCGACCTCGGACGCGTGCCGCCTGTCCGCCACCGAGGCGGCCGCCGGCACCCTCACCTTCCGGGTGCGCAACGACGGTGCGGACGTGACCGAGTTCTACCTGCTCGGCTCGGACGGTCTGCGCGTGGTGGCGGAGGCCGAGAACATCGGGCCGGGGCTGTCCCGGGACCTCGTCGTGCGCCTCGAGCCCGGCACCTACCGCACGGCCTGCAAGCCGGGGATGACGGGGGACGGCATCCAGGCGCCGTTCACGGTCGTCGGCACGGCCGCGACGGTGGACGCGCACCGCGCGGAGGTGCTGTCGGCGGCGCAGACGTCGTACGTCGCCTACGTCCGCGACCAGGTCGGCCAGCTCCTGACCGCCACCCGCCGGTTCGCCGACGCCTACACCGCCGGCGACGACGCGACGGCGCGCACGCTGTACGCCCCGACCCGGGTGCACTGGGAGCGGGTGGAACCCGTCGCCGAGTCGTTCGGGGACCTCGACCCGCTGCTCGACCTGCGGCAGGCCGACCTGACGGCCGGGCAGGCCTGGACCGGCTGGCACCTGCTGGAGAAGGACCTGTGGGCACCGGACGCGGCGGCGAACGGCGGCGCGCCGTACGTCCCGCTGACCACCGCGGAGCGCCGGTCGGCCGCCGACCAGCTGGTCGCGACCACGCAGCAGCTGATGGACCGCGTGACGGCCGCGGACTTCACCGTCGAGGCGTCCCGCATCGCGAACGGTGCCAAGGAGCTGCTCGACGAGGTGGCGACCGGCAAGGTGACCGGCGAGGAGGAGACCTGGTCCCACACCGACCTGTGGGACCTGCAGGCGAACCTGGACGGTGCGCACATGGCCTACCAGGTGCTGGCCGACGTGGTGCGGGCCGGCGACCCCGGCCTCGCCACCGAGCTCGACCAGCGGTTCCAGGCCGTCGCCACGCTGATGGCGACCCACGGGTCCTACGACGCCGGGTTCGCCGGCTACGACTCCCTGTCCGCCGATCAGGTCAAGCAGCTGTCGGCGGCGGTCGACGCGCTCTCCGAACCCCTGTCCCGGCTGGCCGCGGCCGTGGTCGCCGCGTGACGCCGTCCGCTCGGCCCGGGCGGCCCACGGCCGGCGACGCGGGCACGCGACCGGCGCACACCCTGTCCCGACGGGCGTTCCTCGGGCTCGGCTCCGGGGTCCTGGCCGCGGGCGCGGTCGGAGCCGCCGGGTTCGAGGTCGGCCGGCGCGCCGCGGTCGAACGGCTCCCCGGCAGCCCGGCGGGCACCCACCCGTTCACGGGACCCCACCAGGCCGGGATCGTCACACCCGCGCAGGACCGCCTGTACCTCGCCGCGTTCGACGTGACGACGACGTCCCGCGACGAGCTCGTCGGGCTACTGCGCCGCTGGACGACGATCGCCGCCCGCCTGACGCAGGGCCTTCCGGCCGGTCCGCTCGGTCCGGTGTCGGGACCGTACGAGGCGCCGCCGGACGACACCGGCGAGGCGCTCGGCCTGCCGCCCGCACGGCTGACGCTGACCTTCGGCTTCGGCCGGTCGCTGTTCGTCGGAGCGGGTGCCGTCCCGCGGGACCGGTTCGGTCTCGCAGCACGGCTGCCCGCGGGCCTCGTCGAGCTGCCCCACTTCGCCGGCGACGCCCTCGACCCGGCACGCAGCGGCGGCGACCTGGTGGTTCAGGCGTGCGCCGACGACCAGCAGGTGGCGGTGCACGCCGTGCGAAACCTGTCCCGTGCAGCGTTCGGAGCCGCGACGATCCGGTGGACCCAGCTCGGCTACGGCCGGACGTCGTCCACCTCGACGGCGCAGCAGACGCCACGGAACCTGTTCGGCTTCAAGGACGGCACGGCGAACGTCATGGCGGAGGACACCGAGGCCCTGGCGCAGCACGTCTGGGTACCGTCCGGCGAGGCGTGGCTGGCGGGAGGTTCGTACCTGGTCGCGCGGCGCATCCGGATGAGCATCGAGACGTGGGACCGCGCCTCGTTGCGCGAGCAGGAGGCCGTCGTCGGGCGAACCAAGGGCGAGGGGGCACCGCTGTCGGGCGGCAGCGAGCGCACGGAGCCCGACCTGGCCGCCACGGGGTCCGGCGGCAGCCGCCTCGTACCGGCGGACTCCCACGTCCGGCTCGCGCACCCGAGCACCAACGGCGGGGTGCGGATGCTGCGGCGCGGCTACACGTTCACGGACGGCAACGACGCGCTCGGCCGGCTCGACGCCGGGCTGATGTTCCTGGCGTTCGTCCGGGACCCCCGGACGCACTACGTGCCGATGCAGACGGCACTGGCACGGTCGGACGCCATGGGCGAGTACCTGCAGCACACGGGTTCCGGGCTGTACGCCGTGCCGGCGGGCGTCACGGCGGGCTCCCTCGTGCTGGGGGCGGACGGGACGCCGGTCGCCACCGCCGCGAGCCCGTTCGTCGGCCAGGCGGCGTTCGACTGAGAGGGGCGCTTAGGTTAGCCTTACCTCACCGACCTCCAGGCGCCCCAGCGGCCCACCGATCACGAAGGTGCACGATGCTCGCCAACTACCTGATCGGCCTCCGCGAAGGCCTCGAGGCCGCCCTCGTCGCCAGCATCCTGGTCGCCTACCTGGTCCGCCTGGGCCGGCGCGACCTGCTCCCCGCGCTGTGGGCCGGCGTGGCCGCCGCAGTCACCGTCTCCCTCGCCTTCGGGGCGCTGCTGACCTTCGGTCCGTCGGGTCTGGCGTTCCGCGCTCAGGAGGCACTGGGTGGCCTGCTCTCGCTCGCGGCGGTCGGCCTGGTCACCTGGATGATCTTCTGGATGGCACGCACGGCCCGGTCGATGCGCTCGGACCTGCAGCACCGGCTCGACGACGCCGTGGCGGCCGGACGGGCCGCAGTCCTGGTCACGGCCCTGCTCGCCGTCGGCCGCGAGGGGCTGGAGACGGCGCTGTTCCTGTGGGCCGGTGCCAAGGCGGCCGGGACGACGAGTGCCGCACCGCTGACCGGTGCCGCGCTGGGGCTGGCGACGGCCGTGCTGCTCGGCTGGCTGCTCTACCGCGGCAGCGTCCACCTGGACCTGCGGGCGTTCTTCGCCTGGACGGGGGCGTCCCTGGTGGTCGTCGCCGCCGGGGTGGCGGCCTACGGCATCCACGACCTGCAGGAGGCGGGCATCCTGCCCGGTGAGGACGCCCTCGCGTTCGACGTCTCCGGCGCCGTGCCGCCCGGCAGCTGGTACGGGGTGCTCCTCAAGGGCGTGCTGAACTTCTCCCCCGCGACGACGTGGCTGCAGGCGGTCGTCTGGGTGCTGTACGTCGGCGTGGTGCTGACGGCCTTCGTGCGGACCGCGTTCCCCCGGCGCGTTCGGCGCGCGGACCCGGCGGTGGTCGCCGCCGGCTGAGGCGCGGGCCCGTCCCGACCGGTCCGCCGGGTCAGTCCACCGGCCGGTGGTGCAGCATGCGCGCCACCTCCGCGATGGTCCCGGACATCGACGGGTACACCGTGATCGCGTCGGCCAGCTGGTCCGCCGTCATCCGGTGCGCCACCGCGAGCGTCAGCGGGAACACCTGCTCGCTGGCCCGCGGTCCGACGACGACGGCGCCCAGCACCGTCCCGCTCGAGGGGTGGGCGAACAGCTTCACGAAGCCCTCGTGCACGCCCAGCATCTTGGCGCGCGGGTTGCGCGCCAGGGGCAGGGTGCTGACCTCGTAGGGCGTGCCGGTCTCCCGCAGCCGCGCCTCGGACAGGCCGACGGTGGCGATCTCGGGAGTGGTGAAGACGTTCGCCGCCACGCCGCGGAGCGACAGCGGTGCGACGGCGTCGCCGAGCGCGTGGGACATCGCGATGCGGCCCTGGGTCGCCGCGACGGAGGCGAGCGGCAGGACACCCGTGCAGTCGCCGGCGGCGTAGACGCCCCGCGCGGACGTGCGGGACACCTGGTCGACCAGCACGTGGCCGGCAGGCCCGAGCCGGACACCGGCCTCCTCGAGCCCGAGCCCGGCGGTGTTGGGGACGGACCCGACCGCGAGCAGCACGTGGGAGCCGGTCACCACGCGTCCGTCGGACAGCTCCACCTCGACACCGTCCGCCGTGCGGCGGGCCGCCACCGCGCGCGTGCGGCCCAGCACGGTCATGCCGCCGGCGGTGAACACCTGCTCCAGCAGCTCGGCTGCGTCGGCGTCCTCCCCCGGCAGCACTCGGTCGCGGCTGGAGACCAGCACCACGTCGACGCCCAGCGCGCTGTAGGCACCGGCGAACTCGGCACCGGTCACGCCGGAACCGACCACGATCAGCCGGCTCGGCAGCTCCGCGAGGTCGTAGAGCTGTGTCCAGGTCAGGATGCGCTCGCCGTCCGGCATCGCCTCGGGCAGCACGCGTGGCGTCGCACCGGTGGCCAGCAGCACCACGTCGGCCTCGAGCACCAGGTCGTCCCGGCCCGCCGGGGTCCGGACCGCCACGTGCTGGGCGTCCTGCAGCGACCCCTCGCCGAGGAGCACCCGCACGCCCTCCCGCTCCAGCCGCGCGCCGATGTCCGCCGACTGGGCGGCCGCGAGCGCCTTGACCCGGGTGTTGACCGCCGCCAGGTCGATCGTCGGCCGCTGGGCCTGCGGCCCCCCCACCCCGAGCTCCGGCGCCAGGGATGCCGTGGTCATCCACTCCGCCGTCGCGATGAGCGTCTTGGACGGCACCACGTCGGTCAGCACGGCGGCCCCGCCGAGCCCCGTGCGCTCCACCACGGTGACGTCGGCCCCGAGGCGCCGGGCGACCAGCGCGGCTTCGTACCCACCCGGCCCTCCGCCGATGACGACGACACGACCGGTCGGGACGGCGGGAGCGCTCACCCCCGCATTCTGCCGACCCTCGCCCGGAGCCGCTCACCTGGGCACGGAGTGTCCGCCGCTAGCCTTCGAGCCATGACCGGACCCGTGCCCGACCCCACCACCGGCGAGACGCTCGCCACCGTCCCCGACCTGGACGACCCCACCACCGACCCCGCCGAGGTGGCCCGGGCCGCCGCCGCGGTGATCGCGGCGCGCACCGGGGTGCCCCACCACGACGTGGCCCTGGTCCTCGGTTCGGGCTGGGGCGGCGCGGCGGACCTGCTGGGCGAGACGGTCGCCGAGCTGCCGAGCCACGAGGTGCCGGGATTCAGCCGGCCGGCGGTCGTCGGCCACACGGGGACGTTGCGGTCCGTGCGGTACGCGGCGCCCGACGGGACGGACCGGTTCGCCCTGGTGCTCGGGTCGCGCACGCACCTCTACGAGGGTCGCGGTGTGCGCCGGGTGGTGCACGGCGTCCGCACGGCGGCGGCCACCGGCGCGCGGGCGGTCGTGCTGACCAACGGCTGCGGCGGCCTGGACCCCGCCTGGGCCCCCGGCACGCCGGTGCTGATCAGCGACCACATCAACCTCACCGCGACCTCGCCGCTGGAGGGAGCGACCTTCGTCGACCTGACGGACCTCTACTCCGCGCGGCTGCGCGCCATGGCGCACGAGGTGGACCCGACCCTCGCCGAGGGCGTGTACGTCCAGTTCCGCGGGCCCCACTACGAGACGCCGGCGGAGGTCGCGATGGCCGGTCGCATCGGTGGCCACCTGGTCGGCATGTCCACCACGCTCGAGGCGATCGCCGCGCGCCACTCGGGCCTAGAGGTGCTCGGGGTCTCGCTGGTCACCAACGCCGCAGCCGGGATCAGCCCGGAACCGCTGTCCCACGCCGAGGTGCTGGCGGCCGGTGCCGCCGCCGGCCCGCGGATCAGCGCGCTGCTGGCGCAGGTGGTCCGCCGGATCTGACCGGCCGCACCCGTCTGCCCTACCGTGGCCCCATGAGCAGCGACGACGCCTCGTCCGACCTCGGCTCGCGGGTCCGGGCCTGGATCGACGACGACCCCGACCCGACCACCGCGGCGGAGCTGACGGCCCTGCTGGCCCAGGCCGAGACGCCCGTGCAGCCCGCGCCGGGCCACCGGGACGACCCGGTCCACCAGCGTGCACGGCAGGAGGCCGAGCTCGCCCGGGCCGAGCTCGAGGACCGGTTCTCCGGGCTGCTCGAGTTCGGTACCGCGGGTCTGCGCGGCGCGATGGGCGGCGGTCCGCACCGGATGAACCGTGCGGTGGTGATCCGCGCCGCGGCCGGTCTGGGCGAGTACCTGCTCGGCGAGCTCGAGGGGATGGCACCGCCGCCACGGGTCGTCGTCGGCTACGACGCCCGGCACCGTTCCCGCGACTTCGCGCTCGACTCCGTCGCGGTGCTGACGGCGGTCGGCATCGAGGCGCTGCTGCTGCCCGCGGCCCTCCCGACGCCGGTGCTGGCGTTCTGCGTCCGGCACCTGGGCGCCGACGCCGGCATCATGGTCACCGCCTCGCACAACCCCGCGGCCGACAACGGGTACAAGGTCTACCTCGGTGGTCGCGTGACGGAGGACGCCGCGCGCGGCTCCCAGATCGTGCCGCCCGTGGACGCCGCGATCGCCGCGCACATCGCGCACGTGCGCTCCGTCGCCTCGGTCCCGCGTGCGGAGTCCGGCTGGCGGGTGCTCGGCACCGACGTGGTGGACCAGTACGTCGCAGCCACCCTCTCGGCCGCACCCCCGACGCCCGCCGACGTGGCGCTGGCCTCCGACCTGCGCATCGTGCTCACCCCGATGCACGGCGTCGGCGAGCGGGTCGCCACGCGGGTGCTCGCCGAGGCCGGTTTCACGCACGTCACCGTGGTGCCGGAGCAGGCGGAACCCGACCCGGACTTCCCCACCGTGGCGTTCCCCAACCCCGAGGAGCCGGGTGCTCTCGACCTGGCGCTGGGGCTGGCGCGCGACGAGGGCGCCGACCTGGTGCTCGCCCTCGACCCGGATGCCGACCGGTGCGCCGTGGGGGTCCTGGACCGCCGCGCACGCTCGTTCCACGGTCCGGAGACGGCCGCCGCGGAGGGCTGGCGCGGGCTGCACGGCGACGAGACGGGGGCGCTGCTCGGCTGGTCGGTGGCGGAGGAGCTGTCCGGCCGTCCCGGCGCCGTGCTGGCCTCGTCGATCGTGTCGTCACGCCAGCTGGAGCGCATCGCCACCGACCACGGTCTCGGCTTCACCCCCACCCTGACCGGGTTCAAGTGGCTGTCCCGCGTCGAGGGGCTGGTCTTCGGCTACGAGGAGGCGCTCGGCTACTGCGTCGACCCGCAGCACGTCCACGACAAGGACGGGATCAGCGCCGCGCTGCGGGTGGCGCGCCTTGCGGCCGCGCTCAAGGGCGACGGCCGGACGCTGCTGGACCTGCTGGACGACCTGGCGCGGCGCTACGGGCTGTACCTGTCCGGGCAGGTAGCGGCTCGCTTCGAGGACGTCGCGGGCATCGCCGCTGCCGTCGACCGGTTGCGCTCGGCCCCGCCGGCACGGCTCGCCGGATCGCCGGTGGTCCGCATCGACGACCTGGCGGCGGGCACGGACGACGACCGCGGCGGCCTGCCCCCCACCGAGGGCCTCCGCCTGCTCACCGAGGACGGCACCCGCGTCGTCGTGCGGCCCAGCGGCACGGAGCCGAAGGTGAAGTGCTACCTCGAGGTGATCGTCCCCGTCGCGCCGGACGCCTCGGACGCCGACGTCACCTCGGCACGCACCACGGCACGGTCCCGCCTGGACGTCCTCGCGCGCGAGATCAGCTCCGCGCTCGGCCTGTAGCGCCGCGAGCCCCGTCGGCCATCCCGACGCGACGACGCAGCACGGAGAGGGGCGGGTGCGTGCGCACCCGCCCCTCTCCGTGCCGACCTACCGACCCGTCCGTCGACTCAGTACGAACCCTCGTCGGCCGTCAGACCGCCCAGCACCGCGGCGGTGGACGACAGACCCAGCCGGGTCGCCCCCGCGTTGATCATCGCGATCGCGTCGGCCGCCGTCCTGATCCCGCCGGACGCCTTGATGCCCAGCCGGCCACCGACCGTGCCGGCCATGATCCCGACCGCCCGCACCGTCGCACCGCCGGCCGGGTGGAACCCCGTGGACGTCTTGACGAAGTCGGCACCGGCCGCCGCAGCCGCGCGGCACGACTCGATGATCTCGTGGTCGGACAGCGCCGCCGTCTCGAGGATCACCTTCAGCACCGTCGGGTGCGGCGCTGCCGCGCGGACCGCCGCGATGTCGGCCTGCACGTCCTCGAAGCGCCGCTCCTTGGCCGCACCGATGTCGATCACCATGTCGACCTCGTCGGCACCGTCCCGCACCGCACGGGCCGCCTCGGCAGCCTTCACGTCGCTGTGGTGCTTGCCGGACGGGAACCCGACCACGGTGGCGACCTTGACGTCCGGCGCACCGTCGAGACCGACCGGGATCTCCAGCGGGAGGAAGGACGGCGAGACGCAGACGGCGTACACCCCGAGCTGCACGGCCTCGGCCACCAGGGCGTTCACATCGGCCCGCGTCGCCTCGGGCTTGAGCAGCGTGTGGTCCACGAAGGTCGCCAGGCCGGCGGCGTCCAGCGGCCGGTGGGCGCCCTCGAGGGTGATGTGGTGGTTCATGCGCGGTGCCTCCCGCCAGCAGCCCGGGCGAACCCCGGGGTGATGACCTCGTCGATGAGTCGGGTCCGCTCGTCCTCGTGGACGAACGCGTGGTGTGCGGCGGTCAGCGTGACCTGCCGCAGGTCGTCGAGGGTCCAGCCGGCCTGCTCGACCAGCTGCCGCAGCTCGCGACCGAGGGTGGTGCCGGACTGCAGCCGGTTGTCGGTGCTCACCGTGACGGCGAACCCCAGGCGCAGCAGCCGGGTGATCGGGTGGTCCGCCACCGAGGCGGCGGCGCCCGTCTGGAGGTTGGACGACGGGCACAGCTCCAGGGGGATCCGCCGGTCACGCACCCAGTGCGCCAGCGTGCCCAGCTGCCCGTCCGCCGAGACGTCGTCGGCGATCCGCACGCCGTGGCCCAGGCGGCAGGCGCCCACCTGCACGGCTTCCGCGATCGAGTCCAGACCCGCCGCCTCGCCGGCGTGCACCGTCACCGGCAGCAGCCCGGCGCGCAGCGCGCCGAACGCGGACGTCAGGCGCGAGGGCGGGAAGCCGGCCTCCGGCCCCGCGATGTCGAAGCCGACGACCCCCCGGTTCCGGTACGCGAGCGCCAGGGCCGCCACCTCGTCACCACGGTCCGCCTGCCGCATGGCCGACAGCAGCGCACGCACCCGGATCGTCCGGCCCTGGGCCGCGGCCTCCTGCTCCCCCTCGGCGAACCCGGCGAGCACCGCGTCGAGCACCTGCTCGAGGCCCAGGCCGCCCAGCTGGTGCTGCTCCGGGGCGAACCGCTCCTCGGCGTACACGACGCCGTCGGCGGCGAGGTCGAGCACCGCCTCGCGCGCGACCCGGTGCAGCGCCTCGGCGGTCTGGAGCACGGCCACGGTGTGGGCGAACGTCTCGAGGTACCGCTCCAGCGACCCCGAGCCGGCCGCCCGCACGAACCAGTCGCCGAGCTCCTCCGGATCGGAGGTCGGCAGCGGGTGACCGGCGGCGTCCGCGAGGTCCACCACCGTCGCCGGTCGCAGACCACCGTCGAGGTGGTCGTGCAGCAGCACCTTCGGCAGGCCGGCCACCAGGTCCGTCAACGGCTGTGCCGGTGCTGGTGCTCGGGTCCCGTCCCGTCCGCCACCGGCCGGTGCGGGCGGGACCGTCAAGGATCCGTCGGGGGCGTTGTCCGGTGCCACGGACGGCTCCGGCAGGCTCGTCATGCGCTCACCGTAGTGTCGGCGGGTCGGTGCCCGGGACCACTGCGCACGTGCCCTCAGATCTCGTCGGGCTCGTCGTCGGCACCGACCTCGGTGTCCTGCTCGACGACGTCCGCCTCGGCGGCGACGTCGTCACGGTCGGGCCGCGGGAAGCCGGGGGCGTACTCCTCCGCGTCGGGTTCCGGCTCGGCCTCGTCGGTCAGCCGCCGCGGGACCTCGGGGTCCACCGGCTCGAGGCCGGCGTCCCGCCAGGAGTCCTGTCCGGGCACGGTGCTCATCGGTCCTCCTGGGGTCGACGCTGTCCGCCTCCCATCCTGGTCCGACGCCGAGCCGCGCGCCAGCACCGCGACCGCCCCGGTCTCGCGTCGGTCGCGGTGGCGCGGACCGCCCCGCCATCGCCCGTGGCGCGGGCTCAGTCGGCGACGCGCTCGAGGACCAGCGGGCCCCGCTCCGGAGCCGCGTCCGCGCTGATGCTGACGGCACCGACGAGCGCCTCGCGGGCCCTGCCGAACCGTTCCGGGGTGTCGGTGTGCAGCGTCATCAGGGGCTGACCGGCACGCACCCGGTCGCCCGGCTTGGCGTGCAGCTGCACACCGGCACCGGCCTGCACGGGGTCCTCCTTGCGGGCACGCCCGGCACCGAGCCGCCAGGCGGCGATGCCGACGGCGTAGGCGTCCAGGGCTGTGAGCACCCCGTCGGCCTCCGCCAGCACCTGCTCCGTCTCGCGTGCGACCGGCAGCGTCGCGTCGGGGTCGCCGCCCTGCGCGGCGATCATCGACCGCCACACGTCCATCGCGCGACCGTCGGCGAGCGCGGCCGCAGGGTCGGCGTCGGGCCGCCCGGCGCCGGCCAGCATCTCGCGCGCCAGGGCGACGGTCAGCTCGACGACGTCCGCCGGTCCGCCACCGGCGAGCACCTCCACCGACTCGCGCACCTCGAGGGCGTTGCCCGCGGTGAGGCCCAGCGGCGTGGACATGTCGGTCAGCAGCGCCACCGTGCGGACCCCGGCGTCGGTGCCCAGCGCCACCATCGTCTGTGCCAGCTCGCGAGCGCGGTCCACGTCCTTCATGAACGCCCCGGAGCCGACCTTCACGTCGAGGACCAGCGAACCGGTGCCCTCGGCGATCTTCTTGCTCATGATCGAGCTGGCGATCAGCGGGATCGCCTCGACCGTGCCGGTGACGTCGCGCAGCGCGTAGAGCTTGCGGTCGGCCGGCGCGAGCCCGGAGCCGGCGGCGCAGATCACGGCGCCGACCTCCTCGAGCTGGCGCAGCATCTCGTCGTTGGACAACGACGCCCGCCAGCCGGGGATCGACTCGAGCTTGTCGAGCGTGCCGCCCGTGTGACCCAGACCGCGGCCGGACAGCTGCGGCACCGCCACGCCGAACACCGCCACCAGCGGTGCCAGCGGGAGCGTGATCTTGTCGCCGACGCCGCCCGTCGAGTGCTTGTCGGACGTCGGCCGGGAGAGACCTGAGAAGTCCATCCGCTCGCCGCTGGCGATCATCGCGGCCGTCCAGCGGGCGATCTCGGCACGGTCCATCCCGTTCAGCAGGATCGCCATGGCCAGGGCGGACATCTGCTCGTCGGCGACCACGCCGCGCGTGTAGGCGTCGAGCACCCAGTCGATCTGGGCGTCCGACAGCCGGTGCCCGTCCCGCTTCGCGACGATGACGTCGACCGCGTCGAAGGCCTCCGCGCTCATCGGGCCGCCCCTGCCCGCGTGCCGAGGTCGGCCGGGCCGAAGGCGTCCGGCAGCACCTCGCTCATCGGCCGTACCCCCGAGACCGTCTCCACCAGCAGGTCCGGTCCGCCGTGCTCGAACAGCAGCTGCCGGCAGCGGCCGCACGGCGCCAGCACCTGGCCGTCACCGGCCACGCAGGTGAACGCCACCAGCCGCCCACCACCGGACACGTGCAGCCCGGACACCAGGGCGCACTCGGCACAGAGGGTGAGGCCGTAGGACGCGTTCTCCACGTTGCAGCCCGTCACCACCCGCCCGTCGTCGACCAGCGCGGCGGCGCCCACCGGGAACCTCGAGTACGGCACGTACGCCCGCTGCGACACCTCACGTGCGGCCGCGCGCAGCCCGTCCCAGTCGATCTGCATGTCAGCCCTTCACGTAGGGGACGCCGTCGGCGGCGGGGCCGCGCACGCGGCCGACGAATCCGGCGACCGCGAGCACCGTCAGCACGTACGGCAGCATCAGCATGAACTGGCTGGGCACCGGTGTGCCGACCACCGACAGCACGGACGCCAGCTTGGTGGCGAAGCCGAACAGCAGGGCGGCGCCGAGCGACCCGAACGGGGTCCACCGGCCGAGGATCATCGCGGCGAGCGCAATGTACCCGCGGCCGCCGGACATCTCCTGGCCGAACTGCCCGATGTACCCGATGGTGAGGAACGCACCGCCGAACCCGGCGGTCGCGGACCCCATCACGACGTTGCGCCAGCGCACCTTGTTCACGGGGATGCCGACGGTGTCGGCCGCCTCCGGGTGCTCGCCGACGGCCCGCACGCGCAGGCCCCAGCGGGTGCGGAACAGGCCGATGGTGAGCACCGCGACGGCGATGTAGAGGGCGTAGACGATCACCGTCTGCCGGAAGAGCACCGGGCCGAGCACCGGGATCTTCTCGAGCAGCGGGATGGCGATCGGCTGCATCAGCGGCGGGGTGTTCAACCGCGCCGAGTTGGGCTTCAGCACCGCGGAGAACAGGAAGCTCGTCAGGCCGACGGCGAGCACGTTGAGCACCACGCCGACGATGATCTGGTTCACCGCGTACCGCACCGTGAACAGCGCGAGCAGCAGGCCGAGCAGGTAGCCGGCGACCGGCGCCGCGAGCAGGCCGGCGTAGACGTTGTGCGTCACCGACGCCACGACCGCCGCCGCGAAGGCGCCCACCAGCAGCTGTCCCTCGATCGCGATGTTCACCACGCCGGACCGCTCGCACAGCACACCGCCGAACGCGCCGAACGCCAGCGGCACCGCCAGCAGCAGCGAGCCCTGCAGCAGGTCCACCAGCGACGTCTGCTTGCCGGCGACCGCCCACACCAGGAAGGCGAACACCCAGAGCAGGCCGAACCCGGCCAGCAGCCACATCGGCGTGCGCCGCCGCCGAACCGTCTGCGCGACCGTGAAGGCGGCGATCAGCAGGCACACCACGCCGATGACGATGTTGGTCACCTGCGACGGCACGACCAGCGGCGACAGCTGCACGGCGTCGGTACGGAACGACAGGTCGAACCGGCTGTGCGCGCCGGACGGAGCCCCGACGCCGAAGGCGAGCAGGGCCAGCAGCCCGGCCGCGGCGGTGATGCCGGGCACCCGCCACGACACCTTCGGTGCGACGACGCCGCGCTCGGGAGCTGCCAGCGGCTGGGCCGGCGGGGTTGCGGTGACGGTGCTCATGCCAGGGCCCCCTCGACGTCGGCGCTGGGCGCCGGCAGACGGAAGATCGTGCGGACCAGACCAGGTGCGGCGATGAACAGCACGACGAGCGCCTGGAGCACCAGCACGATGTCGATCGGCGTGCCGGTGACCACCTCCATGAAGCGGCCTCCGGCGGACAGGCCGCCGTACAGCAGGCCGGCCGCGACGATGCCGCCGGGCTTGGAGCGACCGAGCAGCGCGACGGTGATCGCGTCGAAGCCGATCGTGCCGGCGATGCCGTCGGTCAGGTACTTGCTGGTGCCCAGCAGCTGCACCGCGCCGGCCAGGCCGGCCAGCGCACCGGAGGCCAGCATCACGTACGCCGTCATGCGGGCCACGCTGATGCCTGCGGTACGGGAGGCGTACGGGTTGGCGCCGACCGCCCGGAACTGGAAGCCCAGGCGCGAGCGGGACATCAGCCACCACACGAACGCGGCGGCGACGAGCGCCAGCACGAAGCCCCACGTGGCCCGGTACTGCGAGCCGAACAGCAGCGGCAGCTGCGCGTTCGTCAGCACGGTCTGGGACTTGGGCTCCTGCGAGCCGTGCACGCGGAAGGCCGAGGTGGTCAGCAACCACGCCAGCAGGAACGACGCGACGTAGTTGAGCATGATCGTGACGATCACCTCGTGGGCGCCGGTCCGCGCCTTGAGCACGCCGGCGATGCCGCCCCACACCGCACCGGCGAGGACGCCGACGACCAGCGCGACCAGCACCGCCACCACCGGCGGCAGGTGGAACGTGAACCCGACGTAGCCCGACACCACCGCGCCCATGATCACCTGCCCCTGGGCGCCGATGTTGAACAGCCCGGCGCGGAACGCCACCGCCACCGCGAGCGAGGCGATGATCAGGGGCGTCGAGGTGGTGATCGTCTCGGTCAGCGGCCGGATCGCCTTGAGGACCGTGGTGGCCTGGTAGTCCAGGACGGCGCCGCGGAAGAGCGCGGCGTACGCGCCGCTGACCGAGTGCCAGGCGGCGCCGAGCAGGTCACCGGGGCGGGCGAAGAAGTAGCCGGCGGCGGCGGTCACCTTCTTGTCGACCGCCGCGATCAGGATGCCGCCGATGACGAGGGCCAGGACGAACGCGAGGACGGTCGTCAGGACCTCCCCGCTCGAGACCCGGCGCAGCCAGGAGGACGCCCGCTGCTCGCTCGACGGCTCCGGCGGCGCCGCCGGCGGTGCCGCGGCCCGGTCGGGAACCAGCTCGTCGGTCACGGGACCTCACCCTCCTCGGGCCCGGCGGCGGCAGCCGCGGACGGGTCCTGCTCGATCAGCGTCTCAGTGGTGGGGTGCTCGGCGGCATGCCGCTGCGCCTCCTCGTACGGCACGCCTGCCATCATCAGGCCGAGCACGTCGCGTGGGGTGTCGCCGGGGACGATGCCGACGATCCGCCCGCGGAACATCACGGCGACGCGGTCGGCCAGCGCGCTGACCTCGTCGAGCTCGGTGGAGACGATCAGCACCGGGGTGCCGTTGTCCCGCTCGGCGACGATGCGCCGGTGCAGGAACTCGATCGAGCCGACGTCCACGCCGCGCGTGGGCTGGCTGGCCACGAACAGGCGCAGCGGCCGGGACATCTCCCGGGCGACGACCACCTTCTGCTGGTTGCCGCCGGAGAGCCGTTCCGCCGGCTGCTCCGGCCCGCGGGTGCGGATGTCGAACTCGGCGATCCGCGCCTCCGCGTTGCTCTTGATCGCCGCGAGGTCCATGCCGAGACCGCCGCGGAACCGGGCGTCGGCGAACAGGTCGAGCACCAGGTTCTCCGCGACGGTGAACTCGCCGACCAACCCGTCGTGCGAGCGGTCCTCGGGGACGAAGCCGACGCCGTGGTCCAGCACCTCGCGGACGGAGCTGCCGACCAGCTCACGACCCTCGAGCACCATCGACCCGGTGGCCGGCACCAGCGCCAGGATCGCCTCGGCGAGCTCGGACTGCCCGTTGCCCTGCACCCCGGCGATCGCGAGGATCTCGCCGCGTGCGAGGTCGAAGGACACGTGGTCCACCACGCGGGCGCCGGTGCGGTCCGTCACGACGAGGTCCCGCACGAAGAGGGCCACCTCGCCCGGCTGCGCCGGGGCCTTGTCCACCTGCAGCATCACCGACCGGCCCACCATCATCGCCGCCAGCTCGGACTCGGGGGCGCCGGGGTCGGCCTGACCGACAACGCGACCGCGCCGGATGACGGTGATGACGTCCGCGACGGCCTTGACCTCGCGCAGCTTGTGGGTGATGAAGACGATCGACGTCCCGGCCGCCCGCAGCTGTCGCATGATCTCGATCAGCTCGTCGGTCTCCTGCGGCGTCAGCACGGCGGTCGGCTCGTCCAGGATCAGCACCTTCGCGTCCCGGGCCATCGCCTTGATGATCTCCACGCGCTGCTGCACGCCGACCGGCAGGTCCTCGATCACGGCGTCGGGCTCGACGTCGAACCCGAACCGTGCGGACAGCTCGCGCACCTGCCGGCGCGCGGCGTCCAGGTCCAGCAGCCCGGCCCCGCGGGTCGACTCGTGACCGAGCATCACGCTCTCGGCGACCGTGAAGACCGGGACGAGCATGAAGTGCTGGTGCACCATGCCGATGCCGGCCTCGAGGGCGTCGGCAGGGCCCTTGATCTTCGCGGGCTTGTCGTCGATGAGGATCTGCCCCGAGTCCGGCTCGTACAGGCCGAACAGGACGTTCATCAACGTCGACTTCCCTGCGCCGTTCTCGCCCAGCAGGGCGTGGATCTGACCCGGCTCGACGACCAGGTCGATGCGGTCGTTGGCCACCAACGGCCCGAACCGCTTGGTGATCCCCCGCAGCTCCAGCTTCACGTGCCCCTCCTCGGGCCTGCCGACGCTGGCCGGCCCCGCCGACCGCACCGACGACAGTAGCGGCCACCGTCGGCCGCGGGCTCAGACGCGACCGAGCCGGCCCGGGACGTGCCCGGACCGGCTCGGTCGACGGACTCAGGAGGCCTTCGGCGCGTTCGCCGACTGGACCGTGATCTTGCCGGAGATGATGTCGGCCTTCAGCTGGTCGACCTCCGACTTCAGGTCGGACGGCACCTTCGAGTCGAGGTCGTGGTACGGCGCGATGCCGACCCCGTTGTTCTTCAGCGTGCCGACGTACGGCGTCGCGTCGAACTTGTTGCCCGCCGCGTCGGTGACCGCGGAGCCCACGGCCGCACCGATCAGCTTCATCACCGAGGTGAGGATGATCGAGGACGAGTCGGGGTTGATCAGCGCACCGTCGGAGTCGACCCAGATCACCAGGGTGCCCGGGGTGGCCTTGGCGGCCGTGAGGGCGTCGAGCGCGGCACCGCCGGCGACCGGCAGCAGGATGTCCGCGCCCGCGGCGACCAGCGAGTCGGCGTTGGCCTTGCCCGAGCCCGGGTCGAACGGGCTGTTGCCGCCGTCGAACAGGCCGTCCTGCTTGGCCTTGTCCCACCCGATCAGCTGGACGTTCTTGCCCTTGACCTGGTTGTACTTGGCGATGCCGTCGGCGAAGCCGTCCATGAACACGGTGACGGTCGGGATCTTCAGACCGCCGTACGTGCCGACCTTGCCGGTCTTCGACATGCCCGCGGCGAGGTAGCCGGCGAGGTACGCGGCCTGCGCGGTGTCGAACTCGAGCGGCTTGACGTTGTCGAGGGTGAGGGCCTTGCCCTGCGCGTCCGTCGGCTGCGCGTCGACGAGCGCGAACTTCGTCTTGGTGTTCGCCTTCGCCGCGTCACCGGTCGCCGTGGACAGCTTGAAGCCGACCGTGACGATGATGTTGCAGTTCTGGCTGAGCATGTTCTGGATGTTCGGCGTGTACGCGTCGTCCGTCTTCGACTCGGCGCTGGCCGTCTGGATGCCCAGCTTGCCCGCCGCGTCCTTCAGGCCCTGGAAGCCGGACTCGTTGAAGGACTTGTCGTTGAAGCCGCCGGAGTCGGAGACGATGCAGCCCTTGAAGCTGGAGTTGGCTGCACCGCTGGCGGCTGCCGACGAGGTCGAACCACCGGTCGTCGGGGCGCTGCCGCACGCCGCGAGCGCGAGGGCGATCGCGCCGGTGAGCGCCGCCGCTCGAATCACGTTCTTCACTGGGTCTCCTGGGGTTCTCGTCGCCGCGCCGGCGGCCAGGGGTCCGAGCCGGCGACGACGCGCCGTTGCGCCGCCGCCGGGTCGGAAGCCGACCGGCATCGATCAGACGCGACCCTAGTGAGCGCTGCGTGTCCGTTGCGTTACCTGGCGGTATAGATCGAGCATCCGTTACCGCATTGGTACCTGGACCGGTCGCGCGCGCCGCCGGACGGGTGACGGGATCGGCGGTACGGCGCTCAGCGCACCGTCTCGACCGGCTCGTGCCGGCCGCCCAGCATCGCGGCGCGGGCGAGCAGCAGCGCGCCTGCCTCGATCGCACGCTCGTCGACCCGGAGGTCGCCCTGGTGGATGTCGTACGTGTGGCCGCCCGGGGTCCGCGTGCCGAGTCGCGCCAGCGCTCCCGGCACCTTGGTCAGGTACCACGCGAAGTCCTCGCCGCCGAGCGACTGCTCGGTCAGCGTGACGGCGTCCGGGCCGAGCACGTCGCGTGCGGCCGCCTCGAGCACCGCGGTGCTCCGCTCGTCGTTCTCCACGGGGGGCACACCGCGCTCGTGCCGGACCTCGAGCTCGACGCCGTAGGGCTGGACCACCTCGCGCACGGCGGACTCGAACACCTCCGAGGCGTGCTCCCACGCGCGGACGTCGAGGCAGCGGAGGGTGCCGGACAGCGAGCCGGTCGGCGGGATCGCGTTGGGTGCGGCGCCGGCGCGCACAGCACCCCACGTCAGGTTGACGCCCGAGCGCGGGTCGAGCCGCCGTCCGAGGACGGCAGGCACCTGCGTGATCACCTGGGCGAGGGCGAACACGACGTCGGCCGTCAGGTGCGGACGCGAGGTGTGACCACCGGGGCCCGTGAGGGTGACGTAGACCTCGTCCGACGCCGAGGTGATCGGGCCGATCCGGGTGCCGACCAGGCCGACGTCGAGCTTCGGGTCGCAGTGCACCGCGAAGATCTGGGCGACACCGTCCAGTCCGCCGGCGTTCATCACGTCGATGGACCCGCCCGGCTGGACCTCCTCCGCCGGCTGGAACACGAGCCGCACCGCGGTGCGCAGGTCCCCCGTCGCGTCGAGCTGCGCCAGCGCGAGACCGGCACCGAGCACCGCCGTGGTGTGCACGTCGTGGCCGCAGGCGTGCGCGACGTTACGGACGGTCGAGGTCCACGGCAGCTCGCAGCGGTCGACCACCGGGAGTGCGTCGATGTCGGCCCGCAGCGCGACGCGACGGACGTTCGGACCGGTGGGCCCGAGGTCGCACAGCAGCCCGGCGCCCGGCAGCAGCCGGGGACGCAGCCCGGCGGCGGCGAGCCGGTCGGCGACGACGCGCGTGGTGCGCTTCTCGGTCCGCGCGAGCTCGGGGTGGGCGTGCAGGTCACGACGGATGGCGACGAGCTCCGGACGGAGGGCGCCGACGATGCCGTGCAGGCGCGCCGCGAACGCGCTCTCCGGCGCCGGCGTCAACGAGGTGATCGGCGGCACGGGGTCGGTCGAGGCCGTCAGCTGGAGCGGTAGCACGGAATCCGGCTCGGGCTGCGACACACCGCGAGCCTAGTCGCGGCCGGTGGCGCCCCACCGAGCGCGACCAGCGGACGGACGCCGGTCGCCGCACCGTGCCGTCAGAGCAGGTCCTCCCGGCCCCGGGCACGCCACCCGTCGACCGCAGCCTTCACCGCCTGGGCGTGCTCGCGGGTGGTGACCAGCACCGCGTCAGCGGTGTCCACCACCACGGCTCCCGGCACCCCGACCACCGAGACGGTCCGACTGCCGGTCACCACCAGCGCGTCGGCGGCGTCGACCCGCAGCACCGCGGCGTCGTCGCCGAGCGTCGTGCCGCCCGCCGCCTGCAGCAGCGCACCGAGCGAGGCGAAGTCGCCGATGTCGTCCCAGCCGAACTCGCCCGGCACCACGGCGACGCCGCCGGCGGCGGCGACCGGTTCGGCGATCGCGTGGTCGATCGCGATCTTGGTCAGCCCCGGCCAGATCCGGGCCAGCGCAGCGTCCCGCTCCGGGGTGTCCCACACCCGCGCGAGCTCGCGGACGCCGTCCGCCAGCGCCGGCAGCTGCGTGGCGAGGTGGTCGAGCAGCACCTGCGCCTTGACGATGAACATGCCCGCGTTCCAGCGGTACTCCCCCGTGGCCAGGTACTCCGCAGCCGTCTGCGCGTCCGGCTTCTCGGTGAAGCCCACGACGTGGCGCGCGCTCGGCGCCTCGGGCACCCCGAGCGGCGCACCGGCGTGCACGTAGCCGAACGCGGTGGACGGTTCGGTGGCCGCGATGCCGATGGTCGCGACGTAGCCGGCACGCGCGGCCGCGACACCCTCACGGACCGCCCGGCCGAACTCCTCGGCACCGCTGATCACGTGGTCGGCGGCGAACGAGCCGAGCACCACGTCCGGACCGTGCCGGTGCTCCAGCACCGCGGCCGCCAGCCCGATCGCGGCCATCGAGTCCCGCGGCGACGGTTCGGCCAGCACCCGCTCGGTGCCGTCGGCCAGCAGCTCGGGCAGCTGACCGCCCACGGCCGCCGCGTGGCGAGCGCCGGTCACCACGAGCACGTTGCCGGCTCCGGTCAGCGGCGTCAGCCGGTCCACCGTCGCCTGCAGCAGCGTGCGTCCCGTCCCGGTGAGGTCGAGCAGGAACTTCGGGTGGCCGGCACGGGACAGCGGCCACAGCCGGGTACCGGCACCCCCCGCGGGGACGACGGCGTGGAAGCCGGGGACGGGCGTCGTGGCGAGGTCGGCGGGCATGGCGGCCAGGGTAGCGGCGCACGTCCCGGGCGGCTCCGGGCAGGGTCGTCGGGACGGCCACGCCGGGACCATCGGTCCGGAGCTCCGCGGCCCGGTCAGTACAGTGAACCCAGGACGTCGACGTCCTCCCCTGTGAACCTTCGCCAGGAAGGCCCTCAAGTGCCTACAGCGCCCTCAGCGCCGGCCGGAACGCTCTACCGCGGGCGGGAAGGCATGTGGTCGTGGGTCGCGCACCGCGTCACCGGCGTCGCGATCTTCTTCTTCCTGCTCGTGCACATCCTCGACACCGCGTTGGTGCGGGTGTCGCCCGAGGCCTACAACTCGGTGATCGGCACGTACAAGAACCCCGTGATGGGCCTGGGCGAGGCGGGGCTGGTCGCAGCGGTCGTCTTCCACGCCTTCAACGGCCTGCGGATCATCCTCGTGGACTTCTGGGCCAAGGGCGCCAAGTACCAGCGCGTGATGCTCTGGGTGGTCGTCGGGCTGTGGGTCCTCACCATGGCCGGCTTCCTGCCGCGGCACCTGATGCACGTGTTCGGAGGGGGCAACTGATGAGCGCGATCGCCGATCCGAAGGCCCCGTTCGTCCGCCGCAACCGGCGGACCACCCGCGGCAACACCGAGCTGTGGGGCTGGATCTTCATGCGCGCCTCGGGCGTGCTGCTCGTGGTGCTGATCTTCGGCCACCTGTTCGTCAACCTGTGGGCCGGCAAGGGCATCCACGCGATCGACTTCGGCTTCGTCGCCGGCAAGTGGGCGTCCCCGTTCTGGCAGGTCTGGGACCTGCTCATGCTGTGGCTGGCGATGATCCACGGCACCAACGGCGTCCGGACCGTCATCAACGACTACGCCGAGCGGGACACCACCCGGCTGGTGCTCAAGTCGGTCCTGGCGCTCGCGTTCGTGGTGGTGGTCGTGCTGGGCACCCTGGTGATCTTCACCTTCGACCCGTGCCCGGCAGGCGCCCCCGCGAACCTGCTGCCGTCGTTCTGCCACGCCTGACCGCGCCCGAGACCCGAGGACAACCATGCAGACCCATCAGTACGACGTGGTGATCGTCGGCGCCGGCGGCGCCGGCATGCGGGCGGCGCTCGAGTCGTCCACCCGCGCGCGCACGGCGGTCATCTCCAAGCTCTACCCCACCCGGTCCCACACGGGCGCGGCGCAGGGCGGCATGTGCGCCGCGCTCGCCAACGTCGAGGAGGACAACTGGGAGTGGCACACCTTCGACACCGTCAAGGGCGGTGACTACCTGGTCGACCAGGACGCCGCCGAGGTGATGGCCAAGGAGGCCATCGACGCGGTGCTCGACCTGGAGAAGATGGGCCTGCCGTTCAACCGCACGCCTGAAGGCCGGATCGACCAGCGCCGCTTCGGCGGCCACACCCGCAAGCACGGCGAGGCACCGGTGCGACGGGCCTGCTACGCGGCGGACCGCACCGGCCACATGATCCTGCAGACGCTGTACCAGAACTGCGTGAAGCAGAACGTCGAGTTCTACAACGAGTTCTACGTGCTCGACCTGCTGGTCGACCACGACCTCGCGGCCGGCCACGTGCCGGAGGGCGAGGAGGTGCACGCCTCGGGCGTCGTCGCGTACGACCTGGCCAGCGGCGAGATCCACGTGTTCCAGGCCAAGTCCGTCGTCCTGGCCACGGGCGGCGCCGGCAAGATCTTCAAGACGACGTCGAACGCGCACACGCTGACCGGTGACGGCATCGCCCTCGCGTACCGGCGCGGCATCCCGCTGGAGGACATGGAGTTCTTCCAGTTCCACCCGACGGGTCTGGCGGGGCTCGGCATCCTGCTGTCCGAGGCGGCCCGCGGTGAGGGCGCGATCCTGCGCAACAGCGAGGGCGAGCGCTTCATGGAGCGCTACGCCCCCACGATCAAGGACCTGGCGCCTCGCGACATCGTCGCGCGGTCGATGGCCAACGAGGTGCGCGAGGGACGTGGTGCTGGGCCGAACAAGGACTACGTCCTGCTCGACCTGACCCACCTCGAGCCGGCGCACATCGACGCCAAGCTGCCGGACATCACCGAGTTCGCCCGGACGTACCTCGGCGTCGAGCCGTACACCGAGCCCATCCCGGTGTACCCGACGGCCCACTACCTGATGGGCGGCGTGCCGACCAACATCCGCGGCGAGGTGCTGCGCAACGAGACCGACGTGATCCGCGGCCTGTACGCCGCCGGCGAGTGCGCCTGCGTGTCGGTGCACGGCTCGAACCGGCTCGGCACCAACTCGCTGCTGGACATCAACGTCTTCGGCAAGCGGTCCGGCATCGCGGCGGCGGAGTACGCCGCGGACGCCGAGTGGGTGGACCTGCCGGAGAACCCGGCCGAGTCCGTCGAGGCCGAGCTCGAGGGCATCCGCACGCGGCCCGACGGCGAGCGGGTGGCGGACATCCGCCGGGACCTGCAGCAGACGATGGACACCAACGCCCAGGTGTTCCGCACCGCGGAGTCCCTGACGCAGGCGCTGGAGGACGTCAAGGCGCTGCAGAAGCGGTACCAGGCCGTGTCGGTGCAGGACAAGAGCCGAACCTTCAACACGGACCTCCTCGAGGCGGTTGAACTCGGCTTCCTGCTCGACGTCGCGGAGACCGTGGTGGTCGGCGCCCTGAACCGCAACGAGTCGCGCGGCGGCCACTTCCGCGAGGACTTCCCCAAGCGGGACGACGCCGGTTACATGCGCCACACGCTCGCCTACCGCCGTCCGCTGTCCGTGGACCCCGCGGAGACGGACGGTGACCAGGAGGGCTCCTTCCACCGCGTCACGCCGTTCGACGACTACCAGCTGGTCCTGGGCTCGAAGCCCGTCACCGTCACCCGCTACCAGCCGATGGAGCGCAAGTACTGATGACAGCAACCATGGACAAGCCCGCCGCCTCCGGCGCCCCCATGGGCGAGGTGCCGACGTTCGAGGTGCGGCTGAAGATCCGCCGCTACCAGCCCGCGGACGCCGAACCGGCGCCCTACGGCGAGGTCGCGGAGCAGGGCCCCTCGACGTGGCAGGAGTTCGTGGTGCAGGTGCACGGCACCGACCGCGTGCTCGACGCCCTGCACAAGGTGAAGTGGGAGCAGGACGGATCGCTCACGTTCCGCCGCTCGTGCGCCCACGGCGTGTGCGGCTCGGACGCGATGCGGATCAACGGCCGCAACCGGCTCGCGTGCAAGACGCTGCTCAAGGACCTCGACCCGACCAAGCCGATCGTCATCGAGCCGATCAAGGGCCTGACCGTGATCAAGGACCTCGTGGTCGACATGGAGCCGTTCTTCGCCTCCTACCGCGAGATCATGCCGTTCCTCATCACCTCGGGGAACGAGCCGACCCGCGAGCGTCTGCAGTCGCCGACCGAGCGGGCGCGCTACGACGACACCACCAAGTGCATCCTCTGCGCCTGCTGCACGTCGAGCTGCCCGGTGTTCTGGAACGACGGCCAGTACTTCGGCCCCGCCGCGATCGTGAACGCGCACCGGTTCATCTTCGACAGCCGTGACGAGGGCGGCTCGCAGCGTCTGGAGATCCTCAACGACAAGGAAGGCGTGTGGCGCTGCCGCACCACCTTCAACTGCACCGAGGCCTGCCCCCGCGGCATCGAGGTGACCAAGGCGATCGCCGAGGTCAAGCGGGCGATGATCACCCGGGCCTTCTGAGCGTCGGCCTCCTGCAGCTCAGCCTCCCGAGCCGACCTTCGCGCCCTCCGGCGCGGGGGTCGGCTCCGGCTGTGTCAGGGGCGGGTTCGCGGTCCAGGCCGCGGCGAGCAGGACGATCCGCGACACGAGGTTGATCCACAGCAGCAGCACCACGATGACGGCGAACGACGCCAGCACGGGGTTGTGGCGCACGCTGCCGGACACCACCGACGTGCCGAGCACGCGGACCACGCCCAGACCGACGCCGGCGATGGCGGCGCCACCGAGCAGGTCCTTGCGTGGCGGTGACTCACCGGCGAGGACCTTGACCACGACGACGAACGTCACCGCGTCGACGACGAAGGTCACGGCGATGCCGAGCACCCGGCCGGCGAACCGCGCCATGGCGCCCCAGCCGACCGCGCCGAGCAGCCAGTCCGCCGCAGAGGTCAGCGCGAGCCCGAGCACGGCGGACACCAGCACCGCGAGGCTCATGGCCGCGAACCCACCGAGCTCCCGCAGCTTGTTCGACAGGGTGCTGCCCTGCTGCATCCGCCCGAACATCGCCCGGACGCTGGTCTGGAGCGCGCCGACCGCCGACAGCGCGCTGAGCACCAGCGTGACCAGCGCGACGATCCCGGCCACCGAGAGGCCGGCCGAGAGCCGCAGCTGGTCGGGCTTGATGACCCCCTTGCCGTCGCCGGTGTCGATCAGTCCAGGCAGGGTGTTCGCCACCGTGCCGATCACCCTGTCGTGCACGGCCTTGTTGCGGCCGAGCACCAGCATGAACACCGACCACCCGAGGGTGAGCGCCGAGAAGACCGCGAACAGGGCCGCGTAGGCGATGCCGCCGGTCAGCAGCCCTCCGCCAGCGGCGCCGAACCGCGAGTTCGCCCGGCCGGCACGACTGCGCTGCCACCACGCCAGCAGACGCTTGACCCGCTCCACGAGCCCGGACCACCCCCCGGTACCGGATCGCTGGGCGGCGGCACCGGCCCCGGCGGGATCCGGGGCGGCGGCCGAGGCGCGCGCATGTGCGGCGCCGGAGCCGGCCGGAGGCTCGACGGTCGGGTCGGTCTGATGGTCCACGGGCCGACCCTAGGTCGGCCGCACCACCCTGGCATCCGCTGCCGCGGGCCGCGGAACGCCCGCACGAGCGGCGCCGCCGCGCAACCGGAACGTGCGGACGGCGCACCACGTCCCGTCGTCGTCCTGCTCGTAGCGGCTGAACCCCGTCACCACGAAGGTCGCCTCGAAACCGGAGAGCCGGTCGAATACCTCGTCCAGCACCGGCTCCGGCACACCGTGCGCCACCGTGACGTGCGGGTGGTACGGGAACCGCACCGGCGTGGACAGTGGGCCCTGACGGATCCCGCGCTCGAGCTGTTCGCAGTCCGAGATGCCGCGGCTCAGCTGCAGGAACACGACGGGCGTCACGGGCCGGAACGTGCCGGTCCCTCGCAGCTGCACCACGAAGGGACGGTGCGCGGACGCGACAGCCGCCAGGTGCGCGTCGACGTCGTCGAGCGCCCCGGCGACGAGGTCCGTCGGACCGAGCAGCGTGATGTGCGGTGCGATCGCGTGCGCCTCCGGGTCGCCGGTGGCGATGCGCTCGGCGCGCAGCACGGGACCGTGCGGCTCGGGGACGCCGACGACGACGCCGATCCGCACCACGCCGGGCGGCACGGTCATCGGCGCCCTCGGCGGGCGAGCAGACCGGACCGCTCGTAGAGCCGGTCGAGGGTGACGGCCGCGATGTCGCGGGCCTTGCCGGCGCCCTCCGCGAGCACCTCGTCGAGCGCCGCGGGGTCGGCGAGGAAGTGCTGCACCCGCTCCTGGAACGGGGTGAGGAAGTCGACCACGACGTCGGCGAGGTCCTTCTTCAGGTCGCCGTAGCCCCGGCCCTCGTACTCGGCCTCGAGCTGCGGCACCGAGCGGTCCGTCAGTGCGGAGAAGATGGTCAGCAGGTTGGCGATGCCGGGCTTGGTGACCGGGTCGAAGCGGATCTCGCGCTCGGTGTCGGTCACCGCGGAGCGGATCCGCTTGGCGACCACCTTGGGGTCGTCGAGCAGCTCGATCAGCCCGTTGGGGCTCGCCGCCGACTTGCTCATCTTGGCCGTCGGGTCCTGCAGGTCGTAGATCTTCGCCGTGCTCTTGACGATGAACGGCTCGGGCACCACCACCGACCCGGCCCCGAGCCGGGCGTTCAGCCGCTGGGCGAGCGTCCTGCTGAGCTCCAGGTGCTGACGCTGGTCCTCCCCCACCGGGACGAGGGCCGTGTCGTACAGCAGGATGTCGGCGGCCATCAGCACCGGGTAGGTGAACAGGCCGACGTTGGTGCCCTCGGTGCCGTGGCGCGTCGACTTGTCCTTGAACTGGGTCATGCGACCCGCCTCGCCGAACCCGGTGTGGCAGGACAGGAGCCACGCGAGCTCGGCGTGCTCCGGCACGTGGGACTGGACGAACAGCATCGACCGCGTGGGGTCGACCCCCGCCGCCAGGTACTGGGCCGCCGTGCGACGGGTGCGCTCGCGCAGCACCGCGGGGTCCGGGCCGACGGTCAGGGCGTGCAGGTCGACGACGCAGTAGATCGCGTCGTGGTCCTCCTGCAGCGCCACCCACTGCGTCAGGGCGCCGAGGTAGTTGCCCAGGTGCAGCGAGTCGGAGGTCGGCTGCATCCCCGAGAACACCCGGGGCATGCCGGCGGTCAGCATCTGTGTGTCTCTCCTCATGTTGCCTCGTCGTCGTACGGCGCCGGTCCCGTGAGACCGACCTCGGACGACGGTACCGGCGAGCCGGTGGCACTCGTTGCCGGGCGGCCCACGGGACCCGCGGGACCCCGCCCGGAGCCGGGCCCGTCGTCCAGCAGCGCCTCGCGCACGATGCGGCGCGGGTCGTACCGACGCGGGTCCAGCGCCTCCCAGTCGATGCCGGTGTCGCCGAGCTCGGAGTCGACCCGGGCGCGCGCGTCCGACGCCAGCTGGCGCAGGCCCCGTGCCCAACGGGCGAGCTGCTCGGCGTAGGCCGGCAGGCGTTCGGGCCCCACGACGAGGGCCACGACGACGAGCAGGATGATCAGCTCGCCACCGTTGATACCGAACACCGGCCAAGGCTACCCCGCAGGGATCGGCGCCCCCGGATGCCGACGACCCGCTCGGTCCGCGGTCAGGGACCGGCCAGCACGTGGGCGACGGTCGACCAGCCGCGGCCGATCCGAGCCGGCACGCCGTCGTCGAACGGCGTCGCGGGGAACGCGGCCACGAGAGCCTCGACGCTGTCGTCGCGCGAGGCCGAGACCACCTCGACCACGCTGCCGTCGGACTGCCACACGAGGTGCCGCGGTGACGTGGAGAGCACGTACACGGCCCGGCCGTCCACCTGGTGCACCGCCACCCCGTGCAGCGCCGCGGTGTCCAGCCGCCCCTGCCTCTCGGTGACCACGACCGTGGCGCCCGTCGGACCGGTCAGGTCGAGCTCCACCGACGTCCCCGCCGGGTCGCCCCGGACCGCCGCGACCGCCCATCCTGCGGGCAGCTGCGGAGCGGTCCAGCCGCTGCCCGCGAGCGCGTCGACCGACGACGTCGACGTGGTGCGCACGGTGCCACCGGCGGACGGCGCCGGGGCGGCCGCCTGCCCGAGCAGCCCGAGCGCGACGGCCGGGTGGTCCGTGGGCACGACCGCGGGTCGGGCCCCGAGCGCGAACAGCCCCGTCGCGGCCAGCCCGAGCCCGGCAACCGCGCCGACCACGAGGCGGCTCGGCGACCGGCGTGCGGTCACCTCGCCGCGCAACGCACGGGACTGACCGCGGAGACCGAGGGCGCCGACCGTCGGACGCAGCGTGAACGCGGAGGCCAGCTCCTCGGAGCGCGGGGCGGCGAACGGGTCGCGCGGTGCAGGGCGGCGCTCGGGTGCCGGCGCCAGGGACAGGAGCCGGGCCGTCAGGTCGGGTGCGGGGTCGACGGGACCGGCGGCAGAGGCCAGCACGTCCCGCGCACGCCGGGCGGCTGCGAGCTCGCCGGCGCAGCGTGGGCACCCGGCGACGTGCGCGAGCGCCCGCTCCGTCTCCGCGACGGACAGCTGGTGGTCGACCAGCGCGCTGATCCGCGAACCGAGGTGGGTCATCCCCGCGCCCCCGCGACGGGTGCGCCCCCGGTGTCGCCGCCGAGTGCGAGCCGGACCGGCGCGGCATCGTCCGCCTGCGGCCGCCGGTGCTCGAGCGAGACCCGCAGCCGTGCCCGCGCGCGGTGGATGCGCGAGCGGACCGTGCCGAGCTTGATCCCGAGCGTGACGGCGATCTCCTCGTAGGAGAGCCCCTCGATGTCGCAGAGCACGACGGCGGCGCGGTACTCCGGTGGCAGCTCGTCCAGCGCCCGCTGCACGTCCTGGTCGAGGTTGCCGTGCTCGAAGGCGCGCTCGGGCGAGGCGAGCTCGTCCGACGTGGTCCACCGCTCGGTGTCGTCGCCCATCGCGTCGATCCGGATGCGCTTGCGGCGACGCGCCTGGTCGAGGAAGAGGTTCGTGGTGATCCGGTGCAACCAGCCCTCGAACGTGCCGGGCACGTAGGAGTCGAGCGAGCGGAACACCCGGACGAAGGTCTCCTGCGTCAGGTCCTCGGCGTCGTGCCGGTTGCCGGTGAGCCGGTAGGCGAGCCGGTACACCCGAGCAGAGTTGTCCCGGACGATCGCCTCCCACGTCGGGGCCTGCCACTCGGCGGGCTGCGTGGTCATCTGGTCCAGGTCCTCCTCCGGGCGGGTGGCCCGTTCGACGTCGACGGCCGGGTGTGGTCGTCTCGTGGGGTCGTCCGACGATCCTCCCAGGGCCGAGCGGCTTCCCACCACTGCGCAACGTCCTGAGCGGCCGATCGGTTCCGCCTCCGCCGGCCCTGGACGCAGCACCGATACGCTGACCCGCGGAAACGCCATCAGGAGGTCACCATCCCCACCGACAAGGCCCAGAGCTGGGTCTACTGCGAGGAGTTCGTCCCCGAGGACGACGTGCTGCGCCGTGCCCGCGAGCGCGCCGACCAGCTCGGCTGCACCCCGGTGCTGCCCGGCACCGGCGCCGCGCTGCAGGTGCTCGCGGCTGCCAGCCGGGCCCGTGCGGTGGTGGAGATCGGCACGGGCGCCGGTGTCAGCGCCCTCTACCTGCTGCGCGGCATGCCCGCGGACGGCGTGCTCACCACGATCGACGTCGAGGTGGAGAACCAGCGCGCCGCCAAGGAGGCGTTCGCGGAGGAGGGTGTGCGACCCACCCGTACGCGCACCATCTCCGGGCGGGCGCTCGACGTGCTGCCCCGGCTGACGGACGGTGCGTACGACCTCGTCCTGGTGGACGCGGACAAGGAGTCCTACCCCGCGTACGTCGAGCAGGCCGTGCGCCTGCTGCGGTCCGGCGGCGTGCTCGCCGTGGACAACGCGCTCTGGCACGACCGCGTGGCCGACCCGGCACGTCGCGACGAGACGACGACGGTCGTCCGCGAGGTCGGTCGCACCGTCCGCGACGACGCTCGGCTGATCTCGACGCTGCTGCCCAGCGGTGACGGGCTGCTGGTGGCCGTCCGCCGCTGAGCGGCGTCCGGCGGCCGGTCAGCTGAGGTCGGCCAGGTACTGCAGCAGCAGGCGGGCGCCGTAGCCCGTGGCCCCGGCCGTCACCTCGTGGGCATCGGCGGTGGCCCGTGCGGTGCCGGCGACGTCCAGGTGCGCCCAGCGGCGCGTGCCGACGAAGCGCTGCAGGAACAGGGCCGCGAACACCGAGCCGCCGCCCATGTGCTTGTCCCGCGCGGTCTGGCGCACGTCCGCGACGTCGGAGCGGAGCGAGTCCTGGTACTCCGCCGACAGGGGCATCGGCCACGCGAGCTCACCCGTCGCCTGGCCGGCGGCGGTCAGCGCCCGCACGAGGTCGTCGTCCGTCCCGTAGAGAGCGGCGTGGCCGCGGCCGAGGCCGAGCGTCGCCGCGCCGGTCAGGGTGGCGACGTCGATCAGCACGTCCGGGTCGAGCACCGCATCGGCGTAGGCGAGGGCGTCGGCCAGGACCATGCGGCCCTCGGCATCGGTGTTCTGCACCTCGACCGTGGTGCCGCCGTACACCCGCACCACGTCGTCCGGCCGGTACGAGGCCGCGCCGACCTGGTTCTCCGCGAGCGGGAGCACCGCCGTGACGCGGTGCACCGAGCCGCTGTGCGCGGCGCCGAGCACCGTGGCGAGCACGACGGCAGCACCCGCCATGTCGGTCTTCATCGGCACCATCGCCTCGCGCGGCTTGATCGACAGCCCACCGGTGTCGTACGTGATGCCCTTGCCGACCACCACGACGTGGTGCGCGGCCGGCTGCGGAGGCGTGTACCTGGCGACCACCAGCCGGGGGGTCGAGGCGGAGCCGCTGCCGACCGCGAGGATGCCACCGAACCCCTGGGCGGCCAGCTCGCGGGGACCCAGCACCTCCACGCTCACGCCGGCGCGCGTGGCCAGCCGACGCGCCTGATCGGCGACCCACGCCGGGTTCTTCACCCCGGACGGCGTGTTGGCCAGGTCCCGCACCAGCCACGTCGCCGAGGCGGCCGTGCGCGCGGCGACGACGGCCGCACCGACCCGGCCGCCGTCGCGGCCCAGCAGCACCAGCTCGGCGGCGGCCTTGGCGGTGTCCTTGTGCGCACCGCTCGGCTGGGCGTACGCGGCGAGGAGGTAGCCCTCGACGAGCGCCCGGGTCCAGCGCGCCACGTCCGACGACGCGGCGTGGTCGTCGTCGCCGAGGGTGGTCGCGACCGCGCGCCAGCCGCGGGACGCACGGGCCAGCGCCGCGCCGGCCCGGCGCAGGTCGGTGTCCGAGCCCTGCCCGACCCCGACGAGGACGATCCGCGGGGGAAGGTCCGTCCACGGCAGGGCGACTGCCGAGCCGACCGGCCGTGGCAGCTGCACGACGGAGGACTCCCCGGCTGCGCCGGTCAGGCCGGAGCGTTCCGCCAGCTCCGCCAGGTCGATGCCGTACCGAGCCGCGGCCTGCGCGGTCCCGGAACCCGCAGCCAACCCCTCGTCACCCTCGCGCCCCGGTGCGACCGGCACGGCGACGGCGTCGAGAGAGCCGTCCGTGAGCAGCGGGCTGTCCAGGAGCGCACTGCCCGACAGCGTGACGGTCGGAGGTGTGCGATGACGTGCCGACGGCGCCATCCCGCCGGCCGGCCTCAGCCGGCGACCGACGTCAGAGCCTGTCCCAGCTCCGCCGCCTCGGTCGCGTTGAGCTCGACCACCAGACGGCCGCCGCCCTCGAGCGGGACGCGCATGACGATGCCACGACCCTCCTTGGTGACCTCCAGCGGTCCGTCGCCGGTCCTCGGCTTCATCGCGGCCATGCGGGGCCTCTCCTTCGGCTGGTGTGACCCGGCCTCCCTGCGCAGGAAGGCGGTTGTCCGGGTCCCATCCTAGGTCACCCGCCCCTTCCGACCGGCCCTCGTACCGTCACGGTGGCCAGTCGCCGTGCGGGTTGAACAGCCACATCGTGCGGATCCAGAGCACCTGCAGCCCCACCATGAGGGCCAGCACGGCCCAGAACGCGATCCGCCGGGCACGTTCCGGGCGGGAGACCAGCCCGGCGGTGACCGCACCCATGGGGAACGCCAGCAGGAGGAAGCGGGCCAGGCTGCTCCCCGGCTCGATCACCGCGACGATGTACCCGATGTACGCCGCGGACCAGGTGTGCAGCTCGTTGCCGAGCCGCCAGGCCGCGGGAGCGACGAGCAGCGCGATGGTGAGACCGAACCCCGCGACCACGACGAGGGCCGCCCAAGGCCCGAACCAGAACTGCGGCACGTAGGTCCAGCCGTAGAACGGCGTGGTGGTCCGCACGCCCCGCCACGACTCCTGGGTGAGCAGATACCCGTTCGGGACCCCGGTCATCCAGCCGCAGATGAGCGGCCACGCGAAGCCGGACACCACGGCGACCGCACCGAGGGCCGCGACGCGCAGCACGTCGCGCAGCGGGAAGGCCTCGCTCCCCCGGCGGGCGTCGCGCCACCGCACGAGCGCGTGCACCGCGACGACGACGGCCATCGGCAGGGCGACGGCACGGGCGAAGCCCAACGCCAGCACGACCAGCGCCGCCGCGCCGTAGCGCCGTCGCATCAGCAGGTAGAGCGAGCCTGCGACCAGCAGCAGGGCTAGCGACTCGGTGTACCCCGCCTGGAGCACCGGCGACGTCGGGAAGACGCAGACCAGGGCGACGGTCGCCAGCGGCAGCGCCGGCCACGCGGCGACCGCACGGCGCGCGCCGAGGACGACGCAGCGGTGGACGAGGAGGACGGCGCCGGCGCCCAGCAGCGTGGAGACCACCGGGGCGGCCACCTCCCACGGCAGGCGGGTCACGGTCATCACCGCGCGCACGAGTGCCGGGTACAGCGGGAAGAAGGCCCACGCGTTCTGCTGCACCAGACCGTCCGCGCCGCGCGGCAGCGTGGCCGGGTAGCCGTGCTCGGCGATCTGCCGGTACCAGGACCCGTCGAACATCAGGCCGACGAACTTCCAGTACGACGGGTGCCCGGGCGTCCAGAGGTTCGGCAGCTGCAGCCGTGCCACCCAGACGAAGACCGCTGCGGTGAACAGGCGGGTCAGCCCGAACAGTGCGAGGACCTGACCCCACCAGGGCCAGCTGCGCGGGTCCGTCCGGGCGCGCCGGAGCGACGGCGACGGTTCGAGCACCACGCCGCTACCAGCCGGTGCTCTGCGTGGACGTGGCGTCCGCCTCCGCACGCACCGCGGCCTCCTCCTGCGCGCGCAGCTCGGCCCCGCGGCGCACGACGATCTCGACCGCCTCGTCGGGGTCGTCCGTCAGCCGCAGCAGGTCCGCGTCGGACGGCCCGACCATGCCGCGGTCGGTGACGGTGCTGCGGATCCAGTCGAGCAGGCCGCCCCAGTAGTCGGTGCCCATCAGGACGATGGGGAACCCGACGACCTTGTGCGTCTGCACCAGGGTCAGCGCCTCGAACAGCTCGTCCAGGGTGCCGAACCCGCCCGGCAGCACCACGAACCCCTCGGCGTACTTGACGAACATCGTCTTGCGGGCGAAGAAGTACCGGAAGTTGACGCCGAGGTCGACCCACTTGTTCATGCCCTGCTCGAAGGGCAGCTCGATGCCGAGCCCCACGGACAGCCCGCCGGCCTGCGCAGCGCCCTTGTTGGCGGCCTCCATCACGCCCGGACCACCGCCGGTGATCACCGCGTAGCCGGCGCGCGCCAGGCTCGCCGCCACCCGGCGCGCCAGCTCGTACTCCGGCCGGCCCTTGCGGATCCGCGCCGAGCCGAACACGCTCACCGCGGGCCCGACCTCGGCCAGCGCCCCGAAGCCCTCGACGAACTCGCTCTGGATCCGCATCACGCGCCAGGGGTCGTCGTGCAGCCAGCTGACCCGGTCTCCCCTGGTCAGCAGGCGCTGGTCGGACGTGGTGGCGGGGATCTGCGGACCGCGCAGCAGCACCGGACCCCGGCGGTACTCGGTGATGTCCTTGCGGCGGCGCCCGTCGCCCGAGCGTGCGACCTCGCGCCCGTCGGCGTCCTGGCCCGCCTCAGACCGTCCTGCCTGCGAGGAGCCGCGTGCGCCGCGGTCCTCGCCCTGCTGCTCGTCCATGGTGGGCACTCTAGGGCCGCGACCCTGGAGCGACCTGGCGGGTCAGCCGACGAGCCACGCACGCAGCGCGGCGTGCACCTGCTCGATCTGGGCCACCGGGCAACGCTCGTCGCGCGCGTGCGCGAGCAGCGGGTCGCCGGGGCCGAAGTTGACCGCCGGCACCCCGAGCGCACTGAAGCGGGCGACGTCCGTCCAGCCGAGCTTCGCCACCGGCGCGCGGCCCGTGGCGCCGAGCACGGCGGCCGTGAAGTCGCGCGCGGCCGGCTCGTCGAGCCCAGGCAACGCTCCCGCAGCGGCGTCCACGACGGTGACGTCGTAGCCGGCCATCACGTCGCGCACGTGCGCCTCCGCCTCGGCCACCGAGCGCGTGGGGGCGAACCGGTAGTTCACCGTGACGACGCACCGGTCCGGGATGACGTTGGCGGCCGTGCCGCCGGAGACGAGGACGGCGTTGAGGCCCTCCTTGTACTCCAGCCCGTCGACCGTCACGGTGGCGGGCTCGTACGCCTCGAGGCGCCGGAGCAGCTCACCGGCGCGATGGATCGCGTTCACACCCATCCAGGCGCGGGCGGAGTGGGCGGCCACGCCCGGGACGACGACCTCGGCCCGCAGCGTGCCGTTGCAGCCGCCCTCGACGCCGCCCGCCGTGGGTTCGCCGAGGATCGCGAAGTCCGCCGCCAGCCAGTCCGGGTGCGCTGCGGCGACCCGGCCCAGACCGTTCAGGTCGGCGGCGACCTCCTCGTGGTCGTAGAAGACCCACGTGACGTCGTGCACCGGTGCCGACAGCTCGGCGGCGAGCGCGAGCTGGACAGCGACCCCCGCCTTCATGTCCACGGTGCCCCGGCCCCAGAGCACCGCGTCGGCACCCGAGCCCTCGACGCGGCTCGGGACGTTGTCCGCGATCGGCACGGTGTCCAGGTGCCCGGCGACGGCGACGCGCCGCGGCCGGCCCAGCCGCGTGCGCGCCACCACGGTGTCGCCGTCCCGGAGCACCTCGAGGTGCGGCTGCGCCCGCAGCGCGCGTTCGACGAGGTCGGCCAGAGGCCCCTCCTCGCCGCTGACCGACGGGACGTCGCAGATGGCGCGGGTCAGCGTGAGCAGGTCCGCCGTGAGATCGAGGTCGGTCACGGGGCGACCCTAGCCACTCCCGGCGGTGGCACCGCGGCGGCCCCGGTCAGCGGGAGTGCGCCGCGATGAACGCCAGCAGGTAGGCCTTGGAGTCGCCGTTGTCGATCGACGTGTCCGGCAGCTGCTGGGCGGCGGTCCAGGCGGCGGCCGCCTCCTTGCCGCCGGCCATCGACCGGTACATGAGCAGGTAGTCGCCGAACTGCACGCCGTACCCGTTCGGTGCCGCCTCGTCGACGGCGGCCGTGATCCGCGCCGGGTCGACGCCCTGGGCCAGCCAGCCGGACGCCGGGTTCATCGGGATCAGCTGGATGCCGAGCATCGCGCTGGGTTCCGGGCTGAACCAGGTGGCGTAGTCGCGCTTGCCGCCCCAGTTCATGGCGACCACCTTGTGCTGGAACCCGCTGAACGCCGACAGGTCGGGAGCCGTCCAGTACGCGCGAACCGAGGCGGCCTCCGTGGACATCAGCCAGGTGGCCTCCGTCCCGAGCGCGTCCTGGCCGCTCGCCGCGGCCCACAGGCCCAGACCGTTCCAGGCGTTCACCGCCTCGGAGCCGGACTCCTGGTTGTTCCCGTCCGCGAAGGGCGAGGTGCCCGAGGCCCACGAGTGGCCCATGTAGGGGTCGAAGACGCGCAGCTGCGGGAGCTGGTCGCTGGGCTTCGCCGCCGCGATGTCCTGCCCGACCAGGTCGAGCACCGGGCGCAACGTGGCGGCCAGGCCCGGGTCGCCCTTGGCCAGCAGCCCGGCGGCCGACAGCAGGTAGCCGTAGTGGAAGTGGTGGTCGTTCAGCTGGTCGGAGCCGAAGGACGGCGTCTTGCCGATCACCGAGCGGACGGAGTCGTCGTACACGAAGCACCGCGCGTCCCTGGTGGTGCAGCCCTTCGGGTCCGCCCACTCCTGGATCGCCTTCTCGGTGCGCGTGCGCAGGTCGGCCACCGCGTCCTTGGCACCGACCTGCTCGCCGAGGACGACGAGCGTCGCGGCGCGGTACAGGTTCTTGCCGCCGAAGTAGGTGTCGGAGGCGAAGGCGCCGGTGGAGGCGACGTCGGCGCGCACCTGCGTGGCGATCGCCGCCTTCTGGTCGGCGGTCAGGTGCGACAGGTCGAGGGAGCCGGACGGCGTCGCGAGCGGTGCGTACGCCGTCAGCACCGAGCCGCGGCACAGCGTGAGGTCGCCGTAGATGCTCGGGTAGGTGCCGAGGTCGCAGCCCGTGCGCGCCGGCTGGGTGCCGGTGCGCTGGTGGGGCATCAGGACGTAGGCCGAGGGCGTGCTCTTCGCCGTGCGGTAGGTCAGCGTGGTGCGGGCCACCTGGTCGCCCACGCCGTAGGAGACGTCGACACCGGTGACCGGGTCGGCGGCAGCGCTGGCGAGCTCGGTCGCGGCCTGCGCGGACGCGCCGTGCGGCAGGGGGTACCACGTCGCCGTCTGACCGGGCTGCAGCGTGACCGACGAGCCGTGCAGGGCGCCGCCCGGCACGACCAACGCCCAGGTGGTGTCGCCGACGGTGACGGTCGGCGCAGGACCGTCACCGGCCGCGAAGCCGGCGCCGGCACCGAACGAGACCGCGCGGTCGGCGGTGAACGACGCGAACGGGGACCCCTCGGCCAGCGCGACGTGCCCCAGCCGGGCGCCGCTGCCGTCCAGCAGCGCGACGGTCACGCTCACCGGGTCGGCGGCGATCACCTGCGACGACGCGGCACCCACGTCGACCGTCACAGCCGGGACGTGCGGTCCGGCGATCGTCTTCGCGGTGGCCACCGGCTTGGGCGCGCCGAGCTGGAAGCCGCCGCCCGCCAGGGCGAAGGACAACGGGAGCGGGAACACCGGCTGCGGCTGGGCACCGAAGACGAGCCCGGAGTACCACCGGTTGGACGGCGGCACCAGGCCCGGAGCCAGCCGCGGGGCCGTCACGCCCTGCGCGACGGTCGCGTGCGGCACCCCCTTCACCAGGGCAGCGGTGTCCACCTGGGGCACCGGCGCGTCGGCCGGCCCCTGGACCGGGCCCGAGGGCCCGCCGGAGGACGACGCCGCACCGAACCGAGCGCCGCGCGGGCCCCAGGACGACAGGCCGAGGGCGATGGCGGCCATCAGCACGACGGCGGCGACGGAGCTGACGATGACGATGACGCGGCGGCTCAACCGATCAGCCCCTGGACGTAGGTGCGGACCTTGTCGGCGACGGTGGTCACCACCCCGTCGTTGCGCAGCTGGAGCTGGGCGACGACCGGGGTCCCGGCCGTCACCATGCCGTCACCGGCGCCGGACGCCAGGCCCGGGCTCGTCACGTCGACCACCGCCTGCGCCTTGCCGTTGACCGTGGTGACGCGCACCTGGTCCACGGAGCCGACGACCGTGCGCTGGTCCGGCAGCACGATGGTCACCGGCTCCTGCTTGCTGACACGGGCGTACTCCTTGGGGGTGAGCGTGTACTGCGCCTCCACGGTCAGGCTGCCGGCGCGCTGCACCGTGCCCAGCTGGCCGCCGGCCTGGACGAAGCTGCCGGGCTGGGCCTGCAGCTGCGTCACCGTGCCGTCCTCGGCGGCCTGCACCACCAGGTGGCCCGCCTTGTCCACGACGGTCGCGTCCGGCACCTGACCGGCGCCCTGCGCACGGGCCTGCGACAGCGTCGCGGAGTCGATGGTGAACAGGGTGTCCCCCTTGTGCACCTGGTCGCCGACCTTCACGGGCCGGTCCAGCACGATGCCGGCGTACGGAGCGCCGACGGCGATCTCCTGACCGACGATCTGCGCCGACGTGCTCGTGGCACGCCCGCGGTTCTCGTTGAGCTTGTAGGTGGCCAGTGCGGCCAGGACGAGGACGAGCACGACGCCGAACAGGAGTCGCAGGCGGGAAGCCCAGGTCATGCGGCACCTCCGGTGAGGATCAGGTCGGGGTTCTGCTGCGCGGCGGCGCGGACGGCACGGCGACCGCTGCGGCGGGCGAGCCGGGCGGCGCGACGGGCGCGGCGCGCCTCGCGCAGGGCGGTGACGAGGAAGCCACCGAGGATCAGGGTGTTGGTGATGTTCCAGGCGAGCGCCAGGCTCGGGTAGCCGTTGCTGACGTCCTTCCAGACGCCCACCACGGTGGTGACGGCCAGCAGCACGAACATCAGCACCTGCGGCTGGATGAAGGCGAAGGGCGAGCGGTACGCCCCCTTCTTGCCCGTGACGTGCCACACCTGCTCGCGGCGCAGCAGCGCGTTGACCAGGGCCCGCAGGTAGATCGGGAAGGACACGGAGGCCAGCAGCAGCACCTCCCAGCGGAACGAGCCGAGGGTGTAGAAGGCGAGCAGCACCTGCAGCACGTAGAAGCCCGCGTAGTACAACGCCCAGGTCAGGGGCGTCAGGTGCAGGTTCATCGGCGTCATGTCGAAGTAGATCTGCAGCGGCGGCACCAGCAGCAGGAGCGCCGGCGCGATGCCCGTCAGGTAGTGGGTCGCGGTGACGGTGTACTGGACCTTCTGGTCCACGGTCAGGCCGCGACCGCGCCGCCACGGCCAGCGCTGCAGCATGATCTCGAACCCGCCCGTCGCCCACCGCAGCTGCTGCTTGGTGTACGCCTCGACGGTCTCGGGGGTGTCGCCGACGGCGAGCGCCGTGGGGATGTAGACGGACCGCCACCCGCGCTCGTGCAGGCGCAACGAGGTCCACACGTCCTCGGACTTCGAGTCGGCGTACATGCCGCCCACGGAGTCGATCGCGGCGCGGCGGAACACGACGTTGGTGCCCACGCAGAACGCGGCGTTGAACCGGTTCCGGCCCGGCTGGATGAACCGGTAGAACACCGACTGCATGTAGCCGGCGCCCCGGGAGATGATCGAGTCGAGGTTGCCGTACACCTGCGGGGTCTGGACGAACGCGACGTCGTCCTCCGCGAAGAAGGGGACCGTCTCGTGCAGGAACGACGGGTCCGGCACGAAGTCGGCGTCGAAGATCGCGAACAGCTCGGCCTTGCTCAGCGACAGCGCGTGGTTGATGTTCCCGGCCTTGGCGCCGGTGTGGGCCAGCCGGCGGACGTAGCGGGCGCCCAGCTCGGCGGCGAGGTCGCGGACGTCGTCGTCGTCACCGTCGTCGAGCACCCAGACGACGTGCGCGCCCTGCATCGCCATCGCCGCGCTGACCGTGCGACGGATGGTCGACAGGTCCTCCCCGAACGTGGTGATGAAGACGTCCACGTCCACCACCCGGTCCTTGAGGAACATCCGCCATGCCCACGGGGTGTCCTCCGCACGGTCGCGCAGGATCTCCGACATCTCGTAGAGCCGGTCCTGGGCGTGGTGGAAGGCGAAGTTCCGCGGGTTGTCACCACCGGCGAGGATCGTCCACATCGCGAGCAGGGCGTGCGCGACGAGCACCGCCTCGGCCGCCATCACCATCACGTACGGCAGCCAGTCGCCGCGGTTCGAGGGGTTCAGCAGGAAGACGGCGTACAGGACGACGCCCGCCGCGGCCGCCAGCACGAGCAGCACGAGCGACGGGCTCCGTGCCGCGTCGTTCTCGGCGCTCGGCGCAGGAACCTCGTACGGCTCGTCCGTCGCGCGCGGCTCGCTCATCAGCCGCCCGAAGGTCGTGGTCACCGGTCCTCCATCGTCGTCGTCCAGGGCGCGAAGGAGAGACTCCTTCGCGGATGGGCGGCGTCATCGGCGCCGGTCGGCGGACGACCTGCCCCCGAAGGCTCCGAGGACGGTCTCGCTGGGACCTGGATGGCCCTGCAGCGCCGCACTTGCGTATCTCGACCATGGGGCGGCAAACCGGGCATGTCTACCCGAGACGACGTGAAGCACGTCACGAAAGAACGGTCAGAACGGACGTATCAGGCGCCTGACCTGCATGGACAGGCGTCCAGGTTCGACGCCGGCACGACGTCGTGCGAGGCCGCTAGTTCTCACGATGTGGGACGCCGGAGACCGACGCCCCCCGACGACGGCTCAGAGGCGCAGGCTCGCGGTGCTGGCCCGGATCGGTGCCGGCAGCTCGCTGGTGCCGGTCCCCGACAGGTACGCGTCGACGGCGCGGGCCGCCGCACGGCCCTCGGCGATGGCCCACACGATCAGCGACTGGCCGCGGCCGGCGTCCCCGGCGACGAACACCCCGGGCACGTCCGTCGCGAACTCGTCGTCGCGCGCCAGCGTGCCGCGGCCCGTCAGCGTCACGCCCAGCTGCTCCAGCAGCGGGCTCTGCTCGGGCCCGGTGAAGCCCATCGCCAGGAGCACCAGCTGGGCCGGCAGGTCGCGCTCCGTGCCCGGCACCGGGGCGATCCGTCCGTCCACCAGCTCGACGTCCACCAGCCGCAGCGCGCGCACCGCGCCCTGGCCGTCCGCCAGCACCTCCTGGGTGCTGACCGCGTAGACGCGCTCGCCGCCCTCCTCGTGGGCGCTCGCGACGCGGAACAGGTTCGGGTACGTCGGCCACGGCTGGCCGGCGGGCCGGTCCTGCGACGGCCGCGGCATGATCTCCAGCTGCGTCACCGAGCGGGCACCCTGCCGGATCGCGGTGCCCAGGCAGTCCGCACCCGTGTCGCCGCCCCCGATCACCACGACGTCCTTGCCCGTCGCGGTCACCTGACCCGGCACCTCCTCACCGAGCGCCGCCCGGTTGGCCGGCGGCAGGTACTCCATCGCCTGCAGCACGCCACTCACCTGGCGGCCGGGCACGTCGAGGTCCCGCGGGACGGTCGAGCCGACCGCGAGGACCACCGCGTCGTACCGGGCGCGCAGCTCCACCCCGGACACGTCGGTGCCGACCTCGACACCCGAGTGGAACCGGGTCCCCTCCTCGCGCATCAGCGCGAGGCGACGGTCGATGACGTCCTTCTCCATCTTGAACTCGGGGATGCCGTAGCGGAGCAGGCCGCCCGGCTTGTCCGCCCGCTCGTACACCGCCACGGTGTGGCCGGCCCGGGTCAGCTGCTGGGCGGCGGCGAGGCCCGCGGGTCCCGAGCCGATCACCGCGACCGTGTGGCCCGTGTACCAGCGCGGCACCTGCGGCGTGACCAGGCCGCGGGAGTAGGCCTCCTCGATGATGGAGACCTCGACGTTCTTGATGGTCACGGGCGGCTGGTTGATGCCGAGCACGCAGGCCGTCTCGCACGGTGCCGGGCAGAGCCGACCGGTGAACTCCGGGAAGTTGTTGGTGGCCAGCAGCCGGTCCGTCGCGTCGGCCCACTGGTCGCGCCACACCAGGTCGTTCCACTCCGGGACGAGGTTCCCCAGAGGGCAGCCGTTGTGGCAGAACGGGATGCCGCAGTCCATGCACCTGCCGGCCTGCTGGTGCAGCGTGGCGAGCGCGTCCCGGTCCCCTGCGCGGTGCGCATGGATCTCGCGCCAGTCCAGGATGCGGACGTCGACGGGCCGGTCGGCGGGCAGAGCTCGCTGCCGCACGGTGAGGAACCCTCGGGGATCAGCCACGTCACTTGCCCTTCGATGCAGGCCAGAGCCCCTTTCGGGGAGCTGGCGGCCCGGGGCACGGAACCGGGCAGGCACCCGTGCCGAGCACACCCTAGACACTGTCCGGACGCCCGCCGAACGGGCCTAGGTCCCGGCCCTAGGCTGGCGGCCATGTCCTCCCGTACCGCCTGGGGCCACGGCCTCGCCACGGTCGCCGACGACGGCACCACCCTGGACGTCTGGTACCCGGCGCCTGCGCTCGGCGCACCGCCCGCGGATCCCGAGCCACCCGCCGAGCTTGCGGCCGCGACGGGCCACGACCCGCTACGCGGCGTGACGGTCGTCGCGGTGACCACGTCGATCGACCTCGACGCCGCACCCGCCGACTGCGCCGACGCCTACCTGCGGCTGCACCTGCTCTCGCACCGCCTGGTCCGGCCCAACGAGCAGAACCTCGACGGCATCTTCGGCGTGCTCCCCACGGTGGTCTGGACCTCGGCGGGTCCGTGCGCCGTCGAGGGTTTCGAGCGCACGCGCCTGCGCCTGCGCGCCCGCGGTGCGGTGACGGTCCTGGGCGTGGACAAATTCCCCCGGATGGTCGACTACGTCGTCCCCGACGGGGTCCGGATCGCCGATGCGGACCGCGTACGGCTGGGCGCGCACCTCGCACCCGGCACCACCGTGATGCACGAGGGCTTCGTCAACTACAACGCCGGCACTCTCGGCGTCTCCATGGTCGAGGGCCGCATCTCGCAGGGCGTCGTCGTGGACGACGGCTCGGACGTCGGCGGTGGCGCGTCGATCATGGGCACCCTGTCCGGCGGTGGCCGTGAGCGGGTGTCGATCGGGCGGCGGACGCTGCTCGGCGCGAACGCCGGTCTCGGCATCCGGCTCGGCGACGACTGCGTGGTGGAGGCCGGGCTCTACGTCACGGCGGGCACCAAGGTGACCCTGGTCGGGTTCGACGACGAGCCCGGCGAGCGGGTCGTCAAGGCGCGCGAGCTGTCCGGTGCGGACGGCGTGCTGTTCCGTCGCAACTCCCGCACCGGGGCCGTCGAGGCCGTGCGGCGCACCGGGGTGGGCGTGCAGCTCAACGCGGCGTTGCACGCCAACTGATGCCAGGCCGACGCCCCGGGCGTCGATCTCCGCGACGTCGGCGGGGGCGGCGCGTCCTCGCCACCGTCGTCGGGTCGCTGCTGCTCGTCGCCGCCGCGGTGGCCGGTGTCGTGACCCTGCTCGACCACGCGGCACCCCGGCCACCCGTCGCGGAGAGCTGTGTCGCCGAGGTCAACGGCGTGACGGCGAGGCTGAGCCCGCAGCAGTCCGACAACGCCGCCGTGATCGCCGCGGTGGCGGTCCGTCGCGGGCTCCCCGCACGTGCGGCGACGATCGCCCTGGCGACGGCGTTGCAGGAGTCCGGCCTGATCAACCTCGACCACGGCGACCGGGACTCGCTCGGGCTCTTCCAGCAGCGCCCCTCCCAGGGCTGGGGCACCGCCGCCCAGGTGATGGACCCGGTCTACGCGACCGGGACGTTCTACGACCGGCTGGTGAAGGTGCCCGACTACCAGAACCTGTCGATCACCGAGGCGGCCCAGGCCGTGCAGCGCTCGGCCCTCCCCGACGCGTACGCGGTGCACGAGGACCGGTCCCGGGCATGGGCCTCGTCGTTGACCGGATGGTCACCGGCCGCCCTGAGCTGCACGCTGCGGCCGGCGGGGACGCCAGGGACCACCGACGCGGTGCTGGGCCGGGCGGCCCGGGACCTCGGGCTGACCGGGTCCGTCGTCCCCGCCGCGCCGGCTCCGGGCTCGGGGCACACCGCGGCGCCGGCGCCGGTCGTGGCGCTCGACGCGACGCCGCTGGTCCCCGGTGACGCGGCACGCGCGGGGTGGGCGACCGCGCAGTGGGCGGTCGCGGCGGCGTGGACCGTCGGTGTCGACCAGGTGGCCGTCGCCGACCAGGTGTGGAAGCGCGGCACCGACGGCTGGCACCCGACCACCACCGGCGCGCTGCCGCCCGGTCAGGTGCGGCTGACGCTCGCCACCTGACGGTCGTCGGGCTCCGGCCGACCCCGCGCCCGGCGACGTGCGGCGCGCCGCGGTGCGACCGGCGCGGCGACGAGCGCCCCGGTCAGCGCTGCTCGACCGGCACGTAGTCCCGCTCGACGGCACCGGTGTAGATCTGCCGAGGCCGCCCGATCTTGGTCTGCGGGTCGTTCATCATCTCCCGCCACTGCGCGATCCACCCGGGCATGCGTCCCAGGGCGAACAGCGGCGTGAACATGTCCTCGGTGAACCCCATCGCCTTGTAGATCAGGCCGGTGTAGAAGTCCACGTTCGGGTACAGCTTGCGCGAGATGAAGTAGTCGTCGGAGAGCGCGATCTCCTCCAGGCGGAGAGCGATGTCCAGCAGCTCGTCCTGCGTGCCGAGCGCCTGCAGCACGTCGTGCGCGCTCTGCTTCACGATCGCCGCACGCGGGTCGTAGTTCTTGTAGACGCGGTGCCCGAAGCCCATCAGCCGGACGCCGGCCTCCTTGTCCTTGACCCGCCGCATGAACGAGGTGGCGTCGCCACCGTTCTTCTGGATCTCCACGAGCATCTTGAGCACGGCCTCGTTGGCGCCGCCGTGCAGTGGGCCGGACAGCGCGTTGATGCCCGCCGCGACCGACGCGTACACGTTGGCGTGGCTCGAGCCGACGATCCGCACGGTCGACGTGGAGCAGTTCTGCTCGTGGTCGGCGTGCAGGATCAGCAGCTTGTCGAGCGCCTTGACGGCGACCGGGTTCGGCGCCCACTGCTGGTACGGCACCGCGAACGCCATGCGGAGGAAGTCCTCGACGTAGCCCCGCGAGTAGTCGGGGTACAGCAGCGGCTCACCCTTGGACGCCCGGTACACGTACGACGTGATGGTGCGGGTCTTCGCGAGGATCAGCACGGTGGCCAGCTCGACCGCCTCGGGGTCGAACGGGTCCAGCGACTCGGGGTAGAAGGTCGACAGCGCGTTGACCGCCGAGGCCATCACGGCCATCGGGTGCGCACCGCGCGGGAACGTCCCCATGAAGGTGCGGAAGTCCTCGTGCACCAGCGTGTGCCGGTTCACGCGCTCGACGAAGCCGTCGAGCTCGCTCGGCGACGGCAGCTCCCCGTGGATCAGCAGGTACGCAACCTCGAGGAAGCTGGAGCTCTCCGCGAGCTGGTCGATCGGGTAGCCGCGGTAGCGCAGGATGCCCGCGTCGCCGTCGATGTAGGTGATCTTCGACTCGCACGACGCGGTGTTCATGAAGCCGGGGTCCACCGTCACCAGGCCGGTGTCGCGCAGCAGCGAGGAGACGACGATGCCGTCGTTGCCCTCGGTCGCGGTGACGATCGGCAGGTCACGGGCCTGGCCGTCCACCACCAGCTGGACCGGCGCCTGCGTGGGCGCCGAGAGGGTCTCCGTCATGTTCGTCCTTCCTGCACCGGCCGGATGAGCCGCATCGTCGCGTACCTCAGCGGGCGGGGCCAGTGGTGAGGGCCCCGCAGGATGTGGCGTGACAGTACCCGCCGAATTCGTCACACGACCAACGTCCAGCGGACGTTCGTCCCATGTGTGACGCGACTCACACGGTCCGTCATGCCCCTGTCAGACGAGCCGCGGCCTCGCCGATGCGCTCGTCCGACGCCGTCAGAGCGATGCGCACGTGGCCGCTTCCCGCCGTCCCGTAGAACGCACCGGGCGCCACCAAGATGCCCAGGCCGGCCAGGTCGTCCACGGTCGCCCACGAGTCCTGCCCACCTGCCGCCGGACGGGTCCACAGGTACAGACCCGCCGCCGAACGGTCCACCGCGTACCCGGCCTCCTCCAGCGCCGCCCGCAGCACCCGGCGTCGACGTGCGTAGCGAGCGCGTTGCTCCGCCACGTGCGCGTCGTCGTCCAGCGCCACGGTCATCGCCGCCTGCACCGGCCCGGGCACGATCAGGCCCGCGTGCTTGCGGACCTCCAGCAGCGCCGTCACCAGCGCGAGGTCACCGGCGACGAACGCCGCCCGGTAGCCCGCCAGGTTCGACTGCTTGGAGAGCGAGTAGGCGGCCAGCAGACCGGAGTGGTCGCCGTCGCACACCCGCGGGTCGAGCAGGCTCGGCACACCCTCGGCGTCCCACGGCGCGTCCCACGCCAGCTCGGCATAGCACTCGTCGGACGCGATGACGACCGGCTTCCCGTGCCGGGCCGACGCCTCCCGTGCGGCCGCCACCACGGCACGCAGCTGGGTGACGCCGAGCACGGAGCCGTCCGGGTTGCCCGGCGAGTTCAGCCAGACGAGCCGCACTGCGCCCGCACCGTCTGCGGCCAGCCGGGCGGCCGGGTCGGCGCACGGCTCCGGGGTCGCACCGGCCAGCCGGGCCCCGACGTCGTACGTCGGGTATGCCACCGCCGGGTGCAGCACCACGTCGCCCGGGCCGAGCCCGAGGAGGGACGGCAGCAGCGCCACCAGCTCCTTGGACCCGACGGTCGGCAGCACCGCCGCGGGGTCGAGGTGCGGCACGTGCCGACGCCGGGCGAACCACCGCGACACCGTCTCGCGCAGCTCGGTGGTGCCATGGGTCGTCGGGTACCCCGGTGAGTCGGCCGCGGCAGCGAGGGCCTCGCGCACGAGGGCCGGCGTCGGGTCGACGGGTGTGCCGACAGACAGGTCGACGATGCCGCCGGGGTGAGCAGCGGCACGGGCGGCCGCCGGTGCCAGGGTGTCCCAGGGGAAGTCCGGGAGGGTGCCGGTCAGCAGTCCCACGGGGACGTCACTCGCCGTTGATGCGCAGCGGCAGCGTGGCGATGATCGGGTGGTCCTTGTCGATCTGGCCCATCTTGGCGGCACCGCCGGGCGAGCCCAGGTCGTCGAAGAACTCGACGTTGGCCTGGTAGTACGTGGCCCACTGCTCCGGGACGTCGTCCTCGTAGTAGATCGCCTCGACCGGGCACACCGGCTCGCACGCGCCGCAGTCCACGCACTCGTCGGGGTGGATGTAGAGCGAACGACGCCCTTCGTAGATGCAGTCGACAGGACACTCGTCGATGCACGCCTTGTCCTTGACGTCGACACAGGGCTCGGCGATGACGTACGTCACGGTGCTCCTCCACGGGTGCGCGACAGGCGGGGTGCCGGCGCCGGATCAGTCGTGCCTAGTATCGCTCACATGCCCCTGCCGGCCGGTCACGGTCCACATGACGGGGACGCCGCGTGACCCGCGACGGCTGGCGGGAGTGGGCTCCGGGCATCCGCGTGGTGGTGCGCCGGCTGCGCGACGACAGCCCCGGGCCCGGCGAGCCGCGGTACACGGACGTGCTGGGCGACCTGCTGGAGGTCGACGACGAGGGCGTGCTGGTCCGCACCCGCCGCGGTGACGTGCACGTCCCGGCCCGTGCGATCGCGCTGACCAAGGTGGTGCCGCCCGCACCGCCGCGTCGCCGGCCCCGCTCCCTCTAGCGCCAGGCTGCCGTCCGGGTGTCCGGTGTCAGGACGTCGGGCTCGGTGAGGCCCCGCTCGGGGCAGGGCCGCAGATGATCGTGTCCTGCGCCTTGTAGGTGGTGGTCCGGGACGTGGACTGCTTCACCTCACCGTTCAGCGACAGCTGTCGCGTCACGGTCACGGTGAACCCCGGGTTCCCCGCCGACTGGGGCGTGCACGTCGGCGACTGGGAGTAGACGGTCGTCGGGGCGTGCACGTTGGACCGAGGGCTGGTGGTGGACGTGACGGTCCAGTACTTGGTGCCCCAGATCCGCACGTGCACCTGGTTGTCCGCCACCCAGGCCTGGATGAGGGCGCCGTACGGCGTGTTGTTCTTCCACTTCATGTCGAGCGTCGGCACGAAGATCGTCGCCTCGCGACCCTCCGGGTACCGCGTGAACCACTCCGAGTGCGGGGTGTGCGCCACGTCCTCGAACCCCGCGAAGAAGGCGGCGTTGTAGGTGGTCGTCGAGATCTGCGACAAGCCACCGCCCAGGGCCTGGACGTGGTCGCCGTCGACGATCGCGCCGGCGTCGATGTAGCCGTGCGCGGCGTCGATGGGGCTCAGCGCGGTCCCGAGGCTGAACGTGTCGCCGGGCCGCACCAGGACGCCGTTGATCTTGCTCGCGCCGACGGTGATGTTCACCGTGCGGTGGGGCTCGCTGGTCAGCGGCGTCGCGAACTCGGAGACGATCTCCTTGATGCCGAGGGCCTGCAGCGCCGCCGTGCTCTGCGCCGGGTCCGACGGCACCAGCGACACGGTGGCGGTGCGCTGGGTCGGGGACGACGCAGCCGTGGCGACCGCCGCCGCGAGGGCGTTGGGGTCGATCGTCGTGCCGGGCGTCCCCGGGACGAGCACGGGGGCGTCGTTCTGGAAGTCGAAGCGCGCGTCCGACGCCGGCGTCACCAGCCCCGGCGTCTGCGCCAGCACCGCGGCCACCAGGGCGGGGCCGTTGAGCTGCAGCACCAGCTTGCCGTCCTGGGCGACGAAGGACGCGTTGGCGACCAGGGTGCTCGCGGGCAGGCTGACCGTCCGGTCCGCGACGGTCACCGTCACGGGTGCACCGGCGACACGCTGCGCGACCTCGGTGAGCGCCGCGTCCGTCTCGGCCTGGGTGATGTCCGGTGCGACCGACCTGGTCGGCAGCACGAGAGGTCGTGCGCCGACGAGCCAGCCGTCCTGGATCGTCTTCTCGGCGCCCGGGACGTCCAGGTCGGTGCCGTCCTGCGCCGGGGTGGCGTGGGCGGTGCCGTCGGCGAAGACGATCGAACCGTTGACGGGAGCGACCTGCAGGGAGTCGGCCAGCTGCTGGACCGCCGAGTGCAGGGCGCTCGCGTCGACCGCGGTGACGGCGGGCTGGGCGCCCACCCCGACCACCTGGTTCCAGAGGCGGACCGGCTGCAGCAGGTCGACGCCGACCAGCCGCCGGACCGTCGCTGCGGCGTCGAACGTCAGACCCGCGCGTGCAGGGTCCAGCTGCGACTGCTGGCTCCCCGCCGCGACAGCCAGTGCGCCGCTGGTCGCCGGGCCGAGGCGGCCCGTGAGCCGGTCCACCGCCGCGGTCTCGGTCAGGCCGCCGATGTCCACCCCGGCGACCGTGGCCCCGCGCGGCACCCGGTGGCCGAGCGCGTAGCAGGCACCGGCGTACGCACCGACGAGCACGACGACGATGCCGAGCACGACGGCCAGCTGGCGCGGCCAGCGACGGCGGCCGTCGTCCGGCTCGAAGTCGTCGAGCACGGAGGTCTCTCGGTTCACGACCGGGACCGCGCCGGCCCGGACGTGCGGGGACGACGAGCCGCCGGCCGCGGTCGCCGGGAAGGCGCTGGTCCGCGAGGGGGTCGCCGTGGCAGCCGTGGGCTCCGCGGGGACGGCCGGGGTCACGACGGTCGGCTCGGCGGCGGTCACGGGGGCCGCCGGCGCGTCGACAGGCGGATCGACGGCGACCGGCGAGCCACCGCCGGAGGCTGTCTCGACCGTCGATGCGCGGGGGCCGGTGACCGGCTCAGGAGTGCCGTCGGCAACCGGGGCGTCCTGGGCAACCGGCCCGTCGGCGGCAACCGGGGCGTCGGGGGCGTCCGAGGCGCGGGGGGCAACCGGGGCGTCGGGGGCGTCCGAGGCGCGGGGGGCAACCGGGGCGTCGGGGGCAACCGCGGCGTCAGGGGCGATCGGCGCGTCGGCGGCAACCGGGGCGTCAGGGGCGAGAGGGCCGTCAGGCGTGTTCGGCGGGACCGCCGGGGCGTCCGCGCCGTCGACCGCCTGCGCGGGCTCCGTCGCGCTCCGGGTCTCCGCCGCGGTGCCGGCCTGCTCGATGTCGCTGCCGGTTACGGGCTCGTCGCCGGTCACCGTCTCGCCGCCGGTCACCGTCTGGGCGGGTGCCACGTTCGCAGCGGGGGCCACCGTCTCGGCCGGCGCCGATCCGGGGATCCGGTCGAGTGGTTCGGTCTCCTCGACGACGTCCGGCGCCTCCGGGGCGTCCTCCGGCGCCTGCTCCGAGGCCTCAGCGACCGGGGTCGCCTCCGCCTCGTCCCGCGGCGTGCTCGGGCCGTCGCCACCCTGGTGCGCCGAGGGGATGTGGTGCAGCCGGCTGATGTCGGACCAGGTGGGCCAGCGGGTGCCGTCACCGTCACCGCCCGGCGTGGGATCGGCGACCGGTACGGAGTCGCTGTCGGTCCCGTTCGTCATGCACTCCCCCTGGGTGGCGGGGCTGCTCTCCCGCGTCGCGCGATTCTACGGCGGCAGGGGTCGGCGGCCGGGGAGGTGGCCGTCGGCCGGCCACTCGACAGCCACGTGCAGGCGCTGACGCACTCGCTGCGCGGCTCAGCGGACCGGTCGGAGCCGCCCCCGCAGGTGCACCAGCGAACCGGATTCGGCGTCCCCCTGGACCGCGTCGAGCACGCCGCCCACGACGATCCGGTGGTCACCGGACTCGTAAGCCGCGACCGTCTCGCAGTCGAACCAGGCGGCGGCGCCGTCCACGCGAGCGCCGCCCGTCAGCGCCGAGACCGTGTGCGGCACGCGGAGCAGCTGGTCGACGACGGGCCGGCCGTAGGACGCCAGCCAGTCCGCGACCGGGCCCTGGTCGTCCGCCAGGACGCTGAGCGTCCACCGCGCGGTCTCCTCGAGCGCTTCCGCCAGCCGGGAGTCGGCGTGCACGCAGAACAGGAGCTGCGGGGGCCGCAACGAGACCGACGCCACGGAGCTGACGGTCGTGGCGTGCACCGACCCACGCCACGCGACCGTGACCACGCACACGCCACCGGGGAGCCGGGCCGCGGCCGCCCGGTACGCGTCCACCTGCTGCTCGTCGGCGGCGGTCACGGGCGGTCGACGAACAGCCGGCGCGGCAGCAGCGCCACCGCCACCGTGACCACCAGCGACCCGATCACCCACACCAGCCCCAGCACCCCGGCCGGCACCAGCACGTCCCCGCCCGGTCCCCGCTGCGCGAGCACCTGCACCGCCAGGAACAGACCGCCGAGGAAGCCGACCCAGGTGACCCAGCCGGACCACGCGCGCGCGGTGACGGCGGCGCTGAGGACGAGGACGAGCGCCCCGACCATCCCCCACGGCTGGTAGGCGCGGTGCACGACGGTGCCGACCGTGCCGACCAGCACACCGAGCAGCAGAGCACCCGCGGCACGACCGGCCGCGGCGGCTGTCAGGGGTTGCACCGGGTCAGGCTACCGGCGCGTGCTGGGCGCGCCGTCCGAGCCCGTCCGGCGCCGGCGGACGGGCGCCGGCCACTCGACGGCGCCGGGGTCGCCGCCGGCCACCTCGTAGCCCTCGTGGGGCAGGAGCGGCTGCAGGATGCGGTTGCTCAGGGCGAACGCACCGACGAGCCGAGGGTCGCCGTCGATCGGCGTCACGGCCTGCACCTGCGTGGCATGCGCGCGCAGCGCGCCCACCACCTGGTCACGGACGGGGCGCACGTCCACCGCCAGGTGCACCGCGTCGTCGGTCACGACGAGCGCGGCGGTCTCCCCCGCGGGGTCCGTCAGCGTCAGCCCGTCCGACGAGGGCCCGTGCACCTCGAGCGCCGCCGCGGCGGCGGCCGTCTCGGTCCGCCCCGCGCGTCGCCAGAGCACCACGGGAGACCAGGCCGGTCCCGTCGCGAGCTCCAGCGCGCGCATGGTCACCTGGTGCGCGCGGACATGGTCCGGGTGGCCGTAGCCGCCCTCCGGGTCGTACGTCGCGACCACGTCCGGACGGCGCCGACGCAGCAGCCCGGCCAGCCGCTCGGCCGCCTCGTCGAGCGGGACGCCGACGAAGGCCCCCGCGGGCACCTCCGGGCCCAGCCCCGCGCGGGCCGACCCGGTCCACACCATGCCCGAGTCCTCGTACCGCCTCGGGGACACCGGGGCCAGCCGGTCGAGGAACGCCTGGTCGGCGACGCCGAGGGCGGCCAGTGCCGCCGCCAGCTCCGTCTCCCGATGGGCGGCCAGCGCGGGCCCGTCGCCCTCGAGGTGCGCCAGGCGCTCGCCGATCACCTCGCCACGTTCACCGCGGGTCGCGGTCACCACGGTGACCGGCCGACCGGCGCCGGCGAACGCCGCGAGCAGCGCTCCGGTCGCCAGCGTCTCGTCGTCCGGGTGCGCGTGCACCGCGACCAGGCCGCCGGTCACGTCCTTGCTCGACGCGACCGCGCCCGGCGGCGTCACGACCGGGCGGCGGCCTTGGCCCGGGCCGTCATGCGCGCGCGCTCGGTCTGGTCGAGCTCGACCTTGCGCAGCCGCACCACCTCGGGCGTCACCTCGACGCACTCGTCCTCGCGCGCGAACTCGAGGGACTCCTCGAGCGTCAGCTTGCGCGGCGGCACGAGCGTCTCGAAGACGTCAGCCGTGGAGGAGCGCATGTTGGTGAGCTTCTTCTCCTTGGTGATGTTGACGTCCATGTCCTCGTTGCGCGGGTTCTCGCCGACGATCATGCCCTCGTAGACCTCCTGCGTCGGGTCCACGAAGAAGGTGCCGCGGTCCTGCAGGTTGGTCATGGCGTACGGCGTGGCGACGCCCGCGCGGTCGGCGACCAGCGAACCCGTCGAGCGGGACTCGATGGTGCCGGCCCACGGCTCGTAGCCCTCCGCGATGGAGGACGCGATACCGGTGCCGCGCGTGTCGGTGAGGAACCGGGTGCGGAAGCCGATCAGCCCGCGGGCCGGCACCAGGAACTCCATGCGCACCCAGCCCGTGCCGTGGTTCGACATCGTCTGCATGCGGCCGCGGCGCTGCGCCATCAGCTGCGTGACGGCGCCGAGGAACTCCTCCGGCACGTCGATGGTCATGCGCTCGGTCGGCTCCCAGGTGTGGCCGTCGATCTGCTTGGTGACGACCTGCGGCTTGCCGACGGTCAGCTCGAAGCCCTCGCGCCGCATCTGCTCGACCAGGATCGCCAGCGCCAGCTCACCGCGGCCCTGCACCTCCCACGCGTCCGGCCGGCTGGTGGGCAGCACGCGCAGCGACACGTTGCCGACGAGCTCGCGGTCCAGACGGTCCTTGACCTGGCGGGCGGTCACCTTGTGGCCCTTGCCGCCCTTGCCGGCGAGCGGGGACGTGTTGATCCCGATGGTGACGGAGATCGCCGGATCGTCCACGGTGATCAGCGGCAGCGGCCGCGGGTCGTCCGGGTCGGTCAGCGTCTCGCCGATGGTGATGTCCTCGATGCCGGCCACCGCGACGATGTCGCCCGGACGGGCCTCCTCGGTGGGGACCCGCTCGAGGGCCTTCGTCTCGAGCAGCTCGGTCACCTTGACGTTCTGGATGCTGCCGTCGTGACGGGCCCAGGCGACGGTCTGCCCCTTGCGCAGCGTGCCGTTGAAGATGCGCAGCAGCGCGAGGCGGCCGAGGAAGGGCGACGCGTCGAGGTTGGTGACGTGCGCCTGCAGCGGTGCGTCCTCGTCGTACGTCGGGGCCGGGATCTTCTCGACGATGGTGGCGAACAGCGGCTCGAGGTCCTCGTTGTCCGGCAGCCCACCGTCGGCCGGCTGCTCCAGCGACGCACGCCCCGCCTTGGCCGCCGCGTACACGACGGGCACGTCGAGGATCGAGTCGAGGTCGAGGTCTGGCACGTCGTCGTGCAGGTCGGAGGCGAGGCCGAGCAGCAGGTCCGTGGTCTCGGAGACGACCTCGCTGATGCGGGCGTCGGGCCGGTCCACCTTGTTCACGACGAGGATCACCGGCAGCTTCGCCGCGAGGGCCTTGCGCAGCACGAAGCGGGTCTGCGGGAGCGGGCCCTCGCTGGCGTCCACCAGCAGCACCACGCCGTCGACCATCGACAGGCCGCGCTCGACCTCGCCACCGAAGTCGGCGTGGCCCGGGGTGTCGATCACGTTGATCGTGATGCCGTCGGGCTGGCCCGCCTGCGCCGCCGCGGGGCCGGAGTACCGGACCGCGGTGTTCTTGGCGAGGATCGTGATGCCCTTCTCGCGCTCCAGCTCACCGGAGTCCATCGCGCGCCGCTCGACGTGCTCGTGGGCGCCGAACGCCCCGGTCTGCCACAGCATGGCGTCGACCAGGGTGGTCTTGCCGTGGTCGACGTGCGCGACGATCGCGACGTTGCGCAGGTCCGGACGCACGGCGGGCATACGAGACTCATCTCTGTTCGAGGGTGGGGAGCGCGCCACGACGGCGGGCGCCCGACGATTCTACGCGGTCCGCGCCGCGGGCCCCGGGTCGGCCCCCGACCGGGGCCGGCGGCTGCGCCTCCCGGGGAGGGGAAGGCCTCAGGCGGCCGTGCTCGCCCAGCGCCACCACGACGTGAGGTCGGCCGACCCCCACGGGATGGCGGGAACCTGTGCCAGCCGAGGCCGGCCGTCGGACGAGGCGGTCGACGTCCCGGCGCCGACGGTCGCCGCCAGCTCGGGCTGGCGCGCCACGGGCACCACGACGTCCGCCGCGGTGAGCGCCGCCGACACGGTGGAGAGCGACGCGGCAACGGCCGCCGCATCGGTCTGCCTCGCAGCCTGGTCCAGGACCGTGTCCAGCGCAGGGTCGCGGTGCGACGTGACGTTGGTGGCGCCGCCCGTGCGCCACCGGGCCAGCACCGAGGCGACCGGTGCGGGACTCTGCGGCACGGGCAGCAGCGCGACGTCCCAGGAGCCCGGGTCCGCCCACAGCGCCGTGGCCGGGTCGGCGGGCCGCGCCTGCGTGACCGCGAACCCCGCGGGGGCCAGCTGCGTCGTCAGGGCCGCCAGCATGTCCCGGCGCACCTCGTCGTCCGTGCTCACCAGGACGCGGACCGGCACGGCCGCCGCGGACGGGCCGCCCGTCGGGCTTGCAGACGGGCCGCCCGGTGTCACCGACGGTTCCGACGAGCTCGTCGTCGTGGCGCCAGGAGCCGGGCTGGACGACGAGCTCGGTGCCGCCGTCGAGCTCGTCACGCTCGGGCCGACGGCGGCGAGGACGGCGTCGCTCGGCGACCCGTGGGCGAGGGCTGCCAGCCGGGCGCGGTCCACCGCACCGACGAACGCCGCGCGCAGCGCCGCCGCCCGCGCCGTGCCGTCGCCACCGGACGACGTCCAGTGCGCCGGGTCGAAGACGCTGCCACCGCTCTCCTGCAGCTGGAGCTGCAGCACCGCGCCGCCACCGTCGGACACCCGGACGTTCGGCACCCTCTGCAGCGCCGAGCGGACGTCTGCCGTCGCGACGGGAGCCACCACGTCCGCCGTGCCGGCGCGCAGGGCCGCCACCTGGGCGAGCGGGTCGAGGTCGGAGCGCACCACCACGCGGTCGTACGCGGCAGGGCGGGCGCCCGAGTACGCCTCGTTGCGGACCAGCTCCACCCGCTTGCCGGGCTCCACCACGTCGAGCCGGTACGGGCCGGTGGTCACCGCAGCGGCGGGGTCGTCCTTCAACGCCGCGGCGTCCGCCGCGGTGCGCCACACGCGCGAGACCGGGATCAGCGCGTTCCGGTCCGCGTGCTGGATCGCTGCCGTGACCAGGGCGGACCAGCGTGCCGCGTCTGCCCCGGCGGTCGACGTCGGAGCGGGCGACCCGCCGACTGTCGCGGACGAGGCCTCAGGCGTCGAGGAGGCCGCAGCGCCCGCGGTCGGCCCCTCGGTCGAAGCCGTCGCGCCGCCCAGCGCGAGCCGGCCGACGACATGGGCGGGGAGGTTGACGTCCAGCGCCGACTGCCAGTCGGCGACCGGGTCCGCGTACACGAGCGTGAGCCCGTGCTCGTCCACCGTCGGGACGGCAGGGGCGTGCACCAGCACCGGCGACACGGCGCCGAACCACACGGTGTCCGAGGCGGGCGCGGTCGAAGGGGTCGCCGAAGGGCTCGGCGCGGACGCGGTGCTCGCCGCGGCGGGGCTCGCGCTCGGCACGGCCGGCCCCGTCGCCGAGCCGCTCGGAGCAGGGCTCGCCGTCGCGGCACCGCCGGCACCGGTGTCCGGCGGGGTCTCGTCGAGCTGACCCGACCGCGCCGCCCACTCCAGCAGCAGGTCGTCGCCGGTGACCGGCACACCGTCCGACCAGCGGGCGTTCGGCGCGACGGTGTACCGCACGGTCAGCGGGTTGTCGGACGTCCTCTCGACCGTGCCCATCGCCGTGTCCGGGACCACGGCACCTGCCTCGTCCACCGTGGTGAAACGGTCCTGCACCAGCCCGCGGACCAGCGTGCTGCCCGGTGTCCGGCCCGCGGTCGTCGCGGCGTTGAGCGACTCGAACGGCACGTCGACCGTGACCACCACCGTCCGCGACCGCTGCGGGTCGACCGTCGTGGCCGTGCAGCCGGCGACCGTGAGGGCGGCCGCCGCCACGAGGGCGGCGATCAGCTGCCCACGACGGCGGCGCACGGCGCTCAGGCGGCCGGCGGGGCGCCGAACACGTCGAGGTGCGCACCCGGGATCGCGTTCAGCAGCTCGCGCGTGTACTCCTCGCGCGGGTTGTCGAACACCTCGTCGGTGGTGGCCGCCTCGACGATGCGACCGGACTGCATGACGGAGACCTCGTCGGCGATCTGCCGCACCACGGCCAGGTCGTGCGTGATGAACAGGTACGTCAGGCCCAGCTCGGCCTGCAGGTCGTTCAGCAGCGTGAGGATCTGCGCCTGCACCAGCACGTCCAGGGCGGAGACCGCCTCGTCGCACACGATCACGTCGGGCTCGAGCGCGAGCGCGCGGGCGACGGCGATGCGCTGCCGCTGACCACCGGACAGCTCGTTGGGGAACCGCCGCATGGTCGACGCCGGCAGCGCCACCATGTCGAGCAGCTCGCGCACCCGCTTCTCGCGGGCCTTCTTGTCACCGACGTGGTGGATCCGCAGCGGCTCCTCGAGCGTGCGGAAGATCGAGTACATCGGGTCCAGCGACCCGTACGGGTTCTGGAAGATCGGCTGCACCCGGCGGCGGAACGAGAACTCGCCCTTGCGGTCGAGCGAGTGCAGGTCCGTGCCCTCGAAGTAGATCTTGCCCTCGGTGGGCTGCAGCAGGTTCAGCATGATGTTGGCGACGGTCGACTTGCCGGAGCCCGACTCGCCCACCAGCGCCATCGTGGTGCCACGGCGGACGGTGAACGAGACGTCGTCGACCGCCTTGAACTCCTTGGTGGCGCCGGCGCCGCCACCGCGCAGCTCGAAGACCTTGGTCAGGTGCTCGACGCGGATCAGCTCCTGCCGAGCGGGGCTGACGCCGTCGCCGTGCGTGATGGCCAGCAGCTCCGTGGCGCGCTCGCCGCGCTCCTTGGCGCTCTGGATCCGCCGCGACGCCAGGGAGGGCGCCGAGGCGACCAGCCGCTTGGTGTACGGGTGCTGCGGGTCGGCCAGGATCTTGCGCGCCGGCCCGGACTCGACCACCTGGCCGCGATACATCACGACCAGGTGCTCGGCGCGCTCCGCCGCGAGGCCCAGGTCATGGGTGATGAACAGGACCGCCGTGCCCAGCTGGTCCGTCAGACCCTCGAGGTGGTCGAGGATCTTCCGCTGCACCGTCACGTCGAGGGCCGACGTCGGCTCGTCGGCGATCAGCAGCTTGGGCCGTGCCGCCAGGCCGATGGCGATGAGCGCCCGCTGGCGCATTCCGCCGGAGAACTCGTGCGGGTACTGGTTGGCCCGTCGTGCGGCGTCCGGCAGACCGGCCTCCGCGAGCAGCTCGGCGACGCGGGTCATCGCGGCCCTGCCGGACGCGATGCCGTTGGCCTTGAGGGCCTCCTTGACCTGGTACCCGATCTTCCAGACGGGGTTCAGGTTGGTCATCGGGTCCTGCGGGACCAGGCCGATCTCCTTGCCTCGGAGGCCGACGAACGTCTTCTTGTCGGCGCCGACCAGCTCGCGGCCGTCGAAGAGGATCGATCCCGCCGTGACCCGGCCGGTGCCGGGCAGCAGGTTGATGATCGAGTGCGCGAGCGTCGACTTGCCCGAGCCCGACTCGCCCACGATGGCGACGGCCTGGCCGGGGTAGATCGTCAGGTCCGCGCCGCGCACCGCGTTGACCACACCGGTCGCGGTGGTGAACGAGACGTCCAGGTTGCGCACCTGGAGCAAGGGGCTGTTGCGGTCGACCAACGGCGCCTGCGTGTCGGTCAGCTCCACCGTCGTCCTGCTCATCGCTTCCGGGCCTTCGGGTCGAGGGCGTCACGCACGGCGTCGCCCATCATGATGAAGCCGAGCACCGTCAGGGCGAGGGCACCGGCCGGGTAGAAGAGGATGCCCGGGTAGCTGCGCAGCTGCTGCTGGGCCTTGGCCACGTCCGCACCCCACGAGACCACCGACGGCGGCAGCCCGAGACCGAGGAACGACAGCGTCGCCTCGGCCACGATGAACGTGCCGAGGGACACGGTCGCGGTCACGATGATCGGGGCCAGCGAGTTCGGCATCACGTGCCGCACCAGCGCCGCCGGTCGCGAGGCGCCGAGCGCCTTGGCGGCCGTGATGAAGTCGGCGTTCTTGACGCTCATCACGGCACCGCGAGTGATGCGGGCGATCTGCGGCCAGCCGAAGATCCCGAGCACGAGCACCACGGTGAAGATGTTGCGGTGCGCCCGGAACATCGCCATGACCAGGACGGCGGCGAGCACGAACGGGATCGCGAAGAAGATGTCCGTCACGCGCGACAGCAGCGCGTCGAACCAGCCGGCGTAGAAGCCGGCGATCGCGCCGATCACCGCGCCGAGGATGGTGACGAGGATGGTGGTCAGCACGCCGACCGCGACCGACGCACGGGCGCCGTAGATGGTCCGGGCGTAGATGTCGCAGCCCTGGAAGTCGAAGCCGAACGGGTGCCCCGACGCCGGCCGCTTCAGGCTGTTCTGCAGCTCGCAGTAGTTCGGGTCCACCGAGGTGAACAGCTTCGGGAAGATCGCGACGACGACCACCAGCAGGATGATCGCCGCGGACACCCAGAACAGCGGGCGGGCCCGGAGGTTGCGCCAGGCGTCCTGCCACATGCTGGCAGGCGCCTCGGTCTCGTCGACGGCGTCGACGGCGGCGAGCACGTCCTCGTCCAGCGAGGCGAAGAAGTGCGCCTGGTCCTGACGGACGAGGGGCTCAGGCATAACGGATCCTCGGGTCGAGTGCGGCGTACAGCAGGTCCACGATCAGGTTCGCCGCGATGAACACGATCACGAGGATCGTGGTGAAGGACACGATGGTGGGCGCGCTCCCCTGGCGGATCGCCTGGTAGAGGGTGCCGCCGACGCCCGAGATGTTGAAGATGCCCTCGGTGACGATCGCGCCGCCCATCAGGCTGCCGAGGTCGGACCCGAGGAACGTCACGACGGGGATCAGCGAGTTGCGCAGCACGTGCACCATCACCACGCGGGGCCGGGACAAGCCCTTGGCGGTCGCGGTGCGGACGAAGTCGGCGGTGAGGTTCTCGAAGACGGACGTCCGGGTCAGCCGCAGCACGTAGGCGAACGACACCGCCCCCAGCACGATGGCCGGCATCAGCAACGTCCGGAACGACACGTCCGACCCGACGGACACCGGCAGCAGGTGCCACTTCACGCCGACGAAGAACTGCAGCACGAAGCCGATGACGAACGTGGGCACGGCGATCACCACGAGGCTGACGACCAGCAGCGTGGAGTCGAACAGCTTGCCCTTGCGCAGGCCGGCGAGCAGTCCGGCGCCGATGCCGAACACGCCCTCGAAGACGAGCGCCATGATGGCGAGCTTGAAGGTGATGGGGTACGCGTGCGCCAGCAGCTCACCGACGGGGCGTCCCGAGAAGGTCACGCCGAAGTTCCCGGTGAAGATGCCCTTGAGGTACAGCACGTACTGGACCAGGAAGGGCTTGTCCAGGTTGTACTTGGAGCGCAGCTGCGCGGCCAGCGCATCGCTCACACCCTTGTCACCGCCGAGGGCGAGCACGGGGTCGCCGGGCAGCGAGAACACCATGAAGTAGATCAGCAGCGTCGCCCCGAAGAACACGGGGATCGCCTGGAGCAGGCGGCGGCCGAGATAGCGGGCCATCAGCCTTCCTTCGAGTCAGGGGTCGCGGCGATCAGTGCCGCGACAGGGGGGTCCGCTCCCTCACGGAGGCGGAGCGCCGACCGGTGAACTGTAGTCCATCGGCGCCCTCCGACCACCGCAGACGAGTGGGGGCGGGGCCCCAGCGGGCCCCGCCCCCACTCGTGGAGCGATCAGGTCAGGACTTGGTGACCGCGTAGTACAGCGGGACGCCGTCCCAGCCGAACTCGACGTTCTTCACCGTCTTGGCGAAGCCGCCCGTGGAGTTCGAGTACCACAGCGGGATCGACGGCAGGTCCTTGAACAGGATCGTCTGGGCCTGGGCGAAGTCCTTGTTCGCGTCGTCCAGAGACTTCTCCTGCGCACCCTTGCTGAGCAGCGCGTCGAACTGCGGGTTCGAGTAGCTGCCGTCGTTCGAGCCGGCTCCCGTGGCCCACATGGCACCGAGGAAGTCGAGCGCGCCCGGGTAGTCACCCTGCCAGCCGCTGCGGAAGGCACCGGTCAGACCGGTCTTCTTGCCCTTCTTGCTGGCGTTGATGTCCGTACGCAGGTCCTTGAAGACCGGGTACGGCTGGCCGGCCGCGTCGATGCCCAGCGCGTTCTTGATGCTGTTGGTCACGGCGTCGACCCACGCCTGGTGCCCACCGTCGGCGTTGTACGCGATGGTGAAGCTGCCCGACCACGGCGACATGGCGTCCGCCTGGGCCCAGAGCTTCTTGGCGGCAGCCGGGTCGTACTTCAGCACGTCGGAGCCGTCGATCTTGTCCGACCAGCCCGGGATGACCGGGGAGGTGAAGTCGGTCGCCGGGGTACGGGTGCCGTGGAAGATCGTCTTGGTGATGGTGTCACGGTCGATCGCGTGGGAGAGAGCCGCACGGCGGAGCTGACCCTCGGCGCCGGTGAAGTGCGCGAGGTTCTGCGGGATCGTGAAGCCCTGCCACACGGCGCCCGGGATGTTCACCGCGTTGCTGCCCAGGTCGTTCTGGAAGGTGCCCAGAGCGGACGACGGGACGGTCTGCAGGACGTCGAGCTGGCCGGCGAGCAGGTCGTTGTAGGCCGTGTCCTGAGATGTGTAGAACTTGATGTCCAGCCCACCGTTGCGCGCCTTGCGGTCACCGGTGAAGTCCGCGTTGGGCACCAGCTTGATGTCGACGTTGTGGGTCCAGCCGTTGTCGGCGACCTTGTACGGGCCGTTGCCGATCGGGCTCTCGCCGAACGCCTTCATGTCCTTGAACGCCACGGACGGCAGCGGGAAGAACGCCGAGTAGCCGATGCGGACCGGGAAGTCCGACAGCGGGGTGGTCAGCTGGACCGTGAAGGTGGTGTCGTCCACGACCTTCAGGCCGGACATCGTCGTGGCCTTGGGCTGGCTCGAGGCGTCCGCGGCCTGCGTGTCGTCGTAGCCGACGATCGGGATGCCGTAGCTCGGGTCCTGGAACCAGCCGCTGTTCAGCTGGGCGTTGGTGGAGACGGCGCCGTAGTTCCACGCGTCCACGAAGCTCTTGGCCGTGACGGGCTCACCGTTGGTGAACTTCCAGCCGGACTTCAGCTTGATGGTCCAGTTGGTGTTGTCCGACGACGTGATCGAGTCGGCCACCTCGTTGTGCGTCTTGCCCTTGGCGTCGTAGTACACGAGGCCCGCGAAGATCTGGGTGAGGATCGTCCCGCCACCGGTCTCGTTGGTGTTGGTGGGGATCAGCGGGTTCTCGGGCTCGCTGCCCCATGCCGTGACGATGCCCGTGCTGGTCCCGCCGCTGGCCGCCGTGGTCGAGCTGGAGCTCGACGAGCCGCCGCTGGAGCAGGCCGCGAGGAGCAGGGCACCAGCCGTGATCGTCGCGAGCAGGCCTGCGCTACGCCTGATCTTCAATGTTCCTCCTGGGATGGGAGTGGCCGGGCGACGGGCCTGCGCCACCGGTCTCGCCGGGTGCGCGTGCAGACGTCGCCGACCGCCACACGTTGGGAGCCACCGTAGGGCGGTCGAGACGGACATTCGCGACAGGCTGGACACCGGTTTCGAATCGTTACGTGATCGATACTGCCCAGTAGGTCCCGCGCTGGGAGGATGCCCGGCCCGACACCGGCACGAAACACGTTGGTAACACGATGCCTGCGATCAGGGGTGTCGCTGAACGGGGACGTCCGCGTGGTGGCACGCCACGTCCCGGCCCTCGGTCCGACGAGACACCGGGTCCACCTGTGTGCACTGCTGCGCGAGGTCGCCGGGCAGCGCGGCGCGGAGCGCACACCGGTGACGGAAGCGGCATCCGGCCGTCGGCGGCGCGTCGTCGTCCAGCAGCGGCACCGGAGCCGGTCGCACACGCGGGTCGGCGACCGGGACGGCCGCGAGCAGGGCACGCGTGTACGGGTGCCGCGGGTCGTCGAGCACCACGTGCGCCGGCCCCTGCTCGACCACGCGGCCGCGGTACATCACCGCGACCAGCTCCGCGTGGGCGCGCACCACCCCCAGGTCGTGGGCGACGAGGACGCAGGTCAGCCGCAGCTCGTCGCGCAACCGGTCCACCAGGGCGAGCAGCTCCGCTCGGACCGGTGCGTCGAGGGCCGAGACCGGCTCGTCGAGCACCAGCACCTCGGGCCGGGAGGCGAGCGCGCGGGCCAGGGCGACGCGCTGCAGCTGGCCGCCCGAGAGCTCGTGCGGGTACCGGTCCGCGAGGGCCGCAGGCAGGCCGACCAGTCGCAGGACGCCGGCGACGTCCGCACCGGTCGCGGCGGACGCCCGGAGGCCCTCGGCCAGGGCCTGCCGCACCGTCATGCGCGGGTCGAGCGAGCCGCCGGCGTCCTGGAACACCAGCTGCACCCGTCTGCGCAGGGCCAGGCGCTCGGCGCGACCGAGCTGCGGCACCGTGGACACGTCGGTGCCGACCACCCGCACGGTCCCGGCCTCGGGCGGCTCGAGGGACGCGATGGCCAGCGCCGTCGTCGTCTTCCCGCTCCCGCTCTCGCCGACCAGGGCCAACGTGGCGCCCCGTGGGACGACGAGGCTCACCCCGTCCATCGCCGCGACGGCCTCGTCGGCCGCACGCGCCGTCCACCTGCTCCGCGACCGGAACGTGCGATGCACGTCGACCAGCTCGACGGCCGCAGGCCCGGTGGGCTCCACCTCGGACCGCGTGGCGGCGAAGGCCTCGGCCCGGAGCAGCCTGGCGGTGTAGTCCTGACGGGGCGCGTCGAACAACGTCGTCACGTCGCCCTGCTCCACGACCTGTCCGTCCCGCAGCACCACGACGCGGTCCGCGTGCCCCGCCACCACCCCCGGGTCGTGCGTGATGAGGAGCAGCGACGCGCCCGCCGCCTCGCGGGCCCGGTGCAGCACCTCGAGCACCTGCGCCTGGACCGTGACGTCCAGGGACGACGTGGGCTCGTCGGCGACGATCAGCCGGGGGCGGTTGGCGACCGCGACCGCGACGAGCACGCGCTGGCGCTGGCCGCCGGACAGCTGGTGCGGGTAGGCGTCCAGGGTCCGGCCCGGCAGGCCGACGAGGGTGCACAGCTGCGCTGCCCGGGCGAGCGCGGCTGCACGGGACAGCCGTCGGTCGTGCAGCTGGAGCGCCTCGACGAGCAGGGCGCCGACGCGGTGCACCGGGGGCAGCGCCGAGCGCGGGTCCTGGAACACCATCGCGATGCGCGCCCCGCGCAGCGCGGAGAACGCGCGGTCGGACAGGTCGAGGAGCGAGGTTCCCTCCAGCCGGACCGAGCCGCGCACGCGTGCGCTCGAGGGGAGCAGCCCGAGGACGGCGAGCGCCGTCGTCGTCTTCCCCGCCCCCGACTCGCCGACCAGGGCGACCACCTCGTCGGCGCCGACGGTGAACGAGACGTCCCGGACGGCCGGCACACCCCCGGCTGCGGCGGACCGGCCACCGGCGCGCGGCCGGAGCCGTGTCCCACGGGGGGCAAGGAAGGTGACGCCCAGCCCCTCCACTGCGAGCAGCGACTCACTCACCGGCGGTCCCCGTCGTGGGGTCGAGGGCGTCGCGCAGCGCGTCGCCGACGAGGCTGGTCGCGAGGACAGTCACGACCAGGAGACCGGCCGGGAACCAGAACAGCCAGGGCCGCGTGACCGCCGAGGCGCTGCCGGCGGCGAGGAGGGTGCCCAGCGACACCGCGGGCGGCCCGAGGCCGAGACCGACCCAGCCGAGCGTCGCCTCGGTGAGCACGGTTGCTGCGACGCCCAGCGTCGCGTCCACGACCAGGAGGGACGCGAGGTGCGGCAGCACGTGCCGGCGCAGCACCGCACCCGTGGGCACGCCGAGGAACCGCGCCGCCGTCACGAAGTCGCGGCGGCGCAGCGAGCGGGCCTGCGCCCGGACCAGCCGTGCCATCACCATCCAGCCCAGCAGCGCGATGGCGAGGGCCACCGCGAACCAGCCGGCACGGCCCGCCGTCGGGGCGAGGAGCACCAGCAGGTAGAAGGACGGCAGCACGAGCGCGAGGTCGATGCCCCACACCACCACGCGGTCCACCCGACCTCCGAGGTAGCCGCCGACGGCGCCGACCACGGCGGCGATCAGCGTCGACAGCGGGCCGGCGACCAGCCCGACCGCGAGCGACGTGCGCAGCCCGACGAGGGTGCGGACGTAGAGGTCCCGGCCGGAGGAGTCCGTGCCGAACCAGTGCAGCGCCGTCGGCGGACGCCCGAAGGCCGTGACGTCCGAGGTGAACGGGTCCCAGCGCGAGAGGACCGGACCGAGGACGGCCGCGAGGACGACCAGCGCCAGCACCGCCACCCCGACCCGGGCCCGCGGTGCTCGGAAGGTGCGACGCAGCACACCGGGCGCACCGGACCGCGGGGCCGATGTGGCGGTCAGGTCGGTGACGGCCACGTCAGGTCCGCACGCGGGGGTCGAGGGCGGCGTGCAGCACGTCGGCGAGCACCCCGGCGAGCAGCACCAGGACGGCGGTGAACAGGACCGTGCCGGCCGCCGCGTTCACGTCGTCGTCCACCACCGACCGGACCAGGTACTCCCCCATGCCGTGCCAGCTGAACGCGAGCTCGGTGATCGCCGCCCCGGTCAGGATCAGGCCGAAGGAGTACGCGAAGAAGGTGGACATCGGGATCAGTGCCACCCGGACCCCGTGGCGCCACAGGGCGGACCGGCGGGTGTGTCCCATCGACCGCGCCGTGCGGACGTGGTCCGCCGCGAGCACGTCGAGCATCGCCGCGCGCTGGTAGCGGGACCACGTCGCGGCCGTGCCCAGCGCGAGGCAGAGGGTCGGCAGCAGCAGGTGCGCCGCCCGGTCCCCCAGCTGCGCCGGCCAGCCACCGGCCAGGCCCGGCGTGTACTCCCCGGTGAAGGGCACCAGCGTGCGACCCGCGGCCGAGTCGAGCCGCACCGCGAGGGTCATCAGCACGACGGCGAGGACGAACGGCGGGGTGGCCAGCAGCACGAACGATCCCACCGTGGTCACCCGGTCCGGCCAGCGGTACTGGCGGGAGGCGCCCCACGTGCCCACCGCCACCCCGAGCAGGGCGCCGAGCAGGCTCCCGAGGAGCAGCAGGCGCAGGCTGGTGCCCGCACGGGCGGCGATCTCGGCGGTCACCGGCACGCCGCGCACGCTGAGCCCGAGGGAACCGTGGGTGACGAGCTCGGTCAGCCAGTGCCACAGCCGGGCCGGCACCGGGACCCCGGGGTCCACGCCGAGCGCAGCGAGCTCCGCGTGCACCACCGAGGGGGGCACGGGCGGGGTCCGACCCGCGTACCGCGCCGCCGGGTGCAGCGTCAGGCTGGCGAGCACGTAGCCCAGCGCCGTCGCGACCGTCGCCAGCACTCCGTAGCCCGCGGCCCGGCGCACGAGGAACCGGAGCATCGCGCCCGACGCTAACACCGGGTCGCTGCCGCGGCGCCGACCACGCCGGGACGAACCGGACAGGTGCGACACGCCGCGCCCACCAGGCACTCCGCATCCGAGACCGGTTCTCGATCAGAGGTTGGCCGCAGGCGCTCCGGACGACATGATGGCCACGCAGGGGTGCACGTTCGCCACGTCTCGGCGCTGAACACGATGTGAGGACCATGGCCTACCCCAGGACGTCCGCACGGCTGTGCGCGGGCCTCGTCGCCGTGCTGCTCGGCCTCGCCGGGTGCACCTCCGGATCCCCCGCCCCCCGTGCCGCCACCGGGACGACTGGCGTGGCCACGACGGCCGCACTGCCGGGCACGGCGTGGCGAGCCGCGCCCCGCGCGCAGGTGCGCGACGGCGGCTCCCTCACCCTCAGCGTCGACGCGCTGCCGCAGACCTACCAGCTCAACGACCCGAACTCCTCGCTGGACCTGCAGCGGATCTCCAACCTGTACCTGCCGTCGTTCGTGCGGATCGAGGCGGACGGCAGCTGGTCGCCGAACCCCGACTACACGGCCTCGCTGACCGTGACGTCGCAGGACCCCGAGGTGGTCGAGCTGCGCATCGCCCCGGCCGCCACCTGGTCGGACGGCACGCCGTTGAGCTGGCGCGACCTCGCCGCGAGCTGGCAGGCGTTCAACGGCACCAACTCGGCGTACACGCCGGCGTCGACGGCCGTGTGGCAGGACGTGAAGTCGGTGACGCGCGGGGACGACGACCGGGACGTGCTGATCACCTTCGCCAAGACCGATGCCGACTGGCCGGCGCTGCTGGCCAGCGTGTACCCGTCGTGGGCCGTTGACACGCCGGCGCACTTCTCCTCGGCGTGGAAGAACGGCCCGTTCGCGGCAGACGGCACGACGTACGTCTCCGCGGGGCCCTTCGTCGTGCGCTCGATCGACACGAACGCCGGGGTGGTCACCCTCGGCCGCAACCCCCGGTGGTGGGGCGACCCGGCTCGGCTGGACACGGTCGTGTTCCGCACGGTGTCCCGGGACAGCCTCGGCCAGAGCTTCGCCAACCAGGAGCTGGACGCGGTCGACGTGATGGGCATGCCGGACGTGCTCACCGCCGCGCGAGCCCGGCAGGGCACCACCGTGGAGCAGTCCGGCGGCACGGTGGCGCGGCAGCTGACCCTCAACGGCACCGCAGGCGTGTTCGCCGACCCGGCGGTCCGCAAGGCGTTCGCCCAGGCGGTGGACCGCACGGTGCTCGCCCAGGCGGTGCTCGGACAGGTGGGGGCGCCGGTGCAGACGCTCGGCAGCGTCATCTTCGTCCCCGGGCAGAAGGGGTACGCCGACCACACGGGAGGGGTGCTCACCGGCTCCGCGGCGGACGCGCGCAGCACCTTGCAGGCGGCGGGCTGGACGATCGGGCAGGACGGGGTGGCGACGAAGGGCGGCACGAGGCTGACCGCCCGGTTCGTGGTCCCGCAGGGCGCGGCAGCGGTCGCGACGATCGCACAGCTGGTCAGCCAGCAGGCCAAGGCGGCGGGCTTCGACGTGAGCGTCCAGACGGTGCCCGGCAGCGACTTCTTCAGCAGCTACGTCACCACCGACAAGCGCAACTTCGACGTGACGTCGTTCGCCTGGGTGGCGGGGGCGTTCCCCATCGCGACCGCCGAGGCGTACTTCTACCCGACCGACTCCGGGTCCAACTACGGCGGCGTCACGGACAAGACCCTCGGCAGCGACTGGGACGCGCTGAACGCCCAGCTGGACCCCGCGAAGCGGCTGACGCTCGCCGCGGACGTCGACAAGCGTGCGCTGGACCTGTTCACCATGATCCCGCTGTTCGTCGAGCCGTCGACGTGGGTGGTCCGCTCGGACCTGGCCAACTACGGCCCGTCGCAGTTCCAGGACGTGCGCTGGCAGGACGTCGGGTACACCGGCTGACGGCGCGTACCGCGGTGGGCGGCACCGGGCCGATCTGCCGATCGCCGGATACCGTCGCGGCATGACGGCCTTCCTGGACCAGGTGCTCGGTGCCGCCCCGTGGGCCGTGCTGCTCGTCGTCGGGCTCGTGGTGTTCGCCGAGGACGCGCTGTTCGTCGGCTTCGTGCTGCCGGGCGAGACCGCGGCGATCCTCGGTGGCGTCGCGGCGCACCGGGGGCACGTGGCGTTCGCGGCCGTGCTGGCGGTGGTGATCGTGGCCGCGATCGTCGGAGACAGCGTCGGGTACGAGGTCGGACGGCTGATCGGACCGCGCGTGCTCGCGTCCCGGATCGTGGCGAAGCGGCGCGAGCGCATCGAGGGCGCGCAGGACTTCCTGGCCCGGCGCGGCGGCTGGGCCGTGCTGCTCGGCCGCTGGGTCGCCTTCTTCCGCGCCGTCATGCCAGCCCTGGCCGGTCTGGCCCGCATGCCGTACCACGTGTTCCTGCCGTTCAACGCCGCCGGCGGGATCGTCTGGGGGTCGGTCGTCGTCAGCGTCGGCTACCTCGCCGGCGCCTCCTACGCCGCGGTGGAGAAGAAGCTGGGGACGGACTCGGCCCTGGTCGTGCTCGGGATCGTCCTCGTCGGCCTGCTGGTCTGGCACCTGCGCAAGCGGTTCACCGAGCGACGCTCGCAGGACACGCCCGCCGCCGACTGAGCCGAGGCGCCCGGATGCCCGGGCGCCCGGCGCTACTGCCCGGTGCGGCCGTCGATGCACTCGCGCAGCAGGTCGGCGTGGCCGGCGTGCCGGGCGTATTCCTCGATCAGGTGCACCAGGACGTCGCGCACCGACACGGTGCCGTCACGGTGCGGCACCGTGTCGCCGAGGTGGTCGTCGTCCAGGCCGTCCAGCCACTCGTCGGCCTGCGCGACCTGGTGCTTCCACCTCGTGAACGCCTCGTCGACCACGGCCGGGTCCGGCACGGCGCCGTCGAAGTCGTCGTCGGGCGCGTCCGGGGCCCAGTAGAGCGGCGCCTCGTCCTGGCGCCCCTGCAGCACGCGCCGGAACCAGCTCTGCTCCACGTGCGCGAGGTGGCGCACGAGGCCCAGGAGGCTCAGGGTGCTGGGCGGCACCGAGCGGCGCGCCAGCTGCTCGGCGTCGAGGTCCTGGCACTTCAGCTCGATGGTCAGCCGGTAGTTCGTCAGGTACTCCCGGTACGTCGCCAGCTCCCCCACGGGGTTCCCGTAGGTGCGGGGGTCGAGCTCGGGAGCGGTCCACATGTCACTCATGCCGACCACCAGATCACGGATGCGGCCTGGCGCGGAAGCGCAATGCCGCGAGCACCGGGACCGCGACCAGGGCTCCGACGCCGGAGACCAGCAGCGGCACGGTGCCCCCGCCGCGCCCCACGTCCCACAGCAGCCCCGCCCACAGGCCGGCCACGAGCACGGCCCCGCTGCTCAACGCCTGGAACGCGCCCTGGGCGCGGCCACGGTGCTCCGCCGGCACCAGCGAGGAGATCCACGCCTTGCCCACACCGTCCGTCAGGGCCGGGAACAGGCCGTAGACGGCCAGCAGGACGAACACGACCGGCCCCTTGCCGACCAGCGCGAGGCCGACGTAGCCGACCGCGAACGCCAGCAGGCCCACCGCGTAGACGTAGGCCCGCGGCCAGCGGTCCGTCAGCGCACCGGCGGGGTACGAGCCGAGCGCGTAGACGACGTTGAACAGCACGTAGGCGAGCACCACCTGCGTGGTGCCGAACCCGAGCTCCGAGACCCGCAGCAGCAGCAACGTGTCGGAGAAGTTGACCAGTCCGACGACGACGAGCACGCCGACCACCCACCAGTACGCCGCGGGCAGCGGGTGGGACGGCGCCGCGGATGCCGCGGCGGGGCGTGCCGGCGCGGGTGCAGGTGCTGGTGCCCGATGCTCGCGCACCAGCACGACGAGGCCGGCGGACAGCGCCGCCGGCACCACCGCCCACCACAGGGCCGCGTGCAGGTTGCCACCCATCACGGACAGCGCGAGCAGCCCGAGCAGCGGCCCGACCACCGCTCCGAGCGTGTCCCCCGCCCGGTGGAAGCCGAACGCCCGGCCGAGGTTCTCCGACGGGACCGACGCCGCGATCAGCGCATCCCGCGGTGCCGACCGCACGCCCTTGCCCAGACGGTCGACCGTCCGGCCGGCCAGCACCATCGGCCACGCGCCGGCCGCCGCGACCAGCACCTTGCCGACGGCGGCGAGGCCGTAGCCGGCGCCGATGAACCGCACGCGCCCCGCCCGGTCCGACCACCGCCCCGTCACGTACCGGGTCAGTCCCGCCGTACCCTCCGCCACGCCCTCGATCACGCCGAGCACCACGGGCGGCGCGGCGAGCACGCCCGTCACCAGCACGGGGAGCAGCGGGTAGAGCAGCTCGCTGGCCGTGTCCTGGAACAGGGAGACGAGCGTCAGCACGACGAGGTTCCGGGTGAGCCACCCTCGCCGGTCCCCCGTCCTGCCCGCCATGCCGGCCCCTCTCACCGGTGACGGCGTCGCCACCGGGTGCCAAGGTAGGCCTGGTCGCCGGCAGGCGACGACCACGCACGGTGACCGAGGGGGACGCATGAGCGAGTGGCCGGGACCGATCTTCGCCCTGACCCTGTTCGCCGAGGACCTCGGCGAGACCAAGCGCTTCTACGCCGGGGTGTTCGGGCTGCCGGTCGTCTACGAGGACGCCAACTCGGCGGTGTTCCAGCTCGGCGAGACGTTGGTCAACCTGCTGGCGGTGTCGCAGGCGCCGGGGCTCGTCGGACCCGCCCCGGTCGCGCCGCCGGAGGCCGGCGTGCGCAGCCAGCTGACGTTGAAGGTGGCGGACGTCGACGCGATGTGCGCCGAGCTCGAGCGCCGTGGCGTCACCCTGCTGAACGGGCCGATGGACCGCCCCTGGGGGCCCCGCACGGCCGCGTTCCGCGACCCGACCGGCGCGGTCTGGGAGATCGCCTCCCAGTAGCCTGCGGCGGGTGACCACCGAGCTGAGCGGCAGGCTGCGCGGCGCCGTCGAGGGCCTGACTCCCGGGTACTTCGCCCTGGTCATGGCCACCGGCATCATCTCCGTCGGCATGCGGCTCGAGGGGTTCGTCGTGATCTCCGACGCCCTGCTGGCGGTCACCGCTGCCGGCTACGCCGTGCTGGTCGTCCTGACCGGGTGGCGCCTGGTCGCGTACCGACGCGCCGTGAGCGACGACTTCAACGACCCGAGACGCGCCTTCGGCTTCTTCACCTTCGTCGCCGCCACCAACGTGCTGGGCGTCCGGCTCGGGGCGGACGGCCACCATGCCGCGACCGCCGCGCTGCTGGTCGTCTCGGGCGCCTCGTGGCTGGTGCTCGGGTACGTCGTCCCGTGGACCGCAGCCCTCGGTCGGCAGCAACGACCGATCGTCGCCGACGCGAACGGCACGTGGTTCATCTGGGTGGTCGCCAGCCAGTCGGTCGCGATCGCGGCGGCCACCATCGAACCTGTCTTCGGCACCGGCCGCCGCGAGCTGGCTGTGCTCGCCGTCACCTCGTGGTCCGTGGGGGTGTTCCTCTACGCGGCCGCGGGGATCTTCGTCGCGCTGCGGCTGATGCTCTACCGGTTCGGGCCGGAGGACCTCACAGCGCCCTACTGGGTGTCGATGGGCGCCCTCGCGATCTCGGTGCTGGCGGGTGCGCGCATCGTCGAGATGGCCGACGCGCCGATGGTGCAGGCGACGCGAGGGCTGATCGCCGGCCTGACGGTGGTGCTGTGGGCGTTCGCCACCTGGCTGATCCCGGCGCTGGTCGCCGCCGGCTGGTGGCGACACGTCGCCCGACGGCTGCCCCTGCCCTACGACGCCACGCTGTGGAGCATCGTGTTCCCGCTCGGCATGTACGGCGTCGCGGGCATCTACCTGGGCCAGGCCGACCAGCTGCCGGTGGTGGGGATGGTCGGGCACGTGGAGCTGTGGGTGGCGCTGGTCGCCTGGATCGTGGTGTTCGTCGCGATGCTGCGGCACCTGTGGCTGAGCGTCGTCGTCGGCGCGCGGGCCCGGCGGGACGAGAGGCCCGGGGCCGTCGCGCACTGAGCCCACCGGCCCGGCTCCCGCGGTGGCGGGTGTGGGTGCACGGAGGGAGGGTGCGGGCATGAGCGAGCAACGACACTCCCTGCCCGGCAGCACCCGGCACCCGGTGCCCGACGCCCGGCCGGTCGGCGGTCCGGAGCCGTCGACGACGGTGGAGGTCACGCTCGTGCTGCGCCGACGTGGTGAGCTGCCACCGCCCGGCGGTGCGCCGCTGAGCCGCGAGCAGCTCGCCGCCACGGCCGGCGCGGACCCCCAGGACCTGGAGCTGGTGCGCCGCACGCTCGCGGCGGCCGGCGTCAGCGTGACGGCCGAGGACCCGGTCTCGCGGCGCGTCCAGGCGCAGGGCAGCCTGCAGACGCTGGAACGGGTGTTCGGCACGTCCCTCGGGCTCGTGGAGTCACCGGCGCCGGACGGTACCGGCACCGTCACGCACCGGCAGCGGACCGGCGAGCTGTCGGTGCCCGGCCCGTTGGCCGGCGTGGTGGTCGCGGTCCTGGGCCTGGACGACAGGCCCCAGGCGAGGACCCGGTTTCGACCCGCCGCCGCCGGCGCCAGGGCGTTCACCCCGCAGCAGCTCGGCACCGTCTACCGGTTCCCCGCCGGCACCACCGGCGCCGGGCAGAGGCTCGCCATCCTCGAGCTCGGCGGCGGCTACACCGACGCCGACCTGGCCGCCTACTGGTCCCGCGTCGGGGTGACCTCCCCGCCGACCGTGACGGCCGTCGGCGTGGACGGCGCCGGGAACGCCCCGGACGGCAACCCGTCCGGCGCCGACGGTGAGGTGATGCTCGACATCGAGGTCGCCGGCGCTCTCTCCCCCGGCGCTGACCTGCTGGTGCACTTCGCACCGAACACCGACCGTGGCTTCCTCGACGCGCTGGCGACCGCGGTGCACGCGAGCCCGACGCCGGCCGCCGTGAGCATCAGCTGGGGGCAGTCGGAGGACCAGTGGACCGCGCAGGCCCGGGCCGCGATGGACCAGGCGATGGCGGACGCCGGCGCCCTGGGCGTCACGGTGTGCGTGGCCTCCGGCGACGACGGCAGCAACGACAACGCCACCGACGGTCGGCCGCACGTCGACTATCCCGCCTCGAGCCCGCAGGCGCTCGGGTGCGGCGGCACCACGCTGCACGCCGACACCACGACTGGCCGGGTCGCGACCGAGACGGTGTGGTTCCACGGCGCCGGCCAGGGCGGCACCGGCGGTGGGGTGAGCGACGTCTACCCGACGCCGGCGTGGCAGTCCGGCGTCGACGTCCCGGCGAGCACCGCGACCGGCCGGCCGGGGCGTGGTGTGCCCGACGTCGCCGGGGACGCGGACCCCGCCACGGGGTACGACGTCCGGGTAGACGGGACGGACACCGTCATCGGGGGGACGAGTGCCGTCGCGCCGCTGTGGGCGGCACTCGTGTGCCGGCTGGCCGAAGGGCTCGGACGGCTGCCCGGTCCGCTGGGCCCGAAGCTCTACACCGGTGCACGTGCAGGGGCGCCGACCGGTGGCCTGCGGGACATCACCTCGGGCACCAACGGGGCCTACTCCGCCGGCCCGGGCTGGGACCCGTGCACCGGGCTGGGCGTTCCCGACGGCCAGGCGCTGCTGGACAGGCTCCGCGCGGTGCACGCCTGACCTCAGACCCCTGAACGGTGGGATCGTCCCAGGACGGCTCAGCGCGGGCCCACCACGCGGCAGGGAGGTTCGATGCACGTGCCGCCACCCGGAGCAGCGTGGATGCCCACTCGCCGTCGAGCGCTGCGCCGAACGCTGAAGGCCCTGCTGGTCCTGGCGATCGTGCTGGTGGTGGCGCTCGCCGGGTACGTCGGCTACGTGACGGTCCGGCAGCAGCAGGAGGTCGCCCTCCCCGCCCCGACCGGCCGGTATCCCGTCGGCCGGACGACGGCCGACTGGACCGACGACGCCCGCACCGACCCGCTCGCCCCGCGGTCGGGCATGCCGCGCGAGCTGTCCGCGTGGCTCTGGTACCCGGCCGCGCCGGCGCCAGGCGCGGCACCGGCGCGCTACACGCCGGGCGCATGGTCGGGACTGCACCTGCACGACCCGCTCGGGCTGGGCGAGACCCGTTTCGACCACGTCCGGGTGCACGCCGTCGCCGACGCCCCCGCCGCGGCCGGTCGGTTCCCCGTGGTCGTGCTCGAACCAGGGTTGGGTCTGGCCGCGCCGCAATACACCACGCTCGCGGAGAACCTGGCGAGCCACGGATACCTGGTCGCCGGGATCACGCCCACCTACAGCGCCCACCTGACCGTGCTGGACGGACGGCCGGTGGGCGCGACACCCGCCGGCAACCTGGAGGAGTCCGACGCGGCCGCCATGCGTCCGGCGGCCGACCGGCTGGTCAGCGTATGGGCTGCCGACGACCGCTTCGCCGCGTCCCGGGTCGCGGCGCTGGACGCGACCGGCCGGTTCGCCGGTCACGTCGACGCGGCAACCACCGTGTACCTGGGTCACTCCTTCGGCGGCGCCGCTGCGCTGCAGGCCTGCCACGACGACCCGCGGTGCGCAGGCGCGGCCGACCTCGACGGGACCCCGTTCGGCACGGTCGTCCAGGCCGGACTGGGGAAGCCGATGATGCTGCTGGCCAGCCAGGGCTCCTGCATCACGGGCACCTGCCGGCCGAGCGGCTCCGACGAGCAGTCCACGCGCGATGCGGCCCGCACCTTGCTGGCCGCCAGCACCGGGCCCGTCTCGAGCTTCCAGCTCGACGGGGCCCGGCACCTCAACTTCAGCGACTACGGCGCCTACTACCTGGCCGCGCCGATCCGCGCCCTGGTCGGGCTCGGGTCGATCGACGGCGACCATGCGCTGACCATCACCGACGCCTACCTGGCTGCGTTCGTCGACCACGTGGCCCGGGGCGTGCCGGAGCCTCTGCTGGCCGGGTCCTCTCCGTACCCGCAGGTCGAGGTGCAGCGCACTGCTTCTTGAACAGGTGCTCCGAGCTGCACGGTGCCGCCGGACGAACCGCAGGACGTGGACGCCGGCGCCCCCCCGAACGGGCAGCCATCGCTCCGCGGAACCCAGCAGCTGCTACCCGCGCGTCGGCGCAGACCAGCGATGCAAACCACGCCACGAGGGCGTCGCGGCTGGCTACGCTCCGATCACGGCCGCGGTGCGCTGGTGCGCCTCACGCGCTACACCGATTCCGGCGTCGGACACGGCGACACCGCCGCGCCTGTTCCTCGGGCAGCCCCTGGAGACCACGTGCGCATCACTCACCGGGCCCTCGCGCTCGCCGCCGTCAGCCTGCTCGTCGCCTCAACGGCTGCACCGGCCTCTGCTGCGCCGCTGCACGACGTCGTCGACCCCGCCTATGCCAACGCCGTCGACAACTACGTGATCTCCGTCTACGAGGACCTCTTCCACCGAGCGCCGGAGTGGTCGGGTGAGGTGACCTGGTCGACCGCACTCATCTCGGGGACGCCGCGCATCGCGGTGGCGAACGCGATCACCTCCTCGGAGGAGTTCCGGACCGGTCTGATCGACGACGCCTACGACGCCTACCTGGGTCGTGGTCCGGACGCCGGCGGGCTGCAGTCCTGGCTCCGCGCCATGAGCGCCGGCATGACCGTCGAGCAGCTCGACTCGGGCTTCATCGCCTCCCCCGAGTACTGGGCGACCAGCGGCGGGACCTCCGCGGACTGGGTCAGGGCCCTGTACCGCGATGTCCTCGGCCGCGATGCCGGTGCCTCGGAGGTCGCCGGCTGGGTGGCCGCGCTGGACCGTGGAGCGACCCGGACGCAGGTCTCGATGGGCTTCCTGCTGTCGACCGAGTACCTGACCTCGGTCGTCGACGGCTACTACCAGCACCTTCTGCGCCGGAGCATCGAACCGGGGCAAGGCACCTGGGTCGCCGCCATCCAGAACGGGGCCCGGGACGAGCAGATCATCAGCGGAATCGTTGCCTCCGACGAGTACTGGAACAGCCAGTCGACGCGCCCCTTCGTCGGGTCCATCACGTTGTCGCCCAACCAGGACACCAGCGTGTACCTCGGTGGCGGCCAGAGCTACACCGTCCAGGCGTACCGGCCCGACGGGACGCTCATCGGCGACGCGACCGACGAGGCCACCATCACGTGGGACGGTCAGCCGTGCGTGCACGGGCTGTGCCAGCCCACATCTGTCGGCCAGCACGAGATCCAGGCACAGCATCGCGGGCTCAACGCCTCGGTGACGCTGACGGTGCTTCCTCCTGCCTGACCGTCGCGCCTGAGCACCCGCTCGGTACCCGTCCCTGCACTGCTGGGCCTAGGCAGGACCGCATCCCCGCGCCGGCGTCGAGCGGACGTCACGAACCGGGGAACGTCACCTGGAAGAGTGCATGGGCCTGCCACCGGCCCGCGATCCGCAGGTAGTCCGGCGCCACGCCGTACTGGACGAACCCGTTCGAGGCCAGCACGCGCTGGGAGGCGGTGTTGTCGAGCAGCGTGCTCGCCTCGAGCCGATGGAGCCCGAGCTCCTCAGCCGCGAGCCGCTTGGCGGCGGCGACCGCCCTCGTCGCGATCCCACGGCCGTTGTGGTCCTGCGCCACCCAGTAGCCGACGCTCGCGGACTGGAAGGCGCCCCGGATGATGCTGTTGAGGTTGAGGATCCCCACCACGTCGCCGCCCTCGACCAGCACGGCGGGATACATCGCTCCCGCCTCGGCTGAGGCGAGCGCCGTCCGCACCGCGCGCTCCTGCCCCTCGTCCGTGAACCAGTCCTCGGCGCGCACCGGGCTCGTCGGCGCGAGGAAGTCCCGGTTCGCCCGGACCAGCCGGGCCAGGACCGGTGCGTCACCGAGGGTCAGCCGTCGCACGGGCGAGGCCGCGTCTGCGATCACCGTCACGCGCGTGCTCCCTCCGTTCGCAGCCCGCGGTCCGACCGGCGGCTCGACGGGCCGGCCGGTGCGGCCCCCCGGGTCACACGTTGAAGCGGAACTCCACCACGTCGCCGTCGGCCATCACGTAGTCCTTGCCCTCGATCCGCGCCTTGCCCGCCGCGCGGGCCGCGGCGATCGACCCGGCCTCGACCAGGTCGTCGTAGCCGATCACCTCGGCCTTGATGAAGCCCTTCTGGAAGTCGGTGTGGATCACCCCGGCCGCCTGCGGCGCGGTCCAGCCCTGGTGGATTGTCCAGGCGCGGGACTCCTTGGGACCGGCCGTCAGGTACGTCTGCAGGCCCAGCGTGTGGAAGCCGACCCGCGCCAGCTGGTCCAGCCCGGACTCCTCCTGGCCGTTCTCGGCGAGCATCTCCCGCGCCTCGTCGGGCTCGAGCTCCACCAGCTCGGCCTCGAACTTCGCGTCGAGGAAGACGGCGTCCGCAGGTGCGACGGCCGCACGCAGCTTCTCCTGCATCGCGGTGTCGGCGAGGCCGGCGTCGTCGGTGTTGAACACGTAGATGAACGGCTTGGTGGTCAGCAGGCCGAACTCCGCGAGCGTCTGGACGTCCACGCCGTCGGCCAGCGAGAGCGGACGACCGTCCTCCAGCACCGACTGCGCCTGCTGGGCGGCGGCCAGGGACGCGCTGTCGGCCCGCTTGAGCCGCACCTCCTTCTCCAGGCGCGGCACCACCTTCTCCAGGGTCTGCAGGTCCGCGAGCGCCAGCTCGGTGTGGATCGTCTCGATGTCCGCCAGCGGCTCGACGCGACCCTCGACGTGCACCACGTCCGGGTCGGCGAACGCCCTGGTCACCACGCAGATCGCGTCGGCCTCACGGATGTTGGCGAGGAACTTGTTGCCGAGCCCCTCACCCTCGCTCGCACCCTTGACGATGCCGGCGATGTCGACGAAGGAGACGGTGGCCGGGACGATGCGCTCGGATCCGAACACGCGGGCGAGCCCGTCCAGCCGTGCGTCCGGCAGCGGGACCACGCCGACGTTGGGCTCGATGGTCGCGAACGGGTAGTTGGCGGCGAGCACCTGGGCCTGCGTCAGTGCGTTGAAGAGGGTGGACTTGCCGACGTTGGGCAGGCCGACGATGCCGATGGTGAGCGCCACGGCGGGAGAGTCTACGGGTCAGGCCATGGCGATCAGCCGGCGCAGCAGGTCGGGAGCGGTGCGGTCGAGCGTGCGACCGCCGAGCCGCACACCGAGTGCCATGAGCGCCGTCCCGAGCGCCGGGCCGACCGCGAGGGTGACCCAGCCGAGCGCCTCGCGGTGCCCGGCCACCGACATCACGGCGAGCACCGTGACCGGCGCGCACAGCAGCCCGACCGCCGCCCAGCCGGCGAGCTGCGTCAGCATCGCGGGGACCGTGGCGCCCTGCTGGGTGGAGAACGGGTTCTCCCCCGCCTTGCGCACGCGGTAGACGACGAGTGCCGAGGCGACGGACGAGACCCCGAGGGTCGTGGTCAGCGTGCCCAGGGCGCTGCCGAGCAGCGGCGCGACGGCGTCCGGGCGATGGAGGAACAGCGCGCACGCGATCGTCATGACCGTCACCACCGGCACGCCGAGCACCAGGGCGGCGAGCACGCGGCCCACGCGGTCGACCCCGCCGCGCACCCCCGCGGCGACGTGCACCCAGAACGCCGGCCCGTCGAAGCTGATGTCGGAGGAGATGGACCAGCCGAGCAGGAAGCCTGCGAGCGGGCCCGCAGCCAGCACCAGGCCGCTGCCCATGCCGAGCACCGCGAAGAGCACGGGGAAGATCGGCACGGCCACGACCGCCATGGCGTAGCGGGGATCGCGCACCCAGTAGGTCAGGCACCGGGCCAGCACGGCACCCCGTGGGCTGGCCGGCACGCGGGCGAACCACCCGAGCCCGCGCTGACGCCGTCCGGCCACGTCGTGCGGCGGGTCCACCAGGGCCCGGGCGAGCGACCGGTCCCAGACGAGCACCGCCACCGCGACCGTGGCCAGGGCGACCACCAGCCGCGCCAGCGCCTGCCACCAGCGTCCCGAAGCCACGTCGGGCGCCAGGGCCCAGGCCGCCCCGAACGGCGTCCACCCGACGGCCTGCACCACAGGCGTCATGTCGGCCGCACGGATGCGGGACGCGCCCATGGTGAGGCCGGACATCGCCGGGCCGATGAACATCATCGGGATCAGCACCAGCGCGGCGCCCAGCTCGCGCACCCGCCGCCGCACCACGACCCGAGCCAGCGCGGTGGTCAGCGCGCGCGAGCCGGCGACGCAGGTCGCCACCGCGAGGACGGCGCCCAGCAGGCTGGCGACCAGGGCCGCGGGCTCGCGCCACCAGAGGATCGCCGACCCCAGCGCGGCGAGCACCGTCAGCAGGCCGGGCACGCCGACCAGACCGGAGACCGCCAGGCCGGTGAGCAGGTGCGCCCGACGGATGGGGTACGGCGCGAAGCGCGCGGGGTCCATCGTGGCGTCGACGCCGAACGCGACGAGCGGCACCACGCACCACGCGAGCACCAGCGCAGCACCGGCGACGACGACCACGAGCTCCCGGAGCACCAGCGCCTGGGTGCTGACGTAGACGAGGCCACCCGTCACGACCACGAGCACGCCCAGCCCGTACAGCAGCGCGAGCAGCATCAGCACCACCTGCCAGGCGCTGCGCTTCAGCCCGTTGGCGAGCAGCCTCAGCTTGAGGCGGACGAGGTGCCCAACCACGCCAGTCCCCCGCCCGTGATGCGTCCACCGACCAGCTGCACGAACCGGTCCTCCAGAGTGCCGGCGCCGCGCACCTCGTCCACCGTTCCCGCGGCCAGCACGTGCCCGCCGGCGATCACCGCGACGTGGTCGCACATCCGCTGGACCAGGTCCATCACGTGCGAGGAGACGATCACCGTGCCGCCGCCCGCCACGTAGGCGGCGAGGATGTCCCGGATGTTGGCGGCCGAGACCGGGTCGACCGCCTCGAACGGCTCGTCGAGCACCAGCAGCCGGGGCGCGTGCACCATGGCGCACGCCAGCGCGATCTTCTTCGTCATGCCGGCCGAGTAGTCGACCACCAGCGTGTCCGCGTCCCGCTCCAGGTCCATGGTCCGCAGCAGGTCGGCGGTGCGGGCAGCCACCGTGTCGCGGTCGAGACCGCGAAGCAGACCGGCGTACGTGATGGCCTGCGCACCGGTCAGACGGTCGAACAGCGGGATGCCGTCCGGCAGCACGCCGAGCAGCGCCTTGCCCCGCAGCGGATCGGACCACAGGTCGACGCCCTGCACCCACACGCTGCCGAAGTCGGGGCGCAGCAGCCCCGTCGCCATCAGCAGCGTGGTCGTCTTCCCGGCGCCGTTGGGCCCGACGAGGCCGTAGCAGGAGCCGGTCGGCACGTCGAGGTCCAGACCGGCGACCGCGATGGTGCTGCCGAACCGCCGCCACAGACCGCGGAGCACGAGGGCCGGGGGCTCGGCGAGCGGCTGAGCAGAGGCGAGCGGCGGTGGTGGATCGGGAGGGAGCTGCGGCCCCTGGTTGCCGTCGGGCACGGGCGTCAGCATAGGTGCGGGCACCCACGCGGGTCCGGGGTTCCGCCGGGCCAGGCGCGGGCAGACCGGCGTGGCGGACCGGCTGCGGGACGGCCGCCGTGCGCGCCGCGACCGGCATGTCGGTGGTCGGCGGCACCCTGGCGGCATGGACGTGGGCGTGCTGCTGCTGGGACTGGTGGTCGGGGTCGTGCTGGGGGCGGCCCTCGGCTGGGTGGGGGCAGGAACCCGGGCAGCAGCCCGCGTCCGGGCGGCCGAGGTGGCGGCGGCTCGCGCGGAGGCGGGCTGGGCGGCGGAGCGCACCGCGGCGGCGGCCGCCCGCGCGGACGACGAGCGTGCGGCCGAACGGTTCAAGGCGCTGGCCGCCGACGCCCTGGCCGCGAGCAGCGAGCAGTTCCTCGCGCTGGCGCACCAGCGGCTGGCCGCCGAGCACCAGACCCAGGTCGGTGAGCTGGCGCAGCGCGAGCAGGCGGTCCGCGCCCTGGTCGAGCCGGTCGGGCGCACGCTGGACCAGGTGCGCGAGCAGCTCCAGGTGGCGGAGCAGGCCCGTGCCGCCGGCCAGGCGGCGCTCGGTGAGCAGGTCCGCGCCATGCACGCGGTGTCCGAGCAGCTGCGCGGCGAGACGGCACAGCTGGTCACCGCCCTGCGAGCGTCCCAGGTACGCGGCCGGTGGGGCGAGGTCCAGCTGCGCCGGGTGGTCGAGGCGGCCGGGATGCTGCCGCACGTCGACTTCGTCGAGCAGGAGAACGTCCGCACCGACGACGGCCTGCTGCGCCCCGACCTGGTGGTGCACCTGGCGGGCGGCAAGAACGTCGTGGTGGACGCGAAGGTGGCGTTCCTCGGGTTCCTCGACGCCGCGCAGGCGTCGGACCCCGCCGTGCGGGCCGCGCGGCTGAGCGATCACGCGCGGCACGTGCGCCGGCACGTCGACGACCTCGCGGCCAAGCAGTACTGGGAGCAGTTCGCGCCCGCACCGGAGTTCGTCGTGATGTTCGTCCCCGCGGACGCCTTCTGGCACGCCGCGCTCGACGAGGACCCTGGCCTGGCGGAGTACGCCTTCGACCGGCACGTCGTGGTGGCGACCCCCTCCACGCTGCTGGCCCTGCTCCGGACGGTCGCCTACGCCTGGAAGCAGGACGCCCTCGCCGCCAACGCCCAGGCGGTGCTGTCGCTGGGCAAGGAGCTGCACGGTCGGCTCGCGACGATGGGCTCGCACCTCGCGCGGCTGGGCCGGGCGATCGACGCGACCGCCTCCGCCTACAACCAGACGGTCGGCTCCCTCGAGACGCGGGTGCTGGTCAGCGCCCGGCGGTTCGCCGACCTGCACGTCACCGACGCCGAGCTGCCCTCACCGGCACCCGTCGACCCCCGTCTGACCACGCTGACCGCACCGGAGCTGCTGGCCTCCACCGACGAGCGGCTGGTGGTGCTGGAGCAGGCCGCGCTGGCTGAGGAGGACGGTCGCCGGGACGCCGCGGCGCTGCGCGCCGAGGCGGCCTCCCCGCACGCCGGCCCGACGGAGGTCGCGGGCTGACCCTGGGGCGGCAACGGTGCCGCGTGAACGGCCCGCGCGGGCGGATCCCCACGTCGCGAACGAGCGGACCGGCCCGACGTCGGACGAGCGCTAGACGCCCTGGACGTCCAGCGAGCGCCGGCCCTCGCGTGCCGGCCGCGTCTCGGCGCCCGCCGCCTTCAGGTCGGCGCGCAGCTCCCGCGGCAGGGAGAACATCAGGTCCTCGGTCGCCGTGCGGACCTCTTCCACGTCGCCGAAGCCGAGCTCGGCCAGGCGGGTCAGCACGTCCCTGACCAGGATCTCCGGCACCGAGGCGCCGGACGTGACGCCCACGGTGGCCGCATCGGCCACCCATGCCGGGTCGATCTCCGCGGCGGTGTCGATCCGGTGCGCCGCGCGGGCGCCCGACTCGAGCGCCACCTCCACCAGCCGCACGGAGTTCGACGAGTTCGCCGAGCCGACCACGACGACGACGTCGCACGACGGCGCCATCTTCTTCACCGCCACCTGGCGGTTCTGCGTGGCGTAGCAGATGTCGTCGCTCGGCGGGTCCTGCAGCGCGGGGAACCGCTCACGCAGCCGTCGGACGGTCTCCATCGTCTCGTCCACCGACAGGGTGGTCTGCGAGATCCAGACAACACGCTCGGGGTCGCGGACCTCGACGGCGTCCACGTCGTCCGGCGAGTTGACCACCTGGATGTGCTCGGGCGCCTCCCCCGACGTCCCCTCGACCTCCTCGTGCCCGGCGTGGCCGATCAGCAGGATGTCGAAGTCGTCGTCGGCGAACCGCACGGCCTCCTTGTGCACCTTGGTGACCAGGGGGCACGTCGCGTCGATGGTGCGCAGCGAACGAGCGGCGGCGGCCGCCCGCACCGCCGGTGAGACGCCGTGCGCGGAGAACACCACCCGGGCGCCCTCCGGGACGTCGTCGGTGTCCGCGACGAACACGGCTCCACGAGCCGCCAGCGTGTCGACCACGTGCCGGTTGTGCACGATCTCCTTGCGCACATACACCGGCGGGCCGTAGTGCTCGAGCGCCTTCTCCACGGCCACCACCGCGCGGTCCACCCCGGCGCAGTACCCGCGCGGCGAGGCGAGCAGCACACGCCGGGCCACCTCGGAGGACGGGCTCGCCGCATCGGCGTCGGGCACGGCCGGGTCCACGGCCTTGTCCACGGCACGGTCGACGGACGGACGGTGGGGGTTCACCGCACCAGTCTAGGTCGGGCCTCGGGACCGTCCCCGGGGCGGCCGGCGGCGGACGCGTGCAGGTGCCGTGGGCGGCATGGGGCAGTCTGGTGACCGTGAGCGCATCGGCCGATCGGGCGGCGGACCGGGCAGCGGAGCGCGCGGCGTTCACACGGCCCGGCAGCCCCGCCGTCCGCCCGCAGGACCCGGACCTGACGGCCCGCGGCCCGCTCCCCCTCCGCGCGGCCGACACCACGCCGGACCGCCCGTGGCCGGTCCGCCACCTCGCCCCGAAGATCGCCGACTACATCGCCCGGATGCCGCCGGTGTGGGTCGAGGGCCAGGTGCTCAACCTCAAGCGGTGGAACTCCCTGTACTTCCTCACGCTGCGGGACACGGACCTCGACATGTCGCTGTCCGTCACCGTCCCGGCGGGCGCGATCGCCTCCGTCGCCGACCGGCTGTCCGACGGCTCGCACCTGGTGGTGCACGCCCGGCCCCGCTACCACGAGAAGCGGGGCGAGCTGACCTTCGCCGCCGACGCTGTGCGGCTGGTCGGCCTGGGCGAGCTGCTCGCGCGGATCGAGCACCTCAAGGGCGTGCTGGGGGCGGAGGGCCTGTTCGACGAGGACCGCAAGCGGCCGCTCCCCTTCCTGCCGGCGGTGGTCGGGCTCGTGTGCGCGCAGCAGGGGGACGCCGAGCACGACGTGGTCTCCAACGCGCGGGCCCGCTGGGCCGCGGTGCAGTTCGAGATCCGGCGGGTCACCGTCCAGGGCCCTCGCGCGGTGCCGGAGGTGACGGCCGCGATCGCCGAGCTCGACGCCGACCCGCGGGTCGAGGTGATCGTCGTCGCGCGGGGCGGCGGGTCGTTCGAGGACCTCCTCCCGTTCAGCAACGAGGCGCTGGTGCGCGCAGCCGCCGCCTGCCGCACGCCTCTGATCAGCGCGATCGGGCACCACCTCGACTCTCCGCTGCTCGACCTGGTGGCCGACTGGCGCGCCTCCACGCCGACGGACGCCGCGAAGCGGGTGGTCCCCGACGTCACCGAGGAACGCGCCCGCCTGACGCAGGCGCGCCACCGTGCCCGCGCGGCGGTGCTGGGCCGCCTGACGCGTGAGCAGTCGACGCTGGACCACTGGCGCGGGCGGCCGGTGCTGGCACGTCCCGTGACGCTGGTCGAACCGCACCAGCTCGCGCTCGACCGGCTGGTGGACCACGGCCGCCGGACGGTCGGCGCTGCGCTCGCCGAGGCAGGGATCGCCACGGCGCGGCTCGCCGCACAGGTGCGGGCGCTGTCCCCGGCCGCGACGCTCGACCGCGGGTACGCGGTGGTGCAACGCGCCGACGGCGCCGTGGTGCGCGACCCGGCAGAGGTGGCCGACGGTGAGCCGCTCGCGGTCCGCGTGGCGCGGGGCCGGTTCGCGGTGACCGTCTCGACGCCCGCGACGGCAGCGCAACCGGAGGGGTCCGCCGGCCGTCGCACGCCGCGTCGGTGAGGGCTGGTTGACTTCTCCCGTGCCGAAGCCAGCCGTACCGCCCACCGACCCGAACGCCGACGTGCAGGGCCTGGGGTACGAGCAGGCGCGTGACGAGCTGGTCGCCGTGGTCGCACGCCTGGAGAGCGGCGCCGGCTCCCTCGAGGAGGCCCTCGCGCTGTGGGAGCGGGGCGAGGCGCTGGCCGCCCGCTGCCAGCAGTGGCTGGACGGCGCGCGCGAGCGGCTGGCCACCGCGGCGGCACCCCGAGGCGCAGGTCAGACGGGCACGGCCGGCGCGGCCGGCGCGCAGGACGAGCGGCCGCAGCAGCAGGCCGGTACCGACGACGAGGACGGGGACGACGAGTGAACGACGCACGCGCGCTGGTGATCGGTGAGGCGCTGGTCGACGTGGTGGTGCGCGAGGACGGCAGCCGTGAAGAGCACCCCGGTGGCAGTCCGGCGAACGTGGCCCTGGGCCTCGCCCGGCTGGGCCGCGAGGCGGACCTGCTGACGTGGCTGGCGCCTGACGCCTACGGCGACCGCATCCGTGAGCACCTGGCCGCGTCGGGGGTGCACGTCCTCACCGCACCGGTGCACGCCACCCGCACCCCGGTCGCCGTGGCCCATCTCGACGCCACCGGTGCCGCGACCTACGAGTTCGACCTGGAGTGGGACCTGCCGGCGACGTGGGACGGCGACGACGTCGACCCGGTCGTGGTGCACACGGGCTCGATCGCCACCACGTTGCAGCCGGGCGGCGCCGCCGTGGCGCGTCTGGTGGAGGCGCGCCGCGCCACGTCCACCATCAGCTACGACCCCAACATGCGCCCGGCGCTGATGGGCTCGCCCGCGCAGACCCTGCCGGTGGTGGACGCCCTGGTCGCCGCCGCGGACGTGATCAAGGTCAGCGACGAGGACCTGCTGTGGCTGCACCCCGACGAGGCGCCGGACGACGTCGCGGCCCGATGGGCGACGGCCGGACCGGCCGTCGTGGTGGTGACCCACGGCGGTGAGGGCGCCTTCGCCGTCACGTCCACCGGTCTCCGCGTGCAGATCGTCGCGCCACGCGTCACAGTGGCGGACACGGTCGGTGCCGGGGACTCGTTCATGAGCGGCCTGATCGACGGCCTCTGGACGGCCGGGCTGCTGGGCGCCGACCGGCGCGAGGCGCTGCACGCGATCGACGAGGGGACGCTGACGGCTGTGCTGGAGCGGTGCGCGCGGATCGCCGCCATCACCGTGTCGCGCGCCGGGGCCAATCCCCCGACTGCTGCGGAGGTGGATGCATGACGAGCACGACCAACCGACCGACGACCCCGGGACAGGCCTGGGCCGCGCTGCTCGAGGGCAACGAGCGGTTCGTCCGGGGCGAGATGGTGCACCCGTCGCAGGACGCGGCGCACCGCGCGGCGCTCAGCTCGAGCCAGGCGCCGTTCGCGGTCGTGTTCGGCTGCTCCGACAGCCGCGTCGCGGCGGAGATCGTGTTCGACCAGGGGCTCGGCGACGCCTTCGTCGTGCGCACCGCCGGTCACGTCATCGACACCACGGTGCTCGGCTCGATCGAGTTCGGCGTCGAGGTGCTCGGCACGCCGCTGGTGGTCGTGCTGGCGCACGACAAGTGCGGGGCGGTGGCCGCCGCCGCGAAGACGCTCGCCAGCGGCGAGCAGGCGCCGGGGTTCGTCCGCGCGGTGGTCGACCGCGTGATCCCGAGCATCGTCGGGCTGACCAGCACCGGGAAACCGCTGGACTCCTTCGACGCCGCGGAGCTCGGGCACGAGCACGTGCGGCAGACCGCGCGCATGCTGAACGACTACTCCGCGGTGCTGTCCCGGCGGACGGCCGACGGCAGCTGCGCGATCGTCGCCGTGGAGTACACGTTGGAGGACGGCCGCGCGAAGCTCGTGGAGACGGTCGGCCGCCTCGACTGACCTGGGCTGTTCCACAACCGCCACGTCTCACGCGGCCGGAACCGTCCCCGGGCGGTTCCGGCCGCGGTGACGTCGTCCCCGAGCCGCCTCCGAGCCGGCGGGCGGGCTGCGGCAAGATGGGCCCATGACCCCCACCACCGGCAGTGCCGCCGTGCCCGCGGACGCGGGCTTCCGCATCGAGCACGACACGATGGGCGAGGTGCGCGTCCCCGCCCACGCCCTGTACCGCGCACAGACGCAGCGCGCCGTGGAGAACTTCCCGATCTCCGGCAGCGGCCTGGAGCGGGGTCACATCGAGGCTCTGGCGCGGATCAAGAAGGCGGCAGCCCGGGCCAACGCCGAGCTCGGCGTGCTGGCCGGTGACGTCGCCGACGCGATCGTCGCGGCGGCCGACGAGGTGGCGTCCGGCGCGCACGACGAGCACTTCCCGGTGGACGTCTACCAGACCGGCTCCGGGACCAGCTCGAACATGAACACCAACGAGGTGATCGCGACGCTGGCCACCCGGGCACTGGGCCGCGAGGTCCACCCGAACGACCACGTCAACGCCTCGCAGTCGTCCAACGACGTGTTCCCCACCTCCGTGCACGTCGCGGCGACCGCCGGCGTTGTGCGTGACCTGGTGCCGGCCCTCGAGCACCTCGCCGAGGCGTTCGAGGCGAAGGCCACCGCCTGGGCCGACGTCGTGAAGTCCGGCCGCACCCACCTGATGGACGCCACGCCCGTGACCCTCGGCCAGGAGTTCAGCGGCTACGGCGCGGCGATCCGGTACGGCGTCGAGAGGCTGCAGGCCGCTCTCCCCCGCGTCGCCGAGGTGCCGCTGGGCGGCACGGCGGTGGGCACCGGCATCAACACGCCCGCCGGCTTCCCGCAGCGCGTGATCGCCCTGCTGCGCGAGGACACCGGCCTGCCGCTGACCGAGGCGCGCAACCACTTCGAGGCGCAGGGCGCCCGCGACGGACTCGTGGAGCTGTCGGGCGCGCTGCGCACCATCGCGGTGAGCCTGACGAAGATCTGCAACGACCTGCGCTGGATGGGCTCGGGCCCCAACACGGGCCTCGGCGAGATCGCCATCCCGGACCTGCAGCCGGGCTCGTCGATCATGCCGGGCAAGGTCAACCCGGTCGTCCCGGAGGCGACGCTGATGGTGGCGGCGCGGGTGGTCGGCAATGACGCGACCGTCGCCTGGGCCGGTGCGAGCGGTGCCTTCGAGCTCAACGTGCAGATGCCGGTGATGGCCTCGGCGGTGCTCGAGTCCATCCGCCTGCTCTCGAACGTCTCCCGGGTGCTGGCGGACCGCACGGTGGACGGCATCACGCCCAACGTCGAGCGGTCCCGCGCGCTCGCCGAGTCGTCGCCCTCGATCGTCACGCCCCTCAACCGGGTGGTCGGTTACGAGGCAGCCGCGAAGATCGCCAAGCACGCCGTCAAGGCCGGCATCACCGTCCGCCAGTCAGTGATCGACCTCGGTTTCGTCGACCGCGGCGAGATCACCGAGGAGCAGCTCGACACGGCGCTCGACGTGCTGGCGATGACCAGGCCGCCGCAGACCCGCTGAGCGCAGCAGCGGCCCGGCCACCCCGCAGAGGGCGCCGGGCCGCGCCCGTTCAGTGGCCGGCCGTCGTGGGCCGCAGCGGTGCCGCGGCGGACACCTCAGGCCGCAGCTGCCGCCGGCGCCTCGTCCGGCACGCTGCGCCGCTGCGCGCGCTGACCGTGCATGAGCAGGGCGGCCACCAGCCCGACCGCGAACACCGCGACCGCCAGCAGCATCGTCTCCGCCACCGCGGTGGCGAAGCCCTGGTGCACCGCCTGCAGCGCCGCGGCCTTGATCTGGTCGGCGACGGCCGGCGGTACGGACGCGGGCAGCTGCGGGGCCGAGGCGGACCCGGACGAGAACGCCGACCCCGACAGGTGCGAGAACCGGTCGAGGAACTGGCCGCGCACAGCCTCCGGGAGCGACGCCGCCGCGTTCTTCGCCGCCGCCGGGACCGTGTGACCGAGCCGCGACGTCAGCATCGCGACGATCGCCGCGGAGCCGATCACGCCGCCGATCTGGCGGTTGGTGTTGAACGCGCCCGCACCCGCACCCGCCGTCCGGTGGTCCAGCCCGCTGGTCGCCAGGTTGGCGAGCGGGGAGAACACGCAGGACGTGCCGAGCCCGAAGAACGCCATCGGGAGCAGCAGCCGCCACGGTGACGCGTCGGGGTCGATCCAGCGCGACACCCAGGTGATCGAGACGATGAACATCACGAAGCCGAAGGTGACCACCCACTTCGGCGGGATGCGGTCGGAGAGCCGACCGGCGATCGGCGCCACCACGCCGGACACCAGCGAGGACGGCAGCCCGACCAGCGCCGCGTGCAGCGGTGAGAGACCCGCGACCTCCTGCAGGAACAGCGTGAACGGGAAGAAGATGCCGATCATCGCGAAGCCGACCGCGGCACCGGACACGTTGGCCAGCAGGAAGTTCCGGTTCCGGAACAGCCGCATCGGCAGCAGCGCCTCCTCGCCCCGCCGCACCTGCAGCCAGCCGAAGACGAGCAGCACCGCCACCCCGACGCCGATCACGCCCCAGACGGTGACCGGTCCGCGGATGGTCCCCCAGCTGTACGTCGACCCCTCCTGCAGGCCGAAGACCAGCAGGAACATCCCGCCGACCGACATCACCATGCCGAGCAGGTCCACCGAGCGCACGTGCCGCTCGAGCGACGGCAGCCGCGTGAGGGCGAACCACAGGGCGACCAGCCCGACCGGCACGTTGACGTAGAAGATCCACTCCCAGCCGACCGACTCCACCAGGATCCCGCCGAGCAGCGGACCGGTGATGGTGGCGACACCGGCCACCGAGCCCCAGATGCCGAGCGCCGCGCCACGCTGCTGCGGCGGGAACACCCGGGTGATCATCGACATGGTCTGGGGCGTCATCAGCGCGCCGCCGATGCCCTGCACCGCGCGGGCGGCGATCAGCAGGCCGATGGACCCCGACAGGCCGCACGCCAGGGAGGACAGCGTGAACACCACGAGGCCGGCGATGAACACCGGCCTGGGGCCGAAGGTGTCGCCCATCCGGCCGGTGACGAGCAGCAGCACGGCGAACGTCAGCAGGTAGGCGCTGTTCACCCACCCGACCGTGGTCAGGTCGGCCCCGAACGACTTCACCAGGGTCGGCACGGCGATGTTCACGATCGTCGTGTCGACCATGATCATGAAGAAGCCGAGGCACAGGGCCGGCAAGATGCTCCACGGGCTGCGCCCGTGCAGGTCGACGAGCGCGCGTGGCGCGGTGGTGGACTGCCCGTTGCGGGACATGGGACCTTCCTCAGGGGCTGGCTGGGGCTACGGAGCAGCATGCGGCACGCCACCGACAGAGCCGGTGCGTGCCAGGTAGAGGTCCGACTCCCAGGGCTCGGGGTCGGCTTCGAGACGGGCGACGACGTCGTCGAGCCAGGCGATCTCCGCGGCGAGCATCGCCCGCTCGTGGTCGACGTCGAGGACGAACCGCAGCGGCAGCTCACGCTCTGTCCGCAGGTGGCTGAGCGTCGACGTCGTGGACGCGTGCGCCGCGGCGAGCCGCTCCCGCCGGGCCGCGAGCGCGGCGAGGGCCTGGTCCCGTGGCAGGTGCGGAGCTTCCGCCAGACCGACGGCGAACGGTGGGTACGTCCGCTCGTCGTCCGCCAGCAGGCCGGTGAGCCGCGGGATCAGCGCCGCGGTGCCCGCGTCCGTGGCGCGGTACGTCGTCCGCTCCGGGCGCCGGCCTTGCCGCTCCGTCCCCACCGCCTCGGCGAGACCGTCCGCGACCAGGCGTTCCACCGCGTGGTAGACGGCACCGACGGTCACCCGGGTGAGGCGGGTCTCGGCGCGCTGCTCGAGCGTGCGGAACACCTCGTACGGGTGCATCGGCTCCTCGTGCAGCAGCGCGAGCGTCATGACGGCGACGACCGACAGCTGCGGCATCGGCGCTCCCCTCGATATGTTCCCTGCGGAATAGTCCGTGGAAACCATAAGGGGATGCCGCGGCGCCCGGCAAGCGCACGACCAGACGGGCGGTGCCGGGCCCTCCCCCGGCACCGCCCGTCTGCGTGCGGCCGTCCCTCCGCCGCGACTACCGCCTGGTGACGGTGACCGCCGTCTGCACCACGGGGGTAGCCCGGATGATCGGGGAGGACAGCCTGGCCGTGAGCGTCTGGGTCCCCGGCTGTCGCGCGGTGGCCCGGTAGCCCAGGCTGACGGACCCGCCGGGGGTCGGCGGGGCGGTGGTGATCGCCCACTCCGTCCCGGAGGCCGCAGTGATGTTCACGCCGCTGGTGCCGTCGCGGTTCTCGGCGCCGGACGAGAGGGGCGCACCGGCGGACCCGCCGAGCGTGCCGTAGGAGAACCACTGACCCTCGGTGGTACCCGTCTGGATCCAGATCTCGAACGAGCTGGCCGGACCGTGGCCCCATGCCTGCACCTGGTCGTAGTCGACGACGAGCCAGTGGTTCGTCCCGTCGGACAGAGTGCCGACGCGGATCGCACCGCCGCCGGTGGCCGGGTCGAGCGACAGGTCCGTCCAGTACGGCGCCAGCACGTTGTTCGGCCTGGCCGGGTCGGGGAACGTCTGCGTGTTGCAGCAGTCGTTGTCCTCCGCCGTTCCGCCGCCGACGACGACGTAGCCGTTGGAGTCGATGGCGATCCGCGTGTACGTCTCCCCGCCGTACTGGAACGCCGGCACGTCGTAGTTGGTGATCGTCTCGTCACCGAACCCGGTGGCCGCCGGGATGCCGAAGGACGACAGCGGCAGGTACCCACCTGCGGGGCTGGCGCTGGGGGTGATGGACGTGATCGTCGGCGGCAGCGCCGGGCTCAGCGTGCCCGTCCAGCGCAGCCCCGACCGCGTGGCCGTCCCGGGCGCCGCCACCGAGGTGATCGGCAGACCGGGCGTCGAGGAGACCTCGACCGTGGTGGGTGCAGCCACGGCGGCGAAGTTCGTCGCCGTCACCGTGCAGTCCGTGCTGGCGCCACGCGCCACCGTCGTCGGGTCGCACGTCTGCGTCAGGTGGACCGCCGCGTCACCCGTGTTCACCACCACCGGCAGCACCGCCGGCACCGCACCGCCGCTGGTCAGCGTGATCTGGCCGCTGTGCCAGCCGTGCGCCGTCGCTGTGCCGTCCACCAGGATGCGCAGCTTCTGCGTCTGGCCCGGCCGCAGCGTGAACCGCGCCGGCTGCACGGTCACCTTCAGCCCGTCGGCACCGGTGGCCGCCGCCGAGAACGCCAGGGTGCGTCCCGAGACGTTCTTCGCCGTGCGCGTGGTCAGCAGCGCCCCCGGCAGCGGGTTCACCGCGATGCTCGGCAGGTCGAGGTCCACGCGGTGCAGCGGGTCGGTGGCGCTGGCCGCCATGTCCTTCGCCGAGACGTCGAACGTCAGCGTCGGCTGCACCGCCCGGTCCGCCCGGATGGAGCCCGCACCGCGGTCGAATACCCCGGCCGCGCTGCCGTCGGCGTTGACCACCTGCTGCAGCGAGGAGGTCATCAGCGCCGACTTCACCTGTCCCGGCGTCCAGTCCGGGTGCGCCGCACGGACCAGGGCGGAGATGCCGGTGGCGTGCGGGCTGGACATCGAGGTGCCCGCGATCGCCTGGTACAGCTGGCCCTTCGGGCCGGCGGGGATGTCCACCGGTGTCGGGGTGTTCCCGGCGAGCACCTGGACGCCCGGCGCGGTGATGTCCGGCTTGAGGAAGTCGCCCACCGGCCCGCGGGAGCTGAACCCGGCCATCACGTCGCCGGTGGCGGGCGTCAACGCCCCGGTCGCCCAGGTGGCCGTCACGCCCGCGTGCGCCGCGAGGAAGGCGAGCAGCTCGTCGTTGGGCCCCTCGAGGTGGATGGCGGGCAGGAAGTGGTTGTCCGTCTCGGTGTCCGAGGCCGTCGGGTTGTACAGGACCATGCCGGCCGCACCGCCCTGGCTGGCGAAGTACCCCTTCTCGACGCGCCCGCCGCCACCGCCGCCGCGCTCGCAGACCACCACCTTGCCGGTCAGCGAACCGGCGTCGAACGGCTTGAGGCAGTACTGGCCGCCGGTGTAGCCGGGCACCTCCGCGGCGAGCACCACCGGAGCGTCGGTGACACCGGTCGTCAGCGTGGCGCCCGGCTTGCTGTACGTCGCACCGTCCGCGGCCGTCAGGTGCAGCACCGAGCCGAACGCGCGGTCCGACGTCGACGCCCCGACGGTGGTGACCCAGGGCCCGGCGTGGTTCGCGGTGCCGGCGGTGGGGCCGTCGTTCCCGGCGGACGCGTTGACGCTGATGCCGGCCTCGTAGGCGTCGAGGAACGCCAGCTCCACCGGGTCGGTGTACGCCGAGGTGCCGCCGGAGATCGAGTAGTTGATCACGTCGACCCCGTCGAGGATCGCCTGCTGCACGGCCGCCACCGAGTCGGACTGGTAGCAGCCAGCCACCGCGCAGACCTTGTACGCGATCACCGACGCACCGGGCGCCATGCCGGCGACCGGACCGCGGTCCGTGCCGAGCAGCGGCGCGCTGGCGACGTAGCTGCCCGCCGCCGTCGTGGCCGTGTGCGTGCCGTGCCCGTCGGCGTCGCGCACCGAGCACGCGGTCGCCGAGCAGTACTCGTCCTTGCCGATCGCGCCCTGGGCACGGGCCGTGTCGAGGAAGGCGTACGCGCCGATCAGCTTGTCGTTGCAGGTGAACGCGGCACCGAGCGCCGGGTCGCTGCCGTCGCCGAACTGGCACGCCCACGGGCCGCCCGCCGGCTTGGGCAGCCCGATGTCGGTCAGCATCGGGTGCTCGGGCCAGATGCCGGTGTCCAGCACTCCGACGATGACACCCTGACCGGCGTGGTCACGGCCGCCGAGCGAGGGCCATACCTTCTCCGCGCCGACGAAGGCGGTGGTGCCGTTCTCGAGCGCACCCGCGGTCGGGGTCGCGGTGGTACCGGCGAGCGCCGTCGTCGAGGTCCCGGAGCCCAGATCCGTCTGCACGTGCTCGAGCGCGTCCTGCTGCACGGCCACCACGCCGGGGACCTTGAGCAGGTCCTTGGCACGGTTGGCCGGGAGCGTGACGGCCAGACCGCCGTACGCGAGGTTGTAGGTGCCGCGCACCGTCGCGGACGGCACGGCGGCGCGCACGGCGGCCGAGGCGTTGTCCGCCTTGCCGCCCAGCAGGCGCAGGTACGACGAGACGTTCGAGTCGCCCGCGTGCAGCGCCTTGCCGGTCACCTCGGGGCTGGTCGCCGCGAAGCCCGCCACGTCGCCGGAGTAGGCGGCCGCCGCGTCGTAGTCGAGCTTGACCATGATCGTCGTGGGGGCGGTGTCCGTCCGGGCGAGCAGGGCGGGATCGCTCTGCGCGAGCCGCGCGCGGCTCGCCTTCGGGGTGTCGATCGGCGCCGACGAGGGGGTCACCGCCGCCGCCGTGAAGCGGTTGGTGGCACCCGGGTCCGGCGGCGACGCCTGCGCCGGGATCGTCCCGAGCGCGGTCACGACCGCAGCCCCCACCGCCACTGCCCACATTCGGGTCCCCGACCGTCGAGTCATCGACGCCCCCTCTGTCAGTCACCACAGGTGTTACACAAGTTGGCGGGAACGGTAACCGGTGCGGGGCCGCGCTGACCAGGGGTTGACCAGGACAAATCGTCGAGCGCACACTCGCGCGCCCGTGTGCGGTGGGCGCACCCCGACCCGCCCTGTGACAGGACGTGTGACAGGACGTGTGACAAGACGTGTGACAGCCGGGCGGTGACCGCTGGCTGTGAGACGCCGGAGGGCGGGGACCCGACGGTCCCCGCCCTCCGCGGCCCTTCGGTGGAGCCCTACGCCTCGATTCCGTCCAGCATCTCGGCGACCAGGGCCGCCACGGGCGACCGCTCCGACCGCGTCAGCGTCACGTGCGCGAACAGCGGGTGGCCCTTGAGCGCCTCGATCACGGCCGCCACGCCGTCGTGCCGACCGACCCGCAGGTTGTCGCGCTGGGCGACGTCGTGCGTGAGCACCACCCGCGAGCTCTGGCCGATGCGCGACAGCACCGTCAGCAGCACGTTGCGCTCCAGCGACTGGGCCTCGTCGACGATCACGAAGGCGTCGTGCAGCGAGCGGCCGCGGATGTGGGTCAGCGGCAGCACCTCGAGCAGGTCGCGGTCGAGCACCTCCTCGACCACCTCCTTGCTGACCAGAGCGCCGAGGGTGTCGAACACGGCCTGCGCCCAGGGGTTCATCTTCTCGGCCTCGTTGCCCGGCAGGTAGCCGAGCTCCTGACCGCCGACCGCGTACAGCGGCCGGAACACCATCACCTTGCGGTGCTGCCGCCGCTCCAGCACCGCCTCGAGGCCGGCGCACAGCGCCAGCGCCGACTTACCGGTGCCGGCCCGCCCGCCGAGGGACACGATGCCGATCTCCTCGTCGAGCAGCAGGTCGATGGCGATCCGCTGCTCGGCGCTGCGACCGTGCACGCCGAACACGTCCTGGTCACCGCGCACCAGCTGCACGTGCTTGTCGGCGGTGACGCGGCCGAGCGCCGAGCCTCGCGGGCTGTGCAGCACCAGCCCGGTGTGGCACGGCAGGTCGCGAGGGCCGTCGCCCGGTGCCAGCCCGTAGGTGAGGTCGATGTCGGCCAGTGCGACGCTCTCGTCCTCCCAGAGGTGCGACATCTGCTCCTCGGTGAGGTCCAGGGCGTCCATGCCGGTCCAGCCGGAGTCCACCGCGAGCTCGTGCCGGTACTCCTCCGCCCGCAGCCCCATCGCCGACGCCTTGACCCGCATCGGCAGGTCCTTGGACACGACCGTGACGTCGCACCCCTCCGCCGCCAGGTTGGCCGCCACCGCGAGGATGCGGGTGTCGTTGTCCCCCAGCCGGAACCCGGCGGGCAGCACCGTCGGGTCGATGTGGTTCAGCTCGACCCGCAGCGTGCCGCCCGCGTCGTTGACCGGCACGGGTGCGTCGAGGCGGCCGTAGGTGACGCGCAGGTCGTCGAGCGCACGCAGGGCGCTGCGGGCGAAGTAGCCGAGCTCGGCGTGGTGGCGCTTGGCCTCAAGCTCCGTGATGACGACGACGGGCAGCACCACGTCGTGCTCGGCGAAGCGCGCGATGGCCTTGGGATCCGAGAGCAGGACCGAGGTGTCCAGCACGTGCGTGCGGCGTCCGTCCCCTCCGGTCGTACCCGACGTCGAGCTCGTGCTCGTGCTCGTGCGGGGGGAGGTCGATCCGTTCTGCGCAGTGCTGACCACGGCAGGCTCCCTCCGGCGCATCAGCGCCGTGTCGGGCACCTCACGCCGACGTCCCCGTAGGGACCGCCGACGAGCGGCGACGGGGTGCGGTCGGCCGACCCTGGTTCGGGCCGGACCGGCCCTCCTCCGCGGAGCAGATGCTCCATGGGCTGGCCTCCCGGGGACGGCGGGAGCCGTCCACTGAGCCGACGCTAAGTCCGTCGGGACGCCACCTCGCGCCGCGACACGCCCCGCTCGGAGGGATCATCCGGTGGACGACGAAGAGTTCACCTGGTCGTCACACGGACGTCGTCGTGCGTCTCCTACAGGCCGAGCCGGCGCTCCCGCGCGGCGTACGAGCGCACCGCGCGCAGGAAGTCGACCTTGCGGAAGCTCGGCCAGTACGCCTCGCAGAAGTAGAACTCCGAGTGCGCGCTCTGCCACAGCAGGAACCCGCCCAGGCGCTGCTCGCCGGAGGTGCGGATCACCAGCTCGGGGTCGGGCTGGCCCTTGGTGTACAGGTGCGCCGCGATGTGCTGCACGTCGAAGTCGGCCGCCAGGTCGTCCAGGCTCGCACCCTTCGCGGCGTTCTCCCGCAGGTACGACCGGACCGCGTCGGCGATCTCGTGCCGCCCGCCGTAGCCGACCGCGACGTTGACGTGCAGGCCGACGACGCCCTCGGTGGCGGTCTCCGCGTCCTTGAGCGCCCGCGCCGTCTGCTCGGGCAGCAGGTCGAGCGCACCCATCGCCTGCAGCCGCCACCGCCGGGTCGCCGCGAGGTTGCGCACCGCGTCCTCGATGATCTCCAGGAGCGGCCCCAGCTCCTCCGGGTCCCGGGACAGGTTGTCCGTGGACAGCATCCAGAGGGTGACCACCTCGACGCCGACGTCCTCGCTCCACTCGAGCAGCTCGGCGATCTTGTCCGCGCCGGCGCGGTGGCCGGTGGCCGAGGACAGCCCGATGCTGCGGGCCCAGCGGCGGTTGCCGTCGAGGATCACGCCGACGTGGCGCGGCACACGGTCCCGCGGCAGGCTCGCGGCCAGACGGCGCTCGTAGAGCCCGTAGAGCGGGTGTGGCAGACGCACGCCGACGACTCCTCCGGGTCGGGGTGGTGGCGGGAGAGCACCCCCGCTCGGCACGGGATCACGGTACTCCGCCGCCCTCGTGCGGGCCGCTGACGGGGGACCTCCGGCGTCGACACCCCACCTACCTCCACGTAACCTACGGTGTCGTAGGTTCGTGTCAGCCAGCCGAGGAGACGCCGTGAGCTCGAGCCAGGTCCCCTCCACCGGGCACGGTGTGCCGGAGCCGTCGCAGGCCGCGCACCAGGTGGCCGAGGGGCTGTCCCGGGTGGGTCAGACGGTGGCGGACCAGGTCAAGCCGCGGCTGCGCGGGTGGATCCACGCCGGTGTCGCGCCGCTGGTGCTGGCGGCGGCGATCGTGCTCGTCGCCCTGTCGCCGACCCCCGCCGCACGGTGGTCGAACATCGTCTTCGGCGTGTCCGCCGTGCTGCTGTTCGGCACCAGCGCGGTGTACCACCGCGGCCACTGGTCACCCCGGACGGCCGCCGTGCTGCGGCGGCTGGACCACACCAACATCTTCCTGATCATCGCCGGCACCTACACGCCGCTGGCCGTCCTGCTGCTGGACGCCCGGACGGCACGCACGCTGCTGCTGGTGGTGTGGATCGGCGCCCTGATCGGTGTGCTGGGCCGGGTGTTCTGGCTGGGCGCGCCGCGTTGGGTCTACGTGCCGATCTACCTCGCGCTCGGCTGGGTGGCCGTCGGCTTCATCCCGTCGTTCGGGCACACGGGCGGCGCTGCCGTCGCGTGGCTGGTGATCGCCGGCGGGATCGCGTACACCGTCGGCGCGATCGTCTACGGCACCAAGCGGCCCAACCCGAGCCCGCGCTGGTTCGGCTTCCACGAGGTGTTCCACACCTTGACGGTGCTGGCGTTCGCCTGCCACTACGCCGCCGTGTCGATCGCCACGTACCGGCTGCGCTAGCGGCGGCAGGGACGTCGCGCCGGAGCAGGGGCTGGCGCGAGGGGCGCGGGGTCAGCGCGGGACGACGGCGTACCGGCGGTTGGCCAGCGACGGGTTGGCGGCACGCACCTGGTCCAGCCGGTCTGCATCGAGGTCGACGGTGCGCAGCGCCGGCTTCTCGTCCATCTCCAGGCCCACCACACCGTCCGGGCCGACGACGATCGAGCGGCCGACCACCCCCCTGCCGGCCTGGCCCACCGCCACCACGGCGCAGGTGTTCTCGATCGCCCGGGCGATCGCCAGCGCGCGCCAGTGCATGGCCTTGAGCGCTCCGTCCGCCCACGCCGCGGGCACCACGAGCACGTTCGCTCCCGCGTCCACCAGCCGCCGGGCGGACTCCGGGAACCGCAGGTCGTAGCACGTCAGCACGCCGAACCGCAGTCCCTGCAGCGACATCACCAGGGGCGTCGCGTCGGCCGGGCCGGCCTCCAGCACGTCGGACTCCCGCGCGCCGAACGCGTCGTACAGGTGCACCTTGCGGTACGCGCCGACCAGCTCGCCCGCGCCGTCCACGGCGACCACCGCATTCACGGCATGCGCCGGGTCGGCCGACGGCAGCAGGGTCCCGGCGATCACCGCGACGCCGGTCCGCACCGCCTGCTCGCGCAGCAGGGTGCCGAACGGGCCGTCGAGCGGTTCGGCGAGGTCGACGGCCACCGCTCGAGGGTCGAAGGCGCTGGTGTACTCGGGCAGCACCAGCACGTCGGCCCGGGCGTAGGAGGCCGTGCGGAACGCGTCGCGGACCGCCTCCCGGTTCGCCGCCCGGTCGGTGCCGGTGCTCAGCTGGCCGAGCGTCACCCGCACCGCGGGACGCTCCGGCGGGACGGGACGGTCGGCCATGCGGACCTCCTGTGCGGGGTGGGCTGCGTGCTGAGGGCTGCGGTACCCGACGACTGCGTCAGCCGGCGGTCGGCGGGGTGCCGCGCCCGGTCGGTTCGGCGCTCGGCGCGTCGGTGCGGTCGTCCGTCGGCTCCGCGACCGACGAGGTCGGCGGGCCGCTGGAGACCGGGGTCGTGTGCGGTGCGTCGAGTCGGGCGCTGTTGCGCTCCATCCGGCGCATGCCGCGCACCAACGAGATCGCCAGGCCGATCACCACCACCGCGAGCGCGAAGGTGAACAGGAAGCCCGCCAGACCGGGTGTGCCGCCGCCCGCCGGGTTGTCGTCGAGGTTGCCCACCGGTCCCGGTGCCGGCGTCGCGGCGGTCACCACCCACACCGCCAGTCCCGTCACCGCGCTCATCGGCCCTCCACCAGAACCCGCACGCCCGCGAACAGGTCGTCCTCGGGCAGCTTCACCGGGACGCGCGTCTCGGCGAGCTCGAACTCCTCCCAGGGCCACACCTGGCGCTCCAGGCCACGGGGCGCGGCGAAGAACCACCCCTCGGGGTCGATCTGAGTCGCGTGCGCCCGCAGGGCGGCGTCACGGCGGTCGAACCAGTCGGCGCAGGCGATGCGCGTGGTGACCGGTCGCTCCGGGATCTCGCGGGCGGCGCGGGAGTCGATCCAGTCGCCGAACGGGCTCTCGAGGCCGGCCGCAGTCAGCGCGTCGTGCACGGCACGCATGCGGGACAGGGAGAAGCCGTGGTCGTAGTAGAGCTTGCGCACCGACCACGGCTCGCCGGTGCCGCGGTAGCGCTCGGGGTCGGCGGCGGCCGCGAACGCCTCCACGCTGACCCGGTGGCACATCACGTGGTCCGGGTGGGGGTAGCCGCCGGTCTCGTCGTACGTCGTCATGACGTGGGGACGGAACTCGCGCACCAGGGCGACCAGCGGTGCCGCGGCGACCTCGAGCGGCTGCAGCGCGAAGCAGCCCCCCGGCAGGGGCGGCAGCGGGTCCCCCTCGGGCAGACCGGAGTCGACGAAGCCAAGCCAGGTCTGACGGATGCCGAGGGCAGCCGCGGCGGCGGCCATCTCCTCGCGGCGCACCGCGCGCATCTCGTCGAGATCGGTGATCTCGCGGCCGTAGCGAGGGTTCAGCACGTCGCCGCGCTCACCGCCCGTGCAGCTGACGACGAGCACGTCCACACCCTCGTCCACGTAGCGCGCCAGCGTCGCGGCGCCCTTGCTGGACTCGTCGTCGGGGTGCGCGTGCACCGCCATCAGCCGCAGTCGCTCGTCGGCCACCGGACCTCCCCTGCTCGCTGCGTACCGCGCCCCGGGAGCCCCGGGCGCCGCGTCCCTGCTGCCTCGGACGCCGCCGGGCCGAGCCCGACGAGTGACAATGATCGCGCACGTCGCCCCGCCACCCGCAGGCCGCCGTCCGGAACGGCTGCGGACGGGGCCCCGACCACCGCAGGAGCCACCCCGTGACCACGGTCCCGACCCGCCCGCCGGCGGGCCGCTACGGCCCCGAGCCGACCACCGGCCGACGTCTGTGGGCACGCATCGGCCTCGCGGCGCTCGTCGTGGCGACCCTCGCCGTCCTCGCGTGGCTCGGCTGGGGCGTGTTCCGCGACCCCGTGCAGTGGCGTGACGTGGGGTTCCACGTGGACGGCGCCTCGTCGATCGCGGTGACGTTCGACGTCACCAAGGCGCCCACGGCCACCGTCAGCTGCCGCGTGGTGGGGTTGTCGAAGTCGTTCGGGCACGTCGGCGTCAAGGACGTGACCGTGGGACCGGCCAGCACGGGGACCGTGCGCGTCACGGCGACCGTGCCGACCGCCGAGGAGGCGGTGAGCGGCACGGTCACCGGGTGCGACGTCGTGACGTCCTGACACCGGCGCCGGGTAGCCCCCCCGGGACGCGGGTCCCGGACGTCAGAACGGACGCGCGGCGACGATCTCCACGCCGATGTCGCGGCCGTTCGGCGCGGTGTAGGACGTGGTGTCACCCACCTTGCGGCCGTTGATCGCGGCACCCAGGGGTGACGTCGGCGAGAAGACGTCCACGTCGGCGGAGCCCGCGATCTCGCGCGAGCCCAGCAGGAACGTCATCTCGTCGCCGGCGACCGTCGCGGTCACCAGCATGCCGGGCTCCACGACGCCGTCGTCGGACGGGGTGCCGATGTGCACGTGCGCGAGCTTGGCCTTCAGCTCGCGGATGCGCGCCTCCTGCTTCGCCTGCTCCTCGCGGGCGGCGTGGTAGCCGCCGTTCTCCTTGAGGTCGCCCTCGTCGCGCGCCTTGGCGATCTTGTCGACGATGTCGCGGCGCCCCTCGCCCTCGAGGTGGGCGAGCTCGGCCGTGAGCCGGTCGTAGGCCTCCTGCGTCAGCCACGTGGCCTCGGTCGTCTCGGTCACGATCGCTCCTTCCATGCAGTTCACGTGCGTCCTCGTCGGGCGTACCGGTCGGCGAGCGGGGTGATGACCTCGCTGACACCTGCTCGGGCACGGCGCGACGACGGACGCGACGGTCGGGGTGCCGGCCCGGCGATCGGCGGACGACGGCGACCCGGAGCCGGTGTGCGACGGGCCGCCCGTCCCCTCGCGGGGTCGGCGTAAACGGTCATCCTACCCGGCGATCCCGGAAGGGCCCGGTGAGGCGGTTCAGTCGAGCGCGACCGTGCCCTGGACGCCGAGCACCGTGTCGCCGCCCACCCACACCTGCTCGCCGTCCCGCGCGATGCGGATCAGCCCGCGCCGCCCGAGGACCGTCCCCTGCCGGATGGTGAAGCGGTCGGGCAGCAGCCCGGCGGACGTGAGCCACTGCCCGAGGCCGGCCGCGAGGCTGCCGGTGACCGGGTCCTCCTGCACGCCGACGCCGGGGTGGAAGGCGCGGACCTCGACGTCCGCCGGTCCCCCGGCAGGGTGCGGGGCGACCAGCCCGACGGCCTGGGCGCCGATCAGGTCCCGGTCCGCCCGGGCGTCGAGCACGTCCTGCACGGTGGCCAGCAGCAGCGCCGCCCAGCCGGGACCGTTGTCCACCCACTGCGCGGCCTGCACCCGGTCCGCCGGCACACCGACCGCCCTGGTCAGCCTCTCGCGCGTCGCGTCGTCCACCGGTCCGCTGCGCCGCAGCGGCGGTGCCGCGAACGCCGCCCGGCCCGGCACCGTCTCGTCGAGCCGGATCGGCACGAGGCCCACCGCGCACTCCTGCACCACCGTGCCGGGGGACGCCGGGACGCCACCGGCTGCGAGCCACGCACGGGCGGAACCGAGGGTCGGGTGGCCGGCGAACGGCAGCTCACCACCGGGGGTGAAGACGCGCAGGCGGTAGTCGGCACCGGCCTGGGTGGGTGGGAGCAGGAACGTCGTCTCGGACAGGTTGGTCCACCGGGCGAACGCGTGCATCCTCGACTCGTCCAGGCCGCCGGCGTCGTGCACCACCGCGACCGGGTTGCCGAGCGTGAGGGTGTCGGTGAACACGTCGACCTGGCTGAAGCGCATGGGTCTCTCCTCGCAGCGGTGCGGACCGGGGGGTCAGTCGGACAGGCGGTAGCCGGTGTCGCGCAGGCGGCGCACCAGCTGGGAGCAGTGCTCGGGACCCTTGGTCTCGACGTGGACCTCGATCGCCACCTCGTCGAACGCCAGGTCGCCACCCGTGCGTGCGTGGGCGACGTCCATCACGTTGCCGCCCAGGGCTGCGACGTCACGCAGCACGCCCGCGAGCGCGCCCGGGGTGTCGGAGATGCGGATGCGCAGCTGCAGGAACCGGCCGGCGGAGGCGAGGCCGTGCCGGACCACCCGCATCAGGACCAGGGGGTCGATGTTGCCGCCGGAGAGCACGGCCACCACGGGTCCGCGCCCGGCGAAGTCGCCACCCGCCGCCATCAGCGCCGCCACGGAGGCCGCACCGGACGGCTCGACGATCAGCTTGGCGCGCTCCGCCACCAGCAGGAGGGCCCGGGACAGGTCCTCCTCCGAGACGGTGCGGACCGGCACGTGGTGGCTGGACAGCACCTCGAACGGCACCGCGCCCGGCATCCCGATCGCGATGCCGTCGGCCATCGTGCGCAGCTCGGGGGCCTTGACCGGGTGGCCGGCGGCGAGCGACGCCGGGTAGGCGGCGGCGCGGGCGGCCTGGACGCCGACCACGCGCACGTCCCGCCGCTCGTCGAGCGCGGCCGAGATGCCGGCTGCCAGTCCCCCGCCGCCGACCGGCACGACGATCGTCCTGACGTCCGGCACCTGCTCGAGGATCTCGAGGCCGATGGTGCCCTGGCCGGCGTCGATGTCCGGGTGGTCGTACGGGTGGATCAGCACGGCACCGGTCGCGTCGGCGTGCGCGTGCGCGTGGGTCAGCGCCTCGTCGACGCTGGCGCCGACCAGCTCGACGTGGGCGCCGTACTGGCGGGTCGCGGCGATCTTGGGCAGCGCCGCGTCGACGGGCATGAAGACGACGGCCTTGATCCCCAGCAGCGAGGCGGCCAGCGCGACGCCCTGCGCGTGGTTGCCGGCACTGGCGGCGACGACACCGCGGGCCTTCTCGTCGTCGGACAGGCGCGACATGCGCGTGTAGGCGCCACGGATCTTGAACGAGCCGGCGCGCTGCAGGTTCTCGCACTTGAGCCAGACGTCGGTGCCGGCGATCGCCGTCAGCGCACGGCTGTACTGGACCGGGGTGCGGTCGGCGACCCCCTCGAGCAGCTGTGCGGCGGCGCGGACGTCGGCCGGCCCGATCACCGACCCACGCCCGCAGCGTCGAGCGCCTGCGCCAGGTCCGCGACCAGGTCGTCCACGTCCTCGATGCCGACCGACAGGCGCACCAAGTCGTCCGGCACCTCCAGCGCGGTGCCGGCCACCGAACCGTGCGTCATCCGGGCCGGGTGCTCGATCAGCGACTCGACGCCGCCGAGCGACTCGGCGAGCGTGAACAGCTGCGTGGCGCCGCACACCGCGACCGCGCTGTCCGCGGAGCCGGTGCGGAACGACACCATGCCGCCGAACCCGCGCATCTGCCGCGCAGCGACCTCGTGCCCGGGATGGCTCTCCAACCCGGGATACAGGACCTGGGTGACGCCGGCCCGCTGCTCCAGGAACTCGGCGACGGCTGCGGCGTTGGCCAGGTGCCGGTCCATCCGCACGGCCAGGGTGCGCAGCCCGCGCAGGGTCAGCCACGCGTCGAACGGTCCGGCGACCGCCCCGGACGAGTTCTGGTGGAACGCCACCGCGTCGCGCACGTTCGTCGTCCCCGTCGGACCTTCCAGGCCCACCGGCAGCTGGGCGCCGTCGGCCACCACCAGCGCACCGCCCACCACGTCCGAGTGCCCGCCGATGTACTTGGTGGTCGAGTGCACGACGACGTCCGCACCGAGGGCGATCGGCTGCTGCAGGTACGGCGTGGCGAACGTGTTGTCCACTGCGAGCAGGGCGCCGGCCGCCCGGGCATGCGCCGCGATCGCGGCGATGTCCGCGATGCCGAGCAGCGGGTTGGTCGGCGTCTCCACCCAGACCAGCTTGGTGCGGCCGGGCTGGATCGCGTCGAGCACCGCATCGGGGTTCGACAGGTCGACCGGCGTGTGCTCGATCCCCCACGGCCCGAACACCCGCGCGACCAGGCGGTACGTGCCGCCGTAGGCGTCGTTCGGGACGATCACGTGGTCGCCGGGACGCAGCACCGCGCGCAGCAGGGTGTCCTCCGCGGCGAGGCCCGACGAGAACGCGAAGCCGGCGGCACCACCCTCGACGGCTGCGAGCGCCGCCTCGAGCGCCGCACGGGTCGGGTTGCCGGACCGGGAGTACTCCCAGCCGCCGCGCAGCCCGCCGACACCGTCCTGCTTGTAGGTGGACACCTGGTAGATCGGGGGCACCACCGCACCGGTGGCGGGGTCCGCCTCCTGTCCGGCATGGATGGCGCGGGTGGCGAAGCCCTGGTCGTCGGTCACGGGGTCAGGCTAGGCCGTCGGACCGACGGCGCCCCAGCCCGGCGGACCGCGCCGGCGCGAGCGCGGAACACCCGGGCGCGGGGGCCGGTTGAACGCCGTGGAAGGGAGCAACACATGAGCTGGCTGTTCGGATCCGCGCTGCGCACGACGATGGTGGACCGTGCCGATGCACTGCCCGGGCGGGACGCCCCGGCGTTCGACGTGCCGACGACCCACACGGTGCTCGGCACCCCGCTGGCCGGCCCCTGGCCGGAGGGCACGCGGGTGCTGTACCTGGCGTCGGGCTGCTTCTGGGGCGCCGAGAAGGCTGCGTGGCAGCTGCCCGGCGTGGTGACCACCGCCGTCGGGTACATGGGCGGGTACACGCCCAACCCGACGTACGAGGAGGTGTGCACCGGTCGCACGGGGCACGCCGAGACGGTCATGGTCGCGTACGACCCGACGCGACTGAGCGACGTCGACCTGCTGCGGCACTTCTGGGAGGAGCACGACCCCACGCAGGGGTTCCGGCAGGGCAACGACGTCGGCACCCAGTACCGGTCGGCCGTCTACACCACCACGCCGGAGCAGCACGCGGCGGCCCTGGCCACCCGCGAGGAGTTCGCGCCGCGGCTGCGGTCGAACGGATACGGCGACATCACGACGGAGATCCGGCCGGCCGCAGACGCCGGATCGTTCTTCTACGCCGAGGGGTACCACCAGCAGTACCTGGACAAGAACCCGGCCGGGTACTGCCCGATCAACTCGACCGGGGTCGCCTGCCCGGTCCCGACTGGCGCCTGACCAGCCGCCGGTCGTCCTCGCCGATGCGGGGACGACCGGCGCGGCAGGCCGTCGCCGGACGGGTCAGCCGATCAGAGCCTGGACGACCGACTCGACGCGGCGCGCGCGCGTCTCCGGCTTCTTCGCGGACTCGACGGCGAGCACGTGCTGGCGCTGGTGCGAGTACGTCAGCGCGTCGAAGGCCGCCTTGGCAGCCGGCTCGGCTGCGAGGGCTGCCGCGAGGTCGTCGGGGACCTCGACGGTGCGGGGCGCGGAGTCGAGCTCGACGTCGAGCTGCACCGCGTCACCCGCGGCCAGTCGGGCCGCTGCGCGGTTCTCGGCGCTGACACCGAGCCAGAATGCGCCGCCCATCCGGGCGATGCTGGTGCGCCATGCGTGGCCGTTGACCGTCGCGACGACCTTGGGTCGGTTCCCGCCGCCCAGCTCCGCCACGGCCTCGTCGGGAATCCGGATGCCCGTCGTCGTGCCGCCCGTAGCGGTCAGCTCGCTCACCAGGTGCATCGGGCCATCGTCGGTCGGCGGCCCGGGCATGTAAACAGCGTCGGGACGTCGACGCGCCGCTGGCGGCACGGCGACGACGTCGGGCGGATGTCGGTGGCCCGCGGCACCATGACGGCCATGCGCCTGGTGCAGATCGCGGAGACCTCGGCGGCCGTGGCCGCCACCCGGTCCCGGCTGGCCAAGCGTGAGGCGCTCGCCGCGACGTTGCGCGCCGCGGCCGACGACGGGCCGGACGATGTCGCACTGGCCACCCGCTACCTGGCCGGACAGCTGCGGCAGCGGCGCACGGGCCTGGGCTGGCGGTCGCTGGCCGGCCTGCCCGGTCCGGCAGCCGAGGCGAGCCTGACGCTCGTCGAGGTGGACGCGGCGTTCGAGACGATGGCGTCGCTCTCGGGTGCCGGTTCCGCGTCGGCCCGGACGGCAGCCGCTGCACGGCTGTTCGGCGCCGCCACCGCGGTCGAGCAGCGGCTGCTGCGCGGTCTCGTCACGGGTGAGCTGCGCCAGGGCGCCCTTGACGCACTGGTGCTCGACGCCGTCGCGGCAGCCGCCGCCGTGCCCGAGGCGGCCGTGCGACGAGCGGCGATGCTGGCCGGCGACTCGGCACCCGTTGCGGTGGCGGCCTTGAGCGCCCCCGACTCCGCCGGCGCACTGGCGGCGCTCGAACAGTTCGGGCTGACCGTCGGACGCGCGGTGCGGCCGATGCTCGCCCAGTCGGCTCCGGACGTCGCGGCGGCATTCACGTCGCTGGGCGTCGACGGCGCCGCCGACCGACCGGCCGTGGTCGACGTGAAGCTCGACGGGATCCGCATCCAGGTGCATCGGGACGGCGACGAGGTGCGGGTGTTCACGCGCAGCCTCGACGAGATCACCGACCGTGTACCGGAGGTCGTCGCCGCCGTCCGCAGCATGCCCGCGCAGTCGCTCGTGCTGGACGGTGAGGCGCTGTCGCTGGACGCGAACGGGCGGCCGCGACCGTTCCAGGAGACGTCGTCCCGCACGGCCACCCGCGACGCCGACGTGGCGGCCGGCACGGCGCTGACGCCCTTCTTCTTCGACGTGCTGCACCTCGACGGCCGCGACCTGCTCGACGCACCGCTGCGCGAGCGGCTCGCCGTGCTCGACTCCATCGCCGCCGGCCACGTGGTGCAGCGCCTGGTCACCGCCGACGCTGCCGAGGCGCAGCAGCAGTTCGCCGCCTGGGTCGCTGCTGGTCAGGAGGGCGTGGTGGTCAAGGCCGTCGATGCCCCCTACGAGGCAGGGAGACGCGGGGCTGCGTGGGTGAAGGTCAAACCGCGGCACACCCTCGACCTGGTGGTGCTGGCCGTCGAGCGCGGGTCCGGCCGGCGGGCCGGCCTGCTGTCGAACATCCACCTGGGCGCCCGCGACGGCTCGGGTGGGTTCGTCATGCTGGGCAAGACGTTCAAGGGCATGACGGACGCGATGCTCGCCTGGCAGACCGAGCGGTTCCGCGAGCTGGCGGTCGACGACGACGGCTGGGTGGTGCACCTGCGGCCGGAGCAAGTGGTGGAGGTGGCGTTCGACGGGCTGCAGCGCTCGTCGCGCTACCCGGGCGGCGTGGCGCTGCGGTTCGCCCGCGTGCTGCGGTACCGCGACGACAAGCCGGCGGACCAGGCCGACACGATCGAGACCGTCCTGGCGCTGGCGGGTCCGGTACGGACGGACGACGACGGTCCGGCCGACGCCCCGTCGGACGACGCAGGATCCGCAGACGGGTAGGCGGGCCGACCGTCGCCTCAGACGCCGACGGCGCGGCGCCCCTGCCCAGCAGGAGGCCGCGCCGTCGACGAGCGGGTCAGTGGGTGCCGAGGATGTCCACGACGAACACCAGCGTGTCGCCGCCGCGGATACCTGCCTGCGGCACGCCGCGGTCGCCGTACCCGAGGTGCGACGGGATCGAGAGCAGCACGCGGGAGCCGACCTGCTGGCCGACCAGGCCCTCGTCCCAGCCCGCGATGACGGCGCCGACGCCGATCGGGAAGCTGATCGACTCGCCACGGTCGTACGAGTTGTCGAACACCCGGCCGCCCCAGCTCTGGCCGAGGTAGTTCACCTCGATGTCCTGACCCGCCTCGACGAGGTCGCCGTCGCCACGGCTGAGCACCTGCACCTCGAGCTCAGCGGGCGCCGCCGAGTCCGGGAAGGTCAGCGTGGGCTTGTCTCCGAACGAGCCCGAGGCCTCGGGCAGCACTGCGGCCATGGGGATGTCTCCTCACCGGTTCGTGGTCCGGCCACGTGCGCGGCCGGTGGCCCCGGCCGCGCGGCCGGGTGCCCGGACATCCTGCCCTGCCCGAGCCGAAGATCGCTCATCCGACCTCTTGCCAGAGTTGGCTAATGGCATTAGCTTTCTGGTCATGACGAACCAGATCGAGCTTCTCGACCGGCCTGAGGGCCGGGTCGCGTACACCGTCGAGGGACCGGCCGACGGCCCCCTCGTCGTCCTGGTGCCGGGGATGGGCGACCTTCGCGGCACGTGGCGGGCGCTCGTCGGGCCGCTCGTCGCCGCGGGCTACCGCACGGCGGTCACCGACCTGCGGGGCCACGGCGACTCCGACACCACCTTCCGCGTCCACGGCGACCAGGCGACCGGATCGGACGTGATCGCCCTGGTCGAGCACCTCGGGGGTCCCGCCGTGCTGATCGGCAGCTCCATGGGCGCCGCGTCGGTCGCCTGGGTCGCCGCCGAGCGGCCGGACCTCGTCGCCGGCCTCGTGCTGTCCGGTCCGCTGCTGCGCAACCCCCCGACCAGCCCGCTCCTCGAGCACCTGATGCACGCCGCTTACCGCCTGATGTTCGTCCGGCCGTGGGGCGCCGCCCTGTGGGCGAGCTACTACCGGTCCCCGCTGAGCCGTGGCCGTCGGGCCCCGTGGTTCGACGAGCACCTCGCCGCGGTCCGCACCGCTATGAGCGACCCGGCGCACCTGCGCCAGTTCCGCCGGCTGACGCTGCAGCTCACCCACGCCCCGGTCGAGCCGCGCCTCGTGGACGTCCACGCACCGGCCCTCGCCTTCATCGGCCGCCGCGACCCGGACCTGCGCGACCCCGCTGCCGAGGCGGCGTGGATCGAGCAGACGCTCGACGCCCGCGCCGTGCTGCTCGACGACGTGGCGCACTACCCGCACCACCAGGCTGCCGACGACGTCGTGCCCGCGACGCTGGCGTGGCTGGCCGAGCGGCCGCGTGACACGTCGGGCCGCCTGGTCCTCCCGGTCCGGGGCGACCGCACCGACCCCGCGGACCGCTGACGTGCCCCGCGCAGGACTCGACCCGGAGGCCGTCGTCCGGCTCGCCCTCGCGGTGGTCGACGACGGCGGCCCGACGGGCTACGCCGACCTGACCCTCGCCGCGATCGCGGCACGGGCCGGCGTCGCGGTGCCGAGCCTGTACAAGCACGTGGCCGGTCTGCCCGCGCTGCGCCGAGCGGTCGCCCAGCGGTGCATCGAGCAGCTCGCCGACGCCCTCGAGGAGACGGCTGAAGGCCGCCAGGGTGCCGACGCGCTGGTCGCGCTGGCGTGGACGATGCGGCGGTTCGCCCACGACCACCCCGGCCGCTACGCCGCGACCCAGACCGAGCTGCTGGGCGTACCGGAGGAAGCGACCGAGCTGCAGACCGCGGCGACCCGCAGCGTGGTCGTCGTCGCCCGGGCCGTCGGGGAGCTCGACGTGCCCGCCGACCGGCACGTGGACGCCGTCCGTGCGGTCCGGTCCGCCGTGCACGGCTTCGTCGTCCTCGAGGCGGCCGGGGGCTTCGGGATGCCCGACGACCTCGAGGTGAGCTTCGACTACCTGGTGAGGGGGCTGGTCGGCGCGCTGGCCAGCACGTCGGCGAGCCAGCGCAGCTGACGGTCGAGCTGGTACCCGAGGCCGCCCTCGTGCTGGTTGAACTCGTACACCTCGATGTCACGGTCGGGCCGGGCGCCGACGGCGAGCGTCCCGTAGTGGTTGTACGCGGCGAAGACGGTGGACGGCGGGCACGTCTGGTCCCGCAGCGCGACGGAGAACAGCGCCGGTGCGGACGCCCGCCGGCCCAGGTGCACGCCGTCGACGTACGACAGCGTGCGCAGCACCTGGTCCACCTGGTCCCGATGCACGGCGAGGTACTGCACCACCTCCCCGTACGGGAAGCCGTCGGTGATCGCCATCGCCCGCGGGAAGTGGCAGAGGAACGGCACGTCGGGCATCGCCGCGACCAGGCCGTCCGCGAGGCCGGACACCGCGAGCGCGAGCCCGCCGCCCTGGCTCCCGCCCGTCACGGCGACGCGCGCCGGGTCGACCCCGGGCAGGACGCGGACGGCGTCGACCGCCCGCACCGCGTCGGTGATCAGGCGGCGGTAGTAGTACGTCGCCGGGTCGAGGATGCCCCGGGTCATCACACCGTTCGCGGCCGGACCGCTGCCCTCCGGGTCGGGGGTGTGACCACCGGTGCCCCACGTCGAGCCCTGCCCCCGCGTGTCCATCAGCAGGTGCACGTACCCGGCGGCCGCCCAGGCCAGGTGCTCGTGCGCGAACCCGCGTCCGCCGCCGTAGCCGATGTACTCGACGACGGCCGGCAGCGGCTCGGTCACCCCCGCGGGCCGGGTCAGCCACGCGCGGATCGGGTCGCCGGCGAAGCCCGCGAACGTCACGTCGAACGCCTCGATCAGCCGCAGCCCCGTGTCGACCGGCTCGACGGTCAGCGCCAGGTCGTGCCCCCGCGCCTCCGCCAGCGTCCCGGACCAGAAGTCGTCCAGGTCGGCGGGCTCGTCCAGCTCGGGCAGGTACGCCCGCAGCTCGGGCAGGGACAGGTCGAAGATCGCCACGTTGCTCCTCGTCTCGCACGCGCCGCCCCGGCGCGACGGGCACGAGGCTAGAGCACCGCGCGAGGGTGCCGGCGCCCCGGCTCAGCGGGCCAGGAACCCCAGCAGGTCGTGCCGGGTCAGCACGCCGACCGGCTGCCCGTCCTGCACCACCATCAGCGCGTCGGCACCCTGCAGTGCCGCGCGCGCGGCGTCCACCGGTTCGCCGGAGCCGATCAGCGGCAGCGGGGGCGACATGTGCCGGTCCACGCGGTCGGCCAGCGCCGCCGAGCCGCCGAACACCGCGTCCAGCAGGCTGCGCTCGCTGACCGACCCGGCCACCTCGCCGATCTTCACCGGCGGCTCCGCGCCGACCACGGGCATCTGCGAGACCCCGAACTCACGCATGATCTCGATCGCGTCCCGCACCGTCTCGGTCGGGTGGGTGTGCACCAGCGCCGGCATGGCGCCGTCCTTGGTCCGCAGCACGTCGGCGACCGTCGCACCCTCGCCCGCGGCGAGGAACCCGTAGGACCGCATCCAGGAGTCGTTGAAGATCTTGGAGAGGTAGCCGCGACCGCCGTCCGGCAGCAGCACGACGATCACGGCCTGCGCCGCCGCGGCCGGGTCCTCGTCCTGCAGCCGTCGCGCCACCCGCAGCGCCGCCTCGACAGCCATCCCGGACGAGCCACCGACCAGCAGCGCCTCCTCGCGCGCGAGCCGGCGCGTCATCGCGAACGAGTCGGCATCGGACACCGGGATGATCTCGTCCGGCACCGACGGGTCGTACGCGCGCGGCCAGAAGTCCTCCCCCACGCCCTCGACCAGGTACGGCCGCCCGTCACCGCCGGAGTAGACCGACCCCGCCGGGTCCGCGCCCACCACCCGGACCCGTCCCCCGTGCTCGACCGGCCGGTCGGCGGAGACGTCGTGCAGGTAGCGGCCCGTACCGGTGATCGTCCCGCCGGTACCGACGCCGGCGACCAGGTGCGTGATGGTCCCGTCCGTCCCCTCCCAGATCTCCGGACCGGTGCTGGCGTAGTGGCTCGCCGGCCCGTTCGGGTTGGAGTACTGGTCCGGCTTCCAGGCGTCCTCGATCTCGCGGACGAGGCGGTCCGAGACGGAGTAGTACGACTCCGGGTGGTCGGGCGGCACGGCGGTCGGGGTGACGACGACCTCGGCGCCGTACGCGCGCAGCACGTCGCGCTTGTCCTGGCTGACCTTGTCCGGGCACACGAACACGCAGCGGTACCCCTTGCGCTGTGCGACCAGCGCGAGCCCGACGCCGGTGTTCCCGCTGGTCGGCTCGACGATCGTGCCGCCGGGGCGCAGCGCGCCGGACTGCTCGGCCGCCTCGATCATCCGCAGGGCGATCCGGTCCTTCACCGACCCGCCGGGGTTGAGGTACTCGACCTTCGCCAGGACGGTGGCCGACAGGCCCGCCGTCACCGAGTTCAGCCGGACCAGCGGCGTGTGCCCCACCAGCTCGGAGATGTGCTGCGCGTACGTCACCGGCCCACCTTCTCATCGCCGGCCTGGTCGCCGACCGCGACGCCGACGGACGGCGAGCCGGAGAATCGGCCGGGTATCTGGTCGGTCAAACCGGCCCCAAGACGAACCCTCGTCGCCTACGGTCGTGTGGGGTCGTCGAGCAGGCTGCGCGTTCCGCAGGTCTCCGGCCCCACCTCACAGGACGAGACGGACGGTCGGACGATGCGAGCGGGACAGCGATGATCGAGGCACACGGTCTGACGAAGCGGTACGGGCACACCACCGCGGTGGACGGGGCGAGCTTCACCGTCCAGCCCGGACGGGTCACGGGGTTCCTCGGTCCCAACGGAGCGGGCAAGTCCACCACGATGCGGATGATCGTCGGCCTCGACCGGCCGACCGCCGGCGACGTGACGGTGAACGGCAAGCACTACGCCGCGCACCGGTCGCCGCTGACCGAGGTGGGCGCTCTGCTCGAGGCCCGTGCGGTCCACCCCGGACGCACGGCCCGCGGGCACCTGCGCGCGATGGCCGCCACGCACGGCATCGGCGACCGTCGCGTGGACGAGGTGATCGAGCTGACCGGGCTCGGCGCCGTCGCCGGGAAGCGGGTCGGCGGCTTCTCGCTCGGCATGAACCAGCGCCTCGGTGTCGCCGTGGCCCTGCTGGGCGACCCGCACACGCTCATCCTCGACGAGCCCGTGAACGGCCTGGACCCCGAGGGCGTCATCTGGGTCCGCACGCTGGTCAGGTACCTCGCGTCGCAGGGCCGGACCGTCTTCCTCTCCTCGCACCTGATGAGCGAGATGGCGGTCACGGCGGACCACATCATCGTGATCGGCCGCGGTCGGATCATCGCGGACGCGCCCGTGGAGCAGGTGGTCGCCGGTGCGACCCACTCCACCGTGCGGGTGCGCAGCCCGCGCGCGACCGAGCTGGCCGACCTGCTGCGACGGGCGGGCGCGACCGTCGACAGCGCGGAGCCCGGCGTGCTGCAGGTGGTCGGCACCGGGCCGGAGGCCGTCGGCGAGGCGGCGGCGGCGCACGGCATCGTGCTCCACGAGCTGACCACCGTCAGCGGCTCGCTCGAGGATGCCTACCTCGCGCTGACCGCCGAGGAGGTCGAGTACCACTCGGGTGTGGCGGCGCCGGCAGATCCGCGCACGGGCTACCCCGGCGGCGGGCAGGCCGTGCCCAGCGGACCGCCGCCCACCGCCCAACCCCCGGTGCCACCGACCGCGCCGGCTGCCGGCGCGCCGACCGACGTGCAGGAGGACGTGCGATGAGCACCGCGACCACGACCCCGGCGACCACGCCCTCGCAGCAGCCCGCACGGTCGGACCTGCGACTCTCGCCGCTGCACGTGCTGCGGTCCGAGTGGCTCAAGTTCTGGACGGTCCGCTCGACGTACTGGACCCTTGCGCTCACGGCAGCGGTCTTCGTCGGCCTGGTGGTGGCGGTCTCCTTCGGGATGCGGGCGCTGAGCGCCCAGCAGCAGGTCAACGAGGCGGGTCCCCTCCCCCTGATCCCGCTGAGCGCCGGCGCCCAGCTGGCGATGATCCCGCTCGCCGTGCTCGGCGTGCTCACGGTGACGTCCGAGTACAGCACCGGCATGATCCGCGCCAGCCTGACAGCGGTCCCCACGCGCCTCCCCGTCCTGTGGGCCAAGGCTGCGGTGGTGGCTGTCGTCACCCTCGTGCTCACCCTGGTGACCGTGCTGCTCAGCGCCATACTGGCGTCGGCGATCCTGCACTCCACGGGAGGCAGCCTCGACGCCGGCGACCCGCAGGTGCAGCGCATCGTCCTCGGCACCGCGCTCTACCTGACCACGACCACCCTGTTCGCGTTCTCCCTCGGCGCGCTGCTGCGCCACTCGGCGGCAGCGCTGGGTGTGGTCCTGACGCTCCTGCTGGTGATCGAGAACGTGCTGAACGTGCTGGCCCAGGTCGTGTGGAAGTGGCTGCAGCACGTCACACCGTTCCTCCCCGCCTCGGCGGGCAGCAGGTTGACGATGACGGAGCGGCAGCTCACCGCGACCAACGACGCGAACCTCTACCACGTGCACCTCAGCGCATGGCAGGGCTACGCGGTGCTGGTCGCCTGGGTCGTGGTCATCCTGGCCTTCGCGGCCATCCGCCTCCGGGCGCGCGACGCCTGACCGTTCCCGGGAGCACGACGGCTGGGCACCTCGCGGTGACCCAGCCGTCGTGCTGTCCAGCCCTGCAGGCGCAGCTCAGATCTCGCCCATCGCCTCGCCGGGCGTCAGCTCCGCTGCACGGGCGCCGGCGTTCCATCGGGACCACAGCGTCTTCTCGCCCGCAGCCCGAGCCATCACGTGGCTGGTGAGCGCGAACACCACCAGACCCACGCCCAGCACCACGACGGCGACCCAGAAGGGCGCCTTGAGCCCGACGTGCTCGGCGACCAGGCCGGAGATCACCGGCGCCGGCGCGGCGAAGCCCCACCGGACCAGGTTGAAGGCACCCGTGGTGGACCGCCGGTCCGGCAGGCCGGTGGCCAGCGCCAGGTCGGTGAGGTTCGCGTTGCAGATGCCCATGCAGATGCCGGCGACCACCAGCACGACGATCGACACCGTGGTGCTGGTCGACAGGGCCAGGCCGACGAGGCAGCCGGTCAGCACCAGCACCGCGAGGCCGACGGTCGCCACCGCACCGATGCGGTGCGCGAGGCGGTGGCCGACCACCAGGATCCCGAACGCGAGGCCGATCCCCCACGCGGTGAACACCAGGCCGAGCGGCACCACCGACAGGTGCAGCGCCACCGGTGTGTAGCCGAGCACCACGAAGAAGACGAAGTTGTAGGTCGCGGTCAGCGCGCACAGCGCGATGAACGCCGGCTTGCGGAACGAGGCGAAGACGTCGGTCAGACGGAGCCGCGACGGCTTCTCGTCGGGGTCGCGCAGGCGGGACACCGACATGACGGCAGCCGCGACCATCAGCACGCCGCACGCCATGAAGGGCACGCGCCAGCTGATCCTGCCGAGCAGGCCGCCGATCAGCGGCCCGACGGCGAACCCGAGGCCGACGCAGGTCTCGAAGAGCTCGACCACCCACTCGCTCTGCCGCGCGAGCGCCACGAGCAGGCTCATCGCCGTCGCGAAGAACATCGCGTTGCCCAGGCCCCACAGCCCACGGAGCGCCGCGAGCTGCCCGATGCCGCCCACGGCCGATGCCGCCAGCGCGGCGACCGCCACGACCGAGACCCCGGCGGTGAGCACCTTCTTGTACCCGAACCGCCCGGTGGACATCACGGCCGGCACCATGCCGAGGGCCATCACGGCGATGTAGGCCGTGAACAGCAGCTCGATCTGCCACGTGGAAGCGCCCAGCGAGCTGCCGATGACGGGCAGGATGGGATCGACCACGGCGATGCCCGCGATCGCGAAGAAGGCGGTCAGCGCGGTGGCGTAGATGGCGGTGCGGTGCGGTTCTTCGCGAGTGGCGGCGCTCATGCGGCTCCCTGTGGAGGACGGTGGTGCGCACCTCGTCGTGCGGCCGGTGCATCGATTGCTGTATGCACCAGTGATTTACTTGTACCATACACCTGGTTCGGGGGGATGTGTCATGACGGCAACGGCCCAGACGGCCCAGAGGTCCGACGACTGCGTCGGGCGCATCGAGACCGAGGTGGCGCTGCTGCTGCGCCTCTCGGACCGGAACCGTCGCCGCTCCCGCCTGATGGACGGGGCCCTCGAGCGATCCGCCTACCTGGCGCTCCGGCTGCTGGAGTCGAACGGGCCCTCCACCATCACCCGCATCGCGGAGGAGCTGCGGCTCGACGGTTCGACGGTGACCAGGCAGGTCGTCGCGATGGAGGAGGCCGGGCACGTCCGCCGCGGCAAGGACCCGCGCGACGGACGGCACCAGGTGATCTCCGCGACGTCGGAGGGTCTCGACGCGCTGGCACGCACCCGCGCGGCGCGCAACGCCGTCTACCGCGAGGTGCTCTCGGCCTGGTCCGAAGAGGACCTCGGCACCCTGGCGCACGTGCTGCGGCGGCTCAACGCGGACCTCGACGCCCACCTCGACTCCTGAGGCCCGAACCGCTCCCGCGCGGGGTCGTCCTCCGCTACCGTCCGGCCCATGCTCCGCGTGCTGCCGTTCGCCCTGGACCTGGCGCTGCTCGTCTTCTGCCTGATCGACTGCATCCAGGCCGACCCGGGCGCGGTCCGGAACCTGCCCAAGGGTGGCTGGATCGTCCTCATCCTGCTGTTCCCGCTGGTCGGCGGCGTCGCCTGGCTCGTGGCGGGCAGGCCGGTCGGGCCGGGTCCACGTCGCGTCCCGTGGCCGTCGACCGCCACGGCCGGCTTCCCGGAGTACGAGCGGCCCCGCCCCGTCGCACCCGACGACGACCCGGCGTTCCTCGCCGGGATCGGCGAGTCGAACGCCGAGCACGAGAAGCTGCTGCGCGCGTGGGAGGACCAGCTGCGCGAGCGTGAGCGCCGTCTGGCTGAGCGGGACGACGACGACCGGGGCACCCCGCCGCCCGCCGCGGACCACTGAGGCTGCCCGCAGCGCTACGCCGTCCCCGCGTCCGGTCGGGCCGCCTCGTCGGACGTCAGCAGGATGACGTTGCCGTCGGGGTCGTCCACCATCGCCGCGTAGGGCCCGGCGGTCTGGGTCGGTGCCATCCGCCCGTGGTAGCCGGCCCCGGTGAGCCGGGCCCACTCCGCGTCCACAGCGGCGTCGTCACCGGCGTAGAACTCCACCAGCTGCTGGTAGCCGCGCTCCGGCCGTACCCAGTCCGGGTCGTACCGGGCCGCGAACTGCTCGGTGAGCACCAGCTTGGCGCCCGGCCCGAGCCGACAGATCGACACGGGGCGGTCCGGCCGCGGGTCGGGGACGTCCAGCCCGAGCAGTCGGTAGAACTCGATCGAGCGCCGGAGGTCGCGCACCTCCAGGACCAGCATCGCGAAGGTGGGACTCATCCGGCGACCGTCCCACCGAGGTCCGACAACCGAGCGCCGCGGGCGGTCGCGGGGGGCCTGGTGCCGCACGGCGGCGCCGTGCCCTGGTGCCCCCGCCGGGACTCGAACCCGGACTGAGCCGGTTTTAAGCCGGCTGCCTCTGCCGGTTGGGCTACGGGGGCGCGAGCCCCATCGTGCCAGCCGGCGCTGCCCGTCGGACTGCTCAGCGCGCCCCGGCCACCGACGGGTCGGCCTGCTCCGTGGCCTGCTCAGCGGCGGGCTTCGGCTTGGGCCGCACCGCCGCGGCACGGAACTCGGCGCGGGGGTCCTGCAGGGCGCCGAGCGAGACGACCTCGCGGCGCAGCAGCAGCGACGATGTCCAGCCCATCATGATGCGCAGCTTGCGGTTCACCGTCGGCATGGCGAACACGTGGTACGTGCGGTGCAGCACCCAGGCCAGGAAGCCGCGCACCTTGATGCGGCCGAACATCTGCGCCACGCCCTTGTACATGCCCAGCGAGGCGACGGCGCCGATGTTCTTGTGCTTGTACTCCGTCGGCGGGGCCGAGCTGAGCACCCGCGCCAGGTTGTCGCCCAGGTGGTTGCCCTGGCGCAGCGCGTGCTGGGCGTTCGGCGGGCACGTCTTGCCGGGGTTGACCAGGTCGGGGACCGCCGCGCAGTCCCCTGCGGCGTACGCGTCGGGGATGACCTCGCCGTCGGCGGTGGTCACCTGCAGGTATGCGTTGGTGATCACGCGGCCGGTCTTGTCCAGCGGCAGGTCGGAGTCGGCGAGCACGGGGTTCGCCTTGACGCCCGCCGTCCACACGACCGTCTCGGTGTCGAACTCGGTGCCGTCGGACAGCACGATGTGCCCGTCGACGCAGGAGTTGAGAAAGGTGGACAGGTAGATCTCGATGCGCCGCTTGCGCAGCTGCTCGAGGGTGTAGCCGCCGAGCTCCTCGCTGACCTCCGGGAGGATCCGCGGCGAACCCTCGACCAGGACGAACCGCAGCTCGTCCTCCTCCACCTGCTTGTAGTGCCGGATCGTGTAGCGCGCGAGGTCCTCGACCTCCGCCAGGGCCTCGACGCCGGCGAAGCCACCGCCGACGAACACGAACGTGAGCATCCGTCGACGCAGCTCCGGGTCCCAGGTGCTGGCCGCCAGGTCGATGCGGTCGAGCACGTGGTTGCGCAGCGCGATGGCCTCTTCGACCGTCTTGAAGCCGATGCCCTCTTCGGCCAGCCCCGGGATCGGCAGCGTCCGCGCCACCGAGCCGAGCCCGACCACCAGGTGGTCGTACTGCACCCAGTACGGGTCGCCCTCCTCAGGCGTGATCTGCACCCGGCGGCCGGCGTGCTCGATCTGCGTCACCTTGCCCTGCAGCACGTCGACGCCCTTGAGCGCACGACGGTGCGGGGCCACCACGTTGCGCGGGTCGATGGACCCGGCCGCCGCCTCGGGCAGGAAGGGGGCGTAGGTCATGTACGACCGCGGGTCGACGACGACGATCGCCGCGTCCCGCTTGCCCAGTCGGCGGCGCAGCCGGCGAGCGGTGTACAGCCCCACCGTGCCGCCTCCGAGGATGAGCACCCGAGGCGACTTGCGCGGCTTGGCCGGACGCGCGGATGCCTCCGACGGGACCGGCGCGGAACCCTGGACGGCAGCGGGATCGGACATGTCTCAACCGTAAACCGGGACTTTCGTCCCCGCCGTGGCGGTGTCGCGTGATCCTCCGCACAGCGGGCGCCCAGCGACGGCCGGCCTGGGCCCGGACCGGCCAGCCGGCATCCCGCTCGCGGGCAGCGCGGTCAACCGTCGCCGGCGAGCACGAGCTGGGGGGCCGGCGTCCCGACGGCGAGCCGATGACGACGTTCGACCTGCTGGCCCCAGGAGGTGGACGCGATGACCAGGGCCGCTCCGACGAGGCCGAGAGCCTTCAACGGCTCGCCGCCGAGACTGACGCCGACCGCGACGGCCCAGACCGGTTCGGTCCCCAGCAGCAGGCTGGCTCGGCTGGCAGACGTGCGCCGGATGGCCCACGTCTGCGCGAGGAAGGCGAACACGCTGCAGGCCAGCGCCAGGTAGATCAGCCGGCTCCAGTCGACGAACGAGAGGTGCGGCACGGTCGAGGCGAGTCGGCTGCCGGCGGTGGCGCCGAGCAGCACCGCGCCTCCCACCGCCTGCAGGGTGGTGAGCGACAGCGAGCTGTGCTGCCGGCCGCGGGTGAGCCGACCGATCAGGCTGACATGCACGGCGCGGACCGCCGCGGCGGCGAGCATCAGCACGTCGCCCACCGTCGGAGCCCGGAAGCCGTGACCGGACACCAGGAGCGCCACGCCCAGCACGGCGAGGACGGCCGCGACGAAGAACGGCACCGGCAGCCAGGCGCGCGACCACAGGCTCTCCAGGACCGGCGTGAAGACGATGGTCAGGCTGATGATCAAGCCGGCGTTCGTGGCCGACGTCGTCGCGACGCCGAAGGTCTCCAGGGTGAGCACCGCCGCCTGGGTGCAGCCCAGCAGCACACCGACGCGCAGCTCCCTGCCCAGCGGGAACGGCACCCGTCGCACCAGGCACACCGCCCCGAGCGCGACGGCCGAGATCACGTAGCGCAGCGCCAGGACGACGAGCACAGGGGCGACCGTGGTCAGCTCCTTCGCGACCAGGTAGCTGCTGCCCCAGACGAGCGCGACGCCGAGGAGCACCGCGTCGACAGCGGAGCGGGACCGAGTGATGGACACGGGCCGACCCTGCGGCCGCCGACCGTGAAGATCAAGGACGCACTTCGCGAACGTCCTTTTAGTATCACTTCATGGACCCGCGACAGCTGGCCGTTCTCCGGGAGCTCGGCGACCGTGGCAGCGTGACGGCGGTCGCCGCAGCGCTGTTCGTCACGCCATCGGCCGTGTCCCAGCAGCTGGCCGCGCTGCAGCGCAGCACCCCCGTTCCGTTGACCGAACGGCGGGGGCGCACGCTCGTCCTGACGGACGCGGGCCGCGCCCTCGCGGCCGCAGCCGCCGACGTGGCCACCGCCTTGGCCCGCGCGGAGCGCGCGGTCGACGAGCACCTGACCGACCCCCGCGGCACCGTGCGGGTCGCGGCCTTCCACAGCGCGGCCGCCACCTTGTTCCCGCGACTGCTCCAGGCCGGCGGGGACGCCGTCCTCGAGCTCGCCGACCAGGACGTGGAGCAGGCCCGGTTCCCCGCGCTCACCGCCGACCACGACATCGTCATCGCCCACCGGCCCGACCACAGCCCACCGTGGCCGGCCAGTACGTCGGTGACCCCGCTGCTGCACGAGCCCCTCGACGTCGCCCTGCCCGTCGGGCATCCGCTCGCCGCCCGAGCCGACCTGTCGGTGGCGGACGTCGCCGACCAGCCGTGGATCGCCGTGCAGAGCGGCTACCCGCTGCTGGGATCGCTCGAGGCGATCGCCGCCGCAGCAGGCCGGCCGGCGCGGATCCGCCACCGGATCAACGACTTCACCGTCGCGGCCGCCGTCGTCGCAGCCGGAGGCGGCATCGCGCTGATGCCCCGCTACACCGCACCGGTCCGGCCGGACGTGGTGCTCCGTCCGCTGCGCGACCTGCACGTCGCCCGGCGCGTGGACGCACTGGTGCGACCGGAACGCGCCCTGCGCAGCTCGGTGATCAGCACCCTCGGCGTGGTCCGGGACATCGCACGCCGGCTGACCGACGCCGCCGACACGGCCGTGACGGCCTAGCCCGTCGAGCGCTCAGTCGGTCGCGGGCGGCTGGTCGCGGTCGGCGGCGGAGCCCGACACCCGGCCCTGCAGCACGGTGGGATCACCCTCCGGGTCGAGGCGCACGGCCGCCACCCGGTGCCCGTCCACCGCGGTGACCTGCAGCGTGGCGTTGGTCAGCCCCGAGCGCACCGTCTCCACCGGCACGCGGTCGCCGATCGCCGCCATGCGGCCGAGCCGCGACAGCACGTAGCCCGCGACCGTCTCGTACGGACCGTCGTGCAGCAGCACGCCGGTCCGGTCGGCGAACTCCTCGAGGGTCAGCCGAGCGTCCACGTCGGACCCCGTGCCGCTCGTCTCCGGCTTCACGTCGTGCTCGTCGACGATGTCGCCGACCAGCTCCTCGAGCAGGTCCTCCAGGGTGACGATGCCGTCCGTGCCGCCGTACTCGTCCACGACCAGGGCGATGTGGGTACCCGTCCGACGCATGCTGGACAGCGTCGGCAGCACCTTGTTGGTGCCGGGCAGCGACGGGATGGGCCGGGCGACGTCGCCGACGGTGGCCTCCGGCTCGTCGCGCACGCCGTCGCCGAGGTCCACCGCGACGTCCGCCACGGCCGCGAGCAGGTCCCGCACGTGCACGAAGCCGACCACGTCGTCGAAGTCGGTCCCCGTGACCGGGTAGCGGGAGTACGGCAGCTGCCGCACCTCCGCCGCCGCGTCGACCGCCGACTGCGCGGCGGACAGGAACCGCACCTCGCCGCGCGGACGCATCGCCTCGACCAGCAGCCGGTCACCCGCGTCGAACACGTCGTCGATCAGCCGGCGCTCGTCCTCGGGCAGGTCCGGGTGGGTGGCGACCAGGTCGCGCAGCTCCTCGTCCGTCACCGCCTCGCCCTTGGCCCTCGGGTCCTGGCCGAGCAGTCGCACCACACCGTTGGTGGACACGGACAGCAGCCAGATCACCGGCGTCATCACCCACGCGAGGCGGTCGACCGCCGAGCCCACCGCGGTGGCGATCTTCGCCGGCCGCTGCATCGCCAGCCGCTTCGGCACCAGCTCGCCGAGCACCAGGGACAGGTAGGCGATCACGAGGGTCAGCGCGATCAGCCCCACCGTGTCCGCCGCACCCTGGGACAGCCCCCAGCGCACCAGCACCGGCGAGACGTGCGGCGCCAGCGTCGACGCGCCGAACGCCGCCGAGAAGAAGCCGGCCACCGTCACGCCGATCTGCACCGCCGCGAGGAACCGGTTGGGGTTGCGCGCCACCCGTGCGACGCGGGCGCCGCGGCCGCCCTGCTTGTCCAGCTGCACCAGCTGGCTCTCGCGCAGGGACACCAGCGCGAGCTCCGTGCCGGAGAACAGCCCTCCGATGCCGATGAACAGGAGGACCAGGGCGATGTCTGTCCAGATCTCGGTGGTCACGTCTCATCCCGGGGTCGGTGAAGCTCCAGCCTAGGCACAACGTGGCGGACGGACCCGGCGTCCCCTGCGGGGCACGACGCCGTCAGTCGGCGATGCTCCAGGCGATGCCGTCGAGGATGTCGTGCTCGCTGGTGACCACCTCGGTCAGCTGGCGGCCGTCGCGCGCCACCTCCGCCTGCACCCGGGCGATCACCTCGGACCAGATGAGGGCGCCGGCGCCGATGACGTCGACCCGACCCGGGTGCATGAAGCCGAGCGCGGTGCGCTCCGCGCGGCTGCGGTGCAGCAGGTCGTCGCAGGCCGCCTCGACGGTGCGGACGTCCAGCACCGCGCCGTCGATGGCGGCCCGGTCGTACCGCGGCAGGCCGAGCGTGTGCGCGGTCACCGACGTCACCGACCCCGCCAGGCCGACCAGCGTGACCGCCTGGCCCAGGGGCACCGTCTTCTCCGCCTCGTCCAGCGCCGCGGCCACGTCGGCGCGTGCCGCGGCGATCTGCTCGGCGGTGGGCGGGTCGGACCGCAGGTGCCGCTCGGTCAGCCGCACGGACCCGATGTCCATCGAGACCGCCGCCTCGGGCTCGTGCGTCCCCAGCACCAGCTCCGTCGAGCCACCGCCGAGGTCGACGACCAGGAAGGGGCCCGGATGCGTCGCCGCGAGCACACCTGTCGCCCCACGGAACGAGAGAGCGGCCTCCTCATGCCCGGTCACCACCTCGGGGTCGACGCCCAGCGCGCCGCGCACCCCTGAGACGAACTCGTCGCGGTTGCGGGCGTCCCGCGTCGCCGAGGTCGCGACGAACCGCACCGCCTCGACCCCGTGCTCACGGCAGGTGGCGGCGTAGCGCGCCGTCATGTCCAGCGTCCGGGCGAGCGCCTCGGGCGCCAGCTCACCGGTCCGGTCGACGCCCTGGCCGAGCCGGACGATCTCGGCCAGCCGCACCACCTCGGTCAGCGTGCCGGCCGCCACGTCGAGGTCGGCCACCAGGAGCCGGATGGTGTTCGTCCCGCAGTCGATGGCTGCCACGCGTGTCACCGGCACATCGTGCCATCCGCCCCGGACACCGGCCGGGCCGTCCGGCCTGCCCTCAGTGGCTCAGCACGTGCACCTGTCGGGCCGCCACGTGTCCCTGATCAGGGCGAGCACCTCGTCACCGACGGGATTCACGCCGGGGCCGGCGGCGAGCGCGTGGCCGACGAGCACGTGCAGGCACTTCACCCGCGTCGGCATCCCCCCGGCCGAGATCCCCGCGATCTCGGGCACGTGGCCCAGCGCCTCCCGGTCGGCGAGGTACGCCTCGTGCGCACGACGATGCCCCGCCGCCAGCTCCTCGTCGACCGCGAGCCGTGCCGTCAGCTCCTTCATCAGACCCGTCGCCTCGAGCGTGCTCACCGCCGCGACCGCCTGCGGGTTGGTCAGGTAGTACGTCGTCGGGAAGGGGGTGCCGTCGTCCAGCCGCGGCGCCGTCTGCACCACCGTCGGGCGTCCGCAGACGCAGCGCGCGGCGATCCGCACGACGCCGCGGGCGGGCCGGCCCAGCTGCTCCGTCACCACGGCGAGGTCACGGGGGTCGACGGCGGGGTACGGCGGCACGTGCTGCTCGGTCATCGGGAGGGCGTCCTGTCGGGAGGGGGCCTCCATTGTCCCTGACCAGGGTCGGCCGGCCGTGCCGCCTGTCCGCCGACCACCCGTCGGGCGCTACAGGCCGCTCCGCAGCGCTCGGACCGGGCGAGGTCTCAGGGCTTCGCTGCGCCTGTCGGCGCCGCGGTGGGCGCACCGGTCGGCGCCCCGGTCGGCGCAGAGGTCGCTCCCGACGTCGCCTTGGGCGTCGGCACCGCGCCCGCCGTGGGCGCGGTCGTCGGCACCGCCGCCGCACCCGCCGCCCGGACCGACTGCCACACGTCCAGGTACCACGGCTGCGTGGAGCCCACCGCGCCGGACCCGTCGCTCGCACCCGTCTTCGGCGCGTTCGGCGCCGTGTCCGGCACGGTCTGCGGGTCCACGACCCGGAAGGCCGTCTCGCCCGGCATCACGAAGTTGAGCCGTTCCCGCGCCTGCGCCTTGACGTACGCCGGGTCGTCCCAGCGCTTGAGGTCCGCCTGCAGGTCGGAGTTGTGCTGCTGCGCCGCCGCCACCTGGGCTCGCAGCTGCGCCAGCTGCGTCTGCTGCTCCAGGTAGGAGTGCAGCGTCGGGTACACCAGCACGAACGCGAGCAGCAGCACCAGGCCCAGCACCATGGCGCGCACCGTCAGCATCCGCGGCAGCCGCTGCTGGACCACCTCGGCGCGCGGCGTGCCGCGAGGCGGGGTGATGGACGACGGCCGGGTCGACGCCCGGGCCGCAGCCGGACGACGGGACGCGCGCGGCGGGCTGGTGCGCGGCGCGGTGGTCCGCGGCGGGGCGCCCGTCCGTGGTGGAGTGGTGCGCGGCGTGACCGTCGGGATCGACGCCGCGCGCTCGGCCACCCGGGGTGTGCCCGCCGAGCGCGCGCCGGGCGCGGCAGGACGACGGGCGGACGGCATGTGCTCGATTGTGCCCCGGCACGTCGCCAACCTCGGGTACCCGGTGCCGCTCCGCCGTGTCCGGGCGCGGCGGACGGCGGACCATGCGGCGCGCCCACACCTGTGTCGCAGCAGGAGCGTGTGGTCGATGCCGAGCTCGTGCACGTGGCCGCACGTGTCCGAACCCCGGACGCGCCGAGGGCCGGCGACCTGACGGTCACCGGCCCTCGGGATGGTGCTGAGCTGCGGGACGCCTCAGCGCTGGAAGCGCGGGAAGGCGGACGCACCGGCGTAGGTGCCGGCGTCGTCCAGCTCCTCCTCGATGCGGAGCAGCTGGTTGTACTTGTTGATGCGCTCGCCACGGGCCGGCGCACCGGTCTTGATCTGGCCGGCGTTCGACGCGACGGACAGGTCCGCGATGGTGGTGTCCTCGGTCTCGCCGGAGCGGTGCGAGGTCATCGTGCGGAAGCCGTTGCGCTGGGCCAGCTCGATCGCGTCGAGCGTCTCGGTCACGGTGCCGATCTGGTTGAGCTTCACCAGGAGGGCGTTGGCCGAACGCAGCTTGATGCCCTTGGCCAGGCGCTCCGGGTTGGTGACGAACAGGTCGTCGCCGACGACCTGGACGCGGGAGCCGATGCGCTCCATGAGAGCGCCCCAGCCCTCCCAGTCGTCCTCGGACAGCGGGTCCTCGATGGAGACCAGCGGGTAGTCCGTCACGAGCTTCTCGTAGTACTCGATCATCGCGGCCGACTGCAGCTTCTGGCCCTCGAACGCGTACTTGTCCTCGGAGAAGAACTCCGTCGCGGCGACGTCCAGCGCGAGGCCGACGTCCTTGCCCGGGACGTAGCCGGCCTTCTCGATGGCGACGACGATCAGGTCGAGCGCGTCACGGTTGCTCGGCAGGTTGGGGGCGAAGCCGCCCTCGTCGCCGAGGCCCGTGGACAGGCCCTTGCTCTTCAGGACGCTCTTGAGGGAGTGGTACACCTCGGCGCCGGCACGCAGCGCCTCCTTGTACGTCGGCAGGCCGAACGGCGCGACCATGAACTCCTGGATGTCCACGTTGGAGTCGGCGTGCGACCCACCGTTGAGGATGTTCATCATCGGGACGGGCAGCACGTGCGCGTTCGGGCCACCGAGGTAGCGGAACAGCGGCAGGTCGGCCGAGTCGGCCGCGGCCTTCGCGACGGCGATGGACACGCCGAGGATGGCGTTGGCGCCGAGCTTGCCCTTGTTGGGCGTGCCGTCCAGGTCGATCAGGGCCTGGTCGACCAGGCGCTGCTCGGTCGCCTCGTAGCCGATGAGCTCCGGGGCGATCTCGTCGATCACGGACTGCACCGCGCCGGTGACGCCCTTGCCGAGGTACCGGCCCTTGTCGTCGTCACGACGCTCCACGGCCTCGAAGGCGCCGGTGGAGGCGCCCGACGGGACGCCCGCACGAGCCAGGGTGCCGTCGTCGAGGGCGACCTCGACCTCCACGGTGGGGTTGCCGCGCGAGTCGAGGATCTCGCGGGCGCCGACGGCCTCGATGGTGGCCATGGGTGCTCCTTCGGACAGATGGTGGGTTTGCGAAACCACCCTAGTGCGGGCGGCCTCGGGCAGCGCCAGGACCTTGGGCCGAAAGGCCCTCAGAGAGCAGCGAGGATGGCCTCGACCTGGGTCTTGGCGTCGCCGAACAGCATCGCGGTGTTCTCCCGGTAGAAGAGAGGGTTCGGCACCCCCGCGTAGCCGGTGGCCATCGACCGCTTGAAGACGATCACCTGGTGCGCCTCCCACACGTGCAGCACCGGCATGCCGGCGATCGGCGAGCCCGGGTCCTCCAGCGCGGCGGGGTTCACGGTGTCGTTGGCGCCGATCACCAGGACGACGTCGGTGTCCTTGAAGTCGTCGTTGATCTCGTCCATCTCCAGGACGATGTCGTACGGCACCTTCGCCTCGGCGAGCAGCACGTTCATGTGCCCGGGCAGGCGGCCGGCGACCGGGTGCACCCCGAACCGGACGGTGACGCCCTTCTCCCGCAGCCGGGTGACCAGCTCCGCCACCGGGTACTGCGCCTTGGCGACGGCCATGCCGTAGCCGGGGGTGACGATGACCGAGCGGGACGACGACAGCAGCTCGGCCGCCTCGGCGGCGCTGACCTCGCGGTGCTCACCGCCGACCGCCGCGGCGGACACCTTGCCGCCCTCGGCGCCGAACCCGCCGAGGATCACCGAGATGAACGACCGGTTCATCGCCTTGCACATCAGGTAGGAGAGGATCGCACCGGAGGACCCGACCAGGGAGCCGGTGACGATCAGCAGGTCGTTGCCGAGCATGAAGCCGGCGGCGGCCGCGGCCCACCCGGAGTACGAGTTCAGCATCGAGACGACCACCGGCATGTCGCCGCCGCCGATCGCGGCCACCAGGTGCAGGCCGAGCGCCAGGGCGATGACCGTCATGATCGCGAGCGGCCAGATCGACGGCGCCGCGACGAACCAGCCCATCAGCGCGAACGACACCACCAGCGCGCCGAGGTTCAGCAGGTTGCGGCCCGGCAGCGTGAGCGGGTTCGACTTGATCCGCGCCGACAGCTTGAGGAACGCGATGATCGAGCCGGTGAACGTCACCGCACCGATCAGCACCCCGAGGAACACCTCGACCAGGTGCGCGCCGCCGGCCTTCTCGGTGAGGTACGAGTTGTAGCCGATGATGACGGCCGCGGCGCCCACGAAGCTGTGCAGCATCGCGATCAGCTCGGGCATCTGCGTCATCTCGACCGTGCGGGCGCGCCACGTGCCGATCACGGCACCGACCACCAGCACCAGCGCGATCAGCAGCGCGGTCACCCACGGCGACCGCACCGAGTCCTTGAGGGACAGGACGATGGTGGCGACGAGCGCGACGCCCATGCCGACCATGCCGAGGACGTTGCCGCGGCGGGCGGTCTCCTGCTTGGACAGGCCGGCCAGCGACAGGATGAACAGGACGGCCGCCACGAGGTAGGCGGCCTGGGCCACCGTGGTGAGACTCACGACGGTCACGCACCCTTCCGGAACATGCCGAGCATCCGGTACGTGACCAGGAAGCCTCCGAAGACGTTGATGCTCGCGATGGCCGCCGAGACCACGGCCAGGACCGTGACCAGGGTGTCCGCCGAGCCGATCTGCAGCAGCGAGCCGACCAGGATGATCCCGGAGATCGCGTTGGTCTGGGACATCAGCGGGGTGTGCAGCGAGTGGCTGACGTTGCTGATGACGTAGTAGCCGACGAAGACGGCCAGCACGAACACCGTGAACGTCGCGAGGAACGCGACGTCGGTGAACGCCAGGGCGATCGCCAGCACGGCACCCGCCGTGACCATCAGCGTGAGGCTGCGTCGCGATGCTGCGGCCTTCTTGGCGGCCGCCTCGGCGGCGCGCTGCTCGGGGGTGCGCTCGTCGACCGCAGCCGGGGCCGCCGCGGGAGCCGCGGAGACCTGCACGGGCGGTGGTGGCCAGAGGACCTCGCCGTCCCGCGTCACCGTCATGCCGCGCTGCACCGGGTCCTCGAGGTCGAGCACCAGCTGACCGTCCTTGGCCGGGGTCAGCAGGGCCATCAGGTTGACCACGTTGGTGCCGAACAGCTGCGACGTGTGCTGCGGCATGCGGCTGGTCAGGTCCGTGTAGCCGAGGATGATCACGCCGTTGTCGGTGACCACCCGCTCCCCCGGCACCGTCAGCTCGCAGTTGCCGCCGCCGGAGGCGGCCAGGTCGACGATCACCGATCCGGGCCGCATCGCGGCGACCATCTCCGCGGTGATGGTGCGCGGCGCCTGACCCCGGACGAGCGCGGTGGTGATGACGATGTCGGCCCGCGCCGTCTCCGCGGCGTACAGCGCCAGGGTCGCCTTCTCCTGGTCCTCGGTCAGCGCCGCCGCGTACCCGGTGGCCGACCGCTCCTGCTGGGCCGCGGCCGACGCCTGGACGAAGGTCGCACCGAGGGACTCGATCTGCTCGCCGGCCTCGGGCCGCACGTCGAACGCCCGCACCTGCGCGCCGAGCGACGCCGCGGCCCCGATGGCCGCGAGCCCGGCGACGCCGCCGCCGATGATGAACACGGTGGCCGGCGCCGTCTTGCCGGCGGCGGTCACCTGGCCCGTGAACATGCCGCCGTACTCGGCGGCCGCCTCGATCACGGCCCGGTAGCCCGCGACGTTGGACATGGTGGACAGCACGTCGAGCGCCTGCGCCCGGCTGATCCGCGGGACCGCGTCCAGCGCCAGCGCCGTGACGCCCCGCTCGGACAGGGTCTGCACCAGCTCGGGGTGCAGCGCAGGGGCGAGGCTGGCCACGAGCACCTGCCCGGACCGCAGGCCGGCCAGCTCGGCGTCGGAGGGCGTGTTCACGGCGGTCACCACGTCAGCCGCCCAGACGGCCTCCGCGTCGGCCACGCTCGCGCCCGCCGCCACGTACGCCTCGTCCGGGATGCTCGCCGCCGCACCCGCCCCGGCCTGCACCACCACGTCGTAGCCCAGCTTCACCAGGCCCGCGACGGTACGTGGCGTGCCGGCCACCAGCCGTTCCCCGGGTCGAGACTCCGTCGGGATCCCGATCAGCATCGATCACTCCTCTGGCTGTGGCCTGCAGCAACAGGCCGTCCCATGGTCCTCACCACGCCACGACGCAGCACTGGACCAAAGGCCCAGGTCAGCGCAGTGACGAGGCACGTCATCAGCTCGGCGCGTCCGGAGTGCGCGGGTTGTCGGGTGTGGTGCCGGCCTCCTCGCCGGACGCCGTCGCGGCGACCTCGACGTCGCGGAGCGCGGTCTCCCACGCCCCCGCGGCACGGCGCAGCGCACCCTCGGCATCCACGCCCTGGGCGTGGGCCCGCCGCACCAGCTCCAGCAGCTGCGCGCCGAGCTCGTCGTCGGCCGGCACCGGTGCGTCCAGGCCTGCCCGGGCCGCCCGCGAGGCGATCTTCTGCGCGCGCGCGAGCGCCGGCAGGGACGCGGGCACGCCGTCGAGCGCCGAGCCGCGGTCCTTCTTCTCGGCCCGCTTGATACGGTCCCACTGGCTGTGCAGGGCGCCCATCGACTCGACCTCGGCGTCCCCGAACACGTGCGGGTGCCGGCGCACCAGCTTGGCGACCAGGTCCCGGGCGACGTCGTCGACGTCGAAGGGCTCGTCGGGGTGCTCGGTCGCGATCCGCGCGTGGAACACCACCTGCAGCAGCACGTCGCCGAGCTCCTCGCGCAGCCCGGCACGGTCGTCCGCCTCGACGGCCTCCGCCAGCTCGTGCGACTCCTCGAGCAGGTACGGCAGCAGGGACGCGTGCGACTGGGCCGCGTCCCACGGGCAGCCACCGGGCGAGCGGAGGCGGTCCATCACCGCGACGAGCTCGCGCAGCGCATCGCGTGCGGCTGCCGGCTCGCCGTCCGGTGCGGTGGTCACGAGGAGGTGGTCAGCAGGTGCGGTCGGTCACGGGGTGGCGCTGGCCGACGGCTGCGGGGTCGGCGCCGCGGAGTCGCCGGGTGCGGGGGTGGCCTGGGCGCCCTGCGTGACGATCCACGGCGAGGCCGTCGGTGCGGCGACGCCGGCCGCCGTCGGGTCGAACGTGCCGTAGCGCGGGTTGACGGTCACCTTGAGCGCCGCCAGGCGCTTCTGCAGGTCCGCGACCGCGGACGCGGAGTCGGACAGGCCCTGCACGTTGTTCGCGGCGAGCTGGTACCGCGCGATCGCCATCGCGCCGGTCGAGTAGTGCGCCGGCGCCGCGACGCCGGCACCCTGGAACGACTGGGCGAGGAACTGCGTCGCCTCGGCGTCGTTGATGCCGACGCCCTTGTCCGAGGCGAGCTGCGTCAGCGTCGGCTCGTCGATCAGCACCTGCAGCACCAGCTGCGGCGTCGCACCGTTGAACAGCGGGCCGAGCTGGCTCAGCGCGTCCGACACCTCGGAGGCCGGGATCGTGCGTCCGTCCACCACGGCGGCCGTCCCCGGCCGGGCACCGTCGGCGCAGCCCGCCAGGATGCCGGTCACCAGCACCAGCGATCCCACCGTGCCGACCGCCCGGCGCAGCCCCGTCCTCGCGTCGCGCTGCAGCCTCACAGGTCCTCCTCGAGCATCGACCGCTGGTCCGGGCGACATCGTAGGCGGTCCTGCTGACGGTCCTGTGCGCCCGGTCGGCACGCGGTCGCCCCGCCGCCGAGGTCAGCGCGCGGCCGTCCCGACGCCGAGGTCAGCGCGCGGCCGTCCCGACGCCCGCCGCAGCCGACACGTCGCCGCGGACCACCGCATCGACCACGGTCCGCGCCCACTCGAGCAGCGCCGCACCGTGCAGCGGCTTGCCACCCACTCGGGCCGTCGTCGGGAACGGCACCAGGATGGTGCGCACCGCCGGCTTCAGCACCGTGCCGGGGTACAGCCGCTTGGCCCGCAGCTGACCGGACTCGGCCAGCTCGACGGGCGCGAACCGCACGTACCGGCCCTGCGCCGTGATGTCCGTCAGACCCGCAGCCCGGGCGTGCTGCCGGAACGCCGCGACCTCGAAGAGGTTGTCCACCGCGGACGGCACCAGCCCGTACCGGTCCAGCAGCTCGGCCCGGACGGCCTCGAGCCCGGCCTTGTCGGTGGCAGCGGCGATCTTCTGGTACGCCTCGAGGCGCAGCCGCTCGTGCGCGATGTAGTCGTGCGGGATGTGCGCGTCCACCGGCAGCTCGAGCGTGACGTCCGGCTGCTCCTCCGGCTGGTCGCCGCGGAACGCCGCCACGGCCTCCCCCACCATCCGCACGTACAGGTCGAAGCCGACGCCCTCGATGTGGCCCGACTGCTCGCCGCCGAGCAGGTTGCCCGCGCCGCGGATCTCCAGGTCCTTCATCGCGACCGCCATGCCGGCACCGAGATCGGTGTTCGCGGCGATCGTGGCGAGCCGGTCGTGGGCCGTCTCGGTGAGGGGAGCCTCCGGCGGGTAGAGGAAGTAGGCGTAGGCCCGCTCCCGGCCCCGGCCGACGCGGCCGCGCAGCTGGTGCAGCTGGGACAGGCCCAGCCGGTCGGCGCGCTCGAGGATCAGCGTGTTGGCGTTGGAGATGTCCAGGCCGGTCTCGACGATCGTCGTGCAGACCAGCACGTCGAACCTCTTCTCCCAGAAGTCGACGATCACCTGCTCCAGCTGCTTCTCGTGCATCTTGCCGTGGGCCACCGCGATCCGGGCCTCCGGCACCAGCTCGGTCAGGCGCTGGGCGGCCCGCTCGATCGACTCCACCTTGTTGTGGATGTAGAACACCTGGCCCTCGCGCAGCAGCTCGCGCCTGATCGCGGCGGTGATCTGCTTCTCGTCGTACGCGCCGACGAAGGTGAGCACCGGGTGGCGCTCCTCCGGTGGGGTGGCCAACGTCGACATCTCGCGGATGCCGGTGACAGCCATCTCGAGCGTGCGCGGGATGGGCGTGGCGCTCATCGACAGCACGTCCACGTCGGTGCGGAGCGCCTTCAGCGTCTCCTTGTGCTCGACGCCGAACCGCTGCTCCTCGTCGACGATCACGAGCCCGAGGTCCTTGAACCGCACCCCGCCGGCCAGCAGCCGGTGCGTGCCGATCACCACGTCGACGCTGCCGTCGGCCAGCCCGTCGAGCACCTCCTTCGACTCCGATGCCGTCTCGAACCGAGAGAGGGCCTTCACCGTCACCGGGAACGGCGCGTACCGCTCGGAGAACGTCTCCAGGTGCTGGGAGACCAGCAGCGTGGTCGGCACCAGCACCGCGACCTGCTTGCCGTCCTGCACGGCCTTGAAGGCCGCGCGGATGGCGATCTCCGTCTTGCCGTAGCCGACGTCGCCGCAGATCAGCCGGTCCATCGGGACGGACTTCTCCATGTCCGCCTTGACCTCGTCGATCGTGGCGAGCTGGTCCGGGGTCTCGACGTAGGCGAACGCGTCCTCCAGCTCGCGCTGCCACGGGGTGTCCGGCCCGAAGGCGTAGCCGGGCGTCGCCATGCGGGCCGAGTACAGCCGGATGAGCTCGGCGGCGATCTCCTTGATCGCCTTCTTGGCCCGGCCCTTGGTCTTGGCCCAGTCGGCGCCGCCCATCCGGTTGAGGGTCGGCGACTCGCCACCGACGTACCGGGTCACCTGGTCGAGCTGGTCGGTCGGCACGTAGAGCCGGTCGCCCGGCTGCCCGCGCTTGGCGGACGCGTACTCGATGACCAGGTACTCGCGGGTCGCGGCCGTCGGACCCGTGCCGATGGTCCGCTGCACCAGCTCGACGAACCGGCCCACACCGTGCTGCTCGTGCACCACGAAGTCGCCCGGGCGCAGCTGCAGCGGGTCCACGACGTTGCGGCGGCGGCTCGGCATGCGGCGCATGTCGCGGGTCGACGTGCCGGCGCGGCCGGTGAGGTCGGACTCGCTGAACAGCGCCAGGCGCAGCTGCTCGGACGCGAACCCGGGGCCTGCCGGTGCGGGCACGACGAGCACCACGCCGGGGTCCAGCTCGTCGGGCACGCCGGACACCAGCCGTGCCGGGACGTCCGCCGAGCGCAGCTGCTCCACCATCCGCTGGGCCGAACCGTGCCCCTCGGTGGTCAGCACCATCCGCCAGCCGTCCTGCTGGTGAGCGTGCAGGTCGGTGATCGCGCGGGCGACGTCCCCGCGGTAGTGCTCCACGTCCCGGGCTGCAACGAGCAGGGTGGTCGCGTCCGACGAGACCGCCGGGCCGTCGTCCGCCGCGTCGTCGTGCTCGCCGTCCGCACCCGCCGGAGCGGCCGCCACCTCGAGCGAGAACGACGACAGGGTCCACCAGCCCAGCCCGCGCACCGCCGAGAGCCCGCGCACCTCGGCGAACGAGTGGAAGGACGCCGCCGAGAGGTCCAGCGGGGTCGCGCCACCGGCTGCGGCGCCGGTCCAGGCCGCCGCGAGGAACTCCTGGGTGGTCGCCACCAGGTCGTGTGCCCGGCGCCGCACCCGCTCGGGGTCGGCGATCACCAGCAGGGCGTCGTCGGGCACCAGGTCCAGCACCGGCACCATGCGGTCGACCAGCACGGGCGCGAGCGACTCCATGCCCTCCACGGCGATGCCCTGTGCCAGGCGGTCGAGCATGTCGACCGCGCCCGGCAGCTGCTCGACCAGCGCGGCGGCCCGCTCGCGCACCGCGTCGGTCAGCAGGATCTCCCGGCACGGCGGCGCCCACAGGCCACGGTCCGGCACCTCGAGGCTGCGCTGGTCGGCGACGGAGAACCAGCGGATCTCCTCGACCTGGTCGCCCCACAGCTCGATGCGCAGCGGGTGGTCCTCGGTGGGCGGGAACACGTCCACGATGCCGCCGCGCACGGCGAACTCGCCGCGGCGCTCCACCATGTCCACCCGGGTGTACGCGGCGTCCACCAGCCCCTGCGCCAGCTGGTCGAGGTCCACCCGGTCCCCCACGGCGAGCTGCACGGGGACCAGCTCGCCGAGCCCGTCCACCACCGGTTGCAGCAGCGCCCGCACCGGCACCACCAGCACCCGCACCGGTCCGGCCGGCCCCGGCTCGCTGGGGTGCGCCAGCCGCCGGAACACCGCCAGGCGGCGGGCCACCGTGTCGCTGCGGGGCGACAGCCGCTCGTGCGGCAGCGTCTCCCAGGCCGGCAGCACCGCCACGTCGTCGTCCGGCAGGTAGCAGCGCAGCGCGCCGGCCAGCTCGTCCGCGTCGCGGCCGGTGGCGGTGACGACGACGAGGGGCCGGCCGGCCGCCACCGCCGGCGAGCCCGCCGGACGTGCCCCGGCCATCGCCGCGAGAAGGGGCGGCCGCACGCCGGCCGGGCTCACCACGTCCAGCTCGCCGCGGGCACGCACCTGCTGCACGGCCTCGGCGGCCGCCGGGTCGGCGAGCAGCGCAGGCAGCAGTCCGGTCAGGTCCATCGGTCCTCCGCAGCGGGACGGCACCCGGCTCGCAGGCCGGGCGATCGGCACCGCGCCACCCGGACGCGGGCAGCACGACAGGCCGGATCCGTTGCCGGACCCGGGGATGCGACAAGTCTACGAAGCACCACCGACATGCCCTCGGCGCGCCGGCGGCATCGCGACCCCGACGCCTCGGGGTCCGGACCACGTGAGGACGACGTGGGACCCGGACGACGTGGGACGACGTGGGACCGGACGACGTGGGACGACGTGGGACCGGACGACGTGGTGCCCCGGACCGAGACCTGGTCCGGGGCACCACGTGCCACTCCTGCCTGCGCCCGGGGCTACCGGGCAGAGGTCGACGCGCTAGACCACCAGGCTCAGCAGCATGATGAACGCCAGCGCGACCACCGACAGGACGCACTCCATCAGCGCCCACGTCTTGAAGGTCTGGCCCACGGTCATCCCGAAGTACTCCTTGACCAGCCAGAACCCGGCGTCGTTCACGTGGGACAGGAACACCGAGCCCGCGCCGACGGCGAGCACCATCAGGGCGACGTGCGTCGCCGGCAGACCGGACGCCAGCGGCGCGACGATGCCGGACGCCGTGATGGTCGCCACGGTCGCCGAGCCGGTGGCGATGCGGATCAGCACCGCGACGAGCCATGCGGCCAGCAGCGGGGACAGGGCCGACTTCGCCAGGCCCGACGCGATCACGTTGCCGACCCCGGTGTCCACCAGCGTCTGCTTGAAGCCGCCGCCGGCACCGACGATGAGCAGGATCCCGGCGATGGGCCCGAACGACGAGCCGACGATCGCGGACACCTTGTCGCGCCCGGTGCCCAGCGCCGTGCCGAGCAGCACGAGCGCGAGCAGCGTGGTGATGAGCAGCGCGATCAGCGGGGTCCCGACGAACGTCAGCGCCTGCCCAGCGGCCGACTTGGCGAAGCCCATCGTCTCGGCGAGCGTGGCGAGCAGCATGAGGACCACGGGGAGCAGCACGACGAGGAGCGCGACGCCGAACCGCGGCCGACGCTGGCCCTCCTCGTGGCTCGCCTCACCGAGCAGCGCGGGCGCCTCGATCGGCACCCAGCGGGCCATGTAGCGGGCCAGCAGCGGACCGGAGATCGCGACGGTCGGCAGGGCGACGAGCAGGCCGAGGCCCAGGGTCATGCCGAGGTTCGCCTTGAGCGCCGCGATGGCGATCAGCGGCCCGGGGTGCGGCGGGATCAGGCCGTGCAGCGCCGACAGGCCGGCCAGTGCGGGGATGCCCAGCAGGATCAGCGGCACCTTGGCCCGGCGGGCGGCCACCATCACGACGGGGATCAGCAGCACCACGCCGACCTCGAAGAACAGCGGGATACCGATGATGAAGGCGACCAGCGCCAGCGCCCACGGCAGCCGCTGCAGCGGCGTCTTGGCCAGGACCGTGTCGACGATCTCGTCGGCACCGCCCGAGCGCACCAGCAGCGTGCCGATGGCGGCACCCAGCGCGATCAGCACGCCGACGCTCGCCACCGTCGAGCCCAGCCCGGTGCTGAAGCTGTTGAAGGCCTTGAGGTACGGGACGCCGGCGATGACGGCCATCAGGCCGGCGCCCACCGTCAGCGACAGGAACGGGTGCAGCTTCAGCCACACGATGAGCAGGATGATCGCGGCGATGCCGATGACGGCCGCCACGATGAGCTGCGGGGTGCCGGCCGTTGTGGTCGGCGCCGCGAGGAGCAGGGACGACATCAAGACTCCTTTGTCTGTTCTGGTGCTGCGGTGGATTCGGAGGGTGTGCTGGAGGGCTGCTCTCCGGACGGGTGCGAGCCGGACGGCTGCAGGCCGAGCGCGACGAGCGCGGCGTCGACGACGGAGTTCGGCGAGACGGACACCGGGACGGTCACGCCGTCCTCGTCCGGCTCGAGCGGCTCGAGCGTGGCGAACTGCGAGGGCAGCAACGTGGTGGGCATGAAGTGGCCCGTCCGGTGCGTCATCCGGTCGCCGATCAGCTCAGGCGAGCCCGCGAGGTGCAGGAACCGGACCCGTCCCGGCGCGGCGGCGAGCACGTCGCGATAGGCGCGCTTGAGGGCCGAGCACGTGACGACGGACGAGCGGCCCGCCGCGTCCTGCTCACCGATCCACGCGGCGATCGCCGCGAGCCACGGCCAGCGGTCCTCGTCGGTCAGGGGGTGGCCTGCGGCCATCTTGGCGACGTTGGACGCGGGGTGGAACTCGTCCGCCTCGGCGACCACCCAGCCGAGCCGCTCGCCGAGGAGGTGCGCGACCGTCGTCTTGCCGGACCCTGCCACGCCCATCACGACCACGTGCTGACGCTCTTCCACTGCCCGCTCCTGACCTCGTCGTCACCCGTCGACGTCGACGGCGAACACTGTCCCTCAAAGGTGACACCTTTGGCTACCCAAAGGTCATACTTAATGACGTGACGCCCGTCACATCGTGCAGGTGCTCCGCGCAGCCGGCCACCGGTCCCGTCCCACGCGCCTTGCAGGGCGCTACCCTCGCCAGACCGGGGGGAGGACGACGGGCGATGGGCGCGGTACTGCACGACGGCCTGCTCGACGCGCTCGGCCGCGAGATCGTCGACGGCATCACCCCCGTCGGCTCCGCGCTGACGCTCGACGGCATCTGCGTGCGGTTCGGCGTCTCCCGGACCGTCGCGCGCGAGGCGATGCGCATGCTCGAGTCGATGCGGCTGATCACCTCACGCCGGCGCGTCGGCCTGGTGGTCCGCCCGCGCGAGGAGTGGGACGTCTTCGACCCGCGACTGATCCGGTGGCGGCTGGACGGCCCCCAGCGCGCCGACCAGCTCCGCTCCCTGACCGAGCTCCGGCTCGCCGTCGAGCCGCACGCGGCCGCGTGCGCCGCGGCCGCGGCCGGCCGTCAGGAGGGCGACGAGCTGGTGGCGCTCACCGCGCGGATGCGCCGCCTCGGCGAGGAGGGCCGGCTCGCGGAGTTCATGGAGCTCGACATCGAGTTCCACGCGCGCCTGCTGCGCGCCTCGGGCAACGAGATGTTCGCCGCGCTGACCGACGTGGTGGCCGAGGTGCTCCGCGGCCGCACCGAGCACGGCCTGATGCCGCCGCACCCCGAGGAGGAGGCGCTGGCGGCCCACGAGGCGGTCGCCGCTGCCGTCCGGGCCGGTGACGCCGAGGCGGCCGAGACCGCGATGAGCCTGATCACCACCGAGGTGCGGCGAGCGCTGGCCGCTGCTCCGGCCACCCCTTCGTCCAGCTCGGGTCGCTGACCAGCGGGACCCATCGCGGTGACGGCGTCCGCCGGACCCGCTCGCCGAGCGCCCGCAGCGCCACCCCGACCCGCAGCAGACCGATGCCGAGCCGCGCGCGCACCGGCGACCACCGCCGCAAGGCGAGCGTCGCCTTGCCGGTGAAGAGCAGCCGCATCTTGGTCGCTGACGAGTTGCCCCCGGACGACGCACCGACGGCGTGCAGGGCCACCGCGTCGGGCGTGATCCGGGGACGCAGCCCCGCGGCCGCGGCGCGCAGCGACAGGTCCGCGTCCTCGCCGTACATGAAGTAGCTCTCGTCGAGGCCGCCCAGCAGGTCCCAGGTGGTCCGCTCGGCGATGAGCAGGCACCCGGTGACCACGTCGACCCGACGCGGGGTGTCCCGCTGCCAGCGCCCCAGCGACTCGGGGTCGAACAGCCGCGAGCCACGTAGCGCCGAGCTGAGACCGGTGGCGAAGCAGAACCAGCTCCACAGCGTCGGACGTCCCCAGCACGAGCTCGGGTCGACCGAGCCGTCCGGCCGGACGGTCCGGCCGCCCACCAGTCCCGCGTCCGGGTGCTCGTCGAGTGCCCGGACCAGGGCGTCGACGCACCCCGGACGGACGACCGCGTCGGGGTTGAGCAGCAGCACCCGCCGGCCGGTCGTCCGGGCGACCCCGAGGTTGCAGCCGCGGGCGAACCCGACGTTCTCCCCCGCGACCAGCACGTCGACCCGGTCAGCCCAGCGCTCCAGCAGGGCGAGCGTCTCGGCACCAGAGCCGCTGTCGACCACCACGGTCTCGACGCTGACCGACGGCCGGCCGTCGCCGGTCAGGGCCTGCAGGCAGCGCTCGAGCCACTCGGCACCGTCGTGCGACACGACGACCACCGACACCTCGGGCACCGCGGTCACGGCGCCACCGCCGACCCGGCGTCGTCGGCCGGCACGTAGCCGTCCCGCCAGCCGACCACCCGTGCCGGGCTGCCCACCGCGATGCAGTGGGCGGGCAACGAGCGCGACACCACCGAGGCGGCGCCGACGACGGCACCGTCGCCGATCGTCACGCCGGGCAGCACCACCACCCGGGCGCCGAGCCACACGTCGGAGCCGATCACCACGTCGGCCTCGCGCTTCGGCTGGTCCATCACGGGGGTCCCGTGGGCCAGGCCGTAGTTGCTGGCCGTGATGAACACCTCGGGCGCGAGCAGCACCTTGTCGCCCAGCACGATCCGCCCGGTCGAGTCCCCCGCCCACAGGAAGCACCGCTCGCCCACGTGCACGTCGCGCCCGAGGACGATGCGCTCGCCGTTGCGCAGGCTCGCGACGGGCGACATCCGCAGCCCCGGGCCGGCCGTGATCCGGCGCCGCGGCTGCACGTGCGCGTAGGAGTAGAACCGCGCGACCTTGGCCAGGTGCACCAGCAGCCCGGGGTCGGCGACCCGTCGCAGCGCCCCGAGCAGCCCCTCACGGCGACCGTGCCCCGCGACGGGGCCGCGCGTCCCGGCGCTCATGCGGCGACCCGCGAGGTGAGGTCCGTGCCCCAGCGCCGGTCTCCGCGCACCCGCCGCACGGCCGCGACGCACCGGCTGGCGGCCGTGACGAGCAGGAACGCCGCGGCATCGACCAGGCCGACCTGACCGCTCCGCACCGAGCCGCGCAGGCCGCCCGCGTTGGTCGGGCCGTCCTCCGCACCGAGCCGCACCGCGAGCTCCCGGTTGCCGTTCACGATGCGGGCCCGCCGCGACACCAGTGCACGGGTGGTCCGGGCCGCGTGGGCGACGAACGGCTCCGGCACCAGCACGCGCTCGTGCGGGGCGAACGACCGACGCACCCACCCGTCGTCGTTGGTCACGTCGGGCAGGTCGCCGAGCCGTCGCCAGCCCGGCTCGTTCAGGGCGAAGACGCCGGACCCGACCATCCCCTCGCGCACGTACGGCAGCGACGTCCACACCCGGTAGAACCGGCGGACCAGCGCCGACGAGGCCCCGGCAGCCACCGTGAGCCGCGCCGAGGCGACGGTGGGGACGTCCGTGGCCAGCGCATCGGCCAGCGCCCGAGCGGTGGCAGCGGGCAGCTCGCAGTCGGCGTCCAGGACGATCACCGGCCACACGTCGACGGCCGCGAGACCCGCGCGGAGCGCGCCGATCTTCCCGGCCTGCGCCAGCTCGAGGGCCTCGACGGCGTGGCCGAACTCCGCGGCGGCACGCCGCGCCACGGCGACCGTCCCGTCGGACGAGCCGTTGCTCACCACCAGGACCTTGAGCCGGCCCGGCGGCACGTCCTCGAGCAGCACCCGGAGGCACCGGCCGATCACCGCGGCCTCGTCGTGCGCCGGTACCAGCACGGTCGCCACGGCGCCGCCGTCAGCCCCCGAGCCCTCCATCGCGCACCCCCATCACCGCACGCCACCACCCGACGGCCAGTCGAGGCTATTGCACCTTCTGCCCCGATTCAGGACGGGCGACGGTAATCACCCGGCACATCACCCGTGCGGCGGCACGGCACCGCCGGGTGATCTCTGCCGGCGCCCCCGCCGCCGCTCCCCGCCCGTGGAATCCTGCCGTCGACACCGGCATCCGAACGGTGCACCGAGGAGATGGACGAGATGGCACACGTGGTCGTGGTCGGCGCGGGGATCGTCGGGCTGGCGACCGCGGCACGGCTGGCTGCGGACGGTCACCGGGTGACCGTGCTGGACAAGGAGCGGCGGGTCGCCACCCACCAGACCGGCCGGAACTCCGGCGTCATCCACTCCGGCCTCTACTACGCCCCCGGCAGCCTCAAGGCGACGATGGCGGTCGCCGGGTCCCGCAGCATGGTCGACTTCGCCACCCGGCACCTGGTGGACGTCCGCGTGACGGGCAAGCTCGTGGTCGCGTCGACGGACGACGAGGTCGACGGCCTGCACAGGCTCGCGGAACGAGGCGCCGCGAACGGCGTCGCCGCACGGCTGGTCACCTCGTCGCAGGCGCGCGAGCTCGAGCCGAACGTGGCGTGCGTCGAGGCGTTGCGGGTCGAGCCGACGGGGATCGTCGACTACGTCGGGGTCTGCCGCGCTCTCGCCGACGAGGTGCGCGCCGCGGGCGGCGAGGTGCTCCTCGGCGCCGGGCTGGTCGCGGCGCAGGAGGACACGTCCGGGGTTCGCGTGCGTGCGGCTCACGGTGACGGGTCGGGTCGCCTGGACCTGCAGGCGGACGGGCTGGTGTCCTGTGCCGGCCTGCAGGCGGACCGCGTCGCGCGGGCGTGCGAGGTGGACCCCTCGGCACGGATCGTGCCGTTCCGCGGCGAGTACTTCGCCCTTGCGCCGCGGGCGGCCGCGCTGGTCCAGGGCCTCGTCTACCCCGTCCCGGACCCCCGCTTCCCCTTCCTCGGCGTCCACCTGACGCGCGGGGTCGACGGCGGCGTGCACGCCGGGCCCAACGCGGTGCTCGCCCTCGCCCGGGAGGGCTACACCTGGCGGGACGTGGTGCCGGGCGACCTGGCGGACGCCTTGTCCTGGCCGGGGACGTGGCGGATGGCGGTGCACAACGTCGTCCCGGGGGCGCGTGAGGTGCTGCGCTCCCTGTCGAAGAAGGCGTTCGCCGCGAGCCTCGCGCGCATCGTGCCCGACATCCGGGAGGACGACCTGCTCCCGGCTCCCGCCGGCGTCCGCGCGCAGGCCGTCGAGCGCGACGGCACCCTGGCGGACGACTTCGTCATCCAGCGCACCGCACGGCAGGTGCACGTGCTGAACGCACCGTCACCCGCTGCGACGGCGGCGCTCGAGATCGCCCGGCACATCACCGCCGAGCTGGCGCTCTGACGCTTCGCACCCGGGTGAATCCTGGGGGACCGCCCTCCCATCCCACGCCGCCGTCCTAGGGTTGACCTGTCCCGAATGTCCGTTTGGGGCAGGTATGCCGCCGCGTCGGTGGTGTCGGAGGCGCGTGAACATGGGTCGTCCAGCGAGACCGTCGGCAGCTCGCACCCTGGCGTGGGGAGCGCTGGTCGGGGCGTTGCTCGGGCTGACGGGATGCACCGCCGCGCACCAGGCGACGGACGCGAGCACGGCTGGTGCCGCCCACGCAGCAGCGGACGGCGCGACCACGGGCACGCAAGGGTCGTCCGGCGGCACCGGGGACGGCACGTCGGGCTCGTCGTCCGGGGCGCACGGCAGCGCGCCGGCGTCCTCGGCCGCGCCCGGGCGCGAGCAGGCTCCGGGGCCGGCGGCACCTCCGGTCGTCGCGCTGCCCGGCCTGCAGGCGGCGCCGACCGCCCCGGCGGCCGAGCCTCTCCTCACCGGGGCCGCACCGGCGACCGCCGAGCGCAACGGCGCCGTCGTCGCGGGCTTCCCCGTCAAGGTGGTCCCGGTCCCGAAGGGCGTGACGGTCGTCTCGAGCTCCGTGTCCAGCGAGGGCACCCGGGTGCAGGTCGGCATGCAGGCGTCGAGCGCGGCGACCCCGGCCCAGGTGCTCGGCGCGTACGACGAGGCGTTCGGCGCGGGCGGCTTCACCCCGGCCAGCAGCCCCGCCCTGCCCGGGACGTCGGCGCACCTGTACCAGCACGGGACGGACGGCATCGTCGTGACCGTCAAGGCACGCCTCGGCGGTGGGACCGAGATCGCCGTCGCCGGCAGCCTGACCACGGCCGGCTGACGCCGTGCGGAGCACCTCGTCCGCCGAGACGGTGGCCGCGGCCGGTGCCTCCTCCGCCACAGCCGTCAGGCGGACCGGCTCACCTCGCGCCTCGTCACGACGCGTGCGGGTCTCGTCGGTCGTCGTCGCGCTCGGGTTCGTCAGCCTGCTGACCGACATCTCGTCGGAGGCCGTCTCCGCGGTGCTGCCGCTGTTCATCACCGGCGCGCTCGGCATGTCCACGCTGACCTACGGGTTCGTCGACGGCCTGATGCAGGGTGCCACCGCCCTGGTGCGCGTGGTGGGTGGCTGGGCGTCCGACCGCGGCGACCACCCGAAATGGGTTGCGTTCCTCGGCTACGGGGTCTCGGCGCTGACCAGGGCGGGCCTGCTGCTGGCGTCCGGGTTCCTCGCGATCACCGCGCTCGTGGCGGTGGACCGGGTGGGCAAGGGCATGCGGACGGCACCGCGGGACGCGATGATCGCCGCCTCGTCGGACCCGCGCACGCTGGGCCGGTCGTTCGGCGTGCACCGCACCTTCGACACCGTGGGGGCGGCGCTCGGTCCCCTGGCTGCCTTCGTCGTGCTCTGGGCGATCCCCAACGGGTACCGGACGGTGTTCGTCATCTCGTTCGGCTGCGCCGTCCTCGGTCTGGCGGTCCTGGGACTCATGGTGCCGGACCTGCGCCCGCGTCGCGCCGCCTGGCTCGAGCGGCACCGCGTACGCGAGGAGCGCGGACTGCCCAAGTGCAAGGGCTGCACCTGCGACCTGACCGCGCTCGCACCCGGCGGCAAGCAGTCGTTCAGCTGGCGGTTCCTCACCGAACCAGGGGTCAGGCGGCTCATGGGCGTGGCCGGCCTGCTCGCGCTGCTCACGGTGGGCGACGGGTTCGTCTACCTCTCGCTGCAGACGCGGGACGGTTTCGCCTCCAAGTGGTTCCCGCTGCTCTACGTCGGCACCAATGCGGCGTACATGTGCCTCGCCACGCCGATGGGTCGCCTCGCCGACCGCATCGGGCGGGCGAAGGTGTTCGTCGCCTCGCACGTCGCCCTGCTGGGCGCGTACCTGTGCGCGGCCGTCGTCGGCGGCGGCACGGCGTCGACGGTCGCGACGCTGGCGCTGCTCGGCCTGTTCTACGCCGGCACGGACGGGGTGCTGTCGGCACTGGCGGGCCGGCTGGCCGGTCCCGCGGTGCGCGGCTCCGCGATCGGCACGGCGCAGGGCGTGGTGGCCGGTTCCCGGATGTGCGCCTCGTGGCTGTTCGGACTCGCCTGGTTCACGCTGGGCCGCAGCCCCGCGATGCTCCTGGTCGCCGGCCTGCTCGCGGTGGCCGTCCCCGTCGCCTGGCGCACGCTTCGGCCGCTCGACGCGCGCCTGCGGACGCAGGCCGCCGCATGAGCCGGCCCGCACCGCGGCTGGTCGCGCTGGTCGCCGTGGTGCTCGTCGTGACGGTGGGCGTGGGGTGGTACGTCCTCCGGGCCGCCGCGAGCCACCGGGCCCTGGTGTCCTCCGCCCCGTCGGTCGCCAGCACCGACCTCGGCTCCGCCACCACGGTGCCGCACGTCGTGTTCCGGTCCACGCTGCCGGGGACGCACTACGGAGAGGTGGCGGTGGCGCCGCTGACCGACCCGGCCGGCCCCCGCGCGTTCACCGACGCGGCGTGCGACCAGCTCGACACCGTCGGCACCACCACGGTGTGCCTGCGCGTGGTGCGCGACGTGGTCACCCGCTACGAGACCGCCGTGCTCGACGCCTCGTGGCGGCCCACCGTCACGTGGCCGCTGCCCGGGGTCCCCAGCCGTTCCCGCCTCTCGCCGGACGGCGGACTGGTGGCGACCACCGCCTTCATCACGGAGCAGGCGTGCTCCAAGGCGGGCTCGTCGACCGAGACGCGGATCCATCGGGCCGACGGCACCGACCTGGGCAACCTCGAGGAGTGGGCGCTCACCGTCGACGGCAAGCCCTACACCGCGACGGACCGCAACTTCTGGGGCGTGTCGTTCGTCGACGACGAGACGTTCTACGTCACGGCCGCCTCGCAGTCCGCGAACGCCACCTGGCTGGTGCGGGGAACGGTCTCGGCCCGGACGCTGACCGCCGTCCGAACCGGTGGCGAGTACCCCTCGGTCTCCCCCGACGGCACACGGGTGGCGTACAAGAAGCTGCTCCGCACCGATGCCGGCCAGAAGGTGTGGGCGTTCGCCGTCCTGACGCTCGGCACGGGGACGGAGACGGTGTACGACGCCACCGCGGGGACGGACGACCAGGCCCAGTGGCTCGACGACACCACGATCCTGTACGGGCTGGCCCGTGCGGACCAGCCCGGCACCACCGACGTGTGGTCCCTCGACGTCGGCACGCTGGCGGCCCGGCCGACCCTCTTCATCCCGGGGGCGTGGTCCCCGGCGGTGGTCCGCTGACGGTCTCGGATCACCCGGCGGGACACCGCTGCGGCACTGGGCGCGGGGGTCTCGGTACCCCACACTGGGCGTCAGCCGGCGCCGGCGGGACACCGCTCCCGCCGCCGCGGCGCTCGTGGCAGCCGCCGAGGACCGAGGAGTGACCGCCCGTGAGACGACCGACGCCGCGGCTCGTGGCTCTCGTGGCCGTGGTGCTGGTGGTCACCGCGGGCGTCGGCTGGTACGTCGTCCGGGCGGCCGGCAGCCAGCGTCACCAGGTGGCGTCCGCACCCTCGGTGGCGAGCACCGACCTCGCCTCGGCCCTGGCCGCGCCGCACGTCGTCTTCCGCTCCACGCTTCCCGGCCCGCAGTACGGGCAGGTGGCGGTGGTCCCGCTGGCGGCCCCCGCCGGACCGCGCGCCTTCGCGGACGCCGCGTGCGACCGCCTCTACACCGTCGGCACCACCACGTCGTGCCTGCGCATCGTCCGGGGTGTCGCCACGCGGTACGAGACCGACGTCCTCGACTCGTCGTGGCGCACCACCGCGACCTGGCCGCTGCCCGGCATCCCGAGCCGGTCGCGGATCTCTCCCGACGGCAGCCTGGTCGCGACCACCGCGTTCGTCACCGGCCACTCGTACGCCCAGGTCGGCTTCTCCACCGAGACCACGATCCACAAGGCCGACGGCACGGACCTCGGCAGCCTCGAGGACTACGCCCTCACCGTGGACGGGAAGCCCTACACGGCGTCCGACCGCAACTTCTGGGGTGTGTCGTTCGTCGACGACGACACCTTCTACGCCACGGGCGCCTCGCAGTCCGCCAACGCCACCTGGCTGCTGAAGGGCAGCGTGTCGGCACGGACGTTGACCGCGTTCCGCAGCGGCGGCGAGTGCCCGTCGATCTCCCCGGACCGCGCGCACCTCGCCTACAAGAAGGTGGTGCGCACCGACGCCGGCCAGAAGGTGTGGGCGTACGCCGTGCTCACGCTGGCCACCGGGACCGAGACGCTCTACGACGTGACGGCCGGCTGCGACGACCAGATCGAGTGGCTCGACGACACGACGATCCTGTACGGCATGGCGCGGGCGGACGAGCCCGGCACCACCGACGTCTGGTCGCTGGACATCTCGACCCCGGGTGCGAAGCCGAAGGTGTTCATCCCCGGGGCGTGGTCGCCGGCAGTGGTGCGCTGACCTGGTCGTCCGGCCCGGCCGCCGTACCGCCACGCGCCCGGACGAACTCCTCCAGGCGGTCCAGGTCGACGGCGTCGGCCGGCACCTGTGGGGACGGGTCGACGAACGGCCCCGGACCCGACGCGTGCCCGGTCAGCGAGTCGAACGTGTGCACGTACGCGGTCGCCTGCGGGGACCAGTCGAGCTCCGCGACCACCCGGTCGCGGGCGCGCAGCGAGAGGTCGACGCGCAGGTCGGGGTCGTCCAGCAGCCGCTCGACGGCATCGGCGAACGCCGACACGTCGCCGGACGGCACGTACAGGGCTGTGTCCTGCGCCGACACCCGCGTCTCCACCAGGTCGAAGCTGACCGGCGGGACGGCGAACGCCATGTACTCCATGGTCTTGTTCATCGTCGACCGGTTGTTCAGCGGCGTGTTGCGGTCGGGACAGAGGCCCACGCTGGCCGCCGACAGGTAGGCGGCGATCTTGTCCGGACCGACGCGGCCGGTGAACTCGACGACGTCGTCCAGCCCCAGCCGGTGGCTGAGCGCCCGCAGGTCGGCCAGGCAGTCTCCGAACCCGAGCAGCGCCGCGCGCACGTCGGTGCGGCCGCGCCGGTGCACCAGCTCGTCCATCACCCGGAGCACCAGGTCGACGTCGTCCTGCGGGCCCATGATGCCGAGGTAGACCAGCAGGTGGCCGCCGCGCGCAAGGTGGTCGGTGCCGTGCACGGGTCGCATCACGCGGGTGTCCGGACCGGAGCGGACCACCGTCGTCCGGTCCCTCGGCACACCGCCACGGGTGAGCGCGACGTGCCGGTAGGACTCGTTGGTGGACACCACGCGGTCGGCCGCCCGGAAGGTGCGCCGCTCCAGCCACCGCAGCCCCGCCAGCTCGGTGCGGGCCTTCGCGCCGGCCGGCTCGCCGAAGCGGGACACGAACAGCTCGGGGTTCAGGTCGTGGTGGTCGAACAGGAACCGCACGCCTCGGAGCCGCCAGAGCCGGGCGAGCAGCCAGTAGGTGTCCGGCGGGTTGCACGCCTGGATCACATCGAAGCCGCGCTCCCGACGGACGGTCAGGGAGAGCGCCGCGGTCCGCAGCCACGAGTACACGAACTCGACGACGAAGCCGAGCAGCCCCTTCGCCTCCGGCGCGGGCCGGTACTTGTAGATCGCGACACCGTCGATCGTCTGGCGCGCGGGGTCGCCCGGACCGCGCGGGCAGATCACCGAGACCTGGTACCCGGCCCTGGTCAGCGCCCGGCACTCGAGCCAGACCCGCCGGTCCAGCGGGACGGGCAGGTTCTGCACGATGATCAGGACCTTCGTGCGCGGGACGGCCATGACGGCGGCACCTCCGGGTCGACGGTGGACCGTGTGCGGTCGCTCTCGGCACGGTATCGCCGGACAGATCGGGCGCAAACCGGATCAAACGGATGTCACCCGGCTGCGGCGGCACCTTCACCCGGACGGACGCGCAGGCTCTCCTCCGCAGCGGCGACCACCTCTGAGGCCGCGCGCTCCCAGCTGAAGTGCCGCCGCCGCCGGTCGGCCGCCGCGGCGCACGCCGCGTACAGGGCGTCGTCCGCGAGCGCCTCCGCGACCAGTGCGGCCAGCTCGCCCGGGTCCTCCGAGCGGACCAGGCGCCCCCCGTCGTCGTGCCCGATGATCTCCGGCATCGCGCAGGCGTCCCGGCCGATGCACGGCAGGCCACGCGTGAGCGCCTCGACGAAGGCGATGCCGAAGCCCTCCATCCGCGACGGCATGACGAACAGGTCGTGCGTGTCCATCAGCTGTCCGACCTGCGCACCGGGGACCCGGCCGAGGAAGGTCACGCCGTCCGGCACGGGCGAGCGCAGCGGCCACTGCGCCGGGCCGGCCACCGTCAGCGTGACGTCAGGCCCGAGCTCGCGGCGCAGCAGCTGATGGGCCGCCACCACCTGCGCCCCGCCCTTGGTGTCGAAGTCCCGGCCGACGAAGAGCAGCCGGCGCGCGGTGCCGACCCGCCGGGCCGGTACCGGGGTGCCCACGGGGACCGCCGCGTTGGCGCCGGGGTTGACCACCCGGACCCGGTCGCCGGGGACCCCCTGGGACCGCAGGTGCGCGGCGAGCCACTCGCTCATCGGCAGCAGCAGCGCCGCCTGGGCGTAGACGCGGTCCTGCGCCCGGCGCAGCCGGTCGATCCGCTGCCTGCCGAGGGCGCGGAAGTGCGGCACCCCGTCCGGACCGTAGGCGTCGAGCAGCAGGCCGTAGCTGAGGTCCTGCAGCACGGCGAACGGGGTCGAGGTCACCCCGAGGTCCTGGATCTGCAGCACCAGGTCGGGATGCTGCCGTTCCGTGGCGGTGCGCAGCTGCCGCCGGATCGCCACCCGGCTCAGCGCACCGTGCCGCCAGGTGGACGTCCATCCGTGCGGCGTGCGCCGAGCCCCGAGGACGCGCGCCACCTGACGCAGCGGTGGTGCCAGCTCGAGCGGCAGGTCCTGCACGTCCGCCACCTGCTGCAGAGCCGCCCGCAGGTGCCACGGTGTGCCGGACCAGCTCTGCTGCGGCGGCTGGGTCCAGTGGCAGGCGAAGCCGATGCGGATCGGCGACCGCGGCCGCTCCGCTCCTGTCCCGTCCTCCGCCACGGTGGCTCCCTTCGCGCAGCGCCAGGGTAAAGGACGGTCCGCCGCCGGTCTGCGGCGCCCCGGTGCGAAGATGCACGTCGGACCGCCGGTCGGGCGTGCCGACACCGACGGAGGAGGCCGCACCATGAGCCCTCGCGCGCTGCCCGGCCCGCTGGCCGCCCTGGGCCCGCGCGGACGTCGGGCCCTGCGACGGACGGCCGACGCCGCGCTGCGTCCGTTCGGATCGGTGAACGGCGGGCGCGACGCCCACCAGGTCGCGGTCACCTTCGACGACGGACCGGACGGCACCGTGACGCCCCAGCTGCTGGCCGTCCTGGCGCAACACGGTGTGCGCTGCACGTTCTTCCTGCTCGTCGACCAGGCCGAGCGCCACCCGGAGCTGGTCCGCGCGGTGCGCGACGCCGGCCACGAGATCGCGCTGCACGGCCTCGACCACCGGCCGCTGCCGCGGATGGGCCACGGCGGTGCGCTGAGCTACCTGCGCGATGCGCGACGCCGGCTCGAGGCGGTCGCCGGCACCACGGTGCGGTGGTACCGGCCTCCGTACGGGCTGCAGTCACCGGCGAGCTGGGCGGCCGCCCGGCGCGCCGGGCTCGACGTGGTCGTCTGGTCGGCCGACGCGGCCGACTGGGAGGACGACCCCGCCGACGTGGTCCTGGCACGCGCCGCCGCCGGCCTGACGCCGGGCGGCGTGCTGCTGCTGCACGAGCGGCTGGAGCCGGGACCCGACGGGGAGCCCGTGCACACCCGGTTCGACAGAGCCGCGCTCGTCGACCTCCTGCTGACGGAGGCCGACGAGCGCGGCATGACTGCTGTGACGGTCGGTGAGCTCAGCCGCGGTGGGCCGAGACGGACCGCCTGGTTCCGCTGACCGGCGTCAGGGGTTCACCACCGTGCCGTTGACCAGCGTGTTGCCGTACCAGGTCACCGGGACGTTCACGCTGTCCGGTCCGTACCCGGAGTCGCCGAACACGTTGTTCCGCACCGTGATGTTGCCGACGTAGTACGTCCCGTTGGCACCGTCGACCACGTACAGGGTGAACCCGCCGCCCGCGAGGTAGTTGTTCTCGACCAGGACCGGTCCAGCGGTGCTGGGGCCGAGGTCAGGGGCCAGGAACAGGGCCGAGTTCGCACCGTTGGTCGACGTCATGTCGATCGTGTTGTGGCGCACGACCAGGTTGGTCACACCGGACTGCATCTGGCCACCGTCGGAGTGCGCGCCGGCCGCCGGCGTCAGGTCGTGGATCCAGCTGTCCTGCAGCGTGGTGCTCGACCCGAGCTTGACCCCGTCGCCGGTGTCGCCGTGGATGTTCAGGCGCAGGCCCGTCCAGTGGTCGTAGCCGATGGCGTTCTCGAAGCCGTAGATCTCGCTGTCCTGCACCGTGACGCTGCCGGACAGGACCCGCACGCCGTCACCGGAGCCGGAGCCGTGGATGCGGCTGTTCTTGATGACGACGTTGGGCGCGTCCACCGTCACGCCGCCGGTGATGTCGAGGTTGCTGATCACCTGACCGGCCGTGGTGGCCTGGATGGAGCCCGACGGGGTGAGGACGGTCCCGGCCGGGACGCCGGTGTTGGTGGCGCCCGGCATCGCGGTCGACGTGCTCACCGGGGTGCTGGTCGCCGTCGGCGAGGGGCTCGCTGTCGGGGTGGCCGTGGCGGTCGGCGTGGGCGTGGCGGTCGCCGTCGGCGACGGGCTGGCCGTCGCGGTCGGGGTGGGCGTCGCCGTGGCCGTCGGCGTGGCGGTCGCGATAGGCGTGGCGGACGCCGTCGGCGTCGCCGTGGCGGTCGACGTCGGCGTGGCCGTCGGGGTGGTGGACGGGGTCAGGGCCACCGCCGCGTACGACCAGCTCGAGCTGGCCGGAGCGCTGGTGCCGACGACCAGGGAGCCCGTCGTCGACGGCGTGGTCTTCTGGAACCAGTAGGTGTCACCGACGGACGCGAGGTACTGCGCGGTCAGCGCCTCGTTCGTCAGGGCCGTGCGCTGCGCCGCGGCGTTCCAGTCGTTGCCGACCGCCAGCACCAGCGCACCCGCAGGGGCGTTCACGGTGGTCGCGGCGGCGCCGGACCGGGCCGAGGTCCCGGCCGAGGCCGTCACGGTCCCGCCGGAGACGGCGTACAGGGAGGCGGCGCCGAGGTAGCCCGTCTGCGCCAGCTTGGCCGACGGCGCGCACGAGGTCAGCGCCGTCGGGGCGGCCGCGGACCACACCTCGGAGGTGCCCTGCGTGCCGTTGGCGCGGCGGACGAGCGACCACGTCAGGCCGCAGCCGGAGACGGAGGAGACCGACTGGGTGCCCGCGCTCGGGCCGTCGGCGGCCACGAGCAGCACCAGCGTGGACGCCGCGGACGGCGACACGGCTGCCGCCGCGATGGTCGACGACGGGCTGGTGGTGGTGCGAGCGCTGGTCGCCAGCACGCTCATGGTGGTGCTCGTGGCGGTGGCGGGCGCCGCCGAGGCGAGCTGGGCCGCGCCGAGGGTCCCGGCGCCGACGACTGCGAGCGCGGTCGCGGCGGCAGCCTGGGCGACTGCGCGGCTCGGTGCCGAGGCGAGGCGGTGGGCGCCGGGGGTCCGGACGGCATGAGCCGCGCGACGGTGCACGGCTCGCGTGACGCTGCGAAGTGAGTACATGGGGAAGAGCTGTCCTTCGGTCGTGACGTCGAGGTCTGTCGACGTCGCTGGCACCGCGCGACACGGTCGGGTGGGTTCACCCGTTCGTGTCACTGTAAGGAAAGCAATTCACCCCTTTGGCCCAACGCCTCCGTGATCTATCTGTGATATGGAGCAGAGGACGTTCGCGACGTAACCGGACAGACCGTCCGCGCAAATGTGTCGGAGATCACAGTGCGGCTGGCCCAAATTCGCCACCGCCGCGAACAAATACCTGGTACGGCCCGTCCCGCCGCTCGATTCACCCCGGCAGCAGCTCTCAGACCCCGACCAAGGTCCCGTCCACGCGAAAGACCTGCAGGTCACAGTCGCGCGCCACGACCGGTCCGACCCGCCTCAGAGGGAGAGCGGCCGCCCCGCCGCGTCGACGTTGCCGGTGAAGGTGACGGGGACGGTGATCCGGAACTCCCCGTAGCCGGAGTTGGCCCCGAAGCGGTTGTCGCTGATCGTGATGTTCCGGACCACGTAGCGACCGTTGGCACCGTCGAGGCAGAACAGCGCGTAACCGCCGTAGTCCAGCCAGTTCCCGGTGATCGTCACCGGTCCGTCGGTGCTCGGACCGAGGTCCGGCGCGAGGAAGATCGCGGAGTTCGCGGGGTCACCGGGCTCGATCGTGTTCCCCGCCACCAGGAGGTTGCTCACACCGTCCTGCATCTGCGCGCCGTCGGCGTGGGCGCCGGGCGCCGGCGTCAGGTCGTGGATCCAGCTGGCCCGCAGCGTCACGCGGCTGCCGAGCTTGACGCCGTCACCCGTCACCGAGTGGATGTTCACGCGCTGCGCCGTCCAGTCGTCGCCCGCGATGGCGTTCTCGAAGCCCGAGATCTCGCTGTCCACGATCGTGACGCTGCCCGACTGCACCAGCACCCCGTTGGTGTCGGTGCCGGTGATCCGCGACGCCCGGATCACCACCCCCGGCGCCTGGATCACCACGCCGCCGTGGATGTCCAGCCCGCTCAGCACCTGGTTCGGCGTCGTGACCGTCATCCCGTCGGCCGGCGAGAGCGCGGTCCCGGCGGGAACACCGGTGTTGCCGGCGCCCGGTTTGGCGGAGGCGGGCGGCAGCGGCGCGGCCGGTGCGGGAGCCGCGGGCGGCGCCTTCGCCGGGGGTGCCGCCGCGCGGGGGCTGGGGCGCGGCGTCGGCGCCGGCGTGCTCGGTGCCGCGGTCGGCGTCGGCGTGGGTGTCGTGGAAGGGCTGGCCGACGGCGTCGGCGGCTCCGGGGTCGGGACCTCGGAGAGCGTCGTCGTGGGTGACGCGGCGGGCAGGACCTCCGGACTGGCTCCGGGGTCGCCGCGGAAGACGACGTCCACCCAGTACTGGGACTGCCGCCAGCTCTGCGTCGGGAACACGTCGTCGCCGCCGTAGCCGTAGACGCCCGACGCGCCCGGGTCGACCTGCAGCAGCGGCGACCGGGAGCCGCCCAGGAACCCGTCGGTCACGGGGTAGCGGCCGGAGGTCACGTGGTAGGAGACGACGTACGCCGCACCTGCGCTCACACGCACCGGGTGGGTCAGCATGACGGTCTGCCACCCCGCGGCGCGCGCCGGTCCGAACCGTGCGCCGGCCACGAGCTGCCCCGCGGCGTCCCACAGGCCGCCGTCGGGTCCGTCCGACGCGGCTGCGGCGCTCCAGTAGCGCAGCCCGACGACGACCCCCGAGACCGTCGGACGGAACGCGGTCCCGACGTTCACGGCGAGCGGGTCGACGGCGACCCGCACCCCGGGCGGCGCTGCATCGCCCCACATCGACTCCGCCGCCGCGGGCGCCGGCCGGTCGGCCACGAGCAGGGCCGCAGCGAGAACTACCGCCACGACGGCCCCCGCGCCGCGTCGCAACCACCGCGTCGCGCGCGCACCCGCGACGAACCGTCGCGGCAGACCGCGGGGCGGCAACGTCACGGGCCGACCTCCGTCGCAGTGCAGCACGGGACCTGGACCCCGTCGCCGGACGTCCCGGCGCCACCCAGTGCACCATCCGACGGATCCCGGCGGAACCCCCACGATCCCGACATCCCGGATCATGGACCGGCCGCCGGGCCGGCCGGGTCAGGGGCGGTCAGGTCAGAGGGCGGTCAGGTCAGGTCGGTCTCGGCGGGCCGGCGCGGGCGAGGCGTACCCGTGGACCGTCGCAGCCGCCACCACGTCCCGAGCGCGACGGCGCCGGCCAGGACCGTCGCACCGAGGGCTCGCGTTCGGCTGCCCTTCTGGACGGTGTACACGGGGTCGGCCGGGCTCAGCCGCACGCGCACCCGCTGATCCGCCGGTACCGACTCGCGGTCCTGGATCTTCGTCAGCTCCGAGCCCACGTGGGCGAGCCCCAGCCCGAGCTGCGTCGCCGCGACCTCCTGGGTCGGGCCCACCGCCTGCACGTCCACCACCGGGTCCTGGAAGGAGGTCTCCCACTGACCGCCGAGGCTGGGCTGACGCACGCTGTAGCCCAGCCGCACGCCCTGGCTGGCCAGCGTGACGTCCGAGTCCACCGTCTGGGGTCCCTCGAACCCCTCGACGCCGCGCGCGACGACCCCCGCCAGGCTGATCAGGGAGGTCGTGGTCTCCGCGAGGGCGTTGGGCAGCGCGTGGTCCGGCGGCAGGAGGACGACGCGCACCTCGCCGACCACCGTGGCCGACGGCTGCTCCCAGGCGTTCCACGCCGCGGCAGCGGTCCCGAGCAGCAGGATCGTCGCCGCGACGGGCGACCGCGCGGCCCGGATCACGGTCCGGTGCAGGCTCACCGCATCTCCACCAATTCACCTCGTCACGATCCGGCGCCCAGTTCGTCGGATGAGAGCATTGTGACAACGTCCGAGCCGACCGGACCGTCGCGACGAGGAGCATCCCGGATGGAGTTCAGCGAGATCCTCGCCCAGCTCCGCCGGCGATGGTGGCTGGTCCTGCTGGGGCTCCTCGCCACAGGGGCCATGGCCTACGGCACGACGCTCGCAGTCGCGGTGCAGTACACCGCCCAGTCGTCGCTGGTGCTCATCCCGCCGCAGACCACGACGGACGCCCCCGCCAACCCGTTCCTCGGCATCGGCGGTCTGAACCCGGCGGCCGACGTCCTGGTCCGTGCGCTCAACAGCGGCACGTTCCACGACCAGCACGCCCCCGCCGGCGGGTCCTCGAAGTACACCGTCGCGCGCGACACCGACGCGAGCGGCCCGCTGCTCGTCGTCGACGCGTCGGCGGCGACCCCGCAGGCAGCGATGGACCTGCTCGACGCCGTGGTTCGGGAGGCTCCCGTTCGGCTGGCTCAGCTCCAGAAGGACGTCGGCGTGCAGGACTCGCTCGCGATCCGGATCACCGAGGTCGCCCGGGTCGCCGCCCCGACGCGCGACACCAAGAGCCAGACCCGCGCGATGGTCGCCGTCGCCGTCGTCGGGCTGGCCGGGACGGTGCTCGTCGTGCGGGTCGTCGACACGCTGATCGGCCGTCGCGCACGGCGGCCGCGCCGTCGCCCGGGCACCCCGCCCGCACCGCGACCGGCTGTCCCCGACCAGGCCCAGCCGACCCACGAGACCGTGCCCCACGAGACCGTGCCGACCGACTCGCATGAACCGCACGGCGCGCGGCGCTGACCTCTCGACGCCGTTCGAGCCCACGCCGGACGTGGTCGACCTCGGCGCCCGCCGCCCGGACGCCGCGAGCCTCCTGCGGCTGTGGGCGGTGCTGCTGCTCGTGCTGCCCGCCAAGCTGGTGCTCGCGCCGCTGGGCTCCGCCGGCAGCCCGGCGCAGGTGCTCGGGATGGCCGGTGCATTCTGGTGGGCGGCGAGCCACTTTCTCGCCCGCCTGCCGCAGGTCCGCCTCCGGCGGCCCGTCCAGCTCGCGATGGGCGTGTTCTGGTTCGCGACCTTGGTGTCGTACATCGTCGCCGTGACGCGACCGATCGAGGGCGTCGAGCTCAGCGCCGCGGACCGCGGCATGCTCGTCGTCCTGTCGTGGGCGGGGATCCTGCTGGTCGCCGGCGACGGCATCACCACCAGGGAGCGGCTCGACGACGTGCTCCGGGTGGTCGTCGCCGGTACGGCGGTCGGTGCACTGGTGGGCCTGCTCCAGTTCACCACCGGCACGGCCTTCGTCGACCGGATCGTCATCCCGGGCCTCACGCAGAACAGCGCCGTGACGGGGGTGTTCGCGCGGAACGGCTTCTCCCGTGCGGCGGGCACCTCGACGCACCCGATCGAGTTCGGCGTCCTCCTGACGATGGTGCTGCCGCTCGCCCTGCACCTGGCCCTGAACGACCGGCGGCGCGGACCGGTCCGTCGCTGGTTCCCCGTCGTCGCCATCGGTGCGGCGATCCCCGTGACCCTCTCGCGCTCCGCCATCCTCGGGCTGGCCCTCGTCCTCGTCGTGGTGCTGCCGACGTGGCCCAAGGAGCGGCGCCGCTGGGCCTACGTGGCGCTGGTCGCCGGCTTCGGTGCCGTGTACGTCGCGGTGCCGGGCCTGCTCGGCACGATGACGCGGCTGTTCACCGGCATCTCCTCGGACAACAGCGCGCTGTCGCGGGTGGACTCCTACGGGATCGCGCTGCAGTACGTGGGCCTCGACCCGCTGTTCGGACGGGGCTTCGGCACCTTCCTGCCGCGGTACCACATCCTCGACAACCAGTACCTCGGCACGGTCGTCGAGACCGGGCTGGTGGGCCTGGCCACGTTCCTGGCCCTGCTGGTCACCGCGGCCGTCGTCGCGGTGCGGATGGGCCGGCGGCTCCCGGCGGTGGCCGACCGCAGCCTGGCCGTCAGCCTCGTGGCAGGCCTGGCCTCCGCCGCCGCGGCCGCCGCGACGTTCGACGCGCTGGGCTTCCCGCAGGTCGCCGGCTGCCTCTTCCTGTTCCTCGGTCTGGTGGCGGCCCTGTCGCGACTGACCACGCAGGCCGGCGCACGTCGGGACCCGACGGCGGTCGCTGCTGCACCGACGCCGGGCGCGGGTGATCTTCCCGGACCCCTCCCGGCCGGCCGGACCTGAGTGGTTACTGTGGCCGCGTGCCCCGCCGAGCCCGCGCAGCCTGCGCACGTCCGGCGAGCCACCGGGACGTCGTCACCGGTGCGCCGTGAGCGGTCTGCGTGACCGCCTCGCCGATTCGGCGCGGCTCGCGACCTCGGGCGTCCGGCACCTGCGGCCACGCCAGCTGCCCCAGCTGCGGGTGGGCCGGCCCGTCGGACCGCCGACCGCGTACTACCTGACCCCGCACCTCGACAGCCCCAGCGGCGGCGTCCGGGTGCTCTACAGGCACGTCGACACCCTCAACGCCATGGGGATCCCCGCCGCTGTGCTGCACGCACGCGAGGGGTTCCGGTGCACGTGGTTCGACAACGACACGCGGATCGTCTACCCCCGCGACCTGGTGCTCTCACCGCAGGACGTCCTGGTGGTGCCCGAGTACTACGGGATCGGGCTGCACGCGCTCCCGCCGGACGTGCGCGTGGTGGTGTTCAACCAGAACGCCTACCGGACGTACGACGAGCTGCCGGCGACCGCGGGTCCGGGTGCGCCGTACGCCGGCCTGCCGTCGCTCGTCGGGCTGATGACGGTGTCGGAGGACAACCGGCGGTTCCTGGAGCTGGCGTTCCCGCAGCTGCCGGTGCACCTGTGCCGGCCCGTGGTCGACGGCGCCGTGTTCCACCCCGGACCGGACGGTGCTCGGGAGCCGGTGCTCGGCTACGTGCGTGCCCACCGGCGGCGTGAGGCGCAGCTGCTCGAGCACGTGATGGCCAGCCGCCGGCCGAGCTGGACCACGGTGGCCGCCTCGGGGCTCAGCGAACGGGCGATCGCCGACCTGATGCGCCGCTGCTCGGTGTTCGTCAGCTTCTCCGAGCTCGAGGGGTTCGGGCTGCCCCCGGCGGAGGCGATGGCCAGCGGCTGCTACGTGGTGGGGTACACCGGCGGCGGCGGCGACGAGTTCTTCGACCCACAGCTGTGCCGGCCGGTCACCGGCACGCTCGAGCTGGTCGAGGCGACGCTCGCCGCGACGGAGCTGCCGGAGGCGGAGCGACGCCGGCTCGGTCGGCAGGCGTCCGACGCGATCCTCGGCCGGTACTCCGACGAGGGGCTGCGCGAGGACCTGGGCACGGCGTTCCGGACGATCCTGGGCTGACCTCGGCGTCACGGCACCGGCCGCCGCGTGGCGGGTGCCGGGCGGACGGATCGGTCAGCGCGTGCCGCCGTACACGCCGTGCCGCTGCCAGCGCCAGACGGCGCGCTCGGCCTCCACGCGCGACGCCGCGGAGGCGAGCACGGCAGCCGGACGCCGGGGCGACCAGCCACCTGGCGCCTGCAGCCGGCGCTGGAGCCGCGCCCAGGCAGGCTGCCCGACGACCTCGGGCCACGCGCGGAGCGCGACGGAGGCCAGTCCCTGGGTCACCGACTCCGACGCGCGGCCCCGGTCCAGCCGGTGCGAGGCGATCTCGAGGGCACGCAGGGCGACGGCGCGCAGCGCGGTGCTGCGGAGCACGGAGGCGCCCGGAACCTCCCCGACGACACCGGCGAACAGCACCTCGAACGCCTCGAGGCGCTGCTCGAGGTCCTTGACGTCGTCCACCTCCCGCGCGGAGAGGCTGTCCGCGTGCTCGCGGTGGAGCGCCTGGTCGCAGCCCCGCACGTACGCGACGTCGGCGAACGCCGCGATCCGGAACCACATCTCCATGTCGTGCGTGTGCGCGAGCGGCTGCTGGCCACCGACGCGCTCGACCACCGACATGCGCATCACCACCTCGGGCGAGGTGATCACGTTGGTGCCGTCGGCGCAGCGGTCCGCGAGCCACTGGGTGCCCGGCCACACCGTCCACCCGCTGGCCCGGTCCCGACCTCGGCGCGGCGCCGGCGGGTCGCCATGGAAGTGCACCGGGTGCCCGTACACCAGGCCGACGTCGGGCAAGGCCTCTCCGACGGCCACCGCGCGCGCCAGCGAACCGGGCGTGAGCAGGTCGTCGGCGTCGAGGCGGACCAGGTAGTCGCCCCGTGCGGCCGCCAGACCGTCGTTGAACGTCTCGACCGGGCCGCGGTTGGACTCGTGCGCGATCACCTGCACCCGGGGGTCGGCCGCGGCCAGCGAGCGCGCCACCTCGAGGCTGTCGTCCGTGGACGCGTCGTCGACCACCACCACGCTGACGTCGACCCCCGGCTGGGCCAGCACGCTGCCGACCGCCGCGGGCAGGAACCGGCCGTAGTTGAAGCACGGGACCACGACGGCGACGTGCGGACGCCTGCGCAGCGCCACCGGCACGATGTGCAGGACCCTCCCCGAGCGGGTGCGCGCCAGGGTGCTGCGATCGGCGGTCATGGCGCCACCCCCGTCGCACCGAGCGCCGCGCCGGCCACGGTGCGGCCCGGCGTGACGGGGTCAGCCCCGACGGGCGCTGCCACCTCGGACGCCGGGTCCGGCACGACGTCCGCGGTGCCACGGCGCAGGCCCGCGACGGCGCCGCGCAACCAGCGGAGGGTCAGCGCCGCGTACACCGCGCCGCCCACGACGCAGCCGACCACCAGGGACACCGCGGGGGGCGACACCACGTGGGCGAGGCCGCCCGCCGCCACACCGGCGAGGGCCGAGGTCGACGCGGGACGGACGAGCGCGCGGCCGAGCGGCCGCCACGGCACACCGGCGCCACGCAGCGCCCACACGTAGGCGGGCAGCACCACGACGAGGGCGACCACCAGGTGCGCCCAACCGGCTCCGGCGATGCCCCAGCCGCGTGCACCGACCACCACGCCGACGACCAGGGCGACGAACCACACCACCTGCACCAGCAGCACCGCGCGGGACCGACCCCTCGCGAGCAGGTACGACGCGAACAGGTCGAACAGCACGCGCATCGCGCCGAAGAGCCCCAACGCGGCGAGCACCGGCACCGACGGCCGCCACACGTCGCCGTAGACCACGCGCACGACGGGAGTCGCCAGGGCGGCGAGCAGCACCCCGGCCGGGAGCGCCGCCGCGGCGGCCAGCCCGGCGGCCGGCGAGAGGTCGTCCCCCGCCGACCGACCCTGGTGGGTGCGCGTGCGGCCCTGGACCGCGAACGCCGGCAGCGCGACCGATCGCACCACCTGCCCGATCGCGGACATCGGCCAGTTCGAGATGTTGAAGGCGAGCACGTAGAACCCGAGCGCCGTGGAGCCGAGCAGTCGGGCGACCACGACGTTGTCCACGTTGAGCAGCGCCCAGGACAGCAGGTTGGCCCCCGCGACGGGCAGGCCGAACAGCAGCGTCGGCCGCAGCACCGCACGGTCGAGCCCGAACCGCGGCCGCGTCCGGGTCAGCGCGAACTGCAGCACCAGCGTCACCAGCTGCGCCGCCACGCGGCCGATGGCCAGCGCCATCGCGCCCCAGCCGGCGGCGAGCAGCCCGAGCGTGACGGCGGTGCCGACGACGAAGTCGACGACGGCGATGGAGAAGATCTTCTTCTGCTCGAAGGCCCGCTGCAGCGCGGCGTACGGCACCACCCCGGCGCCCGCGAGCAGGAGCGTCGTGGACAGCACGGCGACGACGGGCGCCGACTGGGGGCTGCCCATCGCGGTCGCCACGAGCGGGGCCGTCGCCACCATGCCGGCGGTCAGCACGCCGCCTGCGACCAGCGAGAGCAGACCGACCGTCGGCGCGAGCCGCTCCGGCTCGTGGGACCGGATCAGGTCCGCGCTCAGCCCCAGGTCTGCGAGGGTCACCAGCACCGCCTGGACGGTCAGCGCGACGGCGTACACCCCGAACTCCGACGGTCCGAGCACCCGGGCCAGCACGATGCCGACCAGGAACCCGCCGACCCGCAGCGTGACGGTGCTCAGCGCGCTCCACGCCAGCCCGCGGCGCACGTGCGCCCCGAGGCCTCCAGCCGGTGCGGTGCCGGTCATGCGACCACCTGCGCAGCCGTGCTCCCGGCGTCCTCGGCGGCAGGCCGCTGCCCCAGACCGTCGCGGGCGAGCGCGAGCTTCAGCCGCGCGACCCGTCCGGCGGTGGCGATGACGTCCGCGATGCGCCGCGTCGTCGTCGGCTGCTCGTCGACCGCGCGCTCGTAGAGGTCCACCAGCCAGCGACTCGCGCGCTCGAGGCTGAACCGCTCCTGGACCAGGGCCCGACCCTCCGCCCCGAGGCGTGCGCGCAGCCCGTCGTCGTCGAGCAACGGCAGGAGGGCGTCCAGCAGGTCGGACCGGCCTCGGCCGCCGACCCCCCACCAGCCCTGGGCGAGGAACTCGTCGACCGTCGTCGGGTCCATGCGCCGCCAGAAGCCCTCGGCACCCTGGACCACCAGGGGCTTGCCGAAGGCCATGCCCTTCAGCGCCGAGCTGCCCATGCCGAGGACCACGTCCGCGGCGGCGTACGCGTCACGAGGGTCCAGCAGCGGGCCGGTGACCACGACCACGCGCCGGCCCCGGCGCTCGTTGACCTCCTCCGCCGCCTGACGGACCGCCGTGAGCCCGGGACCACCGCCGGCGACGACGAGGCGCACCCCTCGATCGGCCAGCTGGTCCACCACGGCGATCGCGTCGAGCACCCCCGGCAGCTTGCCCAGGTCGTCCACCAGCCTGCCGACCACCGCCAGCACCACGTCGTCGGGCTGCAGGCCCAGGGCGGCGCGCGCCTGCGCCTCCGCGCCCGGTGCGTTGCGGCGCGTGTCGATCGGCGGCTCCATCAGCAGCGTGGGGCCGCGACGTCCCGCGGAGCCGGCGACGAGGTCGGCGGTCCCGACGACCAGCGGCACCTCGCGGGGCACGACGTCGGGGACCGACATCGACAGCACCGTCACCACCAGCGGCACGCCCGCCACCAGGTGCGGGCCCAGCGCCGCGTCGACCGCGGGGCCCCACTCGTACGCGTGGACGACGTCGATCGCGCGGTCCCGGACGAGCCGGCGCAGCGCGGCGGTGCCGGCGCGGGTGGGCCATGCGTTCTCACGCGGCGCGACGACGTGCTCGAGGCCGGACGCCAGCACGCGCTCGACGAGCACGCCGGGCGGTCCGTACACGACCACCTCGTGACCGAGGTCGCGGACCGCAGCCGCCAGCTCGATCGCGTTGAGCTGGCTGCCGCCGATCTCCATCATCGCGGGGCACACGAGAACCCTCATCGCGGCCTCCGTGAGTCCGCAGCCTCGTGCCGCCGGGTTCGGCTGCGCACCCCCGGCTGCTCGGGCTGCGGCGTCGTCACGGAGCCGTCCGGGCCACGGACCTGGCGAGCTGCTCCACCACCTGCTCCTGCTGCCCGGAGGTGAGGTGGGGGAACATCGGCAGGGACAGGATGCGGTCCGCCGCCGCCTCGGCCACCGGGAAGGCACCGCGGCCGTGGCCCAGGTCTGCGTAGGCGGCCGTCAGGTGCACCGGCGTCGGGTAGTGGATGCCCACCCCGATGCCCGCCGCCGACAGCTCGGCCAGGACCCGGTCCCGCTCCTCCACCTGCACCACGTAGAGGTGCCAGATGTCCTCGTTCCCCTCGGCCGTCGTCGGCAGCTGCACCGCGTCGACACCGTCGAGCAGCACGGCGTAACGGTCCGCGGCGGCCCGGCGGCCGGCGTTCCACGCCTCGAGGCGACGGAGCTTCGCAGCGAGCACGACGGCCTGCACCGTGTCGAGACGGGAGTTGAAGCCGATCACCTCGTGGTCGTACTTGTGCGCCGAGCCGTGCGCCGCGATGACGCGGACCGACCGGGCGACCTGGGCGTCCGACGTCGTGACCGCCCCACCGTCACCGGCGGCACCGAGGTTCTTGCCCGGGTAGAAGCTGGTGCCGGCCGCGAGGCCGAACGTGCCGGCCGAGCGGCCGTTGCGGCGGGCACCCTGCGCCTGGGCGGCGTCCTCGATCAGCGGGACGCCGGCGTCGGCGGCGATCTTGCCGAGCTCCTCGACGGGTGCCACCTGGCCGAACAGGTGCACCGGGACGATCGCCTCCGTGCGCGGACCCACGGCGGCCCGGACCGCCGCGGGATCCATCAGCAGGTGCACCGGGTCGACGTCCACCGGCACCGGCACGGCACCGATGCGCGAGGCGGCCTCCGCCGTCGCGATGAACGTGTTGGCCGGGATGATCACCTCGCCACCAGGACGGACGCCCACGGCCCGCAGCGCCAGCTCGAGCGCGTCGGTGCCGTTGGCGACGCCGATGCAGTGCGCGGCGCCGACGTAGGCGGCGTAGTCCGCCTCGAAGGCGCTGACCGCAGGGCCGCCCACGAACGCCGTGGCGGCGAACACCTCGTCGAGGCCGGCTCGGACCTCGTCGGCCACCTCGGCGTGCTGGGCCAACAGGTCGACGAAGGGGATGCTCATGCTGCGCCTGCTCTCTGCTCGTCCGGGACCGTCGCCGGCCTCGGGTCGTCCGTCGTCTCGACCCGTGCGCTCACGCCGTGCCGGGGTGCCCGCACGGCGGCGGCGAGGTGACGGGCCGGCACACCTGCCCACGTCTGCCCCGCCGGCAGGTCGTCCACCAGCGCCGCGCCCATGCCGAGGGTCGCGCCCGCACCGACCTGCACGTCCTCGCGGACCGTGGAACCGGTGCCGAGATACGCCGCCCGGCCGACGCGGACGCGGCCGGCCAGGTGCACGCCGGCGCACACCGTGGCGTAGTCCTCCACCACGTCGTCGTGGGTCAGCGTCACGTGCGGCATCACCGCGACGTGCCGACCCACGGTCACCGCGGCGGTGAGCACCGTGCCCGCCAGCAGGATGCTGCCGACGCCGACGCTGCAGCCCGGTGGCACCTCCACCCCCGGGTGGACCACGGTGGCGTACCGCTGCTCGTCGACGCCGAGCTGCTCCAGCCGGCCCACCAGGGCCTCGCGGACCGACCCGCGGCCGGCGCACACCAGCACCTGGACGTCGGGCCGGTCCCGGAGCGCCTGCACCGGCCCGAGGACGGGGACGTAGTCGACCGTGGTGCCCTGCCGGACCGGGTCGTCGTCCACGAAGCCGACCACCTGGTACATCGGGTGCATCCGGAGCAGCGCGAGGACCTCCCGCGCCAGGCCGGACGTGGTGACCAGGACCAGGGGCGTGCCGCTCATGCGGACTGCCCGGCGCTGCGGAGCGCGTCGACCACGCGGTGCTGCTCCGACTCCGACATCTGGTGGAACACCGGCAGGATCAGCGTGGTGTCGGTCAGGTGCTCGGTCACCGGCAGCGGCACGTGGTGCGTCGCGGCGTACGCCGGTTGACGGTGCGACGCCATGATCCCGCGCCGTGCGGAGATCTCCTGGTCCGCCAGGTGTGCGAGCAGCCCCTCACGGTCGAGCGGGTACTCCGGTCCCACCTCGACCCAGAACGACTGGAAGTTGCACGTCCCCCAGGCGGGGTCGGCCACCGCGCGGAGCCCGGGGATGTCGGCGATGTGCTTGGCGTACGTCGCGGCGATCTCCCGGCGGCGCGCCACCACCTGCGGCAGCTTGCCGAGCTGGACGATCCCCACCGCGGCCTGCAGGTCCGTCATCCGGTAGTTGTAGCCGACCTCGAGGTACTCCTCGGGCGGGGCGAGCACGCTGGCGTGCCGGGCCGCCGCGGAGACGCTCATGGCGTGCTCCCGCAGGCGGCGTGCCCGCACGGCCCACTCCTGGTGCGGGGTGGTCAGCATGCCGCCCTCGCCCGTCGTGACGATCTTGCGCGGGTGGAAGGACCACGCCGCCACGTCCGCGCCGGCACCGACGGGGCGCCCGCGGTACGTCGAGCCGGCACCGCACGCCGCGTCCTCCACGACGACGATCCCGCGCGGGTCGGTGACCGCCCGGATCGCGTCGAGGTCCACCGGGACGCCACCCTGGTCCACCACCACGACGGCGCGCGTGCGGTCGGTCAGCACGGCGGCCACCGTCTCGGCGGTCAGGTTGCCGGTGACCGGGTCCACATCGGCGAACACCGGCCTGGCCCCGACGTACGTCGGGGCGTTCGTCGTGGCGATGAAGGAGAACGACGGCACCACCACCTCGTCGCCCGCCTGGACGCCGGCGACGACCAGCGCCAGGTGCAGCGCGGTGGTGCAGGACGAGGTCGCGACGGCGTGCGGCACGTCCATCGTCTGCGCGAACGCCTGCTCGAAGGCCGCGACCCGCGGGCCCTGGGCCACCCAGCCGGAGGAGATCACCTCGGTGACCGCGGCGATCTCCTCGGGGCCCAGCCAGGGCTGCATCACGTTGATCCGCGACATCAGGCACCCGCCCCGCTCAGCGCGCGGCCCGCCGCGATCTGCTCGCGCTGCGGGCGCCACCACTCGACCAGCTCACGCAGCCCGTCCTCCAGCCCGACGGTCGCCTCGAAGCCGAGGTCGACGCGCGCGGCCGTGGTGTCCGCCAGCCGCCGGGTCACCCCGTTCACCGCCCGCTCCGGGCCGTGCTCCACCTCGAGGTCGGAGTCCATGGCGCGCAGCAGCGCCTGCGCCAGCTCGAGGAGGCTCGTCTCCGTGCCGCTCGCGATGTTGTACGTCCCGTCCCGCACGTCGCTGGCGGCCGCCAGCAGGTTCGCGCGGGCGATGTCGCGGGTGAAGACGAAGTCCATCGTCTGCTTCCCGTCACCGAAGATCAGCGGCGGCTTGCCGTCGGCGATCCGCTCCATCCAGCGCACCAGCACCTCGGTGTACAGCCCGTGCACGTCCATCCGCGGCCCGTACACGTTGAAGTAGCGCAGCACCACGTAGTCCAGGCCGTACATCGCCCGGAAGCTGCGCAGCATCCCCTCGTTGAACGACTTCGCCGCGCCGTAGAACGTGTCGTTGTTGTGGTGGTGGTGCCGCTCGGTGGTCGGGAACTCCTCCGCCAGCCCGTACACCGACGCGCTCGAGGCGGCGACGACCTTGTCGACCTTGGCCGCCACGGCGGCCTCGAGCACGGTGAACGTGCCGTCGACCAGCACCTCGAGCGCCAGCCGCGGGTCCTCGGCGCACTGCGTGATGCGGATGGCGGCCTGGTGGAACACCACGTCCTGGCCCGCCGTCACGTCGTGCACCAGGTCCCGGTCCCGCAGGTCCCCGACGACCAGCTCCACCTTGCCGCCGGCCATCGCGTCGGCCAGGTTCTCCCGGCGGCCGCGCACCAGGTTGTCCAGCACGACGACGTGCGCGGCGCCCGCGTCGAGCACCTGGTCGACGATCGTCGAGCCGATGGTCCCCGCGCCACCCGTCACCAGGACACGAGCTCCGGAGAGGGCGGTCATGCGCGCACCCCCGCCATCGGCAGCGCGACGGTGTCGCGGAGCTGGGTCAGCCGACCGCCGTCGTTGAGCGAGAGCGAGGCCGCCTCGAGCACGTCCAGGACCCGGATCCCGGCGCTCGCGTCGGTTCGTGGTGGGCGCCCCTCACGGATCGCTGCCGCGAGCTCGCCGACCATCACGCCGAGCGCCTCCCGCTCGGGCAGCGCGGGGGCCCAGGCGTCGCCGAGCCGGTAGGAGATGTTCACGGCCTGCTTCTGCGCGGCGTCGGCGCCGGCGCCGGCGACCAGGTCGATCCCGCGGTCGTACACGGTGACCCGCTGCTGGGGCTGCAGGTCGTCCCACACGATCGTGCGCTTGCTGCCCCCGATCACCACCTGCCGGATCTTGGTGGGGCTGAGCCAGTTGACGTGTACGTGCGCGATGGCGCCGTCCGGCAGCGGCAGCGTCAGGTAGCCGACGCACGCCTGGCCGACACCGAGCGGGTCGGCGCCCTGCGCCGCCACGCCGGTCGGCACCAGGCCACCGGGGAGGATGAAGTCGAGGATCGACAGGTCGTGGGGCGCGAGGTCCCAGAACACGTCGACGTCGGGCTGCACCAGACCGAGGTTGATGCGCACCGAGTCGACGTAGTGGATGTCGCCGAGCGCGCCGTCGGCGATCAGCTCGCGGATCTTCAGCACCGGTGCCGTGTAGCAGAACGTGTGGTCGACCATCAGGACGCGGTCCACCTCGGCCGCCAGGGCCCGCATCTGCCGTGCGGCCGCGCCGCCGTCGGCGATCGGCTTCTCCACGACGACGTGCTTGCCGGCGCGCAGGGCCGCGGTGACCAGCGCGGCGTGCGTGCGAGCGGGTGTCGCCACCGCCACGGCGTCGATGTCGTCGCGGGCGAGCAGGTCGTCCACCGACGTCATCACCTCGACCGTCGAACGGGCCCCGACGACGCGGCGGGCACGGCTCTCGTCCAGGTCGCACACGGCCACCAGGTCCCAGTCGGGGCTGGTGCGGAAGTTGCGGGCCAGGTTGGGGCCCCAGTAGCCGGCGCCGATCACGGCGGCGCGCAACTGGTCGGTCATGACGTCCCTCGATTCGCTCGGTCCGTCCAGTCTCACGGGCGACGCGCCCGCTGTGACCCGGTATGTCGGGTTTTCACCCCGGTGGTGCGGGGTGAACAACCCGATCGGAGCAGCGCGACGCCGGACGGTCCGGTGTCGTCCGGGGACCGTCCGGCGTCGAGCGGCTCGCGTCAGCCCGCCGGGACGAACACCAGGTCGACCCCGTACCAGGCGTTCGACGACGAACCGGGGAACCCGGAGCCGTAGACGTAGGCACCGGCGCCCGCCGGCGTGGACAGCACACCGGAGGTGACGGGGCTCGCGAGCATGTTGGGCGTCACGGCGTACCCACCCGTCGAGGACAGGTACGACGCCGTGTACGTCTGACCGGCCGTCAGCGTGACGGGCGCCGGGAGCGGGACCGTCTGCCAGCCGGATGCCGACTCCGACGTGGACGGCGCCTGAGCCATCAGGGTCTGGCTCGGGCCCCACAGCATGACGGTGTGCGTGCCGGTGTTCGCCGCTCCCTTGTAGAAGCGGATCGCGGTCACGGAGCCGGCCACGCTGGCGGCGAACCGGGTGCCGACCTGCACCGTTGCCGGGTCGTTCCACGACGGGTACGTCGGGACGGTGCTGTCCGGCCAGATGGTGACGGCCGTCGGCGCGGGCGCCGCGGTGGTGAACGTCCACGACCCGCCGGTCAGGGCCGTCCCACCGAGGCTGACCACCGCCGAGTACGACGTGCCGGCCGCCAGAGCCGCCGACGGCGTGAACGTCACCGTCAGCGAGGTGCTGTTGTAGGACACCGCACCGGCGACCGCACCGGACGGACCGGTCAGGGCCAGCGTGGGCGTGCCCGAGGCCGGCGCCTTGGACAGCGTCGCCGAGATCGTCGCGCCCGTGGAGACGCCGGTCGCACCGGCCGGTGGCGCCGTGGACGTCACCGTCGGCGGGCTGGGCGGCGCGAGGGTGAACAGCACGTCGACGAAGTAGTTCGACTGCTGCCACGTGCTGGTCGGGAAGCCACCGCCGTACAGGTAGCGCCCGTTCCCGGATGCCGGTGCCGTCAACGGCCCGCTGACGACGTCCGCGGTGAAGAAGTTCGACGTCACCGCGTAGTGACCCTGGGGCGCGAGGTACGAGACGACGTAGGTGGTGCCGACCGTCACCTCGTACGGCGTGCTGAAGGTGGCCGTCTGCCACCCGCTGCTCGACTCACCCGTGAACGTCACGGTCCGCAGCGCCGTCCCGGTCGAGCTCCACAGGGTGCCCGTGTGCGTGCCGCCGTTGCCCGTCCCCTTGTAGAACCGGACGCCGGTGATCAGCCCGCTCTGCGTGGGCGTGAACGCGACACCGAGCTCCACGGAGGACGCGTCGTTGGCGGCCGCCGTCTGCGGTGCGACCGAGCCGAACAGCGTGCACGGGCAGCCGCCCGCGCTGGCGGTCGTGAACGACCACGTCACCGGTGCCGACGTCACGCCACCGGTGGAGGTGAGCGAGCTCGTCGTCGCGGTGTACGTCACGCCGGCGGCCAGCGCGGCAGCCGGAGTGAACGTGAGGGTCAGCCCGTCGCCGGACAGGGCGCTGGTACCCGTGACCGGGGTGGACCCGGCCGCGAGCGACAGCGTCGCGCCCGAGGCCAGCGGCGCGCTCATGGTGACGGAGACCGCCGTCCCGGTCGCCACGCCGACGTTGCCGGAGGCCGGCGTCTGCGACACCACCACGAGCGGCTGGACCGCCGGCGTGAACACCACGTCGACCAGGTAGCTCGTGGACGTGGTGGAGCCGGGGTACGCGTCGGCGTAGGAGTACATGCCGCTGTCGCTCGCCGTGCGCAGCGGTGCACGCTGCACCCCCGTGCCGGAGAACGCGCCGGCGGTGGCGGAGTAGCGACCGACGGTGGTGCGGTACGAGACGACGTACTCGGTGTCATGGGTGATCTTCACCGGCGTCGAGAACGTCGCGGTCTGCCAACCCTCGGTGCTCTCGTTGGTGAACGTCACCTGGGCCAACGGTGTGCTGGACCCGACCGCCCACAGGGCACCGACGTGCGTGCCGCCGTTGTTCGGTCCCTTGTAGAACCGCACCCCGTTGACGACGCCGTCGGAGCTGCTCGCGAACCGGGTGCCCAGCGTCACCGCCGAGTAGTCCGGCACCTCGAGCGTGGCCGGGGTCGCGGAGTCGTTGTAGAGCGACACGGGTGAGCTGCCGGCCACCTGGTCGGGCGCTGCCATGGTGAAGCTCCACGACGCCCCGCCGCTGACCCCGCCGGTGTTCGACGTGGCCGCGGCCGTCACGGTGTACTTCGTCGACGCGGCCAGCGCGGCGCCGGGCGTGAACGTCGCGACGCGCGCGGTCGAGTCGTAGGTCGTCGTGCCGGCCACCGACGTCCCGCTCGCGGACACCATGGTGAGCGCCACGGACGACGGTGTGACGTCCTTGGAGAACGTCACCTGGATCGGGGTCCCGGGCGGCACGCTGGTCGATCCGGGCAGCGGCGTCTGACCGCTGATGGTCAGCGGGGTGGTGTTCACGTCCGAGAACAGGACGTCCACGTAGTACTGCGACGCGCCGTACGTCTGCGTCGGGAAGGCACCCGCCGCCGCGTAGACGCCGCCGTAGCTGCCGAAGCCGCCGGGCGCCGCCAACGGCGCCTGCGTCCGACCGGCGTACCAGAACGCGCCGCTCTGCACGGCGTACCCGCCGGCGGGCGCGGTGTAGGAGACGACGTACGTGGTCCCGGCCGACACGGCGACCGCCTGGGAGAACGTCGCCTGCTGCCAGCCGCTGGCCGACTCGCCGGAGAACGTCACCGACGCGAGCCGCTGCCCCGAGCTGGTCCACAGCGAGCCGACGTGCGTCCCGGTGTTCGCGGTGGACTTGTAGAACCGCACGCCGGTGACGTAGCCGGCGGTCGTCGTGGAGAACTTCAGACCCAGCTCGACGGCCGACGTGTCGGACGCGGCCGGCACCGCGGGGACGGTGGACGCGTACAGCGTGCAGGGGCAGGAGACACCGACGGACACCGAGGCGGCCGTTCCGATGTTGGCGCTGTCGTCGATGGCCCGCGCCAGGATCGGGGTGCTGCCCAGTCCCGCCTGCTGGTAGGTGTACGACCAGCTCGTCGTACCCGTCGCCGGATGCCACGTCGTCCCACCGTCGGTGGACACCTCGACACCGGCGACGACCCCGCCGCCGCTGTCCGACGCCGTGCCGGTGACCGTGACGCTCGTGCCGTTGGGCACGGCGGCACCGGCGATCGGCGACGTGATGACGGTGGTCGGACCGACCGTGTCGGTGGACGCGGTCGCCGCCGTCAGGCCCGCCGCGAGGGTCAGCGGCTGGGCGCCCATGTCGGCCAGCAGGTTGACCATCGCCTGCCGCATCCGCGGGTCGGCCGCCGCGCCGTCGCCGTCGTGTGTCTGGTCCAGACCCCACGACCACTGGATCGAGCCCGCCGAGAAGACCAGCGCACCGCTGGGGGCGCGGTACAGCGAGAGGTGCTGGGTGGTGGTGCCGGGCTGGACGACCGTCCCGAAGTCCTGCAGGTACTGCGGCACCGCGCCGACCGTCGTGGACAGGAAGATCTGCCCTGCCGGCCGGAAGCCGTTGTCCGGGCTCTCGTCGGACTCGTAGCCGACGGTGTGGGCCGCGAGGGTGGCCGTCGTGCCCGGGGTCAGCGAGGTCAGCGACGTGTTGCGCCACAGCCGCAGCTTGCCCTCGGTGGAGGAGACCTGGACGGCCAGGTCGGTGTTGTTGGACATGTACAACGTGCCGGTCAGACCGTTCTCCGGCAGCCCGCCCCCTTCGGACTGCGGGGCGAACCGCGGGTCGCGCCACGTGCCCGTCCACTGCGGCGACGGGTCGATCTTGGCGTCCGACCAGGTCTCCTTGTAGGAGACCAGCGTCCGGTAGCTGGTCGACGTCCCGTCGATCGACGGCTCGTAGCGGGTGCGCCAGTACACCTCGTTGCCGCTGAGGAACACGAGGTTGACCCCGGCGTCTCGCGCCGCCTCGACGTTGGCCCGCTGCGCTCCCGACCAGTACTCGTCGTGCCCGACGGACAGGAAGGTCTTGTGGTTCTTCAGCAGCGCCCCGTAACGGTCGGTGTCGACGCCGGACAGGTAGCTGACGTCGTACCCGTTCTGCTCGAGGAAGCGGACCGTGGCGTACTCGGAGCTGAAGTAGAAGTCGCGGCCGCTGTTCAGGCCGCGGGTCGAGACGGGCCGGTTGTAGCTGATCTTGTAGGCCCGACCGTTCGCCGCGCCCTGGTAGAAGTCCGAGCCGCCGTACGTGTTGTAGGCCTGCCAGGTCGGGTCGGACGTCTGCATGACGATGCTCGAGTGGCTCGAGTCGTCGCGGACGACGAACGTGATCTGGCTGGAGTCGTTCAGCTTGGGGTCGGTCAGCTTGGCGACGTAGACACCGGACACCGCCGTCGTGGGGACCGTCCACGTGGCCGAGATCGCCCAGTTGCCGCAGTCGTAGTTCTCCGTCGTGGAGTCGCTGATGCACTGCGGCTGCGTCTGCGGCAGCGTGGCCGACGGCGTCACCGAGGCGATCTTGCGGGCGCCGAGCCCGCCGTACCAGCCGGTCCGGTAGATGTCGATGGTGTAGGCCGTCGCGGCGGTGTCGATCTTGAAGCCGATCGTGCCGCCGACGTTCACGGAGATGTCGGTGGCGAAGCCTTGGATGCTCGCGTCACCGGCCCCGGTGATGTCCCACACCGAGGGGTCGGTGCCCGGCTTGGAGTTCTCGCAGACGATCGGGTTGCTGCCGGCGCCGCACGGGTCGGCGGCGCTGGCCGGCACCGCGAGGGCCACGAGCCCCAGGGCTCCCGCGACGGCGGCGACGGTCCATGCAGCGACTGCCCGGCGGACGGTGGTGGTGCGACGACCCATGACCTGCTCCGGTCCCGATCTGCTGACCGTCACGCTCACCGACGACTCCGGGTACGCGCGACGTACGACCGGCTGCTGTACCGGTCCATATCCGGACAATAGGGCCCTAACCGGGCAGTGGACACGTCCTCGTCGAAGATCACCCGCGGTGACCGGTGGGTGGTCCGACCGGCCCGGCATGATGACCGCGGCGGCTGCTGCAGCGACCGCCGCAGAGCCAGCTGGAGGCACCGATGTCCGATGAGTCCGACGCAGCCGCGTCCGTTGAGCACGACACCGCCGCCGGACCGACGATCGCGGCGACCGCGGACGTCGACCCGCGCGCCTCCGTCGGTGCCGGCACGCGCGTGTGGCACCTGGCGCAGGTGCGCGAGGACGCGGTGGTCGGCGCCGAGTGCATCGTCGGCCGAGGCGCCTACATCGGCCCCGGCGTCCACGTCGGCGACAGGTGCAAGATCCAGAACCACGCGCTGGTCTACGAGCCCGCCGTGCTCGAGGACGGCGCCTTCGTCGGGCCGGCGGTGGTGCTGACGAACGACTTCTACCCGCGGGCGGTCAACCCGGACGGCACCCTGAAGTCGGCCGACGACTGGCACGCGGTCGGGGTGACGGTGCGGACCGGGGCGTCCCTGGGCGCCCGTTCGGTGTGCATCGCGCCGGTCACCGTGGGGCGCTGGGCACTGGTGGCGGCCGGTTCCGTGGTGACGACGGACGTGCCGGACTTCGCGCTCGTCGCCGGGGTGCCGGCCCGGCGGATCCGCTGGGTGGGACGCGCCGGGCACCCGCTCGAGGACGCGGGCGAGGGACGGTGGCGGTGCCCGGTGACGGGCGAGCTCTACGTGCAGGACGGGGAGACGCTGACGCCGGTCGACCGGTCCGCCTGAGCCCCCGGATCAGTGGGGCGACCGTGAGGGGCTACGGTCGCCCGTCCGGGCGACGGACCGGCCGCCGGCAGCTGGTGCCGATCCGCCGGGACGGAGGCCCTCAGTACGCGCCCGCCGAGCCGAGCACGGCACGACCCGTCTTCCACAGGATGAGCAGGTCCATCGCGACGGACCAGTTGTCGACGTACCTCAGGTCCAGACGCACCGACTCGTCCCAGGACAGGTCCGAGCGGCCGCTGACCTGCCAGAGGCCGGTCAGGCCGGGCCGCACGTGCAGCCGGCGGAAGACGGCGTCCTGGTAGGCGCTGACCTCCTCGGGCAGCGGCGGCCGCGGGCCGACCAGGGACATGTCGCCACGGGCGACGTTCCACAGCTGCGGCAGCTCGTCGATCGAGAACCGACGCAGCACCCGGCCCACCGGTGTGACGCGGGGGTCGTCGTGCATCTTGAACATGAGGCCGTCGCGGTCGCTGCGGTCCAGCAGCGCCGCCTTCCGCTCCTCGGCGTCCACGTACATGCTGCGGAGCTTGATCATGGTGAACGGCCGACCGTCGATGCCCACCCGCTCCTGGCGGAAGAACAGCGGACCGGGGCTCGACACGCGAACACCGAGCGCCGCGAAGGCGATCAACGGGGCGGCCGCGATCAGCAGGCCGGTGCCGAGCAGCCGGTCGAGCAGGCTCTTGACCAGCAGCCGTCGCCGCGGGGCGACCGTCTGGACCTCCAGGAGCGAGAGCCCGGCGGTCGGACGCACGCTCACCCGCGGACCGAGCACCTCGACCAGGCCCGGCGCCACGACGAGGTCGGCACCGGTGCGGCCGAGCGCCCAGGACAGCCGACGCAGCGCGTCTCCCGTCAGCACCGCCCCGGCGACGACGACGGTCTCGATCCGGTGGTCGTAGGCGACCTGCGGCACGTCCGCGAGGGCGCCCAGCACCGGGACGCCGTCCTGCGGCGGCTCGTCGGTCACCGACGGCAGGCAGATGCCGACGACGCGGTACCCGTGGTGGGTGGACGCGCGCAGGTCGGTGATCGCCTGGTGCACGGATGACGGGTCGCCGACGACCAGGGTGCGCGCCATCGCCAGACCGTCGCGCCGGTTGCCGTGCAGCCACCGCCGCAGGACGTAGCGCCCGACCGACACCGAGATGGTCAGCAGGGCCGCGAGCACCAGCACCAGCAGGCGGGGGAACGCCACACCGACGAAGGCGCCGGCGAGCGCGGGGACCACCACCGCGGCGAGACCCGCCCACAGGATCGCCTGGAACTCCCGGGGTCCGTCGCCGACGGCGGTCCGGTCGTACCCGTGGCCGAGCACGATCGTGCCGAGGAACGCCACGACGGCCGCACCGACCGCGGGCAGCGCAGGGACCTCGAGCTGGGCCAGGACCACCGCCCACGTCGCGCAGGCCAGCGTCAGGCCGAGGTCGAGCAGCACGGCGCGGCGGGTGTAGCGGGCCGACGCCGGTCGCCAGGACTCCGCCTCGGCGCCCTCCAGAGCCACCTGCTCGCCCGCCACGAACGGCTGGGTCGAGGCCCACGACCGGCGCGGTCCGCCCGCGGCGCGTCGGCGCTCCGTGAGCGCGGCCAGCTCGGCCGTGGTCACGGTGAAGTCCCGCAGATCCGTCATGCCCCGCCCCCCGATCAGGTGTCGGGGTTGAGGCTATTGCGGATGTTCTGTGGGGATAAGACCCAATTGTCCGATTCGGGACCTTTCACCCGCTTCGTGCGGGTGATCTAGCCGGGGTCCTTGGTGTGGAACCGCTGCTGCGCGACGTGCAGGCCCTCGAGGACGACGGCCTCGACGGCGTCCGCCGCGTGGTCCACCAGCCACGGCACGTCGACCCGCTCGGCCGACCCGAAGTCGTGCAGCACGTAGTCGGCGGCGTCCATCCGGCCGGGCGGCCGGCCGATGCCGACGCGGACGCGGACGTAGTCCCGCGTCCCCAGCGCCCGGCTGGTGTCGCGCAGACCGTTGTGGCCGCCCTCTCCCCCACCCTGCTTGACGCGGACGTCGGCGAACGGTATGTCCAGCTCGTCGTGCACCAGCACAGTCCGCTCCGGCGGGACGCCGTAGTAGCGGGCGAGGGCCGCGACGGGACCGCCGGACTCGTTCATGTACGTCGTCGGCCGGGCGAGCACCACGCGCGGGCCGGGCGCGCCTCCGGGCAGCGTGCCCAGCCGCGCCTCCGCGACGGTCGCCTGCGGTCGACGGCCCGCGAGGCCGCCGGGACGGCCCAGCGTGCTCCCGGTGCGGCGGGCCAGCTCCTCGACCACCATGGCGCCGAGGTTGTGCCGGTTGCCGGCGTACTGGGATCCGGGGTTGCCCAGCCCGACGACGAGCCACGGCGAGTCGGTCACCAGGTCACTCTCCCGTCTGTCGCGTCACGTGCCCGGGCGCGCGTCACGCAGCGTCGCTCGATCAGGCCTCGGCGGCCGCGGCGCTGGCGGCGGACTGCTTGTCGGCCAGCTGGGAGGCGGCCTCCTCGATGGCGAGGTCCTCGGCGGAGGCGCGCGGCACCGAGACGGTCAGCACGATGTGCTCGGCGTCCGTCAGCAGCGTGGCGCCGGCCGGCAGCGTGATCCCGCCGGCGTGCACGATCGCACCGTCCTCGAGGCCCTCGATGGACACCTCGACGCGGTCGGGCAGCGCGGTGGCGTCGGCCTCGAGGGACAGCGTCTGGGTCTCCACGACGTGGATGGTGCCGGGGGCCGACTCGCCGACCACGTGCACCGGCACGTCGACGGTCACCTTCTCGCCGCGGCGGACGATCAGCAGGTCGACGTGCTCGATCACCTGGTGCACCGGCTCGACCTGGACGTCCTTGGCCAGCGCCAGCGTCGTCTTGCCGTCGAGCTCGATCGCCAGCAGCGCGTTGGAGTGCTTGACCGCCAGCATCAGCTCGTGTCCCGGCAGGGCGACGTGCACCGGCGCGGTGCCGTGGCCGTACAGGACTGCGGGGATCTGGTGCGCGCGGCGCAGGCGCCGGGCCGCACCCTTGCCGAACTCCGTGCGGGCGGTGGCGACGAGCTTGGTCTCGGCCATGGTGTCTCCTCGTGGTCGGTGTCGCGGCCACGAGGCGCACGACGGAAGTCGGAAGCGATGTAGAGCGATCAGGTCGGTGGGCCTCGACGCGGGGCGCTGGACGGGCAGGCGGAGGCATCCGCACCCAGTCGATCACGGAGCCGGGACGCCCGTTCGGGGCCCACATCGCTGCGAGTCCCACGGCCGACCGTCCGACATCCCTCGCCGAGGCAACCCGACGATCTTACCGGTCGCCGGGGGTGGCTCCCAACCCCGGCCGACCGGTGCGTGGCGTGAGGGTCAGGCCTGCCCGTCGAACAGCGACGTGACGGAGCCGTCGTCGAACACCTCGCGGATCGCGCGGGCCAGCAGCGGGGCGATGGACAGCACCGTCAGCTTGGGGAACTGCACCTCTTCGGCGATCGGCAGCGTGTCGGTGACGACGACCTCGCGGGCGCCGCACGCCTCGAGGCGCGCGACGGCCGGGTCGGACAGCACGCCGTGGGTCGCCGCGACGAGCACGTCCTTCGCGCCGGCCTCCAGCACCACGCGGACCGCCTCGGAGATGGTGCCCGCGGTGTCGATCAGGTCGTCGACCAGCACGCAGTTGCGGCCCTCGACGTCACCGACCACCCGGTTGGCCACGGCCTGGTTGGGCCGGCGGATGTCGCGAGTCTTGTGCACGAACGCCAGGGGGCCGCCGCCGAGCTTGGCCGCCCACTGCTCGGCGACCCGGATGCGCCCGGCGTCCGGCGAGACGACCGTCACGTTGGAGGTGTCCACCCGGGTGCGGACGTACTCGACCAGGATCGGCATCGCCCAGAGGTGGTCCACCGGCCCGTCGAAGAACCCCTGGATCTGCGCTGCGTGCAGGTCGACGCTCATGATGCGGTCGGCGCCGGCCGTCTTGAACAGGTCCGCCATCAGCCGGGCGGAGATCGGCTCGCGGCCGCGGTGCTTCTTGTCCTGACGGGCGTAGCCGTAGAACGGGGCGACGACGGTGACGGTCTTGGCGGAGGCGCGCTTGAGCGCGTCGACCATGAGCAGCTGCTCCATGATCCAGGTGTTCACCGGACGGGTGTGCGACTGCAGGACGAACGCGTCCGCACCGCGCACCGACTCGCCGAACCGCGTGTAGATCTCGCCGTTGGCGAAGTCGTAGGCGGTGGTGGGCACCAGCTCGACGCCCAGGTGCTGCGCCACATCGGTCGCGAGCTCCGGGTGAGCACGGCCCGAGACCAGCACGAGTCGCTTCTCACCGTCCGTGGTGATGATGCCGGTCATCGGGCGGTGTCCTTGTCCTCGGGTGCAGCGGTGGGGTCGGCGGCGGGGGCATCAGGGTCGTCGGGTGGGCGCAGGCCGCGGGCGCGGGCAGCGGCCTCGGCCGCCGCCGAGTCGGGCCGGGTGCGCTGCACCCAGTTCTCCACCGTGCGCTGGCTGGTGGCGTTCACGGCCAGCGCGCCCGGCGGCACGTCGCGGCGGACCACGGTGCCGGCGCCCGTGAACGCGCCGTCGCCGACGGTCACCGGCGCGACCAGCATCGTGTCGGCGCCGATGCGCACGTGCGAGCCGATGGTGGTGCGGTGCTTCGTCGTGCCGTCGTAGTTCGCCGTGACCGAGGCCGCGCCGATGTTGGTGTGGTCGCCGATCTGCGCGTCGCCGATGTACGACAGGTGCGGCACCTTGGAGCCCGTGCCGATCACCGCGTTCTTGGTCTCGACGAACGCGCCGATCTTGCCGCCCTCGCCGAGCACCGTGCCGGGACGCAGGTAGGAGAACGGGCCGACGGTCGCGCCGGCAGCGATCACCGCGAGCGAGCCGTGGGACCGGACGACGGACGCGCCCGGGCCGACCTCGACGTCCGTCAGCGTGGTGTCCGGGCCGATCGTCGCGCCGCTCGCCACCGTGGTGGCGCCGAACAGCTGGGTGCCGGGCAGCAGCGTGACGTCCTGGGCGAGGTCGACGTCCACGTCGACCCAGGTGGTGGCCGGGTCGACCACCGTGACCCCGGACCGCATCCAGTCCTCGAGGATGCGGCGGTTCAGCTCCGCCCGGAGCACGGCCAGCTGCACGCGGTCGTTGACGCCCTCCACCGAGAGGGTGTCGTCGGTGCGCAGGGCCCGCACGCGCCCGCCGTCGCCACGCGCGATGGCCAGGACGTCCGTCAGATACACCTCGCCGGCCGCGTTGTCCCGGCCCAGCCGGGTCAGCGCCGAACGCAGGACCGCCGCGTCGAACACGTAGGTGGAGGTGTTGATCTCGCGGATCTCGCGCTGCTGGTCGTCGGCGTCCTTCTCCTCGACGACCCCCGCGACGTCACCGGTGCCCGGCTCGCGCAGCACTCGCCCGTAGCCCGTCGGGTCCGCCACCTCGGTGGTGAGCACCGTCACCGCGTCGGCGTCCTCGTGGTGCGCCAGCAGCAGCTGCTGCAGCGTGCCGGCGTCCAGCAGCGGCACGTCGCCCGCCATCACGACGACCGAGCCGTCCACCTTCTGCGCCGCGTCGAGCGCCGCGAGCGCCACCTGGACCGCGCGGCCCGTGCCCGGGATCTCGTCCTGGTCGGCCACCAGCGCCTCGGGGTCGATCTGCGCGAGGTGCTCGACGACCGCCTCCCGCCCGTGCCGGACGACCACCACGACGCGTTCCGGCTCCAGCGCGCGGGCGGTGGTCACCGCGTGACCGAGCATGGACCGGCCGGCCAACGTGTGCAGCACCTTGGGGACGGCCGAGCGCATCCGGGTGCCCTCCCCCGCGGCGAGGACGACGACGGCTGCGGGGCGGGGGATCGTCACCTTCAGGGTGCTCCTCGCGGGCTTCTGCGGGATCTGCCGGGCGCGACGCGCGCCGGGCGGGCGGACCGTGCACCCGAGTCTACCGCCGCGGCACCGGCCGCCCGGCCGCCTCGGACGGGCGCAGACCTCGTCGGACGCTCGCCCCAGGGCGACCGATCAGCCGATGACGACGATGTCCGAGCCGTCCTGGGCGATCGCGAGGAGCAGCCCGTCGAACCCGAGGAGCCGGGGGTGGCCGGCCGGCAGCGGCGCACGCCACAGCACCGCACCCGTCCGCAGGTCGAGCGCCGCCACGTCCGCGCCCAGAGCGACGATCAGGACGCGGCCGTCGGTGACCGGGGGCAGCTGCTGGACCGGCAGGGAGACCTGCCATCGCACCGCCCCGGTCGACCCGTCGACCGCCGTCACACCCCCGTCCCGGGTGACGTACACGACGCCGCCCAGCACGACGACGCCCGCCGGGGAGGCTCCCGGCAGCTGCCACAGCTGCCGGCCGGTGGGGTCGAAGGCCCGCAGGACGCCGCTCCGGAGGAGCGTGAGGCCGGGAAGGCTGCCGTCGTCGGACGCGATGCCCACCGGGACACCGTCGAGGTGCAGGTCGCGGTCGGGACCGACGACGAGCGTGCCCGACGCGTCCGGCAGCACCAGCCGGCCGTCCGCCAGGGGCTGCGCACCCGCATAGCCGCGCAGGTCGACGGAGCGGCGAACCTTCCCGTCCGGGCCGAGCAGGTCCAGTGCCGTGTCACCGGCAACCGCCACCAGCTCCCCGACGCGCACCACGCCGTGGCCGCTCCCGTCCTGCAGGACGGACGGCGCCGTGCGCCACCGCTCGACGCCCGAGCCCGTGTCCACGCCCACCACCTGGTGGCGGGTGGAGGACACCAGGACCGCCAGCCCGCTGTGGAGAACGACACCGAGGTGCGAGAGGTCGGCGGCGACGGCATGGCCGGCCCGTACCGAGCCGTTCCGTGGGTCGAGCACGACGAGATGGGCCTCGGTCGCCTGCGAGGTGCTGACCGAGGGCCCCGCGGTCACGACGACCGCGTCCGTGAGCAGGCAGACGATGCGAGACGCGTCGTCCGGGACCCGCTCGCAGGACCCCGTCGGGCGGAGCGCACCCTCCTTGGCGCTCCGGGCGGTGTCCGGTCCGATCACCGACCTGGTCCAGCGCACGTGGCCGTCACGGCCGTCGAGCTCGACGACGCCGATGGAGCCGTCCGCCCCGAGGACGGGGCCGACGACCGTCCCGCGCCAGGCGACGCCCTGGCTGACCGACCCCAACGTCGACGGGTCGAGCGACCAGCGGACCGTCAGCGACCGGTCGACCGGCGCGACCACCTCCGTGCGGTCGGACAGGCGCTCCCAGCGGGCGCGGGCCCAGGCGTCCGCGGCCCACTGGCCGGCGACCAGTGCGAGCACGACCGCAGCAGCGCCCCCGAGCAGCCACACCCGGGTGCGGCCTGAGGGCGGCCGGTGCCGCGGACCCGGCGCCGGCGCACGCTCGTCGTCGAGCTCGATGGGCACCATCGCGGAGGGCACCAGCCGACGGTAACCAGCGGGAGGCGCCACCGGGTGCCGATCGACGTGGGCCGACGACCCGGGGAGGCGGCGCTGGCATGATCGGCGCCGTGGCAGCGACCGGCGGGCTGGTGGTCGTCTCGCCGCACCTGGACGACGCCGTCCTGTCCCTCGGCGCGCACATCGCGGGGCGGGTCGCGGCCGGCGAGCACGTGGAGGTCTGGACGGCGTTCACGCAGCCTCCGGCGGCCGGCCAGGTGCCCCGCGGGTTGCGGCGGTTCGCCGACTACACCGCGCGGCTGGCGGAGGACGACCGTGCGCTGACCCTGCTCGGTGCCGGTGCTCGTCGCCTCGACCTGCCGGAGCGCGTGTGGCGGCGGCCCCCGGCACGAGGCCTGCGCGCCGCCTTCCGGACGCCTGCCGGCTCCTCCGGCTTCGAGGAGCTGGGCCACCTCGAGGACCTGGTCGCCGAGGCGCTCGCCCGTCCGGGGGTGCGCGTGCTGGCGCCGCTCGGGATCGGCCACCACGTCGACCACGTCGAGGTCGCGGTGGCGGCCCTCACCGCCGCCGTGCGCCTGCAGGCGACCGACCGGGTCGCGTTCTACGAGGACTTCTACGCGCTGGGCAACGGCGCCCGCCACCGGCACCCGGTCACGCGGATCCACGCCGGGCCGCTGTGGCGCCGGCTGCGCGACGCGCCCGGGTGGGCAGGTCCGGCGGAGGGCGTCGTGCTCGCCGGGACCGCCGCGATCGGCGTGGGACCGTCGCTCGACGCGTACGTGCCCGGGTGGACGTCGCTGGCCTGGCGGTGCACGGTGCAACCGGTGGACCGCTGGTCGCAGGACCGCCACCTGGCCGCGGTGGCGGAGTACCGCAGCCAGACGCCCGCGCTGGGCGGGATGCGTCAGCTGGGGCCGATGCTGCGCCGCGCGCACCGGCTGCGCGGCGGCGACGTCATCTGGTCGGTACGGCCTCGCTGACGGCGTCGACCGGACGCCGTGCCACCGACGGGACGGTGCCGTCCCAGAGGTCCGCCGCCGCGAGGGGCACCGCGGCGTCCCAGACGTCCGACGCGCCGAGCGCCGCACCCGCGGTCCGGCCTGCGGCGAGGCCGTCGGCCGGACCACGGGTCGGGTCGTCGACCGGGTCGCCGCCGGGGCCTCCGGCGGCGCGGCGGATCACGTCGGCCAACCGCGCGCACTGCTGACCCTCCCCGAGCTGCCGCGCGCGCAGCTGCGCCGCGGCACCCAGGCGCTCGCGCAGCGCCCGGTCGCGCAACGTGCCCAGCGCCTGCGCGTACGACGCGAGGTCGGGCGGCACGACGAGAGCCGACACGCCGTCCTCGACGACGCCGTTCGCGGTGTCGGACACGAGCAGCGCCAGCCGCTCGTGCGCGGCCTCGTTGAGCACGTACGCCTGCGTGTCCACCACCGAGGGGAAGGCGAACACGTCGGCGCTGGCGTAGACGCCCCCGAGCTCGCCCCGCGGGTACGGACCGATCACCGTGACCCGGTCGGCGACGCCCAGCCGCTCGGCCTCGACGGCCAGCCGCTCGCGCAGCGGCCCTCCGCCGACGAGCGCCAGGTGCACGTCGACGCCCTGGTCGACGGCGCGCCGCACGGAGTGCAGCAGCACCGGCAGGTTCTTCTCCGGCGCGAACCGCCCGACGTACAGCATCCGCAGGGCACCCGGACGCCAGACGAGCTCGCTGGGCACGGGGGCGGCGGGCAGCCGGTCGATGCCCGTCGGCAGGACCGTGACGTGTGCGTCGGGGCAGAGCGCCCCGTAGGTGGGCAGGCCCTTGCGGGACAGCAGCACCACCTCCCGCGCATCGGCGTGCAGTGCGGCGGTCGTCCGGTCCACCAGCCGGCCGGCCCGACGGTCGGGCTGGTCGCCCGTGGCCGTGGGCCGCCGCAGGAACGCCCGGCGGGCACGCGCGGACACGGTCAGCAGCAGCAGCGGCTTGACGCCGCCGGACCAGACCGCGCGCAGGGGGTTGTAGTAGGCGGTCGCACCGGTGGTGTCCGTGGACACCACCATCACCAGGGGGATCGAGTAGAACGCTGCCAGGATGATCCCCAGCACGCCGACCCTGCCGAGGGTCGAGACGACGACGACGTCCGGACGGTCCTTGCGCGCCCGGAGCAGCTCGCCGAGCACCGAGTACCGCGCGTGGTGGTCGCCGGGGTACCCGACGTCGTGCAGCGAACGGAAGATCACCTGCTCGTCGTCGCGGCGGTGCCCCCCGATGCCGCCCGCCGGGGCGAACGTCCGGGGCTCGAGGCCCAGCAACCGCAGCTCGCGCTGCCAGGACTCGACCATGTACGACGGACCGGCGGCCTGCCCGAGCGGCAGGTCGGCGAAGACCCACACCCTGACCACGTCCGTGAACCGCCCCTCGTGCCCTCGATGGTGTCGCACCGGCCATGCCACTCGGAACCGGGACGAGTATCGGGCACGGGGCTGGGTCCTGGTGCCGAACGCCATGCCGACATCGTGGCGCGGCCGGCGCGCGGAGCACCATCGGGTTCTCCCCCCATCGGACCCTGAGGTTCACCCGCAGGCACGGAGGCCTACCCCCAAGCACCGCTACGCTTCCGCACGACACACGGGAGCCCCGGCAGGGGCTGAGAGGTAGCCGACGCCGCTACGACCGTCGAACCTGATCCCGGGTCATGCCGGCGGAGGAAGTGGGACTGATGACATCTGCCCGGCAGGCCGTGGACGGCACCGCATCCGGCGACGCGTCGGCTCGGCCGACGTCGACACGGCCCACCTCGACCCCGAGCACCTCGGCCCAGGCCGACGGTGGCCGCCGCGCCGTGCGCGGGGGCGCGCTCGGCAACTACGTCGACCAGTTCGACATCATGCTGCCGGTCGTCACCATGACGCCGGTCGCGGACCAGGTGTTCGGCGCGCAGCACGTGGTCGCCGCGACCGGGTGGGTGTTCGTCGCGACGCTGCTCGGTCGCCCGCTCGGCGCCGTGGTGCTCGGCCCGCTCGCCGACCGCCTCGGCCGGACGGCGACCACCCAGGTGGCGCTCGCCGGCATCGCGCTGACCACGGCCCTGGTGGCCGTCGTGCCGGACCACCGGGTGCTCGGCGCCGGCACGATCGCCCTGGTGGTGCTGCTGCGGTTCCTCGGCGGCGTGTTCGTCGGCGGCGAGTACTCGGCCGCGATCCCGTTGGCGATGGAATGGAGCGCACCGCGCCGGCGGGGGGCGCTGAGCGGGCTGGTGATGGCGATGTCGCCGTGGGCCAACGCCACGATCTCGGCGGTGGTGCTGCTGCTCACGTCGGTGCTGCCCGGCGGGGCGTACGCCGCCTGGGGCTGGCGCGTGCCCTTCGTCGTCGGCGCCCTGCTGGCCGGCGCACTCTCCCTGTACTACCGGTCGCTGGTGCCCGAGTCCGACTCCTGGCGGGCGGCCGCCCCCCGCACCCGGCCGCTGCGGGAGGTGCTGGTGGGCAGCCACCGCCGGGCGCTGTGGCAGGTGTTCGTGCTGATGAGCGGCCTGTGGCTGCTGACCCAGATGGCGGTGCCGACGCTGACCGCCCAGCTGCGGGCCGGCGGGCACCTCGACGCACGCCAGCTGTCGTTCACGCTGCTGGTGGCGACGGCCGGCTCGGCCGTCGCGATGCACCTGGCGGGCGGCGCATCGACGCGGCTGGGGCGCCGACGCTTCTTCCTGGGCTTCGCCGCCGTCGTGGTGGTCGCCGCGCCGCTGACCTGGGCCGGCGTGCTCGCGGCCCGGGGACTGGTCACCGTCGCCGTGCTGGCCCTGGTGCTGCAGGTGGTCACCGTGACCGGGTACGCCCCCGTCGGCGCCTACCTCGCCGAGCGGTTCCCCGCGGGCGTGCGGGCGAGCGGGTACGGCGTCGGGTACAGCCTCTCGCTGGTGGTGCCGGCCCTCTACCCGCTCTGGCTGCCCGTGCTGCAGCGCACGGTCGGGGCCGGCGCCGCCGTGCCCGCCGTGCTGGTGCTCGGCGGGCTGCTGCTGGGCGTCGCCGCGTGGTGGGGCCCGGAGCCGGACGTCGACGCGCCGCTGGCCTGAACGTCCGGCGGAGCTAGGCCTGCGTCGAGCGGACGGCGTCCCGGGCCTCGACGAACGCCTGCACGCAGGTGGCGATGTCCTCCGGCGAGTGCGCGGCGGAGATCTGCACGCGGATCCGGGACCTGCCCATGGGCACCACCGGGTAGGAGAACGGGATCACGTACACGCCCCGCTCGAGGAGGGCGTCGGCGATCGCGACCGCCTCGTGGGCGTCCGGGAACATCACCGGGATGATGGCGTGCTCGCCCGGCAGCAGGTCGAACCCGGTGGCCTCCATCCGGTCCCGGAAGTCCGCCGCGTTGGCCCACAGCCGCGCGCGCTGCTCCGCGCCGTCCGCCACCAGGTCCAGCGCGACGAGCGAGGCGGCGACGACCGACGGCGGGACGGCGTTGGAGAACAGGTACGGCCGGGCCCGCTGCCGCAGCAGCTCGACGATCTCGGCGTGCGCGCTGATGTAGCCGCCGGAGGCGCCGCCGAGCGCCTTCCCGAGCGTCCCCGAGACGATGTCCACCCGGTGCTGCACCCCGAACAGCTCCGGGGTGCCGGCACCGGACGGGCCGACGAAGCCCGCGGCGTGCGAGTCGTCGACCATCACCAGCGCGTCGTACCGCTCGGCGAGGTCGCAGATCGCGTCGAGCGGGGCGAGGTAGCCGTCCATCGAGAAGACGCCGTCGGTGACGACGAGGCGGCGCCGCGCACCGCTCGCGGCCTGCAGCTGCGCCTCGAGGTCGGCCATGTCGCGGTTGCGGTAGCGCAGCCGCTGCGCCTTGCACAGCCGGATGCCGTCGATGATCGACGCGTGGTTCAGCTCGTCCGAGATCACCGCGTCCTCGGCACCGAGCAGCACCTCGAACACTCCCCCGTTGGCGTCGAAGCACGACGGGAACAGGATCGTCGCCTCCGTACGCAGAAAGGCGGAGAGCTTGCGCTCCAGCTCGACGTGCTGCGTCTGCGTGCCACAGATGAACCGCACGCTCGCCATGCCGAAGCCCCACTCGTCGAGCGCGGCCTTCGCGGCGGAGACCAGCCGCGGGTCGTCGGCGAACCCGAGGTAGTTGTTGGCGCAGAAGTTCAGGACGTCGCTGCCGGCCGAGCGCACGTGCGCCGCCTGCGGTGAGGCGAGCTGGCGCTCCGTCTTGTACAGGCCCGCCTCCCTGATCTCCACCAGGGTGTCCTCGAGCTGGCCGCGAACGCTGGAGTACATGGTCTAGTCCTCGTCCCAGTCGATGATGACCTTGCCGCGGTCGCCGCTGCGTGCGGCGGCGAACGCCTCCTGCCAGCGGGAGGCCGGGAAGCGGTCGGTGATCACGCCCGTGACGTCCAGGCCGGTGCTCACCATCGCGGTCATCGTGTACCAGGTCTCGAACATCTCGCGGCCGTAGATGCCCTTGATGGTGATCATGTGCGACACCACCTTCGCCCAGTCGACGGCGATGGGCCGGCTCGGCAGCCCGAGGAGAGCCACCCGCGCACCGTGGGTCAGGTTGTCCAGCATCTCCGGCAGCGCGTTGGCGTTCCCGCTCATCTCCAGGCCGATGTCGAAGCCCTCCTGCATGTGCAGGCGCTCCTGCGCCGAGGCGATCCGGTCGTGCGCGACGTTGACCGCCAGGTCGACGCCCATCGCGCGGGCGAGCTCGAGGCGGGCCTCGTTCACGTCCGTCACCACGATGAACCGGGCGCCGACGTGGCGGGCGACCGCCGCGGCCATCAGCCCGATCGGCCCGGCGCCGGTGATCAGCACGTCCTCGCCGACCAGGGGGAACGACAGGGCGGTGTGCACGGCGTTGCCCAGCGGGTCGAAGATCGCGGCCAGGTCGGGGTCGATGTAGTCCGGGTGGTGCCAGACGTTGCTCTCCGGGACGACGACGTAGTCGGCGAACGCCCCGTCGCGGTTGACGCCGAGGCTCGAGACGCGGATGCACAGGTGCCGACGGCCGGCGCGGCAGTTTCGGCAGTGCCCGCACACGACGTGCCCCTCGGCGGAGACGACGTCGCCGACCGCGACGGTGTGGACGTCGGCCCCGACCTCGACGACCTGGCCGGAGAACTCGTGGCCCGGGATCAGCGGCGCGTCGATCGCCCCCGCGGCCCAGCTGTCCCACTCCTCGATGTGCAGGTCCGTGCCGCAGATCCCGGTGCGTCGCACCCGGATCTTGACGTCGGTGCGTCCGGGGGTCGGTTCGGGCCGTTCGGTCAGGGTCAGACCGGGCGCCGCAGCACTCTTGTAGAGAGCTCTCATCGTGCGAACTCCAGCTGTCAGGTGTCCGGCTGCTGTGCCGGCAACGGGGGTGGCCCGTCGTCGCAGCGTACCGACGAGCCCCGACGGGTCGCCGCGCGACGCGACCCCGGGGCCGGCGCGACCGACCCACTCATCGGGCACAACCGGGCATGATCGGATTCATTCGAACGGCCGATCATGTCCGTTCACGTATACGCCGATGACCATCGCATCGGAACCGCCCACGCCGACGTGGAGGACCCATGGCCCGACTGCCGAGCGCACGCCAGATCGCCCGCATGACGCCGCAGGAGATCGACGAGACCGCGACCCGCCTCGAGGCGCAGGTCGTCGAGCTGTCCTCCGAGCACGGCCGCACCGAGCAGATCTTCGGGCAGACCACCGGCGTCGCCGCCGCCTGGGCGGCCTCCGACTTCCAGATGCAGCTGCTGCAGGGCAGCCCGCGCGAGCAGGCGCGCAAGATCGACGAGGTGCGCGCCTGCATCGGCCAGCTCGACGCCGAGCACGACCGCCGCGGCGGCTGGACCCGCGTCTTCCTCACGGTGGCCGGTGGTCCTGCGCAGGCGCACGCGACGATGGCGTGCCCGGCCGCGGCGGGGCGCGAGCACGTCCGGCTCCCCGAGTGGTCGGGGCGGCCCGTCGCCGAGGTCGCGGAAGCGGCCGGCGCGCGAGCGTGCCCGACGTGCTACCCCGACATCCCCTACCACTGGCGCGCCCGCGCCACCCGGCTCCTCTCGCCGCCGGAGCGGGCGACGTGGCAGGCGACCGGCGTGGCCCCTGCGGTCTCCACGGCCGCACCGGCGCTCGCGTTCACCGACGTGCAGGGACAGCCCGTCCTGACGCCGGACGGCCAGGTGCTGCGCACCGTCGATGCCGCGGTCGACGAGTACGCCCGGGCCGCGGCCCAGCTCCGCTGGTACCGCGAGAACGGCCGCTCGGTCGCCGGCCTCGAGGTGCAGCAGGCGCTCTGCACCTACCTGCTCGAGGCGATCGCGGTCCATCGCGGCACCGGCATCGAGGCGCAGGAGCACCAGCTCGAGCGGCACGTCGAGGCGCGTCTTCGTCGCGACTGGGGCTGACGCCGACCGCTGCGCGCCAGCCGGCGTCGTCCGGGAGGACCTCAGCGCGCCGGAACGGCGACCGGCTCGGATCGGCTCGCGTCGTAGACGCACCGCTTCACCCCGAGCGCCTCGGCGTGCTCGCCGGCGTGCCGGGTGAGGACCGCGCGACAGTCAGGCCGGGTGAGGATCTCGCTGCACAGGTGGCACGGCCCGACGTACCGGTCGCGGAACCGGATCTCTGGAGCCCGCTCCTGGATGAACCGCATCAGGCCGTACGGACCTTCCAGTGCGAGCCAGTTGACGATGAGGTCACGGTCAGCTTCGAACAGGATCTGCGCCAGCGGCGCCTCGTCCAGCGACCCGACCACCACCTCCCGCACGGAACGAGGGATCATCCCGCAGCAGATACCCACCTCGCGCTGCGGCGTCACGACGATGTTCTCCATGACGGAGGTGCACGGTGCCTTCCAGTCGTCCGAGTCGGGGAACAGGATCTCCTCGTCCGGGATCAGGTGCATCTGCGGGGCGATCGGCACGTTGAACGACGACAGGTAGACGTCGTTGTCCGGGTTCACCTGGCCGTATCGGAAGCGCTCCATCGGGACGCCGAGGAGCTCGCTGAGGGACTCCTCGTGGATCGACCCACCGAGGATCTCCTTGTGCCCGACGAGGCACGGCAGCCCCATGCGGCGCGCGGTGTCGTTGGCCCGTCGGACGTTCTCGACGGGAATCTCCCGCTGGTGGTAGTCGTCGCAGCTGATGTTGATCTCGGTGAGGCCTGCGTCGACCAGTCGCGACAGCCACCTGTCGGCCGCGACGTCGGAGCGGGCCCAGTACGCGTTGGTGACAACCCGGGTCTTCAAGCCGTGGTCGGCGCAGTAGCGCACGGCCGCCAGCAGGTCCTGGCCCAGCAGCAGTGGTTCACCGCCGGTGAAGACAACGACCTCAAGAGATCCGAGGTCCTGAGCCTGGTCGATCACCGACGTCATGAACTCCAAGGACAGACGGTCGCGGTTCCGGGGGTTGCACTCGGCGCCGCAGAAGGGGCACTCGATCGGGCACCGGTTCGTGGTTGAGAAGACGAGGACGGACAGCACGTGATCCACCTCCTGGATCTGCACGCTCTGGCGGTGGCGACACCTACTTGAGCAGCCCTGCCTTCTGCGCGACGGCGAGAGCCTCCGCCGGGTTCGCCATGGGAAGGTTGAACTCCTTCGGGAAGATCCGGTGCGTCCCGGACTCCGTGGTGGCCGTCTTGCTGCTGCTGTCGGACCAGCCCTCGTTGTAGCCGGTGTGCGTGCCCTGGTCCTCCCCGGCTATGGGGCTGCCGCCCGTGGCCAGCCCGAACGCCGCGGTGAAGACGTCACGGCGGGACCGCGCGTCGGCGAGGCCCAGGCCCTCCTGCTTCAGCTCGGTGTTCTTCTGGGTCAGCGTGTCGGTCTGCCGATCGAACAGGTACGCCACGTCCGACCGCAGCTCGCCCTGGCGCAGGCCGTCGGCGAAGCGCAGGCCGGCGACGATGGTGAGCACCTTCCGCCACTCCACGGTGGTGAGCATGCGCTGCGAGCGCGAGACGCCGGCGACCTTGAACGCCGTCGGCAGGTCCGTGGCGGCGAGCTCGAAGAAGGCGTCGTCGTCGAGGAGACGATCGACGAACGTGGTGACCGCTGCCGGGACCTCGGGTATCCGGCTGGTAATACGTTGCATGACTCCCCCCAGTGACGCGGATGACAATATTTCTCAGTCTTTGCACGCCCGCTCGGATCCGAGAAGGGGCTTTCGTCCTGCCTCCGCAGCGGGCCGCCGTGGACCACGTATCGGCCGGGCCGACCCGATACCCCGGTGCGGGACGACACCGTCTGGCCCAGGTGCCACCTGTGTGGCACACGATCACGTCACCGCAGGTCACAGCGCTGTGCTCCGCCCCCAGGATTCGAACCTGGACCGCAAGGCTCCAAAGGCCTGCGTGCTGCCGTTACACCAGGGCGGACCGACGCGATCGTCGGTGCGCAAGTCTGCCAGCCGGCGGGGCGCGCCAGCGGCGGGACGGCTGGCGACCGGCTGCCCGTGACGGGCCGGTGGCGGTGCGCGCAGCGGCACCAACGGTGGGACGCGCACTCGTAGGTGGGCCACGGTCGCGCGGTATCGCCCGGCAAGCCCGCCCGCCGCGTAGGTGCCGGACGGCACAATGGCCCGATGGCCGCCGACAGCAGACGATCCGCGCGCTCGCGCATGACGGGCACCCAGCGGCGCGCGCAGCTGCTGGACGTGTCGCGGCACCTGTTCGCCGAGAAGGGCTTCGAGAACACCAGCGTCGAGGAGATCGCGGCGCGCGCCGAGGTGTCCAAGCCGGTGGTGTACGAGCACTTCGGCGGCAAGGAGGGCATCTACGCCGTCGTCGTCGACCGGGAGATGCAGGCGCTGCTCGCGGCGCTCACGGGTGCGCTGGAGGGCGGTGGCCACCCGCGCGTGCTCGTCGAGCGCACCGCCCTGGCGCTGCTGGGGTACATCGAGGAGTCCGAGGACGGGTTCCGCATCCTGGTCCGCGACTCCCCCGTCGCGCAGGCGACCGGCACGTTCTCCAGCCTGATCGGGGACATCGCCACGCAGGTGGAGCACCTGCTGGCCGACCAGTTCAAGCAGACCGGCCTGGACCCGCGCACCGCGCCGATGTACGCCCAGATGCTGGTCGGCATGGTCGCCCTGACCGGGCAGTGGTGGCTGGACGCGAAGAGCCCCAAGCGCACCGAGGTGGCGGCGCACCTGGTCAACCTCGCGTGGAACGGCCTGCAGGGGCTGGAGCGCCGGCCGCTGCTCTCCCGCACGCCGGCGCCCGTTCCCTCGGCGCGGAGCCGCCGGAAATCTCTCGACGTCGAGTAATCTGCGGACGTGTCCGATGCCGGTCCCCGCGACCACGCCCGTGCGGAGCTCGGCGCGGGCGGGACGGCAGCCGCGGTCGACGAGGTGGACCGCATCGTCGCCGCCTGGCGTCGGGAGCGACCCGACCTGGACGTCTCGCCCCTGACGGTCCTGTCCCGGATCAGCCGGCTCGCGCGGCACCTCGACCTCGCCCGGCGCAGCGCGTTCGCCCGGCACGGGCTGGAGACGTGGGCGTTCGACGTGCTGTCCGCCCTCCGCCGGGAGGGTGCGCCGTTCCGGCTCTCCCCCGGCGCGCTGCTCACCCAGACGCTGGTCACCTCCGGCACCATGACCAACCGCATCGACCGGCTGGCCGAGCACGGTCTGGTGGAGCGGCTGCCCTCGCCCGACGACCGGCGCGGGGTGCTGGTGCAGCTCACACCGGCGGGCCTGCGGACGGTGGACGACGCGATGGCCGACCTGCTGGCGGTGGAGCGGGAGCTGCTCGGCGACCTGCCGGAGCCGGACCGGGACCGGCTCGCCGAGCTGCTGCGCACGGTGGTGGCACCGTTCGACGCCCCCTGAGCGGGGGCGCTGGGCCGGGGACGCTGAGCGGGGGACGCTCGGGCCGGGGTTCAGCAAGCGTCGTCAGCCGGCGGTCTCGGACGCCTCCAACCAGGCGCTCTCCAGCTCGTCCTTCTCGTCCGCCAGCGCCCGCAGCTCAGCGTCGAGCGCCAGCACCGCCTGGTGGTCGGTGGCCTGCGCCGCGAGCTTCTCATGCAGCTCGGTCTCGAGCACCGCGATCCGGGACAGGCGTCGTTCGATGCGGGCGATCTCCTTGCGGGCCGCCCGGATGTCGGCCTGGGACGGCGCGGCCGCGAGCGCGGGCTCGTCGTCCGTCCCCGCTGACGCTGCGGGCGTGGAGACCGCGTCACCGGCCTCGGCCGCCTCGATCGCCGCCCGGCGCAGGCGCAGGTACTCCTCCACCCCACCCGGCAGGTCCCGCACCGTGCCGTCGCCGAGCAGGGCGACCTGTCGGTCGCACACGCGCTCCAGCAGGTAGCGGTCGTGGGAGACGACCACCAGCGTGCCGGGGAAGCCGTCGAGCAGGTCCTCCAACGCCGCCAGGGTGTCGGTGTCCAGGTCGTTGGTCGGCTCGTCGAGCAGCAGCACGTTGGGCTCGCCGACCAGCAGGCGCAGCAGCTGCAGGCGCCGGCGCTCGCCGCCGGACAGGTCGCGCACCAGCGTGCGGGCACGTTCCCGCGGGAAGCCGAGGCGCTCCACCAGCTGGGCGGCGGTCAGCTCCTTGCCGCCGACGACGATCTGACGGCGCTCGGACTCCACCACCTGCACCGCCGTGAGGTGGCCGATCGTGTCGAGGTCCTCGATGTCCTGGCGCAGCTCGACGGCGCGGACCGTCTTCCCCCGGCGGATGCGGCCCGAGTCGGGGGTGACGCGGCCGGACAGCAGGCCGAGCAGCGTCGTCTTGCCCGCACCGTTCACGCCGACCACGCCGTACCGGTCCCCCGGTCCGATCCGCCACGTGACGTCGTCGAGCAGCACGTGGTCGCCGAACGCGAGCGAGACGTCCTCGACGTCGAGCACGTCCTTGCCGAGGCGCGCAGTGGCGGTGCGGGCCAGCTCGAGGCGGTCGCGGGGCGGCGGCTCGTCGGCGATCAGGACGGCGGCGGCGTCCAGCCGGAACTTCGGCTTGGACGTGCGGGCCGGCGCACCACGACGCAGCCAGGCGAGCTCCTTGCGGAGCAGGTTGGCGCGCTTGGCCTCGACGGTCGCGGTGTTCTGGGCCCGCTCCGCGCGGGCGAGGACGTAGGCGGCGTAGCCACCGTCGTACGGGTCGACGACGCCGTCGTGCACCTCCCACGTCCGGGTGGTGACGGCGTCGAGGAACCAGCGGTCGTGGGTGACGACGACGAGGGCGCCGGAGCCGCGGCCGAACCGCTGCACCAGGTGCTCGGCCAGCCAGGCGACCCCCTCGACGTCGAGGTGGTTGGTGGGCTCGTCGAGCAGCAGCACCTCGTCGTCCCGCACCAGGAGGGCCGCGAGCGCCACCCGGCGGCGCTGACCCCCGGACAGGGTGGCGACGTCCGCGTCGAGCGACACGTCGGACAGCAGGCCGGCGTGCACCGAGCGGATCCGGGGGTCCGACGCCCAGCTGTGCGTGTCGGCACCGCCGTGCACCGCCGCCAGGACGGTGCCGTGCTCCAGGTCGTCGCGCTGGTCGAGCATCGCCACGCGCACGCCGCCGGCGCGGGTCACCCGGCCCTCGTCGGGCGTCCGCGTGCCCGCCAGGACGCGCAGCAGGGTGGACTTGCCCGCGCCGTTGGGGCCGACGACGCCGATCCGCGCGCCGTCGTCCAGGCCGAGGGACACGCCATCGAGCACCCGTCGGGTGCCGAGCGCGAGTGCGACGCGGTCGGCGCCGAGCAGATGAGCCACGGGGCGCCACGGTACCCGGGCGCCGCGCCCCGGCCGATCCGGCCGATCCGGCCCGGACGGGAGCGATCAGGCGCCGCCCACCCAGCGGTACTCGACCTCAGGGCGCCCGGCACTGCCGTAGCGCGAACGCCGGACGACGAGGCCCGCGTCGGCCAGGTGCTCGAGGTAGCGCCGTGCGGTCACGCGGGACGCGCCGACCTGTCCGGCGACCTCGGCCGACGAGCGGGCCTCGACGGCCGACCGCAGCACCCCGACCACGGCGTCGAGGGACTCCCGGCTCATCCCCTTGGGCAGGCTCGACGGGTCGTGCCCGCGCAGGGTGGCGATGATCCCGTCGACCTCGTGCTGCCCGCTCGCGACGTCCCCGACCAGCCGGCCCCGGTACGCCGCGTAGCGCTCGAGCTTGTCCCGCAGCGCCGCGAACGTGAAGGGCTTCAGCAGGTACTGCACGACGCCCTGCGAGACGGCCGCGCGCACCACCTCGAGGTCGCGCGCCGAGGTGACGGCGATGACGTCCGCGCGATGCCCTGCGCTCCGCATCGCCCGCACCACGTCCAGGCCGTCGAGGCCCGGCGGCAGGTGCAGGTCGAGCAGCACCAGGTCGATCGCGGAACCGCTGGACGCCAGGAGGCGCAGCGCCGCGGCGCCGTCGTGCGCCAGTCCGCGCACCACGAAGCCGGGCACGCGTTCGACGTAGGTCCGGTGCGCCTCGGCCGCGACGGGCTCGTCCTCCACGATCAGCACGCCGATGTCGGTCATCGGGCCACCTCGACGGCGACGGGCAGCCGCACCGTGAACACGGCACCGGGGTACGGCGCCTCGCCGGTGCCGCGGACCTCGACCGTGCCGTTGTTCCGGCGTGCCGTCTGGCCGACGAGGGCCAGGCCCAGCCCGTGGCCGGCCAGTCGCTGGTCCGTCTTGGTGGACCAGCCGCGGGTGAACGCGCGAGCGGCCGTCTCGTCGCTCAGCCCCGGACCGGTGTCGCTGACCTGCAGCACGACGACGCTCTCGATGCCCCCCTCGGTCCGCGCGTCCTCCACCCAGCCGCTGAACCGCACCCGGCGCGGGCCGGGCGTCGAGGCTGCCGCATCGATCGCGTTGTCCAGCAGGTTGCCGACCACCGTGACCACGTCACGGGCCGGCAGCAGGCCTTCCGGCACGGAGGTCGCGGCGTCCACCTCGAGCTCGACGCCCCGCTCGTTCGCCTCGGCCGCCTTGCCGAGCAGCAGCGCGGCCAGGACGGGCTCGTCGACGGCTCCGACGACCAGGTCGGTCAGCCGCTGCGCCGCGGCGAGCTCCACCGTGGCGAAGTCGAGCGCCTGGTCGGTGCGTCCCAGCTCGATCAGGCTGATCACGCTGTGCAGGCGGTTCGCCGCCTCGTGAGCCTGCGAGCGCAGCGCCTCCGCCAGCCCCCGTGCCGAGTTCAGCTCGCCGGTCAGGGCCTGCAGGTCGGTGTGGTCGCGCAGGGTGACCACGGCACCGAGCTCACGACCCTTCCAGCGTGCCGGGGCCCGGTTGACGACGAGGACCCGGTTCGCGGTCAGCTGGATCGCGTCCTCGACCGTGCTGCCGCCGGTCAGCGACGCGGCCATCGGCGCGGGCAGCCCGAGCTCGTCGAGGCGGCGGCCCTCCCAGTCGGGGCCGAGGTCCAGGAGCCGGCGCGCCTCGTCGTTGGCCAGGACGAGGCGCCCGTGCGGGTCGAGCAGCACGAGACCCTCGCGGACCGCGTGCAGCACCGCGTCGTAGAACTCGTACATCCGCCCGAGCTCGGCGGGCCCGAGGCCGTGGGTCTGACGACGGAGCCGGCGCGCCACCAGCACGGCGCCGAACGCCGCCAGGCTCAGCGCCACCGCACCCGCGCCGAGCAGCCGAGGCACCTGCTGCGCGAGGGCCCGCGAGACCGTGCCGCGGCTGACGCCGACCGAGACGAGCCCGACGACGGTGCCGGCGTCCGACCGGACCGGGACGACGGCACGCTCCGAGGGCCCGAGCGTGCCGGTGTAGGTCTCCAGGACGACGCCGCCGGCGAGCGCGGCGTCGATGTGCCCGATGAAGGGCTGGCCGATCAGGCTGGGGTTGGGGTGCGAGTAGCGGGTCCGGTCGGTCCCCATCACCACGACGAAGTCCGTCGCCGTGTCACGCCGGACCTGCTCGGCCAGCGGCTGCAGGACCGTCGACGGGTCGGGGGTCGTCAGCGCGGCCCGCACCTCGGGAGTTGCCGCGACGGCCCGGGCGACGGCGAGGACCCGGCTCCGGGTGGACTCCTGGCTGCTCTGCCGGGCCTGCAGGTAGGCCGCCGCCCCGCCGGCGAGCAGCACGACCGCCACGACCACGAGCTGCAGCGTGAACACCTGCCACGCCAGGCTCCACCGTCGAGGGTCCATGCGCCGTCGCATGCGCAAAGTGTGCGTCACGTGCGCCGGTGCGGCCGTAGACGCAATGAACGCAATCGTGACGCAGATCACCATCCGTACGAACCTCGGGGCACCAGACCCCAGCCCCGGAGGTTCATGATGACCAGCTCAGTCGCAGCGTCGCGACCGTCCCCCGACCCGACCAGCTCCGGCTCCCGCCGGCCCCGCGACAAGACGCACGTCCTCTACCTCGCCGTGATCGTCGCGGTGGCGCTCGGCATCGCGGTCGGCTTCGCGTTCCCAGGGAAGGACGGGTTCGCGGTCAAGCTCCAGCCGCTCGGCACCGGCTTCGTCAGCCTGATCAAGATGATGATCACCCCGATCATCTTCGTCACGATCGTCACGGGGATCGGCTCGGTCCGGAAGGCCGCGAGCGTCGGCAAGGTCGGCGGCCTCGCGCTCGGCTACTTCCTGGTGATGTCGACGTTCGCCCTGGCGATCGGGCTCGTCGTGGGCAACCTGGTCAAGCCCGGTGCCGGACTGAACCTGACCCCGGCGGTGGCCAAGGCAGGGCAGGCCCAGGCGGGTGCCGGGGGCGAGAACACCACCCAGTTCCTGCTCGGTCTGATCCCCAAGACGCTGATCTCGGCGCTGACCGAGGGACAGGTGCTGCAGACGCTCGTGGTGGCGCTGCTCGTGGGCTTCGCCGTGCAGTCGATGGGCGTGCGGGGCGTGCCGGTGCTGCACGCCTTCAGCAGCATCCAGAAGGTCGTCTTCAAGGTCCTGGCGATGATCATGTGGGTCGCCCCGGTCGGTGCGTTCGGCGCGATCGCCGCCGTCGTCGGCGCCACCGGCGTCAACGCCCTGCTCAGCCTCGGCAAGGTCATGCTGGGCTTCTACGTGACCTGCGCGCTGTTCGTGGTCGTCGTGCTCGGCACGATCCTGCGCGTCGTCGCCGGCGTCTCGATCCTGCGGCTGCTGAAGTACCTCGGCCGGGAGTTCCTCATCATCGTCTCCACGTCCTCCTCCGAGAGCGCGCTGCCGCGCCTGATCGGCAAGATGGAGCACCTCGGCGTCTCCCGCCCCGTGGTCGGCGTCGTGGTGCCGACCGGCTACTCCTTCAACCTGGACGGCACAGCGATCTACCTGACGATGGCGTCGCTGTTCGTCGCGGAGGCGCTGCACAAGCCGTTCGCCCTCGGCGAGCAGATCTCGCTCCTGGTGTTCATGATCATCGCGTCCAAGGGGGCCGCGGGCGTCTCCGGCGCCGGCCTGGCCACGCTCGCCGGCGGCCTGCAGTCCTACCGGCCCGACCTGGTCGACGGCGTCGGCATGATCGTCGGCATCGACCGGTTCATGAGCGAGGCCCGTGCGGTGACCAACTTCGCCGGCAACGCGGTCGCGACGGTCGTGGTCGGCAGCTGGACGGGTGAGTTCGACAAGGTGCAGGCCGAGCGGGTGCTCAGCGGTCGGGACCCGTTCGACGAGGCCGCGTTCTCCTCCGGCAGCGAGCTCGAGGGTGGCGCCTGGGCCGAGCCGGCGGCCGAGGCCCATGCGCCGGCGGCCCAGCCGGTGGCGGCCGCGAGCGTCTGACCGAGCGCAGGGCATCGAAGGGCCGGCGTCGACCCCGGCGCCGGTCCTTCGAGTCCGCTCGACGACCGGTCCTGGCGCGCCCCCGCCTGCTCGGACCCGCGTGCTCGCAGCAGCGTGCTCGCAGCCGCCTCGTCGCAGCCGCCTACTCGGAGCCGACCACCCGGGCGCCCGGCACGGGCCCGAGCGCCGTCAGCACCCGGTCGGCCACCCCGGCGGCCGTGAACGCCGCCGCGATCACCAGCGCGTGCTGCCGGCTGCGGGCCAGGGCCGCCACCGTCGGGCCGGAGCCGGACACCACGACACCCAGCGCACCGGCGTCCTGCGCCACCGCGAGCGGCTCCGCCAGGTCCGGCGCGAGCTCCAGCGCCGCCGGCTCGAGGTCGTTGTGCAGCGCGGCGCCCAGCGCCGCCGGGTCGCCGGCCCGCAGCGCCTGCATCAGCGGCACGTCGGCCGCGGCGTCGGCTGCGTGCGGTACGCCGCGGTTCAGCTCGTCGAACGCCGCGAACACCTCCGGCGTCGACAGCCCGCGGTCCCGGACGGCGAACGCCCAGTGGAACTCCCCGCGGCTCATCGCCGGGGTGAGCAGGTGGCCGCGACCGGAGCCGACGGCGGTGTGGCCGGTCAGCACGAACGGCACGTCCGACCCGAGCTGGGCCGCAAGGTCCAGCAGCTCGTCGCGGCTGAGGCCGGTGCCCCACAGGGCGTCGCACGCCATCAGCGCAGCGGCCGCGTCCGCCGAGCCGCCCGCCATGCCCCCGGCCACCGGCACGCCCTTGACCAGGTGCAGGTGCACCCCGTCGGTCACGCCGACCCGCTCGGCGAGCAGCCGTGCCGCCTTCGCCGCGAGGTTCGAGCCGTCCGTCGGAACCGCCTCGGCCTGCAGCCCCGACGCGGTGATCACGATGCCGTCCGCCGGGACGGCGACGACCTCCTCGTACACGGAGACCGCCTGGAACACCGTGACGAGCGGGTGGTAGCCGGTCTGGTCCCGTGGTCCGACGCGGAGCGAGAGGTTGACCTTCCCCGGCGCTCGGACCCGGACCTCCCGCGAGGGCAGCGGGTCCACGGGGGTCAAGGTCACGTGCCCACTGTGCCAGGTCCGCCGGATGCTGCCTCGACGAGCCGGGCGGCGATCCGGGAGAAGCCGGCGATGTCGACGTCCTCGCCGCGGGCGGTCGGCGCCACCCCGGCGGCCGTCAGCACCACCTCGGCGGCGGACGACGAGCCCGCGAGGCCGGCGAGGGCGGACCGCAGCATCTTGCGGCGCTGGGCGAAGGCGGCGTCGACCACGGTGAAGACGGCGGAGCGGTCGACGGCGGCCGGCGGGGCGCTGCGGCGGTCGAGGCGGACCAGCGCCGAGTCGACGTTGGGCACCGGCCAGAACACGGCGCGACCCACCGTCGCGGTGCGCCGGGCGGTCGCGTACCAGGCGACCTTGGCCGACGGGACGCCGTACGTCCGGCTCCCCGGCGGTGCAACCAGCCGGTCGGCCACCTCGGCCTGCACCATCACCAGCGCCCGCTGCAGGCTGTCGAACCGTTCGAGGAACGTCAGCAGCACCGGCACCGACACGTTGTACGGCAGGTTGGCCACCAGGGCGGTCGGTGCCGGGCCTGGCAGCTGCTCCACCCGCAGGGCGTCCGCGGTGACGACCGTGAGCCGGTCGCGGCCGGCGGCGTCGCGCAGGACGGTGACGGGCGCGCCCCGGTCCGCGGGCGGCTCCGGCTCCGTCGCCGGCTCCGCGAGGCTCAGGCCGGGCACGTGCCGCGCCACGGTGCTGGGCAGCAGCCTGGCGAGGACGGGGTCGATCTCGACGGCGACCACGTCGGCACCGGCCTCGAGCAGCCCGAGCGTCAGCGAGCCGAGGCCGGGGCCCACCTCGACCACCCGCTCACCGGCGACCACGTCGGCCTGGCGCACGATCTTGCGGACGGTGCCACCGTCGAGGACGAAGTTCTGCCCCAGCGTCTTGGTGGGCCGCACACCGGCCTGGTCCGCCAGCTCACGGATCTCCGCTGGTCCGAGCAGGGGGCCGGTGTGCACGGCTGCGAGCCTAACCAGCCGCCGACCGCAGGCACGACGACGCCCGGGGCGCGCGTGGCACCCCGGGCGTCGTGGCCAGCGGTCAGCTGAACAGGTTCTTGCCGCAGACGGGCCACTGACCGGCACCGGACCGGTCGTACAGCGCCTGGGCGCGCGCCGTCTGCTCGTCGGCCGACGCCTGGGACGGGAGGCCGGAGCCGCCCATCGCCTGCCACGTCGACACCGAGAACTGGTAGAGGCCGTAGTACATGCCGTTCGACGACACGGCGTCGACGCGACCGCCGGACTCGCACTGCGCGAGCGCGGCCCAGTTCAGCGAGCCGGACGTGGCGCTGGCCGCGGCCGGTGCCGATGCGGGCGCGGCAGGGGCCGCCGGCTTCGGGGCCGCCACAGGCTTGGCCTTGGTGCCGACCGCCACGACCTCGTTCACCGGGGCGGTGGTCACGTCGTTGGAGACGTGGTCGCGCGCGGTCTCGACCCCGTCGACCGTGGTCACGCGGTCGCCGATCGTCCGCACGCCGACGACGCCGGCCGTGGTGACGGTCCGCTTGCCGGTGTACTGGGTCGGGTCGTCCACGGTGCTCGAGGTGAACGGCTCCTCGCTCGTCGTGGTCACGTCCTGCACCACCACCCGGTGCACCACCACCTGCACGCGACCGGCGTCGCTCCGCTTGACCTCCACCGTGTCGAGGGGGTTCAGCGTGACGCCGAGCTGCGTGAGGGCGTCGCCGACGGAGATCGTCGCGTCCTGCACCGGCTTGGTCGCACCGTCCACCACCACGTCGGCGGGGCCGTGCAGCGTCAGGTCCAGGGGCAGCTCGGGACGGCCGCCCTCCTGCGAGCGCGACGCCACCAGGCTGATCACGGCACCGCGCGCGCTGAGGTCCGCCAGCGCCTCGTCGGCCGTGAGCGCGGTGGTCCACACCGTCTTCTGCGTGCCGTTCTCCGAGACGGTGACCTGGTGGGCGTGCCGGACGACCACCTGCTGGCCGTCGCCGAGCGCACCGGTCGCGGACACGAGGTCCCGGTCACCGACCGTGACGTGACGCGCAGCGAGGAGACCCTGCACCGATCCCGCGAACGTGGACACCTTCTGGACGTTGCCGTCGACGTCGAGGGTCACGGACTTGTGCGCCGAGGCGTAGGCCGTGCCACCTCCGCCGAGGACCACCAGACCGACCGTCGCGGCGACCACCGGGACGGTGCGCGCACGACGCCACCACCTCCGGTCCTTCGGGTCTGCGGCGTGGGATGCAGCCAGCGGGGAGTCCGTGGACGGACCGGGGGTGAGGGTCGAGAACTGCACGTCGCTCCAGACGTCGAGGTGCCCGGGCACGGGTGCGGGGTGCGCCCGTGTGGGCGCCCGACGACGTGCAGGCAGGCTCGCCTCGCGGCGGGGCACTGCTGCGGGCCCCGCGGGGCCCTGTGTCGGTCCCGGACTCCGATCCGGCCGTCACGGCGGCCCCGTCAGGAGCCTCCGACCGCGCCGCGAGACCCAGCACATCGGGTTCTGTCTCGCAAGCGCGACACGCGACCGTAACCGAAGCGTGACGGATCTGCCAAGCCCTGCGGGGTCGGATGTGCCTCAGATCACGTTCTTGGACGCGCGCCCAGGAGGCTCGTCGCGGGCCGGTGGGACCGTCCGGTCGAGGTCCGCCCCGGTGCCGGGACTCAGTACCAGCCGGTCGACAGGCTGTGCGAGTAGGCCGCGCACGGCGTGCCGTACCGCCCGGCGATGTAGTCCAGGCCCCAGGTGATCTGGGTCGCCGGGTTGGTCTGCCAGTCGGCGCCTGCGCTCGCCATCTTGGAGCCGGGCAGGGCCTGCGGGATGCCGTAGGCGCCCGAGCCGCTGTTCTGCGCGGACACGTTCCAGTGGCTCTCGCGGTTCCACAGCGGCAGCAGGCAGGCGAACTGGTCCGCGCCCCAGCCGCGGGCGGCCGCGAGCTGCTGGCCGATGGCCTGCGCGCTGCCCGGGTCGACGGCGACCGCCGAGCCGCTCGGCAGCTGCATGGTGCCGACCCGGACCACCTGGGTCACCGGCGCCGTCGTGACGACGGAGGCGAGCGGGGTGCGGGAGACGACCACGCCGCCCACGACGTCCACCTGGTACGTCGTGGTGCGCACCCCGGCACGTCCGGCGGTCTGCACCTTGCGGGTGCCCGTCACCAGCGTCGGGTCGTCGACGTCCTGCTCGTCGAACGGCACCGCCTCGACGACGGTCTGACCGGCGCTCGCGGCGCGGTTCACCATCACCACGAGCCCGTCCACGGCGGCCGCGTCCAGCGGGACCGACAGCTGGTCGCCCTCGTTGAGCACCAGGCCGATGTCCTTGAGCGCGTCACGGACGGTGCCGGCGGTGGTGACGCCGTCGATCACCTGACCGTCGACCGCCAGGTGGATGGTCTTCTGGGTGGACACCCGCAGCGGCTCGCGGCCGAGGGTCGAGGACCGGGACGCGGACAGCCGCACGCCCTCGTGCAGGCCCATCGCGTCCACCGCCTCGCCGACGGTGAGCGCCGTGGTCCACACCTGCTGCTGCTGGCCGTCGATCTCGAGGTCGAGCGGGTGCCCGTGCCGCACCACGATCTGGGCGCCCTGCGCCACGGGCTCGTCCAGCGCCGGGGCCACCAGGTCCTTGTCCCCGACGGCCACGTGCTGCGCACCGAGGATGTCGCCCACCGTGCGACCGAACGCCTGCACCTGGGTCGAGGTCCCGTCCACGTCGACCGTCACCTGCTTGTGCAGCACGGCGAAGGCGGAGGTCGCACCGGCGACGAGCGCGAGGACCAGGCCCTGCGCCGCGAGCCGTGGCAGCCGTCCGGCGGCCCCGCGCGTCGTCGCGCGGTCCTCGCCGGGGTGACTCACACGGTGTCCTTACGTCGGGCGGACCGGGCGAGCGCGGTGCCGCAGCACCGCGCCCTGGCTCGGTTTCGTCTGGATGTCATCGGCACCCGCGACGCCCACCTGGAGCGCCGACCGAGCCGGACACGCGTCCGACCGTAACCGATCCGTGACGTGATTCGAAACCCCGCGTGCGTCACCAGGGGCCGTAGACGGCCTCGGCCGTGGCGGTCAGTCCCGCGCACAACGGACCGAGGTCCCGGCTCGTGGCTGTGGCCAGCGCACGGACGGTGCCCGGCAGCAGGTACGGCGCGTTCGGGCGCCCGCGGTGCGGCTGCACCGTCAGGTACGGCGCATCCGTCTCGACCAGCATCAGGCTGGTCGGCACCTCGCGGGCCGCCGCCCGCAGCTCGTCGTTGGCGGGGAACGAGACCGGTCCGGCGAAGGAGCAGTACCAGCCGTGCTCGACGGCGAGCCGGGCCAGCGCGGCATCGCCCGAGAAGCAGTGGAAGACGGTGCGTTCCGGCGCGCCGTCCCGCAGCAGGACGTCCACCACCTCGTCGTGCGCGTCCCGGTCGTGGATCTGCAGGGTCAGACCGAGCTCCTTGGCCAGCGCGACGTGGGCGCGGAACGCCTGCAGCTGGACCTCCCGGCCGACCGGTCCGGCGCGGAAGAAGTCGAGGCCCGTCTCGCCGATCGCCCGCACCCGGGGGTTGTCGCGGGCGACGCGCGCCACGGTCGCCAGGGCCTCGTCGAGCGGCACGTCGTGCCGCGCCTGCGGGTCCGGATCGAGGCCGTCCGGCGCGACCTCACGGACGCCGGCGTGCAGCACGGCCTCGTTGGGGTGGATCGCGACCGCGCCGAGGAGCTGGGGATGCGTGCCCACCACCTCGTCGGTCCAGCCGACGGCGTCCAGGTCGCAGCCCACCTGCACCATGCGGGTCACACCCACGCTCGCGGCCCGCGCCAGGTGGCCGGCGAGGTCGGGCACGACGGGTGACGAGCCGGCCGGCGGCGGGACGGACCGCCCGGAGTGATCGTCGGCCGCCTCGCCGGGCCGGTCCCACCCGTCCGCCCGCACCTGCAGCACGGACTCCAGGTGCGTGTGGTTGTCGACCACCGGCACGGCCAGCGGCTCCGGGACCGGCGGCCAGCCGCGGTCCCGGGACCGGTTGCGACCCATCAGGCGCCGCGCTGGGCGCGGGCGATCTCCTCCTCGACGATCGAGTCGTCGAGCTTGGTGAACACCGGGGTCGGCTTGCCGACGGGCGTGCCCGGCACCACCGGACGGGACGCCCAGGCGGCGAGCGTCTCCCCGAGCCGGTAGTCGCCCGTGATCACCGGGTACTGCCGCGACTCGTCGTCCAGGTCGGTCACCTCGTCGATCCGCGGCTGCGGCGCGACGGTGCCGGTCCCGCCGAAGGTCTCGTGCACCGCCTGCGCCGAGAACGGCAGGAACGGCGAGAGCAGCGTGTTCAGGTCGGTGACCGCCTGGGTGGTGGTGTGCAGCACGGTGGCCAGCCGCTCCGGGTCCGTCTTGAGCTTCCACGGCTCCGTCTCGGAGACGTACCGGTTGGCCTCCTGCACCACCCGCATGGTCTCGCCCAGCGCCGCGCGGTGCCGGTGCGTGGCGATCAGCTCGCCGATGCGGCCGAACGCCTCGCTCGTCTGCGCGAGCAGCGCCTGGTCGACCGGCTGCAGGGCTCCCGGCGTGGGGATCGCCCCGAAGCTCTTGTTCACCATGCTCGCCGTGCGGTTCACCAGGTTGCCCCAGCCCGCGACGAGCTCGTCGTTGGTGCGCCGCTTGAACTCGGCCCACGTGAAGTCGACGTCCTGCGTCTCCGGGCCGGCGATCGACAGGTAGTACCGCAGCGCGTCCGGCTGGTAGCGGGACAGCATGTCGCGCACGTAGATCACCACGCCGCGGGAGCTGGAGAACTGCTGCCCGTCGACGTTGAGGTACTCGCTGGACACCACCTCGGTGGGCAGGTCCAGGTCCCCGTACGGCCCGGGCGCTCCCCCGTGCGAGCCCTTCCCGGCGTAGCCGAGCAGCTCCGCCGGCCAGATCTGGGAGTGGAAGGTGATGTTGTCCTTGCCCATGAAGTAGGCCGACTGGGCGGCCGGGTCGGTCCACCAGCCGCGCCACGCCTCCGGGTCGCCGGTGCGGCGCGCCCACTCGATGGACGCCGACAGGTACCCGATCACCGCGTCGAACCAGACGTACAGCCGCTTGTTCGGGTTGTCCTCCCACCCGGGCAGCGGAACCGGGATGCCCCAGTCGATGTCCCGAGTCATGGCGCGCGGACGCACGTCGTCGAGCAGGTTGAGGGAGAACTTCAGGACGTTGGGCCGCCACTCGGTGCGGGTGCGCAGCCAGTCCCCCAGCGCGTCGACGAACGCCGGCAGGTCGAGGAAGAAGTGGCTCGACTCGACGAACTGCGGCTTCTCGCCGTTGATGCGGCTGTGCGGGTTGATCAGGTCGATCGCGTCGAGCTGGTTGCCGCAGTTGTCGCACTGGTCGCCGCGCGCACCGTCGTACCCGCAGATGGGGCAGGTGCCCTCGATGTAGCGGTCCGGCAGCGTGCGGCCCGTGCTCGGGGAGACGGCGCCCAGCGTGGTGCGCTCCACCATGTAGCCGTTGCGGTGCACCGTGCGGAACATCTCCTGCACCACCGCGTAGTGGTTGCGGGTGGTGGTGCGGGTGAACAGGTCGTACGTCAGGCCGAGCGCCGTCAGGTCCTCGACGATCACCCGGTTGTAGCGGTCCGCGAGGGCCTGCGGCGTGACGCCCTCCTGCTCGGCCTGGACCAGGATCGGTGTCCCGTGCTCGTCCGTGCCCGAGACCATCAGCACGTCGTGGCCCGCCATGCGCATGTAGCGGCTGTAGACGTCCGAGGGGACGCCGAACCCGGCGACATGTCCGATGTGGCGGGGGCCGTTCGCGTAGGGCCACGCGACGGCCGAGAGGATGCGGGCCATGGCGACGATCCTAGGTGGCGACGTGCGACGCCCCAGCGTCCGGCCGCAGGTGGGCCGGGCGCCGGGGCGCGTGGGACAGGTGCCGGACGAGGCCGGGCAGTTCAGCCGTTCGTCGGGAGGTTCCGCAGCGACGCGGTCATGAGCGGGAGGAAGACGGCGAAGTTGAGGACGATGCCGACGACCCAGAGGACGACCGTGACGATCCACGCTGTCTTCTTGTTCTCTTCGTAGCCCTGGAGCGGCAGCCCCTGCGCATCCTTCTGGTGACCCGTCAGGGTGATGAGCAGGTCGATCAGCGTCCAGAAGCCGAAGCCGCCAAGCGTGATCAGCTTGAGGATGCCCGTGCCGACCTTGCCGAGGTAGAAGCGGTCGACACCGAGACTGCCGAGCAGAGCCGAGAGCAGCCAGGTGGCCACGAAGGACTTCGACGACGTGGCCGGGTAGCCGGCACCGTACCCCGTCGGTGCGTAGGTCGCCTGACCGTAGGCCGGCTGGCTGAAGCGCGGGTCGGCGTAGGCCGGGGCCTGGCCGTACGCGGGCTGCTGGCCGTACGCGGGCTGCTGGCCGTACGCGGGCTGCTGACCGTAGGCCGGCTGCTGACCGTAGGCCGGCTGCTCGCCGTAGGCCGGGGGCTGACCGTAGGCCGGCTGACCACCGGTCGGCGGCGTGTAGGGGGACGTGGACGCGGGAACCTGCTCGCCGTCGGGAGCGGTGTGGTCGTTGGACACGGCGCCACGCTAGTGGTGGGAAGGGCACCCTGATCAGGGTTTGCGCGGGCGATATCCGTCGTGTCCGCCGGTCGGGCGACGCACCTCGGCGCCAGTCGGTGCGGCGGGTCAGCCCCGGCGTCGTCCACGGCTGATGAGCGACTGCAGCGCCACGATCCCGGCGAGCGTGCTGAGCGCCACGGGCAGCCCCGCCGCCGTCGCCACCGCACCCACCAGCAGCGGTCCGCCGGCGTCCCCGAGCTCGCGTCCCACCTCCGCCGAGCCCAGCGTGCGGCCCAGCGACCCCTCGGGTGCGGACGCGGCGAGGCGGGCGAACGCGAGCGGCGTCACCAGGCCGATGCCGATGCCGACCAGCGCCGCCGACGTGAACAGCGCCACCGGGTGCCGCACCCAGGCCAGCAGCAGCACGCCGGCGGCGATCGTCAGCAGCCCGGCGACCGTGCCCGCCCGCTCCCCGAGCCGGCCTGCGTCGTGCCGCCGTCCGACCCACGGCTGGCTGACCGACGAGGCGACGGCGAGCACGGTGACCGCCACCATCGCGACGGCTGCCGACAGGCCGAGCTCCCGGCCGACCAGCGGGAGGAACCCGACCGCGACGCCGAGCGTGCCGGTGGTGACGGCGAGGGCCGCGGTGGGCTGGACGAAGCCCGGACGGGTCAGCTGGTGTACCAGGTCACGGAGGGTGGAACGCGGGCGCGGCGTCGGCGGCAGGGCCGGCAGCGCGAGGGCCACCCACACCAGCACGACCGCTGCCAGGGCGGTCAGCGCCAGGAAGAGGGCCGGCAGCCCGCCCACGGCGATCAGCCCGGCGCCGAGCACGGGTCCCAGCGCGTAGCCGAGGCCCTTCCACGACCCGTAGGAGCCGAACGCGCGTCCGAGCGACCGGGAGCCACCGAGGCGGGCGACCCCGGCGGAGGACGCCGGGGAGAACGCCGACGCCGCCGCGCCCTGCAGCAGCCGCGCGACGGCGAGGCCGGTGATGCTGTGCCAGACGAACCCGAGCGCCGAGGCGGCGGCGAACAGTGCCAGGCCGCCGACGATCACCGGCTTCACGCCGATCCGGTCGCTCCACGTGCCGAAGACGGGCTTGAGCACCACCTCGGCCACGTCGTACAGCGCGAGCAGCACGCCGAGGGAGACGAAGGAGAGACCGAGGTGCTGCGCCTGTGCGCCGAAGCCGGCCGCGATGCCGTGGGCGCCGAACGCCGTCGTGAAGCCGGCCGCCCACAGGGCCGGGACCGCCCCACGGCGCACGCCGGCACCCGCATCTGGTCCCCCGGCTGGCACGCGTCGGACGCTAGCAGCGCGGCACGTGCCTCACGGCCGCACCACCCAGCGCACCTGCAACGGCGCCAACCACACGTTGTCGTCGCTCTGCGGGTGGACCATGTCGCCGGTCAGCGCGTCGGGAGCGCCGTCGAGCCCCAGCTCCTTGAGCCGCCGTCCGGGGAACGGGCGCCAGCTGGTCGTCACGTTCACCAGCTCCAGGAGCGGCCCGAGCGGGTGCTCGCGCAGCACCGCCAGCACGCCAGGGTCGTCCACCTCGAGCACCTGCGCCGGCACCGACGCGTGCAGGTGCGGCAGCGAGGCGCGGACGGAGGCGAGGTGCGCCAGCCCCTCGAACACGCGCCGCTCCACGGCGCCCGCCTGGTGCCGCCGGGCCCGGGCGGCGGGGTCCAGGCGAGGCCGCCCGGCCCACCGGTTGTCGTCGGCGTGGCCCGGTTCGAGGTCCCACGCGGGATCGTTCGGCTGCCCCAGCTCGTCACCGGACCACAGCACGGGGATGCCGCCCCAGCCCATCACCACGGCGTGCGCGAGCAGTAGCCGCGCGACTGCCGCGTCGACGGCCTGCGCGTCGCCGCGCTCCGTCGCGTCCGCCAGCCCGACCAGGCTCGCCGCCGTGCCGCTGATCCGGCGGTCGCCCGTGGCGGGGTTGGCCTGGAACACCAGCCCGCGGGCCGGCGACTGCCAGAACCGGCCCGAGTACCAGTCGGACAGGAAGGCGCGGTGGGCGAACCCGGAGAGCCCGACGGCGGCGGCGTCGGCGTCGTCGATCGCCCAGCCGATGTCGTCGTGGCAGCGCACGTAGGTGATCCACGCGGTGGTGGTCGGCACCGGTGGGAGGGCGCGCAGCGCGTGGGCGGCCAGGCGCACGTCCTGCGCCGCGAGCATGGACCACACCTGCACCATCAGGCCGTTGTGGTAGGCCAGGTCGCTCACCCGGCCGTGGTGGGCGCCGCGGCCCAGGTAGTGCACCAGATCGGCCGGCCCGACGATCGCCTCGGCCTTGAACACCACCGCCGGGCAGGCGATGCGCGCCAGCGCGCGCAGCGCCTGGGTCAGGGCGTGCACCTCCGGCTGGTTCTGGCACGAGGTGTCCAGCCGCTTCCAGGTGAACGCGATCGCGTCGAGGCGCAGCACGTCGACACCCTCGTCCGCCAGCGACAGCACCAGGTCGGCGTACTCGGCGAACACCTCCGGGTTGGACCAGTTCACGTCCCACTGGAAGGTGTTGAACGTCGTCCACACCCACGCCGACAGCTCGTCGTCCCACGTGAAGCTGCCCGGGGCGAAGTCGGGGAACACCTCGGGCAGCGTGCGCTCGTAGGCGTCCGGCATCGTCCGGTCCTCGAACACGTAGAAGTAGTCGCGGTAGCGCTGGTCGCCGGCCCGGGCGCGCACCGCCCACTCGTGCTCGCGCGCGACGTGGTTGAGCACCAGGTCGAGCACCAGGCTGATCCCGCGCTGGTGGAGAGCCGCGGCGAGCTCCCGCAGGTCGGCCATGGTGCCCAGGTCGGGCCGCAGCGAGCGGTAGTCCGCCACCGCGTACCCGCCGTCGTTGTCGCCCTCCCGCGGACGCAGCACGGGCATCAGGTGCAGGTAGGTCACGCCCAGCTCGGCGAGGTAGTCGATGTTCTCGCGCACGGCCGCCAGGTCGCCGGCGAAGCGGTCGGCGTAGCAGGCGTACCCGATCATGCCGGGGGCCTGGAACCAGTCGGGACGCAGGGTGCGCTCCTCGTCCATCCGGCGCAGGTCCGGGTCCCGGCGCGCGGCCGCCGTGGCGGCCATGGTGACCAGCCGGAGGAGCAGCTGCTCACCGGGCGTGCCCGGGTAGACCTCTGCCAGGCCGGCCGCCAGGTCCGGGTACCAGCGTTCCAGGCGCAGCTCGAACGCCTGCCGGAGGGCCGGGTCCGCGCCGGTCAGCGCCTGCCGGGCCGCGGCCCGGACCGCCTCGGGCACGGTCGGCCCGGTCGAGGCGGGGCGCCCCGTGACCTCGCTGCGGCTCTCCATCGCGACCTCCGACCCTGCGGCACGGCGGCCCGCGGCCGGGTGGCGGCGCCCGTGACGTGCCCGACGTGACGCATCCTGCCGCCCTTCCGCACCGGGTGTGTACTGGACCGGCCAGCATCCCCGAGGAGGTCCCCATGTCGGAGCCTGCCGTCACCGGCACGGCGCGCCGCGCGCTTCTCGTGGTCGACGTCCAGCCGACCTTCTGCGAGGGCGGCGCCCTGCCCGTCACGGGAGGGAACGCGACGGCTCAGGCCATCGCCGACTACGCCGCTGCCCACCGCGACCGGTACGCCCTGGTGGTCACCACGCAGGACTGGCACGTGAAGCCCGGCCACCACTTCTCGGAGGCGCCCGACTTCGTCGACACCTGGCCGCCGCACGGCGTCGCGGGCACCGCCGAGGCGGAGCTGCACCCGGCGCTCGCCGGGCTGCACCCGGACGCCAGCGTGCGCAAGGGCGCCTACGCCGCCGCGTACTCGGGCTTCGAGGGGACCGACGAGGAGGGCCGGACGCTGGCGCGGATCCTGCGCGAGGGCCACATCACGGACGTGGACGTGGTGGGCATCGCGGAGTCGCACTGCGTGCGGGCCACCACCCTCGACGCCCTGGACCTGGGGCTGCGCGCGCGGCTGCTGACCGACCTGACCGTGCCCGTCACGCCCGAGCAGGGCGCGGCAGCGCGCGAGGAGATGGTCGCGGCCGGTGCGCAGCTGGTGACCAGCGCTCAGGCCTGAGCAACGCCTCCACCGGTCGGAGGGGGCCGTCCGTCACCGTGAGCGGGCCGCGAGCGCTGCGGCGTAGAGGTCCCGACGGCCCACACCGGCCGCCGCCGCGACGTCGGACACGGCGTCCTTGAGCCGCTCCCCGGCGTCGGACCGGGCGAGCACCTCGGCCACCAGCTCCGCGGTGGTGGCGACCGCGCGCGCCGGCGCCCCGCCCACGACGACCACGACCTCGCCGCGCACCTGACCCTCCGCGGCCCAGGCCGCGAGCGCGCCGAGGACGTCCCGGCGCACCTCCTCGTACGTCTTGGTCAGCTCGCGGCACACCGCGGCCGGCCGGTCCGCACCGAACGCCTCCGCCATCGCGGCGAGCACCTCGGCCACGCGGTGCGGCGCCTCGAAGAACACCATCGTGCGGCGCTCGTCGGCCAGCGCCGCCAGGGCCCGGGCACGCTCTCCCGGCTTGCGGGGCGGGAAGCCCTCGAACGTGAACCGGTCGGTCGGCAGCCCGGACAGGGCCAGCGCCGTCAGCACCGCGCTCGGCCCGGGCGCGACGGTGACCGGCAGACCGGCGGCGACGGCGGCGTTCACCAGGCGGAAGCCGGGGTCGGACACCGACGGCATGCCGGCGTCCGAGACCATCAGCACCGTCCCGCCGCCCGCCACCACCTCGAGCAGCTCGTCCGCGCGGCTCTGCTCGTTGTGCTCGTGGTGGCTGACCAGCCGGCCGCCGATGTGCACGCCGAGCCGGGCGGCGAGGTCGCGGGTCCGTCGGGTGTCCTCCGCGGCCACCACGTCGGCCTCGGCCAGCAGCCGGCGCAGCCGGGGTGACGCGTCCTCGCTGTTGCCGATCGGCGTGGCGGCGAGCACCAGAGCGCCGGTGCCGGCGTTCGGGCGGCGGCCGTCGGGATCGCTCACGCGCCCAGCCTCCCATGCTCAGCACCGGCCCCTACGATGACCGCGTGCCGACCACCGGACGTGACGAGGCGGGCACTCCCGCCCACGGGACCAGGGCGGTCACGCCCGACGACGCACCGGCGACGCCGCTGCCCGCGCACGAAGCGGGGGCGGCCGACGTCGCCGTGGTGGGTGCTGCCGCGCACCGCGGACGGCACGCGTCCGACGCGGCGGTCGACGAGACGGACGCCCCCGACGACGACGAGCCGACGCTCCTGCGCCTGCAGCGCCGGCTCTTCTCCGACGCGGCCCTGGCGCTCGATGCCACGCGCCGGGCACGGCTGCTCGGCTGGCTGCTGCCCCTCGCCGTCACCGCGTTCGGCGGCATCATCCGGTTCTGGCGTCTCGGCGTGCCGCACAACCTCGTGTTCGACGAGACGTACTACGTCAAAGAGGCGTACTCGATGCTGGTCCGCGGGTACGAGGCCTCGTGGGGCCAGGACCCGAACCCCCGCTTCGAGGCGGGCGACGTCTCGATGCTCCAGGTCGACCCCGAGTACGTGGTGCACCCCCCGGTCGGCAAGTGGATGATCGCGCTCGGCATCCAGCTGGGCGGCGGCGTGACCAGCTCGTTCGCCTGGCGGCTGTCGGTGGCGGTGTGCGGCACGCTGGCGATCCTGATGATCGCCCGGATCGGGCGGCGGCTGTTCGCGTCCACGGCCCTCGGCACGTTGGCCGGGCTGTTCCTCGCCGTCGACGGGCAGGCGATCGTGCACTCCCGGGTCAGCCTGCTGGACCCGTTCCTCATGTTCTTCTGCCTCGCGGCGTTCGGCTTCCTGCTGCTCGACCGGGACCAGGCCCGGCACCGGTTGGCCGTGCGGGCGGCGGCGGTGCTCGACTCGGGCGGGCAGCTCGGTGACGGGCCCGGGCTCGGCATCCGGTGGTGGCGGCTGGCCGCGGCGGTGTCCCTCGGGCTGGCGATCGGCACCAAGTGGTCCGGGATGTACTTCCTGGCGCTGTTCGGGTTGATGTCCGTCGCGTGGGACATGAGCGCGCGCCGGGCCGTGGGGGTGCGGCACTGGGTGCGGGCCGGGGTCGTGCGCGACGGCGTGGTGGCCGGCGTCTCGATGGTGCTGATCTCGGCGGCGGTGTACCTGGCCAGCTGGACCGGGTGGTTCCTGTCGAAGGACGGCTGGGGCAGGCAGTGGGCCGCCGAGAACCCCGGTCAGGGGGTGCAGTGGCTGCCGCCCGCGCTGCGCAGCCTGTGGAAGTACCACCAGGACATGTGGCACTTCCACGTGACGCTCGAGACGCCGCACGCCTACCAGGCGAACCCGCTCGGTTGGATCGTGCAGTGGCGCGCCACGTCGTACTTCTACCCGACGGACATCTCCGGGCTGCAGGGCAGCGCCGCCCTGCACGCGTGCGGTGCCAAGGCCTGCTCCCAGGCGATCACCGCGCTCGGCAACCCGCTGATCTGGTGGGGCGGGGCGGCCGCGGCGCTGGTCGCCGTCTTCTGGCTGATCCGGTTCCGGGACTGGCGGGCCGGGGCCGTGCTCTCCGGCATCGTCGCCGGCTGGTTCCCCTGGTTCATGTACATGCACCGCACGATCTTCACGTTCTACTCGGTGGCGTTCGTGCCGTGGGTGGTGCTGACCCTCGTCTACCTGCTCGGCCTGCTGATCGGACCGCAGACCCCCGGCGAGGAGCGCAGCAGGTCGCTCGCCATCGTGTGGGTGTCAGCGTTCGCCACGCTGGTGGTGGCGGTCGGCGCGTTCTTCTACCCGGTGTGGACCGCCTGGGTGATCCCCTACGACCAGTGGCACCTGCGGATGTGGCTGCAGAGCTGGGTGTAGCCGTCGGGCCGGCCGGGCCGGCCGGGCTGGGCGCCGGGCTGGCCGGCTCGCCTCGCGTCAGCGCTGCCAGTCGACCTGCGGGGACGGGTACCAGCTGAGCTCCGCGGCGTCCCACCGGGCGCCGAGCGCGGCCACCCGGGTGCGGAAGTCCTCCCAGTCGCGCCGGTCCGGTGCCGACCACGCCACCTCGGCGACCGCCGCGAGCCGCGGCAGCAGCATGGTGGTCAGGTCGTCCAACGTGCGCAGCGTCTCGGTCCACACCGCCGCCTCGACGCCCAGCACCGCCTCGGCGGGCAGCCCCGGCAGCAGCGTGGCGGGCTCCCAGTCGTAGGAGTCGCGCAGCTCCACGTGGCCGGCCCACTCGAGGCCCAGCGGGTAGCCGGGGTGGTACTTCATGTCGAGGTAGGTCCGGTCGCCGGGCGACAGCAGCAGGCGGGCGCCGGCCGCGCCCGCGGCGACGAACGGTGCAGGATCGGCGTGCACGTCCCAGTACTGGACCACGGTGCCGGGCTCGAGCGGGGTGGTGGCGATCTCCTGCCAGCCGACCACCTGCTTGCCGGCCGCCCGGACGGCCGCGGCGGCGGTGCCGACCAGGGCGGCGTACTCGTCGGACGCCATGCCCTGCACCTCGTCGCCGCCGATGTGCACGTACGAGCCAGGTGTCATGGCGGCGACGTCGCGGAACACGTCGTGCAGGAAGGCGTCGGTGGCGGGCAGGGCCGCCGTGAGGCGGCTGAAGCCGACGTCGATGCCGAGGTACTCGTCGGTCGGCCGGCCGGACGGGGAGAGCTCGCCGTAGGCGTGCAGCGCCGCGTTGACGTGCCCCGGGACGTCGAGCTCCGGGACGACGACGATGCCGCGGGCGGCGGCGTGCGCCACCAGACGGGCGTAGTCCTCAGCGGTGTAGTGGCCGCCCGGGTCGCCGCCGACCGAGGCGCCCGACGACCGGCGGACCAGCTCTGGCCGCGACGGCAGGTCGATGCGCCACGCCTGGTCGTCCGTCAGGTGCAGGTGCAGCACGTTGAGCTTGTGGTCGGCCATCAGGTCGATGACGACGTCGAGGTCGGCGACACGGACGAAGTGCCGGGCCACGTCGATGGACAGGCCCCGCCAGGTGAACCTCGGGGCGTCGACGACCAGCACGGCCGGCAGTGTCCAAGCGCCCCCGGACGTACCGGTCAGCAGCTGGGCCAGGGTGGTGACGGCGTGGCCGAGGCCGGCCGGGGTGCGGGCGTCCACGTCCACCCCGTCGGCGTGCACGTGCAGGCGGTACGCCTCCGCACCGGCAGGCAGCTCCTCGTCGGACTCGCCCGTGGGGAGGGTTGGCAACGCCTCCTCCCCGCCGGCCGGATCCGTGGGCGGGTACCGCTCGTCGTCAGCCGGCCCGAGGAGACGGAGCCGGAAAGCCGCAGCGTCGGGTGCGGCGGTGGCCCGCACCGACCCGCCGACCAGCGTGGCCAGGCGCTCCGCGGCCTCCCGGGCGGCGGGGTCAGGGGCCACCACGGCGATGCCGGGGACCAGCACGAACGGCTGGTCGGACAGCTGCTGCAGCCGGAGCGGACGGGGGACGACGGCGGGTCCGGTCACGTGCGGCACGCTACCGACGAGGCAGGGCTGGCGTGCCGCAGCCGCGCGGTGGTGGAGGTCAGCCGCGGTGAGATGCGACGGGGGCGCTCGGGGTGGGCCTGCTCGTGGCGCGCGGGTCGGGGGTGGCCGGCGTGGCGCCGAGCAGCTCGATCGCGGTGTCGACCACCGCAGCGCGGCGGGCTGGTCGACGCGGGCCCCGGCCAGGGCTGCGACGACCGGGGCCGCAGGCGATACCGAACCGATCGGTCCAGTACATTGTGTACCGATCGGTTCACAAACAACGGAAGCATGGAGGCGGTCGTCATGGTGGTCGTCGGGCTCGTCCTCTGCTCGCTCGCGGCGCTGGTGCACGTGTACGTCTTCGTGCTCGAGTCCCTCGTCTGGACCGGGCCGCGGGCCCGCGCCACGTTCGGCACCACGCCCGACGAGGCTGCCGCCACGAGGGCGCTCGCCTTCAACCAGGGCTTCTACAACCTGTTCCTCGTGGTGGAGATAACACTCGGCGTGGTGCTGGTCGCGGCCGGTCACGCCGCCGTCGGGGCGACGCTGGTGCTGGTCGGCGCCGGGTCGATGGTCGCCGCCGGGCTGGTGCTGCTGGCGTCCGACCGTTCGAAGGCCCGCGCCGCGCTCGTCCAGCTGGTCCCGCCGCTGCTCGGGATCGTCGCGCTCGTCGTCGGCCTCCTCGCCTGACGCCTCTCCCTTCCCACCCCTGCTCCACCGGCCTTCGGAGGTCCCCCGGCATCGAGCACACGCTGGACGCGCTGCTGGCGACGATGCGCGGCTCGCTCCCGGCCCGGTGGGAATAGTCCCTGGTCGGCGGCGAGTTGGGTCCTGGCGTGAGCGAACCCCTGACGATCGACATCTGGTCCGACGTCGCCTGCCCGTGGTGCTACATCGGCAAGCGGCACCTCGAGCAGGGGCTGGCGGCCCTCGGCGCCGATGCGCCTGACGTGCGGATCGAGTACCACTCGTTCGAGCTCGCGCCCGACACCCCGGTGGACTTCGCCGGGTCGGAGGTCGACTTCCTCGTCGGGGCCAAGGGTCTGCCGCGCCAGCAGGTGCTCACGATGCTGGACCGGGTGACCGGTGTGGCGGCGGAGGCCGGGCTCACCTACGACTTCGACCGGCTGCAGCACACGAAGACGCTCAAGGCGCACGAGCTGCTGCACTTCGCCAAGGCGCACGGCCGGCAGCTGGAGCTCGAGGAGCGACTGTTCCGGGCGTACTTCACCGAGGGCGTGCACGTGGGTCGGCTCGACGAGCTGGTGCGGCTGGCCGAGGAGGCCGGGCTGGACGGGTCCGCGGCTCGGGAGGCGCTGGAGTCCGGTCGGTACGCCGACGACGTCCAGGAGGACATCGACCGCGCTCGGCAGCTCGGGATCACCGGTGTGCCCTTCTTCGTGCTCGACGGGAAGTACGGCGTGTCGGGCGCCCAGCCCGCCGAGGTGTTCGCGCAGGCGTTGAGCCAGGTCGCGGCGGAGCGCGCAGCGTGAGCGGCGGCTCTGAGCTGCGCGGCGCAGCCACCGAGACCCCGACTTCCTCGCTGCTCGGCAGCGGTGCCGGGCTCGTCATGATCGAGACGCACGGGCCGGCGTTGGTGTGTGCCGACGGTGTCTGCGCGCCCGCCGATGCCGACGACCCTCTCGCCGCGGCGGCCCAGGGCCCGGCCGACGACGAGCTGGCCAACTCGGCTCAGTAGCTGCTCCGGTAGCGCCTCACGAGAACGGTGGCGCGGTGACCCGCCGCCGCGGCCAGGGCTGTGCCCGAAGCGTCGCGCGTGGCACCACGTCAGAACGGTGGTGTGTCGGGGTAGCCGGCGGTGTGGCCGCCGGGTGGTCCGCCCTTGCCGGGTGGTGAGTCGATGCCGGGTGGTTGGTCGATGCCGGGTGGTCGTGCCGCTCCGGGTGCGGGTGGTGGCCACAGGGTGGTGGCGGGGTGGGTGGCGTAGTGCCGCCCGGTGGGCGAGTGCCAGTCCAGGGTGCCGTCGGGATGGTGGGTGACCCGCCAGCCGGCCTGGTGCTTGAGGCGGTGGTGCTTGCGGCACAGGCACGCCAGGTTGGTCAGGTCGGTGGTACCGGCGTGCGCCCAGGCGGTGGAGTGGTCGATGTCGCAGCGTGCGGCGCGGCGCCGGCAACCGGGGAACCGGCAGGTGGCATCGCGCAGCTGCACGGCGCGGCGCAGGTCGGCCGGGACGATGTACTGCTGGCGGCCCACGGACAGCACGGCCCCGGTCTCGGGGTGGGTCAGCACCCGGGTGAACGTCGGGGCGTTGGCGCACAGCGCCCGGGCGGTGTCGATGTCGACGGGTCCGAACCCGTCCAGCTCGGCCGGCTCGTCACCGTGACCGAGCAGGGTCAGCACCGGCACGGTCAGCACCACCTGCGGCACGATCCCCCGCACCCACGACGGCACGCCCGTGCCGGTGGGCACCTCGCGCGCGCGGTCGACCGCACCTGACGCACCGCGAGCCTCCCCAGCAGCGCCTGCATCCACCACCTCAGCGGCCGTGCCGGCGTCCGGGACCGCACTGGCCCCGTCAGCCTGAGGAAGCCCCGCGTGCCCGACGTGGTCGCCGGAGTGCGCGGCTGCTGCGAGGTCACCGTCGCTGGGCCGGTGCTCGGCGCTGTCGGGGGTCAGCAGCAGGTCGCACAGGACGTCGGCGCGGAGCTGGGGCAGCGTGCGGCTCTCGTCCGGGCCGGTGACGGCCGCGGCCAGGTCGTCGATGCGGTGCAGCACCCCCATCGCGGCGGCGGCCGGCAGCAGGGCGGTCAACCAGCACAGGTCCTCGTCAGCCGGGCTGACGTCGACGAACCGGTCACCGGCCACCCGGGCACGCTCCTCATGCGTGCGCGGTGCATGCCGGGCCCGCCAGCGGTGAGCCGCCGCCCGCAGCTGCGGGGCCGTCACCGCGATGGCCCGGCCGGCCAACGCCGCATCCGCCGCCGCGAGGACCTCGCGGTCCTCGACCCCGTGGAACACGTCCAGCACGGCGCCGACATGAGCGCCGGACAGCTGCCCGGCCAGGTGCGCGGCGTGCAACCGGGGAAATGCGGCCAGCATCGTGATCCGGGTCAGCCGACGCGCCAACGTGCCCTCCGGGACGTGCAGGGAGGCGGCCAGCTCGGCCAGCATCCCCCGCGCACCCCACTCCCGCCGCCGGCCCGCGTCCCGCTCCCCGCAGCGGGCCGCCAGCTCGCCCGCCCCCCACAGGTAGGTCGCCGCCAACCTGTCGTCGAACCGGGCCGCCGCCGTCGTCACGTCTCGCGCCTGATCCACCAGTTCTGCCAGCTCGAGACCCAGCGGGTCCGACCACTCGTCGACCAGCAGGTCACCGGACAGGAAGGCGACCGTCGCCGTCATCGACGGCCGGTCCCCACCCACCGTCCGAGCACCGGCGCCGCACGCCACCGCGTCCGTCGGCCCTGGAAGCGGCAATGGCAGCGGCAATGGCGCGACGCCACGTCCGCGTCCCACCGCCACCAGCTCCATGACCCCATCCCACCACCGACCACTGACACGACCCGACGCAGAGAAATGAGCCCTGACCTGCACCGACATCCACAAGCGACGCACCTGTGGACGCCTCAGCAGGCCATCGCAGCGACCGTCACCCTGGCCTCCGCCGTGCGGCCAGCCCTCGCCACCGTGACGTGCCTGCCCCACCACGGCCGACCCCGCGAGCTATCGCTCGACAGGCGGAGCGGGCCGCCCTGACCTAACTTCGAGGCCGAGGGGCACGCCCCTCGCGACCCCTAGGAGACGACAGTGACTGCGACCGGCATCATCAGCGCGATCATCATCGGACTGATCATCGGAGCCCTCGGCCGCCTTCTTGTCCGCGGCCGTCAGCACATCTCGATCCTCGTGACGATCCTCGTCGGCATCGTCGCTGCCCTGATCGGCAGCTGGATCGCTTCCCTCCTGCACGTCAACAACACGCCGGGCATCGACTGGATCGAGCTGCTGATCCAGGTGGTGCTCGCCGCGATCGGCGTCTCGCTGGTCTCGGGTGGCGCCGGTCGCCGTCGCATCTGACGGCCCGCACCCACCGCACAGCACGCACACCCGGGCCGAGCCCGGACCACGACGGCGGCTGCCTCTCTCGGCAGCCGCCGTCGTGCTGCGGCCGACGACGCTGCGCTCGGCGACGCTGCAGCCGGCGACGCCGGCGCCCGCGCCTCGCGGCTCCGCACGCGCCCCGCGGCTCCGCCCGCGGACCCGCCGCGGTATCTGCCGAGGCACCCCTTGCTCCTGACCGATCGAGCACCACGGCGATGGACAGGGGAATCCGCGATGGACGAGCTCGACCTCGAGAACCTGCGCGTGGACGTGACCGACCAGGACATCTCCACGGCCCGCAACCTCTGGGTCGCCGCACGTGACGGCGACGCCGACGACGCACGCGTCGCCCTCCTGTTCCAGGACCTGTTCCGCCTGATCAGCGCCCAGGCGCAGCAGATCGCCGACGACTTCCGAGCCGCGCACTGACCACGGCCGCCGCCCGGCCCGCCGCCCGCCGGACGGCGCGGCACGGCGCGGCACGAGCCCGACCAGCACTCCCCCGCCGCTCACAGCGGCACCACAGCCGTCCGACAGCGCGGCGTCGGCGTCCGGGCGCATCGTCGTCGTCGTGACCACAGCGACCCTCCCCCCGACCGCCACCGTCGAGCGGACCGGCGTCGAGCGGACCGGGTCCCGCCGCGCGCTGCACGTCCCGGGCGTCACGCTCGTCACGCTCGCCAGCGCCGTCGCCCTGGTCCCGTGGATCGCCCACCTGGCCCGGTCCCTGCCCGCGAGCTACGTGCTGACCGGCTGGAGCAGCGCGTGGGTCGGCTTCGACGTCGTCCTCACCGTCGTGCTCGCCGCCACCGGCCTCCTCGCGCGCCGTCGCGACCCGTTGTGGCCGGCCGCGGCGTTCGCCTCCGCCGCCCTGCTGGTCGCGGACGCCCGGTTCGACGTGATGACGTCCGGCACCGGCGGCCTGCTGGTCCCCGTGCTGACGGCCGCGCTGCTCGAGCTGCCGCTCGCGGCGCTCCTGATCCACCACGCCGTCCGTGCCACGCGGGCGGCCGCAGCCCGGCTGCCGGGCGCCACGTCCCAGGAGGGAGCCGCCACCGAGGGCTGACGAGAGCGCGAGCGGACCGGGGAGGGCCGGCACCGCCGCACGCACGGAGGGGCCCGCCGGACCTGCGCCCGGCGGGCCCCTCGCCGTGCACACCCCTCAGCCGCGAGCGCCCTCCACGCCCGGCAGCACCGCGGTGTGCTCGGCCCGCACCGCCTGCAGCGCGTCCGGGTCGAGCCCGAGCAGCGTGAGGATGGTCGGCGCGATCTGCGTCGTCTCCACCGGTGCGCTGCTGCTCCCGTGGCGCGTGGCGGTCCCGGACACGACCAGCGGCACGTGCCGGTCCTGCGCGTCGGCGCCACCGTGCTCGGCGATCTTGCCCTTGCCGCCGGTGTAGACGACGCCGTGCTGCACGATGCCGACGACGTCCGGGTGGTTCGCCTCGGAGACCGCGACCCCGTAGAACGCCGCGGCGTCGGCACCGGCGTAGACGGAGGTCAGACCGGACGACGGGACCGTCCGGGCGGCACCCGTGATCGTGTTCCCCGCCGCGGTGTGGCCGGTCAGGTACGCCTTGACGAACTCCGTGGCGGCGGCCGACCGGTCGGAGAGCCACAGCTGCATGATGTCGTCGTCGGTCGAGAAGACCACCAGGTCACCGGCACCGGGGTGCGCGGCGGTCCACGCGGCGTTGATGCCGTCGATGATCGGCCCGTCCGGCACGCGGGTCAGCGCCGCCGGGTCGGTGGGCGACTGCCCGTGCTTGGCCGAGAGGATCACCGTGGTGCTGCCCTTCAGCCCCGCCCGGTCGATCTCGTGCGTGAACGACCCGACCGACGCGTCGACGAAGTCGAGCGCCTTGCTCAGCAGCGGCCCGGGCGTCACGCCGTCGGCGAGGTACCCACCGACCAGCCCGTCGGACTTCGGCAGCTTCTGCGCCGTCGACACCGACTGGAAGTTCATGCCGAAGACGGCGGGCGCCCCGACCTTCGTCGTGCGCGCGTGGTCGTAGCCGTCGATCTCGTTGAGCACGGCCTGCACCTTGTAGCCGTCGTACTGCTGCGTCGCGGCGTTGTCCTTGGTCCAGTCCGCGCCCGCCGCGTACCCCGTGGCGTCGCTGTTGATCTCCGGCGTGAACAGGTCGTCGACACCCTTGCCGGACGGCCCGTTGAGGATCTCGTACGCCGGGTGCTTGTCCGACCAGGCGGTCCGCAGCCCCGCCTGCTTCGCGACCTCGAACACCGTGTTCACCTTGAGGTACTGGTGCGGGTACACCGGCGTGCACGTCGTCGGGTCCACCGGCAGCGTCGCCGGGTCGAGCAGCGTGGCGGGCGTGCCCGTCATCGACAGGATGCTGCCCGGCAGTCCGGACAGCCCCTGACCGGCGTCGAGCGCGCTCTGGTTCCGGTCAGCGGCCTCGGTGTACGAGACCTCCGCGCCCGGCGCCACTCCGGTGCAGCTGGTGGTGCCGGCGGGCAGCAGCGCCCGGTTCCACGTGTCGTCGTAGTACACGCCGGTCGTCTTCGGGTTGCCGCCCGTCACCTGGCCGACCATGCCCGGGAAGGAGTCCGACGGCACCGGCGTGCTGGCCTGCGTGTAGCTGGTCCCGGTGTGCACCAGGCGGGCGAGCGCCGACCCGGGGTGCTGCCGCACGTACCAGTCCAGGTCGCTCTGGTGCAGCCCGTCCACGCTGAGCAGCAGCACGTGCTGCTGCGGCGCCCGGCCACCGCGGGTCGGTTCCGCGCTGGCGGCGGAGGCGCTGACCGCGAGCGCCACCACCGCGAGCGCGGCGGCCCCGCCGATCGTCGTCCGGTTCATCCCTGCTCCATCCCTCGAAGGACGCACGGCCCCGCAGGCCGCACGGGCACAGCGAATGCCGAGCGGGAGACGAGCAGATGAGCGGCAGCCGAACGTCCGGCGAACGGAACCTGTGGACGCGCCTCAGCGCGGGCGTCGCCTGCGCCTCAACGCGGGCGTCCCCCGCACCTCAACGCGGGCGTCGCGGCGCAGGCCGGCCGACCGCGAACCAGGCCACGGCGCCGACCACGCTGCCGAGCACCAGCAGCACCAGCCAGAAGGACCGGGAGAACGTGGCGATGTCACGTTCCGGCGTGCGGCTGAAGTCGACCAGGGCGTAGACCCAGAACGCGAGCGCGGCGAGCACGACGAGCGTCGCCAGCCACGAACCGGTCACCGGCCCATGCTAGGAGCGTGGCCCGGTCCCGTGACCGTGGGTCTGCCGGTCCCCGGATGGCCAGGGCCCTGGTGCCTCGGGCGCTGCGCGCGGACGGTGGTGCTGCTCTCCGCAAGCGGCGGACGAGCAGGAAGGCACCATGTCCCTGACCGCACCCACCCCGCAGCAGCTGCCCGGCGGCACCTACCGTGCCGGCGACCTCGAGCTGACCCGCGTCGGCTACGGCGCCATGCAGCTGGCCGGCCCCGGCGTCTCCGGCCCGCCGAGAGACCACGACGAGGCGCTCGCCGTCCTGCGCACCGCCGTCGAGCTCGGCATCCGCCACATCGACACCGCGGACTTCTACGGCCCGTTCGTCACCAACGAGCTGATCCGCGAGGCCCTCGCGCCCTACCCGGACGACCTGCACATCGTCACCAAGGTCGGCGCCGTGCGCGACGACGACGGCGGCTGGAACCTCGCCCGCACGCCGGACGACCTCCGTGCCCAGGTGCACGACAACCTGCGCCACCTCGGGCTCGACGTGCTGGACGTGGTGAACCTGCGGGTCGGCACCCCGGAGAGCCCCGAGCCGGGCTCGCTCGCGGAGCAGGTGGAGACGATGGCCGAGCTGGTGCAGCAGGGCCTGGTCCGCCACGTCGGCCTGAGCAACGTCACCGCCGACCAGCTCGCGGAGGCCCAGGAGATCGTCCCGGTGGTGTGCGTCCAGAACCTCTACAACCTCGCGCAGCGGCAGGACGACGAGCTGGTCGACCTGACCGCACGCCAGGGCATCGCCTTCGTCCCGTTCTTCCCGCTCGGCGGCTTCACGCCGCTGCAGTCGACCGCGCTCGGGGAGGTCGCCACGCGGTTGGAGGCCACGCCCATGGCCGTCGCGCTCGCCTGGCTGCTGCAGCGCTCGCCGAACGTCCTGCTGATCCCCGGCACCTCGACGGTGGCGCACCTGCGGGAGAACGTGGCGGCCGCGGGCCTGCAGCTGCCGCCCGACGAGCTGGCGGTGCTCGACGGCATCGCGGGGTGAGGGCCCCGCCCGCGCGCGTGTCGGCGCCCGCTGGCACGCTGGCGCTCATGACCCCCGTGAACTCCGCCGTGGACCTCGAGCACAAGCTCTCGCTGATCAGCGACCTGTGGTCGCCCAAGGTCGTCGCCCGCATGAACGACGACGAGATCAAGCTGGTCAAGATGCACGGCGAGTTCGTGTGGCACCGGCACGACGAGACGGACGAGCTGTTCCTGGTGCTGCGGGGCCACCTGCGCATCCAGCTGCGCGACGGTGCCGTCGACCTCGACCCGGGTCAGCTCTACGTGGTGCCCCGGGGCGTCGAGCACTGCCCGGTGGCCGACGAGGAGACCCACGCCCTGCTGCTCGAGCCGCGCGGCGTGGTGAACACCGGCGACGCCGGAGGTGAGCTGACCGCTCCGTACGACGACTCGTTGCTGTGACTGCCGGGCGGCGCGACCGGGACGACCGGTCAGCGCCGCACCCGCCGGCGCAAGGGCCGGCCGCTGCGGTCGAACAGCACACCGTGCGGCAGCATCCAGCCGCGCCACCGCGAGATCAGCACGCCGACGGCAGCCACCACCGTCGCCGCCACGAGCCCCGTCACCGGACGGCCCAACCCCTGGACCCCGACCATCACCGCGGACCCCACCAGCGCCCACGTCGCGTAGAGCGTGTTCCCGCCGAAGATCGCCGGCACGCGGGACACCGCGATGTCCCGGATCGCGCCACCGCCGACGGCCGTGACCGTGCCGAGCAGGATCGCCGGGAGCCAGCTCAGACCGCTCAGCAACGTCTTCTGCGCGCCCACCGCCGACCATGCGCCCAGGGCCAGCGCGTCGACCACCGGGAACACCCGGTCCCAGGTGCGTCCCTCGAACCGGACGGCGAAGGCGACCCCCGCCGCCACCAGGGCAGTCACCAGGTACGAGTAGTCGGTCAGCGCGACCGGCGGCCCCTTCTGCAGCAGCACGTCGCGCAGCAGACCGCCGCCGAGCCCGGACAGGATGGCCAGCACGGCGAACCCCACCGGGTCGAGGTTGTGCCGCCGCGCGACGGCCCCGCCGAGCAGTGCGTTGGCCGCCACACCGAGCAGGTCGACAGCCCGCAGCACCTCTGCGATCGTCCCGGCGCCCGTCACGGACCACACGGTAGCCGCCGCTGCGGACGCTACCGTCGGGGGCATGGGCCCCGAACCGAAGCCGCCGCCGTGCTCCTGGTGCCACTGGCCGGTCCGCCTGGTCCCCGCGCCGCCGGGCACCCCGGAGGCGACGCCCGCGGCCCCGGAGGCCAAGGTACGTCAGCCCGTGTCCTCGCCGGCCGACGACGACCCCACCGCCGCCGAGCCGCCGCGCATCCGCCAATGCACCAACCCCTGGTGCCCCACGCGGCGAGCCGGCTTCGGCATCGCGCCCTGACCGCTCCCCCCGAGGAGCGACGGTCCTGGGGGAGGGCTTGAGCCTCCCCCAGGGGGAGACCTCAAGGTAGGGGCATGGACGACGACAGGCTCTACTCCATCGGCGAGCTCGCCCGGCGGACCGGTCTCACGGTCAAGACGGTTCGGTTCTACTCCGACCGCGGCATCGTGCCGCCGACGGACCGCAGCGGGGCCGGCTACCGCCGGTACGACGACGGCGCCGTCGCGCGCCTGGACCTCGTGCGGACGCTGCGCGAGCTGGGCCTCGACCTGCCCACCATCCACAAGGTCGTCGACCGCAAGCTCTCCCTGGCCGAGGTGGCCGCGACGCATGCCGAGGCACTGGCGGTGCAGGTCCGCGTGCTGCGCCTGCGGCACGCGGTGCTGAGCGCGGTGGCGGAGCGGGGGCTGGGCCCGGAGGACGCCGAGGTGCTGCAGCAGCTGGTCCGCCTCTCCGAGGCGGAGCGCCGAGACCTGGTCGGCGGCTTCCTCGACGCCGTCTTCGACGGTCTGGGCGCCGACCCCGTCTTCGCGGGAGTCAGGCGCTCGATGACCCCCGGACTGCCGGACGATCCCGACGTCGAGCAGGCTCGGGCGTGGGTCGAGCTGGCCGAGCTGGCCCTCGACCCGGGCTTCCGCGCCGGCCTGCGCCGCATCGCTCAGGACCTGGCGGCGGACCGGGCACTCGCGGGTACCACGGTCCCGCGCCGCGACGTGGCCGCAGCCGTGCGGGACCTGGTCGCCCCGGCACTCGCGGCAGGCATCGACCCGACCTCGGGACGTGCCGACCCGATCGTCACGGCGCTCACGGCGCAGTACGCGCAGGTCTGCGGCCGCCCCGACGACGCGGAGCTCCGAGATCGGCTGCTCCGTCGGCTGGAGACCGTGAACGACCCGCGCCGGGACCGGTACGTCGAGCTCCTCGCCGTCGTCAACGGCTGGCCGGCTCCGGAGGCCCTGGCCCCTGCGCTCGACTGGTCCGTCGCCGCGCTGCGGGCCCGGGCGGAGCGATAGGTGGTGACGGACCGGTGAACGACGCGGTCGTGCACCGTGCCTAGGATCCGCCGATGAACGACACCGTCGTGCTGCGCGCGGATGCGACGCTCTCCGCTCCGGACCTGGTCCTGCGCCCCTGGTGCGTCCAGGACGTTCCCGCGCTGGTCAAGGCGTACCGGGATCCCGCACTGCGTCGCTGGACCCGCTCGTCGGTCGACGACGACGCCGGTGCGGTCCTGTGGGTCCGTGCCCGGCAACACGGCTGGGCCGAGGGTGACCGGTTCGCCTTCGCCGTCCTCGAGGCGCAACCGAGGTCCGACGAGCAGCCCATCGGCCACGTGGTGGTCAGGGAGGTCGCCCACGGCAAGCCCTCGGCCGAGGTGGGCTACTGGACCGCGGCGCACGCCCGCGGTCGAGGTGTCGCGTCACGTGCTCTCGAGGTGCTGACCGACTGGGCCTTCGAGACCCTCGCGCCCGGCGGGCTGGAGCGTCTGGAGCTGCTGCACCAGGCGGACAACGTCGCCTCGTGCCGGGTCGCTCGAACGTGCGGCTACGAGCTCACCGGCGCCCTCCCCGCGGCGCCGCCCGCCTTCCCGCTCGACGGTCACGTGCACGCACGGAGCAGGGCCGCCTGAACGCCGAGAACCCCGCCTGACCGTCAGCTTGTCGCTGGTCAGACGGGGTTCCGCGTCGGGGTGGAGCTGAGGGGATTCGAACCCCTGACCTTCTCATTGCGAACGAGACGCGCTACCAACTGCGCCACAGCCCCTTGAAGCGGGCTACAGATTAGCACCCACCGCGCGGCGGACGAACACCGCCGTCGGGTGCGCCGCAGAGCCCGGAAGCTCAGCGCCGCGGGCTCACTCCCCCGCTGCGCGCCGCTTCGCCAGCACCGCGTTGAGGTCGATGCTGCCGGTCGTCTGCACCGGCGCCACGGGGGTGCGGATCTCCCCGTCGTCCACCGTCGAACCGGCCGGAGCGACCGCCGGCGCGGGCGCGTCCGCCGGGCGGACGGCGGTCGACGCCTCGACGTCGCCGAGCGCCACCGGCTCCCGGCGCGGGGCCGCGGGCTTCATCGTGTAGGTCGGTCGCGGCACCGGGATGGGCTGCCACCGGTCGTCGGACGCGTCCGTCGTCTCCGACGTGGGTTCCGGCGCGACCGGGGGCACGGCACCGGTCGCGTGCCGCACCGACCGGCCCCGCTCCCCGCGGTCCTCCACGATCGTGGAGAACATCTGGGTCGAGGTGTCCGACGGGTGCACCGCACGTCCGGTGACCGCAGGCTGCTCGGCGGTGCTGCGCGCGGTCCTGGCCGGTGCGGCGGGCGCAGCGGGCGCAGTCGCGGCCTGCGCACCGGTCGTCGCACCCGCCCGACGTGCCGCGGCGACCGCCCTGGTCGCCCCGCTGTGGGGCGCGGACGCCCGCCGCTCCTGCTCGGCGATCTGCGCGGCGAGCTCGGCATCGGAACGGCGGCCCGACACCACGGCACGTCGACCCAGCCCCAGCACGCAGGCCAGGAGCACGGTCGGCACCGCACCGGCCAGCAGGCCGACCGAGGGCAGGAGCGCGACGACGCCCCACCCCGCTGCGGTGGCGACGACGAGGACGCCGGCCAGCACGGCACGGCGCCGAGCTGCCGCGGCACGACGCGCGGCGGCGGCGGTCCTCGCCGCACGCGCCTGGGCGGCGCGGCGGGCGGCGTCGGCGGTGGTGCGCTCCGGCGTGGCGTGCGGTCGGTCCACGGTGCTGCCTCCAGTCCCTGCGCCGGCGACCAGCGCCGGGGTGCCCTTGCCCGGGGTCAGCAACCCCGTCGTGCCTGCGTGCCCGGTGCCTGGTGCAGACGCCCGCGCGGTGCGCAGCACCCGGGTCGACCTGCGGTCGTCGGCCCCTGCGTCCCCCGCGGTCACCGCGACCACGCGGAGCGCCTCGGAGTACCGGTCGTCCACCCGCGACTCGAGCAGCTGCTGACGGTGCCGCAGCTTGCCCGGCACCAGGTACGCCACCCACAGACCCACCAGCGCGAGCGCCACCGGGCCTGCGAGATCGTTCACGTCTAGACGGTAGGGGGCCCTCGCGTGACGGCCAGGCACGCGGGCGGCGTGTCGGCGCCAGGTCGGTGCCCGTGTCGCTACCGGTCAGCGGGGATGCGCCGCCTGGTAGCGGCGCCAGCGCCCCAGCAGCCCGTCGGGCACCTCCTCCACCGTCAGGGCGAACGTGCGGTGGTCGGCCCACGAGCCCCGGATGTGCAGGTACCGCTTGCGCAGGCCCTCGTCGCGCAGGCCGAGCTTCTCGACCACGCGCAGCGACGGCCCGTTCTCGGGCCGGATGTTCACCTCGACGCGGTGCAGGCCCAGCTCGGTGAAGCAGTGGTCGGTCGCCAGCGCGACGGCGGTCGGCGTGATCCCCCGGCCGGCGACGTGCTCGGACACCCAGTAGCCGATGGCCGCCGAGCGCAGCGAGCCGTAGATGATCGACGAGACCGTCAGCTGCCCCACCAGCTCACCGGCGTACTCCACGGCGAACGGCAGCGCCGACCCCTCGCGGGCCTGTGCGGACAGCGAGCGGACGAACTGCCCGAACGTCGGCCGCGGCCCCTGGACCGGCACGGGGCTGGTCGCGTCCCACGGCTCCAGCCAGCCGGCGTTCACCGCGCGCAGGTTCATCCAGGCCCGTTGGTCGGAACGCCGCATCGGCCGCAGCCGCACGTCACCCTCGGTCAGCACGGCCGGCCACCCCGGTGCCATCAACCCTCCAGGACCATGCAGTGCACCACCTGTCCGCGGTGCACGACGACGTCCGCCTCCGGCACCACGGCCAGGGCGTTCGCCTGCGCCAGGCCGAGGATCGACGGAGCCGCCGGATCACCCAGCGGCGTGGCACGGTACCCCTCCTCCGGGGCGCCGAGCACGGTGGCCGGCACGAACTGGCGCAGCCCGGGGGGCGACGTCCACCCCGTGTCGACGGCGGCGGCGACCGACGGACGGAACACCTCGGCGTGCCCCGCCATCTGCCGCAGCGCCGGCCGGACGAACACCTCGAACGCCACCTGCGCCGCCACGGGGTGACCCGGCAGCGCGAACAGCGGGATCGACCGGTCACGCCCCAGCTCACCGCCCACCGACCCGAAGGCGTGCCGCGGGCCCGGCGTCATGGCCACGTGGTCCAGCCGGACCCCGCCGAGCGTCGCCAGCACGTCCTTGACCGGGTCGTGCACCAGCTCGGACAGCCCGCCGGCGATCAGCACCAGGTCGGCACGGACCAGTTGGTCCTCGAGCGCCTCGCGCAGCAGCGCGCGGTCATCCGGCAGCACCCCGACGCGCACGGCGTGCGCGCCGGCGTCCCGCACCGCGGCCTCCAGCCCGTGCCCGTCGGCCTCGAACACCCGGCCGTCGCCCGCCGACGTCGGTGCCGGCCCCTTGGTCGGGGGCTCGACCAGCTCGTCCCCCACCGCCAGCAGCACCACGCGCGGCGTCGGGTGCACCCGCAGCCGGCCGCGTCCCATGGCCGCGGCGAGCGCCAGCTGCCGGGCGCCGAGCCGCGTGCCCGCCCGCAGCACCACCTGGCCGGCCGGCACGTCGGCCCCCGTCAGCCGCACGTGCTGTCCCGGCCGCACCCCACCCGCCAGCTGCACGGTCGCGGTGCCGCGGTCGGACGCCTCCACCGGCACCACCGCATCGGCTCCCCACGGCAGCGGCGCGCCGGAGGCGACCCGTATCGCCTGCCCCTGGACGTGCCGCAGCCCCGGCACGGAGGCCGCCCGCAGGTCCACCGCCACGGGCAGCGCCGACCCGCCGGGGGCCACGTCGGCGGCCGCCACCGCGTACCCGTCGAGCGCCGCCACCGCCACGGGCGGCACGGACAGGGTCGCCGCGACGTCCTCCGCGAGGATGGCGCCCATCGCGTCGTGCAGCACCACGTCGAGCGGGGCGACCGGTCCCACCGCGGACATCACGGCAGCCAGCTGGTCCTGGACCGATCTCATGCGGGGCATTCTGCCCCGCGTCCGACCCCGGCCCGGTGCCCGCCGCCGGTACCGCGGGTGATCGACGGCCGGGACGCCGCGCGGTGTCACTCGTCCGGCCGCAGGTTTGGGACACTGTCGTCATGAGCAACGCCGCCTCGCCCGGACTGCACGTGCCGGAGGACGAGGACGAGATCGAACAGCTCAAGGAGCGTTGGCGGCTGCGGATCCGCACCGCGCGCGCTCACCGGTCCGCCCGGCACCGCGAGGAGGACGCGCGCGCGCTGGCCGAGGTGGTGGTCGCCATCCCGGCGGTCGATGCGGCACGGTGCGTGTCGCTCTACGCCGCCCGGCCGGGCGAGCCCAGCACCGGCCCGCTGCTCGAGCTGCTGGAGCAGCGGGGCGTCCGGGTGCTGCTGCCCGTGCTGGGCACGGGTCTGCAGCGCGACTGGGCGGACTACGCGGGAGCCGACGACCTGCTGGAGCGGGCGCCCGGGCGACCGCCGGAGCCGAGCGGCCCCTCCCTCGGCGCGCAGGCGCTCGCCGAGGCCGACGTGGTGCTGGTGCCGGCGCTCGCGGTGGACACCGACGGCAACCGGCTGGGCCAGGGCGGCGGCTGGTACGACCGGGCGCTGGCGCACGCGCGCCCGGACGCCGCCGTCATCGCGCTCACCTACGCCGACGAGGTGCACGACGCGGACGTCGAGCCGATCCCCCGCGCAGCGCACGACCGCCGGGTGGACGGGGTCGCGACGCCGACCGGTACCCGCTGGTTCGTCAGGCCGACGGCTGCAGCGTGAGCCGCGACCTCGCGTCAGCCTGCGTGGCGGCCGCCGAGAACGGCCACGGGAACTGCCGGCCGGCGGCCCAGGTGGACAGCTGGTCGGAGTAGTGCGGGCTGGCCGGATGCCCTGACGTGCCGGTCAGGTCGACCCACGTCGAGGAGTCCAGGTCCGCGAGGTCGACCACCATGCGCATCGACGGGCCGGCGGTGACCGAGTACCCGCCGGTCGAGGGGTCCCAGCCGGTGGCGTCGACCGACGACGACCCGCCGCCGACCTGCTGCGCGGCCGGGTTGACCGCCCCGCGCAGCACACCGGGCTGACCGGCACCGCCGAGCAGCGGGTGCTCCAGCCGCACCTGGTGCAGCAGTCCCCACCGCCACTCGTCCGCCCGCACTCCCAGCTGCGCGGTCAGCTGCTGCCGCGCGGCGATCATCGCGTTGCGCAGCACCCCGTCGCGCCCCTCGACGACGCCGAGGGTGGAGCGGTCGTCCCACCACGGAGAGTCGGGGGCGTCGACGATGTGCCGCATCACCTCGATCCAGCGGGAGTCGTTGGTCGGCGCGTCATGGTCGGGCAGGTCGTCGGCGAAGGTCAGGCGCAGCACGTTGTTCCAGACGGCGGCGAAGTACGCGGCGGCGGCCGAGTCCGCGGACATCGAGCCGTCCCAGGTGCGCAGCAGGCGCTGGCCGTCGGCCTCGAAGCCCGAGCCGAGGTCGACCTTGAGCAGCGCTGGCAGCAGCACGTCCGCCATCGGGCTGTGCGTGTCGTCCTGCACGGCCTGCGTCGAGGCGACGTCGATCTTCTTGCCGGCGGCGATCTGCTGCGTCAGCAGGGTGCGGATGCGCTGCGAGCGGTAGCCCATGTCGTAGTCGGCGGTCAGGAACGGACCGGTGCCCTGCGGCAGCACCGCCTGGTTGGCCGCGACGACGAAGCCCTCGGGCGGGTCGAGCACGTGCGGCAGCTGCGCCGACGGCACCCAGCCCTGCCAGTCGTAGGCGCTGTCCCAGCCCGGGCGCGGCCAGGAGCCGTCGGACGGCACGTCGCCAGGCACCGTCTCACGGATGGGGATCCGACCCGGCGCCTGGTACCCGATGTGCCCGTCGGTGGTGGCGAAGACGATGTTCTGCGCCGGCACGTCGAACAGCGCGGCGGCGGCCGCGACGTCGGCAGCCGTGGCGGCGGCGTCGAGCCGGAAGATCGCCTCCGCCGTCCGGCCCGGCGTGCTGGCCGTCCAGCCGAGCGACACCTGGAAGGCGGAGGTCGACCGGTCGGGCGTCGGCGCCGACGTGGCTCCGGACAGGTCGAGCACGTCGGAGATGATCGGGCCGTGCGTCGTCGTGCGGACGACGAGGTCCACGTCGTTGCCGCCGTTGACCCGGATCGTCTCGTGCCGCACCTGCAGCGGCACCTGCGCGCCGTTCACCAGCTGGGTCCCGGAGCGGTCGTCGACGCGCTCGAGGAACAGGTCGGTCACGTCCGCGCCCATGTTGGTCAGGCCCCAGGCGAGCTTGGCGTCGTGGCCGATCACCACGCCCGGCATCCCGGCGAAGCCGAACCCGGACACGTCGAACGGGCAGTCCGCGCTCACCTGCTGGCAGCGCAGGCCCACCTGGGACCAGATGCCCGGCGCGGTCAGCTCGAGGTGGGGGTCGTTGGCCAGGATCGGCTTGCCGGACGCGGTGTGCGCACCCGACACCGCCCACGAGTTGGATCCCGTGGCGGCGCCCGTGCCGAGCAGCACGGGGACCGCCGTCAGCGCCCGGTCCGCCGCCGCGAACGCGTCCTGCGCCTGACCGTCGCCGAGCGGCAGCTGTGCGCGTGCCACCGTGGGGACCACGGTCGCGTCGCCACCCGAGGGCAGGATCGGGGCGTTCAGCTGCTGCGGGTACGTCGGGAAGAGCTCGTCGACCTTCCCGACGTCACCGATGGTGCGGTAGGCCCGGGCCCGTCCGAGCTCGTCCTCGTAGTTGCTGCGCAGGTCCCACGCCATCGCCTTCAGCCACGCGAGGGAGTCCACGGGCTGCCACGGCTCCGGCTGCGCCACCTGCACCCGCAGGCCGAGCACGGTGTACTCCACGGCGATCGAACCGGGGTCGCGGGTGGCGAGGTAGGAGTTCACCCCCTCCGCGTACGCCGTCAGGTACGACTGGGTCGTCGCGTCCAGCAGGCCCCACTCCTGCTCGGCGACGCGGTGCCAGCCGAGCGTCCGCACCACCTTGTCGGCCTCGAGCGCACGCGCGTCCGCGCCGACCAGCTCCGACAGCCGGCCTGCCGTGACGTGCCGGCGGTAGTCCATCTGGAAGAACCGGTCCTGCGCCGCGACGAAGCCCTGCGCCCGGAACAGGTCCGTCGCGCTGGTCGCGGTGATGGTCGGCACGCCGCGCGCGTCCCGCATGACGGTGACCGGCCTGGTCAGCCCGGGCAGCGAGAGGGTGCCCGACGACGTGGGCAGCGGCCGGCGCAGCACCACGACGCCGCCGACCACCACGGCCACGAGCACCAGCACGACGATCGCCGCGACGGTCACGAGTGCCGTGCGGACGACTCGGGGACGGGCCACGTGGGCAGGTTAGCCCGCGGGCGTGCTCGGCGACCCGGGGTAGAATCTGGCACTCGGGAATGCGGAGTGCCAGATCTGCGCTCTGCTGGGTGTCATCGAGACCGTCGGTGACGCATTCCCATCGGGACCTCGACCCCGGGAGACGAGCCAGTGCCCACCTACGCCTACACCTGCACCGACTGCGGCCACGCCTTCGACATCCACCAGTCCTTCAGCGACGAGGCCCTCACCGTGTGCCCGGAGTGCTCCGGGAAGCTCCGCAAGGTGTTCTCGCCGGTCGGCGTGGTGTTCAAGGGCTCCGGCTTCTACCGCAACGACGCGCGGGCGGGCGGCAAGGGCGGGCGCACGACGAAGCAGCCGGTGAGTGCCGGGGCGTCGGCCGGTGGCAGCGCCGCTTCGGCCGGATCGGATGCCGGCAGCAGCCCCTCCTCGACCGGCACGTCGACGACGACGCCGTCGAGCGGTGGCTCGTCGGGCGGCGGCACGTCGACCGCCTCGACGTCCAGCACGGCGAAGGCCGCCTCCGCCTGACCTACGGCCCCACGGCCGGACCGACGGTGCCAGAGCCGGACTGACGGCCCCACGGCCGGACTGACGGCACCACGGCCGGACAGACGGCACCACGGCTGGACTGACGGCACCACCGCCTGAGCGGTCCAGCACGGAGCACCTGGGTCCGATCCACCCACAGCCCGTCTGGCGGGCCGCCACCGCCGCACGACGCCACGTGAGCACCGCATCGGGGCCGGCTCGACCTAGCGTCGCCGCGTGCCCCGTCGCGTCCTGCCACCGCCACCGCCGTTGTCCGTCCGCCGGCCGCCGTGGCGGCGGCGCCTGCGCATCCTGCTCTGGCGGGCGCGCGTCCCGTTCGCCGCGGTGGCGCTCGGTCTCGCGGCGGCCGTAGCGGTCGGCGAGCTGCGCCCCGCGCCGCCCGTCACCGTCGACGTGCTGGTCGCGGCCCACGACGTACCGGCCGGCACCGTCCTGACGGATGCCGACGTGCGGACCGCGGCGGTCCCCCCGGACACCGCGGTGGCGGGTGCCCGGGCCGCCGGGCACGCCGCGGTGGTCGGTCAGCGCACGGCCGTACCGGTGCCGGCCGGCCTGCCGCTGGTCCCCGGGGTGCTGGCCGGCGGCCGGTTGACCGGTCCACCGGGCACCGTGGTCGCCGCCGTCCGTCTCGCGGACGGTGCCGTCGCGGCGCTGCTGCAGCCCGGCGACCGGGTCGACGTGCTGGCCGCCTCGGCGCAGGCCGGGCCGGGCAGCGCGGTGGCGAGGGGCGCGCTCGTCCTCCCCGCGCCGGCGGCTCAGGACCGCGGCTCAGGGTTGCTCGGCGGATCCGGTGAGGCGTCGGCGTCGGCGCCGCTGATGCTCGCCGTCCAGCCGGAGGAGGCGGCGGCACTGGCCGGCGCGGCCGGGACGGCCGACCTGTCCGCCGTCGTGGTGCCGTGACGCGGTGACGCGGTGACGCGGTGACGCGGTGACGCGGTGACGCGGTCTACCAGTGCGGAGGACGGTTCTGCTGCAGCCGCTCGTCGTTGGAGTCGTCCGCGCGGTCACCCCAACCGAGGTCGCTGTCGTCGAGCGACCTCCGCGGCAGGGCCGGTTCCGCGGCCGCCTCCGCCGTGGACGGGTCCGCCGTGGACCGGTCCGGCGGGGCACCAGGCGATGTCACCGCCGGCGCCGGGACGGTGGATCTCAGCCACCGCTCGTCGCCTCCGACGGTCCCGGCGGGGCGCACCGCACGGCGGCCGCCCGTCCGCCGTCGCTGCTCCACGCGTCGATGATCCCACCCGCCGTGACGGCGGCCGTGCCGGTCAGCTCAGAGCGCGGGTCACCGCGGCGCGCACCGCCGTGTCGATCCGGTGGTTTCGTCGCGTGATGCCCAGCTCGGCCCGCAGGGCGTCACCGAGCTCGTCACGGCTCCGCTCCTGGCCGTCGGAACGCAGCCAGTCGACCAGCTCGTCCAGCTCGTCGTCGCTGTAGGCGCCGATCGGCAGCCCGCGCCGGATGTCCGGCCGAGGCCGGCTCGGTACGGCGAGCGCCAGCTGCACCGGGGTGGCTGCCGGCACGGCGTGCAGCACACCGGTCCTGACCCGGACGGGCGCCGTGCGAGGTGCGGTGCCGTCCGGGCTGAACGGCTGGGGAAGCTCGATGGCCGGGGTCTCGTGCGCTGCCGGCGCCTGGTCCGCTGCGTCGTCCGTGCCGGTCACGGGCGATGCGGGCTCGCCCTGGTCCGCGTCGTCGACGCCCGTCGCGGGCGCCGGGACGGGCGCGGTCGGCGCAGGTGCCAGCTCCGCGGGCTCGTCGTCCTGGTCACGCACGGCCGGCACGACCCGCGGGGACGTGGGCAGCTGCTCCGGGACCGGCAGCGCGGCGTGGACGGCGCGACGGATCCGGTCCACCTCGGCCTGCGGGTCGAGGAAGGCGGCCGCGGACCACACCCGCAGCACCGACCAGCCGAGGCGTTCGAGCCGCTCGGGCACCAGTCGGTCACGGACCCGCACGCTCGGCTCGTCGACGTAGGCCTCGTCGTCCGTCAGCACGGCGACCAGCAGCCGGTCCGGCACGGCCGGGTGGCCGACGGCCAGGGGCAGCCGGACGCCGCCGGGCAGGCCGTGGTCGACCTCCACCACCAGGCCGTGCCGCCACAGCCGCTCGGCCAGGTCCAGCACCAGCCGGTCGGCGTCGCCGGACGGCTCGTCTGCGGCACCGTCCTTCTCGGCACCGACCGCTTCGGGCTCGGAGCCGGTCGACCCACCGTCGTCGGAGCTGCCGTCCTCCTCGTCGGCGGCCACCACCGCGGCGCCCTCGTCGTCCCCGACCCGCGCGCTGCCGAACGGCACCAGCGGGTCCGCCTCCCGCCGGCCGCGCGCGTCCGCGAACGCCAGCAGGTCGGCGAGCAGGTGCGGTCCGGCACCCCGGACCCGCTCCGGGTCGAGGTCGGTGGCGGCGAAGCAGGACACGACGGTGAGCCGGTGCCGTCCCGAGCCGAGGGCGTCGAGCAGCAGCCCGTCGCCGCCCGGAGCGCTGACGGCGCCGAACGAGTGCAGCACCCGCCGGTGCGGGGTGCGGCCCAGCCCGACGGACAGGATCACGGCCTCGCGGCGCAGGCCGGCGACGTTCGCCAGGTCCACCACCACGAAGGGCTCCGGGCGGCCCGAGCCGAAGAACGCCGCCAGCGCCGGGTTGTCGCGCGCCTCGGACATCACCACCTCGCGGATGGCGTCCGCATGCCGCGGCGTCACTGTGACCACCGCGAGCGACTCCTCCGGCCGGCTCATCGCGTGCTCGACCACCAGCTCGACGACGGCCTGCACCTCCTCCGGCGTGGAGTCGACGATGCCCGACTCGACGTCCGGCAGCGCCGTGCCATCGACCAGTTGCAGGCCCACCAGCGGCGTCGCGTCCGGTAGCGGCGTCGGGCTCAGCACGCCGGCGTAGCCGTGGCCCGCCAGGAAGGCGGTGAGCCAGGGGTCGCGACGACTGGCGTCGGCGCGCAGGGCGACGGACGGCAGCACGCGCGACAGCTCGCGCAGGGCGCTCCCGGAGGCGCACCGCGCGTCGCCGACGACGACCACCTGACGCCCACGTCCGATCGCAGCGAGAGTCGCCTCGACCGGCAGGTGCCCGACGGCGTCCAGCACCACCAGATCGACGGTGCGGGTCGGCGGCAGCACCTGCGGCACGAGCATGGGGCTCGCGGCCAGCACCGGCCGCAGCCGCCGGGCGACGTCGGGGAACCGCACCACGGCGTCGCGCAGCGAGGTCAGCCGGTCCTCGACGAGCTCGCCAAACAACGCCTCGGCCTGGTCGCGGTAGCTGCGCAGCGCCGCACTCATCTGGCCGACGACGGCCGCCCGGACGGGTGCCGCGAGAGCGGCGACGTGAGCGCGGTCCAGCTCGGCGTACCGGGCGGACAGCGCACCGAGGGTGGCGCCGTCGTAGCCGGCCAGCGCCGGGTCCGCCGCCAGGATCTGCTCGAAGACGGTGCTCCACCACGCCAGGTCCAGCTCGGTCGGCGCGAGGTCCGCGCTGACGCGACGCGCGGACAGGTCGTCCACCAGCTCGCCGAGGCCGGCACCGCGCAGGCCGGCGAGCAGCGAGGTCCGCTCGGGCAGGCTGTCGAGCGCGGCCGAGGTGGCTCGCAACCGGCCGAGCCGCTCCACCAGGGCGGAGATGGGCAGGTCGAGCAGTCCCCCGCCGGCCGGTGTCCCGGCCAGCACCCGCTCGAGCGCGTCCAGGTCGGCCCGGACCGCGGCGTACTCCTCCTCGACCAGCTCCAGACCGTCGGGCAGCCGCGGCCACCCACCGGCGGGGCAGTGCGTCTGCCACAGCTCACGGCGGCGCTGCACGGCGATCAGCTCGGCGTGCAGGTCCGCGACCGGCCGCCCGGGCCGCAGCATGTCCTTGGCCTGCTTGCGCAGGCGACGGCGCAGCCAGTAGCCCATCTCGACGCCGCGCTCCTCGCGCCACTGCTTGGTGGCGGTCGCGGCGACCAGGTCCGCGGCGGTGCGCTCGAAGACGAGCGGCTGGAACACGTCGAGCGCGGCGCGGACCTCGTCGAGCATCCGCAGCTGCTCACCCCACGCGCCCAGGGTGGCCGGCGGGGTCAGCCCGGTCTCGGCCGCCACCTGCCCCGCGCGCTCCAGCACTCCCGGCAACGTGCCGTCCAGCAGCCGGTCCAGACGGTGCAGCACCACCTGCGCATCGGCGGGGGTGCGCACGTCGGCGCCGAACCAGGGGGTGTCGCCCGGCCGCAGCGTGAACGCTCCGAGCTCGGCGGCCCGCGCCAGCGCGCTGCCACTCGCCGTCCGGGCGTCGGGGTCCAGGAGGCGGGCGACCTCGGGTGCCAGGCGGACCGTGGTCCGGGGAGCCGGACGGCTGGAGGTCAGCCGGGCGAGGTGCTGCAGCGCGTCGTACGCGGAGACGCCCCACGGCTGGCGGGGCGCGTGCAGACCGCGGACGTACCCGCGCAGCGCCTCCCGGTGCTCGACGAGGGCGTCGGACAGCTCCCGTGCCGCGGCACCGTCGACGGCCGGCGGCTCGAGCGTCATGGCGGCGAGCAGCCGGTGCGCGACGGAGGTGCGCCAGCCGGCCTCCGGTGCCACGTCGAGCAGCAGGTCGCCGGCACCGACCTCGGCCAGCCGCTGACCCAGGGAGGCGGCCGCGCGGCGGTGGCCGGGCACGTACAGCACGCTGCGGCCGGTGGCAGCGGCGTCGGCGACGAGCGCCGCGACCGTGCTGGTGACGTCGGCCCCCGCGGGGGCGTCGACGAAGAGGTGGGCGCCGGTGGCCACGACGTCGAGCACGTGCTGCTGGTCGGGGTCGAGATCGCCGACGCCGCGGTCCAGCTGCGGGTCCCGGTCCCCCGGCACCTGCGCCGGCAACGGCCGCTGCAGCCGAGCCGTGTCCTCGTCCACCCCCGCGAGCGCCGCCACCAGCTCGTGCCGGTCGAGGGTGCCGGCCAGCGCGTCGAGGTCGTCGACCAGCACCTGACCGGGGTGCACGAACGTGCCGACCACCACGCGCTCGGTCAGCGTGAACCCCTCGAGCACCGCCTCGCCGAGGGACGTCAGCCGGTGCAGGGCGCCACGGGGGTCGAAGCCGCCGCTGGCGAAGGTGCCGCGTGCGACTGCGCCCGGGTCGAGCAGGGCACCGCGGGCTCGCAGCGCCCGGGCCAGCACGGGGTTGACGTCGACCGTCGGCTCGAGGGTGAGCTCGTAGTCCGCCTCCCCCGCCCCGCGGGCGGTCAGCGTCACCGGCCGGAGCAGCACGGGCGCGCGCACCACGCGGGGGCGCGGCGGTTCGGTGGTCGCCGCGTCGGTCGGCTCGGCCGTCGACGGCCGGGCGCCGCCGGTGCGCTCGGCGATCGGGATGCGGCGGGTGACGGCCGCCAGCGCGGCCACGTCGTCGTTCGCGACGTCACGCGCCGAACGCTCGGTCCAGGTGGCGATGCCGATGGCCAGCGACGTCGCGGCGATGCCGTAGTGCTGGCCGTAGACGGAGGCGCGGGCGCTGACCGCCCGGGCGCGACGGCGTGCGACGGTCAGGGCGGCACCCTCGCGCACCAGGTTGGACAGCCGCGTCGAGCGTCCGGCGAACAGCTGAGCCATCCCGGAGGGGTGCGCGGCGGACAGGTCCAGCGCCGCGTCGCCCAGCTCCTCGACGTCCACCAGCGTCGAGCCGCCTGCGGAGTCCACCAGCGCCGCGCGCCACGTCGCGACGGCACCCTCGACCAGCTCGGTGGGCGACGGGGGTGCGACCAGGGCCACCGAGGGCTCCGCGGAGCCGTCGGTTGCGTCGGGCCGCCCGGTGACGGGAACGGCGCCCGTGCCGGGGGTGCGCGCGGGAACGGTCACGCTGGCACGGTAGCCCGGCGCCTGCGGCCCGCTGCGGTGGCACGCCGACCGCGTGCGGGCGCCGGAGCGGGTGAGACTGCGCGGGCCCAGGCCCGACGACGAGGCCGGAGACGCGAAGAGCGGGACGGGCTGCCGGGCCCGTCCCGCTCTTCGGACGTGAGAGACGGTGCGCACCGCGCAGGGGGCAGGCGATGCGCACCGTCAGGGTCGAGTGTGCGCCCCCGGGAGCCAGTTGGTCAAATGTCCAGTGCGGGTGAGATCCATGCATCCGAATCGTTCGGCTGCACGTCCTCCCCGGGGGACGGCGCCGACCGCTGGGTACCATGGCGCGTTCCGAGACGAGGGTAGGTCGTGGCCGGGTCCGTGCCAGCTGCAGGTGCCAGCTCCTCCGTCGGCAGAGGCCGGGCGTGGCTCGTCTGGTCGGCCGGTCTGCTGGTCTACGTGGTGGCCGTGGCGCACCGCTCGTCGTTCGGTGTCGCGGGGCTGGCGGCGCAGAGCCGTTTCGGGGTGGCCGCCACGGTGCTGTCGCTGTTCGTGGTGATCCAGCTCAGCGTCTACGCGGCCGCGCAGGTGCCGGTCGGCATCGCGCTCGACCGGTTCGGCCCCCGCGCGCTGCTCACCACCGGTTCGGTGACCATGGCGGTGGGCCAGCTCGGCATGACGCTGAGCCACGGGGTGCCCACCGCGCTGGCGGCCCGGGTGCTGATCGGTGCGGGCGACGCCATGATCTTCGTCTCGGCCGTCCGGCTGGTCGCCGCGTGGTTCCCCCGGCGGCTCGTGCCGCTGCTCACCCAGCTGACCGGCATCGTCGGCCAGCTCGGTCAGATCGTCTCCGCCATCCCCTTCGCCTTCCTGCTGCACCGGTACGGGTGGGAGCCGGCTTTCGGCGCGCTCGCCGGCCTCGGCGGGATCGGCGTCGTCGCAGCGGTGCTCGGCGTCCGGGACCGGCCGGCCGGCACCTCTGCGCCGGTGTCCCGGCCCGGCGCCGCGGCCGCGCTGGTGCCGACCCTGCGCGCCCACGGCACCTGGCTCGGCTTCTGGTCGCACATGCTCGGCGGCTTCAGCATAAACGTGTTCGGCCTGATGTGGGGGTACCCCTTCCTGGTGCAGGGACAGGGGCTGACCCCGACGCAGGCGAGCTCGATGCTGGCGCTGAACGTGCTGGTCGCCATCGTCTTCGGGCCGCTGATCGGCGAGTTCACCGCACGGCACCCCCTGCGGCGGTCGTGGGCCGTGCTCGTGGTGGCGGGTGGCGTCGCCGCGGGCTGGCTGCTGGTGCTGGTGCCGAGCACGCCGCGGCCCTTCGCCGTGCTGGTGGCCTTCGTCGTCCTGATCTCCCTCGGCGGACCCGCCTCGGTGATCGGCCTTGATTTCGCCGCCACCTCCAACCCGCCGGAGCGGCTCGGCAGCGCGCAGGGCCTGGCCAACGCGGGCGGCTTCCTCGCCGGCGTGCTGGTGATGCTCGGCGTCGGCATCGTGCTCGACGCCCGCAACCCCGGCGGCCACTACACCCTCGGCGACTACCGCGCCGGCCTCGCGCTGGTCGCCGTGCCGTGGGCTGTCTCGCTGGTCGGGGTCCTGGTCACCCGCACGCGCACGCGCGCCGAGATGGCGGCTCAGGGCGTGGTGGTGCCGCCGCTGCGCGAGGCGTGGGACCGCCGACGCCGGGGCCGGCGCGGCTGAGCCGGCCGTTCGAGGAGACGCGGCGCCTCCGCGCGGCCGAGCCGGCGGGCCGCCGGCACCCGGGTTGACGCGTCCCGCGAGCCCGACGGTGTGCTCAGGCGGCGCGTGCCCAGCGCGCCAGCTGACCGGCGGGCACCACGCGGTGCCGCGCGATCGCGGACACCGTCAGGCCGATGCCGACCACCGTCCACACGACCAGCAGCGCGACGGGTCCGGCGATGCTGCCCGACCCGGTGGTCACGGCCTGCATCGCCGAGAGCGCCGGTGCCGGCGGCAGCAGCCCGAACAGCGACTCGAGCACGGCCGGCACGGTGGACACCACGACGGTGGCCAGCGCGACCACCGCGATCACCACCGAGGCGAACCGGCCCACGCCGCGCAGCAGCGCCACCAGCCCCTGGTTCACCGCGGCGAACGCGACACCGGCCAGCGCGGCTAGGCCGCCGAGCGCGACCCAGCGGCCGGGCGACAGGTGCAGCGCACCGGCCATCGCGACGGTCAGCAGGACGCCCTGCACCACGCCGATCAGCGCACCCGGCGCGAAGGCGCGCAGCGCCAGCGCCAGCGACGAGCGGGTGGAGCCCAGCGCTCGCGCCGGCCACGCGCCGAGCACCAGGAACGTGGCGAGCCCGCCGAGCCACAGGGCGACCGCCAGCAGGAACGGGACGATGCTCGAGCCGAACAGCTCGGTGCTGGCACCGGTCGTCGACACCGGGTCGGCGACGATGTCGGCCAGCGCCTTGGCCTGGTCGCTCGTCTGGGTGGGCAGCTGCGACGCCGCCTGACCGAGGCCCGTGGCGAGGCTGCTGGCGCCGGTGCCGAGGCTGCCGGCACCCGAGCCGAGCTGTCCCGCACCCGAGGACACCTGCTGCGCCCCCGAGGCGAGCGCGCTCGCGCCCGACGACACCTGGCCGGCGGCCCCCGCGGCCTTGCCCGCGCCGGCGGAGAGCTGCGACGCGCCGCTGGCCAGGGACGACGCACCGGACGCCGCCTGCGCGGCACCCGATGCGAGCTGGTGGGCTCCCGACGCGGACTGCTGGAGGTAGCCGGCGATCGTCTGCAGCCCAGCCGCCGACGCCGCAGCGCCCGATGCGAGCTGCGTCCCGCCGCCGGCGAGCTGCTGCACGCTCGTCTTGAGTGCCGGCTGACCGCCGACGCCTGTGTTCACCGCCGCGCTCAGGCCGTTCGCCCCCGCGGTGAGCGCCGCTGCCGAGTACGTGAGCGACGGCGTCTGCCCGGCGGCCGGCGGGTTGGGACTCTGCTGCGACGCGATGGCGGCCCGGAGGGTCTGGCAGGCGGTCGCCTGCGCAACCGGGTCCGTGCTGGTGGCGCACGTCGTCGCCCAGCCACTGAGCTTGCCGAGGAAGTCGGACAGCCCCGCGTTCAGGCCCGTGGCGCCAGCTGACAGCTGCGCCGTGCTAGCCGCCAGACCGTCCGGTCCGTTGACCCCCTGGTCGAGAGCGGTGAGCCCCGACGCGAACGCCTGGGCACCCGGCACGCCAGCCGCGGCGGTCGTGGCCGCCGACGACGTCTGCGCCGCGAGCTGGTCCAGCCCGGAGGCCAGCGACGAGGCGCCCGACGACACCTGCTTCACCCCGGACGACAGCGACGCCGCGCCGGTTGACAGCGAGCCCGCACCGGTCTGCAGCGCGCCGATCCCCGTCGCCAGCTGCGCGGTCCCGGAGGCGAGCGACCGCGCGCCGGTGCCCACCTGGCCGGCGCCGGACGCCAGCTGCTGCGCGCCGGTGGACAGGCTCTGCGCACCTGTCGCCAGCTTGGTGGCACCGTCGGACGCCTCGCCGAGCTTGTCGTGCAGCGTGCTGAACCCGACCAGCACGTTCTGCAGGTACGCCGTGGTCAGCTGCTGGCCGAGCACGCGCACGGCGGTGCTGGTCACCGCCTGCGCGACGGCCGAGTCGGCGATCTTGGACCGGTCGGAGACCTTGACGTCGATGGTGGCGCGCACGGCGTGGGCGGCGTCGGCGGTCGACGTGGCGGCCGCGGAGAAGTTCGACGGGATGGTGACCACGGTCGCGAACCGGCCGTCGGCGAGGCCGGCGGCGGCGTCATCGGCGTTGGTGACCACCCACGTGAAGTTGCCCGACGAGTCGGAGCCGGAGACGTTCTTCACCACGCCGCCCGGTGTGGCGGAGGCGCTCGGCGTGGGGGTGGCCGCACCCGAGGGCGCCACGGCCGGCGAGGGGCTCGCCGTGGCACCGGACGACGACGCGTCGGCCGCCCCGTCGGACGTGACCAGCCCTGCGGCGAGCTGCCGGCCGAGCGGCACCGTCTGACCCTTGATCGTCACGGGCGTGTCGAGGTTGACCACCGCGGCCTGCACCCGGTTGAGCCGCTGGGTGGGCTGCCACAGCGCCCAGGTCAGCAGCCCGCCGATCGTCAGCGGCACCAGCACCAGGCCCAGCACGGTGAACCAGGTGGCACGGCCGCTGGTCCGGGCACGCTCCGGCCGCAGCAGGGCGTCGAGGGGGTTCGACATCTCAGAGCACCTTCGCAAGCTCGTGGGCGGCGGCCAGCGTGACCGTGGCGGTGGGCGGCATCGGCAGCAGGCCGCCGACGGCGTCGGCCGTCTGCGCGCTGACGACCAGGGACAGCGGGCGGCCCTCCGCGGCGGCGGTGCGCAGCTCGAACGCGAGCTCGTCGTGCACCGCCCGGCGCAGCACCGGGTCGCCGACGGCGTCGAGGTCGTCGATCGCGACGATCGGCGTGCGGGCCGCGAACGCCTGGCGCAGCTCGTCGACCGGGTCGCTCGCTCGCGCCAGCCGGGCGAACGCGACCGCGCGACGGATGTCCCGGGCCCGCACCGGTGCGACCAGACCGGCCACCTTGAGCGTCCCGGCGTCGGCGTGCGCGCGGCCGGCGATGGTGAGCAGCAGGGCGGTGCGGCCGCTGCGGTGCGGTCCGGCGACGACGAGCGCACCGCCGGTGGCGAGCCGGACGGAGACGCCGTCGTACAGCGGCCACCCGTCGGGGCGGTCCAGCCGCAGCCCGGCGGCCGCCACCGCGTCGTCGGCACCTGGCTCCGGCCACTGCGCCAGCGCGAGCTCGGAGGCGAGCCCCTCGCCCTCGACGTCGAAGCTCGGCAGCACCCGGTCGAGCCAGCGGGGCATGTGCCAGGCCCGGTCGCCGAGCAGCTGGAGCACCGCCGGAACGAGGGTCATGCGGACGACGAAGGCGTCCACGAACACCCCCGCCGCCAGGCCCAGCGCGATCGGCTTGATGTTGACGTCGCCCTCGGGGACGAAGGCGGCGAACACCGAGAACATGATGGTCGCGGCGGCGGTGACCACCACGGCCGAGGCGGTGAACCCGCTGCGCACCGCGGCGCGCGCGTCCCCGCCGTGCACGTAGTCCTCCCGCATCCGGGAGACGAGGAACACCTCGTAGTCCATCGCCAGGCCGAACAGCACGCCCATCAGCACGATCGGCATGAAGCTGATCACCGGCATCGTCCGGTCGAGGCCCAGCAGGCTGGCGCCCCAGCCCTTCTCGAACACCATCGCGACCACGCCGAACGCGGCCACCACGGACAGCAGGTATCCCGCCGTCGCCTTCAGCGGCACCCACAGCGACCGGAACACCATGGTGAGCAGCACGAACGACAGACCGACCACCAAGAGGCCGAACGGCAGCAGGGCCCGGCCGAGCCGGTCGGAGATGTCGATCTGCACCGCGGTGACGCCGGTGACAGACAGGTCGACGCCGTACGTCTGCCGGAAGTGGTCGTGCTTGGCGCGGATGGCCGCGACCAGGTCCTTGGTGGCCTGCGAGTCCGGGCCACCGGTGGGGACCACCTGCACGATGCCCGTGGTGGCGTCCTGGTTGGGGGTGGCGAGCGGGACGGACGCGACGCCGGGCAGCGCCTCGATCTCCTTCTTCAGGTTCGCCATCAGGCCCAGCGGGTCGGTGGAGCCGACGATGGTGCCGGTGACGATCAGCGGGCCGTTGTAGCCGGGGCCGAAGTGCTCCGCCAGCAGGTCGTACGTGATCCGGCCGCGGGAGTCCTTGGGCTGCGTGCCGGCGTCCGGCAGGGCGAGGCGCAGGTCGAGGGCGGGCAGCGCGACGGCGCCGAGGCCGAGGACCACCAGCACGATGGTGACCACCGGGAAGCGGGTGACGGCCCGCACCCAGCCGAGGAAGAAGCGGTTCTGGTGCACCTGCTCGCCGGCCAGGTGCGCGGTGGCGACGGGCTGCTCGCCGGCGATCGACTGCTCTGGGGCCGCGGCGTGGGCGGCCCGGCCGGACGCCGCCGCGGGGGCCATCGTGCTCCGGTGGGCGGCCGCGCCGTCCGTCGTCGTCCCGTCGGTCGTCGTCCCGTCGGTCGTCGTCCCGTCGGTCGTCGTCCCGTCGGTCGTCGTCCCGTCGCTGGTCGCCCTATCCGCCGCCGCCGCGCTCGTCGTCGCGCCGGCCCTGGCCGCGCGCCGCGCGGCACGCCGCTCCCGTCGGTACCCGGGCCGCACCCGGTCGCCCGCGAAGCCGAGCAGGGCAGGCGTCAGCGTCAGCGCGATCAGCACCGCGAGCCCGACCGCTACCGCCGCCGCGACCCCCATCACGGTGAGGAACGGAATGCCGGCCACGGCCAGCCCCACCAGCGCGATCATCACCGTCAGCCCGGCGAACACGACGGCGGACCCGGCTGTGGCGAGCGCCCGCGCCACCGACTCGCGCGCCTCGATGCCGGCGCGCAGCTGCGACTGGTGCCGGGACACGATGAACAGCGCGTAGTCGATGCCGACGGCCAGGCCGAGCATCAGCGCCAGCATCGGGGTGGTCGACGAGATGGTCGCGAACCGCGTCGCGATCGAGATGCCCAGCGTGGAGATGCCGACACCCAGCAGTGCCGTCACCAGCGGCATGCCCGCGGCGAGGAACGAGCCGAAGGTCACCACCAGCACCCCGAGCGCGACCAGCACGCCGAGCGCCTCGGTGGAGCTGACGGTGGGCAGCCGCACCGAGAAGATGTCGCCGCCGAGCTCGGCTGTCGAGCCGGCCGGCAGTGCGGCGCGCAGCGCGCTCTCCTCGGCGATCAACGCCGAGCGGGTGGCGTCCGTGATCGTGATGCTCTGGCCGTCCATCTGCACGGTGACCACCGCGGCGGACCCGTCGTCGGACACGCCGCCGGTCACCTGGGTGCCGAACGGGTCGCTGACGGCGGAGACCTGGCTGATGGTCTTGAGCGTGGTCACCGCGTCCTCGACCGGCTTGCGCACGGCGTCGTTCCGCACCGTCGTGCCGGGGGGTGCCACCACCACGAGCCGGGCGGTGGAGCCGCTGACCTGCGGGAACGTGTGCTTCAGCGCGTCCATCGCGGTGCCCGACTCGGTGCCCGGGATGGAGAAGGTGTTGTCGGTGCCCTTCGACAGCAGCTTCGCGCCGCCCAGGGCCAGCAGGAGGATCGCGAGCCAGGCCAGGACCACGCGCACGCGGGCGCCGAACGACCAGCGGCCGAGCCGGTAGAGCAACGAGGACACGACGGCTCCTGGGTGGCGGGTGAGCAAGGATCGATACGCCGATGTATCCGATACATCAACGTATTCGATAGACTGGCTACACGCCAAACGCCCGCTGGAGGTGACCCTCATCTCGACCCCCGCCGACGTCCTGCTGACCCCCCGCCGGCAGCGCACGCGCGACCGGCTGCTCGACGCTGCCTACGAGGTGTTCGCCGAGCAGGGTGTGCACGCCAGCACCGTCGAGGAGGTCTGCGAGCGCGCAGGGTTCACGCGCGGCGCGTTCTACTCCAACTTCACGACGAAGGAGGAGCTGTTCGCCGCCCTGATGGAGCGCCAGCACAGCCTGCAGCTCGCCGCACTCGCCCTGAAGGTCGACCGGCTCCGGCCACGGCTCGAGGCGGTGACGGGCCCGATCGACGAGGCCGGTCTGGGCGACCTGATGCTGGACTTCTTCACCGGTCCGCTGGACGACCGGACCTGGTGCCTGATCGACCACGAGTTCCGGCTGATGTCGCTGCGCGACCCTGAGGTCGCCGGGGCGTTCGCCGCGCACGAGGAGGCGTTCGAGACCTCGCTGCTCGCGATCGTCGGGCGCGCGCTCGACCTGGCCGGTCGGCGGTTCGTCCTGCCCGACGGCGTGGCCGTCCGGCTGCTGGGCGACCTCTACCAGGACATGCTGCAGCGAGCGATCCGCGCGGGCCGTTCCCTGCACGAGGCGCCGGAGGCGCGCGACACGATGGTGCGGCTGGTGCTCGTGCTGACGCGGCCGGTGGCCGCTCCCGACGGCGGCCCCGCCCGCCGGACCGACCTGCACCCGGCTGCGACGGACGTCCCCGTGCGCGCCGACGCGACGTGCTGACCTCCCTGCGAGCTCGGCTGGCCGCCCGGCCGCCGACCTTCGCCACCGTGCTCCGCGGTCTGCTCCGCGCACCCGGGACCCTGCTCTGGCTCACGGCCCTGGTGGTCACCGGCATGCTCGGCGAGGAGCTGAGCGACCAGCAGCTCGGCGACCGGCTGCTGGCCGCCTCGACCAACCTGACCAACCTGTCGCACGAGCCCGTGCGCGTGCTGGTCGACTCCGCGCTGTGGGACGGCCACGCGGTGTGGTGGCTGCTCCTGGTGCTGGGGAGCGTCAGCTGGACGGTCGAGCGGTGGCTGGGCACCGTTCGCTGGTTCGCCGTGCTGTTCGGCGCCCACGTGGTCGGCACGCTGATCAGCCAGGGCGCGGTGGCGATGCAGGTGGCGCACGGGCTGGCGCCGGCCAGCGCCGAGGTGGTGCTCGACTACGGCGTCAGCTATGCGATGGCCGGGGCGCTCGGGATCCTGGCGCACCGGTTCCCGCCTCGCTGGCAGGCCCTCTACGTCACCGTGGCGCTGGCCGACTTCACGTTCCCGTTCTGGGCGCCGGGGCACCCGCCCGTCACGTTCACCGACCTCGGTCACCTGGTGGCGCTGCTGACCGGGCTGGCCGCCTACCGGCTCGCCCCCGCGGCGGTGGACCCGACGGCCGAGGCGGAGCCGCCGCTCGACGAGCTGGTGGCCGACTCGCTGGTCGACGAGCGGCTGGTGCTCGAGGACGCCGTCCCGGCTGGCAGCCCGACCGACTGACCGCCCCGTCAGCCCACGTGGTCCCGCCACGAGTGCGCGGGGACGTAGCCGAGCAGGTCACGGGCTGCGTCGATCGCCAGGAGCGTCTCGAACCCCTCCAGCGGACGGGTCAGCGGCACCTCGGGGAACACGGCCGCCATCAGCTCCGCCGAGGGCGTGTTCATGATGGTGTCCGCCGCCGCGATGATCACGTTCTGCGAGCCGGTGGTCGGCCGCTCGATCCCCAGCCGGCAGGCCGCGGAGACGTCCCGCACGTCCACGTAGTCCCACAGGTTCCAGCGGCGGGAGCCGAGGTCGCTCCAGTACCCCGGCACCCGCGCGTAGTCCTCCGGACGGTGGATGTTGGACAGCCGCAGCCCGACGAACGGGATGCCGGACCACGCCGACACGTGCTCGGCGGTCTGCTCACCGAGCACCTTCGACAGCGCATACGTGCTGGTCGGCACCGGGAAGTGCGCCTCGTCGACCGGTGCGTACCGCGGCGGGACGTCGAACGGCAGGCCGAGCGTCGTCTCGCTCGAGGCCCACACCACCTTGCTCAGCTCGAGGCGGGCCGCCGCGAGGAACACGTTGGAGTTGGCCGCCGTGTTCCGGTTGAGCGTCTCCGGCCCGGTGGCACGGCCCGGGGCCGGGATGTTGCCGAGGTGGACGACGGCGTCCGAACCGGCGAGCACCTCGAGCGCCTGGCCGTAGTCGGTCAGGTCGGCGACCACCAGGTCGGTGCCCAGCTCCTCGTTCTCCCCCGCCACCCCCGCCAGGTCGGTGGCCACCACCTCGTAGCCGTGCTCCAGCAGGTCCGCCACGACCGCGCGACCCGCCTTGCCCCATGCGCCTGTCACCGTGATCCTCACGGCAGCGATCCAAGCACCGCCCACCGACGTCCGCCCGGGCAGCCGGCTGGACCGCGACCCGTCCCCAGCCCCGGCCGGCGTGGGGCTGAGACGTACCTCACACCGTGCGACGGCACCGTGCGGCAGATCCGCCCCTGACGTGGACTAGCGTCGCCCAGCCAGCACCACCCGCGGGCCGCGCCCGCGGCAGAACGACCCGCGCCGGCCCACCGGCGCCTCTCGAGTCCGAAGGACCTCTCGTGACCCAGCTGCAGTCCCACCCGTCCGCCCTGGTCAGCACCCTGCTGGACGGCGTGGACCCCGGACCCCTGTTCACCCCGGTCGAGCCGGTCCCCGGGCTGACGCTGCGCAACCGCTTCGTCATGGCGCCGATGACCCGGGCGTTCTCCCCCGAGGGCGTGCCCGGCGCCGACGTCGCCGCGTACTACGCCCGCCGCGCGGCGTCGCTCGGCCTGATCGTCACCGAGGGCACCTACGTCGACGAGCCGTCGGCCGGCAGCTCGTCCCGCGTGCCGCACCTGTACGGCGAGCGTGCGCTGGCCGGGTGGCGTGCCGTCGTCGACGGCGTGCACGCGCAGGGCGCGCGCATCTTCCCCCAGCTGTGGCACCTCGGCGCGACGCGTCGGGCCGGCTCCGACCCGGTGCCGTCGGCCCCGGTGGTGAGCGCGTCGGGCATCGACGCCGCCGGACGCACCGTGGGTGAACCGGCCAGCGCCGCCACCATCGCCGCCGTCGTCGACGCGTTCGCCCGCGCGGCGGCGGACGCCAAGGCTGTCGGGTTCGACGGCGTCGAGGTGCACGGCGCCCACGGCTACCTGCTGGACCAGTTCCTGTGGGAGCGGACCAACCAGCGCACCGACGCCTACGGCGGCTCGGCCGCCAACCGGGTCCGTCTCGCCGCCGAGGTGGTGGCGGCCATCCGCGACGCCGTCGGCCCCGGGTACCCGATCAGCTTCCGCTTCTCGCAGTGGAAGGGCGGGCACTACGACGCGAGCATCGCGACGACGCCCGACGAGCTGGCACAGGTGCTGGTCCCGCTGACGGAGGCCGGCGCCGACCTGTTCCACGTCTCCACCCGCCGCTACTGGCTGCCGGCCTTCGAGGGGTCGGACCGCACCCTCGCCGGCTGGACCAAGGAGCTGACCGGCCGACCGGTGATCGCCCTTGGCTCGGTGGGCGTCTCCGCGCCGTTCATGGGAGCGGAGACCGAGGGCCAGGAGACCCTCAGCCTGGCGCCGCTGGTCGAGGAGCTGGAGCGGGGTGAGCTCGACCTGGTCGGCCTGGGCCGCGCGGTGCTGGCCGACGCGCACTGGGTGAAGAAGGTCGGTGCCGGCCGGGCCGCCGACATCCGCCCGTACGAGAAGGGCCTGGAGGGCGTGCTCGACTGACGTCGACGCCCGGCTCACAGCGGGGCTTCCTGGTCAGCCGGGGCCGCGCCCGGCATGCTCGGCAGCACGGCGCCCCTCCGCATCCGGCGGCCGGCGCCGTCAGGAGGATGACGTGGCCAGGCGTGTGCTGGTGGTGGACGACGAGGCGGGCATCCGCCGGGTGCTGCGCGCCTACCTCGAGGCGGACGGGTTCACCGTGGTCGAGGCCGGGACGGGGACCGACGCGCTGGCCGAGCTGCGCCGGGACCGGCCCGACGTGGTGCTGCTGGACGTGATGCTGCCCGACGTCGACGGTCTCGAGGTGCTGCGGCGCATCCGTGCCACCTCGGGCGTCGGCGTGGTGCTGGTGACGGCCCGTGCCGAGGAGGCGGACACGCTGGTCGGCCTGGCCGTCGGCGCCGACGACTACGTCACCAAGCCCTTCAGCCCCCGCGAGGTGGTGGCCCGCGTCAAGGCCGTCCTGCGACGGGCGCGGGACGACGAGCCGGACGCGGAGCGCCTGCGCTTCGACCGGCTGACCGTGGACCTCGCGGCCCGCGAGGTGACCGTGGACGACCGTCCGGTGACACCGTCGGCCCTCGAGTTCGACCTGCTCGGGGCGCTGGCCCGCTCCCCTGGCCGCGTCTTCTCCCGTCGGCAGCTGCTCGAACGGGTGTGGGGTGACGACTTCTACGGGGACGAGAGAGTGGTCGACGTGCACGTGCGCAGCCTGCGGCGGCTGCTGGCCGACGACGTCAGCGCGCCGCGGTTCATCGCGACGGTGCGGGGCGTCGGGTACAAGTTCGTCGGGAGGTCGTCATGAGGCGCCTGTCCACCCGGCTGCTGCTGAGCCACACCCTCGTCGCGATCACCGGAGCGGTGACGGCGTACCTGGTGACCCGCGTGCTGACGCCGCACCTGTACGACGCCCGCGTCGGCATGATGGCCGGCCGCATGCCGCTGTGGGACTCGCACATGTCCCGGGACTTCGCGGTCGGCGCGTCGAACCGCGGCCTGGCCATCGGCGTCGTCGTGGCGCTCGCGGTGGCGATCGCCGCGGGTGCGTGGTCGTCGTGGCGGCTGCTGCGCCCGCTGGACGACCTGTCCGCGGCGGCGCACCGCATCGCCGCCGGCCGGTACGACGAGCCGGTGCCCCCGCCGCGCGAGGCCGAGCTGGCCCGGGTGGCCAACGACGTCAACGCCCTGGCGGCACGGCTGGCCGAGACGGAGGCCCGCCGGATGCGCCTGCTGGGCGAGGTCGCCCACGAGATGCGCACGCCGCTGACGGTGCTCGACGGATACGTCGAGGGGCTGCAGGACGGGGTGTTCACCCCCGAGCCGGAGCTGTTCGCCGAGCTGTCCGGAGAGCTGCGCCGGCTGCGGCGCCTCTCTGAGGACCTCGGGGCGCTGTCCCGGGCCGAGGAGGGCCGCCTCGGCCTGCGCGTCACCCGCGTCGACGTGGCGGCGGTCGCCGTCGGAGCCGCCGAGCGGCTGCGCCCCCAGCTGCACGACGCCGGCCTGGACCTGAAGACCGAGTCGGCCGGCTGGGCGCTGCTGGTGGACGGTGACGGCGACCGGATCGCCCAGGTGGTGACCAACCTCGTCGGCAACGCACTGGCCGCCACCCCGCCCGGTGGGCAGGTACGGGTGCTCGCACGACCGGAGGGCCACGAGGCGGTGATCGAGGTGAGCGACACCGGCGTCGGGCTGGCCGAGGGCGACCTCGAGCGGGTGTTCGAGCGGTTCTACCGAGCACCGGGGCCGGTGGGCCCCACGGTCGCGCGGGCCGGCACCGGCATCGGGCTGACCATCGCCCGCGGCATCGCGCACGCGCACGGTGGATCCCTGGTCGCGTCCTCACCCGGACCCGGCCAGGGATCCACCTTCACGCTGCGGCTGCCGCTGGCGCGCTGACGGCTCGCGCCGACGGTCGGACGGTTCAGCTGGACGGTGACGCCGACGGGCTAGGAACGGGCCCCGGGCCGTACCCGCGGTGCATGCCGGGACCGAAGCCGGGACCGACGCGAGGCCCGACGCCCGGCCCGACGCCCGGCCCGGTGCCCCGCCAACCACCGCCCTGCCCGTTGCGCTGACCGGGCTGCATCCCCTGGTACGGCTGGTCGCCCCGGTCCCAGCCACGGTGCATGCCGGGCATCCCGTCCCACGGGCGCAGCACGCCCCGGTCGCTCACCGCGCTGACGGTCGCCCAGGCCACGGACGCGCCGACCGAGCCGATCAGCAGGACGACGGCGACGACCAGGGCCACGATCAGTGGACCGCGCCGGCGTGCCGGCGGGAAAGCGGGGCCGGTTCCGGCCGCGCCCGGGGCCGGAGCGGAACCCGCCGCCGCGGGCGCGGCAGCGGTCGGCGCGGCCACTGCCGGCCGGGGCGTGCCTGGCTCCGGCGTGGTCGGCACCGGCTCGGTGGGAGGCACGGTGCTCATGGCTGGCCGCCCCGCGACTCGAGCAGCGCCGCGCGCAGCTGCCGGTACGTGTCCACGTCGATCTCACCGGTGGCCAGGCGCCGGTCGAGCACCTCGAACGGCGACTCCGGCCCCTGCGCTCCCGGCGCCCGCCCGTACGGCGCGCCGCCCCACGGACCGGGCCCCCAGGGACGGTGCACGGGTGGCGCGCCGCGGCGGCCGGACGTCGCCAGCTGCACCACCAACCAGATGATCGCCGCGATCAGCAGCAGCCAGAACAGGCCCATCGCCACCCACAGCCCGGCGTGCATGCCGCCTCCGTACCACATCATCTTCGGTCTCCGTCGTGCTCGCGGACGGCGCTCGTCGGCTGTCCTCCACGTCCAGCGTCCGCCCCGTGCGCGAAGGCCGCCCGCTCGCGATTGCGAAGATTCGATGAAGACGCCGGTCAGACGAGTGTCGCCCCCGACCCGGCGCAGTGCCAGGCTGGTGCCGATGAACGCGCACGAGGTCCCGCAGCCGAGCCCGTCGAGGATGACGCCGTTCGCCGGCCACCCGATCGTGGTCGCGATCGTGCCCGGTCAGCCGGAGCTGGTGGCGCTGACCGCCATCTCCTGGTCGCAGGCGGCCGGCAACCCGCCCCTGTACTTCGCCTACGTCGACACCACCCGGTTCGTCCTCGAGGAGTTCCCCGACGGCACCGTGCGGCACGGCGAGGTCGACCCCGACACCGTCGACGACCGCTGGGAGGACCGGCGGATCCAGATCGTCGAGACGTTGACCCGGGTGATGGACGGCACCGGCGTGCCGTGGGAGTTCCGGTACCTGGCCGGGCGGCCCGACCGTTCCCTGACCCACCTGGCTCGCGCGGTGGACGCCGCCGCGATCGTCGTCGGCACGCGTGCCCCCGGTCGCGGTGCGCGGGTGCGGGAGTTCCTCGAGGGCTCGGTCGCCGTGCAGCTGTCCCACCACCAGCACCGGCCCGTGCTCGTCGTCCCGCTGGGCGTCGTCGACTGGAAGACGCCGCTGTGGCGGTGACGCCGCCCGCGCACGTGGGGCCGGCGTACCGCCGGCCCGGTCTGCTGGGACTGGTGGTGCTGGGCGGGGCGGTCGGCACCACCGCGCGCCGGGAGCTGGGCCGCCTGCACCCCGTCGCCACCGGGACGTTCCCCTGGACGACCTTCTGGATCAACGTCACCGGCTCCCTGCTGCTCGGCCTGCTGCTCGAGTCGCTGGCTCGCAGCGGTCCGGACCACGGCTGGCGTCGGGCCCTCCGGCTCGGCATCGGCACCGGGGTGATGGGCGGGTACACCACCTACAGCACCTTCATGGTGGAGTCGGACCTGCTGATCCGGGCCGGCCGCGTCGGGCTGGCGACGGCCTACGTCGCGGGCAGCGTCGCCGCCGGGGTGCTCGCGGCTCTGGTCGGCATCCTCGCCGCGCGGGCGCTGGTGCGGAGGCCGGCATGATCCCTGTGCTGCTGGCGCTGGCGGGCGGCCTGGGTGCCGCGACGCGGTTCGTCGTGGACGGTGTGGTGGGTCGCCACAACCGCCTGCCCTTCCCGCTCGGCACCGTGGTGATCAACGTCTCCGGTGCGCTGCTGCTCGGCGCGCTGACGGGCCTCGCGATGCGGTACCCGGGCCTGTCGGACGAGAAGGTGGTGCTCGGCACCGGCTTCCTGGGCGGCTACACCACGTTCAGCACGGCCAGCGTCGAGGCGGTCCGGCTGGCCACCGGGTCACGCCCGGCGGTCGAGGCGGTGCTGCACGCCGTCGGCATGGCTCTGCTCGGGCTCGCCGCCGCGGGCCTCGGCCTCTGGCTCACCCTCCCCTGACCCGGGGCTCAGGACGTGGCCGTGAGGCACTCGAACCCGGTGGCACCGTCGAGGTAGCCGGGCGAGGGCTTCGAGCAGAGCTCGGGCCGCGCGACGACCGAGGACACGCGGTACATCGCCCGGCTGGAGGAGCAGTCGACGGAGGTCAGCCTGCCGCCGCTCCCCTCGGTCCAGCACGACCCGACCCCGTCGGTCGGTGAGGACGGACCGTGGAGCAGCGCCACCAGGACGAGGAGCACCACCACCGCACCACCCACCGCGGGGCCCCACCACCCGCGCTTCAGGGCGGCCACCAGCCCGCGCGGCTGCGGTCGGGTGACCCAGAACTGCCATCCCGCGGGGGCCGCCGGCCAGGTGGGATCGGGCAGATGGCCCCGCCGCGGGTCGAAACCGGCAGGCGTCAGCCACCCCGGCGGAGCGTTGAAGACGGTGTCCGCACCGCCGCGCGGAGCCGCCGTGATCACGCCAGCCCCCCGGTCCGCATCCCGGCCTCGACCTGCTCGCGGATGCCCGCCACATGGGCGGGGCTCAGCTGCAGCTCCGCGGCGACGGCGGACACCGGCTCGCGCAACCGGTCGGTGGGCGACAGGCGGGCGCCGAGCAGAACCAGCCGCCGGACGAAGTCCTCGCGGCCGTCGATCGACATGCTGGTGGCCAGCGGTGCCACGTAGGTCAGCGCCGTCCGCCGGTCGGCGAAGGCGTTGACGTCGGCCCGCAGCCGGTGCTCGTCGTACGGCTGCGCCACGCCCGGACGGTCCCGCAGGGCCGCGCAGGCCAGCGCGACGACCTCGCCGGTGGGGCTCAGCCGGGACACCAGGTGCGCCACCCCCGCCCGCGCCGCCAGCCCCAGCGTGTGCTCGAACACGGCGACGGTCGGCGCCTCCAGCGCCACCTCCGTGAACGTGCCGTGGCACGCGTCGCACTGGACGAAGGTTCCCAGCCGCTCCAGCGGGATGACGGGGATGAAGAACAGCGTGAACCACCGCCGTGCGGCGAGGTGCCGGTACGTCCGGTCCCCCAGGCACCGTGGGCAGTAGAAGACACCGGTCGCGATCAACGCCTTGAACGCGCGCCAGCCCCAGATGATCATGCGGTCCCCCTGCGAGCACTGCCGACCTGGTGAGGGCCTCGACCCTCACCGTTGACAGCGCACAGCGTGGCACCGGCACGGTCACCGCGAGGGGCGATCGCACCACCGGCGGAGCGGATTCACTCGAACGCCCCGCCGGACTGCCTGGCCGGGCTAGCGGGCCACGCGGTACTGCGCGGTGATCGGGCAGTCGAACGGGTCCCGGGCGCCCAGCCCGACCCGGTTCAGGTACTGCACCACCGTGCGGTAGGACCGTGCGGCGCTGACCTCGGTGTAGTGGATGCCGTGGGCCCGGCAGAAGTCGCGCACCAGCGGCTGCACCTGGCGCAGGTTCGGCCGCGGCATGCTGGGGAACAGGTGGTGCTCGATCTGGTAGTTCAGACCGCCCATCGCCACGTCCGTCAGCCGCCCGCCGCGGATGTTGCGGCTCATCAGCACCTGACGGCGCAGGAAGTCGATCTTGCTGTCCCGCGGCACGATCGGCATGCCCTTGTGGTTCGGCGCGAACACCATGCCCATGTACAGGCCGAACAGCGCCAGCTGCACGGCGAGGAACGCCACCGCCATCCCGAACGGCAGCAGCCAGAACACCAGGGCCAGGTGCCCGCCGAGCCGCAGGGTGACGAAGGCGATCTCGACGGGGCGCCGCTTCACCGGGCCCCGGCCGAAGATCGTCTTCACCCCGGAGACGTGCAGGTTGAGGCCTTCCAGCAGCAGCAGGGGGAAGAAGAACCACCCCTGACGCTCGCGGAACCACCGTGCCAACCCCGTGCTGGGACGTCGCTCGTCCTCGTTGTGGAAGCGCAGCACGTCCATCTCGATGTCCGGGTCGGCGCCCACCTGGTTCGGCTTCGCGTGGTGCCGCGAGTGCTTGTGCTGCCACCAGCCGTAGCTCATGCCGGCATACAGGTTCGCGATCACCAGGCTGCCCCAGTCGTTCCACCGGCCGGAGGCGAAGATCTGGCGGTGCGCGGCGTCGTGGCCCAGGAACATCGCCTGGCCCAGCAGCAGGGCGAGCAGGGCCGCGACCACCAGCTGCCACCATGAGTGCCCGACGAGGACGAACGCGGTGAACGTGGCGAGCAGGCCGACGGTCAGCACCGCGAACTGCGTCCAGTACCAGCCGAGCCGCCGGCGCATCAGACCCGACTCCTGCACGGTGCGGGCCAGCTCGGTGAACTCGCTGAGCTGACGCTCCCGCGGACGCAGGACGGGCGGATCAGCGGTCGCGACGGTACGGGTGTCCATGGGTTCCCCTCCGGATAGGCGGGAGGGTGTCCCCCACGAGTGTGGGACTGAAGTCCCGGGTCCTGCGAGAGTACGCCCCGAGGCGCCGGGGCCGCTCGACGCGCCGGGGGCAGCGAGCGACACGCCGGTCAGCGCGTCTCGAGCGCGTCGAGGGCCGCGCGCAGGGCGGACCGGACCTCGGCGGCGACCTCCGTGAGCGCAGAGGTGCCGGTCAGCTCCACCATCAGCGCGGGGTCCATCGCATCGACCAGGGTCCGTCCGTCGGCCCCGGCACGGACGGTCAGCGAGCAGGGCAGCAGCAGACCGACGCGCTCCTCCGCCTGCAGCGCCCGGTAGGCGTAGGCGGGGTTGCACGCGCCGAGCAGCAGCTGCCGCGGCACGTCGACGTCGAGCTTCGTCTTGAGCGTGCCCGAGAGGTCCACCTCGGTGAGGATGCCGAACCCCTGGGTGGACAGGGCCTCGCGCAGCGCGGCGACGGTGCGGTCGAAGTCGAGGTCGACGGTGGTGGAGAGGGCGAAGCTCATGGCGGTCCTCCTGGGGCGACGTGGACGAGAGTCCAGCATACCCCTAGGGGTATCTCCTCGCCGATCGCCCTAGGCCGACGGGAACCTCATCCGCGTCTCACCCGTCGACTGAGCCGGCGCAGCCGCGCTCGACCGGCGCGGCGTGGCGCCGACGGCCCGGCGCTCAGCCACGGCCACCGGACGGTGAAAGCGAACGGCGGTGCGCACCGGGAGCCGCTGTTCCCCCGGTGCGCACCGCCGCCGCGTTGCGCTCGGCTACAGAGTGCCTGCGCGCCGCTTGTTGACCAGGTCGAAGGCGACGGCGGCGAGGAGCACGAGGCCCTTGATCGCCATCTGCCAGGCGGGGTTCACCGCCATGATCGACAGGCCCATGTTGAGCACGCCCATGATCAGGGCGCCGACGATCGCGCCGGAGATCCGGCCGATGCCACCGGTGACCGCCGCGCCGCCGATGAAGCAGGCGGCGATCGCGTCGAGCTCGTAGTTGCTGCCCGCGGCGGCCACGGCCGCACCGGCCCGCGAGGAGGTGACGATGGCCGCGACACCCGTGAGCGCACCGATGTTGACGAAGATCGAGAAGTCGATCGCCTTGGTGTTGACACCGGACAGGATCGCCGCCGGACGGTTGCCGCCGATGGCGTAGATGCGCCGGCCGAACACCGTGTTGCCCATCACGAACGAGTACGCGATCACCAGCACGCCGACGATCACCAGCACGATCGGCGTGCCGCCCGAGCTGAGGGACAGCACGAACGTCAGGGCGCCGATGGCGACGGCGACCAGCGCGTTCTTGCTGACGAACGCGAGCAGCGACTCCACGTGCAGACCGTGCTTGCGCTTGGCCAGCCGGGACCGCAGCTGCGTGAACACCACCGCGGCGATGCCGACCAAGCCCAGCAGCAACGTCAGGGCGTCGAGGTTCCCGGCGAAGCCGAGCACGTTGGGCAGCGACCCGTTGGAGATGCGGACGTAGCCGTTGGGCAGGCCCGCGATGGTCTCGCCTACCAGGACGATCGCGAGGCCGCGGAACAGCAGCATGCCGGCGAGGGTGACGATGAAGGCCGGGATCCCGACGTAGGCGATCCAGAACCCTTGCCACGCCCCCGCGAGGGCGCCGACCAGGATGCCCACCAGCACGGCGAGCAGCCACGGCAGGTGCATGTCCCGCATCGAGATGGCCACCACGCCGCCGATGAACGCCACCATCGAGCCGACCGACAGGTCGATGTGCCCGGCGACGATGACCATCAGCATGCCGATGGCCAGGATCATCACGTAGGCGTTCTGCTGGAACAGGCTCGCGACGTTGTTCGCCAGCAGCAGCTTGCCGTGCGTGAGGACCTGGAACAGCAGCAGCAGGACGACGAGCGCGCCGAAGATCCCGTACTGCCGGACGCTGCTGCCCAGTGCTGAGCCCCGGGTCGCCTCACCCTCGACCGCGCCCGTCAGGGGCGTCGTTTCCGTGCTCATCGCGTAGTCCCGTTCTTGTCCATGGTCATGAGGTGCATGAGGTGCTCCTGGGTGGCGTCCGCCCTGACGACCTCGCCCGTGACGCTGCCCTGGCTGAGCGTGTAGATGCGGTCGCAGACCCCGATGAGCTCCGGCAGCTCGGAGGAGATGAGGATGACGGCCTTCCCCTCGTCCGCCAGCCGGTTCACGATCGTGTAGATCTCGTACTTGGCGCCGATGTCGATGCCGCGGGTGGGCTCGTCCAGGATCAGCACGTCCGGGTCGGCGAAGATCCACTTGGACAGGACGACCTTCTGCTGGTTGCCGCCCGAGAGCTTGCCGACCAGGGCCGCCACCGTGGGCGACTTGACCGCCAGCTCCTTGCGGAACCGCTCCGCCGTGGCGAGCTCGACGTTCTTGTCGACGACGCCCCAGCGAGCGACCTTGCCCAGCGCCGACGCGCTGACGTTGTGCTGGATGGTGTCGATGAGGTTGAGGCCGTACCGCTTGCGGTCCTCGGTGGCGTACGCGATGCCGGCCCGGATGGCGGCCTGCACCGTTGAGGTGTCCACCTCCTCGCCGTTCTTGTAGACCCGACCCGAGACGCCGGTGCCGTACCGGCGGCCGAACACGCTCATCGCGAGCTCGGTGCGGCCGGCACCCATCAGCCCGGCGAGCCCGACGATCTCGCCGCGCCGCACGTTCACCGACGCGTTGCGCACCACGACGCGCTGCCGGTCGATCGGGTGGTGGACCGTCCAGTCCTCGATGCGGAGCACTTCCTCGCCGATCGTCGGCGTGTGCTCCGGGAACCGGTGGTCCAGCGCGCGGCCGACCATGCCCCGGATCAGGCGGTCCTGGGTCACCGGCTCCGCACCGTGCATGTCGAGCGTCTCGATGGTGCGCCCGTCCCGGATCACCGTCGTGGAGTCCGCGATCGCCTCGAGCTCGTTGAGCTTGTGGCTGATGATGATCGAGGTGATGCCGTCGTCCCGGAGGCCGCGGATCAGGTCGAGCAGGTGGTCGCTGTCCTCGTCGTTCAGCGCGGCCGTCGGCTCGTCGAGGATGAGGAGCTTGACCTCCTTGGACAGCGCCTTGGCGATCTCGACCAGCTGCTGCTTGCCCACGCCGATGTCGGTGACGCGGGTGTCCGGGGGCTCGGTGAGCCCGACGCGCCGCAGCAGCCGGGCCGCCTCGGAGTTCGTCTTGTTCCAGTCGACGACGCCGCGCCGGCTGCGCTCGTTGCCGAGGAAGATGTTCTCGGCGAGCGACAGGTACGGGCTGAGCGCGAGCTCCTGGTGGATGATGACGATGCCCTTGCGCTCGGAGTCGCGGATGCCGCGGAACTCCACCGGCTCGCCGTCGAAGACGATCTCGCCCTCGTAGCTGCCGTGCGGGTAGACCCCTGACAGGACCTTCATCAGGGTCGACTTGCCCGCACCGTTCTCACCGCAGATCGCGTGCACCTCGCCGCGGGTGACCGCGAGGTTGACGTCGTTCAGCGCGATGACACCCGGGAAGCGCTTGGTGATGCCGCGCATCTCGAGGATGGTGCTCTGCTCCATGAGTTCCTCACTCCGGTAGGGCTGCCGGGACGGACGGGCGCCGCCGGCCCGCGTGATGCGGACCGGCGGCGCGCGACGTCACAGACCGAGGTCGGAGGCGGAGTAGAACCCGGAGTCCACCAGCGACTTCTTCACCGTGTCCTTGGTGACCACCTGCGGCGCGAGCAGGTAGGTCGGGACGACCTTCTTGCCGTTGTCGTACGTCTTGGTGTCGTTGACGTCAACGGTCTGGCCCTTGACCACCTGGTCGACCATCTTGGCGACCTCGTCACCGAGCGCCCGGGTGTCCTTCCAGACCGTCATGGACTGCTTGCCCTGGAGCATGTTCAGGACGTTCGCCTTGTCGGCGTCCTGGCCGGTCAGCACCGGCCAGTCGGCACCCGGCTTGTAGCCGGCGGCGTCGAGCGCCTGGGCGATGCCCAGCGCGAGGGAGTCGTTCGGGGACAGGACGACCTGGATCTTCTTGCCGCCCGCGTAGAACGAGTTGATGCGGTTCTGCATCTCGGACTGAGCCGTCTCGGACTTCCACTCCTGGATGCCGATCGAGGTCCAGTCGGCGTCCGTCTTCGGGGCCTTGCCGGAGGGGACGACGAGCTTGCCGGACTGGACGTAGGGGTTCAGCACGTCCCAGGCGCCGGAGAAGAAGAACTTGGCGTTGTTGTCGTCGGGCGAACCGGCGAAGGGCTCGAGGTTGAACGGACCCTTGCCGTCCTTCAGGCCGAGGGCCGTCTCGATGAACTGGCCCTGCAGCTGGCCGACCTTGTAGTTGTCGAACGTGGCGTAGTAGTCGACGTTCGGGGACTCGTTGATCAGGCGGTCGTACGCGATCACCTTCGCGCCCTTGTCCGCAGCCTGCTGCAGCACCGGGCCGAGCGCCTTGCCGTCGATGGAGGCGATGACCAGGACCTTGGCGCCCTGGTTGATCATGTTCTGCAGCTGCGTGACCTGCTGGTCCACCTTGTTGTCGGCGTACTGCAGGCTGGTCTGGTAGCCCGCCTTCTTCAGCAGGTCCTCCAGGTGGGCACCGTCGCGGTTCCACCGCTCGAGGCTCTTGGTCGGCATCGCGATGCCGACCAGGGTGCCCGCCGCGTTCGCCGAGGTGGCGCCCCCGGCGGGAGTGTTGTTGGTGCGGGTGCTGCTGCATCCGGCGACCGAGGCGAGCGCGAGAGCCGCGCCCATCACGACCGCGACCAGCTTGGTCCGTGTCAACGTCATCGTCGTCCTGACCTCTCACAACACCGACCGGACCCCCCGGTCGGGTGCACGGCGCCGCTCCGTCGCGGGCCGCCGTCGTGGGCGCTCGGCGGCGCGTGCCGGCCGGTACCCCTTTTTGTTGTCGGGCAGAACTAAACCATCGTCGGACAGGGTCGGACAACGCTTCGACGGCTCGGCAAGGTCACAATGCGGCAACGGTGGCCGCGACGGGTCAGGCGACCCAGGCCTCGGCGTCGTCCACGACGCCCCGCAGGACGGTCAGCGCGCCGCCCGCCATCGCGGGCAGCTCCCCGGCGCGGGCGCGCGTGACGGCCGGTGTGGACCAGGGGGCGAAGATCACCATCTGCTGCAGGCAGGCCTCGACCTCGCGGTGCAGGTGGTCGAACAGCTGACCGAAGCTGCCACCCAGCACCACCTCGCCGATGTCGAGGATGTTGGCCGCCGCCGCGAGCGCCGTGCCGAGCATCCGACCGGCGTCCCGGACCGCCGCCAACGGCTGGGCCTCGCCGCGCTCCGCAGCCGCCGCGAGGTCGGCGATCGTCGCTCCGACCGGCATCCCGGCCGCCCGCAGCATCAGCGCCTGGCCGGCGAGCGCCTCGAGGCCACCTCGCTCGGCACCGAGCGCGGGTTCGACCACCACGTGCCCGATCTCACCGCTCCACCCGTGCCGGCCCGCGAAGATCTCGCCCTCGAGGACGATCGCGCCACCGATGCCGAGCTCGCCGGAGACGTAGAAGAACGACGGCGCCACCCGGCCCCGACGTGCCCACGCCTCGGCACGGGCGGCCACGTTCGCCTCGTTCGCCAGGCTGGGCGGGAAGGCGGCCAGCACCGGGTGCCGGGACATCAGCCGGACGACGTCCACGTCGCGCCAGCCCAGGTTGGGTGCGTACCGCAGCGGACCGGTGACCCGGTTGACGAGGCCGGGCAGCGCCAGTGCCGTCCCCGCGACGCGCAGCCCCGCCTCCTGCAGGTCCAGGATCACCCGGCCGGCCAGGTCGGCGAGGCGACCCAGGGCGACCTCCGGGTCGCTGCCGCGCAGGTCCTCCTCGACCACGTGCTCGAACAGCACACGCCCGGCGAGGTCCACCGCGCGCAGGCCGTAGTAGTCGACGTTCACCTCCATGCCGAGGGCGGCCACCGTGCCGAGCGCACCGGCCAGCGGCACCGCCGGCCGGCCGGCACGTCCGACCAGCACCGGGTCGAGCTCGCGGACCAGTCCGGCGGACAGCAGCTGGTCGGCGATGCCGGAGACTGTGCCGCGGGACAGCCCGAGCGAGGCGGCGATCTGGGCGCGGGAGACGGGCTCACGGGCCTGCAGCACGGCGCCTAGCACGGCGGACAGCGGGGAGAGGCGCGCCGGGCGCGCGGCGCCGCGGCTGGCGGGGGCGTCCCCGTCGACGCCGTCGGGCTGCATGGCGCACACCCTAGCGGCGGGCGCGCTCACGCCCACCGGCGCGCGCTCAGCGGCCGCGGAGCTCGACCCGGCGGATCTTGCCCGAGATCGTCTTGGGCAGGACGTCGACGAACTCGACGACGCGCGGGTACTTGTACGGCGCCGTGCGGGACTTCACGAACTGCTGGATCTCGTGGGCCAGCTCGGTGGACCCCGTGTACGGCTCCGCCAGGACGATGGTCGCCTTGATCACCACGCCACGGATCTCGTCCGGGACGCCCGTGATGGCGCACTCCCGGACGGCGGGGTGGTCGTGCACGATCGACTCGACCTCGAAGGGTCCGACGCGGTAGCCGGAGGTCTTGATCATGTCGTCGGTGCGGCCGACGTACCAGAGGTAGCCGTCGGCGTCCGCCGTCGCCAGGTCGTGCGTGTGGTAGTACCCGTCGTGCCAGGCGGCGTCGGTGATCGCGTCGTCGTCGGCGTAGCCGAGGAACAGGCCCAGCGGGCGGGCGTCGCGGTCGGCCCGGACGCAGATCTCGCCCTCCTCCCCCGGTGCCGCGACGGTGCCGTCCTCGCGGAGCAGCACCACGTCGTAGGCGGGCGACGGGGTGCCCATCGAGCCCGGGCGGGCCGGCTGCCAGTAGGCGGTGAACGCCGCGAGCGTCATCTCCGTCTGGCCGTAGCCCTCCTTGAGCTCCAGGCCGGTCAGGCCACGGAACTTCTCGGCCACCACGGGGTTCATCGCCTCGCCGGCGGTGGTCGCGTGGCGCAGGTTCGACAGGTCGTAGCCGGACAGGTCCTCGGCGACCAGGAACCGGTAGATGGTGGGCGGGGCGCAGAACGTGGTCACCTGCGCGTCGTGCAGGTGCTGGAGCATCTTCTTGGGGTCGAACCGGTCGAAGTCGTAGACGTCGACGGCGGCCTCCATCAGCCACTGCCCGTAGAGCTTGCCCCACACCGACTTGGCCCAACCGGTCTCGCTGACGGTCAGGTGCAGACCGTCCGGGTCGACGTGCTGCCAGTACTTGGCCGTGGAGATGTGGGCGATCGGGTAGCTGTGGTCGTGCAGCACCATCTTCGGCTCGGCGGTGGTCCCGGAGGTGAAGTAGAGCAGCAGCGGGTCCGTGGCGACGGGGCGGTCGGCGCCCGTCGGGGCGACGAACGGCTGCGCGGCGGCGACGCCCGCGTCGAAGTCGTCCCAACCCTCGCGGGCCCCGTGGACCGCTGCGCGGATCAGGCCGAGGCCCAGGTCGGCAGCCGCCTCGTCGACCGCCGCGGCGACGTCGCCCTCCTGGGTGCAGACGACCGCGCGGATCTCGGCCTTGCGCAGGCGGTAGTGCAGGTCGTGGGTCTTCAGCTGGTTGGTGGCCGGCACCGCCACCGCGCCGATCTTGTGCAGCCCGACGATCGCCCACCAGAACTGGGGGTGCCGCTTGAGGATCAGCAGCACCCGGTCGCCCTTGCGGACCCCGGCCTGCTGGAAGTAGGACGCGGCCTGGTCCGACAGCCGCGCGATGTCGGCGAACGTGTACTCCGCCACCGCGCCCGAGTCGTCCGTCCAGCGCAGCGCCCGCTTGTCCGGGCTGCGCCGCGCCAGCTCGTCGACGACGTCGTACCCGAAGCTGAAGTCCGGCGGGCAGGTCAGCGAGAAGGCGGTGGGGTGGCCCTCGGCGCCCACGGTCTCGGAGAGGTAGCGCTGGTGCAGGGCAGGCATGTGACGGTCCTAGCGAGGTGACGAGGCGAGGTGACGAGGAGGGGTCACGACGAGCGTCCCGCGGGGCGCGGCACGACGTCGACCCCGGCAGCCGTGCCTGGCGACGCTACTCCCCTGCACCGGCCAGGACCTGGGCCGTCTCGCCCGTGCGGGCCCTCAGTCCTCCGGCGACGCACCCTGTCGCAGATGAACCGTCGCGAGCGCCGCGAGCTGCCGCGCCCGCTCCTCCGTGGCGCGCGCCCAGACGTCGGCCACCACCTCGCCGTTCCGCCCGAGAATCGTCACGAGCATCTGCGACGCCAGGCGTCCTGCGACGAAGAGCCTCAGCTGATCTGGCGTCTCGACAGCCCATCGCACAGGCTCTGCACCCATCCGGACACCACCCTGCGTCGGGACCCACTCGACGGTCCCCGGTGAGAATCGGAGGGTTCCAGGCAGCGTGATGTTCAGGTTCTTCGTCCTGATCCGAGCTCCGCCGTCCATCGCGGCCCACGCGGGCAGCAGGGCCGGGCAGGTGCCGCCCGCCGCGCGGGTCGCGCGGACACGAACAGCGAGCGTGAGCGCAGCGAGAGCGAGCAGCCCGATGGCCGCGACGATCAGCGCGGGCACGACGCCGACCACGACGGCTTGCCGGACGAGCAGGAGCGCCACGACGGCGCCGAACACCGCGACCTGCGTCCGCCTTCCCTTCATCCGCTCGCTGGCGTAGGTGTCCGGAATCACCTCTCCAGGTCGATCGCCTTGCACCCGCGGCCCTCTCGCATCCGGCTGTTGCAGCCGGCGGTGCGACGGTACCCGGCAGGACGCCCCGGACGGGGGCGTCTCAGGTGTCCCACTGAGCGCCAGGCGGCGGGAGGCCGCGAGCGCGAGGGGTGGACCGCCTGGGCCTCCGCGGAGCGGCCGGGAACGACGCCGGCGTCCACCGATCGACCATGCGTCAGCGCACGTGGACGGGCCGGTCGGCGGTGGGTTCCCTACGCTGGCGCCAGGCCCAGGGCGAGGAGGTCGGTGTCGGTGACGTCGCGTGAGCAGGGCCCGTCGACGCGGTTCGACGCGGAGCCGGGCACCGATCCGGAGCACTGGTTCCTCTCCGCGGTGGACCGCGGCAACCCGGACACCGTGCTGGACAGCCGGCACGCCGACGGCCTCGCGTGGACCCTCGGCAACGAGGTGACGCCCCTGGTGCACGGCTCGGCGTACTTCGCGGCGCTGCTCGCCGCCGTCCAGGCGATGGGCGACGGGGACCTGCTGCTGTTCACCGACTGGCGCGGCGACCCCGACGAGCGGCTCGGTGGACCGGGCACCGAGGTGGGGCCTGTGTTCGCGGCCGCCGCCGCACGCGGCGTCGACGTGCGGGGGCTGGTGTGGCGGTCGCACTGGGACCGGTTCCGGTTCAGCGCGGCGCAGAACCGGCACCTCGGCGAGGAGATCGACGCGGCCGGCGGGCAGTGCCTGCTGGACATGCGGGTGCGTCCGCTGGGCTCCCACCACCAGAAGCTGGTGGTGCTGCGGCACCGCGACCGCCCGCAGGACGACGTCGCCTTCATCGGCGGCATCGACCTGTGCCACAGCCGGCACGACGACGAGGCCCACCACGGGGACCCGCAGCCGGTGGAGATGGCGCCGGTGTACGGGCCGACCCCGCCGTGGCACGACGTGCAGCTGCAGATCCAGGGTCCGGCGGTCGGCGACGCCGAGGCGGTGTTCCGCGAGCGCTGGCAGGACGCGACGCCGCTAACCCTGAACCCGCTGCGCCGGCTCGAGGACCTGCTGCGCGGCACCCGCACCCGGGTGCGTCCGCTGCCGCCGCAGCACCCCGACCCGGAGCCGTGCGGCACCGCCGCCGTGCAGCTGCTGCGCACCTATCCCCCGCGTTTCCCGGCGTACCCGTTCGCACGCCGGGGCGAGCGCTCGGTGGCGCGGGGGTACATCGCGGCGCTGCGCCGCGCGCAGCGCCTGGTGTACCTGGAGGACCAGTACCTGTGGTCTGCGGACGTGGCGGCCGCGTTCGCCCGGGCGCTGCGGCGCTCCCCGGACCTGCGGCTGGTGGTGGTGGTACCGCTGCACGCCGACCAGGGCGGACGCGACGCCGAGGTGCCTACTGAGCTGGGGCGACTGCACGCGCTGCGGCTGCTGCGCCGGGCCGGCGGCCGGCGGGTGGGCATCTACGGCGTGGAGAACGAGGCCGGGACGCCGATCTACGTGCACGCCAAGGTGTGCGTGGTGGACGACGCGTGGGCGTGCATCGGGTCGGACAACGCCAACCGGCGGTCGTGGACGCACGACAGCGAGCTGAGCGCGGCGTTCGTCGAGGGGACCACCACCGGCACGGCCCGGTCGTTGCGCGTCGAGCTGGCCGCCGAGCACCTCGGGGCGGCGGCGCCCGACGACCTGGACGACCCGGTCGGGTGGTTCGACGCGTACCGCTCCGCGGCCGCGGCGCTCGACGCGTGGTACGCGGGTGGACGACGAGGGCCGCGACCGCCGGGACGCGTGCGCGCGTACCGGCCGGGGCACATCAGCGTGCTCGACCGGCTGTGGGCCGAGCCCTTCTACCGGTGGGTGTACGACCCGGACGGCCGGGCGCCGGCGGACCGGCTCGCGCGGCGGTTCTGACCTGCCACCGAGCGACCTCAGCCGAGGTCGTTGCGGAACCGCCCCGTGACGTCGTCCACCGCCGCCCCCACGGTCGGCGCGAACCGGTCCGGGCCGAACCGCTCGTCCAGGCCCAGCCGGTGCAGGCGGTCCCGCACCGGGTCCTTCATCTCGGCGATCACCAGCCGGATGCCGCGGGAGGCGAGGTGGTCGTCGAGCTCCACGAGCTCGTCCACCGCGGTGGCGTCCACGTCCGTGATCGGCTCCGCGGCGAGGATCACCGTGCTGACCGGATCGGCGGCGGCGTCGACCACCGCCCGCACGTAGTCGTCGAAGATCCGGCCGTTGGCGAAGAACAGCGGCGCGTCGAACCGGACGATCACCAGGCCGGGGATCCGCTCGGCGGCGGGGTTGCGGCTGACGTCGTGGTACCCGCGGACGCCCGGCACCAGCCCCAGCTCCGCGCGGTAGGGGCGCCACGCCTGCTGGACGAACGCGAGGAACGACAGCGCGACGGCGACGACGATGCCGCGCAGCACGCCGACCAGGACGATCCCGCCGAGGGCCGCCAGCGACAGCAGCCCCTCCACCGGGCTGGTCCGCAGCAGCCGCACGAACCCCGGCACGTCCACCAGCCCGGCCGCCGCGACGATCACCACCGCCGCGAGCGTCGCCGACGGGAGGTACGCGGTCACGCCTGGCGCGGCGAGCACGAAGGCCGTCACCAGCAGCGCACCGACCACACCGACCAGCTGCGTGCGGCCGCCGGCCTGCTCCGCGACGGCGCTGCGCGACGACGACGCCGACACGGGGAACCCGCCGGTGAGCCCGCTCGCCAGGTTGGCCACCCCGATCGCACCCATCTCGTGGCTGCCGTCCACCGAGTCGCCGCGCCGGGCGGCCAGCGTGCGGGACAGCACGCCGGTGTCGGCGAAGGCGATCAGCGCGATGCCGAGAGCCGGGCCCGTGAGGGCCGCGACGTCGTGCCACGTGATGCCGGTGAGGGCCGGTGCGGGCAGGCCGGCCGGCAGCGCCCCGACCACCGGCAGCCGAGCGCGCCAGCCGAGGGCGGCCACGAGCGCCGTCGAGACGACGACGGCGACCAGCACGCCGGGGATCCGGCCGACCACACGGCGCCCGGCGAGCAGCCGCAGGCCGAGGATCACCGCAAGGGATCCGAGACCGAACGTGAGCGCCGTCGGGGTGGTGCGGCCGTCGGCGATCCCGCGGGCCGTCTCCGCCACCTGCTGCAGCGGCGAGTCGGTGCCGATGGAGAAGCCGAGCAGCTTGGGCAGCTGGCCGACCACCACCACCAGCGCGATGCCGTTGAGGTAGCCGATGCGGATCGGCTTGGACAGCACGTCGGTCACCAGGCCCAGCCGCAGCACGCCGCCGAGCAGCAGCACCGCGCCGACCAGCAGCGCGAGCACGCCGCCGAGGGCGATCGCGCGGCGGTCGTCGCCGAGCGCCAGGGGTACCACGGCGGCCGCGATGATCGGCGCGAGCGAGGAGTCCGGGCCGAGCACCAGGACGCGCGAGGGGCCGACCAGCGCGTACACCAGCAGCGGCACGACGGTCGCGTACAGCCCGGCCTGCGGCGGGAGGCCGGCGGCCTGCGCGTACCCCATGCCGGCCGGGATCAGCAGGGCGGTGACGACGGCGCCGGCGGTCAGGTCCTCGCGCAGCCACGCGCGCCGGTAGCCCCGCGCGACGCCCACACCGGGCAGCAGGTGCACGAGCCGGTGGCCCATGCACCGACCCTAGTGAGCGCCCCGCCGCATCGGTCCTGGTGCGGTGCGTGCTCCGCGTGCCGCGGCTCGCCGTGGACGGAGGTGCGGATCGCGGCAGATGCCGCGAAGGTGTGCGGTGTGACAGCGGCCTCTGCGCTCGGCACGACGACTGCCGTCGTCGTCCTCGCCCTGGTGCTCGGGTTCGCCGTCAGCCGCCCGCGCGGCCTTCCCGAGGCCGTGGCCGCGGTGCCGGCGGCCGTGCTGGTGCTGGTGGTCGGGCTGGTGCCCTGGCGTGCGGCGTGGGACGAGATCTCCGGGCTCGCGCCGACCGTCGGGTTCCTCGCGGCGATCCTGGCGCTGGCGGAGCAGGCCCGCGCGCACGGCGTGTTCACGTGGGCCGGTGAACGGATGGCGCGGGCGTCGAACGGCTCGGCGCCGCGGCTGCTCAGCGCGGTGTTCGTGGTGGCCGCGGCGACCACCGCGGTCCTGAGCCTGGACGCCACCGTGGTGCTGCTGACGCCCGTCGTGCTGGCCGCCGCCACCGCGATCCGCGCACGGCCCCGCCCCGGCGTGTACGCCTCCACCCACCTGGCGAACTCCGCCTCGACGCTGCTGCCGGTGTCGAACCTGACCAACCTGCTCGCGTTCGGTGCCGCCGGGCTGTCGTTCGCGGGGTTCAGCGCGCTGATGGCGCTGCCATGGTTGGTGACGGTGGCCGCGGAGTACGTCGTCTTCCGGCTGTTCTTCCGCTCCGACCTGCGCACGCCCGTGCACGCGACGCCGGTGGAGGTGGGTCCGGCGCCGGTGTTCGCCCTGGTGGTGCTGGGTGCGGCGCTGATCGGCTTCGCCGCCGCCGAGCCGATCGGCGTGCCGCCGGCGCTGGTCGCGGTGGTCGCCGTCGTCGTGCTGGCGGCGCGGAACCTGCGGCACGCACCGGTGCCGACGCTGCGTCGGCTGGTGCACGCGGCCAACCCGGTGTTCCTGCTGTTCGTGCTGGCCCTCGGCGTGGTGGTGCTGGGCGTGCGGCTCGGGCCGCTCGGCAGCGGGCTGGCGCACCTGGTGCCGACGCGTGCCGACCTGCCGGGGCTGCTGCTGGCCGCCGGGCTCGCGGCGGTGGCGGCGAACGTGCTGAACAACCTGCCGGCGACCCTGGTGCTGGTGCCCGTGGTGGCGCACTCCCCCGCGCTGGTGCTGGCGACGTTGCTGGGCCTGAACATCGGCCCGAACCTGACCTACGTGGGATCGCTGGCCACGCTGCTGTGGCGGCAGGTGCTGCACGGCCACGGCAAGGCGCCGTCCACGTCGGTGTTCGTGCGGCTGGGGCTGGCGACGGTGCCGGTGACGCTGGTGCTGGCGGTGGTGGCGCTGTGGGTGTCGGTGCGGATCGGAGGCGTGCGATGAGGGCGGTCGTCTGGTTGATGGAGGGCACCTGGGAGGCGTGCGTCGACGCGGCGGCGGGGCTCGGGCTCACCGACGTGCGCCTGGTGCACGTGCTCGACGAGGAGACCGAGGCCGGGTGGGAGGGCGGCCCGCTGGGGCTGATGGGCCGCGGACGACGACGGCCCGACGACCGGCTCGGGCGTACCTGCAACCCGCTCGACGAGGCGGGGAGCCACCTGCTGACCGCGGCGGCGGCCCGGCTCGGCGGTCGGTCCGGCGGCGCCGGCAGCCCCGGCTCAGGCCCGGAGGTTCTCCAGCTGCACGGCCGCACCGAGACGGTGGTGCTGGACGCGTGCGCCGGCGCGGACCTGCTGATCTGCGCGCGCGACGGCGTGCGCACCGAACGGGGTCCGCACAGCCTGAGCAAGGTGACCCGTTACGTGGTGGACCACGCGCCGTGCGCGGTGCTGCTGGTCTGGCCCGAGGAGGTCCCGGCCGGCGTCGACCTGCCGCCCGCGCCGCGCCCGCCGCGCTGACAGGGCCGCTAGGCGACCGCGACGGACTCCAGCTCCTGGGCCTGCTCGACGACGGCGTCGACCACCGCGGCGGCCAGGTCCGGCGCGAGCACGCCGAGCACCCGCTGCACCGCGTCGCGCAGCGTGCCGCCGACCAGGGGCGACAGCTCCTCGAGCCGGGCGTCCGTCACCGCCGCGCCGTGCCCGCGCAGGTGGCACACCCAGGCGGCGACGGGTCGGACGGCACCGACCGGCAGCCGGCCTTCGGCGACCTCGAGGCGCAGCACCGGGACCGTGCGGATCGGCAGCTTCTGGGAACCGTCGAACGCGATCTGGTCGAGCCGATGCGCCATCCGCGGGTTCGCGAACCGGTCGGTCAGCGCAGCCCGGTAGGCCGAGACGTCGGCTGCCGGCAGCGTGAGGTGCGGGGAGGCGGCGTCCCACCACTCCTCGATCCACGCGCGGCACACCGCGTCGCGCATCGCGTCGGCGACGGTGACGTGCCCGCGAATCGAGGCCGCATACGCCAGCATCGAGTGGGCCCCGTTCAGCAGCCACAGCTTGCGCTGCTCGAACGGCGCCACGTCGGTGGTGAACGTCGCGCCCGCGTCCTGCCAGGCGGGACGGCCGGCGGCGAACCGGCCGCTGAGCACCCACTCGGTGAACGGTTCGGTGACCACGGGAGCGCGGTCCTGCACGCCGGTGCCGGCGGCCACGGCGGCCACGTCGGCGGCGGTGGGCTCGGGCGTGATGCGGTCGACCATCGTCGTCGCGAACCCGACCGACTCCTCGATCCACGACCGCAGCGCGGGGTCCACCTGCTCGGCGAGGCCGAGCAGCACGCGGGCGACCGCGGCACCGTTGTCCGGCAGGTTGTCGCACGGCACCACGGTCAGCGGTCCGGCGTCCGCCCGACGACGAGCCAGCAGCCCCGCGACCAGGCGCGCCGGTGCCGTCCGCAGCAGCGCGGTGGGGTCGCGGCGCAGCGTCTCGAGGTCCGCGGCCAGCTCCGGCCGGCCGACGTCGGGATCGCCGGCGGCGTCGCGCACGTACCCCGCCTCGGTGACCGTCGTCGTCACCACCTGCACCGCCGGGTCGGCAAGGTAACCGAGCCAGGCGTCGTGCTCGTCCGCCGCGTGCGCCCGCGCCACGGCGGGCACCACCTCGAACTCGTCGCGCTCCGGCCCGCGCGTCACCAGGGTGTACAGCCCGTCCTGCGCCGCCATGGCCCGCGCCAGGTCCGGCGACCGCCCCGTGAACGCCGCGATCCCCCACTCGCCGCCGTCGCTCGCGTGCGCGGTGTACCAGGCCTGATGGGCGCGGAAGAAGTTGCCGAGCCCCAGGTGCACGTGCCGAACCGGCGGTGCCGGGGTGCTGCGGACGAGCTCGCTCACAGCTTGAACACCTCGCGCGCGCGGCCGGCGACCAGGTCGATCGCGGTGTCCATCGCCTCGTCCTCCTCGAGCCGGTGCTCCGCGACCAGCTGCGCCAGGAACCCGGCGTCCAGCCGCCGCGACATGTCGTGCCGCGCGGGGATCGAGCAGAACGCCCGGGTGTCGTCGATGAACCCGGCGGTGCGGGAGAAGCCGATCGTCTCGGTGATGGCGGACCGCCACCGGCGGATCGAGTCGGGGGCGTCGAGGAACCACCACGGCGCCCCCACGTACACCGCCGGGTAGAACCCGGCGAGCGGCGCCAGCTCACGGGAGAACACCGTCTCGTCCAGCGTGAACAGCACGAGGTTGAGGTTCGGGTGCGTGCCGAACCGCTCGAGCAGGGGCCGCAGGGGCTCGGTGAAGTCGCCGCGCAGCGGGATGTCGTGGCCGGTGTCCGGGCCGAACCGCAGCTTGGACGGGGTGTGGTGGCCGCGCAGCACGCCGGTGTGCAGCGTCATGGTCAGGCCGTCGTCGCAGGCCATCCGGGCCATCTCCAGCAGCATGTGGCGGCGCAGCGCGACGGACTCGTCGGACGTCGCCGTGCCCGCGAGCGCCGCGGCGTAGATCCGCTCGGCCTCGGTGGGCTGGAGCGGGTACGTGCCGGCGTCGACGTGCGCGTGGTCGGCGGAGCGCGCACCGTGCTCGACGAAGTACCGCCGCCGGGCCTCCATCGCGGCGACCCACCCGGCGTACGTCCCGGTGTCGACGTCCGCCACCGACCCCAGCCGGCGCACGGCCTCCGCCCACCCGGGTTCCGCCGACTCCAGGTACCGGTCGGGCCGGAAGGTCGGGATGACGCGACCGCCGAACGTCGGGTCGGCCGCGAGCGCGTCGTGCACGGCGAGGTCGTCGCAGGGGTCGTCCGTGGTGGCCAGCACCTCGAGCCGGAACCGGTCGAACAGGGCCCGCGGGCGGTACTCGGGCGTGGCCAGCCGCGAGGCGAGCTGGTCGTAGATGGCGTCGGCCGTCTCGGCGGAGGGCCGCAACGTCACGTCGAACAGCTCGGACAGCTCCGACTCGAGCCAGTACCGCACCGGCGTGCCGCGGAACACCGACCAGTGCGTGCACAGCAGCTGCCAGGCCCGTCGCGCCGCGGCCTCGTCCAGCGGGCCCTGCCCGACACCGAGGTCCTCGAGCGGGACGCCCGACGCGTGCAGCAGGCGCGTCACGTAGTGGTCCGGGGTGACGAACAGCGCCGCCGGGTCGGCGAACGGCACGTCGTCGAGCAGCATCCGGGGGTCGACGTGGCCGTGCGGGGACACGAGCGGGAGGTCGCGCACCGCCTCGTACAGCGTCCGGGCGAGGCCGCGGACGGACGGGTCGACGGGCAGCAGGCGGTCGGGGTGGACGACCAGGCCGGCGGTGGGGGTGGGCATCGGTGCGGCCTTTCGCACGGGGGGGCTGGTGGGGGTGGCTGCGAGGTGAGGGTCAGGTCACGGTGCCCAGCTGCCAGGGCACGAACTCCTCCTGCCCCAGGTCGAGGCCTTCGCTGACCGTCTCCTGCCCGGAGGCGACGGCGATGATCCGCTCGAAGATCTCGTCGCCCACCTGCTCCAGCGTGGCGGTGCCGTCGACGATGCGGCCGCAGTTGACGTCCATGTCGTCGGACATCCGCTCGAACATCTCGGTGTTGGTGGCGAGCTTGATCGACGGGGCGGGGCGGCAGCCGAACACCGACCCGCGGCCGGTGGTGAAGCACACGACGGTGGCGCCGCCGGCGACGATGCCGGTGACGGAGACGGGGTCGTACCCCGGGGTGTCCATGAACACGAGCCCGCGGCTGGTGATCGGCTCGGCGTACTCGACCACCGCCGACAGGTCGGCCTGGCCGCCCTTCGCCACGGCGCCGAGCGACTTCTCGAGGATCGTCGTCAGGCCGCCCGCCTTGTTGCCCGGCGACGGGTTGTTGTCCAGCGTGCCGCCGCCGGCCGCCGCGTACCCCTGCCACCAGTCCAGCCGGTCGAGCAGCTTGCGCCCCACCTGCTCGGACACCGCGCGTCGGGTCAGCAGGTGCTCGGCGCCGAACACCTCGGGCGTCTCGGCCAGCACCGACGTCCCGCCGGCGGCCACCAGCAGGTCGGAGGCCCGGCCCAGCGCGGGGTTGGCGGTGATGCCGGAGTAGCCGTCGGAGCCGCCGCAGTTCAGGCCCAGCACCAGCTCGCTGATGGGGATCGGCTCCCGACGGCGCTCGTCGAGCACCGGCAGCATCGCCATGATCTGCGCCACGCCCTCGCGCACGGTGGCCCGCACGCCCCCCGTGTCCTGGATGGTCAGCGTGTGCACCAGCGTGTCCGACGGCAGGTCGAGCCCGTCGACCAGCGACTGGACCGGCACCATCTCGCAGCCCAGGCCCAGCACCAGCACACCGCCGACGTTGGGGTGCCGCGCATATCCCCGCAGCGTGCGCACCAGGGCGTTCGCTCCCTCGCTGCCGGGCACCAGGCCGCAGCCGCTGCCGTGGGTCAGCGCGATCACGCCGTCGACGTGGGGGTAGGCCGCCAGGGCGGCGGGTCCGCGGAACTGGTCGGCGATCATCTTGGCGGTCGACGCCGAGCAGTTGACCGACGTGACGATCGCGACGTAGTTGCGGGTGCCCGCGCGGCCGTCGGCCCGGCGGTAGCCGTCGAACGTCCGGCCGACCGGCGCCGGCGGCAGGGTCGCGTGGACGGTGCCGAACTCGTGGGCGCGGACGGTGTCGTCCATGCCGAGGTTGTGGGTGTGCACGTGGTCGCCGGGCGCGATGTCGGCCGTCGCCCGGCCGATGGACTGCCCGTACTTGTGCACGACGCCGCCCGCCGGCACGGCGCGCAGCGCCAGCTTGTGGCTGCGCGGCACGTCGCCGGGCAGCACCAGCGTGCGGTCCCCGACCGTGAGGCGGGTCCCCGCCGGCAGGTCGGCGGTGGCGATCGCGACGTCGTCGTCCGGACGCAGGACCAGGAGTCGATCCGCTGCCATGGCGTCTCCTCGTTGAAACACGATGCGCATGTTGTGCAACAGCGGCGAACGTAGCACCGGATCGACGCCTCGCCGCAGTATTGGCGGCTGACCTGCAGTTTCATCACAGCCCGTCGCGCGAGGTCACGTTTGGGGCATCAGTGGAAGCCGACCCCTTGACGTGATGATGACCACGTTTGCATACTCGGCGCAGCCACACCCGTGGCGGGAGGCACCAACGGAGGTGAGCCTGTGGCGGTCAGCGCGCGGGACGTGGCTCGGGTGGCCGGTGTGTCCGTCTCCACCGTGTCGCGTGCCCTCTCCCGGCCCGACGACCTCGCCCCCGAGACGTTGGCGAAGGTGCTCGAGACGGCCCGCATGCTCGGCTACCGGCCCAACCCGGCGGCCCGGGGCCTGATCACCGGCCGCACCGGCACGATCGGGCTGATCGTCCCCGACCTGGAGAACCCGTTCTTCTCCTCGGTGACCAAGGGTGTGCAGGCCCGAGCCCGCGCGGCCGGCTACGGCGTGGTGATCGCCGACTCGGACGAGGACCCGTCGCAGGAGGCCGACCTGGTCCGGGAGATGTCCCGCCAGGTCGACGGCGTGGTGATGTGCTCGCCGCGCTCCCCCGACGACGTGCTGGCCGCGCTCGCCACCGAGACCACGCTGGTGCTGGTCAACCGGCGCTGCGGCTCGCTGCCCGCCGTGCTGATCGACAACCTCGAGGGCGTCCGGCTGGCCCTGGAGCACCTGCGGGCCCTGGGCCACCGCACCATCGCGTACGTCGGCGGACCGGCCACGTCGTGGTCCAACCGGGCGCGGCTGACCGCGGCCCGGGCCATCGTCGCGGAGCACCCGGACACCGAGCTGGTGGACCTGGGGTCGTTCCAGCCCTACGTCTCCGGCGGGATCGCCGCCGGTGACCTCCTCATCGCCTCCGGCGCCAGCGCCGCGCTGGCGTACAACGACCTGGTCGCCTTCGGCCTGCTCGACCGGCTGAAGCAGCGCGGCGTGCAGGTGCCGGACGACATCTCGGTGGTCGGCGTCGACAACATCCCGATGTCCGCCCTGAGCTCACCGGCGCTGACCAGCGTCGGCATCCCGCTGGTCAACTGCGGGCGCGCCGGGGCGGACGTGCTCGTCTCCCTGCTGCGGCACCCCGACCAGCCGCCCACCCACCACCACGACCTGTCGTTCCAGCTCGTCGTGCGTGACTCCACGGCTCCTCGCCGTAGCAGCGAGAGCCTGCGCGACACCGCCTGACCGCTCGACCGCTCGTTCCACACCGACGGCAGCATCCGGGCGACGAGGCCCGGTCTACTCCAGAGAGAAGGCTGTCCATGAGAAAGCACACCTCTGCCCGGCTCGGTGCCGGGCTCCTGGTCCTAGGGCTCGCACTCACCGCTTGTGCCGCCCCGAAGACCGGGTCGTCCTCAGCAGGGACCGGCGCGGCGGCCGCCACGGCCGGCGGGGTGCCCGCCAAGCCGTCGGCACCGGTGACGCTCGACATCCTCGACGTCGCCGGCAACCAGAAGCTGACCGGCCCGATGGTCGACGCCTTCGTCAAGGCGCACCCGGACATCATCAGCTCGGTCAAGTGGGAGAGCGCCGGTGCGCCCGACCTGGTCGGCACCATCAAGCCGCAGGTCGACAGCAAGAACCTCAAGGTCGACCTGGTCATGACCGGGACGGACGGGCTGTCCGCCGGCATCGGGCAGAACCTGTGGATCCCGATCGCCAAGGACTACGCGTCGCAGCTGTCCAACATGAAGAACTACCTGGACCCCGCCGCCAAGATGCAGGACCTGGCGCAGGGCTTCGGCGTGGTCACCACGTACTACCCGTCGGGCCCGCTGCTGCAGTACGACCCCGCCGTCGTCACCGACGTGCCCAAGACGCCCGAGGCGCTGCTCGCGTGGGCCAAGGCGCACCCCGGCAAGTTCGGCTACGCCCGCCCCGCCAACTCCGGCCCGGGCCGCACCTTCCTGATGGGCCTGCCGTACATGCTCGGTGACAAGGACCCGAAGGACCCGGTCAACGGCTGGGACAAGACGTGGGCCTACCTGAAGGACCTGGGCTCGACGATCAGCACGTACCCGACGGGCACCGGCCAGGTGATCTCCAACATGGCGGACGGCACGTGGGCGATGGTCCCCACCACCACCGGCTGGGACATCAACCCGCGCGCGCTCGGTCAGGAGCCGAAGACGATCGCCGCGGCGCCGTTCGACAGCTTCACGTGGGTGACGGACGCGCACTACGCCGTGATCCCCAAGGGTCAGAGCGCCGACAAGGTCTCCGCGATCCTCAACCTGCTGCAGTACATGCTGTCGCCCGAGGTCAACGCGATGGCCTACGACACCGGCTACTTCTACCCGGGGCCCGCCGTCAAGGACGCGACGCTCGACAAGGCGCCGGCGAAGAGCCAGCAGACCATCAAGGACTTCGGCCGCGACTGGTACGACGCCCTGATCGACAAGATGCCCAAGGCGACGCCGCTCACGCCCGACCAGCTGGTCAAGGCGTTCGACATCTGGGACCGCGAGGTCGGCTCCGGGAAGTTCAAGGCGAAGTAACCATGACGATCACTGCCAGCAAGTTCCAGTCCCTCGAGCTCCGAGGTGTCGGTCGCAGCTTCGGTGGCGTGGACGCGCTGGTGGGCCTCGACCTGACGGTCCGGGCGGGCGAGTTCATCGCCCTGCTCGGGCCGTCAGGCTGCGGGAAGTCCACGGCGCTGAACTGCCTCGCGGGGCTGCTCCCGCTCACCCACGGCCAGATCCTGGTGGACGGCACGCGGGTGGACACCGTCGCCGCGGAGAACCGCGACTTCGGCATGGTGTTCCAGAACTACGCGCTGTTCCCGCACCTGACGGTGGAGAGGAACATCGCCTTCGGGCTGCAGATGCGCAAGGTGCCCAAGGCGGAGCTCAAGCGCCGGGTGGCCGAGGCGATCGCCCTGGTCAAGCTCGAGCAGCACGCCACCAAGCTGCCGGGTCAGCTGTCCGGCGGTCAGCAGCAGCGGGTGGCGATCGCGCGGGCCGTGGTGATGGAGCCGCGGCTGGTGCTGATGGACGAGCCGCTGTCCAACCTCGACGCCAAGCTCCGGCTGGAGATGCGCACCGAGATCCGCCGCCTGCACCAGTCGCTGGGGCTGACGACGATCTACGTCACGCACGACCAGGAGGAGGCCCTGTCGATGGCCGACCGCCTGGTGGTGCTCCGCGAGGGGCGCGTGCAGCAGATCGGCACGCCGGAGGAGCTGCACAACCACCCGGCGAACTGGCACGTGGCCGACTTCATGGGCTACCGGAACCTGGTGGACCTCGACGTGGTGTCGGTGGACGGTCCGAACGTGACCGTGGCCGGCAACGGGGTCACGCTGCACGGCACGGCCGTGGGTGCGGTCACGCCCGGCACCGCGGTGCGGGCGGCGATCCGTCCCGAGGACCTCGTGGTCGTCTCGCCGTCGCTGCCGGTGCGCGGCGGTAACACCGCCAAGGCGACCGTGTCCGTGGTCGAGTACCACGGACGGGAGTTCGCGGTGGGGGTGACGACGCCGGGCGGGCAGCTGCTGCACGTGCGGTCCGACCACGCGCCGGCCGTCGGCAGCACCGTCGAGCTCACCGCCGACCCGGCGCGCGTGCTCGTCTACCCGCTGGCGCTGACGGGCGCCGCGGCGCTCTCCGACGAGGAGAACGAGCTGCTCGAGGTGCGCCGATGAGCTCCGCGACCGCGGGACGGCCGCACGGGCGCACCCGGTCGACGGCCAGCCTGCGGCACCGGCTGGCCGAGCGCGGCATCGACGTGTCGCTGCTGATGCTGCTGCCGGCGCTGGTGGTCGCGATCGGGCTGTTCGTCTACCCGTTCTCCTACGGCATCGGCCTGACGTTCCAGCCGACACCCGCCACGCAGGAGCAGTGGGGCGGCGGCGTGCTCGCCAACTACCTGGCGTTCTTCAAGGACCCGTTCGTCTTCAACTCCGTGTGGCTGACCATGCGGCTGGCGCTCCCGGCGGCGCTGTTCAACGTGCTGGCCTCGGTGCCGATGGCGTTCAAGCTGCGCAAGCGGTTCCGCGGCAAGAAGCTGCTGACCACCCTGCTGGTGCTACCCATCACGCTCGGCACGGTGCTCACCGCGCAGGGCCTGCTGATCTTCGCCGGCCGGCAGGGGTGGCTGAACCGGTTCCTCATCCAGATCGGCGTGATCCACGACCCGCTTCCCCTGGTGAACAACTACGTGGGCGTGTTCCTGTCCCTGGTGATCTCGGGGTTCCCGTTCGCGTTCCTGCTGATCTCCTCGTACCTGTCGGGCATCGACCCGTCGATCGAGGCGGCCGCGAAGACGATGGGCGCCGGGTGGGGTCAGCGGTTCCGGCGGGTGGTGCTGCCGCTGCTGGCGCCCGGCCTCGCGACGACGTTCATCCTCACGTTCGTCCTGGCGTTCAGCGTGTTCCCGTCGGCCCGCCTGGTCGGTGACGCGAGCGGGGCGACCCGCGTGATGGCGCTGATGGCCTACCGGGCCTTCGGCGAGCAGACGGACTACCCGATGGCCTCGACGATCGCGCTGATGATGGGCGTGGTCGAGCTGCTGGTCATCGCGCTGGTGCTGCTGTGGAGGTCGTTCCTCTACAAGGGCTCGACCGGAGGGAAGGGCTGATGGCCACGCAGACGGTGGTGACGCCGGGCGTCGACCCGGCACCGGCCAAGAAGGTCAAGCCGCGCGACGCCGCCCGGGTCCCCGGGGAACGGTCGCTGGTCGCCTCGCCCACCACGTGGGTGGTGTGGGCCGCCACCGCGGCGTTCTTCGTCCTGCTGATCGGGATCCTGGTCAGCGTCGTCGTCGACTCGTTCGGCAAGTCGTGGTTCCGCGGCTGGCTGCCCGAGAGCTGGAGCTCCAGCTGGTACACCTCGGCGTGGGACCGCTTCGGCATGACGCAGATCATCGGCGTCACGCTCGGCGTCGCCGCCGCGGTGATCGTCGTCTCGGTGGTGGTCGGCGTGCCGGCGGCCTACCTGCTGGCGCGGCGGAACTTCCCGTTCAAGCGGGCGGTCACCCTGCTGTTCCTGCTGCCGGTGCTGATGCCGCCGATCACCTACGGCATCCCGCTGGCCACCGTGATGTACAACCTGGACCTGTCCCGGACGCTGACCGCGGTGATCCTGGTCAACCTGGTGCCGTCCGTGCCGTTCGTGATCATGACGATGACGCCGTTCATCGAGCAGATCAACCCCGCGATCGAGAGCGCGGCCCGGATGTCCGGCGCCCGCATGCGGCAGGTGTTCACCAAGATCCTGTTCCCGCTGCTGGTGCCCGGCGTGCTCGCGTCGTCGATCCTGGTGCTGGTCCGGACGGTCGGCATGTTCGACCTGACGTTCCTGGTGTCCGGTCCGGGGACGGACACGCTGGTGGTCGCGATCTACCGGGCCATGACCGCGGCGGGTGGCGGCGAGGCGCGGCAGCTGATCTCCGCGATGGCCGTGGTCTACACCGCGACGATGATGGTGATCCTGATCGTGGCGCTGCGGTTCGTCAGCCCGACGCAGCTGGTCGCCCGGGTGCGGGAGTCCCGCGAGGACTGAGCGTGCGGCAGTCCCGCGAGGACTGAGGCGTCACGCAAGGTCCAGCGCGAGCATCGCGTCGGCAACCTGATCGACGGTCGCGTCGGGAAGCGCCGTCGCGACGTCGTCCAGCACCAGCAGCCGCGCACCGGGGATCTCGCGCGCGAGCGCCTCGCCGTTGCCCACCGGGAAGAACCGGTCCCGGCGCCCGTGCACCACGAGCGCCGGGATCACGAGCTCCGGGAGCCGCTCGCGCCAGCGTGGCCGGCAGTCCAGCCGGGAGAAGACCGTGCCGAGCTGGTTGGCCAGCTGGACGGCAGGCTCCGTGCTGGCCGCCCGGTCGAACATCCGCTCGGCAGTCGCCCGTGCGGCGGCGGGGTCGTCGCCCAGGAGCTCCGCCCGGGCAGCGGCGAAGTCGGCGACGGCCACCCGGTCGGACCAGTCGGGCATCGGGAGCGCGAACCGTCGCGTCGTCGTCGTGGGGTCGTGGTCCGGCAGGTCGTCGTCGGGCTTGCCCGGCGCGACCGGTCGCGTCCCGACGAGCGTCAGGGCGCGGAAGGCGTCGGGGTGGTCGAGAGCGGCGACCTGCGCGACCAACCCGCCGACGCCGATGCCGGCGAGATGGGCCGGACGGTCGTCGAGCTCACGGGCGAGCGCTGCGGCGTCGGCCGCGAGGTCGCGCAGCGTGTACGCGGGCGCCTCCGGGTCGACGGTGGTCGACGCGCCGGCGTCGCGCAGGTCGTAGCGCACCACGTGGCGGCCGCCGCGAGCGAGGGCCTCGCACAGGACGTCCGGCCACGAGAGCATCGTCGGGCCGCCGGCCAGCAGCACCAGCGGCGCTGCCGGGTCCCCGAGCTGCTCGACGCCGAGCGTGACGCCGTCCCGCGTCCGTACCGAGCCGACCGTCGACGGCATCGCCCCTCCTTCGTCCGGTGGGACGGTGCGCTGTGCACCGCCCCACCCGACGTAGACCCGAGGAAGCGCGTCGGCTCATCGCCGCCCGGCCGGTCAGGCCGGGCGGATCACCACGTCCCGGGCGGGGACGTGCACGATGCCGCTGGTCAGCGGCACGTCGACCGCCTCTCCGGTGTGGTTCAGCACGAACAGCAGGCCGCCTCGCACCACCGCCTCCACACCGTTGACCGGCTCGGTCAGCAGGGCGGGCACGCCCGCCTCGTCGAGCCAGCGCGCCGCCAGCCGGTCCAGCAGCGCCACGGAGGGCTGGGTGCCGACGTACCAGCCGACGCCAGCGCCGTGCTCGTTGCGCGTCACGGCGGGGTCACCGGCGGCGAACCCGTCCGCGTAGGCCGCCACCACCCGGGCGGTGGACACCTCGACGGCGTCGTTCCACTCCCCCGCGGCACCGCCGACGTCACCGACGAGCGCGACGGCGCCTCCGGCCGGCGCGATCTCGGTCACCCGCACGCCGAGCGTGTCGCGCAGCGCCCCGAGGTACCCGCCCAACCGGGCGTGCAGGTCCGGGTCCAGCACGGCGGACAGGTAGGTGACCACCAGGTGGCCGCCACCGCGGACGTACGCGTCGAGCGCCGCGAGGTCGTCGTCCGCCGCGACGTGCAGCGCGGGGACGACCACCAGGTCGTACGCCGCCAACCGTGCCGCGTCCGCGTCGTGCGGCAGCAGGTCCACGGTGACGCCACGACGCAGGAAGGGCGCGTACCAGGACAGGAACGTGTCCACGTAGTCGATCGCCGCGGGCACCGCCGGCTGGGACAGCGCGTGCCAGGAGTCCCAGTCGAACACCATCGCCACCCGCGCCGGCACCCGCGTGCCGACCACGTCGTCGGACAGTGCGGCCAGCTCGGCACCGAGCGCCACCGACTCGCGGAACAAGCGCGAGTCCGGGCCGGCGTGCGGCACCAGCGCCGAGTGGAACTTCTCGGCACCGGCCTCCGCCTGCCGCCACTGGAAGTGCAGCACGCCGTCCGCGCCGCGCGCGACGGCCTGCAGCGAGTGCACACGGTGCAGGCCCGGCGCCTTCGGCAAGTTCCGTCCGCGCCAGTTCACGGCCGACGGAGCGGACTCCATCAGCAGCCACGGCTGGCCGGCACGCAGCGAGCGCACCAGGTCGCGCTGCGCGGCGAGCCGGACGTGGGCGCGCGGGTCGGCCGGGTCCGGGTAGGCGTCGTCGGACACGACGTCGACGTGCGGCGCCCAGGCCCAGTAGTCGGTGTGCGGGAAGAACCCCATGAAGTTGGTGGTCACCGGCAGGTCCGGGGTGACCCGGCGCAGCACCTCGAGCTCGGCGCGGTGCAGCGCCAGCAGCGTGTCCGAGCCGAACCGGTCCCAGTCGAGCAGCTGCGTGGGGTTGCGGAACGTCGGCGCGGCGCGCGGCGGCTCCACCTGGTCGAACGACGTGTACAGCTGCGACCAGAACGCGGTGCCCCACGCCCGGTTCAGCTCCTCGACGGTCCCGTACCGCGCCTGCAGCCAGGTGCGGAACGCCGCCGCCGACTCCTCGTCGTACGAGTACGGCACGTGGCAGCCGTACTCGTTGTTCACGTGCCAGCCCTCGACCGCGGGGTGCTCGCCGTACCGCTGCGCCAGCATCTCGACCAGCCGCAGCGCGTGCTCACGGTACGTGGTCGACGCGGGGCTGTACTGCTGCCGCGAGCCGAACTCGAGCCGCACCCCGTCCTCGGAGACGGGCAGCGTGTCCGGGAAGTCCCGCGCCAGCCACACCGGCGGGGACGCGGTCGCGGTGGCCAGCAGCACGCGCACCCCGCCGGCGTGCAGCCGGTCGAGCACGTCGTCCAGCCACGCGGTGTCGTACAGCCCCGGGTACGGCTCGAGGCGCGCCCACGCGAACACGGCGACGGTGGCGGTGGTGACACCGGCCTGCTTCATCAGCGTGACGTCCTCGTCCCAGACGTCGGACGGCCACTGCTCCGGGTTGTAGTCGCCGCCGAACCGCAGGCGGCGGGGGGTGAGCTCCATGCGTGTGTCTCCTCGTGCGTCGTTCAGGTCGGTGGGCCCGCGGGGCCAGGGGAAGGGTTGGGGGTCAGGCCTCCGTGTGGCCCAGGTCAGGACGGGCGACGAACCGCGCGACCGGCGCCGCGATCCCGAGCTCCAGCACCACCAGGTCGTTGCGGCCGGCACGGGTGGCCGGCGCCGGGACGTAGAGGGTGTGCTGCGGTCCGCGGCTCCAGTACCGGCCGAGCGGCCAGCCGTTGACCCAGGCCATGCCCTTGCCCCAGCCGGTGGTGTCGAGGAAGAGGTCGGCCGGCTCGTCGAGCGTGAACGCGGCGTGGGCCAGCACGGGGCCCGCCAGGTCGGCCGCCACCGTCGTGTCGTCAGCCACCGTCTCGTCGTCACCCGCGGCCTGCGCCGCCACCGTCGCGGCGAGCGCGTCGTGCTCCACCACCAGCGACTGCCAGCCGCGTACCGGGACGCCGCCGACCGTTACTGGCCCCAGCACGCCCTTGACCTCACCGAGCCGCGGCCCGTAGCCGACGCGCCCCTGGTCCTCGACCAGCAGCAGCAGCTCGCCGCCGCCCGCGGGCAGCACCAGCGTCCGGTCGTGGTGGTCGCGTGCCAGCACGCCGACAGGCCGGCCGTCCAGCCACACCTGCACGCGGTCGCGCACCTCGCCGACCGCAAGCACGCGCTCGGTGGCCGCCGTCGGCAGCCACGCGCGCTGGAAGGCCAGGCCGCGCCAGTGGCGCAGCTCGTCGAACGTCGGCGGTGCGTCGCGGTCCGCGTCGACCACCAGCCACGGGCCGACGGCCTCGGCGGCGGTACGCAGCGGGGACGCCGGGCGGAGCGGCACGGTGAGCTCGGGGGCCGGGAGGGCCGTCGCAGGCACGTCGTCGGGCACCGGCGCGTACCGCGCGATCACCTCGCGGAAGGCCCAGAACTTGGCTGTGGGGTTCCCCGCCTCGTCGAGCGGGGCGTCGTAGTCGTAGCTGGTGACGGTCGGCTGGTAGACGCCCTTGTCGTTGGCGCCGGACGTCAGCCCGAAGCTGGTGCCGCCGTGCACCATGTAGACGTTGACGGAGGCGCCGGCGGACAGGATCGCGTCCAGCTCGGCGGCGGAGGCGTCCGGCGGCGCGGTGTGGTGCCGGTCGCCCCAGTGGTCGAACCAGCCGCACCAGAACTCGCTGCACATCAGCGGGCCGGTCGGCTGGTGCTGGCGCAGGGTGGCCAGGCGCTCGGCCGCGCGGCCGCCGAACGAGCCGGTGCGGTGCAGCGTGGCCAGCGAGCCGCGCTGCAGCATCTCCGGCTCCGGCTGGTCGACGGTGATCAGCGGGACGGTGATGCCGGCATCGCGGGTCACGTCCACCAGCGCCTGCAGGTAGGCCGCGTCGTCCCCGTAGGCGCCGTACTCGTTCTCCACCTGCACCAGCACCACGGGGCCGCCGCGGTCCACCTGCAGCGGCGCGACCAGGTCGTACACCCGGCGCAGGTACTCGGTGACGGCCTTCAGGTAGTGCGGCTCGGACCGGCGCAGGCCCACCTGCGGGTCCGACGTCAGCCACGCCGGCAGGCCGCCGTTGTCCCACTCGGCGCAGGCGTAGGGCCCGGGCCGGACGATGGCGTGCATGCCCTCGTCGGCGACCAGCTGCAGGAACCGCACCAGGTCGAGGCGGCCGGAGGTGTCGAACATGTCCGGCTCGGGGCTGTGCTCGTTCCAGAAGACGTAGGTCTCGATGGTGTTCAGCCCCAGCTGACGGGCCTTGACGATGCGGTCCCGCCACTGCCCCGGGTGGATCCGGGGGTAGTGCAGCGCGCCGGACAGCAGCCGGACGGGGCTGCCGTCGAGCAGGAAGTCGGCGTCGCCGATGGTGAACGTGGGCACGGGTGCTCCGTCGCTGGAGGGGAGTTGATCGAGGACGGGCGCGGGGGTGGGCCGAGGAGCCGGCCCACCCCCGCCGGTCGGACTCGGGTCAGCCGGCCGTCACCGTGAAGCCCTGGGCCTTGCCGTAGGTCACGTTCTGGTCCTGCCAGGCCTTGAGGCCCTCGTTGATGTCGGACTTGTTCAGGAACGCCTTGCCGACGGTGTCGCTGAAGATGCTGTTCGCGTACGACTGCCACGGCAGGTACTGCCAGCCGGTGCCGACGTTCTTCGACGAGTCGACGATCACCTTGTTGACCTGCTGACCACCGAAGTAGTCGTCGGTCTTGCCCTGGAAGTCGGCCGACTCGAGGTCCGCCGTGGTGGCCGGGAAGCCGCCGGAGGCGAGGAACACCTTCACCGAGGCCGGGTCGGAGTTCAGCCAGCGCAGGAACGCCGCGGCGAGCTCAGGGTTCTTGGACTGCTTGACCACGACCTCCGTCGAGCCGCCGTTCTCGGCGGTCGCCGTGTCGCTGCCGAAAGTCGGCATCGGCGCCACCCGCCACTGGCCCTTGCCGGCCGGGACGCTGGCCTCGAACACACCGGGCATCCAGCCGCCGGTGACCAGGGTGGCGATGGTGCCGTCACCCAGGGCCTTGAACCACTGGTCGCTCCAGCCGGGGATGTTGCCCAGCAGGCCACCCTCGTTGAGCTGGTTCCACATGTCCGCGAACTTCTTGCTGCCCGGGTCCTGGAGGTTGATGGAGACCTTCTCGCCGTCCGACTTGAACGGACGGCCACCGGCCTGCCAGATCAGCGACGTGGTCATGCCCGCGTCACCGGTGTCGTTGACGAAGAACTTGGTCGGGTCCGCCGCGTGCAGCTTCTTCGCCTCGGCGATGTAGTCGTCCCACGTCTTCGGCACGGTCAGGCCGTACTTGTCGAACACCGTCTTGTTGTAGAAGAGGGCCATCGGTCCGGAGTCCTGGGGCAGGCCCCAGATGCCGTTGGCGCCGGTGACCGCGCCCCACGTCGACGCCGAGTACTTGCTCTTCAGGTCCCCGAAGCCGTACTTGGTCAGGTCCACCAGGTCCTTGGGCAGCACGAACTGCAGCAGCGACTGGTACTCGACCTGCACCACGTCCGGCGCACCGGAACCGGCCTTGATCGCGTTCTGCAGCTTGGTGTTGTTGTCGCCGGCACCGCCGGTGTCCACCAGGTTCACCTTGACGTTCGGGTACGCCTGCTCGAAGGCGGCGACCTGCGCCTTGGCGGACGGCGTCCACGTCCAGTAGGTGAGCTCGCCACCCTTGGAGAGGGCGGCGTCCAGCGCGGCCGAGCCGCCAGCGGCGCCGCCGGCGGACGTGCTGCCGCCGGACGAACCACCGGAGGAGGAGCAGGCGGCCAGTGCGAGGCCGACCACGACACCAGCCGCGAGGACGGCTGCGCCGCGCAGGCGGCGACGGGGGTGCAGGGACATGACACTTCCTTTCACATCGTCGTGCGAGGGGACGTGCGGGACTTGCGGGGAGGGGGTTGCGGGGAGGGGGTTGTGGGAGATGCGGCCGCGCGGGGACCGGGGGTCGGGCACCGGGCGGTCGTGACGGGTTCGCGACAGGTTCGCGACGGGTTCGCGACGGGTCAGGCCTTGACGCTCCCGGCGGCCAGGCCCGACTGCCAGTAGCGCTGCAGGGACAGGAAGATCGCGACGACCGGGACGATGGCCAGCAGCGACCCCGCGATCACCAGGTTGTAGATCGGCGTCGCGTTGACGCCGGTGGCCCGCAGGTTCCACTGCTGCAGGCCGATGGTCAGCGGGAACAGGTTCGGGTCGTTGAGCATGATCAGCGGCAGGAAGTAGTTGTTCCAGGTGGCCACCACCGCGAACAGCGCGACGGTCACCACACCCGGCGTCAGCAGCCGCAGCCCGATCGTCAGGAACGTGCGCAGCTCGCCGGAACCGTCGATCCGGGCGGCCTCGAGGATCTCGGTCGGCACCGCGTCGAGCGCGTAGACCCACACCAGGTAGAGGCCGAACGGCGAGACCAGCGACGGGACGATCACCGCCCAGATCGTGTTGGTCAGGTGCAGCTGGCTGAACATGAGGAACGTCGGCACCGCGAGCGCCGTCCCGGGGATCGCGATGGCGCCGAGCACCGTGGCGAACACCGCGCGCTTGCCGGGGAAGTCGTACTTGGCCAGCCCGTACCCGGCCAGGGTCGCCAGCACCGTCGCGCCACCGGCCCCGACCACCACGTACAGGATCGTGTTGGCGAGCCAGCGCACGTAGATGCCGCCGTCGTACGTCAGCACCTGGTGCAGGTTGTCCAGCAGCGCGAACTTGCCGGAGAACCACAGGCCGAACGAGTCGAACATCGACTGCTGCGTCTTGCTGGCGTTGATCAGCAGCCAGGCCAGCGGCGCCAGCGCGTAGAGCGCGAACAGCACCATCACCAGCGTCAGCCGGACGGACGGACCGCCGAAGGGGCCGGTGGAGCCCCGCCGCCGCACGCGCCGCGCGCGCGCCGAGCCGGCGTCGGTGCCGGCCGTCCGGGGTGCCGTGGGGTCGATCGTCGTGGTGGCCATCAGCGGTTCGCCTCCCGGGAGCCGCGCAGCTGGACCACGTAGGCGATCACCGCGGTGACCACCCCCATGACGATCGCGAGGGTCGCCGCGTACGCGTACTGCTGCCCCGCGAAGGACAGGTTGTACGCGTACATGTTCGGCGTGAAGTAGGTCGCGATCACCGACGGGATCAGCGTGCGCAGGATGTTGGGCTCGTTGAACAGCTGGAACGAGCCGATGATCGAGAAGATCGTCGCGATGACGATCGCCTGCCGGAGCGCCGGCAGCTTGATGCTGAACACGACGCGCCAGGCACCGGCGCCGTCGATCGCCGCGGCCTCGTAGAGGTCGGACGGCACCGAGCGCAGCGCCGAGTAGAAGATCAGCATGTTGTAGCCCACGAACTCCCAGGTCACGATGTTGCCGATCGCGACGAGGATCCACTGCGGGCTCAGCGGGGTGAGCAGCTCGTGGCCCACCAGCTTGTTGATGTTCCCGGCCAGACCGAACTGGTCGCCGTACATGAAGCCCCACATGAGCACGGCGACGACGCCGGGCACCGCGTACGGCAGGAACACGGACATGCGGAAGAACGGCGCCCCGTGCAGCCGGCCGGAGTCGATGGCCAGCGCGGCGACCAGGGCCAGGCCCAGCATCACCGGCACCTGCACCGCCAGGAACAGCGCCACCCGGCCGAGCCCGTCCCAGAACTTCGGGTCGGAGAACAGCTGCGAGTAGTTGGCGAGCCCGACGAAGCTGCGGCCGCCGATGAGCTTGTCCTGGAACACGGACAGGTACAGCGAGTAGAGCACCGGCACCACGAGCACGAACAGGAACACCGCGAGGAACGGGACGACGAACCACAGCCCCGCGAGGGAGCGCCGCCTGCGGGGCAGGGACGTCGCGGGGCTCGCGTCCGTGAGGACGACAGCTGCTGACACCTTTGTCTCCGGTCTGCCGGTCACCGACATTGGTGACGTTACCAAGCGAGGTCGAACCTAGATGGTCACGTTGTCATCTGCAAGCCCCCTGCGGTCACGGTGCGATAACGGCTTCGTCGGACTCACCCTCCCCGGAACGGCGATGCGCACGTCACCATGGCTATGCTCCCGGCATGGCCGCAGGTCCTCAGGGGGCACCCGGCGCACCGCAGCCGCCGCGGGCGTCGATCGGCGACGTCGCGCGCCTCGCCGGCGTCGCCCCGATCACCGTCTCGCGCGTCGCCAACGGGTCGGACGCCGTGCGCCCCGCGACCCGCGAACGCGTGCAGTCCGCGATGGCCATGCTCGGCTACGCGCCCAACACCGCCGCGCGCGCCCTGCGCAACGGCAGCTTCGAGACGATCGGCCTGGTGGCGCACCGGTTCGCCCGCACCGGCGAGTCCCGGACCATCGAAGGGGTCGTCGAGGCCGCCCGTGCCGAGGGCTACACGGTCGCCCTGGTCGACGTGGTCTCCCCCGCCGACGTGTCGGAGGCCGCGACGCGGCTGCGGCACCAGGCGGTCGACGGTCTCATCGTCATCCGGGCGGAGGTGGCGACCCCGACCGACCTCGCGCTGCCGCCCGGCATGCCGGTGGTGGTCTCCGACTCGCGGTTCGTCGGGCACCACGCCGCCGTCGGGTCGGACCAGATCGGCGGCTCCCGCTCGGCGGTCGAGCACCTGCTCGGCCTGGGCCACCCGACGGTGCACCACATCGCCGGACCGGCGGACTCGGCGCCCGCCGTGCAGCGCGAGGAGACCTGGCAGGAGACGCTGCGCCGCGCCGGCCGCCCGGTGCCGCCCGTGCTCCGCGGTGACTGGACGCCGCAGTCCGGCTACGCCCTCGGCGCGCAGATCGCCGACGACCCGTCCGTCACCGCCGTCTACAGCGCGAACGACGAGATGGCCGCCGGCCTGATGCGGGCGCTGCACGAGCGTGGCGTGCGCGTGCCGGAGGACGTCTCGGTGGTCGGGTTCGACGACGCGGCGCTCACCGAGTTCCTCTGGCCGCCGCTGACCACGGTGCGCCAGGACTTCCGCACCATCGGGTCGGAGCTGGTGCGCCTGCTGCTGGCGCAGGTGCGCGACCACGTCGACGTGTCGCGCGAGCACGTGGTGGTCGGCACCACGCTGCAGGTCCGGGCGAGCACCGGGCCGTACCGCCCGCGGGGCTGACCGGCGCGGGCGTCGCGGGCGTCCCGTCCGCCGTTCGGGGTCGCGCCCCGGGGGCGCTGTTCCGGTTGCGGAGCGAGCAACCGGCTCTCAGCCTGGACGCGGAGCCGGCCGGAGGCCCTCGAGGGCACACCGGCACGGCTCCGGTCGCGTCCACCACCGTTCCGTCGGCAGCCGTGGGGTCCGCGGCAGCCGGCCCCCGCCCCGGAGGCCCCGGTGTCCCGTCGCACGCTCCGCACCACCGCCGCAGCCCTTGCCGCACTGCTTGCCGCCTCGGCGGCCTCGGCCGCTGCAGCCACGCCCGCAGCCGCCACGACGACCGTCCCCAGGAGTCCCGTCCGTCACGTCGTCGTCATCGTCCAGGAGAACCACTCCTTCGACACGTACTTCGCCTCTTACTGCGCCGCCAGCGGCACGTGCAGCGCGGCATCCACGGCTCCCAGCCCCTACGCGCCGCTGCAGCCGACGCCCCTCACAGACCTGTCCACCGCGTCGTACGACCCGAACCACTTCCAGGCCTGCGAGCAGGCGGAGATCGACGGCGGGCGGATGGACGGCTACCTCACCCCGCACGTGGCGCAGTCGCTGTCCACGGGGTACCCGTGCGGCTCGCCGGCGAACTTCGCGCAGGCCGCTGCCGGACCGGGCTCACCGGTGGCGACCTACCAGCAGTGGGCGGGCACCACGGCGGCTCTCGCGGACAGCTACTTCCAGCCGCTCGTCGGGGCCTCGTCGTCCAACGACATGTACCTGTGGACCACCCGCTACGTGTTCACGGACAACACCGCCGAGCCGAACGCCGTGGGCAGCCAGTGCCCGACGGCACGGACGACCACCAGCTTCACTCAGCCGAACCTCGGCTCGCTGCTGTCGTCGCACGGGGTGTCCTGGGCCTGGTACGCGCAGGGGTACGACGTGATGCGGTCGGCGACCGCCGCCGGCACCTGCCCGGCACCGCCGACCGACTGCCCGGCGCAGGTGCCGACCTACCCCTGCGTGTTCGACCCGAGCGACGTGCCGGCGGAGTACTTCGCGGACCAGGCCGACCAGCCTGCGCACCTGCGTGACTACAGCCGGCTGGCGGACGACGCGGCGTCCGGGACCCTGCCGGCGGTGAGCTTCGTCAAGGGCCTCGGCTACCACACCGAGCACCCCGGCTACGGGACGACGGTCAGCGACGGCGTCGCCTTCGTCCGCCAGACCGTGGACGACGTCCTCGCCCACGTCTCGGACGCCCTGGTGCTGGTCACGTGGGACGAGTCCGGTGGGTACGCCGACCGCGTCAGCCCGCCGACCGGCACCGCGGCCAACGCCGTGGACGGCCAGCCGTACGGTCCGCGGGTGCCCCTGCTCGCGCTGGGCGCCGGCGTGGCGGGCGGCACGGTGTCCCACGTCCAGCTCGAGCACTCGTCGATCGCGAGGTTCATCGAGTGGAACTGGCTCGGTTCCACGGGCCAGCTGGGCGGCCGTGACGCCGTGGTGAACAACCTGGGCAGCCTGCTGACCCCGTCCATGCACGTGCCGTCGAGCTGAGCCGCCCTGCGCTGGCAGGCCCTGCACCGCCGACCTACCGTCGAGGCTCACCAGCGGACGGGAGCAGGCTGTGCCGGAGAACACCGCGGACCTCGCCCCGCACCCCGGGACGGCCGTCGGCCTCGCCGGATCGCGCCGGGAGCTGGACGACGCCGTGCACACGGTGCTCGGACCCGACGCGCGGCTGCGGCCCGAGCAGCGGGACGCCCTGCGGCGGCTGGCGGACGGCGACGTGCTGCTGGTGGCCCGGACCGGGGCCGGCAAGACGGCGGTGTACGCGATCGCGACCCTGCTGATCGGTCGGCCCGCGGTGGTGGTCAGCCCGCTGCTGGCGCTGCAGCGCGACCAGGTGGCGGCGCTCCACGAGGCCGGGCTCCGGGCCGCGGCCGCATCCTCTGCCGGCGGCGCCGCACGGCACCGCGCCGCGCTCGAGGGGTTCGCCGCCGGGGATCTCGACGTCCTGCTGCTGGCACCGGAACAGCTGGCGCGGCCCGACGTGGTCGCCGCGGTGGAGCGGGCGGAACCGGGCCTGGTGGTGGTGGACGAGGCGCACTGCGTCAGCGAGTGGGGCCACGACTTCCGGCCGGACTACCGGCACGTGACCGGCCTGGTCGAGCGGCTGGGGCACCCTCGGGTGCTCGCGATGACGGCCACGGCGTCCGCCGACGTCCGACGGCAGATCGTCGAGGGCCTCGGCATGCGGGACCCGGCCGTGGTGGTGCACGACGCCGACCGACCGGGCATCTGGCTCGGCGTGCACCACGCCGCGACCGAGCGCGAGCGCGATGCGCTGGTGATCGACCTGGCTGCCGAGGAGCCGGGCGCCGTCATCGTGTACGCCCGCACCAAGCGCCACGTCGAGAGTCTCGCCGAGGCGCTGCACGCCGCGGGCCGTCCGGCGCTCCGGTACCACGCCGGGCTGCCACCCAAGGAGCGGCAGCGGGTGGAGCGGACCTTCCTGGATGGGCACGCGGATCTGGTGGTCGCCACCAGCGCGTTCGGCATGGGCGTCGACCGCGCCGACGTGCGGCTGGTGGTGCACGCCGGGGCGCCGCCGTCGCTCGAGCAGTACTGGCAGGAGGTGGGACGCGCGGGTCGCGACGAAGAGCCGGCGCGTGCGGTGCTGGTGGCCCGCGCCGAGGACGTCGCGCTCAACCGGTACCTGCGCGGCTCCGCCGGGCCGCGGCGCGAGACGTTGGCCGCCGTGCTGAGGTGCCTCGGGGACGAGCCGATGGACCGTCCGGCGCTTGCCTCGGCCACCGGGCTGGCCGCCCGCACGCTGGCCCGCGCGCTGGCCGAGCTCGTGGACGTCGACGCGGTGCGGCGGGTCGGCGACCGGTTCGCCGGCACCGAGACGTCGGTGCGCGACGCCGCCGAGGCCGTGGCCCAGCGGCACGAGCACCGCGCCACCCTCGACCGGTCCCGCGTCGAGCTGATGCGCACCTACGCCGACACCACGGACTGCCGACGGCGGGTGCTGCTGGAGCTGCTCGGCGAGGAGCACCCGCACGTCTGCGGGCGCTGCGACTCGTGCGACGCCGGCACGTCGGTGGAGGTGCACGCCGGTCCGCTGCGGCCCGGGCAGCACGTGCGGCACCAGGCCTGGGGCGGCGGGGTGGTCAGCGTCGTCGAGGCGGACCGCGTCACCGTGCTGTTCGAGTCGCGCGGCTACGTCGCCCTCGACACGGCGGTCGCGCTGGACTCCGGCGTGCTGACGCCCGACGAGCCGCACGAGCAGTCCGCATGAGCCGGCCGCCGGACGGACGCGTCGCCGTCGTCGTGCTGAGCGTCCGGTTCAGGCCGACGCCGCGCGTCGCATCTCGAACCCGCCGGGCTCCGCGGGCGGGCTGCCCGACACGTCCGTGAGCAGCCGGGCGGCCAGCGTCGCCAGCGGTACGCCGCTGCGCTGCGAGGCGCGCCGCAGCCGCTCCATCGCCTGCTCCGCACCGCAGCAGTGGTGCGCCATCACCACGCCGACCGCCTGGTCGATCACGGCGCGGGAGCGGAGCACCGCGTCCGCGTCCTGGGCGGACAGCACCGCCTCCTCCAGGCCGACGGCCAGGCCCAGCACCGCCCGCAGGTCGTCGACCGCGGCACGCGCCACCGTGCCCAGGCCGTGGTCCCAGTCCACCGGTGAGGTGCCGAGCAGCATCACCAGCAGCGCACCGCCGCCGACCACCGGCCCACCCAGGACCGCACCCGAGGGGTAGCCGGGCGGTGCGAGCGCCGCCGCGCCACCCAGGGCCTCGTCGACCAGCCAGCCCGGGTGCGGCGCGGGCTCGGTTCCCACCGTCGAGCCGTCTCCGCCGCGCTCGTCCGCCGACCGCGCCTCGTCACCGCCGCTGCTCACCTGGACCACGCGCCCGTCCCGACAGGTCAGCCGCAGCCGCACCTCGACGCGGACGCGGAGGAAGGCCGGCAGGGCGGCGGCCCACGCGTGCAGCGCGGGCTCCACCGCGGCGCGCTCGTGCAGCGCGGCGCTCAGCGCTGCCAACGGCTGGCAGCGGCTGTCGTCGGCGTCGGCGAGCGGCGGCATCGCACCACAGTGCGGCCCGGCGGCCCGGCCCGCCACCGCGCCGAGGCCCGTCCACGCGACGGCGGCGAGGTCGTCCGCCTGTGCCCCGTTCCGGTGGCGGGCTCGACACGCTCGTGCCTACCGTGAAACGACCAGCCGGCGTCCCCGCCGGGGGTGCGGGCGTCGGCGCAGGACAGCCGTCGACGGCCCGGTGGTTCACGGACACGGCGCGCCGACGAGCGCGCGGACACCTCCGTCGAGCCCCTCCACGACCGATCGAGGGCACCGCCGTACCTACGGCATGCCTTCGCCCACCTGCGAGGAGATGTCATGACCTACGACTACGGGACCACCTCCCCCGGCACGGGAGCGTCCTCCGGCGGCAGCTGGCCCGCCGACGACCAGCCCACCACCCAGCTGCCGTCTGTCGCCTCTTCCGGCGAGACGGGCAGCGCCGGCGGCGAGACGGCGGCCGTTGCGAAGGACGAGGCGATGGGCGTCGCGAGCTCGGCGAAGGAGAAGGGCAGCAACCTGGTCGGCGAGGGCGTGGACCAGGCGAAGTCGGTGGCCGGCGAGGCCACCCGCCAGGCGCGCGACCTGATGGACGAGGCGCGCGTGGAGCTGACGGCGCAGGCCTACGAGCAGCAGCAGCGCCTGGCCGGCGGGCTGCGCAGCTTCGGGCACGAGCTCGGCTCGATGGCCGACAGCTCCACCGAGGGCGGACTGGCCTCCGACGTGGCGCGGCAGGTCGCCTCGAGGACCAACGACCTGGCGCAGTGGTTCGAGGACCGCGAGCCGGGCAGCGTGCTCGACGAGGTCAAGGAGTTCGCCCGTCGTCGTCCCGGCGCCTTCCTGGCCATCGCGGCCGGCGCCGGCGTGCTCGCGGGTCGGCTGACGCGCGGGCTGAAGGACGCGGACGACAGCACCGGCTCCTCGACCGGTGCGTCGCGCTCGTACGCGAGCCGCGTCGCCACGACTCCTGAGCGCGTCAGCGCGTGGCCTGCCACCGGGGTGCAGCAGCCCACCGGTTACGCAGGTGGCCAGGGCCCCAGCGGGGTCTCAGCGACGGCGTACGAGACGGGCACCCTGGAGCCGGGCTCGTACGAGCCGGGCACCGGCTACTCCCGCCCCGGCTACGCCGCTGGGACGGCGGGCATCGCGGGCGGCTACGAGGCAGGACGGGGTGAAGCCGGCTACGAGCAGGCCGGGTACGACCAGCCCGGCTTGGACCAGGCCGGTTACGACCAGCCCGGCTTGGGCCAGGCCGGTTACGACGAGGCCGGGTACGGCACGGGCGCGGAGCAGACGGCGGACCCGCTCGACGCCCCGCTGACCGCGCCCCTCCCGGACCTGACCGGGGAGCCGACCGTCGACCCGGCCGACGACCCGACGGCACAGCCGCGCAACGAGGAGGGCTGGCGATGAACCTGGACGAAGCCGCGGCGCAGGCTCAGGCCGAGGCCGCCCAGGCCCGTGCCGAGGCCGAGGCGACCGCAGCCCCGTCGCTCGGCGACCTGCTGTCGGACATCACCCGGGACGTCTCCACGCTGATGCGCCAGGAGGTGGCCCTCGCCCGTGCCGAGCTGCAGCAGTCGGCGAAGAACGCGGGCAAGGGCGCAGGCATGTTCGCCGGTGCCGGCGTCGCCGGGCACATGGTGCTGCTGTTCCTGTCGATCGCCCTGTGGTGGGGCCTCGGCTCCGCGATGGGCCACGGCTGGGCCGCTGTGGTGGTCGCCGTCATCTGGGCGGTTATCGGCGCCGTGCTCGCGGCCCGCGGCCGCGCCGAGCTGCGCCGCATGTCGGGTCTGCAGCAGACCACCGACACGGCCAAGAAGATCCCGAACGCTCTCGCCGGACACGAGGAGAAGAACCGATGACCACCAACGACCCGGACCGCATCCGCGCGGACATCGAGCGCACCCGTGCCGAGCTCAGCTACGACGTCGACGCGCTCGGCGACAAGGTGAGCCCCGGCAGCATCGCGCACCGGCAGGCCACCAAGGTGCGTGCCGGCGCCACGTCGCTGAAGTCCCGCGTGATGGGGACCGCCCGCGACGCCGCCCACAAGGTGAGCGACACCGCCGGGGACGTGTCCTCGTCGTCCGGCGACGCGCTCTCGTCGGCCGGCGACGCCGTCACCGGGCTGCCGCACACCGTCGCCCGCCAGACGGAGGGCAACCCGCTGGCCGCCGGCCTGATCGCCTTCGGCGTCGGCTGGCTCGCGTCCTCCCTGGTGCCCGCGACCAAGCCGGAGCAGCGCGCGGCGCTCGCCGTCAAGGAGCAGGCCGCGGACCTGACCGAGGAGGCCAAGGCCACCGCGACCGAGGTGGCGCAGCACCTCAAGGACCCCGCGCTCGAGGCGGGTCAGGCCGTCAAGGACGCCGCGACGCAGGCCGCCGGACGGCTGAAGGAGCACGGCAGCCAGGCGGCGTCCGACCTGAAGGACGAGGCCGTGCAGGCCAAGGAGAACGTCCAGGAGACCCGCCAGTAGCAGCTGGCCACACGACGCGGCGCCCGGTACCGAGCTTCTCGGTACCGGGCGCCGTCACGTCCGGGCTGCTGTCAGCGGGCTGCTGCCAGCGGGCTGCTGTCAGCGCCGGGTCACATGTCCCGGTAGCGCTTGGCGGCGGCCAGGTCGGCCCGCAGCTGCTCGGCGTCGCGCCGCATGCCGTAGCCGGGGGTGTCGCGCTGGATGCGCCAGCCCTCGGCGAGCGAGTCGAGCTCGACGGCGTCGAAGCCGAACTCGTCGAGCAGGTCGATCACCCGCCGCCGCGCGGCCTCGTCGTCACCGGCGACCACCAGGGCACGCCGGCCGGGGGTGCCCGCAGGCGAGCCGTCGGTGGTCAGCTCCGAGGCGAGGATGTGGTTGAAGGCCTTGACCACGTGCGACTGGGGCAGGTGCCGGGCCAGCAGCTCCGAGACGGTGGTCGACTCGTCGTCCAGCTCGGCGATCTGACCGTCACGCTGCGGGTAGTAGTTGTCGGTGTCGATGACCACCTTGCCGGCCAGCGGCTCCACCGGGACGGTGTCGAGCGCGTGCAGCGGGATGGTCACCACGACGAGGTCGCCGGCAGCCGCCGCCTCGTCCGGGGTGGCGGCGCGCGCCTGTGGGCCGAGCTCCTGCACCAGGCCGGCCAGCGAGGCGGGGCCGCGGGAGTTGCTGAGCACCACGTCGTAGCCGTGCTGCACGGCGAGACGGGCGAGCTGGGAACCGATGTGGCCTGAGCCGATGAGTCCGAGAGTTGTCACGACTCGCGCCAACCGGCCCGGCTGCGGGTGCATTCCCGCAGGTCGACGATGCACAGCAAGCGCCCGCCTGGCGTTCGCTCAGAGCAGTGGCAGGCGGCCGACGATGCGGTCCACACGGTTCCGTGGCCCGACCAGCCCCACCGCGGCGTACGCGATGTCCTCCGGTGCCTGGCCGGCGACCGCCTCGAGGTACTCGTCGTACACCCGGGTCAGCTGCGCGCTCACCGGCATGTCGGCCACGAAGACGTCCGGCGACGCGGCCGCTCGCTCGCGGATGCGGACCAACGCCGCGCCGTCGGCGGCCAGCACGGAGCACCCCGCCCAGGGCAGCCCGACGTGCTCGGACCCCGCCGCGTCCACCGCGGGACCGCCGAGCAGCCCGGTCACCGCCGGCGAGGTGGCCGCTGCGACACAGGCGGCGGCGTTCACCGCGCGCCCTGCCGGGAGGGCCCCGTCCACCACGATCACCCACTTGAGGCGGGCCGCCCGCGTGGGGGCCGCGGTGTCGATCTCCTCGGGTCGGAAGCCGACCGCGGCGGTGACCTGACCGTCCGTTGCATCTGCGCTCATGGCATCGAAGCGTATGCAGATGTACGCCGGGCAAGCGAGCGATCCGTACTACTCTCGGCCACATGACGGTACTGCCGCACCTGGACGAACTTGATACGGCGATCCTGGCCGCCCTGCAGTCGGATGCACGGCGCACCAACCGGGAGGTCGCGGCGATGGTGGGCGTCGCGCCGACCACGGCCCTGGACCGCACCCGTGCGCTGCGGGAGCGCGGCGTGATCCGTGGCGCGACGCTCGACGTGGACCTCGCGGCGATCGGCCGCGGCGTGCAGGCGCTGATCGCCGTCCGCATCCGGCCGCCGTCGCGCCGCAACATCGAGGCGTTCCGGGACTGGGTGAGCCGCCTGCCGGACACCCTGGGCGTGTTCGTCACCACCGGCACCGAGGACTTCATCGTGCACGTGGCCGTGCCGGACAACGAGAGCCTGTACGCCTTCGTCATCGACCGGCTGACCGAGCGGCCCGAGGTGGCCGACGTGCGCACGTCGGTGGTCTACGAGCACCTGCAGAACACGGCGATCGCGCCGCTTCCGCGGCCGGGGCGGGCCGGGCGCTGAGAGTGGGCCGGGGCGGGCCGGGCGCTGAGAGTGGGCCGGGCGGGCCGGGCGCTGAGGTCGGGCCGGGGCGGTGCGCGTCGTGGCGTGTCGGTGGTCGCGGGCATGCTGCCGGGATGGCGAGCTGGAGCGAGATCGAGCAGCAGCCACCGGCGCTGGCGGCCCGCGCGCGGGCGGCGCTGGACACGGCGGCGGGCGCGCGCCGGCACAAGACGATCGCGACGCTGCGGGCCGACGGGTCCCCGCGGATCAGCGGCATCGAGTGCTGGTTCGAGGGCGGTGAGCTGAGGTTCGGCTCGATGCCGGGCTCCCTGAAGAGCGCCGACCTCCGGCGCGACCCCCGCTTCGCGCTGCACAGCCCCACGATCGACCCACCGGGTGAGAGTCCCGCGGGCTGGGTGGGCGAGGCGAAGATCGCCGGACGGGCGGTGTACGAGGGTCCGCTGCCCGACGACGGGCTGCCCGGCGACCTGTTCCGCGCCGACGTGCTGGAGGTGGTCTGGACGGGGATGGACCAGACGGGGACGCGGCTGGCGGTCGAGTCGTGGCACCCCGGTCGGGGCGTGACCCGGCTCGAGCGCGACTGACGCCGGGCTGCGCGCCACGGCAGGTACGGAAGACTGGTCCCGAGCCGTCGAGGTCCTGAGCCGTCGAGGCGTCGACCAGACCGGTCACCATCCCTGAGGAGAGCCCTATGTCAGCGCTGCGCGTCCTGTTCGTCGGCGGCACCGGCGTCATCAGCTCCGCCTGCACCGAGCTGGCCGTCGCCCGCGGCGTCGAGCTGGCGGTGCTGAACCGCGGGACGGGCCGGCGGCCCCTGCCGGACGGCGTGGAGTCGGTGGTGGCGGACATCCGCGACCCGCAGTCGGTGCGCGACGCGCTCGGCGACCGGCAGTTCGACGCGGTGGTCGACTGGGTGGCCTTCACCCCGGAGCACGTCCGCACCGACATCGACCTGTTCGAGGGCCGCACCGGTCAGTACGTCTTCATCAGCTCGGCGTCGGCCTACCAGACGCCGGCCCTGCGCCTGCCGATCCGGGAGTCCACACCGCTGCGCAACCCGCACTGGGAGTACAGCCGCAACAAGATCGCGTGCGAGGACGTGCTGACGCAGGCCTATCGGGACCGCGGCTTCCCCGTCACCGTCGTGCGCCCGTCGCACACCTACGACCGCACGCTGGTGCCGATGGACGGCGGCTGGACGTTCGTCGAGCGCATGCGCCGGGGCCAGGAGGTGGTGGTGCACGGCGACGGCTCGTCGCTGTGGACCCTGACGCACCACACCGACTTCGCTCGCGGGTTCGTCCCCCTGCTGGGGCACACCCGCACGCTGGGTGAGGCGTTCACCATCACCGGTGACGACGTGCTGACCTGGGACCAGATCGCGCAGGCGCTCGCGACGGCTGCCGGCACGGAGGCCCGGATCGTGCACGTGCCGTCGGACCAGATCGCCGCCGTCGACCCCGAGTGGGGCGCCTCGCTGCTGGGCGACAAGACGTGGTCGTCGGTGTTCGACACGTCCAAGCTGCGGTCGCTGGTGCCGGACTTCGTCACCACGGTGCCGTTCGAGCAGGGTGCGCGCGAGATCGTCGCCTGGCACGACGCGGACCCCGCACGCCGGGTGGTCGACCCTCGGGTGGACGCGCTGATGGACCGGCTGGTCGAGCGGTTCCGCGTGGGCTGAGGCCGGCGGGTCGAGGCCGGGGCTCAGGCCGGACGGCTTAGGCCGGCGGCCTCAGCTCGACAGGTTCAGTCCTGGGCGTCGGCGCTCGGCTCCCCGGCACGTCGCCCCTGCGGGTGGAGCGTCTCGCCGCGGGCGAGCATCGCGACGAACTCGCCGATCCGGCGCTCCCGCGTCTCGGCACGCTTGGCCGTGCCCAGCCGGTACAGGATCGCGAACCGGTTCTGGCTGCTCAGGCCGGCGAAGGTGCGTGCGGCGTCCGGGTCGGCCGCCAGCGCGGCCGCCAGGTCCGGCGGGACCTCGCTCGCAGCCGGGCCGGCGTAGGCGGCGTCCCAGCGTCCGTCGGCCCGCGCGCGGTCGACCTCCGCGAGGCCGCGCGACTGCATCCGGCCCTGCTCGAGCAGGCGCGCGACGAGCGTCGTGTTGCGCCGGGACCACGGGCTACGCGCGAGGCGTGGGGTGAACCGCTGCAGGTACGTCGCGGCGTCCCGCCGCTTGAGCTGGCCGTCGATCCAGCCCTGGCAGAGCGCCTCGTCGAGCGCCTGGTCGTAGGTGAGGCTCGTCGGCTCGGTGGTGCCCTTCTTCGCGAGCACCAACCACACGCCGCGCCCGTCGTCCGCGTGCTCGGCGAGCCACGCGTGCCACGCCTGCTGGTCGGCGACCACCAGCTCCGGAAGCTCGTCAGCCATGCGCGCACGGTAGCCATCGCCGCCCACGCTCACCCGCGGGCGGCTGCGAGCGCCCGTCGGGATTGCCCCGGCGATGCCGGTGGTGACGCGGCTCGTGCCGCCGCGTCACCACCCGCCGGCCCTACAGCGTGCGGGACTGCTCCCCCGCCTTCTGCGCGTAGGAGAGCGCCCCGTCGTGCACGGCGTTCAGCGCCGCCTCGGAGCGCAGCCCGGACCAGACGGACGCCGACAGCTCCAGGCCGAGCGCGACGCCGAGGTTGTAGACCAGCCACGGGTGCGGGTCGGGGTCCTGCGTGATCGGCGGGTACGGCCACGGGATCGGGACGTGCGGCGGGGTGCCGCACCAGTCGTCGGGGTCGGCGTCGAACGCCACCCCGAGCTGGTGCGCCGTGGACGCCAGCCGGACCAGCTCGGCGGCGGCGCGCACGCCCGTGACCAGGGCCTCCGGCGGTCCCGGAGGCAGCGGCTGGGGGTTCAGCGCGACCTGGTCGAAGCGGGAGCGGTAGCGGCCGACCGCGGTGGTCGGCGTGCCGAGGATGTCGAAGATCTCGGGGTGCAGCCGCCCGATGATCGAGATGGCCTGCATGGACAGGGGCATGGGAACCGTCCTCCGCGACGGTGCCGGCGCGACCGGCACGCCTCCTGGCAGCGGATGTCCAGGTGCTCGGAAGGAGCCGGCCGGTGCGGACGTGGATACGCGGGCTGCCGAGACGAGGCGACTTGAAGATTCTTTGTTCTGCTAACGTGCGCGAGTCGTCGAGAAGTGGCCCGAGCGAGGAGGTGCCGTGAGCGAGCTCTACAAGGTCAAGGCCGAGCTGTTCCGCACCCTCGGGCACCCCGCACGGATCCGCGTGCTTGAGCTGCTGGCCGAGCGCGACCGCCCCGTGCACGAGCTGCTGGCCAGCATCGACATCGAGCAGTCCAACCTGTCGCAGCAGCTCGCGGTGCTGCGCCGGGCCGGGCTGGTCAGCCAGCGGCGCGAGGGCGGCGAGGTGGTCTACGCCGCCAGCCTGCCGGCGGTGTCGGAGCTGCTGCGCATCGCCCGGCGGCTGCTGGCGGACCTGCTGACCGAGCAGCAGAACCTCAAGGCCGAGCTCGAGGACGGCGCGGCACCGGCGACCGACCAGCGGTCCGTGCGCGCATGAGCCTGGTGGACCTGGCCCGGCTGATCCGGCGCACCGGCCGCATCGCCGAGCCGGCGCCCGCCGCCCCCTCGGAGCAGCCGTCGGCGCAGGGGGCCGACGGCTCTCCGACCGCGTCGGCGGACGGCCTCCCCGCTCGCGACCTCCCCCGCGAGCTGCGCGGCAGCGTCCAGGTGCGGCACGTGGACGCCGGCTCGTGCAACGGCTGCGAGATCGAGCTGGCCGCCGCCTTCGGCCCCGTCTACGACGCCGAGCGCTACGGCGCCCGCCTGGTCGCCTCGCCGCGGCACGCCGACGCGGTGCTGGTCACCGGCGTGGTGACCCGGAACATGGCCGAGCCGCTGCGGCTGACCGTCGAGGCGACGCCACAGCCCCGCGTGGTGCTGGCCGTCGGGGACTGCGCCCGTGACTGCGGCATGTTCCGCGGCGCCTACGGCGTGGTCGGGGCCGCATCCGACGTGGTCCCCGTCGACCTGTCGGTGCCGGGCTGCCCTCCGGCCCCGGCGGACATCGTCGCGGCGCTGCGGCAGGTCACCGGCCGATGAGCGCCGTGGCGTGGGGTCTGCTGGCGCAGGTGGTGCTCGCGGCGTGCGCCGTCGTGGCGGCGATCGGCACCCGTGGGCGGGCGCGAAACGTGGTGGCCGGCACGCTGTGCGCGGCGCTGGGAGCCGCCGGCGTGGTGACGGGTGCGCTGGTGCTCGGCGGCCGCACGGTCACGGTGCACGTCGCCACCGCACTCCCCCTGCCGCCGATGGTGCTGGCGCCCGACCGGTTGGGCGCGCTGCTGATGGTGCTGGTCGGCGCCGTCGGGACGGTCGCCTCCGTCTACGCGATCGGGTACGTGCACGGCGCCTCGGCATCCCGCACGCAGTGGGCCGCGCTCGCCCTGTTCCTGCTCGGCATGCAGCTGGTGCCGGCCGCGGGCGACGTCGTCGGCTTCCTGCTCGCGTGGGAGCTGATGGCCGCGGCGTCGACCGTCCTGGTGCTCGCCGAGCACGCCCACCGCGCCACCGTGCGCGACGCGGCCGTCTGGTACGCCGTGATGACGCACCTCAGCCTCGTGCTGATCCTGGCCGGGTTCGCCGCGCTCTCCGCCGCGACCGGGTCGACGCAGTTCGCCGCGATGGCGGCCGCGCGGCCGACGGGCGCCGCGGCGACCGCCGCGTTCGTCGTGCTCGTCGTCGGCTTCGCCGCGAAGGCGGGCCTGGTGCCGCTGCACGTCTGGCTGCCGCGCGCGCACCCGGAGGCACCGAGCCACGCGTCCGCCCTGATGAGCGCCGCGATGGTGTCGCTGGGTGCGTACGGCCTGCTGCTGGTCGGCGTGCGGCTGCTGCCCGGCGGCCCGACGTGGTGGGGCGTGCTGCTGATCGGCCTGGGTGCCGTCTCGGCGGTGTACGGCATCCTGCAGGCCGGGGTCGCCACCGACCTCAAGCGGCTGCTCGCCTACTCGACGTCGGAGAACCTCGGCCTGGTCGTCGTCGCCCTCGGCACCGCGATGCTGCTGACCACCCACCACGTGCCGGGTGCCGCGAGCGCCGCGCTGCTGGCCGCCCTGCTGCTGCTGGTCAGCCACGCGGCGTTCAAGGCGACGCTGTTCCTCGGGGCAGGTGCGGTGCTGCGGGCCACCGGTGAACGGGACCTGGACCGGCTCGGCGGACTCGTGCACGCGATGCCGTGGACGGCGGCGACGTTCGGCATCGGCTCGCTCGGCGCGGCGGCGCTGCCGGTGACCGGTGGGTTCGTCGCCGAGTGGACGCTGCTGCAGGCGCTGATCCACTCGGCTCGACCGGCGGACCGGGTGGTGGCCGTCGCGATCCCGCTCGCGCTCGCCGCGCTGGCGCTGACCGCGGGCCTGGCGCTGGTCACCTTCGTCAAGGCGTTCGGCATCGGGTTCCTGGCTCGCGCCCGGTCGGTGGCGGTGCTCGGCGCGCAGGAGGGGCCGTGGAGCATGCGGGTCGCGATGCTGGCCGGTGCGGTCGGCGTCGTCGCCCTCGGGGTGCTGCCGGGGCCGCTGGCACGGGTGCTCGCGGCTGCCGCGGGCGTGGACGGTGACGTGCGGACGGTGGGCCTGGGCGGCGTCGAGCTGCTCGGCGTGGCCGCGGTGCTGAGCCCGGTCGCCCTGCTGGGGCTCGGTGCCGGGGTCGCGATCCCCGCGCTGGTGGTCACGCTGGTGCTGGCCCGGCGGCGGCCGGCCACCACCGACGTGCTCGGCTGGGGCTGCGGCGGCGTCCGCACCAGCCCCCGCATGCAGTACAACGCCACGTCCTACGCCGAGCCGGTGATGCGCATCTTCGACGACGCGCTGCAGCCGTCCCGGGACGTCGTCGTCACCCACGTCGCGGAGTCCGCGTACCTCGCGGAGCGCGTCCGCTTCGCCCAGCGCGTGGACGACGTGGTGGAGGCGCGCCTGTACCGCCCGCTGGTCCGTGCGGCGGACGCCCTGGCCGACCGCGCCCGCCGGGTGCAGAACGGGTCGATCCACCGCTACCTCGCGTTCTCCTTCACCGCCCTGGTCGCGGTGCTGCTGGTGGTGGTCGTATGAGCGGCCCCGCGCTGCTGCTCGCCCTGGTGCAGGTGCTGGTCGCCGTCGCGTTCGCACCCCTGGTGGTCGGCGTGACGCGCCAGACGAGGGCTCGGCTCGAGGGCCGCGCCGGCCCCGGCGTGCTGCAGCCGTGGCGCGACCTGCGCAAGCTGCTGGCCAAGACGCCGCTGCGCGCCGCGGGCACCAGCGTCGTCACGGTGGCCGCCCCGCTGGTGCTGCTCGTCTCGAGCCTGCTGCTGGCCGCGCTGGTGCCGTCGGTCGGCGCCGTGCCGGTCGCGCTGGTGCCGGGCGACCTGTTCGTGGTGGTGTCCGTGCTGCTGCTCGGCACGGTGGCGATCGCGCTGCTGGGGCTGGACGCCGGCTCGGCGTTCGGCGGCATGGGGTCCAGCCGGCACATGACCATCGCGGCGCTGGTGGAGCCGACCGTGCTGGTGTCGGTGTACGCCCTGTCCATCCCGGTGGGCAGCTCGGCCCTGCCGCTGATCGTCGCGGCGCGTCGCGACCACCCGGCCGGCATCATCTCCCCCGCCGGCGTGCTGGCCGTGGTGGCGCTGGGCATCGTGGTGCTCGCCGAGACCGGTCGGCTGCCGATCGACAACCCGTCCACGCACCTCGAGCTGACGATGATCCACGAGGCGATGGTGCTGGAGCAGTCGGGCCGCGACCTGGCCTGGGTGGACCTCGCGTCGTGGCTGCGGCTGTCCGTGCTGCTGGGGCTGGTCGGCAACCTGCTGCTGCCGTGGGGCGTCGCGGCGACGGTCGGCGCCGGACCGCTGCTGCTGGGCACCCTGGCACTGGCCGGCAAGCTCGCGCTGCTCGCCGCCCTGCTGGCCACCGCCGAGGTCGGCATGGCCAAGCTGCGCCTGTTCCGGGTGCCGGAGCTGCTGGCCGGCTCGTTCGTGCTGGCCTTCCTCGCCGTCACCGCGTCGTACCTGGTCGCATGAACGCCGCCGCATGAACGCCGTCCGAGAGGTCGCCATGTCCCCGTCCGGGTCGGTCGCCACGCAGCTCGTCGCGCTGACCGCCGGCGCCCTGCTGGTGACCTCGGTGCTGCTCGTCTGGCGGCGCGACCTGTCGGCGCAGGTGCGCCTGCTGATGCTGCAGGGCGTCGCGCTGGCGGCCCTCGCGACCACCATCGGCCTGTCGGGCGGCCCCGGGACGTCCCGCGCCGAGCTGCTGCTGGTCGCCGTCCTGGTGCTGGCGCTGCGCGGCTGGCTGCTGCCGTGGGTGCTCGGCCGCCGGCTGCGCGCCGGGATCGAGGCCGGCGACGCGGCCCGGGAGGACGGTCCGCGCCTCAACCCGACGGCCGGCCTGGTGCTGGTCGCCCTGCTCACCACGGTCGCGTACCTGGTCAGCCGGCCGATCTCGGAGGGTGTCGCGGAGCACGCCGGTGCGCCGACCCCCGCGGGCACCGCCGGCCCGGCCGCATTCGCCGTGCCGGTCGGCATCGCGATGGTGCTGATCGGCTTCCTGCTGCTGGTCGGCCGGCGCCGCGCGATGTCGCAGCTGGTCGGCTTCCTCGTGCTGGACAACGGCATCGCGACCGTCGCGTTCCTGACGGCGGCGGGCGTGCCGTTCGCGGTGGAGCTCGGCATCTCGTCCGACGTGCTGCTGGTGGTGCTGATCCTCGCGGTGCTGTCCCGACGCATCCACGCCCAGATCGGGTCCACCACGCTCGACTCGATGACGGAGCTGAGGGACTGATGGGTCTGCTCCTGCTGCTGCCGCCGGTTGCGGCCCTCCTCGCGGGGCTCGCGGCCGCCGCACCGCGACCGGCCGTGCCGAGTCCTTCGGGGCCGCGACCCGGCGCGCGTCCCCTCGCCGCACTGTCCGCGGCGACCACCCGCCTGTCGGGCGTCCTGGTCAGCGCGATCCTCCTGGGGACCGGTGTCGCACTGCTGGTGCACCGCGGTGCCGTCCCGACGCTCGGCGGCGACCTGCTGCGCGCCGACGCGCTGTCCGCGCTGATGCTCACGGTGGTCGGCGCCGTCGGCCTGACCGCCACCTGGGCGGGACTGGAACCGCGGACGTCCCCAGCGGCGTCCGCGCACGGGCCCGGAGCCACACGCAGCGAGCGCCGCTACGCCGCCCTGGTGTGCGTGTTCCTCGGTGCGATGGCGATCGCGGTCACCACGGACAACCTCGGGGTGCTGTGGGTGGCCGTCGAGGCGACCACCATCGCCACCGCCTTCCTGGTGGGCCACCGCGGCGGCGCCCGCTCCCTCGAGGCGGCGTGGAAGTACGTGGTGCTCGGCTCGGTCGGCATCGCGATCGCCCTGCTCGGCACCGTGTTGCTGTACGCCGCGAGCCGCAGCGCCGGCGAGCCGACCCTGTCCTGGACCCGGCTGGTCAGCGGTGAGCTGCCGCTGGACCCCGCGCTGGTGAAGGTGGCCGCCGGGCTGGCGGTGCTGGGGTTCGCGACCAAGGCGGGGCTGGCGCCGATGCACTCCTGGCTGCCGGACGCCCACAGCCAGGCGCCGGCGCCGGTGTCGGGGCTGATGTCCGGCGTGCTGCTGGCCGTCGCGTTCTACGCGATCCTGCGGGTGCGCGCGATCGCCGCCGTGGTGATCGGGCCGGGACTGGTGCGGGGGCTGCTGCTGACGGCCGGCCTGGGTTCGCTCGCCGTCGCTGGCGCGCTGATCCTGCGGCAGCGGGACCACAAGCGGATGCTCGCGTACTCGAGCATCGAGCACATGGGTGTCCTGGCGGTGGGGGCCGCCGTGGGGGGTCCGGTGGCGCTGGCCGCGGTGCTGCTGCACCTGATCGGGCACGGGCTGGCCAAGGCGAGCCTGTTCGTGGTGGCGGGGCGGATGCTCGCCTCCGAGGGCACGACGACGATCGCCGAGGTCCGCGGCCTGCTGAGCCGCCGTGCCGACCTGGCGGTGCCGCTGGTCGTCGGGATGGCCGCACTGCTCGGCTTCCCGCCGTTCGCGCTGTTCTTCTCCGAGGTCGCGATCGTGCTGGCCGGCTGGCGGGCGGGGCTCGGCTGGGCGATGGCCCTGGTCGTGGTGCTGCTGCTGGTGGTGGTCGCGGGCCTGGTCCGCGCGACGGCGGCGATGACCCTGGGCCCGGCCGACCAGGCGCACGCGGTTCACGACGAGCGCACGACGACGACCATCACCTCCGCGCCCGACGGGTCGGCGTCGGTCGCCGTCGCCACGCTGGCCCCGCCGCCGGCCCCACCACAGGCCCATGGCGCCGACCGCGGGCCCATGCTGCCGCTCGTCCTGGCACTGGGCACCACGGCGGTGATCGGGTTCTTCGCCATGCCGGTCGGTGACGTGCTGGCGCGGGCGGCCGCCGTGCTGGGGCTGTCATGACCACGCCTCGTCCGACGAGCCCGGTGGGGTCGTCCTCCCCCGCCGCGCCCGACCCGGCCGCAGTCGACCCCGCCGCCCCGGCTGGCGACGCCCGCGCCGCCTGCACCCTGACCCGCGCGGAGCTGCCCGCTCAGGTCGAGGCCCACCTCGCCGCCGGCCATCGCCTCGCTCTGGTCGCCGGGCACGACGACGGCGCCACCGGCTTCCGCGTGGTCTACGCGTTCGCCGACCCGGCCACCGACCGGCGCACCGAGCTGACCGTCGCCGTGCCGCGCGACGACGCCTGGATCCCGTCCCTGTCCACGGTCTCCTTCGCGGCTGGCCGGTTCGAGCGTGCCATCCGCGACGGCTTCGGCATCGAGCCCCGCGACCACGTCCGTCCCCGGCGCCTGACCCGGCACGCCCACTGGCCGGCCGGCTGGTACCCCATGCGTCGGGACGCCGCGACCGACCCGGTGTTCGGTCCGGACGAGAGCGGCTTCGCCTTCGTGCCGGTCGAGGGCCAGGGGGTCTACGAGATCCCGGTGGGCCCCGTGCACGCCGGGATGATCGAGCCGGGGCACTTCAGGTTCTCGGTGGTCGGGGAGACCATCGTCCGGATGAAGGCCCGCCTGTGGTTCGTCCACCGCGGCCTGGAGAAGCACCTGCAGGGACGGACGCCGGAGCAGGCGCTGCCGCTGACCGAGCGGATCAGCGGCGACACCGCGGTGGGGCACGCGCTGACGTTCGCGATGGCGGTGGAGGACGCGCTCGGCCTGGAGGTCGGCGAGCAGGACCGGCTGGTGCGCGCGCTGCTGCTCGAGCTCGAGCGGCTGCACTGCCACGTCGCCGACCTGGGCGCGATGGCCAACGACGTCGGCCTCGGCATCCTGCAGACGCACACCCTCCGGCTGCGCGAGCAGCTGCTCCGGTCGAACGCCCTGGTCACCGGGCATCGGCTGCTGCGCGGCGGCATCGGCATCGGCTCGGCGCGCCTGCGCGGGCTGCCGGACGTCGAGCTGGTCGGCTCCGTCGCCGCCGAGGTGGCCGAGCTGGTCCGCATCGCCCAGGGCACCGCCGTGCTGGTGGACCGCTTCACCGGGACGGCCGTGCTGCACCGCCAGCAGGCTGCCGAGATGGGTGTGCTCGGCTACGTCGCGCGGGCCAGCGGGCTGGACGTGGACGCCCGTCGCGACCACGCGTTCGTCGACCTCGGCGCGTCGTTCCGGGTCTGCACGGCCGAGACCGGCGACGCGATGGCGCGGTTCACGGTGCGGGCCGACGAGGTGGCGGTCAGCGCCGCGGTGATCGCCGACCTCGTCGACAGGCTCGGCGGGCACCTCGGCACCGGTGGTCCGGTCGCGGAAGACGCGACGCACGCAGCGGACGAGGGCGATGCAGACCGTGACGACGACGCCTCTGCGACCCCCGTCGCGCACGGGCTCGCGCTCGTCGAGGCCTGGCGCGGCACCGCGTGCCACCGTGTCGAGCTGGACGCAGCCGGCCGGCTGACCAGGGCCGCGATTGTCGACCCGTCGTTCTTCACGTGGCCGGCGCTGCCGGTCGCGCTGGCGGACACGATCGTCCCGGACTTCCCCCTGGCCAACAAGAGCTTCAACCAGTCCTACGCCGGCAACGACCTCTAGTCGGTCCGCCCCGAGCGCACCCGCTGCAGGTGCCGCCGCATCGCGCCCGGTCCGGACGCGTTGAGGACCACCGCGGCCACCGCGACCGGCAGCGCGATCGCGAACGGCCCGATGTCGTGCAGCTGCAGGCCGATCGCGAGCCCTACGAGGCCGGGACCCTCCGCGAACCCGATCCCCATGAAGGCGATGGTCCGGGCGACGCCGTTCGCACCGTCGGAGCGGCCGCCGGCCGGAGCCGCCTGGTCACCGGTCGAGGCGCGCGAACGCCGCCGGGCGCTGCGCGCGGCGTTCGAGGCGCCCCACCCCGTGACCCAGCGGCTGCCGAACCACGACACGAGCGCGAGCCCGACGCCGACGGCGGCACCGGTCGTGCTCAGCGGCGCCCCGGGCACGAGGAACAGCACGCCGATCCCCAGGATCAGCACCAGACCGCCGGCGAACCCGACGGTCACGGTGGTGAAGAGACGCACGACGTCGTCGTCGGACAGCTCGGCGACGGGCGGCTGGGGCGCGGGCATGGCGCGACCCTAGCCAGGCGAGCGCACGCGGATGCGGCACTCAGTGGCGAATCACCCGAGCGGCGGCAGCCCTCGGGACCCGGCCACGACCGGTGACGGTCGGGCGACCCGAGGGCCGCCCGACCGTGAGGGCCTCAGGCCTCCGTCGTCCCGTGCGTGACGGCCGGCGCGTGCACCACGACCACCGGGCAGTGCGCATGCGTGACCACGTGCTGGCTCACGGAACCGAGCAGCAGACCGGTGAACCCGCCGTGCCCGCGGCTGCCGACCACGACGAGCGCCGCGTCACGGGCCGCGTCGAGCAGCACCCGTGCCGCGTGCCCCTGCTCCACCCGCTGCCGCACGTGCACCGACTCGTCGCCCTGGAGCGCGTCCTTGACGGCGTTCTCGAGGGCCAGCGTCGCGCTGCCGGCCCACTCGAACGTGCCGAGTGCGGCGACCGCGAGGTTCACCGGGTAGTCCCAGGACATCACCGCCTCGACCGGCTGCCCGGTGAGCCGGCCCTGGGCCACCGCCCACTGCAGCGCGGCCTTGGAGGAGGCGGACCCGTCGACGCCGACGACGATCCGCCCGGACGATTCCTTCTGATCGGCACTGGAGATGCTCACGACCTGTCCTCCCGCCTGTGGCGATCGGTGAGTCGGTCGAGCGGCCGGCTCGCACCCGGCGCCTGCGCCGGAGCGCAGCTCCAGCCTAGTGAGCGGGCGCGCAGGCGGCGTGGGCGGGGCGCATCTCACGCGCAGGTGCGCTCGACGGCCTCCAGCACCATCGCGTCCAGCCGGCCGTGGCGCGCCACCGACTCGCGCTGCGCACGCGCACCGGTGCCCTGCTCCAGCACCCGCCGGATCGACTCGCGCACCACGTCGAGGTCGCCGTTGGCGTGCAGCGCGGCCTCGACGTGGTGCACCAGCGCGGCGAGCACCTCGGGGGCCGGTCGCAGCCGGCCGGTCCGCGGGTCCACCAGCTCGCCGTCCGTCCCCGAGCGGCTGGACCGCCACGACGCCAGCCGCAGCAGCGCCGCGGGCTCGTCGGACGCCGGAGCACCGGCCCGCCACTCGCCGGCCGCCGTGTCGACCAGCGCCCGGCACAGCGCCGCGACCAGCACGGCGTCGGCCACGTCCAGGCACACGTCGGCGACGCGCACCTCGACCGTCGGGTACCGCCGGGACAGCCGGGCGTCGAAGTAGACCATCCCCTCGTCCAGCAGGGTGCCCGTGCCGATCATGTCGTCCACCAGCCGGCGGTACGCGGCGGCCGAGCCGAACACCTCCGTCGGGCCGGTCGCAGGCCAGCGGCTCCACGACTGGGTCCGGTAGCTGGCGTAGCCGGTGTCGACGCCGTTCCAGAACGGCGAGTTGGTCGCAACTGCCGCGACCGCCGGCAGCCAGGGCCGGATGCGGTCCAGCACCGCGACGCCCTCGTCGGGCGAGCTGACGGCGACGTGCACGTGGCAACCGCAGGTCAGCTGCTCGTCGCAGGCGATGGCCAGCGCCCGGCCGATCGCCTGGTACCGCGGCGACGGGCTGATGCGCGGCCGCGCCGGTAGCGGCGACGTGCCGAGCGCCGCCACCCGGAGCCCGGCTCGGCGTGCGGCGGCGTCGGCCGTGCGGCGCAGCCGGTGCAGGTCGTCCGCGAGCGCGGCCAGCTCGGTCCGCGGCGGCGTGGCCACCTCGATCATCTGCTGCTGCAGCTCCATGGTGAGCTCGCTGCGCCGGGGGTAGGCCGGCGCAGCGCCCGGTTGCGGGTCGTCCCCGGACTCGTCGGACCAGGCCGGCACGTCGTCCACCCCCGCCAGGACCTGTGGCGCCGCCGGGACGGCGCAACCGGACTGCGGGTCGATGAGCAGGAACTCCTCCTCGACGCCGAACGTGCGCACGGATGCGCCCCTGCGATCCACGCCGACCACCTTCGCGACTGCCGCACAGGGACCGTCGGCGAGCCCGTCGGCGGGCGCTTCGATCGTCGACCGGTGCAGGTCAGCGGCGCAAGCCCCCTACCAGGGAGATCAGCCGGTCAGCGGAAGACGAGCGGGCCCTGCAGGGCTGCCACCGCGGCGGGTCAGCCCTCGGCCGGCGGTCCGCTGCCGTCCGCCTCCGCCCCGGTCTCCTCGTCCGGCGTGGTCGTGGCGCTGAGCGCGTCCAGGAAGCGGATCACCGTCTCCCGCTCGTCCGGCGTGAGAGCGGCCGCGACCTGGAACCGGCGGGCGTGCTCCCGCCCGACCGTCCGCTCGGCGGCACGACGGGTCTCGGCGCCGACCACCACGGCGATCGCCCGGCGGTCGGTCGGGTGCGGCGTGCGCCGGATGTGCCCGCCCGCCTCGAGGCGGTCGAGCAGCTTGGTGGTGGACGCGCTGGAGATGCCCAGGTGGTCGGCGATCTCCCGGGCGGTGACGTGGTGCCCCTGCTCGGTGCGGACGATGACGAACCGCAGCGCCTTCATGTCCGTCTCGCCGAGCTGCATGTACGCCCGCGAGGCGCGGCTGGACCGCTGCTCGGCCTCGCGCCAGCGGAACAGCGCGTCCATCACCCGGACCACCTGACCGACCTCCGCATCGGGAAGGCCGGAGGTGTGGACGAGCCGCCCACCCCGGTCCACCACGCGCGGGTCGTGGAAGCCCAGGGCGATCTCGGTGATCGGTTCGTCATCCGGCACCCGAGAAACACTAGCCGAATGGAAGTATCTCGCCTACCTTACTTCTCACCTGGCTAGCGAAATGAGATGAGCGATGGACGAGGTCGTGCTGCTGTCCGAGGACGGCACCCCGATCGGCACTGCGCCCAAGGCGCAGGTGCACGGTGCCGACACACCCCTGCACCTGGCCTTCTCCTGCTACCTGTACGACACCTCCGGGCGACTGCTGGTGTCCCGGCGGGCGCTGTCCAAGCGGACGTGGCCGGGGGTGTGGACCAACTCGTTCTGCGGTCACCCGGCGCCGGGTGAGCAGCTCGAGGACGCCGTCCGCCGGCACGGACGGCTCGAGCTCGGCGTGGAGGTCGAGGGCCTCCACGCCGAGCTCCCCGACTTCCGGTACCTCGCAGTGGACGCGTCCGGCGTCGTGGAGAACGAGGTGTGCCCCGTCTTCTCGGCCGTCACGTCCTCCCTCGTCGTGCCGCACCCGGACGAGGTGATGGAGGCGGTGTGGGTCGACCCCGCCCGCCTGTCCACCGCCGTGCACCTGGCGCCCTGGGCCTTCAGCCCGTGGTTGGCGCTGCAGATCGACCAGCTGCACAACTTCACCAGGGAGAACCCGGTATGACCCACGACCTCGCGGCCTCCGCCCCGCTCGTCGAGCCCGTCGCACGCCCGGCCGCCCCCCTGGTGCTGCCCAACCTCGCTGCGGCGATGGCGGAGGTCGAGCGGCGCCTGGACCTGGTGCTCGACGAGGCGCTGCGCCGTTCCGCCGTGCACGGGCCGCACTACGAGCAGCTGTGGCGCGCGGTGCGCACCATGACGCAGGGCGGCAAGCGGCTGCGGCCCCGCCTGCTGCTCGCGACGTTCCTGCACCTGGGCGGCACCCGGCTGGAGCCGGCCGTCGAGCTGGCCGTCGCGGTGGAGCTGCTGCACACGGCCCTGCTGGTGCACGACGACGTAATCGACGGCGACGTGGAGCGGCGCGGCGTGCTGAACGTGGTCGGTGCGTTCGAGCAGGCCGCCCGTGCCGAGGGGCTGCCCGAGCACCCCGCCCGCCGCTGGGGCGAGCAGGCGGCGCTGCTCGCCGGCGACCTGCTGCTGACGTCGGCCCTGCGGATCACCGCCCGGCTCGAGCTCGACCACGCCCGCCGCACGGCCCTGGTCGAGCTGGTGGACGAGAGCGTCTACCGCGCCGCCGCGGGCGAGCTCGCCGACGTGACCTACGCCGCCGGGCTCGCCACCCCGGCGCCGTCGGACATCCGCCGCCTGATGGCCGACAAGACCGCCCACTACTCCCTCGAGCTGCCGCTGCGCGCCGCCGCGCTGCTGGCCGGCGCCCCGGACTGGCTCGGCGACCGCCTCGGCGCGATCGGGCACCGTCTGGGCCTGGTGTTCCAGATGCGCGACGACCTGCTCGGCGTGTTCGGCAGCGCGGCCGAGACCGGCAAGAGCTGCTCGAACGACCTGCGGGAGGGCAAGCAGACCCTGCTGGTGGCGTACGCGCGCGGCACCGCGGAGTGGTCGGCGGCAGCGCACCTGTTCGGCCGGGAGGACCTGGACGAGGTGGGCGCGGAGGTGCTGCGCGGCGCGCTCGAGGCGTCCGGGGCGCGGGCACGGCTGGAGCAGGAGGTCCACGACGAGCGGGACGCCGCGCTCACGCTGATCGCCGGCGCCGACCTGCCGGCCGCCCTGGCCCGGCTGCTCGCCGCCGAGGCGGAGCGCGCGGCGGAGCGACGCTCATGAGCCGCCAGACGGGTCTGGCGCTGTACGACGGCACCGCGCGCGTAGCCGCGGCACCGGTGATCCGCCGGTACTCCACGTCGTTCCGGCTGGCGACCAGCCTGTTCCCCCGCCGGTGCCGGGCGGCGATCGCCTCGATCTACGCGCTGGTGCGGATCGCCGACGAGATCGTGGACGGCACCGCGGCCGAGGCGGGGCTGGACCGGGCGGCGCGGGCTGCGGTGCTGGACGAGCTGGAGCGCGAGACGGAACGCGCGGTGGCGACGGGGTTCAGCGCGAACCTGGTGGTGCACGCCTTCGCGGCGGTGGCTCGCGAGGCCGCCATCGAGCCCGCGCTGACCAGGGCGTTCTTCGCCTCCATGCGGCGCGACCTGGACGACGTGGCCTTCGACGAGGCCGAGTACCGGACGTACGTGCACGGGTCTGCCGAGGTGGTCGGGCTGATGTGCCTGCGGGTGTTCCTGGCCGGCCGGCCGGTGGCGCCGGAGGTCGCGGCCCGGCTGGACGAGGGCGCCGCCCGGCTGGGGGCTGCCTTCCAGAAGGTGAACTTCCTGCGGGACGTGGCGCACGACCGCGGGCAGCTGGGTCGGTCGTACCTGCCCGGGGTGTCGGCCTCCGGCCTGACGGACGAGGAGAAGACGGCGGTGGTCGACGACATCCGGGCCGACCTGCGGGCAGCCCGCGCCGCCGTCCGGCACCTGCCCGGCGACTGCCGCCGCCCCGTGCTGGTGGCGACCGCCCTGTTCGGCGAGCTGCTGCGTCGCCTCGAGCGGACGCCGGCCTCCCGCCTGGCCAGCACCCGGGTGTCGGTGCCGGCGCCCGTCAAGCTCGCGCTCGCCGTGCGGTGGACGCTCGCGCCCTCGCTGAGCACCGGGGCGCTGTCATGAGCCGCCCGCTGGACACCGTCGTGATCGGCGGCGGCGTGTCGGGGCTCGCCACGGCCGCGCTGCTCGCGGCCGACGGGCACCAGGTGACGCTGCTCGAGGCGCAGCCGCAGCTCGGTGGCCGCGCCGGCTCGTGGGAGTCCGGCGGGTTCCGGTTCGACACCGGACCGTCCTGGTACCTGATGCCTGAGGTGTTCGACCACTTCTACCGGCTGATGGGCACCTCCGCCGACGAGCAGCTGACCCTGCGCCGCCTCGACCCCGGCTACCGGGCGTACTTCGAGGGCGACCGGGAGCCGTACGACCTGCCGGCTGGCGGCCCCGCGGCCCGCGCGGCGCTGAAGGCCCTCGACCCCGAGTCGGCGGACCGGCTGGACGCCTACTTCGACTCGGCGGCGGAGACGTACCACCTGGCGCTGGAGAAGTTCCTCTACAGCTCGTTCGACTCGGTCGCGCCGTTCCTCGACCCGGCCCTGCTGTCCCGGCTCCCCCGGCTGGCCCGCCTGCTGACCCGGTCGCTGGACGCCGAGATCCGCACCCGCACCGGTGACTCCCGGCTCCGGCGCCTGCTCGGCTACCCCGCGGTGTTCCTCGGCGGCTCTCCGATGCGGGTGCCGAGCATGTACCACCTGATGAGCCACCTCGACGTGAACGACGACGTCCGGTACCCCGACGGTGGTTTCGCCCGCGTGATCCAGACGATCGCCGACCTGGCGGCCGGCGCCGGTGCGCGCCTGGTCACGGGCGCGACGGTGACCCGCATCCTGGTCAAGGAGGGCGCCGTGCGCGGCGTCCTCTACCGCGACCCCCTCGGCGTGGAGCACCGGGTGGAGGCGGAGCTCGTCGTCTCCGGTGCCGACCTGCACCACACCGAGACGGCTCTGCTCGACGCGCCGCACCGGGACCACGACGAGCGCTGGTGGCGCCGCCGCGACCCGGGGCCCGGTGCCGTGCTGGCGATGCTCGGGGTCCGCGGAGCGCTGCCGCAGCTGGCGCACCACACCCTGCTGCTCGCCGACGACTGGGACGGCGGCTTCGCGGCCCTGACCCGCGGTCGCGGGCTGCCGTCGACGCCGTCGATCTACATCGGCAAGCCCAGCGCCACCGACCCGACGGTCGCACCGGCGGACCACGAGAACCTGTTCGTGCTGGTGCCCGTCCCGGCCGAGCCGGGGATCGGGCACGGCGGCATCGAGCGTGGCGGGGACGGGCCGGTGGAGGCGTTCGTCGACCGGACGATCGAGCAGATCGCGGGCTGGACGGGGGTGGACGACCTGGCCGACCGGGTGGTGGTGCGGCGCACCGTCGCCCCCGGCGACTTCGCCACCGACCTGCGGTCGTGGTCCGGCAGCGCCCTCGGCCCGGCGCACACGCTGCGGCAGAGCGCCTTCCTCCGGGCGCCGAACGCGTCCCGTCGGGTGCGGGGCCTGCTGCACGCCGGCGGCAGCACCATCCCGGGCATCGGCGTGCCGATGTGCCTGATCAGCGCCGAGCTGGTGGCCAAGCGGGTGCGTGGCGACCGGACGGCGGCACCGCTGCCGGTGCCGGTGCGGGTGCCGGTATGAGGTTCGCCTATCTCGGGGCGCTGCTCGTCTCCGCCGGCGGGCTGGCGCTGCTGGACCGGCGGTGGCGGCTGCTGCTCTGGGAGGACGTGCGCCGAGCGGTGATCGTCCTGGTCAGCGGGGTCCTGGTGCTGCTGGGAGCCGACCTGGTCGGCATCGCCAACGGCCTGTTCTTCCGGGCGCCGACGCGCGTGATGACCGGCGTGCTGCTGGCTCCGGAGCTGCCGGTGGAGGAGCCGGTGTTCCTGGCGTTCCTCTGCTACCTGACGATGCTCCTGGTCCGGGGTGCGGAGCGGGTGCTGGCCCGCCGCACCTCGTCCGACGCGCGACCGGTCGCCCTGCCCGCGGCGGGGGCCCGACGATGACGTACCCGCAGCTGGCCGTCGGCCTGATCGTGCTCGCGCTCGTCGTCCGGGGCGCGGCGCAGGTGCTCGCCCGACGACGGGGTCACCGGCTCCCGCTCGCACCCACCGTCGCCGCCGCGGTGGCAGTGGTCGCGCTGACCGCCGTCTTCGACAACGTCATGCTGGCCGCCGGCGTCGACGACTACTCCCGCGCCCACGCGTCGGGCCTGACGCTCGGCCGCGCGCCGATCGAGGACTTCTCCTACCCGCTCGCCGCCGCCGTGCTGCTGCCGGCCGTGTGGGAGCTGACCCGCAGGGGGCACCGTGCTGACCACCCGTAGACCGCTGCTGCCACCCCTGGCCACGCGGCTGCTCGCCGCCTCCCGGCCGCTGAGCTGGGTGAACACCGCCTACCCCTTCGGGGCGGCCTACCTGCTGGCGGGCGGGCACGTGGACGCCGCCTGGGTGATCGGCACGCTGTTCTTCCTGGTGCCGTACAACCTGGCGATGTACGGGATCAACGACGTGTTCGACTACGCGTCCGACGCGGCGAACCCCCGCAAGGGCGGTGTCGAGGGGGCGCTGCTCGAGCCGCGCGTGCACCGGGCGACGCTGGTGGCGGCCGTGGTGACGTGCGTGCCGTTCGTCGTCGCGCTGGTGGTGCTGGGGCGGCCGGCGTCGTGGGCGGTGCTCGCCGTGTCGCTGTTCGCCGTCGCCGCGTACTCGGTGCCGGGGCTGCGGTTCAAGGAGCGGCCGGTGCTGGACTCGCTGACGTCGAGCACCCACTTCACCAGCCCGGCGGTCTACGGCCTGGTGCTGGCGGGCGGCGCGTGGAGCCGCCCGGCGGTGGTGGCCCTGGTGGCCTTCTTCCTGTGGGGCGTCGCGGCGCAGGCGTTCGGCGCGGTGCAGGACGTGGTGCCGGACCGCGAGGCCGGCATCGGGTCGGTGGCCACCGTGCTCGGTGCGGCCCGGACGGTCCGGCTGTCGCTGACGCTGTGGGCGGCCGCCGGGGCGCTGCTGCTGCTCGAGCCCTTCCCGGGGGTGCTGGCCGCGCCGCTGGTGATCCCGTACCTGGCGCTGGCGTGGCCGTTCCGCTCGGTTCCCGACGCCCAGTCCGGCACCGCGAACCGTGGCTGGCGGCGGTTCCTGCTGGTGAACTACCTGGTGGGGTTCGCGGTCACCCTGATCCTCATCGCGATCGGGATGAACCGATGACCCGCGCCCGCACGTCGACCCCGCCACCGAGCTCGACCCCACCGTCCGGCCCCGCGACCCGATCGGGCGCCCAGGGCATCACCGAGGAGTCCCGCATGACGTCCGCCCGCACCACCGGTCCTGGCCCGGGCACCCGCACGCTGCGCATCGTGCTGCCGGCGGTGCTGGTGCTGGTGTGGCTGGCCGTCGGCGGCATCGGCGGGCCGTACTTCGGCCGGATCGCCGAGGTGTCGTCCAACGAGCCGACGGCGTACCTGCCGACCAGCGCGCAGGCGACCCGCGTGCAGGAGCGGCTGCCGCAGTTCCTCGGCGGCGACACGATCCCGGCGGTGGTGCTGGTCACCGCGGGCTCGCCGCTGACCGACGCGCAGAAGACGCAGCTCGCCACCGTGCCGAAGGCCCTGGCCGGCATCCAGGGCGTGTCGGGCCAGCCGAGCCCCCCGATCGTGTCGCAGGACGGCACCGCGGCCCAGCTGTTCGTCCCGGTCAAGGCGTCCGCCGCGGTGGCGGACACCGTCGCCGCCATGCGGTCGGCGCTCCCCGGGCTAGTGCCGTCCGGCACCACCGCTTACGTCACGGGACCCGCGGGGTTCACCGGCGACCTGGTGACGGCGTTCGGCGGGATCGACGGCATCCTGCTGCTCGTCGCCGTGGCAGCCGTGCTCGTGATCCTCGTGGTGGTGTACCGGTCGCCACTGCTCCCGCTGGTGGTGCTGCTGACCAGCACGTTCGCGCTGACGGCCGCCCTGTTCACCGTGTGGTGGATCGCCAAGGCCGGGGTCTTCCCACTCAGCGGCCAGACCCAGGGCATCCTGTTCATCCTGGTGATCGGCGCCGCCACGGACTACTCGCTGCTGTACGTGTCCCGGTACCGCGAGGCGCTGCGCGCGCACCAGCACCGGTGGGACGCGACGCGCGCGGCGCTGCGCGGCTCGTTCGAGCCGATCCTCGCCTCCGGCGGCACAGTGATCGCCGGGCTGCTGATGCTGCTGCTGTCCGACCTGCAGTCGAACCGGGCGCTGGGTCCGATCGCCGCCGTCGGCATCGTCTTCGCGATGCTCGCCGCGCTCACCCTGCTGCCGTCGCTGCTCCTGCTGCTGGGCCGGGCCGCGTTCTGGCCGCGCCGCCCGCGGTACGCGCCCGACGCGGCCGGCGCCGACCCCGTGCCGACGCGTGGCCTGTGGGCACGGGTCCCGCGGTTCGTGGTCCGGCGCGCCCGGCCGGTGTGGGTGGTCGGCGTGGTGGTGCTGCTGGCCGCGAGCGCCGGGGTGCTGCAGCTGCGGGCGTCCGGCGTGCCGTCAAGCGACCTGGTGCTGGGGCACTCGGAGGCGCGCACCGGTCAGCAGGAGCTCGCGCAGCACTTCCCGGGCGGCTCCGGCAGCCCGGTGCAGGTGATCGTGGCCGCGGACCGGCTGCAGCAGACCGCGACGACGCTGCTCGGCACGGCCGGGGTGCAGGGCGTCGCCGTCGTCAGTGCCGCATCCCCGAGCGGCGAGGCACCGGTCACTGCGGAGGGCGTGCAGCCGGTGATCCCCGGCACCCCGGCCCCCGCGCCGACCGTGGCGAACGGTGACGTGCTGCTGCAGGCGACGCTGACCGACGCCCCCGACTCGGCCGCCGCGGAGCACACCGTCCGCGAGCTGCGCACCGCCCTCGGCTCGAGCGCTCTGGTCGGCGGCGCGACGGCCACCGCGGTCGACTCCGACGACGCCTCCGTGCACGACCGGAACCTGATCATCCCGCTCGTCCTGGTGGTGATCCTGGTGATCCTGGTGCTGCTGCTGCGGGCCGTCGTCGCCCCGTTGCTGCTGGTCGGCACCGTGGTGCTCTCGTTCGGCGCGACCCTCGGCGTCTCGGCGCTCGTGTTCAACCACGTGCTGAACCTGCCCGGCGCCGACCCCGCCGTGCCGCTGTTCGGGTTCGTCTTCCTGGTCGCGCTCGGCATCGACTACAACATCTTCCTCATGACCCGCGTGCGGGAGGAGGCGCTGCACGCCGGCGCCCGCACGGGCATGACCCGCGGGCTGGCGATCACCGGCGGGGTGATCACCTCCGCCGGCGTGGTGCTGGCCGCCACGTTCGCCGCGCTGGCGGTGATCCCCATCCTGTTCCTGCTGCAGCTGGCGTTCATCGTGGCGTTCGGCGTGCTGCTGGACACCGTGCTGGTGCGGTCGCTGCTGGTGCCGGCGCTCGGCCAGGAGCTGGGCCGGTCGATGTGGTGGCCGTCGCGCCGCATCACGGCCTGACCGCACCGTCGCGCAGCCTCGCGGCAGCGGGTCGGCGTGCGCCGCGCCCGCCGCCGCGCAAGCCTGGTCCCGCAACGGGCAACCAGGTCGATCCGGGCGGTGAGGCGAGTGGCACGCGCGCACGACGAAGCCGAGCAGCGGCTCGGCCGGTACCGCTCGAAGCGTCACTTCGACCGGACGCCTGAGCCGTCGGGCGACCCCGGCCCCGACGCGACGGCTGACGCGGCACCTGACGCGACGCCGGCGTCCGCACCCCCGGCCGCCGACTCGTCGAGCGCCCGCCGCTTCGTCGTCCAGCGGCACCGCGCCCGCCGGCTGCACTACGACTTCCGTCTCGAGATGGACGGCGTGCTGGCCAGCTGGGCGGTGCCCAAGGGACCCACCCTCGACCCGGGAGTCCGGCGGATGGCCGTGCACGTCGAGGACCACCCGATGGAGTACGAGCACTTCGAGGGTGTGATCCCGGCCGGCCAGTACGGCGGTGGCGACGTGATCGTGTGGGACGCAGGCACCTGGGAGCCGAACCCCGACGAGGACCCGGTGGCGGCCGTGGCCGCCGGTGAGCTGCACGCCACGCTGCACGGCGAGCGGCTGAAGGGCCGGTTCGTGCTGGTCCGCACCGGCGACGCCGACGCGGGCGGCAAGGAGCAGTGGCTGCTGCTGCACAAGCACGACGAGTTCGCGTCCGACGGCTGGGACGCGGAGGACCACCCGACCTCCGTGCTGTCTGGCCGGACCAACGACGAGGTCGCCGCCGACCCGGACCGCCTGTGGCGCTCCGGCGTCCCCGCCGCGCAGGCCGAGGTGGACCTGCGCACCGTCGACCTGTCCCACCCCACCGCCGACGAGCTCGCCGAGCTCGACGCCCTCGGCACCGGCGGCACCTGGCACGTCCACGGCCGCGCACTGAAGGTCACCAACCTCGACAAGGTGCTGTTCCCCGCGCGGCCGGGCGAGCAACCGGTGACCAAGCGCGACCTGCTGCGCTACGCCGCCCGGATCGGCCCGGTGGTGCTCCCCTACCTCACCGGCCGGCCGCTCAACCTGCACCGCTACCCTCAGGGTGCCGACAAGCCGGGCTTCTGGCACAAGCAGCTGCCGGATCACGCCCCGGACTGGCTCACCCGCTGGGACAACCCCGAGGCCGACGACGACGAGACGACGACGTACCTGGTGGTCGACGAGCCCGCGGCGCTGGTGTGGGCCGCCAACTTCGGCGGCCTCGAGTGGCACGCCTGGACCTCGACCACCGAGCACCCGCACCTGCCGTCGTACGCGATGGTCGACCTGGACCCCGGCACGTCCACGCGCTGGGAGGACCTGCTGGCGATGGCTCGCCTGCACCGGGACGCGTTCGCCCACCTCAAGGTGCGCGCCTACCCCAAGCTGACCGGCCGCCGCGGCATCCAGGTGTGGATCCCGATCGCCGAGGGCCCGACGTTCGACGAGACCCGCGACTGGGTGGAACGGGTGTCCCGCACGGTCGGCGCGGTGGTCCCCGACCTGGTCAGCTGGCGGTGGGAGGTCCGCGAGCGCGGCGGCAAGGCTCGCCTGGACTACACCCAGAACGCGATCAACAAGACCCTGGTCGCGCCCTACAGCCCGCGGCCCGCAGCCGGTGCGCCGGTGTCGACGCCGATCACCTGGGACGAGCTCGACGAGGACTGGCTGCGCCCCGACGCGTTCACCGTCCGCACGGTGCTCGACCGGATCGCCGAGCGCGGCGACCCGTTCCGCGGCGTCCTGCTCCACGACCAGACGCTGCCGCGGCTGGGCTAGTCCGGGCGGCGCCCCGCGCGGGCTCTGCCCGTCGAGATCCGGACGGCACGGACGTAGCCTCCCGTCATGGGACGGTCGGCGTCCGCGGTCCTGTCCAGGCTCCTGCCGAGCCTGCTGCTGGGCGGGCTCCTGCTCGCCGGCTGCACCGGCGGCGGTTCGGCGGCGTCCCCGACGCGGCCGGCCGGTTCCGCGACCGCGACCTCGTCGCCGTCTGACGGCAGCACCGGCGTGCCGTCGTCGGCGGCCTCAGCCCTTCCGTCCGACGCCGGCTGCCGCGTGGACTACACGCCGGCACCGCTGCCGACCTGGGCGAGAGGCGGCTTCACACCGCCCGACGTCCCCGTGCCGTACGTGCTGAGTGACGCCGGGGACATCGTCGCGATCCTGTGGGCGACCCACGACCCCCTGGTGGCCCCGCCGGTGGCGGGTCAGAACAACAAGATCCTCTGGGTGCCGCGGGTGGCCTCCCCTGTCGGGACACCCCTGCAGATCCGCGCCACCCTGACGGCCACCGGCATGACGGCCTTCCGCGCGGTCGACGGCGGTCTGGGACCGTCCACCATCGACCTGCCCGCGCCCGGCTGCTGGTCGCTCGACCTCACCTGGGGCGCCCACCACGACCACCTCGAGCTCGCCTACGCGACGAGCTGAACGAACACGCTGACCCGGCCCGCGACGCCGGTGCGGAGAACCTCGACGCCGGTCGTTAGGCTGCCCTCACCGTTGAGCGCCACCGGAGGTCTCCGTGCCGTACGTCGTCGACTTCGAGAACGTCTCCACCGTCGGGCTCGAGTCGTCCCCGGTGGCCGACGCGCTCGCCGGGCTGCGCGCCAACGAGGCGCGGTACTTCCGGAACAAGTACCAGCACGTGTTCACCGTCGAGCCCGCCGCCGACGCGCACGACGCCGTCGACCGGGTCACCCGGATCCTCTCCGAGGAGCGGGGCATCGTCATCGCGTCCCCAGCGCTGGAGGCGACCGACTTCGAGGTCGAGGGCATCCGCTGGACGTACGTGTTCTACGAGTCGGGGCTGTCGATCAACGTGCTGTGGACCGTTGCGGACGCCGGCAAGCGCGCGGTCGGCTTCAAGCTGTCCGACGGCATGGACGTGCCGGCCGAGCTGAGCGCGTTCAAGTTCGCGCGGCAGAGGTCGAAGCTGGCCGGGACGATCCGCGGCTCGTTCTTCGTCATCAAGGGCCAGTACTGACCCGTCGCCCGCGGCGCGCGGTTCAGTCGCGCAAGGGCGAGCCGACGACGTCGAACCGGAAGCCGCCGAACTGACCGGACAGCAGCGGCCGCGCCTGTGCGATCGCGGCCTGCACGTCGGGATGCTGCAGCGAGCCCCGATGCGCTGCGGCGCTGTCCCACAGCTCCACGACGAACACCGTGTCCGGCTCGTCGTCGTTCACGCCCACCTCGTAGAGCCGGCACCCGAGGTCCCGCAGCACATCGCTGCGGCGGGTCAGGTGCGCGACCAGCTCGTCCCGTCGCCCGGGAACGGCCCCGAGGCTGCCTGCGTTCGCGAAGACCATGGGGCGACGCTAGGCGCCACCACCGACAGCGCGCCCGGCGGGCCCCACCAGGGTGGTCACCCCGCGGTGGTCACCTGGGAGACCGTCGGTTATGGTGGTCTAGACCACTCGCACCGGCTCGTCGCCGGACCACACCAACGGAGGTGCCCATGCCCGAACGCCGTGCCGTCCTCGCCATCGCCGAAGGCCTCCACGCCCGTCCCGCCGCGCTGTTCGTCAACCTGGCGGCGCAGCAGCCGGTCGCCGTGACCATCCGCAAGGCCGACGGCGACCCCGTGCCGGCCTCGAGCATCCTCAGCGTGATGGGCCTCGGCGCCGGCCCCGGCGACGAGGTGTTCCTCGCCAGCGACGACGCGGCCGCGCAGCCGTCGCTCGACGCCCTGGCGCAGTACCTGGAGTCCGCCGGCTGAGCGGCGCACCCGCACGACGACGCCCGGCCGGGGCAGCGGTCCCGGCCGGGCGTTCGTCTGTGGCAGCCGTCGCTAGACGGTCGCGCCGCCCCCTGCCGGCGCGGCCGGCGCAGCGGTGGCCGTCTTCTTCACCGGCTCGTCGTCCGGCTGGTCGACCAGGATGTTGTTCGCGTCGGCGACGGCGTCGTCGTCCTCACGGCCCGGTGTCCGCAGGTTCCACTTGGTGATCACCCAGCGGAACAGGAAGTAGTAGATGGCGGCGTAGATCAAGCCGATGGGGATGATCCACAGCGGCTTCTGGGCGATCCGGAAGTTGAGCAGGTAGTCGATCGCACCGGCGGAGAACCCGAACCCGTCGTGGATGCCCAGCCAGTTCACCAGCGCGAGCGACGTGCCGGTCAGGACCGCGTGCACCACGTAGAGCGGGTAGGCGAGGAACAGGAAGGAGAACTCGAGCGGCTCTGTCACACCGGTCACGAACGAGACGAGCGCGGCGGACCCCATGATTCCGGCGATCACCTTGCGCTTGCTCGACTTGGCGGTGTGCACGAAGGCGAGGGCGGCGGCGGGCAGCGCGAACATCATGATCGGGAAGAAGCCGGTCATGAACGTGCCGGCAGTCGGGTCGCCGTGCAGGAAGCGCGCGATGTCGCCGTTCCACACCTTGCCGTTGGCGTCCGTGAACGCACCGAACTGGAACCAGGGCAGCGAGTTGAGCAGGTGGTGCAGGCCAAAGGGGATGAGGAGTCGGTTCGCGGTGCCGTAGACGAAGGCGCCGAGGATCGTCGAACCGGTGACCCAGGTGCCGACGGCCGTGAGGCCGGAGTTGAACCACGGGTAGATCAGCGCAGCAACCACCGCAACGAGGATCGACACACCCGCGGTGACGATCGGGACGAACCGTCGACCACCGAAGAAGGCGAGGTACGGGGGCAGCTTGATCCGGGAGTACCGCTGGAACATCAGCGCGGCCACGAGACCGATCACGATGCCGCCGAGCACGCCGTAGTTGATGAGCTTCTGCGGGTCGGTTCCGGTCGGCTTGCCCAGGATGTACGGCGACAGGGCGTCGGTGACGCCCTTGAACACCAGGTACCCGATCACGGCCGCGAGGCCCGTGGACCCGTCGGACTTGCGGGCGTACCCGACCGCGACACCGATCGCGAACAGCAGTGCCAGGTTGGCGAACAGGGCGTTGCCCGCGGCGCCGAGCACGTCGGCCACCGGCTGGAGCCACGTGGCGTGCTTGCCAAGCCCGTCGGCACCGAGCATGTCGGGCTGACCGAGCCGGAGCAGCAGCGCCGCGGCCGGCAGGGAGGCGATCGGCAGCATGAGCGATCGGCCGACGCGCTGCAGCTGCGCGAGGCCGGGGATCCCGCGCTTCTCGCGGGTCGCGGGGGCGGTGGTGGCTGTCATGACAGGTGCACTCCTCGTCGTGTGCTCGTCATCGTGTGCATGTCGTTGCGTGCGGCTGTGCGGGTGGCCGGTCGCGCCGGCGGTCCGTCGTCGGCGACGGGACACTCGTCCGGACTAGTGCGCTAGATGTCTGGACCAGTTGCCCGCAACCATGATGGAATGGCGCGCACGGTGTCAAGAGCGGCAGGCTTCGCACCGTCCAGACCAGTCGCGACGAGGGGACGAGGGTGGGTCGCTCCGTTCTGAAGTACGTGCGGGTGCGCGACTACCTGCGCTCCCTGGTCACCCACGAGCTCGCGCCGGGTGACGCGATCCCGTCCGAGCGCATCCTGTGCGACCAGTTCGGCGTCTCCCGGATGACCGTGCGGCAGGCCGTCGACGCGCTCGTCGTGGAGGGCCTGCTGGCCCGGGAGCAGGGCCGCGGCACGTTCGTCGCGCCCACCAAGGTGGACCTCGAGGTGCGCCTGGCGTCCTTCGGCGAGGAGATGCAGCGCCGCGGCATGGAGCCGGCCTCCAAGGTGCTGTCTGCCGAGGTGGTCGCGGCCACGCCGGACATCGCCGACGCCCTCGACATCCTGCCTGGTGAGCGCGTCTTCTCCCTGCACCGGGTGCGCCTGGCGGACGGCGAGCCGATGGCGATCGAGCAGTCCTGGCTGCCGTGCCAGCTGGTGCCCGGCTTCTTCGACGGTCCCCTGCCGGACAGCATCTACGGCGAGCTGCGCCGCCGCGGCCTGGAGCCGGACTGGGGCGAGGACGTCGTCTCGGCGGCTGAGGTCGACACGGGCGATGCCGAGCTGCTGAGCGTGCCCACCGGCCGCGCGGTGCTGCGCGTCACCCGGCGGACCTTCGCGGGCGAGACGGCCTGCGTGTACTCACGGTCGACCTACCGGGCCGACCGCTACGTGCTCTGGGTGCCCCTGCGTGCACCGAAGCGCGCGCTCACCCCCAAGCGCGGCGCGGCGGAACGAGCGGCACAACCTGCGACGGCGGAGGTCCTGTCATGAGCGAGGGCAGTGTGGGCAGGGACGACCGGCGGTACGGCGAGCGGGCGCAGGCGGCGGAGATCCTCGCGGCGCTCGGCGGGGTGGGCAACATCATCGAGATCGAGCCGTGCACCACGCGCCTGCGCTCGGAGGTGCACGAGACCGCCGCGGTGGACGTCAAGGCGCTGCGCGCGGCCGGCGCGCACGGCGTGATGATCTCCGGCCACGTGGTGCAGGTGGTCATGGGGCCGAACGTCGACATCATCGCGTCGGACCTCGAAGAGCTGCTCTGAACAGTCCGGACAGACGGCCCAGGGCCGTGGTCACCAGCAAGTCGGTCAGCAAGGAGATCGAGATGAGCAAGGCGGAGAACATCCTCGCGGCGCTCGGCGGGGCGGACAACCTCGTCGAGCTGGAGCCGTGCATCACCCGGCTGCGCGTCGAGGTGGTCGACCCGTCGCTGGTCGACGAGGCGGCGCTGAAGGCCAACGGCAGCTACGGCGTGGTGCGGTCCGGCAACGCGGTGCAGGTGGTCGTCGGCCCCGAGGCGGACACGCTCGCCTCCGAGATCGGGGACCTGCGCTGATGTCGGAGCCCCTGACGGTGCTCGCACCGGTCAGCGGCGTGGTGCGGGCGATGGCGGACGTGCCGGACCCGGTGTTCGGCGGCGAGCTCGTCGGGCCCGGTCTGGCGATCGACCCCGTGCGGGACGGCGTCGTCGAGGCGATCGCGCCGATCGACGGCACCATCGTCAAGCTGCACGCCCACGCCTTCGTCGTCACCGCGGACGCGCAGCACTCGGCGCTGGTGCACCTCGGGCTGGACACCGTCCAGCTGGGCGGTGCCGGCTTCACGCTGCACGCCAAGGAGGGCGACGTGGTGAAGGCCGGTGACGTGGTGGTCAGCTGGAACCCGGCCGAGGTCGAGGCCGGCGGACGCTCCCCGATGTGCCCGGTGGTGGCGCTCGACGCGAAGCGTGAGCAGCTGACCGAGCTGGTCACCGCGGGGGCCGACATCCGCTCCGGGGCGGCGCTGTTCGAGTGGAGCTGACCCAGGAACCGGTCGTCGCGGGGCCCGGAGCACGGCCCGCCGGCTGGCTCGCGGCCCGGCTCAGCGCCCCCGGGGCGGGTCTGCTGGTCGACCTCGACGGCACGCTGGTGCTGACCGAGGCCGCCAACCAGCAGGCGTACCGGCAGTACTTCGCGAGCCGCGGCTGGGAGGTGCACGACGACGTGGTCCGCGCCTTCGCCGGCCGCCGCGCGCACGAGGTGTTCGCCAGCCTGGCCGGACCCTGGGGCGACGAGGACCCGGAGCGGCTGCGGCAGGACGTGCTCGACGTCCTCGCGACGCTCGACGTCCGGCCGGAGGCGGTCCCCGGCGCCGCCCGGCTGCTCACCGGCTGCGTGTCCCGTGGTGTCCCCGTCGCCGTCGTCACGTCCGCCGGGCGCGACTGGACGCTCGCTGCGCTGGAGTGGCTGGAGGTCGACCCGACCGGCATCGGACTGGTCACGGCCGAGGACTGCACCTGCGGAAAGCCGGACCCGGAACCGTTCCGTCGCGGCGCGCAGCTGCTGGGCCTCGACCCGGCCGGGCTGGCGGCGGTCGAGGACACCCCTGCGGGCATCGCCTCGGCGCGGCAGGCTGGTGTCGGCCTGGTGATCGGGGTGACCACGGGCCATCCGTCCGAGCACCTGCGCGCGGCCGGTGCCGACCAGACCGTCCCCGACCTCACGGAGCTGGCCGACGCCGTCGCCCGCACCCCGACCGAGGAGCCCAGCGCATGACCACCCTTCCCGCCTCCGTCCGGCTGGACACCACCGGCCCGCTTCCGATGCTGCACGTCGACGGCCCCGACGGCTGGGCCGTCGTCTCGTTGCACGGCGCCCACGTCACCGCGTGGGGACCGCACGGTCAGCCGCCGGCGCTGTGGCTGAGCTCGCTCAGCCGGTTCGACGCCGACTCGGCGATCCGGGGCGGCATCCCACTCTGCTTCCCCTGGTTCGGCCCGCTGGCCGACCATCCCGAGGCGCCGCGGCACGGGTTCGCCCGCACCGCCCTGTGGACGCTGGACGGTGCGGAGGACGACGGCACCGACGTCAGGGTCCGCCTGTCGCTGCGCGACTCGGACCAGACGCGGGCCTCCGCCTGGCCGCACCCCTTCGAGGCGGTGTGCACGGTGGTGGTCGGCACGCGCCTGACGGTCGCGCTCGAGGTGACCAACACCGGCGACCAGCCGTTCCGCTACGAGGAGGCGCTGCACACCTACCTCGCCGTCACCGACGTCACCACCACCGAGGTGACCGGGCTCGAGGACATCCCCTATGTCGACAAGACCGCCGACGGCGCCGAGCGCCCCGGCGACCCCGACGCGCTGCGCCTGACGGGTGAGACCGACCGGATCTACCCCGGTGCGCTGAAGCCCGTGATGGTGGTCGACGCCGGCGGCCGGTGGACGCAGGTGACCAAGCGCGGCTCGGCGAGCACCGTCGTGTGGAACCCCTGGCAGGACGGTTCCCGAGCCACGGCCGACATCGACGACGACGGCTGGACCACGATGCTCTGCGTCGAGGCGGCCAACGTCGGCCCCGCCGCCATCGAGCTCGCCCCCGGCGAGCGCCACACCCTCAGCACCACGATCGAGACGAGCGTCGTCCCGACGGCCACCACGGAGGTCTGACACCCGCCATGTCCGAGCACCTGTCCGAGCACAGCGCACAGACGTTCCTTCGCGGCCGCGTCGTCACCCCGGCGGAGGTGATCACCGACGGGCTCGTCGTGCTGCGCGACGGCCTGATCGCCTGGGTCGGGGAGGCCGCCGCGGCGGCCAGCGCCGGCTGGTCCGAGGTCCCGGAGGCGGACGCGAACCCGGCCACGCTGCTGCCCGGGCTGGTGGACGTGCACGACCACGGCGGTGGTGGCGCGAGCTTCCCCGACTCGGCGACGGCCGAGGAGGCGATGGTGGCGGTCCGCGAGCACCGTGCCCACGGGACGACGACGCTGGTCGCCTCCCTGGTCACGGCCGCGCCGGAGACGCTGCGGCAGCGGGTCGAGGTGCTGGCGGGGCTGGCCGACGCCGGGGAGATCGCCGGCATCCACCTCGAGGGGCCGTTCGTCTCGACCGTGCGCTGCGGCGCGCAGGACCCGGAGCTGATCCAGGCGCCGGACGCGGACCTGACGAGGGAGCTGGCCAAGCTGGCCGGCGGGCACCTGGTCACCATGACGGTGGCGCCGGAGCTGGCCGGGGTGCCGGGCGACGGCGGGGTGGTCGACGCGCTGATCAGCAACGGTGCGCTGCCGAGCTTCGGGCACACCGACGCGAGCTGGGCGCAGACGGCGGCGGCGCTCGACGACGCCCGGCGGCGGCTGGCAGCGGGGCCGGTGCGGTCCGGGCGTCCGACGGTGACCCACCTGTTCAACGGCATGCGGCCGCTCGACCACCGCAACCCCGGGCCGATCCCGGCCTACCTGCTCGCGGCGGCCCGCGGCGAGGCGGTGCTCGAGCTGATCGGCGACGGCACTCACGTGGCCCCCGAGCTGGTGACCAGCATCATCGGCCTGGTCGGTGCCGACAACGTCGCGCTCGTGACGGATGCGATGGCCGCCGCCGGCATGCCGGACGGCTCCTACCGGCTCGGCTCCCTGGACGTGTCGGTGGAGCACGGCGTCGCGCGGCTGGCCCACGGCGGGTCGATCGCGGGGGGCACGGCGCACCTGCTCGACGTGGTGCGCACCACCGTGGCGGGCGGCGTGCCCCTGGTCGACGCGGTGCGCGCCGCGGCCACCACGCCGGCGACGGTGCTGGGCGACCCGTCCGTCGGCTCGCTCGAGGCGGGCCGGCGGGCGGACGTCCTGGTGGTCGACGACCAGCTGCGGCCGATCACCGTCTGGCGCGCGGGCGTCGTCGTCACCCCCTGACCCGGCCCACCCCTCCCCTAGAGCCGAGAGAGAGACCTGCCATGGAAGTCGTCATCGCCGCTCCCGACGAGCTGGCCGGCCTGGCCGCCGATGCGATCGAGCAGCTGCTGGCCGCCAAGCCGACCGCCGTGCTCGGCCTGGCCACCGGGTCGAGCCCGCTGGGCATCTACGACGAGCTGGTGCGGCGGTACGAGGCCGGCCGCCTGTCGTTCGCGCAGGCGCGGGGCTTCACGCTCGACGAGTACGTGGGCCTGCCGGCCGACCACCCGGAGAGCTACCGCAACGTGATCGACCGGGAGATCGTGTCCCGCGTCGACTTCGCCCCCGGCGCCGTGCGGGGTCCGGACGGGCTCGCCGCCGACGTCGTCACCTCCTGCGCCGAGTACGAGGCGGCGATCGTCGCCGCGGGCGGTGTCGACCTGCAGATCCTCGGCATCGGCTCCGACGGGCACATCGGCTTCAACGAGCCGGGATCGTCGCTCGCCTCGCGGACGCGCATCAAGACCCTGACCGAGCAGACCCGCGGCGACAACGCCCGGTTCTTCGGCGGCGACATCGATTTGGTGCCGCGGCACTGCCTGACCCAGGGGCTGGCCACGATCATGTCGGCCCGGCACGTCGTGCTGATCGCCACCGGGTACGCCAAGGCGGAGGCGGTGCACCACCTGGTCGAGGGGTCGGTCAGCGCGATGTGGCCGGGCACGGTGCTGCAGCACCACCCGCACGTGAGCGTGCTGGTGGACCCGGCGGCCGCCGGTCGGCTGCAGCTGGCCGACTACTTCCGGAGCACGTACGCGGCCAAGCCGGAGTGGCAGGGCCTCTGATCGGTAGCGCGGTACCGGCTGGCGCGGCGCTGCCCGGCACGGCCGGTCACCCCTCGTCCGCCCTGCCCGGCGCGGCTCGGTGCCGCAGCGCGTGCTGCCGGTAGCGGTCGGCCACCGGGTTCTCCACGCGCAGCAGACCGTCGGCGCTCTCGACCAGGTCGTACAGGCCCATGGAGAGCAGGTGGTTGGCGCGCGGCCGGTCGGTGTGCCGCCACGTCCACTCGTACATGTCGAACAGCGGCCACCACGTGTACCCGACCAGGTCGACGCCCTCGTCGCGCAGCCTGTCGGCCAGTGCGACGGACTCGTCCAGCCAGCGCAGCCGCTCGGCCACCGTCGCCGTCACGCACGTCTCCGTGATCATCACCGGGGCGCCGTACCGCTCGGCGTACGCGAGCACCGCCTCGCGCAGCCCCTCCGTCCCCCGGTCCACGCTCGGCCGCGGGTCGGAGAAGCCTCCGACGTGCCGCACCCCCGCCTCGAACAGCTCGGTCGAGTGCCGGGGGTAGTAGTTGACCCCCATCACGTCGGGCTGCACGGCGTTGGCGGCGAACCACCCGAGCTCGTCGTCGCTCGCCGCCGCCAGCAGCCCGCGCAGCGGGTGCGCGTCGTCCACCCGTCCGGTGACCAGGTCCTCGACCAGGTGCACCTGGTGCCGCAGCCGCGTCGCCTCGGCCCGGTGCTCCGGCGCCCGGTCGTCGCCGACGAAGCTCATCGCCGCGTCGACGTGCACGAACGTCGACCCCGGCCCGGCGACCTCCCGGATGGCCTGCTGCGTCCCGACGAAGCCCCGGGCGATGTTCAGCGCCACCGTGGCGAACCCGTCGGCACCGGTCAGGTACGGCGGCCAGTAGCCGTACTCACCGCAGAACAGCGCGTGCACGGTCGGCTCGTTCACGGGCGTCCAGTCGCTGACCCGGTCGCCGAACCGCTCGGCGATCCGCTGGGCGTACTCCGCGACGTGCTTGGGGTAGTCCGGGTTGGCGAACTGGTCCTCCAGCCACAGCGGGGTGCCGTAGTGCAGCAGGTCGACGATCGGCCGCAGCCCGGCGCCGAGCAGGGCGTCCACCGCCCGGTCGGTCCACGACCAGTCCCAGCTGCCCCGCTCGGGGTTCACGCGGTACCACGGCACACCCCAGCGCAGCAGGTCCGCACCGGCGCCGGCCGCGAGCGCGAAGTCGGCGGCGTACCGCCTGTCGTGCTCGGTGAGCACGTACTCGTCGACCGCCCGCTCCCCCGGCCGGCTCTGCGGCACGAAGGTGTCCTCGATCCCGAGTGCGAAGTGCAGCCGTCCGTCGGCGAACCAGCGGGCGCTCACTTGAGCCCCGTGGTGGCGACCGACTCGATGAACCGGCGCTGCATGATGAGGAACAGCACCGCGAGCGGCAGCACGGCGATCAGCGAGCCGGCCATCATCGTGCCGTAGGGCACGATCCCGCTCGGACCGGTGAGCAGCGTCAGCCCCGAGGTGATGGTGCCCATCTCCGGCGTGGTGGTGAACACCAGCGGCCACAAGAGGTCGTTCCAGTTGTTCACGAACGTGAAGATGGCCAGGGTCATCAGCGCCGGGACGGCGTTGGGCAGCACGATCGAGCGGAAGATCCGCAGCTCGCTCGCGCCGTCGATCCGTGCGGCGCTGTCCAGGTCCCGCGGCAGCGAGACGAAGAACTGCCGCAGGAAGAAGATGCCGAACGCGTCGGCAGCGCGCGGCACGATCATCCCGGCGAAGGTGTTCACCCAGCCGAGGTTGGCGACCAGCTGGTAGACGGGGATCAGGGTCGCCTGGAACGGGATCATCAGGCTGGCGACGATCGCCACCAGCAGCACCTTGTTGCCGCGGAAGTCCAGCCGCGCCAGCGCATAGGCGGCCAGCGAGTCGAACACCAGGGCGAACGCGGTGACGCCGCCCGCGAAGACGAAGCTGTTCAGGCACAGCCGGGCGAACGGTAGGTCGGTGAAGATGCGGCCGAAGTTCGCCAGCGTCCACGAGCCTGGCAGCAAGGTCGGCGGGAACGCGTTGATCTCCGCGGTCGGCTTGAACGCCGTGAAGACGATGACCAGGACGGGCAGCAGCACCAGGAGCGTCAGCACGCTGACCGCCGCGAGGACGAGCCAGCGCGAGGCGGTGCGGCCGGGCTGGAGCCGTGCGAACCGGCGTTGGGGCGACGTGATGGCGCTCATCAGGCGACGTCCTTCTCACGCTTGCCGAAGAACCGGAGCTGTACCAGGGAGAGGATCAGCGTCGCGAGCAGCAGCACGTAGGACAGCGCCGTCGCCATGCCGAGGTCGAGCTTCTTGAAGCCCTCCTGGTAGATCTCCATGACCACCGTCTGGGTGCTGCGGTAGGGGCCGCCGCTGGTCATCACGTAGATCTGGTCGAACGCCTGCAGGGCCGCGATCATCGCGAACACGACGACGAAGGTCAGGGTGCTGCTCAGCTGCGGCAGCGTGACGTTCCAGAACCGCCGCAAGGCGCCGGCGCCGTCGAGCTTGGCCGCCTCGTACAGGGCTTCCGGGATCTCCTGCAGGCCCGCGATGAAGATCACCATGTAGAAGCCGATGTTCTTCCAGACCGCAACCAGCACCACGGTCGGCATCGCCCACGTCGGGTCCTGCAGCACGTTGCCGACGTGCAGGCCCAGCCCGCGCAACCAGTAGGTCAGCAGGCCGATCTGCGGGTCGAGCAGGTAGCTCCACGCGAACGCCGCCACGGCCAGCGACACGATGAACGGCACGAACAGGGCCGTGCGGAACACGTTGCGGCCGATCAGCGAGCGGTTGGTCAGCAGCAGGGCCAGCGCCAGCGCGCCGACCAGGGCCACCGGCGTGAACATCACGGTGTACAGCGCCGTGCTGCCGAGCGTGGCCAGGATCTTGTGGTCCGTGAAGATGCGGACGTAGTTCGCCAGGCCTACCCAGGTCTCGGCGCCGAACCCGCTGGCGTCGGTGAACGACAGGCGCAGCGCGGAGAGCATCGGCCACGCGACGAACGCGAGCAGGATCACCAGCGCCGGCGCCATGAACAGCACGGCGACGCGGGTCTGGTGCCCCGCGGCGACGGGTCGACCGCCGAGCGGTGCGGGTGCCCGGTAGGACACCCGTGGACCGCGGGTGCGGGTGGATGTGGCCATGGTGCTTCTCCTGGGGAGGGGCGGTGGCCGCCGGCCCGTCGTCGTCAGGACGGCGGCCACCGCGGGGGGCGTCGGCTCAGCCGGCCAGCGACTGCTGGACAGCGGTGGAGGCGGTCTTCAGCAGACCTGCGGGGTCCCCTCCGGCCAACGCCTTCTGGGTGGCCTCGTCCACGGACTTGAGGATGTCGCTGCTGGTGGCGACGCCGGGCAGCAGCGGCTTGGCGGTGCCGGCGATGTCGGTGAGGGACGCGACGACGGGGTTGGACGAGACCGCGCTCGACGGGATGTCGGTGCGCAGCGGGGGCCAGCCGGAGCCGAGCGACCACTGGGTGGCGACGTCCTTGGAGAACAGGTAGTCGAAGAACTTCTCGGCGGCGGCCTTCTTGGCGGCACCGGCCTGGGTGGTCACCGCCGCGGAGATCCCGATGGCCGAGGCGCCCTGACCCTTCGGTCCGGCCGGGATGCCGGCGATGCCGTAGTCGATCTTGTTCTCGGTGGCGACGCTCGCCATCCACGGACCACCGACCTCCATCGCGGCCTTGCCGGAGGAGAACAGCTTGTCCGAGGCGACGCCGTCCAGGCCGGTCGGCGAGATCTTGTCCTGCGTGACGGCCTTGGCCCAGTAGGTCAGCGTCTGCACGTTGGCGTCGGAGTCGACCACCGACTTGGTGCCGTCCACCAGAGCGCCGCCGTTGCCGTAGAACAAGCTGGCCCACACGCCGTTGCCGACGGTGGCGTGGTCCGGCAGCGCGAGCCCGTACTGCTCGGGGGTCCCGTCGTTGTTCTGGTCCACCGTCAGCTTCTTGGCGTCGGCCACCCACTCGTCCCAGGTGGTGGGGAAGGTGCTGATGCCGGCCTTGGCGAAGAGGGCCTTGTTGTAGATGACCGACAGGGGCACGAAGCCGGTGGGGACGCCGTAGTAGGAGCCGTTCACCTTCTCCATGTCGACGGCATTGGGGTTGAGCGACGCGCTCTTGGTGGTGGCGCTGGAGTAGAAGTCGTCGAGCTTGGCGAAGGCGCCCTTGGCCGCGTAGACGGGCAGGTTCTCCGCGGGCAGGGCGACGATGTCCGGCCCCTGCTTGGCGGAGAGGGCGGGGAGCAGGGTGTCGCCGATGACGGCCCACGTCTTGGTGGTCGTCGTGATCTTGACGCCGCTCTGGGACGCGTTGAAGTCCTGGACGATCTTGTCGAGGACCTTGCCGTCGGCCTCGGTGTAGCCGTGCCAGAACGTCAGGTTCACGGGTCCCGACGACGCTGTGCTGGAGGAGCCGGCCGGGCCCGAGCACCCGGTGAGTGCGACGGCCGCACCGAGGGTGACGACCGCGAGTGTCGCGACGGTGTTCTTCATCGAAGGCCTCTCTCGGATCGACCACTTCGTCGATCGTCGGTTTACAACGTTGCAATTGCAACGTTTGAACGGGACTGTAGCCACCGCCTCGGGAGGTGTCAACGGAGCGCCGGGACGCTGTGCAGTCGAGGTGCTCCTCATCGTCGCGCCGGCGCGCCGTTCCCGCACGCCACCTCCGCCGCAGGGCTGGCCACGGTCTCCGGAGGGCCGCCGTCCCGGCGGTGATCTCAGCCGGCGATCCAGTGCCGTTGCGCCTTGCAACGTTATAACCTCTGGGCGTGGCAGACAGCACTCGAGCCGGAGACGGCGCCCCGACCCTGCACGACGTCGCGGCCGCCGCGGGGGTCTCCTTCTCCACCGTCTCCAACGTGATCCGCAACCACCCCCACGTGCGCGAGGCCACCCGCAAGCGGGTGCTCGACGCGATCGCCGCGGTCGGCTACCGCCCCAACCTCGTCGCGCGCAACCTCCGGTCCGGACGCAGCGGGGTGATCGGCCTCGCCGTGCCGGAGCTGAACCAGTCGTACTTCGCGCAGCTGGCCGACGACGTGATCCGCGCGGCCGGCGCCGAGGGCTACGTGGTGCTGGTCGAGCAGACCGGTGGCCGCCGGGAACGGGAGCGTGAGCTGCTGCGCGACCCCCGCTTGGCCCTGACCGACGGCACCCTGATCAGTCCCCTCGGGCTCACCCGCGACGACGCGAAGGACATCGCGCTCGGCCGGCCCGTCGTCGTGCTCGGCCAGCCGCTGCTCGACGAGGCCGACCACCTGACCATGCAGCACGAGGCGGCGGCCCGCGCCGCGACCACGCACCTCATCGAAGGCGGCCGCAACCGGATCGTGCTGCTCGGCGCCCACCCGGCCGAGCAGGGCACCACGGCGTCATTGCGGCGGGACGGGTACCGGGCGGCGCTCGAGGCGGCGGGGCTGGCGACGCCGGACGAGCTGGTGGTGCCGATCGAGGTGTGGGACCGGCACCACGGGGCGGCGGCGATGTGGGAGCTGCTGCGCTCCGGCACGGTGTTCGACGCGGTGTTCGCGATGAACGACGATCTGGCGCTCGGCGCGATGCGCGCCCTGCACGAGCGCGGCGTCCACATGCCGGCCGACGTCGCCGTGATCGGCTTCGACGACATCGACGAGGGTCGCTACTCCTACCCGAGCCTGTCCACCGTCGACCCGGGTCGCCGTCAGATCGCGGAGCTGGCCGTCGCGATGCTGCTCGAGCGGATCATGGGCACCACCGACGCCGCCCCCGGCCGCATGGTGGCGCCGGACTTCCGCATCGTGGTGCGGGAGTCCAGCACCACCTGACGTCCCGCGCTACAACGCGGTGGGCGCTCCCGGGGTCAGCACCCGCAGCCGGTCTCCGATGCCGGCCGCCTCGAAGGCCGTCACCACCTCGCCGACCCCCTCGGTGAAGTGCTCCCAGCCCTCGGCGTGCACCGGCACCACCACGGAGGCGTCGAGCAGCGTCGCGACCCGCGCCGCCCGCTCTCCGCTCAGCGTCACGGGTTCCGCGCCGAACCGACCGACGTTGGCGGCGCCGACGAACAGCACGGCGACGTCCACCCGCCCGATGCGCTCGGCGATCTGCTCGACGACGTCCACCCCGGCGTTGTCCCCGGACACGTACACCGTGGGCAGACCGTCGCCCTGCAGCAGGAAGCCGGTGACGTCGCCGGACAGCGCCTCGGCGCCCACCGGACCGTGCCGGGCCGGCAGGGCTGTGACCGTCAGCGGGCCGACGGGCACCTGCGCCCACGGCGCCAGGCCGGTGACGTGCTCGATCCGCCCCGCGGCCGCCGGCGTGGACAGCACCAGCGGGACACGGTCCAGGAAGGCCCGACCGGACACGTCCAGGTTGTCGAAGTGCTGGTCGTGGGACAGCAGGACGGCGTCCACCGGGCCCAGCTCGTCCGGGCCGACGGCCGGTCCGGTGAGCTTGGTCAGCACCCGCGGCGCCTCGTAGGAGCGCGGTTCGTCGAACGTCGGGTCGGTGAGCAGCGTGACGCCGCCCAGTCGGAGGACGAGGGTCGGGCCGCCGACCAGCAGGGCCTCGACCGCGGAAGCGGATGACGTGCGAGGTTCGTGGGTCACCCCGCGATTGTGCAGGCGCCCGCCCACCCTGTCGCGTGCGTCGTGAGCCAGCCGCCGGAGTCGGGCGGGTGACGCGGTCCGGGTGCGTGGTCGCCACCGCCTCCGTACCGTCGAACGATGACGCCTCTCGCCCGAGCCGCCGACGCCGCCATCGGCTGGTACCAGCGCTCGATCTCGCCGAGGAAGGGATGGTCGTGCGCAGCCCGCGTCGTCACGGGCGGCCCGTCCTGCTCGGCGGCGGCGCGCGAGGCCGTCCGCACCCGAGGCGCGCTGGGCGCCGTGCTGCCGACGATGGCACAGCTGCTGCTCTGCTACCGCGCCGCGCTGATGGTGACGCCGGCCCGCCTGCACGGCGAGGGCGTCTGCTGCTGCGGACCCATCCCGGTCCCGTTCCGCTTCTGATCGGAACCGGGCGGCTCATCGCTGCCGGCGGCTGATCAGCGGGTGGACGGTCCCGTGCCGGTCAGCGTGTCCAGCAGGTCCTGGAGCTGACCGCGCTGCGCAGCGTCCAGCGGTGCGAACAGCTCGTCGAGCACCTCCTCCACCACCCGGCCGCCCTCGGCGAGCAGCCGTCGGCCCTCCGGCGTGAGCGCGTGGTGCAGCCGACGGCCTCCGCCCGAGCTGCGCTCGATCAGCCCCGCGCGCAGCAGCCGGGCCGAGAGCGTCGCGAACGCCTGGTCGCTCATGAACGTCATCCCGGCCAGCTCGTGCCCGGAGGCGTCGGGATGGGAGTCGATCGCCCGCAGCACGTCCCACTGCACCAGGCTCACGCCGACCGAGCGCAGGGCGGTGTCCATGGTCCGGTGGTCACGCCACTGCGCGCGCTTGAGGCTCTGGCCGAGCCGCTGGAGGGACGTCTGCATGGCTCGATCGTAGTCTCAACTTGTTGATCTCAACATGTTGATTTAGTCTCGCCGTATGACCTCGCAGCCGCACCAGCCCGCACTGGTCGCCGAGACGCCCACCACCCCGGCGCTCCCCCGGCGCAGCACGGGCACGGTCGTCGCCCTGTGCCTGTCGATGCTGGTCGCCTACTGGCCGTTCTCCGTGGCGACGGGAGCGCTCGCCCACGTCGCTCGGACGACGCACGCCACCGGCGCTGCCCTGGCCTGGGTGCCCGACGCGTTCGCGACGGGGATCGCGGTGGCGGTGCTGCCCGCAGGCGTGCTGGTCGCCCGCCGCGGAGCGGCACAGGTGGTCCGCCTAGGGCTCGCGCTCACGGCCGCAGGTGCGGTGGTGATGGCCGGCGGGCTGGTCGTTCCGCGGGCGGCGCTCGCGGCCGCGTGGGTCGGTGAGGGCGTCGCCGGGGTCGGCGCGGCGCTGGCGATGACCGGCAGCCTGGTGGCCCTCAGCAGGATCCCCGGGGACGGTGCGGCCCGGGCACGACGGACGGGCGGGTGGTCCGCCGCCACGGTCGCCGGGCTGGGCACCGGGCCGTTCCTGGTGGCGACCGTGGTGCTCGTGGGCGACTGGCGACTGTTCGCCGTACCGGTCGTGCTCGGCGCGTTCGCCCTGGTGGTGGCGCTGCGGTCCGCCGGTCGCACCCCCGCCCCGACCGCCGGCCGCGCACCGCTGGTCCCGGCCGCACTGTTCCGCAGCGCGACGTTCGACCTCGCGTCGCTCGCCGCCGGCGGCGTGCTGCTGGTGACCGTCGGCATCGTGGTGACGGTCGGGCTCTACCTGGACGGCCAGCATGTCGGCGCGCTCGGCGGCGCCACGCGACTCGCCGCCTTCTTCGTCGCGAACGCGGTCGGCGGCCTGGTCGCCGGACGGCTCGCCGCGCAGGTCCGGCCGGCCGCCCTCCTGGTGGGCGGGCTGGCGCTCGGATCGGTCGGCGCGCTCAGCCTGGCGACGCTCGACGACGGCCGGTTCGGCGCCGTCGCACTGCGCCTGGCGGTGATGGGTGCCGGCTGTGGGGTGGTCATGGCGACCTCCCCGGCGATGGCGGTCGGTTCCGTGCCTGCCGAGCTGGTGCCGGCAGCGGGTGGCGTGAGCAATGCGATCCGCCAGACCGGCGCCGCCCTCGGGCCCCTCGTCTTCGGCACCCTGCTGACCGCCGGATTCCTCCCCGCCCTGGTCGTCCACCGCGCCGGCCTGCTGGCTGCGGCCGTCCTGCTGCTCCTCACCCTCGCCTGCCTGCCGCTGCTGCGCTCCGCACCGCAGCAGTCCTGACCTGCCCTGCCCACCACTCGAGAGGAACCACCATGACCACCACCCCGACCTCGACCCTGACCACCCACGAGCTGCCGGTCGCACCCGGTATGAACCTCCGACTCGCCGAGGGCGGCACCGGCCGCCCGGTGCTCGTCCTGCACGGCGGTGGCGGCCTGCCGACCGTGCTGGGCCTCGCCGCCCACCTCGCCGAGCACGCCCACGTGCTGGCGCCGACGCACCCCGGCTGGGACGGCACACCGCGTGCAGAGACCATCGCCTCCATCGCCGACGTCGCCGCGCTGTACGGCCGGCTGCTGCACCAGCTCGACCTGCACGACGTGGTGGTGGTCGGCTCGTCGCTCGGCGGCTGGATCGGTGCCGAGCTGGCGCTGCGGGACGACGCCGGCCGCGTCGGACAGCTGGTGCTGGTCGACGCGGTGGGCATCGACGTCCCCGACCAGCCGATCACCGACTTCTTCGCCCTCGACGCCCGCGGCGTGGCCGAGCACAGCTTCCACGACAGCGAGCGCTTCTTCACCGACCCGTCGACCCTGCCGCCAGCCGAGCTCGCACGCATGGCCGGCAACCGCACCACGATGCAGGCGCTGGCGGGCGACCCGTACATGCAGGACCCCACACTGCGGGCGCGGCTGCGCGACCTCGTCGTCCCTACCACGGTGATCTGGGGCGACAGCGACCGGATCGTCACGCCGGCCTACGGTCAGGCCTTCGCCGACTCGTTCGGCAGCGACGCCACGTTCGTCGTCGTGCCCGACGCGGGGCACCTGCCCCACCTCGAGCAGCCGGCCGCGGTGCAGGCCGCGCTCGACGCGATCGTGGGGCGGCGGGCCTGACCGAGCGGCGAGACTGCCCGGTCAGCCGTCGGCGAGGGCCAGCCACTCCCCCAGGTGGTCGCCGTCGAGGTGCTCGGCGGCGACCACCACCCAGGCGTCGCCCATCCGCCGGCCCGTGCGCATCTCCGCCGGGCTCACACCCGGCAGGGCGAGCAGCTGCTCGCGACGAGCGGGGTCGATCCGCACCAGCAGGTCACCGCCGCGCCGGCTGGAGACCAGCAGCCGACCGTCCACCATGAACGAGATGCCGCCGAACATCGACACCTCGCGCACGTCCCGGCCGGACAGCGCGGTCCGGATCCGGTCCACCAGAGCGTCGGCGCTCACCAGCGACCCCCTCCGTCAGGTACTCCTCACCGCCATGGTGCAGGGGCACCCCGGCCGGAGTCGACACCCCGGCGCACCCGACTGCCGCCGCACCACCGTCAGGTCAGCGCCGGGACGGCTCGATCCGCAGCACCGGGAAGTCGTCGGCGATGCCCGCGAACGCGTCGACCGGCGCGCGCCGGTCCACCGGCAGGTGCGGTCGAGCCCCGGGCGCCAGCTCGAGGTACCGCTTGAGGATGGGCGGCCGCTGCACGGACGGCACCGCCACCAGCCGCACCGCCTCCGGTCGTGGCGCGTGGAGCACCGCCCGGCCGTCGGCCGCCTCGAGGTTGCGCAGCCAGCCGGCGGTGGTGCCGAGCATCGAGACCACGTACCGCTGGCCGCCGTGGCGCACCAGCACGAGGGGGAACCGGACCGGTCGGCCCGAGACGCGGCCACGCACCTCGAGGGTCACAGCCCTGCCGCCGAGCGTGAGGATGCCGTGGCGGTACTGCCACTCCCCCAGCCCGTTCAGCACCCGGGCGACCGCGTTGGGGCGCCCCGAGGCGTACATCCACCGCTTGAGCGCGTACCAGGGCCGCGGCCGCGGGCTCATGCCGACCACAGACCCTGCGTGGACCACACGGCGTGCATCGCCTGTGCGAGCACGGTGCCGGTGGTGACCAGGACGGCGACGGCGGTGACGACGAGCAGGGCGGCAGCCCAGCGGCTGCCCGCGCTCGACGGTCGGCCCGGCCGCAGGACGGTCCAGACGAGCGAGAGGACCACGACCCCGAGGGCGAAGATCGCGACGGCCAGCGCGTCGGACCCCTTGGCGTGCTGCTGCACGGCCGCCGGGAGCTGCTGACCGCCGGCGCGCGCGGCCTCCTTGAGCTGCTCCCACAGGAGGAGGCCGACCTGCTCGGCCCACACCGCCAGTGCGGCGGTCAACGCGCCCACGCCGACCAACGGCCAGCGCAGCCCGGCGCGCGCCGACGGCCGTAGGGCGTAGACCAGGGCCAGGATCGCCGTGAGCGGTGCCACGATGACGGTCAGGTGACCGGCGATGGCATGAGGTGGCATCGTGGTCCTCTTCACTTTGGTACTTGGAGTTCCATGTCTCTAGAGGACGGTAGGACCGGCACCGCGACCCGTCAAGGGTCGTCGGCACGCCGACGACGGCCCCGGCGCAGCGATGCCGAGACCGGTCGGCTGATGCTCGACGCGGCGCTCGAGCTGCTCGCTGAGGACGGCGTCTCGGTGGCGCTCGACGGCCTCCAGCTGGAGGACGTCATCCGCCGGGCGGACGTGTCCCGCACGTCCGCCTACCGGCGCTGGCCCACCCGCGAGGCGTTCCTCGAGGACGTGCTGGTCGAGCTGGCGCAGGGCGCCGAGCTGACGGAGGTCGGCCCGAGGGTCGGCGCCGAGGGCGCCGCGCTGCTCGCCGCGCACCGCGACGCGCTCACCACGGAGGAGGGCCGGCGCGAGGTCTTCGTCGAGCTGCTGCGCCTCTCCCTGCAGACCGATCTCGAGGCGACCCTCGCCTCCCCGGCGTTCCGCACCTACCTCGCACTGCGCGCCGCGTTCGTCGGCGTCCCCTCCGAGGACCTGCGCACGCGGTTGGCGGCGGCGCTCGCGCTCAGCGAGCGGCGAGCCGTCGCGCGCGGCTCGGCGATCCTCTCCGGTGCGTGCCAGCTGCTCGGGCTGCGGCTGACCGGACCCCTGGGCGACGGGCCCGACGGGCCCACGGTCCTGTCCCGGGCGATCGCCGCGAGCACCACAGGCTTCGTCGTCGCCGCACTGGCCGACCCGGACGTCGTCACCGCGACCCGTCGACTCGCGCCGTTCGGCTCCTCCCGACCGGCGCAGTGGTCGGTCCCGGCGCTGACGCTCGCGGGTCTGGTGCTGGCCCACGTCGAACCGGACCCGGACGCGACCGTGCCGGACGTGGACTCCCTGGTCGCGGCACTGCCGAGACTCGTCGACGCGGGCGCCGCGGCGGCTGCCGGCGCCGCCTGAACGAGCGGACATCGGTGCACCGCGGGCATGGCGCCGATGCACCGACGACGACCTGGGCTGACGCGCAGGGGGTCTTCGTCAGCCCAGGTCGAGCCGCTCAGGCGACCAGGGTCACCCGCGTCCACGAGCCGGGGGCCAGCTCGATCGCAGCACCCTCGTCGGACAGCTCGACGGCCGTCTCGCGCGGGCTCCACGCAGACTCGTCCGAACCGGCCGCGGCACCCGCGCCGCCCACCGCCATCTGCACCGCCGTCGCGGTCCGCACCGCCGGCAGCCCCTGCGTGGCTATGGTCAGCCGCACGGACTCCTCCGGCGACCGGTTGACGGCGAACACGCTGGTGGTGCCGCTCGCCTGGTCCCACGTCGCCACGGTGTCCACCGTCGGGATCTCGCCGAACTCGGCCGTCGTGATCGTCGGACCCTCGGCCGCCGTCTGCAGCACCACGCCCTGCGCACCCTCGGCGGTCAGCGCGAACGGCGCGAAGATCGGCTGCCGCCACGACCGGCCGCCCGGCTCGGTGCGGATCGGCGCGATCACGTTGACCAGCTGCGCGAGACAGGCGACGCCCACCCGGTCGGCGTGCTTGAGCAGCGAGACGAGCAGGCCGCCGACGACCACGGCGTCGACGGTGCCGAAGTCGTTCTCGATGATCTGCGGCGCGACCGCCCAGTCCAGGGAGTCCTCGCCGCCGAACTCGCCCTGGAACCACACGTTCCACTCGTCGAAGGACAGCCGCAGCCGCTTGCGGCTCTGCAGCCGCGCGCCCACCGCGTCCGCCGTGGCGGCCACCGCCTCGATGAACCGGTCCATGTCCACGCCGGAGGCCAGGTAGCTGGCGACGTCGTCCCCGTGCTGCTCGTAGTACGCGTGCAGGGAGATGTAGTCGACGACCTCGTAGCAGTGCTCCAGGACCGTGGACTCCCAGCTGCCGAAGGTCGGCATCTTCGAGTTGCTCGACCCGCACGCGACCAGCTCGATGCTCGGGTCCAGGCGCTTCATCGCCTTGCCCGTCTCCTGCGCCAGCCGGCCGTACTCCTCGGCCGTCTTGTGCCCGATCTGCCAGGGGCCGTCCATCTCGTTGCCCAGGCACCAGAGCTTCACGTCGTGGGGCTCGGCGTGCCCGTTGGCCACCCGCTGGTCCGCGAGCGCGGTACCGGCGTCGCTGTTGCAGTACTCGAGCAGGTCGACAGCCTCGGCGACACCGCGCGTGCCGAGGTTGACGGCGACCATCGGCTCCACGCCGGCCCGCCGGGACCAGTCAACGAACTCGTCGATGCCGAACTGGTTGGTCTCGATGGACCGCCAGGCGAGGTCACGGCGCACCGGCCGCTGCTCCTTGGGCCCGACGCCGTCCTCCCACCGGTAGTTGGAGACGAAGTTGCCGCCCGGGTACCGGATGGTCGACACGCCCAGCTCGCCGGTCAGCGCGAGCACGTCCTTGCGGAACCCGTCCTGGTCGGCCAGCGGGTGCTCGGGCTCGTAGATGCCGGTGTAGACGCAGCGGCCCATGTGCTCGACGAACGAGCCGAACAGCCGCCGGTCCACGGGGGCGACGGTGAACTGCGGGTCGACGACGATCCTTGCCATGCTCATGCTCTCGATCCCTCGGTCGGGTGGGCTGGGGCGGGTCGGCCGGAGGGGCCGTACGTCTGGGCGAGCTGCCGGAATCGGTCGACGGCGGCGGTCGTCTCGCGGCGCAGGGCGTCGGCGGGCTCCGCGGAGAGGCGGTACAGGCCGAGCGGCTCCAGGTACTGGGCGGCCGGTCCGGTGCCCGTCCGGTACGACCAGTCGAGCAGGTCGAAGAGCGGGAACCACGTGTAGCCGACGACGGGCAGGCCGCCGGCGCGCAGCTCGACGATGCGGTCCACCGACTCCTCGAGCCAGACGATGTGCGCCTCGGCGTCGCCCCGGCTGCTGGTCTCCGTGAGGAAGACGGGCGCGCCGTACCGCCCGTGGAACCGGCGCAGCACCTCCTCCAGACCGTCCGCGCCGCTGCGCCCGCGGGCCGGTGCCTCGCGGCTCACGTCCGCCTCGACGACGCCGGTCGACAGGTGCGGGTAGAAGTTCACGCCCATCACGTCCGGCGGCATCGGGAGGGCCCGGTGCCACTCGAGGGTGGCGTCACTGACCCCGTGCCGGTGCAGGAACGGCACCAGCGGGTGGTCGCCGTCGACCAGGCCGCACACCAGGTCCTCGATCAGCAGGTCACGCTGGGCCCGCAGCCGGGTCCCCTCGACCACCTCGTCCGGTGCGTCGTCGGCCAGCTCGTAGCGGAACGCGGCCTCGACGTGCACGAACGTCGGCGCCGCCACGGCTGCGGCGACGGCCTGCTGCGTGAGCACGATGCCCCGCGCGACACCCGTCGCCACCTTGGTCCAGCCGTCCGGACCCGTCAGGTACGGCGGCCACGCCGCGGTCTCGCCGCACCACTCGGCGTTCACCGCCGGCTCGTTGGCGGGCGTGTAGACGTGCAGGCGGTCGGCGTACCGGGAGGCCACGGCGTACGCATAGGCAGCGACACGTTCCGGGTACGACGCGTTGATCGCGGCGTTGTCCAGCCACAGCGGCGTGCCGTAGTGCACCAGGTCGACCACCGGCACCAGCCCGCGCTCCAGCAGGTGGTCCACCACCGGGTCGAGCCAGTCCCACACGAACCGGCCGGGCTCGGGCTCCACCCGGTACCAGGGCACGCCGTACCGGATCGCGTCCGCGCCGCTGTCGGCGGCCAGGTCGATGTCCGAGCGCCACTGCCGGTAGTGGTCCGTCAGCTCGTACTCGTCGAGCGCCCGGTGCCCGGGGCGTACCTGCGGGACGAACGTGTCCTCGATGCCGACGGCGAAGTGCAGGGCGCCGTCGTCGAACGCGCGCCCGGCGCCGCGGACCCCGGCCCCGGTCCCGGCGGTCACTTCAGCCCCGTCGTGGCGATGCCCTCGATGAACCGGCGCTGCACCACCACGAAGGCCAGCAGCATCGGCACCATCGCCATGGTCGCGCCGGCCATCAGCAGGCCGTACTCCACCACGTGCTGGCCCATGAACATCGCCAGCCCGGCGGGCAGCGTCTGCATCGCGGTGTCGGTGGTCAGCACCAGGGGCCACAGCAGGTCGTTCCAGTTGAACATCAGGTGGAACAGGCCCAGCGTCAGCAGCGCCGGCATGGCCAGCGGCAGCACGATGCGCGAGTAGATGCGGAACTCCCCCGCGCCGTCGATCCGGGCGGCCTCGCTCATGTCGTTGGGGATGCCGAGGAAGAACTGCCGCATGAAGAAGATCCCGAACGCATTGGTGGCCCTGGGGATGATCAGCCCGGGGAACGTGTTCACCAGGTGCAGGTGGCTCAGCAGCTGGTAGACGGGAACGAGCGTGACCTGGGCCGGCAGCATGAGGAACAGCAGCACGGCGAGGAACAGCAGCCGCTTGCCCGGGAACTCCAGGCGGGCCAGCGCATATCCGGTCATCGAGTCGAAGAACAGCGAGAACAGGGTCACGGCGCCGGCGAACAGGACGGTGTTGCCGAACTGCCGGAGGAACGGGATCTGCTTGAACACCTCGGAGTAGTTGGTGAACGTCAGGTGCGTCGGCCACAGCTGTGCGGGGTGGGCCAGGATGTCGTGCTCCGGCTTCACGGAGCTGAGCAGCATCCAGATCACGGGCAGCAGCACCGCGAAGGCCACCACCGCGAGCGAGACGTAAAGCAGCACGCGGAGCGCAGCGCCGGAGGGACCGTGCCGCCGCTCGGCGACGGGTCCGGGCTCGGGGAGGGACAGCGTGGGGGCGTCCACGGACACGTCGGTCATCAGTAGGTCACCTGCCGCCGGGAGAAGAAGGCGTTCTGCGCGACGCTGACGATCAGCACGATCACCAGCAGCACCCAGGACACGGCCGAGGCGTACCCGAACTGGAAGTCCTGGAACCCCTTGCGGTAGATCAGGTAGACGAGCGTCTCGCTCTGGAAGAACGGGCCGCCGCGCGTCATCACGTACACCTGGTCGAACGCCTGCAACGAGGCGATCGCGGCGATGACGAAGACGAAGGCCGACGTGTTGGCCAGCAGCGGCCAGGTGATGGACCGGAACTTCTGCCACGGCCGGGCACCGTCCACCTCAGCCGCCTCGTACAGCTCCTTGGGAATGGTCGCCAGGCCCGCCAGGTACATCACCATGTAGAAGCCGACGTTCTTCCAGATGCCGACCACCATCACGTAGACCAGCGCGAGGTGCGGGTCGGCGGCGCCGTTGCCGAACGAGATGCCGAGCGGACCCAGCCAGTGCGGCAGCAGACCGATGTTCGGGTCGAACAGGAAGTCCCACGCGATCGACATCACGCCGAGCGACAGCACGGCGGGCACGAAGATCGCCGCCCGGAAGAACGACCGGCCGGCCAGCCTGCGGTTGAGCATCACGGCGAACAGCACCGCGAGCCCCACGGTCACCGGGGTGACGACGACGGCGTACAGCAGCGTGCGGAACAGGTCGCCCCGGAACACCTGGTCGCCCAGCAGCGAGCGGTAGTTGTCGAGGCCGACGAACGTGTCGGCGCCGAACTGGGAGCTGTCGAAGAAGGACAGCCGCAGGGACGAGACCAGCGGCCACGCCATGAAGGCGCCAAGGATCACGACCGACGGGGCGATGAACCCGTAAGCGCGCAGCGCCTGCCGTCGCCGCAGACCGTTGCGCCGGCGGACCGGCACCGGAGCTGCGGTCCCGGTCCCGGCCGGGCGCTCACCGAGCAACGACGTCATGACAGGTGCTCCTTGCGACAGCGATCGAGGGCGGGTCCGGTGCGGGCCCGTGCGGTCGGTACCCGTGGGGGCCGCTGCCGGGCGGCCCCCACGGGTCACGGTTCGGGCGTCAGCTGTTCTTCTGCACCTGCGACTTCAGCTGGTTGGCCGCGGCGTCGAGCGTCGCGTTGACCGAGCTGGGGTCGTTCTCGATCTTCTCCATGGCCGGGTCGAACACCTCGCCCTGGATGGAGGCGAAGTTCGGCTGGCCGGGAGCCAGGCTGCGCGCGTACTTGGCGTACTTGGAGAACATCGCGACGTCAGGGTTCGACGCCAGCGCGGAGTCCGGCACGTTGGAGGTGACCGGCGGGAAGCCCGTGTTCAGCGCGAAGTACGTCTGCGAGTCCACCGTGGTCCAGTACTTGTAGAACTGCGTGGCCGCGTCGGTCTTCGCCTTGTTCGCCTTGGCGCTCAGCGCGAGGCTCGTCGTGTTGCCCAGCGTGATCTGCTGGCCGTTGGGGCCGGTGGGCACCATGGCCAGGCCGTAGTCGATGCCGGCGTTCTTGTAGCCGGTGGTGGCCCACGGGCCGTTGACCTCCATCGCGGCGGTGCCGGCGGAGACCAGCTTGTCGGCGTCAGCTCCCGAGAGGCCGACGGGCGAGATGTGGTCGTTGGCCACCAGTCCGGCCCACTGCGAGGCGACCTTCTTGGTGGCGTCGCTGTTGAGCAGCACCTGGCTGCCGTCGTCGGACGCGATGCCGCCGCCGTTCTGCCACATCAGGATGGGCAGCACCTCGATGGTGTCGTGCACGCCGAGCGCCAGGCCGTACTGGGTCGGCTTGCCGTCCGGGCCGGAGCCGGTGGTGAGCTTCTTGGCGTCGGCGATCCACTCGTCCCACGTCGTCGGCGGCTTGGTCGGGTCGAGGCCGGCCGCCGTGAACTCCTTCTTGTTGTAGTACAGGAGCACCGGGGTGTTCTCGATCGGCAGCCCGTAGATCTTGCCCTTGTACTTGCCGGCGTCCACCGCGGGGCCCACCAGCGTGGACTTGTCCACACCGTCGGAGCCGAGCAACGCGTCCAGCGGCTGGATCACGCTCTTGCTCGCGTACACCGGGATCTGGTTGCTGTCGATGCCGATCAGGTCCGGCCCGTTGCCGGAGCCGTACGCGGGCAGCAGCTTCTGGTAGAGCACGTCCCACGGCGTGATCTGCATGGTGACGTGCACCTTGGACTGCGACGAGTTGAACCCGTCGACGATGTGCTCCACAGCCGGGCGGTCGGGGCCGGTCAGGCCCGTCCAGAACGTCAACTCGGTGGTGCCTCCACCACCGGCGCTGCCGCTGCTCGACGAGGCGGAGCTACCGCCGCTGCTGCAGCCGGCGAGTGCGAGCGCTGCCGCGCCGACCAGCATGGTGGCCACGGCCTTGTGCCGTCCAAACATGATCTCTCCTCATCGAGAACCAGTTCCAACGTTGGAACCAAGGATGCACTGACCTCCGAGGATCGGTCAACCAGGCTGAAGATAACGATCCGGCTGCGAGGCGACGGGCCCACGCGACCCAGAGCGCGCTACCCTCGTCTGACCAGGGGAGAGATGACGCCGACCGCTCCCAGGGGCACGTCGAAGGAGACGGATCAGCGATGGCAGCCAGCGTGAAGGACGTCGCCGCGCGGGCCGGCGTGTCTCCGAAGACCGTTTCCAACGTTGTCCACAACAGGCCCAAGGTCGCCCCCGAGACCCGCCTGCGGGTGCAGGCCGCGATGGCCGAGCTGGGCTACCAGCCCAACCTGACGGCCCGCTCGTTGCGCTCGGGGCGCACCGGGCTGCTGACCCTGGCGATCCCCAACATCGCGGCCCCCTACTTCGCCGAGCTGGCGCACCTGGTCATCGAGGCGGCCGCCGCGCGCGACTACACGGTGCTGATCGAGGAGACCGAGGGGCTGCGTGCGCGTGAGGTCGACGTGCTCAACGGCGTGCCGCCGCGGCTGTCGGACGGCACTGTGATCAGCCCCCTGGCCCTGAACGCCGACGACGTCCGGGACTTCGCCCCGCGCGGGCCCATCGTGCTGCTCGGCGAGCGCATCGGCGACGGCCCGGCCGACCACGTCGCGGTGGACAACGAGGCGGTCGCCCGGGACGCCACCGCGCACGTCGTCGGCCTCGGCCGGCGCCGCGTCGCCGCCGTCGGCTACCAGGACGACCCGCTGGCCGGCACCTCGCAGCTGCGGTACCGCGGCTTCTGCACGGCCCTGCGCGACGCCGGCCTGGAGGTGCCCGCGCCGGTCGCGGTGGACACCTACGAGTGGTCCGACGGCGCGGCGGCGGTGGACGCCCTGCTGCAGCGCGAGACGGTGCCGGACGCACTGGTGTGCTTCAACGACGAGCTGGCGATCGGCGCGATGCGCCGCCTGTCGGAGCTGGGCTACTCCGTGCCGGGCGACGTCGCGGTGATCGGCATCGACGACATCCCGGAGGCTCGGCACATGATCCCGTCGCTGTCGACGGTGGCGCCGGACAAGGGCGTGCTGGCCGCCACGGTGGTCGACCGGCTGCTCGAGCGGATCGACGGCGCCGCCGAGGGGCCGCGCGACGTGGTGATCCCCCACCGCCTCGTCGTCCGGGAGAGCACTCGCGGCCGTCGGCCACTCGCCGTCACTGCTGCCCCAGCGGCCGGGGAACGAGCCTGATCGCCCGCGCGCCCGCGGCCCACGCCAGGTGCAGGTCCACCGGGTCGGGCTGACCGGCCGCGTCCAGGCCGATGCGGTTGAACGCCGCGAACTGGTGGTTGCGGCTGGCCATCAGCACGTACGCGGCGACGACGCCGGGCTCGTCGGTCACCACCTGCACGTCCGCCGACCGCCGCCGGCCCTTCAGCCGGACGTCGACCGGCTCGCCGCTGCGCAGGTTGCGCGCCCAGGCGAAGGGCGTGCCGATCAGCAGCGCACCCTCGTCCGGGACGTAGGCGACGGGGACGGTGTAGCGGCGACCGGTCTTGCGGCCCACCACGTACAGCGTGATCAGCCTGCGGCCCACCACCCGGCACACCAGCGGCGTCCGCAGCAGGCCGCGCACCAGGCGGTTCGCCAGCCGCTGCACAGGCAGCGTGCGGGCTCGGACCTCGGGGGCGCGTGCGTCGTCCGTGGCGGTGCGGTTCTCGTCCATCTGGCTCCTTGGTGTCACCTTGAGGGCGTGCGATTCGTCACCGTGATGACGGACCGCGACGAAGGAAGGTGACGAAGGAAGGTGACGGTGGACGACGGCGACGGGGTGGCGGCGAGCTTCGAGGCCCAGCGCGGACACCTGCACGCGGTGGCGTACCGGATGCTCGGCTCCCTGAGCGATGCCGACGACGCGGTGCAGGAGACGTGGCTGCGGCTGGCGCGCTCGGACCCGGACGAGATCCGCAACCTCGGCGGCTGGCTCACCACCGTGGTCAGCCGCGTGTGCCTCGACCTGCTGCGGACCCGGCAGACGCGACGTGAGGACCCGCTCGACGTCCACCTGCCCGACCCGGTGGTCACCCGGGCGCCGCGGACCGGCCCGGAGGAGCAGGCGGTGGCGGCCGACTCGGTGGGCCTCGCGCTGCTCGTGGTCCTCGACACCCTGTCGCCCGCCGAGCGGCTCGCGTTCGTCCTGCACGACGTCTTCGCCGTGCCGTTCCACGAGGTCGCGTCGATCCTCGACCGCACCCCGGCCGCCGCCAAGCAGCTGGCCAGCCGGGCACGACGACGCGTCCGCGGCGCCGAACCGAGCGGGCGGGTCGACTCCCGACGGCATCGGCAGGTGGTCGACGCCTTCCTCGCGGCGTCCCGCGAGGGTGACCTCGACGCGCTGCTCGCCGTCCTCGACCCCGACGTGGTGCTGCGCGCCGACGCGGGCAGCGGGCCGCTAGGACCGTCGCAGCTGGTGCAGGGCGCGCCCGCGGTGGCGCGTCAGGCGCTCCGGTTCGCCTCGCTGGCCGTGCACGCCCGGCCGGTGGTGGTGAACGGCAGGCCCGGACTGCTCGGCGTTAGGGACGACATCCCGTTCACGCTGCTGAGCGTGGCCGTGCGGGGCGACGTGATCGTCGAGATCGACATCCTCGCGGACCCGCAACGGCTCGCCCGGCTCGACCTCGCGGGCCTGATCGACCGCTGAACGGGCGCCCGCGCGCGATACGCCGTCAGTCGGACGGCCGAGCCTCGGCGCGCCGGGTCCGCAGGCCGTCCATCAGCAGGTCGAGCAGCCGGGCGCCCTGCCCCTCCCGCGCCGACGTCCCGGCGACAGTGAACACGCCGATCAGCGCGGCGGCCACGTCGTCCGCCCGCACGTCGGCCCGCAGCTCACCGGCGTCCCGGCCGGCCCCGAGGATGCTGTCGATCGCCGCCAACAGCTGGTCCCGCGTCTGCAGGTGCGTGACGGAGCCGGCGTCGACCATCTCGCGCAGCGTGTCGACCATGCCGTGCTTGGTCACCAGCCAGTCGCCGAACAGGTCCATCCAGAGGCGCAGGGCGTCGGCCGGCGCGTGCTCGGCGAGCAGCTGGTCAGCGCCGCGGGTCAGCCGGTCCACCTGGTCGCGGTAGACCGCGTCCACCAGCGACTCCCGCGTCGGGAAGTGCCGGTACAGCGTGGCGATGCCGACGCCGGCCTCACGCGCGATCGCGCGCATGGACGGCTCGGCGTCAGCGGAGGCGAACACCCGGGTCGCGGCCTCGAGCACCATGTCGCGGTTGCGGGCGGCATCGGCGCGCAGTGCAGGGTTCTCACTCAAACGGATCATGCTCCACTTATGCGCTAGGCTCGTCGTACAACCGGAACGCGTTCCACTTTACCGGTTCCCTTCCCGACGAGAGCGAGCCCGCCGTGCCTATCGAGCCCACCACCGCTCCGCAGACCATGCGCACCGTCCGGTTCCACGAGTACGGCGACGCCGCCGACGTCCTGCGGCTCGAGACCGCGCCTCTCCCCGAGCCGGGCCCGGGCCGCATCCGCGTCACCGTGCACGCCTGCGGCCTGGCACCCGCCGACTGGGCGCTGTGCGGCGGGCTGTTTGCCGGCCTGCTGCCGCGCGGCATCGGCATCGACGTGTCCGGCACGGTCGACGCGGTGGGTCCGGGCGTCTCCGGCGTGGCGGTCGGCGACCTCGTCGTCGGCACCGCCGACTGGCGCGAGTCCACCACCGCCGGCGCCTCCGACCATGCCGTGATGAACCGCTGGGTGCCGGTCCCGGCCGGCCTGGACCTGACGGAGGCCGCCGCTCTGCCCATGGCGATCGACACCGCCTACCGGCACCTGGCGCTGCTGGGCCTCGCGCCCGGCACGACGCTCCTGGTCAACGGCGCGGGCACCACCATCGGGTTCGCCGCCGTGCAGATCGCGCTGGTGCGCGGCCTCCGTGTCGTCGCCACCGCCGGCCCCACGCACACGCCGGCTCTGGAACAGCTGGGCGCCACGGTCACCTCGTACGGGCCCGGGCTGGCCGATCGCGTGCGGGCCGCGGTGGGCGGCCCGGTCGACCTGGTGCTCGACACCGCGCCGGTCACCGGCGTGCTGCCCGAGCTGGTGGCCGCGGCGGGCGGCGAGGCGCAGCACGTGCTGACCATCACCGACATCGAGCACGCGCCTGCGCTCGGCGTGCGGGACAGCTTCCACGAGGACTGGTCGCACCCGGTCGACGGGCTCGCCGAGTTCGTCGGCCTGGCCGGGCAGGGGCGGTTCAGCGTGCCGATCGCGCGGAGGTTCCCGCTGGAGCAGTGGCGCGACGCCCTGGAGCTGAGCCGCAGCAACCAGGCGCGCGGCAAGCTGCTGCTGGTGCCGGGACTCGCCTGACAGGACGGGCCGGGGCGGACCGGGACGAGTGGCCAGGGCGGTCGGGCCGCTCAGCCGGCTGCGACGTCCGCCTCGACGTCGGCCTTCCACTGCGGCTTCTCGGCCCGCCAGCCCTCGTCGTCCCGGCCCAGCCGCCAGTAGCCGGAGATCGACGCCGCCCGTTCCCGGGGCACGTGCCGGTCGGCCAGCAGGTGCCGACGCAGCGTGCGGACGAAGCCCGCCTCGCCGTGCAGGAACACCTGGGGATCACCGGACGGGAACGCCATCGCGGTCACGGTCTCCACCAGGAGCTCGCCGCGGGGCCGGCCGTCCCGGTGCAGCCAGACGACCTGCGCGGACGGCGGCGCCTGGATCGCCACCTCGTCGTCCGGCCCCTCGACCTCGATCACCGCCCGCGCGACGACCCCGGGCGCCAGCCGCTCGACCGCGACCGCGATCGCCGGCAGGGAGCTCTCGTCGCCGACCAGCAGGTGCCAGTCGGCTGCCGGGTCCGGCTCGTACCCGCCACCCGGGCCGATGAGCTGCACCTGGTCACCGGCCTGCGCGGCCTGCGCCCACGGTCCGGCCAGCCCCTCGGCACCGTGCACCGCGACGTCGATGGTCAGCTCCCGCGCCGCGGCGTCCCACACGCGCACGGTGTACGTGCGGCGCGCCGGCCGCTCCTGCTCCTGACGCGGGAAGACGAGCTTCACGTACTGGTCGGCGAGCCCGTTGGCGGTGAACCCGTCCAGACCGGCACCGCCGAGCACCACCCGCACCATCGAGCGGCTCAGCTGCTCCTTGCGAAGGACGGTCGCGACGAACGGTTCGGGACGCTCAGCAGACGGCACCCGGCGAATCTACGTGGCGCGGCTGGGGCGCTGAGGGCCCGGACCCGTCAGCGCCCCGCCGTCGGTCACCAGCCCAGCTCGCCGAGGTCCTCCTGGAAAGTGCCCGTCGGTCCGTCGGCACCGATCATCGCCAGGCGCGCCACCACTGCGGCGCTCTCGGCGGCCTGCCGTCCCGGGTGGTCCTTGAGGCTGCCTCCACCGAGCTCGGTCGCCGTGATGCCCGGCTCCACGGCGTTCACCTTGATGTCCGGGCAGGCAATCGCGTACTGCACGGTGAGCATGGACACGGCGGCCTTGCTCGAGCCGTAGGCGATCGAGACGAAGTGCGAGGCCGGCCGGGACGGCTCGTGCGTCGCCCAGAAGGAGCCGAGCGCGCTCGACACGTTGACGATGACCGGGTTCTCGGACTGCCGGAGCAGCGGGAGCGCGGACTGCGTCACCCGGACGATGCCGACGGCGTTGGTGTCGAACACCTCGAGCACGCTCGGGCCGTCGAGCGCCTCCTCCATCGGGTTGCCGGGCACGCGCTTGGCGATGCCCGCGTTGTTCACCAGCACGTCGAGGCCGGTGCCGGCCGCCGCGATCGTCGTGAACGCCGCCGCGACCGACTCGTCGTCGGTGACGTCGAGCTGGACGAAGCGGGCTCCCAGCTCGTCGGCGGCGGCGCGGCCGCGACCCTCGTCGCGGGAGCCGATCCACACGGTGTGGCCCGCGTCGATCAGGATGCGGGCGGTCTCCTTGCCGAGGCTCTTGTTGGCCCCGGTGATGAGCGTTGTTGTCATGCCCCGAGCCTGCGGCGGCGGCGTGCCGGCAGGCAGTCGCCTGGTGTTCGTAGGACTGCCAGGGCCACGACAGGACGACGACGCGGCCCCAGACTCGCACCGTGGAGGAGTGGGAGTTCGGCCGGGCGGTGCGGCGGTGGCGCGAGCGGGTCGCACCCGAGTCGGTCGGTGTGCGGCTCGGCGGTCGGCGCCGTGCACCGGGGCTGCGCCGCGAGGAACTGGCCAATCTGGCCGGCATCTCCGTCGACTACCTGACCCGCCTTGAGCAGGGGCGTGCGACGTCGCCGTCGTCCCAGGTGGTCGAGGCCCTGGCCCGCAGCCTGCGGCTGTCCGACGCCGAGCGGGAGCTGCTGTTCCGGCTGGCCGGCCTGTCGGCCCCCGGCCCCGGCATCGTCCCGACGCGCATCACCGCCAGCGTGCAGCGGCTGCTCGACCGCTTCGTCGGGATCCCGCTCGTCGTCTACGACGCCGCGTGGAACCTCGTCGTCGCGAACGCCCCCTACGACGCGCTGATGGGCGAGACGTCCGCTCTGCGCGGCAACGAGCGGAACGGGGTGTGGCGCAACGTCATGGGACCCGCGTCGCGCGCCCGCCAGACGCCCGCCGAGCACGACGAGCAGGTCGCGGGCCTCGTCGCCGACCTGCGCATGACCGCCGCTCGGTACCCCGCCGACCAGGGACTTCGCCGGCTGGTGGCCGACCTGCGCGCCGTGAGCCCGTGGTTCGTCGAGCTGTGGGAGACGGCACCCGACCCGGCACCGGCCGAGGCCTCCCGGCACAAGGTGATCGACCACCCGACGGTCGGTCCGATCACCGTGGACTGCGACACCCTCGTCGTGGCCGGCGACGACCTGCGGATCATGGCCTACACGGCCGAGCCGGGGTCGGAGGACGCCGAGCGGCTGGAGCTGGCGATCGTGCTGGGGACCCAGGCGCTGGCCTAGCGACCCGATCCCTGGGCCAGGGCCTTCGCGCGCGACTCCGGGACTCCCAGCAGCAGCAGCGTGGCCACGGTGACCGAGGCGGCGTCGACCTCTGTCGGGGACGACGCGTCGTCGGCGATGGTGAAGACGGCGGACCACGCAGCCTGGCTGAGGACGCCGGCCGGCAGGTGCCGCCCGATGACACCGGCGTCCTGGCCTCGTCGGACCAGGTCGGCGAGTGCGTGCTCGACCTGCCCGAGCAGGGCGTGGATGTCCTCCCCGAACTCGCCGCGCCGGAGCACCACCATCACCCGGTAGCGGTGCACCAACGGCCAGAGGCGGGCGACGAAGTCCGCCCATGCCACGTCGGCCGACTTCTCGACGGGGGCGGCCTCGGTCAGCACAGCCTCGATCTCGTCCACGGCGCGGCGCGCGAGCGCCAGCACCAGGTCGGAACGGGACGGGAAGTAGCCGTACACGGTTCGTCTGACGACACCGGCAGCCGAGGCCACCTCACCCATGCCTGCGTCCGGCGTCGTGCCGAGCACCTCGACCGCCGCACCGAGGATCCGGTCCCGTGTGTCACGACGGCCCGAGGACTGGTTCTGCACACCACAAGGATTGCACATGCGTGTGCAACCGACCTACTCTGCACACCGGTGTGCAATGCCGACCGCGGCGTGCACGGGAGTCGAGGAGAACCGCGACATGACCACAACCCCTGCCGCACCGGCGGACGTCCGCCCGTTCCGCGTCGGCGTTCCGGACGCCGAGCTCGACGACCTCCTCGAGCGACTGGCCAGGACCCGCTGGCCCGACCGGGAGACCGTCGCCGACTGGTCGCAGGGTGTCCGCCTGGACAACGCCCGATCGCTCGTCGCGTCCTGGCAGCACGAGTACGACTGGCGCCGGTTCGAGTCCGCGCTCAACGCCTATCCGCAGTTCCTGACGACGATCGACGGGCTCGACATCCACTTCCTCCACGTCAGGTCGAAGAACCCCGGAGCACTGCCTCTGCTGCTGACGCACGGCTGGCCGAGCACTGTCGCCGACTTCTTGGGCCTGATCGGGCCCTTGACCGACCCGGTCGCGTTCGGTGGGGACGTCGCCGACTCTTTCGACGTCGTCATCCCCTCGCTCCCGGGATTCGGGTTCTCCGGCAAGCCGACCGAGCCGGGCTGGAACGCGTCCCGGATCGCCCGCGCGTGGGCCGAGCTCATGCACCGGCTGGGTTACGCGCGGTGGGCGGCGCACGGCGGCGACTGGGGCGCGGTGGTGACCACCGAGCTCGGCGTCCTCCGACCCGAGGGGCTGCTCGGGATCCACCTCAGCACGCCGTACGCCTTCCCCGACCCGATCCCCGAGACGCTGACCCCCGAAGAACGCCACGCGGTGGACGGGCTCGCGTTCTACAGCGGTCCGCTGGGCGGGTCCAACCACGTGCAGGGCACCAAGCCGGAGACCGTGGGCTTCGCGCTCGCGGACTCACCAGCCGGCCAGGCGGCGTGGATCTACGAGAAGTTCCAGTCCAAGACGGACAACGAGGGGTTCGCCGAGGACGCACTCAGCACCGACGCCATCCTCGACACGATCTCGCTCTACTGGTTCACCAACAGCGCCGCATCATCGGCGCGCATCTACTGGGAGAACCCGACGGCCACCATGGCCGGCCCCAAGCTGACGCTGCCGGTCGCGGTCACCGTCTTCCCGCGCGACATCCCGCGGCTGCCGCGAACCTGGGTCGAGGACACCTACAGCAACCTGATCCACTTCGGCGAAGCCGAGCGCGGCGGGCACTTCGCCGCCCTCGAGCAGCCCGAGGTCCTCGTCGCCGAGCTCCGCACCGGTCTGCGGAGCCTGCGCGCGTAGCGGCCGCGCTCGGGAGTTCCGGGGTCGGACGATCCAGCGCCCGCGCCTGCACAGCCTTCAGCAGCGATCACTCTTGTTGAAGGCTGCGTGCCTACCTTTCAACAACCGGTGATCGCGCCGGAGCGGCGATCACGTCCGCCGCCCCGCACGCGCGGCGAAGGCATCCATCGCCGCAAGCACGGCGGCGGCCTGCCACACCCGATTCCGATGGGCCGACGTGGAGGCATGCAGCACCCCCGCCGTCTCAAGCACGCCGATGGCGTTCCGCGCGCCACGGTCGGACAACTCGAGGGTCCGCGCCACGTACTCAGCGTTGACCACCGGCTGTGCGAAGAGGGCATCCGCCACCCGCCACGCGGCTGAATCCGAGCGAGCACTGACCTGGTCGCGCCATTCGGCGCGCAGCTGCATCACGTCGGCGGCGAGCTGACGGCCGTTGAGTGTCGCAGAGATCGCAGCGTGTGCCACCTGCTCGATGATCGGGTCCACCTCCCCCTGGCGGTACGTCGTCAGCGACCGGAAGTACCGCTCGGGGTCGCGCAGCAGGCCAGCCGACACCGGGACGGTGGTGTGCTGCGTCAAGCCACGCCGTCGCAGCACCTGGTGCAGCACGACGCGACCGGTGCGACCGTTGCCGTCCACGAATGGATGGACGGTCTCGAACTGGGCATGCACCAGCGCGGCATGCACGAGCGCCGGGACGTCGTCGCGGGCGGCGAAGGTCACGAGGTCGTCGATGGCGTCGCGCACGCGGTCCTGGTGGGGCGGGATGAAGTCCGCGCCGTGCGGACTGACGGCCGAGCTGCCCACCCAGACCTGCTCTGTGCGCCATCGACCAGCGACGTCGGGATCCGACGCGCCGAGGAGCGCCCGGTGGACAGCAAGGATCGACTCCGCTGTGACGTCGTCACCGACGGCAAGCGCCGCATTCATCGCGCGCACGTTCGCGGCGACGAGCTCGGCGTTCTGCTTCCCGCCGACACCGAGACTGGCCATCGCGAGGTTGCGGGCGTTGCTGGTCAGATGCTCGATCTGCGAGCTGGAAGCCGACTCGGTTCGCAGCAGCACTGCGGGCATCGGGACCGGCATGGCCGCGACCTCGACGTCGAACCGGGAGATGGCCGACGTCGCCTCGTCGACGACGGCCTGGACAGCGGTGCTCACACGAGGGACGGCGTGAGCGATCGGCGGCAGCACAGATGCCTGGTAAGGGCGCGAGATCCGCTGCCGGTCCCACACCGAGAGCCGCTTGTCATCCAGGTTGGACGTCCACTCGCGCGGCTCGGTGGTCAGTGCCGGCCACACGGACTCGTCACGCGAGGCGGCCTGCGGCCGCTCGTCGTCGGTCACCAGCCTTCACCAGCAGTCGTCACTGTTGAAGGCTAGCCGCTCAGTCTTCAATAAGGGAACTCCTTGCTGAAGGCTGCGCCCCATCGGTGGGCCATGCCAGCTCCACCTCCAGACTCGACGGCTGGTCAGCCGAGCGTCCGGAACGTGACAAACACACCGACGGTGTACGTCACGACCGCGACCGTGAGGATCACGAGACGCCGCGCGGAGTACCCGTCGGACCACTCGCCACCATGCCGCGCTCGCCCCGGCGTCTGCCGGCGGCGCGGACGCGCCAGGACGAAGACCGAGCAGGCCACGATGGCGGCCGCTCCGCAGAAGACTCGACTGATCCACCCCGGCAGGATCGCCGCAGAGACGGCGCCCGAGCCGGCAGCGACAGCCGGCGCGACGTACCACCACCGAGCGGCTGTTCGTCTGGCGAGTGCACTGTCCGGCGCCACGGCCCCGGTCACAACCAGCGACGTCTCGAGGGTCAGGATCCAGCCTGCGACCGAGATGGCGACGCCGAGGTCCGAGCTCACGCGCGACCACCTGCACTGGGCGCGTTCTTCGGAGGCATTCCAGCCCCGAAGCCCACCCCCACGCAGGCCAGGCAGCGCCGACGCTGACCCTGTGGCGCCCGTCGAACACCGAGCGCGGTCTCAGGGCATGCCACACCTGGCAGCATCGCAGGTGGACGACCACGGGCGTCGGCATCTCCGCACGTCCCAGCGCCGGCAGCCGAAAGTAGTCACCGAGGCTGCATCGCTCACGCCGGGCGGAGCGCCGCACTCTCGGCCGTGATCGATACCTTCTGGCCGGAGCGCACTCGCTCGGCGCCCGTGTAGACGTTGAACGTCGGCGGCCGGACGAAGCCCAGCAGCGTCATCCCCACCTCGTCGGCCAGCTCCACCGCCAGGCTCGACGGTGCGCTCACCGCGCTCAGCACCGGGATGCCGGCGAGGTGCGCCTTCTGCACCAGCTCGAAGGACGCACGGCCGCTGACCTGCAGCACCGTGTCGCGCAGCGGCAGCCGGCCCTCGAGCAGGGCCCAGCCCACCACCTTGTCGACGGCGTTGTGCCGGCCGACGTCCTCGCGCACGCACAGCAGGTTGCCGTCCAGGTCGAAGAGGCCCGCGGCGTGCAGGCCGCCGGTGTCGTCGAACAGGCGCTGGGCGGCGCGCAGGCGGTCGGGCAGGGTGACGACGAGGGCCGGGTCCAGCGGTGCACCCTCGGACGGGGACACCCGCGGGAAGGCCGACCGGGCGCGGATCGCGTCGATGCTCGCCTTGCCGCAGATGCCGCAGCTGCTGGTCGTGTAGAAGGAGCGCGCGACGTCCCGCGGGACCACCGGCACCGTGACGGAGACGTCCACCACGTTGTAGGTGTTCACGCCCTCGTCGGTCGCGCCGGCGCAGTAGCGCTGGGTGCGGATGTGCTCGACCGAGCTGATGATCCCCTCGGTGACCAGGAAGCCCGCGACCAGCTCGAAGTCGTGGCCGGGGGTCCGCATCGTCACGCTGATCGCCTGCCCGCCGACGCGGATCTCCAGCGGCTCCTCCGCGACCACGGTGTCCGGCCGGCCGAGAGTGGTCGCGGTGCCGTCGTCCGCCACCGTCACGCGGACCAGCGGGACGCGGGAGGTCAGGCGGCCCACTCGTCGGCCCTCCCCTGCGTGTCGCCGGACGACGAGCCCGACGACGCCGCCCGCTTCTCCAGCCGTTCGCGCTGCGGCTGCACCACGTACTTCGGGTCCTGCGTCGAGGCGACCCCCGCCTCGAAGATGCCGAACCGCGTGCACGCCGAGCCGGCCATCGCCGCGAGCCCGCCGACCACCGCGGCCGCCCGCGACCAGCGCCCACCGATCCCGCCGACCACGGCGCCACCCAGGCTCAGCGCCGCCGCGGCCCGCATCAGCGTCCCGGCCTTGCCCTGCCGCAACGTCTCCCCCGGCAGCCCCATCCGGCGCTCCATGAACCGGGTGATCGCCACCTCCGCGACTCCGCCGATCAGAGCGGCCCGACGAGCCGGCCCGGCCTGCGCCACCGGCGCGGCGATCATGCCCAGCCCGCCGGCGGCCATCGCACCAGAGCTGACGAACAGGAACGGCAGCTCCTCGTGGCCGGCGTGCCAGGTCGGCACCGCCGTGTCGGCGATCAGCGGCGCGGTGTAGGCCGCAACCGCGGGACCGGTGGCCGCCGCGGCGAACGTCGCGAGCTTCCCGATCCGCGGGAACCAGCCCGTCACGCTGGTGACCGCAGCGATCCCGGCCGCCGGGCCGTACGCGGTGAGGATCCAGGACCCGACGCTCATGGGCGACGAGGGCTTGACGGTGCGCAGCATGTTGGCGAACCGGTCGGGCCGGCCCAGGTCGTGCACCAGCGCGACCACCGATCCGGAGATGGCCACCAGTGACCCGACCTTGCAGGCCCGCGCCAGCGCCGGACGGCCGGTCGCGGTCGCCCCGGCGGCGAGCACCGACGAGCTGCCCGCCAGCCCGCCGAGGAACAGGTACCCGGCGATGTCGAGCGTCTCCCACTTGGGCTTGTGCAGGATCGGACGGCCGTAGTACGAGGTGAACTCGGCCTCCGGCACCATCAGGTCCTCGCCGCCACGGCCGCCGCCGCGCCGCTTGCGGCGTCCACCGCCGCCACCCGAGCCGAATCCGCCGAACCGCCCGCCGAACCCGCCGCTGCCAAAGCCTTCGTCGCCGGCACCTGGTGCTGCCCCCGGCTCCGCGCCGGCGGTGAGCCCCCGCGGCACCGCGTCGTGGTCGGGCGCCGCGTGCGGGTCGTGCCGCACGTCGGTGCCGTCGTCCCCCGGACCGGTAGCAGCGTGTCGACCGTTGCGACCGCCGTTGCCGACGGCCCCGTTGGCGCTGCTCCGGTCGTCGCCGTGCTGGCCGCTCATCGCTTCCTCCCCAGGAACGTCACCGCGAGGCCAATCAGCAGCGCCCCGGCCGCGAGCGCGGCGTTGCGCCACATCACCGGCAGGTCGCGGGTGGTGACCACGGGGTCCGGCGGCAGCCCGTACACCTCGGGCTCGTCGAGCAGCAGGAAGAACGCACCGTCGCCGCCGACGCCGTCGTTCGGGTCGGCGCCGTACAGCCGGGCCTCCGGCACACCGGCCTCGTGCAGCTGCTCCACGCGGGCCTGCGCCCGGACCCGGAGCTCGTCGAGGTCACCGAACTGGATCGAGTCCGTCGGGCACGCCTTGGCGCACGCCGGCTCCTGCCCGGCGCCGAGCCGGTCGTAGCACATGGTGCACTTCCAGGCCCGGCCGTCGTCCTTGCGGGTCTCGATCACGCCGTAGGGGCAGGCCGAGACGCAGTAGCCGCAGCCGTTGCAGACGTCCTCCTGCACGACGACCGTGCCGAACTCCGTGCGGAATAGCGCGCCGGTGGGGCACACGTCCAGGCAGGCGGCGTGCGTGCAGTGCTTGCAGACGTCGGACGCCATCAGCCAGCGCAGCCCGGTGCGGTCGCCGGACCCGTCGTCGGCCGCCGCCGGCGCCCCGGCCCCGCCCGGCATCGCCGGCATCCCGAGGTCGACCGGTCCCCCGCTGCCCCCGGCCGCGGGCGCGGCCGACGACGGCGCACCCATCGGCCGCTGCTGCTCGATGAACGCCACGTGCCGCCACGTGCTCGCGCCCAGGTGCTCGGAGTTGTCGTAGGACATGCCGGTGAACGTCAGCCCGTCCTCCGGGATCGCGTTCCACTCCTTGCACGCCACCTCGCAGGCCTTGCAGCCGATGCAGACGGAGGTGTCGGTGAAGAAGCCGACGCGCGGCGCCGGGTCGGGATAGCCGCCGGCCTCAGGCGGGTCGTCGCTGCGCAGGAAGCTGCCGAGCGCGGACAGGTCGAACGCCATGTCAGATCTCCGTCCCGGTCGAGGCGGTGACGCCCGCCCGCTCCTGGTACTCGCGCACCAGCGCCGGCCGTCCGGCGCCCTGCGGCCGTCGTCCGGGGCGGATGTCCGCCGCGAACGCCTTGACCTCCTGGATGTGCGAGCTGGGGTCCAGCACGATCGCCGACAGCTCGTTCACGGCGTCCCCGGCCACCAGCCCGTTGGGGCCGAAGTGGTACGGGATGCCGATCTGGTCGACCATCCGGCCCTGGATCCTCAGGGGCCGCATCCGGTGGGTGACCATCACGCGGGCCTCGATCGCGCCGCGGGCGGTGACCAGCGTCGCCCACCCGCCGTGCGTCAGCCCGCGCTCGGCGGCCAGCTCCGGTGACACCTCGCAGAACAGCTCGGGCTGCAGCTCGGCCAGGTACGGCTGCCAGCGGCTCATCCCGCCCGCGGTGAAGTGCTCGGTGAGCCGGTAGGTGGTGACCAGGAACGGGTACACCTCCGACCCGGCCGTGTCACCGGACGGCTGGTAGCGGTTGTGCTCGGCGGGGAAGACGATGCGCGCGGGGTTCCGCTGCTGCCCGTACAGCGCGTTCTGCACCGGTGAGTCCTGCGGCTCGTAGTGGGCCGGCATCGGACCGTCCACCACCCCGGCGGGGGCGTACAGCCAGCCCTTGCCGTCGGCTTGCATGATGAACGGGTCGATGCCGGACAGCGCCTCGACGCCCTGGGCACCCTCGGGCGGCCGGTAGTCCGGCGACTTCTTCACCTCGAAGTCCGGTACGTCGAACCCGGACCACTTCCCGGCGTCGGCGTCCCACCACACCAGCTTCTTGCGCTCGCTCCACGGCTTGCCGTCCGGGTCGGCGGAGGCGCGGTTGTAGAGGATGTGGCGGTTCAGCGGCCAGGTCCAGCCCCACTCGGCCGCGACCCAGTTCTGCTCGGTCCCAGGCTTGCGCCGCGCGGCCTGGTTGACCCCGTCCGCGTACACGCCGCAGTAGATCCAGCAGCCGCACGCCGTCGACCCGTCGTCCTTCAGGTCCAGGTAGGTGGACAGCTGCTTGCCCGAGGCGTCCCAGCCGTTGATCTCGGCCAGCACGGCCTCGCCCATGGGCTCGGCGGTGGGGCCCTCGGTCGGGTAGTCCCAGGTCAGGTCGAGGATCGGCCGGTCGCGCTCCTCCGTCGAGCCCGCGAGCATCTCGCGGATGATCCGGCCCAGGTGGTACATGAACCACAGGTCGCTGCGGGCGTCGCCCTCGGGCTCGACGGCCTTGTGCCGCCACTGCAGCATCCGGTTGGTGTTGGTGAAGCTGCCGGCCTTCTCGGTGTGCGCGGCGGCGGGGAAGACGAACACCTCGGTGGCGATGTCCGTCGTCTTCAGCTCGCCGGACAGGATCTCCGGCCCGTCCTTCCACCACGTCGCGCTCTCGATCAGCGAGAAGTCCCGCACCACCAGCCAGTCGAGGTTGGCCATGCCGAGGCGCTGCATCGTCGCGTTGGCCGAGCCGACCGCCGGGTTCTCCCCGAGCAGGAAGTACCCCTTGCACCGTCCGGCGATCTGCTCCATCACCGTGTCGTAGGTGGAGTGGCTGCCCGTCAGCCGCGGCAGGTAGCCGAAGCAGAAGTCGTTCTCCGGCGTCGCCGCCGGCCCCCACCACGCCTTGAGCAGGCTGATCATGTACGCCGGCATGTTGGCCCAGAAGCCCTTCCGGGCGGCGTCGGCCTGGAAGAAGCTCTCGAGGTCGGTCTGGTGGTGCGCGTACGGCATCGGCAGGTAGCCGGGCAGCAGGTTGAACAGCGTGGGGATGTCGCTGGAGCCCTGGATGGACGCGTGGCCGCGCAGCGCCATGATGCCCCCGCCCGGCCGGCCGATGTTGCCCAGCAGCAGCTGCAGCACGCAGGCGGCCCGGATGAACTGCGACCCGGCGCTGTGCTGCGTCCACCCCACCGCGTACGCGAACGAGCTGGTCCGCTCCGGCCCGGAGTTGTCGATCAGCGCCTGCGCCACCTCGAAGAACGTCTCCTTGGGGATGCCGCACACCTCCTCGACCTTCTCGGGGGTGTACCGGGCGTAGTGCCGCCGCAGCACGTTCAGCACGCACCGCGGGTTCTGCAGGGTCGGGTCGGTGTGCGGCTGGCCCTCCATGGCGGTGCCGCCGGACCCGTGCTGCTCGCCGCGGCCGGCGTGCTGGATGCCCTCGGGCCCGGACTCCTCGGCCTCCGCCTGCCCCGGCGTCTGGTCACGCTGCCCTGACGCAGGGGCCGCGGGCGCGCCCTCGTAGCTCCAGCTGCGGAAGTCGTAAGCCCGCTTCTCGGCGTCGAACCCCGAGAACAGCCCGTCCAGGTCCTCGGTGTCCTGGAAGTCCTCGCTGACCAGGGTGGACGCGTTGGTGTAGTTCTGCACGTACTCCTTGAAGTACGAGTCGGTGGACAGCACGTGGTTGATCAGCGCGCCGATGAAGGCGATGTCCGTGCCCACCCGCAGCGGCACGTGCAGGTCCGCGAGCGCCGACGTCCGCGTGAACCGCGGGTCGATGTGGATGACCTTGGCGCCGCGCGCCTTGGCCTCCACCACCCACTGGAACCCGACCGGGTGCGCCTCGGCGAAGTTGGACCCCTCGATGACGATGCAGTCCGCGTGCTGCAGGTCCTGCAGGAACATCGTCGAGCCGCCGCGCCCGAAGCTGGTGCCGAGCCCGACGACGGTCGAGCTGTGGCAGACGCGCGCCTGGTTCTCCACCTGCACGATGCCGAGGGAGGTGAACAGCTTCTTGATGAGGTAGTTCTCCTCGTTGTCCAGCGTCGCGCCGCCGAGGCTGGCGATCCCCATCGTCCGGCGGGTCGTCTTGCCGTCCTTCTCGTCCTCCCAGGTGTCCGCCCGGGTGCGGACCACGCGCTCGGCGACCATGCGCATCGCCTCGTCGAGGGACAGCTCCTGCCAGTCCGTGCCGTACGGAGGCCGGTACTTGACCGTGTGCAGGCGGGCGTCGCCGGTGGTCAGCTGCAGGCTCGCCGACCCCTTGGGACAGAGCCGGCCCCGGCTGACGGGCGAGTCCGGGTCGCCCTCGATCTGGATGACCTTGCCGTCCTTGACGAACACGTTCTGCCCGCAGCCCACCGCGCAGTAGGGGCACACGGACTTCACGACGCGGTCCGCCGTCTGGGTGCGCGCCTTGAGGTTGGCGGTGCGGGCCGACTTCGCGGCCGACGCCTTTCCGGCGCGGTCGTCACCGGTGAGCTGCCGGACCACCGGCCAGGACTGGATCAGCGGGAGTTGCTTCACTGCGGTCTCCTTCTGGTTCCCGCCCTGGCGCCCGCCGCTGCCGGCCGACGTCGTCGGGCCGTGCTGTCAGCTGTGCGTGCCGTGCGCCGCGCTGCGCATCTGCGCGTCCGCGGCAACCCGCTCCTTGATCCAGCTCTCCACCTCGGGCTTCTCGGTGGGGTTCTCCTCCGCCGGGTGCACCAGCAGCTGGCTGCGCGACCGGAAGGCCCCCGGCCGCTGGCGCATCTCCTGCGTGTACGAGTCGCCGCCGTCGGCCGGCATGCCCGTCGCGATCAGGTACGCCGTCCCCGCCGAGATTCCGGTGCGCGCCGCGATCTGGTGGTAGTCGAGGCCCTTGTCCAGCAGGTCGAGGACCGTCTGCTTGGAGACCACGGCACACCTACCCGTCCTGTGAGGGCCCGCCCTGCGAGGGGACGACGGCCCGACCTCGTCGCGACCGTCGCTCGCCAGTCTCGGAGGGGTGCGGGGAGGCCGCAACAGGAGCAGCGACCCGCCGGTGCGGCTCGCCGACGCGGCCTCCCCGCCGGCTACTTGGAGTCGATGCGACCCACCGGCTCGGCCTCTGCGGCGAGCGCTGCGACCTCCGTGTTCCAGGCGTCGACCTCCACGCCCAGCGCCGTCTTCAGGAACGCCGCCGACGCGCGCGCGACCAGGGACACCACCGCCGGGTTCTCGTCCGTCGTGTCCGACGCCCGGTAGCCGTGGATGCCACCCAGCGAGTGCTCGGCACCGAACAACGTGAGCAGGCCCCGCGCGCCGGGGCTCAGCCGGTACACGTCCGTGAACCAGTCCGGGCCGCGGGAGGACAGGGCCGACTGGTCGTGGTCGCCCCAGACGACGAGCGACGGGGTGTCCAGTCCGCTGAAGTCCGGGCTCATGAACGAGAAGTGCTCGCGTGCGAACGGGCTCAGGTCGTCGCCGCCGAGGCCTGTGGTGGCCAGCAGCACACCGGCCTTGACGCGCGGGTCGGTGCGGTCCTCGCCGGGCTGCCCGTCGGCGCCGATCACCCGCGCGCCGAGCAGCATCCCGACGCTCTGCCCGGCCCACGAGTGACCTGCCGCGGCGAGCCGGCTCGTGTCGACGCGCTCCGGCAGCCCGGGCACGGCCGCGAGCAGGGTGTCGAGGTGGTCGATCACGCGCTCGAGGTCGTCGACCCGGATCCGCCAGATGTCCGGGTACCGAGAGTCGTCGGGCGTGACGGCGAGCGTCGCGGAGTCGAGGAAGGTCGGCTGGACGACGACGAAGCCGTTGGCGGTCCAGTGGTCGACCAGCGGGTCGTAGAAGGTCATCGAGCCGCCGAACCCGTGGGCGAACACGATCACCGGCAGGTCCGTGCCGGTCACGGGCGCGGAGACGCGCACCTGCAGGTCGTCCCCCCGGTCTGGCGCGGGCAGGACGACGGGCTTGACGGAGATGGTCTGGGCCGCCGGGCTGGTGCCGGCAGAAGCAGCGGACATGAGCGTTCCTCCGAGCTGGACAGGGTCACGGCGACGAAATGGAACGTCGCTCCGCTCACGTTACGGAGCGATGTTCCGCTTTGCAAGGCGATCCGGAGCGTCGCTCCGCTCAGGCTCCGCGCCGTGGGACGATGACCCCGTGACCGACCCGACACCCGAGCCCGCGGCCCCGCGCCGCCGCGCCGACGTGGAGCGCAACGAGCGCGCCATCGTCGACGCCGCCTCCCGGGTGTTCAGCGCCTCCGGTGTCGACGCGCCGGTCCGCGAGGTCGCCGCGGCCGCCGGCGTCGGCATGGGCACCCTGTACCGGCACTTCCCCACCCGGGCGGACCTGATGGTCGCGGTGTACCGGCACCAGATCGACGAGTGCGCGGAGGCGGGTCCGGCGCTGCTGGCATCGGCGCCGTCGCCGTTCGTCGCGCTGCTGGCGTGGGTGCACCGGTACGTCGACTTCCTGGGCACCAAGCACGGCCTGGGCAACGTCTGGCAGGGCGACGCCCCCGGCCTGACGGCGCTTCACCAGCTGTTCCTCGACCGCCTGCTGCCCGTGCTGTCGTCGCTGCTGGACGCCGCCCGGGAGTCCGGCGAGGTGGTGGCCGACGTCCGCCCGTACGAGCTGCTGCGGGCCGTCGGCGATCTGGTCGCGTGGACGGTCCACGACCCCGACTACGACGTGCGCCACATCGTGACGCTGCTGCTCACCGGCCTGCGCCAGGAGCAGCCAGACTGGGAGCAGACGGACGCCGACTGACGTCCGCGGCAGGCCCTGGACGTCCGGAGGCCGGTGGGTCGGATGGGCATCGAGTCGGCGAGCGCCACGGTGCGACCGCGATCGCCCCGGCGAGCGCCGCGGGTGAGGCAGATCGGTCACCGCGCGGCGGGAGCGTTGCTGGCACTGGCGCTGGTGGCAGCGGGCGTGGCGGCGTGCAGCGCGTCCGACGACGGCTCCGGGCCTGCCGGTCCCCCCACCCCCACGGTGTCGTTCGACCCGGCGCAGTCCTCGCACTACTTCCCGCCCGCGAACGCCCGGCCGGGGAAGACGCCGCTGATCGTGATCGTCCCGGGCGGTGGCTGGACCTCCGCCGACCCCACCGGGTTGACCGGCCTGGCCACCTGGCTCGCGCAGCGCGGTGCGGCGGTGGTGACCGTGACCTACCGGACCTCGTCGGACGGCGCCTACTTCCCCGTCCCGGCGCAGGACGTCGCGTGCGGCGTGGCCGATGCCGTGGCCCGCAGCCGCGGCGCCGGGGTCGACGTCGGCGAGGTGACGATCGTCGGCCACTCGGCCGGCGCGCAGCTCGCGGCGGTCGTCGCCCTGACGCCGGACGCGTTCGGCACCGGGTGCGCCGATCCGCCGGTCGCCCCGGACCGGCTCGTCGGGCTGGCGGGACCGTACGACGTCGCCCACCTCGGCGCCCTGGCGTCCGACCTGCTGGGTCCCGGCCGCCACACCGCCGCGCAGGTCGACGCCGCCAACCCCGTCACGCTCGCCACGCAGCGGCCGCAGCTGCCGGTGCTGCTGATCCACGGCACGGCCGACACAACGGTCCCGGCCACGTCCACCGAGCAACTAGCAGCGGCACTGACCGCCGGCGGCCACCCGGTCACCACCGACTACCCGAACGGCGTCGGCCACCAGAGCGTGTACTCGGCGCCCGTCGCCGGCCCGCTCATCGCCGCCTGGCTCGGTCTCACCGGCTGACCGCGCCCCGGCCTCCCGCTAGTCGTCCGACGCGAGGGGCAGGCGCACGGTGAACGTCGTGGGCACAACCCGGCTCAGTTCGATTGTTCCGCCGGCATTCGTCGCGAGCTCGCGGGCAATGGTGAGGCCCAGACCCGTGCCCCCGGTGTCGCGGGAGCGCGAGGCGTCGAGGCGCACGAATGGCTCGAATATCCGCTCGGTGTCGGCGGCGGAAAGGGATTCGCCGTCGTTCGTGACCGAGATACTCACCAGATCGTCGACGGCCACGGCAATCTCGACGCGGGTGGACGCGTGGCGCAGCGCGTTGTCGACGAGGTTCCCCACGATTCGCGCCAGTGCCCCGGACGCGATGTGCACAGGTGCCGTATCCGGTGCGGAGACCTCGACGGGCACCTGCTGCGTCCGTCCTGCCACCACGTCCCGAACCACCTCGGCGGCGTTGCACGTCTCGCCGTTGTGCTGTGCCGCGTTGCTCGCCGATGCGAGGTCGAGGAGCTCCTCCGCGAGTCCGGCAAGGCGTCGGGCCTCCGTCTCGACGCGGTCGAGCGTGCGTTCGGGCGGGAGGGCGTCAGGGTGGGCACGCCCGACCTCGATCGCCGCAAGGAGAGAGGCGAGGGGGCTGCGCAGCTCGTGCGCGGCATCCGCGATGAAGCGCTTCTGCCGGACGGTGGCGTCGTCGATGCGGGTCAGCATCGCGTTCAGGGTCGTGGCGAGGGCGCGCAGCTCGTCGGGCGAGTCGGGCTCGGTGAGGCGAGTGCCGTCCGGGGCGCCGGCGATGCCGTCGGCGACGACGCGCATCTGCTCCACCGGGCGCAGCGCACGTCGGGTCGCGGCTGCCGCGGTTGCCGCGATGAGCGCCACCGCGAGGGCGACGCTGCCCCAGAGGAACGGGTCGAGCGAGGCCACGACGCGGTCCGCGGCCGTCGGCGTCACGAAGACGTAGGCCCGGTACACGGTGGTGCTCTTGTCCCTGGCTCCACCGGGCAGGTCCTCGGCCGCGACGCCGGTCATGCTCGAGGCGCGGAGCGTGCTGCTGACGGCGACGCGGGCACCGGCTGCGGTCGCCGGGTCGAGGTGCCACACCTCGCCCGCGGTCTGCGACGCCTCGGTGGACGGAGGCGGAACGACCGCGGTCTCGGCCTCGGGGGCTGCGGCGATGACCACCCCGTCGTCGCGGACCAGCTGGTACGGCAGGGAGCCGAACTCGCCGTAAAGGTGGACGCCCGCGCGGGTGGCGTCCGTGATCTGCGTCGCCTCGACTCCCGCCAGCTGCTGTGTCGCGCGCAGCTGTGCCGCGTGGATCGCGGCGCGGACCGCGAAGGCGCCGGCCGTCAGCAGGATCGCCGCGAGCAGCCCGGCCGCCAGTGCGATCCGGGCGGCGATCGGGAGACGAAGCCCCGTCACCGGTCGGCCTGCGCCCGGTCGTCGATGAGCCGGTATCCGGCGCCCCGCACGGTCTGCAGCGACCGGCGCCCGAACGGGGTGTCGATCTTGCGGCGCAGCGAGCTCACGCGTGCTTCCACGAGGTTGACGTCATCGGCCTCTCCCGGCCAGGCCTCCAGCAGCAGCTCCTCCTTGGACACCACCGTGCCGGCGGCCCGCGCGAGCGTCTCGAGGATGGTCCACTCGCGGCCGCCCACCTCGATGGCGTTCGGGCCCCGGCTCACGCGGCGGCGAGCGGCATCCACGACGAGGTCGCCCACCGTCACGATCCCGTCGGCGATCGCGGCCGGGCGCCGCAGCAGGGCCTGCAGCCGGGCGACGAGAACGGGATAGCGGAACGGTTTGCGCAGGTAGTCGTCGGCGCCGCTCTGCAACGCCTCGATCTCGTCGTACTCCCCCTGTTTCGCGGTCAGCACGATCACCGGTGTCGCGATGCCTTCGGCGCGCAGCCGCGCGCACACCGCAAAACCGTTCATCTGCGGCATCATCAGGTCGAGCACAATGGCGGCGTACGCCCCCGTCGCCGCCAGGAGATATCCCGAACGTCCGTCGTATGCGGTGTCCACCGCGAAACCCTCGGCGGTCAGGCCCGTCGCCAGGATGTCGGCAAACGCCCGCTCATCGTCGACGACCAGAATGCGCACAGCCGAAGTCTGGCACCGCGTCGACCTGCGATCCTGACGCCGACGTCAGGGTCCGTCAGCCGGGCACCAGCGGACCGGCCGGAACGTGCACGTCATGGCGTCCACCCTGTCGGTCGCGTCCCCCGTGCAGCGGCGGCTGCGCTCACCCGTGCTCGTCGCCTGGACGAGCGCGGCCACTCTCGCCGTCCTCTTCTCGACCCTCTCGCTGCTGCGTCATGCGCGGCTGCGGACCAGCGGCTACGACCTCGGCATCTTCGAGCAGGGCGTGCGCTCGTACGCCGAGGGGCGGCTTCCGACCTCGCTGCTCAAGGGCGTGGACTACTCCCTGCTCGGCGACCACTTCTCGCCGGTCCTCGCCCTGCTCGCTCCGGTGTACGCCGTGGTGCCACGTGCCGAGACCCTGCTCGTCGCGCAGGCCGTCCTGCTCGCCGTCGGCGTGGTGCCGCTCGCGCTCTGGGCGGCGCGCACGCTCGGTGCGCCGGCCGCGCTCGTCGTGTCGTCGAGCTACGGGCTCGCGGGGGGCCTCTGGCACGCGGTCGCCTTCGACTTCCACGAGGTCGCGTTCGCGGTGCCCCTGCTCGCCTTCGCCATGACCGCCCTCGGGGGTCGCCGATGGCGGGCCGCAGCGCTCTGGGCAGCGCCCCTCGTGCTCGTCAAGGAAGACCTCGGCCTTACCGTCGCGGGGATCAGCGCGCTCGTCGCCGTGCTCGCACGCACGGCAGGCGACCGTCGGCTCGGCATCGGAACGGCGCTGTTCGGCGTGGCGTCCACGGCGCTGGAGACCCTCGTCGTCATCCCGGCGATGAACCCGGCGGGCGTGAACCGGTACACCGGGCAGATGGCGCTCGGCACCGTGATCACGCAGGCCGGCACGCTCTTCTCGAACCACCTCAAGCTCACGACGGTCGTGCTCCTTCTGCTGCCCACCGCCTTCGTCGCCCTGCGCTCACCGCTCGCACTGGTCGCCGTGCCGACGCTGGCGTGGCGATTCCTCTCCGACAACCCGCAGTACTGGGGGACCGCGTTCCACTACGACGCCGTGCTCGTGCCCGTCGTGACCGCGGCCTTCGTCGACGGGCTGCTCCGATGCCGACGCCATGCCGGGTGGACCGCTGCGCACCAGCGTGGCGTGCTGTCGGCGAGCGTCGTCGCGACGGCGGCGCTGCTCACGGTGTCGCCGCTCCTGCAGCTCACCACCCCCGGGCTGTGGCGGCCGAGCGCCCACGAACGCACCGCGCGTGACGTTCTCGCGCGCATTCCCGACGACGTCACGGTGGCGGCGTCGAACTCGCTGGCACCCCAGCTCACCGCCCGCGCGGACGTGAGCCTGCTCGGCATCGTTCCGCTCGACCGGTCACGGGCCCGGTTCGTCGTGGCTGACACGTCGATCGCCCGCCAGTACCCCGCCGACGGCGAGGGACTCGTCGAGCTCGTCGCATCAGCGCACGCTCACGGCTATCGAACTGTCGATGCGGCCGATGGCGTGGTGCTGCTCGAGCGGGAGAAGTGAGGCCGATGCGGGTCCCGGCTCGGCTGCGCGTCAGCTGAGCCGGCGGCGCAGCAGGCAGAACTCGTTGCCCTCAGGGTCCTGCAGCACGTGCCACGACTCCTCGCCCGTCTGACCGATGTCCGCCGGACGCGCGCCGATGGCCAGCAGCCGCTCCAGCTCCGCGTCCTGGTCGGCGCCGACGGGGTTGATGTCGATGTGCAGACGCAGCTTGGTGGTCTTCGGCTCCGTCGTCGGGCTGAAGATCAGCGTCGGCTGCAGACCGCCGAAACCCTCCTCCGGCCCGATCTCGACGTAGCCGTCCTCCTCCTCGAGCACTCGGAACCCGAGCACCTGGCACCAGAAGTCGGCCAGCAGCTTGGGGTCGTGGCAGTCGATGACCAGCTCAGAGATGCGAGATGCCATGCGCCGCACCCTACGACGAGCCGACTAAGGATTGCCTTCCCATTTGCTGCCGATCGTTGCGCCCGTCACGCACCATGGGACCGACCGTCGTCGGAAGGAGCTCGCACCGTGCCCATGGACAAGCCCGCCGGCGCACGTCTGACGCTCACGGCGCCGGCCGGACGCTGGGTGCTGGTCGCCACGGTGCTCGGCTCGGCACTGGCCGGGATCGACGCGACGGTGGTCAACGTCGCGCTGCCGCGGATGGGCCGGGACCTCGGTGCGGGGTTCAGCGGCCTGCAGTGGACCGTCAACGCCTACACGCTGACCCTGGCGGCGCTGATCCTGCTGGCCGGCTCTCTCGGGGACCGGTTCGGGCGGCGGCGCGTCTTCCTGATCGGCGTCGTCTGGTTCGCAGCGGCGTCGATGCTGTGCGCGCTGGCGCCGACCATCGGGGTGCTGGTGGCGGTGCGAGCGCTGCAGGGAGTCGGCGCGGCGCTGCTGACGCCGGGCAGCCTGTCGCTGATCTCGTCGTCCTTCGTGCCGGACGACCGCGCCAAGGCGATCGGCGTCTGGTCCGGGTTCAGCGGGGTGGCGGCCGCGCTGGCGCCGTTCGTCGGCGGCTACCTGGTGGCCGGGCCGGGGTGGCGCTGGATCTTCCTGATCAACGTGCCGCTCGCCGCGGCGGTGGTGGTGATCGCACGGCGGCACGTACCGGAGTCGCGTGACCCCGATGCCGACACCCGGCTCGACGCGCAGGGCGCGGTGCTCGTCGCCGTCGGGCTGGGGGTGCTGACGTACGCCCTGACCGGCGCCGCGGCCGGCTGGTCCGTCAGCGTGCAGCTGCTCGGCGCGGCCGGGCTGGTGGCCCTGGTCGGGTTCTGGCTGACCGAACGACGCAGCAAGCACCCGATGCTGCCGCCCCGGCTCTTCGCAAACCGGCAGTTCACCGCCGCCAACCTGGTGACCTTCGCCGTCTACGCGGCGCTGGGCGGCGTGTTCTTCCTGCTGGTGGTGAACCTGCAGGTGGTGAGCGGATTCTCACCGCTGCTGGCCGGTGCCGCGCTGCTGCCGGTCACCGCACTGATGTTGCTGCTCTCGGCGCGCTCCGGGGCAGTGGCGACACGGATCGGCCCCCGACTGCAGATGACCGCCGGGCCGCTGGTGGCGGCCGCCGGCGTGCTGATGATGCTGCGTCTCGGCCGGCACAGCGCCTACCTCACCGAGGTGCTGCCGGCGGTGACGCTGCTGGGCCTTGGCCTGGCCGTGATGGTGGCGCCGCTGACCGCCACGGTGCTGGCCGCGGCCGCGGACCGCGACGCCGGCGTCGCGTCCGGCGTGAACAACGCGGTGGCCCGCACGGGAGGACTGCTGGCCATCGCCGTGCTGCCGGCACTGGCCGGCATCTCCGGTGCCGACTACCAGAACCCGGCGTCGTTCCACGAGGGCTTCCGGGTGGCGATGGCCATCTGCGCCGGCCTGCTCGTCGTCGGCGGCGCGATCGCCGCGCTGACCATCCGGAACCCGCGCGCCGGCGCGGCGCCGCCCGCCCCGCACGAGCGGTACAGCTGCGACCTGGGCGGTCCGCCCATCCATGAGACCTCCGGGCCGGCCGTCACCGCCGACGAGTCGTAACCGCCGGCGAGGAGACCACCTGGTCACGACCGCGCGGGACTACCGCGGCGCGCCGCCGACGCGGACGATGGCGCGATGACCGCCCACAGTTCCGCCGAGAAGGCCGCCGCGTTCCTCGACCTGCACACCGGCCCGGGCTTCGTGCTCCCCAACGCATGGGACGCCGGCTCGGCCCGGATCCTCGCGCAGCTCGGCTTCCCGGCCATCGCGACGACGAGCGCGGGGATCGCCTGGTCGCTAGGGGTGCCCGACGGCGGCGGCATCGACCGGGACACGATGCTGACCCACGTCGCGAGGATCGTCGCCGCGGTCGACGTCCCGGTGACCGCCGACCTGGAGTCCGGCTACGGCGCCACGCCCGACGACGTCGCCGCCACGGTGGCCCGCGCCGTGGAGCTCGGGGCCGTGGGCGGCAACCTCGAGGACGCCGCGGACGGCCGGCTGTTCGACCTCGAACCCGCCGTCGAGCGGGTCGCCGCCGCCCGAGCCGCCGCTCCCCGCGGCACCTTCGTGCTGAACGCCCGGACGGACACCTACTTCGTCGGCGCCACGGACGACCCGTTCGACCGGACCGTCGAGCGCGCCCAGCGCTACATCGAGGCAGGTGCCGACTGCATCTTCGTGCCGGGCGTCGTCGAGGCGGAGACCATCCGCCGCCTTGCCGCTGCCATCCCGGCACCGCTCAACGTGGTGGCCGGGCTGGCCAGCACCATCGACGCGCCGACCCTCTTCTCACTCGGCGTGAAGCGGATCAGCCTCGGCGGCAGCCTGGCGCGCGCCGCCTACAGCGCGCTGGAGCGAGCCGGCCGCGAGCTGCTCGACACGGGCACCCTCGGCTTCCTCGACGGCGCCCTCAGCTACGCCGACCTCCAGCGCCGGTTCGCTGGCTAGCCCGCCGCAGGTCAACAGAACGAGACGTCCAGCGACCGCCACTGACGAGGGCCGTGCCGTCTAGCGTGACTGCGTGTTCGTCGTGCAGCCTGTCGAGAGGTGGGAGATCCCACAGCGCTCCGACGTACTCGTCTGCAGCGCCCTTGCGCACGGTCGACCGCAAGGTCTCGTGACCTCGCCCGCAAGCCGCGATGGCCTCGGTGACCCCGAGGTGTCGGAGCGCTACCGGGCCCTGCGAGACGAGGTCCGAGGCCGAGCGGACGACGACCAACGGACGCGTCTGGACGTTCTGGAAGTGTCAGGCCCTGGCACTTCGTGGACGCGGTGGCAGTCGACGGTGCAGCTGATGCGGCTGGATGACGATCCCCGCGTCGTGGAGCTGGCTCGAGCGGTCTGGGTCGCTCTGGGGGCAAACGAGTATGCGTTGGCTCTGCGGCTTCGACCGAGGACCTTCCGGGGCTTTCTGGAGGGCCGCCTCTGGCTCGGAGCGGGTTCGATGGGGGCAACCGGATTCGCGATCGCAGCGGCGTATCTCTTCCAGACGGGTCACCCGTGGTGGTGGACATGCCTGGTTCTCGCCCTGCTGTGGCCCGCCGCGGTCACGGCCGTGTTCCTGCGCTCCTATCGGGCGCGCAAGGCAATCGGAGGCCGGGAACTGCCGTTCGTCTAGCGGCCCCGCCGTATCTCAGGGTTGCCCTGGGCTCCCGTGAGCAGGTCTTGCACGTATAACGCCGCCTTCGGACCACCCCACGTGGCGGGAGACGCTCCGTCAGGCCAGCCCGTCCGCCTTCAGCGCGTCCGTCAGCAGGCTGACCAAGGCCTCCAGCTGCACGTCGGCCGACGCCGAGCCCTCCTGCTCCCCCGCCCCGTCCAGCGCCCGCGCCGCGAGGCCCGACTTCTGGTCGATCAACTCGGCGATCTTCGCGTCGATGGTCTGCGCGGCGATGATGCGCCAGGCGGTGACCGGCTCGGACTGGCCGATGCGGTGGATGCGGTCGATGGCCTGCGTCTGCTCGGCGTCGGTCCAGGACAGCTCGGCGAGCACCATGTTGGACGCCACCTGCAGGTTGATCCCCACGCCGGCGGCGGTCAGCGAGCAGACCACCACCTGCACCTCGGGGTCCTCGGTGAACGCCTTGATGTTCCTGGCGCGCACCCGCGGCGTCTGCTCACCGCGGATGGACGCGTACTTGATCCCCCGGTCGGCAAACGTCTGCTCGGCCTGATCCATCACGTCGATGTGCTTGGCGAAGAAGACGACCTTGCCGACGTTGCGGGCCAGCTGTGCGGTGTAGTCGGCGGCGAGCCCGGCCTTCGCCTGGCCGATGCGCCGGACCATGGTGAACACGTTGTCGCCGGTGGACCTCTCGCTGGAGTCCTTGAGCTCGGCAGCAGCGACCCGGCGCACCAGCTCCAGGTCGATGCCGTCGACCGCACGGGCAGGATGGCCGACGGTGCGCGCCGCCACCGCTGACCGGTAGTGCGCCACCATCCGCTGGGCCAGCGCGGCCTCCGCCGCGCGGATGGACCGTCCGATGGCCCCGTCGAGCTCCACCGGCAGGTCGGCCACCCGGCGGGCGGGGATGTCCGCCACCACGTCGACCTTGCGGCGTCGGACGATGCCCTGCTCGATCACGGCGGTCCGCGCGGCAGACGAGAACCCGCGGTCGGCCGGCGTCAGCTCGGTCTCCTCGAGCGCGGCCATCAGCGAGCCGAGCGGCTTGGTGTCGTCGATCCAGCCGAGGAACTGCCAGATGGCCCGGAAGTCCTCGATGTCGTTGATCAGCGGGGTGCCCGTGAGGGCCATCAGCAGCGGCCGGGCGATGCGTTCACGGATGCGCTGCGACACCGCCAGCACGTTCTGGGAGCGCTGCGAGCCCTTGTTCTTGATGAAGTGGGCCTCGTCGACGATCATCCCGCGGAAGCCGAAGTCGCCCATCCAGCCGACGTGCCGGTCGAGGATCTCGTAGTTGACGATCACCACGTCGGCGAAGGCGTCGACCGTGTCACCGTCGCCGTGCACCACGGTCGCGCGGCGCAGCGGGGTCCACATGCCCACCTCGTGGGCCCAGTTCGTCTTGACGACGTTGGGCACCACCACCAGCAGCGGGTACGAGTTGGTCACCTGTGCGGCGACCAGCGCCTGCGCCGTCTTGCCCAGGCCGGGCTCGTCGGCCAGCAGGAAGGTGCGGTGCCCGCCGGCGGCGGCCGCGACCACGCCGGCCTGGTGCGGCATCAGCTGCCGACCGGGGGGAAGCGGAACGAACCGCGGCTCGGGCAGCGGCATGCAGGCGGGGGCGCCGGCCGACGCCTCCTCGAACGAGCGGAACAGCGGCTCCAGCAGCTCCCAGCCGGCCAGCCGGCGCGGCTTGACCGCGATGCGCTGGGCGGCCGCCGAGTAGTCGGGCGCGAGGAACGGGTTGGACAGCTGGTGGGACAGCACCGACTGCGGGATCACCCGCTTCTCGACGGTCGGCGCCGGGGCGGGCGGCGGTGTCGGCTCGGGCTCGTCGGGCACCTCGAGGCCACCGGCCCGCATCAGCTGGGCCTTGTAGGCGCGGGCGCCGTCGGAGACGCGGGCGTCGTCGTCCAGCAGGTGCAGCAGGGAGGTGTCGCGAGCGGCGATGCGGGCCAGCATCGTCGCCACCCCGTCCAGACGCTTGAGCTGCTCGCCGCGTCGCGACGGGCCCAGGCTCGCGTCGGCCATGGTGCGAGCGCGCTCCTCGCGCACCAGCAGCGCCACCACCTGGAACTTGGTGCGGGTCGACGGGCGGATCGGCGGCCGCTGCACGGCACGCTCCACCTCACCCGCCACCTCCGCCAGCACCGGGATGATCCCCTGCTGGTCGGGGCGCGGGCTGCGGCGTCGTGGCGCCCCGGAGTCGGTCCGGGGACGACCGGAGTCGTTGCGGGTGCGTCCGGAGTCGCTCCGGGTGGCGCCCTGACCGCGCTGGCCTGCTCGGGCCACATCTCCTCCTTCGCGGAGCACCCACACGTGGGTCAACGGGCCGACCCGACGCGGACCCACGGCGCCCGACGATCGCCGCGCAGGTGTGCGCCGCTGCCACCGAGGGACTCGGTGACCGGCGCCGACAGCTCGGGCAGATCAGAACCGCGGGCACTGGCGCGGAGAGCGAGGCGCTGTCCGGTGATGCCAGGCGCGGACGGTGGGGCCGTACGGGTCACGTTGGTCGGTGCTGACGCGCACCACGGTGGCGTGAACCTGGCGGGATCCTATCGGAGGGCGCCGCACCCGTGCAGATCCGGCTCGCGGCTCATCCCCGGCAGGGCGTGGGGTCACCGGCCAGGGCGCCGGCCTTGGGGCCGCGCCCCACCGCTGTCGGCGACGAGGTCAGCCGTGGACCACGTCGGTGCGCCGGCGCGTGGCTTCCGGGTCGAGCGAGACCTTGACCACCACGCCGACCTCGGTGAGGGTCCCACCGTCGGGGGCAGCGCCCAGCTCCACGGTCAGCGCCGCGTGGTCCTGCCGCCACTGCGGCGCATCCGCCTGACCCAGCACGCTCACCGCGCGGATCCCCCGGGTCAGCAGTCCCCGACCGGACCCGAACGACTCGATCCGCGCCGTCCCGTCCGCGGGCCGCCGCAGCACGATGGCGTAGACGTGGTCACCCGTGACGTCCGTGCGCGACGTGAACCGCACGTCCGCCGAGGTGTAGGCCGTGGCCTCGTGGTCGACGAACGACCCGACGGCCACCGCCGTCGGCCCTTCGCCGGCCACCGCCCACGGCCGCGTGCCGTAGATCGCCTCCCCGTTGCGCGACAGCCAGGCGCCGATGCCTTCCAGGAGCTCCTGCTCGGCCGCGGGGATCGTTCCCTCGGGGGTGGGCCCCACGTTCAGCAGCAGGACCCCGTTCTTCGCCACGACGTCGACGAGCTCGCCCACCAGGTCGGCCACCGACTTGTAGTCGTGGCCCTCGACCCAGCCCCAGGAGCTGCGCGAGACCGACGTGTCGTTCTGCCACACCTGCGGACGGATCCCGGCGATCGACCCCCGCTCGACGTCGTACACCGCACTTCCGTCCGCGAAGGACGTCCACTTGTAGTTGATGACGACCTCGCGCCCCCACTGGGCCGCACGGTTGTAGTAGTACGCCGCCAGCTTGCGCACGTAGGGCTCGAACGCCGGCTGCTCGATCCACCAGTCGAACCACAGCACTTGCGGCCGGTACCGGTCGACGATCTCCACCGTCCGCAGCAGCCAGTCCTCGAGGAACTGCTCGTTCGGCGCGGTCTCCTCCCGCTGCGCCGGTCCGTAGAAGTCCACGAAGGCCGGGTCCAGCACGTCGGAGTCGAACCGGGAGCCGCCGTTCATGAAGAACCAGTGCTCGGCACGGTGCGACGACGCCCCGGCCACCAGCCAGGCACGCCGCGTGGCATCGAGCAGGTCGCCGAGCACGTCCCTGCGCGGACCCATCGCGGTGGCCTTCCACCGGGACCGGTCCGTCTCGTACATCGCGAACCCGTCGTGGTGCTCCGCGACCGGCACCACGAACTGCGCGCCGGCACGGCGGAACAACGCCGCCCAGGCATCAGGGTCGAACTGCTCCATGGTGAACGACGGGATGAAGTCCTTGTAACCGAACTCGTCCTGAGGCCCGTACGTCGCCACGTGGTGCTCGAACTCCGGCGTGCCGGCGCGGTACATCTCCCGCGAGTACCACTCGTTGTGGAAGGCGGGGACCGAGAAGACGCCCCAGTGCAGGAAGACGCCGAACTTCGCGTCCAGGTACCACCGAGGCGGCTGATAGGCCGCCAGCGACTCCCAGCTGTCCCGGAACGGCCCGGCCGCGATCACCGCGTCCACCGCCGACAGCCCCGCCGAGTTGTCCGCCACGTCCACCGCCGGCGGCAACCCGGTCCACTCGGCACCGCGCCGAACGACCTCACTCACGTCGACTCCCTTCCAGCCGGGCGCCCGGCCGCAGCCGGGTGCGCTCAGTCGACCCTGACCGGCTGACCCTTGGTGGCGCTCAACGTGGCTGCATCGGCGAGCACCAGCGCCTCGCGCCCGTCGTGCAGCGACGGAGAGGGGCTGGTGCCCTGCACGATGGACTTCACGAAGTGGTCGAGCTCGGCCCGGTACGCCTGGGCGTACCGCTGCAGGAAGAAGTCCAGGTACGGGCCCGCGGCATCGGAGGTCCGGGAACCGAAGTACCGCACCTGGGTCGCCGTGTGGTTCTCGGCGCGCAGCGACCCGTACGGCCCGAATGCCTCCAGGCGCTGGTCGTACCCGGTGGCGCAGTGCCTGCTGTTGATGATGGTGGCCAGGGCGCCGGACGCGGCGCGAAGCGTGAGGACCGCTCCGTCGAAGTCGCCCGCGGCCTGGATCTCGGGATCGATGTTCTGGCCCGCCGCGGAGACCTCGACGACGTCCCCGAGCATGAACCGTGCCATGTCGAGGTCGTGGATCGTCATGTCGCGGAAGATGCCGCCCGACTGCGCGACGTACGACGCCGGCGGGGCCTGCGGGTCGCGGCTGATGATCGTCAGCTGCTCGAGCGGCCCGATCTCCCCGCGCTCGATCCGCGCCTTGACCTCCGCGAAGCCGGGGTCGAACCGCCGGTTGAAGCCCACCATGACGCGATCGGCGCGGTCACCGACCGCGGCCAGGCAGCGGTCGACGCGCTCGATGTCCAGGTCGACCGGCTTCTCGGCGAGCACCGCCTTGCCCGCCTCGACGCCCGCGATGATCTGCTCGACGTGGAAGGGGGTCGGGGACCCGACGATGAGGGCGTCGACGTCGTCGGCCGCGAAGACGTCGTCGACGACGGTCGTGGAGCGCGCGCCGTGCGCGGAGGCGAGCCGAGCGGCCGCGTCGCCGAACGGGTCGGCGACCAGCACCAGCTCGGCGTCGGGGTGCGAGGCGATGGCCTCGGCGTGCACGACGCCGATCCGACCCGCGCCGATGATCGCGAACCTGAGCATGTTCGTCAGTCCTTCTCGGTGGTGGACGGCTCAGAGCAGACCGAGGCCGCAGGAGGCGAGGAACTGGCGCGTCATCACGGCGTTGGGCAGCGGGAGTCGCGGGTCGCAGGGGTACAGGTCCTGCTCGCAGATGACGTACAACTCCTTGTCGAGGCCGGCGAGGGCGTCGACCAGGCTCTTCATGTCCGGGGCGCCGGCCGGCGGCCGGACCGAGAGCCCGCGTGCGACGGCCTCGCCGAAGGGCCAGTCCTTCTCGTGCGACTCGCGCGTGAGGTCCACGTCGAACGCCTTGATGTGCACGTAGGAGATGCGCTCGGGGTACTGCTTGATCATCTCCAGCGGGTCGCCACCGCCGTACACGATGTGGCCGGTGTCCAGGCACAGGTTGACGTACGTCGGGTCCGTCGCCTCGAACACCCGGTGGATGTCGTCCGGCGTCTCGATGTGGCTGTCGCCGTGCGGGTGCAGCACCATCTTCAGGCCGTACTCGTCCTTGAGGATCTGGCCCAGCCTGTTGGCGTTCTCGACGTACAGGCTCCACGCCTCGGGCGAGAGCACGCGGTCGTCGGTGAACTCCCACGTCTTCTCGTCCCGGAACATCGGGGGCAGGTGCACGATGTACTCCGCGCCGACCGCGGCGTGGGTCTCGGCGATCGCGCGGAAGGTCTTCTCGGTCTCGGCCCAGGCGTCGGCCTTGTGCAGGATCCCCCAGCCGGTGCCCGCGACGACGGTGAAGCCGTTGTCGTCCATCACCTTCTGCAGGCGCCGGGCGTCCTTGGGGAAGTAGCCGTACGGCCCGGTCTCCATGTACTCGAAGCCGGCCTCGGCCATCTCGGCCAGCGCCTTCTCCCACGGGATCTGCTTCTCGTCGTCCGGGAACCACACACCCCACTGGTCGGGGCAGACGCCGATCGTCAGCTTGCTGTACCGCGGATCGGTGTTGCGGGCCTTGCTCATGACTGCTCCAAGACGTGCGTGGGGGTGGGTGCGGGTCGGCGCGACGCGTCCTGCACGGCGCCCATCGTGGCGCCGGCGGACATGACCTGTCAAGCAATTGTCCTTACATTTAGGTCCGCACTCGCGCTACTTCTGCGCATCTCCCGAGAAGTGGAACGACACCGCGTCGGGCTGCGGCAGCCAGCGCTCGGTGACCACCTTGGCGCGGGTGAAGAACCGGACGCCCTCCGGCCCGTACATGTGGCTCTCGCCGATCAGCGAGTCCTTCCAGCCGCCGAACGAGTGCCAGGCGACGGGCACCGGGATCGGCACGTTGATCCCCACCATGCCCACCTGCACCGCGCGCTTGAAGGTCCTGGCCGCCTCGCCCGACGACGTGAACAGCGCCGTGCCGTTGCCGTACGGGTTCGCGTTGATCAGCGCGATGCCCTCCTCCAGACCCGAGATCCGGATGACCTCCAGGACCGGCCCGAAGACCTCCTGCCGGTTGATCGTCATGTCCGGGTGGACGCCGTCGATCACCGTCGGGCCGAGGAACCAGCCGCCCTCGGACCCGGGGACGACCGTGTCCCGGCCGTCGACCAGGATCTTCGCCCCCTCGGCCTCGGCCGAGTCGATCAGCGACGTGATCCGGGCCCTGGACTGCGCGGAGATGATCGGCCCCATGTCGGAGTCGGGGTGGTCGCCCGGGAGCACCCGGACCGCCCGGGCACGGTCGGCCACCAGGGCGATCAGCTGGTCGGCGACCTCCTCCTGCACGAGCGCGACGGGCAGCGCCATGCACCGTTCACCGGCGGCGCCGAACGCGGCGGCGACGAGGCTGTTCGCCGCGTTCTCCAGGTCCGCGTCGGCGAGCACGATGCCGTGGTTCTTCGCCGCGCCGAGCGCCTGGCACCGCTTGCCGTGCTCGATCGCGGTCTTGTAGATGTGCTTCGCCGTCGGCGTCGAGCCGACGAACGACACCGCGGCCACGTCGGGGTGGGTGAGAAGGCGGCCGACCACGTCCGGGGTGCCGTGCACCACGCTGAAGACACCGTCCGGCAGGCCCGCCTCCTTCCACAGCTCGGCGATGAGCATGGCGGCGCTCGGGTCACGGTCCGGCGGCTTGAGGATGAACGTGTTGCCGGTCGCGATCGCGACGGGGCTCATCCACAGCGGGATCATCACCGGGAAGTTGAACGGCGTGATCCCCGCCACCACGCCGACGGGCTGGCGGAAGGAGTACACGTCGATCCCGGTCGCCGCCTGCTCGGAGAACTCGCCCTTGAGCAGCTGCGGGATGCCGCACGCGAACTCGACGACCTCCAGGCCGCGGGCGATCTCGCCCTTGGCGTCCGAGATCACCTTCCCGTGCTCCCGCGTGACGACCGCGGCGAGCTCGTCGGTGTGCTCGACGAGGAGCTCGCGGAAGCGGAACAGGATCGCGCTGCGCCTGCCGAGGGGCACCTGCGACCACGTCGTGAACGCGGCGGCGGCGCTCGCGACGACCCGGTCGACGTCCGCCGGGGTGGCGAGCGCCAGCTCGGCGACGACGTCACCGGTCGCGGGGTTGTAGACCGGCGACGCCGTCGCGTCGTCACCCACGAAGGGCGCTCCGTCGATCCAGTGCGGGATGGTGGTCGTCATCAGGGCTCACTCCTCGGAACTGCCGTCGAGAGGGTCACAGGTAGCGGCGCTGCGGGACGCGCGCCTCGTCGTACTCGGCCCGCGCGCGCTGCGTGCTGGCCAGGGTGGAGACCGCCGCGACCGGCACGTCCCACCACGCCGTGCCGGGAGGGTTGGGACCCAGCAGGTCGGTCTCGATGTGGATCACCGTGGTGACGTCGCAGGCCACGGCCTCGGCGTAGGCGCGACGGAAGTCGTCGATGCCGTGCGCGACGAGCACCCGGGCGCCGAGGCTCTCGGCGTTCTTGACGAGGTCCACCGGCACCGGGTCACCGTCGAGCAGCCCGGTCTGCGGGTTCCGCATCCGGTACCGGGTGCCGAACCGCTGCGAGCCGCGCGACTCCGACAGCGCGCCGATCGACGCGAACCCGTGGTTCTGCAGCAGGACGAGGATCACCTTGACCCGCTCGGACACCAACGTCGCGATCTCGGTGGGCATCATCTGGTAGCCCCCGTCGCCGACGATCGCCACGACCTCCGACTCGGGGCGTGCCAGCTTGGCGCCGAGCGCGGCCGGCACCTCGTAGCCCATGCACGAGTAGCCGTACTCCAGGTGGTACCCGACCGGTGTCCTGGCCCGCCACAGGCACTGCAGGTCACCGGGCATCGACCCGGCTGCGTTGATCAGGATGTCGTCGTCGCCCATCAGCTCGTTGAGCGCGCCGAACACCTCGGTCTGGGCCGGCAGCGGCCCGTGGCCGAGGTGGTAGCACTCGTCGGTCACCCGCTGCCACGCCGCCACCTCGGCGGCGGCCCGGGCCTGGTAGGCGTCCGTCGTCCGGTAGCCGGCCAGGGCGGTGGTCAGCTCGACCAGCGCCTCGCGGGCGTCGGCGACGACCATCGTCGCGGCGTGCTTGGCCGCGTCGAACGCCGCCACGTTGAGGTTCACGAACCGGACGCCCGGGTCGCCGAACACGGTGTGGCTGGCGGTCGTGAAGTCGGTGTACCGCGTGCCGATGCCGATCACCACGTCGGCGTCGAGGGCGAGCGCGTTGGCGGATGCCGCGCCGGTGGCGCCCACGCCGCCCACCGCCTGCGGGTGGTCCCAGCTGATCGCACCCTTGCCGGCCTGGGTGTCGGCGACCGGGATGCCGGTCGCGGTCGCGAAGGCCCGCAGCTGCTCCGAGGCGCCGGAGTAGACGACGCCGCCGCCCGCCACGACCAGGGGCCGCTCCGCCGACCTGATCACCTCGGCGGCGCGGGCGACCGCCGACGCGTCCGGGCGTTGCCGTGCGACGTGCCAGACCCGGTCGGCGAAGAACTCCTCCGGCCAGTCGAACGCCTCCGCCTGCACGTCCTGCGGCAGCGCGAGCGTGACGGCCCCGGTCTCGGCCGGGTCGGTGAGCACGCGCATCGCCTGGGGTGCCGAGGCGAGCAGCTGCTCTGGGCGCCAGATCCTGTCGAAGAACCGCGAGACCGGGCGGAACGCGTCGTTGACCGTGACGTCGGGACCGAGCGGGTGCTCGAGCTGCTGGAGGACCGGGTCCGGGATCCGGTTGGCGAACACGTCCGAGGGCAGCAGCAGCACCGGGATGTGGTCCACGGTGGCGAGGGCGGCACCCGTGATCATGTTGGTCGAGCCGGGACCGATCGACGCGGTGACGGCGAACGTCTGCAGGCGCTCCCTGGTGCGGGCGTAGGCGACCGCGGTGTGCACCATCGCCTGCTCGTTGCGGCCGAGCAGGTAGGGCAGCTCGTCGGGCCCGTGCTCGCCCAGCGCCGAACCGGGGCCGTAGCCGGCGTCGGCAGCCTCGGCGTGCGCCTGCAGCAGGCCCTGGCCCAGGCCGGCGACGTTGCCGTGACCGAAGATGCCGAAGCACCCGGCGAACAGCTTCTGGCGGTGGCCGTCCCGCTCGCTCCACTGGTGCGCCAGGAAGCGGACGAGTGCCTGCCCGACGGTGAGCCGGACCGTGCCAGGCCGCGGGCTCGGCGGGTCGGCGGTCGCGTTCATCGGCGGTCCTCGTGGATCGGGGCGTCGGCGTGGACGCCGTGGAGGAGGCTGGGCGTAGGGCACGGCAGCCGGGGGTCGACGGCCTGGTCCACCCAGGTCCTGCGGACCCACGCGATCGCGGGGTCGTCGACGGCCATCCACCGACCGTCGGTGGACGGACCGGCCATCACGTTGAGGTAGTACAGGTCGTAGCCGGGGGCGGCCATGCACGGACCGTGGAAGCCGTGCGGCACCAGGGCGGTGTCGCCGGTCCGCACCTCGGCGAGGACGTCGATCGGGCGGTCGGGCGTGCCGTAGGTGCGGTGGTAGCCCACCCCCGGCCCGTCGGGTCCGTCGGCGACCTCGAAGTAGTAGATCTCCTCGAGCACCCGCTCGGTGTCGGAGTGCACGTCGTGCTTGTGCGGCGGGTAGGACGACCAGTTCCCGCCGGGAGTGACCACCTCGCACACCAGCAGGTGGTCCACCTCCACGTCGGTCGCGATCGTGTAGTTGTTCACCTGACGGCTGCACGACCCGGCACCGCGCAGGTCGATCCGCACCTCGTCGCGCGGCACGACGCGCAACGGCCGCACGCGCTCGGCCCGCGACGAGGCCACGGCGACCCGTGCCCCGGCGGGACCGGCGGTGACGGTCACGCGCGAGCCGACCGGGACGTAGGCGAAGTCGGAGGGACCCGCGAAGACGCCGGCACGGCCGGCCAGGTCCACCTCGACGTGCTCCGGCCCGGTGACCAGCAGGTGCACACCGCCGCGCAGCGGCAGGACCACCGCCTCCTCGCCGGCGAGCTCACGGCTCCAGGCCGCACCGGCGCGCAGCTCGCGCACCTCGAGGCCGCTGTACCCCCAGCTGGCGGACTCCGGGGTGACGGCGGTGATCGGCGCACCGCCCGAGGGGTCTGCCGCGCGGCGCACGTAGCGGTCGGTGTCGGTCATCGGGTCGACGCCTCCTGGGACGGGGTGGCGAGCAGGGAGACGGCGGCGTCGACGGCGGCAGCGACGTCGCCCCCGGCGGGGTACAGCAGGGACCGACCGATCGCCAGGCCACGGACCGACGGCTGCTGCAGCGCCGCGGCCCAGCCGGCCACCGCGGCGTCGGCGTCCTCGGCGACCTCGCCGCCCAGCACGAGCGCGGGCAGGGTCGACGCCGCCGCCACCCGCGCCATGTCCGCCACCACCGGGAGCTTGAGCCAGGTGTACGCAGACGTCCTGCCGAGGCCCGAGGCGATGGTGATCGCACGGACCACGTGCTCGGGATCCAGCCGGTTGCGCACCTTCCCGTCGACGCGGGTCGACCAGAACGGCTCCACCAGCGCGATCAGCTGCCGTTCGGCAAGGCCGTCCACGGCGCGCGCGCACGCCTCGAGGGTGTCGACCGACGCCGGGTCGTCGGGGTCGATCCGGAGCAGCATCTTGCCGCCGTCGAGGCCCGCCTCGGCGATCCCGCGAGCGTCGTAGCCGGTGAACCGGTCGTCCAGCTCGAAAGCCGTCCCGGCCAGCCCGCCGCGGTTCATCGACCCGAGCACCAGCTTGCCCTCGAGAGCGCCGAGCACGGTGAGGTCCTCGACGAGGTCCGCGGTCCCCAGGAACCCGTGCACCCCCGGCCGGCCGAGCGCGACGACGATCCGCTGCAGGAGGTCCCAGCGGTCGGCCATCGCGGCCGGGTCCCGCCCCGCCGCGAGCGCGCCCCGGGCGGGGTGGTCGGCCGCGATGATCAGCAGCCGCTCCCCCGGCGCGAGCCCGGCGAACCTGGTCCTGCTCGCCAGACGTGCCGCGATCCGAGTCGGGTCGGACATGCGGACCGAGACGAGCTCGTCGAGGGACGTCACCAGTCCGCCTCCGCCGCACGGGCCTGCGCCATCAGCGCGTCGACCTCCGCCTCGGTCGGCATCGCGCTCGAGCACTCCAGCCGGGACGCGACGATCGCCCCGGCGGCGGAGGCGAACTCGAGGGTGCGCCGCAGCGCCCACCCCTCGAGCAGCCCGTGGCACAGCGCTCCGCCGAAGCCGTCGCCCGCACCCAGCCCGTTCAGCACCCGGACCGGCGTCGGCGGGACGACCACCCGTTCGCTTCGCGTCTTGCCGAGCACGCCGCCGGGACCCTGCTTGACCACGGCGAGCTCGACACCGGCCTCCAGCAGAGCGTCGGCGGCCCGGTCGGGGTCGGTCTCGCCGACCGCGACGCGGCACTCCTCGAGGTTGCCGACCGCCACCGTGACGCGTCCGAGCACCTCGCGGACCGCCTCGTGGGCGGACTGCTCGCCCGGCCAGAAGGACGGGCGGTAGTCCAGGTCGAGCGCGGTGAACCGGCGACCGGCCCTGGCGTCCAGCGCCGTCAGGTGCGCCGAGCGGCTCGGCTCCTCCGCCAGCCCGGTCGCCGTGATCCACAGCAGCGTGGCGTCGCGGACCGCGTCGAGCGGGATGTCCTCCGGGCGCAGCTGCAGGTCCGGCGCGGTGGGCGCGCGGTAGAACCACAGGGGGAAGTGGTCGGGCGGGAAGATCTCGCAGAAGGTCACCGGGGTGTGCAGGTCGGGCACCACCACGACGTGGCTGTCGTCGATCCCGAAGTCGCGCATCGCACGCCGGACGAAGCGGCCGAACGGGTCGTCCCCGACGCCCGTCAGCACGGCCACGCGATGGCCCAGGCGGGCGGCCGCGACCGCGACGTTGGTGGGGCTGCCCCCGAGGAACTTGCCGAAGGTGGTGACGTCCTCCAGACCGACGCCGGTCTGGAGCGGGTAGAGGTCGACACCGCTCCGCCCGATCGTGAGGACGTCCAGCGGGGGCTCGCTGTGCGTCACCCCGTCCTCCTCGCGCTCACCGGACCGTCGGGTTCCGTCCCACCCCCGTGCGACCGCCCACGCCGTGCGGACCGGTCGCCACGACGATGCACCTGTGCCCGACGCATCGTCAAGTCTTTGTCCGGACATATCGTCGTCTGAACGTTCGATCATCGAGCCGCTATCCTGACCCAGAGCCGCCGACCTCGCGTCGGTGCGAGCTCTCCCTGGGCCCGGGCGAGGAGGAGCACACCGTGCCGCAGCCGCTGCGCATCGACCTCGACCGGAGCAGCCCGGTCCCGCTGTACCACCAGGTCGCGCAGACGCTCCAGGCCGCGATCGACGACGGCCGGCTGGTTCCCGGGGAGCTCCTCGAGAACGAGATCTCCCTGGCCAACCGGCTCGGGATCTCACGTCCGACCGCTCGGCAGGCGCTGCGCGAGCTGGTCGACAAGGGCCAGCTGGTCCGCAGGCGAGGGGCCGGGACCCACGTCGCACCCGCGACGATCCGCCGGCCGGTCGACCTGACCAGCCTGTACGACGACCTCTCCAAGAGCGGAAAGTCGCCGACCACCGAGGTGCTGGAGCACGAGGTGGTGCCCGCGTCACCGGAGGTGGCGGCGGCGCTGGGCCTCGCCGAGGGGACCGACGTGCTGCGCGTGCGTCGGCTCCGCCGCGCCGACGACGAGCCGCTCGCCCTGCTGACGAACTTCCTGCCGATGGCCATCGCGCCGACCCGTGCCGAGCTCGAGGCCGAGGGGCTCTACGACTGCCTGCGCGCCCGCGGGGTCAAGCCGCAGGTCGCCCGCCAGCGCATCGGCGCGCGGGCCGCCACCGCCGCCGAGGCCCGGGCGCTGGACGAGACGCCCCGGGCCGCGCTGCTCACCATGGAACGGACCGCGTTCGACGAGTCCGGTGCCGCGGTCGAGTTCGGTCAGCACATCTACCGCGCGTCGCGGTACTCGTTCGAGACCACGCTCTTCGCCCGCTGAGCGTCTCGGCACCCTCCCCCGGTCGGGCCTGATCCCGGCCCGGCCCGGCCCCGCGCCCGTCGCCGTCCGGTCCGGCGCACCTACGTCCGCTGGACCTAGTTGTCTGTTTGTCCGGACATATGCTTGACAGGCCTTGCGGAGATGGCATGAGATGAGGCCGCGCGCGAGGCCCGCAGCCGGGATGCCGCGAGACGCCCGCGCCGACCAGCAGACAAGCGCACCGGAGGACTCGATGGCCCAGCTCGGCCCTGACTGGACCGACCCCGACCGGACCGTCCCTGACCGGATCGCGGTCGACCCCAGCACGCCCCTGGGTCGCATGACGCAGACGTTCCCGCAGACGGCGCTGTGGAACGACTCGGCCGACCCGGAGCAGCTGCGCCGCTCGATGGCCTTCGGTGCGGTGGGGGCGACGTGCAACCCGGTGATCGCCCTGGCCGCGATCAAAGCAGACCTCCCGCGGTGGACCGCCCGCATCGGCGAGCTCGCCGACGAGCGCCCGACCGCCGGCGAGTCGGAGCTCGGCTGGCGCGTCGTCGAGGAGCTCTCCATCGACGCCGCGCGGCTGCTCGAGCCCGTCTTCGAGGAGCACGGGGGTCGCAACGGCCGGCTCTCGATCCAGACCGACCCGCGGCTGCACCGTGACGCCGTGGCGCTCGCCGACCAGGCCGACCACTTCTCCGCCCTGGCGCCCAACGTCATCGTCAAGCTGCCCGCCACCGCGGCCGGCATCGAGGCGATGGAAGAGGTCACCTTCCGAGGGGTCAGCATCAACGCGACGCTGTCCTTCACCGCGCCGCAGGTGGTCGCGGTGGCGGAGGCCGTGGAGCGGGGCCTGGCGCGGCGCGAGGCCGCAGGCCTGCCGACCGAGCAGATGGGACCGGTCGCCACCATCATGGTCGGGCGGCTGGACGACTGGCTGAAGCACACGGCGAGCAGGGCAGGCACGCTCGTGAGCCCCGGAGCGCTGGACTGGGCGGGAGTGGCTGCGTTCAAGCGGGCCCACGCGATCTTCACCGAACGCGGCTACCGCACCCGGCTGCTCTCCGCCGCGTTCCGGAACCACCTGCACCTCTCCGAGCTGGTCGGTGGGGACGTCGTGATCTCCCCGCCCTTCGACTGGCAGACGCGCATCAACGCGAACGGTCTCGACCTGCCCTCGCGGATCGACGCGCCCGTGGACCCCGCGATCGTCGACGAGCTGCGACGGCTCCTCCCGGACTTCCGCCGCGCCTACGAGCCGGACGGGATGACCGTCGAGGAGTTCGCCGAGTACGGGGCCACCCGACGCACGCTGCGGCAGTTCCTGGCGGCGGACGCCGGGCTGGCGGCGCTGGTCCGCGACGTCCTGGTCGCGGACCCCGACTGACGACCCCTGCGACCCCGCCCACGACGACCACCGAAGCGAGCCCGCCCCATGGACCGCACGCCCTCAGCATCATCAGGCACCGCCGACCCGGCGCCGGCCGGCGGACCGGGCGCGCTCATGCGTAGCGAGATCGCCGAGCAGCCGGGACGGTGGTCGGACCTTCTGACCACCGGGCACGACGCCCTCGAGCAGGCGAGCGCGCTGCTGCGCGACGCTCGACCCGAGCTGATCGTGCTGGCGGCGCGCGGGTCCAGCGACCACGCGGCCCAGTACGCGCAGTACCTGGTGCACCACCGCCTCGGCATCCCCGCGATGCTGGCGACCCCGTCGTCCATCAGCCAGGACGCCGGGCACCTCACCTACCCACGGGCCGTGATGGTGGCGGTGTCGCAGAGCGGTCAGTCGCCGGATCTGCTGGCGACGGTGGAGGACGCGCGCGCCGGTGGCGTCCCGGTGATCGCGGTGAGCAACGACGCGTCGTCGGCGCTCGCGGGCCTGGCGGACGTGCACGTCGACGTCGGCGCCGGACCGGAGCGGTCGGTCGCGGCGACGAAGACCTACACCGGCGAGGTGCTCGCGCTGCGCCAGCTGGTGATGGGAGCCAGCGGGGGGCCGGAGCTCGACGTCGACGGGCTCCTCGCCTCCGCCCGCGCCGTCCTGGCGGCCATGGACGAGCAGGCGGTCGCGGCCGCGGCGGCGCTCGACCGGGCCGACCGCGTGCTGGTCGTCGGTCGCGGCCTGTCGATGGGCTCGGCCAAGGAGGGCGCGCTCAAGCTCATGGAGACCTGCGCCCTCGCGGCGTCCGGTTGGAGCGCCGCGGACGCGACCCACGGCCCCCTCGGTCAGGTGGTCGAGGGGACCACCGTGCTGGCGCTGACCGCCGGCGCGCGGTCCCGGGACTCGGTCCTCGAGCTCGCCCGGGCCGCCGCGGCCCAGGGCGGCCGGGTGGTCACCGTCCTCGACGACGCCCGCCTCGACGGTGTGGACGACGGCTGGGCCCGTGGCGTCCTGCCCCGCCCTGCCGACGATCTCGCGCCTCTGCTCGAGATCCTGCCGATCCAGCGGGTCGCGCTCGAGCTGGCCCTGCGGCGCGGGCTGGACCCGGACCACCCGCGCGGGCTGCGGAAGGTGACGCTCACCAGGTGAGTGCGGTGCGGGGCGGGTGGGTCGACGAGCTAGTCGACCCACCCGTCACCGCTGACCGCAGCAGGGCTCAGCGCAGGGCGGTCGGCGGCACCGCGTCCATGTCGTCGAAGGACTTGTTCTCCCCCGCCATGGCCCAGACGAACGAGTAGGCCGCCGTGCCCACGCCCGAGTGCAGCGACCACGACGGGGAGATGACGGCCTGGCGATCGGCCACCACCAGGTGACGCGTCTCGGTCGGCTCCCCCATCAGGTGGATCACGCGCGCGTCGGCGGGCACGTCGAAGTACAGGTAGCACTCGGTGCGCCGGTCGTGGGTGTGCGCCGGCATGGTGTTCCACATCGAGCCCGGGTGCAGGCGGGTGACACCCATCACCACCTGGCAGGACTGGATGCCGTTCTCGTGGATGTACTGGGTGAGCGTGCGCCGGTTGCTGGTGACCTGGTCGCCCAGCTCCCGCACCGTCCCGTCCTCGGGCAGGGCCAGGCGGTTGGGGTAGGTGGTGTGCGCGGGCGCGCTGAACAGGTAGAGCTGCGCTCCCCCCTCGCCGGCGTCCTCGAACACGACGTCGCGGGTGCCTCGGCCCAGGTAGAGGCAGGCACCCGTCGTCAGCTCGTAGACCTCGCCGTCGGCCGTCACCCGGCCGGGGCCGCCGACGTTGACGATGCCCAGCTCCCGGTTGGCCAGGAAGTACTCGGCGCGAAGCTCGGGGAAGGTGGGCAGCGGCAGCCGCTGGCCGGCCGGGACGGCTCCGCCGAGGACGATCCGGTCGTGGTGGGTGTAGACGGCGGTGACCTGCCCGGGGACGAAGACCTGCTCGATCAGGAACCGCTCGCGCAGGTCGTCGGTGGTGAGCCCGGGGAGCTGGTCGGGGCTCGTCGCGTAGCGCTGTTCCATGTCTGCGTCCTCCGGTTGCTGGTGCGGGGTCGACGGGGTCAACGGACGAGCCAGCCGCCGTCGACCGGGATGATGGCGCCGTTCAGGTAGTCCGACGCGGGCGAGGCGAGAAACACGAACGCCCCCTGCAGGTCGGCCGGGGTGCCCCACCGGCCGGCGGGGATCCGGTCGGCGATCGAGCGCTCGCGCGCCTCGTCGGCCCGCAGCTGCGCGGTGTTGTCGGTGGCCATGTAGCCCGGGGCGATGGCGTTGACGTTCACGCCGCGCGCCGCGAGCTCGTTGGCGAACGCCTTGGTGAGGCCGGCCACCGCGTGCTTGCTGGCGGTGTAGCCGGGCACCAGGATCCCGCCCTGGAACGACAGCATCGAGGCGACGTTGATGATCTTCCCGCCGCCCTGCTCGACGAACCGGCGGCTGGCCGCCCGTGACAGGTGGAACACCGCGTCGAGGTTGACCGTCAGGACGTCGTCCCAGTCGGAGGCCGGGTGCTCCAGCAGCGGCGCCCGCCGGATGATGCCCGCGTTGTTCACCAGGATGTCGATGCGGCCAAGGGCGTCGACCACGGACTGGACCGCCGCGTCGAGCTCCTCGGGCTTCGCGGCAAGGAAGTCGAGATGGACCCGGTGCACGCGCCGGCCGAGAGCCGTGATCTTCTCCGCGGTCTCCTGCGCGAGGCTGCGATCCAGGAGCGCGACATCCGCTCCCGCCTCCGCGAGCGCCACGGCGGCAGCCTGACCCAGTCCGCGTGACGTGCCGGTCACCAGCGCGACCTTGCCGTCCAGGCGGAACGTGTCGAGGATCATCAGCTCTCCTTCGCCGTGACGAACGTGGTCGTGAGCTCACCGAGACCGGTGACCCGGACGGTCACCGTGTCCCCGTCGGTCAGGGGGGTGTGGGCGGCCTGGGCCTCGTCCGACCGGGCCGGCGTGCCGGTCGAGATGACGTCGCCGGGCTCGAGGGTCATCACCTGGGACAGGTGGTGCACCAGGAACGCCACCGGGAACACCATCGCGTCGGTGCTGGCCCGCACGGTCACCACACCGTTGCGCTCGACCACCACGTCGCGGCCGCCCAGGTCCGGCACCTCGTCGGTGGTGACGACCCAGGGGCCGAGGGGGCCGAACCCGTCGATGCTCTTGCCGAGGGTCCACTGGGAGGACCGACGCTGCCAGTCGCGGTCGGACACGTCGTCGAACAGCGTGTACCCGGCCACGTGCCCCATCGCGTCCGCCTCGGCGACCTGGTACGCCCGCCGGCCGATCACGACGGCGATCTCGCCCTCGTAGTCCGGCTCGGTCGCCGCGCGGGGCAGCACGACGGCCTCCGCCGGGCCGCGCAGCACGTTCGGTGTCTTGACGAAGACGTTCGGGTGCGCCGGCCGCTCTCCCACGCCTGCCTCGGCGTGCCCGGCGTAGTTGTAGCCCAGGCACAGGATCTTCGAGGGGCGCACGGGCGGTGCCAGGTGCTCACGGTCCAGCACGGGCAGCGTCGCGGGGTCCGCGGCCGCGACAGCGGAGCGGACGGCGGCGAGGGCGTCGTCGTCGGCGAGCACCTGCGCGAGCGTCGCGCCGGCGGTCGCCTCTGCGAGGTCGAGGAGCCGGTCGGTTCCGTCCGGCGCGACGACGACGGCGCCGGGGTGCTCCGCGGTTCCCGCGCCGTGCCGGGCGTCGAAGAAGAAGGTCACGAGTCTCATCGGGTGCGGCCGCTCAGTAGTAGGTGCGCAGGTACTCGGCCAGGCACAAGATCGCCATGGCCTGCCCGTAGGGCATCGAGGTACGCGGGATGGTGCGGTAGAAGTCCAGGTCCGGACCCATACCGGTACCGAAGGACACCTGCTGGAGCTCGCCGTCCGCGGAGACGTTCCCGATGACCGCCCGGACGGCCCGCTCGGCCACCGCGCGGTGCTCACGGGGCAGGTAGCCCTTGCGGACCGCCTTGAGGATCCCGTAGGCGAACCCGGCGCTCGCGGACGCCTCCAGGTACGAGCCGGGGTCGTCGAGGAGGGTGTGCCACAGGCCCGACTCGTCCTGCAGCTCGGCGAGGGCGGCCACCTGGGCCGCCAGCACCTCGACCAGGAAGCGGCGTACCGGATCGCCGGCGGGCAGGTCGACCAGGTCGAGGAAGTCCGGGATCGCCATCGTCAGCCAGGAGTTGCCGCGCGCCCAGCGGGCCCGGGCGAAGTTGTGCCGGCCCTCGAAGGTCCAGCCGTGGAACCAGAGCCCGGTCTCCCGGTCGAAGAGGTGGGCGACGTGGGTGAGGAACTGGAACGTGGCCTCGTCGACGTAGTCACGACGACCCAGCAGCAGGCCGATCTTCGTCAGCGGCAGGACGGTCATCATCAGGGTGTCGTCCCACAGCTGCCAGTGGTTCTCCACGGACAGCGTGACGTGCTGCATCCCGCCGTGCGGGGTCCGCGGCATCTCCCGCATCGCCCACTCGGCCCAGGACTCCAGCCACGGCAGCAGCGTGCGGTCGCCGGTCTCCTCGTACCGGTAGGCCAGGGTGAGGAACGGCGCCATCGTGTTGACGTTCTTGGTGGTGCCCTCCGCGAGCCGCGCCGTGAACCAGTCGTCGATGACGTCCCGCATCGCCGGGTCGCCCGTCTGGTCGTAGTACTGCCACATGCCGTAGAGCCCGATGCCGTGGGTCCAGTCCCAGCCGGCCCAGCCCTTGGTGTCGATCGCACGGCCGTCGTCGAGGCGGAGCAGGAACTCGCCGGTCTCGTCCGTGATGCTCACCAGGTTCGCGGTGAGCCGTCGCACCAGCTCATGGAGCTCGTCCCGGGACACCAGCCGCTCGGGGGCGCGCAGCAGGGGGCTGTGCCGGACCGGCCAGATCTCCTGGTCCATCGGGGTCTCCAGACGTCTCGCAGCATCGCGTTTCACTGAGAAAAACGTTATGTTTCACTCTGCCCCATTAGTCTGGTGGGGTGGTGCTCGACTTGGCAAGCCGGCGCAGGCCGGCCTCGAGCCACGTCCCACCGGGGAGCAGCGAGCCGACGAGCGGGAGACGACCATGGCGCAGAAGCCGGTGATCGAGGCGGTCGACCGGGCACTGGCCCTGCTCGACGCGCTGGCCGGCGTCGGTCCCGCCGGTGCGTCCCTGGCCGACCTGGCGGAGCAGGCCGACGTCAACAAGTCCACGGCGTACCGGGCGCTCTCGACACTGCGCCTGCGCGGGTTCGCCGACCAGGACGACGCCACCGGGTTCTACCGGCTGGGTACCGCCGCCTACGAGCTGGGCGATCGCAGCTACTCCCCGCAGAACCTCGCGCAGGCGCTGCACCCGGCGCTGGTGACCCTGTCCCGTGCCGCGCAGGAGCTGGTGCACCTCGGCGTGGTCTCCGGTGACCAGGTGCTCTACGTCGACAAGGTCGAGCCGGAGCGGTCCATCCGGGTGTCGTCGTCCGTCGGTCAGCTGGTGCCCGTCGCGTCCACCGCGATGGGACGGGCGCTGCTCGCGGCGCGGAACGTTCCCGACGAGCTCCTCGGCGGCTACCTGAACGAGCTACCGGCGAGCCGCCCCGTGAGCCTCGAGCGACTGCGCACGGCGGTGCACCAGGCGCGCGGACGCGGCTACGCGGTCGAGCTGGGCGAGAACGAGCCCGACGTGGCGTGCATCGGCACCGCGATCATGCGGGGCACGGTCGCCGTGGCGGCACTGTCGGTCACCGCGTTGGAGGCCCGCATGACGGACGCCAGGCAGCAGGAGCTCGCGGGGCTGGTCGTGCGTGAGGTCGGGCCCCTGCTGCCGCAGGGGCTCTCACTGCTGTCGTCGCTCCACGGCTCCGCCGGAGGCTGAGACCCGAGCCCCAGCCTCCCTCCCCCGGCCCGGACGTGGACCAGACGTCGCTGCGGGCCCCACGCTCCTCGGCAGCTCGACGAACCCGCCGGCCCCGCCCGACCACGACTGGAGACCCGATGCACCCGACCACCGAGTCCACCTTGGCGCGGGTCGACCGCCTGCTGCGCGACTGGGTCGCACCTGCGGTGCACCGGGCGCGGCACCCGCTCTCCGCCGAGAGCTGGACGGCACCCGGCGAGCCGGTCCCCTTCGCCCAGGCCCGCGCCGAGGAGTACGTGCCGCACCCCGTCGGGGCCCCGTGGGGCCGCGCGTGGAGCACCGTCTGGTTCCACGTGACGGGACGCGTCCCGGCGGACTGGCCGGAGCCCGGTACCCGCCTCGAGCTCGTCGTGGACCTGGGCTTCAACGACCAGATGCCCGGTTTCCAGGCCGAGGGCGCCGTCTGGTCGCCGGACGGCCGGTTGCTCAAGGGCATCTCGCCGCGCAACGCCTGGCTCCCGCTGCCGCAGGAGGGCGGGTCCGAGGTGGACCTCTACCTGGAGGCCGCGGCGAACCCCGATGCGTACCGCGGCAGCTGGACCGCCCCGACCGCGATGGGCGACCTGGCGACCGTCCCTGGCACCGAGCTCTACCGGCTGCTCGCGCTCGACGTGGCGCTGGTCGACACCGAGGTCGAGGAGCTGGTGGCCGACCTCAAGGCGCTCCGCGGGCTGGCGGAGGTGCTGCCCTCCGAGTCGCCGCGGCGCGCCCAGCTGGTGGAGGCGCTGGCCCGGGCGTGCGACGCCCTCGATCCTCAGGACGTGTCCGGGTCGGCAGGCCGGGCACGAGAGGCGCTCGCCCCGGCGCTCGCCGCTCCCGCACCGGCCAGCGCGCACCGGGTCCACGCCGTCGGGCACGCGCACATCGACTCGGCGTGGCTGTGGCCCACCAGGGAGACCGCCCGCAAGGTGGCCCGGACGGTCGCGAACGTGCTGGCGCTGATGGACACCGACCCCGACGTCAGGTTCGCCTTCTCCTCCGCCCAGCACTACGCCTGGCTGCAGGAGTCGGCTCCGGAGCTGTTCGACCGGATGGCCCAGCGCGTGCGCGAGGGCCGCATCGTGCCGGTGGGCGGGATGTGGGTCGAGTCGGACACCAACCTGGTGGGCGGCGAGGCGCTGGTGCGCCAGTTCGTCGAGGGCATGCGCTACTTCCGCGAGCAGCTCGGGGTGGTCCCCACCACCGCCTGGCTGCCGGACTCGTTCGGGTACACCGCCGCGCTGCCGCAGATCGCCCGCCTCGCGGGGTTCAGCGACCTGTTCGCGCAGAAGATGTGCTGGAACGACACCAACCCGTTCCCGCACCACACCTTCTGGTGGGAGGGGTTGGACGGGTCCCGCCTGTTCACGCACTTCACGCCGATGGACACCTACAACGCGCGCCTGGTGGCCGGTCAGCTCGACCGCGCCTCCCGCCAGTTCGCCGACAAGCAGGGTTCCAGCACCTCGCTCGCCGCGTTCGGCTTCGGTGACGGCGGGGGCGGCCCCACCCGCGAGATGGTTGCCCAGGCCCGGCGCACGGCCGACCTCGACGGGTCGCCGCGCGTCGTGCTGAGCACCCCGGAGAGCTTCTTCGCCACGGCCCGCGCCGAGTACGCCGACCGGGCGCCGACCTGGGTCGGGGAGATGTACCTGGAGTTCCACCGCGGCACCTACACCTCCCAGGCCCGCACCAAGCAGGGCAACCGCCGCAGCGAGCACCTGCTCCGCGAGGCCGAGCTGTGGGCCACCACCGCGACGGTGCTGACCGGTGCGCCCTACCCGCACCAGGCGCTGCGGCGGATCTGGCGGCAGGTGCTGCTGCAGCAGTTCCACGACATCCTGCCGGGCTCGTCCATCGCCTGGGTGCACCGCGAGGCCGAGGCGGCCTACGCCGCGATCGCCGCCGAGCTCGAGCAGCTGATCGCCGTCGCGACGACGGCCCTGGCCGGGCCTGCCGGAGAGGCCGCAGAGCCGGCGCCCGGCGTCGGGCGCCGTCGGGTCGCCAACGCGTCGCCGTACCCCGTCCTCGGGGTGCCCGCCGGCGGCATCGGGGTGCCGGCCGAGCCGTCCCCCGCGGTCCTGGAGCCCGACGGGCCCGGCTGGCTGCTGAGCAACGAGGCCCTGCAGGTCCGGGTCGACGCCCGCGGTCTGGTGACGTCAGCCGTGCACCTGGCGTCCGGCCGCGAGGCGGTGCCGCCGGGCGAGGCCGGCAACCTGCTGCAGACGTTCCGGGACATCCCCAACGACTTCGAGGCGTGGAACCTCGACGAGCACTACCAGCGGGTGGGTCGCGACCTGGTCGACGTGGTGGCGCTGGAGGTCGACCACGACGGCCCGGTGCCGGAGCTGCGGATCGAGCGGAGCTTCGGGACCAGCCGGGTGGTCCAGCGCCTGCACCTGGCCGCCGGTGACGACCCGACCCTGCACGTCGAGACCCGGGTGGACTGGCACGAGCGGCACACCCTGCTCAAGCTCGGCTTCGCGCTCGACGTGCAGACCACGGACGCCGCCGCCGAGACCCAGTTCGGCTACGTCCGTCGCCCGACCCACGCCAACACCTCCTGGGACGCGGCGAAGTTCGAGGTCCCGGCGCACCGGTGGGTCCACGTGGGCGAGCCCGACTTCGGCGTCGCGCTGACCAACGACGCCACCTACGGCCACGACATCGCCCGCGTGCGGCACGCCGGTGGGGTCGGCACCCGCGTCCGGCTCTCGCTGCTGCGGGCGCCGATGTACCCCGATCCCGACGCGGACCTCGGCCACCACACCTTCCGCGTGGCCGTGACGTTCGGCGCGGACGTCCTGCGCGCCGGCGCCCAGGGCTGGGCGCTCAACCTGCCGCTGCGCGAGGTCGGCGCCGCATCGGCCGCGGGTGCGGACGACGTGGCGCCGCTGGTGACCTGCGACAACCCGTGCGTCGTCGTCTCCGCCGTGAAGCTGGCGGACGACGGCGGGCCGGACGTGGTCGTGCGCGTCCACGAGGCCCTCGGCACGCGGGCGCGGGCGCGCCTGCAGGTCCGCTTCCCCTTCCGCGCGGCGACCGTGACCGACCTCCTCGAGGAGCCGATGCCGGACCACCCCGAGGCCGCGGCGCTGGCCGCGCTGGAGGCGGGAGCCGGCGAGGTCCCGCTCAGCCTGCGTCCGTTCGAGATCCTGACCCTGCGGTTCAGGCGATGAGGCATCGATGCCCCTTTCCCCTCATGCCGTAGGGTTTTCGGTCGTGGCGCCGAATCGCAACGGGGCAGCGCCTGGAGCTCCGAAGACCGCCACGACCCGGGTCGTGACCAAGATCAACCGGACCGCGGTGCTCGACGCCATCCGCGCCTCGGGCCCCATGACGCGCCGCGACATCCAGGAGCACACCGGGCTCAGCTCGGCCACCGTGGAGCGGCTCTGCTCGTCGCTCGTCGCCGAGGGCCTGATCGTGGCGGACGGGAGCGAGCGCTCCGCGCGCGGACGTCCCGCCGTGCTCTACCGGCACGCGGGTGAGGGTCGCGTGGTCGCCGCGGTCGAGGTCTCCGCCTCCGGCGTGCGTGGCCGGCTCGTCGACCTGGACGGCCGCGTGGTCTACGTGGCGCCGGAGCTGCCGTGCGGCGACGGCGAGGCCCCCCGTGGCGTGCAGGCGACCCTGCGGGTGACCGAGGACCTGCTCGAGGCGGCACGGACGCTGAACAAGCCGTGCCTCGCGGTCGGGGTCTCGGTGCCAGGCGCGGTGTCGACCCCGGAGGGCCGGGTGCGCAACGCGGTCGAGCTGGGCTGGTACGACCTTCCGCTCGGCGACATCCTGCGCGCGCGGCACGAGCTGCCGATCGTGATCGAGAACGACGCGAACGCCGTCGGCTACGGCGAGTGGTCCCGCGGCGCCGGGGTCGGGTCGGAGCACCTCGTCGCCTTCGTGCTCGGCAACGGCGCCGGCGCCGGCATCGTCTCCGGCGGCAAGATCCTGCGCGGCAACCGTTCCGCCGCCGGTGAGATCGGGTTCCTGCTGGCCGACCGGTCGGCCTTCGACGCTCTGTACACCCTGCAGGGCGACCTGGAGACGCGGATCGCCACGGCCAGCGGCCCCTCGGTCGGCGCGCTGCTCGACGCCGCGGTGGCGGGAGAGGCCGACGCGGTCCGTGCGGCGGCCGAGGTCTTCGACTACGTCGGCATCGCGTGCGCTGCCCTGAGCGCGGTCCTCGATCCCGAGGTGATCGTGCTGGCCGGTCAGCTGGCACGGCAGCCGCAGTACTCGGTGAAGCAGGTCCGGCAGCGCCTGGTCGGCCGGATCACGTTCCTGCCGAACCTGATCGCGTCCCAGCTCGGCGACGAGGCGGCGCTGACCGGGGTCGCGCAGATCGCGATCGACCGCGCTCGCGAGTCGATCTACCTCACCTGACGGCGCGGACCCCGACCTGCGGGTCCTGACCGGCGAGCTCTCGGGCGAGGGCGAGCGCCCCGGCGGCCGGAGGCGTCCGGGCCACCACCACGTCGATCGTCGGCTCGAGCTCGGCGAGGTGCGCGCGCAGCGCGGCCTCGTAGCCGGGCTGGCCGACCATGACGCCGCCGCCGACGACCACCGTGGTCCCCGTCGCGCCGCGGCCCCGCAGCCCCACCACCTCCTCGGCCAGCGTCTGCGCGGCCTCGTCGACGATCGCTCGCGCGGTCGCCGACCCCTCCTCCAGCGCCGCGAACACCTCGCGCGCGTGGCGGCCCCAGACCGCCGGGCTGAGGTCGGCACGGGCCTGGGCGGCGAGCTCGGCGGCACCCGCGACCCCGAAGGCCTCCCGGACCCGCCGGTAGAGGACGTCGCCGTCGTCCTCACCGCGATCGGCGGCCTCCAGCGTCGCGCGAACCGCGCTGTGCACCAGGTCCGGCGCACTGCCGCGGTCGCCGACGGGCCAGCCGTGCCCGTCCGCGGTGATGCGGCGCCCGTCCGCGGTCGTGCCGCTGACGATGGCGCCCGTCCCGACGATCATCTCGATCGTCGCGCGGTGGTGCGTGGCGTAGCGCAGCAGGTAGGCGTCGTTCACCACGGTCACCCGGCACCCGAGGCCGGTGCGGAGCACCTCGGAGACGTGGCGCATCTGCTCGTCGGTGTCGCAGTCGTGGATGCCGGCCACGAGCACCGAGTGGGGCGTCACCTGGCCGCAGCCCTGGACCAGCTCGACCAGGCGGTGCAGGTTGTCCGGGTCGGAGAACAGGGCGCCGGACCGCCAGCGCGCGGACGGGACGACGAGGTCGGCGGACGTTCCGGCGGAGTCCTCGGTGATCACCTGGGTCTTCGTCCCGCCGACGTCGACGCCGATGGCGACCAGGGGGTGCGAATCGCCCATGGACCTGCTCTCTCGCCTCGTGGGGTGCCGTGATGACGCTGCCATCGCTGCACATAACTACCAGACTGAGGCTAATCGCGCCAGCACCGGTCAGAGGCCCAAACGGGCCCGATTCACCCATGTATCGGCGCTCTGAGCGCCCTGGAGCTCGCCGGCGCCGGCGTTACCGATTCGTTGCGTCCCGGATGCTTGACCACTTTTTCGTGGTAGTGATACAAAAGGCGTCACCCGCTCGGCGCCGACGGATGTGCGACGCCGCTCCACTCCGTGAAAGAGGGGTCCGCACATGAAGCAACACGCCCGCACCGCGACCGCCGTCGTCGCCGGTGCCCTGCTCATCTCCCTGTCGGCCTGCTCGAGCGGCAGCGGGAGCTCCGCCAGCTCGGCGACGTCCGCGGCGAAGAACGTCACGCTCAAGCTGGTCCAGTCCGGCGACGCCAACCAGGGCGGCGCCTTCCAGAAGCTCGCCGACGAGTACAAGGCGGAGACCGGCACCACCGTCCAGATCGTCGAGGTGCCCAGCGACAACCTGGCCACCCAGCTCCGGACCAGCGCGCAGGCCAACGACCTGCCCGACCTGGCGGCCGCCCCCAACGTGGACCCCGTCTGGAAGGACCGGATCCTCGACCTCAGCGACATCGCCAAGGCGGCGAAGGTGAAGCCGACGCTGCTGGTGCAGGACCCCGGGGACAAGAAGGTCAAGGCGCTGCCGACGACGCTGACCGCGGTCGGCATGTTCATCAACAAGACCCTCTGGGACAAGGCCGGCGTCACGTACCCGAAGGACATCTCCGGCTCCTGGACCTGGGACGACTTCCAGGCCAAGGCGGACCAGGTGCGCACCGCGACGGGCGCCAAGTACGGTGCCGTGATGGACGCCTCGGCGCACCGCATGCGCGCGTTCCTGTACCAGTTCGGCAGCGAGGGCGTCGTCGAGAGCAGCCCGGGCAACTTCACCACCAACGACAAGACGGCCCCCGCGCTGGAGTACTTCAAGAAGATGAACGACTCCGGCTTCATGCCGAAGTCGGTGTGGACGTCGGGTGACGACGCCAGCGCGGCCTTCAAGAGCGGCCAGGTGACGGCCTACATGTCCGGCGTCTGGCAGATCGCGGACTTCCAGGCCAACATCACCAACTTCGAGTGGGCCTCGGTGCCGATGCCGCAGCAGCCCGTCCGGGCCACGAACTACGGCTCGGCGTCCTGGATGGTGGCCTTCAAGGGCACCGGCCACGAGCAGCAGACGCTCGACTTCATCAAGTGGCTGTACTCGCCCGCGCACTACACCGAGTACTGCAACATCCAGGGCTGCCTGCCGGCGCTGGACGGCATCACGCCGACGTACAAGGCGAACGCCGACGCGTTCAAGCTGTACAACGACGAGATCTCCGCCTCCCCCGCCGTCTCGGCCAACCAGACCACGGACCAGCTCCGCAACGCCTACCTCGGCCGCGCGCTGACCTCCGAGCCGCTGAAGGACGAGACCATCAAGTACCTCAACGGTCAGCAGACCCTCGACCAGACGATCAAGGCGATCCTCGACTCGACCAAGAAGCAGCTGAGCTGACCCGGGTCGCGGTCGGGCGTCCCAGCCGGGACGCCCGACCGCACTCCGGCTCCGCCCGCCGTACGCGCAGTCCGAGCAGAGGAGGAACGATGGACCGACCAGCGGCCACCCTGATCCGTCCGCGCGCCGGCGCGCCGGTCCGGGTCAAGCCACGCGCGACCCCCCGGTACACCGGCCCCGCGCTCGTCCTGACGGGCGGCGTCATCGCGCTGTACGCCCTGTTCTTCCTCTGGCCCGGTGTGCTGGGTCTCCTCTACAGCTTCACCAGCTACCACGGCTACGGACCGCTGCATTTCATCGGCCTGGAGAACTACACGTCGCTGGCGACCGACCCCACGTTCTACGCCGCCCTCGGCCGCACGTTCATCTACACCGTGTTCTCGGTCCCGCTGGGGTACGTGCTCTCCCTGACCATGGCCGTCGCCCTGACCAACGCGACCGCCAAGGGGAAGTCGGCAGCGCGGGTCATCTTCTTCCTGCCCTGGCTGGTCTCGCCGATCGTCACCGGCGTGATCTGGCGCTGGCTGTTCGGCGAGAACTTCGGCTTCGTCAACTTCATCATCGGTCAGCTCGGCGGCCACCCGGCGCCGTGGGCCACCAACGCGAACCTCTCCCTGCTGGTGGTGATCTTCGCCTCGGCGTGGGCAGGCGCCGCGTTCAACATGCTCCTGTTCATCTCGGCGCTGAGGAACGTGCCGGTCTCGCTCTACGAGGCCGCCCAGCTCGACGGCGCGAACGCCTGGCAGCGGTTCGCCCGGATCACCATCCCGGCGATCAGGCCCACCTCGCTGCTGGTGATCCTGCTGCTGACGATGGGGCAGATGAAGGAGTTCGCCCTGATCCAGGCGCTGAACAACGGTGGCCCGGGCACCCAGAACCAGCTGATCGTCCAGTACATCTACACGACGGGCTTCGCGAAGTCCCAGGTCGGGTACGCCAGCGCCGCCTCGATGGTGCTGCTGGTGATCCTGATGGCGATCGCCCTGGTCCAGATCGCCATCAGCAGGAGGAGCGAGTCATGACGACGGCGACGCAGCTCTCCCGGACCGGCGAGCAGTCCGCGACCCGCGCCACCCTCTCCCGCCGCCGGAGCTCGGCGACGCGCGCCATCCCGGCCACCACGATGCTGTGGGTCCTCGCGATCCTGATGGCGTTCCCGCTGCTGTGGTTCCTGCTGTCCTCGTTCAAGGGCGGCGGTGAGCTGTTCAGCTACCCGCTCAGCTTCCTGCCCAGGAAGTGGACGGTGGACGGGTACGTCCGGGCCTGGGCGCGCGTCGACTTCCTCCGCTACTTCTCCAACACCCTCGTCGTCGCCACCATCACCACGGCGCTCACGGTGTTCTTCTGCGCGACGGCCGGGTACGCGCTCGCCAAGTACCGGGCGAGATGGCTGTCGGTGCTGTCGCTCTTCGTGCTGTCGATGACCATGCTGCCCGGCGAGGTCATCCTGAACCCGACCTTCAGCGTGGTGCTGCACCTGCACCTGTACAACAACCTGTTCGGCGTGATCCTGCCGTCGATCCTCACGCCGACCGGCGTGTTCATGTTCCGGCAGTTCTTCGTCTCGGTGCCGGACGAGCTGCTCGACGCGGCGCGCATCGACGGCTCCAGCGAGCTGTCGACCTTCTTCCGGATCATGGTCCCGCTGGCGCGGCCGATCATGCTGACGCTCGCGATCATCTCGTTCCAGTGGCGCTGGAACGACTACATCTTCCCGTTGATCATCCTGAACGACCCGCAGAAGTTCACGCTGCAGATCGCCCTGCGCTCCCTCATCGGGGCCCAGAACATCGACTGGGCGATCCTGCTCGCGGCGTCGGTGATCTCGATGGTGCCGCTGATGGTGCTGTACCTGGTGTTCCAGCGCTACATCACCAGCTCGGACATCGGCACCGGGCTGCGGGACTGAGCGGCAACCGCGTGGCCCCGACGTCCGCTGCACCGTGCTCGCCGACCCTGGTCCGAGCGGCACGGGCCGCCCTCGACGCCCACCTGCTGGCCGACGGTCCGGTGGCGGCCGACGCCCCGCTCGCCGGCCATCGCGCCTGGATGTGTGCGGTCAAGGCGGCCGTCGTCGTCGGCCTTGCCGGCCAGGCGGGCGAGGGCGACGCTGCCGCCGCGTCCCGTTGGCTGTCCCGGCTCGAGGCGCTGCAGGTCGCCGACGGGCTGTTCGCGACGGGTGACAACCTCGCCTCACCACCGGACTCGGCCTTCACCATCACCGATGTCGCGGCGACCGCGGCCGCGTTGCGACGGCCGTCCGCGACGGCGGCCGCGTGGGTGGCCGGCGCCGCCGGCACCGCACTCGGCGCCCGGCTCGAGGAGGTGCTGCGCCGCGCCGTCCCCGCACTCGTCGTCGGCGGCGTCCACACCCCCAACCACCGTTGGGAGGTCGCGGGCGCCCTGGTCGGAGCCGCAGCGCTGCTGGAGGGACCGGCAGCGGTAGCCGCCGTCGAACGGGCGCAGCAGTGGCTGGCCGAGGGCATCGACATCGACGCCGACGGGCTGTACTCCGAGCGCAGCCCCAACTACGCCGCCCACGTCAGCGGTCCGGCCCTGCTGCTGCTCGCAGAACGACTGGGACGGCCCGCCCTGCGCGAGTCGGTGCACACCAACCTCCACACCGTGCTCGACCTCACCACCCCCGGCGGCACCACGGAGACCGTGCACTCCCGGCGGCAGGACCAGCACGACGCCCGCTTCCCGATCGGTCCGTTCCTCACCCTGTTCGCCCGCTTCGCGCCGACGTGCGACCGGTGCCGCGACGCGGCCGCCTGGGCGCTGCTGCTGCCCGGCGTCGACCCGGTCGACGCAGTCCTGCACTGCCTGGCCGACGACGACACCGCGGCAGGCCTGGCGCTGGCGGACGAGCGGGCGGCCGCGGCGACCGACAAGCAGCTGGCCGCCGCGGCGCTGGGCAGCGGCGAGCGCACCTGGGGCGCAGCGCACCTGTGGCGCCGGTGGGGCGGAGCCGACTGGACGCTGGTCTACGGCGGTTCGGACGTTCCGGCCGCCGGCCGGGTGGCGTCCGGGCTGGCGTGCAACCCCACCTTCCTGCGGCTGGCGCGCGGCGACGTGGAGGTGGCGTCGGTGCGGCTGTCCCGCGACTTCTTCGGTCTCGGGCCGTTCCGCGCGACCGGGTTCAGCGTCGAGGGCGATCGCATCGTCCTGTCCGAGCAGCTCGCGGCGAGCTACTACCAGCCGCTGCCGGTCGACGCCCACCGGCCCGACGGTGACTACACGCTCGAGTTCGAGGGCCGCTTCGCCTCCGCGATGGCCTTCTCGCAGCGGCCGCGCGACGAGCTGCGGCTGGAGACCCAGGTGGTGGTCGACGTCAGCGCCGACGGCGTGGACCTTGAGGTGCGCACCGAGGGGCCAGCCACCGGTCACGCCCTGGAGATCGCATTCGCCAACGATGTGCGGGTCGAGGGGGCGGAGCCGGTGGGACCGCAGGTGGACCGGCTCGCCGCAGGTCCCGTCGTCGTGCGCGCCGGCGATTCCGCCCTCACGGTCACGGCGCTGCCAGGCGGCGACTCCTCGCCGGCGGTGTACTCCCCCGGGGAGGCCTACGAGTTCCTCGAAGGGACCGACGCGGTGGGCGGCCGGCGCCTCTACGTCACGTGGAGCTCGCCGGGGACCCAACGGGTCACGCTGCGCCTGCGCTGAGCCCTCGACCACGCCGGTGCCGGGTCGGGTCCGATCGGCCGGATCTGGGTGAGGATGGGAGCCCGCGACCCAGGAGGAGCCATGCCCCGTCTGCGACTGCACAGCTTTTCGATCTCGCTCGACGGGTTCGGCACCGGTGAGGGCCTGAGCCAGGACGCGCCCTTCGGCCACGCCGGCCAGCGCCTGCCCCAGTGGATGTTCGCCACCGCGATGGGCGCCCGGATGTTCGGCCTTGAGGGCGGCACCACCGGCGTGGACAACGAGCTGGCCGAGACCGCCTGGCAGGGCATCGGTGCCGAGATCATGGGCCGCCGCAAGTTCCACACCGGCACCGGCCCCATCCCGGAGGACTGGCACGGCTGGTGGGGACCCAACCCGCCCTTCCACACCCCGGTGATCGTGCTGACCAGCCACCCGCGGGAGCCGCTGACGATGGAGGGCGGCACCACGTTCCACTTCCGCGACACCACGCCGGCCGAGGCGCTGCGCGAGGCGTTCGAGCTGGCCGACGGTCAGGACGTGCGCCTGGGCGGCGGCGTTACCACCGTGCGGGAGTTCCTCGACGCCGACCTGGTCGACGAGTTCCACATCGTGGTGGTGCCGATCGTGCTGGGCCGCGGGCAGCGGCTGTGGGACGGGCAGGAGGGGCTGGAGTCCCGGTTCGACATCCGGGTGGTTCCGGGTGACGACGGGGTGACGCACCTGGTCGGCACGCGGCGCGACTCGTCTTCCGTCCTCTGAGGCGGCGGCCGGCGGCCCCCGTGGACGGCGGTGCCGTACCTACGTGCGCACCGTCCGCGTGACGCCGATCGGGTGGTACTGCCCGATTCGTGCCTGCTCCGCCTTCGGACTATGGGAATGTGCGCCGCAGACGGATTTGGCTTCACCGCGCGACGGCGCGATCAGGGGGCGGAGATGCGAGTGCGTCGGTGGATCGCGCTCGGCGTCGTGCTCGGCGTCGCGGTCCTCGTCGCCGGAGCGATCCTGCTGCTGGCTCCGTGGCCGTCGGGAACACTCCGTGAGGTCGGCGACCGATTCACTCCAGTCGGAGGCAGCTCGGACGGCCCGGGCACCTACGAACCGCGCCGTCTGCTCTGTCTCGGCGACAACGCCTGCCCCTCGGTGCACCGCTCGTGGACGGTGCCTTCGCCGCTGACGAATGAGCAGCTGCAGCGCAGCATCGACGCCGCCGGCTACGACGCAACGATCAGGGGCGACTGCAGTACCGGGAACTGTGTGGCGCGCGGGACCGCACAGGGCTGGAACGTCACCATCGTTGCCCTGAGCAACCCCGGCGACCGGACTGCCGGGGTCTCGCTGTCGGTCCAGCGCTAGGCGTCCTCGGAGGCCAGGAGCCGCTGAGCGTGGCGGTCCTTGCTGTACAGGACGCACTTCCCGTGGCCGCGCCGCTTCGCGTCGTACATCGCCGCGTCGGCCGCCGCGACTATCGCGTCCGGGTCGGTGAGGCCGTCCGGAACCATGGCGACACCGATGCTGCTCGTCGCGGTGTGCCGGTTCCCGCGCAGCTCGTACGGCTCTTGGAGCCTGCGGGTGATGCGACGGGCCACGGCCAGCGCCGCCGCACCCGTCGGGACCTCGTCGAGCAGCACCAGGAACTCGTCCCCGCCCACGCGCGCGACGGTGTCGGCCGTCCTCAGCTCACCCCCGATGCGTCGAGCCACCTCGACCAGCAGCTGGTCACCGGCGGCATGACCGAGGGTGTCGTTCACAGCCTTGAAGTCGTCGAGGTCGAAGAACAGGACGGCGAAACCGGTCGGCCGCGTGGCCGCCAGGTCCAGGCGGCGGCCCAGCAGGTCCCAAAAGGCCGCACGGTTCGCCAGCCCGGTCAGGTCGTCGTGCAGCGCGCGACGCCTGAGCTCCTGCGTGAGGATCGCCAGCTCGGCCGTCCGGTCCGCGACGCGCTGCTCGATCTCCTGGTACGACGCCTCGAGCTCCTCGCCGAGCGCGTTCACGCCCGCCGCGACCGCGTCGAGGATGTCACCGGCGGGACCGACCGTCGCACGGGCGTCGAACCGCAGGGCGGAGAACGCCTGGATCACGTTCACCACCTCGTCGAGCCGGCGTTCCACCTCCGAGGCGCCGTCCGAGTCCGGTGGCACCACGGTGGTGGTCACACCAGATACTCCTTGAGCCACGCGACGGCGGCGTCCTGGTCCTCGAAGAGTCTGGTGGGTGCCTTCGGCTTGCTCACGTTGACGAAGAAGGTCGCCATCATCCGGCTGAGCGGGTTGCCCACCACCAATGCGACGGCGGACACCACCTCGTGCCGCCGGATGAACTCCATCCGCGCCGCACGGTCCTGCGGGCCCGCGTCCGTGGTGTGCACCAGGAGCGGGGCAGGACGACCACCCGTGAGCTCGCCCATCGCCGCGATGGTCGCCTGCGCGTCCGCGAGGCCAGACGGGACGTGGGGCGCCCAGGTGAGTTCGACGACGCCGTCCGGCCGCACCCAGATGCGGAACTTCTCGTGCGTGATCTGCGGGACGTCGCTGCTCATCGGGTCACCGTCAGTCGCGGTGCGCCGGTCGGGGCGACATCGCCCGGGTTCTCAGACATGGTGACCACAGGTGTCCCCTAGCTCGGCGGCCCGGCTGACCGCGAGGGCCCCGTGGCTTTGCGTCCCCGCCTCGCGACGGGTTTGCCGTTTCGTCTCTTGGACGTCACATCGGCAGGCGGCGTCACTTTGTGAGGAGTCCACGCGTGGCGGCGCCGGCCGCGGACCCGGGCCGGCGCCGCCACGGCTGAGCCGGCGGCGCAGGCGCGGTCGCGGCCCGGACCCTCACCCCTCCCGGTCGGTGGCCTGCGCCAGCTCCCGGCCGGCCTCGACCTCGGCCGCCAGCGCCGCCGCCCGGTCGCCCGCCATGCCCGAGGAGTCAGAGCCGAGCTGCTGGCGCAGGGGCCCGTCCGCACGGGTCGCGACGGCGACGATCGCTTCAGCTGCCTTCGCGGGGTCGCCGAGCTGGGTGCCGGGCATCGCCTGGTGCGCCGCGATCATCGTGTGGACTCCCGGGTAGGCCGCGAGCTCGGTGCCGGCGAGGGCGAGCGACCCCTCCCGGAGGAAGTCGGTGTCGAAGTACCCGGGCTCGAGGATGCTGACGCGGATCCCGTGCTCGGCCACCTCGCCCGCGAGGGACTCGGTCAGGCCCTCGACGGCGTGCTTGGCCGCGCAGTACAGGCCCCACCCCGGGAAGGAGAGGAGACCCAGGATCGACGACACGGTCATGACGTGGCCGGACCGGGCCGCACGCATGACGGGCAGCACGGAGCGCAGCACGTTCCAGGTGCCGTTGACCTGGACGTCGAACATGCGCCGGACGTCCGCGTCGCTGGTCTCCTCGACGGCGCCGAGGTAGCCGTACCCGGCGTTGTTGACGACGACGTCGATGCTCCCGAACCGCGCGACGCTCGCCTCCACGGCGGCCCGGACGGAGTCCTCGTCCGTCAGCGCCACCTCGAGGGGGAGCAACCCGCCCGTCGGTGCGCCGTCGAGTGCGGCGAGCAGGCGCGACGTCGACCGGGTGGTCGCTGCGACGTGGTCGCCGCGCTGCAGGAGGTGGCGGACCAGGGCGAGGCCGAGGCCGCGCGAGGTGCCTGTGACGAGCCAGGTGGCGGGACGGTCGGTGGGGTACGTCATGGTGATTCCTCTCCGTGGTGGGGCTTCCAGCCTGGGCGGGCCGGGACGCCGATGGGGCCGCACAGCAGGCCCTGCGAGCACCGGGCGTCAGCTGCCTAGGACGCGCAGGGCCAGGCACGGCTAGGCCCGACGGGAGACGATCAGCGCGTGGACGTGAACCGGGAGCTGTCCGACTTCTTGCGTCGCGCCCGCAGCCAGGTCGACCCCGAGCGCGCCGGTCTTCCTGCCGACGGACGCGTCCGCCGGGTGCCCGGGCTGCGGCGCGAGGAGGTCGCCCTCCTCGCACGCGTGTCCACCGACTACTACACGCGGCTCGAGCAGGGCCGCCGGATCGTCCCGTCGCCCGGCGTCGTCGACGCGATCGCCACCGCGCTCCGCCTCGACGAGGCCGGCCGCCGACACCTGTCCCACCTCATCGGGACAGGTCCCCGGCCCGCGCGACGCCGACCGGCCCGTGCCCAGAGCGCCCGGCGAGGGCTGCACCAGCTCCTGGAGTCGCTCGACGGGGTGCCCGCGATGCTGCTCGGCCGCCGCACCGACGTCCTCGCCACCAACCGCCTCGCCCGCGCCCTGCTGGCCGACTTCGACGCGATGCCCGCGACGGCACGGAACTACGCGCGATGGATGTTCCTCGACCCGCTGGCCCACGAGCGCCTGGTGGACTGGGACACGCAGGCCCGCACCGTCGTCGAGAACCTGCGACTCGAGGCCGGCCGGGACCCCGACGACCCCGCCACCCAGGCGCTGGTGGGCGCTCTGACGATCGCGAGCCCGGAGTTCGCCCGCTGGTGGGAGGAGCACCGCGTCCACCAGCGGACCTTCGGCGACAAGCACTTCCGGCACCCGGTGGTCGGCGAGCTGACGCTGCAGTACGAGACGCTGACGATGCCCGGCGACCCCGACCAGGCGCTGTTCCTGTTCACAGCCGAGGCCGGATCGCCCTCCCGGCAGGCCCTGGACCTGCTCGCCAGCTGGACGCTTGACGGCCCGGCTAGGGCGCGTGACGAGCGACCCACACAGACGCGATCCGGCCCAAGCGGCGCGAAGGCATAGCCGTACGTCAGCACTGGGATCACCGATGGGGAGCCGACCCGCCGTTCCACACCCCGGTCATCGTGCTGACCACCCACGTGCGGCAGCCCTTGACGATGGAGGGCGGCACCACCTTCCACTTCCGCGACACCACGCCGGCCGAGGCGCTGCGCGAGGCGTTCGAGCTGGCCGACGGTCAGGACGTGCGCCTGGGCGGCGGCGTCAGCACCGTGCGGGAGTTCCTCGACGCAGATCTGGTCGACGAGTTCCACATCGTGGTGGTGCCGATCGTGCTGGGTCGCGGGCAGCGACTGTGGGACGCGCAGGAGGGGCTGGAGTCCCGGTTCGACATCCGGGTGGTGCCGGGTGACGACGGGGTCACGCACCTGATCGGCACAAGGCGCGGCTCGTCGTCCGCTCTCTGAGGCGGCCGGCACGACCTACGCCGCAGGTTGCGACGTTCATTCGGCGGCGGCGTGTGATGTGTCACCCGGCCCCAACACCAACTCCCGAACAACGTCCCGGTCAAGAGCGTCTAGGCGGCCACCGAGCAGTATCCTGGCCGCCTCCGCTGGACCCGCCGCGATGGTGAGCGCCTCGTACAGAGCGTTAACGGCCGCGGGTACCGGCGTATGGATTCCTCGCGAGGTAGCGACTTCCCGAACCCGTGCGAGGCATGCGCCGATGGCGTCGCTGTCGAATCTCGCCGCTGCCGCCCCTTTGCTGGCGAGGGCAGCAAGCACCTCGGTTGCCCGATCTCGAGGCAACGCGCGGACGAGCCCCTCTGAGGCTGCATGAACCCATCCCGCAACGCGGATCGGATCTTGTAGCCCAGCCGCCTGGACCAACTCTGACCAGATTGCATATGTCTTTTGGGCATCGCGCCACGATCGAGCACGGCTAAAGAAGAACGCGCTTGGCCCAGGCATCCAATGTTCCTTGGCCGCGGAGTGCCGCAACCACTCAAGATCCAAGGGGAGATCCACAACATATTGCTGTCGCAACTCACGCAGTGCCGCAACGGCTCTATCGGGCTCGAACGCACCTGACGATGCGAGAGCCGTGAGTAAGGCGTAGGTACCAAATGCCGGAACCCCTTCTTGCGCGGCGAGTGACCGGAGCCCGAGATCATCTACCCAGAGGGGCAAGTTCTTTGCCTTGGCGAGATCCACTACGGAGAGCCACGTCAGACCATCTTCGGCACCCTCTCCAATCAGCTCCAGCTTGGGCCTGTCGATCCGGTCGAGTTCAGCCAGCGCGTCGACTAGCCATTCAGCGCGTCGGCGCAATGAAGCCTGGACTTCAGAGTCAGCTTCGCGCGCGACCACCTCGCCCATACGGACGTCGAAGAATAGCGATCCCGCGATCGGTATTTTGAACGACTCAGCACATTCCACCGCATCCCTGTATTGCTGAGTCGTGGCAATGCAGGCGCTGAAGTTGCCACGAAGCGTTGGCCATACGTCCTGGACCAGGCCTCCAATCGCTACCGTGCTTGCGTCGACAACCACCGTTGAAGCCAGGCTGCGTATGGCAATCGCGAGCTCAGCCTCCAGAGCCGCCTCATCTGGCGTCGCAATTGGCAGGCAGCCTGCCGCCCGCTGGAGGAGCGCTTGCACATAGGGAGAGCCAACCCCGGTGGAAAGCGCGCCGTACGGCCATCCGTCCTGGACACGTTCGGCGAACGTGTCCACTGCGCGCGCACGAGCTTCCAGTTCGGGGCGTAGCGCGTCTCGGATCGACTGCGCGTCACCGTGCACTACCGCTAGACCTGCCGCGTCGCCATCTGAGTACTCCGTCGATCGCGTCCGGAGCAGATCCTGAAACCCCTCGATGACATCGACGGGGAGGTCGCCCCAATGCGACTCGCCACGACCGAAGAAGACCGCCACCGCCAAATCGCCCAGGGCCGATTCGTCCGGGTATGCACGAACCAAGGAGAGGATCGCGCGCGCCGTCTCGGGGCCGTGGTTAGCGCGCGCTGCCGCCGCAACCCAGACGCGCGCTTCGATGGCATCCCCGGGCAGAAGTGGCTCTGGCTCCTGAATCGCGCGCCACGCCTGATCCGGCTCGCCTCCTTGCTGTCGGGCCAACGCCAACATCCAGCGCTGCTGTCCTCGCGGTCCCAAGTCGTCGACCCACGCCTGCGCCGCCTCCGCCATCGCGCGCCACTCCTGCAACGCCCAGGCGGCGTCCGTGCGTACAGCATGCATGCGGCGCCGGCTGTCAGCGGAAGAGCTAGGCAGACGCTGGAGCGCGCGCTCCGCCGTAGCGGCCGCACGCGCCCACAACGACGCTCCCGCCAGAACCTCCGATGCCCGAACAAGGTATGTAGCATCGCTAAACCTATCGGCCGAGGATTCCAGGACACCGGCGGCAGCGGATGCGTCACCATCTGCAAGCAGCGCCGAAACTAGGGCGCGCGCAGTCCTCTCCGTCCGTGGTGCCGACCGAAGCAAGGCGATCGCCCCGGGAGCATCTCCGTTGGCGATCTTCAACTGTACATCGACAATCAAAGGTACGTCGTCTGTGCGGTCGTTCAGCGCGGGCATGCCGTGTGGAAGAATTCCGGCACTTGAAGCGGAAAGCCAGTAAAGAACCCGCTGCTCTTCTTCGCTCGCGAGCGCCCAAACATCGTCGTAGGCGCTCCGCAATACTACTTCATCGGCATTCGAGTTCGAGAGAGTCTCGGCATAGATCACGGCGCGATGGAAGCCTTCGGGAAGCCCCTGGCTGATGTCTTCGAGCATCCCGATCCGACCAACTAGCACTGCCGCCTGCGCAACCGCCAATCGCACGTCAGGGTCGGCAGCCTCTATGGGCAGGGCCTCTCCGCTTGGTGGAGCCGTCCCAAGCTGGATGGCCATGGTTGGATCGCCAGCGAGGAGCGCACTCTGGATCGCCAGAAATGCCGCATCAGCAGAAGGCAGGCGCATCGATCTCTTCAATTCACGAGCCTCGAGAGCAAGCTCATGAGCGCGTTGCCGATCTCGAGAGCGGGCCGTCGATCCAGGATCAAAACTCCGCCCGAGGAGCTGTCGGCCAAGCTCCAGCCGCATTCCGGCTGAATCAGGATAGCATTCCAGCGCCTTCTCAAGATATTGGATGACTTCCGAAGTCGGTGCTGTGCGGCGCAGTCCGTAAAGGCGAACCATCGTCAAGTACGGGTCTTTGAGCGCGTCGGGCTCGGACAGGCTTTCCAATACTTTGTCAGGTTCGTCTCGAAGGCCCGCAGCGAGTGCCACGACGCGGCCCGAAGCATCCAGGGACTCAGCACGCTTCATTTGGTCGCTCGCTCGCGAGTCGTCGCCTGCGGCAGAATACTCGAGCGCCGCCCGAGCCAGCAGGTAAGCCCGCTCCGGGGAGACATCGGACGCCCTCTCAAAGAGGAGAGCGGCGCCGAGATGGACGCCGTGTGCTCGACAGAGCTCCGCGGTGCCGCAGAGGACTGCAGGCTGGGCTTCCAGGAGCCAGACGGGCGGCTCGGTGGTGAGTTCCACGAGCCCCTGACGAGGATTTGGGTGTTCCGCAATTTCAAGCAAGGCTGTGGTTCCCGCACCCGGCCCGGCGGTGGCAAAATATGTGCGCGCGCCGAGCGGGAGTGCGGCCACACGGCGGCCAAACTCCGGTCTCTGCAGAATTGCATCCTCGACTGAGTCAAATCGTCGATCGAGGTGCTCCTGCAATTGCTGCGAGCGAGTCGATGCTCGGAAGTCGGCCACGTTCACTGCGTCCGCCGGGGGGAGTACTCCAAGGAAGCTGGCGACCGCGGCCTGGACGATTGATTCGGCCTGCACGGTCCCGAGGGGACGAGCGAAGGGGACACCCCGCGATACTTCCTGAAGCCTCGTCACCAGCTCGGCATAGGCCTGCGCGCCGCCCTCCACCAACCCGTCCCAGGTCCGCTCGTCCTTAAGCCAGCGGCGGAGCATTCGCCGCGAGACCTTTGGGTGACTCGATCGAACACTTGCGACCATGGGTGCCTCGTATGAGCCCGCTCGAAATGCAGCGATCACACGCTGGTACGCATCCGGCAGCACAACGCTACCCAGAAGCCATGCTCCAAACGGTTCCACTTATGCCTCCGAAGCGCACCAGCGAGAGGAGATCGGCTCCCGGCCTCACCTGAGCCGATGAGCAAGCCATCCCCTGGAGGCTACGCCGTTACGGAATTCGCTTTGACAGTCTCTTCACCCGCCGGCGTACCGCCGGTGAGGCTTCCGCTCGTGGCGGCCGCCCTCGTCCAAGCTGTGGCACTGGCTCGGCGCATGGTGGGTTGCGACCCTTGTCGGCATGGTGCCCAACCCCACGTCTGCGCGCGGCCAGGTACATGGCCCCCGCTCACGCCCCCCCTCCTCGACCGGCTGGCTTAGTTGCGCGGCGGCCCGTGCCTAGGGCGACGCCGAGGCCACAAAGGTCAGGGTCATCCGCGCATGTTTCGATGACGCGCGGGCCTGGTCGTTCCTCGCGCGACGACTTGGTACTCCGACGTTGAACCAGGGCTGCCCGGAGCGGGTATGTCACAGCGATGACCTGCTGCGACGCGCCGCATTGGGCGCCTCATACGCCACCGCTCCGAGCGCCGCACTGACCGCACGTGACCATGCCACGCGTCGCGCGGCCCCCTAGCCGAAGCGGCGCCCCGGCTGTTCAACGAGGGTCGAAGCGCCGGAGAATCCAGTTCGCGACATCGTCGGCCGTCGCCGACCACTGCAGCGCTTTCCTTGTTGTTACCTGCTCGCCGTCGCCGTGCGCGATCTTCTTGCGTGCCGCGGCGAGCGCGCCCAGATCGTTGGATCTCGCCCCATCATTCTCCAAGAGGAACGATTGCAGTTCATCCGACCACGCGACATCAAATGAGCCCACGAAGTCCAGCAACTGCTTCGGGGTCACTCCTAGTCCATTTCGGAGTCCCTGACTGATCCTCCGATGTATCCGCACGTGACCAACAGTCTTGCTATAGAAATCCGCCGCGTCGTCGCGGACGGCTTCCACAAGGCCGCACGACCGAACAACGAGGTAGCGGCACAACGCCTCATCCGTACCCTCGGGAACACCGTTCGGCAACGTCCTTACCAGGCCCTCGAGGGCGCGATGTTCGAGTTGCCGCTGCCTCACTGACGGAGGCGGCCAGGCGACAGCCCCACTGCTAGGCATCGGGCGCAAACAACTCTCGTGCACGCCTGAGCCTCTGTTCGACACGCTCGTTGTCCGCCGTGGCGCGCGCGGTGGCTCTGAGGAATTCGTCATCTGCCTGCAGAAGGCCGATGCGACGAGCCAGGTCGTCCGGGACAGACCCCTGCGCGACCCTTCCCATCGCCGCCACAACGACAGCCTCAGCCTGTGCGGCGTTTACCTGTCCGATCGCACCGCGGCGGAAAGCAGTCGGGCCGGCCTGGCGAGCCAGCGCGGCCACGGCCTCAGCGAAGCGGAGGCCTACGGGCTCTGCTTCGATGTCGACCGCGCGGCGATCTCGTGCGTAGTTGTTGAGGAACTGCTTCAACGGCCGGCGATACTCATCGGCACGCTCCGAGAGCGCCAGGATTCGCAAGATCAGTTCGTGGTCCCGAATGCGGCGTGATTGCGCCCCATACAGCTTGCGCCAGTCCGGGTTTTCGTTGAGGCGTTCGACCGACGTCATCAACTCACCGGCGTAGAGGGCGACCCGAATCTCATGTGGCGTCAACTGGGTGCCACCAGCGTTGAGTCGTTCAAATATCTGGTAGATTGCGTCGTTCACCGCAGGCGACCCGTCAGCCGTCACGATCGTTGCCTGCATGAATGAATCGTCAAGCCCGATGCGTTGACTCTCCTCGAGGCTCCTATACGTGAGGCCCCTGAACTGATCCCCAACGTTCGAGAGCGAGAAGGTCCTGTCGTCGTGCATCCCGTCGTAGAAGCGCCGGAGTGTCTCGAGCCGCTGCTGACCGTCGAGCACGAGAAGGCGGTTGTCACCGGGCTGCTTCACGAGGAAGATCCCCGGGATCGGGTAACCGAGCAGTAGGGATTCAATGAACCGGTCCATCTGACCCTTGGTCCAGACGAAGCCGCGCTGGAATCCCGCAGTCCTAACTCGTGCGTCAGCACCCCGGAACTGCGGGATCAGCATGGTCTTCTCGTTCAACCGCTTCACAAGCCCGTCGACCGGGTAGTCCTGCGTGGCGAACGTCACCGACACGGGGGCATCGTCGCTCGCCTCTAGGTCGTCGCGCTCTTCTGGCAGGAGCGTCAGGTCGAGCTCGACTTCATCGGTTCGCACGACGTCTGCGTCAGTCACATGGCAACCGTAAGGCAAGCCTCTGACGCGCACTCGGATACTCCCGCCCACGAACCCACGGCATCCTCGTTGGTCCTTGGTGCCAGAAGCGTCGCGGCCTCTCTGAGCGCCTCGGCCTATCGCCCCGCCGTGTCGTCAGCCGGCCTGTCGGCCAGGGCCTGAGGAGTCATTTCGTCGAGCGCGCTACGGCGCTCCACCGAGCACCAACGTTCGGTGCGCCTGGGCGGATTCGAACCGCCGACACCCGCTTTAGGAGAGCGGTGCTCTATCCCCTGAGCTACAGGCGCTCGGGTCCGCGTCGGCCGTTGTGACGGGCGCAGATCCGCCTCAAGGGTACTGGGCGGCACTCTCCGACCGCGCCAGCACCCCGGTCAGCCACACAGACGCCCTGGCCACGACGACGTCAGTGCCACCAGCTGCTGCGTCACCCCGGTCATCGTGACGTGCGAGGCCTGCTCCCTGACCCTCTCCAGGTCACTGGGTAGGCTCCGCGAGGTGCTGATCCTGCTGTCCCCGGCCAAGTCGCTGGACTTCGAGTCCCGGCCGCCACGGGTGGCGGCGTCCCAACCTCGGCTGCTGGGCCAGGCCGAGCAGCTGGCGGCGGTGATGCGCACCAAGTCGGTGGCCGACCTGGCCGCACTCGCGCACATCTCCGACGACCTTGCCGTTCTCAACGCCGAACGGTGGGCGTCCTTCGCCACCCCGTTCACCACGCGCAACGCCCGTCCTGCCGTGCTGGCGTTCAACGGGGAGGTCTACCAGGGCCTGAACGTGCGTGAGCGCTTCACCACGCGTGACTACACCGAGGCCCAGAAGACGGTGCGGATCCTGTCCGGGCTGTACGGCGTCCTACGGCCCCTGGACCTGATGCAGCCCTACCGGCTGGAGATGGGCACGCGCCTGACCACCGAGCGGGGGCGCTCTCTGTACGAGTGGTGGGCCGGCACCATCACCGACGTGCTGCGCGACGACCTGGCCGCGGCTCCGGGGGCGGACGCGGTGGTGAACCTGGCCTCTGCCGAGTACTTCGGCGCCGTCCGGACCGATGACCTCGGAGCCGCGGTGGTCTCGCCTCGGTTCGAGGACACCGACGCCCGCGGCCGGCGGAGCGTGGTGTCGTTCTACGCCAAGCGAGCGCGTGGAGAGCTGGCCGCCTGGCTCGTGCTCAACCGCGTCCGCACGCCCGGAGCGCTGAAGGACTTCGACGGCGCGGGCTATCGGTACGACGAGGCCGCCTCCACGCGGTCCGTACCCGTGTTCGTCCGCGGCTTCGCCGACCGTCCCTGACCCGGACCACCTCGACCAGCGCCCCGGGACGGCGGCCTTGGTCGTCAGCGGTGGCCAGGAGCGGGGGGCGTGGGCTGGTCGAGCACCGCGTGCGACTCGTCGACGAGTCCGGTCAGGCGCGCGACCTCGGTGTCGGTCAGGTGTTCGGCCACGTCGGACGCGGCGATGTTGGACCGCAGGTGGTCGGTACTGCTCGTGCCGGGGATGACGACCACAGAGGGCGATCGGCGCAGCAGCCACGCCAAGGCGACCTGGGCCGGTGTGACACCGAGGCGCTCTGCCGGGCCGCTCAGCTCGTGGTGGCCGCTGAGCCGTCCGGCGGCCAGCGGGAAGTAGGGGATGAAGAGGATGCCCTGCCTCTCGCAGTCGGCGAGGACCTGGACGCCGCTGCGGTCGAGCAGGTTGAAGCGGTTCTGGACCGCCGCGATCGGGGTCAGATGCTGGGCGCGGGTCAGCATCTGCGGCGACGCACCGGACAGGCCGATGCGGCGGATCAGACCCTGGTCTCGCAGCTCGACGAGTGCACCGAGCGACTCCTCCAGCGGTACGTCCTGGTGTGCGCCGGGGGTGTCGCCGACGAGGCGGAGGTAGGTCAGCTCGCTCGCGTCCGTTCCCAGGTCGGTGAGGGCCTCGTGAACCTGCCGCCGGATCGTCTCCGGGCGGCCTTCGACCACCCAGGACTTGTCCGGGCCGCGCTCTGCGCCGACCTTGTTGCCCACGATCACGCCCTCGGGGATCGGTCCCAGCGCCTGCCCGATCAGCTGGTTCACCGTTCGTGGCCCGTAGGCGTTCGCGGTGTCGAAGAAGGTCACTCCCAGCTCGACAGCCAGGCGCAACACTCGCCGCGCTGCCTCCGGGTCGTCCGGGAATCCCCAGACCCCAGGGCCCGCAAGCCGCATCGCGCCGTATCCCACACGATTCATCGACGTCTCCTGCCGTATCACTGCCACGGGTATACCCGTATCGTTGTTCGTAGCAGTGATACACCCTCTGCCGTAGCATTGCAACCGTGGAGGATGAGAAGACCGCCCGGACTCGCCGGCAGATCCTGGAAGTCGCAGCCGAGCTGCTGGAACGGGAGGGCGCCCAGGCGCTGTCCACCCGCGCCGTCGCAGCGGCGGCCGGCATCCGAGCCGCCTCCTTGTACCAGCTCTTCGGCGACAAGGAGGGGCTCCTGTCGGCGCTGGCCAGCCACGCTTTCGACCTCTACCTGGCGCAGAAGCACACCGTGTCGTCGAGCGGCGACCCGGTCGACGACATGCGCCGCGGATGGGACATGCATGTCGACTTCGGCCTGGAGCACCCCGCCTTCTACCTGCTGATGTACGGCACCGACCGCCCCGGCCGGCAGCCACCTGCCGCGCGGGAGGCGCACGAGCTCGTCCTGACGTTCCTCGGCCGCGCGGCCTCCGACGGCCGCCTACGGGTGCCGCCCGTCCTTGCCGCCCACCTCACGCTGGCAGCGGTGACCGGTGTCACGCTCTCCCTGATCGGCGTCCCCGAGAGCGAACGCGACCCTGAGGTCTCGCCGCGCATGCGGGACGCACTCATCGGCGCCCTGACCACCGACACGAGCCCAGCCCCGGACCCCACCCTCGCCACTCGCGCGCTCGCGCTCGATGCCGCCCTCGGCGGGGCAGATCCCGCTCTCGTCCCGCTCCGCCCCGCCGAGACCGCACTCCTGCAGGACTGGCTCCAGCGTCTCGCCCGCTAGGACGAGCCGCCGGGCTCCCACCTCACGACGACGTCAGCACCACCAGCTCCTGCGTCGCCCGCGTCATCGCGACGTACCGGTCCACGGCACCTGAGACACCGTCGCCGAACCGGTCCGGGTCCACCAGCACCACCAGGTCGAACTCCAGCCCCTTGGCCAGCACCGGGGTCAGCCACCGCACCCGCGGACCGGCGTCGAACGACGGCGAGCCGGCGCCGATCACGCACACCACACCCTCGTCGTGCGCGCCCAGCCACTCCTCCACCAGCGACCGCAGCCCGGACACCGGTCCCCGCGCCACGGGCACCCCGGAGGACCGCACCGAGGTCGGCACGTTCGCGTCCGGGATCGCCGCGCGGATCACCGGCTCCGCCTCGGCCATCACCTCCTGCGGCGTGCGGTAGTTGATGGTCAGCGTCGACTCGCGCACCGACCCCAGCCCCACGCGGGTCAGCCGCTCGGCCCACGACTCGGTGAACCCGTGCCGCGCCTGTGCCCGGTCGCCGACGATCGTCAGGCTCCGCGACGGGCAGCGGGCCAGCAGCATCTGCCACTGCGCGTCGGTCAGCTCCTGTGCCTCGTCCACCACGATGTGCGCGAACGGGCCCGCGAGCGCGTCGGCGTCGGCGTCCGGCAGCGCGGCGTCGTCGTCCAGGGCGTTCTGCAGGTCGGCGCCCTTGAGCATCGACATCACCATCATCTCGGAGTCGTCGGCCGCGATCAGGTGCTCGGTGACGCGGGCGCGCTCCTCACGCTCGGCGGCGCGCAGGGCGTCGCGTTCATGACGACGCCGTGGCGCCTGCGGGTCACCGAGCCGGCGCCGCGCCGCGTCCAGCAGGGGCAGGTCGGCGACGGTCCACGCCTGGGCATCGGGCCGCTGCAGCGTCCGGATCTCGTCGGGCGACAGCCACGGCGCGCACAGCCGCAGGTAGGCGGGCACGGTCCACAGGTCGCCCACCACGTCGGTGGGCTCCAGCAGCGGCCACGAGCGGCGGAAGGTGGCGACGAGGTCCCGGTCCTGGCGCATCGCCCGGGCGACGTCGTCGGGCGGCACCTCGTCCAGCCGGTCGGCGACGATCGCCACCAGTTGCTCCCAGATCTCGTCGCGCGCCTCGTTGTGCGGGGTGCCGGGGTCGGCGGCGTCGAACGCCTCGGCCCAGTCCTCCGGCCCCAGGCGCACGTCCGCCCACGGCGTCTCCACCGTGAACGTGCCCGTCGGCGGGCGCTCGTAGAAGGCGACGGCGGGCTCGACTGCCCGCACCATCGCGGCCGACGGCTTCAGGCGTGCCACCTGCGGATCCGTCTCCTCGGCGGCGAGCGCACCCTCGGGCAGCAGGTCGCGCAGCGTGCAGGTGCGCACGCCCTCCTCGCCGAGGCTGGGCAGCACGTCCTCGACGTAGGCGAGGTACGGCTGGTGCGGTCCGACGAACAGCACGCCACCGTGGTGCCGGCCCACGCGGCTGTCCGAGTAGAGCAGGTAGGCGGTGCGGTGCAGCGCCACCACCGTCTTGCCCGTGCCGGGACCGCCGTCGACCACCAGCGCACCGGCCGAGCCCGCACGGATGATCGCGTCCTGGTCGGCGGCGATGGTGGCCAGCACGTCCCGCATCCGCGCCGACCGGCTCGCGCCGAGGCTGGCGATGAAGGCCGACTCGTCGTCGGGCGCCTCCTGCGCGGCGTGCCCGTCGTCCGCCGCCGTCCCGTCCGGGCCGAACACCTCGTCCCAGTAGTCGCTGATCCGCCCGCCGGTCCACCGGTACCGACGACGGCTGACCAGGCCCATCGGGTCCGCCCGCGTCGCGCCGAAGTACGGCTCGGCGGCCGGCGACCGCCAGTCGACCAGCAGCTGCCGCCCCTGCTGGTCGGTCAGCCCCAGGCGTCCGACGAAGACGGCCTCGCCGCCGCCCGCCGGCACCATGCGGCCCAGGCAGAGGTCGATGCCGTACGAGCGCAGCACGCACAGGCGTGCCGAGAGGTGGTGGATCAGCTGGTCCCGCTCGACGGCCTCCTGGCCCAGGGTCGCCGGGAGACGACGCTGCTGGTCGAGGCGGTCCTCAAGGTCGGTGCGCTGACGGTCGAGCTCGGCGTCGATGGCGGCGAAGTGTCGCTCGTCGTCGGCCGTGCGGGCCGGGGAGGCCTTGGCGGCGAGGCGGTCGGGCAGGGCGAAGGCAGAGGTCAGGGACTGGGTCACGGCATGGGCTCCCGGGGCGACGGGGTGGGTGCGCGGGCCGTCGGGCGGCGCGGCCGCACATCGTCCGCCCTGATGGGGGCCTTGCCGCAAGACCCCCTGTGCTCTATATGTTGAAAGTGGCGGGATGGCGACGGTCGAGGTCGCGTCGCCCCGATCCCCCGCCGGTGGTTGTCGCAACGGCCCCGCGCGACAGCTCGACGGCTAACTCGCCGCCGCCCCGAGTCATCGGGATGATGCAGGGCGCCGCCACTTTCATCGACCACGAGGGCGCGAACGTGGCGGACGGCATGGCCTACCTGATGGCCGACGAGCTCGGCGTGCACGTGAACGTGAAGCCGCCCTGGCTCAACAAGGTGGTCCGAGGTTCAGTCGCGCTGTCGAAGCCGTTCCCACCTATCGACCTCTGGTACTCGCCCTGGGGTCAGATCATCAGCGTGCGGGCGGCCGGTCAGTCGATCGTGCTGGAGAACTCGCAGCGCGACCGGTGCTGGTTCGGTGCGACTGACCCTGCCGAGATGCGGGGCTTCCTGGCGGAGCTCGCCGCCCGCGGCATCCCCGTGCAGAACGTTCGCTCCGTGTACTGGGACCAGTTCCGCCGTCGCCGTCGGCGCGACCGATGAACCCGTCTTCCAGCGGACCGGCGCGAGTCCGCACAGTGCCTCGCCCTGATGCGGCGCTGCGACGCCTGCGACGGCAGAGTGCGCGGTCGGTGCTCTCCCACACTGGCGCGGTCCTGTGCGCCTTGCTGCTGGTCGTGGCCCTCGTGGGAGGCTCCCAGGCCGCGACCGCGGACCAGCGCCTGATCGACACGCAGGTTCGGCATCCCGGCACCGTGGTGGCTGTGACCCGTGTCCAGTCCGTCCGCAGCGAGAGCTACGACGTGGACGTCATGGTCGAAGGGCGTCGAGCTCGGCTCTCCTTACCACCCGCGCACGCGTCAACCGCTCAACCGGGAGACGTGCTCGACGTGGTCATCGACCCCGCGGACCCGTCCTACGTGCTCCCCACAACGGCGCTCGACGACTGGGCCTACACCCCGACCGGCACGCTCGTGGTAGAGGTCGGCATGGCGGTCCTGTTCCTGGTGTTCATCCGCTCCCTGACGGCCCGGGCCATGCCGCTCAGCCTCTTCCGTGCCGCACGCCGCGCCCGCACGGCGTCATGGGGCCATGTCGTGGCCGTGCACGACGCGATGCTGACGATCGAGACGGAGGGGACGTCATGGCTCTGGTCCCGCCGACGATCGCGCGGCTGGCTGCCCGAGGTCGGTGATCCGATCGTGCTTCTGGGGACAGTGAGACCGGGTGCGCTCGTCTTCCTGGACGACGGTCGCACCCGCCGGCCCGGCGCACCGCTGGCCGCAGCACCCGACGACGGGGCGGATAAGAGCTAGGTCCCCGGGGCGTCGCAGGGCGATCCGCTCGCCTGAGCTTCGGCATTGTCTTCAGGCCCGCGCGCGGGGCAGTCCGTCCGACTGGGTCTGCACAGCCCTGACGCCGCGCGGGGTCGAGTGCAGGACCAAGGCCACCACCACGATCAGGAGCACCGCAGCGCTCCCCGCGGCCAGGCCCGTCGGCAGGGTGTGTGCCGTCGAGATCGCACCGACGGCAAGCGCGCTGGCGGCCTGCATCCCGTAGGCGAGCAGGTACGCGGTCGACGTGGCAGCCGCCCGGTGAGGAGGCGGCCCCGCGGCGATGACCGCCGAGATCCCGGCGGAGAACAGCAGCCCGTACCCCGCTCCCCCGACGGCCGAGGCGCCGACCAGCATCCACAGCTGGCGCACGTCGCCGGACGCGATCATCAGCGTCTGCCCGCACACCACCGCGACGGCTCCGCCGATCAGCGCCGACCTCGGGTTCACGTCGCGCGCGACGATGGCGACCGCGCCGATGGCCACCGCCGACGCCGCCAGCACGAGCCCGGTGACGGTCGCGTCCGTCGAGCCCACCACGTCCCGCGCGTACTGCGCACCGACCCCGAGGTACACCGCGCCCACGCAGTAGGCGGCGGAGATGGCGAGGGCCCCGGCGAGAAAGCTCCGACGGGGTCGAGGGACCACCACCGGCTGGAATCGCCAGCGCGGCGCGGCTGCCGGGCGGTCGTCGGGCAGCCGCCCGACCAGCACGAGGACGGCGACGATCGCCGCCACCAGCACCTCGAAGGGCAGCCGACGCGGATGCGGCCAGTCCTGGACGGCCGCGCCGCCCAGCACCAGCGCGGTGACCAGGCCCACCGACGAGGCGACGGTGACCACCGAGCCGCCGTGCCCGTCTTGCCCGGGCCGGCCGTCGTGCCCCGGCCCGGCGAGCCCGCCCTCCCGGTCCGGGGACCGACCCGCCTCCACCGTCGCGGCCCCGAGCGACGCCCCGACACCCAGGCCCATCAACGCCCGCCCCGCCACGAGCGCGCCCAGACCGGTTGCGACCACGAGCGCCAGGGCGCCGAGCCCGAGCAGCACGAGGCCGACGAGCATCGCGCGGCGCCCGCCCGTGATGTCGGAGAGGTTCCCCAGCACCAGCAGCGCCAGGATCATCGCCGCCGGGTAGGTCGCGAACACCACCGTGGTCTGCAGCGTGCTCAGGTGCCAGGCCGAGACGTAGAGCGGGTAGATGAGGGTGGGGGCGGCCGACGCCCACAGCGCCAGCACCACCACGGCGGCGCCGGCGATCCGCGCCCGGCCCCACGCTCCGCGCGTCCTCATCCGCGGCTCGCCGCGACCGCCCCGAGCTGCGGGTACAGCGCCTCGACGGGGGCCGAGAGCGCCGCCCGCACGTCGCGGCTGACGGCATCGGTCAGCGCCTCGTGCGCACCGGCCTCGACCGCGTCCCAGATCGCCGCCACCACGTCTGCCGGGTCGTTCTTCTCCACGTCGAGCCCGGCGATCATGGGGGTGTCCGTGTAGCCGAGGTGGGCACCCACCACCTGGGTGCCCTGCGGAGCCAGCTCCAGCCGCAACGAGTTGGTCAGCGACCACAGCGCCGCCTTCGACGCGGAGTAGCCGCCGGCGATCGCCAGCCAGCTCAGCACCGACGCCACGTCGACCAGCGCGCCGCCACCGTTGCGGCCGAGCACCGGCGCGAAGCCCTTGGCCACCCGCAGCGCCCCGAACACGTTGGTGGCGAACACCCGCTCCACCTCGGACACCGGCGAGGTGAGCAGCGCCCCGGCACCGTGGATGCCGGCATTGTTCACGACGACCGTCACGTCGCCAGCCGCCTGCACCGCCGCGACGACGCTCTCGTCGTCCGTGACGTCGAGGCGCAGCGGCACGATCCGCGAGTCGTCCCATTGCTGCGGGGACCGCGCGCTCGCGTAGACCTTGGCGGCGCCACGGGCCAGGGCCTGCGCGACGAACTCCCGTCCGAGGCCGCCCTGTGCACCCGTCACCAGAACGACCGCGTCATTGAGCTGTGCCATGGTTCCTCCTTGCTGGGTTGGAATCGTGAACCTAGCATGCTGAGTCCGGATTCCAAACCGAGATAGGCTGGCCGCATGCTCGGGATCCTGGGAGGCGACGCGCGGTGTCCCATCGCGCGCTCGCTCGACGTGCTCGGCGAGAAGTGGACGCTGATGGTGGTGCGCGACGCGCTCGCGGGCGCGACCCGCTTCTCGGAGTTCCAGACGTCGTTGGGGCTCCCCCGGGACGTCCTGGCCGACCGCCTGGACACCCTCGTCCAGGCCGGTGTGCTGATCCGCCGGCCCTACAAGCCCGAGTCCGGGCGGACGCGCGACGAGTACGTCCTCACCCCGGCCGGGCACGAGCTCTCGCTGGTGCTCATGGCACTGGGCGACTGGGCGAACCGCAACAGGCCGTCGGCCGAGCTGTCGAACCTGGAGTTCGTCGAGGCCGCGACCGGCGAGCGCGTCAGGCCGACGGCGATGGCCGGCGACCGCCCGGTCGCGACGAAGGACGTCGTGGCGCGCCGCCGCGCCTGAACCCGCCTCCGCGGGGCCACGAGACCCTCGAGACGGAGAGCCCCGACGGGGCCGCAACTCGTCCGCCCAGACGGCGGTGTTTGCGGGTGGATCGGTGAATCGCTGTACGGATGCCCCGGTCACCAGGGAGGATGTGCGCTCGACGACGAGTCGGCCCGGCGGCCGCTCGTCGTTCGTCGTTCGTCGTCCCCCCGTCGTCGACCCCCGGGAGGCCCCGCATGATCGCCCTCGAGCTGCTCGTGGTGCTCGGCGCCGTCATCGTGATCGGCACGGCCGTCGGTCGCCGCACGCGCATCGCGCCACCCATCGTGCTGCTGCTGATCGGCGTCGCCCTCGGGTCCGTCCCCGCGCTGCGCGCCGTGCACCTGCCGCCGCAGCTGATGCTGCTCGTGTTCCTGCCGGCGCTCCTGTATTGGGAGTCGCTGACCGTGTCCGTGCGGGAGATCCGGGCCAACCTGCGCGGCATCGTGCTGTCCTCGACGCTGCTGGTGGTGCTGACGGCGTGGGCCGTCGCGGCCGTCGCGCACGCGCTCGGGGTGCCGTGGGGGCCGGCGTGGGTGCTCGGCGCGGCGGTGGCCCCGACGGACGCGACCGCCGTCGGGGCGATGGCGCGGACGCTGCCGCGACGCACCGTCACCGTGCTGCGTGCCGAGAGCCTGGTGAACGACGGCACCGCGCTGGTGCTCTACGCGGTGGCTGTCGGCGTGACGGTCGGGTCCGACCACCTCGCGGCGCGGCACGTCGCGGGGCTGTTCGCGCTGGCGTACCTGGGCGGGATCGCCGTCGGCGCGCTGGTGGCGTGGCTCGGTGTGCAGGGGCTGCGGCGGGTGGGCGACCCGCTGCTGGGCAACACCGTGACGGTGCTGATCCCGTTCAGCGCGTACCTGCTGGCCGAGGTGGTGCACGCGTCCGGCGTGCTGGCGGTGGTGGTGTGCGGGCTGGTGATCAGCCAGGTGGGGCCGCGGCTGGACGGTGCCCTGAGCCGGTCGCAGAGCAACGCGTTCTGGACGCTGACGACGTTCCTGGTCAACGGCGCGCTGTTCGTGCTGATCGGCATCGAGGCGCACTCCGCGGTGCGCAGCCTCGTGTCCACCGACCTGGTGACGGCCCTGGTGGTCGGGGCCGGCGTGTACGCGGTGATCCTGGTGTCGCGGTTCGTCTTCCTCGTCGCCTCGGCCTACGCAATCCGCGCGATCGACCGGCGCCCCTCGCAGCGGCTGCGTCGCGTGACCAACCGGTCGCGGCTGGTCAGCACGGTGGCCGGGTTCCGCGGTGCGGTGTCGTTGGCCGCGGTGCTGGCGGTCCCGACGACGACGGCCTCCGGGGCGCCGTTCCCCGACCGAGACCTGCTGGTCTTCGTCACCGCCGGTGTCGTCGCCACCACGCTCGTCGTCCAGGGCCTGGCCCTGCCCCTCGCCGCCCGCTGGGCCCGGCTGCGCCCCGACGACGACGCCCAGGCCGCCGAGCGCCTGCTCGCCGACCGCACCGCCACCGAGGAGGCGCTGTCCGCGATCGCGCAGGTGGCCACCGAGCTGGGCATCGACCGCGAGGTCGCCGACCGGGTGCGCACCGAGTACTTCGACCACCTGCTGCTGCTGATGGCGCGTGGCGCACCGGGGCCCGAGGCCGAGCCGGCCGAGCGGCGCGAGTCGCAGGACGCCGCGCTGCGGCGGGCGCTGCTGGCCCGCAAGCGGGCGACCGTGGTGCGGCTGCGCGACGAGCGGGCGATCGACGACACGGTCCTGCGCCAGGTGCAGGCGCGCCTGGACATCGAGGAGCTGCGGCTGGAGCGGGAGCAGCTCGCCCTGGACTGAGGCGGCGCCGGACGAACGGCTACGGGCAGACACCCGGCTGCCGATGGTCTTGGGCGAAGGCTCGCCAACGGAGACGAGCCGCTCCTCGTGAGGAGGACCTCCACATGCCAGTGCCAGCGCGCCAGGACCCGAGGTGGCAAGCGCTCGTCGAGCACCCCGAAGCCCACACGTACAGCTTTCTCGCCCTGCGCATCCTGATGCAGCGCATCGCGCGCAACTCGCCCCTCGCCCCGGCCGCCCGCGCCGCGGCGATCGAGGAGGTGCAGGCGCTCTTCACCAAGAACGAGCGGCTGGTCGCAGCCGACATCCAGTCCATCTTCGGCTGACCCGCCAGCCCCTCATCCGCAAGGAGAGACCATGCCAGGAAAGCTGCTCACCGTCGCCGAGGCCTCCGACGCGATCACCGCAGGCGCGGCCGTGCTCGTCGCCGGCGACGAGTCGCTGCTGCGTCAGCTGCCGCAGGGCCGCTGGATCGGTGGGACCATCCCCTACTTCATGACCGACGCCGGCGGCCAGGTCAACCGCGAGCTGGTCTACGTCGACACGCTGCCCGAGCAGGTCACGGACGTCCGCGTGCGCCGCTGCTCCGCCGCCGAGCTCGACGGCCTCACGTCCGACGCGTTCGACAACGGGTTCAGCGTGATCATCGTCCCGGCCGGCAGCCCCGCCCACAGCCGGTATGCCGCCGAGGCGCCGGAGCTGCCCGGGCTGTTCGACCGCCCGGTGGTCGGCTGGGTCTCCGGCGTGCACCTCGACGACCTGGGCACCGCGAGCGCCAAGGTGTTCGCCGGCTCTGGCACGGACGTCAGCGGCGACGACGCCGTGGTGCTGCACGCAGCCCTGCCGGACGGCGTGCTGGCCAGCGCCGAGATCGTCAACCTGTTCCGGCAGGGCGACGGCGCCACGCTGACCTTCGACTCGACCGGCTTCTCGCAGGACAAGGTGCTGGTGGACGGCGTGCCGCGGGTGTTCTCGGAGTACCTGCAGGAGATCGGCCACGACGTGCGGCTGCCGCTGGTGGCGGACTACTTCGGCGCGATGATCAACGTCTCGTTCCAGTCCGTGCCCGACGACGGCGGCACGGTGGACCTGTACGCGCCGGTGTTCTCCGGCATCGAGTACAAGCTCGCGGCGCCGATCGGTGACTACGTCAGCGACTTCGTCTCGCACCTGCCGGCGAGCTCGGTGACGCCCACCTTCTCCTGCAACTGCATCCTGAACTTCCTGTACTCGGAGCTGGAGGGGAAGCGCACGGGGGACATCGTCGGGCCCATCACCTTCGGCGAGATCGCCTACCAGCTGCTCAACCAGACGCTGGTGTACCTGGAGCTGCACGACTGACGTCAGCGCTGCACAGGATCTATGCATACATGTTGTGCATAGATCCTGTGCAGACGTACCGTGCAGGCATGGCCCCCGCCGAGCAGACCCCGCAGACCCCGCAGACCCCGTTCCACCTGGACGCCGCGGCCCTGAAGGTGCTCGCCCACCCCCTGCGCTCCCGCCTGCTTTCCGCCCTGCGCCGCGGCGGTCCGGCCACCGCGACAGACCTGGCCACGGCGCTCGCGACCAACACGGGCGCCACCTCGTACCACTTGCGCAAGCTCGAGTCGGTGGGGCTCGTGGCGGACACCGGCGAGGGTGAGGGCAAGCGGCGGCTGTGGCGCGCGGCAACCGACGCGCACGAGTGGAACGCCAGCGACTTCGCCGGTGACGAGGACGCGCAGACGGCCCTCGGCTGGCTGGTGCGCGACTACAGCCGGCACCTGGGGCAGCAGTTCGAGCAGTGGCTCGACGTCGAGGCGGACTGGCCACTGGCGTGGCGGGATGCCGCCGGGCTCGGCGACCAGCTGATCGTGGCGACGGCGGAGCAGGCGCAGGCGCTCAAGACGGAGCTCGAGCAGCTGCTGGCCCGGTACCGGCAGATCGGTGCGGGCCACCCGGACGCCCGGCGCCTGGCCGTGTACTCGGTGCTGTTCCCGGTGGACCTCGACGAGCGTCCGGAGGACGCCTGATGGGGGCCGGTGCCACCCGCCAGCACCCCGGGGTGACCGCCGCCACCGCCCGCCGCACCGTGCTGCTGCTGACGGCCACCCGCTGGTTCCCCGTCGGGCTGACCATCGGCGTCACCACGCTGCTCACCCTGCAGCGCGGCATGAGCGTCGCCCAGCTGGGCGTGATCCTGTCGATGCAGGGGTTCGTGGTGCTGGGCCTCGAGCTGCCGACGGGCGGGCTGGCGGACGCCGTCGGCCGGCGTCCGGTGCTGCTGGCGGCCTCGCTGGTGGGGGTCGCCTCGGGGCTCGTCTTCATCAACGCCCGCACGTTCGGCGCCTTCGTCGTCGCGCTGGCGCTGCAGGGCGTGTTCCGCGCCCTCGACTCCGGCCCGCTGGAGGCCTGGTACGTCGACACGGCCCGCGCCGACGACCCCGACGTGCGGGTGGAACCGACGCTGGCGCACGCCGGAACCGTGCTGGGGGTCGCCATCGCCGCCGGCGCCCTGCTGTCCGGTGGGCTGGTCGCCTGGCACCCTGTCACCTCGATGCCGGCGCTGGCGCTGCCGTACTGGCTGGCCCTCGGGTTCCAGGTGGTCAACGTGGTGGCGATCGCGGTGCGGATGCACGAGCACCGGCCGCACGGGGCCGCCGCGGGCCGCCGGTCGCCAATCCGAACCGCGCTGCGGTCCGCAGCCGGCGCCCCGCGCACCGTGCTGAACGGCGTCCGCGTGATGGCCGCCTCCCCGGTGCTGCGCGCCCTGGTGCTGGTCGAGGTCTTCTGGGCGACGGCGATGATCGGCTTCGAGACGCTGTTCCCCGTCCGGTTGGCGGAGCTGGCGGGCGGTCAGACGAGGGCCGGCGCGCTGATGGGTCCCGTGTCCGCCGCCGCGTGGGGGCTGTTCGCGGTCGGCTCGGCGCTCGCGGCCCGGGCCAGTCGGCGGATCGGCGTCGCCTGGACGGCGCTGCTGGCGCGGGTGCTGAACGGCGCACTCGTGGTGGTGATGGGGCTCATGGCAGGGCCGGTCGGCCTGGTCACGGCGTTCCTGCTGACCTACACCGTGCACGGTGCCGCCGGGCCGATGCACTCCACGCTGCTGCACCGGGAGGCCGGTGCCGGTACCCGCACCACCGTGCTGTCGATGAACTCGATGGTGTCCGGCGGCGCGTACACGCTGGGGCTGCTGGTGCTCGGTCCGCTGGCGGAGCACGCCGGCACGCCCGTGGCCATCGTCGTCGCCGGGGCCTTCAGCATCCTGGGCGCCGCCCTGTACTGGCCGGCCCTGCGGCACGAGCGGGCGACCCACGCGTCGGCGCAGGTCACCACTGCGGCCCCGGCGGAGGTGTAATCGAGCCGCTCCCGGCCCGTCACGCCAGGGCTTGACAGCGCTCCCACAGCGCACGACCGTTGCACGCACAGCCGGTCCGAGCACTGCATCCACCACGCCGGCTGCGACAACGGAGTCCACCGCCGACGCAGCGACGCGCCGGCCTGAGCAGTGTGGGAGCGCTCTCATGGCCCGACCAGCACGGAAGCTCGTCTCTCTGGCGGCAGCCGCCGCCCTCGTCCTGCTCACCGCCGGGGCCGCCGACGCCCACGGCATGCCCGGAGCACCGGGCAACCCGCTGCAGCCCGGCGCCCGGCTGTTCGTCAACCCCCACAGCACCACCCTCGACGCGATGCACCACCTCACCGGCACGGCCCGTGCCGATGCGCGCACGCTCGCCGGCTACCCCAGCGCCACCTGGTTCACCGGCGGTACGCCGCGCGCGGTGCAGAACGACGTCGCCAAGGTGGTCCGCGAGGCCGGGCAGCAGCGCAGCGTCCCCGTGCTCGTCGCCTACTACCTGCCCAACCGCGACTGCGGCCAGTACTCCGCGGGCGGCGCCCAGAGCACCGCGCAGTACGAGGCGTGGATCGACGGGCTGGCCCGCGGCATCGGCAACGCCCCCGCCGCCGTGATCCTCGAGCCCGACGGCCTGGGCCTGATCCCCAACTACGTCAGCCGGCTCGACGGCTCGACCAACTGCTCCATCGCCGGCGCCAACGCGGCCGACCGGTTCACGCAGCTGAACTACGCCGTCGACGCGCTGAAGGCGCACTCCCGCACGGCCGTCTACCTCGACGCGACGCACACCGCCTGGCAGAACGTCGGCGAGTCCGCCCAGCGGCTGCTCATGGCCGGCGTGCAGCGGGCCGACGGGTTCTTCGTCAACGCGTCCAACTACCAGCTCTCACCGAACCTCGCCGCGTACGGGCGCTGGGTGTCCTCCTGCATCGCGCTGGCCGAGCGGGACAGTGCCGCCGACCCGACCGCCTACGCCTTCAACGACAACTGCGGCAACCAGTACTGGAACGGCGGACCGGCCACCAGCTGGGCCGGCACCGGCATGGACAACGCACAGGTCTGGCGCAACGAGCCGTACAGCGGCAACGCCGCGGACCTGAAGTGGAACACCGTCGGCATCGACTCCCGCTACGCGGCCGCGCTGCGCAGCACGCAGCCGACGACGCACTTCGTCATCGACACCAGCCGCAACGGGCAGGGGCCGTGGACCGGTGGCACGCAGTACTCGGACAAGCAGGACTGGTGCAACCCTCCGGGCCGCGGCCTGGGCATGGTCCCGACGACGACCACCGGCACCCCGCTGCTCGACGCGTACCTGTGGATCAAGGTGCCCGGTGAGTCCGACGGTCAGTGCAGCCGCGGCACCGGCGGCACCACCGACCCGGAGTGGGGCGGCATCGTCGACCCCGCCGCCGGCGCGTGGTTCGCGGCGCAGGCGCACCAGCTGATCGCACTGGCCAACCCGCCGCTGGCGTAGGCGCCGGTGGCGCCGAGGCCGCTGGCCTCGCAGCGCAGGACGGCCGACGGCCGCCGCTCCCCGCCCTCCGCGGGAGGCGGCGGCCGTCGAGGCGTCAGCGTGCGGTGACGCCTCCCACTGTTGCCGCCGGGGGTCGGCAGCGCAGCAGCTCCAGGTCGGCGGCACCCGACACCTCGACGGCGCCTGCCGAGTGCGGGACCAGCAGCGTCTGCCCTGGTCGCAGGGGCACGACGGAGCCGTCGTCCGCCCGCAGCGTGCCCTGACCGCCGACGACCACGACCACCGCGAACCCGGGCTCCCACGTGACCGGCCCACGGGACCGCTCGGCGCGGAAGAACTCCGCGGCAGCGGGCAGCAGCGGGCCCACGGTGGAGGTGTCGGCACCGCGCAGCGCCTCGACCTCATCCGCCGACCAGGCGCGCCGGTCGACGGCCGCGAGCGCCGTGCCGAACCCGAGCCCGAGGTGGCCGAGCGCGGCACCGTCGATGCGGAAGCCGGCCCACTCCATGAGGATCGACAGGTCGGTCGGCTCCTGGAGCTCCACCACGAAGGCGCCCTCGCCGATCGCGTGCGGCAGGCCGGCCGGCACCAGCACGGCGTCACCGGCTCGCAGCCGCAGCGTGTGCATCGCACCGAGCATCGCGGCGGTGTCCTGGTGCTGCACCCAGCCGGCGAGCTCGTCCTCGGACACGTCCCGGGCGAACGCCAGGTGCACGTCGGCCGGCTCGAGGGCGATCCACGCCTCCGTCTTGCCGTGCGCGAGGCCCAGGTGCGCCGCGGCGAACTCCCGGTCGGGGTGCGCGTGCACCGGCAGCCGCTCCCCCGCGTCGAGCAGCTTGACGAGCAGGGCGGTGTCCGCGCCGAACCGCCGGACGTGGTCCTCGCCCAGCCACGCCACGGGGTCGGCGGCAACGACATCGCGCAGCAGCCACCCGTCGGGCAGACGGCTCAGCCCCAGGTCACGCTCGCCGAACAGCGGGGTGACCGAGCCGACCCAGTCCTCCGGCACGTGGTCGCCGTCGGCCGCGGCGCCCCGGAAGGCGCGGATACGGGCGCCCCCGGCGTAGAAGCGGTCCGCCGGCTGGTTCCCGGCGAGCTCCACCACGGTCATCTGCCCTGCTCCTCCTGTCGAGGCTCGTCTCCCGGCGCCGGGCGCAGGCCCACGCTGACGCCCGTCTGCCACTCGGCGCCCGGTTCCAGCACGGGTGCGCCCGCCGCCCAGCCGTCCCGCTCCGGTCCGAACAGGGGTGCGTTGGACGGTTCGACGCCCAGCACCCACGCCCGTTCCGCCGGCCAGGCCCAGGTGTTCAGCCGGGGCAGCGTGGCGACGGGCCACTCGACCACCACCTCGACCCCGGCGCCCGTGCCGGTCAGCACCGCGCTGGCCCGCTCGCCGGTGGTGGTGGGCCCACGGTGCTCCGCGACCACCGGCTCCAGGCCCACGGCCGGGCTCGGCAGCTCGAGCGGGTGGCGGCCCGCCGGCAGCGGCTCGCGCGTGACGTGGTCGCGGTACGGCACGCGCAGGCGCGCACCCGGCCGTAGCAGCGGTGCGCCGAGGTTGACGTGGTACAGCAGCGGGACGCCGACGGGCCGGTCGCCGACGTTGCGGACCACGTCGCGCACGTGCACCCACGGTGTCCCGGTCGGCACCACGACGTGGCGCTCGACGATGATGCGCGCACCGCCCAACGACGTGTGCGCCACGCTGCCGCTGACGTGCACCTCCAACGCCGAGGCCGTGCGCTCGCGCCACCACCGCACCTCGTAGGCGGACGTCAGGTGGTGGGTGCCGTGCTGACCGGACGCGCCCCGCGGCTCACCGATGTTGTCCGGCCCGCAGGTGGCCAGCAGCCCGCCGCGGAACCGCTCCTCCCAGCCCCACCCCGGGCCGGGGTCCACCGGGTTCGGCGACCGCCAGGCGACCGGCACGCCGCCCCACCACACGGGGCCGAGGTCCAGCCCTCGGTCCGGCAGCACGTCCACGGCCAGCCCACCGGCTGCCCGCACCACGAGCACCCGCTCACCACCGGCCCGCGTCACCTCGTCGACCGAGGCGACCGCGTCCGGCAGCGACACCATCCCGCTGTCGAGCAGCGCCGCCGCGTCAACCGGATCGGTCGGCCCGCTCATCCCCGCACCACCGCGGCGATCAGGCCGCCGACGAAGGTGTCGCCCAGCCCGATCGTCGTCGGCCGCGGCACGTCCAGGTCGAGCGCCGGGACGACGCAGACCTCGTCGCCCAGCAGCGCCTCGAGCTCCGCCGCGAACCGCGCGCCGGCGGCGTTGACCGGCCCGGCGCCCACCACGTCGTAGTCGACGGCGGTGAAGTCGTCGCCCAGCGCGTACCGGGCGCCCGCCATCGTGACGCCGCCGCGCAACGCGTTCCGCCACTCGCGGCTGCGAGGCCCGTACGTCAGCGCCCAGCACCCGCTGTGCACCAGCAGCGTGCGGGCCGGCACCAGCTGGTGCAGCGCCCGCAGGTGACCCACCATCGCCGGTGCGTCGAGCAGGTCCACCTGCTGCCCGACGTACGCCTGCATCTCGTCCTCGTTCATCCCGTACAGGTCCACGGCGTCCAGCAGCCGCTCGCGGACCAGCGCGCTGAGCGCCGGCACGTGGAAGCCGGCGTCCTCGTAGACCACCAGCGCGCCGGCCGGCAGCCGCCGCATGTGGCGGCGCAGGTCGTCCAGCCGCTCGGCGAGCATGTCCGCGTCGCGGATGGTGTTGAACCCCGAGACGAGGAACACGTCGGCCTCGGCCAGCACGGCGCCCAGCTGCTCGCTGAGCAGCAGCTCAGCGTTCGGCGGGTCGTTGGTGTAGATCAGCCGGTTGGGCCGCGGCGCCCGCAGCAGGTCCGGTCCCAGCTTCACGGTGGCACCGGCGGGGTACTGCACGATCAGGTGCGGGTCCGTCGAGTCCCGCTCGGCGCTGCACACGTAGGCCACGTCCGCCGGCAGCAGCCGCCGCACGTGGTCGTCGATGCTGACCAGGTGCACCGTGCTCGGCAGGTCGAGCTTCGCCATCGCGATCGCCGCCCGCACGCACGTGCCGCCCAGGGTGATCCGGGTGTCGAACCGGGCGGCGAACCGCTCGACGACGGCGGAGGAGGCGACGTACCGCTCTCCCCCACCGCCGTCGCGCAGGAACGCGAGGACCGTCCGCACCAGGTCGCGCTCCGAGTCGATCGGCAGCAGCCGGTCGAGCTCGTCAGCCGCGATCCCGTACGCCTCGGCGAGCGCCTGCACGGTCGGGTCGTCCCACGTGACCTCGTAGTCGACCGTGCCGCCGAGGCCCAGAACCGCGTTCTTCATGGCTCAGTACAACCTCAGAACAGCAGAGCCTTGCCGGCGGCGTCGAACAGGTCGATCTTCTCCGCCGCGGTGACCTTCATCGCCGCGATGCTCGGCGGCTGGATCGTGTTGGGCTCGCGCACCGTCGGGTCGGCCAGCACCTCGCGCATCCTGCGGTGGTAGCTCGCCTTGATGTCGCTGGAGATGTTGATCTTGTTGATGCCGAGCTTCACGGCCTGCGCGATCTCGTCGTCGGGGTTGTTCGACCCGCCGTGCAGCACCAGCGGGACGCCCACCTTGGCCTTGATCGCCTGCAGCAGGTCGAGCTTGAGCGCGGGCTTCATCCAGTCCGGGTACAGGCCGTGGCACGTGCCGATCGCGATGGCCAGGCTGTCCACGCCGGTCGCCTCGACGAACGCGACCGCGTCGTCCGGGTCGGTGTAGATGATCGTGTCCGAGCCGTCCTCGGCCTCGGCGTCCATCTTGCCGATGGTGCCCAGCTCGCCCTCGACGGACAGCCCGACGGCGTGCGCCGCCTCGACCACCTTGCGGGTGATCGCGACGTTCTCGTCGAACGGCAGGGCGGAGGCGTCGATCATCGTCGAGGTGAAGCCCGCCTGGATGCCGGTGAGCACCTGCTCGTAGGTGGCGCCGTGGTCGAGGTGGATCGCGACCGGGATGTGCGTGCGGTGCGCCGTCGCGATGATCGACGGCAGCAGGTCGACCCCGATGTGGCTGAGCTCGTCCGGGTGGATCGCAACGATCAGCGGCGCCTCCTTCTCCTCGCTGATCTCGACGATGCCCTTGTACATCGCCCAGTCGCTGATGTTGAACGCCGGGACCGCGAAGTTGTTCGCGTCCGCGACCGCCAGGATGTCCTTGCCACTCACCAACATGTTCGGTTCTCGCTTCCTTGTCTTTTCGAACGGTCCGACGGTCAGAGCTTCACGGCACCGGCGGTCATCCCGCCGATGAAGAAGCGCTGGAAGAAGAGGAAGAGCAGCAGCACCGGGACGGCGCCGAGCACGCTCATCGCCATCATCTGGTTCCACTCGTAGGAGTGCTGGCCCATGAGCAGCTGGATGCCGATCGGAACGGTCCGCATCTCGTTGGTCTTGGTCAGCGTGAGGGCGAACAGGTACTCGTTCCACGCGATCATGAACGTGTAGATGCCCACCGAGACGATTCCGGGGACGGCGATCGGCACCAGGATCCGCCACAGGGCACCGAAACCGCTGGCCCCGTCGACCTTGCACGCCTCGTCCAATTCGCGGGGAAGCGTGTTGAAATAGCCGGTCAGCATGATGATCGCGTACGGCAGCGTGAACACCATGTACGTGAGGATCAGACCCTGGTAGGTGTTGTACATCTTCAGCGCCACGACCAGCCCGAAATAGGGGATCAGCAGCGTGATGGGCGGCACCGCCTGGACGCTGATCACCACCATGTTGAGCACCCGCTTGAACGGGAACTCGTACCGGCTGAACGCGTAGGCGGCCAGGATGCCGACCAGCAGGGTCAGTGCGGTGACGCTGAGGGCCACGACGTAGCTGTTGCCGAAGTACCGCAGCTTGGTCGGGTCGGTGAAGATCTCCTTGTAGGCCTGCGTCGTGAAGCCGCTGATCAGCTTGGGCGGCGTGGCGAAGATCGCGACGTTCGGCTTGAACGAGTTCGACAGCATCCACAGCACGGGGAAGCCGGCGAACAGCCCGCCGGCCACCAGACCGAGGAGAAGGAACGCGCGCTGGGTGTTCTCGCGGCGCCGCTTGGCCGTTGTCGCCATGTCAGTCCCTCGCCTTCTGGTGCCGCACGTAGAAGAACGCGAGCGCCATCGACAGCAGCAGGATGATCACCGCGCTGGTGCTGGCCTGCGCGAACTGGTACCGGCTGAATGCGAGCTTGTAGGTGAACGTGCTCAGCATCTCGGTGACGTTGATGGGGCCGCCGCCGGTGGTCATCCAGATCAGCGCGAACTGCTGCGTGGTCCAGATGAAGTCCAGCAGCGCCATGCTGATGATGATCGGGCGCAGTTGCGGCAGCGTGACGCTGCGGAACTTCTGCAGCGGACCGGCACCGTCGACGGTCGCCGCCTCGTACAGCTCCTTGGGAATCCCCTGCAGGCCGGCCAGCAGGCTGACCATGAAGAACGGATATCCGGACCACACGTTGATGAAGGTCACCGCGTGCAGGGCGATCTCCGGCGACGCCAGCCACTCGACGTTCTTGTGGATCAGGCCCACGACGGTCAGCAGGTAGTTCACCACCCCGCTGGGGTCCAGCAGCATCCGCCACAGCACCGCGATGATCGCCACGGTGAACAGCCACGGGAGCACGTACACCATGCGGAACAGCGCCTTGGTGCGGTTGCCCAGCAGCGGGCTGTTCAGCATCATCGCGAAGCCCAGGCCGAGCAGCAGGTGCGCCACCACGCTGACGCCGGTGAAGTACAGGGTGTTCTTCACCGCGGTGAAGAACACCGGGTTGGTGAGCACCTTCACGTAGTTCTTCAGGCCGACGAACACGGGGTTCGGGTTGGTGATGACGTTGTCCTGGAACGAGTAGCCGATCACCATCGCGATCGGCAGGAACATCAGGACGACCAGCAGCACGACGGTCGGTGCCAGGTACCCGTACGGCGTCAGCCGGCGGCGCAGCACCGGCCAGTGCGCCCGGCGGCGGACCGCCGGCGCGGTGTCCGGCACCGCGTGCGTCGTGTGCGTGAGTGCAGACAACTGGAGGACCTCCTTCGGTGCGGTCCGCACCGGGACCCGTGCCTCGTTCCCGGTGCGGACCGCCACGTCGTCGAGCTCGGGGACTAGAACTCGCCGACCCACTTGGCCTGGGCGTTCTTCAGCGCGTCGTCCACGGACTGCTTGCCGTCGAGCGTGCTCTGCAGCTGCTCGCCGAAGTCACGCATCAGCTGCTCGGAGACCGGCAGACCCACGAACTCGTTCGCCGGGGTGCCCTGCTTGTAGATCTCGAAGGCGGACTTGAACAGCGGGTCGCTGTTGGAGAAGTCCGGCGTCGAGCCGGTGTTCCCCGGGAAGGCGTTGGCCAGGGTGGACATCTTGGAGTTGACGTCCTTGCTCAGCAGGTACGAGACCAGCTTGAACGCCTCGGCCTTGTGCTTGCTGTTCTGCGCGATGCCGATGCCCCACGAGGCGTACGGGATGCCGCGCTTGCCCGAGTACCCGTCAGCAGCCGGGATGGCCGAGATGCTGAACTTGAGGTTCGGGTTCTCCTTGCGGATCAGGTTGATGTGCGCGAGCGAGTCGATCATCATCCCGACGCGGCCGTTGGTGAACTGCTCGACCTTGTCCTGCTCCTTCATGGTGAAGGATCCGGGGGCGATGACCTTGGCGTCCCACAGGTCCTTGACGAACTGCGTCCCGGCCTTCACGTCGGAGTTGGTCAGGTCGGGCTTGCCGTCCTTGAGCATCGAGCCGCCGGACGCCCAGACCCACGACATGACGTCGTTCTGCACGCCGTTGGGCGCGTCGAGCGACAGCGGGAGCACCCACCCGGAGGCGGCACCGCCGGCCGTGATCTTCTTGGCCGCGTCCATGAACTGCGTGCGGGTCGACGGAGGTGCGGTGACCCCCGCCTTGCTCAGCAGGTCGTCGTTGGTGAACAGCGGGTAGACGAAGTTGAGCACCGGGATCATGTAGGTCGAGTCGTCGAGCTTGACCTGGCTGACCAGCTGGCTCTCGTCGTAGCCGTTCTGCTTCATCAGCGCCGACAGGTCCGCGATGGCGCCCTGCTTCTTGAAGTCGCTCACCCAGGCACCGTCGAGGCCGACGACGTCCGACATGGTGCCCGATGCGGCCCCGGCGACCACCTGCTCCTTGGTCGAGGCGTACGGACCGCTGAGCAGCTTCACCTCGATGTTCGGGTTCTGCTTGGTGAAGTCGTCCATGAGGCCCTTGAGCGCGCCCGCGGGCAGCTCCGGCTCCCACCACTGGGCGAACTCGAGCGTGACCTTCCCGCCGCTGTCGCCGCTGGACGCCGACGTGCTGGACGACGAGCCGCTGCTGCAGCCGGCCGTCACCGCGAGCGCCGCTACGCCGAGGACCGCCACAGCGGCCCGAACTGCATGAGCACCGTTGCTCATCTCGCTCCTCTCTGAGACCTGCGAGATCGTGCGCCTCGATGCGCACTTCTGCGTGTTCGTGCAAAGTAACGCAGCCTCGCTTCGGCGCGCAAGGGTTGCTGGACGCTCGTCCCATAACGATCCGGGGTGGGAGCGCGTGCATGCATGCGGTGGAGGCGTGCGGTTATGTGCTACTACTTGCGCATGTCCGCTTCAGCATCCGAGGGCGTCGCGACGCGGCGACTGCCTGCCGGCCGCAAGGCCGAGCTCGCCGCCTACGTGGCGGAGGCCGGTGAGGTGACCGTCGCCCGCCTCGCGGAGCACTTCGACGTCTCGCCGGACACCATCCGCCGGGACCTCGACCAGCTGGACGCCGACGGCGTGCTGATCCGCACCCACGGCGGCGCCGTCAGCCTCACCGCCAACCCGCGCCCGGACACCGGCCTCGACGTGCGCCTGCGCCTGCGGGCGGACGCCAAGGAGGTGATCGGCCAGCTCGCCGCCACGCTGGTCGAGGACAACGCCGCCCTCATGGTCAACGGCGGCACCACCACGCTCGCCCTCGCCCGGCACCTGCGGGACCGCCGCGACCTGACCATCGCCACCAACAGCCTGCGGCTGCCGGCCGAGATCTCCCCACAGTCCATCCGCGACCTGTACGTGTTCGGCGGCTCCGTGCGGCTGGCCGCCCAGGCGACCGTCGGCCCGGTCGGCATCCCGATGTCGGTGTCCGGCGGCGACCTCGATATCCGCTGCGACCTGGCGTTCATCGGCGTGGGAGCGGTCTCGGCGGACAGCGGCTACTCCACCAGCAACCTGTCCGAGGCGTCGATGATGGCGGAGATGATGCGCCGGGCGTCCCGCGTGGCGGTGCTCGCCGACTCCTCGAAGTTCGGCCGCCGCCTGTTCGCCCAGATCGCCGAGCTGGACCGCGCCGACTACCTGATCACCGAGGTGGCCCCGCCGGAGGCGCTCCAGGACGCGCTCGACCGCTCCGGCGTGCGGGTGCTGCACCCGGGCTCGGTCGACCTGGCGGTCCACGCACCGACGACCGAGGACTGACCGCCGGACCCTCGCATCTCCTCGCCAGGTGCGGGCCGCGCGGCTGGCGCGGCAGTCGGCCCTTCGGCGCCTGCGGCGTTACGGTGCTCGCTGGCACGCCGTCCCGGCTCTGTCGCTCACCGTGGAGCGCTCGGTGGCTGCCGGCAGCGTGCGAGAAGGGCGTGGCCGTGGACGACCCGACGACGGTGCTGGTGGTCACCCCCAGCCTGGGCGGCCACTACTTCGGCCAGCTGCTGGCCGGTGTCACCCGGCAGGTGAGCCAGGCGGGCGGACGGGTCGTCGTGGTCGAGACGCTGCCCGAGTCCGCGCCGCGGGACGAGGCCGGCGAGCCGGGCGACTTCTCCATCCCCGTCGCCTGGTCGCACGTGCGCGGCGTCGTCTCCATCACCACCGCGGCCGGCGCGGAGTACCTGCGGCGGCTGCGCGAGACCGGACGGCCCGTGGTGCTCTCGAGCACCCTGATGCCGGACTTCCAGGCACCCGCGGCGATGCCGGACAACCATGGCGGGGTCGTGGCCGCCGTGGAGCACCTGGTCGGGCACGGGCACACCCGCATCGGCTTCGTGGGCAACTTCGCCCAGCAGGACATCCGCGACCGGTACGAGGCGTACCGCCAGGCGCTGGCCGCCAACGGCCTGGAGCTCGACCCCGCCCTCGTCCTGCGCGCCCCGAACAACGGGGAGACGGGCGGGGACGAGGCCGCCCGTCTGCTGCTCGCCGCCGACGCCCGTCCCACCGCGCTGATGGTCGCCACCGACCGCAACGCCCTCGGCCTGATGCGCCGGCTGACCGCCGCCGGGATGGTGCTGCCGGACGAGCTGGCGATCATCGGCTTCGACAACATCGAGGCGGGCGCCTTCGCCGTCCCCGCCCTGTCCACCGTCGACCAGCGCTTCGACGAGGTCGGGGCGCTGGCCGCCACGCTGGTGCTCGCGGCGATCGGTGGTGAGCAGGTGCCGAGCGCGGTCTTCACGCCGCCGGTGGGTGCCCTGACCCTACGGACGTCCTGCGGCTGCTCCGCGGAGCCGCGGCCACGTGGTGCAGCGCCGGCCGAGCATTCCGCGGGCCCGGCTCCGCGCGTCCGGCTCGAGCGCGCCCTCACCGCCGTGCTGCTGGGCGACGAGAGCCGCATCGCGCCCGTCCGGACGGCGGTCCGGGCCGCGGTGGGTGCCGTCGAGCGGATGCTGACGTCCGCGGGGCCGGCCACCGAGGCGGAGGTGGACGTGCTCGTCCTCCTGGTGCGCAGCCTGACGTCCCGGCCGGACGCACTGCGGCGGGTGATCGAGGCGGTGTCGCGGTACGCGTCGGAGGTCGTCGTCTCCCCCGTGCAGGTCTCCGCCTGGGGCACGGTCGCCACCGCGCTGTGGCGGCTGCAGGCCAGCGCCCTGCTGCGTCAGGTCGAGGAGACCGAGGAGGCGATGGCCGAGCAGTACGTCGTCGACGCCGCCCTCCTCGACACCACCCAGACCGACCCCCGCACGCTCGGCTGGCTCGCCGGCACCCACGTCCGGGCGGCCGTCCTGGCGCTGCGCGTCGAGGAGCGGTCCGACCAGCTCCTCGACGTGGTCGGCGCGTACGACGTCGGCGACACCCTGGCGCACCACGTCGGTACGCGCACCGCCGTCGAGTCGTTCCCCCCGACCGAGCTGCTGGACCTGCTGCACGACGACCGCGAGATCTGCGTCGTCGTACCGGTGCGCACCAGCACCCACGACTGGGGGCTGCTCGCCCTGGTCGGTGCCGTGGACTCGGCGTCCACGCGCGAGACGTACCAGCACTGGGCCGGGCTGCTGTGCACGGCCCTCGAGTCCCGCCGGCTGCAGGAGGAGGTCCGCCGCAGCTCGCTCCACGACGCGCTGTCCGGCCTGCCCAACCGGCGCCTGTTCCTGGAGCGGCTCACCGCGGCGATCGACCGCCGCGAGCGCACGGGGACCCCGTTCGCGGTGCTGTTCCTCGACCTCGACGGCTTCAAGCTGATCAACGACGCCCTGGGGCACCGGGCGGGCGACCGGGTGCTCGCGGCCGTGGGCGACCGGATCCGCCGCGAGCTGCGCTCGGTGGACACCGGGGCGCGGTTCGGCGGCGACGAGTTCGCGGTGCTGCTGCACGACACCGGCCCCGAGGGGGCTCTCCGCGTGGCGCAGCGGGTGCAGGCGGTGCTGGCCGAGAAGCTGGACCTGGACGGGGCCGACGTCGCCGTGCAGGCGAGCATCGGCGTCGCCACCGGCAGCGTCGGCCAGGAGTCGGCCGAGGACGTGCTGCGCGACGCAGACGCCGCGATGTACCGCGCCAAGTCGCGGGAACCGGGCGCGGTGGCCTTCTTCGACGACGCGATGCGCGCGCACGTCGTCCGGCACCAGCACCTGCACGCCGAGGTCCGCAGGGCGCTCGCCGAGCACCAGTTCGAGGTGTTCTACCAGCCGATCGTCAACCTGACGTCCCACCGCACGGACCGGTTCGAGGCCCTGGTCCGGTGGCACCACCCCGAACGCGGCGTGGTGCTTCCCGACGAGTTCCTGCCGGTGATGGAGGAGACGGGGCTGATCGTCCAGCTGGGCCACTGGGTGCTGGCCGAGGTGTGCCGGCAGCTGGCCGAGTGGGGTCCCGACGTGGTGAACGTGGCGGTCAACCTGTCCGACCGGCAGTTCTGGCACCGCGGGCTGCTGCCCCGTGTGCTGGACGCGCTGTCCCGCAACGGCCTGACCCCGGACCGGCTCACCCTCGAGGTGACCGAGGGGGTGCTGATGCGCCGCCCCGAGGTCGCCCTGCACCTGATGCAGGAGCTGCACGACGCGGGCCTGCGCCTGCACATCGACGACTTCGGCACCGGCTACTCCTCGCTGGAGACCCTGCACCGCTTCCCCGTCGACGCGTTCAAGATCGACCGGTCGTTCATCCGCGGGCTGGCCTCCGGGGACCGCAGCACCGAGCTGATCACCGCGCTCGTGGACCTCGGCCGCTCGCTGGGGGTGGCCGTGGTGGCCGAGGGCGTCGAGACGGACGACCAGCTCGAGTTCCTGCAGCGGATCGGCTGCGTCACCGGTCAGGGGTACCTGTTCATGCCGGCCGTCACCGGCGAGCAGGCCGGTGCCCTCCTCGGCCGGGACCTCGCCGAGCAGCCGCACGCCCACCAGCCGTACGCCGACCAGCCGTAGCCCTGTGCTGCCCCGTCAGCGCAGCGGGTACCAGCGGGCCCCGTACCGGCGGGTGGTCCGGCTCGACTCCACGACCACCAGCTCGTCGATCCGGCGCACCACGGCGCGTCCGACGTCGGACGCCTCCTGGTCGTCCGGCGCCTCGAACCGCACCACCACCAGCGCCTGACCCCGGCGGATCTCGACGGTCCCGGCCTCGACCGCCGTCAGCGCGCGCGCCGTGTCGACCGCCGTCGGCAGCACGTCCGCGGGGTCGACCCCGCGGTGCAGCGCGCCCAGCGCCATGGTCACGCGGTACGACGGCATCGCCGCGCAGCCTACGGCGCGGCAGGAACGACCTCGGAACGGGCCCCGGGACGGCCCGCCGATCGGCAGGATGGGCACGCCCGCACCGCGCCGGGTCCGTCGGGACGGCGCCATCGCCCCGGGCCCGCCGATCGCCGAGGAGGGCCGTGCCCACGCCCGTCCGCGCCGCCCATGCCGCCGAGCTGCGCGACCTGGGCTCCGCCGCCGTGCGCGAGTACCTGAGCAGCCGTTCCGGGCTGCCGGGTCCCCGCGCCAACCTCGAGCTGATGCAGGCGTTCGCCGACGTGGCGGCGCCCGCGCTGATCCACGAGCTCAGCCGGGACGACGACGTGTACCTGCGCTGCTGCGGCACCGTCGGCCTGGGCCGGCTGTACCTGGAGGGCGACGACGACGAGCGCGCCGGGTTGCGCGGCCGGCTGACCCGGCTGGCCCGCGACGAGTCGTGGCGCGCGCGGGAGGCGACCGCCATGGCGGCGCAGCGGATCGGTGACGGCGACCCGGCCGCCGTCCGGACGATCGCCGGTGCCTGGGCGTCCGACCCGGACCCGCTCGTGGCACGCGCCGGCATCGCCGCTCTGTGCGAGCCGCGACTGCTGCGCGACCCGCTCACCGCCACGGCTGCGCTGGCGGCCTGCGCGGCCGCGACCGGCACGCTGCGGACCGTGCCACCCCAGGGCCGGCGCACGGAACCCGTTCGCGTGCTGCGGCAGGCGCTCGGCTACTGCTGGAGCGTCGCCGTGGTCGGCGATCCCGCCGCCGGGCTGCCGGCCTTCGAGGAGCTGCGCCGACGCGCGGCAGACGACGCCGACCTGACGTGGGTCGTCACGTCCAACCTCGGCAAGCACCGGCTCCGACGCCTGCTCGACTGACGGGCTGACGCCGCACGGCCCAACGGCTGTGCCTCAGCCGGTCAGCCCCTGCGGGCGGGCTCTGCGGTCAGGCTCTGCGGTCCACCGTCGTCCCGCCGCCCGGCGGCACACGGCGTTCCTCCCTGCTGACCAGCTCGGGCGGAAGCAGCGCCGCCACCACCGCGACGGCGCCGACCACCAGGGCGGACGCACCGCTGCCGATGCCGCTGACCTGCGACAACGCGTAGCCGAGGGCCAGCGTCACCGCCACGGCGCCGACCGAGATCGCCGTCACGCGGGTGCGCCGACCCTCCGGCAGGCGACGCCGCACGGTCACCAGCACCAGCACCAGCCACCCGATGCCGGCGACGCCCGCCGCCACCATGAACCCCGCCAGCACGGCGACCAACCCTGCCCAGTCGCTGCTCGACGCGACGCCGGCCAGCAGGGCGGCCAGGCCGCCGAGCGCCACGGCGACGAGCCCGACCACCAGCAGCCCGACCACCCAGAAGCCCACCACCGACCGCGGCCGGGCGGCCGGCGGCGCACTGCTCCCGGTCGCGACGACGGTCGGCGCCTGAGCGGCATCGGCGCCTACGGGTGCCGGCAGCGCCGACGCGGAGGGGCTCACAGGGGCGGCAGCATCGTCGGGCACGGCCCCGCCTGCGGGCGTCTGCTCGTCGGAGGTCATGCGCCGGACCTTAGCCCCGGCTCGCGCACCGGCGATGCCGCCGTGCGAGTATCGAGCGCATGACTGCCGAGCCGACTGCCGCGCCCTCGTCCCAGTTCCCCGTCCCGCCGCTGCCCAACGCCGACGACACGGCCCTGTGGGTGGAGCGCACGGGCCACCGTCGCTACACCGGCCGCAGCTCGCGCGGCGCGGAGGTGCTGATCGGCTCGGTCGGTGACGAGGGCTGCTTCAGCCCGGGCGAGCTGCTGAAGATCGCGCTCGCCGGCTGCGCCGGGCTGTCGATCGACAACGGGGTGTCCCGCCGGCTCGGCGAGGACGTGCCGGTGACGATCACGGTCGGTGGCCTGGGCGACGAGGCGGAGGACCGCTACCCCGCCCTGGCGGACGACGTGCGGATCGACCTGTCGGGCCTGGACGAGGCCACGCGCGAGCGGCTGCTCGTGGTGATGCGCCGCGCGATCGACGAGCACTGCACGGTGGGCCGCACGCTGAAGGCGAGTGCTCAGGTGACCACCACCATCAACGGGGCCGGCTGATGGTGGCCCCCGTCGAGAAGCTGCTCGACAAGGCCGTCGCCATCCCGTCGGCCACCATCCACGCGCACGTGCAGAAGGTGCGCTCGCGCAACCCGCACGCGACGCCCGAGCAGGTGGTTCGGCTGCTGGAGAAGGAGTACCTGGCCGTCGTGCAGGTCGCGGGAGGGGCCGTGGGCGCCGTCGCCGCGGCACCCGCGGTGGGCACCGGCACGGCGTTCGCGCTGACGGTGAGCGACGTGGCGACGTTCTTCGGCGCCTCGGCGGCGTTCGCCCTGGCCGTCGCCTCGGTGCACGGCATCGACGTCGCGGACACCGACCGGCGCAAGGCCCTGCTGCTCGCGTCGATCCTCGGCGAGTCCGGGGCAGCGGCCGTGCAGGACGCCGCCGGCATCGGCTCGGTGCGGGTGGCCCGGTCGCTGCTGACCCGGATGCCGCTCGCGACGGTGCGGAAGGTGAACTCGACGCTGACGCGGCGGATGATCCGGCGGCAGGTCGCCAAGCAGGGCGGGCTGGCGCTGGGTCGGCTCGCCCCGTTCGGCATCGGCCTGGCGATCGGCGTGGCCGGTGGGCGGGCGCTGGCGCACACCGTGATCGACGGGTCGCGCATCGCGTTCGGCCCCGCGCCGGCGGTGTTCCCGGAGATGCTGGTGATCGCCCCGACGGCGCCGCAGATCCCGACGGCACCGCATATCGAGCGTCGCTGAGCGGTCGGGGTGCGCGGCCCTCACGACCGCACGTACCGCCGGCCCCGGCTCACCAGCGGGAGTGCACGTGCTCCCGGATGCGCTCGTCGTACACGTCCCGCAACGCGTCGAGCGTCTCGGCACTGAGCGGCGGCACCTCGGCCGCCCGGGCGTTCGCCTTGGCCTGCGCCGGGGTCCGCGCACCGGGGATGACGACGGAGACGCCCGGCTGGTCGATCACCCAGCGCAGCGCCAGCTGGGCGGTCGTCGCGCTCGGCGGCGTCAGCGCCGCGACCTCGCGGGCCGCCGCCACCCCGACCTCGTAGGGCACGCCGGAGAACGTCTCGCCGACGTCGAACGCCTCGCCGTGCCGGTTGTAGCTGCGGTGGTCCGTGGGCGCGAACTGCGTCTGCTCGTCGTACCGGCCGGACAGCAGGCCGGACGCCAGCGGCACGCGGGCGATGATGCCGACCCCGGCCTCGGCGGCCGCCGGCAGCACCTGCTCGAGCGGCTTGCGCCGGAACACGTTGAGGATGATCTGCACCGAGGCGACGTTGGGCCGGGCGATCGCCGCGAGCGCCTCCTCGACCGTCTCCACCGAGACGCCGTACGCGGCGATCCGCTTCTCCTCGACCAGCACGTCCAGGTCGTCGTACGTCTGCTCGCGCAGCAGCACCTCGGTGGGCGGGCAGTGCAGCTGCACCAGGTCGAGGGTGTCCGTGCGCAGGTTCTCGCGGGAACGGTCGGTCCAGCGGCGGTACGCGTCGAGCGTGTAGGCACCGGCGACGTGCGGGTTCGCGCGCCGGCCCATCTTGGTGGCCACCGTCAGCCCGGAGGAGGCGCCGCCGCGGCTCGCGACGAACCGCCCCACCAGCCGCTCGGAGCGCCCGTCGCCGTACACGTCGGCGGTGTCCAGCATCGTCACGCCGGAGTCCACCGCGGCGGCGAGCACGCCGAGCGCGACGTCCTCGCCGACCTCGCCCCAGTCACCGCCGAGCTGCCAGCAGCCCAGCCCCACCACGGACACGTCACGGCCGGTGCGGCCCAGGACCCGGTGCTCCATGCGGGCGACCCTACCCCGGGCGAAGATCGGTGCATGGAGCGCGAAGCGGTGGTGACCAGGCGCATGCCGGGCTCGGCCCAGCAGGTGTGGGACGCGGTGACGGATGCGCGCAACCACGCCCGGTGGATCCCGATGACCCGGGTGCGCACCGACGGGCCGCCGCGGGTCGGCGGGCGCATCGAGGCGGTGTCCGGGCCGGGTGCGCGGCACGGCGGCCCCGGGGTGGTCGACCGGATGCGGATCGACAGGTACGACCCGCCGGAGGCCGGCCGGCCCGGCATCGCCGTCTACCGCAAGGTCGGCCCGGTGATGCACGGCAGCGCGACCATCGTCGTCGTCCCCGACGGTCCGCACGGCGCCGTGGTGCGCTGGTCGGAGCGCGTGCACCTGGTGGGACCCCTGCCGCACGCCTGGACGGCGGCGCTGCTGGCGCCCGTGTTCGACGCCATGCTCCGCCTCGCGCTCGCCCGCGCCTCTCGCACAACGGATCGACGCACCTCGGCGTGATCACGCAACAGATCGGCTGCCGACGGCAACCGAATGGCACCGGCATTCGTGCAGACCGCCTCGTACCCTCGAGTGGACCCGCGACGAGGCGGCCCGCCTGACCGCAGCGCGGGACCGGCACCCCGGCCCGCACCGACCCGCCGAGGAGACCCATGACGACGCACGCGCCCGGAGCCACCGCCCGCCGCTACCTGATGTGCGAGCCCACGTTCTACACGGTCTCCTACGAGATCAACCCGTGGATGCACAAGGACCAGCCGACGGAGACGGCGCTCGCGGTGCAGCAGTGGCGGCGTCTGCGGGACACGTACCTCGACCTGGGCCACACCGTCGAGCGGATCGACCCGATCCCCGGCCTGCCGGACATGGTCTACGCCGCCAACGGCGCGACCGTCGTCGACGGCATCGTCTACTCCGCACGGTTCCGCTACCCCGAGCGCCAGCCGGAGGGCCCGGCGTACCAGAAGTGGTTCGCCGACCGCGGGTTCGTCACGCACACCGCCGCCCGGATCAACGAGGGCGAGGGCGACATGCTGGTCGTCGGCCGGCTGGTCCTGGCCGGCACCGGGTTCCGCACCGAGCGGTCGGCGCACGCCGAGGCGCAGGAGCTGTTCGGCCACCCGGTGATCTCGCTGGAGCTGGTGGACCCGCACTACTACCACCTCGACACCGCGCTGGCCGTGATCTCCTCCGACCCGGCGGACCCGCAGGTCGCCTACTACCCGGCCGCCTTCTCGGCCGGTTCGCGGGCGGTGCTCGAGCAGCTGTTCCCGGACGCCCTGCTGGCCACCGAGCGGGACGCGCAGGCCCTGGGCCTGAACATCGTGTCCGACGGGCAGCACGTGGTGCACGCGCCCGGTGCCGTCGACCTGGCCGCGAAGCTGCGCGAGCGCGGGTACGACACGATCGCGGTCGACACCTCCGAGCTCCTCAAGGGCGGCGGCGGTGCCAAGTGCTGCACGCTGGAGATCCGCTCCTGACCGACGGACGCCTGACCGAGGAGCCCGCATGGACACCGTCGTGACCGGCCGGTCCGCCGCGAGCTCGCTGGCGCCGAACTACCACCCGCTGCCCGTCACCCTGGCGACCGGCGAGGGGTCCTGGGTGACCGACGTCGACGGGCACCGGTACCTGGACCTGCTCGCGGCCTACTCGGCGCTGAACTTCGGTCACCGGCACCCGGCGCTGGTCGCCGCGGCGCACCACCAGCTCGACCGGCTCACCCTCACGTCGCGGGCGTTCAGCCACGAGCTGCTCGAGCCTTTCGCGCACGCTGTGGCCGGGCTGGTCGGACCGCTGCTGACCGAGCCCGACCCGCTGGTGCTGCCGATGAACACCGGGGCCGAGGCGGTGGAGACGGCCATCAAGGCGGCCCGCAAGTGGGGGTACGAGGCGCGCGGGGTGCCCGACGGGCTGGCGACGATCGTCGTCGCGGAGGGCAACTTCCACGGGCGGACGACCACGATCGTGTCGTTCTCCGACGACCCCGACGCCCGCCGCGGCTTCGGGCCCTACACGCCGGGGTTCCGGCTGGTGCCGTACGGCGACGCGTCCGCGCTGGTCGACGCGATCGACGACACCACGGTCGCCGTGCTGCTCGAGCCCGTCCAGGGCGAGCAGGGCGTCGTGGTCCCGCCCGACGACTACCTGCCCGCGGTGCGGGCGGCGTGCACGGCCCGCGGCGTGCTGCTGGTCGCCGACGAGGTGCAGTCGGGACTGGGCCGCACCGGCAGCACCCTGGCGTGCGAGCGCTGGGGCGTCCGGCCGGACCTGGTCACGCTCGGCAAGGCGCTCGGCGGGGGGATCGTGCCGGTGTCCGCCGTGGTCGGCCGGTCCGACGTGCTCGGGGTGCTGACGGCCGGCACGCACGGGTCGACGTTCGGCGGCAACCCGATGGCGTGCGCCGTGGGGCTCGCCGTGGTGGGCCTGCTGTCCACCGGCGACCTGCAGCGGCGGGCGCTCGACCTCGGTGCGGTGCTGCGCGAGCGCCTCGACGCACTCGTGGCCGACGGTCTGCTGGCGCGGGTGCGGACCATCGGGCTGTGGGCAGGTCTGGACGTGGACGCCTCCCGCGCCGGCGGTCCGGCGACCGGCCGCGAGCTCGCCGAGCGGCTGCTGGCGCGTGGCGTGCTGGCGAAGGACACCCACGGTGCGACGATCCGTCTCGCACCGCCACTGACCATCACCGACCAGGACCTGCACCTGGCGCTGGATCGGCTCGCGGACGCGCTCCGCTGAGCCCGTGGTGGGCGGCCGCAGGGCTCGCGGCCGCCCACCACGTCATCACGGGCGCGCCGCGGCTGCGGCTCGACCGCGCGTCCGGCGGGCGTCGCGTCCGCGTCGGACGCGCTCCGGCGTCAGTTGAACTTCACCGCGCCGTACAGCCAGCCACCGTCGAGCGCCCCGCCGACCGCCATGCTCGAGACGTCGGTGCGCAGCATCTGCGCGTTGTGCGACGGCGAGCGGGACCAGGCGCCGACCAGGGCGGACGCGCTGCCGTTGCTGATGCAGCCGACGATGTTGTCGAACCCCGAGTGCCAGATGCCGCCGGCGTCCGCCATGTCGAGCGCGTGCCCGACGAGCGTCCCGGACCGTGACACCGACAGCGCCGGGAGCCCGTTGCTGGCGCGGTAGTCGTTGATCGCCGCACCGATCGCCCCGACGGACGACTCCGCACCGGGGGTGCCCACCGGGGCACCGGGGCAGACCAGGCCGCCTGCGGGGATGGCCATCGGACCGGCCGACGGCGCCTGCGGAGCGCTCACCGCGGGGGCCGAGCTGCGGACCGTCCGCGTGCTGCGCGTCGACTGCTGGGCCGCCTGCTGCGCCGCGGCCTGTGCCGCCGCCTGCGCCGCCGCCTGCGCCGCAGCCTGCTCGGCGGCCACCCGTGCGGCGTCCGCGGCCTGCCAGGCCTGCTCGGCGTCCGCGACGGCCTGGTCCTGACCGGCCAGCCCGCTGGCCCCGGCGCGGAGCGCGGCGATGCTCACCGTCTGGCCGCCCAGGATCGCGGAGACGGAGACGATGCCGCTCTGCAGCGGCGCGCGCAGGTCGTCACCGACGTGCGGTGCGGCCGCCAGCGTGCCGTTGGCGTGCGTCAGGGCCGTGGTGGTCGCCGCGACGGCTGCCGCCCGTGCTGCGGCCAGCTCTGCCGATCCCGCGGTGGAGACGTCGTCGCGGGCGGCCGTGTCCCCCGCGAGGGCCGTCAGCGCCTGCGCCGTCCGCGCCTGTGCCGCGTGCTGCTGCTCGGCCGCATCGGCCCGCTGCTGCTGCACCACCGTGCCCGCCACCACCAGGACGGCGACGGCACCGAACCCGACCAGCATCGTCGCGGTCCGCCGGCGGGGCGCCCCGACGGGGCCCTCCGGACCGCTGCGCTGGGTGGGGACCCGGTCGAGCGTGCCGGGAGCGGCGTACCGCTGGGGGACGTCCGTGGTGCGCACCGTCGTCCCGGCCGCCCCCTCGGAACGCTGCGTGTCCACCGCGTCCACCGTGCACCTCCCGCTCGCGAGTCAAAGGCCACCAATAACGGCCTCATCGCCGATTGTGCTGGTTATCGGCGCATTCGCTACAGGACCAAAGGAATTCCATCGGTGTAGTTCGTGTGATTTCGACCGCTTTTTCTAGTATCGAATCGGACATTCTTCACATGTAGGGAGGAATGGTGTCGGCCCGAACGGATCTGCCTCCGCGCGCCCGGCGGGCATCATGGGGCCGTGCACGACGACCGCCCGCACCCCATGGACGCCCTCGACGCCGCGATCGTGCGGGAGCTGGCGCTCGACGCCCGCGCCACCTACGCACAGGTCGGCCACGCCGTCGCGCTGTCCGCACCCGCCGTCAAGCGCAGGGTGGACCGGCTCCGGGACGAGGGCGTGATCCGGGGCTACACCGTCCGGCTCGACCCCGCGGCGCTCGGCTGGCAGACGGAGGCCTTCGTCGAGCTGTTCTGCCACGGCAGCACCAGCCCGGCGACCATGCAGGCCGCGATCGAGCAGTACCCGGAGGTGATGGCGGCCAGCACCGTCACCGGTGACGTCGACGTGGTGCTCCAGGTGCGCGCGCGGGACATGCGGCACCTCGAACGCGTCGTCGAGCGGCTCGCCGCCGAGCCGTTCGTGGCGCGCACCCGCTCGACGATCGTCCTCTCAGCTCTCGTGCGTCGGCCGGAGGTACCGCCGGCCCCGACCGAGTGACGCAGGCTCCGGCCTACTGACGAAAGGGCCGACCGACGAGAGGTCAGCCCGAGGGACGCGGGCTCAGGCCGCGGCCTGCTCGGCGTCCACTCCCTTGGTCACCACCAGCACGGGGCACTGCGCGTGGTGCAGCACCGCCTGGCTGGTGGAGCCGAGCAGCAGCCCGGTGAAGCCACCCCGGCCCCGCGAGCCGACCACCAGCAGGTCCGCCTCGCCCGACATCCCGGTCAGCACGGCGGCACCCGTGCCGTCCAGCACGCGACGCTCGATCGTCAGCCCCTGTGCCTCGTCCGCCACCCGCTCGAGCACCAGCGCCAACGACTCCTCGATGTCCGCCAGCACCGCACGGTGGTCGACCGGCTCTGGCAGCCAGGCCAGCACCCCGGTGACCGTGTTCACCGGCACGGCGGACACCACCACCACGGTCGCCTGCCACCGTCGGGCCTCCCGCAGGGCGCAGCGCAGCGCCAGCTCGGACTGCGGGGAGCCGTCGACACCGACCATCACGCGGCGCACCGGCGTCACCGGAGGGACCGGGGCGTCCGTCGGCTCCTGCGCGCCCCGGGCGGCCCGGAGCGGCACCACCACGGTGGGGCACTTGGCGTGCGCAGGCAGCGCCGAGGAGACGGTGCCGAGCAGCCGCTCGGCGAACCCGCCACCGCCTCGGGTGCCGACCACCACCAGGCCGACCTCACGGGACTCGTCCACGAGCACCGCGGTGGCGTCGCCCACCGCCACGTGGCTGGTGACGGGCAGGCCGGAACCGGCGACCCGGGCGAGCGCCTCGGTCAGCACCGCCTCCGCGCCGGCGCGGATCGCCGAGTCGTCCAGAGCGGCGTACCCGCCGTCCAACGAGGCCGCCGCGAACGACGGGAGCGCGTAGCTGCACACCAGCCGCAGCCCCCACTGCCGCACCCGTGCCTCCTGCGTCGCCCAGTCCAGGGCGTGCAACGCAGCGTCCGATCCGTCCAGGCCCACCAGGATCACGTTCTCGTGCGACATGATCGGTACCTCCTTCAGCCCATCGTGGCACGCCCTTGACGCAACGATGGGATGAACCGGCTCAGCCACTGGTTCGCGCCGACGTCAGGTCATCGGCGGCCCATGCCACCTGCCGGGAGCACACGACCTCCTGCGTGTCGGTCGGCCCTGCTTCAGTTGGCCCGTGCACGAGGTCGTCGTCGGCGCGCTGGTTCGGGACTCGCGGGTGCTGCTGGTCCACCGGTGCCCGACGAAGGCCGCCTTCCCGAGCACGTGGGACCTGCCCGGCGGAGGGATCGAGGCCGGCGAGACCGAACCGGCCGCCCTTGCGCGGGAGCTGCAAGAGGAGCTCGGCGTGCAGATCGCGGCCGATGCCCTCCTCCCCCTGTGCCGAGCGCGTGCAGGACGTCCGGGAACCGAGGTGCGCATCAACGCATGGCTGGTGACCGACTGGGACGGCGTCCCGGTGAACGCGGCCCCCGAGGAGCACGACGACATGGGCTGGTTCGACGTGGAGGAGCTTCCGCCGCTCGCGCACGTCACCGTCCGCGCCGCACTGGTGGAGGCGATGCGGTCGCCGTCTGCCTGACCACCGACGGGGCCTGACCACCGACGCGGCGCATCGGCGTGAGCGGGGCACCGGAAGTCCCCAGGAGGGGAACCCTGCTCAGGCTGCGAGGTAGCGGCTCCACACCGGCTCGGCCCGGACGGCTGCCGCACCGAAGGCGACCGACCAGCGCGGCGCCCGAGGCGTGAACCGCAGCTCCCAGCCCAGCTCGTGCAGCAGGTGGTCGGCCTTGCGGTGGTTGCAGCGGACGCAGGCCGCAACCACGTTGCCCCACTCGTGCCGACCGCCGCGCGACCGCGGCAGCACGTGGTCCACGGTGTCCGCTCCCCCGCCGCAGTACGCGCAGCGGTGGTCGTCGCGCTGCAGCACCGTGCGCCGGGTGGGCGGCACGGGTCTGCGGGTCGGCACGTGGACGTACCGCGTCAGCGACAGGACCACCGGCAGGGGGATCGCCGCCCGCTCGGAGTGCAGCAGCCGGCCCTCCGACTCCAGCACGGTCGCCTTGCCGGTCATCACCAGCACGACCGCCCGGTGCAGGCTCACCACGCACAGCGGCTCCCCGCTGGCGTTCAGCAGCAGCGCTCGCGGGAGCGAGGCTCCGGTGCCGTGGGCGCCCGCGGGCTGCGGGGCTCCTGCAGGCACCTCGTTGAGGGGTCCGGTCGTCAGCACGGCGTTCTCCTGACCTTCGCGGTCGGACCGGCTGGCTGCCGGCCCGTGACTTCAGGCAACTCGCGTGGTGCGGACCCAGGGTAACCGCCGTGGTCCAGCCGAATGTGCGACGAGGCCCCGACCGTTTCGGTCGGGGCCTCGTCGGGAAGCAGTGCCGGCGTGCCGGCGGGTGTGGGTCAGGACACCCGGATGAACACCGGAGCGCTCTGCCAGATCGAGCGGAACTGCACCGTGCCGCCCGGGCGGGGGGAGTCGATCTCCATGTCGCCGCCCGCGTAGATGGCGATGTGGCCGGGCGAGTAGATCAGGTCACCGGGCTGCGCGTCGGCGCGCGAGACGACCGTGCCGGCGCTGCGCTGAGCCTCGGCGGTGCGCGGCAGGCTGATGCCGAGCTGCGCGTAGACGTACTGCGTGAAGCCGGAGCAGTCGAAGCCCGACGGCGTGGTGCCGCCGTAGACGTACGGGACGCCCACGTAACGAGCCGCGATCTGCAGCACGGCGCTGCCGGCGACGCTCGGAGGCGCAGCGACCGTCGCAGCAGCGCGGACGGTGGAGCGCGAGGTGGCGGTCGCCGTGCGGCTGGTGGCGGTGGTCTTGGCCTTGACGACCGGCGCCGGCTTGACGGCGGTGACGTCGTCGACGTCGAGGGTCCAGGTGGCCTGGTCAGGAGCGGTCACCACGGGGGCGGCGTCGAGGGCGGCGCGAGCGGCCCCCGTCAGCGTCGCGGTGTCCACCGAGGCGAGCCCCGAGGCGTCGTTGGGCTCGGCGATCGCCGGCGCAGCGCCCAGAACCGAGACGACGAGCCCCGAAGACGCAGCGACCACCGCGGTGCGACGGCCGACGACGGCCATCTGCGCGGTGGCGGTGGAGGCGAGCTGGGTGAGGGGGGTGGACGGACGGCGTGCGGCCCGGTGCCGGGCGCGAACAGTGCTCTGGGACAACAGGTGTGCCTCTCCGTGCGCCTGCGAGGTCAGCTGTCGGGTTCGGGTGGGAGAACACCCGGTCAGGCGCACGATCCGAGGACCGTCCGCCCGGCTTCACCCCAAGGACACCGTCACCGGTGCCCACGATTTGGGTCCCCCGCCCCTGCCGGCGAGTAGTACGGAACCTCGATCGGCGGCAGGGTTCGGCGTTCCGCTCGAGGGCTTCTCGGAGGAGGGTTCCGTGAAGCAGGACGAACGTACCCGACGGTTCCGGCGATTGTCACGCTCCGGTCACGACGATGTCGTGAAGAAGTCGGACGAGTGACCGGGACGCAGGAGGCGCGCGGGACGAAGGTCATGCCCTCACCCGTTCGGCCCAGCGCATCGCCGCAGGTCAGAGGCGGCCCACAGCGGAAGCCGAGCGGACCCACAGGGCACCCGGCACGCGGTCCGGGCGCGACGGTGTGGTTCAGGACACGGACACGAAGATGTGTCGGGCCACGTCGTCGGGCAGGTCCAGCACCACACCCGACCCCGGCACGCCCACCGTCACCACGCCCTCGCCGCGCTCCACGTCCACCCGTGCGCCGGGTGTCACACCGGCGTCCGAGAGCCGCGCGAGCAGCTCGGTGTCCACCTGCAGGGGCTCGGCGATCCGGGCGACGACCACCTGGGCGGCCGCCGTGGGGACCCCCTCGCCCGCGAGCGGCGCGACGTCGTCCAGGAACCCCACGCCGGTGGGCCGCTCCCCGAGCTCGTCCAGCCCGGGGATCGGGTTGCCGTAGGGGTCGAACCGCGGGTGCTCCAGCAGCGCGGCCAGCCGCCGCTCCACCTGCTCGCTCATCACGTGCTCCCAGCGGCACGCCTCCTCGTGGACGTGCGGCCAGTCCAGGCCGATCACGTCCGTCAGCAGCCGCTCGGCGAGCCGGTGCTTGCGCATCACGCGGGTGGCTCGTGCCATCCCCTGCGGGGTGAGCTCGAGGTGCCGGTCCCCGCTGAGCACCACCAGACCGTCCCGCTCCATCCGCGCCACGGTCTGCGAGACGGTGGGGCCGGAGTGCCCGAGCCGCTCGGCGATCCGGGCGCGCAACGGCGGGATGCCCTCCTCGACCAGCTCGTAGATGGTCTTGAGGTACATCTCGGTGGTGTCGATCAGGTCGGTCACGGCACGCCTCCCCATGCATCGTCGGGCCGCGCGCCCGCGTGACCAGGGTAGTTGGTCACACCGACGAGCCGCGGGGCCGACCGCCTATCCTCGGCGTCGTGGCCACGGCTCCCGACCTGCACATCCCTGCCGACCTGCTGCCCCGGGACGGACGGTTCGGCTGCGGCCCGTCCAAGGTCCGGCCCGAGCAGGTGGCCGCGCTCGCCGCGGTGGGCGGCTCGCTGCTCGGCACGTCGCACCGGCAGAAGCCGGTCCGGGCGCTCGTCGGGCGGGTGCGCGCGGGCCTGACCGCGCTCTTCGACGCGCCCGACGGGTACGAGGTGGTGCTCGGCAACGGCGGCACCAACGCGTTCTGGGCGATGGCGACGGCCTGCCTGGTGGACCACCGCGCGGCGCACGCCTCGTTCGGCGAGTTCGGCGCCAAGTTCGTCACCTCGACGTCCCGCGCCCCCTTCCTGGCCGAGCCGCACGTGGTGACGGCCGAGCCCGGCTCGATGGTGGTGCCGGAGCACGTGGATGGCGTCGACGTGTACGCGTGGCCGCACAACGAGACCTCCACCGGTGCGATGGCGCCGGTGCGCCGGGTGGCCGGCTCGCGCGAGCAGGGTGCCCTGGTCCTCGTCGACGCGACGTCCGGCGCCGGAGCGCTGCCGGTGGACGTGCGGCAGACGGACGTCTACTACTTCGCGCCGCAGAAGGTGTTCGCCTCCGACGGCGGCCTCTGGCTGGCCGTCGTCTCGACCGCCGCCGTCGAGCGCGCCGCCCGGATCGAGACCGGCGACCGCTGGATCCCCGAGTTCCTCTCGTTCAGCGCCGCGGTGACCAACTCCCGGCTGGACCAGACCCTGAACACCCCCGCCGTGGCGACGCTGGTGCTGCTCGCCGAGCAGCTGGACTGGATGCTCGAGCAGGGCGGTCTGGAGTGGGCCGCGGCACGCAGCGCCACGTCCGCCGGGCACCTGTACTCGTGGGCGGAGTCGCGCGACTGGGCGAGCCCGTTCGTCGCCGACGCAGCTGCGCGGTCCACCGTGGTGGGCACGGTGGACCTCGCGGAGGACGTGCAGGCGGACACGGTGGCGGCGGTGCTCCGTGCCCACGGCATCGTGGACACGGAGCCCTACCGCCGCCTGGGTCGCAACCAGCTGCGGATCGGCATGTTCCCGGCGGTGGAGCCCGACGACGTACTGGCCCTCACCGCCTGCATCGACTACGTGGTCGAGCGCCTCGTCTGACGCGCCTGGCGGTGCATGGCCGCCCGGATCACCAGCAGTAGCGTGCCGAGCAGCACCAGCCCGGCACCGCCGAAGGCGTACGGGGCCACGTCGGAACCGGTGGCGGCCAGCACGGCCGACCGTACGGACGAGGTCGGCGTGACGTCCTCGGCCGCGAGGACCGCCGAGTTCACCGGGTCGCACGCGCCGGCGACGGCCGGGTAGCTCACCGTCGCGACGGTGGACGGGTTGACCTCGAAACGCACCTCGACGGGCTGCCGGGCCCAGTCGAAGGCGTCACCGCGGGTCCAGCTGCCGTCGGACTGCTGCGTCCAGCCGGGCCAGTCGATGATCGTGCCCTTGTTGTCCAGGACGGCGCCCGGCCACAGGAGCGTGCCGTTGAGCGGCTGGTCGGTGAGCACCACGTCCGTGCCGCCGGGGTGCACCCAGGTGATGGTCGCCGTGGTGAGGGTGGTGCCCATCTCCTCGAGCGAGTACTTCAGCAGCGGCACGTCGTTCACGCAGACCGGGTTGACGTGGGCAGTGAGCTGGCAGACGCCGGGAGCGGCGTAGCCAGGACGGTCGGTCGGGCACGGCGTCCCCGACGGGCCCGGCTCGGTGGGAAGAGTGCTCGCTCCTGCCGGTCCGGCGACGAACAGACCGACGAGGAGCGCCATGATGACGATCAGTCCGCGTCGCGCGTGCGTGGTCATGGTGTGCCGCCCTGGCTCGACAATGGGTACCAACCGGACAATCTTCGCGCAACGGACACGATCCGTGGGGGTGCAATCCGGCCCTCGACCGGGTGATTTGTGCTAGACGGGGCGCGCTCAGGACGGGCAGGTGGCAGTGACCAGGCCACCTGACGCCACCGTCGGCGTCGCCCAGACCTGCACCGCGCCGTGCCGCACCGGCACCTGCACCCGGTAGGTCGCGCTCTGCCCGGGTGCCAGGACGCTCGAGACGACCTGCACCTGCCGCCCAGCCTGCTGCGCGGCGAGCCCGGACACCACCGCGTCGTCGCCCAGGCGGAGCGACGACAGCGCCGCACCCTGGGCGGCGTACACCGTCAGGTCCGTGACCAGTGACCCCGGGGCGAACCCGGTGGCGCGCCCGGCGGTCTCCCGTGGCCACGACGCCACGTCCGCCGGCGGGTCGTAGGTCAGGTCCAGGCGCACGTCCGCGGTCGGTGCGGGGCCGGTGCAGCTCAGGTTCTCCACGGTGACGGCGGTGCGCAGGTAGTAGTCGAGCTTCCCGCCGGTGCCGTCGTCGAGGAACACGCCCGTCGCGTCGGCGTACGGCCCGCTGAGGAACGCGCCCCCGACGGTGCGGACGGACAGCCGCTGCTCCTCCTCCGGGTGGGCGGACCACACGCGGACGCGGCCGTCCGACGCGGCCTTCGCCATCGCGTCGACCAGCCGGCCGGGGTCGCCCTTGCCGCTGACCACCGCACCGAAGATGGCCGTCGCCGCCTGGGCGAAGTACTGGTCCGCCGCCTTCGCCGCGAGGCCGCCCACGTACGGGTCGCGGAGCAGCGACGGCACCGCCGACTGCTGGTCGAGCGTGCCGCTGGACGTCTGGACGCCGCCGACGGCGCCGAGCAGGTAGGACACCGCGATCGGGTCGGTGGCGATCACGCCGTCGACCGTGCCGCCGACGTCCTTGGCCCAGTGCGCGGCGATCAGCTGGGCGGAGCGGGGGAAGTCCGGCGTCAGCACCGAGTCCTGCACCCAGCGGCCGAGGCGGTCGGTGTCGATCGCGAGCTCGGCGTCGGTGAGCGGCAGCACCGGCTGGGCCAGCTCCGTGAAGTCGGCGGTGGACCGGTGGTCGACGAGGCGGACCACCCCGTGGTCCACCTGCACCGCCGCGACGGCGCCGACGATGCCGCCGGCGCTGCGCAGCTCGGCCGAGTTCAGCGCGACGACGAGGTACGTGCGTGGCCCGTCGGCGCCGAGCATCGGTGGCACCAGGGCCGCCAGCTGCGAACCGGTGTCCAGCGCCGACGCCAGCTTCGGCAGCAGCTGCTGGACGGTGCCCACCGGGCCCGCCAAGCGGTGCACGAGGTGCCGCGTGTCGATCGCCTGGACCCGCGCGGCGGCAGCCGTGGACACCTGGGCGGCCCGCGTCAGCTCCGGCTCGACGTCGGTGAACGGTGCCAGGTTGACGCGGCCGTTGCTCAGCAGCGTGTCCCGCGCCGCGAGGACGCCCTGGGCCCGGTCGAGCACCGGACCGGCCGAGCCGACCACGTCGTCCAGCGCGACGGTGACGACCCGGACGGCGTTCAGCTGCGCACCCGCCCAGGGCAGGTGCTCGGCGACCCGCCACACCGGGTCCGAGGCGGCCGACCGCGCCCTGGCCAGGTCGCTGCGGACGTGCGGCAGCGCCGTGCTCACCGCCGACACGTCGGTGGCGCTGAGGCTCGAGGCACCCGAGGGCAGCGCGCGCTGCGCCTCCGCGAGCGCCGTGCCGGCCTGGTAGACCCGCAGCGCGAGCCAGCCGGCGGCGAGGACCAGCGCGACGGCGACGCCGAGGCCGGTGAGCAGCAGCCGACGTGGCCACGGCGAGCGGGCTGCCGTCGGCTGGTCGTCCTGCATCCCGTGATCGTGACATATCGGACACCCGGGGCCGTCGGCCGGTCGTCGAGTTCACCCCGGTGGGGCGGGCGGTTCACCCGTGTGCCACGTCGTACGCCGACGGACGGCTCAGGCCCCCTCCCGGGCGCGGCCCTACGCCGCGGTGCGGACCACCTCGGTCGCGGCGTCCGTCGGCGCCTCGAGGTGGCGGACCACCAGGTGCGGCCGACCGCGCGTCCGCAGCCGCACCTGCACCCGCCACGCCCGAGCCGCCCAGATCGCGGCGCCCGTCGAGACGAGGAGCGCCGTGATGGAGCCGATGCCGATGGACCAGCGGGCGCCGAACTGCTGGCCGATCCAGCCGACCACCGGCGAGCCGATGGGCGTCGCGCCCATGAACACCATCATGTAGAGGGACATCACGCGGCCGCGGACCGCCGGGTCGGTGCTCATCTGGATGGTCGCGTTGGCCGCCGTCATCATCGTGAGCGACGCGAGGCCGACGGGGATGCAGGCGATCGCGAACGACGGGTAGGTCGGCATCAGGGCCAGCACGCCGGCAGCCACCCCGAAGCCGAACGCGGCGCCGATCACCAGCCGCACGCGGGGCCGCTCGCGGCGTGCGGCGAGCAGCGCACCCGCCAGGGAGCCGATCGCCAGGATCGAGCCGAGGATGCCGTACTGGCCGGCGCCCTTGTGGAAGACGGTGCGGGCCATCATCGCGCTGGTCAGCTGGAAGTTGAGGCCGAACGTCGAGACGACGCTCATCACCACCATGATCAGCATGATGTCCGTGCGGTGGCGCACGTAGGCCAGCCCCTCGCGGATCTGACCCTTGGCGCGGGGCGCCAGCGGCATCCGGTGCAGCTCGCCGGAGTGCATCCACACCAGCGCGAGGATGGTGCCGGCGAACGAGATCGCGTTGATCAGGAACACCCAGCCGGTGCCGACCGCGGCGATCAGCAGGCCGGCGAGGCCCGGGCCGATCAGGCGGGCGGCGTTGAACGACGCGCTGTTCAGGCCGACGGCGTTGGACAGCTTGTCCGGCGGCACCAGCTCGGCGACGAACGTCTGCCGGACGGGTGCGTCGACGGCCGAGACGGCACCGAGCGCCAGGGCGAACAGGTAGACGTGCCACAGCTGCGCGTGCCCGCTCAGCACCAGCGCACCGAGCCCGGCCGCGAGCACGCCCATCAGGCCCTGGGTCAGCATCAGCAGCTTGCGACGGTCCACCCGGTCGGCCAGCACGCCGGCCCACGCCGACAGCGCCAGGATCGGCGCGAACTGCAGCGCGGTCACCACGCCGACGGCCACGCCGGAGTCGTGGGAGAGCTGGGTCAGCACCAGCCAGTCCTGCGCGACGCGCTGCATCCAGGTGCCGATGTTGGCGACCAGGGCACCGCCGAACCACAGCCGGTAGTTGCGGAAGCGGAGGGAGGAGAACGTGGCGCTCACTGCTCGGCGATCCCCCTCAGCAGCTCGGCGGCACGGGACAGCACGGCCCGCTCCTCGGCGGTCAGGCCCGCCAGGCGCTGGGCGAGCCAGGCGTTGCGCCGCCGCCGCGTCTCCCGCACCTCGGCGACCCCCTGCTCCGTGAGGGAGACGACCACCTGGCGGCCGTCCGCGGGGTTCTCCCCCTTGCTGACCAGACCCAGGTCGACCAGGCAGTTCACCGTGCGCGTCATGGTGGGCGGCTGGACGCGGTCGGCGTCGGCCAGCTGACCGGGCGTCATGGGGCCGTTGCGGGTCAGCAGGGCCAGCACGGAGAACTGCGGGTCGGACAGACCGGCGGAGCCGCGCTCGGCGCGCACCCGGCGGTTGGCCCGGCTCAGCGCCACGCGCAGGTCCGCGGCGAGGCTGGGTGCGGTCACGGCGGGGGGCATGGTCGTTAGTCTATCTCATTACCTGTGCGAACGACTTTTGGGTCGGCGCGCAGCCCGCGAGGCGCTGCGTACGCTGACCGCGTGGCCGCACCTCCCCCGGCGCTGCGTCGCGTCCGCGGAGCGACGACGCTCACGATCGCCCTGGCGGTGGCCGGTGCGCTCGTGCTGGTCGGCTGGGTGCTGGCACATCCCGCCGGGGACACCGCGCTGCCGTGGACCAGGACGCCGCTGTCCCAGGTGTCCACCGACCCCGACGCCTACGCCGCCCAGCTCCGCGCCGCCGTGGACGAGCAGCGCCGGCACGCCGGCATGGCGCCGCTCGCCGACGCCACGTGCGCCCGCGCTGCAGCCGAGCAGCGCGCCGACCTGCTGATCGGGCAGCGGCTGGAGCACGCGCCGCTCGACGACGTGCGGCAGGCCTGCCCGCAGGCGGTCGTCGTGCGGGAGAACCTCAGCCGTGCCGCCGAGCGCCCCGTCGCCGTCGTGACCACCTGGATGGCGTCCACGCGGCAGCGTGCGGACATCCTCGACCGGACGATCACGGGGACCGCCGTCGCCTGCACGCACGACGGCGACCAGATGCTCTGCGTCCAGCTGCTGCTCGGCGGGGGCTGAGCAGCAGCTGGTCAGGGCCTGCCGAGCGCCCTGTAGGTCCAGCCCGCCGCGCGCCACCGCACGGGGTCCAGCACGTTGCGCCCGTCGAGGATCCGCTTGTGCGCCACCACCGCACCGAGCTCGTCCGGGTCGAGATCGCGGTACTCCGGCCACTCCGTCGCGAGCAGCACCACGTCGGCCTCGGCGGCCGCCTCGAGCGGGTCGGCGGCGAACCGCAGGTCCGGCCACTTGGCCCGGGCGTTCTCGATGGCCTGCGGGTCGGTCACGGTGACGTGCGCACCCTGCAGCTGCATCTGGGCCGCGACGCTCAGCGCCGGCGAGTCCCGCACGTCGTCGGAGTCGGGCTTGAAGGCGGCGCCCAGCACCGCCACCGTACGGCCGACGATCGAGCCGTGGCAGACCTCGCGGGCCAGGTCCACCACGCGCACCCGCCGGCGCATGTTGATCGAGTCGATCTCGCGGAGGAAGCCCAGCGCGTCGGACACGCCCAGCTCACCGGCGCGCGCCATGAAGGCACGGATGTCCTTGGGCAGGCAGCCACCGCCGAAGCCGAGGCCCGCGTTGAGGAACTTCCGGCCGATCCGGGGGTCGTAGCCGATCGCGTCGGCCAGCCGGGTGACGTCGGCACCCGTCGCCTCGCACAGCTCGGCCATCGCGTTGATGAAGCTGATCTTGGTGGCGAGGAACGAGTTGGCCGCCACCTTGACCAGCTGGGCGGTGGCCAGGTCGGTCACCACCAGCGGGGTGCCGTCCGCCAGGGGCTTCGCGTAGACCTCGTCGAGCACCGCGCGCGCCTTCTCCCCCGCGGCGGTGGCGACGCCCTCGTCGTCCGTCGGCACGCCGTAGACCAGGCGATCCGGGTGCAGCGTGTCCTGCACCGCGAAACCCTCCCGCAGGAACTCCGGGTTCCAGACGAGCACGGCGCCGGACGGCCCCAGCACGCGAGCCACCCGTTCCGCGGTCCCGACGGGGACCGTGGACTTGCCGGCCACCACGTCGCCCGCCCGCAGGTAGGGCGCCAGCGCGGTGACGGCGGCGTCGACGTAGGTGAGGTCGGCCCGGAACTCGCCGTGCATCTGCGGCGTGCCCACGCAGATGAAGTGCACGTCGGCGCCGGACGCGTCGGACATCGACGTGCTGAACGTCAGCCGGCCCGTCGCCTCCGCCTGCGCGAGCAGCTCGGGCAGACCGGGCTCGAAGAACGGTGCGCGACCGGCCCGCAGCGCCTCGACCTTGGCCTCGTCGACGTCGATGCCCACCACCTCGTGGCCGAGCACGGTCATGCACGCGGCGTGGACCGCACCCAGGTAGCCGCAGCCGATGACACTGATGCGCACGCCGGTCTCCTTGCTCGTCAGGGGCTCCTCACCCTAACCAGCGGGCGCTGCGGCACATCGCGGGAAAGCGGGCGAAACGCCCCGGCGCGCGGCGGCACGACGGGGTGGCCCGATGCGGCGGCACCGCGGCACCCGGACGGCGAGACGCCACGGGCCGGACCCCTCGAGGGAGTCCGGCCCGTGGGTGGAGCGGGTGCGGTCAGCCGATCCAGGTCTGGAGCGGCCCGCGGATGAAGTACAGGACGAACAGCACCGTGATCAGCCACATCAGCGGGTGGATCTTGCGGGCCTTGCCCACCACCGCCTGCAGGATCACGTACATGATCACGCCCGCGCCGATGCCCGCGGTGATCGAGTAGGTGAACGGCATCAGGATCATCGTGAAGAACGCCGGGATTGCGATCTCGAAGGACTTCCAGTCGATGTCGAGCACCTGCGTGACCATGAGGAAGCCGACGACGACCAGCGCGGGTGCGGCGGCCTCCGACGGGATCACGGCGACCAGCGGCGCGAGGAACGTCGACAGCAGGAACGCGACGCCGGTGACGATCGACGCCAGGCCGGTGCGCGCACCGTCGCCGACGCCGGACGCCGACTCGATGTAGGCGGTGTTGCTCGAGACGCCGCCCATGCCACCGGCGACGGCGGCGAGGGAGTCGACGATCAGGATCTCGCGGGTCTTCGGCGGGTTGCCGTTCTCGTCGTTCAGACCGGCCTCCGCGCCGATGGCCACCATCGTGCCCATGGTGTCGAAGAAGTCCGACAGCAGCAGCGAGAACACCAGGACGATCGCCGTGATGGCGCCGATCTTGGTGAAGGCGCCGAACAGGGAGAAGTGGCCCAGCAGCGAGAAGTTGGGTGCGTCGACGATCGTCTTGGGGAACGACGGGACCGTCGACTTCCAGCCGCCCGGGTTCTTGTCGGTGCCGAAGCCGAGCTTGGCGACCGCCTCGACGACGATGCCCAGGACCGTGGTGCCGAGGATGGAGATGAGGATCGCCCCGCGGACCTTCTTCACCAGCAGGATCACCATCAGCACCAGGCCGATGACGAACACCAGGACCGGCCACGTCGACAGGGAGCCGAACTGGCCGAGCTCCACGGGGGTGGCCGCACCTGGCGGGACGCGGACGAAGCCGGAGTCCACGACGCCGATGAAGGCGATGAACAGGCCGATGCCCACGCTGATGGCCGTCTTCAGCCACGTCGGCACCGCGTTGAACACGGCCTGCCGGAACCCGGTGAGCACCAGGACCGTGATGATGATGCCCTCGAGGACGACGATGCCCATCGCGTCCTGCCAGGCCATCTTCGGCAGCACGGCGATGGAGAAGGCCACCACCGCGTTGATGCCGAGGCCGGTCGCCAGGGCCAGCGGGAAGTTGGCCCACACGCCCATGAGGATGGTCATGACGCCGGCGACCAATGCCGTCGTCGCCGCGATGGTGGCCGGAGCGGCCAGTGCCTGACCCGTGGCGTCCTTGCCACCGAGGATGATCGGGTTGAGCACGATGATGTAGGCCATCGTGAAGAAGGTCACCAGACCGCCGCGGATCTCGGTGCCGATGGTCGAGCCGCGCTCCGTGATGTGGAAGAAGCGGTCGAGGGGGTTGAGGGGCTTCTCGCTACGCGTCGGCGCCTCGTCGGTGGTACGGGGGGATGCCATGGGCGAAGTGTGGCAGAAGTGTGCGCACCGTCCCGTGAGTGTCCGAGAGGGTTCACGCAGCCGTAACACGAGCGCGGCGGCATAGGGTCGGACGGTGCCGACCGAGCAGCCCGCGCAGCCTGTGCACCCGTCGGCGCCGACCCGGCCGCTCGAGGTGGACCTCGCCCGGGTGGCGCTCGGCGGGATGGTGCTGTGGGCGGTCGGGCTGCTGGTCACCGTCGTGCTGGCCGTCCTCGGGCGCACCGGGTGGACGCCGGTCGCGGTGTGCGTCACGGGGCTGGTGCTCGGCGTGGCCGGCCGGGCGTGGGCCGGGCGGCACGACGCGCTGGGCCGGCGGATGCGGCGCGAGCAGGGCTGATCCGCCCCGCGCGGAGGGCCCCCGGCTGTCAGGCCGGGTCCGACTCCGACGCCTCGCCGAGGCGCACCTCGGCCGCCCGTCCCGGCTCGGTGAGCACCGTCTCCAGCGCCCATCGCCGTGACCACCGGCCGCTCGCCTGCGCCAGCGCGGCGGCCAGACCGGCCAGCGTGGTCGCGTGCAGACCGCCGTCGGCGTCCACCCACCAGTCCACCGCGGCGCCGTCGACGTGCAGGTCCTCGTGCTCCCACCACGTGGTGGGCCCGTCCACCAGCGCCCGCGCGGCGACGGGGACGGGCTGCTCGACCGCGTCGTCCTGGTCCACCTCGCCGGCGGTCAGGTCCGAGGCCAGCGGCAGGTCCAGCAGGCCGGCGAGCGCCAGGGCCTGGGTCGGCGGGACCGGGACCATCGCGGCGACGTCCACCCGCTGCAGCCACTGCGGCGAGTCCGCCACGGCGGCGTCCTCGACGTGGACGGCCGCCACCCGGTCGGCCGCCACCAGTGCCGGCACCCGTTCCGGTGCCACGGGCGGCCCGTCGGCCTCGGCGAGTGCCGCGAGCGCCCGCCACACCGCGACGGCGACCGCCGGGTCGACGCCACGACCGCTCGGCAGGCCGTCGAGCACCGCCACCCAGCCTTCGGCGTCGAGCTCGGCGAGGGTGGCCACCCCGCCGAGCACGCGGAGCACGGCTGTGTCCACCTCGGCCAGCGCCTCGGGGACGGGTGGGAGCAGCGTGCGCACCGCGTCGTCGACCGGGGTGGCCGACGGCGCCGACGGTCCTGTGCCGTCGGGCTCGAGGCTCGTCGCCGCGGTGCCCTCGTCGGCGCCCGACGGCAGCGCGAACGGTCCGCCGGTCACCAGCCCGCTGCGCGTCCGCAGCCACCAGGCGGTGTAGGGCTCCGCGCGGCGGCCGTGCTCGTCCCGCACCGGGTCGAGCAGCGCCGCGCGCAGCGCCGGTTCGCCGGCGAGGCGGTCCAGCACCGCCGGCCAGGAGTCGTCGGCGACCGCGTCGAGATCGGCCACGGCCACCAGGTCGCCCACGTACGCGCCCGGACTGAGGCGCTCGCCCAGGTGCGCGAGGTAGTCGGGCCAGGCGTCCAGCGACTGGGCGGCGAGGGTCGCGGCGTCCGTCGCCTCGAGGTCGAGCGCGGCGGGATCGGCCAGCACGCCGTCGACCGGGACCAGCACGAGGTCGGCACGGACACCGACCGCGGTGAGGACCTCCGCGCCCCAGCGCTCGACCGTCGCCACGGCGACCGGGGCGAGCACGCGGTCGTCGAGCAGGCGCGCCGCCGTCGAGCCCGGCAGCACCAGGCCGTGGGCGGGGGTCGGCTCACCGTCGGCGGCGGGCAGCGTCAGCAGACCGAGCCAGGGGGCCGTCGGCGGGCGGCCCCCGTTGGCCAGCACCGCGCCGACCAGGTCGAGCACGGCGTCGGTCACCTCGTCTGCGACGTCGAGGTCGTCGTCGTCCGCCTGCGCCAGCACCGCCAGCCGAACGGCGTCGTGCGCCAGGAGACCCGCGAGGTCCGGCGCGGCGGCGCCGAGGCGCTCGAGCAGCGGATGCGCGGCGGCGGGATCCACCACGCGCAGGCCCCAGCGCGCCAGCGACTCCAGCGTGGTCGGCTCCAGCCGGTCGGCCGCCCCGGCGGGCAGCAGCACCGCACCGCGCGCGCCCCGCACGACTCGCCCGTCGGCCAGCGGCACCGGCAGCCCCGCGAGCGCCTCCCGCGTCCGGCCGTCCGACGCCACGGCGTCCAGGCCGGTGTACACGGCCGCCCAGTCGGCGTCGCGCACCGCCGGTAGCCCCTCGACCAGGTCGGACAGCGGTACGACGTCCACACCGAGGGTCCGGGCCTGGGCCGCCAGCCCGACGGGCACGGTCACCAGGCCGGGCACCAGCCGCCCGAGCGCCGTCTCCACGCCCGGCGGCCCGTCGACCGCGACGGCCGAGTCCGGTGCCACCAGTCGCGCACCGCCCGCCGAACGCAGCAGCGGGGTGCCGGTCAGCCGGGCCACCAGGTGCTGGTGCAGGCGGGAGTCGAGCGCACCGGCGGGCAGGCCGACCGGTACCAGCGCCAGCGGCTCGTGACCGTCCTGCGCGAGCAGCTCGGCGAGCCGGGCGTAGGCGTCGGCGGCGTGCTCGAGGACCGCGTCGGCGAGCGGCCCCAGCGCGACGTGCCGACGTGTCGGGTCCAGCGGCAGGGTGGCGACCAGCAGCGCCGGCACGGTGATCGGGTCGTCCGTCGCGGTCGGTGCGTGCACCACGTGCCGCCACGTCACCGGCCGCTGCGGACCGCCGGAGCCGGCGGCGCGCGGCACTCCCCACGTCACCCGCCACGACCGTGCCGACCGCTCCTCGACCGGCCGGTCGGCCACCAGCGCGAGCGGCACCTCGCCCTCGGCGCTCGACAGCACCCACCGGTCCGTCACGTCCGCGATGCGCCGCGGGGCGGCGTCCGGCACCTCGACGAGGATCTCGACGAGCCCCGGCAGGGCGATCAGCAGGGCGTCGCCCACCTCGTCCAGCAGGCCGCGCACCTCGTCGGCCGCCACCTCGTCGCGCAGGTGCAGCACCACCGCCGTGTCGTAGCCGAGCGGTGGACGGCCCTCCGCCGGCCACGGCAGCCGCAGCGCGGGCAGCGACCCGTCCCGACGACGGACCTCCTGCGCCAGCTCGGGCAGCGCCTGCGCCGCGGCGGTCAGCGCCGAGCGGGTGTCGGCCAACGAGAACCGGACGCCGCCGCTGGTGGACAGCACGTCCACCTCGTCGGACACCGCCCGCACCGCGGCGAAGCCCACGCCGAACCGCCCGACGACACCCGTGTGAGCGAGACCGGCCTCCGGACGCTTGGCCGACGCGCGCATCGAGGACAGGGACGCGACACCGGCGGCGTCCAGCGGCGCTCCGGTGTTGGCCGCGACCAGCACCGCCGCGCCGTCGTCCGCGTGGTCGAGCCGCAGCAGCAGCCGGCCCGGCACCCCCGCGCGCGTCGCGGCGTCCGCCGCGTTCTGCGCCAGCTCGACGACGACGCGGTCGCGGTAGTAGCCGCGGGCGTGGTCCTCCTCCGTGTTGGCGTCCTCCCGCAGGCGGGCCGGTGAGGAGCGCCAGGCGGTGAGCACCGCCGCCCGCAGGCGCGCGGTGTCGAAGGCGTCGACGGTCATGACGAGGACGCCGGGGCGGTCAGGACTCGGGCTCGGTCACCGGCTCCGGGTCCGTGACGGGCTCGGGCGGCGTCGCCGGCTCGGGTTCCGTCTCCGGTTCCGGCTCGGTCACGGTCACGGGTGCGGGCTCGGGCTCCGGCTCGGTCGCCTGCTCCGGCACGACCGCAGCCTGCGGCGCTGCGACGGGCGTGCGCACCAGCTCCATGACCTCGAGCGCCGACTCGTCGATCAGCGGGTCCGGGGCCGGCCACTCGCTCGGCGGCTGCTCCACATCGGTCTCCGAGTGGGCACCGCAGCCGTGGTCGAGGCTGACGACGCGCCCGTCGTCGGGCGACCACTCGTTGGCGCACACGGCGAACACCTGACCGAGCGCACCCTGCACCGGCACCATGAACCCGCAGGTCGCACAGGCTGCCGCCGAGGCGAGCGCACCCGGTGACGTCGGTCCACGGCTGCCGCGGTACCACCGCTCGGCGGCCTCCTCGCGGCCCACCGGCGAGAGGACCCGCACGCGGGCCAAGGCCAGCTCGTCGATCGCGACGCCGTCCTGCTCGTCGTCACCCGAGGGAGTCCACCCGGGCTCCAGCCGCGGGTCGTCCGGCCGGAAGGGCAGCACGTCGCCCGGGCCGACGTCGCCCGGACGGAGCCGCTGGGACCACGGCACCCACGCCTTGGCCAGGATCGCGTCGGCACCGGGCAGCAGCTCCGCCTCGCACACCGTCGCCACCCGGCCGCGCGGCACGCGCGCCACGGTGACCGTCCACTCCCAGCCGCGGTAGCCGCGCGCCAGGCTGGCGAACCGGTGCGCGACGAGGCGCTCCGCCTCGTGCACCGCGCCGAGGTACTCGCCGACGTCTGCCGGGTCCTCCGCGAGCTCGACCGCCACCTCGCGCGCGAGGTCGACCGCGCGCTCGAGGACGGCGTCCTTCGTGGCCGCCACGTCAGGCCTCGAGGTCGTCGGCGACCGCCCGGAGCAGCTGCGCGTACTTCGTGGAGCGCTCCTTCTCCGGGTAGCGGCCGCGGCGCAGGTCGTTGCCGACCTTGTCGAGCACCTTGATCAGGTCCTCGACCACCACGGCCATCTCGTCGGCCGGCCGACGCCGCGCCTTGACCACGGACGGGACCGGGTCGAGCAGCGTCACGGACAGGGCCTGCGGGCCACGTCGCCCGTCGGCCACACCGAAGTCCACCTTGGTGCCGGGCTTGGGTGCGGTGACACCCGCGGGCAGCGCGGAGGCGTGCAGGAACACCTCACCGCCGTCATCGCTGGCGATGAAACCGAAACCACGCTCGGCGTCGAACCACTTGACCTTGCCGGTGGGCACGGAACACCCCTTGCCTCGTAAGAACACAGACGAGCCCAGGCTACCGGCCGCACCCCAGCGTTTTCGCCTGGGGCCGTGACCAGGCTTGCCGGAGCCGTCGGCCCCGGGCGCGGACGGGGGCGGCGTGCTGTGCTGGGTGGATGAGCACGCCGACGGATCGGGGCGGGTCCAGCGCCGAGGCGCGGGGTCGGCTGCTCGCGCTCCGCGCCGCCGTCGAGTCGCGGCTGGCCGGGGTGACGACGAGCCGGTCCGACGTCGTTGATGCCGCGCGCGGCGCGAACGTCGACGACGAGCACGACCCCGAGGGCGCGACGATCGCCTTCGAACGAGCCCAGCTGGAGGCGCTGGCCGGCGACGCCCGCGTCGCCCTGGCCGAGGTCGATGCCGCGCTGGCCCGCCTGGACGACGGCACCTACGGCATCTGTGCCGTCGGCGGTGAGCCGATCCCGGCCGAGCGCCTGGCCGTGCGACCGACTGCCACCACGTGCGTGCAGCACGCGGGCCGCTGAGCGGCCGGCCGCGGGACCTCGCCTGCGATCACGGTTCACGTCCGACGTCTCGTCGTGGGATCACGGAGCACCCGTTCGAGCATGTCGCGGCAGGCCGCATCGAGGTCCTCGTAGGTCCGCTCGTCCCTCCGGTGCCCACGTTCGTCGTAGTAGACGCTCCAGCCCGCGTAGGTCCTCTCGAGGGAATACCGCTCCTCCGGAGCGGTATTGCCGAACGAGTAGCACCGAGGATCGACATTCTCGCGATCGAAGAGGGAACGGAGCAGCGCCTGGTCCATACGGGTAGTCCTCAGCTCTCGGCTCGGTCGGTACGGCGGTTCGATGCCGGGACTCCGTCACGGCTTGAGCTGGCGACCTGTCGCACGACCAGCCCGAGCTCGACGCCACCGTTCGGCTCCGGCCCACATCGCACCGAGAAGAGCGGCGAGCACGAGAACGACCAGTGCCCAAGCCAATGCGCCTTCTCGCTCCTGCGGATTGGCTGCGCCGAAGATCGCAGTGCCGATCGCCATGCACACCGACACGATCGTGAGAAGCCGCAGGGTGCTGCGGATGTCATCGACGACCAGTCCGACCACGAAGTCCCAACCCGCCCGCCTCGTCGCAGCGCTTCTCCGCGTCGGCATTGGCCGCGTCAGCCCTGCGCCAGCCGGTCCATCGCCAGCGCGGCCAGGATCGCCGGACCGACGGCGAGCGCCGTGTCGTCGAACCGGGCCTGCGGCGAGTGGTTGTACGGAGCGGTCGCCGGGTCGACGCCGCGGGGTGTCGCACCCAGGCCGAGGAACGCCCCCGGCACCTGCTCCAGCACGTAGGAGAAGTCCTCCGACCCCGGGATGGGCTGCGGTGCGACCGCGAACCCGGCATCGCCGACCAGCCCGCGCGCCAGCTCGGACGCCCGGTCGAACTCCAGCGGGTCGTTGATGGTCACCGGGTAGCCGGCCAGCCACTCGACCCGTGCGGTCATGCCGTGGGCGGCGGCCACGTGCTCGCACAGCCTGCGGATCGACTCCTCGGCACGCGCGCGGCTGACGGTGGAGAAGGAGCGCACGGTCGCCGCGATCGTCGCCGTGTCGGGGATGACGTTGTTCACCGTGCCGGCCTCGAGGCGGCCGACGCTGAGCACCACCGGGTCGAACACGTCGAACTGCCGGGTCACCATCGCCTGCAGACCCAGCACCAGCTCGGCGGCGACGGGCACCGGATCGGCGGCCAGGTGCGGCATCGAGCCGTGACCGCCGCGACCCAGCACGGTGATCCGTACCTCGTCGGCGGCCGCCAGGATCGGCCCCGGTCGGCTGACCAGCCCGCCCACCGGCACCAACGACGCCATCACGTGCAGGGCGTAGGCGCCCACCACCCGCGGGCCCGCGGCGTCGAGCACGCCCTCCTCGATCATGATCCGGGCGCCGCCGTCGCCCTCCTCCCCCGGCTGGAACATCAGCACCACGGCACCGGGCAGGTCCGCGCGGCGGGCGGCCAGCAGGCGTGCGGCCCCCACCAGGCCGGCGACGTGCAGGTCGTGGCCGCAGGCGTGCATCACCCCGGTGCGCTGCGAGGTGAACTCCTCGCCGGTGTCCTCCGTGACGGGCAGCGCGTCCATGTCGCCGCGGAGCAGCACCGCCGGGCCTGGACGGCCGCCGCGCAGCACCGCCACCACCGAGTCGAGGGCCGTCCCGGTGGTGATCTCCAGGTCCAGGCCGTCGAGCGCGTCGAGCACCATCCGCTGGGTCGTGGGCAGCCGAAGCCCCAGCTCGGGGACGCGGTGCAGGGAGTGCCGCAGCGCGACGACGTCCGGCAGCTGGGCGGCCGCCTCGGTGCGCAGCGCGGTGAGGGTGGTCCGGTCCAGCGTCATGCCAGCTCCTCCGTCGTCGTCACCGGTGCCGTCGTCCGGCGCTGCTCCGCGGACGCCGCCGCGAACGTCCCCGCCAACGTGTCCACCGGGTACATCAGCCGCTCGCGCACCAGCCAGGAGCCGACCGCCGAGACGGTCAGCCCGATCCCGGCATACACCGGAACCCAGCCCAACGCGCCGTGATCGATCAGCCACTCGGCGACGTACAGGAACGTGCCGCCGAACAGGGCGATCGCGGTGCCTGCCGGCACGCCGAGCGCGACCGCCCTGATCGGCACGGGGAACAGCCGCGCGCCCGCCACCGGGGTCACGCCCAGCTGCAGCCCGACCCCGGCCGTGAAGAGAGGTCCCGCCACGGCGTAGGGCAGCCAGCCGTGCGCCAGCCCGAGCATGAGGGGCACGACGAGCACCGCGGCGGCCGTGAACCCGGCACGGATCACGGGCAGCGGCCCGAACCGGTCGGCCAGGAACCCGGACGCGATCATCGCCAGCACCAGCGCCACCAGGGCGATCGGCTGCACGGCCGTGGCCTGGTCGGCCGTGTACCGGCCCGTGTGCTGAGCGAACTCCGGCAGGTACACCGAGCCGAAGTAGACGCCCATGGTCGAGCCGATGGTGAGCATGAAGGCCAGCAGCATCCGCCCGCGGTGTGCCCGCAGCAGGGGCCGCACCGGCACCGGGCCGGCGGCGCGGGCCTGCTCGAACACGGGCGTCTCCGGCACGCCGGTGCGGATCCACAGCGCCAGCAGCCCGCACGCGGCGGCCACGCCGAAGGCGATCCGCCAGCCACCGGACTGCACGCCGGACACGCCGAGCGCCCCGACCAGCACCGCCAGCACGATGGTCCCGGCGAGCGTGCCGAACGCGTCCCCGGAGTAGGCGAAGGCGCCGTAGCGGTGCCGTCGCTCGGGCGGTGCGGACTCGACGACGAAGGTCGCGGCGGTGGCCACCTCACCGCCCATCGCGATGCCCTGCAGCAGCCGGGCGGCGACGACGATCACCGCGGACCACGCACCGATCGCGGCGTGGGTGGGCACCAGCGCGATGACCGCCGAGCCGAGGGCGATCAGGGACACCGACGCGAGCAGGCCCGCACGCCGGCCCCGGGTGTCCGTGATCCGCCCCATGAGGAAGGACCCGAGCGGGCGGGCGACGAACCCGGCCGCGAAGACGAGATAGGCCCCGAGCACCTGCGTCACGCGGTCGGCGCCCGGGAACACCTGGCCGGCGAAGTACGGCGCCAGCAACCCGTAGATCGTCCAGTCCAGCGACTCGACGAAGATCCCGGCGGTGCTGGCCACCACCACCCGCGTACGGCTCGCCGCCATGACGTCCTCCCGTGCCCGACCCTGCGGCGGAGCGGACGTCCACCCGTCGCCGATCATGCTCGACGCCCGGCTCCGACGGCAGGGGGCATCGCCATCGCGCGGCGGTCCCGCCCCGTCCCGCGGCGACGGCCGGCCGACGGCCGACCACCACGACGTGCGTATCGTGGTGCGGATGTCCACGTTCACCGACCAGCTGCGCGCGCGCACCGACGACGAGCTCGTCACGCTGCTGCGCCTTCGGCCGGACCTGGGCAGCCCGTCGCCGGCCACGCTGGCGTCGCTCGCCGTGCGGGCCACCTCGCGGATGAGCCTGGAACGGGCGCTCGCCGCCGTCGACGCCGCGGTGCTGCAGGCGCTCGAGGCGGTCGTCGCGCTCGCGGCCGAGGATCCGCCGACGCGGGACGGGGTGCTCACGGCGGTCGCGGGACCCGCGGTCGCAGCGGCATCGGTCGCGGGCCCGGCGCCGGCCGGCTCGACGGTCACCGACGGCACGGACGACGACGACCCGCCCGACCCCACCGCCTCCGCAGCGGCCGACCGTGCGCTCGTCGGACGCGCCCTGGACGACGCCGTCGCGCGGGCGCTCGTCTGGGCGGACGACTCCGGCCGCCTGCACCCGAGCCCCGGGCTCGCCGAGGTGCTCGGTCCCTACCCCGCGGGCCTCGCCGCTCCCGCGGCGACGCCCACCCGTCCCGGCGTGCCCCCGCCGCCGGCGGACGTGCACGCGCTGCTCGCGGAGGCACCAGCCGGCGCCCGCGCCGTGCTCGAGGCACTGACGTGGGGGCCACCGGTCGGGATCGCCCCCGAGCCGTCGACGGCCGCGGGCCGCACCGTCGCGTGGCTGGTGCGGCGGGGTGCCCTGCGGGCGACGGACGCCCGGCACGTCGTCCTGCCGCGCACCGTCGCCCTCGCGCTGCGCGGCGGTCGGACGCACCCGGAGGTCGCACGGGAGCCGATGCCCTCGGTGGGCCGCCGCTGGCCGGCGTCCCTGGTCGGCGCGGAGTCGGCAGCGGCCGCGGAGCGGGCGGTGCGCCTGGTCGGGGCGCTGGTCGACGCGTGGGGCCGCACGCCCCCGGCGGTCCTGCGCGCCGGTGGCCTCGGCGTGCGCGACCTGCGCCGGCTGGCGCAGCGGCTGGAGGTGGACGAGGACGAGGCGGCGTTCGTCGCCGAGCTGGCGGCCGCGGCCGGGCTGGTGGTGGACGACGGCGGCGACCCGCCGGCGTTCGTGCCGACCGACCTCGTCGACGGCTGGGCGGCGCGCAGCCTGCCCGAGCGGTGGGCCGCGCTCGCGACGGCCTGGCGGGACACGATGCGCACGCCGTGGCTGGTGGGGACCCGCGACGACCGTGGCGGCGTCCGTTCCGCCCTGGACCCCGAGCTGCACCGCCGGTGGGCGCCGCGCGTGCGGCGAACGGTGCTCGAGGTGCTGGCGTCGGCCCCGGAGGGGCTCGGTCCGGGCGCAGGCGGGGTGCTCGACGTGCTCCGCTGGCGGGCGCCGCGGTCCGTGCCCCCCGAGGCGGTGGTCCGCGGGCTGCTGACCGAAGCGGCGCGCCTGGGCGTCACCGGTGCCGGTGCGCTGTCCCCGGCAGGGCGGGCGCTGCTGACCGACGACCCCGCGGCGCCGGCCGCCGCCCTCACTGCCGACCTGCCGGAGACGGTGGACGAGCTGGTGCTCCAGGCGGACCTGACCGGCATCGTGCCGGGACGGCCGTCGCCGCGCCTCGAGGCCCTGCTGGCACGGACGGCGACGGTGGAGTCCCGCGGGGGCGCGCTGACCGTCCGGTTCACCCCCGAGTCGCTGCGCGTGGGGCTGGACGCCGGCGTGACGGCCGACGACCTGCTCGGCGAGCTGGCCACGGTGTCCCGCGGGCACGTGCCGCAGCCCCTGGAGTACCTGGTGCGGGACGCGGCCCGCCGCCACGGCCGCCTGCGGGCCGGTGCGGCGCTCGCCTACCTGCGCGCCGACGACCCCGCGCTGCTGGCCGGTCTGCCGGACGACCCCCGGTTCGCCTCGCTCGGCCTGGTGCTGCTGGCGCCGACCGTGCTGGCGGCTTCCGTGCCGCCCGCCGAGCTGGTGGAGGCGCTGCGCGAACGTGGGCTCGCGCCGGTGCTCGAGGGACCGGACGGCTCCGTCGTGCACGCGCAGGCCGCACCGCTGCGGGTGCGGGTGCGCCCGTCGCGCGCGCAGGTGCAGCCGGCGTCCGACGACGAGCACTCGGCACTCGCCCGCGCGACCGCCCTGGTCCCACGTCTGCGGAGGGCCGAGGAGGCCGTCCCGCAGCTCGCCGGCGACCTGCCGCCGCTCGAGCCGGCGAGCCCGGAGGCCGGCCCACCGACGGCGCCGGCAGCGGGTGCGCCGAGGCCCGACGACCCCGAGGCACGGACCGCCGCACCGGTGCACGTGCGGGCCGTCGCGCCGGTGCCGGACCGCGCGGACGTCCCCGACGGAACAGCCGACCCGGCGCTGGCGTTGCTGCTGCTGCGCGAGGCGGCCGACGAGCGCACCCCGGTGTGGGTGGAGCTGGTCGGCGCCCGTGGCGAGCTGGACCGCCGGCTGCTGGTCCCGGTCCGGGTCGACGGGGGGCGCCTGCGCGCCGTGGACCCCGCCCGTGAGGCCGAGCTGACCGTGGCGGTGCACCGGATCGCCTCGGTGCACCGCGCCCGGCCGGCCGCGCAGCACGCGCCCGACCCAGCACCCGAAGCAGCACCCGAAGGAGCGCAGTGACCGACGGCCCCCTGATCGTGCAGAGCGACAAGACGCTGCTGCTCGAGGTCGACCACGACCTCGCCGACGCCTGCCGTCGGGCCATCGCCCCGTTCGCGGAGCTCGAGCGCGCCCCCGAGCACGTGCACACCTACCGGCTGACGCCGCTCGGCCTGTGGAACGCGCGGGCCGCGGGCCACGACGCCGAGCAGGTGATCGACACCCTGCTGCTCTACAGCCGCTACCCGGTGCCGCACGCGCTGCTGGTCGACGTCGCCGAGACGATGTCCCGCTACGGCCGCCTGCAGCTGGTGTCCGACCCGGTGCACGGCCTGGTGCTGCACGCCCTGGACCGGGCGGTGCTGGCGGAGGTGATGCGGTCCAAGCGGACCGCCGGCCTGTTCGGCGCGCGGCTGGACGAGACCGACGTGGTGGTGCACGCCTCCGAGCGCGGGCACCTGAAGCAGGTGCTGGTGAAGCTGGGCTGGCCGGCGGAGGACCTGGCGGGCTACGTCGACGGCGAGCACCACGACATCGCGCTCGAGACGGACGGCTGGTCGCTGCGGCCGTACCAGCAGCAGGCGATCGACGGGTTCTTCCACGGTGGGTCCGGCGTGGTGGTGCTGCCCTGCGGTGCCGGCAAGACGCTGGTCGGCGCGGGTGCGATGGCCCGGTCGTCGACGACGACGCTGATCCTGGTGACCAACACGGTCAGCGCCCGGCAGTGGCGCGACGAGCTGGTGGCGCGCACCACGCTGACCGAGGACGAGATCGGCGAGTACTCCGGCTCCCGCAAGGAGATCCGCCCCGTCACCATCGCCACGTACCAGGTGCTCACCACCAAGCGGAAGGGCGTGTACTCCCACCTCGAGCTGCTCGACGCCCGCGACTGGGGCCTGATCGTCTACGACGAGGTGCACCTGCTCCCGGCCCCGGTGTTCCGGATGACGGCGGATCTGCAGGCCCGTCGCCGGCTCGGCCTGACCGCCACCCTGGTGCGCGAGGACGGCCGCGAGGACGAGGTGTTCTCGCTGATCGGCCCCAAGCGGTTCGACGCGCCGTGGAAGGACATCGAGTCCCAGGGCTACATCGCCCCCGCCCTGTGCACCGAGGTCCGGCTGACCCTCCCCGACCACGAGCGGATGACGTACGCCACCGCCGAGCCGGAGGACAAGTACCGCCTCGCGGCGACCGCCGGTGGCAAGAACGCCGTCGTCGACCGCATCGTGCGCCGGCACGCGGGTGAGCAGACGCTCGTCATCGGCCAGTACCTGGACCAGCTGCACGAGCTGGCCGAGCACCTGGACGCCCCGCTGATCACCGGCGAGACGACCGTCCGCGAGCGCCAGCGGCTGTTCGGCGCCTTCCGCACCGGCGAGCTGTCCACGCTCGTCGTCAGCAAGGTGGCCAACTTCTCCATCGACCTGCCGGAGGCGTCCGTCGCCATCCAGGTGTCGGGGTCGTTCGGCTCCCGCCAGGAGGAGGCCCAGCGCCTCGGCCGCATCATGCGACCCAAGGGCGACGGGCGCACCGCGCACTTCTACGCGGTCGTGGCGCGGGACACCGTGGACCAGGAGTTCGCCGCGCACCGGCAGCGGTTCCTCGCCGAGCAGGGCTACTCGTACACGATCGTCGACGCCGAGGACCTGGACCAGGCGCCCGACCCGGCCTGACACCCCCCCTGACCCACCGGCCGACCACCCGGCCCGCACCGCCGCGCCGGCGGCGTTCGCGACGGGTGGAACCGTCCGTGCCGTGAACTCGTTGCGGCGGTCGGACCGGTGAGAAAGGATCGTGTGGTGCGCAGGGTGGCGGCAGTGCTGGCGCGGGCAGGTGCGGCGATCGCCCTGGTGGGCGGGGTGATCCTGGCCGGTGGGCTGCCGGCGAGCGCCGAGGCGCCACCGACCCTGACCGGCGAGATCACCGACCACTCCGGCGTGCTCGGCAACGACACCGCGACGGTGCAGGCGGCGCTCGACCGCCTCGCGAAGGACACCCCGTACCAGCTGTACGTGGTGTTCGTCCCCGACTTCTCCGGCACCGACCCGCTCACCTGGACGCAGCAGGCCGCCAAGCAGTCCGGCCTCGGCTCGCAGGACTTCGTCCTCGCGGTCGCCACCAGCGCCCGGCGCTACATGCTGGCGCCGTCCTCGTCCGGGGCGATCACCAGCGCCGAGGTGCAGCAGGTCGCCTCGAAGGTCGAGGACCAGCTGCGCACCGACAGCTGGGCCCAGGCGGCGGTCACCGCCGCGGACGGCCTGCGCAGCGCCGCCGGCAGCGGCGGCTCCAGCACCGGTACGACGACCACCAGCAACGCCGCCGGCACGTTCGGGGCCCTGCTGGTGGTGGGGCTGATCATCATCGTGGTGATCGCGATCATCGCCGGTGTCGTCAGCCGCAACCGCCGCCGTGCCCTCGCGGGCCCGATGGCCGACACCGCCGGGTCGACGCGGGTGGCCACGGCCGCCGACGAGTACGCCCAGCTGCCGACCGTGGAGCTGGACCGCCGGTCCGCCTCCGCCCTGGTGGGGCTCGACGACGCCCTGCGGTCCTCCGAGCAGGAGCTCGGGTTCGCCCAGGCGGAGTTCGGCCCGGACGCCACGCGCGAGTTCGAGAAGGTGCTCGCCGACGGCAAGCAGCAGATCACCGAGGCGTTCCGGCTGCGCCAGACGCTGGACGACGACGTCCCGGACACCGAGGCGCAGGTGCGCGCCACCTCGGCGCAGATCTTGCGGCTGTGCGCGCAGGTGTCCGCCGCGCTGAACGCCCAGAAGGACGACTTCGACCGCCTGCGTGACCTCGAGGCGCACGTGGGCGACGCCCTCGACGGCCACGAGCGCGCCGTCGCCACGCTGCGGTCCCGCATCGAGCCGACCCGCACCACCCTCGCCGCCCTGGCCGCGCGCTACCCGGCGTCCGCCCTGGCCTCCGTCACGGCCAACCCCGACCAGGCGTCCCACCTGCTCGACGACGTCACGGGGACGCTCACGACGGGCCGCCAGGCCCTCGCCTCGGGCGACCGCGGCGCGGCCGTCGGCTACGCCCGCGCCGCGCAGACGGCCCTGGACCAGGCGACCACCCTGCTCGACGCCGTCGACTCGGCCGGGAACGACCTGGCTGCCGCGGGTTCGCGCCTGGACGCCGCGATCGCCTCCATCACCGGCGACCTGTCCGATGCCGCCCGCCTGGCACCCGGCGACCCTCGCGTCGCGCCGGCCGCCACCGAGGCGAGCGCCGCGGTCTCCGCAGCCCAGGCTGCCCGGGCCGGCGACGGTGACCCCTTGGCCGCGCTGCGCCGCATCGCAGCCGCCGAGGCCACGCTCGACGCCGCGCTCGCCCCGTCCCGGGAGCACGACGAGGCGAACCGCCGCGCGCTCGGCCTGCTGGACCAGACGCTCGGCCGCCTCGACTCCGCGCTGCGCGCCACCACCGACTACGTGGACACGCGCCGTGGCGCCGTCGGGCCCGAGGCCCGCACCCGCCTCGCGGAGGGTCAGCGGCTCCGTGACCAGGCCGTCGCCCAGCGCCAGACCGACGTCCAGGGGGCGCTGGCCACCGCCCAGCGCGCCGAGCAGCTGGTCGCGGAGGCCGGCCGGATCGCCCAGGACGACGTGCAGCGGTCCGACGACCAGCGCGGCGGCCCCTGGGGCGGCGGCCGCGGTGGCGGCGGGAACCTCGGCGGCATGATCCTCGGCGGCATCCTGATCGACTCGATCCTGCGCGGCGGCGGTGGCTGGGGCCACGGCGGTGGCGGCTGGGGCGGAGGCGGCGGCTTCGGCGGCGGCGGGGACGGCGGCGGCTTCGGCGGTGGGGGCTTCGGTGGCGGCTTCGGCGGCGGCGGGGACGGTGGGGGCTTCTGATCCTCGGCAGGTGGTGGCAGCGACGTGGCAGTGACCGGCACATCGGCAGCACGAGCGGGACTCGACAGGAAGGCACGCGCATGACGGAGAAGCAGTCCATCTTCGGGCGGATCGCCCAGCTGGCGAAGGCGAACATCAACGCCCTGATCGACCAGGCGGAGGACCCGCAGAAGATGCTGGACCAGCTGGTCCGGGACTACACCAACGAGATCGCCGAGGCGGAGAAGGCGATCGCCCAGACCATCGGCAACCTCCGCCTGGCGGAGCAGGACTACAACGCCGACGTCGCGGCGGCCACCGACTGGGGCCGCAAGGCGGTCGCGGCCTCGAGCCGCGCGGACCAGTACCGCGCCGCCGGTGACGCGGCCAACGCCGACAAGTTCGACGCGCTGGCCAAGGTGGCGATCGGCCGCCAGATCACCGCCGAGACCGAGGTCAAGGAGGCCGAGCCGCTGCTCGCCTCGCAGCGCGACGCGGTCGACAAGCTGAAGACCGGCCTGGCGATGATGAAGGACAAGCTGGGCCAGCTGAAGTCCCGCCGAGACACGCTGGTTGCGCGGCAGAAGTCGGCGCAGGCGCAGCGTCAGGTGCAGGAGGCGATCGGCTCGATCAACGTCCTCGACCCGACCAGCGAGCTCGCCCGGTTCGAGGACCGGGTGCGGCACGAGGAGGCCTACGCGCAGGGGCAGGCGGAGCTCGCCGCCAGCTCGCTGGACTCGCAGTTCGCCGAGCTCGAGTCGTCGGACTCGCAGATCGAGGTCGAGGCCCGCCTCGCCGCGCTGAAGGCCGGCGCCGAGCCCGCCCAGCTGCCGGCGACGCCGGTCACGCCGCAGATCGCCGCGGGGCCGCAGTCCTGATCGCGCACGCATGACGAAGGGCCCTCGGCACGCGCCGGGGGCCCTTCCTCGTGACGGGAGCGGTCGGATCAGGCCGGGACGAAGGAGCCCTCGTCGGCCCGGGACCGCACCAGCGCCACCAGCTGCTCGGCGATCCCCCGGCTGAACTGCGTCAGTGCCTCGTCCTGGCCGGTCCAGCCGGCGAGGACCGTGTCGACGTCGTGCCCGGCGGCCTCCGCCCACTGCCGCAGGGTCTCCTGGGAAGTCTCCGGGTGGAACTGCAGACCCCAGGCCGACCCGATCCGGAAGGCGTGGTACGGGTACATCGCCGACGAGCCGAGCCACACGCCGCCGCGCGGCAGCTCCACCACCGCGTCGTCGTGCATCGCCGGCTGCGGCGTCAGCCGCCGTGCCTGCCACGGCTGCAGCAGCGGTCCGACGAGCGCGTCGGACTCCGCCTCCGGACGCCACCGGACGTTGACCACGCCGGCCTCGGACCCGGGAGGGGCGGCCACCTGCACGCGGCCGCCGCGGGCGACGGCCAGCAGCTGGGCACCGAGGCAGATCGCCAGCGTGGGGACGCCGGTCGCGCTGGTCTCCGCGAGCAGGTCGCGGACGGCGGGCAGCCACGGCGCCCGCTCGTCGTCGTACACCGACAGCTCGGCGCCGAGCACCAAGAGGCCGTGGCCCACCTCGGCGGCGGTCGGCACCGGCTCGCCGAGGTCCGCACGGACCAGCTGCACGTCGACGTCGCCGAGCCACTCGGCGAACCGGTCGAGACCGCAGCTCGGGGAGCTCTGCAGCACGGTCAGGCGCGCACGGGGCGAGCCGATCGGGTCGAGGCGGTCGCCGGCCTCGATCTGGACAGTCGTCATGGAGCAGAAAGGTACAGGGCGACGCCGTGCGCCACGCCGCGCGAGCCCCGATCGATGTTATCGCTCACACGCGCCGCCCACGGGTCCCGGCTCCGCCGCGACACCGACCAGGCCTTCCGCACGCGCAGGTGACGTCCAGCGCACTCCCAGACAGCCGTCGCACACTGGGTGGATGAATGCTGCGTCCGGTGCACCCGAGGCTCGGCTGCTCGTCGTCGACGACGAGCCCAACATCCGTGAGCTGCTCGCCACGTCCCTGCGCTTCGCCGGCTTCGAGGTGAGCTCCGCGGCGGACGGCAGCTCCGCGCTGCGCCTGGCCAAGGAGGTGCAGCCGGACCTGGTGGTGCTGGACGTGATGCTGCCGGACATGGACGGCTTCACCGTCACCCGGCGCCTGCGGGAGAAGGGTCAGCACGTGCCGGTGCTGTTCCTCACGGCGCGCGACGACACGGCCGACAAGGTGCAGGGCCTGACGGTCGGCGGCGACGACTACGTCACCAAGCCGTTCAGCCTCGAGGAGGTCGTCGCCCGCATCCGCGCGGTGCTGCGCCGCACCCAGCGGGTGGACGACGACTCGCAGGTGCTCCGCTACGCGGATCTCGAGCTGGACGACGACTCGCACGAGGTCCGCCGCGCCGGTCAGCTGATCGACCTGTCCCCCACCGAGTTCAAGCTGTTGCGCTACCTGATGCTCAACGCCGGCCGCGTGCTGTCCAAGGCGCAGATCCTCGACCACGTGTGGCAGTACGACTGGGGCGGCGACGCCAACATCGTCGAGTCCTACATCTCCTACCTGCGCCGCAAGGTCGACCAGCTGGACGACGCCCAGGGCCGGCGGCTGCCGCCGCTGATCCACACCAAGCGGGGCGTCGGCTACCTGCTGCGCGAGCAGTCGTGACGGCACTCCGTCTGCCGACGCGGTGGGCGGCGGCCTGGGACCGGGTGCCGCTGCGCGGCCGGCTGGTCGCGGTCGCCACCGTGCTGATCGCCGTCGGCCTGGTGCTGGCGGGGATCACCAGCACCGCCCTGCTGCAGCGCTCGCTGGTCGCGCAGATCGACGACAAGCTGCGCACCGAGGGCACGGCCCTGGCGAGCCAGCGGGTCAACGCGCTGCGCAACGGGCTGTACCAGGCGGCCGGCCCGTCCGACTACTACGTGCGCCTCGAGGTGGAGGGCGCGCAGTCGTTCACCTGGCGGTCGCAGAGCGTCGTGGACGCCTACGGCGAGCCGCACGTGCCGGCCCTGTCCGCGGCGCAGGCGGCTGCGCTGGGTGGCCGACCGTTCAGCGTGGAGTCCTCCGTCGCGGGATCGCACTGGCGGGCGGTGGCGTACCCGACGAACGACGCCAGCGGCTGGGTGCTGATCGCGCTGCCCCTGGCCGAGGCGCGGGACACCACCAGCACCATGGTCTCGGTCCTGCTGCTGTCCGGCGTCGGCATCGTGCTGCTCGGCGGCCTCGCCGCCGGCTGGGCCGTGCGACGGTCCCTCGCGCCGTTGGGCCGCATCGAGGAGACGGCCGCGGCGATCGCCGCCGGCGACCTGTCCCGCCGCGTGCGCACCGCGCCGGGGAGCACCGAGGTGGGTCGCCTCGGCGTCGCCCTGAACGGGATGCTGACGCAGATCGAGGCGGCGTTCGACGCCCGCACCGCCTCCGAGTCCCGGATGCGCCGGTTCGTCGCCGACGCGTCGCACGAGCTTCGCACCCCCCTGGCGACCATCCGCGGCTACGCCGAGCTCTACCGGATGGGCGCCCTGACCGGCGCCGACCAGGTGGACGACACGATGCGCCGCATCGAGGGCTCCGCCACCCGGATGGGCACGCTGGTGGAGGACCTGCTCGCCCTGGCCCGGCTCGACGAGGGACGGCCGATCGCGCACCAGCCGGTGGACCTCACGGTGCTGGCCGCCGACGCGATCAGCGACCTGCGCGCCCTGGATCCCGACCGGCCCGCCCGCCTCGCACCCCTCGACCCGAGCGGCACGGCTGGCGCCACGCTCGTGCTCGGCGACGACGCCCGCCTGCGACAGGTGGTCGCCAACCTGGTCGGCAACGTGGTGCAGCACACGCCGGCCGGCACGCCCGTCGAGATCGCCGTCGGCACCGCCCCTCGCGTCGGCATCATCGAGGTGCGGGACCACGGGCCCGGCATCGACCCGGAGCACGCCGCCCGGGTGTTCGAGCGGTTCTACCGGGTGGACGCCTCGCGCACCCGGGAGTCCGGCGGAGCGGGTCTGGGCATGGCGATCGTCGCGGCCATCGTCTCGGCGCACTCCGGCCAGGTGACGCTCGCTCGGACGCCCGGCGGCGGCACGACGGTGCGCGTGGTGCTGCCCGCGGTACCCGCCGGTACGGTCGCCGACGAGCTCGAGGAGCAGGACGAGACCGACGCCCCGCCCGTGCCCGCGAAAGCCGACCCAGCCGATCGCAGCGCTGTGACCAGGCACGATGCGCCGGCGACCGAGCCGGCACCCGAGGGCGATCGGGCCGACCAGCCTCGAGAGGCCGCGGACAGGGCCTGAGGCTACGATGACTCGTCCTAGTAGCCAGCCGTGAGGTCGATCCATGGGCGTCCATGACGCGCCACAGTGGTTGTTGTCCGCATTCGTCCGCAGTGTCCAGGCAGTCGGCGGTACCGCCGAGGCCGACGAGATCCGCAGGACCGGTGAGGCCCTCCTGGCCAGGTGGACCGCTCCGGAGCGGCACTTCCACAACCTCCGCCACCTGGTGGACGTCATCGCCCGGGTGGACGAGCTGACGGAGGAGACCTACGACCCCGAGGTGGTGCGGCTCGCCGCCTGGTACCACGGGGCGATCTTCGACTCGGCCGAGCGCGCGGCGTACGCCAACCGCGGCGGCGAGGACGAGGTGGCGAGCGCGCGTCTGGCGTACGACGAGCTGACCGCGCTCGGCGTCTCCCCCGAGAAGGCGCAGCGCGTGCACGACCTGGTGGTCCGCCTGGCGCGGCACAACCCGGACCCGGCCGACCCGGACAGCGCCGTCCTGTGCGACGCCGACCTGGCGATGCTGGCCACCGAGCCGCAGAAGTACCGCGCCTATCTCGAGGACCTGCGTGCCGAGTACGCCCACGTCCCGGTGGACAAGTTCCTCGCGGCCCGCGAGCACATCCTGCGCAAGCTGCTGGGCCGTCCGCGCCTGTTCGTCAGCCCGCTGTCCGAGCGCTGGGAGGAGCCGGCCCGGCAGAACCTGACCGCCGAGCTCGCCCGGGTGGAGAAGGAGCTGGCGAAGCTCGCTGCCGGGGCCGCCGGGGCCGCCGGGACCGGCACGAGCGGCGCGACGGCCGCGGGCGACGCCGCAGGGACCTCCGCGTCGGGGAGCCCGGCGCAGTCGACGACGAGCACGCCCGCCTGAGTCGGACCTCATCCGTCCCCAGCCCGGCACCCGTCCGTGAGGTCGGGTGCCGGCGCCGTTCCACAGCCGTGCGTCCCCGTGGGATCCCTAGCGTCGGCCGCGCCCCGTCGTCGAGAGCTGCCCGCCCGGCAGCCCGGTGGGGCACGGGAGGTCCGATGAGTCGTTACGAGGTCGATGCAGCCGAGCTGGCGCGCGCAGCCGGTGGTGTCCAGGCACGGGTCGCCTCCATCCAGGCGGAGGTCGCGGCGATGAACCGCCAGCTGACCGAGCTGCAGGCCGGGTGGCGAGGTGCCGCCGCCGGCGCCTTCGCCGGCCTGGTCGCCGACTGGTCCGCGACGCAGGGCAAGGTGGAGCAGTCGCTCACCCAGATCAGCGCCGCGATGACCAGCGCGTCGCGCACCTATGCCGACGCGGAGGCCGCGGCGTCCCGGCTGTTCGCAGCGGGCTGACCAGGCCGTCCGCCCGGTCGAGGCGCCGCGCGGGGGTCCGGCTGACGAGGGGGTTACCCTCGGCGGGATGACCGTCCTCGTCGACCCGCCCGCCTGGCCGCGGCACGGCACCGTGTGGAGCCACCTGGTCAGCGACGAGTCGTACGACGAGCTGCACGAGTTCGCGCAGCGCGCCGGCCTGCCGACCCGGGCGTTCGACCTGGACCACTACGACGTGCCGCAGCACCGGTACGAGGAGCTGGTGGCCCTCGGCGCCCAGCCGGTCGACGGGCACCAGCTGATCCGCCGGCTGATCGCCTCCGGTCTCCGGGTACCCGCCCGGGACCGGAGGCGATCAGCGCACCGGCACGGCTGACGCCGCGCGGCTCGCCGCGTGCTTCGGTCGGTCAGCCGCGGGACCAGGACCACAGCCACGACCACGGCTCGCCCCACGACCAGGGGCCGCCCGACGACGAGGGACCGCCCGACGACCACGGGCCGGCCGACCACCACGAACCGCCCCACGGTCCGGTCCACGGCGCACCGTGCTGCTTCTGCTCCAGCACCACCACCGTCCGCGGCGGCACGGTGACCGTTCCCGTCGCGCTGTCCCACCGGGTCGTCTTCACCACGGGGTCGGTCCCGTGCGCCTGGGCCTTCGACAGTGTCAGCGCGTGGCCGGTGAGCCCCGTGAGGTGCTCGCTGACCGGCGTGGTGCTCGCGTTGAAGACGACCAGCACACCGTCGCGGGTCTTGTCGACATCGGCACCGCGGGTGTCGTCGATCCACATCGCGATCACGCCGGGGTCCGTCGTCGGGAAGCTGACCTTCTGCTCGATCGCGGCGGCATCGTCCAGCCGGAACAGCGGGCTGGACGCCTTGATCGTCAGCAGCGTCTGCGCCTGGTCCGTGGCTGCCGCCATGTCGGCCGCGGACGGCTTGAGCGCCGGGTCGGCGAGCAACGGCGCCATCACCGGCCACTGACCGGAGTTCTTCGCCGCCGGCGGCAGGCCGGAGCCCCACGCCGAGCTGGTGCCGGTCCAGTCGATCCGGTTGAACCAGTCGCCCGAGTCGTAGCTGTCGTTGTCCATCGACTTGCTGCGCAGCAGGTCGGTGCCGGCCAGCCACATCACCCGGCTCTGCGAGAGGGTCGCCGCGGCGAGCGACAGCGTCTGCATCCGCACCCGGTCGGCCATCGTGGTCGCCTTCGGCAGCTTGAGCGCCAGCGCGTCGTACAGCGTCTGGTTGTCGTGCGCGTCGACGTAGTTGACCACCTCGTCCGGCTGGTCGGCGTAGCCGGCCGGCTGACCGTTGTAGTCGATCTGGTCACCACGCTTCACGGTGCCGTCCGACGCGGTGAAGGTGAACGCCCGCAGGTTGCCGGCGAGGCCCACCTTGATCAGGTCCTCGGCATGGGCGAGTGCGGCCGCCTGCTGCGTCGGCGTCCCGTTCACCGCGAGCCCGTTCGGGTCGGTGCCCAGCCCGCTGCCGTAGCCCTGAGCCTGCACCGAGGACGAGTCGACCGGGCTGCCGCCGCGGACGGCGTCCCGCAGCCGGTCGTTGAACGTCCCGATCCCGGTCCCACCGAGCTGACCCTGGACCGCCTGCGTGAACAGGGCGTTGTTGGCCACCTCGCCGAAGTTCCAGCCCTCGCCGTAGAGGGCCACCTTCGACCCGTCCACGCCGTCGCGCTTCAGCGTCAGCTTGTCGAGAGCCGCACGCACGTCCTTCATGTTCTGCACCGAGTGGAAGCCCATCAGGTCGAAGCGGAACCCGTCGACCTTGTACTGCTGGGCCCACAGCACCACGCCGTCCACCATCAGCTTGCCGGCCATGGCGTGCTCGGTGGCGACGTTGGAGCAGCACGTGGACGTCTGCACCGCACCCTTGGCGTCGAGCCGCTGGTAGTAGCCCGGCACCACGCGGTCGAGCACGGAGGCGTCCGACTGCCCGCTGGCGGAGGTGTGGTTGTACACCTGGTCGAGCACCACCTGCAGACCCGCGCGGTGCAGGGAGCCGACCATCGACCGGACCTCCGCGGTGCGCGCCGGACCGTCGGTGCGGACGGCGTAGGAGCCGTCGGGCGCCAGCCAGTGCAGCGGGTCGTAGCCCCAGTTGAAGCCGTCCTTGGCGGCCACGGCCGAGGTGCACGCCTGCTGCTGGTCGGATGCGGGCGGCAGCGAGGCCAGGTCGCACGCCGGCTGCTGCCAGGTGCTCTTGTCCTCGTTGACGGTGGCGAAGTCGAAGACGGGCTGCAGCTGCACGGTGTTCAGACCCGCCTTGGCCAGGTCCTTCAGGTGCGTCATGCCGGCGCTGTCCTCGACGGTGAACGCGTCGTAGGTGCCGCGCAGGCCGGCCGGGACGGTGGTGTCCGTCGCCGAGAAGTCGCGCACGTGCAGCTCGTAGGCGGTCCGGGCCGACTCGTTGGGGATCGTCGGCGCCTTGGCTGTCCGCCACACGTCCGGCTGGAGGGCCGGGTCGGACAGGTCGGCGACCACGGACCGGGTCGCGTTGGTGGTGAGCGCCAAGGAGTAGGGGTCGGTGACGTCGTTGGTCACCACGCCGTCCGCGGTCGGCACCGTGAGGCGGTACAGGTAGCCGCGGTCCTTCCAGCCGCGGTCACCGGTGACCGTCCACGTGCCGTCGGGCTGCCGGGCGGCGTCCACGACGGTCGGTGCCCCACCTGCCGCAGCGGCGTCCAGCACCACCGAGACGTGCTGGGCGGTCGGTGCCCAGACGGCCAGGCTCGGCACCCCGCGGGCCCACGTCACACCCAGCTTCCGGGTCTGCGCCGAGGCCGCGTCGAGGTCGTCCAGGACGCCGGGCACCTGGACCCCGGTGAACGCCGTCAGCGCGCCGGTGCCGTCCTGCTGCACCAGCCGCAGCTGGCCGGTCAGCGCTGTGGCGACCGCCGCACGGTCCGCGCCGACGTGCAACGCCAGGTACCCGGTCAGGGCGGGGAACCGGTGCAGCTGGTCGGCCGTGAGCCCACCGGCGACCACCGACAGCGGCAGCGTGGTGCCCGTTCCGGAGAGCGTGCCGTCGGTCACCGCGAGGTCACCGGCCTGCGACGACCGCAGCGTCCACGTCAGCGCGGCCGGATCGGTCCCCGTCGGCACCAGCGACGGCGGCACCGCCACCGTACCGGCGTCCACCCACTGCGCCAGCTCCTGCCCGGTGCCGGGCAGGGGCGGGCTGCTGTTCACGATCGTCAGCACGTGCGTCGCCGCGGTGTAGGAGAACGTCACCTGCTTGCCCGTGGTCGCGGTGAAGTCGATGTTCGGGCCACCGGGCACGCCGCCGGCACCGTAGTTCTCCGACCAGCTGAGCCCGACCGCGGCCTTCGCCTGGTAGGACCCGGACGGGATCGCCGACGTGGTGAACGTGTACACGCCGTCACCCTTGAGGTCCTCCAGCCATGACCCCATGCAGTCCGGCGCCCAGTCGCCGGAACAGCCGATGGTCGACTGGTACGAGCCGGGTGCGGTGACGATCGGCCCCTGCGCGGTGTTCTGCGCGTAGTGCGTCGTCGCGTCGTAGTAGAAGGTCACCGGCCCGCCGGCGGTGGTGAACGCGATGTTCGCCCCGCCCGGCACGCCGCCGGCGCCGTAGTTCTCGTTCCAGCTGCCGCCGATCGCCACCTTGTACTCGTACGAGCCGGCGGGCAGCGTGAACGTGCCGGAGTACACCCCGTCGGCCCGCTTGGTCAGGGCGATCGCGGAGCAGTCTGGCGCCCAGTCACCGGCGCAGCCGACCGCGGCGTTGAAGCTGCCGGGCACGCTCACCTGCAGCGTGGTCCCCGTGCCGCCACCGGCCACCACCCCGTCCACCCGGTTGCCCACCGAGGCATAGGTCGAGGCGGCGACGTGGTTGCCGGCCTCGTCCACAGACACGGCTCGGTACTCGACCAGCGTGCCGGGTGCGAGCCCGGACACGTCGGCGAACACCCGCGGCGCACCGCTCTCCGCCGTGCCGAGCCCGGTCCAGGTCCCCGACCCGACCACCCGGTACGCGAAGCTCGTCTCGCCCCACCCGTCGGTCGCGTCGGCCGCCACCGGCGTCAGCCCGGACACCCCGGCACCGGCGCTCGGCACGGACACCGACAGCGTGCGGGACGGCACCGCGGCCACCTGCCGGTCGGCCCGCAGCACCACGGCTGACAGCGCCGGGACGGTCAGCGTCACCTTGCCGGACCCGTCGGCCGTCACGCCCGAGCCGCCGCCGTACAGCACGGCGTAGCTCGCACCGGGCGTCAACGTGGTGAACGTGACGGTCTGCGCCGACGCGGCGTTGTTCACCGCGACGAGGTTCTCCACCTTCTCGGTGCGGTCCACCCGCGAGAACGCGTACACCCCGGTGCCGTCCTGCGCGTACCGCTCGATCTGGGCACCGTGGGCCAGGGCCGGGTTGCCGGACCGCAGCGCGGAGAGCGCGGCGATGTGCTGGTAGAGGGTCGAGGTGGTGTCGTACCGGTCCTTCGACCCGGCCGTCGTCCCGTCGACCAGCGGCTGGTTGGCGTACGACGCGGTCTGCGTCGCGAACATGTCCTGGCGAGCGTCCTTGTCGCCGCCGGTGCCCGCGAAGCCCTGCTCGTCGCCGTAGTAGACGATCGGCTGGCCGCGGGAGAAGAACATCAGGTCGTTGGCGAGCTCGTCGCGTGCCATCGGGTCGGGCTGTCCGGCGAGGAAGTAGCCGATGCGGCCCATGTCGTGGTTGCCGAGGAACGTCGGCAGCGCATCGGCCGACGAGTGCGTGGTGGTGTACCGGTCGTCGGACGCGTACAGCGCCTGCAACGACTTGGCGGACCCGCCCTTGGCGTAGCTGGTCGCCGCCGACTGGAACGAGAAGTCGAGCACCGAGCTCATCGCCGTGTCCCGCACGTACGGCGCCGTCTTCGCCGAGTCGGCGTCGTACACCTCGCCGAACATGAAGAAGTCCGGCTTGCCGTGCGTGTGGGCGTAGTCGAGGACCGGCTGCGTCCAGGCCTTCCAGAACTCGAAGTTCACGTGCTTCGCGGTGTCGATGCGGAAGCCGTCGATGCCCAGGTCGATCCAGGACTCGTAGATCTGCTCCATGCCGCTGACGACCTTCGGGTTCTCGGTCATCAGGTCGTCCAGGCCGGAGAAGTCGCCGAGCGTCGTGGACTCGCCGGTGTAGGTCGAGTCACCGCGGTTGTGGTACAGCGTCACGTCGTTCAGCCAGGACGGGACCTTGACGTTCGCATCGGCCGGTGCGACGACGGGCGTGTACGGGAACGACGTGGCGGCGTCGAACGTCGGGAAGCTCGGCGAGTTCGCCAGCGCGCCGATGTCCGGGATCACCGTCCCGTCGGCCGCCTTGTACGGCTTGTCCGCCTGGCTGACGTACGTGTACTGGTTCTGGGCGTTCGAGATCACGTCGGCGGTGTGGTTGGTGATGATGTCGAAGTAGACCTTCATCCCCTTGGCGTGCGCGTCGGCGATCAGGGTCTTCATCTCGTCGTTGGTGCCCAGGTGCGGGTCGATCTGCGTGAAGTCGGTGGTCCAGTACCCGTGGTACCCGGCGGACGCGTCGGCACCGGTGCCCTGCACCGGCTTGTTCTTGAACGACGGCGTCAGCCAGATCGCCGACGTCCCGAGCCCGTGGATGTAGTCGAGCTTCGACGTCAGACCGGCCAGGTCACCACCGTGGTAGAAGCCCTTGTCGGTGGGGTCGAACCCGGACACCAGCCGGTCCGTCCCCAGCCCCGCCGTGTCGTTCGCGGTGCTGCCGTTGGCGAACCGGTCCGTCATCACGAAGTAGTACTGGTTCCCGCTGCCCGCCTCCCGCACCGGGCTCCCGACGAGGCCGTCGTCGGCCGCCGTGTACCCCGCCGCCAGGCCGAGCGGCGTCACCGCGACGCGCTGCGTGCTGACGTCGTAGGAGAACCGCAGCTGCTCCGTCCCGCCGGTGACCAGCGGGATGTTCGCCGCTCCCCCGTCGAGCCCGACGGCGCCGTCCCAGCCCCGGTCGAACGCGATCTTGTACTCGTACGAGCCGCCCGGCAGCGTGAGGTCCGCGGCGTACACGCCGGCCTTGCTGGTCGGGGCGAGGTCCGTCGCCGCGCAGCTCGGGTCCCAGTCGTTCGCGCACCCAGCCTTGCTCTGCAGGCTGCCGACGAGGGTCACCACCCCGGGGGCGGCGGCGGCGGGTGCGCCGGGCGTCGCGACCAGGCCGGTGACGGTCAGGGCGGCCGCCGCCAGCAGGGCCAGCAGCGATCGGGACGTGCGGGAGCGTGCGCGAGCAGCAGTCATCGTCGACCTTCTGGTCCAGCACACGTCGGTGTGCGCAGATTCGGACGGATCGCACGGTATCCGGCAGCAAGTCCTTGCAGCAAGAGTCAGCAAGCATTTCAGCGGACACAGCCGTTCCACAGCCCGCACCTGGACAACTGACCAGGACCAGCGCAAACGCACGAGGGGCCGGCCACCCGCAGGTGACCGGCCCCTCGACGTTCAGCGGCGCACGCGCCGCCTGGTGCTGCTCAACGAGCTCTCAGCGGATCAGAACCCGCCGCCGAAGTCCTCGCCACCGCCGGGGCCGGCCGGGGCCGACTTCTCCGGCTTGTCGGCGACGACGGCCTCCGTGGTGAGGAACAGCGCCGCGATGGACGCCGCGTTCTGCAGCGCGGAGCGCGTCACCTTCACCGGGTCGTTGACGCCGGCCGCCAGCAGGTCCTCGTACTGGTTGGTCGCCGCGTTCAGGCCGTGGCCGGTGGGCAGGTTGCGCACCTTCTCGGCCACGACGCCGCCCTCGAGGCCGGCGTTGATCGCGATCTGCTTCAGCGGGGCCTCGATCGCGAGCTTCACGATCGCGGCACCGGTCGCCTCGTCGCCCTCGAGCTCGAGCTTCTCGAACGCGAGCTTGCCGGCCTGGATGAGGGCCACGCCACCACCGGCGACGATGCCCTCCTCGACGGCCGCCTTGGCGTTGCGCACGGCGTCCTCGATGCGGTGCTTGCGCTCCTTGAGCTCCACCTCGGTGGCCGCACCCGCCTTGATGACGGCCACGCCGCCGGCGAGCTTGGCGAGGCGCTCCTGCAGCTTCTCGCGGTCGTAGTCGGAGTCCGAGTTCTCGATCTCGGCACGGATCTGGGTCACGCGACCCTGGATCTGCGCCGCGTCGCCGGCACCCTCGACGATCGTCGTCTCGTCCTTCGTCACGACGATCTTGCGGGCCTGGCCCAGCACCTCGAGGCCGACCGTGTCGAGCTTGAGACCGACGGTCTCGGACACGACCTGGCCACCGGTGAGGATCGCCATGTCCTGCAGCATCGCCTTGCGGCGGTCGCCGAAGCCCGGGGCCTTGACGGCGACGGACTTGAAGGTGCCGCGGATCTTGTTGACGACGAGCGTGGCCAGGGCCTCGCCCTCGACGTCCTCGGCGACGATGAACAGCGGCTTGCCGGCCTGGATGACCTTCTCCAGCAGCGGCAGCAGGTCCTTGACGTTCGAGATCTTCGACTCGACGAGCAGGACGTACGCGTCCTCCAGGACGGCCTCCTGGCGCTCCGGGTCGGTGACGAAGTACGCCGACAGGAAGCCCTTGTCGAACCGCATGCCCTCGGTGAGCTCGAGCTCGAGACCGAGCGCGTTGGACTCCTCGACGGTGATGACGCCTTCCTTGCCCACCTTGTCCAGGGCCTCGGCGATCAGGTCGCCGATCGCCTGGTCGCCGGCGGAGATGGCGGCCGTGGCGGCGATCTCCTCCTTGGTCTCCACCTCCTTGGCCTGGGCCAGGAGCTGGGTGGTGACGGCCTCGACGGCCTTCTCGATGCCGCGCTTCAGGGCGATCGGGTTGGCGCCGGCCGCGACGTTGCGCAGACCCTCGCGCACGAGCGCCTGGGCCAGCACGGTGGCGGTGGTGGTGCCGTCACCCGCGACGTCGTCGGTCTTCTTGGCGACCTCCTTGACGAGCTCCGCACCGATCTTCTCGTACGGGTCCTCGAGGTCGATCTCCTTGGCGATGGAGACGCCGTCGTTGGTGATGGTCGGCGCGCCCCACTTCTTGTCGAGCACGACGTTGCGGCCCTTGGGGCCGAGGGTGACCTTGACGGTGTCGGCGAGGATGTTCAGGCCGCGCTCCATGGAGCGACGGGCCTCCTCGTCGAAGGCGATGATCTTGGCCATGGGGCTATCGATCCTTCTGCTGGGTTCTGGGGGTGGTCGTCCGATGCCCGCGACGGACGGGCCCGCCGTCCGCAGTCACGTCCCGCGGCTGACGGCCCTCATCTGACGGCCGGTACTTCTGTCACTCTCACCAGGAGAGTGCTAGCCCAATGGTTAGCACTCGACCCTGGAGAGTGCAAGCCGCTGACGGTCCTCAGGGGCACGACGAGGCCTCCGTCGAGAGCCCCGCAGCGACTGCTAGCCGAGCACCACCGTGATGCCCGTGCCGGCCTGCGCCGCCGACAGCGTGACGGTGCTGATGCCCAGCGTCGACGCCGCGAGCGCGGCGGTCTGCTGCTGGGCGGCGGTGGCGTAGTAGACGACGCTCTGCTTGGTGGTGCTGGGGCTGTTGCCCGTGGTGATCGAGGTGAACCCGGCCTTGGTCAGCTTGCTGGCGGCGGTTGCGGCGGCACCCGATAGGCCCGAGGCGTTCAGCACCTTCACGGGGGTTGCCTTGTCGACCGTGCCGGACGACGACGCCGGGGGGCTGGCCGGTGCGCTGCTCGGCGCCGTGGACGCGGGCGCGCTGGCGGTGGCGGCACCGGACGCGGCGGCCGAGGGGGGCTCGGCGGGGGTGTCGGTCACGGCCGGGACGGCGAGGTTGGGCAGACCGCCGTGGTTGGACATCCAGGTGACGGCGCCCCAGGCGAGGAGCGGTACCAGGACGATCACCAGCAGGAAGGGCCACCAGCGGCTCCATGCCGAGCGGGGAGCGCGGTGCACGCCGCGGGGTGCGCCCGCATCCGGCTGCGCGTCGAACTCGTCGGCGGGGTACGGGTAGGCGGCCTTGCTCACGGCGAGAAGGCTAACGGCTCAGTCCGTGAACCCCGTGCGCCCCGCGCTCACGCGTCGGCGCTGAGCCGACGGGCCGTGCGGGCTCGCTGGCGGGACGAGCGCAGCCGACGGAGCCGCTTGACCAGCATCGGGTCGAACGCGAGCGCCGCCGGGTCGTCCAGCAGCCCGTTGAGCACCTGGTAGTACCGCGTCGCCGACATGTCGAACAGCTCGCGGACCGCCTGCTCCTTGGCACCGGCGTACTTCCACCACTGCCGCTCGAACGTGAGGACCTGCTGGTCCCGCTCGCTGAGGCCCGTCGAGCCCTCGGCCGGCTCCGACAGCTCCACGGTGAGGCTGCGCGCTGCTGCGACGTCCATGCCGGTCCCCTCTCGTCGTACCGGCGCCCAGCGTACGGCCCGAACGACACCGGTGTCATTCGCCTCGCGGCCGCCGCTCCGCGGGCAGGCGCGTGCCTACGTGCACCACTGGGTACCGTGCGGACCGTGGCACCCGCAGCGCTCGACCAGCTGATCGACCCGGGATGGGCGGCGGCCCTCGCACCCGTCGAGCCGCGCATCCGTGCGGCCGGCGACTTCCTGCGCGCCGAGCTGGCGGCCGGCCGCACCTACCTGCCGGCCGGCGACGCGGTGCTGCGGGCGTTCACGCGGCCGCTGGACCAGGTGCGCGTGCTGGTGGTCGGGCAGGACCCCTACCCCACGCCAGGCCACCCGATGGGCCTCTCGTTCTCGGTGCAGCCCGACGTGCGACCGCTGCCCCGCTCGCTGGACAACATCTTCCGCGAGCTGGTCGACGACCTGGGGGTGCCCCGGCCGAGCTGCGGTGACCTCAGCCCGTGGGCGGACCGCGGTGTGATGCTGCTCAACAGGGTGCTCACCGTGCGGGCCGGCGCGCCCGCGTCGCACCGCGGCAAGGGCTGGGAGGCGGTGACCGACCGGGCGATCGCGGCCCTCGTCGAGCGCGGCGGGCCGCTGGTCGCCGTGCTGTGGGGTCGGGACGCGCAGACGCTGGCACCGGCGCTCGGCGACGTGCCGATCGTCCGCAGCGCGCACCCCAGCCCGCTGTCCGCGCACGGCGGCTTCTTCGGCTCGCGTCCGTTCTCCCGGGTCAACGAGCTGCTGGTGGCCCAGGGCGCCGACCCCGTGGACTGGCAGCTGCCCTGAGCCGACCGGTGCGCCGGAGGCCTGCACGGCGTCGGTGCGCGTGTGCAAGATGTCCGGGTGCGCGACCACCTTCCCCCCTGGACCCGGTACGTCGCCTTGGGCGACTCGTTCACCGAGGGCCTGTGGGACAGCCCGGCAGGTCCCGACGCCCCGCAGCGCGGCTGGGCCGACGTGCTGGCGTCCCGGCTGTCCGAGCGGCGCACGGCCGCGGGTGAGCAGCCGCTGGAGTACGCGAACCTCGCGGTGCGCGGCCGGCTGCTGCGCCCGATCCTGCGGGAGCAGGTGCCGATGGCCCTCGACCTCAGGCCGGACCTGGTGAGCCTGGTCGGCGGCGGCAACGACCTGCTGCGCCCCACCGGCGACCCGGACCGGCTGGCCCGCGACCTCGAGCACGCCGTGCGCAAGCTGCGGTCCGCCGGCATCGAGGTGCTGCTGGGGACGGGGTACGACACCAAGGACAGCCCGCTGGTGCGCCGGATCCGGCCACGGTTGGGCGTGTACAACACCCACATCTGGTCGATCGCGCGCCGTAACGGTGCGCACGTGGTGGACCTGTGGGGCATGCGGTCCCTGGCGGACTGGCGGATGTGGGCCGACGACCGCATCCACCTGACCACCGACGGGCACGCGCGGGTGGCGCAGGCGGCTCTGGTCGCGCTCGGGCTGCCGCCGGACCGGGACGACTGGGACGACCCGCTGGCACCGTTGCCGCCGGTTCCGCGCGTGGAGCAGCTGCGGGCCGATGCCCGCTGGCTGCGGGTGCACGCCTACCCGTGGGCGACGCGGCGGCTGCGGCGGTCGTCGAGCGGGGACGCCCGCAGGCCGAAGCGTCCGCAGCCGGCGCCCGTGCTCCCGGAGGCACAGGTGCCGCAGGGCTGACGAGCGGCGGTCAGTCGGACGACGGGGCGCCGAAGCGGAGGCCGTCGACGACGAGGTCGAGCAGCTTGCGCACCTGCGGCGCCCAGCTGTCGCCGTCGGGGACCATCCAGACGGCCGACATCGCACACATCACGTCCTCGGCGGTGACGTCCGGGCGGACGGAGCCGTCGGCCTGGCCGGCGGCGAGGAGCACGCCGATCGCGTCGACGATCCGGCCGCGTGTCTCACCGAACAGGGGCGAGTCGGAGCCGACCGCCGCGCGCAGCGCCGCGCCCATGCCGCGCTTGGCGGCGGCGTAGCGGACGAAGCGCCCCATCCACTCGCGCAGCGCGTCGACCCCGGACCGGTCGGGGGTGAGCAGGGCCGGCGCCGCGTCGCACAGCTGCTGGACCTCCTGCCGGTAGGCCGCCTCGACCAGCGCGTTCCGGTTGGGGAAGTGCCGGTAGAGGGTCCCGATGCCGACCCCGGCCTGCTCGGCGATGGCCTCGAGGGGCACGTCGCCGTCGTGCGAGAGCGCCGTGGCGGCGCACACCAGCAGCTTCTCGCGGTTGCGCTGCGCGTCCGCGCGCTGCGGCCGGGCTGCTGCGGTGCTCACGGGTGCTGCTCCTTCGTCGTCGTCCTGCGTGGTCGTCCTGCGTCGTCGTCCTGCGGGTCGTCGTCCTGCGTGCTCGGCGGGCAAATTGCCCTTGCGTACCGGAGGAACCTCCGCTTATGGTGATGACCACAAACGATAGTCGCCTCCGTTACAGGGTACGCGTGCCTCGCCGGAGCGTCGACAGCCGGTCCCCGCTCGGCCACCGGCACCCCGTCGCAGCCCGCAGCCCGCACCCCGTGCTCACCGGCGCAGCGTCGGCATCTTTCGAAGGGAACCACCATGAAGACCTGGTTCATCACCGGCACGTCCCGCGGCTTCGGCCGCGAGTGGGCGATCGCCGCCCTGCAGCGCGGCGACCGTGTCGCCGCCACCGCCCGTGACGTCTCCAGCCTCGACGACCTGGTCGAGCGCTTCGGCGACGCCATCCTCCCCCTGCAGCTCGACGTGACCGACCGCGCAGCCGACTTCGCGGCGGTCGCGCAGGCCCACCAGCACTTCGGCCGCCTCGACGTCGTCGTGAACAACGCCGGCTACGGGCAGTTCGGCTTCATCGAGGAGCTGTCCGAGGCCGAGCTGCGGGACCAGCTCGAGACCAACGTGTTCGGCGCGTTCTGGGTCACCCAGGCCGCGCTCCCCTACCTGCGCGAGCAGGGTGGCGGTCACATCGTGCAGGTGTCGTCGATCGGCGGTATCAGCGCCTTCCCCAACGTCGGGGCGTACCACGCCTCCAAGTGGGCGCTCGAGGGGTTCAGCCAGGCCCTCGCCCAGGAGGTCGCGGCCTTCGGCATCCACGTCACGCTCGTCGAGCCGGGCGGGTTCGCCACCGACTGGGGCGGCTCGTCGGCCCGGCACGCCACCGCGCTGCCGGCGTACGAGGAGATCCATGCGCAGGCCGCGGCCGCGCGAGCCACCCGCACCACCGACCCGGGCGACCCCGCCGCGAGCGCTGAGGCGATCCTGCGGGTGGTCGACGCCGAGAACCCGCCGCTGCGCGTGTTCTTCGGCGCCGCGCCGCTCGCCATCGCGACGGCCGACTACGAGCAGCGCCTGGCGACCTGGCGCGAGTGGCAGCCGGTGTCGCTGCTGGCGCAGGGCGGCGTAGCCGTCTGACCCCGGACCCGGACCGGCCCGGCGGGCCAGTCGGGCGTCTCTCCCCACTCCCACCACTCCTGCCCCTCCCACCCGTGAGGAGATCCCCATGGCCACCTTCCGTGGACTGACCTTCGACGCCTACGACGCGCAGTCGACCGCCCTGTTCTGGGCCGCCGCACTGGGTCGCGACGTCGCCCCCGGCGCCTCCTCGGCGCACGCCGAGCTGCTCGACGACGCTGCGCAGGGCCTGCCGCGCATCGTCTTCGAGCAGGTCACCGACGGCCGACCGGCCCGCAACGCCCTGCACCTCGACCTGGTGACGGCCGACCTGCTGCGTGAGTCCGAGCGGCTGGTGCGGCTCGGCGCCCGCCGCCTCGGCGGCGTCAGCGCCGGCAGCGGGTGGGTCACGCTGACCGACCCCGAGGGGAACGCGTTCGACCTGATCGCGGCCTGATCGCCGCCTGAGCAGCACCGCGCCCGGCGGCCCGGTCGTCCACGGAGGGTGGACGGCCGGGCCTCGTCCGTCGCTCCGGGCCGCCGGATCCGCGCCCGGCGGCTCGGAGCACGGTTACCGTCTGCGCCATGCGGCCTGGGGTGGCGAACACTGGACCGACCGACCGCGCACTGGCGTGGGCGACGGACCGGCTGCTCGAGCTCGGCACGGCGCCCACCGGCGCGCCGGAGCTGGTCAAACGACGGCCCTGGTCGGCGGTGCACCGGCTACCGGTGGACCGCGGGGTGGTGTGGGTCAAGGCGTGCGGCGGCCGGACCGGCTACGAGGCGCCGCTGAACCAGGCCCTCGCGGCGTGGGTCCCGGACCTGGTGCTCACCCCGTTGGCGACGGACGACGACGAGGGCTGGCTGCTGCTGCCGGACGGCGGGACGCCGCTGCGGGAGCGTGCCGACGGGGCGGAACCGGCGGGATGGAGCCGGTTCGTGCGGGAGTACGCGGGCCTGCAGCGGGCGGTGGCGGCGCACACCCCGGAGCTGCTGGCTCTCGGCGTCCCCGACCAGCGACCCACGGCGCTGCCCGCGCTGCTCGACGAGCTGCTGGACGACCCGCAGCTGCCGCTGGACGGCGCTGTTCGCGCGGCCCTGGTGCGGCTGCGGCCGGCGTTCGCGGACGCCTGTGCCGAGCTCGTGGCCGGTGGCGGCGCGCTCGGGCCCGAGCCGGTCAGCGTGCAGCACGACGACCTGCACGCGGGGAACGTGCTGCCCGCCGCCCGGCCGGGCTCCCCCGACCGGTTCTTCGACTGGGGTGACGCGTCTGCCGGGCATCCCTTCACCAGCCTCCTGGTCACGCTGCGCAGCATGGCCGCCACGTCGGGGCTGCCCGCCGACCACCCCGCGCTGCGCGCGACCCGCGACGCCTACCTGTCCGGGTGGGAGGTCGAGGGGCCGGAGGCGGTGCGGCTGGCCCGGCTCGCGGCGTGGACGGGGTGCGTGGGGCGCGCGCTGGCGTGGCGGCGGGCGCTGCACGGCGCACCACCGCAGGAGGCGGCCGAGTGGTCCGACGCGGTGCCCGGTTGGCTCGCGGAGCTGCTCGAACCGCCGCCCGCCTGGTTCGAGGACGGTACGGCCGGCGGCTGAGGTGGTGTGTCGGTGGTCGGCGCGATGCTGGCCCGACGGCGCACCCGTCGGGCGCGCGACGACATCGGGGAGGGGTCGAGATGGCAGACGACGAGCTGACCGGGCTGATGCGATCGCTGGAGCACCGGTTCTGGGACGCGATGGTGGAGCGGGATGCCGCGGCGGCCGCCGCGCTGTGCGACGAGCCGACCATGGTGGCCGGGGCCAGCGGCGCCGCGACGATCGACCGGGCGATGTTCACGTCGATGCTGATGTCGGACGGCTGGGTGCTGCGCTCGTACGAGATCACGGACGTGGTGGCGCACCGGGTGACGGACGACGTCGCCGTCGTCGCGTACCGGGTGCACGAGGACCTCGAGGTGGACGGGGAGGACGTCGCGCTCGACGCCGCGGACACCTCGACCTGGGTCCGGCGGGACGGGACGTGGGTGTGCGCGCTGCACACCGAGTCGATCCTCGGCGACGCCTACGGACGGGATCGCGCGAGGAGCTGACCGCACCGCGGGACACGGTGTCCCGAGCAGCGAGATTCGCGCCCGACCAGGCCGGTCATGAGTCATAGGCCTTAACGCCCATGACATGATGGTGGCGTCCCGCGACCATGGGACACGTCGGCAACCCCGGCACCCGTCGCCACGCACCCACAAGGAGCGCACCACCATGACCACGCTGTCCCTGGCGCGCGTCGAGCCCCAGCTCGCCCGCCGTGCCGCCGTCCGCATCCGCGACCTCGGCGAGCAGATCTACTTCGGCCGTACCCCCAGCTACGGCCCCGACCGGGCCGGACGGCTCGCCTTCGTCGGCTACGTCGTCGGCAGCGTGGTTGCGTGGTCGCTCGCCACCCTCCTGGTCACCGGGGTGCTGGCCGCCGTCCTGCGCTGACGCAGCAGGCACCAGTCACAACGAGACGCCCCGGACCGTTGAGTGGTCCAGGGCGTCTCGCCGTCTCACGCGGGGTGCGACCTAGCGGCTGTTCACCAGCAGCCCCAGGTCGGCGCCCCAGCGCTCGGCGCGCTCCAGCTCCCCGTCCTTGAGCGGACCGGTGCTGTCCTTCACCCAGAACGTCTCCGGGTCGGACACCTCGGGGAAGGACAGGCGCTGCAGCGCCTTGGCGACCTTGTGGGCGGCGGAGCCGGGCAGCGGCGCCCGGACACGGGTGTCGAAGGCGGCGACCATCGTGCCGACGCCGCCCGGGTGCACCGCCTCCAGCCACTCGCGGACGCCCCGGCCGGTCGAGACGATCGTGCCGCCCGGCGCCTGCTTCACGGCATCGGCGCGGGTGCTGGCGCGGCTCATGCCGAAGGCGTGCGTCGGTGCGCCGACCACGAGCAGGTCCAGCTCGGCGGAGATCTCGTCGGGCGCCAGGCCCACCTCCGTCACCTCGACCTCGACGTGCTTGCCGAGACCGGCCGCCACGGCCTGCGCGATCTGCTGGGTGTTGCCGAACATCGACTCGTACACCACGAGTGCCTTCATCGCCCGTCCTCCGAACGCTCCGTTGCGGTCTGGTGACCCCTCCAGCGTTCCTCGCTGGTCAGAGGGCCGCCAGGGCCGAAGGGCCCTCTCGCGAGCGGCCCGCACGCAGCGGGCGCCACGCCCGCGGGCTTCACCCCGACGGGGTGGTGGGACCGCTTGTCGGCGCTCGTCGGCACTCCTAGCGTCGGCACTGAGGGCGGGCGACCGGCCGGGTCGTCCGGACCCGCGTCGAGAGGGACGACGATGTCTCCTGAAGCTGCACTGGTACCGGGTCGGTTCGACGGACGGACGGTGATCGTCACCGGGGCGGGCTCCGGCATCGGCAAGGCGACGGCGCTCCGACTGGCCCGTGAGGGGGCCACGGTGGTGGCGACCGACGTCGTGGAGAGCCGGCTGACCGAGCTGGTCGAGGAGAACCCGGGCCTGACGTTCGTCACGGTGCCGGGCGACATCTCCGCGCAGGAGGTGGTGGACCGGGTGGTCGCCGCGGCCGGTGGGCGCGTGGACGGCCTGGCCAACGTCGCCGGGATCATGGACGCGTTCCTGCCTCCCGCCGAGGTGGACGACGAGACGTGGGAGCGGGTGCTGCGGATCAACCTGACAGCCCCGATGCGCACCACCCGGGCGGTCCTGCCGCTGATGCTCGCGGCGGGCAAGGGCGCGATCGTCAACGTGTCCTCGGAGGCGAGCCTGCGGGCGTCGGCGTCCGGGGTGGCGTACACCGCCTCGAAGCATGCGGTGAACGGGCTGACCAAGGCGACGGCCGTCTTCTACAAGGGCGACGGGGTGCGGTGCAACGCCGTGGCGCCGGGCGCGGTGGCGACCAACATCGAGGCTCCGTTCCACTCGGCGCACGCCGGTGCGGTGCTCGGCCCCTTCATGCAGGCGATGGTCACCTCGGTGGCGCAGCCGGACGAGCTCGCCGCGCTGATCGCGTGGCTGCTGTCCGACGACGCGAGCAACGTCAACGGTGCGGTGATCCCGTGCGACGGCGGGTGGTCGGCGATCTGATCGCCGCGCGAGGCACGGTCCCGGCAGCGGTGGGGAGCCGTCGCGGCAGCGCGGGGAACTGATCGGACACACCGCGCCGGCAGCGGCCGGGGAGCTGATCGTGGGCACCGTCCTGGCAGCGGCGGGGGGCTGATCGCAGCGACGTGGCGCCGTCCAGCCGGGACGGCGCCACGTCTCGCTCCGAGGACGTCGGAAGCCTCGCCGGGGTCCTGCGGCGAACCGGTTCTCCGCGAACGGGCGCCCGGTGGCAACCCGGGCGGATGAGTTCGCGACGACGTGGGTGTCAGTTCTTGGACGCCTCGTCGACACATCGCCGCAGGTCAGGCGCACTATCGCCACCAGAAGGTCCTCCCGGGCGTCGAGATCCGGCGTGACGGGCGCCACATTGGTGCTTGCCTGACGCGCTCGCGTGTGCGTAATCTGCGAACCGGTTCGCTGCCGCACCGTGAGGATGGACGATGACGACGATCGGGGACGTGGCCCGCCTCGCGGGCGTCTCCCGCAGCACGGCCTCGAACGTGCTGTCCGGGAAGAAGTCGACGTCGTCGGAGATCCAGGAGCGCGTCCGCCGCGCCGTCGAGGAGCTGGGCTACACGCCCAACGCCGGCGCACGTGCGCTGGCGACGGCGCAGACGCAGGTGATCGGCCTGCTCGCGCAGTTCTTCGAGGACGAGTTCGCCCCCGCGATGCTGCAGTACATCCTCGGCGTCTCCAACACCGCCCGGGAGCTGGGCTACGACATCCTGCTGGTGTCCGAGCCGGACGGCGCTCGGGCGCTGAAGCGCATCACCGACTCGCGGATGGTCGACGGCGTGGTGCTGCTCAACGTCGCCGACCGCGACGACCGGCTCGAGGTGCTGCGCGCCGCCGAGCAGCCCGGCGCCCTCGTCGGGCTCCCCGCCGACCCCCGCCACCTCGACGTGTTCGACCTCGACTTCGCCGAGGCCGGGCGGCTGATGCTCGAGCACCTGGCCCGGCTGGGGCACCGCGAGCTGCTGCTCGTGTCGCAACCGGAGCACGTGGTGGAGCGCGGCGGTGCCTACGTCTGGCGCCTGGCGGACGCGGCGGCGGAGGAGGCCGAGCTGCGCGACGTGAGGCTGCACGCGATCTTCGGCTCCTCGCACCAGCCGGACGTCGGCCGGGACCTGCACGCGGCGCTGGACGCCCACCCCGGCGTCACCGGCCTGCTGGTGAACAACGAGGCGGCCGCGGCTGCGCTGCCCACGGTGCTGCGCGAGCGCGGCCTCAGCTCCCCCCAGGACATGTCCGTCATCGGGCGCTACTCCGACGAGTTCGCCCGCACCTTCTCCCTGCCGTTCTCCTCGATCGAGAGCGCACCCGACCGCCTGGGTCAGATGGCCGTGCGCCAGCTGGTCCGGCGGATCGAGTCGGCGGCGGGACGCACAGAGCCGCACGTGGTCCGGTTCATCTCGCCGGAGCTCGTGGACAGGGGGAGCACAGCGGCGCCGCCCACCGGCGCCCGCTGACCGTCATGCGCCGGCGGCCCACCCACCGGCGCAGCTGCACTCATCACTGATTCAAGGAGGAACACCGTGATGCGCATCTCCACCCACCGGCGCGCCCTCGGCGCGCTGGGCATCGCCGTGACGGTCGCCAGCCTGGCGGCCTGCTCGTCGAGCGCCGGCACGGCCGGCGGCGCGACCGCCAGCGCGGCCGGCGGCAGCAAGACCTACACCTGGTGGGACCCGTACCCCCAGCACGACGCGTCGTCCAGCTGGGCGAAGCGCGTCCAGTCCTGCGGCGACGCCGCGGGCGTCACCGTGCAGCGCACGGCGTACGACACCACCGCCCTGACCAACCAGGCGCTGCTCGCCGCGCAGGAGGGCACCGCACCGGACGTGATCCTGCTGGACAACCCGGCCGTCTCCACGCTCGCGGACACCGGCATGCTCACCACCACCGACGAGTTCGGCCTCGACACCTCGAAGATCGACCCGAACCTGCTCGCCGCCGGCCAGATGAACGGCAAGACGTACGGCATCCCGATCGGCGCCAACACGCTCGCCCTCTACTACAACAAGACGATCCTCGACGCCGCCGGCATCGACCCGACGTCCATCAAGGACTGGGACAGCCTGACCGCCGCGCTGCAGAAGGTGAAGGCCGCGGGCCACAAGGGCATCACCTTCGCGGGCATCGGCACCGAGGAGGGCTCGTTCCAGTTCCTCCCCTGGTTCTGGGGGGCCGGCGCCAAGCTGACCCAGCTCGACTCGCCGGAGGCCACCTCGGCGCTGCAGCTGTGGACCGACTGGGTCAAGCAGGGCCTCGCCCCGAACTCCGTCATCCAGAACTCGCAGAACACCACCTGGGAGGAGTTCCTCACCGGCGACTTCGCCTTCGGTGAGAACGGCACCTGGCAGGTGGACGCCGCGAAGAAGGCGAAGTTCCCGACCGGCGTGATCACCATCCCGGCGAAGACGGGCGGCGCCGCGCCGGCCCCGACCGGTGGCGAGTTCATCGAGATGCCCGTGCAGAAGGACACCAAGCGGTACGCGACCACCAAGAAGATCGTCGACTGCATGACCAGCACCGACGGCATGGTGCAGACGGCGACCACCTTCGCGTACTACATCCCGCCGACGGCCGACGGGCAGCAGGCGCTGCTGGCCAAGGACTCCTCGCTGCAGCCGTGGGTCGACGCGGTCAAGGCCGCCAAGGGCCGCACCAGCGACAACCTCGGCACCAAGTACCCGAAGATCTCCGAGCAGCTGTGGACCGCCGTGCAGAACGCGCTGTCCGGCTCGGCGACACCGGCCGACGCCCTCAAGGCGGCCCAGCAGAAGGCCGCTGCGGCCACCAAGTGACGCCCGGTCGCGGCTGACCGGCACGACGCAAGGACTGTCCTCATGGAATCCCTGACCACCACGGTCGGGACGACGCGACGGACGGCAGGTGCGACCCGCACGGGCGCACCTGCCGTCCGGCCGGACCGTCGGCCCGCCGCCAGCACCCGGTGGGCGGCGTTCGCGTTCATCGCCCCGCTGATCGCGTACCTGCTGGTGTTCTACGCGTACCCGCTGTACCGGAACATCGACCTGAGCCTGCACGACTACACGCCGCGGGCCTTCGTCCAGGGCAACGCCGCCTGGGTGGGGCTGAAGAACTACACGGACATCGTCGCGTCGACGACGTTCTCCAAGGCGGCGCTGAACACGGCGGCGTTCGTGCTGATCTCGATCGTGTTCCAGTACGCGATCGGCCTGGCGCTGGCGGTGTTCTTCCGCACCAGCTTCCGGTTGAACGGCGTGCTGCGCGGCATGTTCCTGGTGCCGTGGCTGCTGCCGCTGATCGTCTCCGGCTCGTCGTGGGCGTGGATGCTCAACAGCGACAACGGCATCGTCAACTCGGTGCTGCGGACGTTCGGGGTCACCCCGATCAACTGGCTCACCAGCCCGCACTGGGTGCTGTGGTCGGTGATCATCGCGAACATCTGGCTGGGGATCCCGTTCAACCTGGTGATCCTGTACTCCGGCCTGCAGAACATCCCCGGGGAGCTGTACGAGGCGGCGGCCCTGGACGGTGCCAACGGGCGGCAGCAGTTCCGGCGGATCACGTTCCCGCTGCTGCGCCCCGTCTCGGCGGTGACGATCCTGCTGGGCCTGATCTACACGCTCAAGGTCGTCGACATCATCTGGATCATGACCAAGGGCGGTCCGGGCGACGCCTCGACGACCTTCGCGACGTGGTCCTACCGCGAGGCCTTCGGCACCGGGCAGCCGGACTTCTCCCCCGCCGCCGCCGTCGGCAACCTGCTCATCGTGATCGCGCTGGTGTTCGGGTTCGTGTACCTGCACCTGCAGCGCCGACAGGAGTCGTGATGACCCACCACAGCCGCTGGCGGACGGCGGTCGGCGTCGTGCTGACCGCGATGATGCTGTTCCCCGTCTACTGGATGGTGAACGTGTCGTTCACCAAGACGTCGGACATGCGCGCCGACCCCCCGCACTGGTTCCCGTGGGACCCGACGTTCGAGGGCTACCAGGCGGTGTTCCGCCAGCAGCTGCCCGCACTGGGGACCAGCCTGATCATCGGTCTGGGCACCGTGGTGCTCACCGTGCTGATCGCGGCGCCGGCGGGGTACTCGCTGGCCAAGCTGCGGCCGCGCGGCGCCGGGACGCTGAACTTCGTCCTGCTGGTGGTGCAGATGATCCCGGCCGTGGTGATGGCGATGGGGTTCTACGCCATCTACCTCAAGGCCGGGCTGCTGAACACGGTGTGGGGGCTGATCGTCGCCGACTCCACGGTGGCGGTGCCGTTCGGCGTGCTGCTGTTCACCGCGTTCATGAGCGGCATCCCCAACGAGCTGATGCAGGCCGCGCGGATCGACGGCGCGGGGACGTGGCGGGTGTTCCGCTCGATCGTCATGCCGATCAGCCGCAACTCGGCGATCACGGTGTCGCTGTTCGCATTCCTCTGGGCCTGGTCGGACTTCATCTTCGCCTCGACGCTGAACCGCAACGGCGCCCTGATCCCGATCACCCTGGGCATCTACAAGTACATCGGCAACAACACCACCGAGTGGAACTCGATCATGGCCACCGCGGTGATCGCCTCGATCCCGGCCGCGATCCTCCTGGTGGTCGCCCAGCGGTACGTCGCCGCGGGCGTGGTCGCCGGCGCCATCAAGGACTGACCGGGCCCTGTGGGCGCCCGGCCGCGCCGGGCGTGCCCGCTCGTGCCCTCAACGTGCCCTCATCTCGACAACGGAGCTCTGCACCCATGACCTCGGACCTCGTCGACGCCGACCGCGCCGGCCTCAGCCGGCGGCTCGACCCCACCGGCGGCCGACCGGTGGTGCCCGCCCGCGGGGCGCTGCGTTCGCTCGGCCTGCACGAGGTGGCCCTGACCGACGGCTTCTGGGCCGGGCTGCAGCGGACCAACGCCGACGCGACGCTCGAGCACTGCGAGCGCTGGATGGAGCGCCTGGGCTGGCTCGCCAACTTCGACCGGGTCGCCGCGGGCGGCACCGCCGGGGCGGAGCGGCCCGGCTGGCAGTTCTCCGACTCCGAGGTCTACAAGCTGCTCGAGGCGCTCGCCTGGGAGTCCGGACGTACCGGTGACGAGCGGGCGGAGGCGGCGTTCCGGCGGCTCACCGCGCGGGTGGTCGCCGCGCAGGACGACGACGGGTACCTGAACACCTGCTTCGGGCACGCCGGCCAGCCGCCGCGGTACTCCGACCTGGAGATGGGTCACGAGCTGTACTGCACCGGCCACCTGCTGCAGGCCGCGGTCGCCCGGGTGCGGACCCGCGGTGCGGACGCCCTGGTCGAGGCGGCGCGGCGGGCTGCGGACCACGTCTGCACGACGTTCGGCGCCGACGGTGTGCAGGGCATCTGCGGCCACCCGGAGATCGAGGTGGGCCTGGCCGAGCTGGGCCGGGCGCTGGACGAGCCGCGGTACACCGAGCAGGCGCGGCTGTTCCTCGACCGGCGCGGGCACGGCACCCTCGCCGACATCCCGCTGGGCCGGGCGTACTTCCAGGACGACGTGCCGATCCGCGAGGCCGACGTCTGGCGCGGGCACGCCGTCCGGGCGCTGTACCTCTCGGCGGCGGCCGTCGACGTCGGCGTCGACACCGCGGACGACGAGCTGGTCGATGCCGTCGTCCGGCAGTGGGAGCGCTCCGTGGCCCGGCGGACCTACCTGACCGGCGGCATGGGCAGCCGGCACCAGGACGAGGGGTTCGGCGAGGACTGGGAGCTGTCGCCGGACCGCGCCTACTGCGAGACCTGTGCGGGGATCGCGTCGACGATGGTGTCGTGGCGACTGTTCCTGGCAACCGGTGACATGCGGTACGCCGACCTGATCGAGCGCACGTCGTACAACGTCGTCGCCACCTCCCCGCGCTCGGACGGGCGGGCCTTCTTCTACGCCAACCCCCTGCACCTGCGGGCGGCGGGCCAGCCGTCCGACGACGACCAGGTCAGCCCCCGCGCCGAGGGCGGCAGCCGCGCGGCGTGGTTCGACGTGTCGTGCTGCCCCACCAACGTCGCCCGGACGCTGGCGAGCTGGCACACCTACGCGGCGGCCGTCCGCGGCCAGGAGCTGGTGCTGCTGCAGTACGCCGGCGGCCGCATCCGCACGACCCTCGCGGACGGGAGCGTGCTGGCGCTGGACGTGGAGACGTCCTACCCGGACGACGGTGCCGTGGTGGTGCGGGTGCTCGAGGCGCCGGCCACGCCGGTCACCCTGACGTTCCGCGTGCCGGCGTGGAGCCCGGACGCCGTGCTGAGCACGCCGGACGGTCCGCTGGGTGCCGACGGCGGGCGGTCGGTCTCCGTCGTGCGCGTGCTGCAGGCAGGTGACGAGCTGACGCTCCGGCTCGACGTGTCGCCCCGGCTGACCTGGCCCGACCGGCGGATCGACGCCGTCCGCGGCTGCGTCGCCGTCGAGGCAGGCCCGCTGGTGCTGTGCGCCGAGCAGACCGACGTGCCGGCCGGGATCGACCTGGCCGACCTCGTCGTCGACGCCTCCGTCGCACCGGTCCGTCGGGACGGCCGCGTCACCGTCGCCGCCACCGCCATCCCGCCCGCCGAACGCACCTGGCCGTACGACGGCACGCAGGCCGGTGACCAGGGCGAACGCCTCGACCTGCCACTGATCGCCTACCACCGGTGGGCCGAACGCGAACCCGGTGAGATGCGCGTCTGGCTGCCGGTCCGATGAGCGCCGCGACGAGTCCCGCGGTCGCGGGCGTGTCCGCCGGGCCGCTGTTCGACGTGCAGGAGGTGCCGTTCAGCCGGCGCGGCTCCTGGCTCGACCTGTCCCCGGTGATCGGGCTGCACCAGCGTGCCGACGACGTGCACCTCGTGTCCCACCAGACCGGCATGCACCCCGTGCTGCGGCTGGTGCCGACGCTGGCAGGCGAACGGGTCGCCACCACGCTGACCGCGACGCCGGGCGTGCTGACGTGGACCGCGGACGGCGAGGCGGTCCGAACCATCGAGGCCGCCTTCGAGTCGGTCGACGCGGTGCGGCTGCGAGGTCGCGGGCTCGGGCTGGTGCTCGCCGACCCGAGCTCGTCGCTGACCCCGTTCACCGGCCTGTACCTGTTCCGGGACCCGATCGACGGGTCGGCCGTGCTGACGTCGTACGAGACGGGGCGCCGCTACCGCATCACGGCGCTGACCGGCGAGCTGGACGTGCTCGGTGCCGAGGCGCTGGGCGAGGCGACCCGCACCGTCACCGTGGTCGGCGACGAGTGGGAGCTCGTCGTCGAGGAGCTGGAGACGGCCCGACCCCCCTACCGGCGGCGGCGGGCGTTCGACGACGTCGTCACGACGAGCGCCCACGACTTCGCCACCTACCTCGACCAGGTGGCGCCGTGGCGCGACGGCTCGACGCCCGCCGCCGCCCTCGCCGCGTACGTGATGTGGTCCGCCACCGTGCGGCCCGCCGGGTTCCTGGGCCGTGAGGCCGTGCTGATGTCCAAGCACTGGATGGACAAGGTGTGGAGCTGGGACCACTGCTTCAACGCGCTGGCCCTCGCGCCGGGCAGACCGGCGGAGGCGCTCGACCAGCTGCTGCTGCCGTTCGACCACCAGGACGCCTCGGGCGCGATGCCGGACTCGGTGACGCACTCCGAGGTGCTGCACAACTTCGTCAAGCCGCCGATCCACGGCTGGGCCGTCGCACGGCTGCGGGCCTCGCTCGACGAGCCGCTGGACGCCGCGACGCTGCGCGAGCTGTATGACGCGCTGGTCCGGTGGACCGACTTCTGGCTGACGTCCCGACGCGTGCCCGGGCACGTGCTGCCGCACTACCAGCACGGCAACGACAGCGGCTGGGACAACGCGACGATGTTCGACGCCGACCGCGTGGTCGAGGCCCCCGACCTCGCGGCGTTCCTGGTGGTGCAGCTCGACGTGCTGGCCGGGCTGGTCGACGAGCTGGGGTCGGAGCCCGAGACCGGCACGGACCCGGCGGCCGACGGTGCGCACCGGCGGACCGCCGCGGACTGGGCGGCGCTGCGCGACCAGCTCGCCGCGGCGCTGGTGGAGCAGCTGTGGACCGGCTCGGCCCTGGTGGCCCGGAACCCCGTGTCGGGTCGCGCCAGCACCACCACCAGCCTGCTCCCCCACCTCGCGCTGCTGGCCGCCGAGCACCTGCCGGCGGACGTCGTCGACGCCCTGGTCGAGCAGCTGGACGCGTTCCTCACACCGTGGGGACCGGCCACCGAGCGGCCGGACTCACCGCAGTACGAGCCCGACGGGTACTGGCGCGGCCCCATCTGGGCGCCGTCGACGATGCTCCTGGTGGACGGCCTGCGCCGGGCCGGCCGGGACGGGCTGGCGGACGAGGTCAGCACGCGGTTCCGGCGGCTGTGCGAGGCGCACGGGTTCGCGGAGAACTTCGACGCGCTGACCGGCGAGGGGCTGCGCGACCGCGCGTACACGTGGACGGCCAGCTGCTACCTGGTGCTGGCGCGCGAGGCGGTCCGCTGAGCCGACGTCAGCCGCGGTGGTCGATCGCGTACTGCAGCGACTGCTGGTACCCGGCGGACGTGTAGGACGCCCCGGACACCGCCGCGATGTTCGCCGAGCCGGCGGCGACCGCCTCGCTGGACAGCACGGGGATGGAGAACGAGCTGACCTGGCTGCTGTACCCGCCCGACGGTGCCTGCAGCGCCTGCGCCGCGGTGATCGCGGTGCCGGTGAACGTCACCTGCACCTGCACGGGTCCGTACCGTGTCTGCACGGTGGAGCCGACCACCACGGTGGTGACCGGTGCGGGGGGTGGCGGTGCCGGAGCGGCGGGCTTCGGCGCGGGCGCGGGCGCCGTGGTCCGGGTCGGGGTCGCGGTCGGGGTCGCGGTCGGGGACGGTCGCTGCGTCGGGACCGTCGCCGTGCGCGACGGGGTCGGCGACGGTGTGGCCGACGGGTGCGGCCCGCGGCCCCAGCTGAGGCTGCTGCCGGTCGCCGTCGGGGTGGACGACGGTGTGGCGACGGCCGCCGCTACCGGTGCGCCCGTTGCGGCGCCCTGGGCGGCGGCCGCGTGCAGGTCCGGCGTCGTGGTGAAGAACCGGACCCCGGCCGCCGCACCGATGGTGACCAGCGTGGCCGCGTACAGGGCGGAGCCGCGGGACGGCGGCGTCATCGGACGGTCGCCGGGCGCGCTGCGCCGGTCGGGGTCGGCGCGCTCGTCGTCATGGGGCCCACGGCACCAGCCGATTCTCAGAGGATTCTGAGAACGAGCGTGGCGCCGCCGTCGGCGTGTCGCGACGACGGCGGTGTGTGGTTCGGCCCGGGCGGCCGGTCAGGTCAGCGACGCGTCGTAGATCGCCTGGATGGAGCCGTCGAGCACCGCGTCGAACTCGTCGTCCGACTGCTGCGCCGCCAGGCCCTCGGTCAGTGCGCGCGAGAAGCTGGCGATCACGCCGGGCTGCCGCGCCAGCCGCTGCACCGCCTCGGCGCGGGTGTACCCGCCGGAGAGGGCCGCGACGCGGAGCACGTGCGGGTGCTCGACGAGCGGTGTCCACCAGCCGTCCTGCTCGGGCAGCGTCAGCTTGAGCATCACCCGGGCGTCGCCGGGCAGCCGGTCGAGCCGGTCGTGCAGCGCCGAGCGGAGCATGTCCTCCGCCTGACCCTTCGTGGGGCTGTGGATGTCCACCTCCGGCTCGACGATCGGCATCAGCCCCGCCGCGAGGATCCGCTGCGCCAGCTCCAGCTGCTGGTCGACGATCGCCGCGACCCCCGCCTTGTCCGCCTGCACCACCAGCGAGCGCATCTTGGTGCCGAACACCCCGTGCCCGTTCGCCCTGGTCAGCGCGTCGTCGAGGTCCGGGATCGGCTTCATCAGCCGCACCCCGTCCGCCTCGTCCACCAGCCCCTTGTCCACCTTGAGGAACGGCGCGACGTGCTTGACCTGCCACAGGTACTCGGCGGCGCCCATGCCGCCGATCTGGCTCTCCATGGTCCGGTCGAACAGGATCGCGCCGACGATGCGGTCGCCGCCGAACACCCGGCTGGTGATGATCCGCGAGCGCATCGCGTGCACCAGCTCGAACATCTGCGCGTCGTCGGCCCACGTCTCGATGCCGTACCGCTTGAGGGCGCCGGGGGTTGAGCCGCCGCTCTGGTCCAGCGCGGCGATGAAGCCGCGACCCGTGGCCATCTGCTGGAGCTGTTCCGTGCTCATGACCCTCCGTCCACCGTGCCCGTCCAGCGGCGCTGCCCGAGGACACCGGCGACCCGCTCACCGGTGAGGTGGCGCCTGCCGCCAGTCTTCTCCGGCCGTCGCACCCGGGCCAGTGCTGCCGCGACCGCGCCGCGGGATTCCGTGAGGTACCTCACCATGTGGGACTACACTGGTCCCGGAGAGGCGGTCCGTGGAGACGACAGACCTGGCTGACGAGCTCGTGGAGTGCGTCACCCGCATCCGCCGCGTGCTCGACTCGCGGCTGCAGGTGCACGGTGTCTCGGTGGCTCGCACGCGTGTGCTCGGCGCGCTGGCGGACGGTCCCGCACGGCAGGCGGTGCTCGCGGAGACGCTCGAGCTGGCGCCGCGCACCATCACCGAGGCGGTCGACGCGCTGGAGCGCGACGGGCTGGTGCGCCGCGCCGCCGATCCGGACGACCGGCGCGCCTGGCTGGTGCACCTCACCGCCGCCGGCCGACGCACCTACCAGGCGGCGCTGACCACCCGTCGTCAGGCCGTCGACCAGGTGTTCGCCGACCTGACGTCGGAGCAGCAGGCAGCCCTGTCCACCCAGCTCCACCGGCTCCGCGAGCGGGCCGCCGCCATGACAGTCCCGTCCCTCACCCACCCCGACAGAACGGTGTGACCCATGTCCCTGAACGGTGCCGATCGCGCACAGGCCAGCCAGGAGCTGATGGCGAGCTACAACCTCGCCGGCCTGAGCCGGGACGAGATCCAGCACGACCTCGGGTTCACGCCGCACCAGCTGGAGCGCGAGCTCGCGGTGCGCCCCACGTCGGACCCGGTGCAGATGTGGCTGCTGCGGGACTACCTCGACCGGACCATCCGCGAGCGTGGGCGCAAGCCCGCCGCGTACACGGTGCTCACCGACACGGCACGGGCCGCCGCCGCCCAGGGGTTGCGGCTGCGGCCGGCACCTGTCGCGACGCGTCGGGGCTGACCGCCGCTCGCCGCTCAGCCGAGAGCCACTCAGCCGAGAGCTGCCGGGCCGCGAGGCCGGGCGGCGTCCGTCGCACGCCGAGGGGCGCCCCCGGCAGCGGCGGCACCCCTCGGCTCGAACGGTACGGAGTCAGTCGAGGATGCGGCCGAGCAGACCCTTCGACACCTGGGTGGGCCGCTGCATCTCGCCCTGCTGGGCGCCGAGCACGATGATCGTGCCGACCAGCGCCGGGGTGACCCACTGCAGGATGCGCTCCTGCCGCTGGGCCGCTGCCACCTCGTCGGACGTGCTGGACGACGGCGTGACGCCGCTGTGCGCCGGCTCTGAGGAGCCCTTGGCGATCTTGGTGCCGAGCATCCCGCTCCACGCGGTGGTGCCGAGGGCCGCGATCGTCAGCGCCGTCTTGACGACGGTGTTGGCCGTGACGCCCTCCTGGGCCTGGACGCGGCCGCGGTTGGCCAGCAGCAGGCCGGCACCGCCGACCAGGTGCGCGCCGATGGCCAGGGCGTTCACCGGTGCCCACTTCGCCCAGCCCATGGACGCGGTGTGCACGCGCTGACGCGGGTCCTCGACCTCCTCGGAGGCACCGTTGAGGCCGATGGCGCCCATCAGGCCGCCACCGAACCAGGCGGCGGCACCGAGGTCGTGCAGGGATCGGACAAAGGTGTTGGAGCTCATGGTGTGGGTCCCTCCGGTCGCTGTCGGGACAACCACCATCCGTCGATCCGGCCGCGAGCGCCTGTCGAGCGCTGCGGCGCGGGGCGGTCCGGCGCCTCAGCCCTTGCCGACGCTCGACAGCTGGCTGGTGCTGTGCTGCCACACCGCGCGGGCCCCGGAGTCGCCGACTCGGTACACCTGCCAGCCCGTGGCCAGGCTCGCGACCACGGACAGGACCGCGAGCGTCAGCGCGAGCGGACGGGCCAGCGCCGGGCCGGAACGCGCCCGACGGGTCACCCACCACAGGGCCACGGCGAGCACGGCGACGGGGAAGACGAAGTACTTCAGCTGGTCCCCCAGCTCCGCGTGCTCGCCGACCGGGCCGATCTGGGCCTGCAACGACTCACCGGTCTCCGAGGCGAGCGGGGTCAGCACGAGCGCGACCAGGGCCACCAGCGCACCGAGCCCCGCGTACCGGTCCCGCCACCGCGGCACGAACGTCAGCACCAGCAGCCAGACGACCGCGAGCGGCACCAGCACCACCACGGCGTGCACCACCAGGGGGTGCAGGGGCAGACCGTTGAACGTGCTGGGCATCGTGGGCCTCTCGGACGGGGACGGGCGCGGGGCGGACGGCGAGCTGAGGGGTTCAGTATCGGCGGAGCCTCACCGGGCGACCGGGAGATCGGTCGCGCCGTACTCCGCCCAGGAGCCGGCGTACAGCCGGCCGGCACCCAGGCCGGCGTGCTCGAGCGCGAGCAGCACGTGTGCCGCGCCGGCCCCGGTGCCGCAGTAGCACACGACGGGTTCGGGACCGCCGGCGCCCTCGACCACCGCGCGCAGCCGGTCCGGCGGCAGAAGACGGCCGTCGGCGTCGACCGTGTCGCGCCAGAAGAGGCTCACCGCCCCGGGGATGTGCCCGGACCGGGCGTCAGCTGGTTGGTCCAGGCCGTGGTACCGGTCCAGGGGCCGGGCGTCGACGATCCGGACGTCCGGTGATACCACGGCGGCCAGGTCGGCGACTCGGTCCGCCGGCCACGGCCGGGCCTCGACGACCACGGGCGCTGGCGCCACGTCGCCGGTCTGGAGGTCCCCGGCGTATCGCGCCAGACCGCCGTCGAGCACCGCCGCGGGCTGTCCCAGCGCGCGCAGCATCCACACGAGCCACGCTGCGGCGACGCCGCCCAGGTCGTCGTACGCCACCACCGCGGTGCCCGCCGCGATGCCGAGCCGACCGAGCACCGAGGCCAGGGCCTCCGGCGACGGCAGCCCGGCGCGCCGACCGCCGACCGTCCCGAGCAGGTCGGTCTCGACGTCGCAGAGCACGGCGCCGGGCAGGTGCCCGGCGAGGTAGGCGTCCCGAGCCGGCCGGCCCTCGGCGCTCCACCGGACGTCGACCAGGACGGCCTCCGGCCCGAGGTCAGCAGGCGTGTCGACCACCACCGGAGCTCCCGGGCCGGGCCACGGGGACGCCGTCGACCGTCGCCTGGTCACCTCGTGAGCGCACATGGCCTCACCGTAGGCACGGAGTCCGATGGTTGAGACCATTCGTCTTGCGCTTCGAGACCGACGCAGCCGGTCCTGCGCTCTCGTCGTTCTCGCGGGGGCTTGCCTGCTGCCATGGCCCGGGCCACCGCGTGCCCGGCCGGCCGGTGCTCGCGGTCCGCGCACCGGCCGGCCGGTCACGAGCGACGAGGTCAGTACCCGCGCGAGGAGTCGGCGGTGACGGCGGTGCCGCGCAGCGCGCCCACGTACTCCGCCGTGGTCATCGGCTTGGAGAACATCGGGTAGTCGTACCGGATGGCGTTCGCGTGCTCCTCGGCGGAGGTGGCGCCGACCGCGTCCGTCAGTGTGATCACCTCGAACCCCTTCTCGTACGCCGAGCGCATGGTCGACTCGACGCAGCAGTTGGTGAGGAACCCCGCCAGCACCACGGTGCTGATGCCCTTGGACCGCAGGATGAAGTCGAGGTTGGTCGAGCCGAAGGCGTCCAGCCCGCGCTTGCCCTCGATGACGATGTCGCCGTCGGCCGGGGCGACGTCGTCGACGATCTGCGCGCCCCAGGTGTCCTTGACGAAGGCGTTCGAGTCGACGACGCCCTTGAGGATGCCGTACGGGTGCGCGTTGATCTCGTAGTAGCCCTTCTGGAACGTGATCGGGCTGTGGATCACGGTGGCGCCGGCGGCGCGGGTGGCCTCGAGCGCCTCCCGTGCGTGGGTGAGCATGTCGGTGCTCTCCATCACGCCCTGGACCGCGCCGTGCAGGGCGCCGCCCTCGCTGGTGAAGTCGTGCTGGAACTCGATCAGGACAAGGGCGGTCGTCTCGGGGTTCATCGCTGCTCCTTTGCTGGATGTGGTGCGGACGGGCCGTGCTGGTCGGTCGGTTGTGCGCGTTCAGTTCTCGGTGTCGTGGTTCGGGTGCGGTCGGGTCGGGTGCGGTCGGGTCAGCTCCGGTCGGTGCCGAGCACCTGGTCGGCGAGCAGCTCGACGACGTGCCGGTACGTCTGGCCGGTGGCACGGGTCATGCCGAGCTCGCAGGTGCGGTTGCAGCTGGCGTGCGCCTCGGCACCGAGCCGGGCCACCTCGGCGGCCTCGCGGCGGGTGGCGGACGCGGTCAGCTCGGGGTGCAGCATGCCGCGGTCGCCGGCGAAGGCGCAGCAGCCCCAGTCCAGCGGCACGTCGACCTGGTCGGCCACCGCCCGGGCGACGGTGACCAGGTCCGGGTTCAGCCCGATCTGGGTCGACGAGCACGTCGGGTGCAGCGTCAGCGAGTCCAGCCGCCGGTACTCCCCCAGCTCCGGCAGCGCAGGCAGCACCCGGTCGGCGACGAACTCCACGACGTCCAGCACCTGCACGTCCAGCGTCGGGTCGCTCTCGACCAGGTGCCGGAACCCCTCGGTGCACGACGAGGCGTCGCACACCACCGGCAACCGTCCGCCGTCGGTGGCCTGCCGGATCACCGGCAGCACCACGTCACGCATGGCGTCGTGCCCGGCGGCGATCCCCTTGGACGACCACGGCGTGCCGCAGCACATCGACTCGATCGCCGACGGCACCAGCAGGGTGAGGCCGGCCGCGGCGCACAGGTCCTCGAAGGCGACCTGCACCCCGGGCCCCTCGGCAGGGCCGAACATGACGTTCACGCAGGCAGGCAGGTACACCGCGTCCGGCGCGGCCGTGGGGGCCGGTCGGTGGCGGGGCGCACCGCCGCGCGGCAGCTCGGCGCTCCACAGGGGCACGGTGTCCGAGCCGAGCACGGTGCGGGCCGCGGCGTTGAGCGCCGTGACGACCGGTGCGAGCGGCGCCGGGACCGCGTCCACCACGTTCAGCGCCGTGCGGGCGACCGTCGTCGTGACCCCCCACCCGTGCGCCGCGGCCGTCCACCCGGCCGCCACCGGCGCGGCGACGTCCTCGCGGCGCAGCCGCTTGACCAGCAGGCCCGTGTTGATGCCGACGGGACAGGCCGTGCCGCACATGCCGTCCACCGCGCACGTGTGCACGCCGGGGTACGTGTAGTCCTGCTCCAGCCGGTCCGCCGTGGCGGTGTCGCCGGCCAGCTCGGCCGAGCGGATCTCGCGGCGCAGCGCGATCCGCTGCCGCGGGGTGAGCGTGATCGACCGCGACGGGCACACCGGCTCGCAGTAGCCGCACTCGACGCAGCGGTCCACCTCGTCCTCGACGGACGGCGCGAGCTTGATGTGCCGCAGGTGGGCCTGCGGGTCGTCGTCCAGCAGCACGCCGGGGTTGAGCAGGCCGGCGGGGTCGAACAGGGCCTTGACCTGCCGCATCACGTCGTACAGCTCGTCGCCGTACTGCCGTCGGACGAACGGCGCCATCACGCGCCCGGTGCCGTGCTCCGCCTTGAGCGACCCCCCGGCGCCGAGCACCAGGTCGACCATCGCCTCGGTGAAGTCGGCGTACCGCCCCAGCTGCTCGGCCGTCTCGAACCGGTCGGTCAGCATGAAGTGGATGTTGCCGTCCTTGGCGTGGCCGAAGATCACCGCGTCGTCGTACCCGTGCTTCTCGAACAGGACCGCGAGCGCATCGCAGGTGTCCGCGAGGCGCTCGACGGGCACCACCACGTCCTCCAGCAGCGCGGTGGTGCCGCTGCGACGGGCTCCGGCCACCGACGTGTAGAGCCCCTTGCGCAGTTTCCACAGCTGCGCGCGGACGGCCGCGTCGCTGCTCAGCGCCACCGGTGCCAGCAGCGGCAGCGCGTCGAGGGTCGGCCGGGCCGCGGAGGCGAGCCCGGCCAGCTCGTCGGCCGTCGCGGCCTGGTACTCCACCAGCAGGGCTGCCTGCCGGTGGACGTCCAGGGCCCGCACCGCGGTCGGCGCGTCGGCCAGCTGCTGTCCTACCCGCAGGGACGTGGCGTCCATCAGCTCCAGGGCCGTCGCGCCCGTGGCGACCAGGGCGGGCAGCGCCCGGTTGGCCGCGTACAGGTCCTCGAAGACGAGCAGCGCCGACGCGGCGAACGGGCGCACCGGCACCGTGCGGAACGTGGCGGACGCGATGAACGCGAGCGTCCCCTCGCTGCCGATCAGCAGGTGCGCGAGGATCGCCGGCGCGGTGTCGAAGTCGACCAGGGCGTTGATGCCGTAGCCCATGGTGTTCTTCATCGAGAACTGCCGGCGGACCTCCGCGACCGCCGCCGGGTCGGCCAGCACGCGGTCCCGCAGCGCCAGCAGGCCGGCGTGCAGCGCAGGCTCACGGGTCCGCAGCAGGTCGTCGGCCTCGGGCGCTCCTGTGTCGACCACGGTCCCGGACGGCAGCACCGCGACCAGGGACTCCAGGGTGCGGTAGCTGTTCTCGACGGTCCCGCAGGCCATGCCCGAGGAGTTGTTGGCGACGACGCCCCCGACCGTGCAGGCCGCCTCGCTGGCGGGGTCGGGGCCGAGCTTGCGGCCGTGCCTCGCGAGCTGCGCGTTGACCCGTCGGACGGTCGCACCCGGCTGCACGCGGACGCGAGCCCCGTCGTCCAGCACCTCGATGCCGCCGAAGTGCCGCCGTACGTCGGCCAGCACCCCGGCCGTGCCGGCCTGGCCGGCGAGGCTGGTGCCGCCGGACCGGAACGTCAACGGCACCCCGGCGGCCGCGGTGGCCTGCAGCAGGCGGCCGACCTCGCCGGCGTCGCGCGGGGCCACCACGGCCTGAGGGACCAGCAGCACGTGCGACGCGTCGTGGGCGAGCGCGCGGCGCATCAGCTCGTCCGTCCGCACCTGGGCGGCGTCGCCGACGCACTCGCCCAGCAGGGCGCCGAGCCGGCCCCGTGCCGTCGCGGTGAGCGTCATGGATCTCCCTCGAGCCGCCCCGCGGCCACCGCAGGGTCAGGCGATTGTCGGACAAGTAGACCAGCGGGACAATAGTCCCCGGCATGTCGTCCACCTGCACCGTCGCAGCCCGGCACCCTGAGCACGAGGGGCCGGACGTGCGAGCGGCGGGCCCGCGGGCGGGCACGATGGGCGCGGCGACGGCGACGAGCCGCCCCACCCGGAGACGAGGAGGACGCGATGGCACGCGGGATCGTGGTGACGAGCCTGGTCGACGCCGTCGTCGAGGACCTGCGCACCCGGGTGGTCACCGGTGAGCTGTCCCCCGGCACGCCGCTCACCGAGCAGGACGTCGCCACCCGGTACGACGTCGCCCGGGCCAGCGCCCGTGCCGCCATCGAGCGGCTGACCGCCGAGAAGGTGCTCGACCGCGGCATGCACAAGACCGCCCGTGTCGTGGAGCTGGGCCCCGACGACGTGCGGGACATCTACCGCACGCGCACCTACCTGGAGTCGGAGGTGCTGCGCCGCCTCGCCGCCGATCGCTACGTGCCCGAGGCGGCCCGGACGGCCAACGCCGAGATAGCCGCGATCTGGGGCACCGGCTCGTACGCGATCGTCGAGCCGGACATGCGGTTCCACACCAGCCTGATCGACGCGCTCGGCAGCGCCCGGACCAGCGCGATGTACCACTCCCTCGCCTTCGAGGTGAAGCTGTGCATGGCCCAGCTCCAGGGCCGCCAGCGTCTGAGCCCGCAGATCATCGTCGCGGAGCACGCCCGGATCCTCGAGCTGATCGAGTCGGGCGACGGCGCCGGTGCGGCGGCGATGCTCGACGAGCACCTGGCGCGGGCGCGCGAGCTGCTGGCGGCCAGCCTCGGCGGGGAGGCCGGGCCGGAGGCGGACGTGCCGTCCTCGGCGCTCTCTGCGCAGCCCCGCCGCTGACGGGGCCGCTACTTCTCGCAGGCGATGCCGTCGCCGTCCCGGTCGAGGTTGGAGGCGTATCCCGGCTGGCCGCGGTACAGCGGCGCCTTTCCGGCGGCCCGCACCGCGTCGCAGTTCTTGTAGTAGACCTCGGCCGGCGCGGCGGGCGCTGCCGGGGCGGGCGCTGCCGGGGCGGGAGCGGAAGCTGCGGGAGCGGGAGCTGCCGGTTCCGAGGGCGCCGGGGTGGACGTCGCGACCTTGGTCGGGGTGACCGTCGGCACGGGCGTAGGCGTCGCCGACGGGGTGCGCACCGCGCTCGACGAGGAGACGGACGCGCCCGTCTTCACGGCGCCACCGGCCGGTCCGTCGTCCGCCTTGCACGCCGACGCCCCGGCCACGACCCCGGCCACCAGTGCGACCGCCACGACAACCCGCATGCCCCCTCGCATGGCAGAGGCATCGACATCTGCGTGCGGGCGCTTGAGCGGTCGGGACGCGAGGACGTCACAGTCTCGTAAGCAGCCGATCCCTTGTCCGTCGACGTGCGCGGTCCGCATGGTGGTGACGTCCGGAAGACGGTGAACGCCCTGGTCAGGGCGTTGCCGACCTGCGTCCTGGAGGATCCGTCATGTCTCGTCGCACGCCACTCGCGCGCCGTCGCACGCTACTCGCCACGCTCGGCACCGCCGCCGCCCTCGCCCTCGTACCCCTCGGCGCCTCGGGCGCCTTCGCCTCGGACGGCGCCGACGGCGGTCCCGACGGCCACGGCGCGCCCGGCGCCGTCTTCGTCCAGCTCAACGGCACCACCGGCAACACGATCGCGGCCTACACCCGGCACGCCGACGGCACGCTGACCGCGGCCGGGCGCTACGCCACCGGCGGGCTGGGCGGCACGCAGGTCGGCGCACCGCTCGACGCGCTGGCCTCCCAGGGCTCGCTGGTGCTGGACGAGCGCGACGACGTGCTCCTCGCGGTGAACGCCGGCAGCGACTCGGTGACGGCGTTCCCCGTGCACGGCGCCGCGCTCGGCACGCCGCGGACGGCGCCGTCGGGCGGGCACTTCCCCACCAGCATCGCCGTGCACGGTGACCTGGTGTACGTGCTCGACGCCGGTGGCGACGGTGCCGTCTCCGGCTTCCGGCTGATGCACGGCGCGCTGGTGCCGATCCCGGGGTCCACCCGCTCGCTGGGCCTGGGCGGCAGCAACCCGCCCGTGTTCATCGCCTCGCCGGGGCAGATCGGCTTCGCCGCCGACGGGCACGCCCTGGTGGTGACCACCAAGAACCACAACGAGCTGCTGAGCTTCCCGATCGACGACGCGGGCCTGCCCGCCGCCACCCCTGTGGCCACGCCGTCGGCCGGACCGGTGCCGTTCTCGTTCGTCGTCGACCGGCACGGCCGGCTGCAGGTGACGGAGGCCGGCACGGGCCGGACCAGCACGTACACGGCCGCGCGCGACGGGTCGCTGCACCTGGTCGGCTCCTCCGCATCGGACGGCGGCGCGGCGCTGTGCTGGAACGTCCTGGCGGGACGCACCCTGCTGGGCGCCAACGCCGGCTCCGCGACGCTGTCCGCGTGGGCCGCGCCGTGGTTCGGTCCTGCGGTGCTGACGGCGCCGGTCGCGGCGTCCACCAACGCCGGGCCGATCGACCTCGCCGCATCCCACGACGGCCGCTTCGTCTACTCGCAGGAGTCCGTCGCCGGGACGGTCGGCGCCTATGCGGTCTCCCCTGGCGGCACCCTGACGCGGATCCAGACGGTGTCCGGCCTGCCTGCCTTCACCACGACCGGCATGGAGGGCATCGCGGCCCGGTGACGGTCCGTGACGCCGCGCTGACTCAGGGGTGATCATCAGGACGGCCCGGCACCGCGGTGCCGGGCCGTCCCCAGCGTTCGGGAAGGGACCGACGTGACGCACGTCCTCGTCGTCGACGACGACGCCACCGTCCGCGAGGTCGTCGCGTCGTACCTGCGCGCGAGCGGGCACGACGTGGTCGACGTGGCGGACGGCGAGCAGGCGCTGGACGCGATGCGCCGCACGCGAGCCGACCTGGTGGTGCTCGACCTGATGCTGCCCGGCATCGACGGGCTCGAGGTGTGCCGGCAGCTGCGGGAAGACGGTGACGTACCCGTGATCATGCTCACCGCGCTCGGCGCCGAGACCGACCGCGTGATGGGGCTGGCGCTCGGCGCCGACGACTACGTGACCAAGCCCTTCAGCCCGCGCGAGCTGGTGCTGCGCGTGGACGCCGTGCTGCGGCGGGCCGGCCAGCAGGCGTCGCCGCAGGTCGAGGCGCTGACCGACGGCGACCTCGTCGTCGAGCCCGCCAAGCGCTCCGCGAGCCTGGCCGGACGCCCGTTGGCCCTCACCGCGAGGGAGCTGGACCTGCTCCGCTTCCTCGTCTCCCACCCCGGCCGGGTCTGGTCCCGGGAGGAGCTGCTGCAGGAGGTGTGGGGCTGGTCGTTCGGCGACCGGTCCACCGTCACGGTCCACGTGCGGCGGCTGCGCGAGAAGGTGGAGACCGACCCGACCAACCCCGTGCGGCTGCTCACCGTCTGGGGCACGGGCTACCGCTGGGAGCCGGCCGCATGAACGTCGCCCAGGTGGCCCTCGTCGCGGTCGGCTGGTCTGCCGGTGTCGTGCTGCTGGGCGTCGTCGCGGCGTGGCTGCTGAGGCGGGCGTCGCTGCGCTGGTCGGCGGCCGTCGTCGCGCTCGTCTCGGTGGGCGGCGTCGCCGTCGGCGTGCTGGGGACGGCCCAGGCGATGTTCCTCTCGCAGCACGACCTGCACGTGGTGATCACCGTGTGCGTCGTCTCCGGCCTGCTGTCCGTCGCCGTCGCGCTGTGGCTCGGGGAACGCCTGGTCAGGTCCACGCGCCGGTTGCGCGACGCCGCGACGCGGTTCGGCGACGGGCGCCCGTTCGAGGCGCCCGCCGCCGGCCCGCGCGAGCTGACGGACATCGCCGGGGAGCTGGCGCGCAGCAGCGACCGGCTGCACGAGGCCGCGGAGCGGGAACGTCGCCTCGAGCAGTCCCGGCGCGAGCTGGTCGCGTGGGTCTCGCACGACCTGCGCTCACCGCTGGCCGGGATCCGCGCGATGTCCGAGGCGCTCGACGACGGCCTCGCCCCGGACCCGGCCCGCTACCGAGCGCAGATGCGCACGGAGGTGGACCGGATGGTGCGCATGGTCGACGACCTGTTCGAGCTGTCGCGGATCCACGCCGGCGCGCTCCAGCTGACGCCGCAGACGGTCCAGCTCGCGGACGTGGTGAGCGAGGCGATCGCGGCCGCCGACCCGGTCGCGCGCGCCAAGGGGGTGCGCGTCGGCGGTGCCGTCGCCGGGGACGTGCTGGTGCGGGCGGACCCGGACGCGCTGGCGCGGGTGGTGGCCAACCTGGTGATGAACGCCGTGCGGCACACCCCCTCCGACGGGTCGGTGGTGATCACCGGCCAGGCCGACGGGCCCACCGTGACCGTCGCCGTGGCGGACGCCTGCGGCGGCATCCCGGCGGACGACCTCGGCCGCGTGTTCGACGTCGGCTGGCGCGGCGGGAGCGCCCGCACCCCGGACCCCGACGCGGGAGCCGGCCTGGGGCTCGCGATCGTGCGCGGGCTGGTCGAGGCGCACCACGGCCGTGTCGCCGTGCAGAACCAGGCACCGGGCTGCCGGTTCGTGGTCACCATCCCGGCCTGACGGGCGGCGGCTTGACCGGGCGACGATCGCTCAATCATCATTGACTCAATGAGCGACGACCAGAGCTGGGGAGTGACGCGCCGCGCAGCCGTGCACGCGGCGCTCGCCGACCCCGCGCGGCTGCAGGTGGTCGACACCCTCGCCCTCGGCGACGCCTCACCGTCCGAGCTGGCGCACCTGCTGACCATGCCGTCCAACCTGGTGGCGCACCACCTCGGCGTGCTCGAGCAGGCGGGGCTGGTGAGCCGCCACCGGTCCGAGGGGGACGGCCGCCGCACGTACGTCCGGCTGGTGCCGGGGGCGCTGGACGGTCTGGTACCCGGCGGCACCCGTGCCGCGCACCGGGTGCTGTTCGTCTGCACGGCCAACTCCGCCCGTTCGCACCTGGCCGCCGCGCTGTGGCGGCAGGCGTCCGACGTCCCCGCCGCCTCGGCCGGCACCCATCCGGCTGACCGGCTGGCCGCTGGCGCGGTCGCCGCGGCGGCCCGCCACCACCTGCCGATGCGCCGGCTGCGACCGCGAGCGCTGGCCGACGTGCACCGCGACGGGGACCTCGTGGTCACCGTGTGCGACCGGGCGCACGAGGAGCTCCCCGTGCCGGCGGACGTGCACTGGTCCGTCCCGGACCCCGTCCGCACCGGCACCAGCGACGCCTTCGACGCCGCGCTGGCGGAGCTGACCGACCGCGTGGAGCACCTGGCACCACTCGTCGTCCCTGCCTGACCCGACCCCTGGAGAGACCGATGTCCCCCACCGCCGCCGACCGCCCGTCGGTCATGTTCGTCTGCGTGCACAACGCCGGCCGCTCGCAGATGGCCGCCGGCTTCATGACCGCCCTGTCCGACGGCCGGGTCGAGGTCCGCTCCGCCGGGTCCATGCCCGCCGACCAGGTGAACCCCGTCGCGGTCGAGGCGATGGCCGAGGTGGGCATCGACATCACCGCCGAGCGGCCCAAGATCCTCACCGGCGACGCGGTGCAGGCGTCGGACGTCGTGGTCACCATGGGCTGCGGGGACACGTGCCCCTTCTTCCCCGGCGTCCGCTACGAGGACTGGGAGCTGGAAGACCCGGCCGGCAAGGACCTCGAGACGGTCCGCCGCGTGCGCGACGAGATCCGCGGCCGCGTCGAGACGCTGCTGGGCGAGCTGCTGCCGGCCTGAGCCGTACGGGAAACAGGTGGCGGGAGCCGGGGGCCGGCGGGTTACGGTCCGGCCCATGTTCACGACCCTGCGCACGCACCGACAGGCGGTGCGACCGTGACCGCCACGCCCACCGACTGGATCGAGCACCGCCGCGCCGGGGACCGCGAGCTGCTCGGCTGGCTGCGCCTGGAGGACGACGGCGCCGTCGCGATCGACCGGCTCGGCCGCACGGCGTCCGGCGTGCTCCCCTGGGACGAGGCGGAGGCGGTGCTCGACGAGCGCGGCATCGGCTGGCTCGCCGACCTGTGGGAGCTGGAGCTGGACGGGCGGCCGGTCCGGGTGCGCCTGCGTGAGGTGTCCACCGAGCGGGTCGTCGTCACCTACGACGACCACGGCGACGTGCACACCAAGGTGGACGCGATCGAGCTGCCGTTCCCGGCACCGGCGACGCTGCGGCCGTTCGGCGGCGACCGGCACGTCCTCGACCCGCTGCGCTGACGCTCGTCTGCGACGGCCGCGGGGCGGGGCCGGTTCGTGGTGACCGTCCCGGCGTGAGCCGTGCTCAGTCCCCGCCGTCCCCGCCACCCTTGCCCTTGTCCTTGGGCGGGTGGGCCGGAGCGGGTGCCCGGGCAGGCGGCGGCGCGGACGAGGTCGTCGGGGCGGGTGGCCGGACCGCGGCGGTGACGTCGGCGAGCACCGCCGCTGCCGCGCTCTCGATCGTCGCCGCGCGCGCCGCGTCGAGCGTGCCCGACTGACGTGCGGCGACCACGTCCGCGTTCAGCCGAGCCGCCGCCGCGGTGGTCGCCGCCAGGTCGTGGGCGGCCGCGGCCTGCGAGACGGCGAGGACGTCCGCCTGGAGGGCCGTCGGGCGCGGTGGCGTCGCGGAGCACGCGGCCAGGGACGGCCCGACGACGACCACGAGCGCGACCGCGGCCGCCGCCCTCCGGCTCATCCGGCCGGTCACGGCCGCACCGCCTGCTGGAGCCGGTTCAGGTCCTGCCCGAGCCGACCGCTCACCGACGGGTACGTGATGGTGCCGGCGGGCGCGCGGGGGCGCGTCGTGGCCGACAGCGCCGCGATGCCGATCAGCACCAGCGCGACGATCACCGTGACCAGCAGCACTGGTCGCCGGCCGCCCAGCAGCGACCGGGCCCCCACAGACCGCCGCACCGTCTGACGCTCCGACGGGGCCGCCGGCCGCACCGCCGTGCGGTCGGCGTCGCGGCCGTCGACCCCGAGCTCGAACCGGCGGGTCGGCGCGAGCGCCTCCGCCGACGTCACGGGCAGGACCGCGGTGCTCGCGACAGGCGGATCCGCCTGCGCATCCCTCGCGTCCACCGGCAGCGGGAGCCGCGCGGTCGCCACGGACGCTGCTGCGTCGTCGCTCGCCAGCGCCGCCGCCAACTGCGCAGCCGTCGGCCGTTCGTCGGGCTCGAGCGCGGTCATCCGCTGCAGGACCGACCCGATCGGCCCCGCCGCAGCGGGTAGCTCCGGCTGCCGGTGCAGCCGCGCCACCGCTGACTCCACCGCGCGACCGGGGAACACCAGCTGTCCGCTGAGGGCCTCGATCAGCACCAGGCCCAACGCGTAGACGTCGGTCGCGGGCCCGACCGCCGCGCCGCGGACCTGCTCGGGGCTCAGGTACGCGGCCGTGCCGAGCAGCTGCCCGGTGGCGGTCAGCCGGGCGCCGTCCTCCAGCCGCGCGATGCCGAAGTCGGCCAGCCGTGCGTCCACCGCCCCGCTCAGGTCCGTGCCCAGCAGGATGTTGCCGGGCTTGACGTCGCGATGCACCAGGCCGCGCCCGTGCACGTAGGCCAGCGCGTCGGCCACCTGCGTGCCGACCCGCCGGACGTCGTCGGTGGACAGTGGCCCCTGCTGCAGCCGCCGGTCCAGGCTCTGCCCCGCCACCAGCTCCATCACGAAGAACGGCTCGTCACCGTCGAGGTGCGCGTCGTAGACCGTCACCAGGTGCGGGTGGCTGAGGGAGGCGAGCAGCCGCGCCTCCGCCTGCTCGCGGCGACCGTCCAGCCCCGTCCCCGTCCGGCGGAGCAGCTTCACCGCCACCTCGCGGCCCAGGCGCTCGTCCCGGGCCAGCCGCACGTCCGACGTCGCACCGTTCCCCAGCAGCGGCCCCAACCGGTACCGGCCGGCCAGCAGGGTGCCCTGCAGGGCGTCGGTGCCGAGGTCGGGGCCGACGCCCGGGCCGGAGCCGAGGTCGTAACCGCCCGGCGACTCGGTCGATCGCGTCGCACGCATCGTCCGAGTATCGGCGAGGCCCTGCAGCCCGGCATCACGAGCCGGTCCACGCCTCGTCCCCTCCGACGGTGGGGACGCCTCCCGGCGAAGGCGCCCCCGCCGTCGACCGCACGGCCTGCCCCCGGCTCAGCCGCCGAACGCCGCCAGGTGCCGCTCGGACGCCGTGAGCAGGTGGCTGTACACGAGCTGCACGTCCGGCGCCGTCACCGTGCTGCAGGTGGCCGACTCCGGCCCCGGCATCCCCGCCGACGAGCTGCCCCACGTGTTCGACCGGCTGTGGCGTGGCCGGGCGGCGGGGCGGGTCGCGGGGTCGGGCATCGGGCTCGCGGTGGCGCGCGAGGTGGTCGTCGCGCACGGCGGGACGATCGAGGTGGCGTCCGACGAGGGTGCCGGCACCACGGTGACGATCCGGCTGCCGCTGGCGCCGAGCCCTCAGCGCCTCGGGTAGGCGCGGCACAGCACCTGCCCGCGCAGCCGGACGACGAGCGCCCCGGCGGTCATCGTCACCGCCACGACGGCCAGCACGGGCTGCGCGGGGGCGAACCACCGCATCGTGCCGGCGTAGCCGAGGGCCAGCAGCGCGATCTTGTTGCACACCGGGCAGCCGACGGCGAACCAGGTCAGCGCGCCACCGGCCAGGCCTAAGCGGCTCGGCCGGTCGGTGGCCGCCGGCCCGGCCGCCACCTCGGCCGACGTGGCGTCGTGCTGCGCCGGCGTCACCGGCGCCCCGCTCTCCACGCGCGGCACCGGCCGCACGTACGTCGCGGCGAGCATGCCGGCGAGCGCCGAGGACAGCACCCACGTGACGTAGCTCCACGTCTGGGGCGGAACCTCCCGGCCGAACACCGGGTTGGGGATCAGCACGGTCGGGATGCCGAGCAGCACCGCGAAGGCCAGCGTGAGCAGCACCGCGGCACCGGCCTGCCGGGGCGTCCACCCGCGGAGCGCGAGCGCGGCGGCGCGCAGCGTGCGGCGCGGCTCCGTCGTGGCGAGAACGCTGGGGATCATCGGTCCTCCGGGTAGGCGCCGGGCCGACCTGGTTCGACCGACCGGACGACGATACCCAAGGGGGTATCCGAACGGCACGCAGCTCAGTGCAGCGCCCCTACCGGAGGCTCCAGGTGCTGCCGCAGGAACAGCGCCGCACGGTCGAGCGCCTGGTCGGCCTCCTCCAGGGTGCCGGCGAACGAGGGGAACACGTGCGGCACGCCGGCGGTGACGTCGAGCACCACGTCGACGTCCGCGTCGACCGCCCGGCGGGCCAGCCGCACGGAGTCGTCCAGCAGCAGCTCGTGGGTGCCCACCTGCAGCAGCATCGGCGGCAGCCCCCTCAGGTCGGCGTGCACCGCGGGCGCCAGCAGGGGCTGCTCCGCGTCGGCACCCCCGACGTACAGCGGGCCGGTGCGGTCGAACGACTCCGGGGTGAAGTACGGGTCGAGCCCGTTCCTGGTGGTCATGCTCGCCCCGGAGCGGGTGTGGTCCAGGCCCGGGGAGAACGCCACGATCGCTGCCGGCATCGGCAGACCGGCGTCGCGCGCCGCGAGGCAGGTGGTGACCGTCAGGCCACCGCCGGCGGAGTCGCCGGCGAACGCGATCGACCCAGGGGGCGTGCCGTCGTCGAGCAGAGCGCGGTAGGCGGCGAGGCCGTCCTCGATCGCAGCGGGGAACGGGTGGTCGGGCGCGAGCCGGTAGTCCAGCGAGATCGCCCGGGTGCCGGTGCGGAGCACCAGGTGCGCGGTCAGCGCCATCGCGGTCCGGGGCGACCCGACGACGAAGGAGCCGCCGTGGAAGTACAGGATCGCGCCACCCGTCCCACCCGCGGCCTGCGCCTCCGGCTCGACGAGCACGGCCGGCACCCCGCCCAGCTCGGTAGCCGTCTGCCGCACGCCGGCCGGCACGGCGAAGGCGGCCATCATCGCGGCGAACCCGGTCCGCAGCTGGTCGACCGTCTGCGGTCCGTCGGGTGCCGGGGCGGCGCGCAGCATCGCGTCCAGCGCGTGTCGTTGTGCCCTGCTCATGACCAGCTCCTCGTCTCCTCGCCCCGGCAATCTGTATGCCGTGGCATGCATCGCTAGACTGTATGCCGTGGCAACGACATTGCCGGCCGCGGAGCTGCCCGCCCTGTTCGACGACCTGGTCCGCTGCGAGACTCGCCTGTACAACGCGCTCGGCGAGACCCTGCGCGCCGAGCACGGGATCGTCACCTCGCAGCTCGAGCTGCTGCGTTGGCTCCGCGACCACCCGGGCTCCCGCGTCGGTGACGCGGCGACGGCGTTCGCGGCCGGCGTCGGCGCGATGAGCAAGGGCACCGACCGGCTCGAGGCCCGCGGCCTGGTCTCGCGGCAGCCCAACCCCGCCGACGGACGCTCCTCGCTGATCAGCCTGACCGCGCGCGGTGCGGCTCTGGTGGCGGCGGCGGAGCGCACGTTCGACGCCCGGCTCGCCGAGCTGGTCGGCACGGTGCTCAGTGCCGAGCAGGTCCGCTCCGCGGGTGCCGCGCTCGGGGTGCTGCGGCGGAGCCTGGAGGCCGCCCGAGTCGGGCTGCCAGTCGGCTAGGGGCCGGCCGCCGGAGGGACCGTCCCCGGCTCCTACCATCGGCGGGTGCCGCCGCGTTCGCCCCTGCCGCCCCGCCACGGGCTGGCCGCGGCGTGGCTGCGCACCGCGGACCGCGACCCCGCCGGCCGGCAGCCGTGGCCCACCATGGGCGCCTGGCTGCGGCACAAGCTGCCGGAGCACGTCGACGTCGAGCGGATGCTCACGGTCGGTGCGTTCGTGGACCACGCCGGTCGCGCGGTGCACGACGAGGACCCGTACACCCCGCACACCTTCGTCTGGTTCCACCGGGACCTGCGGGACGAGCCGGAGGTGCCGGGCACCGTCCACGTGGTGCACCGTGACGAGCGGCTGGTCGTCATCGACAAGCCCCCGTTCCTCTCGTCGATCCCACGTGGTCGGCACGTGACGCAGAGCGTCGTCGTGCGCCTGCGCGCCGAGCTGGGGCTGCCGGAGCTGTCCCCCGTGCACCGCCTCGACCGGGTGACGTCGGGCCTGCTGATGCTCGCCACCGAACGCCGCTGGCGAGCGCCCTACCAGGGCGTCTTCGAGCACCGGGGCGTGCGCAAGACGTACTGGGCGCTCGCGCCACTGAACCCCGAGCTGCAGCTCCCCACGGTGGTGCGCAACCACATCCGCAAGGAGCGCGGGCAGTGGCGTGCCGAGGTGGTGCCGGACGCACCCGTGAACGCCGAGACCCTCGTCGAGCTCGAGCGACGCCTCGGCGAGCACGGCGTGTACCGCCTGACCCCGCGGACCGGCCGCACCCACCAGCTGCGCCTGCACCTGCACGGCCTCGGCATCCCGATCGTCGACGACCCGCTCTACCCGCAGGTGCGCGCCGTCGCGGTCGACGACTTCGGCCGGCCGCTTCAGCTGCTCGCCGGCGAGCTGGCCTTCACCGACCCGGTCGACGGGCGCGAGCGGCGGTACACCAGCGTGCGGCGCCTGCCGCTGGTCGCGGGCGACTGACCGGGGCCGCGGGCGCCGGGGCGGTCAGTCGCCGGCGTCCGTCAGGGAACGGACGACCCGCGCCGGGTTGCCGGCGACGACGACGTCCGGCGGCACGTCCTTGGTCACGACGGACCCCGCGCCGACGACGGACCGCGCACCGATGGTCACCCCCGGGCACACGACCACGCTGCCGCCCAGCCACACGCCGTCCTCGATGGTGATCGGCGAGACCCGCTCCCAGCCCTGCGGCCGCAGCTCGGGGTCGAGCACGTGGGTCGGCGTGTACAGGCGCACGCTCGGGCCGATCAGCACGTCCGCACCGATGCGGATCTCGCCGCCGCCGAGCGTCAGGAAGTCGGCGTTGACGAAGGTCCGGTCGCCGAGGTGCAGGCGGTGGCCGTAGTCGAGGTAGAACGGCGGGCGGAAGTCGACGCCCTCACCGACGGTGCCGAGCAGCTCGCGGAACATCGCGGCGGCCGCCTCGCGGTCCTCGTCGTACAGCGCCGTGATCCGGCGGCACGCGCGCTGCGTGGCGGTGGTCAGGTCGCCGAGCTCGGGACCGAAGCGGTAGCGGTACCAGTCGCCGGCCACCATCTTCTGGTACTCGGTGCGACCGTCCGCCAGTGCGGCCTCGAGGTCGAGCTCCACCGGATCCTCCTTCGTCGACGACGCCACAGTCTCCCAGGCGGTCAGCGGCCCACCTCTGGGACCGCCCGCGCCTCGAGGTTCACCAGGCGCAGCCGCTCGTCGTCACCCGTAACACCGCGGACCGACGGTTCCGCGGCCACCGTCGGCGCGCCGCGCCTCACGAGCAGGACCCCCGCGATCACGACCAGGCCTCCGAGCAGCTCGAACAGCCGAGGCCGCTCACCGAGCCACACGAACGCGATCAGCACGGTCACCGGCGGCACCAGGTAGAGCAGGGACGTCGAGCTGGCGACCGGCAGCCGGGCGACGGCGTAGCCCCACAGCGCGAAGCCGACGGCCGAGGGCAGCAGGCCCAGGTAGAACGCCGCCACCCACGCTCCACCCGACGCCGCTGCGAGCTGGTGCCATCCGAGCGGCAGCAGCGGCATGGTCATCAGGGTCCCGGCGACCTGCCCGTAGGTCGCCACCTCGAGCCCCGACCTGGTGCGCAGCAGAGGTTTGGTCAGGGGGTGGTAGACGCCCTGGACGACGGCCGCGCCCACCACCACCCACAGCGCCGTGCTGACGGTCGCGCCGGTCCGGACCAGGCACACCACCGCCACGCCGGCGATCGCGACGGCGCTGCCGACCAGCTGCGTGGCGGTGAGCCGCTCGCCGAGGGTCAGTGCGGCGGTGCCGACGCTGACCAGGGGTGCGGCCGCGACGATGATGCTCGCGGCACCCGCCGGCACGTGCAGCTCGCCCCAGTTCAGCAGCAGCTGGTACGCGGTCATCCCAGCGAAGGCCGCCGCGAGCACCAGCGGCAGCTGCCGGCGCTCCGGCAGCCGCACGTGCGCGAACGGCGCCACCAGCAGCAGCGCGATCGCCGCGGTGGCCAGCCGGACCAGCGACAGCCCGGCCACTCCGAGGGCCGGCGCTGCCACCCGGATGGCCGGGAAGGCGCTGGCCCACAGGAGCACGACGACCAGACCCGCGACCCACGCTCGTCCCGTTCTCACCGCCCCACGGTCGCCTGCAGCGACCATTTCCGTCTATTGACGATTCTTGCTGACTCGACTAAGGATGGCTGACGTGTTGGACGTCCGCCGGCTCCAGATGCTCGCCGCCCTGCGTCGCCTCGGCACGATCGCGGCGGTGGCTGCCGAGATGCACCTGACGCCACCCGCCGTGTCGATGCAGCTCACGGCGCTCGAGCGGGAGGTGGGCCTGCCGCTCACCGAGCGGCAGGGACGTCGGGTGGTGCTGACGCCCGCAGGCCAGGTGCTGGCGCAGCACGGCCGCGACATCGTCGACCTGGTCAGCGTCGCCGAGCTGGAGGTCGAGGGACTGCGCCACGGCGCCTCGGGCACCTACCGCCTCGCCGCCTTCCCGACCGCCGCCCGCTCCTACGTCACGGACACCTGGCGAGAGCTGCAGGCCGACCGCGCCACGGGCCTCGAGCTGCGGCTGACCGAGCTCGAGCCGGACGACGCCGCCGCTGCGCTGGCGGCGGGCGAGGTCGAGGTGGCGGTGACGCACGCCTACTCGAACGTGCCACCGGTCGATCGGCCGTCGCTCACCGCCTGGCCGCTGACCACCGAGGACGTCCTGCTCGCCGTCCCGGCGTCATGGGAGGTCGCGCAGGCCTCGGGCCGCCGCGCGGACCTGGCGGACCACGCCGGTGCACCGTGGGTGGTGCCGCACGCCGACCTGGCGTGTGCGCGCATGGTGCGGCACGCCTGCGCCGCGGCCGGCTTCCGCCCGACGGTGGTGGCCGAGGCGACGGACTTCACCGTGCAGCTGGCCCTGGTAGCCGCGGGCGTCGCGGTCGCCCTCGTCCCCCGCCTGGCGGCGAGCCACGTCCCGGACGGCGTGCGCCTCCTGGACCTCCAGGCGCCGGTCACCCGGCACCACTTCGCGCTGGTCCGCCGCTCGTCGCGCAACGACGCGGGCGTCCGTCGCATCCTCGACGCCCTGGTCGGCAACGCCTCGCGCACCGCTGGGGCGATCACCCCGCACGAGGCCGGGGCCGTCGCCGGGTAGTGCAGACCTGGGGCTTGCATCGAGCTATCTCCACGCCTTAGCCTAAGCCGTGTAATAAGCCTCTCGGCGACGGTGACGACGCCGCGACGCCCGTCCGACACAGCTGTCGGCACGGCGACGCGCGACCCGGCCCGCGTCGGGCTGCTGACCGGTCCCACCCCACCCTCGGCGTGCGCTGCACCCACTGAAAGGGATCCTTCGATGGCGAACTCCTCCGTCCGGCGCGCGCTGGTGCCCGCCGGGCTCGCTGCGGTACTGGCCCTCGCGGCCTGCTCGTCCGGCGGTGCGACCACGCCGCAGGCAACCTCCGGCGGCACCGGGTCCTCCTCCGCCGCGCCGACCGGCCCGCTGACCGTGTGGGTCATGGGCGACGCGACCACCAAGTTCGACACGCTGGTCGCGCCGTTCACGCAGTCCACCGGGATCAAGGTCAAGACGGTGGCGATCCCGTGGGACAGCGTCGACCAGAAGATGACGACGGCGGTCGCCTCCGGTGACGGTCCGGACGTGGTGCAGGTCGGCCTGTCCAAGCTGCGCACCTACGCCGACACCGGCGCCCTGCTCACCCTCGACGACGCGACGCTGGCCGGCCACGCGAACCTCGCGAGCTCGAACTTCCTCGACGGGGTCGCCGGCAAGGCCACCGCAGTGGGCGGCAAGGTGGTCAGCGTCCCGTGGATCGCCGACACCCGCGTGCTGTTCTACCGGTCGGACATCCTCAGCGCCGCGGGCATCAGCACGCCGCCGGCCACCTGGGACGAGCTGCGTGCCGACGCCAAGAAGCTGGCAGCCCGCGGTGCGGGCAAGTACGGCTACTACATCCCGCAGTGGGACAGCCCGCTGCCGGTGGAGATGACCTGGGACTTCGGCGGCGACATCATCGGCGCCGACGGCAAGGTCAACTTCGACACCCCCGAGTTCCGCAAGGCCGTCGACCTGTACACCGGGCTGTACGCGGACAAGAGCGTGCCGACCGCCGGTGACTTCGACCAGACGCAGGGCTTCGTCTCCGGTGCCGCGCCGATGCTCGTCTCCGGCCCGTACCTGGCCGCCGCGATCAAGGACGCCGCACCGGACCTGGCCGGCAAGTGGTCCGTCGCGCAGCTGCCGAAGGGCACAACCAACACCTCGCTGCTGGCGGGCTCGAACATGGCCGTCTGGGCCAAGACCGCCCACAAGGACGCCGCGCTCGCGCTGCTCGACTACCTGTCCACCCCGGCCACCCAGGTGAAGTGGTTCCAGCTGAACGGCGACCTGCCGACCGCCAAGGCGGCGCTGGCCGACAGCGCGCTCACCTCCGACCCGCTCGTGTCGGTCTACGCCGCACAGCTGGCCAACGCCAAGATCGTGCCGCTGGTCCCCAACTGGGACGGCGCCACGGGCAAGGCGCTCCTCGACGCCCTCAACTCGATCGCCCTCAAGGGCACCGACAAGGAGACCGCGCTCACGGCTCTGTTCGCGGCCACCAAGGGTCAGTCGATCGGCTGAGGACGCCGCGGTGGCCCGGTGGTGGGCGCCTCCTCCACCACCGGGCCACCGTCCGTCGACGCACCACCGAAGGGAGCTGAACCCCGTGCGACCCCGTGCGACCCCGTACGTCCTGGTCGGCCCGGCGACCCTGCTGCTGCTGGCGTTCGGCGTGCTGCCGATCCTGGTGGCGGGCGCCGTCAGCCTCACCGACCTGGACGCCGCCGGCCTGGGTGACGTGTCCCGGGTGCGGGGCGTCGGCCTGGCCAACTACGCGGAGCTGTTCGGCGACGCGGCGTTCTGGCAGGCGATGCGGAACACGGCGTTCTACGTGGTGGTCGGCGTGCCGTCGGTCGTCGTGATCTCGCTGGTGATCGCGCTGCTGCTCAACCGCTCGCAGAGCCGGTTCTTCCGGTTCCTGCGGTCCCTGTACTTCCTGCCCGCGATCACCGGCATCGTCGCGATCGCGCTGGTGTGGGGGTACCTGTACAACACCCAGTTCGGCCTCGTGAACTACCTGCTGTCGCTCGTCGGCCTCGGCCCGGTCCCGTGGCTGTCCAGCCCCGGGCTGGTGAAGGTGTCCGTCGCGCTGGTGGCGATCTGGCGCGGCACCGGCCTGAACACCGTGATCTTCCTGGCGGCGCTGCAGGGGGTGCCCAAGGAGTACCTCGAGGCGGCCGCCCTCGACGGCGCGTCCCGGCTGCGCACCACCTGGTCGGTGGTGCTGCCGCTGCTGCGGTTCGCCATCCTCTTCGTCACCGTGACCACCGTGATCGCGTGGCTGCAGTTCTTCGACGAGGCGTTCGTGCTGACCAAGGGCGGTCCGCTGGGCGCATCGACGTCGATCTCCCTGTTCCTGTTCCAGCAGGGCTTCGCCGGGGCGCGGTTCGGCTACGCCAGCGCCGGCTCGGTGGTGCTGTTCGTGGTCATCGCCGTCATCACGGTGCTGCAGCTGCGCGGGAGGAGGAGCGATGTCGAGTACTGAGACCCTGGCCCGCCCGGTCGTCACGCCGGCTGCCACCCCGGCCCGGCGACGGCGCCGCCGGCACCCCTGGGTCACCGGCGTGGTGCTGTCCGTCGGCGCCCTGGCCACCGCGTTCCCGTTCGCCTGGATGATCGTCTCGGCGCTCAAGCCGCGCCGGGAGTCGATGGCCTACCCGCCGCACCTGCTGCCGCAGCAGCTGACGCTGCAGTACTTCACGCAGCTGGTGCAGCAGCTCGACTTCGGCCGCTACCTGCTCAACACGCTCGCCGTGGTGCTGATCAGCATGGTCGGCCTGCTGCTGATGGCGATGGCCGGGTACGGGTTCGCCAAGTTCACGTTCCGCGGCAAGGAGCCGATCTTCTTCCTGGTCCTGACCACGATGATGATCCCGGTTCAGGTGACGATGATCCCCACCTACCTGATCCTCAACGGGATGGGCCTGACCAACACCCTGGTCGGCATCGCGCTGCCGACCCTGGTCAGCGCGTTCGGGGTGTTCCTGTTCCGGCAGTTCATGACGACCATCCCGACGGAGGTCATCGAGGCGGCACGGATCGACGGTGCCGGCGAGGGGCGGATCTTCGCCCGCATCGTGCTGCCGATGTCCCGTCCGATCCTGGCGGTCCAGGTGGTGCTGACCTTCATCACCGGGTGGAACAGCTTCCTGTGGCCGCTGGTGATCGCCTCCGACCAGAACCTCTACACGCTGTCCGTCGGCATCGCGCTGCTGAACCAGCAGGTCGCCACCAACCCGTCGCTGCAGATGGCCGCGGCCTCGCTGATGGTCGTGCCGGTGCTCGTCGTGTTCGTCGTCTTCCAGCGCCACATCGTGCAGGGCTTCGCCCTGTCGGGCCTCAAATGAGCCGCACCAGAGCAGGAGCGCACGCGTGAGCACCATCGCAGCAGGGGGCGTCTCGACGACGACGGGGTTCGTCCACGTCGAGGACGGGCAGATCGTCGACGGCGCCGGGCGGCCGCTGCTGCTGCGCGGTGTGGCGCTGGGCGGCTGGCTGCTGCCCGAGGGGTACATGTGGCGGCTCGGCGACGGGGCGCAGTCCCCGCGGGAGATCGAGGCGCTGGTGGCGCGGCTCGTCGGGCGGGCCGGCGCGGCGGACTTCTGGGCCGCCTACCGTGACGCCTTCGTCACCGAGGCCGACATCGCGCGGATCGCCGCGAGCGGGCTGGACCACGTGCGGGTGCCGATCAACTCCCGGGTGGTGCAGGACGAGACCGGCGAGCCGATCGAGGCGGGCTACGCGCTGCTGGACCGGGTGATCGGCTGGTGCCGCACCCACGGGCTGCGCGTGCTGCTCGATCTGCACGGCGCCCCCGGCGGCCAGACGGGCACCAACATCGACGACTCCCCGCGCGGCCTGCCGGAGCTGTTCCTCGAGCCGCGCTACCGCGAGCTGACCCTGCGGCTGTGGCACGACCTGGCCTCGCGGTACGCCGACGAGCCGACGGTGCTGGGCTACGACCTGCTCAACGAGCCGCTGCCCAACGAGTGGCAGCACCAGCTGGCGGACCAGCTGGTCGCGCTGTACCGGGACCTGACGGCGACGGTGCGCGAGGTGGACCAGGTGCACCTGATCCAGTACGAGGGTTCGCACTGGGCCACCAACTTCACGGCGTTCACCCAGCGCTGGGACGACAACGCGGTGCTGCACTTCCACAAGTACTGGTCGGCGCCCGACGTGGCCAGCATCGAGCCCTACCTGCGGGTGCGTGACCAGCTGGGCCTGCCGCTGTACATGGGCGAGGGCGGCGAGAACCACCTCGACTGGCTGTACACCGCGTTCCGGCTGTACGAGACGTTCGGCATCGGCTGGAACCTGTGGACGTGGAAGAAGCTGGACACGGCAACCTCCCCGGTGAGCGTGGCACCCCCCGCAGGCTGGGACCGGTTCGTCGCGAGCGCGCAGGGGCCGGCGCAGGTGACCGGCGCCGAGGCGGGTGCGGTGCTCGACGAGCTGGTGCACAACGTGCGTTTCGAGGCGGCGGACTGGCAGCCGGACGTGCTGGCGGCCGTCACTGGTGAGCGGCCCGCGGTGATGCCCGCGTGGGGGTACGGGTTCCGGGGCGCCGGCGCGTCGTACTCCGTCGCACGGCCGAGCCGGTTCGAGGTGGTGCGTGCGGACGATGCCTCAGCGCTGACCTGGACCGGCGCCGGGCCGCTGCCGGAGAACCCCTTCACGCACGACCTGGACCCTGCGGTGCGCCCCGACCGCGACCTGGGCGTGCGGCTCGCGGCCGGCGACTGGCTCGAGTTCGAGCTGACCGATGCCGGGCCCGCACTGCCCTACGCGCCTGTGCTGCTCGACGGCGGCACCGTCACCCTCGAGCCGGCACCGCGTGGGCTGCGGGCGATCGCCCGCACCGACGCGACCCTGCTGCGTATCGTCCGCACAGACGACCAGACCGACGACGAGGCCCGATGACGACCGACCTGCCCGGACGGCCGCGGAACGGTGGCGACCAGGCCACCGTCACCACGCTGCGCCTGCGCAACCGCTCCGCCGTGCTGCAGCACGTGATCCTCAACCGCCGCACCACCCGTGCCGACATCGCCCGCGACTGCGGCCTGTCCCCCGCGAGCGCCGCCAACCTGGTCGCGGACCTGGTCGCCGAGGGTCTGGTGCACGAGACCGGCACGGTCGCCTCCGGCGGCGGCCGCCCGATCGCCCTGATCGAGCCGCGGCCCGACGGCGCCTACAGCATCGGCGCGGACATCGGCGAGCGCGGGGTGGCCGTCGAGCTGTTCGACCTGACCATGACCCGCGTCGACCAGGAGTTCCGCGGCGGCCGCGCCGAGGAGGACCCGGTGGCGATCGGCCGGGACCTGCGCGAGGCGGTGGCGGCGCTGCAGCAGCGGCACGCCGAGGAGTGGCCGCGCGTGCTCGGCGTGGGGCTGGCGATGCCGGGCATCGTCGAGACGGACGACGGCGTGCAGACGCTGTACGCCCAGAGCCTGGGCTGGCCGCCGGTGGTGATCGACGATCTGCTGCCGCTGGACGTGCCGGTGTTCGCCGACAACGGCGGCAAGACGCAGGCGAAGGCCGAGCAGTGGTTCGGTGCCGCCCGGGGAGTCGACCACGCCGTGGTGGCGCTGCTGGGCCGCGGCGTCGGCGTCGGGCTGATCCAGGAGGGACGGCTGCAGGCAGGGTCGCACTCCAGCGCCGGCGAGTGGGGCCACACCAAGGTGCAGCGGGGTGGTCGGCTGTGCCGGTGCGGCGGCCGTGGCTGCGTCGAGGCCTACGTCGGCGCGCAGGCCATGCTCGACGCGTGGGCGGAGGCCGGCGGCAGCTTCGAGGGCACCGGCTGGCGTGCCGTCGGGCAGCTGCTCGACGCGTCGGCCGCCGGTGACGCGGCCGCGGTGGCGGTGGTGGACGACGCGATCGAGGCGCTCGCCTACGGCCTGGCGAACCTGGTCAACCTCACCAACCCGGCGCGGATCGTGGTGGGCGGCTGGGTGGGCATCCGGCTGATGGACGCCCTCGCCGGTCGCATCGAGACGGCGGTCCGGGCCAGCTCGCTCGAGCGCCCCGGCTCGCAGTTCGAGCTGCTGCCGTCGACCTTCGGCGGAGACACGGTGGCGGTCGGCGCGGCGATCCTGCCGCTCGAGGAGCTGATCCGCGAGCCCCGCCGGTAGCCGACCGGCCGCCGGTGGCCGCCCCCGCCGGCTCGTCGGGCGCGGCCGTGCAGCGGGTCAGGCAGCCGGGTCAGCGGGCCGCCAGCCACCCGTCGACCTCGTCCTCCAGCGCCCGCTTGCGCTCCGGCGGCAGGAAGCTGGCCTGCACCGCGTTGCGGGCCAGCCCGGCCAGGTCGTCGTCGGTCAGGCCCAGCTGCGCCGCGACCGCCGCGTAGTTGTCCTCGGCGTACCCGCCGAAGTACGCCGGGTCGTCGGAGCTGATCGTCGCGAGCACGCCCGCGGCCATCAGGCGCGGGAGCGGGTGCTGCGACAGCGCAGGGACGGCGTGCAGGCGGACGTTCGACAGCGGGCACACGGTCAGCGGCACCCGTTCGGCCGCCAGACGGTGCAGCAGGTCCGCGTCCTCGACCGAGCGGATGCCGTGGTCGACGCGCTCGACGCCGAGCAGGTCCAGCGCCTCGCGCACGTACTCCGGTCCGCCCTCCTCCCCGGCGTGCGCCACCCGGTGCAGGCCCAGCTCCGCGGCCCGGGCGTACAGGGCGGCGAACCGCGACGGCGGGTTGCCCACCTCCGCCGAGTCGAGGCCGATGCCGATGATCGGCGCCCGCATGGCGACCAGCTGCTCGAGCACCTCGAGGGCCTCCACGGCGCTCCGGTCCCGCAGGAAGCAGGCGATCAGCGCGCTCGTCGTCCCCGTCTCGACCGCCCCCGCCCGGCAGCCCTCCACCAGCCCGTCGACCACGTCGCGCAGCGGCACACCGCGGGTCAGGTGCGCCTGCGGGTCGAAGAAGATCTCCGCGTGCCGCACCCCGCCGGCCGCCGCCCGCCGCAGGTAGGCGGACGCGAGCTCGGCGAAGTCGTCGGCCGTACGCAGCACCACCAGGTTCGCGTAGTAGAGGTCGAGGAAGCTCTGCAGATCCTCGAACTCGTAGCGGGACCGCAGCTCCGCGAGCGAGCCGAACGGCACCTCGATGCCGTGCCGGGCGGCCAGATCGGCGATCAGCTCCGGCTCCAGCGTCCCCTCGATGTGCAGGTGCAGCTCCACCTTGGGCAGCGCCGCGATGCGGTCCATGGGTCCTCCGGTGCGTGGCGGTGGATCAGAGGGTGCCACGCGCGCACGCGCCCACGGGCCGATGTGCCCCCGCGCCTCGCGACCAGGGCCTCGACGCGCTGCCATACTCGCGCCGGATGCCCGCCCGACGCCCCAGGGAGCAGCGATGACCGCGCACGACGAGCACGCCGCCGACCGACCGGCCGACGGCACCAACCCGTTCGCGCCGCGGCCGAGCGGGCCGCCGCCGTACCCGGCGGCACCGACGGGATACCCGGCCGCCGGCCCCTATCCGCCGGCCCAGCCCTACCCGTCCGCCCAGCCCTACCCGCCCGCCCAGCCCTTTCCGTCCGCCCAGCCCTACCCGCCGACGAACGCGTACCCGCCAGCGCCGGCCTACGGCACTCCCGACGGCTACCCGCCGGCGGCCTACCCGTTCGTGCCGCTGCCCCCGCTGGCCACCTGGCCCTACCGCGTCGCGGCCCACCTCGTGGACCTGGCCGTCCCGGGCCTGCTCGGCCTCATCGGTGTGGCTGTCTGGCTGCCGGGATACATCACGTTCATCCGCACCATGGCCGCGTCTGCCGAGCAGGGAACCGCCTCGATGCAGACCTTCCCGATCTTCGGGACGGCCTACCTGGTCCTGGTGCTGTGCAGCCTCGCCGGTCTGGCGTTCACCATCTGGAACCGCGCCTTCCGGCAGGGCCGCACCGGCCAGTCGCTGGGCAAGCAGCTGGTCGGTCTGCGCCTGCTCAACGAGCAGACGATGGCGCCGATGGGTGCCGGCATGGCGTTCGTGCGAGACCTGGCCCACTACGTCGACGGTGCCGCGATGGACGTCGGCTACCTCTGGCCGCTGTGGGACCCGAAGCGGCAGACCTTCGCCGACAAGATCTGCCGCACCGTGGTGGTGATGGACGGCCGGCGCGGCCGATGATCGGCTAGCGAGAACGGTGCGCCGACCAGGATCACAGTTGCTGCGCGGCCTTCTTCGCGGCCAGGCGCGCGAAGTCTGCCACATACACCGACAACCACTCGGAGAACTGGTCCCACGTGTCCAGGAGCCGCTCCGGCGCGAGCCACGGTTCGCGCAGCGTCAGTCGATGGCCCGCGATCGTCTCCAGCCCGGCCATGAGCTGAGTGTGCTCGGTTGACATCCCGGCCTCGAGAAACCGGCCGAGGTTGAACTGGATGTACCCGGCACCATCTGCGGGATACAGGCCGACGAGCGTCGAACCGTCGGCAAAGCGGTACTGCCGCGCACGCCGGGAAGTCGTGACCTTCAACGCGTGCACCGCAGCAACTGAACTGAGGCGCGCCTCGACCTCCTGCATGGCCGACGGAGCGCCCGCCATCAGCTCCTCGAAGGACTGGCCGTCGACAGCCGGTCCCTTGGTGCGCTCCGCCTCGCTGGTCCGCCCGAGGATCGTCGGGCTCAGCACGCGGTGGTCTCCGGCGCGGTACTGGCGAACCTCGATACCTAGGACCTCGCACCGTGTCATCTGCTCGTTCAGGAACTCGATGATCCGGCGCAACGTCTCCGGGATGACGTCAGCCACGAACAGCAACCTCAGTCGTCCCGACCGCAGGTTGTCCTCGACTCGACTCCAGAAGCCGTCGAGGTCAAGATCCGAACTGCTCCGCATGAGGAGCGCCCGCACCTCGTCGTCGGCCTTCTCGACGCTGCCGAGGCGCTTAGCCAGATCCTGGCGGAGCCGATCCGGTGGCCAGTACCGGACTCCATTCGCTGCATAGTCGAGCATCTGACCGACTACCGCACGGCGGACCAGTGTGTTCGTGGAGCGCTTGACCTCCACGATCGTGGGAGTGCCCGCTTGATCGAGAAACAGATGGTCCGCGCTCCACATGTCACCACCGCTGGCGACGGACGGGACGCCTTCCTCCCGAGCGACGAGGAGCCACTCTTGTTGCTCGGCACCGTCGCCCTGACGGCCGGAGAGTAAACCGGGATAGCGAGCGATCAGTTCTTGCAGGTCAGCCTCGGCGTCGTAGGGGGTTAGGTCCATCGGCACCAGGCCATCGCCGACCTCGAGGAAGATGCCGTCCGCCATTGCCGACTCCTCCGGTCCAGAGGTACTCCGACAAGTATCGCGAGCGCGCTCCCCGCCCGGTACCGGCCGGGTCATCGTGGTCTGATGAGTCGAGGACCTTCGTCGAGACGCGTGCCGGCCGCTCCGCAGTCCCAGAGCGCGAGGTCCAGGATGCCGAACGCAGTGCCCGGCCGACTCACGACTCCGACGCGAGCCCGCTCCCCACATCAACTTTAAGGAGTTCTCGCCTCCACAGACGGGAACGCCGGGCGGCATGAGCCGGACGACTGACGGCTCAATCGGCGGCAGAGCGCACCATCTGACCGCGCTCCGTGCGACCTCGTGGGCCGACCACCGCGACGGCGCGCACCCGACCCCGTCCTCGCACTCGCAGGGCAGTGCGCGACTCAGACGGCGCGCGGCGACACCCGCTCAATAGAGACAAAGGTCCCTCGACGTGCCACTTGTTCGGGTCAAGCGTCGGGCGTAAGGGGCAAAGGGGGCTCGCCATGACTGCACTCCAGGCACGGCGATGGGTCTTCGTGGCGCTGATGGTCGGCGCCCTGGCTGCACTGGGCGGATGCGGGCCGGCGCAGCGTAGCGCGGAGCCGACTGGCCCGCCGGTCGCGCAGGCGAGCCAGCTTGAGGCGTACCAGACTGCGTGTCGTGACGCGGCCAGTGCGGCGTCGACCCGGGCGCAGGTCGACTGGCCGCGGTACATGAGCTCGAAGGTCGCGGTGTCGCTGGATTACCGGCTGGTAATCGACGCGAACGACAACCCGCTGCCCGCGGCGACGCACGTGCGCACCGGGCAGGCGGAGTCGTCATCCGCAGTCCTCGTCACGTGCCGGCTGATGGCTCGCCTGAACGGTGGCGACGCGCATGTGACCGTCTCGTCGCCGTCGGTGGGGGAAGACCGCTGGATCGAGCGCAGCATCAACGGGGCAGGGTTATACCAGTGGTCGTGGACGGTCACGGCCGACAGCCCCGGCCGGCATAGCCTGACGGCGGAGATCAAGCCACTGGTCGTCGGAGCGAACTACGCCTCGACGAACACGATGGAGCTAGCCACCGACCTGGAGGTCGGTGGTAACTGGTTCCAGCGCCTGGCGTGGTGGGGTCAGCGGAACTGGCCGGCTGCGCTGACCATCGGCGCCGGGATCCTGGCAATCGTCGGTGGGCTGATCGTGTTTCGCGAGCGCGTCTCCAAGCTGGCGGAAGGCCTGCACTGGCCGCTGGGAAAGAAGACGCCGAACAGCCCAACGCCACCGAGCCCAGCCGCACCAGTCCCTCCGGCGCCGACGGGCGGTGGCTGAGGCGGGTCGCCTGGAGGGGAAGGCATTGTCCGGTGACCGAACGCCTGAACCGCCTCGCGCTCAGAACTGATCCCCGAGAACAACGCCCTGCAGGTACTCTCGCAGTTCGCGGTCGCGCGAAGTCGCTGACTGCCGCGAAGCCTGACTGCCAGACAGCGACATGCGAATGACGCGATGATGACAGCGTGAGAACGATCCCGGTGCACACCGAACTCACGTGTGGGCTTCTTTGAGCAAGTCAGACGAAGCCGCACGACGGGCGAGGGTCCCCCTGCCGAGCCAGCCGACTGCCGCCGCATCGGAGGAGTTCGCCAGAACTAGCAATCGCCTGACGGTTCACGACTATCTGCCGCGCACCTTCCACGACGGCACCGGGGCGCCCGGCAAGTGTGAGTGGAGTTCACACGTCCGCGTCGACCTCTCGCTCGAGGAGGCCGGGGCGCTCGCCTGGGTGCTGATCGACACGATCATGGCGGTCCGCTTCGGTCCCGCGGCACATCTCTATGCCGAGTGGCGCCGGAACACGTTGGCAGGGACCAGGATCGCAGCTCCGCTCGACCGCGTGATCGGAGCCTTCGTTGAACCGGTCTTCGGCCTGCCGGGCTCTGCGAAGAGCGATGATCACCTGCATGGGCACGTTGGCGAGTGGCTCTGGCACCTCCTGACCAAGGACAATCCTGCTGTTCGCGTCCAGCCCGACCCGAAGGGTGACATCACGGACGCCGGAGGCGATGGCTTCTCCATCTACGAGGCAGGCACGGGCGATCTTCGCTTCCGACTTTGGGAGAGCAAGAAGAACACGGGTACAGGGTCACTGACGGCGAGCCTGAACAAGGCATATGCGCAGCTCGATGACGAAGGCCAGCGGTACGTCGCCAAGATCGTTGGCACGTTCAGCGGCGTGTCGAGCGACACGTCCAAGGATGTGATGGCCCTAGTCACTGAGCTTCCCGCGGCATGGGTCCAAGGCGATGAAGTCGTCGGCGCCGGCGTGATGCTCGCCACCCACCAGCACCTCCCCGCGACGCCGTTCGCGGGCATGGCCGGCAAGTTGCCGCTGCTCAACAAGCCCGGCCAGCTCCGAGGTCTCGCCGCGAGCATCAGCTGCTATGTCGAGATCGCGACCATGGTGAGGAGCTACGCATGGACCGCGCTCTAGCCGCGGACCACATCGGCGGCGCATTCATCGATGCCGAACTTAGTGAGCTCCCCACCGTTGCCGAGCTGACCGAACTCATCGCCGAACTCGAGATCGAGCTGGTCCGCGGCCTCACGGAGACAGGCTTTCGCGCCGACCTAGCGCCTCTGCGACGTGCAGCTTGGTACCTGCATGGGATCGCTTCGGCAACTGGGGCGTCTCGCTACTCCATCTCGCAACGGCGCCGAGCTTTCGCTGTCAGTGCCCACGTCCTAGACCTCCTCCTGGAGGATCCCGGACTGACCGACCGCGTGCGCCTGGCCACTGCGTTCGCGGCGCAGGTCGGATACCACCGTGCCGACGAGAGCCCGAACGCAGGCGCGGTCCACCGCAAGATCCGGACCCTCCTCGCCGAACCCGCGGCCTTCAACGAAGGCGCCGACGTCGCCCTTCAAGCCGGGACCCTCCTGCTTGGCCTCGACATGATCGGGCTCAACCAGCGCCTACGGATATGGGCTGCGGCGGCAACGGGACTGACGCGTGGCTCTGACCTGGTCAACCTTGACGGGACAACCTTCGGCCCGACGCAGCGACTCTTGCGTGCCATCGCCGACCTCACCACGTACCTGCGCGAAGGCCAGACCCGGGCGCTTGAGGACGCTCGCGGGCACCTGCTCCTCGTCCTTCGCGACGAGGTTGGCCTGAGCGAGCTGGACACCCGATGGGTAGCGGCGCACCTCCTCGCGATCGCTGACGACCTCAGCAAGAGCAGCTTGTGGGCGGTCCTTCCACAAGACGTTCCCACCGCCGTGAAGCAGGCGTTCACGCTCGACCGGCAGCCAGTCCTGACTCTCTGGCCGCCGCAGCGGAGACTCGTCACCGACCCGACGATCAACCCGCTGAGCCAGACGACCACGAGGCTTCTGGTGTCGGTCCCGACCAGTGCCGGCAAGACGCTGCTCGCACAGTTGATCATCTGCGCACACATGGCACAGGACGAGGGCGACGTCTGCTACGTGACGCCGCTACGCAGCCTTGGCCGAGAGATGCGTCAGTCGCTCCGGTCCCGCCTCAGGTACATCGACCGGCGGTTGGGTGCGGATCTCCCCGACGGATTCGGGGCCCAAGACCTCACGGGTGGTGGTCTGGACGCAACCGAGGAGGATTCCGCTCCGACACCGCAAGTCGAGGTGATGACGCCCGAACGGCTTATGAACGCTCTGCGCCAATCGCCGCAGGAGGTTCTCGAACGGTTCAGCTTGTTCATCATCGACGAGGCGCACCTCATTGCTCAGTCCGGCGGTCGTGGACTCCTCCTGGAAGGGCTCTTGTCCCTGCTGGACGCCAGTGACGCGAGGCTGATGCTGTTCTCCGGAGTGATGGGGAACGCCGCGGCGCTCGCTGCGTGGACGTCGTCGGGAGCCGGAGAGGTGCTGTTCACTGACGATTGGCGTGCACCACGTCGGCTGCACATCCTCACCGCTACGGACAAGATCGAGGAGAGTCGGACCGTTATACCCGGCCGCCGTGGCGCGGGAGACACGATCCACTACGACCTGCGAGCTCAGCTCGCCGTCCGACCAACACGTGAGACAGAGCGGCGCCTAGTCACGAGCGACGAGACACCGATCGGCCAACTCGTCCTCAGAGCCGACAACATGAAGCGCAAGACGGGGCCTGACGACACATCTCCGGCGTACGCGACCACGGCAAGGACAGCCACGCTGCTCCTCCGAGCGGGCAGCCTCCTGATGGTTGTCTCCCAGCGCAACATCGCGCGCAACGCAGCGATCATCATGGCTGCCGAACTGGAAGACGACCCTCGTTCGCAGGGCCTTGCTGACTCGCTTGCCGCGCGCCTCGGCGCCGGCCACCCGCTTGTCGGCTGCGTCCGCAAGGGCGTCGCCTACCACCACGCGGGACTTCCTGTCGAGGTGCAGGAGGCAGTAGAGGACGCGATCCGTGCTGAAACAATCAAAGCGGTAGTAGCGACCAGCACTCTGACGGACGGCGTGAACCTTCCGGTGCGGACGGTGGTCATCGCGACAACCGAGTACGAGGGTCAGGACCCCGGCCAGCGCATGTCGGCCGCGCAGTTGCTCAACGCGGTGGGTCGAGCCGGCCGCGCCGGAAAGGAGTCCGAAGGCTGGATCGTTCTGTCCTTGCAAAAGCCTCTGCAGCGCCGCGACTTCGATCGGCTTGCACCCACACCGAACGACCTAGAGGTCCGCTCGACGCTCACCGGCGACACCGCTCTGGCCGCCCTGTCGGAGGCGGAGGCGTTGGTCGCCCAAACGCACGACGCGATCTTGCGACTGCCTCCCGAGGGTGCGGCCGGCGGTTTCGTCAACTACGTCTGGTTCGTCCTCCATGCCCTCGAACTCGTTCCCGACCTTCGCGCGACTCACACCTGGCAGGACGTCGTCACTCGACTCTTCGCCTTCACACAACTGCCCAATGATCTGAAGTCCCGGTGGCTCGCACTGGCTGATGTCGTCGCCACCCAGTACGCGCACACACCGCAGGCTTCCCGTCGCCGCTGGGCGCAAGCCGGCACGAGCCTCGGATCAGCTGCCGCGATCGAGTCAATCGCCGTTCGTCTCGCAGATCGGGCTCAACTCCTGGACGCGTTCGACGAGGCGACTCTCGACGCGACCTTGGGGCTGCTCGCCGAGCAGGAGGTCTACGCACAACTGCTGCAGCTGCCGGAGCGGGGTAGGAGCTGGAGATTCCGAGCCTCCCCCAAAGGTGCCCCCATCGAGGTCGCTACCGACGCGGTAATTCGCGACTGGATTGCGGGCCGCGACCTCAGCGATCTGGCAGACACCCATCTCAGTGCGGTCCAGGATGCAGCGTTCCGGCTCGAGCAGATGGTCGACGGCATCAGCGAGGGTGTGCAGCACTACCTCTCATGGACCGTCGGCCTCGTTATTGCGCAAGCGAACGAGATCCTCCTGTCGCGCTTGAGCTTGGTTCAACTATTCGCAACGACTTCCGCCCACCTCCGCTACGGCGTAGACACCCCACTGGCCGTCGACCTGCTCGTCAGGGACGTGAAGTCCCGGTCCCTCGCACGGGACATCGGTCGGATCGCACGCGACCGCGGGCTGGATGAACTGGAGTTGCGCGAATACCTCCGCGAGCAGCACATCCGCGGCTGGCGCGCTGACCTCGGCGCAACCCCGACGGACGTGCTCGATCTGCTGCAGTACGTCCAGGGCGCGGACCGGCACAAGCTGAGCCAGCTAATGGCAACGGGGTCGGTTACTGGCCAGGTCCGTCTGGGTAACGAGAACCCAGCCTTGGAACCCTCGGATGAGCCGTTGCCTGTCACCATCGTCCCCTCCAGCGACGGCAACGAACTCGAGGTCCTGGCTGGCGACGGATCGGTTCTCGGGATCGTCGTGGCACGTGATCACGCTGGCGTCACTGCAGTCCTCGACAGCGGTCTACTCCTCGACTACACCCTTCGCGGCACGACGGTGACCATCACGCGCGCGGTCGGAGGGCAGCTCAGCTTCTTCTAGGGCGAACACCGACCAGGCGACCGGAGGCAGCGGGCCGGACTCACTTCCCTGCGGCAAGCGCGACTGCTGAGGGGTCTGCTGCACGAGTGGGTAACACCGGTTCTCAGGCGGCGAGTGAGACCAGAACGGTTGGCCTCATGGTTGACCTGGCTCCGACCGACTACATGTTCGGCACACTCGCCAGGGGCGACCCGCCGTCCAACGCGCAAGCCACCCGAACTTCATCCGTCGGGCATTCGGCCCGGCGTGGGTGGCGATCGGGCTGCCCACGGGGCGCAACAAGGGCGGCGTCGGGCTCCACGACCGGCGGCGCTGCTAGGCGTAGCTCTGCTCGTGTGCCGGCATGACGCCCGTCTAGGTAGCGCACCGCGTGGGGCCATCCGGACCCGATGCTGGTCCTCCGCACCTACGCGGATATGTGGCGGCGCGACAGCGACCGCTGGACCGAAGTGTTCGACAGCGTGATGGCCCGCCCCTCGGCTCAGCCGAACGTGGTCCCGCTGCGCGCGGCGAGGTGGGTCGGGCCCACTGCGGCAGGCTACCGGTTGCTGCAAACCCTCGGCAGCGGCGGAAGCCTCGCGTCGATGCCGCCGAGCTGGTTCCGCATCACGCGCTAGGGACCTCGTGCGCACCAGCGCCCTCTTCGGCCAAGCACCAGCTGATGAAGCACCCCTCAAGGCGCAACCAGTCAGCACCGTTCATGGCCAGGCCGTTTCATGAGGGTCTGACGTCGTCACCCCATCGCCCCACGCCTCAGCGAACACTCCCTTCGCCGAGGAAGGGGCCACTAGGGTCCGAGACATGACGCGTCTGGGCTCGCAGGGTGAACTGCGCACGTACCTCGATGGTCGGCTCCAGGCCGCCTTGGTCGACGTCGAGAATCACGACGCCGAGCGGCTGCGCTTCGACCAAAGTGCGGCGATTGACTACGTTGTCGAGAGGGCGTCGTTGGAGAAGATCGTCGTCGACTGGAGTAGTCTTTCCCGAAGCGAGCCGCGTGAGACAACGATCCGGCGGCGGGAGTTTGGGGAGACCTACGACGTCGCGGCACAGCGCGTGGATTTCTTTGTGCCGGTGTCCGGCGATGCGCAGCTCCTGGCATATCGGGCGAGCACCTATACGCTGTCGGCCGGCCCAGACGTCGAGATCGCGCGAACCGAGATCACGTTCTCCATGACTTCGCAGCAACTTGACCCAGCGCAGATGAAGTCGCAGGTCGAGAACCTGCAGGCGCGCGTCACTCAAGCAGTGGGGCGGGTGAACGAAGACGTCGAGCAGTGGCTTCAACAGCTCCGGGCACACGTCGCTCAGGCCGCCAGTCAGCGCAAGCAAAGGCTCGACGCCGCCGCAGACTTCAGCGGGGCCTTCGACATTCCTGTGCGTTCGGCGCCGGGTGCGCGACAGATTCAGGTGCCAGTAGCCCGCAAGACGGTGCGCGTCGTTGATCAGGCCGCAAATAACGCCGCTCCAACATCCGAGCCGAGGCTCGCGGACGCGATATACGAGGACGTCGTGCGCACCCTTCGAGCCGTCGGCAATTCCTTCGAGCGCCTGCCGAGGACCGCGACGAAGTTCAACGAGGAGGAGCTTCGAGACGTACTGCTGTTCATCCTGAACAGCAACTTCGAGGGGTCAGCCCGGGGTGAGGTCTTCAACGGCGCGGGCAAGACCGACATTCTCATCCAACATCAGGATCGCAACGCGTTCATCGGCGAGTGCAAGGTTTGGCATGGGGAGAAGAAGTTTGCGGAGGCTATCGACCAGCTCGTGAGTTACACAGTCTGGAGGGACACGAAGGCTGCCTTGATTCTCTTCATACGTGGTGGCGACGCGACCGACGTCCTGGCGAAGGCGGACGTGAAGCTGCGTAGTCACCCGCAGTTCGCGGGCGCGCGGACGTCTGCCGACTCGGACGCGCGGACCGACTATCTCCTCCGGGCCACCGATGACCAGGCGCGGCTCATCCATGTTGCGCTCCTGCCGTTCGTACTTCGTGACCGCGACGAGGTTTCGGGCGTCTGACGCCACACCAGCGTCTCGCTAGAGGGGTTAACTCGCTCATCTAGTGGTGTCAGTGGCGGCCTCTACGCTCTCTACCGAGTAGCCCATGCGACAGTTAGCCGAACGCGTGTGAAAGTAAGGGCGCTCATGCCAGACAATCGCGAGTTGGCGAGTGCCAGTCTGGTAGCCGCCGCGAGCCAGCTCGGCGAGCTGACCGGCAATCCCGGACAGCAGTACACCCTCACCCCCGTCGGCAAATTCCTGCCCCGCGCCGAGGCGTCCGTGGCCGAGCCGTTCACCGCCGGCTTCCTCGCCGCCTGACCCCAACCCGGTCAGGAGCAGCGCACCACGCCGCCGCTCCCGACCGAACAGAGAGCCTCCCGCCAGAACGCGCCCCGGAACGCGCACCCACCCGCCGACCGCACATCGACGAGCCACGGCGCCCGCAGGCGCACCGGCCAACGACTCCCAGCACCGCGCTGATCCACCAGGGTCACATGGCTGTTATCCCGAGCCTTCCCCTCAGGTCATCCGCTCCGGAGCGGGCGGCACCAGCCGCAGCACCGCATCGCCGGCCCCACCTGACTTCCTCAGGCCGGCGGGCTCCCCCGCTACAGTCGTGCCCCACCGGGCATGAACCACAGCGGGGTTGTCCCGCGACTTCCACCAACTAGAAGACTCATGCCCCGGGCCTCTAGCTCAATTGGCAGAGCAGCGGACTTTTAATCCGCGGGTTGTGGGTTCGATCCCCACGGGGCCCACCCGACCTGCAGTGCAGGAGAGCGCAGGGCGCAGGGCGGCTCGTACCACCAGACGTCCACACAAGGGGCTGCCTGTGCCGATGTACGACGCCAGTGGCGCCTCGTTGGCTTCCCCGGGTGGGTGGCGCTCCGGCCGCGCCCGGTTCATCGACACGCGGCGCGCCTTCGGCGTGGCTCGACGTAGCCGCACCGGCCCGATGGCGGTCAGGGTTGCGCTCCTCACGATCGCCGCCCTGATCGCGGTCGGCGGCTGCAGCCAGGTCGGCGGTGCGGGGACCTTCACGGTGTGCGGTCAGACGTTGTTCACCGCCTCGGACACGCCCGCGCAGTTCGACGTCAGCTCCGGACCCACCCGCGTCCACACGTCAGGCATCGTGCTGCTGGGCGTCTCGGCGGGCTGCACCCACGGCGTGGACGTGACGGTGATACCAGCGTCAACGCAGGTCGTCTCCCGTGCGAAGGCGAAAGACGGTCGCACGGCCGCCATCGTCCTGAAGCTGGATCGGCTGAGCGTGCGCCTGACGATCACACGCCCGGACGGAGTTGGCTACTACGTCTGGGTCTTCGACGAACCAGCGCCCAGTTCCTCTCCGCCCAAGTAGCAGCGAGTTCCCGCCCGGCGCGTCGGCTACACGGACCGTTCGGTCAGCACCTCCCGCGTGCCGCCCTCGTCCGACGCGGTCAGCGTGAACGACGCGTCCCGCACGTCGAACGACAGCGCCACCCGGTCGGCCCCCCGCTGCCACGACATCTCGGCGGCCGTCCCGTCGAGCGTCCACGCGAACTCCCCGGTGAACGCCGGGTGGCTGTTCCGCAGCCGCAGCGCGGCCAGCTGCGCCTGCACCACCGGCCTGGCGAGCTCCCGCTCCACCTCGTCGGCCGTGTAGTGGTGCCGGTTCACGTCGCGTCCCACGCCGGTGCGTCGCAGCAGGTCCAGGTCGTTGGAGCCGGCCAGCAGCCCGACGTAGTAGATCTGCGGCACGCCGGGCAGCAGCACCTGGATCAGCCGCGCCAGCAGGTACCGGCGGTCGTCGCCGCCCAGCGCGTCGTAGAACGTGCAGTTGACCTGGTAGAGGTCGAGGTTGGAGGCGGCGGCGCCGGTCGCCTGGCGGCTGCCGCCTCGGCTGTTGGCGTGGATGGCGTCGACCAGGGCGCTGATCTGCTCGGGCTCCATCAGGCCGGGCACGTCGGGCACCAGGTCGCTCGCGCCGACGTCCACCACGCCGATGCCGTCGTGCGTGTCCAGCACGGTGATGCAGTTGGCGGGCCGCACGGCCAGCCACCGGTCCAGCGGTCCGAGGTCGGCCGCAGTGAGGGCGTGCAGCACCAGCGGCGGCAGCGCGAAGTCGTAGACCAGGTCCACCTGCCGGGCGATCTCGAGCTGCTGGCGGTAGTGGCCGTGGACCTCCACCAGCACCTGTGCGCCCCGCTCGTGCGCGTAGGCCGTGATGCGGTCGGTCAGCGCGTGCGCGGACGGGGTCATGAAGCAGTCGGTTCCGGGCTCCTTGCCGGTGTACCCGACGGCGTCGAGCCGCAGCATCCGCACCCCGGCGCCGGTCAGGGTGTCGATCACGGACGTGAGGTACTCCCAGGCGAGCGGGTTCCGCACGTCGAGGTCCACCTGCTCGGCCGTGAACGTGGTCCACACCAGGCGCCGGCGGCCGCCGAGCGTCATCGGCGTGAACGGCAGCCCGGGACGCGGCCGGTAGATGCCGGCGAGCTCCGCCTCCGTGACCCCGTCGGGGTACACGGACGACAGGGTGAGGAACATGCCGGCCCACGGCGACTGGTCGCCCTGGGCCACCACGTCCAGGAACTGCGCCGACTGCGCGGACATGTGGTTCACGATCACGTCGGCCATCACCGTGTGGGTCGAGCTCAGCGCCCGTACGTCGTCCCAGCCGCCCAGGCGCGGGTCGACGAAGGTGTGGTCGCGCGGGTCGAAGCCCGCGTCGGCGCCGTCGTACGGCGTGAAGAAGGGCAGGACGTGCACGCCGCCGAACGCGCCGGCCAGCGGGCCGGTCAGCAGCTCGCGGAGTCCGCGAAGGTCACCGCCGAGCCGGTCGGCGTAGGCGATCAGCTGCGGTCCGGTGCCTTGGGTGGTGGTCATGTGAGGTCCTTGGTCGCTGCGGCGCCCTGGCGGTCCAGGGCGGTCATCGGGTCGGCTCGCCGTCCAGCGTGCTCGCTGCGAGGCCCGTGAGCACGCCGTCCCCGGTGGCCCGCGCGAGCGTGCGGATCAGCCAGCTCACGCGCGCGGCGCGCGCGGCACGGGACAGCTCGGCCTCCGGGGCCAGGAAGTCGAAGCCGTGGCAGCCACCGGGCCACACGTGGAGCTCGGCGTCACCACCGCACGCCCACAGCCGGGCGGCGTAGCGGAGGTCCTCGTCCCGGAACGTCTCGGCCGAGGCGACCTCGAGGTACGTCGGCGGCAGCCCGCCGAGGTCCTCGGCGCGCGCGGGCGCGGCGTAGTCGGGCACGTCCGGGCCGCCGACGCGGTCGCCGAGGTACGCGCTCCAGCCGGTGGCGTTCGCCTGACGGTCCCAGGCGCCGGCCCCGGCCATCTGGCGCCCGGACGCGCTGTCGTTGCGGTCGTCGAGCATCGGGTACACCAGCAGCTGCCCGGCCAGGTGCGGGGCGCCACGGTCGCGGGCCGCCAGGGCGGTGGCTGCGGCCAGGCCGGCGCCGGCGCTGACCCCGCAGATCACCACCAGACCGGGATCGAGCCCCAGCTCCGCGGCGTGCTCCACCAGCCAGACGAGCCCGGCGTAGCTGTCGTCGAGCGCCGCCGGGTAGCGCCACTCGGGCGCCAGCCGGTACTCCACGGCGGCGACAGCCGCGCCGATCTGCGCCGCGACGTCCACCAGCCAGGGCAGCTCCTCGTGCGCCGCCCCGGTCACCATGCCGCCACCGTGCAGGTGGTAGAGCACGGGCAGCGGTCGGTCCGCGACGACGGGTCGCACCAGGGTCAGCGCCACCTCCGGAGCCGTCCCGGTGCCGGGCACCCGGTGGGACGTCATGCGGTACGTGCCGCCGCGGGTGATCGCCGCGACGTCGGGGGCGGCCACCCGGCGGCGCAGGGCCGGGATGTCGGCCGCCGCCAGCGAGGTCACCACGTCACCGTGGGCGGCCAGAGCCGCGGCGATCTGCGGGTCGAACGGGGGTCGGGGCGTCGAGGTCCTCATCCCTTCAGCGAGCCCTGCAGCAGCGCGGACACGAAGCGCCGCTGGAACACCAGGAAGATCACCAACGTCGGGGTGAGGATCAGCAGCGACCCCGCGCAGAGCAGCGGGATGTCGGTCCCCCACTGACCCTGGAATGCCCCCAGCGCACCGGCCATCGTGCGTTGCAGCGGGTCGGACACCAGCACCACGGCGAGCAGGAACTGGTTCCAGCTCCACAGGAACAGCAGGATCGCCAACGACGACAGGGCGGGCATCGACAGCGGGACGTGGATCCGCCAGAACAGCTGCCACAGGTTGGCCCCGTCGATCCGGGCGGCTTCCGAGATGTCGTCCGGCATGGTGATGAAGTGCGCGCGCATCCAGAACACCGCGAACGGCATGTAGAGGCCGATCAGCGGCAGGATGATCGCCCACCTCGTGTTCAGCAGGCCCAGGTCACGCATCTGGTAGTAGAGCGGGATGATGATGCCCTCGAAGGGCAGCGTCAGCCCCAGCAGGAACCCGATGAACAACGCCCGTCCGCCCGGCGGCCGCAGGTGCCCGAGCGCGAACCCGGCCATCGTGGAGATCAGCAGGGAGACGGGCACGACGCCCACCTCGATCAGCACGCTCGACCACAGCAGCCGGCCCATGTCGGCGGCCTTGAACGCCTCGGTGAAGTTGGACCAGTGCGGGGTGGCGGGCCACGACAGCCCGGCCGGGTAGGTGCCGGAGGGGTGCAGGGCAGTGACGAACAGGCTGACGAACGGCAGCACCGTCACCGCCATGAGGATGACGAGCAGCACGCGGCCCAGCCACTGCTCGCGACGCGAGACGATCACGACTTCCCTTCCCGGCTGAGCGACTGCAGCGGCAGGACGACGGCCAGCACCAGGAGCATCAGGACGACGGCCAGCGCGGAGGCGCTGCCCACCTGACGCTGGAAGAAGGCCAGGTAGTAGATCTCCAGGCCGGGCACGAGCGTCCGGTTGCCGGGACCGCCCTGCGTGGCGATGTAGACGATGTCGAAGCTGGCGAGCGCCGCGATGATCGTGACGGTGAGGCAGACGACCACCTCCTGCCGCAGGCTCGGCAGCGTGATCGAGAAGAACTCGCGCACCGGACCGGCGCCGTCGACGCGGGCCGCCTCGTAGAGCGAGGGGTCGATCTTGGTCATCCCCGCGAGCAGCAGCAGCATGCAGAGGCCGAAGAGCACCCATGCGCCGATCACGCCGACCGCGGGCAGCGCGGTGCCGAAGTCGCCGAGCCAGGGGCGTGCCAACCGGCCGAGCCCGAGCAGCCGGAAGACCTGGTTCACGACGCCGTCAGTGGAGAGCTGCCAGCTCCACATGATGCCCGCGGCCACCAGCGGGATGATCTGCGGCAGGAACAGCACGGTGCGGGCGACGACGGCCAGCCGGCTGGTGGCGAACCCGCGGATCGCGTTGGCGGTGAACAGGCCGAGCGCCACCGGGACGAAGCTGAAGAACAGGATCAGCGTGAACGCGTTGACGATCGAGCCGGACAGCTCGGGGTTGTGCAGGATCGCGACGTAGTTCGACAGTCCCGCCCAGGTCGACGGCGTGATCCCGTCCCACTTGTAGAACGAGTACTGCACCGTCATGGCGATGGGCCGGATCACGAAGACCACGTAGGCGAGGACTGCTGGTGCCGTGAGCGCCAGGGCCAGCCCGCCGCGCCGCAGGCGCCGCGCGCGAAGTGCGCGACGCCTGCGGTCCGTCGTGAAGCGAGCTGCGGCCTCGTCCTCGCGGTGACGCCGGATGGTCGTCGACCGCTTCTGCATGGTGGTTCCCTCAGCTGCCGATCTGGGTCTTGTAGTCCGCCTGGACGGCCGTCAGCAGCCCCTTGGCGTCGATCTGGCCCGCCACCAGCTTCTGCAGGTTGGGCGTCCAGCTCTTGGCGTAGATGGCACCGGTCGCGTTGGCGATGAAGTCCATCGCACCGTTGTCCGCGCCGATCTGCGCGCCGGCGGCCAGCGTCTGCGCGGTGACCGTGTTCTTGTCGACCGCCGGCATGAAGGCGTCGGCCGGGCCCATCGGGTGCGAGCCGCCCACCTGGACGTCGATCGTCCTGGCCTGCTGGTTGGTCGCCACCCAGTTGAGGAAGAAGGCGGCGCAGTCGGCGTGCTTGGCCTTGGCGGAGATGCCGTAGGTCAGCGGAGCGGACATGGCCCCGAACTTGCCGCCGGCCTGGGCCGGGGGCATGAGGAAGAAGCCGACCTTGCCGGGCATCTTCTGGTCGAGGTTCCCCGACTCCCAGTCGCCGTCGAAGATGAACGCGCTCTTCCCGTCGATGAACCGGCTCATCATGGTCGCGTAGTCGATCGAGTTGACGTCGCTGGCGAAGTAGCCCGACGAGATCCACTGCTGCAGGTGCTGCGCGGCCTGGAGGTTGGTCGGCGTGTCGATCGTCGCGCCGGACTTCTGGTAGATCCAGGAGTTGATCGCCGACGCGTCGCCGTAGGAGGCCATCAGGCCCTGCAGCGGGAACGCGAGACCGCCGGTGGCGCCGCCGTTGAACTGCACGATCGGCGTGATGCCGGCGTCCTTGGCCTTCTTCAGCGCGGCGTCGAGGTCGGCGAGCGTCTTGGGCGCCTCGGTCATCCCGAACGTCGCGGCGAGGTCCTTGTTGTAGAACACGCCGGTCATGGAGAAGTTCAGGCCCATGGCGTAGAGCGGCCCGTCACCGCGGCGGCCGTCGGCGTCCACGCGCATCTGCTCCAGCTGCGACGCCGGCCACTTGTCCCAGCCGAACGCCTTGGCGTACGGGTCGAGGTTCAGCAGCAGACCGTCCTTGACCAGGCCGGACACCTGCGGCAGCCGCATCAGGTCCGGCGGGTCGTCGACGAGCACGCGGGGCGCGTTCTGGGTGATCACCGCGAACTGGTCCTCGCGGATCTTGAAGGTGACGTTCGGGTACTGCTTGGTGAACTCGTCGGTGAGGTTCTTCGGCAGCGGGAACCCGGTCTCGATGTAGGTGCTGAGCGTGACGGGCGAGGTGCCGCACGTGGGCGAGCCGCCGGCGAAGGTCGCCGAGCCGGTGGACGCAGCCGTGGAGGTGCCTGCGGTGCCCCCGGGGGCGCTGCACGCCGCCAGGGCGAGCGCGGTTCCCAAGATCACGCTGGTGGTGAGGGCCGTTCGTCGAGCTGATCCAGGTCGAGACACCGGTGTCTCCCTTCGTGGAGCGGGCCATGGTCGTCGGCCAACGCTGGCCCGACGGGTGCTAAATCGGCTTAGCCCGGCTAAGGTCCCGTATGGGCGCCGCCCTGTCAAGCGCCGCAGCCACCGCCGGCTCCGCGCCGTCGGTGCGCTCCGGGCTGCTCACCGAGCGCCGTCGTCGGGTCCGAGCGAGCGGCACGCGGGTGCCCTGCGGGCTCCACGGCGCCCACTACGATCCGCGTGAGCCGAGGAGCTGAGTTGGGCCGGAAGAGAGTGACCCTCGCGGACGTCGCGAGCGCAGCCGGGGTCTCCGGCACCACCGCCTCGCTGGTGCTCTCGGGCCGCGGGGACGAGCTGCGCATCTCCCCGACGGTGCAGCAACGGGTCCGTGAGGCGTCGGCCGCACTGGGCTACCGGCCCAACATCGTCTCGATCGGCCTGCGCAACGGCTCGAGCCGCACGCTCGGGTTCGTCTCCGACACCGTCGCCACCTCCCAGCTCGCCGGGGACATGATCAAGGGCGCGCTGGAGACGGCGCGTGCGCACGGCTTCATGCTGTTCATCGGCGAGACCGAGGGCGACCCGGAGCTGGAGCGCCAGCTGCTGGACGCGATGCTCGACCGGCAGGTCGACGGGATCGTCCTCGCCTCGATGTTCACCCGCACCCGTCCCCTGCCCTCAGGGCTGGACCAGGTGCCGGCGATCCTGCTCAACGCCCTCCCGGAGCAGCGCACCACCTCCATCCCCGCGGTCATCCCGGACGAGCTGACGGCGGGACGCGCGGCGGCGCAGCTGCTGCTCGACGCCGGCCACCGCTCGGTGCACCTGGTCGGAGCGGGCCCCGGTGAGCACGACGTGCCACCCGGCACGGTCGCGGGCGTCGAACGTCTCGCCGGCATCCGCGAGACCCTGCACGCCGCGGGACTCGAGCTGGCCAGCGGTCACCTGGCGTCGGAGTGGGAGCCTCGCGTCGGCTGGGAGGCGACGCACCGGCTGCTCGAGGAGTGGGGTCCCGGGCAGGCGATCATCACCCTGAACGACCGCTTGGCCTTCGGCGCGTACCAGGCGATCCAGGAGGCACGTCTGACAGTCCCCGGCGACGTGTCGGTCGTCTCGTTCGACGACGCGCCGCTCGCCCAGTGGCTGCGCCCGGGCCTGACAACCTTCGCCATCCCGCACCACGACCTGGGCCGACGGGCCGTGGAGCTGCTCGTCGAGCAGATCGGCGCGGACGGTGCGACCACGGGCACGTCCTCCGAGCCGGTGCACCGCGTGAGCATGCCGCTGCGTGAGCGCGGATCGGTCGCGCAGCGCCGCTGACCGTACGCACCCAGCGGCGGTGCTCTGCGCGGTCTGCCGGTGCGGGTCGAGCCGCTGGCCCGCACCGCCGCACCGGATGCCGCGACGGCGCTTCGCGTCTGGGACCAGCTCCAGCAGCTCGCCGGGGTGCAGCTTCGGGTCTAGCGAGCGCCCGCTGCGGCCCATCGGCGGCTCAAGTTCGCAGGTCCGCGCGCCGATGACTGTCCGCGACTGCATCATCACGAAGGGGGCACCGTGTCGAGCAACGACTCCTACCCACCGTCGGGTCAGGCCGGACCGGAGGGCGAGGCGGTGGGCCTGACGTCGTGGCAGCCGGCACATCCGGAGCCGTACGCCTCCCCTGCTCCCGCACCCCAGTGGGCCGCACCGGCGCAGCCGTGGTCGGCCCCGGCACCGGCCACGGCCCCGGCGCCGCCCACACCGGACCATCAGGTGCCGAACCCGTACGGTGCACCGACCTACGGCAGTGCGCCGTACGGCAGCCCGACGTACGGCAGCCCGGCGGTGGGCAGCCCGACGTTCGGCGGCTCAACGTTCGGCAGCCCCACCGGCGCACCGGCCTACGGACCGCCGACCGGCGCCCCGTCGTTCGGCGCCCCCGGCTACCCCGCAGCCCCCGGCTATCCGGCGGGCCCCGGCTACCCCGCAGGCCCGGCCTACACGGCACCGCCGATCGGCGCGCCGATGTACGCGCCGGTCCCGGTGCAGGAGGCCAAGAACGGCATGGCGGTGGCGTCCTTCGTCGTCTCGCTCGTGATGCTGGCCGCCGGCCTCTTCACGGGGTTCTACATCGGGTCGTTCCTCGTGGTCTGGATGGGCGTCACCGGCCTCCGCAAGGCGAGCGCTCTCGACGCAGCCGGGCACGGCCCGCGCGGCCGCGTCCTCGCCTGGTGCGGCATCGGGATCGGCGTGGTGAACCTGGTGATCGTGTGGGGGCTGCGCATCGCCGCGTTCTGATCGGAGCAACGATCCGTCCGGGGGCCTTCGCCGGGCAGCGCCCGGCGAGCCCGGCTTACCGTGAGGTCGTCCTGCCCCGAAGCACCACCGAGGGAGTGCACGATGGCTGATGCCCTGCTGACCACCACCCAGGTGCGTGACGCCGGTCTGGCCGACTGGCGGCAGCTGCTGGGACGGCTCAAGGCCCGGTTCCGCACCGGCGACTTCGCCACCGGGCTGGCGCTGGTGAACCGGATCGGCGAGCTGGCCGAGGCGGCGAACCACCACCCCGACGTGCAGCTGACCTACCCGGACGTGATCGTGACGCTGACCAGCCACGATGCCGGCGGGATCACCGACCGGGACGTCGACCTGGCGCGCCGCATCAGCGAGGTCGCGGCGGCGCAGGGCATCGCCTCCGACGTCGTCGGGCTCACGCAGCTCGAGCTGGGGCTCGACACGGCCGCGGGGTCCCGGCTCGCGCCGTTCTACGCCGCGCTGCTGGGCGGCACGGTCGCGGACGGCGAGGCGGTGGACCCGTCCGGCCAGGTCCCGACGCTGTGGTGGCAGGAGCCCGGAGCCGCGGACGACCCCCTGGCTCTGCCGGTGCAGCCGTTCGAGCAGCGGTGGCACCTCGACGTGTGGGTGGGCATCGACGAGGGCGAGCGGCGGCTCGCGGCGGTGCTCGACGCCGGCGGCCGCCTGGTCAGCGACCATGCGGCGCCGCGGTACTGGGTGGTCGAGGACGCCGACGGCAACCGGTCCTGCATCTGCACGGCCGCCGAGCGCTGACGCTCAGGCCAGGTCGGCGGCCTTGCGCTCCAGCAGCTCCCGCTCGCGCCGGTTGGTGGTGAGCTCGGCGGCGCGCAGCAGCTCCGCACGTGCCTCCGTCGGACGCCCGAGCCGGGCCAGCAGCTCGCCCCGGACGCTGGGCAGCAGGTGCGAGGCGGCGAGCCGGCCACCCGCAGCCAGGTCGTCCACGATCGCGAGCGCGGTCAGGGGGCCGTGCAGCATCGCGACGGCGACGGCCCGGTTCAGCTCCACCACCGGTGACGGCGCCACCCGCCCGAGCGCCTCGTAGAGCAGCACGATCCGTTCCCAGTCGGTCGCCTCGACCGACGGCGCGGCCGCGTGGCACGAGGCGATCGCGGCCTGCAGGCCGTACGGCCCGAGGCCGCGCCCCGCCTGGACCGCGCGCGCCAGCGCGGCCTGCCCGCGTGCGACGGCGGCGCGGTCCCACAGCCGGCGGTCCTGGTCCTGCAGGCCGACCGCCGCGCCGTCCGGTCCGGTGCGGGCCGGGAACCGGGCGGCGGTCAGCTCCATCAGCGCCAGCAGACCGTGCACCTCCGGCTCCGCGGGCAGCAGCCGGGACAGCACCCGGGCCAGCCGGAGCGCCTCGCGGGCCAGGTCGACCCGCAGCAGGTCGTCGCCCGCGGTGGCTGTGGAGCCTTCGGTGAAGACGACGTACAGCACGCTCAGCACGCCGCCGAGCCGCTGCGGTCGCTCGTCGGGCGCGGGCAGCTCGAACGGCACCTTCGCGGCGGCCAACGTCTTCTTCGCACGGGTGATCCGCGCCTGGACCGTCGCCCTCGGCACCAGGAAGGCGCGGGCGATCTCGTCCGTGGTCAGGCCCGCCACCACGCGCAGGGTCAACGCGACGCGCGCCTCGGCGGAGAGCACCGGGTGGCACGCGATGAACACCAGCGCGAGCACGTCGTCGTCGATCTCGTCGGGGTCCGGCAGCAGCGCGTCCAGCCCGTCCTGCGTCTCCGGGCCGCCCGACGACGACACCAGCTCCCCCTCGCGCAGCCCGTGCGCCAGCGCCGCGTAGCGCTCGTCGAGGGCCGCCCGACGCCGGAAGCCGTCGATCCCCCGCCGCCGCCCGACGGTCAGCAGCCACGCGCCCGGGTTCGCCGGGACACCGTCCCGCGGCCAGCTCTCCAGCGCCTCGGCCAGCGCCTGCTGCGCGAGGTCCTCGGCCAGCGGGAAGTCGCCGGTCCACCGCGCCAGCGCTCCGACGATCCGTGCGGACTCGATGCGCCAGACCGCCTCCACCGCCGCCCGGGACGCCTCGTGAGGGTCACGAGGCGTCCCGGCGACGGCCGGTCGGGCTGCGGCAGCGGCGGCGTCGGGGCCGGCGTCGGGCGTCAGAGCTGACCCGTCTGCTCGCGCCACGCCCGCTCCTTGACCACCCACTCGTTGTCCTGCGGGAACTCGTCGATCTCGGTGACGCGGCGGATCTCGGTCTTCGCGCCCGGGAACGGCGGCATGCGCTTGGCCCACTCGACCGCCTCTTCGAGGCTCGCCACGTCGAGCACGTAGTACCCGCCGAACAGCTCCTTGGTCTCGCCGTACGGCCCGTCGGTCACCAGCGGCGGCTCGCTGGAGTAGTCGACGACGACGCTGACCTCCGGGTCCAGCCCCTCCGCCGCGAGCAGCACGCCGGCCCTGATCAGCTCGTCGTTGAACCGCCCGACAGTCTCGAGCATCTCCTCGAACGGCCGCTGCATCATCGCGGCGAACGTCTCGTCCGACGGACGCATGATCAGCATGTACTTCGCCATCGTCTCCACCTCTCGGTCGCGGGTCGGTCGTCGACCCTCTCATCTGGTGGTCGAACGGGACAGGCTCGGATCGACATCACGGCCCGGCGAGTCGCGCAGCCGGTGCGGGCCGACGGCGCGGTTAAGTCGGCGCCGTGACCGTCCGCGCCGCCGCCCCGCCCGCTGCGGCAGCCGGTCGTCGCCCGGCGCGGAGGGGACGTGCCGGGGCCCTGGTGGTGGCGCTGTTCCTGGTCGGCATCGGCGTCGCCGCCGCGACGGCGGCACCGCACACCGAGCCGACGGCGACGCGCACGGGCATGCCGAGTCCGACGGCGACGGATCGCCCGTCCACCGCCCGGGCCGCCGACAGCTCGACGGCGCTCCCCGCGGGACGGGGTCGGGGTGCGCTCGTCGCCCTCGCGGCGCTGCGCGTCAACGACTCCCCGACCAGGGCCGGCTACCAGCGCGACCTGTTCGGCTACCGGGCCGTCGACCTGGACCGCAACGGCTGCGACACCCGCAACGACATCCTGCGCCGTGACTTGCACGACGTTGTGCTCAAGCCGGGCACCAACGACTGCGTGGTGCTCTCCGGCACGCTGACCGACCCGTACTCGGGCACGACGATCGCGTTCACCCGCGGCACCAACACGTCGAACGACGTGCAGATCGACCACGTCGTCGCCCTCGCCGACGCCTGGGCCAGCGGCGCGTCCGCCTGGGACCAGACCACGCGGTACCGGCTGGGCAACGACCCGCTGAACCTGCTGGCCGTCTCCGGTCCGCTGAACACGCAGAAGTCCGACGGTGACGCCGCACAGTGGCTGCCGCCGAACGTCGCGTACCGCTGCACGTACGTCGCCCGGCAGGTCGGCGTGAAGTACACGTACGGGCTGACCGTCACCACCGCCGAGCGCAGGTCGATGGCCGGCGTGCTCGCCGGTTGCCCGGACCAGCCGCTGCCGCCGGGGTCCACCCTGCCGGCGCCCGCAGCCGGCTGAGCCGGCCGGCCGCGGCGACGTCCCGACCTGACGCCGCCCGACCACTGACCGACTGCCGAACACCCCCTGGGAACCGCGCCCGCGGGCTCGCACACTGTGCCCATGCTGAGCCACCTGCTGGTAGCCACCGGGGTGCTGGCGCTGCTCACCATCCTGCCGGGACCGGACATGGCGGTGATCACCCGGGCCGCGCTGGCCGGTGGCCGGCCGGCCGCCACCCGTGCCGCTGCCGGCATCGTCACCGGTCTGCTGGTCTGGGGCTCGCTGGCCGTCCTCGGGCTGACGGCGCTGCTCACCGCGTCACCCCGGGCGTACCTCGTCGTCAAGGTGCTCGCGGTGCTGTACCTGCTCTACCTCGGTGTCCAGGCCTTCCGGACGCAGCACGCGCCCGTCGCCGGCACCGACGTCGAGCTGACCGGCCCCACCAGCACGACCGCGCGAGCGCCGTTCCTCACCGGCCTGACCACCGACCTGCTCAACCCGAAGATCGCGGTGTTCTACACGGCGATGCTGCCGACGCTCGCTCCCCCGTCCCTGCCGGGCGCGCGCGGGCTGGCGCTGCTCGTGGTGATCCACGTGCTGCTGACCTTCGCCTGGCAGGTCGGCTACGCCCACCTGCTGACCCGTGCTCGGCACGTCGTCGGACGGCCCGCCGTGCGCCGCGCGCTCGACCGGGTCACCGGGGTGGCACTGATCGGCTTCGCCGTCCGGCTCGTCACCGAGCACGCCTGAGCCTGCTCCCCCGCCAAGGTCGGTCGCGTCGGGCCCGGCCACGCGGGCAGGCCCGGGAGTACGAGAGCACGGTCTGCCGCATCGCCGGGTCGTCCATCCAGCCTGGGACTGGGCTCGTCGCGGCGGACTGCGCCGGCTAGGACCAACGTCCCCGACGCGACCTCCATCTGGGACGACGAACCGGTCGAGGTGGTCCGTTAGCGCCCTCCACGGTCTGGGGCACTCCGCGGCCGGGCGCAGGATGGACGTACGGCCGGGTCTTCCCAGGCCCGGCCTCATCAAAGGAGATGAGCCATGAAGGCAGCGCGCTACTACGACCGCGGTGACATCCGCATCGACGAGATCCCGGAGCCCCCGGTCGCACCGGGCGAGGTCGGCATCGACGTGGCGTGGTGCGGGATCTGCGGATCCGACCTGCACGAGTACGCGGAGGGACCGATCTTCGTCCCGCCCGCCGGGCACCCCCAGCCGCTCAGCGGCGAGTCGGCGCCGATCACGCTGGGCCACGAGATGTCGGGCGTCGTCAGCGCCCTCGGCGAGGGTGTGACGGACCTGGCCGTGGGCGACCACGTGGTGGTCGAGCCGTACATCGTCGCGGACGACGTCGACACCGGTCCCGACAGCCGCAGCTACCACCTGTCCAAGGACATGAGCTTCATCGGCCTCGGCGGCCGGGGCGGCGGGCTCGGCGAGAAGATCTCCGTCAAGCGCCGCTGGGTGCACAAGATCGCCGACACCGTCCCGCTCGACCAGGCGGCGCTGATCGAGCCGCTCTCGGTCGGGTACCACGCGGTGGAGCGCAGCGGGGCCAAGGCCGGGGACACCGCCCTGGTGGTCGGCGCCGGTCCGATCGGGCTGCTGACGGCCGCCGTGCTCAAGGCGATCGGCGTGACGGTGATCATCAGCGAGCCGAGCCCGCTGCGCCGGCAGAAGGCCGTGGACTCGGGCGTCGCCCAGCACGTGCTCGACCCACGGTCGGAGGACGTCGTCGCGCGGGTGCGCGAGCTGACCGGTGGGGTCGGTGCCGCCGTGGGCTTCGAGTGCACCTCGGTGCAGCCGGCGCTCGACACGCTGGTCGACGCGCTCGCACCTCAGGGCGTGCTCGTCGTGATCGCCATCTGGGCGCACCCGGGCACATTCGACCTGACCAAGATCGTGCTCAAGGAGCTCGACGTGCGCGGCACCATCGCCTACGTCAACTCGCACCAGAAGGTGATCCCCCTGGTGGAGCAGGGGAAGGTCGACCTCGCCCCGTTCATCACCGGCCGGATCGGCCTGGACCACCTGATCGACCAGGGTTTCGACACCCTGATCCACCACAACGAGACGGCCGTGAAGATCCTCGTCTCGCCGTCCGGCCGCGGGCTCTGACGCGCCGCTCCCGCTGACCGGCCATGCCCAGGCACAGCCTGGGCGCACGAACGGCGCCCGGTGGCAGGGGGTCCACCGGGCGCCGTCCGTGATGGGCGACCTACGAGGGCCGTCCCGTGCTGTCGCCCGGCAGCAGGGGGTCCGCCGGGCGACGTGTGTGAGCGGCCTCGAGGGCCGCTCGGCTCAGTGGTGCGAGTCGACGGCCGCGGTCGGGACCGCGGTCGGCAGCACGCGAGGCGCGTGCACGTCCGCCGACTCGGTGGCGTCGGCCGTCTCAGTCGGCTCCGGCGAGGCCGCGTCCTTGCGCAGGTCGTTGCGCTCGTGCGCGCGGGCCGCGATCTGCGGGCCGTCGACACCACCGTCGCGCGCGTCGGCGGCGACGGACTGGCCGAACGCCGCGGCGGACGGCAGGTCCGTCGGCAGCGGACGAGCGGTCTCGGTCTCACGCGCCTCGGGGGTCTCGCTCGCCTCGGGGGTCTCGGTGGCCTCGGGCTTCTCCGTCTCCACGGCGTCGGCGGACTCGCTCGCGTCGGCGGAGCTGGTCACGCCGGGCACCGGTGCGGTGGCCGAGCCGGTGAACTGGTCGGCGATCGCAGGTGCGCTCGCAGCGACACCGACCACGCCCGCGGCGATGACGACGCCGACGGTGGCCTTGCCCGCGGCGCTGAGCCCGGCGATCTTGGCCAGAACGGCCGCAGCTGTCGAAGTGCTCACGTGATTCCTCCGGTTCGCAGGAGCGCGGTCCGTCGGGACCGCGCCGTCTGTCCGGCGGCTCGTGCCGCCCTCACCCCGGCAATCGCGGGTGCCGCGCGGAGGGTTACGGGGTCCGCCGAGATTTCTCCGGCCGGATCCGCGCGACGCGCGTGATCCGGCTCAGTGCTCGGACGGCGACGGGCTGGCGTCGGGCCGCGGCGACGGGGTCGACGACGGCTCGGGCGACGGCGCGGGAGCGGCGTCCTGCTTGCGCGTCATCCACTCGTTCGAGCTGGTCGCGGGTGCCTGGTCGCTCGACGAGCGGTCGCCGGACGACGTGCGGTCGCCGGACGAGGTGCGCTCGGTGGACGTCCCCTGCCCGGCCACGGCGGGCGACCCGGTCCCGGCGACGGCCGGCGAGCGCCCCTGCTCCGGACGTGAAGCGTCCCGGCCGTCCTTCGCGTCGGCACTTCCCGCCGACGTCGTGGGCTCGGCGCCCGGGTCGCCGACCGCACCGGCGGTCTCCCCGGCGACGTCGTCGGGCAGTCCCGTCCGGCGCGTGTCGTCGCGGTGCGGGGCGGTGGTGGAGCTGCTGGGGGCCGGCGCGGGTTCGACGCCGCCGCCGAAGACGCGGCCGACGTCGACCAGCACGGTGTGAGCCGGCTGCTGCACCACGTCCGGCACCGCCGGGATGGTCGCGGCACCGGTCACGCCGGCCATCGCGATCCCGGCACCGAGCACCACCTTGCCGGCCAGCCCGAGGCCACCGACCCACCGGCTCGCGGCACTGGCGCGCTGCCGCACGGCACGTCCCACGAGCACGGGGAACGGCACCGGCGCGACGCGCGGCGGCAGCCCGGCCTCGAGCAGCGCGGCGAGCTCGGCCGTCGGAGCCGGCGCCGGCTCCTGGGCCATGGCGCGCAGCGAGTCGAACAGGTCGACGAGGGCGCCGTCGCCGGGCACAGGGTGCCCGGTCAGCAGCCGCTCATCGTCCTGAGACCTCATGCCCTCGTAATCGTCGAAACCGGTCATAGGGGCACGGTCTCCGTCTCGATCATCTTGCGCAGCGTCGCCAGCCCCCGCCGCTGCAGCGCCTTGACCGCCCCCTCGGACCGTCCGACCACCTCCGCGACCTGCTCGACGGTGAGGTCGGCCACCACCCGCAGGACCAGCACCTCCTGCTGCTCCCCCGTCAGCCGGCCCAGCAGCGCGAGCACCCGCCGGTGCCCCAGCACGTCCATCGCCTCCGCCTCGGCGCTGCCGACGGCACGGTCGTCCTCCGCCGGCTCGTAGGGCACCTGCGGCACGGTGCGGGCGCTGCGGCGCCAGTGGTCCATCACCCGACGGTGCGCGATGGTGAACACCCACGACCGGAAGTGCGCCTGGTCCCCGGTGAAGCCGCTGAGCCCGGTGAAGACGGCGAGGAAGACCTCGCTCGTCACGTCCTCCACCTCGCGCACGCCCTGCGCGCGGACGTAGGCGGCGACAGGCTTCGACAGATCGCCGTACAGGAGGGTGAACGCCTCGCCCGCTCCGCTGCGGGCGCGGCTCAGCACCCCGTCGAAGTCGTCGAGCACGGACCCAGCATGCCCGATACCGGGACGCTCGCCGACGCCCACCCGGCCGGACGCGGAACGATTCTGTCCGCTCCTTGACACGCCCACGTTCGAGTGGTTCGCGGGTGAGATGTCCACAAGTCGGCCAACGGCCGACCACCTTCCAGGCACTATATGCCGGTGACCAGCGACGAGACCGCGGACGAGCCGTGGGTGACCGTGAGCGACGACGACGTGCACGCGGCGCGGCGTGCGTGGCTGGCCGCCGTCGAGGAGTGCGCAGGCTCACCACGCGAGCAGCTGCTGCACGACTCGTTCCGCCGCATCGTCCACACGCAGGCGCAGCAGACCGCACTGGAGTTCCGCCGGTCGCACCGGCCGTCCTGACCGCCGGCGCGAGCACCACCCGCGGCACCGCGATGTCGGATTCTCGCTAGCCTCAGCCGCCGCCCAGGGCGCACCATCGACGGGTGCCCGCCCCGATCCCTCCCGCGGCCGCCGCGCCGCCCCCGGTGCGACCGGCCGCCACCACCGCACCACGTCCCGGCATCCCGGACGCCGACGCCTGCCTGGCGGCCGTCCGCAGCCGCGACCCCCGCTTCGACGGCTGGTTCTACACGGCGGTGCTCTCCACCGGCATCTACTGCCGTCCCAGCTGCCCCGCCCGCACCCCGCGGGACGACCGCATGCGCTTCTACCCCTCGGCAGCGGCCGCCCAGCAGGCCGGCTTCCGCGCCTGCAAGCGGTGCCGCCCCGACGCCAGCCCCGGCTCACCTGCGTGGGACGTGCGCTCGGACGTCGTGGCCCGGGCCATGCGGCTGATCGAGGACGGGCTGGTGGACCGCGGCGGCGTGCCCGCACTGGCTGCCGCGCTCGGCTACAGCACCCGCCAGCTCGAACGGCTGCTGCAGGGTGAGCTGGGCGCCGGCCCGCTGGCCCTGGCGGCGGCCCGCCGCGCGCAGACAGCCCGCACGCTCGTCGAGTCGACGCAGCTGCCGATGACGGAGGTCGCCTTCGCCGCCGGCTACGCCTCCGTGCGGGCGTTCAACGACGCCGTCCGGGCGACGTACGCGCTGACGCCCACCGAGCTGCGCGCCGCGGCCTCCCGCCGTGCACCGAGCCATCCCGGGGCGCTGTCGTTGCGGCTCCCGTACCGGCTGCCCCTCGACCCGTCGAACCTGCTGGGCCACCTGGTGGCGACCGCGGTCCCGGGCGTCGAGGAGTACCGCGGCGGCGCCTACCGCTCCACCGTGCCGCTGCCGCACGGCCCCGGGGTGGTCGCCGTGCACCCGCCGCGGGAGGGCGCCTTCCCGGTGACCGTGCGCCTGACCGACCTGCGCGACCTGCCGGCGGCGGTCGCCCGCACGCGCCGGCTGCTGGACCTGGACGCCGACCCCGTGGCGACCGACGAGGCGCTGTCCGCCGACCGCCGGCTGCGGCCCCTCGTCCGGTCGTCCCGAGGACGACGGGTGCCGCGCACCCTGGACCCGGAGGCGATGGCGCTGCGCGCGGTGATCGGTCAGCAGGTGTCCACGTCGGCGGCCCGCACGCACGCCGGCCGGCTCGTCACCGCGCTGGGGACCCCCGTCACGGACCCCGACGGCGGCCTGACCCACCTGTTCCCGCGGCCGGCCCAGCTGCTCGCCGACGAGGCGGTCACCGCCGGGCTGCTCGCCATGCCGGCGTCCCGTCGCGACACGCTGCTCGGCCTGGCCCGCGCGCTGGCCGACGGCGACGTGGTGCTCGACGCCGGTGCCGGCCGGGCGCCCGCTCGCGCGGCGCTGGCGGCGCTGCCGGGCATCGGGCCGTGGACCGTCGAGACCGTCGCCATGCGGGCGCTCGGCGACCCCGACGCCTTCCTGCCCGGCGACCTCGGTGTGCGGCAGGCCGCCCGGCGCCTCGGGCTGCCGACGTCACCGGCCGCCCTCGAGCAGGAGTCCCGCGCCTGGTCACCGTGGCGCGCCTATGCCGTGCAGCACCTGTGGGCGACCGGCACCCACGCCGTCAACCAGCTCCCGGACACCGATCTGCCCGACCGGCCCCGGAACCCGCTCCACGCATCGGAGGTCCTGTGATGATCCACACCGTCGTCGACTCCCCGCTCGGCCCGCTCACCCTGGTGGCGGACGACGAGGGACGCCTGGCCGGCCTGTACATGCAGGACCAGCGCCACCGCCCCGCCGACGAGCAGTTCGGTCCCGCCGTCACCGTCCCCGCCGGCCCGGACGCCGACCCCGCCGAGGCGGTCCTCACCGAGGCGGCCGACCAGCTCGAGCAGTACTTCGCCGGCACCCGCCGCACCCTCGACGTGCCGCGCGCACCGCTCGGCACCCCCTTCCAGCGCGAGGTGTGGGACGCGCTCGCACGGATCCCGTACGGCGAGACGCGCACCTACGCCGACGTGGCCCGGGAGCTGGGCCGGCCGAGCGCGGTCCGGGCGGTCGGCGCGGCCGTCGGCCGCAACCCGCTCTGCGTCGTGGTGCCGTGCCACCGGGTGGTCGGCACCGGTGGGGCGCTCACCGGCTACGCCGGCGGACTGGTCCGCAAGCAGCGGCTGCTGGACCTCGAGAACGCCCCGGCGGGGCACTCCGCGTCCGCATGCTGAGATTTCTCCCCTCGGATCGCGGACCGAGACCCGTTCGTGACCATCGGGTTACCGGTCGGTAAACCTCCCGTGCTCTCCTGAGGCGGTGCGCGCCCGCTCGGGGCGTGTCGGGACGCCGTCGCGCGGGGCGCGAGGCGATCGAGCAACGACGAAAGAGGTGGCGGATGGCATCCGCGACGACACGTCGCCGTGTGTGGGCGATCACGGCTGGGCTTGCGGCGACCACGCTCCTGCTCGCTGCGTGCAGCAGCGGCAAGAGCGGCGCGAACGCGACCACGGGTTCCACCGGTGGCTCCAGCACCGCGCTGACCATCGGGACGACGGACAAGATCACCACGATCGACCCCGCGGGCGAGTACGACAACGGCTCCTTCGCCGTCATCAACCAGGTGTTCCCCTTCCTGATGAACACCCCGTACGGCAGCCCGGACGTCAAGCCCGACATCGCGCAGTCCGCCTCGTTCACCAGCCCCACCGAGTACACGGTCAAGCTGAAGCCGAACCTGAAGTTCGCCAACGGTGACCCGCTCACCGCCACGTCGGTGAAGTTCTCGTTCGACCGCGTGCTGAAGATCAACGACCAGAACGGCCCGTCCTCGCTGCTGTTCAACCTGGACAGCACCGAGGTGAAGGACCCGACCACGGTCGTCTTCCACCTGAAGTCGCCCAACGACCAGACGTTCCCGCAGGTCCTGTCCAGCCCCGCCGGCCCGATCGTCGACGAGAAGGTGTTCTCGCCGACGGCGCTGACCCCGGACGCGGACATCGTCAAGGCGAACGCCTTCGCCGGTCCGTACGTGATCACCAGCTACACGCTCAACGAGCTGATCTCGTACAAGGCCAACCCGGACTACCAGGGCATCTACGGCGCCCCGAAGACGGCCAACGTCAACGTCCAGTACTACGCGGACTCGTCGAACCTGAAGCTGGACGTCCAGCAGGGCAACATCGACGTCGCGTTCCGCAGCCTGTCGGCGACCGACGTCGACTCGCTGCGCTCGGACAGCAAGGTGCAGGTGGTCGACGGTCCCGGCGGCGAGATCCGCTACATCGTCTTCAACTTCGACACCCAGCCGTACGGCGCGAAGACCCCCCAGGCCGACCCGGCCAAGGCTCTCGCGGTCCGTCAGGCCGTCGCCGACGTCGTCGACCGCAAGGCGATCGCCGACCAGGTCTACAAGGGCACCTACACGCCGCTGTACTCGTACGTCGCCCAGGGTCTGACCGGTGCCACCGAGTCGCTCAAGGGTCTGTACGGGGACGGCAAGGGCGGTCCGGACAAGGACAAGGCGACCAAGGCGCTGTCCGACGCGGGCGTCACCACCCCGGTCACGCTGAACCTGCAGTACACGCCGGCCCACTACGGCCCGTCGTCCGCGGACGAGTACGCCCTGGTCAAGGACCAGCTCGAGAGCTCGGGCCTGTTCAAGGTGAACCTGCAGAGCACCGAGTGGCAGCAGTACTCCAAGGACCGCACCGCCGACGTCTACCCCGAGTACCAGCTCGGCTGGTTCCCGGACTACTCGGACGCCGACAACTACCTGACGCCGTTCTTCCTGCAGGGCGGCTTCCTGAAGAACCACTACGACAACCCAGCGGTGGACCAGCTGATCCAGCAGCAGGCCACCACGACGGACGCGTCGGCCCGCACCGCCCTGATCCAGAAGATCCAGGACACGGTGGCCCAGGACCTGTCCACCGTGCCGCTGCTGCAGGGTGCCCAGGTCGCGGTGGTCGGCAAGAACGTGCAGGGTGCGAAGGACACGCTCGACGCGTCCTTCAAGTTCCGCTACGGCGCCCTGTCCAAGAGCTGACGGACGACTCCCGGCTGACGGGGGCGGTCTCCTCGCACGTCGAGGGGGCCGCCCCCCTGCCCGTCCTCCAGCACGTCCGCGCGGCATCGCGCCGCCTGCTTCCTCGAGGTCCTCGTGTCCACAACCGACGTGGCGACGGCTGAGCCCGCCGCCGACCCTGCCCCGGCCGCCGGGGCGTCCCGCCACCGCGGCGGCGGGCTGGGCCGCTACCTGCTGGTGCGGTTCCTGCTGATCTTCCCCACGGTGCTGATCCTGGTCACCGTCGTCTTCGTGCTGATGCGCTCGACGGGTGACCCGATCACCGCGGCGCTGGGCGGCCGGCTCGGGCCGGAGCAGCTGAAGGAACGCATCCACGCCGCCGGGTACGACAAGCCGATCCTGGTGCAGTACTGGCACTACGTGTCCGGCATCGCCCACGGCGACTTCGGCACCACGATCACCGACCACCGTCCGGTGACGCAGGTGCTCACCACGTTCGGGTCGGCGACGCTGGAGCTCGCCGTGTACGCCCTGGTGGTGGCGTTCCTCATCGGCATCCCGCTGGGCCGCATCGCCGCGGCGCGGCGGGACAAGGGCCCCGACGCCGTGCTGCGCGTCTCGGCGATCCTCGCCTACGCCACCCCGGTGTTCTTCGCCGGCATGGTGCTCAAGCTCGTGTTCGCCGTGTGGCTCAACGTGCTGCCGGTGGCGGGTCGCGCGACGACGCGCTCGATCCTCACCATGAAGACGCAGGGCGCCGGCACCGGCGTCTATCTGATCGACGCGATCTCCACCGGCGACCCGGCGGTGGTCGGCGACGTGCTGCAGCACGCGGTGCTGCCCGCCGTGGCCCTCGGCCTGCTGACCGCCGGCGTGTTCCTGCGGCTGGTCCGCACCAACGTGATCGGCACGCTGCAGACCGGGTACGTCGAGGCGGCGCGCTCCCGCGGCGTCTCGGAGCGGCGGCTGCTGCGGACGCACGCCTGGCGGCCCGCGCTGGTGCCGATCATCACGGTGATCGGTCTGCAGGTGGCCATGCTGCTGGGCGGCGCGGTGCTGACCGAGACCACGTTCGAGTGGAAGGGCCTGGGCTTCCAGCTGGTGCAGTACCTGCTGGCCCGGGACTTCGTGGCGGTGCAGGGCATGGTGGCCCTGCTCGCCGTCATCGTGGCGGTGACCAACTTCGTGGTCGACGTCATCGCCGCCCTGGTCGACCCGAGGATCCGTTACTGATGACCGCCGACGTCTCCGTCCCCAACGACACCCCGGCCGACCCGGCGGACATCCCCGTCGACGCCCTGCCGAGCCGTGGACCGCTCTGGAAGCGGCTGCCGGTGGTGCGCCAGCTGCGCACCAGCGTCGGGCTGCAGCGCGGCATGCTGGTCACCGGCGTGGTGATCACCGCGATCTTCCTGGTCACGGCGATCTTCGCGCCGCTGATCGCGCCCTACGGCGGTTCCCAGCTGCGCAGCGGCTCCGTCGCGTTCGGCGCCCAGAAGGCACCGTCCGCCGCCCACCTGCTTGGCACCACCGTCGGGGGCTACGACGTGCTCTCCCGGGTGGTGTGGGGCACCCGCACCGCGCTGCTGGTGATGATCGCCGCCGTGGTGCTGTCGATCTTCCTCGGCATCTTCCTCGGCCTGGTGTCGGGGTACTTCGGCGGCTGGATCGACCGCGTCCTGGTGGTGGTCGCGGACGCGATCTACGCCTTCCCGTCGCTGCTGCTGGCGATCGTCGCGGCCATCGTGATCAGCAAGGGGCAGTCCTCGATGTGGGGCGGGATCCTCGCCGCCGCCATCTCCATCACCGTCGTCTTCGTGCCGCAGTACTTCCGGGTGGTGCGGTCCGAGGTGGTGCGCGTCAAGGCGGAGGCGTTCGTCGAGGCCGCCAAGGTGATCGGCACGCCGCCGGCCCGGATCATGGTGCGCCACGTGCTGCGCAACTCGGTGCGGACGCTGCCGCTGATCGTGACGCTCAACTGCTCCGAGGCGATCCTCACGCTCGCCGGCCTGGGCTTCCTCGGGTTCGGCATCGAGCCGTCCGCGGCGGCCGAGTGGGGCTACGACCTGAACAAGGCCCTCTCGGACGTGACCAGCGGCATCTGGTGGACGTCGGTGTTCCCCGGCGTCGCCATCGTGCTGACGGTGCTGGGCGTAACCCTGGTGGGCGAGTCGCTGAACGACCTGGCCGACCCGCGGCTGCGGACGCGGCGGGCGGCCGGTCGGCGCGGGGCACGCGCGGCGGTGCAGTCCGAGGTGGACGTGGTCGAGGTCGACCCGCTGGACGCGCCGCCCGTGGCGGACGAGGACACATCCACCGGCCGGACCGGTTCGCACGACGAGACGACGGGAGGTGCCCGATGAGCGCGCAGGAGCCCGTCATCGACGTCCGGGACCTGAAGGTCACGTTCGCCACCGACGCGGGTGACGTCGCCGCCGTGCGCGGCGTCAGCCTGCACGTCGACCCCGGTCAGGTGCTCGCCATCGTCGGCGAGTCCGGCTCCGGGAAGACCGTCACCGCCCGCTCCATCCTGGGCCTGCTGCCCGAGACGGCGCTGGCGTCCGGTGCCGTGGTGCTGCGCCGCAACGACGACGCGGCGTCCTCCGACGTGCTCTCGCTCAGCCCCTCCCGGCTGCGGGAGGTGCGCGGCCGGGACGCGGCCATGGTGTTCCAGGAGCCGTCCACCGCGCTGAACCCGGTGTTCCCGGTGGGTTGGCAGATCGCCGAGGGCCTGCGCGCCCACCGCCGGCTGACCCGGGCCGAGGCGCACCGCGAGGCGGTCGACGTGCTGCGCCGGGTCGGCATCCCCGACCCGGAGGAGCGCGCCAAGCACTACCCGCACCAGTTCTCCGGCGGGCAGAAGCAGCGCATCGTCATCGCCCAGGCGCTGGTGCTCAACCCGGGCCTGGTGATCGCCGACGAGCCGACCACAGCCCTGGACGTCACGGTGCAGGCCGAGATCCTCGACCTGCTGCGGCGGCTGCCCGAGGAGTTCGGCACCGCGATCGTCCTGATCACGCACAACATGGGCGTGGTGGCGGACCTGGCGGACCAGGTGGCGGTGATGTACCACGGCCGGATCGTCGAGCAGGCGGACGTCCGCACGCTGTTCTCGGCGCCGCAGCACCCGTACACGCGGGCGCTGCTCGACGCGGTCCCGCGGGTGGGCGGGCCGCGGCTGCGCCCGGCGCGGACGGCCCCGGTGGGCGAGACCGCGCTGACGGCGGCGCCGTCGACCGGGGCGCCCGTGGTCGAGGCGAGGTCGCTCACCATCACCTACCCGGGCCGGTTCCGCCGTCCGGGGTTCACCGCGGTGGACGGTGTCGACCTGTCGATCCACGCCGGCGAGGTGCTCGGCCTGGTCGGCGAGTCCGGCAGCGGCAAGACGACTATCGGCCGGGCCATCGCCGGCCTCACGCCGGTCACCGGCGGGGAGCTGACGGTGCTCGGCACCCAGGTGCGCGGCATCCACGAGCGCGACTTCCGGGCAGTCCGGCGCCGCATCGGCTTCGTGTTCCAGGACCCGGCCACCAGCTTCAACCCGCTGCTGACCATCGCGGCCTGCGTGGCCGAGCCGCTGCTGGTCCACGGCGTCGCCAAGGACCTGGACGCCGCCCGTCCGCGGGTGGACGAGCTGCTCGAGGCCGTCCAGCTGCCCAAGGCGTACGGCGACCGGTTCCCGCACGAGCTGTCCGGCGGCCAGCGTCAGCGCGCCTCCCTGGCGCGTGCCCTCGCGCTCGACCCCGAGCTGCTGATCGCCGACGAGCCGACTTCCGCGCTGGACGTGTCGGTGCAGGCCCGCGTGCTCGACCTGTTCGCGCGGCTGCAGGAGGAGCTCGGCTTCGCGTGCCTGTTCATCAGCCACGATCTGGCGGTGGTGGACCTGCTGGCCGACCGGATCGCCGTGCTGCACCACGGGAAGCTGGTGGAGCAGGGCACCGGGGCTCAGGTGCTCGGCGCGCCGCAGGACCCCTACACCCAGCGCCTGCTGGCCTCCCTGCCGGTGCCGGACCCGGTGGAGCAGGCCGAGCGGCGCGAGGCGTGGCGGGCACTGGTCACGCGCTGACGGTCCGCCCCAGGCAGACGACGGCCCCTGCCGCGCCGGCACACGGCGTGACAGGGGCCGTTCTGCGTCCTGGGCCTCCTCGACCGCCGTCCGCACCGGAGTGGTCCTCAGCGACGCGGCGTGGTCTCCACCCGCTGCAGCTCGGGCAGCCGCTCGGCGAACGCCCGGTACGTGTCCAGCGAGCCGGCGTAGATGCCGTCGGCGCGCGGCCGGTGCAGCACCACGTCGGTGAACCCGAGCTCGGCCGCCCGGTGCACGCCCTCGACGGCGGTCTCCACCGACTCCAGCGAGAACACCGGCGCCCCGTCGATGCTCAGGTACCGGCGTGCGGGCTCGCGGTGCCCCGCGGTCGCCTCGATCTCGTCGTACGCCGCCGCGAGCTCCGCCAGACCCGCCCACCACTGGTCCTGGGCACCCGCGCCCGTCCCGTCCGGCACCACCGGCCCGTACGTCGCCCAGCCCTGCCCGTACCTCGCCGCGAGCGCCATGGTGCGCGGACCGTTCGCCGCGACCACGAACGGTGTCCGAGGCGCGCGATCGTCCCCGGCACCATCCGCGCGTCGGTCGCGGTGTACCAGCGGCCGGTGTGGTCCGTCACCGACTGGGTGAGCAGCGTGTCCAGCAGCTCGACGAACTCCTCGAACCGCGACGTCCGCTCACCCCTGGTCGGCGCCGGCCCCAGCACGCGCGCGTCGAACCCCTCACCCCCGGCCCCGAGGCCGAGCAGCAGCCGGCCACCCGTGACGTCGTCCAGCCCCATCACGTCCTTGGCGAACGGCACGGGGTGCCGGAAGTTCGGCGACGCGACCCAGGTGCCCAGCCCGATGGTGCTGGTCACGGCACCGGCCGCCGCCAGCAGCGGCACCGTGGCGAACCACGGCTGGTCGGCCAGCGACCGCCACGCCAGGTGGTCGTAGGTCCACGCGTGGTCGAAGCCGAGCTGCTCCGCCTCGAGCCAGTGCTGCCGGGACACCGACCACCGCTCCTGCGGCAGGATCACCACTCCGATGCGCATGGCCGGAGCCTAGGCGTGGGTCACGGGCTCGGACGGGCCGCCGGACGCGGGTTCCAGCTGGAACGTGCAGTGCTCGACGTCGAAGTGGCCGGTGAGGCAGCCGCGCAGCTGGTCGAGCACGCGGCCGGTGCCACCGGCCTCGAGCACGTCGTCGTCCACCACCACGTGCGCCGAGAGCACCGGCACCCCGGACGTGATGGTCCAGGCGTGCAGGTCGTGCACGCCGCACACGCCCGGCAGCGCGCCGATGTGGGTCCGCACGGTCTCCAGGTCCACGCCCTCGGGCGTCGCCTCGAGCAGCACGTCGGCGACCTGGCGCAGCAGCACCGCGGCGCGCGGCAGGATCAGCAGGCCGATCAGCACCGACGCCGCGCCGTCCGCGCGCGTCCAGCCGGTGCCGAGCACGACGAGCGCGGCGACCACCGCAGCGGCGGAGCCCAGCAGGTCCCCAAGCACCTCGAGGTAGGCCGCCCGCACGTTGAGCGACCGCCCCTGCCCCTGGTGCAGCAGCCCGAGACCCACGCCGTTGGCGACCAGCCCGACGGCGGCCACGGCCAGCATCAGCCCGGCCCGGACCGGTCCCGGGTGCACCAGCCGCTGCACGCCCTCGACCAGCACCACCACGCCGACGACTGCGACCAGCATCCCGTTGACCAGGGCGGCGAGCACCTCGGCCCGCTGCCAGCCGTAGGTCCGCGCGGCCGTGGCCGGTCGCGCGGCCAGCCCGGTGGCGACCAGCGCGAGGGCCAGCCCGCCGGCGTCCGTCAGCATGTGACCCGCGTCGGCCACCAGCGCGAACGACCCGGACAGCACCCCGCCGACCACCTCGACCACCATGACGGCCAGGGTGACGACGAGCACCGCGGTCAGCCGCCCCCGGTGCGCACCCGCCGCGGTGGCACCGTGCGGATGCCCGTGCCCACCGTGCCCGTGCCCGCCACGCCCGTGACCGGCGCCCGCCGCCGTCATCGACCGCTCCCCTGGCTCCGCGGCCCGGCCGCCACGCGCCGCCTCAGTCCCACCCCAGCTCCTCGAGCCGCTCGTCGTCGATGCCGAAGTGGTGCGCCACCTCGTGCACCACCGTGACGGCCACCTCCTCGACCACCTCGGCACGGTCGTGGCACACGGCCAGCGTGGGGTTGCGGAACACCGTGATGCGGTCCGGGAGCGACCCGAACCACGCATCGGTCCGCTCGGTGAGCGGCGTGCCCTCGTACAGGCCGAGCAGCGCCGGCTCGTCCTCCGGGCCGTCGTCCTCCACCAGCACGACGACGTTGTCCATCAGCTCGCCGAGCTCCGGCGGGATGCTGTCGAGGGCGTCGCGGACCGCGTCCTCGAAGTCCTCCCGGCTCATCTCGACCACGGACCCATCCTCCCGTCCCGCGCCGACGTGTCGCGCCCCACAGGATCCCGCTTTGGTGGTTCGGCGCCTGACCCGTATGATCGTCACCGGTCTTCCGACGCCTCGACGTTGGGGCGTGAGCCCCCATCGTCTAGCGGCCTAGGACCCCGCCCTTTCACGGCGGTAGCACGGGTTCGAATCCCGTTGGGGGTACGGAGCAGTGCAAAGGCCTTACACCAAGGCCCCGTAGCGCAGTTGGTTAGCGCGCCGCCCTGTCACGGCGGAGGTCGCGGGTTCAAGTCCCGTCGGGGTCGCTCGAAGCGCCGGTCCTCGGACCGGCGTCGTCGTATCGAGGCTCTGTAGCTCAGTTGGTAGAGCGCACGACTGAAAATCGTGAGGTCACCGGATCGACGCCGGTCGGAGCCACTCTCGAGAACCCCCTGGTCACCAGGGGGTTCTTCTGTTTCCCCGACCGCGTCACTCCCCCTGCGTCATGCCCCGGGCCAGCCCGGTGCGCGATGTCTCACCCCGGGCTGTCGTCGAGCCCCGCGTCGTGCACGAGCAGCGCGATCTGCGTCCGGTTGTCGAGGCCCAGCTTGAGCAGGATCGCCGACACGTGGGCCTTCACGGTCGGCACGGACAGGTACAGCCGGCGCCCGACGTCGGCGTTCGACGCCCCTGCGCCGATCGCCAGCACCACGTCCCGCTCGCGCGCGGTCAGCGCGGCCAGAAGAGCCCGGGCGTCCTCGCGGACGGAACCCGTGCGGGCCGTGGTGTCCATCAGCCGACGGGCGACGGTCGGAGACAGCACGGGCTCCCCGGCGGCGGCCGCCTGCACGGCCGCGACGAGGCGCGCCGGCGGTGTGTCCTTGAGCAGGTAGCCGCTCGCACCCGCCGCCATCGCGCCGTCGATCTCCGCGCCGGTGTCGAAGGTCGTGAGCACCACGACCGCCGGTGGGTCGCGCCGCGCGCGCACGGCCCGGGTGGCCCTGACGCCGTCGACCCCCGGCATGCGCAGGTCCATGAGGACGACGTCGACCGGGTGGGCGTCGAGCGCCGCCGGGACGCCGGCGCCGTCCGCGACCTCACCCACGACGACGATGCCGTCGGCACCGTCGAGCATCAGCGTCAGGCCGGACCGCACCAGCGGGTCGTCGTCCACCACGAGCACCCGGACCGGGGCGGTCACCGGGTCACCGGGATCTCGACGGCGAGCACGAACCCACCTGCGGCGGGACGGGCCTCCACCCGTCCCCCGAGCAGCTCGACCCGTTCGCGCAGCCCGACCAGCCCCGTGCCCGTCCCCTCGATGGGGACGGCCGCGCGACCCCGCGGCCCGTCGTCCTGCACCCGCACGCGCACCGCGTCGTGCGACCGCGCGACCTCCACCTGCACCGCGCTCCCGGGCGCGTGCCGGCGGGCGTTCGTCAGCCCCTCCTGGCAGGTACGGAACACGGCGAGGCCGACGGCGGCCGGCAGGTCGAGGTCGTCGGGCACCTGCAGGTCGACGTGCGTCCCGGCCGCACGCTGCTGGTCGACGAGCGCGGCGACGTCGGCCAGCCCCGGCTGCGGGGCCAGCTCGTCGGGGCCGGACCGCAGGAGGCCGACGACGGTGCGCAGGTCGTCGAGCGCCGCACCGGCCTGCTCCCGCACCACGCCCGCGGCGCCGGCGACCTGCTCGGGCGACAGGTCCGGGCGGTACTCGAGCGCCCCGGCCGTGGTGGCCAGGAGCGACAACCGGTGCGCCAGCGAGTCGTGCATCTCCCGGGCGATCCGCGTCCGCTCGGCGAGCCGTGCTTCGTCGACCCGCCTCTCCTGCTCGCGCTCGGCCCGGACCGCACGCTCGCGCCATACGTCCAGCAGCGACGCGCGGGCGCGCAGGTACGCGCCCCATCCGAGGAGGGCGGCGTGCACGGCGACGTCGCACACCATCCACCAGCCCCACTGCAGGCCCGTCGGCCGCCACAGCACGAGGACCGCGTGCCCGGCCGCGCTCGCGGCCGCCACCCGCCACGACGTCCGCACGGGATGCAGCCGCGCCGCGACGAACGTCCCTGCGGTCGCCGCGGGGGTCGCCGCCGGGCTCAGCGCCGCCAGCACGCCGAGCACCACACCCGCCAGGGTCGGCCGGCGCAGCACCAGCGGGACGGCGGCCAGCGCGGCGACGCCGACCGCGACGTCGAGGACCAGCAGCACGGGTGCGGTCCCGTACGACCCGTGCGGCCACGCAGCGAGCCCGGTGAGCGCCGCGAGCCCGACGAGGGCCGGCACGAGGGAGCCGCGGTGAGCCCGCAGCACCGCCTCGGGCGGGCAGTCGACGAGGTCGGGGGTCATGCGCCGAGCCTAGGAACGGGCACCACCACGGTCGACCTACCTCGGTAGGGGGTGCCCGGTCCCTCGGTCTGCTGGCAGCTCGACCATCGCACGATCCGCCGTCGACCGCCGTGCACCAGCGTCGGACGTGTCCCACCCCGGGACCCAGCCCGAAGGAGACCGCGTCATGCACCCGTCCCGCCCGTTCCCCGTCTGGTCCGTCGCCGTCGCTGCCGCGCTCGCTGCGTCGGCCGTCTGGGTGCTCGCCGTCCCGCTCGGTGGCGTCCGTCTCGTGGCGGGCGAGCCGCCAGCGACGGTCAACCTGCTGTCCGTCGTCGTCGTCGCGGTGCTCGCCACCGTCGCGGCGTGGGGCGTGCGGACGGTGCTGCTCCGCGCTGTCCAACCGAGGCGCAGGGTGGTGTGGTGGCGCGCGATCTGTGTGGCCACGTTCGGCGTCTCGCTCCTCGGTCCCCTCGGCGCGGCATCCCTGCCGGCACTGGGCGCGCTGCTCGCCATGCACGTCTCGGTAGGGGCGGCGGTGCTCGTGGGGCTCGATCCGCGGCGCGTCGCCCGTGTGCGGTCACCGTGGCGAGCTCTCCCTCCGAACGGAGCCGGCAGAGCAGGTGAGCCGAGCCGGGCAAGGCCGGCGACGAGCCGCGACCCAGTGGGCGGCGCCTCAGCCGCGGCGGCTGCCGTCGGCCGCAGCATCCGCGCGGAACAGGACGTTGCGGCCGACGATGCCCGGCCGCCAGGCGCCGTCCGCCCAGTGCGACGGGGTGTAGCCGAACGTCTCGAGCCGCCCGACGACGCTGCGCGCCGAGGTGTCGAACCGCATCATGTGCCGGTCCTCGAGCTCGAGCAGCAGGTGCGGGCGGAAGGTGGCCAGCGTCGTGCTCCCGCCGGCGAGCAGCCGCTCCTCGGCGCCCTCGACGTCGGCCTTGACCAGGTCGAGTCGTGCCAGCGCGAGGCGTGCCGCGACGGCGTCGAGGGTGTCGACCTCAACGGGAAGGCTGCGGTGCCGGCTGAACTCGGCGTTGGAGCCCAGCCCGTGCGTGCCGTCGGACAGGAACGCGCGGCCGTGCACCCGCATCCCGCGTCGGCTCGGCAGCGACAGGTGCCCACGTCCCGGTTCGGCACCGAGGGCGAGCTGGTGGACCGTCACGTGGGCCGCACCGACCAGGCGCTTTGCCAGTCTGAGCACGCGGGTCAGGTCGGGTTGGGGCTCGATGGCGTGCACGGCACCCGCGGGGCCGACGAGGTGCGCGAGGGTCCAGGTGTACAGCCCGAACTCCGCGCCGACGTCCACGCAGACGGCTCCGGGGCCGACCAGCTGGGCCAGGCCGAGCACCTCGTCCTCCACGAACGGCGCCCGGCGGGCGCCGGCACCGAGCGCGGCCGCCACGGCGGCGAGCCGTCTCGGCCGGCGAGGCGCCCGGCTGCCTTCCGGCGGCTCCGGCTCGGCACCGGCGCCGGGTGCAGTGGAGGTGGCGCCCGCGGGCTGGTCGGGGGCGGGGCTCGGAGTCGGCATGGCTCGATCCTGCGAGCCGTGCGGCGGCTCGGGCATCAGGCATCGACCCTGAACGGACCCTGGTTGCGCCCTGGAAACCCCTGAGCCGGGGGCACCCAGAGCCCCGCTGCACGTCCGTGCACCACGTCACCCCTCGTCAGCGCCGTGTCGGGGCCGATCGTCCCGGTGACAGGGTGACCCTCCTCCTACGCTGGACCAAGCCACCGCCGCCTATCCACCGAGGACGTCATCGTGACCTCCGCCCCGCAGCCCGAGCACCACGGCCTGTTCGACCGCCTCGCCCACCGGCTCGCCGGCCGGACCACCGAGCCGATCGCCGACCGGGCCAAGGAGCGGATCGGTCGGATGGAGGACCGGGTCCGCTCGTCCGTGATGGCGGAGATCGACGCGGTGAGCCGGTCCGTCCGGGCCCGTGCCGTGCAGGTGCGACCCTCGGCGATCGCCTTCGCCGTGGCGGCCGTCCTGACGGTCCTCGCGCTGGCACTCATGGTCGGCGCGGCGGTCGTCGGACTGGCGCACGTGCTGCCGCTGTGGCTGGCGCTGCTGATCGTCGGCGTCGCCCTGCTGCTGCTCGCGGCCGGCGCCGCCGCCTGGGGTCGCAACCACCTGCCGCCGGGGCCCGTGCTGGGAGTCCCGCCGGCGCCCATGCCGACGCACCCGGCTGAGGAGCTGGTGCACCCCTGGGCGGACTGACGCCTCCCTCCGGACGCCGAAGGACTCGCGTGCCGGGCCGCTGACCAGCAGACTGAGGTCGCAGGACGCGGACGGACGAAGGGTCGGGCCATGGTCACGCAGACGTCGGTACCGGGCGACACGAGGTCGCTCGGTCAGCTGGTGAGCGACCTGTCGGAGCAGGCCGGTCGCCTGGTCCGCGCGGAGATCGACCTGGCGAAGGCCGAGCTCGCCGAGAAGGCGAAGCAGGCGGGCATCGGCGGCGGGCTGCTGATCGCCGCGGGGTTCCTGGCGTTCTACGGCGTCGGCGCCGCGATCGCGACCGCGATCATCGGCCTGTCCAACGCCGTGGCGCCGTGGCTCGCGGCGCTGATCATCACCGTGGCGATCTTCCTGGTGGTCGGCGTGCTGGCCCTGGTCGGCGTCCGGCGCCTGAAGCGGGGCATGCCGCCGACCCCGGAGCACGCGATGGAGAACGTCCAGCAGGACGTGGCAGCCGTCAAGGAGGGCCTGCACTGATGAGCGACTCGAGCGCAACACCGAAGCTGGGCACGTCCGAGCGCATGAAGGCGCTGGAAGCGGAGCTCGAGCTCACGCGCGGGGAGCTCGCGGCGACGGTGGACGAGCTGGCCGACCGGCTCAACCCCAAGACGCAGGCGGAGCGAGCCGTCGCGGAGGGCAAGCGGCTGGTGGCCGACGCGACGGATCCCTCGGCCGCCCCCGAGGCGCGCAAGCGGGCGCGGGTGGTGCTGGGGGTCGCCGGTGCGGTGGCGGTGCTGCTGGTGACCGGCGTGGTGCGGCGGATCGCTCGGCACTGAGTCCGCCTCGGCACTGGGGCCACTTCGGCACCGGGGCCGCCCCCTGGGTGCCGGTGGTGCGGCCGGCCCGACCTGCTGGTGCCCGGCGGGACCGGTCGTGGCGCGCGACGCTGGAGGACCAGCCGTGGCGCGCACGTCGATGGACGCCGGACCTCGTCCGGCGTCCCGTACAGGTCTCAGTCGACCTGGCGCTGCTGCGGCAGGCCGTCCAGCAGACCCCGCACCTCGGACTCGCGGTAGCGGCGGTGGCCGCCCAGGGTCCGGATGGACGAGAGCTTGCCGGCCTTCGCCCACCGCGTCACGGTCTTGGGGTCGACGCGAAACAGGCTCGCGACCTCCGACGGCGTGAGCAGTGTCTCGGGGTCGACGTGGTTGGACGACATCCTGGACGTACCTCCTGACGGACCTGGGACTGAGCCTGCAGGTCGCTCCCCCTCTTGCCTCACACGTCCAGCATGGACGTATGCCTCAGATGCCGCACTTCGTACGGGGCCAATTTGCCACCCATATGGGTGACGCAGCTGTGACATCAGTCACCGCTGTGCTGACCGGCGCACGGAAGTCCTCGTCAGAGTGCCAGAGAGGGACGAACTACCCGACTCGCCGCCAACGGTACATCCGGCGATGGGCCGCCTATACCGCACCATGCCGGACTTGTGGCGCAGTTCACCACAAGTCGTGTGCGACCTTCGTCACACTCGGGGACGGAGGTCCTGGCGGCCTGCGGCTCCGGTCCGGCTCCGGTCCAGGGCGCCGGGGCTCGGTGGTCGGAATGCTCACGGACCATGTAGCGTTGCCCTGCGAACAGACGAAACAGCACCCCGGGGCCGCACGTGTGAGCACGGAGCCGCCCCGCTTCCACGTTAGAGGGGGTCGATGCCATGGGGCGCGGCCGTCAGAAGGCTAAGCAGACGAAGGTGGCCCGGGAGCTGAAGTACTTCAGCCCGGACACCAACTACAGGGCTCTCGAGCAGGAGCTCTCGTCGCGTGGCCACAACGATCTCGTCACCGAGACCCGTCCCCCGGTGAGCGAGGAGACCAACCCTTCGTGGAAGAGCTGGTCCTCGGACGACGAGGACGACGACGACCGCTGAGCGGTCGTCGTTCGGTGTCCGGCCCGCACCGCCTGGGCGGCGGGCGAGCTGCCGGTACCGCTCTCCGCTGGCGAGGCGACCCTGGGGTCACGCCGTGGCCCGCCGGCGACGCGTTCCTCAGACGCGGTAGCTGCCCGACATCAGGACGGCGCCGCCCTGCACGCCCTTGGTGCCGCTGACCAGGTCCGGAGTCCCGGGCACGTCGCGCTCCGGGTCGAACGGCCGGATGCCGCCCAGCTCCCACGCCGGTAGCCCGAGCTCGACGGCGTGCTGCAGCACACCGGCGGCGGCGTCCGGCGCGACGACGGCGACCATGCCGACCCCCAGGTTCAGGGCCGACTCGAGGTCGTTCCACGGCACCCCGCCGAGGCGCTGCACCAGCGAGAACACCGGCGGCAGCTGCCAACCGGCGCGGGACACCTCCGCGACGGAGCCGGTGGGCAGCACCCGGGCCAGGTTGGCCGCGAGCCCTCCGCCGGTGACATGGCTGAACGCGTGCATCCCGCCCGCGGCGCGCTCCGTCAGCGCGAGGCAGTCGGCGGCGTAGACGCGGGTCGGCTCCAGGAGCTCCTCGCCGATGGTCCGGCCCAGCTCGTCGACGTACCGGTCGAACCGCCAGCCGGACACCTCGATGACCCGGCGCACCAGCGAGTACCCGTTGGAGTGCAGCCCGCTGGACCCGAGGGCGATCAGCACGTCTCCGGACTCGACCCGGTGCGGACCCAGCAGGGCGTCCGCCTCGACCACACCGGTCGCGGCGCCGGCCACGTCGTACTCGTCGGGCGCCAGCAGGCCCGGGTGCTCGGCCGTCTCACCACCGACCAGTGCCGTGCCGGCCACCTGGCAGGCGGCGGCGATGCCGCGGACGATGTCGGCGATCCGCTCCGGGACCACCTTGCCGCAGGCGATGTAGTCGGTCATGAACAGGGGCTTCGCACCGACCACGGCGATGTCGTCGACCACCATGCCGACCAGGTCGAAACCGATGGTGTCGTGCCGGTCGAGGGCCTGGGCGACGGCCACCTTGGTGCCGACGCCGTCGGTCGACGTGGCCAGCAGGGGCCGGCGGTAGCCGAGCAGCGCCGACGCGTCGAACAGGCCGGCGAAGCCGCCGACCCCACCGACCACCTCGGCACCCTGCGTGGCCCGCACCGCCTCGCGCATCAGCTCGACGGCCTTGTCACCGGCGTGCACGTCGACGCCGGCCTCCGCGTAGGTGACCTTGTGCCCGGTCACGGGTGCTCCAGCGCACCGGCCGCGCCGGCGCCGGGGATCAGGGTGACCAGGCCGTCCTCCGGGGAGCCGAGCGGCAGCTGCTGCTGGTCGAGCAGGTTCTTCGCCAGCCGGTCGTCCGGCGGCAGCGGGATCGGGTACTTCCCGGTGAAGCAGGCGGTGCACAGCTGGCCGACCGGCTGCTCGGTGGCCGCGACGAGACCCTCGATCGAGATGTAGCCGAGCGAGTCGGCACCGAGAGAGGCGGCGATCTCGTCGACGGCCAGCCCGTTGGCGATCAGCTCCGCGCGGGACGCGAAGTCGATGCCGTAGAAGCACGGCCACTTCACCGGCGGGGAGCTGATCCGCACGTGCACCTCGGCGGCACCGGCCTCCCGGAGCATGCGGATCAGGGCGCGCTGGGTGTTGCCGCGGACGATCGAGTCGTCGACGACGACCAGCCGCTTGCCGCGGATCACCTCGCGCAGCGGGTTGAGCTTGAGCCGGATGCCGAGCTGGCGCAGCGTCTGCGACGGCTGGATGAACGTGCGGCCGACGTAGGCGTTCTTGGTCAGCCCCTGACCGAACGGGATGCCGGACTGCTGCGCGTAGCCGACCGCGGCGGGAGTGCCGGACTCCGGCACCGGGATGACGAGGTCCGCCTCGACCGGGTGCTCGACCGCGAGCCGCCGGCCCATGTCCACGCGCGACGCGTGCACCGAGCGGCCGGCGATGGTCGTGTCCGGACGGGCGAGGTACACGTACTCGAAGATGCAGCCGGCACGGTCCGGCGTCGCGAACCGGCTGCTGCGCAGCCCGTCGGCGTCGATCGCCAGGAACTCGCCCGGCTCGACCTCCCGGACGTAGGACGCACCGACGATGTCGAGCGCCGGCGTCTCGGAGGCGACCACCCAGCCGCGCTCGAGGCGGCCGAGCACCAGCGGCCGGACACCCTGCGGGTCACGGGCGGCGTAGAGGGTGGTCTCGTCCATGAAGACGAGGCTGAACGCGCCCCGCAGGCGGGGCAGCACCTCGAGCGCCGTCGCCTCGAGGGTGTGGTCCGGGTCGCCGGCCAGCAGGGCCGTCACCAGGGCGGTGTCGGTGGTGTTGCCGCGGGCGAGCTCGCCACGGCGCTTGCTGCCGTACCGCTCGGCGACCAGCTCGATCAGCTCGGCGGTGTTGGTCAGGTTGCCGTTGTGGCCGAGGGCGACGGTGCCACCGGCGGTGGCGCCGAGCGTGGGCTGCGCGTTCTCCCAGGTGGAGGCGCCCGTCGTCGAGTAGCGGGTGTGCCCGATGGCGATGTGCCCGGTCAGCGCGTTGAGCGCCGTCTCGTCGAACACCTGGGAGACAAGGCCCATGTCCTTGTAGACCAGCAGGTGCCGGCCGTCGCTGGTCGCGATGCCCGCCGACTCCTGGCCGCGGTGCTGCAACGCGTAAAGGCCGAAGTACGTGAGCTTGGCGACCTCCTCGCCAGGTGCCCAGACACCGAAGACCCCGCAGGCATCCTGCGGGCCCTTCTCGTTCGGCAGCAGGTCGTGGGACAAGCGTCCGTCCGCGCGGGGGGCCACGCGACCATGGTCGCACAGGGCCGGCGGCGGATCCGACCTCAGCGGCGCAGCGAGCGCCGGTCGGCCCACAGGGCGAGACCGGCACCGATGCCCAGGCCGAGCACGGCACCGGACAGCGCGGCGAGCAGGCGGACGCCGTTGGAGCCGCCGAGGAACGGCAGCACGCCGCCGGTGCTGCTGACGGAGCCGTCGGCGAGCAGCACGGCGACGAGCAGGCCGACGACGAGGCCGACCAGGGTGCCCGTGGTGAGGAAGGCGCTGTAGCGAGGGGCGTGGCGGACGGTGGCCGGCACGGCGGTGCGGAGCAGCTCGTCCTCCGTGGGGACGGCGGCGTCGGCGGGGGGCTCGTCGGTGTCGGCAGGCGCCGCGGCGTCGGCAGGCTCGGCGGTGTCGGCGGGCTCGGCGGTGTCGGCGGGCTCGTCGGTGTCGGCAGGCGCAGCGGCGTCGGGGGACGTCGCGGCGACGTCCGGCACGGCCGTGTCGTCGGGCTCGGGGGTCGGCTGGGGATCCGGCACGCGGCGATCCTAGGCGGGACTCAGGCGCGGGGTCGGGCGGCCTGGAGCGGCAGCCAGTCGGCGAGGTCGGCGCGGGCGCCCGACGCGTGCACCCTCCCCTGGGCGACGGCGTCCGTCCACGTCAGCGCACCCGTCGCGAGGCGGAGCCAGGTGTCGGGGTCCGTCTCGACGACGTTCGGCGGGGTGCCGCGGGTGTGCCGCGGGCCGGCGACGGCCTGCACGGCGCCGTCCGGTGGGACGCGCACCTCGACCGAGTTGCCCGGGGCCACGTCGGCGAGCTCCTCGAGGGTGAACCGGACCGCGGTGCGTCGGGCGCCCACCGGGACGTCGTCGGGCGCGGCGCGCCACACGCCGAGCGCCGCCCGTCCGTCGGCCGGATCCGTCCTGCGTCGTACCGCCACCCGGACATCCTGCCCCGGTCGCGGACGCGCGACCGCTCCGGGGCGAGCCCAGCCCCAGACCCGACTCGCTGGCCGGAATCCCTGGCCCGACCACCGACGGCGCGGGCTCAGCGGCGACCGGTGCCGCGCCCCTCGACCCGGTCCCGCTCGCGGAGCGACCGGTGCACGTCACGGCTCCACTGCCGGACACGCGCGCGCTCCTGCGCCGCGAGGCGCGCGTCCGCCCGGCGAGCCTGGTGGGCGGCCTCGCGCGCGAGGCGCCGCCACGACTCGAGGCGGCGTTCCGGCAGCTCGCCCTCCTCCACCGCGGCCAGCACGGCGCAGCCCGGTTCCGACAGGTGCGCGCAGTCCGCGAAGCGGCAGGCGGCCGCGAGCGCGACGACGTCGGCGAAGGTCTCGTCCAGCGCCTCGGCATCGGCCACCAGGCCGATTCCCCGCACGCCCGGGGTGTCGATCAGCAGCACGCCGTCGCCCAGCGGCACCAGCTCGCGGTGGGTGGTGGTGTGCCGCCCGCGCCCGTCGGCACGGCGCTCGCCCGTCTCCATCACCTGGTGCCCCGCCAGGGCGTTGACCAGGGAGGACTTGCCGGCACCCGACGGTCCGACCATGACGAGGGTCGTCCCGGGACGCAGCAGCGCGCGCAGTCCCTCGAGCCCCGACCCGTCCACCACGCTGACGGCGTGCACCGGGGCGCCGGGGGCGACCGACGCGACCTCCGCCGCCATCGACGCGGCATCCGGCACCAGGTCGGACTTGGTCAGCACGACCACCGGCTGGGCGCCGGACCGCCACGCGAGCGTCAGCAGGCGTTCGACGCGACCGAGGGACGGGTCCGGGTCGAGGTGCTCGACGACGAGCACCACGTCGACGTTCGCCGCGAGCACCTGCTCCCGGGAGGTGGCGCCGGCGGTGTCGCGGACCAGCGCGGTGCGGCGAGGCACGAGGTGGTCCACGTGCGGCTGGTCGCCGGGGTCTGACGCATCGAGGACCAGCACGTCACCGACCGTCGGCGGCAGGCGGACGCCGTCCGTGTCGGGGACCAGGCCGTCGTGGTCGAGCGGGACGCGCACCGGGGCGGCAGCGTCCATCGTGTCGAGGGCCTGCTCGGCTGCGTGGGGCCGCTGATCCGTCGGCTGCTGCGGCACGTCCGCGGGCACGACGAGGACGGCGCCGCGGTCGGCGCGCACCACTCGGACGGTGTCCATGCGTCGACCGTAGGAGTCCCCCGACGGCGCGGGCGAGCGGATTTCGTCCGGCTCGGGGCCGGTCAGGGCAGCCGGAACAGCACGGTGCGCCGGGGCACCGACGCCTCGGCCAGCCGCGCGTGGACCGGCACGCCGAGCGGGAGGTCAGCACCGTCGTCGGCCTCGATCCGAGCCCGGACCGCCGGGTGCCGCACCACCAGCTCGCCGCGCGTCGGTTCCGCGTCCCGCCGGTCGACCACCACGCCGTCGAAGGTGCCACCCACCCGCGGCGCCAGCACCGCCGCCTCCACCACGTCGGTCCCCTCGCGGTCGTAGGCGGCGGCCCGCTGACCGGTGCGGCCCATCACCGACGGCAGACCGGGCAGGGCCGCGCGGACCCACTCCGGCACCGCCGATCCGGCGCACGCGGCGATCGCGATCTCCGAGGCGTACCTGTCCGCGAGGCGCCGCAACGGTGCGGTGACGTGCGCGTAGGGCGCCGCGATGGCCGCGTGCCGGGCGGCGGACCCCGTCGGAGGTGCCGCACCGTCCGACCCGCCGAACGCCACATAGCCCGCGCCGCGGAACAGGGAGGTCGCGGCGTCCAGGAACGCGGCCTCCGCCGGGTGTGCCGAGTCCAGGCGCCGCAGCAGGTGCGGGTAGGGCTCGTCGGCGGGCCAGTCGACCTCGAGGGCCGCTGCCGTGCGGTGCAGCCGCGCGACGTCCCGGTCGTCCGCCGGCGGCATGGTGCGCAGCAGGCCGACGCCCGAGTCGAGCATCAGCCGGGCCGCGGCCAGGCCGGTCAGCAAGGACAGCTGCGAGTTCCACCGCTCCATCGGCAGCACCGCGCGGAAGCTCGTCGTCCAGCCACCGTGGCCGTCGGCCGCCACCTGCTGCTCCGGCACCGAGAGCGACACCCCGCCGCGGTCCCGTTCCGCCCGTTCGCGCAGCCGGCCCACCGCGCGCACCCCCGCCAGCACGTCGGTCAGCGCCCCCGGCTCGTGCTCGTCGAGCATGCGCTGGGCCTGCGGGTAGGCCAGCTGCGCCCGGCTGCGCACCGTGGCGGGGCCGACGTGCACCGCGGCCGGCTCGCCATCGGCTCCCAGGTCGAACCGCCACAGCACCGCCGGACGGTCCTGGTCCGGGAGCAGGCTCGCGGCGCCCTCCGACAGGGACGTGGGGTGCAGCGGGACGGTGCCGTCCGGGCCGTAGCAGGTGGTGCCGCGCTCGTGGGTCTCGGTGTCCAGGGCGCCGCCGGGGACGACGAACGCGCCGACGTCCGCGATGGCGTAGTGCACGGTCCAGCCGTCGCCCGCGGGTGCGACGTGCAGCGCCTGGTCGAGGTCCATCGAACCGGGCGGGTCGATGGTGAGCAGCGGGAGGTCGGTCGCGTCCACCCGTGCGACCGACCGACCCGGGACGTCCAGCGGTCCGGTGCGCGCTGCCGTCGCCGCCTCGTCGGCCGCCGCCGCGGCGAACTCCGTGGGGATGCCCAGCTCGGCACGGACCTGCGCCAGCGCCGCTGCGACCTGGGCGTCCGCGAGACGGGCGACGCGGGACCGGGGCACGGTCAGCCCCTCGTCGCGGGACGGGAGGGACCGGCCGTGGTCATGCGGCCGACTCTAGGTGGCGGGGTGGGATGACGCCGCGCCAGGCAGCCCGCGTCAGCTCGGACTGCCTCAGCCGAGCGTCAGCCGAAGTGGTGCGGCAGCGTGCCCTCGGACGCGGTCCGCAGCTCGGTGAGCGGGATGGTGAACAGCCCCTCCACCTCGACCGACGGCGCGTGCACGTGGTCCGACGGGTCCACCGGCCGGCCGGCGCCCGGGCTGCACGTCTCGGCGGTCTCGCCCAGCCGCAGCACCGGCACGCCGCGAGACGTGCACAGGTCGATCAGCCGGACCTCCTCCGAGCGCGGCACGGCGACCAGCACCCGGGCCGTGGACTCGGAGAACAGGGCCTCGAACGGCGTCAGCCCGTCCCGCGTGCACAGCGGGTCCAGGTCCACCTGCACACCGACCCCGAAGCGCAGCGACGCCTCGACCAGACCCTGCGCGAGGCCACCCTCGGACAGGTCGTGCGCGGCGTCGACCAGGTGGTCGCGGGCGGCCTGGGCCAGTACCAGGGCGAGCCGGCGCTCGGCCTCCAGGTCCACCTTCGGCGGGGTGCCGCCGAGCTGGTGGTGCACCACGTCGGCCCACGCGGAGCCGTCGAGCTCCGGCCGCGTGGTGCCCAGCAGGTAGACGGCGTCACCGGGGTTGGTCCAGCCGGACCGCACCGCATCGGCCACGTCGTCCAGCACGCCGAGCACACCCACCACCGGGGTCGGGTGGATCGCCTGGTCACCGGTCGTGTTGTAGAGCGAGACGTTGCCTCCGGTCACCGGGACCTCGAGGGCGACGCAGGCATCGGCCAGACCGTGGATCACCTGGACCAGCTGCCACATCGAGTCGGTGCGCTCGGGGCTGCCGATGTTGAGGCAGTCGGTGACGGCCAGCGGCTTGGCACCCGTCGTGGCGACGTTGCGATAGGCCTCCGCCAGCGCCAGCTGGGCGCCGACGTACGGGTCGAGCTGGGCGTAGCGGCCGTTCGCGTCGGTCGCCAGCGCCACGCCGAGGCCGGTCGTCTCGTCGACGCGGACCACGCCGGAGTCGTCGGGCTGGGCGAGGGCCGTGTTGCCCTGCACGAAGCGGTCGTACTGGTCCGTGACCCACGCCTTCGACGCCAGGTTCGGCGAGGACACGAGCGCGAGGACGGTGTCGCGGAGCTGGTCGGGCGTCTCCGCGCGCGGGTAGCGCGCCTGGCCGTCGGGCGTGCTGACCGAGTCCGCGACCAGGGCGTCCTGCCAGTCCGGACGGGCGTACGGCCGGTCGTACACCGGGCCCTCGTGCGCCACCGTCTTCGGGTCGACGTCGACGATGCGGGCGCCGAAGTGGTCGATGGTCAGCCGGCCGTCACCGGTGACCTCGCCGATCACCGCCGTCTCCACGTCCCACTTGCGCGTGATGGCGAGGAACTCGTCCAGCTGGTCGGGGCGGACGACGGCCATCATCCGCTCCTGCGACTCCGACATGAGGATCTCGCCGGCGGTCAGCGTGGGGTCGCGGAGCAGCACCTTCTCCAGGTCGACGTGCATGCCGGACCCGCCGTTGGACGCCAGCTCGCTGGTCGCGCAGCTGATGCCGGCGGCGCCGAGGTCCTGGATGCCCTCGACGACGTGCGCCGCGAACAGCTCCAGGCAGCACTCGATGAGCACCTTCTCCATGAAGGGGTCGCCCACCTGGACCGACGGCCGCTTGGAGGGCTTGGAGTCGTCGAACGTCTCGCTTGCCAGGATCGAGGCGCCACCGATGCCGTCGCCGCCGGTGCGCGCGCCGAACAGCACCACCTGGTTGCCCACGCCCTCGGCGTTCGCCAGGTGGATGTCCTCGTGCCGCAGCACCCCCAGGCACAGGGCGTTGACCAGCGGGTTGCCCTGGTACGACGGGTCGAAGACGAGCTCGCCGCCGATGTTCGGCAGGCCCAGGCAGTTGCCGTAGCCGCCGACGCCCGACACGACGCCGTGCACCACGCGCGCGGTGTCCGGGTGGTCGACGGCGCCGAACCGCAGCTGGTCCATCACGGCCACGGGACGGGCGCCCATCGAGATGATGTCGCGCACGATGCCGCCGACGCCGGTGGCCGCACCCTGGTACGGCTCGACGTAGCTGGGGTGGTTGTGCGACTCGACCTTGAACGTCACCGCCCAGCCGTCGCCGATGTCGACGACGCCGGCGTTCTGCCCGATGCCGACCAGCAGGTGCTCGCGCATCGCCGGCGTCTGGTTCTCGCCGAACGTCGACAGGTGCAGCTTCGACGACTTGTAGGAGCAGTGCTCCGACCACATCACCGAGTACATGGCGAGCTCGGCGGCGGTGGGCCGACGGCCCAGGAGGTCACGGATGCGCGCGTACTCGTCGGGCTTGAGGCCCAGCTCGGCGTACGGCTGCTCGAGGTCCGCGGTGGCGAGCGCGTGCTCCACCGTGTCGGACGTGGCGGCGGGTCGGGGGGCCGGCGACTGCACGTGGCTGGTCATCGATCCCCGAGGATACCGGCGCTGCGCTGGACACCGGTTGCTAGCGTCGAGGCGTGGTCATCCCCATCGCGGACGACAACAGCAGGCGCCGGACGACGCCCGGCATCACCTACCTGCTGATCGCGGTGAACGTGCTGGTGTTCCTCGCCATGGTGCGGACGACACCCACCGAGCAGGCGCGCCTGATGGCCACCTACGCGGCCGTGCCGCGCGCTGTGCTGCACGACGGGCCCACCGCCTGGCTCACGCTGCTGACCAGCATGTTCATGCACGCCGGCTGGTTGCACCTCGGCGGGAACATGCTGTTCCTGTGGATCTTCGGCGACAACGTCGAGGACGCGATGGGGCACCTGCGGTACCTCGGCTTCTACCTGCTGTGCGGCGTGGTCGCCGGGCTGACGCAGGTCGCCGTCGACCCGTCGGGAACCACCCCGCTGGTCGGTGCGAGCGGAGCCATCGCCGGCGTGCTCGCCGCGTACGTGGTGCTGTTCCCGCGCGGCATGGTCCGCACCATCGTGGTGCTGATCCCGCCGCTGTTCGTCTGGCCGCTGCTACCGGCGTGGCTGCTGATCGGCGGCTGGTTCTTCCTGCAGTTCTGGTCGGGGCTCAGCTCGCTCGGCGCGCTGGCGGCGGGCGGGGTCGCGTACTGGGCGCACGTCGGCGGGTTCATGCTCGGGGCGGTGCTGGCGAAGCCGTTCGCGCGGGCCGGTGGGGTGGAGCACCGGTTGGCGACCACGCGGCGGTACCCGCAGGACCTGTACCGGCGCGACCCGTACGGACGGCAGCCGCCGCGCTGGTGAGCGGCCCGTCGGGCCCGTCGCGCACGCGGAGACAGGTCCGGGTGCGGCGGGGACTCCCCCACCGCACCCGGAACTGACGCCGGACAGGCTCAGGAGCGCACGAGCCCCTGCGCCACCGCGGTGGCCAGCGACGGCGCGAGCGGCAACCTCGGGATCAGCGTGCACTGGGCGGCGTGGTACAGGTCCGCCTTGCCGGGCCAGACGGTGCCGGCCGGCTGGTTGTGCACGTCGAGCTGGTGGAACCACGAGCCGTTGACGTGGTCGATCACGTACCGGTCGACGTAGTCCCACCACTGGGCGTAGCGCTGCGCGTACTGCTCGTCACCGGTGCGCTGGTGCAGCGCCGCCGCGGCACCGATCGCCTCGGCGGCGACCCAGTGCATGCGGTCGGCCACGACGGGGGCGCCGGACCAGTCGGTGGTGTAGACGAAGCCGTCGGCACCGTCGGCCGCCCAGCCGTCCGCGACCGCGCGGTCGAACAGGGCGCGCGCCGCCTCGAGCCAGTCGGCGCCAGTGGCCCCAGCGGCCTCGAGGTGGAGCAGCAGGCGAGCCCACTCCAGGCCGTGGCCCACGGTGGCGCCGTACGGCTTGAACTTGTCGTCCCGCTGGTCGTCGTTGAACTCCGGCTGGGCGGTCCACGCCTCGTCGAAGTGCTCCGGCAGGCGCCACCCGTTGGCTGCGGCGGCCGAGGCGGCGAAGGCGCCGATCCGGGCGGCGCGGTCCAGCCAGACGCGGTCGCCGGTGACGTCCGCCGCGGCGAGGAACGCCTCGACGGTGTGCATGTTCGCGTTGATGCCGCGGTACGGGTCGAGCGTGGTGAACGTGGTGTCCCACGTGTCGACGGCCTTGCCTGCGGCGTCGTCCCAGAACCAGCGCTCGTAGGTGGCCAGCGCGTCGGTCAGCAGCTCGCGTGCACCGGCCAGGCCGGCGACGGTGGCCGACGAGGCGGCGAGCACGACGAACGCGTGCGCGTAGGCCGTCTTGTCGGGGTCGGGGGTGCCGTCGGCGCCGACGCCGGGGTACCAGCCGCCGTTCTGCGTGTCCCGCAGCGGGCCGGTCAGCCCCGCGAGCGCCGCCTCGGCGATCGGCCGGCTGCCCGGGATGCCCAGCAGGGTGCCGAGCGAGTACACGTGCACGGTGCGGCACGTGATCCACGTCTGCACCCCCTGCGCCGGCAGCGGCGTGCCGTCGTCGTCCAGCCAGTAGGCGCCTCCGCCCGGGGCGGGGGTGTGCCGACCGAAGGCCAGCAGGGAGTTCAGGTGGCGGTCCAGCCATGCCAGGTGGCTCGGGACCGTGGGCCAGGCCCGCATCGTCAGCTCACTCCAGAGGTGTGTCGGGGCAGGGACGCGGCGGTGGTGCCGCGCGGCGTCGGCCCGGGCGGCTCGGCGGGACCGTCGTCGGCCGCCACGGCGCGCCCGGCGGCCGCCTCCCCGCATTCTCGTCCACCGACGGCGCGGGGCGTGGGACCAGGGTGGCGCCGCCCGGTGGACCGCCCACGCCCGCGTCCGCCCGGTTAGGGTGCCTGCGTGTCCAGCCACCGCGGGCCGAGCACGGACCGTCGCCGGCGGGTGCGCGCCGGCCGCGCGTTCGCCCTGGTCTGCGTCCTGGTCGGCCTCGCGTCGGGGTGCACGGCCGGCGGCACGGCCGGGCCGACCGACGCCCGGCCCACGGGGGCCACGGTTGCGCCCGCACCGACCGACCCCTCAGCGGCGGACGTCCGGACGAGGGGCGTGGCCCTGACCGCCAACGGCGTCAGCGCGGCCGCTGTCCCGGACGCCACCGTCACCGCCGACGCCAGCACCGACCCGGACGGCTCCGCCCACCTGCACCTCGTGGTCAAGGACGGCACCGAGAGCGGATCGCCGACCACCGCGGCCACGAGCCCGACGACCTCCGCACCGGCGGCCGTGCCGCTGGCGTGGCTCACCGGTCCGGCCGGCTCGACCGCCGCCGTGCTCGAGGACGGGTCCGCGGTGATCTCCGCCTCCGACGGGTCCTTCCTGCTCGGGCTCAGCGCACCGACGCCGAGCGCACGGTTCACCGTGGTCGGCACCCCCGCGGCCGTGCTGCGGATCGACCACGTCACCGGCAGCGCACTCGGGGCCACGGCCACCGGCGCCCCGGTCACCACCTGGCTGTCCGGCAGCGCGGTGGTGGCAGCCACCTGGGGCGTGGCCGAGGGCGGCCGCTCCCTCGAGGTCACCCCGAGCGAGTGGGCCCGCACCGGCACGCTGGCCGCGCAGCAGGCGCTCTGGAGCCAGCTCGTCGCGCAGCACCCGGATGCGAACAGCCCGACGATGCACGAGCAGCTGCTGTGCCACGTGCTCGGCGCGGCCGGCAAGTCCACCTGGCACATCGAGCCGTGGCGGCCTCAGGTCGACGCGCTGACGATGCTGCGCACGCGGTGCAACCCCACGGCTGCCGACGTCGCCACCCCACCTGCCCCGACCGCGGCCAACGGCTGACGGCCGGGGACCGGGGCGCGAGACCTGCAGCCCCGTGCCGCGCAGGCTCAGCCCCGCACGTGCCGCTCCGGCACCGCCGCCTCGCCCGACGCGCGCTGCGCCCGGTTCCACGCCCGGGCCTCCTCCTGCCGCACCTGCTCGGCACCGGACGCGATGGCCGCGCGCAGGTGCTCCGGGCCGTAGCCGAACGCGTCCACCAGGTCCTGCGCGTGCGGACGCAGCCGCACCAGCAGCCGGTCGATGTACGACGAGACGGTCCGGGCCCGGCCCGCGGACAGCCGCCCGTGGATCAGGTACCAGGCGAGGTGCCGCTCCACGAGCGTGAGCCCGAACAGGTCCCGCAGCCGGGTGAGCACCCGGCGGGTGCCGGGGTCGTCGACGGTGGCCAGGGCCCGCGTGAACGCCTCCCACTGCACGCGCTCGGCGTGGGCACGGGCCGCCTCGATCAGCTCGTGCTGGTGGGCCTCGAACAGGGCCGCCGCGGCGGCGGGCGGCAGGCTGCGCGCAGGGGCGAGCGCGGCGGCGGCCTCGGCGACCATCGTCTCCACGCGGTCGGTCAGCAGCTGGCGCTGGGTGGACTCGTCGCGCAGCTGGCCCACCGAGCGGCGGGCGTCGCCGACGTCGGCGATCGTCTGGGCGGCGCGCACCAGCGGCGTGCGGTGCAGGGCGGCGTCCGCGGCCCGCTCGGCCACCAGCCGCGCCATGTCACCGGCGGAGTGCAGCTTGAGCCCCTTGGCGTAGTCGCCGAGCAGCCGCTTGGCCACCAGCTGGTACAGCACCGTGTTGTCGCCCTCGAACGTCACGTACACGTCCAGGTCCTGGTGCAGGCCGACCAGGCGGTTCTCGGCGAGGAAGCCGGCGCCGCCGCAGGCCTCGCGGCAGGTCTGGATGGTGCGCATCGCGGTCCACGTCGACGTCGGCTTGAGGGTCGCGGCCAGCGTCTCCAGGTCGGCACGGGTCGCCGGGGTGTCCGCCCGCCCGGAGAACACATCGTCGAACGCCGCGAGCAGCTCCTCGTGGGCGTAGGTCGAGGCGTAGGCCTCCGCGACCAGCGGGAGCAGCCGGCGCTGGTGCTCGCCGTGGTCCAGCAGCACCACCTCGTCGTCGTCCGCACCCGCGAACTGCCGGCGCTGGTTGGCGTAGGTGACCGCGATGGCGAGGGCGAGCTTGGAGGCGTTGGTGGCGGCGCCGTCCAGCGAGACGCGGCCCTGGACGAGCGTGCCGAGCATGGTGAAGAACCGCCGGCCCGGGTTCTCGATCGGCGAGCTGTAGGTGCCGTCCGCAGCGACGTCGCCGTACCGGTTGAGCAGGTCACGACGCGGCACGCGGACGTGGTCGAACCACAGGCGGCCGTTGTCGATCCCGTTGAGGCCGCCCTTGAACCCGTCGTCCTCACCGCCGACGCCGGGCAGGAACTCACCGGTGACCGCATCGCGGATCGGCACGTAGAACGCGTGCACGCCGTGGTTGACCCGCTCGCCGCCGGGCGCCGCCGTGATCAGCTGCGCGAACACCACCGCGGCGGTGCCGTGGGTGGCGGCATTGCCCAGGTAGTCCTTCCAGGCGCCGCGGAACGGCGTGTGGAGGACGAACTCCTGGGTGGCGGCGTCGTACTCGGCGGTGGTGCCGATCGAGGCGACGTCCGAGCCGTGGCCGGTCTCCGTCATCGCGAACGCGCCCGGCACCTGCAGGAACATCGCGTCCCGCAGCAGCCGCTCGTGGTGGTCGGCCGTGCCGAGGTGCAGGATCGCCGAGGCGAACAGACCCCACTGCACACCGGCCTTGATCTGCAGGCTGGGGTCGCCGGCCACCAGCTCCTCGAAGCGGGCCAGGCTGCCGCCGTGGTCGTCGGCACCGCCGAGCGCCGTCGGGAAGGCCCGCAGCACGTCCGTCTCCGCGACCAGGCGGCGCAGCTGGGTCAGCACCCGCTCGCGGTGCTCGGCGTAGGGCTGGCCCTCGATCTTCTGGAAGGCCGGGTCGGCGACGATCGCCCGGGCGCTGCGGCGCAGGTCCGCGTAGCGGCCGAGCAGGTGCTGCTCCAGCGTCGGGACGTCGACGCGCGCGTCCGCGGTGCGGACGCTGGCCGGACGTTCGGCGGTGGTGGTCATGAGGTCTCCTTCATCGTCGAAGTGCCTGCTGAGGGACGGGCGGTGGTGCCGGGACGCACGACGAGACCGACGGGGCCGGCCCACAACCAGGTGGAGACGCGGCCGGCGAGCTCGCCCCGGCTCGGTGCCGCGGGTTCGTGGCGGTGCAGCAGCCACCACTCGCCGGCGCCGCGGACGAAGCCGACGGCACCCGCGGCCCACGCGGTGGCCAGCGCGGCGGCGCTGGCCGGTGAGTCGACGGACCGGGCGGCCACCTCACGGGCGAACGGGCCCGCCACCAGGGCGGTCACCTGGTCGAGGAAGTGCTCCACCGACCCGTCGCGGGTGACGAACGCGTACACCGACGGCGACGACTCGATCATCTCCAGGTACACGTCGACCATCGCGCGGAGCCCCTCGCGGGGCGTGCCGTGCGCGGCGAGCGCATCCGCGAGCGCGTCGCGGATGTCCCGCACGACGAGCTCGGCCACGGCCACCTGCAGCGCCGTCTTGTCGGCGAAGTACCGGTAGACGATCGACTTGGAGGTGCCGGCCGCCGCCGCGATCTCGTCCATGGAGATGTCCGGACCGTCGTGGTGCACCGTGCGCCGGGCCGTCTGCACCAGCACCGCGCGCCGGGCCTCGCGGTGGTCCGCCCACCGGGTGGCACGACCGTCCGCCGGTGGGGCATCGCTGCCCACCGCCCGCAGGCCCGTCGTCGTCGACCGGGTCGGTTCACGACCACTCACGAAACCGACGGTATCAGGTACCATCGGTTCCGGACAGATCCAAGGGACGAAGGTCCTCCTGCCCCGTCGGCATTTCGACGGTGGAACCGGGGGCTGATCCTCCGTCCCCCGCAGCAGGCCCATCAGTGACGATGCGAGAGGACTTCTCCCATGGCCCGCACCCCCGCCCGGTCGTCCAGCCCGGCCCCCTCCGACCCGACCTCGTCGCCCACCGCGCGCCCCGCCTACGTGCTGGGCGGCAACCGGGTCCCGTTCGCCCGCGCCGGCGGCCCCTACGCCCACGCGAGCAACCAGGACCTGCTGACCGCGGCGCTCGACGGGCTGGCCGCCCGGTACGGGCTGCAGGACGAGGTGATCGGCCAGGTCGCCGCCGGGGCGGTGCTGAAGCACTCCCGCGACTTCAACCTCACCCGCGAGGTGGTGCTGGGCTCCGCGCTCTCGTCGCGCACCCCCGCGGTCGACCTGCAGGAGGCCTGCGCCACCGGCGTCGAGACCGTGCTGCTGCTGGCCAACAAGATCCGCCTCGGCCAGCTCGAATCGGGCATCGCCGGCGGCGTCGACTCCGCCTCCGACGCGCCGATCGCGGTCAGCGAGGGGCTGCGGCGCGTGCTGCTCGACCTGTCCCGGGCGCGCACCGTCGGGCAGCGGGCCGCCGTGCTCGCCCGGCTGCGACCCAAGGACCTGACCCCCAACCCGCCACGGGTGGACGAGCCGCGCACCGGCCTGTCGATGGGCGAGCACCAGGCGCTGACCACGGTCGAGTGGGGCATCACGCGCGAGGCGCAGGACGAGCTGGCGCTGGCCAGCCACCGCAACCTGGCGGCCGCCTGGGAGAGCGGGTTCTTCGACGACCTGGTGACCGGCTACCGCGGGCTCGCGCGGGACGCGAACCTGCGCACGGACACGTCGCTGGAGAAGCTGGCCGGCCTGCGGACCACGTTCGGCAACCACCTGGCCGCCCCCGCGACCATGACGGCCGGCAACTCGACGCCGCTGACCGACGGCGCCTCGACGGTGCTGCTGGGCTCGGCGCAGTGGGCCGCCGACCACGGCCTCACGCCGCTCGCCGCGGTGGTGGACGCCGAGGTCGCCGCCGTCGACTTCGTGCACGGCGAGGACGGGCTGCTGATGGCCCCCGCCTACGCGGCGCCGCGGCTGCTCGCCCGGCACGGGCTGACGCTCGACGACCTCGACTACGTGGAGATCCACGAGGCGTTCGCCTCCACCGTGCTGGCGATCCTGGCGGCGTGGGAGTCGGAGACGTTCGGGCGGGAGCGGCTGGGGCTGCCGGGCGCGTTCGGGTCGGTGAAGCGGGAGCGGCTGAACGTGCACGGGTCGTCGCTGGCGGCCGGGCACCCGTTCGCCGCGACAGGGGGGCGGATCGTGGCGAGCACCGCCAAGGAGCTGCACGCCCGGCACGTGGCGCAGGTCGCCGCGGGCGACGACTCCCCGGTGCGGGCGCTGGTGACGGTGTGCGCCGCCGGTGGGCTCGGCGTCGCCGTGCTGCTCGAGGCGGCGTGACATGCCGGACACCTACCTGCAGCTGGTGAACAGCGGTCCGACGGCCACGCTGGCCAAGCGGTTGGGGCTGCCGCGGCCCGCCGTCCTGCGGCGCTACACGCCCGGCGCGCCGCTGGTCGACGGGCCTGTGCTGGTGCTGGGCCGCGGGGACGACGCCGATGCGCTGGCGCGGCTGCTGTCCGGGCCGGCGGGCGGCATGGCGCCAGGGACGGGGACCGGATCGGGGACGGCCGAGACCCCGGTCCTGCTCGACGGCTGGGACCTGGAGGTGCACCGGCACCCGGCGCCGGACGTCCGGTACGGCGCCGTCGTCCTGGTGCTCACGGCCGCCGAACGTCCGGACCAGCTGACCGATCCGGTGCTCGCCGCGGCCGGTCCCGTGAAGGGACTGCGCAGCGGTGGCCGGGTGGTCACGGTGTCCCGGACGGCCACCGCGGACGACGCCCCGGCGGTCGCCGCCGCCCGGCAGGGGGTCGACGGCCTGCTGCGGTCGCTCGCCAAGGAGCTGCGCGGCGGGTCCACCGGCAACGGCGTGGTGCTGACGGGCGACGTGCCGGTCACGGCGCCGAGCGCCGTCGCCGCGCTCCGGTTCTTCCTGTCCCGGCGGTCGGCCTTCGTGGACGGTCAGCTGCTCGCGGTGGACTCGACCGCCGGCACGCTGCCGGCCGACTGGGAACGGCCGCTGGACGGGCGCGTGGCCGTGGTGACCGGCGCGGCGCGCGGCATCGGCGCGGCGATCGCCCGGACACTGGCGCGCGACGGCGCGCACGTGGTCGCGGTGGACGTGCCGGCCGCCGGTGAGCAGCTGACGGCGGTGGCCAACGAGGTGCGCGGCACGGCGCTGCAGCTGGACGTGACGGCTGCCGACGCCGGGGAGCGGATCCTCGAGCACGTGCGTGCCCGGCACGGCCGGCTCGACGTGATGGTGCACAACGCCGGCATCACGCGCGACAAGCTGCTGGTCAACATGGCGCCCGACCGCTGGTCGTCGGTGCTCGCCGTCAACCTCGAGTCGCAGCTGCGGATCAACGAGGCGCTGCTGACCAGCGGCGACTTCACCGACGAGCCGCGCATCGTCGCCACCGCCTCGACGTCCGGCATCGCCGGCAACCGCGGCCAGACCAACTACGCCACCTCCAAGGCCGGTGTCATCGGCATGGTCCGCGCCACCGCTCCCCTGCTGGTGCCGTTCGGCGGGACGGCCAACGCCGTGGCCCCCGGGTTCATCGAGACGGAGATGACGGCGCGGATCCCCGCGCTGACCAGGCAGGTCGCGCGACGGCTCAACTCGTTGCAGCAGGGCGGCCTGCCGCAGGACGTCGCCGAGGCGGTCGCCTTCCTCGCCTCACCGGCCGCGGGCGGCATCGTCGGCCGGACGCTGCGGGTGTGCGGGCAGAACCTGGTGGGCCAGTGACCGGGCCGCTGCGCACGGTCGAGCTGCCGACGGTGCCACCGCTCGGCGACTCGTACCGGCACGCGCTGACCGCTGCCGCGGCCGGTGCCGTGTCGCGTCGCGTCGGGCGAGCTGGCCGGGGCGGCGCGACGACGACGCTGCCCGACGTCACGCTCAGCGCCCACGGCGTGCAGGCCGACGCCGAGCGGCTCACCGCGTACCAGCACCTGGTGGGCGAGCCCGGCACGGACGTGCTGCCCGCGGGCTTCGTGCACGTGCTGGCGTTCCCGGTCGCGACCGCCCTGATGGTCCGCGACGACTTCCCGCTGCCTCTGCTCGGGCTGGTGCACGTCGCCAACCGCGTCGAGCAGCGGCGGCCGCTGCGGCTCGGGCAGGAGCTGGACGTGCGGTCGTGGGCCACCGGGCTGCGCGCGCACCGGTCCGGGACGCAGGTGGACCTGGTCAGCGAGGTGGCGGCCGACGGCGTCACCGCGTGGCGCGGGGTGTCGACGTACCTGGCCAAGGGGGTGCGGCTGGCCGGGTCGGCCGGGCCCGCGTCGGAGCCGGGCTCGGTCCCGGCCTCCGCCGACGACGACGGCGCCGGCGCCGGCGAGGCCACCGATCGCCAGCCGTTCGAGCCGCCCGTCCCCACCGCCACCTGGCGGCTGCCCGCGGACACCGGCCGCCGCTACGCGGCCGTCTCCGGCGACGTGAACCCGATCCACCTGTGGGCACCCGCCGCCCGGGCGTTCGGCTTCCACGGCGCCATCGCGCACGGCATGTTCACCGCCGCCCGGGCGCTGGCCACCGTCGGCGCCGTCCGCGGGGAGTCGTTCACCTGGTCGGTCGACTTCGCGGCGCCCGTGGTGCTGCCGACCACCGTCGCGGTGCGCGTCGCCCGCCGCGACCCGGCCACCGACACCTCCAACGGCATCGACACCTCCACGGGCACCGGCACCGGCACCGGCCACGACCTCACCGTGTGGGACCCGCGCCGTCGCCGTCCCCACCTGACCGGCTCGGTCGTCCCGCTGCCGACCGCCTGACCCGCACGGCGACCGCGCGCACCGCGGACCCGACCGCCAGCACCCCGACGCCCGTCGCCACCGCCCACCCGGGCAGCGCCGTCGCGAGCGCCAGGCACCCGACCAGGCCCACCACGGGAACCCATCGCGGTGCGAGCCGGTCGGCTGCCGGCTGCGTCCAGGCAGCCGCGTGGCCGATGCCGTAGTAGAGCAGCACGCCGAACGACGAGACCACCAGCACGCCCGTCAGGTCGACCGTCAGCGTGAGCACCACCACCGTCACGCCCACCACCAGCTCGGCCAGCCACGGCGCCCGCGAGCGCCCGCCGACGGCGGCCCAGCGGCGCGGCAGGTCGCCCTCCCGAGCCATGGCGAACGCCGTGCGGCTCACCCCGGCGAGCAGCGCGAGCAGCGCACCCCCGGCCGCCGCGACGGCGGCCACCCGCACGGCCGGCACCAGCCAGCCGGCGGTCGCCGTGGCCGTGTCGAGCACCGGTGCCCGGGACCCCGCCGCGCCGTCGACGCCGAGGACGTGCAGCACCGCGACCGCCACGGCCAGGTAGCCGACCGCGACCAGGGCGAGCGCGATGCGGATGGCCCGCGGGATCGTCGTGCGGGGCTTGCGCACCTCCTCGCCGAGCGTGGCGACGCGCGCGTACCCGGCGAAGGCGAAGAAGAGCAGAGCCGCGCCCTGCAGCGTGCCGCGCACCCCGCCGGGCAGACCGTGGGGAAGCACGTCCCCCGGCAGCGTGTCGGCGTGCCGACGCAGGGCGACGACGACGACCGCGACCAGCACCACCACCGCGACGGCGAGCAGCAGCCGCGCCGCCGCCGCCGTCCGCGAGACCCCCGCGAGGTTGACGGCGACCAGCACGACGACGATCAGCGCGGCCACCGGCCGGTGCCACGCGGTCGGCACGACGTACGCCGCCACCGTCCCCGCCATCACCGCGCACGAGGCCGTCTTGCCCAGCACGAACGCCAGCCCCGCGAGGAACCCGGGCCACTCGCCGAGCCGCTCCCGGCCGTACGCGTAGACCCCTCCGGCGCGCGGCAGCACCGCCGCCAGCTGAGCGGTCGACGTCGCGTTTGCCCACGCGACCAGGGCCGCGACCACCAGGGAGACCAGCACCCCGCCGCGCGCGGCGGCCGTCGCGGGGCCCAGCACCACGAACACACCGGCGCCGAGCATCGAGGACAGCCCGATCACCACCGCGTCGGTGGTGCCGAGCCGACGGTCGAGCGTCGGCACCTACGCCAGCCCCACGCGCTGCTCCAGACCGGCCCGCACCGCCGGCCACTCGTCGGCCAGCACCGAGAAGTAGGCGGTGTCCCCGCGGCTGCCGTCGGGTCGCACGCGGTGGCTGCGGAGCACGCCCTCGGCCGTCGCGCCGAGCCGCAGGATCGCGCCGATCGACCGCGCGTTTGCGGTGTCGGCGCGCAGGGCGACGCGCGCGAGGCCCCAGTCCTCGAAGCCCTGGCGGAACAGGGCCAGCTTGCAGGCGGGGTTCACCGTGGTGCCCCACACCCGGCGCGCGTAGTAGGTGAACCCGATCTCGGCGCGGGCGGCGGTGAGCGTCACGTCGTACAACGAGGTGCTGCCGACCACCGCACCGCTGGACTCCTCGACGACGGCGAACGCGTACCGGCCCGGATCGGCGTCGGCGGCGGCGATCAGGTCCAGCACGTCGTCCGGCGTGCGCGGGACCGGGCTGCTCATCCCGCGCCACATCGGCTCGTCGACCAGCGCGGCGAGCGCGGGGGCGTGCACGTCGGCCAGCGGGACGAGCAGGACACCGGGCGCGGCGAGGACCAGGGAGTGGCGCACATGGCGATGCTGCCATCCGCCGCCCACACCCCGCACCGGGGCTCCCGTCGACCCGTGGCCCCTCGACATCGGCGGGTCCCGGTCGGTCACCCCGCACGGGCGTGGGACGGTGGTCGCGTGAGGCCCCAGCCGCTCTCCCCCGGTGCCGACCTGGACGGCGTGGACCTGGCGGACGTCGACCTGTCCGGCGCCGACGGGCACGACGCCCGCGTCCTGGAGTGCACGTTCACGGCCTGCCGGCTGGACGGCGTCCGCCTCGACGGCGCCCGGCTGGTGGACACGTCCTGGTCACGGGTGCGCGCCGACGAGCTCAGCCTGGCGCGCACTACCTGGTGGGACGGCACGCTGACCGACTGCCGGCTCGGCGCCGTGCAGGCCTACGGGTCGTCGTGGACGCGGGTGACCGTCCGCGGCGGGAAGGTCGACTACCTGAACCTGCGCGAGTCCGAGCTGGTGGACGTGGTGCTCGACGGCTGCGTGGTCGACGAGCTCGCGCTGGGCGGGGCGACCGTCCGGCGGCTCGAGCTGCGCGGCTGCACGGTGCGCCGGCTCGACGTGACGGCGGCCCGGCTGGTGGACGTCGACCTGCGCGGCCTCACCGGGTTGCAGCACATCGAGGGTGTCGCCGGGCTGGCGGGGTCGACCATCACCGGCGACCTGCTGCTGGAGCTGGCCCCGGCGCTCGCGGAGCAGCTGGGCATCCGGGTCGACTGACCGATCCGCGGTCGCGACGAGCCTGGGGTCAGACCGCCGGGCCGCAGGCCGCCGCCGCGGTGGCCGCCAGGTGGTCCAGCCCCGGTACGTCGAGCAGCGGCCGCGGGTCGTCGGCCACCGTCCAGCACCCGTCCACGACCGTGTACTCCGCCGCCGGCCCGTCCACCAGCAGCCGGTCCAGGGCCGTGACCAGGCGGTCGACCGCCTCGCTCGTCGTCCCCACGCCCACCGACGCCCGCACCGCACCGTCCGACGCGGACAGGTGGGCCAGCAGCGGGTGCGCGCAGAACCGCCCGTCCCGCACCCCGATGCCGTGCTCGGCGGACAGCACCGCGGCGACCAGCCCCGGGTCCAGGTCCGCCACCGTGAAGCTGACCACGCCGACCGGGTCCACCGAGTCGGGCCAGACGCGCAGCACCCGCACCCCGGGCAGCGCCTCGAGCCCCGCCACCAGCCGGGACCGCAGCGACTCCTCGTGCGCCGTCAGCTCCCCGGCCGGCAGGGCGACCAGCGTCTGGCACGCCTCGGCGAGCGCCACCGCGCCCAGCACGTTCGGCGACCCCGCCTCGTGGCGCGCCGGTGCCGGCTGCCACAACGTCCGGTCCGGCCGCACGTCCCGCACCGCACCGCCCCCGGCCAGGTACGGCGTGCCCGCGTCGAGCCAGTCCCACCGACCCACCAGAGCGCCCGCACCGAACGGCGCGTAGGTCTTGTGCCCCGAGAAGGCGACGTAGTCCGCGCCGGTGGCCGCCAGCGAGAACCCGCGGTGCGGCACCAGCTGGGCGCCGTCGACCGCCACCCGGGCTCCGGCCTGGTGCGCCGCGGCCACCACGTCGCCCAGCGGCAGCGCCTCGCCGGTGACGTTCGACGCCCCCGTGACGGTGACCAGGGCGTACTCGTTGGCCGCGAGCTCGGCGCGCAGCGCGTCGAGGGTCGCTGCGACGGTGGCCGCCACCGGCAGGATCGTGGTGCGGTGGCGGGCCCGGGCGGCGTGCACCCATGGCAGCAGGTTGGCGTGGTGCTCCACGTCGAGCACCAGCACCGGGCCGGGCACCACGCCGGCCAGCAGGTTCAGGGAGTCGGTGGTGTTGCGGGTGATGATCGCGACGTCGTCCGCCCGCGCCCCGACGAACGCCGCGACGGTGGACCGCGCCGACTCGTACAGGGCGGTGGACACCTGGGACAGGTAACCGGCACCCCGGTGCACCGACGCGTACAGCGGCAGCACCTCGGCGATCCGGTCCGCCACCGACTGCAGCGCGGGGGCGCTCGCGGCGCAGTCGAGGTTGGCGTAGACGGCGCTGCTGCCGTCCACCAGCGGCACCAGGGTGTCGGCCCCGACGACGGGCAGCAGGGCGGGGATGTCGGTGCAGACGGGCGACGTCTCGAGCACGCTGGTCATGGCAGTCCTCCGGCGGGAAGGACCTCGGCGAGGTCCGCGCTTGCCGCCCGCCGGACGGCGGACGGCCTGGTCGTCACCCGGGGCACCCCGCCGCGGAGGGAGGGTTGCCGGCCAGCGAGCCGGGGCTTGCACGCCGCCTGCGGACCCACGCGGGGTCCCAGCCGGCGCTCGCTGGCGCTCATGACCGAGACGAGGTTCGGCGGCGGCCGGGCCCGCTGTCAACCGCCCACGCCCGTCCATCTCGCCATGCAAGACACTTCGTCCGCGCACTGGGACGACCCTCGGAGCGAGGCATAGCATCGCGCCACCATCCAGAGCGGCCGAGAGACCCGGATCGACGACGCCGCAGCAACCCGCGGACCACGCCCCACGGCGCGGACCGGACACGGGTGCTACCGCCGGGACCGATGGAGGAGCAGATGAGCGACATCGACGACCTGACCCCGCGCGAGGCCTGGGACCTGCTCGCGTCCGACGAGCGTGCCGTGCTGGTCGACGTCCGCACAGCCGGTGAGTGGCAGCAGATCGGCGTGCCGGACACGGCGGACCTGGGCCGCGAGCCCCTGTTCGTCGAGTGGCTGGACGGGACCACGCACGCGGTGAACCCGCAGTTCCTCGACCAGCTGGCGCTGGCCGGTGTGCAGCCCGGTGACGGCCGGGACCTCGTGTTCCTGTGCCGGTCGGGCGTGCGGTCCGTCGCCGCGGGGCTCGCGGCGCAGGCCGCCGGCTACGGTCCCGTGCACAACGTGCTGCAGGGCTTCGAGGGGGACGTCGGCCCGGACGGGCAGCGCGGCCACACCGGCTGGCGCGCCGACGGCCTGCCGTGGCGGCAGGTGTGAGCCGCCGGATCCCGGGACCTGCCGACTGGGACGACCGCCGGGTGGACCGGGCCGGGCTGCGGCCCGACACGCTCGCCGTGCGCGGCGGCCTGGTGCGCTCGGGTTTCGACGAGACGTCCGAGGCGCTGTTCCTCACGCAGGGCTACGTCTACGAGCGGTCGGCGGACGCCGAGGCGGCCTTCGCCGGCGAGGCCGACCGGTTCCAGTACTCCCGCTACGGCAACCCGACGGTGTCGACGTTCGAGGAGCGCCTGCGCCTGCTCGAGGGTGCCGAGGCGGCGGTCGCCACGTCCAGCGGCATGTCCGCCGTGTTCACCGCGCTCGCCGCGCTCGTCTCGTCGGGCTCGCGGATCGTCGCCGCCCGCGCCCTGTTCGGCTCGTCGATCGTGATCTTCGACGAGATCCTCGCCCGCTGGGGCGTGCGCACCGACTACGTCGACGGCCACGTGCCGGAGCAGTGGGAGGCCGCGCTGGCCACCCCGGCCGACGTCGTCTTCTTCGAGACGCCGTCCAACCCGATGCAGGACCTGGTCGACATCGCCGCGGTGTCCGCCCTGGCCCACGCCGCCGGCGCCGTCGTGGTGGTCGACAACGTCTTCGCCACGCCGGTGTTCTCCCGCCCGCTCGAGCACGGCGCCGACGTGGTGGTCTACTCCGCGACCAAGCACATCGACGGGCAGGGCCGGGTGCTCGGCGGGGCGATCCTCGGGTCGACGGAGCTGCTGCACGGGCCCGTCCGCACGCTGATCCGCAACACCGGTCCGTCGCTGTCGCCGTTCAACGCCTGGGTGCTGCTCAAGGGGCTCGAGACGATGTCCCTGCGGGTGCGCCACCAGGCCGCGTCGGCGCTGCGCCTCGCGGAGTGGCTGGAGCAGCACCCGGCCGTCGCCGGCGTCCGCTACCCGTTCCTGCCGTCGCACCCCCAGCACCAGCTCGCGCTGGCGCAGCAGACCGGCGGCGGCACCGTGGTGACGTTCGAGCTGGCGGTGCCGGAAGGCGCCGGTGCGGACGAGGCCAAGCGCCGCACGTTCGCGGTGCTGGACGCCCTGCGGGTGATCGACGTGTCCAACAACCTGGGCGACGCCAAGTCGATGGTCACGCACCCGGCGACGACGACGCACCGCAAGCTCGGTGCCGCCGGGCGCGCGGCGGTGGGCATCGCCGAGTCGACGGTCCGACTGTCCGTCGGCCTGGAGGACGTGGACGACCTGGTCGACGACCTGTCCCAGGCGCTCGACGCCGCCGGCTCCGCGGGCTGACCGGGCGGCTGACAGACCGGCCACCCGGCGAGCGGTGGCCTGACCCCCGCGGATCGCCCCGAGGGACGGGTCAGGCCACCGTCGTCCCGAAGATCTTGCCGACGGCGTAGGTGATCGCCATGGTCAGGATGCCCATGCCGACGTTCCGCAGGATCGCCCGACCCTCGGGCGCCTTGCCGAGGCGGGCGCTGAGGAACCCGGTGAGGATCAGCCCGAGGATCACCGCTCCGACGGTCGCCCACACCCGCGCACCGTTGATCGGCAGCAGGATCACGACCAGCGGGATCAGCGCGCCGACCGCGAACGAGATGAACGACGAGCCGGCCGCGTGCCACGGGTTCGTCAGCTCGTCCGGGTCCAGCCCGAGCTCGGTCTCGGCGTGCGCGCGCAGCGCGTCGTTCTTCGTGAGGTCCCGCGCCACCTCCTCCGCGACCCGCCGGGAGATGCCCTTCGCCTGGTAGAGCCGGGTGAGCTCCTCGAGCTCCTCGTCCGGCATGTTCTCCAGCTCCCAGCGCTCCTTGGTCAGCAGCGCCTTCTCGGTGTCCCGCTGGGTGCTGACGGACACGTACTCACCGCCCGCCATGGACAGGGAGCCGGCGACCATGCCCGCGATGCCGGCGGTGGCGATGGCCGTGACCGACGTGGTCGCACCGGCGACACCGATGACGATTCCGGCCGTGGAGACGATGCCGTCGTTGGCGCCCAGCACCCCGGCCCGCAGCCAGTTCAGCCGCGAGCCGACGCTCGCGTCGTGCGGCTCCTCGTGCAGCTCGGCGGGCTCCTGACCGTCAGGCGTGGGTGGGGTCGGCTGGGGGGCAGACGTCGACTCGGGCGCATCGGTCATGGCGACTCCAGGGTGAAGGGGTGGCGGCCACCGGCACGGCGGCCCTGCTCACGACTCTAGGCCGCTCGCCATCCCGGCACCCGGCCCACCGCGGGCCGCGTGGGCCGGCAGGCGGTTGACTGCTCCCATGGCCGACCACCACTCCACGGATCCAGCCGAGAGCCGCCGCCTGCGCCGGTTCAGCGCGTTCCTCGACGTGCGCCCCGGCATCCGGATCGCCGTGTCCGCCGTCGCGGGCGTCGCCGTGGGCCTGGCGCTCACGTGGAGCTCAGCCGTGGCGGCCCTGATGGGCGCCTGGGCGACCACCGGCCTCCTGTCGACCCTGTGGACGTGGCTGGTGATCGTGCCGATGAACGCCACCGAGACCGCCGCGCACGCCACGCGCGAAGAGCCGGAGCGGATCGCGGCGCACGTCATCGTGTTCACAGCGGCTATGGCGAGCCTGTCCGGGGTGGTCCTGGTCTGGACCGGCGCTGAGAAGAAGGCCGGCGCCCTCGGCATGGCCACGGTGCTGGCGGCGATCTTCGCGTCGTGGGCCGCGATCCACACGATGTTCGCGCTGCGCTACGCGCGGATGTACTACACCGGCCCGGACGGCGGCATCGACTTCCACCAGAGCGAGCCGCCCTGCTACACCGACTTCACGTACATCGCCGTCACGGTCGGGATGAGCTTCGCGATCTCGGACACCGACCTCAAGGCGTCGGCGTTCCGCCGCACCGCGCAGGTGCACGCCCTGCTGTCCTACCTGTTCGGCACCGTGATCCTGGCGCTGCTGGTCAACCTGGTGGCGGGGCTGTCGAAGTAGCGCCCGGGCAACCGCACGCGGCCGCGCGACAGCGGCCCCATGCCCAGCGGTGTCAGCCGACGAGCGTGTGCAGCACCGAGGTGAAGAACCGCATCCCGTCGGTCCCCGTCCGCGGTCCGCGAGCGCCGTCCGGCCCGAAACCGGGCTCCACCGCGTGCTCCGGGTGCGGCATCAGGCCGACGACGTTGCCCGCCGCGTTGCAGATGCCGGCGATGTCCCGGCGAGAGCCGTTGGGGTTCCAGCCGCGGTAGCGGAACACCACGCGGCCCTCGCCCTCGAGCTCGTCGAGCGTGTGCTCGTCCGCGACGTACTGCCCGTCCTGGTTCTTCAGCGGGACGGTGATCACCTCGCCGCGCGTGTACTCGCGCGTCCACGGGGTGTCGACGTTCTCCACCTCGAGCTGCTGCTCGCGGCAGACGAAGTGCAGGTGGTCGTTCTTCACCATCGACCCGGGCAGCAGGTGCGCCTCCGTGAGCACCTGGAACCCGTTGCAGATGCCCAGCACCGGCATCCCCTTGCCGGCGGCCTCGACGATCGACGTCATCACCGGCGCGAAGCGGCTGATCGCCCCTGCGCGCAGGTAGTCGCCGTAGGAGAAACCGCCCGGCAGCACCACGGCGTCCACGCCGTGCAGGTCCTCGTCGGCGTGCCACAGCGACACCGCCTCCGCACCCGACAGCCGGACGGCACGGGCGGCGTCCCGGTCGTCGAGCGTCCCGGGGAACGTCACCACACCGATGCGCGTCATCAGGCGTCGGCCCCTGCCGCGGTCGACGAGCCCTCGGCCTCCGCGTCGGCCACGTTGACCACGTCCTCGATCACCGGGTTGCTCAGCACCTGCCGCGCAGCCTCGGCCGCCGCCTCGAGCACCTCCGGCGTCACCGGCCCGTCCACCTCGAGCTCGAACCGCTTGCCCTGCCGCACGGAGACGAACTGGGCGAACCCGAGCCGCGGCAGTGCACCGGCGACGGCCTTGCCCTGCGGGTCGAGGATCTCGGGCTTCGGCATGACGTCGACGACGACGAGTCCCACAGCAGCTCCAGACGGGCGTGGCGAACGGGGGTCGGCGCCCATCCTAGAGCGGGGCCACGCTGGCACCGCCGAGGCGTCCGCCCGACGAACGGCTCGGTCTCCGGGTGAGGGAGTACTCCCCTCCGCGGCGACGGAGCCTCACACCTCCGGCACGACGAGCGGCGACCCGGTGATGCGCTGGTACGCCTCGAGGTACCGGTCCCGGGTCCGCGCGACCACCTCCGCCGGCAGCTGCGGCGGCTCGGCGTCGCCGGCACGGTCCCACCCGGAGGCGTCCGAGGTCAGCCAGTCGCGCACGTACTGCTTGTCGAAGCTGGGCTGCGCGTGGCCGGGCTCCCACTCGTCGGCCGGCCAGAACCGGGAGGAGTCCGGGGTGAGCACCTCGTCGCCGAGGGTGATCTGCCCGGTGACCGGGTCGGTGCCGAACTCCAGCTTGGTGTCCGCCAGGATGACGCCGCGCTCGCGGGCGATCTGCTCGGCACGGGCGTAGACCGCCAGCGTCAGGTCGCGCAGCGTTGCGGCGGCGTCCCCGCCGACCAGGTCCGCGACGGCCGCGAACGGCACGTTCTCGTCGTGCTCGCCGTACTCCGCCTTGGTGGCGGGCGTGAAGATCGGTTCCGGCAGGCGCGACCCGTCCACCAGGCCGGGAGGCAGCGGGATGCCGGTCACCTGGCCGTTGGTCCGGTACTCGACCAGCCCGGAGCCGGTGAGGTAGCCGCGGGCGACGCACTCGACGGGGAACATGGTCAGCCGCCGGCAGATCATCGCCCGGCCCGCCACCGCCGCCGGCACGTCGGTGGAGACGACGTGGTTCGGCACGATCGCGGCGAGCTGCTCGAACCACCACAGGCTGAGCTGGGTCAGCACCACGCCCTTGCCGGGGATGCCCGGGCTCAGCACGTGGTCGTAGGCGGAGATCCGGTCGCTGGCCACGACCAGCACCACGTCGCCGTACCGCTCGAAGATGGCCGCGCCCGACGGGTCCTCCGCCGGCACGTAGAGGTCGCGCACCTTGCCCGAGTACGCGTGCGTCCAGCCGGTCAGGTCCACCGCATCCGCCATGGCCGTCATCCTCCCTCAGGCGCCGCGGGCGCCGCACGGCCGTCCGCCGCGCAGCGCCGGGCGACGGTGCGGCTGACGGGAGCGGCACCCGAGGGCGACGTCCCCGGTCAGGGCAGCAGCAGGTCCCGCACGTCCCGCAGCCCGGGCAGCGGTGCCACGCCCAGCGGTCGCTTCCAGTAGACCCACGGGAACCACATCGTCCCGATGCGCTGCCAGCCGTCCCCCGGCCGCGGGGGCCCCGCGCCGACGTAGGAGCGGTGGTGCTCCCACTGCTGGTCGGACTCCTCGACCTCGAAGAACAGGGGGCCGTAGGCGACCGCGTGCCAGCCGTACCGGCCGGCCCGCTCCAGCACGCGCATCTCGTTGAACGCCGTCAGGGGCGTCAGCAGCTGCCGCCGGTGCGGCGCGGCCTCCGCCTCGGGGTCCGGCAGCTGCTCGTCACGCCGGCCGTACCGCTGCTGCGCGGCCTGCCGCGTCATGCCCAGCACGTCGCCGATCTGCTCCCACGTGCAGCCCGCCGACCGCGCCGAGCCGACGGCGGCGACCAGCAGCTGACCGGTCTCGTCGTACGCCGCCCGAGCGAGGCGGACCAGGTCGAGGTGCGAGCCGGGCTCGTGCTCGAGCCGGGCGGCGAGGTCCGGCTCGGCCGCGTCGAGCGCGGCGGCCAGGTGCTCGCGGAGGGTGGGACGGGTCGGGTCGGACGTCGTCATGCGTCAATCATTGCTTGACGTGGACGTCCGCGTCAACCATTTGTTGACGCAGGCTGGGAGTCGCGCTCAGACGCCCTGCGCCGCCGCCAGCGCGATGTCCGACCGGTGGTGCGACCCGGGCAGGTCGATCGCCTCGACCCCCGCGTACGCGGCCTCGCGCGCGGCGGTCAGCGTGGCGCCGGTGCCGACCACCGACAGCACCCGGCCACCCGCGGACACCAGGTGCCCGTCCTGGTCCAGTGCCGTCCCGGCGTGCAGCACGTGCACCTGCGGCAGCTGCTCGGCGTCCTCGATCCCGGTGATCGGGTCGCCGCTGCGGGCCTGCACCGGGTACCCGTGCGAGGCGACCACCACGGTGACGGCCGCACCGTCGTCCCAGGTCAGCGGCGCGATCGAGCCGAGGCGCCCGGTCGCGGACGCCAGCAGCACGCCGGACAGCGGCGTGCGGAGGCGGGCGAGCACCACCTGCGTCTCCGGGTCGCCGAACCGGGCGTTGAACTCCACGACGCGCACCCCGCGGCTGGTCAGCGCGAGCCCGCAGTACAGGACACCGGCGAACGGCGTCCCCCGCCGCGCCATCTCGGCGATCGTCGGCTTCGCGACCGTCTCGACGACCTCGTCCACCAGCCCGGCCGGCGCCCACGGCAGCGGCGAGTACGCACCCATGCCGCCGGTGTTCGGCCCGGCGTCCCCGTCCCCGACGCGCTTGAAGTCCTGCGCCGGCACCAGCGGCACCACGTCCACGCCGTCGCTCAGCACGAACAGCGACACCTCGGGCCCGTCGAGGTACTCCTCGACAACCACGCGGCCGCCCGGCTTGGCCAGGCACTCGGCGGCGTGCGCCAGCGCGGCGTCCCGGTCGGACGTGACCACCACGCCCTTGCCCGCGGCCAGCCCGTCGTCCTTCACCACGTGCGGGGCGCCGAACTCGTCCAGCGCTGCGGCCACCTCGCCGACCGTCGTCGCGACCCGCGCCGCCGCCGTCGGGACCCCGGCCGCCGCCATCACGTCCTTGGCGAACGCCTTCGACCCCTCGAGCATCGCCGCCGCACCGGACGGCCCGAACACCGGGATCCCCGCCGCGCGCACGGCGTCCGCCACGCCCGCGACCAGGGGCGCCTCGGGGCCCACGACGACGAGGTCCACGCTCAGCTCGGTCGCCAGCGCCGCCACCGCCGCACCGTCGAGCGCGTCCACCGGGTGCAGCTGCGCCAGCGCGCCGATCCCCGGGTTGCCGGGCGCCGCGTGCAGGCCGGTCACCGCCGGGTCGAGCGACAGCGCACGCACGATCGCGTGCTCACGGGCACCGGTGCCGACGACGAGGATCTCCACGACGGCCGAGCGTAACGGCCGCCCCGGCGGCCGCCCGGCGCCGTCCAGCGACTGCGATCGGTCCAGCGAGTGCGGTCAGTCCAGCAGCTCGTGCCGCACGACGGTCGCCTCGCGGCCCGGGCCGACACCGATGGACGACACCCGCACGCCGCTGATCTGCTCGAGGTGCTCGACGTACCGCTGCGCCGCCACCGGCAGCTCCTCGAACGTGCGCGCGCCGGTGATGTCCTCGGTCCACCCGTCGAGGTACTCGTACACCGGCTTGGCGTGGTGGAAGTCCGACTGGTCCGCCGGCATCTCGTCCACCCGGCGACCGTCCACGTCGTACGCGACCGCGACCGGGATCTTCTCCTTGCCGGTCAGCACGTCGAGCTTGGTGAGCACCAGGTCGGTCAGGCCGTTCACGCGGGCGGCGTACCGGACGACCACCGCGTCGTACCAGCCGGTGCGGCGCGGCCGGCCCGTGGTGGTGCCGAACTCGCCGCCGGTGGTGCGCAGCCACTCGCCGTCCTCGCCGAGCAGCTCGGTGGGGAACGGACCCTCGCCGACCCGCGTCGTGTAGGCCTTGGCGACGGCCACCACGCGGTCGATCCGCGTGGGCCCGACGCCCGACCCGGTGCAGGCACCGCCGGCCGTCGCGGACGACGAGGTGACGAACGGGTAGGTGCCGTGGTCGACGTCGAGCATCGTCGCCTGACCGGCCTCGAACACCAGCGTCTTGCCCTCGTCGAGCGCCCGGTTCAGCACCAGCGGCGTGTCCGCGACGTGCGGGCGCAGCCGCTCGGCGAACTGCAGCAGGTCCTCGACGGTCTCCTCGACCGTCACCGCGCGGCGGTTGTAGACCTTGACCAGCAGCTGGTTCTTGCCGTCGAGGGCGCCCTCGACCTTCTGCGTGAGGATGTGCTCGTCGAACAGGTCCTGCACGCGGATGCCGATGCGGTTGATCTTGTCCGAGTACGTCGGGCCGATCCCGCGGCCGGTGGTGCCGATCCGCCGCTTGCCGAGGAACCGCTCGGTCACCTTGTCCAGCGTGCGGTTGTACGGCGGGATGACGTGCGCGGCGGTGGAGACGAGCAGCGCCGACGTGTCCACACCGCGCTGCTCGAGCGCGTCGATCTCCTGGAACAGCACCTCGAGGTCGACCACGACGCCGTTGCCGATCACCGGCACCACGCCGGGCGTGAGGATGCCGGACGGCAGCAGGTGCAGCGCGTACTTCTCGCCCCCGACGACGACCGTGTGGCCGGCGTTGTTGCCGCCGTTGAACTTCACGACGTAGTCGGTGCGCGCGGCGAGCTGGTCGGTCGCCTTGCCCTTGCCCTCGTCGCCCCACTGGGCCCCGAGCACCACGACGGCAGGCATGCTTGTCCCCGTTCCGCGCTGCCTCGCAGGTAGGTGGACCACAGGGTCACGGGCGGCAGCGGGCCCGTCTCCCGCACGAGGCTATCGCCCGGCACCCTGGGACCCCGACCCGGGCAGCCCCCGCTCGCGTCCGACGAGGGCCCGACTTACAGTCGCACGGAGCACCGCCCGTCGCACCGGGCCACCGCCCGAACCGGAGGAAACCCGTCGTGATCGAGATCTCCACGTCCGCGGCGACGACGACGCTCACGATCGCCGGCGACCTGGACCTCGCGGAGCGCGACCAGTTCCCCGAGATCACCGCACGCGTGGTGGGCCTTCGTCGGCAGCTGCTGGTGATCGACATGTGCCGCGTCACGTTCATGGACTCCACCGGCGCGGCGTTCCTGATCTCGCTGGCGGACTCCGGTCGCAAGCGCGGCGGCGCGACGGTGCTGCGCGGTGCCGACCCCCGGGACCTGTTCGTCCTCGAGGTGTGCGGCGCCCTGGACATGTTCCGCATCGACGCGGAGCACGACTGCGGCGACTCGGTGGCGACGTCCGCGTTCCAGCGCCCGGACGCCTGACCGAGCGAAGGCCTGACCGCGCGAGCGCCTGACCGCCCGGGGCAGCGCGCGAGGCGGCCCGCGGGCCGTCGTCCGGTCAGCCGGCCGCTCCGCCGGCCGCTCAGTCGGCCGTGTGGCTCGTCGTCGAGCTCGACGCCGTCTCCGGCAGGGACCCCGGCCGGAGCTTGGCCCACACCACCTTGCCGCCGCGCGCCGGGCGCCAGCCCCAGTCGGACAGCCGCTCGACGATCTGCATGCCGAACCCGCCCACGCGTCCCGGATGCCCGTCCGTGGCCACCGGCGGGGTGGGGTTGGCGTCCTCCACCTCGATCCGCAGACCGTCACCCGTGTCGTACAGCTGCAGGGCGACCCGGCCCCAGCCGTGCAGCACGGCGTTGGCCACCAGCTCGGACACCACCAGCTCGGCGTTCGCCGCGTCGGCGATGTCCCAGGCCTGACAGGTGCGCACCACCGCGTGCCGGGCCCGCCCGATGGACGCGGCCTCGTTGGGCAGCGCCCAGCGCCGACGACGAGGGCTGGGACGGGAGTCCGTCACCTCGGCGGCGTCGGGCACGCGGACGACGACGACGGCGACGTCGTCCTCCGGCTGGTCGGCGAGCCGGACGAGCAGGTCCTCGCCGATGCCGGCCGCGTCCGTGGCCGTCACCGCCGCCGCCGCGTCGACCAGCGCCGCGAGCCCCTCGCGCAGCCCGCGGTCCCGCCGCTCGATCAGCCCGTCCGTGAAGTACACCAAGGCGTCGCCCGGCTCCAGCTCCACGGTGGCCGTGGACCGCGCGCCGCCACCGAACCCGACCAGAGGGCCGGCCGCGTCGGACAGCGGGCGGGCGTGACCCTGCCGCACCAGCAGCATCGGCAGGTGGCCGGCGCGGCAGTAGGCGAGCACCCACCGGTCGTCCGCCCTGGTCAGCGTCGAGAACACCAGCGCAGCCGACCGTGGCGTCCGCAGCCCGGCCACCAGCTGGTCCACCCGCTCGAGCACCGGCCCCGGCACCGTCACGTCGAACCCGTACGAGCGCACCACCGAGCGCAGCTGCCCCATGGTGGCCGCGGCCTCCACGTCGTGGCCCACCACGTCGCCGATCACCACGCCGACGACGTCGGGCGTGATCTGCAGGACGTCGTACCAGTCGCCGCCCACCTGCACGTTCGCCGAGTTCGGCGCGTAGTACGTCCACACGTCGAGGCCCTCGACCTCGGCCTGCTCCGGCAGCATCGCCCGCTGCAGCGCCTCGGCCAGCCGGTGCTCCCGCTCGTAGAGCCGCACGTTGTCCACCGAGAGGCCCACGCGGCGTGCCGTCAGCTCCAGCACCGTGCGCGTGGAGGCGTCCAGCCCGGCGAGCCCGGAGCCGCAACGGCCGCGCACCGCCAGCAGCCCCATCACCCTCCGCCGGCCCGACACGGGGTACACGACGACGTACGGCTCACCGTCGGACGGCCGCCCGTGCCGCGCGAGCCAGTCGCTGGCGCTCCCCGGCACGTGCCCGGCACCCTCCGACACGTCGAGCTCGACCGGCCGCTCGCTGTGGCCGTCCAGCAGCTGCTGCACCGGGTCGGCGGCCAGCTCGGCGGCGGGTGCCGCACGGTCGGCCGGCACCTCGGGGGCCAGGTGCCGACGGCCGACGCCCGTCGGCGGGCGGTCAGGCTCGATGCCGTCGGCGGCTCGCAGACCGCCGTCGTTGAGGTAGAACGCGGCCCACTCGACGGTCGTGGACCGCAGCAGCGCCACGATCTCGCCCAGCGCGTGCGGGTCGTCGATGTCGACCAGCAGGTCGGACACCTGGGCGACGACGGACAGCGCCTGCCGCTCCCGCCGCTCCTCGGCCACCTCCTCGGCCCGCCGGGCCTCGCGCGACAGCTCACCACCGATGTCCCGCAGCACCGCCACCCACACGTCGGCGCGCGGCCCGCCGCGCACCGGGGCGAGCCGCGCGGAGCACAGCAGCACCGTCCCGTCGGGACGGCGCACCTCCACGGACACCTCGGCGGGCCGCCGGCCGCGCAGCGCCTCGTGGAGGTGACCCTCGGCGCCGTCCAGCAGCCGGACGCGCGGATCCGCCAGCAGACCGTGCGGCGCCGCGCGCATGGCGTCGAGCGCGTACCCCGTACGCATCGACGCGACAGGGTTGGCCCACAGGACCCTCAGGCCGTCGACAGAGGCGTCGAGCACCAGCATCGGCATGTCGCTCGCGGCGACCGCCCGCGCCACCAGCTCCTGGGTGCTCTCACCCGTGCCGGGGGCCGCCGGGTGCGAGGTGGCCGGTAGATTGACCACCATCACCTCCGATCGTCTAGCGTTCGCGCCAGGAGCACGTGCCGCGGGACCCAGCGACAGCAGCCCCAGCACGTCCGGCCGGAAGGAGCATCGTGCGAGACGGTAACAGCCCCACGCCGGACGAGCAGACCCAGGCAGCAGAGGTCGTCGGGGAGCCCGGCGCCGTCCAGGTGATCGTTGGCGCGGACCGCACGCGCATCGTGCTCTCGGGCGAGGTCGACGCCGATCTCGGTGCCGAGCTGGCCGAGGCGACGTCCGAGGCCGAGCAGCGCGGGCTGCCGATCGAGGTCGACGCGCACCACGTGACGTTCATGGACTCGTCGGGCGTGGCGTTCCTCGCCCGGCTGTCCATCCGCAGCCAGCACCGCGTGCGACTGCTCCGCGTGCCTCCCACGGTGCGGTTCCTGCTCGAGGTGACCCGCATCGGCGAGCTGCTGGACATCGTCGACGACGACCAGAGCGCCCCGTTCGAGCCGCTCGGCGACGGCGCACCGACCGCCTGACCGCTGCTCGCGGCCGCCGGACCGGCCTGCGAGACACCACCGACGCACGAAGGCCCGGGACCATCAGGTCCCGGGCCTTCGTCGTCGTCAGACCGACCTCAGAGCTTGTGCCCCGCGGAGCCGAGCTGCTGGGCCGCCTCGACCAGGCGGGCCGCCATGCCGGCCTCGGCGAGCTTGCCCCAGGCGCGCGGGTCGTACGCCTTCTTGTTGCCGACCTCGCCGTCCACCTTCAGCACACCGTCGTAGTTGCTGAACATGTGGCCGACCACCGGGCGGGTGAACGCGTACTGCGTGTCGGTGTCGATGTTCATCTTCACGACGCCGAAGCTCACGGCCGCCGCGATCTCCTCGGCCGTGGAGCCGGAACCGCCGTGGAACACCAGGTCGAACGGCTTGTCCTTGCCGACCTTGGCGCCGACGACCTTCTGGATCTCCTCCAGGATCGCGGGGCGCAGCTTCACGGCACCCGGCTTGTAGACGCCGTGCACGTTGCCGAAGGTGAGGGCCGTCAGGTAGCGGCCCTTCTCGCCGAAGCCGAGGGCCTCGACGGTCTTCAGGCCGTCCTCGGGGGTCGTGTAGAGCTTGTCGTTGATCTCGGCCGCGTGGCCGTCCTCCTCGCCACCGACGACGCCCACCTCGATCTCGAGGATGGTGCGGGCCTTCTGCGACAGCTCGAGCAGCTCGGCCGCGATGACCAGGTTCTCGTCCAGCGGGATGTTCGAGCCGTCGAACATGTGCGACTGGAAGGTGGGCTCCTGGCCGTTCTTCACCTGCTCCGCCTCGAGGGCGAGCAGCGGGCGGACCCAGCTGTCCAGGTTCTGCTTGGTGCAGTGGTCGGTGTGCAGGGCGACCGTGATCGGGTAGCCCTTGGCGACCTCACGGGCGTAGGCGGCCAGCGCCAGCGAACCGGCGACGCGGTCCTTGACGGTCGAGCCGGAGGCGTACTCCGCGCCGCCGACCGAGACCTGGATGATGCCGTCGCTCTCGGCCTCCGCGAAGCCCTGGAGGGCCGCGGTGACCGACTGGGACGACGTGACGTTCACGGCGGGGTACGCGAAACCGCCGGCCTTGGCGCGGTTGATCAGCTCGGCGTAGACCTCGGTGGTCGCGATGGGCATCGCTGCTTCTCCTGCTTCGTCGGGACGGCGTCCTTGCTGCGTGCGATGCGCGACGTGGCATGCGCGACCTGGGGACGCGATGGATGCACCAGAAGTGTTTCACGCTGGGGAAGGTCCCGGCCCGGGACCCCTGGGCCCTACGGCCTGCCCGCCCGCACCGCGTGGCCGCACAGGACCGCCACACGGGCACCACGGCTCGGGACCACCCCGCGCCGTACCCTGGGGGCCATGCGCCCCGTGACCTCTCGTCCCAGCCGCGGCACGTCGTGCTGACCGCGTCCGCCCTGGCCGCCGGAGCGGTGCACACGCTCGGCCCCAGCTTCCTGGACCCGGAGCACATCATCAGCTCCCTGGGCACCGCCGCGCTGATCGGCGTGATGGCCATCGTCTTCATCGAGGTCGGGCTGCTGTTCCCGATCCTGCCGGGCGACTCCCTGCTGTTCACCGCGGGTGCCCTGGTGGCGCACGGCGGCTCGCACCTGCCGTCCATCTGGTGGCTGTCGCTGATCATGGTGCTGACCGCGTACGCGGGTACGCAGTGCGGCTACTGGATCGGGCGCACCCTCGGGCCCCGGGTGTTCAGCCGGCCCGACTCGAAGATCTTCAAGCAGGAGCACATCGACCAGACGTACGCGTACTTCGACAAGTACGGCGGCCGCACGCTGGTGATCGCGCAGTTCATCCCGTTCGTGCGCACGTACGCGTCGGTCGCGGCGGGCGTGGGCCGGATGCGGTACTCGCACTTCGCGCTCTACAACGGCATCGGCGTGGTGCTCTGGGCCGGCGGCGTGACGTGGCTGGGCTACGGGCTGGGCAACATCACCTTCATCAAGAAGAACATCGAGGTGCTGCTGGTCCTCATCGTGCTGGTCTCGGTGGCCCCGGTGCTCGTCGAGGCGTGGCGGGCTCGGCGCCGGTCGCGCGTGGCCCGGCTGGCCACGCTCGAGGCGGCCGACGGGGCGCCGGCGACGGCGCTGGACCGCGACGAGGCCTGACGTGCAGGCACCGCGCGAGATCGCCTCGTGGCTGTGCGACATGGACGGTGTGCTGGTCCACGAGGACCGCGCGCTCGCCGGTGCGGCTGAGTTCGTCGGCGCCCTGCAGCAGAAGGGCCGGCCGTTCCTCATCCTGACGAACAACTCCATCTTCACCACGCGTGACCTGCGCGCCCGGCTCGCGGCGACCGGCATCGAGGTGCCGGAGGAGGCGATCTGGACGTCGGCGCTCGCCACGGCGCAGTTCCTGGTGGACCAGGCGCCCGACGGTGGTTCCGCCTACGTGATCGGCGAGGCCGGCCTCACCACGGCGCTGTACCAGGCGGGCTTCACGCTGACGGCCAGCCGGCCGGACTTCGTCGTGCTCGGTGAGACCCGCACGTACTCGTTCGAGGCGATCACGCAGGCGATCCGGCTGATCCAGGGCGGCGCCCGGTTCATCGCCACCAACCCGGACGTGACGGGGCCGTCGGCGGACGGCGACCTGCCGGCGACGGGCGCGGTGGCGGCGATGATCTCGGCGGCGACCGGGCGCAAGCCGTACTTCGTCGGCAAGCCGAACCCGATGATGATCCGGTCGGCCCTCAACCGGATCGACGCCCACTCCGAGACCACCGTGATGGTGGGCGACCGGATGGACACCGACATGGTGGCGGGCATCGAGGCGGGGCTGCGCACCTTCCTGGTGCTCACCGGGTCGACGCGTGCCGAGGACGTGCAGCGGTACCCGTACCGGCCCACCGAGGTCGTGGGGTCGGTCGCCGACCTCGTCGCCCGCGTCTGACGCGCGGAGCTCAGGATCGGCCCTGCACGCCCTGGTCCGCGGCCCGGACGGGCCCTTCGTCCTCGCTGATCGCTACTCCCGGGTAGCACCCTCAGGAGGATGCGACACAGCGAGCTGGCACAGGTGCTCCGCGCCGCCAACCCGTGGTGGTCCCGCCGCACGCGGGTCTCCTGGGCAGTGGACGACGTGCACCTCGCCCAGCGCGCACGGCACGAGTGGCTGACCGGCACGCTCGCCGGCCGGGCCGCGCTGTCCGATGTCGCGCACACCCCCGCCGGGACGGCGACCGTGCTGGTGGGTCCGCGCGCCGTGGGCAAGACGACGGCCGCGAAGGACGCCGTGGTCCACGCGCTCGCCGAGCCGGACCTGGACGCCCGTGCGGTGCTGTGGGTGCCGGTCGAGGCGACCCCCGACGACCCGTTCCCCGACCGCCCCGCGCTGGACGCCCAGGACCTGGACAACGCCCTCCGGCGACCGACGCGGGTGGGCGCGCCGGCGTGCGACCAGCCCCGGTTGGTGGTCCTGGACGAGGCGTCGGCGTGCGGCGACTGGGCCGACGTGCTGGCGACGCCGGTGCCGGGCGTCCGGGTGCTGGTGACGGCGTCCGTCGGGGGCGCGGCGGTGGAGCGGGTGCAGGCCGGCTGGGAGGGGGCCGCGACCGTGCGCTCGCTGCGCCCGTCGACCCTCGCCGAGCTGCTCGGCGCCCAGCCGGGTGCCGACGCCCGAACGGTGCGCGAGGAGTACCTGCGGTACGGCGGGTTCGCGCGGGCCGTGGCCGAGCGGCGGGACCTCGGGGACGTCAGCACCGCGTTCGTCGACCTGCTCGCCGAGGGGCTGCGGCGGGACGTGTGCACCGGCGACGGGTCAGCACCGTGCCCGATCGAGCGGCTGTTCGTCGCGGTGTGCAGCACCACCGGGCGGTTCGTCGAGCCGGCGGAGATCGCCGTCGAGCTGGGCATCCCCGCCGAGCAGGTCGGCCACCTGCTCGACCGGTTGGCGGACGCCGGCGTGCTGGACCCGCGGCGGGGGTTCGTCGACCCGCTACTCCACCTGCTGCCGTCGCTGCGCGACCCTTCGCTGCCGCACCCGTCGCAGGAGCACGTCGCGACGTACTCCTTCTAGGCGGATCAGAAGCTGACGGTCGGCGCCTGACGAACCTGCGGGTCGTCCACCTCGAAGTACTCCGCCCGCGTGAAGCCGAACATGCCGGCGATCACGTTCGACGGGAACGTCTCGACCTTGGTGTTCAGGGCCCGCACGTTGGCGTTGTAGAACCGCCGGCCGGCCGCGATCCGGTCCTCCGTGTTGGACAGCTCGGCCTGCAGCTGCTGGAAGTTCTCGCTGGCGCGGAGCACCGGGTAGGCCTCGGCCACCGCGAACAGCCGTCCGAGGGCGGCGGTCAGGGCGTTCTCCTGCTCGGCCTGCTGGGCGGGGCCGGCGGCGGGGCCGGAGGCGGCGGCGCGCGCCCGCGCGACCTCGTCGAACACCGCGCGCTCGTGGGCGGCGTAGCCCTTGACCGTCTCGACGAGGTTGGGGATCAGGTCGTGCCGGCGGTGCAGCTCGACGTCGATCTGCCGCCAGGCCTCCTGCACCAGGTTCCGCAGCCGGACCAGGCCGTTGTACTGCGCCACCGCCCACAGCAGGAGCAGGACGACGATCGCCGCGATCACGATCAGGACGACGGACACGGGGTTCACAGGACGGCCTCTCCAGGGGTGCTGTCGGTGAGCGGATCGTAGCCGTGGTCCTGCCACACGTGGCGGGGAACGGCGCGGACCACGGCGGCCAGCACACCGAGCCGGGCCGCGAGCGAGTCGAGGTCCCAGCCGCCGGCCTGCCAGGACAGGATCCAGATCCCGTCGATGCGCCACGACACCCCGCGCGCGTCGCCGCGCAGCAGCCGCTCCATCAGCCGGGGGTTGATCACGTCGGTGGCGGTGCGCAGGTCGCCGGCGGTGACCCGGTAGGCGCGGTTGAAGTCCTCGGACTCGAACTGCATGTCCTGCGCGCCGACCAGGTGCGCCAGCACCGTGCCCAGGCCCTCGGGGGTCGCCTGGATGGTGGGCAGGTACGCCGGCAGCCGCAGCGCGACCACGTGCGCGTGGTGCACCTGCCGGTTCTTGCCCTGGCCGGTGGTCCAGCGGTAGTCGAAGGCGGCCGCCGGGTGCGCCTCGAAGGACCCCTGGACGACGTCGCAGGCGCGGCGGTCGCGTCCCTGGCCGAAGGGATGGGACGACGAGATCGTCGTCCACTCGTCGTAGCGCTCCGCGTACTGCCAGCCGGTGGCCTGCGCCCACACCTTCAGCCGCCGCCGGTTCTGCACGCGCAGCCACGCCTGCCCGGCCGTCGCGGCGACGCTCAGCAGCACGACCAGCCAGAAGACCCAGTTGCCGGTCACGGTCGCCAGCCTTCCGGACGCAGGCGGTGCAGCTGCCGCAGCTGGCGGCGCGTCGCGCCGCCGGGCAGCGGCGGGTTGTCGTCCAGCAGGTACGTCGGGATCAGCTCCGCGAGGTCGACGACCAGACGTGCCATGGGCAGCACGCGGCCGAGCGCCGTCCTGCCCGGGCGGTGCGCGACGACGTCACCGCTCTCGAAGAGGACCTCCAGCGCGGGGTCGTCGACCGCCATCAGCCGCTCCATCATGCGCGGGTGAACGACTGCGAGGGCGTGCCGCGGCTCGGCCGACACGATCGACCACCTGGCGTTGAAGTCGGCCCACTCCGTGGAGATCTCCTGGACGCCGACGGCGTCGACCGCCGCACGCACCAGGGTCCTCGGAACCAGCCGGACGGGCGGTCCGTCGAAGGGCCGCGCGGTGGTCACGACGTGCCTCGGGACGTCGTCGATCACGTAGGTCATGGAGAAGACGGCGCCCCGCACGTCGGCGTGGCTGACCAGGTTCAGCACCTGCGACCGTCGGGTGGTGAACGGCGGGGAGTCCCAGCGGTCCTCGAACAGCTCCGGCACCGCACCACTCGACCAGCCGTTCGACCAGCCGTTCGACTCCGCCCAGGCCCGCATGCTCCGGCGGCCGAGGGCGACGCCCTCCAGGCTCGTCCGGAACGCGAGCCAGGCGAGCGGCAGGAAGAGCGCACCCGCCAGCACCCACGCGACCACGCCGACGACATGGCCCTCCGCGTCACCGCCGAACGCGCCGACGAGCGCACCCACGACCAGGTCGCTGATCACCCAGAGGAGCGGCAGCCCCATCGAGAGCAGACCGGCGAGAGCGAGCACGCGGACCGCGCTGACCTGCCAGCGTCGCGGGCCGCCGCCCTCCCGTGTCATGACCGGGGCATCGACACGTGACGCGCCCGACGTGAGGGCGGTCGGTCAGGCGAGGCCGAGGTCGGCCAGGCCGTACAGGTAGTGGTAGGGCACGCCGAGGGCCTCGATCTTCTCGCGGGCGCCGGTGTCGCGGTCGACCAGGACTGCCACGCCCCGCACCTCGGCACCGGCCTCACGCACCGCCTCGACGGCCGTGGCCACCGAGCCGCCGGTCGTGGACGTGTCCTCGACCACCACCACGCGGCGGCCGGCGATGTCCGGGCCCTCGATGCGGCGCTGCATGCCGTGCGCCTTGGCCTCCTTGCGTACGACGAAGGCGTCGAGGTCCAGGCCCCGGCTCGCGGCGGCGTGCAGGAGCGACGTGGCCACGGGGTCGGCGCCGAGCGTCAGGCCACCGGTGGCGTCGATCTCGCCGGGGCCCAGGCCGACCTCCTCGAGGCGGTCCAGCAGCACGTGGCCGATCAGCGGGGCGGCGCGGTGGTGCAGCGTGACGCGGCGGAGGTCGACGTAGTAGTCGGCCTCACGGCCGGACGCGAGCGTGACGCGGCCGTGCACGACGGCGAGGTCACGGATCAGGTCGCGCAGCTGGTCGCGGGTGGAGACGGGGCCGGTCGGGGCGTCGGGGCTCACGGGTCGCCAGGGTAACCAGTCGTCGCATCCGGCGGTGGTTCGGCACCGATCCTGGGCAGCTGGGGTCCTGGTGCGGGCCGCGGCGGCGCCACGAGCGGCGGGTCGTAGCCCTGGTCGTGCCAGACGTGCCGGGGGACGGAGGCGAGGATCGCGGTGAGCAGGCCCGCGCGCGCCGCCATCGCGTCGACGTCGAGGCCACCCTGCGTCCAGGACACCAGCCAGTGGCCGTCGGTCCGCCAGGTGACGTCACGGGCGTCAGGTCGCAGCAGCCGCTCGATCAGGCGGGGGTGCAGCACGGCCGAGGCGGTGCTCGGGTCCTCGCACGAGACGCGGAACGCCCGGTTGAACTCGTCGGACTCCGTGTCGAGGTCCTCCTTGCCGCGCAAGGCGTCGACCGCCGAGCCGAGGCCTTCCGGCCGGACCTGGACCACGGGGAGCGGGGCCGGCAGCCGGAGCACCACCACATGGCGATGGACGGTGTGGCGGGCATAGCCGAGCCAGAGGGTGGTGCGCAGGTCGAACGACGTGACGGGCACGCCCTCGAACACCCCGTGCACCACGTCGTCGGCGTGGACGCCGGGACCGCGGCCGAACGGCGGGTCCCTGCTGATCGTCGTCCACGAGTCGTCGCGCGCCACGTACCACCAGCCGCACGCCTTCGCCCACGCGCGCAGGCGTCGGCGGACCACCCAGCGGGGGACGGCCCGCACCGCGCCGACCAGCACGAGTGCGGCCAGCACGACGTACGTGACCAGGTACCGCGTGCTCGGGTCGACCACGGGTGTCGGCGTCCGTCGGAGGGCTTCGGACGGGCAGGGGCCGTCAGGAGCGGTCGGACACCTGGGGCTCGTCGCCGGAGCGCTGCTCCGACGCCCCGTCGCCCGCATCCTGCAGGGACTTGCGGTACCGGCCGAACGCACGGATCGCGGAGCGCGGGGCGATGCGTGCTGCCGCGGCCGCGACCCGGTAGCGCAGGCTCGGCGTGGAGAGGACCACGCCTCGACGGACGTCGGCCAGGGCGGCCGCGACGACGTCCTCCGGGTTGAGGAAGGTGACGTCCGGGAACATCGAGACGTCGATGCCGCCGCGCTGGTGGAACTCCGTGTGCACGAAGCCCGGCTGGACGACGGTGGCGGTGACGCCCGTCCCCTGCAGCTCCACCGCCAGACCCTCGGTGAACGAGCGGACCCAGGCCTTGTGCGCCGAGTACGTGCCGGAGGCGAGCAGGCCGGCCACGGATCCCACGTTGAGGATGGCGCCGCGGCCACGTCGGACCATCGCCTCGGCCGCCGCGTGGGACAGCACCATGACGGCGCGCACCATCACGTCGAGCGCGTACTCCTCGCGGGCGACGTCGCCGCCGACGAACTCCTGCGCCAGCCCGAAGCCGGCGTTGTTGACCAGCAGGCCCACCGGGCGGGCGTCGTCACGCAGCCGGTCGGCGACGCGCTCGAGGTCGGCACGGACGGACAGGTCCGCGACGAGCACCTCGGCACGCACACCCGCGGCCGCCTCGAGCTGGGCGGCGAGGCGGCGCAGCCGGTCCTCGTCACGGGCCACGAGCACCACGTCGTGCCGCGCGGTGGCCAGCTGCCAGGCGAACTCGAGACCGAGGCCGGCGCTCGCGCCGGTGACCAGTGCGATACCCATGCGGCCACCCTACGGACCGTCGGGCGTGCTCGGGGAGGCGTCGGGCCGGACGATGGCCGACGGGTCCGGCCGCCCGGGGGCCTGGCCTGTGGGCAGCCGGGCGTCCCGTTGTCGGGGGTCACTCGTAGGGTGGGCGGGTGCAGCTGACGTCGCAGACCCCGCTCGACGTGCTGCGCACCGTGTGGGGGTACGACGAGTTCCGCGGCGCCCAGGCCGAGGTGATCGACCACGTCGTGGCCGGCGGCGACGCGATCGTGCTGATGCCCACCGGCGGCGGCAAGTCGCTGTGCTACCAGGTCCCGTCCCTGGTCAGGGAGGGCACCGGCGTCGTCGTCTCCCCGCTGATCGCCCTGATGCAGGACCAGGTGGACGCCCTGTCCGCACTCGGGGTGCGGGCGGGGTTCCTCAACTCGACGCAGGACCCGACGGCTCGCCGGGACACCGAGCGGGCGTTCCTGGCCGGTGAGCTCGACCTGCTGTACCTCGCACCGGAGCGGCTGACCGCGCCGGACACGCTCGACCTGCTCGACCGCGGACGAGTGGCGCTGTTCGCCATCGACGAGGCGCACTGCGTGTCCCAGTGGGGGCACGACTTCCGGCCGGACTACCTGCAGCTGTCGCTGCTGCACGAGCGGTGGCCGGACGTGCCGCGGGTCGCCCTGACGGCCACGGCGACGGCCGCCACGCACGCGGAGATCCGGCAGCGGCTGTCCCTCGGTGAGGCGCGGGACTTCGTCGCGAGCTTCGACCGGCCCAACATCCGGTACCGGATCGTGCCGAAGGACAACCCGCGGGCCCAGCTGCTGCAGCTGCTGCGGACCGAGCACGCCGGGGACTCGGGCATCGTCTACTGCCTGACCAGGGCGTCGGTGGAGCAGACGGCGGAGTTCCTCGTCGGGCAGGGCGTCGCCGCACTGCCGTACCACGCGGGGCTGGACCGGACGGTGCGGGCGCGCAACCAGGCACGGTTCCTGCGCGAGGACGGTCTGGTGATGGTGGCGACCATCGCGTTCGGTATGGGCATCGACAAGCCGGACGTGCGGTTCGTCGCGCACCTGGACCTGCCCAAGTCCGTCGAGGGGTACTACCAGGAGACCGGGCGGGCCGGACGTGACGGGCTGCCGTCCACCGCGTGGCTGGCGTACGGGCTGGCCGACGTGGTGCAGCAGCGGCGGCTGATCGACGGCTCCGAGGGGGACGCCGCCCACCGGCGGCGGCTGACCCAGCACCTCGACGCGATGCTGGCGCTCTGCGAGACGGCCGACTGCCGGCGCGTGCAGCTGCTCTCGTACTTCGGGCAGGCGTCGGAGCCGTGCGGCAACTGCGACACGTGCCTGGCCCCACCCGAGACGTGGGACGGGACGGTGCCGGCCCAGAAGCTGCTGTCCACCGTGGTCCGGCTCGAGCAGCGGGGGCAGCGGTACGGCGTCGGGCACGTGGTGGACATCCTGCGCGGCAAGGAGACCGAGCGGGTGCGCAGCCTGGGTCACGGTGAGCTGTCGACGTTCGGCATCGGCGGGGACCTGTCGGACGTCGAGTGGCGGGGCGTGGTGCGACAGCTGCTGGCCGCGGAGCTGCTGTCCGTGGACACGGACGGGTACGGCACCCTGCGGCTGACCGACGGCAGCGCCGACGTGCTGCGTGGTGAGCGCGAGGTACGGCTGCGGCGGGAGGCGCCTCGGGCGGGTCGGTCGCGGGCGCGGGGCGACGCCGCGGGGGCCCGGGCCGGCGGCACGGGGGTGCCGGAGCTGGACGACGAGGCGCAGGCGGTGTTCGAGCGGCTGCGTGCGTGGCGGGCCGGGGTGGCCAAGGAGCAGGGCGTGCCGGCGTACGTCGTGTTCCACGACGCCACGCTGCGGGACGTGGTGACGCGGCGGCCGGCGGACCTGGACGAGCTGGCCGGGATCGGCGGGGTCGGGGCTGCGAAGCTCGAGCGGTACGGCGCCGGGCTGCTCGCCGCGCTGGAGGGCTGAGTGGACGGCGAGGTGGCGGGCGCCACCGGGACCGTGGCGGCGGGGCGAGTGCCCGGGCCGGCGTGGGCGCAGCACGCCATCTGGTGGCACGTGTACCCGCTCGGCTTCACGGGGGCGGCGACCGACGGGTCCTCGGCCGAGGCCGGACGAGGGCTGCGGCACCTGGTCGGGTGGCTGGACCACCTGGTGGGGTTCGGGGCGAACGGGCTGCTGCTGGGGCCGGTGTTCCACTCGACGACGCACGGGTACGACACCCTCGACCACCTGCGGGTGGACGCCCGGCTCGGCGGGGACGAGCAGCTGGACGAGCTCGTCGCGGCGGCGCACGCGCGCGGGGTCCGGGTGCTGCTCGACGGGGTGTTCAACCACGTGTCGGCCGAGCACCCGTGGGTGCGGGACGCCGTGGCCGGTGGGCCGACGAGCGAGGCCGGACGGCTGGTCCGGTGGGACGGGGACCGGCCGGCGACGTTCGAGGGGCACGGGGCGCTGGTGGCGCTGAACCACGACGACGAGCGCGTGCGCGCGTACGTCGGGGACGTGATGACCCACTGGCTGGACCGGGGCGTCGACGGGTGGCGGCTCGACGCGGCGTACGCCGTGCCGGCGTCGTTCTGGGCGGCGGTGCTGCCCGGGGTGCGCGCCCGACACCCGGAGGCGTGGTTCCTCGGCGAGATGATCCACGGCGACTACGCGCAGTACGTCGCGGAGTCCGGGCTCGACTCGGTGACGCAGTACGAGCTCTGGAAGGCGATCTGGAGCTCGCTGGTCGACCGGAACCTGTGGGAGCTGGCCTGGACGCTCGGTCGGCACGACGAGCTCGTCGCACGATTCCTGCCGCAGACCTTCGTGGGCAACCACGACGTCACGCGCATTGCGTCGACCGTCCCGGCGGAGCTGCTGCCGCACACCGTCGCGCTGCTGGCCCTGCTGCCCGGCATCCCGTCGGTGTACGCGGGTGACGAGCACGGGTTCCGCGGCGTCAAGGAGGAGCGCGTCGGCGGGGACGACGAGATCCGCCCGGCGTTCCCGGCCTCACCGGACGAGCTGTCGCCGATCGGGCTGCCGGTCTACCGGGTCCACCAGGAGCTGTTCGGGCTTCGCCGGCGGCACCCCTGGCTGGTGGACGGGTCGGTCGGCGTGTCCGAGCTGTCGAACACGGCGGCGCGGATCACCGTCACGTCTCGCGGTGGTGGTGAGGCGCTGACCCTGGCGCTGAACCTCGGCACCGAGCCGGTGCCCGCACCGGCCGGGGCACGGCTTGCGGTCAGCGACCCTGCGTGGGCCGACGCCGCGTCCGTGCCGCCGAACGGCTGGGCCGTCCACACCGGCTGAGGTCAGCTGCGGCCCGTGCCGTCGACCGCCCACTGCTCCAGCGTGGCGATCTCCTCGTCCGTCAGCGGCGGGGCCGTCAGCGCGGCGACGTTCGAGCGCAGCTGCTCGGCCGAGCTGGCCCCGACCAGGGCCGAGGTGATCCGCTGGTCGCGCAGCACCCACGACACCGCGAGCTGCGCCAGCGTCTGGTCCCGACCCTGCGCGAACTCGTTCAGGGCCCGGGCGCGCTGCAGGTAGGTGTCGGTGAGGTTCGACGCCGACAGGAATCGGCCGGTCGCGGCGCGGGAGTCAGCGGGCACCTCGCCGGACAGGTACCGGTCGGTGAGCAACCCCTGCGCGAGCGGGGAGAACACGATGGTGCCGATGCCGAGGTCGCCCACCACGTCGAGCAGCGACTCGGTCTCTCCCGGCGCCACGTTCTCCACGTGCCGGTTGAACATCGAGTAGCTGGGCTGGTGGATCAGCAGGCGGACGCCCATGTCGGCGAGCAGGGCGTGCGCGGCACGCGTCTGCGACGGCGAGTAGTTGGAGACACCGACGTAGAGCGCCTTTCCGCTGGTCACGGCGCTGGCCAGCGCGCCCATCGTCTCCTCCAGCGGCGTGCTGGGGTCCGGACGGTGGTGGTAGAAGATGTCGACGTAGTCGAGGCCGAGGCGCTGCAGCGAGGCGTCCAGCGAGGAGAGCAGGTACTTGCGCGAGCCGCCGTCCTGGTAGGGGCCCGTCCACATCGGGTAACCGGCCTTGGTCGAGATCACCAGCTCGTCGCGGTACGCCGCCAGGTCGGCCGCGAGCGCGCGGCCGAGGTTGGTCTCCGCCGAACCGGGGCCCGGGCCGTAGTTGTTCGCGGCGTCCAGGTGGGTGATGCCGAGGTCGAGCGCGGTGTGCAGCACCTCGAGCTGGCGGCCGTACGGGCTGGCGTCGCCGAAGTTGTGCCACAGGCCCAGCGAGACCGCCGGCAGGTCCAGCCCGCTGCGGCCGGTGCGCCGGTAGGTCATCGAGTCGTACCGGTTCTCGGCGGCGGCGTACGGCGTGGGCATCGACGGCGATCCTCTCGGGTGGCGCACCGACGGCCACGAGCGGCCGTCGACGGCAGGGGTGCACGACCAGGCTAGCGACCGGTGCCGACGGCGCCCGCCGGCGGCCGGCCGGCCGGTGCCGCGCCCGGGACGGCGGCGCCGGTCGCGACAGGCAGCCCCGTGGCAGCATCGGCCCGTGCTGCACGTCGTCTTCCACGAGCCCCGGATCGCCGGGAACACCGGCAACGCGATCCGCATGGTGTCCGGCACCGGAGCGGTGCTGCACCTGGTGGAGCCGCTGGGGTTCGAGCTGGACGAGCCGCGGTTGCGACGAGCCGGCCTGGACTACCACGACCTCGCGCAGGTGGTGGTGCACCCTGACCTGGACCATGCGCTGGCTGGTCTGAGCAGGGTGTTCGCCTTCACCACCGGCGCGCAGCGCTGGTACACGGACGTGGACTGGCAGGACGGCGACGCGCTGCTGTTCGGCGCCGAGCCGACCGGCCTGCCGCCGGAGGTCCAGGCGGACCCGCGCCTGACCGACCGGGTGCGGATCCCGATGCTGCCCGGGCGGCGGTCGATGAACCTGTCCAACGCCGCCGCCGTGGCGACCTACGAGGCGTGGCGGCAGATCGGGTTCCCGGGCGGCGCCTGAGGGAGCCTGCGCCTGGACCGGCGGCCCGCGTCGCTGTCGTCCTGCCGCCTGCCGAGGCCCGGCCCCGGCCGGACCCGCCGCCGGAGCCCGCCCCCTCCCCGACCCGTCGTCGTCCGGACGCGTCGTCGCAACCTGCCCGTCACCCCCCTGCCGTAACCTCCGCCGATCAGGCACGATGCGGCCAACGAGAGGGGTGACCACGTGTTCGAGCACGTCGACCCGTTCATCGGCACGGAGGCCACCCAGCTCCCGCAGCCGCAGGGCCTGGCCGCCACGTGGTGGTGGCCCAAGCCGCAGGTGGGCAACACGCACCCCGGCGCGACCTACCCGCTCGGCATGGTGTCGGCGTGCGCGTACTCCGGCGCCTACCCCACCGGCTACGGCCGCTACGACCTCGGCACCGAGGGCCTGCCGGTACCGCTGTACGACCGGCAGGTGGCCAGCGGGTTCACGCACTTCCAGCAGTCGGGGACCGGCGCGATCCGCAAGTACTACAACTACTTCCGCGTCACCCCGATGCTGCAGCCGCTGGACGACCTCGGGTCGTTGTGGGACGTGGTCGACGAGCAGGCGGAGCCGGGGTACTACTCGGCGACGCTCGGGTCGGGCATCCACTGCGAGCTGACGGTCGGGCCCAAGAGCGCCGTGCACCGGTACACGTTCCCCGCGCACCGGGACGCGCGCGTGGTGATCGACTTCTCGATGGGCGGGCTGATCATCCCCTACGGCCGCACGGTGCCGTTGCGGGCGCGGCTCGCCGCGCTGGCTCCCGGGGTGGCGCAGGGCGAGATCGTCGTCGAGGGCGCGCCGCTGGCCGTGCACGTGGAGTGCGATGCACCCGGCGCCTGGCGGCAGATGCTCTGGTACGACCGTCGGCTGATGCCGGGCGGCACCCGGCTGGACTTCGACCGGATCCGGCCGACGACGCTGCGGCCGTTCGGGCTGATGTGGGCCGGTCGCGCGGAGCCCGGCCAGGTGGTCGAGGCGCGGTTCGGCTTCTCGCTGCGCGGCGTCGAGCAGGCGCGGGAGAACCTCGAGCACGACTGCGGGCCGGGGCCGCGCAGCTTCACCGTCCGACGGGCCGCGACGGCCGCCGACTGGCGCGAGCACCTGGACGGCGTGCAGGTGGACACGCCGTCGCGCGCGCGGCAGACGGTGCTGTCGACCGCCGTCTACCACTCGCTGATCAAGCCGTGCCTGGCGATGGACGAGTCGCCGTTCTGGCCGACGGACGGACCGTTCGTGTTCGACATCGCGACGATGTGGGACATCTACCGCACCCAGCTGCCCCTGATCACGGCGCTGCGTCCGCACAAGGCCGTCGCCCTGGCCAACGCCCTGATCCAGATCGCCGAGGAGGAGGGCAACCTGCCGATCGGGTACCGGATGGCGCGGGGCGCCGACCAGTTCTCCCGGCAGGGGTCGGCGCTGGCCCACACCTTCCTGGCCGACGTGTGCCAGCTGGGACTGCCCGGCGTCGACTGGGACTGGGCGCTGGTGCACATGCACAACGACCTGCGGCGCACGTACGGCGAGGACTTCCTGCTGCGCGGGCTGGCCCAGCCGGTCAGCCACACGCTGGACCTCGCGTTCGGCTACTGGTGCACGGCCTACGTCGCGGCGCACGTCGGCGACCGGGCGCTAGTGGAGCAGTTCGCGCCGCTGGCGGACCGCTGGGCCAACGCGTTCGACCCGGCGACCGGCCTGCTGCACGACTCGACCTACTACGAGGGCGGCAAGTGGAACTACTCCTTCCGGCTGCTGCACGACATGGCGGGGCGGATCGCGCTGGCCGGCGGTGACGACGCGTTCGTCCGGCTGCTCGACCGGTTCTTCGGGTTCGGCGCACCGCCCGTGGTGCAGCCGGGGCTGCAGCCCGAGCTGGCGGAGATGGCGGCCGGCTACCGGCTGGACCGGTTCGAGGGGTTGAACAACGAGCCGGACATGGAGGCGCCGTACGCGTACCACTGGGCGGGTCGGCCGGACCGGACCGCCCAGGTGGTGCACGACGTGGTGCTGAACCAGTTCGGCACCGGCCGCGGCGGGCTGCCCGGCAACGACGACTCCGGCGGCCTCTCGTCCTGGTACGTGTGGGCCAGCCTGGGGCTGTTCCCGGTGGCCGGGCAGAACCGGTTCCTGGTGAACGCCCCGTCATGGCGGGCAGCGGCGCTGGAGGTCGGAGGACGTTCGCTGACCATCGAGACGGAGGGGTTCCGGGAACCGGAGCCCGGCGGTCCCGCCCAGTACGTGCAGGGCATCGTCTTCAACGGTCGGCCGCTGGACCGGTCGTGGCTCAGCGGGCACGAGGTGCACCGCGGCGGGCACCTGCAGGTGCGGCTCGGCGTTGAGCCCAACGGCTGGGGCACCGACCTGGCGAGCCGACCGCCGTCGTCCCGCTCGCCGGTGCCGCTGACGACCAGCTCCGGACCGCCGACCCTGTCGACGCCGGTGGTGCGGCCGGGAGGAGCGGCATGAGCACGGTTCCGGACGGCACGACCCCCGGTCGCGCGCCGACGCGACGGCTGGTGCTGGTGGTGCGCGCCGACCCGGTGATCTGCGGGCACTCCGGCGAGGCGCGCAACCTCGCCGAGGCGGCGCTGCAGCGCGGGTTCGACGACGTGCGCATCGTCACCTGGCCGCTGGACGTGCTGCAGCGCGCCGGCCTGCCGCTCAAGCCGCTCGACGGTGTGCTGCCGTACAGCGACGGCATCACCGTGGAGCGGCCCGGTCCCGTGGGTGACTACAAGGTGCCGGACGGTCGGTGGCTCGCAGGGCTGACCGGCCGGCTGGTCGAGCTGTTCACCGACGGCGTGCCGACGGTGGCGATGTCGCTGTACCTGTCACCGCACGCCACGGCAGTGGCCGACGCCGTGCGGATCGCCCGGTCGACCGGCCTGCCGGTGGACGTGGTGACGGTCGCGGAGGCGGTCGGGTCGGACGTGACCAACGTCGTGCGCGCGTGCGTCGAGGAGGACCGGTTCGGGGCCGCGGCGCAGGTGCTGGCCAGCTACCTGGACCACGACGTGTGCCTCGCCGTGTCCCGGTACACCCGCGACATGATCGTCGGCGAGGCGCGCGCCATCGACGCCAAGCACGGCACCCGGTTCGCGGCGCAGTGCGAGGAGCGGGTCCACGTCAGCTACCCCGCGATCGACGTCGCCGCATACCTGGCGCGGGACGACGGCCTCACCGACGCGGTGCTCGCCGCGCGTGGGCTGACGCGCGGCGGGTACGTGCTCTACCTGTCACGGCTGGCGCACGCCAAGGGGGTGGACGACCTGATCGAGGCGTATGCCGCCAGCCGCTCGGCCGGGTCGGTGGAGCTGGTGGTCGCCGGCAACGGACCGCAGGCGGAGGCGCTGCACTCCCTGGCGGCGACGACCGCGGTGGCGGAGCGGATCCGGTTCCTGCACGACGTGGACGACGACGAGAAGGCGCACCTGATGGCCGGTGCGCGGGCGTTCGCCCTGCCGAGCAAGTCGATGCCGGAGTTCACCGAGACGTTCGGCATCGCCCTGGTCGAGTCGATGCTGTCCTGCGGCGGGCCGGTGATCACCACGGACGTCGGCGGGATCGGCGAGGCGGTCGGCGACACCGCGCTGATCGTGCCGCAGGCGGACCCGCCGGCACTGGCGGCGGCCCTGGACCGGGCGGTGCTGGGCATGTCCGACGTGGAGCGGGAGTCGATGGCGGAGCAGGCGCTGGCGCACGCGCGGCAGTTCGACCGGATGCCGGTGCTCGACGCGATCCTCGGTCGGGTGGCGGAGGTGCGGGCGGCGCGGGTGTCGCTCGTCTGACGCGCCGCGCGTGGCTCGTCCGACGCGCGGGGGCGCTCCTCTGGCGCCACGGCTGCTGTGTCCGGCGGTTCGTCGCGCGCAGCGGTGCCGACCGGGCCACGATCGAGTCGATGGACGACGAGCTGCTCGACCTGGTCCCCGACGTCGAGGCGCTGGTGCGCCGCTGGCTAGACGAGGCTGCCGACGTGCCGCCCGACCGCGGTGCGTCCCTGCTGGCGGGGCTGCTGCGCGACCCGGCCGGGCTGCGGTTCGCCGTCGGGTTCATCGACCGCGTGGTGCGCCCGGAGGACCCGGCGGCGGCCGCCCGGGCACTGGCGACCCTGGCCCGCGACGTGCCGGGCTTCCTGCCGGCGCCGCTGCGCTGGTCCGTGCGGGCCGGCGGCCTCGCAGGGCCGGTGGCGCCGGGCGCCGTCGTCCCGGCGGCCCGACGGGTGCTGCGCGAGCTGGTCGGGCACCTCGTCGTCGACGCGTCGGACGCCCACCTCGGAGCCGCGCTCGCCCACCTGCGCCGCGACGGCGTCGCCCTCAACCTCAACCTGCTCGGCGAGGCGGTGCTCGGCCGGCGCGAGGCGGACCGGCGGCTCGAGGGCACCGCGCGGCTGCTGGAGCGGCCCGACGTGGACCACGTGTCGATCAAGGTGTCGTCGGTCAGCGGTCCGCACGCGCCGTGGGCGTTCGACGCGACCGTCGACGAGGTCGTGGCGCACCTGCTCCCCCTGTACCGACGCGCCGCGGCGACGGGCACCGTCGTCACCCTCGACATGGAGGAGTACCGCGACCTCGACCTGACCCTCGAGGTGTTCATGCGGCTGCTCGACCGGCCGGAGCTGCGCGACCTGCACGCCGGCGTGGTGCTGCAGGCCTACCTCCCGGACGCACTGGCCGCGATGCAGCGGCTGCAGGGGTGGGCGGCCGCGCGGCGGGCCGACGGCGGGGCGCCGGTCAAGGTGCGCCTGGTGAAGGGCGCGAACCTGTCGATGGAGCACGTCGACGCCGAGCTGCACGACTGGCCGCCGGCCACCTGGGACACCAAGCAGCAGACGGACACCGCGTACAAGCGGGTGCTCGACTGGGCGCTGACGCCGGAGCGGACCGCGAACGTGCACCTCGGCGTGGCCGGTCACAACCTGTTCGACCTGGCGTTCGCCTGGCTGCTGGCGGGGCGGCGCGGGGTCCAGGACGCGGTGGAGATGGAGATGCTGCTCGGCATGGCTACCGGTCAGGCCGAGGCGGTGCGCCGGTCGACGGGGCGGCTGCTGCTCTACACGCCCGTGGTGCACCCCGAGCACTTCGACGTGGCGATCGCCTACCTGGTGCGGCGGCTGGAGGAGGCCGCCAGCCCGGAGAACGTGATGTCGTCCCTGTTCACGATGGCCGACGACGAGGTGGCGTTCACCCGCGAGCGCGACCGGTTCCTCGTCTCGCTGCGGGCGCTGGCGGACGCGCGCGACGAGGTGCCGGCACCGCGGCGCACCCAGGACCGCCGTCGTGATGCCGCGGCCTCGTCCGACTCCCTGCCGTTCGCCTCGTCCGACGCCCTGCCGTTCGCCTCGGCCCCGGACACGGACCCCTCGCTCGCCGCCAACCGAGCGTGGGGCCGCGAGCTGCTCGCCCGTGTCCCGTCGTCGCGCCTCGGCGTCCAGACGCGTGACGAGCACACCGTCACCGATCCGGCCGAGCTGGACCGGATCCTCGCGGCCGCCGTCACGGCCGGCGCCGAGTGGGGCGCGCTGCCGGCCCGCGAGCGCGCCACGGTGCTGCGGCGGGCTGCCGACGAGCTGGAGCGGCGCCGCGGCGACCTGTGCGAGGTGATGGCGGCCGAGACGGGCAAGACCCTCGACCAGGCCGATCCCGAGGTCAGCGAGGCGGTGGACTTCGCCCGCTGGTACGCCGGGCTCGCGGAGGAGCTCGAGGGGACGGACGGCGCCGTCGCGCACCCCGTCCGGCTCACCGCGGCGACGCCGCCGTGGAACTTCCCCGTGTCGATCGCCGCGGGCTCCGTGCTGGCCCCGCTCGCGGCCGGCTCGGCCGTGGTGCTCAAGCCGGCTCCGCAGGCGGCCCGGTGCGGCTCGGTGCTGGCCGAGGCGCTGTGGGCGGCCGGCGTGCCGCGCGAGGTCCTGGCGCTGGTGCACGTCGCCGAGGACGGTCTCGGCAAGGCCCTCGTCTCCGACGCGCGCGTCGACCGGCTGCTGCTCACCGGCTCGTTCGAGACCGCCCGGCTGTTCGCCGGCTTCCGGCCCGGCCTGCACCTGCTGGCGGAGACGAGCGGGAAGAACGCGATCGTCGTGACCCCGAGCGCCGACCTGGACCTGGCGGTGCGCGACGTCGTGGCCTCCGCCTTCGGGCACGCAGGTCAGAAGTGCTCGGCGGCGTCGCTGGTGATCCTGGTCGGGTCGGTCGGCACGTCGCGGCGGTTCCACGACCAGCTGCTCGACGCGGTGACCAGCCTGCGCGTCGGCGTCCCGGCCGACCCGGCGACCCAGATGGGACCGGTGATCGAGCCCGCGGAGGGCAAGCTGCTCGACGGCCTGACCCGGCTGGCGCCGGGCGAGAGCTGGGCGGTACAGCCGCGACGCCTGGACGACTCCGGACGCCTGTGGACACCCGGCGTGCGCGCCGGGGTGCGCGCCGGGTCGGCGTTCCACCGCACCGAGTACTTCGGGCCGGTGCTGGGCGTGATGACAGTCGAGACGCTCGACGAGGCGATCGACCTGCAGAACGGTGTCGACTACGGGCTGACCGCCGGCCTGCACAGTCAGGACGTGGACGAGGTGGCGGACTGGCTGACCCGCGTCGAGGCGGGGAACCTCTACGTGAACCGGGGCATCACCGGGGCGATCGTGCGGCGGCAGCCGTTCGGCGGCTGGAAGCGGTCCGCGGTGGGCCCGGGCGCCAAGGCCGGCGGTCCGAACACCCTGGTGCCGCTGGTCGACTGGGTCTCCGCGCCCGCCCGGCGCGGCGCGCCGTTGGGGTCGGCGGCCACCCGGCTGCTCGAGGCGGCCCGTGCCGCGGGCGTGGCGGATGCGCCGTTCGCGCACGACGAGGCGGACTTCCGGCCGGTCGGCGGCCAGACCTCGTCGTCCGCCTCCGACGACGCGCCCGTCGCGCCGTCCGAGGCCGCGACGCCCGCCACGGCCGGTCCGCTCGAGCGGGCCCTCGCCTCCGACGCCCTCGCCTGGCGCGACGTGTTCTCCCGGTCCGACGACGTCACCGCCCTCGGCGCGGAGCGCAACGTCCTGCGCTACCGGCCGGTGCCGGTGCTGGTGCGGCTCGGTCGGCGCGGGTCGGTGGCCGCCCTGGTGCGCGTGGTCGGCGCCGGGCTGGTGGCCGGCGCCGAGGTGACGGTCTCGACGTCCCACCTGCTGCCCGCCCCGCTCGGCGCCGTGCTGCACGACCTCGGCGTCACCGTGCGCGCCGAGGACGACACCACGTGGCTCGCCGCCGTCCGGACCCTGCCGTCCGGCCGCATCCGCCTGGTGGACGGCGACGCCGATGCGCTCGCCCACGCCACCGGACCGCGACCCGACCTGGCGGTCTACCACCAGCCCGTCACCGAGTCCGGCCGGGTGGAGCTGCTGACGTTCCTGCGGGAGCAGTCCGCCACCGTCACCGCCCACCGGTTCGGCACGCCCGACACGCTCGCCGACCGGGCGCTGCAGCGGTCCGCGCAGGCCGGGACCGACTGAGCAGGCCGGGGCCGACCCACACTCCCGGAGGAGTCAGGGCGTCGGGCCGCCTCCGGAGATGCCGGCGACCCCGTCGTCGGGCCCCGGGGTGCCACCGGTGGTGTCCTGCGCCGGGTGCGTCCGTCCCAACGGACCGTTCGCCGCCTCGGTCAGCAACCTCTCGGTCACCTGCCGCACCACCCGGTACGTCGCCGGGTCGCCCCAGCTGGCTTGGCACGCCGTGTCGTCCAGCGCGCACACCCACTTGCTGGTCCCCGCGTCGAAGACGCCCGCGCCGCTGCTCGCCGTGTAGTACGTGACGTCCGCGGCGTCCTGGACGGTCCGGCCCATGAGCTTGCAGGTGACGGGCGAGTGGAACAGGACCTGGAGAGGGTGCGGCGTCGGCACGGACAGGTCGACCCGGTCGTACTCCGGCCCGACGAGCGTGCCGAGCGTCTGCCCGGGCTGCAGGCCCTCGGTCAGCCACGACAGCCGGTGCGCCACGACGAGCGGCGCCTTGACCGGGTTGCACTGGTAGAAGCCCCCGACCAGGTCGCTCTCCGGACGCGGCACGGGGCCGGAGCGCCACTGCGTCGTCGACTCGGACGGGTCGGTCGCCGTGATCGGGTCCGCGGTGCTCTTGTAGTCGATCTCCAGCCGATCCGGTCCCACCGGTGTGGACCCGAACCGGATGTGCCGGTAGACGGCGTTGGCGCCGAGGAACGCCACGTTGGTGCCGCCGTCGCGGGCCCTGGTCAGCGCCTGCCGCATCGAGGTCGACCAGTACTCGTCGTGCCCCGGGGAGACGACGGCGCGGGCGCCGTCGAGCAGGTGCGGGTCCTCCTGCAGGTCGACGTCCGTCGCGTAGGCGAGGGGAAGCCCGAGGTGCTCGGCGAAGGTCACGAGAGGCAGCTCGTTGCCGAGGAAGTCGCCGCTGCCGGATGCCTCCGCGTAGGGCCGGTCGAACGTCACGGCGAACGACCGGCTCGCCGGCATCCCGTCCTTGCCGTGGTAGAGGCTCATGCCGCCGTAGTCGTTGTAGGCCTGCCACGTGGTGACGGCCTGGACCAGCACCACCTTCCCGGCGGTGCTGTCCGAGCGCACGGTCAGCGGGACGTAGCCCTCGGCACCGTCGTCCCCCTCGAGGCGCAGCAGGTACGCGCCCGGCGGCCACCCTGTCGCCGCGATGGTCGCGGTCGGGGTCCAGGACGTGGTGACCGTCCGGGTGTCGGCGACGACGGTCGGCGCCGGCTGCGCCACCACCCGGAACGGACCGGCGTGTGCCAGGCGGGCCGCAGCCGACGAGCCGTACGACCCCATCCGGAGCACCGTCACGCCGAACGACCTGCCCGTCGCGGACACGCGCAGCTGCACCTGGCCGTCGGTGCGGACGCTGGTGCGGTCCGCATAGCCCTCGATGTGCGTCCCGGGCGGCGAGGCGACGTGCCAGTCGTCCGTCGGGGTCAGCGGCGCAGCCGACGAGGTCGGGCCGGCGGTCGGGTCCGCGGTCGGTCCGGCGGTGCCGGCATCGGGGACGCGTCCCGGGGACGACGACACGGTCGCCTGGACCAGCCGACCACGCGCACCGAGCACCACGGCCCCTGCGCCGAGGAGGAGGACGAGGACGGCTGCGCCCGCCAGCACCGCCGCCCGACGGCCGGGTCGCCGCGGGCGTCGGGCTCCCGATCCGTCCTCGGCCGACATCAGGTCAGTGTCACCGGGAGCCGCTCACCCCGCCTCCCGGCCCACCGCAGCGCCCGCCGGGCCCGTGCGCACACCCCCTGGTGATGAGCCGCTCACCCTGCGGTGGGATCCTTCCTGGGGCGTCGGTCGTTGGACGCCACCGGGACCGCGGCGGTCCGGACGGCGACGAGGGACGGTCATGGGCAACGGGACGGGCCTGCTGCAGGCGAGGGACGTGTGGGCCGGCTACGGCGGTGCCGCGGTGCTGGCCGGGGTGGACGTCGACGTCTCGCCTGGTGACGCGCTCGGGCTGCTCGGCCTGTCCGGCGTCGGCAAGTCGACGCTGGTGCAGGTCCTCGCCGGCGCGCTGGTGCCGAGCCGAGGATCGGTGACGTTCGACGGTCGCCGCGTGGCGAAGCCGGCGCGACGCGATCGCAAGGCGCTGCGGGCCCGGCTGCGGACGGTGCACCAGAACGGCCTGGCCAACGCCGACCCGGAGCACACCGCCGAGCGCGCCCTCCGCCTGGCGCTCGACGAGGCGCGCGCCGCCGGCCGCTCCACGGGCGGCGACGCCGAGGGCGCCCTGGCCGTCGTGGAGCTGCCCACGCACGTGCTCCGCCGCAAGGTGGGCACCCTGTCCGGCGGCGAGCGTCAGCGCCTGGCGATCGCGAGCGCCCTCGCAGCCCGGCCGGACGTGCTGCTGCTCGACGAGCCGCTCACGGCCCTCGATCCGGCCATGCGCCATCACATCGCGGAGCAGATCTTCGCCCTGGTCGGTCCCGCAGGCATCGGGCTGCTGCTCGCCTCGCACGACGTACGGCTGCTCGAGCAGCTGACCACCCGGGTGCACGTGCTGGCCGAGGGGCGGCTGGTCCAGACCGGCAGCCTGCGCGACGTGCTGGCCGACCCGGTGCACCCGGACACCCGCGACTTCGTCGAGGCGCTGCCGGAGGCGACCCTCCGCTGGTCCTGACGGCGGTCAGCCGCCGCCCGCCAGCGTCCCCGTCAGCACCGGCAGCCGGGTGGCGCCGAACGCGACGTTGACGCTCGGGCTGACGGTGACCGACTCCCCGGAGACCTCCAGCTGCACCGTCCACACGAACGGCGTCTCCGGGTACCGCACGGTCAGCAGGTAGACGTCCGGGCCGGTCCACGTGCCGGAGACGAGAGCGGCCGAGGGCGCCCGCGGCGCCAGCCGGACCGACTGCGCGACGGGCTCCCGGTGACCCGCTCGCAGCGTCCACGTGCGCCGCCCGGCCCGGACGGCGATCCGGTCCTCCTCCTCGCCCGCATCGAGCACCGCGTGCGTCACCCCGAGCGCGTTCGCGCCGAACGCCACGGTCCGTCCCGCCAGGTGTGCGCCGGTGACCGTGGTGTCCCGCCCGGTGGGTGGGTCGAGCCGCAGCTCGCCCAACCGCCGCTGCAGGGCCGCACGCCCGTCCGGATCGGGCGCCAGCGGCTCGTCGTGCAGGCCGGGCAGCAGGTGGTCCCACAGCGCGTCCAGCGGCGCCTGCATCTCGGCGAGGCCGGACGTCATCACCACCACCGCGTCCTGCTCCGGCAGCACCACGCAGTACTGCCCGAACGCCCCGTCACCGCGGTACGCGCCGTGCCGGCAGCGCCAGAACTGGTAGCCGTACCCCTGCCACCAGTCCCCTCCCGTCACGGGGTCGCCGTTGGGCACCTGGAACCGCGTCGCCTCGGCCACCCAGCCCTCCGGCAGCAGCCGGTGCCCCTGCCAGACGCCGTCCTGCAGGTACAGCTGCCCGAACGCCGCCACGTCCTCGGTGCGCAGCGAGAGCCCGGAGCCGCCGGTGTCGATGCCTTGCGGGCTGCGCTCCCACGTCGCCCCGGTGATGCCGAGCGGCGCCAGCAGCCGGGGCCGGAGCCAGCCGAGCACCCGCTGCCCGGTGAGCCGCTGCACGATCGCCGACAGCACGTACGTGGCGGCGGTGTTGTAGACGAAGTGCGTGCCGGGCCGGTGGCTGAGGGGCTGGTCCAGGAACGCCTGCACCCAATCCGCAGCCGAGAACACCGCCTGGGAGGGGTCGGTGTCGTGCCCCGTCGTCATCGTCAGCAGGTGCCGCACCCGCAGCTCGCCGAGGTGGCCGCCCTCCCGCTCCGGCACGCCGAGCAGGTCCACCACCCGGTCGTCGACCGTCAGCAGACCCTCCGCCGCCGCCAGCCCGACCGCCGTCGACGTGACGCTCTTGCTCAGCGAGAACAGCTGGTGCCGCCGCTCGGGACCGAACGGCGCTGCCCAGCCCTCCGCCACCACGTGGCCGCGCCGCAGCACCATCAGCGAGTGCAGCTCCGGCTGCCGCAGCAGCGCGTCCAGGGTCGCGCTCAGCGCACACGGGTCGACGCCCTGCTCCTCCGGCGTGCTGCGGGGCAGGCGCCGCACGCCGCCCCGAGCGCGCGCCGCTCCCCGCACGCCGACTCCCACCTGCGCTGACCGGGTCGCCGCCATGCCCGCCACCCTGCCAGCCACCACCGACACCCGTCAGGCGGCTCCCGCCGACCGCGCCAGCCCCTCACCACCGCGCTTGGCCAGCCGCATCGCCCGCTGCGCGTCCTGCATCAGCAGGTCCAGGTCCGCCCAGCCCGGGGTCGACGCCGCCGCGACCACGCGCAGCGGTGGCAGCAGCCCCTCCGTCCCGTCCTCCGGCGAGCCGGCGAGCCCCGCGGCCACCTGCACCCGCAGCTCCTCGCGCTGCGCCGGTGCCCGGGACTCGACGGCGGCGGGCAGCAGCCCCAGCACCATGAACTCGTCGCCGCCCGTGCGGCCCACCAGGAACCCGCTCGGCACCACCTGGGTCAGCCGCTCGGCGATCGCGCGGAGCACCAGGTCGCCGACGGCCTCACCGTGCGCCGCGTTGATCGCGCCGAACTCCACGACGTCCACCAGCAGCACCACCAGACGGCGCTGCGTGCCCCGCAGCAGCTTGGCCCAGTCCCGCATCGTGTGCCGCACCAGCTCCCGGGACGGCAGCCCCGTCAGCGGGTCGTGCAGCGAGCGGCCGGTCAGCGCCGCGACCAGGGCGCCGATCAGGTCTCCGGTGCCGACCATCTGCCAGGCGTCCGCCCGCACCAGCACCTCGTCGAACCGCGACTCGACGGGCCGCTCGATCGCCCGGACCGCCGTCTCCACCACCGCCGTCTGCTCGTCCACCACCAGCGGGTTCCAGTCGGCCACCTGCGCCACCGGCTGCCGGGTCAGCACCGCCCGGCCGAAGCCCAGCCGTCCGGTCATCGCCTCGGCGAACCGGGTGCGGGTCAGCAGGCCCAGCCGCGACGGGTCGTCGGGGTCCTGCACGCCGATGCACGGCAGGTGCGGCGACCGGAACAGCACCTCGAGCTCGTTCATCGGGGTGGTCCCGTCGGTCACGGTCAGCGGTCGGACCAGGTCTCGCATCACGGCGGGACGGGTCGCGCCCGTCGCGCGCGCGGCTCGGACCAGGAGGTTCACGTCGTTCGGCACGCGGAGCATGGTCCATCCCGCACGACCAACGGCATACGGCCGGACGGGTGGGTGCGCGCAGTGTTCGTCCAACGTTCACCGGCCGGACGACGCCCCGACGACGACAGGACGACGAAAGCACGAGGACGGGACGACGACGGGGCTGCAACCCGCAGCCCACCGGCCGTCAGAGCAGCGAGTCCTCCTCGCGCGCCTGCACCACCTCGCCGCGCCCCAGCCGGCTGTGCCGGTAGGAGTACGTGGCGTAGACCACCGCGCCGACCGCCAGCCACACGGCGAACCGCAGCCAGGTCAGCGTCGTCAGGTTGAGCATCAGCCACAGGCAGGCGACGCCGGAGATCCACGGCAGCACCGGCGACCACGGCACCCGGAACCCGCGCGGCAGGTCGGGACGCAGCTTGCGCAGCACCGGCACCCCGAAGCTGACCAACACGAACGCGGACAGCGTGCCGATGTTGATCATCTCCTCGAGCAGGTGCACCTGCGAGAGGCCGGCGATCAGCGCGACCACCACGCCGGCACCGACCTGCAGCCGCGCCGGCGTGCCGAACCGCGGCGAGGTCCGGGACAGGCCGCGCGGCAGCAGCCCGTCGCGGCTCATCGCGAACACGATCCGGGTCAGCCCGAGCAGCAGCACCATCACCACAGACGTCAGGCCCAGCACGATGCCGACGGAGATCACCTTCCCGGCCCACGTCGCACCGACCAGCACGAAGGCCGTGGTCAGCGACGGGCTCGCCGACTTGGCCAGATCCGTGTACGGCACCATCCCGGTGACCACGACGCTGACCAGGATGTACAGCACGGTCACCACGCCGAGGCCGCCGAGCATGCCGCGCGGCATGGTGCGCTGCGGGTCCTTGGTCTCCTCGGCGGTGGTGGCGACGACGTCGAACCCGATGAACGCGAAGAACACCAGCGCGGCGCCGGAGAGGATGCCCGCGGCGCCGTAGGTGGCCGGGGCCCAGCCGAGCAGCCAGCCGAACAGCGACTGGTGCAGCGCCGAGGTGCCGGCCGTGGACGGCTGCGACGGCGGCACGAACGGGTGGTAGTTCGCGGCCTTGACGTAGGCGAAGCCGGCGACGACGACGAACAGCGTGATGCCCACCTTCAGGGCCGTGAACACCGCGTTCACGCGGGTAGACAGCCGGGTGCCGATCGCCAGCAGCGTGGTGAAGATGGCGACGACGAGCACCGGTCCCCACTCGACGCTCACCCCACCGACATGGAAGGACATCGGGACGTCGATCCCGAACAGGTGCAGCGCGTCCCCGACGTACACGCCCCAGAACTTGGCGATCACCGCGGCGGCCAGCAGCATCTCGAGGATCAGGTCCCACCCGATCACCCAGGCGACGCCCTCGCCCATGGTCGCGTACGAGAACGTGTACGCCGACCCGGCGATCGGCAGCGAGGACGCGAACTCGGCGTAGCACATGATCGCGAGGCCGCAGACGATGGCGGCGACGACGAACGAGACGATGACGGCCGGGCCGGCGTAGTTCGCCGCCGCCGTCGCACCGACCGAGAAGATGCCCGCGCCGACCGCCACCGCGACGCCCATCACGGCCAGGTCCCAGGGGGTCAGCGTCCGCCGCAGCTGCCGGTGCGGGTCGTGCGTCGCGGCGAGCGCGTCCTCCGGAGAGGTGCGCCGGAAGATGCTCCTGGGGGCGGACTGACCGCGACTGTGCTCCACGAGCGGGCGATCCTGGCACGTCAGGGCCCCTCGGCACGACCCCGGGTCACCATCCGGTCGCCCGATCGCGCCACCTGCGCCGATGCCGTCGAGCCCTCCGGGACCATCGTCCTACGCCGCCAAGCGTGCCGCGCAGGCCCGCCCGACGCTCGTGCATCCCAGGGACGACGAGAGGGCCCCGCCCCGGCGAACCGGGACGAGGCCCTCTCGGGACCGCTGTGGTGCGTCAGGCCGGCATCAGGCCGGTCCCACCGTCACCGAGCGACGGGGCCGGCGGGGCCGGCGGCACGTCGATGCCGGAGTTGGGGGTCCCCACCGAGGCACCCACGGCCACCGGCTGCTTGCCCCGGTCGCCGATCGGCACGCCACGGAAGGTGAACTCCCCGAGCAGGCCCTCGCCCTCGGCGTCCACGATCACCAGCTGACCGGACTTCAGCTCGCCGAACAGGATCTTCTCGGACAGCGCGTCCTCGACGTCCCGCTGGATGGCGCGGCGCAGCGGCCGTGCCCCGAGCACCGGGTCGTAGCCCTTCTCCGACAGCAGCTTCTTGGCCGCCGGGGTGAGCTCGATGCCCATGTCCTTGTCGCGCAGGCGGGCGTCCAGCTTGGCCGCCATCAGGTCGACGATCGCGAAGATCTCCGGCTGCGACAGCTGCGGGAACACCACCACGTCGTCGACGCGGTTGAGGAACTCCGGACGGAAGTGCGTCTTGAGCTCGTCGTTGACCTTGGTCTTCATCCGCTCGTAGGACGTCGACAGGTCGCCGCCGGCCTGGAAGCCGGTCAGCATGCCCTTGGCGATGTCCCGCGTGCCGAGGTTGGTGGTCATGATGATCACGGTGTTCTTGAAGTCGACCACCCGGCCCTGCGAGTCGGTCAGGCGACCGTCCTCGAGGATCTGCAGCAGCGAGTTGAAGATGTCCGCGTGGGCCTTCTCCACCTCGTCGAACAGGACGACGGAGAACGGACGACGGCGCACCTTCTCGGTGAGCTGACCACCCTCGTCGTACCCGACGTAGCCGGGGGGCGAGCCGAACAGCCGCGAGACCGTGTGCTTCTCGGAGAACTCGCTCATGTCGAGCTGGATCAGCGCGTCCTCGTCCCCGAACAGGAACTCGGCGAGCGCCTTGGCCAGCTCCGTCTTCCCGACGCCCGTGGGTCCGGCGAAGATGAACGACCCACCGGGCCGCTTCGGGTCCTTCAGGCCGGCACGCGTACGACGGATCGCCTGCGACAGCGCGTGGATCGCCTGGTCCTGCCCGACGACGCGCTTGTGCAGCTCCTCCTCCATGCGCAGGAGCCGGCTGGACTCCTCCTCGGTCAGCTTGAACACCGGGATGCCCGTGGCGTTGGCCAGCACCTCGGCGATCAGCTCCTCGTCCACCTCTGCGACGGCGTCGAGGTCACCGTTCTTCCACGCCTTCTCCTTCTCGGTGCGGCGCAGGCCGAGCTGCTTCTCGGTGTCGCGCAGGCGCGCGGCCTTCTCGAAGTCCTGCTCGTCGATCGCCGACTCCTTGTCGCGGCGCGTCTTGGCGATCTCCTCGTCCAGCTCGCGCAGCTCCGGCGGGGCCGTCATGCGGCGGATGCGCAGGCGCGCGCCCGCCTCGTCGACCAGGTCGATCGCCTTGTCCGGCAGGAACCGGTCGTTGACGTACCGGTCCGCCAGCGTGGCGGCGGCGACCAGCGCGGAGTCGGTGATGGAGACGCGGTGGTGCGCCTCGTACCGGTCCCGCAGGCCCTTGAGGATCTCGATGGTGTGCGCGAGCGTCGGCTCGGCCACCTGGATCGGCTGGAAGCGGCGCTCCAGGGCCGGGTCCTTCTCGACGTACTTGCGGTACTCGTCGAGCGTGGTCGCACCGATGGTCTGCAGCTCGCCGCGGGCCAGCATCGGCTTGAGGATGCTGGCGGCGTCGATGGCGCCCTCGGCGGCACCCGCCCCGACGAGGGTGTGGATCTCGTCGATGAACAGGATGATGTCGCCGCGGGTGCGGATCTCCTTGAGCACCTTCTTCAGGCGCTCCTCGAAGTCACCGCGGTACCGGGAGCCGGCCACCAGGGCGCCGAGGTCGAGCGTGTACAGCTGCTTGTCCTTCAGCGTCTCGGGGACGTCCCCGCGGACGATGTCCTGCGCGAGGCCCTCGACGACGGCCGTCTTGCCGACGCCGGGCTCCCCGATCAGCACCGGGTTGTTCTTGGTGCGGCGGGACAGCACCTGCATGACCCGCTCGATCTCCTTCTCGCGCCCGATGACCGGGTCGAGCTTGCCGTCGCGGGCGGCCTGGGTCAGGTTGCGGCCGAACTGGTCCAGCACGGCGCTGCCGGAGGGCTGGCCCTCGGCCGGGCCGCCGGACGCCACGGGCTCCTTGCCCTGGTAGCCGGAGACGAGCTGGATCACCTGCTGGCGGACGCGGTTCAGGTCGGCGCCGAGCTTGCCCAGCACCTGGGCGGCGACGCCCTCACCCTCGCGGATCAGGCCGAGCAGGATGTGCTCGGTGCCGATGTAGTTGTGGCCGAGCTGCAGCGCCTCGCGCAGGGACAGCTCCAGCACCTTCTTGGCGCGCGGGGTGAACGGGATGTGACCGGACGGGGCCTGCTGACCCTCGCCGATGATCTCGATCACCTGCGCACGGACCGCCTCGAGCGAGATGCCGAGGGACTCCAGCGCCTTGGCCGCGACACCCTCACCCTCGTGGATCAGGCCCAGGAGGATGTGCTCGGTGCCGATGTAGTTGTGGTTGAGCATCCGCGCCTCTTCCTGGGCGAGGACGACCACGCGACGGGCTCGGTCGGTGAATCTCTCGAACATGTGCACTCCTCACGAGCGGCGAGCTTCGGGACCCGCGCGCGTGGGCTGCACGGAGCCGACGAAGCGGCGTTGTTCGATGCTAACGGCGGGGTGCAGCCCGGTCGTCCCGTGTTCGCCGCAGGCGTGACGGCCGCGTCGGGGTCGGGCCGGCAGCGGCGCGGGACGGGCTCAGTCGAGCGGTGCCGACCAGCGCAGCAGCGCACCGCGGCCCGACGGCGGGCGCAGCAGCGAGAACGAGCCGCCCGCCTCCTGGGCACGCAGCGCCAGGTTCTTGGTGCCCGACGAGCGCTCCGGGGCGGCCGGCACGCCGACCCCGTCGTCCTCGACCTCGACGACCACGGAGCCGCCCGGTCCGGAGGTGACCCGCAGCCGCACGTCGACCCGTCGGGACCGCGCGTGCCGCGCCACGTTGGCCAGCCCCTCCCGGACCACCGCCACCACGTTGTTGGCCCGTCCGGGTGCGACGAGGGCGTCGACCGGTCCGGCCGGCTCCCCCTCGTCCTCGACGTCGAGCTCGACCCCGTCCACCTGCACCGACAGCGCCGGGGTGAACCCGAGGGCCCCGCGCGCGATCTCCACCTCGGCCCGGATGCGCGCCACCAGCGGCACGCTGGCGTCCGGGTCGTCGAGCGCACGCACGATCACCCGGATCTGCCGGATGCCGGCGTCGATGTGCTCCGTGACCTCGTCCAGGGCCCGGGCGACGCCGGCGCCCACGGGTTCCGACGGGTTGCTCGAGACGGCCTCGACCTGCATGCCGGCGGCGAACAGCTGCTGGATCGCCAGGTCGTGCAGGTCCCGCGCGATCCGTGCCCGCTCGCCGCGCAGCGCCGCCTGACCGCGCAGGTGCTGCGCCTCGGCCAGCACGAAGGCGAGCGCTGCCTGCTGCGCGAAGGACGTGGCGAGCTCGACGTCGTCCGGCTCGAACGGCAGCGCGCCCGGGCGCCGCAGCACCGCCAGCACGCCGACCCCCTGCCCCTCGGTACGCAACGGCGCGAGCAGCATCGGTCCGTACCGACCCAGCGGTGAGCCCGGCGTCACGGCGGCCGCCGAGCTGACGTGCCCGTCCAGCCCGCCGAACACCTGGCGGACCACCGGCTCGTCGGACACGTCCAGGCCGAGCAGGTCGTCCGCGTCACCGGAGACGATCTCGACGATCAGCGCCTCGTCCGGGGTCGGCAGGATCAGCACCGTCCCGTCGGCACCGTCCACCTGGCGCGCCGCGTCGGCGACGGCCTGCAGCACGTCCTCCGCGTCGGCGCCCTCGAGCAGCATCGTCGAGATCTGCGCGGCCGCCTGCGCCCACCGCTGCCGGCGCACCTGCAGCTGGTACAGGGCGGCGTTCTGCACGGCGACGGCCGCGGCCGCCGCGAGCGTGAGCACCACGCCCTCGTCCTGCTGACCGAACCCGCCGGGCTTGTCCGCCAGGTAGAGGGTGCCGTACCGCTGGCCCCGCCCCCGGACCGCGGCGCCGAGGAAGGGGCCCATCGGCGGGTGCGCGGCCGGCAGCCCGCGGAAGTGCGGGTGGTCGGTGAGGTCGTCGAGCCGCAGGACGCCCTGGTCGGGGATCGAGCCGAGCACGCCCCACGCGTGCGGCGGGTGGCCGAGTGCGGCGACCGTCGCCGGGTCCACGCCGGTCTGGACGAAGGTGATGGACGTCCCCGTGTCGTCGACGATGTTGATCGCGCCGTACCGCGCACCGGTCAGCTCGGCGCTCGCCGCGACGAAGCGCTCGAGCAGGCTGGCCACGTCGAGGTCCCCGGCCATGCCGAGGATCGCCGACAGCAGGACACCACCCTCACCGTCGCCGAGGTCTGCCTCCGAACCACGACCAGGACGACCCGCCCCGCGGCCGCGCCCCTCGTGCTCCCCCACCGCACCTTCCCCCACTGCCACGGTCACACCGTAAAGCGACCTGGGACCTAGGTCCTAGTGCCGCCGGTACGACGCACCGCACCCGTCCCGCACCGGCGTACGGTCGGCGGCGCGATGAGCGACCACCACGACCACCACCACGGCCCGCAGCCGACCGTCACCGTCCTCACCGGGGCGGGCATCTCCACCGGCTCGGGCATCCCCGACTTCCGCGGACCGCAGGGCGTGTGGACGCAGGACCCCGCCGCCGCCGAGCTCCTCGAGATCGGCCGGTACATGGCCTCCGCCGACGTCCGGGCGCGCGGCTGGGCGATGTGGCGGGACCATCCGGCGTGGGCGGCGCAGCCGACGGCCGCGCACCGCGCGCTGGTCGAGCTGGAGCGTGCGGGCCTGCTGATCGCGGCGCTGACGCAGAACTTCGACGGCCTGCACCAGCGTGCCGGGTCCGACCCGGGGCACGTCGTCGAGCTGCACGGCACGCTGACCACGACGTCGTGCATGCGCTGCGGCGCGCGCTGGCCGACCGAGCAGGTGCTGGCCCGCCTGGCCGACGAGCCCGACCCGCGGTGCACCGAGTGCGGGGTAGGCGTGCTCAAGCCGGACATCGTCTACTTCGGCGAGCGGCTTCCCGACGAGGCGCTGGAGCGGGCCGTGAACGCGGCGACGGATGCCGAGGTGTTCGTCGCGATCGGCACCACGCTGACCGTGCAGCCCGTGGCCAGCCTCGCCGGCCTCGCGGTGGACCGGGGCGCCCGGCTGGTGGTGGTGAACGCCGAGCCGACGCCGTACGACCACCTCGCCACCGAGGTGATCCGCGAACCGATCGACCAGGCCGTCCCCGCCCTGGTCGCGCGACTGCTGGACGAGCGGGCGCGGCTGCTCGGCTGAGGTGCCGGCAGGGCCGCGTTCACGAGCCCAGCAGGTGCAGCGACACGACCCACAGCCGCTCGGCGGTCGCCGGGTCGAGCGCCCACCGCTTCACGCCGTGCGGGTGGTCCGCCAGGTCGGCGTCGTTCGGCACGGTGTACGCCTCCCGGCCGTCGTCCAGGTAGTGGCCGCCGGTACGGGCCAGCTCGGGCGCGACCGCGGCGACGAGGGTGGTGGCCGCGCCCTGTGCCACGGACTTGTACCGGAAGACACCGGCCGCCTCGGCGGCGTCGAGCGAGGCCCGCTGCGCTGCGCTGAAGTGACGCTGCAGGCCGGTGGCGACCCCTCCGGGGTTGACCGCGTTGGCGACGATCCCGTCGTCCGCCCACAGCCTCGTCGCCTCCACCGCGAACAGGGAGTTCGCCGTCTTCGACTGCGCGTAGGCCAGCTGCGGGTCGTAGGCCCGCCCGCGGAACTGGAGGTCGTCGAAGTCGATCCCGGCACGCATGTGCGCCGTGGAGCTGAGGGCGACGATGCGTGCACCGTCGCGCTGGGCGGCGCCCGCCGCGAGCGCCGGGCGCAGACCGACGGCCAGCTGCAGGTGTCCCCGGTGGTTGGTCGCCAGCTGCAGCTCCCAGCCGTCGGCCGTCCGCTCGAGGCCGCTGGTCACCAGCCCGGCGTTGTTCACCAGCAGGTGCAGCGGGCCGGACCAGCCCTCGACGAAGTCCCGCACCGAGGCCCGGTCGGCCAGGTCGAGACGGCGGACGGCCGGCCGCCGTCCCGTCGACTGCGCGATCGCCTCCGCCGTGGCGGCGCCCGCGTCGGCGTCGCGCACGGCGAGGGTCACGTCGGCCCCGGCGGATGCCAAGGCACGGGCCGTCTCGGCGCCGAGGCCGGAGGACGCCCCGGTGACGACGACGACCGTCCCGCCCAGGTCCAACCCCCGGACGACGTCCGCGGCCGTGCTCTCGGAGGTGAACCCGGTGGTGATGAGGTGCTCGTTGGTCACTGCCGCACTATACGTCTTAAGTATATGTTGTCTAGCACGTCGGAACGCCCCTAACCTCGTGCCATGACGCTCGACGAGGCCGCCGCCGGTCGTCCCGGCACCGAAGCCGCGGGCCGGCGCGACGCCGTCCTCGAGTCCGCGCTCGCCACGTTCAGCCGGTTCGGCTACCGCAAGACGTCGATGGACGATGTGGCGGAGGCGGCGCACATCTCCCGCCCGGGGCTGTACTTCCTGTTCCGCTCCAAGGAGGCGTTGTTCCGCGCCGCCGTCTCCCGGTCGCTGGAGGCCGACCTGGCGGCGGCGGACCGCATCCTCGCGGACACCGACCAGCCGCTGCCGGACCGGCTGCTCGACGCGTTCCAGCAGTGGACCGGCCGCTACCTGGGACCCCTGGCGGACATCTCCGTGGTGATCGAGGACAACCCGGCCCTCCTCGGACCCGTCGTCGACGAGGCACCTCGGCGCTTCGCCACCCTGGTGACGGAGGCCGTCGCGGCAGGGCCTCCGGGCGCCGACCCGGCCCGTGCGGAGGCCGTCGCTCAGACGCTGATCAGCACGTCCGTCGGCCTCAAGCACCAGGTCGACGACCCCGGCACCTACCGCGAGCGCCTCGCCGTAGCCATCCGGCTGGTGCTGGGCTGACGGGGCCTGAGACAACGGGAGTCACCAGCCGTGCAGCTGTGGCTCCGGGCCCGCGTACGCCTCGAACGCCGCCCGCTCCTCGTCGGTGAACGGCCGCGGCAGGTGGGTGGCGGCGTCGAGCTGCACCATCCGGGTGCGTGCCCGCAGGCAGACGGCGCCGTCCTCCGGTGCGTCCCGGATCTCGTAGGCGATGTCCACCGACGACCGGCCGGTGCGCGGCACCCACACCTCGACGACGAAGGGCACGGGACGGAACGTCAGCGGCGCCAGGTAGTCGATCTCGTGCTTGGCCACCACCAGCAGCGAGGCGGTCAGCGCCCCCGACTCGTCGACGCCCATCTGCGGGAACAGGGTGAACCGGGCGTCGTCCAGGTACCGCAGGAACGCCGCGTTGTTCACGTGCCCGAACAGGTCGACGTCCGACCAGCGGACCGGCATCACCACTCGTCCGCGAGCACCGTCCTGCGCACCGTTCGACTCACCGTTCACATGTCGGACGGTAGCCCCGAGGCCTACGCTCGGCCCGTGCCAGCCGCTCCCGCCCCGTCCTCGGCACGCTTGCGCCGACCGTGGTGGTGGGCGCTGGCGGGTGCCCTCGTCGTCGGGCTCGGTCCGGTGCTGGTGGTCCAGGCCGTCGGTCAGGCGGCGGTGCAGCCGGGCGTCGCCTCGGTCGCCCCGAAGCCGGTGGCCCTGGTGCTCGGCGCCGGCCTGGAGCCGGACGGCACCCCGTCGGTGTACCTCGCCCGTCGCCTGGAGGCGGCGCGCCAGCTGTTCGCGGCCGGCACGGTGCAGGTGATCCTGGTCAGCGGCGACAACTCGACGCCGTACCACGACGAGCCGGGGGCGATGCGTACCTGGCTGCTGCAGCACGGCGTGCCGGACGCGAAGATCGTCCGTGACGCCGCGGGGTTCGACACCCACGACAGCTGCGTGCGCGCCCGGCAGATCTTCGGCGTGACCTCCGCGGTGGTGGTGACGCAGGACTACCACCTGCGGCGGGCGCTGTTCTCGTGCCGGGCTGCGGGGATCGACTCGACGGGCGTCGGGGTGTCGGCCGCCTCCGTCACGCCACGGCAGGCGGTGGTGTGGCGGCTGCGCGAGGTGCCGGCGTCGTGGAAGGCGGCCTGGGACGCGTTGACGCACCGCCGGCCGGTGTTCCTCGGCCGGCCGGAGGACGGTGTCCGCACCGCCCTGGCCAACCCGTCATCCCAGTCGTGACCCCCGCCGGGCTGCTGCTCGCCCCGGGGGCCGGTGCCACCCGCGACCACCGGACGCTCGTCACCCTCGAGCGCGCCCTCGCCCCGTTCCCGGTGCGCCGCGTGGACCTGCCGCGGTCGGCCGGTGCCGCGGTCACGGCCGTCGGACGCCTGGCCGCCACGTTCGCCGCCGACCTCGGGGTCGGCACCGAGCAGCTGCTGGTCGGCGGCCGCTCGTTCGGCGGCCGGATGTGCTCGATGGCCGTCGCCGACGAGCTGACGGTCGCCGGGCTCGTGCTGCTGTCCTACCCGCTGCACCCGCCCGGTCGGCCGGAGCGGCTCCGCGTGGAGCACCTGCCGCGGATCACCGTCCCCGTGCTCGCCGTGAGCGGCGACCGGGACCCGTTCGGCACGCCCGACGAGCTGCGCACGCACCTGTCCACGGTCGCGGGTCCACTGACGCTCACGCTCGTCCCGGGTGCGCACGCACCGGCCGACGGCCCGGTGGTGGCCGCCGTCCAGGCCTGGCTCCGGTCCGCCCCGGGGACGTCGTCGGCGACAATCGACGGGTGACCCCAGCCGACCAGCCCGTCCTCGACCCGCCCGCGCTCGGGACCGTCCCGGACGTCCGGCTGATCGCGGTGGACATGGACGGCTCGCTGCTGGACGACCAGAAGCGGATCGACCCGAGCTTCTGGCCGTTGCTCGACGCGCTGCACGAGCGCGGTGTGGTGCTGTGCCCCGCATCGGGGAGGCAGTACGCGACGCTGCGCCGGCAGTTCGGCCGCGACGACCTGGTGTACATCGCGGAGAACGGCGCCTACGTCGTGCGCGACGAGCAGGAGCTCAGCTCGGACGGCGTGAGCCGGGACGCCGCCCTGCCGGTGGTCGATGCCGTGCGGCAGCTGGCGGCCTCCGGCGCCGACGTCGGCACCGTGCTGTGCGGCAAGCGGTCGGCGTACGTCGAGCGCACCGACCGGGCGTTCGTCGAGCAGGCGGAGCCGTACTACGCGCGGCTGGAGCTGGTCGAGGACCTGCGGGCGGTCGACGACGAGGTGCTCAAGCTGGCGATCTACGACTTCGGCTCCGCCGAGCACGGCGCCGCCCCCGCCCTCGCACGGTTCGACGGCCCGGTCCGCGTGGTGGTCTCCGGCGAGCACTGGGTGGACGTGATGAGCCCGAGCGCCGACAAGGGGCACGCCCTGCAGGCCGCGCAGCGGGCGCTCGGCGTGACGCGCGAGCAGACGATGGCGTTCGGCGACTACCTCAACGACCTCGGGCTGCTCCAGGCGTCCGCGTGGTCGTTCGCCATGGACAACGCGCACCCGCAGGTGCGGGCCGAGGCGCGCTACGTCGCACCGGGCAACAACGCCAACGGCGTGGTGCGCACCATCGCCTCGGCACTGCAGCTGGACGGCGTGCTCAGCCGCTGACGGCCACGGTGGTCGCCGGGGCGGCGGCCGCGAGCGCGTCGAGGGTCGCGGCGACCGCCGGGACGCGGATCAGGTCCGGCGTCGTCACGGCGTAGACGCGTCGGGCCGACGTGCCGGCGGCCGGCCGCAGCACGACGCCCGGGTGCCGCTCCCCCGTCTGGCGCACCAGCCGCGGCAGCAGAGCGACGCCGAGCCCGGCGGCGACCAGGGACAGCACGGCGACGTAGTCGTCGGTCGCGTACGCGATCTCGGGGGCGAAGCCGCACGCCGCGGCGGAGTGCAGCAGGTGACCGCGGCACTGGGGGCAGCCGGCGATCCACGTCTCGTCCGCCAGGTCGGACAGCGACAGCTGCGGGTCGTCAGCGCGCGGGTGGTCCGCGGGGAGCACGGCGAGCGTCGGGTCGTCGAGCAGGTGCCGCGCGACGAGCCCGGACAGCTCCCCTTCCCGGGCGGCGTCCGCGGCCGCGTCGGTCCGTGGTGCGAGGCCCGGGGCGGCCGTCGAGCCGGCCGAGCCGTAGGCGAACGTCACTGCGAGGTCGCACGTGCCGGCGCGCAGCCGGGCGAGCGCCTCGGGCGGTTCGGCCTCGTCCAGCGTCACCGTCAGCCCGGGATGCTCGCGGCGCAGCCGGGCGAGCGCGAGCGGCACCAGCGTGGCCGACGACGACGGGAACGCGACCACCCGCACCACCCCGGCGCGCAGCCCGGTCAGCGCCGTCACCTGCGCGGCCGCCGCGCGCACCGCCGCGTTCACGGTCTGACCGTGCGCGGCCAGCACCGCACCGGCCTCGGTGAGCCGCACGCGCCTGCCGGAGCGGTCGAGCAGCGCCGTGCCGAGGCGGCGCTCCAGGCGCCGGACGTGCTGGGACACTGCCGGCTGGCTGGTTCCCAGCACTGCCGCCGCCGCGGTCAGGGTGCCGTGCTCGGCGATCGCCTGCAGCAGCCGCAGGCCGCCGACGTCCAGCCCGGCGAGGGCGCCCACCCCGTCCACCCCGTCGGCGGCGATCGGCTCCGGGACGGCCCCCTCGCGGACGGCCCCACGGACGGCCCGTTCGCGGACGGCCCCCTCGCGGACGCTCGCCTCACGGGCCGTCGCCCCGGCGGCACCACGCCCTCCCGATCTCCCCATGGTGCGGGAGCATAACGACGATGGATGGACTCGGTGCCACATTCGCCGTTGTGTGATGGTCGGGCGACCGGGACGCTCGTCGTCATGACGCTCGACGCCCTCCGCGCCCGCTTCGCTCCGACCCGCGGGTACCTCAACGCCGCCACGTGCGGGCTGCCCGTGGCCGGGACGGTCGCCGCGCTGGTCGACGGCGTCGAGCGCTGGAGCCGTGCCGAGCACGACCTGGCCGACTACGACGCCGCGGTCGCCGCCAGCCGCGCGGCGTTCGCCCGCATCGTCGGCGTACCCACGTCCGACGTCGCGGTCGCGGCGCAGACGGCCGCCCTGGTCGGCATGGTCGCCACCAGCCTCCCCGCGGGGGCGGAGGTGCTGACCGTCGAGGGCGACTTCACGTCCGTCACGTACCCGTTCCTCGTCCGTACCGACCTCCGGGTGCGCGCCGTGCCGCTCGCCGAGCTCGCCCACCGGATCGGTCCGAGCACGGACGTCGTGGCGTTCTCCCTGGTCCAGTCGTACGACGGCGCGATCGCCGACACCGACGCCGTGGTCGAGGCCGCCCGCCGGGTCGGCGCGCTGACCGTCGCCGACCTGACCCAGGCGGCCGGCTGGCTACCGGTGGACGCCACCCGTTTCGACGTCACGGTGACCAGCGCCTACAAGTGGCTGTGCGCGCCGCGCGGCGTCACGTTCCTCACCGCCGGCCCGCAGGCCCGCGACCGGCTGCGGCCGGTGCATGCCAACTGGTACGCCGGTGCCGACGTGTGGTCGTCCGTCTACGGCCACGACCTGCGCCTGGCGGACGACTCCCGGCGCTTCGACCTCTCCCCCGCATGGCTGTGCTGGCTCGGTGCGACCCCCGCCCTCGAGGCGTTCGCCGACGAGCTGGCCGGGCCGGTGCCCGATGCCGTCCGCGGCCACGACGTCGCGCTCGCCGACGCGCTGCGCGCCGGCCTGGACCTCGAGCCGGCCGGGAGCGCCATCGTCTCCCTGCCCGACCCCGACGGGTCAGGCGGTGCGCGCCTGGCGCGGGCCGGGCTCAGAGCAGCGGCACGGGGCGGCTGCGCACGTCTGTCCTTCCACGTGAGGAACGACGACGACGACGTCGCGGCCGCCGTGGAGGCGCTGCGGGGCTGACCGCCCGACGGCGGGACGCGGCAGGCGCCGAGGTCACTCCTCCAGCGCGGTGGCGAACGCACGGAGCGCCGCGTCGTTCCACAGCAGGAACCGCACCGTGCCCGGACCGCCCTGGTGCGTCCGGCCCCACTCCCGCACGGTCGCGACCGCCACCCGGGCCACCTGCGTCACGTCCCAGCCGTACACCCCGGCGCTGACCGCGGGGAACGCGACGCTCTCCGCGCCGACCTCGGCAGCGACGTCGAGCGAGCGGCGGAAGCACGACGCCAGCAGCTCGGGGTCGTCCTGGCCGGCGTGCCGGTTGGGACCGACGGTGTGGACCACCCACCGCGCCGGCAGGTCGAACCCCGGAGTGGCGACGGCGTCGCCCACGGGCAGGCCCTTCGGCAGCGTGGTGGCCCGCAGCTCGCGGCACGCGGCGAGCAGCCGCGGACCCGCCGCGGCGTGGATGGCGCCGTCGACACCGCCGCCGCCGAGCAGCGACGAGTTCGCCGCGTTCACGATCGCGTCGACGTGCTCCGTGGTGATGTCCCCCCGGACCGCTTCGAGCTCCACCGGCCCATCGTCGCCCGTCCCGCGCCGTCGGTCATCCGCTCCGACCTCCGCCGGGCACCGCGGCCGCCCAGGCTGCGGGGGTCTACCCCCTGAGGCGGGGGGCGCAGGATCCGGGGTGCGATGGGGGGACACCCCGATTCCGCCGTCGTCGCCTGCAGGTGAGGGTGGACGACGTGCCCCGCACCGCCGCCCCGCTCGGACCCGACGTCGCCTCGTCGGCCGTCCGGCGCACCGGGGCCGTGCTGGTCGTGGGGGCCGCGGCCCTCTCCGCGTGGGCGTGCTGGTTGGGCAGCTCCCTGCCGCCGTCCGCCCTGCGGCAGTCCTGGTCGGCGGCGTGGACCGGGCTGGGCAGCTGGCAGCTGACCTGGGTGATGGTCGACTCGCTGGAGGTGCTGGGGCTGCTCGTGACCGGTGTCGCGCTGCGCCGCGGCCACTGGGTGTCGGCGTTCAGCGCCGCCCTCAGCGTCCCGCTCTTCGTGCTCGACGCGTGGTTCGACGTGATGACGTCCACCACGCGGGTGGAGCTGTGGCAGGCGGTCGCGATGGCCGTGCTGGTCGAGCTGCCCACGGCGGCCGTGCTGGCACGCGTCGCGTGGTGGGGAGCCCGGGCGGTGCGCGCCGCGATGCTGCCCGGACATGGCGAGGCCCCTCGGACGCTTACTCCGAGGGGCCTGTACCGCGACCAAGGCTAGGGACGGCCTGCCGCCGAGCGGGTGAACGACACGCGAACTGTCCACAAATTCCGTCCACAGCCCTGTGCCTGACCAGCGTTCTCGCAGGTCGTCCTGTGCACAGACCTGTGAGGTCAACTGTGCACAAAGTTGCTCTCCAGAACCCCTTGTGGGGGTGTCAAGGCGGGACTAGAAATCACTCATCGGCCTCGGCACCGAGAACCGACGGAGAGAGACTCCCCCCGGGGAGATCCCACCGACGGAGACAGGTCGTCGAGGATCGGACCGACCGGAGAACGGACGGCCATATCGGCGGGGAAACCCGACGACTCGCGGCGACGACGCGAGGGCCATCACGGACCGGGCGGTCGATCGCAGTCGCCCCGTTCGCGGAGGACCGGTTCGCCGGATCCCGTCGCAGCGGGACGGAGCCGCAGCGTCGCAGCGGCGTCCCCATCGGGTAACCGATGAGCCAAGGGACCTGCGATCAGAGGAGGGCCCCCCGGACGCTTACTCCGAGGGGCCTTTCCTCATGTCCGGGCTCATTCCGGACTCGTCGGCCCGGACTCCAGCAGGATCGTCACGGGCCCGTCGTTCACCAGCTCCACCGCCATGTCGGCGCCGAACACACCGGTGCCGACGCGGAGCCCGCGCTCGCGCAGCGCCGCGACCAGGGAGTCGACCACCGGCTCGGCCACCGGCCCCGGCGCCGCGGCGTTCCACGTCGGCCGCCGGCCCTTGCGGGTGTCGGCGTACAGCGTGAACTGGCTGACCACCAGCACCGGCGCCCCCACCTCGGCAGCCGACCGCTCGTCGCGCAGGATGCGCAGGTCCGCCACCTTCCGGGCGATCAGGTCCACCTGTGCGGGGCCGTCACCGGGCGTCACGCCGGCCAGCACCACCAGCCCCGGCTCGTCGATCGCGGCGACCACCTCGCCGCCCACCGTCACGCGGGCGCGCGTCACCCGCTGCACCACCGCGCGCACGCGTCACCAGCCCCCGCGGGACGAGCCGCCGCGCGGTCCACGACCGGAGTACGGCCGCACCGCGGGCCGGACGTCCACCAGGTACACGACGGCCGCCACGGCGGCGAGCAGCGCGAGGAACTGGAAGAAGCTGCTCGGTGCGAACCCGAGCGGCACCGCGAGGAACGCCACCACCACGGCGGCCGTGAGGATGCCTGCCCAGAACGGCCGGGTGCGCTTGTCCGCGGCAGGGAACGCCCGGGCGGGACGGGTCAGGCAGTCGACCAACGCCCAGACGGTCAGCGCGAGGATCGCCACGAAGAAGACGAGGAAGAGGCCGAGCTGCACGGTGCCGATGGCAGTCACGGGCCGAGCCTACGGTGCCGTCCTACAGCTCCGGCAGGACGGCCCGCGCCTCCGCCGGGTCCGTGCCGGCGGCCTCGAGCAGGTCGACGACCAGCGACCGGGCCAGCAGCACGAGGCTCTGCGCCTGCCAGTCGTCCGACCCCATCGCGTACGGGTCCAGCCGCTCGGCCACCGCGCGGAGCGCCGCACGGGCCCGCGCCGGGTCACGGCCGGCGCCGAACGCCTCGGCCAGCGCGTCCGCCGCACGCGCCACCGCCTCGAGCAGCTCACCGGCGAGCTCGGTTCGCTGCCCGTCCTCGACGGCGGTGACCGCCCGGCGGATCAGCACCCGCGCGTTGCGCACCGCCCGGTCCAGCAGCACCGCGGCGGACACGGACCGCGTCAGCTCGTCACGGTGCCGCCAGGTGGCCGGGGACACCCGGGCGAGGTCGCGGGCGGTCCCGGCGGACTCGCGCCACTCGTCCAGGGCCGGCTGGGAGGTGCGGCCACGCAGCAGCGCGTCCTCCACGTCGGCCACCGTGCCGGTGCGCAGTCCTCTGGCCAGGGTGTGCAGCATCCCGGCGAGCTCCTCGGTGGCTGCGCGGGCCTGCCGGTGCAGGTGCCGGCGCGGGTCCGTCGGCGTGAGCACCACGACGACCAGGCCGATCACGCCGCCGACCACCGCGTCCACCCACCGGCCGAACGGTCCGCCGGTCAGCGCCGGCAGGGTCATGATGACGATCGCCTGCACGCCGGCCTGCGTGGTGATCAGCGGCGCCCGGTCGACGAAGCGGCCCACCAGGGCGGACACCGCCAGCACCACGCCCATCTGCCAGATGCCCGAGCCGATCAGCCGCACCATCAGCTCGCCGAACCCGACGCCGAGCGCCACGCCGACCGCCAGCTCGGCCACCCGCCGCGTCGACCGGTCCCGCGAGAAGCCCAGGGCCACCCACGTGCTGACGGGGGCGAAGAAGGGGTGCGTGTGGCCGAAGGCGTAGAAGGCCACGGCGTACGCGATGGTGCCCGCGACGGCGGCCTGCAGGATCCAGAACCAGGACGCGTGCACCCGGGCCCAGCCCTGGCGGGCGCGCGCCTCGGCCGTCACCCGCAGGTCCCGCAGCCCCGTCCGCCGCCCGGTTCGGGCCTGCCGCGCCGGTCCCGCGGCCGCCGCGCTCACAGCGAGACGTGCGGGCCGAGACCTCGGGCCACCGGCCCGCGCGGGGCCGGACGGTCCGCCGAGACACCGTCGCCGGGCACCACCTGCTCCTGCGAGGCGGCCACCGGCTCGGCCGGACCGTCCACCCGCAGCTCGTCGTCCACGGGCACGGACCGCTTCACCACCGCGAGCGCCACCGGTCCCAGCTCCTGGTGCCGCGCCACGGTGGTGACGGTCCCCACCTCGCGGCCGTCGAGGGTGCGGACCACGGCACCGGCCTCCGGCAGCAGGTGGCCGGACCCGTCGAGGTGCAGCATCACCAGCCGTCGCGGCGGACGGCCGAGGTTGTGCACGCGGGCCACGGTCTCCTGGCCCCGGTAGCAGCCCTTGTGCAGGTGCACCGCCGTGCGGAGCCAGTCGAGCTCGTGCGGGATGGTCCGGTGGTCGACCTCGTGCGAGAACCGCGGCCGCCAGGCCGCCACCCGCAGCGCCTCGGTGGCCCACGTGCCGGCCAGCACCGCGCCGGCGGCCTCGCGGGCCGCCACCTCGTCGGCCAGCCGCTCCCGCGGGACGAGCACCAGCCGCCACGGCCGCTCGGCACCGGGGTGCTCGTCGTCGGGCGGTCCGTACCGCGTGCCGCCCGACGCGACGTGCGGCCACCGGTCCCGCCACGTCACGGGCTCGTCCGCCAGGCCTTCCGCGTCGACCGGTTCACCGATCGCCGCCCACTCGTCGGTCACGTCGGCGACCTCGACGCGCAGCATGAAGCGCATCCGGTCCAGCCACGCAGCCAGCTCGACGGGCGTCTCGGTGAGCAGCCAGGTGGCCTCGCCGTCGTCCACCACGCCGGCGGCGTGCTCCACGTGCCCCTGCGGGTCCAGCACCAGCAGCTCGGTGGAGGTCCGCGGTGCGAGGTGCTCCACGTCCTGCGAGGTGATCGAGTGCAGCCAGCTCAGGCGGTCCGGACCCGCGACCCGCACCACGCCGACGTTCGAGGCGTCCACCACCGCACCGCCACGCTCGAGGGCACGCTGCTCCGCCACCGGGTCGCCGTAGTGCCACGCGACCCCGGCGTCAGCACCGCCCGCCGGGACGGCACCGTGGCGGCCGAGCAGCGGGCTGCGATGCCGGGGCTCGGCGGCCGGCGTCGGCTCGGTGGTACCGCTCGGGGTCTGCACCGCTGGCAGCTGGTCGGACATCGCTCACTCCTCCACGCGGGTCAACCGGCCGGAGGAGAACGACTGCAGCGGCTGGCCGAACGCCGCCAGGTCGTGCGCCCACATCAGCTCGCCGTGCACCAGGCCGTACAGCCGCCGTCCGGCGGACACCTCGGCACCGGTCGCGGTGCGCGCCACCAGGTCGCTGACCAGGTCGATCCGCCCGTTGCCCACGGCGCCGACGTACACCGCCACGTGCCCGGACGGGTCCGCCACCAGCTGCTCCACCGGGTGCTGCCCCTCGGCGAGCTCGACCGACGACTCCGGCGGCACCCGCCAGTACCCGACCTCCGACGACCACACCGGCCCGGTGTGCTCCGTCGGCGTGCTCGGTGGTGCGTCCGGGGCTGCGGTCGCCTCGTCCCCTGCCGGCTCCGGCGTCGTCTCGAGGGCCGTCAGATCGTCGGGTGCCACCACCAGCCGGATGCTCGACCGGTACGCCAGGTACGGGCCGCCGTCACTGGTGACTTCGAGCTCCTGCGTGAACGCCGCCTCCTCGACCCCGGGGTACGCGAGGACGCCCTCGCCACGCCACCGGCCCACCAGCCAGGCGAGCGGGTAGACCTCGGGTGCCAGACCCTCAGGCAGCACGAAGGGCATGGTGCCTCCCTGACGGACGGCGGTCGGTGCGGACGTGGGACGCAGGCGTCCCGGTCAGGGCCTGCTCAGCGCTGGCCCTGGTACAGCTTGTAGACGGACAGCGCCGCGAACCACCCGATCGCCAGCGTGGTGACGGCGAGCAGGGAGATGAAGAAGATCTCGAGCCCGGACATGGGCCCATCGTAACGACGCCTGGTCCGCTCCCCGGACGCACGGCCGCGCGCTGCGACGGTGCGGTCACCGGGTCACCGCCGCAGCGCCGCACGTCGCGTCAGCCCTCGGCGACGTCGATCAGCACCTTGCCGACGATGCCGCCCTCGACGGCGTCGTGCGCCGCGGCTGTCTGCTCCAGCGGGTAGTGGTGCAGCGGCAGGCCGTGCTCCTCGCCGACGCCGAAGGCGCCGTCCGCCACGGCGGCGGTGACGTCCTCGGCGGCCGCCGCGAGCGCCGCGGCCCCGATGGTGTAGAGCAGCACCCCCTGCAGACGCACGTTGGTGGAGAACATGCCGCGCACCGGGAACGTGAGCCGGTCGCCGCCGTTGTTCGCGTAGATCGAGATGGTCCCGCGTGGTCGGATCAGCGCCAGGTCGGTCTCGAGGTTCTGCGCCGGCGCCACCTCGACGACGATGTCGACGCCCTCCGGCGCGATCGCGTGCACCGCCCGCACCACGTCCTCGCGCCGGTAGTCCACGGTGTGCTGCGCGCCGGCGGCCGTCGCGAGCGCCGCCTTCTCCGGGCCGCTCACCGTGGTGACCACCGTCGCGCCTGCCCACCGGGCGAGCTGGATCGCCGCGTTGCCGACTGCTCCGGCACCCCCGGCGACCAGGACGGTCCGACCGGCCAGCGCACCGGCCGTCAGCCGGCGAGGGCCGTCCTCCAGGGTGGTCAGCGCGCGGTGCGCCGTCACCGCCGGCACGCCGAGGTCCGCGCCGAGGTCGAAGCTCGCCCCCTCGGGCAGCCGGTGCACCCGGTCGACCGGCAGCACGGTCAGCTCCTGCGCCGTCCCGGTGGGCCGCTGGTGCTGGGCGAGCATCAGCCACACCCGGTCACCGACCGCCAGGCCGTCGACACCCTCGCCGACGGCGTCGACCACGCCGGCGCCGTCCTGGTTGGGCACCACCTCGTCGAACGCCAGCCGCGATCCTGTCGAGCCGCCGCGCGCCTTCCAGTCCGTCGGGTTCACGGCCGACCGCACCACCCGCACCCGCACCTCGCCGGCACCGGGCGCGGCCACCTCCCGGTCGACGAGCTGCAGCACGTCGCTGGCGCCGGGACGGGTGAAGACGATCGCTCGCATGGGTCGGCCTTTCGTCGGGGATGGATCCGTGAGGGCTCCGTCGGGGGCCAACCGACGACGCCGTGCGGATATGCCCACGACGGCGGCGCGACGTGGCGCGGTCCGGCACGACGGAGCCCGCGGTCGCCTGGCTAGCCTGTGCCGGTGACGCGCTCCCTGGTGATCAAGTCCACGTCCGGCACCGACCGCCCCGAGGCCGCGAACCAGGCGTTCACGGTCGCGGCCGCGGCCGTCGCGGCCGGTGCCGACGTCAGCCTTTGGCTCACCGGCGAGGCGAGCTGGTTCGCCGTGCCGGGCCGGGCGGCCGAGCTGGAGCTCGCGCACGCCACACCGTTGCCGGAGCTGCTCGAGCTGGTGCTGGCCGACGGTCGCGTCACGGTGTGCACCCAGTGCGCCGTCCGGCGCGGCATCACCGCGGCCGACGTGCTGCCGGGCGTCCGGATCGCCGGGGCGCCCGTGTTCGTGGAGGAGATCCTCGCCGAGGGCGCCCAGGCCCTCGTCTACTGATCGCCCGGGCTAGGCCGAGCGCGCCGACCGCAGCCGCAGGCCCAGCAGGTACAGCTCGCACCCGAGGCACAGCCCGAACGCCGCGTTGAGGAACGCCGCGACCAGGGCGAGCGCCGCCCCGACGGTCACGCCGAGCGGCGCGCCGAGCACCGCGACCAGCAGCCCCGCACCGGTGACCACCAGCCCGACGAGCTGGGCGAACCGCGGGGGCCGCGGGTCCTCGCGCTCCGTCGGCGGCGCGAGCCGCGGCGCGACCAGCCGCCGGTAGACGGCGCCCTGCCACGTGCCGCCGACCCCGCGCGCCACGCCGAGGGCGAACCCCGCGGCGACGAGAGCGAGGACGACGGTGGCGGCGGCGCCGGTGCCGAGCAGCAGGACGACGACGAGCAGCACGGCGGTGAGCGCCGCGCCGAACCGGGGACCGCGGGGGTCGATCCCGGCGGGTGCCTGCACAGAGGTGGTGGACGTGCTCATGGGGGTTCTCCGGGGGCTGGTGCGGGGCGCGGTGCGCCAGGGCGCGGGGCCGGGACCATCCGATGCCGGGGGCGGTGGACGTGCGGGGCACGTGCACCGGGACCGCGGCGGGGCCGGACGCCTCCGCCGCAGCGGGGCTCAGCCGGCGGTGGTCCCGCGCGGACAGCCGTCGGCCGGAGGCGGGCAGGCCTCCAGGGCAGCGAGCGCCTGACGCCGGTCGGTCGCCCCGGACATCCGCCCGACGACGACACCGGCGCCGTCGATCAGCAGGACGGTCGGGGTACGCATCACGTCGAAGCGTCGCACGAGGTCCAGGTGCTGCGCGACGTCCAGGTCCACATGCCGGACACCATCTTCTTGAGCGGCGAGATCGGCGAGCACCGCGTGGGTGCGCCGGCAGGGCGTGCACACCTCGCTGGACAGCTGGACGAAGGTCGCGCGCGTCCCGGGCTCCACGCCGATCTCGGCGCTCGTCAGGCGCTCCACGCCGGGCGCGTGGACGTGCGGCCCGTCCGTCAGGTCGGCCGCCGCCAGCACCGCCGTGGGCACCGCGGTGAACCGGCCGTTGCGCCGCTGCCACGCCAGGCCCACCAGGACCGCCGCGGCGAGCACGGCCACGACCAGCACCACGCGGGCGACGGTCACCGGACCAGCACCCGTCCGACCACGTACAGCACCATGCCGGTCACGCACACGGGCAGGGCGATCGCGGCCAGCGCCGGCATCCGCCGCCGCAGCTCCGGCATCCCGTCGAACAGGGCGTCCATCGCGGCGACCAGCACGCCCACGGCGCCGCCCAGCAGCGCGCCGACGGCGGGGCTGAACGACGCGAGCGGGATGCTGACCAGCGCACCGACCACGGCGGCCGAGAGCACGGTGGTCACCGCGCTCAGCCACCGCGCGACAGCCAGGGCGGACACGGCGGAGCCGACCGCGAGCGCCACCGCGCCGGTGACCACCAGCGTCGGTCCGCCGGACAGCGCGTCGGCGGCCGCCCAGCCGGAGGCGGTCAACGCGATCACGGCACCGGCCGCCGTGCCGGACACCGACTCGACCATGCGCACGCGCCCGTCCCGGCGCAGCAGCTCGTTGACGAAGGCCAGCAGCAGCGCCCCGGCCATCGCGATGGACAGCGCGGACAGGTCCGACGACGCCGTGACGAACGCGACGGCGTACAGCGCACCGGCGCCGGCGAGACCGATCACGGCCGACGAGCCGGGCGGGAAGGGCAGCCGGGCGAGCCACGGCCAGCCGAGCGCCAGCAGCACGACGAGCACGAAACCCGCCCCCACCAGGGCCGTCGGGTGCAGGTAGCCGGCGAGCGCGACCGCCGCGGCGAGGGCGGCCGTGGCCACCGACCGGGTGGCGATGGTCATCGCGCCACCACCTGCCCGGGGCCGCCGAGCGCAGGCAGCGGCACGGGGGCGGGGGTCAGCACGCTGGGATTCTCGCAGATGCCGTGCCGCGGACGGCTCGGCATGCGCCCGCGCAGCGCGCGGTACCGTGTGCTCACTCGCGCGCCTGGAGGTCCTGGTGGCAGACCTGCTGCTCCTCACTCCGGCGTCCGGGGGGTCCGCGCAGGTGCTGCCCGCACTCGGCCTGCTGTCGCACCGGGTGCGGGTCCTACCGGTGGAACCGTCCGCTCTCGTGGACGCCCCGGACGCAGACATCGTCGTGCTCGATGCGCGCCGTGACCTGGTGACCGCGCGCACCACGTGCCGGCTGCTGCGCGCCACCGGCCTGACGGTCCCGCTGATCCTGGTGCTGACCGAGGGCGGCCTCACCGTGGTGACCGCCGAGTGGGGCGCGGACGACATCGTGCTGGAGAACGCGACCCCGGCCGAGGTGGAGACCCGCTTCCGCCTGGTGATGGAGCGCGCGGCGACCGCCGCCTACGAGGACGCACCGCTGGAGATCAGCGCCGGTGAGCTGACCATCGACGCCGGCGGGTACACCGCCCGGCTGCGCGGCCAGCCGCTCGACCTGACCTACAAGGAGTTCGAGCTGCTCAAGTACCTGGTGCAGCACCCGGGTCGGGTGTTCACCCGCGCCCAGCTGCTCCAGGAGGTCTGGGGCTACGACTACTACGGGGGCACCCGTACGGTCGACGTCCACGTGCGGCGCCTGCGGGCCAAGCTCGGCCCCGAGCACGAGCAGCTGATCGGCACCGTCCGCAACGTCGGGTACCGGTTCGACCCGCCGAAGGAGGCGCGACGCGGCGCCGACGACCGCTCCGGCCTGACGGAGACCGCCGGGCTGTAGTCGCCCTCGACCGGTAACCTGGCTGGCGGTGTGCCGGGAAGCCTGGTCGGCGTCCTGCTGCCGACCCCGGAGGTCCCCGTGCCGCCCCGCCGCGAGATGCACCCGCGCCCGACACCTGAGCGCGCGCCCGTCCACCCGGTCGGTGCCGGCCGCGCACCGCGCGAGCACGGCCGCCTCTTCGCCGCACTCACCCCCGGTGGGGAGCGGAACCTGCTCGACACGCTGCGCGACGAGCGGACCGGCGCCGTGCTGCTGCTCGTCGCGACGGCCCTCGCGCTCGGGTGGGCGCAGCTGTGGCCGGCCGGCTACCGCTCGACGTGGGCGACCGCGGTCGGGCCGGCGGCGGTGCACCTGCACCTGACGCTCGGGCAGTGGGCGACCGACGGGCTGCTGGCGGTGTTCTTCTTCGTCGTCGGGCTCGAGCTCAAGCGCGAGCTGGTGACCGGCGAGCTGCGCCGACCCGCGACCGCGGTGGTGCCCGCCGTGGCCGCCGTCGGCGGCATGGCCGTGCCCGCGCTCGTCTACCTGGCCGTCAACCTGACGTCGGCGGACGGCCGCCCGGTCGGCTGGGCCGTGCCGACGGCCACGGACATCGCCTTCGCCGTCGGGGTGCTGTCACTGGTGGGACGCTCGCTGCCGGCCTCCCTGCGCGCCTTCCTGCTGACGCTCGCGGTGGTGGACGACCTGCTGGCGATCGTCGTCATCGCGGTCTTCTACGCCCGTTCGCTGTCCGTGCTCCCGCTGCTGGGCTCACTCGGTGCGGTCGCCCTGTTCGCGGTGCTGGCCCGCCGGGCGCGCCCCCCGGTCTGGCTGCTGCTGCCGCTCGCCCTGACGGCGTGGGCCCTGCTGCACGCGTCCGGCGTGCACGCGACCATCGCGGGCGTGCTGCTGGGGCTCAGCGCGCCGACCAGCCTCCCGGCCGGCGCGGCACCCGATGCGGCGTCGACCGCGGAGCGGTGGGAGCACCGCTGGCGTCCGCTGTCGGCCGGCGTCGCGGTGCCGGTGTTCGCGCTTGCGGCGGCGGGGGTGACCGTCTCGGGCGACGTGCTGCGTGCCGCGTCGCACGATCCCGTCGCGCTCGGCGTGGCGGCGGGCCTGGTGCTGGGCAAGCCGCTGGGCATCCTCGCCGCCACCTGGGCCGTCGCCCGGTTCACACGCGCCACCCTCGCACCGGCGCTGGGCTGGGCCGACGTGCTGGGGGTCGGGCTGGTGGGCGGGATCGGCTTCACGGTCTCGCTCCTGGTGGGCGGCCTGGCGTTCGGCTCCGGGAGCCCGCACGACGAGCACGTGGTGGTCGCTGTGCTCGCGGCCTCCGCCGTGGCGGCCCTGCTGGGCGGCAGCACCCTGGCGTGGCGGGACCGGGTGCACCGACGGCGCCGCCGGTCGGTCAGCGGGTAGGTTTCGTGCCGATGAGCACCGTCGACTCCGCCGAGCTCGCCGTCGACGGCCCGTGGGAGCACCGCTTCGTGCCGGCCAACGGCGCGCGGTTCCACGTGGCGCTCGCGGGGCCGGACGAGCGGGACGCCCCGCTGGTGGTGCTGCTGCACGACGTGCTCACCTACTGGTGGGCCTGGCGGCACCAGCTGCCGGCGCTCGCCGAGGCCGGGTACCGGGTCGCCGCGATGGACGTGCGCGGCACCGGCGGGTCGGACAAGCCGCCGCACGGCTACGACGCCCCGACGCTGGCCACGGACGTCGCCGGGGTGATCCGGTCCCTCGGTGCGGGCCAGGCCGTGCTGGTCGGCGCCGGCACCGGCGGTCAGCTCGCCTGGGCCACCGCCGCCCTGCACGGGGACGCGGTGCGAGCCGTCGCGGCGCTGTCCTGCCCGCACCCGCTCGACGTCGGTCCCGCCACCGTGCGCCCCGCGGCGGCTCGTCGTCTGGCCTACGTGCAGCTGCCGTCCGTCCCGGAGCGGGCGCTGACGGAGGGCGACCTCGCGGCCCGCCTGCTCACCGGTCTCAGCGGCGGTCGGGGCCGCCCCGACGCGGAGGCGGTCGAGGCGTACACCCGGGCGCTGCGGGTGCCGTTCGCCGCCCACAGCCAGCTGGAGCAGGTGCGGTGGCTGCTGCGGTCCCGCCCCCGGCTGGACGGACGCCGGTACCTCGCCGCGTTCGAGCGCGCGCGGCCGCTGCCGACGCTGCAGGTGCACGGTGATCGCGACGGGGTGTGCACCCCGGCGGCTGCCGCCCTGCACAGGTCGACGGCCGCGGCGCTCGCCCGCCCCTACCGCTACGAGCTGCTGCGCGGCGTGGGTCACTACGTGTCCGACGAGGCACCCGAGCGGCTGACCGCCCTGCTCCTGGACTGGCTCGCCGAGACCCTCGTCTGAGGCTCGCCGAGACCTCGGTCGTCTGACCCCATGGCGTTCCTGTCGGGCCGCCCCTGGCCGCGCCCTCCGGCGTCGCGCCCCGGGGTCAGCCCTTCACCATCGCCGCGGCCTTGACCGGGTCGTTCTCCCCCATCCCCGCCGACGGGCACAGCGCGAACACCGGGCACGCGCCGCACGCGGGCTTGCGCGCGAAGCAGATCCGGCGGCCGTGGAAGATCAGGTGGTGCGAGGCCATCGTCCAGTCCTTGCGCGGCAGCAGGGCGCACAGGTCCTGCTCGACCTGCACCGGGTCGTCGCTGTCGGTGAGGCCGAGCCGGCCGGACAGCCGCAGCACGTGGGTGTCCACCGGCAGACCGGGCACGCCGAACGCGTTGCCGAGCACGACGTTCGCCGTCTTGCGCCCCACCCCCGGCAGCGTCACCAGGTCCTTCATCCGGCCGGGCACCTCACCGCCGAACCGCTCGACGAGTGCCTGGCCGATGCCGATCACCGCCCGCGTCTTGGCCCGGAAGAACCCGGTGGGCCGCAGGATCTCCTCGAGCTCGGTGGGGTCCGCCGCCGCCATCGCGGCGGCGTCCGGGAACCGTGCGAACAGCGCCGGGGTGGTCAGGTTGACGCGCACGTCCGTCGTCTGCGCCGACAGGACGGTGGCGACCAGCAGCTCGAACGGCGTGCGGAAGTCCAGCTCGATGTGCGCGTCGGGGAAGCGGACCGCCAACGCGCGGTCGATGCGACGTGCTCGGCGGGTGCGCGCGAGCGTGGACTCGTCGGGAACCAGGGTCACCGTCGCAGGTTACGCGGCGGCTCCGACACGGCCGCCGGGCGGCCTGCTCCCGCGTCCGCCCGCACGTTCGGCCGTCCGGGGGAACCGGCCCTGCGCACGGAGGCAGCGGTGCGTCCGCGCGAGTGAATCTGGACGCGCGTCCGGGTGGTCACGCTCAAGTCGGGGGGCCGACGTCCCGAATCAGACACCAGGAGACCACGGGACGGAGGTGCGGTGACCACGCAGCACGTGCTCGACGTCCACACCCTCCGGCTGGACCACCGCGCCCTGCGCGCCGAGCGGTCCCGGGTCGGCTGGTGGCGGCGGCTGGTCCGCGCCCGCCTCGACCTCCTCGTCGCGCGGGCCGTCGGTCCGCAGCCGCTCGGCGAGGAGCTCGCCTTCCAGCTGCCCCTCGACGTCGGCCTTGACGTGCCCCGACCCGACGAGCTCGAGGCCGTGCTGGGCGGCCACCGCTCCGGCACCCACCTCGACCAGCTCACCGCCCTCCGGGCGCTGGACAGCCGGCTGGTGCGGTACCAGGACGGTGTCGACGCCGCCCTGGCGGCCGCCACCGAGCGGCTGATCGGGCACCTGGCGGGGCAGCCGGACGCCGTGCTGGGACCCGTCCCGGAGCACGAGTCGCGCAACTGACCTGCGCGACCGCCATGGGGCAGACTGAGCGCTGACGCCGTCCCTTCGGCGCCTGCGGGAAGGTGGACTGATCGTGGCTGACGACGTGGTGCTGACCGCCCCGCTCTTCGCGGGCCTCGAGCCGGACTCCGCGCGCACGCTGATCGCGTCGATGAAGAGCATCGACGTCGGCCGCGGGGACGTGCTGTTCCACGAGGGCGAGCCGGGCGACCGGCTCTACGTGATCCGCGAGGGCAAGATCAAGCTGGGCACCCGCTCCAGCGACGGCCGCGAGAACCTGCTGGCCGTGCTGGGCCCCGGCGAGATGATCGGCGAGCTCTCGCTGTTCGACCCGGGCACGCGCACCGCGACCGCCACCGCGATCTCCGACGCCGTGGTGCTGGAGATGGGCCACCACGACCTGCAGACCTGGTTGGCGTCCACCCCGGCGGTCGCCGAGCACCTGCTGCAGGCGCTGGCCCGCAGGTTGCGCCGCACCAACGAGGCGCTGGCGGACCTGGTGTTCTCCGACGTGCCGGGCCGCGTGGCCAAGGCGCTGCTGGACCTGTCGAGCCGGTTCGGCCGGCCGGTGGACGACGGCATCCGCGTGGCCCACGACCTGACGCAGGAGGAGCTGGCCCAGCTGGTCGGCGCGTCCCGCGAGACGGTGAACAAGGCGCTGGCCGACTTCGCCGCGCGCGGGTGGGTCCGCCGAGAGGGTCGTGCCGTCGTGCTGCTCGACGTCGACCGCCTGGAGCGGCGCGCGCGTTGAGCGCGGCCACTCAGGCGACCTCGACGACCAGCTCCACCTCGACCGGGGCGCCCAGCGGCAGCGCCGCGACGCCGACCGCCGACCGCGCGTGCACGCCCGCGTCGCCGAGCAGCGCGTGCAGCAGCTCGCTCGCACCGTTCAGCACGGCCGGCTGACCGGTGAACGTCGGGTCGCTCGCGACGAACCCGACCACCTTGACCACCCGCACCACCCGGTCCAGGGCCGCGACGGCGTCGCCACCGGGACCGGCCAGCAGGCTCCCGACGGCAGCGAGCGCGTTCAGCGCCGCGATGCGCGCCTGCTCGGTGGCGGCCGGCGGCGTGACCTGACCGGGCGTCAGCCCGACGATCCCCGTGACGGTGAGCCCGCCGGAGACGAACGGCAGCTGGCCGGACGTCCACACGTACGAGCCGGTGCGCACCGCGGGCACGTAGGCGCCGACGGGCGCGGCGGAGGACGGCAGCTGCAGACCCAGCTCGGCCAGACGGTCGGCGACGGACATCAGGCCTCCCGCGGCCGCTTGAGGTAGGCGACGAGGTTGCCGTCCTGGCCCTGCAGGACCGTGACCAGCTCCCAGCCGTCCACCCCCCACTGGTCGAGGATCGCCTTGGTGGCGTGGACGATCAGCGGGACGGTCGCGTACTCCCAGGCAGTGGCCATGCACCCACCCTAGGCGACGGCCCGACGCCGGTCCGGTGCGCGCCCGCCGCTGTCCGCGAGCGGTGCGGCACCCGACCTCGGATGCGCCGTCAGCGCACGTCGCCGGCGGTGGCGAGCTCGCTGCGCCACGACCGGACCTCGGGGCGACGACGCAGCAGCGCGCGCCGCTCCCGCTCGGTCATGCCGCCCCACACCCCGAAGTCCATCCGGCTGTCGAGCGCGTCGGCCAGGCACTCCAGCCGTACCGGGCACGTGCTGCACACCGACCGGGCGTCCCGTTGCGCCGACCCCTCGACGAACAGGGCGTCCGGCGCCAGCTTGCCCTTGCCGCAGGCTGCCGACGCGGTCCAGTGGCCCTCCCGCGATGTCCAGGCCATCGCGCACCTCCTTGTCACGCGGGCACCCCCCCGAGTGCCCCCTGGTGGGGGACCGTACCGGGGAGTAGTACCGCTTGACGAGCCGCCGTTCGGGTCATCCTGCCTGGTGAGAAGCGTGGAAGCGCTACCAGACAAGCGTCCAGGTGTGTCCGTGATGCCACGAACGTCCTGATCTGGCTGTCCAGCACAGGTAACCGGGACGAACGTCCCCGCATTGCGCAGGCCGTCTTGCGGTGTGCACATACCGTGCAGACCCGGCTCGCACGGGGAGGTCCACGGGAACGGGTCAGGTGTCGCCGTTACCCTGGCGGGCATGGCGTCCCCTGCCCGCTCGCCCCGCACGCACGGTCGCTTCATCCGGCCCGGCCAGGCGTTGGCCCTGTTCCTGGCGCTCGTGCTCGTCGCCGGCGTCGGCGGCGTGCTGGCCGCGGGCCTCGCGCTGCCCGCCGTCGCGGTCGCGGACGGCACCACCAGCATGACGGTGAAGGCCTTCGACGGGCTGCCCACCGAGCTGGAGCAGAAGCCCCTGCCGCAGAAGTCGACCATCCTCGCCGCGGACGGGAAGGTGCTGGCCACCTTCTACGACCAGAACCGCGTGGTGGTGCCCCTCGCGCAGATCGCGCCGATCATGCAGAAGGCCGTCATCTCGGTCGAGGACAAGCGGTTCTACGAGCACTCCGGCATCGACGTGCAGGGCATGGCCCGGGCCGCGATCAACACGATCGTCGGCCAGAAGGAGGGCGCCTCGACGCTGACGCAGCAGTACGTCAAGAACGTGCTGATCGAGGCCGCGCTGGCCATCCCGGACCCCGCGCAGCGGGCGCAGGCGCTCGCTGACGCACGGGACAACTCCGGCTCCTCCGGCATGGCGCGCAAGCTGCGCGAGGCGAAGCTGGCCATCACGCTCGAGAAGACGATGACCAAGGACCAGATCCTCGAGAAGTACCTGAACATCGCCCAGTTCGGTGCCTCGTCGATCTACGGCGTGGAGTCGGCGGCGCAGTACTTCTTCGGCAAGTCCGCCAAGGACCTGACGTACCTCGAGGCGGCGACGATCGCCGGGATCACGCAGAGCCCGACGAAGTGGGACCCGGTGCTGAACCCGGTCGACTCGCAGAACCGTCGCGACACCGTGCTCGACCTGATGTACCAGCAGGGCTACATCACGCAGGCGGAGCACGACAAGGGCGCCGCCACCCCGCTGAAGGACACCCTGCACGTCACGCCGATCAAGCAGGGCTGCATGACGGCGAACGACACGGTGGCCGGTTCCGGCTTCTTCTGCGACTACGTCACCAAGGTGATCCTCAACGACCCGGCGTTCGGCAAGACGCAGTCCGACCGGGAGGCCCTGCTGTACCGCGGCGGCCTGACGATCACCACGACGCTGATCCCGGGCGAGCAGACGGCGGCCGACGAGGAGGTCAAGGCCGGCGTACCGGTGATGGACCCGTCGGGCATCGGCAGCGCGCTGGTCTCCGTCGAGCCCGGCACGGGCAAGATCACGTCGATGGCGGAGAACCGCGTCTACAACCCGATGCAGAACGCCGGCCCGGGTGAGACGGCGCTGAACTTCAACACGAGCTTCGAGTACGGCGGGTCCAGCGGCTTCTCACCGGGTTCGAGCTACAAGGCGTTCACGCTGCTGGAGTGGCTGCGCCAGGGCCACTCGCTCAACGAGAAGGTCAACGCGACGCCGCTGCAGTACAACATGTCGCAGTTCACGTCCTGCAAGGGGCGGCTCTCCGGGCCCTACAAGTTCAGCAACTCCGAGAGCAACCAGAACTACCCGCAGACGGTGCTCAGCGCCACGGCCAACTCGGTGAACTCCGCGTTCATCGCGATGGGTCTGCAGCTCGACCTCTGCAACATCGTCAACGGCGCGGCGGACCTCGGGGTGCTGCGCGCCGGCAACCCGAACACGAAGGACGCCAGCGGACAGCCGTGGGGTGGCGTGCCGTTCGGCGCGTACCCCGGCAACATCCTCGGTTCGGAGCAGACGTCGCCGCTGATGATGGCCGGCGCGTACGCCGCGTTCGCCTCCGGCGGCGTCTTCTGCAAGCCGATCGCCATCACCAGCGTGACCGACGCGACGGGCGCCAAGCTGAACGTGCCGAGCGCCGACTGCCAGCAGAAGGTCGAGCCGCAGTACGCCGCCGCGATGGACTACGCGATGAGCAACGTCTGGAACGGCACGGCCAAGGCCGTCGGCGCACCGCCGTTCCCCGCGGCCGGCAAGACCGGTACGACGACCTTCAACGAGGAGCTGTGGTTCGTCGGCTTCACGCCCCTGCGGGCCACGGCGGTGTGGTCCGGCCAGATCACCGAGCAGCAGAAGACGCTGCACGGCGAGACGATCAACGGCAAGACCTACTACCAGGGACCGTTCGGCTCCGACATCTCGGCGCCGACCTGGAAGCGGTTCATGATGCGCATCATGGCCGGCCAGAACGTGCCGAACTTCCCGGCGATCGGCAACGACCAGCTGTACGGCAAGCAGGTCGGCGTGCCGAACGTCGTCGGGCAGCCCCAGGACCAGGCGACGTCCACGCTGCAGAATGCCGGGTTCAACGTCCAGGTGTCGCCCAACCAGGTGCAGTCGTCGGTGGCTGCCGGGTCGGTGGCGAGCCAGTCGCCCACGGGCACCGCGACGCCGGGGTCGACCATCACGCTGGTGATCTCCAACGGACAGCCGGCAGCACCGCCGCCGCCGGCGCAACCTCCGCAGCCGGGGCCCGGCCCCGGTAACAGCGGCGGCGGCGGTGGCGGCGGCGGCGGTAACGGCCACTGATGAGAACCCTGAGCCGGACGACGGGCGCGCTGGCGCTCGCCGGTGCGGGCGCGCTCGCCTGGGGCGCCCTCGTCGAGGTCCACTGGTACGCCCTGCGCGAGGCCACCGTCCCCGTGCTGGCCCCCGGGCAGGCGCCGCTGCGCGTGCTGCACGTGTCCGACCTGCACCTGACGCCGGGTCAGCGGCGCAAGGTCGACTGGGTGCGCGACCTGGCGACCACGCGGCCGCACGTCGTCGTGAACACCGGCGACAACTGGGCCCACCTGGACGCGATGCCCGCGCTGCTCGAGGCGCTCGAACCGCTGCTGGAGGTGCCGGGGGCCTTCGCCCTCGGCTCCAACGACTACGTCGCCCCGCAGCCCAAGAACCCGGCGCGGTACCTGCAGCGGGATGCCCGCACGGCACAGGTGGAGCCGGTGGCGCTGCCGTGGCGTGAGCTGGTGCGCCGGTTCACCTCGGCCGAGTGGGTGGACCTGGACAACCACCGGGGCGTGCTCGACGTCGACGGCCGGCGCATCTCGCTGGTCGGCACGGACGACGCGCACCTCGATCGCGACCGCTTCCCCGCCGCGGGCGGCCCGGACGACGTGCGGGGCGCCGAGAGCCCGGTGGACCTGCACGTCGGCGTGACCCACGCGCCGTACCGGCGGGTGCTGGACGCGATGCTCGACGACGGCGTCGACCTGGCCATCGCCGGGCACACCCACGGCGGACAGCTCGGTCTGCCGTTCTGGGGCGCACTGGTGACCAACTCCGACCTCGACACGCGGCGGGCGAAGGGTCTGCACGGCTGGCCCGGCCCGCGTCCGGACCGCCCGGGCGGCGGCGACTCGATGTGGCTGCACGTCTCGGCCGGGCTCGGGACCTCGCCGTACGCGCCCGTGCGGTTCGCCGTGCGGCCCGAGGCGACGCTCCTGACGCTCGTCCCCCGCTGAGTCCCAGGCGGTCGACAGGCCGCCGACGGCCCCGACGTCGCGCTGCCAGGGCACTCCCTCCCGCACCTCCGAGGCGATTTCCTCGCCCGTGGCGGCGTCGGCTATCCTTGCCAGGTTCCTCCGGGGTGTGGCGCAGCTTGGTAGCGCGCTTCGTTCGGGACGAAGAGGTCGTGGGTTCGAATCCCGCCACCCCGACCCGGAGACGACGACGGCCCTTGACCGGCAGAAGTGCTGGTCAGGGGCCGTCGTCATGTGCGCTGAACGGTCCCGGAACGTGCGGGTGGTGGACGGCTCGCCCACCCGTGGGACGTCGAGGCTCGGCGCGGCGCCCGGCAGACTGGTCCCGTGAGCCCCGCGACCGAGCCCGCTGACGACGTGCTGGCGGGGCTGTCGGTCCTCCCCGGCGTCCCCGCCGCCGTCACCAGGGCCCGGGACGCCTGCACCGAGCTGCGCCGGCATCCCGCGATGCGGCGGCGCTGGTCCGAGGTGCGGGTGCGCGCCGGCCTCGAGGCCGCCCGGGCGAGCGCGGCGCTGGACGGGGTGCGGGTACCGGTGGAGAACGTGCAGGCGCTGGCCGCCGGCGCGCCCGCACAGGGGCCGACGGACGACGTCGTGCGGGGTGCGGTGCGGACGCACGCGGCCGTCGAGCGCCTGATGCCGGACCTCGGTGCACCGGGCCGGGTCGGCGACGGCAGGGGCACCATCGGCCCGCTCCCGCTGGGCCAGCTGCTGGCGCGGCTGCACACCCTCGCGGCGGCGGGCAGGGTTCCCGACGAGGAGCTGGGCCGACCCCGCGGCGACCGCCCGACCGCCGACCTCGCCGGTCTGGGAGCCGCGCCGGCCGGTGCGGACGTCGGCCACCGGCTGGCCGTGCTGACCGAGCTGGTCCGCCACACCGGCGCCTCTGCCGGGGTGGTTGCCGCCGTGGTGCACGGCGAGCTGCTGGCGCTGCGGCCGTTCACCGCCGCCAACGGCGTGGTCGCCCGTGCCGTCGCCCGCCTCACCGTGACCGCGGGCGGCCTCGACCCGACCGGTAGCGCCGTCGCGGAGCCCGTCTGGGCGGATGCGCCGCTGGTGTACCAGGCCACCGCCGCGGGCTTCGCCACCGGTGAACCGGACCGGGTCGCCGCCTGGTTGGTGCTCTGCGCCGATGCCGTCGCAGAGGGCGCCACCCGCGCGGCCCGGCTGGCGGACGAGGTGCTGTCGCACTGAGGGGTGACGGCGCTCAAGGCCGAGCCGGCACCTGACGATGCGTGCCTCATGAGCGCGCCGCTTCCACCCGCGGGTTGGTACCCGGACGGGTCCACGCCGAACGTCGTCCGCTGGTTCGACGGCAGCCTATGGACGGAACACGTCACCCCGGTCGCCGTGCCCGCTGCGCAGGTGCCGGGGTACGCGTCCGGTCCGTACGTGCCGGGTTACACGCCTGGCGCCTATGCCGGGGCTGCCTACGGTCCGGTGGCCCCCGCCGGCAGCGACATGGGGCCCGGCAACGGTCTGCACTGGGTGCTGCCGGTGGGTCGCTCGTGGCAGTCGATCGTCGCCGGCTACGTCGGGCTGTTCGCGCTCTTCGCGTGGTTCATGGCCATGGTCGGAACGGCCGGGGCCGCGTTCGGTGCGGTCGTCGGGCTGCTGTCGGTGGCGCTCGGCATCGTCGCGATCCGTCGCGCGTCGACCGGCGGCCACGGCCGCGGTCGGGCCTGGTTCGCCGTCGTCGCCGGCGCGTTGTGCCTGGTGATGACCGTGGTGGTGGCCTCCGGGGCCTGAGGTTCGAACGCGCGACCAGGCGAACGGCCGCACGACGCAGTCCGGCCCCGGCACCGTGGGGCGCCGGGGCCGGTCCTCGAGAACGTCAGGCCGTGGCGAAGCGGCGGGCGACCAGCAGCTCGGCGATCTGGATGGCGTTGAGCGCGGCGCCCTTGCGCAGGTTGTCGTTGGACACGAACAGCGCGAGACCGCGCCCCTCGGGCGCGCCCTCGTCGGTGCGGATGCGGCCGACGTACGACGGGTCCTTGCCGGCCGCCAGCAGCGGCGTCGGGATGTCCTCCACCTGCACGCCGGGGGCGTCGGCCAGCAGCTCGTAGGCACGCTCGACGGACAGCGGCCGCTCGAACTCGGCGTTGATCGACAGCGAGTGACCGGTGAACACCGGCACGCGCACGCACGTGCCCGAGACGAGCAGCTCGGGGATCTCGAGGATCTTGCGGGACTCGTTGCGGAGCTTCTGCTCCTCGTCGGTCTCGCGCAGGCCGTCGTCCACCAGGTTCCCCGCGAACGGGACCACGTCGAAGGCGATCGTCCGCGGGAACTTGGTCGGCGCGGGGAAGTGCACGGCCGAGCCGTCGTGCACCAGCCCGAGGGTGTCCTCCTCGACGGCGGCGCGCACCTGCGTGTCGAGCTCCTGCGCACCGGCCAGGCCGGCCCCGGACACGGCCTGGTAGGTCGAGACGATCAGGCGGCGCAGCCCGGCCTCGTCGTGCAGGGGCTTGAGCACCGGCATCGCGGCCATCGTGGTGCAGTTCGGGTTGGCGACGATGCCCAGCGGGATGTCGTCGAGCGCGTGCGGGTTCACCTCGCTGACCACCAGCGGGACGCGCGGGTCCTTGCGCCAGGCGGAGGAGTTGTCGACGACCAGGGCTCCGGCGGCGGCGAACCGCGGCGCCTGCTCCTTGGACGTCGCGCCGCCGGCGGAGAACAGGGCGATGTCGATGCCGGACAGGTCCGCCGTCGCGACGTCCTCGACCGTGATCTCGTCGTCACCCCAGGGCAGCGTGCGCCCCGCGGACCGCGCCGACGCGAAGTACCGGATCGACGCGACCGGGAACTCGCGCTCGGCCAGCAGCCGGCGCATCACGCCACCGACCTGCCCGGTGGCCCCGACCACTGCGACGTTCACACCGCTCATCCCGCTCACCGCCCCGTCCCGCCGTACACGACGGCCTCGTCCGACTCCGCGTCCAGCCCGAACGCCGTGTGCACCGCGCGGACAGCCTCGTCGAGCGAGTCGGCCCGGGTCACCACGGAGATGCGGATCTCGGAGGTGGAGATCATCTCGATGTTCACACCGGCCTCGGACAGCGCCTCGAACAGCTTGGCGCTGACGCCCGGGTGCGAGCGCATGCCTGCCCCGATCAGCGACAGCTTGCCGATCGTGTCGTCGTACTGCAGCGACGCGTACCCGATCTCCGGCTGGTGCTCCGCCAGCGCCGCCATGCCGACGCTGCCGTCCGTCGCCGGGAGCGTGAACGAGATGTCCGTCAGGCCCGTGCGGGCCGCGGACACGTTCTGCACGATCATGTCGATGTTCACGCCGGCGCCGGCGACCACCGTGAAGATCTTGGCGGCCTTGCCCGGCACGTCGGGGACGCCGACCACCGTGATCTTCGCCTCGGAGCGGTCGTGCGCGACGCCCGAGATGATCGGCTGCTCCACGGGAACCTCCTGGTGCGGGTCGGGCGCGTCGGTGACGAGCGTCCCGGTGTGGGTGGAGAACGAGGACCGGACGTGCACCGGCACCTGGTAGCGGCGGGCGTACTCGACGCACCGCAGCATGAGCACCTTCGCGCCGCTGGCGGCCATCTCGAGCATCTCGTCGTAGCTGATCCGGTCGAGCTTGCGGGCGCTCGGCACGATGCGCGGGTCGGCGGTGAACACGCCGTCGACGTCGGTGTAGATCTCGCAGACGTCGGCCTCGAGAGCCGCCGCGAGCGCCACGGCCGTGGTGTCGCTGCCGCCGCGGCCGAGGGTGGTCACGTCGTTGGTGGCCAGGTTGACGCCCTGGAAGCCGGCGACGATCGCCACCTGGCCCTTGGCGAGCGTCTTGGTGATGCGGCTCGGCGTGACGTCGATGATCCGCGCCTTGCCGTACGTCTCGTCGGTGATCACGCCGGCCTGTTGGCCGGTGAAGCTCTTCGCCTCGACGCCGAGCTGGTCGATCGCCATCGCGAGCAGGGACATGCTGATCCGCTCGCCGGCGGTGAGCAGGATGTCCATCTCGCGCTCGGGCGGCAGCGGGGTCACCTGGTGGGCGAGGTCGATCAGCTCGTCGGTCGTGTCACCCATCGCCGAGACGACCACCACCACGTCGTTGCCGGCACGCTTCGCCTCGGCGACCCGCTTCGCGACGCGCTTGATGCTGCTGGCGTCGGAGACGGACGAGCCGCCGTACTTCTGCACGATGAGGGCCACGAGGGTGCGCTCCGGATGGGTTGCGCGATCAGACCGCGATCGGACGAGGGGCGCCTGCGAGTCTAGGTCGGCCCACGATGCGGACCGACGGGTTTCCGCATGACGGACGCGGTGGCCCGCAGCGGGCACCCGCCGCAGCGTCTGCGCTGGTCAGCCGAGGACGTCGACCGCCAGCCGGGCGATCAGAGCGGCCACGACGACGACGAAGACGACGCGGACGAACGCGCTGCCCCGTGCCACCGCCGTCCGCGCCCCGAGGTACGCGCCGGCGATGTTGGCGCCGCCGACCAGCAGCCCCAGCCGCCACAGCGGCGCTCCCTCCAGCGTGAACACCAGCAGGGCACCGAGGTTGGTGGCGACGTTGACGATCTTCGCCTGCGCCGACGCCTCGAGGAACCCGTAGCCGACGACGCCGACCAGGGCGATCACCAGGAACGAGCCGGTGCCGGGGCCCAGCAGGCCGTCGTACGCGCCGAGCACCAGGCCGAGCCCCAGCGCCACCGCCCGGTGCCGGCGGCCCGTCCAGCGCAGCTGGGTCGCGCGTCCCACCCGGGGCCGCGCCACCGTGTACGCGCCGACCAGCACCAGCGCCACGAGGATGACCGGCTTGAACACCGAGGTGGGCAGCAGCCCCGCGAGGGCCGCTCCCCCGGCGGCGCCGGCCAGGGCGGTCATCGCCATCGGCCCTGCCGTCGACAGGCCGGGCTGCACCCGCCGGTAGTAGGTCAGCGCGCTGACCGACGTGCCCATGATCCCGGCCACCTTGTTGGTGGCCAGCGCCTGCACGGGCGTGATGCCGGGCACCAGCAGTAGCGCCGGCAGCTGCACCAGCCCGCCGCCGCCGACCACCGCGTCGACCCAGCCGGCGGTGAACCCGGCGAGCATCAGCAGGCCGACCGTCGCGAGCGTCAGGTGCAGGCCGGAGACGGTCACGGTCGCGGACCCTACCTCCCGCACGGACCTGGTCGGGCGGCGGCCGGACGGCCCGGCCGTCGGCCGCGCCCGCAACCGGCGCAGTCCCGGCACAGGATCCCCTCAGAAACCGGGCACGGCGCCCGGTGCCCGACCCCTACCGTCGAGCCATGACCAGCGACGTCGCTGCCTCGGCCGTCCCTGCCCAACCCCGCTCGCCCGGTCCGGGCGGCCCGGACGGGATCCGCACCGCGGGTGTGGTCCGCAGCTTCGGCGCCGTGCGGGCGCTGGACGGCGTCGACCTGCACGCCCGCGCCGGTCGGGTCACCGCCCTGGTGGGGCCCAACGGGTCCGGGAAGACGACGCTGCTGCTGGTGCTGGCGGGGCTGCTGGCGCCGGACGCGGGCACGGTGAGCATCGACGGGTACGACCCGGTGACGGACGGCCCCGCCGCGCGGGCCCGCACCGGCTGGATGCCGGACACGTTCGGCACGTGGGACTCGCTCACGGCACGTGAGGTGCTGCGGACGTTCGCCGCCGCGTACCGGCTGCCCGCGGCGTCCGTCGGCGCCCGCGTCGACGAGCTGCTCGCCCTGGTCCACCTCTCCGAGTACGCCGACCGCCCCGCGGCGGTGCTGTCACGCGGCCAGAAGCAGCGGCTGGGACTGGCTCGCGCCCTGGTGCACGACCCGGCGGTGCTGCTGCTCGACGAGCCCGCGTCCGGCCTGGACCCGCGATCGCGCGTCGACCTGCGCGAGCTGTTGCGCCGGCTGGCCGACGACGGGCGCACGGTGCTGGTGTCCAGCCACGTGCTGTCCGAGCTGGAGGAGATGGCCGACGACGCGGTGTTCCTGTCCCGCGGCCGGACGGTGCTGACCGGCGACACGGACGCGACCCTCGGCACCGCCGGCAGCCGCCGGCCCTGGCGGGTGCGCGCGCTGGACGCGGAGGCGCTGCAGGGCTGGCTCACCTCGGTGCACGCCGCCTGGCGGCCCGACGACGACGGTGTGCTGATCGACGTCGACGGGGACGAGGGCGCCGCCCGGCTGGTGCGGGACGCGGTGGCGGCCGGGGTGCCGCTCGTCTCGATCGCCCCCGCCGGCGGGGTGCTGGAGCAGGCCTACCTGGCCCTGGACGAGGAGCGGCGATGAACGGCACGTGGCGGCTGTCCTGGCACGGGGTGCGCACGGTGGCGGCCCTGGAGCTGCGGCAGCGGGTGCGGTCCACCCGCTGGATCGTCGCGCTGGTGGTCTGGTTCGTCGTGGTCGGCGCCATCACGGCGCTGACCACCGGAGCCCTGGGCACGCTGACGGGTCAGGACACCTCTCCCCTGCACCGCGGCCCGCTGCTGTTCTTCGTCGTGACGTTCCTGGTGCTGGGGCTGGGGCTGCTCGTCACCCCGACCCTGTCGTCGACCGCCGTGAACGGCGACCGTGCCGCCGGCACGCTCGCCACGGTCCAGGTGACCCTGCTGACCCCGGCCGAGATCGCCACGGGCAAGCTGCTCGGGGCGTTCGCCGCCGCCACCGCCTTCCTGGTGGCCAGCCTGCCGTTCTACGGGCTCGCGATGGCGATGGGCGGGACGAGGGTGCTGACGCTGGTCAGCGTCGTGGTGGTGACCGCCGTGATCCTCGCGTCGGTGTGCGGCATGGGCATCGGGTTCTCGGCGCTGACCGCCCGGACGGCCGGCTCCACCGTGCTGACCTTCCTCGGGGTGTCGGCCCTGGCGGTGTTCACCCTCGTCTTCTTCGGCCTGACACTGCCCGCGAACACGTCCCAGGAGCAGGTCCGCGTGTGGGGCGTCTCGCCGTCGTCGGCGTCCTCCGCGCTGGCGAGCGACGCGACGACGAGCGTCACGTCCCCGACCTGCGAGTGGCGGGTGGAGACCCGGCCGGTGACCCACACCGAGCGGACCTGGTGGCTGCTGGCGGCCAACCCGTTCGTCGTCGTCTCCGACGCCTCGGCCGTGCCGCAGCAGGACCTGCGGACGGTGACGTCACCGTTCGCAGCCATCCGTGAGGCGATCCGCACCGCGCGTGCGGGCGCCACGGGTGTCTCGAACGAGTGCTGGGGGCCGACAGGACAGGCGGCCCTGCCCACCGAGGGCCCGCGGCCGTCGACGGTGCCGGTGTGGCCGTGGGGGCTCGGGTTCAGCGTCCTGCTCGGCGCGGCCGGCTACGTCACTGCCGTCCGTCGGCTGCGCATCCCGCAGCGCACGCTGCCACGCGGGGTACGGGTGGCCTGAGGCCAGGGGCTCGGTCGGGCGTACCGCGACGTCCGCCCTGGTCAGGGCTGCAGCGCGTCGTACTCCGCCTCGGCGGCCACGTCGTCGTCCACGTCGAGCCGCAGGTGCGCCAGGATCGTCTGCACGGTGCGCAGGGCCGACGACGCCCGCTCACCCCAGTCGGACAGGTAGGAGAACTGCCACCACCACAGCGCCTCGATCGGCCGGCCCGCCTCGTAGTGGCGCAGCCCCTGGGCGAGCGCCCCGGCGATCGCGACGAGGTCGCCGGACAGCGTCGCCTGGGCCACCTCCGGGCCGACGACGGGGTCGACCACCTCGACGTACTCGTCGACGCCCTCGAACACGTTGGCCAGGTTGGCGCGCAGCGGCTCGACGTCCGGGTCGGGGCCGACGTCCGGCTCGAACCGCAGCGCCGGCACCACGTCGTTGATCGCACCGAGCCGGGCACCGGCCGCGATCACGTCCGACAGGGCGAGGAGCAGCAGCGGCAGGGTCGCCTCGGGGGCCGAGCCGGCGGCCACCTCGGTCACCGTGGTCAGGTAGCTGCGCGCCTCGTCGTGCACGGACCGGGCGAGGCTCGCGAGGTCGTCGGTGTCGTTGTCGGTCATCGTCCGCTCCCTACGCGCTGATCCGTCGGCGGCCCTCGAAGGCCCGGCCCAGGGTGACCTCGTCGGCGTACTCCAGGTCCCCGCCCACCGGCAGGCCGGAGGCGAGCCGGCTGACCGCGAGGCCCATCGGGACCAGCAGTCGGGCCAGGTAGGTGGCGGTCGCCTCGCCCTCCACGTTCGGGTCGGTCGCCAGGATCACCTCGGTCACGGTGCCGTCCGCCAGCCGGCTGAGCAGCGAGGCGATCCGCAGGTCGTCCGGACCGACGCCACCGATCGGGTTGATGGCGCCGCCGAGCACGTGGTACCGGCCACGGAACTCGCGCGTCCGCTCGATCGCGACGACGTCCTTGGCCTCCTCCACCACGCAGATGACGTTCGGGGAGCGGCGCGGGTCGCGGCAGATGCGGCACTGCGCCTCCTGGGCGACGTTGCCGCAGATCTCGCAGAACCGGACGCGGGCCTTGACCTCGGTGAGCGCGTCGGCCAGACGACGGACGTCCGCCGGGTCGGCCGAGAGGATGTGGAACGCGATGCGCTGGGCGCTCTTGGGGCCGACCCCGGGCAGCCGCCCGAGCTCGTCGACCAGGTCCTGGATCGCCCCCTCGTACACGCCGTCAGCCTAGTTGGTCACCCATCCAGTTGACCTCGCGGGGCCGTCGGACGGCGCCGTGGCGGCGGTCGACGCGACGGACCGACAGCGCGGCGTCGACGTCGCGGACCCCTCCCGCCAGGCGGGCGGCTCAGGCGTTCGGGTCGTCGATCTGCTCGTCGATGACCGTGCCGCCGAGCAGCCGCGCGACCAGCGGCGCGCCGACCAGGCCGGATCCGTCGATCAGCGGGTCGTCCGGCGACGGCTCGTCGGGCTCGTCGGACCAGCCGGGGGCCGCCGTACGGGGGCCGGAGCCCTCCACCGGGTCCCGGGGGACGTCACGCGGGTCGTCGAACGGCACCTCGTCGTCCGGGGGGATCCATTCGCCGGGCGGCAGCTCGTCCACCGGCTCGTCGGGCGGCTCGAGGTCCGGTGGCTCGTCGGCGGGACCGCTGCGGCGCGCAGGGGCAGCGGTGCCGGCGGCGCGGCCCTGCGGCGCCGACGCGCGGCCCGATCCTGGCTCCGACGAGGCGGCAGGCGCAGTGGCAGGTGCACCGGGGCGACCGCGGGAGGCGCGCGGTGCGGAGCCGCCCCCCGCCGAACCGGTCTTCGGCGCCGGTGCCCCTGCCGGGGCCGAGCCGGACGGCACAGGACGGCCCCACGAGGCCGCGGCCTCGTCCACGCTGGGGATGCCGGGCGACCGGGTCGTCGCGCGGCCCGTCGCGCCGCCTGACGACGACCGGGTGGACGGGTCGGCTGCTGACACTGGTGCCGCCGCGGCAGTCGAGCGGTCGGCCGGTGCACCACCGCCGGCCGGTGTCGCCGCATCGCCGAGCACGCCCTCGACCCGGGCCTCGACGCCCAGCGTCTCCCGGAGCGCCTGGGCCACCGCCTCGGCGTGGCTGCCGCGCTGGAACTGCTGGATCAGACCCGGCTGGGCGAAGCCGAGCCGCAACGTCGTCGCGTCCAGCTCGAGCACCTGCGCGTGCTGGCTGACCAGGGCATGCGTCAGCAGCCGCAACCCGCGGAGGGTGCCGAGCACCTCCGGCCAGCGGCGGCGGAGCATCTCGGTGTCCGGGCCGCCCGCGCCGCGCGGCGCTGCCGCCGCCGTGGGTGCAGCCGGAGCAGCCGGTGGCGCGACCGGCGAGGTCTCCTCGCCTCCCGAGGCACGTGCGGGCCGGCGGGGCGTCGAGGGTGCGCCTGAGGACGACGGTGCGGTCCTGTCCGCGCCCACCACCGGCGATGCTGATGTTGGGGAGGCAGGCGTGGCAGTCGCCGGCTCAGGTGCTCGGCGGACAGGCGTGTCGTCGACCGGCCATGGCGGCGTGTCCAGGTCGACGGGTGTGCTCGGGGCCGCCGTGGCCGGCGCTGCTGCAGCGGGTGCCTCAGCGGTCTCGGCGACCGTGACCGGCACCTCGGCCACCGGCGGCACGGTGCGCGGGGTGGGCGGCGTGGCGAGCGGCGGGGTGGCCGGCTCCACGGGCGCCGACGCACGGGCGGCCGCCGCAGGCGCGGCACCGGAACCGACCGCCGTCGGGACTGCCGCGAACCCGCCGCGCTCCAGCCGGTCGAGCCGGGCACCGAGGCCCGACGTGCCGTCGTCCGCGGCCGGCAGCAGCAGTCGCGCCATCAGCAGCTCGAGGTGCAGCCGAGGGGACGTCGCGCCGGCCATCTCGGTCAGCGCGGCGTTGGCCAGGTCGGCGGAGCGGGAGAGCTCGGCGGCGCCGAGGTGCGCCGCCTGGGCACGCATCCGGTCCAGCTGGTCCGACGGGATCATGCCGAGGGCCGCGCCGGCGGCATCCCCTGCCGCGGCCAGCACGATCAGGTCGCGCAGGCGCTCGAGCAGGTCCTCCACGAACCGTCGCGGCTCGTGCCCGGTGGCCACCACCCGCTCCACCACCGAGAACGCGGTGGCGCCGTCGCGGGCCGCGATCGCCTCGACCAGGTCGTCGAGCAGGGACGCCGGCGTGTAGCCGAGCAGCGCCACGGCGCTCTCGTACTCCAGACCGCTGTCCCCCGCGCCGGCGATCAGCTGGTCCAGCACCGACAGGCTGTCCCGCACCGACCCAGCACCGGCCCGCACCACCAGCGGCAGCACGCCGGAACCGACCGGCACGCCCTCGGTCTCGCACACCTGTGCCAGGTAGGGCACCAGCACGTCCGGCGGCACCAGCCGGAACGGGTAGTGGTGCGTGCGGGAGCGGATGGTGCCGATCACCTTGTCCGGCTCCGTCGTCGCGAACACGAACTTCACGTGCGGCGGGGGCTCCTCGACGATCTTCAGCAGGGCGTTGAAGCCCTGGTTGGAGACCATGTGGGCCTCGTCGAGGATGAATACCTTGTACCGGTCCCGGGCGGGGGCGAAGGTGGCCCGCTCGCGCAGCTCACGGGCGTCGTCCACACCGCCGTGGCTGGCGGCGTCGATCTCGACGACGTCCAGGCTGCCGGGACCGCCCGTCGCCAGCTCGATGCACGACTCGCACTCCCCGCAGGGCGTGTCCGTCGGGTGCTCCGCGGTGTTCTGCGCGCAGTTGAGGACCCGCGCCAGGATGCGCGCGGAGCTCGTCTTGCCACAGCCACGAGGGCCGGAGAACAGGTAGGCGTGGTTGACCTGGCCGGAGCGCAGCGCCTGACGCAGCGGCGCCGTCACGTGGTCCTGCCCGATGACCTCGGCGAAGGTCTCGGGCCGGTACCGGCGGTACAGCGCTGTGGTCACGTGCGAACCCTATGCGGCAGATCCGACACCCGTCTCCGGCCCTCGGCGGCTCAGGCGAGCGCGCCCATCGGGTCCCACGCGGGCAGGACGATGGGCTCGGCGGTGAGCGCGGGACGCAGGTCCTCCGGCAGGGCGTCGGTGCGGACGACGACCTCGAAGACGTACTCGTCGAACCACGAGTCGTCCATGGTGAAGAAGCCCTTGTCGGCCTTGTCGTCGCCCCAGCTGTTCTCCACGCGCCACCGCCGCGGCGTGCCGTCGACGACGTCCACGCCGGTCAGCAGCATCGCGTGGGTCATCGCCGACTCGCCGGAGACGACCCGCTCCTCCTTGGTGGTGGACAGGTCCACCCCGTACACGCCGGAGTAGTCGAACAGGTCGGCGGCCCAGATGCCGTCCTCCCGGTGCATCTGCGGCTTCACGTCGCAGCCGAACCAGACGGGCTCACCGGCGACGATCGACGCCGCGGCCAGCTCCTTGATGGTGGCCATCGGCGCGTTGACGTACCGCACCTGCCGACCGCCGATCACGTTGCCGAGGTTCGCCACGGTCAGCGCCGCACCCTTGGGGTGCTCGCGACGGGGGTCGTCCACCAGGCACACGTACTGGGTCAGGTCGAGGGTGACGTACCGCTCGAAGAACTGCTGGGGCGTCAGCACGCCGTCGCGGTGGAACTGCTTCTCGTCGTCCGTCCACTGCCAGTCGAACGACGTCGGCGGCGTGCCCAGGTGGATCGTCAGGATGGTGTGCACGTCCGTGAGGACCTCCGCCTTGACGGCCGCCACGTCACCGCCGTCGGCGACCGCAGCCCGCAGCGCCAGCGCGCCCTTGCGCAGGCGCGCCCGCAGCTGGGTGTTCATCGCGTCGGTGTCCGAGGACGACTGCGTCTCCGGCATGGCCTCCTTGGGCACCACGCCATGCTTGAGGAACACGCTGACCGCCATGTCCCACTGGCCGCCGTCGCCGAGCAGCGTCTGCAGCAGGAAGCCGACCAGGCGCGAGTCGATCGGCTCACCGGCCGTCGCGACGACGTCCTCGCAGAAGAAGTTGGCCCGCTCGAGCTTGTCCCAGTACATGGCGTAGTTCTGGCTGAACTCGAACTCCTTGACGCCCAGGCGCTGCTTCGCACCGACGCGCAGCAGGTTCAGTGCGGCGAACAGCCAGCAGCGACCGCTCTTCTTCTGGTTGGCGACGGACCAGTCGTCGAGCTGGTTCGACACGCTGGTGCGGATCGAGGTGGCGCGCGCGTGGTTCATGGCCACCTCGCCGACCGGGGTGCGGGTGACGGCGTTCTGCGCGCGCAGCCGGGCCGGGTCCGCGGCGAAGCCGGCGGCCAGGGTGGCGACGAAGTCGGGGTGGAGCGGCGTTGCCGCGACGGTTCCGGTGTGATCGGTGCTCTGCGTCGGGATGAGTGCCGGCGTCTGGGTCGGGTTCGGGGCCTGGGTCTGGTTCGAGGTCGTGGCAGTCACGACCGCCATTGTGGTCCTCCTCTGTTGTCCGGCTGCTGGGACTGCGGTTCGCTGACCCCATGGCCCCCGACGGCGCGGTCCGTGGTTCTGCTGGCGACCCCGATCTCGCTGGGCTGTACCGGGCCACCGCGACGCCGGCCAGGGTGGACGTGCCACAGCTGCAGTGCCTGATGGTGGACGGCGCCGGGGATCCCGAGACGACGCCGGCATACGCCGACGCGGTCGGCACCCTCTACGCCGTCTCCTACGGCCTGCGCTTCATGGCCAAGGCGATCGGTGAGCAGCCGTGGAAGGTCGGGCCGCTCGAGGGGCTGTGGTGGGCCGACGATCCCGACGCCTTCCTCACCGACACACGTGCGGAATGGCGCTGGACGATGCTGATCGTCCAGCCGACCCGCGTCACCGCGGACCTCGTCGGACGCGCGCTGGACGCGGCCGTCGCCAAGGGCCGTGCGCCCGCGGCGGAGCACCTGCACCTCGACGTGCTCGACGAGGGCACCGCGTTCCAGGTGCTGCACGTCGGCCCGTACGACGCCGAGGGGCCGACCATCGCCGGCCTGCACCGCGCCATCGCCGAGCAGGGGTACGCGCTCCGTGGCGCCCATCACGAGATCTATCTGGGCGACCCCCGCCGCTCCGCACCCGAGCGGCTGCGGACGATCATCCGCCAGCCGGTCCAGGCCCCGGAGGACGTGCCGCAGGGGTAGGCCGGTGGGCCGGCGCGGCCCTGGGCGGGGCCGAGGGCGCGGCCGGGACCCGGCACGAGGCGAGGCGGAGCCGACGGCGCGGCCCAGACCGGGCACGAGTCGAGGCGGAGCCGACGGCGCGGGCCTTGACGGACCCCGACCCGGCATGCATCTCGGGTTGTGCGCCCCGTGTACGTACATCGGGCGTACAGGCCGTTCGGTACCTTGCCGAGTCGCGCGGGCTCGGGGTCAGCCAGGAAAGCCCACCGCCGGGCGCGATGAGCTGGGGAAAACGGGCATTTCGGAATACGGCTTGTGCCAGGCTGCACGCGCCCCCACCGCCGCGCCCGCCGAGGTCACCCCATGTCGACACGCGCCCGCACCCACCACCGGACCGCTCGGCTCGCGCTCGTCGTCCCGCTGGCCGCCGCGGCTCTCGTCGCGGGCTGCGCGCCCGACCCGGCGCCGGCCCCTACCCCGACGGCGCTCAGCCCCTCCGTCACCCCGACGTCGCTGCTCCCCGCTCCAGCCCCGTCGCCGACACAGCCGGCGGAGATGTCTCGCGACGACGAGACAGGCGCCGCAGCGGCCGGGACCTTCTTCATCACGCAGCTCTACCCCTACACGGTCAGCAGCCAGGACACGGCGAGCTGGGACAAGTTCTCCGCGGAGATCTGCAGCTTCTGCAAGTCATTGAAGAGCTCCGTCGTGGCGGAGAAGGCCGCAAACCAGCAGACGCGGCCGGGGGCCATATCGATCAAGTCTCAGAAGCTCGGGATCATCGATCCTCTTCGCTACAGGATCGATCTTGAGGTGTCTCAGGAGGCCGACGTCACGTACTCGTCTGACGGGCTCGTCGCCGGAGGACGACCAGCGAGAACGATCGGTCTGGCGGTCTTGGTGGTCCGGAATCCCGGCCAGTGGCGCATCGGCGGGATCCAAGTCCTGACCGTGAATGGCGTCGCGCAGTGAAGGCGGTACTCATGGGCTTCGCGCTCACGAGCGCACTCCTCTTCGGCCCCACGGCGCCCGACGGCACGGCGCTCGAAGGGCACGCCGACCAGGACCATATCGACGTGGTGGCCGCACGTGGCAACGCCCCGGGCGATTCCGACGCCGCCTTCAGGGGATCCGCCGCTCCGCTCAGGGAGGAGATCCGAGCGCCGATCTGCCGGCGGAACCTCAGCGATTCCCCGGATCTGTTCCCTTGCTCGGGCGACCCCCTCACGCCGTTGCCGGAGTGTGAGGCGGCGGGGGTGGCGACGTTGGCGCCCGTCTGGCAGCGCACCCGGGCGGATGCCGCTAGCCCGTGGAGCGAGTGGACCGTGACGGCGCCGGCGTCCTGCGCCACGGCACCGACCGTCACGCCCGAGATGGTGCTCGCCGAGTTCCGCCGGATGACGCTGACCCCGAGTGCACTGACGGTCCAGCCCGATCGCGGATGGGTGCTGGTGAACAAGCCGACGGTCGTCTACGCCGCCGACGCGGCCGACCAGACGCTGACCACCATGATCCTCGGCACCCCGGTGACCATCACCGCCCACCCGCACAGCTACCGGTGGGACTTCGGCGACGGTGCCGTGATCAGCACAACGATCCCGGGCTGGCCTTGGCCCCAGGCGGACATCTCCCACCCGTACGTCCACACCGGGACCTACGCGATCACGCTGACGACCACGTGGACGGCGACCTTCACCCTCGCCGACGACCCCACGCCCCGAGACGTCCCCGGGACCGCCACCACGGCCAGCACCAGCGCACCGTTCACCGCCGAGGAGCTGCGCTCCCACCTCGTCGCCACCACCTGCAACGAGGACCCGCACGCCCCCGGCTGCGACTGACCGACCACCGACCACGCCGCCAACCGTCCCCTGGGGCGGCGCGCGGACATGGACACGCTGGAGGCGGCAGCGAGCAGGTGCGACAGTGTGTCTACCGGCGCGGCCGTCCACCGGTGTGCGGCTCGCCTCTGGTCATCCGTTGGAGGACCCCTGTTGGGTACCGAGATCGTCACGCGCACCCTGGCCCCCTGCACCATGGCCGCCGTCCGGGACACGCTTCCGTCTGCCGCCGACGAAGGTGTGCTGTGGGACCGCCTGCTGTCGGGGCTGGCCGCAGCCGGTGCGACGCCCGTCGGCACGCCCCTGGCGCTGACCGTGTACCACGACGACTTCCTGCTGAGCCGGAACGCCGACCTCGAGGTGCTGCTCGAGGTGACGGGCCCGTTCGAGGACACCGAGGCGGTGCGCTGCCGGCAGGTCCCCACCACGCTGGTCGCCTCCAGCTGGCAGGAGCGTGGTGAGCCGCAGCTGCACACCGTCTTCGACGCGCTGGGCCGGTGGATCGCCCGCAACGGCTACCGGTTCGCGGGACCGATGTTCAGCGTGCACCGACCCGAGCCGGGGACCGTGCCGCAGGCCGGGCGTGACATCGTCGAGGTCTGCGCGCCGGTGTCGCTGCTGCAGCTCTGAGGCGCTAGGGCCCGGACGACGACGCCGGCTGGCCCTTGACCAGGCCGGATGGCGGCTGCCCAGGTAGCCGCTGACCGGGCATGAAAGGACCCCCCGCACACCCGCCAGAGCTCACCTGCCCTTGCTGCCTTCCGGCCCTGGGGGAGTTCAGCGAGATGACGCCGCACGAGGGGTCTGCCCCCAGTCTAGGGCAGGGCCAGGGTGACGCCGGTCGCCCCCTGCTCGACCGGCGCCGGCTCAGCGCAGCACGTCGGCGAGGGGACGACGAGGGCTGGCGACCGCCCGACCGCTCGGTCGGCCCATCCGGAGCGCCGCGATCACCTGTCCACCGGCGAGCTGCGTCAGCGGTCCGTCGAACCGGTCCGCCGTCCCCAGCGTGGCGTCCCGCTCGGCCATCTCCACCGCCTGGTTCATATGCTGCATCGCCCATCCCTCGGCGACCAGGGCCAGGTGCAGCCGCTGCAGCGCGCGGCCGGCGTGCACCCGGGTGGCCGAGTCGCTGCGGTCGCCGACGACGAGCCCGTAGGCACGCGCCGTCGCGGTGTGCACGTCGCGGGTGGACCGGACCCACGACTTATCGCCCTGCGTGCGTGATGTGGCGGGCAGCAGCTGGGCGGCCACCTCGAGGAACGGTGAGAGGGCCTGCGCGTCGATGGTGAGGCCGTCGCCGTACCGCTCCACCTGCTGGTGGTCGTAGCGGATCAGCTCCGCGTTGTCGACGCTCATCTGGTGGTCGGCGGTCAGGGCGGTGGCGGCGTCGACGAGGATCGCGCCGAGGCGTCGCCGCTGGTCAGAGGCGGTGATCCAGACGAGGTCCACGCCGGTGGTTCCGGCGAGCGCCGTGGCACGCAACCGGTCCAGCAGGTCGGCCGACGGCTCCTCCGGCGGGTACGCGCCACGGTCCGAGTGCCGGTGCGGGATCGCCTGGGTCAGCGCGTCGGGCTCGGCGGGCGTGCGTGGGGTGAGGACGAGGCGTGCCAGCAGCGTCTCGTCGTCGGCCGCGGGCCGCACGGTCAGTCGGGTGTCGAAGCCGAGCGCCGGGGCGGCCACCTCGGCGTTGGCCACGGCGGCGCCGATGCCGAGGTGCGCCTCGCGGCGGTGCGCGTCGACCACGCCGAGGGACCGCGAGGTGTCGTCGTGCACGTCGAGCGTGACCGAGCCGTCGGCAGCCGTCGTCGGACGGAACCACCAGTTCTGCAGGTTGTGCGGGCTCGCGGCGAGCACCGCCGCGGCGACCACGGCCTCGGCGCCGGTGCGATGCGTCGGCTGCCAGGCGGTGTACGCGGGGCCGGTGCGGGGGTCCAGCAGCCCCTGCCGCTGAGCGCGCACCAGCGTCCCGCCGACGACGACGAGGGCGCCTGCGCCGACCCACCCGAGCACGGCTCGCCTGCTCACACCGTCAGTGTCGTCGTCGTCCGCATCGGAGCGGCGACGCGACCGCCGGCTCATCGTCCGGCGTCCGCCGACGGCGGCACGGAGGAGAGCCCGGTCGTCCCCTGCACGCCCGGGACGAGGTACGGCTCGATGAGCGCCCTGATCAAGCGCTCGCCCTCGACCGGCTCCGGCCGCTCGTCGTCCAGCTGCGCGAAGGCCCACCACGACTCGGCGAGCACCAGCAGCGCCTCGACGACGTGGTTCAGCCGGTCGTCGTCCACAGGGACCAGCACGCCGCGGTCGCGCCAGCCGCGCGCGACCCGCCCGAACAGCTCGCGGCGCTGGACCCGCACCGCCCGGTAGGCCTCGGCGAGCTCCTCGTCGTCGCGGACCAGCGTGATCAGGTCTCGCGCGAAGTACGGGTGGTCCGCCGTGATGCGAGCGCCGGCCGCCACCAGGCGGTCGAGCCGCTCCGGAGTGACATTGTCCGGGTCGATCCCGTCCCACACCGCCGCGTGCGCCCGGGCGTAGCGGGCGAACAGCGCGCGGACGATCGCCTGGCGGTCGGCGTACCAGTAGTAGAGGTTGCCGGGGCTGATCCGCGCGGTGGACGCGATCCGGTTGGTGGAGACGGAGCGGACGCCCTCCGCCGCGAACAGGTCCCCCGCCACGTCGAGGATCCGCTCGGCGGTGCCCGGGCGGCGCTTGCCGGTGACACGCAGGCTGCGGCGGACGGGGGCGACGGTGGGGATCTGCACGGTGGACTCGGCCATGCCTAGAGTTTTCGCTCTAGAGCGAGTGCTCTAGTAGGACGGGGGTCCCGGGTGAAGACGGGGCACCGACGACGGTCTCGCAGCGCGCCTGCCGACGGGTGACGCCGAGCTGCGGGTCTTGGTCGGGCGCTGTCGGGCGCACCGCCGGGGCTCCGCTAGACTTGCCGCCGCGGTCGGCCCGTCAGCCCAGGGTCGCCGTGCCAGGAGGATTCGCCTAGTGGCCTATGGCGCACGCTTGGAAAGCGTGTTGGTGTAACAGCCTCGGGGGTTCGAATCCCCCATCCTCCGCCGAGCGAAGGGCCCGTGACCTGCGGTGACGTGGGTTGCGGGCCCTTCGTCGTCGGCGGGTGCGGGCGGGTGGCGGGGTGGCAGTAGCAGTTCTGGTAGCAGTTCGTCCCCAACCATCGCGGTGATCCCGTACCAGACGCCAGCACCTCGCCCAAGATCACCCGTCGTTTCACCGGCGCGGGCACGCGCGGCGCAGGTACCGTCCCCGGCGGGGGTGTATCGCCGTGCCAGGACTCCGGTTCGACCCGAGCTCCAGCTTCTCTGACAGCTACGACGGGCTCAAGGCTGCGCTCATCGAGATTGATCCGGATCTCGCGGCGATCTTGACGGAGCATCTCGATCCGCTTCTCGGCGCTGAAGACGACGACGCGAGACGCAAGCGACGCGACACGTTCAATCGGCGCGTCAAGACTAGCCTCGACAGTCGCCCGGAGGAGCCGGGCGATGCCTAGGTACTACCTGACGCGGATCGAACTCGAAGGTTTTCGTGGCGTCAACAACGAAGGCAGTCCGCTCGTAATCCGATTCCGGCCCGACTGCGTCAACTCGATCTTCGCGGCCAACGGTACCGGGAAGAGTTCCGTCTTCGAGGCCCTCCACTACGCCATCCGCGGAACAGTCCCATCGCTGTCAGCGCTTCAGCAACAGGAGGAGCCGTCCAGGTACATCAACAACTTGTTTCACAAGGGTCGCACCGCAACGATAAGCCTGGAGTTGACACCCGACGACGCGAGCGGGACTCCCATTGAAGTCACCGTCAGGCGCGACCCGTCCGGAAGGCGATCAGTCTCAAGCGACCATCCCGATGCGGAGTCCATCCTGACAGGACTCGACAGCGACTTTGCGCTCCTCGACCACAATACTTTCGCAAGATTCATCCAATGCACACCTCTGGAGCGCGGGCGCTCCTTTGCGCCCCTCCTTGGCCTCTCCGAGTACTCGAATCTGCGACGGGCTCTACAGTCGGCAGCCGACACTCGAGCCTTCGAGAACGAGTTTGGCATCCCGACGCTCGAGAACTCAATCGCAGAGGCTCAGCTCCGCGAGAAGACAGCGCTCGGATCGTTGGCATCCCTGTATCCAGATATCACGGGCGACTTGTTCCCAGAAGGCCTAACCCTGACCGACTACGCATCTCGGATTGTCGCGAGCCTTGCAGAGATCGAACTCGTGGCGGACTTGGTCCAGGGGCGACTACTATCCGCGGTTGATTTCGGAGCCCTGAGAGCACGCATTCTGGAAGCGGAGAAGGGCCAGCTCCGCACTGACCTCGAGCGGCATGCGAGCCGACGCGCGTCCCTCCTCGCGGCTCCACTCGACGAGTCCGCCGTTTCGTCCAACCTGGAGGAGTTGAAGGCCGCGGCAGCCGAGTATCAAGACCACTTGGCCGCAACCAGGGGGACACTCGTCAGGACCCTGAGCGAGACAGCTCTTGAGCTCCTCGAGTCAGGGACATGGCCCGACGGGGCCTTGTGTCCACTCTGCGGCTCCCGCCTGGAGCGTGACCTCGCCGAGCACGTCGAGGCGACGCTCGCGCTCTACCAAGCAGCCACCACCGCATACGGCAAGGTCCAGGGCCTCCTGCAGGACGGCGCAGCCATGATGTCCATGGCATGCCTTGAGCGGCTGGGCCTCTTGGAGGCCGGCGAGGCACCTATTGCTGAGTCAACCCTGCTCCGCGCCCGCCAGGGGGACTTCAGCACGACGGACCTCTCGGCTATCGAAGACCGCGTGGACCTCCTCATCGAACGGCGCGCTCAAGGCCTCGCCGCAGCGACAGCAGCCCTGGAGCAGATCCAGAAGTCCCTGCCCCCGTCGCTCGTCTCGGTCACTAGCCGCATCACGGACGCACAGCAAGCACTAGAGGCTCTGACACGAGCTTGGCAGGCGCGTCAAGATCAGTCTCGGTTCCGCGCCAAGATCGCTCTCTATCGGAGGTGGAAGTCATTCATAGATCGGGCCGCGTCCCTCGTCGCCGAGGCGGAGTCCCAGCTCTCGAAGGACGTCCTCGCGAGTCTCGAAACGGACTACCGCCAGATGTTCACGGATGTGGTCAGTCTTCCGGATGTGGTTCCCAGCCTCAGCAGGGCAGACTCCGGGCAGCACCTCGCAGTTCAGCTGAGCGAATTCCACGGGCTTAGCGACGTCTCCGCACGAGCGCTCCTCTCGGAGAGTTTCCGCAACGCCCTCGCAATCTCGGTGTTTCTCTCCGCGGCCGTCCGGTACTCGCGAATCGCTAGATTCGTCGTCCTCGATGATGCGACTTCAAGTTTCGACTCCGGGAACCAGTTCCAGCTGATGGAGTACATTCGTTCAAGACTCCAGCAGCCGCTAAGGGCCGACGGCCTACAGTTCATCCTACTGAGCCACGACGTGACGTTGGAGAAGTACTTCGACAAGAATCAGTCTGAGTCCGATTGGCACCACCAGCGGCTGCACGGTTGGCCCCCAACGTCCTCCGTCAGCGCGACGCATCAAGCGGCGGATCGGCTCCGCTCCGAAGCTGAGTCCTTCATCAGGTCAGGCCGGTCAGACATCGCATCGGGTCTTGTTCGACAGTATTTCGAGTTTGTGCTCCTGCAGGTGATAACCAAGGTCGGAATCCCAGTGCCGATTGACCTTTCGATCAAGGATCACGCACGCATGGTGGACGCGTGCCTCCGCGCAATCCTTGAGGCTGTGGACCTCCACGATGCGGCAGGCAGGCTCGCACTCGACCCGGGACAGCGTGCTGCACTCTGCAGCCGGCACGTGCCCGCGCTCGTGGGCAACTGGGTCAGCCACTACAGCACCGGCGGCGCAGGGGCGTTCGCGCCGAACGCGTTGCTCGGCGTCCTCGACGACGTGGACGGACTTCGGCGATGCTTCCAGTACGAGGATCCGGCGCACCCAGGAACATGGGTCTACTACCGGTCGCTGCGGGCCCGTAACTAGCAGCTCGACGTCGAACCCGAACCGCGCCGCGAATCTACGAGATGGTCGTCGACCGCCGTCCCCGCGGTCCGGCCCACTTGCCCTCTCCAGACGCTTCCGACTTCCTAAGGTGGCGCCGTGGGCAGCCACCTCCTCCGGTCACGCGCCGGCTCGGCCATCGTCGGACTGGTTGCTCTCGCGATGGTGGTCGGCGGCTGCGCCGCGAGCAGGACCGAGGCGGCCGCGTACGGATGGAGGGCGTCGTCCCACGACGCGACCTCGCTGACCATCACCATCGTGACCGGCGTGAACGACACCGACGCCCGGGCCGCGATCGTCTCCGAGTCGGACACCGCCGTGGTCGTCGCTGCCTCGTACCAACGCGCAGGTGGCTCGAGCACGGCCAACGGGGTGTTCCGCGACGTGGACGTCCGGCTCGCCGCACCCATCGGAGACCGCGAGGTGCGCAACAGGGACGGCAGCACCGTCCCGGAGCTGCCGCCCCGGTAGACGCGACGTCCCGACGCTCGCGCGGCTGACCGATTCCTGCCGACCCGGTCGTTCGCCGGCCGGGACGGCTCAGCGCGCTGCCGCGCGGGTGGACTGGCGGACCACGAGGTGCGTCGGCAGCGGGGTGTCGACGGTGACGCTGTCCGGCTCCTCGACGGCGACCAGCACCTTCTGCATCATCAGCTCGCCCAGCGCCGCGAAGTCCTGCCGCACGGTGGTCAGTGCCGGGTAGAGGTAGCCGGACTCGGGGACGTCGTCGAACCCCACCACGCTGACGTCGTCCGGTACGCGCAGGCCGCGCTCGCGCAGGGCCGATAGGACCCCGATCGCCATGTGGTCGTTGGCGACGAAGACGGCCGACCCGGGGCCCACGTCCAGCTCGGCACCGAGCCGGTAGCCGCTGGCCGCCGACCAGTCGCCGTGCAGCGGGGCGACGATCTCGAGCCGGCGCTCCGCGAGCTCGTCGCGCCAGCCGCGCACGCGCTCGATCGCGTCGGCCGCCCGCTGCGGGCCGGCCAGGTGCACGATCCGCTCGTGGCCCAGCTCGGCCAGGTGGCGGACGGCGGAGCGGGCACCCCGGTACTGGTCGATCGACACGAACAGCGGGCTGCGGCGCGCGGTGGACGCCGCGGCGACCACGGGGACGCTCAGGTCCAGGCCGCGGACCAGCTCGAGCACGTCGGCGTCGGCGACGACGAACACGATTGCGTCCACCCGCTGGCGCAGCAGGCTCTCGACGATCGCCCGCACGTCGGTCGGGTCGGTGTCGAGCAGGCTGACCGTCTCGACGTTGTAGCGGGCGGCACGGGCCGCGACGTTGAAGTGCATCGCCACCGACGTCGGCCCGAAGTCGGCGGCCATCGGTGTGACCAGGCCGATCGTCCGGGTGCGACGGGTCACCAGGGCACGGGCCTGCGGCGACGGGCTGTAGCGCAGCTGCGCGATCGCCTGCTCGACGCGGGCGCGCGTGGCCGGCCGGACGTTCGGCAGGTCGTTCAGCACGCGCGAGACCGTCTGGTGCGAGACGCCCGCGAGCCGGGCGACGTCGAGGATGTTCGCGGCGCGGGAGCCGTCGCCGCTCATGCCTCGTCCCCCTCGGACCGGGCCACCATGGCGAGCAGCGAGTCCGTCGTCAGGCCCTCGGACGGCACGACGTCGACGACGCGGCCGTCCTGCAGGATCGCCACGCGCGTGCCGACCCGCAGCACCTCCTCCAGCTCCGCCGAGATGAACACGACGGACAGCCCGTTGTCGGCCAGCTCGCCCACCAGGTTCTGGATCTCCACCTTGGCGCCCACGTCGATGCCGCGCGTCGGCTCGTCGAGCACGATCACCCGGGGGGACAGCGCCAGCAGCCGGGCGAGCAGCACCTTCTGCTGGTTGCCGCCGGACAGGCTGGCGACCGGCCGGTCGAGGTCCGGTGGGCGGATGTCCAGCGCCTCGACCCAGCTCGCCGCGAGCTCCCGCTGGCGCGCCGACCGGATCCGGCGCAGCACCCCGCGCTGGGCCTGCAGGGCCAGCGTGATGTTCTCCAGCACGCTCAGCTCGCCGATCAGCCCCTCGGTGCGCCGGTTCTCCGAGGAGTAGACGACGCCGAGGGACAGCGCCCGGCGCGGGCTGGACAGGCGCCGCTCCTGCCCGTCGATGCGGATGATGCCGGCCTCCAGCCGGTCGACACCGGTCAGGGCGCGGGCGAGCTTGGTCCGGCCGGAGCCGAGCAGGCCCGCGACGCCCAGCACCTCGCCCTCGACCAGGTCGACGTCCGCGTCGGCGATGCCCGGCAGCACGGTGACGCCACGGGCGCTCAGCGTCACGGACGAGTCGTCGTCGGGTGCGTCGAACGTCTGCCGCTCGGCCAGCGCGGCGGCGGACCGGCCCAGCATCTTCTGCACCAGGTCGATCCGCAGCAGCTCGGTGGTCAGGTACTCGCCGACCAGCCGCCCGTTGCGCAGCACCGTGATGCGGTCGCAGATCTCGTACACCTGGTCGAGGAAGTGCGAGACGAACAGGATCGCGACGCCACGCGCCTTGAGCTCGCGGATGACGCGGAACAGCTCGGCGACCTCGTCGAAGTCGAGGCTCGACGTGGGCTCGTCGAGCACCAGCACCTTGACGTCCGTCGAGATGGCGCGGGCGATCGCGACGAGCTGCTGCACGGCCAGCGGATGGGTGCCGAGCACCGACGCGGGGTCGATCTCCAGGCCGAGCGCCGCGAGCGCGTCGTGCGCGAGGCGGCGGGTCGCGGCCCAGTCGATGGCCCCGACGCGGTTGCGCGGCTCGCGGCCGAGCGCGATGTTCTCCGCGACCGTCAGGTTCGGCAGGAGGTCGATCTCCTGGTAGACGGTGCTGATGCCGGCCAGGTGCGCGTCGTGCGGCGTGGCGAACCGCACCACCTCGCCGCCGAGGCGGACCTCGCCGGCGTCCAGCGCCAGCGCGCCGGTGAGCGCCTTGATCAGCGTGGACTTGCCGGCGCCGTTCTCGCCCATCAACGAGTGGACCTCGCCGGCGAACATGCGGAAGTCGACGCCGTCGAGCGCGGTGTCCGACCGGAAGCGCACGGTCGCGCCGGTGACCTGCACCAGCGGCTGCGCGTCCTCCATGGTGCTCATCATGCCGTGGCCCGAACGGCACCCCGACGGGCCACGGCCGGGCCTATCTGCGCCGTGCCGACCTGGCCACGATCAGGCGCTGGACGACGACGAACAGCAGCAGCAGGGCGCCGATGGTGATGCGGGTCCACGACTGGTCGACGCCGAGGAAGTTGATGATCGTCTTGATCATCCCGTAGACGAACACGCCGATCATCGAGCCGACGACGAACCCGCTGCCGCCGGTCAGCAACGTCCCGCCGATCACCACCGCGGCGATGGTGTCGAGCTCGGTGCCGATCCCGTTCAGCGGGTAGGCCGCGCCGGTGTACGCGGTGAAGATGACCCCCGCGAGGCCCGCGCACGTACCGCTGACGACGTATGCGAGCAGCTTGGTGCGGGCGACGGGCAGGCCCATCAGCCGCGCCGACTGCTCGTTGCCGCCGACCGCGTAGACGGTGCGCCCGAACCGGGTGTACGCCAGCAGCCCGGCCCCCACCAGGACGACCAGCAGCGCGATGATCCCGGTCGGCGTGATGTACCAACCGGACCCGGCCTGGAGGCGGGTGCCCTGGAGCCACAAGATCGGCCGGTCGGTGACCTTGATCGAGTTCAGGCTCACCACGAAGCCGAGCCCGCGCGCCAGGAACATCCCGGCCAGGGACGCGATGAACGGCTGCACGTCGAAGTACTGGACCAGCACGCCGACGCCGAGCCCGATGAGCGCGCCGGTCGCCAGCATCGTCGGGGCGACGACGGACGACGGCAGCCCCTGCCGCAGCAGGCTGGCGCCCATCATCCCGGTGAACGACATCACCGCCCCGACCGACAGGTCGATGCCGCCCGTGAGGATCACGAACGTCATGCCGACCGCGAGGATCAGCAGGTAGGAGTTGTCGAGCAGGATCGACGACACCAGCCGCGGCGTGAGGAACTTGCCGAAGTACAGCTGAGCGCCGACCACCATCGCGACGAGGATGCCGACGGCCGCGAACACGGGGATCCACGAGGCGTGCCGGGCCATGAACCGGTGCGGGCGCGTCACCGCGCGCAGCTCGCCCGTCAGAACCGTCTGCGTGCTCGTCATGACGCGACCTCCGTTCGCTCGACGGGCTGGGCGGACCTGACGCTCAGCCGACCGCCGAGCCGGCCGACCCAGCGCCGGAACCGGCTGGACTGGATGAGGACGACGAGCACCACGACCGCCGCCATGAACACCGGCGTGACGGCCGGCGGCACGCCGAGGAACGTGATGGTCGACTTCAGCGTCTGGATGGTGAACACGCCGACGACCGTGCCGGCCAGGCTGAACGTGCCGCCGGCCAGGGACGTCCCGCCGAGCACCACCGCGAGGATCGCGTCGAGCTCGATGTACAGACCGGCCGCGTTGGCGTCCGCCGCCATGATGTTGGAGCTGTAGAGCAGGCCGGCGAAGCCGGCGAGCAGCCCGCTGGCGGCGTAGGCGCCCCAGATGATGCCCCTGGCCCGCACGCCGGCCAGCCGGCTCGCCTCCGGGTTGATGCCGACGGCCTCGGTCAGCACGCCGAGCGCCGTGCGCCGCTCGATCACGGCGACGATCGCGATCGCCGCCAGGGAGACGTAGAACGCGAACGGCAGGCCGACCACGTAGCCCTGCGCCATGAACTTGTAGGGGTCGCTGTTGATCGTCGTGATGAAGCCGCGCGTGATCAGCAGCGCGATGCCGCGACCGGCGAGCATCAGCACGAGCGTCGCGATGATCGGCTGGATGCCCAGCACCGCGATGAGGAAGCCGTTCCACAGGCCGCACGCCAGTCCGGCGAGCAGCCCCGCGCCGATCGCCACCGCGAGCACCGAGGGGTTCGCCGCGTCGCCCGAGTCCTGGATGATCTGGAGCGCCACCGCTCCCGACACCGCCATCACCGCACCGACCGACAGGTCGATGCCGCGGGTCGCGATCACCAGCGTCATGCCGAGCGCCACCAGCATGAGCGGTGCGCTGTTGCGCAGGATGTCGATGAGCGACCCGTACAGCCGCCCGTCCTGCACCGTGATGCTGACGAAGCTGGGCCGCGACAGCGTGTTCACCAGGATCAGCGCGAGCAGCACCACGACCGGCCAGAACAGCCGATGCTTCATGACGGCGTTCACGCCGCTCCCTCCCGGCCCTCGTGGGCGATGAAGTCGATCAGTCCGTCGACGTCGGTCTCGCTCGAGGCCAGCTCGCCGATCTTGCGGTGCTCTCGCATCACGACGATCCGTTGCGAGAGCCGCAGCACCTCCTCGAGCTCCGAGGAGATGAACACGACGGACAGGCCCTGCTCGGACAGCTCGGCGACCTTGCTCTGGATGTCCGCCTTGGCGCCGACGTCGATCCCGCGCGTCGGCTCGTCGAGGATCAGCAGCGCGGGTGCGGTGGCGAGCCAGCGGGCCAGCAGCACCTTCTGCTGGTTGCCGCCCGAGAGGTTGCGGATGAGCACGTGCGGGTTGGCGGGCCGGATGCCGAGAGCAGCGATGTACTCGGACACCAGCGCATCCTGCTCGGACCTGCGCACCTTGCGCCATCCCCTGCGCGCCTGGATGCCCAGCACGATGTTCTCCGCGACGGTCAGGTCGCCGAGGATGCCCTCGGCGCGACGGTCCTCGGGCGAGTAGGCGATGCCGTGGTCGATCCCGTGCCGCGGCGTGTTCAGCCTGACGGCCTTCCCGGCGACCTCGATCTGGCCCGAGTCGGCGTGTTCCGCGCCGGCCAGCACCCGCGCGAGCTCGGTGCGGCCGGACCCGAGCAGACCGGCGATGCCCACGACCTCCCCGGGGTAGACGTCGACGTCCGCGGGCTCGATGAGGCCCTTGCGGCCGGCGCCCTTCATGCGAACGACCGGGGTGCCGGACCTGTCGACCGGACGGTCGGACGCGCCCGACAGGGCGGCGAGGTCCTCGAGCTCGCGGCCCAGCATCAGGGAGACGAGGCGGCCGGGCGACAGCTCGTCGATCGGGTAGTCGCCGACCAGCCGGCCGTTGCGCAGCACCGTGCACCGGTCCGAGATCTCGAACACCTGGTCGAGGAAGTGCGTGACGAACAGGACGGCGACACCGCGCGACCGCAGGTCGCGCATCACGGCGAACAGCTGCTGCACCTCACCGCGGTCCAGGCTGGACGTCGGCTCGTCGAGCACCAGCACCTTCGCCTCGGTCACCATGGCGCGGCTGATCGCGACCAGCTGCTGGACGGCGATCGAGTGGCTCCCCAGCGCGGTGCGCGTGTCGAGCCGCAGGCCGAGGTTCTGCAGGTGGCCGACCGCGGCCCGGTGGGTCGCTCGCCAGTCGATCCGCCCCGCGCGGCGCACCTCGTGGCCGAGCATGACGTTCTCGCCGACCGACAGGTTCGCGCAGAGGTTGACCTCCTGGTACACCGTCGACACGCCGGCCTGCTGCGCGTCGGCGGTGCCGTGGAACACGCGCTGCTCACCGGCGACGGCGATGCTGCCGGCGTCGACCGCGTACTCCCCGGTGAGGGCCTTGATCAGCGTCGACTTGCCGGCGCCGTTCTCACCCATCAGGGCGTGGATCTCGCCGCCGCGCAGCGTGAGGTCGACGTCGTCCAGGGCCTTGACCCCGGGGAACTGGATGGTGATGCCGCGCATCGCGACGAGCGCGTCGCTCGTCATCTCCTCGTCGGTGAGGGACATCGGGGCTTCCTTCACGGTGGGCCGGGGCGGGGGCCGGCACGAGGCCGGCCCCCGCCCGTCGACAGGGCCTGGCGGTCAGTACTTGCGGCTGGGCAGCGCCGTCTTGGCCTGGTCCTGCGTGAAGGAGAGGTCCGTGGCGGTCTGCGACTTCGGCACCGACTGACCGGCGACGACCTTCTTGACCAGGTCGGAGACCTGCGGGCCAAGCAGCGGGTTGCACTCGACCACGTAGTTGAACTTCCCGTCGGCCAGCGCCTGCAGGCCGTCGTGCGTGGCGTCGATCGTCACGATCTTGATGTCCTTGCCGGGGGTCAGACCGGCTGCGGTGATCGCGTCGAGCGCGCCCAGACCCATGTCGTCGTTCTGGGCGAACAGCATCTGGATCTTGTTGCCGTACTTCTGCAGGAAGCCCTCCATCACGGTCTTGCCGTCGGCCCGCGTGAAGTTGCCGGTCTGCGAGGCGAGGGTCGTGATGGGAGCACCGGCCGAGCCGGCCGTGAAGCCGGTCGCACGGTCGAGCGCCGGGGCCGAGCCGGTGGTGCCCTCGAGCACCACCATGTTGGTCGGGCTCGTGGCGTTCTGCTTTGCCCACGCGCCGGCTGTCTCGCCCTCCTTCTTGAAGTCGTCGCCCACCCAGGCGGCGTACAGGCTCGGGTCGGACACGTTGATCGTCCGGTCCTCGAGGATCACCGGGATCTTGGCGGCCTTGGCCTCCTTGAGCACGTCGTCCCAGCCGTCGACCGTGATGGGCGCGATGACGATGGCGTCGACGCCCTGGTTGATGAAGCTGCGGACGGCCGCGATCTGGGCCTCCTGCTTGTTGTCCGCGGCGTTGAAGATCAGCTTGAAGCCGTTCGCCTCGGAGAACGCGTCCTTCATCGACTGCGTGTTGGCGGCGCGCCACCCGGACTCCGAGCCCGTCTGCGCGAACCCGACCGTGATCACCTTGTGGGCGGCACCTCCACCGGCCGTGCTCGAGCCGGTCGAGCCGGTCGAGCCCGAGGCAGAGCCCGAACATCCCGTCGTCGCCAGCGCGATGGCCCCTGCCAGCGCCAGCCCAGCGAGCAGCCTCTTCCTCATCCTCAAAACCTCCTTGTTTTGAGCCCGGACACGTCCGGACTGAGCCGGAAACCTGCTGAGCCAGGTCCGTGGGCGTGACGTTAACCTTCACATCGGACAGAGGGGAAGATTGTGAGCGGTCACAATTGTGTAACGTGCCCGCTCACCAGCGGAGATGGCCGGGCTGCCGACCGCTGTGGCGCGGCCGGGTGTGATCCTTCACATTCCGGTTCGAGGGCGTGATCAGCGACTTCGTCGCCGTGGCGGAGGGGACGCCCCGGCATCGCCGTCCGGAGGAGGCGTCAGGCGTCGAGGGCCGCGAGCACCGGGCGGAGCGCCTCGATCGAGTCCGCGGTGATCGGGTCGAGCACCAGCTGCACCTCGGTGATGCCGGCGTCGGCGTAGGCCCGCAGCCCGGCAGCCAGCTCCTCGGGCGGGCCGGCCAGCGGTCGCACCTGCTGCGACTCGGAGGTGTCCCCCATCGTCCGGCCGGCACCGCCCGGCAGCTGCAGCAGGACGGCCACGGTGCGCACCACCTCGTCGGACGCCCGCCCCGCGGCACTCAGCGCGGTCGCCAGAGGGCCGGCTGCCGCGGCGGCTCCGTCCGGCGTGTTGCCCGTGTCGGCGAACCAGGCGTTCCACGCGTCGACGTGCGGTGCGGTCGCCGCGAGCATGCGCGGCCCGATCGAGCCGATCAGCAGCGCCGGGCCGCCCGGCGTCGGGCCGCGCGGCACCAGCTCGCAGTCGCGTGCGGAGAAGTACTGCCCCGCGAAGTCCACGGCACCCTCGCGCAGCAGGGACCGGATGATGGTGAACGCCTCCTCGAAGCGCGCGATCCGGTGGTCGAACGGCAGGCCGAAGGCGGCGAACTCCACCGGGTTCCACCCGGCGCCGAGGCCGAGCACGAAGCGGCCGCCGCTGATCTCGTCGAGCGTCGTGGCCTCCTTGGCCAGCATCGCCGGGTTGCGGAAGGCCGTGCACGCCACCAGCGGGCCGAGGGTCACCCGCGACGTGGACGCCGCGAGCGCGGCGAGCAGGGACCACGCCTCCCACGGCCCGCGGGTTGACCCGTCCGCGAAGCGGTAGAGCAGGTGGTCGCCCACCCACACCGAGTCGAGGCCGACGTCCTCGGCGCGGCGGGCCAGGTCCAGCAGCTCCGGCCAACGGACGTCCCGCTCGACCTCGGGCAGCTGCACGCCGACGCGGAGCGGGCGGTCCGGGGACGCGCTGGAGCGACGCGGGTAGCGGGGATCGGCAGGCATGCGCCGACGCTAGCCGTGCGGCGCAGGACGGGCGCCGGCCGCGGCTCGTCAGGCCCGGTTGGCGAGCGACCGCACCGAGTCGGCGATGGTGTTAGCCCCGTCGGCCACGTCGACGAACGTCGAGCGGGTGGCGGCCGTCGTCACCGACTGCTCCTCGACCGCCGCCGCGATGCTGGTGGTGTAGCCGTTGATCTGGTCGATCACCGTGGACACCTGCGCCATCGAGGTCAACGCGCCGTTGGTCTCCGTCTGGATGCGACCGGCGAGCTTGCCGATCGTGTCCGTGGCCGCTGCCGTGTCGCTGGCCAGGGTCTTCACCTCGGCCGCCACCACGGCGAAGCCCTTGCCGGCCTCCCCCGCGCGGGCCGCCTCGATGGTCGCGTTCAGCGCGAGCAGGTTGGTCTGGGCGGCGATACCGGCCACGACGCCCACCAGGCGGCCGATCTCCTCCGCCTCGCCGCTGAGGGTGGTGATGGCCGTGCTCGCCTCCTGCACCAGGCCGACGGCGTTCCGCGCAACGGTCGACGCGCTCGACACGTTCCCCGAGATCTCCCGGATCGCGCCGTCGATGGAGGTCACCGCCTCGGCGGCGGCCGAGACACCGCCCGAGACCGTGTGCGTCGCGTCGGTGAGGAACGCCAGCTGCGAGTCGATGCGCGAGCGGTCCTGGCGCTGTGACTCGAGCGCGTCGGCGACCTCCCGGCTCGCAGCCTCACGCTCCTCGGCGCGCGCCTGCTCGGCGTCGAGCTGTGCCGTCAGCACGTCCTTCGCCTGCTCCTCGGCCGCCGTGGCATCGAGCTGCGAGGCCTCGGCGAACCGCCAGAACGTGATCTGGGCCGCGGCCCCGGCGAGGATGAAAGCGGCGTGCACCAGCGCCCACAGCACCGGGTTGTGCGACTCGGGCGTCCCGGCGGTGAACAGGTGGTCCGGCATGGTGATCGCCATGGTCAGGTGGTGCACCGCGGTGAACGCCACGGCGAGCAGGAACACCGGCCAGCTCTGGTAGAGGGCGATGAACGCCAGGCTGACGAAGAAGCTGAAGTGCGCCGAGGTGGAGCCTCCCAGCAGCTCGACCATCGTGGCGGACACGCCGAGCAGCGCCAGTGCGGCCGCGGCGGAGGCGAGCCCGCGGTTGTGGGACACCAGGGCCACGACGCCGGGCAGCAGCACCAGGCCGGCGAACTCCCACACGGCCAGCATCCCGCCGTCCATCGCGTGACCGCCCAGCAGCGCCATCAGCCCGAGCACCGGCAGGTGCAGGGCGAGCACCACGAGGATCAGACGGTGCCGCTGGTCCCAGTGCCGCTGGGTCAGCGGGACGCCGACCGGCATGAGGGCGCGCAGACCGGAGCGCGGCTGCACCAGCACTGACGTCGTGGCGGTCGTGGTCATGGGGGTCCTCCGTCGGGCCGCTCGCGCGATCGTCTTGACCGGATGATCGACCGGCGGCGCGGGAGCCTGAGTCGTCTGCGGCGGGCACCCCGGCGCGGGACCTTCCAGGTGCGCGACGTACCCTGGCTGGCCGTGGCCACCTTCTCCTCCGTCCTGCGACAGCACGTGATCCAGACGCTCGCCGAGTACGACACCCGCGGCGGTGAGGAGTTCCTCCGCCTGTACGGGTTCACCGCGCAGCCGGAGTACACGGTGGTCCACGAGGGGCTGAGCTACGACGCGCGTGCGGTGCTCGGCGTCGCGCACCGGCTGGCGACCGGACGGTTGGCGCCCGCGGACGAGTTCCACGGCATGGACGCCGCCGTCGCGCTGCTGCGCAAGCGCGGCTTCGAGGTGCACGAGCCCTTCTCGGCCTCCGCTGCCCGGGCCGCCGCGCCTCGACCGGCCGCCCGCACCCGGTCCTCGGCACCGCGCACGCCCACGACCCGGACGACGCCGTCACGCTCCGCGGTAGTCGACGAGGCCCCCGCCATCTGCCCCACCTGCTTCATGACGCTGCCCGCCACCGGCATCTGCGACACCTGCGGCTGAGGCCGCCCGACGAGGAGCCGCACCATGTCCCTGGACCGCGCCCGCGACCACCTGGCCCGCTACGGGCGGGCGGACGACGTGATCGTCACCGAGCACTCCAGCGCCACCGTCGAGCTCGCGGCGCAGGCGCTCGGCGTCGCCCCGCAGCGGATCGCCAAGACGCTCAGCTTCCGGGGGGCCGACCCGGACACGGCGATCCTCGTCGTGCTGGCCGGCGACGCCCGCCTGGACAACACCGGCTTCAAGCAGGCCTTCGGGCTGAAGGCGCGGATGCTCGGCGGAGAGGACGTCGAGCGGCTGACCGGGCACGAGCCCGGTGGCGTGTGCCCGTTCGGCAACCCGGAGTCCGCCACCGTGTGGCTGGACACGTCGCTGCAGCGGTTCGAGTCGGTGTTCCCGGCGTGCGGCGACGCCGCCTCGGCGATCGAGCTGACGTGCGCGGAGCTGGAGACGGTGGCTCAGCCGGCCGGCTGGGTGACGGTCTCGACCCTCCCGGCCTGAGCGGCCGCAGCCCGGCGCTAGCCTGCACCCCGAGGTGGTCAGGGTTGACGACGGGAGCGGGTTCGGTGGCAGAGGGGCACTCGACGGGGGCCGGGAGCAACGGGTCGCGCGCCAGGACCACCACCGGGGAGCGCAAGCGCGAGCAGATCCTCGACGCCTCCGTGCGGGTGTTCGGCACCGGCGGGGCCTCCGCTGTGACGCACCGCGCGGTCGCCAAGGTGGCGCACGTGCCGCTCGGGTCGACGACGTACTACTTCACCGACCGGGACGACCTGCTGCTGCAGACCATGGCGCACGCTCGCGAGGCGGAGGCGGTGCGCCTGGCGTCGATCGTCGACGCGCTGCACGAGGTGCCTGACGTCGACCGGGCGCTCGACGTGCTCACCGAGATGTTCTTCGACAAGACCGTGGCCGACCCGCTGTACGACCTGGCTCTGTTCGAGATGTTCATGGAGGCCACCCGCAACGGTGTGGTGCGCAACGAGGCGCGCGCCTGGTCCCGGATGATCGGCGAGCTGGTGGACCGCGTGCTGCCGCCGACCGATCCGGCCGTGCCGCGGGACATGGCGGTGCAGATCGTGGCGTGCCTGGTGGACGGCCTGATGCTCGAGGCGGTCTCCAACGCCGAGCTCAGCGTTCCGGACCTGACCACCCGGCTGCGCGTGGTGGTCGAGCGCCTCTGCGTGCAGCCGTAACCAGGCCGGGCGCTCCGCAGGACGAAGGTCCCTAGGCCCCCATCGCGCCACATGTACGTTTGTACAACACGAGAAGTTGTACGTTTGTACATGTTCGGACCACACCTCGCGACCGCGAGCGGCTCCCCCGGTGCGACGTGCGCGACTCGGCACAGCGGCACGCCACGCAAAGGAGCTGCAATGACCGCGCAGACGGACCGTCCCCCGACGACCGAGGCAGGGACCCGCAAGACGTTCCGGATGTTCGACATGGTGCTGTTCTCGGTGGCGGCGATGCTGCTGCTGTCGCAGCTGACCGTGACGGCCGCCGTCGGCCCGACCGCCATCTTCTGGACGGTCGCGATCATCGTCGTCTTCTTCGTCCCCTACGGCCTGGTGACCAGCGAGCTCGGCAGCGCCTACCCCGACGCAGGTGGGATCTACGCCTGGGTGGTCCGGGCCTTCGGCAACCGCTGGGGCACCCGGGTGTCGTGGTGGTACTGGCTCAACGTGGGGCTGTGGGTGCCCAGCGTGTACCTGATGTTCTCGGGCGCCATCTCGTCGATGTTCTTCGACGGGCACCTGAACTTCTGGGTGCAGGTGGGTGTCACGGTGACCCTGATCTGGATCAACTACTGGGTCAACGTCCGCAGCCTCAAGACCGGCACGTGGGTGTCGAACCTCGGTGCGGGCATCACCATCGCGGTGATCGTCGCCCTCGCCGTCGCCGGCGGCATCTACACCGCGCACCACGGCTCGGCCACGACCTGGTCGGTCAGCTCGGTGATCCCGACCAACACGCTGCCGGCGTTCATCGCGGCGCTGCCGATCGTCATCTACAACTTCCTCGGCTTCGAGCTGATGTCCTCGGCCTCGACCCAGATGGAGAACCCGCGCCGCGACGTGCCCCGCACCATCGCGATCGCTGGCGCCCTGATCGGGGCGTTCTACCTGGTGGCGACCGTCGGCATGCAGCTGATCCTTCCGGCGGACGAGATCTCCAGCACCACCGGGCTGGTCGACGCGCTGCGACGCGGCTTCGGCGACTCCGGGGTAGCCAGCACCGTGGTGACCATCCTGGGCATCGGCGCCCTGTTCTGCTTCTTCGCCAGCCTGGTGCCCTGGACCATCGGCGCCAACATCGCCGCCGCCGAGTCCGCCCAGCAGGGCGACCTGCCCAAGGTGTTCGCCCGCACGCACCCGGACCGCGGCACCCCGACCGGCGCCGCGATGCTCTGCTCGCTCGTCGGCACCGTCTTCACGCTCGCCTACGCGGTGCTCTTCTCGGTGACCGGTGGCTCGATCGACGAGGTGTTCTGGAACCTGTTCGCCTTCTCGTCGGTCATCTTCCTGCTGCCGTACATCGTGATGATGCTGGCCTTCGGCAAGCTGCGCCGCATCGACCCGGACCGGGTGCGGCCGTACCGCGTGCCCGGCGGGCGAGCCACGACGTGGCTCGTGACGTGGGTGCCGGCGGCGCTGCTGGCGGCCGCGGCGGTGTTCTTCATCTGGAACCCGTACGACTCGTCGTGGGCCGTCACCGGCTCGATCCTCGTCGGGCTCGCCGTCACCGTCGGCATCCAGGAGTACTTCTGCGCCCGCGCACCGCGCTGGACCCGGGACCGCGCGCTGGAGCGCGGCGAGGACCCGGACGCGGAGCCGGAGCTCGCGGTCGTCGACTGACCGCACCCCCACTCGTCAACGAAGACCAGCACCACCAGGAAGGTCACCTCTCATGGCACGCACCCTCGACTCCACCCCCGCTGCCGACGGCTACCGCATGCCGGCCGAGTGGGCCCACCACGCCGGCTGCTGGCTCGTCTGGCCGGAGCGCCCCGACAACTGGCGCCTCGGCGGCAAGCCCGCCCAGGCGGCGTTCACCGCGGTGGCCACCGCCATCGCCCAGACGGAGGCCGTCACCGTCGCGGTGTCCGCTCGGCAGTACGACAACGCGCGCAGCCAGCTCCCCGAGCACGTCCGCGTGGTGGAGATGTCCAACGACGACTCCTGGATGCGCGACACCGGCCCGACCTTCGTGGTGAACGACGACGGCGACGTGCGCGGCGTGGACTGGGTGTTCAACGCCTGGGGCGGCCTGGTCGACGGGCTGTACTTCCCGTGGGCGGCCGACGACGCCGTGGCCCGCAAGGTGCTCGAGCTCGAGGGCGTCGACCGGTACCGCGCACCGCTGGTGCTCGAGGGCGGGTCCATCGACGTCGACGGCGAGGGCACGGTGCTGGTCACCGAAGAATGCCTGCTGTCGGCGGGGCGCAACCCCGACCTGACCAGGGCGGACATCGAGCAGCAGCTGCGGGACCACCTCGGGGTCGAGGTCGTCGTCTGGCTGCCGTACGGGGTGTACCTCGACGAGACCAACGGGCACGTGGACAACTTCTGCCGGTTCGTCCGGCCGGGCGTCGTGATGCTCACCTGGACGGACGACGAGACCGACCCGCAGTTCGAGCGGTCGGCGGCGGCGCTCAAGGTGCTGGAGAGCACGACGGACGCCCGCGGCCGCTCGTTCGAGGTGGTGAAGATCCACCAGCCCGGCCCGATATTCATCACCGAGGAGGAGTCGCGCGGCGTCGACTCGATCGAGGGCACCCTGCCGCGCGAGGCCGGCGACCGGCTGGCCGGCAGCTACGTGAACTCGTACATCGGCAACGACCTGGTGGTGCTGCCGGTGTTCGAGGACCCGCACGACGACGCAGCGGTCGCCGCGTACACGCAGCTGTTCGCCCCGCGGCACATCGTCACCGTCCCCGGCCGGGAGATCCTGCTCGGCGGCGGCAACGTGCACTGCATCACCCAGCAGCAGCCCTCGGGGCGCTGACCTCAGGTCCCCAGCACCAGGCCCTGACCAGGGCACTCACCCGGCCCTGCCAAGGGCCGGCCGGCGTCACGACGACGCCACCCTCCGCTCCCCCGGCATCCGACCGGTCCTGCTCCCGCACCCGCGGCGACCCGACCGCGCTCGGCCGACCCCGCACACCCAGAACCAGCCAGCAAACCAGCCCCAGAACCCGCAGGAGAGAGCCATGTCCCCCCGCCACTTCATCGACACCCAGGACCTGACCAAGGACGAGGTGCTCGACCTGGTCCACCTGGGCCTCAGCCTCAAGCGGTGCGTCCGCGCCGGCTACTTCCCACCGCTGCTGGCGGGCCGCACGCTCGGCATGATCTTCGAGCAGTCGTCCACCCGCACCCGCGTGTCGTTCGAGACGGCGATGTCCCAGCTCGGCGGGCACGCGCAGTACCTGGCACCCGGGCAGATCCAGCTGGGCGGCCACGAGTCGATGGAGGACACCGCCCGCGTGCTGTCCCACCTGGTCGACGTGGTGATGGCCCGCGTCGCCCGCCACCACACGGTGGTGGACCTCGCCCGGTACGCCACCATCCCGGTGCTCAACGGGATGTCGGACTACAACCACCCGACGCAGGAGATCGGCGACCTGATCACCATGGTCGAGCACCTGCCGGGCGGCAAGCGGCTGGAGGACTGCAAGGTGGTGTTCGTCGGCGACGCCACCCAGGTGTGCGCCTCGCTGATGATGATCACCACCAAGATCGGCATGGAGTTCGTCCAGTTCGGCCCCGAGAAGTTCCAGCTGAAGCCGGAGATGCAGGCGATCGGCCGGGCCAACTGCGAGACGTCGCACGGCAGCGTGCTGGTGACCGACGACGCCGCCAAGGCCCTGGCCGGCGCGGACTTCGTCTACACCGACGTCTGGTACGGCGACTACGAGGCCGAGCTCGGCGAGACCGAGCGGCTGGCCGCCTTCATGCCGAAGTACCAGGTGAACCGCGACCTGATGGCGCTGGCCGGGCCGGACGCCAAGTTCATGCACTGCCTGCCCGCCACCCGGGGCGAGGAGGTCACCGACGACGTGCTCGACGCCGACTTCTCGATCGCCTTCGACCAGGCCGGCAACCGGCTGACCGCCCAGCGGGCGCTGCTCGTGTACTTCCTGCGGCCGGAGGTCCCCAACCCGATCCGGGTCGCCGCAGCGAAGGCCGAGCTCGAGTCCGTGCTCGCCGGCATCCTCTGAGCGCCGGGATGTCACGCATCGTCATCGCCCTGGGCGGCAACGCCCTGGGCACCTGCACCGCCGAGCAGCAGGAGCGGATCGACGCCGCCGCCCCTGCCTTGGTCGGCCTGATCGCCCAGGGGCACGAGATCATCGTGTCCCACGGCAACGGGCCGCAGGTCGGCGCCATCGAGCTCGCGTTCGAGATCGCCTCGCAGCACACCGACCGCGTCGCCGCGATGGACCTGCCCGAGTGCACGGCCATGAGCCAGGGGTACATCGGCTACCACCTGCAGCAGGGCATCGCGCGCGAGCTGCGCCGGGTCGGCATGCCGTGGCACGTCGCCTCGGTGGTGACCCGGGTGGAGGTCAACCCGGACGATCCCGCGTTCGCCCGGCCCACCAAGCCGATCGGCGGGTTCTACGACGAGCTCACGGCGCGTCGGATGATGGCCGAGACGCCGGGCCTCGTCATGGCCGAGGACGCCGGACGGGGCTGGCGCACCCTGGTGGCGTCACCTCGGCCGGTCGACATCGTCGAGCGGGACTCGATCCTCAACCTGCTGGACCACGAGTTCATCGTGGTGGCGTGCGGCGGCGGCGGGATCCCCGTGGTGCGGGACGCCGGGGGTGACCACCACGGTGTGCGGGCGGTGATCGACAAGGACTTCGCCTCGGCCAAGCTGGCCGAGGTGGTCGGCGCCGACTACCTGTTCATCCTCACCGCGGTCGAGAGGGTGGCCGTCGGCTTCGGCACGCCGCAGCAGCAGGACCTGGACGAGCTGGACCTGGCGACCGCGCAGCGGTACGTGGACGACGGTCAGTTCGGCGCGGGGTCGATGAAGCCGAAGGTGCAGGCGGCGATGGGCTTCGTCGCCAGCGGCCCCGGCCGACGCGCAGTGATCTGCGCCCTCGAGAAGGCGCCGCTGGCGATGAGCGGCGCGACGGGCACGGTGATCCACTCCTGACGGCTGCGTCCGCCGGCACCGGATCGCCCTCTCACGCTGTACGCCCCGTGTACGTACACCGGGCGTACGGCGTGAGAACCTTCCCCGTCCTCGGTGCGACCGCCTACACCTGCACCGCCAGCAGGACGTCGACCGATCCCACCCGGAGGGTCGCAGCGCCCGGCGCGACGGAGTCGGGCACCACCACGTCGAACGCGACCGGGTAGTGCTCCGAACGGGGGCCGGCTGCCGCCGATCCCAGCGGCCAGGCGCTCGCACCCTGCTGCAGGGACAGCGGGACGTCCGCCATCGGCCGCTCCCGGTCCGACGCCGGCGGGCCGCTGCAGCCCGGACCCGTGCTGCTGGTGTCCTCACACCCCGTGTGGAACAGCTCGCCGCGCACAACCAGCCGGTCGCCCGGTCGGACGACCAACGCCAGGGCGGACTCCGTCACCGGTGTCGGCGTCGCGGCGCCGACGCCGACCCAGACCTGGGGCGCCGCACAGCTGGCCGCCGCGCGGTCGGGCACCCACAGGCCGACCAGCCCGGCGGCGCCGACCAGCATCGCCACGACCAGCGCACGAGAGCGCCACGCGGTGGTTCGGTCCTTGCTCCTCGGAGCGCGGTGCTGAGCGGCGGACCTCATCGCGGGGCAGGCTCGGCGCGGGCGCGCAGCACCACGCGCTCGAGGTAGCGCGGCACCACGGCGTTCCAGCCGAGCTCGTCGTCGAGCCGCTCGGCGAACGTCTCGGCCGAGTCCGGCTCGCCGTGCACCACGTAGGCGGTCCGCGGCGGGCTCACCGTGGAGAACCAGGCGATCAGCTCGTCGGCGTCGGCGTGCGCCGAGAAGCCGTCGATCACCACCACCTCGGCGCGCACCGGGACGTACTCGCCGTGGATCTTCACCTGCCGGGCGCCCTCCGCGAGCGCGGCGCCGCGCGTGCCGGCCACCTGGTAGCCGGTGAGGATCACCGCGTTGTTGCGCACCGGCAGCTGGGAGGCGAGGTGGTGCAGCACCCGCCCGCCGGTGGCCATGCCGGAGGCCGAGATGATCACGCACGGGTGGTCGGGGTGGTTCAGCCGCTCGGACTGCTCACGGGTGCTGGCCAGGTGGACGCCGGGGGCCGCGAGCACCGCATGGGCGGCCAGCACCTCCGGACGCAGGGCCGGCTCGTGCGCCGTGAAGGCCTGCCGGTACACCTCGAGGGCCCGCAGGGCCATCGGGCTGTCGACGTAGATGGGCACGTCCGGGATTCCGCCCTGCTCCCGCAGCTCGGACAGCGTCACCAGAAGCACCGCCGTGCGGTCGATGGCGAACGCCGGGAGCAGGCACACGCCACCGCGGCCGACCGTCCGCGTGACGGCGGCCGCGAGCGCCTCCCGGCCGCCGCGCTCGTGCTGGCGGCTGCCGTACGTCGACTCGGTGACCACCACGTCGGCGTCCACCGCGGGGGCGGGCGGCTGCAGCAGCGGGTGCACCGGCCGCCCCATGTCCCCCGTGAACAGCACGCGGACGCCGTCGACGTCGAGCACCGCGAACGTCGAGCCGAGGATGTGCGCCGACGGGTGCAGGGACACCTGCATGCCGCCGGGCAGGGCCGCCGGCTCGAGGCCGTCGTGCGGCCGGAACAGGGAGATCGCCTGCTCGGCGTCCGAGCTGTCGAACAGCGGCAGGGCCGGCGTGTGCTTGCTGAACCCGGCGTCGCGGGCGTACTCGGCCTGCTCCTCCTCCAGGTGCGCGGCGTCCCGCAGCACGATGCTCGCCAGCCGGGCGGTGTCGCGGCTGCACACCACCGGACCGCTGAACCCGTGCCGGGTCAGCAGCGGCAGGTACCCGCAGTGGTCGAGGTGCGCGTGGGTCAGCACCACGGCGTCGATGCTCGACGGCTCCACCGGCAGCCGGTCCCAGTTGCGCCGCCGCCACTCCTGCGGTCCCTGGAACAGCCCGCAGTCGACCAGGACGCGCGCGTCGGGCGTCTCCACCAGGAACTTGCTGCCGGTCACGGTCCCGGCCGCGCCGAGGAAGGTGAGGGTGGGCCGACGCCGCGGCCGGCGCGGGGTCGACCAGCCGGCCGACGACGAGGCGGGTGACGACGCAGCCGACGTGGGGTCGCGGGGCGTGGAGGCGGACGGCGACTGGGCGGACATGGTGCTCACATCCTTCGGACGACGATGTCCTCGCTGTCAGTCTCCACCCCGCCGCGGTCCGGTGGGAGGGCCTTGCAGGACGCTGACCAGGCGAGATCCTCAGGCGCCCACCAGGTCGCGCCGCCACAGCGCCGCCGCGCCGGCCGCCGCCAGTGCCACGGCGATCCCCGTCATCACCCACGCCGCCGGCCACGCCACGTCGGCGATCGGCACCGTGGCGAGGTGATGGAAGGGCGAGAGGTTCAGCACCCACTCGGGCCACTTCAGCAGGGGGCCGAGGGTCTGCAGCAGGTACGCCGCGACCGCGACGCCGGTGCCGACGGGCACCACCAGGCGAGGTGCCACGCCGAGCAGCAGCACGTCGATCCCGGCGAACAGCAGCACCACCGGCAGCGGGTTCAGCGCCGACACCACCGCGTCCGGCGCCGTGACGTCGGCACCGGCGGACGTGGCGCCCACCCAGAACGCCGCACCCGCCACGGCGACCAGCCCCACCGCACCGACCACCAGCACCACCACGTGGCCCGCCAGCCACCGCCACCGCGGCAGCGGACCGGCCAGCAGCAGGTCCAGCCGTCCGGCGGCCTCCTCCGCCCGGGCGGCACCGACCCGGAACGCGACCTGCACCGCGACCGCGACACCGGCGATGGTGCCCACCATGCCGACGAACCCCCGCACGTAGTCGCCGGGCGCCATGCCCATCGCGGACAGCAGCTGCTGGTACGACGGGTCCTGGTCGAGGAACCCCGTCACCGTCGGCACCAGCGAGCCGAACATCCCGAGCCACACCACCAGGGCACCGGCCCACGCGAGCAGCGACCCCAGCCCCGTCCGCGTCGCGAGCGCCACCGGGCTGCTCAGTCCCCAGCGCCGCGACCGGTCGGCCCGGCGCCGCACCAGCAGCCCGGCGCCGGTGTCGCGGCGCAGCCGCAGCCGCACGGCCAGGGCGCCGAGCACGACGACGACGCCGAGCGGCACCGCCAGCACCGCCACCCGGTTCGCACCGAACGGTGCGAGGTGGTCGGTCCAGCCGAACGGTGTGAGCCAGCCGAGCCAGGCCCGCGACGGCGCACTGTTCGAGGCGACCCGCAGCGGCAGCGCGATGCCGATCACCGCGGCCGCGACGCCCGCGGCCCCGCCGCGGGAGCCGAACAGCTGGCTGGTCACCGCGGTCAGCAGCACCGCGGTGCCGGCGAACCCCGCCAGCAGGCCGCCCATCAGCACCGACCCGGTCAGCTGACCACCGACCGCCACGAAGGCGGCCGCCGCAGCGAGCCCGATCAGCACGCAGGCCCCGAGCAGCACCCCGAGCTGGGCGCCGAGCAGCTGCACCGGCCGCAGGGGCTGCGCCAGCACCGGGTCGTGCCGGCCGGTCCTCTCGTCGGCCCGCAGCACGCGCGCGGTCGTCGTGATCGCCCACGCCGCGACCACCAGCTCGATCATCCAGCCGGCGTCCCAGACGGTGAACCCGCCGACCGTGTCCACGCCGGCACCGGGCCCGGAGATCAACCGGATCGACTGGTTCCGCGACCAGGCGAGCAGCGTCGCCCGGTCCGACGCCTCGGGGTACGCCACCCGGAACGTGATGCCCTCGATCGCCACGTACACCGCCGCGGCGAGCGCGATCGCCGCCGTCCCGCGCCGCAGCAGCCGCACGGTCAGGGCCACGGCCGTGCCCGCACCGCCGGGCCGCCGCACGGCCGCAGCGCCGGTGGCGGGAGCTGCCCGGTGCAGGTGGTGCCGACGAACGGCCGGCGCCGCCTGCCGCGTCCCCGCACCGGCCGACGCCGTCAGCGCAGCGGTCGTCGAGCGCTGCGCCACCGCACCCTGCCGTGCCGTCGGCCCGGCCGTCGGACGCTCGTCAGTAGTACGCAAGGAACGCCTCCTCCAGCGAGCGTTCCGGCGTGCGCAGCCGCACCACCTGCACGTCGGCCAGCACGCGCAGCAGGGCGGCCGGCGGCCCGTCGAGGGTCACGCGCAGCCCGCCCAGCACGCCGGGCATGGGTTCCACGCTGGCGACGCCGGGCACGTCGGCCAGCGCCGGCACCGGCCCGTCCACCACCAGCTCCACCACGGTGGCGCCCATCCGACGCAGCTCGTCGAGGGTCGCCACCTCTACCAGCCGCCCCTCGCGCAGCATCGCGACCCGGTCGCACAGGTCCTGCACCTCGTCGAGGATGTGCGAGCTGAGGAAGACGGTCTGGCCGCGGTCGGCCGCCTCGCGGACCAGCGCCTGGAACACCTCCTCCATCAGCGGGTCCAGGCCGGCGGTCGGCTCGTCCAGCAGCAGCACGTCCGCCCTGGTCATCAGCGCGACCACCAGCGCCAGCTTCTGCCGGGTGCCGCGCGAGTACGTGCCGACGCGGCGCGACGGGTCCAGCTGTAGGCGTTCGAGCAGCTCGGCGCGGTACGCCGGATCGACGCCGCCCGCGAGGTTGGCGAACAGCTCGAGGGTCTCGGTGCCGGTCAGCTGCGGCCACAGCGCCACATCGCCTGGCATGTAGCCGATATGCCGGTGCGCCCGCCGCACGTCCGTCACGGGGATGCCGTGCACCCGCGCCGTGCCGGCGTCCGGCCGGATCAGGTTGAGCAGCAGGCGGATGGTGGTGGACTTCCCGGCACCGTTGGGCCCCAGGAAGCCGAACGTCTCCCCCGGCGTCACCGTCAGGTCCAGCCGGTCCAGCGCCAGCACCGAGCCGAACCGCTTGGTCAGGCCTACCGTCTCGATCGCCCAGCCGCGCGCGGTCATCGTCGACCTCCTCGGACCTCCTCGCAGGGAGCCCTACGTCCAGCATGGCCCGCTCCACGGGGTTGCGGGAGACCGAATCCTCAGGTCAGGGCGGCCTGTCGGTCGGGGTCGCTACGGTCCTGGCCATGGCAGCAGTGGTGCAGGAGGTCGTCGTCGACTGCGCGGAGCCGGCAGCGCTGGCGCAGTTCTGGGCGCAGGTGCTGGAGGCGCGGTGGGCGCTGGTCGACCCGGGTTGGGCGGTCGTGGACGCCACCCCGTTGATCGTGGCGTTCCAGCAGGTGCCCGAGCCGAAGCCCGCCCCGAAGAACCGGGTGCACCTGGACGTCCGCGTGCCGGACGCCGCTGCCGCGGTAGCCCGTGCCGAGGCGCTCGGTGCGCACCGCACCGGTCACCAGGAGCTGCGGGAGAACGGTGACGGCTACGTGGTGCTGCAGGACCCGGAGGGCAACGAGTTCTGCTTCGTCGTGGACGAGTCGGGCCGCTGGGCGGGCGTCCTGTGGTCCGCGCTGGAGCACGCCGACCAGACGACGGGCCTGCCCGCAACCGTCTGATCCGCGGGACGTTCGCCTCTGGCGCGGGGCGCGAGGCCGGTGGTCTGCTCGACGCATGACGACGCGGACGCCCCTGCTGCCCCCGCCGCCACCGCGGCCGCCGGCCCGTGTGCTCGCCATCGCGGCGGCCATGGCGGTCGGTGCCGCGCTCCCCGTGATCCGCACCTGGATGCTGCAGTTCGGCGCCACCGAGGCGGAGCTCGACGCCCACCTGCCGGGTGACGACCTGATCGCCTCCCCCGACCTGGTGGCCACCCGCGTCGTCGGCATCGCGGCCGCACCGGACCAGGTGTGGCCGTGGGTGGCCCAGCTCGGCCAGGGTCGCGGCGGCTTCTACTCCTACGACTGCCTGGAGAACCTGGTCGGCTGCGACGTGCGTTCCGCCGACCGGGTGGAGGCACGGTGGCAGGACGTGCGGGTGGGCGACCCGTTCCGGCTGCATCCCGACGTGGCCCTCGAGGTGGTCGCCGTGGAGCCCGGACGGGCGCTGGTGGTCCGCGGAGCCGTCGGCGTCACCGGGTCCACGGCGTCGTCCGCCGGCGCCCCTCCGTACGACTTCACCTGGGCGTTCGTGCTGCGCCGCGGCCGCGACGGCGGCACCCGGCTGGTGGTGCGCGAGCGGTACGGCTACACGCGCCGAGGTGCCGCCCTGCTGGTCGAGCCGGTCAGCGTGGTCAGCTTCGTCATGACCCAGAAGATGCTGCGCGGCCTGCGTGACCGCGCCGAGCGGGTCGCCGCCTGATCAGCCCGCAGCGGAACACCGTTGCCGCGTCGGACACCCTCCGGTTAGGCTGGCCGACGTAGTCGCAGTGCAGAGATCTTCCCCCCGGTTCTCCGGAGCGGACGACGACCACCGTGATTCACCGGTCCCGGTCGTCGGGGTCGAACACCAACCGCAAGGAGAACGCACATGCCTACTGGCATCGTGAAGTGGTTCAACGCCGAGAAGGGCTTCGGCTTCATCGCCCCCGAGGACGGCGGCCCGGACGTCTTCGTCCACTACTCGGCCATCGCCTCGTCCGGCTACCGCTCGCTCGAGGAGAACCAGCGCGTCTCGTTCGACGTGCAGCAGGGCCCGAAGGGCCCGCAGGCCTCGAACGTCACGCCTGCCTGATCACGGCCTCGCCGGCGCATGCCGGCAGACGAAGGGCGCTCCACCTCCGTGGTGGGGCGCCCTTCGCGCATCCCGGGGGGACGTCGGCACCGTCCGCGTGCCAGGGCCGATCGCCCCGTGCCATGCTGCGCCCCAGGTGACGACGCCGTCGCAGCCACCGGGAGGCACCGTGGACGACCAGCAGATCCTGGACCGCATCCACCAGCTGATGCTCCAGGAGCACGCGCTGCGAGAGGCGGTCGAGCAGGGGCGGGCCGGGGACGGGCACGCGCAGACGGCCGAGCGGATCGCGCAGCTCGAGGTGGAGCTCGACCAGGCGTGGGACCTGCTGCGCCAGCGCCGCGCGCGGCGGGAGGCCGGCGCCGATCCCGACGGCGCGCACGAGCGGCCTGCCGCGGAGGTCGAGGGCTACCTCGACTGAGGGCGGTCGAGGTGAGGGGACGGTGTGCGCCACGCGTCGACCCGTCGTGCCTGGTCGCGGCCCCCTAGACTCGCGTCCGTGATCTTCAAGGCGGTGGGGGACGGCCGTCCGTACCCGGACCACGGGCTGACGACGGCCAAGCAGTGGGCCGCCGTGGCCCCGCGCCAGGTTCGCCTGGACGAGCTGGTCACCACCAAGCGCACGTTGGACCTCGACGCGCTGCTGGCCGAGGACTCCACCTTCTACGGCGACCTGTTCGCCCACGTGGTGCAGTACAAGGGCGTGCTGTACCTCGAGGACGGGCTGCACCGGGCCGTCCGTGCCGCGCTCCAGCAGCGTCCCGTGCTGCACGCGCGCGTGCTGGTGATCGAATGACCGACCCGGACCGCGCCCGCGCGCTGCGCCGCCGTCACGTGCACGAGCGGCAGGCGGTGATCTTCGGCATCCTGCTCGCGATCCTGGCGGTGGCAGGCGTCTCAGCAGCGGCGATCTACACCGGCAACCTCAACGTGCCGTTCTTCGCCCGCGGCTTCTCCGGCAAGCCGACGCCGAGCGTCACGCGGCAGCCGGCGCCGTGCCCGCCGCAGGGCGCGCTGCCCGTGGCGGCCAACACCATCAAGGTGAACGTCTACAACGGCGCCAACCGGGCGGGGCTGGCAGCATCCGCCGCCGTGGCGCTCGGTCAGGCAGGGTTCACCATCGGCACCACCGCGAACGCCACCACGCAGTTCATCGGCTCGGAGCAGATCTCGTTCGGCGTGGCCGGTGTCGCGCAGGCGTACACGGTCGCCGCGCACTTCAAGAACCCCGTGCTGCTGCTGATCGCCCGTGCCGACCCCAAGGACGCGACGGTGGACGTCACCCTGGGCAGCGACTTCGACACCCTGGTCCCCAACGACCCGGTCGGGCTCGACCCGAGCACGCCGCTCGTCGGGCAGCCCGGCTGCGTGCCGGTCGAGCAGCTGGCGGCGCAGGCGAGCGCCAAGCCGGCGGCGACGCCGACACCGACCAAGTCCTGACGGGCACAGCGCCCGGACGGCGCGCCGCACCGTGCGGGCACAGCGTGCCGACGCGCACGCGCCGTGACACGAAGGAGCGCCCCGCGTCGTGACGGCCGCGGGGCGCTCCTCTTCGTCGTGACCGGACGGGCCGTCAGACCCGGTCGCTGGTGACCGAGGGCTCCTCGGACAGCTCCGCGCCACCGGGCACGGAGGCCGGCGTGGCCGGCTCCTGCGACGTGCCGCGCCACTTCGCCAGCACCCGCATCAGGTGGTAGAGGCCGATCGCGGCGGCGGTGCCGAGCGCGATGCCCTGGAACTGCAGCTTGCCGGCGGTCCAGCTGAAGTTGGCGATGCCGATCACCAGGGCGATCGCCGCCGGGAACAGGTTCACCGGGTTGGAGAAGTCGACGCGGTTCTGCACCCAGATCCGTGCGCCGAGCAGGCCGATCATCCCGTACAGCACCGTCGCGGCACCGCCGAGCACACCGGCCGGCACCGTGGCGATCGCGGCGCCGAACGTGGGCGACATCGACAGGATCAGCGCCGTCGCGGCGGCGACCCAGTAGGCGGCGGTGGAGTAGACGCGGGAGGCGGCCATCACGCCGATGTTCTCGGCGTAGGTGGTGGTGCCGGAGCCGCCGCCCAGACCGGCCAGGGTGGTGGCCACACCGTCGGCGAGCAGCGCGCGGCCCATGATCGGGTCGAGGTTCTGGCCGGTCATCGCGGCGACGGACTTCACGTGGCCGACGTTCTCGGCGATGAGCACGAGCACCACCGGGATGAACAGGCCCAGCACCGAGACGTCGAGCTTCGGGGCGACGAAGTGGGGCAGGCCGAACAGCGAGGCCTGGCGCACGGCGGCGAAGTTGACCTCGCCGCGGAGGGTGGCCACCAGGTAGCCGACGACGACGCCGACGAGGATCGCGAGGCGGCCGAGCACCCCGCGGAACAGCACGGTCACCAGGATCACGGTGCCGAGCGTGGCGATGGCGGTCACCGGGGACGCGCGGAAGCCGGAGCAGCCGGACGCCGAGCAGGAGCCCCAGGCCGCAGGTGCGAGGTTGAGACCGATCAGCGCGACGATCGTGCCGGTGACCGCCGGGGGCATCACGGCGTCGATCCAGCGCGACCCACCGACGTGCACCAGCAGGCCGACGATCGCCAACAGCAGGCCGGTGACGAGGATCCCGCCCACCGCCACGGACTGGCCGCCGCTCGCCGTCGCCGCACCGATAGGCGCGATGAACGCGAAGCTGGAGCCGAGATAGCTGGGCAGGCGGTTGCCGGTGATCAGCAGGAAGCCGATGGTGCCGATCGCCGAGAAGAACAGGGTGGTCTGCGGCGAGAAGCCGGTCAGCAGCGGCACCAGGAAGGTGGCGCCGAACATCGCCACCACGTGCTGCAGGCCGATCCCGGTGGTCCGCGGCCAGCTGAGCCGCTCACCCGGGGACACCACGGCGCCGGGGGCGATCGTGCGCCCGTCGCCGTGCAGCTTCCAGCTCCAGCGCTGGGACCCGTTCGAGGACAAGGACGCCATCGGTTCCTCCATCGTCTGCGCGCCCAGCCCGGGCGTCGGGACGAAGAGTAGTGATCCGGGCACAGCCCGCGTGGGCGGCTCGGCGGGCGTGGACACGGCGGTCGTGCGACGCTCGGACGGACGAGAAGGCGGTGCCGGGCCGCACGGGAGCGGACCGCCGGCCGCGAGCCCCACGGAGGTGCGCGATGACCGTCCCGCAGACCCCTGACGACGCCCAGCCCGGCCTCGACGAGGTCCCCGACCCGGTCAAGGCGACGGAGCCCAAGGCCGAACCCGCGCCCGACGAGCGCGACGACGAGGAGACGACCGGACCCGTGGTCGCCGCACCGGGCCTCGGCGGCGCCACGACGACGCCGATGCCGCCCGTGCCGCCGGTGCCCAACGTCGGCAGCGGCCACTGAGCCGAGGCGGCGAGCCGTAGCGCTCGGCGCGTGGCGACGTGGTCGTCGTCACAACCGCCCGGACCGGCGTCCGCACAAGGTCTCGGCGCGGCTGCGATCAGGTCACGGGCAGGCCACGATCTGCCCGTAACCTGGGGAGGTCCTGTGTGACCGGTGGTCGTCCGACGTCTCGCACAGCACCTCCACCTACCCTGGCAGGACATCCCGCCCGGCCCCGGAGGTCATCCTGAAGCGCACGCTGCTGCACAGCCGCCCCGCGGTGTGGACCGCCTTCCTGCTGGTCCACCTGTGGCTGGCGGTGCTCGGCGTGTGGCTGATCCCGCAGAAGGCGTTCTGGGACCTGGACCTGTACCGCTACTGGATGTGGCTGGGCGTGCACGGGTTCGGGTGGCCGGCGATCGACACCAGCTGGGTGTACCCGATCGGCGCGACGGTCCCGATGCTCGCCGCCGGGTTCGGCGGGCTCGCGATCGGCCACGGGTACGCGCTGGCCTGGTCGATCATGGTGACGATCCTCGACGTGCTCGCCATGGCGATGCTGCTGCGCCGCGACCGCGGCCAGGTGGGTGGCTGGTGGTGGACCGGCTTCCTGCTGCTGCTCGGCCCCATCGCGATGGGCCGGCTCGACGCCATCGTCGTCCCCCTGGTGATCGCCGCCCTGCTGTGGAGCATGGACCGACCTGCCGTCGCGTCCGCCCTGCTGACCATCGGCGCGTGGATCAAGGTGGCGCCCGGTGCGCTGCTGGTCCCGCTGTTCTGGGGCGCCCACAGGCCGTGGCGTGACGTGGTCGCACCGGCGGCGGGCGTCTCCGCGATCGTCATGGGCACCGCGATCGGCTTCGGCGGCCAGGGGCACGTGCTGTCGTTCCTGCTCGAGCAGGGGCAGCGCGGCCTGCAGATCGAGGCGCCCGGCGCGACCCCCTGGGTGCTGGCGGCCCTGTTCACCACGTCGATCAAGCGGGTGCTGAACGCGCAGATCGTCACGTGGGAGCTGCTCGGGCCCGGGACGCAGAAGATGGCGGACCTGCTCGGCCTGCTGCTGCCGATCGCCGCCGCCGCCGCGATCGGGCTGCTGTGGTGGAAGCGGGAGCGCGTGGGCCTGGCGCTGTGGGCGCACCGGAGCAAGCGCGGTGAGCTCGTGGTGCGCGGCGCGATGCTGATGACCCTGGTGCTGCTGGTGTTCAACAAGGTCGGGTCGCCGCAGTACATGACGTGGCTCGCGGCACCTGTCGCCGTGGCCTTGGTGCTGGGCCTGCCTCGCTGGGGCACCACCGCCAAGTGGGTGCTGGGGGTCGGCGCCGCCACCCAGCTGGTGTTCCCGTGGGAGTACACGGAGATCACCGGCGGCGGCCTGGGCGTGACCCTGGTGCTCGCCGCCCGCAACGTCGCGCTGATCGGCCTGCTGGTCCACACCGCCCGAGAGCTGTTCCGCGTGGAGGTGGACGAGCCGGCGGCGCCGAGCGCGCCTGCGGACCGACGGCCTGCACCGGCCCCCGCGCCGGAGCCCGTGACGAGTCCCGTGCTCGCAGACGCCCTCCTGGTCGACGAGGCGCCGGCGGTGGAGACGACGCCGAGCCCCGCGCGTGAGCCGGTCGACCCGTCGCCGCGACGTGGTGTGCTGCCGGACGGCGGCCTCGCGTCTCCCGCCACACCGTGACGCGACCGCCACAGCGGCGAGCGGTGCGGCGGAGCCGGCGCGCCGCGCCGAGCGCAGCCCCCTGCCCGCGCTGAGCGGGCGCGCCGGCTCCGGCGCGGTCAGTAGGCAGCGGTGAAGCGCGCGCGCCGGTGGGTGGGGTTCTCCACCTCGTCGAGGATCGCGATGGCCAGGTCCGCGCCGGACAGGTCGGAGCGACCCTCGTCGTCCGTCAGCAGCACGTCGTCCCCCAGCCGGAACGTGCCGGTGCGCTCACCGGGCGCGTAGGCACCGAAGCCGGCGGCGGGGCTGACGTAGAACCAGTCGAGCGCCTCGGGGCTCTCGCGCAGCTCGTCGAGCACGGCGCCCAGCTCCAGCGACTCGGGCTTGTACTCGGCGGGGAACTCCGGGGTGTCGAACAGGCGCGGACCACCAGGGGCGACGAGCAGCGACCCGGCGCCGCCGATCACCCCGAGGCGCACCCCGGCAGCCTGCGCGGCGACGGCGAGCTCACCGATCACCTCTCCGATGCGGCCGGTCAGCGCGCCGCGGGGGGACAGCGCCTCGATCACCACGTCCGCGTCGGCGACCGCCGCGGTCGCGTAGGCGGGGTCGAGCGCGTCGGCCTGGCGGTAGGTGACGCCCTCGACCGGCTGGTCGGGCAGCGAGCGGCTGACCGAGGTCACCTGGTGGCCGCGGGCGGCGGCCTCCTGGACGATGTGCCCGCCGGCGTAGCCCGTGCCGCCCAGAACCGTGATCCGTGCCATGTGTGCTCTCCTCGAGGTCGTCGTCCGCATCCGGCCGCTCACCTGCCTGGTAGCGCCGTCGACCTGACGAACACCGCCGAGGTCAGAACCCTTCCGGGGCCTGTGGGACGTACGGCTGCTCGAGCTGCGCCAGCTCCTCCGGGTCGAGCCTGAGGGCGAGCGATGCGACGGCGTCGTCGAGGTGGTGCGGCTTGGTGGCGCCCACGATCGGAGCCGTGACCGCCTCCTGCTGACGCACCCACGCGAGCGCCACCTGCGCCCGGGACACCCCACGCTCGGCGGCGATGCGGCCGACGGCGTCGACGATCGCGCGGTCGGCGTCCTCGCTCTGCCGGTACAGGGTCTGGCCGAAGCGGTCGGTCTGCGAGCGCGTCGTCGTCGTGCCCCACTCGCGCGTCAGCAGGCCGCGGGCGAGCGGGGACCACGGCAGCACGCCGATGCCCTGGTCCAGGCAGAACGGGTACATCTCCCGCTCCTCCTCGCGGGAGAGGAGGTTGTACTGGTCCTGCATCGAGACGAACCGCGTCCAGCCGCCCAGGTCGGCGGTGTACTGCGCCTTGGCGAGCTGCCACGCGTACATCGACGAGGCGCCGATGTACCGGGCCTTGCCGGCGCGCACCACGTCGTGCAGCGCCTCCATGGTCTCCTCGACGGGCACCATCGGGTCCCAGCGGTGGATCTGGTACAGGTCCACGTAGTCGGTGCCGAGGCGGGTCAGGCTGGCGTCGATGGCCGAGAGGATGTGCTTGCGCGACAGTCCCCCGCCGTGCGGGCCGGCGTGCATGCGGCCGTGCACCTTGGTCGCCAGGACGATCTCGTCGCGCGAGGCGAAGTCACGCAGGGCGCGGCCGACGATCTCCTCGCTGGACCCGTCGGAGTAGACGTCGGCGGTGTCGAAGGTGTCGATGCCCAGCTCGAGGGCTCGTCGGACGAACTGGCGGCTCTCCTCCTCCGGGAGGCTCCACTCGTGGTTGCCGCGGGCGGGGTCGCCGTAGCTCATGCAGCCCAGCACGATCGAGCTGACCTGCAGGCCGCTGCTGCCGAGACGGTGGTGGTCCATGGGGTGTCCTCACGTCGGACCGAGGGGGTCGACCCCCCGGCGGGAAAACGGCTGCGCGGGACGGTGCGAACCGGTCCCGGCGCAGGTCGGAGCGGTCTCGGCGCCGGCGGAGGCGCGCCCCGCTCGAGGCTAGCCCGCGGTCCCCGGAGGCGCTCCGCGGGAACGGGTGCGACCGTGGAACGACCCGCCACGAGGAGGACCACGTGATCACCGAGCTCGCCACCAGCGTGTCCGTGTCGCCCGCGTCCCTGCTGCACGCCCTCGGACCGTGGGCGCTGGCGGGGATCGCGGTGATGATCTTCATCGAGTCCGGGGTGCTGTTCCCGTTCCTGCCCGGCGACTCCCTGATCCTCACGGCGGTGCTGCTGCGCGGGCAGCTGGGGCTGTCCCCGGTGTGGATCGCGGTGGTGGCCTTCCTCGCGGCGGTCGCCGGGGACCAGACGGGGTTCTGGCTGGGCCACCGGTTCGGGCGGCGGTTCTTCAAGGACGACGCGAAGGTGCTGACCACCGCGCGGCTGGCGGAGGCCGAGCGGTTCTTCGACCGGTACGGGCCGGTGTCGCTGGTGCTGGCGCGGTTCGTGCCGATCGTGCGGACGTTCGTGCCGCTGGTGGCCGGGACGGCGCGGCTGCGGTACCGGCGGTTCGTCGTCTGGAACGTCACCGGTGCCCTGCTGTGGGTGGTGGGGCTGACGGTCGTCGCCCTGGCGCTGGGACGGGTGCCGTTCGTGGCGCACAACATCGACCTGCTGGCGGTCGTCGTGGTGGTGGTCTCGGTGATCCCGATCGTCGTCACCGCCCTGCGCCGGCGTGCCGCGACCGGCACCCCCGAGCGGGACCGGGCTACCGTCCACGGGTGAGCGACTGGGTGCTGGACGTGCCGCTGGGCACCGAACGGTTGGAGCTGCGCGAGCACCGGGCCGGTGACCTGGAGGACCTGCTGGTGTTCCACGGCGACCCGCAGGTCACTCGGTACACGCCGTGGCCGGTGCGGGACCGCCAGCAGACCGGTGCGGCCCTCGACAAGCGCCTGACGCTCACGCACGCCGCCGGACCGGGCCAGGCGATCAGCCTGGCCGTGGTGGAGCGGGCGAGCAGCACGGTGATCGGCGAGGTGATGCTGATGCGCAGGTCGGACAGCACCGCCGAGCTGGGCTACGCGATCCGCACCGACCGCTGGGGGCAGGGACTGGCGTCCGAGGCGGTGGCGGCCCTGCTCGACGGAGCGGCGGCGCTGGGGGTGACGGAGGTGCGGGCCGTGGTGGTGGACGGGAACGACGCCTCCGTGCGGCTGCTCGGGCGGATGGGGTTCACCGAGCTGGGCGTGCCCGGTCCGCCGGCCAAGGACGGCAGCCCGACGCGGACGTTCGCGCTGACCCTGGGCTGACGGCGCGGCGGGTCTGGCCGGGCTGACGGCGGGCCGGGCTGGCAGTGGCCCGAGGGTGCGGCGCGGCGGGTCGATCGCGTCGTCGGCCGGGAAGTCCGTCGCGGGCGCCTGCGTCGCGCGGGACGATGGGGGCGTGACCCTCCTCGACCGCCTGGACACCGACCTGCACACCGCGATGAAGGCACGCGACACGTTCGCCACCGGGACGTTGCGGCAGGCGATCGCCGCCGTCCGCGGCGCGGCCAAGTCCGGTCCCGTCGCGCGCGAGCTCGACGACGACGAGATCGTCGCCGTGCTGACCGCCGAGGTGAAGAAGCGCCGCGAGAGCGCCGAGATCTACACCGGCGCGGGCGCCACCGACCGGGCGGCGAACGAGACCGCCGAGGCCGACTTCATCGAGGCGTACCTGCCGGCGGCACTGAGCGATGCCGACCTGGACGCCCTGGTCGCCGAGGTGATCACCAGCACCGGCGCCAGCTCGATGAAGGACATGGGCACCGTGATGAAGGCGGCGCAGGCCGCGGCGGCGGGCCGTGGTCGCGTGGACGGCAAGGCCCTGTCCGGCAAGGTGCGTGCTGCGCTGAGCTGACCTGAGCTGACGTGGGCTGACGTGGACGGGGCGCGCCGCGGACTGACCTCCGCGCAGGCGGCCGCCCGGTTGCGGTCGGACGGCCCGAACGCGCTGCCCGCACCACACCGGCGGTCGCCGCTGGCGACGTTCGCCGCGCAGCTGGTGCACGCGTTCGCGCTGCTGCTGTGGGTGGCCGCGGGGCTGGCCGCGCTGGCCGGCCTGCCCCAGCTGACCGTCGCGATCGCCGTGGTGGTGCTGGTCAACGCCGCGTTCTCGTTCCTGCAGGAGGCCCGTGCCGACCGGGCCGCCGAGCGGCTGCGGTCGCTGCTGCCCGGCTCGGTCAGCGTGCGGCGGGACGGGCAGCCGCGGCAGGTGGAGGCGGCCGACGTCGTCGCGGGCGACGTGCTGCTGCTCGAGGCGGGCGACCGGGTGCCGGCGGACGGTGACGTGCTGCTGGCCGATGCGGCGCTGCTGGACACCTCGACGCTGACCGGCGAGAGCGAGCCGACCACGCTGGACGTCGCCGAGCGCGTGTACGCCGGGACGTTCCTGGTGGAGGGGCTGGCCGAGGCCGTCGTCGGGGCGACCGGACCCCGCACGCGGCTGGCCGGCATCGCCAGCGCCACCTCGGCGGCCGGCCTGCACCCGACCCCGCTGACCCGCGAGCTGACCCGGGTGGTGCGCGGCATCGGGGCGATCGCCGTCGTCGCCGGCGGTGCGTTCCTGCTGCTCACCCTGCTGATCGGCCGGCCGCTGCCGGACGCCTTCGTGCTGGCGATCGGCGTCACCGTCGCGCTGGTGCCGGAGGCGCTGCTGCCGACCGTCACCCTCGCGCTGGCGTGGGGCGCCGAGCGGATGGCGAAGCGGCAGGTGCTGGTCCGCTCGCTCGAGGCGGTCGAGACGCTGGGGTCCACGACGTTCGTGTGCACCGACAAGACCGGCACGCTGACGCTCAACCAGATGACGGTGGTGGCCGGCTGGACGCCCGCCGGGTCGGCGCGGGTGGGCACCGCCGGGTACGCGCCGACGGCACCGGTCGACGTCGACCCCGGTGCGCGCGAGGCGATGGTCGAGCTGGGCCGGGCGGCCGCCCGGTGCTCGCGCGGGTACGTGGAGCAGGCCGGCGAGCGGTGGGTGGCGCACGGCGACCCGATGGAGGCTGCGCTGGACGCCTTCGCGCGGCGGCTGGGCGTGGACACCCCGACGGTGCGCGTCGAGTCCTGGGCCGACGTCGCGTTCGCCTTCGACCCGCACCGGCGGCGGATGAGCGTGGTGGCCGGCGCCCGGGTGCTGACCAAGGGTGCGCCGGACGCGCTGCTGCCGCTGTGCCCGGCGGACGAGGCGGCGGGGGCGGCCGCTGCCCTCGCGCGACTGTCCGGGCAGGGGCTGCGCGTGCTGGCCGTGGCGAGCCGGCCGACCGGGACGACGGCGCCGACGACCACGGCCGCCGCCGAGACGGGGCTGCACCTGCTGGGCCTCGTCGGGCTCGAGGACCCGCCGCGGCCGGAGTCGGCCGCCGCGATCGCCGCCTGCCGCAGCGCCGGTGTGCAGGTCGCGATGATCACCGGCGACCACCCGGTCACCGCGGCGGCGATCGCACTGGAGGTGGGCCTGCGGACCCCGGACGGTCCCGTGCACCTCGGTGCCGACCTGCCGGCGGACGACGAGGCGCTCGGCGCGCTGCTGGACCACGACGGGGTGGTGGTGGCCCGCGTCGCACCGGAGGACAAGCTGCGGATCGCGCGGGCGCTGCGCGCCCGCGGGCACGTGGTGGCGATGACCGGCGACGGCGTGAACGACGGGCCGGCGCTGCGCGAGGCGGACATCGGCGTGGCGATGGGCGCCTCCGGCACGGACGTGGCCCGCGAGGCGGCCGACCTGGTGCTGCTGGACGACCGGTTCTCCTCCGTCGTCGCCGGGATCGAGCTGGGCCGCGCGACGTACGCCAACGTCCGCCGGTTCCTCACCTACCACCTGACCGACAACGTGGCCGAGCTGGCGCCTTTCGTGCTGTGGGGCGTCACCGGCGGGGCGTTCCCCCTGGCGCTGGGCGTGCTGCAGGTGCTGGCCCTGGACATCGGCACGGACACGCTCTCGGCCACGGCGCTCGGTGCCGAGCCACCCGCCCGCGGCGTGCTGGCCGAGCCCCCGGCGGCGGGGCGGCTGCTGGACCGCACGGTGCTGCGCCGGGCGTTCGGGCTGCTCGGGCCTGTCGAGGCGCTGGTGTCGCTGACCGCCTTCACGGTGTCGCTGCTGGCGGCCGGGTGGCGGTTCGGCGATCCGGCGCCGGGCGGTGCGGCGCTGGCGACCGCGTCCGGTGCGACGTTCCTCGCGGTGGTGCTGGGACAGGCCGCGAACGCGTTCGCCTGCCGCAGCGAGGGGCGGGCGGCGCCCGGCCGGGCGAAGAACCTGCTGCTGGCGCCGGCCGTGGCGATCGGCATCGCGTTCTGCCTGGTCACCATCTACGTGCCGGCGCTGGCGCGGCAGCTGGGGCAGGCGCCGCCGAGCCCCGTGGGGTGGGCGGTGGCGCTCGGGGCGCCGGTGGCCGTGCTGGTGGCCGACGCGCTGGACAAGGCGGTGCACGCCCGGCGGCGGCCACCGGTCGGCCGGGCAAGTTCCGCAATGACTACGGAGGTCACGCCGGCGGCCCGCGGCTAGCGTCGAGGCGGCGCACGACCGTGTGCGGCACACCGTCCGGAGGGCACATGAGGGCAGCACCAGGCATCCACCGCGCGGGCACGGTGCGGCGGGCGCTCGTCGTGCTGACCGCCGGAGCGGTGGTGCTCGGCACGCTGAGCGGCTGCTCCCTGTTCGGTCGGGACAAGAAGGGCCATGCGGTCTCCGCCCTGGCGGCCAAGCCCGGCGACTGCGTGATCGCGCCGACCGCCATCTCCGCGGAGATCAAGGACGTCACCGTGGTGCCCTGCTCGCAGCCGCACCAGCAGGAGGTGTACGCGCTCGCCGCGTACCCGTTGCCCGCCGGCACCGAGAAGTCCGCCGCCTACCCCGGCGCCGCGGTGCTCAAGGCCTTCGCCGACGGCGCCTGCCTGTCCGCGTTCTCCGGCTACGTCGGCTCCGACTACCGCGACTCGTCGCTGTACTTCACGTACCTGCTGCCGTCCGCCCGCGGCTGGCAGGCGGGCGACGACCGGGACGTCACGTGCGTCATCACGACCACGGGGGCCAAGCGCACCTCGTCGGTCAAGGGATCGAAGCTCTAGCAGCAGCGGCGCGGCTCCGCGCCGACGGGAGGACGACCATGGGCAAGCCCGCCGCCACCGCGACCGCGATGCTGCAGTGCAGCTTCGGCCTGGCCCCCAGCACGCTCAACGTGCTGCCGATCGCGCGGGTGATGATCGAGGGCAAGCCGGCCGCGGCGATCACCGACGCGATCCCGATGGTGAACATCCCGCCGTTCGGCATGTGCACCTCGCTGGCGAACCCGCAGGTGCTGGCCGCGACGACGGCCGCGCTCGGCGTGCTGACGCCGATGCCGTGCATCCCGGTCACGGGCGCGTGGGTGGGCGGTGCCGTGCAGACGACGATCGGCGGGAAGCCCGCGCTGACCCTGGGCGCCACCTGCACGTGCGGGTTCGGCGGCGTGATCCAGATCGTCAACCCCGGCGCGGTGCGGACGCTCGAGTCCTGAGCGCAGGGGTCACTCGCGGCCGGCGAAGGACTGCGCGAGGCCGTCGATCCGGGCGCGTGCCTGCGTGTCGTCCGCCGGTGCCGTCGCCCACAGCAGCAGGTCGCCGTTCACCGTCGTCTCGACCACCAGGTCGGTCTGCCCGGCGAGGCCGCGCAGCTGCTGCTGGGCCGCGTCGGCCTCGTCGTAGTCGTCGAACTCGAACACCGTGACGTGGGCCTGCTCCCCGGGCCAGTCGAAGGCGATCGCGTCGAGCGCGTCGACGTCCTCGGCGGTCGGCACGGGGTCGGTCTGCTGCACGTCCGCGTCGTGGGTCAGGCCCAGCAGTGCCAGCACGCGGCTGCGCTGGTCGGTGAGGCTGCTCATCGGTTCTCCTTGTCGACCGTCACGGTGCGGGCAGCAGTGCCTTCGCCTTCGACCACTCCGAGCTCTTCAGATGGTCCCTGAACTTGGTCCAGGTCGAGTCCAGCTTCTTCGCCGCGATGGCGCCGTCCTTGGCCTTCAGCGCCGCACGGAACTTCTGCTCGAGCTTCTCCAGCTTGCCCTCGAAGTAGATCTCGGCGAGCACCGTCTCCTGCTCGACCTGGTTGGCGCCGAGGATCCGGATCATCTCGCGCACGAACGTCACGTTGCTCTGGTAGTTGTCCCGCTCGGGGCCGCCGTCCTTGGTGGGCGTGGCGTTCTTGGTGGTGAGCATGCGCGTGAAGAACTCGGTGATGCCCTCGTTGAGACCCGAGCCGTAGGTGTTGAGCACGTTCAGCACCGAGTAGCGGTGCATGCTCTCGTGGATCGCCGTGCTGGGGGTCCCCCGGTCCGCGTGCAGCATGGCCGGCCGGTCCTCGACCTTGTTGCCGACGTAGGCGTTGGTGCTGAGCTGCTCCTCCTCGGAGTCGCCCGGGTACTGGGCGGCGTACACGATGGCCCAGTCCTCGGCCGAGACGCTGGCCACGTAGCCCTCGCCCTTCTTGCCGGCGGCGGTCGCGGCACCGATGAACGGCTTGATGTGGGGGTAGTCCTCGACGTTCGTGGTGATGAACGTGTCCGCCTCGGCACCGGTGAGGTGGTGCTTCTCCTTGCCGCCGTCCTTCTTGGTCTTCTGCTTGGCCATGTTCACGGCGGCGAGCAACGACATGTAGTACAGGTCGCCGAGGTGCGCGCGGCCCTTGGCCATCGCGGCGGAGTCGTCGGCGATCGACTTCTTCTCCGCGATGGTGAAGGTGTTGATCAGCTGACGGAGGGTGTCCATCCGGACCTTGGCCTCGGCCTTGCCGGCCGGTGCGGTCTGCGGGTCGCAGGCCTCCTCGAAGCGCTCCTTCGCCGACTTGGGCGTCGGCGGGGTGACGGCCTCGGTGGTGGGCGTCTGCGCGGTCGGGGTCTGGGTGGTGGGCGTCTGGGTGGTGGGCGTCTGGGTGGTGGGCGTCTGGCTCGGCGCCTGGTCCTGGGACGCCGTCTGCGGCGCCGTCTGCTCAGGGACCGGCGTCGGCGCCTCCGGCTGGGGCGTGACGGACTCCGGCGTGGGCACGGGCAGCTCGCCGCCCTGCGGCACGGGCAGCGGGACCGGCTGCTCGGGGGTGGGTGCCTGCGGCGTCAGCGCCTCCGGCAAGGGGGCCTGCGGCAGCGTCGGCGCCTTCTTCTTCTTGCCGCCGAACAGCTTCTTGAAGGGGTTCCAGCGGCGAACGGTGGTGCCCTCGACGCGGGCCTGCTGCCGGCGCAGCGCCTCGGCGCCACCAGCGCCCGCGGCGTCGGCGGTCGCCGCCTGTTCGGCATCCGCCGTGCCCGTCGTCGTGACCCGCGCCGCCTGCCGCTGCAGCCGCTGCACCGTCCTTTCGGCCACCGCGTCGGCGGCCGCCTCCGCCGGGTCGTCGGCCCGCCCGATCACGGGACCGTCCCCCGCCGGTGCGACCCGGCCGCTCTGCTGCTGCACGACGTGGGCCAGCTCGTGGCCCAGCAGCCGGTCGCCGCCCGGGGTACCCGGCGCGTAGGTGCCGCTGCTGAAGTACACGTCGCTACCCGCGGTGAACGCCACGGACTGCACCGACCGGGCGATCGTGTCCGCCTCCGCGTCGTCGTGGATGCGCACGCCGCCGAGGTCCGCGTCCATCGCGGCACCCATCCGCTGCGCGACGGCCGGCTCGAGCGGCCGTCCCTGGCCCTGCCGCCGGCGCAGCACGTCGGCGACCTCGGGAGCGGCGGCGCTCCCGCCGAGCGGGTCCTGGGTGGCGGCGCGGCGGCGGACGTCCACCGCGAGCCCCGGGACGGCGACCGCGTCCACGGCGTCCTCCTGCGCCGGCTCCGTCGCGGTGACGGGGACGGCGGGCGGCGCCGCGGTCAGGCGTCGCTTCTCGAGCGTCGTGCGCTCGTTCTCAGCCGGCATGGTCGCCCTCGCTCTCGATCGGAAGTGTCGTTCGGACCCGCCCACCTGGCCGACCGCTCGCCAGGGCCCTGCGCCTCGCAGCCACCGGCGGTCAGCCCGGTGCGAACCCGTCGGCAGGCACCCGCCTGCCGAGCTTGTGGTACTCGGCGACCGTGGCCGCGAGCACGTGCCGCATGCCCACCGGCTGACCGGCGGCGATCGCGTCGTAGGCCGCCGCCAGCACGATGTTGCGGATGTCGCCCCCGGCCAGCTCGATCTGCTTCGCGAGGTGCGGCACGTCCACCGGGTCGGCGGGGTCCGTGGTGACCCGGTCCAGGTGCGAGCGCCACAGCAGCCGCCGCGTCGGCTCGTCGGGGTCCGGGAAGTGCACGATGAAGCTCATCCGGCGGCTGAACGCCGGGTCGAGGTTGCCGTGCAGGTTGGTCGCCAGGACGGTGATGCCGTCGAAGCTCTCCATCCGCTGCAGCAGGTAGGCGACCTCCTGGTTGGCGTACCGGTCGTGGGCGTCCTTGACGTCCGACCGCTTGCCGAACAGCGCGTCGGCCTCGTCGAAGAACAGCAGCACGTCCAGGCTCTCCGCCTCGTGGAACACGCGCTCGAGGTTCTTCTCCGTCTCTCCGATGTACTTGTCGACGATCGACGTGATGTCCACCCGGAACAGGTCCAGGCCCAGCTCGGCGGCGATCACGTGGGCCGCCAGCGTCTTGCCGGTGCCGGGGCTGCCGCTGAACAGGGCCGCGATGCCGGTCCCCTTGCCGCCGACGTCCACCAGCCGGCCGTCGGCGAGCACCTCGTCACGGTGCTGCGCCCAGGACACCAGCCGGCGCAGCGTCGCGGCGGCGTGGCCGGGCAGCACCAGGTCGTCGAACGACGGCGCACGGCGCGGCGCCGCTGCGGGACCCGTGGTCATCGAGCCGGCCACCCGGCGGGCGGCGGCCCGCGCCGAGCCGGCGGACAGCTGCGCACCGGTCAGCGCCGCGAGGTCCGTGGCGTAGCGGGCGGCGTCCGCGATCGACTCGGGCGCCAGCCGCAGCGCCGTCAGCGCCGGGTCCGCGACACCGGCGCCCAGGTGCTGGTCCCACACCACGGTGCGGTGCTGCGTGGTCACCGGCGGCGCCTCGACCACCAGCGGGTGCCGGGCCAGCCACAGCGGCTGCCACGGCCGGTCGCTGACGGCGAGCACCGGCACCACGGACTGCGCCAGCGCGAGGAAGGCCGACGCCGGGTCGGCCGCCCGCTCGGTGGCGGCCAGCTGGTCGGCGTTGGCCAGCACCAGGCCCGCACCGCGCAGCGCCGCCTCCCGCACCAGCGCGCTGACCAGGGCGGACAGGTCGGCAGACGGCGGCACGCGGGCGAGGTCCACCGCCAGGCAGCCGACGCCGGCGGCGGCCAGTGCCCCGGCGGCCAGCGAGAGGCCGCCCGAGCCGAGTGGTGAGCGCACCCACACCAGCGGCGCACCGGCCTCGACGGCCGCGGTGAGCACGCCGTCGGCGTCCAGGTCGGGCAGCGGCACCGGGTCGACCAGCAGCGCGGCGAGTGGGCCGTCGAGCTGGTCGACGCCCGTCAGGTGGGCCAGCACCCGGTCCGGCAGCCACACGTCGCGCAGCAGCCACGGCTGGTCCTGCTGCTGCTCGAGCAGCCCGTACCGGCGCAGCGGAGCGCCGGCACCGAGCCGGGCGTGCGCCTCGCTCGACAGGGACGGCTGCCCGGTCAGCTCCAGCACCAGGCCGGTCGACGCGCGGGCAGGTGACCGCTGCCCCCGCAGCAGCCCGTACACCAGCGCGAGGTTCGCGTCGAGGTCCGGTGCGGCCGCGACGGTCAGCACGTCGACGTCCTCCGGGTCCAGCCCGAACACGTCCGCGACGCCCGCCAGCCGGTCCTCCTGCTGCGGCAGCGGACCGGCGTACTCGTCGCGCAGCACCTCGAGCGCCGCCTCGAGCCGGGCCGCCAGCACCGGGTCCGCGAGGTGCCGCCGGTCAGCCGCGAGCTCGACCGGCTTGAGCAGGCGCGCCAGGCGTTCGCGCACGACGGGCCTCCTTCACGACGACGGACGGCGCGCGGCACCGGGCCGCTCTCGACCCGGCACGGCGACGCACGGTGCCGGGGCTGCCGGTGGGCTGCCGGCACCGCCGGTGCGGGTCGACCGGCCGGATCGCTCCGAGTCTGACCGCGGCGCGTGCGCACGGTCGAGGGCTGGGCGGCAACTTCGGTAGCGATTACCGATGTTGGCCGTTCCGCCCGGTTCCTAGCATCGGCAACGCCTCTCCGGCGTGCGATGGCTGCTGGCATGCGACGGCTGCTGGGCCGGTGACCGGGCCCAGGGGCGGCACGTCGAGCAGAAGGGAGCCCGCCATCCTCATCCCCGCAGTCGAGGACGGGCTCGAGAGCTACCTGCGCTCCGCCCTCCCGCTCACCCCGGAGACGGGCGACATCTCCTTCGAGGCGCCGTCGTCCACCTGGGCCGCGCAGGTCAACCGGATCACCGTGAGCCTGTTCCTCTACAACGTCGCCCGCAGCCCGGTGCCGCCGCGGCCCGCCGCCTCGCGGCCCGGGCCCGACGGGCGCGCCGAGCACCGGGCGCCGCTGCCGATGGTCCAGCTGTCCTACCTGGTCAGCGCGTGGGCGGGGAGCACGCGGGACGAGCACCAGCTGCTCGGGGACGTGCTGACGCGGCTGGTGGCGCAGCAGGTGCTGCCCGTCGAGCACCTCGCCGCGCCCCTGGAGTCCAGCGTGCAGCTGAGCCTCGCGGTCGACGAGCTGAACCGCCCGCGGGAGCTGTGGTCAGGGCTGGGCGGCACGCTGAAGGCGTCGTTCACCCTGCTGGCCACGGTGGCCGCGGACGCCTACCCCTGGCAGCTGGCCGCCCCGGCCGTCACGTCCGTCGACGCGACCGCGATCCCGCTGCGCCCGGCCGTCCTCGACCGCAGGGCGTGACCTGACCGTGCGCGTCCTCAGCGGTGTCGACGTCCTCGAGGTCCCCCCAGGCGGGTCCGGCGAGATCCCGATCGACGTGGTGAACACCGGCACGGTGATCGACGGCGTCAGCGCGCAGGTGCTGGGGCTGCCCGCCGAGCACACGTCGTCCCGGCCGTCGGTGCTGGCCCTGTTCCCCGACGCGACCGGGCAGCTGGTGGTGCGGCTGGACCTGCCGAGCAGCTTCCCGGCCGGCACGCACCCGATCACGGTGCAGGTGACGGGCGAGGCGGGCACGGCGGGCGCCGCGCACCACGACGTCGACGTGGTGGTGGCCACCCGGCCGGAGCTGGCCCTGACCGCGGCGCCGACGACCATCCGGGCACGCCGCCGGGCGACGTTCGAGGTGCAGGTGGCCAACCGCGGCAACGTGCCGCTCGACGTCGCCCTGCGTGCGACCGACAGCGACCGGAGCCTCGCGGCGACGCTGACCCCGTCCACCCTGAGCCTCGCGCCGGGGGCGACCGCCACGTGCGCGGTGCGGGTGCAGGGGCCGCGGCAGCTGCTCGGCCCCGACCGCGAGCGCGCGCTGCAGGTGGAGGGCACCGCGCTGGACCAGCACCAGGTGCTGCCGCTGGTGCTGCGGCAGCGGTCCCGGTTCAGCGCCGGCGTGCTGACCCTGCTGGTGCTGGCGGCGATCCTGGCGGCCTGGGCGACGATGTTCCTGCTCGGCGTGGGTGCGGTGCTGGGCGCGGACCCGTTCACCAAGGTGGCGCCCGCCTCGTTCTTCGCGGCGACCGGCGTGACGGCGGCCGGCGCCGGCACCTCGGCGGGCGGTGCGGGCGACGGCGGCGCGCCGGCCGGCGCGGTGCCGCGTGACGGGGTGCTGCCGGCGGGCGTCGGCGGCACGGTGGCCGGCACGGTGACCGCGACCAGCGACCAGCAGGGCGTGGGACGGCTGACCGTCGAGGCGTGGCGGGCCACCGCCAACGGCCCGGTGCTGGTCGGCTCGGCGGCCACCCAGCAGGACGGCAGCTACGCGATCGCGGGGCTGTTCCCGGGGGCGTACCTGGTCAGCGTGCGGGCGGACGGGTACACCACCGTCTGGTACCCGGCGGCGGGCGACGCCTCCGGCGCCACGTCCGTGAACGCCGTCGCACAGACGGTCACCAGCGGCATCAACCTGACCATCACCGGTGCCGCGGCCCAGATCAGCGGCAAGGTGGACGTCGGCGTGGTCACCGCACCCGTCGTCACCACCGTCGTCGCCCGGGCGACCTGGGCGCGCGACGATGCGACCCTCACCCGCACCGTGACCGCGGCCCCCGACGGCACCTACGCGCTGCCGAACGTGGTGGCGCCCGGCACCTACGAGCTGAGCTTCACGGCCCCCGGCTACCAGCCGACCACCATCACCGAGACCGTCACCGGCGGGCAGCAGCGGTTCGCGCCGAACGTCACGCTGCGCGCCGGCACCGGCCAGATCTCCGGGACCGTGACGGACGGCAAGGCGCCGCTCGGCGGGGTCACGGTCACCACGGCGGACGGCAGCAACCCGATCGTCGTCGGCACCCCGACCGTCGGGGCGGTCGGCACGTTCGTCATCCCCAACCTGCCGACCCCCGGCACCTACGTGGTCACGTTCACCGCGCCGGGCTACACGCCCTCGACCGTGGTGGTCGACCTGACCGCCGGCCAGTCGAAGACGGGCCTCGCCGTTGCCCTGACCGGAGGCGCGGGCACCGTCACCGGCCGGGTGCTGGCGCCGGACGGCAGCGGTCTGGGCCGGGCCACCGTCACGGCGACCGGCGGCCCCACCGCGGTCAGCGCCACCTCGCTGACCACCGGCACCGTCGGCTCCTTCACGCTGGCCGGGCTCAAGCCGGGCCTGTACACGCTGACCGTCACGCTCGGCGGGTACACGTCGCAGAGCGTCGCGGTGGACCTGTCCACCGGGGTGGCGGCGCCGGTCAGCGTCACGCTGCGCCCGTCCTGGGGGACGGTGCAGGGCGTGGTCCGCACCGGGACCGTCGGCACGGCCGGCGTCAGCGTGGTGGCGACGGACGGGCAGCACAGCTGGACCACGACGTCGACGGCCGCCGCCGGCACACCGGCCGGGTACTACTCCTTCGTCCAGCTGCCGCCCGGCTCCTACTCCGTCAGCGTGTCCCAGGGCGGTGTTGTGGTCAGCACCGCCGTGGTCAGCGTGACCGCCGGTGGCACCGTGTCGCAGGACCTGAGCCTGCCCGGGGCGGGCTGACATGCGCGTCGACCTGGCCCCGCGCCGCCTCAGCGCGGTCGCCGGCGCCCCGAGCACCGTGCTGGTGACCATCACCAACACGGACGACGTGATCAGCGGGTACGCCCTGCGCTGCCTCGGCGTCGACCCGGCCTGGGTCCGTACGGACACCGCCGAGCCGACCCTGTTCCCCGGCGAGAGCACCACGCTGACGCTGACGCTCGACCTGCCGGCGGAGCTGCCGGCCGGTGAGCGGCGGATGGCGGTGCAGGTCCGCGAGCTGACCGGCCCGGGACGCACGGGCGTCGAGGAGCTGGTGATCGACGTCGCCGGCGCGCCGCGGGTGGACGTCAGTCTGGAGCCGACGGTGGCGACCGGCGGACGGTCGGCGGCGTTCGCGGTGGCCGTGGAGAACAACGGCAACACCGCGGTGGACGGCGCGGTCGTCGGCAGCGACCCGGAGAAGGCCGTCCGGTTCACCTTCGACCCGCCCGAGTTCCACCTCAGCCCGGGCGAGCGGCTGGTGACACAGCTGCGGACGACGGCGAAGCGGCCGCTGGTCGGCTCCCCGGAGCCCCGCTCGTTCGAACTGCGGCTGGCCGAGCGGCCGCCGCTGCCCGCGCAGCTCGGCACGTGGGACGTGGCGGCCGCGGTCGAGCGGGCCGCCCGGGACGGTGCCGACCCGCTCGGCCGGCGGCCCGCCTCCCCGCCGGCGGCGGTCGGCGTCTTCGTGCAGAAGCCGCTGCTGGGCCGCGGGCTGCTGGCCATGGTCGGCCTGGTGGTGGCGATCTCCCTGTTCGCGGCCGTGATCACCACCGCGCTGGGCGGGGTGGTGCAGCGGTCGGCTGCCGACCGGGACGTCGCGCTGCAGGTGGCGCAGGCCCGGGACCAGAAGACGACCACCGGCACGTCTGCCCTCGGCGGTCAGGTGCGGCTGCTGTCGACCGGCGACGGGGTCGCGGCGGTGTCCGTGGACGCGTTCGACCAGGCCGACGCGACCACACCGGTGGCCAGCACGGCGACCGACTCGGCCGGGGCCTTCCACATCGGCTCGCTGCCGGCCGGCTCGTACCTGCTGCGGTTCCGCGCCGCCGGGTTCGGCGAGGTCTGGTACCCCGCGGCCTCCGCGCAGGCGAAGGCGCAGCTGGTGCCGCTGGCCGCCGGGCAGGACGTGACCGACCTGGTCGCGGTGGTCGGCGGCGTGCCGGCGACGGTGTCCGGGACGGTGACCGGCAACGACCTTGCCGGTGCCGTGGTGCGGCTGGAGCTGCCGCTGGACACCGCACCGCTGGCCGGCAAGGTGACGCCGCCGCCCGGTGAGGCGCCCGGCGCGACCTCCGGCGCCGTGGTGCGCAGCGTCCCGGTCGGCGCGGACGGCACGTTCACGCTGGACCAGGTGCCGTCCCCGGCGGTCTACGACCTGGTGACGACGAAGACGGGGTACAGCACCCAGGTGCAGCGCCTCGACGTGGCCGCCGGGGAGGACCGGACCGGCATCCAGGTGCAGCTGCTGGACGGCGACGGCGCCATCTCCGGGATGGTGTCCGGCGCCGGCGGACCGGTGCCGGGGGCGACCGTGGTGGCCACCTTCGGCCAGGTGACCGTCCGCACCGTCACGCTGACGCAGGACACCCCCGGCGGGTTCACGCTGCGCGGCCTGCCGACGCCGGGCACGTTCACCGTGGTGGTCAGCGCACCGGGCTTCGCCCCGGCCACCCTGAACCTCAACCTCGGTGCGGCCCAGACGCTGACCGGCGTCGCCGTGACGCTGGGCGCCGCCGCGGGCACCCTCTCCGGCACCGCCACCACGCCCGACGGCACCGGGGGCGTCACCGTCACCGTCACCGACGGCGGCGACACCCGCCAGACGGTGACGCAGAGCGGTGCACCCGTCGGCTCGTGGGCGATCTCCGGGCTGCACATCCCCAGCACCTACACGGTGACGTTCTCCCGCTCCGACCTGGAGTCGCAGGTGCTGTCGGTCAGCGTGGACGGGTTCGGCACGGTGACGGCCGGGGCCGCGAGCGCGACGGCGGTGGACGTGAAGATGCGGCCGGCCACGGCGCAGATCGTCGGCACCGTCGCGCAGAGCCCGGCCGGCGGCGGCACGGCGACACCCGCCGGCAACGTGCAGATCAGCGCCAGCTCCGGGCAGGCCCAGTTCACCGTCACGTCGGCGTCCACCCCCGCGGGCAGCGTCGGCACGTTCGCCATGCAGGGCCTGCCGCCGGGCACGTACACCGTGACGTTCAGCCGCAAGGGCACGCAGCCCACCTCGACCATCGTCACCCTCGCCGCGGGTCAGGTGCAGCAGCTCTCTCCCGTGCTGGTGTCCCCCGCCGCGATCAGCGGCGTCGTCAGCCAGCGCGGCACGCCCACCGTCGGCGCGATCGTGTCGCTGTACCTGGCCTCGCAGTACGGCACCGCGGCGCCGCCCGTGGCGACGGCCACCACCGACGGCAACGGCCACTACTCGTTCACCGACGTCGACGCGCCGCAGTTCTACCTGCTCGAGGTGCAGCTGTCCGCCAACGCGGCCGCCGCCGCCACCTCCCCACCGACCACGTTGAACCCCAGCCAGCAGCTGGTGCTCGACATCCCGATCCCCTGAGGGACCACCCGCCCCATGAGTGCACAGAGCGCACAGCACCCGAGCAGGCCGACCGTCAGCGTGGCGGTCGAGCCGGGCGCGCACGCGCCCGCGGGCCGTGAGGCCACCGTCCGCGTGCACGTGCGCAACCTGGCCGACGGGCCCCGCGACATCACCGTGTCCGCCATCGGGCTGGACGGCGCCTGGCGTCCCCGGGCCGCACGCCTGGTCGCTGTCCCGGCCGACGCCACCGCGTCGACCGACGTGGTGGTCGGCATCGCACGCGGCGCGCTGCCCGGCACCTACCCGTACGCCCTCGCCGTGCAGTCCCAGGTGCCGGGCGGCGCCGGTGACGGCGTGACGATGGTGGACAGCACCCTGGTGGTGGACGCGCCGAGCGCGGTGGTGCTCGCCGTCGAGCCTGCCGAGGCGACCGCCGTCCGGGCGCGCCGGGTCGCGGTGGTGCTGAGCAACACCGGTGACCGGCCGGCTGACGTGCTGGTGGACGCCGCCGCGTCCGACGAGCTGCGCGTGCAGCTGCAGAGCCAGGTGGTCAGCGTCCCGGCGCACGCGACCGTCCGCCTGCCGGCTCGCGTGGCGGTGCACCGGCCCCGGCTTGTCGGGCCGCGCACGCGCACCGCGTACTCGGTCACCGCGCACGGCGACCAGGCACCCGCGCACACCCAGGCGGTGCTGACCGCACGGCCGCTGCTGTCCTCCGGGGTGCTGCGCGGCGTGGCGATGGTCGCCGTGCTGGCGCTGTGGGTGGCCGGTGTGGCCGTCGGGCTGCCGTGGCTGTCGCACCGGGCCAGCCAGTCGGCGACGACGGCGGGGCAGGCCGCGGTGGCACCGGCACCCGCGGGCACAGGCGGGACGGGCGGTACGGCGGCACCCGGCAAGGCCGGTGGGGGTGCGGCCGGCGGGTCGGGCGGAGCGGCCGGTGGGTCGGGCGGCGGCGCTGCGGCGACGGGGGTCCGCATCGGCGGGATCGTCACGGCGGCGGACCCGTCGGGCTTCCGCGTCGAGGTGGTGCCGGCCAGCCTGCTGATCGGCGACAGCGGCCCGGCACCAGCGGCCGGCGCGACGGCACCGGCCGGCGGGGCGTCGTCGGGCACCGCCGCCGGCGGCTCGTCGGGCGGCTCCTCCACCACGGCCTCGGGCGCTGCGCAGACCGCCGGCGACGCCGTCTTCCGCACCGTCTCCAACGTCGTCGCCGCGCCCGTCCCCGCGTCCGCCCCCGTCGACCGCTCCGACCTCGGCAAGGTCGCCGCCGGCGCGCTGGCGCTGCAGGCCGTCGGCCCCGCCGACGGCGCCCGCACCACCTCGTCCCTCAACGACGGCACGTGGGCCTTCGCCGGCATGGCGGCACAGTCGAACTACCTGGTCACCATCTCCAAGCCGGGCTTCCAGACGCAGCGCTTCGAGCTGACCGGTGCGCAGGCGGCGGCCAACCCGCTCAAGGTGACGATGGTGGCGGGCGCCGGCCAGCTGTCCGGGCACATCACCGGTCCCGACGGCCCGCTCGGCGGCGTCGCCGTCACCATCACCGACGGCACCAACGTGGTGACCACCAGCAGCGCGACGCAGGGGAACGTCGGCTCCTGGTCGGTCACCGGCCTGTCGACCCCCAGCACCTACCTGGTCACGGCCGCGGCCACCCGGTACGGCGCCCAGTCGAGCCTGGTCTCGCTGGGCCCGGGCGGCAGCTCGGTGGTCGACCTGACGCTGTCGCACGGCGTCGCCTCGCTGGCCGGCACCGTCACCGGCCCGGATGCGCTCGGCGCGATCGGCGGCGTCGGCGGCCTGACCGTCACAGCGACGGACGGCACCACCACCCGCACGGCGTCGACGGTCACCTCCGGCCAGGTCGGCACCTTCGTGCTGGCCGACCTGCCGGTGCCGTCCACCTACACCGTGACGGTCAGCGGCCCGGGCTACGCCTCGCAGACCACCCAGCTGACGCTCGGCACGGGCTCGTCGGCGGCACGGCTCGACATGCGGCTCGACCTGTCCACCGGCGTGGTGCAGGGCACGGTGCGCGAGCCGAGCGGGTCGGGGCTCGGCGGCGCCGGCCTGAAGCTGACCGACGGCGTGAACACCTACAAGACGATGAGCACGTCGGACGCCGACGGCACCTTCCGGTTCAACGGCATCGCACCCGGCACGTACGTGCTGTCCGCCGACCTGTTCGGCCACCTCGCGGCGTTCGCGCCCGTCACCGTCGTCGCCGGCTCGGCCGCCACGGCGGACCTCGAGATGACCCCGATCCCCGGCTCCGGCCTGCTGTCCACCTCCGTGATCAAGGGACGGGTGTCCGACGCCCGCACCAACGGCCAGATCACCTGCACCAACCTGGGCCTCGACCCGAGCGGCAAGCCCGAGGTCTGCCAGATCACCGTCACCATGACGGCGCCGGCGGCCGACGGGTCCGCCCGCACCATCACGGTCACCTCGGCACCGGACCTCGAGTACGTGATCCCGGCGCCGGGCGACACCGGCCTGCTGCCCGGCCTCTACACGCTGACCGTGTCCGTCCCCGGCTACGAGCCCGGCACGGTGAAGGTCAAGGTGCCGATGGGGCAGACCGTCGAGGCGGCCCAGGTGGCGCTGTACCCGTCGCCGTCCGTCGTCGGCACCATCCTCACGCGGGTCGGGGCGGTGCCGGCCGGCACCTGCGTGATCGCCCGGCCCACCGGCTCCACCACGCCGCTCGGTCCGTGCGCGGTCTCCACCGCGCCCGACGGCTCCATCACCTGCACCATCACCGGCGGCGCCAAGTGCGCCGGGACCAAGCCCGACGGCTCGTACGCGCTCGAGCGCCTGGGCAGCGGCCAGTTCGACGTGTCGGTGCAGCCGGGCGACAGCGAGTACCTGCCGGTGGCCCCGGTGTCGATCGTGCTGAGCCCCGGCGACGTGCGCCGGTACGACGCGACGCTGGACCGGCTCGCGCGCGTCGCCGTCAGCGTCCTCTCGGACAGCGGCACGTCGTCGCTGGTGCCGGCGCCCGGTGCCGTCGTCACCGCCGTGCGCGTCTCGTCGGGCACCTACACGCCGCCGACCACGCCGTGGACCACGGGCACGGACGGTCAGGTGACGGTCACGCACCTGCCCGCGGGCTCCTACCGGTTCGACGTCACCTGGACCACCGTCCCGCCGGGGGCGACGTCGGCCGTGCAGCTCAAGGCCTCCTCGCCGGTGCTGACGGTGGGCAACAACCAGGAGATCGCCACGCAGGTGGTGCTCACCCGGCCGCGCAACGCGTTCGGCGGCACGGTGGTCACGCAGCTGACCTCGTCGGCGTTCAGCCCTGTGGGCGGTGCCACGGTGCAGCTGACCGGCGTGACGGGGTACTCCGGCCTGGTGCCCGTCACCACCTCGGTGCAGGTGACCACCGCCGCTGACGGCACGTTCCAGGTGGTGGCCAGCCCGGCCGACGTGACGACGTCCTCCCAGGTGTACTTCCCCGTGGTGACCGACCAGCTGAGCGTCACGGTGTCGTACACCGGCACGCCGGCGCCGTTCCGCACGCTGATCAGGTCGAACATCACCATCGCCGACCTGTCGTCCCCGCTGGTGCTGGAGCCCACCGGCCGGCACTTCGACGGCACCATCACGTTCACCGGCGCCCCCGCGCCGACCGACGCCGAGCTGGCCAGCACCACGTTCACGGTGGTGCAGGGTCCGCCCGGGGCCAGCAACGCGGGCCTGCAGGCCGTCGCCTCCGGCACCCCGGGGTCCGGCACGCTCGTCTGGTCGGACCCGTCGCAGCCCACCGACCCCGCCGGCGGCACGCTGGTGCGGCCGGGCACCTACCGCGTGACCGCCTCGCTGCCCGGCTTCGACTCGCGCACCCTGACGTTCACCGTCCCGGTGCTGCCCACCACCTACCCGACCGTCGCCTTCGACCTGCCGCGCTACGGCAACCTCACGGTGGCCGTGGTGACCGGTGCCGCGCCCGGCACCCCGGTCCAGGACCCGGTGGTCACGCTGATCCGGCCCGGATCGGCCAACGTGACGCTCACCGCGATCCCCGGCACCAGCTCGGTGTCGTTCGGGCAGCTGCCGAGCGGCACCTACCAGGTGCTGGTGCAGGCCGCGGGCTTCCAGTTCGACACGTTCTCGGTGACGGTCGCCGCCGGGCAGGTGGACCCGATCCCGGTGACCGTGACCAAGCTCGGCTCCATCGGCGGCACGGTGTCCGTGCAGCGGTCCAGCGGCGTCACCGCGACGCTCGCCGGCGTGCTGGTGCGCGCCGCGCAGGCCGGCGGCCAGACGTTCACGGCCACCAGCGACGCGGCCGGCGCGTACCGGATCACCGGCACCACCACCACGCAGGGCCTGTCCGCCGGCACGTGGAACGTGACCATCCTCGCGGCCGGGTACAGCTTCGCCGACGGGTCCACCTCGGTGACCGTGACGGTGGGCGCCGGTGCCGACGTGACGCAGGACCTGCTCCTCAAGGCCAACCCCGTGGACCTGCGGCTGACGATCTACGACCCCTCCGACCCGACGTCCACCGCGGTGAACGCCCTGGACGTGGCCCTGATCGGCGTGGACGGCACCAAGACGCAGGACTGCACCACGTCCACGTCGACCACGTGCCCGGTGCCGGCGCCGACCGGCGGCCTGTACGTGTTCACCGGCAACGACCCCGGCACGTACACCGTGTCGATCAACGGCGGCGGGTTCGCACCGCTGACCGTGAACATCACGCTGGCCGCCGGTGAGCCGACCATCCTCAGCCTCCCGATCGCGGTGCGCAGCAACACGATCACGGGCACGGTGTCCGGCCAGGCCGGCGCCGCGGCGCCGGTGGCGCTGGACGGCGCGACGGTGCAGCTGAAGGACTCCGGCGGGACGGTGCTGAAGCAGACCACCACGGCGGCCGGTGCGTTCACCCTGACCGGCATCGCGGACGGCTCGTACTCGCTGGCGTTCGCGGCAGCGGGGTACGGGTCCACCACCAGGTCGGTCACGCTGAGCGGCGGGCAGCTCTACTCGGCCGACATCGTGCTGTACACGGTGTCCCGGCAGGTGACCGTGACCGTGACGTCGCCGGAGGGCTTCGACCTGACCGGCGCACTGGTGTCGTTGGTGCCGAACCCGCCGTCCGGCGGCCTCGCGCTGGCGGCGCAGCCGGCGGTACGCACCGGGACCAACACGTTCGCGACGACGTTCAACCAGGTGCCGCCCGGCGCCTGGACCGCGACGGTGTCCGGCCCCGCCGGCCACGTCGGCACGTACACGGCCGCGGTCGCGGCCACGGACACGGCCGTCACGGTGACGGTCGACGAGCTGCGCATCCGGGTGACGGCGACCTCCGCCACGTCGGGCGCGCAGTCCATGCCGTTCGTCATCACGCGCAGCAACGGCACCGCCTCCGGGACCACCGTGTACTCCGGCACGGCCGGCATCGACACTGGTGCCGAGGTGATCTACGTCGACCGGACGTCGAACTACACCGTGACCCCCAACGTGACCGGCTGGCAGGTGTCCCCGACGTCCGCGGCGGTGAGCACCACCGACCCCAGCGTGTCCGAGGTGACCACGGCGTTCACGCTCTCCAAGTCGGCGAGCACCACCACGCTCGCCGTGTCCCCCACCACCATCTCGCCGGGCGACACCCTGACGCTGACGGCGACGGTCAGCCCGGCCTCGGGCAGTGCCTCGGGGCTCACCGGCGGGACGGTGACGTTCTTCCGGGACGGCGTCTCGCTCGGTGACGTCACCGTGTCGAGCAGCGGCGGCACCCGGACGGCCGTCCTGACGCCCGCCACCACCGGGTGGGCGGGCGGCAGCACCACGTTCACCGCGCAGTTCAACGGGACGGCGACCTTCGCGTCGTCGACCTCCACGGGCGTTGCCGTGACCGTGCGGTACGCGAGCACGACGACGCTCGCCTCCGACACCAGCACGTTCAAGGCCGGCACCGCCCAGTCGATCGTGCTGACCGCCACGGTGACCGGCGGCACGGGGACGGTGACGGCCGGGACCGTGACGTTCAGCCGGGACGGCACCAGCCTGGGCACGGCGACGGTGAGCAACGGGACCGCGACGCTGACGGTGCCGGGCACGACGACCTCGACCTGGACCGCCGGAACCTCGACGCTGACGGCGGCCTACGCGCAGACGGCGACGCTGATGGCCTCGACCAGCGCGGGAGTGACGCTGACGATCACGCCGTGACGACGAGGGCCGGGCGGTCGGTCTAGCCGCCGCCCGGCCCTCGCTCGGTGCGCTGGGAACCGATCGGTCAGTAGTGCGCGCTGACCCACCACGCGATGCCGCCGATCGCGGCCATCGCCAGGTACCACCACCACGGGAACCGCACCTTCGGCTGCTCCCGCGGCACCACCACGGGCACCACCACCACGGGCTCGGGCACCGGCAGCGGCACCGGAACGGGCGGCGGCGGGGGCACCATGTCGGCGCCGCACCGCACGCACACCACCGCGGACGGCAGGTTCAGCTCCTCGCACACCGGGCACGGCACGGTGGCCAGCAGCAGCGCGCCGGACGCGCCGGGCGAGCGCCGTCGGGCGTCGTCGGGACCGTCCTGCGGCGGCACCGTGCGGTCCTGCGGACGGGCCCAGAACAGCGGGTAGTCGCACGTCGGGCAGAAGTCGTCGGCGTCGCGCCGGGCGAGCGCGACGGCGGAGGGTGTGCCGCACTCGGGGCAGACGATGGTCACCTCGGCCGGCGCGGGAGCAACCGCCGGTGCCGGGGCGGCCCCACCAAGCGCGGAGGTGCGGACGACGGCGGTCGGCGCCGTCTCCGGCCGCAGCGGCGCCGTCGGAGCGGCGAACGCCGGCACTCGCACGGGCTCAGCCACGTCGACCCTCCTCGGCACGCGCCTGCGACCAGATGTCCCGGTCGCCCACCCACAGCTGCGCGCGCACGTGCGCGGGCACGTGGTCGGCGATCAGCGCGACGAAGTCGGCGTCGTCCAACCCGCCCGTGGACTGCACGTGCATCACCACCCAGGCGTGGTCGGCCGGCGCGTCGCCCTCCCGCCACACGCCGCCGCCGTCCTCCACCAGCGCGGGGCCGCCGCTGAACAGCTCGAGGAAGCTCTGCAGGGCGCCGGGCGTCCCGCGCCGACGCATGGTGCGCGCCGCCGTGGTGACCAGGCGCCGCTGGGTGAGCTCGGGGAGGTCCGGGTCGATGCCGTCCAGGCCGATCCAGTCGGCCATCCAGCGCACCATCGCCGGTGGCGCCACCGAGGGGTCGGCCAGGTGCGGCAGGTTGTCGCCGTGCGCCAGCAGCGTGCCGGCCTCGGCCTGGAAGATGGAGACGAACCGCGCGAAGAACTCGTCGCTGACCATGCCGACCGGCAGCTGGTCCAGCAGCCACGTGTCGCGGCTCATCGGACCACCACCCGGTGCTCGGCGGACAGGAACAGGGCGTGCGGCTCGGGGTGCAGCACGTCGCGCCCGCTGCCCAGGCGGTGGCCGGTGCGCAGGTCGTACTCGAACAGCTGCACCTCCTCGACGCGCTCCACCCCCTCGACCGCCTCGAGCAGCTGGGCGATCTCCGCGGCGGTGATGTCCTGGTCGAACGGCCACCCGTTACCCGACGGGCCGCCGGTGAGCGGGTTGACGTACCGGTCCACGACGGCGAGCACGCGCTGGCGCACCAGCGCCACCGGCCGGCCGGGCAGCGCCCTGACCAGGGCCGCCACACTGACCCCCTGGTAGAAGGGCGTGCCGATCTCGACGGCGACGCCGACGCAGCGGCGCTCCTCGAGCACGTCGGCGATCGCGTGCAGCAACGGCTCGGACAGCGCGAAGTCGTCGATCTTGTGGGTGCGCGGGTCGGTGCGCACCTGCGGCACGACGAGCACCCGCACGGCACCGTTCTCCGTCGCCGTGCCCGGCAGGCACCGCGCCCGGGCCACCTCGACGGACGTCTCGCGCGTCAGCCGCTCGTAGTCCCCGGCGGTGACGGCCCGCTGCCCGGTGCGCAGCGACAGCGGCCCGCGCACCTTCGCCTCGTCCACCGTCTCCGCGTCGACACCACCGGCCGCGGGCACCAGGTTCACCACGCTGGCGACGAACGGCAGCGTGGACCGCAGCTCGGTCAGCGTGCGCGCGCCGACGTTGCCGGCCGCGCCCCCGCCGTGCCGGTAGCCCGTGACCTGCACCAGCGCACCGTCCGGCGGGATCGCGCCGTGCTGGCGCACCGACCCGTCGGGGTACCGCACGCGCGGCCCGAACCGCACCACGCCGGTGGACGACTCCCACACCACGTGCCGGTCCGCCGGCCCGGACTCGGAGAAGTCGGCCACCTCGGTCCAGTCCTCGGCGCCCACCGTCGTCACCACCCGCACGCGCTCGCCGTCGCGCCGCGTCGCCACCGGCACGGACGCGACGCGGAACTGCTGCGCCGGCACGCCGACCGACCGGCCCAGGTTCTCCGGCCCGACGGTCATCGCGTGCTCGGCCGGCACCGTCAGGCCCACCACCTCGGCGCGCACCGACTCCAGCCGCGGCGACGCCTGGTACGTCGGCTGCCCCGGCGCCGGGCGCACCAGCCGCACCCGCAGCCAGTACGCCGTCGTGCCCGCCAGCATCAGCGACGCGTGCGCCTGCGGCACCAGCAGCACGATCTGACCGTCGCGGTTCAGCCCGCCCGTGGTGTCCTGCTGCACGCGCACCGGCGTCCACGCCTCACCCGTCCACACGTCCCACGCCAGCGGCGGGTTGGTCGGGTCGACGCCGATGCCCTGGGCGGACGCCTGGACGGTCAGCCGCAGGGCGGCCCCCGCCAGCGACTCGGCGAAGCCGAACAGGGTCGCGTCACCGGGCTCGAGCGGGTCCGAGACGAAGCAGGTCACGGCGCTGCCGGGGTAGGTCAGGTCCTCCCAGGCGTCCACCGTCTGCTCGCCGCGGGCCCGTGCCGAGTGGGCCGCGATCATCCGCGGCGGGCTCACCACCGCCTCGTGCTCGGTGGAGAACACGACGGCGTCCACCGCACTGGTGGACGTGGTCACCTCGGTGCCGGCCGGGATGGTCAGCGGCCGCTCGGACGGTGCGGAGAGCCAGAACGTCACGTCCGTGCGGGCCACCGACGGCGGGAACGGCTCGATGCCGGCGAGGTTGAGGAAGTGCACGTACAGCCGCTCGGGCACCTGGTTCACCCGGAACAGCACCATCTCGCTCATCCACGCGAACAGCTCGATCAGCGCGACGCCGGGGTCGGACACGTTGTGGTTGGTCCACTCGGGGGTGAACCGCGGGATCAGCCGCTTGGTCTCGTCGACGATGTCCTGGAAGGACCGGTCGTCGAGGTTCGGAGGGGGGATCGGCGGCATCAGGAGTCCTCACGCGGGATCACGTAGAAGGGGTAGACGAGGTTGCGGCGGTCGTTCGTCGCGCGGACCCGGTAGCGGATGGCGATGCGGACCAGGCCGCCGTCGTCCTCGTCCTGCACCGGCTCGACGTCCTCCACCTCGACGCGTGGCTCCCACTGCGCGAGGGCGTCCCGCACCGCCTCGGCGATCAGGCCGAGCAGGTTCGCATTGACCGGCTCGAACAGCAGGTCCCAGATGCGGCAGCCGAACTGGGGTCGCATCACGCGCTCGCCGGGGGCGGTCAGCAGCACCACGCGGATGGACCGGTCGAGGTCCTCCGGGCCCTGGGTCAGCCGGATCGCGCCGCGGTGGTCCACCTCCAGGGGCCAGCTGAAGCCGCGCCCGATGAACGACGCGTCGGGGACGGCCTGCGTGGGGTCGGGGATCGAGAGGCTCATCAGTTGATCTGCACCATCGATCCCTTGACGGCGGTGATGCCGGAGGACTGCAGCGTGGCGGTCCCGTCGGCCTTCAGGTCCACCTCAGGGGCGGAGGCGGCCACCTTCGCGGTGCCCTTGGCGGTCACCTGGACGCCCTCGAGCGTGAGGTCCTGGGTCGCCTTGATCGAGATGGTCGTCCCGGACAGCGTGATGGCGCCGTTGCCGTCGAGCTTGATGGACGACGAGCCGGAGGCGATGGTCAGCGGCACGCCGTCAGGCAGCGTCAGGTCCGCCTTGTCCTTGCCGAGCCGGAGCCGCACCTCGCCGCCCGCGAGCGCCAGCCGGATGTGCTGGGTCGCGGGGCCCGTCCCGTCGGCCAGCTCGACGACGTGACCCAGCCGGGAGGTCAGCGTGCGGTGCGCGACCGCGCCGTCCGCCACCAGGTCGGCCGGGATCGTGTCCTTGGTGCCGAACAGCCCGCCCAGCACCACGGGCCGGCGCACGTCGCCGCCCTCGAAGCCGACCAGCACCTCGTCGCCGACCTCGGGCATGAACACCATCCCGCGTGACGCGCCGCCACCGAGCACCGCCAGCCGGGCCCACTGCGACTCGATGGTGCTGTCGAGCCCGGGCAGGGAGACCTTGACCCGGCCTGCGGCCTGCGGGTCCTGGTCGATGGCGGAGACCAGTCCCACCACCAGCCCGTCGTGCGTGAAGCTCGACGCGGTCCCCGTCGCGACGGCGGGTGCGACGAGCGTGCCCGGCTCCCGGTCCCCCGCGACGAAGGTGGTGTGGAACCCGGCCGGCCGGTAGGTGTGCTCCACCTCGCGCACGTAGTAGGTGCCGGACGACGGACCGCCGTCACGGATCTGCACCAGCACCCCGGGTCGCAGCGTGGGCGTGATCTCGCAGCGTCCCCGGGCCAGCACCGCGCCGTTCAGCCGGCCGACGGCCTTGGCCAGCGCCTCGGCGTCCGACTGGTCCACCGGCCCGGCCTGCGCGTCCAGCACGGTCGCCGTCGCCAGCCCGGAGGCCGGCGCCAGGGACCCCAGCCCGTCCGGCACCGCCGACCGGCTGGTCTGCGCGTCGCCCACCACCGCGGTCTTCTTCAGGTGGTCCCAGCCGCGCACCCGCACCGAGCTCGGCGCATCGGCGTACACCCGTGCGGAGAAGTCCCGCAGGCTGTCGCCCACCGCGAGCCGCACGGCGGGCGACCCGGTCCCGTCCGGCAGGGCCCACGCCCGGAACGTCGAGCCGTCCATCTCCCAGTCCAGCCCGTTGCGCCGGCACAGCTCGTCGACGAAGGCCAGGTCGGTGTCGGTCTGCAGCGTGTACTCGAGCACCGCGGAGGTGGCGGTGACCGACGGCCGCGCACCGGCGGCGCGCACCACCTTCTCGACGATCTGCGAGGCGGTGACCTTGAGGAACGTCGCCGCCCGCGCCGACCGGCTGAGCTCGAAGGCCAGGTCCTCCGCGACGACGTGCAGCTCCGGCTGACCCCCGTCGCGGTGCTCCACCCCCGTGGACGTCACCTTGCCCTGGAAGACCACCGTCGCCGTGGCACCCTGCTCGACGCCCTTCGCGCTGACCCGCACCGGCGTGCCGACCTTGAGCTTGCTCGCCTGCGCCAGGGTGTAGCCGGGGTCGACGAACCGCATGGTGCAGCGCCCGATGGTGCGGACGGCCCGCCGCACGCGCAGCTCGACCAGGGCGTTGCTCCAGACGGCTGGCAGCTCGGTGCCGCCGGCGGCGATCACCGGGGCGAGCGCCATGCCGTCGGAGGCGAGGGGAGCGACGGACACGCTCACACCTCCAGCCGCGGGATGGACAGCCGGGAGCCGGGACGCAGCGACAGCGGGTCCTCGATGCCGTTGGCGACGGCGAGCGTCCGCCAGCGGGTCGCGTCGCCGTAGTACCGGGCGGCGATGCGGTCGAGCGTCTCGCCGGGCTGCACCTGGTGGACCCGGTGCGGGCGCGGCGTGCCGGAGGTCGGGTTCTGGGGGCCGAACGCGTGCGACTCCTCGTACTGGCGCAGCACCAGGGCGAGCGTGGCGCGCAGCGGGACGCCGGTGGAGGAGAAATAGGTGAACGTCAGGTCGAGGTGCGCGATGACGGCCTTGAACGAGTGCAGGTCGCCCCAGTGGAACGTCACGTACGGCGGCCGGGCGTTGTGGGTCGCGTCGTTCGCGCCCGGCAACGACGGGTCGACCTCCATCAGCCCGAGGATCTTGCCGGTGTACCGGGTGACGGCGGTGCCGTCGTTGGTGGTGTCGAAGAACAGCTCGACGGCCATCGTCGCCGGCCGGGCGCCGGCGTAGCGCAGCCGCGGCACGCCGCGGCCCGGCATCGACTCCCCCGCCCAGCTGTTGCTGCGCGTGATCGCCAGCTGCGCCGGGTTGAACAGGCACGGCAGCCGTTCGCCGCTCTCGATCTCCAGGAACGCCTTCTCGGTCGCGGCCATCAGAACACCCCCGGCATCCGGCGGCGTCCGCGCCGCTCGAGCTCCTCGACCACGCGGTCCTCCAGCCGCTCCACCACCCGGTCGACCAGCTCGTCCATCACCTCGGGCGGGAGCACGGCCTGCGACGGGTCCTCGGGCGGGGACCAGGACCGGCTGACCCGGTCCGCGGCGCTCGGGCTCATGACGGCTCCCTCGGTGGTGCGCAGGACGGTGGCGGCGCCGGGGACGCCGGCAAGGCCGGTGGGTCCGCCGACGGAGCCGCCCGAGCCGGTGGCGAACGTCGTGCCCGCCCAGCCGGTGCGGCCGGCGGAGGTGCTCTCGAACGCGCCCGCCGCCTCGGCGGCGACCAGGGCTGCAAGCCTCGCCGGGACGGACCCGGCCGGCGTCCCTGCGGTGGACGGTGCGGGGGCGGAGACCGAGCGACGCAGAGCGTCTGCAGGGCCGGAGGGCGCCGGGCGGTCCGACGGCCGCCGGCCGGCGCGGGCCGACGACGGCTCCGGCGGCCCTCCCGGTGGACCACCGAGGCCCGTGGTGCGCGGCGGGAGCACGACGAAGCCGGAGGCGACCCCGGGCAGTTCCACCGGCGCGGCGGCGCTGCGGTGCAGGGTCAGCGCCGCGGCTGGGCTGCGGCGCGCCGTGGTCGCCGCGGCCGGGCTGCGGCGCGGTGTGAGCGTCGTGGAGCCGTGGGAGACGGCTGTCGACCCGGCGAGCTCGACGGGCCCGACGGCGCCCGCCACGGCTGCGCCGAGCACTGCGCGCGCGCTGCGTCGGACGTCACCGGGTGCAGGTGCGAAGACGGGCGTCGCTCGTCCCCCGGCGGCCACGAGGGGACGGACCGTGGTTGCCGCGGCGTCCACTCGCCGGCGCATCGGCGCAGGGGGTCCGTCCGGTCGGCCCGGTCGGTTCGGCGAGGCAGGCGAGCCGGCTCCGTTCGGACCGACGATGCCGAGCGACCACGAGCGGCCTCCAGGTGCGGACTGGACCCGCCGCACCGGTGCCACGCGGCGTCCGTCCGTCCGCATGCCGGCCCGCGCCGCGGCCCCGGTCGGCACCGGCAGCACGCCGTGTGGCGCGACCCGCTGCAGCGACGTCCCACCAGCGATGGACGTCCCACCGCTCAGGGCTGCTGCACCGCGGCCCGCATCGGACGCGACGCCCCGCTCGGCCGCGGCGGTCAGGGCTCCTGCGTGGCGGGCGGAGGCGACGGCCGATGCTCCCCAGCTGCGCACCGCGCGCCCGGCACTGGCTGCGGCACCGAGCAGCCCGTCGTCGGCTCCGTGACCGACGGCCAGCCGGTCGATCGCCACCGGCAGCCCGCTGTACCGACGCCCGCTCGCGGCCCGGCGTGGGCGCCGCGACGTCCCGTGCACGACGGCATCCGGAGCGGCGACTCGCTGTGCCGGGAGGGACGTCGCGCTGCGGCCCGCCGAGTCCGCGCCGGCACCGGCCGGTGCCGCGGTGCCGGCTGCGTCGACCGCCGTGTTGGCCTTCGAGTCGGCCGCCGACTGGGCGGTGGCGGTCGGGGCAGCCGTCTGCCGGACGGTCGCCGGCGGGGCGGTGGACGGCCGGGCATCGGCATCGACCGGAGCGGTGGGCTGAGCGGTGATCGACTGCGCAGCAGCCGTTGGAGCACTGCTCGGCTGCGCCGGCGCGGCGACAGCTGCGGCCGGTTGGGCTGAGGTCGGCTGGGCTGAGGTCGGCTGGGCTGAGGTCGGCTGAGCAGGGCTCGGCACGCCTTCGGTGCGCTGAACAGCGGTCGGCGCCGCAGGTACGGGTCGCGCTGGGGTCGGCTGCGCACCCGTGGGCCGGACGGCGGCGGGCTGAGCCAACGGTGCCGGAGCGCCAGCGCTGCGGGTCGCTGCCGACGAGGCCAGAGGCGCTGCCGCCGCGGGGGCGACGGAGGCCGCTGCCCGCATCGCGCCGGAAGTATCGCCCCTGGTCGGACGCGCCTCCGGACGCGGACCGGCGGAGCGGGCACCGGCGCCGGACCGCACTCGTCCGCCGCCGACCGGCGCTCCGACCGCCCCGGCACCCGCGGGTCGCAGCCGCACCGGCGCGCCCAACGCACGCCGCAACGGTCCGCCGAGCGCACCGTCCGCCGCTGGCGTGGACCCGTCCGGCGAGACGCCGAGCGGTGCGAGCGACAGCGGTACCCGCCGCACCGTCCGGTTCGACGCACGGCTCGTCCCCGAGACCTCGCCGCTCACCGCAGGATCGTTCGACGCCGCCCCCGACGTGCCGACAGGCTCGGCCCCGTCGCGCCGCGTCGCCCGCGCGCCCGGTGCAGGAACCGTCCCCGCAGTGGCTCGCACATCACCGGCCGCGCGCGCGTCGCCCGCCGCCCGTGCCGCCTCGCTGGCGGCCAGCCGTCGTCGGACGAAGCGGCTCACCGGCGTCGCCCGTCCCGGCGTCCCGGGCGTCGACGCCGCCGCCTGACGCGCCGGACCGGCACCGCCCCGGGTCACCGCAGCCGTGCTGTCCGTCGGCCTCGGCCGCGCCGGCCCGCGCTGCTCGGCATCCCGCCGCACGGCCGCCTGCGGGGAACCGGCCGACGTGCCGCGACGCGGCAGGTCGGGCGCGCTGCCGGCCCCCGAGGTCTTCCCCGGCGAACCGCCCTGCGCCCCGCCGGCGTCCCTGGGTGGAGGCGGCGCCGTCCGACGCCGCCGGTCGAGCGAGGTGATCATCGCGCCGGCGGCGGTCACCTCGGCGGGCAGCCGCATCGGCAGCGTGCGCGGCGCCGCGGTGACGGACAGGCTGCCGGGGCTGTGCGACTCCTCGGTCGGCACGCTGCGCACCACCCGGCGCAGCCCGCGTGCCGGCAGCTGCGCGACCGCTGCGTCGCCGACCCCCGCCGTCGTCTGGACGGCGCTCTCAGTCGCCTCGACCGCGCGCGCGGACCGCCGCCACCACCGGGGTGCCCGCACCGTCGCCAGCCCCGCGCCGTTCGCCTGCACGCTGGCCGGCACGCCGATCGCCCGCCGCACGGCCAGCGGCCGCCCCGTCGCCGACCCGAACCGCAGCGAGCGCGCGGCGACCTGGCCGATCGCGCCGTGCCGCAGCTGCCGACCCGGCGACCCCGGCGGCCCGTACCGCGCCCACGGCGACGGCGGCGCGCTCAGCTCGTCGGCCGCAGCGGTCGCACCGGCCGCAGCCGAGCCGACCCGCGCCGCACCGGCCGCACCCGCACCGGCAGCGGCCGCCAGGACGTCGGAACCGCTCACGACGTCTTCGCCCGGAACCCGTTGTGCGCCACCTCGAGCTGCTCCACCAGCTGCCCGGTGCTGTCCACGTTGAACTCCGGCCCGGTCCACCGCACGGCGAACACGTCGGCGAACTCCCAGGCGCGCAACCGCTCGCCGGTGTAGCTGATCGCCGTCACGGCGCCCGTGCTGCGCTTCACCTTGTTGCCGTTGGCGGCGAAGTTCTCGCCCGACGAGTTGGCGACCCACGTGAACAGGGCGTCGCTCTCCACCATCCCGCGGCTGAAGACCAGGTTGGGCCAGTGCAGCGTGCCGGGAAGCTTGTGCACGTACTGGTTCTGGCCGCCCTCGACGTAGGTCTCCACGTCGACCGTCAGCTCCAGCCCGCGCACCTCGCGGAACGTGCCGATCTCGACGCCGTCCACCTCGAAGATGAAGTACCCGGTGGTCGACGGGTCGCCGCCGAGCGGTGTCCGGTCAGATCCCGCCACCGTCGCGCACCGCCTCCCACGCTCGTTCGTTCAGGGCAGAGACCGCCCGGACCATCCGGACGCGGTCCAGGTGCTCGAGGTCGAGCAGGTCCGCCATCGACCAGTGCAAGTGGTAGGCGAGGTAGGCGATCTCCTGCCAGAGCGCCTCAGCCGGGTAGCGCAGCATGGGTCACCGGCCGTCGGACGGGATCTCCTCGATCGCCGACCGCCGCCCGTAGGTGACCGTCGCCGACGTCCCCACCCCGACCGGCACACCGGCGGCCGCGCCGCCGTCGCCCCCCGCAGCAGCCCCGACGTCAGCCCCGGCGTCGGCCCCAGCCGCGACGGCCACCACCGGCGCCGCCGCCTGCTCCGGCACCACCACCGGGGTCGACACCGGCGCCCCGGCGTCGCGCTGCGCCGCCAGCAGCTCCTCGTACTCCTCCTGGCTGCCGAAGTTGATCACCCCGTAGAAGTCCTGGAGGAACGCGAGGTCGGCGGCGAACAGCCCCTCGATCTCGTGCCGGGTGACCAGCTCGAGCGTGCCGAGCCGCTCGACCACCCGCGCCAGCACCACGATCGTCAGGCGCGGGTCGTCGGGACCGTCGATCGTCGGGTCCCGCAGCGGCTCCAGCTCGTCGCGCGCCGTCGCCAGCCGCATGGTGCCGGTGCGGTGCACCTCGCCCTTGTCGTCGACGTAGCCGCGCGGCAGCGTGAAGTCGTAGCGGGTCTGCATGGTCACTTGACCCGTGCGAGCCGCTCGATCGTGAGGGTGATCGTCTCCTTCACGGCGTCCGAGCTGTCGACGCTGAGCTGGTCGGTGGAGATCTTGCTGGGCCAGCCGTTGAAGAAGTTGAACCGCGCGAGCTCGGCGTGGGTGTGGTCGTACATCACCACGGAGCCGTTCTTGCGGTTGTTGCTCCGGTCGCTGTTGAGAATGCCCTTCTCACGGATGTTGTTGAACCACTCCCAGAGCTTGTCGCCCTCCATCTTGGCGGGCGAGACCCGGGTCAGCGTGAGGTCGGGCGCTGCGGTGGTCGCACCGAGCGTCTTGATCAGCTGCTGCTTCCCGTCCTTGCCGGCCTGCTGGATGGTGGCGACGGAGACCTCGACGTCGAGGCCGCCGACGGTCATCAGCGCCGTGACCACCTCGCCGTCGATCTCGAGGAAGAAGTTCTGGGAGATGATCGGGTCGGTCTTGAACAGCCCGTCAGGCATGGTGGCTCCTCGGCTCTGGATGCGGCTCAGGGTGCGGGGTCCGGGCGGGGGCGCAGGCCACCCACCCGGACCGGGTCAGGTCAGTTCGCGGACTGCTTGTTCTGGCTGATGCGGAAGATGACGAACTCCGCGGGCTTCACCGGGGCGAGGCCGACCTCGACGACGAGCTTGCCGGCGTCGATCGACTCGGGCGGGTTCGTGGTCGCGTCGCACTTGACGAAGTACGCCTGGTCCGCCGAGGCGCCGAACAGCGCGCCCGACTGCCACAGCCCGTGCAGGTAGCCGGTGAGCGTGCGGGTGACGCCCTCCCACAGGGTGACGTCGTTCGGCTCGAAGACGGCCCACTGGGTGCCGGACATGATGGTCGACTCGACCATGTTGAACAGCCGGCGGACGTTGATGTACTGCCAGTCGGTGTCCGACGTCAGCGTGCGGGCGCCCCAGATGCGGATGCCGCGCGTGCCGAACGGCCGGATGCAGTTGATGCCGATCGGGTTCAGCAGCGACTGCTCGTTCTGGGTGATCGACCGCTCGACGTCCAGCACGCCGCGGATCGTGTCGTTGGCCGGTGCCTTCCACACCCCGCGGGTGTCGTCGGTGCGGGCCCAGACGCCGGCGACGTGGCCCGACGGCGGGATCAGCACCTCGGCGTCGCCGTTGCTGCCGATCGGGTTGTCCACCTTGATCCAGGGGTAGTACAGCGAGGCGAACGCCGAGTCGTACATGGCGACGTCGCTGCGCCACTCCTTGATCTGCTGCGGGCCCATCCCGGGAGGAGCGTCGAGGATCGCCATGCGGTTGGGGTGCAGCTCGCAGTGCGCGATCAGCGCCGTCTGCACGGCCTTCCACAGGTTGAGGTCGAGGGTGCCGTCGGCCTTGGTGGCGGCGGTGACCAGGTCGGGGACGATCACCATGGTGACGTCCTCGGCGATCGCCAGGCCGTTGATGCCGCTGCGCGCGGCCTCCGAGCCGGCGAACTTGCGGCCGTTGACCGGGGCCGGCACGGGCGCGGCCTTCTCCAGCTGGTAGACGCCCGGCTTCAGCAGCTCCAGCTGGCTGGCCACGTCGGCGTCGGTGTCGAGCTTGAGCTCCACCTTGATCTGCGTGGACGTCTTGTTGATCACCGTCGCGGCGTCGCGCGGGCCGCCGAACGTCAGGTCGGGGTACTGCTCCACGGCCTCGCCGCCGATCACCACGGTCAGCGTGAAGGGCGCGGGGCCCTCGGCGTCGGGGTCGGTGTCCTGCGTCTCGACCACCACGGAGACGTTCGCGTCCGGCTCCACGCTGGTGATCTCCAGCGGGCGGCCCAGCGAGCGGTCGGCGGCGGGCAGCGCCAGCTGCGCGGGCTCACCGGCGGGGGTGGAGTGCGGGATGCGGACGATGTAGGCCAGCGAGCCGCCGTTCTGGAAGTACCCGAACACCGACAGCGGCAGCACGGCACCCGCGACGAACCCGCCGAACAGCTGCTCGAACTGGTTCCAGCTGGTGACCAGACGGGGGGCCAGGCCCTCCGGGTCGTTCGGGTCGTCGAGCGGGGCCCGCTCGGTGAACCCGACGAAGGCCGCGACGGCCGTCGGCGCGGACGCCAGGACCTTCTGCGACGACGGGACTTCCTCGACGTAGACGCCGGGCGCGGTGTACGTGGGCACTGTGTCTCCCTGTTCTGCGCCGCATCCTCGGGCGGGAGGGCGGTGCCGGTGGCGCTGACAACCGTGAACGTAGGGAGAGGCCCTACTGGGCAACATCCGTAATCGCTACCGATCTTGAGCCCAACACCCCGGAGAGCCCCCGCTTTTCACCTCCTCGACCGCCCTATATCGGCACTATGTCAGGACTAAAGTCCTCCGCGAATCCGGCCGAAGACCTGGTCGGACCAACGGTCCGGGAAGTGGACCCCGCGACCATGGCCGCCCCGTGCGGAGACGAGGAACGCCGATGAGCGAGCTCGCGGAGAGAGCGGCCTCGAGCATCCGCCTCGCGCCGGCGTCCTCCCCGGCGTCCGTCCCCGCGGCTGTGCGCCCCTGGCCCTCCGTCGACCGCCTCGGACCTCGGCGCGCCGTGCTGGCCGCGCTCGCCGAGTCCCGCAGCGTGCTGGTGGTCGGCAGCGCAGGCGTCGGCAAGACGCACCTCCTCGACGTGGCCCTCGGCGAGTGGAGCGCGGCGCGGCGTGCCGTGACGGACCAGGCGGCCGCCGTGGCGCTGGTCCCGGCGCAGGCGGCGCACCCCGAGCCGGCCGTCGTCACCGTCGGCGGTCACGACGACTTCGGCGCCCTGACGACGCTGTGGCACGGGTCGTCCGGCCGCCTGGTGGAGCGTCCCGTGCAGCAGGCCGGTCACGTGGTGCGCGTCCACCACGACCTGACGGAACCGGTGCTGCTGCGCGTCGAGGACGCCCACCTGCTCGACGCGGCGGCGGCCGAGGCGCTCGTGTCGCTGGTGCGCGACGGTGAGGTGCGCGTGCTCGCCACGCTGCGCGGCACGCCGTCCTCCCCCTGGTCGGAGCTGTGGAAGGACGGCATCGCCGAGCGGGTCGACCTGGGCACGCTCGACCCCGCGCAGACGCAGGCGCTGGTGGAGACGGCGCTCGGGGGGCCGGTCACCGGGGAGACCGGCCGACGCATCTGGCTGCACACCCTGGGCAACCCGTTCTACGTGCGCGAGCTGGTGCGGCACGAGGTGGCCTGCGGTGCCCTGGTGGAGCGGCACGGCGTGTGGGTGGGGCTGATCGGCGCCGAGCCGGGGCAGCGGGTGCTCGACACGGTCGCCCGGGACCTGGAGCGCCTGGACGGCCCGACGCGGGACGCGCTGGAGCTGGTGGCCCTGGCCGAGCCGGTGCCGGTGACCACCCTCGACGGCCTGGTGGACGGCACGGTGCTCGACGACCTGGCGCACCGCGGTCTCGTCGTGCGCGGCACCGACCCGGCGCACCCGGGCCCCGGTGCCCTCGACCAACCCCTGTCGCCGACGGTGCGGCTGACCCCGCCGGCCTTCGCCGACGCGGTCCGGGTGCTGGTGCCGCACGACCGCCGTCGGCAGCTGTTCGCGCTGGTCCGCACCGCGCGGTCCGGCTTCCGGTCCGACCACGAGTCGCCCGCGGCCCTGCTCCGGTCCGTGCTCTGGGCCCTCGAGTGCGACGTGCACCAGAGCGGTGAGCGGCTGCTGCGGGCGATGCGGGCGGCGATCCTGCTCAGCCGTCCCGAGGCGGCCGTCCAGGTGGGCAGCGCCGCGCTGCGCCAGACGGTGGGCGGCCCGGGACCGCGGGTCGACGTGCTGCTGCTGCGGGCGGAGGCGTGGCGGCTGGTCGGGGCGCCGGAGCGGTCCGCCGCGGATCTGCTCGAGGCCTCCGAGCGGCTGGCGAAGGACGACACCGGCACCGACCACCGCCTGCGGCAGATCCGCCTCGCGGAGCAGACGGCTGACCTGCACCAGTTCCACGACGACGACTCCGACGAGTCGCTGGACCTGATCGACCAGTTCCTCGACGAGCTCGGCGAGGACGACGACGCCGCGCTGCGCTCCGCGCTCGCCGTGCGCCGGCTGGTGCGGCTCGGCACCGGTGGACGCTTCACGGAGAGCATCGAGCCGTCGCTGGCCGCCCTCAAGGCGGCCGGCTACCGGTCGCCGAGCGTGCTGGCCCTGGCGGCGCCGGCCGTCTTCGGTCTCGCGCAGACCGGCCGGATCAGCGAGGCGATCGCGCTCGGCTCGCGCAGCCTGCGCGCGGCGGAGGTGCACGAGCGGGAGCACCCCTGGCTCGGCTCGAACATCCTCGCCGCGCAGTTCCTGGTGCACCTGTGGGCGGGTGACGTGGCCGCCGCCGAGCGGATCGCCGCCGTCCCGCCCGGCGGTGACTGGGGGTACGCCACCAAGTACTCGACGGACGGCACGGGCCGCGGCCTGATCGCCGCGGCGCGCGGCCTGTGGAGCGACGCGATGGCCGAGCACCGGGCGGCCGCCGCCACGCTCGGCGTGCTCGACCCGTACGGCCTGACGGAGTTCGCCGCGGCCGCCGGCGCCGTGTCCGCAGCCGCCCTCGGCGACCGGTCCACCGCCCTGCAGCTGATGGAGCTCGCCCGTCGTGCGCCCCACCGGGCATCGGCCATGGTCGAGTCGGACCTGCGGCTGATGCTCGTCGACGCCGGCCTGTGGCTGCAGCAGCCGACCGTCCGGGCGGAGGCTCTGGCACTCGCCCGCTGGTGCGCCGAGCGCGGGTTGCGCCGCACGGAGCTGGAGGCCCTGCACCGGGTGCTCCTCGCCGGTCACCTCCAGGGCACCCCGGACCCCACGGACGCGGCGGTGCTGGTCCGGCTGCAGCAGGTCGGCGACCTCGTCTCAGGCTCCCGCGCCGCAGCGCTCGTGGCCCACGCCGTCGCGGTCGTCGCCGGGGACGGCGAGCTGGTGGCCGTCGCCTCGCGCGACCTCAACGCGCGGGGCCTGTGGCTGCCGTCGGTGCGCCCGTCGGCCCGGCTGACCGCCCGCGAGCGCGAGATCGCCGGGCTCGCCGCCGCCGGCCTGAGCAGCCGCGCGATCGCCGACCGCCTGACCCTCTCGGTGCGCACGGTCGACAGCCACCTGTCCCGGGTGTTCGCCAAGCTGGGCGTGACCAGCCGCGCGCAGCTGCGCGACCTGCGGGACTGACCGAGGTCCGCACCGAACCACCCGCGCCGACCGGTGCGCGGCCGCCCGTGCAGGAGCAGGCTGGCGCCGTGAGGCGACGCGAGGCCGCGTGGGAGTACGTCAACGCCGCCCTGTGGGTGCTGCCGTTCGTGGCCGGCAACCTCGCCCTGCTGGTCGGCTTCGCCCTGTCCCGCGTCGTCCCGGCGCCGGGCTCGTTCCTCGCCACCGTGGCGTTCCGCGGCTCGTCGGCCGACGCCCGGACGCTGCTGATCACCATCACCGGCACGGTCGTCACGGTGATCGCCCTGGTGCTGGGCCTGTCGATCGTCGCGCTGCAGCTCTCGTCCACCCAGTTCAGCCCGCGCCTGCTGCGCAACTTCCTGCGGGACCGCCCCAACCAGATCGTCCTGTCGGTCTTCATGGCGACCTTCGCCTACAGCGCCGCCGGCCTGCTGACGGTCGGCGTCGGGACGGACCCGGAGACGTTCCCCCGCCTCGCGGTCACCGGCGCGCTCGCGCTGCTGTTCGCCAGCATCGCCTCGGTGGCCTACTTCGCCGACCACCTGTCGCACTCGATCCAGGTGGACGCGATCATGCGCCGCGTCGAGCGGGACGCCCTGCACCTCGTCTCCCGGCTGCCGACCGACATCGAGCTGGTGCCCCCTGCCGCGCCGCCGTGGGCCGTGCCGGTGGCCGCCCGCAGCAGCGGCTACGTGGTGACCGCGCACCCGGAGCAGCTGCTCCCCCTCGCCCGCGAGCACGGCGTGAGCATCGCCCTGGTCAGGCGCGTGGGCGAGCACGTGGTGCCGGGCACCCCGCTCGCGCTGATCTGGGGCCCGACGCCCGACGACGCCGTCCCGGACCGGCACCCGTTCGAGCACGCGCTCGACGACGCCGTCGGCATCGGGTTCGAGCGGACCCGCCAGCAGGACGCGGCCATCGGCATCCGCCAGCTGGTCGACGTCGCCTGCAAGGCGCTGTCCCCCGCGGTGAACGACCCCTACACCGCCATCCAGGCGGTCGACCACATGGCGGTGATCTTCGCCGCGATGGCCGCCCGTCCCCTCGGCCCGCGGGTGGCCCGCGCCGGCGACTGCGTGGTGGTGGTCCCCAGCCGCCGCTTCGGGGAGTACCTGGCCACCATGTGCGGGCTGGTGCGCCGGTACGGCGCCGGTGAGCAGACCGTCTCGCTGGCCCTGCTGCGGCTCCTCGACACCTGCGCCACCATCGCCTGCACCGACTGGCCTCGCCTGCACGACATCGCCGAGCAGGCGAGGCTCATCGTCGACGACGCCGAGCGCGCCACCCACCAGCCCGCGGACGTCGAGCCGGTGCGCCTTGCGGAGCAGGCGCTGCTGCGCCGCATCGAGACGTACCGGGCGACGGCCGACTGAGCCGGGCCGTCAGCCGACCGTCAGCCGATCGTTCAGCCGACCGTCACGACGGTCTCCACCGGCACACGCGACCGCAGGTTGTCCAGCACCGGGCAGTGCTCCTCGACCGCGGCGACCAGCGCGTCGTACCGCTCCCGCGTCTCGGGGCCGGTGATCCGTACGTCCACCTGGATGCCGTCGAAGCCGGGGCGGACGTCCGCCGCCGTGCCGAAGAAGCCGCGAAGGTCTAGGTGCCCGCTCAGCTGCACGTCGACGCTCTCCAGCCGGATGCCCAGCGTGCCGGCCCACACCTGGAACGTGATCACCTGGCACGCGCCCAGCGCCGCGAGCAGGTGCTCCACCGGGTTGGCGCCGAGGTCCGTCCCGCCCAGGCCGGCCGGCTCGTCGATGGTGAACTCGTGGCTGCCGGCGGTGACGTGCACCTGCGTGCCGGTCACCAGCTGGGCGCGCACCTGCGGCGTGAGGTGCCGAGGTGCCGTCTCGGTCTGGGCGGTCCCGGTCTGCGTCGTCTCGGTCAGCTCGGTCTCGATCTGCTCGGTGTCGATCTGCTCGGTGAGGTCTGTGGCAGTCATGGTCGGTCTCCTCAAGGATTCAGGGCGCGCGAAAATGGCCTGAGGACCCGTCGCGTGAATAGCGCGCGCCCGGTCAGTGGGCACGCGAGGGTGCATTTCTCAGGCAGGCTGGGAATGACGCCGCGACCGAGGGGTCGCGAGCACGGGGCATGACGCCCGGCGGCCTCGGCTCAGACGAGCACGAGGGCCGCGGCGGTACAGACGTGCAGGTCCTGCCGCAGGCAGCGGCAGCACGGGTTCAGCACGTCTCGCACGACGACCTCCATCGGTCCTGGCATTAGCACCCGCACCCGGATCGGCCGGGGGGTTGCTGCGGTGTCACAGAGCCAGGTCTCTCGTACCGCTCCTGATAGGTGTGGCGAGCGTACGGTCGCATTCCAGTAAATGCCAGCGGCTATCCAGGATCTGGGACGGACCAATGGGGAAGGAGCTCGTCGCGCCCGGCGCCGCCTGTTTGACTTGTGCGGTGACCGAGCACCACGCCAGCAGCCTCGACGCCCCGTACGAGTTCTCCGCCGATCCCGCACGGCTCGATCGCGGGCGGGTCCACGACCTGCTGGTGAGCCACGCCTACTGGGCTGCGGGGCGGAGCAGGGCACTCCAAGACGCCGCGATCGACGCGTCGCGCAACTACGGGGTCTACCTGGCGAGCTCGGAGCGCCAGGTCGCGTACGCCCGGGTGGTGACTGATGGCGTCACGTTCGGCTGGCTGGCGGACGTCGTCGTGGAGCCTGAGCACCGCGGTCGCGGTCTGGGACGACTGCTGGTGAGCGGCATCCTCGCCGACCTCGCGCCCCTTGGCCTCAAGCGCGTCCTGCTCAAGGCGTCGCCGGAGGGGCGAGCGCTCTACGCGGCCCTCGGGTGGACCTCCGTCGACGACCCCGCCGACTGGATGGAGCTGCGCGCATCGCAGCGCTGACCGCTCCGGCAGGTGTCGTGGACCTCGAGGTCGTTGGCCGGCGGTGGCGATCCCAGAACAGTTCGGTTATTGACTGTTTGGTTTCTCACCATCTAGTGTTCCGGTCATGAGGAGCAGCCGTCCCGAGCCGACCGTCGCCGAGCTGATCGGCCGGATCTCCAGCCGGCTGCGTCAGGCGATGGGCGACGCCTTCGACTCGGCGGACCTGGGCGGGCTGACCCCGCTGCAGGCCCGCACCGTCGGCTTCATCGAGGCGAGCGAAGGCCGTGGCCTGATCCAGAAGGACATCGCCGACGTCACGGGCACCCGCCCGGCGACGGTGTCCGCCCTGCTCGGCACACTCGAGCGGGACGGCTGGATCGAGCGCCGCACCGACCCGTCGGACGCCCGCCGCAAGACCCTGCACGTCACCCCGAAGGCCCGCGACATGGTCAAACGCTTCGAGGCCGGTGTCTGGGCCAGCGGCGAGCGCCAGCTCGACGTCCTCGACGCGGACGAGAGACGCACCCTCGTCGCCCTGCTCACCAAGCTCGACCAGCACCTGTCGAGCTGACCACCGGACCGGCTGACCACCAGGCCGGCTGACCCCTCCACCACCCGCACCGACCGGCACCGCCGGCCGGCCGACCCCGCACGCCCTGGACCGGCTCACGGCCCCGGGCACCACCCCACCACCGCCCCGCGGCGCTGCCGCGCGCCCTCGCGCGCCCCGTCGCGCCCTCACGCACCCAGGAGGAACCATGACCTCGCACGACGACACCTACTACCTGCGCCGCGCCCCCATGGGTCGAGCGCTCGCCCACCTCGCGCTGCCGATGATGGCCGCCACCACCGTCGGCGTCGTCTACGGCGCCGTCAATGCGGGCTTCATCGGCTCGCTGCACTCCACGGCTCTGCTCGCCGCGATCACGTTCGGCCTCCCGCTGACCGCCGTGGTGATGGCTGTCGGCGGGGTGTTCGGCACCGGCGGCAGCACGGCGGTCGCCCGGCTGCTGGGTGAGCTGCAGGCGCTGGACGACGGCACCGGCCCCACCGCGGCGGCGCTCCGCGAGCGCATCCGTCGGCTGTCCGCGTTCACCGTCTGGGGCGCAGCCCTGGCCGGCCTCGTCGTGGCGATCGCCGGCCTGCTGGCCCTGCACCCGCTGACCCACCTGCTCGGCGCCACCGGCGAGGCGTTCGCCCCGACCGCCGACTACGTGGCCGTCCTGCTGGCCGGCACCCCGGTGCTCGCTGTCGCGTTCGCCATCGAGCAGCTGGTGCGGGCCGAGGGAGCGACGCGCGTGTCGATGGTCGGCATCGTCGTCTCCACCCTGGTCAACCTGGGTCTCGACGTGCTGCTGATCCTGGTGCTGCGGTGGGGCGTGACGGGCGCCGCGCTGGCGATCGTCGGCTCCAACGTCGTCACCGTCGCCTGGTTCGCCGTGCACCTGCACCGCCGCTCCCCCGAGCTGCGCATCGGCCTGCGCTGGTTCCGGCCGGACGGTCCGACGGCACGTGAGGTGTTCGGCGTCGGCGTCTCCGAGCTGCTGATGAGCGGCTTCCTCACCGTCAGCGCCGTGGTGTTCAACAACGTCGCGGCACGGTACGGCGACGGCGTCCTGGCCGCGTTCGGCGTCGCACAGCGGATCGTCCAGCTGCCGGAGATGTTGGCGATGGGCGTCGCCCTCGGCGCCATGCCGCTGCTGGCCACCGCCTTCGGCACCCGGGACACCGCTCGGCTGCGGTCGGCCCTGCTGCACTCGGCCGCCTGGGTGACGGGCTGCGTGCTGGTGTTCACCCTGCCGGTGTTCGTGCTGCGCGAGCGGGTGCTCACCCTGTTCAGTGCCGACCCGGCCGTGCTGACCACCGGCCTCTCGGTGCTGACGGCCATGCTGGTCGCCGCCCTGTTCGACGGCTTCACCGGCCTGGCCACCACGCTGTTCCAGTCCACCGGCCAGGCGGTTCCCGCAACTGTGATGTCGGTGGCTCAGGGCGTGCTGTTCGTCCCGGTGCTGCTCGCCGCCCGCGCCGTGCTCGGCCTGACGGGCGTCATCTGGGCGATGCCGGTCACCGAGGTCCTCTGCTTCGTCGTCGCGACCGCCCTGGTCACCGCCCACCGCGCCAGCACGCTGGCGCCCGCCGCCATCCACGCCGACCTGTCGCCCGCCGCACTCCCCGACGCGGTCGGGTAGGGCTTGGCGCTTCGGGCGACGGACCCGCCTCGTTGACGTCGCCTCAACGCCCGCCGAGCAGCGGAGCGAGGACCCCCACGATGGCGCACCAGCCGCCGAAGAGAAGGATCAGCGTCCAGTACGGATAGGCGTGCGCGAACGAGAACGCCTCCGGCCAGCGACGTCGGGCGTCCTTGGCGCGTCCCATGGCGCTGTTCCACCGGACCAGCGGAACGCCCAGCGGCGCCCACGCCTGGGCGAGCCACCTCTGGAACTCCGCCGACGTCCGCCACTGCCGTCCCCACAGGCCCACTCCGACACGCAGGAGGGCCGCCCCCGATCGGTCCAGCAGGAGCGCATACCTGCTCACCGAATCGACCCGCCCGGTCAGGACCACCTCGACCAGCTCGACGGCCGCGATTCTCCCCGCGGGCACGGTCCCCGACGCATCGCGCCAGGTCCGCCAGTGGACCCCGGCAGCGTCCACGCGGACGTACCGGGCGGCCACCCGGCGCACCCTCGGTACCTTCGTCGGCCGGGGATCGGGTCGTTCACCCACCACCATCTCCACCAGGACCCTCGCGACAAGCGCCCTGCCAGGCGCAACGGGTGCAGCCGCGGCGACGTGCGCGGGGGCCTCAGGGGGCACGGGCGCCGCCGACAGCGTCGCCACCACCTCGGCGAGGAAGGCGTCCACCTCGGCGAGGTCGTACCCGGGCATGACGCTGGTCCGCCCGAACGCCACCCGCGCGGCCTCCTCCGCCGTGACGACGTCCGCCGACCAGCCGCCGGCCGCGCGTGCGCGCAGCGTTCCGGCCACCCGGTCCAGGAAGCGGTCGACCTCGTCCTGGCGGTAGCCGGGACGGAACCGGCTCGCACTGAAGCGGGCGGTCACCACGTCGTCTGCTGTGAGCACCGATCCCCCTGGTCAGTCCCCTGCGCGGCGTGCCCCGCGCCTATCGGACGATCGACAGCCCGGGTGCCGAACTGAAGCGCTGCGCACGTGCCATGCCCAAAGCCCGCCCCTCCCCGTCGGCGGCGTGGGCGCGACGGCGCACGTGCCGGCCAGACGACGCGGACCGCCCGCATGGTGTCGGATGGACCCATGCGCGGAGCGATCATCCATGGAGCCGGCGACGTGCGCTTCGAGGAGCGCCCCGATCCCACCATCGTGGAGCCGACCGATGCGGTGGTCCGCACCGTCGCGGCCTGCGTGTGCGGGTCGGACCTGTGGCGGTTCCGCGGTCTGGCGCCGGTGCCGCAGCCGAAGCCCATCGGCCACGAGTACGTCGGCGTGGTCGAGGAGGTCGGTTCGGCGGTCACCACGGTCAAGCCCGGCGACTTCGTCGTCGGCGGCTTCCTGCACAGCGACAACACGTGCGCCGTCTGCCGCAAGGGCATGCACTCGAACTGCCTGCACGGCGGCGGGTACGACGGCTGCCAGGCCGAGCGCATCCGCATCCGCAACGCCGACGGCACCCTGCTGGCCACCCCGGGCCAGCCGGACGCCGACCTGATCCCCAGCCTGCTCGCCCTCTCCGACGTGATGGGCACCGGCTGGCACGCCGCCGTCTGCGCCGACGTGAAGCCGGGGTCCTCCGTCGCGGTGGTCGGCGACGGAGCCGTCGGCCTGTGCGGCGTGCTCGCGGCGGCCCAGCTCGGCGCGACGACGATCATCGCGATGAGCCGCCACGCCGACCGCCAGCAGCTCGCGAAGGAGTTCGGCGCCACCCACGTCGTCGCCGAGCGCGGTGACGAGGGCGCCGCCCGCGTCCGCGAGCTGACCGACGGCATCGGCGCCGACGCGGTGCTGGAGTGCGTCGGCACCGCGGACGCCCGGCTGCAGGCCGTGGCGGTCGCGCGCCCCGGCGCGATGATCGGGGTGGTCGGACTCCCCCACGGCGACGTCCCCACCGACCAGCTGTTCTGGCAGAACAAGGGCTTCCGCGGCGGCCCCGCCCCGGTCCGCGCCTACCTGCCGCACCTGCTCGACCTGGTGCTGAGCCGCAGCATCGACCCCGGCAAGGTGTTCGACCTGACGCTCCCGCTCGCCGACGTGGCCGAGGCCTACAAGGCGATGGACGAGCGCCGCGCGATCAAGGTCCTCCTCCAGCCCTGACGGCGCGCGCCGCAGCCGCACCATGCAGGTCAAGCTCTGTACATGCGCGAGGTAATCGGTCAGAATGGACCGGTTATCCGGTCTAACCGGTCACTTCTGAACTGTTAGGTGGTGGCGCGGATGGCGACGTCACCCATCGCCGTCATGCGCGCGATGAACGACATCGGTGAGTCGATCGCCACCTGGAGGCGCCTGAGGGAGCTCACCGTCGCGGAGGCTGCCGACCGCGCGGGCGTCAGTGTCAGCACGCTGCAGCGTCTCGAGCACGGTCAGGGGGGAACCGTGGAGACCCTGCTGCGCGTCGCCCGTGCTCTGGGCATCCTCGATCAGGTCACCGCGTCCGTGGACCCCATGTCGACCGACGTCGGTCGACTCCGGGCAGGGCAGGCCTTGCCGACGCGCGTACGCCGCAAGGAGCGGCGGTGAGCGACGCCGTCGTCCAGGTGTACGTCAGCACCCCGGATGGCGAGGTGGAGGCCGGCACGCTCTACAGCCATCGGCGCGGGAGGCTTGAGTCCGCGACGTTCGCCTATGCCCAGGAGTACGTGAGCCGGCGCGGCGCGTACCAGCTCGACCCCGCACTCCCGCTGAGCTCTGCCCCGTCCCAGACGCCCGTCGGCCGCGCGATCTTCGGGGCGTTCGCCGACTGCGCCCCGGACCGGTGGGGGCGCACGCTGATCAAGCGGGCCCAGGCACGCGCTGCGCAGGAGACCGGGGAAGCCGCTCGATCGCTGGGCGAGATCGACTACCTCCTCGGGGTGCGTGACGACCTGCGCCAAGGAGCACTGCGGTTCCGCATCGGCGACGGACCCTTCCTCGCGAGCGAGGAGGCCGGTGTCCCCACCCTGACGGACCTGCCCGAGCTGCTGCAGCTCGCCGACGCCGCCGAGCGCGACGACGCCTCGTTGCCGGACCTCAAGCGGCTGCTGCGCGTCGGCAGCTCTCTGGGCGGCGCGAGGCCCAAGGCGCACGTGCGTGCTGCAGACGGCAGGGTCGCGATCGCGAAGTTCCCCTCCGCGGCGAACGACTCGTGGAACGTGATGGCCTGGGAGAAGGTCGCGCTCGACCTGGCACGGGCGGCAGGAATCGCAGTGCCGGACTCCCAGCTGCTCACCCTCGCCGGGCGGCACGTCCTGGTCGTGGACCGCTTCGACCGCACACCGTCCGGAACGCGGCTGGGCTACATCTCGGCCATGACGGCGCTCGAGGCGCGCGACGGGGACCAGCGCAGCTATCTGGAGATCGCCGAGGCGATCGAGCAGACGTCCTCGAGGGCCGGCGCCGACCTCAGGCAGCTGTGGAGACGGATCGTGTTCAACGTCCTCATCTCGAACACCGACGACCACCTGCGCAACCACGGCTTCCTGCACGCCGGCGGCACCGCGTGGGACCTGGCACCGGCGTTCGACCTGAACCCCGATCCGGACCGCGGAGCCAAGTACCTGTCCACGGCGATCGACGCCTCGGACACGTCCGCGAGCCTCGCCCTGGCCATGTCCGTCGCGCCGCTGTTCCGCCTGTCCCCCACCGCCGCTGCGGTGGTGGTGCAGGAGGTCGCCGCTGCGGTGGGCACCTGGCGGTCGACGGCGGCGACGTGGCTGGCACCCGCGCAGATCGAGGAGATGGCGCCGGCCTTCGCGGCGCTGGAGCAGGTCTCGACCGTCCGGTAGGGCGGTTCAGGCGGCGGGCGCCCTCGGGGGTTTCGGCCGGACGGTGCCGTCCGTCGGTGCCGGGACCGACGACCCGTCGAGCGTCACCAGGGCCGGCATCGCCACGCCCAGCGACCCGGGCCAGGGCGCGGTCGGCGGCACCGACGGATGGGCGGGCGGCGTCGGCTGCTGGATCGTCGTCCCCGGCGCGGGCGGCACCGGCCGTGGCGCGGCACCCAGGTCCACCAGCCCCGCCATGCTCGGCGCCGAGTCGACCCTCGGCACGCCCATGGCCGGCAGCCCGAGCAGGTCGATGATCGTCTTCGGGATGCTGGCGTGGGAGTGCCAGGCGGTGTCGATCGCCTGCGTCACCCGGCCGCCGAACATCACCAGCGGGATGCGGGAACCGCCGATCGCGGCGAACCCGTCGGGATGGAGCGCGTCCGGCACGGTCTCGATCGCGGGCGTCTTCACGTGGTCGGCGTACCCGCCCCAGTCGTCCCAGGTCAGGATGAACGTGGTGTCGTCCCACCCGCCGCCGTCGATCACGGCCTGCACGCGCGACCACACCAGGTTCTGCCCGCGGGTGACGTAGTCCGGCTGCGGGGTCGCCGGCGGGTGCTCGTCGTACCCCGCCGGGCTCCAGACGTAGCAGACCTGCGGCAGCTCACCACCCGTCGCCATCGGCACGAACTCGTTGGGGTGGTGCACGTGCGTCTGCCCGGGTGCGCTGGTCAGCGACGTGTAGAACTTCGCCGGGTACCCGTGCTCGTCCGGGAACGCGCCCCAGGACACCCCGGCCTTGTCGGCCACGGTGAAGATGGACGGGAGGTCCCACACCGGCGACGGCCCGACGAACGGCGGGTTCTTCAGCGTCGGCATCTGCCCGCCGATCGCCAGCATGTGCCCCGGCGTGGAGTTCGACCCGGACCCGAAGTGGTGGTCGGAGAAGACGAACGTCTTGGCCAGCCACGCGTAGTACGGGATCACCGCGTCGGTGTCCACCTGCGCCGCCACCGCCGGGTAGTCGCCCATCGCGTAGTGCACCCACGCGTTGCGGTCGTGCGGCTGGTCGTGGTCGGGCGGCGCCGCGAGCAGCGGGCCGGTCGCGACGGCGGCGCCCCACGCTGCCATCGAGGCGAAGTAGAAGTCCGTCGTCTTGTTCTCCTGCAGGAAGACGACGACACGGTGACCGGATGCAGCCTTCGTCGAATCGGGCACGCTGGCAGTCTCACGCGCCCGGGTGGCAGCCGCACGACGGGTCGGTGGCTGCCACCCGAACTGCCGGTGTCGTCCCGGGATGCGGGACGCGCACCGGCGGGGTCAGTCCTCGACGACCTTGAGGGTGACCTCGACGTTGCCGCGGGTGGCGTTGGAGTAGGGGCACACCTGGTGCGCGGCCTCGACGAGTACCTGCGCCTGCTCGCGGTCGAGGTCGGGGATGACCACCTCGAGCTCGACGGCCAGGCCGAAGCCGCCCTGACCGTTGCGGCCGATTCCGACGCGGGCGCCGACGCTGGTGTCGTGCAGCGCGACCTTCTGCGTGCGCGCCACCGACAGGAGCGCGCTGTGGAAGCAGGCGGCGTAGCCGGACGCGAACAGCAGCTCGGGGTTGAGCGCACCACCCTCGCCGCCCATGTCCTTGGGCACGCGCACGTCGGCGTCGAGCAGCCCGTCCATCGTCGCGACGTGGCCGTTGCGACCGTCGCCCGTGGCCAGCGCCTCGGCCGTGTAGAGGATCTCCATGACGTTCACCTTCCGTAGGGGTCTTCGGGGGTCTATCGGCGTCAGGACGCGACCGCGGCCGCATCCGAGTTGGAGGCCTGCACGCTGCCGGTCAGCCGGTGCAGGGCGTCGAGCAGCTCACGCGCGGACTCGACGGTCAGGCTCATGCACTGCGCCACCTGCGCCGGCACGTCGGCCATCTCCGTGCGCAGCTCGCGCCCGTGGGCGGTGAGGTCGACGGTGACGACCCGGCCGTCGGCCTGATCGCGTGACCGCGTGACGATGCCGGCCGTCTCCATGCGCCGCAGCAGCGGCGACAGGGTGCCGGAGTCCAGGGCGAGGTCGTCGCCGAGCTGCCGCACGGACCGCGGCCCCTGCGTCCACAGCTCGACCAGCACCAGGTACTGCGGGTAGGTGAGCCCCCACCGCTCCAGCAGGCGCCGGTAGGCCTGCGTCGTGGCGCGGCTCGCCGAGTACAGCGAGAAGCACACCATCTGGTCCAGTGCGGTCATGCGCAAACAGTTGCACACAACCGAATTGTGCACAACCCACTCCTCCGGGAACTGGCCGGACGGACCCGGTCCGCGGCGTGACGGACGCCGCGCCGGGGTGGTCGGGCGAGGCGGCGGCTGGGCCCGGGTCCGGCATCGCGTGATACGTTCTGCCGGTCGAGAGATCGTTCTCTGGCTTCCTCTGTTCACGCGGGCGCCGACGCCCGGACGACTGGGCTGCGCCAGAGGTTCACACCAGCCAGGAGGCGACCCGGTGAGCACCGGCGAAGGCGCGCACGCGCCGCTCAGGATCGACGGCGAGGTGCCCACCGAGGTCGCCCTGTCGCACATCTGGAACGAGTGCGTGGGGGCGGGACGCGCGAACGAGGCGCTGCGCGCCGACTGGCAGGAGCACTTCCGGGAGGCCGTCGACGAGCTCGGCGTGCGGGCCGTGCGCTTCCACGGGCTCTTCCACGACGACATGTTCGTGTACCGGGCCACGGGTGGGAGCGGCTTCGGGCCGGCCGGCGACCTGGCGCAGCCGGTCTACACGTTCAGCTACGTCGACAAGGTGTTCGACGCGATCCTGGCCACCGGGGCGCGACCGTTCGTGGAGCTCGGCTTCATGCCTCGTGCGCTCGCGACGGACACCGAGACCGTGTTCTGGTGGGGCGCCCACGCGAGCCCCCCGACGGACATGACGCGCTGGGTCGAGCTCGTCACCGAGACGATCCGGCACTGGCTCGAGCGGTACGGCATCGACGAGGTGCGCACGTGGCGGTTCGAGGTCTGGAACGAGCCGAACCTCGTGCCGCACTTCTGGACCGGGACGAAGACCCAGTACTTCGAGCTGTACGCGCACACGGCACGGGCGATCAAGGCGATCGACCCGAGCCTCATGGTGGGCGGCCCGTCGACCAGCGTCTTCGTGCCGGACGAGCGGTACGCCGGCGAGACGGAGGACCGCGCGGTGCAGGTCGCCACCTCCGAGGCCGAGGACGTCGACGCACTCGACTGGCGGCCGGTCTGGATCGCCGACTTCATCGACTGGTGCGCGTCGCGTGACCTGCCGATCGACTTCATCACGACCCATCTCTACCCGACGGACTTCGCGTACGGGGCCGACGGCGGGACGCGCTCGATCAGCCGCTACGCCGACGCGACCTTCGACGACCTCACGCGGTTGCGCGCCCTGATCGACGCGAGCCCCTACCCCGCGGCGCAGATCCACATCACCGAGTGGTCGACGACACCGTCGAGTCGCGACAGCGTCCACGACACCGTCTACGCCGCGACCTACGTCACCCGCGCGTACCTGCAGTGTGCCGCGCTGGCCAGCTCGATCTCGTACTGGACGTTCACCGACGTGTTCGAGGAGGGCGGTGCCGGGATCGGTCCGTTCCACGGAGGCTTCGGCATGGTCAACGAGCAGGGCATCCACAAGCCGACCTTCCACGCCTTCTCGGCGCTGTCGAGGCTGGGCGACCGCCTCCTGCTCGCCACCGACCACGGCGTGCTCACCCGGGACAGCGAGACCGCCGGCGTCTCCGCCGTCTTCTTCAACTACCCGGACGACATGCACGGGCTCTCCCTGGGGTCGCGTGACAGCTACCCGGACACGCGCGAGCTGAGCGCCAAGGGACCGGCGCGCCGCGTTCGCCACCTCGTGGACGGCGTGGCACCCGGGGCGGTCTTCGTCGTCGAGACCCTCGACCTCGGCCACGGCAACGTCGCCGAGGAGTGGTACCGGATGGGCTCACCGACGAACCTCACGCCGACCCAGACGGCGCACCTGCGGGCGGTTGCCGACGGCCTGCGGCGATCCGTGCTGACGGCCTCCCGCGACGGCGTGCTGGAGATCGACGTCGAGCTCGAGCCGTGGGCCGTGATGTCGATCGTGCAGGCGTAGCGACCGAGCCCTCGACGGCCGCCGGACCGGCCAATCGGGCGCGAGAACGATCTCTCGCGTGACCGCCGGCGGCCGTGTCAGCGGGCTCCGGGGCGGGGCGCCTCGGCTGCGGTCAGCCCGCGTGGTGACGTCCGGCTGACCGCACCTTGGCGAACATGTCCTCGATGAGCCAGCGCGTGTCGAACGCCTCGCACACGCGGACCGTCCGCCCGCGCGCACCCGGCGCGAGCGTGCCCTCGGCGGTGAACGTGGGGGCCGGTCGGTCGGTCCAGCGCCCGCCTGCAGGGTTCATCACGGCGCCGATGGCGGGGCTGTCGCCGAGCGAGCGGAAGTCCATCGGGCCGTACTCCACCGTCGCGTTGAACGCGACGAGCTGGTCGACGAGGTAGTCGCCGACGGGCCCGGTCCCGCGCAGCCGCGCCTCGAGCTCGGCATGCCCGACGCCGACCATCGTGTACACCGGCATCGGGATCTGCCACACCTCGAGGCCCGACTGCAGCACCACGTTGGCAGCCGCGACGTCGTTGCTGAGGTTGAACTCCGGGGCGTAGGCCGCGACCCCCTCGTACGGTGGACCGCCGACCCACACCACGACGACGTCACGCTCGCGCAACGAGGGCTCCTCCAGCAGGGCCGAGGCGACGTCGGTGAGCGGCCCGAGAACGGCGATGTAGAGCCGACCGAGGTCCGCGCGAGCCTCGGCGACGATGAGCCGAGAGCCAGGGGACGGCGCAGGCGTGCTGATGTCCGGCAGCGCGTGCGGCGCACCGTCGGCGACGACGACGTCCCGGTGCAGCAGCTCGAGCAGGAGCCGCACCTCCGCACGCGACGCCGCCATGCTGCCCGGGCGCCCGAAGTGCGACGGGACGATGCCGCGCACATCGAGAGTCTCGGTGAGAAGTGCGTGGACGACGGCGAACTGGTCGTCCGCCTCGTTCTTGGCATCGGTGCACACGATCAGGCGACGGGGTGGGAGCACGACGCCGGCCTCCTCCAGGTGGGTGGGGTTGACGACGTCGCGGCGTACGCCGAGGTCAGGCTGGGTCCCGCCATAGATCGATCTCCGATCGACGCGAGCTCGTACTCGGTCGCCGGCGCTGGATCCACGCAGCGCGCGCTTCGCCGTCTGCAGAGTAACTGCTCGCTGCCAGACGCTTGCCCACTGGACAAGGTCCGGCTAACGTCGGGCCTCGAAAGAGAACGATCTCTGAGACCGAGGCAATGCCGCGTCGGACTCTCACGCGGCCCCCCAGAGAAGAGGAACTGCCGTGAAGCATCGCATGATCGTCCCGTCAGTCGCAGCCGTGGTCGCACTGGCCCTAGGAGTGCTCTCGGCGTGCAGCTCGGCCAGTGGGAGCAGCTCCGCCACCGCCGGCGATCCCAACGCCGAGTTCACCTTCTGGTCGTTCACCGGCATCGGGGCGAAGAACTCGGTCAGCGAGTACCTCGCCAAGAACCCGAGCGCCCACGTCAAGCTGTCCGAGGTGGGCAGCACGACGGAGACCGCGACCGCTCTGACGGCCGCGCTGGCCGGCGGCGTCGTGCCCGACCTGGTGATGATCCAGGGCGACGACCTGCCCAAGTTCGTCGCGAACCCGAGCAACTTCGTCGACCTGCGCACGCTCGGCGGCAAGGACCTGGCGAGCGCCTACCTTCCGTGGGCTGTCGGTGCAGCGACGGCCACCAACGGCTCGGTCATCGGCGTGCCGACCGACGTCGGCGGGCTGGGGCTGGCCTACCGAGCCGACCTGTTCCAGGCGGCCGGGCTGCCGACCGACCCCGCCGAGGTCGAGAAGATGTGGTCCACCTGGGACGGCTTCATCGAGATGGGCAAGAAGTACACCGCGGCGACAGGCAAGCCCTTCGTCGACAACGTCGAGACCAGCGTCTTCTTCTCGACCGTGAACCAGGTGACGGAGAAGTACTACTCGCCGGACGGCAAGCGCGTCTACGACACGAACCCGCAGGTCAAGAACGCCTTCGACATCGCGGTCAAGACGTACCAGGCCGGCATCAGCGCGAACATCGCTGCGTGGTCGTCCGGCTGGGACCCCGGCAAGGCGAACGGCTCCTTCGCGGTGACCATCGCCCCGTCCTGGCTGCTGTCGGGCCTCAAGAGCGCGGCACCCGCGACGGCGGGGAACTGGCGGATCGCGACGGTTCCCGGTGTCGGCGGCAACTGGGGCGGCAGCGTCATCGCCATCCCTGCCCGTGCGGCTCACCGCGACGCGGCGTGGCAGTACATCAAGACGATGGAGTCGGCCCAGAACCAGACCGAGCACTTCACGAAGACCGGGACCCTCCCGGCCGCCAAGGACTCGCTCACGAGCAGCGCCGTCCTGGGGTACACCGACAAGTTCTTCGGTGACTCGCAGATCGGCCAGGTCATGAGCGAGTCGGTGCAGAAGTTCAACTCGTTCTACAACGGTCCGGACACCAGCGCCATCGGCTCCGGGCTCCTCAACGCACTTGCGGACATGCAGGCCGGCAACGTCAAGCCGGAGGACGCGTGGACCAAGGGCTTGAAGAACGTCAAGGACGCCGTCGGCTGAGATGACCACTCGGCGGCTCGGCGCTCCTGGCGCCGAGCCGCCGCGGACGGAGGTAGGACGTGTCAGCGACAACCACCCAGGTCCCGACGTACAGGGACCGTCAGAAGCCCGACGACCGGCCTGTCCGGGTCCGCAGCTCGCTCGCAGAGCGCGTGGCGCCGTACGCCTACGTCGCGCCGTTCTTCATCATCTTCGGGATCTTCGGCCTGTTCCCCCTGGCCTTCACGTTCGTGGTGGCGCTCTACCACTGGAACCCCATCGGCGAGCACACGTTCATCGGGCTGGCGAACTTCACGCGCCTGCTGCACGACTCCCGGTTCTGGAACGCCCTGGGCAACACGCTCGGCATCTTCGTGATCTCCACCGTCCCGCAGCTGCTCCTGGCGCTCGGGCTCGCGCAGCTGCTCAACCACGCACGACTGCGGGCGGCGACGTTCTTCCGCATGGCGATGCTTCTGCCGTACATCACCTCGGTGGCGGCCACCGCCCTCGTCTTCGGGCAGATCTTCGACCGCAACTTCGGGCTGATCAACTGGGTCCTCGGGCTGCTGCACGTGCACCCCGTGAACTTCCTCGCGTCGCGGATCGGGTCGTGGACCGAGATCGCGGCGATGGTGACCTGGCGATGGTTCGGCTACAACACCCTGCTGTACCTCGCGGGCATGCAGGCGATACCGCGCGAGATGTACGAGGCGGCCTCGGTGGACGGTGCGAACGGGTGGCAGAAGTTCACTCGCCTGACCATCCCGTCGCTGCGCCCGGTGATCATCTTCACGGTCGTCATGTCCACCATCGGTGGGCTGCAGATCTTCACCGAACCCCTTCTCGTCTCACCGGAGTCCGGCCTGACCTGCGGGGCGGGGCGCCAGTGCCAGACCCTCGCGCTCTTCCTGTACGAGCAGGGCTTCGGCCAGTTCGACTTCGGGTACGGCTCCGCGATCGGTGTCGCGCTGTTCGTCATCGTCGTGGTGGCTGCGCTCGTCAACTTCTTCCTCACCACCCGCACGCGAGGGGCACGCTGATGGCCGAGATGACCGTTCCGACGGAGGCGAGCCTGAGGTCACCGGCGCGTCGGCGGCGCAGGCGCCCGGGCGCGGTCCCGTGGTACGTCTACCTCCTGCTGATCATCGCGGTGGTGATCAGCGCCTTCCCGCTCTACTACATGTTCGTGGTGGCGACCGCCGGCGCATCGGCCGTGACCTCGGTCCCGCCACGGCTGTACCCGGGAACGGACCTCGTCGGCGTCGCGACGAGGGTGTTCAACACCGTGCCCTTCGTGCGCGCACTGCTGAACAGCGCTTTCGTGTCCCTGTCGGTCGCCGTGATCTCGGTGGTCCTGTGCGCCGTGGCGGGGTTCGCCTTCGCGAAGCTGGAGTTCCGGGGGCGCAACGCGTTGTTCGTCCTGGTGCTGCTGACGATGACCGTCCCCGCGCAGCTGAGCGTCATCCCGCAGTACCTGATCGTCTCCAAGCTGGGCTGGGTCGACAGCCTGCAGGCCATCATCGTGCCGGGCCTCGCGAGCGCGTTCGGCATCTTCTGGATGCGGCAGCACATGTCCAGCACCGTCAGCGACGAGCTGATGCAGGCTGCGCGGCTCGACGGGTGCGGCAGCTGGCAGCTGTTCTGGCGCATCGCCTTCCCCGTGGTTCGGCCGGCTGCCTTCGTCCTCGGGCTCATCACCTTCACCGCGGTGTGGAACGACTTCATGTGGCCGTTCATCGTGCTGAAGTCGCCGGAGCTGTTCACGGTGCAGATCGCGCTGAAGCAGCTGCAGGCCAACCGGACGGTGGACGTCGCGCTGGCGCTGGGCGGGTCGTTCCTCGCGACCCTGCCGCTGCTGGTCACGTTCGCCTTCGCGGGGCGCCGAATGGTCTCCGGGATCATGGACGGGGCGTTCAAGGGCTGACGACGGCCCACCGCCCCCGGGGTCGAGCGACCATCCCGGGGGCGGTGGTCACTCGAAGCGCAGCAGCCGCACGCCGTGCGCCGGCACGTCGAGCGTCACCGCTCCACTGCGGAGCTCCACGGTGCGGCCCGTCCACCCGTCGGTCACGTGGTCGCGGCCCAGGCACCCGAGATCGGCGAGGTGCACGGTCCGGGTCGTCGCGGCGTCCCCGAGCCAGAACACCGCGCGCCACGCGACGTCACCGGCCTCCGCGCTCCACATCACGACGTCGTCGTCCCGCACGATCTCGCGGCTGGCGTCGCTGTCCAGCAGCGACAGCACGGTGTCGTTGGTCAGCAGCGCGAGCGTCTCGGGCGGGGTGTCCGGGAGGTGACCGCCGACCATGAGCGGTGAGCGCATCAGGCACCACAACGTCACCAGCGTGCGTTGCTCGTCGAGCGTGAAACGGCTCAACCGGTCCGCTCCGACGTGCGCCCGGACGCCGATCCGACCCAACGGCAGCATGTCCGCGTCCGCCCACGCCCCGGGGCGCTGGTGCGGCGCCCATCGTGCCGCGCGTTGGAACTGCTCGCGAAGGTGGGGCCACGTGTCCCAGAAGTCGTCCGAGATCCGCCACATCTGGGCGTGGCTCCGCAGCGTCTCGAGGTGCGCGAGAGACAGCTCCTTGCCGGGAGACAGGCTCAGCGTGATGGGGCGACCGGTCGCGTCGATCGCAGCGGAGATCGCGGCGATCTCCCGCTCCTCGATGGGCGGGTAGAGCACGTCGTCGAGCTTGATGAGGTCCACGCCCCACTCGGCCAGCGCCGCGACGACCGAGTCGTAGTACGCCTGCGCACCCGCGCGGGACATGTCGACGCCGTAGCTGTCGGGGTTCCAGGGGCAGACGCTGGTCCGGTCGGCGATCTGGCCGCAGGTCGACGTCGAGCCGAGCACCGGCAGGTCCCGGTCGACCGCACGGCGGGGCACGCCACGCATCAGGTGCACGCCGAACCGCAGGCCCAGGTCGTGGACCCTGGCCGCGAGCGCGCGGAACGTGCCGTCGGCTGCCGCCGAGGGGAACCGTCCGGGCGCCGGCAGCGGGCGCCCCCAGGCGTCGAGCACCGGGTCGGAGACGCGCTGGTAGCCCTCGAGCCCGGGGTCCGGCTCGTACCACTGGATGTCGACCACCACGGTGTCCCAGCCGTGCGGACGCAGGTGGCGGGCCATGAACTCGGCGTTCGCGATGACCTCCGCCTCGGTCACCGACGAGCCGAAGCAGTCCCAGCTGTTCCAGCCCATCGGGGGACGACGGGCGGCGTGGGTGCGGGCGTCGAGCGCCGGGCGGCCGTCGGTCGTCACAGGCGTCCGACGAGGTGCGCGAGGTGCCCGTCCCGGGCGAACACCGGGATGACGTCGAGCGGGGCGTCGACCGTCACGTCCTGGCCGCCGTCGTGGACGGCGCCGGAGTGCAGCTCGGTCCAGCGCGCGCCGGCGGGCAGGTACACCGATCGGCTCGTGGCGCCGGCCACCACCACCGGCGCGACCAGCAGGTCCGGACCGTACAGGTACTCGTCGAGGTCGCCCCAGCAACGGTCGTCGCCGGGGAACTCGTGGAACAGGCCGCGCATGACCGGTTGCCCGTCGGTGTGGGCCTGCCGCATGAGCTCGCGCGTGTAGTCGCGCAGCGCCTCACGAAGGTGCAGGTAGCGCGACAGGATCCGGTAGGTCGCCTCGCCGAACGACCACACCTCGTTGGGTGCGCCCGTCGACTGCCGAGGGGTCCCGTCGGCGGCCACCACGGGGACCTCGGGCAGCCGTGTCCCGTGCATGCGCATCACCGGCATGAAGGTGCCCGCCTGGAACCACCGCACGACCAGCTCGTGGAACGCCGGGTCGTCGGCGCGACCGCCCCAGAACCCGCCGATGTCGGTGGTGAACCAGGGGATGCCGGCGACGCCGAGGTGCACGCCGGCGGTCAGCTGCCGGCGCAGGCTCTCGAAGGTCGACGGGATGTCGCCGGACCACACCAGGGCGCCGTAGCGCTGCGATCCGGCCCATGCGCACCGAACGAGGTTGACGACGTCCTGCACGCCGTCGGCCTGCAGCCCCTCGAAGAACGTGCGCGAGAGGTGCTGCGGGTAGAGGTTCGCGACCTCGTCGCCCTGCCCCGCATGGAAGCGCCACGCGTCCCACTCCTGCTTGCCGAACTCGGGCTCGGCCTCGTCGAGCCAGAACAGCCGGATCCCGTACCGGGCGTAGTTCTCCCGGCAGCGGTCCCACAGGAAGGCGCGAGCCTCCGGGTTCGTCGCGTCGACGAACCTGCTGGGGCCGCCGAACCACATCTGGACGTCGATGCCGCGGTTGGTCGCCACGAGCAGGTTGCGGCGGTCCATCTCGGCGAAGTTCTCCGAGTCGAGCGCGACCTGCGGCCACACCGACACCATGAGCTCGACGCCCATCTCGCGGAGCTCGTCGACCATGGCCTGCGGGTCGGGCCAGAACTCGTCCTCGAACCGGTAGTCACCCATGTGCGGCCAGTGGAAGAAGTCCGCGACGACGACGTCCAGCGGCAGACCGCGCCGCCGGTGCTCCCGGGCGACCTCGAGCAGCTCCTCCTGGCTCGAGTAGCGCATCTTGCACTGCCAGTAGCCCAGGCCCAGCTCGGGCATCATCGGGACGTGGCCGGTCGCGTCGGCGTAGTGGCGCGCGACGTCGGCCGGTGTCCCGCCGGCCGTGACCCAGTAGTCGATCTGCCTGCTGCCGTTGGACTCCCACTCGGTGCGGTTCGCCCCGAAGGTGGCGCGTCCCACCGACGGGTCGTGCCAGAGGAAGCCGTACCCGGCCGTCGAGCTGACGAACGGGACGCTCGCCTGGCAGTTGCGCTGGGCGAGCTCGAACGTCGACCCCTTCAGATCGGGCGTCCGCTGCTGGTACACGCCCAGGCCGGCGAGGTGCTCGTCGGCCGCCGCCAGCGACAGCGTCGTGCGGTAGGTGCCTCCCGGCAGCGCACGGTACCGACGGGGTCGCGGCTTCGTGGCGCCGTCGTCCGGCACCTCCTGCAGCAGCAGTCGCCCGTCGGCGTCGTAGAACGCCAGGCGGCAGTCGTGCCGCAGCCCGCCGGCCTGCCAGTCCCTGTCGGACGAGGCACGGGCGACGACGGTGAGACGGCCGTTGCGGAGGGTCGCGACGTCGCCGTCGACGGCGATGCGCAGGGCGTCAGGGTCGCTCGTGGCGGGCAGCAGCGCCCAGTCGGTGTCCTCGATCCGGCCCATGCTGCACCGGACGCGCACGGAGTCCGGCCCCCAGGGCTCGATCGCGACCGTCTCACCGCCACCCGTCCAGGACAGGCGCCCGTCGACGACGCGGAACGGGGTGGCTGCGTCGGGCGTGGTGCCGGTGGTCATCGCATCTGCGGTCATCTCGTCCGGTCCTTCGTCGGTCCTCGTGGTCACGCGTGCTGGATCGTCGCCGAGACGGTCGCGAACGAGTGCGGTGGCAGCGTGAGGCGCAGGCCGGCCGGTGTCCGCTCCAGGTGATCGAGCCCGACCGGACTCACGACATCCGCGGCGCCGGGCCGGTTGTACGCGGCCGCGGAGCCCGCGGACAGCACGCGACCGGTCGCGTCCGACACGACGCCCCCGCGCACCTGCAGCTCGATCTCGACGGGTGCGTCGAGATCGACGTTCGTCACCGAGACGAGCATCGAGCCGTCCCGGGTGCTCGCGGACGCGGAGACCGTCGGGACGTCCCGCCCGGCCACGGCGCGTGACGGGCCCGCCACGTGGGTCGGCAAGGAGGTCGCGTCGTGGTGACCCTTGTTCATCTCGAACACGTGGAACGTGGGCGTGCGCACCATCGGGCCGCCGTCCGGATCGGTGAGCAGCATCGCCTGGAGGACGTTGACCGTCTGGGCGATGTTGGCCATCGTCAGCCGGTCGGCGAAGCGGTGGAAGACGTCGAAGTGCAGGGCCGCGACCATCGCGTCGCGCAGGGTGTTCTGCTGGTACAGGAAGCCGGGGTTGGTGCCGGGCTCGACGTCCCACCACGTGCCCCACTCGTCGAGCACCATGCCGTACTTCTTGTCCGGGTCGTAGACGTCCATCACGGCGGCATGCGCCCGGAGCAGGTCGTCGACGCCCTGCGCCGCGACGATGGTGCGCCAGTACTCCTCGGGACCGAACGCGGTCGCGCTGCCCTTGTCCGTCCAGGTGCCGCCGATCGTGTAGTAGTGGACCGACACCCCTTCCCACGGCACCGCGGCGAAGGGGTGGGCGCCGATCTCGGGGACGACCCTCATGAGGGTCTCCGTCCACGCGGTGTCGGCACCGTCCGCGCCGGCGGCGACCCGGTACAGCGGGGTCTCGTTGCCGCTGCGGCAGAAGGTGCCGAACTGGCGAGCCAGGTCGGCGTAGGCCTCCGCGCGCATGTTGCCGCCGCACCCCCAGGTCTCGTTCCCCAGGCCCCAGAAGCGGACGGTCCACGGCTCGTCGCGTCCGTGGGAGCGGCGCAGGTCCGCCATCGGCGACCGCCCCGCTCCGGTGAGGTACTCGACCCAGTCGGACATCTCCTGGACAGTGCCGGAGCCGATGTTCCCGCAGACGTAGGCGTCGGCACCCAGCAGCTCGCACAGGTCCATGAACTCGTGCGTGCCGAACGCGTTGTCCTCGAGGGTGCCACCCCACAGCGTGTTGATCAGCGCTGGGCGGTCCTGCCGGGGTCCGATGCCGTCCCTCCAGTGGTACCGGTCGGCGAAGCACCCGCCGGGCCAGCGCAGGTTCGGGATGTTCAGCTCGCGCAGCGCCTCGACGACGTCGAGCCTGATCCCCCGGACGTCGGGCACGGGCGAGTCCTCCCCCACCCACATGCCGTCGTAGATCCCGCGACCCAGGTGCTCGGCGAAGTGGCCGTAGAGGTGCCGGCTGATCGTGGGTCCGGGGCGGTCGGCGTCGATGGTGACGACAGCGGTCACGGTCTGCTCCTTGGGGGGTTCACGCTCTGAGGGGTCGTGGTCACCGCTACCACGCGGAGGAGCACCACGCGCTCCGGGTGGAAGGTCGGCAGGTCGAGCCCTGTGCGCGTGAGCAGGTCGCCGGCGAGCACGAGCGGGCCCGATGAGTCGGGTGAGTCGGGTGAGTCGGATGAGTCGGATGGACCCTCGCCGAGGGCCGGCACGGTGCGCAGCCACTGCGGGACCAGCCACGGGGGACCGAGGGATTCCGGCTGGGCGGCCTCGATGCGGTAGCGACGGTCGGGCTCCAGCCCCGGCAGCCGCACGCGACGACGGGAGTCGGCCGACAGGTGGGGGGTGACGATCGTGTACAGGGCCTCGCTGCCGTCGGCCGCGACGACTCCGCGCAGCGAGGGCGCATCCGCGTCGGCGTCCCCCGAGGTCACCACCCGACCGGTCGCGACGAGCTGGCGGTTGTCCTTGTAGGCGGCCACCCAGCGCGCGAGCAGGGCACGGTCGGCGTCACCGAGCCCACGCACGTCCCACTCGATGCCGAAGTGCCCGAGGAACGCGATCGCGCACCGGGTGTGCAGGTCGTGGGTGCGACCGGTGACCGACGACGTGGCCGAGGCGACGTGCGAGCCCAGCATCTCCGGCGGGACGAGCAGGCCGGTCCAGCGCAGGATGCGTGACCTGTCGAGCGGGTCGTGGTTGTCGGACGGATGGACCCGGTCGGTCCGCTCGAGGATGCCGAGGTCGACGCGTCCACCACCGGACGCACAGCTCTCGATCTCCAGCCTGGGGTGCCGCACGCGGAGCTCGTCGATCAACCGATAGGCCGCGAGCGTCTGCTCGTGCACCGCGGCGGCGCCCGAGCCGGGATGTCCGGCGTCGACCAGGTCGCGGTTGTGGTCCCACTTCAGGTACGCGAGGTCCAGGTCGGTGACGAGCCGGTCGAGGGCGTCGAGGACGTGGGCGAAGGCGTCCGCGGCGGTGAGGTCCAGGACCTGCTGGTGACGCTGCCGCAGCGGCAGCTGCGGGCGCGCGCGCAGGATCCAGTCGGGGTGCGCGCGGGCCAGGTCGGAGTCCTCGTTGATCATCTCGGGCTCGACCCACAGCCCCAGCTCCATCCCCAGGGAACGGACGTGCTCGGCGAGCGGACCGAGGCCGTCGGGCCAGACGTCGGGGTCGGGCGTCCAGTCGCCGAGGCCCGCGTGGTCGTCACGCCGACCGCGGAACCAGCCGTCGTCGACCACGAAGCGCTCGACGCCCAGGTCGGCCGCCTGCGTGGCGAGCTCGGCCAGGGTGTCGAGGTCCTGGTCGAAGAGCACGGCCTCCCAGATGTTCAGGGTCACCGGGCGTGGTCGCCCGGTGGCGCGGGACGCGTCGCGGAGGAAGCGGTGGAACCGGTGCGAAGCGGCGTCGAGCCCCTCGGCGTAGCTGCCGTAGACCCACGGCGAGGAGTACTCCTCACCGCGCGCGAGCCGGACCTCGCCGGGCAGGAGCAGCTCTCCGCCACGGAAGGCGAGATGACCGTCCGAGCGTTCGACGGCGTGCTCGTGGTTCCCCCCGAACCCGACGTGGCACAGCCACACCTCCCCCGACCGGGAGTCGAACCCGGGGGTTCCGATGGCCATCGTCCCCGTCGCATCGAGCCCCGTGCGTCCGCGGCGAGACTCCCGCGTGTGCATGCCGACGGCGACCGGGTGGCGTTGCGGCACCTTCTCCGTCGCCCACCGGCCTGCGAAGTCCAGGACCTCACGGGCGTCGGTCGGCACCGCCAGTGCCAGGCACACCGCACCGACGTCCAGGTGGTCGGACCCCTCGCTCTCGTTACGGACCACCGCTCGGGTCCGCAGCAGCCCGGCGGCCGTGAGACCGATCTCCAGCACCACCGCGACCTGCGCGACGCAGTCGCGGGCCACGACGCGCACGGTCGACGCCCCGCGTCGGACGACGCCGCCCGCTGCGACCGGTTCGCCGTCCACGTCGACCGTCTGCACGCTGAGCCGCGGGGACCAGGCGGCCCCGCTGCGGTGCAGCGACAGCCCCGGCCGACCGCCCCACCCGTGGGTGTGCTCCGGCAGCAGGCTCGGGTCGTACGGGACGTCGGACTCACCCTCCATACCGGTGCGGTGGGTCGAGCCGGCCCACGCGAGCAGGTCCGGGTCGGGAGCGTCGAGGCGACGTCCCCAGTGCGCGAGAGTCGGCAGCAGCTCGCCCTCGAAGACGAGAAGGACCGAGACGTCGTCGGCGGCGAGGTGGATCACGCGTGAGGTGGTCATGGCTCCGTCCCGTCGAGCGGGCCGCAGGGCGTCCACTCCGCGGCGAGTGTTCGTAGACTATAGTGAGATCGATCTCTGCAAGAGAGGGTAGAGCATGACACGGACTCATCTGGGGCACGCTCAGGTCCGGCTTTCCCCCGGTGTGTTCGACGACCGCCGGAGGCTCAACCGGGAGTACCTCGCCTCGCTGCGGGCGGCAGCCCTTCTCCAGAACCACCTCATCGAGGCCGGCATCGGCGAGCAGGCCTGGCACCTGCGGCCCTCGGGCGACACCGTGGCGGAACGCGGGCTCGACAGGCACTGGGGCTGGGAGACGCCCGGGTCGCTGCTGCGCGGCCACTTCGTCGGGCACTGGATGTCGGCCGCAGCGCGCGAGATCGCGGTCACGGGAGACGCCCACCTGCGCGCCACGCTCGACGCGGTCGTCGACGGCCTGGAGCGCTGCCAGCGCGAGAGCGACGGGGAGTGGGCCTTCGCGATCCCGGCGACCTTCCTGCGTCGCCTCGAGCGGGGGCGCGACGTCTGGGCACCGCAGTACGACCTGCACAAGACGCTCATGGGACTCCTCGACGTGTACCTGGACCTCGGCGACGAACGGGCGTTGCGGGTCGCGCACCGTGCCGCCCAGCCCCTGGCGCGCTGGGCGCGCGGCGTCGGGGCGGACGAGTTCCAGACGGTGCTCGAGGTCGAGACCGGAGGGATGCTCGAGGTCTGGGCCGACCTGCTGGCCGCGACCGGAGACCCGACGTACCGCGAGCTCCTCGACCTCTACTACCACCGCTCGCTGTTCGACGGCCTGCTCGACGGGCGTGACGTGCTCACCAACAAGCACGCCAACACGACGATCCCCGAGGTGCTCGGAGCCGCTCGCGCCTACGAGGTGACCGGTGAGGACAGATGGCGTCGGGTCGTCGAGGCCTACTGGGAGTGGGCGGTCGTGCGTCGTGGCACGTTCTGCACCGGAGGTCAGACCTCGGGTGAGATCTGGACGCCGCCGTTCGCGTTCGCCGCCCGGCGCGGGGCGAAGACGCAGGAGCACTGCACCGTCTACAACATGATCCGCCTGGCCGACGTCCTGTTCCGCTGGACGGGCCAGGTGGCCTACCTCGACTACATCGAGAGCAACCTGGTCAACGGGATCCTCGCCCAGCAGAACCCCGTGACCGGGATGGTCAGCTACTTCCTGCCGCTCGAGGGCGGCGCGCGCAAGGTGTGGGGCAGCCCCACCGAGGACTTCTGGTGCTGTCACGGCACCCTCGTCCAGGCGCACACCCGCCACTCGTCGCTCGTGTTCTACGCCGACGACGAGAGCCTGACCATCGCCCAGCACGTCGCCGCGCAGGCCCAGGTGCCGACCGCCGCCGGGGAGGTGCGGGTGGACGTCCGGCTGCTCGACGAGTCGAGGGACGTGGGCCCCGACGCGAACGCCGGCGACGCCGGCGACACGCACCGCCCGCACGCCTCGCGGGTGCGCGTCACGATCGACTCGGACGACGACGTCCCGCTGCGGGTCCGTCTGCGCGTCCCCGGATGGACCGCCGGTGAGCCCGTCGTGGAGACGGACGGCACGGTCCCGGTGGTCGACGGGTTCCTGACGTTCGACCACACGGGTGGCCGGACCCGCGCCGACGTCGCCTTCCCGTTCGAGCTGCGGGCGGTACCCATCCCGGACGAGCCCACCACGGTGGCGTTCGTCGAGGGCCCCGTGGTGCTCGCGGGTCTCGTCGACCGTGAGGTGGCGCTGCGCGGCGATGCGCGGACGCCGACCTCGCTGCTGGCCGCGGACGACGAGCGGCAGTGGTCGCAGTGGCTCACCCGCTACCGCACCGTCGCGCAGCCGAGCACCATCCGCCTGCGGCCCCTCAACGAGGTCGTCGACGAGAGGTACTCCGTGTACTTCCCGGTCATCCCCACCACGGCTCCCTGACGCCGTCGGGTGCTCGCCCCAAACCCCGAACGTCCCCGGTCGTCGCGACCAGGGACGACCCGCACCACGACGGCAGTGCCGTCGGGAAGGACGTCGCTCATGACGCCACGCACCGCTCTCGTCGTTCGCGGCGGCTGGGACGGGCACCAGCCCGTCGACGCCACGAACCTCTTCGTGCCGTTCCTTCAGGAGCGCGGCTTCCAGGTGCGGATCGAGGAGTCCTCCGAGGTCTACGCCGACGAGCCGCTGATGCGAGGAACCGACCTCGTCGTGCAGAGCGTGACCATGTCGGAGATCTCGCACGAGGCCTTCAAGGGCCTGGCCGCGGCTGTCCGTCGGGGCACCGGCCTGGCGGGGTGGCACGGCGGGATCGTCGACTCCCACCGCGCGAGCTCCGACTACCTGCAGCTGGTCGGCGGGCAGTTCGCGACACATCCGTCGAAGGACCCGGCGCAGTGCGTGGGCGACGAGACGGACAACTTCCTGACCTACGCCGTGCACGTCACCGACCTCGGTCGGACGCACGAGATCACGGCCGGGATCGACGACTTCACGCTCACCACGGAGCAGTACTGGGTACTGCACGACGACCTCATCGACGTGCTCGCGACCACGACGCACCCCGTTCAGCCGTACCACCCGTGGCACCGCCCGATCACCTCACCGGTCGTGTGGACCCGGCTGTGGGGTGACGGCCGCATCGTGGTCGCCACCCCGGGGCACAGCCTCGACGTGCTGCGCGACCCGAACGTCCGGACGATCATCGAGAGGGGCATGCTGTGGGCGAGCCGCACGGTGTCGGAGTAGTCGGGCTGGGCGTCATCTCGGCGCGCTACCTGGGGACCCTGGTGGGGCACCCCGACGTGGCCGTCAGGGCTGTCGCCGACCTCGACCACGGGCGCGCGGTCGAGGTGGCGTCGGGCATCCCCGGGTGCCGTGCGCTGCCGGTCGCCGACCTGGTCGCCGACCCGGCGGTCGACACCGTGCTGAACCTCACGACTCCCGACTCCCACGCCGAGATCGCCCTGGCGGCACTGGCCCACGGCAAGAACGTCTACGGCGAGAAGCCCCTCGCGGCCACGTTCCTCGACGCCGTGACGGTGATGCGCGCACGAGGGGACGCGTGGGTGGGCGGCGCGCCCGACACGGTTCTCGGCACCGGCATCCAGACCGCGCGAGCTGTCGTGGACTCCGGGGCCATCGGCCGGCCGATCGCGGCGTCCGCCACGTGGGTCGCGCCGGGCCACGAACGCTGGCACCCCCACCCGGACTTCTACTACCGGGCCGGAGGCGGCCCGCTGCTCGACATGGGTCCGTACTACCTGACCTCCCTGGTCCAGCTGCTCGGCCCCGTCACGCGGGTCACCGGAGCCTCGTCGCGCTCCCGCGGCACGCGGACGATCGGCTCGGGGCCGCGCGCCGGCGAGCAGATCCCTGTCATGGTCGACACCCATGTCACCGGCGTGCTCGAGCACGCCGGCGGCGCGCTGTCGACAGTCGTGCTCAGCTTCGACGCGGTCGCCACTGGCGCCCCGCCGATCGAGGTCCACGGCGAGCGGGGCAGCCTGGTGGTGCCGGACCCCAACACCTTCGACGGCACGGTGCGGCTACACCTGCTGGGCGAGCAGGAGTGGACCGAGGTGCCGCCGACCGCCGGCTACCAGGACGCCGAGCGCGGCATCGGGCTCGTGGACTTCGTCCGCGGCGGACGCCGAGCCGGTGGGGACCTGGCGCTGCACGTGCTCGAGATCATGACGGAGCTGCTCGAGTCCGCGGGCGACGGCGTGCGGCGACCGCTCACCACGAGCGTCGAACGCCCGACGCTCGTCCCCCTGACCGCCGAGCCGCAGTGGCGGGGGTCTCGCCCATGACGGCGCATCCCCCACCCGCTGGCGCTCCGAAGCGCACCCTCGCCGCCGAAGGGTGCACGCATGGGTGACCTCCCGAAGGGCGACGACGGGCACGACGCGCGCGCGACCGCCACGCGAGCGCGGGGGCGCGCGGTGCCTGCGGCGGTCGGCGACAGGGCCGTCGTCGTCGCGCCGGACGGCGACGACGCCGCTCCCGGGACGCAGGAGGCGCCGGTCGCCACGCTGCACGAGGCGCAGCGCAGGCTGCGGGAGCTGCCCGGCGGGACCGTGGTGCTCACCGACGGGACCTGGTACCTGGACCGACCGCTCCGACTGACCGCCCGTGACTCGGGAGAGCCGGGCGCCCCGCGACGGTGGACAGCCGCACCTGGCGCGCACCCGGTGATCTCGGGCGGCGTGCCGGTGAGCGGCTGGGTCCTGCACGACGAGGCGACACGGGTCTACCGCGCTGCGGTCGACGGGGTCGCCGACACACGTCAGGTCTCGATCGACGGTCGCCTGGCTGAACGGCCGTCGATGCCGCTCGATCGCGATCAAGTGACCGTCACGGAGGAAGGCCTGACCTTTCGGGACCCCGCGCTCGGACGCCTCGCGGAGCTGACCTCGCAGCACCGCATCGAGGTCGTGTGCACCGCCTCGTTCACCCATCGCTACGCGCCCGTCGCGCGCATCGAGCACGACCGTCTCGTCATGCAGCAACCGGCCTGGCGCAACAACACCTGGGGGTGGGACACGCTGGCGGACCCCGTCGAGGGCGGCGCGCTGCGGCTGGTGAACGCCTACGAGCTCCTGGAACCGGGTCAGTGGTACTTCGACCCGCAGGACGCCGCGCTGTTCTACCGGGCCGCCGAGCGCGACCACCCCGACGCGCACCGGTTCGTCGTGCCGCGCCTGGACTCCCTCCTTCAGATCGCCGGCACCCTCGACGAGCCCGTCCACGACGTCCAGGTCCGCGGCATCGAGCTCGCCCACACCAGCTGGCTCGGCCCCAGCACCCCGGCCGGCTACGCGAGTCAGCAGGCGGGCACGTTCCTGTCCCGGGAGTATCGCCAGCCCGCCGACTACCTGCTGACCTGTCAGCGGAGCTGTCCGGACTTCGAGGCGACCCGCAACGACTGGGACCAGATGCCCGCCGCGGTGCAGGTGTCGGCCGCGACCCGCGTGGACGTCGTCGACTGCACCTTCACGCAGCTCGGGCAGGTCGGGCTCGGCATCGGCAACGACGCCGGCGCCCATTCCGCGGGAGTCGGACTCGCCGTCACGGACGTCCTCGTCCAGCACAACCTGTTCACCCAGCTGGCCGGCGGTGCCGTCGTCGTCGGCGGGGTCCGGCCCGACGCCCACCATCCGACCGATCCCCGGCTGACCGTCCGCGACGTCGTGATCGACAACAACCTCGTGACGGCGGTCGCGGTCGACTACATGGACATGCCGGGCATCCTGTGCACGTACGTGGACGGGGCGACCATCACCCACAACGAGGTCTGTGACCTCCCCTACGACGGGATCGACGTCGGGTACGGGTGGGGCGCGAACGACGCGGGTGGCAGCGCCGAGTACCGCGCACGGGGTCTGTACGCGTCGCAGCCGGTGTACGCCGTGCCGACGACCCTGCGGCGCACCGTCGTCGTGGGCAACCTCGTCCACGGGACGAAGCGGTCCTTCACCGACGGTGGCGCGATCTACAACCTCTCGGCCAACCCGGGGTCGCGGGTCGCCGAGAACTACCTTCGGGACAACAACACCTCGGTCGGGCTCTACCTCGACGAGGGCTCACGGTTCCTCCTCGTGGAACGCAATGTCGTGCAGGGCGCCCCGGTGTGGGTGTTCACCAACACCTACGGCGAGAACAACACGAACGACAACGTGTTCGCGCACAACTGGTACGACGGCGGGCGCACCCACATGCCCGAGCCCGAGGCGCACAACAACGTGCTGGTCGGGAACGTGCTCGTCGAGAGCCGCGACTGGCCTCTGGCGGCGCAGCGGGTCATCGCCCGAGCCGGGCTCGAGCCGACGTTCCGCACGTTCGCGCAGGGGACGGTACCGGTGCCGTTCGGCGCGGAGCTGGCCCTCATCGACGACCGTGAGGCGGGCGGGGCGGGCGGGACGGGCGGGCGTCCGCTCGCCCTTGTCGTGGAGAACTTCGGGGACGCTGTGATCACGGCGCTCGAGGTGCTCACGGTCGAGGCGCCGACGGGATGGTCTCCTCGGCCCTCCGGACGGCTGCCCTCCGAGGTGGGCCCGCGTGGCCGTGTCGCGGCGGAGTGGCTGGTCGTGCCGGGCGCGACCGCGTCGGGTCGGGTCGCGGTGGCGATCGCAGCCGTCGTCGAGGGTGTGCGGCACGAGATCGGTGCCGGCCTGGCGGTCGGCTGAGCGATCCGGCGCCGGGCGCCCCTCAGGTCGCGCGTGCGGTGGTCCAGCGCAGGCGCACGGTGACGGCACGCCCGTCCGACGGCAGACGCAGTCGCTCACCGTCGGACGTCGCTCCCGCTGCGTCGTCGTCGACCGATGCCGTGAACGAGCGGCCTGCCGCCAGGAGGGTTCCGTCCGCGGGAGCGAGCCAGAGCCCTCGGGCAGCCGACGCACGGTCAGCGTGCACCCGGAGGGCTCCCACGCGAGGCGGTCGACGACGAGGCCGCCGCGGGCGCGCAGCCCGGTGACGCAGCCGCGCGCCCATTCGGAGGGCAGCGCCGGCAGGACCGTCAGGGTGTCGAGGGTCGAGCCGACGAGCATGGCGGCCACGAGGGCCGGGAGACCACCGCTGGCGTCGAGGTTGAAGATCCGGCCGGCGTCGTGGGTCGTGGTCAACGCCGGGCGCCAGTGGTCGATCGCGAGCCACTGCACGCAGGCGAGCGCGGAGCGCGCGTCGCCGAGCGCGGCGGCGGCGAGCCCCAGCTGGACCAGGCCGAACGCCATCTCCATCCGGCCCGGGGGCGCGGTGGGGTCCTCCGCCCGCCAGGCGATCTTCGCGGCGATGGTGGCGGCCGCCGCGGCGCGCAGCCGTGTCGCGTCCGTCGACGGTCCGACGAACGCCGGGTCGGGCTCGTACCACAGCGGGTACAGCTGCGAGGTGTGGCGGTGCGCGACGTTCTCCGGCCACAGCTCGCAGATCCACTCGGCCAAGGTCCCGTCGTCGGCCACCCGGTAGGGCGGCAGGCTCGCGACGAGGTCGGCCCACCGGTCGTCGAGACCGTGGTCACCGCGTGCCTGCGCGAGCACCGACGCCGAACGCGCGGCGTCGCGCAGGATGGCGACATCCATCGTGGCGTCCGCCACGATCGGGCTGGCACCCGGGCCGGGCGCGTTCTCGGGCGAGTAGCCCGGCACGAGGTGACGGCTCCCCTCGATCCACACCGTCGAGGTCTCGGCGAAGCGGAGCACGCCCTCGACGAGCGACCACAGCTCGTCGTCGACGATCGTGCGATCACCTGTCGTGGAGACGAGGTCCGCCGCGAACCGCAGCACCCAGCCGCCGCACCCGACCCAGAAGAGGTGGGGGTAGTCCTCGGCGAAGTGGTTCGCGAGCCCGTGCGTCGACATCCGGGAGGGAAGCAGCATCCCGTCGGCGCCGAAGACCCGCCGTGCGTTCTCGCGGTAGTCGTCCATGAAGGGCAGCACGAGGGCCAGCAGCGACCGCGCGAGCTCGGGCGTCCCGGTGGGGATGAGCCCGGCGACACCACCGTTCTGGACGTTGCCGTTCAGCGTGTAGTCGGCCGACCAGGCCGGTCGCCACGTGCCCTGCCAGACACCCTGGAGCGTCGGTGGCAGCTCGCCCGTCGACGAGACGACGTTCGCCCGCCCGGACAGGTACGCGACCTCCACGACGCGACGCGCAGCGGCTGGATCGCCCTGCCTCGCGGCTGCCCACAGCTGCTCGGTGCTCTCCGGGGGACGGGCGCCGCGAAGGTCGAGGGTCGAGACGCCGACGAGGCGACCATGAGTCCGTGCCTGCTGTTCGCGCAGGTCGTCCCAGTCGGCCAGAGCCGCGTCCGAGGTGCCCGCCGGTCCCACGCCGACGTCGAGACGGATCGTCGTGCGCTCGCCTGCCGGGACGGCCACCTGGCACCGGAGCCCTCCGGGCACCGTGCTCCAGACGCTCCCGGTGGTCGCGACGACGACCGATGACGTGGCGGGGTCGCCGGTGTCGGCGACGACCTGTCCGTGCGAGCCGCCGGTCAGGTCAGCACGTACCGCGGTGGACGCGTCCGACCCTCCGGTGTCCAGCGCCGTGTCGGCGCTGCCGCCGAGCCCCAGCTCGAGAACGGTCTGCATCCCGAGCTCCGACTCGAGGGCGATCCACACCGACTGCCCACCGCGTGGCGCCAGCATCCGCAGGACGTTGCTCCCGCCGGCCCGGTCCTGCCAGCGCACGGAGACCTCACCCAGGAGCAGGTCGACGGCTCGGCGCGCGTGCGCGGCACCCCCTGAGCTGGCGATCACCAACGTCGCGCAGATGCCGAGCGGATCCGTCCAGATGAGGTCGTCGTGGTAGCCGCTCACGTCCGCGGCCTCCCTCAGCAGGCGACCCGCCCGCGCGGTGTCGCCTGCGAGCACGGCGCGGCGCAGCTCGTCGAGCACGGGCACCAGGTCCGGGGCGGTCGGGCGGGCGTTGACCGGAAGGAAGAAGCGCTCGTGCGACAGGGAGACGATCTGCCGGTCCGCCGGCCCGAACACGACCCCACCGACGGTGCCGCTGCCGACCACCAGGCCGTGCTCCCAGCTGGGCGCGTCCGTCGCCGTCTCGAGCACCGTCGTGCTCGTCTCGCGCGTCCCGCGCGCGTGCGCGTCGACCGGGCTCGTCACGGCGCCCCCCGCCCGTGGCGGCCGACGTCCGGCCCGATGGGAAGCGGCGCGATCGAGTGCAGGCGGATCGTCTGCCGCTCCATCGCTGCCAACCCTTCCGCGTCGCCGCGCACGTCGGCGCGGTGGCCTCCGGCACGATAGCCGCGACCGTGTCGACAGCGCCAGAGCGGCACGCGCCACGTCCAGGACGGCATCGACACCGGGGCCGTGGACGTGGACGTGGACGTGGACGTGCCTACACGGACTCGCGCACCGTCAACGTGGTGGGTAGCTGGACCGGTTCGGTGACCGTCCCACCGCCGAGCATCTCCAGCACCAGGTCCGCTGCCCGCAGGCCCATCTCCCAGATCGGTTGGTGCACGGTCGTGAGCGGCGGGTTGGCCGTCGCCGCGACCACGGTGTCGTCGAAGCCGACGACGGAGATGTCGTCGGGTGCGCGTCGTCCGGCCGCCTCGAGCACGCGAAGCGCGCCAACCGCCATCAGGTCCGAGGCTGCGAACAGCCCGTCGAGCTTGGGGTCGCGGCGCAGCAGCTGGGCCATCGCCGCGGATCCAGACGCGAAGCCGAAGTCGCCTGTCGCCACGGGACCAGGCTTGACCCCCCACGCCTCGAGCTCGTCCAGGAACCCCTGAAGCCGATCTGCCGACGGCAGGTAGAACGAGGGGCCGGCGATCATCCCGATCCGTCGGCGTCCGGCTTCGAGCAGGGCCCGGGTCGCCAGTCGTGCGCCGCCGTAGTTGTCGCAGTCGACGTACACGCTCCCGGCGTCGAGCTCGACGGAGCTGTGCCCGACGAAGACGACGGGCACCGGCATGTCGGAAAGGTGCCGGAACATCAGCAGCGCCTCGCGCTCCAGGATCACGATCGCGGCGTCGACGTGGCCGGAGGACAGGTGCTGGACCAGCACCTCGGTGTTGTTCCCGTCCTCGAGGAGAAGGACCGGCTGGATGCCGTGCTCGAGCAACCTGGCGGAGGCGCTCCGGATCGGCGTCCCGATGAACGGGTCCGCGAGGCCCTCCATGTCTCCGCCCGGGGCCACCAGCGCGACCGCACCAGCCTTGCCGCGACGCAAGGCGCGCGCTGCGGGGTTCGTGCGGTACCCGAGCTCCTCGGCGGTCTTCAGGACCCTCTGTGCGAGGTCGGGTCGCACGGTCGAGGTGCCGGCCATGACCCTCGCCGCGGTCGCACGAGAGACTCCGGCAGCTCGGGCAAGGTCCACCAAGGTCGGCCGGGCCGTCGGCGTGTTCACATCGGCATCGTGCCATCAACGCCCAGGCCCCCAGGGCCCGGGGCACATACGTCACCCTGCGGCGTGGAGCCGTGCGTTCCGCCTCGCGGGGACAGGCCCCATCGATCGCGTTCGTGTGCGCCCGCCAACAGCCCCGTCGTCGGCCCTCGAAACGGCACAACCCCCCGTCGAAAGCCCTTTCGGGCCCCCGGCAGGGGGTTGTGTCACGTCAAGGGCCGAACTGTGTCGGATACCCCTGGTGGATGGCGGTAGCGGTGGGATTCGAACCCACGGTGGACTTTCACCCACACACGCTTTCGAGGCGTGCTCCTTTGGCCGCTCGGACACGCTACCGGGGACGAGGGTACCCGAGCCGCCGCCAGCCACCGAATCGGCCGCCGACCAGCCCGCACGCCCCGCACAGCACCCCGGCAGCCGACCTACCGTGGACGCCATGGGCACCCTCACCGAGCTGATCGACGTGCTGGCCGGCCACCGCCTGGTGGTGCTGACCGGCGCCGGTGTGTCCACCGACTCGGGCATCCCCGACTACCGCGGCCCCGACTCCCCGCCGCGCAACCCGATGACCTACCAGCAGTTCGTCGGCGACCCGCGGTTCCGCCGGCACTACTGGGCGCGGAACCAGGTCGGCTGGCGGCACGTGCACCGCACCGAGCCGAACGCCGGCCACCGCGCACTGGTGGACCTCGAGCGGCGCGGGATCGTCAACGGCGTCATCACCCAGAACGTCGACCTGCTGCACCGGCAGGCCGGGTCGCAGACGGTGATCGACCTGCACGGCAGCTACGACCGCGTCGTCTGCCTGCGCTGCGGCACCCGGTACACCCGCCAGCAGGTGGCGGACCGGCTGGACCAGCTGAACCCCGGCTTCGTCGAGAGCGTCACCGAGGTGGCGGACGTGGAGATCGCGCCCGACGCCGACGCCGTCGTGCAGCAGACCGAGCACTTCGTCGTCGCGGACTGCTGGGCGCCGGACCCGGAGGGTGGCCCGGGTCCGTGCGGCGGCATCCTCAAGCCGGACATCGTCTACTTCGGCGAGACGGTGCCGCGCGAGCGGGTGGAGCGGGCGTTCGCCCTGGTCGACGAGGCGGACGCGATGCTCGTCGCCGGCTCGTCCCTCGCCGTGCAGTCGGGGCTGCGCTTCGTGCGGCACGCCGCCGCGGCGGACAAGCCGATCGCCGTCGTCAACCGCGGCGAGACCCGCGGCGACCGCTACGCCGCCGTCACCCTGCACGCGGGCACCTCGGAGACGTTGGCCGAGCTGGCCCGTCGGCTCCCGATGCCCTGATCACTCCGGCGAGCGCTGCACCTCGAAGAACCGCTGCAGCAGCACGGTCGACTCCTCGGCCCGCACGCCGCCCACCACCTCGACGTGGTGCATCGCGCGCCGGTCCCGCAGCACGTCCCACTGCGACCCGACCGCCCCCGCCTTGGGGTCCCACGCGCCGAACACCACGCGCCGCACGCGCGCCAGGATCGCCGCCCCCGCGCACATCAGGCAGGGCTCGAGGGTGACGACGAGGGTGCAGTCGTCCAGCCGCCACCGCCCCAGGTTCGCCGCGGCGTCCCGCAGGGCCACCACCTCGGCATGCGCCGTCGGGTCCTGCTCGTCCTCCCGGAGGTTGTGGCCCCAGCCGACCACGTGGGCGCCCGGTGCGACCACCACGGCCCCCACCGGCACGTCCCCGGTCAGCACCGCCCGCCGCGCCTCGTCGAGCGCGATCCCCATCGCCCACTCATCCACCGGCTGCACCGGCCGCCCGGCCGCGGGGGACGTCATGCCCGTCATCCTGCCCCAGCGACGCCCCTAGGCTTGGGCTATGCGCCTGCACGTCGCCGACCACCCGCTCGTCGCCCACAAGCTGTCGATCCTGCGGGACCAGGCGACCCCGTCGCCCACGTTCCGCCTGCTGGTGGACGAGCTGGTGACCCTGCTGGCGTACGAGGCGACGCGGGACGTGCACACCGAGCAGGTGGAGATCACCACCCCGGTGGCCCGCACCACGGCGACCAAGCTGGCCGACCCCCGGCCGATCGTCATCCCGATCCTGCGCGCCGGTCTCGGCATGCTCGAGGGCATGACGCGGCTGCTGCCCACCGCCGAGGTCGGGTTCCTCGGCCTGCGCCGGGACGAGCAGACGCTCGAGGCGATCACCTACGCCAACCGGCTGCCGGAGGACCTGTCCGGCCGGCAGGTGTTCCTGCTCGACCCGATGCTCGCCACCGGCGGCACCCTGGTCGCCTCGATGCAGTACGTGTTCGACCGCGGTGCGCTCGACGTGACGGCCGTCTGCCTGATCGCCGCCCCGGAGGGGCTCGCCACGGTGGAGAAGTACGTCGGAGACCGCGCCGACGTGCAGGTGGTGGTGGCCGCGGTGGACGAGCGGCTCAACGAGAAGGCGTACATCGTGCCGGGCCTCGGCGACGCCGGCGACCGGCTGTACGGCATCGTCTGACGCCCACCCGACGGCGCTCCCGCAGCGTCGTCATCCGGCCGCGACCCCTCGAACGGTCGCCGTCGTCGCGTCCGCACCGCGCTGAGGTGCACGTTGACGTGACCACCGTCACGCCCGCTGCCTGAGACGCCCGCGCATATCCCTTGGTCGGCGCCGCCGCCCCGTGTGAGCATCGAGCCATGACTCCGGTGGCCCGTTATCGACGTACCGCTCCGGTACGTCGATCGACGTGCTGGCAGACGTGTTCGCGCTGACCGCGCACCCGTCCACCCTCACCCCACCCCGGAGACCCCTCATGTCCGCGCACCCCCGTCCGTCCGCACCCGAGCAGCCGACCTCCCGGGTGCTCCGCGCCCTGCGCGCCGTGCCGGACCCCGCCACCGAGCCGCCGGCCCCCGAGGCACGTCGCGGCCTGGTGCTGCACGTGCTCCTCTCGGAGGAGTCGGCAGGCGTCAGCGGGACGGAGCTGGCCGAGGTGGCGGAGCTGCTGCGCGAGATGGCCGAGGAGCTGCTGCCGGCGGCCGCGACCTACACGACCCTGTCGCTCGGCACCCGGTAGGCCCGGCGGCGCCAGGGCGGTCCGGCCTCAGCGCAGCGAGCCCGTGGTCGTGAGCGTCGGCGTGGGTCAGGCGTTCGACGGGGTCACGACGAAGCACCTGAAGCTGAGCACGCCGGCCGGGTGTCCCCCGGTCGGGCCGAGCTGCATCGAGACGGTGCCGGTGCCCGCCTGGTTGCCGCCGGTGCTCGGCTGGTTGCCCTGGAGGGCGAGCACCAGCGTGGTGCCGGCTCGTGCGCCGAGGCTCGGGTCCGTGCAGTGCACGGCGGTGGTGCCGCCGCCAGCCGGGGTCCGGGTGCACGTCCACGGGGCGGCCACCGAGCTGTAGGCGACGCCCGACGGCAGCACGACGTCCACCACCGCAGGCGCGGCCGCCGTCGTCGCCGTCCCGCCGGCGTTCCGCAGCGGCACCGCGACCTCGGTGGTGCGGCCCGTGACCAGCCACAGGTCGGGGACGGCACCGGCGGCCACCAGGTGCGCAGGTGACGGCGCGACGTGCAGGGGCACGCTCTGAGAGGCCGTCGTCAGGCCGGCGCCGCTGACCGACCACGCGAGCGAGCCGTCGCCGGCGTCATACCCCTCGTCGACCTGGACGGTGAGCGTCAGCCGCAGCTGCGTCTGGCCAGGCAGCTGCTGGAGGTTGCAGTCGACGGTCCCGCCGGCGGCGCCGCAGAGCCAGCCCACCGCGGCCAGGGGTGCGAACCGGCCGGTGACGGGTGACAGGGCGCCGGTGTCCACACCAGCGAGCGACACACCGGCCGGCAGCGTCACGGTCGCCACCAGACCGGTCGCCGGGGACCCGCCGGTGTTCACCACGTCGACCGCCAGCGTCCCGGTGGTGCCGGCCGTCAGCGAGAAGCCGGCCGGACCCTGCACGCTGAGCAGCGCCGGCGTCGGTGCGGGCGCCGGGCTGGTCTGCGTCGGACCCGTCCCGGGGTCAGTCGTACCGGGCGTGCCGGAGCCGACGGACGACCCCGTGCTCGAGCTGGACGAGCCGCCGGAGGTGGTCGAGCCGCCGGAGGTGCTGGAGCTGCCCGACGAGCCCGCGACCAGGTCGGCGATGCCCGTGCTGGTGCCGGCCGCGGCGGTCGAGGTCGGGTCGGAGGACGCCGCCGGAGTGCTCCCGGCCGCCGAACCGTCCGACACCCCACCCGACCCGGTGCTGCCCGTCGTACCGGTCGACGGCGACGCCGTCGTCGAGACGGCCGCGCCCTTGCCGGACGAGTCGGACGAGAGCAGCTGGACGGCGCCGACCACGCCGGCGGCCACCACCACAACCGCGGCGATCCCCGCGACCAGCGCCGTCGGGATGCCGGCCAGCAGACCGCCCACGCCGGCGAGCGCACCGCCGACCCCCACGGCACCCGTGGTCAGCGCACCGGCTGTCGCCGCACCGGCCGCGCCCATCGCCCCGGAGCCGGCCGCGCCGGCACCCGCCAGCTCGCCCGCGGCAGCTCCACCCGCGGCACCGCCCGCACCGGCACCCGCGGCACCGCCCGCCGCAGCACCGGCACCGGCGCCACCGCCGGCCGCCGCGCCCGTCGGCCCGGCCGTCAGGCTCGCCACCCCGGCCGCAAGCCCGCCGCCGATCGGCAGCGCGTGCCCCAGCGCCCCGAGCCCGGCCAGACCCAGCACCAGCGGAGCCACGACGCCGCGCATGCCGTGGCTGACGTCGCCCAGCTCCAGCACCAGCCCACGGCACCGGCCGCACTCGTCGAGGTGCGCCTCCACCGCCTTGGTGTCCCGCGCACCGAGCCCGCCGCGCACGTACCCACCGAGCTTGCCGGACACCGCGCGGCAGGCCTCGGAGAGCGGCTCGTTCAGGTGCTGCTGCAGGTACGCCTGGCGCAGACCCTCCCGCGCTCGGTACGCCAGCGCGGCGGTGCTGTTGGCCGTCAGGCCCAGCAGGGGCGCGATCTGCGCCGGCTGCAGCCCCTCGACCTCGCTGTGCCACAGCACGGCCTGCCACCGCTCGGGCAGCGAGGCGAACGCCCGGGCGACCAGCCCGCGCTCGAGCCCCGCGAGCGCCGGTTCGGCGGCGTCCGCCTCGGGCAGCGCCCCCGCCTCGAGCACGGCGACGTCGTCGGTCGCCTGCGTGCGACGGCCCGCGTCGCGACGCACCGCGGCGACCCGGCGGACGACGGTGAACAGGTAGGCGCGGAACGCCTCGGTCGGTCCCGACCCGCGTTGCAGGGCGCCCCAGACGGCGGTGAACGAGTCCGCCACCACGTCCTCGGCGTCCGCGGCGGAGTCGGTGTGCTGGCGTGCGACCACCAGCGCGGCCCCCGCGTGCCGTTCGTAGAGCGCGCCGAAGGCTCCCGCGTCCCGCGTACGGGAGGCGGCGATCAGATCGGCATCGGACCGCAGGTCCGAGCCGACCCCTGCCGTGGCGCTCACGGGCGCTCCGATTCGTCCGGTATCTGCCACACCTAGGGTGCCACAGGGTCCGCCATGCGGGTGAATCACGTTTCGCCCGCTCCATCGGCATCACGACGAGCCGACTGAACCCTCTCTTCCGGCGTGACGACGGACATGGGCCCACAGGCCTTCCTCTCCGGCGGCCTTCCCGGAGACGGATCGCGCGACCCGCGGCACCGCGCCGACCCTGTGCCGGACGGACTGCGTGACCAGTGGCGGCGCAGCAGCCTCGCCTCGGTGTGGCTGCGGCCCTCCGACTGGTACCACCCCGCGGTGGACGCCCTGGCTGAGGCGGTGCTGACCGGCGGTGACCCGACGGCCCCCGCGCAGGAGCTGGGCCGGGCGCGGTCGTACGACGGCGTCGGCCTGGGCGAGGCGCTCGACGACCTGAGCTGCCTGTACAGCAGCATGGGCGCGCACCAGCCGCCGATGGCGGTGGTCCGCGCGTTGTGCGACGGGTGGACGGACGACCAGGCGGGCGCGTTCGCGGCGTGCACCAGCGTGGACGCCGAGACGGGCCTGCCGACGCAGCAGTACCTGCACCTGCGGCTGACCGAGGCGTACGCCCGTGCCGAGGGCAGCCCCGGCTCGCTGACGGTGATCGACGTGGCGGCCGGGGAGGTGTCCGGCTTCCTGCGGGCGGCACGGTCCGCGGCGATGGGCGCCTCCCTCGACGCGGCGTTCGGACCCGGGTGGCCGATGGCCAGCCTGGGGGGCGGTGTCTTCGTCGTCGTCGGCCTGCACGACGAGGACCCGGCGGACCGCATCGCCGCCCTGCGGGCCGAGATCGCCCGCCGCTGCTGCGACGTCGACGTGCGCGTCGCCACCCGGTTGCCGCTGCGGGTGACGACGCATGCGCTGCCGCCGACCAGGTCCGGCGCGGAGGCGCTGCTGACACGGCTGACCCGCCGGGACCGGTGACACGGATGCGTTGACCCGTTCGGGTCAACGGAGGTCAAGAACAGCCCACGTGCTCTCCACGTCCGGTGACACCGCAGGTCATGGGCGAGTTTTCCCGATCACGGGACAATCTCGGGATCAGCGCCTACCTTCTTCATATGACCCCCGCCGGCCTTGCCCCGAGCGACCCCACGGCGCCGGACGCCGAACGGGACGCGGGTGCGTCGTCCGCCGCGGTGCCCACGCCTGCCGAGGCACCGGGAACGCCGCACGCCGCCGCGGAGGGACCCGGACCCCTGCTGACCGCGGGCTTCTCGGCGGACGTGTACGCCATCTCCGAGACCCAGGTGCTGCGTCGCTACCGCTCCGGCCGTGACGCCGGGCCTGAGGCCGAGCTGATGCGGTACGCGCTCGCGCACGGGTTCCCGGTACCCAAGGCCGTGCACGTCGGCGGTCCCGACCTGGTGCTCGAGCGCCTGCACGGGCCCACGCTGCTGCAGGCCCTCGCCGCCGGCGTGACGTCGCTGCACGAGGGCGCGCAGATCATGACCGACCTGCACGACAAGCTGCACCGGATCCCCGCGCCGACCGGCTGGGCGCCGTCGTCGCCCGCCGACTGGCCGCACGTCGGCGGCGGTGACGTGGTGGTGCACCTCGACCTGCACCCGGGCAACATCGTGCTGTCCGAGGTCCACGGTCCGATGCTGGTCGACTGGGCGAACGCACGGACCGGCACCGCGGCGCTCGACGTGGCGCTCAGCGCGCTGATCCTGGCCGAGGTGGCGGTCGACGCCGGCGGCGAGTACTCCGAGGCCGCGCGGGTGCTGCTCGCGTGCTTCCTCGCCGGGGTGCACCTCGACGTGCGGCCCGTGCTGAACGAGGCCGCACACCTGCGCGCCAACGACCCGGCGCTGGTGGCCGGCGAGCGGGAGCTGCTGGGCGAGGCCGTCGGGCTGGTCCGGTCCATGGAGAACGTCACCCGCGACTGACGGGGCGCTGGGCGCTGGGCGCTGGGACCATCGTCCTGCGCGGCGCGAGCCACGGGCGAGCTCGCCACCCGATCGGGTGCATCGCGACCTGACTGGCCCACGTGAGCCGCTCAGGCGGTGCCGTCGGCCGCCGATGGGCCGCGCAGTGTCATCGCAGGGGGCGATGGCCGCGAGCTAGGGCAGGGCTCAGCATGTCGTCGATCCGCACGTCTTCCATCCGCACGTCGTCGCTCGGCACGGCGCCTCTCGGCACGTCGTCCGGCGTCCGCCACCGGGGGTTGCTCGGCTGGTGGGGCGACAGGTCGGTGAGCACCCGCATCCTCACCGCGGTGCTGGTCGCCTCGGTCGTCGCCCTCGGCGTCGGGGTGCTGGGCATCGTCGGCCTCAGCAGCACCAACGCCGCCGCGTCGTCCCTGTACCAGCGTGACGTGCTGGGGCTGGAGGAGGCGACCGCGATCCGCCGCGCCACTCTCCAGATGCGGCTGGACATCACCAACCAGGCGCTCTCCCTCGACTCGGCCGAGACGACCACGTACGAGCAGGCCGTGATGGCCGACCAGAAGGACGTGCTCGACGCGGAGACCGCCCTGAAGGCCGTGGCGCTCAGCGACCAGCAGCAGTCGGCGCTGCACGACTTCGACCAGAGCTTCACCGGGTACGTCGGGGTGCGCGACAACGCCCTCCTGCCGGCGGGCCGCGCCAAGGACATCACCACCTGGACCAACGCGCGGGACGAGCAGGCCGCGCCGTTGATCGACCAGATGGGCACCGCGATGTCGACGCTGGTCGACAGCTCCAAGTCGGCGGCGAAGGCCTCCGCGGCGGGGGTCACCACGCAGTACCGGAACAGCCGGCTGCTGATGATCGTCGCTCTGGGCGCCGGGCTGACGGCGGCCGTCGCGCTCGGTCTGCTCGTCGCGCGGGGCATCGTGCGGGGCATCGGCCGGGTGCGGGCCGTGTCGACCGCGCTCGAGCACGGCGACCTGACGGTCACCGCAGCTCTGACCTCGCACGACGAGGTGGGGCAGATGGGCCATGCGCTCGACCAGGCGGTGGGGACGCTGCGGACGACGCTCGGCACCATCGACGCCTCCTCGGCGTCGCTCGCCAGCGCCACCGAGCAGATGGCCGCCTCGAGCCAGCAGATCGCGTCGGCCGCCGAGGAGACGGCCGCGCAGGCCGGGGTGGTGTCGAGCTCGGCGGGCGAGGTGTCGCAGAACGTGCAGGCGGTCGCGGCCGGCGCCGAGCAGATGGGTGCCTCGATCCGCGAGATCGCGCAGAACGCCACCGAGGCAGCGCGGGTGGCGGCTCAGGCGGTGGCGGCCGCGGCGGAGACGACGGCCACGGTGTCGCGGCTCGGCGAGTCGAGCCGGGAGATCGGCAACGTCGTCAAGCTCATCACGTCGATCGCCGAGCAGACCAACCTGCTGGCCCTGAACGCCACCATCGAGGCCGCGCGCGCCGGCGAGGCCGGCAAGGGGTTCGCGGTGGTGGCCGGCGAGGTCAAGGACCTTGCGCGGGAGACGGCCAAGGCCACGGAGGACATCGCCCGCCGCGTCGAGGCGATCCAGGGCGACACCGACGGCGCGGTCGCCGCCATCAGTCAGATCACGGCGGTGATCGGCGCGATCAACGACTACCAGACCACCATCGCGGCGGCCGTCGAGGAGCAGACTGCCACCACCAACGAGATCAACCGGGGCGTCACCAAGGCCGCCACCGGCGCGGGCGAGATCGCGGCGAACATCTCCGGGGTGGCCGACGCGGCCGCGGTGACCACCCAGGGGGTCGCCGAGTCGCAGGTGTCCGTCGCCGAGCTGGCCCGGATGTCCGTCGAGCTGAAGGACCTCGTTGGCCACTTCACCGTCTGACCGCCTCGGACGACGGCACTGAGGCCGGCGCCGCAGGGGGGCGCCGGCCTCAGCTAGGCCGGTTCGGGGCGATGGGCGTCGAGCAGCTTGGCGAGCAACGCCTGCAGTGCCCGACGTTCCGCCTGGTCCAGGCCGGTCAGCAGCTCGGCCTGGGCCTGGTCGGCGGCGTGCTGGATCTCCTGGAGCCGCGCAGCTCCGGCGTCGGTGAGCGTGACCAGGTTGCGTCGACGGTCGCCGGGGTCCGCGCGCCGGTCCACCGACCCGGTCGCGTCCAGCCGGGTGACCGTCCCGCTGATGTCGTTCCGGTCGAGCCCGAGGCGGCGGCCCAGCTCCGCCTGGCTGAGCGCACCGAACTCCTCCAGCGCGGCGAGGACCGCGAAGTCGGCGCGTGCGGTGAGCGGCATATGCCGGGCGGTCGCACGGGCGCCGATGGTGGACACCTTGCCCGCCTGCCAGCTGACCAGGGATCGAAGCCGCTGCGGCGGCCGCGGCGCGGCGTCGCGCTCGTCGGGCGACTCGTCCACCGGCTGGGACCGGGGCGCGTTCACGGGCTCGTTCACAGCCCGGAGCATATCCGTTGGCCTGGCCAACCGATGATGATACGTTGGCTCACACAACGTTGGTCGTGCCAACGCTAATCCTCGGCGAACCAGGAGGCTCCATGTCCGACACCGCTTCGCACCCCGACCTCTCCGGTCGGCACGTCCTGATCCCGGGAGGCACCGGGACCGTCGGGGAAGGCGCGGTCCGCGCCTACCTGGCCGCCGGCGCCGACGTCGTCGTCCCCAGCCGCACGCAGGCGCGGGCGGACGAGCTGGGCGCGCGCCTGGCCGACGTCCCCACAGGCCGCCTGCACCTCGTCGTGCACGACTACACCACCTTCGCGGGAGCCGCCGGCCTGGTGGAGACGATGGTCGACCGGCTCGGCAGCGTGGACGACGTGGTCGCCCCGATCGGCGGCTGGTGGTGGGGCAAGCGGCTGTGGGAGATCGACGAGGCCGACTGGCAGGCGGCCTTCGTGGACCTCGCGACTGCCCACATGGCCGTGGCGCGGGCTGCCCTGCCGCGGCTGTCCCGCCGTGGCGCCTACTCGATCGTCGTCGGGCAGTCCGCCAACGTGCCCGTGGCGGGCAGTGGCCTGGTGAGCATGGAGCAGAGCGCCCTGCAGATGCTGCACCGGGTGCTGGTCGCCGAGGCGGAGGACAGCAGGCGGGTGTTCCTCCTCGAGCTCGGGCCGGTGGCGAGCGGTCCGGCGACCTCCGCAGACCCCGGGCAGCTCACGGCCGAGCAGGTGGGTGCCGTCGTGGTGGCGGCGTCCGCATTGCCCGCGGCCGGCCGCCACCTGGAGCTCCCTGACGGCGCGGGCGCCGAGGACGCCGTCGCGCAGCTACGAGCGGCGGCCTGACCGCAGGCGTCGGGCCGGCACCTCGCCCGCCGGACGGCACCTCACGTGCCGCTGCAGCACGCAGGCCGGCTCCCCTGACGGGGGCCGGCCTGCGAGTGCGTCGAGGTACGGGTCAGAACTCCCAGTCCTCGTCCTGCGTGGTGACGGCCTTGCCGATCACGTAGGACGAGCCCGAGCCGGAGAAGAAGTCGTGGTTCTCGTCGGCGTTCGGGGACAGGGCGGAGAGGATCGACGGGTTGACGTCGGTCTCGTCGCGCGGGAACAGCGCCTCGTAGCCGAGGTTCATCAGCGCCTTGTTGCCGTTGTACCGGAGGAACTTCTTCACGTCCTCGGTCAGGCCGAGCTCGTCGTACAGGTCCTGCGTGTACTCGACCTCGTTCTCGTACAGCTCGAAGAGCAGCTCGAACGTGTACTCCTTGAGCGCGGCCCGCTCGGCCTCGGTGACCTGCTCGAGGCCCTTCTGGTACTTGTAGCCGATGTAGTACCCGTGCACGGCCTCGTCGCGGATGATCAGGCGGATCAGGTCGGCCGTGTTGGTCAGCTTGGCGCGCGACGCCCAGTACATCGGGGCGTAGAAGCCCGAGTAGAAGAGGAACGACTCGAGCATGGTGCTCGCGACCTTCCGCTTCAGCGGCTCGTCACCCCGGTAGTACTGCAGCACGATCTCGGCCTTGCGCTGCAGGTTCGCGTTCTCCTCGCTCCACCGGAACGCCTCGTCGATCTCCGGCGTGGAGATCAGCGTGGAGAAGATGGACGAGTAGCTCTTCGCGTGCACCGACTCCATGAACGCGATGTTCGTGTAGACGGCCTCCTCGTGCGGGGTCAGCGCGTCGGGGATCAGGCTGACGGCGCCGACCGTGCCCTGGATGGTGTCCAGCAGCGTGAGGCCGGTGAACACGCGGGTGGTCATCGTCTTCTCGGCCTCGGTCAGCGTGGCCCAGCTCTGGATGTCGTTGGACACCGGGACCTTCTCCGGCAGCCAGAAGTTGCCGGTCAGGCGGTCCCAGACCTCGGCGTCCTTGTCGTCCTCGAGACGGTTCCAGTTGATCGCCTGGACGCGGTCGATGAGCTTGAGCTTCGGGGGGGTCATCGTGCTTCCTCGTCGTTCGTCGTGAAGGGCGTCCGCGTCACAGCATGCAGCTGACGCAGCCGTCCACCTCGGTGCCCTCCAGCGCGAGCTGGCGCAGGCGGATGTAATAGATCGTCTTGATGCCCTTGCGCCAGGCGTAGATCTGCGCCTTGTTCAGGTCACGCGTGGTGGCGGTGTCCTTGAAGAACAGCGTCAGCGACAGGCCCTGGTCCACGTGCTGGGTGGCCTCGGCGTACGTGTCGATGATCTTCTCGGGGCCGATCTCGTACGCGTCCTGGTAGTACTCCAGGTTGTCGTTCGTCATGAACGGCGCCGGGTAGTAGACGCGGCCGATCTTGCCTTCCTTGCGGATCTCGATCTTGCTGGCGATCGGGTGGATCGAGCTGGTCGAGTGGTTGATGTAGCTGATCGAGCCGGTCGGCGGCACCGCCTGCAGGTTCTGGTTGTACAGCCCGTGCTCGGCGACGGACGCCGCCAGCGCGCGCCAGTCGTCCTGCGTCGGGATGTGGATGCCGGCGTCGGCGAACAGGGCAGCGACCCGTGCGGTGCGCGGCGCCCACTCCTTCTCGACGTACTTGGTGAAGTACTCACCGGACGCGTACTTCGAGTCGGCGAAGCCCTCGAACGCGCTGCCGCGCTCGATCGCCAGCTGGTTGGACGCCCGGATCGCGTGGAACGCCACCGTGTAGAAGTAGATGTTGGTGAAGTCGAGACCCTCGTCGGACCCGTAGAAGATCCGCTCGCGCGCCAGGTAGCCGTGCAGGTTCATCTGGCCCAGGCCGATCGCGTGACCGCCGGCGTTGCCCTTCTTCACCGACGGCACCGACTCGATGTCCGTCTGGTCGGACACCGCGGTCAGCGCGCGGATCGCCGTCTCCACGCTCTTGCCGAAGTCCGGCGAGTCCATGGTCAGGGCGATGTTCAGCGAGCCCAGGTTGCAGGAGATGTCCTTGCCGACCGTCTTGTACGAGAGGTCCTCGTTGTACTCCGACGGCGTGGAGACCTGCAGGATCTCCGAGCAGAGGTTGGACATGGTGATCTTGCCCTTGATCGGGTTCGCCTTGTTCACCGTGTCCTCGAACACGATGTACGGGTAGCCCGACTCGAACTGGATCTCCGCGAGGCGCTGGAAGAACTCACGGGCGCTGATCTTGGACTTGCGGATCCGCGCGTCGTCGACCATCTCGTGGTACTTCTCGGTCACGTCGATGTCCGCGAACGGCACGCCGTACACGCGCTCCACGTCGTACGGGGAGAACAGGTACATCGGCTCGTTCTTGCGGGCCAGCTCGAACGTGATGTCCGGGATGACCACGCCCAGGGAGAGGGTCTTGATGCGGACCTTCTCGTCCGCGTTCTCCCGCTTGGTGTCCAGGAACCGGTAGATGTCCGGGTGGTGCGCGTGCAGGTACACCGCGCCGGCACCCTGACGGGCACCGAGCTGGTTGGCGTAGCTGAACGAGTCCTCGAGCAGCTTCATCACGGGGATGACGCCGGAGCTCTGGTTCTCGATGTGCTTGATCGGCGCGCCGTGCTCGCGGATGTTGCTCAGCAGCAGCGCCACGCCGCCGCCGCGCTTCGACAGCTGCAGGGCGGAGTTGATGCCGCGCGCGATGGACTCCATGTTGTCCTCGATGCGCAGCAGGAAGCAGCTGACGGGCTCGCCGCGCTGCGCCTTGCCGAGGTTGAGGAACGTCGGCGTCGCCGGCTGGAACCGGCCCGAGACCATCTCGTCGACCAGGGACACCGCGAAGTCGGTGTCACCGTCGGCCAGGGCGAGGGCGACCATGCAGACGCGGTCCTCGAACCGCTCGAGGTAGCGCTTGCCGTCGAACGTCTTCAGCGTGTAGCTCGTGTAGTACTTGAACGCGCCGAGGAACGTCGAGAAGCGGAACTTCTTGGAGTAGGCGTACTCGAACAGCGTCTTGAGGAAGGCGCGGTCGTACTTCGCCAGCACCGCGGGGTCGTAGTACTTGTTCTCGACGAGGTAGTCGAGCTTCTCGTCCAGGTCGTGGAAGAACACCGTGTTCTGGTTGACGTGCTGCAGGAAGTACTCCCGAGCCGCCTCACGGTCCTTGTCGAACTGGATCTTCCCGTCCGCGTCGTACAGGTTGAGCATCGCGTTCAGGGCGTGGTAGTCCAGCCCCGTCGCGCTCACGCGGGAATCTGTCGCCGTCGCTGCCAAAACCGCCCCAATCCTTCGCGGACGCGAGTCACGTCCTCTGCTGTTCCCATGAGCTCGAACCCGTACAGGTAGGGGACGTCGCACTTGGCGGCGACGACCTTCCCCGCCTTGCAGTAGGCCGAGCCGAAGTTCGTGTTGCCGGCCGCGATGACGCCGCGGATCAGCGCACGGTTGCCCTCGTCGTTGAGGAACTTGACCACCTGGCGGGGCACCGCCCCGCCCTCGTTGCCGCCCCCGTAGGTGGGGACGACGAGCACATAGGGCTCCTGCACGTGCAGGAACCCGTCGGTGGGCCGCAACGGGATGCGCTCCGCCGCGAGGCCCACCTTGTCGACGAACCGACGGGTGTTCTCGGAGACCGACGAGAAGTACACCAACGAGCCCATGGCGCACCCCCTCCCCGGTTCCGACCTGCGGTCGCGCCGCCGCCGGGGACACGGATGCCCGGCGGTCCAGTTGTGATCAGCGCGTCCCCGGATCAGCGGGGACGGTGCCCTCCGGGCCGGCACGGTGTGGTCCAGCGCCGGCCCGGGGCGTCCGTCGGACGAGCGCTCCGGCTCGGGGCCGGCGCTCGCCGAGCCTCGTCAGGCGACGGCAGTCGCCATGCGCTCTGCGAGCGCCTTGATGCGGTCCGGGCGGTAGCCCGACCAGTGCTCGCCGCCGGCCATGACGACCGGGGCCTGCAGGTGACCGAGGGACATCACGTAGTCGCGGGCGTCCGCGTCCTCGCTGATGTCGACCACCGTGTAGTCGTAGCCGAGCTTGTCCAGGGCGCGGTAGGTGGCGCTGCACTGCACGCACGACGGCTTGCTGTAGACCGTGATCGTCATCCGTGGCTCCCCAGTGATCCTGCTGCTCTGCTGCGTCTCGTCGCTCCCGGCACGTGCTGCCGAGTGCCCCGACGTCGGTGGGCGACCCGCTGGAGCGGTGCGCCGTGCGTCGGATGCCGACACTACACCTAGTGGTCCGGCTTGCCACCAGCCACAAGGGCTTGTGTTACAGCCATGTCGTTTTTCACCCTGTGCATGGTGAGGCAATCCTACGGAGCACCACCGACACAGGGCCCTGGCCAGGGCGTTCGCGGCGAACGGGGGACCCGCTCTGGGCGCCGTCCCCAGGGTGTCGGCGCGTCGTCCACACGCCGTCCACAGCAGTCCCCGTAGGGCCGCGCAGCCGCCCACACGCCGTCCACAGGGCTCAACACCGACACCGGCGCGCACCATCCCCGGGCCACCCGCGGGACGGTGCCGGATTCACCCGCCGGCCCCGCAGGTCAGGCGATGCGCAGGTGCCCCGCGGCAGCCGGCTGGGCATGCGGGGCCGGTGATTCGCCCTCACGGGCGGCGCGGGCCGCCTCGAGCACGTCCGTGATCTGGTCGCCGATCAGCTCGTGCCGCTCCAGCAGCGCGTCGCGCAGCGCCTCGACCAGGTCGCGGTTGCCGGCCAGCAGGCGGCGGACCGTGCTGCGGGCCTCGTCGAGCACCTGCTCGAGCCGGTCGCGAGCGCGGGAGTCGGCCAGCACCGCCTCCACCACGTCCTTGCCGGTGGCGGCCAGCGACACCAGTGACCCCGTCATGCCGGCGGCGCCGACCATCTGGGCGGCGGTGCGCGTCGCGGCCGCCAGGTCGGAGGCCGGCCCCGTGGTGGTGCCGCCGAAAAACAGCTCCTCCGCCACCCAGCCGCCCATCGCGATCTGCACCAGGGCGGACAGGTCGTCGTGCGACTGCGTGTAGACCTCCTCGCAGTCGTCGTGCGCCAGCATGCCCAGCGCGGCGCCGCGCTTGACGATGGTCAGCACCTCGAGGTTGCGGCGGGGCGCCACCAGCCAGGCGGTGACGGCGTGCCCCGCCTCGTGGGTGGCGATCAGCTGCTGCTCGGCCGGCGTGTACGTCACGGGGTGGCCGATGCCCACCAGCTCGGTGATCCGCGCGTGCTCCACGTCGGCGAAGCTCATCGTCTCGGCACCCCGGCGCAGGGCGTTGACCAGGGCCTCGTCCAGCAGGTGCTCCACCATCACCGGCGTCCAGCCGTTGGTGGCGGCGGCGACGCGGTCCCGCAACGTCGGGTCGTCCAGCTCGGGCTCGTGCGCCCGACGGGCGAGGAAGTGGTCGACCAGGGCGCGGCGGCCGTGCGCGTCGGGCGTCGGGAAGGTCAGCCGGCGGTCGAAGCGACCGGGGCGCAGCAGGGCGGGGTCGAGCGAGTCGGCGCGGTTGGTGGCGGCGATCAGCAGGATGGGCGCCCGACGAGGCCGACGACGACGCAGCCGCCGGTCCGACGGCAGCAGCAGGTTCACCGCGTCGAGCAGCCGACCCATCAGACGCTCGCCGCCCATCGGCTCGTCGAACGACTGCATCTGCACCAGCAGCTCGTTGACCACGCCGCCGGTGCCCTCGCTGATGATCGCGTGGCGGACGGTGCCGCCGACGCCCGGCAGAGTGCCGGCCTGCTCCGTCGCCACCGACCCGAACAGGCCGCCGCGGCGCATCGCGATCGCGTCGATCTCCTCGATGAACCCGATCGCGCCGCCCTCGGTGCGCGCTGCCTTGCGCAGCGCCTTGAAGTACGAGCGGATCTTGCGGGCGGTGGCGCCGTAGTACATCGACTGGAAGCTGGTCGCGGAGACGAACAGGAACGGCACGCCCGCCTCGGCGGCCATCGCCTTGGCGGTCATCGTCTTGCCGGTGCCGGGCAGCCCCTCGAACAGCAGCCCGCGCCGCGGCGTGCCGCCCATCTGGTCGGCGAACCGCCGGTGCGTCCAGAACAGGTCGATGGACCGGCGCACGTCCTCGATGATCGGGTCGATGCCGATCACGTCGTCCAGCGTGACGTCCACCTGCTCGGGCCGGTAGACGACGTGCGGCGACCGGCTGGCGCCCACCTGCGTGCCGACCAGCATGAGGATCAACACGACGAAGAACAGCACCGGCACCATCACCAGCGGGTCGACGTGCGGCATCGGCGGCAGCACCGGGGCGCCCGCCAGCGACCGGAGCACCACCCACAGCTCCACGACGGCCAGCGCGACGGTCAGCCGGAGCAGGCGCCGGCGCCGCATCCGCTCTCGGTCCAGCGCGACGTCGTGCAGCGCGGGCCGACTGGGCACCGGTGCGGGCCCGGCCTCGGAAGCGGTCACGGGCACGGTCACGGGCACGGTCTCGGACACGGTGGGCCCTTTCCTCGAGCCGCACCTCGATGGGCGTGCGACGGCGACTGGGTGGCGAACACCATGGTCGAACCGGTCCAGAAATCCGACAACTCGGACAGGGCCTGCTGTGAACCCGAGCGAAGGCTCCGACCGCCACGAGTGCCGGCGGGCAGACGCACCCCTCACCGGACGCGCGCGGCAGCGGCGTGTCCTGGGCGCGGGGCCGCGTCCTTTTCGTGCTGTACGCCTGGTGTACGTACGTCAGGCGTACAGCCGACAGAAGCATCCGACTCGTGCGGCACCCGTGGCGTCGCCCGGCACGGCTCTGAGCTGCCAGCGCCGGCGCCCTCGCCGTGCCGGCGGGGCGAGATCAGCTGTTGCCGGAGACCTCGACCGTGACGACCGTGCTTCCGGGCGCCGGGGCCCCGAACGTTCCAGCGCTCCCCGTGCCCTCCACGCGGTCCGAAGCGGCGACTCGCACGTTGACCTGCAGCGTGGAGCCCGTGAGGGTCGTCAGGGTCGACGCGTTGTGCGCGTCGTGCAGCCCGTAGCGCTGCCCGTAGGCGGCGCGCCAGGCCGCGAGGGCGCCCTCAGGCGTGACATCGACCTGGTAGGCGACGAGGACGTAGGCCGAGGCGTTGTCGATGCCGTACTGCGACTGGCGGGTCTGACGTCCGAGCTCGACGGCGGGGATCGGCGCGACGAGGACCGGCTCCTTCTGCAGCTGCGCCAGCCGAGGCGAGGGCCCGGTGACGCTCAGGGTGATCACGAACGCGAACACGGCGAGCAGCATCAGCACCATGAGCGGGAGCGCCCGGCGGACCCTGCGGTCAAGCCCTCGCTGCACCTGGCGGAGCTCGTCGGCGAGATCGTCGTCGCGTGGTTCGGGCGAGGCGGGCACGGTCGAGCCCTCCTCGCGTCGCACCGGTTGCGCGGACCGTACTGCGCCGCACCGGCTTCCCGGGTGGGAACGGGGGTCGTTCACCCGGCTGCCGCCCGGCGGCGGCTCCGGGCTAGCTGCGGCGGGTGGAGCTGGGGCCGGCGAGGAGCTGGCGCGGGACCCAGCGGGGGGTGCGGCGGGGCTCGGTCTCCGTGGTGAACGGGGGGCGCCGGTCGGCGACCACGTTGCCCGTCGGGTCGGCGGTGAAGATGCGGCGGCCCGGGTTCAGCAGGGTGCGGAGGAACTCGACCTGCCGGCGCGAGGCCTCCAGCTCCTCCTCGAGCTCGAGGATGCGCTTGATGCCGGCCAGGTTGACGCCCTCGTCGTGCGAGAGCCGCTGCACCTCGCGGAGCATCGTGATGTCCCGGCGGGAGTAGCGGCGGCCGCGGCCGGTGGTGCGGCCCGGCTGGACCAGGCCCAGGCGGTCGTACTGGCGCAGGGTCTGGGGGTGCATGCCGGCCAGCCGCGCCGCGACGGAGATCACGAACACCTTGGCGTCGTCGTCCACACCCCTCACCTCCTCACGTCCCCGCCCGCGTCCGGGCCTACGTTCGCGCCTGAGCCATCAGGTCGGCCCGCACGTCCTGGTCCGCCGTCGCCTTGGCGAAGGCCTCGACGGCCTCCTTGGCAGCACCCGAGAGTCGCTGCGGCACCGCGACCTGAACGGTGACCAGCAGGTCGCCCGTGGCCTTGGCGGTGTGGATGCCCTTGCCCTTGACGCGCAGGGTGCGGCCCGACGGCGTGCCGGCGGGCACCTTGACCCGGACGGTGGAGCCGTCGAGCGTCGGCACCTCGACCGTCGCGCCCAGCGCCGCCTCGTCGAACGAGACCGGCACGGTCACGCGCAGGTTGTCGCCCTCCGACGTGAACACGGGGTGCGGAGTGACAGACACGGTGATGACCAGGTCGCCCGGCTCGGCGCCGCGCTCGCCCGGTCGGCCCTTGCCGCGCAGCCGGATCTTCTGGCCGTCGCGCACCCCGGCGGGGATGCGGGCGGTGACCGTGCGGCCCTCGACGGACAGCGACACCGTCGAGCCCTCGGCTGCCGTGCGGAACGGCAGCGTGGTGGTGGCCGTCAGGTCGATTCCGGGCTGCGGCCCGCGCTGCTGGGAGAACCCACCCCCACCGCCGCCGAAGAGCCCGCCGAGGATGTCCTCGAACCCACCTCCGCCGCCGGTGGAGTACCGGACCCGGGTGCCGCCCTGACCGCCGGCGCCGAACATGCCGCCGAACAGGTCCTCGAAACCGGCGGCGCCGCCACGGGCACCGCCGGGTGCGGTGAACCGGGCACCGCCGGCCATCGCGCGCAGCTGGTCGTACTGCTGACGCTGCTCGGTGTCCGAGAGGACGGCGTACGCCTCGCCGATGTCCTTGAACTTGGCCTCGGCGGTGGCGTCCCCCGGGTTGTGGTCCGGGTGCAGCTGCCGCGCGAGCTTGCGGTAGGCCTTCTTGATGGTCGCGGCGTCGGCGTCCTTGGGGACACCGAGCACGGCGTAGAAGTCCTTCTCGAGCCAGTCCTGGCCGGTCACGGTGCCTCCCTCCTCGTCGTCGTCGCGCCTGCGTGCATGCCGGTGCGCAGCAGGATTGTCAGGCCTCCGGCTCCACCACGGCCACGCGCGCCGCGCGGAGCACCCGGTCGGCCGTGCGGTAGCCCGGCTGGAGCACCATCTGCACGGTCGGGGCGGACACCTCCGCCGAGTGAGCGTGCATCAGCGCCTCGTGGACGTTCGGGTCGAACGTCTCGCCGGCCTCGCCGTACCGCTCGATGCCGAACCGCTGCAGGGTCGACTCCAGCTTCTCGGCGATCGAGGCGAACGGGCCGGTGAGGTCGCCGTGCTGGCGTGCCAGCTCGACGTCGTCCAGCACCGGGATGAGCGCCTCGGCGAGCGCCGCGACGCCCTGCCCGTGGGCGGCCAGCACCTCGGCCTTGGACCGCTTCACGTAGGCGGAGTAGCGCTGGTCCAGGTTGTAGTAGTCGGCCTGGGTGCGCTGCAGCTCGTCGAGCCGCTCGGCGGCCAGCCGCTCCGCCTCCTCGAGGGTCTCGGCGGCCAGCTGGTGGTCCGCGTCGGCGACCGCCTGGGCGGCGGCGTCGAGCACGGCCTCGTCAGGCGTCTTCCCCGCGTCGGCCGACGCGCCGGGCTGGCGCACCTCGAACGTCTCCGGGTCGATCCGGCGCTTGTCGGTGAACCGGGGGGCGCCCTCGTCGGGGCCGGGCGTGCCCGACCCCGACGAGGTGCCGTCAGCAGGAGCCATCACTTGGCGGTGTCCTCGTCGTCGACGATCTCGGCGTCCACCACGTCCTCGTCGGAGGTCGCGGAACCGGTCGAGCCTGCGCCCGCACCGGCACCCGCGCCCGCCGAGCCGGACTCGGCAGCGCCCTGGTTGGCGTAGACCGCCTCACCGATCTTCTGGCCGGCGGCCACCAGCGCGGAGTGCGCCGTCTTCACGGCGTCGAGGTCGGAGCCCTCGAGCGCGGTCCGGACGTCCGCGATCGACTTCTCGACCTCGGACTTCACGTCGTCGGACAGCTTGTCCGCGTTGTCCTTGAGCAGCTTCTCCGTGGAGTAGGCGAGCTGCTCGGCGGAGTTGCGGGTCTCGGCCTCCTCGCGGCGCTTCTTGTCCTCGGCGGCGTGCGCCTCGGCGTCCTTCACCATGCGGTCGATGTCCTCCTTGGGGAGGGCCGAGCCGCCCGTGATCGTCATCGACTGCTCCTTGCCCGTGCCGCGGTCCTTGGCGGACACGTGCACGATGCCGTTCGCGTCGATGTCGAAGGTCACCTCGATCTGCGGGATGCCGCGCGGGGCCGGTGCGATGCCGGTCAGCTCGAAGGTGCCGAGCGGCTTGTTGTCCCGGGCGAACTCGCGCTCGCCCTGGAACACCTGGATCAGCACCGACGGCTGGTTGTCCTCCGCCGTCGAGAAGATCTCGGACCGCTTGGTGGGGATGGCCGTGTTCCGCTCGATCAGCTTGGTCATCACCCCGCCCTTGGTCTCGATGCCGAGGGACAGCGGGGTGACGTCGATCAGCAGGACGTCCTTGCGGTCGCCCTTGATGACACCGGCCTGCAGCGCGGCGCCGACGGCCACGACCTCGTCCGGGTTGACGCCCTTGTTGGGCTCCTTGCCGCCGGTGAGCTCGGTGACCACCTCGGTGACCGCGGGCATGCGGGTCGAGCCGCCGACCAGCACCACGTGGTCGATGTCGCCCACCTTGATGCCGGCGTCGCGGATGACGTCGTTGAACGGCTTACGGGTGCGGTCCAGCAGGTCCTGCGTCATCTGCTGGAACTGCGCGCGGGTCAGCTTGGTGTCCAGGTGCACCGGGCCGTTCTCGCTCATCGAGAGGTACTGCAGCGAGATGTTGGTGCTGGTCGCGGACGACAGCTCCTTCTTGGCCTGCTCAGAGGCCTCGCGGAGGCGCTGCAGCGCGATCTTGTCCTTGGACAGGTCGACGCCGGTGGTGTTCTTCACCTCGGTGACCAGGTGCTGCACGATGCGGTTGTCCCAGTCGTCACCACCGAGGTGGTTGTCGCCGGAGGTCGCGCGGACCTCGATGGTCGAGAAGCCGTCGTCGTCCTTGCCGACCTCCAGCAGGGACACGTCGAACGTGCCACCACCCAGGTCGAAGACGAGGATCAGCTCGTCCTCCTTGCCGCGCTCCAGGCCGTAGGCCAGCGCCGCCGCGGTGGGCTCGTTGATGATGCGCAGCACGTTGAGGCCGGCGATGGTGCCGGCGTCCTTGGTGGCCTGGCGCTGGGCGTCGTTGAAGTACGCGGGGACGGTGATGACCGCGTCGGTCACCGGCTCGCCCAGGTACGCCTCGGCGTCCCGCTTCAGCTTGCCGAGCACGCGGGCGGAGATCTCCTGCGGCGTGTACTTCTTGTCGTCGATCGCCACGCTCCAGTCGGTGCCCATGTGGCGCTTGACGGAGCTGATGGTGCGGTCGACGTTGGTGACGGCCTGGCGCTTGGCGATCTCGCCCACCAGCACCTCACCGGTCTTGGAGAACGCCACGACGGACGGCGTCGTGCGCGACCCCTCCGCGTTGGCGATGACCGTGGGCTCGCCGCCTTCCAGCGTCGCGACCACCGAGTTGGTGGTGCCGAGGTCGATGCCGACTGCTCGTGCCATGTCTGTGTGCCTTCCTTGCCTTGCCGGATGCTGCCGGGATGCCGTGATGGAGCCGAAGTCTTGAGTCGAACCGGCTCAAGTCTGCGGCGGTCGCTCCCGTCGTGCAAGCTCGGGCGGGCAGACTTGAGTCTGATGGGCTCAACTCTTGCCGAGCCCGCTGTGTTCCCGGTCCGACGGAACGAATCAGGCCCGGCGGTACTCCGTGTCGCTCACGTGCTCGAGCCACGTGACGACCTGCCCGTCGTCGTCGGCCTCCTGGATGGCGACGTGCGCCATGAAGCGGTCCGGCGTCGCACCGTGCCAGTGCTCCTCGCCCGGCTCGACGTACACCACGTCGCCCGGACGGATCTCCTGCACCTGACCGTCGCGGGTGCCGACGTAGCCGATCCCGTCGGTGACGTAGAGCGTCTGACCCTTGGGATGGCGGTGCCAGGCGGTCCGCGCGCCCGGTGCGAACCGGACGTGCGTCGCCCCGACGGCGGACTGGCCGTCGGGGTTGCGGATGCCCTCCATGAAGACGGTGCCGGTGAACCAGTCGGCGGGACCGGCGCCGGTCGCGCCGCCGCTCCGGGTGAACCTCATGGGCCTCGTCCTTCCGTGTCGCGGGCCGTCGGACGGTGTCGTCGGACGGGAGGTCGTCAGACGGTGAGGTCGTCAGACGGTGAGCAGCACCTTGATGGCGCGCCGCTCGTCCATCGCCCGGTAGCCCTCGGCCGCCTGCTCGATCGGCAGGCTGAGGTCGAACACCGCGCCCGGGTCGATCGTGCGGTCCCAGATCAGCTCGATCAGCTCGGGCAGGAACCGGCGCACCGGCGCGGGGCCGCCGTGCAGGTGCACACCGGACCTGAACAGCTCCTGGCCCGGCAGCGACACGTCGTGGGAGACCCCGACGTAGCCGACGTGCCCGCCGGCCCTGGTCGCCCGGATCGCCTGCATCATCGACTCCTCCGTGCCGACCGCCTCGATCGTGGAGTGCGCGCCGAGGCCGCCCGTGAGCTCCTTGATCCGCGCCACGCCGGCGTCGCCCCGCTCCTCGACGATGTCGGTCGCCCCGAACCGCCGGGCCAGCGCCTGCCGGTCGGCGTGCCGGGACATCGCGATGATCCGCTCGGCCCCCAGCTGCTTGGCGGCCAGCACCCCGAGCAGGCCGACGGCACCGTCACCGACCACGGCGACGGTCTTGCCCGGGCCGACCTCGGCGGCGACTGCCGCGAACCAGCCGGTACCGAGCACGTCCGATGCCGCGAGCAGTGAGGGGATCAGCTCGGGCGCCGGCTGGCCCGGGGTGGCGACCAGGGTGCCGTCGGCGTTCGGGATCCGGGCGTAGTCCGCCTGCGCGCCCGGCACGGCACCCGGGCCGCGGTGCACGCAGTACGTCTGGTAGCCGGACCGGCAGATCTCGCAGGTGTTGTCCGAGGAGAAGAACGACCCGACGACGAAGTCCCCGACCTTGAGGTCGGTGACGGCGGAGCCCACCTCCTCCACCGTGCCCACGTACTCGTGGCCCATCGGCTGGTGGTCCACCTTGTCGATGCCGCGGTACGGCCACAGGTCCGACCCGCAGATGCAGGTGGCGGCGAGCTTGATGATCGCGTCGGTCGGCTCGACGATCGTCGGCCGCGCGGTCTGGTCGACCCGGACGTCGCCGGGGGCGTACATGACGACAGCACGCATGCTGATGAAGCCTCTCTCTCGGGTGCTCTTCGGCGCGGCGTCAGACGGACAGGGTCTCGCCCGCTCCGAGCCGGCGGTACTCCGCAACCCCGCCGGTGACCTGCGGGATCACGCGGTCGACGAGCCCCAGGCCGGCGTCGCTGAGGATCGCGTCGTGGATCGGCACGGCGACGCGCGGCGCGACGGCCTGCAGGTAGTCGGCGGCCTCGCTGAGCTTCATCCACGGTGCGCTCACCGGCAGCAGCAGCACCTCGACGTGCACGCCTGCGGGCGGCGGGGTGAACGAGTCGCCCGGGTGCAGCACGACGCCGTCCACCAGGTAGGCCGCGTTGGCGACCACCGGGATGGACGGGTGGATCACCGCGTGGTCGTGACCGACCACCTGCACCTCGAACCCAGCGGCCGTGAAAGTGTCGCCCTCGGTGACGGCGTGCAGGCGGTCGGCCGGTGCGCCGGCGGCGACCAGCTGGTCCACCACCACGCCGGGAGCCCACACCTGCAGGTCGGGTGCGGCTGCGAGCGCCGCCGTCAGCCTGTCCGGCACCACGTGGTCGACGTGCTCGTGGGTGATCAGCACCGCGCCGGCGCCGTCGAGCGTCGCGGGGTCGCTGAACACGCCCGGGTCGAGGACCAGCACCTGCCCGTCCTTCTCGAGGCGGATGCAGGCGTGGCCGTGCTTGCTGATCGTGGTGGACATCGCTCTCCCCTTCGTTGCGCCCTGTGGTGAGCGCCGCCGGCCATTGTCGGTCGGTCGCGGCGCAGTTGCAGCGCAGGGTGCGGCCGCCGTCAGTCGGGCCGGATGACGACGAGCGGCCCCTCCTCCGCCGTCGGCACCTCGAAACCGTCGAGGTAGGCGCGCGCCAGAGGCGCCGGCACCGGGACGTCGTGCGGACCGGCGCCCGCGCGGTCGGTGAGCCGGGCCAGGACCTGCACCTCGGGTGTCGCCAGATAGTGGGTCACCGGCGTGATGCCGAGGGGTGCGAGCAGCGCGCGGTAGGCGTCGCGGGACGCGCGGGACCAGAACGACGTGTCGACGACGACGTCCCGGCCCTCCCCGACCAGGCGGACCAGCCGGTCCTGGATCACCGCGTGGACCTGGGCGGCGGCCGCCGCGGGTAACGGGTGGTCGCGGTGGCCCAGCCGCCAGGCCTCCTCGTCGAACGAGAGCCGCACGTAGCCCGACTCCTCGAGCCTGCGGGCGTGCGTCGTCTTGCCGGAGCCGGCCGGCCCGCACGTCAGCACCACCCGCGCACGCCTGCCGGGTGCCTGTGCCCCGGTGTGCATGCGATCCCCTCCCGGTGCCATGGCCACACTCTCGCGCGCCGGCCCGGTCCAGGGCGGCCTGCGGGCCGCCCTGCTGACTGTCGACCGGCGCCGCACCGCCGGCCGGGGGTCCGACGAGGCCAGGTTTGGCACTCCTTCGTTGCCGACGTACTGTTGGCAACATGCCGACACAGTGTCGGTATGTTGCCCGCTCGTCCCCGTCGTCAAGGAGCCCGATGTTCCTCGCTCTGCGCGCGCTGGCCTTCCAACGCAGCCGCTTCCTCCTGGTCGGCCTGGTGATCGGGCTGTTGGCGCTGCTCACCGTGATGCTGTCCGGCCTGTCCAGCGGCCTGGTGAACGACGGCGTCTCGGGCCTGAAGAACCTGCCGGTGACCGCCATGGCGTTCTCGGCCGGCACCAAGACGGACAACGCGTTCTCGCAGTCGGTGGTCGACGAGAAGCAGCGTGCGGCGTGGGCGGGCCAGCCACAGGTCGCCGACGCGCAGCTGCTGGGCGTGTCCATCGTCAACACCCGCAAGGCCGACGCCACGCCGGTGGACCTGACGTTGTTCGGCGTCGCGCCGGACTCGTTCCTCGCACCGAAGGTGGACGGCCGGCCCGCGCTGACCGAGCCCGGTGACGTGGTCCTCTCGGCCACCGCCCGCAAGACGGGGGTCCGCGTCGGCGACGTGCTGACCCTGGACCGCGTGGGAACCACGCTGCGGGTGGTCGGGTTCACCGCGCAGCAGGACACCTTCGGGCACGTGGACGTCGGCTACCTGCCGCTGCGGACGTGGCAGTACATCGCCTCGGGTCGGTCGGCGGCGGGCGCCCCGACGGCGGCTGCGATCGCGGCGGACGCGCTGGACACCGCCAGCGTGGTCGCGCTGCGCAGCGCCGCCGGTTCGACCCTCGCCGCGTCGGGCATCGACGTCGCGGCCGGCGACCAGGCGGCCGACACCACCACCCGCTCGCTGCAGGCCACCTTCGCCAGCTCGCCCGGCTACACCGCGGAGACGACGACGATCAGCATGATCACCGCCTTCCTCTACGTGATCGCCGCCCTGGTGATCGGGGCCTTCTTCACCGTGTGGACGGTGCAGCGGCAGCACGAGCTGGCGGTGCTGCGCGCCGTCGGCGCCCCCACCGGGTTCCTGCTGCGGGACGGGCTCACGCAGGCGGCCGTGCTGCTGGTGACGTTCACCGCGGTCGGCGCCGGCATCGGGCTGGGCCTCGGCGCCCTGATCCCGGACGGCGTGCCGTTCGCCCTGGAGGCGGCGCCCGTCGCCGGAGCGGCCGTGCTGATGATCACGCTCGGGCTGGTCGGCGCCGGACTGGCCGTGCTCCGCATCGCCCGGATCGACCCCCTCACCGCGCTCGGAGGCCAGCGATGACCACGTCCACCGTCCCCACCCCGGCGGCCGGTGCCGCCGACACGTCCCGTACCGGCCTGGTGATGTCCGGCGTCAGCCTCGAGCTCGGCGACGGCGACCGGATCGTGCGCGCGCTGGACTCCGTCGACCTCGTCGTGCGGCCGGGCGAGCTGGTCGCCGTCGTCGGCCCGTCCGGCGCCGGCAAGTCGAGCCTGCTGGCCGTCGCGGGAGCGCTGACCAGCCCGACGTCCGGCACCGCCACCGTGCACGGCCACGATCTCGCCTCGCTGAGCGCGCGACGCCGGGCGCGCTTCCGCCTCGAGGAGATCGGGTTCGTGTTCCAGTCCGGCAACCTGGTGCCGGCCTTGACGGTCGCCGACCAGCTGCGGCTGGTGCATCACCTGCGCGGGCGGCGGGACGCCTTCGACGTGACGCGCGCGCTGGAGCAGGTGGGCATGGCGCACAAGGCGGACCGCCGCCCGCACGAGCTGTCCGGCGGCGAGCGTCAGCGCGTCGGCATCGCGCGGGCGCTGGCCACCCACCCGTCGCTGCTGCTGGTCGACGAGCCGACCTCAGCCCTGGACCGGGCCCGGAGCCAGGACGTGGTGGCGCTGCTGCGCGAGCGGACGGAGCGCGCGTCGGTGGCGACCGTGATGGTCACCCACGACCACGACGTGCTGCACCACTGCCACCGCGTGCTGACGATGGAGGACGGGCGGCTGCTGGCGGCGTGATGCCCGCGCCGCCTGGCACGCCCGGGCCGCCTGGCGCGCCCGCGCGGCATGGCGCACCCGCACACGCCGCGCGCCCGCTGCGCGCGGGTCAGTGCACCTCGAGGCCGTCACCCATCCACCGGAGGCTGCGCAGGTCGGGGACCTCAGCGTCGGCCCGCAGGTCACCGAGCTCGCGGTCGCCGACGCGGACCACGTGGCGCACCTGCGCCGCCTGGGCGGCGCGGATCCCCGCCGGTGAGTCCTCGAGCACCAGGCACTCGTCCGCCGGCACGCCGAGGTGGGCCGCCGCGGCGAGGTAGCCCTCGGGATGGGGCTTGCCGTGGGTCACGTCGGCGCTGGTCACCAGCACCTCCGGCACGGGCAGTCCCGCGGCGACCAGCCGAGCGCGGGCCAGCACGGGCGAGCCGGAGGTGACGGTGGCCCACCGGTCGGCCGGCATCGACGCCAGCAGCGCCGCGGCGCCGGGGATCACCGTGACGTCGTCCGCGTCCTCCAGCTCGAGGGCGTCGATCAGGGCCAGCGCGGCCTCGCGCCCGGCCGGCTCGACGAACTCGGCCACCGTGTCGGCCGCCCGCCGGCCGTGCACCGTCGCGAGCACCACGTCGGGCTCCAGCCCCAGCCGCTGCGCCCAGCGGGTCCACGAGCGGACCACCACCGAATCCGAGTCGACCAGCACCCCGTCGCAGTCGAACAGCACGGCCGTGCAGGTCAGGACGGTGGTCATCGGTGGGCGCTCCTTCGGCGTGGTCCGGGCAGGGATCTGCACGACGGGCGGGCGGCGGCGTGGCCGCACCCGGTCACAGCACGCCTCGGGCGGTGAAGATCCGGAACGCCGCGAAGCCCGGCAGGATCGGCAGCCAGAAGGTGGCGACCCGGTAGAGCACCACGGCGGCCAGGGCCGATCCCGAGGGGACCCCGACCCCGGTCAGCGCGGCGAGCAGCACCGCCTCGACCGCGCCAACGCCACCGGGCGTCGGGGCCGCAGTGGCGACCGCGCCGGCCGTCAGCGACACCAGCGCCACCGCGACGAACGGCGTGTGCACGCCGAAGGCCCGCACCGACAGGTACAGGCAGACGGCGTACCCGCCCGGCACCAGCGCCACGCCCGCCACCAGGGCAGCGAGCTTGCCCGGGTCGGACAGCAGCGGGCGCATCGCGCCGGCGGACGCCCGGACGGCCGGCGCCACCCGCTCGCGCAGCAGCCGACGGACGTTCGGCACGGCGGCCGCGATGCCCAGCACGGCCAGGGTGCCGCCGACGGCCGCGGCGATCACCAGCGGGGACGGCAGCCGGGACAGCTCACCGGTCAGCGCGCGTGCCGAGCCCGCCCACACCGCGGCGGTGACCAGCAGCAGCACGTGCGCGGTCAGCACGGCGGCCTCCTTGGCGGCGCTCGCGGACGCGGCGACCGGTGTGGGGAAACCGCGTTTCTGCAGGTAGCGGATGTTCAGGCCCACCTGACCGACGCCGGGCGGGGCGAACGTCGCGACGAAGGACGCGGACAGCGCGACGCCGACGGACTCACCGAGCGGCACCCGCCCCGGCGTGCCGCCCGCGAGGCCGAGCGCGGCGCCGAGGTAGGTCAGCGCCGAGGCGGCGAGCACCGCCGGCAGCCACCGCCAGTCGGCGGTGCGGACCGTGTCCACCAGCTGGGGCAGGTCCGCCAGCTGCGGCGCCAGCGCGTACACCGCCACGGCCAGCGTCGCCCCGAGCAGCAGCGTCCGGGGCCGGAACCGCTGCACGTTCTCGAACGCCGGTCGCTCCACGCCCAGGTCGTCGCTCAGGGCGCTGACCAGGGACGACCGTGCGTCCGGGTGCCCCTTGAGCGCCGCGCGGGCCGGTGCCGACAAGGCGTCGGGCACCATCCGACCGAGCGCCGGCGTCAGCCGGTCGGCACCGAGCACCCGGTGCGCCGCGGCGACGGCCCGCTCGGCGCCCACCACCACTGACGTGGTCAGCAGCAGCTCGGCGACGTCTCCCGCCAGCACACCGGGGGCGGCCGCCGGCTCGGAGGGGCCGAGGTCGACGACGGCCACGCCCCCGTCCTCCGTCAGCAGGAAGTGGTCGAGCGTCAGCTCCCGGACGGCGACTGCGCAGTCCTGCAGGGCGGCGAGCTGCCGCCACGCGGCGTCGAGCACGTCGTCGGTCAGCCGCTCGGCGGGCAGCTCGTCGAACCGGGTGCCCACCAGGTGCTCCGTCGCGAGCAGCCCCTCCCCCTCGCGACCGACGGCCAGTGCGAGCACGGTCGGCACCCGCACCCCGCGGCTGCCGGCCACCAGGGCCGAGGTCGCCTCGTTGGCCACCACCCGCACCGGCGAGCCGAACGGCGAGTCGTCGCCGACGCCCCGCAGCCGCAGCCGCCGCAGGCCCCGCCGCACGGCGTCCAGCCGCCACAGCTGCTCGTCCACCACCCGCACGTCCACGGGGACGTCCACTGCCGCGGCGGCCCCCGGGACGGCGACGACGTCGTCCGTCCGGCCCGCGACCACCACGGGGACGGGCCCGGTGTCCGCGTCGCTGCCGCGTCGGTGCCGGACGGCGACCGGTGCCACGGCCGTGGCGGCGTACCGGCCCGCCGCCGCCGCGACCGACCGGACGTCCCGCACCGCCAGGCCGGACCCGGCGAGCGCCAGCCGCACGCCCTCGCCGGTCAGCCGGTGCGCCGACCGCCCCAGCCCCACCAGCACCAGGGCACCCATGCCACCGCCTGCGCCGATCGCCAGCAGCACGTCGACCACGTCGACGGTGCCGACGGCCCGCAGCAGGGCGAGCAGCACCAGCAGCACGCGGAGCACCCGCACCCACCGCGGCGCCACCGCCGACTGCGCCACGGTGACCACCGCGGCGAGCACGACGATGTCCCACGACCGCACGCCACCGCCCACGCCGGCCGTCAGGTGCTGCGTCCACGACACCACCACGGGCACACGCCCCAGCGCGGCGAACGCCACCACCCCGAGCCCACCGCCGACCAGCACGCGCAGCAGCAGCCCGAACCGCCTGCTAACCAGGGCCCAGACCGGGCCAGCCAGCGCCAGCACGCCGTACGCGCCGAGCGCGAGCGTCTGCAGCACCGTGACCAGGGACGACGGCACCCCCGCCAACGCATCGCGCAGGTCGGTCGCCGCCGCCGTGGCCGTGCGGTCGGCGAACCGGGCGCCCACCACGGCCCCGACGATCACCAGCCCGAAGCTGAGGGTCATCCGGACGTCGGTCGGCGCTGCACGGACGGTGACGTCGCGGTACTCACGCTCCGGCTGCGCGCGGCCGCTCACTCACCCTCCCGGCGTCGTCCCCCCGCCGCCTGCCGACGGCCCCCGCATCATCACAGCACGCGAGCCAGTGAGGTCAGGACCTGCAGCGGGTCGTCGCCGACGGGAACCAGGACGGCGCTGGTCGCCCCGGCGTCCGCGAGCGCGGCGAGCCGTCCGCGCACCTCGTCGGGGGTGCCCGCGAGGGCCAGCTGTCGCACCCACTCGGCGGGCAGCCGCTCGACGAACTCGGTCCGGTCGGCGCAGGACGCGCGCAGGGCGGCGAGCTCGTCGCGGAACGGCAGCGGCTCCAGGTGCGGCGCGGCGTCCGGCTCGCCGACCCACTGGAGCGACGGACGCACGGCGGCCAGCGCGGCCGACGCGTCGTCGTCCACCGCCGCGACGTTGTACGTGACCAGCCGGTGCCTGCCGGGGGCGGCGATCTGCTCCAGGGCCGTGCGGACGTACTCCGGGGTGGACGGCTCGGCCAGGATCGTGCCGTCCGCCACCTGGCCCGACACCGCCAGCGAGCGCGGTCCGCGCACGCCGAGCAGCACATCCGGGACCACCGCGGGGACTGCGACCGGTTCCAGCGCGATGTCGCTCAGGTGCACCGACCGCGCGTCGGGGGCCGAGGTCACCTGCTCGCCGCGCAGCAGCGCCCGCACGGCGCTGACGTGCTCGGCGAGCAGCGTCAACGGGGACGACGGCCAGGCGCCGACCGCACGCATCCAGGCCGGCATGCCGTGGCCGATGCCGATGGTCACCCGGCCCGGGAACAGCTGCGCCAGGGTGGCCGCCTCCATCGCGGCGAAGGCGGCGTTGCGCGCGCCCGCCGGGAGGATGCCGACACCGACGTGGATGCGCTCGGTGGCCGCGAGCACGGCGCCGGCCTGAGCCACGCCGCCACGGAAACCGAGGTCCTCCACCACCCACAGCTCGTCGAACCCGAGCTCGTCCGCGCGGCGCGCGAACGGGATGACGTCCGCGGCGCGCAGGTCGCGGCGCAGCATGACGCCGGTGGGCAGGGGGCGGGTCATCGGGGCTCCTCGTCGAGCGGCGTGCGGGATCGGTCGTACGGGTCGGTCGTGCGGGCCCGCCTGCGCGGCCGGCAGGCCCGCGGGCGGTCGCGCCGGCCGGCGCCTCGAGCCTACGGACGGCGTCCGACGGGCGTGCGTGGTTCGGTCTGCCGACGGCAGATCTGCCCCGGGCAGCACCGGGCTCCCCCGGCCAGCGGCCGAGCGCACGGTGGGGACATGGACGAGACGACCTACCGACCGGGCGTCGACGACGAGCTGACCACCCGCCTGCTGCACCGGCGGATCCTGCTGCTCGGCTCGGCGCTCGACGAGACCCTGGGCAACCGACTGTGCTCGTCGCTGCTGCTGCTGGCGGCCGACGACCCCGACAAGGACATCACCCTGCTGATCAGCTCCCCCGGCGGCTCCGTGCCGGCGATGCTGGCGATCCGCGACGTGATGGACCTGATCCCCAACGACGTGGCGACCGTAGGGGTCGGCTGGGCGGCGAGCGCCGGCCAGTTCCTGCTGTCGTCGGGCACCAAGGGCAAGCGGTCCGCCCTGCGGCACAGCCGGATCCTGCTGCACCAGGGCTCGGCCGGGATCGGCGGCACGGCAGTCGACATCGAGGTGCAGGCCGACGACCTGCGCCACATGCGCGACACCGTGCTGGGCCTGGTGGCGGCTGACACCGGCCAGCCCCTGGAGCGCATCCGGGAGGACTCGCGGCGCGACCGCTGGTTCACCGCCGAGGAGGCCCGCGAGTACGGGTTCGTCGACGGCGTCGTGGAGCGCCTCGACCAGCTGCTGCCCGGGGTCACCGGGCCCGTCGGGTTCGGGGTGCGGCCATGATCGTCCCCTACGTGGTGGAGCGCCTGGCCGGCGGCGGCGAACGCGCGCTGGACGTCTACAGCCGGCTGCTCGCGGACCGGATCGTCTACCTCGGCTCCGCGATCGACGACGACGTGGCCAACGTGGTCGTCGCCCAGCTGCTGCACCTGGAGTCGGCCCAGCCCGACATGCCGATCGACCTGTACGTGAACTCCCCCGGCGGGTCGCCGTCGGCGATGCTCGCCATCTACGACGCCATGCAGTACGTCCGCTCGCCCGTGTTCACCACGTGCGTGGGGCAGGCGTCGGCCGATGCGGCCGTCCTGGTCGCGGGGGGTGCGGCCGGCAGCCGGGCGATCCTGCGGCACGCGCGGATGGTGCTGCACCAACCCGGAACGCAGGCGCGCGGCGACGTGCCGGACCTGATCCTCGCGGCAGACGAGATCGTGCGCGTGCGCGCCGAGCTGGAGGAGGTGCTGTCGGCGCACACCGGGAAGGACGTCGCGACGCTGCGCCGCGACACCGACCGCGAGCTGGTGCTGACCGCCGAGCAGGCCGTCGCGTACGGGCTGGCGGACCGGGTGATCGTCGGCCGGGAGGGGGCGTTGCGGCGAGCGGGGTAGGACGACGGACGACGACGGACGCCTGGCCGGACAGCATCGACCGGCCGGCCGGGCGACCCGTCAGGCCGCGAGGAGCAGGACGTCTCGCTGGACGGTGTCCCGTGCCTCGACGCGGGACACCGTCGCCGGCGTGGTGAGCGCCCGCAGCTCGCGGACCTGCGCGATCCGGGCAGGGCCGGAGGCGACCGTCCGGCGGCGGCCGTCGGTCGCAGCGAGGTGACGAGCCACCCCCAGCGCAAGGTCGGTCAACGAGCCGCCCAGAGCCTGCGTCACGGCGCCGAGCACCTCCGACGACGGCTCCTTGCGACCCCGCTCGACCTCGGAGAGGTACTGCACGGACACGCGGGCCCGCTCGGCCACGTCGGACAGCCGCAGCCCCTGGTCGGTGCGCCAGTCCCGCAGCACGCTGCCGACGGCGAGCCGCCACGGCGGCCGTCGGGCGCCGATCCGGACCACGCCATCGGCGCCGTCCCGCTCCTGAGCACCGCCGGACCTCGTCGCCATGTCGCGACGCTAACCGTGGCGGTGCCGCGCGTCCCCTCGTTCCGCCGACAGCAGATCGCTCCCGGCGGCGCCCACCGGCGCCACGACGGTTCGGCGGCTCAACCGTCGGTGCGGGCGTGCTCCGCCTCGTAGCCGGACCACCCGTGCTCGAGGAGCTCGAACCCGGCGTCGAGCATGCGGAGGCGGTCGCTGCTGGTGCCGGCGAGCGTCGCGAGCTGGAGCACGAACCGCGCGAACACCCGCACCTGGTCCTCCGGCTCCTCCTGGCCGAGCTGCTGCGCGATGGCGGCGGCGATGGCGTCCTCGTGCCGCAGCCACATGCGCTGCCCGTACTCGGCGAGCGCGGGCGTGGACTCGATCAGCTGCCAGAACTGCCGCACCCGACGGTCGAACTCCGCGTGGCCGACGAGGTTGGCGATGAGGTCGTCGCGCAGGTGGTCGTGGAACGCCTGCGTCAGCGACACCCCGGCGGGCCGGTCGGTGACCACGGCGACCAGCTCGGCGCGCTGCTGGTCGTCCTCGTCGAAGACCAGCGCCTCCTTCTGCGGGAAGTGGGCCAGCACGGTGGTCGGCGAGACGTCCGCCTCGTCCGCGATCTCACGGATGGTGACGGCGTCGAAGCCGCGCTCGAAGAACAGCCGGGTCGCCGCGTCCGAGATCGCCTTGCGGGTCGCGGCCTTCTTCCGTTCCCGCCGGCCGGTGGTGGTGGGCTCCGTCACGCGCTCACCTTAGCGCTGCGGTTACAGAAGTGGATTGACATCCATAGTGGTATCGCTACAGTTTCGGTATGCAACCAGCGATCGCTCCCGGCCGACGAGCCTGGATCATGCTCGTCGTCCTGACGATGCTGACCACCGCCGGCATGACCGTGGTGCTCCCCGTGCTGCCCTTCGTCGTGCTCCGCTACGTCCCGCACACCCACCTCGCGCTCTGGGTCGGAGTGCTTGAGGCGGTCAACGGGCTGTGCACCTTCCTCGTCGCCCCGCTGCTCGGCGCGCTGTCCGACCGGGTCGGACGCCGGCCGATCATCGTCGTGGCCGCCTTCGGCGCCGCGGTCGGCTACCTGCTCTTCGGCATCGGCGGGGCGCTGTGGGTGCTGGTGCTCGGTCGCATCGTGCAGGGCGCGACCGCCGGGGACCTGCCGGCCTTGTTCGCCTACCTCGCGGACATCACCCCGCCCGAGCAGCGGGCCCGCCGGTTCGGGCTACTCGGTGCGCTGTCCGGGATCGGCACCATGGTGGGTCCCGCGCTCGGCGGGCTGCTGGCCGCGGTGAACGTCGACTTCCCCGTCTTCGTCACCGCCGGGATCGCTGCCGCCATCGGCGTGATCAGCCTGGTGCTGCTGCCGGAGAGCCTCCCGGCCGAGCGCCGCACGCGCGCGGTCCGGCTCGGCGACCTGCATCCGTTCCGGGTGCTGACCGGCGCGTTCACCCGGCCCGAGCTGCGCGGCCTGCTGGTCGGCATCGTGCTGGTGACGGTCCCCTTCAGCTTCTTCGTCAACAACTTCAGCGTGCTGGCGCTCGACTCCCTCACGTGGACGCCGACCAGGATCGGCCTGCTCACCGCCGTGGTGGGGGTCGTGGACATCGTGATCCAGGGTGGGCTGCTGGGACTGCTGCTGCGCCGGCACGGTGAGCGGGGCGTGCTGCTCGGCGGGATCGCCACGCAGGCCGTCGGGATGCTGTGCCTGGCGGTCGTCGCCTCGGTGCTGGCGCAGCCGTGGCTGTTCATCATCGGCACGCTGGTGCTCGCCGCGGGCCAGGGCGCGGCGCAGGCCACCATGGACGGAGTCGCGTCGAACGCCGTCGACGGCGACGAGCAGGGGTGGCTCGCCGGGGCGATCCAGTCGATCACCGCCGGCGTCGGCGTGGTCGCTCCCCTGCTGGCGGGTGCGCTGTACGCGTCGATCAACCACGCCGGGCCCTACGCCGTCGGCCTGGCGATGATGGCCGCAGCGGTGCTGGTCCTCGCACGAGCCGGCGTCGCCAGCCCCTCCCGCCGTGGGGATGCGGAGCTTGTCGCGGTGCCGGGCGTGCAGGTCCAGCGCGCGCAGGTCTAGCGCACGCAGGTCTAGCGCGCGGAGGTGCAGGCGTGCAGATGGACGGCGTTCCGGTCTGGAGCGCACGCCCAGGTCGAGCGCGGAGGAGCCGCAGCGCACATCCGTGCGAGCCTGGAGGCATGAGCACCGGGGCCTGGATCGCCGTCGCCGTGGTCCTGGTCGTGCTGCTGATCGCCGTCGATCGCGCCGTGGCGGCCGGGTGGTTCGACCGTCGTCGTCCCCGCCCGCGGCCGGCCACCCGCGAAGGGTCAGGCGTGGCCAGCGGCCTGCTCGGCGACCTGGTGGAGGTGTTCCAGCCGTCCCGCCACCACGTCACCGACGAGCAGGACCGGCACGCGCTCGACATCCGGCAGGCGCCGGTCGAGGGGCCGCCCGACCTCGACTCCGGCGTGGTGGTGCTGCCGGCGGCTCCAGCGGAAGGGGACGACGTCCGCCGGCCGGACGGCGATCGCCGAGCCGACCGCGACGCCTAGCCCACCGACCTGACCACGCACGCCGACCCGACCGCGAGGCGTAGCCCCCTCAGGCGTCCGGCGCCGCACCCACCAGCGCCAGCAGGTCGTCGAGCATCGGTCCCTGCGCCGCCACCAGCAGCTCCCGTGCCTGGTCCACCGGCATCCACGCCAACCGGTCGATCTCCGGGAACGACTGGATCCGTCCGGACCGCGGCGGCCATTCCAGCTCCACGGTGGCCGCCCCGACCTGACCCGTCGGCGCGTCCGCCTCGGCGGTGAACACCAGCAGCCGCTTGCCGGACGAGTACCGGTACTCCCCGAGCGGCCGGTACCCGGCGTCCGGCGCCGGCACGCCGACCTCCTCGACGAACTCGCGCCGGGCTGTGTCCAGCGGCTCCTCGCCGGGCTCGATCAACCCCTTGGGGATCGACCACGAGTGCGTCGGCTTTCGAGCCCAGAACGGTCCGCCCATGTGCCCGGCGAACACCTCCGGCGCACCGTCGGTGGCCGCACGGCGGTAGAGCAGCAGACCCGCGCTGAGCTGTGGCACACGTCGACCGTACGACGCGGCACCGACAGGACGGCGGGGTCGGCAGCGGGGCGGGACGGCCCGCGGCAGGATGGCGCCATGAGCGAGACGCCCAACATCGAGCAGGAGACCACCACCACGTTCGGCGGACCCGTCGTCGTCGCCGTCGCGCTGCACGGCGACCAGGTCGGTGGCGGCTGGGGCCGCGCCCCGCAGGTCGCGGTGGCGACGATTGACGGTGCGACGATCCGCAGCTGGGAGGTCCACGACGTGCGGTGGGACGTCGCGCACGACGAGGGTGGCGAGGGTGCTCACCACGCCCGTGTGGTGCGGTTCCTGCGGGACAACGGCGTGCAGGTGGTGGTGACCGGCCACATGGGGCCGCCGATGCAGAACACGCTCGGCAAGCTCGGCATCCGGGTGGTGATGGGCGTGATCGGCGACCCGCGCCTCGCGGCGATCGACGCTGCCAACCCCTGACCTACGCAGAGGACGGCCGCCGCCCGGCCTGGCCTCGTCAGGCCGCCACGACCTCGCGCACCCAGCCGTCCGCCTGCTGCCGGAAGCCGACCCGCGTCAGGTAGTCGGCCTGCCCGGTCGGCACGACGAGCCGGCGGAACCCGTGCTCGGCGAACACGCCGCTGCGTCGGTACACGAACTCCCCCGGCGTGAAGTCGCGGAACCGCGGCGTCACCCAGTCGAGCTCCACGTACCCGACACCCTCGTCGAGACGCCGCACCAGCACCACGCCCACCGTCTCGTCGCCGCGCACGACGAGGAACGCGACCCGCCCGTCGGCACCCCGCTCCGCCACGGGCGCCCCCGGCGCCGGCGCCCGGAACTGCGCGATGTCCGCCGCGTGCACGCCGAGCACGTGCTGCAGGTAGGCGTCGTCCGGCGCCACCTCCACCACCTCGTACACCGCCGAGTCGTGCCGCTCCCGCAGCAGCCGCCACAGCCAGTACACGTCGATCACGGCGATCGCCCCGTTCATCGCCGCGAACGGCCAGATGGCGAACACGGCGTTGTACACGGTCGCCACAACGGCACCGGCGAGGTTCATCCACCGGAACCGCAGCACCCGCGCCTGCATCAACGACAGGACGACCAGCCCGGACCCGACCCACCCGATCACCTGCCACAGCACCATGCGCGCACGCTATCGGCCGCGCCCGCCCGGCGGACGTGGGACGGCGCCCCCGCTGGTGTTCGCAGGGGCGCCGTCGGTCCTTCAGTCCTTCGAGCGGGTCACGTCGACCCGCCCCACCCGGGCTCAGCCCATCCCGTGCCGCACCCGGCTGGCCTGCTCCTGGGCCTTGAACAGCCCGAACCTCGGCAGGAACTTGTCCCAGTCGATGGTGTGGGCGTCGATCTCCGGCCCGTCGATGCACGCGTGCTTGCGCACCAGCTTCCCGTCGAGCGTGACCGGCACCATGCAGGCGCCGCACATGCCCGTTGCGTCGACCATGATCGAGTTCAGGCTCGCCACGCACGGGACGCCGTACGGGGCCGTCAGGTCGGACACCGCGCGCATCATCGGCGGCGGGCCGATGGTGACCACCTCGGCGATCGGCCGGCCGACCTTCAGCATCTCCTCCAGCGGCGTGGTGACGAACCCGTGCACGCCGTACGAGCCGTCGTTGGTCGCGTACACCACGTCGAGCAGGTCGCCGAACTCGGCCTGCAGCCGTCCGACCCGCTCGTCCTCGGCCGTCCAGAACATCAGGTCCTTGGTGCGGAAGCCGGCGATCAGCGTGACGTGGTTGCCCAGCCGCAGGTGCTCGCGCGCGATCGGGTACACCGGCGGCAGGCCGAGGCCTCCGGCGGTGAAGACGACCGTCGAGCCCTCGTCGTACCGGTGCAGCTCGCTGGGCCGGCCCAGCGGCCCGGCGATGCCCGCGAGCGCGTCGCCCGGGGCCATCGCGTTCAGCAGCGCGCTGCTGACGCCCACCTGCTGCACCACCAGGCACACCGTCCCGGCGGTGGCGTCCCAGTCGGCCAGCGTCAGCGGCACCAGCTCGCCGTCCGACGTGGGCAGCACGCGGACGAACTGGCCGGCCTGCGCCGCACGCGCGATCACGGGGGCGTGCACGGTCAGCTCCTCGATGCCGGGGCTGAGCGTGCGCTTGGCCAGGATCACCGGGCGGGAGGCGGCCTCCTCGGTGTACCGGCGGGCGGTGGCGACCATGGCGGCCACCTGCTCGTCCGGCACGTCGATCGAGCCGAGGATCTCCCGCGCAGCGGCCTGACCGTCACCGGCGGCCCGGATGGCCGTCGACCCGCCGCGGGCCGCGTCGCCACCGGTGTAGATGCCGGACAGCGTCGTCTCCTGCGACCCCTCGTGACCGAGGTCGATGGTGCCCCACTTGGACACCTGCAGCCGTGGTTCGGAGTCCTTGATCAGGGGGTTCGCGGCGTTGCCGAGCGCCATGATCACCAGGTCGGCCGGCACGGTGCGGGTGCGGCCGGTGGCGACCGGACGACGACGTCCGGAGGCGTCCGGCTCACCGAGCTCCATCTCCTCCAGGACGGCCCCCTTGACGAAGCCGGTCTGCGGGTCGCCCAGGAACTCCGTCGGCGAGACGAGCACCGACAGGCCGATGCCCTCCTCGAGCGCGTGCTCCAGCTCCTCGACGCGCGCCGGCATCTCCGCCTGGGTGCGGCGGTAGACGATCGTCACGTTGCCGCCGAGCCGGCGGGCGGTGCGGGCCGCGTCCATCGCGGTGTTGCCGCCGCCGACCACCAGCACCTGCTTGCCGGCGGTGGCCGGCAGAGGCGTCTCGTACTCCTCGCGCAGGGCCTGCATCAGGTTGACGCGGGTGAGGAACTCGTTGGCGCTCATCACGTCGAGCAGGTGCTCGCCGGGCACGTTCATGAACCGCGGCAGGCCGGCGCCGGTGCCGACGAACACCTTCCAGAAGCCCGCGTCACGCAGGTCCTGCAGGGTGGCCGTCTTGCCGACGACGAAGTTGGTGACGAACCGTCCGCCGAGCAGCTTGATCTTGGCGACCACGTCGTCGATCAGCTCGTTGGGCAGCCGGAACTCGGGGATGCCGTACCGGAGCACGCCGCCGAGCTGGTGGAACGCCTCGAACACCGTCACCGGGAAGCCCTCGGCGGCCAGCAGGTAGGCGTTGATGAGACCAGACGGACCCGAGCCGACGATGGCGACTGGCGGCTTGGCCTGCGCCACCCACGGGTCCCGCACACCGGCGAACCGCCGGGCGGCGGCACCGGGGTCCACCAGCTTCTCCCGCTCGGGCAGGAACCACTCGAGCTGCCCGATCGACATGGCCGTCTTGTGCAGGCAGACGCCCTGGCACTGCAGCTCCTGCGGGCACACCCGGCCGGTGACGTCCGGCAGCGGGTTGCACGACTCGAGCATCTCCAGCGCCTCGCGGAACCGCCCGGTGCCGATGAGCTCCATCATCTGCGGGATGTGGATCTTCACCGGGCAGCCGCCCTGCGGCTCCTTGTGGCCCTCCACCAGCACGCCCAGCTCGCACGGCGACTCGGCGCACTGCTTGTCGCGCAGCGCCTCCAGCCACACGAACAGGTCGACGTCCCGGGCGGTGTAGCCCAGGTCCATGTAGCCGAGGTACCCCTTGTTCACCAGGCCGAAGTCGACCGCACGGTCCTCCGCCGAGCGGACGTACGGCGGGATGGTGTTGCCCGCCGGCCAGTCCACCGAGAGGCCGTCGAACATCGGGTAGCGGTCGGACAGGTGCTTGTCGATGCCGCGGATGAACGCCCGCTTCTTGCCCACCGGCAGGTCCCACAGGAACCGCATCAGCACGGTGCTGACCTCGTCGCCGCGCAGCAGCATGTCCCACAGCCGGTTGATGAACCCGGCGGACAGCTCCGGCTGCTGGAACTCCCACGCGACGGCCGCCATGCCGTCCGCGACGAACATGTCGCGGAACGAGCGCGGGTCGGCGACCAGCCGCTTCTCCAGCAGCGAGAGCTGGTTGCGGAACGACGAGACCGCGGGGCTGGCGCCGAGCGCGACCACCTCGTCCTGCGTCTGCTCGAGGGCCGTGCGGGCGCCTGCCCAGCGCAGCACGTCCTCCCGGCCGTCGGGCGAGCCGGCGGTCCCCTCGGTACGAGGAACGGTCGGCGTGCTCATCGGATGATCTCCGCGTCGCAGGTGGCCTTGACCCGAGCGATCCGCTTGGCCAGCTCCGGCGTGATCTCCAGACCGTCCAGCGCGCCGGCCTTCATGCGACCGACCGTCTGGGCGGCGCCGTCGACCACGATCGTCGCCTTCTCGAAGATCTGCGGGAGCTCCTGGTAGCAGGTGCCGCAGTCGTTGCACAGGTGCTCGTCGGCCTGGTCCAGCCAGATCGGCCGGTCGGCGACCGCCGTCGCCGTCCCCGCCGCAGCCGCCGCCGGAGCAGCACCCGCGAACCCGGTGGGCCGCAGCTGGATCGTCTGACCCATGCCGGCCGGTGCCGCGCTCGACGCCGCCAGCTCGGCCATCGCCGCCGCGATCTCGTCCAGCGTCGACTCCCGGGCCGTCACCGCCTGCTCGTACTGGGCGGTCAGCTCGGCGATCTCGGCCCGGTGGGCTGCCGACAGCGTCGCGTCGGTCCGTCCGGACAGGAACTGCAGCGTCTGCCAGTAGTGCTTGCGGTCCTCGACCAGGTCGACGATCGCCGCGGAGCAGGCCACCTTGATCAGGTGCCGGTCCGCGTCGGTCGCCTGCACGAACGGCACGCGACCCGCACGGGCCTCCGGTGCCAGCTCGACGTACTCGGCGATCGGCGTCGCACCGGCCTCCTCGTCGGGACGCAGCCGGTGGAACTGCTTGGAGAACCGCACCTCGCCGAGCGCGAACTCGGCCGGGGTCAGCGGGGTGTTCAGCAGCTGCAGCGCCCCGTTCTCGTCGACGTACTCGACCGTGGAGCTGGTCCACAGGCCGTCGACGTCCGGGTTGCCGTCCAGGCTGAACCGCTCCGGCAGCGTGTCCCCGCGACGGGGGTCGTGCACGAACAGCGGGCTCATCCGGGACTCCACCGCGAGCCGGGAACGGGCGTTGGAGAGGTTCTCCGCGATCCCGTTCTCGGTGCCGCAGGGCGCGTACACCTCCATGACGGCGGCGCCGTCGCTGTAGGCGAGCATCTCCGCCGCCGTGGACAGGAAGTGCCCGTGCAGCGCGGACGACGTGGTGCAGGCGAAGACGTTCGGGTGGAACGACGCCAGCAGCCCCAGCTCCTTGCGGTGCTCCCGCTTGCCGCGGTGGGCCTTGCCGTACCGCGCCAGGTCGGAGTCCTGACCGGTGAAGCTGGCGGTGGACGCCTGCCCGCCGGTGTTGGAGTAGGCACCGGTGTCCAGCACCAGGGCCTTGATCGGCGTGCCGCCCGCGAGCACGCGGGACATCGCACCGAACCCGATGTCGTAGCTCGCGCCGTCACCGCCGATGGTGAGGAACGTCGGCAGCAGCGCCAGCTCCTCGTCGGTGAAGTCGCGCCAGCCGAACGTCCGCAGCGCCGCGTCGTGCACCGCCGGGTCGTACTCGCCGGCGAGCTCGAGCTTGGCGACGCGCAGCGCCCGCACCTGCGGGATCACCTGCGCGACGATGCCCTCGAACAGGCCGACGGCCAGCGGCTGGGCGTCCTGGAACAGGCTGTTGACCCACGGGTCGAGGTACGGCGTGAAGGGCATGGTCGACGCGTACACGCTGGAGCAGCCGGTGGAGTTGGCGATGACGACCGGCGCCGGGCCGTTGCCCGTCGGGCCGCCCTCGTACAGGTACTGGCGGTGCTCGAGCTGCTCGATCGCGCCGGTGATCCGGTCGATCCGGGCGCGGGCGGCGGGATCGACGGCCCCTTCGTCGGCCCCGGCGTCCAGCGCCTCCAGCGTGGAGTGCAGGCTGTCCAGCACCTCGTCCAGCTCGCGCAGGTGCGAGCGCCGCTTGTCCTCGCCCACCGCGTGGCTCAGGGCCGTGACCAGGCGGATCGCGGTCACCTCGCCGCAGCCGCGGCACGCGCCGTGACCGCCGGTGGTCGAGTAGTAGGCGGTGTGGTCGAGCATCAGCCGCTTGGTGTCGCCGTCCGGCGACGTGGCGCCGGCGGTGAACCGCGACGGCGTGTTCGGCAGCCGCGTCATCGTCTCGAACCGCTGCTGGAGCGTCTCCAGCACGTCGGCGTCCTGGTCCACGGAGGTCAGCGCGCCGGGGCCGCACACGTCGACGCACTGCAGGCAGCCCGTGCACTTCCACGGGTCGACGACGGCGGAGAACAGGCCGCCGGTGCCCGGCTGCTCCTTCTCCATCGCGTCGAAGAAGGGCCGGGTCCGGGCCACCGGGAAGGTCGCCAGCTGCGCGACGACCGCGTCGAGGTTGCGGATCACCGCGCGCTGGTTCGGGTCGAGCGTGCTCGCCGCGGTGGCCGCCACGTCCGCGAACGACCGGTCGGACGAGTCGTCGCGGTAGCTGCGCCGGATCGCCTCGGCCCACGGGTACACCTGGGCGCGCAGCGCCTCACGCTGCGGCTCCGGTGCGTCGATCTGGCCGATCGCCGTGGTCAGCAGGTCGTGGATCTCGTGCACCTGCGTCGGGATCGCTGCGTCGGGGCAGACCAGCGAGCACTCGAGGCAGCCGGTGCAGGACGTGGGGTCGAACGCCGGCACCGTGCGCCGGAAGATGCCCTTGTCCTTGGCCGCACCGGTGCCGACCGGCATGAACAGGCCGGTGCCGGGGAGCACGGGCGCCTCACCGATGGTGCCCTCGCGGAACGGCCGGGCGATCAGGTCCTCGTAGTACGCCGGGTCGAACAGCGCGGTGGCGCGGGCGCCGGTGGCCGTCGGGCACATCGACGCGGACAGGGCCAGGGTGCGCGTGCTGCGCGCGGCGGGCTGCTGCTCGGCGGCGAGGAACTCCGGCTCGTCGTACGCGACCAGGTGCGTCGCGGCCACGCCGTCGCGGATCACCGACATGTTGGCCTCGACGACGGCGTCGCCCTTGCGGCCGAACTTCTTGGCGATCTGCGCGCGGATCTTGGCCTCGATCGCCTCGGCGGTGGCGCCGTGGGACACCCGGTCGACGTGACCGGCGACGGCCCCGATGAAGGCGATGCCCATCATGCGGGTCTCGAGCTCCGGGGTCGGCGCGTGCTTGCGGGCGACGGCGAACGCGTCGACCACCAGGAACCGGATGTGCCGCTCGCGGATGGTGCGGCGGGCGTGGGCCGGCAGCGACCGCCACAGGTCCAGCGGCGCCAGGTCGGACTGCATGATGAACGTGCCGCCCTCGACCAGACCCTTGAGCGGGTTGGTGTGCACGAAGGCCTGGTGGTCCGGGGAGACGACGACCTCCACGTCCTCCAGCTCGGCGTTGGTCAGCAGCACCGGCTCGGGGCTCAGCGTGATGTAGAAGTTGGTCGCCGCACCGCTCTTCTCCGAGCCGTACTTCGGCGCCGACTTGCTGTGCATGTCGAGCACGCCGGCCAGCACGTCGGTGAGCAGCTTGCCGCTGGCGACCGTGCCGTACCCGCCCACCGAGTGGAACCGGATCCGCAGCGCCTCGGGCGGCAGCAGGGCCGGGTTCGGCTCGGTGGTGAGGGCCATCGCCACCGTCTCCGGGTACGCGGCGCGCAGGCGGTCCTGCAGCGCGGCGGCGGCCGGCGGGGCGTCGGACGAGAAGAACTGCGAGCCGAGGTACACCAGCGGCGCGCTGCCGCCGTCGGCCATGTTGCGGAACGCGGCCACCAGGTGCCGCGGCTGCACGTCGTGCCCGCCGAGCCCGAAGATCGCCGTCGTCAGCCGGGGGCTGCGGGTGATCGCCGGGATGCCGGGGTGGGCCACGCCGCTCTCACCGTTGGCCCGCGCGCGGAAGAGCGCCTGCGTCACCATGCGCGTCAGCGCCGTGTCGTCGGACCGCTCGAGGACCGTGACCGCCTGGGCGTTGCGCAGCGCCTCGACCACCTCGGCCTCGGGGAACGGCTGCAGCAGCGTGATGTTGAGGACGCCGACCTTGACGCCGCGGGAGCGCAGGTACGGGATCACCGCACGGGCGTCGTCGGTGATGGAGCCGAGGCCGACGACGATGTAGTCCGCGTCCTCGCAGTCGTAGGCGCGCACCGGCGCGTACTCGCGGCCGGTCAGCTCGGTGTACTCGGCCATCGCCTGGCGCACCAGCGCCGGCACGGCGGAGACGAAGTGAGTGCGGTGGTCGACGGCACCGGCCTGGAAGTCGGGCTGGTTCTGCACCGGCCCGGTCAGCCCGGGGTTGTGCACGTCCACCAGGGCGGGGACCCGCTGCCGCGTGCCGAGCGGCCAGGCGTTCACCCAGGCGCGCCGCCACTGGCCCTGCAGGTCGGCCGGCAGCCACGCCGCGGTCTCGGCCACCAGGTCACCGGCGTCGTCCGCCTCGACCTTCTCTGCGATCGCCGCGAGGTGCGCCCGCACGGCCGCCAGGTCCTCCGGCGCCAGGTCCTCGACGTGCCGGTCGAGGTACTGGTTGAGGGAGAACACGCGGCCCTTGGCGCCGAACAGCATCTCCTGCGCGACCGTCGGGCACGGGATGCGACCGGCCGGGTCGCCGAGGTACGTGCGCAGCAGGTCGGGCTCCGGCAGCAGCACCTCGCTCATCACGTGGCTGGTGGCGAACCCGTCCATCACGTTGGCGACGGGGATCAGCGACAGCGCCGAGGCGCGGTACGAGATCGCCGCGAGGTCGGCGGCCTCCTGCGGGTTGGCGCCGAACAGGATGGTGTAGCCCGCGGGCAGCAGGGCGTAGACGTCGTCGTGACCCGCCATCACGTTGAGGGAGTGCTTGGAAACCACGCGGGCCGCGACCTGCAGCACGAAGCCGCCGATCTTCTTGCCGACCGTCACGTAGTGCGACTCGAGCGCGTAGAGGATGCCCTGGCTGGACGAGGCGTTGGACACGTAGCTGCCGCCGGTCAGCGCCGCACCGAGCGCGCCGGACTGGGCGGAGTGCTCACCCTCCGTCTCGACGAAGAACGGGTGCTTGCCCCAGACGTTCAGCTGGCCCTCGGCGCGGGCCGCCTCGAAGGTCTCGGAGATCTCGGTGGAGGGCGTGATCGGGTAGCCGATCACGCCGCCGCACACGTGCTTCATCACGTGGGCGACGGCGCCGTTGCCGTTGATGACGTCGGGGATGCCAGGGAATGGGTGCGAAGTGGTCACGATGCCCGTCCGAACACGCGCAGGGATGGAAGTCCGACGGAGGCCGGTCGAGGTGCGGGCGCGCTGCGGTGCGCGCCGTCGGCGACGGCGTCGGTGCCGGCACGGGGCCGGGTCTGGAGGTGCGACATTGCATTCCTCACGGGTCCAGAGATGGACACCGTCAGGGTAGGCACGGCGATTTCCGGGCCCCTGGGACCGAGGGCCCTACCCCGGCACTCCCCCCGCTGGGCTGGGCCGACGGGGCTGCCGACGACCCCGCTCGGGCTACCGGAGGAGCAGCACCAGCAGGGCGACGTTGAGCGCGACGACGAGCCCGACGACGGCCAGCAGCACCGTGTTGAGCCACGGCCCGGTGCGTTCCGCACCCATCAGCCGCTCGTCGCGCGTCAGCCGCACCAGCGGCACCAGGGCGAACGGGATGCCGAAGCTGAGCACCACCTGGCTGACCACCAGCGTCCACGTCGGGTCGGCGCCGAGGGCCAGCAGCACCACGGCCGGCACCAGCGTGACCGTGCGGCGGACCAGCGGCGGCACCCGCCGGTGCAGCAGCCCGTCCATCACCACCGACCCGGCGTAGGCGCCGACCGACGTCGACGCCAGGCCGCTGGCCAGCAGGCCGATGGCGAACGCCAGGCCGACGGCGGTGCCGAGGGAGGCGACGATCGCGGCGTGCGCACCGGGGATCGAGTCGGTGCCCGGGACGTGCCGCAGGCCGGTCGCGGCCAGCAGCAGCAGGCCGATGTTGACCACACCGGCGGCCGCGAGCGCGCCGCCGACGTCCCACCGGGTGGCGCGCAGCAGCCGGGTGCGTGCCGCACCGGTGCCGAGGTGCCCGTGCCGGTCCCGCGCCAGTGCCGAGTGCGCGTAGATCGCGTGCGGCATGACGGTGGCACCGAGCATGCTGGCCGCGAGCAGCACCGAGTCGGTGCCCGCGAAGTGCGGCACCAGGCCGTGCAGCACGCCGGCGGGCTCCGGCGGACGCACCGCCAGACCGGCGAGGAACCCAAGCCCGATCACCGCGAGCAGGGCCGCCACCACCAGCTCGAACCGGCGCTGGCCGTACCGGTCCTGGGTGGCGAGCAGCACCAGCGACACGACGCCGACGATCAGCCCGCCGACCGCCAGCTGCAGGCCGAACAGCAGCTGCAGCGCGAGGGCGCCACCGACCACCTCGGCCAGGTCGGTCGCGCCCGCGACCACCTCGGCCTGCACCCAGAACGCCAGGCGACCGCCGCGCGGCATCCGGTCTCCGAGCACCTCCGGCAGGGACCGGCCGGTCACCAGGCCGAGCCGTGCCGACTGGTACTGCACCAGCACGGCGATCACGTCCGCCGCGACCAGCACCCACAGCAGCAGGTAGCCGTAGCGGGAGCCGGCGGTGAGGTTGGCGGCCACGTTGCCCGGGTCGACGTAGGCGATCGAGGCCACGAACGCAGGACCGAGCAGGTGCAGCAGGCCCCCGCGGGCGCGGATCGGGCGGCGGGGCGGCCGCGTTGAGCCGGTCGACGACGGGGCCGCTGCCGGCGGCACGGCGCGGGGCGACCCAGCCGGTTGGGGCACGTCGAGGGGCGGCGACGCGGGCTCGGGCGCGTCGGTGCCGAGTCCGACGGCCGGGTCCACGCTCATGTCCCTCCGAAAGTTCGGATGTCCGAAACGCAGTGTAGGCCGCACCGGATATTGGGCCGCGGCTGCCTCAATTCCCTCGACCGGACCGGGGCCGGGCGTCGACCCTGGAGGCATGACGACCACCACCACCACCACCACGTGGACCGTGCGCGAGGTGCCGGTGCCGACCACGCTCGACGCCCCGGATGCCTGGCTGCTGCTCGGCGCCAACCGCGTCCGCACCGCCGGGAGCATCGACGTGTGGGGCAACGCCGACCGCGCCGACTCCCCCCAGGCGGAGCTGGCCGAGCTCCGCGACTCGCATGCCGAGCGGACCGTGCGGCTGGTGGCCGTCGCCGACGAGTCGCCGACGCCGGGCTCCGACGCGGGCGACCCAGCCGCCGCGGTCATCGGCGAGGCCTCCGTCGGTCTGCCCCTGCGGGACAACCGGCACAGCGCGCTCGTCGAGGTGAACGTGTCCGCGGCGCACCGCCGTCGCGGCATCGGCACCGCTCTCCTCGACGCCGCCGCAGCCGTCGCGCGCGCGGACGGCCGCACGCTGCTGATGGCCCACACCGGCGACCGCGTCGAGCCGCCCGCCGGCCCCGGTGCGCTCGAGTCACCGACCGGCGCGGGCCGTGTCAACCTCGACAACCCCGCCGTCGCCTGGCTGCGGCGCACCGGCTGGACGCTGGCGCAGGTGGACCGCCGGTCGCAGCTCGACCTGCCCGTCGACCCCGCGCTGCTGCGCCGGCACGCCGACGACGCCGCCGCGGCGGCCGGTGCCGACTACCGCCTGCACACCTGGGGAACCGACGTGCCGGAGCAGTGGCTCGAGGAGTACGCCGGTCTGCTGGCGCAGATGAGCACGGACGCACCGCTCGGCGACGTCGACTGGCGCCCCGAGGTGTGGGACGGCGAGCGGGTCCGGGCGCAGGAGCGGATGCTGCACGACGCGGGCTACGAGCTGCTGGTGACGGCGGCGGAGCACGTGCCGACGGGACGGCTGGCGGCGTTCACCAACTTCTGGATGCCGTCGCACACCGACGAGTACGTGCACCAGGGCGACACCTTGGTGGTGGCGGCCCACCGGGGTCACCGGCTCGGGATGCTGGTCAAGACGGCCAACCTCGAGGCGCTGATCCGGCAGCGGCCGTCGGTGCAGCGCGTCGGCACGTGGAACGCGCAGGAGAACCGCTGGATGCTGGCGATCAACGTCGCGCTCGGCTTCCGGCCGGCCGGCGTCAGCGGCACCTGGCAGCGGCCGCTGTAGCCCGTGCCGCGGCGGTCGCTGCCGCCGTCGGGCGCGGGCTAGTGGGGTGCGGTTCCGTCGGGCGCGGTCCGTCAGGTGTGGTGCCGGTGGCCGTCCCACCAGCCGGCCCAGCGGCGCTGCGCCTCCTCGCGCAGCTCGTCGGACAGGCCGTACGTGTTGAGGATCGCGTTCACGGCGCCGTGCGGCGGGTGGCTGGCCACCGGCACCTCCTGGATCACCAGCAGCGACTCGGCGATGCCGTGCAGCCACACGCCGAACTGCAGGTCGGTCCGGTACACCACCGTCCCGCCCACCTTGGTGCCGTCAGGGCGCGTCGCCTCGACGTGACCGCCGATCGGCACGCCACGCGCGCCGTGCAGCCCCGCCCGGTACATCAACGGGTTCTGGTGCGGGCCGGCGTCCAGGCCGTGCACCGCGAACGTGCGGCGGTCCTCCCCGCGGTGCACGGTCAGCGCGAAGTGCAGCTGGTGGACGGAGCTGATCCAGTTCTCGTCGACCACGTCCCGGACGCCGTCGAACGAGACGGACAGGTCGCGGGCGGCACGGTGCACCGTGACCAGGGTGTGACCGGGGTTGTCGTCCCGGCAGCGCAGCTCGAGGTCCTCGTGGTGGTGCCAGCGCAGCCGCCGGATGGACGTGCCGGGCACGTGGTCGTGCTCCACCTCGGCGTGGTCGAGGAAGATCCGCTCGATGTCGTCCGCCAGGTCGTCCCGGTCCCAGCCGTACCAGCGGTGGATCAGCTCGGGCTTGCGGACGTGCTCCCAGACGACGTCCGCCGGCAGCGGCACGTCGACGGACACCACCTCGCGGTGCAGGACCGCCGGGGTGTGGTGCGGCTCGGCACGATGGTCCACGCTGTGCTCCGTCCGCAGGTTCGTCAGGCGGTCGGAGCGGTGGTGGCCGACGCTGGTCAGCTGGTCACCGTGGGGCTCCGGACGGCGGTCGAGCCGATGCTCGAGCGGGGGTTCACGCGTCATCGCCGGTCACCTCATCCATCGAGTGGATGCCCTTGACGTTAACCCTCACGGGCCCCCAGCGCAGCCCTGGGACGACCGCGTGGCGGGTGAGCCGCGGCCGCGCGGCCAGCGGCCCGGCGGGGACGGCGCTAGCGTCGGTTCTCGTCGTCCCGCCGCAGACCGGAGGCCCGCATGCCCGAGAAGCAGTCCCAGTCGATGCTGGCCAAGCTGGTGGGCGCCGGTGTGGCCGTCGGCGCCGCGTGGCTGGCGCAGAAGCTGCTGGACCGCGCGTGGGTGGCGGCGGCCGGGCACGAGCCGCCGGCGCCCGAGTCGCAGGACGACGACATCAGCCTGCGCGAGGTGCTGCTGGCCGCGGCGATCACCGGGGCCGTCGTGGCGCTGGCCCGCGCGCTGGCCAGCCGGGGCACCGCGCGGCTGACGGCGAAGGTCAACAGCAAGCGGCCCGAGCTGCCGGCGTAGCTCAGCCGATGTCGGCCCCGGAGCCGCCGTCCTCGTCGTCGGCGGGCATCCCGTGCCGCCGGTCCAGCTCGGCCGTCAGCTCGTCGACCGCCAGCACGCCCGGGCTCACCTTGCCCGTGCGGTAGCCCGCGCGTCCGACGAGGTGCGCCGCGACCGGTGCGGTGAGCAGCTGGAACACCACGACGAGCACCAGCGCCCACACCGCACCGCCGCTGCGCAGCCGCAGCGCCAGCCCGGCCAGCACCAGCACCAGACCCAGCACCTGCGGCTTGGTCGCGGCGTGCATGCGCGCCAGCAGGTCGCGGAAGCGCAGCACCCCGACGCCGGCGGCGAAGCAGAGGAATGCCCCGCCGAGCATGAGCACGATCGACGCGACGTCGGCGACGGTGGACCAGGCGGCGGCGGTCATCGGGCACCTCCGTCGTCGGAGCCGCGCGCCGCCGGGTCGCCCGCGGGCTGGTCGTCCTCGGGCGCCGCCGGGTCGCCCACCAGCTCGTCGTCCTCCGTCGCGTCCGGAACCTCCCGCGCCGCCGCCTCCGCCAGCTCGGCGCGCAGGCGGGCCTCGTCCTCCGCCGCGACCTCCTCGCGGGTGCGCACGCGGCGGGCGTCCTCCGGCTCGACGGCGGCGAACCGGGCGATGGTCACCGACCCGATGAAGCCGACCAGCGAGAGCACCACCAGGATCGGCACCACGTCGGCCCGCCGCTCGAGCGAGGCGTACAGCGCCACGGCCGCGACCAGGCACGTCACCACGATGTCCAGGGCGACCGTCCGGTCGAGCATCGACGGCCCGCGCTCGGCGCGCACGATGGCCAGCACGGCGCCGACCAGGATCAGCACCGCCGCGACCGCCACGGCGACCCCCAGCGCGGCGCTCATGCCGGCACCATCCCCGCCGCGGCCTGCTCCTGCGGCGACGCGAGGGCGCGCAGCAGCCGTTCCTCCTGCGCGAGCACGTCGGCCCGCACCGCCTCGACGCCACCGGACCGGTCGAGGTCCAGCACGTGCAGGTAGAGCATCCCGGTGAGGCGGTGCGCCTCGACCACCAGCGAGCCGGGCACCAGGGACACCAGCTCGGCGGTGAGCGTCAGGTACAGGTCCGAGTGGCTGCGCAGCTGGACACCGATCACCGCGCCGCGGGGCGTGTACCCCGGCGTGAGGGCGATGGTCGCGACCTCGATCGAGGCGCGCACCACGTCGACGGCGAAGCGGGCCAGCAGCACCAGCACCCGCCACGGGTGCACGCGCCCGTGGAAGTCGACCGCCACCATCCGCAGGCCCCACGTCACCACGGCGCCCAGCACCAGGCCCGCCAGCACGTTGCCCCAGGTCAGGTCGCCCCACAGCAGCACCCACACGGCGGCGAGCCACACGATCCCCAGCCACTGCGAGCGCCGCCTCATCCGGCACCCCCCGGTGAGGAGGCCAGATGGGCCGAGCGGCCGGTGCCGCGGTCACCCTCGGGCAGGACGGCCTGGATGTACGGCGTCCGGTCGGCCAGCGCCTGTGCCGCACGGCCGGTGTAGGCGTACAGCGGGCCGGCGAACACGGTCAGCGCCAGGCTGGCGGTGACCAGGGCGCCGGTGGCGCCGATCATGCCCGGCGGCACCGGACCGGCCGGCAGCGGCTCGGGCGGCGTCTGCCAGAAGGCCTTGTTCCACGCCTTGACCAGCGCGTACAGGGTGAGCAGCGACGTCACGACGCTGCCGACCACCAGCGTCCACGCGAGCGGCGTGCCGTTCGCGACGCCGGCCTGCAGCAGCCCCAGCTTGCCCAGGAACCCGGACATCGGCGGGATGCCGGCGAGGTTCATGGCGGGGACGAAGAACAGCACCGCCACCACCGGTGAGAGCCGGGCCAGGCCGCCGAGCCGGGACAGCGACAGCGTGCCGCCGTACCGCTCCATCAGGCCCGTGACCAGGAACAACGCGGTCTGCACGGTGATGTGGTGCACCACGTAGTAGATGGCCGCCGTCCAGCCGGCGTGGGTGGACAGGGCGATGCCGAACACCATGAAGCCGATGTGGCTGACCAGCGTGAACGACAGCAGACGTTTGATGTCGTCCTGCGCGACGGCGCCGAGGATGCCGACCAGCATCGTGGCCAGCGCCGCCCACATCAGCACCGTGTCCACCGCCCCGCCGGGGAACAGCAGCGACTGGGTGCGGATCATCGCGTAGATGCCGACCTTGGTCAGCAGGCCGGCGAACACGGCGGTGACCGGGGCGGGCGCCGTCGGGTAGGAGTCCGGCAGCCAGGCGGACAGCGGGAAGACGGCCGCCTTGATGGCGAACGCGACCAGCAGCATCACCTGCAGGGTCAGCCGCACGCCGGGGTCGATCTGCGGCAGGCGCTGCGCCAGGTGCGCCAGGTTCAGCGTGCCGGTGGCGGCGTAGACGGCGGCGATCGCGGCGAGGAACAGGAACGAGCTGACGATGGCGACGACCACGTAGATGCTGCCCGCGCGCAGCCGTTCCCGGCTGCCGCCGAGGGTCAGCAGCACGTAGGACGCCGCGAGCAGGATCTCGAACCCGACGTACACGTTGAACAGGTCGCCGGACAGGAACGCGTTGGCCACCCCCGCCACCAGCACCAGGTAGGTGGGGTGGTAGATCGACGTCGGCGCGGACTCTTCGCCGGCGCCCTGGTCCTGCGCGAGCGAGTACACGAGCACGCAGAGCACGACGACGGCCGACACGGTGAGCATCAGGGTCGACAGGCGGTCGGCCACCAGGCTGATGCCGACCGGCGTCGCCCAGCTGCCCATCTCGGCGACCAGCGGGCCGCGGTCGGCAAGCACGGCCAGGGTCGCGGCGGACACCAGGACGGCGACCAGCACCGTCACCGAGACGATCCGCTGGACGCGCGGTCGGCGGTAGAGCGCGAGCGTCAGTCCGGCGCCGGACAGCGGGAGGACGACGGGCAGCGGGACCAGCCAGGACCAGTCGTTCATCGGCGGTCCTCCGGTGGCTCGGGCCGCTCGTCGGACGGGCCGTCGACCAGCGCCACCGCGCGGTCCGTCTCGTCGCGCGCCTCCTCCGCCTCCTGCTCGAGGGTGGAGGTGTCGTCGGCGTCCAGGTCGGCCACCGCCAGCCGGTCGCGAGCCGCGAGGCGGGCGATGCGGCGGTCCTCGACGTCGTCCTGCACCTCGTCGTGCCGGTTGAGCTGCCACGAGCGGTAGGCCATGGCGAGCAGGAACGCGGTGAGGCCGAGGGTGATGACGATGGCCGTCAGCACCATCGCCTGCGGCAGCGGGTCGGAGGTCGCTCCCGGCGGGCCGCCCAGGATCGGCGGCCGGCCCGCGCGGCCGCCGGCGCCCAGGATCAGCAGGTTCAGCCCGTTGCCGATCAGGATGATGCCCACCACCACGCGCGACAGGCTGCGCTCCAGCAGCAGGTACACGCCCACGGTCACCAGCACGGCGGCGGTGATCACGAGCGTCAGGTCGGGCGTCATGTCGATCATCGCGACGCCCCCTGGTGGAACCCGGCGGGGTGCGGCGTGCGGCGCAGGTCCGGCACCGACTCCTCGACCTCGTCCTCCCCGAACTCGGCACGCCGGTCCAGCTCGGCACCGAGGCTGCGCAGCACGTCGAGCACCAGCCCGACCACCACCAGGTACACGCCGACGTCGAACCCCAGGCTGGTCACCACGTGCACGTCGCCGACCAGCGGCAGGTGCAGGTCGACGATCGCCGACTCCAGCACCGAGCCGCCCAGCAGCAGCGGAGCCACCGCCACGCCCGTGGCCAGGAACAGGCCGGTGCCCAGGAGCACCCCGGGCTGCACCGGCGCGGCTTCCCCCAGCTCGTACCGCCCGCCGGCCAGGTACCGCACGATCAGCGCGATGCCCGTCACCAGCCCGGCCGCGAACCCGCCGCCGGGGTTGTTGTGCCCGCTGAACAGCAGGAACAGCGAGTACATGACCATGGTGTGGAACAGCAGCCGGACGACCACCTCGAAGATCACCGACCGGCGCACCGGCGCCAGGGTCCGCCCGGCGCGCAGCCACTCGCGAGCCCGGCCGGATCCCGGGGCGGACGGTCCGGGCCTCGTCGTCGGACCCGGCACGGGACCGCGAGTCGGGTCCCCCTCGCCGCCGCGCACCTCGACGGCCCGCGGGTGGGCGGCGCCGCCCCACACGGCACGGTCGGCCGGCGCGTCGTGCGCGCGGAAGATGCGGCCGGTGCGCCGGGAGACGAAGACGAGGGACGCGACGCCGGTCGCCGCGACCAGCAGCACCGAGATCTCGCCCATGGTGTCCCACGCGCGGATGTCGACCAGGGTCACGTTGACCACGTTCTTGCCGCCGCCGAACGCATAGGCCTCCTGCGCGTACGCCGCCGACACCGGCAGGTGCACCCGCGCGCCCGGCGCGATCAGCCCGATGCCGGCCACCACCAGCCCGACGGCCACCCCGATCCCCAGCCGCAGCCAGCGGGACCCGGCCAGCGGCCGGTCGGAGAAGTACGGCGGCAGCCGCCGCAGCACCAGCACGAACACCACCAGCGTGACGGTCTCCACCAGCACCTGCGTCAGCGCGAGGTCCGGTGCACCCTGCAGCAGGAACAGCCCGGCGACCGCGTACCCACCGATGCCGGTGAGGATCACGGCCTTCAGCCGGCGCCGGGCCCGGGCCGCCAGCACCGCCGCCACGATGCTGACCAGGGCGAACGCCACCTCGGTCAGCGCGTGGTACGGCACGACGCGGGTCGGCAGGCGGGTGCCGGTCAGCAGGGCGGTGCCGACGCCGACCACGAAGACGCCGAGGATCAGGCCCAGGTACACCGGCAGCGAACCGCGCTGGGTGAACGCCGTCACGTCGGCGGCGACGTCGTCCAGCCGGCGCATCGAGCGGCGGTAGAGGTGGTCGGCGTCGACCCGGGGCGGCAGGCGCAGCATGCCCTGGGCGCGCTCGACGCCGTCGCGGGCGCGGAAGGCGAGCGCACCGGCGAGCAGCACGGCGAGGGTGATGACGAGCGTGGGGGTGAGCCCCGCCCAGAGGGTCAGGTGGCCCACGTGCGCACCGGCGTCGGCACCGCCCGACGCGGCGTGACCCGCGGTGAACCCGTCGGCGTAGGGCCGCAGCAGGCCCTCCCCGTAGCCGGGCACCAGCGCGACCACCAGGCCGAGGGCGGCCAGCACCAGCGCCGGCACGACCAGCACCGGTGAGGAGGGTCGGACGGTGGCGGGCGTCCCGGGAGCGCCGGCTGCGGCCGCGCTGATCGGGGTCGTCGTCGCGCTGCCGTCCGCGTGCTCGACCGCCGAGGCGGACAGCACCGCCGGCTTCGTCGCGAACGCCCCCCACCACAGCCGCAACCCGTACGCCACGGTCAGCACCGACCCGAGCGCCACCACGACCAGCACCACAGCACCGGTGGCCCCGCCGAGCCCGGCTACCCCCTCTAGCCCCGCCTCCTTGGCGACGAACCCCGCGAACGGCGGCAGCCCGATCATCGACGCGACGGCCAGCGCACCCGCGCCCGCCACCCACGGCAGCTCGCGGCCCACGCCGGACAGCCGGCGCAGGTCGCGCGTGCCGGCCGCGGCGTCCACCGTGCCCACCACCAGGAACAACGCCGCCTTGAACAGCGCGTGCGCGCCCAGCATCGCCAGCCCGGCCAGCGCCGCCGCCGGGGTACCCAGCCCCACCAGCAGCACGATCAGCCCCAGCTGGCTGACCGTCCCGAACGCCAGCACCAGCTTCAGGTCGTGCTGCCGCAGCGACCGGTAGCCACCGAGCAGCAGCGTGCCGCCGCCACCGATCAGCACCAGCCACCGCCACACCGACAGGTCGGCGTAGGCCGGCGCGAACCGGGCGACCAGGTACACGCTGGCCTTCACCATCGCGGCGGCGTGCAGGTACGCGCTCACCGGCGTGGGTGCGGCCATCGCCGCGGGCAGCCAGAAGTGGAACGGGATCAGCGCCGACTTGGTCGCGGCGCCGACCAGCACGCACACCACCGCGGCCGTCACCGCGGGCCCGTGCGGCGGGTCGTGCAGCAGCTCGCTCAGCCGGGAGGTGCCGGCCGCGTGCTGCAGGATCACCAGGCCGACCAGCATCGTCAGCCCGCCCGCCGTGGTGACGACGATCGCCTGCATCGCCGCCCGGCGGCTCGCCTTGCGGCTCTCGGCGTAGTGGCCGATCAGCAGGTAGCTCATCACCGTGGTGAGCTCCCAGAAGACGAACAGCAGCAGCAGGTCGTCGCTGAGCACCAGCCCGAGCATCGAGCCGGCGAAGGCGAGGAACACCCCGGCGAACCGTCCCAGGCCCTGCGCATCGGCCTTGAAGTACGCCCGGCAGTAGACGAGCACGAGGGCCCCGACGCCACCGACGATCAGCGTCATCAGCCAGGACAGGGTGTCCAGACGAAGGTCGAGGTCCAGCCCCAGGGCAGGGATCCAGCTGACCGTCACCTGCGGGGCCGCACCGCCGCGGACGCGCTCCGTCCAGCTCAGTGCCCAGACCGCCGCCGATGCCGGGACCAGGGCCAACACCCAGAACGCCCGACGTCCGAGGCGTCCCACCAGTGCGGGCGCGACGAGGGCTGCGGCCAGGTGGGTGGCCAGCAGCCAGAGCATCGGTCCGCTCCGTCCTGTCGAGGGCGGGGGCTGCGGCCATGGTACCGGGAGGCCCGTCGGACCCCGGGAGCCGAGCGTGCACCGGCCGCGCCATCCCCGCGCCATCGCCGCGGCGCGCCCGGCGCGGCACGCAGCGGCGCTGAGCCGTCCCGTGGCCCCGTGGCGCGAACCGGTCCCGGCCGCTCGGAGGCGAGCGGTTACCGTGTCCCGGTGACGCCGCTGCAGGTGACGTGCCTCGTCCTGGTCCTGGTCGCGACGGTGGTCGGGGTCGCCGTCTTCGCGTGGGGCGTGACCCGGATCGTCGCGACCATCCGCATCGGCCAGCCCCTGCCGGGTCGGTGGCGTCCCGTCGGCCCGCGGCTGGCGACCCTGCTGCGCGAGGTCGTGTTCCACCTGCGGTTCCAGCGGCGGGTCTGGGTCGGCATCGCCCACTGGGCGGTGATGGTCTCGTTCCCGGTCCTGTTCCTCACGCTGGTGTCCGGGTACGGGCAGGTGGTGGACCCGTCGTACTCGCTGCCCGTGATCGGGCACCTGCCGCCCGTCGAGTGGCTGACCGAGGGGATTGCCTGGGCGTCGCTCGTCGGGATCGTCTACCTGATCGCGCTGCGCCAGGTGGTCCGGCCGCGACGTGGCGAGCAGGCCGCCGAGCGGAAGGCGTCGCGCTTCTTCGGCTCGTCGCAGGCGCAAGCGGTGTTCGTCGAGGCGACCGTGCTGCTGGTGGTTGCCGCGGTGCTGGTGCTGCGGGGGCTGGAGTACGCGCTCGCGGCCCGTACCGGGTCGCCGATCGCGTCAGCGTGGCACTTCCCGCTGACGGCCTGGTACGGGTCGGCGTGGGCCGGGGCGGGGACGGCGAGCCTGCAGACGGCCGTGACGCTGACCGCGACCGTGAAGATCCTCGGCTCGATGGCCTGGTTCGTGGTGGTCGGCGTGCAGCCGACCATGGGCGTCGCCTGGCACCGGTTCCTCGCCCTGGTCAACGTGTACGCGCGGCGCCGTCCGTCCGGCGGCCCGGCGCTCGGTCCGCTCGCGCCGATGCGTGCGCCCGACGGCTCCCCGCTGGATCTGGCCGCGATCGAGGAGCTTCCCGACGACGCCCGGCTCGGGGTCGGTGCCGTCGAGGACCTGACGTGGAAGGGGCTGCTGGACGTCGCCACCTGCACCGAGTGCGGGCGCTGCCAGGAGCAGTGCCCGGCGTGGGCCACCGGCAAGCCGCTCAGCCCGAAGCTGCTGGTGCTGGCGCTGCGGGACCAGGCGGCGGCGACCGCTCCGTACGTGCGGGCGGCCCGGGCTGCAGCCGTGGCGGGTTCGGACAGGTCCGCCGGAGCCGCGGGGTCGTCGGGCTCGTCGGCGTCGTCGCGCTCGTCGGCGGGCTCCACGTCTGACGCCACCCCTTCCGTCCACCGCACCGCGGACGGCCGCTACCCCACCGTCACGGACCCGCACCTCGGCATGGACCTGGTCGGCTCGGGCGTGATCGACCCCGACGTGCTGTGGAGCTGCACCATGTGCGGCGCCTGCGTCCAGCAGTGCCCGGTGGACATCGAGCACGTCGACACCATCGCCGACCTGCGGCGCTACCAGGTGCTGATGGAGTCCGCGTTCCCCGCCGAGCTCACCGGCACCTTCACCAAGCTGGAGCGGCGCGGAAACCCGTGGGGCATGCCGGCGCGCGGCCGGCTGGACTGGGCGAAGGGCCTGCCGTTCGAGGTGCCGGTGGTCGGCGTGGACGTGGAGAGCGCGGCCGACGTCGAGTACCTGTTCTGGGTCGGCTGCGCGGGCGCCTACGAGGACCGGGCCAAGCGCACGACGAGGGCGGTCGCCGAGCTGCTGCACACGGCCGGGGTGTCGTTCGCGGTGCTCGGCGAGGGCGAGTCGTGCACCGGCGACCCCGCCCGGCGGGCCGGCAACGAGCTGCTGTTCCAGACCCTCGCCGCCCAGAACGTCGAGACGCTCTCCGAGGCGAAGGCGACGAAGGTCGTCGTGACGTGCGCCCACTGCTTCAACACGCTCGCGCGCGAGTACCCGCAGGCCGGCGGCCGGTACGAGGTGGTGCACCACACCGAGCTGCTGAACCGCCTGGTGGCGGAGGGTCGGCTGACGCCGATCGAGCGGCCGGCCGACGACGAGGCTGCCGCCCCTGCCACAACGGGGCCGTCGGCCGCGGCCGCGCCCGCGACCACCGGATCCACCCGCGCCCCGCTGCGGATCACCTACCACGACCCGTGCTTCCTCGGCCGGCACAACCAGGTCTACGCACCGCCCCGCGAGCTGATCGCCGCGATCCCCGGTGTCGAGCTCGCCGAGATGCCGCGGTCCGGGTCCACCTCGTTCTGCTGCGGCGCCGGCGGCGCGCGCATGTGGATGGAGGAGACAATCGGCACCCGCATCGGCACCGCCCGTGCGCAGGAGGCCGTCGCCACCGGCGCGGATGCGATCGCGACGGCGTGCCCCTACTGCACGGTCATGCTGTCCGACGGCGTCGCCGCGGTGGCGTCGTCCACCCCGTCCACGCCGTCGAGCGGTGACCCGACCCCCGGCACCGCAGACCCGTCGGGCGCACCGGCCGGGGCCAACACGAAGGGGTCAGCGGGCCGCACGGCTGCCGTCGGCGTCCCCGAGGTGGCCGACATCGCCGTCCTGCTGCTCGAGCGCATCCGACCGGCGTCGACCGACTGACCGGCGCCCCCACCCGCCCGGACGGACTCGCCACCGGTCAGAACCGGCTCGCCACCGGCCAGGACCGTGGCGCCAACCGTCAGGGCGGGCGCGCCACCCGTCAGCACAAGCTCGCCGCCCGTCACGACCGGGGCGTCACCCGTCAGGACCAGCTCGCCACCGGCCAGGACCGGGGCGCCAGCCGTCAGGGAGCGACCGGGAGCGCCGCCGCGGTCCGACCCTGCACGCCGATCACCGGCGACGGACGGAAGCCCTTCGCCACCAGCCAGACACCGAGCGACAGCTCCCAGAAGAAGATCGGCGCCACACCGACCGCCGACCACACCGACACCTGGCTGTTCATCCCGAGGACCGTCCCGAGCACGGCAGAGATCTGCAGCGGGGCACCAACCAACCCCAGCACCGGGATCGCGCGAGGCACCAGCCCGGAGCGCAGCAGGAGGGTGCCGAGCAGCAGGGCGTTGATGCCGGGTACCAGGCTCGGCCCGAGCAGGAAGGTCCAGTCGCGCACGTCGACGAGCGCTGTGCTGACCGCGACGAGCGTGGCCGGGTCGCCGGTGTGGTCGGACGCGTAGGCGCGCCGCAGGGTGACGACGGTGAACAGGCTCACGACACCGATCGCGATGATCGCCGCCTCCATCAGCCGCGCGGCGACGAAGCCGAGCGCCGCAGCCTGGTGCTGGCGGCGGACCACCGGGAACAGCACCACCGCCGTGCCGATGCACGCGGCGGCGTTGACCAGGTCGAGCAGGCTGCCGGTGAGGACGCGGGCGTCGGCCCCCGCACCGAGCACGTACCGCGGGTCGTGCAGCACCGGAGCGAGCAGCCCGACGGCCGGGATCGACGAGGCGAACGTCAGCAGGTAGAGGGCGCCGGCGACGAAGGCCGTGCGTCGGTTCGAGTCCATGGCGGGCTCCTTCGGTGGATGGGGCGGCGGCACGAGGGCCGCGCGTGGCGTCGACGGTGGGCGTCGGCGGTGGGCGTCGGGGGTGGGCATCGGGGGTTGGCGTCGAGGGTGGGCGTCGGGGTGCGGTCGGCACGGTGGGACGACGGGTCGGGCACTCACCCTTCCGCCGAGAACTCCTTGCCGAACCGGTGGGTGTACGCCGTACACCTGATGCCCCGGACGCTAGGGTGTACGGCGTACGCCTGTCAAGGATCGGAGCCGCCCATGGCCCGCCCGTCGGCCGCTGCCACGCGTCCGCGCCTCAACCGACACCGGGTGCTCACGGCGGCCGCGGCGCTCGCGGACCGGATCGGCATCGAGGCGCTGAGCATGCGCCGGCTGGCCCAGGAGCTCGACGTCGTCCCGATGGCGCTCTACAAGCACGTCGCCAACAAGGAGCAGCTGCTCGACGGCATGGTTGAGCTGCTGGTCGCCGAGATCGACCCGCCCGCTACAGGCGTCGACTGGCGCACGGCGATCCGGTTGCGGGTCCTGTCGGCACGGCGGGTGCTGCTGCGGCACCCGTGGGGCCGCTCCGTGCTCGAGTCGCGCACCTCCCGCACCCCGGCGGTGCTCGGCTACATCGACTCGGTGATCGGCACGTTCCGCACCGGCGGGTTCAGCGACGAGCTGACGCACCACGTGATGCACGCCCTCGGCAGCCGCATGTGGGGGTTCACGCAGGAGCTCTTCGACGAGCCCGCCGGTCCCGACGCGTCCGGCGCCGACGGCAGTGGGGCGGACGAGGACGCATCGCCGGAGGTCCAGCAGGCGATGCTGCAGGCGCTCGCGGAGCACTTCCCCAACATCGCCGCGACCGTGCTGACCGCCACGCACGACGACGGCACCGTGGTCGCCCGCGGCTGCGACGACCAGGCCGAGTTCGAGTTCGCCCTCGACCTCATGCTCGACGGCTTCGAGCGCCTGCGTGCCACTGGCTGGAGCCCGCGCGTCGGCCACTGACGCCCGACGACCTCATGGGCACCAGGGCACCAGGGCACCAGGGCACCAGGGCACCAGGGCACCAGGGCACCAGGGCACCAGGGCACCAGGGCACCAGGGCACCTGGGCACCTGGGCACCTGGGCACCTGGGCACCTGGGCACCTGGGCACCTGGGCACCTGGGCACCACCGTGCAGGTCATGGGCCCCCGGGGCCGCTGACCCGCAGGGTGATCGCGTCACGCCCGTGCGGCGTGGTGAATCGGTAGCGACTGAGCCGTCGGCTGCCTGGCGATTCCTCCGCCGGGTCGGGCGGTTGGCGGTGCACGGTGAGATCTCGTCGGTGGACCTGGTGGTGGTGGAACGAGCAGAGCATGACTGCATTTCTCAGGTCCGTCGGACCGCCGTCGCGGTCCCACCACGTCAGATGGTGAAGCTCGCACCACCGCGCCGGCGTGCCGCACCCCGGCCATCCGCACCCACCGTCGCGGACGGTCGCCGCCCGCCGCTGATGGGCGCTGAACAGGCGCTGCGTGCGGCCGAGGTCCAGCGGCACCGAGTCGGCGTCGACGACGAGGCGGGTCACGTGGCAGTCGCACAGCACCCGCCCCACCTCGGAGGCCGGCCACGGGTTCCCGTCCTCGTCGCACACCGGAGGCACGCCGGCGAGCGCGCGACCGACGTCGACGGCGCTCCCGGCGCCCGGCCGCCTCCGTGCCCTCCCCTCGGCTGCGCTACCCCTGCCGGTCTCACGGGCCGGCTCGCCCGGGCGGCGGGTGCCATCCGGCCCGAACTCGTCGGCCGATCGGTCACCGCGTCCGCGGAGCGCCCGCCACGTCGGCTCAGTCAGGACCAGGCTGACGTGCGGCCGCCCGGCAGGTCCGGTCGCGGGGCCGGTGTCGTCGAGCGCACGGTCGGCCAGCTGCGCGAGGGCGTCCGCCCGCCGCTGCTCCGGGGCGCGGTCGTCGTCGACACCCGGCCGCGGGCTCACCGCCTCGAGCGCGAGCCGTAGCCGATGCCCGGCGACGGAGTCGAGCAGGCCCTTCACGTAGGTGCCGCCGGGCGTCTCGGAGAGGTTCAGGTACCGCGCCGCCTGCTGCTCGTCGTGCGTGCGCTGCCGGGCGACCGGGTCCAGCTCGGCCTGCCACCGTGTCAGCGCCTTCCCCAGCCCCGCACCGTCCACGCGCGTGGCGAGGGCCACGATCGCGGCCTGGCCCGCGCCGGACCGCGCGTGCTCGGCGACCTGCGGCGGAGCGGCTGCGGTGAACCGGGCGATCGCGTCGACGTGCGTCGTGGTGATCGCACCCCTGGTCAGCGCGCTACGCACCTACGGCATCGTCGTGATGGCGTCGGCCTGGCGAACCTGCCCCACCGCCTCGCGAACCCCCGATCGTGAGGTCCGCGCCCGCCATGCCGTCAGGTCGCGGTCCCCGTGCAGCGCCCAAGTCCCGGCCGCTCGCTCCGCGGCCAGCAGCTGCGCCCGGGCCGCAGCCAGCAGGCCCGCCGTGCGATCCACCTGCTCCAGCGCCGTGCGTCGCTCACCGGCGGACCAGGCCTGCGCCCCGTCGACCGCCGCAAACAGCACCTGCGCAGCGCGCAGCACGTCGGGCGCCGCGCTCGCCTCGACGCGCACCGCCACGGGGCGGTCGACGACGGCCGTCGTCATCCCGCCACCGCCGGCGGCACGTTCGAACGCATGTTCGTATGCTATCGACGTGCACCGACATCCCGCAGGTCCCATCCACAGGCCACATCGAGGACGCCGCCCTGCGTTTCGCCTCAGCGCTTGTCGTGGATGGTGATGGCGTACCCGTCCAGGTCGAGCAGCGTGAAGGTGAGCCCGAACGGCGTCGGCACCGGCGGCTGCACCATCCGCACCCCGGCGGCGACCAGCGAGTCGTGCAGCTGCTGCGCGTCGTCGGCGTGCAGCCACAGCGCCACCCCGACACCCGGCTGCGGCACGCCGTCCAGGTCGACGCCAGGCAGCGGCTCCCGCACGGCGAAGGCGACCGGGCTCGTCGTGAACACCACCGCGCCCGGGGGCGAGGCGGGCGCACGGGTCAGGCCCAGGCGCTCCTCGTAGAACGCCGCCGCCTTGTCCAGGTCACGCACCTGCAGGGCGATGAAGTCGGGTCCGGTCACTGCCATGGCGCTCACCCGTCGTCCGAGGGATGTCAGTGTTCTGACATGCCGGACCGTATGTCAGACTACTGACATGCGTCAACAGCCGGACGACCTCGCGCACGTCGTCGGGTACGTGCTCAAGCACGCCCAGGCCTCGCTGCGTACGCGGATGGACGACACGCTCCGGCCCCTGGGCCTCAGCACGCCGCAGTACGTCTGCATGGAGCTGCTGTCGCGGGCACCGGGGATCTCCAGCTCCGACCTGGCCCGGAACGCCTTCGTCACGCGGCAGACGATGAGCACCCTGCTGCGCGGCCTTCAGGACCGCGGCCTGGTCGAGCGTCCCGAGCAGGCCCCGTCCGGCCGCGCCCGGCCCACCGCGCTCTCCCCCGAGGGCGCGCGCCTGCTCGCCCTGGCGCAGGCGCGCGCGGACGCGGTGGACGCCCAGATGGTGGCCGGGCTGACGGCGGCGCAGACCCGTGACCTGCTGCGCTACCTCGAGAAGTGCATCGACGCGCTCGAGGGGGACGACGCCGGCCGCACGGACGCGACGGCACCGACGGACGAGACCGCGCCCGACGAGCGCTAGCCCCGGACCCGCCCGCTACCGGTGCAGGGGCAGCCACTCCAGCACGCGCTGGATCGACTCGTCCCAGAACCCCCACTCGTGCGTCCCGGGCCGCAGCTCCGTCCGCACGGGCACGCCCAGCTCGGCCGCGAGCGCCAGGAAGCGCTCGTTCGACGGGTACAGGAAGTCCTCCGTGCCGCACGCGAGGTAGAGCGGCGGCAGCGCGTCCCGAGCGGCACCGCGCAGCAGCGCCATCAGGTCCACGTCGGCAGGAACGGGCGCGCCGGCCAGCACCTGCGGCACCTCGTCCGCCCACAGCGCCGCCTGGTCGGGGTGCGCCACGTCCAGCGCCCCGGACAGTGACGCGGCGGCACCGAACCGGTCAGGGTGCGTCAGCGCCATCCGGAACGCCCCGTAGCCCCCCATCGACAGGCCGGCGACGAAGGTGTCCTCCGGCCGGTCGGACACCCTGAAGAAGCGCTGCACCATCTCCGGCAGCTCCTCGGTGAGAAAGCTCCAGTACGCGGAGCCGTAGGCCTCGTCCTGGTAGAACGAGCGGCCGGCCCGCGGCATCACGACGGCCAGGCCCAGCTTCGAGACGTACCGCTCGATCGACGTGTGACGCGTCCAGATCGTCTCGTCGTCCGAGAGCCCGTGCAGCAGGTAGAGCACTGGCGGCGCCGCGTCCGACCCGGACCCCGTCACCCCGATCTGCCCGTCCGCCGGCTCCGGGAGCAGCACGGTGATCGCCGTGCTCACCCGGAGGGTCGTCGAGAAGAAGTTGCAGGTGATCCGGGCCATTCAGGCGTCTCCTTGGTCGTTCCGGCAGGCTCGCCCGGCGCGTCGTCGGTGCAGCCGCCCCACCCTGCCACGCAGCACGCGCGCGACGCCCGTCGAGGGGTCGACGACCCGTCCCGAGATGCACGAAGCCCCGGTCCCGCCGTGGGGCGAGTACCGGGGCTCGTCTTTCGTCGGAACCCTGCAGTGGTTTCCGGCTGTGGACCCAGGGTCGCATCGCAGGTCCCCTGCGGCCACGTCCATGTGCGTGGCTCGCTCCGCTACCACCTGGCGGAGTCTCATGCTGACAGGCGCCCATCGGGCTCCTGCTGCCAGCCATCCTCTCACAGATCTCACCAGACGGGACGGGTGAGGTATCGGCCCGGCCCAGGACCCGCCGCCGCCCTGCCGTGCACAGGCCCCCCGGCCGCGTCAGGCCGACGGCCGGTCCGACCCGGCCACCCGGCGCAGCAGCGCGAGCAGGTCGCCACGCTCGGCCTCCGTCAGCCGCTCGAGCCGGCGGCGCATCCCGACGTCCCGCTGCGCCCACACGTCGCCGAGGACCTGCCGGCCCTGCTCGGTCAGCTCGACGAGCGTCGCGCGCCGGTCGGCCGGGTCTGGCACCCGTCGCACCAGCCCGTCGGCCTCGGCCTGGTCCACCTTGCTGGTCATCGACCGCGGGGCGACGTCCATCGCCTGGGCCAGCTCACCGAGTCGCCGCGGCCGGTCGCAGCGGTTGAGCATCCGCAGCAGCCGAACCTGGCCCGGCATGGTGCCGACGGGTCCGTTGCGGTCGGCCGCCTCGCGGCGCAGGGAGTGCATCAGCCCGTGCACCAGCTCGAGCACCTCGCCGGCGTCGTCGGCCGGCGCGTGACCGGCGTGGTGGTCGGGGACCCCGGCGCCGGGCGCGCCCACGGCGCTCTCCCGCGCGGGAATGTCGCAGCCGTTCGCGGTGCTCATGAGCAGGAGGCTACCGGAAGCACACACATTGTGAGGTAACCTCAGCATCGGTCGTCGAGCGACGCCGTATCCGCGGCCAGCCCACGACGACCGCAGCAGCACCAGTCCGACCCCGGAGGCGCCCATGTCCACCCCGTCACCCATGCACGGCGGCCCCATGCTGCGCACCTTCGGCCGCGACCGCTCCGTCACCGAGCAGCACCTCGCCCCCGGCACCTTGCGCCGCATCCTGAGCTTCGCCGCCCCCTACCGGGCCCGGCTGACCCTGTTCGTCATCCTCCTGGCCGTCGACGCGGGCGTCGGCGCCGCGACCCCGCTGCTGCTCAAGCACCTGATCGACGACGGCATCGCCAAGGGCCGCGCCAACGTGGTGATCGGCATCGCGGCCGCCGTCGCGCTGCTGGCCGTCGCCTCGGCCGCCCTGTCCGTCGCCGAGCGCTGGCTGTCCGCGACCGTCGGCGAGGGGCTGATCCTCGACCTGCGCACCGCGGTGTTCGACCATGTCCAGCGCATGCCGCTCGCGTTCTTCTCGCGCGCCAAGACCGGCGCGCTGGTGCAGCGGCTCAACGGTGACGTGCTCGGCGCGCAGCAGGCGTTCACCTCCACGCTGCAGAACGTCGTGGCCAACGCCCTCACGGTCGCGTTCGTGCTCGGAGCCATGCTGTCGATGTCCTGGCAGCTGACGCTGCTGTCCCTGGTGCTGCTGCCCGCGTTCGTGTTCCCGGCCCGGTGGTTCGGCCGCAAGATCTCGGCGATCATGCGCGAGAGCTACGAGCTCAACGCCGAGGCGTCGCAGACGATGACCGAGCGGTTCAACGTGGCCGGCGCGCACCTGGTGAAGGTGTTCGGCGACCCCGACCGCGAGTCGGCGGCGTACGCGGCGCAGGCCGGTCGGGTGCGGGACATCGGCGTGCGGCAGGCGCTGTACGCGACGTGGTTCCGGGTCGGGCTCACCACCGTGGCGTCGGTCGCCGTGGCGATCATCTACGGCTACGGCGGCGTGCTGGCCGTGCGGCAGCAGCTGACCGTCGGCGTGGTGGTGGCCCTGGCGTCGTACCTCACCCGGCTGTACGGGCCGCTGACCGCCATGTCGAACGTGCAGGTGGACGTGATGACGGCCCTGGTCAGCTTCGAGCGGGTGCTCGAGGTGCTGGACCTCAAGCCGACGGTCGCCGAGAAGCCGGATGCGGTGGACCTGCGGGCAGCCGTCGCGGCCGGCGGCGCCGAGGTCCGCCTCGACCACGTGCGGTTCCGCTACCCGTCCGCCGACGAGGTGTCGCTGGCGTCGCTCGAGTCGGTCGCCCAGCTGCGGCACGACCCGGTGGCCGACACCCTGCACGACGTCTCGTTCACGGTCCCGGCCGGGTCGATGGTCGCCCTGGTCGGCCCGTCGGGCGCCGGCAAGACGACGATCTCCCAGCTGGTCACCCGCATGTACGACCCGACGGAGGGTTCGGTGTCCGTCGCCGGCCTCGACCTGCGGGACGTCACCGCCGCGTCGCTGCGTGCGACGGTCGGCGTGGTCAGCCAGGAGGCGCACCTGTTCCACGACACGATCGCGGGCAACCTGCGGTTCGTCCGGCCCGACGCGTCCGACGGGGACATCGAGGCCGCGCTGCGCCAGGCACAGGTGTGGGAGCTGGTGCACTCCCTGCCGGAGGGCATCGACACCGTGGTCGGCGACCGCGGCTACCGGCTGTCCGGTGGCGAGCGGCAGCGGCTGGCCATCGCGCGCCTGCTGCTCAAGGCACCGGACGTCGTGGTGCTCGACGAGGCGACCGCCCACCTCGACTCCGAGTCGGAGGCCGCCGTGCAGGCGGCGCTGGACGCGGCGCTCGTCGGGCGCACGTCCCTGGTGATCGCCCACCGGCTGTCCACCATCCGCGCGGCGGACCTGATCGTGGTGCTCGACGAGGGCCGCGTGGTGCAGTCCGGCACGCACGAGGAGCTGATCGCCGCCGGCGGCCTGTACGCCGACCTCTACCGCACGCAGTTCGCCCCGGCGGCTGCCGCCTGACGATCGACCCTCAGCGGAACCGCCCCAGGTGGATCCCCGCGAGCGCCAGCGCCGCCAGGGACTCCCCGTCGCGGATCTCTCCCGCCGCCGCCATCGCCAGCACCTGACCGAACGGCACCAGCCGCACGGCGCTGATCCCCTCCTCGGCCTGGTGCTCCGCCGCCGACCCCGGCAGCCGCGACAGCCCCTGCGCGACGAACACGTGGCCGGGCGCGTCGGCCACCCCGTTCAGCGACTCGACGTCCCCCACCGCGGTCCATCGCGACGCCGCCAGCCCGGTCTCCTCCGCCAGCTCCCGCTGCGCGGCGACGAGCGGCTCCTGACCGTCCGAGCCGCCCGCCGGCACCTCCACCGACCCCGGTCCGGTGGTGTACCGGTGCTGGGTGATCAGCACCACCTCGTCGTCGTCGGTGACGGCCACCACGAACACCGCCGGCTGCCGCACCTCGACCACGCCGTACACGCCGAGCTTCCCGTCCGGATGCTGCACGGCGTCCTCGCGCACCCGGATCCACCGGTTCTCGTAGACCACGCGCGACCCGCTGGTCCGCCAGCCCGTCGCGTTGTCGTCCGCCGTCCCGTCGTCCCTGGTCACCCGGCCGAGCCTAGGCGCGCGGCGGGCACCGCCCTACGCTTGCGCCGACCCGCCCGAAGCCGCCCGGAAGGGGTCCCGATGCAGATCCCCCGCCCCACCGATGCTGACAAGGAGCGCTTCCGCGCGCTGGTCGAGCACCTGCCGGAGGTGGAGGTGAAGCCGATGTTCGGCAACCTCGGCGCCTTCGTCCACGGCAACATGTTCGCGGGTCTGCTCGGCAGCGACGTCGGGCTGCGCCTGCAGGACCCGGCGAGCCAGGCGGAGCTCGCGGCGACCGAGGGCACGGGCCCGTTCGGCCCGGCCGAACGCCCGATGGGCGGGTACCTCTCGCTCCCGGCGGCCTGGGACGACGACCGCGCAGAGGCCTGGGTACGCCGCGCGTACCACGAGGTCGCCGCCCTGCCGGCCAAGGAGCCGAAGGCGTCCAAGCCCCGCGGGCCGCGGGCCCCGCGCGGCTGACCGACACGCACGGCCGTGGCCGGACCACCAGCCCCGGCAGCCCGTCACCGCGCCGGCCGGCGGTCAGAACCGCGGGTCGCGCGACGAGCCGACCAGGCAGGCGGCGCTGCCCAGCACCAGCGCGTCCTCCATCACGGCGGCCTTCCAGTCGGGGCGCAGGCCGTCGGGACCCTCCTCGTCGGCCCACCGCCGCCACTCCCGCCCGGCGATCGACCCGACGAACGCCCCCGCGCCCCCGGCGAGCAGCGCCACGAGGTGCGAGCCGACCCGCCGCCGCTCCAGCACCGACAGGGCCAGCGCGCCGAGCGCCCCGGCCGCCGTGCGGCCGTACAGCACGGGTTCGTCCGTGCGGGACGGCGTGCTGGGCAGCTTGTCCCCCACCAGCTCACCGACCACCGCGGCGCGGGCCAGCAGCCGCAGCAGCGCGGCCCCCAGGCCGGTCCGGCCGCGCGTGCCCACCATCACCGGCACCGCGAACGCCGTCGAGGTCCTTCCCCCGACCGCCAGACCGAGCACCGTCGACCGCACCAGGGTTCCCATGCCCCGTGTCTAGTCGCTGCCGCCCCGCCTGGCATCCCCTGGCCGCCCGCGGCGCCGACCCACGCGCCCTCAGAGGTCGGCGGGGTCCACCAGGAAGTCGGCCTCGTCGGCCACCTCGCCGCCCACCGCCTCGTGCAGCGCCTTGGCGATCGCCTGGATGCGGGGCGACGTCCGCCCCCGGGCCACCCGGTGCTCCAGCGAGGGCCGCTCGGCCTCGAGCTCGGTGACGTCGGCCGGTTCCCAGTGCACGCGGTAGGCCACCACGCCGTTGGCTGCCCACGGCAGACCGCGCAGCAGCGGCGGCACCTTCTGCCGCTCGCTGACCTCGACCACCAGGATGCCGTCCACACCGAGGTCCGCCTCGACGCCGAACGCCTCGGCGGCCGGTGGGTGCGCCATCATCCACCGGTCGTACGCGTCCGCCTCGGCGGACAGCCGCGCCCGCTCGGCGGCGTCCTGCACCCCGAACGGTCCCAGCGCCGCACGTACCGCCGCATCGTCCGGGTCCGGCGGCCCCGACCAGGGCTGGTGCACCCGCTCACCGGACCGGTGGGCGCGCGGCAGCACCCGGCGCACCACCGCCACCGCCTCGTCCGGCTCGAGCCACCGGTCGGTCAGCACGGTCAGGTCGATCGCCTGGTCGACGTCCGGTGTCAGCACCACGCCGGAGCCGGCGATCCGCACCGCACCCTGCAGCCGCCGGGCGGTGGCGACCAGCCAGATAAGCGCCCGCTCCTCGTCCCGCACCGGCACCCCCTTGGGGAACGCCCGCTTCAGGCCGTCGCGATCGCCACCCGGCCACGGCGGCTCGCCGCGCTCCGCCGGGCAGTCCAGGGACCACACCGTGCGGGTGGTGGCTGGCAGCCGGAGCGCCATCGCGTCCTCGGGAGTGACCGAGTACGGGCCGACCAACCGAGACATGCGGCCCAGCCGAAGGGCGTGGGCCGGCTGGGCGCCGGCGGCCACGACCCGGATGCCGAACGCGGCGGTGACGGCGGGCCGCAGCCCGGCGCGGACGGCGCCGCTGTCGGTCGGCTCCTCCCAGCGCGCGGCGGTGAAGCGGCTCTGGGCCAGCACCTCGACCTCGTCGGTGCCCACCCCGGCCGGCAGCGCGAGCAGGTGGCGGGCCCGCACCTGCGGGTCCTGGGTGTCGAGCGGGGGCAGCTGCTCGTCGCTCATGCGGTCACCCGCTCCGTCACACCGGCGTGCGGTGGAAGTTCAGCCACGACCGTGAGGCCGTCGGCCCGCGCTGACCCTGGTACCGGGAGCCGGCCGCCGTCGAGCCGTACGGGCGCTCCGCCGCCGAGGACAGCCGGAAGAAGCACAGCTGTCCCACCTTCATGCCGGGCCACAGCTTGATCGGCAGCGTCGCCACGTTGGACAGCTCGAGCGTGACGTGACCGCTGAACCCGGGGTCGACGAACCCGGCGGTGGAGTGCGTCAGCAGCCCGAGCCGGCCCAGCGACGACTTGCCCTCGAGCCGCGCCGCCACGTCGTCGGGCAGGCTGACCTGCTCGAACGTCGAGCCGAGCACGAACTCGCCGGGGTGCAGCACGAACGGCTCGTTCGGCGCCACCTCGACCAGCCGCGTCAGCTCCGGCTGCTCCTCGGCAGGGTCGATCACGGCGTACTTGTGGTTGTCGAACAGCCGGAACCACTTGTCGAGCCGCACGTCGACGCTCGACGGCTGCACCATCGCAGGGTCGAACGGGTCGAGCACCACGCGGCCGGAGGCGAGCTCGGTCCGGATGTCACGGTCGGAGAGCAGCACGGGGACACGGTAGTCGTCGGACCCCGGCGGCTCCTGAGCCTTCCGGCCACCGGCGCTCGGACGCCGAGCGCACGCCGATCCGGGCACCCCGCCAGGGGGTTCGCCACCCCGGCACCGGAGGCACTATCGTCTGCCGCGAGAGCGTGGGAGCGCTCTCGCACGCACTCAGCCCACACTTGCGACCACGTTCCCCGGCGCCAGGTGGCCGCGGCGACCGCACAGCAGCGGACCCGCGGCGCACGCGCCGGCACCACGAGAGGCACCGGCATGCGCTACGGCCACTTCGACGACGACGCACGCGAGTACGTCATCACCACCCCGCGCACGCCGTACCCGTGGATCAACTACCTCGGCTCCGAGCGCTTCTTCTCGCTGATCTCGCACCAGGCCGGCGGCTACTCCTTCTACCGGGACGCCAAGATGCGGCGCCTCACCCGGTACCGCTACAACAACGTCCCCGCCGACGCGGGCGGCCGGTACCTGTACGTCAACGACGGCGGCGACGTGTGGACGCCGTCGTGGATGCCGGTCAAGGCCGAGCTCGACCACTTCGAGACGCGGCACGGCATGGGCTACACCCGCATCACGGGTGAGCGGCGCGGCGTCAAGGTGGAGACGCTGGTGTTCGTGCCGGTCGGCGAGGACGCCGAGGTGCAGCGCGTCGAGGTGACCAACACCTCGGACCAGCACAAGGACGTGACGCTGTTCAGCTTCGTCGAGTTCTGCCTGTGGAACGCCCAGGACGACCAGACGAACTACCAGCGCAACCTGTCCATCGGCGAGGTCGAGGTGGAGCAGGACGGGCCGCACGGCTCGGCGATCTACCACCGCACCGAGTACCGCGAGCGCCGGGACCACTACGCCGTGTTCGCCGTCAACACCCACGCCGACGGGTTCGACACGGACCGCGACACGTTCGTCGGCGCCTACAACGGGCTCGGCGAGGCTGCGGTCCCGCTGGCCGGCGAGTCGGCCAACTCGGTGGCGTCCGGCTGGTACCCCATCGGGTCGCACTCGGTGCACGTGTCCCTGGAGCCGGGCGAGTCGCGAGTGCTGACCTACGTGCTCGGCTACGTCGAGAACCCCGACGAGCAGAAGTGGGAGGACGACGCCCACCAGGTGATCAACAAGCAGCGGGCGCACGCGCTGCTCTCCCGGTTCGCCACCACCGAGCAGACGGACCTCGCGTTCGACGGGCTGCGCGCCTACTGGACCGGCCTGCTGTCCAGCTACTCGGTGCGCAGCGGTGACGAGAAGCTCGACCGGATGGTCAACATCTGGAACCAGTACCAGTGCATGGTCACGTTCAACATGTCCCGCTCGGCCTCGTACTTCGAGACCGGCATCGGGCGTGGGATGGGCTTCCGCGACTCCAACCAGGACCTGCTGGGCTTCGTGCACCTGATCCCGGCGCGGGCCCGCGAGCGCATCCTCGACATCGCGGCCACCCAGTTCCCCGACGGGTCGGCGTACCACCAGTACCAGCCGCTGACGAAGCGCGGGAACAACGACATCGGCTCCGGCTTCAACGACGACCCGCTGTGGCTGATCGCCGGTGTCGCGGCCTACGTCAAGGAGACGGGCGACGTCTCGATCCTCGACGAGCCCGTTCCGTTCGACAACGAGCCGGGCACCGAGGTGCCGCTGTTCGAGCACCTGACCAGGTCGTTCGAGTTCACCGTCACCCACCGCGGGCCGCACGGGCTGCCGCTGATCGGCCGCGCCGACTGGAACGACTGCCTCAACCTCAACTGCTTCTCCACCGAGCCGGGCGAGCCGTTCCAGACGACGGAGAACAAGGCCGGGGGCGCCGCCGAGTCGGTGTTCATCGCCGCGCAGTTCGTGCTGTACGGGCGCGAGTACGCGGAGCTGGCCGAGCGGCGCGGGCTGACCGACGTGGCCGACCGGGCTCGCGGGCTGGTCGAGGAGATGCGCCGGGCCGTGCTGAGCGACGGCTGGGACGGTAAGTGGTTCCTGCGGGCGTACGACTACTTCGGCAACCCCGTCGGCACCGACGCCAAGCCCGAGGGCAAGATCTGGATCGAGCCGCAGGGGTTCGCGGTGATGGCCGGGATCGGCGTGGGCGACGGGCCGGACGACGAGACGGCGCCGGCCGTCCAGGCGCTGGACTCGGTCGAGGAGCTGCTGGGGACGCCGCACGGCATGGTGCTGCAGCACCCGGCGTACACCACCTACCAGATCGAGCTCGGTGAGGTGTCGACGTACCCGCCCGGGTACAAGGAGAACGGCGGCATCTTCTGCCACAACAACCCGTGGGTGGTGATCGCCGAGACGGTCCTGGGCCGCGGTGACAAGGCGTTCGACCACTACCGCCGCATCGCGCCGGCCTACCGCGAGGACATCAGCGAGGTGCACCGCCTCGAGCCGTACGTATACGCGCAGATGATCGCCGGCAAGGAGGCCGTCCGCGCCGGTGAGGCGAAGAACAGCTGGCTGACCGGCACGGCGGCGTGGAACTTCGTCGCCGTCTCCCAGCACCTGCTGGGCGTGCGGCCGGACTACGACGGGCTCGTCGTCGACCCGCAGATCGGGCCGGACGTCCCGGAGTTCACCGTGACCCGGGTGGCGCGCGGCGCGACGTACGTCGTGCACGTGACCAACTCGGGCGCCCGCGGGGCGCGCGGCCGGCTGGTGGTGGACGGCCGTCCGGTCGAGGGCAACCTCGTCCCCTACGCCCCCGCAGGCGCGACGGTCCAGGTCGAGGTCACTCTCTGACGGACCGTCCCCGGCCGGGCCGCGTCATCATGCCCCCTCGGACGCGGCCCGGTCGGTGCACGGTCGCGCGGTCGCGCGCCGCCGCACCACCCGCACGGCCCCGCTCTCAGAGTGGCAGCACCAGCCGGTGCCCCCACTCGTAGGACTCCTCCGGCTGGAAACCGAGCCGCTGGTAGAACGCGATCGCGCCGGTGTTGCGGGCGTCGACGCCGAGGTGCACGCCCGGCACGCCGCGCGAGCGCAGCTCGTCGGACAGCGCGCCGATCAGCCGTCGCCCCCAGCCCTGCCCCTGCAGCCGCGGCAGCAGGTCGATGTGCAGGTGCGCCGGGAAGCCGGCCGGCGGCGTGACGTGCTGCCAGTGGTGGATCCGCTCGACCAGCACGTGGTCGGCGGTGCCGTCGCGGGGGTCGGGCAGCAGCGGGTACTGCGCGCGCAGGGAGGGCCACCAGCTCGCGTCGAGCCACTCGTCGAACGCCACCGTGTCCGCCGTCGCCACGACGTACCCGCCGACACCCTGCTCGTCGGCCACCACGAAGGTCAGGCCCGGGTCCGCCACCGGGTACGGCCCGCAGTACAGGTGCGCCAGCAGGTCCGGGTTGCGGTACAGCGCGGTCGCGTCGCCACCGGCCTCGCCGGTGAGCAGGCACAGGCGGTACATGCCGGGCAGGTCGGACGGGTGGTAACGACGCAGCAGGGCGGGCACCGGCCCAGTGTGCCGGTGCCCGCCCACGCGTCCTGCGAAGACCCGCTCAGTGCGGCAGCGACAGCACCCCGAGCGCGACGATGCACACCGTGATCAGGGCGATCGTCAGCCAGTAGACGGTGGTGACCCACGGTCGCGCCGCGTACTCCCCCATCAGCCGCTTGTCCCGCGCGATGCCGGACATGTAGCCCAGCAGCGGGAGCAGCAGCACCGCGTTGATCACCTGCGTGCCCACCAGCACCGGCACCAGGGACACGCCCGGCAGCAGCACCAGCACCACACCGGTGACGGTGACGAACGCGAACGTGCCGTAGAACAGCGGCGCCTCCGCGATCGAGTCGTCCAGCGCCGCGGGGCGTCCCGCGATGTCCGCCACCGAGTAGGCGGTGGACAGCGGCAGGATCGACGCCGCGAGCAGGGCGGCACCGATCAGCCCGGCCGCGAACAGCTCGGAGGCCAGGCGGCCGGCGAGCGGTTCCAGGGCGACGGCGGCGTCCGAGGCGTCCTGGATGGTCAGGCCGCGCTTGTGCAGCGTGGCGGCGGTCGCGACGACGACGAAGAAGCCGATCACGCCCGTGAGCACCGCACCGGTGATCACGTCCCACCGCAGCAGCCCCAGCTCGCGCGGCGTCAGCCGCTTGTCCACCGCGTAGGACTGGATGAACGCCAGTCCCCACGGCGCGAGCGTGGTGCCGAGCGTGGCGGTGGCGATCAGGATCGCGTCCCGCCCGGTCGGCATCGAGGGCACCACCGAGCCGGACAGCGCCGCACCCCAGTCGGGCTTGGCCAGGATGCCGGCGGCGATGTACGCGACGAACACCGCCGACAGCGCCAGCAGCACCCGCTCCACGCCGCGGAACCCACCCCGGAGCACCAGCGTGGACACGATCACCGCCGCGATCGGCACGGAGATGTACCGGCTCACCCCGAAGATCTGGAACCCGGCCGCGATGCCCGCGAACTCCGCCGTGGTGGTGCCGATGTTCGCCAGCAGCAGCGCCGCCATCGACAGCACACCGGCGCGCGCGCCGTACCGCTGCCGGATCAGGCCGGCCAGGCCCTGACCGGTGACGACGCCGATGCGGGCGCCCAGGTCCTGGAACAGGATCAGGGCCACGGTCGACACCGTGAGCACCCACAGCAGGCGGTAGCCGTAGTTGGTGCCGAGCACCGAGTACGTGGTGATGCCGGCGGGGTCGTCGTCGGACAGGCCGGCGATCAGGCCCGGGCCGACCACCGCCCCGAGCGCCGCGAGCGCGACCTTCATCCGCGTCCGGCGCGGCACCCGCTGGTCGAGGGTGTCGGCCTCGCTCGTCGTCTGGACGCCCTGCGTCGGGGTGCCCTGCGTCCGGGCGCTCACGACGCGCTCCCCGCACGACGCTGCCACGGCCACCGGCGGTCGTCCTGGTGCACCAGGGCGTCCACCACGTCGTCGGCCAGGATGCGGCCCACCGGCCGGTTGCGGTCGTCGACCACCAGCACCGACGAGCCGCGGTTGTCCGTCATCCGCTCGACGACGTCCTCCAGCCCCGCGCCCAGCGGCACGGTGACCGGCCACGGTGCGCCGACCACGCGACCGAGCGGCGTGGACGGGTCCACGCCCAGCAGCTCGACGAGGGACACGTCGTCCACCAGCGCGCCGTCGTCGTCGACCACCACCACGCCGGCCGGCGTCTCGCCCCGGGCGGCGTCCGCCCGGACCGCGGCGATCGCGTCCGCCACCGTCCGCTCGGAGTGCAGCCGCACCAGCCGCGACGTCATGTAGCCGCCGGCCGTCTCCTCGTCGTACTCGAGCAGGGCACCGAGCTCGGCACCCCGCACCTCGGACATCGCGTCGAGCAGCTCGCTGCGCTCCTCCTCCGGCATCTCGCGCAGCGCCTCGACCGCCTCGTCCGACTCCATCGCTGCGACCAGGTCCGCGGCCTGCTGGACGGGGGCGTCCCGCAGCAGGTCGTTCAGGTCGTGCGGGTTCATCTCCTCGAGGGCGTCGGCCGCCGTCTCCGGCTCCAGGCCCTCGAGCAGCTCGCGCCGCTCGGCACGTCCCAGGCTCTCCAGCAGGTCGGCGAGGTCCGCCGCCCGCATCCGGTGGAGCTCGGTGTGCCCGCGACGCAGCCGTACCGACTCCCCCGGCACGCCGAAGGGCTGGATGCTCGACCAGTCGAGCACCTGGCTGGGGCTCGGCCGCCGGCCCCACCCGCCCGGCAGCACGCGGCGCAGCAGCGAGGCGAGGGAGACGTCCACCCCACCAGCCGCCACACGCCGTACACCTGCGTCAGGTACAGGTCGGAGGCGCGGACCACCCGGATCCCGGCGACGTCCACCAGCTGGTGGTCGATCACGTCCCCGAGCAGCTGCAGCTCCCGCTCGCGCCGCACCACGTCCCGTAGGTCGAAGCGGGTGGAGCGGAGCAGGACCTGTTGCTGCTCGATCGTGATGACGTCCTGGGCGTGCACCCAGGTGCGACGGGCGCCGACGCGGACGATCAGGCCGGTCAGGGGCGAGTAGCCGCTGTCCCAGTGGACGACGACGTCGTCCACGCGGCCGACCTCGTTGCCGTCGGCGTCGCGCACCGGGCGGTTGTGCAGACCCGCGACGGAGACGAGGGCGCCGGCGACCTCACGGCGCAGGGCGAGGGACTGGGTGCTGCGGGCGGCACGGGACCGCAGGCCGGTGCGGCCTGGCGGCGCCGGGTGCATGGCAGAGATGGACATGGGGCACTCCGAACGTTCGGCAGCCCGGCCGGGATGCGTGGGTGCGCGTGCCGTGCGCGGGCAGGCGTGCAGGCACGCAGGCCGCGTTCACGCAGGGCGGGGCTGTGCTGACAGGTGACGGGACGCGTGTCACGGGAGCCGCAGAAGGGCACGACGACGGGGCGCGGCGATGCTGCCGGCGCTCCGACCCGCTCGACGACGTCGACGAGCGCGTGAGCCCGCCACGTGCGACGGCGCCCGGCCGTCCGGGATCAGATCCGGGAGGTGCGGGGAGCGACCGCTGCGAGGCGAGCCCGTCGAGTACTGCCTGGGTCCACGAGGGCTCACCTCCCCGGTCGGGGTCCGAGGGCACGCCGCACGGCGGCCCAAGTCAAGGCTAGCCGCAGCAGACGGCCGCAGGCGCCACCCGACGGGAGGCGAACGCGTGGAGGTGGGATGATTCGGCTTGCCGCGGCGCCGGGCGGTGTCGCACCATGGCGGGCGGATGTGCCGCGGGAGCAGCCGGCGGCCGGTGAGCACGGAGCGCATCACGATGCAGCGGGGAAGCGGGGCGGCCGTCGCGGCCTGCTCGGGCCTGGGCCGGACGCCCGCCCGGAACGCCTGACGCCTCACGGCAGCACCCCCGTCGGACCGCACGGTCCGGCGCGCTCGGCGCACCCCCGGCGGGCCCTCGTCCTTCGCCGTCGTCCCGCTCGCCTCGCGACCACCTCGTCGCGCGGCAGCCGGTGTCGACGGCTCCCCGTCGCACGAGAGCCGAGAGCCATGAACCCCCTGACCGAGTCCCAGATCCGCTCGTCCTTCGTCAACTGCTCGCGCCGCGAGGCCGCGCAGGTGACCCTCCCCGACCTGCCCGCCCTGACCCCCGAGGCCTGGGACCGCCTCGACTACCTCGGCTGGGTGGACCGCAAGGCACCGCTGCGCGCCTACGTGGTGCTCACGGTCGACGACGCGCTGGTCGGCATCGCGCTGCGGGCGCCCGACGACCCCGGCTCCCGCCGCCGCGCCGTCTGCGCGTGGTGCGAGGACGTCACCGCCACCGACGACGTGTCGCTGTACGTCGCGCGCCGGGCCGGTGCCGCCGGCCGCAAGGGCGACACCATCGGCACGCTGGTCTGCACCCGGTTCGAGTGCTCACGCAACGTGCGGCGACGTCCGACCCTCATCGAGGCCGGCCAGGACCCCGCCGGCGTGGTGCGGCGGCGGATCGAGGGGCTGCGCGAGCGGTCGCTGCGGTTCGCCCGCGAGGTGCTGCGGGAGGTGTGAGCGACGCCGGTGGCCGGTCCCGTGCGATGCGGGACAGCCACCGGTCCGGCTCAGAGCCGGCGCTGCGCCAGCTCGGTCAGCGCGCGGCGGTCCACCTTGCCGGTCGGCGTGCGGGGCAGCGCGTCGACCACCAGCAGGTGCTTCGGCAGCTTGAACCGGGCGATCGAGGCACCGGCCGCCGCGCGCACCTCGTCGAGCGTGGGCGCCGGCTGCGAGCGGCACTCCGCGACGACGACCACCACCTCGCCCCACGTCGCGTCCGGGACGCCGAGCACCGCGAGCTCGCAGTCGCGGGCCTCGGCCAGCGGCATCAGCGCGGCCTCGACCTCGCCGGGGCAGATCTTCTCGCCGCCGGAGTTCACCACCTCGGAGAGCCGTCCCACCAGCCGCAGGAACCCGTCGTCGTCCCACGCGGCGAGGTCGCCGGTGCGGAACCAGCCGCCGCGGACGGCACGGGCCGTCGCCTCGGGATCGGCCCAGTAGCCGGCGGTCACCTGCGGGCCGCTCAGCCAGATCTCACCGGGGCAGCCGACGCCCGTCACCGGCTGCTCGGTGTCCGGGTGGTGCAGCTCGACGCGGAGGTAGGGCAGCGGCAGTCCTACGGAGGTCGGCTTGGCGGCCACCCAGGCCGCCGGCAGCACCGTGCCGCAGGGCGCCGCCTCGGTCATGCCCCAGGACGGCAGCAGCGTCAGGCCGCGCGACCGGTAGGCCTCGAGGAGCTGCGGGCGGACGGCGGCCCCGCCGACGATCGCCGCCCGGATGCCGGAGAGGTCGGCCGTGGCGAAGCCGGGTTGCCGCGCGATCGCCTCGTACATCGCCGGGACGCCGAACACGGTGGTCACGCGCGACGCGAGGTCGGCCAGCGTGCGCGCCGGGTCGAAGCCGGCGCGCAGCAGCACCGTGCCGCCCCGCGCGAGCGTCGCCAGGGTGAAGCAGTTCAGGCCGCCGACGTGGAACAGCGGCGCGACGGCCAGCGTCACGTCGGTCCGGTGCAGGTCGAGGACCGCCTCGAGGTTGCGGGCGCTCCACCAGAGGTTGGCGTGGCTCAGCATCACGGCCTTGGGCCGGCCGGACGTGCCGGACGAGTGCAGCAGCACCGCGAGGTCGTTCGGCGCGGCGGGCCGCGGTCGCGACGGTCCCGGCCGGCTCACCAGCTCTGCGCCCCAGCGCAGCGTGGTGACGGACGGCGGGAGGTCCGCCAGCTGCTCCGCCGCAGCCTCGAGCCCGACGACGACGCGGGCGCCGCACCACTGCACCATCTCGGCGGTCTCGCCGGGTGCCGCACGGAAGCTGAGGGGGACGAGCACGGCACCCAGTCGCTGCGCCGCCAGCAGCGTCATCAGCAGACCGGGATGGTTGCGGCCCGCCCAGGCGACGCGGTCGCCCGCCGCCACCCCGGCATCGGCGAGGGTGGCGGCGAGGCCGGCCGCAGCGCGGTCCAGCTCGGCGAACGTGAGCGTCGCGTCCTGGTCGTCCACCGTGGCGACGCGGTCCGGACCGTCGAGCGCCCGGGCGGCCACCGCCGCCGCAACGCTCAGGTCCGGGCCCATCTGTCCTCCGTCGGTCATCGGGGTGCGCGGGGGGAGACTCCGCGCACCCCGACGTCTTTGTTCGGCGCGCGCCGGCTCAGGAGCCCGCGCCGACGCGGTTCGGCACTGCGGCAGCCACGGCCGTGGCCTTCGCCGCCGTCATCCGTGCGAGCGCCAGGGTCAGCCCCAGGCCCACGAGCGTCACGACGATCGCGATGACGAACGGCTGCGTGTAGTCACCGCTGCCGGGGTGCTTGGGGTTCCACTTGCCGAGGCTCGCGCCGATCTTCGGCCCGAAGTACGCGGCGATCGAGTACGCCGAGAACATGATCCCGTAGTTGACCCCCTGGAACCGCGGGCCGTAGGTCTTCATCGTCAGCGCGGGGAACACGCCCATCACGCCGCCGAAGCACAGACCCAGACCGACGATGCCGATGACGAACCCGACGGTCGAGTGCACCGTCAGCATCACCAGGAAGGACACGGCGACCAGGCTGTAGATGAACGCCACCGCCGTGGTGTAGCCCAGCCGGTCGGACACGGCGCCCCAGCCGAAGCGGCCCAGGGCGTTGCAGATCGAGTAGACCGAGACGAGCACCGCCGCGGTGCCGGCCGTGATGCCGAACATGCTGGTCTGCGCGATCGGCGACAGCTGCGAGGCGATCATCAGACCGGAGAACGCGCCGGCACCGAGCATCACGAAGATCAGGTAGAACGTCGGCTTGCTCAGCATGTCCCGCCACGTCCGGTTCTCCACCGCGGGAGCGCCGGCCGGCGGGGTCCACCCCGCCGGCTTGTAGCCGACGGGAGCCGGCCGGACGAGCAGCGCACCGATCACCACGACGACCGCGTAGACCAGGCCCATCCGCACGAAGGCGGCGCCGGGACCGCTGCTCTTGACGATCGACTGCGCCACCGGCGCGGCGATCACCGAGCCGGCACCCATGCCGGCGGTGATGACGCCGGCCGCGAAGCCGCGGCGGTCCGGGAACAGCTTGATCGTGTTGTTCAGGCAGCCGGAGTACGCGAAGCCCTGGCCCAGGCCGGCGACCAGGCCGTAGTACAGGTACAGCTGCGTCAGCGTGGTGGCCGTGCCGGTGAGCACGAACCCGAGCGCGAACAGGATCGCGCCGAAGAGGATCGCCCACCGGGCGCCGCCGCGGTCGATGATGTAGCCGCCCAGGATCATGGGGATCGGGGCGACGGCGCCGTTGATGGTGAACGCCAACATCACCTGGGACATCGTCCAGCCGTGCCCGGCGGTCAGAGGGCCGGCGAACACCGAGAACGCGTAGATGGCGCCTGTGCACAGCAGGACCAGCACCGAGCCGGTCAGGACGGTCCACCTGTTCAGGGTGGGCGCCGGTTGGTTGGACATCACGTGCCCTTTCGAGAGGTGCGGGCGACGGCGCCCGCACGATGGGGTCGGTTCGAAGCTGTGGGGGCTCAGCCGAGGGCGGGCTCGGGGACGCCCGCGGTGGCGCCCAGACCGCCCCACACCTCGGCGAACAGCCCGGCGGGCATCTCGGCCAGGTCCGGGGACACCGCCGGGGTGAAGTCCATGAGGTCGAGGACGTCGCGCTGCAGGTCGACGCCCGGTGCGATCTCGATGAGCGTCATCACGCCGTCGAGCAGCTCGAACACCGCCCGCTCGGTCACGTACAGCACCCGCTGGTCGCGCTCGCGGGAGTACGGGCCGGAGAAGGTGATCTGCTCGACGTCGGCGAGGAACTTGCGCGCCTTGCCCTCGGTGCGGATCTCCAGCCGGCCGTCGGCGACGGCGACGTCGAGCCCGCCGGCGGTGAACGTCCCCGCGAAGATCAGCGTCTTGGCGGACTGGCAGATGTTGATGAACCCGCCGCAGCCGGCCACCCGCACGCCGAACTTGGAGACGTTGACGTTGCCGTGCTGGTCGGTCTGGGCCAGGCCCAGCACCGCGCAGTCGAGGCCGCCGCCGTCGTAGAAGTCGAACTGCGCGTGCATGTCGACCAGCGCCTCGGGGTTGTACGCGTGGCCGAAGTCCTTCAGGCCGGCCGGCACACCGCCGATCGCGCCGGCCTCCGTGGTGAGCATGATCTGGTCGCTCAGGCCCTCCTCGGCCACCACCGTGCCGACGTCGCACGGGATGCCGACGCCGAGGTTCAGCACCGCACCGGGACGCAGCTCCATCGCGCAGCGCCGGGCGATCACCTTGCGCTCGCTGAGCGGGATGGACTCGACGCCGGACAGCGGCACGCGCAGCTGACCGGAGAACGAGGGGTTGTAGTGGGTGTTCTCCGTCTGGAAGTGGTTCTCCGGCTCGGAGACGACGAGGTAGTCGACCAGGATCCCGGGCACCTTCACGAGGTTCGGGTCGAGGCTGCCCGCCTGCGCGATCGACTCCACCTGGGCGATCACGATGCCGCCGCTGTTGCGCACGGCCTGCGCGATGGGCAGCACCTCCATCTTCAGGCCCTCGTGCTCGAGGGTCAGGTTGCCGCGCTCGTCGGCCACCGTGCCGCGGATCAGCCCCACGGTGATGGGGAAGGAGGGGTAGAACAGCCACTCCTCGCCGCCCAGCTCGAGCAGCTGGACGTAGTCGTCCCTCGAGGACGGGGACATCCGCGCACCCTCGACGCGCGGGTCGACGAACGTGCCGAGGCCCACCTTGGTGATCACGCCCGGACGCTTCGCCGCGACCTCGCGGTACAGCTGGCAGATCACGCCCTGCGGCAGGTTGTAGGCCTCGCAGCCGTCGGCGCCGATCAGGTTCGCCAGCGCGGGCGAGGCGATGGCGATGCCGCCCATCCAGCGCTTGATCAGGCCCTGGTGCGCCCAGTGGCTCATGCCCTTGTCGCGACGGTTGCCGACGGCGCTCGCGTGGATCACGGTCAGGTCGCGGGGGTGCGCCTCGGCGAGGAACCGGGCCTCGACGGCGGACATCGTCTCCTCGTTGACGCAGGCCAGGCCGAATCCGCTCAGCGCGACGGTGTCGCCGTCCTTCAGCAGCGCGGCTGCCTGCGCTGCCGTGATCACCTGTGCCACGTCGCACTCCTTCGTCAACCCGCGGACGGTCCCGCCGGATGCGGATCACGATTGCGGACGCAGATCGTCGGCAAAAAGGACCATCGTCCTTCCGCACGTCACACCGGGCCTAAATTCGGACCCGTGTCGTCCGTAACGGGGACCATCGTCCTTGGTGCGCGCCCGTGGGCCGGGCCGACGATCGCCGTGCGGCACCCGGTGAGGGTCGCCCGACCACCCCCAGACGCGCCGACGGCGGAAGGCAGACCATGGACTTCGGACTGACCGACGAGCAGCAGCTGCTCCTCGAGAGCCTCGACGAGCTGCTCGAGCGAGAGTGCCCCGAGTCGTACATCGCGGACCTCGACCTGCACCACCAGCCGCCGACGTCGTTCCGCAAGGCGATGCACGAGGCGGGCTTCATGTCCCTCGGCTTCCCCGAGGAGTACGGCGGCACGCCGGTGGACGCGATCACGCTGGTGCTGCTGGCCGCCCGCACCGCCCGCCAGGGGCTGAACAACGGCTACGGCCTCGAGCTGCTGCAGGCGATGGACATCATCGAGTTCGGCTCCGACGAGCAGAAGGCCGAGGTGCTGGGCCTGCTCAGCAGCGGTGACGTGCCGTTCGCGCTCGGCTTCACCGAGCCCGGCGCCGGCTCCGACAACTCCGCGATGACCACCAGCGCGGTGCACCACGACGGCCTGGTGACGTTCAACGGCACCAAGACGCTGATCACCAACGCGCTGCAGTCGAAGTACCTGCTGCTGATGGCGAAGGACCCGGCCGTCGAGGACCCGCGCAAGGCGATCTCGATGTACCTGGTGCCGATGGACGCGCCCGGGGTCACGACGAACAGGCTGGACAAGATCGTCTGGCACATCTCGGACTCCTGCGAGATCTTCCTGGACGACGTGACGCTGCCCGAGTCCTGCCTGGTGGGCGTCAAGGGCAACGGCTTCAAGCAGCTGATGCGCAACTTCGAGATGGAGCGCCTGGTCATCGCCTCGCAGTGCCTGGGCCTGGCCGAGTGCGCGTTCGAGGACGCGGCGAGCTACGCCGCGCAGCGCGTGCAGTTCGGCCGGCCGATCGGTGAGTTCCAGCTGATCCAGCAGAAGCTGACGGACATGGCCATCAAGGTCGAGAACATGCGCAACTTCGTGTTCCGCACGGCCTGGATGCTCGACCAGCACGTGCCGCTCAAGAGCCAGGGCGCGCTGTGCAAGCGGTACTGCGCGATGGCGGCGTTCGAGGTCGCCGACGAGGCGATGCAGATCTTCGGCGGCGTCGGCGTGACCGTCGGCACCCGGGTCTCGCGCCTGTGGCGGGACATCCGCGGCCACCGGTTCGGCGGCGGCACCGACGAGATCATGGTGCACATCGCCGGCCGCCAGATCGTCAAGGACCACAGCTGAGCCCGCGCTCGGCTGCTACGTGAAGGAGCTGCGATGAAGATCGTCGTCGCCTACAAGTGGGCGCCCAACCCCCAGGACGCGGACGTCGCGGCGGACGGGTCCGTCGACCTCGGCCGCGCCAAGTGGGCCGTCAGCGAGTACGACCCGGTAGCGCTGGAGCTGGCCCGCCAGCTGGCGGACGCGACCGGCGGCGAGGTGATCGGCCTGACCGTCGGCGCCGCCGGCATCGACACCCCGCTGGCCCGCAAGGCCGCGCTGTCCCGCGGACTGGACCGGCTGGTGCTGGTGGCCGACGACGCGCTGGACGGTGCCGACGGCACCCGCGTCGCAGCCGTGCTGGCGGCGGCCGTCCGCGGCATCGGTGACGTGGACGTGGTGCTGGCCGGCGACTCGTCGGTCGACGTGGCCGCCGGGCAGGTGGCGCTCACCCTCGCCGGCACGCTCGGGTGGCTGGGCCTGGCGGCGGTCAGCGCCGTGCGGGTGGCCGACGCCGGGACCGCCGGGCTGGTCGTCGAGCGCGAGCTGCCCGCGGGCACCGCCGTCGTCTCGGTGCCCACGCCGGTGGTGCTCGCCGCGACGGCCGATGCCGTGGTGCCGCGCGTCGCCGGGATGAAGGACATCCTCGCGGCGGCCAAGAAGCCGGTCGAGGTGCTGAGCCTCGCGGAGCTGTCCGTCGCCGAGCCCGGCGCCGTGCTGACCACGCTGGCGACCGCCAAGCCCGGTGGTGCCGAGCGCACCGCGCGGATCTTCGACGGGTCCGACGCCGCTGCCGCCGCCACCGAGCTGGTGGGCGCGCTGCGTCAGTCCGGCGCCCTGTAGAGCCCTGAGGAGGACGAACATGAACGCAGCACAGTCGTGGATCGTGGTCGCCGACGACGCCGCAGCCACGGGCCTGGTCGAGGTGGCCCGGACCCTGGGCACCGAGGTGGTCGCCGTGGTGGCGGGCCGCCGGGCGGTGGCGGAGGCCGTCGCCGGCGTCGTCGACCGCGTGCTCTGGCTCGGTGAGCCCGGCACCGCACCCGTCGAGGCCTTCGCACCGGACGTCGCCCGGCTGGTCGCCGAGGCCGCCCCGCGTGCGGTGGTCGGCGCCACCACGCCCGGCGGCCGCGCGCTGCTCGGCGCGGTCGGCGCGGCCCTGCGCAGCCCGGTGCTCGCCGGCGTCGAGCGGGTGGAGCTCGCCGGTGACGACGTCGTGGTGACCCGGTCGGTGCTCGGCGGGATCAGCCAGCACCGCACCGCGGTGGCCGGCGGACCGGCCGTCCTGGCGGTCGACGCCGGTGCCGCCGTCGCGGTGTCCGACACCGCGGCGGCCGTCGAGGAGGTCGCCGCGACCCCGCTGCCCGCACAGGTGGTCGAGGTGCGGCCCACCACGGTCGCCGGTGTCGACCTGGGCGCCGCGCGCGTGGTGGTCGGCGTCGGTCGTGGGCTCAAGGCCCGTGAGGACGTCGCCCTGATCAGCGGGCTGGCCGGCGCGCTCGGCGGTGAGGTGGCCTGCTCGCGGCCGCTCGCGGAGGGTGTCGACTGGCTGCCGAAGGACCGCTACATCGGCATCTCCGGCCAGCGGGTCTCCCCCGAGCTGTACGTCGCCGTGGGCATCTCCGGGCAGCTGCAGCACATGGTGGGCGTCCGCGAGGCGAAGGTGATCGTCGCGGTGAACAGCGACAAGGCCGCGCCGGTGTTCGCCCAGTGCGACTACGGCATCGTGGGCGACCTGTACCAGGTGGTGCCGGCGCTGACGGCCGCCCTCGGCGGGACGGCATGAGCAGCGCCGCCGCTGAGCCCGACTTCGACGTCATCGTCGTCGGCGGCGGGCCGGCCGGGTCCGTCACCGCGTACCTGCTCGCGCAGCAGGGCCTGTCGGTGGTGCTGATCGAGCGCGGCGAGGCGCCGGGCGCCAAGAACCTGTCCGGCGGTGTGCTCTACGGGCGCGTGCTCGACGAGGTGTTCCCCGGCTTCGCCCAGTCCGCACCGGTCGAGCGCCGCATCACCCGGCACGTCACCACGTTCCTCACCGGCGACTCCTCGGTGTCCCTGGACTACGCCGGCGGACCGCTGGCCGAGCCGGTCAACGCAGTCACGGTGCTGCGGGCGCGGTTCGACCCGTGGCTCGCCGAGCGTGCCGAGGAGGCCGGCGTCTTCCTGATGCCCGGCGTCCGCGTCGACTCCCTGCTGCGGGAGGACACGCCGGCCGGGCCGCAGGTGGTCGGCGTCCGCGCGGGCGACGACGAGCTGCGCGCGCGCGTGGTGGTGGCGGCCGACGGGGTCAACTCGTTCCTGGCCCGCAGCATCGGGCTGCGGCCCCAGCCACCGACGCACCACCTCGCGGTGGGGGTCAAGGCGGTGGTGTCGCTGCCGCGCACCGTCATCGAGGACCGCTTCGCGGTCAGCGGCGACCAGGGTGCGGCGCACGCCATCGTCGGCGACTGCACGCTCGGCATCGGTGGCGGCGGCTTCCTGTACACCAACACCGAGTCGCTGTCCGTCGGCGTCGTGCTGCGCCTGGACGACCTGGTGAAGCACGGCCGGACCGCTGCCGAGGTGTTCGAGCACTACCTGAGCCACCCCGTGCTGGAGCCGTACCTGCGGGGCGGCGAGATCGTCGAGTACGGGTCCCACCTGGTCGCCGAGGGCGGCCTGGAGATGCTCGGGCAGATCGTCACGGGAGGCATGGTGGTGGTCGGCGAGGCCGCCGGCCTGACGATCAACTCCGGCCTGACGGTGCGCGGCATGGACCTCGCCATCGGCTCCGCCGTCGCGGCGGCCAAGGGGATCGGCGAGGCGATCGCGGCGCAGGACGTCACCGCGACCGGCCTGGCCGCCTACCGGCGCCACCTCGACGAGAGCTTCGTCGTGAAGGACCTGCGCACCTACGCGCGCGCGCCGAAGTTCCTGGAGCGCCCGCGGATGTACGGCGCCTACGGAGAGCTCGCCGCCGGCCTGTTCCGCGACGTGTTCCGCCTCGACGGTTCGCCGCGCAAGCACCTGGCGGCGGTGGCGCGGGACAGCTTCAGGAGGTCCGCAGTGTCCGTGCGTGACCTGGTCAGCGACGGATGGGCGGGGGTGCGTGCACTGTGAGGGCGATGTCGGTCCCCGAGCGCCTGGCGAAGAACCGGGTGGTGCTCGACGAGGAGGAGTCGCACATCGAGATCGACCAGGAGCTGTGCCGGACCACCGGCACCGGCGCCCGGATCATCGCGGTGTGCCCGGCAGGCGTGTACAGCGAGCAGGACGGCCGCATCGTGGCCGACCACGCCGCCTGCCTGGAGTGCGGCACGTGCCTCGCCGTCGCGGCCCCCGGTGCGCTGCGCTGGCACTACCCGCGCGGCGGGTTCGGGGTCAGCTTCCGGGAGGGCTGAGCCGCCGGACGCGCTCGGCGTCCGCCTGCGCGTCGTACCCCGCCGCGCGCAGCTGGTCGTCGACCATCCGCTCGACGTAGTCGTCCAGGCCGGCGCGGACGCGGTCCAGCAGCTCCGGCGGGGTGACCAGCAGGTGCATGAAGATCGCACCCTCCACCGCGTCGAGGATGCGCACCGGCGCCGCGTCCGGCGGCAGCACGCCGGCCCGCACGGCCTGGGTCACCCGCTCGCGCTCGTCGAGCACCAGCCGGGAGATCGCCTGCTCGCGGATCGCGCCGAACAGCTCCGGGTAGGCGCGCGCCTCGACGTACAGGCGCAGCATCGCCAGGCCGTACGGGCCGAGGTAGAGGTCTGCCCGGCGGTGCACGTGCGCCAGCAGGTAGTCGCGCAGCGTCTGCGGCTCGGGGGTGCTGCGGCCCTCGGGCTGCTCGTCGGCATCGTCGTCCGTGCCCGTCGCCGCCTGCGAGGGGTCGGCGCCCTGGATGCCGCGGAGCGCGTCGGCCAGCAGCGTCTGCTTGTCGGGCCAGCGCAGGTAGATGGACGACTTGCCGATCTTGGCGGTCGCCGCCACCTCGTCGATCGTCAGGCCGGAGAAGCCGCGCTTGCCGAACAGCTCGAGCGCGACCAGCCGCGTCCGCTCCTCGAGCCCGGGATCGCGCGGACGACCGCGTCCGCGAGCGCCTGTGCCACGACGTACGGCTCGGGACGACGTCACCGTGCCTGACGCGTCGACCACGGCGGCCAGCCTAGTGGCCGGGCGTGGGGTCCCCTGCGTGGCGGGGCTCACGCCGGGAGCAGGGACGCCAGGGGGCCGCTTCGCGCGCGCCGGGGGCGCGGCGTCGTCAGATGCGCGACGAGACTTCCTTGAGCAGCTGGTCCGGGGCGAGCCACATGGACGGGTACTCGGCCGCCCAGACCTGCTGGCCGGCCGCGTTGACCAGGACGAACCCGTGGCCTGGCAGGCCGGCGTGCATGCCCTTGCCCAGCACGCCGTACTCCTGGGACACGGTGCCCTTGTCCAGGTAGAACGCCGACTTGACCTCGAGGCGCTGCCGGTCGGCGTTGATCTGGTCGGCCGTGTTCATCACGATCGGCACCACGGTGATGCCCTTGGCCGCGAAGGCCGGGTCCTGCTCGATCTTCTGCATCTGCACCAGGCACGCGTCGCAGCCGGCGCCCTCGGAGAAGTAGAGCAGCACGGGCTTGCCGCGCAGCGCGGACAGGGTCACGGAGGAACCGTCGGAGCCGGGCAGCGTGAAGTCGGGGGCGATGCGCGTGGCGACCTGCTGGGTGGGGCGCGCGGACAGCAGCCCGGCGGTGATCACCCCGGCGACCACGAGCACGCCCAGGATGCTGACGGCGATGCGGATGAGGCGGCGTCGGCGGGCCGCGTCCTCACGCGCCTTGCGCGCGGCGGCCACCACCTCCTCGCGGTGCTGGTCACGCTTGACGGCGGATCCGGAGGTCATCGTGCGGTCCTGTTCTGCTCGTGCTGCTGGTGCTCGTGCGGGGTGCCGGCGGCCGGACCGTGGCAGGACGGGGCCTCGTCCTCGGGTGCGGGCGACGGATGCTCGGCGGCTGCGTCCGCGGGAGCGCCGGGGCGCCGGCGGCGGTCGGCCAGGGTGAACCAGACGAAGCCCAGGGCGACGGCCAGCAGCCCGAGGCCGAGCAGCACCTCTGGCAACGGCGCCAGCCAGCCCTCGAGCCGCAGGAAGAACCGCGTCAGCCCACGAGCGGCGGAGACCTGCAAGCCGCTTCCGCCGTTCATCGTGCTGTCGTTGGCACGGGCGACCACGAAGCCACCCATCACCGCGAAGCCGATGGCAACGGCGACGTTCAGCGTCGTGGTGACGAACCGGTGCCCGGCGATGGTGAACCGCACGGCCCGAGGACGCAGCCACTTGCGCTCCCCCAGCCGCACCCGGTCCCAGATCAGGGCCATGACGAACAACGGGAACACCATGCCGAAGACGTACGCGAGACCGAGGGTCAGCCCACCGGCGACGGAGCCGGACAACGCGGACAAGGTCATGACGCCGACGAGAACGGGCGCGCAGCACGACGAGGCGATGCCGGAGAACACACCGAGCGCGAAGAAGCTCGCGCTGTCCCCCTTCGTCGTGTCCGGAGCGCGCAGCGCGGACGGCAGCGACCACATCCGGCCCGAGAGCGCCAGCCACGCCAGGACGAAGAACAGCACGCCGCCGGCGTAGTACAGCGGCTGGTGGTAGCGGGCGATGGCGCCGGACAGCAGGCTCGCCCCGAGGGTGAGGGGCACCATCACCACGGCCAGCCCGCCGGCGAACACGAACGTCAACGGCAGCAGCCGCCACCGCGCACTCTTGACCGCTCCGGCCAGGTACGACGGCGCCAGGAAGACGATGCAGCAGGGCGCGAACAGAGCCACACCACCGGCGAGGAACGCCGCCAGCACGCTGCCTGCCGCCAGCAGCTCGCTACCCACGGACGTTCACCGGCCCGTCCCACACGTCGTCCAGCGGCACCGGGAGGCCGCCGCGCACGCGCAGCAGCGCGTCGACCTTGCGCTGCGGCAGCCGGCCCGAGCTGAAGAAGACCCCGTCGACCAGGACCAGCGGGCTCATCGGGGGACGGTGCTCCGCGACCAGGGCCCGGCCCTCGGCGGACTCGAGCTCGACGACGCGCACGTCGAGGCGCGCCTGTCCGGCGACGGCACGCAGTCGGTGCAAGGCGTCGTCGCACAGGTGGCACGCCGGCGCGGTGACCACCACGACCGGTAGCGGGCTTGGCTGGGGCCCCAACGGGTGCTCCTCGGGACGGCGCCGGGGTGGTGCCCAGCGTGAGCGACGTCCGGTCGGCGTGCCGGACCTCCTCAGCGTGGCCGCGGCGGGCTCAGGCGCCGTCGCGAACAGATCAAGGTTCGATGAAGGCGCCGGTCAGGTGGTCGCGGGCGTCTGGTCCGTGCGCAGGACGCGATCACAATGGGCCGGTGAGCACCTCTCCTGCCGCCCGACGCGCTCTCGTCGTGGACGACGAGCGCGCGCTGGCCGAGGTCGTCGCCGGGTACCTGCGTCGGGAGGGGTACGAGGTCCGGCTGGCCTTCGACGGCCCTGCCGCCCTCGACGCCGCGCGCGAGCTGGACCCCGACGTGGTCGTCCTGGACCTGGGCCTGCCCGGGCTCGACGGCGTGGAAGTGTGCCGGCAGCTGCGCACCTTCTCCGACTGCTACGTGGTGATGCTGACCGCCCGCACGGACGAGGTGGACACCCTGATCGGCCTGTCGGTCGGCGCCGACGACTACATGACCAAGCCGTTCCGGCCGCGTGAGCTGGTGGCGCGGATCGCGGCGATGCAGCGCCGGCCGCGGCGGTCCTTCGCCACCGCCGGACGCTCGGAGGACGGGTCGGTCCCGCCTCTGGTCATCGGTCCGCTGCGCCTGGACCTCGCCGGCCGAGAGGTGGAGCTCGACGGCGAGCCGGTGCCGCTGACCCGCACCGAGTTCGACGTGCTGGCGGCGCTGGCCCGACGCCCGGCCGCGGTGCTGACCCGGCGGCAGCTGATCGAGGCGGTGTGGGGCGACGGCTGGGTGGGCGACGAGCACCTGGTCGACGTGCACGTGCTGCACCTGCGGCAGAAGCTCGGCGACACGGTCGACGCGCAACGGTTCGTGCGGACCGTGCGTGGCGTCGGCTACCGGATGGGCACCGGAGAGTGAGCACGGACGCCCGGACGCCCGGCGGGGGTCGGTCGGGGCTGGCGGCGCGGCTGCTGCTGGCGTTCACGCTGGTGATGGGCGTGGCGGGGGTGACGGCCTGGCTGGTCGCGGGGCTCGCGGGACCGGTGCTGTTCCACCGGCACCTGGTGGGCACCGGGGTCGCCGACCCGGCCGCCGTCGTGCACGCCGAGGAGGCGTTCCGGTCGGCGTCCGCCCTGTCCGTCGGGCTCGCCCTGGCGGTCGGGCTCGCGATGTCGCTCGGGGTCGCCGTGGTGCTGGCGCGTCGGGTCGGACGGTCGCTGAACGCCGTCGCGACGGCCGCCGCGCTGCTGGCCGGTGGCCGGTTCGACGCCCGGGTGCCGCAGCCGCGGCTCGGTGCGGAGTTCGACGCACTCGCCACCTCGTTCAACGCGATGGCCGGGCGGCTGGCCGAGAGCGAGCAGCTGCGCCGGCGGCTGCTGGCCGACGTCGCGCACGAGCTGCGTACCCCGGTCGCGACGTTGGGTGCCTACCTGGACGGTCTGGAGGACGGCGTCGTCGACCTCGAGCCGCAGACGATCGCGGTGCTCCGTGCCCAGGGCACCCGGCTGACCCGGTTGGCCGACGACCTGGCCGCGGTGACCCGGGCGGAGGCGCCCGGCGTGCAGCTCGCGCGCGTCCGCACGGACCCGAACGACCTGGTGGGCGGCGCTGCGGCCGCGGTCGCCGACCGAGCGGCCGCAGCCGGGGTGGTCGTTCGCGTCGACCCCGACGCCGGGCTGCCGCAGGTCCTCGTCGACCGGGACCGGCTCGGACAGGTGCTGGGCAACCTGCTGGACAACGCGCTGCGCCACACGCCGGCCGGCGGGACCATCACGCTGGCCACCGGGCGGGCGTCTGACGGCGCCGTTCGCCTGACGGTGGCCGACACCGGCTCCGGCATCCCGGCCGAGCACCTGCCCCACGTCTTCGAGCGGTTCTACCGGGTGGACACCGCCCGTTCACGCACCGACGGCGGCTCCGGCATCGGGCTGGCGATCGTGCGGGCACTGGTCGAGGCGCACGGCGGCCGGGTCGTCGCCTCCAGCGACGGTCCTGGGCGCGGTGCCCGGTTCGAGATCGAGCTGCCGCCGGCGCCCTGAGCGTGGCGAGGGCCCGGGTCGGCGGTCGCACGACCCGGGCCCCGACACGTCAGTGGTGGTGCCCGCCGTGCTCGTGGTGCCCCTCGTGCTCGCTGTGGAGGAAGGAGCCGGGGTCGGAGACGAACGCCTTCCGGCAGCCCGCGGCGCAGAAGTAGTAGGTCTGTCCGTCGACCTCGGCGCTGAGTGCCGTTGCCGGGTCCACCGTCATGCCGCACACCGGGTCGATCGCTGATGCGCCCATCGTCTTCTCCCTCTCGCTTCGTTGGTACCCGTGGGGGGTATAGGTCGACGGTAGCGGCGGACGGCGGTGCCGCCCGTCGGAGAGCATGAAGTTCTGGTCAAGACTGTCGGGCCGGTCAGGCGTGAGTCGAACCTTCACCACCGCTTGACGGCGGCTCCATGAGCCGTCGCCTGGAATAGCACGTCGACGGGAGATCGGGTGGTTCAGGCGACGGCAGCCCCGCTGCGACCGGTCCCCGTTCGCGCGCCTGTGCGCAGGTGGCTGCGCGCCGTGCCGCGGATGGCGTGGACGGACGTGGCCCTCGCTGCCATGGGCGGCGTCCTGCTCGAGAAGGCCTTCGCACCGACGTCCTGGTGGGTGCTGGCGCCGTTCGCCGTCGCGCTGCTCCTCGTCGCTCTGCGACGCGACTCCGTCGGGTGGGGCCTGGCCTCAGGAGGCAGCTTCGGGCTCGCGTTCTTCCTGCAGCACGTGTGGTGGGCCACGGTCTCCGTCGGTTCGCCGATCGGCTGGCTCGCTCTTGCCGTGGCCCAGGCCACCTTCGTTGCGGCGTTCGGCGGCGCGTGGGTGTGGGTGCGTCGGTCCGCGTGGCTTCGCGCCCGCGCCGGGTGTCAGATCGTTGCTGCGGCCGTCATGTGGGTCACCGTCGAGCGGTTCCGAGCGCGGTGGCCCTTCGGGGGTTTCCCGTGGGGCGGGTTGGCCTTATCCCAGACCGACGGTCCGCTGCTGCGGTTGGCCCCGGTGGGTGGGACCACGCTCGTCAGCGCGACCGTGGTGGCGATCGGTGCGGCCGTCGCACTGTCGACCACGGGCACCGGGCGGCCGGCCCGCCGGGTGGCGACCATCGGCTGGGCGGGCGTGACTCTCGCGCTGGTGGCGGCGCAGCTCCTCGCACCGGCTACCTCGGCGCAGGCAGGCACCCTGCGGATCGGAGCGGTGCAGGGAGACGTCCCGTCGACCGACGTGGACGACCGCCGTCGGGCACTTCAGGTGACCGGCAACCACGTCGCCGGCACGGAGTCCCTGGTCCAGCGCACCGGCCCCGGATCCCTGGACCTGGTCCTGTGGCCCGAGAGTGCTGCTGACGGCGACCCGCGAGCCGATGCCGAGGTCGCCGCGCTCGTCGAGGAGGCGGCACGGACGGCCGGTGCGCCGATCCTGCTCGGCACCCAGCGCCTGACCGCAGACCGCCGGTTCAACGACTACGTCCTCTGGGAGCCGTCGGAGGGGGCGGTCGCCAGCTACACCAAGCAGCACCCGGTGCCGTTCGGCGAGTACGTCCCGTACCGGTCGTTCTTCCGCCGCCTGGCCCCCGCGGTCGACCGGATCAGCCGGGACATGGCGCCCGGCACCGGCACGGCGCTCGTGCTCGTGCCCGTGTCGCGGCTCGGCCGCAGTGTGCCGCTGACCACCGTGATCTGCTTCGAGGTGGCGTACGACGACCTGGTTCGACGGTCCGTGCTGGCCGGCGCCGAGGCGATCGTGGTGCCGACCAACAACGCGTCGTTCGGTCGCACCCAGGAGGCCGTGCAGCAGCTGGCGATGTCCCGCTTCCGCGCCGCCGAGCACAACCGGGCCGTCGTGCAGGTGTCCACGGTCGGTGTCAGTGCCGTGATCGCCCCGGACGGCATGGTGCAGCAGCGCACAGGCCTGTTCACGGCCGAACAGCTGCGAGCGGACCTCCCCTTGCGCACGTCGATCACCCTCGCGGACCGGCTCGGCGACTGGCCGGGGCGGTTCGTGGACGGCCTGGGCCTCAGCCTGCTGGTCGCGCGCGCCGCGCGGCGCGCTCGGCGCTCACGCTGACCAGATCAGGATCAGCGCGACGAGCAGGGCGACCGAGGCGACGACCAAGGTCGTCACCCGCCCGTACGTCGTGACGCGCCCGGCGGCACGCAGGGGGAACAGCAGCTGGCGTCCGATGAGGTAGGCCGCGAAGCCGGCGCCGAGAACCAGGCCGGTCCCCGCCGCCGGGGACGCGACGACGGTCACCGCGGTCAGCACCGCCAGCACGCCGGCCAGCGCCGACTCCATCAGCTGGACGGGTATCCGTCGTGTCCCGATCTGGCGGTCCGAGGACCACATCCCCCACCGGGAGGCCGTCGGCCGTCCCCCGCAGCAACCGGCGAACAGGCAGCCGAGGCGGCCGACCGCCATGCCGACGAACAGGCCGGGGGCGGTCGCGTCGAGCACGGCGCCGACCGGCGCACCCGTCACCAGCGTGGCAAGCGCCAGCACGGTGATCGCGACGATGACGAACCCCTGGACGGACATGCCCGGGGCGCGCCACGACCTGCGCCGCTCGGCCGGGTGGGTGAGCAGGAAGTAGGCCTTGGCGCCGAGCAGACCCAGGATCCCGGCCACCACCGTGGCGCCCGTCAGGGGCAGCCAGGACAGCCCCAGGCGTGGTGCGAGCAGCGCCTGCACCACGATGCCCAGGAGGAACCCGAGCCCGACGAGCGCCGGCCAGGACCCCGGCCACACCCCGGGGGCCAGGGCGTCGACCGCCATCGCGAAGCCCGTACGACCGGAGGCGGACCCGCGGGCCAGGCGGGGACGGGCGGCCGCGTCTGCTGCGGCGGGGCCGACTGTGAGCGGGGTCGCCGTCACCTCCCACCGGCCGGAGGCGACGTCCGCCACCCGCGTGGTGATCGACTGCCAGCCCGACCCCGGGACGACCTGGTTCACGGTCGCCACCAGGTCGAAGCTGGTCCGGCCCGTGTCGGCGTCGTCGTCCCGTTCCTGCAGCCGTCCGCGCAGCCGTACGGACACGGGGCCGCAGGCGTCCTCGTGCGGTGCCTCGAACCAGTACGTGAAGCCGAGGGATGTGCGGTCCAGGCCGTCGAGCGGCGCGCAGGCGGCATCGGTGACCTCCGCCACCGTCCGGGCGCGTCGACCGGCGAGCAGCGCGGGCCGACGCCAGTCGACGGCGACCTGGGCGACCGGCCAATCCGCCGTCGTGGCCTGGCCGGGCTGACCGGCCTGACCGGCGCGACCGGACCGGTCGGACGGGTCGGTCTGGTCGGCAGCCTGCTGGGCCTGCGGCTGTGCGCCCTGCGGCACTCGCGGACGAGGCGGCGGGACGGGGGCGACGGCAGCGGACGGGCGTCGCCCCGCCGGGCCTGTGCCCGTCGGCCTGAAGAACGAGGCACCGGCTGAGCCGCCCTGCTCCGCGGGTGCGCGCGCGCCCGTACGGCTCGCGACGGCGCGCGATCTGGTCGTCATGAGCGTGTCCCCGGAAGGGAGGCCTCAGTGCGACCCGTGGCCGTGCTGGTGCCCGGCCGACGGGTCGTCGATGCGCTCACGGTCCGGACCGATCTGACCGGCACCGGCGTCCTGCGGCGGGGTGCCGGCGTGACCGTGGCCGTGCCCGTGGCCGCCGGCCATCATCACCATCATCATCACCGGGCACGCGAGGATCACGGCCCACTGCAGCGCCACCCGCCAGTCGACCCCGAACAGGACCAGCGCGGCGAGGATCGCCGCACCGCCGACGATCATGTGCTTGAGGTGGGCCTTCATCGTGTGCCTCCCGTGGCGGACCGGTCGTCGAGGGCGTCCCTCAGCTCGCGGTACTGCTCGACGTCGAGCTCGCCGGACGCCAGGCGCTCCTCGAGCACCGTCCGGGCGTCCGGTCGCGCCTGTGCGGGGAACAACCGGCACACGGCCCAGATCGCCAGGCCGACCAGAAGTGCCCATGCCGCGACCATCACGAACCAGCCCACGCCAGACGACGTGGAGCACCACGTGGGCATGCCGGCCTCCCGGTGCGCCTCGCTCGACGGGACGCCGACCGGCGTCCGTTCGTCCAGCATCGAAGGTGCGGGTCAACGCTGACCGCAGGGCGGATCAAGACTCGGTGAAGGTCCTCGCGGGCCTCGTGGTCGCGGGCCGGACCGGCCGGCGCGGGGTGCGGACGCTCACAGCCCGAGGTAGGGCGCGGGGTCGACGGTCGCCCCGTTGAGGTACACCTGGAAGTCCAGGTGGCAGCCGGTGGACACCCCGCCGGTCATCCCGGCGTAGCCGATCAGCTGGCCGGCGCGCACGCTCTGACCAGGTGCGACGGCGAAGGTGTTGAGATGGTTGTAGGCCGTGATCAGCGACGACCCGCCGACCCATCCGTGGTCGATCATCACCCGGTTGCCGTCGCCGTCGATGGTCTGCAGCTTCAGCACGGTGCCGTCCCGTCCGGCGTAGACGGGCTGGTTGCACTGGTCGGCGAGGTCGATGCCGGCGTGCAGCCGCCAGATCTTCAGGACCGGCTGCAGCCGCATGCCGTACGGGGACGTCACGACGATCGGGCTGTTCGCAGTCGGGTTCACGAACCAGGCGCCGGCCGTCGCGGGGGCGGCGGGCGCCGAGCTCGTCGGACGCTGCGCGGCCGCCTGGGCGGCCTGCTGGGCGACGATCCCGGCGAGCTCGGTGTTCAGCTGCGCCTGCTGGGCATCGAGCCGGGCCTGGTCGGCGCGTCCCTGGGCGATCTTTCCTTCGACCGTGGCCTGCTTGGCGGTCTGGGCGGCCAGGAGCTGGTCCACCTGGTCCTTGGCGGCGCTGGCGGCCGCCTTCGCCTGGTTGGCCGTCGCAACCTGCTGATCGGCGTCCTTCTTGAGCAGGTCCACCCGGTCGCGCACGGCGGCGAGGCGGGCCTGCGCGCCCCGGTCGAGGGCCGCGGCCGCCTGGACGCGGCCCAGCACCTGCGCCTGCGTGCGCTGCGCGGCGGCAGCCTGCCCGATCCGCGCCACGAAGTCGTCCAGGTCGTCGGCGCCCAGCACAGTGGAGAGGCCGGCGAGCTCGCTGGCCGCCCCGCTCTGGTAGGCCTGACGGGCCATCCGTCCGATCGCCGCGTCGACCTGCGCCGCGTCCTTCTCGTCCTGCGCGACCGCTGCGGCGGCCACCACCTGCTGGTCCCGGGCGTCGGCGAGCTCGTCGCCGATCCGGCTCGCCTCACGTTGCGCGGCCTCGTAGGTGGCGTTCGCCTCGTCGAGCTTCTGCTGGGCTGCCAGGACCTGAGTCTGGACCCCCTGCAGGTCGACGACCGCCTGGGCGAGATCCGCCGACAGGTCCTCCAGCGAGGCGTCCAGCGCGGCCTGCGCCGCCTGGTTGCTGCGGATCCGGGCCTGGGTCTGGGTGCGCTTGTTCGACAGGTCGTCGGCCTGTGCGGCCGACGAGGCCATCGGCACGATGAGCAGGGTCGCGCTGACGGCGGCGGCAACCACGCGACCAGGGCCGCGATGCGCCTCAGGCCCGCGTCCGACGCGGGTGGCACGGGGCATGTCAGGACCTGCCCGACGCGACGGGTCTCACGGGTTCGCGTCAGTGGTGCGCGCTGTGCCCGGAGGGCACCTCGACCTGGCTCGGCGTGGGCTTCGCGGGCTCGTCGCCGCGGATGATCGGCCCGATGACGGTGGTCGAGACGACGAACGCCGCCACGAACACTGCCAGCGCGACCCCCGGCGCCCACCAGGAGCGGAAGCGCCGCCGCAGCTTGAGCAGCATCGGGACGGACGCCGCCAGGCCCAGGAGACCGAACAGGACCGTGCCGCCTGCGCCCGCGACCAGCGCCGTCCCGACGAGGGGCCCCACGTGGTGCAGGACGTGCGGCGCGATACCTCCGACGACGCCCGCGACACCCGTGACGGCGGTCCACACCGCCCGGAGCGGCGCCCACCCTCGCGTGCCGGCGGGCCGCACCTCACCGACGTCCGCCTGCTGGTCCGTTGCACTCATGGACCGATCGTCGGGCCGGCGCCACGACCGTCGGGTCGAGGTCTGATGAAGGTCCTGCTAACGCGGGACGCGCACCGACGTGCTCACGCGACCGGTGCGTCGCCGTCCGCGGTGAACCAGCTCGCGTCGACGGCAGAGGGGACCGGTCGGGTCGGGTGCTCGTGGGTCGCCGGGGTGATCAGCGGGAAGCCGGCGTCCTCTACCGCGGCGCGGAGCGCGAAGACGTCCACCGCCGCCGTCGTGCGGACGATCATCCGCGAGGGCTTGCCGTGCACCAGGTCGGCGCCGACGGCACCCACGCCCGCGACCGACCGGACACGCTCCAGGACGAGTGCCAGGCAGGTCGGGCACGTCAGACCGCTCACCGCGAAGGTGTGTGTGGCCACGTCGGGTCCTCCCCCTTCGCTCCGTGGCGCCGCGGTGGGCGGGCCGGAGCGGTAACCGGTCTGGGTCCCGCGGCGAGGTGCTGGGCGCCTGGTGGTGGGCGGTTCGGGGGGACCGCTGTGCACCGAGCCGATCGGCGGATGTGCTGGGTGAACGTGCCGGTGCCGCCGGAGGGGACGACCAACGGCACGCCACCGTGGGCCATTCTCGACCGCCGAAGCGCCTTGCCCCGCGCCTCGCCGCGGGTGGACGGCCGTTCTGGCCGCCATGTCCACGTTGCTGCACCCGGATCGAGTTCGGACGGTGGGCCCGTGAAGACTCGCTGAAGAGCCGAGCGCGGGCGACCGTCCCGCGAGCTAGTCGAGCTCGCTGGAGGGTGAGGGGAGCTGCCCCAGCATCGTGTGCATCCGGGCGATCTCGTCCGTCTGCGCGGTGACGATCTCACCGGCGAGCGCCACGGCAGCCGGAGAGGATCCGGTGCGCTGCTCGGTCTGAGCCATGGTGATCGCGCCCTGGTGGTGGGACACCATCAACGTCAGGAACTGGCGGTCGAGCTCGGTCCCGGAGCGTCCCGCCAGATCGCCGGTCGCGTCCGACTGCGTCATCCCGCCGACCTCCATCCCCGGCATCCCCGCGTGGGCGGCGGTCGTGGGGGACGGTGCACCCCACGCGGCGAGCCACCCGGACATCTGCTCGATCTCGGGGGCCTGCGCAGCGACGATGCGTCGGCCCAGTGCCCGGACGTCGGCGCTCGCGCCCCGCTGCGCGGCGAGCTGTCCCATCTGGAGGGCGCCCTGGTGGTGGACGATCATCATCTGCGCGAACTCGACGTCGGCGCCGTTGTGCTGCGCGGAGACCGAGGCGGTGCTGGTCGACACCATGGACGACGGGCTCGCCGGAGCGGCCTGGCTGCAGGCGGACAGCAGCGCCACCAGGCTGACGACACCCACGGCGACGAGCGCCCTCGTCCGGGACGAGCGACGTGCGATGAGGCGGTCGGTCAACGTTCGACTCCTTCGGGAGGGACTTTGGTCCCATCGAGTCTCACCCGCCCGACGGGTGCTCCTGCGGCGTGGACCATGAAGATCCGCTCAAGATTCGCCGCCGCCCTGCGCGGCTCCGGCCAGCGCCTTCACCCCCGCGACGAACTCCCAGTGCCACGGCTCGTACGGACCCACGCCTCCTGGTCTGGCCCAGGAGGGGTTGTCCCAGCCGTACGTCGGTCCGTTCTTCTTCAGCCACGCGCCGGCCGTGCCGGTGTAGGTGCTGGGGCAGAAGTCGATCGCCAGCCCCCAGCCGTGGTTGCTGGTGCCGGGCGGTGCTGCGAGGCCGCCCCGGGTGATCCGCAGAGCTGCCTGCTCCTCGAGGTTCCGGTAGCCCGACGTCAGGCACATGGCCCGGCCGAAGCGTTGCTCGAAGGCGTCGTTGAGGGTGAAGGCGGAGACGACGGCGTCCGCGCGGTCCTTGTACGGCGGCTGCCACAGGTCGCACAGGTCCTCCACCGTGAGGCGCCCGTTGATCTGCGGGCCCTTGACCACTCCGGAGCAGGTCGTCGCGACCCGCTGCTCGGCTGCCGCGGTCGCCGGGTCCGGCGAGGCCGCGGTGGGGTTGCCGGAGCTCGAGTCGCGGAACGCGTCCCGCGAAGTCTGGCCTCGCCCGCGATCGGCCATGGCCGCCAGTGCCTGCGGCGGGCTCAGGTCGACCGGCGCGGCGAGGGCCTCGAGAGTGGTGGGCAGGTCCTCCGCGGTGCGGGCCTTGGCCTCGGCCGACACGGCGACCCAGGCCGGCGCCGCCACCATGGCGATGGTCAGCACCGCACGAAGGACCAGGCTCGCGGTCCGCGTTCGGCCCGGAGCCGTGCGCCTGGTCCGGCTGGTGCGGGCTGGGGCTGGTGCTGTTCGTAGGTCGCGACGTCGGACGCTCGCGCCGGGTGCCTCCGGCGCTGCCCCGTCCACCGCGCTCACCGCACGCAGCTCGAGCGGCGCGTGCGCCCCCGGTCCCCCGCACACGGACCCCGCCCAGGGATCGGGGGCATGTCGGCAGAGGTGGGGACCAGGGCGCGCACCCGGCCATGCTGGCGTGGGACCTACGAAGGTCCGCCGAACGTTCGATCAAGACGTGATGAAGGCGTTCCGCATCCGTGACCTGAGCTGGTGGCGGAGTGCGAACCCCGACAGCGCCGCGAGGCCGGCCATCCAGGCCAGCGCCACGGCCAGTGCGGTTCCCGTGTCGAACGTCGAGGTCAGGCCCGCATCGACCACCATCCGCACGGGACCGTAGCCGGGCAGCGCACGGGCCCAGGCCGCCGGTTCGGCCCGCAGCATCGGGCTCTGCATGAGCCCGACGTCGAGGAACGGTCCGAGGAAGGCCACGAACACCCCGACGACGTGCCCCAGCAACGGTCCGACCAGGGCGCCGAGCGCGGCGTACACCAGGGCGAGCACCAGGTTGGCGGCGGCGTAGAGCGCCCACTGCGGCGGGTCGAACACGGCGGCGGTCACCGTCAGGGTCACCGCGGTGACAGCTGCGGAGGCGGCCGCGACGACGATGCCCCGCGCCGCGGCCACGGCACCGGGTCGCATCCCCGAGACGACCAGGCGACGGTCCGCAGGTCCGGAGTCGACGGACAGGAACACGCCGACCAGGGCGGCCAGGGACGCGACCGCGATCGGTGCCATGGTGCCCGCGTGGATGCGGGCCGGGTCGAACGTCTCCGTGATGCGACGGCCGCCCTCCAGCACGAGCACGGGGGTCGCGCCGTGGGGTGTGATGGCGTCCGAGAGCAGGACGAACACCGCAGGGACGACCACCAGCAGCACCCACAGGACCGGGTTGCGCCGCAGCTCGTGCCAGGCGACGGTGACGGCTCCCCGCAGCTGCGCGCTCGCCGAACCGGGCACCGAGCGGGACCGGCGGCGGTACGGCCGAGCGGCGATGACGACGCTCAGCGCCGTGACCGCCAGCGACGCGACCACCCACGTGAGAGCGAGTGCCAGGTCCCCCGCGCGGCCCGCATGTCCCGACGGGGTGCCGATCGCCCACTGCGTGACGAAGTGCAGCGGCATCACGCGCAGGGCGGGGTTGTCGGCACGGCTCAGGCTCGGCCCGAAGAAGACGTCGACGATCCAGACGAACAGGATCAGCACCGTGCCGTTGACCGGCACCCGGACGAACGCCGCCACCACGGCTCCGACGCCGAGGTACGCCAGCGCGGCGAGGAAGGTGCCCAGGGCGACCCGGGCCGGCTGGTCGACCCGCAGCCGCAGCGTCAGCGTCCCCACCGCCACGGCGGCGGCGACGCCGGACAGGATCACGCGGTCCAGCAGCCGGGCGACCGTCAGCTGCCGCAGGCGCGCGCCCGCCAGGGCCAGGCGCCGGTCAGGCTCCCGGGAGTCGACCGCCTGCAGGTAGGTGGCCACACCCGCGACGAACGCCGCCGCCCAGCCCGCGGTCGCCACCTCGACGGCCGGCCGGTCGCCGGCGCCGCCCAGCAGCCGCGCCGCGTCGGCCAGCGCAGGCGCTGCGCCGAGGACGAACACGACGGGGACCAGCACCAGGACGACCGGGGTCGCACGGTCCCGGGTGTGCTCGACCAGGAAGCGTCGGAGCAGCAGCCAGGTCATCGCGGCACCGCGATCCCGTCCCGCAGTGCGACGATCCGGTCGAACCGAGCCTCGTCCACCACGAAGTGGCTGATCAGGAGCGTGGCGCGACCGGCTTCCCGACGCTGCTCCACGATCTGCCAGAACCGCAGGTACGTGTCCCAGTCGAAGCCGGCGTACGGCTCGTCCAGCATGAGCACCGGCGGGTCGGCCAGCAGGGCCAAGGTCAGGTTCAGCTTGGCGGCCGTGCCACCGGAGAGCTGGCCTGCCTGGACCGAGGCGTACCGGCCGAACGTCAGCGTGTCGTAGAGCGTGGTCCGGGCCGACAGCACCTGTGCCGGCGTCATCCCGTAGGCGCGGCCGAACGCCTCGACGTGCTCGTCGCACGTCAGCCGTTCGTAGAGCTCGGGCCGCTGCGGGCAGTAGCCGAGCCGACCGGCCCAGGTGACGGAGCCGGCGTCGGGAGCCAGCGCGCCGACCAGGATCTTCATCAGCGTCGACTTCCCCGAGCCGTTCTCCCCGACGAGGCCGACCACCTCCCCCGCGGACAACGTCAGGTCCACGCCCCGCAGCACGGACGTCGTACGGCGGGCCGGCCACGGACCTCGACGGAACGTCTTCACCACACCGGCCGCCGTCAGCACCGGCCCGCCCCGCACCACGCTGTGCGTTCCCATCACCGTCACCTCAGCTCGATACCGGCAGCCGCAACCGCTTGAGCAGCAGGGCGTTGGTCGCGACGATCAGCGACGAGCCCGACATGGACAGGGCCGCGATCTCCGGACGCAGCACCAGGCCGAACGCCGGAGCGAACACGCCCGCGGCGATGGGCAGGGCGACGGCGTTGTAGCCGATCGCCCACCCGAGGTTCTGCCGCATCTTCCGCAGCGTGCCGCGGCCGATGCGCAGCGCCACGGCCACGTCCATCGGGTCCGAGCGCATCAGGACGACGTCGGCGGTCTCGATGGCCACGTCGGTGCCGGCGCCGATCGCGATGCCGACGTCCGCACCGGCCAGCGCGGGAGCGTCGTTGACGCCGTCGCCCACCATGGCCACGCGGGTGCCGTCGGCCTGCAGGCGCGCGACCACCGCGGCCTTGTCCCCGGGCAGCACCTCGGCGATGACCGTGTCGATGCCGAGCTCGGCGGCGATGCGGTCGGCGGTGGCCTGGTTGTCACCGGTGAGCATGACGACCCGTACGCCGAGGTCGTGCAGGGCCCGGACCGCGGCCGCGGACGTCGGGCGCACGGCGTCGGCCAGGGCGATGACTCCGACCGCACGGCCGTCGACGGCCACGAGCACGGCTGTGCGTCCGGCGCCGGCCAGCTCGTCCTGGTCCGCCGCCGCTGCACCCGGTACGACACCCTCCCCGGAGAGCAGGCGCCGGCTGCCGACCAGCACGGTCCTGCCGTCGACCTGCCCGGCGGCGCCGTGCCCCGGGACCGCCCGGAACGAGGTCGCCGCCGGCACGCTCAGCCCGCGACGCTCCGCCTCGGCGACGACCGCACGCGCGAGCGGGTGCTCGGACTCCCGTTCGACTGCCGCCGCCAGCCGCAGCACCTCGTCGGCGTCCAGACCGTCCGTGCGTACCTCGGTGACCGCCGGGGCGCCGAGGGTCAACGTGCCGGTCTTGTCCATCACGACCGCCTGCACCCGCGCCACCTGCTCCAGGGCGCCTGCGCTCTTGAACAGCACCCCGCGGTGCGCGCCCAGCCCGGTGCCGACCATGAGCGCGGTCGGTGTGGCCAGGCCCAGGGCGTCGGGGCAGGTGATCACCACGACGGTGATCGCGAACAGCAGCGCGGCCTGCAGACCGGCCCCCGCCGCGAGCCAGACGACGAACGTCAGGCCGCCGCCGACCAGGGCGACCAGCACCAGCCAGAACGCCGCGCGGTCCGCCAGCCGCTGACCGGGAGCCTTGGAGTTCTGCGCCTCCTGGACCAGCTTGACGATCTGCGCCAGGGCGGTGTCCGCCCCGACCTTGGTGGCCCGCGCGCGCAGGGCGCCGGTGGTGTTGATCGAGGCACCGACCAGCTCGTCGCCCACGTCCTTGGCCACCGGCAGGCTCTCGCCGGTCACCATCGACTCGTCCAGCTCGGACTGCCCCTGCTCCACGACGGCGTCCACCGGCACCTTGGCGCCGGGGCGGATCAGCAGCAGGTCACCGACCTGCACCTGGTCGGTGGGGACCTCGACCTCCTGGTCCCCGCGCAGCACCACTGCCTTGGGCGGGGCGAGCTCCAGCAGGGTGCGGACGGCGTCGTTCGCACCGCCCCGCGCCCGCATCTCCAGCCAGTGGCCGAGCAGGACGAACGCGGCCAGCACGGTGGACGCCTCGTAGAACACGTCACCGCCGCCGGTGAGGGTGACGACGACGGAGTACACCCAGCCGGTGCCGACCCCGACCGCGACCAGCACCATCATGTCCAGCGTCCTGGCCCGCAGCGCCTGCACGGCGCCGTCGAAGAAGATCCAGGCGGAGTAGAAGACCACCGGGAGGGACAGCACCAGGGCCAGCACGTCGTCCCGCAGCCCGAACGGCGCCGCCACGGTGAAGCCCAGCACCTGCCGCCCGATCGGCGAGAACAGCACGATCGGTACCGACAGCACGGCTGCGACCAGGAACCTGCGGCGCATGTCGGCGACCATCGCCGCCATCGACATGCTGCCGTGGTGGCCGCCGTGGCCCATCGCCTCGTGCGGGGACATGGCAGGGGCACCGTGTCCCTCGTGCGCACCGGCACCCGCGTGGGGTGCGTGCCCGACCTCGTGACCGGTCCTCGGACGCTCGTCGACCGCGGCGTGCCCCTGGTGCGCGGCGTGCTCGTCGAGCATCGGGTGACCGTCGAGCATCGGGTGCCCGTCGTGCATCGGGTGCCCGTCGCGCATGCCGTGGCCCTCCGACCCGGGGTGACCCGGCTCGGCGTGCGGGTCGCACACGTGCGCCGGCACCGACTGACCCGCGCAGTGGTAGCCGCACTCGCGCACCCACTGCTCCAGGACGGCGGCCGACGTCGTGCCCGGGTCGTACGTCACCGTCGCCGTCTGGGCGACCGCGTTCGCCGTCACCGAGCGGACCCCGGGCCGGGCCGCGAGCCGTCGTTCGACCGAGCCGGCCGAACCGCTCGCGTGCATCCCGGTCACCTGCAGGGTGATCGTCTGGTCGGGCATCGTGCCGTCCTCTCTCCGTCGTGCTCAGCTGCGTACGAGGCGTGCGATCGCCTCGGACGCCTCGCGAAGCCGCTTGTCCTGCAGGTCACCGCCGTGCCGAGCCGCCTCCACCAGGCAGTGGCTCATGTGGTCGTCCAGCAGGCCCAGCGCCACGGCCTGCAGGGCTCGGGAGGCGGCCGAGACCTGGGTGAGGATGTCGATGCAGTACGCACCGGACTCCACCATCCCCGCGATGCCGCGCACCTGCCCCTCGATGCGGCGAAGTCGTCGCAGCTGGGCCTCGACCGTCTCCGTGTCCATCTCAGCCTCCCGTGCTCGCCGTGACCGGGACCCGGGTGGACACGGCTTGGAACCGGCGCAGCCGCAGGCTGTTGCTGACGACGAACACCGAGGAGAACGCCATCGCCGCTCCGGCGATCAACGGGTTCAGCAGGGCCGCCACCGCCAGCGGGATCGCCGCGACGTTGTACGCGAACGCCCAGAACAGGTTGCCCTTGATCGTCGCGAGCGTGCGACGGGCGAGCCGGACCGCGTCCACCGCGGCGCGCAGGTCGCCGCGGACCGCCGTCAGGTCGCTCGCCTCGATGGCGACGTCCGTACCGGTCCCCATGGCGATGCCGAGGTCCGACTGCGCGAGCGCCGCGGCGTCGTTCACGCCGTCGCCCACCATCGCGACCACCCGGCCGCGTGCCTGCAGGTCCCGGATGACCGCCACCTTGTCCTCCGGCAGCACCTGCGCGATCACCTCGTCGATGCCCACCTCCGCGGCGATCGCGCGTGCGGCCCGCTCGTTGTCGCCGGTCAGCAGCACCGGGTGCAGGCCCAGCTGCTTCAGGCCCGCGATCGCCTCCGCGCTCGTCGGCTTGACCGTGTCCGTCACCACCAGCAGGCCCCGCACCGCGCCGTCCCACGCCGCCGCGACCACGGTCCGCCCCTGCTGCTCCGCGGCATCCAGGGCCGAGCGCAGCGCGTCGTCGAGCTCCACCTTCCACTCCGACGCCAGCCACGTCGGACGACCGGCGGCCACCGCGTGACCCTCGACGACTCCGGACACCCCGAGGCCCTGGCTGCTGACGAACTGCTCCACCGGCGGCAGGTCGCCGCCCCGCTGCCGGGCGCCCGCCGAGATGGCCGCCGCGATCGGGTGCTCGGAGGCGTGCTCGAGGGCACCGGCGAGGCGCACCAGCTCGGCCTCCTCGACCCCGTCGGCAGGGACGACGCCCGCGAGCACCATCCGGCCGGTGGTGACGGTCCCGGTCTTGTCCAGCACCACGGTGTCCACCCGGCGAGTCGACTCGAGCACCTGCGGGCCCTTGATCAGGATGCCGATCTGCGCACCGCGACCGGTGCCGACCATGAGAGCGGTCGGTGTGGCCAGGCCCAGTGCGCAGGGGCACGCGATGATCAGCACGGCCACGGCGGCCGTGAAGGCGAGTCCGACGCCGCCACCGGCGCCGATCCAGAACCCCAGCGTCGCCACCGCGATGGTGATGACCACCGGGACGAACACCCCGGAGATCCGGTCCGCCAACCGCTGCACGGGCGCCTTGCCGCTCTGCGCCTCCTCCACGAGCCGGGCCATCTGGGCCAGCTGCGTGTCGGCCCCGACGCGGGTGGCCCGCACCATCAGGCGGCCCCCGGCGTTGACCGTCGCGCCGACCACCTCGTCACCCGGTCCCACCTCCACCGGGACCGGCTCGCCCGTGAGCATGGACGCGTCCACCGCGGACGCACCCTCGGTGACGACGCCGTCGGTGGCCACCTTCTCCCCAGGGCGGACGACGAACACGTCGCCGACGACCAGCTGGTCGACCGGGATGCGCACCTCGACCCCGTCCCGCAGCACCGCCACGTCCCGGGCGCCCATCGCCAGCAGCGCCCGCAACGCGGCCCCGGAGCGTCGCTTGGCCCGCAGCTCGAAGTACCGGCCGAGCAGGATCGCCACCGTCACCACGGAGGCGACCTCGAGGTAGATCTCACCGGCTCCGCCACCGCGGCGCGGCACCAGGCTGAAGCCCATCCGCATCCCCGGGTCACCGGCGGGGCCGAAGAACAAGGCGTACAGCGACCAGGTGAACGCGGCCAGGACGCCCACGCTGATCAGGGTGTCCATGGTCGCCGCGCCGTGGCGCAGGTTCACCCACGCCGCGCGGTGGAACGGCCAGGCACCCCAGACGACCACGGGAGCAGCCAAGGTCAGGGAGGCCCACTGCCAGTGCTCGAACTGCCACGGCTCCACGCTGGCCATCAGCAGCACCGGCGCCGCGAGCACCGCGCTGATCACCAGCCGCCGGCGCAGCGCCCGCGCCTCGACGTCGACCTCGTCCTCCTCCTCCGGTGTCGCCTCGTCGCTCGACCGGACCGGCGTCGGGTCGTACACGCTGGCGGTGTAGCCGGTCTCCTCGACCGCCGCGATGGCCTGCGCCACGGTGGTGCCCTCGGCCAGCTGCACGCTGGCGCGCTCGGTGGCGAAGTTGACCGTCGCCTGCACCCCGTCGAGCCGGTTCAGCCGCTTCTCGATGCGCGCGGCGCAGGACGTGCACGTCATCCCGCCGATCTCCAGCTGGACCGCGTCGCTCATCGGACCGCCTCCGTCCCGGCTGTCGCCGCGGCACCGTTCGTGGTGCTCTGCTGGTGGGTGCCCTCGCCCGTCCCCAGCGGGCCGGCCGCCGCACCGATGCCCAGCCCGATCCCCAGGGCCAGCGCGAGCACCGCGCCGAAGCCGACCAGACGTGCCCCGTCGCTCATGCCAGCACCCCGGTCAGCTCGTACCCGGCCTCCGCCACGGCCGCCGCGACCGCCGACCGGTCGAGCGGAGCCTGCGACTCGACCCGGACGCGCGAGACGCCGTCCGGGACCAGCTCGATCTGCACTCCGTCTACGCCGACCACCCGGGTGACCTCGCGCGACACCGCGCCGACGCAGTGCGCGCACGTCATGCCCTGGACTGTGTACGTCGTGGTGCTCATCACGGCCTCCTCGTTCTCCGGCGGCCCGCGACCACTCCCCGGACCTGCACATCTACAGGTATACCCCTCCCGGGTACCCGTATAGCCCGGACAGCTCGGATCTTCATCGAACGTTGATCGCACGCGAGCCGTGCGGCGAGGGAACCGACGCGACGGTGGTCCCCGGGCGGACCACGCCCACGTGCGCTCTGCGCACGCCACGGAAGGAGTCGCCGTGCTGCCCGTGCTCTTCTCGATCGGGAGCTTCCACGTCCAGAGCTACGGCGTCAGCAAGGCTGCGGCCGCACTCGTCGCGATGTGGCTGCTGGGACGCGCGTTCACCCGTCGCGGGCTGCCGAAGGACTCGGCGACGTCGCTCGTGCTGTGGGCGACCATCTGGGGCTTCGTCGGCGCCAAGATCTACTACCTGCTCGAGCACCTGTCGGAGCTGAGCTGGCACCACCTCGGCGGCATGGGCTTCACCTGGTACGGCGGCCTGATCGGCGGCATCGTCGCCGGCCTGGTGATCATCCGGCGCCACCACCTGCCGGCCGCCGAGGTCGCCGGCGCCGCCGCCGCACCGCTCGCCCTCGCCTACGGCATCGGCCGCATCGGCTGCTTCCTGTCCGGCGACGGCACCTACGGGACGCCGACGAACCTGCCCTGGGGCGTGACGTTCACCAACGGGATCGTCCCCACCAGCGTCCCCGTGCACCCCACCCCGCTGTACGAGACGCTGGCCGCAGTCCTGATCACCGTCGTGCTCTGGCGGCTCGAGCGCCGGCTGGCGCCGCTGGGCGTGTTCGGCGCCTACCTGGTGCTGTCCGGCATCTCCCGGTTCCTCGTCGAGATGCTGCGCATCAACACCCGGGTGCTCGGCCCCCTCACCCAGCCGCAGCTGTGGGCGCTGCTCGGCATCGTGGTCGGTGCGGTCCTCGTCGTCCGGGCCGGCCGGATCGTCCGGGTGGAGGACGACCGTCCGCTGGGTGCACCGTCGAGGCCGATCGCCGAGCACGCCTGACCGGAACGGCTCGCCGACCGCCCGTCACGAGGGCGAGGCACCGTCACGGTTGGTCGAGGGAGGCTGGGCGTGCGGCAGCACGACCCGAACGCTCGTCCCGGCACCAGGTTGAGAGTCCACGGTGAGCGTGGCACCGACGCCGGCGGCCCGCTCCCGCGCACCGAGGAGGCCGAGCCCCCGCCCGGAGCGGGCCGACGACGTGAATCCGCGGCCGTCGTCGCGGATCTCCAGCGTCATCTGTCGGCCGAAGCTCACCTCGACCACGACGTGGTGCGCCTGGGCGTGCTTGAGCACGTTGGTGAGCGCCTCCTGGGCGATCCGGTAGGCGGCGAGCTCGACGTCGACGGACGCTCGCGCGATCTCGCCGACGGTGCGGAACTGCACCTGCAGCTCGGTGTGCCGGCCCAGCTCCTCGGTCAGCTGGCGCAGTGCCGGGACGAGTCCGAGGTCGTCGAGGACAGGCGGGCGCAACCCCTGGATCAGCCGGCGCAGCGCCGTGGCGGTCGTGCTCGCGATCGTCACGCTCTGGCCCGCGGTGCGCGCCAGCTCCGACGGGAGGTTGGGGTCGCGCGAGAGCTCGTCGAGTGCCCTGGCCAGGTGGGTCAGCTGCTGGAGGGCGTCGTCGTGCAGCTCGCGCGAGAGGTGGAGCCGTTCCTGCTCCTGCGCCTGGACCACTCGACCGGTGAGCGCACGCTGGACCTCCCGCCGGCGATGCTCCCGGGACACGTCGGCCAGGACGATCTGGGTGACGAGCCGACGGCCCTCGCCGATGGAGTGGGTGGACGCGACGTAGTGGTGCACCTGGCCGTCCGGTCCGGCCATCGCCACCGGCGACTCCTGCGCCACGAGTGCATGCCCGTCCAGCCCCGTGACCGCCGCCAGGGGCCGTCCGACGGCGGACCCGCCGAGCAGGTCCTGCGCGGCCTCGTTCATCTCGATGACGACGTCGTCGTGGTCGGTGATCACCACGGGTGACGGCTGGTGCTCGAACAGGTCCCGAAACCGTTCCTCGGCGACGGCCGCCTGCTCGAGGGCCTGCTCGGTACGTCGGTGGGCCTCGCGCGCGATGTCGACACGCCGGCCCACCACCACGCCGCTCGCGCTCAGGACGAGCAGGCCGACCAGCTCGATCCACAGGTGCTCGCTCGTCAGCGGATGCCGGTGGACCGCCAGCCAGTGGACCGCGAAGAGGGCGATCGACCAGCTCGCCGTCGCGAACGCTCCGATCGCGCCGTAGCTGAGCGCGGCGTAGAGCACCGGGATCAGCATGAGGCTGGAGGTCAACGGTGCCGGCACCCCGTCGATGTCGCGCCCGTCGAAGGACTCGAGAACGACCGTGTGCAGGGCGATGACCAGGAGGATCACGCCCTGGATCAGCCAGAAGCGGGTGGACCGTACGGGCACCGCCAGGCGCTGCCACCCGGTCGGGGCCGCGCCGGACGGTGGACCCTCCGCCCCGCGTCGTTCACCTGAAGACATCGCGGCTCTGCACCAGCCCGCTGGAGAGCGCCCTCACGACCGCTTCCGTCCGCGTGTGGACGGCCAGCTTGGCGTACAGGTTCTCGCAGTGACGTTCCACGGTGCGCGCGCTGATGTGCAGCTCGGCGGCGATGGCTCGGTTCGGCAGGCCGCGCGAGAGCAGCTCGAGCACGGCCTTCTCCCGCCGGCTCAGCTCGTCGCGGGTACCGCCCTCCTGCGCCTGGGTGGCGATCAGGCGCGCGAGCACGTCCTGCCGAACGACGCTTCGACCCTCGACCACCAGACGGATCGCCTCCACCAGCTCGCCGCCCGGCGCCGCCTTGCTCAGGTGACCGGAGGCGCCGGCCTGCAGCGCTCCTCGCACGTACTCGTCGTCGTCGTAGGCGCTGACCATGAGGACGCGGATCGCCGGGTCGGCCTCGCGGATCCGCCGCGTCGCCTCCACACCGCTGATCCCCGGCAGGCGGATGTCCATCAGCACGACGTCCGGCCGGAGTCGCAGCGCGAGCGTGACGGCGGTCTCGCCTGTGGCGGCCTCTCCGACGACCTCGAACTCCGGGTCCTGGGCGAGGATCTGGCGCGCACCGTCACGGTGCAAGGCGTGGTCGTCGACGACCAGCACCCGAATCGCCCGGGTCACGTTCCGAAGGCTACGTCATCGGACCGCAGCGGCCGATGCGCAGAACTACTCATCGGTGCTGCGTAGCCGCCGCCACCAGGTCGCGGGCGAGGGCCCTGGTACGCGCACCGCGTCACGTCGAGTGTGGACCCTGCAGGTACCGACGACGACGTCGAGTGGAAGGACCGGACGATGGTCGGCGCGAGGCGGAGAACCAGTCGCAGATCGCTGCGCAGGGCACTCATCTCGTCTGCCCTGGCGGCTGCCGCGACGCTGGCCCTCGCGCCCGGCGCGTGGGCGCACGGTGGCGACGGGGAGACGAAGGAGGGATACGTCCTGGTGCAGCAGGCCCTCGGCTACCTGGCCCACGACGGCGCGTCGGGGTCCGACGCCGCGATGGAGAAGGTCGACGACGCGCTGGCGACGACCGACCAGGAAGGGGTCGACGTCGCCCTCGTCCAGCAGGCCGACGATGCCCTGAAGGCGGGCGACGTCGGTGCGGCGCAGGACCTGCTGCAGAAGTCGATCGCTGCGGCGGTGAGCTCGCTGAAGCCCGCCGTGGGCGAGGACACAGGGACCTCCACCGTCCCGTCGGACCTGCCCGGACGTGGACCTCTCACGCGTCTGGACTGGGCTCTGCTGGCGATCTCCGCGCTGATCGCCGCCATCGGGGCCGGCCTGGCCGTCCGACTGCGGCCGGAGGACACCATTCGAGCGCTGCGGGCGCGTCTGGGCGAGTCGGCCCGGCTGACCGACCAGGCACAGGAGGTGGGGTTGCGATGACGATCAAGGCTCCCGCGGTCCGGCGTGAGCACGTGCCGGCCGACAGCTCGCAGCCCGCGCGTCGCAGCCGCGTGCGCGCCGTCGTCGACGTCGTCGACGAACGACTGGGGATCACGGCTCTGGAGTACCCCGTCCCCGAGCACGCGAACAGGCTGTCCTGGACCCTGGGCGGCATCACGGCCGCCTCGCTGGGCATCCTCATCGTCACGGGCATCCTGCTGGTGCAGTTCTACAGCCCGGTCCCGGAGTCGGCGAACGCCTCCGTGCGCCACATCGTCACGGGCGTCACGGGCGGCCGGTTCATCCGGGGCATCCACTTCTGGGCTGCCCAGGCGATGTACGTGACCGCCCTGCTGCACCTGATCCGCGTCTTCCTGACCGGCTCGTACAAGCGCCCCCGGGAAGGCAACTACCTCATCGGCGTGGCGATGTTCGGGCTGGTGACCTTGGCGATCTTCACCGGCACCGTGCTGAAGTGGGACCAGGAGGGCTTCGAGGCCCTCGGGCACAACATCGAGATCGGACGGCTGCTCGGTGGGGTTGGGTTGTGGTTCTCCCCCACGTTCGCCGACCAGGTGCCCATCCTCGTGCGGCTGTACGGCGCGCACGTCGTCATCGTCCCCGGCCTCATCTTGGTGCTCGCCGTGCTGCACGGGCTGCTGGTCAAGAAGCACAAGATCTCGCCCCACCCCTCCCTGCCGAGCGACGCGTCCGGCACACAGGCCCCGTCCGACGAACCGACCGCTCCGTTCACCGCACACCTGAAGCGGATCGCCGTGTTCGGGATGGTCCTGTTCGGCATCCTCGGCGTCCTCGCCGTCCTCTGGCCGCCCACCGTCGGCGCCCCGCCGGTCGAGGGGCTGGAGATCACCCGCCCGCCGTGGATGTTCTGGTGGGTGTTCACCCTGGAGAACTGGGTCGGCCTCGCCGGCATCCTGTGGGGCGAGCTGGCGTTCTTCGCCCTCCTCGCAGCCCTGCCCTTCATCGACCGCAACCCCCGGCGGGCGTGGCGGCAGCGACCCGTCGCGATCGCGGCAGCGTCGATCCTCTTCGTGATCGTCGCAGTGCTCACGACGCTGATGGCCGTCACACCGGCCAAGCAGCACCTGGGGATGTGACCATGCGCGGGAACCTCTCACAGGGACGTCCCGCCGACCCAGCGCGGCGTGCTCGGCGCTCGTTCTGGGTGCTGGCTGCGGTCGCGGTGCTCGGCACCGGCTCGCTGAGCGGGGCCCTGACCGCGCAGCCCGGCCCCATCACGGCCCTGAGGTTCGCGGTGAGCGCCCTGCTCGTCGTCGCCGCCCTCGTCCTCATGACCAGGGTGCTGATCGCGCTCGTCCGTCCGCGACCCGGCCCCGGGACGGACGGCGAGCGACCCTGATCAGGACGCGTCCGGCGTTCCCGTCCCACCGGAGCACGCGGCACCCGACTCCGGCGTCTGCGGGCCGTTGGCGTACTTGGTGACGAAGGCCGCCAGGCGGGGGTCGTCCGTCGAGGTCAGCTGCAGCTGCAGCCCCCAGGCGGAGGCGACCACCGGGGTCGGCAGGCCGGCGCGGGGCGTGACCAGGACGTACGAGCTCTTCGCGGCCAGCGACTTCAGGGTGGCCAGCTGCGCGGCAGGCAGGTTCGGGTCGTGGGTGATCCAGACCGCACCGTGCTCGAGGGAGTGCACGGCGTTCTCGTCGGCCACCGGCGCGGAGTAGTAGCCGCAGTTCTGGTCGATCTCGGAGTGGTCGCCACCGACCGGCGGGTTCTGCGGGTACTTGACGGTGCCGGTGACGTGGTTGCGGGACAGGCCGGTGAACGTCTGCACGCCGTCGATGGGGGCCTTGGCGGCGGCCTGGACGCTCGCGTTGTGGTTCGCCTGGCGGACGAGCACGGTGACAGTGGTCCCGACCAGGGCGAGAACCACGACACCGACGATCGTCCAGACCAGCAGGCTCCGGCGCCGATCCGCGCGCCGCTGCGCCGCCTTGACCTCCGCCAGCCGTGCCTGACGCTCGGTCAGCTCCGGGGTGCGCTTCTTGCTCATGGGTGAACGCCTCTCAGAAGGTTCGCGTCGACGGTGCGGCTCGGACGGGCTATTTCACACCACCGCGCTGAGCGCGAGGCTCCGCGGGGGCGCGGTGGCCGCGGGCCTTCATCGAATCTCAATCATCACGACGTCCGAGCCTTCGCATCGCCGGCGGAGGCTGGTTCGTATCAGGTCGGCAGAGCGTGCCGGCCGGGCAGCCTCGAGGAGATCGTGATGATGGGTGGGTACGGCGTCGGGATGGGCGTCGGATGGGTGTTCATGGGGCTGTTCTGGGTGCTGCTGATCGCCGCGATCGTGTGGCTGGTGGTCTCGCTCGTCCGTTCCGGGCACCGGACGGACGACGGCATGCCGGTCCCGCCGCCGGCGACCGGGTTCGGACCCGCGTCGGCCCCGTCGTCGCTCGAGCTCCTCGACCGACGCCTTGCGGCTGGCGAGATCGACCTGGCGACGTACCAGCAGGTGCGTGCGGCGCTCAGGGAGTCGGGCACCCGATGAGCACCGAGGGGAAGGGTCTGGGTCGGCGACGGCGGACGTGGCTGCTCACCGGCCTGGTGACCGCGGTGGTGCTGCTCGTCGGCTCCGTGGCGGCGACCGTGGCCTGGGCCAGCAACGCAGCCGGGGTCGCGAGGACGGACCGTGGCTGGAGCTCGATCGTGCCGGGTCACGCACCCGGCGGCATGATGGGCGGCCGCGTGGGCACGACCGTGCCCCGGCTGGACGGCGCGACGGTCCGGGTCACGGCCGTCGACATGGGCTCGATGATGGGCGGCCGCAGCCACATGGGCCTGGTCGTGGACCGGACCGCCGTGCCGGCCGGGACCGTCTCGCTGGTGCTGGCGAACGCCGGATGGCGCGCCCATGAGCTGGTGGCGCTGCCGCTGGCCGACGGGCAGCAGGTCGGCACCCGATCCGTGGGCGCCGACGGCACGGTCGACGAGTCCGGCAGCCTCGGCGAGGCGTCCCGCACCGGTGCCGCGGGCACCGGGGACGGCGTCGAGCCCGGCACGGCCGGGTGGACCACGCTCGACCTGCCCGCGGGCCGGTACGAGCTGGTCTGCAACCTCCCCGGGCACTATGCAGCCGGCATGTACGCGGAGCTCACGGTCGCCTGACGTCCGTCGGTTCCCCCGTGGGCGCCCCGCGTCACCCGGGCCGGAGGGTCCGTAGCATCGCCGGATGCCCTCGCCCGTCGGACCCGTGCTGCGCAATGCCACCTACCGGCGGCTGCTGACCGCGCAGGTCGTCTCGCTGCTCGGCACCGGCCTGGCGACGGTCGCGCTCGGGCTGCTGGCGCACGACCTGGCGGGCCGACGCGCGGGCGCCGTGCTGGGCACCGTGTTCGCCATCAAGATGGTCGCCTACGTGGTGCTCGCACCGGTGGCGACCGCCCTGGTGGCCCGGCTCCCCCGGCGGTCGGTGATGGTCACCGCGGACGTGCTGCGGGCCGTCGTCGCCCTGGCGCTCCCGTTCGCGGGGCAGGTGTGGCAGATCTACGTGCTGGTGTTCGTGCTGCAGGCCGCGTCCGCCGTGCACACGCCGACGTTCCAGTCGGCGCTGCCCGACGTGGTGACCGACGAGCACGAGTACACCCAGGCGCTGTCGTTCTCCCGGCTGGCCGACGACCTGGAGATGGTGCTGTCCCCGATGCTGGCCGCCGCCCTGCTGCTGGTGGTGTCCACGCACACGCTGTTCGTCGGGACCGGGCTGGGGTTCGCCGCGTCCGCGGTGCTGATCCTGTCGGTCGTCGTCCCGCGCGCGGCCGCCACCCCGGACGAGGGCACACCGTTCGAGGAGCTGCCGCTCGGCGCCCGCGTCCGCCACGGCGCCCTGCTGATGGCCCGCACCCCGGGCCTGCGTCCTGCGCTGGCACTGAACCTGGCCGTGGCGGCGGCGGGGGCGTTCGTCCTGGTGCAGACGGTGGTGATCGCCCGCGACACCTTCGGGCAGAGCAACGACGTGGTCGCCCTGCTCCTGGCGGTCAACGGCCTCGGGTCGATGACGACCGCCCTGGCGCTGCCGGCGGTGCTGCGCCGGCGGTCGGAGCGCGCCGTGATGCTCGGCGGAGCCGTGCTGCTCACCGTGACGACGTTCGCGGTGCCGCTCGCGCTCGGCATCCAGGCGCGGACGGTGGGACTGGTGACGGTCGGCGTGCTGTGGCTCGCCGTCGGCGCCGGCTGGGCGGCCGCGGAGGTGCCGATCGCGCGGCTGATCGTGCGGCACGTGCCCGCCGGCGAGCGGCACTCGGTGTTCGCCGCGCAGTTCTCGCTGTCGCACGCCTGCTGGCTGGTCACCTACCCGCTGGCCGGCTGGCTCGGCGCCGCGGGGCTGCCCGGTGCGGCACTGGTGCTCGCGGTGGTCGCCGCCGCGGCGACGGTCGGGGCCACGGCGCTGTGGCCCCGACGCCTGGCTCCGCTCCCCGCCTGAGTCGCCGCCCGGCGCTCAAGCCCCGGGCTCAGCTCCCGGGCTCAGCCCCCGGAGGCCGGTCGAGGTCCTCGACGTACTGCGCGGGGCCGACGACGTTCCCGTCGCCGCCGGTGGCATACAGGAGCGGCTGGGCGGGCGTGATGCTGCCGTCGGCCAGGCTCTCGCCGGTCAACCCCTCGACGACGGCACGGAACGCACGCAACGAGTCGCCGTGCGCCACGACCAGCACGCCGCGTCCCGCCGCGAGCGCCGGACGCACGGTCTGCGTCCACACGGGCTCGACGCGGCCGATGACGTCTCGCAGCGACTCGCCGGCGACGAGTGCGGCGTCGTCCACGAGCTCGCCCGGCGGTCGCCACGGCCAGCCGGCCGCCTGCGCGACCGTCGCGGACGGCGGTCGACCGTCGATGGCGTAGCGCCACTCGAGGTAGGCGTCGTGGCCGTACCGCTCGAGCGCCCGGCGCTTGGCGAGCCCCGTGAGGCAGCCGAGACCGCGGGGCAGCAGTCGATCGTCCGTCAGCACCGCCTCGCGCGGCACCGGCAGGGTCCGTGCGACGACCTCGGCGGTTCGTGCCGCCCTGGCCAGCGGGGACGTGACGAGCAGGTCGACCTCGACGCCGTGCGCGGCGAGCATCGTCGCGGCCGCGGCAGCCTCGGCGATCCCCACCTCGGTCAGGTGCGGGTCGAGCAGGCCGGCGAACACCTGCCCGTCGTCGGCCTCGCTCTGCCCGTTGCGCAGCAGGACGAGCGTGCGCGCACCCCGGGTCATCGTCTGTCCTTCCGCTTCGCGCCGTCGAGACGGACACCGCCGCGGGCGGCCGGAGGACGAGAGGTCACGGCACGCCCGAACCGGCATCCCAGGGACCGTTGGCGGCCATGACGACCGCGGTTGAAGGTGAGCCCCACCACCGTGACGATCCCGACCCTACAGCGCATCGGCACCACGAGAAGGGCCGAGCTCGCGTCACTCCCAGCGGCGTCGCACGCTCGCCTTGGGGCCCGCCACCAGCGTCCCGGCCGGCACGTCCTCCGCGACGACGGAGCCCGCGGCGATCACCGAGTCCCGGCCGATGCTGACCCCCGGCAGGATGGTCGCCCCGGCACCGATCCACACGTTCTCGCCCACGTCGATCGGCCCGCCGGTCAGCCACACGCGGCGGTCGTCGACGTCGACGGGATGTCCCACCGTGATGAACGTGACCTTCGGCGCCACCATCACCCGCTCACCGAGCCGGATGCCCGCGTAGTCGAGGAACGTGCAGCTCTGGTTGACGAACACCCGCTCGCCCAGCTCGAGGTGGAGCCCGTGGTCGGTGAAGAACGGCGGGTAGATGGTGACGCGCGGCGGCAGCGGCCGGCCGAGGAGCTGCTCGAACAGCTCCGCCTTGCCGGCGTCGTCGTCGAACGGCAGCACGTTGAGCAGGGACGTCAGCCGGGTCGCCTCGAGCACGCGTTCGCTCATCGCCGTGAACTCTGGGCTGTGGATGCGCATGAGCAGGCCGCCGGCCATCAGCGGCCGACCAGGAAGTGACCCACGCAGACGGCGGTCCACCCGGCGGCGAGCCAGCTCGAGGTGCGGAACCGACGCGCGCGCTCCACCGAGATGCCCCAACGCTGCCCGTACCGGCCGATGACCGCGTAGGTCACCGTGACGGTCGCGGCGACCACCGTCATCACCACCCAGAGCATCGGCCCTCCGCTGCCACCGAGCTCGCGCCGGTGCTCAGCGAGCGGCGCCCGGCACCAGCGCCGGCGCGAGGTCGGCGGCGAAGGACTCCTGCGACTCCGCCCCCACCGCGACCAGGCGCGCCACGGTCTCCCGCAGCTCCCGCGCGGTCGGCGGGTGCGACGTGTACCCGCCGTCGGCGTGCAGCAGCAGCGCCGCGAACACCAGCGCGACGGCCAGCCGGGCACGCTCCGGCGACGTGCGCTGCTCGGCGAGCTCGACGATCCGCTTGCGCAGGCTGACGGTCCACTGCTTCACCGCGGTCAGCAGGTCCGGCTCGAGGCGGATCAGCTCGCGCAGCCGGGGCAGGTCGTGGTCGTGCAGCTCGGCGGTGTCCGCGACCAGCACGCACACGTCGTCGACCAGGGCCCCGTGCGCCGCGAGGAAGCGCTCCTCGTCGTGCGCCGCGAGGGCGGTGTCCGGCAGGCCGAGCGCGGCCGCCGCCTTCGACGGGTAGTAGTTGAAGAAGGTCCGCTCGGACACGGTCGCCTCGGCGCAGATGTCCGCCACGGTGACGTGCGGCAGGCCACGCTCCATCACCAGCCGGCAGGCCGCGTCGTGGATCGCGTGGCGCGTCTGCTGCTTCTTCTGCTCCCGCAGCGAGCAGGGCCGGTCCAGTCCCGGTGCGGCCGGGACGGCCGTTGCTGGATGGTTCACGGCGCCTCCTCCTCGTCGGCCCGGGCCGGCGGGGACCCCGGACGCCGGGGTCCCCGTCACGCCGATCATGCCCGGTGCGTGTGCACGGTTCCGCCACCGGGTCCCGTCGGGGCCCCGGCGCCGACCGCGGCGTCGATCGCGTCGACCTCGAGGTCGTCTGCCGTCTGCAGCGCGTCGGCCCGCTCCTGCAGCGCGGAGCGCTGCCGCAGCGGCGGCGTCTTGAAGAACCAGGTGAGGACGAAGGCCAGCAGCATCACGCTCAGGCCCACCCAGTAGACGACCACCGCCGAGTCGTTGAACCCGGCGAGGAACGGCCTGGTCAGCCGCTGGTCGGCACCCTTGAGGAACGACGTGTCCGCGGTGCTCGACGACGAGGTCGAGGGTGCCGACGCGCTCTTCAGCTCGTCGATCATCGTCGGCACCACCTTGCCGACCACCGCACCGCGCTGCGTGGCGTCGGTGTAGTCGACGGCGAGCTTGCCGTCGGCCACCGTGACGCCGGCCTGCTGGGCCGCCGCCGCGAGCGCCTTCTGCTCGGCCGCCGGCTTGGCCGCCGCGACCTGGCTGTCGATCACGCCCTGCGCCCGCGCGGCCGGCAGAGCACCGGCAGCGACCTGGGCCTGGACGGCGGCGGTCACCTGCTGCGTGACGGCCGCGTCGGCGGCCTGCGTCGCGGCCGCCGTGCCCTGGTCGAGCCCCGTCTGCACCTGCGCCTTCACCGGGGTGAGGATCGGGTTCCAGATCTGGTTCATCACGCCCTGGTTGGCCGGCGCGGAGGCGACCGACGGGGTCAGTGCGGCGTCCAGCGCGCTGGTCAGGTCGGCCTTGTTCTGCATCGCACCGCTGACCTTGGTGGGCATCAGCGCGAACAGCACCGACAGCAGCACGGCGGTGCCGAGCGTGCCGCCGATCTGGCGGAAGAACGTCGCCGAGCTCGTGGCGACGCCCATGTCCGTCACGTCCACGGCGTTCTGGGTCGCCAGCGTGAGGGACTGCATCAGCTGGCCGAAGCCGAGCCCGATGAAGAACATCGCCATCATCAGGAACCACAGCGGCCGGTCGACGGTCATGAACGTCAGCACCAGGTAGCCGCCGGCGGTCACGAGCGTCCCGGTGATCGGGAAGATCCGGTACTTGCCGGTGCGGGCGATCGCCTGGCCGGAGCCGACCGAGGCGATCATCAGGCCGCCGACCATGGGCAGCGTCGCGAAGCCCGACTCGGTGGGCGTCAGGCCGGTGACCAGCTGCAGGTACAGCGGCAGGGTCAGCATCGCGCCGAACATGCCGAAGCCGACCAGGAAGCCCAGCACGGTCGACATGGAGAACGTCGACGAACGGAACAGGCGCAGCGGGATGATCGCGTCCGCCTTCATGATCGTCTCGGCGACGAAGAAGGCGATGAGCCCCACCACGCCGATCACGTAGCAGGTGATCGCGGAGGCCGAGGTCCAGCCCCACTCACGGCCCTGCTCGGCGACCAGCAGCAGCGGCACCAGGGTGACGACGACGGCGGACGCCCCCCACCAGTCGATGCGCGGCGCGGTGGACTTGTGGAACTTCGGCAGGTGCAGGAACGCGAGCACCATGAACATGGCACCGACGCCGACCGGGACGTTGATCAGGAACACCCAGCGCCAGCCGGCGATCCACAGGATCTGCGACGCGTCCGCGAACACGCCGCCGATCAGCGGGCCGACGACGGCGGAGACGCCGAACACGGCCAGGAAGAAGCCCTGGTACTTGGCGCGCTCCCGCGGCGCCAGCATGTCGCCCATGATCGCCAGCGGCACGGACATCAGCGCGCCCGCACCGATGCCCTGGAAGGCCCGGAACGCGGCCAGCATGATCATCGAGGTCGAGAACGACGACAGGAACGACCCGAGGATGAAGACGGTCAGGCCGAAGATGTACAGCGGCCGCCGGCCGAAGATGTCGGAGAGCTTGCCGTAGATCGGCGTCGCGATCGTCGACGTGATCAGGTACGCCGTCGTCACCCACGCCTGCTGGTTCAGGCCGTGCAGGTCGTCGCCGATGGTGCGGATCGCCGTGCCGACCACCGTCTGGTCGAGCGACGACAGGAACATGCCTGCCATGAGCGCGTAGATCACCAGCATGATCTGGCGCTGGGTCATGACGGGGGCCGCAGACGTGCCTGCGGGCCGTGCGGGAGCTGCGTGGGGCACGACGGGACCGACTCTCTTGTGGGCTGGGAGCCCGCTCACCCGGAGAAGCCGGGTTGCAGGCTGTGCAACTTTACACACTCTGCAACTTCTCAGGACCCACCCCGTGCTGCCGATAGACGAGGCAGAGGTCACACCTACCGAAAGGTCGCCATGTTCCGCCGCCGGTCCCGCGCCACGTCGTCGTCGAACGGGTTCGACGCCCAGTTCATCCGCGCGGGCGCGTTCGACGTGTTCCTCGCTGCGCCGGCCGCCATCCTGGTGACGGACGCCGAGGGCAAGATCGTCGCCCGCAACCGCGCGGCTGACGCCCTGGCCGCCCGGGTGGCGGTCGAGCGCGGCGACGCGGTGATGCCGGCGCTGCGCAAGGAGCTCGGCGCGATCATCGCCCACGAGCGGTCCTTCCCTGTGACCCGGGTGGTCACCGTCGAGGAGGCGGGGCGCCGCGCGTCGGCACGCACCACGGTGGACCGCCTGGGCGACGGGTTCGTCGTCGTCTGGAGCGACGACACCGAGGCGAGCGAGAACGCCCGCGTGACCAAGTCGGTGGCCGGCGAGCTGTTCAGCTCCTCCGGCTCGCTGACCGAGCTGAGCGACCAGATCGCCGCCGTGTCCGCGGACGTGTCCAACCGCGCCGACGCCGTCGCCGCCGGTTCGCAGCAGATGTCCGCCAGCATCCGGGAGATCGCCGTCGGCGCGGCCGCCGCCTCGAAGGGCACGGCCAACGCCGTCCGGATCGCCGGGGTGGCCAACGAGCGCCTGGCCAAGCTGGGCGAGTCGAGCGACCGGATCGGCGCCGTGACCAAGCTGATCTCCGCGATCGCCGACCAGACCAACCTGCTCGCGCTGAACGCGACGATCGAGGCGGCCCGCGCCGGCGAGGCCGGCAAGGGGTTCGCCGTGGTGGCCAACGAGGTCAAGGACCTGACCGGCCGCACCCGGACCGCCGCCGCGGAGATCACCGAGATGATCGGCGCCATCCAGGCGGACAGCACCGACGCCGAGAAGGCGATCACGGACATCCTGAAGCTGATCAACGAGATCGAGCTGCAGCAGGCGGCGCTCGCCAGCGCCGTCGAGGAGCAGACCGCCGTGGCCAGCGAGATGAGCTCCGGGGTGGCCGCGGTCGCCGACGGCGCCACCAGCTCGGCACACGTCAGCGCCCTGCTGCGGGAGTCGGCGGGCGTGGTGGCGACCAACGCCGCACAGCTGGACTCCCTGGTCACCGCCTGACAGCGGTAATTCGCTGGACGACCGCGCCGGGGCGCGGCAGGGTGTGCGCGCGGCGCTCGACGTGCCGCGCCGCCGACGTCCCGACCTCCGAGGTCGGGAACGTCAGGTGGCCACGATCGACCGGCAGGAGGTGAGACCCGTGCACGCAGTACCCGTACCGGGTGCTCCCTCGCGGTCGACCACCGCACGCGCGCGCTGAGAACGCCGGGGAGCGCCCACAGGCACCTCCCGAAGGGCGACTCCCATGAGCACAGCAGCTCCTCTCTCCACGCCTGACCCCGCCGGCGTCCCCCACGCGACGGCGGGACGAGCCCTCGTCATCGCGGGTGGCGGCGCGGCCGGCAATGCCTGGGCGATCGGCGTGATCGCCGGTCTCGCCGACGCCGGCCTCGACGTCACCGCCGCCGACCTGATCGTCGGGACGTCCTCCGGCGCCACCGTCGCGGCCCAGATCACCGGTGGCCCGTCGCCGGCGCAGCTGTACGCCGCCGTCGTCGACGCGCCCGCACCGCCGCCCCCATCGAGCACAGCGCCGGGCGCCGCGCCCCGCACCGGTCCGGCCCCCGGCGTGTCCGGCACGGGCTACCTGAGCTGGTCCGACGAGGTGATCGCGTCCGCGGCGGACGCCGCCGACATGCGCCGCCGGATGGGCGCCGCGGCGCTCGAGCGGGACGCGTCCGACGGTGCGGCGGGCGCACGCTGGCGCGACGTCGTGGCCGGTCGGCTGCCCAGCACCGACTGGCCGCAGCAGCGCGTGCTGCTGGTGGCCGTGGACGCGCGCACCGGCGAACCCGTGGGGCTCGACCGGGACAGCGGCGTGGACCTGGTGGACGCCGTCGCCGCCAGCACGTCGGCGATGGTGCCCTACCCGATCGGCGACCGTCGCTACCTCAACGGCGGCTACCGGCGCAGCGAGAACGCCGACCTCGCCGCGGGGTACCGGCGGGTGCTGGTCCTCTCACCCTTCGGCGGCCGGTCCCGCATGCCGGCCGCGTGGCGGATGGACCTGGCGTCGCAGGTGGAGGACCTGCGCGCCGGTGGCAGCGAGGTGGAGACGGTGTTCCCCGACGCGGGCGCCGGTGACGTGTTCGACGCGAACGCCCTCGACCCGTCGACCCGCCTGCAGGCCGCGCGCGGAGGCCACGACCAGGGACGACGCCTCGCGGAACGGCTGCGCACGTTCTGGGTCTAGGTCCACGGGCGGCCCGGGGCCAACCGGTTCCGGGCCGCCCGGACCTCTCCGCGGCCGGCACGTCGATGATCGAGCGGGTCGCGAGGTCTCCGGGTCAGTCGGCGCAGTCGACGTGGAACCACACCGTCTTGGCCCCGCCGCGCCCGCTGTCGACCCCCCACGCGGCCGCCAGGCGGTCGATCAGCATGACGCCGCGGCCGCCGAGCGCCCACGGCTCCACGTCCCGGACCACCGGCCGACCACGGCTCTGGTCCGTCACCGCCACCCGCCACTGCCCGCGCACCCGCGACACCGCGACGGTCACCGTCCCGCGGTCCGGCCCGTGCCGGACCGCGTTGGTCACCGCCTCGGTGGTCAGCAGGGCGATGGTGCTGACGCAGGCCTCCGGGCAGCCGGCACGACGAGCCCACGCCACCACCCAACGGCGGCTGGTGGGGATGCCGTCGAGGGCGGCCGTGAAGCTCAGCGAGTCCACGACCCGTCTCCCCGTCTCCAGGCGGTCGGGACACCGGCGCGGCTCCCCACCGACGTCCCTGCACGGGCAGGCCGGTCCCCCGGCGTGTCCCCCCGCACACGAGCCATCGATCGATCATGGCCCGCCCGCGCCGTCCGCACCTCTTGAGGACACGGATGCATCCTGACGGCCCTGCCTGCGCCAACGCCGGCGCGACGTGCACGGTGAGGAACGACAGCGCCCTAGGCGACACGCTCGAGTGCGTCCGTCCGTGCCTCGTCGGGACTCAGCGGACCGTCCAGCGGAACCACTGGACCCCGATGAAGCCGAACACCACGGCGTACCCGACCGACGCGACCAGCCCGATCACCTGGTCGGAACCCCAGGCAACGCTGCCGGTGGCGGCGCTGAAGAGGTTGGACAGGCCGCCGACGGGCGTCCAGCCGGCGATCGTCTTGAACGTGGTCCCCAGCAGGCCGGAGGAGCCGACGAGGCCGACGACGAGCAGCAGCGCGAACAGCACCCGGCTGAACGCGTTCACCTGGCCCGAGGTCGTGGTCAGACCGACGATCGCCTGCCCGATCGCCAGGAACACCGCCGCGCCCAGCAGCGAGATCACCAGGACCAGGAGCCAGTTCGAGAGGCCGAACGTGAGGTGGTGGCGCACGCCGCCGAGGCCGAGGACCACCAGCGACATGATCAGCGAGAGCACCAGCTGGACGACGATCCGGCTCACCGAGACCGTCCACATCGGCACGGGCGTCACGCGCATCCGCTGGAACACACCGGACTCGCGGTCACGCGCCACGGCCATCGGGTAGCCGAACAGGCCCGACGCCATCAGCCCGTACGTGATCGCCAGGCCGATCAGGTACCCCGGATCGAGCACCTGCCGTCGCCCGCTGCCGGCACCGGTGATGAACAGCATCGCGACCGGCAGCACGATCGACAGCAGCAGCGCCTGCCGGTTGCGCAGCAGCACGGTGGCGTCGGCGCGCAGCAGCGTGCGCATCGCCAGGCCGACCGGCGGCGGCTTCAGGAGGGTCACGTCAGTCACGGATCTCGTCCCCCGTCAGGCCGATGAAGACGTCCTCGAGCGTGACCTCGCCGTGCGCCGCACGCAGCACCCGTGGGTCGGTGCGGTGCTGGTCGACCAGCTCGGCGGGAGTGCCCAGCGCGACGAGCGTGCCGTGGTCGATGATCGCGACCCGGTCGCAGACGGCCGAGGCCTCCTCCATCGAGTGGGTGGTCAGCAGGATCGAGCCGCCCTCGCCTCGCGCCCGCTCGATCTGCGACCACAGCTGGCGTCGGGCCTGGGGATCCAGCCCGGAGGTCGGCTCGTCGAGCAGGAGCAGCGGCGGGTCGTGCAGCATCGCGACGAGCAGCGAGAAGCGCTGCTGCTGGCCGCCGGACGTCTGCTTGTAGCGCTTGCCCGCCTCGTCCGCCAGGCCGGCGCGGCGCAGCCGCTGGCTCAGCTCGTTGGTGGACAGCGTGAGCCCGTACAGCCCTGAGTACAGACGCAGGATCTCGGTGAGCGTGAGCTCCGCCTGGAAGCTCGACGCCTGCAGCTGGACGCCGATGAGGGCACGGACTGCCAGCGGCTCGCTCGTCGCGACGTGGCCCACGACCTTCACCGCCCCGGCCGCGGGGTTCAGCAGCCCCTCGATCGCCGAGAGGGTGCTCGTCTTGCCCGCGCCGTTCGGCCCGAGCAGACCGAAGATCTCACCGCGCCCGACGCTGAGGCTCAGGCCATCGACGGCGGTGTACGACCCGTACCGCACGACGAGACCGTCGACCTCGAGGATCGGAGCACCTGCCGCGTCAGCCACAGGCCCACCTTTCTCGCCCCCACCGGAACTGACCGGCGAAATCGTGGCGCCGCAGCCTGTGAATTCCCCGAGAGCCGAGAAGGTGGCGGTCGGCCTCCGCAGCGCCGGGAGCCAGGCCCAGCTCGGCCGCTGGGCTGCGCGCCGGCTCACATCGTGATTCGCGCCGGCCCGACGACGACACGCGTCCCTGCCGGCATCGACTGGTTCTCCGAACGGCTCGACACCAGCGTCACGGACAGCTCGACGGTCCCGATCTGACCAAACGCCTCGCACAGACTGCTCGACTGCTCCGCGGTGCCCGTCGAGTCACAGTGGACGCCGGAGTCCGGGACGTCGATCCCGAACTGCTGCAGGAGCGCGCGGAAGCTCGCCTCCGCCGGCGCGGACAACGGTCCGTCGCTGGTGAAGCACCATGCGTCGGCCACGGAACAGGTGGCGCTCCGTCGGTAGCCCGTCGGCGGCGTCAGTGCCGACATGGCTCTGCTCACGGCCGCCTGGTCGTCCGGAGTGATCGGGCGGTCGCCTCCGCCGGCGCAGCCGGCGGCGAACAAGACGACAAGAGCGGCTACCGCCGCGGCCTTCCGGCGCTGACAGTCACTCATCGCTGCTCCGCCGTGCGTCCGTGGACGTGGCATTCACGACTGCTCTCCCCCCTTGAGCCCACACCCACCCCGCTCCAGTCATCGGCTGCCGGCCGGTGGCGCCATAGGCCTCGCGGGTCGGGTCGCACTTGCTGTCACCCGGGAGCCTCCGGTCTGCGCTCCTGAGGGCCCCCTGGTAGCACGGTCGGCATCGCGATCGGGGTGCCGTTGAGGCCACCCACACGGTGCTCGTCGGCGACACTCTGAGCTGGGGGCGTGGGGCAGCGCTCGAAGGGGCGGGGACGATGAGCGTTCTGGCGGCGTCTCGGGTGGACGCATGGTTCGACGTGGCCGTGGCACGGGCACGCACCGGCACCGCTGGACCGCGGGCGGCCCAGGGGCGGCGATGACTGTGGAGCTCACGGGCACTGGGCGCCACGGGGTCCGCCCACCCGCGACGAGGCCCGGGAGCCTTGGTCGCCTGTGGCACGCGAGGCGCCCCTGGTGGCGGCTCGGAGGGACCCTGGGACTGACCGGGATCGCCCTCACCCTCCTGTTCGGTGCCTTCGTGACGGTCTGCGGTGTCGGGCAATGGCATGCGGACGTGACGGACCGCAACCTGGCTCGCCAGCTCCAGGCATCTGGCGTGCACACCGACGCGACGCTGGTGCAGATCTGGATCCGCTACAGCTACCGCTACCGCTACTCCGAGACCGTCGTCGTCACCCTTCCCACGGCGACCGGCGAGGTCCGCGCCGCGCTCGTGGGGCGAACGCAGTCAGCTGGGCGTGGCCGCTGTGGTGCCTGCTACCTCGGCACCACGGTCGGCGGACAGCTGAAGGTGGTGTACTCCCCCGACCGACCCAGCGAGGTGATGGCATCGGCGGACGTGACCCAGCGCGCCGCCAGCCCGCTCCCGCCGGGCGGCCCGCTGCTCGCGGCCGGCGGGGCCGTGATCACCCTCGTCGGCATAGCCGCATGGTGGTGGCCCGTCCGACCTCGCGAAGGCCACCGTTCCTCGGAGCAGCGCCGCTCCGGAGTCCGAGACCGGGACCTGCCACGACGGCGCTCGGCCCCGGACATACTCGCGCGATGAGCTCCGACAGGCCGCGGTTCGAGTTCGTGATGGTTCCCGACTCGACTGACGCTCGCTCGTTCATCGAGCTGTCCAGCCACGCCGCCGACCTGGTGCAGGCGCGCGAGGCGCTCGAGCTCGCGGTCAAGAGCCGGGAAGAGATCGGTTCACCACTGGAGAGCGTTCGCGACGCGCTCATCGCCGCTGCGGCCATGGCGTACTGCCGAACCTTCTTCCCCTCCAACGTGCGCCGGCCAGTCACGGACTTCATCACCCTTCCGGAAGCGCTCCGCGCCACGCACGAGCTCGTCAGGGCGTTTCGGAACCGCACGATCGCGCATTCCCAGTCGGACCTGTCCGTCACCTACGCGGTCGCCGTCCTCGACGCCCAGACGCTCGAGGTCCGCGATGTCGGAGCGCCGTCGATCGGCAGCACGATGCCGCCCGAGCGGGTGCGGGACTTCCTCGAGCTCGTCACGACGGCCCAAGACCTCCTCGACAACGCGATCGAACCGATCCGCGACCGCCTGATGACGGAGATGGCGGCTGCCGATCGCGCAGCCCTCGTGCGCCGCGGCGTGAGACCGATGGTCCGGGAAGCGCTCGCCGCCGAGTTCGACCCCTCGACAACTCGTCCCTCGTACCCGACCTCCCACCCGGTCTACTTGAGCCCGATGGTCGCCGACTGATCGTCAAGCCGGTATCGGGAGCTCGTGCTGGCCGCCGGTACCCGTCCGGGCCACGTTGCCCTGGTCAGGGCAAAGTTGGCGCCGTGCGGCTGTTCAGCGGGTGGCGTCCCGAACGGGTGGAGGTGGCGTCACCGCTGCCCGCGGCCGAGGCCGTCAGGTGCCTCGCCCTGGGGGTCGCCTCGTGGCGCGACGGCGTCTTCGGTCCCGGGCCCGGTGAGCCGCGGCTGGTGGTCGGGCGTGTCACGTCCCACTGGCTGATCCTGTCCACGCGACGTCCGGGGGTACGCAACGGATGGTCTCCGGTGCTGCACGGGCAGGTGGTTCCGGACGGGACGGGGTCGCGCTTCGTGGGCACGATCGGGTGGCACCCGCTCGCGCGCGCGTTCACCGTTGTCGCTCTCGTCGTCTCGGCGGCCATGGTGGCTGTGATCGAGACGCAGGTGGTGTGGCCCCACGTTGGTCACCGCCCAAGCACCGGGGCTGCGGTAGGCGTGCTCGGCCTCGCCGCCTTCTCGCTCGCACTCCCGGCCTTCGCCTCCTTGCTCGGGGTGGCGGACGGCGAGTACCTGTGCCGATGGGTGGCCACCGTCCTGGAGGAGGACGCTTCGGCGGGCAGTGCTCGTTGACGTACGGAACGACGCCCTGCCCTTGACCTCGCGCGATGTCCGCGCTCGTCCATGCTTCGGGAGCCGCGAACCCGCCTCGCGCGACCGCGGCCAGGTGGATACTTCAGCCGGCGCCAGCGGGCGCCCCCGCTGCAGGAGGAACACGTGCCTTTCTCGTCGCCAGGGGGCGCTGCGGCGCTCATTGTCATCGTCGTTCTGGTGGTCATTTTCATCCGGTCGTTCCGATTCATCGGGGCGGCCGAGGTCGGACTGGTCAACAAGAGGTTCGGACGTCGATTGACGGCCGACCAGGCCATTGCGTTCCATGGTGAGGCCGGCTACCAGGGCAGGCTGCTGATGCCGGGTCTGCGGTTCAAGCTGTGGCCCGTCTTCTCCGTGACCAAGCACCCCTGGGTCCGCGTGTCACCGGGAGAGATCGGCGTCGTCATCTCCCAGCTCGGCGCGCCCCTGCCGATCGGTGCCAAGAGCGCGCAGTACAAGGACGTCTTCGCCAACTTCACCGACCTCGACACGTTCTTGGCCGAGGGCGGCCAGAAGGGTGTCCAGCGACCCGTGCTCCCGCCGGGCTCGCTGCTGCCGCTGCACCCCCTCGCATTCCTCGTGCTCACCGCGAGCAGGGTGTACGGAGTCCCGATGTCCGGCGGCGCGCGCCGCGCTGCGCCGGCTGCCGAGAGCTTCGGCCTCATCCCGGAACAGCTGCGGGTCACCTTCGTCCAGCCGCAGGCCGATCAGGACGTGGTCGCCGTGGTGACCACCCTCGAGGGCCTCGCACCGGAGGGTGGCGACATCGCCAGCCGGCTCGGCGGCTTCCAGGACATCACGGACCTCGAGGCGGCGGATGCGCCCGATGCCGAGAAGATCGAGGCGATCCTGGCGAGCAAGAACGGGCAGCACAACAACTACCAGGACTACCAGGCGTTCCTCGACCACGGCGGACGCATCGGCCTGCAGCACGACCCGCTGCTGTACGGGTCCTACCTGCTGAACCCGTTCCTGGTCAGCGTGGAGCTCGTGCCGATGCTCGTCGTGCGCCAGGGCGAGGTCGCCGTGATCAAGGCCTACGTGGGACTGCCCACCGTCGACACGTCGGGCGAGGACTTCAAGTTCGGCTCGATCGTGCGTCCCGGCCACCGTGGCATCTGGAACGAGCCGCTGCGCACCGGCAAGTACGCGATCAACCCGCGGCTGTATGCCGCGGAGATCGTGCCGACCTCCATCCTCACGCTCAACTGGGCCAACGAGACGTCGGCCGCCCACAACCTCGATGCGGCGCTGAGCCCGATCGACGGAAAGTCCCGCGAAGGCTTCGTCTTCGGCATCGACCTTCAGGTGCAGATCCATGTTCCGGACTCGCACGCGCCGAAGGTGATCTCGATGGTCGGCACCATGCAGAACCTGGTGAACGAGGTGCTGCAGTCGGCGGTCGGCAACTACTTCCGCAATGCGCTGCAGGAGCTGCCGGCCGTGCAGTTCATCGAGACGCGCGATGTCGTCCAGCAGAAGGCGCAGGAGTACATCACGGGCTACCTGACGAAGTACGAGGTCGAGACCCGTGGGGTCTACATCCAGGACGTCATCTTCCCGCCCGAGCTCGTGGCCGTCCTGACCGAACGTGAGATCGCGAACCAGGAGCGCGTGACGTTCGAGGAGCAACAGCGCGCTCAAGCCGTCCGCGTCGACCTCGAGCGGGTGCGCGGGACGGCCGACATGCAGAAGGAGCTCGCCCAGGCGAACGTCAACGTCGACATCCAGAAGGCCGGCGCAGCTGCCAGGAGCGCAGCCGCCGAGGGTGAGGCCTCGTTCGTCCGGCTCACCGGACAGGCGGAGGCCGACAAGCGTCGCGCGATCGGCCTGGCCGAGGCGAAGGCGATCGAGGCGCTCGGGCTCGCGAAGGCCGCCGGCTACGAGGCCCAGGTCCAGGCACTTGGCCAGTCCGCGACGGCGGCCGTCGCCGTTGCGGGGGCGGTCGCCGACGGTCAGATCAAGATCGTGCCGGACGTCCTCGTCGGGGGTGGCGACGCCAGCGGGGCGATCACCGGCCTGGCGGCGACCCTGACCGGCGCGCTCCGGACCTGGGGTTCGCCGTCAGTGCTCTCGCCGGCAGCTGTGGGTACCGAGCCGGCGCCAGCAGTCGAACCAGGGAGCTCGGTTGCGGAGGCGCGTACCGGGCAGGGCACCGCATAAGCGGCCACCCGACAGGTCGAAGCCCGGAGCGGCGCCGCCGGCCGAGCCCTGACGTGACACGGACCTCTACGACGCGGCGTCGCGGTGTCAGGTGCGGCTGCGGCGGCGTTCGATCGCGGCGCCCGACGGGCCGTCCGAGACCAAGACTCGCAGCACTCTGACGGTGCTCGCGGTGCCCTCGTCGTCCTCGAGCGCAGCCGCCAGCCGGGCGTGGAACGCCGTCTCGACGTCGCGGACCCGCTGCGCCAGCGCGGTGCCGGACGTCGTCAGCCGCAGCCGGGTCAGCCGGCCGTCGACCTCGTCGCGCACCTGCTGGGCCCAGCCTGCCGTGACCACCGTCCGGGTCAGCCGGCTCGGGCTTCCCGTCTCGCAGACCAGCAGCGTGCCCAGCTCCTTGACGGACAGCGGTCCGTCGCTGCCGGCCAGCACCGTGAGCACCTCGGCCTGCGCCGGTGTGACGCCCAAGGGCCGGAGCGCGTCGGTGAGCCGGCGGTTGCCCTCCCGCTGCGCCGCGAGCACCAGGTAGCGGAGCTCCTCGATGCGATCCACGGCCGCAGCATACCGGTGACACAACATGCGTGACGTGTCTTGCATATCCGCGGGTAGCACCAGAGAATCGGTGACACGTCATCGAGATGGAGGAACCATGATCGCCGTCGTCGGAGCAGCAGGCTTCATCGGCTCGGCGTTGACCCGCCGCCTGCTGAGCGAGGGGCTGGGAGACGGACGCCGGGAGGGCGTCCGCGTCCTGGTGCGTGACGAGGGACGTGCCCGCGCCCGCCTCGGCATAACCGACGAGGGCCGGCTCGACGTCGTCGTCGGCGACATGCAGGACGACGCCGCGCTCGACGCGGTCCTGGCCGGCGTCGACGCTGTGTACGTCCTGGTGCAGACGGTCACGGCTCGTCAGCCCAGCGGCTCGGGGGACTTCGCCCGCGCCGAGGCTCGCGCTACGCAGCGGTTGGTGGCGGCGGCGCGCCGGGCGGGCACCCGGCGGCTGCTGACCGTCGGTCTGATCGGTGCGCGGCCCGAGGCGCGCAACCCCTGGGTGCGCTCGCGCGCGGCCGTCGAGCGGCAGCTGCTGGGCAGCGGGCTGGACGTGACGGTACTGCGCCCAGGCCTGGTCGCCGGGCCGGGAGGTACGGGGTTCGACGACCTGCTGGCAGCCGCCCGGCGGCGGACAGCGGTGATCCGCGGTGCCGGGCGGCAGCACTGGTCGTGGATCGCCCTCGACGACCTGGTGGGCTACCTGATCGACGCCCTCGACGAGCCGAGCACCTACGGCCGGGTGCTCGACGTCGGCACGGCCGAGGCGCCGACCTACCGCGAGCTGGTCGCGGCCACCGCTGCGGCGCTCGGCCGGTCCACGCCGCACGTCGTCGGCCTGCCGATCGGGGTGCTGCAGTTGCTGGCGCCGCTGCTCGAGCGCGCGGGCGGCCACCCGCACGGCGGCCTGCGGGCGGCGCTCAACCACCTGGCGGACGACCTCACCGGCGACCCGATGCCGATCCGCGAGCTGCTCCCGCGGGAGCTGCTCGACTGGGACGCCTGCGTGCGCGCGGCGGTGGATGCGCGTGCTCGCGGGGCGCGTCCGGTAGGGCCGGGCGTCAGCCGAGCAGGTGCAAGACGTGTCGTGATGGGAGGTAAGGGAGGAGGAGGTGAGGGAGGAGGAGAGGGGTAAGGGGCAGGAAGAGATGGGGAGGAGAGAGGAGGGGAAGGAGTGCGGGTCACCGGTTGCGCGTGTAGGTGCAGCGGGGAAACGCGTTGCATGCGAGGAACTGGCGGCCGCTCGCACGATGCCGTCGGACGACCAGCACCCCGTTGCCGCAGGCCGGGCACGCTTCTGCCATCTCGACGGCGCTCAAGTGCGAGAGCTCGACGCGGTGATCGGCGATCAGCTCGGCGATGAAGCTCGACTCCTTGCCTTGGATGCCGATGATCGTCACGGCCCGTCGAGCGCGGGTGACCGCTACGTAGAAGAGGCGGCGCTCCTCGGCATGCGGGTACGAGTCGGCGTCGGTCATGGCGAGCGACAGGACAGGGTCGTCCACCACTTCGCTGGGAAAACCGTACGTCCCCGCTGACACGTTCGGCAGGATCACGTAGTCGGCCTCGAGGCCCTTCGACGCGTGGACCGTCCTGAAACTGACGTCCAGACCGGGATACGACAGCAGCGGCATGACGTCGCGGTCGAATCGGTAGCGGCCGAGGATGTCGACTCTCACCACTCCCGACGGTCCGGGTGGGACCCTTCCGGCCCGTACCCCCTGGGAGATCTCGTCGAGAACCGCCGCGACCGCGCCTCTGACCGCTTCCGCGCGTGCGACGCGCACTAGGGAAACCGGTGGCCCGTAGTCGGACTGGACCGACCTGACGTGCTTGGCGAACTGCCGGGGGTTCTTCGAGACGAAACCGCTGGCTGTATCGCAGATCGACTGAGGGGAGCGGAAGGTCGTTTGCAGTCGCAGCGTCTGAGCCTCGCCGAACCACTCCTCGAACGACGTCATCACTGACAGGTCGGCACCGGCGAAGCGGTTGATGGACTGCCAGTCGTCGCCGACGGCGAGGAGGTAGCGGTGCGGCCTGTCCACGAGCGCCTTGGTCAGCCGCGCCCGAGCCCGGCTGGCGTCCTGGAACTCGTCGACCAGGACGAGCTCGTAGCCCATGTCGACTCGGCCAGCCTCTAGGTGCCCGGCCGCCAGGACCAGCATGTCTTCGAAGTCGATCGAGTCATCGGCGGCGAGGCGCGCCTGCCACTGCTCGTAGACCTCCCAGAAGAGGCCGAGGAAGAGCTGTGCGCGATAGTGCGAGACCTTCTGGTTCGACTTGAGCCGTTGCTCGAGGTCGTCCCGGGTGAGGGAGTTGGACTTCACGTGAGTCAGGAACGAGCGCATCAACCGCGCCAGGTCCTCGTGCTTCACGGGCTCAGCGCCCGGCGTCGGACGGTCGGGATTCCAGTCCAGCGGTAGACCCCGAGCCTTCAGCTCGTCTGCCAGAGGCTGGAACCCAGTCTGGTCCAGGATTGTCGCCCAGGTCGTCTCGATCAGGGTGGTGCCGTGGCTGCGGTGCACCGACTTCTTCCACTCGATGCCCTCGGCATAGCCGGTGAACTCGGCGGGTGGCCTCCCATGGCGATCGAGGGCCCAGTGCTCGTGCCATACGTCGATGTCGGGGTAGAAGAAGTCCGGCCGGTACTGCGAGTGCTCCGCGTCGGCGACCTCGTAGACATAGGGCTTCTCGTACTCGTAGCGGACGCCGTTGAGGAAGAGGAAGTCGGCAATCATCCGCTCGCCCTGGCTCTTGACGATCTCGCCGTTGTACGTGCGGTAGCCGGTCTCCTTGGTGGAGTAGTCGTAGCTATCGGGCTCGCCATGGCCCGGCTCGTCGGCCATCCGCGCGAACAGGAGCCGGTACAGGTCCCAGCGGAATCGGAAGTACGACGAGCGGTCGCGAAGGTCGTCGACGATGCGACCGACCATCTCCACGTCACCTCCGCCGTCGAGCCACGGCGCCAAGCGGGGCTTTCGCCCAGTCGCCTTCCCGATGACCGAGAGTCCGAACGAGTGGAACGTGGCCGCGGCCAACCCCTCTGATGCGATTCCGGCGGCGGCGAGCCGATGGGTCACCCGCTCCTGCAGCTCGGTCGCGGCGTCCTTGTTGAAGGCCAGCAGCAGGATCCGGTCGGCTGGGACCAGACCACGGAGGATCGAGTACGCGGCTCGCGCCACCATGACGGACGTCTTCCCGGAGCCGGCGGCAGCGACGACCTGGACGCGATTGTCGAAAGTGACGACCGCGGAAGCCTGCTCGTCCGTCAGCGGCCGCGACTCGATGCGGTCGAGAAACGGGCGTTGGGCAGCGAGCTCGCTTTGCAGCACCCGGTGGTTCGCCGCCGCGACGAGAGACCGAAGACCGTCCCGTAGGAACAGCAGCTGAGCCCGTGCTTCGTCTCCGAGGAGGCTCTTGACTCCCGCTAGCTCTCGGAATTCCGGCGATAGAGCTGGAGCGGAGCGCAGCCAGTCGAGACGGGCGTCGCGGGAGATCCAGTGACTGGCGCGGATGGCGTCAGCGGCAAGACTCTCGACCCACGCCCGCCACGCTTGCAGCGCCTGCAGTGACGGAGCCGCGGCCACCTGAAGCTGCGACAGCTTGCGGGTCGTAGTACGTCGGCGAAACAGCACAATTGCGACCACTGCGACGAAACCCGACGCACCGATGAGTAACCCCGCAGCCCCCTGCATGGTGGGATTCTGCCCCGGCCGGTGCGTGCCGGGTGACGTACGGCGTCAGCGAAGGTCAGCCGGCCAACGGCGCCGCACGGAAGGCAGCAAACCGTTCGGCTAGCAGTTCCCGGTCGGGGCGCTCCGCGCGCACATGCGGCAGTACGCGGAGGTGCTCACCGTGACGCTCCTGAAGTCCGTAGCGGAGCGTCGGCCCGTCGATCTCCTCAAGCAGGTCGGCGCGGATCTCGATCTTGAGGTTCGGATCGATGCCCAGGATGTTCGCGTCGAACGCAGCATGGTGAAGCTTGCAGAGGGCTAGGCCGTTCCGAACCGACGCAATACCACCGGGATCAGAGTCGGGAACGATATGTGCCGCGTCGAGCAGTTCCACATGTGCAAGAGAGCAGACAGCGCAGCGACCCTCGTACGCCCGCAGCACAGTGGCTCGAAAGACCGGCTGATGAAGGCGACGGCGGGTCTGCGCCAGGACGTACCGCCGTAGGTGCTCCTCGACCACGGAGCCGGGCGACACCAGCCCCCGTGCGGCATCGGGGTCGACGATGAACTCTTGGTTTCGCGGATCTTCGCCTACGACGAAGACGGGGAACACTGGATGCCACAAGGCTGGTCCGACTCCGAAGAACCAGACCAGCGGCACCTCGTCCCACATGGCGGTCCGGAGCGCTCGGTTCTCCCAGTGCTCACCGTCGTCGCCGCGCCACTTGTATCGGACCAGTCCGTCATCGCCGGTTCGATCGTCGTACGGACGCGGCTGACCAGGCATGCGGTAGGTCGTTCTGAGACTCAGTGCCGACGCCAGCACCGCTGGCTTCCAGATTCCGCGTTGCGCGTCCATGACGCGGAAGCGCTCGCCGTCAAAGCTGAAGTCCGCCAAGTCACTGGTGGCTACGGACTGCGCGCCGTCGTGAGTTCGAACGCTGAGCCACGCCATCAGCTCGCGGCGCAGCCGCGCGTCCGAGGCACTGTCCCACACGGAGCTTGACGCTAGCCGGCCGTGCGAAGCTCCGCGCCGAGCATTCGGATGATTCCTCGCCGGTAGTCACCGACGAGACGGCATAGCCGTACGAGAATGCGAAACAGATGGAGCGGGTGACGGGAATCGAACCCGCGCTCTCAGCTTGGGAAGCTGAAGTTCTACCATTGAACTACACCCGCGTGACCAGCACTTTCTCTGGTCGTGCACCCGGCGGGACCGAGACGGTCCCCCCAACGCGCGGCCCATGCTAGCCCATGGCCCGTCGCCGCCGGCACGCGCGCGCCAGCCCCCACTGGCTCACGACACGTCTAGCGCCAGGCCCCTCTCCAGGTACGCCAGCGCGGTGTCCAGCGCGCCGAGCAGGTCATCCTCCGGGTGGGCCACCCAGGCGGTCGCGGCAGCGATCCAGACGCCGACCATCGCGCCGGCCAGCGCCCGGGCCGCGGGGTCGTCCGCGGGGCGTCCGGCACGTTCGGCGATCAGCTCGGTGAGCCAGGTGATGCTCTGCGCCAGCTGGTCCAGCATCGCGGCGCGCAGCTCCGGCACCGAGAGGATCAGGGTGGCGCGCGTCTTGACGTCGAGCAGCAGGCCGGCGTCGACGGCGCCGAACACCTGCCGCAGCGCCGCGCGGAACGCGGACACCGGGGCCAGCTCGGCCGGCTGGGAGCGGATCGCGGCGATGAGCGCGGGGTCCAGCTCGTCGGTCAGGACCAGGTCGTCCTTGGTGGGGAAGTAGCGGAAGACGGTGCTGGGAGACACGTCGGCGGCCTCCGCCACCTGCTCCACCGTCGTCGCCGCGTAGCCCTGCTCGGTGAACAGCCGCAGGGCGTGGTGCTGGATGGCCGTGCGGGTGCGGGCCTTCTTGCGCTCCCGCAGGCCGGTGGCGGGGGCGGCGTCAGCGGGCACGTGCCCATTGTGCTGCCTGCCCCGCGGGGCGCGACGGCCACGCCGCACCCCGCGGGCGCCTCATCGGGTGGTCGCCGACGCGTCCCCGGTCAGGGCGTCGGCCTCAGCCTCCGGGGCGGCGTCGCCACCAGGCGCGGGGACGACGACGGCACGACGAGGCAGGAACAGCACCGCCAGCACAGCGCCGGCCACGGCCACCGCGAGCGACGTAAGCAGCGTGCCGGTCACCCCGTGCACGAACGCCGCCTGCACCTGCCGCCCCAGCTGCGCGTCGTGCAGCTGCCGTGCGACCCGCAGCCCGGCGAACACGTTGGCGCGCATCGCCTCACCGGCACCGCCGGGGGTGGTCACCACAGGCAGGTGGTTCCGGTAGCCGGCGGCCAGCACGCTGCCGAGCACGGCGGCACCGAGCGGCGCGCCGACCCCCTTGACGGCCTGCATCACGGCCGAGCCGACGCCGGCCCGCTCCGCCGGGATCTCGGCGAGGGCCGCGGCGGCGACCGTCGCCATCACCATGCCGGTGCCGACCCCGCTGATCGCCGTCCAGAGCGCCGCGAACCCGGTGCCGGAGGCGGTCGTCGTCATCGCCCCGATCGCGAGGCCGGCAGCCAGCACGACGAACCCGGCGGCGACCGTCGTCTTGACCCCCACCCGCACCGCCAGTGCGCGGGACGGACCCAGGCCCACCAGCAGGCCGCCGACCAGGGGAAGCAACCGGAGCCCTGAGCCCTGGGGGTCGGTGCCGAGAACCGCCTGGAAGTACTGCGGCAACGCGAAGATCAGGCCGATCAGCGCCAGGGTCAGCACGGCGAACAGCGTCACGCCCCAGCTGAACGAGGCCGAGCGGAACAGGGCGGGGTCCACCAACGGCTGTCCCCCACGCCGCGCCAGCCGAGCCTCCCAGCCGCCGAACCCGACCAGCGCCAGCAGCCCGGTGACCATCAGGGCCCACGCCCGCGCCGAGCTCCACCCGTCCTGACCGGCCTGGATGAACCCCCACGTCAGGGCCGCGAGCCCGGCGCTCGAGGCGACCAGCCCCACGCCGTCCAGCCGAGGCGGCCGGTCCGCGGAGCTCTCCGGGACCCACGCGGCGACTGCCGCGAGGCCCAACAGGCTGACCGGCACGTTGAGCAGGAACACCCAGCCCCACCAGACGTGGGACAGCAGCCAGCCGCCCAGGATGGGGCCGACGGGGAACGCGATCAGGTTGGCGGCGCCCCACACCGCCACGGCGCGGGGGCGCTCGGCGTCGTCGAACAGCACAGTCAGCGCGGAGACCGCCATCACGACCACCCCGGCCCCGCCGACGCCGAGCAGCATGCGCGCGACGACGAACCACGCCGCCGACCCGGCGTAGGCGCAGGCCGCGGAGCCCACCGCGAACACCAGCAGCGAGCCCATCAGCACCCGCTTGCGGCCGAGCCGGTCACCCAGCCAGCCGGCCGGCAGGGTGAGCGCCGCCAGCACCAGGGCGTAGCCGGCGGAGAACCACTGCAGGTCTGCGGCGGTCGCCGACAGCGCCCCGGCCAGCGTCGGCAGCGCGACGCTGAGGATCGTCACGTCCATCGACACGGCCAGCACCGCCAGGGTGACGCCGCCCAGCGCCCACCACCGGCGCGACCCCACCGTGCCGCTCGTCGTCCGGTTCATCGCTGCCTCCGCTGATAGTCACTTCCAAATGACAGTGACTAGCATGAACCCGGAACGCGGCAGAGTCCAGCCCGGGAGGCGGCCCCGATCGAGCGTGGGACCGCCTCCCGGGCGGGTGGTCGGCTTGGCGCGTCAGCCGGGCACGACATACCGCGCAAGACCGTGCCGCCGGTGCGACGTCCCGGCGCGCGAACCGTCAGCCCGGCACCACGTCCCGCCGCGCGAACCGTCAGCCGGGCACCACGTCCCGCCGCGCGAACCGGTCGACGCCCACCCACACCAGGAGCGCGGCGACGGCCGTCATCACCACCACGGGCGTCCACCGCATCGGGTCCAGCGGCATGTAGGGGGTCGCGGAGAACGGCAGCACGTCGAGCACCCAGCGGGGCAGGTGCAGGGCGTCGCCGATCAGCATGACGAACCACAGCGCCGCCAGCAGCCCCCACGTCAGCGCGATCGCCACCCGCGGCAGCCAGCCGAACAGCGCCACCGCCACCCCGACCAGCACCATCACCGCCGGCCAGTAGACGAGCGACGCGACGGCCATCCGGCCGGTCCACGACCCGTCGTGCACGGTCGCCCCGTAGCTGGCGCCCAGCAGGGCGCCCCCCGCGGCGAGCAGCACCGCGCCGCCGACGGCCGGGATCAGCAGCCGCTGCAGCGCCCACCGCCACCGCGACAGCGCCCCGGCCAGCTGCGTCTCCACCAGCCCGGACGCCTCGTCGGCCCGCAGCGTCGTCGCGGACTGCACCGCGTACACGGCCACGATCAGGGCGATCATCCCGGCGAGCACCGCCATCAGGGCGTCGATCCCCCGGCCGCGCAGAATGGCGGGCAGCGGCGTGCCGGCGTCGTTGAGCAGGTTGTCCATCGCGTGCACCACGGAGCCGAACAGCAGCCCGCACAGCACCACGGTGACGCTCCACCCGACCACAGGCCCACGCTGCAGCCGCAGGCCGAGGCCCAGCGGGGTCGCGTACCGCACGGGCGCACCGGCGGGGCCGGGACGCTGTGGCATGAGCCCGGCGCCGTGGTCGCGGTGCGCCTCGAGCACGGTCGCCAGCGCCAGCAGCACGACGGTGAGCACGACGAGCAGCCCGAACGGCCACCACCGGTCGGCGCCCCACGGCTGCATCTCCTGGCCCCAGCCCACCGGCGACGCCCACGTCAGCCGCCCGTCGCCCAGGTCGCCGACCATCCGCATCACGTAGAGCACGCCGAGCACCGCTGAGCCCAGGGCGTTGGCGCCGCGGGACGTGGAGGCGACCTGACCGGCCACGGCCCCGACCCCGAGCCCCACCAGCCCCACGCCGGTGACGGACGCACCGACGATGAGCGAGCCGGTGATGCCGGTGCCGTACGGGTCGAGGCCCGAGGCGGCCGAGACGACGGCGATCAGGGCGCCCACCAGCACGGACAGCACCGCGCACACCAGCCACGACGCCGCCGGGTACGCGTGCAGCCCCAGCTCCCGCGAGCGCAGCAGCTCCGTGCGGCCCACCTCCTCGTCCGCCCGCCCGTTGCGGGTGACCAGGAAGACGACGCCGAACGCCAGCGCCAGCGCGCACGTCATCCAGACCTTGGTCCAGACGGCCCCGCCGAGGGTGTTCGGCGCCGCCGCCAGGCCGGTCAGCGCCCGGATGCCGGGGGTGTCGCTGACCTTGGCGAAGTCGTCGAGCGCCTGCTGCGTGGTGAACAGGCTCTTGTAGTAGGCGCCGACGTAGGCGAACAGCCCGACCAGCACGACGAGCCAGACCGCCAGCCGCACGCGGTTGCGGCGCACGACGAAGCGCACCATCGCACCGAGCCCGGCGAGCGTGTCCGCCGGCCGCCCCCGCGTCGGCAGCGCCAGCGCGGCAGCGCGTGTCCGGGGCGCGACGGTGGTCACTTCTGCGCCCCGTTCCGCCCGTTCGAGTCGGCTCCGTTGACGGCCGCCAGCTCCTCGCCGTAGTGCCGCAGGAACAGCTCCTCCAGCGACGGCGGGTTGGCCACCAGCGACCGTGGCTGCAGCCGCGCCACCTGCGCCAGCACCGCCGGCAGGGACTCCTCGTCCACGGTGAACCGCGTCTGCCCGTCCACCTGCACCAGGTCGTGGACCCCGTCGACCGCGGCCAGGGCCGCCGACCCGCCTGCCAGCACGGCGGTCACCTGCGTGCGCAGCCGCTGCCGCAGCTGGGCGATGCTGCCCGTCTCGACGGTGACTCCGTTGCGGATGATCGTCACGGTGTCCGCCAGCTTCTCCACCTCGGCGAAGATGTGGCTGGACAGCAGCACCGACCTGCCCTGCGCCTTCACCTCGGCGATCGACTCGGTGAACGCGGTCTCCATGATCGGGTCGAGGCCGCTGGTCGGCTCGTCGAGCAGGAGGAGCTCCGCGTCGGACGCCAGCGCCGCGACCAGGGCGACCTTCTGCCGGTTGCCCTTGGAGTAGGTGCGGGCCTTCTTGGTGGGGTCCAGCTCGAAGCGGTCGAGCATCTGCTGCTTGCGCCGCGGGTCCAGCGGGCCGGACAGCCGGCACAGGATGTCGATCGCCTCGCCGCCCGTGAGGTTGTGCCACAGGGTGACGTCGCCGGGGACGTAGGCGATGGACCGGTGCAGCCGGACGGCGTCGGCCCACGGGTCGCCGCCGAGCACGGTCGCGCGGCCGCCGTCGGAGCGGAGCAGGCCGAGCAGGATGCGGATCGTCGTCGTCTTGCCCGAGCCGTTGGGGCCGAGGAAGCCGGTGACCTGGCCGGCCGGGACGGTGAGGTCGAGGCCGCGCAACGCGTGGACGTTGCCGAAGCTCTTGGTCAGGCCCTCGATCTCGACGGCCATGGCGTTGCTGGACATGCGGGGTCCTTCTCGCGGTGGTGCGGATGTGGGCGTGGCGGGCGCGAGCGCGGGCGTCACGCGGTGGCGGACCGTGCGGGACGGTCCGCGTCGAGGTCGGCGTCCGTGACCTGCACGGCGTCGGAGGTGGCGTCCGGGGTGGCGCCGGAAGTCGCATCGGACGACGCGTCCGGCGGCTGCCACATGTACTGCACGTAGTCGTCGAGCAGCTGCCTGTCGGCCAGCACGCCCTCGGTGAACAGCTCGAGCGTCGGCAGGATGGTGTCGCGACCGGCGGTCCGCATCGAGGCGACGAACGCCTCCGGCGACTGGTCCGGTGCGGTGAGGAACTGCACCAGCAGCGCGCCCATCGACTGGTAGGTGAGGTAGCGCAGGCGCGCCTCCTCGTCCCGCGAGGGGCGCACCAGGCCGCTCGCGACGCCGCGGGCCATGACCGTGCGGGCGTCGTCCATCAGCTGCTCGAGGAAGTGCCTCGCCGGTGCGCCACCCGCCTGGATCGCCCGGATCAGGTAGACGAGGATCGGCGCCGCCACCCCCGGCGTGGCGAGGTTGCCCAGCAGGTGCGCGCTCGGCGCGTCCACCGAGTCGGTCTTGATGGTGCGGTAGCGGCGCAGCACCTCGGTGTCGCACTCGGCGCGCAGCAGCTCCTTGGACGCGAAGTGGTGCGTGATCAGCCCCGGTGAGACTCCCGCGCGCTGCGCGATCGTGCGGAACGAGGCGCCGAAGCCCTGCTCGGCGAAGCACTCGATCGCCGCGTCGCGGATGCGGGCGCGGGCGGTGAGGTCCGACGACGGACGAAGGTCCGACGGCTCGGCTGTACGCACGACCAGCACGCTATACACGTGACCAGTCGAATGGCAAGCGTCCGTGCGGCGGGACGGCGCGAACGTCCGCTCGGCGGGAGATCACACGCTCCCGCACAGAGGGAGGTCGCGGACATCCGCGGCCGATCGCGCCGCTGCGCCGTCCCGCACGCGCCGAGCGACCAGCGGTCAGAACGCCGGGCAGCACTCCGGACCGCCGGCCGGCACGGGCGGCGCCGTCGTCGTCCGCAGCCGCGCGACCAGGGCCGTCACGGCCGCCGGGACCGCCGCTGCGCGCACGGCCGGTGCGGCGTCGGCGCGGGCCGTCAGCTGCAGCCGCTCGGCGAGCGCCGCGCGGCGGGCGTGCAGCTGCTCCAGCTCGCGCTCGTGCTGGCGGTGGACCAGGAGGAACAGCTCGGGGTGCATCTCTCGCTCTCTTCCATTGATGTGTGTCGATGTATTGCCACTGTCCCGCTTACATCGATGACTGTCAATGGGTCTTTCGGTCCACGCGGACCGCCACGTGCAGGCCACCGCCACCGGGCCGTTGGTCCCGTCTCGACGGCCGCAGCCCCCGGGACGCTTCAACCGTGGCTGTATCAACGGTGGCTGAAGTGACGACGGGTACGGCCCTGCTCCAGGTGGTGGCCGACCCGGTGCGATGGGCGGTGCTGGAGCGGCTGTCCCAGGGCAGCCGCTGCGTCTGCGACCTGCAGGAGCACGTGGACGTCGCCGCCAACCTCCTCAGCTACCACCTGCGCGTGCTGCGCGAGGCGGGACTGGTCACCACCGCGCGACGCGGACGCTGGGTCGACTACACGCTGGCCCCGGATGCCGCCGAGCGGGTCACCGCGGCGATGCCGTGGGCCGCCGGCGTGACCGGCGAGGCATGCGGGTGCCGGCCATGAGCACGCGACAGCCGTCCGACGAGCGGCGCGACGAGCGCGCGACAGGTACAGCCGCGGCTCCCCGCCTGGCCCGACGGCAGTGGCTCGCGCTGGCTGCCGCCGCCGCCGCGTGGGCGCTCGCCTGGATGGTGAACGAGCACCTGTGGACCTGGCTGGTGCGGGACGTCGCGCAGCTGTCCGGCCGGCTCGGCGACGGCGTGCACTTCTTCGTCTACGACAGCCTGAAGATCACGTTGCTGCTGGTCGGCATCATCTTCGTGGTCACCGTGCTCCGCTCGTTCATGAGCGTGGAGCGCACCCGGGCCCTGCTGGGCGGTCGGCGTGAGGGCGTCGGCAACGTGCTGGCCGCCGGGCTCGGCGTGGTCACCCCCTTCTGCTCGTGCTCCGCCGTGCCGGCCTTCATCGGCTTCGTCGCGGCCGGTGTCCCGCTGGGCGTCACGCTGAGCTTCCTCATCGCCAGCCCCCTGGTGAACGAGGTGGCGATCGCGCTGCTGCTCGGGTCGTTCGGGCTGGGTCCGACGCTGCTGTACGTCGGGGCCGGGCTGGTGATCGCCGTGGTCGCCGGGTGGACGCTCGGCCGGCTGCGCCTGGAGCGGTGGGTGGAGCCGTTCGTCTTCGAGACCCGCCTCGGCGGGCAGCTGGTGGACCCGTCGCTCGGGCTGACGTGGACGCAGCGGCTGCAGATGGGCCGCGAGGAGGTGCGCTCCGTGCTGCGGCGAATCTGGCCGTACCTGCTGGTGGGCATCGCGCTGGGTGCGGCGATCCACGGCTGGGCGCCGGCCGACTTCTTCGCCCGGTACGCCGGCGCCGGCAACCCCCTCGGCGTGCTGGTGGCCGTGGTGATCGGCGTGCCGCTGTACTCCAACGCCGCCGGGGTGATGCCCCTGGTGCAGGCCCTGTACGCCAAGGGCCTGCCGATGGGCACGCTGCTCGCCTTCATGATGAGCGTCGTCGCGCTGAGCCTGCCCGAGCTGATCCTGCTGCGCCGGGTGCTGCGACCCCGGCTGCTCGCCGCCTTCGTCGGAGTGACGGCCGTCGGCATCGCCGTCGTCGGCTACCTGTTCAACGCGGTGCTGCCGTCGTGAGCGCCGTCGTGCTCGACCCTGCCCGACCCCTCCGACCCCTCCGGCCGCCCGGTGCGGCCCTGGCCCCCGCCACCAACGAACGAAGGAGCTCGTCGTGATCATCAAGGTGCTCGGCCCCGGCTGCGCCAACTGCGTCAACCTGGAGAAGGCGACTCGCGCCGCACTGGACCACCTGGGCGTGGACGCCGAGGTGGTCAAGGTGACCGACTTCCCGACGATCGTCGGCTACGGCGTGCTGCGCACCCCGGCGCTGGTGGTCGACGAGACCGTGGTGCTGTCCGGCCGCGTGCCGACGGCCGACGAGGTGGAGGTGCTGCTGGCCGACGCCCTGCGCTGAGGCGGCACCCGCGGCGTCCGGAATGCGAGGGTCCGCCCCGGATGGCACCGTGGCCCGATGGATGCGACCCGCACCTCCGAGCCGCCTCGTGGAAGGCACCTCACCGTCACGCCGCCCAGGGGTGCACGGTGTGCGCGCTGACCTGGCAGGGCCGCCAGGACGTGCGCGTCGAGACGAAGGGCGCCAGCCTGCTGCCGGCGGCCGTCGACCCGATGCCGATGATGGACGTCTTCGACAAGCAGCTGACGCTGCGGTTCGGCCAGGCCAAGGTGCGCCGGTGGGTGGACGACCTGATGCCCCTGGTCAGCGACCCGTCCGACCCGCTGGGAGTGCTCGACCCGCGCACCCACCGGCTTCCGCTGGCGCAGGCGCCCGGCGCGTACGCGATGTTCCAGCGCAAGGAGGAGGGCTGCATCAAGGTCGTCCTCGACCCGGAGGGGTGAGCGGGGGATGATCACACCGAGCGATGATCAGGTCGCCAGGGCACTGGGGGCACGATGACGACGCAGGGCGACGAGGAGCCCAGCATCCCTGTCTCGCCGCCGTACCGGATCGAGATCGAGGCCCTGGCCGTCGCGATGGAGCGGGTCGGCACCGAGACCAACGGCGTCGCCGACCACCTGGACCCCGCGCGCGCCCTCGGCCGGGTGGCGATCGCCGCCGCCGGCATCGGCATCTTCGACTGGGACCTGCGCACCGGTGTGCTCGCGTGGGACGAGCGGCTGCTGGAGATGTTCGGCTACGACCGCGAGAGCTTCGGCGGCACCATCGAGAGCTTCGACTCTGCCGTGCACCCGGACGACGTGCCACTGGTGCACCGGGCGATCCGCGAGGCGATCGAGACCGCCGGCGAGTACGCCGCCGAGTACCGCGTGGTCCGCGCCGACGGCGTCACCCGGTGGGTCACCGCGCGCGGCCTGGCGCTGCCCGGCCCGGACGGCACGGCGGTCCGGCTGCTCGGCGCCGCGTTCGACTCCACCGCCGAGCGCGACCACGAGGTGCGCGTGGCCCGCGTGCTCGAGGCGATGCCGACGGCCTTCTTCTCGGTGGACACCCACTGGCGGTTCACCTACGTGAACTCCTCGGCCGAGCAGCTGCTGCAGCGCCACCGTGACGAGCTGCTGGGCAAGGACCTGTGGGACCTGTTCCCGGAGGCGGTCGGCTCCCGGTTCGAGAAGAGCTACCGGCTCGCGGTCGAGACGGGCGAGCCGGTGAACTTCGACGCCTACTACCCGGCACCGCTGGACGCCTGGTACGAGGTGCACGCCTGGCCGACCCCCGACGGGCTGTCCGTCTACTTCCTCGACGTCAGCGGCCGCCGCCGGGACGCCGCGCTAGCGGCGGCCGCTGCCCGCCGAGCCCAGCTCGCGTCGACCGTCGCCGTCGAGCTCTCCGAGACACTGGAGGCCGAGGAGGCCGTCGGGCGCCTCGCCAAGCTGGTGGTGCCCGTGCTCGCCGACTGGAGCGTGGTCACCCTGGTGGAGCCCGGCGAACCGCGTCGCGGACCGCGGCTGCGCGACGTCGGCTCCTGGCACCACGACCCGGGACGACGGGCGCTGGTGGACCGGTACGCCACGCAGCGACTCGCGTCACTGACCCCGCAGTCGTTCCTCAACCGCGCCGCGCGCACCGGCGAGACCGTGGTGGTGCCGGGCGACGCCACGGCGTCCATGCTCGAGGTGCTGGTACCGGGCGAGGCGAGCGAGCTGCTCCGCCACCTCGACCCGGGCAACGCCGTGGTGCTGCCCCTGCGCGGCCGCGGCCGCACGGTCGGCGTGCTGTCCCTGTTCCACGACCGGGGCCGTGCCCCGCTGACGGACGAGGACCTGCAGCTGGCGGCTGACGTCGCCGGCCGTGCCGGCCTGGCGCTCGACAACGCCCGGCTCTACAAGGAGCAGCTGACGCTCGCAGAGGGTCTGCAGCGGTCGCTGCTGACCAAGCCGCCGTCGCCGGACCACCTGCAGATCGAGGTGCGGTACGAGCCGGCAGCCGAGGCGGCCCGGGTGGGGGGCGACTGGTACGACGCGTTCCTCCAGCCGGACGGCGCCACGGTGCTGGTGATCGGCGACGTGGTGGGGCACGACGTGCTGGCCGCCGCCGAGATGGGCCAGGTCCGCTCGATCCTGCGCGGGATCGCCGTGGCGACCGGCGGCGCACCGGCCCAGGTGCTCGGCACGGTGGACAAGGCGATGCGCACGCTGCAGACCGAGTCGATCGCCACCGCCGTCGTCGCGCGTCTGGAGCAGACGCCGGAGGAGCTGGCCCAGCACCGGACCCGGGTCCGGTGGTCCAACGCCGGCCACCCGATGCCGATGCTGCTGCACGCCGACGGCACGGTGGAACCGCTGAAGGACGGCAAGCCCGACCCGCTCCTGGGGATCATGCCCGACGCCCCCCGGCACGAGACCGAGGTGGTGCTCGAGCGGGACAGCACCCTGCTGCTGTACACCGACGGTCTGGTGGAGCGGCGGGACATGCCCGTGCGCGACGGGATGGCCCGCCTCGAGGCCCTGCTCGCCGAGCTGGCCCCGAAGGACCTCGGGCTCGCGGAGCTGTGCGACGAGCTGCTGACACGCGTGCTGCCCGGGCGGCGGGAGGACGACGTCGCGCTCGTCGCCGTGCGGCTGCACCCGCAGGACGAGCCACGGCCGCCCGAGGCCGGTCCCGTCGAGGTACCTCCCGACGTGCCGGAGGATCCCGCGGCGCCGGAGCAGCAGGCCTAGACGGTCCCCGCGGCGGATGGGCCGCGCGGCCCGCGCCGCCCGTGGTGCCGGTGTCAGCCGCGCACGTCGCGCAGGTGGTGCAGCACGTCGTGCAGCATGTAGCGGCCGAGCGTGTCGACGGTGAACACCGAGCCGTTGGACCGGCGGCCCGGTCGCTGCCAGGCGTCGTCCGGGACGGAGTCGTAGCGGTCGGCGAGCACGGCGGCCGCACCCCCGAGCTCGTGGGAGACGAGCGCCGGGTCCTGCAGGTCGTAGCGCTCGGCCACCGCGGTCGCGTCCTGGTCCCAGTTGGCGAACTGCGGGTCGTCGTGCTCGAGCAGCAGCGCCAGCCGCTGGTCCATCACCCGGAACACGTCCCGGACGTGGGCGCCGTACTCCAGGGTGGACCAGGTGGCCGGCTCGGGACGGTCGCGGACGTCGTCGCGGGCCAGCGCGGCCTGCCAGCGGGGGACCAGCGAACGGACGGTCGCGCCGATCGAGCGCGCGTCCACCGTCGTCGCGTCGAACCCGCACTCGGGGCACGCCTGCTGCAGCACCCAGGTCCAGTCCTTGGTGTCCGGCTCGATCTCGGCGGCCACGCGGTCCTCCTCCTCCGGCGCCGGCACGGCCCGGCGGTCGGCTCGAGTCTGCCTCAGACGTGCCCCGCGCCACACCCGCGCCGCAGCACTGAGGGAAGGCTTTGCTGACGACGTGTGCGACGATGTCAGCATGCCCAAGATCATCGGCGGGTCGCTCCGCAAGCACCGCGAGGAGACGCGCCGACGACTGTTCGCGGCACTGGCCGAGCAGCTGAACGACCGTGGGTTCGACACCATCACCCTCGCCGACATCGCCTCCGCCGCCGGGGTGGGCCGCACGGCCGTCTACAACCACTTCGCCGACAAGGAGGCGCTGCTCGTCGGGTACATCGCCCACTCGACCGAGGCCTACGCCGACGCGCTCGAGGAGTCGCTGGCGGACGTGGACGACCCCGTCGAGCAGCTGCGCAGCTACGTGCGGGCGATGGTGCAGCTCAAGCACGACCACCACCTGCCCGGCTCGGAGCTGCGGTCGATGCTGTCCCGGGCCACCCAGGCGCGGCTGCGGGAGCACGTCACCGACTTCGAGCGCGTGCTGCGCGGCGTGCTGTCCCGCGGCATCGCCGCCGGGGTGTTCCCCGAGCAGGACCTGTCCACGACGGTCCCCCTGGTCAACGCCTGCCTGTCCGGCCGCGGCGTGCCCGGTGAAGGCGCCGCGCGGGCACGGGCGATCCAGCAGACCGAGCAGTTCGTGCTGCGGGCGGTCGGCGCGCTCGACGCCGTCTCGGCCTGACGGCGTGGCGCAGCCACCCGCGCGCCGCGGCGGTCAGGGGCACGGCCGCGACGAGCGTTCCGGCGGGCGCGGTCACGACGAGCGTTCCGGCGGGCGCGGTCACGACGAGCGTTCCGGGGGACGTGGTCGCGACGAGCGTTCCGGCGGGCGTGGTCGCGACGAGCGGACCGGCGGGCGTGGTCGCGACGAGCGGACCGGCGGGCGCCGTGGTGACGACCGTTCCCCTCGGGACGACCGGGGCAGCCGTCCCCCGAGGCGCCCCGGCGACCGCACGGCCGACCGCTCTCGAGCCGCTCGCACCGCGGCATCCACCCCACGCGGGCCGCGCGGCACCGCGCTCGAGCTGACCTTCCTGCCCGGCCTCGGCGACGTGCTGGCTGCCGAGGTCGCCGAGAGGCTGGTACCCGCCGAGCCGCCGGTGGCGGTCCCCGGACGCGACGACGCCTTGGCCGTGCGGCACACCGGTCCGTTGCGGGACGTCCTCGAGCTCCGCACGGCGGTCGCCGCGTGGATCCACCTGCACTTCGACGTGCCGCGACCCAAGTCGCTGACCAGCGGCGACCACCTGTCCCGCATCGTCGACGCGGTGTACGCGTCGCTGCGCGTGGCGGGCTCGTCGTCCTTCCGCTTCGAGGCCGCCGGGGCCGACTCGGTGGTGTTCGGCCGGCTGGCCGAGCTGCTGCACCAGGCGACCGGGCTGCAGCACCGGCCGGACGACGGCGAGCTGGTGGTGAAGGTGCGCCGCGGCCGACGGCACGGCGAGGCGGACCCGGGTTGGGACGTGCTGGTGCGGATCGGTCCGCGGCCGCTGTCCGCCCGGCGGTGGCGGGTGGTGGACCTGCCGGGTGCCGCGAACGCCACCATCGCCGCGGCGATGAGCCGGCTGGCCGGTGTCCGGGCCGAGGACCGGGTGCTCAACCTCATGTGCGGGTCGGGCACGCTGCTGATCGAGCGGCTGCTGGCGGGTCCGGCGGCGACGGCGGTCGGCGTCGACCTGGACGCGGACGTGCTGACCGGGGCGCAGGAGAACCTGCAGGCGGCCGGCCTCGGCCGCGCTGCCCGTCTGAGCAGGGGCGATGCCGCCGATCCCGTCGCCCTGCGGTCGCTGCTCCCCGACGAGCGGTTCGACGTGGTGCTGGCCGACCCGCCGTGGGGCGGCCTGCTCGGCAACCATGCCGACGCACCGGCCGTCCACGCGGGACTGCTCGCCGCCGCGCACGCAGTCGCGGCGCGCGGTGCCCGCCTCGCGGTGCTCACCCACGAGGTGACGGTGATGCAGCACGCCGTCGCGGCGGCCGCCGACCTGTGGACCCCGATCGGCGACCCGCTGCGCGTCTACGCCAAGGGCCACCACCCCCGCATCTGGCTCCTCCGCCGCCGCTGACCCCGGGGCGTGGCGCCACGTACTCTCCCGGGATGACGTTGCACCCGCAGGCGCGCGCCCTCATCGAGCAGCTGCACCCCTCGGGTCCGCCCGACCTGTCCACGGTCGACGTCGATCGCGCAGCCGCCCGCGGTGCGGCCCTCGCCCAGGCCGACCGGGTGCCGATCGAGCACGTCGCGGACCTGGATGCCGACGGCGTGCGCGTCCGGCTCTACCGACCGCGGCCCGCCGCACCCGTCGCGCTGTACGTGCACGGCGGCGGCTGGATGTTCCACGACCTCGAGACGCACGACGCCTTCTGCCGCTACCTCGCGGACGCCACCGGGTGGGCGCTGCTGGCCGTCGACTTCCGCCGCGCTCCCGAGCATCCCTACCCGGCCCCGCTCGACGACGTGCAGACCGCGGCCCGGTGGCTCCGGTCGCACGGTGCCGAGCACGACGTCGACGCGGCGTGGCTGCCGGGCATCGGTGACTCGTCGGGCGCCAACCTGCTCGCCGGGCTGACCGTCCGCGAGCCGTCAGCGCTGGACTTCCAGGTGCTGATGTACCCGCCGACGGACCGTCGGTGGCGGCTCGACCCGGCGGCGGACACCGCTGCACTGACCGGTGCCGAGATGGACTGGTTCTGGGAGCACTACGCCCCCGGCTCGCTGGGCGACAGCCCGGACGTGTCGGTGCTCCGGACACCCGACCTGTCGCAGGTGCCGCCGACGCTCGTCGTCACCGCCGAGCACGACCCGCTCGCCGCCCAGGGCCGCGCCTACGCCACCGCGCTCGCGGAGGCGGGGGTCGAGGTGGTCGGCTTCGAGACGATGGGCCAGGTCCACTCGTTCTGGCGGCAGCCACTGACGATGGACGCCTCGCGCGCCCTGGTGCCGATGGTCGGCGCCCTCCTGGACAGCCACCGCGCCCGCCACCGCTGAGTCCGTCAGCGGGAGGGCGCTGCGTCGTCCTGCTCGAGGTCCTCGTCGTCGTCGAGCCAGTGCTCACGGTCGATGCCGTGCGCGCGGTCGTACGCCTCCAGATGGGCGCGCAGGACGACGATCAGCCGCTGGGCGGCGCCGACGGAGCCGGGAACGAAGCCGCCGACCCGACGCAGCGGGACGACGCAGAGGATGTAGTCGGTGGTGAGCAGGATCCCCGCGGTGAGCCGTAGCCCTGCACTGCTGAGCGCGGCCTGGGCGGGCCCGACGTCGTCCACCTGGGACCACGGGATGTCGGCGACCTGGACCGGCTCGCCACCGCCACGCCACAGCTCCACGCCGTCGTCCGAGATCACCAGGCTGTAGGACGGAGTGATTCCGGGCCCCACGGTGTGCGGCTTGAGCAGGCCGGCGCCCTTCAACGTCGCCCGCAGGTTCTGCGCGCCGAGCACCTCGACCACGTCGTCATACGGCCGTCGGCTGACGATCGTGGGGTGCCGAGCGCGCTGCCTGGCGATGTCGTGCGCCCAGGCGCCGAAGAGCAGGAGGGCGACCGCGCCGCCGATGATCGCGCCGTCAGGCCATCCCGCCCCGATCAGAGCGGTCCCTACGCCCAGGACCGCCACGATCGCGATCAGCACCGGTCGGCGGCTGAACTTCAGCGGAGCACCGTTCGGATCGGTGTCGGGAGTGATGCGGCGCGGCACGGTGACACTGTTCACCAGAACGCCAACCCATTGCGCTCCACCTCCGGCAAATCATCCTGGCGTGTACGCCCGCTGTACGTACATCAGGCGTACAGCCGCACATGGCCTCCCACCTGTCTGCAGCCACCAGGACGTAACCCACCGCGGCTCCCGCCGCGGTTCGCCGCGCGATGGGCACCTCGACGCGGGATGGGCGCGTGCATGTGCCCATCTCGCGGGGATGTGCCCATCTCGCGCACGTCGGTCGGGCGGGTGCTGAGTCCCCGGGTCAGGCGGGGCCGACCGGGGGGTCGAGCAGCAGGCCGGCCTGCCGGAGGGTGGTGAGCTCGTCGTCGGTCAGCAGGCGGGAGCGGATCATGAAGCGGACGCCGTCCGGGGCCTCGAGGGAGAAGCCCGCGCCGCGGCCCGTCACCAGGTCGATGGTCAGGTGGGTGTGCTGCCAGTAGGCGTACTGCGCCTTGCCCATCCAGACGGGCACCACGTCGGCAGCGTCCCCGGGCTCGCCCTGATCCGGTTCGGTGCCGGTGAGCCGCAGGTCGCCGAGGTGCACGTCGGCGTCGCCGAGCAGCAGGTCGCCGGCTGGGTAGCACATGGGCGACGAGCCGTCGCAGCAGCCGCCGGACTGGTGGATCATCAGCGGTCCGTGGCGGTCGCGGAGCGACCGCAGCTCGTCGAGGGCCGCATCGGTCGCGGCCACCCGCTGCACCGTGGTCGTCGTCATCGGACCTCCTCGTCCGTCGTCGTCACGTCCGTCGTCGTCACACCGTCGCCGCCTCGTCGAGCCCGCGAGGGTGCCCACCCGGACTGCCGGGCCCGGGCGGGCACCCTCGCGGGGTGAACCGGCTCGATCAGAAGAAGCCGAGCTTGGTGCCCGAGTAGCTGACCAGCAGGTTCTTGGTCTGCTGGTAGTGGTCGAGCATCATCTTGTGGTTCTCGCGGCCGACGCCCGAGCCCTTGTAGCCACCGAACGCCGCCGCTGCCGGGTAGGCGTGGTAGCAGTTGGTCCACACGCGACCGGCCTCGATGTCACGGCCGGCGCGGTAGGCCGTGTTCTGCTCGCGCGACCACACGCCGGCGCCGAGCCCGTAGAGGGTGTCGTTGGCGATGTGGATCGCGTCCGAGTAGTCCTCGAAGCTGGTGACGGCCACCACCGGCCCGAAGATCTCCTCCTGGAAGATCCGCATCGAGTTCTTGCCCTCGAAGATCGTCGGCTGCACGTAGTAGCCGCCGGCCAGGTCGCCGTCGAGGTGCGCGCGCTCACCGCCGGTGCGGACGGTGGCGCCCTCGGCCTTGCCGATCTCGATGTAGCTGAGGATCTTCTCCAGCTGGTCGTGCGACGCCTGGGCGCCGATCATCGTCTCGGTGTCCAGGGGGTTGCCCTGCTTGATCGCCTGCGTGCGGGCGGTGGCGTCGGTGAGGAAGTCGTCGTAGATCGACTCCTGGATCAGCGCGCGGGACGGGCAGGTGCACACCTCGCCCTGGTTGAGGGCGAACATGGTGAACCCCTCGAGCGCCTTGTCGTAGTAGTCGTCCTTGGCCCGGGCGACGTCGTCGAAGAAGATGTTCGGGCTCTTGCCGCCCAGCTCCAGGGTGACCGGGATGATGTTCTGGCTGGCGTACTGCATGATCAGCCGGCCCGTGGTGGTCTCGCCGGTGAACGCGATCTTGCGGATGCGGTTGCTCGAGGCGAGGGGCTTGCCGGCCTCGACACCGAACCCGTTGACGACGTTGACGACGCCCGCCGGCAGCAGGTCGTGGATCAGCTCCATCAGGTAGAGGATCGACGCCGGCGTCTGCTCGGCCGGCTTGAGCACCACGGTGTTGCCGGCGGCCAGGGCCGGCGCCAGCTTCCACACCGCCATCAGCAGCGGGAAGTTCCACGGGATGATCTGCCCGACCACGCCGAGCGGCTCGTGGAAGTGGTACGCGATGGTGTCGGCGTCGATCTCCGAGATGGACCCCTCCTGGGCCCGTACCGCACCGGCGAAGTACCGGAAGTGGTCGATGGCCAGGGGGATGTCGGCAGCCAGCGTCTCGCGCACCGGCTTGCCGTTCTCCCACGACTCGGCGACGGCGATCTCCTCGAGGTGCTGCTCCATGCGGTCGGCGATCTTGTTGAGGATCAGGGCCCGCTCGGTGGCGGTGGTCCGGCCCCAGGACCGGGCTGCACCGTGCGCGGCGTCCAGCGCCCGCTCGACGTCGTCCGCGTCGCCGCGCGCCACCTCGGTGAACGTGCGGCCGGTGATCGGCGTGGGGTTCTCGAAGTACCGGCCGGACGCGGGGGCTACCCACTCGCCGCCGATCCAGTGGTCGTACCGGTCGCGGTAGCGGGCGGGGCTGCCGGGCTGACCGGGGGCTGCGTAGACGGTCATCGTCCACCCTCCTGTGACAGGGGCCGCGGGCCGTCGCGGGGCGGCGGGGCGCGGGGCGCGACCTCTTCGTCGCGACGAGGCAGGACGTTAGGTCGCGCATCGTTGCAGGAAGGTTGCACCTAGGAGGACGAAGGTCCCGGCCTGCGGATCGAGGCGTCGAGGTGCCCGGCGGGGACGACGACGTGCCCCCCAGCGCACTCCACGCCCCGACGGGCGGACGTGTCAGCCGAGGCGCTGCTCGACGGCGTGCAGCCGCGCGACGGCACGCAGGTGCGCCGCCGACCCGGACGGGGTGCACGCCGCCAGCGCGCGCCAGGCGGCCCAGTCGTCGGCGCCCTCGTCGGACGCGACCCACCGGCACACCAGCTCGGCGTCCCGCGAGGCGAGCACCGCCGCCCGGACGTCGGTGGACAGGTCGGCACGCACCCGGTCGACGCCCGGTGCCTCCGACCGCGGCAGCACCGGCCCGGCGTAGGCGGTGAGCGCGGCGGCGGTGTCGCCGAGCGCCAGCGCGTCCCGCACCGTGTCGGCGTCGGTGCGCAGGGCGCGGGTCAGCCGGTACGGGCGCGACTCGGAGAGCAGCGGTCCGACGGCACGGCGCAGCCGCGACACCTCCGCCCGGACGGTGACGTCCGACAGCTCGTCGTCGGACAGCAGCACTGCCAGCTCGTCACCGGACAACCCCGCGGGGTGCTCGGCGAGCAGCAGCAGGATCTCGGTGTGCCGGCGGGACAGCCGCACGCGGCCACCGCCGGCGTCGACGGGCAGGTGCAGCACCCCGGCGTGGGCGCCGAGCACCTGCAGCCGCGGCTCGTGCACGTCCACCGGCTGGCCGCCGGACACGCCTGGGTCCGCCGCCGGCATCGCGAGCCCCGCCTCGAGCACCGCCGCCGTCGCCCTGACCAGGGACATCGCCATCGGCGTACCCGCCGCCGGTCCCCCGGTGACGTCCAGCACGCCGACCACCCGGCCGTCGGGGGCGTGCACCGGCGCCGCCGCACAGCTCCACGGGTGCACCGACCGTGCCCAGTGCTCGGCACCGACCACCTGCACCTCGGCATCGGTGGCCAAGGCCGTGCCGGGCGCGTTGGTGCCGGCGGTGTCCTCCCGCCACACCCCGCCCTCGACGAACCCGATCTGCTCGATCGACCGCCGCACCGACCGGTCCCCCTCGACCCACAGCAGCCGGCCGGTGTGGTCGGTCAGCGCCGCGACCCACCCGGCGTCCGGCTGGAGCAGCAACCGTCGGGCCGTCGGGATGCCGGCCGCCAGCGGATGGGACCGGCGGACCGCGGCCAGCTCGGGGTCGGACAGGTCCACCGGTGCGCTGACCCGGTCCGGGTCGATGCCGATGCGCGCGCTGCGCCGCCACGAGTCGACGACGACTCGTCGGACCAGCCGGGCCGGTGCGCTGCCGGTGCTGACGAACCGCTCGTGCGCGTCGCGCAGCCTCGAGGTCGGCTCGGCCGCGGTGGACCGGTTCGTCTCGGTCGGGGGCTGGGACCTGATCGCGGCCGAGGACCGGCTCGGGTCGGCACCCGCTGCGCGTCGGGCCACACCGCCTCCTCGACCTCGTCGTCGGCTGGGCGAGTGTAGGCACACCTATGGCGTGCGTCACAGATCCCGGGAGGCGGCGCCCGTGGGCACACCGGCGTTGGTGCCCCCTAGACGCCGTCCGACACCGGACGGGAGGAGCCGACGCCGGCCGCACCGGCCTGCGCGGCTCGCATCGCCGCAGTCAGGGAGTCAGCGGCCTTTCCTGCGGGGAACCGCTCCCGGACCGACCGCCCGGGAAAGACGGTGAGGTGCAGCGCCGCTCCGCCGCCCGTCGTCACCCGTAGCCCGTGCTTCACGACCGCACGGCCCGGCACGTACGACACCCCGGCGCTCGACACGTTGACGTCCGCCCAGAACGCGCCGAACAGCAGCTGGTACGGGGCCTTCTTGCCGGTCCACAGCTCGACGCCCTGCGGCCCGAACAGCAGCGCGCACCGAAGCGGGGAGTGCCGGATCCCGGTCGCCGGCGAGCCGGCAGGCAGGGCCGTGATCGCTCGGACACCGACCCAGCCGGGGCGCTGCGCCACCAGCGCCGACACCCGCTGCTCCCACCGGTGCCGGCTCAGCAGCACAGGCACCGAGACGACCGCCGCGAGACCGGCGAAGGTGGCGAGGACGACGAGCAGCACATCTTGCCCGGACACGCCTGCACCGGCCGCCAGCGCGATCTGAGATACGAACAACGCCAGGGCCGCAACGAACGCACCGATACGAGCGCCTTTCACAGTCCGGAACGTACCGGGCCACTATCGCGGCGGAGGCCCGAACGGGCTGGGGACAAGTTTTCGGATGTACGCCTGGCGTACGTACACGGGGCGTACACCGGAAAGAGGCACGCCGCCCTCTCCGGTGGGCCGCCCCTAGCTCCGACACGCGACGCCGGTGGCAGGGCCCCGCGCGGCACTGCTGACTCGGCGGGGATGGGGACGTCGCGGCGTCCTGTTGACTCGTGCCGTGAGCACCAGCACCGCCCGTCTGCCCCGTGGCCGTGCGTCCGAGCTCGTCGGGCGCGGGTGGCTGAACACCGGGGGACGGACCGTCACCCTCACCGACCTGCGGGGGAAGGTGGTGCTCGACTTCTGGACGTCGTGGACGGTCTGACGATCTCCGGGCTGCGTTCAGCCTGTGGGCTGAGGGCGGCGTGGCCCTAGAACAGGTCAAAGAGCAGGCGAATCGGCGCCAGGAGCACCCGGCCGATGAGGCGCAGCAACGACACATGTTCGGCCCTGGACCTGAGCACTGTCGCGATCACGGCACACACCATGGCGAGGCCGAGCGCCAGGAGCGCCGGAACCACCGCCCAATCGGGCGCTGTTCCGAAGCCCTCCCAGAACACCACGGGCGCGGCGAGGAGCGCGAAACCCACCGCTGTGAGAACCCAATGCCCGGGCTCGAGGATCGGTCTCGACGGCTCCGAATCACTCTCCACGGCGTCACATGATTCCGGACGTCGACAGCCGTGTCACGGGCATCGCAGACGCGACGCACGGTGCCTTCGTCGTCCTGTTGACTTGTGCCGTGAGCACCAGCACCGCCCGTCTGCCCCGTGTCCGTGCGTCCGAGCTCGTCGGGCGCGGGTGGCTGAACACCGGGGGACGGACGGTCACCCTCGCCGACCTGCGGGGGAAGGTGGTGGTGCTCGACTTCTGGACGTTCTGCTGCATCAACTGCCTGCACGTCCTGGACGAGCTGCGGGACCTCGAGGCGCGGTTCTCCGACGTGCTGGTGATCGTCGGGGTGCACTCGCCGAAGTTCGTGCACGAGGCCGACCCGGTCGCCCTCGCGGCCGCCGTGCAGCGGTACGAGGTGCACCACCCGGTGCTGGACGACCCCGAGCTGGTCACGTGGCAGGCCTACACGGCCCGCGCCTGGCCGACGCTGGTGGTGATCGACCCCGAGGGGTACGTCGTCGCGCAGCTGGCCGGCGAGGGGCATGCGCACAACCTCGAGGCGCTGGTCGGCGAGCTGGTGGCGGAGCACGAGGCGAAGGGCACGCTGCGGCGGGGCGACGGGCCGGTGGTGATCCCGGAGCCGGAGCCCGGGACGCTGCGGTTCCCGGCGCGAGCGATCGTGCTGCCCGACGGGCACCTGCTGGTGGCGGACGCCGGGCACCACGGGCTCGCGGAGCTGGAGGCGGACGGCGAGACGTTGGTGCGGCGGATCGGCGTCGGGACCCGCGGGCTGGTGGACGGCGGTCCCGACGAGGCGCGGTTCGCCGAGCCGAACGGGCTGGCCCTGCTGCCGGAGGGCCTGCGGGAGACGGTGGGCTGGGACGTGCTCGTGGCCGACACCGCGAACCACGTGCTGCGCGGCGTGCGGCTGTCCGACGGGACGGTGACGACGGTGGCCGGTACCGGGACGCAGTTCCTGGTCGGCGCGCCGGACAACGTGCTGGAGGGCGTCGAGACCGGCGACCGCCGGGGTGCCGGGTACGACGGGCCGGCAGTCGGCGTGCGGCTGTCGTCGCCGTGGGACGTCGTGTGGTTCGAGCCGTGGCAGGCGTTCGCCGTGGCGATGGCCGGGCACCACACGCTGTGGGCGTTCGATCCGGTGGCCGGGACCGTGCGGCACGCCGCCGGCACCATGACCGAGGGGCTGCTGGACGGGCCCGCGCGGGAGGCGTGGTTCGCGCAGCCGTCCGGTCTGGCGGTGGACGAGGGCGGGCGGCTCTGGGTCGCGGACTCCGAGACCTCGGCGCTGCGCGTGGTGGAGACCGCGGACGACGAGGCGGACGACGAGGCGCGCGACGACCCCACCGGCTCGGCGGCTGGAGGCGGCGAGGTCCGAGGCAGCACGGTGCGGACGCTGGTCGGCGAGGGACTGTTCGACTTCGGTCACGTGGACGGTCCTGCCGCACAGGCCCGGCTGCAGCACCCGCTCGGCGTCGCCACGCTGCCGGACGGCACCGCGCTGGTCGCCGACACGTACAACGGTGCGATCCGCCGGTACGACCCCGTCACCGAGGAGGTCAGCACCGTCGCCACGGGGCTGGCCGAACCGAGCGGGCTCGTCGTGCTGGCCGACGACGCCTCGGCACCGCAGCTGCTGGTTGTCGAGTCCGCCGCCCACCGGCTGGTCCGCGTGCCGCTGCCGGCGGGGGTCGGCCGGCGGGTCGACGACGGTGCGCACCGCACCCAGCGGCCCGTGACCGTCCTCGCGCCGGGACAGGTGCGGCTGGACGTCGTCTTCACCCCCGCCCCTGGTCAGAAGCAGGACGACCGGTACGGGCCGTCGACGCGGCTGCGCGTCTCGTCGTCGCCCGCCGGGCTGCTGCTCGACGGCGCGGGCGACGACGTGCCGCTGACCAGGGTGCTCACCCTCGACCCGGCCGTCGGGGCGGGGGTGCTGCACGTGACCGCGCAGGCCGCGTCGTGCGACGCCGACCCCGCGATCGAGTACCCGGCGTGCCACCTGGCGAGCCAGGACTGGGGCGTGCCGGTGCGGCTCGAGCCCGGTGCGCCCGACGTGCTGACGTTGCCGCTGCTGGGCTGAGCCCCCGCGCGGAACCGGGCTCCGGCGCGGGGCCGACGACGCCGCAGGACCGGTCGAGGTCCGGCGCGGGGCCGCCGTCAGGCGGCGCCGACCACCGCGAGCGCCGTCAGCGCCCCGAGCGTGGTCGGCACCGGCTCCGCGATCGCGGCGGTCGCCGACGCGGACACCTCGATCAGCCACGTGCCGTACGCCGCCTCGAGGCGGACGTGCTCACCCCTGCTGCCGTCGTCGCCACCGCGGGCCACCGTGTCGGCCTGCTCGTCGTCGTCCCGCCGCCGCAGCACGGCCCACTCGCCGGCGCCGAGGGTGTCCGCCGCCGCGGCCGCCAGCGCGCACAGCCGGGCCACCGGCCCGCCCCGCACGTCGGCCAGCGCCGCCGACACGCTCACCACCAGGCGCTCCGCCGTCACCGCAGGGTCGGCGGTCACCGGTCCGGCGGCCGCCCGCAGCCGTGCGTGCGCCCGCTTGGCGCGGTACTGCGCCTGGTCGGCGCGCCGGAACAGCTGGCTGGCCGGCACCGCGCCCGCGATCGCAGTGGACGAGATGCCGAACGACAGGGTGGCGGCGTGCGGCAGCGGGAACGTGTCGACCGTGCGGGCGGTGACCTCGCGCACCGTCGCCAGCGAGTGGCCGGACGTGATCACGCAGAACTCGTCGCCACCGAGCCGGGCGGCGGTCGCACCGGGCAGGCCCTCGGAGATGCGGCGCAGCACGTCGGCCACAGCTCGGAGCAGGTCGTCGCCGGCGTCGTGGCCCAGCTCGTCGTTGACGCGCTTGAGACCGTCGACGTCGCACATGACGATGCACGTCTCGCCGCCGGACGCCAGGGCGTGCTCGGCGGCGGCATCGGCGATCCGCCTGTTGACCAGGCCCGTCAGCGGGTCGTCCGCGACCAGGTGCCGCACCTGCGCCTCGAGGTCCACCCGGGCCACGGCACCCCCGACCAGGCCGGCCAGGACAGTCGCCGCCGCCAGCTCGGTGGGCCCGAACCGTTCACCGGGTGCGTTGCGGGTGACGTAGACCTCGCCCCACACGGTGCCGTTCACCTCGACGGGGACGGCCATCGCGGCGGCGGCGCCGAGCGCGAGCAGCGTCTCCACCTCCACCTCGTCGCCCGCACGCGGGTCACCGGGCGGGAACGGGGTGCCGTCCTCGTCGTACGCGCTGGCCACCCACGGGAGACGGTCACGGATCAGGCTGTTCAGCGCCGGCCGGTCCTCGGCCCGGAACTCGGCGCGGGACATGTCGATCTCGCGGGTGTCGCGGGCGCCGGGCGCGACGGCGAGCACGCGGCAGGTCTGCTGCTCGATGCGCAGCAGCGCGGCGTGCTGGGCGGCGAGGACCTCCTTGGCGCACACCGTCGCGACGGTGCCGACCTCGTCCAGGCTCGCGGCGTAGCCCAGGCGCTTCGCGGCCGTCGCCAGCTCGGGCACACCGGCGGAGCGCGCCGCGGGCGGACCCTGCTCGCGCGCGTCCTCGGCGGTGAGCCACTGGACCACGTGTCCATGATCGCGGGTGCCGAAGACCGCTCACGAGGGGCCACCGGGTGAGGTCCGGCCGATGTCACCCGCCCCGGCGGCTCGGCGGAACCGTCGAATGCCCCGAGCGGGGGCATATCGACGGGCCGCCGGTCCGTGCCTCCGTCAGACGGGGCGCTGGTCCGTGCGCTGGTCAGACGGGCGGCAGCGGACGGTCGTCGTGCCGCTCGATCACCTCGCGGTGCGTGGTGTTGGTGCGCTGGGCGTTGAAGATGATCGACAGGATGATCGCCAGCACGCCCGCCGCCATCAGGATGTAGCCGATCACCGTGAGGTTCACGCCGGAGATGCTGTCCCGGACGCCGAACGACAGGATCGCGCCGATCACCAGCAGCGTGATACCGCCTCCGATGTACATGTGCGCTCCTTCTCCTCGTCCGGGTCTGGCCCGGGCGCTGCCAGTGTCACCCGAGGTCGGAAGGCCCGCACGCCGAGCCGGGACCGCCCACACAGCTGCGCGGCCGCGCCCGGACCGCCGGGGTCAGCCGAGCAGGCGGGGGTACGGGGTCGGCTCGCCGAGGACGTGCTCGGAGAGGAACGCCAGCACGGTGCCGTACCAGACGGTCGCGTTGCGCGGCGACAGCACCCAGTGGTTCTCGTCCGGGAAGTAGAGGAACCGGTGGGGCGTGCGGCCGTCGTCGTCCGCGGCGAGGGCCGACGACGACAGCAGCTGGCACCAGAGGCGCAGCGCCTCGCCGACCGGCACGCGGTAGTCCTTGTCGCCGTGGATCACCAGCATCGGGGTGGTGATCGCGCCGACGGACGCGTGCGGGGAGTTGTCCGCCGTCATCTGCGGGGTCATCTCGCGCTGCCAGTAGTACGCGGCGTCCGTGGTGGGGCCGAACTGGTCGAGCGCCCACAGCCCCGCGTGGCTGACGATCGCCCGGAACCGGTCGGTGTGCCCGGCCACCCAGTTGGCCATGTACCCGCCGAACGAGCCGCCCATCGCAGCCGTCCGCGACGCGTCCACGTCCGCCCGCGCCACCACCGCGTCGGTGACGGCCATCAGGTCGGTGAACGGCTCGGCACCCCAGGCACCCCAACCGCGCTGCACGAACTCCTGCCCGTAGCCCGTGGACAGCCCGGGGTCGGGCAGCACCACCGCGTACCCGCGCGCGACCAGCAGCCACGGGTTCCAGCGCCACGACCAGGCGTTCCACGTGCCGAGCGGACCGCCGTGGATCCACAGCAAGAGCGGCGCCGGCCGGTCGGGGCCGGCGGTGTGCGGCAGGGCCAGCCAGGCCCGCAGCGGGGTGCCGTCGGCGGCGGTGACCCGGAGCTCCTCGAGGCGGCCCGGCAGCTCGGGGAGCGGCGCCGGCCCGGGGAGCGGTTCGGCGGCGACCGGGGCGTCGGTGGCGGACGCCCGCGCCAGGTCGATGCGGACGGCGTGCGGCGGGGCCGTGTACGACGAGCGCAGCGCATAGGCCGTCGCACCGTCGGGGGCCACCTGCAGGTCGCTGAAGGCCGCGTCGTCGGACGTGACGCGGCGTACCGCCCCGGACGCCAGGTCGACGTGGAACACCGGCGCGCGGCCGTCGTCGTCGGCCACCACCAGCAGCCCGTCCGAGCCCGGCAGCCACACCGCACCCGACGGCCAGCGGTCCCAGTCCGCCGTGAGCGACCGCACCGGACCACCCGCCACCGGCACCACGGCGAGGTCCACCCGCGGCGCCCGCTGCGGCGTCGAGATCGTCTCGCGGTTGAACGCCACCCAGCGGCCGTCCGGGGACACCACCGGGTCGAGGACGTCGAAGCCCTCGTCGGCCACCAGCACCCGCCGCTCACCGGAGGCGACGTCGATCGCCACCAGCTGCGTGCGCACCTCCGCCGCGCGTCCCGGCACCGCCCACGTGGTGATCACCGTGCCGCCGTCCGGCGTCACGTCGCCGTGCTGCTCGACGAGCGCCGCCCGGGCGCCCGGCGTGACGTCGGTCAGCTCCACGCGCGGCTCGGCGACGCCGGCGGCGGGCGCGACCAGCCCGGGTGTGACGCGTCCGACGAACCAGTGCGGCGACTGCGGGCCGAGGTCGTGGTCCCAGTACCGGACCGGGTACGAGTCGTGCAGGATCGCCGCCACCTTGGCGTCCTTGCGCTCGGTGCGCAGCTTCTCGTCGTCGGCGGCGTCCTGCGCCGTCGGCAGCACGTCGGACGCGACCAGCAGCACCCCGGCGTCGGCCGCGACGTGCACGTCGCCCAGGCCGGAGTGCCGGTGGGCCACCACGCGGGCCTCGGCACCGTCGCGCGGGAGCAGCCACAGCGCCGCGACGTCGTCGTCGGACCCGTCCTTGCCTGGGTCGCCGTCCGGGTCCGGGCGGGCGGAGGTGAACAGCAGGTCGCCGTCCGGTGTGAACGCCGCGCTCGACTCGCCGCGGCCGCTGCGGGTCAGGCGCCGGGCCGGCCGGACACCGCTCGGGTCCACCTCCCACAGGGCGGTGACGTACCGGGTGCCCTTGGTGTCCAGGGTGGCGACGGCCGTGACCAGCCGGGTGCCGTCCGGCGAGAGGCGTAGGCCGGACAGCCGCGGCAGCGCCACGTACTGGTCGAGATCACCGAGCTGGCTGCCGGTCTGTGAGGTCATCGGCCTGTCTCCCCCTGTGGTTCGTCACCTGGTGCGTCGCGGCCCGCGAGCCGCGCGAGCATCGCGTTGTACTCGTCCATCTCGGTGTCGCCGGTCCGGTCCACCTGCCGGTCCCGGCGTCGGGCCAGCCGCTCGTCGTCCCGCGCCCAGGCGACCGCCACCGCCACCGCCAGGGCCAACGTGGGCAGCTCGCCGATCCCCCACGCGATGCCGCCACCGGCCTGCTGGTCGGCGATCGCGCTGGGTCCCCACGGCCGGCCGAGCAGGCCGAACCAGTCGGCCACCAGCAGCCCGTCGCCGCTCATCAGCGAGATGCCGAAGAAGGCGTGGAACCCCATCGTGGCGAACAGCAGCAGCAGCCGCTGCGGGTAGCCGGGACGCTGCGGGCCGGGGTCCACGCCGATCAGCGCATTGGCGAACAGGTACCCGACCAGTGAGAAGTGCACCACCATGAACAGGTGGCCCTCGGTGGTCCGCAGCGACCACTCGAACACGCCGCTGTAGTAGAAGACGATCATCGAGGCGACGAAGTTGGCCGCCGCCACCACCGGGTTGGCGAAGAACCGGCCGACCCGGCTGTGCACCAGCACCAGGATCCACTCGCGGGGACCGCGGGAGGCGTCGCCGGTGAGCCGGGTGGACCGGGCCGGCAGGGCGCGCAGCGCCAGCGACACCGGCGCCGAGAGGGCCAGGAACACCGGCACCACCGTCGCCAGGACCATGTGCTGCACCATGTGCGCGCTGAACAGCACGTGGCCGTAGGCGTTGGGGCCCCCGGACGTCGTCCAGACGAAGACGACCATCGCGGTGACCCAGGCGGCGGTCCGGCCCACCGGCCAGCGGTCGCCGCGCCGGCGCAGCCGCCACACCCAGCGCAGGTACACCACCAGGCCGGCGGCCGCGGCGGCGGCCATCACCACGTCCCAGTTCCACACGGTGAACCAGCGGGAGCCGGTCAGCTCCGGCGGGAGCGAGTGGCCGATCACCCGGAACGCGGGCGACGTGTCCGCCTCGGGGACGTTGGGGACGGGCGGCGCGGACGACGACAGCGCCACGGCGACGCCGGAGACCGCCCCCATCACCGCCAGCTCGACGAGGACCAGCCGGGCGAACGCCGCACCGGCACCGGTGCTCAGCTGCGGGATGGTCGCCCGACGGTGCGCCAGCCCGAGCGCGCCGAGCGCGACCAGCAGCACCGCCTTCGTGATCAGCAGCAGGCCGTACCGGGTGCCCAGGTCGGACCAGCCGCCCACCCGGATGAACCCGTTGACCAGGCCGGACACGCCCACCGCCGCCAGGCACCAGCCCGCGACGACCGAGTAGCGGCGCACCGCCACCGGCAGGTCGGTGCCGAGCCTGCGCGCGAGCAGGGCCAGTGCGGCGAGCGCCCCGATCCAGACGGCGGCGCCCAGCAGGTGCAGCAGCAGCGCCTCGGTGGCCACCTCGTGGTGCGCGGCGCCGGACGCGTGGCCGGTGCCGGACTGCATCCACAGCGCCACGAGCGCCAGCGCACCGGTCCAGCCGGCGCCGGTCGGGGTGCCGACCACCAGGGCCAGGGCGGTGACCGCCGCGGCGACCAGCACGATGCCGGCGTACGCCCGTCCCAGGTCCACCTGCGTGACGAACAGCCACAGCTGCGCGCCCGACGCGCCGAGGTCCACCGGGCTGCCGGACACCTGCGCGTACGTCAGCACGACACGCACCACGGCCAGCACCGTCCACACGCCGGCGGCGACGGCGGTCACCGTGGTACCGGCCGGCCACGCGGCACCGACCGCCGACGTGCCGGCGGGCGCCGTCGACCGGCGCTCGGGGTGCGCCTCCACCGCCGCCCGCCGCGGCACGATGCCGATCACCAGGGCGAGCGCGCCGAGCGTCACCGCCAGCGCCAGGTCGGTGAGCACGTCCACCACCGGCAGCCCCCAGCGGACCGCCGCACCCGGGTCGGCCAGGGCGGTGGCCGCCGCTGCACCGCTGAACGAGACCGCGACCAGCACGGCCACCACCGCCACGGCCCCCAGCACCGCGAGCCCACGCACGGCGACGACAGGGCGACGCGTCAGCATCTGCCCACCCTAGGCGGCGGTGCTGCGAGGAGGGCCGCCCTGACGCCGTCGTCCGGGCACGGGCAACGGCCACCGCCCTGCACGACCGCGCTCGGCGCGCGCCTCGCCCAGACTTGGGACGTCAGTCGGCGCGGCACGCCCGCACGAGCACGTCGACCAGCCGCTCGACCGACTCCTGGGAACTGCCGTCGGCGGTCGCCGCATCCGTGCCCGTGGGCGTGGCACCCCAGGTCAGCGGCTCACGCAGGGCGTCCATCTGGCTGGCGCCGAACATCACGGTGGCGATCGTGTCCGGCGAGACATCGGGGCTGACGGTCCCGAGCCGCTGCTCGGCCTCGACGAAGTCGACGATGTCGCTCCAGACGACCGGATGCGTCCGGCCCCCGGCGCCGTGCAGCCGGGTGAACAGCTCGTGCAGCAGGTCCGGCCGCCCCAGCAGGCCCGCCAGCATCGGGAAGGCGTCCGCCTGGAACGTCCGGCACTGCCGCACCAGCACCGTCAGCCCGGTGCGCAGGTCCTGTGCGCCCGGCTTCGGGCACCCGGCGGAGAACTGCCGGCCCAGCTCCGTGAACCGCTCCACCATCGCGACGACCACCAGGTCGTCCTTGCCGGCGAAGTGGTTGTAGAGCACGCCGTCCGCCACCTGGGCCTCGTGCGCGATGGTGCGCGTGGTCAGCCCCGTCACCCCGTGGGCGGCGAGCAGGCGCTGCGTCGCGTCGATCAGGTGCTGGCGCAGCGCCTGCGGGTGGCCCGGCTGGTCACGCAGGACACGAGCTTGGCGGGCCACAGCGCGATCCAACCATCCGGTCTCAGGCCACGTCACGCCGCCGGGTGAGCACCACCGCGCCCAGCCCGGCCAGCACCGTCCACCCGGCGAGCACCGCACCGCCGCCGACCTGCGGCAGGTACCCCGTACCGGGCGCGTACCCGAGCGCCGAGGCGGCGGTGGCCGGCAGCCATCGACCGACCGAGCTCAGCAGCTGGGACAGCGCGCCCTCGGCCACGAACAGCCACGCCACGGCGCCGACCACGGCGGCCGTCTGGGCTCGGACCATCGCACCGACGGCCACGCCGAGCACCGCGTACAGCGCCTGCCACACGATCACGCCCGCGGTGCTGCGGGCGACGACCGTCCAGTCCAGCGTCACGCCCTTGGCCTGGTACCAGGCCACCGCCAGGCCCACGACGGCCACCGCGACGACGACGCCGGCGACCAGCCCCGCGAGCGCGCCGGCGACGAGCTTGGCGACGACCACCCGGGAGCGCCGGGGCGTGGTGAGGAAGGTGTCGACGACGGTCCCGTGCCGGTACTCCCCGGCGCTCATGGTGATGCCGATGGCGAGGGAGAGGATCGCCACGACCCCGCCGTGGGCGAGGAAGGTCCGCATCCCGGCCTGCGTCGCCATCCGCTCGGGGGACAGCACCCCGGAGACGACGGCGCCGCTGGCCGCCATCGCCAGGAGCACCACCTGGGCGAGCAGCACCCACCGGGGGGTGCGGACCGTGGTGAGCTTCAGCAGCTCGGCCCTGACCAGGGCGGTCATGCCGCCACCTCCGCCGTCAGCCGCAGGAACGCCGTCTCGATCGCCGCGGCGTCGTCCGGGCCGGCCGCCGCGTCCGCGGTCGCCGCCAGGTCCGCCAGCGAGCCGTCGAACCGGAGCCGACCCCGGTCGATCACCAGCACCCGGTCGGCGGTGCGGGTCACCTCGGCCAGGAAGTGGCTGGAGACCAGCACCGTGCGCCCCTCGGCAGCGCTGCGGCGGAAGAACTCCCGCACCCAGGCGATGCCCTCGGGGTCCAGGCCGTTGGCCGGCTCGTCGGCGATCAGCACCTCCGGGTCGCCGAGCAGGGCGCACGCCAGCCCCAGCCGCTGCCGCATGCCGAGCGAGTACTCACCGACCCGCCGGTCCGCCGCCGGCGTCAGCTCCACGAGCTCGAGCACCTCGTCGACCCGGGCGGTGCCGATACCGGCCGCCAGGGCCACCACCCGCAGGTGGTCACGCCCGGTCCGGCCGCGGTGGAACCCGTCGGGACCGAGCAGCGCGCCCACCGACCGTCGCGGGGACTCGAGCTCGTCGTACCGGCGGCCGTCGAGCAGCGCCTGCCCGGCGGTCGGCCGGACCAGACCGAGCAGCATCCGCAGCGTCGTCGTCTTGCCCGCGCCGTTGGGCCCGAGGAAGGCGGTGACCTGGCCGGGCACCACCCGGGCCGTGACGTCGTCCACCGCAACCACCGAGCCGAAACGCTTGGTCAGACCCACAAGCTGGACATGCATCGCACCCGTCCTCTCGTTATGAACGCACGTTCATGAACACTCGTTCATTATTGGGCGTGCGGATGCACGGGTCAATGGGTCGGGAGCAGACGGCCGCGATCGAGGAGAGCCGCGGCGCGTGGCCGTTAGCGCTAGGAGGCGGCGGCCGTCCGGTGCGTGGTGAGAGCGGGACCCTCGGCGGTCACAGGTCGCACTGGCAGACGGTGTTCAGCTCGACGACCTCGTCGCCGTCCTCCGGGCGGGCCCACGCCTCTGCCTCGGCCCTGCTCGCGAACCGCCGGGGCGCGAGCCGGCCGCTGGCCAGCAGCACGCCGACGTCCGTCAGCTCGCGGGGGTCCTGCCACCGGATCGTCTGCACCGCGCTGTCGGTCATCCCGTCCCTCGTCCTTCCTGCGACGTCTGCTCCGCACAACAGTCCGGGACCGGCCCGGATTCCGCCGCCGACCTCGCGCCGGCGGACGCCCTCATCACCCCGGATGGCAGGGCCGCGCGGTCGCTGCGATGCTCGAACGGACATCGTCGACCCCGGGGAGCCCCATGCGCCGCACCGTGGACGCCGTCGTCGTCGGGGCCGGTCCCAACGGCCTGGTCGCGGCCAACGCGCTGGCGGACGCGAGCTGGGACGTGCTGCTGCTCGAGGCGAACGACGAGGTCGGCGGGGCGGTCCGCAGCGCCGAGGTGACCGTGCCGGGCTTCCGCAGCGACCTGTTCAGCGCCTTCTACCCGCTCGCGGCGGCGTCGCCGGCGATCCGTGCGCTGGAGCTGGAGCGGTACGGGCTGCACTGGCTGCACGCGCCGGCGGTGCTGGCGCACGCGCTGGACGACGGGCGCGCGGCGGTGCTGCACCACGACGTCGACCGCACCGCCGCGGGGCTGGACGAGTGGGCGGCCGGCGACGGTGACGCGTGGCGCCGGATGGTCGACGGCTACCGCCGGTTGCGGGACCCGCTGCTGGACGCGCTGTTCACCCCGATCCCGCCGGTGCGGGCGCTCGCTCGGATCCTGGCCCGCACCCGGACCGCCGGTGCGCTCGAGGTGGCCCGGCTGGCCGCGCTGCCGGTGCGCCGGCTGGGCCAGGAGACGTTCCGGGGCGAGGGCGGCGGGCTGCTGCTGACCGGCAACGCGCTGCACGCGGACATCCCGCCGGACGCCGCCGGCAGCGGCCTGTACGGATGGCTGCTGGCGATGCTCGGTCAGGACGTCGGCTTCCCGGTGCCGGAGGGCGGTGCCGGTGAGCTGGCGGAGGCGATGCGGCGGCGGTTCGAGGCGGCCGGCGGCGCGGTGCTGACAAGCGCCGAGGTGACCCACGTCGAGGTGCGGGCCGGCCGGGCCGTCGGGGTGCGGACCGCCGGCGGGCTGGAGGTCGGTGTCCGGCGGGCCGTGCTCGCCGACGTGTCGGCGCCCGCGCTGTTCGGCCGGCTGCTGCACCAGCGGGACGTGCCGGCGGCGTTGCGGCGCCGGATGGAGACGTTCCAGTGGGACTACTCGACGTTCAAGCTGGACTGGGCGCTGGACGGGCCTGTGCCGTGGACGGCCGAGGGTGCCCGCGGCGCGGGCACGGTGCACCTCGGGGTCGACGACCACGGGTTCGTGCAGATGGCCGCCGACCTGTCGATGGACCGGATCCCGGAGCGACCGTTCCTGCTGTTCGGCCAGATGACCACGTCCGACCCCAGCCGCTCACCGGCCGGCACCGAGTCGGCGTGGGCGTACACCCACGTGCCGCACGGCATCACGTGGGACAGCGAGGCGGTCGACGCGCAGGTGCAGCGCGTCGAGGCGGCGGTCGAGCGGGCCGCTCCCGGATTCCGGTCGCGCATCGTGGGCCGGTACGTGCAGAGCCCGACGGACATCGAGGCGGCCGATGCCAACCTGGTGGACGGCGCCACCAACGGCGGCACCGCGTCGATCCACCAGCAGCTGGTGTTCCGGCCCACCACCGGGCTGGGTCGGCCGGAGACCCCGGTCACCGGCCTGTACCTGGCGAGCGCCGGTGCGCATCCGGGCGGCGGCGTGCACGGCGCCTGCGGCTGGAACGCGGCGCGCGCGGCGCTCGGTCAGGCAGGTCCGACGGGCGCCCTGCGGCGGGCGCTGGTGCGCACCGCGTGGGACCGGGTGCTGCCCGAGCGCTGAGCGCAGGTCTTTCCGCCGGGCGGCCGCATCGGCCGGTCAGGTCGACGGGCGGCAGGCCAGTGCGCCGAGGCGGTAGAGCGTCTCGCGGTTGCGCCAGCTGATCAGCGCGTCGCGCAGCGGCTCCGGCAACAGCGTCGCGGGACCGCGCACCGCGTCCTCCGCGATGCGCACGCGGCAGCCACCGGCGGTCGGCACTACGGAGATCGCGACGTTCGCATCGCCGACGAACGACCCCTTCGCCTCCAGCTCGATGCCGCGCTCGGGGTCCCAGCGGCGGCTGACGCTCACGTCCTGCAGCACCATCGGCCACAGGCCGGCCGAGTGCGCGATGCGCGAGCCCGGCGCCGGCCACTGCTCGTCGACGCCGCGGATGCGGCTGGTGCCGACCACCCACGTGGCGTAGTTCCACCCGTCGGCGAGCACGCGGAGCACGTCCTCGGGCGGGCAGGGCAGGTCACGGGAGACGACGGCCATGCTCCAGCGTCGCATCGGGCACGCGGGTGCGCGCGGGCAGGAGGCGGCACCCGGCCCGTCAGGTGGACGACGAGAAGCCGTTGACCTTGTGGGTCCCGTCGCACCACGGCTTGATCGACGAGCCCCCGCAGCGGCACAGCGCCACGGTGCGTCGGCCCTTGTCCACCGGACGGCCGTCGGCGTCCAGCACCTCGACGTCACCACGCACCAGCAGCGGGCCGTCCGGGCACGCGACGATGCTCCCGGGGCGGGGAGGCGTCGACGGGTGCCCGTCCGTCGTCCGGCCGTGATCCGTCATGGCAGCGGCCGCAGCAGCGACGTCCCGTCGGCGTCCCAGGCCTGCATCATCCGGGCGGCGGCCGCGCCGTCGAGCGCGAGGCAGCAGGCGGCGCCGAACAGGATGTCGTCCACCAGCTCCGGCTCCTGCTCGGCCAGCGCGCCGGCGAGGTCGCGGCCGGCGATCTGCTCGTGCACCGCGTCGGCCGCGACGTGCTCGTCGAAGTACCAGGTGGCGGCCACGTCGTCGTGACCCAGCCGCCGCACCCCGTTGCCGTACAGCCGGTTCGGCAGCGAGGACGTCATCTCGAAGGCCGCCAGGTGCCCGACGATCGCCCCGCGCAACCGCCGGTGCAGCCCGAACAGCGACATCGCGTTCAGCGAGGCCAGGGTCGCCGCCGGCACGTGGTCCACGTAGGCGCCGTACGTGTCGTCGAGCCCGAACGCCCGCATGACCAGGGCGAACAGCTCCGCATGCATGCGGTGCGGGTCGCCGTCGCCGTACTCGTCGGCCTGGATCTCCACCAGCGCCGCCTTGGGTCCGCCGGCCAGCCGCGGGATGGCCCACGTGTGCGGGTCGGCCTCCTTGAGCTGGTAGATCGACCGGTGCACCAGCAGCTCGCGCAGCTGGGGCTCGGTCGTCTTGCGGGCGACGTGGCGGGACAGGCTCGGGCCGTCGGCGGCGGCCGTCAGGGCGAACAGCCGCTCGGCGACGCCGGTCCGGTCCCGGCGGTCGCACTCCGGCACCGGGACCGTGCGGCGCAGCTCGGCCTCGAACGGCACCTCGAGCGCGGCGCGGACGGCCAGCAGGTCCGGGTCCCACTCCCAGTCGTCGTCGACACCGGCGATGCCGCGGTAGTGCAGCTCGTAGAGGCACAGCAGGGCGAGCTGCACGTCCTCGTCGGTGCGCCAGTCGGTGGGATCGGTGAGTCGGGCGGCGACGGCGGCGCGCAGCGGGCCCAGGTCGACGGCCCCGGGCGAGCGGCTCAGCGCGGCGAGCAGGGCGGTGCTGATCGGGCCGCGCGGCGCCGGCCGGGGCAGGCGGACGGCCCCCCGCGGGGGCAGCGTGGGTGCGGCGCTCGACGAGGCCTCGCCAGAGGGCGTGGGTGCGGCGCCCGACGACGGCTCGACCGAGGGCGTGGGTGCGGCGCCCGACGACGGCTCGACCGAGGGTGCCCTCCCCGAGGAGGGCTCGACGGCGGTGGCGACGCCGGTGGACGGCGTCGTCGTCGGAGCCTCGACGGGTGACATGCCGTCCATCGTGCGCGCGGCCCGGACGAGCCGCGACCGCGCGACCGCCCCTCCCGGAGCTCAGGCGCCTGCGGCCCGGAGGCGCGGCGCGGCCGCGACCAGCTCGGCGGTGTACGGGTGCAGCGGGTGCTCGTACACCTGGTCGGTCGGGCCGCACTCGACGATCCGGCCCTCGTTCATCACCGCGACGGTGTCGCAGGTGCGCCGCACCACTGCCAGGTCGTGCGAGACGAACAGCAGCGTCAGCCCGTACTCGTCCGCCAGGTCGGACAGCAGGTTGAGCACCTGCGCGCGCACGGACACGTCGAGGGACGACACGGCCTCGTCCGCCACCAGGAGCTGGGGGCGGGTGACGACGGCCCGCGCGATCGCGATGCGCTGCCGCTGGCCGCCGGAGAACTGGTGCGGGTAGCGGTCGAGAGCCGTCGCCGGCAGCCCGACCGCGTCGAGAACCTCGGCCGCCCGCGCCCGCCGCTCGTCGGCACCCACGCCGCGCAGCGGTTCGGTGACCACCTCGGCGATCCGCATCCGCGGGTCCAGCGACCCCATCGGGTCCTGGAAGACGATCTGCGCGGTCCGCCGCAGCCAGCCGAGCGCCCGCTCCGGCGTGCCGACCACCTCGCGCCCGCCGATCCGCACCGAGCCGGCGGTCGCCTGGTCCAGGCCCGTGACCAGGCGCAGCAGCGTCGACTTGCCGCTGCCGGACTCCCCGACCACGCCGAACCGCTGCCCCTCGCGCACCTCGAACGACACGTCGCGGACGGCCTGCACGTGGGTGGCGCGGCCGATGCGGTGCGGGCGGACGTAGGTGCGGCGCAGTTCGGCGACGGCGAGCAGCGGGGCGTCGCCGGGGAGGTGGTTGAAGACGTGCGGGGCGGCCTGGTCGGGCAGCACCTCGTGCGGGCCGGGCTGCGGTGCGGCGGGGCGGCCAGGAGCGGTGACGACGACAGCGTCCGCGCTGCCGTCCGCAGGCGTGGTCGCCGGCACCGCGCCGGTCGCCTGCGTCCCGGCAGCAGCCGTCGCCGCGCCCGTCATCCCCGCGCCGGTCGACACCGCGCCGGTCGACACCGCGCCCGTCGTCCCCGACCCCAGGTCCACCACCGTCACCAGCCGACCCCGGGCGTCCGTCGCCAGGGCGGACACCGCCAGCAGCGAGCGCGTGTACGGGTGCTGCGGCGCGGAGAACACGCGGTCCAGCGGGCCCTCCTCCACCACGGCCCCGTCGCGCAGGATCACCACCCGGTCGCACAGGTCGGCGACGATCCCCAGGTCGTGCGTGACGAACACCAGCGACGTGCCGGAGCGCGCGACCTGCTCCCGCATCAGGTCGAGCACCCGCCGCTGCACCGTGACGTCCAGGGCTGTGGTCGGCTCGTCGGCCAGCAGCAGGTCCGGGGTGTTGGCCATCGCCATCGCCAGCATCACGCGCTGCCGCTGACCGCCGGAGAGCTCGTGCGGGTAGGCCCGCGCCGCCGCGCCCGGGTCCGGCAGGCCCACGCCGTCGAGCAGCTCCACCGACCGCCCCCGCGCCGCCCGCGCACCACCGGCGAACCCGTGCAGCGTGAGGATCTCGGCCACCTGGCGGCCCACCGGTAGCAGCGGGTCCAGCGCGGTCATCGGCTCCTGGAACACCATCGACACCCGCCGCCCGCGCAGCCGTGCCGACGCCCGGTCCCCCAGCGTCAGCAGGTCCCGGTCCTCGCCGTCCAGCCGCGCGGCGCCCGTCGCGCGCAGCGCCTCGGGCAGCAGGCCCATCAGCGCCAGCAGCGTCAGCGTCTTGCCCGACCCCGACTCGCCGATCAGGCCCACCCGCTCGCCGCGCTCCACGCGCAGGTCGATCCCGTGCAGCAGCTCCCGGGGTCCGGACTGCACGCGCAGGCCACTGACCTGGAGCAACGTGCTCACGCCGCCGCCTCCAGCCGAGGGTCGAGGCGGTCCCGCAGACCGTCGCCCAGCAGGTTGAAGCCGAGCACGGTCCAGGCGATGGCGACGCCGGGCCAGACGATCAGCAACGGCTGCACGTAGAGGAAGGCCTGCGCGTCCTGCAGCATGCGGCCCCACGACGGCGTGGGGGGCGGCGTCCCGAGCCCCAGGTAGGACAGCGCCGCCTCGGCCAGCACGGCCAGCGCGAAGCCGACCGACGCCTGCACGATGAGCATGCTGCGCACGTTGGGGAGCACGTGCCGCACCGCCGTGTACAGCGGCCCACGCCCGGCGGCGCGGGCCGCGAGCGCGTACTCCCGGCTGAGCACCTGCAGCGTCCCGGCGCGCGTCACGCGCACGAACCCCGGCGCGGCGCCGATCCCCAGCGCCACCATGGCCGTCCAGGTCGACGGCCCGCGGACCGCCGCGAGCACCATCGCCAGCAGCAGCGCGGGGAACGCCTGCACCACGTCGTTCCACCGCATCAGCCACAGCCCCGCGCCGCCCTGCCGCGTCATCGCCGCCGCGATGCCGAACGGCACGCCCAGCACCAGGGAGATCAGCACCGCGACCAGCCCGACCAGCAGCGGCACCCGCGTGCCGGCGATCAGCATGCTCGCCGCGTCCCGACCGAGGCCGTCGGTCCCCAACCAGTGCGCCGGGCTCGGCCCCTGCAGCCGGTGCAGCGGGTCGGTGACCAGAGGGTCGTGCGGGGTCCAGACGAGGGACACCAGCCCGATGAGCACCACCGCGGCGACCATCACGGCACCGACCAGCAGCGGTGCGTTCCACCGTCGCGTCGTCGGCCGCCCGCCGCTCGTCGTCCCGCGCCCGCTCGTCGTCCCCCGCCCGCTCGTCGTCCCAGGCCCGCTCGTCGTCGCGCTCATCGCGCCCGCCGCAGCCGCGGGTCCACCAGCACGTACACCAGGTCCACCAGCAGGTTCAGCGCCAGCACCAGCAGCACCACCACCATCACGACGGCCTGCACCTCGACCAGGTCGCGGTTGGCCACCGACCGCAGCAGCAGCGACCCCAGCCCGGGGATGACGAACACCGTCTCGATCACCACGGCCCCCACCAGCAGCCCCGCGAGCTCGACCCCGGTCACCGTCACGACGGGCACCAGCGCGTTGCGCAGCCCGTGGCGCCGCAGCGCCTGCCAGCGGGTCATCCCCTTGGCCCGAGCCGTCCGCATGAAGTCCTCGCGCTGCACGTCGAGCAGCGCAGAGCGCAGGTAGCGGGACAGGATCGCGCCCCTGACCAGGCCGAGCGCGAGCGCCGGCAGCACCAGGTGCCGCAGGAACCCCCCGACACCGTCCACGGGCGCCACCCAGCCGCCGGACGGCAGCCAGTGCAGCCGCACGGCGAACACCGTCACCAGCAGCAGCCCGGCCAGGAAGCTCGGCACCGAGATGCCCACCTGGGTGGCTGCCGAGAGCGCCGCGCCGTCGGCGCGCCCCTGCCGCACCGCCGCCAGCAGCCCGGTCGGCAGGGCGATCAGCGCCGCCACCACCATGCCGGCCAGCACCAGCAGCAGCGACACCTGCATCGCGTTGAGCACCTCCGGACCCACCGGCGCGCGCGTCGAGTAGGAGATGCCGAGGCTCCCGGTCGCCAGCTGACCGAGCCAGTGGACGTACTGCGCCGGCAGCGACCGGTCGAGGCCTAGCTGGTGCCGCAGCGCCGCGACCTGGTCGGGGGTCGCGTCGAGGCCGAGCTGCGCGCGTGCCGGGTCGCCCGGGAGCACCGCCAGCAGCACGAAGACGACCACCGACGCCACCAGCGCCGTCAGGGCGAACACCCCAAGGCGCCGCAGCACGGTCAGCAGCATGGACGGCTCACCAGTCGGGCGTCAGCCCGTGACGGAGACGCCGGCCAGGCCGATCCCCACGCCCAGGTCGTTGGTCGGCATCCCGTGCACGGCCGCGGTGGCCACCACCACGTTCGGCGGGTTGTAGAGCCACACGCCGGCGGCGTCCTTGATGATCGCCTGCACCGCGTCGGTCATGTGCGTGATGTACGAGTCCTCGTCGGTCGCCGCCTTCGCCGCCGCGAAGTCCTTCCCGACCGCCGGGTTCGAGTAGCTCCAGTAGTAGCTCGGGTTGCCGTAGTTGGTGACGTTGCGCGGCTCGACGTGGTTGACGACGGTCAGGTCGAACTGGTGCTGGGTGAGGGTCTTGTCCACCCACACGGCGGGGAACTCCTGCGTCTGCAGGGTGGCGGTGATGCCGACGGCGGCCAGGTCCGACTGCACCACCTGGCTGATCGCCTGCGCGTACGGCCGGTTCGGCACCGTGAAGGTGAGGTTCAGCCCCGTGACGCCCGCGTCGGCCAGCAGCTGCTTCGCCGCGGCCGGGTCGTACGGGTACGGCTCGTCGGACCGGACGAAGTACGGGTCGGTCGGCACCGCCGGTCCGTGCAGCTCCGTCGCGACGCCGCCCGTGGCTGCCGCGACGACCGCCTTCTTGTCGATCGCGTGGCTGATCGCCTGCCGCACCCGCACGTCGGCGAGCGCCGGGTTGGCCTCGTTCATCGACAGCACCACCACGGCCTGCGAGCTGCCCGCGGTCACCGTGAACCGCGGGTCGGCCTTGAACGATGCCAGCTGGTCGTACGCCTCCGCCTGGTACAGGGCGTCGACACCGCCGGACCGCATGGCGTTCGCCGCGGCGCTCGCATCGGCGAAGTAGTCCAGGTCCACCTGCTTGACCAGGGCCTTCGCGCCCCAGTAGGCGTCGTTGCGGGTCAGCACCAGCTTCACGCCGGTCTGGTACGAGGCGACCGTGAACGGTCCCGTGCCCACCGCCTTGGTGGCCAGGGAGTCCACCGCGTCGGGGGAGAACATGGCGCCGAGCGGACCGGCCAGCCAGAACGGGACCGTCGCGTCCGGCTTGGTCAGCACCACCTTGGCCTCGGTGGGGGAGACCACCTCCACGTGGTCCAGCGCCGCGAGGTTGCCGGGGGTGTTCGCCTTCCACGTCTTGACGCGCTCGAGGGAGAACTTCACGGCGGCCGCGTCGAACGGCGACCCGTTGCTGAACTTCACGCCCTCCCGCAGCGTGAAGTCGTAGGTCAGCCCGTCCCGGCTGACCGTGTACCCGGTGGCGAGCAGCGGCACCACCTTGCCGTCCTGGTCCAGGCGCAGCAGCCCCTCGTACACGTTGCCGAGCAGCGCCTGGAAGATCGCGGCGCCGCCCGTGCTGGTGAAGTCGAGGTTGGCCGGCGCGGCGGCCAGGCCCAGGCGGAGCGTCGCGTCGGCGCGGGCGGCGGCGGTGGACGACGAGGCGGTCGGCTTCGGTGACGCACCCGCGGTGCACCCCGTGACCGCCAGGGCCGTGGCGACCAGAAGCCCGATCGCGGCGAGGGCGTGACGCCCACGTCTGGTGCTCATCGGAGGTCCTTTCGGGCGGGAGGCGGGACGCACGGGCGCGATCGCCGCTGTCCGGGTCAACGTGCGGGGGGTTCCGTTCCGTCCCCCGGTCGCGGCGGCGGCCGAGGGGGACGTGGGCTCAGGGCTGCGGCTGCTCCGGTGGGATCCCGGTACCGCGTGCGGCGTCGGTCCCGGAGCCGGCTCCGGCCTCGGTCCCGGCGCCGAGCGCCTGGCGCCGACGCCGGCCGAGGGCGGCCGCGGCGGCCGCGAGCACCAGCACCGCGCCGACCACCAGCCAGTACGACGGGCGGCCGGTCGACGCGGACGGCACCGGGTCGGCCGAGGCGGTGGGTGTCGGGGAGGGGCCGGCGGCGGACGGGCTGGCGGCGGTTGGGCTGGCGACGGAGGCGCCCGGCGTGGCGCTGGGAGCCTGCGACGGCACAGCCGACGCCGTCGGGGCCGCGACGCCGACGGCCGACGTGGCGGCGAAGTGGAACGTGCCGGAGACGGGGTGCCCGTCGGCGGAGGTCACGCGCCAGACCACCGTGTACGTGCCCGCCGGACGCGCGGGCGCTAGGGGCTGTGCGACCGTGGTCGGCCCCAGCTGCGGGTCGCCGGTGCTGACCACCGACCCGTCCGGAGCCGTCACCTTCACCTCGGTGCCGAGCGCGATCGCCTTGTCGGTGAACGTGAGCGTCACCTGGTCCGGCGCCGTCGCGACGGTGGCACCGTCCGCGGGGTCGGTGGACACCAGCTCGTCGTGCGCCGACGCGGGCAGCGCTCCAAGGAGGCCCAGTCCCGCCGTCACCGCGACCACGGCTGCCGCGCCCGCCACGAACCTCCACCTGCTGCTCCGTCTCGGCACGGACCGCACGCTAGTGCGCCGCGAGCCGCTGGGCCGAGCCGGGAGCCCTGCGGCGTCGCAGTTGGGCGACCGGTGACGCTTCCCGCACGCCGGCCGGTCCTCGGGCGCGCGGACGTGGTGACGGCCTCGCATCAGGACCAACGGCCCGCCGTTCCGGCCTCGCCCGACGCCGCGGAGCCCGTGGGGTGAGACGGCCCGGACGCGAGCGAGCAAACGATTCCCAACCCGTGCCACGATGCTGACGTGGTCGACGGACGCCCGATGAACATCCAGGACGTGGCGCGGGTCGCGGGCGTGTCAGCCGCGACCGTGTCGCGCGTCCTCAACGGTCGCGACTCGGTCGACGCCGAGATGGCCGCGCGGGTGCGCCAGGCGGTCGCCGAGACGGGGTACGTGCCCAACAGCAACGGCCGAGCGCTCCGCCGGCAGGTGTCCGACGTGTGGGCGGCGATCGTCTCCGACGTCCAGAACCCCTTCTTCACCGGCATGGTGACCTCGCTCGAGTCGGTCGCCGCCCAGCGCGGGCTGTCCGTGATGCTGTGCAACACCGACGAGCACCTCAGCCGGGAGCGCGTCTACATCCAGACGGCGATCGCGCAGCGGATGGCCGGTGTGGTCATCGCCGCCGCGTCGGCCAAGCAGTCGAACCTGGCGCCGTTGCTCACGGCCGGCATCCCCGTGGTGGTCGTCGACCGGCGGGTCGACAGCTACACCGGCGACACGATCTTCGTGGACAACCACCTCGCCGGACGCCTGGCTGCCGAGCACCTGATGCAGATGGGCTACAACCGCATCGCGTGCATCGCCGGCCCCTCCGAGGTCAGCACCACCGAGGAGCGCCTCGCAGGCTTCCGCGACGCGCTCTCCAAGGGACCGCACCCGCTGAGTCCGTCCATGGTGCGACGCACCAACCTGCGCCCGGAGGGCGGCGAGGTGGCGATGCGCGCCCTGCTCAGCTCCCCGCACCCGCCGGACGCCGTGTTCACCACCAACGGACCGCTGACGGTGGGCGCGTACCGAGCGATCCAGGCGGCCGGGCTCGAGATGCCGCACGACATCGCCCTGGTCGGCACGGACGACGACCAGTGGACCCGGATGGTCGTCCCAGGCGTGAGCGTGATCCGCCAGCCGGTCGCCCAGATGGGTGCGCTCGCCGCCGAGCTCCTGCTGTCCCGCGGCTCGTCGTCGCACTCGGCGCCGCAGCACATCGTGCTCGATCCGGAGCTCCTGGTCAGGGCCTCGTCGACCCGCCGGGCCTGAGCGTCACCCCGGGTCAGACCCCGCTGCGGTGCCGACGGACGGCGACGGCGAGCTCCTCGTCGTCGGCGTAGGGCTCGCACCAGTAGACGAGCTGCTGACCGTCCCGGAACGCGTCGACCACCTCGAGGTTCTCGTACGCCGGGCCGCCCGGGATCGGCGAGGCGCTGGCCCAGTACGCCCAGCGGGCGTTGACCTGGGCGGCCGCCGCGTCGCTCGGCTCCTCGACCCGCCAGCCCTGGACCGCCCGAGCGCCCTCGTACCGCCAGTGCGTCGCCGTGCCGGGCGCGTGGACCGCCGACCAGGGGCGCTCCTCGTCCGGCGTCGCCCACACCAGCGCGGCGGCACCGTCGCGGTGCAGCCGGTCGAGCCCGAACCGGGCGTGCGGCGTGAACTCCGTGCGGGCGAACCCCGGCCACAGCTCCGCCGGCGTCACGACGCCGTCGGCCAGGTGCAGCCGCCGCAGCCGCGCGTAGTTGCCCATCGTGGCCGACAGGATGCAGGCGGTGAGCTCGGCGCTGCCGGGCCGCCGCAGCGCCGCGAGCGACACCTCGCGGGGTCGGTCCGCGCGGAACTGCACGCGCACCACCACCTCGGCGCCGTTGTCGAAGCGCTCGCTGTGGACGTGCACCGTCAGGCGCTCGACCCCGTCCTCCTGCGTGACCACGCCCGGCACGGGCTCGTCCGTCGGCCGCGGTGAGCCGTTCGACGGGTCCTGCGACGACCAGAAGCGCTTGCCCGGACGGTTGTCGAGCGTGCTGTGCTCGAGCTCCGAGTAGCCACGGTCCGTGGCTCCGGCGGCGACGGGCTCCACGGCGACGAAGTTGAGCAGCCGCGCGCTCCCGAGGTAGGGGGCGAAGATGCGCAGCAGCCCGCGAGGACCGAGCCCGGGCTCGATCCCGACCTGGATCCCGTCGGGATGCCCCCACCGCGGCGCGTTGCCGTGGGACGGGTCAGGTTGCAGCCACACGGACGCCTCCACCGACTCTGACCACGTGCCGACGCCCCCGAGCGAGGCCGTCGTCCCGGCGCCCGCCGGTGCTGAGGGCAACGGCGCGCCGATGGCCCGACGGTAGACATCCCAGCAATCCATTTCAAGGGAACTGGCCCTGCGGCCATGGCTCCCACCGAGGGGCTACGCCGGACGCGAGCCGTCCGCCGCGGCTCCGCGACCGCGAAACGGCAGGCAGATATCGCGCTCTACCTGCACGAACACTCGATCGGCACGCTCCGCCGCCCGGGAGCCGCCCCGACTGTCAGGTCACAGTCCGGCAACGGCCTGTTGACCGTCCCGGCGCATCAGGTGTAGACAACGGGAAATCGATTCCCCGTCTCCGGGGTTGTAGACGAACGGAGCAATGGTGCTCGCTGGCATCCACCCGCTGCTGACGGGAACCCTGCTGCATCACCTCGATGCGATGGGCCACGGCGACTGCGTGCTCGTGTGCGACGCGCACTTCCCTGCCGACCGGCTCGCCCCGGTGGTCGTCGACCTGCCGGGCCTCGATGCGGACGCCGTCGTGGAGGCGATCTGCACGGTGCTCCCGCTGGACGTGCCGACCGCCGCGGTGCTGATGAACCCCGAGGACGTCGAGGCCCCGGCCGTGACCGCGCTCCGGGACGCCTGCCCCGCACCGACGGAGGCCGTGCGGAGCCTGACCCGGACGGCGTTCTACGACGCCGCCCGCAGCGCTCGGCTGGCCGTCCGGACCGGCGAGCGCCGCACGTTCGGCAACATCCTGCTGTTCAAGGGCGTGGTCGCGTGAGCGGCGGGACGCTCGACGAGGCGCTAGCCGCGGCCGACCGCGCGATGGCGGCCGAGTCGGAGGCGATCGCGACTACCCGCCTCGCCGTCCGTCCGGCCCTGGCGGAGGCCCTCCGGCTGCTCAGCCAGACGCGCGGCCGCGTGGTCGTGTCCGGCCTCGGCAAGTCCGGGCACATCGGCTCGAAGATGGCCGCGACCCTGGCCAGCACCGGCACGCCCGCGTTCTTCGTGCACTCCACCGAGGCGCTGCACGGCGACTCGGGGATGGTGACCCGGGACGACGTCGCCATCCTGATCTCCTACTCCGGCGAGACCGCCGAGGTGTGCCAGTTCGCGCGGATGGTTCTCGCGCGCGGCGCCGCGGTGATCGCCATGACCGGTCGGCCGTCGTCGAGCCTCGCCACGCTCGCCCGCGTGCACCTGTCGATCCACGTCGAACGAGAGGCGGACCCGCTGGGGCTGGCGCCGACCGCGTCGACCGCCAGCACGCTCGCCCTCGGGGACGCGCTCGCTGCGGGCCTGATGACGCTGAGCGGGTTCACCGCCGAGGAGTTCGCCGTGTTCCACCCCGGCGGCTCGCTCGGGCGCCAGCTGCTCGGGGACCGGAGCATCGCGTGAGCGCCGACGTCTGCGTCGTGGGGTCCTTCATGATGGACCTGGTCGCCTACGCTCCGCGCCGCCCCGAGCCGGGCGAGACGCTGATCGGCACCGGGTTCTCCTCCGCCCCGGGCGGCAAGGGTTTCAACCAGGCGGTCGCCGCGGCGCGGGCCGGTGCGCGCACGGCGATGGTCGGCTGCGTCGGCGACGACGAGATGGGTGCGCAGTTCCGCACGATGCTCGGCGCCGAGGGGATCGACGCGACGGCGGTCACCGTCCGGCCCGACGCGGGGACCGGTGTCGGGCTGCCGCTGGTGGAGCCGAGCGGGCAGAACTCGATCGTCGTCGTGCCGCGCGCGAACCACGTCGTGGACACCGCCCAGATCGTCGACGCGGCGCCCGTGATCACCGGCGCGAAGGTGCTGGTGATGCAGCTCGAGCTCGCCGTGGAGGCCGCGGTCGCGGCCGCCCGGATCGCCCACGAGCGCGGTGTGACCGTGATCCTCAACCCCGCACCCGTGTGCCCGCTGCCCGCGGAGCTGCTGGAGCACGTGGACGTCCTGGTGCCCAACGAGGGTGAGCTCGCAGCCCTGAGCGGCGAGCCCGGTGCCGACCCCGTGACCTCCGCGGCGGCCCTCCGCGACCGCTGGGGACTTGACGTGGTGGTGACCCTGGGCGAACGTGGCGCGCTCGTGCTGACCCGGGACGGCGTCGCCCGGCGGGTACCGGCACGGGCCGTCACCGCGGTGGACACCGTGGGTGCAGGGGACGTCTTCTGCGGGTACCTGGCCGCCGGGCTCGCGCAGGGGCTCGACCTGGCGACGGCGGCCGACGCCGCCAACGCCGCCGCGGCCATCTCGGTCACCCGGACGGGGTCGGCGGCATCCGCACCGACGGCCGACGAGGTGCGGGCGCTGGTCGCAGCGTCCCCCACCACCGTCAGCCCCACCACCGTCAGCCCCACCACCGTCAGTCCCGGTGTGGTCAGCCCCGCCGTCGTCAGCCCCCGCTGATGCGCCCGCCGGACGCGTCACCCGACCGCTCGAGGAGGACCGTGCACCGCCGCCAGGTCGTCAGGAGCCTCGCCGCCGTCGCGGCCGGGACGAGCCTGCTGCTCGTCGCGGCGTGCGCCGGTCGCACTCCCTCGCCCGGCGGCAGCCTGCGCTCCACCGCTGGCAGCAGCCCGTCCGCCGCCACCAGCCTCCCGCCCGGTCCGCCCGCACCCGCGTCCTTCGTCCTGCCGAGCTCGACACCCTTCACGCTGACCGGCGTGCGGGACGTGGCGCAGGTCGGCCAGATCACCGGCGCGGACGCCCCCGGCAGCACGGTGCGCTGGGGCATGGGCTACGCCGACCTCGGCTCGATGTTCGAGGCGAACGGCAAGGTCTGGTTCACGTTCGGCGACAACTTCGCCAGCCGGGCGGAGGGCGCCACCGGTGGGGGCGGCACCGGCTGGCGGTCCAACGCGATGGCGTGGACCACGGACGCCGACCCGTCGGACGGCATCACCCTCGGCGGCATGGTCACCGACGACCTGGGGCTGGCCAAGGAGCTGCTGCCGTCCAAGAAGGTCGACGACACCGAGATGACGGTGATCCCCACCTACGGCTTCGAGGCCGGCGGGGCGATGTACCTGCACTGGATGTCCGTGCGGCACTGGGGCGTTCCCGGCGAGTGGGACGTCAACGACGCGGGCCTCGCCCGGTCGACGGACCAGGGGCAGAGCTGGACGGTGCTCGACGGCCCCCGCTGGGGTGGCACGTCGGGGTTCGTCCAGGTGGCCACCCACCACGTGACCGAGGACGGCGTGGACACCCTGTACGTCTGGGGCATCACGCACGGACGGTTCGGTGGCGTGCACCTGGCCAAGGTGCCCGCGGCCACGGTCGAGGACGCCTCCGCCTGGCGCTACCTCACGGCCGTCGATGGTGCGGGAAATCCCACCTGGGGCACCGACGCGACGCAGGCGACGACCATTCTCGACGACACCGTCGGGGAGCTGTCGGTCGCGTGGAACACCTATCTCGGCCGCTGGGTGATGACGTACCTCAAAGAAGGTACGGGAATCGTGATCCGCGAGGGACTCTCGCCGTGGGGACCGTGGGGGCAGCCGATCACCCTGGTCGGGGCGCACGACGTGGCGGGCCCTTATGCGCCCTACATGCTCGACCGGTACACGGCAAATGGCGGGAAGACGATCTATTTCGCGTTGTCCATCTGGGATCCGTACGAAGTTTTCTGGTACCGCGCCGACCTGCAGAAGTAGGAACGGCGAGCTGTTGGCGCAGCGACGCGCCCAGACAGGAGGAGGAGAAATGAGGCGAGGCAAGGGGCTGACGGCCCTCACGCTGGCGGTCGCCGGCGCGGTCACGCTCGCTGCGTGCGGCACGGGGTCGAGCGGAGGGTCCGGCACCACCGCAGCGAGTGGCGGGGGTGTGGGGACCGCCTGCGCGAGCCCGACCACCGTCACGTTCTGGCAGCAGAAGTTCGAGGACTACCAGCAGGCCTGGTACAAGAAGTACGTCGACCAGTTCAACTCGTCGCAGACCTGCGTCAAGGTCGACTACAAGGTCGTCCCGGCCGACACCTGGACCCAGAAGCTGCAGGCGGCGCAGGCGGCGGGCAACCAGCCGGACGTCGTCACGACGAACTACGGCAACATCAAGCCGGGCGTCGCGCAGGGCCAGTTCGCGGCTCTCGACGACTACCTGCCGGCGTCGGCGCTGGCCGACATCAAGTCGAACGTCGCGCCGTTCGTCACCGAGAAGGGCAAGCATTGGGGCTACCCGATGCTCGTCGAGCCCTCGGCCGTGCTCTACATCAACAGCGACATGGCCAAGGCCGCCGGACTGGACCCGGCGAGCCCGCCGAAGTCCTGGAAGGACCTGGTCGACTGGTCCACCAAGCTCACCTCGGGCAACGTCAAGGGCATCACCATCGCCTCCGTCGCCGCCGAGCTCGGCTGGTCCAGCTGGGGGCTGCAGGACAACTCGTGCGGCCACTTCCCCATCACCGACGACTGGGCCTCGGGGCGGGCGACCGACTCCTGCTTCGCGGACGTCGTCAACCTGTACAAGACGCTGTACCAGAACAAGCTGATGCCGCAGAACCCGAAGGTCGGCTACACCGACGCCGCACCGTTCGAGAGCGGTGAGGTCGCGATGATGGTCAACGGCTCGTGGGCCCTCGGCGCCATCAAGAAGGACAAGCCGGACCTGCTGGCCAAGACGGTGGTCGCCGCGTTGCCGACCAAGGACGGCGGCACCGGGGAGACCACCGCGACGCTCGGTGGCTGGACGCTGACGCTCGACGCCAAGTCCAAGCACCCCAAGGAGGCGGCGGCGTTCATCTCCTACCTGGCGGCCGGCGACCCGAGCATCATGGCCGACTTCTTCAAGCAGGCCGGCTACTCGAAGTACACGACCCGCACCTCGGTGGACAAGGCGATCGCCGCCAACGACCCCAGCACCACCCAGGACGCGAACATGAAGACGATCTCCGACGACATCGTCGCCCACGGGATCGCCGAGCCGGCCTACCCGTGGGACATCTCGCTCGCGATGGGCACGGCCATCGAGTCGGGCATGAAGGGAACGGCGTCGGTCGACGCGGCGCTGAAGACCGCGAACGACTCGATCAACAGCACCATCCAGAAGCAGCAGCTCAAGGGCACGGCGCCGCAGTCCTGACGGTCCGGACCCGTCGGCGTCCCGGGGGTGGCCATCGAGCCGCCCCCGGGACGGCCGTCGAGCGGGCCGCCCGTCGAGCGCGACGCAGCACACACAGGAAGGGATGACACGCAGATGCCCCCCACGCAGGCAACGACGCCGCGAAAGCGACTGGGCACCGTCACGGCGGAGGTGGTCGAGGCGGGGACGCCGGAGCGGCGCAGCAGCACCGCGAACCGCGAGGAGAGGCGCACGGCCTACCTGATGCTGGCGCCGATGGTGGTGCTGCTCGGCATCTTCGTCATCTGGCCGCTGGTCTACGCCTTCAAGCAGAGCATGTACCAGGGCAACTTCTACAAGGCCCCGGTCTTCGTCGGGCTGAGCTTCTACAAGTACGTGCTCACCGACCCCGGCTTCTACCAGTCGCTCAAGGTCGGTGGCTACTACGCCGTGATCGTGGTGCCGGGCGGCATGCTGATCGCCCTGCTCCTGGCCAGCTTCATCAAGACGCTCGGCGCCCGGATGGCGTCGTTCATGAAGACGACGGTCTACCTGCCGACGGTCGTCTCCGCCGTCATCGCCTCGGTGCTCTTCCGGCTGATCTACGCCGACCAGGGCCTGGCGAACTGGTTGCTCGGCCTGGTGAACCTGGGGCCGAAGAACTTCCTCGGCAACGCCTCGATGGTGATCCCGGCGGTCGCGGTGCCCGGCATCTGGCTGGGCCTGGGCATCACCACGCTGATCATGCTGGCGGGCCTGCTCGACATCCCCGAGAGCTACCTCGAGTCCGCCCAGCTGGACGGTGCCGGGTTCCTGCAGCGGACCTGGTACATCACGCTCCCCCTGCTAAAGAACGTGCTGCTGTACCTCTTCGTCACCGGGCTGGTAGCCGCGTTCCAGGAGTTCCTGCTGCCGCTGCTGATCGCCAACGGCGGGCCGGTGAACGCCTCGACCACGCCGAACCTCTACATCTTCAACCAGTTCCGCAGCGCCACCCCGTACGCGATGACGTTCTCGATCACCGCGTCGCTGGTGCTGTTCATCGTGCTCGGCACCATCTCCGCGCTGGTGTTCCGCCTGATCAGGTCCGAGAAGGCGGTGGACGCCTGATGGTCAGGTCCCGACGCTCCCTCGCGGCGAAGTGGGTGCTGCTCGTCCTCATCGCGCTCAGCATGCTGATGCCGCTCGCCTGGATGGCGCTGTGCGGTTTCAAGCGCGACCTCGACGTGCTGAAGACGCCGTTCGCCGTGCTGCCGCAGGTCTGGGAATGGCACAACTACACGGCGATGCTGCACGACAGGCAGTACATGACGGCGGTGGGCCTGACGATGCTGGGCGCGGTGATCTTCACCGGGCTGAGCATCGCGGTGAACGCGTTGGCCGCCTATGCGTTCGCACGGCTGGAGTTCCCGTACAAGCGGGTGCTCTGGGTGCTGTGCATCATGCCGATGTTCGTGCCGGCGATGTCGATCCTGATCACGTCGTTCGTCGTCGTGTCGAAGCTGCACATGCTCAACACGCTCGCGGTGCTGATCATCCCGGGCGTCGCCTCGGCCGCCCAGATGTTCTTCATGCGGCAGTTCTTCCTCGGCATGCCCACGGCGGTCGAGGACGCCGCGCGGATCGACGGCTGCTCACGGTGGCGGATCTTCCTGAAGATCTTCGTCCCCAACTCGGGGGCCGTGTTCGTCGTCGTCGGGATCATCTCCTACATGGCGTACTGGAACGCCTACGTGTGGCCGATCCTGACGATCAGCAACCCGACGCTGCAGCAGATCATGCCGGTGCTGGCCAACTTCCTCGACGACCGTGGCCCGCAGTACGGGCAGCTGATGGCCGCCTCGACGTTGGCCGCGCTGCCGACGATCGTCCTGCTGCTGGTGTTCCAGCGGCACATCGTCGCCGGCGTCCGACTGTCCGGCATCAAGTAGTCGTCGCACGCAACGAGGGGTGGAGATGGACCTCAGCAGCATCAGCGCACTGAACGACCGGCAGACCCGGTCGATCTCGCCGGAGAACTTCACGGGTGCGGTCGGCGGTGGCGGCCGGGCGACGGGGGGCACCGGGGCGTGGAACGCCCGCGACCTCGGCCCGGGCTGGAAGATCTCCCCCAGCGTGGACATCGCCGCCGGCGAGACGTTCGAGCTGGCGAGCATCGAGGGCGCCGGGTGGATCAGCCACGTGTGGATCACCACGCACACGGACAACTGGCGCACGCTGCTGCTGCGCGCCTACTGGGACGGGTCGACGGAACCGGCCGTCGAGGTGCCGTACGGCGACTTCTTCTGCAACGGCTGGGGCGTGTTCGCCCAGGTCAGCTCACAGGTGATCGCCGCGAACCCGCACGGCGGGTTCAACTCGTACTGGCCGATGCCCTTCCGCACGGGTGCCCGCCTGACGCTGGAGAACACCTCCGACGTCCAGGTGCGGGTGTACTACCAGATCACCTACGAGGTCGGCGGCGACCACTCCGCCGAGGGCTACTTCCACGCCCAGTGGCGGCGCTCCAACCCCCTGGCGGACAAGGTGCCGCACACGCTGCTCGACGGCATCGAGGGCTCCGGCCAGTACGTCGGGACGTACCTGGCGTGGGGCGTGAACTCCAACGGCTGGTGGGGCGAGGGCGAGATCAAGTTCTACCTGGACTCCGACGACGAGTTCCCCACCATCTGCGGCACCGGCACCGAGGACTACTTCGGCGGCGCGTGGAACTTCGACGTGCCCGGTCAGGGCTACACCCCGTACACCACGCCGTACCTCGGCCTGCCGCAGGTGATCCGGCCCGACGGGCTGTACGTGTCCCAGCAGCGGTTCGGCATGTACCGCTGGCACCTGCCGGACCCGATCCGGTTCCGCGAGCGCCTGCGGGTGACCATCCAGGCGCTCGGCTGGCGGTCCGGCTGGCGCTACCTGCCGCTGCACGACGACATCGCCTCGACCGCGATCTTCTACCTCGACCGGCCCACCGCCCACCGACCGGCGACGCCGAGCGCCGACGACCTGGAGGTCCACCTCGGCACCGCCCCCGTGCCGGACCTCGGCAGCACGCCGCCGCGGGCGCCGCGCGCATGACGGAGGCATCGGTCCTGGACAGCGGCGCGGCACCGGCCGCGGCACTGCCCCTCGGCGGGATCGGCACCGGCAACCTGGCGATCGGCGCGGACGGCGCACTGCGGCAGTGGCAGCTGCACAACCTGGGCAACCACCTCGGCGAGCTGCCGAACACCTTCTTCGCCCTGCGGTACAGCGGCCTGCAGCCGCCGGTCGACGGCCTGCGGGTGCTGCAGGCGCGGTCGTTCGCGACCGAGCCCGTCCCGATGGTGAACGACGCCGCCGTCCCGGCCTGGCACGAGGACCTCTTCCGGGCGTTCCCGCCGGTGGCGGCCACCCGGTTGCGGGGCTTCTACCCGTTCGCCGACCTGGAGGTGGTGGACGCCGACCTGCCGGTGGGCGTGACGGTCGAGGCGTTCAGCCCGCTGGTCCCGCACGACGCCGACACCAGCTCGGTCCCCGCGGCGATGTTCACCGTGCAGCTGACCAACCGGTCCGACGACCACCTGCACGGCTGGTTCGCCGGCGCCCTGCAGAACGACGTCGGTGCGGACGGGGTGGTCAACCCCCGCGGCACCCACCACCCCGGCTACGGGGGCAACACCAACCGCCTCGAGCGCGCCGGCCGGTGGACCACGCTGGTGTGCGAGAACGGCTCCATCCCGGACGACGACCCGCGGGCAGGCCAGCTGGCCCTCGCCCTCGAGGGGCACGGCTCCGTCGCGCAGCTGTGCTGGTCGACCCCCGCGGACCTCGCCGAGCGGCTGCGCTCGCTCGTCGTGCCGGGGCTGCCGGAGGACGGGTCGCCGAGCGCCTTCGTCGGTGGCGGCGACGAGATCGGTGGCAACGGCTGGCGCGGACCGAGCCCCGCCGGGCAGACGTGGGCGGGCGCCGTCGCGGTGCCCTGGCACCTGGCGCCCGGGGAGTCGACGGCCATCCGCGCGGTCCTCGCGTGGTCCTTCCCCCACCGGTTCGTCAACTACCCCGACTTCGGGCCGCGCCATCCCGAGCGCGGACTGTCGAGGTTCTGGCTCGGCAACTGGTACGCGCGCCGCTACCCCCGCGCCACGGACGTCGTCGCGGACGTGACGGCACGCTGGGAGGAACTGCGTGGCGCGTCGGACGCCTGGCGGCGCACGCTCCGCGACTCCTCGCTGCCGACCGACGTCGCCGAGCGGCTCGCGGCGCAGGCGGTGCCGCTGCGCACCCCGACGGTGTTCCGGGCCGGCACCGGCGAGGTGTTCGGGTTCGAGGGCGTGAACGGCGCGTCGACCCTGCACCACGCCGGCGCGGTGGGCGGCTCCTGCCCGCTGAACTGCACACACGTGTGGAACTACGAGCACGCGATGGCCGCGCTGTTCCCGTCGCTCGAGCTGTCGATGCGGGACACCGAGCTCGACGTGATGCAGGCGCCGGACGGGTACGTCCCGCACCGGGTGATCGCCCCGACGTACCTGCCGCAGCTGTGGGACGTGCCGATCGGCGGACCGGACGAACCGGCCCTGGACGGCATGCTCGGCACGGTGCTGAAGACGTACCGCGAGGTGCGCGCCGGCGCCGGCGAGGCGTGGCTGACCCGGCGGTGGCCGCGGATCGGCGCGCTGCTGGACCACGTCGCCCGGCGGTGGGACCCGGCAGGCACCGGCGTGCTGTCGGGCATCCAGCCGAGCACCCACGACATCGACCTGCGTGGCACCAACCCGTTCATGGGCACCCTCTGGCTCGCGGCGCTGCGCGCCGCCGAGGAGCTGGCGCTGCTGCAGGGCGACGATGCGAGGGCCCGCTGGTGCCGGGACCGGTTCGAGGCGGGGTCCGCCGAGTACGACCGGCGCCTGTGGAACGGCGACTACTACGTGCAGGTGCTGGCGCCCGACGAGCCCGACCGGTTCCAGTGGGGACCGGGCTGCCTGTCCGACCAGCTGATCGGCCAGTGGTGGGCGCACACCCTGGACCTCGGCTACCTGCTGCCCCGCGAGCACGTGGTGCAGGCGCTGCGCGCCGTTGTGCGGCACAACCACCGCGCGTCGTTCCGCGACGCGGTGCACACCGACCGGGTCTACGCCGACCGCGACGACTCCGGGCTCGTGATGTGCTCATGGCCCAGCGGTGGGCGGCCGACCGTCCCCACCCGGTACGCCGACGAGGTGTGGAGCGGGTCGGAGTACGAGGTGGCCGCGCACTGCCTGTACGAGGGCCTGGTGGACGAGGGCATGGCGATCCTGCGCGGCCTCTGGGCGCGGCACGACGGCTCGCGGCGCAACCCGTGGAACGAGGTGGAGTGCGGGGACCACTACGCCCGGTCGATGGCCGGCTGGACCGTGCTGACCGCGATCACGGGGCAGCAGCACGACGCGGGACGCGGGACGTTGTCCTTCGCTCCCGTCGCCGGCCTCGTCACGCCGGACGGTGGCACGGGGGTCGTGCGCCTGCCGTTCGTCACCGGTCAGGCGTGGGGCACCGTCGAGCTCGGCGAGCGCGGCGCGGCCCTGCGGGTGGAGCACGGCAGCCTGACGCTGACCGAGCTGGGCCTGCCGGGCCAGTTCGGGGCCGTGCCGCGCGTGGCGCTGGACGGTGCCGACCTCGGCGGTGTGGCGGGTCGGGCGGAGGAGAGCGGGACGGGCTCCCGGCTCGGGTGGGAACGGCCGGGGATCGTGATCGGCGCCGGGCAGCGGCTCACGGTCGACCGATCCTGAAGCAGACCGCCCCCCACGCCCCGCCCGCCGCCGGGCTGCACGCCCCGCTGCGACGTCTTCGGGGGAGCCCGCCCTCACGCTCCCGACGCTGCGAGGGCGTCCGCCCGGCCGAGCAGGTACCGGCGTTCCGGCGCGCTCGCGGTGCGCTGGGCGGCGAGCACGTACTGGGCCCGGGCCGCGGACAGGTCACCGGCGAGCTCGAGCAGGTGTGCGCGGACGGCGGGCAGGCGGTGCTGCGCCGCCAGCGGGCCCTCGTCGAGCGGTTCGAGGAGGGCGAGGCCGGCGGCGGGGCCGTCCGTCATCGCGACGGCGACGGCACGGTTGAGGCTGACCACCGGGTTCGGTGCCACACGCTCGAGCACGGCGTAGAGCGCGGCGATCTGCTCCCAGTCTGTGCTCGAGGTGCCGACCGCCTCGTCGTGGAGCGCCGCGATCGCCGCCTGCAGGCGGTACGGACCCACGCCCGGCTGCGCCAGCGCGCTGCTGACCAGGGCGCTTCCCTCGGCGACCAGCTGCGCGTCCCACCGGCCGCGGTCCTGCTCGCCGAGCGGCACCAGGTCGCCGGCCGCGGTGGTGCGCGCCTCGCGCCGGGCGTCGGTCAGCAGCATCAGCGCCAGCAGACCGGCCACCTCCCCGTCGTCGGGGAGCAGCCGGTGCAGCATCCGGGTCAGCCGGATCGCCTCGGCCGCGAGGTCGGGACGCACCAACCGCTCGCCGGACGTGGCCGCGTACCCCTCGTTGAAGACGAGGTAGAGCACCTGGAGCACCACGGTCAGCCGCTCCGACCGCTCGGGCACCGGCGGCAGCGCGAACGTGGCGCCCGCCGCGCGGATCTGGCGCTTCGCACGGCTGATCCGGGCGCCCATCGTCGCCTCGGGCACCAGGAACGCCGCCGCGATCTCCGCGGTGGTGAGGCCGCCCACGGCCCGCAGCGTCAGCGCCACCTGCGAGGCCGGCGTCACCGCCGGATGACAGCACAGGAACAGCAGCGTCAGGCTGTCGTCCTCCTCGCAGGGCAGCTCCGGAGCCGGTGCGTCCGGGTGCAGCCCGGCGAGCGCCGCCGCGGTCTGCTCCCGCCGTCGACGGGCGGCGTCGGACCGGACCTCGTCGACGACTCTTCGCGCGGCCACCGTCACCAGCCAGGCGCGCGGGTGGTCCGGCACACCGTCGCGGAGCCACTGCCCGGCCGCTGCGAGCAGGGCGTCCTGCACGGCGTCCTCGCACGCGTCGAACCGGCCGTAGCGGCGCACGAGCACGCCGAGCACCTGCGGCGCCAGCTCGCGCAGCAGGTCCTCGACGCGCGTCGCCTCCACCATCAACGCGTGCGTCCCCGGACGGTCGTCACATCTCCAGCCCGGCCTCGAACATCACCGGCCGCACCTCGACCCGCAGGCCCTCGATGCTCGCGTCCGGGACCTGCCGGGCCAGCTCGACCGCACGGTCGCGGTCGGCGACGTCGAGCAGGTAGTAGCCGCCCAGGAACTCCTTGGTCTCGGCGAACGGCCCGTCGGTCACCGCCGGCACGCCGTCCCGCAGCCGCGCCACGGCGGTCTGCGACGGGTCGGCCAGGGCCTGGGTGACGACGAGCTCGCCCGACTCCTGCGTCGCCGCGATGAACGCGGCGTGGCCGTCCATCAGCCGCTTCTGGTCCTCCGCGGACAGGGCGTCGATCACAGTCGGGTTGTTGTGCAGCACCAGCAGGAACTTCATCGCGGTCTCCTCGCACTCGGGCGGGCCCCGGCGGGGCCTGCACCGAGGAGTCGGAACTGCGCGTCGCACTTTGACATGAGGACTCGGCCTCGGGGAACACACCTGTCTGTGGACGGTGTTGTGCCTCGAAGCTGCCGACCGGCGTCCCGGACGCCCCCTCGGCCTTCGAACCGCCGCGCGCCACCACGACCAGCTCCCGCCACAGCCCCCGAGAAGGTCCGATGTCCTCTCGCACCGAGCAGCACCGCACCCCGCAGGCGTCCTCGTCCGCCGAGTCACCTGCAGTCGCACCCGGCCTGCACGCGCCGACGCACCGCGAGATCCTCACGATCATCGGCGGCCTGATGATCGGCATGTTCCTCGCCGCGCTCGACCAGACGGTGGTCGCAACAGCCATCCGGACCATCGGCGACGACCTGCACGGCCTCTCGCTGCAGGCCTGGGTCACCACCGCATACCTGCTGACCTCGACGATCGCCACGCCGCTGTACGGCAAGCTGTCCGACATCTACGGCCGCAAGCCGTTCTACATGACGGCGATCGGCCTGTTCGTCATCGGCTCCGTGCTCTCCGGCATGGCGGGCTCGATGTACCAGCTCGCGCTCGCCCGAGGGCTGCAGGGCCTGGGCGCCGGTGGCCTGATGAGCCTCGCGATCACCATCCTCGGCGACCTCGTCGCACCGCGGGAGCGCGCCCGCTACCAGGCCTACTTCCTGGCCGTGTGGGGCACGTCGTCCGTGCTCGGCCCGGTGATCGGCGGGTTCTTCGCGGGCACCCCGCACATCCTCGGCATCACCGGCTGGCGCTGGGTGTTCCTGGTCAACGTGCCGCTCGGCCTGCTCGGCGTGGTGGTGATCTGGCGGGTGCTGCACCTGCCGCCGCTGCGCAAGGTGGAGCATCGCATCGACTGGCAGGGCGCGCTGGCCCTGATCGTCGCGCTGGTGCCGCTGCTGCTGGTCGCCGAGCAGGGCCGCGCGTGGGGCTGGAGCTCGGGCAACGCGCTGCTCTGCTACACGATCGGCGTGGTCGGCATCGGCCTGTTCCTCGCGGCGGAGACCCGCGCGGGGGCCGACGCGATCCTGCCGCTGTACATGTTCCGCAACCGGACCTTCTCGGTGGGCGCCGGCGCGAACACCGTCATCGGCCTGGGCATGTTCGGTGGCCTGGCGACCCTGCCGCTCTACCTGCAGATCGTCCGGGGGCTGAGCCCGACGAAGGCCGGCCTCGTCCTGATCCCCTTCACGGTCGGCATCATGACGGCGTCGATCGTCGCCGGTCAGACGACCGCCCGCACCGGCCGCTACAAGCTGTTCCCGGTGGGCGGCACGGTGCTGATGGGCGTGGGCGCGCTGCTGTTCGCGCAGCTGTCGCCGAGCACCCCGATGCCCGAGTTCTTCGCCTACTCGGTGATCTTCGGCCTCGGTCTCGGCTTCGTCATGCAGCCGCTGGTGCTCGCCGTGCAGAACGCCGTGCCTGCCAAGGACATGGGGGTGGCCACGTCGTCGTCCCTGTTCTTCCGGCAGATGGGCGGCACGCTCGGCACCGCGGTGTTCCTGTCCGTGCTGTTCTCGACGGTGGGCGACAACATCGCCACCGCCTTCCGGGCGGCCGTCAAGACGCCGTCGTTCCTCGCCGCCGTCGCGGACCCCGCGGTCGCCGCCAACCCGGCGAACGCCGCCGTGATTGGCATGCTCAAGGGCGGCCCCGCCCCGTCGCTGGACGACTCCGCCTTCATCAACGCCCTCGACCCGCGCCTCGCGCAGCCGTTCCTGGTCGGCTTCAGCCAGTCGGTGGACAGGGTGCTGCTGCTCGCGGCGATCGTGATGGTGGCCGGCATCGTGCTGACCCTCCTGGTGCCCGAGCTGCCGCTGCGCAACGTGTCGGGCATCCAGAGCCGGCAGGCGGACGAGCGGGCGCACGACGAGCGCGCGGCGGCAGCCGACGAGCGCGCGTCCGACGAGCGCACCGCAGCCGCGGACGTAAAGGTTGCTGTGAATCCGGCGACCGACGGGCAGGCGGGCGCCGCGACCGACTAGCGTCGGTGCAGGTCAGGACGTCTGACCCTTGCGCTCACCCCGGAGGCGTGCATGACCTCGACCGATCAGACCGACACCGCGGAGGCCTCCGGCCTGAGCAGGCGTGACCTGCTGGTGCGCGGCGGCGCCGTGGGGCTCGGCGTGGCGGCCGTCGGCGTGCTGGCGGCGTGCGGCGCCTCGTCGTCTGGCGGCTCGGGCGGGTCGGGAGCTGCCGGCGGCTCCGGTTCCGGCGGCGGTGCCGCCGGCGGTCTGGCGAAGGTCTCGGACATCCCGGTGGGCGGCGCGCTGGCCACCAAGGTGGACGGAAAGCCGGTGCTGCTGGTGCAGCAGACGGCTGGCACCGTCACCGCCTTCTCGGCGATCTGCACGCACCAGGGCTGCACGGTGATGGCCGCCAAGACCGACCTCGAGTGCCCGTGCCACGGCTCGGTGTTCGGCCTGGACGGCTCGGTGAAGCAGGGCCCGGCGCCGTCCCCGCTCCCCCCGGTCGACGTGCACGTGGTGAACGGCACCGTCGTGGCGGGGAAGGGCTGAGCCGTGTCCGAGCCGGGGACGACGACGTCCCGCTCGAACCTCGGCACCTGGCACACCGGACGCCAGGCGGCCTCCGACGTGCTGCGCGGCCTGCTCGCCGCGTGCGTGCTGTTGTCCGCCGTGGTGCACCTCGAGCTGTGGTTCTCGGGCTTCCGTCAGTTCACGGTGGTCGGTCCCGCGTTCCTGCTCAACGCCGTCGGCGGCCTGGTGATCGGCGTGCTGCTGCTCGTCTGGCGCCACTGGCTGCCGCTGCTCGGCGCCCTCGGCTTCGGCGTCGCGACGTTCGGCGCCTTCCTCGTCTCGACCACCGCGGGCGGCCTGTTCGGCGTGCACGAGCAGTGGACGGGCGTCCCCATCTGGACGTCGGCGATCACCGAGACGGCCGCCATCGTCCTGGCGGTCGGAACCCTCGTCGTCGAGCGCAGGAGTCGGAGGCGCAGCGGCTAGGTTGTCGAAGTGCACGAGGCGCCGCACCGACATCCGCCGCGCGGCAACTGCTGTCGGATCAGTTGGGACGAGCAGCCTCGTCGTCAGGCGACTGCGCCCCGGAGAGCCTGAATTGCCGGAGGGTACGTGCCAGGTCTCGTGCCTGCACGTCGAGATTCGCCATGCGTTCCAGAAGCTCAGAGGACCTGGCCTCGTTAAGCCGGCCATCGACGGACGTTCTCTCAAGGCGCGCAGTCAGTTCAGCGCGTCGTTCTGACCGCTCCTGCGCTAAGTACATCTCCCGCCGCAGACGAGGTAACACCTCAAGCTCCTCTTCCTGCGACGTGACTCCCTTCAGGCGATCGCGTAGCCTGACGGTAGTCGACTCACCGCGATAATCTTCCTCATCGATTTGCGCTATCAAATGCCGCAGGTTCTTGGCCGCATCCGAAGTTAGGACCTGTCCGGAAGCTAGTTGAGCCGCAAGTTGGCCTCGTTCCATCTCTATCGCGGCCAGCGTCGCTTCGAGCGCCGCACGCGCCCGTTCCTGCTCCTGCCGCGCCAAGCCCTCAGCTTCGTCGATCGAGTTGGAGCTGACGCTCGACTTGTCGCGCTCATTCGCCACGCGAAGAAATGCCTCGGGACTGTAGAGGTGGATCCGCTGCCCAGCTTGAGCAGCGAACTCCGTTACTAGTTCCACGCGCGGTCCGATGGTCTTGCCCTGGTGCTCCCACCACCAGTCCTCCTTGCGGTCGTCGGTGACCAGAATCATGGGCATGGAGGACTCGGCGGCCTTCCTGAGAATTTCCTTCCATATCACGAGGTCGCCATAACGTCTTGGCTCGGGCTTCTCGGCATCTTTGTATCCGGGAGGAATTCGCCGGCTGTAACGGTCGACGCCTTCTTTGTAGATGGTCTCGAGATCCTGCTCCTCGAACCCCCCGCCAATCTTTCCTCGAAACAGGTTGGTAATCCGGTCAAGCAACTGGTCGGCGAGCGGAGAATGGGCCGCCTGCCCGTCGGCGTCGCGTTTCACGTCCTCAAGACGACCAACAAGCGGCGCCAGCGCATCGGCGAATTCCTTGCGAAGCGCGGTCGCATCAAGCTCTGGGTGGTATCTGAATTGCCCCGTCGACTCGGAGAAGACGTTCTTCGCCTTCGTAACCCCATCCAAGATCACAGTGGGGGCGCTTAGCAGGTCGCTCATTACCTTAAGTCGGTTCTCATGGAATTCCTGAGCAGCCTGGCGCGGCAACCAGAGCCGATCACCGAAGGAGCTTAGGAGGGAAAGGAAGTCGTCCCGGGTGCTGCGCGTATATCGATACACGTTCAGGAGGGCATTGGCATCAAGGGCAACGATTCCGGTATCCCACAGCCTCGCCATCTCTTCTGCGGTCGGCGGATAGTACCCCGGGAATTGGTCTCGCATGCAACTGCCTCTATCCTCAGTCAAACCAAGGGGTTTCGCCGCGGAAAGACTCGGGCGTTTCCAACGGCACGTTACCGCAAAGACCAGACGGGAGGCGGCGCGGAGGTGAGGCCTTCCTCCTCGCCGGAACTGGCCCCGGCTCGCCCTTACAGGCGGCATCTGTAGCCATCGCACCGCGGATCGACGCGCCGACGTTCACGGTCGTTTGCAGAGTCCGTGGTTCACGGCTGAGTGCCAAGGAGTCGCCTCAGCGCACGCCGCCAGGCCCGCCAGGAAGCGTCCAGTGCACGTCGTCCAGCGGGTCCGGGTGCGGCTCGACGAGCGACGCGACGTCCGGCTCGTCGCTGCCGTAGCGCGGCGTGATGCTCGGCGTCCGCCCGAAGTAGATGTCCTGCACGTCGTCGAACCCCCGCACCACGGGGCCGAGGGTCGCCCGCGCCGCACCGCCGCGCCGCGGCCGCAGCACGTTCCGCACCACCGCGACCACGAACAGCACCCCGAACGCGACGTACGGCGCCGCGACGAACGGGATCGGCAGCTCCCGGCCCTGGATCATCCACGCGACGAACAGCCCGACCCATGCGGCCACCGCCGCCCACGCCACCCACCGAAGCACGCGCATCGGACGCCCCCTCGGTGCCGACCTTGGCACCGAGAGGTCCGCCGCACCAGGTCAGCGGTGGAAGTCGTACGACCTCTCGACCTTGGCGACGTGCACCGCGAAGGACTCGTACCAGTGCGCGCGCCCGTCCGCGCGCGTCGCGGCGTGGTCCGCCTGGTCGCGCCAGGCGGCGATCGACTCCTCGTCCCGCCAGTACGACACCGTGATGCCGAACCCGTCGGCGTCGCGCGCCGAGTCCAGCCCGAGGAACCCCGGCATGCCGGCGGCCAGCCGTTCCATCTCGTCGGAGCGCTCCGCGTAGCCCTGGTCGCCCGGTGTGCGCAGCGACGTGAAGACGACGGCGTAGTAGGGCGGTACGGGCGGCGGGGTCGGCAAGGAGGGCGCGGTCGGCAAGGAGGGCGCGGTCGGCAAGGAAGACGGGGTCGGCTCGTGCTGGCTCACGGGGTGCTCCGGGGGTCGACGGGCGGCGGCAGCCCACCGTGCCGTATCGATGCGCCCCTCCGCCAGGTGCGCCGTCCGGAGCGTCGCGTACCGCGCTCGTCGTACGCGGACGACGGTCCGGTCGGAGGACGACGACGAGGCCGCCGCCAGGCGACGCTGATGCCGCACTCCACCGGACCACGCCCGTGACACGGCACGTCCGCCACCAGCCCACAGACAGGCGGAACGATGATCGAGCTCCATCAGCTGACCAAGAGGTACGGCGACAAGGTCGCCGTCGACGGCATCAGCGCCACCATCCCCCCGGGGGTGGTCACCGGCTTCCTCGGACCCAACGGCGCCGGGAAGTCCACCACCATGCGCGTGGTGCTCGGCCTGGACCGCCCGACCTCCGGCGTCGCCCTTGTCAACGGGCGGCCGTACGTCGACTCGCGGGCTCCCCTCGCGGAGGTCGGTGCGCTGCTCGACGCCAAGGGGACGGACGGTGGGCGGACGGCGCGCAACCACCTGCTGGCGCTGGGCGCCACGGTCGGCGTGGGACCGCGTCGGGTCGACGAGGTGCTCGGCACCGTGGGGCTCAGCCACGTTGCGGGCAAGCGGACGCGGGAGTTCTCGCTCGGCATGGGACAGCGGCTCGGGATCGCCGCGGCGCTGCTGGCCGACCCGACGGTGCTGCTGCTGGACGAGCCGGTGAACGGGCTGGACCTCGACGGCATCCAGTGGATCCGCGCGCTGCTGGCCGAGCTCGCGGCCGAGGGCCGCACGGTGCTGCTGTCGTCGCACCTGATGAGCGAGCTGGAGCTGGTGGCGGACCACCTGCTGGTGATCGGTCGGGGCCGGATCCTCGCGGACATGCCGATCGCCGAGTTCATCGCGAACGCGTCGGTCGGCACGGTCGTCGTCGCCTCGCCCGACGCCGCCACGCTCGCCCCGCTGCTCGCGGGCGACGGCGTGACCCTCACCTCCACGGAGGCCGGGACGTTCGAGGTGCGAGGACGTGCGGCCGACGAGATCGGCGACATCGCCGCCGCGCACGGCCTGCGGCTGCACCAGCTGGCCACGCACACCGGCTCGCTCGAGTCCGCCTACATGGCCCTGACTCGCGACGAGGTCGAGTACGCCGGTGCCGTCGAGCTCCACGCCCCGCACGCCGGAACCGCCCAGAGGAGCGCCGCCTGATGACCACCACGATCCCGTCCCCGACCGCCGTCCTCCCCGAACCGCGGCTGGTCAGGCACTACCGGCAGAGCTTCGGGCGGGTGATCCGCTTCGAGTGGATCAAGTTCCGCACGCTGCGCGCCAGCTGGGTCGGCCAGGCCCTGCTGGTCGCCCTGCTCATCGGCTTCTCCGCACTGGCCGCCGCGATGTCCAACAACCGCATGGGGGACACGGGCCGCGCGGGCCGGTTCGCGGAGATGGGGCCCGTGGCCATCGTGCTGACCGGCGCCAACCTCGGCGTGCTGGTGGTCGGCGTGCTCGGCTGCATCCTCGGCGCCCGCGAGTACGGCTCGCGCATGATCGCCTCGACCGTGGCAGCTGTGCCGCGGCGCTGGCAGGTGGTGCTGAGCAAGGCGGTGGTGCTGACCGCCGTGCTGCTGGTCAGCACGCTGGTCGGGGTGTTCGGGGCGTTCTTCCTCGGCATGTCCGTGCTGCACTCCGGCGGCAACCACACGGCGGCGCTCGGTGACCCCGGGGTGCTGCGCCAGGTGGTCGGCATGGCGGGTTACCTGACGGCCGCCGGCCTGCTCGGGATGGGTCTCGGCATCCTGCTGCGCAGCGTCGCCGGGAGCATCGGCGTGCTGATCGCCGGTCTGCTGGTGCTGCCGCAGCTGGCCGGCGCGCTGCTGCCCGCCAGCTGGGACCCGGCGCTGAAGTACCTGCCGAGCTCGTCCGCGGCGGCGTTCACCACGATCGATCGCGCCGGGACGGACGTGCTGAGCTCCGGTGCGGGCGCCGCGGTGCTGGTCGTGTGGGTGCTCGCGGTCGTGGGCGGCGCCGTGTGGGCGATCAGCCGGCGCGACGTCTGACCGGACGGTGCACCGACAGCACGCGACGACGACGGCGCGCCTCGGCGTCGTACGGCGACGGCAGCGCATGACGACGCCGGCTCCGAACGACGACGCCGCACGGCAGCCTCCGCTCGACGACACGCCCGCTCGGCTCGGCTCGGCCCTACCCTTCCGCGGCTGTACGCCCGGTGTACGTACACCAGGCGTACAGCCCGAAAGGGCTGGCGGACCTCCCCGCCGACCCGCGGCGACGCTCGACCGCCCGGGACCGGCGGCAGTCCGGGTGAGCTCCAGATGAGGGCGGACCTAGGGTGGCGCGCATGGTGAGAGTCAGGACGGTCGTCGGGGAGCTGCGTGCGCGCCCGGCCCTCGTCGACCTGCTGGTGGCCGTCGTCCTTGCCGTGGTGTTCCTGCGGGTGCCCACCCTGATGGCGCAGTCCGGACGCTACGGCGGCGGCTTCGACCTGAGGGTCACCGGGCCGGACGTCGTCCTGACGCTGGTGAGCGCCGCCGCCCTCACCCAGGTCAGGCGACTGCCGCTGGTCACCCTGCTCGCCACCGGCACGGCCGCTCTCGCGGCGCTCCTCGGCGAGTGGTCGGTCAACCTCGCCCAGCTCGCCCTCGTGATCGCCCTGTACGTCTTCGCCAGCCGCGCCTCGCGCGCCCACGCGCTGGTGGCCGCGGCGACCACCTCCGTGGTGCTCGGAGCCACCTGGGCCCTCGGCCTGACCGTGGCCGACCAGGTGTGGGGACGGCACAACCTGATCCTCTGGCTGTGGACCGCTGCGGCGCTCGGCATGGCCGTGCAGGGACGGCGCGCCAGCCTCGCTGCGCTGCAGGACCGGGCACGGCGCGCGGAGGAGACCCGCGAGGAGACCGCGCTGCGCCGGGTGGCCGAGGACAGGGTGCGCATCGCGCGCGAGCTGCACGACGCGATCGCGCACCACGCCGCGGTGATCAGCGTGCAGGCGGGCGTCGCCGAGCACGTCGTCGAGCGCGATCCCGCCGCCGCGCGCGAGGCCCTGCACCACGTGCGCGAGTCCGCGAAGGCGGTGCTGACCGAGCTGCAGTCGGTGCTGGGCGTGCTCCGGCAGGACGAGGCCGACCTGCCGACCGCCCCGACACCGGGCCTGGACCGCGTCGGGGAGCTGGTGGCGTCGTCCCGCGCGATCGGCACACCGGTGACCGTCGAACGGTCCGGACCGCCGTGGCAGCTGACGCCCGCGGTCGACCTGACGGCGTTCCGCCTGGTGCAGGAGGCGCTGACGAACGTGCAGAAGCACGCTGCCGGGGCGCGCGCCACCGTGCTTCTCTCCACGCGCGGCGATCGTCTGGAGGTGACGGTCACCAACGACCGGCCGCCGGCCGGTGCGGTGCCGCGCGGTACCGGCGAGGGCCCGACGCCCTCCGACGACGGGCCGACCGGCTCGGGCCTTGGGCTGGTGGGCATGCGGGAACGGGTCGCGGCGGCCGGTGGGCAGCTGCAGACGGGCCCGACCAAGGACGGCGGCTACCGGGTCGCCGCGCAGCTGCCGCTGGCGCCGCGGACCGACGCGGCGGCCTCGCCGACCCCGCCGCCTCCCTCGCCCCGGCCCGCCACGACGCGTCGGGCGGATCGATGACCACCCGCGTGGTGATCGCCGACGACCAGGCGCTGATCCGTGCCGGGTTCCGGGTGCTGGTGGACGGCGCCGACGACCTGGAGGTGGTCGGCGAGGCGGCCGACGGCGCCCAGGCGGTGGAGCTGGCCCGCAGCGCCCGCGCCGACGTGGTGCTGATGGACATCCGGATGCCAGGTGTGGACGGCCTCGAGGCCACCCGCCGCATCTGCTCGGACGAGGACCTGGCCGGCGTGAAGGTGCTGGTGCTCACCACCTTCGAGCTGGACGACTACGTGTTCCTCGCGCTGCGCGCCGGCGCCAGCGGGTTCCTCGGCAAGAGCGTCGACCCGGACGACCTGCTCGACGCGATCCGCCTGGTCGCGGCCGGTGAGGCGCTGCTGTCGCCGGCCGCCACCCGCAGCCTGATCACCACGTTCCTCTCCCAGCCCAACCGGGTGGCCGCCGCCGGCGTCCCGGCGCGGCTGGAGCAGCTGACCGACCGCGAGCGCGAGATCGTCGCCCTGGCGGCCGAGGGGCTGACCAACGACGAGATCGCCGAACGCCTGGTGATCTCCCCCGCCACGGTGAAGACGCACGTGAACCGCTCGATGGTGAAGCTCGACCTGCGCGACCGGGCCCAGCTGGTGGTGGTCGCCTACCAGACGGGGCTCGTGCGCGTCGGTCCTGCCGAGACCTGACGACGCCAGCCACCAGCGGCGCGAGCAGGGGGCAGCGGTCGAGCCAGGGCCATGTGCACAATCGGTGCATGGCGGCGGACCTCGACGAGCTGCGACGGCTGCGCCGTGCACATGACCGGATCGACCGCGAGTACGCCGAGCCGCTGGACGTCCCCGCGCTGGCCGCCACCGCGTTCATGTCCACGGCACACTTCAGCCGCCGGTTCCGCGAGGCCTACGGCGAGACGCCGTACGCCTACCTGATGACCCGGCGCATCGAGCGGGCCAAGGCCCTGCTGCGGCGGGGCGACCTCAGCGTCACCGACGTCTGCTTCGAGGTGGGCTGCACCAGCCTCGGCTCGTTCAGCTCCCGGTTCACCGAGCTGGTGGGCCAGACCCCCAGCGAGTACCGCGCCGCTGACCACTCCCACCTGCACGATGTGCCCGTCTGCCAGGTGATGGCCGTCACCCGGCCGCAGCGCCGACGCTCCAGCCCCTCGGCGGTGGCCGGCGCCGGCGCCACGCCGGACACCGTGACATCGAGCAGCTTCGAATCGAGCAGTTTCGAAGAAGCACCCGCCACGGCGCCCGCCTAGCGTCGTCGTCATGACCGTTTCCCTCAGCGGCGTCCACGTCGCCGTCGACGACATCGACACCGCCCTCGCCTTCTACCGCGACACGCTCGGCATGACCGTGCGCAACGAGGTCGCCCAGGGCGGCTTCCACTGGATCACCCTGGTGAACGAGAGCCAGCCGGAGATCAACATCGTCCTGTCCGAGGCGCACGCCGGCCGTTCCCAGGAGGACGGCGACGCGCTGGCCGCCCTGCTGGCCAAGGGCGCGCTCGGCATGCTGCAGCTGCGCACCGACAACCTCGACGCGACGTTCGAGAAGGTAGCCGCCGCGGCAGGTGCGGAGGTGCTGCAGGAGCCCGTCAGCCAGCCCTGGGGCGTGCGCGACGCGGCATTCCGCGACCCGGCCGGCAACATGGTCCGCATCGAGCAGGCCTGACCCGAGGCCCACCGCCGACCTCCCTGGTGGGACCGGCCAATCCGCTCGGCCCTGTCGAGCCGCTCGGCGCCGCCGACCATGTGGCGCCCGCCCGGACCGCCCTCAACCCCGTTGCCCTTTCTCGCTGTACGCCTGGTGTACGTACACAGGGCGTACAGCGCGAAAGGGAAGGTCGTTCCGCCCGGCCGCGCGGCTCACGGGCGCCGAAGGAGCCAGCGCACGCCCGCGCGGCTCACGGGCGCCGGAGGAGCCAGCGCACCCCGCGGGGATCAGCCCCAGACGAGGGCCTGCGCCGGGTCAGCCAGGATCGCCGCGATGTCGGCGAGCACCCGCGAGCCGAGCTCCCCGTCCACCAGCCGATGGTCGACGGACAGGGCCAGCTGGGTCACGTGGCGGACCTTGATCTTCCCCTTGTGCACCCAGGGCTGCTCACGGATGGCGCCGAACGCCAGGATCGCGGCCTCGCCCGGGTTGAGGATGGGCGTCCCGGTGTCGATGCCGAACACCCCGACGTTGGTGATGGTGATGGTGCCGTCGGACATCCCCGTCGGGGACGTCTTGCCGGCCCGTGCGGTCGCGGTCAGCTCGCCGAGCGCCTGCGCCAGCTGCAGCAGGTTCATCCGGTTCGCGTCCTTGATGTTGGGCACCACCAGACCGCGCGGCGTGGCCGCGGCGATACCGAGGTTCACGTAGTGCTTGTAGACGATCTCCTGCGTCTGGTCGTCCCACGAGGCGTTGACCTCGGGGTGCCGGTGCACCGCGAGCAGCAGGGCCTTGGCGGCGATCAGCAGCGGGGTGACCCGGACGTCGGCGAACTCGCGGTCGCCGCGCAGCCGCTGCACCAGGTGCATGGTGCGCGTGACGTCGATCGTGTGGAACACCGTGACGTGCGGGGCGGTGAACGCGCTGGTGACCATCGCCTCGGCGGTCCGCTTGCGGACCGACTTCACGGGGACCCGCGTCTGGCGGCCGTCGGCAGACACCGTGCCGCTGGCCAGCCAGGGCGCGTCGTCGCCCGGGTAGGTGGCGAGCGTGCGGCCCTCCGCCCGGTTCGCCTGCTCCAGCACGTCCTCCCGGGTCACGATCCCGCCGGGGCCGGAGGCGGTCAGCATCTCCAGGTCGACACCCAGGTCCTTGGCGAGCTTGCGCACGGGCGGCTTGGCGAGCGCGTGGAAGGCACCGGACGACGACGATCCCGACGACGGTGCGGCGGTGCTGGGCGCCGCGACGGCACTGCCGTTCCCCGCGCCGGCAGGACGTGCCGCCGGGGGGACGGGTGCCGCCACGGGTGCGGCCGCGGCGGCAGGCGCCGCAGACGCGGTGGCCGGCGACGTGCTGACCGGTGCGCCTGTGGAGGCCGGGGCGGTCGGACTCGTCGCCGCGCCTGTGGCGCCCGCAACGCCCGCCCGCGGACGCCGACCGGACCCACCCGATCCCAGCCCGTACCCGACCAGCACGGATCCGGAGGTCTCCGCCCGCTCGTCACGGGCGGCCCCGATCTCCTCCGCACCGCCCGGCTCCTCGGACGCGCGGGACGGGTGCTCGTGGTGGCCGTGCGGCGACTGGGCCCCGCTCACCACGCCGCCACCGGCCGCCGGCGCCGCCGTCCCCGACGGGTCGGTGTCGATCTCGATGATCGGCGTCCCCACATCCACCGTGGTGCCCACCTCGACCAGGATCCGGCTGACCACCCCCGACCAGGGCGACGGCAGCTCGACCAGCGACTTGGCTGTCTCGATCTCGACGATCGTCTGGTTGACGCTCACCACGTCACCGGGCGCGACGCGCCACTCGACGATCTCGGCCTCGGTCAGGCCCTCACCCGCGTCGGGCAGCGGGAACTGCTGGTAGGTCGGCACCGGTGTCTCCTCGGTACGTCAGGGGGAAGGCCGCGGAACGGCGGGTGGGTCGGCCGGTCAGAACGCGAGCGTGCGGTCCACGGCGTCGAGCACGCGGTCCAGGCTCGGGAGGTACTCGTGCTCGAGCTTGGCCACCGGGTAGGGGGTGTGGAAGCCACCGACCCGCAGCACCGGAGCCTGCAGGTGGTAGAAGCACTCCTCGGTGATCCGCGCCGCGACCTCGGCACCGGAGCCGTACAGCACCGGCGCCTCGTGCACCACGACGCAGCGGCCTGTGCGGCGGACCGACTCGGCGACCGTCGCAGTGTCCAGCGGGGAGATGGCACGCAGGTCGATCACCTCGAGGCTGGTGCCCTCGGCCGCGGCGGCGTCGGCCGCCTTCAGCACGGTCGCCACGCTCCCGCCGTAGGTGACCACGGTGACGTCGGTGCCGGGGCGGACGATGCGCGCACGGTTCAGCACGGCGTCGTCGGGCGCGGGGACGGAACCGGGGACCCGCTCGTCGTCGGCCGGGCCGAGGTCCACGTCGCCCTTCTCCCAGTACCGCACCTTCGGCTCGAAGAACAGCACGGGGTCCGGCGACGCGATCGCCGCCTGGATCATCGTGTACGCCTCGGCCGGGCTCGACGGGCTGACCACCCGCAGGCCGGGCGTGTGCGCGAACAGCACCTCCGGCGACTCGCTGTGGTGCTCCACCGCGCCGATGCCGCCGCCGTAGGGCACCCGGATCACGACGGGGACGGTCAGCCGACCGCGGGAGCGGTAGTGCAGCTTGGCCAGCTGGGTGGTGATCTGGTCGAACGCCGGGAAGATGAACCCGTCGAACTGGATCTCGCACACCGGCCGGTAGCCGCGCAGCGCCAGGCCGATGGCGGTCCCGACGATGCCCGACTCGGCCAGCGGGGTGTCCACCACGCGCTGCGCGCCGAACTCGTCGTAGAGGCCGTCCGTCACGCGGAACACGCCGCCGAGCTTGCCGATGTCCTCGCCCATCAGCAGCACCTTCGGGTCGTCGGCCATCGCCCGACGCAGTCCCAGGGTGATCGCCTTGGCGAAGGTCAGCTTCTGCACGCCGGACGGGGCGGCCGCGGTGCGCCGCTCGGTGGTGGTGGTCATCGGTGGGCCTCCTCGGTGTCCAGGAACGACGCCTCGTACCGCGCGAACGCCTCGCGCTCGCCGTCCACCACCGCGTGGGGGGTGGCGTACACGTGCTCGAACATGCTGTCCGCGGGCGGCTTCGGCATCGCGCGCACCTGGGTGCGCACACGCTCGCCGAGGGCGTCCGCCTCGCCGGCCAGCTCCGCCTGGAACACCTCGGGCAGCTCGCCGGCGGCCTCGAGGTAGGCCTTCAGGCGGTCGATCGGGTCACGACGCCGCCAGTGCTCCTCCTGCTCGTGCGTGCGGTAGCGCGTCGGGTCGTCGGAGGTGGTGTGGGCGCCCATCCGGTAGGTGAACGCCTCGATGAAGGTGGGACCGCCGCCGTTGCGGGCCCGGTCCAGCGCCGCGGCCGTGACGGCGTAGGTGGCGATGACGTCGTTGCCGTCGACCCGGACGCTCGGGATGCCGAAGCCGGGAGCGCGGTCGGCGATCGGCACCAGCGCCTGCCGGGTGGTGGGCTCGCTGATCGCCCACTGGTTGTTCTGGCAGAACAGGACGACGGGCGCCTGGTTCACGGCGGCGAAGACGAGGGCCTCGTTGACGTCGCCCTGCGACGTCGACCCGTCACCGAAGTACGTGATCACCGCGGCGTCGCGCGCCGCGTCGCCGGTGCCCACCAGCCCGTCGCGCTGCAGCCCCATGCCGTAGCCGACGGCGTGCAGCGGATGGGCGCCCACCACCAGCGTGTACAGGTGGAAGCTGACCGCCTCCGAGTCCCAGCCGCCGTGGTCCACCCCGCGGAACAGCCGCAGGATGTCCACCGGGTCGACCCCGCGCACCATGCCGACGCCGTGCTCCCGGTACGACGGGAACACCTGGTCCTGGTCGCGCACGGCGTGCCCGGAACCGACCTGCGCCGCCTCCTGACCCAGCGCCTGGGCCCACAGCGCCAGCTCGCCCTGTCGCTGCAGGCTGGTCGCCTCGATGTCGAACCGGCGGGCCAGCACCATGTCGCGGTACATCGCGCGGAGCCGGTCGGCGTCCAGCGCGTCCGCATAGGGGTCGGAGTGCGCCACGCGCTCGCCGGCGGGGGTGAGCAGCTGGACGAGGCCGTCCTCCGTCAGGGGGCCCTCGTGCGGGGGAAGAGACGTGGGAAGAGTGGTCACGCGTGCTCCTCGTGTGCGGCGGTGCGCCCGCTCCCGGCGCCGAACCTACGTCAGCGTAGGCTACGCAACCGTAGGTTTCCCGGCCGGGGCACCGACAAGCCTTCCGAGGCCGGTTTGTCGGCTCCCCACAGCGTGCCGCGCACGGCGGCGGAGGGCCAGCGGGACGCGCTCAGCGCCGCACGAGCTCCGCAGTCACCTCGAGCAGCAGGTCCGTCGCCTCGGTCTCGCCGACGCTGATCCGCACGCCGTCGCCGGCGAACGGCCGCACCAGCACCCCGGCACGGGCCGACCGGTCCGCGAACGACTTCGCGTGCTCGCCGAGCGCCAGCCAGACGAAGTTCGCCTGGCTGTCCGGCACGTCCCAGCCCTGGGCGCGCAGGCCGGTCAGCATGCGCGCGCGCTCGGCGACGATCGCGTCGACCCGCGTCCGCATCTCCTGCTGCGCCGCCAGGGACGCCAGCGCCGCGAGCTGCCCGATGTGCGACACCCCGAACGGTGTCGAGGCGGCCCGGATCGCCGCGGCCAGGCGGGGGCGGGCGACGGCGTAGCCGACGCGCAGACCGGCCAGCCCGTACGCCTTGGAGAACGTGCGCAGCAGCACGACGTTGGGGTGCTCGGCGAAGACGGCGAGGCCGTCGGCCGCCTCCGGGTCGCGGACGAACTCGACGTACGCCTCGTCCAGCAGCACCAGCACGTCCTTCGGCACGGCGTCGAGCAGCACCGCCAGCTCGTCGGCGCGCACCGCCGGGCCCGTCGGGTTGTTCGGCGTGCAGATCAGCATCACGCGCGTGCGCGGCGTGACGGCGGCCGCCATGGCGGCCAGGTCCAGGCGGCCGTCGGCGCCCACCGGCACCGGCACGCCGACGGCACCGGCCAGCGTGATGTAGATCGGGTACGCCTCGAACGAGCGCCACGGCAGCAGCACCTCGTCGCCGGCCTCGCACACGGCGGCCAGCACATGGCCCAGCAGCGCCACCGACCCACCGCCGGTCACCACCGATTCGACCGGCACGTCCAGGTGCCGCGCGATCGCCTCCGTCAGCTCGGTGGCGTACATGTCCGGGTACCGGTTCACGTCCACGGCACCGTCGGCGATCGCCGCCATCACCGAGGGCAGCGGCGGGAACGGGTTCTCGTTGGACGACAGCTTGTACGCCATCGCCCCGCCGCCGGCGCGGGCGCCCGGCACGTACGGCGGGAGGTCGGCGAGGGCACGGCGAAGAGGGACGCGGGGGGCGCGGGTCACGCCGGACAGCATGCCACCGTGCCGTCAGCCCTCCGCGGCCGGGGCGGCGGCTGCGGCTACGGCCGGGGCTGCGGCTGCGGCCGCGGTCAACCGATCCGCCAGGGCGCGCAGCAGCGGCCAAAGCTCCTCCGGCCCGTCGACGACGAACGGCACCGGGACGCCCGCGAGGACCGTCGGCACCCAGTCGAGCCGCTCCACCTGGATCACCACGCGCGTCCAGCCCTCGTCGTCCGTGTCGTCCGTGTCGTGCGTGTCGCGCAGCGTGGCGATGCCCGCCGGGAACATGCCGCGCACCGCGTCGGCCGGCGCCTGGACGCGCAGCCGGACCGCGTGCCGACGTGGTGCACCGGCCACGGCCTGCAGCAGCGCACCGGCGGGGTCGAACCCTTCCGGTACCTCGAACGAGCCCGGCAGCGTGGTCAGGGCCTCGATCCGGTCCACCCGGAACGTCCGGACGCCCGGTGCCGACGGGTCGGCGGCGGTCACGTACCACCGGCCGGCGTGGGCGACGATGCCGTACGGGTGGACCGTCCGGCTGCTGCGACGGCCCTGGGAGTCGGTGTAGTCGAGGGCCACCGGCCGGCGGTCCCGCGCCGCCTCGGCCACCACCAGCAGGTGGTCGGCCTGCACCGTTGCCGGATCGCCGGTCGGCATCGTGAACCGCACGCCGGTCAGCAGGGCGTCCAGCCGGCGCGCGAGCGTCTTCGGCAGCACACGCAGCACCTTGGCGGTGGCGCTCTCCAGCGCGACGGTGCTCGCGCCGGGCACACCGCCGGTTCCGGCGGACCCGGACCGACGCGAGCCGACGAGGCCCAGGACCACCGCGAGCGCCTCGTCGTCCGTCAGCATCAGCGGGGGCATCCGGTAGCCCGGCACCAGGTGGATGCCGCCGTAGCGGCCACGCACCGACTCGACCGGGACGCCGAGGTCCACCAGGTGCTCGACGTACCGGCGGACGGTCCGCTCGTCGACCCCGAGCCGCTGCGCCAGGTCGGCGGCGGTGCGCGTCCCACCGGCCTGCAGGATCTCGAGCAGGGCCAGCACGCGGGCGGTCGGACGGGTCACCCGGACATCCTCGCCGAAACCGGGCCGATCTTGTCCGGTATCCCTCCTACCGTCACCGCATGACCTCGCCCGAGCCCACTCCCCACCGTCCCGCCTCGCTCGTCTCCGTCCGCGTGATCACGGACGACGTCCCCGGCCTCGCCGCCTTCTACGAGCTCGTCACCGACACCCCCGTCCGCTGGGCGACCCCCGACTTCGCCGAGCTGCCCACGCCCGCCGGCACGCTGGCGATCGGCAGCACGCGCACCGTCGCCGCGTTCGCCCCCGGTTCCGTCCACGCCGCCGACAACCGGACGGCGATCATCGAGTTCCTGGTGGACGACGTGGACGCCGTGTACGCACGGCTGCACGACGGGCTGACCGACGCCGGTGGCACCTTCGTCAACGAGCCGACGACGATGCCCTGGGGCAACCGCTCGCTGCTGCTGCGCGACCCCGACGGCACCCTGGTCAACTGCTTCACACCGGTGAGCCCCGAGGCGAAGGCCAAGTTCGGACGCTGACGCCCGCCGGGCCGACCGTCCGACCCGCTGACCAGGCATCGATGCACGTCAGGCCTGGTCGGCGGGCCGGTGCGGCTGGCAGGATCGAACCGTGCGCTTCGTGCTGCGGGTCCTCATCAACGGCGTGGCGATCTGGCTGGCCACGCAGCTGCTCAGCGGTATGCACGTCAAGGTGGCCGGCGGCGGGTTCACCGGCAGCACCGTCGGTGTGCTGCTGCTGGTGGCCTTCGTCTTCGGCCTGGTCAACGCGATCGTCAAGCCGATCGTGGCCATGCTCTCCCTGCCGCTGTACGTGCTGACGCTCGGCCTGTTCACGCTGGTCGTCAACGCGCTGATGCTCATGCTCACCGCCTGGATCACCAGCCACGCCGAGTGGGGCCTGCAGGTCGACAACTTCGGCACGGCCGTGGTCGGCGCGCTGATCATCAGCATCGTCAGCTGGGTGCTGTCCCTGGTGGTCGGCCGCCGCCGCGTCCACTGACCCCGTCAGTCCACCTCCCGCCGGATCACGTACTGCGACGTCGTCGCGACGGTCCCCGGACCACCGAGCACGCCGTCGAGCGCGCTGACTCCCGGGATCGAACCCGGCGCCTCCACCACCGCCTCGTCGACCCGGCGCCCGGTCTCCACGTAGTTCTGGATCCCGTGCGCGCTGCCCCAGTCCGGCGCACCCTCGCCGTCGTCCGCCAGCTCCCTGGTGATCGCCGTGACCTGGGGCGTCACCCGGTTCGGCGCCCCGTCGAGCCGCGCGGTGCCGTCCTCCACGTGCTCCATGCGGATCACCGGGACGGCGGGCGGCAGCTGCGCAGGCACGTCCGGTGAGCCGGCCGTCACCACCGCGCCGACCGTGAACTCCTTGCCGGCCCGGGCGGCGACGTTCATCGCCACCATGCCGCCCTGGCTGTGGCCGACCAGCGTCACGGGCTGACCGGCAGGGATGCCGGCCTGCCGCATCGCCGCCAGGACGCCGGCCGTCATCGTGTCGGCGAGACCCGCCTCGAGACGCAGGTTGGTGCCCATGTCCGTCGGGACCGTCCCGGACATCGCCATGGTCTGGGTGCCGGGCACGGCAACCACCCAGGAGCGCGTGCCGTCGGGCCGGTCCAGCCGCTGGATGGTCACCGTGCCGGGTTTGGTGCCCGGCGCTGCCGAGCCGCCGTAGCTGGTGGCGACCACCCGCATCACATCGGCCAGGCCGTGCGGTGCCGGCTGCTGCACCGGTGCCGCCACGGGCGTCACCACGGCCGTGCCCGCGGGCCCGGTGATCAGCCCCGCGATCGCCGCAGCACCACCCGGCACCGGGTGCAGCGTCGGGAGCCCGCCGGCCTGCCCCCGTGCGACCGCCGCGACACCCGTCGTCGCCACCTCGACCGCCCCCGCCCGCACGGCGGCCTTCCCCGCGGCCGCCCCGGTCGCCTCCGCCAGCTGCGCAGCCTTCTCGGGACCCACGACGCGCGCGGTCTCGCCGAACAGGGCGAGGCCGGCGAGCCCGGCGGTACCCGCTGCCAGCACGCCCTCGGCGGCCAGCACCGGCGCGGGCAGGAGCCCGAGGAGGCCACCCCAGACGGCACCCGCCCCGCGCACGACCCCCGACACGGTGCTCTCGCCGGCCGCGTGCACGGCCGCCGCGGCGCGCAGCCGCTTGGCCAGCTCCCGCAGGTGCTCCGCCAGGTGGTACGGCGACCAGCGGGCGGTGAGCAGGAGGCTGATCGAAGCGCGTTGGGTGTTGTCGACGAGCACCGGCGTGGGCAGCGCGACCGTCAGCGTGGACAGCGACCCATGGACGTGGTCGAGGCGGTCGGCGCACGAGGTGAGCGTGGCGGCGGCGGCCTGCAGGGCCTGCGGGTCGACGCTGGTCACCCCGTCCGCACCCACCCGGACCGAGGTGCCGCCGACGGTCGATCGCGGCGCCGGTGTCGACCAGCCCGGCACCGGCGGCACCGGTCCGTGGTCCGAGGTGCACCAGGTGGGTCCACCGTTCAGTCCGGCCGCGACGAGGTCTCCCGACGTGACGAGCCCTCGCGCACACAGGCCGAGGTCCGCGGCGGCCGCCGCCACCTGGTCCTCGTACGCGACCGCCGCCGGCGACCTCCACGGCAGCCCCTGGCAGGCAGCCACCTGGGCCCGCACCCACCCCACGTCCTGCTGCGCCGCCGTCAGCACCACCTGCGCCCCTCGGATGTCCACGGCCGGGACGCTAGAGACACCCCTCGGCGCGGCGGGCGCCGGAGGACCGACGACACGGACGACGAGCGCGCCGTCCGGGCTGTGGGTGCGCGACACGCGTGCGACGACCCCGTCGCAGCGGTCCGACGGCCCTCACCGTCTCGACGTCCGCACCCCTCGCCGTCGTCGTCCACCGCTCTGGGACACTGCTGCCATGCCCCGCGTGCGCCTGGCCGACATCACCCCTGCCATCGCCCTCGGCCCGCTGGACGGCCGCTACCGTCCGGCCGTCGCCGACCTGGTGGACCACCTCTCCGAGGCCGCGCTGAACCGCGCCCGCATCGCCGTCGAGGTCGAGTGGGTGATCCACCTGTGCGCGCACGCGGTGGTGCCCGGCGCCCCGTCGCTCAGCCCGGCGGAGGAGGAGTACCTGCGTGGGGTGGTGGACAGCTTCGGCGCCGACGAGATCGCCGAGCTGGCCGCGATCGAGCGGACCACGGTGCACGACGTGAAGGCGGTCGAGTACTTCCTCAAGCGGCGGCTGGCCGCAGCGCCCGAGGCGCTGGGCACCGACACCGTGCTGCCGTCGGTCGGCGAGCTGGTGCACTTCGCGCTGACCAGCGAGGACGTGAACAACCTGTCCTACGCGCTGATGGTGCGCGGGGCGGTGCAGCAGGTGTGGTTCCCTGCGGCCGTCGACCTCGTCGACCAGGTGGCCGCCCTCGCGGCCGAGCACCGCGCGCTGCCGATGCTGGCCCTCACGCACGGCCAGCCGGCCACGCCGACCACGCTCGGCAAGGAGCTCGCCGTGCTGGCGCACCGCCTGCGGCGGCAGCTGCGCCGCATCGAGTCCGACGAGTACCTGGGCAAGCTCAACGGCGCCACGGGAACCTACGGCGCACACACTGCGGCGGTGCCGGGCGCCGACTGGCAGCTCGTCTCCCGCACGTTCGTCGAGCACCTCGGCCTGACGTGGAACCCGCTGACCACGCAGATCGAGTCGCACGACTGGCAGTCCGAGCTGTACGGGGACGTCGCCCGGTTCAACCGCGTGCTGCACAACCTGGCGACGGACGTGTGGACCTACATCTCCCGCGGCGTCTTCACGCAGATCCCCGTCCCTGGTGCGACGGGCAGCTCGACGATGCCGCACAAGGTCAACCCGATCCGCTTCGAGAACGCCGAGGCCAACCTCGAGATCTCGTCGGCCCTGCTCGACACCCTCGCCGCCACGCTGGTCACCAGCCGGCTGCAGCGCGACCTGACCGACTCGACCACGCAGCGCAATATCGGCCCGGCGTTCGGGCACAGCCTGCTGGCGATCGACAACGTGCGCCGGGGGCTCGGCGGGCTCGCCGTCGACCCGGCGCTGCTGGCCGCGGAGCTCGACCAGAACTGGGAGGTGCTCGCGGAGCCGGTGCAGTCGGCGATGCGCGCCGCCTCGGTCGCCGGCGTCACCGGGATGGAGAACCCGTACGAGCGGCTCAAGGAGCTGACCCGCGGGCACCGGCTGACGGCGGCGGACATGCGCGAGTTCATCGGCAGCCTGGGCCTGCCCGACGACGTCGCCGCCCGGCTGCAGGGGATGACGCCCGCGTCGTACACCGGCGTCGCCGCGGACCTGGTGGACCACCTCACGGACTGACGACCGGGGGAGGCCGGCGACCCGCGTCCCCCGACCGTGTGAGCGCTCCCGCGCCGACACGCCGCGACCTGGACACCCGTACTGGTTGAGGGCCAGAATGCCCACGGCTCGTCCGGTTCACCCGGTTCCTCCCCATCTCGCAGCAGGGTTCCCCCGTGACGCTCATGCAGAAGGTGGTCACACCTGCGTCGTCGTACGCGCACCTGGTCAACGGTCACGACCGGATGGCCGGCTACGTGGTGCGCGCCGCGGACGTGTCCTTCGCCACCACCCCGGCGCAGCTGTTCGAGGTGCACGGGCTCGGCTACCCCGGCTCGCCGTTCCGGCCCACCGACGACCACGTGGACCTGCTCCGCTTCGAGTCGTCACCGCAGCTGCAGTACCGCGACGTGCCCGGCTACATCGTCCCGTTGTGGTGGCTGCGCCACTCCCGCATCCCGCCGCGCACCGAGCTGGTGCGGGTGTACTCCGACGGCAGCTCGCGGCTGCTGGCCTGGTACGGCGACGTCGGCACCGGCTGGACCTCGGCGCCCGGCATCCCCGGCCAGCCCGGGCTGTCCTCGCTCTCGCGCTGCGTCGGGCCGGTGGCCAAGTGGCACTCGGCGTATCTCGAGGCGGACGTGCTGGACGACGAGACCGTGGTGCTCGCCCTCGCCAACCCGCCCCTGGCGGAGACCGGGTTCGACCAGTCGCCGAGCGGCCGCTGGTACCGGCACGTCGCCCGCACGGAGGTCTCCGAGCTGTTCGAGCTGGACCTGACGGCACGCTGGAACGGCCTGGCGGTGCGCGTGGTCGACCAGTGGCAGGACGCGCAGCGGTACGTGGTCGCCCGCATCTCCCACCTGGGCGACGACATGGACCGTGCCGAGCGGCTGCACCTGCAGCAGGTGGAGGCCGGCGTGTACGAGGCGGTGGTCTACGCCGCCGAGCTCACCGACCTGCAGACCAACCAGGTGGTGCCCCTGACGTGGGCGCCCGGTCCGACGACGACGGCCCAGCGCTCCTACGGCGCCCCCTACGAGCACCACGCGCACTACTGACGGACCCGGCGGCGCGGTCTGCGGTCCGCGCAGCACCCCGGACGCGTGCCGGGCCTGGCGCTCCCCCCGTCCAGGCCCGGCACGTCCGTCGTCGGGCGGCCGGCCGGGCGCAGCGACCAGGGCCGATGCGGTGCCGCGTCAGGCTCAGGCGATCGAGTCGCCGACGACGGGTTGGACGGCGGCCAGCTCCGCGAGCGCCTGACGGTACGCGTCGACGTCGCCGCGCCGAGCGGCCTCGCGAGCACGGACGGTCGGGCCGTGCAGCGCGGCACGGGCGCGTCGGCGAGCAGCCTGGTCGTCCTCGGTCGCCGTGAGCACCCGCGTGCGCTCGGCGACGACGGCTGGGTCCCATGCACGGACCCGGCGCTCGGCGACGAACTCCGCCGCGGCGGCGGCCACCATCTCGCCGGCCTCTGTGACGGCCACCGAGCCGGCGGGGGCGTGCTCCGCGACCGAGTGCAGCGACACGAGGTGCACCTGGGGCAGCGCACCGACGCTCGGGTCCACGTCGTGCCGCAGCGCGAGGTCCACGACGGTCAGCGGCTCGGCGTTCCCCGCGCCGGACCGGACGGCCGCGAGCGCCGACCCGTGCAGCACCGGGCCGCCGGTGCCGCTGCAGGCGACGACGAGGTCGGCGTGGGCGAGCTCGGACAGCAGGTCCGGGTCGGCGACGTGCGCATCGCGGGCCGCGGCGAAGGCCGCCGCCCGGCCGCTGGCCGACCACACCCGCACGTCCCGGCACCCGCGGCTGCGCAGCGCCGCGAGGCTGGCGCCGGCGTAGGAGCCGGTGCCGACCAGCACCACGCGGAGCCCTGACCAGTCCACGTGCTCGTCCGCGGCGCCGGCCCCGTCGTGCACGTGTCGACGCAGCGTGCCCGCCGCGAGGTCCAGCGCGACCCCGACCACGGACCGGCCCGTGCCGCCGAGCCCGGTCGCCGCCTCGACCGCACGGGACACCCGCGACGCCCGCTGGAACAGCTGCTCCAGCACCGACGTGGTGGTCCCCTCGCGGCGCGCGTGGGTCAGCGCCCGCCGCACCTGTCCGGCGATCTCGCGCTCGCCGACCACCATCGAGTCCAGCCCGGCGGCGACGGCGAACAGGTGCTGGGCGGCCTCGGCCTCGGTGCGGTGGCGCAGGTGGCCGCGGACGGTGGCCGGCGCCAGGCCGGACCGCGCGGCGACGGCCTCGGACGCCGCGGCACAGGCCTCGGCGAGCCGCTCGTCGTCGACGTCCAGGTACAGCTCGAATCGGTTGCACGTGGCGAGGACCACGGCACCCCGGACGGGACCCGCCGCCGCCACGAGCTCGGGGCCGACGCCGGCCCAGTCGGTGGACAGACGTTCCAGGGCGGACAGCTCGAGATCGTGATGGCTGGCGGCACAGCTGAGCAGCGCCACGCGGCCGATTGAATCACCCGAACATTTGTCCGGCACAATCGCGGTGTGACCCTTCCCGAGGACCACCCTCTGCGTACCGGCCGCACCACCAATTCTCCCCTGGTCAGCGCGTATTCCGGGCACCGGCCCCGACGGTTGCCAGTGTGGTTCATGCGCCAGGCGGGACGGTCGCTGCCGGAGTACCGGGCCTCCCGCGCGGGCGTCGCGATGCTCGACTCGTGCCTGGACCCGGACCTCGCGGCGGAGCTGACGCTGCAGCCGGTGCGCCGGCACGGGGTCGACGCGGCGATCTTCTTCTCGGACATCGTCGTGCCCATGGCGCTGCTCGGCGTCGACGTGAAGATCGAGCCTGGGGTTGGCCCCGTGTTCGCCTCGCCCGTGCGGACGCTCGACGACGTCGCCCGGCTGCGCGACCTGGGCCCGCTGGACGACGAGCGGGCGGCCCCGGTGACCGCCGGGGTGCGCGCCGCGGTGGCCGCCCTGGGCGACACCCCGCTGATCGGGTTCGCGGGCGCCCCGTTCACGCTCGCCGCCTACCTGGTCGAGGGCCGGGCGTCCCGCGACCACCTGGGCGCCCGCCGCCTGATGCACTCCGACCCGGCCGCGTGGCACGCGCTGATGAGCTGGGCGGCGGACGTGACGGGGGCGTTCCTGCAGGCGCAGGTGCGTGCCGGGGCGTCGGCCGCGCAGCTGTTCGACTCCTGGGCGGGGTCGCTGTCGCTGACCGACTACACGCAGCACGTGGTGCCCGCCTCGGCGCGGGTGCTGGCCGGCGTGCGGGAGCTCGGGGTGCGTGCCGTGCACTTCGGGGTCGCCACCGGCGAGCTGCTGGTGGCCATGCGGGACGCCGGTGCCGACGTGATGGGCGTGGACTACCGGGTGCCGCTGGACGAGGCGAGCTGGCGGCTGGGCGGTCGTACGCCGCTGCAGGGCAACGTGGACCCCGCGATGCTGGCGGCACCGTGGGAGGTGCTCGAGGCGCACGTGCGCGACGTGGTGGAGCGGGGGTCGGTGGCACCGGCGCACGTGGTCAACCTGGGTCACGGAGTGCCGCCGGACACCGACCCCGACGTGCTGACCAGGCTGGTCGAGCTGGTGCACTCGCTGTGAGCGACGACGCCGGAGTGACGGCCGCGGTCGCCGGGACACCGGACCAGGCCGTGCCGGACGAGCAGCGCTGGGACGCCGTCGTCGTCGGCGCCGGGCTCGGTGGGCTGGTCGCGGCGCGTGACCTCGCCCGTGCGGGCCTGCGGGTGCTGGTGCTGGACGGCCGCGACGCGCCCGGCGGCGCCGTGCGGTCGCACGAGGTGGCCGGGCTACGGCTGGACGCCGGGGCGGAGTCGTTCGCGACGCGCGGTGGTGCGGTGGCCGCCCTGGTCGGCGAGCTGGGGATGGCCGACGACCTGTGCACGCCCGCGCCGCGCGGTTCCTGGGTGCACCTGGTGACCGGCGACGGGCCGCTGCCGGCGACCGGTCTGCTCGGCATCCCGACGGACCCCGGAGCCGCCGACGTGCGACGCACGCTCGGTGCGCTGGGCTCGTGGCGGGCACGGCTGGACGGGCTGCTCCCGGCTCGGGTCGGTGCCGATGCCACCACGCTCGGCGCCCTGGTGCGGAGCCGGATGGGCGCCCGGGTGCTCGACCGGCTGGTGCGGCCGCTGGTCGGCGGTGTGCACGCGGCCGACCCGGACCAGCTGGCGGTGGACGTCGTCGCGCCGGGGCTGCGGGCGGCACTGGCGCAGCACGGGACGCTCGGCAAGGCGGTGGGCGCGCTGCGGGCAGCGGCACCGGCCGGGTCCGCGGTGCAGGGGCTGTCCGGCGGCGTGTGGCGGCTGGTCGACGCGCTGGTCGCGGACGTGCGGGCGCACGGCGGCGAGGTGCGGGTGCGGTCCGCGGTCACCGGTCTGGCGGTGGACGACGACCGGTCCGGGGCCGGCGCAGCGGTCGGGGCGGGGGTCGACTCGGTCCGCGGCTTCGTCGTGCGGACCGCGAACGAGGACGTCCACACCGACCGGGTGCTGCTGGCCACGCCTGCCGCGGTCCCGCTGGTCGCCGAGCTCACCGGTGCCGACCCCGGCACGATGCGGACCGACGACGGCACGCCGGTCACCCTGGTCACGCTGGTGCTCGACGGCGTCACCGCGCTCGACGCGGCGCCCCGCGGCACCGGGGTGCTGGTGGCCCCGGACGTCACCGACGTGACCGCCAAGGCGCTCACGCACGCCACCGCGAAGTGGGAGTGGCTCGCGGCTGCCGCCGGTCCGGGACGGCACGTGCTGCGGCTGTCCTTCGGGCGGGCGGAGGACGACGCCGCGGCGCTGCCGGCCGGTGACGACCTGGTGCGGCTGGCCCTCGCGGACGCCGCGGTGCTGCTGGGCGTGCCGCTACCGGCCGAGCGGCTGGTGGGCCACGACGTGGTGCGGTGGACGCAGGCGCTGCCCCGCCCGAGTGCCTCGCACCGGGACGCGGTGGCAGCGGTCCGCGACGCGGTCGCCCGGGTGCCGGGGCTCGCGCTCACGGGCGCGTGGGTGTCCGGCAACGGGCTGGCGTCCGTGGTGCCGCAGGCGCGCTCGGCCGCCGCGGAGCTGCTGACGGCGCTCGCGCCGCGGGGCTGACCTGGCGTGGGGAGTCGACAGGCCGCCATTTTTCTGACGGCCTGTCATAAATGTGCGGTCGATGATTTCTGGGGCCGGGTGTGACGTGGGTCGCAATGCCGTCCGGCACCACCGCCGGAAAGCGCCTCGATCGCCCCGAATTTCGACGCCACAGCAGCCGGAGGGACACTGACGCCCATGCAGGTGCGCATCGGCACGCGCGCGAGTGCGCTCGCGCTGACCCAGACCGGACACGTGGCCGCCGACCTCACGGCGGCCGGCCTCGAGGTGGAGACGGTCCGGGTCCGCACGGAGGGCGACCGCAGCCGTGCCTCCCTCGCGGCGCTGGGCGGGACCGGCGTCTTCGTCACCGCGCTGCGCGACGCGCTGCTCGAGGGACGCTGCGACGTGGCGGTGCACTCGTTCAAGGACCTGCCGACCGGTGCGGCACCGGGGCTGGTGGTCGCGGCGGTGCCCGTCCGGCAGGACCCGCGGGACGCGTTGTGCGCGCGGGACGGTCTGACGCTCGCGGAGCTGCCGCGCGGCGCGCGGGTGGGCACCGGGTCGCCGCGGCGCGCCGCCCAGCTGCGCGCCGCACGGCCGGACCTGGACGTGGTGGACCTGCGCGGCAACGTGGACACCCGGCTCGGGCGGGTCGCCGGCGGGTCCGGTCCCGGTGACCTCGACGCGGTGGTGCTGGCGCGGGCCGGCCTGGCGCGGCTGGGTCGGCTCGACGCGGTGACCGAGGTGTTCGACGCGGACTTGATGCTGCCGGCACCCGGGCAGGGCGCGCTGGCGGTGGAGGTGCGGGCCGAGGACGCCTCGGGGGACGGCGCCCTGGCGGCAGCGCTGCGCACGCTGGACGATCCCGCCACCCGGCTGGCGGTCACCGCGGAGCGGGCGCTGCTGGCGCGGCTCGAGGCGGGCTGCGCGGCGCCGGTCGGTGCGCTGGCACAGCTGGTCGGAGACCAGCTGGAGCTGCAGGCCGTGGTGGCGGGTGTGGACGGCAGCCGTGCGCTGCGCCGCACGCTGGCTGCGCCCGCTGCCGACGTGGCTGCCGCCGCCGACCTGGGGACCCGGGTGGCGGACCTGCTGCTGGAGGACGGGGCGGCGGAGCTGGCGCCGGTCGGGCCGGGGGCACCGGGCGGGCCGGGGGCATCGGGCGGCCCGGCGGTAGCGGGCGGTCCCGCGGGAGACGACACCGCCCAGGGCCGCGGCGCGGCGCAGCCGACGGTGCGCGGATGACCGGTCCGCTCGAAGGCCTGCGGGTGCTGGTGCCACGGCCGGCATCCGGGAGTGCCGACGCCGAGGCCGCGTTGCGGGTGGCCGGCGCCGAGCCCGTGGTGGTGCCGCTGGTGCGGACCGAGGCGGTCGACGACCCGACGGTGCTCGACGCGGCGCTGGCCGACCTGCGGGCCGGCCGGTACGCGTGGCTGGCGGTGACCAGTGCGGCGGCGGTCGGTGCGCTCGTCGGACGCGCGCTGGAGAGCGCCGAGGCGCTGGGCGACGTGGTGGGCCGGACCAAGGTGGCGGCCGTGGGGCCCGCGACGGCGCGCGCGCTCGCGACCGTGGGAGTCACCGCGGACCTCGTCGGCACCTCCGGCGCGCGTGCGCTGGCCGACGCGTGGCCGACGCCCGACGTCGCCGGGGCCCGGGTGCTCTTCACGCGTGGCGATCTGGCCGGTCCCGAGCTGGTGGACGGGCTGCGGGCGGGCGGCTGGGCGGTGGACGACGTCGTCGCGTACCGCACGGTGCCGGCCGGCCCGGCGCCCGACGACGTGGTGGACGCCTGGCGGGACGGGTCGATCTCCGCGGCGCTGCTGACCTCACCGAGCACCGTCCGGGCCCTCGCCGCCCGGCTGGGACCGCCGCCGAGCGGGACGCTGCTGGCCTGCATCGGGCCGACGACGGCGGACGCCGCCCGCGACGCCGATCTGCCCGTCGCCGTCGTCGCCCCCGAACGCACCATGACCGCCCTGGTCGGCGCCCTGGCCGACGCGGTGGCCGCCGCCCACGGCGATGCCCCACCGGCTCCCGCCGCACCGGACGCAGCAGACCTCGATCCGAAGGAGACCCGATGACCACGGTCCCGACCAGCGTCCCGACCTCCGTGCCGACCTCCGTCCCCACACCGGGACGCGTCCGCCTGCGCCGGATGCGCGCCACGCCCGCCCGTCGCCGCCTCGCCGCCCAGACCCGGGTGCACGCCGAGCAGCTGATCCTGCCGATGTTCGTCAAGGAGGCTCTGACCGACCCACGCCCCCTCGGCTCGATGCCGGGCGTGCTCCAGCACACCCGCGACTCGCTGCGCCGCGCGGCCGTCGAGGCGGCCGAGGCCGGCATCGGCGGCGTGATGCTGTTCGGCATCCCGCAGCGCCGGGACGCGGTCGGCAGCTGCGCCACCGAGCCCGACGGCATCCTCAACCTGGCGATCGCGGACGTGGTGGCCGAGGTGGGCGACGCGCTCGTCGTGCAGGCGGACCTGTGCCTGGACGAGTTCACCGACCACGGCCACTGCGGCGTGCTGGCGCCGGACGGCAGCGTGGACAACGACGCGACGCTGGTCCGGTACGCCGACATGGCGCTGGCGCAGGCGGAGGCGGGTGTCGACCTGATCGGGCTGTCCGGGATGATGGACGGCCAGACGGCGGCCTGCCGCGACGCCCTCGACGCGGCAGGGTTCACCGGCACCGCGCTGCTGGCCTACGCCGCCAAGTACGCGTCGGCGTTCTACGGCCCGTTCCGCGAGGCGGTCGAGAGCGAGCTGCAGGGCGACCGCCGCACGTACCAGATGGACCCCGCCAACCGCCGGGAGGCCGCCCGCGAGGTGGAGGCCGACGTGGCCGAGGGGGCCGACGTCGTCATGGTGAAGCCGGCGATGTCCTACCTGGACGTGCTGGCCGACGTCGCCGCCACGTCTCCCGTGCCGGTCTGGGCGTACCAGGTGTCCGGCGAGTACGCCATGATCGAGGCCGCCGCCGCGAACGGCTGGATCGACCGCCGTCGTGCCATCACCGAGTCCGTGCTGTCGATCCGCCGCGCCGGCGCCGATGCCGTGCTCACCTACTGGGCCGTCGAGCTGGCCCACTGGCTCTCCGAGGGGACCCGATGACCCACGCCCGTACCGAGCAGTCCGCGAGCGCGGACGCCTTCGACCGCGCCCTGGGGGTGATCCCCGGTGGGGTGAACTCGCCGGTGCGCGCGTACGGGTCGGTCGGTGGGACACCGCGGTTCATCGCCTCGGCGCGCGGCGCGTACGTGCGGGACGTCGACGGGGCCGAGTACGTGGACCTCGTCGGGTCCTGGGGACCCGCTCTGCTGGGGCACGCGCATCCCGAGGTGGTCGCGGCGGTGCAGGAGGCGGCGGCCCGAGGGCTCAGCTTCGGCGCCCCGACGATCGCCGAGGTCGAGCTGGCGGAGGAGATCCGCCGCCGGGTCCCCGCGGCCGAGCGGCTGCGCCTGGTGTCGACGGGCACCGAGGCGACGATGACGGCGCTGCGCCTGGCGCGCGGGTTCACCGGCCGCGACCTCGTCGTGAAGTTCGCCGGCTGCTACCACGGGCACGTCGACGCGCTGCTGGCGGCGGCCGGCTCGGGCGTCGCCACGCTGGCCCTGCCGGGGTCCGCGGGCGTCACGGCGGAGGTCGCCGCCGAGACGTTGGTGCTCCCCTACAACGACCTCGACGCCGTCCGCACCGCCTTCGAGGCGCACGGCCCCCGCATCGCCGCCCTGATCATGGAGGCCGCGCCCGCCAACATGGGCGTGGTGCCGCCGCTGCCGGGGTTCAACGCCGAGCTGCGCCGGATCACGGCCGAGGCGGGTGCGCTGCTGATCCAGGACGAGGTGCTGACCGGCTTCCGGGTGTCGCCGGCCGGCTGGTGGGGGCTGGAGGGCCAGGCCGAGGGCTGGGCACCGGACCTGCTGACGTTCGGCAAGGTGATCGGCGGCGGGCTGCCGGTCGCGGCGGTCGGCGGGCGGGCGGACGTGATGGCGTCGCTCGCGCCGCTCGGGCCGGTGTACCAAGCCGGGACCTTGTCCGGGAACCCGGTGGCGGTGGCGGCAGGCCTCGCGACGCTCCGGCTGGCCGACGACGACGTCTACGCGCGGGTCGACGCCACGTCGGCCCGGCTGCGCACCTCCCTCTCGCGGGCGCTCGGCGAGGCCGGGGTGCCGCACGCGATGCAGTGGGCGGGGTCGCTGTTCAGCACCATGTTCGGGCCGGGACCGGCCGCTGCGGGCGCACGCGACTACGACGCGGTGCTGGCCAGCGAGCACTGGCGGTACACGCCCTTCTTCCACGCTCTGCTCGAGCAGGGGGTGTACGCGCCGCCCTCGCCGTTCGAGGCGTGGTTCGTCTCGGCCGCGCACGACGAGGAGGCGATCGGCCGGATCGAGGCGGCCCTGCCGGCCGCGGCCGCTGCGGCCGCCGGTGCGGAGCACCCGACAGCCTGAGGGTTCGGCAGGGCGAGAGGTGGCGACGTCAGGTCGTCGATACGCCCTCTGAGCGGCCGGCGCCGCACCTAGGTTGTGCGCATGGCACTGCTGCCCGAGGTGGCCGCTGGTTCAGCTGCGCTGCTGGCCATGGTGCACGCCGCTCGGGGGCCCCGCAGTGCCGTCGTCTGGCGCGCACTGGCGGCGACCGCATACCTCGCAGTCGCGGTCGTCGGGCTGGTCCAAGGACCGGACTCGCCCGGATGGGTCTTCGGTGCGGTGGTCGGGGGCGGTGCCGGCATCACGTACGGGCTCGTCCGACAGCCCCTGTACCGTCTCACGCACCCTAGGTAGAGTTAGACCATGGCGACGATGCCAAGGATGTCCAGCGCGGTCGTCCTGGTTCTCCAGACCTTCCTCGAGGCTCCCCGATCCGCGCGCTACGGACTCGAGCTCGGGGCCGTCACCGGGCTTCCGAGCGGCACGATCCACCCGGTGCTCGCACGGCTCGAGGCAGCGGGCTGGGTCGAGAGCGAGTGGGAGGCCGTCGACCCGTCTGCCGTCGGACGCCCCCGCCGTCGGTTCTACCGGCTCACTCCCGCCGGCACCGAGCAGGCCCGGACCGCCCTGGCCGGCGTCGCCGCGCGGCAGGCTCGCCTACGACGCCGTCTCGCGGGACCGGTGGCCTCGTCACCGCTGCCGGACGAGGCCTGACATGCCCCGGCTCGCGACCGCCCTGCTGACCGCCGCCGTGCGGTTGCTGCCGCTGGCTGCCAGGCGGCGGTACCGGGAGGAGCTCGATGCCGAGCTCCGGGACGCCCCCCACCCGCTCGCGTTCGCCGGTTCGATGCTCGCTGCAGCACCGCGGCTGCGCTGGGACGTCCTCACCGGTCTGTGCGGCGGCCGCGCGTCGCTGCGCTGCTACCTGGGGTGGCACGGCCGGCACGTGCTGCACCCGAACCCGGAGGACCACACCGTCGTCGTCCTGCGCTGCCCGCGGTGCGGGCGCCTCCACGACCCGCGGCAGTACCTCCCGGCGCACGATGCTGAGGGCGTCGCCTGGGGCGGCGTCTACCTCGGCGGGCACTGACCCGGCTCGGCGACGGACGAGCTAGGCCCCCGGCGCCTCCGACACCGTCTTCAACCCGTCGAGCATCGCGCGCCAGTTGGCCGCGCTGTGCTCGGCGGACTCCGCCGTCGGGTTGTTGTCCTGCTCGAGCACCACCCTGGTCCCGCCGTCGACCGGTTCGAGCACGTACTGCAGCCGGTGGTAGCTCTCGGGCACGTCGGGCTGTCCCGACATCGGGCTGAAGTGCGTCACCACCAGCCGGCGCGGGCGCTCGACCTCCAGCACCTCGCCCTTGTCCTCGAACGGATGACCCTCCCACTGGCCGCTCCAGGTGATCGGGTGGCCGGGCTGCCAGTCGCTGACTGTCCGGGCGCCGAACATGATCTCGGGGCGCGGTTCCGGGCTGGTGAGCACGTCCCACACCCGTTCCGCGGGTGCACCGATCAGCACCTCCGCTCGTGCGACGTGGTCCATGGCAGCCCTCTCGCCGGTCGGTTGGTCTGGTCGTCGTCATCCTCAGCCTTCCCGGACGCGCTCGCCCAGGGGACGGGCCAAACCCCGTCGTCACCTCGGGCCGTCGGTCCCTCGTACCAATACCCGGTAGGGGTATATAGTCACGAGCGACGGGTCGACGGCGGCCCGACGAGGAGGACCCCGTGCCCGGTTACAGCGACGACAAGGACGCCTACCTCAAGCGGCTGCGCCGCGTGGAGGGGCAGGTGCGCGGCATCGCGCGCATGGTGGACGAGGACACGTACTGCATCGACGTCCTCACCCAGATCGCCGCGGTGACCAAGGCGCTGCAGGCCGTCGGCCTGGGGCTGCTCGAGGACCACCTCGACCACTGCGTCGTCGACGCCGCCCGCCAGTCCCACGAGGCCGGCCACGAGAAGGTCCGCGAGGCGGCCGACGCGATCGCCCGCCTGGTCCGCAGCTAGTCCCCACCCCCACCAAGGAGAAGCCATGAGCACCACCACCCAGTTCTCCGTCGACGGCATGACCTGCGGCCACTGCGTGCAGCACGTCACGTCCGAGCTGACGGCGATCCCCGGCGTCACCGACGTGTCGATCGACCTGGTCGCCGGCGGCTCGTCCCCGGTGAAGGTCACCTCCGACGCCCCGATCTCCGACGAGGCCATCGCCGCCGCGATCGACGAGGCCGGCTACGCCGTGACCCCGCGGGGCTCGCTGCTGTGAGCACCTCCGTCGCCGGCACCCCGGACGCGACCGGGGTGGTCGAGCTCGACCTCGCCGTCGAGGGGATGACCTGCGCCTCCTGCGTCGCCCGTGTGGAGAAGCGGCTCAACCGCGTGCCCGGGGTGCAGGCGACGGTGAACCTCGCGCTGGAGCAGGCGCACGTGCGGGTCGAGGTCCCCGAGGGGGGTTCCCCGGCCGACGTCGACGCCCTGGTCGCCGCCGTGCAGGCGGCCGGTTACGACGCGCACCCGATCGTGCACGAGCCCGCGATGACCGACGAGGAGATCGCGGCGGTCACCGGCGGCATGGGCATGGGCATGGGCGAGGAGGACACCTCTGCGCCGACCGATGCGCGCGGCACCGACCTGCGCCGGCGGCTGCGGCTCGCCGCGGTGCTCACCGTCCCGGTGGTGCTGATCTCGATGGTCTCGGTGCTGCAGTTCCGCGGCTGGCAGTGGGTGGTCGCGGCCCTGGCCCTGCCGGTGGCGACGTGGGCGGCGCTGCCGTTCCACCGGGCGGCGCTGGCGGCCGGTCGGCACGGCTCGTCGACCATGGACACCCTGGTCTCGCTCGGCATCATCGCCGCCACGGCCTGGTCGCTGTGGGCCCTGCTGCTGGGCGGCGCCGGCGAGCTGGGCATGCACATGCGCCCGACGCTCATCCCGTCGCGCGCCCACGGCATGACCACGCCCGAGCTCTACTTCGAGGTGGCCGCCGTGGTCACCACCTTCCTGCTGGCCGGCCGGTACGCCGAGCACCGCTCGCGGCGCCGGGCCGGTGACGCCCTGCGTGCGCTGCTCGACCTCGGCGCCAAGGACGTGTCCGTCCTGGTGGGCGGCGTGGAGCGGCGCGTGCCGGTGGCGGCCCTGCGGGTGGACGACGAGTTCGTGGTCCGCCCCGGCGAGAAGATCGCGACGGACGGCGTCGTGGTGCGCGGCACCGCCGCGGTCGACGCCTCGCTGCTCACCGGCGAGCCGGTACCGGTCGACGTCGGCCCGGGCGACCAGGTCACCGGTGCGACGGTCAACACGTCGGGCCACCTCATCGTGCGGGCCACCCGCGTCGGCGAGCAGACCCGGCTGGCGCAGATCGGCCGGCTGGTCGCCTCGGCGCAGACCGGCAAGGCACCCGTGCAGCGCCTGGCCGACCGGATCTCGGCGGTGTTCGTCCCGGTGGTGCTGGCCCTGTCCGTCGCGACGCTCGTGGTGTGGCTGCTGTCCGGCGCCTCGGCGCAGGCGGCCTTCACTGCGGCCGTCGCCGTGATGATCATCGCCTGCCCCTGCGCCCTGGGCCTGGCCACACCGACCGCCCTGCTGGTCGGCACCGGACGCGGTGCGCAGCTCGGCATCCTGATCAAGGGCCCGGAGATCCTCGAGCGCACCCGCGCCGTGGACACCGTGGTGCTCGACAAGACCGGCACCATCACCGCCGGCGCGATGCGCCTGGTCGACGTGCTGGTGCCCGACGGTGCCGACGCGGACGACGTCCTCGCGGCGGCCGGTGCCGTGGAGCGCGGCTCCCAGCACCCCATCGCCGCGGCGATCACCGCAGCGGCGGACGAGCGCACCGCGGCACCGGTCGCGGTGGGTGCCGTCCGGACGGCCGACGGCGACCAGGCGCACGCACTGGCCGGCGAGACGCCCGGAGCGGACGACGGCTCCACCGGCCCCGCGGCACCGGAGCTCGACGTGCACGACTTCGTCGAGACCCCCGGCCGCGGGGTCACCGGGGTGGTGCGCGCCGCGCACGCCGGTGTCGGCCTCGCCCGCCGCGTGCTCGTCGGGCGTCCCGCCTGGCTGCACGAGCAGGGCGTCGACACCACGTCGCTCGACGAGCGGTTCGACGCCGCCGAGGCCGACGGCGCCACCGCCGTGATGGCCGCCTGGGACGGGTCGGCTCGCGGCGTGCTGGTGCTGCGCGACCCGGTGAAGCCGACCTCGGCACAGGCGATCGCCGAGCTCCGGTCCCTCGGCATGCGGCCGGTGCTGCTCACGGGCGACAACCCGCGGGCGGCCCGGGTGGCGGCGCGCGAGGTCGGCATCGACGAGGCCGACGTGGTGGCGCAGGTGCTCCCCGAGGACAAGGTCGCGGCCGTCGACCGGCTGCGTGCCGGCGGTGCGACCGTGGCGATGGTCGGTGACGGGGTGAACGATGCCGCAGCGCTCGCCGCCGCCGACCTCGGCCTCGCGATGGGCACCGGCACCGACGTCGCCATCGAGGCGGCGGACCTGACGCTGGTGCGTGGTGACCTGCAGTCGGCGCCCCAGGCGATCCGGCTGTCCCGCACCACGTTGCGGATCATTCGGCAGAACCTGTTCTGGGCCTTCGCGTACAACGTGGCGGCGATCCCGCTGGCGGCGACCGGCCTGCTCAACCCGATGATCGCGGGCGCGGCGATGGCGTTCTCCTCCGTGCTCGTCGTCACCAACTCCCTGCGCCTGCGCCGCTTCTCCTGACGCCGGCGCTTCGCCTGAGGCGACCGCTGCACCCGATGCCCGGGCGCCGACCACCGCGTCGGCCCCGGGCATCGTCGTGCGCGGCTGTCGCCGTCGGCGCGCGACGTCGCGTCCGCACCCCGAACCGGACCCGTCCAGCGGAACCCGGTCGACGAAATCCCTCTCGTCCGCCTCGCAAACCTGATATCACTTTGCTATCGCGGTCCCGTACCGGGGCCGCCGGTCAGCGAAGGAGCACGAGCCAGATGTCGGACATCGCCTCACCCCCGCAGGAGTCGGTCGGGGGCCAACCCGCCGGTCGCCCGGTGGGCAGCGGAGGGACGCGGGTCGACGTGTCGGAGCGGACCGCCTGGTCCCTCGGCAGCGCCGCCACGGTGCTGCTGCTCCTGATCGACGTCGCGCTGGTCATCACCGCGTTCAGCCAGTTCGCGGCCGCCGACTCCACCGGCGACGACTCCCACGCCGGCCTCGGCGTGCTGCTGATCGCCGTGGCGGTGCTCACCTTCACCGGCATCGGCGTGATCAGCCCGGGCTCCACCCGCGTGGTGCAGCTGTTCGGCCGCTACATGGGCACCGTCCGCCGCACCGGCCTGTACACAACCGTCCCGCTGAGCAACCGGCGGCGGGTGTCGGTACGGGTGCGCAACTTCGAGACGAACGAGCTCAAGGTCAACGACGCCGACGGCAACCCGGTGAACATCGCCGCGATCGTCGTCTGGCAGGTGGCGGACACCGCCAAGGCGACGTTCGCGGTCGAGGACTACGTCGACTTCGTGCGCGTGCAGTCCGAGTCGGCCCTGCGGCACGTCGCGATGTCCCACCCGTACGACCGCCCGGACACGGGCGAGGAGACCCTGCGCGGCGCCACCGATGTGGTGTCCGGCGAGATCGCCGCGGAGGTCGCCGCCCGCGTGGCGATCGCAGGCCTCGAGGTGGTCGAGGCGCGCATCTCCAGCCTCGCGTACGCCCCCGAGATCGCCCAGGCGATGCTGCAGCGGCAGCAGGCCGGCGCGATCATCGCGGCCCGCAGCCGCATCGTCGAGGGTGCCGTCTCGATGGTCGAGGACGCGCTGAAGCGCCTCGAGGACCACGCCGTGGTCACCCTCGACGAGGAGCGCAAGGCGGCGATGGTGTCCAACCTGCTCGTCGTGCTGTGCGGCGACAGCCGGGCCACGCCGATCGTCAACACCGGGTCCCTGTACACGTGAGCGACGGCGGCGAGCCGCGCGAGCGCAAGGCGGTGCTCCTGCGGCTGGACCCCGCGGTGCACGACGCGCTCGCGCGGTGGGCCGCCGACGACCTGCGCAGCGTCAACGCGCAGATCGAGCTGCTGCTCCGCGAGGCGCTGGCCCGGACGGGGCGCACCCCGCCCGGGCTGCGCCCGCCCCGCCGTCCGGGCCGGCCCCCGTCCGAGCCCACCTGACCCGACCCACCCCGAGGGCTGACCGCGTGTCGCGGGTCGAGGGGAGGTTCGTTTTCGCGTGTACGCCTGATGTACGTACAGAGGGCGTACACGCCGAGAACCGATGCCAGACCTCCGAGCGGCACGCCGGACCACCGAGCGGCAGGCCAGGCCGCGTCGGCGCGTAGGCGCCGGTCGTACGCTTCGCGGCATGTCGGCCGACGAGGCAGCCCCGGACGCCACGGGCGCCGCTCTGACAGCGGCCGAGCGGGAGCCGGTGAACCCTGCGGGCTCGGCAGCCCGGACGGCACCGGCCGAACCGACGACGTCCGGCGAACGACCCGTCGGGACCCCCCCACCCGGTCGGCGGGCGATCTCCCGCCGGCTGACCGCCGAGATCTGGATCGTCCTCGGCCTGTCCCTCGGCCGCTCCGGGGTGTACGCGGTGGTGAGCCTGGTCGCCAGCCTGACCGCCGGCCCCCCGCTGGCGTCCCAGACCACCGCGCTGAACCAGAGCCAGTCACCACGGCCGCTCCTGGACCTGACCTACCAGCTGCTCTCCATCGCGTTCGCCCTGGTCCCCGTCGCGCTCGCGCTGTACCTCCTGTCGGCCAACGGCCGCTCAGCGGTGCGCCGCCTCGGCCTCGATGCTCGCCGCCCGTGGCAGGACCTGGCCGTCGGCGTGGGGCTGGCGGCGGTGATCGGCATCCCGGGGCTCGGCCTGTACGCCGCCGGACGGGCGCTCGGCATCACCGTGCAGGTGCAGGCCAGCGCGCTGAACGCGGCGTGGTGGACGGTGCCGGTGCTCGTCTTCTCCGCCGTGCAGAACGCGCTGCTCGAGGAGGTCGTGGCGGTCGGCTACCTCTCGGAACGGCTGCGCGAGCTGCGCTGGCGGGGCCCGCTGGTGGTGGCCGCGAGCGCCCTGCTGCGCGGGTCGTACCACCTGTACCAGGGCTGGGGGCCGTTCGTCGGCAACGCCGTCATGGGCGTCGTGTTCGCCGAGTACTACCGCCGGCGCCGACGGGTGATGCCTCTGGTGGTCGCCCACGCCGTGATGGACATGGTGGTGTTCATCGGCTACGCGCTGGTCCCGGCGCACTGGCGCACGGCGCTCGGTCTGTCCTGAGCGCTCCGAGCACCCCGCACGGTCGTCCTGAGCGCTCCGAGCACCGCTCACCGACTGTCCCGAGCGCCCGGCAGACGGCTCGCGGAACCCGCGCCGACCGACCGCGCCGGTGAGGGTCCCCTGCCTAGACTCGCCCGCATGACCGCCCAGTCCTCCGGGCCCGGCGCCCGTGCGGACGACACGGCGCAGGACGTGCCCGGCACCGACCCGCACGAGCAGCCGACCCTCCGGCTGCACACTGCGGTGCCACCTCCGCCCGTCGAGGTGATCGACGTCCCGACGTCGCGCGTGCAGCATCCCAGCGACCTGCTGGGCGTGGTGCTCGGAGTGCTCGGCGTGGCGCTGGTGCTGGCGCTGGCCTCGTACGCGCACAACACCACCTCCGGCGTCGCGGAGGACGTCCAGGGCTTCGCCACCCTGCTGCGACGCATCCTGTTCGTCCCGGTGAACGCCCTGGTGGGGCTGATCACGCTGGCGGTGCCGCTGCTGGTGCTCGGCGAGCAGGCGCTGCGCCGGCGCGGACGGCTGCTGCTCGAGACGATGGTCGGCGGTGCTGCGGCGCTCGCGCTGAACGCCGGCGCCCACTGGCTGATCAGCGGCCTGACGTCCACCGACCTGGCCCAGAACCTCTCGATCCGCGTCGGCACCGGCTGGCAGCTGACGTTGCCGGCGTACGCCGCACTGGCGGCCGGGGTGCTGACCGTCGCCGGGTCTCGGGTCAGCGCCTCGGTGCGGTGGGGCTGGAACGCCCTGTGGGTCGCCGTCGGCATCACGCTGATCACCGGGCAGGTGTCCCTGCCGGGCGTCGCGGTGTCGGTGCTGCTGGGCCGGATCGTCGGGATGGCCGTCCGGTACGTGTCCGGCGTCGCCCCCCAGCGCGCGTACGGCGAGGACCTCGCGGTCGGTGTGCGCCGGGCCGGCTACACGCCGCGGCGGCTGGTGCGGGTGCCGGACCAGGAGACCGCCGCGGCACCGCACCGCGACCGGTACCCGCCGCTGCCCGATCCCGACCCGGCCTCCGCCGCGCTGGCCCGCTCGTCCGGCACCCGCGTGTACCGCGTCGAGACGGCGTACGACGAGGTGCTCGACCTGGTGGTCCTCGACCGCGACCGCCAGGTGGTCGGCTCGTTGGCCCGCCTGTGGCGCAGCCTGCGGCTGCGCGGTCTCGAGGGCCGGTCGGTGGTGTCCCTGCGCCAGGCCGCCGAGCGCGCCGCCCTGCTCTCCTACGCCGCCGAGGCCGCCGGTGTGGACACCCCCGGCCTGCTGCGGATCGGCGAGAACGCCGACTCGATGCTGCTGCTGCTGGACCACCCGCACGGCGGCGTCCCGTTGACCGACCTGCCGGACGCCCGGCTGACCGACGAGCTGCTGCGCGCGGTGTGGGCCCAGCTGCGCCGCGCCCACGCGGCCGGCATCGCCCACCGTGCCGTGACCAGCGACAACATCGTCGTCGGACCCGTCTCGCACGGGGTCCCGCGGGTGTGGCTCACCGGCTGGGAGCAGGGCGACGTCGCGTCGTCCGAGCTGGCGCGACGGATGGACCTGATGCAGGTGCTGGCGCTGCTGGCCCTGCGCGTGGGCGCCGAGCGCGCCGTCCGGTCGGCGGCGGATGCGCTGGACGACGCCGACGTGGCCGCGATCGGTCCGCTGCTGCAGACCATCGCGCTGCCGCGGCAGACGCGCGAGGCGATGCGCCAGCACAAGGAGGTGCTGACCGAGGTCCGCGAGGCGCTGGTCGCCCGGCTGCCCCAGGCCGACGTGGAGCCGCAGCAGCTGGTGCGGTTCGGCGCCCGGACGCTGCTGACGATAATCGTCACGGTGGTGGCGGTGTTCGTGGTGCTCACCACGATCAACGTGAACGAGATCGCGGCCGCCCTGCGCGCCAGCGACTGGCGGTACTCGGTCCTGGCCTATGCGCTGGGCCTGATGACGCTGCTCGGCGGAGCACTGGCGCTGGTCGCGTTCAGCCCCGTCAAGGTGCCGCTGTGGCGAGCCACGCTGGTGCAGACGGCCGGCACGTTCGTCGCCCTCGCGGCACCCGCCGGCATCGGCCCCGCGGCGCTGAACCTGCGCACGTTGACCAAGCGCGGCGTCACGGCCACCCTCGCTGCGGCCACCGTCGCGCTGGTGCAGGTGACGCAGTTCGTCGTCACCGTGCTGCTGCTGCTGGTGCTGTCCCTGCTCTCCGGCACGCAGCAGCAGTCGGCGCTGCCCGTCTCCCCTGTGGTGCTCGTCGTCGTCGCCGCCGTCGCCGGCCTGGTGGCCGCCGCGCTGCTGGTGCCGCGCGTGCGGCAGTGGGCGCTGGCGAAGGCGATGCCGACGCTGCGGCAGACGTGGCCGCGGTTCATCCAGGTGATCGGCCAGCCGACCCGCCTGGGCCTGGGCCTGCTGGGCAGCACCGTGATGACGATGGGCTACGTGCTCGCGTTCGACGCGAGCCTCGCCGCGCTCGGCCAGAGCACCAGCCTGGTCAAGGTGGCGATCGTGTACCTCGCGGGCACGACGGCGGGCTCGCTGGTGCCGACGCCGGGTGGTGTCGGCACGGTCGAGGCCGCGCTGACGGCCAGCCTCGGCGCCGTCGTCGGGCTCAACCCCGGTGTCGCCCTGTCCGTCGCGGTGCTGTTCCGGGTGCTGACGTACTGGCTGCGCATCCCGCTGGGCTGGGTGGCCATGCGGCGGCTGCAGAAGCTCGGCGAGCTCTAGTCACCTCGCGACGTGCAGCGCCTCACCGAACGGCGTGCAGCGACCAGACGGAATCCGGCGACCCGACGGCGTGCGGCAACGACGATGTCGCAGCGCGCCGACGGCGCACGGTGATGCTCAGGCGGTGGTCCTCAGGCGGCGAGGTCCTGGTGGGGGATCACTGTCCCCGCACCGATCCTGGCCGCTACGCCAGCCCACGACTGCACACGCGCAATGGGTGTGGAGAGGGGCTGGAGGGGCGTGTTGACCGGTTCTGCTGCCGATCCTCGCTGGTCCATGTGACCGTCCTGCCTGTTCGGTAGCCCGGCTGACCCCGAGGGTCCCGTGGCTTTGCGTCCCCCCCTTGCGGAGGGTTTGCCCATTCGTTGACAGGTCAGACAGTAGATGATGACAAGTCGCCCCGGAAGGCCCTCAGACTCCTCAATTCGGGCAGTTGGTGCTTTTTCACCCGCAGGACGTCGGTCCTGGTCGGAAAGCCAATCGGGCGTGTAAGGACACTTCGGGCAGCATTGTGACGGCGAGTCGGCACAATCCGACCGCCCCCGGCGGCCTTGTGACGGCGGCTGAGCGGAACGCGTCGGGGATCGGCCCGGAACGCCACGACGCCCCGGCACCGACGTCGGTGCCGGGGCGTGCTGCGGGAATCAGGACAGCTTGTCCTTGAGGCGGTCGCCCTCCTGCTTGAGCTCGCCCACCGCCTCGTCCTTCTTGCCCTCGGCCTCGAGGCGGTCGTTCTCGGTCGCCCGACCGACGCCCTGCTCGGCCTTGCCCTTGACCTCCTGGGCCTGGTGACGGATCTTGTCGTCGAGTCCCATCGGCTGCTCCCTCCTGCTCGCTGCCGTCGTGCGACGGCCGACCCGGTCGACGCTAGGTCGGGTTCGACGCACCCGCATCCGGAGCGGCGGGCGGCCGCAGCCCGGCGGGGCCCGCGGTGCCCGGTGCGGGGTCGACGGCCGGAGCAGCGCCGCCCTCGTCGCGCAGCCTGGGCTCCGTGCGCCGTGCGGGCACCAGTCCGGACTTGTCGGCGTAGAAGCGCCGGATGCGGTCCATGTCCGCCGACACGTCCCCGGTGAGCCGCAGGGTCGGGCCCAGGCCGGTGGTCATGGTGGTGCGGTCGACGTAGCCGAGGGTGACGGGCAGGTCCGCGGCGCGGGCGATCCGGTAGAACCCTGACTTCCACCCGTTGCCGGAGCGCGTGCCCTCGGGGGTCACGACGAGGTAGAACCGCTCACCGGCCCGCAGCCGCGCCACCACGGCGTCGACCAGGCCGGTGGGGTCCCGCCGGTCCACCGGGATGCCGCCGAGAGCGCGCATCAGCGGGCCGGCAGCCCCCCGGAACAGGGTGTGCTTGCCGAGCCAGCGCAGGGGCAGACCGGCCTCCCAGGCGATCGCGAGCATCAGCACGAAGTCCCAGTTGGACGTGTGCGGGGCACCGATCAGCACGCCGGTCCCGTCCACCGGCACCCGCTCCGTCGCCAGCCGCCACCGGCTCACCAGCCAGAACGTCCGGGCGGCCACCCGGCGCACCCGGGTGCCCAGGGTCTGCCGTGCGGGGGTCATCCGGCCTCCTGCTCGTCGTCGGCTCCGTCGCCGTGCGGACATCCCACCACGTCGGACCTGGGAGGACGAACCCGGCACCTCCGGCCGCGTTCGTCACCCGAACGGCTCTCCGAGTCACAGCCCGGTGTTGCAACTGGACGAACGTCCGGGTGATCATGCGCCTATGGTCACGGACGGCACCGAGCGCAGACCCGCGCGGGTGCACACGGTCCGGACGACGCCGGACGTGCTGGTCCCGCTCGTGGAGGCCGACCGGCGGGGTGCCGCTCAGGTGCTGGCGGCGGCACTGGCCGACGACCCCGGCTACCGGCACCTGTTCCCGGACCCGAGGCGCCGCGAGCAGGAGCTGCAGGCGCTCTACCGGATGACGCTCGACGACGCGATCAACCACGGCCGCGCCTACGTCACCCGCATCGGGTCGGTGGTGACCGGGGCCATCGCCATCTACCCGCCGCACACCTATCCGATGAGCACCGCCCGCTGGCTGCGGCAGGGGCTGCGTATCGCCCGGATGGCGACCATCACGCGCGAGCACAGCCGGGGCATCGCCCGGTTCGGCTCGCTGACCGCGGGGGGCGTGCCGACGGATGCCTGGTACGTGGAGGCGCTGGGCGTGCGGCCCGACCTGCAGCGCGCAGGGCGCGGCTACCGCCTGATCCAGCAGGCGTTCGCGCTGGCGGACGAGGCCGGGGAGCGGTCGTACCTGGAGACGACCAAGCCGGAGAACGTCGCCTACTACGCCGAGATGGGCTACGAGGAGACCGGCGCACAGGTGTCGCTGGCGGGGGACGACGGGCCGTGGATCGTGCCGATGCTGCGGCCGGCGCGCGAGGCGGCGGCGGTCCGCGCCGCCTGACGGCGCTCGGCGGGCTGCCTGGCGGTGAGGCCGGATCGGCGGTCTGATGGGAGTGGACGGTCGTCTGCGACCTCACCCGTCAGCCCGCCCGTCGTTCCCGCTCGTGAAGGAGCCACCGTGCCTGCCGTCGTGCCCCACCTGACGCTGAACAACGGGGTCGAGATCCCGCAGCTGGGCTTCGGGGTGTTCCAGGTGGAACCCTCGCGGACCGCGGAGGTGGTGCTCGACGCCTTCGAGGCCGGCTACCGGCACGTCGACACCGCGCAGATGTACAAGAACGAGGCCGGGGTGGGGGAGGCGCTCGCGCGGTCCGGCCTCGACCGCTCCGACGTCTTCATCACCAGCAAGCTGAGCAACGCGTCCCACGACCCGCGCGCCGCGCACGACGCCTTCGAGCGCAGCATCGACGCGCTCGGCACCCCCTACGTCGACCTGTTCCTGATCCACTGGCCGATGCCGAAGGTCGGGGACTTCGTCGAGACGTGGCAGGCGCTCGAGGCGCTGTACGGGACCGGGCGGATCCGGGCGATCGGCGTCTCCAACTTCACCGAGCAGCACCTGCGCCGGCTCGCCGAGACCTCGGCCGTCACGCCGGCGGTCAACCAGATCGAGGTGCACCCGTACCTCTCCCAGAACCCGCTGCGCGCCTACGGCCGCGAGCACGGCATCGTCACCGAGGCCTGGTCGCCCATCGCGCAGGGCAAGGTGCTGTCCGACCCGGAGCTGGTGCGCATCGGCGGCGAGCACGGGCGCACGCCGGCGCAGGTGGCGCTGCGGTGGCACCTGCAGCGCGGGGACGTGGTGTTCCCCAAGACGACGCACCGCGAGCGCATGGCGGAGAACCTGGCGCTGTTCGACTTCGAGCTGGCGGACGACGAGATGGCCGCGATCGAGGCGCTGGACCGCGGCCTACGGACCGGGGCGCACCCGGACGAGTTCAACTGGGTGCCGGAGGACTGAGCCGGGGGTCCGGAGGGCCAGGTCGACGCGCGCGCACGGCGTGTCGGTGCGACCGTGTGTGCCATGAGTGACGACCTGCGGGTGACCGTGCTCGGCACGGGCACGATGGGATACGGGTTCGCCGTCTCGCTGCTGCGCGCGGGGGTGTCCACCACGGTGTGGAACCGCAGCCGGGAGAAGGCCGAGCCGCTGGGCGAGCTCGGTGCCAAGGTGGCCGACTCCCCGGCGGAGGCGGTGCGCGACGCCGACGTGGTGCTGACCATGCTGTTCGACACCGACGCGGTAGTGGCCGTCATGGGTGAGGCGATCGAGGCGATGCCCGCCGGCGCGGTGTGGGTGCAGTCGAGCACCGTCGGCAGCGAGGGCACGGCCCGGCTGGCGGGGCTGGCCGAGCAGCACGGCGTGGCGTTCGTCGACGCTCCGGTGCTGGGCACCCGCAAGCCGGCCCTGGCCGGCAAGCTCGTGGTGCTCGCGTCGGGCCCGGAAGAGCTGCGCCCTCGTGTGCAGCCCGTGCTGGACGCCATCGGGACGAGGACCGTCTGGGTGGCGGACCGACCCGGACCGGCGTCACAGCTGAAGCTGGTGACCAACGCCTGGATCGCCACGCTGACCGCCGGGGTGGCGCAGTCGGTGGCGCTGGCGCAGGTGTGGGGCCTGGACCCGCAGCTGTTCCTGGACGCGATCGACGGCGGCCAGCCGGACAGCCCGTACGCCCACGTCAAGGGCGCAGCGATGCTGTCCGGCGACTACGAGCCGCAGTTCGAGCTGGCCGGTCTGCGCAAGGACCTCGAGCTGGTCGCGGCGGAGGCCCGGCGGGCCGGGGCGCCGACCGCGCTCGTCGAGACCCTCGAGCACGCGTACGCCGCCGCGGTGGACGAGCACGGCACGCCGCGGGACATCGCCGCGGTGGTCGAGGCGTTCCGCGTCCGACCGGCGGGCACCGGTGGCGCCGAGGGCGACCCGGCGCCGCGCGGGCGGCACGCGCAGCCGTAGGTCGTCGTCCACCACCCCGAGCTCGGGTGCCGGCCTACTCCTCCACCATGGCGGCGCTGGCCTCCCAGAGGCCGCGGGCCAGGTCGCGGTCGGCCGCCAGCGGGTTGGTGCGGGCGATCCGGCGCTTGACCCAGTACTGGCCGGACACCCAGTCCTCGCCGGCGGTGCCCTCGGCGAGCCAGACGAGCGTGTCGGCGCCCCGCTCCGGCCCGATCATCACCCGCCGGCCGAGCGGCGACCGGTACACCCGGCCCCACAGGTGGTCGGCGTCCGTCGCGAAGCTCGTCGCCACCCCGCCCGGGTGGAAGGTCGCCGTGGAGATGCCGCGGCGGTGGTAGCGCCGGTGCAGCTCGCGGGTGAACAGGATGTTCTCCAGCTTGCTCGCGCCGTAGGCACCGTGCGCCGAGTAGCCGTGGCCGCTGTCGAGGTCGTCCAGGTCCACGCGGGCCCGCCGGGCGGCGACGCTGGACGTGGTGATCACGCTGGCCACCGACTCGACCAGGGTGTCCATGAGCAGCGTGGTCAGCAGGAACGGCGCGAGGTGGTTCACCTGGAACGTGCGCTCGTGACCGTCCGGCGTGACGGAGCGGCGGTCGTTGAACCCGCCGGCGTTGTTGGCCAGCACGTCGATGCGCCGGTGCGCGCCGGCCAGCGCGGCGGCGAGCGCCCGGACGTCGTCCAGCCGCGTGAAGTCGGCGACGTGGTGCTCGGCGTCCAGCTCCTCGGCGACCGACCGGGTGCGGTCGGGATCACGACCGACCACCACCACCTCGTGACCCGCCGCGGCCAGCTCCCGGGCGGCGGCCGCGCCGATCCCGTCGCTCGCACCGGTGATGACGATCGTCTTGCGCGCCACGTCTGCTCCCCTCCCGCGCCGGCCCCTGCGTCCCGGCCCGCTCCCGGCTCTCATCCTCCTGCCTGTTGCGGCGTCCGGGCGCGGCTCCGGCGGTCCGATGTGCGGCGGGTGCGCCGGGAGCCCGGGTCCGGACGGCGGTGCGCGACGCAGCAGATCGACCGGGGCGCCGCGGCGGGCCTGCCGGGTCGCCGGTAGCGTCCCTCGGGTGGAGTGGGCCGCGCTCGGCAGGGTCGCGTGGGCGTGCGCCGCTCGGGCGCAGCGGCCGGGCGGCGGTCCGACGGCGTCACGCTCGCCGATGCGGTGGGCGGACCCGGCGGCGGTGCTGCTCGCCGCGGCGGCCGCCGGTCACCGCGAGCCGACGCTGCACCGGCTCGAGGACCACCTCCGCACGACTCCGCCCGAGCAGCTGCCCGCCCTGCTCGACCCCCTGTCCCGGCAGCTGCGGCAGCGCAGCGGCACGACGTGTGGCTCCGCGTGCCTGGTGACGGCCCGCGCGCTGGCCGACCCCGTCTACGCCCTGTGGCTGCTCGAGGGGTTCGACGCCCGGACCGGTCGGCACGCCGCCGCGGACCTGGGTGAGCGGTTCGCGGCCGCCGAGCGGGTGGTGCACGCGCGCACCACGGCGCTGGTGCTGCCCGACGGCCGGTGGCAGGTGCCGTGGCCGCGAGCGCTCGGCACGCCGCCGTGGGCGGTGGCGACCGAGCTGACGCGGATCTGGGGCGGGGTGCGGGGTGTTGGGGTGCGGGTTGGCGGGGTGCCGGTCGACGGGGGCGCCGGACCCGTGGCGCGGTTCCGGACCCGGCTGGTGGACCCCGACGACGAGGGTTCGCGGCGCACCGCCACCGAGGCGGTCGCCGCGGCCGTGGCCGGCGGACGGGTGGCGGCGCTGTTCGTCGGCGACGGTGCGACGCCTCGGCACGTCACCCTCGCCGTCGGTGCGGAGGGGCCGGTCCTGGCGGTGTACGAGCCGGGATCGGGCGACGTGGTGCAGGTGCCGAGCGTCGAGCTGGTGGCCGGCCGGACCGTGCTGGGCGGCTGGGACCGGCTCTGGGCGGTGGTCGTCCCCGGCTGGGTCGTCCCCGGCCAGACCTCGTCGGCCAGCTAGACCTCGTCGGCCAGGAACGTCGCCCACACGTGCTTGCTGGTGCCGTCCGTGTACCAGCCGACCTGCAGCGCCAGACGGCGCGCCAGGTACAGCCCGAACCCGCCCTCGCCGTGCTGCCGCGCCGCCGCGAGCACCGGCTGCCGGTCCACCGCGCGGTCCTCCACGTCCAGCAGGTACGTCGCACCGTCGGCCAGCAGCGAGACCTGCGTCGGGGGGATGCCGTAGCGCAGCGCGTTGGTCGCCAGCTCGGACGCGACCAGCACCACCCGCTCGGGGACGCCGCCGGTGAGGATCTCGCCGACGTGACCGGTGACCGCCTCGTGGATCTCGGCGCGCAGCGCCCGCAGCTCGGCCGTCCTGTCCAGCACCCAGGTGCGCACCAGCTGGAACGTCGGCGGCGGTGTCGAACGGGCCAGCGGCTGGTCGGCCTCGATGTCGGGGATGCCGGCGGCCTGCAGCGCTGCCTGCATCTCCCCCGACACCTCGCTCACCATCGCCTCCCCGTGCGGCGTCTGATACGCGCCGAAGCTCTCGCGGACCCGGACGACGGTAACCCGTGCGGCGCGCATGGGCTACCGATCCCGGCGCTACCGGTGCCCGCGTCGGCGATCCCGGTGTCCCACCACGGCGGTGCCGTCCAGGCGTTCGCTGCGCACCACCCGGGCGGTGAGCCCGGCGGCGCGGAACGCGGCGGCGGTGACCGGAGCCTGGCGGCGGCTGGTCTCCACGACGAGCACCCCGCCCGGCGCGAGCCACCGCGGCGCGGCGCCAACCACCCGCCGCTGCACGTCCACGCCGTCCGGTCCACCGTCCAGCGCCCGCAGCGGCTCGTGGTCGCGCGCCTCAGTCGGCATGAAGGCGACCTCGTCGGTCGGCACGTACGGGGCGTTCGCCACCATCACGTCGACGCGGCCGCGCAGGCGCTCGGGCAGCGGCTCGTCGAGGTCGCCCAGCCAGGCTGTGCCGCCCACCGGCGTCAGGTTGCGGCGGGCGAAGGCGACGGCGGCGGGGTCGACGTCGGCGGCGTGCAGCTCGACGCCCGGGACCCGGTGGCCGACGGCGGCGGCAACCGCCGCGGCACCGCAGCACAGCTCGACGACGACGGGCCGGTGGTCCTCGTCATGCGACCGCAGTGCGGCCACCGCCTGCCGCACCAGCAGCTCCGAGCGCCGGCGCGGCACGAACACGCCGGGGCCGACGGCCACCCGCAGCCCGTCGAACAGCGCCCAGCCCAGCACGTGCTCCAGCGGCTCACCGGCCACCCGGCGGTCCACCCAGGCGTTCAGCCGGTCCGGTGGCGCCTCCGCCAGCAGCAGCCGAGCCTCCTCCTCCGCGAACACGCAGCCCGCGGCGCGCAGCCGTCGCACGACGTCGTCCTCGGCCGCCGGTCCCGCGCTGCTCATCCCGCCGTGTATATCAGCCGCACCCCGGCCGGATCGCCGCGCGCAGGGCAGACTCGGAACGCGTCGGTGCCGCACCCTCGCGCGGCCCGGGGCTCGCGTCCCGCTCTCGCCCGACGAGGAGGCTCGCCGCATGGAACCGGTCGGCTGGGTGGTGCTCGGCGTCCTGGTGGTGGTCGCCGTGACGGAGCTCGCGCCACGGGTGCACGTGTCCGCGCCGCTGCTGCTGGTGCTGGTCGGCGTGGCCGTCAGCTTCCTGCCGGCCGTGCCGGCCATCACGGTCGACCCCCGGTGGGTGCTCGGCATAGTCCTGCCGCCGCTGCTGTACTCCGCGGCGGTCGCGATGCCGACGATGGACTTCCGCCGGGACCTGACGACCATCTCGGAGCTGTCCGTCGGGCTGGTGCTGCTGTCCACCGCCGTGGTCGGCATCGCACTGACCCACCTGGTGCCCGGCATCGGACTCGCCACCGGCCTGGCCGTCGGCGCCGTGATCAGCCCCACCGACGCGGTGGCGACCACGATCGTGCGGCGCGCCCGCGTGTCCCCCCGGCTGGTGACCGTGCTCGAGGGCGAGAGCATGCTGAACGACGCGACGGCCCTGGTGCTGCTGCGCTCGGCGATCGCCGCGACGGCCGCCACCGTCACGCTGTGGAGCGTCACCGGCCGGTTCCTGTGGGCCGTGGTGAGCGCCGTCGCCATCGGCTGGCTGGTGGGCCGCGTCAACCTGTCGGTCCGGGCGCGGATCAACCACCCGACCGTCAACGTGGCGATCTCGCTGGTGGTGCCGTTCGTCGCGTAGCTGCCGACCGAGCACCTGGGCGGCTCGGGGCTGGTCGCCGCCGTGACCGCCGGCCTGGTCACCGGCCACGACGCCCCGAAGCGGCTGCGCGCGCAGGACCGGCTGAACGAGCAGGCGGTGTGGCGCACGCTCGAGCTGCTGATCGAGAGCGCCGTGTTCCTGGTGATGGGGCTGCAGCTGTTCGGCCTGGTCCGGGACGTGCGGGGCGAGCACGGGTCGCTGGTGCGGGCTCTGGTGGTCGGTGTGCTGGCGGGGACGCTGGTGCTCGTCGTGCGCTCGTTGTTCGTCGTCCCCTCGCTGTGGCTGCAGCGCCGTCGGGTGCGGCGCGGCGCGCAGGTGCGCGACCGGCTGTCGGAGGCCGAGGGCGCGCTCACCGCCCGTCGCGCCGCCGAGCGCACGCAGCCGCGGCCGCCCGGGATGGACACCGAGCAGCTGGCACAGGTGCGAGCCGCGCGGCGCAGCCGGCTGACCCGCGTGCGGCGGCTGATCTCCGACATCGACTACCTGGCGGCGGAGTCGTTCGGGTGGCGCGAGGGGGTGCTGCTGGTCTGGGCCGGGATGCGCGGCGCCGTCACCGTCGCGGCGGTGCAGTCGCTCCCGGCGTCCACGCCCTCGCGGTCGACGCTGGTGCTGATCGGCTTCGTCGTCGCCGGCGGCACGCTGCTGCTGCAGGGCGGGACGCTGCCGTGGCTGGTGCGGGTGCTGGGCCTGAGCCGCGACCCGCACGCGGAGCTGGCGTCCGAGCGGATGGCCCTGCACGTCGAGCTGGTCGCGGCGGTGCGGGCGCGGCTGGACAAGCCGGACCTGCGCCGCCCGGACGGCAGCCCGTACCCGGACGACATGCTGGACCGCGCCCGGCAGCGCGAGGAGGCGACCGTGGCGGACCCGGACCTGCCGGAGGACGAGGCGCTGGAGGCCTCCGAGCAGACGCGCGCGCAGTTCCGCGACCTGCGGCTGGAGATCCTGCAGGCTCGTCGGGCGCGCCTGCTGCGGCTGCGCGACGAGGGCGCCTACTCCTCCCAGTCCCTGGACCAGGCGCTGCGGGTGCTCGACGCGGAGCAGATCGGGGTGGAGATGCGGGGCGCTTCGGCGGGCTGAGGCCGACGACGGACGACGGCGATCAGCCACCGGGTCTGCACCACGGCGACCAGCCGACGAACCACCGCCACCGGATCCGGTCCGAGCGCCACCGCCAGCACCGCCACCGTGACCACCGCGCGCAGCACGCCGAGCTGCGGGTCCGTCGGCGTCAGCGGTCCCAGGTGCCGCACCACGTACGTGCCGGCCACGACGACCGTGCTCAGCCAGGGCCAGCGGGTCCGCCGCACGCCGAGGTCCACGAGCACCGTGGCCAGCACCAGACCGGCGCCGTAGTACGGGTACGTCGCCGGGTCCAGCAGCATCCGGACGCTCAGCACCACCGCCGGCACTGCCAGCCACCGCCCGCGGCGCACGGCGACCACGGCCAGCGCCACGCCGAGCAGCACCTGGACGGGTCGGTCCCACATCGGCGTCCCGGACGCGGTGATGCCGAGCGCCCGCAGCGACGACGACGCGTCGTTGGGGATGGCGAACCGACCGGCGTGCACCGTGCCCGGGTCGGCGAGCAGGAACGGCAGCCACGCGACGGCCAGGCCGCCGGCCCACGTGCCGAGCGCGCGGGCCCACCGCTCCCGCGGCAGCGCCAGCAGCAGCGGGACGAACGCGACCGCCCACGGCTTGGCGTCCGCCGATGCGGCGAGCAGCAGGGCCGCCACCACCGGTCGCTGCCGCGTGACGGCCAGCACCGCCGCGACCAGCAGCACCAGCGCGAGCGCGTCGTCGAGGTGCACGTAGTGCACGCCGAGCTCGGCCCACACCGGCAGCAGCACCACCGCCGCGAGCGCGCGCTGCCGGTTGCTGACCGGCGCGTCCACCAGGCGGGGCAGCACCATCAGCAGCGCCGGCCCGGTCGCGGCGATCAGCACCGCGACCACCGCACCGGTCAGCACCTCCGGCACGGCCCGGAACGGCGAGACCACCAGGAAGGTCAGCGGACCCATCTGCAGCTCGGGGTGCGCCGCGTACAGGTGCAGGCCGCCGTCCCGCGCGGACGACCGCAGCAGGCTCGCGCCGGTCATCACGTAGTGCCAGGAGACGAGCGCGGTACCCGCGTGCACCGCCGACCACAGGGCCATCCAGGCCCAGAGGAACCACGGTCGCTCGATCCACCCCACGGCGGGGGCGCGCCGCTGCACGGCACGGATCGGTACGAACGTCTCGACGATGGTCACGGTGGCGGGGCCTCACGTGCTCGGGAGCACCTCAGGACCGAGGCGCGGGGCACGCCGTCTCGCCCCGGGGCCGGAACCTGCACCGGCCCCCACCGGAGGCCCCTGGAGACAGCGCCACCGACCACCGTAGGACAGCAGATGTGCAGGTCCTGCGGATGTTGCCGGGACAAGTCCGCCAGGTCCGAGGGGAGTGCCGTGACCGGCGTCAGTCCCCAGTCAGTCCCCAGTCGGTCCCCTAGTCAGTCTCCGAGGCCCGTCCCCACCTGCCGCGCCGCGGCGATCCACGCGTGGTCCGTCGGCACCAGCTTGACCTTGCCGGCCACCTCGGAGAGCGGTACCGCCTCGGTGCCCTCGCCGCGTGCGGCCACCATCACGCCGAACTCCCCGTTGGCCACCAGGTCGGCGGCGGCCGCCCCCAGCCGGGTGGCCAGCAGGCGGTCCGCGGCGCACGGCGTGCCGCCGCGCTGCACGTAGCCGAGGATCGTCACGCGCGACTCCAGGCCGGTGGCGGCCTCCAGCTCGCGGGCCAGCCGGAAGGTGTGCTCGCGCTGGGCGTCCTCGACGTGGGCCAGATGGGCCTGCGCGGCGCGCTGCGCCTCACCGGTCTTGGCGGACCGCGCCAGCAGCAGGGCCGCCTGGTAGTCGGCGGTGTCGTCGACGTCCCGAGCACCCTCCGCGACGGCCACCACCGAGAAGTTGGAGCCGCGCGCCGTCCTCGTCTTGATCGTCTGCGCGATCGCGTCGACCGTGTACGGGATCTCCGGGATCAGGATCACGTCGGCACCGCCGGCCAGCCCGGCGCCGAGCGTCAGCCAGCCGGCCCGGTGCCCCATGATCTCCGTGAGGATGATCCGGTGGTGGCTGTGGGCCGTGCTGTGCACCCGGTCCAGGGCGTCCGTGGCGATCTCCATCGCGGTGGCGAACCCGAACGACGTGTCGGTGCAGGCGATGTCGTTGTCGATCGTCTTCGGCAGGTGCAGCACGTTGAGCCCCGCGTCGACCAGGCGCATCGCGTTCTTCGCCGTGCCGCCGCCGCCCAGCATGATCAGGGCGTCGAGGCCCAGTGCCGCGTAGTTCTCCACGACGGTCGGCACCATGTCCCGCACCTCGCCGTCGACCACCATGCGGTGCACCTTGTCCCGGCTGGTGCCCAGGATCGTGCCGCCGACCGTGAGGATGCCGGACAGCGCATGGGCGTCCAGGTCCACCCAGTGGTTCTCCACCAGGCCGGTGATGCCGTCGCGGAACCCGATCAGCTCCATGCCGTAGTGGCCGATGGCGGTCTTGCCGAACCCGCGGATCGCCGCGTTGAGGCCGGGGCTGTCGCCACCGGCGGTGAGGATGCCGACCCGCTTGGGCTTGCTGCTGCGTGCCATCGTCGTCGTCCCTCGTCCGCACCCGCTCGCGGCGGGCCGCCCACCGGGTCCGTGCGGGCCAGGTACGGCAAGTCTGTCGGGGTCGACGGACCGGGACAACCGCCGGTCAGGCGGTGGGCCGGCGCACCGCGACCCGGCCGGGGATCGCCCGGTCCAGGCCCGTGAGCAGGAGCGATGCGGTGCCGATGCCCACCACCGCCCAGCCGAGCAGGTGGAAGCCGTGGTCGGACACCCGGGGGCCGAAGGTCAGCCCGATCAGGCTGGAGCTGAAGATCGCGCCGACGTAGGCGAACGTCCGGGACAGGCCCGACGCGGTGGCGATGTCGGCGTCGGCCGTCTGGACGTACAGCGCCGTCTGGTTCGACACGTTGCTGAAGCCGCTGGAGAGGCCGAACAGCACGGACATGGCGACCAGCAGGACGATCGGCGAGCGCCCGTGCACCACCTGCATCACCGCCCCGCTGGCGATCAGCATCACGGCGCCGACCACGAGAGGGGCGCGCACCCAGCCGCGGGTGGACACCAGCCGTGCGGCGCCGATGCTGGCCAGCGAGAGCGGCAGCATGATCAGCCCCACCTGCGCCGGCGCGTACCCGCCGGCGGCCTCGAGCCACTGGCTGGCTCCGTACAGCGCCGTGTACATGCCGAGCCCGGCGAGGAGCTGCCGGCCGTAGGTCCGCTGCAGCGGCCGGTCCCGGGCCAGCAGCACCACGTCGAGCAGGGGCGTGGCGGTGCGGCGCTCGCGGACGACGAGCAGCACGCCGAGCACGACGGCCACGGCGAGCAGCCACCACCGCGGCCGGGACAGGTCGCCGAGGAAGACGAGCAGCGCCACCACCGTGCCGGCGAACAGCGCGATGCCGGGCAGGTCGAGGGCCGCCACGGTCGCCGCCGTACCGCGTCGCGGCAGCTGCTCGTCCCGCTCCACCGCGACCGCCGCGAACGCGATCACCAGCGCCGCGAGCGGCACGTTGACCCAGAACAGCGCCCGCCAGCCGAACGAGCCGGCCAGCACGCCGCCGAGCGGCAGGCCGATCACTACGGTGATCTGCGCCGCGATCGAGAAGCTGCCGAGCACCCGGCTCGGCACCCCGGCACCCGTCGTCCTCGCGCGACGGCGGACCAGCGCCATCGCCGTCGGGTAGCACGCCGAGGTGCCGACGCCGATCAGCGCGCGCGAGAGGAGCAGCACGCCCAGGTTCAGGGCCAGGCCGCCGACGACCCCGCCGATCAGCAGCACCGCGACCCCGGCCTGGAACACCCGCCGAGGGCCGAACAGGGTGGACAGCTTCCCCATGGTCGGCTGCATCACGGCGCTGCACAGGTAGAGCACCGAGACCAGCGACGCCGTGGCGGCGGGGCCGGTGCGGAAGTCGGCGGCGATCGACACGAGACCGACGGCGATCATCGAGCTGTTGATCGGGTTCAGGGTCGAGCCCAGCAGCAGCGGCAGGCTGAACCGCCAGCCGAACGGGTTCGACCGCTGCGCCGGCGAGACCGGCTGGTCCGGCTGGCGCTGCTCGTCGGACTGGCGCTGCTCGTCGGACTGGCGCTGGTCGGGCCCGTGCGGCTCGTCCGTCCTGGTCATCACACCCCCGGGGCTCGCGGTCCCGGCATGCGCGCGGACCGATGTTTCGTACTACTCAGCATCTCTTTCGATATACTAAGTGATTGTGCGAGACCGAGCGACCGACGCCATCCCCGAGGTGACCCCCGAGCCCGCCCCTGAGGCGATCTCCGAGCTCAGCGGGCGCGTGCGCGCCGCGGTCGCCCACCTCTACAGCCGGTTCCGCTCCGAACGGGCGCACGGCGAGATCGGCGATGCGGCGGTCTTCGCGCTGACGCAGCTGCTCAAGGCCGGTCCGCTCTCCCTGTCCGAGCTCAGCGACCGGGCGCACGTCACGCCCGGTTCCATGAGCCAGACGGTGAACCGCCTCACGGCGGGCGGCCTCGCGGTCCGGGCGCGCGACCCGCACGACGGCCGGCGCGTCCTGTTCTCCCTGACCACCGAGGGTGACCGCCTGGCCAGCGAGGTCCGCGCCCAGCGGGTCGGTTGGCTCAACGGCCGCCTGGCCGAGCTGACCGACGACGAGCGGGCCGTGCTCTCTCGCGCCGCCGAGGTGCTGGAACGCATCGCCGACTCCTGACCGCTGCACCCGACCGACCCGCCCACAGCCTGCCGACCAGCCCCGCCCCCCACCGGAGGACCCTGTGCCCCATCGCGACCTCTGGCTCTGGCCGCTCGGCATCGCCCTGCGCGGCCGCCGCCCCGGACCCAAGCGCAGCCTCCGCCACGCCCCGGAGCTCGCCAGCACGACGACGATCGAGCTGACCAGCCCGGCGTTCCCGCACGGCGGGGTGATCGACCGCCGGCACTCCGGCCTCGGACGCGGACCCAACCTCTCGCCGGAGCTGCGCTGGGCGCCGGTCCCTGCGGGCACCGCGGAGCTGCTGCTGGTGATGGAGGACGTCGATGTCCCCTTCGCCGAGCCGGGGATCCACCTCACCGCCCTGCTCCCTGCCGAGCTGACCGGAGTGGCCGAGGGCGAGCTGGTGCCGGACCGGCCGGGCATCCGCTGGCTGCCGGACCGGCGCGGCCGCACCGGCTACCACGGCCCGCGGCCGCTGCCCGGTCACGGCGACCACCGGTACGGCTTCCACCTGTTCGCCCTGGACACGGCGGTGCCCGACGAGCTGCTGGCGGCCGCCATCGCCCGGGCGCAGGACGAGCGTGCGGCGGGTGACTCGCACGCCACCGCCGTCCGGCACCTGGTGCCGCACCTGGCCGGGCACGTGCTGGCGCGCGGGTTCCTCGAGGCCCGGCAGCGCGGCTGAGCGCGAGCCGGACCGGTCTCGCCGGGTCGAACGGCAGCCGGACCGGCCCGTTCGCCTGGACCGGACCGACTCGTTCGGTCAGCCGCCTGCCCGGTTGCGGATGGACCACGGGTGCCCTGCAGGATGGTCGGATGGATCTCGCCCAGCACGACGACCGGACCGCCGAGCCGACCGCGCAGCCGACCTCCGTGACCGTCTCGATGGACGACCCGCTGCGCCCCGACGTCGTCGCCCTGCTCCAGGACCACCTGAACGACATGCACGCCACCTCGCCGGCCAAGTCGGTGCACGCCCTCGACCCCTCGGCGCTGACGGCGCCGGCGTTGACGTTCTGGACCGCCCGCACGTCGGACGGGACGCTGCTCGGCACCGTCGCCCTCAAGGAGCTGCACCCGACCGGCGGCGAGCTGAAGTCCATGCGGACCGCCCCGGCGGCCCGCGGCCGCGGCATCGGCACCGCCCTGCTCGACACCGCCCTGGCGGAGGCGACCGCCCGCGGCTACCGGACGGTGCACCTCGAGACGGGCACGCACGACTTCTTCGCACCGGCCCATCGCCTGTACACGCGAGCCGGGTTCGTCCCGTGCGGACCGTTCGGCGACTACCGGCCCGATCCGCACAGCGCGTACTTCCGTCTGGACCTGGCGCCCGCCACTGCCGGATGAAATCGGGCCCCGCGACGGGCCTGCTCACCCGAACGCGTCCCCCTGCGGCAGTCACCGTCCTACCGTGACGCCGTGACGTGGCCGTACGAGCCCCAGCCCCCTGACCAGCAGCCCTACGGCCAGCCGGCCCCGCCGCCGTTCACGCCGCCGAGCGCCCAGCCGTACGCGCCGCCGAGCGCCCAGCCCTACGGCCAGCCGGCGCAGCAGCCGTACGGCTCGCCGTACCAGCCGCCGGCCCAGCAGCCCTACCAGCCGCCGGCGCAGCCCGGCTACCCGCCCTACGGTTCGCCGTACCAGCAGCCGTACCCGCAGGGCTACGCGCAGCCTTACCGGCCGTACCTCGCCCCGCCGCCCCGCCGCTCCTCGCGGGCACTGCCGTGGCTCGTCGGGCTCGGCGTGCTCCTCTTCATCGTCGTCATGGGCGCCATCGCGCTGCCCGTCGTCCGGCAGCAGCACGCCGCCTGCGGTTCGGAGCGCGCTCCGTTCGGCGCCTCCGCCGCGACCACGGCGTACGTCCGCGCGGTCAACGCGTCCTACCCCGAGTGGTCCGCAATGAGCAACACGATCCAGTCCCAGGACATGAAGGTCCGGCCGGACCAGATGGTGCTGCAGCTGGAGGGCGACGAGAAGTTCCTCGCGGCGCTCAAGACCATCCCGTTCTCCGCGTCTCAGCGGCCGGCCGCCGACGGGCTGATGACGGCGATCGAGCAGTACGACGCGTTCGTCCAGACGGCGTCGCAGAACCCCGGCTACCTGTCGGCGAACCAGGAGCAGGACCGGACGCTGAACAACGAGCGGGCCCTCGCCAGCTCGCGGCTGCGCAGCACCCTGCACCTGCCCCTGTCGGCCTGCAGCTACAACCGCCCGTAGCCGCCGCGGCACCGGAGCCGGGCGACGGCGGCGGGCCAACGGTCAGGGACGGACCGGGACGACCTCGGCCGGCGCGGACAGCCTGCGGTCGAGGGCCACGGCGCCCAGGGCGAGCCCGACAAAGAGCACGGCCACCGCGAGGCAGACCAGCAGGACCGAGCCCAGCCCGTGCTTCGACACGTCGAGGAACGGGTACGGGTACCAGTGCACGACGGGTCCGAGCGCCAACGTCGCCACCAACCAGAGCACCGGCCACGCCAGTGCCGGTGCCACGTCGCCGCGCTCGGCGCGACCGCGGGGCCCGAGCACCAGCCAGCCGACCAGGGCGAGCACGGGCACGACGGCGTGCAGCAGCAGGTCCGCCCACCAGTCCACGCCGGTCAGGTGCAGGATCGGCCGCAGCAGCAGCAGGTGCACCACGCCGGTGACGGTGATGCCGACCACCGCGGCGAGCCGAGCCACCGCCCACCACCGGCTGCCCAGCCCCCGGCCGATCGCCGGCGCCAGCGCCGTGACCGCCACCAGCACGTTGGACTGGATGGTGAAGTAGGAGAAGAACCGTCGCACCGCCTCGCCCGTGGTCGGTCGAAGCTCCGGGGCGAGCGGCGAGTGACCCTGGACCACCAGCACCAGCTGGAACACGACGGCGAACGCCGCGACGGCGAACGTGATGGCATGAACGGCGCGAGCGCCGGGCCGGCTGTCCATGCCGGAACTGTAAGGTCCGGCCACCGGTCAGCCCGCCGCCACGAGCAGCTGGTGCACCAGCGGCCCCGCGGTCGTCGCCCCGAGGTCACCCGTCTCGACGAAGGCGGCCACGGCGAGGTCCCCGTGGATCGCGATCATCCACGCGTGGTTCGCCAGCCCCTGCGGACCCTGGAACTGCGCGGTGCCGGTCTTGGCGTCCACCTCGGGTGCCGGGATGTCGCGCAGCATCGTCGCCGTCCCGTCGGTGACCACCCCGCGCATCAGGGTGCGCAACGTGGTCGCCTCCTCCTGGGTCAGGGGCTTGGCGGGGGTCGCGGGTTCGGTGGCCGACGAGGACGGGCTGGGCACCGCCGCGCCCGCGGCGCCGGACGACGACGCCGAGGCCGAGGCCGAGGGGCTCGTCCCACCCGAGGCTGCACCGTTCGCGCCCGCCGTCGCCGTGCCCGCCGAGGCCTTGACCAGCACCGGCGTCACCGTGTGGCCGGCCGCGACCGACGCCGCCACCGTCACCATGCCGAGCGGAGAGGCGAGCACCCGACCCTGACCGATCATCGACGCCGCGTGGTCCGTCCCGGTCGAGTCCGTCGGCACGGAGGCGAGGAACGCCGGGAAGCCGAGCGACGGGGCGGGGTCCAGGCCCAGGGAGCGTGCCGCCGCGAGCAGGGCGTTCGCGTCGACGGTCCCGGCCTGGCCGACGAAGGCTGTGTTGCACGAGTGCGCGAAGGCGGTGCGCAGCGGGATGTCACCGAGGGCCGACGCGGGGTAGTCCGAGACGTTGTTGAAGGCGTAGCCGTCGACCACGGCCTTGCCGGGGCACGGCATGGTGCTGTCCGGGGTCAGGCCCGCCCGCAGCAGCGCCAGGGCTCCGGCCACCTTGAACGTCGACCCCGGCGCGTACTGACCGACGGTCGCGGTCGACGTCCCGTCGCCGTTGGGTCCGCTGGCCGCCGCCAGGATCTCGCCGGTCGACGGGCGGAGGACGACGAGCGCGGCGTTGCCCTGCACCGGAGCGAGGATCTGCTCAGCAACCGTCTGCAGCCGCACGTCGAGCGTGGTCTGCAGCGGGACCCCGGCCACGGCGTCGGTGTGGAACAGCTGTCGCTTCACCGCACCGGCCGTGGCCAGGACGGTCAGCCCCGGCCTGCCGCGCAGCTGCTCGTCGTACTGCCGCTCGAGCCCCGAGAGACCCGCCAGGTCGCCGGCGACGATCGCGCCGTGCGAGCCGTCCACGATCTCCTTGGTCGCCTGGCCGACCTGCCCGAGGATCGGCCGCGCGAACAGGCGGGTCGGTGCCAGCGGCAGGGAGTCGTTCACGGTGTTGACGCCTGCCAGCTTGCGCAGCGCGCCGATGTCGTACGTCGCGTCCCCCTGCCGCACGGTGATCGCCTCGACGAACGCCTTGGGGCCGGCCGCCGCGACCTGCGCGGCGTACGCCGCGGGGTCCATGCCGAGGGCTGTGGCCAGGGCTCGGGCGGCGGCGTCCTGGCCCGACGCGTCCACGTGGGTCTTGTCGATGCCGACCCGCCACACCGGCCGCTGCGTGATGATCGCGTCGCCGTTGCCCGCGAGCACCGTGCCGCGCTCGGCCGCCACCCGCTGCTCCGTGAGCACCTCGCCGTCGGCCAGGTCCGGAGCGAGCAGGGAGGTGCGCCAGTGCGCCTTCCACGCCGACGTCCCGCCGGCTTCGACGAGGTCGAGCTGCGTCGTCACGTCGTAGGTCCAGGGCTTCGCGGTGCCCAGGTCCCACTCCCAGTGCAGACCCGCCGTCGCCTTCGTGCTGTCCTTCGGGTCGACGGACACCGAGGTGACCGACACGGCGGGGTCGGCGCCGTCGAGGCCGGTGAACGCGGCAGTCCGTGCCGCGGTCAGCGCGGCGGCGTCCGGTGCGCCGGCCGCGAGCGCGACGTGCGTGAAGTCGCCGGACGTCAGCGCAGCGGCGAGCGCGTCGGCCTCCGCCTTCGGGGTCGGGCGGTGCGGCGAGCACCCGGCGAACCCGACGATGCCGAGCCCGACGATGGCCAGCACGGCCGCCGTCGTGGTCCCGGTCCGACGGCCCGACCGAACCTCATGCGCCCGTCCAGCAGTGCGACCTGACGCCGACATCACCATCGCCCCCTCGCGGTCCCCCTGACCCGCGACGAGCCTGCCACGTCACTCCCTGCTCATGGCACGGAACGAGCGACGAACCCCGCCGACGCCAGCAGGGCAGGCAGCAGGACAGTGCCGGTCCCGTCGGCGTCACCCGGCCGTCCTCAGGACGGGCCCTGGACGCCGCCCTGCCCCTCGCGCGTCGTCCAGCCGTACCGTCGGGCGCGCTCCTCACCGAACACGCCAGCATCGGTCTCCCACCAGGGGCGGGCGAGCACCGGGGCCGCGGTGGCGACCGGACCGTCGTCGCCCTCGCCCGACGGGATGCCGGTCGCAGGCGTGCCGGCGGCGGGCGTGCCGGCGGTGGCCGAGGCCGGCTCGGCCGACACCAGGTCGAGGGCGCGGTCGATGCGGTCCGCCTCGCGGGCGTCCGCGCGGATCCAGGCGATCATCGCGATCACCAGGAACGGCAGGTCACCCGCCTCGCCGAAGAACCACAGCATGCCGCCGGCCAGGTGCTGGTCGTCCAACGGCGCCGGACCCCAGCCCCGGTGCAGCACCGACCAGTACTCCGGGGCCAGCAGGCTCCCGTGCAGCCGGAGCGCGATGCCCGGGATCGCGTCGAGCAGGAACTCCAGGAAGCCCAGGCCGATCAGCGCCGCGTAGCCGAGAGAGCTCAGCGTCATCGCCTCGTCCGTCACGGGGAGCGCCAGCACCAGACCCGCGGCCAGCAGCATCAGGTGGACGGAGTGGAACACGGGCGGATGCCGCAGCGCGGCGCCCAGCAATGGCGTGAAGAACACCAGCACCGTGACCAGGATCAGCAGCAGCGGACCCACACCCGGCGCACCGAGCACGCGCAGCACCCGAGGCCGCCGCGACTCCCGCGACTCGTCGTCGTCGTCGACCGGCGCCCCGCGCCCGCGGACGGCCGCGACCAGCGCGACCGGGGCACCGACGCCGAGCAGCAGCGGCGCGACGAGCAGCAGCAGGCAGACCTGCAGCGTGAACACCCAGAACAGCAGGTGCGCGTACACGCCCACGAACCAGCAGGTCGAGGCGATCACTAGCACCAGACCGGACAGGAAGGCGGTGGAGCGCAGCGGCGACCATGCTGTCCCCGCACGTCGGACGGCCCGGACGCCGACGAGGTACCCGGCTCCGGCCAGCACGACCAGGACGAGCGCGGGTGCGTCGACCTGCCACGAGGTGAGCGCCGACGCGGTGGTCAGCGGGCCGGGGTTCATGCCGTGGTGGCGACGACGATGAGGAGACCCTCCACGTGCCCCAGGGTGCGGTGCCGCCCACCCATGGTCAACTCGAGCCGGGTCCTCGCCGCCCGGCGTTCATAGACTCGGTCCACGTCCGGGCGGGACCGCGCTCCAGCGTCGTCGATGCGGCGCCGAGGCACCTACCCGCGGCTCCTGTGCACACGTGCCGCCGAGGAGACCCCATGCAGTTCGACACGTTCGTGGTGGCCCGGCTCCTGGAGGGTCCGAACCCACCGGTCCTGACGGAGGACGGCGAGAACGAGCTGCAGGACGCCCACCTGGCGCACATCGCCGACCTGTGGGCGTCCGGGGACCTGATCGCCGCAGGTCCGGCGTCCGGCCCTGACGGGCTGCACGGCGTCAGCATCTTCGTGTGCTCGCTCGACCGGGCGCGGGAGCTCGGCGACCGCGACCCCGCTGTCGTCGCCGGCAAGTACGTCCACGAGTACGCGGTGTGGCGCGCACCGCGCAGCATGATCGTCCCGGGATCCGGCATCCCGCCTCGGTCCGTCGCCGAGGTGATGGGACGCGCGGACTGAGCGAGCCTGCCCGCTGTCAGCCCGGCGGCGACGCGACCGCCGCTGCTCCATCTGGATGTCGACGAGCCGCCGTCACATCTGCATGTCGACGAAGCGCGAGTAGTGCCCCTGGAACGCCACCGTGATCGTGTCCGTCGGACCGTTTCGGTGCTTGGCCACGATCAGGTCCGCCTCCCCTGCACGAGGTGACTCCTTCTCGTAGGCGTCCTCGCGGTGCAGCAGGATCACCATGTCGGCGTCCTGCTCGATGCTGCCGGACTCACGAAGGTCGCTCATCTGCGGCTTCTTGTCCGTGCGCTGCTCCGGACCTCGGTTCAGCTGCGAGATGGCGATCACCGGCACCTCGAGCTCCTTGGCGAGCAGCTTCAGTGCACGCGAGAACTCGGACACTTCCTGCTGGCGGGACTCCACGCGCTTGCCGGAGCTCATCAACTGCAGGTAGTCGATGATCACCAGCTTGAGGTCGTGCCGCTGCTTGAGCCGACGGCACTTGGCCCGGATCTCCATCAGCGACATGTTGGGGGAGTCGTCGATGAACAGCGGCGCCTCGGAGATCTTGCCCATGGTCTGCGCGACCTTCGCCCAGTCGTCCTCGCCCATCTGACCGGTGCGCATCTTCTGCAGGTGCACACGCGCCTCTGCCGAGAGCAGTCGCATGGTGATCTCGTTGCGGCTCATCTCGAGCGAGAACACGACGGACGCCATGTTGTGCTTGATCGACGCCGACCGCGCGATGTCGATGCCCAACGTCGAGTTGTGGGTCGGGATCATCGCAGGCCCGGCGAGGTACAGGTGGTCCGCGTGATCGACCTCGACGCACCGCACCGGCACCGAGTCGACGAGGTCGACCGCGACGACCATGCGCTGCCTCAGCCGCGGGGTCGAGGGCCGCCGCCGGTCCTTGTGCACCAGCCGCTTGCGCTCGAGGAGGAACACGTCGTCGTCGGTGGTGAAGGTGATCGTGTACGCCGTGGAGCGGGACTCGCGGCTTCCCGCCACCCTCCGCATCGACAGTCCGCTGCGGTATCCCAGCGTGTGGACGAGCTCCCGGGCGTCGGCCGCCAGCCGCTCGTCCGTGAACGTCAGCTGCACGCTGCCCGTCGGGTTGACCGTTCCGTCGGTGTCGAGCAGGCCGGCCAGCAGATCCCGGCGCTGCCGCTCACTGCCCCGCAGGTACTGCACCGGGATGTGCTTCGACCCCAGCACGCCCAGGGTCCGGAGCCGGCCCTGAACGGTCCCGAACGCGTCGCGGCACGCCTGGCACCGGACCAGTCCTGTCGTCGGCTGGCCGCAGTCGGGGCACGTGGGTACCGGGACCGGTCCGGAGAGCGCCTTGACCCGGCCGCCGCACGACTGCCCGCACGTGCGCACCTGGCTCCGCCGCGGGACGAAGGGCGCGCCGCAGACCTCGCACTCCCGCTCCGCGAACGGCTCAGCGGCAGGCAGCGCGATGCCGTAGCCCCGCGTCCCCGCCGCGCCCCGCGACCACTCCGTCGCGGTCGCCACGTACCCGCGCGACTCGATCTCCATCGCGATCTCGGGGTCGGCCGACACGAACCGGGCACCGTCCGCGCTGCCGTCCCCCAGCCACACCCCCAGCACGTACGGGTCGACGAGCAGCTCCGCCTCCGGCAGGTGCAGCGGCGCCGTGGTGTCCACGCTGTGGTTCGTCCGGCCGTCCGCGGTTGCGCACCGCAGCGTCGCCGCGAGCTCCTCCGTCGTCCGGATGCCCAGCTGGCCGCGGTCGCTGCGGCGCCGGTCCGCGCGGCTGCGCGTGGCCCACTGGTGCCAGGCGTCCGCGACGATCGTCGATCCGTCGTCGAACGTCACGCGGTAGCACGGACGGCCGCTCATCATCTCCGTGGCGGCCACCACCCGCGTCGGCGTGCCGTCCGCGGCGAGCAGCAGGTCGCCGACCTGCACGTCGCCCATCGTCGTCCAGCCGGTCGGCGTCGGAAGCGCGGTGTCGAGAGCGAGCGCCTTCCCGATGGCCGGCCGGGCGGCGATGACGATCATCTGGCCGGCGTGCAGCCCGTTGGTCAGCCGGTCCAGGTCGGCGAACCCGGTCGGCACCCCCTGCATGCCCTCGCCACGGTGACCGGCCGCCTCGATCTCGTCGACGGTGCCGCCGATGATCTGCGACAGCGGCAGGAAGTCCTCGCTGGCCCGCCGCTCGGTGACCGCGTACACCTCGGCCTGGGCCGAGTTCACCAGCTCGTCGACGTCGCCGCCGTCGGTGGCGTAGCCGAGCTGCGTGATCCGGGTCCCGGCCTCCACCAGACGCCGCAGGATGGCCCGCTCGCGCACGATGCGCGCGTAGTAGCCCGCGTTGGCGGCGGTGGGGACGGTGGCGATCAGCGTGTGCAGGTACGGGGCACCGCCGATGCGCCCGATCTCGCCGCGCTTGGTCAGCTCGTCGGCGACCGTCACCGCGTCGGCCGGCTCGCCCCGGCCGTACAGGTCGAGGATCGCCTCGTACACGATCTCGTGGGCGGGCCGGTAGAAGTCGGTGCCGCGCAGCTGCTCGATGACGTCGGCGATCGCGTCCTTGCTGATCATCATGCCGCCGAGCACCGAACGCTCCGCGTCCAGGTCCTGGGGCGGGAGCCGGTCGGCCGGGTCGTACCGTCGGTCGCCGGAGTCGCCGTGCGACCGCGCGGACGGCACGCCGTACTCCAGGTCCTCGATGGTCACCGGTCCTCCACCCCGCTCGCCGTCCTGCACTCTCGAACGTGTGTTCTACCGGACGCCACCGACATCCTCACGGACACCGCCCCCTGCGACCGCACGTACGCCCCGTCCACGAGGGGCCAGGGCGAGAGTAGGCGGCCGCCGACGGACCGCTCAACGACCGTCGTCCACACCCCCTGTGGAGCCACGGCGGCGCGGCTGTGCACAGTTGGTGGACAGCCTTGTGGACAACCGTCCGGAAGGTCTTCCGGCACGTCAGCGACCTGCGACAGCGCTGTGCACGGGCTGTGGAGTGCATCCCCATCATCACGAATTGGTCTCGGATTCACACCGTGGACAGCCTGCGGACACCTTCCGACGCGGGGTGTCCGGTTCGTCCCCAGGCCGGTCCCCAGCACCGACGCACCTGCGACGCCGCAGCGGTCCGATGTGACGCGTCGGTAACAGGCATCGCATCCCGGCCGGATGACCCCTACCATCGTCGTCACCCGAGTCGAGGGCGTGATCGCATCGTGGCCCTCCGGATCTCGACTCGTGATCCGTTTGCGTGTGAAGTGGAAACTCCACGGAAACGCAACGGGCCTACCTTGCGTGCCAACCCGACGCTCAGGGGTCGGGACAGAGGCCGTGCCTCGACCAACCAGGAGGTAGCACACATGCGCAGATCGACACCGCGGCTCGCGGGCGTGGCGCTCGTCATGACCGCCGGCCTCGTGCTGGCCGGCTGTTCCTCGAAGAGCACGGGCGGCGGCGGCGGGGGCAGCACCTCGGGGGCGACGGGCGGCAGCTCCGCCTCGAGCAGCCTCTCCATCCAGCCGCTCGTCCAGGTGGACGCGACCGGCAAGAAGGTCGCCGCAGCCGGCGGCTCGACGGCCGCGGACCCGGCGGGTGACGGCAGCGCCAAGTGCAGCAACATCTCGATCGGCATGGCCGGCGCCCTGACGGGTCCCAACGCGGCCCTCGGCACCAACATCCTCAACGGGCTCAAGCTCGCGGTCGACCAGCACAACAAGGCGAACGCCGGCTGCCAGGTCACCGTCAAGCAGTTCGACACCGAGGGTGACCCGCAGAAGGCCACCCAGGTCGCGCCGCAGATCGTCTCCGACACCTCGGTGATCGGCCTGCTCGGCCCGGCGTTCTCCGGCGAGACCAAGGCGACCGGCAGCATCTTCAACCAGGCCGGCCTCCTGTCGCTGACGGCGTCCGCGACCAACCCCGGTCTGACCACCAACGGCTGGAACAACTTCTTCCGTGGCCTGGGCAACGACAACTCCCAGGGCGGCGCGATCGCCAGCTACATGAAGGACACGCTGGGCTACAAGAAGGTCTGCGTGATCCAGGACGACTCCGACTACGGCATCGGCCTGGCCACCGTCGTGGCGAAGACGCTCGGCTCCGTCGCCGTCTCCTCCTGCAACGCCAAGGTGAAGACGGGTGACAAGGACTTCTCGGCCGCGGTGCAGCTGGTGAAGGACGCGTCCCCCGACGCCGTGTACTACGGCGGCTACTACGCCGAGGCGGCGCCGCTGCTGTCGCAGCTGCGTCAGGGCGGCGTGACGGCGGCCTTCGCCTCCGGCGACGGCACCAACGACCCCGAGTTCGTCAAGCAGGCCGGTGACGCGTCGAAGGGCGCCTATCTCACCTGCCCGTGCGGCCCGGCCCCGGACAAGTTCGCGGCCGACTACAAGGCGATGTTCTCCGTGGCCCCCGGCGTCTACTCGGTCGAGGCGTACGACCTCGGCACGATCATGCTGAAGGGCATCGACAAGGGCATCACCGCCCGCGGCGACCTGGTCAAGTTCGTCTCGTCGTACGACGGCGCCGGGCTGGCCAAGAACTACAAGTGGGACTCCACGGGTGAGCTGGCCTCGGCCAGCACCTGGGTCTACCAGGTGAAGTGACCCCGGACGACGGCCGGGCCCACCAGGGCCCGGCCGTCGTCGTCAGTCCCGCTCGCCCCGTCATGGCCGCGCGCCGTGGCGGTTCTCGTTAGGAGCAACATGAGCGTCCTCCTGCTCGCCGGCGGACACGTCCTCGCCGGAAGCATGGTCAGCGCCTTCGACATCGGAGCCCTGGGCCGCAACTTCTGGGCCCTCACCGTCGACGGCCTGACCTACGGGTCCATCTACGCCCTGGTCGCAGTCGGATACACGCTGGTCTACGGGGTGCTGCGGCTGATCAACTTCGCGCACTCCGAGATCTTCATGTTCGGCATGTTCGGCCAGTACGCGACGCTGATGCTGCTCGGCTTCAGTCCCAGCGGGAACGCCTACCAGCAGGGCACGCTGATGACGATCGTCTACCTGCTGGTCGCGATGGTCGGCGGCATGGCGGTCGCCGGCGGTGCCGCGGTAGGGCTCGAGCGGGTCGCCTACCGGCCGTTGCGGCGCCGCGGCGCCCCGGCCCTCGTCTTCCTCATCACCGCCATCGGCGCCTCGTTCGTGCTGCAGGAGTTCGTGCACTTCGTGCTGCCCAAGCTCACCGGCGGGAACCTCGGCGGCGTGAACGCGCAGCAGCCCATCCGGCTGGTCCAGGCGACGGCCCAGTTCCACTTCGGCAACGCGACCGTGAACAACGTCGAGATCGTCATCGTCGTCGCCGCCCTGGGCCTGGCCTTCGCGACCGACCGGTTCATCAACGCCACCAAGTTCGGCCGCGGCATCCGCGCCGTCGCGCAGGACCCGGTCACCGCCACGCTGATGGGTGTCTCACGCGAGCGCGTGATCATGCTGACGTTCCTGGTCGGCGGCCTGCTCGCCGGTGCCGCCGGCCTGCTGTACACGCTGCGGGTGCCCAGCGGCATCCTCTACTCCGGCGGGTTCATCCTCGGCATCAAGGCCTTCGCCGCCGCCGTGCTCGGCGGCATCGGCAACCTGCGCGGCGCACTGCTCGGCGGTCTGCTGCTCGGCGTGATGGAGCTGTACGGGCAGGCGCTGTTCGGCACCGAGTGGCGCGACGTCGTCGCCTTCGTGCTGCTGATCCTGGTGCTCATGTTCCGGCCGACCGGCATCCTGGGTGAGTCGTTGGGGAGGGCCCGCGCATGAGCACCGAGACCGTCACCGCCCCGGCCGCGCCCCACCTCGGCGTCGGCGACCGCATCCGGTTGTGGTGGGACACCCTGCCGCGCCAGACCCAGTGGCTGGTCGGCATCCCGGCGATCGTGCTGATCGCCCTGCTGCCCGTGCTGCGCCCGCCGGTGCTCACCACCGTCGGTACCGACTTCGGCGGGGTCCTCGCGCAGTTCGGCATGTACGCCCTGCTGGCCATCGGCCTCAACGTCGTCGTCGGCCAGGCCGGCCTGCTGGACCTGGGGTACGTCGGCTTCTACGCCGTCGGCGCCTACACCGTCGGCCTGATCACCAGCCCGGACAGCCCGTGGCGGGTGCACGGGCTCGACCCGCACTGGGCCTGGCTCGCCGCCCTGCCGGTCGCCGTCGCCCTGACCGCGATCTCCGGCCTGATCCTCGGGTCGCCGACGCTGCGGCTGCGCGGCGACTACCTGGCCATCGTCACCCTCGGCTTCGGCGAGATCGTCCGGCTCCTCGCGGACAACCTGTCGAACATCACCGGCGGCGGCCGCGGCCTGTCCCGGATCGCCTACCCCGTGGTCGGCACCAGCAGCACCCGCCCCACCGGCGTGTTCTCCGCCGGCAACACCGCCCACCCCGTGAACTCCGGCACCGCCTGGTTCTGGCTCTCGCTGGTGCTGATCGTCGTGGTGCTGACCCTGGTCGGGAACCTGGAGCGGTCGCGGGTAGGCCGTGCCTGGGTCGCGATCCGGGAGGACGAGGACGCGGCCGAGATCATGGGCGTCCCCACCTTCAAGTTCAAGCTGTGGGCGTTCCTGATCGGCGCCTCGATCGGCGGCCTGTCGGGCGCCCTGTACGCCGGCCAGGTGCAGTTCGTCGTGCCGACCACGTTCAACGTGATCAACTCGATGCTCTTCCTGTGCGCCGTGGTGCTCGGCGGTCAGGGCAACAAGCTCGGCGTCATCCTCGGCGCGTTCATCGTCGTCTACCTGCCCAACTTCTTCATCGGGCGGACCAACCTGTTCGGCATCCCGATCAACGGCAACGAGATCGCCAACTACAAGTACCTGTTCTTCGGCGTCGCCCTGATGGTCCTGATGATCTTCCGACCACAAGGCCTGTTCCCCGCCCGGCAGAAGCTGCTGACGTACGGCCGTGACGTGTACGCCGCGGCGCGCCGTGCGGCCACCGCGCTGACGCACCGAACCGAGGAGACCGTGGGGGAGGCCCGATGAGCATCAACCCGCAGATGCCGGAGGCCGGTTCCGAGCACTCCGAGCAGCACCGCGGCACCGAGTCGCGGTACGTCACCGAGGACTCGGTCGCCGAGGAGTTCCTGCCCGACGGCGGTGTGATCGACGAGGTGCCGGTCGACGTCGCCGAGGTCAACCCCGACCTGGCCAACCCCGAGCTGGTCGCCGAGCTGGTGGCGCCGGACCGCACCATCCGCACCGAGGTCGGCGGCTCCCTGCTGCAGATGGACGCCGTCACCGTCCGGTTCGGTGGCCTGACGGCGCTCGACGCCGTGAGCTTCGAGATCAGGCGCGGCGAGATCCTCGGCCTGATCGGCCCCAACGGTGCCGGCAAGACGACCTGCTTCAACACGATGACCGGCGTCTACCGGCCGACCTCCGGCCAGGTGGTGTTCGACGGCCGGCCGATCGGCGCGATCAAGCGGAACCAGATCACCCGGCTCGGCATCGCCCGCACGTTCCAGAACATCCGGCTGTTCTCCGACATGACGGCGCTGGAGAACGTGATCGTCGGGACCGATGCCCGGCACCGCACCTCCGTGCCGGGGGCGGTGTTCCGGTCCAAGCGGCACCGCGCCGAGGAACGCGACGCGCTGGAGCGGGGCATGGCGCTGCTGGAGTTCGTCGGCATCGGCAAGCGCGCCACGCAGCAGGCCCGCAACCTCCCCTACGGCGACCAGCGCCGACTGGAGATCGCGCGGGCCCTGGCCACCGAGCCCAAGCTGCTCTGCCTGGACGAGCCGGCCGCCGGCTTCAACCCGGCCGAGAAGCAGCAGCTGATGGACCTGATCCGCAAGATCCGCGACGACGGCTACACCGTGCTGCTGATCGAGCACGACATGCGCCTGGTGATGGGCGTGACCGACCGCGTGGTGGTGCTGGAGTTCGGCCGCAAGATCGCCGACGGCCTGCCCGCGGACGTGTCCGCCGACCCGGCCGTGATCGCTGCCTACCTGGGGGTTCCCGACGATGCCACTGCTTGAGCTGAAGGACCTCACGGTCTCCTACGGCCGGATCGAGGCCGTCCGCGGCATCTCGCTCACGGTCGAGGAGGGCGAGCTGGTCACCCTGATCGGCGCCAACGGCGCGGGCAAGACGACCACGATGCGCGCGATCTCCGGCATCCGGCAGCTGTCCCGCGGCTCCGTGTGGTTCGACGGCAAGGACATCAGCCGGATGAAGGCGCACGAGCGAGTGCTGGCCGGCATCGTCCAGGCGCCCGAGGGCCGTGGCGTGTTCCCCGGCATGACCGTGGTGGAGAACCTCGAGATGGGCGCCTACGCCCGGGTGTTCCCCACCAAGGCGGAGCACGACGAGACGCTGGCGCGGGTGTACGAGCTGTTCCCGCGCCTGCACGAGCGCCGCGACCAGGTGGGGGGCACGCTGTCCGGTGGTGAGCAGCAGATGCTGGCCATCGGCCGCGCGCTGATGGCCCGCCCTCGGCTGCTGCTGCTCGACGAGCCGTCCATGGGGCTGGCGCCGATGGTGATCCAGCAGATCTTCCGGATCGTCACCGAGATCAACCAGGCCGGCACGACGATCCTGCTCGTCGAGCAGAACGCCCAGCAAGCCCTGTCCCGGTCGCACCGCGCGTACATCCTGGAGACCGGTGAGGTGGTGACCTCCGGCGCAGGCAAGGAGCTGCTCGCGGACCCGGCGGTCAAGCAGGCCTACCTCGGCGTCGCGTGACCTCGGCCTGAGCCCGGTCCGGCGGCAGCCCGCCGTACCCGGCCACGTACGCAGAACGCCCCGCCACCCGGATCCCGGGGGCGGGGCGTTCTGCGTCGTTGCGGAGCGTCAGGCCTTGACGACCTTGACGGTCACCTTGGCGGCGACCTCCGGGTGCAGGCGGACCTGCACCGAGTAGTCGCCGACCGACTTGATCGCCTGGGCGATCTCGATCTTGCGCTTGTCCACGGCCGGGGCACCGGCGGCGACGAGCGCCGCGGCGATCTCGGCGGTGGTGACCGCGCCGAACAGCCGGCCGCTGTCGCCGGCCTTGGCGGCCACCGTCACCGGCTTGGACTGCAGCGAGTCGCGCGTGGCCTTCGCCTCGTCCAGCGTCGCGATCTCGCGCGCCTTACGAGCCTTGCGGATGGCCGCGACGTCCTTCTCGGCACCCGTGGTCCACGGCGTGGCCAGGCTGCGCGGGATCAGGTAGTTGCGGGCGTACCCGTCCTTGACCTCGACCACGTCGCCCGGGGCGCCGAGGCCGGTGACCTCGTGGGTCAGGATGATCTTCGCCATGTCGGTCCCCTTCCTCAGCGTGCCGACGACGAGTACGGCAGCAGGGCCATCTCGCGGGCGTTCTTGACGGCGCGGGCGATCGCCCGCTGCTCCTGGACGGACACCCCGGTCACCCGGCGAGCGCGGATCTTCCCGCGGTCGGAGATGAACTTGCGCAGCAGCGCGGTGTCCTTGTAGTCGACGACGTCGATCTTCGACGCCTTCAGCGGGTTCTGCTTCTTCTTGGGCTTGCGAACGACGGGCTTGGCCATCGTGGTGCTCCTCGTCTGTCGGAGCCCCGGGCTTGCCCGGCCCGGGGATGGGAATCAATCAGTTGTCTGTCAGAAGGGGGGCTCGTCGGAGTAGCCGCCGGCCGACCCGCCCGCGGGCGTGGCCCACGGGTCGTCCTGCTGGCTGCCGCCGGAACCACCCTGACCGCCGTACCCGCCGCCGCCGCCGAAGCCACCGCCGCCACCACCACCGAAGCCGCCGCCACCACCGGACCGCTGGGTCCGGGTGACCTTGGCCGTGGCGTAGCGCAGCGACGGACCGACCTCGTCCACCTGCAGCTCGACCACCGTGCGCTTCTCGCCCTCACGGGTCTCGTAGGAGCGCTGGACGAGCCGGCCGACGACGATGACGCGCGTGCCCTTGGTCAGCGACTCGGCGACCGACTCGGCCGCCTCCCGCCAGATCGAGCAGCGCATGAACAGCGTCTCGCCGTCCTTCCACTCGTTCGACTGGCGGTCGAACGTGCGGGGGGTGGACGCGACCGTGAAGTTCGCGACCGCGGCCCCGGACGGGGTGAAGCGCAGCTCCGGGTCCCCGGTCAGGTTCCCGATCACCGTGATGGTGGTCTCACCGGCCATGCCAGCTCCTCGCAGGTTCGTGTCGACTGACTTCGGCGCACGCTAGCGGCGGGCACCCACAACGGGTCAGGCGTCGGTGCGGAGCACCTTGGTGCGCAGCACGACCTCGTTGAGGCCCAGCTGGCGGTCGAGCTCCTTAGCGGTCGCGGCGCTCGCGGTGAAGTTGACGACGGCGTAGATGCCCTCGGCCTTCTTCTTGATGTCGTACGCGAGACGACGGCGGCCCCAGATGTCCACCTTGTCGACACTGCCGCCGTCGGACTTCACGACGGTCAGGTACTTGTCGAGCGACGGGGCGACGGTGCGCTCCTCGATCTCGGGGTCGAGGATGATCATGATCTCGTACTGACGCAGGCTCATACCCACCTCCTCTGGTCTTCGCGGCCACGGTCGGTCCGTGGCAGGAGGGTCTGTGCGTCCGCCCCCGGGCAGCCGTCAGGACGACGACGAGCACGCGGGGCAGCGGTCCATCGTAGCGTGCGGCGCGCAGCCCCCGGTCCGGGGCTGTGGACGACGGCGCCGTCGTGGCCGGGCGCTGGTCAGGGCCGCATCACGGTGTGTTCTTCGGGGCCGGGCCGCCCGCCGTGGCCGAGGTGCTCGGCACGGGCGCCGCTGTGGTGGGCGGCGGGGCCGGAGGGCCGGTCGACACGGTGAGGGTCACCGAGGAGCCCGCCGGCACCGTGGTGCCGGACGCCGGCGACGCGGAGATGACCCGGCCGGCAGGGACGGTGGCCGACGGCGCGGTGACGATCACCGCGGAGAGGCCGACGTTCTGCAGCGCGCCCGAGGCGTCGGCCTCGGTCCGGCCGACGAGGCCACCGGGCACCTGCACGGTGGTCGGCGCCTGGGTGGTCGGCGCGGTGGTCGGCGTCGCGGTGTCGGTCGGGGTGGCCGTCGGCGTCGCGGTCGGCTTGTTGCCGACCCACGCCGGCTGCGGGAAGTCGGACTTCGGTGTCCACTGCGGCATCGCGAGCACCGGCTTCATGTAGTCCGCCCAGAGCGCCGCCGGCCACGTGCCACCGGTGATCTCCTTGATGCCGGCGCCGAAGGGCGTGATCGTCTCCTGCGACTTGCCGTCCTCGCCCACCTGGCTCATCGCGACCACCGACGTGATGCTGGTGGTGAAGCCGTCGAACCACGCCGAGGTGGTGTTCGAGGACGTCCCGGTCTTGCCGGCGATCGGGATGTTCAAGGGGCTGATCCACTGGTGCCCGGTCCCGGACTTGTTCTGCACCACCTGCTGCATCGCGTAGGTGGTGTCGGCGATGACGTCCGCCGCGAACGCCGGCTTGCCGGCGCTGCCGCCCTTGAAGGCCGTCTTGCCGTTGGAGTCGAGCACCTCGCGCACGATGAAGGTCGGGTGCTGCACGCCCTGCGCGGCGATCGTCGCGTAGGCGCCGGCCATCTCGAGCGGGTGCACGGTGCCCGAGCCGAGGACGTTGGAGTTCACCGGAGGGACGTTGGACGTCACGCCGGCGGCCTTGGCGGCGGCGGCCGACGCGTCCTGCCCGACCTTCATGTTGAGCTGCGCGTACACGGTGTTCACGGACTCGGCGGTGGCCTTCACCAGGTCCATGTACCCCGGGTCGCCCTTCTCGTAGTTGACGACCTTGTTGTCCTTCCCGCTGGGGTCCCAGCCGGGGATGATCTGCGGCGAGGCCGCGTTGAAGGTCGTCTTGAGGCCGATGCCCTTCTCGAGCGCCGCGATCAGGGTGAAGGGCTTGAACGTCGACCCGGCCTGGATCGCGTCGTACGTCGCGGTGTTCCGCTGGTCCTTGAGGTAGTCGGCCCCGCCGTAGAGCGCGACGATCGAGCCGTCGGCCTGGTTGACGCTGGTGATCGCCACGCGCGTCCGCGGGTTCGGCGTCGCGCCGTTGGCCAGCTTGCCCGAGTACAGGTCCCCGGCGGCGCGCACCGCCTCGTTCTGCACCGCCGGGTCGATCGTCGTGATGATCGAGTAGCCGCCGGTCTTGATGTCGCCGACCGAGAGGTTCATCGACGTCTGCAGCTCGTCCAGCACCATCTGCAGCAGGTACCCGTTGGTGCCCGCCATGGCGTTCGACTGCTTGTACTGGACGGTCTGCGGGAACTCCTGCTTGTCCCGGTCGGCCTGGGAGAGGAACCCGCCCTTGACCATGTAGTCCAGCACGCGGTTCCAGCGGGCCTTCGCCTTGTCGGGGGCGTTGGCCGGGTCCCAGTTGTTGGGCGACGGGATGATGCCGGCGAGCAGCGCGGCCTGCGAGACGGTGAGGTCCTTGGCGTCGACGCCGAAGTACGACTGGGCGGCGGCCTGGATGCCGTAGGAGTCGCGGCCCAGGTAGATCGTGTTGAGGTAGCGGCCGAGGATCTGGTCCTTGGACTCCGTGCGGCCGATCTTGATGGCGAGCATCGCCTCTTCGGCCTTGCCGATGTAGTTCGTCGTCGTCCGGTTCTTGTAGTACGTCTTCACGTACTGCTCGGTCAGCGTCGAGGCGCCCTGCTGGGCGTTGCCGCGCAGGTTGTTCCACAGGGCGCGGGCGATGCCCTTCGGGTCGACCCCGGCGTTCTGGTAGAAGGTCTGGTCCTCCGAGGCGACCACGGCCTTGCCGACGTACGACGGCAGCGTCGAGTAGTCGACGATGTCGCGCTTCTGGTCGGCGAAGGTGCCCATCACCTGGCCGCGCGAGCCGTCGGCGTTGTTGGCGAAGTACACCGTGGAGGTCTGGAACTTCACCTGGGCGGACGGGGACGGGACCTTGAGCGTCGCGTAGGCGGCGACCGCGGCACCCAGGCCGACGAACACCAGGCCGAGGAGCGTGCCGAGCACGACGCGCCAGGACGGCAGCCAGCGCCGGAAGCCGGTGACGGTGGAGCGGGGGTAGTCGAAGAAGCGGCGGCGACCCGTGGCCGCGCCGCGGCCGGACCGGCCGGCTGCGGGACGACGGGTGGATCCCCGGCGGGACCGGGGAGGCGCGGAGCGCCGACTGCTCGCTGACAACGCAGGACCTTCCGGACGACGACGGGGACGGTCCCGACGCGCCAGGCAGGGCTGAACGGGCGCCCAGGACTCACAGCAGTATGGGGGACCACCCCCTGCGAGGGCCGCTCAGCCGCCGTCACCGGCCAACTTTCACCGGATCGGCGCGAAGGCTCCGCGTGCCGACCGCCGGGCCTCCGCAGGCGCCGGAGCGCCGTCTCGGGCTGGTCTCCGCGCACAAGCGGGTTGTGCCGACACATCGACTCGACGTACTCTGCAGATGTATCGAGTTGATACATCGGCGCTGCGGCGTCGTCCGACAGTACGCCGAGGGGGTGAGCCGTGCACGGACGGACCGACGTCCTCGAGCCGGCCATCCTGGGCCTGCTCGCCGAGTCGCCGATGCACGGGTACGAGCTGCGCAAGCGGCTCAACCTGGTGCTGGGCAGTTTCCGCGCCCTGTCCTACGGCTCCCTGTACCCGGCGCTGCGGTCGCTCGCCGAGCGTGGGTTGATCGTCGGCGCCGAGTCGACCGCCACCGTCGGGGTCGAGCGCGCCGTGGCCAGCAAGCGGGCGCGCATCGTCTACGAGCTGACCGCCGAGGGCAAGGAGCACCTGCAGCAGGTGCTGGCCTCGTCCGGGCCCGCGACCTGGGAGGACGAGAACTTCGACGTCCGCTTCGCGTTCTTCGCGCAGACGGACGCCGAGACGCGGCTGCGGATCCTCGAGGGACGCCGCACCCGGCTGACCGAGCGCCTCGAGGTGGTCCGGCAGTCGCTGAACCGCACCCGCGAGCGCATGGACGAGTACACCCTCGAGCTGCAGCGGCACGGCCTGGAGCAGGTCGAGCGCGAGGTGCGCTGGCTCGACGGCCTCATCGACAACGAGCGGAGCGTGCGTCCCGCGCGCTCCGTCGCACCGACCAAGAGGACCGGCCGTCCGGCCAGTCCCGAGATCCACGCCGAGAGCAACCCCGCCCCGGCGCACACTGAGAAGGAGCGAGGATGACCTCCATCCGCGTGGCCATCGTCGGCGTGGGCAACTGCGCCTCGTCGCTGGTCCAGGGCGTCCAGTACTACCGCGACGCCGATGTCGACACCAAGGTGCCGGGCCTGATGCACGTGCAGTTCGGCCCGTACCACGTCCGTGACGTCGAGTTCGTGGCGGCGTTCGACGTCGACGCGAAGAAGGTCGGCTTCGACCTGTCCGAGGCGATCTTCGCGTCGGAGAACAACACCATCAAGATCTCCGACGTGCCCCCGCTGGGCGTGCCGGTGCAGCGTGGCGTGACCAACGACGGCCTCGGCAAGTACTACTCCGAGACCATCGAGGAGTCGGACGCCGAGCCGGTCGACATCGTCCAGGCGCTCAAGGACGCCAAGGTCGACGTGCTGGTCTCCTACCTGCCCGTGGGCTCCGAGATCGCCGACAAGTACTACGCGCAGTGCTGCATCGACGCCGGTGTGGCGTTCGTCAACGCCCTGCCCGTGTTCATCGCGTCCGACCCGGTGTGGGCCAAGAAGTTCGAGGACGCCGGCGTGCCGATCGTCGGCGACGACATCAAGTCGCAGGTCGGCGCCACCATCACGCACCGCGTGCTGGCCCGCCTGTTCGAGGACCGCGGCGTCATCCTGGACCGCACGTACCAGCTGAACGTCGGCGGCAACATGGACTTCAAGAACATGCTGGAGCGCGAGCGCCTGCAGTCCAAGAAGCTCTCCAAGACCCAGTCGGTCACCTCCAACCTGAACGACGGTCCGCTGTCGGGCAAGAAGGAGGACCGCAACGTCCACATCGGCCCGTCCGACTACGTCGCGTGGCTCGACGACCGCAAGTGGGCGTACGTCCGCCTCGAGGGCCGCGCGTTCGGCGAGGTGCCCCTGAACCTCGAGTACAAGCTCGAGGTGTGGGACTCCCCGAACTCGGCCGGCATCATCATCGACGCGATCCGCGCCGCGAAGATCGCCAAGGACCGTGGGATCGGTGGCCCGATCCTGTCCGCGGCGACCTACCTGATGAAGTCCCCGCCGGTCCAGATGGAGGACACCGCCGGGCGCGCCGCGCTCGAGGCGTTCATCCGCGGCGAGAACGAGCGCTGACCTGAGCCTCGTGCTCTGAGCTGACGCGAGAAGGGCCCCGCACCCGAGAGGGTGGCGGGGCACTTCTGCGTCTACGTCGGGGTGAGAAGGCGATCGGGTGGCGCCCGAGCGCCCTGCCAGGTCTAGCGTGAAACGTGGTGGGGACGGTGCAGTCGCCCACCGTGACCGAGGGAGGTCGGCGATGGCTATCGTGCGACGCGACCGGGTCGAGCTGCCCGAGATGTTCCGCCGGTTCGTCGAGGGCGACTGGGACAAGCCCTGGCTGCGTGTCGAGGAGTACGTCGAGAACGGGGCGCTGGTCGTCCGGGCGGAGCTGCCCGGGGTCGACCCCGACAAGGACGTCGAGCTGACGGTGGCGGACGGGACCCTGCACATCAGAGCCGAGCGCGAGGAGAGGTCCGAGCACAAGGGCAAGGACTCCTACCGCTCGGAGTTCCGCTACGGCTCGTTCGCGCGGAGCATCCCGCTGCCGGCCGGCTGCTCCGAGACGGACGTGACCGCGACGTACCGCGACGGCGTGCTGGAGGTGCGGCTGCCGACCACGGCCGGACGGCCGTCGGAGCCCGTGAAGATCTCCGTCGCCCGAGCCTGAGCCGGCCTGGACGCGCACCGGCTGTGGCGTGACCGCACGCCGCCGCACCCCCGCGGCGGCACGTCGTGGCGTCCCTCCCGCTCGGGGAACCCGAGGAGGGACGCCGGCAGGGGCGGAGGTGCACCCATGACCCTCTTCGCTGACCGGGTGGATGCCGGGCGCGCGCTCGCGCGGCTGCTGGAACCGCTGCGGGGTCAGGGCGTGGTGGTGCTGGGGCTGCCACGGGGTGGGGTGCCCGTGGCGTACGAGGTGGCGCAGACGTTGGGCGCACCGCTCGACGTCATCGTCGTGCGGAAGCTCGGCGTTCCGTTCCAGCCGGAGCTCGCGATGGGCGCCATCGGCGAGGGCGGCGCTCGGGTGCTCGACCACCACGTCCTGACGTCGGTCGGCGTGCCCGAGGACGACGTCGCGGAGGTGGAGCGACGGGAGCGGATCGAGCTGGACTCGCGGGTCGCCCGGCTGCGCAGCGGCCGGGCGCGGGTCGACCTGACGGGACGCGTCGCGGTGGTGGTCGACGACGGGATCGCGACGGGCAGCACCATGCGCGTCGCGTGCACGGTGGCCCGCTCGCTCGGCGCCGCGCGCGTGGTCGCGGCGGTCCCGGTCGCGCCGGCGGACGTGGTGCAGGACCTGCGGGAGGCCGACGAGGTCGTGTGCGTCGCGACCCCGCGCACGTTCCGGGCCGTCGGGGCGCACTACCGCGACTTCTCCTCGACGACGGACGACGAGGTCGTCCTCCTGCTGGACGCCGCCGCCGCACGCGCGGTCCCGCTCCATCCCTGCACGGCCGGGACGGATGCCGACGAGGACGTCGTGATCCCCGTCGGCGGCCCCGCGCGCTCCGTCACGGTGGGTGCCCACCTCTACCTGCCGGAACCTGCGGTCGGCGTCGTCGTGTTCGCGCACGGCAGCGGCAGCAGCAGGCACAGCCCCCGCAACCGCTACGTCGCGGAGGTCCTCAGGGAGGCCGGGCTCGGCACGCTGCTCCTGGACCTGCTGAGCCCCGAGGAGGAGCTGGACCGGTCGAACGTGTTCGACGTCGAGCTGCTGGCGGGCCGGCTCGTCGCCGCGACGCGCTGGTTGCAGGGCCGGCCCGACGCCGCGTCCTGCCGCATCGGGTACTTCGGTGCGAGCACGGGGGCGGCCGCGGCGCTCTGGGCCGCCGCGGGGCTCGGGGCCGAGATCTCGGCGGTCGTGTCCCGCGGGGGCCGACCGGACCTGGCTCGCGCCCGGCTCGCCGAGGTGCGGGCCCCGACCCTGCTGATCGTCGGAGGGGCGGACACCGCCGTCCTCGACCTCAACCGGCAGGCCGCGGCCCTGCTGCGCTGCCCGCAGGCCCTGGCGGTGGTCGGCTGCGCGACGCACCTGTTCGAGGAACCGGGGGCGCTCGACGAGGTGGCGGCCCTAGCCCGCGACTGGTTCACCGCGCACCTGCTGCGCATTCCGCCGAGCGGGTGAGGTCGGCGCCCCGGCGTGGCGCCGGAGAAACCTGCGCTTAGCCTGAGTCCGTGCAGGTGACCGAGGACCTCAGACGGCTCTGGCCGCTCGTGGGTTTCCGGCGCCTGTTCGCGGTCCGGCTGGTCAGCCAGTGCGCGGACGGCATGTTCCAGGTGGGTCTGGCGACGCTGTTCTTCTTCTCGCCGGAGACGGCCAGCACCGCCACCGGGGTCGCGGCGGCCTTCGCCGTGCTGCTGCTGCCGTTCACCGTGGTGGGTCCGTGGGCGGGTGTGCTGCTGGACCGGTGGCGTCGTCGGCAGGTGCTGCTGTACGGCAACCTGGTCCGCGTCGCGCTGACGCTGACGATCGCCGTGGTGATGCTGGTGCACGGCGTCGGACCACTGGTCTACGTCCTGGCGCTGGTGACGCTCTCCGTCAACCGGTTCCTGCTGGCGGCCCTGTCGGCGTCCTTGCCCAAGGTGGTCGACGGCCCGTTGCTGCTCACCGCCAACTCGTTGACCCCGACGCTCGGTGCGGCGTCGGCAGGGATCGGCGCGCTGCTCGGCTTCGTGCTCGGCCGGCTGATGCCCGCCGGACGGGAACGGGACGCGATCGCCCTGGTGGTCGCGGCCCTGGTGATGGGGACGGCGTCCACCCTCGCCGGCCGCATCGCGCGCGACCAGCTGGGGCCGGACGAGCCGGTGGCGATGCCGGTGCGCCGAGCGCTGGGCGTGGTCGCGCGGGAGCTCGGCGCGGGTGCCCGGTACCTGGTGGCCCGGCGGACCCCCGCCGAGGCGCTCGCGATCATGGCGTGGCACCGCTTCTGCTACGGCGTCGTCTTCATGGCGAGCATCCTCATCTCGCGCAACCTGCTCAGCTCGCCGTCGGACGTCGACGCCGGGCTGCGCACCTTCGCGACCGTGCTCGGTGCCTCCGCGATCGGCTTCGCGCTCGCCGTGGTGGTCACGCCCGTGCTGAGCCCGCGCCTGGGCCCGCAGCGGTGGATCGTCGTCTGCCTGGTGGTGGCCACCGTCAGCCAGCTGATGCTGGTGGTCACCATGGCGCTGCCCGTGGTGCTGGTCGCCGCCGCGACGCTCGGCCTGGCGGCGCAGTCGGCCAAGATCGCGGTCGACACGATCGTGCAGCGGGACACCGCGGACGCGTACCGCGGCCGCGCGTTCGCCCTCTACGACGTCCTCTACAACGCTGCCTTCGTCGGCGCAGCCGCGCTCGGCGCCGTCACGCTGCCGGACACCGGCTGGTCCCGCGGCCTGTTCCTCGCGCTGGCCGTCGGCTACCTCGGCTCGGCCGTGGTGTACGGGCGGGCGTCGAACCGTGCCCACGCCGTCGGCCCGCTGCCTGCCGAGAGCGTGCGGTCATGACGGCCACGGCGGGGCACCGCACACCGCCCGGCGGGACACCGCTGCCCGGTGAGCTGCTGGCGCAGGCGCCCGACGAGCGGCTGCTCGCGCTGGCCGTCACGGTCGGCGACCTGCCGCTCACCCTCTCCGACGCCCAGGCCCCGGATCAGCCGCTGGTGTGGGTGAACGACGCCTTCACGCGCCTGACGGGTTACAGCCGGGTGGAGGCGCTGGGCCGCAACTGCCGGTTCCTGCAGGGTCCGGCGACGGACCGGGCCGCCGTGCGACGCCTCCGGGAGGCGGTGCGCGCCGGGAGGCCGGTCAGCGAGGTGCTGCTGAACTACCGCCGCGACGGGTCGGTGTTCTGGAACCGCGTCGTGATCAGCCCGGTGCACGACGCCGACGGGCAGGTGACGCACCTGGTCGGCGCGCAGCTGGACGTCACGGCCCAGGTCGGGGTCGACGACGCACGGGACCTGGAGCTCGAGCTGGCCCGCCAGACGAGCTCCCGGCTGGACCTGCTGCGTGCCGTCAGCGACGAGCTCGCGCGGCACCTGGACTACGAGACGGCGGTCGACGCGCTGGCGGACGTGGTGGTCCCGGCGCTGGCCAGCTGGGGGTTCGTCGCCGTCGTCGGCGACCGCGGCCGGTTCGAGCGCGTCCACGTCGTCGCCACGGACCCGCACCTGGCGCGGGCGGCCGCGCAGCTCGAGGAGCAGACGGGCCTGTGGCTCGAGCGTTCCCCCCGGATCCGCACCGCCCTGGACAGCAGCGTCGAGCTGGTGCCGGAGCCGATGCCGGTCGACCGCGCCGACCTGCCGTCCCGCACCACGCCTCGTGAGCTGCAGCTGCTCGAGCGGCTCGGCCTCGGCTCGTCGTTGATCGTGCAGCTGCGCGCCCGTGACCGGGTGCTCGGCGTGCTCGTCCTGCTGCACCACGAGCCGGACGGCTTCGGCCCGGAGACCGCCATCACCGCGGCCCACCTCGGCCGCCGGGCCGGCCTGGCGCTCGACAACGTGCAGCTGTACCTCGCGCAGCGCGAGGCCGCCCTGACGCTGCAGCAACGGCTGCTCCCGCACGTCGAACCCGTCGCCGGCCTCGACCTCGCCACCGCCTACGTCCCGTCCTCCCGCTACGCGCAGGTGGGCGGCGACTGGTTCGACGTGCTGCCGCTGCGCGACGGCGCCATCGGCCTGGCCGTCGGCGACGTGGTCGGCCACGACCTGCGCGCCGCCGCGTCGATGGGTCAGCTGGCGTCGCTGATGCGGTCCCACGCCTGGGCCGGCCTGCCGCCCCGCGAGGTGCTCGACCGGCTCGACGAGCTGGTGCAGGGCCTCGGCATGGCGGAGGTCGCCACGTGCGTCTACCTGCACTGGGTGCCGGCGGGCGACCACGCCCGGGTGACGTACGCCCGCGCCGGCCATCCGCCGCCGATGGTCCGGCTGCCCGGAGGTGAGGTGCTCCGCCTGGACCAGGCGAACAGCACCCCCATCGGCCTGACGTCGCACACCGCCGGCCGCGAGCAGGACACGGTCGACCTCCCCGCCGGCTCGACGCTGGTGGTCTACACCGACGGGCTGGTGGAGCGGCGGGACCGTGGGCTGCGCGAGGGAGTCGCGCAGCTCGAGGCCGAGCTGCAGGCGTTGCCCGACGACGCCGACGCCACCGCCGTGCGGGACCGGTTGGTGCAGCGGCTGGCGGCGACGTCCCAGGAGGACGACCTGTGCCTCCTCGTCGTGCGGGTGCCCGTGTCCGGACACCCGGTGCCTCAGCCCTGACGAGCCGCCCACCAGCGGAGCAGCTCCTCGCGCGCCGCGTCGGCACCGAGCGGACCGCGGTCCATCCGCAGCTCGAGCAGGTAGCGGTACGCCTCGCCGACGTCCCGGCCCGGTCCGATGCCCAGCGCCTGCATGATCTGCGTGCCGTCCAGGTCGGGCCGGATCGAGGCGAGCTCCTCCGCCTCGGCCAGGCGGCCGATCCGTTCCTCCAGGTCGTCGTACGCGGCGGAGAGGCGCGCCGCCTTGCGCGCGTTCCGCGTGGTGCAGTCCGACCGGGTCAGGCGGTGCAGGCGCTCGAGCAGCGGGCCGGCGTCCGTGACGTAGCGGCGCACGGCCGAGTCGGTCCAGCCCGCGTCCCCGTAGCCGTGGAACCGCAGGTGCAGCTCCGTCAGCCGGGCGACGTCGTGCACCGTCTGCTTGTCGAAGTGCAGGGCTGCGAGCCGCTTGGCGACCAGCTTGGCGCCGACCACCTCGTGGTGGTGGAAGCTGACGCCGCCACCCTGCTCGAACCGGCGGGTGCGCGGCTTGCCCACGTCGTGCAGCAGCGCGGCGAGCCGCAGCACCAGGTCGGGACCGGGTACCGCGCCGTCCGGGCCGGTCTCCAGGGCGATCGCCTTCTCCAGGACGGTCAGCGAGTGCTCGTACACGTCCTTGTGGCGGTGGTGCTCGTCGATCTCCAGGCGCAGGGCGGACAGCTCGGGCAGCACCTGGTCGGCCAGGCCCGTGCCGACCAGCACCTGCAGGCCGTCACGCGGGTGGTCGGACAGCAGCAGCTTGACCAGCTCGTCGCGCACCCGCTCCGCCGAGACGATCGACAGCCGCTCGGCCATCGCGACGGTCGCGGCCCGCGCGGCGTCGTCGATGCCGAACCCGAGCTGGGCGACGAAGCGCGCGGCTCGCATCATGCGGAGCGGGTCGTCGTCGAACGACTGCTCGGGGTCGACCGGTGTCCGCAGCACGCGCCGCGCCAGGTCGCCCAGCCCGTCGAACGGGTCGACGAACTGCAGGTCCGGCACCCGCACCGCCATCGCGTTCACGGTGAAGTCCCGGCGTGACAGGTCGCCCTCGAGCGTGTCGCCGAACTCGACGGCGGGCTTGCGGGACGTCGGGTCGTAGGCGTCCGTGCGGTAGGTGGTCACCTCGACGACGACGTCCGACGAGCCACCGCGACCGAACCGGCGCGCACCCAGCGTGCCGAACCGCTTGCCGATGTCCCAGTGGGCATCGCCCCAGCCGGACAGGATCCGCTCGGACTCGTCGGGCCGTGCCGAGGTGGCGAAGTCCAGGTCGGCGCTGACGCGGCCGAGGAACGCGTCGCGCACGGGGCCGCCGACCAGCGCCAGCTCGTGACCCGCGTCCGCGAACCGACGGCCCAGGGCCACGGCGTCGGGCGCCAGCTGCGCGAGCGACGCCAGGGCACGCCGCTGCAGGGCGGCCTCGTCGGGGTTCGGGCGGTCGATCGGCACCCGGCAAGCCTGCCAGACCGGGGCGGACCGCCCGGACCGGGGCGCCGTGCCCGAGTCGTTACAGTGTCGGCATGTCCGCCGCCGCCGAAGGTCACGCCTCGGGGCGGGTGCCGGCCCCGCCCGGCGGGCACCGGCTGCGCATCGATCCCAGCACCACCCCTGTCCGAGCGGTGAGCACCCCGCTCCCGGTGGTGGACGAGACCTCCGCGGGCGGCTTGGTGGTGCTGCGCCGCAACGGCCTGTTCCACGCGGCCGTCATCGCGCGCCGCAACCGTGCCGGACGGCTCGAGTGGTGCCTGCCGAAGGGTCACCTCGAAGGTGACGAGACACCGGAGCAGGCCGCCGTCCGGGAGATCGCCGAGGAGACCGGCATCACCGGCCGGGTGCTGCGGCGGCTCGGCGTGATCGACTACTGGTTCAGCGGCGAGGACCGTCGCGTGCACAAGGTGGTGCACCACTTCCTGCTCGGCGCGATCAGCGGGGAGCTGTCCGTCGAGGGCGACCCCGACGGCGAGGCTGAGGACGTCGCCTGGGTGGCCGTCGGAGCGCTGCCGGCCCGGCTGGCGTACCCGAACGAGCGCCGGCTCGCCGAGGCGGCCTGCGCGGTGCTCGCCGACGAGGCATGAGCCGGCCCGTCCGGCGCGCACCCGCCCGCGCCACGCCCGTCGTGCTGCTCGCGGTGCTGCTCATCGCGTCGACCTGGGTCTTCGGGGGTGCGCCGGCTGTCGCGGCGAGCGGCTCGCCCAGCCCGAGCGCGTCGGCGCTCGACACGGACCTGCCGGTGTCGGTCTCGATCCAGCGGGTGATGCCCACGGTGCTGCGGCCGGGCGACGACCTCACCGTCAGCGTGACGCTGCGGAACACCGGCTCGGCGGGCATCGCGGACCCCACGGTCGCGCTGCGGATCAACCGGCTGCGGCCGACGACCCGCGCCGAGCTGTCGTCCTGGATCGACCGCTCCAGCGGCGTCGTCGGCGTCCGGCTGACCACGGTGCACCCCGGGGCGTTGGCGCCCGGTGCGCAGCTGAACGTCGACCTGACCGTCCCGGCGTCGGCGATCGGGCTGAACAACGTCTCGAGCGGCTGGGGTCCCCGGGGCCTGTCCGTGGACGTCACCGACGACGGCGGTGACCGCGCGGGCACGGCGCGCACGTTCGCGCTGTGGCTGCCGGACGGCACGGTGCCGCAGGCGCGGGTGTCCGTGCTGCTGCCGCTGACCGGCCCCGCGCGCACGCCGACTGTCGCGGGCGGCGCCAACGCCGGTGCGACACCGGGAGCGACCGGGGCGTCGACGAGCGGTGCCACGGCCGGTGCGACCCCGCAGCCGAGCCCGAGCGGGACCGCATCGACTCCCAGCTCGGTGGCGGTGGCGCCGAGCGCGGCCGAGCAGGCCGCCCTGGAGCGGCTGACCACCGCGGGCGGTCGGCTGCGGGCGGTGCTCGACCTCGCCCGCAGCTCTCCCGACCTGGGCCTGGCCGTCGACCCCGCGCTGGTCGCGGACGCGCAGGTCTCGGGCGCGCACGCGCGCGCCTGGGCGAGCGACCTCGGGACGGCGCTGTCCGGCCGGGAGACGTTCGCGCTGCCCTGGTCGGACCCCGACCTCGCGACGGTCGCGCACGGGAACGGCGCCGACCTGCTCCGGACCGCGCAGCAGCTGTCCTCCGACGTGGGGATCGGTGGGCAGACGGCCCGTACCGACGTGCTGTGGGCGGGTCCCGGTGCGGTGGACACCAGCACGCTCGGGCTGGCGCGCACGGTGGGCGCCGCGGCCGTCGTCGTCGGCCCGCAGTCGCTGCAGAGCGTCGGCGGCGTCGCGACCACCGCCCGTGCCGACGTGAAGACGGCGACCGGGACGATGACGGCGCTGGTGCCCGACGACGTGCTGACCTCCCTGCTGACCGACCCGGAGTCGGTGGAGCCGGGCAGCACGGCGGCCACCGCCGTCCAGCGCACGCTCGCGGAGCTGGCGCTGCTGACCCGCACCGGCTCCAGCGAGCCGCGCGACGTGCTCGTCGCCCCGTCCCGCGACTGGAGCCCCGACCCGACCACCGCCCAGGCGGTGCTCGCCGCCCTGTCCAGCTCGCCGTGGAGCCGCCTCGAGCCGGTCAGCACGGCGCTCGGCAACCCCGACGACCGCAGCAAGCGCGCCCCGCTGCCGGCCAGCGCGTCGGCGCCGGACGAGCTCGCACCCGCCACCGTGCAGGCGCTGGCCACCGCACGCACCACCACCCGGGCGTTCGCCAGCATCACGCAGGAGCCGGACACGCTGCTCGCCGGGGTGGACGACGAGGCGCTGACCCCCCTCTCCGTCGCCTGGCGCTCCTCGCCGGGCGACCGTGACGCGCTGGCCGCACGGCTGGTCCAGGCGATCGACGACCGCCGCAGCGGCCTGTCCCTGGCCCCGGTCAGCAACCTCAACGTGATCAGCGCATCGGTGCCCTACCGCTTCGCCGTCCGCAACGGCCTGCCCGTCCCGGTGACCGTCCGGGTGGCGGTGCACCCCCGCAAGAGCTGCCTGGGTGCCGCCACCAGCGATGCGGTCACCGTCTCGGCTGGCGCGGAGGCGAGCGTCCCCGTCGTGCTGCACGCGGCGGCCAACTGCGAGGTGATCGTCGACGCGCAGGTGACGGACCTCGCCGGACAGCCGGTCGGCACCGGCGCCCAGTTCACGGCACGGGTGGCACCCACCGTCGAGAACGTCGGCACCGCCGTGGTCGGTGCGCTGCTGGCGATCGGCCTGGTGCTGGGCATCGTGCGGACCGTGCGACGGGGCCAGAGCGCCCGCCGCGGTGCCCGGCGCACCTCCGAGGACGAGGCGCCCCCGCTGCCTCCGCTCGGTGGCGACGTGTCGCCCGGACGTCCGTCGTGAGCCGGTCGGCCAGCATCGGCCGCGCCTCCGCGCTGATGGGCTCCGGCACCGCCGCGTCGCGTGCCCTCGGGCTGCTGCGCAGCATCGCCCTCGCGGCCGCCATCGGCGCCACCGGTCAGGCCGCGGACGCGTTCGCGGTGGCCAACAAGCTGCCGAACATCCTCTACCAGCTGCTCGCGGGCGGGGCTCTCAACGCCGTGCTGGTGCCGCAGCTGGTGCGGGCGTACAAGCGCCGGGCGGGCCAGCAGTACGTCGACCGGCTGCTCACCCTCGGGTTCGCCGTGCTGGCCGGCACCACGCTGCTGCTGACGATCGCCGCACCGCTGCTGGTGCTGCTGTACGCCGACGCGGGCAACCGGGAGCAGATGGTGCTGGCCACCACCTTCGCCTACTGGTGCATCCCGCAGCTGTTCTTCTACGGCGTGTACGGCCTGCTCGGGCAGGTGCTCAACGCCCGCGAGTCGTTCGGCCCCTACATGTGGGCACCGGTGGTGAACAACATCGTCGCCATCGCGGGCAGTGGTCTGTTCATCGTCATGTTCGGCTCGTCGAGCAGCGCCGACGGCTGGAGCGGCGCGAAGGTCGCCGTGCTGGCGGGCTCGGCCACCCTCGGCATCGTGGCGCAGGCGCTGGTGCTGTTCCCCGCGCTGACCAGGGCCGGCGTGCGGTTCCGGCTGCGGTGGGGGGTGCGCGGCACCGGGCTCGGCCGGGCAGGCTCGGTGGCGATGTGGACGTTCGCCGGCCTCGGGGTGGGCCAGCTCGCGTTCATCGTCCAGTCCCGGATCGCGTCCGCAGCACCCGCGGCGGCGCTGGCACGGGCTCACGGGCTCGCCACGGTCCAGTCGACCACCGGCGTCGCGGGGAACGCGGCGTACGACTACGCGTTCCTCGTCTTCATCCTTCCCCACTCGCTGGTGACGGTCTCGCTGATGACGGCGCTGTTCACGCGCCTGTCGGCCCAGGCGACGGACCGCGACCGCGCCGGTGTGCGCGACACGCTGTCCACCGGCCTGCGCGCGCTCGGCCTGTTCACCATCCCCGCCACGGTGATCCTCGGGCTGCTCGCCCTGCCGGTGGTGCGCCTGATCATCTGGCACCCCCACCCGGGCGAGATCGCCGCGGTGGGCGGCGTCACGGTCGCGATGGTCCTGGGCCTGCCGGTGCTCGGCATCTGGTCGATGTGCCAGCGGGTGTACTACGCCTACGAGGACGCCCGCAGCATGCTGGCGCCGCAGGTGGTGATGGCGGTGGTCATCGTCGTCGGCACCCTGCTCGGCTGGCTGCTTGCGCCGCCGCAGTGGTGGGTGGCCGTCTCGGCGCTGGCCGTCAGCCTCTCCTACGTGATCGGCTCGCTGATGGCGCTGCGGCACGTGCACTGGCTGATCGGCAGCTTCGACGGGTCGCGGGTGCTCCGGCTGCACCTGCGCGCCACCCTCGCCTCGGCGGCCGCGCTGGCCGTCGGCGTGCCGCTGCTGCTGCTGCTCGGCGCGGGCGCGCAGATGTCCCTGGTCGCGGCGCTGGCGAAGTGCGTCGTGGTCGGCGGGGCGATGGTGACCGTCTACGTGCTGGTGCTCCGGGCGATGCACGTCCCGGAGCTCGAGGTCCTCGCCGGCCCCGTGCGGTCGGTGCTCGCCCGGTTCCCGGGGCGACGGCCGGGGCGTCCCGACTAGCATGCACGTGTCCGGCGCCCGCCGGACGTCCCTGCCGATGGTGCGGGAGCTGCGCGTGGACCAGGTCGGACGAGGAACTCTGCTCGCCGGGCGCTACCGCGTGCTCGAGCCCCAGCCGTCCACCGTCCCCGTCCTGCAGACGTGGGCGGCGGTCGACGAGATCCTCGACAGACCCGTGCGGGCCCAGGTGCTGGCCCCCGAGTCGTCGACGGCCGGGCTCGACGCGGCCCGGCGCGCGGCGCTGGTCACCGATCCCCGGCTGCTGCGCGTGCTCGACGTCGGCACGCACGACGGGCTCGGCTACGTGGTCACCGAGCAGGTGTCCGGTCCGTCGCTCGCCCAGCTGGTCGTCCGCGAGCCCTTGACCGCCGACCAGGCCCGTGCCGTGATCGGCGAGGCGTCGGCGGCGCTCGAGGTCGCGCGGCGCCGCGGCGTGCACCACCAGGCGCTGCGCCCGTCGGCGATCTGCGTCGCGGACGACGGTCGGGTGCTCGTGTCCGGGCTCGCCCTGGACGCCGCCCTGCTCGGTCGGGTCGAGGGCGACGCGCGCAGCACCAGCCGGGCCGACGCCGTCGACCTGGTGCGGCTGCTGTACACGGCCCTGACGGGACGCTGGCCGGGTCCGGCCGCCGCCGCCGACGGCCTGCCCGTCGCGCCCGTGGTCGACGGCGTGCCCGTCCCGCCGGCCGACCTGGTCACCGCGGTCCCCGCGGACCTCGACACGCTCTGCTCGGTGACGCTGGGCCCGTACGACGACGGTCCGCACAGCCCGGCCGAGGTGGTGCGCGAGCTCGAGCCCTGGGGTGAGATCCGCATCAGCCGGCCCTCGGGGCACCTCGGCGCCGCCGGAGCGGCCGCGGCGGGTGCGTTCGCCGGTGCGGCCGCAGCCGCTGCGGCGGTGCCGGATGCCGAGGGGCCGGTGGCCGGTGGCCCGCCGCCCCAGGTCCAGCGGCAGTCCGTCCGCAGCGCCTTCAGCCAGAGCAGCGCGGGGACCAACCGCCCCGGCACGCCGCCGCCCGCGGCACCGGGTCGCACCAGCGCCTTCCCGGCGGTCGGGCAGCAGCCTCCGTCGTTCGCCGCGTCGGCGGCACCGCCCGCACGTCCGCCGTTCCCCGAGCCGGGTGCCGCTGCGACGGGGGCGGCCGCAGCCGCGGAGACTCGGCCGATGACGCCCGCGACGACGACGCCGCCGGCGTTCCCGCCCCCGCCGGCTACGGCGAACCAGCCCCCGGTGCGCACGTCGTCCGAGGCGCTGCGAGCGACGGCACCGCAGCGGCCCGTGCCGGCGGCAACCCCACCCGTCGCGGCAGCTGCCGCCGGTCCCGCCAGCGGCCGCGGCCCCGCACCGCTACCTCCCGCCGTGCCCCCCGCGGTCGCACCGGCCGCGGTGCCGCCCGCGGTGCTGCGCGAGCCGGAGGTCCGGGACGACGACCCCTTCGACTTCGGACGGGTCCGCGAGGAGCCGGTCGGACGGCGCCGGTTCGACCCGACGGTGATCGTGCTCGCCGTCGTCGTGCTGCTGGTGATCATCGGTGTCGCGTTCGCGGCGAAGTCGCTGCTCAGCGGCCCGTCGGCCCGCGGCGGCGCCGGTACCGCCTCCCACTCGCACTCGGCGAGCCCGAGCGCGAGCGCCTCCGGGTCCGGCACCCCGTCCGCCTCCTCCAGCGCCTCGGCCGCTCCCGCCGGCGGGGCGCCCGTGATCGCCTCGGGAGCCTCCGTCGACGCGAACGGCACGGAGGGTGACCACCCGGAGGCGGTCGCCAAGGCGTTCGACGGCGACCCCTCGACCTTCTGGGTGTCGCGCACGTACAAGTCGGGTAACTTCGGCGGCCTCAAGCAGGGCATCGGCTACGTCATCACGCTGAAGCAGGCGACCACCGTGTCGTCCGTGACGCTGCACACCAACGGCACCGGCGGCACGGTGGAGATCCGTGCGACCGATGCCTCGAACCCCGGCGGTGGCACGGTGCTCGCCTCCGGCCCGCTCTCGGGCAACGCCGCCTTCACGCTGAAGCCGCCCACGGCGACCAGCACCCTGAGCCTGTGGTTCACGGAGCTGCCGAGCATGCCGGACGGCTCGTTCCGCGTCGAGCTCACCGAGGTCCAGCTCGGCTGAGCGGGTGCTCGGGAGGGGAACAGATGCGCCCTACCATCGGTTGACGCGTGCGCACGGGCCGGCGGGGACACCTTCCCGACGGCCGGCGCCACAGAACTCCGACAGTCGAGGGATGCACCCGTGAGCGACACCACCGATATCCGTGACGTCGTCGTCGTCGGATCCGGGCCCGCCGGCTACACCGCGGCGATCTACGCCGCGCGCGCCGGCCTGGCGCCCGTCGTCATCGCGGGGTCGGTCACCGCCGGCGGCGCGCTGATGAACACCACCGAGGTGGAGAACTTCCCCGGCTTCCCGGAGGGCATCCAGGGGCCGGAGCTGATGGAGGCCATGCAGAAGCAGGCCGAGAAGTTCGGTGCCGAGGTCGTCTGGGACGACGCCACCTCGCTGGACCTCGCCGGTCCGGTCAAGACGATCGTCACCGGCGGCGGCGACACCTACCGTGCCCGCGCCGTCATCCTGTCGACCGGTTCGGCCTACCGCGAGCTCGGCCTGCCGGACGAGAAGCGGCTGTCCGGCCGCGGCGTCAGCTGGTGCGCCACCTGCGACGGGTTCTTCTTCCGTGACCAGGACATCGTCGTGGTCGGCGGCGGCGACTCCGCCGTCGAGGAGGCCACGTTCCTCACCCGGTTCGGCCGCACCGTGACGATGGTGCACCGCCGTGACCAGCTGCGGGCCTCGAAGATCATGGCCGACCGCGCCCACAACGACCCGAAGATCCGCTTCGCGTGGAACTCCGAGGTGGTCGGCATCGAGGGCGCCGACAAGGTGACCGGTGTGGTGCTGCGCGACACGCTCACGGGCGAGACCCGGCAGCTGCCGGCCGGCGGGCTGTTCGTCGCCATCGGCCACGTGCCGCGCACGGAGCTGCTGGTCGGCCAGGTGGACCTGGACGAGAACGGCTACGTCAAGGTCGTCGGCCGCACCACCGCCACCAACCTGACCGGGGTGTTCGCCTGCGGCGACGTCGTCGACCACACCTACCGGCAGGCGATCACCGCTGCCGGCACCGGCTGCTCGGCCGCGCTCGACGCCCAGCACTACCTGGCCGGTCTGGTCGAGGAGCCGCAGGTCGTCGACCCGGTGCCCGCAGGCGAGGCGCTGGTCACGGTGCCGGGCGCCCAGGCGACCGCGTGAGCGGCGCCCAGCCCGTCACCGACGCGACGTTCGACGAGCAGGTGCTCGCCTCGCCCCTGCCCGTCGTCGTCGACTTCACTGCGGAGTGGTGCGGGCCGTGCCGGCTGGTCGGACCGGTTCTCGACGAGCTCGCCGAGACCTACGCCGGCACGGTGCGGTTCGTCACCGTCGACGCGGACACCAACCCGGGCCTGGTCGCGCGGTACGGGATCGTGTCCCTGCCCACGCTGCAGTTCGTCTCCGGCGGTGAGCTGGTCGACGTGCTGTACGGCGCCCGGCCCAAGGCCGTCCTGAACGAGCAGGTGCGCAAGCTGCTGGCTGCGGTCTGACCCGTCGCGGCACGGCCGCGGCTCGCCGGCTCGCCGCTCGGGCCCACCGGTGACCACCGCAGGCTGAGCCGTCCACCGACCCCTGCCGCCGTCCCGCACAGGTGACGTGCGACACTGACGCGCATGACTCCTTCGCCTGTGCCCGACCGCGAGACGCCGGGCCGTCCCCCGTCGTCCGCTGCCGCCGGCACCGGCACCCGCCTCGACCAGTGGCTCGGCTCCTACGCCGACCGCACGCACGGCATGCGTGCCTCGGAGATCCGGGCCCTGTTCGCGGTCGCCAACCGGCCTGAGGTCGTCTCGCTCGCCGGCGGCATGCCGTTCCTCGACGGCCTCCCGCTGGACGTGCTCTCCGAGATGACGGCCCGGGTGGTCGCGACGCGTGGGCTCACCGCCCTGCAGTACGGCTCCGGCCAGGGCGACGAGACGCTGCGGGAGCAGATCCTCGAGGTGATGCGCCTCGAGGGCATCGACGCGCACCCGGACGACGTCGTGGTCACCACCGGCTCGCAGCAGGCGTTGGACCTGGTCACGCGCATCTTCATCAACCCGGGCGACGTCGTCGTCGCGGAGGCGCCGTCGTACGTCGGCGCGCTCGGCGTGTTCCGCGCCTACCAGGCCGACGTGGTGCACACGCCGATCGACGAGCACGGGCTGATTCCTGCTGCGCTCGAGGAGACGCTGGTCCGCCTCGAGGCCGTCGGCCGCCGCGTGAAGTTCCTCTACACGGTCCCCAACTTCCACAACCCCGCCGGTGTGTCGCTGTCCGCCGAGCGCCGGCCCCAGGTGCTGGACATCGCCCGCCGCCACGGCGTGCTGGTGCTCGAGGACAACCCCTACGGGCTGCTCGGCTTCGACAGCGAGCCGCTGACGGCGATGCGTGGCCTGGACGACGAGGGCGTGCTGTACCTCGGCTCCTTCTCCAAGACGTTCGCCCCCGGCTACCGGGTCGGCTGGGTGGTGGCCCCGCACGCGGTGCGCGAGAAGCTGGTGCTCGCCAGCGAGTCGGCCATCCTGTGCCCGTCGAACGCCTCCCAGCTGGCGATCTCCGCCTACCTGTCCACCTGCGACTGGCGCGGCCAGATCAAGAAGTACCGCGAGATGTACCGCGAGCGTCGCGACGCGATGGTGGGGGCGCTCGCCGAGCACCTGCCGGACTGCAGCTGGACCGTCCCGGACGGCGGCTTCTACACCTGGGTGAAGCTGCCCGACGGCCTGGACGCCAAGGAGATGCTGCCCCGCGCCGTCACCGCGCGGGTGGCCTACGTGCCCGGCACCGCCTTCTACTACGACGGCCAGGGCGCCGACCACATGCGACTGTCGTTCTGCTACCCGACGCCCGAGCGCATCCGCGAGGGTGTCCGTCGCCTGGCGACCGTCGTGGCCGGCGAGTCGGAGCTGGTCGAGCTGTTCGGCACCGCCGCCGGCGCGTCCGACGACGTGGTGCAGTCGCCGGGTCCGGACGTCGCCTGACCGCGGCTCCCGGCCGACTCCACGGGTTACCGCCTCTGGTGACCGGTCGCGCACAACCGACGTCGTTCGTCCTCGCACCACCGCTTGTTCCCCGTCCGCCGCTCGACGGACCGTTCGACTGGAGCGCAGCAGCGTGAACCCCACCCCGTCCGCCCCTCGGATCGTCGTGCTCGCCGGGGGCCTCTCCCACGAGCGGGACGTCTCGCTCCGTTCCGGACGTCGCGTCGCGGAGGCGCTGCGCTCGACGGGTGCGGAGGTCACGGTGCACGACGTCGACGCCGACCTGGTGCCGGTCCTCACCGAGCTCGCCCCGGACCTCGTGTGGCCGCTGCTGCACGGCGCCAGCGGTGAGGACGGCTCCGTCCGAGACGTGCTCGCCCTGCTCGGCCTCCGGGTGCTCGGCACCGGCCCCCGCGCCAGCCGCGTCGCCTGGAGCAAGCCGATCGCCAAGACCGTGGCGGGACGGGCCGGCATCGCCACTCCCGAGTTCGTGACGCTGCCGCAGTCGCTGTTCCGCGAGCTGGGCGCCGCCAGGATCCTCGACGCGGTGGTGCGCCGCCTCGGCCTGCCCCTGGTGGTGAAGCCGTCCCGCGGGGGCTCGGCGCTCGGCATGACCCTGGTGACGTCGTCGGACCAGCTGCCGCGGGCGATGGTGGAGTGCTTCTCCTACTCGGACACGGCCCTGATCGAGCGGGCCGTCATCGGAACCGAGCTGGCCGTCAGCGTCCTCGACACCGGGGACGGCCCGTTCGCGCTGCCGGCGGTCGAGATCGTCACCGACGGTCCGTACGACTACGACGCCCGCTACAACCCCGGCCGCACCGAGTACTTCGCCCCCGCCCGGTTGTCCGACGAGCTCGCCGAGCGGGTCGGCGCGGTGGCCGTCGCCGCGCACCAGGCGCTCGGCCTCGCCCGCATCTCCCGCACCGACCTCATCGTCGACGCGGACGGGACGCCGTGGTTCCTCGAGGTGAACGTGGCGCCCGGGATGACCGAGACCTCGCTGCTGCCGCAGGCGGCCGAGGCGGCCGGGTTCGGGCTCGGACCGTTGTACCGGTCACTGGTGGACGCCGCGATCGCTGCCTACGACAACGGCACGGCCACCGACCACCTGGACACCCGGGTCACCACCGACGCCTGAGCGCCGCCCGGCAAGGCCCCACCCGCACCGGGTCCGAGCACGGGCACGGCCACTGATATCGCACACCAGTTCGACACTGGGGGCTCAGCCTTCGAGCCGACCGCTCGACGTCGGGTCGAGCCGTCGGCGCGGGACCGCCACGCCGCGGCACCGACACGATACGGGGCCCCTCGGCGTGGGGCCGACGCGGCGTTGAGCGACCCTCCGGCTCAGCCGTGGAACAGGCCGGGATCCTCAGGGGCGAGCGTGTTCAGGATGCGGTTCAGGTCCTGGACAGAGGCGAACTCGACTGTGAGCCGCCCACGGCTCTTGCCGAGAGCGACCTTGACCCGTGTCTCGAACCGGTCGGAGAGGCGCGTCGCCAAGGCGTCGAGCGCCTCGTTCCGCACCCCGGCCCGCGGCGCCGCGCGGCGCTTCGCCACGAGCCCGTCCCCGCCGAGCGCGACGATCTCCTCGACCGCGCGGACCGAGAGGCCCTCGGCGACGATCCGCTGCGCGAGTCGCTCGATCGCTCCGCCGTCGGCCAGTCCAAGGAGCGCTCGCGCATGACCTGCCGACAGCACCCCGGCCGCGACCCGGCGCTGGACGAGCGGCGGCAGCTTGAGGAGACGCAGCGTGTTGGAGATCTGCGGCCGCGACCGGTGCAGGCGGGATGCCAGCTCGTCGTGGGTGCACCCGAAGTCGTCGAGCAGCTGCTGGTAGGCCGCCGCCTCCTCGAGCGGGTTCAGCTGCGATCGGTGCAGGTTCTCCAGGAGGGCGTCCCGGAGCAGGTCCTCGTCGCCCGTCTCCCGGATGATCGCCGGGATCGCGTCGAGGCCGGCTGCACCGGCCGCACGCCAGCGCCGCTCGCCCATGATCAGCTCGTAGCCGTCGCCCGCTCGCCGCACGACGACGGGCTGCAGCACACCGATCTCCCGGATGGAGCCCACCAGCTCGTCCAGGGCGTCCTCGTCGAACACCGTGCGCGGCTGCCGCGGGTTGGGCCGGATCTCGTCGAGCGGCAGCTCCGCGAACACAGCGCCCGGCACTGGCACCAGCTCGGTGCCCTCGCGCGCGCTGTCAGAGGCGGGCTCGCCGGATGCACGAGGCGCCGGTACGGCGGACAGCTCGCCGTGCAGCCCGTCGAACGCAGCAGCCGTGGACGGGCCATCCGGCTCGGTTGCCGCACCCGCTGGGTCCCGGTCGTCGTCCTCAGGGTTCGGCGGGGTGGCGTCGTCGGCGCTCACGGGCGCGGCCTCCGGAGCATCGCTGACCGGTGCCTCGGTCGCGCTCACGGCCGAGTCCGACGCCGTCCCGAGGGTGTCGCTGTCCATGGCCACATCGTCCGGGTCGATCGTCGCCACGACGGTCTCGTTGGGGCCGTCGGCGGCAGCCTGCGGGCGCGCATCCGGGAAGAAGACGTCGACCGGTCGCTCCCGGGTGGAGCGGGCGCCGTCCAGGCTCGTCGGGATCAGGGCACCAAGTCCTCGTCCCAGACCGCGTCGCTTCTCGCTCACCGTTCCTCCTCCTCGCCGGCCGCCATGGCCGGCATCCCCGTGCTGGAACCGTTCGTCGGCGCCGCCCCGCGCTCCGCCACCTCGCGAGCCGCTTCGAGATACGCGAGCGCTCCGGACGACCCGGCGTCGTACGTCATCACGGTCTGGCCGTAGCTGGGTGCCTCGGAGATGCGGACAGACCGGGGCACAGTGGTGCGCAGCGTCCGGTCCGGGAAGTGCTGACGCACCTCGGCGGCGACCTGCTGCGCCAGGTTGGTCCGGGCGTCGTACATGGTGAGCAGGATCGTGGAGACGTGCAGCGTCGGGTTCAGGTGCGCCTGGATCAGCTGGATCGTCTTGAGGAGCTGGCTCAGACCCTCGAGTGCGTAGTACTCGCACTGGATCGGGATGAGCACCTCTCTCGCGACGACGAAGGCGTTCACCGTCAGCAGCCCGAGGCTCGGCGGGCAGTCCACCAGCACGTAGTCCACGTCCGGGAGCCCGCTGGCCTGCCGCCAGCCCAGGTAACGGTCGAGGGCGGTGCGCAGGCGCGTCTCGCGCGCCACCATCGAGACGAGCTCGATCTCCGCCCCCGAGAGGTCGATGGTCGCCGGCAGGCACCACAACCCGGGAATCTCCGGGCTCTCCTGAACGGCCTTCTCCATCGGGAGGTCCTCGATCAGCACCTCATAGATCGACGGTGTGCCTGCGCGGTGCTCGACTCCGAGCGCCGTCGACGCGTTGCCCTGCGGGTCGTTGTCGAGCACCAGCACCGTCAGTCCGGACTGCGCCAGGGCAGCGGCCAGGTTCACCGCTGTGGTGGTCTTCCCGACGCCACCCTTCTGGTTGGCAACGGTGATCACCCGCGTCGCGGCGGGCCGCGGGAACCTCCGCCCCCGGAGCTCGATCCGCCGTCGTGCGTCCTCGTGGAGCTCTGCCATGAGCGGGGTGTCGGCCGAGACAGATGGCAGGCTCTTCACGAGTGCTGCGCGCCGCTGCTCGTCGGACTCGGGCGCTGGTGCATCGACGTGTCGCTTGGTCGCAGGCTCGTCGGACCGTCGCGGCGACGCGGATATCCGCTCGGACCAGACTGTGGCGGATTCGGATGAGGTCGTCGGACCGCCAGGCACGGGAGCGTCCGTCGGTGCCGGCACGTCGGTGCCCGGCGCTGCCGTCGCCGTGTCGACTGTCGCTGGCGTCTCCATGCCGGTGCTGAGCCCTCTCGTCGTGCTGCTGTCCCCCGCTTGCTGCGGCGGCTGGTCCGCGTGGCCCGGGGTCCTGGTTCCCTCTGGTGTTTCACGTGAAACCGCGGCCCGACCATCGTGTCCGTGCGCCGGGACGTCGGGTGGTGCCTCGACATCACGCGGGTCTGTCGCTGGTACGACGCTGATGGTTTCACGTGAAACAGCACCGGCTGCCGGCGACACACTCGACTCGTCTGCGGCCGCAGGGCCGTGGGCGACTCGAGCGTCGATGGCCGGACCGCTCGCATCCCGGGCTGGTGTCGGCTCGGCGTCGAGGGCGGCGGGCGCGTCGGTTGGTGACGCCTGCTGGTGCATGTCGGCGCCGCCATTGGGGTGTGCATCCACCCCTCGTCGATCCGTGGGTGGCTCGGAACGATCACCGGTGCGGGGTTCGTCGTGTGGGCCGTTCGCGGCGCCAGGCGAGAGCCACGCCAAGGCATCTGGCGACGTGCTCATCGGCTGGGCGGGCACCGGGTCTGTCCGCTTCCGCTTCCTACCGAACACGCCGCGCCCCCGCTGCTCGCACTGCCCTCACGATGGTGGTCGGTTCCACGCCGTCGAGCAGCGACGAGGTGACGATCACCGAGTCTTCCCAACCGAACCGCTCGGCGCTCTCCCGGGCGGACACCATCTCGTCACTGGCACGGGTTCCCTTCAGTGCCAGCAGGTGACCCCCGGGCACCACCAGCGGTGCCGCCCACCCGTAGAGCTTCTCCAGCGGTGCGACAGCTCGAGCTGTGAGCGCACCGGCCTGCAGCCGGCCTGCGGCCTCCTCAGCGCGTGCCCGAGCGATCTCCACGTTCGGGAGCCGGAGCTCCGTGACCACGTGTTCCAGCCACGCGACCCGCCGGGCCATGGGCTCGAGGAGCGTGACGCGGACGCCGGGCACCATCGCGGCGATGACCACTCCGGGCAGACCTGCGCCACTTCCCAGGTCGATCAGCGTGGCGACGCCGCCGAGCTGATCGACCACCGCCCCTGAGTTCAGCAGGTGCCGCTCCCAGAGCCGCCCTGTCTCGCGCGGACCGATCAACCCACGGACAGGCCCCTCATCGACAAGCAGCCGGTGGAATCGCTGGACGGCCGGCCACGCCGAACCGAATGCGTCGGGAAGTCGGGCGTCCCCGTCCAGCGGGTCGGTGAGTTCCACGTCCTGATCCGCGCCCACCCGCACCCCGCTCCACCCGTCGCCGCCCGGGTCCAGCCACCACGTTCGGCGACCGGACCGGCCCACGGTACCCGGTCGGCACCCCGAGCCGGTTCATGCGTCGCACCCGCACACGACCGATAGTCGGCCGCCTGTCCGATGAGCACACCGCCCGGCGCCAACTGGCCCGCGCGTTGGCCAGGCTGGTTTCACGTGAAACCTCGACGTCACGACGTGAGGCACTCGAGGGTGCCGTTCGCGGCCACCGAGCAACGAGGGCGGCGCGTGTGGTTCCAGCCGCCACGCAGGGATTCACACGCGTTGATCTGGGAGCCAGATGCCGTCACTCCCCGGGCCGGGCTGCGTTCCGCGACACGTGCCGTAGTCCGGCACTCACGACCGCCGCGCCCATCCGGACCCCGGTCTGTGCTTCGCCGGTCACCCCAGATCCGCGGACCATCGCCTCACAGACCTGTCCGGGGGCGGCGCGCTTCAGCGACTCCACCAGATCCAGTCGGGCCGAACCGCGCGGTTTCACGTGAAACCAGCGCCACCCGGACGGCCAGCGCGACGGACGCGACCACCCAGAAGATCGAGCCCGTCACCACCAGCACCGACGCCGCCGATCGCGCCCGAAGGGGAAATCGGGGCCGGATCACGGCACCGCGCTCCGAGAGCTAGCTCGCGCGGCTCCTGTCCCTACGCGAGTTGTCACGGCGCTTGTCCCGGCGAAGGCGCAGTCGCCTCAACCAGGGAGTTGTTTGCACGCGACGCCTCCGCCCAGCGTTGGGCACCACGGCCGGCGCTTCACCGCGACGCTGCCGCCACGGCTGTCCCCTCCGCTCGAGCAAGCGGACGACACTCCATCGAGGACGCCTCCTCGCCACCCCGTGGACGGTGTGCGTGCCGGACGACGACGGCGCACGGCACCCCGGCGTCCTCCGCTGCACGCCGGATCGGCGCACGGCGCGACCTCGGTCAGCCCCGTCCGCACAAGAGCCCTCTCCGACTGATGCACGTCACCTGCTCCGCCACGTCGCAACCTCGGGGCCCGCGACGCCCCGCAGACGACGCGACCTCAGGTGCCGCAGCGGTCTCGCGCAGCCTCCGAGCCGCGCCACGCCCCACTTCGAGAGCCGCCACCCCGCGTGAGAGTGGATGCTTCAGCGGCGGCAGCGCCGCCGGCTAGTGCAGGGAGGCATCGAGGTCGCCACGTGTGAACAACGACACAGTCCTGAGGAGGAGCGTCGCGCCACCGTCCAGTCCCGATACACGAGAGCGCCGCCCGCGCTCCCTACCACGCACCACACGGAGATGCGCGGCTTCGTGCTCCGCGCTGTTTCACGTGAAACATGGCGTCTCGGTGGCGACTGGAATGGGCTGGCAGCCACGTCACCGCGCGCCAGGACACTCCTGCAGGTCACCCCGACCCCGCTCGAGCCCTCTCGAAGGACCTAGCCGGAGGGCCTGCTGAGCCACTGCCACCAACGTCAGCTGCCGCCGCCGAACTGTCAGCGGCACGGTCCGCCGCGCGTCAACCGCCGACCTTGTCCCCGGCAACCAGCAGCCGGCGATTCTGAAGCGGCCGAGGAACCCTGGCCACACCCGGTGGGTCGCTCATCTGGCTAGGAACCGCATAGCTGACCACAGCGTGGTGCACCTTCTCGGCACCTGCAGCTGCTCCCGCCGCACCGACCGTTCGGTGCCGGCGCCCGGCATCATTCCCGACGCGATCGCGCCGGACGAGAAGGGCACCGTGGTCGCCCGGTCTCCAGGAAGCAACGAAACGGCCCGGACAGGCACCGTCCGCGGCGCGGTCAACCGGAACGGTTTGGGGAATAGTCAGCGGCACGGACAGCGGCGCGTCCACCGTCCTCGTCCGCGCCCAGCGCTGAGACGCAGAGACCCTCGGTTTCACGTGAAACCGAGGGTCTCTGTCTCCCGCCACCCACGGGCGGCTGGACCTGCTCTACGCGGGCCGCACCACGACGAACCGGTTGGGCTCCTCGCCGTCCGAGTCGCTCAGCAGCCCTGCGGCCGCGACGGCGTCGTGCACCACCTTGCGCTCGAAGGGGTTCATCGGCTCCAGCGCAACGGGCGCTCCGCTCGCGTGAACCCGGCCGATGGCCTCCTCGGCGATGGCGACGAGCTCGGCGCGCCGACCAGCGCGGTAGCCGGCGATGTCCAGCATCAGCCGGCTGCGATCGCCGGTCTTCGTCTGGACAGCCAGCCGCGTCAGCTCCTGCAGCGCCTCGAGGACCTCGCCGTCCTTACCGACGAGCCGTCCGAGCGATCGATCGGCACTGTCCTCGGCGACGATCTCCACCGCGGCGCGCCCGTGCTCCACGTCGATGTCGATGTCTCCACCGAGATCCGCGATGTCGAGCAACTCCTCGAGGTAGTCGGCTGCGATCTCCCCCTCCTCCTCGAGGCGCTTGAGCTGGTCGGCCCCGCCGGACACATCGGGTGTGGTCGTCACGTCGTTCATGGTCTCCTGTGCTCCAGCCACGTCGTCACATCTCCGGACGGGACGTCGTCGACCCGCCGTCAGACTTCTTCTTCCGCACCGGCTTGGCCGCCGCTCCGCTCTCCGACGCCGCGTCCGTCTCGCCCGCACCGGGCACGGATCGAGCGCCTGAGCTGCGCTTCTCCGGCTGCACCGCGCCATCGGCCGCCTGCTTGGATGCCACCTTCGGCGCCGGCGAGCTCTCGGCGCCCGAGTCCGTGGTGGACGACGGGGCGCCCGACGCGGAGGTGGCGGCACCAGTCTGGGCCTCACCGATGCCCGGACGAGCCTTCGCCCGGTCCTTGCGCTTCGGCTGCTGACGCTGACCGCTCACCCGCGGCTTCTCGTCCATCTCGAGCAGCGGGGCGGCGTCGGCCGCGGCACCACCATGGTGGGAGGCGCGGCGCGCCTGCCGCTCCTTCAGCTGCGCCTCGGCCTGCGAGCCCGGGGCCGGCATCCGCCGGATCGTGTAGAACTGCTGGCCCATCGACCACAGGTTGGTGGTGGTCCAGTAGACGAGCACACCGATCGGGAAGTTCACGCCCGAGAACGCGAAGATCAGCGGCATCAGGTAGAGCAGCATCTTCTGCTGCTGCGCCATCGGGCCTTCCAGCGCCGCCTTCGGCATGTTCTTCATCGTCAGCTGGCGCTGCGTGGTGAACGTCGTCAGGGCCATCGCGACGATCAGGATGATCGTCACCACCTGCACCTGCGTGTTCCCGGCCGCGCGCATGAAGGTGCCGGACAGCGGCGCACCGAAGACGGTCGCCGACTCAGCCTGCCGCGCGAGCTCCTGCGTCAGCGGGCCGATGTGCGTCTTGCCACCTGCGTACTTGCCCTGCGACAGCAGCGTGAGGGAGTTCAGCACCCGGAACAGGGCGAAGAAGATGGGGGACTGGGCCAGGATCGGCAGGCACGACGAGAACGGGTTCGTGTTGTGCTTGCGGTACAGCTCCATCGTCTCGCGGCTCATCGCCTCGCGGGACGCGGGATCCGTCTTGCCCTTGTACTTCTTCTGGATCGCCTGCATCTCGGGCTGGATCAGCTGCATCCCGCGGGACGCCTTGATCTGCCGCACGAACAGCGGGATCAGAGCCACCCGGATGACGATGACCAGGCCGACGATGGACAGCGTCCACGCCGCACCGCCGGACTCCTGCAGACCGAGGGCGGTGAACAGCTTGTGGAACTGCACCATGATCCACGCGACCGCGACCATGATCGGCCACAGCAGACCGTCGAACCAGTTCATGCGGTGGGTCTCCTCGAGACTCAGCGGGTGGCCGGGGCCACGTGATGGTGCCGGTGCCCGGCACCGGCAGGAGGAACGTCATCGACGCCGCCCGGGTTCCAGGGGTTGCACCGCAGCAGCCGGCGCGCGGCCAGCCAGCTGCCCCGCAGCGCGCCGTGACGGGTCACCGCGATGACGGCGTACTGGGAGCAGGACGGGTAGAACCGGCACGTCGGGGGACGCATCGGCGAGACGTAGAGCTGATAGAGCCGGAGCGCTCCGAGCAGCGCACCCCGGGGGATGCCCGCGATCACTCGAAGGACGTGCCCCGGCGACCACGGGACGCGGGACCCGGTGGCCGCGGTCATGCCGCAGCCCCCCGACCAGCGCGGCGCACGGCCGTCCGGATCGCGCCGTCGAGATCGGCGCCCAGCTGCTCGTACGGGAGCTGAGCCGCCGGCGCCAGTGCCCGGACCACGACGGACGACCGCTGCGGCAGGACGTCGAGACGAGCGCGCACCAGCTCACGCAACCGCCGTTTGACCCGGTTGCGCGTCACCGCGTTGCCCACCGCCTTGGACACGACGAGACCGACCACCGGGCTCGCAGGCCCGGGGTCGGTCTCGAACGTCAGGTGGACCACCAACGACTCGCGCCCGCCACGCGCACCCCTTCGCACCGCCCGCTCGAAGTCCGCGGAACGGCGCATCCGGTGCGCTGCTGGCAGCACCGGCGCAGCTGTCAGGCGGACAGCTCCGCACGGCCCTTGCGGCGCCGCGCGGAGAGGATGGCGCGCCCGGCGCGGGTACGCATCCGCAGGCGGAAGCCGTGGGTCTTCGCACGACGCCGGTTGTTCGGCTGGAAGGTGCGCTTGGTCACGTCGGTCTCCAAAGGGCATTCGGCGCGCGTGCCACGCGCACCAGGTGGTGGTGCAGGTCCGGTGCCGGGCTGGACGGCTCCGTGGTGTCGCGCCACGTGTGCGCGATGGCGTCTGGGCGCGCCAGCAGGAGCCTTCAGAAGGCTGGACCACGGTACGCCGGGGGCTGGAGAAGGGTCAAATGGGCTCGGGCGCCCTGACCCTCGGGCGTGGTCCTGTCCAGTCGACACACCGACGACTCGCCGACCTCACCCTTTCAGACACTCCCACCACCCCGGCGAACGGTTTAGCATCTGTGGTCGTCGCGCGGTCGAACGAACCGCCGTCATCGCCCCACGCACGCCTCGCGGCACCCCTCTGCGCTTCGCACACAGGTGTGGACAACCGTGTGGACGGTGGCGTGCGTGCCAGACTCGGCGACCTTGGCGATCGAGTACGAGGGCGGGACGTGACACAGGACGACGAACTGGCCGCAGTGTGGGGTCACGTGGTCGCGAACCTCGAGCAGAGCCCCGACATCACGCCCCGTCAGCTCGCCTTCGTCCGCCTCGCCCGTCCGCTCGCCCTCGTCGACGGCACCCTGCTCCTCGCAGTCGGCAACGAGCTGACCAAGGAGTACCTCGAGACCCGGGTGCGGGCCGAGGTGACCGACGCCCTCCGTGAGTCCCTCCAGCGCGAGGCCCGGTTCGCCATCACGGTCGACCCGTCCGTCGAGCAGGGCGCCTCGGGCCCGGGCGACGGGCTCACCTCAGGTGCTGCGGTGACAGGTGCGGGCACCAGCGCGTCCCTCACGTCGGACGGTCTCGGTCACGACGGCGTGGCACGTGCGCCGCTCACCGTCGTACCCCCGGCACCGTCCCCTGCTGCCTCGTCGGACGACCGGCCCTCGGCCGCGCACCGCCGCCCGCCGGTGGAGCACGCGCGGCTGAACCCGAAGTACCTGTTCGAGACCTTCGTCATCGGGTCGTCCAACCGGTTCGCGCACGCGGCCGCGGTCGCCGTGGCCGAGGCGCCGGCCAAGGCCTACAACCCGCTGTTCATCTACGGCGGCTCGGGACTGGGCAAGACGCATCTGCTGCACGCCATCGGGCACTACGCGCAGAACCTCTACCCGGCGATCCGCGTGCGCTACGTGAACTCGGAGGAGTTCACCAACGACTTCATCAACTCGATCTCCGAGGGCAAGGCCGGCGCCTTCCAGCGCCGCTACCGGGAGGTCGACGTGCTCCTCGTCGACGACATCCAGTTCCTGCAGGGCAAGGAACAGACGATGGAGGAGTTCTTCCACACGTTCAACACCCTGCACAACGCGAACAAGCAGGTGGTGCTGACCTCCGACCTGCCGCCCAAGCAGCTCAACGGCTTCGAGGACCGCATGCGGTCCCGCTTCGAGTGGGGCCTGATCACCGACGTCCAGCCCCCGGACCTCGAGACGCGCATCGCGATCCTCCGCAAGAAGGCCGGGTCGGAACGCCTCCAGGCCCCGGACGACGTGCTCGAGTACATCGCGTCCAAGATCTCCAGCAACATCCGCGAGCTCGAGGGTGCGCTGATCCGCGTCACGGCGTTCGCCAACCTCAACCGCCAGCCCGTGGACCTCACGGTCGCCGAGATCGTCCTGAAGGACCTCATCACGGACGACGACTCCGCGGAGATCACGGCCACCGCGGTGATCGGCCAGACGGCCGCCTACTTCGGACTGACCATCGAGGACATCTGCGGCTCCAGCCGCTCCCGGGTGCTGGTCACGGCGCGGCAGATCGCGATGTACCTCTGCCGTGAGCTGACGGACCTCTCCCTGCCGAAGATCGGCCAGGCGTTCGGCGGCCGCGACCACACGACGGTCATGCACGCGAACCGCAAGATCCGCGAGCTGATGGCTGAGCGACGGTCCATCTACAACCAGGTCACCGAGCTCACCAACCGCATCAAGCAGCAGAACCGGGGCTGACGGGACGATCGTCCCATCCTTTGTCCACAGGGTTGAGCCCAGGCTGGGGATAACTCGGGATCGCCGGCGACAAACGTCGCCCGCCGCCGAGCCCGACCACGACGCCCCGGCCCTCGCACCGCGCTGACCTGCAGCGACGTGACGCCCTTGCCACACTCCACAGCTGGAGTACAGCCCCCGCCGGCACCAGGAGCGGCCCCCCGAGGGCGCCCGCGGGCGGGCTCGAACAACCTTCATCCACTCCCTGAAACTTGCATGGGACGAATCGTCAACACCTGTGTACACACCTGTGGATGACGGTGGATGAGCTGCCGAATCGTGTGGACCGAATCAGACACGGCTGTGCGTCGCCGTGGACGACGAATCACACGTCCACCGACGTCCCCGACCGGCGCGCGTCACCCACAGGTCGCGTCCACACGCCGACGTGCCATGCGACCTGCGACGAGACCACCTCGTCCACATCACTCACAGGTGCGATGACGATGACGACACTTCTTGTCATCCAGATCCGGTGCACACCAACGTCTGACAGGCACCGGCCCGACGCCGCCCGACCCGCGCCGTGACGGCTGCTGCACGCCGAGCCGCCCACACCCCCACCGTCGCCCAGTCGCGACCGGGGCGCCTCCTGTCCGGCCGACGGCTGTCGCGTAGTGTTCCGCTCAACCCGTGCCCCACCCCGACCGATGCACCGGCATGGTCGCGGCCCTACCGCGCACCGGGTGGTACGAGGTCCGACGACGAGGAGTGGCGCATGAGGTTCCGGGTCGACCGTGACGTCCTGGCGGACGCGGTGACGTGGACCGCGCGAAGCCTGCCGACCCGCCCTCCGGTCCCGGTGCTGGCCGGTGTTCGCATCGAGGCGGACACCACCGGCACCCTGCAGCTGTCGAGCTTCGACTACGAGGTGTCGGCCCGCTCCCAGATCCCCGCCGACGTCACCGAGCCCGGCACGGTGCTCGTCTCCGGCCGGCTGCTCGCCGAGATCTCCCGTGCGCTGCCCGCCAAGCCCGTCGACGTGGTGCTCGACGGCACGAAGGTGCAGGTCACGTGCGGTGCGAGCCGCTTCACGCTGCTCACGATGCCGGTCGAGGACTACCCGACGCTGCCCGCGATGCCTCCCGTGGCAGGTGTCGTCGACGGCGAGGAGCTGACCCACGCGGTCGCCCAGGTGTCCGTCGCCGCCAGCCGTGACGACACGTTGCCGCTGCTCACGGGCGTGCGGATGGAGATCGACGGGGAGAAGGTCACGCTGCTCGCGACCGACCGCTACCGCCTCGCGCTCCGCGAGCTGTCGTGGAAGCCGGCGACGCCGGGGTACTCGAGCGTGGCCCTGGTCCGTGCGCGCACCCTGTCGGACGCCGCGAAGTCGCTCGGCGGGTCCGGATCGGTCACCGTCGCGCTGTCGACGGGCGGTGGTGTCGACCTGATCGGCTTCGAGGCGGGCGGCCGGCACAGCACGTCGCTGCTGGTGGACGGCGACTACCCGGCGGTGCGCCGGCTGTTCCCGGACGAGACTCCTATCCACGCCGTGATCGACAAGCCCGCGCTGACCGAGGCCGCGAAGCGCGTGGCGCTGGTCGCCGAGCGCAACACCCCGATCCGGCTGAGCTTCACCGACGGTCAGGTTGTGCTCGAGGCGGGTCAGGGCGACGACGCGCAGGCGTCCGAGGCGCTCGAGGCCGTGCTGGTGGGCGAGCCGATCTCGGTGGCGTTCAACCCGCAGTTCCTGCTCGACGGCCTGGGCGCGCTGGACTCGCCGTTCGTCCGGCTGTCGTTCACGCACCCGAACAAGCCGGTCGAGTTCACCGGGCAGGCGGAGCTGAACGGCGAGGACTCCCAGGCGTACCGCTACCTGCTGGTCCCCATCCGCTTCGCCGGCTGACCGGCGTCTGCACCGGCAGCGCGCGTAAGGCACAGTGGGGCCCATGCACATCGGGTTGGTGGGTCTGGGCAAGATGGGTGCCAACATGCGCGAGCGCCTGCGGCGCGGCGGCGTGGAGGTCACGGGGTACGACCGCAACCAGGACGTCAGCGACGTCCCGTCGCTGGAGGCGCTGGTCCAGGCGCTGCCGGCCGGCGAGCGGATCGTCTGGGTGATGGTGCCGAGCGGCCCGATCACCGACGCGGTGGTGCACCAGCTGGCCGAGCTGCTGACCGCCGGCGACGCCGTCATCGACGGCGGCAACTCGTACTACCAGGACGACAAGCCGCACGCGGACCTGCTCGCCGAGCGCGGCATCGGTTTCCTCGATGCCGGCGTCTCCGGTGGCGTCTGGGGCCTGGAGAACGGGTACGGCCTCATGGTCGGCGGCGACGCCGACCTGGTCGCCAGGGCGATGCCGGTGTTCGACGCCCTCCGACCCGAGGGACCGCGCGCCGAGAGCTTCGTGCACGCCGGCGCGGTCGGCGCCGGGCACTTCTCGAAGATGGTGCACAACGGCGTGGAGTACGGCCTGATGCAGGCCTACGCCGAGGGGTACGAGCTGCTCGCGGCGAAGGACCTCGTCACGGACGTGCACGGGACCATCAAGGCCTGGACCCGAGGCACCGTCGTGCGCTCCTGGCTGCTGGACCTGCTGGTCGCGGCGCTGGAGCAGGACCCGGGCCTGGACAAGATCGACGACTGGGTCGAGGACTCCGGCGAGGGCCGGTGGACCGTCGACGAGGCGATCGAGCTCGCCGTGCCGGCCCCCGTGATCGCCGCGTCGCTGTTCGCGCGGTTCGCCTCACGGCAGGAGGAGTCGCCGGCGCTCAAGGCCGTCGCCGCCCTGCGCCAGCAGTTCGGCGGCCACGCGGTCCGAGCCGCCGGTGCCGACACCGTCACACCGACGGCACCGCCCTCGTCCGAGGCCTGAGTGTTCGTCTCGCACCTGTCGCTGACCGACTTCCGCTCGTACGCCACGGTCGAGCTGCCGCTCGAGCCCGGTGTGACGGCGCTGGTCGGGCCCAACGGTCAGGGCAAGACGAACCTTGTCGAGGCGATCGGCTACGTCGCGACGCTGTCCAGCCACCGCGTGCCGACGGATGCGGCGCTGGTCCGGTCCGGTGCGCAGCGTGCCGTGGTGCGGACGCGCGTGGTCCGCGACGGCCGCGCCACCACCGTCGAGCTCGAGATCACCCCCGGTCGGGCGAACCGGGCACGCGTCAACGGCGGCTCGCCGGTCCGGGCACGCGACGTGCTCGGCATCCTGCGCACCGTGCAGTTCGCACCGGAGGACCTGTCGCTGGTCAAGGGCGACCCCGACGGTCGTCGTCGGTTCCTCGACGAGCTGCTGGTCCAGCTCAGCCCGCGGATGGCGGCGGTGGTCGCGGAGTACGAGCGGGTGCTGCGGCAGCGGTCGGCGCTGCTGAAGTCCGCCGGTGCCGCGCTGCGGTCGTCCCGCGGGGCCGACCTGCGGACGCTCGACGTGTGGGACGGGAAGCTCGCCGAGACGGGCGCGCGGATCACGGTGGCGCGCCGGCGGTTGGTGGGCGCTCTCGCCGGACCCGTCGCGGCTGCGTACGAGCAGGTCAGCGCGGGGCAGGGCGCGGCGCGGATCGTCTACCGCTCGTCACTGCAGAACCTCGCGGCGACCGGTGCGCCGGACCGGGCCTCGGCGGACACCCCGGACCCGATGGGGGCCGACGACCAGCAGTCGGGCCAGCCGGCGCAGGCGCACCTCGTCGAGGCGCAGCTGCTCGAGGCGATGGGTCGGCTGCGCAGCAAGGAGATCGAGCGCGGCGTCAGCCTGGTCGGACCGCACCGCGACGAGCTGGTGCTGACCCTCGGCGAGCTCCCGGCAAAGGGGTACGCGAGCCACGGCGAGTCGTGGTCGTTCGCGCTCGCCCTACGCCTGGGCTCCGCCTCGCTGCTGCGCACGGGCATCCACGACGACGAGGGCTGGTCGGCGGACTGGGGTCCGGACGGCGACCCGGTGCTGGTGCTGGACGACGTGTTCGCCGAGCTCGACGCGCGCCGTCGTGACCGTCTCGCGGAGCTGGTCGCACCCGCGGGCCAGGTGCTGATCACCGCTGCGGTCCCCGGCGACGTGCCCGAGGCGCTCACCGGGGGGCGGGTCGACGTGATGGGTGGCGAGGTCGCCCGTGTCCTCTGACACGTCGGACCGGGACCGACCGTCCCCCCGGCGCCGGGCACCGGCGCCGTCCCAGGCGACCGGCCGACGGCGGGCGGCCGCCACGGGGTCGCGGTCGACGGCGCCGGCCGCCGCACCGGGCGACGGTGGGTCCGACGGTCCGTCCGACGCAGCCGCGACGTGGACGCCGACCCCCCCGGCCGAGGTCGCCCGACGCGCGCTGGCCCGAGCCGTCCAGGCCGCCCGCGCCCGTGGTGTCCGCCCAGGTCAGCGCTCTCGCGCTCCGCTCATCGCGCCGCCCACCGCCGCCGGTCCGGACGGCCGTGACCCACAGCCGCTCGGCCGCATCGTCGGCCGGCTGGTCAACGAGCACGGCTGGCAGGGCGGGCTGGTCGCCGGCCAGCTGCAGAACCGGTGGGCGGAGCTGGTCGGGCCGATGGTGGCCGAGAACCTGCGGTTCGTGTCGTTCGAGGCCGGGTTGCTCGTCGCGCAGGCGTCGTCGACGTCCTGGCGTACCCAGCTGGTGGGCATGGAGCAGGAGCTGCTCCGGGCCTTCGCCGCACGGCTCGGTGAGGACGTCGTGCTCGAGGTCCGGGTGCTCGGCCCCAGCACGCCGACGTTCAACAGGGGCCCGCGAACGGTGCGTGGCCGGGGTGCGCGCGACACCTGGGGCTGACGCCGAGGCGCCCTGTCGACCCGCCCACAGGACCGGCGCCGTGACCGCGTGGGGCCCGTCCGCCCCGGCGACCGGGTTCGAAGGCGTCCAGAGGGTAGACTGAGAGGGTCTTTCTGGCGCGTTCCGTGCCGGTCCTGAGACGAGAACTCCAACACCGTGGACTGATCCGCCCTGTCCGTCGCCGGGCGGCGCGCTCCGCGGCGTGTGAAACCTTGAGGAGACGCGCCGCCCGTGGCTGACGAGACCACCCCGCAGGATCAGGACGGCACCACGAACGACCCGGCCCCCCGGCGCCCGGAAGGGAACGGGGGGTACGACGCCAGCGCGATCACCGTCCTCGAGGGTCTCGAGGCGGTCCGGAAGCGTCCCGGCATGTACATCGGCTCCACCGGTGAGCGCGGCCTGCACCACCTGGTGTACGAGGTGGTGGACAACTCGGTCGACGAGGCGCTGGCCGGCTACGCCACCGACATCCAGGTGACGATCCTGCCCGACGGCGGCGTCCGGGTGGTCGACGACGGCCGCGGCATCCCCGTCGGCATCGTCGAGTCCGAGGGCAAGCCGGCCGTCGAGGTGGTGCTGACCGTGCTGCACGCCGGTGGCAAGTTCGGCGGCGGCGGCTACGCGGTGTCCGGCGGCCTGCACGGCGTGGGCGTCTCCGTGGTGAACGCGCTGTCCACGCGGGTGGAGGTGGAGGTCCGCACGCAAGGCTTCGTCTGGCGCCAGTCGTACCTGCGCGGCGCCCCGGTCGCCCCGCTGGAGAAGGGCGAGCCGACCGACGTCACCGGCACGACCGTGACGTTCTGGGCGGACGACGAGATCTTCGAGACCACGGACTACGACTTCGAGACCCTGCGGTCGCGCTTCCAGCAGATGGCCTTCCTCAACAAGGGCCTGCGGCTGTCGCTCACGGACGAGCGCGCCCAGCACCAGGACGCCGACGACGAGGTGGCGGGTGGGGCGGACACCGACGAGGCGAAGGGTGCCAGCCACACCGTCTCGTACCGCTACGAGGGCGGCCTGATCGACTACGTGAAGCACCTGAACGCCGCCAAGAAGTACGAGGCGGTGCACCCCGAGGTGATCGACTTCGAGGCGGAGGACACCGAGCGGCGCATCTCCGTGGAGATCGCGATGCAGTGGACCGGCGCGTACAGCGAGTCGGTGCACACCTACGCGAACACGATCTCGACCACCGAGGGCGGCACGCACGAGGAGGGCTTCCGTGCGGCGATGACGTCCCTGATCAACCGCTACGCGCGGGACAAGGGCCTGCTCAAGGACAAGGACGACAACCTCACCGGCGACGACATCCGCGAGGGCCTGACCGCGGTGGTCTCCGTCAAGCTCGGCGAGCCGCAGTTCGAGGGTCAGACGAAGACGAAGCTCGGCAACACCGAGGCCAAGACCTTCGTGCAGCGCGTGGTCAACGAGCGCCTTGGTGACTGGCTGGACTCGCACCCGTCCGAGGCGCGCGACATCATCCGCAAGTCGATCCAGGCATCTGCTGCCCGCATGGCGGCGCGCAAGGCGCGCGAGGCGACCCGCCGCAAGGGTCTGCTCGAGTCGAACTCGATGCCGGGCAAGCTCAAGGACTGCCAGTCGAACAACCCCGCCGAGTGCGAGGTGTTCATCGTCGAGGGTGACTCCGCCGGCGGTTCGGCCGTCCGTGGCCGCAACCCGCGGACGCAGGCGATCCTCCCGATCCGCGGCAAGATCCTCAACGTCGAGCGGGCCCGGCTGGACCGCGCGCTCGGCAACCAGGAGGTGCAGTCGCTGATCACGGCGTTCGGCACCGGCATCGGCGAGGACTTCGACGTCTCCAAGCTGCGGTACCACAAGATCGTGCTGATGGCCGACGCGGACGTCGACGGCCAGCACATCCGCACCCTGCTGCTCACGCTGCTGTTCCGGTACATGCCCGAGCTGATCAAGCAGGGCCACGTGTACATGGCGCAGCCGCCGCTGTACCGGATCAAGTGGACCAACGCCGAGCACGACTACGTCTACTCCGACCGGGAGCGGGACGTGATGCTGGCCGACGGTCAGGCGAGCGGCAAGCGGCTGCCCAAGGAGAACGCGATCCAGCGCTACAAGGGTCTCGGCGAGATGGACTACTCGGAGCTGTGGGAGACGACGATGTCGCCCGAGCACCGGACGTTGCTGCAGGTCACGCTGGACGAGGCCGCCGCGGCGGACGAGACGTTCACCGTGCTGATGGGCGAGGACGTCGAGTCGCGTCGCTCGTTCATCCAGCGCAACGCCAAGGACGTGCGGTTCCTCGACATCTAGGCGGTTCCTCGAGCTTCGAGCCTGCCGGGGGCGAGCGCCCCCGGCGTGCACCGCAGCAGCCGCACGACGGACGAAGGGCATCATGAGCGAGACAACCGGTCCCGACGGGATCGAGCACGGCCGCATCGACCAGGTCGACCTGCAGCTGGAGATGCAGCGGTCGTACCTGGACTACGCCATGGCGGTCATCGTCGGGCGTGCGCTGCCGGACGTGCGCGACGGCCTGAAGCCGGTGCACCGCCGTGTGCTCTACGCGATGTACGACGGCGGCTACCGGCCGGACCGGCAGTTCTCCAAGTGCAGCCGCGTCGTCGGCGACGTGATGGGCAAGTTCCACCCGCACGGCGACACGGCGATCTACGACGCGCTGGTCCGCCTGGTGCAGGACTGGTCGATGCGGTACCCGCTGGTCGCCGGCCAGGGCAACTTCGGATCGCCGGGCGACGACCCCGCCGCGGCCCCGCGGTACACCGAGTGCAAGATGGCCCCGCTCGCCATGGAGATGGTGCGGGACATCGACGAGGACGCCGTCGACTTCGGCGACAACTACGACGGCCGCACGCAGGAGCCGCTGGTCCTGCCCAGCCGCTTCCCGAACCTGCTGGTCAACGGCTCGGCCGGCATCGCCGTCGGCATGGCGACCAACATCCCGCCGCACAACCTACGCGAGGTCGCAGCGGGGGTGCAGTGGCACCTGGACCACCCGGACGCCACCCGCGAGGAGCTGCTCGCGGCGCTGCTCGGGCTGATCAAGGGCCCGGACTTCCCCACGGGCGCGACGATCCTGGGCCACAAGGCGATCGACGAGGCGTACCGCACCGGCCGTGGCTCGATCACGATGCGTGCCGTCGTGGAGGTCGAGGAGATCCAGGGCCGGCAGTGCCTGGTGGTCACCGAGCTGCCGTACCAGGTGAACCCCGACTCGCTGGCGAAGAAGATCGCCGAGCTGGTGCGGGAGAACCGGGTGGGCGGCATCGCCGACATCCGCGACGAGACGTCGGGCCGCACCGGCCAGCGGCTGGTGATCGTCCTCAAGCGGGACGCCGTCGCCAAGGTGGTGCTGAACAACCTCTACAAGCACACCCAGCTGCAGGACACCTTCGGCGCCAACATGCTTGCGCTGGTCGACGGCGTCCCCCGGACGCTCAGCATCGACGCCTTCATCCGCCACTGGACCACGCACCAGCTGGACGTCGTCGTCCGGCGGACCCGGCACCGGCTCGCGGAGGCCGAGCGCCAGATCCACATCTACCGCGGGTACCTCAAGGCGCTCGACCAGATGGACGCCGTGATCGCCCTGATCAGGGCGTCGTCGAGCGCCGAGGCCGCCCGTGACGGCCTGATGGAGCTGCTCGAGATCGACGAGGAGCAGGCCACCGCGATCCTGCGGATGCAGCTGCGCCAGCTGGCCGCCCTGGAGCGGCAGCAGATCCTCGACCGGTACGCCGAGCTCGAGGCCAAGATCGCCGAGTACAACTCGATCCTCGCCTCGCCGCAGCGGCAGCGGGACATCGTCTCGACCGAGCTCGGGGAGATCGTAGACAAGTACGGCGACGAGCGCCGCACGCGCATCCTGCCCTTCGACGGCGAGGTCTCGGTGGAGGACCTCATCGCCGAGGAGGAGATGGTGGTCACCATCACCCGCGGCGGATACGCCAAGCGGACGCGCAGCGACAACTACCGGGCGCAGCGCCGTGGCGGCAAGGGCGTGCGCGGGGCACAGCTTCGCGAGGACGACATCGTCGACCACTTCTTCGTCACGACGACGCACCACTGGCTGCTGTTCTTCACCAACCTCGGCCGCGTCTACCGCGCCAAGGCGTACGAGCTGCCCGAGGGCGGCCGCGACGCCAAGGGTCAGCACGTCGCCAACCTGCTGGCGTTCCAGCCGGACGAGCGCATCGCCCAGGTGCTCGACCTGCGTGACTACGGCCAGGCGGAGTACCTGGTGCTGGCCACGCAGCGCGGGCTGGTGAAGAAGACGGCGCTGAGCGAGTACGACTCGAACCGCTCAGGTGGCGTGATCGCCATCAACCTCCGCGAGGACGAGGACGGGAACCCGGACGCGCTGGTGTCGGCGCGGCTGGTGAACGCCGACCAGGACCTGATCCTGGTGTCGCGCAAGGGTCAGTCGGTGCGGTTCACGGCGTCCGACGAGGCGCTGCGTCCGATGGGTCGGGCGACGAGCGGCGTCACCGGCATGAAGTTCCGGGGCGACGACGAGCTGCTGGCGATGGACGTCGTGCGGGAGGACGCCTACCTGTTCACGGTCACCGAGGGCGGTATCGCCAAGCGGACCGCGCTCACGGTCGAGAACTACCGGCAGCAGGGTCGCGGCGGCCTCGGCATCAAGGTGGCCAACCTGCCGGAGGCCAACGGCGACCTGGTCGGTGCCCTGGTGACGGACGCCGACGACGAGGTCCTGGTGATCATGGAGCGCGGCAAGGTCGTCCGGTCGGCCACGTCGGAGGTCAACGCGACCGGCCGCAGCACGCAGGGCGTCATCTTCGCGAAGCCCGACTCCGGCGACCGGATCATCGCCGTCGCACGCAACACCGAGCGACACCTCGGCGAGGATGCCGGTAGCGTGGGTCCGGACAACGGCCGCGGACCGGACGGATCAGACCTGCCGGACAGCACCGCCGTGGCCATCGGACCCAACCCGGGACCCGGTTCGGACGGTGCCCAGCCACCGGCCGACGGTGAGCCCGCGGAGGACGCATGACCGACGCCCCACCGCCTTCGATCCCGCCGCGCAAGCGACCGTCCCCTGCAGGTCAGGGCGACGTCCGGACTGTCGGGGGGGTCCCAGGCCAGGGCGGGCCGGGCGACGACACCATGCGCCTCGAGACCGGTGCGCGGGCGTCGGCTGCCGTGCCCGGCACGACGGACGGTGGCCTGCCCGTGAGCGTGCCTCCGACCCGGACGCCGCGGCCCGTGACGCGACCGGTCAGCGGCGAGACCGCCCGACCGGCCGGCAAGCGCGGGTCCCGCACCAACCCGCGCACCACGCGGGTCACCGGACCGGTCAGCCAGGACCCGGCCTCCGTCGCGTCGGTGATGGACGGTGACCTGGCGGCGAGCGCTCCGGTCTCCCGAGCGGACGCACCCGAACGACGTCAGACCGCGACGGACGCGCACCCCCCTGCCGGGGCGGAGGCACGGTCCCCGCAGGACGGCGGCACCGTGGCGCCCACCGCCGGGGCTTCCGCGGTCGGCGTCGCCGCCTCCGCCGCCGCTGGTCCGAAGGAGGGTGCCGCAGCTCCCGAGGCCGATGCCACGACGGGTCCGCGGGACGAGGCTCCCTCGCCGTCGCCGCTGCTGGAGGCCGTCGACCGTTCGACCGTCTGGCTGAAGAAGACGGCGGGTGTCGCTGGTGCGGGCTTGAGCGCCGCGTACGCTTCGTTGACACGCCCTCGGCCACAGGAAGAGCCCATGACCGCCAACCCGACCGCTCCCGCCGCGTCCGCGCGGCCGGCACCGGTACCTCCGCCGCACCCGGTGTCCGGGCGCGCGCCTGCACCGGGTGCACCTCGGCGGGTACGGCTGGCGATCTCCCGGCTGGACCCGTGGTCGGTGATGAAGCTGTCGCTGCTGCTCTCCTTCGCGCTCGGCATCATCCTGGTGGTGGCGACCGCGGTGGTGTGGCTCACGCTCGACGGCCTGCACGTGTTCGCCAGCATCAACGACCTGGTCAAGCAGGTGGTCGGCCCGGAGAGCGCGGTCAACGTCACCGACGTGATCAGCTTCCGCAAGGTGATCTCCGGCGCGACGCTCGTCGCGGTGATCGACGTGTTCCTGCTGACGGCGATGTCCACCATCGGCGCGTTCCTCTACAACATCGTGGCGGCGCTGGTGGGCGGCGTGCACGTCACGATGACGGACGAGTAGCCGCGGCACCGTCGCGTTTTGGGCCGGGAAGCGTCGCTGGGGTAGTCTCGACCGGCGCGCGCAGCCCGGCTCCCGGTCACCGCGCCCGGGGCCTATAGCTCAGACGGTTAGAGCGCTTCCCTGATAAGGAAGAGGTCACAGGTTCAAGTCCTGTTAGGCCCACTCGAGGAGGTACCGATGAAGAAGCTGCTGGTCCTCGCCGCCGCTGCCGCCGTCGGCTACGTCGTCTACCAGAGGTACGTGCAGGACCGCGACGAGCGGGACCTGTGGGCCGAGGTCACCGACACCTTCGAGTGACCCGCCGCTCCGGACCGTCACCGGTCCGGCTCCCCGGGGGCCATGGCGCAATTGGTAGCGCACCTGCTTTGCAAGCAGGGGGTTAGGGGTTCGAGTCCCCTTGGCTCCACCCTTCGGCTCCCACGGCCTGTGACGTGCCCGGTCACTCGGGCTGCGGGAGGTCCCCGCTCTCCCCGGCGATGGCGTGGATCAGGTCCTCCTCCGTCAGGCGGTCGCCGCCCAGCACGTCGGTCACCTTGCCCTCGCGCAGCACGACGATGCGGTCCGATCCGTCGATCAGCTCCTCGGTCTCCGACGAGATGAGCAGCACCGCCAGACCGTCCGCCGCCAGGGCGTCGATGGCCACCCGCACCTCGATCTTGGCGCCGACGTCGATGCCGCGCGTCGGCTCGTCGAGGATGAGCACCTTCGGGTCGAGGCACAGCAGGCGGGCGAGCAGCACCTTCTGCTGGTTGCCGCCGGACAGCGTGCCGACCTTCTGGTCGGGGCTGGACGCCTGGATCTTCAGCTGCTTCATGAACCCGTCGACGATGGTGTCGATTCGGCCGTTCGAGATCAGGCCGGCTCGGGACAGCCGTGGCAGGGCGCCGAGGATGATGTTGTCGCGGATCGACAGGTTGGGCAGGATCCCCTCGAGCTTGCGGTCCTCCGGCAGCAGCGCGACCCCGGCCGCGATGGACGCCCCCGGTGAGCCGGTGCGGATGGGCTCACCGTCGACGGTGACCGTGCCGGAGTCGATCCGCTGCGCGCCGAGCACCGCCATGCCGGTCTCGCTGCGGCCGGCACCGAGCAGGCCGCCGAGGCCGACGATCTCGCCGGGACGCACGGTGAACGAGACGCCGTCGAGCACGCCGCGCCGCGTCAGCCCGTCGACCGTCAGCACCGGCTCCGTCAGCACCTCGTCGTCGAGCCCGTCGTTCGGCTCGGCCTCGGAACGGCGGCGCGTCTCGGCGAGCAGCTCGCGGCCGAGCATCGCCGCGACCAGCTGGAGCCGGGGCAGCTCCGCGAGCGGTCCGGTGTGCACCAGGCGCCCGTCCCGCAGCACCGTGACGGTGTCGCAGATGCGGTACAGCTCGTCGAGCCGGTGGCTGACGTAGAGCACCGCCGCACCGTCGGACGCCAGGCGGTTGATCGCGGCGAACAGGGTCTCGACCTCACGGGCCTCGAGCGACGACGTCGGCTCGTCCATGATCACCACGTCGGCGCGTGCGGCGACGGCACGCGCCACGGCGACCATCTGCTGGGTGCCGAGTCCGAGGGAGCCGAGCGGCGCCTCGACGTCGGCATCGACCCCGTAGCGCTGCAGCACCTCGCGCGCCTGGGCGTTCATGGCCCGGAAGTCGATCAGGCCGAGGCGGGTGCGAGGTTCGCGGCCGAGGAACAGGTTGCGCGCGGCGGTGAGCGTGGGGACCAGGTTCACCTCCTGGTAGATCGTGCTGATGCCCGCGGCCTGTGCCGCACCCGGGCTGCGGAACGTCGCCGGCCGGCCGTGGTGGAGCACCTGGCCGGCGTCCGGCGGGTAGACGCCGGTGAGCACCTTGATCAGCGTGGACTTGCCGGCGCCGTTCTCCCCGACCAGGGCGTGGACCTCCCCGCGGCGCAGCACCAGGTCGACGTCCTGCAGCGCCGTCACGCCGGGGAACGACTTGGTGACGGCGCGCGCCTCGAGGACGGTGGACGAGCGGGGCTCAGGGGCAGAGGCGGGCACGGCGGGCGCCTCCTTCCCCTCGTCGGGCGTGCTGGCGCCCCACACTAGGCGACCACCGTCCGGATGGGTTCCCCCGGTGGTGGACCTCAGGGTGGTCACCCGTCGTCCCGCGTGCCGGCGACGTGCACCTGGACGCCGACCGCACGCAGCGTCGCGAGGGTGCCGGCGTCGGCACCGTCGTCGGTGACCACGTGTGCGATGCGGTCGATCGGCACGCTCTGGAACGGCGCGTCGGCGCCGAGCTTCGTGTGGTCGGCGAGGACCACCACCTCCTGCGCCGCGTCGGCGACGGCCCGGTCGACACCGGCCTCCGCGAGGTCGGAGGTCGACAGTCCCCAGCCGGCGGTCAGCCCGTCGCCGGAGAGGAACGCGCGGCGCACACGCAGGTCGGCGAACGACTGCTCGGCACCGCTGCCGACCAGGCCGTACGTCGCACCGCGCAGCGAGCCGCCCGTCATCACCACCGACACGCCGCGGGCCTGGCCGAGCACCTCGCCGACCAGCAACGAGTTGGTCACCACCGTGAGCTCCGAGGCGTCGACCAGCTTCGCGGCCAGCTGCTGGGCGGTGGTCCCTGCGCCGATCGCCACGGCGTCCCCGTCGTGCACCAAGGTGGCCGCCAGCCGCGCGATCGCCACCTGCTCCGGCCGGGCGGCCGGGTCGGTGCCCTCGGTCGACGGGCTTCCCACCCCGGGGTCCTGCAACGCCGCCGCGCCGCCGCGGTGCCGGGCGATCAGCCCCTGCTGCTCGAGCGCGCGGAGGTCCCGACGGATGGTGACCTCGGAGGCGTCGACCGCCTGGGCCAGCTCGCGCAGGTCGGCGGTGCCATGACGGCGCACGTGCTCGAGGATCCGACGCCGCCGCTCCGTCGCGAACACGGGCTCACGGTACTGGACCGGATCGGTGCGGCTGTCGGATCGCGGCCGGAACGGTCGCGCACCGATCCCGTCCGGTCGGAAGTGGTCAGGCGCCGTGCGATTCAGGGGGCTCACCGCGTCGTCTTGCGCGCCCGTCGCGCCTCAGGTGGTGGCGGCCGCCAGGTCGGACGGGGCGACGTGCACGTGCACGCCGCGGGACGACAGCGACTCCAGCACCGAGGTGTCGCCGGAGGTGTCCGTGACCAGGTGGTCGATCCTGGTCACCGGCGCCACGGGGTACGTGCTCTCCACGCCGAGCTTCGTGTGGTCCGCCAGCACCACCAGCTCCTTGGCGCTGCCGACGATGGCCCGCTCCACCTCGGACACCGCGAGGTGCGTGCTGGACAGCCCGCGTTCCGTGGTCAGGCCACCGCCCGAGACGAAGGCGCGGGTCACACGCTGACCGGCGATCCAGTGCTCCGCGGCGCTGCCGACCAGTGCGAGCGTCGAGTTGTCGAGGGAGCCGCGCGTCATCACCAGCTCGACGTTGGGCGTCCGCGCGAGCGCACGCGCGACGAGCATCGAGTTGGTCAGCACCGTCAGCGGTGAGCGGGGCGCCAGCCTCCTGGCCAGCTCGTACACCGTCGTGCCGGCGCCCAGCATGATGGCCGTCGCGTCGCCGACCAGCGTCGCGGCGAGCGTGGCGATGGCCGACTTCGCCGTCGTCTCGGGGTCGGACGGCGCCGTCGGCCAGGGCTCGATGATCAGGGCGTCCGGCAGCTGCGCGCCGCCGTGGGCGCGCTCGATCAGCCCCTGCCGCTCGAGCGTGACGAGGTCGCGGCGCACGGTGACCTCGGACGCGTTGACGGCCGCGGCGAGGTCGCGCAGCGAGACGACGCGGTTGGCCCGCACGTACTCGCAGATCAGACGGCGGCGCTCGGCGCCGAACATCGTCGTGCGAGCGGGGCCGGCCGCCTCGCCGAGGACCAGCGTCTCGCCCCGCTCCGGCTGGGACGTGCCGCCCGGCTCGCGGTTCGACAGGAGTGCCCCGCCGAGCTCGCCGTCCGGCAGCAGCGCCCCGCCGTGGCTGCGGTCGAGCAGCCCTCGGCTCTCGAGGGTGGTGACGTCGCGCCGCACGGTCACCTCGGACGCGTTGACTGCCATGGCGAGGTCGCGGATCGACACCGCGCCCTGGGCGCGGACGAGCTCGAGGATCAGCTGGCGACGCTCGGCGCCGAACATGTCCCTCCTTGCCCCTCCAGGTCAGACCCGCACGATGAACCGTCAGGCTGGGACGAGCGGCCTGGTCAGCCCAAGGGTAGCGTTCGCGGGTGCTCCGGCGCTTCCGAGCCCGATCGGTCATGGCCACGGACATGACGCCTGCGAACGAGCCAGGTCACGATTTGATCACGTGATGGACGGACAGTTGACGGTCCGATCAGAACTTCGTCAATATCGATCACACACACGTTCCGCCGGCGTCGTCGCAAGGGTGCGACACCGCGGGACGTCCGCGGGTCCGCACCGGGCGTCGAAGGGGACGCCGTCCGGCCCGGCCCGCCTCGCAGGTGCTCGTTCCACCTCGTCCAAGGAGCCACACACCCATGTCGATGAAGACCTCGCGGCGCACGACCGTCACCGCCCTCGCGCTGGCGGTCGGCCTCGCCGCCGCCGGATGCTCGTCGTCGTCCGCCGGATCCACCTCCGGAGGCACCGCCGCCGCTGCCGCGAACCCGACCGTCGCCTCGTCCGGCGCGGCGTCCGCGTCGGGCGACGGCTGCACGGCGAGCGCGCTCGGCTACCCGAAGATCAGCCTCAAGGGCGCCAAGGTCGGCTTCTCCCAGTCGGAGCCGGAGACCGCCGCGTTCCGCATCGCCGAGACCAAGTCGATGGTCGACGAGGCGGCCGCGCAGGGCGCCACGCTGATCAAGACGAACGCGAACAGCGAGATCGCCAAGCAGGTGACGGACATCCAGGGGATGATCAACCAGGGCGTGCAGCTGCTGATCGTGGCGCCGCTGAACTCGGACGGCCTGCAGCCGGCGTTCGACGCGGCCCGTGCCAAGAAGATCCCCGTGGTCACCGTCGACCGCCTGGTGAACTCCAAGGCCTGCACCGACTACCTGACGTTCATCGGCTCCGACTTCGTGTCCCAGGGCAAGCGCGCCGCCGACGCGATGATCAAGCAGACCGGTGGCACCGGCAAGGTCGCCATCCTGCTCGGCTCGTCGGGCAACGGTGTCACCACCGACCGGACCAGCGGCTTCGTCGACGAGATCAAGACGGCGCCCGGCATCCAGGTCGTCGCGCAGCAGACCGCGAACTTCGCGCGGACCGACGGTCAGACGGTGATGGCCTCGCTGCTCCAGGCGCACCCGGACATCACGGCCGTGTACGCCGAGAACGACGAGATGGGCATCGGCGCCGAGACCGCGATCGCCGCCGCCGGCAAGACGCCCGGCAAGGACATCAAGATCGTGTCGGTCGACGGCACGCACGACGCCGTGCAGCTGCTGGTGGACGGCAAGTACAACGGCGTGATCGAGTCCAACCCGCGGTTCGGCCCGCTCGCCTTCAAGGCGCTCGCCGACTTCGAGAACGACACGCCGGTGCCCGCGAAGATCATCATCTCGGACAACGAGTACACGCCGGACAACGCCTCCGCGAACCTCTCCAAGTCGTTCTGACCCGAGCGACCCACCTGCACCCGCCGCCCGCCCGGCGCCGTCGGCCCGGACGGCGGCGGGTGCAGGATGTCCACACCCAGCACAACCAGGGAGAGCACTCGATGGCGGAGCTCACCACGGCCGGGGCGCTCCCGGTGCTGGAGGCCCGGGGCGTGAGCAAGTCCTTCCCGGGCGTCAAGGCACTCAGCGACGTCAGCATCACGGTGCGCGCCGGTGAGGTGCACGCGCTGGTCGGCGAGAACGGTGCCGGCAAGTCGACGCTGATCAAGATCCTCACCGGCGTGTACCAGTGCGACAGCGGAGAGCTGCGGCACCGGGGCGAGCCGGTGACGTTCGCGGACCCGCGGGCGGCGCAGGCGGCCGGCATCAGCACCATCTACCAGGAGCTGGACCTGGTGCCGATGCAGAGCGCGGCGCGCAACCTGTACCTGGGGCGCGAGCCGCGCACCCGGTTGCGGCTGGTCGACTTCGCCCGGATGCGGCGCGAGGCGAACGCCCTGCTCGACGACTACCAGATCCGCGCCGACGTCGACGTGCCCCTGAACACCCTGGGCCTCGGCACGCAGCAGATGATCTCGGTGGCCCGCGCCGTCGCGCTGCACGCGAACGTCGTGATCATGGACGAGCCGACCTCCTCGCTGGAGTCCCGCGAGGTGGAGACCCTCTTCGGGATCATCCGGCGGCTGCGGTCGGAAGGCGTGGCGATCGTCTACGTCAGCCACCGGCTGGACGAGCTGTACCGGATCTGCGACACGGTGTCCGTGCTGCGCGACGGCCGGCTGGTGCACACCGGCCCGATGGCGGAGCTGCCGCGCGTGCAGCTGGTCGCGACGATGCTCGGCCGGGAGCTGCAGACGGCGCTGCACCGCTCGGCGCCGGGCGGTGGCGACCGCATCGTCGCCGGCCCGCCTGTGCTGGAGCTGCGTGGGCTGACCCGTCGCAACCGCCTGCACGACGTCTCGCTCGAGGTGCACCGGGGCGAGGTCGTCGGCCTGGGTGGCCTGCTCGGCGCCGGCCGCAGCGAGACCGGGATGGCGGTCCTCGGGGCGCAGGAGCTGGACTCCGGTGCCGTGCTCGTGGAGGGCAAGCCCATCCGCACCGGCTCGCCGGGAGCGGCGATCGAGGCCGGCGTCGCCCTGCTGCCGGAGGACCGCAAGCTCGAGGGGATCCTGCCGAACCTGTCCATCCGCGACAACATCGCCATCGCGGCGCTGCCGCGGATGTCCCGCCTCGGCCTGGTGTCCGACAAGCGGATCGACCAGCTCGTCGAGCACTTCATGGCGCGCCTGCACATCCGCGCCACCGGGCCGGGCCAGAAGGTCAGCACGTTGTCGGGGGGCAACCAGCAGAAGGTGATGCTCGCGCGGTGGCTCTGCCTGAGCCCGCGCGTCCTGGTGCTCGACGAGCCGACCCGCGGCATCGACGTCGGGGCGAAGTTCGAGGTGCGTCAGACGATCGACGAGCTCGCCGCGGAAGGTCTCGCGGTGCTGCTGATCTCGTCCGAGACCGAGGAGCTGGTCGACGAGAGCGACCGGATCGTGGTGCTCAAGGACGGGGCCGTCGTCGCGGTGCTCGACGGCGACGACATCAGCGAGCACGACCTGGTGCAGGCGATCGCCGCAGTCCCGTCCCCGGAGGAGGACCCCACCCGTGACTAGCCTGTCCACCGCGGTCGCCGGGACGGCGGCGAGGGCCGACCGCGCCACTGTCCTGCGCTGGACCAGGGACAACGGCGTGTACGTCGCCCTGGTGCTGATCGTCGTCTACAACGTGCTGTTCACCCCGCGCTTCATCACGTGGGACAACCTCGACGTGCAGCTGGTGCTGTGCACCCGGATCGTCGTGGTGGCCCTGGGGATGGCCATGGTGATCGGCACCGCCGGGATCGACCTGTCCGTCGGCGCCGTGATGGCCCTGTCCGGCGCGCTGCTGGTGCAGTTCAGCGGGGTGCCGGGGGTCGGGGCGATCGCGCTGGCGCTGGTGATCGGCGGCCTCGTCGGGGTGCTGAACGGGTTCCTGGTGGGCGTCGTCGGGATCCAGCCGATTGTCGCCACCCTGGCGTTCCTGTTCGCCGGCCGCAGCCTGGCGCAGCTGCTGCTCGCCGGGAAGAACCCGAGCATCCACGACAAGGTGATCCTGGGCATCTCCTCCGGCCACGTGCTCGGGGTGAACGGCCTGATCATCGCGGCGCTGGTCGCCGTCGGCCTGGTCGCGTTCACCGTCCGGCGGACCAACTTCGGCCGCCAGCTGCTGGCCGTCGGGGACAACGCCCGGGCGTCGTACCTGTCCGGGGTGCCGGTGCGGCGCACGCTGATCGGCGTCTACGTGCTCAGCGGGGTGCTCGCGGCGTGGGCCGGAGTGATGGACACCGCGTCGATCACCTCCGCGAACGCCCTGTCCAGCGGGCTGAACTACGAGCTGTTCGCCATCACTGCCGTCGTGGTCGGCGGGACGCCGCTCACCGGTGGACGGGTCCGGGTGGTCGGCACGGTGGCCGCCGCGATCCTCATGCAGCTGCTGCGCAGCACGCTGATCTTCCACTCGGCGACGGACGCGGTGTCCCAGATGGTCACCGCCGTCGTCATCGTCGGCGCCGTCTACATCCAGCGAGTGAGGGCACGCGCATGAGCACCACCGCACCGACGGGCGTCCCCGACGGCCCGGCCACCGCCGGCACCGGCCTGGCGGCGCGCCCCGTCGAACCCGTCGCCGCCACCGGGTCCCGCGTCGCGGCGGCCCTGCAGCGCAACGGGGTGGCGGCCTTCGCCGCGCTGGCGCTGCTGGTGCTGGTCGGCTCGGTGCTGTGGCCGAGCTTCCACACGCTGGACAACGTGCGGAACACGGTCCTGGGCAACTCGTACATCGGGATCGTCGCCATCGGCATGACCCTGGTGATCATCACCGGCGGTATCGACCTGTCGGTCGGTTCCGTCTTCGCCCTCGGCGGCGTGGTCGGCGTGTACGTGAGCAACCAGGCGGGACCGGTCGCGGCCGTGCTGGCGACGATCGTCGCGTGCGGGCTGATCGGCCTGATCAACGGCATGCTGATCGGCTACGCCCGGATGGCACCGTTCATCGTCACGCTGGCGACGCTGTTCGGCGTCCGCGGACTGGTGTACCAGCTGACCGGGGCCGGTGCCCGGACGTACTCGGTGCCGAGCGACTCGTTCTTCGCGCACCTGGGCACCGGGGTGCTCCTGACGATCGGCTACCCGGTGCTGATCGCGATCGCGCTGTACGTGGTGTTCCACGTGGTGCTCGAGCGGACACCGTTCGGCCTGACCACCCTGGCGATCGGAGGTGGTGAGGACGCCGCCGTGCTGATGGGGCTGAAGGTGCGTCGCACCAAGGTCAGCCTCTACGTCGTCTCGGCGGCGCTCGCGGGCGTGGCCGGGATGCTGCAGGCCGCGCAGCTGGTGTCCGCCAGCCCGATCATCGCCACCGGGTACGAGCTGCAGGCGATCGCCGCGGTGGTGATCGGCGGGACGCTGCTGACCGGGGGCGCCGGGTCCCTGATCGGCACGGCCGCCGGCGTGCTGCTGCTGGGCACCATCAACGCGTTCATCCGCGAGCTGCAGCTCGACTCCACCTGGAACAACGTGGTCAGCGGCGCGTTCCTGGTCACCGTCGTGGTGGTGCAGCGGCTGCTGAACTACCGCCGGGCCGACTGAGCCCGGCGGTCCGGCGATCAGCCGCGGCGGTACGCCGCCCCGCGCGCGGTGACGTCCGCCAGGACCTCGGGCGGGTACACGTCCTCGGGCTCCCGGGTGACCGGGCCCTCCTCGAGGGTCGCCCAGTGCCAGGTCGGCTTGACGGTCGGCTGACCGCCCTCGAGCCCGAGGCGCAGGTCGAGCAGCACCGCGTAGCGGTAGCCGAACCGCCGCTGGATGGCCGTCGCGCGGCCGAAGTCGCCGGCGGTCGAGCCGCGGGTGGCGTGGTCGGCGGTGAGCTCGAGGATCAGCAGGTTCTCCTCCGGGCCGAGGTGGCCGCGACGGTGCACGATCAGGTCCGGGATGCGGCGGCCCTCGGAGTCCGCGTCCTCGAGGCGGACCGCCTTCTCCAGGGCCATCGCCGATCGGTCGTACTCCGCGTCGATGTCCCAGGCGTTCTCGATCATCGGCCGCAGGTACCAGCCGAGGTGGAAGGCGATGGTGCGTTCCGAGGCGCTGCTGGTGCCGCTCGACGGGGTGAACAGCGTCCACTCGTTGGCGATCGTGTTGGTCAGCGCGATGCGCACGCGTGCCTGAAGGTCTGCCAGCTGCATGGCCAGACGGTACCGCGCAGACGTCCGGCATCTGGTGGGTTGTCCACGCAGATGTCCGCAGATGGCAAAAGGACGGTCAGGAGATGCCCAGCTGCTCCCGCACCGGCTCGATACCGTGCAGCGTCACGTCCGGCCGCATCCACTCGGGGCGGGCGTCCCAGCGCTCGCGGTCCATCCGGTAGCGCCACTGCTGCGCCGCGACCCCTTCCCTCGCGACGGTCACCAGACCGTTGCGGTCGTAGCCGAGCTTGGTGGAGACGGCGTTCGAGGGGCCGTTGTCCAGGAAGGCGCCGCTGGTCGTCTCCCGGGCGCCGAACCCCTCGAACAGCAGGTGGAGCATCAGCACGCGCATCCGGGTGCCGACCCCGTTGCCCTGGTGCCGCTGCCCCAACCACGAGCCGGTCTCCGCGGTGCGGGTCACCGGGAAGTGGGAGGACCTGGCCGACTGCAGGCCGATCGGCACGCCGTCGACCAGCACCGCGAGCTCGAGGCACCACGAGTCGGCCGCCAGCGACGACCGCTGACCCCACATGTACTGGAACACGTTGCGCGACACCGTCGTCGAGTCGCCCCGGGACCAGGGGATGGTGAACGGCATGGCGTCCGGTGCGTGGATCCCCCGGCCGGCCTCGCGGGCGACGCTCACCATCAGGTCGTCGTCCGGCCAGCGCAGCTCGAGGTCGCCGGAGACCACGCGCAGGCCTGCCACCGGCCACAGCTCGGTCAGGTCCTCGTCCATCGGTCGAGGGTCGCCGCCGCCGCGCGCGCAGGTCAACCGCATTCGCGAGGAGGCCGCGCGGCCGAGCGCTGGCGCGTGGCCAGGCTGGGGACGCCGGCACGACGACGGCGGGGCCCCGGGCACCCGGGACCCCGCCGTTCGTCGTGCTGCCGCCCGCGCGGCGACCGATCAGATGTCGCCCGAGGGGTTGTCCTTCTCCACGGCGTCCTCGGTCGCGTCGGCGACGTCCTCCGCCTTGTTGGCCGTGCGCCGGGTGACCTTCTTGGCCGCCTCCTCCGCAGAGGCGCGGGCCTCGTCGAGCTTCTCGGCCGCCTTGCGGGTCGCCTCCCGGCTCTTCGCGACGGCGGACCCGGCCACCTCACCCACGGCGTCGGCCGCGTCGCCCACCGCATCGGTCATCGACGCGCGCACGTCGTGCGTGTGGGTGTGCACCGAGTCCGCCCCGGTGCCCCCGGTCGGGTCGGTCGGCTCCCACGGCTCGGCCCACGGGTCCACCGTGGAACGGGAGCGGAACCAGGCGGCACCGGCCGCGCCGGCGCCGACGAGCAGGCCGACCACCATGAAGGTGTTCAGGCCCTTGTGGGACTTCTTCGGCGGGGCGACGTGGACCTGCTTCTTCAGCTCCGCCGCGTTCGCCTTGGCGACCTCCGCCGCGGTGTCGGCAGCCTTGACCGCCGCCGCACCCGCCTTCTCCGCCGCCTCGTTCAGGGCGGTGACCAGGCGCGGGATCAGCTCGTCCACCAGCTTGTCGTGCGCGGTGTCGATCGCCGGCGCCGCCTTCTCGGCCGCCTTCTCCACCCGCGGTGCCGCGGCCTTGACGCTCTCGTTGTAGGCGTTCTCGAGGCGCGGAAGCAGCCAGTCGATGAAGGCCTCCACGCGAGGTGTCGTCCACTCCTTGGCATGCACGGCGGCGCCCGTCAGCGTGGCGCCGAGGTCGGCTGCCTGCTCCTTCAGCTTGTCGGGGTCAACGTCGAGCTTGCTGTGCTTCGTCATCTGCCACTCCCGGACGTCGTTGCTGGTCTCGAGGCTGTGACCTCCCACTCTGCCACCGCGGGCCCCGCTGCGCAGGAGGGCTCCGTGCGAGACTGAGGCCATGTTTGCGACCCTGCACACCACCGCCGGCGACATCCGTGTCGAGCTGTTCCCCAACCACGCACCGCGCACCGTGGCGAACTTCACCGGGCTGTCCACCGGTTCCCAGGAGTGGACGGACCCGAGCGGTGCCACGCGCACCGACCCCCTGTACAAGGGCGTGATCTTCCACCGCGTCATCCCGGGCTTCATGATCCAGGGCGGTGACCCCCAGGGCACCGGCCGCGGCGGCCCGGGCTACAACTTCGACGACGAGATCCACCCGGAGCTGACGTTCTCCGAGCCGTACGTGCTGGCCATGGCCAACGCGGGCAAGCGCCTCGACCCGGTCACCGGGAAGATGGGCGGCACCAACGGCTCCCAGTTCTTCATCTCGGTGGCGCCGACGCCGTGGCTGAACGGCAAGCACACCATCTTCGGCAAGGTGGCCGACGACGCGAGCAAGGCCGTGGTCGACGCCATCGCCACCACTCCGACCCGCCCGGGCGACCGTCCCGTGCAGGACGTGGTGATCGACTCCATCACCGTCGAGGACTGACCATCACCACTCCCGACCCCCTGGGTGCCGGTACCGCGGCACCCCCGGTGTGCCCGCGGCACCCCGACCGGATCAGCTACGTGCGCTGCCAGCGCTGCGGGCGCCCCGTGTGCCCGCAGTGCCAGCGACCGGCGCCGGTCGGGGTGCACTGCGTGGACTGCGTCGCCGAGGCGAACCGCGCGGTGCCGGCCCGCCGGACGGCGCTCGGGGGTCGGGTGCGGGACGGGCGGCCGCTGGTCACCTTCACGCTGATCGGGCTGAGCGCGCTCAGCTACCTGCTGCAGCTGACGACGCCGACGTGGACGTCGAGGTGGCTCTTCAGCCCGTTGCTCGGCGCCTCGCAGCCGTACCGGTTCCTCACCGCGGCGTTTCTGCACTCGCCCGTGAGCTTCCTGCACATCGTGTTCAACATGGTGGCGCTGTGGACGGTCGGGCCGCTGCTCGAGCAGCTGCTCGGCCGGGCGCGCTACCTGACGCTCTACCTGATGGCGGCGGTGGGCGGGTCCGTCGGTGCGGTGCTGCTCGCGCCGGTGACGCACAGCTGGAACGTCGGGATCGTGGGGGCGTCCGGTGCGGTGTTCGGGCTGTTCGGCGCGATCCTCGTGGTGCTGCGCCGGGTCGGTGCCGACGCGCGCGGCATCCTCGGCGTGATCGTGATCAACCTGGTGATCGGGTTCGTGCCGGGGCTCGGCATCGCGTGGCAGGCGCACGTCGGCGGGCTCGTCGTCGGCCTCCTGCTCGGGGCGGCCTACGCGTACGCTCCGGCACCGCGGCGCCGGCTGGTCGCCGTGGCGGCCCCCGTGGTGGTCGGCGTCCTGCTCGTCGCATCGACCGTCCTCGCCTACCGGGCGGTCGGGCTCCTCTGAGCCATCCACAGGCTGTGACCTGCGGAATGACATCGGTGTAGTTTTCCACAGGGTTGTTCACCACTGGGGACAACCGGCCCGACGGGACGGCGGCGCTGAGCGGGTGGCTCAGCGCCAGCGGGTGGTCATCCCGAAGCCGACCAGGATCAGCCCGAAGCCGCAGGCGAGGTTCCACTGGCCGATCGCGGGGATCGGGTACGTGTGGCCGCTCTGGGCGGTCAGGTACGTGACGACGATCCAGGCCAGGCCGACCACCATCAGCCCCAGCATCACCGGCACGAACCACGGCGGGTTCGGCTTGCGCGGGACAGCCTTCCCGGGGGGCGGCGTGTACGCGACCTTCTTCCGCGACCTCGACTCAGGCACGTCCGGGTGCTCCTTCAGGCGATGGGTGGCCGCCGCGCCCGTGGCCGTCGCAGGCCGGTGGCCGAGGCGGAACCGGGGGCCGTCGCCCGTGCTGCGGTGCTCAAGGCGAGCCGCACAGACCGGGCGCAACGTGACCTAGCCTAGACGGTGCACGCCGTCGGACCGCGTGCACCGGCCCGTCACCAGGAGCGTTGCGTGAGCGACCGCCCGCACCGCCTGCGCCTGCCGCGCGGCAGCGTGTCCGTCGGCGTGGTGCTGCTGCTCTCGGCGGTGCTGTTCTCCATGTCGGCGCGCAGCGCGGCGGGGTCGATCTCGCGGCATCCCACCGATCTGCGCGGCCTGACGCAGGCGGAGTCGGACAAGGTCGCCCGGCTGTCCGCGCAGGTGGACGAGCTCCGCGCCGAGGTGGACGTGCTGACGGCGCAGAGCGCCCTTCCCGGGGCGTCGGCGGACGCCGTGGGGACGGGCTACCTGGTGGCCGGCGGTGGTGTGGCGGTCAGCGGCATCGGTCTGACGGTGCAGCTGAACGACGCGCCGGCCGACTCTCCCCGGCGCGGCAACGTCAGCCCCGACGTGCTGGTGGTCCACCAGCAGGACCTGCAGGCCGTGATGAACGCGCTGTGGGCGGGTGGCGCCGAGGCGATGGAGCTGCAGGACCAGCGGGTGGTGTCGACCAGCGCATTCCGCTGCGTCGGCAACGTGCTGCGGCTGCACGGCCGCGTCTACTCGCCGCCGTACACCGTCCGGGCGATCGGCGACCCGCGCAAGCTCCAGGCGGCGCTCGACCAGGCGCCGGCCGTGCGCGCGTACGTCCGCGACTCCGTCCAGGTGGGCCTCGGGTGGCAGGTCGCCGAGTCGTCCTCGCTGCAGCTGCCCGCCTACTCGGCCACCGACCTGACCTACGCCTCGGTGCCGGCCGGCGTGCAGGTGCTGCCCGGTCTGCCCGAGCCGTCCGCGACCGCCGGCGCACCGACCCGCCGCGGCGGTGCGGGATGAGGTGGCGCGGGACGGGGCGGCGCGGGACGAGCCGGTGCGGGACGAGGGTGCGCCGGATGAGGCGTGGGGCGGCCGCATGACCACCGACGTCGCGCCGAACCGGCGGGTCGCCCGGCGGGCTGCCCGTCGGCACGGGCTGGTGTGGGGCGCCGTCGGCGTGCTCGGCGAGGTGCTGCTGACGGTGGGCGTGCTGCTGCTCGGGTTCCTCGCGTGGCAGCTGTGGTGGACCGACGTGCAGGGGAACGCGGGACAGGCGCGTGTGGTGCAGTCGCTGGCGTGGGCCACGCCCGTGCCGACGAGCGTCCCGAGCGCGGCCGCGGGCGCGACGGCGGTCGCCGGACCGAAGGTGGCGACGCCGCGGCACGACGACCCGCCCGTGCTGGCCGAACCGGGGCACGCGACCACGTTCGCGACGTTGCAGGTGCCCCGGTGGGCGGGTGAGCCGGAACGCCCGATCAGCGAGGGCACCGACCGCGCCACGGTGCTCGACGTGCTCGGCATCGGGCACTACCAGGGGACGGCGATGCCCGGTGCCGTCGGCAACTTCGCCGTCGCGGGCCACCGCACCACGTTCGGCAAGCCGTTCAACCGGATCGCCGAGCTGCAGGTGGGCGACGCCCTCGTCGTGCGCACCAAGGACGCCTGGTACGTCTACAAGGTCGCGTCGACGGAGATCGTCTACCCGAACCAGACCGAGGTGATCGCGCCGGTGCCGGACAAGCCGGGAGCGACCCCGACGGCCCGGTCGATCACCATGACCACCTGCACGCCGATGTACTCCGCCGCCCAGCGGTACGTGGTGCACGGCGTGCTGGACTACTGGGCGCCGGCCTCCGACGGGGTGCCGGCCGAGCTGCTCGGGAGCGCATGATGTACGCGTGGCTGTGGCGGCACCTGCCGGGGCCGGTGTGGGTGCGGGTGCTGATCAGCGCGGCGCTCGCGGCGGCCGTGCTCACCGCGTGCTTCCTGTGGGTGTACCCGGCGATCGCCCCGCACATGCCTTTCAACCAGACGACCGTGGGTGAGTGATGACGAAGATCTTGGTGGTCGACAACTACGACTCGTTCGTCTACACGATCGTCGGGTACCTCAACCAGCTCGGTGCCGACACGGTGGTGGTGCGCAACGACACCGTCCCGCCCGTGTCCGACCGGGTGGCCTTCGACGGCGTGCTGGTGTCACCGGGACCGGGGACGCCGTCGGCCGCCGGCTCGTCGATGCAGGTGATCCGGGACTGCGCCGAGACGGGGACGCCGATGCTCGGCGTCTGCCTGGGCCACCAGGCGCTCGGCGAGGTGTACGGCGGGGTGGTGACGCACGCGCCCGAGCTGATGCACGGCAAGACGAGCGAGGTGCAGCACGACGGCCGCGGCGTGCTCGCGGGGCTGCCGTCGCCGTTCACCGCCACGCGGTACCACTCGCTCGCCGTGGTGGACGGGACGTTCTCCGACGAGCTCGAGGTCACGGCCACGGCGAACGGCATCATCATGGGCCTGCAGCACCGGACGCTGCCGCTGCACGGCGTGCAGTTCCACCCCGAGTCGGTGCTGACGCAGGGTGGTCACCGGCTGCTGGCGAACTGGCTGGCGATGTGCGGCGACGACGGGGCGGTGGGGCGGTCCGAGGGGCTGCACCCGGTGGTGCGCGCCTGAGCCTGCGCCGCTGATCGGCAGACCTGACCGGTCCGACGACGAGAACGGCCGCCCACCGGTTAGGTGAGCGGCCGTCGTCGCGCTGGGTGGCGGCTACGGAGCCGAGGTGGCCGTCGAGGTGCTGCTCGGACCGGGGCCGCCCGAGACGGTCAGCGTGATCTGCTGGCTGATCGCCACGTTGGTCCCCGACGGCGGGCTGACGCTGATCACCGTGCCGGCCGGCTGGTCGGACGGGTTCTTCTTCGGGTCCAGCGTGGTGACCTGGACGTTGGTCAGACCCGCGTTGGCGAGAGCCGTCTTGGCGGCGTCGACGGTCACCGTCGGGCCGGTGATGCCTGACGGGATGGTGGCCGTGGTCGGCGCGGCGCCGACCGTGATGGTGACGACCGTGCCCTGCTTGAGGATCGACTTGTCCGGACGGTCCTGCGCGGTGACGACGCCGACCTGCTTGGGGTCGGTGACCGGCACCGTCTGAACGTTGTTGCCCAGCTTCAGCGCCGTCAGCGCCGCCACGGCGTCTGCCTGCTTCTGGCCGACCAGGTTGCCGAGCACCACGTTGCCGGAGGAGACCGACAGCTTGACGGTGGAGCCGGCGGCGACCGTCTGGCCGGCGATCGGGTCCGTCTTGGTCACCTGGCCCTGCGGGAAGTTGGGGTTGTCGTCGGACGTCTGCGTGGGGTCGACGACGAAGCCCGCACCCTTCAGCTCCGTCGTGGCGTCCGCGACCGTCTTGCCGGTGACGTCCGGCACCTTGAGGTTGGACGGGCCCTTGGAGATGTACAGCACGACGGAGCTCCCGACGGGCTGCTGGCTGTCGGCGGGCGGGTCGGTCCGCGTGGCGCTGCCGGCGGGGACCGAGTCGGAGTTCTCCTGCTGGGTGCCGCCGATCGTGAACTTGTCGGTGGTCAGCAGGTCACGGGCGTCCTGCTCGGACTTGCCGACCACGTTCGGCACCGCCGCGGTGGTCGGCCCCGACGGCCCGCGCTGCGACAGCAGGAGCCAGACGAGCCCGCCGACCGCCAGCACCGCGATACCGACCAGCAGCCAGACCAGCCAGCGCCGGCCGCGCTCGTCGTCCTCGGGGATACCCGCGCCGGGCGTCGTGATGCCCGTCGCGCCCCAGGCCGCCGAGCCCGGCGTGAACGCCTGGGTGGCCGCGGTGGCCGGCGCCATCACCTGCGTGGCCTCGCCTGCGGCGAGGGCACCGGCGGCACCGGCCACCGCGAAGGCGCCGACCGGCGGTGCGCCCACCGCACCGCCTCGCAGCACCGCTTCGAGGTCCGCCCGGAACTCGCCGGCCGTCTGGTAGCGGTCGTCCCGCTCCTTGGCCAGCGCCTTCAACGTGATGCGGTCCAGGGTGTCCGGCACGTCCGAGGCGATGTCGCTCGGTGCCGGCGGGTTCTCACGGACGTGCTGGTAGGCCACCGCGACCGGGGAGTCGCCGGTGAACGGCGGGCGACCGGTGAGCAGCTCGAACAGCAGGCAGCCCGTGGAGTACAGGTCGGAGCGGGTGTCCACCTGCTCGCCGCGGGCCTGCTCCGGGGACAGGTACTGCGCGGTGCCGATGACGGCCTGGGTCTGCGTCATCGTCGCGGCGGAGTCCGCCACGGCGCGCGCGATGCCGAAGTCCATCACCTTGACCGCGCCCGTGGGGGTCAGCATGACGTTGGCCGGCTTGATGTCGCGGTGCACGATCCCGGCGTGGTGCGAGTACTCCAGCGCCGACAGCACGCCGGCGGTGATCTCCACCGCCTCCTCGATGGGCACGGCGGCGCCGTCGCGCAGGATGTCCCGCACGGTGTGGCCCTCGACGTACTCCATGACGATGAACGGCACGTGCGCGACCAGGCCGGTCGGCTCCGTCACCACGTCCTCGCCGGTGTCGTAGACGGCGACGATCGCCGGGTGGTTCAGCGACGCGGCGGCCTGCGCCTCGCGGCGGAACCGGTTCTGGAACGACGGGTCGCGGGCCAGGTCGGAGCGCAGGATCTTGATCGCCACCGTGCGGCCGAGCCGCCGGTCGTGACCGATGTGCACCTCGGCCATGCCGCCGCGCCCGATCAGCTCGCCGACCTCGTACCGGCCGGCGAGGATGCGGGTCCCCTCATCCACCACGTAGGTGCCCTTCAGCGTCGTCCGTCGGCGGTGGTGTGCCACCGGCCGTCCTGCCCGATCATCCCATCCGCCACGCCGGCCGGACCGGTGTTGTCCGGCGTGGCTGCGAGCACCACGCCCGGGGCCGTCCCGCCCGGTACCGCGTCCGCCCTGGTCAGGCTGCTGGCCAGCGCCGCCCCCAGCAGGGCCACCACGATCAGCACCGCGATCACCACGATCCAGCGCCACCGGGCCGGTCCCCGGGTGGTCACCTCGGTCACCCAGCCCGGGGTGGACGGCGCCGGTCCCGAGCGGGTGGAGCGGGTGCCGGTGGGGGCGGGAGCCGTGCGGCGGGCGGTGTGCCGGCCGGCCGTGGTCTCCGCCGGCCGCACGCGGTGGCGTGGCGGGAAGGACGGGGGGACGGCGTCGGCGGAGCGAGCGGCGGGGGTCGCGGTGCGGGCGTCCGACGTGCCGGGGGTCGACGTGCCCGCGCGCGCCGCCGTCCCGGCCGGCGTGCCCGTCGCGGCCCCGGCGGCTGTGCCCGTCGCCGTACCCGTAGACGTGCCCGTCGGCACCCGGACCGGCGGCTCCGGTGCGGTGACCACCATCGGGACGCCGGACACCGGCGTGTGCGGCAGCAGCCGGTCGAGGGTGACGGCCAGCTGCTCGCCGGACTGCGGTCGCTTGGCCGGGTCCTTCGACAGCAGGCGGAGCACCAGGTCGGCGAGGGCGTGGTCGACCGACGACGGCAGCGGCGGGACCGGGTCGTTGACGTGGGCGACCGCGATGTCGACCGCGGTCGGTCCGGTGAAGGGCCGCTTGCCGGCCAGCGCCTCGTAGGCCACCACGCCCAGGGAGTACAGGTCCGACAGGCGCGTGGCCGGCCGGCCGACGGCCTGCTCCGGGGACAGGTACTGGGCGGTGCCCATCACCATGCCGGTCGCGGTCATCGTCGGCTGGTCCTGCGCCAGCGAGACGCCGAAGTCGGTGATCTTCACACGGTTGCCGCGGCCGATCAGGATGTTGCCCGGCTTCACGTCGCGGTGCACGACCCCGGCCTCGTGGGCGGCGTGCAACGCGCGGGCGGTCTGGGCGAGGATCGGCAGCAGCCGGCGCGGCTCGAGCACCGGCTCGCGTTCCAGCAGGTCGGAGAGGGGTTCGCCGACGACGAGCTCCTGCACCAGGTATGCCGAGCCGTCCTGCTCGCCGTAGTCGTACAGGGCCGCGATGTTGCCGTGCGACAGGGCGGCGGAGTTCCGAGCCTCGGTGCGGAACCGCTCGAGGAAGCCGCGGTCGCCGGCGAACTCCTCACGCAGCACCTTCACCGCGACGGGCCGGCCGAGGGCCTCGTCCTGCGCCTCCCACACCTCGCCCATGCCACCCACCGCGATGCGGCGGGCGAGCCTGTACCGGCCGCCGAGCGCGACCCCCGGTGCCGTCCTCACTTGCCCGTCACCGCCTTGATCACGGCCTTGGCGATCGGCGCCGCCACGGCACCGCCGGTCGCGTCGTTGCCGAGGCTGCCGCCGTGCTCGACGAACACCGCGACGGCCACCTTCGGCGCGTCGGCCGGCGCGAACGCGGTGAACCACGCGTGGGGGGCCTGACCGGCGGCCGTCTCCGCCGTGCCCGTCTTGCCCGCCACCTGCATGCCCGGGATCTGCGCCGCGGTGCCGGTGCCGTTGTCGACGACGCCGAGCATCATGTCGCGCAGCGTCGCGGCGTCGCCGGACGACAGCGCCTGGGAGTAGGTGCTGGGCTGCGCCTGGCTGACCACCGTCAGGTCCGCGGCGCGCACCGTCTGGATCAGGTAGGGCCGCATCAGCACGCCCCCGTTGGCGATCGCCGCGGCGACCATCGCCATCTGCAGGGGCGTGGCCTGCACGTCCCGCTGCCCGATGGCCGACTGGGCCGTCTCGGGGGCGTCGAGCCCGGCCGGCATCACCGACTGCACCACCGACATCGGGATGGTCAGCGACGGGTCGTCGAAGCCGAACTTGTCGGCCTGCGCCTTGATCGCCGCGGCGCCGAGGTCGAGGCCCACCTGCGCGAACGCCGTGTTGCAGGAGACCCGCAGCGCGTCCGCGAGGCTGACCGTCGGACCCCCGCAGCTCTCGCCACCGAAGTTGCTGAGGGTGGCCGTGGTGTTCGGCAGAGTCAGCTGCAGCGGGGCCGGCACCTGCGTCTGCGGGGTGTACTTCCCGCTCGCCAGCGCCGCAGCCGCGGTGACCAGCTTGAACGTGGAGCCGGGGGCGAACCGGTCGCTGATCGCCTTGTTCAGCAGCGGGTTGCCGTCCGCCTTGTTCAGCTGCTGGAAGGCGGCGTTGGCGGCGGCGGTGTCGTGCACCGCCAGGGCGTTGGGGTCGAACCCGGGGGTGGACACCATCGCGAGGATCTTGCCGGTGGACGGCTCGATGGCGACGACGGCCCCGCGCTGGTTGCCCAGGGCGGTGCGCGCCGCCTGCTGAGCCGCCGGGAGGATCGTCGTCTCCACCGCCGCGCCCTCGGTCGCCTTGCCGGTGAGCAGGTCCCGGATGCGCGTGAAGAACAGCTGGTCGCTGCGCCCGGTCAGCTGGGAGTTCGCCGCCAGCTCGAGCTGGGAGCGGCCGTTGGCGACCGAGTAGTAACCGGTGACCGCCGAGTACAGCTCCCCGCTGGCGTACTGGCGCTGGTAGCCGAAGGCGTCGTTCACCTTGGTGCTCGAGGCGATCGCCGTGCCGCCGGCGACGATGGGCCCCCGCGGGTTGCCGAACTCGCGGTACAGGGTGCGGACGTTGCGCGGGTCGTTGTTCAGCTTGCTCGCCTGGACGAACTGCACCCAGGTGGCGCTGCCCATCAGGGCGACGAACATCACCAGCATCATGGTCGCGAGGCGGCGCAGCGGGGTGTTCACGGCAGGCCCCCGATCCGCTCCGTCGGGTTCTCGTCCGGCTCGGCACCGCGTGGCGCGGGACGCCGGACCACCGGGCCGCCGACGGCCGGGTTGCCGACCGCGGGCGTGCCGCCGGAGGGCGTGGCGACCGCTCTCATCGCCGGCGCCGGGCGCCGGGCGTCGTCGGACACCCGCAGCAGCAGCGCCACGATCACCCAGTTGGCCAGCAGCGACGAGCCGCCGTACGCCAGGAACGGTGTGGTCAGGCCGGTCAGCGGGATCAGGCGCGTCACACCGCCGACGACGACGAACACCTGGAACGCCATCACGAACGCCAGGCCGCCGGCCAGCAGCTTGCCGAACCCGTCCCGCACGCCGATCGCCGTGCGCAGCCCGCGCTCGGTCAGCACCGCGTAGAGGACGAGGATCGCCAGCAGGCCGGTCAGCCCCAGCTCCTCACCGAGCGACGGGACGATGAAGTCCGACTCGGCGAACGGCACCAGGTCGGGCCGGCCCTGGCCCCAGCCGGTGCCGAACAGCCCGCCGCTGGCCATGCCGAACAGGCCGCGGACCAGCTGCCCGGAGCCGCCGAACGGCCGGTTGAACTCCGTGTTGGACAGCGCGTTGGACCACGCCGAGAAGCGCACGGCGACGTGCGGGATCGCTGCGACCGCTGCGGCGGCGCCGCCCGCGAACAGCACCAGGCCGATGGCCACCCAGGAGATCCGCTCGGTGGCGAGGTAGAGCACCGCGACGAACAGCCCGAAGAACAGCAGGGACGTGCCGAGGTCGCTCTGCAGCACCAGGATCGCCAGCGAGACGCCCCAGACGACCAGGATCGGGCCCAGGTCGCGGACGCGCGGCAGCTGCAGCCCGAGCACCTTCGGCCCGGCGAGCGTGAGCGTGTCCCGGTTGGTGACGAGGTAGCCGGCGAAGAAGATCGCCAGCGCGATCTTGGCCAGCTCCGCGGGCTGCAGGCCGACACCGCCCACCCGGACCCAGATCCGGGCGCCGTTCACGTCCTTGCCGATCACCGGCAGCATCGGCGAGGCCATCAGCACCAGCGCGACGACGCCCGCGGTGTACGTGTACCGGCGCAGGGTGCGGTGGTCCCGCAGCCAGATCAGCACGACGGCGGCCAGCACCACCGAGATCGCGGTCCACACCAGCTGCTTGCCGGCGAAGTCGGTGGGGTGGCCCTTGGACTCGGCTGCGAGGTCCAGCCGGTAGATCATCGCCAGGCCGATGCCGTTGAGCGCGACGACGATCGGCAGGATCACGGGGTCGGCGTAGGGAGCGCGCCAGCGCAGCACCAGGTGCATGCCGACGGCCATCACCGCCATGCCGACGCCGTACCAGAGCACGTTCGACGGGACCTTGTCCTTCACCCCCAGGCCGACCAGGGCGTACGCGGCCACCCCGAGCACCAGGGCGAGCACGAGCAGGCCGAGCTCGACGCCACGGCCGGAGCGGACCCGCAGGGGCTGGACGGTCGCCATCACGGGCCGACGACGGTGGGGACCGGGGCCGGGAGCGGGGACGCGGTGAACGTCGCGTCCGGGCTCGTCGTGCCCGGGCTCGGCGTGGCCGATGCCGTCGGCGTCGGGCTGGCGGACGGCTCGGGGGTCGGCACCGCTTGGGCGAGGGCCGACACCTGGTCACGCGCCGAGGAGAGCGAGGTCGCCCGGATGGTGGCCCGCACCCGCTGCTGCAGGTAGTCCGGCAGCGTGCTGACCTGCACGTCGCTGTGCTCCACCACCGACGAGAGCTGCAGCGGTCCGACGGACGACGGCACGCCGCGGAACACCCCGACCCGGCCGCCGTCGTCGCCGACGAAGTACTGCGTCTGGCTCCACGCGTAGCCGGCACCGAGCAGCACCAGCACCAGGCCGAGCGCCGCCGACCACACCACCAGCAGGCTCCGCCGCGTCGGGCCGGACTCGGCGGCGCGCTCGTCGGCCGCCTCCTCGTCGTCCACCGCGGCGGCGTGGTTGTCGTCGTCCTCCGCCTCGTGCGCCGCGCCACCCAGGCCGACGGCACGAGCGGCCCGCTTGGTCAGGTTCGCGGCACGTGCCGCGGGACCGTCCGCCGCGGAGGTGGGCCGGTTGCGGGAGCTGGCGGCGGCGCCGACCACCGTGGTCGCGGTGCCGGGGGCGGTGCCGTCCCGCAGGTCGTCGAGCTCGACGACGTCCGCGACGATCACCGTGATGTTGTCGCCGCCGCCGGCACGCAGCGCCAGCTGCACCAGCCGGTCGGCGCAGGCGTCCACGTCCGCGATGTCGCGCAGCGTCTCGGCGAGCGTGTCCGCGCTGACGAACCCGGACAGCCCGTCGGAGCACAGCAGCCACCGGTCGCCGCGGCGCGCCTCGCGCACCGACAGGTCCGGGGTGACGTCGGTGTCGAAGTCGCCGAGCACCCGCATCACCACCGACCGCTGCGGGTGGTGCACGGCCTCCTCCGGCGTGATCTTGCCGGTGTCCACCAGGTGCTGGACGAACGTGTGGTCGGTGGTGACCTGCGTCAGCTCGCCGTCGCGCAGCAGGTAGCCGCGCGAGTCGCCGATGTGGGCCATCGCCAGCTTGTTTCCGGTGCGGAGGATCGCCGTCACCGTCGTGCCCATGCCCGTCAGGTCCGGCTCGGCCTCGGAGCGGGCGATGATCTCCTCGCGCGCGCTCTCCATCGCCTGCTCCAGCTCGGCGAGCGCGTCGTCCGGGCCGTGCGCCTCGTCGTCCAGCGGCGCGAACGCCGCCACCGCCACCGACGACGCGACGTCCCCGCCGGCGTGCCCGCCCATGCCGTCCGCCACCATCAGCAGGTGCGGACCGGCGTAGGCCGAGTCCTGGTTGTTGGCGCGGACCAGCCCCACGTCGGACCGGGCCGCGTACCGCAGGCCGATGCTCACCCGGTTACCTCTGCAGCTCGAGGACGCTGCGGCCCACCCGCACCGGCGTGCCGGTGGGGACGGGGGTGGGTGACTCGACGCGGCGCTCGCCGACGAACGTGCCGTTGGTGGAGCCGAGGTCCTCGACGAACCACTGGTCGCCCTGCTGGAACAGGCGGGCGTGGCGGGAGGACGAGTAGTCGTCGTCCAGCACCAGGGTGCAGCTGGGCGAGCGGCCGACCAGCACGGACGACGAGCCCAGCGGGAGGATGGTGCCGCGCAGCGCCCCCTCCGTCACCACAAGGCGGGTGGGGCCGCCGGTGGAGCCGGAGCGGCGCGGCTGGCGCGCGGGAGCGGCCGGTTCGGGCGCCGCGGCACCCGGCGGTTCAGGGATGGTCGACGCCGGTACCGGCTGCGCGGAACGGTTGCGCGCCGCCTGCGCGGCGCGTCGGCGGTCGACGATCCGGGTGCCGTACAGGTCCCGGCGGAGCACCGAGATGGCGGACAGCACCAGGACCCACAGCAGCGCCAGGTATCCCCAGCGCAGCAGAGTGACCGTGACCTCGCTCATGCGCCGGTGTCACCCGTCCGCTTCCGGCTCGCCACCGGTCCAGAACAGGATCCGGGTGCGGCCGATGGTGAGCGTGTTGCCGTCGAGCAGGGTGGCGGCGGGGACCTGGTGGCCCTCGACGAACAGTCCGTTGGTGGAGCCCAGGTCCGTGGCGATCACACCGTCCGGCGTGACGCGGATCTCCAGGTGCCGACGGGAGACGCCGGGGTCGTCGACGATGATGTCCGCCTCCGAGCCTCGGCCGATCACGGTCACCGGGCCGGTGAGCAGGTACCGCTGACCGTCGATGTCCAGCAGCGGGTGCCGCGGGCTCGGCGCAGCCGTGGTGGCGGGCGCGACCGCACCGCGCACCGTCGAGCTCTTCACCGTGAACCGGCCCGTCTCCAGGTCCGGGTCCTCGGCGAAGGACACGGTCACCGGTCCGACGAAGGCGTACCGCTGGCTCGCGGCGTGGTCCGTGACGTTCGCCGCGAACTCGTCGGCCAGCGTCTCGGCGCCCCACGCCTCGACCTGGTCGTAGTCCGACGTCGACAGCTCGATGACGAAGTCGTTGGGCACGACGGTCCGGTCGCGGTCCACCACCGCCGCCCGGTCGTCCACCTCCCGGCGCAGCGCGCTGACCAGCTCGACCGGCTTGACCTCGCTCCGGGCGAAGCGGGTGAAGGCGTTGTTGACCGCGCGCTCCACCCCGTTCTCGAACTTGTCGAGGATGCCCATCACGCCACCTCCTTCACCGGTCGTCGCCGGCGGAGGGGCCAGGCGAGGGGGTGTGCGCGAGCGTGGGTGCGCGACGACCCGGCTCGATCGTATCCGCGTGGGCACCGGGCCGCGGCGTCGGTGCTGCTCGGCGCGCTGGTGTGGGCCGTTGGTGCCGGTCCTGAGGGGACCGCGGCGGGTGCGGCGCGGGGCGGCTCGGAGGGCTCTCCGGGGCGACCGCGGCGCGGCTGGCGGCCCATCCGGGACGTCATGACGGTGGCGCCGGGGGCCTCCGGCTCCGTGCTAATGTTCTCCGGCGCGCGCGAGTGGCGGAACGGCAGACGCGCTGGCTTCAGGTGCCAGTGTCCGAAAGGGCGTGCGGGTTCAAATCCCGCCTCGCGCACAGAGGAAGAGCCGGAGACCCGATGGTCTCCGGCTCTTCGTCGTCTGGGCAGAGCGCTCACGATGCCCCCGCCACGTGATGCCGGCCCCCCAGGTGCAGCCGCAGCTCGGCTCACAGGGAGGCGTGGTTCTCCAGGTAGAGCGCCGGTGGGACGACGCTTCCCGACGTGTCCGTGCGGTAGGCCAGCGGCTGTCCCGGCACGACGCGCAGGGTGTCGACCTCGTCGGGGCCGCAGCTCTCGATCACGCGGCGCAGCGCTCGGAGCGAGTCGGTGTGCGCGACGACCAGCACGGTCCGTCCCGCGGCGAGCTCCGTGCGCAACGCGCCCTCCCAGAACGGTCGCAGCCGGTCCTCCACCTCACGCAGCGACTCCCCTTCGCCGAAGGGCAGGCTCTGCAGGAAGTCGGCCGCCGGCCGCCACGGCAGTGCTCGGATCCGCTCAGGGCTGGCGGCCGGTGGCTTGCCGCCGGGGGAGAACCGCCACTCGCTCATCGACTCGGCGCCGAACAGATCGATCGCGCGCGGCTTCGCCACCCCCGTCAGGCAGCCGAGGTCACGGGCCGCCAGGCGCCAGGAGGTCACTCGCGGGAGCTCGGCCTGGTCGAGCCGCGCCAGCACCGCGTCCGCCGTCTGCACGGCTCGCGCCTGCGGGGACGTCATGACGACGTCCAGGTGCACTCCCCTGCTCGCGAGCAGGTCGGCCACTGTCTGCGCCTCGGCGACCCCCGTCGGGGTCAGCTCGGGATCCAGCAGTCCCGCATAGGCCTGCCGCGCGTCCGCGTGGCTCTGTCCGTTGCGCAGCAGGATCAGCACGGTCACAGGAGCACCCTGCACCGGCGGCACCTGCCGCCGGAAGTGGCCAGAGGGGTGCACCTGGTCTACGAGCTCACACGCCCAGCAGGTACTCGGCGACGGCGCGCGGCTGCGAGAGCGCGATCAGGTGCCCTCCGGGCAGCAGGTCCGGCTCGCCAGCCGCGGCGACCCGCGGTCGACGTCGTGCAGGAAGTAGGTCGCCAGGTCGAACTCGACGGGATAGCCGCCGCGGACGGCGGCTGCGGTCCGCGCCTCTCCCCAGCCTGTGGCGTCCCACCAGTCGCCGGCCGTCTCGCCGGGCGCCGGGATCATCGCGTTCACCAGGACGACCGCACGCACCGGCACGCGCTGCGCGACCAGCGGCGCGGTGAAACCGCCCAGCGACTGGGTGACCAGCACGACGTCCCGCCGCCCCCCGATCGCCGCGCAGACGAGGTCGACGTACTCCGGCAGTCCGGCCGCCTCGTCCGGACCCGGGAGGTCGACGGCGACCGCCTCGTGCCCCGCGTCGATCAGGATCCGCGCGACGTAGCTCCAGTACCAGCTGCTGCCGCCGGCGCCCGGCACGAGGACGTAGGTGCTCACGGGCGGCCGCCCCCGGGTGGAGCGTTGACCGTCTCTATATGTGAGCCGACCCGCAGCCCCCATCGAGTGAAGCTTCCCAGCGGCGCCTCGAGCACCTGGGAGCCCCCGCGAACGGGGCGCGTCATCCGGCCGGGTCGCAGCACCGTCGTCGACACCACGCCGCCGGAGGCGTCCAGGACGGCGACCTCCAGCGACTCGCGCATGCCGACTCCGTGGACCGAGTTCGCAGGTCGGAGCAGCAATGCCGGTGGCAGCGGTGCGCGTCCGAGCATCCCGCGCAGCCTGGACACGGGGGTGTCCGCGACGAGCACCGGGGCCGTGTCGTGGCCGTCCACGAGGAGCCGTGCAGCGCGCATGCGACCACTCTGGCATCCGGGAGGTATCGCGAGCATTCGGACAAACCCGTTGCTAGAGTCCGCGACGACTCATGGACGGGTCAGCGACTTCAGGGGGAGCTCGCTTTGCCAGTTGTTGCCGTTGCGCCCCGGGCGCAGGTGCCCGAGGGGTGCCAGAGGGCCGATGCGGACCCCGAGGCGGTCATCGACGTCGTGTCCCGGCTGCCTGCCGGCACGGACGCGCTGCTGGTGACCAACGACCCTCAGGCGCGCAAGGTCGCGCAGTCCGTCCGTCTCGCGCTCGGGGGCGAGCGGGTCGGGCTGGTGCACCACGAGGCGCCGCCGACGGCGTTCTACCTCGCCCTGTCCGCCGCCCAGCTGCTCCCCGAGCAGTCGCTCGGCCTGGCGGGCGAGCTGCTGACCGCCGTGTCGGCGGCGACCAGCACCAGCGCGGTGCTGTCCAGCGTGGCGTCGCTGCAGAAGCCGAGCCCGAGCCTGCTGCACCACGTGGCCAGCCTGTGGCCGCCGAGCCGGTTCGCCGTCGACTGGCAGAACCAGACCGTCCGCCTGGGCGACGAGGCTCAGGCACCCGAGGGCGTCGCCGTCGTCGTCTGCGCCTCGGCGAAGCCCGTGGGTCCGTCGCAGACCCGGCCGGGTCCGGCAACCGAGCTGGAGCCCGAGGCGGGTGCCGCGTTCTGGGGTGCGGCCCGCTGGTTCGAGGCCAGCGTGCTCCTGACCGGGCTCGACACCCTCGTCGCGCGGACCGTCATGGCGACGAGCGCCCCGGGTGCGCGTACCTGCCCGTCGTGCGATCGTCCTGGCGGCGCGGACCTGTGTGCGTTCTGCCAGCTCCCGGTCGTCGAACCGACCGGTGACACCACCTACGGAGGTCCCGCATGAACCCCCGTCAGCGGCGAGGTGCGCTGCTGCTCGTCCTCACGTCCGTGGGCGCCATCGTGGTGTTCTTCGCCGTCGTCGCGTTCGTCGGCAGGGTCGGCTCCGAGGTCGGGCCGATGACCACGGCGTGGGAGCTGTCCCGCGACGTCACCGCCTACGAGCCGGTGGACGGCACCATGCTCCACGCGGTGCAGATGCCCGAGCGCTGGCTCCCCAAGACGGCGATCCGCAGCCAGTCGGAGGTGCAGGGGCTCGTGGCTGCCGCCAACGTGCCCGCCGGGTCGGTGCTGCAGAAGGGCATGCTCGTCCCCCGCCCCGGTGTGCAGCCCGGCTACCGCGAGGTCGCCATCGTGGTGGACGCCGAGACCGGCGTCGCCGGCAAGGTGAAGCCGGGCAACCACGTCGACATCATCGCGACCACCGCCGCCGGCAAGGACGGGACACCGCAGAAGTCGGAGATCTGGGTCTCCAACGCGCTGGTCCTGGAGGTGGGCGTCCCGAGCGACGTGTCGAAGTCGGACGCGGGCGGCAGCTTCGCGACCACGAAGGGTGTGCCGGTGACCTTCGCGCTGACCTCCGACGACGCCCTGCGCCTGGCCTACGTCGAGTCGTTCTCCGTCAAGCTGCGCCTCGCCCTCCGCGGTGACGGCGACGACCAGTCCGTGCCGGACTCGCACCGCACGTACGAAGGGCGGTGACCCGTGGCCATCAAGGTGATCCTGGCGTCGGCGGCCGAGGAGACCCTCGACCGCATGACCCAGATCGTGGCGGAGGCCGACGGCATCGACCTGGTGCACCTGGTCCGTGCCGCGTCCGGCATCCAGGACGCGATCGACCGCAACCCCGAGGCCGAGGTGGTGGTGGTCGACCGCGCGCTGGACGGCGGTCGCGGCCTCGCCGTGGCGCGCGGGCTCGGGGCGAGCAACCCGCTGCTGGGCATCGTGATGCTCGTCGAGCACTCCGGTCCCGAGCAGTTCGCCGAGGCGATGGAGTCCGGGGCGCGAGCCGTCGTCACCACCTCGTCCAGCCTCGCCGAGGTGGTGGCGAGGCTGGAGACGGTCGCGCAGTGGGTCGCCGCCGCACGGGCCGCCGTCTCGTCGGACCTCATGGGCGGACGCGGCGGCAAGGTGATCGCCGTCGCCGGTGCCAAGGGCGGCGTCGGCGCCTCGGTCGTCAGCCTGCTCCTCGCGCAGGGGCTGCTCGGCAGCCGGACGGTCGCGGCGGTGGACTTCGACCTGCAGTCCGGGGACCTGTCCGCGTACCTCGGCGTGCACACGCGTCGGTCGCTGGTCGACCTGGTCGACATCGCGGGCGAGATGTCCGGCCGGGTGCTGCGCGAGACGTCCTACGACGTGCCGGGCGGCCTGCGGCTGCTCTCGGCGCCGAACGACGGCGAGCGCGGCGAGGACATGACGGCCCGCGCGGCGCGCGCCGTCGTGAACGCCCTGCGGTTCCAGTTCGACGTATCGGTGATCGATGTGGGGACGCACCTCACCGAGGCGACGGCCACGGTGCTCGAGGACGCCGACGTGGCGGTCCTCGTCGTCACGCCCGACCTGCCCGCGCTGCGCGCGGCCCGCCGCGTGCTGGCCATGTGGGAACGGCTGACGGTGCGGCAGCCCGGCTCCGTCCAGGTGGTGCTGAACCGGTGCTCCCGGCAGAGCGAGGTCACCGAGCAGCTCGCGGCACGGATCGTCGAGACGCGGATCGCCGCGGCCGTGCCCGAGGGCGGCTCCACCTTCGTGAGCGCGATGAACACCGCCACGCTGGCGGCCACCGGCACACCCGTGCACGCCGCGCTCGCGCGGTTCGGCACGGGGGTCCTGGACGGGCTCGACGCGGACCGGCAGCCTGCCGAGACATCGGCCCCGGAGCTGCGGCGCGCGCGCGGACGCCGGCGCTCCCGGCAGCCGTTGGACGCGGGGCAGTCGTCGATCGAGCTGGTCGTCGCGTTCCCGATCGCCCTGCTCGTGTTCCTCGTCTGCGCGCAGGGGGTCGCCTGGGGGGCCGGCTTCGTGCTCAGCCGCAACGCGGCCCAGGAGGGTGCCCGGACGGTGGGCGTGATGGGGTGGGGCCCGACCACCGAGAGCGCCGCGGCGGACGACGCGCGCGGCGAGCTCGCCGGACCGTGGCTGGCCGGATCCTCGGTCGCGGTGGGTCCGGACCAGGTCCGGGTCGACGTGGTGGCGCCCACGGTGTTCCCCGGTGTCCGGCTCACCTCCACGGCGACGGCGGCCGTCCTGCCGGAGCCGTCATGAGGACGCCTCGGACGGCGGTCCCCGGCCGCGACGCGGGACAGGCGTCGATCGAGCTGGTCGGGGTGGTCACGATCCTGCTCGTGGTCACGCTGCTCTGCGTCCAGGGGTTGTTCGTCGCCCAGGTCGGGGCGGTCGCGCAGCAGGCCGCACGGGACGGTGCCCGGGCACAGACCCTCGGCGCCGACCCCGACGCGGCCGCCCGCCGGCAGATACCGGGGTGGGCGACGGTCGAGAGCATCGCGTCGAGCTCCGTGCCCGGCGGCGAGCGCGTCAGCGTCCAGCTGCGCGTGCCGATCGTCCTGCCGGGCATCACGTCCAGCTCCTTCGTCATCAGCCGCGACGCGGTCCTGCCGAGGGGGTGACACGTGGCTCTCCGCGACCGTCTGCAGCAGTCCGCCTCCGGCTCCGACGAGCCCGACCTGATCAGCCACTACCGCGACCGGCTGCTCGAGGAGGTCGACCTCGACGAGCTCGCCCGCCTCAACCCGACGCAACGCCGTGCACGGCTCGAGCGCATCCTGTCCCGGCTGCTGTCGGCCGACGGCCCGGTGCTCGCCTCGCGGGACCGCTCGGTCCTCATCCAGCGCGTGGTCGACGACGCCCTCGGGCTGGGCGTGCTGGAGCCCCTCCTCGCGGACGAGAGCATCACGGAGATCATGGTCAACGGGCCGCGCGACATCTTCGTGGAGCGCCGGGGCCAGGTGATGCGGGTGCCGACGACGTTCGCGTCCGAGGAGCAGCTGTACCAGACCATCGACCGGATCGTGTCGGCCGTGAACCGCCGGGTGGACGAGTCCTCACCGATGGTGGACGCCCGGCTTCCCACCGGTGAGCGCGTCAACGTGATCATCCCGCCGCTGGCGCTCGACGGGCCCTCGCTCACCATCCGGCGCTTCCCGCAGCTCTACCGGCTGGGTCAGCTGGTGGAGAAGGGGAGCCTCGACGTGCACGCCGCCAACCTGCTGGGCGCATGCGTCCGGGCGCGGCTGAACGTGATGATCTCCGGCGGTACCGGCACGGGCAAGACGACCTTCCTGAACGCGCTGTCCGGCCTGATCCCCTCCCACGAGCGGATCGTCACGATCGAGGACGCCGCCGAGCTGTCGTTGCAGCAGGAGCACGTGGTCCGGCTGGAGTCGCGGCCGGCGAACGTCGAGGGCACCGGGCAGGTGACCATCCGGGACCTGGTGCGGAACTCGTTGCGCATGCGCCCGGACCGCATCGTCGTCGGCGAGGTGCGCGGCGGCGAGACGCTCGACATGCTCCAGGCGATGAACACCGGGCACGAGGGATCCCTCGCCACGGTGCACGCGAACTCGGCGTTCGACGCCCTCGGCCGGCTCGAGACGCTGGCGAGCATGAGCGAGCTCGACCTGCCGGTGGCGACCATCCGGGACCAGGTGAACTCCGCGATCGACCTGGTGGTCCACCTGGAGCGGGCGGCCGACGGCTCACGCCGGGTGGCGGAGATCGCGGCGCTCGTCTCCACGCGGCGTGCGGAGTACGACCTGGTCCCGCTGTCCGTGTTCCACCAGGACCCGCTCGGCCCGGACCGGCACGTCACCGGGACGTGGGTGCGCCACCCGCTGCCGGAGGTGCTGCGGGCGCGGCTCGCGCGCGCCGGTGAGCAGGCGGTCGCCGGCGTGGGGGTGAGCGCATGAGCCCGGCGCTGATCCTCACGACGCTGCTGGTCACGCTCGTGCTGCTGGTCACCACCGTCGCGGTGCTGCAGCAGAACGTGGTGCACCGGCGTCAGCTGCTCGCCGCTGTCGACGCGCGGGCGTCGTGGCGGACCAACCTGCTCGACCGGGTCGACTCCCGGTTCCGCGGCACCCGGTGGGGTGGCCGGATCGGCGCGCTGCTCGCGGGGTCCGGACTGGTGCGCTGGACCCCGACGGTGTTCGTCCTGGTGGTCGTCGGGGCCGCTCTGCTGGCGGCGCTGCTCACCTGGGCGGTGGCCGGTCGGATCGCCGGGCTGCTGGCCGCCGTGATCGTGGTGGTGTCCGCCCGCCGGTGGCTGCAGCGGCGCCGCGAGGCGCGGATCGAGAGGTTCATCGGCCAGCTGCCCGAGCTGGCGCGGCTGCTGGCGAACGGTGCGCAGGCCGGGCTGGGCGTGCGGCGCTCGATGGAGCTGGCGGCGCGGGAGATGGAGGAGCCGGCGAGCACCGAGCTGGGCCAGGTCGGGGCCGAGCTCGCGGTGGGTCAGAGCCTGCAGGGCGCGCTGGCGCACCTGGCCGAGAGGCTGCCCTCTCGGGAGCTCGTGGTGCTGGTGCAGACCCTGGTGATCCAGGGCAAGGCCGGTGGCGCCCTGGTCACGGCCCTGCAGAACATCGCGGCGACGCTCGACGAGCGTCGTCAGCTGCGGCGTGAGATCAAGACGGCGGTGGTCGGCGCGACGTTCTCCGGCTACGCCGTCGTGGTGATCGGAGGCGTCGCGGTGGTCTTCATGAACATGATCTCGCCCGGTGCCCTCGACACGATGTTCGGCACCTTGATCGGCCAGCTGGTGCTGGGCGCCGCGGCGGTGCTGTTCGTCGCCGGCTTCGTCACCATCAACCGCATCACGGACGTGAGCCTCTGACATGGTGCTGCTGATCGGTCTCGCGTCCGCCGCCCTCGTCGTCCTGGGGGCTGCCGGCATCCGCATGCTGCGGACCACCGGCCTCGAGGACGTCGAGGCGGCGATCCGTACCGCGCCGGCCGCGGAGCGGCCGCGGGGGTTCGGTGCCTTCCTCGACCTGACGGGCGCCCGGTTCCTCGGCGTCACCATGCGGCTCTACGGACCGGCGCGGCTGCGTCGTCTGGAGGAGACCATCCGCCGGGCCGGCCGCCCGGACGGCCTCACGCTGACGATCTACCTGCGCCGGCAGGCGGCGTTCGTCCTGATCGGCGTCGTCGTGCTGGTCGTCTTCACGATCATCGGGCAGACGTTGTTCGGCCTGCTGGTCGCCGTGCTGCTCGCGGTGTGGATGCGGCTGTGGCTGTTCTCCGCGGGCCGGCGCCGGCAGGCGGCGATCGACTCGGAGCTGCCCGACTTCCTCGACGTGCTGGGCGTCACCGTGACGGCGGGTCTGGGGTTCCGGCAGGCCGTGGAACGGGTGTGCGAGTTCCACTCGGGCCCGCTCGCCGAGGAGATGCGCACGGTGATGCAGGAGATGAGCGTGGGAGTGTCCCGTCGTCGGGCGTTCGTCGCGCTGCGTGAGCGGACCCGCTCCGAGGGCGTCGGCGCGTTCGTCACGGCCCTGCTGCAGGCCGAGGAGCTGGGGGTACCGCTGTCGAGCGCGCTGGACGACATCGCGTCCGACGTCCGCAAGGAGCACGCCCAACGGGTCCGCCAGGCCGCGGCGAAGGCGGGTCCGAAGGTGTCGCTCGTGGTGACGCTGACCATCGTGCCCGGGACGTTGCTGCTGATCGGGTCGGCGATCCTGCTCGCGAACAAGGGCGTGCTCGGTGCGATCTTCTGAGCCGACCTCCGGTGCGGGAACGGCGGCAGGGGCCGCCCGGCCCGGCGCCGTGCCGCCGGCCGGGCCTGCGGTGGTGCCGCCACCGGGTCACCTGGCGATCGGCGGGGTGGTCCGGCTGCTGTGCGAGGTGCGGCTCGCCATCCTCGTCGTGGCCTTCGTCTCCTCGGTGGTGCAGGCGACGATCACGCCGCTGGGCGTCCTGATGGTCGCCGTCGCCGCACCCTTCTCCTACGTGCCGGCCCGGACGTGGGAGCGCCGTGGGGACCTGCTGTCGCGGTCCGGCATCCTGCTGGCCTGCGACCTGGTGACCACCGTCATCGTGCTGCTCGCCCTGCAGGGCGAGCTGATGATGGTGTACGCCGCTGCGACTGTGAGCCTTCTCGGCGTCGTGGTCGGCATGCGCCTCGCCCTCGTGATGGCGATCCCGGTCGCCCTGACCCTCCTGGCGGAGAACCGTGCGATGGCGGCCGGGGACCTGAGGTGGCTGGTGCTGTGCGCCGGAGCGGTCGGCGTGGTGGGGATGGCGTGGGCGGGCGGTGCGCTCGGCACGGCCCTGCGGGCGCAGGCAGCCGTCGCCAACGAGCTGGCGGCCAGCCAGGCCCGGCGCGCTGCGACCCTGGAGCGGGTCCGCATCGCACGGGACCTGCACGACACGGTCGCCGGCGACCTCGCGGGGGCCACGCTCCTGGGCCAGACGTTGGTGCGGCGCCTGGAGCGCGACGAGGCCGATGCCGAGGCCCAGGACCTGGCCCGTGCGCTGCTCACGGTCTGCCGCACGGCGCACGCCGACACCCGCACCGCGCTGGGCGAGCTGCGCCGGGCGGAGACGGCTGCGCCGGACGACCTCGCGGAGGTCTGCGAGCGGTGGGCGGACCGCACCGGCATCGCGTGCACGGCCGAGCTGGACCCCTCGATCACGCAGCTGGCCGCCGACCTCGCGTCGGACGTCAAGGCCGTGGTGCTCGAGCTGCTCGAGAACGTGCGGCGGCACTCCGGTGCGGCGAGCGTCACGGTGCGGGTCGCCGTGGTGCAGGACGAGGTGCACGTCGAGGTGACGGACGACGGCCGCGGGCTCGACGACGACAAGGTCGACGCCGTCGGGACGGACGGGCACTTCGGGATCGTGGGCATCCGGGAGCGGGCCCGGTCCCGCGGGGGCCACGTGCACCATCGCCACCCGGCCGGGGGCGGGCTCAGCACCCTGGTGACGTTCGGGGTGCGGACCCGATCGGCGGTGCCGTCGTGAGAGTCCTGGTGGCGGACGACAACGCCCTGATCCGGCTGGGGCTGCGGGCCGCCCTCGGTGAGCTGGACGACGTGCAGGGCGTGGAGGAGGCCGCGAACGGCGTCGAGGCCGTGGAGCGCGTGCGGCAGGGTGACATCGACGTGGTGCTGCTGGACGTGCGGATGCCGGTCCTGGACGGTCTGGGTGCTCTGCCCGACCTGGTCCCGCGCGCGACGGTGGTGATGCTTACCCACACCGACGACCTCGAGGTGGTCACCGAGGCGATGCGCCTCGGTGCGTCCGGCTACATCATCCACGGCTCGTTGGCACCGGAGGTGCTCGGGTCCGCGCTGCGCGCGTGCCTGGCGGGTGGGACGTTCACCGCCGGGCTGCCGTCGCTGATCCCCAGCTCACCGTCGCCGCAGGCGCCGGCCGTCCGGCCCGGTGGCCTGTCGGCGCGCGAGGCGGAGGTGATGGACGCCGTTGCCCGCGGTCTGACCAACCACGAGATCGCCCGGGCCCTGTTCCTCTCCGAGAAGACGGTGAAGAACCACATCAACAGCATCTTCAACAAGCTCGGCGTGGCCACCCGGGCCCAGGCGGTCGCCGTCTGGCTGAGCCCGCAGGTAGGTCCGTAGGCCCGTCCGGAAAGGGGCCCGAGCTGGGCCCTGGGCGGGTCGTGCCGCAGCTGCCCGGAACCTAGCGTCGTCCTTGCCAACAGACCACGGGGCCCGGCCCCACGCAGATCAGGAGCCCGTCATGGACACCCTCACCCGCCGCGCCGTCGCCGCTCAGCTCCTCGTCACCGGCTTCGTCGCCGGCGCCTTCGACCGCCTCCGCAGCGACGACCGCGGCCAGGGCTCGGTCGAGTACGTGGGCATCATCCTCGTCGTCGTCGCCATCATCGGGGTCGTGATCGCAGCCGCGAGCGGCCTCGGCGGCACCATCGTCACCAAGATCAAGGGCGCGATCGACAGCATCGGCTGACGCCGTCCGACCCTGGCTCGCTCTGCAGGGCCGTCCCCGACGAAAGGAGCCGCGGTGCGCCGCCTCCCCCTGGCCGTCCCCAGTGTCGCCGTGGCGGCGGTGCTCGTCCTCGCGGGCTGCACGTCCAAGGACCCCGCACCAGCGCCTTCCGCGACGGGCTCGCGTGCCGCGGCACCGAGCCCGTCGGCGCCGGACGGCACGGTGACCACGGAGGCGAAGCACCTCGGCGCGCCGGTGCGGATCGCGGTGCACCCCATCCAGGCGGACGGTCAGCGGGCACTGCTCACCGTGGACTTCGCCATGGCGAAGGACGCACCGCCGGACGCATCCATCTCCTTGGGCGTCCTGCTGCGCGACCCCGGCTCGTTCCTCAACGCCGGCAAGCTGCGGCTGCTGGACCTCTCCTCCTCGACGGTCTACGACGTGGCGCGGGACTCGACCAACCGTGCGGTGACCAGCCAGGGGCCGCAGAACCTGACGCCGGGCACCACGGTGACGGTGCACGCCTACTTCGCAGCCCCCACGGCGTCGCAGGTGGACGTGCTGCTTCCGTACTTCGGCCTGGTCGCCGGCGTGCCGGTGACCACGGTGGGCGCCGGAGGCACCTCGCCGACGCCCCCGGCGGACCTGCATGCGGACGGACAGGTGACGTATCCCTCCGCCGCCCTCGACGCCTTCACCGTGGGGTACGACAGCTCCTCGAGCGGACGGGTCGAGGGCCGGACGGCGACCGTCACGCTGGCGTCCGACGTGCTGTTCGCCACCGGCGAGTACGTGCTGACCCCGCAGGCGGCGGCCGTGGTGGACCGCGCGGCGCAGCAGGTGCGCGCGAGCGGCAAGGTCGGGGAGGTCAGCGTCACGGGGCACACCGACGACGTCGGCACCGATGCGTTCAACCAGGACCTGTCCGAGAAGCGTGCGCAGTCGGTCGCCGACCGGCTGGCACCCATCCTGGGCGGCTCGTACACCCTGACGGTGGCAGGCAAGGGCAAGACCCAGCCGGTGGCTCCCGGCACGTCGCCGGAGGCGCGCGCGGCGAACCGCCGCGTGGAGATCGCGTTCACGACGAAGGACGCCGGCGCCGCGGTCGACGTGCCGAGCGGCGTCCCGGCACCGGCCGCGACGGGCCCGGTCGGGTCGGGCAGCACGCCCGTCTCGCTCCAGGTCGACGGTGTGTCCTACACGGTGGCCGCGACCTCCGTCGTGCGGCGTGAGGGGTACCTGGTCGGGACGCTCGAGGTGACGCGCACGTCGTCGGGCACCGGCCCGCTCACCGGCCTGTTCGGGGACGCCGCGATCGGCCTGAGCCTGGGCCGTGGCCTGCCCGCCACCACTCTGGCCGGCGGGGCGTTCAACGTGAGCCTGCTCGGTCAGGGCAGCCGCCTCTACCCCGCGGACTACGTGACCAAGGCCGGGCAGGACGGTGCCAAGGACCGACGGGCGGTCGTGACCGACGAGTTCCTGGACGCTTCCGTCGCGGCCGGGCAGAGCGTCGCGGTCACGGTGGTATGGCCGAACCTCGCCGGCGGCACGGTGAGCATCGACGTCCCCGACCGGTTCCGGATCACCGACGTCCCGGTGTCGGGGTCATGACCGGACCGCTCCGGGACGCGATCCGCAGCATCGACCGCCGGGCCGTCGCCCTCTTCGTCGGGCTCGACCTCACCACCTACGTCCTCGTGTTCTGGCTGCTCGTACCGTCCTTCAGCCGGGTGCTCCTCGCCGTGCCGCCGATGACCGCCGCCGCTGTCGGCTGGGTCCTGTCGATCGTGCGGCTGACGCTGGTGAGCGTCGTGGTGGTGCGCTCGTCGCGCAGCCGACGGGGCCTGGTCGCGCGGCCCGACGTCGTCCCGACCATGGTCACGGCCGGTCTGGTCGCCTGGTGCGTGCAGCTGGTCCTCGGCGTCGCCGCCGCCCTCCTCGTGGGTGCGCCCGTGTGGAGGTGGCGCATGCTGCTGGACCTGGTCGCGTGGGTCGGGTTCGCCCTGGTCGGCATCCTGTTCGTCAGCCCCGGCCAACCGGAGCGGCTGCCGCTGCGCTACCGGCTCGCTGCCGAGCGGGACCGCGGGTCGCTGAGCCTGTGGCTGCTGCCGGCGGTGGTCGCCCTGGTGACCGTGACGCTGCTGGCGGTGGTCGGCATCGGCTCGGCCACCAACGACCGCCGCGAGTCCTCCACCGCGGCTGACGCGGCGGCGCTCGCGGCCGCCGACGCCTGGCGGGACCGGGTCGGGGTGGCCTTCGGCGCCGCGTGGTCCGCCACGGACCCGGTCGGGTTCTGGGCCTTCGCCGGTACCGACCTGGGCAGCCTCGCGGACGGCTCGTTGTCCGCCGCCGCCTCGTCGTACGCCGCTGCGAACGGGGCGCAGCTGCGCTCCCTGTCCGTCGACCCGGTGCGGGGCCAGGTGACCGTGCAGGTGGAGAACGACGCCGCGGTTCCGACCAACGGGCGGCACGTGCAGGCGGTTGCCACGGCGCGGCTGCGGTTCGAGTCCGGCGCCTGCCGGTCGGGCCGTCTCCTCGGCTTCCTCGTGGGCGCCTCCTGCAGCACGTCCGCGCCCGCCGCGACGCCGACCGCCTCGCCCACCCCCGGGCCCACGCCGTCGCCGTCGGACAGCCCCGCGCCGCCGCCGTTCGTCCGGCCGGCGGGCATCGGTGGGTTCGACGTCCAGGCCGAGCTGACAGGGAACCGATGAGCCACCCGAACCGCGTCGTCGGCCTGGTCCGGCGCCTGCTGTCCCGCGTGCGGGCCGAGACCGCCGGCGACCGTGGTGCCGGAACCGTCGAGTACATCGGCGTCCTGCTCGTGGTGGGCGCACTGGTGCTGTCGTTGCTGATGGCCGCCTCACCGCTCGGCGGCAGCATCGCCGCCAAGCTGTGCCAGGCGCTCGGCACGAGCTGCGCGGCCCCCGGCGCCGTCGCACAGGACAAGGCGCCCCCCCAGGACCCGTGCACGGTCCAGACGGACGACACCAACGTCAAGCTCGGCGTGTCGATCGCGTTCATCGACATCGGCGACCAGGGCAAGCTCGCCGTCGAGAAGATGAGCGACGGCACCTACAAGGTCACCGTGAGCGGCGACCTCGGGGTGGATGCCTCCCTGACCGCAGGAGAGGCCAAGGGGAAGCTGGTCATCGCGGACTACGGGGGCGAGCTGGGGGCGGAGGCGTCCATCTCCGGCGGTGTGTTCGCGGGCGCGGGGAACGAGTACACGTTCAAGAACGAGGCCGATGCCGGCAGGTTCACCGACTGGGTGACCCGGCAGGTGGCCAAGCAGGGGATCAAGTCGATCGCGAGCGGCGTGGCCCCCGGCGTGGGCATGAGCGTCGACCTGGGCAGCTGGTTGCTGGACAAGATCACCGGCTACGACTACTCGCCGCCGAGCCCCACGGCGACGTACTACGAGGGCGGCGTCACGGCAGGCGGCAGCGCGTCGGCCGGAGCGGTGACGGCGGGGGCGTCCGCGGACGTGGAGGCCAAGGCGGCGCTCGGCATGAAGCTCGACCACACCAACGGCGACCGGACCGTCTACACCAAGGTCACGGTCGACGCGAACGCGGCAGTCACCCTCGGCCTGACGGACACCAACGCCGACTGGGGTGCGGGCGCCGACGGGAAGGCCACCGTTGAGCTCGTCGTGGGCACCACCGTCGACAAGGACAACAAGGTCACGGCCGTCTCGCTCGACGGCGCCGCCACCGCTGAGGGGTCGGGGAACCTCACGGCCCTCGTCGGCTACCCGCTGCAGGGCGGGGGCGGCAAGGGGGTGCAGATGTCCGCGTCGTTCGACGTCACCGACGCGAACCGGGCGCAGGTGATAAACCTGCTCGCCGGGGTCGGAGCGGTCACGCTGTCCAGCGGCTCGCCCGCGGCAGGGGTCGCCTCGGCGATCCCCCAGCTGATCGACCAGGCGCGGCGGAACGGCGACGTCACCGCCCAGTTCGTCGACGTGAGTTCCTCTACGCTGCTCGACGCAGCCCTCGCGGTGAAGGCCCCGGCGGTCGGAGGCCTCGGTTTCAGCGCCGGTGCGGACACCTCCAGCACGACGTCGACCTCGGCGCACTACCTCGGAGACCACGGGTGGAAGGACTGGACAGCATGCGGACGTTGACCCGGACGGCGGCGGTCGTCGTGGTGCTGGTCGGAGCCCTGGCGGGCTGCTCCGGGACCGCCAAGGCCCCGAGCTCCGGCGGCTCGCCGGCGTTCGGCGTCCAGCCGACGGGACGCACCGTGACCATCACCAGCCTGGCGACGCCGCAGGGCACCACGCCGGTGACCGTCCTCGGGGTGACGGTTGACGTCCCCACGGGCGACACCAGCTCGACCAGCACGCTGGACAACGGCATCAAGCAGCTAGTGGTGCACGACCCGGCGCAGAAGCGCGCCGTCGCCACGGTGACGGTGACGCCGGTGCACGGAGCGAACGACACCGCGGTCGACGCGTCGTCGCAGACGGCCGAGGCGCAGATCGCCGCCACCCCGGGCTGGTCCGACGTCTCCCTCTCGCCGGCGGCCTGGAAGGGCATGCCCTACGCCACGGCGATCCGCGCCACCCTCACCCAGGACGACGGCTCCAAGCGCGACACGATCCTGGTCACGGTGCGGGACGCCAAGGGGACCAAGACCGTCGGCGTCTCGGCGGAGGCCGCCCACGGGCAGCTCGACGACTCAGCCGGGTTCGCCATCCTGCGCACGCTGCGCTTCGAGGGCTGACGGTGCCGCCCAGCCCGCTCGCCGGCCAGGCGGGCACCGTCCTGGTCCTGGTGGTCGTGGTGGTGTCCTGCGGCGTGCTGGTCGGCACGTTCGCCGCCTTCTACCGGCGGTACCGAATGTTCACCCGCGGCCTGCGCGGTACCGCGATGGTGGTGGACGTGCGGCCCACGGGAGTCTGGCAGCAGCGGTCGGTCACCGAGGCTCCGACGGACACCGTGGTCGTGGCCACCGCGGCGATGCCGCGTGGTGTGCCGGTGAACCAGAAGGTGCCGCACGGCCAGTACCAGCCGGGTCAGGTGGTCCCGGTGGTGCAGGCACCCGGCCGGCCGGACGTGGTACTCCTGGACCGGCCAGACCTGGAGCGTCCCGTGTGGGCGGTGTACCTCCCGCTCGTGCTCCTGGTGGCGGCCCCCGTCATCACCTTCCTGGGGCTCAGCCACCGCGGCTGACGGGAAGGCCACGAGAGGTCGAGGATCGGCATGGCAACGTTGATGCGAGGCGTCGTCGTCCAGGGCAAGGTCGTCCTGGTGCCGGCGCTGTGAACGGCCGCCCCGCGCTGACGCGGATCGCCGGTGACGACGACCGGCTCGAGGTGCTCCGTGCGGCGAACGACGAGCTGGAGCTCGCGTTCCTGCCCGGCGTCGGCGGTCGGCTGATCTCGCTGCGCTGCGGCGGAGCAGAGCTGCTGTGGCGCAACCCGGAGTACCTGGACGCCGACCTGGGGACGGTGCGACCGCGATCTACCTGGGCGCCGCTGACCGAGGCGATGGGGTCGTGGGCGAACGTGGGCGGCTCGAAGACGTGGCCGGCTCCCCAGGGCTGGGGCTCGCCGGACGAGTGGCCGGGCCCGCCGGACGGCGTGCTGGACGCGGGCCGCTGGACCGTCAGTGACGAATGGTCGGACGACCTCGACGGGCTCGTGGTCCGGCTGACCAGCCCGGACGACGCGCGCACCGGCCTGCGGGTCGAACGCCGGCTGGTGGTCCCCCGCTCGGGCGCCACCGTCCGGCAGCGCAACACGTTCACCAACGTCTCCGACCGACCGGTCCGCTGGTCCGTCTGGGAGGTCTGCCAGGTGGACACGGAGGCCTTCGCGCACCAGGCCGGAGGGTCGCTCGAGGTCGGCTCGTCCGGCACCGCCGCGCCGATCTCCATGGTCGAGTCCGACGGCGCGATCGACGTCGGGCCCCTGGTGGACGGCTTCCGCGCCGTGCAGGTGAGCGACGTGGTGGCCAAGGTCGGGTTCACCGATGCCACGGGGTCCGTCCGCTACCGCCGCCCCGACGGCGCGGGGATCGAGCTGACGTTCCCCGTGGACGCGGGCGCCGTGTACCCCGACGGCGGCTGCCAGGTGGAGCTGTGGATGCAGTACCCGACCGCTGCGCCGATCGGCTCGCTGGAGGGGCTGCACCCGACGGCGCGGCTGGTGGAGCTGGAGATCCTGTCACCGCTCCACGAGCTGGCGCCCGGCGCGAGCGCGTCGTTCGACTTCTCGTGGACGGTGCACGGGCCGCGCACGTGATGCCGGGTCAGCCGGCCTGCAGCAGCACCACGCCCTTGCCCCCGACCGCTCCCGCTTCCATGTCGAGATGGGCCCGGACGATGTCGTCGAGCGCGTACACCTTCCCCACCGGCACCCGGGCCCGGCCCGCGGCGACCGCGTCGAGGAAGTCCTGCAGCACGGCCGGCGGCAGGTCGGCGGCGTCGCCGGAGTAGGCGGTGAGGCGGACGCCGTTCGGCAGCCAGTCCATCGGGTAGAACTCCGGGATCGTCCAGCGGTCGGAGAGCATGCCGGTGAAGCACACGGTGCCGCCCGGCCGGACGGCGCGAAGCGTGTCGCGCAGCACGTCGGAACCGACCAGCTCGACGGCTCCGTCGACGCCGTCGGGCACCAGGTCCCGCACCTGGTCGGCGACGTGGCCGTCGTCCACCAGGGCGTGGTGGGCGCCGGTCTGCTCGAGCAGGGGGCGCCGCGCCGGCGAGCGGGTGGTGGACAGGACGGTGAGGCCCTGCAGCCGGCCGAGCACGGCCAGTGCGAGGCCGACGGACGACGTGCCGCCGCGGACCAGCAGGGTGTCCCCGGCCGACGGTCGGACGCCGACGGCCAGCGACCCGTACGCCGTCTGCAGCATCTCGGGGACGGCGCCCAGCACCTCCCACGGCAGGTCGCTGCTGAACGGCACCACCTGGGAGACGGGGACGACGACGTGCTCGGCGTAGCCGCCGTCGAAGGTGCGGCCCATCCCGCCCATCATCGCCATCACCTGCGTGCCGACGGCCAGCTCGCCGCCCGGGGCGTCCTCGACCACGCCGGCCGCCTCGATCCCGGGGATCCGCGGGAACGAGCCCGACCAGGCCTGCCCGCTGCGGAAGTGCAGCTCGGAGCGGTTGAGGCCGAAGGCGTGCACCCGGACCAGCACCTGACCGGGTTCCGCGTGCGGCAGCGGGACGTCGCGGACCTGGAGCACCTGGGGACCGCCGGGCTGGTCGACGACGACGGCACGCATCGTGGCGCTCATCGGGTCGCCGCCGGGTCCGGCTCGAGGGTGGTGAGCAGGTGCTCGAGGATCGTCGTGACCGCGGCTGCGGCCGGCTCGTCGCCCAGGTGCTCCTGCAGCGCCCGGTCGACGATCGCCGTCGCCTCGTCGAGCGCCGCCTCGCCCGCGGCCGTGAGGGTGATCAGCGACGAGCGGCGGTCGTCGGGATGCGCCGAGCGCGCGGCGAGGCCGTCACGCTCCAGACGGTCGACGAGCTTGCTCGCCGCCCCGACGGTGATGCCGAGCTCGGTGCGCAGCTCCTGCACGCGCGCCGCACCGGGGTGCCGGCGGAGCACCCGGAGGGCGGACAGGGTTCCCAGCCGGACGGTGCCGGCGTCGGCGAGCCGGTCGTCGAGGTGGTTCCACAGGGTGGTCTCGTAGCGGACCAGCACGTCGAAGAAGTCCATGCTCATCGCAACATGATGTCACGTCACTAGATTCCCGGTGATCTACCTTCCCCGGTGCTCTCCCGCGGCAGCAGGACGTGGGGCGCCAGCGCCTCCTCCGCGGGGGCGTCGGGCTCGTCGATCCGAACCGCGAGCCGCTCGACGGCGGCACGTGCGATGAACGGGATGTCCAGCGACACGGTGCTCAGCGTGGGCCGCGAGTACCGGCCCTCCTCGATGTCGTCGATACCGATGATCGCCACGTCGTCCGGCACCGAGAGGCCGGCGTCGAACACCGCCCGCATGGCGCCCATCGCCATCAGGTCCGAGTAGCAGAAGATCGCGTCCGGCCGGTCGGGTGCGGCGAGCAGCGTCTGGGCGGCGGAGTAGCCGTCGGCCCGGCTGTACCGGGGGGCCGGGCGCAGCAGGTCGGGGTCCGGCTCGAGACCGGCGTCGCGCAGGGCGTCCTGGTAGCCGGCGGTCCGCTTGCGCGGGGTCGCGTAGTCCTCCTGCGGCTGGGCGCCGATCGCCGCGATGCGCCGACGACCGAGGGACACGAGGTGCGCCGTGGCGTCGTAGGCCGCACGCTCGTTGTCGATGGCCACGTGGTCGTACCGGCCGTCGAAGTCGTGCTCGCCGAGCAGGACGAGGGGGATGGACCGCCCGGCGCGCATCTCCAGCAGCTCGGTGGCGGTGACGAGAGGGCTGAACAGGATGCCGTCGAACAGCATGGTCCGATCGGCGCCGGTGAGCAGCCGGCGCTCACGCTCGTGGTCGTCACCGGTCTGGTCGATCATCACGCGGTAGCCGACGGCGGCCGCGGCGTTGATCACCTCGCGCGCGAGCTGGGAGAAGTACGGCACGTCGATCTCGGGCACGACGAGGGCCAGCACCCCGGTGCGGCCGGTCCGCAGGGTGCGCGCCACCGGGTTGGCGCGGTAGTCGAGCTCCTCCATCGCGGCGAGCACGCGCTGCCGCATCGCCTCGCTGACGTGCTCGTACCCGCTCACCACGTTGGACACCGTGCGCATCGAGACGTTCGCCGTGCGGGCGACGTCACGGAGGGTGGCGGCCATCGAACTCCCCTGGTCGAACCTGCTCACGGCCTGGTCGGACGCGTCCCGTACACCTTGGCGGGAACCGCCTCGCAGCAGCGCCGGAATCGCAGCGCCAGCCTACTTGCCAACGTGCGCAAAGGCGAGCTACGTTTGCGCACGTTGGCAAACGGCGCGACGATCGGCCGTCCCCATGTCCACAAGGGAGTGTTCATGCACCAGGCACTGCCGCGGCGGCCCCGTCCGTCGCGCGACCTCGCGGGCCGGGCTCGCGGCCTCCGCCGCACCTTCCCCGCCGTCCTGACGGCCGCTGCGGCCGTCGTTGCGCTCGCGGCCTGCGGCCCCGCCGTCACCGCCGGCGGCTCCGGGGCCACCGGCACCGCCTCCGCGGCCAACCCGGACCAGCTCCAGGCGCCGAGCGACGCGAACCCGTCCGGCTCGATCACCATCTGGGACCGCTCCGGCGACCTCTACAACGTGTTCGACGCGGCGATCGCGGCCTTCAACAAGAAGTACCCGAACATCAAGGTCAACCACCAGGCCGTCGACATCAACGCCAAGCTGCAGAACACCCTGATCACGGGCAGCGACGTGCCGGACGGCGTGTTCCTCGACGACGCGCTGGTGGCCGGCTACTCGGACTACCTCTGGGACCTGAGCGGCGTCCTCAAGCCGTACGTGAAGGACATCGCCAAGCAGAAGGTGGACGTCAGCACCGTCAAGGGCGGCGTGTACGGAGTCCCGTTCGACCTGGACCCGGGCCTGCTGTTCTACAACGACACCGCGCTGCAGAAGGCCGGCGTCGACGCCACCAAGATCCAGACGTACGACGACCTGGTCGCCGCGGCCAAGCAGTACAAGGCCGCCGTGCCGGACGCCAAGCCGATCCACCTCGAGCAGACGGGCTTCCTGGGCCAGCTGCAGCTGGAGATGTACGCCAACCAGCAGGGCACCAGCCTCGCCGACGCCGACGGGAAGCTGCGGCTGGACTCCCCGGCGTACAAGCAGATCCTCGGCTGGCTCGACTCGGTGCAGAAGCAGGGGCTCGGCACCCGGGCGGAGTACCTCAGCCAGAGCGACGTCGGCGCCCTCGACTCGGCCAAGGAGGTGTTCTACCCCTGGTCGATCTGGTTCGACTTCGCCCCGGAGCAGCAGCTGAAGACGACCAAGGGTGACTGGCGGGCCATGCCGCTGCCGGCGTGGAGCACCGGCGGTGCGCGGTCCGGTGCGATGGGCGGCTCGTCGTTCGTCCTGCCGAAGGCCGGGAAGAACTCCCAGCTCGCGTGGCTCTTCTACCAGTTCCTCATGTTCGACCCGAACGGCTACACCGCCGTCTACGGGCCCAACAGCGTGTACCCCAACGGCCTCGACACGTCGATCCCGGCCTACAAGCCCGCGGCCGACCCGGCGAAGCCGCTGTTCAAGCCCTCCCCGGCACTGGGCAACCAGGACCTGTGGAAGACGGCGATCGAGGCGGGCGACCAGATCCCCGGCGGCACGCCGATCCCCAAGTGGTGGGCCGGTGCCGTCGACTACCTGGGCAGCAACGTGCAGAAGATGCTCGACGGGTCGATGACGCCGCAGCAGGTGATCGACCAGTCCACGGCGGACATCCAGAAGAACCTGGTGGACCGGCAGTAGGCCGCACGCCCGGCGGTCGGCAGCCCTTCAGCTGACCGCCGGGCCGGCCCCGACCGACCCCCGCCCGTCCGAGAGGACCCCTTCGATGACCCTCGGCTCCGTCGTCACCGACGTCCCGCGGACGAGCCGTCCCGAGCCCCGGCGCGCATCGCACCGGTCCCGGCTGCGGCGCCGGCTGGCCCCCTACGTCTTCGTGCTGCCGTTCCTCGCCCTGTTCGTCGCGTTCAGCGTCTACCCGATGCTGTTCACGCTGCGGCTGAGCTTCACCAACTGGCACGGCGCCCGCGCCCCGCAGTGGGTGGGCTGGGGCAACTACACGTACCTGCTGACCAGCCCGTCGTTCTGGCAGTCGCTGGGCAACTCGGCGGTGCTGTGGCTGCTGATCGTGCCGGTGCAGCTGGTGGTCGGCCTGCTGGCGGCGGTGCTGCTGGACAACGCCCGGACCCGGATGCGGGGGTTCTACCGGGTGGCCTTCCTGGTCCCGTTCGTCACCCCGCTGGTCGCCATCGCGCAGATCTGGGTGGTGGTGTTCGACAAGGACTACGGCGCCGTCAACGGCGTGCTCAGGCTGCTGGGCCTGCCGGCGGTCGGGTGGCTGGTGACCAGCACGTGGGCCAAGCCGACACTGGCGCTGCTGTTCCTGTGGAAGACCACCGGGTTCATCGTGATCATCCTGCTGTCCGGGCTGCAGTCGATCGACGGGTCGGTGTACGAGGCGGCGGCCCTCGACGGCGCGCACCGCGCGCGGCAGCTGTGGTCGATCACCGTGCCGCTGATGCGGCGAACCCTGATGTTCGCCCTGGTGATGCAGACGCTGGCCGTGTTCCAGATGTTCGCCGAGCCCTACGTCGTCACCAAGGGCGGGCCCTACAGCTCGACGACGACGGCCGGGCTGCACCTCTACAACGCGATCACCAGGTCGGACCTGGGGACCGGTGCGGCGAACTCGTTCCTGCTGGTCATCGTCGTGATGGCCCTGTCCCTGATCTTCGTGCGCCTGCTCCGGTCGGAGGACTGACATGACCACGCTGACCGCACCCGACCGCCCGGGCCCCGCGCCCGCCACCGCGACGTCCGGCCGCCGGCCCCGGCACCGTGCCCTCGGCTCCGTCGGGTCGCACGCCTTCCTCGGCCTGCTGACCCTCGCCTTCCTCGCGCCCGTCGTGTGGGCCGTGATCTCGGCGTTCAAGCCCGCCGGGCAGATCGTCAGCAGCCCGTTGAGCCTGGACCCGTCGCAGCTGACCGTCTCCAACTTCACCGCGATGTTCTCCGACGTGCCGATCGGCCGCGGGTTCGTCAACACGCTGGTCGTGCTGGCGGTGAAGGGCTCGATGACCATGTTCTTCGCGCCGCTCGCCGCCTACGGCTTCGCCAAGTACCGGTTCCCGCTGCGGGACGCCCTGTTCGGCACGGTGCTGGTCACGCTGATGCTGCCGACGATCGTGCTGATCATCCCGTTGCTGCTGGAGATGAAGGAGCTCGGCTGGGTCAACACGTACCAGGCGCTGATCCTCCCGGGGGCGGTCGACGCGTTCGCCATCTTCTGGATGCGGCAGGTGATCGCCGCGGTCCCCGACGAGCTGATGGACGCCGCCCGCGTCGACGGGTGCGGGGAGTTCGGCATCTTCGCCCGGATCCTCGTGCCGGTGATCCGGCCCAGCCTGGCCGGGCTGGCGGTGCTGACCGTGATGAACATCTACAACGACTTCGTCTGGCCCGTGGTGATCGCCAGCTCGCAGCGGATGGCGACCCTCCAGGTGGTGCTGTCCACCCTCGCCCAGAACATCAGCGGCAACCGGATCGGCGCGGACTACGCGACGGTCACCGGCGAGCTGCTGGCCGCCAGCTCGGTGGCCCTCGTCCCCCTGCTGCTGGTGTTCGTCCTGCTCCAGCGGCACTTCATCAACGGGATCATCGCCGGAAGCGTCAAGGGCTGACCGGACCCCCCACCTCCTTCCCCTCGTCCCACTGCCGACCGTGAGAGGTCCAGCCCCCATGAGCCCTGCGACGCCGAGCGCGACCGACGTGGTCGCGGTCCCCGAGACGACCCAGCCGAACCCGGCCGCCGCGCCGGCCGGGCCGTCGGCCTCCACCACCCCGAGCGCCTCGACGGCAGCGCCCGCCGGCATCGTCGTCCCGAAGCCCGAGTACCCCCGGCCGGACCGCGACCGCTCCGCCGCGTGGCTGACGCTGAACGGCCCCTGGGACTTCGAGTCCGAGTACGGCACGACCAGGATCACCGTGCCCTTCGCCTGGGAGACCGAGGCGTCCGGGGTGCAGCGCACCTGGTTGGAGCGCGGGACCTACCGGCGGTCGGTCACCGTGCCGGCCGAGTGGGACGGGTCGCGGGTGCTGCTGTGCTTCGGCGCGGTGCACCACTGGGCGCGCGTGCTGGTGGACGACGTCGAGGTCGGCGTGCACGTCGGCGGGTACACGTCGTTCGAGCTGGACGTGACGACGGTCGCGGCGCCCGGGGCGTCGGTGATGGTGACGGTCGAGGTCGAGGCACCTGCGGACAAGCGGTCGATCCCGCACGGCAAGCAGAGGTCGGTCCCGCGCGACGACTACGACGGCGTCTCGTTCACGCCGACGTCCGGCATCTGGCAGAGCGTGTGGCTCGAGGCGCGCGGTCGGTCGTACGTGGCCGAGCTGGCGTTGCGCGGCGACTCGCTGACCGGCATCGACGTGGTGGGCACCGTGCTGGGTGACGCGCCGACGGCGCCGGTCCACGTACGGGTGCTCGACGAGGCGGCGGGGACGGCCGGCTCCGACGGCTCGTCGGGCGCGGACCGCTCGTCGGGTGCGGACCGCTCGTCTGCCGCCGCCGTCGTGCTCGAGCCCGACGCCACCGGCCGCTTCACCGGCCGCCTCGAGCTGACCGACCCGCACCTGTGGTCGCCCGACGACCCGCACCTGTACCGCGTCGAGCTGACCACCGGCACGGGCGTCGCCGCCGACCGCGTCGCCGCCACCACCGGCCTGCGCCGCATCGCCGTCGAGGGCGACCACCTCACGCTGAACGGTGAGCACCTGTACGTGCGCGGCGTGCTCGACCAGGGCTACTGGCCGCGCACGGGCCTGACGGCGCCCGACGACGACGCGCTGGTGCGCGACCTCGAGCTCGCCCGCCGGTACGGCTACACGCTGGTGCGCAAGCACATCAAGCTCGAGGAGCCCCGCTGGCTGCACCACGCCGACCGCCTGGGGATGCTGGTCTGGTCGGAGCCGCCGGCGCCGAGCCGCTACTCGCTGGAGGCGGCCGGTGCGTTCGAGGCGCAGCTGCCGGACCTGGTCGAGCGCGACGGGAGCCACCCGTCGATCGTCGTCTGGGGCCTGTACAACGAGGAGTGGGGCCTGGACTGGGACATCCCCGGGAGCCCCGAGCGGGCCGAGGCCGCCGCCCACGCGTACGACGTGATGCGGCTGCTCGACGCCACCCGGCCGATCGTGGAGAACTCCGGCTGGTCGCACGTGCGCACCGACCTGGTCGACTGGCACTACTACGAAGTGGACCACGCGGCGTGGGCCGCCAACGTGGCGGCGCTCGCGGACGGCAGCCGCGAGGACTTCCCGGTGATGCTGGGCCCGGACTTCACCGTCGACAAGTCGCTGTACGGCGCACCGGACCACCCGCGCACCGGCATCCCCCTGCTGAACAGCGAGTACGGCGCCGGGTTCACCAACCTGGAACGTGCGTGGCACCTCCGCTGGCAGACCCAGGAGCTGCGCCGGCACGACCGGTACGCGGGCTACGTCTACACCGAGCTGACCGACGTCGAGCACGAGGCGGCCGGCCTGGTGGACGCCGACCGCCGCGAGAAGGACCGTGGTGGCCTGGACCCGGCGGACGTGAACGCGACGACGGTGCTGGTGCTGGACGTCGTCCCGGCGGCTGCCGGGGCGGACGTGCCGGTGCCGACCCACCCGTGGGACCTCGTCGTGCGGGTGTCGCACCACGGCCGGGCGGCAGCGCGCGGGCGCGTCCGTGCGGCGTGGGTGTCGGCGGGAGCCGCGTTCGGTGCGGGCCCTGTGGCGCCCACGGCGGAGTCCGCGCCGGTGGACGTGGAGCCGTTCGTGCTCAGTGGTCCGACGGCGATCCGGGTACCCGCGCCGGGGCCGGTGGCGTCCGCGCGGCTGCACGTGTGGTTGGTCGACGACTCCGGCGCCGTGCTGGCCCGCACGTTCGTCGACGCCGGCCCCGTCGAGCCGCCGAACCGCCGGGGCGCCCGAACCACCACCACCGACTGACCTCTCCCCGCGCCTCCCCGTCGTGGGCTTCGCCTTCCGCTACAACGAAACCGCCGCGCCGTTCGTAGACGCGGCAGGAAGTTGGAGCAGGGGGGGTTCGATGTCCGGCAGCGACGAGCTGTTGACATGTCTGGCGCGGGACCGAGGCCGTGACCTCGTCGCCTACGCCTATCTGTTCACGGGTGACCTCGCGGCCGCCCAGGACCTGGTGCAGGACGCGTTCGTCAAGGTGTTCGGGCGGTTCCGCACGGGGTTCGACGCGACGTCGGCCGAGGCGTACACCCGGTGCACCATCGCGAGCCTGTACATCGACGGCTACCGGCGCAGACGCCGGTACGCCGGGCTCGAGCACCTTCTGATCGAGCCGGAGACGCGGGAGCAGGACGACGCCGCCGCCCTCGACGTGCGCGCCGCGCTCGCGGTCCTGTCACGTCAGGAGCGCGCGTGCGTCGTCCTGCGGTTCTTCGCGGACCGCACCGTCGCCGAGGTCGCCCGGGAGCTGAACCTCGCCGAGGGCACGGTCAAGCGATACCTGTCCAACGCCACGCACAAGCTGGAGACGCGGCTGGGTCCGCTGGCCCCGCCTCCCGGCGAGACCGTCGACGTCCTGCCTGCGGCCGGACGAGTAGGGGGGCGATGATGACCACCGACCTGCGTGACGCCTTGCGGTCGATGCACGACGACGCGCGCCGAGGGGCGCCCGAGCTGTCCGCGGCTCCACTGGTGACGCTGGCGCGCCGCCGGCGGGCGCTGGTGCGGACCGGGTACAGCGCGGCGGGCATCGGCACGGCCGCGGCGGTGGCCATCGCCGGCGTCGGCCTCGGCGGGCGGCTCGAGCAGCGTCCCGCGCCGCCCGCCCCGGTCGTGACGACGACAGCTCCGGTGCCCACGCCGTCCACGACGGCGACGCCGACCCCGACCGCCACGCCGAGCAGCTCGCCGTCGGCGACGGCCCCCGCCGCCTTCCGGCCCGACCTGCAGCCGTGCGGGACGGCGGCGCCCGACGCGTTGTCCGGCGACTTCCAGGCGTTCGGCTCGGAGGTGTGGTCGACGGACGTCGGTGGGTCGTTGCTCGCCCACTACCAGGTGATGCTCGGCGGTGCGGTGGGTGACAAGGTGTCGGCCGGACCCTTGGCCGCCGTGCTGGTCGACCCAGGTCAACCGAGCGGGAGCGGTCAGTCGTCCCGAGTGGTCGGCGTGGCGGCACAGCCCATGGCGGGTCTGTCCCCGCAGGTGCTCACGGCGACCCCCGAGGCGCTCCTCGGTCCGGGCGGCGTCGGAGTCCAGCTGCCGGTCAGCCTCTCCTTCGTCATGTGCCCCGGCATGAAGGGGGCGGGCGGGCCGCCGCCGGCCGGGTCGTACGTCGCCTGGACCAAGCTCCAGGTGGTCAAGGACGGGCAGACCCGCTCCGCGTGGGGTCCCGCCTCCGGCACGGTCGGTCCGACGCCCACGTCGACCGCCGGCGGGGAGGTGGGGGTGCCGCCGGCGCGGACCTACCTGCCCGCGGGCACCGTCCGGCTCGACTCGCATAGTGACCAGTCCTTCTGCGCGCTCGATCCCCACATCTCGTCGGACACGTGGCCGGCGAGCACGGGAGCGGTCACCGGCCAGGCGTCGGCCGCGCTGGACGGCGGGAACCTCGTGGTGAGGATGCACCTGACCAACACCGGTGCGGCGGTGAACGACGTCGAGATCAGGTACCCGTCCTACTTCGTGGTCAACGACAACCCGATAGCGGACCCGTACGCCCCGGATGGGAAGGGCCAGCCGCTCGCAGCCGGGCTGGTGATGCACGCCGGGAACCTCGGCATCCCCGACACGAGGGTCGCCGGTTCTCTCGGCGCTCCGACCACGTCGTGGACGCCCCGCACTGCGCTGGCCAGCGGCGGCTCGCTCGACCTTGAGACCGGCGTCGGTCCTTACACGTGCACGACGGCGTGGGGCACGACCTGGCCGTCGGGCAGCTACACGATCTACGCCTACACCGAGCTGGTGCTGCCGGACGGGACGGACACCTGGGTGCAGGCAGCACCGGTGCGGCTGACGGTGCCGTGAGAACCCGGCGCTGAACCGGTTGGCAGGTGAGGTGGGGTCGCTCCGCAGGGGGAAGCGACCCCGCCTCACCTGCGTGCGGATCCGCACGACCGGCGGACGCGCGAGCCGCCGCCAGATCTTCGGTGGACGCGCTTCGAGGGCCCGTCCTAGGCCCTTTGGAGGTCAAGACGGACGATCCGGAGTCCGATGTGTCGGGCATGGGCCCCCTCCCGACGACCACCGCGCTGGCCACCGATGAGCAGCTCTCCCTCTGGGCTTCGGGCGCGGTGCTCTTCGACGACAGGGAGCTCGGCGCCGCGCTCCTGCCGGACAGCGAGCAGCGGACCGTCTGGCGGGCGACGGCCCTGCTCGAGATGGGTCGGCCTGACGAGGCGCTCTCGGCGCTGCAGGCGGAGCCGACGGCACCGATCTCGGCGCCGTCGCGCTGGTCGGACCTCGTGGTGCTCGCCGCACGGGCGCAGCGCGGCGACCTCCACGCTCTTCAGGTGCTCGCCGCCGTCCAGCTCGACGGTCAGCTGAGGGTTCAGCACGCCCGGCTGCTCGCCCTGGCCGCGTCCACCAACCCGGACCGGGCGATGGCCGACGGAGCCTGGACGGCCTACGTCGGCAGCGCCGGCACGTCCGATCCGGAGGCGATGGTCAACGTGTGCGTCGGCACGGTCCTGCGGCGCAACCGCGAGGATGCGCAGGCGATGGACGATGCCCTGGCGTCGGTGATCCGCGTGGTGGCGGCGTCCTGGCGGAACGAGCCGACGATGCGCGTGCCGCTCGTCGACAGGATCTGCGGCGACCTGGCCGCCAGCGGGGACGTGGTCGGAGCGGCACTCGTGGTCGACGTGATGACCAGGTTCCACGCTCCGTCACCGGGCCTCGACGCGGTGCGGGAGCGCTGGGACGTCCCGCTGCTGTGGGGTAGGAACCTCGCGATACGTGTCGTGCCCTACCTGGTGGCTGCTGCCCTGGCCGCGACCGGGTTGATCCTCTTCGACAGCATGTACACCACCGTCTGGCTGGTCCCGCTGCTGGCGCTGACCGGATGGGGTACGCGGCTCCGGATGCGCTTCCCGGTCTATCCGGGGCACACCAAGGCCGAGTCGTGGCTCCGCTCCCGGTACCGGACCCTCGGCGTGGACGGCGCGCGCAAGCCCCCGATCACGTCCCGGAACGCGGGCCACATGTTCGTCGGCGGCACGCTCGGGTTCGTCGCCGGCCTGTTCGGCGCCGCGCTGCTCGCGGACCCGTCCGGTCCGCTCGGCGACAGCGCCGCGCGGTGGGCGATCTCCCTCTACGTCGTCCTCCTCCCCGGCGGGACGGTCCTCGGTGCCGTCGTCGCCGAGCAGGTGCGTCGCCAGGTGGTGCTCAGGTCGGAGCGCATCCGGCTGCTCAAGGAGGCGGGCGCGTCGGCGGCCCCGGTGACGTGCCGTTGCTGGGAGCTGCGCGGGATCGTCGGCGAGGCGGCGGTCCACTACGCGAACCAGCACCTGACGCCGCTCGCCCTCGCCCTGCCGCCGCAGGCGTATGCCGCCCTGGCCGGTGTGGTCAACCCGCAGGGCCTCGCGGTGCTCGGGTGCCCGCTGACCGGGACGGCGTGGCTGGCGCTGAACAGGCTGCCCGTGCCGTCCGGACGTCCGCTCCGGCACCAGCAGGTGCTGGTCGCGGCTCCGCCGCCGATGCCGCCCGAGACCGCCCTCGACGGTACGGACATCGGCGGCGGGTACCTCTAGCCGGTCGGGATCCGGTCCGGTCTGCCCTGGTCAGGCCGGGTAGTCGCCCGTCGCGAGGTCGGCCAGCAGGCTCGGGTGGGTGGGCTCCCAGCCGAAGCGCTCACGGGTGAGGGCGGAGCTGGAGGGCTGGTCGACGCCGAAGATCGTGCCGAGAAACCCGCAGCTCTCGGCCGGCACCTGCTCGACAGGCAGCCCGAGCTGGCGGCCGATCTCGTCGGCCAGGGACCGCATGGTGTCGCCCTCGTCGCCCACCGCGTGCAGCACGGTGCCGGGCTCGGCGTGCTCGAGCGCCAGGCAGAACAGGTGCGCGGCGTCCAGCCGGTGCACGGCGGGCCAGCGCTGCGAGCCGTCGCCGACGAAGCCCGAGACGCCCGTGCGCCGCGCGGCGTTGATCAGCATCCCGGCGAACCCGAACGCCACACCGGCCTGGTGCACGGAGCGCGGCAGCCGGACGACGGCGCTGCGCACGCCCTGCTCGGCCAGGTCGATCACGTGCTGCGCGTTCACACCTCGACCGCCGGCGGTGCCCTCGTTCGCCACCGTCTCCTCGGTGGTGACCTGACCGGGGAGGGCCGGGGTGCCCGAGGCCATGACCAGGGGCTTCCCGGTGCCGAGCAGCGCCTCGCCCAGCGTCCGCGTGGCAGCACCCTCCTGCGCGATCGCGCCCGCGAAGTCAGTGAAGTCGTGGCCGAAGGCCAGGTGCATCACGCCGTCGGCCTGCTGCGCGCCCGCCCGGAGGACGTCCGGGTCGGAGATGTCGCCCCGCAGCACCGACCCGCCCGCGGCCTCGAGACGTGCGGCCGACGAGTCCGACCGGGCCAGGCCCAGCACCTCATGGCCGGTGGACAGCAGCTCGGCGACGACGGCGGAGCCGATCCCGCCGGTGGCACCCGTGACGAAGACGCGCATGACGACCTCCAGGTCTCGCGGTCGGCATCGGAGTGATGCGACTCGTGTCCCATCACTGTAATCCTGCGATGAGACTGCTGTCGCATCACTATGCTGCGGGCATGGCGAGATGGGAACCGGACGGACGGGAACGGCTGGTGGCCGCCGCCCTCGACCTGTTCGCCGAGCGTGGGTACGACCAGGTGACGGTCGCCGAGATCGCCGAGCGCGCCGGCCTGACCCGCAGCACCTTCTTCCGGCACTTCCCCGACAAGCGCGACGTGCTGGCCGCCGGACAGGCCTGGATGTCCGGCCTGCTGGTCGAGGGGATCGCGGGTGCGCCCGCCGAGGCCGGCCCGCTCGATGCCGTCGCGGCAGGCCTCGACAACGTCGCCGGCTCGATGACGTCGTTCAACCGGGAGGTGGCCCCGCGCGTGCGCGCGGTGATCGCCAGCAGCGCCGAGCTGCAGGCACGCGACCAGGCCAAGCACGTCAGCCTGGTGGCGGACGTCGCGGCGGCGCTGCAGGACCGGGGGGTGCCGGACCCGGTGGCGTCGCTCGCCGCGGAGATCGGGATGCTGGCCTTCCGGGACGGGTTCGCGACGTGGACGGCGTCCGACGGCGGACCGGGGCTGGTCGCGCTGGTCCGGGAGGCGCTGGAGAAGCTGCGCGGGGCGGTCGGCGCGCTCGGCTGAGCCGCGACGAGCCGCGGCCCTTGGCGAACCGCCCGTCCGGCGGACCTGTTCTCGGATCTTGCGCCCGCTCACCGACACCTGCCCATCCGGCGTCTCGCCCACACACCGGCGACGTCTCGCCAACACCTGCCCGTCCGACCTCCGGCAGGTGTTTCGCGCTGTACGTCTGACGTACGTACACCGGGCGTACAGCGCGAAAAGGGTCCTCGTGGTCCGTGCGGCACGGCTGGCTCGGCCAGTGCGGCGCGGCTCACCCGGCCAGTGCGGTGCTGCGCAACCGGCCAGCCCGGCGCGGCGCAACCGGCCGGCGCGGCGCACCTGTCTGACATGTGGGGCCTATCCGGCCCTCGCTATTGAGGGTCTCGCCACGTCGTTCCTACAGTCAGGCTCGCCGTGAGGGCGATGAGGCCCGAACCTGTCAGACAAGTGGTGGTGAGCGCCGTGGCTTCCGATCTCGAGTTCCGACTGATCCGCCACTTCCGCCTGCTCGAGCTGGTGCCCGGCGACCCCCTGCCGCGCGAGCGGGACCTGGTGCACGACCTCCAGGTCAGCCGGCCAGCGCTGCGGGAGGCGCTGGCCGCGCTGGAGGCCCTCGGGTTCGTCGTCTCGCGGCAGGGGGCACGGCGCACGCTCGGCACCTTCGACATGGAGACGGTGGTCGAGTCGCTGACCCGCTACATGGAGCCGACCACCGAGCTGATGCTCGAGATGCTCGACGTGCGGCGGGTGCTGGAGGCGGCCTTCTTCCCGATCGCCGTCGCCAAGATGTCCGCGAACACCCTGCGCGAGCTGCGCCGGATCGCCGAGCGCATGGTCGCCAAGGCGGGCCGCGGACAGCCCTTCGTGCAGGAGGACGCCCAGTTCCACCAGGCGCTCTACGAGCAGCTGGGCAACAAGACGCTGCAGGGCCTGATCGCCGCGTTCTGGCGGCTGTTCGACGAGCTGTCCGAGCAGTTCCAGGTGGGCGGCGACCTGCAGAGCACGGCGCTGCGCCACCTGCGCATCGTCGAGACGCTCGAGGCCGGCGACACCTCGCTGGCCACGCACGAGCTCAACGTGCACTTCTTCGACGTCCGCGCCCGGTTCACCGCCCTGCGGGCGAAGGAACGGGCGCTCGGTCCGGCCGCCTCCCGAGAGGCGACGCAAGCCGGCCTGTGAGGTCCCCCGAACCGCAAGAGAGAGAGGACTGCAATGAGGCACTCTTCCTGGCGTCGCGCCGGAGCCGTCTGTGCGGCGCTGACGGCGGCCGCCATCGCGCTCGCGGGCTGCAGCGGCAGCTCGTCCACCGGTTCCGCCGCTGCTGCCAGCCAGAGCACGGACACGTCCGGCCAGACCCTGAACTACTGGCTGTGGGTGGACAACGCCACCGACCAGACCTGGCAGCAGCTGGCCGACCAGTTCAACGCCGAGAGCGGCCACGGCAAGGTGCAGCTGCAGGTGGTGCCCGCCGCGCAGTACCTGGACAAGCTCCAGACGGCGCTGAGCAGCGGCAACGGCCCGGACGCGGCGCGCATGAAGGACGAGTGGATCGGCCAGTTCGTCAAGGCCGGCGTCCTGGCCCCGCTGAGCAAGAAGATCGACGCCTGGAGCGGCAAGTCGAGCGTCATCGACTCGAGCTGGAACGCCGGCAAGGTGCCCGGCAAGAGCGAGATCTACATGATGCCGCACCAGAACACAGCCTTGTACATGTATTACAACAAGAAGCTGTTCAGCGCAGCCGGCCTGGACGCCCCGAAGACGCAGGCCGACGTGATCGCCGACGCGCCGAAGCTGACTGGCAACGGTCACTACGCGTTCGACGTGCGCGGCGGGGCCGGCGGCCAGGACCAGTGGGCGGCGTGGATGTACGCCGGCGGCGCCCAGTTCGTCGACTCCAGCGGCAAGGTGACGCTGGACAGCCCGACGGGCGAGCAGGTGAACCAGTCGTACCTGGACCTGGTGAAGTTCGCGCCCCCGGGATCGGCCACGGCAGCGTTCGCGCAGGTGCAGAGCAACTTCCTGTCCGGCACGACGGCGATGATGATCCACCACGTCGGTTCGCTCGCCGCGGTGCGCAAGCAGTTCGGCCAGGACGTCGGCGTGATCCCCGTGCCGTCCCAGGACCCGTCGAAGCCGTCGTCGCTGCAGACGATGAGCGGCAACGTCGTCTTCACGTCGTCGAAGAAGCAGGAGCTCGCCTGGCAGTGGGAGACGTGGCTGCTCGGTGACGCGCAGATGCTCAAGATGAGCACCTCGCCCCAGGGCCAGCTACCGGTGACGACGGCGGTCGCGGCGAACGCCGCGTTCACCAAGGACGACGGCTACCAGGTGGCGCTCAAGGCGGCGCAGACGGCGCAGAGCTGGCCGCAGCTGAACGGCACCACCAACGTGGTCAACGCGACGTGGTCGCCGACCATCCAGCAGGCGTTCGGCGGCCAGTCCAGCAGCGCGCAGATGCTGCAGAAGCTGTCCGCGGACCTGTCGAAGTAGCCGACCGATGACCACCCTGACCACGCGACGGCCGATCAGGCCGAGCGGGCCGACGGGGCCGACGAGAAGGAAGCGGCGGCTCGACCTGACCGTGCCGCTGTTCCTCTCGCCGACGCTCCTGCTGCTCGTCGTCTTCGTCGCCTACCCGTTCCTGCGGGCGATCTGGCTCTCGTTCACCGAGACCAGCCTGCTCGGCGGCACCCTCGGGTTCGTCGGCCTGGACAACTTCCGCACCCTGTTCACCGACCCGAGCTTCGGCACGTTCCTGAGCAACTCGGTGGTGTGGACGGTCGGCGGGGTGGGCCTGCAGCTGGTGTTCGGGGTGATCGGGGCGCTGCTGCTCAACCAGCGGTTCCGGCTGCGCGGCGTCGTCCGGGGGCTCGCGATGATCCCCTGGGCGACGCCCAGCGTCCTGGTCGCGCTGATCTGGATGTGGCTGCTGGACCCGAACCACGGCCTGGTGAACGCGGTGCTGACCCGGACCGGGCTGATGCACTCGCCCGTGGCGTGGTTCGGCAACGCGCACTCCGCTCTGGGCACGCTGATCGTGGTGGACGCCTGGCAGGGCATCCCGTTCTTCGCGGTGATGGTGCTGGCCGCGCTGCAGGCCGTGCCGGAGGAGCTGAAGGAGTCGGCACGGACCGACGGGTGCGGGTTCCTGCGGGTGTTCTGGTTCATCACCGTGCCGAGCATCCTGCCGACGGTGCTGATCACCCTGGTGCTGCGGCTGATCTGGACGGCGAACTACATCGACCTGGCCTACGTGCTCACGGGCGGCGGTCCGGGCATCGCCTCGACCACCATCCCGCTGGCGTCGTACCTGACCGCCTACAAGCAGGGTGCGCTCGGCTCGGGCGCCAGCTACGCGGTGGTGCAGGCGGCCGTGCTGGCCGTGCTGGTCGCGGTCTACATCCGCCTGACGCAGCGAAGGGAGGCGTGATGGTGGTGCTGGAGAGGGCCGGGGTGGCCGGCGGTCGCACCCGGAGCGAGCGGCGGTCGCGTGCCGTCGCCGAGCGCCGGTCCGTCCCGCTGGGGGCCGGGCTGAAGCGGAGCCTCGGACGGCCGGCGCTGTACGTGGTGATCGCGCTGTGGATGGTGTGCACGCTCGGGCCGTACGTGGTGATGGCCGTGACCTCCGTGACGCCGCAGGACCAGCTGATCGCCTACGGGATGAGCCGGCTGCCCACGCACTTCTCGGTGCAGGGGTACTCCGAGCTGTTCGCCACCACGCCGTTCGTGCACTACATGGTGAACAGCGCGATCACCGCCCTGGGCACGGTGCTGTTCTCCCTGGTGGTGGCCAGTGCCGCGGCGATCTCGCTGTCCCGGTTCCGCTTCCGCGGCCGGACGACGGTGCTGACCGCCCTGCTGGTCGCGCAGCTGTTCCCCGCGGTGCTGCTGGTGATCCCGCTGTCGACGATGCTCCGCTCGGGGCACCTGCTGAACTCGCGCGCCGGCCTGGTGCTGATCTACGTCACCTTCGCGACGCCGTTCGCCACCTACCTGCTCAAGGGATTCCTCGACGGGCTGCCCAAGGAGCTGGACGAGGCGGCGACGGTCGACGGCTGCAGCCCGATGCAGATGGTGCGGCACATCCTCGTGCCGTTGCTGCGGCCGGGCCTGACGGCTGCCGGGACGTACATCTTCATCTTCGCGTGGAACGAGTTCCTGTACGCGTTGACGTTCACGTCCAGCACCGCCAGCCAGACCATTCCCGTGGGGCTGCAGCTGTTCATCGGCGACTACCAGATCCGGTGGGACCTGCTGACGGCCGGCGGCGTGATTGCGGCGGTTCCCGTTCTCGTCGGATTCATGCTGGTGCAGAAGCAGCTGATCGGGGGGCTGGCGGCGGGTGCCGTCAAGGGTTGAGCTCGACTTCACAGATAGGAAAGACGAATGTCTGATATCGCATTTGCCGCCGAGGTGTCGGCGGACCGGCGGGCGCCGGTGGCGGTGCCGCGGATCGACGAGGTGGAGATCGCCCTGGCCCGCGTGCCGCTGCCCGAGGGGCCGTGGGGCGACCAGATCCACCGGGTGACCGACATCGAGGTCACGGTGGTGGACGTCCGGGGCGACAACGGCCTGGTCGGGACGGGGTTCAGCCACACCTCCGGGATGGGCGCGGCGACCATCGGCGCGCTGGCGCGGGAGATCGCGCCGACCGTCGTCGGGCGCCCCGTGTCCCCGCGGGGGCTGTGGCACGAGATGTACAAGTACGTGCACGACGTCGGTGGAGCGGGCGTCACCACGCACGCGATCTCCGCGTTCGACATCGCGTTCTGGGACCTGCTGGGCAAGTCGCTCGGCGTGAACGTGGTGGACCTGATCGGCCGGGTGCGTGACGTCGTGCCGCTGTACGGCAGCGGCATCAACCTGAACAAGTCCGTCGACGAGGTGGTCGAGCAGGTGCGCCGCTGGCAGGCCGACGGGTATGTCGCCGCCAAGGTGAAGGTGGGCAAGCCGGACCTCGAGGAGGACGTCGAGCGGCTGGCCAAGATCCGCGAGGCGGTCGGGATGTTCCCGCTGGCCGTCGACGCCAACCAGGGGTGGGACTACCCGGCTGCCGTGCGCGCCTTCAAGCGGTTCGAGCAGTTCGACCTGCTGTGGGTCGAGGAGCCGCTGCCGTCGGACGACATCCCGTCCCACCGGCGGCTCGCCGAGCACGTGAGCACGCCGATCGCCCTGGGCGAGAACGTGTACACCGCCGCGCAGTTCGTGCAGTACTTCGACGCCCAGGCCGTCGACTTCGTGCAGGCGGACCTCGGCCGCGTCGGCGGGATCACCGGCTACCTCGACATCGCGGCGGCGGCCCGCACCCGCAACCTGCCGATGACCCCGCACTTCGTCATGGAGCTGAGCGCCAGCATCCTCGCGGCGGTGCCGAACATCGCCAGCGCCGAGATGACGGACGGCGGCACGTGGACCGACCTGGGCATCGTCGCCTCGGCCGGCCGCGTCGAGCACGGCCGCTACCACCCGCCGACGGCCCCGGGCCACGGCCTGACCCTCGACCGCGACTACCTGCGCGCACACGCGCTGGCTCTCTGACTCCCACCCGCTGGCACACGGAAGGACTGCACTGACATGACGTACGAGACGGTGGACCTGAGCGGCAAGGTGGCCGTGATCACCGGTGCAAGCTCCGGGATCGGCGAGTCGCTGGCGCGGCTGCTGCACGCGCACGGCGTGAAGCTGGGGCTGCTGTCCCGGTCCGGCAAGGACCTGGGGCTCGAGGGGTCGCTGGTGCGGGCGGGCGACGTGGGCGACCGTGCGACGGTGGAGGAGTTCGTCGCCGACACCGCGGCGGAGTTCGGGCGCATCGACATCGCGGTGGCCAACGCCGGGGTCGGCAGCTACGGGCAGTTCCTGGACGTCCCGACGGCGCACGAGGACGAGATGATCCGCACGAATGTGCAGGGGACCATCAACCTCTACCACGCCGCCGTGCCGCACATCGTGGCCGCCGGCGGTGGCGACCTGGTGACGGTGGCGAGCGAGGCGGGCCGCCGCGGGCTGCCCGGCGAGGCGGTCTACTCCGCGAGCAAGTTCGCGCAGATCGGCCTGACGCGCGCCCTGGACAACGAGCTGCGCGAGAAGGGCGTCCGCGCGACGAACATCGCGCCCGGCGGGGTGTGGACGCATTTCGCGATCGACGACCACCGCGGCCGCACGGACGGCAGCGAGCAGCTGCAGGGAATGATGCGGCCCGACGACATCGCGGAGCTCATCTACTTCGTCCTGACCCGCCCGCGCCATTTCCGCATCCTCGAGACGGCGCTGCGGCCGATGACCGAGGCGCAGTGGGGCTGAGCGCCCTTCTGTCCCCGCGACAACTCCCTTTGCCAGACCACCACAGAAACGCAGGAAAATGACGAGCATCGACCCGAACGTGCCCCTGCACGGCGTCATCCCGCCCATCACCACGCCGCTGACCCCCGACGGCGAGGTGGACGTCGCCTCCCTGGAACGCCTCGTCGAGTTCGAGGTGTCCGCCGGGGTGCACGCGATCTTCGCCCTCGGCACCGGCGGCGAGGGGCCGTACCTGACGGACGAGCAACGCGAGACGGTGCTGGACACGGTGACCCGCGTGGTGGCCGGGCGCATCCCCGTCCTGGTGGGGGTGACCGACATCGGCACCCGTCGGGCGCTGCACAACGCCGCCATCTCCGTCCGGTACGCGATCGACGGCCTGGTCAGCACCCCGCCGTTCTACGGCTCGGTCGGTTGGACCGAGATCGACGCGCACTTCCGCGCCATCCACGCCGCCCACGCCGACCTGCCGCTGTACGCGTACGACATCCCGGGCTTCGTCGGCGTCAAGCTGCCGGCCGAGCTCACGGTGCAGCTGGCGCACGACGGCGTGATCGCCGGGGTCAAGGACACCAGCGACGAGGAGGACGGCTTCCGCTACATCATCGAGGAGACCCGCGACCTGCCGGGGTTCGCCGTAATCACGGGCTCGGACATCACGGGGGACGCCGCCATCTTCCAGGGGGCGCACGGGATGATCGTCGGCGTCGCGAACATCGACCCCCACGGCTTCGTCCGCGTGTACGACGCCGCCGTCGCCGGTGACTGGGACACCGCCCGTGCCGAGCAGGAGCGGCTGCACAAGCTGCGGCTGATCGCCAAGATCGCCGCGAAGCGGATCAGCCCGTTCAGCGCGACCCTCGGAGCGTTCAAGGCGGCGCAGGTGCACCGCGGCATCATCGAGAACGACCTGCTCCAGGCGCCGCTGCAGAACCTGAACGCCGAGGAGAAGGCCGCCGTGGTGGCCGTGCTGGAGCGGCAGAGCCTGGGACCGGTGGCGCAGCTGGCGGGTGCCCGCTAGGTCGACGCCGGACGGCCGGGCCGGCGTCGTCGCCGGGCCCGGCCGTCCTGGCGTGGGCACGACGGTGGCAGGGTGGCGACGTGCCGTCCCCCCAGTCGCTCAGCGAGCCCGACCGCCGCACCGTCGCGCTGTGGGCGGCTGACTGCGCGGAGCGCGTGCTCGACCTGTTCGAGGCCGAGGCGCCCGACGACGACCGCCCGCGGGACGCCATCGCGCGTGCCCGCGCCTTCGGCCGTGGTGAGCTGAGCGCGGCCGGTGAGATCGCACGACGGTTCGTCGCCGGCCGAGCCGCCCGGGACGTGCACGGCGCCGCCGCCGTGGCGGCTGCCCGTGCCGCGGCGCAGGCAGCGGGGGTCGCGCACATGGGGGCGCATGCGTTGGGTGCCGCCGGATACGCCGCGCTGGCCGTCGGCCTGGCACACCCGGATCAGCCGGATGCGGTGAGCGCGGAGATCGAGTGGCAGGTCGGCCACGCGTCCGGCGAGGTGCGAGCAGCACTGCTGACGCTGCCGCCGGTCGGCGAGAACTCGTCGGGCCCGCTCGGGGCAGGCCTGCTGTCCACCGGCGAGCTCGGCAGGATCATCGCCCGTCTCCAGACCGCGCTCCGCGCGTCAGCCACCTGAGGAACCCGCTGCATCACGCCGTCGGCCTCCGTCCGCCAGCGCCGCGCGCATCAGCATCAGATGCGACGCCAGTGAGGCTGGCTAGTGTTCCCCCGTCAGCGGATCGACGGACTTCCCCGCGTGAGCGGTCGGACATGTCCCCCCGCACGTTCATTCGTGCTGCCTGGGGGACCCCGTCGTGGATGCGTTGCGCCGCAGCGCCGCGGAGCTCATCGCATACGCCGGCTCGGACTTCAGTGTCATCGAGCGCGCGCTCGCCGACTTCCTCATGTACCAGGGCGTCGGTAGGCCAGGCGAGAGCGAGCGCCGGTCGTGGCGCTCGTCGTTGAGCGCGCTGGCCGACGACCTCCGGCAGGCGGATCTCGGCGCCGTCGAGGTGCTGCTCGAGTACCAGATGCCGATGACGAGCAAGCGCGCGGACGTCGTGCTGGCAGGAGTCCATCCGAGGACCGGTGACCCCAGTTACGTCGCCATCGAGCTGAAGCAGTGGAGTCGCGCTCGACGCTGGGAAGGTAGCGAGACGCTGCTCGACGTCGACGGGGCCCGCTACCGACCCGTCCTGCACCCGGCGTTGCAGGTCGACGGCTACGTCGACTACCTGCGCGACTTCACCGCAGTCCTCTCGTCGGCGCCGGAGTCGATCGTCGGAGCCGCCTATCTGCACAATGCGTCCGAGGACGGCATCACGGACCTGCGGTCTCCGGGTGTCGGAGCCGCGTCAAGGCTGTTCACCGGCCAGCACCGGGCTGACTTCCACGAGTTCCTGCGGTCGCGCCTCGCGCCCGTGTCGGGCGTGCGGGCGGCCGACCGGCTGCTGTCCTCGCACGTCGCACCGTCGCGGCAGCTGCTGTCGGTCGCGGCCGACGAGATCCGGCAGCGTGAGCAGTTCGAGCTGCTCGACGAGCAGCGCGTGGCGTACGAGCTCGTGCTGAACACCGTCCGGACCGCGACCCGCGCGGACACGAAGACCGTCGTGGTCGTGTCCGGCGGTCCGGGCAGCGGCAAGAGCGTCATCGCCCTGTCGCTCCTCGGTGAGCTCGCCCGTGAAGGTCGCACGGTGATGCACGGCACGGGGTCGCGGTCGTTCACGCAGACGCTGCGCGCCGTCGCCGGGCGCGGCTCGCCTCGCACGAAGAACCTGTTCGCGTACTTCAACAGCTTCATGACGGCTGAGCGCAATGGCCTCGACGTGCTGATCCTCGACGAGGCGCACCGGCTGAGGGCCACCTCGGTGAACCGGTACACGCGCAAGGAGGTCCGCGTCGAGGCTCGGCCGCAGGTCGACGAGCTGTTCGACGCGGCGCGGGTCCCGGTGTTCCTGCTCGACCAGCACCAGGTGGTGCGGCCGGGCGAGATGGGCTCCGTGCACGAGATCCGGGAGCACGCGGAGCGTCGCGGTCTGCGGGTGCTCGAGGTGGACCTGAAGGGTCAGTTCCGGTCAGGCGGCAGCGACGCCTGGGTCGAGTGGGTGCTGCGGCTGCTCGGCCTCGACGGTGGCGGCCCCGAACCGTGGACGGGCGACGACCGGTTCGTCGTCGAGATGGCCGATTCCCCCGCCGACCTGGAGTCGCGCCTCCGGGACAAGCTCGCGTCCGGGATGAACGCCCGGATGACGGCCGGCTACTGCTGGCCGTGGAGCGATCCGCGCTCGGACGGGACGCTGGTCGACGACGTCGTCATCGGGGACTGGGCGCGGCCGTGGAACGTGCGCGGGGAGCGTGCCGTCGGCGATGCGCCGCCCTCTGCGTTGTGGGCCACCGCCGAGGGTGGGTTCGAGCAGGTCGGCTGCGTCTACACCGCCCAAGGCTTCGAGTACTCGTGGAACGGCGTGATCCTCGGCCCGGACCTCGTCTGGCGCGGCGACCGCTGGGTCGCCCGTCGCGAGCACAACCGGGACCCCGACTTCCGGTCGAGGAAGACCGTGGACGATGCGACGTTCGACCGCCTGGTCCGCAACGTCTACAAGGTGCTGCTCACCCGCGGAATGGTCGGCACCGTGCTCTTCTCCACCGACGAGGAGACGCAGGCGAAGCTCCGCTCGCTGCTCAGACCCGCGCGCTGACTCGGGGCCGCTCGAGGCGCGAGCGCGGCGCTAGGGCGGCCGCCGGGAGCGGTGCCAGACTGCCCGCCGTGCGGCTCTTCGCGGGTTGGCGGCCGGAAACGGTTGACCTTGTCTCCGCCCTGCCACCCGACGAGGCGCTGAGCTGCGTGCGCGCCGGAGTGTCGTCGCGCTGGGAGGCGCTGGTCGGCACGGGATTCGGCGGACGGCGCATGGTGCTGGGCCGCGCTGCCCCGGACGGGGTGCGGCTGAATGCGCCCCGCCCTGGTGTGCGGAACTCGTGGTCTCCGGTGCTGCGCGGCAGGATCGTGACGGAAGGCACCGGTTCACGCCTCGTCGCCACGATCGGCTGGCATCCGCTCACCCGCGCGATCACGTTCCTGGGTCTGCTCGCCGTGCTGTCGATGGCCATCTTGACCGCCGTGCAGGCGCTGCAGCCCGGCGGCGCCGGCGCACGAGGGGCGCTCACCGATCTAGCGGCAGGGCTGGCGGGCGTGTGCGGGTGGGCCGCACTGCCAGTGTTCGCGTCGCGGCTCGGGGTGGCGGACGGCGAGTACCTGCGCTCCTGGGTTGCGGCCGCGCTCCACGCCTCCGCTGCAGCGGTCAGCCGCCAGTGACGCCCCGGCGGGAGTTCGGCCTCATGTGGCGCGCGTGGAAGGCGATGACGGTCTGGATCGGTCCTGCCGATCGCGCTCAGGTCGACCTGGCGATGGACCGGGCCAGCCGGGGCCAGGTGCGGTGGCGGTGGAGGGTGTGGGGCGCGGCGTGGATCGTCGCGGTGGTGGCCTGGACGCCGTTGGCCATGGTGCTCGGTCTGACCCTCCCAAGCAGCATCCCTGAATGGCTGATCGGGACCATCCTGTACGGGCCCCTCGCCGTGGTCGGGAGCTTGGCACTCGGCTGCATTGTCGCCGGTGTGCTCGGTCCGCCGGTTCCGCTCGTCGTCACCACGCCGGATGCCAAGAACCGAGAGCGCCGCGCGATCGTCGCGTGGCGCGTCGTCGGGGCGGTGGGTTTGTCCCTCTTCATCCTGGGACAGCTCCTCCGCTAGTTCATCGGGTCCGCCGCGATCACGCCGGGCTGGTGAGCTGGATCAGGTTGCCGCACGTGTCGTCCACCACGGCGGTGACCACCGGTCCCATCGAGGCGGGCGGCTGGGTGAACCGGACGCCGCGGGCAGCGAGCTCCTGATAGGTCGCGTGCACGTCGTCCACCGCGAACGACGTGAACGGGATCCCGTCGGCCACCAGCGCCTCCTTGAAGACTCGCGCGGCGGGGTGCTCGTCGGGCTCGAGCAGCAGCTCGACGCCGTCCGGCTCGCCGGCGCCGACCACGGTGAGCCACCGGTGCTCGCCCAGCGGCACGTCGTTCTTCACGATGAAGCCGAGCACGTCGGTGTAGAAGGCCAGGGCCTTCGCCTGGTCGTCGACCAGCACGCTGGTCAGGGTGATGCGGGGCATGGCTGCTCCTCCTCGGGTGCGGGCTCGGGTGCGGGTGGGTCGGTGGGCAGGGGCCAGCGCTCGACGATCGAGCGCAGCGGCGACGTGTCGAGGTGGTGGATCTTGGTCCGCCCCTCGCGGTGGGACCGGACCAGGCCGGCGTCCTCCAGCACGGCCAGGTGCTGCGAGACGGCCTGGCGGGTGGACGTGTTCTGGTGGCGCATCGTCAGGCGCGAGCAGATCTCGAACAGCGACTGCCCGTCGTGCTCGGCGAGCTCGTCGAGGATGGTGCGCCGCGTCGGGTCGGCCAGCGCCTTGAACACGTCACCCACGGCTCGACGATAGGCAAGCCCCGACTTGCATGTCTAGGGCCCCGGGTCCGGGCGGCCCCGGAAATGCGCTCGACGCGCGCACCGCCGTCACGGCACCCTGCTGCCGTGCTCATCCACGTCGACTGACCGCAGCCGTCGCCTCGACGGCGCCCCGGTCGTCCCCCAGCCAGCCGCAGCCCATCGCTGCCGGCGGCGCGACGACCCCCGTCGACCCACGGAGCACCCCATGCCGTCATCCCCCAGCACTCCCGCACCCGCCATCACCCTGCGGGACGTCGCCTTCGAGTGGCCGGACGGCGCCACGGCGCTCGCGGGCCTCACCGGCACCCTCGGCACCGGCCGCACGGGGTTGGTCGGCAACAACGGCGCCGGCAAGTCCACGCTGCTGCGCGTGATCGCCGGCCGTCTCACGCCCACGTCCGGCCGCATCACCACCACCAGCGACGTCGGCTACCTCCCGCAGACCCTCACGCTGACCAGCGGCACGACGGTCGCCGAGCTGCTCGGCATCGCGGACACGCTGGCGGCGCTGCGCGCCATCGAGCAGGGCGACGTGGACGAGCGGCACTTCGACACCGTCGGTGACGACTGGGACGTCGAGACCCGCGCCGCCGACGCGCTGCGCGACATCGGCCTCACCGTCGCTGACCTGGACAGACGGGTGGGGCAGCTGTCCGGTGGCGAGGCGATGCTCGTCGCCATCACCGGCCTGCGCCTGGCCAGCGCGCCGATCACGCTGCTCGACGAGCCGACCAACAACCTCGACCGCCCGTCCCGTGCCGCGCTCGCGGCCCTGGTCGACCGCTGGCCCGGAACGCTGGTGGTGGTCAGCCACGACCTGGAGCTGTTGGAGCGCATGGACCAGACGGCGGAGCTCCACGCCAACCGGCTCACGGTGTTCGGCGGCCCGTACAGCGCCTGGCGCGAGCACCTCGAGGCGGAGCAGGCCGCCGCCGAGCAGGCGGTGCGGACGGCGGAGCAGGCGGTGCGGGTGGAGAAGCGTGAACGGGCGGCTGCGGAGACCGCGATCGCCCGCCGCGACCGGGCCGGACGTGCGGACCGCGACAACGGCGGGATGCCGAAGATCCTGCTCGGCGGTCGCAAGCGCAGGGCGCAGGTGACGGCCGGCAAGACGAGGACGGGGTTCGAGGCGCGCATCGCGTCAGCGCAGGCCGCGGCCGACGAGGCCGCCGCGCGGGTACGCGAGACGGAGCACATCCGCCTGGACCTGACCGATCCCGACGTGCCGCGCAGCCGCCGCCTGGCGGAGCTGGTCGGTACTGACCGGACCGTGGTGATCCAGGGCCCGGAGCGCGTGGCGCTGATCGGTCCCAACGGTGTTGGCAAGACGACGCTCCTCGAGCGACTGGTACACGGCGACGGCGCTGCATCCGCCCTGGTCAGCGGCGTCCCCGGAGGCGGGACGACGGCCACCGGCACACCCATCCGCCCGACGCCCGCCCCCGGAATGCCCGTCCACGCGACGGCCGCCACCGGCACGCTGCTGACCGACCGGGTCGGCTACCTGCCGCAGCGTCTGGACGGTCTGGACGACGACGGCTCCGCGCTCGACGCCGTCCGCGCCGCTGCGCCGAGCGTGCCGACGGGTGAGCTGCGCAACCGTCTGGCGCGCCTGCTGCTGCGCGGCGACGCCGTCGACCGCCCGGTCTCCGCCCTGTCCGGCGGTGAGCGGTTCCGGGTGGCGCTCGCCCGGCTGCTGCTCGCCGACCCGCCCCCGCAGCTGCTGGTGCTCGACGAGCCGACCAACAACCTCGACCTGACCAGCGTGGACCAGCTGGTCGAGGCGCTGCGCGCCTACCGCGGCGCGGTGCTGGTGGTCAGCCACGACCACCCGTTCCTGCGCCGCCTCGACCTGGACACCGTCATCGAGCTCGATGCCGCTGGCCGGCTCCGCGAGACAGAGCTCGGCACGGAGCGCGCGCCGCGCTGGTGAGCAGCCGGCGGGCGCCGCCAGGAGGCCAGCGGGGCCGACATATCTTGCGGCGCTGTACGCCTCGCGTACGTACACCAGGCGTACAGCCCGAAAGCACATCAGCTCTCCTGCACGTCCGGCGGGGGAAGGGGGCGAGGGCCGTGAGTGCGGCCACTCGGTCGGGCGAGACGCGCAGCCGGATGGAGCAGTGCAGCCGGATGAGCAGTGCAGCCAGATGAGCAGTGCAGCCAGATGAGCGGTGCAGTCGCATGCAGGGCGCAGTCCGCTCGCCGCCCACGTAGCAGGGACCGCAGCGCGGCTGCGGTCCCTCTGGGGCTGATGCCCGCTACGCCGTCTTCCGGTACAGCCGCATCGCGAAGACGTACGCGACCACGGCCAGGCCGACGCACCAGGCCAGCGCCGTCCAGATCGCGCCGCCCACCGGCTGGCTCTCCATCAGGTGCCGCAGCGACTCGACGATGGACGTCACCGGCTGGTTCTGCGCGAACCAGCGAACCGGTCCCGGCATCGTCGCGGTCGGCACGAAGGCCGAGCTGATGAACGGCAGGAAGATCAGCGGGTAGGCGAAGGCGCTCGCACCGTCGATGGACTTGGCGGTGAGTCCCGGGATCACTGCCAGCCAGGTCAGCGCCAGGGTGAACAGCGCCAGGATGCCGACCACACCGAGCCACGCCGTGAACCCAGCGCTCGACCGGAACCCCATCAGCAGGGCGACGCCGACGATCAGCGCCAACGAGATGAAGTTCGACACCACGGACGTCACCACGTGCGCCCACAACGCGGCAGACCGGCCGATCGGCATGGAGTGGAACCGGGCGAAGATGCCCTTCTGCGTGTCCGTGAAGATGCGGAATGCGGTGTAGGAGACGCCGCTGGCCACCGCGATCAGCAGGATTCCCGGCAGCAGGTAGTTCACGTAGTGACCGCCGCCCGCCGAGATGGCGCCGCCGAGCACGTAGACGAAGAGCAGCATCATGGCGATCGGCGTGACCGCCACCGTGATGATCGTGTCCGGGCTGCGCAGGATGTGCTTCATCGAACGACCGGTCAATGCCGTGGTGTGCGAGAGCGCACTCATCACGCCGCCTCCTTCTTTCCGATGATGGCGAGGAAGATCTCCTCGAGGCTCGGCTGCTTCTCGACGTACTCGACCTGGGCGGGCGGGAACAGCGCCTTGAGCTCCGCGAGCGTGCCCTCGGCGATGATCCGGCCGCCGTGCAGGATGGCGATCCGGTCCGCCAGCTGCTCGGCCTCGTCGAGGTACTGCGTGGTGAGCAGCACGGTGGCGCCGGCAGCGGCCAGCTCCTTCACGGTCGCCCACACCTCGAGCCGCCCCTCGGGGTCCAGGCCCGTGGTCGGCTCGTCGAGGAAGATCACCGACGGGTTGCCGACCAGGCTCATCGCGATGTCCAGCCGGCGGGTCATGCCGCCGGAGTAGGTGTCGGCCCGCCGGTCGGCGGCGTCGGTCAGCCCGAACCGCTCGAGCAGCAGCCGCGCGATGCCGGCCGGGTCCTTCTGGTCCCGCAGGCGGGCGATCAGCACCAGGTTCTCCCGGCCGGTCAGCATCCCGTCGACCGCGGCGAACTGGCCGGTCAGCGAGATGCTGCGACGCACCTGGTCACCGGCGCGCAGCACGTCGTGCCCGGCGACCAGGACCTCGCCGGCGTCCGGCTTCAGCAGCGTCGAGCAGATGTTGACCGTCGTCGTCTTGCCGGCCCCGTTGGAGCCCAGCAGCGCGACGATGTGCCCCTGCTGCACGTGCAGGTCGACGCCGTCGAGCACGGTCGTCGTCCCGAAGGACTTGCGCAGCCCACGGATCTCGATCGCGACGGCGTTCATCGCTGACCGCCGTCGAGCTTGTGGTGGATGTCCCGGTTCAGGGTCTCGTGCCACTTGCCGGTGTAGGTGGTGGCGTGGCGCAGCAGCTCGTCGGCGAAGGCGGCGACGTCGTCGCCGGTCACCTCGAGAACGGTCTTGCCCTCGGCGGCGCCGGACTCGAACAGGTCCGTCAGGTCGTTGAGGATGGCGAGGATGTCCAGGCCAGAACCCGCGGCGTACTTCCACATGTAGTGCTTGATCTTCTCGTAGACAAATGCGTAGTCCGCCGGCAGCGCCTTGACCCGCGCCTGCATCGCCTTGTACTCGCGCTTCTGCCGCGAGATGTCGCGCCAGTACGCGACGGTGATCCACTCAAACATCGCTGTGCCCCTTCAGCTGGTCGATCTTCGACGTGACGAATTCCCACCGTGACCAGAAGTCCGCCAGCTCGGCACGGCCGGAATCGTTGAGCGCGTAGAACTTGCGCGGCGGTCCCACCTCGGACGGCTTCTTGGTGACGACGACCAGACCGTTCTTCTCCAGCCGCAGCAGGATCGTGTAGACGGTCCCCTCGACCACGTCGTCGAAACCCAGCACGTTGAGCTTTCGCGTGATCTCGTAGCCGTACGTCTCCTCGCGCCCGATCAGCTCGAGCACGCACCCTTCGAGCGCTCCCTTGAGCAGCTCCGTCAGGCCCTTCATCGCCTCACCCCCTCTACTCGGTGTCGCTGGTATCCAGTAGCACTAGGTACCGGTACACAGTGACACCGAGTACCGCGAGTGTCAACCGGTTCGCATCACCCTCTGGCGGAGCAGGTGCCGCGGGCGCATCGTCTGAAGACGCGGCCGGCCGACGTGGGGAGCGGCGATGCGATCCGGTGCGACAGGCAGCCCGTTGGATGACGGTCGGGGTGCGGCGATCCGCATCCGTGCGGCGGAGGCGGCAACGACGGTCGGGGTCGCGCTGCTGCTCGTGGCGGGATGCACGACGAGCACGCCGAACCAGCCCGGCCCCAGTGGCGCCGCGTCCGGTGGTATTTCGTCAGCCGGTGCGGGCGGTCCGTCTACGCCGGCGCCCGATGGCACCCTCGCGCCCGCAGCCACGACGACAGCTCCGCCGGCCGTGCTCCCGTCGGGCGACCCGGCCGACGTGGTCACCGGCCTGCGATCTCCGTGGTCCATCGTCTTCGTCGAGACCACCGCCCTGGTCAGCGAGCGGGACACCGGCCAGGTGGTCGAGCTGACCGGCGACGGCGGGACGCGCGTGGTCGGCACCGTCCCGGGGGTGAAGCACGGTGGCGAGGGCGGGCTGCTCGGCCTGGCGGTCGACGGTCAGCACCGGCTGTACGCCTACTCCACCGGCGCCGACGGCAACCGGGTGCAGCGGTTCACGCTCACCGGCGCACCCGGCTCGTACGGGCTCGGCCCGTCCACGACGCTGATCGACAAGCTGCCGTCCGGCCAGATCCACAACGGCCGGCGTCTGGCGTTCGGACCCGACGGGATGCTCTACGTCGGCGTCGGCGAGACCGGCCAGCGGTCCCGGGCCCAGGACCTGAGTTTCCTCGGCGGCAAGATCCTGCGGATCACGTCGGACGGCGGCATCCCGGCCGACAACCCGTTCCCCGGCTCACCCGTCTACAGCTACGGGCACCGCAACGTGCAGGGCATCGGCTGGACCGCCGACGGGCGGATGGTGGCCAGCGAGCTCGGCCAGGACACCTGGGACGAGCTCAACGTGATCCAGGCGGGCAAGAACTACGGCTGGCCGCTGGTCGAGGGCACGGGCGGCACGGCGCGCGGGTTCGTGGACCCGGTGCAGACGTGGCCGACGGACGAGGCCAGCCCGTCCGGGCTCGCGGTCGTGGACGGCACGGTGTTCGTCGCCAACCTGCGCGGCACGGTGCTGCGCGCGGTGCCGGTGGCCGACCTGGGCCGGTCGACGCCGCTGTACCAGGGCCGGTACGGGCGCATCCGCGACGTGGTCCGTGCGCCGGACGGCCGGTTGTGGATCCTCACCGACAACACCGACGGCCGGGGCACCCCGCACCCGGGCGACGACCGGATCCTCGCCGTGCAGCTGGCTCCCGCCCCGAAGGGCTGACCGCACGCTCGCCGTCAGCCCAGCGCGTCGAGCAGCAGGTTGAGCCCCTCCGTCATGGTCGGGTGGGTCAGCACCGCGTCCCGCAGCTGCTGGTAGGGCAGGTGCGCCAGCATCGCCACCTGCACCGCGCCGATCACCTCACCGGCGTTCCCGCCGAGCAGGGAGACGCCGAGGATCTGGTCGGTCTGCGCGTCGACCACGGCCTTCCAGGTGCCGACCGTCTCGTGCAGCGTCTTGGCGCGCGGGATGGCCGCGACCTTGATCGTCGCGACCCGCACCTGGTGGCCCTGGGCGCGGGCCTCGGTCTCGGTGAGGCCGACGCGGCCCAGCTCGGGGGTGATGAACACCGAGTAGGGGATCAGCCGGCCGGCCGTGGTGGCCTCGCCGCCGGTCAGCAGGGTCCGCAGGATGCGGAAGTCGTTCCAGGAGGCGTGCGTGAACTGCGGCGTGCCGGCCACGTCACCGGCGGCCCAGACGTGGTCCGCGCTGGTCCGCAGGTGGTCGTCCACCTCGACGAACCCCCGGTCGGTCAGCCGCACGCCGGCGGCGTCGAGGCCGAGGTCCGCGGTGACCGGTGCCCGTCCGGTGGCGACCAGCAGCTGCGCACCCCGGACGTGCGAGCCGTCGGACAGGGCGACGACCACCTCGTCGTGACCCTGACCGGCGTGCCACGCCTCGTCGTGCCACAGGCCCGCGTCGACCGACTCGCGGTGCACGGACACGGCCCGGGTGCCCAGCCGTACGTCCACACCCTGGACCCGCAGCACCGCCGCGACCTCGTCGGACACCTCCGGGTCCTCACGGGGCAGCAGCCGGTCCGGACCCTGCAGCAGCGTCACCTTGCTGCCGAAGATCGCGAACATCGAGGCGAACTCGCACCCGACGTACCCGCCGCCCAGGATGACGAGCCGACTCGGGATCGAGGTGAGCTGCAGGATCGTCTCCGACGTCCACGGGCTGGCCCCCGCGAGCCCCGGCACGTCCGGCAGCGCCGGCGTGGTGCCCGTGTTGACCACCACGTCACGACCCCGCACCCACCGGACGTCACCCTGCCGGGTGCGGATCTCCACCGTGCGCTCGCCGACGAACCGCGCCGTGCCGAGCACGAAGTCCATCCCGGAGTCGTGGAACAGGTGCACGTGGGCGTCCACCATGCCGCCCACCACGTTCTCCTTGTGCGCCCGCAGCAGGGGCAGGTCCACCCGCGGGGTGCCGTCGACCACGATCCCCATCGCCGCCGCGTGCCGCGCCGACAGCAGCGTGCGGGCGGAGCCGACCAGCGACTTGGTGGGGATGCACGCGACGTTGATGCAGGTGCCGCCGATCTTGTCCCGCTCGACCATCACCACGGACCAGCCGGCCTTGGCCCGGTCCATCGCCAACGACTTGCCGGCCTTGCCGCCGCCGACCACCAGCAGGTCGACGTCCTCGATCGACGCGTCCATGACATCCCTCCGCCGTCGTCCACCGCCCACCGTCGGGGGTGCGGTGACAGGTCTACAGCCCGAGAGGGCGCACGAGGAGTGGCGGCTCGGGTCCAGGCAACTGCAGCCCCGGGGGACATCGGGCCTGGAGGACGTCGTCTCGTCGCCGTGTGCGGTCGTCGCACCCGGGAGCGTGCTCGTGCCCGGGGAGATCGGGATGCAGCTGACGGTTGTACGCCTGGTGTACGTACACCAGGCGTACAACGCGAAAGAGGAGGCCGGGAGCTTGGTGCGGCGAACCGAGGTCGGGGGCTTGGTGGGATGCGCCGAGGTCGGGGGCTTGGCGGGGTGAGCCGAGGTCGGGGGCTTGGCCGGGCGAGCCGAGGTCGGGGCTCGGCGGGGCGAGCCGGGGTCAGGCGGTGAGGGCCGCTTCGAGGAAGGTGGCGACGTCGGCCAGCTCGGCGGCACTGACGGAGTGCGGCACGCCGGGGTACAGCCGCACGGTGGCCTTCGTGTGCGCCGGCAGCCACGCGCCGGTTCGCTCGACGGCATCGGTGGCGATCACCCCGTCGGCGTCACCGCGGCCGTAGAACACCGGCACCTCCCCGAGCTCGTCGTCGTGCGGCTGCTCGCCGGCCAGGACGAAGCCGGAGAGCACCACGCCGGCGGCGAACCGCTCGGGACGGGCCCGCAGCAGCTGCGTCACCATCAGGCCGCCCTGCGAGAAGCCGAGCGGCACCACCGGGCGGTCGGCCGGGACCGTCTGGTCCAGCCACTCGAGGATCGCGGCCGTGGCGGCGTGCACAGGTTCGGGATCGGGGCTGCCGGGGGTGGTGATCGGGAACCAGGCGCGGCCCGCTGCGCCGGGATACGGCGACGCCGGGAACGGCCCCGGCAGGGACGCCCAGCCGAGGGCGGCCGGCAGGTGGGCGGTGAGCCCGGGGAGGTCGCGCTCGTCGGAGCCGAAGCCGTGCAGCAGGAGCAGCAGCGGGGCGGGCGCCGGTGCGCCCCCGGTCAGGACGGCGGAACGGTCGAGCTCCACGGCAAGCGGCATGACGACGGGCTCCAAGATTGTCGGGACAACTATTGAAGCGTACGCCCAGTGGTGCCCGCGTTCGGACACGTCTGGCTCAGGCCGCGCCGAGGATCCAGTCGAGGGCCTGCCGGGCGGTCCAGGTGCCCGGGTGCTGCGCGGAGAGCCGGCGCGCACCGTCGAGGTCGGACCCGAGGGTGACCAGCGCAGGCTCCTGGTAGCCGTCGGCACGGGTCTGGCCCAGGCCGATGTCCGCGGTCAGCGCGTTGCACAGGCAGGCCCGTCCGACGGTGTCCTCCGCGGCGCCGCCCTTGCGGACGTACACGTGCACCGGCTCGGCCTTGCAGCGGTAGCCCACCGCACCGTTGTCGCGCCGGTACGGCGTGCGCAGGTAGCCGAGGTCGCACAGGCGCTCGCGGGCGGCGACCACCGGTGGGTCCGAGAGGGTGCCGGGCAGCTGCGCCACCTTGAACGGGAAGCCGGTCGGTGAGGCGAGCGGGTCGGTGCGGACGGTCAGGGTGCCGGCGCGCAGGCGGGTCAGCAGGTCGTCGCGCAGGGCGGTGGTCAGCCCGGTCTCCTCGCACAGGGCGAAGACGGTGCCGACCTGCACCCCGGCGGCACCGGCAGCCAGTGCGGCGGCCAGGGCCTCCGGCGTCCCCTGCGAGCCGGCCAGCCAGAACGGCAGCCCGACGGCGGCGACCTTGGCGACGTCGGCCTCGTCGCGCGGCCCGAACACCGGCTGACCGTCGTCGTCGAGCACCAGCTGACCCCGCGGCGGCGCGTTGTGCCCGCCGGCCAGCGGGCCCTCGACGACGAAGCCGTCGGGTCGGATGTGCGCGTCCTTGGCCAGGTACGACGCCAGGGCGTGCGCCGAGACGATCGCCAGGAACGCCGGACGACGAACCGCCGGCAGCTCCGCGCCGAGCAGGGCGTGCGGGTCGAGGTGCACGGCGTGCCCTCCGCCCGCGGCACCCGAGACCTCCACCGGCAGGTCGACGGCATGGTGCGCGGCCAGCTCGTTCAGCAGGTGCGGGATGTCCCGCGGGATGCCGGCGCCCATCAGCACGTGGTCGACGCCGGCGAGCATCGCGCCGTACACCGCCGTCGGCGTGGCCATCTGGATCTTCTCCAGCAGGTTGATGCCGACCAGCCCGTCGTGCCCCTCCTTGGCCAGCCACACCTCGACGAAGCTGCCGAGGACGCCCAGCTCCTGCGCGGGCCGGCTCTGCCGGACGGCCAGCCGCGGCACCGGGGAGTACGGGGTGCCGGGGCGGCGGCCGCCGTCCAGGAAGTACCGGGCCAGCACGCGGTCGGCCACCGCGCGGACGGGGAAGGCCGCGAGCGCACGGCGTGCCGACCCGTCCGGGTCGCCGTCCTGCAGCCGACGGGCCAGCACCAGGTCCAGCGCGGTGCCCGACACCACGCCGAGCTGACCGGCGCGGGCGACGGACGCAGCGATCTGCCAGGAGGAGACCGCGACTCCCATCCCGCCCTGGATCACCCTCGGCAGGGGTCGCCCCTGCAGGGTCGGCCCCAGAGGGGGTCGCTCCGGCAGGGCGGCGGAGACGTGCACATCGGCTTGGGCGGTCACGAGGACCCTCTCCGCAGGTTACGGTGGCGTAAGTTACGTCACCGTAGGTTGAGGGTCGCGACGATGGCGCGTGACCTTCGTCCTGAGACCGCCGGTCTCACGTTCCGAACGGTGTCAGCATCGTCACTCTGGCGACGGGGTCGCTCCCGCGGCGGTCGGGTCAGCGATGCGTCGGCAGCACGGCCGTGCGCAGGTGCGTCACTGGCCCATCGCGTGCACGCCGCCGTCGACGTGCACGATCTCGCCCGTCGTCGCCGGGAACCAGTCGGACAGCAGCGCGGCGACCGCCTGGGCGGTCGGCACCGGGTCGGTCATGTCCCAGCCGAGCGGCGCGCGCTCGGACCAGCGGCCCTCGATCGTCTCGAAGCCCTGGATCGACTTGGCGGCCGTCGTGCGCACCGGTCCGGCGGAGACGAGGTTGCACCGGATGCCGCGCGGGCCCAGGTCACGGGCCAGGTAGCGGGAGGTCGACTCGAAGGCGGCCTTGGCGACGCCCATCCAGTCGTAGACCGGCCAGGCGAACTGGGCGTCGAACGTCAGCCCGACGATCGACCCGCCGGCGCCGAGCAGCGGCAGGCTCGCCACCGCCAGCGCCTTCAGCGAGTAGGCCGAGACGTGCAGCGCGGTGGCCACGTCGTCCCACTGACCGGTGAGGAAGTTGCCGCCGAGCACCGACTGCGGCGCGAACCCGATCGAGTGCACGACGCCGTCCAGATGGTCGGTGTGCTCGCGCAGCCGGCCCTCGAGCGCCGCCAGGTCCTCGTCCGACGTGACGTCGAGCTGCACCACGGGCGCCTCGACCGGCAGCCGGCGGGCCATCACCTCGGTGAGCTTGTACTGCCGGCCGAAGGAGGTGAGCACCACGTCGGCACCCTGCTCCTGCGCCAGGCGTGCCACGTGGAACGCGATCGAGCCCTGCGTCAGCACGCCGGTGACCAGGATCTTCTTGCCGTCGAGCAGACCCATCAGGTGACATCCGTTCGGTTCGAGTCGGGCTTCCCGGGGGTCATCCTGACAGCACCCGCCATCGGGCCGTCGTCGCGTCCTACGCGGTCCCGACCGACGGCCCCGCCGTGAACGCCTGAGTGCCCAGCACGGACAGCAGCCGCAACCGGCCCTCCGCCTCGCTGCGCGGCGCCGCGGTCAGCACCAGCAGGGTCTGCGACCCGTCCTCGGTGAACAGCACCTGGCAGTCCACCTCGATCGCTCCGACCTCCGGGTGCAGCAGCACCTTGTGTGCCTCGAACCGCCGCCCGACCTCGTGCCGCGCCCAGAGGGCGGTGAACTCGGGGCTGATCCGGGTCAGCTCCCGCACCAGCCGGTCGGCGCGCGCCCGCGTCGACGCCATCCCGTGGGCGGCGCGCAGGGACGCCACCATCGACCGGCTCTGCCGCGCGTGCGCCTCCGGCGGGTACAGGCCCCGGTCGTCGGGGTGCGCGAACCAGCGGTAGATGCCGCTGCGCTCCAGGCCGGTGAACGACGTCTGGTCGCCGAACAGCGCCCGCGCCAGGTCGTTCTGCACCAGCGTCTCGTTCAGGGACGTCAGCACCTGGGCCGGTGAGTCCGTCAGGCGGTCCAGCACGCGCAGCATGCCGGGCGAGACGTGGTCGGAGCCGGCGTCCCGGTCGGGGGCGGCGTGGCCGGCGACGCGGTACAGGTAGTCGCGCTCGTCGTCCGTCAGGCGCAGCGCACGGGCCAGCGCGGCGAGCATCTGCGTGCTGGGCTGCGGTCCGCGGTGCTGCTCGAGGCGGGTGTAGTAGTCGGTGGACATGGTCGCCAGCTGGGCGACCTCCTCGCGGCGCAGGCCCGGGGCGCGCCGGCGAGGGCCTGCCGGCAGCCCGACGTCCTGCGGCTGCAGCTGTTCGCGGTGACGGCGCAGGAAGTCGGCGAGGGCGGGACGGTCCACCGCGTCATGGTGCGGCACGAGTCGGCTGGGAGCCAGGGATCCGCGGTCCCTGGACGAGCCCGCCCTGGAGCATCCGTGGCGCCCGACGAAGACTCGACGGCATGCAGATCAGCGGAAACACCGTCTTCATCCCCGGCGCCACCAGCGGCATCGGCCTGGCGCTGGCTCTCCGGCTCCAGGCCCGCGGCAACACCGTGATCGTCGGCGGGCGTCGCACCGACCGGCTCGCGGCCATCGCCGCCGAGCACCCCGGTCTCGACGCCGTCGCCATCGACACGGCCGACCCGGCCAGCATCGCGACCGCCGCCGCGCAGGTGCTCCAGCGGCACCCCGACCTGAACGTGCTGATCACGATGGCCGGCATCATGCGGGCCGAGGACTGGCACACCGCGTCCGGCTTCCTCGCCACCGCCGAGGCGACCGTCACCACCAACCTGCTGGGCCCGATCCGGCTGATCGCCGCCTTCGTCGAGCACCTCGCCTCGCGTCCGGACGCGACGATCATGACCGTCTCCTCCGGCCTGGCGTTCGCCCCGCTGCGGGTCACCCCCAGCTACAACGCGACCAAGGCCGCGATCCACCTGCTCAGCGAGAGCCTGCGGCTGCAGCTGGCCGACACGTCGGTGCAGGTGATGGAGCTGGAGCCGCCGGCGGTGCGCACCGAGCTGATGCCGGGCCAGGAGAGCAGCGACTTCGCCATGCCGCTGGACGACTTCGTCGACGAGGTGATGGCCCTGGTCGAGGCTTATCCCGATGCGCACGAGATCCAGGTGGAGAACGTCAAGTTCCTCCGGTACGGCGAGGCCCGCGGCGACTACGAGCAGGTGGTGGCCACGCTGAACCGCCTCGACCCGCACGCCGCCGCCTAGGGCCGGTCGAGCTCCACCACCAGCGCCTGGTTCGCCTCGAGGTCCAGCGCGGCCAGGTCGACCGGCGTGCCGGGCGTCGCACCGTGGCTGGCGATCAGCACCCGGCCGGCGGCCGGTCCGTCGAGCGTTACGCGCCGGGGCTCGTCGGCGAAGCCGAGCAGCACAACGAGCGTCGCGCCCTCCGCCGACCGGCGGTAGGCGTACACGTCCGGACCGGCATCGAGCGCCGCATAGTCCCCGCTGACCAGGCACGGATGCGTCCGACGCAGCCGCAGCAGGTCTCGGTACAGGCTCAGCAGCGAGCCGGGGTCGGTTGCCTGAGTCGCCACGTCGACGCCGGCCGACGGCACCGGCCGCCACGGCACGCCCGTCGTGAACCCCGCACCGGGTTGGGACAGGTCCCACTGCATCGGGGTGCGCAGGGGGTCGCGGCCGTTGGGGTCGGTGGCGAGCTCGGCCGGGACGGGGACGTCCGTCATGCCGATCTCCTCGCCGTAGTACAGGAACGTGGCGCCCGGCAGCGTGGCGAGCATCACCGCGGCGACGCGGGTGCGGGGGTCCGGCTGCGACGGGTCTTGGTGCGGCTGCGCGTAGCGGGTGGCGTGCCGGGGGAGGTCGTGGTTCGACAGCGCATGCGTCGGCCAACCACCCACCGCCAGCACGTCCGCCATCTGCTCGCCGCCCGCCCGGAACGCGTCCGCGCTCCACGGGTTGCTCCAGAACCCGAAGTCGAACACCAGCGGCAGCTCGTCGTCGCTGCCGTGGTACGCCCGCCGCCGCACCGGGTGGTGGATGCCGACCTCGCCGACCAGGACGGTCCCCGGGTACTCGTCGACCACCGCCCGGATGCCGCGCAGCACGTCGTGCACGAAGGGGTCGCCCATGCTCCGGTGCTGCCGGTCGTCCAGCTGGGTGGCGATCCGCAGGTGGGCGACGTCCGCCGGGTTGTCCCGCAGCAGTGCGTCCTTGCCCAGCCGGTGCGGGGCGTCGATGCGGAAGCCGTCCACGCCCCGGTCCAGCCAGAACCGCAGCACGGCGTGCATCGCCTCGCGGACGGCCGGGTTGCGCCAGTCGAGGTCCGGCTGCTCGGCGGTGTACGAGTGCAGGTAGTACTGACCGGTGGCCGGGTCGAGGGTCCACGCGGGGCCGACGCGTGCGAAGGCGGACAGCCAGTTGGTCGGCGGGCCACCGTCCGGTGCCGGGTCCCGCCACACGTAGAAGTCCCGGTAGGGGTCGTCGCGGGAGCTGCGCGCCCGCTCGAACCACGGGTGCTGGTCCGACGTGTGGTTCGGCACGTAGTCGAGCAGCACGCGCAGGCCGCGCCGGTGCGCCTCCTCGACCAGGTGCTCCGCGTCGGCCAGCGTGCCGAACCGCGGGTCGACGTCGCAGTGGTCGGCGACGTCGTAGCCGAAGTCCACCATCGGCGACCGGTAGATCGGGGACAGCCAGATCGCGTCGACGCCCAGGCTGTCGGGGCTGCCGGCGAGGTGGTCGAGACGCTGCACGATGCCGCGCAGGTCCCCCATGCCGTCCCCGTCGGAGTCCATGAAGCTCAGCGGGTAGACCTGGTACACGGTGGCGTTGCGCCACCACTCGGACGTGACCACCCGGCCATCGAACCCCCGGCGCACGGGCGCCGCGCGTCCACGGGAGCGCCGGTCGCCGTGCGCGCGATCACGCAGGCGTCTCGACGGGCGTCTCCCTCGGGAGCCCGCCCGGCGCGCCGCGGTGGGGGCCGGGGTGCAGTTCACGTCGTACGCCTGGCGTACGTACACCAGGCGTACAGCGCGAAGGGGTGGGACGTCCTCCCCAGGCTGACGCCGGTGCTGAGGGTGGAGGGCCGCTGGGGTGGAGAGCCACGGAGGTGGAGGGCCACTGGGGTGGGCGGTCCTGAGGTGGGCGGCTGTGGGCTGCAGGGCCCGAGGGGCCAGTGCGCGCCGAACGACGCCGGCGAACAGCATGGGTCCGCGGGCCGCACCCCGCAGCGCGTCCGTGGCGGGCGCGTCAGGGCAGGGTGGCCAGCACGGTGCGCTGGATGGCGACGGCCGCCGCGCCGCGGGCCCACAGGGTCGGGTCGTCCTTGACCAGCAGCAGGTCGACGTCGCTGGCCTCCGGGTTGCGGTGCTCGCGGATGCTGGCCACCAGCCGGTCCCAGCCCACCTCCGCGAGGCGGATCCCCTCGCCGGTCAGCACCACGCGCTGCGGCTGGGCGATGTTGACCACGTCGGCGATCAGCACGCCGAAGGCCCGGGCGGCGTTGCCGACGATCTGGTCGGCGATCGGGTCGGCCGCCTCGGCGAGGTCGAGCACCTCGTCGTACGTCAGCGCGCGGCCCGAGGCGAGCGCCGCCTGCGTCTGGATCGCGTCCATGGACAGCAGCGCGTTGGCGCAGCCGCGGTGACCGTCGGGGCACGCCGGCCCGAGCGGGTCGAGCGCGAAGTGGCCGAGCAGGCCGAGGCCGGAGTCGCGGCCGTGCACCAGCCGGTCGTGCACCACCAGGCCGCAGCCGACCGCGGCCCCGATGGTCAGGGCGACGAAGTCGCTGACGTCCCGCCCGGCACCGAACCAGTGCTCGGCCTCCATCAGGGCGTCGAGGTCGTTGGCGAGCACCACCGGGAGGCCGAGCCGCTCGCGCAGCAGCACCCCGAGGTCCACGTCGCGCCAGCCGAGGAACGGCGCCCGGCCCACCCGCACGTCCTCGCGCACGATGCCGCCCAGCCCGACGCCGACCGCGCACACGCACGCGTCCGGCCGCCCCTCGCTGACCTGCGCGACCAGCCGGGCGAGCAGCTCGACCACCGCCTCGGGCCGGTGGTCCTCCACCGGCAGGTCCGCGGCGTGCACGATCTCCGCCCGCAGGTCGGTGAGCGCCGCGAACGCGCGCGTGCCGGTGAGCTTGATGCCGACGAAGTGGTCCAGGCCGGGGTCGACGTCCAGCGGCTGCAGCGGGCGACCGCCGTTGCGGGCGGCGGGATCGGTGGGGTCGTCGACCTCGTGCAGCACGCCGGTGTCGATCAGCGGCTTGGTCAGGCGGGTCAGGCTCGGGGTGGACAGCTCGAGCCGCTGCGCCAGCTCGGTCCGGGCCAGCGGGCCGTGCACCAGCACCTCGAGGGCGACCCGGCGCTCGGACACGGACAGCTCGGTCCACCGCGACGGTGTGGCGGGCATCGGCGCTCCCTCGTTCGGCGTCGGACGACGTGGCCAGATTATGCCGCAACGGAACGATCCTCGGCCACCGTCCCGTGATCGGAACGTGACTTCACCTGGCTTGACGGATCTCTAGCCGTCTGCCACTTTGTGTTGGCACGAAGAAAACACGCCACAGGGTGGCCGTTGCCGGACCGGGTCCGGCGGGGGCAGGGTCAGCCGCAGGCGTGGCGAGACGATGACGTCCCAACACCGGAGGCCGACGATGTTCAGCACCGCCCGAAGGACCGCCCTCACCGCCCTCGGGGCGGCCACGGCCCTCGCTCTGACCCTCACCGCCTGCAGCTCGGGCGGTGGTGTGGGCGCCGCGCAGACGCCCATCGCGTCCGCAGGCGCCACCATCTCCGGCACCGTCACCTTCTGGCACGCCTACTCGGCGGACTCGCAGGAGGTGAAGACGCTCGAGACGGTGATCATCCCCAAGTTCGAGCAGCTGCACCCCGGCGTAAAGGTGACGGACGTGGCGGTGCCCTACGACCAGCTGCACCAGAAGCTGGTGACGGCCGTCGCCGGCGACACGCTGCCCGACCTGGTCCGCTCCGACATCATGTGGGTCCCCGAGCTGGCGGACCTCGGCGTGCTGGTGCCTCTCGACCAGCAGATGCCTGACTTCAGCACCTACTCCGCCCAGGTCTACAAGGGCGCGCTGGCCACCAACGCGTGGAAGGGCCACTACTACGGCCTGCCGCTCGACACGAACACGCGCGTGCTGCTCTACAACTCCGACGCCCTGGCCAAGGCCGGCATCACCGCACCGCCGGCGACGTTCGCCGACCTGCGCGCCGACGCCCCGAAGCTGACCGCCGCGGGCGTGTCGACCTTCGCCGACAACAGCACCTCGGGCTGGAACGTGCTGCCCTGGATCTGGAGCGCCGGCGGCTCCGTCACCGACGACAAGGTGACCAAGGCGACCGGCTACCTGAACTCCGCGGCGTCCGTCGCCGGGGTGCAGCTGCTGGTGGACCTGTACAAGCAGAAGGCGATCCCGGACATCATCCTGGGCGGCACGGGCGGCACCGCCACGTCCGACGGCCTGGCGACCGGCAAGTACGCCACGATCCTCGACGGCCCGTGGATGTACCCGATCTTCGCCTCGCAGTACCCGCAGTTCCAGCTCAAGGCGGCACCGGTGCCGTCCGGTGACGGCGGCAGCATCTCCGTGGTCGGCGGCGAGTCGGTGGTGCTGACCAAGTCCTCGAAGAACAAGGACGCCGCGGCTGAGTTCCTCCGCTACCTGCTCTCGCAGGACGCGCAGCTGGCGATGGCCAAGGTCGGCCAGATGCCGGTGCTGTCCAACCTGGGCGACCAGCTGACCAGCATCAACGCCTACTACGGGCCGTTCGTCACGCAGCTGGCCAACGCCCGGCCGCGGACGCCGACCCCGGCCTGGCCGAAGATCGACGACATCCTCAAGGCCCAGATCCAGAAGGCGCTGCAGGGCGGCGTCAGCGTGAAGGACGCCCTCGACCAGGCGGCCGCGCAGATCGACCCGCTGCTGGCGAAGTACGCCGGCTGACCCTCACCGGCTGACCCTGCTCGACCGCAGTGACGACGAGAACGGACCGACCATGACCACCACCACCCCGGCGATCGGGTCGGTCACCCGCACCGCCCCCGGCGGGACGGACCGGCGCACGCCCGGTTCGCCCCGCCGGCGGGCGGGCTGGGCGGGGCTCGTCTTCATCGTCCCCGGCTTCGCCCTGTACCTGCTGGTGATCGGCTGGCCGGCGGTGCAGGCGCTGCTGATCAGCCTGCGCGACTACAAGATCACCCCGGGAGCGGAGAGCCCCTGGATCGGGCTGGCGAACTACACCCGGGCGCTGCACGACCCGGTGCTGGCCCGGTCGTTCGTCAACGCCGGCGTCTACATGCTCACCACGGTGCCGACGCAGATCCTGATCGGCCTGGGCCTGGCCGTGCTGCTCGACACCGTCCTGCCTGGTCGGACCCTGTTCCGGGTGCTGTTCTACCTGCCGGTGGTCACCAGCTGGGTGGTCGTGTCGCTGCTGTTCCAGTACCTGTTCGCCACCGACCACGGCGTCGTCAACTGGTTCCTGGTCGACGTGCTCGGCGTGGTGGGCCACCCCGTCAACTGGCTCGGGCAGCGGTGGACGGCGATGGTCGCCATCGGGGCGCTAGGCGTCTGGAAGGGCGTCGGCTGGTCGATGCTGATCTTCCTGGCGGCGCTGACCGGCGTGCCCCGCGAGCTGCACGAGGCGGCCGCGCTGGACGGGGCCGGCGCCTGGCGGCGGTTCAAGCACGTGTCGATGCCGTTCATCCGGCCGACCATGGTGACCGTGGTGATCCTGCTGGTCATCGGCGGGTTCAACGTCTTCACCTCGGTGCTGCTGATGACCAACGGCGGTCCGCTGGACCAGACGCAGGTGCCGTTGACGTACATGTACCGGCAGGCGTTCGGGTACCTCGACTTCGGGTACGGGTCGGCGATCTCGTTCCTGCTGACGGGCCTGGTGCTGGTGATCGCCGGCCTGCAGTACTGGTGGGCCCGGCGCACGGCCGACGGGGGTGTGAAGTGATCGCCGGGCCGCGCTCGCGGCGGGTCACCGTCGCCGGCGTCCGGTACGCGCTGCTGATCGGTGCGGCGGTGGTGCTGGCGCTGCCGTTCGGCTACATGGTGTCCACGTCGCTCAAGGCGCACACCCTGCTGCTGGAGTACCCGCCCCGCCTGATACCCAAGAGCCCGACGCTGGACAACTACGCCCAGGCGTGGGGGGCCAACAACTTCGGCCGGTACTTCCTCAACTCCGCGTCGGTGGCGATCGCGACGACGGTCGGCACCGTGCTGCTCGCCTCGATGATGGCCTACGGCTTCGCCCGCTTCCGGTTCCCCGGCAAGGGCGTCCTGTTCGGCACGGTGGTGGTCGGGCTGACCATCCCGACGATGCTGCTGATCATTCCGCAGTTCCTGCTGGCCAAGAACCTGGGCCTGCTGGACTCGCTGCCCGGCCTGGTGCCGTTCTACGTCGGCACTCAGATCGCCTTCTCGACGTTCCTGCTCCGCGCCTTCTTCGAGCAGATCCCGATGGAGCTCGACGAGGCGATGATCATCGACGGCGCGGGCGCCTGGCGGCGGTACTGGAACCTGGCGATCCCGCTGTCCAAGCCGGCGCTGGCCACGGTGGCGATCTTCACGTTCCTCGGCAGCTGGGACGAGTTCGTCTGGGCGCTGACGGTGATCAACGACGTCTCCAAGCGGACCCTGCCGATCGGCATCGCGCTGTTCCAGGGGCAGCACGGCACGTCCTGGGGGCTGGTGTTCGCCGCCTCGGTGATCGCCGTCGTCCCCGTCATCGCCGTCTACGTGACGTTCCAGCGCCAGCTCGTCGCCGGGCTGACCAACGGCGCCCTGAAGAGCTGACCCGCCGGCCCCGCCACACCCGCGGGCCACCCCACCGACCCCGTCCGTCACGACCCTTTCCGCCACGACCCCTTCCGCCACGACCGAGCACCCCCGGGGTGCAGGAGCACCATGCCCACGTCATCCGTCCCGTCCGCCGCCCCCGACCTGCTGCCGACCAAGGCGCGCTACGCCGCCGACGAGCCCGTGCTGGTCGAGGTGCGCGGAGACGTCACCGGTGAGCTGCAGGTGCACCACCTGGGCGAGCTGGTGCGGACCGTTCCGGTGACCGCTGCCGGGGTCGTCGACCTCGGCGTGCTGCCGGAGGGCGGGTACGGCGTGCGGCTCGTGCCGTCGTCGGACGGGCCGGACGGGCCGGTCGCCTCCGGCGCGTCGGACGCCTCGTCGGACGCGTCACCCGCCGGCCCGCTGCGGACGGCCGTCCTGGTCACGGACCACCCGCGAGCCCGCATGCGGTACGGGTTCGTCGCGTCGTACGGCCAGGACAAGGACGTCGCCGGCGTCGTCGACCTGGCCCGCCGCCTGCACCTGGACGCCGTCCAGCTCTACGACTGGGCCTACCGGCACGCCGACCTGCTCGGCGGCGGCCCGGAGTACCAGGACGCCCTGGGCCAGACGATCTCGCTGACCACCGTCCGGCGCCTGGCCGCCGCGCTCGCGGACGCCGGGAGCGACGCGCTCGGGTACGCCGCGGTGTACGCGGTGGGTCGTGACGAGTGGGCCTCCTGGGCGCACCGGGCGATGCTGCGCACCGACGGCGAGCCGTGGACGCTGGGCGACTTCCTGTGGCTGGTCGACCCCGCCGCTCGGGACTGGCAGGAGCACCTGGTCGGCGACCTGCAGGGCGCCGTCCGGGACCTCGGCCTCGCGGGGTTCCACTTGGACCAGTACGGCTTCCCGCGCCGCGCGCAGCTGGTGGACGGGGCGCCGGTGGACCTCGCTCGGTCGTTCCGGGCGTTCCTCGAGGCGGTCCGCGCGGGCCTGCCGGAGCAGCGCCTCGTGTTCAACAACGTCAACGACTTCCCGACGTGGGCCACGGCCGACGCCCCGCAGGACGCGGTGTACATCGAGGTCTGGCCGCCGCACACGACGCTGGCGTCCCTGGCCGAGGTGGTGACGCGCGCGCGTGCCGCGGGTGCCGGCCGTCCCGTCGTGATCGCCGCCTACCAGCACGTCTACTCGACGGCGCCCGCCGCGGAGGCTGACCAGGCGACCGCCCTCACCATGGCCACCCTGTTCTCGCACGGCGCGACGCAGCTGCTGGCCGGAGAGACCGGCCACGTGCTGGTCGACCCGTACTACGTGCGCCACCACGCCGCCGAGCCGTCGACACTCGCCCTGCTGCACCGCTGGTACGACTTCCTGGCCGAGCACGACGAGCTGCTGCTCGCGCCGCAGGCGGCCGACGTGACCGGGGCGTGGGTCGGCGCCTACAACGAGGCGCTCGACGTGACCTACCCCGAGGCTGTGACCAGCAGCGATGCGGTGGCCGGGACCGTGTGGCGGCGGGTGGTGGACGTCGACGGGCGGCTGGTGATCCACCTGGTGAACCTCGTCGCGCAGCCCGACACCGAGTGGGACGCGCCGCACCAGCCGCCGGGCGACCCCGGTGCGGGGGTGCTGCGGGTGCGGCGCGCCGGATCGGCGCTGCCGAGCGTGCTCGTCGCCGACCCGGACGGCACCGGGCGGCTCACGCCGGTCCCGGTGGTGCCGGACGGCGAGTACGCCGCCGCGACGCTGCCGCCCCTGGCGACCTGGCAGCTGGTGGTCGTGGACGTGGACGGTGCCCGATGAGCGCCGAGCCGTGGTGGCGCTCCGCCGTCGTCTACCAGGTGTACCCGCGCAGCTTCGCCGACTCGGACGGCGACGGCGTCGGCGACCTGCGCGGCATCACGGCCCGCCTCGACTACCTCGCCACCCTCGGCATCGACGCGATCTGGCTGTCCCCGGTCTACGCCTCGCCGCACGCCGACAACGGGTACGACATCAGCGACTACCAGGCGATCGACCCGATGTTCGGCACGCTCGCCGACCTGGACGAGCTGATCGCCGCGGCGCACGAGCGGGGCATCCGCATCGTGCTGGACCTCGTCGTGAACCACACCTCCGACGAGCACGCGTGGTTCGTCGAGTCGCGGTCGTCGCGCACCAGCCCCAAGCGGGACTGGTACTGGTGGCGGCCGCCCCGGCCCGGCTTCGTCGGCGGCACGCCCGGCGCCGAGCCGACCAACTGGGGCTCCTTCTTCTCCGGCCCGACGTGGACGTGGGACGAGGCGACGGGCGAGTACTACCTGCACCTGTTCGCGGCCAAGCAGCCGGACCTGAACTGGGAGAACCCGCAGGTCCGGGCGGCGATCCACTCGATGATGCGGTGGTGGCTGGACCGGGGGGTCGACGGCTTCCGGATGGACGTCATCAACCTGATCTCCAAGGACCCGGCCCTGCCCGACGGCGTCGTCGCGCCCGGCGCCGCCCACGGTGACGGCTTCCCGCACTACGCCACCGGTCCGCGCATCCACGAGTTCGTCGCGGAGATGCACCGCGAGGTGCTCGCCGACCGCGACGACCTGCTGACGGTCGGCGAGATGCCGGGCGTCACGTCGGAGGAGGCGCGGCTGTTCACCGACCCCTCGCGGCGCGAGCTGAGCATGGTGTTCCAGTTCGAGCACGTGTCGCTGGACCAGGGGCGAACCAAGTTCGACCCGGTGCCGTTGTCCCTGCCGGCGCTGAAGCGGTCGCTGGCCGGCTGGCAGGAGGGCCTCGGCGACGTCGGCTGGAACAGCCTGTACTGGTCCAACCACGACCAGCCGCGTGCCGTGTCGCGGTTCGGGGACGACGGTCGCTGGTGGCGCGAGTCCGCCACGGCGCTGGCCACCGTGCTGCACCTGCACCGCGGGACGCCGTTCGTCTACCAGGGCGAGGAGCTGGGCATGACGAACGCGCCGTGGGAGCACGTCGACCAGCTGAGCGACATCGAGTCGATCAACTTCTACGCCGAGGCGCTCGCGGCCGGGGTGCCCGCCGCCAAGGCGTTCGAGGGGCTGCTGAGCCGGGGCCGGGACAACGCCCGCACGCCGATGCAGTGGGACGACGGCCCGCACGCGGGGTTCGGCACCGGCACGCCCTGGCTGCCGGTCAACCCGAACCACCGCTGGCTGAACGCGTCGGCGCAGGTCGGTGCCGACGGTTCGGTGTTCGAGCACTACCGGGCGCTGATCGCGCTGCGGCACAAGGACCCGGTGGTGGCGCTCGGGTCGTTCCGGCTGCTGCTGCCGGACGACGAGCACCTCTGGGTGTTCGAGCGCACGCTCGACGGCTATCCGCCGCTGCTGGTCCTCGCCAACTGGTCCGGCACCACCCGGGAGCTGCCGCCGGAGCTGGCCGGCTGGGCCGACGCCGAGCAGGTGCTCGGGAACCACGCTGGACCGACGGCAGCACTCGCCGACCTGCGGCCGTGGGAGGCGCGCGTGCTCCGGGCGGTCGCACCAGCGGTGTAGCGACTCTTGCGCGCACCCCTCGCCGCACGCTGTGCTCTGCCCAAGTGCGCCGCACGGCGGCACGGGACGCAGGGGGCGGACATGGCGGTGGGGGCTGCGCGGCAGCGACGGCGGGAGTCGGCCGAGCGGCTGGCGCTGCGGGTACCGCGCGTGCCGGCCCTGGTCACGGGCGTGCTGTGCCTGCTGGTCGGCGCGTTCATGGCGCTGCGGCTGTTCTCGTCGCTCGCCGTGCTGGTGGTGCTCACCTGCGTCGGGCTGGTGCTGGCGGGGATCGGTGAGCTCGCGTCAGGGGCGGCCGACGGGCGCGGGGGTCGAGGCCGGGACTGGGGTCGCTGGGCGTGGGCCGGGGTGCTGGTGCTCGCCGGCGTGGTCGGGCTCGTCCGGCCCGGGCTGACGGTGCACGCGCTCGTCCTCGTGACCGGTGCGGGGCTCGTGGTCAGCGGGCTGCTCGAGCTGGTGCAGGGGTTCCGTGGCGGGGCGTCGCGCTGGGTCGCCGTCGTGTCGGGTTCGGCCTCCGTCGGGCTCGGCGTGCTGGCGCTGGCGTGGCCCGACGTCACGGTGGTGGTGCTGGCCGTCCTGCTCGGTGTGCGGATCGCACTGTTCGGGGTGGACCTGCTGCTGGCCGCGTGGCGTGGCCCTCGAGGCGGTGCACGGGTGTCCCGCGGATCTGTCCGGGCGGTGGCGTCGCTGGTCGTGGTGGCCGGGCTGCTGGTCGTCGGCGCCCTGGTGCACGACGGGGTGCCCGTGCCCGACGCGTTCTACTCGGCACCGGCCACCGTGCCGTCCCAACCGGGGCAGCTGCTGCGTGCCGAACCGTTCACCCGGGACGTGCCGGCGGCCGCGCAGGGGTGGCGGATCCTCTACACCACCACGCGGGAGGCCGGGCAGCCGGCGGTGGCCAGCGCCCTGGTGGTGGTGCCCCGCGCCGCGTCGTCGTCCCCGCCGGCGGTGATCGCCTGGGCGCACGGCACCACGGGGGCGGCGCCGGCGTGCGCACCGTCGCTGCAGGAGCACCCGTTCGAGTCGGGGGCCCTGTTCCTGACCGACCAGGTGGTCTCCCACGGCTGGGCGCTGGTCGCCACCGACTACGTGGGGCTGGGGACGGCCGGTCCGCACCCGTACCTGGTCGGCGAGGCCGAGGGCAGGTCGGTGCTGGACGCGGTGCGTGCCGCCCACCACCTGTCCGGCGTCACGCTGGGCACGGACACCGTGGTGTGGGGGCACTCGCAGGGCGGTCACGCGGCGCTGTGGACGGGCATCCTCGGGCCGACGTACGCGCCGGACGTCCGGCTCGACGGCGTCGCCGCCCTCGCGCCGGCGAGCAACCTGCCGGCCCTCGTCGAGCACCTCGGCGGCTCGCGCATCGGCAGCATGTTCGCGTCCTACGTCGCCACGGCGTACGGGTCGGTGTACGACGACGTGCGGCCGGACGACTACATCCGGCCCGGGGCGCGGCTGATCATGCGCGAGATGGGGCAGCGGTGCCTGTCCAACCCCGGCGTGCTGGTGTCGCTCGGCACCGCGCTGTCGATGGACAAGGCGCCGTGGAACCGGGACGTCGCCTCGGGACCGTTCGGCGCGCGGCTGACGCAGAACACGCCGACCGGCGCGATCGCGGCGCCGCTGCTGATCGCCCAGGGGCTGTCGGACACGCTCGTCGTGCCGGCCAGCCAGGACGCCTACGTGCAGCAGCGGTGCGCCGCCGGCCAGGCGGTCGACTACCGCACCTACGCCGGCCGTGGCCACGTCGAGCTGGTGACCGCCGACTCGCCGCTGGCCCCGGACCTGCTGACCTGGACGCAGGACCGGCTGGCCGGCGTCGCGCCGACCGGCACCTGCCCGGCGGTCTCTTGAGCGCTGGTCCGGTGCCGACTGCCCAGCCGCCGGCACCGGACCGCCCGGCTCAGCGCTGGCGCCGGTGCGTGGTCAGCACGGTCTCGCCGATCTGCTCCACCGAGCCGAGCGTGAGCTCGGCCGGACGCCGATCCGGCTCGAACAGTCGACGGCCCGTGCCGGCCAGCGTCGGGAAGGTGAGCAGCCGGTACTCGTCCACCAGGTCGTGCGCGACCAGGCTCCGCGCCACGTCGATGCTGCCGAGCACCAGCACGTCCGACCGGTCGCGCAGTCGGGGCACCTCCTCGAGCAGGTCACCGGCGAGCAGCGTCGACCGGTCCCAGCCGCTGAGGTCCGGCGTCCCGCGGGACACGACCACCTTCTCGATCCGGTTCATCGCGAGCGAGAACGGATCCGTCCGAGTCGGCCACAGCTGGCTGAACAGCTCCCACGTCCGCCGGCCCAGCAGCACCGTGCCGGTCTCGAGGAGCGGCCCGAGGCGGAACACGTCACCCGCGATGGCCTCTCGTCCGAACCGGAACGCCCAGGCGCCGCCGGCGCCGCCGCCGGACCCGTCCGGGTCCTCCACCACGCCGTCCAGCGTGCCGAACTCGCTGATGATCACCTGGTGCATGTCGCTTCCCTCCCGGCCCCGGGGGCCGTGCTCTCGTCCTGACACCGGGTGATACCGGCGGGCCGGCGCAGACTCATCGGTGGGTGACGGCACGCTCGGCTGCGAGCCGATGAGCCGCGCTCGGTCGCGAGCTCGAGGACAAGGGGGACGCGCGTGGCGGAGGTGACGACGGGCACGGCGCTCGTCGCGGCGGTCGAGCCGTTGCGACGCGAGCTGGTGGTGCACTGCTACCGCCTGCTCGGCTCGGTGCACGAGGCGGAGGACGCCGTCCAGGAGACGATGCTGCGCGCCTGGCGTGCCGCCGAGCGGTACGACGCGGCACGCGCCTCCGTGCGGACCTGGGTGTACTCCATCGCGACGAACGTCTGCCTCACCGCACTGGACGGACGGGCCCGCCGTCCGCTCCCGTCAGGTCTCGGTGCGCCGAGCACCGATCCGGACGCCGTTCTCCGACCCGACCTCGACGTGCCGTGGCTGCAGCCGTTGCCGGACCGGTACGTGCGCACCGAGACGCAGGACCCGGCGGAGCGGTCGGCGGCGCGCCGCAGCGTGCGGCTCGCCCTGGTCGCGGCACTGCAGCTGCTGCCGCCGCGGCAGCGTGCGGTGCTGGTGCTGCGGGACGTCCTCGCGTTCACCGCTGCCGAGGTCGCGGCCCAGCTGGGCACGTCGACCGCCTCGGTGAACAGCGCGCTGCAGCGGGCGCGGGCCACGATCGCGACGGCTGCCCCGGAGGAGGACCTGCTCGGCGACCCGGACGACAGCTCCGTCCGTGACGTGGTCGAGCGGTACGTCGCGGCCTTCGAGGCGGCAGACGTCGACGGGCTGGTGCGGCTGCTCACCGCCGACGTGGTGCTCGAGATGCCGCCGGTGCCGCTCTGGTTCCTCGGTGCCGACGACTACGGCCGGTTCATCGCGCGCGTGTTCGCGAGGCGCGGGACGGGGTGGCGGATGCTGCCGCTGCGGGCCAACGGTCAGCCGGCCGTGGCGGCCTACGCCCCGGAGCCCGGCGGCGGGCATCGGCTCCACACGCTGCAGGTGCTCACCGTCGGGGCGCTGGGGATCGAGCGGAACGCCGTCTTCCAGGACGCGCAGGTGTTCGCGGCGTTCGAACTCGCCCCCGAGCTGCCGCCGCGCTGAGGGACGGGGCCCGGAGCAGGGCGGACGGGAGCAGTGCCGACCGGAGCAGCGAGCCCTGCGCTCAGAGCACCGCGAGGGTCACGACGGCCACCGCGGTGGTCGCGACGATCTCGCCGATGCCGATGGCCTTGGGGGTGGCCCGGGGCCAACGCCGCGGCACGACCGCTGCCCGCACGGCGAGCAGCACGCCCACCGCCCCCAGCAGCGGGTGCACGACGAACCCGGCGGCCGCGATCGCCACGTGGTACCCGATCGACCAGGCCAGCACGTCGCGCCGACCGCGCTCGCGGATCATCGTCTTGACGTACAGGACGGTCCCCCAGAAGTACGCGAGCAGGACGACGGCCGCGAGCACCACGTGTCCCGGCGCCACCCCGGACCCGCCGACCACCCGCGACCCGTCGACCACCCCGGACCCGTGGACGAAGCCGGACCCGTCGACCAACGACCGTCCCCATGCCACCGCCGACCGCGCGGCCTCGGCCGGCGCCCGCGACCCGAGGCCGGCCGCGACCACCGTCATCAGGCAGGCGGCGAGCACCGTCACCGCGTCGTTGGACCACGACCGGTCGGCCCGCCGCACGGACGCCGTCAGGCTCACGCCGAGCAGCACCGCGTACGCCGGTGCCCACACCAGCAACCCGGGCGTCACGACGAGCAGCCCACCTCCCACCACCACCGCGGCGATGCCGTACGCGCGCACCGGAGGGAGGTACCGAGCCTTGCGTCCGGACCGCAACCACAAGCCCACAGCGTTGTACGCGAGGTAGGCGACCAGCCAGGCGACCAGCAGCAGCGCGTGCCGCCACGTCACACCGGACATCACCGCCCCCACCACGGGCGGCACCACCAGCATCGCCCAGGCGCCGTGCTGCTGCGGCACCCACCCGGGCCCGCGCCGCCGCCGACCCGGCGTGGTGCCGGGCCGCCGCGCCGGCAACGGCGAGGGCGACGGCAGCGGCGACGACGTCGGCGAGCTCACGGATGCCAGCGTGCCAGTCCGCCACGGGACGTCGAGCCGGACCTTCGGTCCCCGCGGTGCGCCGACCCGGACACTCGGGCGCCCGCGGTGCGTCGAGCCGGACCGTCGTTCCCCGTGGTGCGTCGAGCCGGACCGCCGGGCCCCGCGGTGTGCCGAGCCGGGCACTCGGGCGCCCGCGGTGTGTCGACGGTAGGTCTCTCCTGGCGCATTCGCCGACGTGCCCGGCTCGATCACGGGCCCGCGAGGCACGGTGCCGAGCGGCCTCATGCGACGCGCCGTCCACGCGTGCCGCCGGCCGACGGGCACTCGTCTTCGGCTGTACGCCCGGTGTACGTACAGCAGGCGTACAGCCGAAAAGGAAGTCCGGGAGGCGGGGTGGCACGCCGATCCCGTCCTCCACGCGCACCTGCCCACACGCCGGCCCGCGCCCGCCCACGCCGAAAAGGAAGCCCGGGAGGCGGGGTGTCATGCCGATCCCGTCCTCCACGCGCACCTGCCCACACGCCGGCCCGCGCCCGCCCACGCCGGCCCCCACGTTGCCCCGCAACCGCACACGCCGCACCCGCACCCACCCGCACCCGCCCGCACCCGCCCACGCGGGCCTCCCACGGGGCGGGACGAGGTCAGGGGGTCTGCGGGGCGTGGCGGTCGAGGAACTCGTACACCTCGGTGGTGTCCACACCGGGGAACACCCCCACCGGCAGGGCAGCGAGCAGCGACGCGTGCGGCCGGGCGGACGGCCACGAGCGGTCCGCCCAGCGGTCGGCCAGCGGCTCCGGCGGCTGCCGGCAGCACGTCGGGTCGGGGCAGCGGGAGGCGGTGCGCTCCGTCGTCTCGCGGCCGCGGAACCAGCGCACGTGCGCGAACGGTGTCCCGACGCTGACGGAGAACGCCCCCTGCGACGAAGGCTGCACCCGGGACGTGCACCAGAACGTGCCCGACGTGGTGTCGGTGTACTGGTAGTAGGGGCTGAACCGGTCCGCCAGGCCGAAGACGACGCGCGCCGTCCACTGCCGGCACACCGGCTGCCCCTCGATGGCGCCCAACGCGTCGGACGGGAACACCACGCCGTCGTTCTCGTAGGCCTTGTGGAGGGTGCCGCCCTCGTGGACCTTCATGAAGTGCACCGGGATGCCGAGGTGGCGGGTGGCCAGGTTGGTGAACCGGTGCGCCGCGGTCTCGTACGGCACCGCGAACCGGTCACGCAGGTCCTCCACCGACAGCTGCCGCTCGGACTTGGCCTCCTGCAGGAACGGCACCGCGCTGTCCTCCGGCAGCAGCAGCGCCGCGGCCAGGTAGTTCGCCTGCACCCGCTGCCGCAGGAAGTCGGCGTAGTCTCGCGGCTCGCCGTGCCCCAGCACGTGCGAGGCGAGCGCCTGCAGCAGCGGTGAGCGCGAGTCCGACGAGCCGGGGTTGCCCGCGGGCAGGTAGATGCGGTGGTTCGCCAGGTCGGTGACGCTGCGCGTGGAGTGCGGCAGGTCACTGACGTAGTGGAGCGTGAAGCCGAGGTGGGCCGCGATGTCCGCCGTCGCCCGCTGGCCGAGGGGTCCGCCGGCGTGGTCGATGCCGCGCAGCAGCGTCCGGGCGTGCTCCTCTAGCTCGGGGAAGTAGTTGTCCTGCGACCGCATCTGAGCGCGCAGCTCGGCATTGGCCCGGCGTGCCTCCTCGGGGGTCGCCGCGTGCTCGGTCAGCAGCCGCTGCACCGTGCCGACCAGGGACACCAGCGCCTCGAGGGCGTCCCCCGGCAGCGACTTGCCCACCTTCACCTGCCCCATGCCGAGGGACGTGAACAGGGGCCCGCGCTGCGCCCGCTCGAGCTCGATCTCCAGCGCGGCCCGGCGTGACGGCGGGTCGGTGCGCAGCAGGTCGGTCAGCGGGACGCCGAGCGCGTCCGCGACGTGGCTCAGCAGCGACAGCTTGGGCTCGCGGTGGCCGTTCTCCAGCATCGACACCTGCGAGGCGGCGCGGCCGATGGCGGCGCCGAGGTCGTCCAGCGTCATGCCGCGCAACGTGCGCAGGTGCCGGATGCGCCGGCCGAGCACCAGGGTGTCGAGGCCGTCGGCGTGGTGCGTCGCGGCGGGCGCGACCGCGGCGCCCTTCGTGGTGGAGGGGGTGCGGGGCGGTGTCGTCGTCGTCGACGTCATGCCGTCCACCGTCGCACCCGGGATGTTGTTCTGTCGAGGAGAAGGAGTGCCGATCTTCTGCCCTTCCGAGGGGTTCCCGCTGGGGTCGGCGGCCTCAATCTGGATCTCACGGCGACGAGGCCGAGAAGAACCCGGAACACTCACGGAGGCGATGATGAGCACGCAGAGCGGCGAGCACACTCCCCGGCGCAGCGGCGACCACTCCCGGACGGCCGCCGAGCTGGCCACCGAGTGGGAGCTGGACCCCCGGTGGGCCGGCGTCGTCCGCACCCACACGGCCGAGGACGTCGTCGCCCTGCGCGGATCGGTCCACGAGGAGCACACGCTCGCCCGCCGCGGCGCCGAGCGGCTGTGGGAGCTGCTGCACGAGCGGCCGCTGGTGGCAGCGCTCGGCGCGCTGACCGGCAACCAGGCGGTGCAGCAGGTCAAGGCCGGGCTCGAGGCGATCTACCTGTCCGGGTGGCAGGTGGCGGCCGACGCGAACAACGCGGGCCAGACGTACCCGGACCAGTCCCTGTACCCGGTCAGCTCGGTGCCTGCCGTCGTGCGGCGCATCAACAACGCCCTGCTGCGCGCCGACCAGATCGACGTCGCCGAGAACGGCCGGCCGACCCGGGACTGGCTCGCGCCGATCGTCGCCGACGCCGAGGCCGGGTTCGGCGGCCCGCTGAACGCCTACGAGCTGATGCTGGCGATGATCGCGTCCGGCGCCGCGGGCGTGCACTGGGAGGACCAGCTGTCGTCGGAGAAGAAGTGCGGCCACCTGGGCGGGAAGGTGCTGGTGCCCACGTCGCAGCACGTCCGGACGCTGTCCGCCGCCCGGCTCGCCGCCGACGTGGCCGGGGTGCCGACGATCGTCGTCGCCCGCACCGATGCGCTGGGCGCGGACCTGCTGACGTCCGACGTCGACGAGCGCGACCAGCCGTTCCTCACCGGCGAGCGGACCGCCGAGGGGTTCTACCGGGTGCGGTCCGGCCTCGACCCCGTCGTCGCCCGCGCCTGCGCGTACGCGCCGCACGCCGACCTGCTCTGGGTCGAGACGTCGACACCCGACGTCGGCCTCGCCATCGAGTTCGCCGAGCGGGTGCACGAGCAGTTCCCCGGCAAGCTGCTGGCCTACAACTGCTCGCCGTCGTTCAACTGGCGCGCGCACCTGGACGACGAGCAGATCGCGCGGTTCCAGACCGAGCTGGCGGCCCACGGGTACGTGTTCCAGTTCATCACCCTCGCCGGGTTCCACGCCCTGAACCACTCGATGTTCACGCTGGCGCACGACTACGCCCGCACCGGCATGAGCGCCTACGTCCGTCTGCAGCAGGCCGAGATCGAGGCCGAGGCCGACGGGTACACCGCCACCCGCCACCAGCGGGAGGTCGGCACCGGCTACTTCGACCTCGTCGCATCCGCTCTCAACCCGACCAGCGCCACCCTCGCGCTCGCCGGGTCCACCGAGACCGCCCAGTTCACGCACTGAGCCGGTCAAGGCGTCGCTGACCAGGCACGACGTGGCAGGGCCGACGCCCGTCACGTTCGCCGCAGCCCTCGTCGTACCCCGACGAACCGTCGTCCCCTTCCTTCCCTCCTTTCCCCGCAGGAGACCGCCATGTCCACCACCACCGTGTTCCGTCCGCCCAGCTCGCCCAGCGAGAACCCGCCGTCGCCCGGCCTGCCCGCCGCGCCGGCGAGCCTGACCATCACCGGCCCGCAGTTGCCCGACCGCGACCGGGTGCTCACGCAGGAGGCGATGGACTTCCTCACCGACCTGCACGTCCACTTCGCCGCGACCCGGCACGACCTGCTCGAGGCCCGTCGGCACCGCCGCCACAGGATCGGGGACGGCGCGGACCCGTCGTTCCTGCCTGCGACCGCCCACATCCGGGCGGACCGCACGTGGCGGGTCGCCGGCCCCGGCCCCGGTCTGGAGGACCGCCGCGTGGAGATCACCGGCCCCACCGACCGGAAGATGACCGTCAACGCCCTGAACTCCGGGGCCAAGGTGTGGCTGGCGGACCACGAGGACGCCATGAGCCCCACCTGGGCGAACGTCATCGGCGGGCAGGCGAACCTGTACGACGCGATCCGTGGGGACATCGACTTCACGTCCCCGGAGGGCAAGGAGTACCGGGTCGGCGATCAGACGCCGACCATCGTGTTCCGCCCGCGCGGCTGGCACCTGACCGAGCAGCACCTGCGCTTCACCGACCGGGCGGGGCAGGAGTGTGCCGCCTCGGCGAGCCTGGTCGACGCCGGGCTGTACCTGTTCCACAACGCGCAGGCGCTGATCGACGCCGGCCGGGGCCCGTACCTGTACCTGCCGAAGATGGAGAGCCACCTCGAGGCGCGGCTGTGGGACGAGGTGTTCCGGTTCACCGAGAGCTACCTGGGCCTGCGGATCGGCACCATCCGCGCGACCGTGCTGATCGAGACGATCACCGCGGCGTTCGAGATGGAGGAGATCCTGTTCGAGCTGCGCGCCCACTGCGCGGGGCTGAACGCCGGTCGGTGGGACTACATCTTCTCGGTCATCAAGACCTTCCGGGACCGGGGGAAGCGCTTCACGCTGCCGGACCGGGGTCGGGTCACCATGACCGTCCCGTTCATGGCCGCGTACACCGACCTGCTGGTGGCGACCTGCCACCGGCGCGGTGCGCAGGCGATCGGCGGGATGAGCGCGTTCATCCCCAACCGCCGTCGGCCGGAGGTCACCGAGCGGGCGCTCGCGCAGGTGCGCGCCGACAAGGTCCGCGAGGCGGCCCAGGGGTTCGACGGCACCTGGGTGGCGCACCCGGACCTCGTGCCCGTGGCGATGGGGGTGTTCGACCAGGCGTTCGGCGGTCCCGCCGGGACGCCGGGGGCTCGGCACGACCAGCGGCACATCATGCGGGGGGACGTCGCCGTGGCCGCGGCGCACCTGCTGGACATCCCGTCGGCCGGAGGTCTCGAGCCGGGGGCCGTCACCGAGGCCGGCCTGCGGGCCAACGTCTCGGTGGGGCTGCGGTACCTCGAGTCGTGGCTGCGGGGCGTCGGCGCCGCGGCGATCGACGACCTGATGGAGGACGCCGCCACCGCCGAGATCTCCCGGTCGCAGGTGTGGCAGTGGATCCACCGGGGGGTCGTGACGGCCGAGGGGTCGACGGTGACGCGGGAGCTGGTCGCCTCCGTCCTGGAGGACGTGCTGGGCTCGGTGGACCGGTGGGACGGCGACCGGTTCGACGACGCCGCGCAGGTGTTCGCCGAGGTGGCGCTGGGTGAGGAGTTCCCGTCGTTCCTCACCGTGCCGGCGTACACGCAGTTCCTCGTCGAGCGGGAGTGAGTGAGCGGGGCTCGTGGGGCTCCGGCCGGGGCGGGTCAGCGTGGACCTGCCCCGGCCGGGGTGCGCGGTGCGGACCGTGTTCGTCGGAGGCGAAATCTGTTGGCGGTCGCGGAGGTGCGACGTACCTTCGTCGGACACGGGAAGGAGGTGGTCCGCGAGATGAAGTCTTTCCGGACGAGTGAGGTGGCTGTCCGCTAGCCGCCCGACGCATCGGACGGATTGTCGAGTCCGCCGCTGCCCGGCCGGTCATCCGGTCCGGACGGCAGCGAATACCGGCAGTCACCGCAGCCCGTGGGAGCCGCGACCTCGTCCCTCGCGGCAGGGCCTCGAAAGAGGTACCGGCCCACGGGCTGTTCCCTGCCCGGACGCGTGTCGCGTGAGTGCCGGGGCACCGCTCTCTCCCCGCACCGGGGCGCTGCACTCCGTATGCGCAGGTCAGCGGCACGATTGGGGGCTGTGGAGAACGCCGGCGAAGTCGGTGGCATCTACTAGAGTCGAACACGTGTTCGAAGCGGTTGCCCTCGCACCAGCGCCGAGCCGCCACGCGGCCGGCGTCGCGTCGCGGTCGGCTGCCGGCTCGGCGCATCGCTCGGTCGCCGCCGGCCTCGCGCGCGGAGATGCGCGGACCGATGCCGACCGAGGAGCGGTCGGTGCGACAGCTGCTCTCGCGCGCCTCACGCGGGTCCGTGAGGAGCTCTCCGCGCTCGGCGCACTCGCCGGCGCTGGTGAAGGATGGGCTGCAGCCGAGCGGCAGGCGGTGTGGTCGGCGCTCGATCGCCTGTCCGGCACCCTGACAGCGGCGAAGGCCGCGTGGCTCGCGGTGGATCGTGACGCGGGCACGGTCGCCGCGCTCGGTGACGGCTCGGTCGCGGCAGCCATCGACCGGCGGTCCGGGTGCGGCATGCGCGCGGCACACGAGCAGGTGCGGCAGGCCGAGGCGTTGACCGCGATGCCCCGCGTGGCCGTGGCCGTGGACGCCGGCGCGTTGCCGGTCGCCCATCTCGACGTGGTGGCCCGTGTGCTCGACCGGTCGTCCGTCGCGGTGGAGAGCACCCTGACCTCGGCGGAGGGGCAGGCGACGGTGGTTCGCCTCGCCGAGTCCACGGACGTCCGACGGTTCTCGCGCGACCTCAGCTCCTGGGTCGCGGCGCTCGACCCGGCCCAGCTCGAGCGGGATCACCAGGCCCAGCGCACCGCGCGCTTCCTGCACGTCTCGGACGCTCCGGACGGTACGTACCTGAAGGGCCGCCTGGACCGGGTCTCCGGCGAGATCGTCCGACGAGCGCTCGACCGCATGGGCGAGGCGCCCGACGACGAGCGGACCGCTGAGCAGGCACGCGCCGACGCCCTGACGGCGATGGCGAGCACGCTGCTCGACCTGCCGGTGTCGGGGTCGGTGGCCTCCGTCCGCCCGCACATCAGCCTGGTCGTCGACGCTCCGACGTTCGCCGCCGTCCGCTCCGAGCTCGGCCGGCGTGCGACCCGCACGACCGATGCGGACGCGGCTGGTCGGGAGGCGGCGGAGGTGGGTGACGGTGCAGGCGTGGCCGTCGGCGTGGAGGACGGCGCTGGGGTGACCGTCGGCGTGGGCGACGGTGCAGGCGTGGCCCTCGGCGTCACGCCGACCGCTCTGCCCGGCCTCGGCAGCGTCACGCCGGCGTGCACCGAGGACGGTGTCCCGGTGCCGTTCTCGGAGCTGACCCGGCTCCTGTGCGACGCCGAGGTGTCCCGGGTGGTGCTCGGCGCCGACTCCACGCCGGTCGACCTCGGTCGGTCCGCCCGCCTGTTCTCGGGTGCGGTGCGGCGGGCCGTCATCGTCCGCGACCAGGTGTGCGCCTTCGGCGGCTGCGGCAAGCCTGCGCGCTGGGGCGAGGTGCACCACATCGCCTGGTGGGACCGGGACGGCGGCGGCACGTCGGTGGGCAACGGTGTGCTGCTCTGCGTCTTCCACCACCACGAGGTCCACCGCGCTGACCTGCGCATACGTCGGCTTCCGCCCGACCCCGGCGGCGCGCCGCCCGGCGTGCGTCCGCCGCCGCGCTACGAGTTCCGCACCCCCGACGGCCGCCTGGTGACCGCTGCGCGTCCTCGGCCGGCCGTGTCGACCCGCGCTACGGTCCCGGACCCAGCACTGTCGCCCGCACCCGCACCCGCACCGGCACCCGCGTCGGCACTGGCACGCGCACGGGCACTTGCATCGGTGCGGTCATCGGCACGGCCACTGTCACTCGCGCCGCCACCCGCGCCGCCACCCGCGCCGCCACCGCCACCGTCGTCGGCGACTGTGCCGGCGGCCGCGTCCGCACGACTCCCGCGGTTCGACGACGGGCCACCGCCGTTCTGACCGTCGGGACCGGTGCCCGCCTGCGGTGGGACCTGTGCCTGCACCTCCTCCGGGCCGGTGCCCGAGCCGGCGCCGCCGGGGTGGGTTGCGATCCGTGCGAAGGTGTCGCTGTGAGCCTGAAGACGCCAGCACAGATCGAGCAGATGCGGCCCGTCGGCCGGTTCGTCGGGGAGGTGCTGACGTCGCTGCGCGAGTTCGCGCGGATCGGGATGACCACCAACGACCTCGACGCGCACGCACGCGAGCTGATCGCCAAGGCCGGTGCGCGGTCGGTGTACCTCGGCTACCACCCGTCGTTCGGCGCGATGCCGTACCCCGGCGTGCTGTGCATCTCCGTCGACGACGCCGCACTCCACGGCCTGCCGTCCGACGAGGTGCTGAAGGACGGTGCCGTGGTCAGCATCGACTTCGCGTGCGAGCTGCAGGGCTGGGTGGCCGACTCGGCGCTGACGTTCCAGCTCGGCACCACCACCCCGGAGGCGCAGCGACTGATCGCCACCACCGAGGCGGCGCTCGACGCCGGCATCGCGGCCGCCCGCGTCGGTGCCCGGATGGGTGACGTGTCGGAGGCGATCGGCAAAGTCGGCCGGGCCGGCGGGTTCGGCATCAACGCCGACTTCGGCGGTCACGGTGTCGGCCGGACCATGCACGAGGACCCGCACGTGGCGAACCTGGGCCGCCGCGGCACAGGTCAGAAGCTCAAGGAGGGCCTGGTCATCGCCATCGAGCCGTGGTTCATGGCCGGTGGCGACGGCTACGTCATCGACCCCGACGGCTGGACCATCCGGTCGGCGGACCACTCGATCACGGCGCACGCCGAGCACACCGTCGCCCTGACGCCGAACGGCACGATCGTCCTGACGGCTCGCGACTGAGCCCGGCCGCACGCGACCGGCTGCGTTCGACGGGGACGGTTCGCGACTGAACCCGGCCGCATGCGGCCGGCCGCGCTCGACGGGGAGGGCTCGCGACGGCCTCGCCTGAGGAGGTCGGGCTCCAACCGGCCTCGCCTGCGACTCGGCTACCGCGCTCCGTGCCGCAGCCGGCTCAGCGCGCCCGGGTTGGCGGCGAGCCAGTCCGCGAACGATTGAGCCGCGTGGCCGGTGAGGTCCTCGACGGTGGTCGAGACGATGTCCAGCTCGCCGGCGGCGATAGCGGTGTACGTCGAGACCCAGCCGTCGACCTCCCAGTCGGCGGCGCCGTAGCGGGCCCGTGAGGCGTAGGCCTCGTCGACCGTCTCCGGCACGTAGCCGATGGTCCGCCCGACGGCGGCGGAGAGCTGCGAGCAGACCTCGTCCAGGGTCAGCTCCTCGGGACCGGTCACGTCGCGGACGTACCCCTCACGGGAGCCGACACCGATCCGGAGCGCCGCCACCACCACGTCGGCCACGTCGTCGTGCGCCACCGACGCGACGCGCCCGTCGCCGCCGGGCCCGCGCAGGGTGTCGTCGTCACCCACGAACAGCGGCCAACCCGCGTGGTAGAGCGAGTCGCGCAGCGCCACCCACGCCAGACCGGACTCGCGGAGCAGCTGCTCGGTGTGCCAGTGGTCCCGCGCGTAGGTGAACGTCGCGTCGGGCGCCGCGCCGAGGAAGGACACGTAGACGACCCGCTGCACGCCGGCCGCTGTGGCCGCCTCGACCACCGTGCGGTGCAGACCCACCCGGTCGGGATGCTCGTGGGCGGAGACGAGGACGACGTCGTCGACGCCCGCGAACGCCGCTCGCAGCCCGGCCTCGTCGTCGTACCCCTCGAAGGCCGCGACCTCGACCAGGTCGGAGGCGAGCAGCCGTCCGGGGTGCCGCGCGAGCACCCGGTGCCGCATGCCCTTCGCCGACAGCCGGGCCGAGACCCGGCTCCCCACCTGCCCCGTCGCACCCGTGACCGCCACGATGCCCATGCGACGAACGTATGGTCCGTCCGCCGACGACGACAGGGGCCGGGACTGGTTCACCCTGCCGCTCAGCCACCACGGCCGCCCCGCCGCCCACGCCGCCAGGCACTCACGCCGCCGGCGGCGCCCGGACGGCGCCTCACGCCGGACGCGCCAGGATGGACCGGTGAGCGCCGACAGCCCGTACCGCGTGATGACCGTGTGCACCGGCAACATCTGCCGGTCCCCGATGGCCGAGATCGTGCTGCGGCAGCGGCTCGCCGAGGCCGGTCTGGCCGACGAGGTGCTGGTCGACTCGTCCGGCATCAGCGACGAGGAGCACGGCAACCCGGTGGACCGCCGGGCGCGGACGGTGCTGCGCGCCCACGGCTACCCGACCGGCGACGGCCACCGGGCTCGCCGGGTGCGCGCGGAGGACCTGACGGCGCGCGACCTGGTGCTGCCGATGACGTCCACGCACGCCCGCGCGCTGCGCCGGCTGGCGGGACCGGACGCCGTGCTGGCGGACCGCGTCGTGATGTACCGACGCTTCGACCCCGAGGCCCCCGCGGTCGACGACCCGCGCAGCGAGCACCTGCTGGACATCGACGACCCCTGGTACGGCGGTCCGGACGACTTCGAGGCGTGCCTCGCACAGATCGAGGCGGGTGCCGACGGGGTGGTGGCGCACGTCCGGGCCGCCCTGGAGGCGCGCGGCCGGCAGGAGGCGTCTCGATGAAGGTCGCAGCCCGGTCGGCGGTGCCGCCGTTCGCCGTGATGGAGATCCTGGCGGCCGCCAACGAGCGCCGCGCGCGCGGTGAGGACGTCCTGGTGCTGTGCGCCGGTGAGCCGGGCACGGGTGCCGCGGAGGTGGTGCGCCACCGCGCTGCCGAGCTGCTGGCCGCCGGCGACCTGGGCTACACGGAGGCGACGGGCATCCCGGCACTGCGGGCGGCGCTGGCGCACCTGTACGCGGACCGGTACGGCGTGACCGTGAACCCGGCGCACGTCGCGGTGACCACGGGCTCGTCGGGCGCCTTCGTGCTGGCGTTCCTCGCGGCGTTCGACGTCGGCGACCGGGTGGCGCTGACCCGCCCCGGCTACCCGGCGTACGCGACGATCCTCCGGACGCTCGGCATCGAGGTGGTGGACCTGCCGTGCGGGCCTGAGCAGCGGTACCAGCCGACGGTGGCGCAGCTGGACGCGCTGCTCAGGGGCGGTGGACGGCTCGACGGGCTGATGCTCGCCAGCCCCGCGAACCCGACGGGCACGATGGTCGAGCCCGACGAGCTGACCGCGCTGGCCCGCTGGTGCGCGGACCACGGCGTGCGGCTGGTGTCCGACGAGATCTACCACGGCCTCACCTACGCCTCCGCCCCGCCGACGGCCACCGCCGCGGCGTTCCGCGAGGCCGGTGCCGTCGTCGTCAGCTCGTTCTCCAAGTTCTGGGGGATGACCGGCTGGCGACTCGGCTGGCTGGTGCTGCCCGACGACCTCGTCGAGCCCGTCAGCGCCCTGGCCGGCAACGTCGCCCTCTGCCCACCGGCCGTCGCCCAGCACGCCGCGCTCGTCGCCCTGTCGCCGGAGGGGATGGCAGCCGCCGACGCCTCGGTGGCGGACTACGCGCGCAGCCGCGACCTGCTGATGGCCGCGCTGCCGGACCTGGGCTGGTCCCCCGTCGCCCCCGCCGACGGCGCGTTCTACCTGTACGGCGACGTGTCGCGGTTCGGGCTCGACTCGGTGACGTACTGCGCGCGGCTGCTCGAGGAGGCGGGTGTGGCGCTGACGCCCGGCACGGACTTCGACCCGGCGGAGGGGCATCGGTGGGTGCGGCTGTCGTTCGCGGCGGCCCCCGAGGTGGTCGAGGCGGCGGTGCACCGCATCGTCGCCTGGCAGGCGACCCTCCCCACCTCCGCCTAGCGCCAGCCGTCTCGAAACGTGGACGTGACGCCCCCGGCATAGGCTCCGCCGCATGGACGTGGCGGTGCTCGGTGCGACAGGCGACGTCGGGCGGCAGGTGTGCACCCAGCTCGTCGAGCGCGCGCTGCTCCCCACGTCCTCCCGGCTGCAGCTGGTGGGCCGGGCGGGAGGCGCGTCCGAGCGCGCGGCGCACGGCCTGCGCGCCGACCTGATCGACGCGTACGACGAGCACGCGCCGATCATCGACGTCGCCCTGGACCCGAACGACGTGGTCGCCGACGTCGTCGTCGTCGCCGCCGGCCGCACGTCCCCACCGGCCAGCGACGGCATGCCGCTCACCCGCGCCGAGCTGGCCGCCGACAACCACGCCGTGTTCGCGGCCTACGCCGAGGCGCTCGCCGCCCACGGCTCGGGCTCGGAGGTGGTGGTGGTCGTCTCCAACCCGGTGGAGCTGGGCGTCGCCGTGATGGCCAACCGCCTGGGCCGGCACCGCGTGATCGGCATGGGCGCCTGGCTGGACACCCTCCGGTTCCGCCGGGAGGTCGCGGTGTCCCTCGGCGTGCGCCGCCACCGGGTGGGCGGGTTCGTCGCCGGTGAGCACGGGGACGGCGTGGTGCCGCTGTGGTCGACCGTGCGGATCAGCGGCCGCGACGTGCCGGAGCGTGAGCGTGCCGTGGCGGCGGTGCGCGGGCCCCGCACGCTCGACGGGTTCGGCGACGAGATCGCCGCGGCCAAGGCCCAGCTCGCCGCGCTCGACACCGCGGAGGCGTTCCGGCTGATCGACACGTGGCCGCCTGACCTGCGCGTGGTCGCGCGGCCGTGGATGACCCACCAGAGCGGCGCCAAGACCGCCACCGGCACGGCGAACGCCACCATCGACCTGCTCGACACGATCCTGGACGGCCGCGACATCGTGGTGGCCGGACAGGTGGCGCTGGACGGGGAGATCAGCGTCGGCGGCGCGCCGGTGCACGGCGTGCTGGGGGTGCCGGTGGTGCTCGGCCAGGAGGGCTGGTCCCGCGTGCTGCTGGACGAGCTGGCGCCCGACGAGGACCGGCGCCTGGCCGACGTCGCGCGCAGCATCGCCGCGACGCTCGCGCCGTGGTCGGACACGGCGGTGCCGGCATGAGCGACGCCGGCATGGGTGACGCCCAGCCCCACGGGCACGGCCCACAGCACCCGCACGGCGTGCACCACCACGCCGTGCACCCGACGCGTCCGGTGCACGAGCCGCACCTGTCGACCGGCCACTCCGGACCTGACGGCCTGGACCCGGACGACGAGCGCTGGGTCGCCTACGTCCGCGCCGACCACCGCACCGGCACCATCGCGGCGCTCGCGGGGGTGTTCGCCACCCGCGGTGTCAACTTCGAGTCGCTGGCCACCGGTGACGTGCACGGCGACGTCGGGCTGGTGGTGGTGACGTTCTTCGCCGGCGTCCGACGCCAGCGCATCCTCACCCGCGCCGTGACGCGGCTGCCGATGGTGCGCGGCGTGCTGGTGCGCGCGGCCACCGACCCGAAGGTGCGGGCCGCGGCGGTGCTCAACCTGCCGGTCGGCTCGTCGTTCCGTCCGGACCCCGGTGCGGCGGTCCGGTGGTTCGGCGACCCGCAGCAGGGCGAGCCGATGCTGATCGAGGGCGCGCTGGCCGCCGTCGAGGCGGTGGTGGCCGCGGGGCGTGCCGAGGGGGGCACGTCGGAGGGCCTCGTCCTGCGCGCGCCTGCGGTCTGACGCCACCCGTCGCGTACGCTGACCGCGACAACTGAACACGCTGCTCGAACCACGGCGGGAGAGTCCCCGCCCGTGCGGGGCGCCGTAGGAGCAACCCTCCCCGGGAATCTCTCAGGCACCCGTACCGCCGTGGCGAGGCAACTCTGGAAAGCGGCCCACCCCGCCTGCGGGTGACGGCCCACCGACGGTGCAAGTCGGCGCGCCCCGGCCCCGCGAGGGGATGGCGGACCGGCAAAACTCTCAGGTCGCGTGCTTTCGCGCGCGATGACAGAGCGGGGAGGCCCCACACCCGTCCCGGCACGCGCACATGCGCTGCAGGGCGATCCCAGGAGGCCCCGGCGTGACCCAGCCCGACCAGCACAGCTCAGCTCCGGCGACCGCGGCGTTCGTCGACCGGCACGTCGGCCCCCGCGGCACCGAGCTCGACGTGATGCTCCGCGCCGTCGGCTACGCCGACCTCGACGCGCTGACGGACGCCGCCGTCCCCGCGGCGATCCGCACCGACCGCCCGCTGGCCCTCCCGGCCGCCCGCTCGGAGGAGCAGGTGCTCGCCGCGCTGCACGCGCTGGCCGACCGCAACCAGGTGCTCCGCCCGATGATCGGCCAGGGCTACTACGGCACCCACACCCCCGCGGTGATCAGGCGCAACGTGCTCGAGTCCCCCGCCTGGTACACCAGCTACACGCCGTACCAGGCGGAGATCAGCCAGGGCCGCCTCGAGGCGCTGCTGACCTTCCAGCAGGTGGTGGAGGACCTGACGGCGCTGCCGGTGGCCAACGCGTCGATGCTCGACGAGGCGACGGCGGTGGCCGAGGCCGTCGCGCTGATGTGGCGGGCGCAGCGGAACAAGCCCGGCACGGTGGTGCTGGACGCGGACCTGTTCGGGCAGTCGCTGGCGGTGACCCGCGGTCGGGCGGCAGCGATCGGGCTGCCGCTGGTGGTGGCGGACCTCCGGCACGGGCTGCCGGAGGTCGAGGGTGACCTGATCGGCGTCGTGGTGCAGCAGGTCGGCGCCTCCGGACGGGTGATCGAGCTGGCGCCGGTGGTCGAGGCGGCCAAGGCGCGCGGCGCCCTGGTCACGGTCGCGGCGGACCTGCTGGCCCTGACCCTGCTGACGGCGCCCGGCGAGGTCGGTGCCGACGTGGCCGTCGGTTCTGCGCAGCGGTTCGGCGTGCCGCTGTTCGGCGGTGGTCCGCACGCCGCGTTCATGGCGGTGCGCGCCGGCCTGGAGCGCACCCTGCCCGGGCGTCTCGTCGGGGTCAGCGTCGATGCCGACGGGGCGCCTGCCTACCGGCTGGCGCTGCAGACGCGTGAGCAGCACATCCGCCGCGAGAAGGCCACCAGCAACATCTGCACGGCGCAGGCGCTGCTGGCGATCGTCGCCGCGATGTACGCCGTCTACCACGGACCCGAGGGGCTGCGCGCGATCGGTGAGCGGGTGCACGGCCTGGCGGTCGGGCTCGCGGACGCCCTGCGCGAGGCGGGCGTCACCGTCGAGCACGACGACATCTTCGACACGGTCCGCGCGGAGGTGCCCGGCTCCCGTGCCCGCGAGATCGTCGAGCACGCCGCCGAGCTGGGCGTGAACATCTGGGCGCCCGACGACGACCACGTCCAGGCCTCCTGCGACGAGACCACCACCCCGGCCGACCTGGTCGCCGTGCTGACCGCCTTCGCGGAGGCCGGTGCCACCACGCTGGACGCCGGCACGGACGACCGCTTCGCCGTCGTGACCCCGGCCGCGCCCCCTGCGGTCCCGGCCAACGCCGCTCTGCTCCGCACCACCGGCTACCTCGCCCACCCGGTGTTTCACGTGAATCGGTCCGAGACGGCGATGCTGCGGTACCTGCGCCGGCTGTCCGACAAGGACCTGGCGCTGGACCGCACGATGATCCCGCTCGGCTCCTGCACCATGAAGCTGAACGCCACGGTGGAGATGGAGCCGATCAGCTGGCCTGGCTTCGCCGACATCCACCCGTACGCGCCCGCCGACCAGCAGGCCGGGTACGCCCAGCTCGTCTCCGACCTCGAGAGCTGGCTGGCGGACATCACCGGGTACGACGCGGTGTCCGTGCAGCCCAACGCCGGCTCGCAGGGTGAGCTGGCCGGCCTGCTGGCGATCGCCGGCTACCACCGCTCGCGCGGCGACGACGAGCGGACCGTCTGCCTGATCCCGGCCTCCGCCCACGGCACCAACGCGGCCTCGGCGGCTCTCGCCGGCCTGCGCGTGGTGGTCGTCGGCACCGCGCCCGACGGGTCCATCGACCTGGACGACCTGCGCGCGAAGCTGGCGGATCACGGTTCGCAGGTGGCGGCGATCATGCTCACCTACCCCTCGACGCACGGCGTGTACGAGGAGCGGGTCCGTGAGGTGACCGAGCTGGTGCACCAGGCCGGTGGCCAGGTCTACATCGACGGCGCCAACCTCAACGCGCTCGTCGGGCTGGCCCGGCCGCGCGAGCTCGGCGGCGACGTGTCGCACCTGAACCTGCACAAGACGTTCTGCATCCCCCACGGCGGCGGCGGCCCCGGCGTCGGCCCGATCGGCGTCGCGGCGCACCTCGCGCCGTTCCTTCCGGGCGACCCGACCCCCGGCCGGCACGCCACGGGCGACGCGTCCGACGGCACGACGACGGAGACCGGCGCCCACGGGCGCCACGTCACCCCGCCGGTCGCTGCCGCCAACTGGGGCTCGGCCGGCATCCTGCCGATCGCCTGGGCCTACGTCGCCCTGATGGGTCCCGACGGCCTCACCCACGCGACCCGCACCGCGGTGCTCGCCGCGAACTACCTGGCCAGCCGCCTGAACGAGCACTTCCCCGTGCTGTACACCGGCCCGGCCGGGCTGGTCGCGCACGAGTGCATCCTCGACCTGCGCCCCATCACCAAGGCGACCGGGGTCACCGCCGAGGACGTCGCGAAGCGGCTGATGGACTACGGGTTCCACGCCCCCACGCTGTCGTTCCCGGTGGCCGGCACGCTGATGGTCGAGCCGACCGAGAGCGAGGACCTGGGCGAGCTCGACCGGTTCGTCGACGCGCTCGTCGCGATCCGCCGCGAGATCGACGAGGTCGCCGCCGGCACGTGGCCGCTGGAGGACTCGCCGTTGCGCAACGCCCCGCACACCGCGTCGTCCCTGGTGGCCGACGAGTGGACCCACCCGTACTCCCGCGAGACCGCCGCCTACGGCGTCGCGGCCCTGCGGCACGGCAAGTACTGGCCGCCCGTCCGCCGCATCGACGGCGCCCGTGGCGACCGTCAGCTCGTCTGCTCCTGCCCGCCCGTCGAGGCCTTCGAGGACTGATCACCATGACTGACACCGCCGTCACCGATACCGCTGCCGCCGACCGCCGCTCCCCCCTCCACGACGAGCACGTCGCCCTCGGCGCCGCGCTCACGTCGTTCGCCGGCTGGCAGATGCCGCTGCGCTACACCTCGGACCTGGCGGAGCACACCGCCGTCCGCACCGCCGCAGGCCTGTTCGACCTGTCGCACATGGCCGAGATCGTCGTCACCGGCCCGGACGCCGGGGCGTTCCTCGACCGGGCGCTGGTGGGTCACGCCTCCGCGATCCGGCTGCTCGGCGCCAAGTACACGATGATCTGCGCACCGGACGGCGGCGTGATCGACGACCTGGTCGTCTACCACCTGGAGGCCGACCGCTACCTGGTGGTGGCCAACGCCTCGAACCACGACCCGGTGCTGGCGGCGCTGCAGGAGCGCGCGGCAGGGCTGGACGTCGTGGTGGACGACCAGTCCGCGGCGACCGCGCTGGTCGCCGTGCAGGGCCCGCGAGCCCTCGAGATCGTGCTCGCGGCCGGGATCGAGCTGGCCGACGACGAGGTCACGGCGCTCAAGTACTACGCCTGCCTGCCGTTCACGTTCGCCGGTCGCCCGGCCCTGCTGGCCCGCACGGGCTACACCGGCGAGGACGGTTTCGAGTTCTACGTGGCGGCCGACGACGCGCCGGTGCTGTGGCGGCGGCTGCTCGAGGTCGGCGCCCCCCTCGGCCTGGTGCCGGCCGGCCTGTCGGCACGGGACAGCCTCCGCCTCGAGGCCGGCATGCCGCTGTACGGCAACGAGCTCGACCGCACCACCACGCCGCACGACGCCGGCCTGGGCCGCGTGGTGGCCCTCGGCAAGACCGGTGCCGACGGGCAGCCCGTGCCGTTCGTCGGGCGCGAGGCGCTGGAGGCCCGCGCGGCCGCCGAGCCGACGCGCGTGCTGGTGGGTCTGCAGGGGCTCGGTCGACGGGCCGCCCGGCACGGGTACCCGGTGCTCGCCGGCCCCGACCAGGTGGTCGGCACGGTGACGTCCGGTGCACCGTCGCCGACGCTGGGCCACCCGATCGCCATGGCGTACGTGCACCCGTCGGTGGCGGCCGAGGGCACGCAGCTCGACGTCGACGTCCGGGGTCGCCCGGAACCGGTGCGCGTCGTCGCGCTGCCGTTCTACCGCCGCCCCCGGTGACCCGCGGGACCACCGCCGTCGCCCGGCCGCACCGCTAGCGTCGGCACCACCGACCGCCAGCACGACCGACCGCCAAGCACCACCGACCGCCAGCACCACCACCGCCTCCACCACCACCGCCAGCACCACGACCCGTCAGGAGAACCGCCATGACCGCCGTCGAGCCCCCCGCCCACCTGCAGTACACCGTCGAGCACGAGTGGCTCGACTCCGGCTCCCCCGCCACGGTGGGCATCACGTCGGTGGCGGCCGACGCGCTGGGCGACATCGTCTATCTGGAGCTGCCGACCGTCGGTGACGAGGTCACCGCCGGCGCCGTGATCGGCGAGGTGGAGTCGACCAAGTCCGTCTCCGAGCTGTTCTCTCCGGTCAGCGGCACCGTCGTGGAGGTCAACCAGGCCGCGGTCGACGACCCGTCCGTGGTGAACTCCGACCCGTACGGCGCCGGCTGGCTGCTGCGCGTGGACGTGACGGAGACCGGCACCCTGCTCTCGGCCGAGGAGTACGCCGGGCTCAACCCGGCCGGACCCAACCCGGCCTGACCCCAACCCGGCCTGAGCCGTCGGCGGAGGCCCCGATCCTGGGCGATCGTCCAGTTTTCACCCGCTCGACACGCGCCGGACGGCCCCTGGAGGGGTCTCTGACGAGTCTCTGAGGGGTGCTCGAGGGGCTCACGGCCCCTTCGTCTGGCACACTGACCGCACGCGACGAGGGCGATTTGTCTCATTCGCGTAACGATTTGCTGCCACGGGATCTCGAATCGATAACTAAGGGCCATTCGTCCCTTGACCCGTTCGGGTGAATCGTGGGTGCTATTGCCTAGCGGTGTATCTCGTCCGGATGCCGCGCGTCATTCTTGGCGCAAGCGTTCGGCGGCACGGGGGGGCCTGTGCAAGACGAGAGTCGGAAAGTGGCGTCATGGGGAGCCACCGACCTCCTCTCATCCGGTACGCAGCAGCACAGCGGGACCCGGAGGGGCCGGGGTCCGTAGGCAACCGGAGGGCACCATGAGCATGTTGGAGACGGCCGGCTCGACCGGCACGACGACCGCACCGGTCGAGTCACTCACGCGCCGGGAGCGCGTTGTCCTCGCAGAGCTTGCCGAAGACGTCACGCTCGAGGAGATCGCAACCCGGCTTTTCGTCACCCGCAACACGGTGAAGTCGCAGGTCCGCAGCGTCTATCGCAAGATCGGCGTCTCGACCCGCTCCGAGGCGGTTGCCTGGGCCGTCGCCCAGGGCATCCGCTGAGCAGTACCGCAGCACCTCACATCCGCCGGCCGACCGGTCACCGCTGACCGGTCGGCCGTCATGTCCCCGCCGGTGCGACTGGCAGACTGACGACCATGGCACCGAGCCTCGTCGTCGCCGCCGCACTGGTGGACGACCTCGACGACCCGCAGCTGCTCCTCGCCGGTCGGCGCGCCACCCCGGCCAGCCTTGCCGGCCGCTGGGAGTTCCCCGGCGGCAAGGTCGACGCCGGGGAGTCCCCGGAAGAGGCACTGCACCGCGAGATCCGTGAGGAGCTCGGGGTCCGCGTGCTGCTGGGCCGGGAGATCGTCGGCCCCGAGCGCGGTGCGTGGCGGCTGTCCGAGCGGTACGAGATGCGGCTGTGGCTGGCCGAGGTCTCGTCGGGCATCCCGGAGCCTCTCGTGGAGCACGACGAGCTGCGCTGGCTGCCCGCCGGGCAGTGGCTCGACGTGCCGTGGCTCGATGCCGACGTCCGCATCGTGACGGCGCTGCTGGACGCTCTCGCCGGCGGTGGCCCGCTGGCCGCCGCGCTCTGACCTCGGCCCAGCGACCCGTCGTCCACCCGCCTGTGGCGCCCCAGCCGGCGCGCTGACCTCGGCGTGCGCCGAGGGTCGCCATCTGGACCGCGGTCCAGAACTTCGCCGCGGCGCCACGTCCCGTTCATCCGTCAGCACCTGGCACGTCGACTTGCGTCGGTAGACACCGTGACGCGCCGACATCGCGTCGGCCTCACTTCCTACCGAGGGACATCGATGCGCAAGCTGACCCTGCTCGCTCCTCTGGCCGTAGCGGCCCTCGCGCTGTCCGCGTGCAGCTCCGCGGCCGCCGGCACGTCGAGCACCGCCTCCTCGGGCGCCACCAGCGCCTCGGGGACGGCCGCCGCGACCAGCTGCGGGACCACCGTGCCGCAGATCGCCGCCGCTGCGAAGAAGGAGGGCGCGGTGAACCTCATCGCGCTGCCGGACACGTGGGCCAACTACGGCGGGATCCTCGACTCGTACCGCAAGACGTACGGGATCAACGCCACCGTCGCCAACCCCGACGCCTCGTCCGCCGACGAGCTCACGGCGATCAAGACGCTGCGCGGTCAGGCGAGCCAGCCGGAGCTGGTGGACGTCGGCGCGTCCTTCACGCAGCAGATGATCGACGACGGCTACGCGCAGACCTACAAGCCGACGGTGTGGGACGAGATCCCGGCGAACCTCAAGGACGCCGACGGCCACTGGGTCGCCGCGTACTACGGCGTGATGTCGATCGGCGTGAACACCAAGCTGGTGAAGAACGCCCCCAAGACGTTCGCCGACCTGAAGGACCCGCAGTACAAGGGCCAGATCGGCCTGAACGGTGACCCGCGCGAGGCGGGTGCCGCGTTCGCCGCGGTGATGGCGGCGTCGCTGGCGAACGGCGGCAGCTTCGACGACATCAAGCCGGGGATCCAGTACTTCTCCGACCTGAAGAAGTCGGGCAACCTCACGCTGACCAAGGTGAACAAGGCGAACCTGCTGTCCGGCGAGGTGCCGATCGCCCTGGACTGGACGTACAACTTCCCGGCCCTGAAGCCGCTGATGCAGCAGGCCGGCTTCGACCTGCAGGTGACCGTGCCGCAGGACGGCGTGTACGGCGGGTACTACGCGCAGTCCGTCGTCACGCAGTCGGCGCACCCGTGCGCCGCCGAGCTGTTCCTCGAGCACCTGGTCGGCAACGACGGCGCTCTCGGCTACCTCAAGGGCGGCGCCATCCCGGCCCGGTACGCCTCGCTGGTGAAGGCCGGTCTGGTGGACCAGGCGACGGCCGCCAACCTGCCGGACCCGGCCACCATCGCCAAGATCGCGTTCCCGACGCAGAAGCAGCTGGACGCCGCCAAGGCCGTCCTGGCCGCGCAGTGGGGACCGATGGTCGCGGACAAGTGACCGAGCTCCCGCTCACGGGGGTCACCCCGGTGACCGGCCCCGACGTCAGCGCCACGCGCGCGGGCGTCGGGGCGGTCGCCTCCCCTGCGCGCCGGTCGACGGGGGTTCGACGGGGGTGGCGGGCCGACGGGGCCACCGTGGCGCTGGTGCCGTTCCTGGTGTTCGTCGGCGTGTTCCTGCTGTGGCCGGTGGGGGCGGTGGTGCTCCACTCCGTCACGCCGGGCGGCAGCCTGGGGATCGGCGCCCTGGTCAGGGCGGTGTCGGGACCGTACCGGTCGGCCTTCACCAACTCGCTGACGCTGGCCGGCGCCTCGGCGGTGATCGGCGGGGTGCTGGGGCTCGCGCTGGCGTTCGCGCTGCGCGGGCTGCAGCGGCCGACCTGGCTGCGTCCGACGATCGACGCGTGGAGCTCGGTCGCGTCCCAGCTCGGCGGGGTTCCGCTGGCGTTCGCGTTCGTCGCGCTGGTCGGCACGCAGGGGGTGCTGACCAAGGGGCTCGCGGCGCTCGGCGTCGACCTGGCCGGTGCCGGGTTCTCGCTGTCGACCCTGCCCGGGATGACCTTCGTCTACCTGTACTTCGAGATCCCGCTGATGTTCCTCGTCGTCGCGCCGGCCGTCTCCGGGCTGCGCACCACCTGGCGCGAGGCCGCGGAGCTGATGGGAGCGGGTCCGGTGCGCTACTGGTGGGCTGTGGGCGGGCCGGTGCTGGCGCCCTCCGTGCTCGGCGGCATGCTGCTGCTGTTCATCAACGCGTTCAGCGCCTACGCCACGGCGTACGTGCTCAACTCGAGCGGGCAGCTGGTGCCGCTGGCGATCCGGTTCGTGCTGCAGGGCAACGTGATCACCGGTGAGCAGGACCTGGGGTACGCCCTGGTCACCTGGACCGTGGCGCTGATGGCCGCCGGGCTGGTGCTGATGCACCTGCTGCAGCGCCGCGCCGCCCGCTGGTCGCGCGCATGAGCGCCGTGGTGGTGCCGGAGACGGCCCGGCAGACCCCGATGCCGGCCGGTGAGCGGGCCGGCAGGCCGGCCGCTCGGCGTCCGGCGGCTCGGCGTCCCGGGGCCGGGCGTCGTCGGCCGGGGCTCGAGGCGGTGCGCTGGACGTTCCTCGTCGTGCTCGGCCTGTACTTCGTGGTTCCGCAGCTGGCGATGGCCCGCTTCGCCTTCCAGAACGTGCCGGTAGTGCTGCTCAACCAGCACACGCTGCTCTCGCGCTGGTCGGCAGCCTCCCTGATCAGCGCGCTGCACGAGCCGGCGCTGTGGCAGGCGACCCGGACCAGCGCGCTGCTCGCGGTGCTGACGCTGGTGCTGGACCTGGCGCTGCTGCTGCCGCTCGCCATCGTCGCGGAGGTGCGGGCGCCCCGGCTGCGCACCGTGCTCGCCACGGTGACGCTGCTGCCGTGGGTGGTGCCGCCGATCGCCCTGGTGGTGGGCGTGGCGGCGACCTTCCGCACGGTGGCGCCGGGCTTCCTGACGAGCCCGCTCGCCCTGGTGCCGTTCTACGCGGTGTGGGCGATGCCGTTCACCTACCGGGCGATCGACTCCGGCCTGCGGGCCGTCAACGCCCGCACGCTGGTCGAGGCGGCGCGCAGCCTGGGCGCCGGGCTGCCGACGGTCCTGTTCCGGGTGCTGATGCCCAACCTCAGCGCCTCCCTGGTGGCGGCGGGCGGGCTGACCGCTGCGCTGGTGCTCGGGGAGTTCGCGTTCGCGTCGCTGCTGCTCAAGACGACCCTGCCGACCTACCTGGTCGACTACCAGCGGGACGCCCCGCAGGCCGGCATGGCGCTCGCGCTCGCCGTGATGGTGCTGACGGCGCTCGCGCTGGGGGCCGTCGTGCACCTGCTGCGGCGCCGCGGCCTGGGCGTCAGCACCACGGGCTTCTGACCACACACCCTCCGGCTGGTGCCCGACCGGCCCCCACCGCGTCGCACCACCCGACTTCCCGCACCAGAGGAGAACCCCATGGCCACCATCGAGATGATCGGTGTCCGCAAGACCTTCGGCACCACCGTGGCGCTGGACGACCTGCACCTGCGGGTCGAGTCCGGTGAGCTGGTGTGCCTGCTGGGCCCGTCGGGCTGCGGCAAGACGACCGCGCTGCGCCTGCTCGCCGGCTTCGAGCAGCCCGACGCCGGCCGGATCCTGGTGGACGGCGAGGACGTCACGCGCGTCTCCCCCCGGCACCGCCGGTTCGGCATGGTGTTCCAGGACTACAGCCTGTTCCCCAACCTGACCGGCCGGCAGAACATCGCGTTCGGCCTGAAGATCCGCCGCAAGGGTGCCGCCGAGACGGCCGCCACGGTGGACCGGCTGCTCGCGGTGACCCGCCTGGAGAAGCACGCCGACAAGTACCCGCACCAGATGTCCGGCGGCCAGCGCCAGCGCGTGGCCCTGGCCAGGGCGATCGCCACCGAGCCGCGGCTGCTTCTGCTGGACGAGCCGCTGTCCGCCCTGGACGCGCAGGTGCGCGAGCACCTGCGGGACGAGATCCGGCGGCTGCAGCTCGAGGTCGGCGTCACCACCGTGCTGGTCACGCACGACCAGCACGAGGCGATGGCGGTGGCCGACCGGGTGGCCGTGATGCGTGACGGCCTGCTCGAGCAGATCGACCCGCCGCGGGCGCTGTACAGCCGGCCGGCGTCGGCGTTCGTCGCCGGGTTCGTCGGGACGGTGAACCGGCTGCGCGCGCAGCGGGCCGCGGACGGCTCCTGGACGGTGCTGGGCGCGCCGGTCGAGGTGGCGGACGGCGCCGGCCGGACCGCGGTCTCGGGGACGGGCGTCGGGGCGGGTTCTGCGGCGGCGTCGAGCAGCTCGAACGACGCGGGGACGCAGGCCGCCGCGGTCGCCCACGACCTGGACGTGCTGCCCGCGCCGCGCGCCGTGGTGCGCCCGGAGCAGCTGCAGCTGGCGCCGGCACCGGCCGGAGCGGCTCCGGTGGCCCGGCTGGTCGCGCTGTCCTTCCTCGGCGCGTTCACCCGTGCCGTCGTCGAGCACCCGACCGAGGGGCTGCTGACGGCCGACGTGCTCGGGACCGGTGCGGACAGGCTGCGCGTCGGCGACCCCGTGACGATCGGCGTCCGGCCCGGGGCCGGGGCCGTCGTCCTGCAGTGAGGCGCCGGCCGGGACCGTGCGGGGTCGCTACGAGTCCGTCGCTGCGTCGGTCGCTGCGCGCTCGATGCCCAGGAACCGCCGCAGCGCCTCGGCGCCCTCGGTCGAGACCGGCTCGTCCGGGCGGACGAACGTCGCCGGCGTCACCGTCACGCGCTGCTCGTCCACCCCGACCTTGCCGTGGAGGGTGCGCTGCACGATGCGTCGGCGGCCGTTGTCGACGTAGCCGACCTTGCGGCTGACCGCTGCCGACGCGTGGTTCCCCACGATGTAGCCCGACTCGCACCGCTCGGCGTCCAGCTCGTCGAACGCGAACCCGACGACGAGCTGCCGCATCAGCGTCCCGGTGCCCCTGCCCTGGTGCGCTCGACCCAGCCACGAGCCGCTCATCACCTGGTGCGTCTGCGGGAAGTCCGTCGCATGCAGGTCCTGCATGCCGACGAGCTCGCCGTCGCGACGGACGGTCAGCGCGAGGCGCCAGTCGTCGGGGGCGATCGCCGCCCGCTGCCCCCACCACCAGCGCAGCGAGGTCGTGGGGAACCCGTCGGGACGCCCTGGCGCGAAGGGCTCCTCGTGCCACGCGCGGAGGAACGGCATCGGCAGACCGGGGGCCTGGATCCCGCCGCGGACGAGCTCCACGAGCTCGGGGAGGTCGTCGTCCCGCAGGACCGTCAGCTCGACGGCGCCGCACGAGATCCTCAGCGCGAACGGCGGGAACACGTCCTCGAGGGTGAGCATGCGGCATCCTCTCCGGAACGGCCGGGGCTAGGCACACCTTTAGGGTCACCTCATGGGACTGAACCGGGTGGAGCTGATGTTCGTCGCCCTGCACCGGGCCGTGTACCGGGCGACCGGCGGGCGGCTGCTGGGGCGGTTCGGCCGCATCGAGCAGGTGCTGCTCACCACCACCGGCCGCAGCACCGGCAAGGCGCGCACCACCCCGCTGGCCGGCACCCCCGACGGTGACCGGCTGGTGCTGGTCGCCTCGAACAACGGGGGTGACGCGCACCCGTCCTGGTACCTCAACCTGGTGGCGAACCCGCAGGTCAGCGTGCAGCGCGGGGCGACGGTCGCGCCGATGACCGCCCGGACGGCCGAGGGTGCGGAGCGCGAGCGGCTGTGGGACCTCGTCGTACGCAACAACCCGGGCTACGCCCGCTACGCGCAGCGCACCAGTCGGCACATCCCTGTCGTGGTGTGCGAGCCGCTGGACCGCTAGCGGGGTAGTTCGCGGACCGCGAACGACGCTGGCACTCTCCCGCGCCGAGTGCTAATCCTGTGGGTGTAGCCGATCGACGGCCGCGGAGGTCGCCGGTTGCACCGGGTCCGCGGGAGGTCCGCGAACCCCGTCACGGGAGGTGAGCGCACATGGCTACGCGGTACGACCCCTTCCAGGAGATGGACCGTCTGCTCGGTCAGATGTTCGCGTCGGAGCGTGCTTCCGCCAGCATGCCGATGGACCTGTACCGCAGCGGTGACCACTACGTGCTCCACGTCGACCTTCCGGGCGCCGACCCGGGCAGCATCGACGTGAACGTCGACGACCGCACCCTGACCATCCGCGCGCAGCGCTCGGCCCACACCGAGCAGGACGTGCAGTGGCTGGCCAAGGAGCGTCCGGTCGGCACCTACGCCCGCCAGCTGACCGTCGGCCGTGGGCTGGCGCTGGACAAGATCAGCGCCACGTACACGGACGGCGTGCTCACGCTGACCATCCCGGTGTCCGAGGAGGCCAAGCCGCGACGCATCGAGGTGCAGCACGGCGCAGCCGAGCCGACGACGATCACCGCGGAGGCGTCGCAGCAGGGTTCGTGACGCCCTGACCAGCGGTGAGCCGCCGTCCGGCGATCACGACGACGCCCCGGAACCCGATCGGGTCCGGGGCGTCGTCATGCCCGGTGTGCGGCTCTGCTCAGCCGCACGCCGGTGGCTCAGCCGTGCCGGGGCAGCACGGCGGCGATGCGGTCGACCGCCTCGGTGACGAGGGTGGGCGAGGTGGCGAGGTTGAACCGGACGAAGCCGGTGCCCTCGGTGCCGAACTCGGGCCCGGGCACGGTGGCCACGCGCGCGTGCTCGAGCAGGAAGGCGGCCGGGTCCGCACCCTCCGGGAGGCCGGCGTCCCGCAGGTCGAGCCAGGCGAGATAGGTGCCGTCGCCCGGTGTCCAGCGGACGGCGGGCAGCCGCGCCGCGAGCAGCGAGCCGAGCAGCCGGGCGTTGGCGCCGAGCGCATCGAGCACCTCGTCCAGCCACGCGCCGCCGTCCCGGAAGGCCGCCTGGTGGGCGATCGAGGCGACGTGGCTGATGCCGTGCACAGCCGGGGTGCCGAGGCGGGCCAGGTCGTCGACCGCATCCGGACCGGGAACCGCCAGCGCCGCCTTGAACCCCGCGAGGTTGAACGCCTTCGACGCCGAGTGCAGCGCGATGGCGTCGGGGATCGCCGTCACCGTCGGGACGAACGCCGGCCGGGTGCCGTCGGCCCGGGTCGGCAGGATCGCCGCGTGGATCTCGTCGGCCACCACGCGCACCCCGTGCGACCGGGCGAGGTCGCCGGCCGCGCGCAGCTCGTCGAACGAGTGCAGGACGCCCGTGGGGTTGTGCGGCTGGCAGAGCAGCAGCACGGCAGGACGGCCGTCCCGACGAGCCTCGCCGAGCGCCTGATCGAGCGTGGCCGGGTCCAGACGGCCCTCGGGTGTCAGCGGCGCCGCGAGCACCCGGCGGTCGGCGTGCTCGAGATGGGTGCGGAAGGGCGCGTAGACCGGCGGCGTGATCACGACGGCGTCGCCGGGGGCGGTGAACAGCCGCACCACCTCGACCACGCCGCGCATCACGTCGGCCACCGTGCGGGTGGTCGACGGGTCCACCGCCCAGCCGAACCGCTCGGCGGCGAAACCGGCGAACGCCTCGGCGTAGACCTGCCCGTGCTCGTAGCCGGTGTCACCGGAGCGGACGGCGTGGTCGACGGCGTCCGCGACCGCCGTCGGCGGCACCACGTCCATCTCCGCGACGAACATCGGCAGCACGTCCGGGCCGTAGGCGCGCCACTTCTCGCTGGTGCGCGCGCGCAGCAGGTCGATCGGCACGTCGAACGGGGCGCCGGACGGCGTCGGATCGGCGCCGCTACCGTCGCCCGCCGACCGGAGCCGCCCGCGGTCCCGCTTCGCCGTCGGCTCGCCCGGGCCGCCCGCGCCGTCCTGGCTCGTCGCCTGGTCAGCGCCCGTCGCCTGGTCAGCGCCGGTCGCCTGGTCAGCGCCGGTCGCCTCGTCGGCGCCCGGCAGCAACCCGGCGTCGTCCGTCGGACAGTCGCTCTCCACCGTCACCCCGCCGGCCTCAGAGGCCCGCGCGCACGGTGCGCGTCGCGGCGATGATGTGCTCGAGCGAGGGGTTGACCTCCTCGTAGCGGCGGGTCTTCAGGCCGCAGTCGGGGTTGACCCACAGCTGCGCGGGGTCGATCGCCTGCACCGCCTCGGACAGCAGCTCGGTCACCTCCGCCTCGCTGGGCACGCGCGGCGAGTGGATGTCGTAGACGCCCGGTCCGATGCCCCGCGGGTAGCCCGCGGCGGCGATGTCGCCCAGGATCTCCATCTTCGAGCGGGCCGCCTCGATGCTGGTCACGTCCGCGTCCAGCCCGTCGATGGCGCCGAAGATCTGCCCGAACTCCGAGTAGCAGAGGTGGGTGTGGATCTGCGTGTCGGGACGGACGCCGGAGGTGGCCAGGCGGAAGGACGCGACCGACCAGTCGAGGTAGGCGGCGTGGTCCTTCTCGCGCAGCGGGAGCAGCTCGCGCAGGGCGGGCTCGTCCACCTGGACGATGGCGATGCCGGCGGCCTGGAGGTCGGCGATCTCGTCGCGCAGCGCCAGGGCCACCTGGTTGGCGGTGTCGGCCAGCGGCTGGTCGTCGCGGACGAACGACCACGCGAGGATCGTCACCGGACCGGTGAGCATGCCCTTGACCGGCTTCTCGGTCAGCGACTGCGTGTACGTGGTCCACGGCACCGTGATCGGCGCCGGGCGGGACACGTCTCCCCACAGGATCGACGGCCGCGTGCACCGGGAGCCGTAGGACTGCACCCAGCCGTTGCTCGTCACCGCGAACCCGTCGAGGTGCTCGGCGAAGTACTGCACCATGTCGTTGCGCTCCGGCTCGCCGTGCACCAGCACGTCGAGGCCGAGCTGCTCCTGCAGGTCGACGACGCGGCCGATCTCGGCGCGCATCTCGTCCTCGTACTCCGCCGCGGTGAGCTTGCCGGCACCGAACGCCGCGCGGGCCGCGCGGATCTCCGGGGTCTGCGGGAACGAGCCGATCGTGGTGGTGGGCAGGGCCGGCAGCTGCAGCCGGGCCTCCTGGGCAGCCCGGCGCTCGTCGAACGAGCCACGGTGGAACTGCTCGGCGGTCAGCGCGGCGACGCGCTCGCGGACCTCCGGCCGGACCACGCCGCCCGCTGCGGCGCGGGCCGCACGGGCGTCCGCGGCGGCACGCAGCGCGTCGTGGATCGCCTCGCGGCCCTCCGTCAGGCCCTCCGCCAGGGTGACGACCTCGACGACCTTCTGGTCGGCGAAGGCGAGCCAGGACGCGAGCGACGGGTCGAGGTTCGGCTCGTCGGCCACGTCGTGCGGGGTGTGGAACAGGGAGGTGGAGGTGCCGACGGCCACCGCCGCGGCGCCCAGCGTCTCCAGCTGCTCGAGCGTCGACAGGGCGCCGTCGAGGTCGGCGCGCCAGATGTTGTGGCCGTCGATCACGCCGCCGACCAGGGTCTTCGTCTCCAGGCCGGCCACCGAGCCGGTCGGCAGGTCGCCGCGGACCAGGTCGATCGCGAGGCCCTCGACGGCCGTGCGCGCCAGCACCGGCAGCGCGGCGCCGAGGTCGCCGTACGGTGCCGCGACCAGGATCGCCGGGCGGTCGGTGGCGTCGCCGAGCACCCGGTACGCCTCCTCCGCCGCGGCGAGCAGCCGCTCCGTCGGCACGCCGGTCGACTCGGACACCAGCGCGGGCTCGTCGAGCTGCACCCAGGTGGCGCCGGCGGCGCGCAGTGCGGCGAGCAGCTCGACGTACACCGGCAGCACGTCGGCCAGGCGGTCGATCGGCGCGAAGCCCTCGGGGGCGCCCTCGGCGGCCTTCGCCAGCGCGAGGAACGTCACCGGGCCCACCAGCACCGGACGGGTCAGCACGCCGTCCGCCAGCGCCTCGGCGAACTCCTGCACGGGCCGGTCGCCGGAGAGCCGGAACTCGGTGTCCGGGCCGATCTCCGGCACCAGGTAGTGGTAGTTCGAGTCGAACCACTTGGTCATCTCGAGCGGCAGGTCGTCACCGCGGCCGCGGGCCACCGTGGAGTAGCCGGCGAGGTCGAGGCGGCCCTCGGCGTCGCGCAGGTCCGCGAACCGGGCCGGCACGGCGCCGAGCACCACGGCGGCGTCGAGCACGTGGTCGTAGAACGAGAAGGCGGACGGGATCGCCGGCACGTCGGTGCGCAGCCCCAGCTCGGCCAGGCGGGTGCGGGTGCGCTTGCGCAGGTCGGCGGCCACCTGCTCCAGCTCGGCGGCGGTGGACCGGCCGGCCCAGAAGGACTCGAGGGCCTTCTTCAGCTCGCGGCGGGGACCGATCCGCGGGTAGCCGAGGATCGTGCCGGTCGGGAAGGCGGTGCGCTGCGTCATGCGTCTGTCCTCGCGGTGGTGGTGGCGGTGGGGCGGCCGACCAGGCCGGCCCCTTCCAGCAGGTCGAGTGCGGCTTCGTGCTTGTTGAACGTGTAGAGGTGGATGCCGGGGGCACCGCCCTCGAGCACCCGGTCGATCAGCTCGATGCCGAAGCGCAGGCCGCGGCGGCGGCGCTCGGCCTCGTCGTCGGCCTCGTCGAGCAGGGCGAGCAGGTCCGGTGGCACCGGGACGCCGGTCACCTGCTCCGTGCGGACCAGGCGGGCGGGGTCGGTGGCGGGGATCAGCCCGGGGACGATGGGGATGACGACCCCGGCCCGGCGAGCCTCGCCCACCAGCTCGAGGTAGGAGTCGGCGTCGTAGAACACCTGGGTGATGGCGAAGTCGGCACCGGCGCGCTGCTTGGCCAGCAGCGCCTGGATGTCCTGCTCACGGGAGCTGCCGGTCAGCCGGTTGCCGCGGGGGAACGCCGCCACGGCGATCGACAGCGGCTTGACCCGCGCGCGCACGGCCTGTGCCGGGCTCTGCTCGCAGCGCTCCTGCTCGATCTCCCGCAACAGCTCCACCAGCTGGCTGGCCGTGGTCAGCCCGTGCGGGTGCGCCTGCCACCGCGCCTCGCCCTCGGGCGGGTCGCCGCGCAGCGCCAGGAACGAGCGGACGCCCTCGTCGAGGAACTCCCGCACGATGGTGGAGATCTCCTCGCGGGATGCGCCGACGCAGGTCAGGTGGGCGATCGGGGTCAGCGTGGTCTCGTGCAGCATCCGCCGGACGAGGGCCCGGCTGGTGGTGCGGGTGCGACCGGACGCGCCGTAGGTGACGGAGACGAAGTCCGGCCGGACCGCTTCGAGGCGGCGGATGGTGTCCCACAGCTTCGGGGCGGCATCGGGGTTGCGCGGCGGGAACAGCTCGAACGAGACGGTCGGCCGGTCCACAGGCGCAACGACGGGACCGCTCTCGGCGGTCCGGGCGTCGGCAACGCTCATGGTCACTCCATCGGTCCCGGCTGAAGCACCCACACCCTCCCCGGAGGAAGGGGGGTTGCTGCGGCGTCGACGAGCCAGGTCTCTCGGCCGCTCTGGATGGTGTGCAGGACGATACCCGGCGTCTCGCAGTACGGTCACCATTGCCCGTTTGGTGAGACGGGGCAGCGTGCAGGGTGAGACGGCCTCAGGGGCGCTGACGATGCGCCAGCCCGCTGTGCTGACGTGACGGGTGCGGCGCCAGCGGGATGCCGCTCGTGGCGCAGGGGACGGCGGTGCCGCTGCCCTCGGACCGGGCCGCCGCTGCCGAACCGTCGGCACTCAGCTCCGCGTGCAGGGACCGCACCGGGACCGCTTCCAGCCCCCTGTGCACCGCGATGAGAAGCGCCGCGTCGACGGGTGCCGGACGCAGCATCGGTGCGTAGAGGGCCTCGCTGCCCTCGTTGTCCCCCAGTGCCACGGCCGCAGATGCTAGCCCCGACGTGTCCGATTTCGGGGAGCTGCTCATCGCGTCGGACGAACCGTGGCGCGCGCCTCTCAGGGGTGGGCGTCGCCACCCACGGGCGCCGCCCCGACCGGGGCCCCGGCGTCCCGCGCGACGGCCACCGGGCAGGCGGCGAGGTGGTCGTCCACCACCCCGCACGCCTGCATGCTCGCGTACGCCGTGGTGGGTCCGACGAACCGGAAGCCGAGCTGCTTCAGCTCCTTGGCCAGGGCGGTGGACTCCGGGCTGGTGGCGGGCACGTCCGCCCAGGTCAGCGGCCGGCGTCGGCTCTCGGCCGCGGGTTCCGGGGCGTGCGACCACAGCACCTCGTCCAGCGTGCGACCGTGCTGGTGCAGGGCGCGCAGCGCATGGGCGTTGGCGATGGTGGCCTCGATCTTGGCGCGGTTGCGCACGATGCCCGCGTCGGCCATCAGCCGGGCGACGTCGTCGTCCCCGAAGCCCGCCACCACCTCGGCGTCGAAGTCGGCGAACGCCGCCCGGAACGCCGGCCGCTTCCGCAGGACGGTGATCCAGGACAGGCCCGACTGGAAACCCTCCAGCGCGAAGCGCTCGAACAGCGCGTGCTCGCCGTGCACCGGCACGCCCCACTCCTCGTCGTGGTACTGCGCGAGCAGGGGGTCGCCGTCACCGAAGCACCGGCCGGAACCGTCCGTGGAAGCCATGCCGATGAGTCTGCCCGTGACCACCGACGCGGGGGACGGCGGCCGATCCGGGCGGGTGGCGCACGAGTGGCGACGGGGCCGTGGGCGGCTGGCCGTTGGTGGCCCAGGCGTTGCCGGGGTGACGTGCAGCGCCGCCCGCGGCTGCGCCGCCCTCGGTCAGGCGATGGCGGCGAGCGCCTTGCGGATGCGGGTGGTGGACACCGGGACCGGGGTGCCGAGCTGCTGGGCGAACAGGCTCACGCGCAGCTCCTCGAGCAGCCACCGGACCTCGTCCAGGGCTGCCGTCCGGACCGCGTCCGGCGCTCGGCCGGCGGTGCGGGCGACGGTGTCCCGGTACAGGCCCTCCACCTCCCGCACCTGGGCGGCCAGCGACTCGTCACGCTGCGGGTTCTCGGCCGCCTTGGTCAGCCGGTACGCGGCGGCGCGCAGGTACCGCGTCAGCTGGGGCAGGCGGTCGGCGCCGACCTCGGTGACGAAACCGTCGTGCACCAGGGCGTCCGTCTGGTCGCGGACGTCACGGGCGGTGCCGAGCAGGGCGAGGGACGACGAGGCGCGGACCGCGGCCTGCACCTCGCGCCAGGCGGTGAGGACGGCGACGAGGTCGGCGACCAGGCGGTGCACCTCGTCCTCCAGACGGTCGCGGACGGCCGTGCGCAGCGCCGTGTAGGCGGCGGCGTCCCGGACGGCTGCCTCCGGTGCGGCACCGGCGGCCGTGGCGGTCAGGTGGCGGGTGATCAGCCGGTCGATCGCGGCCAGCTGCACGTCCGTGACCAGGGCTGCCGTGTCCCGGTACGGGGAGGCCGCGAGCGCGAGTGCCTGCGTGCCGGTCCAGCGGGACGACACCCGGGCGGTCGCCAGCCCGACGTCGAGCAGCAGCAGGCGCCGCAGGCCGCGGCGGTGCTCGTCGGGAACCGCACCGGCGTCGGCGAGCAGCCGCACCCCGACGGACGGCGGGGGGCCCGGCAGCTCGACGAGCGACGGGTATGCCCGCACGACGACGCCACCCGCGGCCGTGGTCGACACCTGCTCCGGCAGCGACCCGGCCGGCTCTCCAGGTCGGTCGGGCAGGTCCGGCCACGTCCGCAGGTCGCTGCGCTCGAGGTTTGCGGCGGGCTGGCCCGCGGACGACGACGGGTCCGTGGCGGCGCCGACGGTCGGGCCGGGGGCGCTCGTGGCGCCCGAGCCGGCCGTCCGCTGCGCGCGGTCGCCGCCGCGTTCGTCGTGCACGGTTCCGAGCCGTCCACGCTCGCGGCCGCGTGCGTCGCGACCTCGACCTCGGCCGGCTCCGGCTCCGCCACCGGACGCGGCCTGCGCCTCCGCCAGCGCCGCGGCCACCGCGGTGCGGACGGCGGACGACACCGCGTCCTGCGCGTCCCCGGCCAGCCGCCGCTGCAGCGCCACCAGGTCCTTGCCCTCGTCGAGCACGCCCCCACCGGCGTCGACCACGCGGAACGTCATCCGCAGGTGCGCCGGCAGCCGCTCGTCGTCGAACGCGTCGGGCGGCACCTCCACGTCCCGCATCGCGCGCACGGCCTGCGCGAACGCCTCGTGGAACGACGGCGCGGCGTCGCCGGCCCGCACGGTGTCCTCCCAGGACGCGAGGTGCTCGTCCATCCACGCGTCCACAGCCCGCGCCACGTCCGGCGCCGGCACCAGCTGCACCCGCACCGGCTTCGGCAGCGCACGGATGGTGGCGGTGACCAGCTCGGCGCGCACCCCCGGGACCATCCAGTCGAACCCCTCCGGACGCAGCCGCGCGAGCGTGACCAGGGGGATGTGCACCGTCACGCCGTCGGCCTCGGTGCCGGGCTCGAACTGGTAGGTCAGCGGCATGCTGACGTCGCCCTGCGGCCACCTCGAGGGGAACGCCGACTCGTCGATCTGCTGCGCACCCGGTGCCACCAGCAGGTCGCGGGTGAACGCCAGCAGCTCCGGCTGGGAGCGCCGCGCGCCCTTCCACCAGGTGTCGAAGTGCCGCGCCGAGACCACGTCGTCCGGCACGCGCTCGTCGTAGAAGTCGAAGAGCACGTCGTCGTCCACCACCAGGTCGCGGCGGCGCGCGCGCGCCTCGAGCGCCTGCGCCTCGGCCAGCAGCCGGCGGTTCTCGTGGAAGAAGGTGTGGTGGGTGGTCCACTCGCCCTGCACCAGCGCGTGCCGGATGAACAGCTCGCGCGCCTGCGCGCGGTCCACCGAGCCGAGCAGGATGCGCCGGTCGGTGACGATCGGCACGCCGTACAGCGTCACCTTCTCGGTCACCATCGCGGCGCCCTGCCGGGTGCTCCACGCCGGTTCGGAGTAGCTGCGCCGGACGAGGTGGCCGGCCAGCTCCTCGGCCCACTCGGGTCGGATGCGCGCGACGTCGCGCGCCCACAGGCGGGACGTCTCGACCAGCTCGGCCGCCATCACCCACGCCGGGGGACGGCGGGCCAGGCCGGAGCCCGGGAAGATGGCGAACCGCGCGTTGCGGGCGCCGAGGTACTCGTTGCGCGGGCGCGGGCGGCCGCGTCCCTGCGGCGGCGCGTTGCGGCCCGAGCGGGCGGCGGGGGTGACCTCCGTGGCCTCCTGCATGCCGATCTGCGACAGCAGGCCGGCCAGCACGGCGAGGTGGATCCGGTCGCCGTCCCACGCCCAGGTGGTGCGCTCGGTGAGGTCCTCGACGGCGGCGGACGACGAGGCCGCGACGTCGGCTGCTGCCGATGTGGCTGACCGGCCGGCGCTCGCAGCCGCCACGTCGGCGCCCTCGGACGCGGAGCCCGCTGTCGGCGTCTGCTCCGCGACCACGGCACCGGGGGGCAGCCGTCGGCCACCGTCCCGCACCACGCCGCCACGTCCGCGCCCGCCACGGCCATCTCCCACGACGTCCTTCGCCCCGGCCGGCGCCCCGTCCCCGACGGGCCGCGGACCACCGCGGGCGTCGATCCCCAGCCCCTTCACCATGTCGCGCAGCTGCGTCACCACGTCCTGCCACTCGCGGACGCGCAGGTAGTTGAGGTGCTCGGACCGCACCAGCCGCCGGAACGCCGACCCGCTGAGCGCGTGCCGCTGCTCGCGCAGCCACTGCCACAGGTTCAGGTAGGTCAGCAGGTCCGACGACGGGTCGGCGAACCGCCGGTGCAGGGCGTCGGCCACCTCGCGCTGGTCCGCCGGACGCTCCCGCGGGTCCTGGATCGACAGGGCGGCGGCGATGACGACGACCTCGCGGGCGACATCGCGCTTGCCCGCCTCGACGATCATCCGCGCCAGCCGCGGGTCGATCGGCAGCTGCGCCAGCGCGCGGCCGGTGTCGGTCAGGCGGGTGCCGCCCGGGCCGGTGGACAGCGCGCCGAGCTCGGTCAGCAGGGCCACGCCGTCACGGACGGCGCGCACGTCCGGCGGGTCGACGAACGGGAACTGCGCCACCTCGTCCGGCGTGCGGACCACGCCGACGGCGATCATCTGCAGGATCACCGACGCCAGCGACGTGCGCAGGATCTCCGGCTCGGTGTACTCCGGCCGGGACGCGAGGTCGTCGGCGGAGTACAGGCGGATCGCGATGCCGGGAGCCACGCGGCCGGAGCGGCCGGACCGCTGGTTCGCCGAGGCCTGCGAGATCGGCTCGATCGGCAGCCGCTGCACCTTGGTGGCCTGCGAGTACCGCGAGATGCGGGCGGTGCCGGGGTCGACGACGTACCGGACCCCCGGCACGGTCAGCGACGTCTCGGCGACGTTGGTCGCCAGGATCACGCGCCGCTTGCCGTGCGGCTCGAACACGCGCCGCTGCTCCGGCGCGGACAGCCGGGCGTACAGGGGCAGCAGCTCCACGGCCTGCGGGTGCTGCGGGTCGGTCACCCGCGGGCCGAGCGCGCCGCGCAGCCCGTCCTCGGCGTCCCGGATCTCCCGCTCGCCGGAGAGGAAGACGAGCACGTCGCCCGGTCCGGCGACCATGAGCTCGTCGACCGCCTCGACGATGCCGGTGACCAGGTCCTTCGCCTCGGCACGCGGACGCCTCGCGGCGGCCGCCGGCGAACCCTTGCCCCGGCCGGCACCGCGCCGGCCCACTGCCGCTGCACCGGCACGCCTCGACCGGCCGGGCGCGGTGAGGTCGTCCGCCCCCTCCTCGTCGTCCTCGTCGCCCGCCCCGAGCGCGGACTCCTCCGCCGCCCGGTCCGGCGACAGGGGCCGGTACCGCAGCTCCACCGGGTACGTGCGGCCCGTGACCTCGACGATCGGCGCCGGCGCGCCGTCCGCGGCGGCGAAGTGCGAGGCGAACCGCTCGGAGTCGATGGTGGCGGAGGTGATGACGAGCTTGAGGTCCGGCCGCTGCGGCAGCAGCCGGGTCAGGTAGCCGAGGATGAAGTCGATGTTCAGCGACCGCTCGTGGGCCTCGTCGACCACGATCGTGTCGTAGGCCAGCAGCTGCGGGTCCCGCTGGATCTGCGCCAGCAGGATGCCGTCGGTCATCACCTTGACGAGCGTGTGGTCGCTCGACTCGTCGGTGAACCGCACCTGGTAGCCGACCACACCGCCCAAGGGCACGCCCAGCTCGTCGGCCACCCGCTCGGCGACCGTGCGGGCCGCTATCCGGCGCGGCTGCGTGTGCCCGATCTGGCCGGCGCGGCCGCGACCGAGCTCGAGCAGGATCTTGGGCAGCTGCGTCGTCTTGCCGCTGCCCGTCTCCCCCGCGACCACCACCACCTGGTGGGCCGCGATGGTCGCCGCGATCTCCGCCCGCCGGGCGCTGACCGGCAGCTCCTCCGGGTACGTGACGGGCGGCAGCTCCACCTGCGCGCGCAGGTGCGCGACGCGCTCGCGGCGGCGGGCGCCACGCTGGTCGGGCCGGTTCCCCGGCGCGCGGTCCCCGTCGCCGTGGCGGCGTCCGTCCTGGCCCGCGTGCCGCTCCGGACGCCCGGCGCCACGTCGGCGCGGACGCTCCGCACCGCGCTCGTGCTCGTCGGGACCGCTCACGACGGGCCATTCTCCCAGGCGGCACCCACGCACCGCCCGCGCATAACGTGGGTCCGTGGAGACGACAGAGGGCGAGCGGCGAGCGCTCGAGGCGTTGCAGGCGTCCGGCATCCCGCACGTGGTGGCGCGGCACGGTCGGGTCTCCTCGCTGGCGGAGGCGGCCGCGGCCAGGGGCATCGACCCGTCGCAGGTGGTCAAGACGATCGTGGTGCGCCGTGGTGACGACGACTACCTGTTCGTCCTGGTCCCCGGCGACCGCACCATCGCCTGGCCGCGCCTGCGCGAGCTGCTGGGCGTGAACCGGCTGTCGATGCCGGACGCCGCCACCGCGCGGGACGTCACCGGGTACGAGCGCGGCACCATCACACCGTTCGGCTCGCTGCACCCCTGGCCGGTCATCGCCGACGCGCGCGTGCACGGGCTGGTGTCGATCGGCGCCGGCGCGCACGGCGTCTCGGCGACGCTCGAGGGCGCCGAGCTGGTGCGGGTGCTGGGCGCGACGGTCGCGGACGTGACCGACCCGGCGCCGGACGCGTGACCTGGAGCTCAGCCCCGAGCTGAGCCTGGACGCCTCCTGTGAGGTGTGGACTTGACCTTCCGAGCGCCGTCCCGAGGTGCAATCATGGCGGCCGCATGACCGGGAGCGAACCTCCGGGAACCTGATGTCGGAGGTTCGCGTTCCACTGTGCGCCGGCGACACCCCCGTGTCACCGGGGGATGACGAGGTCATCCGCAGGACGTACTGTCGTTGTCCCGGTCCACCGGCGTACCGGCAGCAGTAGGCACGAGGAGCAGCAAGTGAGCATCGACGAGCTGATCGACGACGGCCCGACGGACAGCATCCGCGTCGAGGTGGTGGACGGCAGCACGGTGGTCCACCTGGTCGGTGAGATCGACGCAGCGCTCCGGCAGCAGGCGAGCAACACGATGGGCCTGGCGCTGATGCACGGGCTGCCCGTGGTGATCGACGCGAACGGCCTGCGGTTCATCGACTCGTCCGGCATCGCCTTCGTGCTGCAGCTGCACATGGCGGCGGCCGAGGCCGGCATCCCGATGTCGCTGCGCGACTCCCGGGGTCTGCTGCGGGACCTGCTGTCGGTGGTCGGGCTCGGTGCCGTGATCCCGGACGAGGTCGTCAGCCCGCTCTGAGGCGCGCCGCTCGGCCGCCCGCGTGGGTGCCGAGCCGTGTCGGTGGCCGCGGCTACGGTCGCCGCATGCGGCTGCTGCACACCTCCGACTGGCACCTGGGCCGCACCCTGCACGGTGTCGACCTGCTGGACCACCAGGCGGCCGCCCTCGACCACCTGGTCGACGTGGTGCGGGCCGAGCGGGTGGACGCCCTGCTGGTCGCCGGGGACGTGTACGACCGGGCGATCCCGCCGGTCGAGGCGGTCACGCTGCTGTCGGACGCGCTGGCCCGGCTCTCCGAGCTGACCACCGTGGTGCTCACCTCCGGCAACCACGACTCGGCGACGCGCCTGGGGTTCGGCGCGGCGCTGATGCGCGAGAGGGTGCGGCTGCGGACGCGCCTGGCGACGCTGGCCGAGCCGGTGGAGGTCGCGGACGGCCTGGTGTACGGGTTGCCGTACCTGGACCCGGACCTGACCCGGGGCGACCTGGCGTCGGCCGACGACGAGGGCGGCACGCCGGTGCTGCCGGCGCGCTCGCACGAGGCGGTGACCAGCGCCGCGATGCGGCGGGTGCGGGCCGACCTGGCCGGCCGCCGGGCCGGGGTGCGGCGGGCGGTGGTGATGGCGCACGCGTTCGTCGTCGGCGGTCAGCCGAGCGAGTCGGAGCGGGACATCCGGGTGGGCGGCGTCGACCAGGTGCCGGCCGGGGTGTTCGCGGGGATGGACTACGTGGCGCTGGGCCACCTGCACGGGCCGCAGGGGCTGTCCGGGGTCGACGGGACGGTGCTGCGCTACTCCGGCTCCCCGCTGGCGTACTCGTTCTCCGAGCAGCACCACACCAAGTCCTCCGTGCTGGTGGACCTGTCCGGTGCCGAGCCGGTGACCGAGCTGGTCCCGGCGCCGGTGCCGCGGCGGCTGGCGGACGTCACCGGCACGCTCGACCAGCTGCTCGGCGCGGGTGGCGAGACCCATGTGGACGACTGGGTCCGGGTGACCGTCACGGATGCCGCGCGGCCGTCGGAGCTGTTCCGACGGGTGCGCGAGCGGTTCCCGCACGCGCTGGTGGTGCAGCACGTCCCGGCCGACAGTGCGGCGCGGATCACCGCGTCCCGCGTCGTCACCGCCGCGGCCGACCCGCTCGAGGTGGTGGACGCCTTCGTCCGCCGCGTCACCGGAACCGCACCGACCCCCGCCGAGGTGGCGGTGCTGCGGCGGGCCTACGAGGACGTCGCCGACGCGGAGCGGAGCGCCTGATGCACCTGCGCCGCCTGGTGCTGCACGCCGTCGGCCCCTTCGCCGGCCGACACACCATCGACCTCGCCGAGCTGGGCGCGTCGGGCCTGTTCCTGCTCGAGGGGCCGACGGGTGCGGGCAAGTCCACGCTGATCGACGCGATCGTGTTCGCCCTCTACGGCAAGGTCGCGTCCGACGAGGCGTCGGACGACCGGCTCCGCTCCGCGCACGCGGCGCCGGAGGTGGAGAGCCTGGTCGACCTCGTGTTCGAGGTGCCGTCCGGGGTGTTCCGGATCCGCCGGACACCCCAGTACGAGCGGTCCAAGCGCCGCGGCACCGGCACCACCACGCAGCAGGCGAGCGCCAAGCTGTGGCGGCTGCCGGCGGACGTACCGTCGACGGCGACGGACGACGAGCTGGACGCGCTCGGCACCCCGATGGCGAACCGCCTCGACGAGGTCGGCGCCGAGGTGCTGCGGGCGATCGGCCTGGACCGCACCCAGTTCGTGCAGACCGTCGTGCTGCCGCAGGGGGAGTTCGCCCGGTTCCTGCGCGCCAAGCCGGAGGACCGGCGCGGGTTGCTGCAGAAGATCTTCGGCACCCAGGTGTACCAGCGGCTGGCCGAGCGGCTGGTCGAGCTGCGCCGCGAGGCGGACCGGGCGGTGGAGGCGGTCCGCGGGGAGCTCGGTGAGGCCGTGGCGCACCTCGCGGGGGCGGCGCGGCTGGCCGAGGACGAGGCGGCGGCCCTGCGGGACGACGTGACGGCCGCCCTGCTGGTGGACGACGCGGCGGTCGCCGGGGTGGTGGCGGCTCGAGCACGGGCCCTCGAGGTGGACGCGGTGGCTGGGGCTGCAGCGCTGACGACCGCCGAGGCGGCATGGCTGCAGGCGCGGGCCGCGGCGGAGGAGGCCCGGGCGACGGCCGAGCTGCTGGGGCGGCGGGAGCGGCTGCGGGCCGAGCGCACGGTGCTCGACGGCCTGGCCGAGCGGCACGCGCACGACGTCGAACGGCTGGAGCAGGGCCGCCGGGCGGCTGCGGTGCGGCCGCTGCTGGTCGGCGACGAGGCCGCACGTGCGGCGCTCGAGGCGGCCGAGAAGGAGTGGGGCGCCGCGCTCGACGGGGCGCCGGTGGGGCTGGTGCCGGCCGGCGTGGGCGAGGCCGCCGCGGCTGACGGCGGCGAGGGGACTGGCCAGGGGACCGAGCAGCCGATCGTCCGGCACCTGCACGACGAGCAGCGCGCGGCAGTGGAGCACGCGGCACGCCTGCAGCGACTTGTCACGGTCGAGGAGGGGCTGACCGAACGCCGGCGACAGCTGCACCGCGCGGCAGAGCTGCTCGACGACCTGACGCAGGAGCTGGCGGTGCACGACGCCTGGCTGGCGGCGCGGCCGGAGGAGCGGGCGACGCTGGTGGAGGGCCTGGACGCCGCCCGCGCGCTCGAGGCTCGCCGAGGCGAGCGCACCGCAGCCCGCGACGCGGCGAGCACCACGCTCGACGCGGTGCTCGCGCTAGCCGCCGCGCAGTCGGAGCTCGAGCGCGTCGAGGCGGACCGCGAGGCCGCGGGCCGCACGGCCCTCTCGCTGGCCGATGCCGCCGCTGCTGCGCGCACGGCGCGGATCGCCGACCTCGCCGGTTCGCTGGCCGCGGACCTGCGCGACGGCACACCGTGCCCGGTGTGCGGCTCGCCGGACCACCCGGCGCCCGCGCTGCCGACGGCGGCCGGCCACGTGTCGGCCGAGGACGTGCAGGCCGCCGAGGACGCGTGCCGCGAGGCGGAGCGACTGCTCGCCGGCCTCGCCGGACGTGCCGGTGAGCTCCGCGGCAACGTGACGGCGCTGACGGCACAGGTGGCCGGGACCGACCGGGCGTCCGCCGAGGCGGCCGTCGCACATGCCCGGGCAGCGCTGCTGGAGTGCGACGCGGCGGCCGCGGACGCCGTCCGGCTGGCCTCCGAGCTGGACCGGTTCGACACCGAGACGCAGCTGCGCCGGCAGCAGCGGGACGACACCGCCGGCCGGCGCGCGATCGCCGAGGCGACGTTGCTCACCGACCGGGTCGCGCTCGACACCGCCGAGGCCGAGGTGGTGGCGGCACGGGCCGACCACCCGACGGTCGCCGCGCGGCACTCCGCGCTGGTGGAACGCGCCGAGGCGGCACGTCAGCTGCTCGACGCGCTGGAGCTGCGCGGCGCCGCGCGCCGCACGGCGGCGACCCGGGCGGAGGAGCTGGCGGGGGGTCTCGACGACGCCGGCTTCCCGGATGCCGCGGCAGCCCGTGCCGCCCTGCTGCCCGCTGACCAGGTCGCCCACCTCGACGCGCAGGTGACGGCCTACCGGTCGGACGTCGCCCGGGTCGCGGCAGCCCTCGACGCGCCGGAGCTCGGCACGCTGCCCGACGACCTGGTCGTGGACGTGCCGGCCGCCTCCGCGGCGGAGGCCGCCGCACGGCAGCTCGCCGACACCGCGGGCGCGGCGGCGCAGGTGGCTGCCGAGCGGCTCGCCGCAGCGACCACCGCCGGCGAGGTGGTCGTCCGCCGCGCGACCACGCTGACCGGTCGCATCGCGGAGGCGGCACCGGTGGCCCGCCTCGCGACGCTGGCCGGTGGTGCCGGGGACAACGCCCAGAGGCTCTCGCTGCAGACGTACGTGCTGATGAGCCGCTTCGAGGACGTCGTCGCCGCGGCCAACGAGCGGCTGCGTGTGATGTCCGACGGCCGCTACGAGCTGGTGCGGTCCGACGAGCGGGAGGACGTGCGCGCGCGCACCACCGGGCTGGCGATGCGGGTGGTCGACCACCTGACCGAGCAGCCGCGGGACCCGCGCACCCTGTCCGGTGGGGAGACGTTCTACGTCAGCCTCTGCCTGGCGCTCGGCATGGCGGACGTGGTGACGGCCGAGGCGGGCGGCATCGACCTGGGCACGCTGTTCGTCGACGAGGGCTTCGGCTCGCTCGACCCGCACGTGCTGGACCAGGTGCTCGCCGAGCTGGGCCGGCTGCGTGCCGGCGGCCGGGTGGTCGGCGTGGTGTCCCACGTCGAGGCGCTCAAGCAGTCGATCGCCGACCGCATCGAGGTGCGACCCCTGCCCGACGGCTCGAGCACGCTGACGGTCCGCGCCGGCTGAGGGGCGGACGGCAGCTCACGGCGTCGGGCAGCCGCTCACCAGGTCCAGCCGCGGGACGCGAGCTCGACCTCCTCGCGGAACCGCTCCGCCGGGTCGCCCTTGGCGTGCCGCTGCACCTCGACCCCGGCCAGCGAGCACGCCTCCGCGAGCAGCTCGTCGTACGCGAGCTGCGACGCGATGATCCGCTCCGCCCGCGCGTAGACCGTCGGGTCCTCCTCGAGCGTGCGCACGTGGTTGGCCACCGCGCCCAGCCGCTCCTGCACGCGCAGCGCCAGGAACGGGTCCGGCGGCATCGCGTGCCGGTGCCGCAGCCGTAGGGCCACGCGCTCCAGCCGGTCGGCCAGGCGCAGCCGCCACCTCGGGACCGGACGTCCGGACGGGATGGCCATCGCCAGCAGGCTGAAGAGCACCGCGGGGGCCACCGCCAACGTCAGCACCATCGCCCACACCATCGTGGTCACCCCAGTCCTGCTCGACCCGGTGCGGCTCGGGGGACGGCGCCTGCGGCGCACCCCCCGGCCACCACCTCAAGCGTAAGAGCCTGCTGTGAGCAGCGCCACAGTCGACATGGACGGATGACCGGCTGAAGTCCGGCGGGTGCCGAGGCCCCCTCCGGCGGGCACCGACGGCCGGGGCGCCCTACCGTGGCACCCGACCGGCCGCCCGGCGGCCACGGGCGACGAGAGGCGGACGCGTGCGCAGGCTGCTCGGGACGGTGCTGGTGCTCGCCCTGCTCGCCGTCGTGCTGGTGGTGGGCGACCGGGTGGCCAAGGGTGTGGCCGAGCAGCGCATCGCCACGGCGGTGTCGCGGGCGGTGACGGTGTCGGGAAGCCCGCAGGTGACCATCCACGAGCAGACGCCGTTCCTGCTGCAGCTGGTCCAGGGCCGGGTGCGGACGGTCGACGTGGCGCTCGCCGGTGCGCAGCTGCAGGGCCTGGCCGCCTCGGACGTGCACGTCAGCGCGCAGGACGTCGCGGTGGCCTCGCCGCATCGCGCACGGCACGTCAGCGCCGACGGTGTGCTGCCGACGTCCACCGTGCAGCAGGTGGTGGCGCAGCGCACCGGCCTCGACGTGACGCTGAGCGTCGACGGTGCGGCGATGAAGGCGACCGGCAAGGTGCTGGGCCTGGACCTCGCCGTGGACCTGACGCCGCGGGTGGACGCGGGGCGGCTGCTGGTGGACGCCACCAAGGTGACGCTCGGCGGCCGGGCGATCCCGACGACGGCGCTGCCGGCAGCCCTGCGTCAGGGGCTCACCGGGCTGCAGGTGCCGGTGAACGGGCTGCCGCAGGGGCTGGCGCTCACGTCCGCGGAGGTGGTCCCGGCGGGGGTGCACGTGACCTTGACCGGCGACGACGTGGTGGCGCCGGCCGGGGCGACGTCGACCCCCTGAGGCCGCGGTTCGTCGGAACGTCCGGTGCGGGGCCGAGGGGCCGGTGTCGCCCCAGGCGCACGTACCGCCGGGCGGTCCGGCCGCGCGTCACGACCGGCGCACCACGACGCACCGGTCGAGCTGGTGGTCGATCGCGTCGCGCTCGGCGGCGGTGACCCACAACCCGTAGGCCGCCTTCACCCGCACCTGCCGCATCACGTACACGCACCCGTAGCCGTGCTCGGGCGGCAGCCAGGTGGCGGCGTCGCCGTCGCCCTTGTCCTGGTTGGTGCGCCCGTCGACCGCGAGCAGGTTGGCCGGGTCGTTGGCGAGCTGCTCCCGGCGGCTGGCCGGCCACGACTGCGCGCCGGTGCGCCACGCGTCCGAGAGCGCCACGAGGTGGTCGATCTGCACGGCCGTCGACCCCGCGCCGCGCTCGAACCGGACCACCGAGCCGGTGTACGGGTCCGCCAGCGTCCCCGACAGGACCACGCAGTCGGACGTCCCCGGCTTGAGCGTGACGTCGGTGAGATCCCGGCGCAGCACGTCGTTGCGGGTGTCGCAGCCGTTGCGGTCGACGTCGGCCCACGCCTGGCCGAACTGCTCGCGGCTGTACCCGGACGACGACGCGGGCCGCACCGGAAGTGCCCCGAGGGCCGCCCGCGCCGCGGCGAGGTCCTCGGCCGTGACGGGGTACCGCGCGGCGGACCGGGCATCGGTCCACACGGGAACGCCGGCGCCGAACCCGCCGCACACCAGCAGCACGGCGGTCCAGACGACCACCCGTCGCGGCGCCGGGCGACGGGTCACCCGGTGACCCTCGTCGTCGCGTCCGTCCGAGCGGGACGTACGGTCGCCGTCCGGGGGCCGTCGAGCCACTGACCAGGGCTGTTGTCGCGCCGGCTCTTCTCGGCTGTCGGTGGCCGGCGCGAGGATGCGCGCATGGCCGGTATGAAGGACGCGCCGCGCGTCGCCGTCAGCTCCGCCGCGCAGCTGCGCGCCTGGCTCGTCGAGAACCACGCCTCGTCGTCCGGTGTGCGGCCGCGACCCGGTCCCGACCGCGACGCCCCGACCTACGACGAGCTGATCGAGGAGCTGCTCGCGTTCGGCTGGATCGACGGTCAGTACGCGCCGATCGACGCGGACTCGTCGATGCTGTGGATCACCCACCGGAAGCCGCGCAGCGGTTGGTCGCGGCTGTCCAAGGAGCGGGTGGCGCGGGTGCAGGCGGCCGGTCGCATGATGCCCGCCGGTGCCGCGGTGATCGAGGCGGCGCAGGCCGACGGGTCCTGGGCGCTGCTGGACGACGTCGAGGCGCTCGTCGTGCCGCCCGATCTCGAGGTCGCGCTCGCCGCGCGCCCGGGCGCACGGGAGCACTGGGACGGGTTCGGTCCGGGCGCGCGCAAGGTGGTGCTCACCTGGATCGTGACGGCGCGGCGCCCGGACACGCGCGCGGCGCGGGTGGAGGAGGCGGCCCGCTCGGCCGAGGAGGGTGTGCCGGCGCGGCGCTGACCGCGCCCGCACGCACTTCGCCCGCACGCACTTCGCCCGCACCGCTGATCCTCGTTCTGCCACGCTGTCGCCATGGGCGACTACTCGCTGTGGACCCGGCTGGTCGCGGAGTTCCTCGGCACGGCGATCCTGATCATCCTGGGCAACGGCTCGGTGGCGAACGTGCACCTCACGGGCTCGAAGGGGTACCGCGCCGGCTGGAGCCTGATCGCCATGGGCTACGGGTTCGGGGTGATGATCCCGGCGCTGATGTTCGGCAAGGTGAGCGGCAACCACATCAACCCGGCGTTCACCCTCGGCCTGGCGGTGTGGGGGCTGTTCCCGTGGTCGCAGGTGCCCGCGTACATCGGCGCGCAGCTGCTCGGTGCGATGGCCGGTCAGCTGGCCATCGTCGCCACCCACAAGCCGTACTACGACCGCACCACCGACCCGGACGACATCCTGGGGACGTTCTCCACCATCAACGCGGTGCGCAGCCGGTCGAACGGGTTCGCCAACGAGCTGCTCGGCTCGTTCGTGCTGTTCTTCTGCGCGCTGGCGATCGTCAAGTCACCGTTCGCGACGAACGAGCCCGGCGTGTCCCACATGGCGCTCGGGTTCCTGGTGTGGGCGCTGGTCGCAGGCCTCGGCGGCCCCACGGGCCCGGCGTTGAACCCGGCGCGTGACCTGGGCCCACGCATCGTGCACCAGCTGCTGCCGCTGAAGCACAAGGGCAGCTCGGACTGGGGGTACGCCTGGGTGCCGGTGGTGGCGCCGATCGTCGCCGGCGTGATCGGCGTGGGGGTGTGGAAGGCGCTGCTCGGCTGACGGAGGGCGCGGTGGCCTGAGCGGCGCGGTGGCCTGAGCGGCGCGCCGCGCGGGGCGTCCCGACGGACGCGCCACGCCCTCACTGCGAGGTGCCGGCCTCCAGGTGCCAGCGGACCACCCGGAACCCGTGCTGCACCGCGGCGGTGAGCGGCCCGCGATCCAGCCGCCCGTCGGCATCCCGGGGCAGCGGCACGAAGCGCTCCAGACGCGGGTTGGCCCGAGCCATCACGCCGAGCAGCCGGTCCACCTCGTCGACGTCCGCCACGAGCTCGGGGCGCGCCGTGACATCACGCCCTCGCAGGTGGAGCACCACCGGGACGTCGTCACGCAGGTTCTCCGTCCACCGGCCGCCGCCCGGCGTCAGCAGGTCGGCACCGTCGGTCACGTAGCTGACCGGCTGCCGGTAGAGCCGGCCGGTCGTGCGGCCGACGTGGTGCACCAGCATCAGCTGCTTGCTGAGCGGGGTGCGGAACGGCAGGCCGAGCACCAGCCGCATCGGCACGTTCACCACGCGGAAGACGGCGGCCTGGCGCCGTCGCCGGCGTGCGGTCATCACCGGGGCCGCGGCGTCCTCCCGGTCAGACACCGTCCACCGGCTCTCGGCCACCCGCTCCGGCGGGGAGCGGAGGCGCGCCCGGCGTCCCCGCCACGAAGCTCATGTGCATCGCCGCGAGCCGCCAGCCGGCACCGTCCCGGGTGAGCACGTGCGTCGCCTGCAGCACCTGCGGGATCGGCGCACCGCCGAAGGATCCCGTCTGGCGGTGCCGGCCGAGCACCACGGCGGTGTCCCCGTGCTCGTGGGGCTGCAGGTCCTCCACCGAGAAGTCGTCGTACCGCAGGCCCTGCCCGAACCGCGCCAGCCAGGCCGGCCGCGGCAACGTGAAGCCCAGCGGTCCGGTGCCGACGAAGTCGTCGGTCAGCAGCCGGTCGAGCCGTGCGACGTCGCCGGCCTGCTCGGCGCGAGGCCACTCGGCGAAGAAGGACTGGATCGTGTCCGTCGTGCTCGCCTCCCTCTGTCTGCATCGCTGCCTAGTTGCATCGACTCAAAAAATCTAGACACACCAAGTTTGATGCGTCAAGAAGGATCTGCCACGATGGTGCCGTGACGGTCGAGCTCGGATTGCGGGAGCGCAAGAAGGCGCGCACGCGACAGCTGCTGGCCGAGACGGCCCGTCGGCTGTTCGCCGAGCGCGGCTTCGAGGCGGTGAGCGTGGCGGAGATCGCCCGGGCGGCGGACGTCTCCGAGGCCACGGTGTTCAACTACTTCGCCACCAAGGAAGACCTCGTCTACCACGGCATGGAGGCGTTCGAGCAGGAGCTGCTCGACGCCGTCCGGACCCGTCCGCGCGGCACGTCCGTGCTGGACGCCTTCGGCGCGTTCGTCACCACGCCGCGCGGGTTGCTCGCCACCGACGACCCCGAGGCGCAGCAGGCGCTGCTCGCCATCTCGCGCGTCGTCGCCACGAGCCCGGCGCTGCTGGCTCGCGAGCGGCAGATCCTCGCCCGCTACGCCGACTCGCTGGCCGGGGTGCTGGCGGAGGAGACGGGCGCCGGGCCCGACGACCTGCGCCCCCGGCTCGCGGCGCGCACCCTGATCGGGCTCCATGCCGTGCTGCTCGACTACGTGCGCAGCCGGCTGGTCGACGACGACCCGGACGTGCGCCGCCTCGCCCGGGACGTGCGGCGCGAAGGGGAGAGAGCCGTCGCGCTGCTGCGGACGGGTCTCGGCGACTACCCGTCGGCGTGACCGCGTGCCGGGCCGGCAGCGTGCGACGACGACCGCGCGGAGTCCCTCCGCGGCCGGCCGCCGTCGTCCGTCGTCGGACCGCCTCGTGCGCCTCGAGGCGTCAGTCGTCCGAGGTCGGCACCAGGACGAAGACCGGGATCTGCCGCTCGGTCCGCTTCTGGTACGTGGCGTAGTCCGGGAACGCCTGGACCGCCCGCGCCCACCACTCCTCCCGCTCGGCACCGGACGTCTCGTGCGCCAGGTACGTGCGGCGGTGCGGGCCGTCCTGGAGCTGCACCTCGGGGTGCTTGACGAGGTTGTGGTACCAGCGGGGGTGCTGCGGCGCACCGCCCATCGAGGCGACCACGGCGTAGCGGCCGTTGTGCTCGACCTTCATCACCGGGGTCTTGTGGACGGCTCCCGTGCGGGCGCCGGTGTTGGTGACGACGACGATGGGCAGGCCCTTCATCGTGTTGCCCTCGCGGCCGTCGGTCCTCTCGTAGAGGGCGGCCTGGCGGGCGGCAGGGCTGTCGATCATGCGGTGGATGTCCTCGTCTGCCATGGACCCACGTTCCTCCTGGTCGGCGCCGCCCGCCAGGCACATGGATAGCCTGACGAGGTGAACGAGGAGCGTCCGGCACCCCACATCTACGACATGACGGGGTTTCGCGTCCGTGAGCACCGGCTCGAGGTGCCGGTCGACTGGGACGACCCGCACCGGTTCGGGGCGATCGAGGTGTTCGCCCGGGAGATCGTCGACCCGGTGCGTGCCGGTGAGGACCTGCCGCTGCTGCTGTTCCTGCAGGGCGGTCCCGGCGGGGCGGGCCCGCGGCCGATGCCGGCGGGCGGCTGGTGGTTGACGGCCCTGCGGACCCACCGCGTGGTGCTGCTGGACCAGCGCGGCACCGGCCGGTCGTCGCGCGTGGACGGGCGGGTGATCAGCGGGTTCGACGACGCCGCGACCGCCGCCGACTACCTCAGCTGCTTCCGGCAGGACTCGATCGTGCTCGACGCGGAGCACCTGCGGCGCACGGTGTTCGGCGGCCGCCGGTGGTCCACCCTCGGCCAGTCGTACGGCGGGTTCCTCACCCTCGCCTACCTGTCGCGGCACGCCCACGCGCTCGACGCCTGCTACGTCACCGGCGGCCTGCCCGGCGTGGAGGCCACGGCAGAGCAGGTGTACGCCCGCACCTACCCGCGGCAGCTGGCCCGGTGCTCGGAGCTGGCGCGCACCTTCCCCGGTGACATGCAGGTGCTGGACCGGGTGGCCGACGTGGTCGCGGACGGCGGTGTGCGGCTGCCGGACGGGTCGACGCTGAGCGTGCAGCGGCTGCAGATGCTCGGCATGCCGCTGGGCATGAGCACCGGGGTCGACGACCTGCACTGGCTGCTGGACACGGCGCTGGACGCCGACGGACGGGTCTCGGCGGCGTTCGCCGCGGAGGTGGCGCATCGGACGTCCTTCGACAGCAACCCGCTGTACGCGGTGCTGCAGGAGGTCATCTACCACCAGGGCCGTCGGGCGGGCGGCTGGGCGGCCGCCGCGGAGCAGGCGCGGCATCCCGAGTACGGGCCCGACGAGCGGCCGCTGCAGCTGACGGGCGAGGCGATCCTGCCGTTCATGTACGACGAGATCCCGGCGCTCCGCCCGTTCAAGGCGGTGGCCGAGGAGCTGGCCTCCCGGACCCACTGGCCGCGCCTGTACGACCCGGAGGTGCTGGCCGCCAACGAAGTGCCGGTCGCCGCCGTGCAGTACTTCGACGACCCCTACGTGGACCTCGACCTGGCGCTCGGCACCGCGGCCGGGATGGGCAACACGCAGGTGTGGGTGACCAACGAGTACCTGCACGACGGGCTGCGGGTGCACGGCGACACGATCCTGCCGCGGCTGATCGACCTGGCCGGCGGCCGGTGGACGGTCACCGGCCGCTGAACCGCGCGGCGTCGCGGCCGATCTCCGTCGTGCTGCGCCATCCCGGACGCGCGTCGCCGACGGCGCCGGGCGGAGCGACCACCCGCACGCGTCCGGACGGACCCGCCACGGAGGTCAGGTAGGGCGTCGGGTCCACGGCCTGCTCCGGCCGGCGGTCCACCGGCCCGGCCTGCTGCAGCCAGTGCGCCGTCTGCGCGAGGGACAGCCGGGTGTGCCGGGCGGGCTCACCCCGGACCACCCCGGTCAGCGACAGCGCCGCGGCCGCCGCCGCGAGGTAGCCCGTGGCGTGGTCCAGCACCTGTGCCGGCAGGGCTCCCGGCCGGCCGTCGTGCCCCTCGGCGGCGGCGATGCCGGTGGGGCACTGGACCAGCGAGTCGAAGCCGCGTCGTCCCGCCCACGGGCCGTGCGGTCCCCAGGCGGACACCTGGACGACGGACAGGTGCGGGTGCCGTTCCGCCAGCTCGGCGGACGAGAGGCCGTAGCGGTCCAGCGCACCCGGGCGGTAGCCGTGCACCACCACGTCGGCGAGGGCGAGCAGCTCCTCGAACCGCTGTCGGTCGCCCACGGCTGCCAGGTCGAGCAGGGTGCTGCGCTTGCCCGGGAGCGTGTCGAGCGCCTGCGCACCGATCTCCGGCAGGTGCGGGCTGTCGACGCGCAGCACGTCGGCGCCCCACGCCGCAAGCGTGCGGGTCGCGACCGGGCCGGCGATCACGCGGGTGAGGTCCAGCACCCGGATGCCGTGCAGCGGGGCGGCGCCGGCGCGGGCCGGGGCCGGTGGTCGGGGCGGACCGTTCGTCGCCCGGGACGTCGCGAGCGGCAGAGCCGCGACGGCGCGTCCCTGGGGGTGCTCGGCCCACTGCTCGCGCGTGCGGACGGCGAACCCGAGCGCACCCGCCGCAGCGAGGGCCTCCTCGAGCTCCTCCCCGGACCGTTCCGCCACGGCGGCCCCCACGGCGTCGGGGTCGTCGGCGCAGCCCAGGACGTGCAGCGCACGGTCCCGGTGCCACGGGTAGTTGGTGTGCAGGCGCAGCCAGCCGTCGCGGGTGCGCCAGAACCGGGACAGCGGCGCGAACAGGGTCTCCGGAGGAGTGGTCCCCTCGAGGAGCGCGTACCGCTCGCTGCGGGCCGCCACGGCGACGTGCTCGGCGTCGACCACGACGGGACCGGCCGGCCTGCCGGTGCGCGCAGCGCCCAGAGCCGAGAAGGCGAGGGTCGAGGCCGCCACGGCAGCCACCATCGCCGACGTGCAGGCCGTGGTGGAGGGGAGGAGGCCGGCGTTCTCTCCGGTCACGTGCACCAGCGGCAGCAGCTGCGGGTCACCGGACAGCGAGTGCCACGCATCGGCCAGCATGCCGGTGGTGGTGCCGGTCGCACCGGTTGCCGTGGGTTGCGAGGCCGCAGGGCGGGACGTGGTCATCGCGCCCTCCTGCGGTCAGTCGCCGGTCAGTCCCCGGTCGGTCGCTCCTCGGGCTGCCCATCGTGGCGGGCCGCGAGCGCCGCGTCGAGGTCCTCGAGGAGGTGGCGGCACTCCTCGACGTCCCAAGGGGTGCCGGCCAGCTCGAACTCGAACAGCATCGGCCGGCCGGACTTCTCGGCGATCTGCCGTGCGGCCATCTGGTAGTACCGCCCGAAGTTGCGGTTGCCGGATCCCATCACGCCCACCATCAGCCGGCGGTTGTGCTCGTTGTTGAGGAAGCGGTGCACGCCCTCGGGGATGGTGTCGTTCGCCTCGTTGCCCGTCTTGTAGCTCGGTGTGAGCAGCACCCACGGACCGTCGACCTGCGACCGGCGGTGCTCGCGCTCGGCGAGGTTGAACACCGGGCGGCCCAGGCGCTCGGCGAAGGAGCGGACCAGGCCGGAGGCGGACGAGTAGTAGTAGACGGGCGTCTGCCGCACGGTGTTCACGATGCCAGCAGCGCGGTCACGTCGTCGGCGAACGGGAAGCTGCCCGGCTGGTAGCCGCACAGCGGGTCCTCGGCGTAGGGGTCGCCGGACGTGGCGTAGGCCCGGGACCGGGAGCCGCCGCACACCCGGCCGAACTCGCAGTCGCCGCACCGGCCGGTGAGGCGGTGCTCGTCGCGCAGGCCGGTGAACAGGGGGGACGTCCGGTAGATCTCCGGCAGCGGCTGCTGGCGCACGTCGCCGGCCGAGACGGGCAGGAAGCCCGACGGGTGCACGGTGCCGGTGTGCGAGACGAACACGAAGCCGTACCCGGCGTTCACGTTCACCGGCGGGCGGCGGTTGCGGTCGCCGTCGCCCCAGCCGAACGCCGCGGTGCGCTCGGTCAGCTCCCGGTACAGGTCGCCGAGACCGAGCGCGCTCACGTGGTCGACACCCCGCTGCTCCAGCACGTGGCGCTGCAGGTTGACGCGGCGGAAGTGGTGCCCCTCGGTCGTTTTGACCGGCACGTACGGCCCCAGGTCGTACAGGTAGTTCATGACGTCCTCGGCCTGCTGGGGGCTGAGCACCCCGAGGTCGACGCCGCGGCCCATCGGCACCAGCATGAACGCGCTCCACGTCATGGCGCCGTGCTCGCGGACCAGCCGGGCCAGGTCCGGCAGCTCGTGCACGGTGCGGCTCGACATCGTCGAGTTGACCTGCACCTTGAGGCCCAGCTCGCGGGCCGTCTCCCAGGCCGACACCGTCCGGTCGAAGGTGCCGGGCACCCGGCGGAACCCGTCGTGCACCGCCGCCGTCGCGCCGTCCAACGACAGCGACATCGCGGTGACGCCCGCCTCCTGCAGCCCGACCAGCGCCGCGCGGTCCAGCTTGGCGGTGCCGGAGGGTGACACCGCCATCGACAGGCCCAGCTCGCGGCCCCGGCGCACCAGCTCGAACAGGTCCGGGCGCTCGAAGCAGTCGCCGCCGGTGATGATGAAGATGGGCGACGGCTTGCCGAAGGACGCCACCTGGCGCATCAGCTCGGTGGCCTCGTCGGTGTCGAGCTCCCGCGGGTCGCGGGCCGGGTGGGCCTCCGCGCGGCAGTGCACGCAGGACAGGGCGCAGGCGCGGGTGGCCTCCCAGATGACCAGCAGGGGCCGGTCCGCAGGGTCGTGCCGGACGGTGCGGACCACGCGGGTGACGGCCATGCTCGGCAGGCTCGCACCTGGTCGCGCGGGGGTCCCGGGACGATAGGCCCAGTACTTCACGACGAGGCGTCGGCACCGAGCCCGTTGCCATCCCGCCGCCCGGCGGGCATGGGCCGTTCGGCCCACTCGGCCACCAAGGGAGCTCACTGGTGCGGGGTGGGCGCGCCCGCGCGGTCACGCCCGCGCGAGACGAGCACATCGCGTCGAGATGAGCACGTCGCAGTGCTCCATTCGCGTGGACGTGCTCATCTCGGCATGGCGCCGGCGATGGTGGCGGTGGGGTGGGGTGAGGTGCAGACGGGTCAGGCGGTGGCGAGGACCGCCGCGAGCAGGGCGGCGCGCTGCGCCACGGACGCGATCAGCACGTGCTCGTGGGCGGCATGGGCACCGCCTCCGACCGGAGCGAAGCCGTCCAGCGACGGGATGCCCGCGGCGCCCGAGAGGTTGGTGTCGGCGGCACCGGCGGCCGGGCGGCCGACTACGTCCTGACCGACCGTCCGCCCCGCCTCCGCCACCGCCTCGAGCAGCCGCTCCGTGGCGGTGCTGGGACCCCAGGCCGGCCGTCGGGACACGACCCGTGGGGCGACCACAGCCCCGTCCCGCACCGGCCGGAGCGCCGCCAGCCGGTCGAGCACCACCGTCTCGGTGGCGGCGTCGACGAACCGCAGCCCCACCTCCGCCTCGGCGGCGTCCGGCACGACGTTGGTGCGCCCGCCACCGTCCACCGTGCCGACGTTGACCAGCACGTCCGGGTGCTCCGCCGCCACGGCGCGCAGCACCAGCAGCTGGTCCACCAGCTCGTCGATCGCGTTGACGCCGGACTCGGGGTCGAGCGCGGCGTGCGCCGCACGGCCGGTCACCTGCAGCCGCCACCGCGTCGATCCGCGGCGGGACGTCTTCAGGGCGCCGTCGCGGTGCGGCGGCTCGAGGCCCAGCGCGTAGGCGACCTGCCCGGCCTGCGCGGTGACCAGGTTGCCCGAGCTGGGGGAGCCGATCTCCTCGTCGGGCGTGAGCAGCAGGCGCACCGCGCGGGCGGGCGCACCGACCGCCGCCAGCGCCGCCCAGGCGGCGAGCACCACCACCAGGCCGCCCTTCATGTCGTGCACGCCCGGCCCGTGCAGCAGCTCGCCCGCGGTGTGCAGCGGGACGGCCCCGGCCAGCGAGCCGACCGGGTGCACGGTGTCCAGGTGCCCCAGCAGCAGGGCGGGACGCAGGTCGGCACGGGCGCCGCTGCCGGGGTGCTCCATCAGCAGGGCGTCGCCGTGCGGCAGCGGCAGCCGCCGGGCGGTCGCGCCGAGGGCGACGGCGTCGGTGGCGACCGTGTCGGCGAAGGCGTCGATCGCGTCTCGGTCGCCGGTGGGCGTCTCGTGACGGGCGTAGGCGACGAGGCGTTCCAGGTCGGCGTCCGCGGACGCCAGCGTGGCGTCGCGCAGGGCGGCACCGAGGTCGGTGGTCATGGATAGGAAACGTATGCCCGTCGGGATCGCGGAGCAACGAGCGTGAAGGGCACGACGAACGCGACGTATGATGCCGGATCAGCCGCCAGCGCCGTTGGCCGGGGCCGCGCGACCGTGCGGCGCCGTGCGGTCGACGACGTCGGGACGGTGGGTGCGGTGCCAGCAGACGGGGCAGCAGAGGCGGGGGCAGCAGAGGCGGGGGCAGCAGCGGCAGGGGCTGCTGCGGCCGGGGCAGCAGAGCAGGCAGTGCCGTCTCGGGTGCCGGCCGGCGTACCCAGCGCCGTGCCCGGCAGCGTGCCGGACGACGACGGGCTGCTGGTCACCGGCATGTCCGACCCGGTGCTGCTGCAGGAGGCCGCCCAGCTGTACCGGGAGGTGTTCGGGTACACCGACCCGGCGCACGGCGTGAACCCGCGGCTGCTGTCGGCGCTGGCGGCGAACGGCGGGTCCGTGGTCGGCGTGCTGACGCCCGACGGTCACGTGGTCGCGTTCGCGTACGGGTTCCCGGGCGTCGACCGGGACGGGACCGCCTACCACTACTCGCAGGCGGCGGTGGTGCACGGCTCCGCGCAGGGCCGGGGGCTCGGCCGTCGCCTCAAGCGGGAGCAGGCGCGCATCGCCCTCGAGCACGGCGCCCGGCACATGCGCTGGGCGTACGACCCGGCGATCGCCCGCAACGCCCACTTCAACCTCGACGTGCTCGGCGCCCGGGCGCGCTGGTTCCACCCCGACTTCTACGGGCCCGAGTCGGACCGGCTGGTGGTCGAGTGGGACGTCACCGACACGACGCCGACCACCGCCGGCGTGGGCCACACCGACCCGCCGCCGCCGGCGGTCTCCGCCGAGGGGCGGCACTGGGGCGTGCCCGTGCAGGCCGACGGGTCGGTGTACCTTCCCCTCCCGGCGCGCATCGGCGAGCTGGCCGCGGCGGACCCCGCCGCGGCGGCCACGGTGCGGGCGCGGCTGCGCGAGGCGCTGGCGGCGCTGATCGACGAGGGCCGCGTCGCCGTGTCGTGCCGCCGGCTCGACGTGGCGACCAGCGTGTACCGGTTCGAGAGGGAGAGCTGATGACCAGCACGACGACGCTGCGGCAGCAGGGCGTCGCGACCCCGTCCGCGGACGCCGGGACCGGTCCCGCCGCCGGTGGGCGGACGGTGGCCGGTGTCGCGGCGGCACCGCACCCGCGGACCGGGGCACCGTCCGACGCGCCCGCGTCGACCGCGGCCGAGCCCGTCGGGGAACGCGCCGTCGGGCACGGGCCGGACAGCCCCGACGAGCGCTTCGCCCAGCGGCTGGCCGGCCGTCCGTCAGCCGAGGTGCTGATCCGGCGGGTGGTCGGCCAGGAGACGGCGCACCTGCCCGCGGCGCTCGCCGCCGTGGTGGAGCAGGGATCGCTGCCGCAGGCCGCCGCCCTCGTCGTCGCCGCGCGTCGCCGGTACGTCGCCGGCACCGCCAAGTCGCTGGCCTACGCCACGCTGCTCGCGGCGGACCTGTCCGTCGGGCTGTCGCACGTGCACCTGGTGGACGACGCGACCGTCCGCGCCCTCGACGTGCTCGCCGAGGTGGCACCGACCGACGTGCTGGTGGCGTTCTCCTTCCGCCGGTACCGCCGCGAGACCGTGGCCCTGGCCAGGGCGTTCGTGGCCGCGGGCGGCACGCTGGTCGCCATCACCGACGACGTGGACGCACCGCTGGCGGCCGTCGCCCACCAGACGGTGGTGGTGAACACCGACTCCGCGTCGTTCGTCGACTCGCCCACCGCCGTCGTCGCCGTCTCGCACCTGCTCGCGACCCTCGCGGCGGCCTCCGCCAAGGGCGCCCGCCGCCGGATCGCCGCCCGCGACGAGCTCGCCGCGGACCTGGACCTCTACCTGTAGCGGCGGCGAGCCGCGCCCCGACCCACCCGAAGGAGCCGCCGTGCGCGTGGTCGCCGCCAGCCTGCACCTGGTCCGCCTGGACCTGGTGCACGAGTTCCAGACGAGCTCGCACCGCAAGGGCCACCTCGACCATGTCCTGGTGCGGCTCGAGGACGAGTCCGGCGCGGTCGGCTGGGGCGAGATCGCCTCGCCCGCGGCGCCGTACTACAACGCCGAGAACGTCGACACCTGCTGGACCGTCGCCGCCGGCTACCTGCTGCCCGCGGTGCTCGGGGCGACGTGGGACCACCCGACGCAGGTCTCCGCGCTGTGGCGGCGGGTGCGCGGGAACGAGTTCGCCAAGGCCGGCGTCGACATGGCGGCGTGGACGCTGTGGTCCGGTGCCGCGGGGGTGCCGCTGGCCACCGCGCTCGGCGGGACGCGCACCGAGGTGGTGGCCGGGGTGTCGCTGGGCATCGAGCCGACCGTCGACGAGCTGCTGGCGCAGGTGGCCGTGCACGTCGGCCACGGCTACCCACGGGTCAAGCTGAAGATCGCCCCCGGCTGGGACGTCGAGCCGGTGCGGGCGGTCCGGGCGGCGTGGCCGGACCTCGACGTGCACGTCGACGCGAACGGCGTCTACACGGAGTCCGACGAGCACCTCGCGGCGCTGCGGGCGCTCGACGGGTACGGGCTGACGATGATCGAGCAGCCGTTCGCGCCGCGGGACCTGCTGGCGCACGCGCGGTTCGCCGGGTCGGTGGACACCCCGATCTGCCTCGACGAGTCGGTGGAGACGCTGGCTGACCTCGCGCTCGCGGTGCACCTGCAGGCCGGGCGGGTGCTCAACATCAAGGTGTCCCGGATGGGTGGGCTCACGGCGGCGGTCGCCGCCCACGACGCCGCGCAGGCCGCGGGGTGGCCGGTGTGGTGCGGCGGGATGCACGAGTTCGGCGTCGGCCGGTACGCCAACGTGGCCCTGTCGGCGCTGCCGGGGTTCACGCTGCCGTCGGACGTCTCGGGGTCGGACAAGTACTACGCGCGCGACCTCGTCGTGCCGCCGGTCGTCGCCCGCGCCGGCCGGGTGACCGTGCCGACCGAGCCGGGCCTCGGGACGCAGGTGGACGACGAGTGGCTCGCCGGCGCGACGCTCCGCAGCGAGCGGTTCACCGCCGGCTGAGCGGTCGCAGCGAGCAGAGGTCGCAGCGGGGACGGACGCCGCTGGTGTTCCTCGGCGCCCACGACCCCGTCAGTCGGTGCGGGAGATCAGGTACTCGTTGATCTGCCGGGTCAGCTCGAGGTCCGCAGGCCGCTCCTGACCGTCGACCGCCCGCACCGCCACGGCGAGCCGGACGGACGACGCCAGCCACAGCGCGTCGGCGTGGGCGATCTCCTCGACGCGGAGGTCACGGAACGCGGTCCGCAGACCGAGGCTCTGCGCGTACTCGAAGATGCCCTGCTGCGTGGTGCCGGGCAGCACGCCGGCGTCCGGCGGGGTGGTCACCAGCTCGTCGCCGAGCCGCAGCACGACGCTGGACGTCGGGCCCTCGAGCACGTAGCCGTCGGTGGTGGTGAACAGCACGTCCTCGGCACCGCGGCGGGCCGCCTCGCGCAGCGCGGACTTGTTCACGGCGTACGAGAGCGTCTTGGCGCCCTGCAGCAGCCACGGTGCGGTCTCCGCGACGTCGAGGGCGTAGCCGCGGGACAGCAGCACGATGCCGATTCCGCGGTCGCGGGCGTCCGAGAAGTCCTCGCTGGCGTCGAGGAACGCCCAGCCGGTGGGGCCGCTCGCGGCGTCGTGCTCGTCGCCCCTGGTCAGCACGTACTTCACCGAGGCGTCCGAGGCGTCGGGGAGCAGGCCGATGCCCAGCTCGATCGCGGCGCGGTAGACGTCCGGGTCCGGGGTCGGCAGGTCGAGCATCGCGGCCGAGCGGGCGAACCGGTCCAGGTGCTCCCGGGACGCCTGCACCCGGCCGTTGCGGATCGCGGCCGTCTCGAAGATGCCGTCGCCGCGGGTGGCGCCCAGGTCGGTGACGCGCAGCTGCGGGGAGTCGGCGGCGGCCACCCGGAAGGCGCGACCGTCACCGGTCTGCCCGAGTGCGGGTCGGTCGATCATCACCAGAACGCCGGTGCTCATGACGGGTCCTTCGTCGAGGGCTGCCCGTGACCGGGAGGCCGGGCACGGCGGACGGCCCGGTCGGCCGACTGCGTCGACCAGGGTCGTCCGCCACGATAGCCAGGCCGTGTGACGGGAATGTTTTGCGGTGCCGCGGCTGAAGCGGTGCGCTGCCGTCGGGGCAGTCGCTCGCCCGTCGCGAGCCGATGCCGGCCGCCGCAGCCGGCCGCCGCAGCCGTCAGGCCGAGGGCGTCTCCTCCCCGGCGATGTTCACCAGCCACGTGACGCCGAACTTGTCGACGCACATGCCGAACGCGTCCCCCCACGGCGCCTTCTCCAGGGGCGTGGTGACCGTGCCGCCCTCGGAGAGGCCGGCCCAGTAGCGCCGCAGCTCCTCGTCGTCGGACGCCGCGCCGCTCAGCGAGATGGAGAACGCCGACGCCTCCGGCAGCGGCATCGAGCTCGGCGTGTCCGCCGCCATCAGCGTGAGGCCGGACGATGTGTCGAGCATCGAGTGCATCACCTTGCCGCCCTCCGACGGGTCCGGGCTCGCGTTGTAGTCGTCGAACGTGCTGACCCGCAGGTCGCCGCCGAACACCGACCGGTAGAACTCCATCGCCTCGCGGGCGTTGTCGCGGAACGAGAGGTACGGGTTGAGCACCACGGACATGTCGAGCTCCTCGCGTCGTGGAGGCGGACCGCCCCCGTTCATCGGATCGACCGCCGTCGGCGGCCGAATTCATCGTCGTCCGGACCACCGACACGCCCCCGGCGTCGGCTGTCACGGATCGGAGGCCTGCGCGGTCTGAGTCGGTGAGGAAGGGAGATCCCCCTATGACGACGAGAGCACTGCGCGCCGGCCTGGCGCTGCTCGCCGCGGTGGAGACCGTGCTGGGGCTGTGGACGCTGCTGCTCCCCGCGAGCTTCTACGCCGACGTGCCGACCGTCGACCTCACCCCGCCGTTCAGCGAGCACGCGTTCCGCGACTTCGGTGGCGCCACCATCGGGCTGGCCGTCGTCCTGACCGCCGCGGCCATCTGGACCGAGCGGCGGCTGGTCGTGGTCGCCCTGCTGGCCTACCTGGCGTTCTCGGCCCCGCACCTGGCCTTCCACCTCGAGCACCTGCGCGGCGCCGATGCGGTGTCGGCCACCGCCCTCGTCGTCGTCCTGGCGGCCTCGGTGGCGCTCCCGCTGGCGCTGCTCGCTGTCGCGCTGCACCGCCGACAGCCAGCCGCGACGTCATCCCCGTAGGCCGCGCGACCTGGGCAGACGTCTTCTCCGGTTGCGGGTATGCAGACCGGCGCGTCCAATCGAAGACGCCGGGGGACCAGCGAGATGAGGGAGGCGCGTGACGATGAACCAGACCTTGTGGATCGTGCTCGTTGTCGTCGTGGTGCTGATCCTGCTCGGCATCTGGATCGCGCGGTCGCGGTCCGCGGGCGCCGAGGACCGGCGCCGTGCCGAGGCGCAGCGGATCCGTGAGGAGGCCGAGGCGGACCGGATCGAGCTGCAGCGGCGCGAGGCAGAGGCGGCCCGCGTGGACGCCCACGCCCGGCTGGCGCAGGCCGAGGCGCAGACACGTGCGGCGGAGGCTGCGCGGCTGCACCACGAGGCGCAGGCCCGGTCGGACGGTCTCGACGAGAGCCGGGCCTCGGTCGACGAGCGGCTGCGCCGCGCCGACGAGGTGGACCCCGACGTCGCGGACGTCCCCGAGACGGACGCGGGCCCGTCGGCCCGCGCGTGAGCCGTCGCGAGGACAGGGCGCCGATGACGAGCCCGCCGCCGGCTGAGAAGGCCGCCGGCCGTGCCCGGCACCGCATCGAGCAACCAGTGCACGACCGATCAGATGGAGGCGTGTGGTGAGCATCAACGAGGAGCCGGTGACGCCTGAGGAGGAGCTGCTGCGTCGTCGGACGGCCGCCCGTCAGGGCGAGGAGTGGGTTGGCTCGGTGCCGGAGGACAGCCCGGGGCCGCGGTCCGGCACGGGACCGCTGGGTGTGCCGGAGGACGAGCTGCTCGAGGAGGTGCCGATCGACAGCCCGGGCCCTGCGTCCGGGACCGTCGGCGGCGTGCCGGTGCCCGAGGACCGGGTCGACGTGCCGGAGGACAGCCCCGGCCCGCGGTCGGGCACCGGCCCGGACGGGCTGCCGCTGCCGGAGACCGGCTACGACGTGCCGGAGGACAGCCCCGGCAGAGACTCCGGTCGCTGACCGGACCACCAGCTCGGGTCCTCGGACCCGACCACCAGCTCGGGTCCTCGGACCCGGACAGACGCGGGTTCCGGCCCGTGCACGCGGCTCTCGACCGCCGCAGGACAGCGGAGGCCGCCCGCTCAGCGGGCGGCCTCCGTGGCGTCCGGGGGCGTGCGGGCTTCGGCTGGCACGGCGCGGACCCAGAGGCCGACGCGCGCTCCGACGTCAGCGCGTCAGCCGCGCACCGCCCGCTCGTACTGCACCGGCCAGCCGGTCGGCTGACCCGGCGCGACGCGGGCGTCGGCACCGACGTGCTCGAGGGTCGGCAGGGAGAGGCCCAGCTCAGCGGCCGCGTGCAGCGCCCAGGACGGGTCGCGCAGCGCCGCGCGGGCGATCATCACCGCGTCCGCCGAGCCCTCGACCAGCACCTGCTCGGCCTGCGCCGCGGCGCTTATCAGCCCGACGGCGGACACCGGCAGGCCGGACACCTCGCGGATGCGGCGGGCGGCCGGCACCTGGTACCCGGGGCCGACGGGAATCTGCGCCGGGACGTTGCCACCGGTGGACACGTCGACCAGGTCGACACCGCGGCCGGCCAGCCCGCGGGCCACCTCGGCGACGTCGTCCACCGTCAGGCCGCCCTCGGTCCAGTCGGTCGCGGAGAGCCGCACCACCACCGGTCGCTCGTCCGGCCACACCTCGCGGACCGCGTCCACCACCTGGTGCAGCAGCCGCACGCGGTTCTCCGGCGAGCCGCCCCAGCGGTCGGTGCGGCGGTTGGACAGCGGCGAGAGGAACTGGTGCAGCAGGTAGCCGTGCGCGGCGTGCACCTCGGCGACGTCGAAGCCGGCGTCCAGCGCGCGGCGGGCGGCGGCCGCGAAGGTGGCCGGGATCGCGGCGACCTCGTCGTCGGACAGCTCGCGCGGGGCCTCGTAGCCGGGGAACTCCACACCCGACGGTGCGACGGTGCCCCAGCCGCCGTCGGGGACGGGCACGCTGCCGTGACCCTCGTGGAAGGGCCGGAACGTCGACGCCTTGCGGCCGGCGTGGGCCAGCTGGACGCCCGCCACGGCACCGCGCGCGTGGATCACGTCGGTGATGCGGGCCCAGGCGGCGGTCTGCTGCTCGTTCCACAGGCCGGTGTCCTGGGGGCTGATCCGGCCGTCGGCGGTGACGGCGGTCGCCTCGGTGAGCACCAGGCCGAAACCGCCGGCGGCACGGGCCCCGAGGTGGACCAGGTGCCAGTCGTTGGGCACGCCGTCCACGGCGGAGTACTGGCACATCGGCGACAGCCAGGCGCGGTTGCGGACGGTGGTGCCGCGCAGGGTCAGCGGCGCGAAGAGGATGCTCACGTGCAGAGCGAACCGCCAGGCACGTCCCATGATTCCCGGTCCGTCCGGTGTCGCCGGCGGGCCGGTCGGGTCAGGCGGCGGGGAGGCTCCGGGCCGCGGCGGCCAGGCGGTTCAGGTCCGCCTCGTCGGTGTAGACGTGCGTCGCCAGACGGGCGGCCGTGCGGCCGTCCGGCACGGTGCCGGTCCACAGCCGCACCCCGGCGGCCGCCAGCGTCTCCCGCAGCACGGGCAGCGGCGTCGGGACGACGAAGCCGCGCAGCCGTGCCGGTCGCATCGAGGGCTCACCGGTCGGCACCCACCCGAGCTCGGTGAGCAGCTGGTCGGCGCGGTCGGCCAGCGCCGCGGCGGCATCGAGCCGGCCGCCGTCGTCCCACGTCCGCCACTCGTCGAGCGCCCGCTCCAACCCGCGGACCGGCGCCGGGTCCCACGTGCCGCGCCAGCCGAACCGCTGCAGCAGCGGCTCGTCCAGGTGCAGCGCGACCGCCGCCGGCCGCACCACGTCGACCAGTGCCCGGTCCACCCACAGGAAGCCCAGCGGCCTCGGCACCGGCAGCCACTTGTGCAGCGACCCGTAGATGGCGGCCGCGCCGAGGGTCGACACGTCCAGCGGCTCGTGGCCGACCGAGTGCGCGGCGTCGACGACGAGCGCCGCCCCGGCATCCGCCGCGAGGCGGGCGACCTCCGCCACCGGCATGCGCAGGGCGGTGGACGACGTGATCGAGCTGAGCACCACGTACCGGGTCCGCGCCGGCAGGGCTGTGAACAGGTCGACCACCGCCGCCGACGCGGCGGGCACCGGCAGGGGCAGCCGCAGCACCGTCGCGCCGACCGCCTCGGCCCGCACCTGCCAGGCACGGATCACCGACTCGTACTCGCCGTCGGTCAGCACCACCACGTCGCCGGCCGCCAGCGGCAGCGACGTCGACAGCGCCCCGGACGCCTCCGTCGACGCCGTCACGATCGCCACGTCCGCCGGGTCCGCGCCGATCAGTCCCGCGACCACGGCGCCGACCCGCCGCAGGTCGTCCTGCAGGGCCTTCCCCAGCGACGCGGACGTGTCCGCCTCCGCGGCACGTCGCACCGCGTCGTGCCAGGTCAGCGCCGCACGGGTCGGTGCGCCGAACGACGCGTGGTTGAGCTGGACGACGGCGGGGTCGAAGGCGAACTCCTCGACGAGCGAGCGGATCACGCGCCGACCCTACGCGGCAGCGGTGGACCGCTTTGTCTCAGCAGGGGAGATGCCGTTCCGAGTCGTGGGCATCCTGTGCTGCCATGGCGGCATGCGCGACGACCTGACCACCACCACGGCTGCGGCCGTGGCGGGTGCGTGTCGTCGCCTCTGCTGTCGCCGCTGAGCGACCCCCGCGCCGCCGTCGAGCGGCGCCCCGGACGATCTCGTCCCTCAGGTTCCCCCTAGCTCCGCCTGCCGGCACCACCGCGTGCGGCACCGGGAACCGCCCCGCAGGATCGACTCCCAGGAGTCCGTCCGTCCGTGAGACAGCTCCGCAGGGCCGCCACGGCCCGCTCCACCGAGAAGAGGCACCCCCATGCACGCCCGTCATCTGCGCACCGCCCTGATCGCCGCCGCCCTCGTGGTGGGCCTGGGCGCCTGCTCGTCCACGGGCGGGTCGGGATCGGCGTCCGCCACCGGCTCCGCGGCCTCCGGGACCGCTGCCGCCGGTGCCGACCAGTCGTTGGCCAAGGTGCAGAAGGCCGGCGTCATCACGTTCGGCACCGAGGGCACCTACAAGCCGTTCAGCTTCCACGCCGACGGCGGCGGCGACCTGACCGGGTTCGACGTCGAGGTGGCCCGCGCCATCGCCGGCAAGCTCGGGGTGAAGGCGGCGTTCCAGGAGACCCAGTGGGACGCGATCTTCGCCGGGCTGGACGCCGGGCGGTTCGACGCGATCACCAACCAGGTGTCCATCACCCCGGAGCGCCAGGCGAAGTACGAGTTCTCCACGCCGTACACCGTCTCCACCGGCGTCATCGTCGTGAAGCAGGACAACACGTCGATCACGTCGTTCGACTCCCTCAAGGGCAAGACCACCGCCCAGTCGCTGACCAGCAACTGGTACAAGCTCGCGCAGTCCAGCGGCGCCAACGTGCAGTCGGTCGAGGGCTGGGCGCAGTCCGTGGCCCTGGTGCAGCAGGGGCGCGTGGACGCGACGATCAACGACAAGCTGACGTACCTCGACTACGTGAAGACGAACGGCCAGGCCGGCCTGAAGATCGCCGCCGAGACCACCGACAAGAGCCAGAGCGCCGTCGCGCTGAAGAAGGGCGCCACCGCCCTGACCCAGGCGATTGACACGGCCCTGAAGCAGCTGGCCGACGACGGCACCCTGACGTCGATCTCGCAGAAGTACTTCGGCGCCGACGTGACCAAGTAGCCGATGCCCGTCCCGACCGTGCTGGCGGCCGTGCACGCCGCCCTGCCCGCCGTCCTGCCCACCACGGTTCCAGGCGGAGCCCTGTCCACGGTCGACTGGCCGCTGGTCCTCCGGTCGGCACCGACCATCGCGCTCGGTGCCGTCCGGGGGACCATCCCGCTGGCCGCGCTGTCCTTCGTCGGCGGCATGGTGATCGCCGTCGGGATCGCGCTGATGCGGCTCTCCCGCAACGCGGTAGCCCGTGGCGTCGGCCGCGCCTACGTCTCGGTGGTGCGCGGCACCCCGCTGCTGGTGCAGCTGTTCGTCATCTTCTACGGGCTGCCCTCGATCGGCCTGGTGATCAACCCGTGGCCCAGTGCGATCCTCGCGTTCTCGCTGAACGTCGGCGGGTACGCCGCCGAGATCGTCCGGGCGGCCATCCTGTCCGTGCCGCAGGGCCAGTGGGAGGCGGCCTACGTGATCGGCATGTCCCATCGGCGGGCGCTGGGGCGGATCATCCTGCCGCAGGCGGCCCGGGTGTCCGTGCCGCCGCTGTCGAACACGTTCATCAGCCTGGTGAAGGACACCTCGCTGGCGTCGTTGATCCTGGTCACGGAGCTGTTCCGGGAGGCGCAGAAGATCGCGGCGTTCAGCCAGGAGTTCATGCTGCTCTACCTGGAGGCGGCGCTGATCTACTGGCTGATCTGCCTGGTGCTGTCCGCGGGGCAGGCCCGCCTGGAGACCCGGTTGGAGCGTCATGTCGCCCGTTGATCCCGCGGTCCCGGACGGTCCGGCGGCTCCGAGCCGGGCCGAGGTCGGCCCCGCGCTCGTCACCGTCACCGACCTGCACAAGGCGTTCGGCGCCGTGCGCGTGCTGGACGGCGTCGACCTGACGGTGCACCGCGGCGAGGTGCTCGCCGTGATCGGCTCGTCGGGCTCCGGCAAGACGACGCTGCTGCGCTGCCTCAACGGCCTCGAGACGGCCGACTCCGGGGTGATCGAGATCGCCGGTGGCGCCCGCGTCGACTTCGGCGCCCGTCCCGGCCGTCGTGAGGTGCACGCGCTGCGGGACCGGTCGGCGATGGTGTTCCAGCACCACCACCTGTTCCCGCACAAGACCGTGCTGCAGAACGTGATCGAGGGTCCCGTGGTGGTGCAGCGGCGCCCGCGCGCCGAGGCCGTGCGGGATGCGGAGGCGCTGCTCGACCGGGTGGGGCTGGCCGACAAGCGGGACGTGTACCCCGTGCAGCTGTCCGGAGGTCAGCAGCAGCGGGTCGGCATCGCCCGCGCACTGGCGCTGCGGCCGCAGCTGCTGCTGTTCGACGAGCCGACGTCGGCCCTCGACCCCGAGCTGGTCGGTGAGGTGCTGTCCCTGATCCTCGAGCTGGCGCACGAGGGCTGGACCATGGTGATCGTCACGCACGAGCTGCAGTTCGCCCGCGAGGTGGCCCACCGGGTGGCGTTCGTCGACGCCGGTCGGATCGCGGAGATCGGCCCGCCGGACCAGGTGCTGCGGGAGCCGCAGCACGAGCGCACCCGGCAGTTCGTGCACCGCCTGCTGCACCCGTTCTGACCTGTCGCCTCTCCGACCCGTTGCCTGTCTGACCCATTGCCTCACCGACCCGAACCGCTCCGGGTCACCGGCCGTCGGACACGCACCGTGACCGACCCGGCGCAGAGCGGCCGCGGGTGGCCGGGTGAGCGGGGTGAGCGGGCATGCATTTCACGCTGTACGCCTGATGTACGTACACGGGGCGCACACCGCAAAATCAGCACCCGCTTGCCCCGCTCTACCCGCGTCGGCACCCGCGCCTCAGTGGCCGACCGGCACCGCCGGCGGTCGGTTGCGTTGGTCACGGCGCGGCCGCTCGCGCGCTGCCTCGTCCACCGCGGCGCCTCGCGCGCGTCCTCCCGGTACCGCGCGGAACGCCGCGCCGTCGGCTCACCTGCTGCTCGGCGCCGAAGCCTGCGTCGCTCATCGTCTGCCCCCGGGTGCGAGATCGGCGGGCAGGGGGCCAGGCTTGAGGGCGGCGCGCGGGGCTGTGGTCGGGACCACCCGATCGGGTCCTCAATCCGGGGGCGGTGCGCGCCGATAGGTGCACTGGAGGTCGATCCATGCCAGCAGGGCAGTCCGCGGGGGGCCGTGCCCGGCGCCGGGCCGCGCCTGCGCCGACCGACACGGTCGGGCGTGGGCACGTCGAGCAGATGCTCGAGCCGCTGGCGTCCCGGGAGTACCGGCTGCTGACCCGCCGGCAGTGGCCCCGCACCCGGCGCGCGCAGGTCGACGTGGTGGTGATCGGACCGTCCGGCGTGTTCGTCGTCGGCTGGCTCGACGGCACGGACGTGCTGGTCGGCGAGGACGTCATGGTGCGCGGCAGCGAGGACGTCACGGGGGAGGCGCTGGCGCTCGCCGACCTGGCCGACCGCATCGAGGCGGAGCTGGTCGAGACGGGCCTCGCACCGGCCGAGGTCCGGCCCGTGCTGGCGCTCGGCGGCTGGCAGGGGGTGCAGCGGCAGATCGGCCCCGTGCTGGTGGTCAGCGAGCGGGAGCTGCTGCGGGTGGTCGTCGGGCGCGGACCGCGGCTGACCCCCGGCGAGGTCGACGCGGTGCTGGCCCGGGCGCTGGCCTCGTTCCCGGCCGAGCCGGAGGAGGCGGAGCCCGCGGTGCCGGTGCAGGGGACCGGCCTGACGGACGAGGAGGTGCAGGCGGCGCTGCTCGAGGGGCTGCTGGCGCCGCCGATCGAGCAGTGGATGGCGTTCCTCGAGCCCGTGCAGTCGCGCCTGGTCCGACGGTCGTTCGACGGTCCCGCGCTGGTGCACGGTGCGGTAGGCACCGGCAAGACGACGGTCGGCCTGCACCGCGCGGCGTACCTGGCGCGGAACCGGCCGGGGCGGGTGCTGGTCGCGACGTTCACGCGAACCCAGCCGCCGGTGCTGGCGGAGATGCTGGGCCGGCTGGCGCCGGACGTCGTCGACCGGATCGACGTGGTGCATGTCAACGGTGTCGCGCGGCAGGTGCTCGACGAGGCCGCGGTCCCGTTCGCCACCGGCGTGCGGCCCGTCGCCTCGGCCTGGGCGGCGGCGTGGTCCCGTGCCGGTGCCGGGACCGTGCTCGACACGCTCCCCGTGTCCCCGGAGGACCAGGGCTACTGGCACGACGAGGTCACCGCCGTGATCAAGGGTCGCGGGCTCACCCGCTTCGAGCAGTACGCGCTGCTCCCGCGGCTCGGCCGGCTGCGGCCGCTGGGACCCGACGAGCGGCGCGCCGTGTGGGACGTGTACGTCGCCTACCAGGAGGAGCTCGTCGCGCGGGACGTCGGCGACTGGGCCGACCTGGTGGCGCTCGCGGGCGTGCACGTGCCGCAGACGTCCTACGCGCACCGGTACAGCGGCGTGGTGGTGGACGACGCGCAGCACCTCAGCTGTGCCGCGCTCGGCATGCTGCACGCGATGGTGGGCGACCGGCCCGACGGCCTGATGCTGCTCGGCGACGCCCAGCAGGGGCTGTACCCCGGCGGGTTCACGCCGGCGGAGGCCGGGATCGACCTGTCCGGCCGCACGGTGCGGCTCACCACGGCGCACCGCACCACCACGGAGATCCTCACGTTCGCCACCGAGCTGGTGTCCGGCGAGCCGGTGGTCGGTCTCGACGGGTCCGTCGGACCTGCGGACCGCCCCGGCTCGGTGCCCCGGCACGGCCCCAAGCCGCTCTACGTGCGCTGCGGCACCGACGACGACCGCGCGCGGCGGCTGGTGGCCCGCGTGAAGGACGTGGTGCAGCAGGTCGGCACCGGGTACGGGGACGTCGGCGTGCTCTGCCTGACGATGAAGGGCATGGACGTCGCCGTCGGCGCCCTCAACGGCGCCGGGATCCCGGTGGTGCTGCTCGACGACGACGACCGCGCCGTGCCCGATGCCGTGCGCGTGGGCACGGTGCGCCGGGCCGCCGGGCTGGAGTTCCGGCAGGTGGCGATGCCGGACGTCGCGACGAGCTGGTTCACCGAGCCGGTCGACGGGAACGGTGCCGAGCAGGAGCACCACCGGCTGCGGATGCGGGAGCTGTACGTGGCGATGACCCGCGCGCGCGACGGGCTGTGGGTGGCCGGCGTCTGACCGTCGCCGCTGGTAGCGGCGGCCGCGGCGATCAGTGGCGGTCGCGGCGGGCCGAGGCGCTGCGGCGGACCGCCTCGGCGAGTGCCCGGGCGGCGACCGCGGTGAGCACCAGCACCAGCCACAGCAGCGCCGGCGGGTGCGTCAGCTCGATGCCGAACGTCGCGGCGAACAGGGGCGCCCGCTGGGTCACGGCGAGCACGCCGACGGCCATGATCAGCGCCAGCTGAGGCACCGAGACCGACAGTCCCACGTGCGGGCCGAGGAGCGCGACGACGGCACCGGTCGCCGCGCCGGTGGCGAGGGCCGGTGTCAGCAGTCCGCCCGCCGCACCCGACCACAGCCAGCTCGCCGTGGCGGCCGGCTTGGCGGCGATCAGCAGGGCCGCCGGCAGCAGGGTCAGGCTGCCGACGAAGGCCGCGTCCAGCACCGCCTTGCCGTTGCCGGGCAGCGTGGGCAGCCACCACGAGGCGAGCCCGGTGGCGGCACCCGCCAGGGTCAGGGTGACGGGCAGCAGCTGCGGGCGGTGCACCGTCAGGTGCCGGCTCACGCTCGTCGTGCGGGCGAACGCGACGCCGACCAGGGCGGTCACCGGCACGGCGACGAGCGCCCCGACCCACGTGCCCGCGGTGACCGGTGTGGTCGGGAACGGGTACACCGGGTGCCGGCCGACCACCGGCCACGCGGTGACGGTGGCGATCGCGCTCACGGCCAGCGCCGCGACCACGGCCCGCCACCGCCGGGTGACCAGCAGCACCTCGAGGACGTACACGGCGCCGGTCAGCGGCACGTTGTAGACCGCCGCGAGCCCCGCGCCGGCCGCCGCGCCGACCATCAGCCGCCGCTCGGTGGGGTCGAGCCGCAGCCGCTCGCTCAGCCAGGTCGCCACCGCCGCGGCGCCCTGGCGCGGTGCACCCTCACGGCCGATCGACGCGCCCGCGCCGACCACCACGGTCTGCAGCAGCGCGTCGAACCATGTGCGGGCGAACGCCAGCCGCCGGTCCGGGTCCCGCAGCACGGTGGTGACCGGCTCGGCGCCGCCGTGCCGGCGCAGCCACCACCACGCCAGCCCGCACAGCAGCCCGGCGATCGCCGGGGCCAGCAGCCGGCGCAGCAGCGGGACACCGGCCACCGTGTCGAGCGAGCCGAGCGAGCCCTGCGCGACGGTTCCCAGCGCCAGCTGCTGCACGCCGTGCAGCAGCAGCCAGCAGACGGCACCGGCCACCCCGGCGCCGACGCCGACCAGCACCACGGCGAGCACCATCCGGCGCCAGCCGGAGGTGGGCGGCTCCGGGGCGACGCTGCTCAGCCAGCTCCGCAGCCGCCGGCCGGGCTGTTGCTCACCGCCGCCGGAGGTGGTGGTGTCGATCTCGGCGCTCACGCCGATGCCCCGCGTCGACAGCCCGTGCTCTGCACGTGCCCCATGGTCGCAGCGGATCTCGGATGCCGGTCTCCCCGGAATGCGTGACCCACCTCACCGGTTGGCAGGAGGTGGCCGTCAGCGTCGACGTCAGCGCCGAACCGGCGGACCTGCTCCGTCACCAGCCCGGACCACGGAGGCCATCCTGACCACCACGAAGCCCCAGCCCACGTCGGAGGCGACCGCCGCCCGCAGCAGTGGGGTCGGCTTCCGCTCGGAGCGCGGCCCCATCCTCATCGCGATCATGGTGACCACCGGCCTGGTGGCCATCGACGCGACGATCCTGGCCACGGCCGTGCCGACCATCGTCAAGGACCTCGGCGGGTTCACCTCGTTCCCGTGGCTGTTCTCGGTGTACCTGCTGACGCAGGCCGTCGCGGTGCCGATCTACTCCAAGCTTGCGGACACCGTCGGGCGCAAGCCGATCGTGCTGATCGGCGTGGGGCTGTTCCTGCTCGGGTCCGTGCTGAGCGGGTTCGCGTGGTCCATGCCGACGCTGATCCTGTTCCGGGCGATCCAGGGCCTCGGCGCCGGTGCCGTCCAGCCCATGGCGATCACCATCGCGGGCGACATCTACACCGTGGAGGAGCGCGCCAAGGCGCAGGGGTACATCGCGTCGGTGTGGGCGCTGTCGTCCGTCGTCGGGCCGACGCTGGGCGGCGTGTTCAGCCAGTACGTGACGTGGCGCTGGATCTTCTTCGTCAACGTGCCGCTGTGCCTGGCGGCCGGCTGGCTGCTGGTCCGGCACCTGCACGAGCGCGTCGAGCGGCGCCGGCACGCCATCGACTGGACCGGCGGCGCGCTGCTGACGGTCGCCTCGACCCTGCTGATCCTCGGCCTGCTCGAGGGCGGCAACGCGTGGGCGTGGGACGCACCGCAGAGCATCGCCGCGTTCGGCGTCGGCGTGCTCGCGCTCGTCGGGTTCTTGCTCGTGGAGCGCCGGGCGGCCGAGCCGGTGCTGCCGTTGTGGGTGATGTCGCGACGGCTGCTGGGCACCACGGCGCTGATCGCGGTGGGGGTCGGCGTGGTGCTGATCGGCCTGACGTCGTACATCCCCAGCTACCTCGAGGCGCTGCTGCACGTGTCGCCCCTGACCAGCGGCCTCACGCTGGCGATGCTGACCATCGGCTGGCCGATCGCCGCGTCGCAGGCCGGGCGGCTGTACCTGCGGTTCGGGTTCCGCGCCACGGTGCTGCTCGGGTCCGTGGTGGTGGTGGGCGGCACCGCGGCCCTGGCGCTGACCGCCGGGCAGCCGTCCGTGCTGGTGGTGGGGCTGACGTGCTTCGTCGTCGGGCTCGGGCTGGGGCTCGTCGCGGCGCCGAGCCTGATCGCCGCGCAGTCGAGCGTCGGCTGGGGCGAGCGCGCGGTGGTGACGGGCGCGAACATGTTCGCCCGGTCGATGGGCAGCGCGGTGGGCGTGGCGGTGCTGGGCGCCCTGGTCAACGGGCTGATGCACGGTGCGGACGCCGGTGCGGACCCCGTCCGGTTCCGCGGGGCGGTGACGGCCGGGTTCGTCGGTGTCGCCGCGGTGGCCGTGGTGACGACGATCGCCGCGCTGGCGATGCCGCGGAACCGTGCCGACGTGCCGGTGCGCGGCGGGGAGTCCGCGGCTGCGGCCTGACCGACGGCGGTGGGGACGGCCCGTACGTCGGACCGTCCCCACCTAGCACTCCTCAGGCAGCACTCCTCAGGCAGCGCCCCTCAGGCAGCGCGCCTCACGCCGCCGGCACCATGCCGTGCGGGTCGATGACGTACTTGCGAGCCGCGCCCTTGTCGAACTCCTCGTACCCCTTCGGGGCGTTGTCGAGGCTGATCGTCGTGGCGTTGACGGCCTTCGCGATGTGCGCCTTGTCCGCCAGGATCAGGTTCATCAGCAGGCGGTTGTAGCGCTTGACCGGGCACTGACCGGTGGTGAAGGACAGGGACTTCGCCCAGCCGGTCCCCAGCTTCACGCCGATCTGACCGACCTTGGCGTTCTCGTCGACGGCACCCGGGTCGCCGGTGACGTACAGGCCGGGGATGCCCAGCGCCCCGCCGGCACGTGCGACGGTCATGATGTCGTTCAGCACCGTCGCGGGTGCCTCTGCGGCGCCCGCGCCGTGACCCTTCGCCTCGAAGCCCACGGCGTCGACGGCGGCGTCGACCAGCGGCTCGCCGACGATCTGCTCGAGCATGTCGGGCAGCGCGTCGCCGGAGCTGAGGTCCACCGTCTCGCAGCCGAAGCTGCGCGCCTGCTGGAGGCGGTCGGCGTTCATGTCGCCGACGACCACCACGGAGGCCCCGAGCAGCTGCGCCGAGTAGGCGGCGGCCAGGCCGACGGGTCCGGCACCGGCGACGTACACGGTGGAGCCGGTGCGGGTGCCCGCGGTGTAGGCGCCGTGGTACCCGGTGGGGAAGATGTCCGACAGCATCGTCAGGTCGAGGATCTTGGCCAGCGCCTGGTCGCGGTCGGGGAACCTGAGCAGGTTGAAGTCGGCGTACGGCACCATCACGTACTCGGCCTGGCCCCCGAGCCACCCGCCCATGTCGACGTACCCGTAGGCGGCGCCGGGGCGGGCGGGGTTGACGTTGAGACAGATGCCCGTCTTGCCCTCGTTGCACATGCGGCAGCGGCCGCAGGCGATGTTGAACGGCACCGAGCAGATGTCGCCCGGCTTGACGAACAGCACGTCGTCGCCGACCTCCACCACCTCGCCGGTGATCTCGTGGCCCAGCGTCTGGCCGACCGGTGCCGTGGTGCGGCCGCGGACCATGTGCTGGTCGCTGCCGCAGATGTTGGTGGTGACCAGCTTGAGGATCGCGGCGTGCGGGGCCTCCTTCTTCACGCCGAGACCCTTCACGACGTCGTCCGGCAGCTCCAGCTTGGGGTAGTCGATCTGCTCCACTGCGACCTTGCCGGGGCCCTTGTAGACGACGACACGGTTTGTGGTCATGAGGTGCTTCCTTCGTTGCGTCCAGCCCGACCCGCGTGCACGCCGAGGGCCCGAGCCTTGCCGACGGCGTTGTGCGAGCACCGCGACGGCGTCGCCGGAGGACGGCGCGCAGCCGTTCCCGGCCCGTGACGACGACTTCCCGTCCCGCGTCGCTTCACGTGACCTGTGTCACAACTTCCATCAGCAGGCTAGGCGCCGGACGAGGGACGGCAACCGGGTGCAACGACGTGCACAGGACGCCGGGGGGAGGCCGGGGCGCCATGCGGCCGCAGGCCGGCTAGAAGGGAGGCACCGCGGGGTACCCCGACGGGGACGTCGTGGATGGTGCACCGCTGGATGCCCCGCTCGCACGGACCGGCCTCCGTTCGTCGTCGTCCGCCCGGGCCGGGGGCGGTGGCCACAGGGCGGTGGCTGGTCGGGTCCGGTAGCGGCGGCCGGTCGGGGAGTGCCAGCGCAGCGTTCCACCGCCCTCGTGGACCACCCGCCAGCCGGTCTCGTGCTTGAGGCGGTGGTGCTTGCGACACAGCGTGGCCAGGTTGTCGAGACCGGTGGTGCCCCCGTCGGCCCAGGCGGTGGAGTGGTCCACGTCGCAGCTCGCCGCCCGGCGGCGGCAACCGGGGAACCGGCACGTGCGGTCACGGATCGCCACGGCACGGCGCAGGTCGGCGGGGACCGTGTACCGGTCCCGGCCGACTGACAGCACCGTGCCGGTCTCCGGGTGGGTCAGCACTCGCGTGAACGTGGGCGCGTTGGCGCACAGCGTCCGGGCGGTCTCGAGGTCGATCGGCCCGAACCCGTCCAGCTCGGCCGGCTCGTCCGAGTGGCCCAGCAGCGTCAGCACCGGCACGGTCAGCACCACCTGCGGTGCGATCGCGCGCACCCACGACGGGACCCCGGTGGGGGACCCGTCGGCACAGGCACCGACCCCGTCCCGGGCGCGGACACGCTGGTCCTGCTCGCCATCGCGCGCCTGCGCCGTACTGGCACCGGCTCCGTCGGGGACGCCTGCACGTTCGGTGCGCTCGGTGTCGGCTGCCTGAGCACCCTCCCCGGCGTCGGTGGTCAGGAGGAGGTCGCACAGCACGTCCGCGCGGAGCTGGGGCCGGGTACGGGGCTCGTCCGGGCCGGTGAGCGTTGCGGCGAGGTCGTCGAGGCGGTTCGCGATACCCATCGCGGCGGCGGCCGGCAGCAGAGCCGTCAACCAGCAGAGGTCCGCGTCGGCTGGTGTCACGTCGACGAACCGGTCGGCCACGGCCCGGGCGGTCTGCTCGGCGGTGGTCGGCACGTGGCGGGCGCGCCACCGACGGGCCGCGGCGCGCAGCTGCGGGGCGGTCAGCCGAGCTGCCCGGTCGGCCAGTGCCGCGTCGGCACGGGCCAGCACGTCGGGGTCGGTCACCCCGTGGAAGACGTCCAGCACCCCGTCGACGTGCGCGCTCGACACCAGGCCTGCGGTGTGCGCGGCGTGCAGCCGGGGAAGGGCCGCGAGCATGGTGATCCGCGTCAACCGGCGCGCCAAGGTGCCCTCGGCCACATGCAACGTCGCGGCGAGCTCCGCGAGCATCCCGCGCGCGCCCCACTCCCGACGGCGCCGCGCGTCCCGGTCCACACACCGCGCCGCCAGCTCGGCCGCACCCCACACGTACGCCGCGGCGAGACGGGAGTCGAAGCGGGCTGCCGCCGCGGTCACCGCCTGCGCCTGCTCCGCCAGTCCTGCGAGCTCTATCGCCACCGGATCGCACGAGTCGTCCGCCAGCAGATCCCCGGGGAAGGGCGGCAGCTGTCCCATCATCGGCACTGTCGTCGAAACCGTCACCGGCACCGTCGCTGGCACCGTCGTCCGCGCGGGCACCGGCATCGGCCCAACCCCGGGCTCCGGTGCCGGCACGGGTCCTGCGTCCGTCGAGGGCAACAGCTCGGGCAGCGGCAGCGGGGCGACGAGTCGCCCGTCCCTCACCGCTACCAGCTCCATGACCCCATCACACCACCGACCACTGACACGGACCGGCGAGCAGAAACCCCGTCTGACCTGCATTGATGTCCACAAGCGTGAGCCTGTGGACGGCTCGCCGACCGACGCGTGGCCAGACGGCAACGTCGCCACCAGCGAGCGCGTCGCGCGCCGTCGGCAGGGTAGCCGGTGCCGGACACACGAGCGGCGACGCCCTCGCCGGCCGCCACCAGCGACCTCGTCCGGCGCCGTCGGCAGGCAGCCGGCCCCGCACACGCGAGCGGCGGCGCCCTCGCGGGACGCCGCCGCTCGACGACGTGACAGGGCTGGCTACACCACCGCAGGTTCGGGTTCGTCGTCGGGCGCGGCCTCATCGGCGGCTGCCGCCACCGCCCCGGCTGCCGCCGCCGTCGCGCCCGCCGTCGTCGTCCCGCCCGCTGCCTCCGCCGCCCCCGACCGCAGCCCGCCCGCCAGCGCGTACTCCTCCTCGGGCGACAGCACCAGCCGCGTGCGCCCCCACAGAGCGAACGCCCCCAGCCCGACGACGAACACCACCGCGATCGCCGCGATCGCCGACCGGTAGTCCTTGTTGAGCATCACGCCGACGAAGATCGCGGCGCTCATCAGACCGGCCACCACGGCACCCGGGATGCCGACCGGGCTGCGGTACGGCCGCGCCGCCCCGGGGAACCGCACCCGCAGCAGCACGTACGACGTCATCTGCAGCAGGTAGCTGATCACCGCACCCCACACCGCGATGTTCAGCACGATCGGCCCGGCGGCGGAGATGCCGTACTGCACCAGCACCAGGGAGACGAACCCGACGACCGCGCCGACCAGCAGCGCCACCCACGGCGTGCGACGGGCGCCGGTCAGGGACAGCACCTTGGGGTAGTACCCGGCGCGCGACAGCGAGTAGATGTTCCGACCGTAGGCGAACATGATCCCCTGCGTCGACGCGAGCAGGCCCACCAGGGCGAACGCCGAGAGGATGGCGGCCACGTTGCCGGTGGGCAGCATGGCGCGGAACCCGTCGAGCAGCGGCTCGGCCGACGTGCCCAGGGCGTTCGCCCCGGTGACGGCCGGGTTGAGGACGACGACGACGAGCGCGGAGACGATGAGCGTCCCCAGCCCCCACAGCCCCGCCCGCGGGATGTCCCGGCTGGGCATGTGCGACTCCTCGGCGGCCAGCGGCAGCTCCTCGATGCCGAGGAACAGCCACATGGCGAACGGCAGCGCGAAGAACACCGGCGTAAGGCCGTGCGGCAGGAACGTCGACTGCCCCGCGTCCGGGGGGATGTCGAACAGCGAGCCGAGGCTCAGGTGCGACGAGAACGCTGCCATCACGCCGAACACCACGAGCACCGCCAGCGACACGACCGAGACGACGACGGCGAACCGGAAGCTGGTCTCCGCACCGGCGGCGTTCAGCGCCAGGAAGGCGCCGTACAGGATCGCCCACCACGCCCACACGGGCAGCGACAGGCCGAAGAGGTCCTTCGTGATCTGGTCGGCGTACCCGGCCGAGAAGTAGACGACCACCGCGGTGGTCATCACGTACTCCACCGTCTCGGCCAGGCCGGTGACGAACCCGCCCCACGGGCCCATCGCCGCCCGCGCGAACGAGTACGCGCCGCCGGTGTGCGGCATCGCGGCGCTCATCTCCCCGATGCTGAACAGCATCGCGCCGTACATGACGGTGACCAGCACGGCGGCGAGCATGAACCCGCCCCAGCCGGCCTGGCCGATGCCGAAGTTCCACCCGGAGAAGTCCCCGGAGACGACGGCCGCGATGGCGATGCCCCACAGCCCCCAGAACCCGGCGCTGCGCTGCAGCTGCCGCTTGTCGAAGTAGCCGGCGTCCGCTCGGGCGTAGGTCACGCCGGAGACGGTGGTGCCGCCCGCGGCGGCATCGGTCCCGGTGTCGGTGGTGCTGGTGATGGCCATCTGTCCTCCCGTGTCGGTGAGCTACAGGGACGTGCGGTGCGGGGACGTGCGATGCAGCGACGTGCAGTCCAGGACGTGCGCTGCAGCGACGTCCGACGCCGCGACGTGCGACGCAGCGGCGTGCGCCGTGCGTGGTCAGTGCCGTGCGGGCCGGTGCTCCACCTCCGTCAGCACCTCGTCCAGCTCGGTGCACAGCCGGTCGACGTCGTCGTCGTCGAACACCAGCGGCGGCCGCAGCTTCAGCACGTTGCCGGGCCCGCACACGCTGGTGAGCACGTACCGGTCGCGCAGCCCCTCGACCACGTCGAGCGCCGTGGCGGTGTCCGGCGCGCGCGTCACCGGGTCCTGCACCAGGTCGACGCCGATGTACAGCCCGGCCCCGCGCACGTCCCCCACGCTGGGGTGCTGCGCCGCCAGGTTCCGCAGCTCGGTCAGCAGCCGCGCGCCGACGGTCGCGGCATGCCGCTGCAGCCCCTCGTCGTGGATCACGTCCAGCACCGCCTGTGCCGCCGCCATCGCCACGGGGTTGCCGCCGAAGGTGTTGAAGTACGGGATCTGCTCGCCGAACGGCGCCAGCACCTCGCTGCGTGCGGCCAGCGCCGACATGGGGATGCCGTTCGCCATGGGCTTGCCCGTCGTCACCAGGTCCGGCACCACCCCGTGGCGGTCGAACCCCCAGAACGCGTCCCCGGTCCGGGCGAACCCGGGCTGCACCTCGTCGGCGATCCACACGCCCCCGGCCTGGTGCACCGCCTCGACGACCGGCCGCAGGTACCCGGCCGGATCGGGGTGCACGCCGTCGGAGCTGAAGATCGAGTCGGCCAGAAACGCCGCGAACCGGATGCCGTGCCGCTCCAGGTCGGCGATCTGCGTCCGCACCTGGTCGGCCATCCAGCGGCCGAGCGCCGCGGGGTCGCCGGGGTCGCCGGCGTTGCCGTGATTGCCGGGGTGGCGCGCGTCGCCCACCCGCACCCGGTACAGGTCCGGCGCCGGCACCACCCGCACGTCCGTGCCCAGCGGCTGCGCCGTACCGAGCGCCGGCGACATCCCCGAGGTCAGCGCCGTGTTCCCGTGGTACGCCTCCGCGGTGACGATCACGCCGGTCCCGCCGGTGGCGGCCTGCGCCACCCGCACGGCCAGGTCGTTGGCCTCCGAGCCGGTGCAGCAGAACATCACCTGGTCGATCTGCTCGGGCAGCAGCGCCAGCAGCTGCTCCCCGTACCCGACGATCCCGTCGTGCAGGTACCGCGTGTGCGTGTTCAGCGTCGCGGCCTGCTCGGCGATCGCCGCCGCCACCCGCGGGTGCGCGTGCCCGACGGACGCGACGTTGTTGTAGACGTCCAGGTAGTCCGCCCCGTCGGCGTCCACCAGGTGCGCGCCGTGCCCGGACACCAGGTGCACCGGCCGCCGGTAGAACAGCCGGTACGACGGCCCCAGCACCTCCTGCCGACGTGCCACCAGCTGCGCCGTCCGGGGCGACAGCGGCACCCCGGAGTCCGTTCGGTAGGCGTTGGTGTCCATGATCGTCGAGCGCGTGGCCACGGCCGTGGTCCTCTCGGGCATGCCGACGGGCGCACCGCCGAGGCCGAGCGCGGGCTCGTGCGGTGCGACGGCGCGGCGTTCGTCGGGCAGGGGAGCCGCCCGGCCCGCCTCTGCTGACGTGGTCATCCTGTGCTCGTCGTGCGCACGTCCTGCTACCTGCGCGTAAGGAGTGCGTTAACGCACGGCCGCCCGATGTAAATGGCTGGTCAACGCCGTGCCCCGTCGTTACGTCGTCGTGAACTCTGGCCCCGACCCCTGGCGCCGCAGCGCGCCGCGGGCCGAGGATGGCGGCGCCGCCCGGCCCGCCTCTCTCGCCCGGCCGCCGCCTCCCGGCGCGCGGTCCCGCCGTTCAGGGGCAGACGATGACCGACCAGATCCTGCGCAGCGCACCGACCCTCGCCGTGTTCGACGAGCTGTCCAAGGGAGCGCCCGCGCCGTCGTGGCTGCGCGACGGGCTGCTCGACGCCTGGGGCTTCGCGGCCGACTCGACCGTCACGCTGATCACCGTCTCGGAGAACGCGACGTTCCTGGTGCGGGAGCACGGCGAACCCGTCGCCGTCACGCGGGTGGCCCGGCCCGGCTACATGGGCGACGCCCTGGCGTTCGAGTCCGAGCTCGCCTGGGTGGCTGCGCTCGCCGCCGCCCGCGTGGCCCGGGTGCCCACCGGCCTGACGACGGCGGCCGGCACCTACGTAGCCACCGTCCGGGACGACGACGGCACGCCGTGGACCTGCGTCTCCTTCGCGTTCATCGAGGGCGACGTGCTGGAGGACGTCGCCGACCCGGTGCCCTTCTACGCGGAGATCGGCGGCACCACGGCGCTGCTGCACGAGCACGCCTCGCGCTGGCGGCCGCCGACGCCGTTCCGCCGGCACGCGTGGACGCTGCGGGACATGCTCGGCGAGACCGCCAGGTGGGGCCGCTGGGAGGACGCGCCGCTGACCCCCGGTGAGGTCGCGCTGCTGGACCGGGCGCAGGCCGCGGCGCTCGACGCGCTGGCCGACGTCCGCGTCGGCGGCCCCGACTGGGGCCTGATCCACGCCGACCTCCGGCCGTCCAACGTCATGACGGACGGGTACAGCCTCACGGTGATCGACTTCGACGACTGCGGCTACGGCTGGTTCGGGTACGACTTCGCCGCGTCCCTGACCTTCCTCGAGCACGTCCCCTACGCCCGCGCGATGGCCGCCGAGTGGCTCGCCGGCTACCAGCAGGTCCGTCCCCTGACCACGCAGCAGCTGAACCGGGCCTGCGCCTTCTCGATGGTGCGCCGGCTGCAGATGCTCGGGTGGACCACCACCCACCGTGCCGATGCGCTGCCCGCCGACCTGTGGGCGGAGCAGACCTCCGGCACGGTGGAGGTGGCGGCCCGCTACCTGAAGCGCCGTACGTGGCTGATCTCCTGAGCGGGCCTGGGCCTGGGCCCGGGCCGGGTCCGGGACCTGGACCGGGTCCGCGGGGCGCGACGGTCGGCGCCGCGGCGGGTCGGGCGCTGCCGTGGGACGACGAACGGCCGGCCGCGGTGCTGTCCGACCTGGACGGCACCCTGATCGACTCCGAGCCGATGTGGTCGGCGGCCGTCGGCGCGCTGGTGCGCGAGCACGGCCACCCGTGGCACCTGGTGGACGACGCGGCGATCGTCGGCTGGTCCATCCCGGCGCTGGTGGCCGAGGTGCTCCGCCGCGGTGTGCCGCTCACGGAGGCCGAGGTGGTGACGCGGCTGCACCGCGACGTCGGCGCCGTGCTGCGTCGTGGCATGCCGTGGCGACCGGGTGCCCGGCACCTGCTGGCGGCGCTGCACCACTCCGGCATCCCGTTGGCGCTGGTGTCCGCCACCCACTCGGTGGTGGTCGACGCCGTGGTGGCGTCTGCTCCCGCCGGCGTCTTCACGGTGGTGGTCGCGGGGGACGGACCCGGCCGGCCCAAACCGTCGCCGGACCCGTACCTGCACGCTGCCGAGGCGCTGGCGGTCGATCCCCGCCGCTGCATCGCGGTGGAGGACTCGCCGACCGGCGTCCGGGCCGCGCTCGTAGCGGGGACGTTGACGGTGGCGATGGACCCGACCGCCGAGCTGCCGGCCGACCTGGTGGCCCACCCGCGCCTGCGCCGCGTGGACGGCCTCGATGCGGTCGGCCGCCTGGTGCTCGGTGTGCACGCCTGGTGACGGCCCTGGTGACGGGCCGGGTGCCGGCTAGAAGGCGACCGGCGACACCGACCGCTCGAGGTGCACCACATGGCTGGTGCTCAGGGCGATGAACGCCCCGAGCTCCGCGAGCTGCGCCGGGCGCCCCGGCAGGTAGTCGGTCAGCGCCGTCGACCGGACGACGAACGAGCACCACTGCCCGCGGGACACCGCGACGTTGAGCCGGTTCCGGTTGAGCAGGAACCCCATGCCCCGGCGCACGTCCACCGGTGACGACGCAGCCGTGGTGAGGATCGCGACCGGCGCCTGCCGTCCCTGGAACTTGTCGACGGTGCCGACGGGCACGCCGTGCAGCCCGGCCTCGGCCAGCGCCTGGTTCACCGCCGACACCTGCGCGTTGTACGCGGCCACCACCAGCACGTCCTCCGGCCGCAGCGGTCGGCCGGTCGATGCGTCGGCGTCGCCCGGGTCGGTCCACCACCGGCCCACCAGGTCGTGCACCAGGTCGGCGACCACCGCCGCCTCCGCCGCCGACCGCACCGTGTTGCCGCCGTGCTCCACCAGCAGCCCGTGCACCCCCGGCTCCACGCCGGACAGCGACCGCCGCGACGCCGCCGGTGCCGACCGCAGCCGGTCGTCGTAGGACAGCCTCGACACCGCGGCGCACAGCGCCGGGTGCATCCGCCACGTGTCGGCGAGGAAGTACCCGTACCGCTCGGGCAGCGTGGCGGCCCCGTCCATCAGCCAGCCGAGCGCCGAGTGGTCCACCGGTTCCGGGTGGGTGCCCTGACTGACCTGCGGCAGCTGCTGCGGGTCCCCGAGCAGCAGCAGGCGCCGCGCCGCACCGGCGACCGCGAACGTGTTCGCCAGGCTGAACTGGCCCGCCTCGTCCACCACCAGCAGGTCGAGGGGCTCGTCCGGCAGCCTGTTCGGGTTGGTGAACGTCCACGCGGTGCCTCCCAGCACCCACCCGGAACCGCCGTCCCCGTCCTCGAACGCGGCGATCGCCGTGTCGGTGCGCAGCCACGTCCACGGTGCCCGGGGATCCGGCCCACCGTGCGCCACCATCTGCTCGGTGGACGGCTGCTTGCCGATCGCGGCCGGGTCCACGCCGGCGGCGGCGACGCACCGCAGCAGGTTCTCCACCACGGCGTGGGACTGCGCCACCACACCGACCCGCCAGCCCTCGGCGACCAGGTCGGCGATCACCCGGGCCCCGGTGTACGTCTTGCCCGTGCCGGGCGGTCCTTGCACCGCCAGGTACGACGAGCCGAGCTGGTGCAACGCCTTGACCAGGGTGTTCGGCAGGTCGTCCGGACCCTCGGCCCGCGGCAGCACCAGGTCACGCCGCCCCTGGTCCTGGGGAGCCCGTCGCCGGGCGAGATCAGTCGCGGCACCGTCGGGCAGCCCGGGCAGGCTCTCCGCCACCTGCTCAGCGAGGCTCCGCACGGCGTCCCGCAGCGGACCCGTCCCCGGTCCCGGCGCGGGGACCAGCGCCATCGGCAGCTCGTCGAACGGTGCCTCCTGCCTGCCGAGCCGCTCCTCCACCAGCAGCACGTCGTGCCCGTCCTGCGGCGCCACGTCCAGCACCAGCAGCTGCGTGCGCCAGCCGCGCGACCCGTCCACGGACCCGTGCGCGCCCACCGGCACCGGCGGGTCGTAGAGCCCGTACACCGCGGATCCCGGACGGAGCTCGCTGCCCGGCTCCAGCCGTCCGGTCATCGTCAGCCGCCGCCGGGGCAGCTGACGCCCCACCGACGTCCAGCGCTGCTGCACCTCCACGGCGTCGGCCACGAAGGTGTTCCGGCGGTCCGTCCAGTCCGCCGGTTCGCTGCTGAGCCGGTCGAAGTGCGCCCACCAGAACGGCAGCTCCTCCCGCCGGTGGTACCGCAACGCCGCTGCGACCAGGGCGATCGCCTGCCGGTCGGGCTCGCGCGCGACACCCTCGCCGGGCCCGGGCCCGGCGGCGTCCATCAACCGCTGCTCGAGCGCGGTCAGGTCCGCCTCCGCCACGGCCCGCTCGTCGTCCGCCGCAGCACCGCCGCCGCCACCCACCGGCCCCGCGCCCACCAGCCCTGCGCCCACCGGCCCGGTCACCACGGCCCGTGCCGGTCCGCGCCCCGCCGCCGCGAGGTGCGCCAGCAGCCAGTCCCGCAGGCCCAGCGTCGACAGGCAGTCGTACTCGTTGTACCGGCCGATCTCCTCGACCCGCGCCCGCCACTCGTCCAGCCGCCCGGCGTCCCGCGCCGCCACCGCCTCGGCGTACTCGACGATCGACGCCGCCGCGGTGGTCACCTCGCCCGTGCGGTGCTCCGGCATGTAGAGCGGCTCGAGCTGCTTGAGGGAGTACGACGGCTGCCCCGTCCGCACGCCGGCGCGCACGGAGGCGTACAGGTCCACCAGCACGCCCTCGCGCAGCAGCGCGTCGACAGCCGCCTCGCCGACGCCGTGCCGACCGGCCAGCCGCAGCAGGGCCACCCGCTCGTAGGGCGCGTAGTGGTAGACGTGCATCCCGGGGTGCTCGGCGCGCCGCCGGCCCAGGTAGTCCAGGAACGCGACCAGCGCCTCCTGCTCCTCGGCACGGCTGTGCGCCCAGAACGGTCGGAACACCGGCTCGGCCCCGGGTTCGGACGGCAGCTCCACGACGCCGAACAGGTACTCCAGGCCCCACGCGTCCGAGCCGGCGGCCGCCGCGTCGTACCAGAGGGGGTCGCCCTCGAAGTCGAAGAAGATGTCGCCGGGGTCCGGCGGCGGCAGCGTCGCCGCGACCCCGTCCGCGTCGGCCAGCGTGACGGCGATGCCGCGCTCCAGCCCGGCACCCTCCGGCAGGCCGGTGCCGACCGCCCCGTGCTCCTGCGCCACCTGCAGCCGCGCCTGCAGCCGCAGCCGACGCACGCTGCCGTCGGACATGCCGGGCACGGGCCCGTCGCCGGCCGCCAGCTCGTCGATGGTCCGGACGCCGGCAGCCTGCAGCTTCTCCCGCTGACCGGCGAACACCCCGGCCACCAGCAGCAGGTCCCGTGCCGCAGCGGCCTCCGGCGCGCACACGTCGCACCGTCCGCACGCGTGGAACCGTTCGTCGCCCCACACCACCGGCCCGTCGTCGAGCCGGTGACCGTCGAGCAGCGCCTGCAGCCGAGCCCGCCGCTGCCGGTACACCGGCACCACGTCGGCCAGCCGGTGCTCCGTCGACGAGCCGTCCCCGAGCACCAGCCGCACGGTCGGCGCCAGCGGGATACCGGCCCGGTCCAGCTGGTCGGCGTAGGCCGCGAGCTGCAGGACCGCCACCACGGCGGCGTTGCGCGCGAGCTTGGCGTCCACCACCTGCCAGCCGTCGGCCGTCCGCACCAGGAAGTCGGCCCAGCCGACGAACCTCCCGTCGAAGAACCCTGCCTGGTACAGCACGTCCGGGCCGTCCCGGAGCAGGTCCACCGTGCGCGCGTGGCCGGCGACGAGCTCGTCGCGCACGTCGTAGTGCTCGGGCCGCGCCAGCTGCGCGACCCCGCCCGACCCGCCAGGGGACCAGACGCCGTGCTCCCGCACCAGCGCGCGCAGCACCCGCTGCTCGTGCTCGCCGCCCAGCCGGGCCACCCGCTCGAGCATCACATCGGCCGCGGCGCGCACCGGGGCCCCGCGCCCCAGCAGCCCGTCGAGGGTGCGCAGCACCGCGAACTCGCACGTCGCCGCCGCCGAGAGGTCGGACGCCGAGAACGCCAGCGTGCCGTCGTCGAGCACCATCACGTCTCGCACGCTATGCCGGACCACCCACACACCTCGCGAGCGTTTGGTCCCGGTCGGGGGCGTTCCGGTCAGGGCATGCCGAGCAGCCGCAGCACGGCGGTGGTGCCGGCGGCCGCGACGACGACCAGCACGAAGGAGGCCCGCCGCCACGCCAGCACGGCCCCGACCGCCACCCCGATCACGCGGGACGGCCCGGCGAAGGCGTGCCCGTCGAAGAACGTCGCGACGACGACGAGCGCCGTGAGCAGCACCACCGCCGAGTCGGCCATCAGCTGCTCCACCGCCTCCGGGATCCGCAGCCGCTCGCCGAGCCACGGACCCGCGGCCCGGAAGGCGTAGGTCGCGGCGCCGACGGCCACGGCGACGCCGATCAGCGTCCCGTGCGCGATCACGACGAGCCTCCCGGGGCACCGTCGTCGGCCGCGGTACCCGCCGGCCCCGGTCCTGCCGCCGCCCGTCCCCGTGCCGCCAGCCCCGCGAGCGCCAGCAGCACCGGCAGCCCCGCCGGCAGCAGCGGCGTGCTCGCCACCGCGACCCCGGCGCCCACCAGGGCCGCCCGCCGCGTGCGCCGCTGCCGCAGCGACGGCATCACCAGCGCCAGCAGCACCGCCGGGAACGCCGCGTCGAGCCCGAGGGCGGAGGTGTCGGTCAGCGCGCTGCCGCCCAGGGCGCCGAGCCCGACGCCGACGTTCCAGAACACGAACAGCAGCGACCCGCACAGCCAGAACGCCGCCCGCCGCCGGGCTGGGGTCGGCTGAGCGAGGGCCCACGCGACCGACTCGTCGATCATCACGTGCGTGCCGACCAGTCGGCGCAGCAGTCCGGACCCGACGGCGTCGCGCACCGCGAACCCGAACGGGATGTGCCGTGCGTTGACCAGGATCGCGGCCGCCGCCGCGGCGACCGGGCTGCCACCGGCGGCCAGCACGCCGACCACCAGGAACTGCCCGGCGCCGGCGAACACCACCACCGACAGCAGGGTCGGGTACCACCAGGGCATGCCGGCGGCGACGGTGATCGCGCCGAACGACGCCCCGACCAGGCCGTCCGCCACGCAGAGCAGCAGGATGTCGCGCACCTGCGCCCGGCCGAGCGTCCGGACGGCACCGCGCAGCGGGTGGCCGGCGGGCTCGTCGGGCACCTCGACGGGCGAGTCCTGGGTCATGGCGGTCGAGCATGGGTCCCCGGTACGCTGTTCGTCAAGACGAACGATCCGACCGATGGAGCGAACACGTGCCGGACTCGCCGGAGACCCTCCAGCAGGCCATCGCCCGCTCGCTGCGCCGCGAGCGGACCCGTACCGGCCTGAGCCTCACCGAGCTCGCGCGCCGTGCCGGCGTCGCCAAGTCGACGTTGTCCCAGCTCGAGCAGGGCCTGGGCAACCCGAGCGTCGAGACCCTCTGGGCGCTCGGCGACGCCCTCGGTGTGCCGTTCTCCCGGCTGGTCGACCCGCCGTCGGGCCGCGTCGTCGTCATCCGCGCCGGCGAGGGCCCGGCCGTCCCCGCGACCGGCGCCGACTACATCGCCACGCTGGTGGCCACCTGCCCGCCCGGCGCCCGTCGCGACGTCTACGTGGTGCGCGCCGAGCCGGGGTCCAGCCGCAACTCCCAGCCGCACGCGGACGGCGTCATCGAGCACGTGGTGCTCGCCGCGGGCCGCGCGCTCGCCGGTCCCGCGGACGACCCGGTGGAGCTGGAGCCCGGCGACTACATCTCCTACCCGGGCGACGAGCCGCACGTGTTCACGGCTCACGTCCCCGGCACGTGGGCCGTGCTGATCAGCGAGCACGTCTAGAGGAACTGGCTGCGCGGGCGGTTCGCTAGGCGGGAGGCGCGAGGAGCCGACGTGCGGCCGAGACGATGTCGTCGTCGTAGGCGGCTCGACGGCCTGGGTCGTCCTCCCACTCGCTCGCGAGACCGACGAACGGCGTCAGCTCGTCCGGGCGGCCGAGGGCCTCCCAGCCCTGCCACCAGATGAGCCGCGCTCCCTCGTAGGGCTCGATGGTGCCGTTGACGATCTGACGGGCCCAGGAGCGGACGGCATCCCACCGAGTGGGAGGTTCGATACCGAGCTGCGCCATGGCGAGCAGGAAGAGGTCACGCGCCTCACGAGGGTCCTGCCGGCCGAGCGCCGCCAGTTCTCTCAGCGCCGGCACGTCGACCCCGTGCGCGAGCGCACGGCTCGCGACATCGGGCAGGTCCTCGGGCGACTGCTGGTCATGGCTGAGCGCGACGAACGCGCTGCGCAGCTTCTCGACACAGTCGGTCACTCGTTCGCCAGCTCCTTCGCCCGCGCCAGCACGGCATCCAGCATCGCCGGGGTCAGCCGCCCGGTGAAGGTGTTCTGCTGGCTGACGTGGAAGCAGCCGACCAGCACCAGCGACGCATCGTCCCTGGTCAGCGTCAGCTCGGCACCGTGCCCGAACGCCGGCCGGGGCCTCGGCACCGCCCAGCCCTGCTCGCTCAGCGTGGTGAGCACCGCCTGCCAGCCGAACCCGCCGAGCACCACCAGCACCCGGGGTCGCACCAGCTCCAGCTCCCGGCCGAGCCACGGTGCGCACGTCCGGCGCTCCTCCGGCGTCGGCACGTTGGCCGGTGGGGCGCACCGGACCGGGGCCGTCATCCGGATGCCGGTGAGCACCAACCCGTCGTCGGCGCTGACGCTGACCGGCTGGTTCGCCAGCCCCGCGCGGTGCATCGCCGCCACCAGGAAGTCGCCGGACCGGTCGCCGGTGAACATCCGGCCGGTGCGATTGGCACCGTGCGCGGCGGGCGCCAGGCCGACCACCATGATCGGCGCGTGCGGGTCGCCGAACCCCGGCACCGGCCGTGCCCAGTACGTCTGCCCCCGGAACGCCGCCCGCGGCGCCGCCGCCACGGCCTCCCGCCAGGCGACCAGCCGCGGGCACGCCCGGCACTCGACCAGCGCGGCGTCGAGCTCGTCGAGGCTCCCCGCTGCCGCGCTCGCGGCCTGCACGTCGGTCACCCCCGCACGCTACGACGCCCGTCCGACGAGGTGGCCGACGCCCCGCGCCCTCACACCGTCGTACCCGCGTCGCCGCCGTCGTGCACTGCCCGGTTGGCGGCGACCTCGTCCATGTGCGTCTCCGCCCACCGCTTGAGCTGGCGGACCGTCCGGTGCAGGGAGAGTCCCAGGTCGGTCAGCTCGTAGGTGACCGTCACCGGCACGGTGGCCGTCGCCGTCCGCGACAGCAGACCGTCGCGCTGCAGCGTCCGTAGCGTCTGGGAGAGCATCTTGGGGCTGACGCCGGCCAGGACGCGGGCGAGCTCGGAGTACCGCATCGGCCGTGGCTCACCGGTGCAGTCCGGACCGCTGCCCAGCGCGGAGAGCACCAGCGTCACCCACTTGTCCGAGATACGAGCGAGCAGCTGCTGGCTCGGGCACGCGGCCAGGAAGGCGTTGTACTGCGCCTTTGCCTGGGCCTGCTTCTGCGCGGCCGTCATCGTGGGCATCGGACTCGATCCCGTCGCGGGTACCTACGCACTTTCGGGTAACTACTTCCCGAAGGGTAGCGGCGCCGTCCATCGTGGTCGCTCCGCACCACCCGACTCGCGAGAGGCCGATGCATGAGCACCACCCGTCCCACGCTCCCCGGCGGCACCTGGACCCTCGGCGACCTGACGGTCACCCGGTTCGGCTACGGCGCCATGCAGCTCGCCGGCCCCGGGGTGATGGGTCCGCCCGCCGACCGCGAGGGCGCGCTGGCCGTGCTGCGAGAGGCGGTCGACCTGGGGATCACCCACCTCGACACCTCCGACGCCTACGGTCCGCGGGTCACCAACGAGCTGATCCGCGAGGCGCTGCACCCGTACTCGCCCACGGTGCACATCGCCACCAAGGTCGGGGCCTTCCGGGATGCGGCAGGGGGCTGGCCGCCCGCTCGTGAGCCCGACGACCTGCGACGTCAGATCGAGGCCAACCTGCAGACCCTGGGCGTCGACACCCTGGATCTGGTGCACCTGCGCCTCGGCAACGGCCTGGGCCCCGTCCAGGAGCCCATCGCCGACGCCTTCGCCGCTCTCGTGGACCTGCAGCAGCAGGGCGTGATCCGCCACCTCGGCGTCAGCAACGCCACGGCGGACCAGGTGGCGCAGGCCCAGGCGATCGCGCCGATCGTGAGCGTGCAGAACCTCTACAACCTCGCCGTCCGGCAGGACGACGAGCTCGTCGACCGCCTCGCCGCCGAGGGCGTCGCCTACGTGCCCTTCTTCCCGCTCGGCGGGTTCAGCCCTCTGCAGTCCGACACCCTGGCGAAGGTCGCGGCGAGGCTCGGTGCCGCGCCCATGTCGGTCGCCCTGGCCTGGCTGCTGCAGCGGTCCCCGAACATCCTGCTGATCCCCGGGACGTCGTCGGTGGCCCACCTGCGCGAGAACGCCGCCGGAGCGGGCCTTCAGCTCTCGACGAAGGACGTCGCGGAGCTGGACACGATCGGAGCTGCGCCTCGCTGAGAGGCTCCGACCGGTGCGGCAGACGGTCCGACGACGACGCGCCTACGCCCGACGCTTCGGGTGCCGCCAGTCCCAGATGATCAGCCCCTCGATCAGCACCACGGCGGCCACCACGGCGACGAACCAGGGGCTGCCCCACGTCGCCTGGCCCAGCAGGGCGCCACCGGCCAGCGTGCCGACCTGCCGGAACAGGATGCTCGTCAGTGGCGGCCGCGCCGGGGCAGCGGCCTCGGTCTCCGTCGTCTTCGCCGGGACCGGCTCGTGGTCGTCGGCCGTCCGGGCCAGCTCGTCGCTCACCGTCGCCTGCTTCCTGGATCGCGGGCCGTGTGCCTCGCATGTCCATCATCCCGTGTCCCGGACAGCCGACATGTAGGCCCTCGCGACGTCCAGGCCCTCCGCGCACCCCAGTGCGGCACCCGCCGGCCGCGGTCCGCGGGCGCGGATAGTGGTCCGCCGCCGAGCGGGGTACCGTCGCCTCGCACACACGGGAGCTCGGGCACGACCGGGCTGAGAGGGCGACATCCAGGCGTCGCCGACCGTACGAACCTGACCGGGTAATGCCGGCGTAGGGAGGCATTCGATGACAGCAGTTCAGGACCGTCCGACCGAGGCGCCGCTGACCCTCGAGGCGCCGGCACCGCGCGTGCTCGGGCTGGCCGACCAGCTGGGCCTGTGGGGCAACCTCGGCGTGAGCCTGCTCGGGTTCACGGGCGCGATCTTCGTGCTGGTGCCGGTGGCCGACCCGGGCATGTCGCTCGGTGCCGCGCTGGTCGCGGTGGTCGTCGGCACCGTGCTCGGGTCGCTCGGCATCGGCGCGATCGCCATCCCGGGCGCCCGGACCGGGGCGCCGTCGATGGTGCTGCTGCGCGGCCTGTTCGGCACCAGGGCGTCGTACGTGCCGACCGTGCTCAACATCGTTCAGCTGATCGGTTGGACCACGTTCGAGCTGGTCACCATCAGCACGGCGCTGAGCCAGCTGGCGCCAGGCGTGCCGCGCTGGGCCTACGCGGTGGCGGCGGGCGTGCTCAGCACCGCGCTCGCGCTGCGGCCGCTGGCGTGGATCCGCGTGCTGCGCAAGTACGTGACGATCGTCGTGATGGTGGCGCTGGCGTACCTGGCCGTGCAGCTGCTGCGGCACCCGCTGCCCGCCCTGAACGACGGCGGCTGGAACGGCTTCTGGGTGGCGGTGGACACCGTGATCGGCGTGACCGTCTCCTGGGTGCCGCTGGTGGCCGACTACGCCCGGCACTCGCGCACGCCGCACAAGGCCTTCATCGGCACCTCCGTCGGCTACGCGGTGACGCAGTTCGCCTGCTACGCGCTGGGCCTGCTCGCCCTGGTCACGGTCGCCGGCCGGGACCCGGACAAGATCTTCGGCAGCTTCATCGCCGTGCCGCTGGGCGCCCTCGTGTTCGGTGTGCTGACCATCCGCGAGCTCGACCAGTCGTTCGCCGACACCTACTCCACGGCCGTCTCGGTGCAGAACCTGCGGCCCCGTTGGGACCGGCGGGTGCTGGCCCTGGTGATCGGCGCGGTGTCCACCGTCGCCGCCGTGGCGCTGAACATCGCCGACTACGAGAGCTTCCTGCTGCTGATCGGCTCGGTGTTCGTGCCGCTGCTCGGCGTGCTGTTGGTCGACTGGTTCTGGCTGCGGCGCGGGCGCTGGGACCTGTCCACGGGGAGCCGCACCCGGTGGGCGACGTTGATCGCGTGGGCCGCCGGCTTCGTCGCCTACCAGCTGGTCAACCCCGGTGCGCTGACGTGGTGGGTGCCCATCTGGTCCGGCCTGGGCTCGGCGCTGCACTTCACCGCACCGAGCTGGCTGGGCGCGTCGATCTTCTCCTTCGTGGTGGCTGCGGTTGTCGCCGCCCTGCTCACCCCGCTGCTGCGGGGTCCGGAAGTGCCGGACGAGCCGACGACGTACGACGAGACGCGTGACGAGGCACCCGCCGAGGCGGAGCTGGTCGCGCAGGACGAGGAAGGTGCTCGATGACCCGTCAGCCCGTGACCGCCGTCGCGGTGGGGGAGGCGCTCGAGGCGTTCCGGGACACGACGCCGCTGGTGCAGTGCCTGACCAACATCGTCGTCGCGCAGTGGACCGCCAACCTGCTGCTCGCCGCGGGCGCGGCACCGGCGATGGTGGACAACCCGCACGAGGCCGGTGAGTTCGCCCGGATCGCCGGTGGCGTGCTGGTGAACCTGGGCACCCCGTACGACGACACCACCGACGGGATGCGGCTGGCCGCGGCCGCGGCGGCCGACGCCGGCACGCCGTGGGTGCTCGACCCGGTGGCCGCCGGCGGCCTGCGCTGGCGCACCGACCTGGCGATCGAGCTGCTCGGCGCGTCGTCGCCGACGATCGTGCGCGGCAACGCGTCGGAGATCCTGGCGCTCGCCGGCGGGGCCGGCGGCAAGGGCGTCGACGCGACCGACTCGCCGGAGGCGGCGGCCGAGGTGGCGCGCGCGGTGGCGCGGGACAACCGGACGGTGGTGGCGGTCTCGGGCCCGACGGACCACCTCACCGACGGCGACCGCATGGTGCTGGTGAGCAACGGGCACGAGTGGCTGACGCGGGTCACCGGCGTGGGCTGCTCGCTCGGCGCGCTGATGGCAGGTTTCGCGGCCGCGGTCGACGACCCGCTGCTGGCCGCGACGGCGGCGACGGCGATGCTGACCGTCAGCGCCGACCACGCGGTGCTGACCACGCGCGGCCCCGGCGGGTTCGCCACGGCGCTGCTCGACGAGCTCAGCCTGCTGACGCCCGAGACCCTGGCGGCCGAGGTGAAGCTGGGCTGATGGACGGCACCGGACCCCGGACCACGGGCGGCGGCCGCGCACCGCTCGACCTGTCGGTCTACCTGATCACCGACACCGGCCAGTGCGGCGCGTTCGGCGTGCCGGCCACGGTCGCCGCCGCCGTCGCCGCGGGCGTCACGGTGGTGCAGCTGCGCGACCCGGACGCCGACGACGCCGACCTCGTCGTGCTCGGCCGGGCGCTGGTCGCCGAGCTGGCCGGCACCGGGGTCCCGCTCCTGGTCAACGACCGGGTGCACCTGGTCCAGGCGATCGGGGCCGACGGTGCCCACGTCGGCCAGGGCGACGCCGACGTGCTCGACGCCCGCGCCCTGCTCGGCCCGCACGCCTACCTGGGCCTGTCCGTGCAGACCGCCTCGCACGTGCAGGCCGCTACCGCCCTGCCGGCGGACGCCCTGGACTACCTCGGTGTGGGGCCGGTGTGGCCCACCGGCTCGAAGCCGGACGCGGCACCGGCCAGCGGCCTGGAGCGGCTGCGCGAGCTGTCCGCCGCCAGCCCGTGGCCGTGCGTGGCGATCGGCGGGATCACGGTGGACCGCGTGCCGGCGGTGGCCGCGACCGGTGCCGCGGGGGTCGCCGTGATCAGCGCCATCTGCGGGCAGCCGGACGTCGGCGCCGCGGCGCTGGCCCTGCGCGCGGCGTGGGACGGCGCGGTCGGCTCGGGTGCGGCGGAAGCGGGCGCGCTCGGCGGGCATGCGGTCGGCGGGCATGCGGTCGGCGGGGGCGTGGTCGGCGCGGGTGCTGCTGGCTCCGGGCCGGACGACGCGGCAGCCGGACCCCACGCCTGGGCCGGGGTCCCCACCCAGAGGTTCGTGCTGTGAGCCGCCCACCGGTCGCGCTGACCATCGCCGGTAGCGACCCGTCCGGCGGTGCCGGCATCCAGGCCGACCTGAAGACGTTCAGCGCCCTCGGCGCGTTCGGCACCAGCGTGATCACGGCGCTGACCGCCCAGAGCACCGTCGGCGTCACAGGCGTGCACGTGGTGCCGCCGGAGTTCGTCGCGCAGCAGCTGGACACCCTGGTCGCGGACGTGCGGATCGATGCCGTGAAGATCGGCATGCTGGCCGACGCGGCCGTCGCGGCCGCCGTCGGGCGCTTCCTCGAGGCGCACCGGCCGCCGATCGTCGTCCTCGACCCGGTCATGGTGGCCACCAGCGGCGACCGCCTGCTGGCCGACGACGCGGTGGAGGCCGTCCGCGCGCTGCTTCCGCTCGCCTCCGTGATCACTCCGAACCTGGGCGAGGCCGCCGTGCTGCTGGACGGCCCGGTAGCCGGCGACGTCGACGAGATGCTCGCGCAGGCCGCCGCGCTCCGCGGCCTCGGCGCCGAGCGGGTGCTGCTCAAGGGCGGTCACCTGGACGACGTGACGGCGGTCGACGTGCTCGCCGAGCCCACCGGCTCGACGCTGCTCAAGGCGCCGCGCATCCCGACCCGGAACACCCACGGCACCGGTTGCACCCTCTCGTCGGCGCTCGCCGCGCTGCGACCGCAGCGGGACACGTGGCTCGACACCGCCCGGGACGCGAAGGCCTGGTTGACCGAGGCGCTGCGCCACGCCGACGAGCTGCAGATCGGCCACGGCCACGGCCCGGTGCACCACTTCCACGCCCTCTGGACGCACTGAGGACGACCGGAGGCGTCAGGGCACCTGGCGCCAGAGCGCTGTCAGCTCGACACCGGTGAGCTGCAGCTCCTCGTCCGTCATCTCGATCAGGACGGTCTCGCCGTCGAGGCACTGGACGATCAGGTCAGCGGCACCGGTTCGTCCCATGACGGCGTCGGCGGAGTACGGGGCGAACCGGCAGAACGCGTCGACCAGACCTTGGTCGGACACGGGGACGAGGATGCCCGTCTGGCGACCAGGGGAGTGCTCGAGCAGGGCGGCACGGAACGGTTCCGCCGAGGCGTCGGTGCCGGGCATCTCGAAGGCGTCGATCGCCAGGTACGCGGGGCTCAGCACAAGGACGCGGCGCAGCAGCTGTGTGGTTGCCTCGGCGCCGAGGGTGGCGATGTCAGCGGCCCATGCGGGGATGCGCTCGCGGCGACGAAAGAGCCTGACGGCCATGTGGATCACCCCCTGGAATCCCGTCGACCGAATGATCGACCGCGCGGGGGACCTTTGGGAAGGCCAGACGATCAGCGCTCGTCACCCGTGAAGCTGCGCCCCGTTGCGCCTGACCCTCAGCAGCCGGTCCAGCGTGGCCAGGGCCTCGTCGACCGTGCCGGCCTCGACCGGTCCCGGTACGCCGTCCTGTGCGGCGGAGGTACCGGCGACCGCCGGCGTCCACCCGTCCAGCGACACCACCGGCACGCCGGTCCGGGTGGCCATCGCCACCTCGCTCAACGTGCCCCAGCTGCCGCCGACGGCCACCACCGCGTCGGCCGCCCACACGATCAGCCCGTTCCGCAGCTCGCCCAGGCCGGTCGCCAGGGCGATCGTCACCCACGGGTTGGCGGCGTGCCGGTCGTCGCCGGGCAGGATCCCGACGACCACCCCGCCGGCCTCCGTCGCCCCGCGCGCGACGGCCGCCATCACCCCGTCGCCACCGCCGCAGAGCACCACGTCACCACGCTCGGCCAGCGCCCGGCCCAGCCGCTCGGCCACGTCCTGCTGCACGCGGGTGCACTCCGACGGACCGACCACCGCGACGTACCGGCCGGATCGGCTCTCGTCGTCGGTCGCGTGGCGCATCGGTCAGAACCGGTCGGGGTCGCCCGCGCCGACGCGGACGATCTCGGGCTCGCCGGACGTCCAGTCGACCACCGTGGTCGGGGTGGTCCCGCAGTCGCCACCGTCCACCACGGCGTCGACCAGGTCGTCCAGCTCCTCCTTCACCTGCCACCCCTCGGTCAGCGGCCACTCCGTGCCCGGCATCAGCAGGGACGACGACAGCAACGGCTCGCCCAGCTCGTGCAGGATCGCCAGCGCCACCGGGTGGTCGGGGATGCGCACTCCCACCGACCGCTTCTTGGCGTGCGCCAGCCGCCGCGGCACCTCGGGGGTCGCCTTGAGGATGAACGTGTAGGGGCCGGGCGTCGCCGCCTTGATCGCCCGGAACTCGTTGTTGTCCAGGTGCACCAGCTGTCCCAGCTGCGCGAAGTCGGCGCACATCAGCGTGAAGTGGTGGTGGTCGTCGAGGTGCCGGATGCGGCGGATGCGCTCGGCACCGTCGTGGTTGTCGAGGCGGGCGCCCAGCGCGTACATCGAGTCGGTGGGGTAGGCGATCAGCGCGCCGTCGCGCAGCATCGCCACCACCTGTGAGATCAGCCGCGGCTGCGGGGTGGTGGGGTGGACGTCCAGGTAGCGGGCCACGGCGTCAGGCTAGGCCGCGCCCGGGCGGGCGGCCACGGGGCCCGGCGCGCGGCGGTAGCGCTCGTAGAGGACGCGGTTGGCGAAGGTCCGCGTCTCGACGAGGTCAAGCTCGATGCGCTGCGCCACCGCCGGCAGGTACGGGTTCCCGCCGCCCACCACGACGGGGTTGCGGAACATCCAGAACTCGTCGACCAGCCCCAGCTCGACGGCCTGCCGAGCCAGACCGGGGCCGCCGATCGCGACGTGCTTGTCCGTGCCGGCTCGGGCGGCCGCGACCTCCTCGGCCAGCGAGCCTGTCGCGAGGCGGGCGTTGCCCTGGACGCTGGTCAGCGTGCGGCTGAAGACGACCTTCGGCAGGGCCGTCCACGCGTCGGCGAAAGCGCTCTGCAGCTCGTCGTCCCGCATCGACGGGTCGGTCTCCCAGACCAGCATCGTCTCGTAGAGCTTGCGGCCGCACAGGTGCACGCCGAGGCTGCGCACCTCCTCGAGGTGCACCGTGAACTGCTCGTCGGTCGGCACGGACCACTGGAAGTCGCCGTCGCGGTCCGCGGTGAACCCGTCCACCGAGACGCTCATCGAGTAGATCAGCATGGGTCACGCTAGGCAGGCTGCGCGCCCCCTGTCACGGCCCTCAGCGCTTGTCGGGGGCGACGCCGCGCACCTGGTCGGCGACGAACCGCCGGTGGTTCAGCGCCAGCTTGGCGCGCGTCGTCTCACCGAGGTCGACGCCCAGCACGTCCGCCAGCCGCAGCAGGTAGATCAGCACGTCGGCCATCTCCTCGCCGGCGCGGGCCTGCCGCTGCGGGTCGGCCGTGAACCGCTGCGCCGCGGCGTCGGCCGGCACCCACTGGAACAGCTCCGCGAGCTCGCCGACCTCGCCCATCACGGCCAGCACCAGCGACTTCGGGTCGTGGAACTGCTCCCAGTCCCGCTCGATGCTGAACTCGCGCACCAGCCGGGTCAGCTCGGCGATCTCCCGCTCGTCGTCCACCCGCTCGTCGTCCGCTCGCTCGTCGCCCACCCGGCCATCCTGCCCGCGAGCCGGCGAGATGAGCAGTTCGCACCGAGACGAGCGCTGTGAACTGCTCATCTGAGTGGGAACTGCTCACCTCGGCGCGCGGCCGGTCGTCCAGCGGTCGTCCAGCCGGAGGATCCGCCGCACCCGTCCGCGGCTCTAGGGTTCGGGCGTGAGCACGGGGGTGTCGTCGGGCAGTCGGCTGTACCGGTGGCTGCGCGTGCACGTGCTCCCCGTGGACGCGCTGATCGCGGCGGTGATCGGCCTGTTCGCCGTGCTGCCGTTCGTCGCGATGGCGATCGGGCGGCCCACGGCGGACCGCATCGCCACCGCGGTCGTCGCTACTGGCCTGGTGCTGCCGCTGGTGTGGCGGCGCACGCGTCCCGTGCCGGCGGCCGCCGTGATGGTGGTCGTCTGCCTGGTGCAGCTGTTCTCCGGCATGGGCGTGGTGGTGGGGCAGGTCGCGGTGCTGCTGATGGTGGCGGCGCTGGCGGCGCACGCCCCGCGGTGGGCGTCGCGCGCCGGACTGACCATCGCGATCCTCGGAATGGCCGGGCTGGCGGTGCGCGGCCACCTGGTGGCCAGCTCGGCCGAGACTCCGCTGGCGCGGTTGACCATCGCCCTGCTCGGGTGGTCGATGGTGGTCGCCGCGTGGTTGTTCGGCGATCTGACGCGGAGCCGGATCGCGGAGCGGCAGGCGCTCGCGGACCGCGCCGAGCGGCTCGAGCACGAGCAGACCCAGGCGCGGGAGCTCGCGGCGGCGGAGGAGCGGGCCCGCATCGTGCGGGAGCTGCACGACGTGATCGCCCACTCGCTGTCCATCGTCGTGCGCCAGGCCGACGGCGCCCGGTACGCCGCCGGCTCGCCGCCGGGGCCGACCACCGACGCCCTCGAGGCGATCGCCTCCACCGCGCGCGGCTCGCTGGCCGAGCTGCGCCGGCTGTTCGGAGTGCTCAGCTCCGAGGCGCCGGACCAGCCGCCCACAGCCCCGACGCCGGGGGTCGCGGACCTGGACACCCTGGTCGCACAGGTGCGCGGTGCCGGCGTGGAGGTGGTGCTGCACCGCGACGGTGAGCCGCCCACCGACCTGCCGGCCGGTGCGCAGCTGGTGCTCTACCGGGTGGTGCAGGAGAGCCTGACCAACGTGCTGAAGCACGCCGGTCCGGGTACGCGCGCGGACGTGCAGGTGCGCTGGACCGAGGTTGCCGCGGACGTGACGGTGCACGACACCGGGCCGGGGCTGAGGCACGACGGCGACGGCATCGGCCGCGGTCTGCGGGGCATGCGCGAGCGGCTCGCGATGTACGACGGTGAGGTCAGCATCGGTGACGCCCCGAGCGGCGGGGTCGTGGTGCACGCCCGGCTGCCGCTGGCCGGGGTGCGGGGGGAGAACGAGTGAGCGAGACACCGCCGGCCGTGCCGCCGATCCGCGTCGCGGTGGTGGACGACCAGTCGTTGATCCGCAGCGGCCTGACGATGCTGATCGGCTCCCAGCCGGACCTGCGCGTGGTGGCCGAGGCGGCCGACGGCGTGCAGGCGCTCAGCCTGCTGGCACGCACCCCGGCCGACGTGGTGCTGATGGACGTGCGGATGCCACGGCTGGACGGCCTGGAGGCCACCCGGCGGCTGCTCGCCGCACCGCCGCCGGTGCCGCGCGTGGTGATGCTGACGACGTTCGACCTGGACGAGTACGTGCTCGCCGCCATCCGGGTCGGCGCCAGCGGGTTCCTGCTCAAGGACGCCGACCCCGAGCAGCTGCTCGACGCGATCCGCGTGGTGCACCGCGGCGACGCCGTCATCGCCCCTGGCATGACCCGTCGGCTGCTCGACCACGTCGCCCCGCTGCTCGGCGCCCCACCGGTCGCCCCGGACGGCGAGCTGTCCCGGCGGATCGCCGCCCTCTCGGCACGCGAGCACGAGGTGTTCCTGCTGATGGCCGCGGCCCGGTCCAACTCGGAGATCGCCACCGAGCTGTTCCTGTCCGAGACCACGGTGAAGACGCACGTCGCCCACGTGCTCGACAAGCTGGGTGCGCGGGACCGGGTGCAGGCCGCCGTCCTGGCCTACGAGGCAGGCGTGGTCACGCCCGGCGAGCGGACCGCCGTGATCGACCCGCCGCCGGCTCGTCCGGAGGGATGAGTCCGGACCACTCGAACCCCCGGCTCGCCTCGGGGAGATCCCCGAGGCGTCAGGCCGGGCTCACCCGGACGAAGTGGATCGGCGAACCGGGCAGGTCGGTGTCGTGGCGGGCGACGAAGCCCACCTCCACCCGGAACCCGTCCGTGGTGGTGTAGGAGTACGTGATGTCGGTGCCCCAGCCGCCGGTCCGTTGGTCCGAGCCGAGCAGCTGCTCGACGTCGGTCGCGGTGTGCGCCCAGGTCAGGCCGAGCGGCAGGGTGCCCCGGTACGCGGCGAAGTTGGTCTCCGTCCCCGGGTACCCGAGCGCGTTCTCGTCGTTGTAGACGGTGACCGCGACGACCGCCCCGGCGGCGTCCGGTGTCAGCTGGAACCCCAGCGACTGCACGTTCACGTCGGTGTCCCACGTGCGACCCAGGGTCTGCGTGTACGGCTGCAGGTCCGGATCGCTCCACACGTTGCGGCCCAGCGCCCACTGCCAGATCTCACCGGCGGCGACCGGCGTCTCGGTGGTCGGTTCAGGGGTGGGTTCGGGTGTGGGCAGCGGCGGCTCAGGAGTCGGCTCGGGCTCCGGTTCCGGCGGCACCGTGGTGCTCTCGTCGGGCGACGGGGTGGGGCTGTGCGTCGGCTCGGCGGTGTGCGTGGAGAACGTGGGTGTCGGTGGCGGGGGCGCTGGCGGTCCGTCGCAGGCGGCGAGCAGACCGACGGTGAGAACGGCTGCGGCGGACGTGCTGATCGCGACGAGCTTCCTCATGAGGCCCCCAGCCCTTCGAGCAAGCGCTCCTCCCAGTCTCCTCCGACCGGCTCCGCGCGGACCCGTCGGTCCCGGATTCACCCGTCCTCGACCCTGAGCGCCGTGCGCGTCCGGGGCTGGAGCCGCCGTCCGACAGGCTGTTGACGGCTCGTCCCGGAGGATGAGGACCCGCTGTGAGGATCGGCCCGCAGGCCGATCCGCCCGGCCCGGCCCGCTCCGTACGTTCGAGCCCATGACCAGCACCTCTGTCCACACCTTCGCGCCGCCGGCGATCAGCGCTCGCGGGCTGTCCAAGACGTTCGGCTCGGGCGAGACCACCGTGCACGCCCTCCGCAACCTCGACCTCGACATCGAGCGCGGCCGCATCACCGCGATCATGGGCCGCTCCGGCTCGGGCAAGTCGACCCTGCTGCAGATGCTCGCCGGCCTGGACCGGCCGACGTCCGGCAGCGTCCGCCTCGGCGGGGACGACATCACCGGTCTGGGCGACGACGAGCTGACGCGCCTGCGCCGCACCCGGATGGGCTTCGTGTTCCAGGCGTTCAACCTGCTGCCCGCCCTCGACGCGCGCGAGAACATCGAGCTGCCGTTCCGGCTGGCCGGCCGGCAGATCGACCTGAACACCCGCGGCTGGATCGAGCAGCTGATCGAGCGCCTCGGCCTCGGCCCGCGGCTCACCCACCGCCCCTCCGAGCTGTCCGGCGGTCAGCAGCAGCGCGTGGCGATCGCCCGTGCGCTGGCCACCCACCCGGACGTCGTGTTCGCCGACGAGCCGACCGGCGCGCTGGACTCCGCGACCAGCACGGACGTGCTCGACCTGCTCGCGGCGCTCGCCCGCGAGGAGGGCCAGACGGTGGTGCTGGTGACGCACGACGACGACGCCGCCCGCCGTGCCGAGCGTGTGGTGCGCCTGGAGGACGGCCGGATCGAGGACGACGTGCTCAACCCCGTCGCGGTCGGTACGCAGGTGCGGCGATGACCGCCTGGGCCCTGCGTGAGCTGCGCAGGTCCGCCGGCCGGTACGCGGCCAGCGTCGCGGTGGTCGCGGTGGTGACCACGTTCGCCGTGCTGCTGATCACCGCGATCGGCGCCTTCACGGGTGCCGCACGCGCGCAGGGGGCCGACGTCGGGACCGCCAAGGCGGTCCTCGAGGTGGTCGGCGGGGTGTTCCTCGGGATCGCCGTGACCGTCGCCGTGATCGTCGTCTCCAACACCTTCTCGACCATCGCGGCCGGTCGGATCAAGGACATCGCCGTGCTGCGGCTGATCGGCGCGACCGGCAAGCAGGTGCGGCGCACGGCTCTGGTCGACGGCACGGCCGTCGGCGTGGTCGGTGCCGTGACCGGCATCGGCGCCGGACTCGGTCTGGGCGCGATCGGCGTAAAGCTCATGCGGTCGTGGGCCCACCTGACCGTGTCGTTCCCCTGGTCGGTGCAGCTGGTCGTCGTGCCGTTCGGCGGTGCGCTGGTCGCCACCGTGCTCGCCGCGATCGTCGGCGTGCGGGAGGTGTCCGGCGTCTCCCCGTCGGAGGCCGCCCGGTCGCTGCCGGAGGGCCGGCCGGTCAGCAACGCCGTGCGACGTCGGCGCATCGCCGCCGGCGTGGTGCTCGGCGGCCTGGGGCTGGCGCTCCTGGTGTGCGGCGTGCTCGTCGGCTACGCGATGCCGCCGCTCGGGTTGATGGTCGCCTTCTTCGGTGGGCTGCTCACCAGCATCGGCGTGGTGCTGGCGGCACCAGTGATCCTGCCGCCGCTCGTGTCCCTCGTCGCCCGGCTGGCCCCCCGCGCCGCCGCTCCGCGGCTCGCCGCGGCGAACCTGCGCCACGACGCCGTGCGGACGTCCCGCACCGTCCTTGCCGTGATGATCGGCGTCACGGTGCTCACCATGTTCCAGGTGGCGGGGAACATGGCCGTCATGTCCTTCCGCTCCTACACCCGTCCGGTGCAGGACATGGAGCAGGTGCAGCAGGCCATCCGCGGCATGCTGGTCGCGGTCGACGTGCTGACCTCGTTCTCGGTGGTGGTGGCCGCGATCGGCCTGGCCAGCACGCTGGCGATCAGCGTGCTGCAGCGGCGTCGCGAGCTCGGCACCCTCCGGGCGGTCGGGTTCACCGGCAGCCAGGCACGGTCGATGCTGCTGACGGAGAGCCTGCTGGTCGCGGGGACCGGGGCGGTCGGAGGCGTGGTGCTGGGCAGCCTCTTCGGGTGGGTCGGGGCGGTGTCCGCGTACGGCAAGTACGCCGACCGGACCCTCCAGCTGCCGTGGCTCTTCGTGCTGGCCGTCGCCGCCGGCGCCCTGGTGCTCGGCGTGGTGGCGTCCCTCGCCCCCGGCCGCCGGGCGAGCCGCGTGCCACCGGCGGTGGCGCTGATGGACATCTGACCTGGCGGGCGCGGGGCAGCAGGGGGTGCCCCGCGCACAGCCGTGCGCAGACGCTGCGCACGAGCCGGGGCGTACGTCCGCCCGGACCGGCACGTGGAGGGACGGCCGGTCCGGGCGGAGGTTCGTGCGCCCGACGACGACGCGGGGCGGCGTCGTCCGCAGCGGATCAGCAGGTCAGGCGGGCACCAGGTGGCTCGGCAGCACGTCGAAGTGGTCCGGCTCGATGGTCAGGTCCGCTCGGCCGCCGGTCAGCGACCGGAGGTCCAGCACGTACCGGCCGAGCTCCGACTCGGGCACCAGCGCCTCGATCCGCACGGTGCCGTCGTCAAGGGACTCGGTGTCGGCGATGCGCCCGCGCCGGGTGGACAGGTCGCCCATCACGTCGCCCTGCACGGACGTCGGCACGGTGACCGCGATCCGGCTGACCGGCTCCAGCACCACCGAGCCGGCGGCCAGCAGCGCCTCCTTCACGCCGAGCGCGGACGCCGTCCGGAACGCCATGTCGGAGGAGTCCACCGGGTGCGACTTGCCGTCGAACACCTCGACCCGCAGGTCGACGATCGGGTGGCCGTGGGGGCCGCCCGCCGCCATGCCCTCGGTGACGCCGCGGTGCACGGCCGCCATGAAGTTGCGGGGGATCGCGCCGCCCACCACCGAGTCGACGAACTCGTACCCGGTGCCGCGCGGGAGCGGCGACACCCGCATGTTCACCACGGCATACTGCCCGTGGCCGCCGGACTGCTTCTTGACCTTGCCCTCCACCTCGACGGTGCCGGCGATGGTCTCCTGGTAGCCCACCGGCACGGGCGACGTGGTGACGTTGACGTTGAACACCCGGGACAGCCGCTCGAGGGCGACGGTCAGGTGCGTGTCGCCGAGGCCGCGCAGCACCGTGCGGTCGCCGGTGCGGTCGATGGTCAGCGTCGGGTCCTCGGCCACCAGCCGGGACAGGGCGGCGGACAGCCGGTCGTCGTCGGACTGCGTCACCGGCTCCAGCGCCAGGCCGTAGACGGCCTGCCGTGACCTCGTCGGACGCGCCCGCAGAGCCGTCCCACCAGGGGCTCCGCGGCCGGCGAGCAGCGACCCCGACGGTGTCCCCGTCAGCTTCGCCACCGCGGCGACCTCGCCCGCGCGCACCGCGTCGACCGGCAGGTGCTCCTTGCCGCGCAGCCGGAACAGGCCGGGCAGCCGCTCCTCGGCACCGGTGCTGGTGTTGGTCAGCTTGTCGCCGGCGTGCACCGTCCCGGACAGGACGCGGAACAGGGTCACCTGCCCGACGAACGGGTCGGCCATCGTCCGGAAGGCGTGCACCAGCACCGGCCCTGCGGGGTCGGGGGCGACCTCCACCTCCGTCTCGCCGGCCAGCACCGTCGCCACCGACTCGGTGGGCACCGGGCTGAGCTCGCACACCAGGTCGGCCAGGCGGTCGATGCCCACCTCGGTGATGCCGGACGCGACCAGCACGGGGAACGCCTCGCCCTCGCGCACCTCGTGCGCCAGGGTCTTCTCCAGCTCGGCGACGGTCGGCACCTCGCCGCCCAGGTACGCCTCGAGCTGCTCGTCGTCGTGGGAGACGATCTCCTCGGTGACCTCCTCGTGCAGGCGGTGCTCCTCGTCGGCCACCTGCTGGGGGATCGCCTGGTTGTGGTGCCGGCCGTCCGGGTCGTACGCGTAGCCCTCCTCGGCCAGCACGTCCGCGACCCCCGCGAAGCCGGACTCCTCGCCGAGCGGCAGCTCCAGCGGCACCAGCCCGTCGCCGAACTGCTCGCGCAGCTGGTCGAGCACGTGGTGGAAGTCGGCGCGGGTCTTGTCCTCCTTGGTGACGACGAACATGCGCGGCACGCCCGCCGCCGCCGCGGCCTTCCACGCCAGGTGGGTGCCGGCCTGCACGCCGTCCACGGCGCTGACCACGATCAACGCCATGTCGGCGGCCGTCAGCGCGGCGTCCACGGCACCGGCGAAGTCGAGGTAGCCGGGGGTGTCCAGCAGGGTGAGGTCGTAGGTGTGCCCGTCGTCGGCGGCCCAGGTCAGGGGCACGGCCGAGAGGGTCAGGGAGATGCCGCGGGCGATCTCCTCGGGCTCGTGGTCGGAGACGGTCGACCCGTCCTCCACCTTCCCCGGCCTGGTCAGCACGCCGCCGCGATGCAGCAGCGCTTCGACGAGGGTGGTCTTGCCGGCACCACTGGCGCCGAGCAGCGCCACGGTGCGGACTCTGGGCGACGTTGCCTGGTCCATGTCGTCTCCAACGGTGGAGCGGTTCGTCCGGCCAGGCTAATGAACGAACGCCCCCGGCGACAGGACCGGGGTCCCTGGCGCCGGGGGCGTACGAACGATTGAGGCGGAGGTGCTGATCAGCCCGCCGCGAGGATGTCGACGACGAAGACGAGAGTCGAGTTGGCCGGGATGCTGCCCTGCGCCTTGTCCCCGTAGCCGAGGTCCGGCGGGATGACCAGCAGCACCTGGCTGCCGACCTTCTGGCCGACGAGGCCCTGGTCCCAGCCCTTGATGACCTGGTTCTGACCGATGGTCAGGCCGGACAGCGGGGTGCCCTTGGTCCACGACGAGTCGAACGGCGTGCCGTCCCACAGCCAGCCGGAGTACTGCACGGTGATCGACTGCCCGGAGGCGACCGTCGCGCCGCTGCCCTGGATCAGGGGCTGCACGACGAGGGAGGTCGGGGCGGCCGTCTTGACCGGGGTGAGCGTCGGCGCACCCTTGTCGTCGAGCTTGACCGTCGGCAGACCGGCCGGCGGCGTCACCGCGGTGCCCGCGGCGCGCGAGGGGACCGTGCCGATCACGTCGATGACGCCGACGATCGTCGAGCCGGAGCTCGTCGACGGCACGGCCATCAGCACGCGAGCACCGACCTTCGAGGCGCTCAGGGCCTTGTACAGGTCGGCGTTGAGGCCGGTGCTGCTGATCGCCACCGTCTCCGGCGCCGCACCGTAGCTGCTCTGGCCCTCGGTGCCGTCCGACCCCTGCACCGCCACGCTGTGGAACTGGATGATCGTGCCGTCGGAGAGCGCGGCACCCGTGCCGGGCGACAGCAGCTTGACCACCGGGCCGCTGACGCTGAACGGCTTGGACGGCAGCGTGATGGTCGGCTTGCTGCTGGCGTCGCCGGTGACGGTGATCTTGTCCACGGCGGCGAAGTCCGCTGGGCTGGCCGTGGCGGCGCCCGTCGCGGCTGCGGTCGGGGCGCTGGTGGCCGACGGGCTCGCGGTGGACTTCGCCGAGCTGTTGCCGCTGCACGCAGCCAGGCCACCGAGGCCGATGGTGAGGGCGAGCGCGGCGGCGACGGCGCTCCGGACGGCTGTGGTGCGACGCACAGGAAGGCTCCGGTCGGGTTGGGTTGGCGCGCCCGGGTCGGGAGCGACCCGTGCACGGTACGCGACCAGCCTGAGAGTCGCCCGGGCCGACCGTCCTGCGGGCTACAGCGGCAGCGCCTGCTCGCGCAGCAGCGCCTCCTCCGACGCGGCCTCGAGCGCCTCGTCGGACGCGACTGGCGACGCGCCCTCGAGGGCGGCCGGCGGGTAGGGCGTCGGGACGACGGGGTCGACCGCCGCCTGCTCGAGCAGCGCGTCGTCGCGCGGCGGCGTGCGCGGGTCCACCAGCCGACGACGCTCGTGCTGGTAGGCCCACGTCAGCGGGATCAGCGCGGCGACCCAGGCGAGCGGCGACGCGAGGCACGCGCCGAGGAAGCCGAGCGGCCCGGTGAGCAGCAGCGCGGCCAGCACGCGCGTGATCAGCTCCATCACGCCCGCCGTCGTCGGGATCACGGTGCGACCCAGCCCCTGCAGGGTGCCGCGCTGCACGAAGAGCATGCCGAGCAGCGCGTACGGGATGCCGTTGGACACCAGGTACACCTGGGCCAGCTGCACCACGTGCTCCTGGCCCTGCCCGACGAACAGCCGCACCAGCCACGGCCCGGCCAGGATGTTCACCGCGCCGACGGCGACGGCGAACCCGGCGGACATCAGGCAGGTCTGCGCGACGCCCACCCGGATGCGGTGGTAGAGCCGCGCACCGTGGTTCTGCGCCGCGAACGTGGCCATGGCCAGCCCGAACGACTGCAGGGGCGCGATGGCCAGCGCGTCCACCCGTCCGGCGGCGGTGAACGCGGCGACCGCCGGGGCGCCCAGACGGTTCAGCGCGTACTGCAGCACCAGCGTGCCGAGCGCGATGATCGACATCTGGAAGCCCATCGGCAGCCCCAGCCGCAGCGGCTCCAGCAGCTCGGCACGGGTCAGCCGGAAGTCCTCGCGGTGCAGGTGCAGGATCGGCATCCGCGCGCGGATCAGCCACAGGCAGGCCAGCACAGACGTCAGCTGGGCGGTGATCGTGGCGAGCGCGGCACCGGCGACGCCCATCCGCAGGCCGCTGACGAACGCCCACACCAGCAGCACGTTGAGCACGCAGGACAGCACGAGGAAGACGAGCGGCGTCCGGCTGTCACCGAGCGCCCGGATGGTGTTCGACAGGAAGTTGAACGCCACCATCGCGGTGCAGCCCCAGAACGTCACCACGATGAAGGTGGTCGCGTCCTGGCGGATCTCCGGCGGCGTGCGCATCAGCACCAGCAGCCACGGCGTGATGGTGGTGGCCACGGCCGTCAGCAGCACGGCCGCGGCCGCCGTCAGGATGGCGCCGGCGGCGACCGAGCGGCGCACCCCGCGCTCGTCGCGCGCCCCGAAGGCGTGCGCGGTGGGGATGGCGAAGCCCGACGACATGCCCCACGTGAAGCCCAGCAGCAGGAACTGGAGCCCGCCGGTGGAGCCGACGGCCGCGAGCGCGTCGACGCCGATGGTGCGGCCGACGACGAAGGCGTCGGCGAAGCCGTAGAGCTGCTGGAACACGTTGCCGATGAGCAGCGGGACGGTGAAGGCGATGATCAGGCGGGCCGGGCGACCGGAGGTCAGGGCAGTGGGCACAGGGGTGCGGCGTTCTACGAGCAGCGGGAGGGGAGGTCGGGGTGGAGACGAGCGAGGGGGGCACCCGAATCGATTCGAGCGGAACCGATGTTAACGCTGCCGTGCGCCGAGGGGCACCCTCATTTCTGCATCCGGGACGCCTCTCTCCGAACCGCTTTCGCGCCACGTGTGGCATGTCCGAGACGGACGTCGTCGCCAACCTGGGTGATCGTTGGTTGATCGCGGTCCGTTCGACGCTGAGCCGTGACCGGCATCCCTCAGACTCGTTCCGTGACGACGCCGAGCGCTCCGCCGGTCTTCACGCCGGCGTCGCGCGTTCGCTGGCTTCGCCCGGTCGGCACCACCCTCGCGATTGCCGGCGCAGTCGTGCTCGGGGTGATCGCGCTCTTCTTGATGCTCGCCGCCATGTCGGACCCCGCCACGCCCTGGGTGGGTTTCGTGCCCGGCCCGGACGGCAGACCGACGGTGCTGGTTCAACGTTCCGGAGCCGAGAGCGTGACCCGGGTCCAGGTCCTGGCATCCGACACCGACCGGACCGTTCTTTGGCAGATCGACCGGGTGCCGGGCTCGCCGTGGGACGGAACGGTCCAGCTCGGCACCGTCCCGAAGGGCTTCGTGCTGCGCGCTGCCACGCAGGGGGCGTCGATTCCCGGTGGCGCCCAGGTCGCGGTCACGAACGGCTGCTACGCCTCGTACATCACCGTGCCGAGTGGATCGCTGACACCGGGCGTCGTGACGACCAACAGCCAGCAGGTCAGCCTCGACGAGTTCTACAGCTCCGGGGGCGCGTTCACGCCGTGTGGAGCCGAGGAGTTTCGGACCCCAGGCAGGATCGCGCTCGGCGGACTCGTTCTCCTGCTCGCCGGGCTCGGCGCGCTCATCGCCAGCGCCCGTCACCGCGTGCGGTGACCCCTCGGACATCACGCTCCCGAGCGGCTTCGTGCCGAAGTGACGACCACGAGGTGATCGCCGTCAGCACCCCCGGGGTGCACGGGCATCGCTCATGGGCGAGGGGTGACCATCGGTGTCCCGGAGCTGCGCGGCTCGTCGCGGACGCTGTCGATCCAGCCCTGGACCCGTTCCTTGCGCGCCTGTGCACGACGCCCTGGTAGGCGCGAAACGACATGGTGCTCGCCGCCGGTAGTGGCACCACTGTCCCGTCCTCGCCGTGGAAGACAAGCTCATGCAGGTAGACGAAGGGCGCGTAGGGGCCCGTCTCGATCTCGACGTGGCCGTTCGACAGTCGGTACGGCCGGCTGTCGAAGTTGCGGTACGTCACCCGTCCGCGCGAGAAGCGGACACCGCCAGTGAGAGCCCCCAGCACTGCAAGCGCGCCTCCCAGGATCGGGATCCAGCCCCCCATGATCTGCAGGACGGCAGGGCCTTGGAGGTTGCTGGCGCCGAGCACGACGAATACCGCCCCGACCAGGACGAGCACCGTCGTCTGACCCCACGAGACCATCTGCCGCACGTGCGCACCCTCCTTCGTCGCGCCCTCCACCACAGGTGGTGTCGCAACCCACCATCGCCGTCCGGGATACCAGCTCCACCGGCACCCGGAACGTATCGGCTACGCCCGCGCGCTCTCCCGGGGCGCGAACGTGGCCTTCGCGGACGGCGTCCCACGTCGGTGGGAAAGGCGGTCCACGATCGTCCGGACGTACGCCACACCCGCTGAGTACTCCAGTGGACCTCTGTCCTCGAGGTCGATGCTTATGTCGACCTCGAGCACCTCCGCGGAGGCGCGGCTCCGCCACCGGGTACCCGGCGATGAGGCGACCTCGACCGGTTCCTTGAAATGGCACAGGCACCACAGCAGCGGCCAGCCTCGTGCTCGCATCCCCCACGCGAAGACCGCGCTGGCCTCCCAGGCGGCAAGGGCGTCGCGCACGCCGTCCACGAAGGCGTTCACCGGCGGGTCTCCGTCGTAGATGTAAGCCCAGATTGGCTTGATCATCGCCAGTGCCGCCCACGTGTCATCGGGCCATGAGAGCCCGGCGTCCTCGTAGACCTCCCGAGCGAGGGTCGCCAGCTCGAGGGCTCGCTCAGGCGGAAGGTCAACGACGACAACTCCTTCTGACCGGGCGACGTCGGCGACGAACTCAGGCCCCGCCGAGATCACTGCACACACAAGCGCCAGGAGCCCGTCGCCCACCGCGTCTTGTCCATCCGGATAGCGCAGTGCTGCGTGAGCGAGACCGGCGGTCGTCGCTTCCAACCGTGCCTGAAAGCTCACCAGCTGCGGAGGATCGAGTGCACGGAGGGCTTCCCTCAACCGCTCGAGAGACTCCTCGGTCACCTCGCCGCGGAGGTTCCCTATGAGCTCCCAGAACTGGCTCTCGTCCATAGCCCCTCGGCCACTCGGCGTCAGCTCTGAAACCGCCCGGCGGTACCGCGCGTGCCGGCGAATCTACGCAGTCGAGCCACCGCGGGGAGTGGTTTCGCTACAGCAGTCGCCGCGAGCCCGGCTCCTCGACCCGCAGCCACCGGTACCCGTAGCCGGCCAGCGGCAGCTCGACCCGCCCCTTCTCGTCCACCTCGGTCGTGCCCTCGCACAGCAGGTCCACCAGGCAGGTGCCCTCCGGCAGGTCCGGCAGCTCGAGAGGCACCACCGCTGCCTCCTTGCTCAGGTTGTGCAGGCTGACCATCGACGCGTCCTGCCACGTGGACCGCATCGCCAGCACCGAGTCGTGCGGCTGGTCGAGGATCTCCGCCCGCGGCGTCCAGCCCAGCTCGGGCGCCTCCCGGTACCGGCGGATCAGCGTCTGGACGAACGAGAGCAGCGACTCCGGGTCACGCCGCTGGTCGGCGACGTTTACGTGCTCCGGCCCGAACGGTCCGTCGGTCACCGGCCGCACCAGCCGTGACGGCGCCACCCGGCTGAACCCGCCGTTCTTGCCGGACGTCCACTGCATGGGGGTGCGGACCGCACGCCGGTCCTCGGCCGCGAGGTTCTCGCCCATGCCGATCTCCTCGCCGTAGAACAGCACCGGCGTGCCCGGCAGGGCGAAGAGCAGGGAGTACACCATCCGGACGCGGCGGGGGTCGCCGTCGAGCATGGGGGGCAGTCGGCGGCGCAGGCCGCGGTCGTACAGCTGCATGTCCGGGTCGGGGCCGAAGGCGTCGAACACCTCCTGGCGCTCCTCGTCCGTCAGCTTGTCGAGCGTGAGCTCGTCGTGGTTCCGCACGAAGGTCGCCCACTGGGAGTCCTTCGGGATCTCCGGCCGGGACTCGAGCGCCGTGCGCAGCGGTCGGGCGTCCTGCCGGGCGAGGGACAGGTACAGGTTCTGCATCACGATGAAGTCGAACTGCAGGTCCAGCTCCCGGCCCTCCACCACGCCCTGGTCGTCGTGGTCGCCGAAGAACAGGCTCTGCTGGTCGTACGGGAGGTTCACCTCGCCCATCAGGATCGAGTCGCCCACCCGTCGCGACAGGAACGCCCGCAGCGCGGTGAGGAACTGGTGGGGGCGGTCGACGTCGTCGTCCGGACGCGAGGCCACGTCGGCGAGGAAGAACGGCACCGCGTCGACGCGGAACCCGGACAGCCCCAGCTGCGCCCAGTACCCCATCACCTTGGCGATCGCGTCCCTGACCTGCGGGTTCGCCGTGTTGAGGTCCGGCTGCTGGTGGTAGAAGTGGTGCCGGTACCACTCGCCGGCCACCTCGTCGTACGTCCAGATCCCCTTCTCCTTGTCGGGGAAGACGACCTCCTTGTGGGTGTCCGGCGGCTTGTCCGGCCGCCACACGTAGAAGTCCCGGTACTTGCTGTCCTTGCTGCGGCGGGCGGCCTGGAACCACGGGTGCTTGTCCGACGTGTGGTTGACCACCAGGTCGGCGATCACGCGGATGCCGCGGTCCTTGGCGGTGCGCACCAGCTCGACGAAGTCGCCGGCGTCGCCCAGCCGGGGGTCGACGCCGTAGTAGTCGGTGATGTCGTAGCCGTCGTCGTAGTCGGTGGTCGGGTAGAACGGCATCAGCCACAGACACGTGACGCCCAGGTCCGCCAGGTGGTCGATGCGCTGGACGGCGCCGGGTAGGTCGCCGTAGCCGTCGTCGTTCCAGTCCATGAACGTCTTGACGTCCAGGCAGTAGATGACGGCGTTCTTCCACCACAGGTCGCCGGTGTCACGGATCCGCATGAAGTGGTTCATACCGGGTGAAGCGCCGGTGCGCGCGGCGAGCGGACGGAGCGCCTGGTCGCGCGCCCGGGCGGAGTCACCCACGCCGGCCGGTTGCTCCCGCGTAGCGTCGGGACCACGGCGCGGCAGCGCCGCAGGTGGGACGACGACGAGGACGCACCATGACTGCACCCCTGGCCTACGCGGTGGTCGGCTCCGGCTGGCGCGGCGAGTTCTTCGTCCGGATGGCACGCCTGATGCCGGACCGGTTCCGCTGCACTGGCGTGGTGACGCGGTCCGACGAGCGCGCCGAGTGGGTGCGGCGGACGTGGGGCGTGCCGGCGCTGCGCTCGCTCGACGAGATCGACGGGGTGGACGTGGTGGTGGTGGCCACCCCGTGGCCGGTGACGCCGGTGACGATCCGGGCCCTGGTGGACCGCGAGATCCCGGTGCTGGCCGAGACGCCCCCGGCGCCCGACGCCGCCGGCCTGGTGAAGCTGTGGCACCACGTCGGCTCGACCGAGCTGGTGCAGGTGGCCGAGCACAGCGTGTTCATGCCGGCGCATGCCGCCCGGGAGGCCGTGGTCGACTCCGGCCTGATCGGCGAACCGACCAGCGTCCAGGTGTCCTCGACGCACCTGTACCACGCGATGGGCCTGGTCAGGCGGCTGCTCGGGGTGGCGCCGGGCCCCGCCGTCGTCCGCGCGTCGGCGTTCACCGCCCCGCTGCTGGACCCGCGTAACCGCGACGGCTGGACCGGTGCCGAATGGCCCGTCGGGGCGCGGACCGTGCTGGCCACCGTCGACCTGGGCGAGAACCGCAGCGCCCTCTACGACTTCACGGACAACCAGTGGCACAACCCGCTGCGTGCCAACCGGATCGTGGTGCGCGGCTCGCTCGGCGAGATCGTCGACGACCAGGTCACCCGGTGGGCCGAGGAGCGGACCGTCCTGACGTCGCCGATCGTCCGGCGCCAGTCCGGCATCGAGCAGAACCTCGACGGCTGGGACACCGAGCACCTCAGCCTGGACGGGCAGGTGCTGTGGCGGAACCCGTTCGAGGGGGCCCGGCTGGCGGACGACGACCTGGCGGTGGCGGGCCTGCTCGCGGCGACCGCGGAGTGGGTGCACGGCACCGGGCCGGCGCCGTACCCGCTGGCGGAGGGCTGCCAGGACCACCTGCTGGGGCTGGCGATCGAGGAGTCCGCGCGGACCGGCGAGCCGGTGCAGGTGCCGGCCGCGCCGTGGGCGACCGCCTGACCCTGGTCGTCCGGCGCGGGCGGGGTCGCTACTTGCCGACGCCCACCGCGATCCCCGCGACCACGTACCGCTGCAGCGACAGGAACACCGCGAACAGCGGCAGCACGCCCAGCACCAGCGTCGGCAGCAGCTGCTCGGGGCTCAGCGTGTGCGTGCCGATCGTGGCGTACACGGCCAGCGTCACCGTCTGCTTCGAGTCCGACGACAGCAGCACCAGCGGCAGGATCAGGTCGTTCCACACCTGCATCACCACGAAGATCGCCAGGGTGGCCGTCGCAGGCTTGAGCAGGGGGAACACGATCTGCGCGAACGTCCGAAGCAGCCCGGCGCCGTCGACGGCGGCCGCCTCCTCGAGCTCGGCCGGCACGGTGCGCAGGAAGCCCGCGAAGAAGAACACCGCGAACGGCGTCGTCGTCGCCGCATACGCCAGGACGATGCCGCCGTAGCTGTCCAGCAGGTGCAGCTTCTGCATCACCTCGTACAGCGGGGTCAGCACCACGAAGATCGGGATCGTCAGCCCGGAGACGAACACCTGGTACACCGTCCGGGTCCACCGGCGGGTGTGGCGCACGATCGCCCAGGCCGCGAGCGAGGCGGTCAGCACCGTCAGCGCCGCGGTGGCCAGCGTGATCAGCAGCGTGTTCCCGACGCTGCGCAGGTAGTGCATGTTGACGAACGCCGTGCGGTAGTTCTGCCAGTCCGGTGCCGTCGGGAACGCGAACGGGTTGTCCGGTGCGCTCTGCCCGTGGTGCAGCGAGACGACGACGAGCACGTAGATGGGCGTCAGCACCAGGGCGGCGAACAGCACGAGGAGCACCGAGGCGACCCCGTTGCCCAGTCGGCGGCGCGTGCGACGGACGGTCCGGCGGGGTGCTGTCGACGTCTGCTGCTGCGTGGCGGGTGCGGTGAGGGTGGTCATGCGAGGTCGGCCTCCCGCCGGCGCAGCAGGGTCGCCTGGATGACGCCGACCACGACGGTCAGCACGAGGAGCCCGACGGCCAGCGTCGTGCCGTAGGCGAACTGGTAGTTGGCGAAGCTGTTGTTGTAGATGACCAGGCTCAACGTCTGCGTCGAGTCCTCCGGTGCGCCCTGCGTCATGATGAACGGCAGGTCGAACACCCGCAGCGAGCCGATCACGCTCAGCGTGATGTTGATGGTGAACGACGGTGCCAGCAGGTGCCAGTCGATGTGCCGGAACCGGCGCCAGCCGCTCGCGCCGTCCAGGTTGGCCGCCTCGAGCAGGCTCGGCGAGATCGCCATGTAGTTGGCCAGGTAGATGGTCGCCGTGTAGCCCAGGAACATCCACACGTAGATCGCGGCGATCGCCCACAGGGCGGTGTGCGGGTCGCCCAGCCACACCGGCTCGAACCGGTGCAGGCCCAGGGCGTCCATCACCACGTTCAGCGGACCGCCGAGCGGCGAGTAGACGTACGACCACAGGTACCCGACGGCGACGAACGCCATCATCGCCGGCAGCAGCAGGCCGGCCCGCACCACGTCGCGCACGCGCTCCTGCCGGAACAGCCAGAACGCGACCAGCAGGGCCAGCGCGTTCTGCACCACGACCACCACGACGGTGTAGGCGAGCGTGTTGGTCAGCGCGCGACGCACGGTGGGGTCGGAGACGGCGTGCACGTAGTGGGTCAGGCCGACGAAGGCGCCGCCGTTGGGGCCGATCGCGTCGGTGAAGCTCAGCTGGATGCCCCGGACCAGCGGGTACAGCACGAATGCCGTGAAGAGAAGGGCTGCGGGGGCGATGAGCGCCATCGCGGATCGGCCACGGATCTGCATGGGGACCTCCGGGGGTCCGGGGCAGCGCGGCGTGCGGCTGCCCCGGACCCGGGTGCTGGTTGCTAGGCGGCGGTCTTCGGGATGGTCTGGTCGAGCTTGGCCAGCAGCGACGTGCTCGACTGGGTCGGGTCGTTGAACAGCGACGTGCCGACCTTCCAGAACTCCTGCTCGTACGTCGGGTAGTGCAGGTACTCGATGGGCGACACCTGCGAGTGACCGGCGTTGAAGGCGTCGACGTAGGCCGCGGCCTTCGGCATCTGCGGGCTCGGGACGTTCTGCAGCGTCGTGAACGAGTTCTCCGCAGCCAGGTAGCGGCTGTCGTTCGCCGGGTCGGCCATGAACGCGACGTACTTCTCCGCGGCGTCCTTGTGCTTGCTCGCGGCGTTCACGCCCCAGCCCGAGCCGACGAAGGTGACGCCGTTGGGCTTGCTGCCGGCGTCGCCGCCGGGGAACGGGTTGAACGAGAAGTCGAACTTGGCGTTCTGCTGGAAGTTCTGCAGCTCCCAGGCGCCCATCACGGTGAACGCCCACTTGCCGGCGGCGAAGTCGGCGTTGCCGGTGTTGAACGGCTCGATGCCGTTCTGCAGCTTGCCGTCGACGGTGCCGTTGGTCAGCAGCTGCTTGATGTGGTCGAACACCGGCGTGAACGTCGGGTTCCACGACGAGCTGCCGGTGTCGTAGCCGGCGCCCCACGTGGCGGGCAGCAGGTTGGCCGCGAGGGCCAGCGTCAGCTGCTCGGAGGTCCAGCCGCCCTGGTTGGCCAGCAGCAGGCCGGGCTGGCCGGCGTCCTTCAGCTTCTGCAGCGCCGCCAGGAAGTCCGGCCACGTCTGCGGGACGTCGGTGATGCCGGCCTTCTTCAGGATGTCGAGGTTCGCGTAGAGCCCGATCGGGATGTTCTGCTGCGTGAACGCATACGTCTTGCCGTTCACCTGACCGAACGGTGCGACGTTGGGCAGCAGCTGCGAGACCCACGCCTGCGAGGAGAGGTCCTCGAGGTAGCCCTGCTTCTGCCACTGCTGCACGCGCGTGGGGTTGGTCATCAGCACGTCGGCGTCCGTCTTGGCGGCCAGCCGGGTGTTGTTGTACTGGTCGTACTCGCCGTTGGCGACGTACTTGTAGTCGATCGTGATGTCCGGGTACTTCTTCTGGAAGTCGGCGTTGATCTCGGGGATGCTCGCCAGCTCGGTGCCGCCGCCCTCGAAGCCGACGACGGTCAGCGTCACCTTCCCGGAGCCGGCGGTGGAGCCGGAGCCCGAGCCGCCGCTCGAGCATCCGGCCATGGCCAGTGCGGCGGCCGCAGCCCCGGCCACCAGCAACGACTTGCGCATGTGTCCACTCCTTCGTGTGTGCAACATGGTGGGGGTGATGCCTAGGCGGTGCGCGCTGCGTCCGCCGGGTGTGGAGCCGGTGCGGTCCGCGCCGTGAGCGGGCCGGCCGGCCGGTCGTCGCCGTGCTCGATCGCCGCGGGTCGCGTCTGGATCGAGCGCAGCAGCCCCAGGTCGAACTTCGGCACCCGGTCGAACCGCGCGATGCCGTTCTTCTCCTGGAAGACGTCGGTGAGCTGCGTGAAGCAGTAACCGAACATGTCGGGGTCGTCGAGCAGCCGGTCGACCAGCGCCCGGAAGCGGTCCACCCACTCCGGCGCGCTGCGCGGGGCCTCGCCGTAGCCCCACGAGTCGTCGCCGTGCCCGTCGACCTCGGACCACCAGATGCCGCCGAACTCGCTGCAGAAGTACGGCTGACCGGCGTACGGCACCGACCACGGGGAGCCGTCGGGCGCCCGGTTGGTGTACGGCCGGCCGGCGGCCAATCCGTCCATCTGCCGGGCGAACACGGCCGGGTCCTGCTCGTACAGGTGCGAGTCGTAGACGTCGGCACCGGGGACCCGGTGCGCGTAGCCGGAGGTGTCGAGCACGGGGCGGGTCGGGTCGACCGCCTTGGTCAGCAGGTACAGGGCCCGCGTCGCGTCGTCGAGCACGGACAGCCGGGGGCCGATCGGCTCGAAGGTCTCGTTCAGCGGGCACCAGCCGACGATCGACGGGTGGGACAGGTCGCGCGTCAGCGCCTCGACCCACTCGGTGACGAACGAGACGGTGGGCACCTGCCGGCCGTCGTCGTCCAGCGCACCCCAGTCCGCGAACTCGCCCCACACCAGGTAGCCGAGGCGGTCCGCGTGGTACAGGTACCGCTCCTCGAACACCTTCTGGTGCAGGCGCGCACCGTTGAACCCGGCGGCGCGGCCCAGCTCGATGTCCCGCACCAGGTCGGCGTCCGACGGGGCGGTCAGCAGGCCGTCGGGCCAGTAGCCCTGGTCCAGCACCAGCCGCTGGAACACCGGCCGGCCGTTCAGCAGCATCCGGCGGCCGTCGATCGCGACGGACCGCATGCCGGCATAGCTGTCCAGGGTGTCGACGGGCACGCCGTCGTCGAGCAGCGTGAACCGGACCCGGTACAGGTGCGGGTCCTCAGGCGACCACAGGCGCAGGCGGTCGGCCGGCACGTCGAGGGTCAGGCCGGGGGTGATGCGCGACGTGACCTCGACGGCACCGGCCGCGACCAGGCCCCCGTCGTCGGACAGCTCGACCCGGGCGGTCAGCCCGGCGTGCGGGCGCGCGACGGGGAGCTCGAACGCGAAGCTCGACGAGGCCAGGTCCGGCACGGTCACGGGCCGCAGCAGGTGGCTGGCGGGGACGGGCTCGAGCCACACGGTCTGCCAGATTCCGGTGGTCCGCGTGTAGAAGGCCTCGTAGTTCTCCGCCCGACGGGACTGCTTGCCCCGCGCCTGGACGGCGTGCCGGTCGTCCTCGACCAGCAGCGAGAGCGTGAACGTCGGGCCGGTCAGCGCGTCCGTCAGGTCGACCGAGAAGGACGTGAAGCCGCCGCGGTGCCGGCCCACCTCGACGTCGTCCACCCAGACGGTCGTGTGGTGGTCCGCCGCTCCGACGTGCAGCAGGACCCGCTGACCCCGCCACTCCTCGGGGAGGGTCACCTCGCGCTGGTACCGCACCGCGTCGACGAAGTCGGTCCGGCCGATGCCGGACAGCTCCGACTCCCGGGCGAACGGGACGACGATCGTGCCGGCCAGCGACCAGGACGACGGCACCTGCGCGGAGCCGCCCTCGTCGAACCGCCAGGGGCCGTTGAGGTTCAGCCACTCCTGCCGCACCAGCTGCGGGCGCGGGTACTCGGCGCGGGGCAGCTCGGCCTGGACCAGCTCGGCCTGGACCAGCTCGGCCTGGACCAGCTCGGCCTGGACCAGTTCCGCCTGGACAGGCTCGGCGTGGTCGCCGATGCGGCGGCTCGTCGTTTCCCTCGATGCAAACGGCACGTCGAGGAGAGTAGCCACGGCTTTGCCTCGATGCAAGCCCCCAATCCAGGGCTCGCTTCGCGGCCCGCCGTCCCGGTGCTGGACGAGGTCGTGCCGCCCGTCGGACGGCGGGCGCGCTCGGGCGGTCGATCAGGGGACCGGCGAGCCGCGCCCGTCTCGGACGGGCTTGGCGCGGCCCCGTGGTCGATCAGGCGACCGGCGAGCTCTCCCGCACGATCAGCCGGTGCGGGCCCACCAGCACCTCGCCCGGCAGGTCCTCGCCGGACAGCCGGCGCGCGATCCGGTCGAGCGCCGTGCGGGCCAGCCACTTCTTGTCCGGGCTGACGGTGGTCAGCGACGGGGTCGCGAACCGGCCGTCCTCGATGTCGTCCCAGCCCACCACGGCGACGTCGTCCGGCACCGAGACGTGGGCCTCATACAGCGTGCGAAGCGCGCCGAGCGCGAGGGGGTCGGAGAAGCAGAAGACGGCATCCGGCCGGTCGGGACCGTCCAGCAGCCGGCGCATCGCGGCCGCACCCTCCGGACGCCGGAAGCCGCTGACGTACTCGACGATCTCCGGCAGGTCGCGGCCACCGGCACGGAGCGCCGCCCGGTACCCCTCGAGGCGCAGGGCGCTCGACCCGTGGGCGGCGCGCTCGGCGCCGATCGCCGCGATGCGCCGTCGTCCCTGCTGGACCAGGTGGTCCACCGCCTCGTAGGCGGCCTGGAAGTTGTCGATCATCACCTTGTCGAAACCGGGGAACTCGTCCTCGCCGAGGAACACCAGCGGACCGGCGGCGAACCCCGCGACGTCGTCGGCGCGCAGCGCGAGCGGGCTCAGCACCAGGGCGTCGAACAGAGCACCGGTCGCCGTCCGGTGCAGCAGCGCGAGCTCCCGCTCGTGGTCGCCGTCCGTCTGGTCCACCACCACGGTCAGGCCGTGCTCGGCGCCGCCCTCGACGAACGCCCTGGTCAGCTCCGCGAAGTACGCGGTGTCGAGCTCGGGCAGCATCAGGCCGACCAGGCCGGAGCGGCCGACCTTCAGGCTGCGCGCCAGCTCGCTCGGCCGGTACTCCAGCTCCTCGATCGCGCGGAGCACGCGCTCGCGGGTGTCGGGCGCGACGTGGTCGAACCCGTTCACGACGTTGGAGACCGTCCGCACGGACACGTTGGCCGCCCGTGCGACCTCGCGGCGCGTCGCCATGACGCCGCCTCCCCCCGGTCGTGGCCGTGATTGCCTCGAGGCAACCGCTCGCTCGGGATCCTAGCCGCAGGTCCGCGGCCGCCGCCGGTGACCAACGTCCGGACCTCTGCCGACCGCCAAGCAACCGCCGTGCCGTCACGATCTGCCCTCACCCGTGCTGTGGCAGAGCACCCGGCCCGGGGTGAGGCTGGTTCATCGACGACCCTCGACGGGAGGAGACGAAGATGGCGGTGACCAGCTTCCAGGACCTGCCCCTGGCGGACCGCGACCGCGACTGGGACGGCGACGCCGCCGAGCGCCGGGTGCGCAAGTGGGCCGGTGCGGACGACGAGCCCAACGAGAGGTACCGCGACGCGCACGTCTGGTACGACGCGGATGCGAAGGACAACTTCACCGGCTACAAGCTGCTGATCGCGGACGTGGTGGGCGGAAAGCTGCAGGCGGTGCCGCGTGCGGTGTTCGCCGCCGCGGCCGTGATGCAGGGGTCGCGCGGCGGGATCGACGTGCCGGACAAGGACCGCGATCGCATCCGCAGCCACCTGGCCAAGTACTACAAGAAGCTCGACGAGACGCCGCCCTGGGACGACTGAGGCACGCGCCCGGAGCAGTTTCCGTGCCACCGAACTCCCATTGTCGGAATTACGAGAACGGCGCGGAAATGCCGGCGCGGCGGTGATCCGCGCCATTTCTCCGTAGGCTTGACGGTCGAGCGCCCGCTGAGCACGCCGCCGTTCCCGTCGTCGTGCGCACCGCGGGCCACCACCGCCGCCCTCGTCTGGAGCCCGCCGTGCCTGCCGCCGTGCCCCCCGCCGCCTCGCCGCCGACCGCTGCCGACCGTCGTCGCTGGCGCCGCAACCTCGCCGACGAGCGCGCCGAGGCTGCCGCCTACCGGGACCTCGCGTCGCGCCGGACCGGTGAGGAGCGCGAGATCCTGCTCGCGCTGGCGGAGGCCGAGCGCCGACACGAGGCCCACTGGCTGATGCTGCTCGGGGACGACGTCGGCCGGCCGCAGCGCGGCGACTGGCGCACCCGCACGCTGGGACTGCTGGCCCGGCGGTTCGGTTCGGTGTTCACCCTGGCTCTGGCGCAGCGCGCCGAGATGCGGTGGGCGGCGGACGCGGACGCCGACGCGACGCCGACGATGGCGGCGGACGAGCGGATCCACGTCGAGGTGATCCGCGGTCTGGCCACCCGCGGCCGCAACGCGATCTCCGGTCGGTTCCGGGCCGCCGTGTTCGGCGCCAACGACGGGCTGGTCAGCAACCTCGCGCTGGTGCTCGGCATCGGCGCCAGCGGGGTGCCGGCCGGCACGGTGCTGCTCGGCGGCCTGACGGGCCTGCTGGCCGGCGCCCTGTCGATGGGCGCGGGGGAGTACGTCTCGGTCCGCTCCCAGCGCGAGCTGCTCGAGGCGTCCCGGCCGGCGGCGGCCGCGGGCGAGGCGCTGCCGATGCTCGACGTCGACGCCAACGAGCTGGCGCTGGTGTACCGGGCGCGTGGGCTGGACGCGACGGCCGCTGCCGACCGGGCGGCCGTGGTGCTCGGCTCGCTGGACCGCTACCGCGAGCAGCAGGCGCTCGACGCGTCGCTGCTGCGCTCGTCCACGGCACTCCCCGGTGACGACGAGCCGCTGCCGCCCGTCTCCGGCCAGACCCCGGCACCGCCGACGGACGAGCACGAGACGATCGGCACCGCGTGGGGTGCCGCCGGTGCGAGCTTCTGCTTCTTCTCGGTCGGCGCCGCGATCCCCGTCATGCCGTACCTGCTGGGCGCCACGGGCCTGACGGCGGTGCTGTGGTCGGCCGGACTGGTCGGCATCGCGCTGATCGGCACCGGCTCGGTGGTGGGAGTGCTGTCCGGCGCCTCGCCGGTGAAGCGGGCGCTGCGCCAGCTGGCGATCGGCTACGGCGCCGCCGCGGTCACCTACCTGCTCGGCTCGGTGTTCGGCACCTCGGCCAGCTGACCGGGCGCTACCGGGTCGACCCCAGGGCGGCACGCATCCGTCTCCCAGACCGACGGGTCGACCGCGCAGATGCGCCGGGTCGACCCCCGGAGGAGCCGCCTCGCCCCGCAGCACGGTCCGTGCCCGCAGCTCGCGGCCGAGCCGACCGGGCACGAGTTTCGACGTGTACGCCTGGTGTACGTACACCGGGCGTACACGTTGAAAGGGTTCCCTTCTTCCCGGCGCCCAATTCGCGTGCGCCCCACCGTCGTCCCGGTCTAGCGTCACGCCCGCTCCCGGACCAGCAGCCGGGCGGCGTTCGCCGCCGCGGGTCCTGCGCATCGCCCGGCGAGCACCTGCCAAGGAGCAGCGCCTGTAGAGCGCCCGGGTTCAACTCCCGATCGACCTGCCGGTGCACGGTCACCCCCGGTGACGCGGCCTGCGGCGGCGAGCCCGCTCGTCCGTCCCCCGTCGTCACCCGACCATGCACCGGTGGGCCGGCTCACCGGGCAGACGTGCAGCGGAGCGACGAGAGGAGGCAGCCATGAAGGTGATCGTGCAGGAGTGGGAGCGGGTGCTGGTGTACCGCGACGGACGGTTCGAGACCGAGCTGGCCTCCGGTCGGCACCGGCTGCGGCGCTGGCGGCGGCGGGTGGTCCGGGTCGCGGTGCGGCCGCGGCTGGTTGTCGTGCCGCTGCAGGAGGTGCTGACGTCCGACGGCCTCGCCGTGCGGATCAGCCTCGCCGTGCGGGTCCGGGTGGCGGACGCCCGCCGCTGGCACGAGGTGGTCGACGGCCCGGACGCCTTCGTGCACGTCGCGGTGCAGGTGGCGCTCCGGGACGCGGTCGCGTCCCGGACGCTCGACGAGGTGCTGGCCGACCGGTCCGGCATCGCCGCGCAGCTGCTGTCGGCCGTTGAGCCGGCCGCCGCCGAGGTGGGGCTCGCCGTCGAGCAGCTCGCGCTGCGCGACGTCGTCGTCCCGGCGGAGCTGCGGCGTGCCGCAGCCGAGCTGGCCACCACGCGGGCGCAGGGTCTGGCCACGCTCGAGCGGGCGCGATCGGAGGTCGCCGCGATGCGGGCGCTGGCCAACGCCGCGCGCCTCGCCGAGCAGCAGCCGGCGCTGATGCGCCTCCGCACGCTGCAGGCGGTCGAGGCCGGCGGCGCGACCGTGGTGCTCAAGACGAGCTGAGGTCCTGGTCAGCGGGCGGGGTTGCCTACCATCTGCGGGTGCCCCGCCTGCTGCTCGACGCCACACCTCTGCGCGTCAGCCCGGCGTTCAGGCGGCTGTGGCTCGGGCTGTCGGTGTCGAACCTCGGCGGTCAGCTGACCGTGGTGGCCGTCGGGCTGCAGGTGTACCACCTGACCCGGTCGACGTTCGCGGTCGGCGTGCTGGGGCTGTTCGCGCTGGTGCCGCTGGTGGTGTTCGGGCTGTACGGCGGGGCGATCGCCGACCACGCCGACCGCCGCACGGTCGCCCTGGTCGCCTCGGCCGTCGCGTGGGTGGCGGTGCTCGGGCTCGTCGTGCAGGCCGTCGCGCACAGCACGTCCGTCGGCATCCTCTACGCGCTGGTCGCGCTCGAGTCCGGCGCCGGTGCGGTCAACTCCCCGGCGCGCGGCGCGATCATCCCGCGGCTGCTCGAGCCCCGGCACATGCCCGCGGCCAACGCCTGGCAGACGCTGGGCTGGAACATCGCGCTGACCGTCGGCCCGCTGGTCGGCGCCGGCATGGTGGCCCTCGGCGGGTACGGGCTGGCCTACGGCACCGATGCGGTGCTGTTCACGTTCGCGCTCGCGGCGCTCTACCGGCTGCCGCCCGTGCCGCCCGAGCGGTCGGCCAACGGCCGGCAGCGGGCCGGGCTCGGCTCGGTGCTGGACGGCCTGCGCTACCTGGGCACCCAGCCGAACGTCCGCATGACGTTCCTGGTGGACCTCTCGGCGATGGTGTTCTCGTCCCCGCGCGTGCTGTTCCCGGCGATCGGCGTCGTGTACCTGGGCGGCGGGGCGACGACGACGGGTGCGCTGACCGCCGCGGTCGCCGTCGGCGCCGTGCTGTCCGGGCTGCTGTCCGGCGGGCTGGCACGCGTCCGGTGGCAGGGCCAGACCATCGTCTGGTCCATCACGGTGTGGGGCCTGTCGATCGTGGCGTTCGGCCTGGTGCTGGTGCACGTCGGTCCGCACAGCCCGGCGCAGGTGCTGTGGGGCGCGCTGCTGGCGGTGCTGGTGGCCCTGGCGGTGGCCGGTGCCGCGGACAACACCAGCGCGGTGTTCCGCCAGACGATCCTGCAGACCGCCACGCCGGACGACATGCGGGGGCGCCTGCAGGGGGTGTTCACCGTGGTGGTCGCCGGCGGCCCGCGGCTCGGCGAGCTGGGGCTCGGTGCCGTGTCCTCCCGGATCGGCGAGGGCTGGGCGGCCGTGATCGGCGGTGCGGCGTGCCTGGTGGCGCTGTGGCTGCTCGTCGTCGGCCAGCCGCGCTTCTGGCGGTACGACGCGCTGGACCCGCAGCCCTGAGCCGGCGCCCGCGCCTCGCCGTCGGCTCCGGGAGCAGGAGGGAGGACGACCCCACCCCCCGGTCGGTTCAGGCGAGCGAGTCGAGGGCCGCGCGCAGGTTCGTCTCGAGCGTGGCGCGGTGGCCGTCCACCCAGTCGCCCTCGTACGCGCGCGGCACCAGCTCCACCCGCATGATCAGCGCGAAGTAGAGCCGGTACAGCTCGATCCGGGCGCGGACGGCCTGGTCGTCGAGGTCCGGTGCCTCGGCGACCGAGGCGTACCCGGCGAGCAGGCCCGCCGGCACGGGGCCGCGGCCCAGCTGGTCGGCGCCGACCAGCTCGAACGCCGGGTCGCCCCACAGGGCGCGCTCGGGGTCGATCACGCCGACCAGCTCACCGGTCGCCGGGTCGAGGAACAGGTTCCCCGGCCACAGGTCCGTGTGCACCAGCACCGGGGTGCGCACCTGGTCCAGCGTCGGCCGGTGCCGGGACAGCGTCGCCCGGACCTCGTCGGCCGGGACGGGCACCGCCCACCGCTCGGCGTCGCCGAGCGCAGCCTCGACCATCAGCCCGAACGCCTCTGCCCAGGTGCCGGCCCGCAGCGGCGACGCCTCACCGACGTACCCGAACACCGGCCCGGTCACCGCGTGCAGCCGCCCCATCAGCGCCCCGAGCTCGTGCTGCGCGCGGGCGGCACGGGGATCGTCGTCCACCGACCCCAGCCCGCAGTCGCCCCACGGCGTGCCACCCAGGCGGCTCGCCGCGACCAGGTCGCCGGGCCACACGGACCGGGAGAAGTCCTCGAGCAGCACCCGCGGCACCGGCACGCCCGGGACGTCCGCGAGCAACCGGTACACCAGCGCCTCGCTGCGGACCAGGTCGTGCTCGTAGGTCAGCAGGCGGTCCTGGTGGGTCGGCGCGGTCTTGACCACCGCCTCGCTGCCGTCGTCGAACGTCACCAGGAACGTGGTGGCGAACATGCCGCCGGTCAGCCGCTCGGCCCGGGCGGCGTGGCCCAGCGGCGCGAGGGCGCCACGCAGGGCGGCGAGTTCGTCGACGTGCTGCTCGGCGCCGGGGACGACGTCCTCGGGCGCCGTGGACCGGTCCTGGGTGCCCGTGCTCACGGCCGGTCAGCCTAGGGCTCGCCGTGCGGGCTCGGTGGCCCCGCGTGATGCTGGACGTCCTGCTCGTCCCCCGACCACCGGAGCCGACCATGACCTCTGCGCACTCCAGCGGCCACGCCCCCGAGCCCGCACCGGCGCGCATGGCAGCCGGCCTCGAGCACGACGAGCGCCTCGACGGCGTGGTGGACCAGCTCGCACCCGTCGCCCGCGCCGTGGTGGGCAGCGACACCCGCGCCTCGGTGCTGCGCGGCGACCCGATCGGCCACAAGCTGCACCCGCTGCTGACCGACGTGCCGCTCGGCCTCTGGATGTCCGCCACCGTGCTCGACCTGGTGGGCGGCCCGTCGGCCCGCCCGGCCGCCCGGCGGTTGATCGGGCTCGGGCTGCTCGCCACCGGACCGACCATCGCGGCCGGTCTGGCCGACTGGGAGAACAGCAACGAGCGGACGCGGCGCGTCGGTGTGGTGCACGCCGGCCTGAACGGGGTCGCCGCGGCCCTGTACGGCCTGTCCTGGATGGCTCGCCGGCGCGGGAACCACGGGCTCGGCGTGGTCGCCGCGCTGGCCGCGGGCGGGGCCGCCGGCGCCAGCGGCTACCTCGGCGGCCACATGTCGTTCGGCATGCGGTCGGACGGCTGATCCCGGCGGCGCCTCAGGCGCCGGCGGGTTCGGGTGTGCCCGCGCGCAGGACGCGGAGCGCGAGCACCGTCGCGACGAGGACCGCCCCGCCGCACGCCACCACCACCAGGTAGGCGGCGCGGGCGCCGCCGGCGTCCACCTGCGCCCCGGCGAGCGACGACGCGATCGACACCCCGACGTTCAGCGCGGTGCCGACCCACGTCAGCCCCTCCGTCAGCCGTCCCGGCGGCACGTGCGCCTGCACCAGGCCGTTGCCGGTGATGATCGACGGGGAGATGGTGAACCCGACGGCGAACATCACCGCGGCCAGCGCCCACAGGCTGTCGACCAGGACGAACAGGCACACGCCGACCGCCAGCGCGGCGACGGCCCCCGCGAAGCGCCGGTGCAGCGGTGCCGCCCATGCCCGCGCGCCGTACAGCAGGCCCGCCAGCAGCGACCCGAGGGCGAACGTCGCCAGCACGAACCCCGCGGCGCCCTTGTTGCCGTGCTCGTCGGCGAAGGCGACGGTCGCCACCTCGGTGGCGCCGAACAGCCCGCCCATCGGCACGAACACCACGGCGAGCACCGCCATCGCCGGCAGCCGCAGCACCGTGCCGCGCGCGCGGCCCTCGGTTCGCCGCACGGCGGGCGGCTCGGTGGCGCGTTGCGCGCAGAACCACAGCCCGCCGCCCACCACGCCGATGGCCGCCACCACCAGGCCGGCCTCCGGCCGGACGGCCGTCGCCAGCATCGTCACCGTCACCGGACCGACCACGAACACCAGCTCGTCCAGCGCGGACTCCAGCGAGTAGGCGGTGTGCACCGCCCGCCCGTCACCGGCCAGCACCCAGGTCCACCGCGCGCGCACCAGCGACCCGAACGAGCCGCTGCCGGCGCCGATCAGCACGGCGGCCCCGAAGAGCCACACCGCGGGTGCCTGCATCGCGGACGCTGCCGCGAGCAGGAGCATCCCGCCGCCGGCCAGCACGGTCGCCGGACGCATCACCCGCGACTGCCCGAAGCGGTCCACCCAGCCGCCGAGCACCGGCGCGGCGACGGCCTGGGCGACGATGTACGTCGCGGACACCGCACCGGCCAGCGTGTAGGACCCGTACAGCGAGCTGACCGCCAGCACCACGCCGATGCCCACCATCGACATCGGCAGCCGCGCGATCGCCGCTGCGGCCGAGAAGGTCAGCGCCCCCGGGCGCGACAAGACGTCGCGGTACGGGGTGAGCATGCCGCCAGTCTGTCAGCCGGCGCCGACATCCCGTCCGGCGCCGGCCCAGCTCAGCCCGCCGGCGCCGGCCCAGCTCAGCCCGCCAGCGCCGCCGACACCACGTCCTTCGCCTCGGCCTGCACCTGCGCCAGGTGCTCGGCCGAGACGAACGACTCGGCGTAGATCTTGTAGACGTCCTCGGTCCCCGACGGCCGTGCGGCGAACCAGGCGTCCTTCGTCGTCACCTTCAGACCGCCGATCGCCGCGTCGTTCCCGGGCGCCCGCGTCAGCCGGTCGGTGATGTCCTGGCCGGCGAGCGTCGTCGCCTTCACCTGCTCGGGGGAGAGCGCCGCGAGGGTCGCCTTCTCCTCGCGGGTCGCGGGGGCGTCGACGCGCGCGTACCAGGACTGCCCGAACCGGGAGACGAGGTCGGCGTGGTGCTGGCTGGGCGACTTGCCCGTCGTCGCCAGGATCTCCGAGGCGAGCAGCGCCGGGACCATCCCGTCCTTGTCGGTGGTCCACACGGTGCCGTCCGTCCGCAGGAACGACGCACCGGCCGACTCCTCGCCGCCGAACCCGACGGACCCGTCGATCAGCCCGGGCACGAACCACTTGAACCCGACCGGCACCTCGAGCAGCCGCCGGCCCAGGTCGGCCACCACTCGGTCCATCAGGGACGACGACACCACCGTCTTGCCCACCGCCGTGCCGGCCGGCCACCCGGGCCGTCCGCCCCCGTACAGGTAGCTGACCATCACCGCGAGGTAGTGGTTGGGGTTCATCAGCCCGCCGTCCGGCGTGACGATCCCGTGCCGGTCGGAGTCGGCGTCGTTGCCCGTGGCGATGTCGAAGGGCGCGGCCATCCCCGACGCCGGGCTCATGCGCGTGACCAGGGACGCCATCGCGTACGGCGACGAGCAGTCCATGCGGATCTTGCCGTCCCAGTCCAGCGTCATGAACGCCCACCGCGGGTCCACCGTCGGGTTCACCACGGTCAGGTCCAGCCCGTACCGCTCGCCGATCGCCGCCCAGTACTCGACGGACGCGCCCCCGAGCGGGTCGGCGCCGATCCGCACCCCGGCGGTCCGGATCGCCTCGAGGTCGATCACGTTGGCCAGGTCGTCGACGTAGCTGGACAGGTAGTCGTGCTTGCGGGTGGTGTCGGCCGCCAGCGCCTGCTCGAGGCTGACGCGCGGCACCGACCGCCACCCGGACGCGAGGATCTCGTTGGCGCGGGAGGCGATCCAGCCGGTCGCGTCGGAGTCCGCCGGGCCGCCGTGCGGCGGGTTGTACTTGAAGCCGCCGTCGCGGGGCGGGTTGTGCGACGGGGTCACGACGATGCCGTCGGCCAGCCCCGGGCCCTGCGTGCGGACCCCGGCCGCCGTGCCGGCGCCGTTGAACAGCAGGATCGCGTGGGACACCGCCGGGGTGGGGGTCCAGGAGTCGCGCGCGTCGACCCGCACCTCGACGCCGGCTGCCGCCAGCACCTCGAGGGCCGAGCGCCACGCCGGCTCGGACAGCCCGTGCGTGTCCCGCCCGATGAACAGGGGGCCGTCGGTGCCCTGGCCGCGGCGGTACTCGACGATCGCCGCGGTGATCGCGACGATGTGCGCCTCGTTGAACGCGCCGTCGAGGGACGAGCCGCGGTGCCCGCTGGTGCCGAACACCACCTTCTGGGCGGGATCGGCGAGGTCCGGGACCCGGTCGTAGTACGCCCCGACCAGGGCGTCCACGTCGATGAGGTCCTCGGGGCGGGCAGGCGTTCCGGCGCGCGGGTCCATGGGGGGATCCTCCACCACCGTCAGGGGTTCCCGCACGCGGCCGATAGGTTGTGCCCCATGGCCAAGACGACCACCTCCTTCGTGCTGCGACCGTTCGAGAACCTGCCCGGTGAGACGGACTGGGTCGCGATGCGCGAGCTGGTGCCGGCCGCGACGGCGACCGTCCGGACCACCGCCGAGCACGGTGCGCGCGACGTCGTAGTCACCACCGTCCTCCCGGACGCGTGGGCGGCCCTGCACCGTGCCGACGGCACCGTGATGCTCGCGCTGCAGACGCGCAGCAGCTCCGGCGACGCCAGCCGCGACCTCGCCGAGGCCCTGCTGCGCGCGCTGGATGCCGAGCCGGGCACCGCGATCGAGAACCTCGGCCTGCCCACCGCCGGCCCCCGCCTGCAGGACGTGCTGGACCTGTCCGTGCCGTTCGAGGTGACCCTGCTCGACTCGTTCGAGTACTGGCTCGACCCCGCCGCGGAGCGCACCCCGGACGTGGAGGCGGCCCTCGAGGAGGCCGACTCCGGGATCATCGACACCCGCAAGCTGCCCGGTGTCGAGTCCGCGTACTGGTGTCGGATGGGTGCCAAGGAGTTCCTGCGCTGGGTGCAGCCGCTCGACGAGCAGCAGGTGCTGGACGGGCTCGCCCGCCTGCACGGCCGCCGCGAGTCGGGCTTCGAGGACGCCAAGTTCATCGGCTACTTCCGTGCGGCCGGCCTGGTGGTCCCGGTGTGGGAGCTCGCCCGCGGCACCGAGGCCGAGGAGATCGAGGACGCGCTCGCGGCGTTCGCCCCGCGGTTCGCCGCGGCCGTGGCCGACGACTCCCCGCTGGACGCCGACGCCCGCCGCGCCCGCGCCGGCCTGGTGGCGCGTCAGGTCACCCTGCGCTGACGGCCTGGCTGCCCGGGGTGCTCTCCGCCAGGCGGCCGTCCGGGTGAACGTGGCCCTCGACCGGCGACGGTCCGAGGGCTCTCGTTAGGCTGGTCACGTGACCAGGTCCGGCGACAGCACCCGCGCGCAGGCAGAGGTCACCGACCCTCAGGGCGAGCCTGCCGGCGACCCCGCCCCCTCGTCGAACCCCGCCCCCTCCCGACCGGCGCGTGCCGAGTCGGTGCGCCTCGGCGCCGGCCGCCCGCCGCGCCGGCAGCGGGTGGCGGTGATCATCCCCGCCAAGGACGAGTCGCGGCGCATCGCCACGACGGTGCGCTCGGCGCGGGCCATCCCGGGTGTCGACCTGGTGCTGGTGGTCGACGACGGCTCGGAGGACGCCACCCAGCACGTCGCGCGGGAGGCCGGCGCCGTCGTCGTGCGCCACTCCCACAACCGCGGCAAGGCCGCCGCGATGGAGACCGGTGCCGCCGTCGTCGCGATGCGCGACGCGCCGGACCGGCCGCCGCGGTTCCTGCTGTTCCTCGACGGCGACCTGGCGGAGTCCGCTGTGCACGCCGCCCCGCTGGTGCCGCCCGTGCTGTCCGGCGAGGCGGACCTGACGATCGCCCTGCTGCCGCCGCAGCCCGGCGCGGGTGGGCACGGCATCGTCACCGGCGCCGCGCGCCACGGGATCGCGGCCCTCACCGGGTGGACGCCCACGCAGCCCCTGTCCGGCATGCGCTGCCTGACGCGGGAGGCGTTCGAGGCGGCGACGCCGCTGGCCCACGGCTGGGGCGTCGAGACGGGGATGACCATCGACCTGCTGCGGCAGGGGTTCCGGGTGCTCGAGGTGCCGTGCGACCTGCGCCACCGCCCGTCGGGAGCGGACTGGAAGGGTCAGCTGCACCGGGCGGCGCAGTACCGGGACGTGCAGCTGGCGCTGAGCTCCCGGCGAGCCCGCGCCGCCGCGGGCGTGGTGCGCGGCGTGCTCAGCCCGAGACGGCCGGCCCGGGGTCCGCAGCTCTGACGTCCGGGCCGTCCTCGTTCCGGCCGTCCTCGCTCCGGCCGTCCGCGTTCCGGTCGCCGTCGCGCAGGCGCGCGACGGCGGCGAGCAGCAGCGGAGCCAGGAGCGCGATCCCGATCGCGGGGATGATGATCCCGGAGTCGTTCATCAGGAACCCGACCACCATCGCCGCTCCCCACGCCGCGAGCCCGGCGCGCAGCAGCGGAACGCGGGGGACGAGTCCTCCGAGGTCCGTGTCGCGCAACCGGCGCCCGCGCCGACGCGCGTGCCGGACCAGCGCCAACCAGCCCAGCGCCACGGCACCGACCAGCAGCACCAGCACGCGCCAGTCGCCCAGCACGTGCAGGTTCGCGGACTCCTTGCGGGCGAGCACCGTCCACAGGCCGCCCTGCAGCAGGGTCGCGACGAACCGGCCCAGGTGGGTCCGCTCCGCCGGTGGCCGCAGGTAGTCGAGCACCATCAGGGTCCCGACGACGAGCACGCCGGCGCCCAGCCCCAGCAGGACGGTCCGCCACCGGACCCGCCGCCCGCTGACCACCACGGCGAGCAGCCCGAACATCAGCAGCAGCGCCACCGGCCCGCCCGCATCGCTGCCGAGCCCCGGCGTGCCGTCCACGACGAGCACCACCAGGCCCAGCACGGCGACGGCCGCGACGCCGGCCCACCGCCGCCCCCGCCGTACCAGCAGGTCGGCGACCACCACCGCGAGCACCATCCCGGCCGTCGCCGCCAGGGCGAACGCCTGGTTGCTCCAGCCGTAGAACCGTGCGCCGAGCAGCCGGTGCCCGCCCATCGGGGTGTCCACGGTCAGCGGTGAGCCGAGCACCGCGTCGGCCAGCAGCACACCGGCCGTGACGGCGGCCACCGCGGCAGCCGTCCCCAGCACGATGCGCCGCCACGGACCCGCCAGTGCCGGCACCGCCAGCAGCACCGCCCAGCCGAGGGCCGCCGCACCGAGAGCCAGGGCCGGCGCACCGGCGCGCCACCACGGCACCAGCGCGACCAGGAACGACGAGACGGGCAGCAGCGCGACCACCGGGCCGGCCACCTGCAGGGTCCGGCGCACCGGCCGCGACGGCCGCCGGTCGCCGCGCAGCAGCAGACCGGCGACGGCGACGAAGGCCACGACCAGGACCAGCAGCACGGCATTGAACGTGCCGGAGACGCGGGTGATCGCCAGCGCCTCGCGCTGCACGTCGAGCAGGCGGGCCAGCCGGGCATCGGCGGTCGAGGGGCCGGGGGTGCGGCCGATCGTCGAGCCGACCAGCCCGGCGCTGCGGTCCCGCGCGCCGAGCGCGGCCAGCACGGTGGCCGGGACGTCCGCCGTCTGCACCAGACCCGTCTGCCGCGTCGCTCCGGACCTGAGCATGGCACCGTCGTACCGGCCGCCGTCCGGAGCCGGTCCTGTCGCGGCGACCAGCTGCAGGTCGGGGCTGCCGGAGTCGGTCAGCGAGGCGACCAGCACGGTGGTGCCCGGGTCGGCGGCATCGAGCGCGGCACCGACCACCGAGTCGACCGCGGTCAGCTGTGCCGAGCGTGTCGAGGCTGATGCGTCCGGAGACCCGGCGCGCACGGCCCCGGCGTCGACCACGACGACGCGAGCGGACCTCAGCGCCTCGCGTACCACCCCGGTGACCTGCTGCGCCGACGACGGCACCGCCTGGTACCGCCCGACCACCCGTCCGTCCGCACCGGCCAGCGCCACCGCGGCACCGGGACCGACCGCCGCCGCCGGCACCCCGGCGTCGCGCAGCACCTCACCGAGCGCCCCGGCCTTCGCGTCGTACTGCTGCGACGCCAGCGCCGTCCGGTCGGCAGCCCACCCCGGCACCGCGCCGTCGACCGGCTCGTCGAGAGCAGCGCACGTCCCGCCGGCTCGCGCCGCCGCCGCCTTGGTGCCCGCCGACACGGTCAGCCACCCGTCCACCGGGCACCCGGTCGGCTCGACGCCGCGCGTGCTCGCCACCGCGAGCCCGGCCGTGCGGGACAACCGCCACAGGGCCGGCGTCGCCTCGGCCGACACGTCGCTCCACCGCACCCCGCTGGTGCCGATCAGCAGCACCGGACCGGGCACAGCGCCGGTCGTGGCCGCCGTCGCCGTTCCGGACGCGGGCCCGGCCACCGCCGCACCGCTCACCAGCCCGCCCACCACACCGGCCAGGACCACCGCCATCAGCCCTCTGACCAGGCCACCCGCAAGGCCGCCGCGGAACGGGACACCGCCGCGGGCACGCACCCGGCTAGCCTACGGGCGCACCCCGTCTCCACCCCGACGGCCTCCAGGAGGACCGATGAGCGACCGCCCCCGGTACGCCTACCTCGGACCGGCCGGCACGTTCACCGAGGAGGCGCTGCTGCAGGTGGTGCGGCCCGACGAGGCCGTGCTGCTGCCGCAGACGGACGTCGGCTCGGCGATCGGCGCCGTCCGGGCGGGTGCTGCCGACTTCGCCGTCGTCGCGATCGAGAGCACCGTCGAGGGCGGCGTCACCGCAACGCTCGACGCGCTCGCAACCGGCGAACCCCTGGTGGTGCTGCGCGAGATCCTCGTCCCCGTCCAGTTCACGCTGGCCGCGGCGCCGGGCCGGCAGCTGGCCGACGTGCACCGCATCAGCGCCCACCCGCACGCCTGGGTGCAGTGCCGCCACTGGCTCGCGGAGCACCTGCCGCACGCCGTCCACGTGCCGGCCACCTCGAACACCGCGCCGGCGGCCCTGATCGCCGAGCGCCTCACGGACCCGTCGCTCCCGCCGCTCGCCTTCGACGCCGCCCTGGTCCCGCCGGCTGCGGTCCCGACGTACGGCCTGGCGGCGCTCGCCGACGAGGTGGCGGACAACGACGCGCTGGTCACCCGGTTCGTCGTCGTCGGCCACCCGGGCGAGGTGCCCGCACCGACCGGTGCCGACAAGACGAGCCTGGTGGTGCACCTGCCGGACAACGAGGCGGGTGCCCTGCTCGCCATGCTGGAGCAGTTCGCCGTGCGCGGCGTGAACCTGTCCCGCATCGAGTCGCGTCCCATCGGCGACGCGCTGGGCCGGTACTCCTTCTCGATCGACGCCGAGGGCCACATCCTCGACGAGCGCGTCGGCGAGGCGATCATGGGCCTGCGCCGACGCTGCCCGTACGTCCGCTTCCTCGGTTCCTACCCCCGCGCCGACGCGCTCCCGCCGACCGTGCACGCCGGCACGTCGGACGCCGAGTTCGTCGACGCCCGCACCTGGCTCCGCGCTCTTCGCGCCGGCCAGGCCACCTGACCCACCGCGCGCCGCGCTGCGGTGGGGCCACCTGACGCACCGAGCCGCGCGGCGGCCCGACCCGCCGCGCTACGGGTGCAGCGGCGCGAACCCGTCGATCACCCGCGCCAGCTCGGCGGGCGCCTCCAGCGGGATCAGGTGCCCGGACGGCAGCACCACCAGTCGCGCACCCGGCACGTACGGCAGCAGGTTGTCCCGCAGCACCTCGACCGGTTCCACCTGGTCCTCCTCGCCACCGACCACCAGCGTCGGCACGTCGATCGCCACCGTCAGCCCGCTGATGTCCTCGACGATGCCGCGCAGCGGCCACTCCTCGCGGGCCTCCGGACCGCTGGCCCGAGAGTCGGCCAGCACCTGCGCCTTCAGCCCGTCGGGCAGGGGAGTGGCCGTCAGCACGTGGTCGCGCGCCCCGGCGACGGCCTCGTCGGTGTCGTAGGCGTGCGCCAGCTGTGCCTGGTACTCCGGCGTGACGACGGCGGCAGGCCTGGCCGGCCCTGGTGCCACGAGCACCAGCCCCCGCAGCCCGGCCGGACGGCCGGCGGCGACCAGCTGGGCCACCTTGCCGCCCATCGAGTGCCCGACCAGCACGTGGTCCCGGACGCCCGACTCGGCGAGCACCCCGAGGACGTCCGCGGCCAGCTGGTGCAGCGAGTACGGCCCCGGCAGGTGCTGCGAGCGACCCCAGCCGCGCAGGTCGAGAGCCAGCACGTCGCGCCCCGGCAGCCGGTCGACGACGCCGTCCCACGTGCGTGCCGAACCACCCCAGTAGTGCAGCAGGACGAGGGTCGGGCCGGTACCGGCGCGATGGTCGTAAGTGGGCAACGCGCTACCGGCGGCGGCGGCGGAGTCGGTCGACGGACGGGTGGCCGTGGTGAGAATCTCGTTGCTGTTCATGCCTCTATCCCACCGGCAGCGGGCCCGACGAGCATCGGCCGAACCAGTCGCGTGATGGTGGAAACTGGACACGTGCCCGCTGTGCTGCAGATGACGTACCAGCCGCTCGGCGGGGTCGCGCGCCCGGTCGAGCTGCTCACCTTCGACCGGCTCCGCGAGCTCAGCACCGGGGGCACCCAACGGGCCGACTTCCACGTCGTCGCCGTCGTCGACGACGGCCAGGGCGCGGTGACCGTCGACTTCCACCGGCACCGGCTCGGCCCCCGCTCGGCCGTCTGGATCCCGCCAGGCGCCGTGCACCGCTGGGACGACATCGGGGCGCTGTCCGGCCGTCTGGTGCTGTTCGTCCCGAGCGCGCCCGCCACCACGGCCACCCGCCGGCTCACCGCGGCACCGAACCAGGCGCCGACGTGGACGGCCGGACCGGACTGGCCCCTGCTGACGGCGGCGCTCGACCACCTCGAGCTCGAGGCCGCTGCCGGACCGTCGGAGCTCGCCGGCCTCCTCCTGTCGGCCCTCCTCCTGAGGCTGGACCCCCCCGGCCGGGACCCCGAGCCCGACGGCTCGCTGTTCGCGCTGTTCCGGGACACCGTCGAGGCGGGCTACCGCACGCACCGGGACGCCGGCCACTACGCGTCGATGCTCGGCTACGCGCCCCGGACGCTGTCGCGCGCGGTCCAGCACGCCACCGGTCGCACGGCCAAGGCCTACCTGACCGAGCGCGTCGTCCTGGAGGCCAAGCGCCTGCTCGCGCACGACGGCTTCACCGCGGCCCGCTGCGCGCGCGAGCTGGGCTTCCCGGATGCGACGAGCTTCTCGGTGTTCTTCCGCACCGCCACCGGGCTGCCGCCCGCCCGCTGGCTGGCGCAGTCGCGCGACGTCGCGGCGGACCACCCGCCGGCATCCTGACGAGGGCCGCCCGCCTGCCTCGACAGGCGCGGGATCAGCTCGCGGGTGCCGGCACCCGCACGACGAGCGCGCCCGGGTCCACCCGCGCCGCGAGCTGCGCCACCCGCCCCAGCACGTCCCCGTCCAGCTGCACGTGCTCCCCGCCGGACAGCTGCATCTCCACCGACCGTGCCCGGGTGTGGTCGATCCGCCCGATCCGCGCCGGCAGCGGGTTCCGCAGCCCGAACCCCTGGAGCACCACCTCGCCGAGCAGCTGCGCCCAGCCGGCCACCCCGCCGCGGGTGTCGATCGCCGCGATGTCCAGCCAGCCGTCGTCGAGGATCGCGTCGGGCAGCAGCTGCAGACCGCCGGGCAGCTTGCCGCAGTTGCCCACCAGCAGGCTGCGCAGCCGCAGGTCCTGCCAGGCCCGCCCGTCGAGGCGCACCCGGACGCGGCTGCGCCGACCGTGCAGGTGCTGCACACCGGCGACGAAGTAGGCGATCCAGCCGACCTTCGCCTTGAGCGCGTCGTCGGTGCTGGCCACCATCGCGGCGTCGAACCCGACCCCGCCGATCACCAGGAAGATGTGCTCGCGGTCCGGGTCGGGGTCGGCGGCGGGCCCGGTCACCTCCTCGTCCGGGTCCTCGGCGTCGGCGGCCGCCCAGCGCTGCACGGCGATCCAGCCGACGTCGATGGTCCGGTCCTTGCCGTCGAGCGCCGCCGCGATCGCAGCCGGCGGGTCGCCCACCGGGATGTCGAGGTTGCGTGCCAGCAGGTTCCCTGTGCCCAGCGGGAGCAGCGCCATCGGCACGTCGGTGTGCACCAGCGCCTCGGCGACCGCCCGCACGGTCCCGTCACCACCGACCGCCACGACGAGCTTTGCGCCGCGCTCCACCGCTTCGCGCGCCTGCCCGACCCCGGGGTCCTCCACGGTGGTCTCCAGCCACAGCGGCTCGGGCAGGTACCGCTCCGAGCAGGCCTTCACCACCTGCGTCCGCAGGGCGGCGACGTCCGGCTTGGACGGGTTGGCGATGAAGGCGACCAGCGGCCGTTCCTCGTCGTCCGGACCCGTCAGCACCTCGCCGGCCCCCGTCGCCGGTGCGACGCTCGCGGCGCCGTGGCCCAGGCGCCCGCTCGCCTGCCGGCGCGCCACCCACACCGCCAGCACGATGGCCACGAGCGCGAGCACAGCAGCGGTGAGCCCCAGCCAGTCGTGCCATGTCATGTCCGGCAATCTACGCATCCACCTGCGACGTCGCGCGGGCGGGGCGGGTGAGGACGGCGCTCGTGGACCGGCCACGCCGCGGGTGACCGTGCCGGCCGGTCGATAGGCTGGCAGCCGTGATCGATCTGCGGCTCCTGCGGGAGGACCCCGATGTGGTGCGCGCCAGCCAGGTCGCGCGTGGTGACGACCCCCACCTGGTGGACGAGATCCTGGACGCCGATGCGCGCCGCCGCTCGGCGCTGACCGCGTTCGAGACGCTGCGCGCCGAGCAGAAGTCCCTCGGCAAGGACGTCGCGAAAGCGACCGGTGCCGACAAGGAGCACCTGCTGGCCCGCGCGCGGCAGCTGGCCGACGAGGTGAAGGCGCGCCAGTCGGATGCCGAGGCCGCCGAGAAGCAGGCGGACCTGCTGGCCCGCCGCATCGGCAACGTGGTGGCGGACGGTGTCCCGGCCGGCGGCGAGAACGACTACGTCGTGCTCGAGCACGTGGGCACGCCGCGCGACTTCGCCGCCGAGTACGGCGACGGCTTCCGCGTCCGCGACCACCTCGAGCTCGGCGAGGGCCTGCAGGCGATCGACACCGAGCGCGGCTCCAAGGTGTCCGGCGCGCGGTTCTACTACCTGACCGGCATCGGCGCCCGCCTCGAGCTGGCGCTGCTGAACGCTGCCGTCGACCGCGCGCTCGCCGCCGGCTTCACCCCGGTGATCACGCCCACCCTGGTCAAGCCGGAGATCATGGCCGGCACCGGCTTCCTCGGCGCCCACGCCGACGAGATCTACCGCCTCGAGGCGGACGACCTGTACCTGGTCGGCACCAGCGAGGTGGCCCTGGCCGGCTACCACTCGGGCGAGATCCTCGACCTGTCCGCCGGCCCCAAGCGGTACGCCGGCTGGAGCGCCTGCTACCGCCGGGAGGCCGGCTCGTACGGCAAGGACACCCGCGGCATCATCCGGGTGCACCAGTTCCACAAGGTCGAGGCGTTCAGCTACACGACGGTCGAGGACGCGGCCGACGAGCACCAGCGGATCCTCGGCTGGGAGAAGGAGATGCTCGGCCTCGTCGAGCTGCCCTACCGCGTGATCGACACCGCGGCCGGCGACCTCGGCTCGTCGGCCGCCCGCAAGTTCGACTGCGAGGCCTGGCTGCCCAGCCAGCAGCGTTACCTCGAGCTGACCAGCACCTCGAACTGCACCACGTTCCAGGCCCGCCGCCTCGGCATCCGCGAGCGCACGGCGGACGGCTCCGTCCGCACCGTCGCCACGCTGAACGGCACCCTGGCCACTACCCGCTGGCTCGTCGCGATCCTGGAGAACCACCAGCTCGAGGACGGGTCGGTCCGTGTGCCGGAGGGCCTGCGCCCGTACCTGGGCGGCGCGGAGGTGCTGCACCCGGCGGCGACGGCATGACCGGCACCGCAGGCCGGGTCGGCCTGCTCGCCCTGGACGTCGACGGCACCGTCATGACGTACGACGGCGTCGTGTCCGACGGTGTCCGCAGCGCCGTGTCCGCCCTGGTCGCGGCCGGGGTCCACGTCGTGCTCGCCACCGGTCGGTCGCTGCAGGGCGCCGCCCAGGCGGCCGCCGCGCTCGGCCTGACCGACGGCTGGCTGGTGTGCTCCAACGGCGCGGTGATCGCCCGCCTCGACTCGGACCTGGACGACGGCTACGAGGTGCACCAGGTGGTCACCTTCGACCCGGCACCGGCCCTGCGCGCCCTGGCGATCGAGCTGCCGGACGCGCTGTACGCGGTGGAGAACCTCGGCGTCGGGTTCCTGGTCAGCGCCGACTTCCCGCCGGGGGAGCTCAGCGGCGAGACCGAGGTCGTGCCGTTCGAGCGGCTGCTCGCGGCACCGGCCAGCCGGGTGGTGATCCGCAGCCCCGACAGCACGCCGGACGAGTTCCACGCCCTCGTCGAGCGCGTCGGCCTGCACGAGGTCTCCTACGCCGTCGGCTGGAGCGCGTGGCTCGACCTGACGCCGGGCGGCGTCTCCAAGGCCAGTGCGCTGGAGCAGGTGCGCCGCGAGCTGGGCGTGCAGCCGTTCGCGACGATGGCGGTCGGCGACGGCTCCAACGACACCGAGATGCTCGAGTGGGCGGCCCGGGGCATCGCGATGGGCCACGCCGACGAGCGGGTGCGCGCCGCGGCCGACGAGGTCACGGGCACCATCGACGACGACGGCGTGCTGCCGGTGCTGCGGTCGCTGCTGCACTGACCGCCGGCGGCATCCGCCCTGCTCACGGCCGGTGCGGGGCAGGCCCACCGTCCCGCTCGAGCACGCTGGCCTGCGGTTTTGCGGGAGCGCTCCCGCACGGCAGGTCGGGGCAGGCCGCCGCCGCGCCGACCCTCGCGGCGGTGGACCACCGCCGGTCCGCGGTGCACAATCGGCCCCCGTGGCGCGCATCGAGGACGTGGCGCGGTCCGCCGGTGTCTCGACGGCGACCGTCTCCCGCGCGCTGCGAGGGCTCCCGCACGTGTCGTCCGAGACCCGGGAACGGGTCCGGGAGGTGGCTCGCGAGCTCGGCTACGTCGCCTCCCCGTCGGCCGCCAGCCTCGCCTCGGGGCGTACCCGCACCATCGGTCTGCTGACGCCGTGGGTGAACCACTGGTTCTTCGCCAACGTGATCGACGGTGCCGAGCGGGCGCTGCGCGCCCAGGGCTTCGACGCCCTGCTGTACACGTTCGAGATCTCCCGTGACCTGCGCCGACGTCAGGTGGACCCCGACGTGCTGCGCCGACGTGTCGACGGCGTGATCGTCGTCGGCATGCCGCTGGACCGCGACGAGGTCGCCGCCCTGGTCGGCCTGGGCCACCCGCTGATCTTCATCGGCACCGGCGCCCCCGGCCAAGTCACCGTGCGGGTGGACGACCTGCGCACCGCCACCGAGGCCACCGAGCACCTGCTGCGCCTGGGCCACCGCACCATCGGGCACATCACCGGGTCGCCGCAGGACAACGCTCCGTGGGCGCCGCCGATCGACCGCCGCTCCGGGTGGAAGGAGGCGATGGCGCGCGCGGGTGCCGCGCCGAGCCCGGAGCTCGAGGTGAACGGCTACTTCGACGTCGAGGGCGGCCGGGAGTCGACGTGCCGGCTGCTGGCCCGGCGTCCGGACGTGACGGCGATCTTCGCGGCGTCCGACGAGATGGCGATGGGCGCCATCCTCGCCGCCCGCGAGCTGGGTCGGCGCGTCCCGGAGGACCTGTCCGTGATCGGCATCGACGGCCACGACCTCGGCGAGCTCGTCGGCCTGACCACGATGGCGCAGTCCGCCGAGGACCAGGGGACCGCCGCCGCGACGCTGCTCCTGGGCATGATCGCCGGCACCCCGGCGCCCGAGCAGGTGATCTTCCCGACCCAGCTGGTGGTGCGCACGTCGACCTCCGCTCCGGTGGCGCATCTCGCTACGTGACGAAATCGTGACGTCGGGGTGCTTGACGGCTCCCGGGCGGCGAATGTCAAGATCAAGCCGGTCTGTAAGCGTTTGCAGACACCAGCCACCTGTCGCATCAACGAAGTTGTGACCGGGAAGGACAGACATGAAGCGAAACGCACGATTCGCCGCCGTCGCCGCTGGGGTAGCGGCCCTGGCGACAGTCGCAGGGTGTTCGAGCGGCGGCTCGTCCGGCACGTCGAGCTCCGCTGGGGGCGGCGGCTCCGCAGCGGCCCTCACGGGCGACTGCGCGAAGTACCAGGACTACGCGGGGCACAGCGGCAAGACGGTCACGATGTTCGGGTCGATCCTCAGCCCTGAGTCGGACTCGCTGAACTCCTCGTGGGCCGACTTCTCCAAGTGCACCGGCATCACCATCCAGTACACCGGCTCCAACACCTTCGAGTCCGACCTGCCGGTCAAGGTCAACGGCGGCAACGCCCCGAACCTCGCGATCATCCCGCAGCCCGGTCTGCTCGCCCAGATGGTGGCGACGGGCGCGGTCAAGGACCCGCCGGCCGGGACCGTCAAGAACGAGGACAACTGGAACGCCGCCTGGAAGGGCTACGGCTCGGTCGACGGCAAGTTCTACGCGGCGCCGATGAGCGCCAACATGAAGTCCCTGGTCTGGTACTCGCCGAAGTACTTCAAGGACAACGGCTTCACCGTCCCCACGACGTGGGCCGACATGATGTCGCTGTCCGACCAGATGGCCGGCAAGATGACGGGCGCCGCGAAGCCGTGGTGCGGCGGCATCGGCTCCGGCACCGCGAGCGGGTGGCCCGCCACCGACTGGCTCGAGGAGGTCGTCCTCGGCAAGTACGGCGGCCAGGTCTACGACGACTGGATCAGCCACAAGGTCAAGTTCTCCGACCCGCAGATCCAGGACGCGATGAAGGTCATCACGGACTGGCTGCAGAACCCGAAGTGGGTCAACGGCGGCGTGGGTGACGTCAAGACGATCGCCACCACCACGTTCCAGAACGCGGGCCTGCCCATCCTGAAGAACGAGTGCGGCATGCTGCAGCAGGCGTCCTTCTACGAGGCGCAGTGGCCGAAGGGCACCAAGGTCGGACCTGACGGCGACGTGTTCGCCTTCAAGCTCCCGGCCGTCGACCCGTCGATCAAGACGCCCGTCGAGGGTGGCGGCGAGTTCGTGACCGCGTTCTCCGACGACCCGGCCGTGCAGGCGGTGCAGAACTACCTGAGCAGCCCGCAGTGGGCTGAGAGCCGGATCAAGGTCGCACCGGGCTGGGTCTCCGCGAACGAGAAGGTCGACCAGAGCCTGTACACCGACCCGATCGACCAGCTGTCCGCCAAGTACCTCGCCGACCCGAGCGCCACGTTCCGGTTCGACGCCTCGGACGCCATGCCGGCGGCCGTCGGTGCCGGTGCCGAGTGGACCGGGATGGTCGACTGGTTCGGCAGCGGCAAGTCCTCCGCGGACGTCGCCAAGGCGATCGACGCGGCCTGGCCGAGCTGACCGACCCCACCTGTTCGACCTGCTTGAGATCTGAGGTGCTCCGGCCCGCGGGCGAGTCCCGCGGGCCGGAGCACCCTTTCTGCCCGACCGTGGCACCCTGTTCGCAGCGAGACAGACAAGGGGGTCTGTGGTGAGCGCTACCTACGTCTCATTGGCGTCGAGCGTGGCCGGCCAGGCGGCCACCACCCTGCTCGGCGCCGTCGAAGCCGTCCTCGGCTTCGTCGCGATCCTCGCGATCGTCTTCTTCGTCGCCGGCCGGGCGACCGGGCGGCTCGAGAAGCCGCTGGCGGTGATCATCTGCCTGGGCCCGGCGCTGTTCCTGGTCGCCCTCGGGCTGGTGATCCCGGCGATCACGACGATCAACAACAGCCTGACCAACCAGCAGTTCCTCGGCCAGCAGAAGACCAAGAAGGTCGGCCTGAAGAACTACGTCTTCGCCTTCACCGACCCGTACACGCAGCAGACCATCGTGCGCACGGTGCTCTGGCTGGTGATCGTGCCGGCGGTCGCGGTGGGCGTCGGGCTGCTCGTCGCTCTCCTGGTCGACCGCATGAAGTACGCGTCGATCCCCAAGACGATGGTCTTCCTGCCGACCGCCATCTCGTTCGTCGGTGCGGCCGTCATCTGGTCGTACGTCTACAACTACGTGACACCGTCGCAGCCGCAGACCGGCCTGCTCAGCCAGGTCGTCATCAAGCTGGGCTGGAGCAACCCGCCCAACTGGCTGATCACCCCGCCGCTGAACACCTTCCTCGAGATGGTGATCATGATCTGGATCCAGGCGGGGTTCGCGATGGTGGTGCTCGGCGCCGCCCTCAAGGCGATCCCCGACGAGGTGATCGAGTCGGCGCGGATGGACGGTGCCTCGGGGTTCCGGCTGTTCCGCACCATCCAGGTCCCGATGATCCGCAACACCCTGGTCGTGGTGCTGACGACGGTGATGATCACGACGCTGAAGGTCTTCGACATCGTCTTCACCATCAACAACGGCAACTTCAAGACGGACGTCCTCGCCCGTCAGATGTACGCCGACATGTTCGTCACCAGCCAGGTCGCGCGCGGCAGCGCCCTCGCCGTGATCCTGTTCCTCGCCGTCCTGCCGCTGGTGCTCTACAACGTCCGACAGCTGCGCAGGGAGCGTGAGATCCGATGAGCGCGACCACCGACCCGATGAGCGCGACCAGCGCGACGTCGACCGACGTCAAGAAGCCCCTCACCGGTCCGGCGGCGACCAGGGCCGTCCGGACGGCGTTCAGCAGCCCGACGGCCTCGATCGTCGCGATCGCGATCGGCGTGCTGTGGACCATCCCGACGTTCGGGCTGTTCATCAACTCGTTCCGGTCGAAGTCGGACGCCGCCACCAGCGGCTGGTGGATGTTCTTCGTCCACCCGAGCTTCAGCCTCGACGGGTACCGGCAGGTGCTCACCGGCCAGGGTGGCCTGTTCATCCCCCTGGTGAACTCCCTGGCGATCACCATCCCGGCGACGATCATCCCGATCTTCGTCGCGTCGATGGCCGGCTACGCGCTGGCCTGGATGCGGTTCCGGGGCAGCGACGCGATCTTCTTCACGTTCTTCGCGCTGCAGGTGGTGCCGCTGCAGATGGCCCTGGTGCCGTTGCAGCAGTACTACGTGCACGGCCTTCGGATCGCGGGGATCACGGTGCTGCCGTCACCCGGGGTGAACGGCACGCTGGCCCAGATCTGGCTGTCGCACACGATGTTCTCGCTGCCCCTGGCGGTGTTCCTGCTGCACAACTTCATCGCGCAGCTGCCGGGGTCCCTGATCGAGGCGGCACGGGTGGACGGTGCGTCCCACCTGCGCATCTTCCGGTCGGTCGTGCTGCCGTTGTCGATGCCGGCGATCGCCTCGTTCTCCATCTTCCAGTTCCTGTGGGTGTGGAACGACCTTCTGGTGGCCAAGACCTTCGGCGGCTCCAACCCCGCCCTCCAACCGGTCACGGCCCGTATGCAGAGCCTCACCGGCAGCTACGGCTCGCACCTGGAGCTGCTGGCACCGGCCGGCTTCCTCACGATCGTCGTCCCGGTGATCGTGTTCCTCGCCCTGCAGCGGTACTTCGTGCGAGGGCTGCTCGCGGGGTCGGTCAAGGGCTGATCCGGACGCGACGGGGCGGGTGCGCGGTGCAGGCATAGCCTGGCCCGCGTGCCCGCCCCGCTGCTGTTCCTGCTCTCGGGGCTGACCCAGTACCTCGGTGCGGCGGTGGCCGTGCGGCTGTTCGGCACGCTGCCACCGGCCACCGTCGCGTGGCTGCGGATCGCCGTCTCGGCGGTGCTGCTGCTGGGGTGGGCGCGGCCGTGGCGGCGTGGTCCGTGGGACCGCCGGCGGCTGGCGACCACCGCGGCGTTCGGCGTGGTGCTCGCGGCGATGAACGTCAGCTTCTACGTGGCGATCGCGCACCTGCCGCTGGGCACGGCGGTCGCGATCGAGTTCGTCGGGCCCGTGGCGGTGGCAGCCGTCACCGGGTCCGGGTGGCGGGAGCGTGCCGCGATCGCGGTCGCGGCGGTGGGCGTGGTGCTGCTCGCCGGGGTCTCGCTGCACACCGGCGGGTCGGCCCGAGTGGGGCTGGCGGCGATCGGTGCGGCGGCGGCCTTCTGGGCCGGGTACATCGTGCTGGGCCGGCGGGTGGCCGGTCAGGCGTCGGGCCTGTCGGGCCTGGCGGTCGGGATGACGACGGGAGCGGTGGTGCTGGCCCCCGGGTTCGCCGGTGCCGCCGGGCCCGTGCTGCACGACCTGCGGCTCGCCGCCGCCGTGCTCGCCGTGGCGGTGTGCTCGTCGGTGGTGCCGTACGGCATCGAGCAGGTGGTGCTGCGGCGGGTCAGCGCGGCGACCTTCGCCGTGCTGCTGGCGCTGCTGCCGGCCAGTGCCGCCGTGGTGGGTGCCGTGGTGCTGCGCCAGCTGCCGCACCCGGTGGACCTCGTCGGCCTCCTCCTCGTCTGCGGTGCCATCGCGCTGACCGCCCGCCGAGAACCGCCGGTGGTCCGCGCCGCACGCAGCCGGACCGAATCGGCCGCGGACGAGGGGTTGGGCTGACCGGGGGATTCGCCCTCGAAACGGCCACCCAGCCCGCGCACAGGCTGCGATGATCGCGCCGCCCGGCCGTCGCCGGGACGTGCGCCGACGTACCGGCGCCACCTGAGCAGGGGGCTCACATGTCGTTGCAGCGCCGTCTTGTCGTGGGTTCGTCCGTCGCCGCGGTCGCGGCCCTCCTCGCCGGGTGCGGTTCCTCGACGCCGCAGGCCGCCGCGCCCGTCGCTGAGGCCACCACCTCCGTCGTGACGCCGACGCCGACGCCGACGCCCACTCCCACGCCGACCGCGGTCTACACCCTGACCGCCGCGACGTTCGTGCAGGCGATGAACGCTGCCGCAGCCAAGGCGACCAGCTGCACGTTCACCCTCGAGGCGACCGACCCGAGCAGCGGCACCATCACCGCGAACGGTGCGACTCGCGTCGCCGCCGGCGGGACCAACGAGGTGTCGATGAAGCTGACGGTGTCCGGCCAGGGCGAGATGGAGCTCCGCGTCGTCGGGGGCGTCTGGTACATGAGCGCCGGCCAGCTGACGGGTGGCAAGTTCGTCAAGGGCGACCCGAAGGACCCGAACGGCCCGTTCGCCGGCATGACGGGGATCTTCGACTCAGTGAACCCCAACCATGGGATGGCCTCCGACCAGGACGCCGTGGTCGCCGTGACGCCCGCCGGCGGGACCGAGCAGGTGGACGGCGTGCCGACACAGGCCTACGACGTGGTGGTGGACACGTCGAAGCTGACCGCGGCGGTACGGGCGGAGCAGTTCGACGACAAGACGCCCCTGCCGGCGCAGGTGACGTACCGGTTCTGGTTCGGCGCGGACGGGCTGGTCCGCAAGATGGTGGTCGACGTGCAGGGCGAGCACCAGGTGATGACCTTCTCCGGCTGGGGCCAGCCCGTGGACATCCAGGCGCCGCCGGCCAGCCAGGTGGTCGCGCTCAAGTGACGACGCGGCCCCGTCGGCCGTCGGGCCGGCGGGGCTCCGCCCCGGCTAGAGGTATTGGCCGGTGGAGCGGGAGGTGTCGCCGTCGTCGTCCTGGTCGCGCGGCACGACGAAGACGCCCGGTCCCGCCTGCTGCGGGTGCACGCCGGGCGGCAGTGCACGGCGCATCCCGGTCAGCTGCGCCTGCGCGGCCATCTGCTGCGCGACCAGCGCCGTCTGGATCCCGTGGAACAGACCCTCGAGCCAGCCGACCAGCTGGGCCTGCGCGATCCGCAGCTCGGCGTCCGACGGTGCGTCGTCGCTGAACGGCAGCGTGATGCGGTGCAGCTCGGCGACCAGCTCGGGGGACAGCCCCTCCTCGAGCTCGGCCAGCGACCGCTCGTGGATCTCGGCGAGCCGGCTGCGCGCCGCGTCGTCGAGCGGGGCGCTGCGCACCTCGTCGAGCAGCTGCTTGATCATGGTGCCGATCCGCATCACCTTGGCCGGCTGCTCCACGAGCGAACCGACCTGCTCGTCGCGGTCCTCGTCGGGTTCCGGGCGCGCGGCAGAGGTCGTCACGTCGTCGTCCGCCACGGTCGTCTCGTCGTCCTGGCTCACCTGGGCATTGTGCCGCCCGGCGGGCGCCCCGCGCGTGCTACGGCACCAGCAGGATCTTGCCGAACGCCGCGCCGGACTCCATCAGCTGGTGCGCGTGCGCGGCCTGGGCGAACGGGACGTGCGTGTGCACGACGGGCCGCACCGCCCCGGCCGACACCAGCGGCCACAGGTGCTGGCGGACCTCCGCCATGATCGCCGCCTTCTGCGCCAGGGGACGGGACCGCAACGTGGTGCCCAGCACGGTGGCGCGGCGCTCGAGCAGCAGCCCCAGGTCGAGCTCGGCACGGCGCCCCTGCTGCAGGCCGATGACGGCCAGGCGGCCGCCGTCGGCCAGCATCGCGAGGTTCTCTGCGAGGCCGCCGGCCCCGAGCACGTCGAGCACCACGTCGACGCCGCGGCCGTCCGTGGCGGCCAGCACGCGGCCGGCGACGTCGGGCAGCCGGTGGTCGACGACGACGTCGGCACCCAGGGCCCGCACCCGTTCGCAGCGCTCGGGACCGCCGGCGGTGGCCAGCACCCGGTGCCCCAGCGCGCGTCCGACCTGCACGGCGACGGACCCGACACCGCCCGAGCCGCCACGCACCAGCACCGTGTCGCCGTCCGTGAACCGGGCGGCCTGCAGCGTCGACCACACCGTGGCCAGCGCCTCCGGCAGCGCGGCCGCCTCGGCGGTCGCCAGGCCGTCCGGCACCGGCAGGCACAGCGCCGCCGTCGCGACGGCACGCTCGGCGTAGCCGCCGCCGGCCAGCAGCGCCGCGACGCGGTCGCCGACGGACCAGCCCGAGGTGCCCGGTCCGAGGGCGGACACCACGCCGCTGATCTCCATCCCCGGCCAGTCCGGCGCCCCGGGCGGAGGGGGGTAGTGGCCCTGCCGTTGCAGCACGTCAGCGCGGTTCACCCCGGCTGCGGCCACCTCGACGAGCAGCTCACCGGCACCCGGCACGGGGTCCGGGAGCTGGTCCACCTGCAGCTGCTCCGGCCCACCGGGGGCACGCACCACGACCGCTCGCACCCGGTGAAACTACGCCGGAACGGACGAATGGGTGTCCCCGAGCGGGTGACGTCCGTGGCAAACTCGCCCCGCGACCTCATGGTCCGCACCACTGCGACCGATAGCACCCGAACGAGGTCCACGTCACCGCGACGCGCTGAGGCGTGCGTGGCACCGGGTCGGAAGGGAACGACATGCTGCGACGGCTTGGCATCCGCGCCAAGGTTCTGGCGGTTCTTGCCGTGCCCATGCTCGTCATCCTCGCCGCCGGCGTGTTCATCTCCGCGACGGCCCTGACGCAGCTGCGGCTGGACCGCGCGACCCGCGGAGTCGTCGACCTGGTGCAGGCGTACCAGCCGCTGAACGAGGCGTTCCAGAAGGAGCGTGTGGTCTCCACGACCAACGGCAGCGCGGACCAGATCAAGGCGGCCCGCGCCGCGACCGACAAGGCGCTCGCCGACGTCAAGCCGGTCGCCGCCAAGCTGGACCTCGCCGAGTTCCCGCCGGACATCGTCGGCAAGTTCACCGAGCTGCAGCGGTCCTTCGACAACGACCTGTCCGCCATGCGGCAGAACGTCGACACCCAGGCGCGACCCGAGATCATCCAGGGCGCCTACGCCAGCCTTGCCAGCCGCCAGATCGCCCTGGTCCAGCTGGTGGCAGACACGATCGGCAACCGTGACGTCGCCAAGTACCTCTCGGCGCAGGCCGCCGTCGCCTCGACGGCGGACGACCTGGTGCAGGAGGCCGTCGCCGGCCTGACGCTGATGAACAAGCAGGCCGTCTCCTCGCTCTCGTCCGTCCAGTTCGCCAACCTGGGCATGCAGACCGAGAACCAGCGGGCGTTGGCCCGTGACCAGGTGGCCAGCCTGGGCGTCAAGAGCATCGAGATCGGCTACGCCGACCCGAACGCCGACTTCATGACGATGCGGTCGACGATCAGCATCGGCACCAACGCCGCGTTCGCCCTGGTCGACCCCGCAGCGTTCGCCAAGGCGGTCACCGACCAGACCGGCCGCCTCAGCGCGGTCAGCACCGAGGTCCTGAGCACCGGCCACAACGTCGCCACCAAGGCGATCGACGCACAGACCCAGCGCGCCATCATCACGGTCGGGATCGCCATCGGCGCCGCCGTGCTGTCCTTCTTCTTCGCGGTGGTCGTCTCCCGCACCATCGTCGTCCCGCTGCGTCGCCTGACCGCGGCCGCCGCGGACGTGCGCGACGAGCTCCCGCGCCTGGTCGAGCAGGTGCAGGTCCCCGGTGAGAGCCCCTCGCTGGAGCTGCCGCAGATCCCCGTGACGTCGTCCGACGAGGTCGGCCGCCTGGCCGCCGCGTTCAACGCGGTGAACGCCACCACCGTCCAGGTCGCCCAGGAGCAGGCGGCGCTGCGCGGGTCCATCGCCGAGATGTTCGTCAACGTGGCCCGCCGCGACCAGGTGCTCCTCAACCGCCAGCTGTCGTTCATCGACTCGCTCGAGCGGTCCGAGGAGGACCCGAGCACCCTGGCGAACCTGTTCCGCCTCGACCACCTCGCCACCCGCATGCGCCGCAACGCGGAGTCGCTGCTGGTGCTCGCCGGCATCGACTCCGGCCGACGCCTGCGCGACTCGCTGCCGCTGTCGGACGTCATCCGCACCGCCTCGTCCGAGATCGAGCAGTACGACCGCGTCGAGCTCGAGCTCACCGCCGACCCGGCCATGCTCGGGTTCAACGCCCTGCCGGCCGCGCACCTGCTCGCGGAGCTGCTGGAGAACGCCACCGTGTTCTCGGAGCCCGAGACGCCGATTGTGGTGGCCACGGGTGTCCGGGGCGACCAGGTCGAGGTCCGCATCATCGACCAGGGCCTCGGCATGAGCGAGGTCGAGCTGGACGCCGCCAACGAGAAGATCCGTTCGGTCGGTGCCGGTGACGCCCTGGGCGCCCAGCGCCTGGGCCTCTTCGTCGTCGGCCGGCTGGCGCAGCGCCTCGGTGCCGAGGTGGAGCTCCGCAAGAGCAGCCGTGGCACGACCGGTACCGAGACCGTGGTCCGCTTCCCGTCGACGCTGTTCCAGTCGACCGAGGTGTCCGCGCTGGGCAGCTACGGCCCGGCGGTCCCGTCGGCACCGGTGCCCGAGCTCGAGGAGGCGCCCGAGGCGCAGCCGGTGGACCTCGCAGCGCTCACGGACGGCGCGACGACTCTCGGCCTGCCTCGTCGTCGTGCGGGGGTCGATCCTGCTGCACCGCCGGCGTCGCTGCCGACGCGGACCCCTGCCGCCCAGCCCGCGGCTGCCTCGGCACCGCTGCCGCCGGCCGCGCCGCTGGCGCCCGCCGCCGCGGACCAGCGATCCGGCGGCCTGCCACAGCGCCCGCGCAAGACGTTCGACGAGAACGCCATCGTCCTGCCCGAGGCGCCCACCCCGACACTCTCGCCGTCGCTGTCCACGGACGCACCCGACTGGGCACCTGCCGTGGTCGACTCGCAGGCGGGTTCCGGCCTGCCGAGCCGCACCCGTGCCGCGACCTCGGCGTGGTCACCGGATGCTGCCGCTGGCGCGGCCGCTGCGGCTGCCGCGCCGGTGGCACCGGCCCCCGACGCCGGGGTCCGTACCGGGCTCTTCTCCGGCTTCCGGGGACGCGGGGACCTCGGCGCCACCCGTCCCGTCGACCAGGCGCCGACCGGCCTGCGTCGGGCCGGTGACGGTGCGGCACCGGCAGCGGCGGCCTTCTTCCAGTCGCGGCCCGCCCAGACGAGCTTCCAGCCCGAGCCGCTCGAGGCGGAGACGCCCGAGCCGGAGCCCATGGTGGTGCCCGGGCTCGCGCCGGACGACGACCTGCTGCCGGCCGACTACGCCGCCTACGCGGACGGCGCCGGCCACCCGGCCGCTCCGGTCTACGCGGACAGCCCCGCCTACGCCGACGCTCCGGCGTACGAGGACGCTCCCGCCTTCGCTGACACTCCCGCCTTCGCGGACGGCGCGGCCTACGCGGACACGTCGGGCGAGCCGCACGTCGCCGCCGACGAGCCTGCCGTTCCTGTCGAGCTGCCCGCCTGGGTCCCCACCTCGCTGTCCCAGCACGACGTGGTCGAGGCGGCGCCGCAGGCTCTCGCCGAGCCCGTCACCGAGCCGGCGATGCCGAGCTGGGCGGCACCGGCTGTCGACCTCGCAGGCTGGGCACCGCCCGCCGAGGAGGTGCCGACGTTCGAGCCCGAGCCGGCGGCCTTCACCTCGTACAGCGGCTTCGCCGGCTGGTCGGCCCCTACCACGGCACCGACCACCGAGACGACCCCGCTCGACGAGCCGGCGGCTTACCTGCCGTTCGGTCGGTCGATGGACGAGGCGCGGGCGTGGACCACCGGGACCATCCCGGTCGTGCCCGAGCCGATCGGCTTCCCCGGCGCCCCGGTGCCGACCGCGCCGGAGCCGCCCGCAGCCTGGGCGCCGCCGGTCCCGACCGAGCAGTCCGACGAGGCCGCAGGTGACTGGCCCCAGCCGGCCTGGCAGTCCCCGGCCTGGCAGCCGCCGACGTGGTCGTCGCCGTGGAGCGACCAGGCGCCGGCTGCACCGGCGCCCGCCGCCGAGGCGCCGCTGCCGGTGGTCGGTCTCGCACCGGAGGCCGAGCCGGAGCCGTTGCCGGTCGCCCGTGCGCTGCCGGAGCCCGTCGGTGCAGCGGTGCCTGACGTCGCAGACCCGGTGTTCGGCGGCTGGCCGCCGGTGCAGGGCGAGCCGGAGGAGTCCGCGCCGACCCAGCTGTTCTCGCCGATCGAGGCCGCGGAGGCGGTGGCGCCCGTCGCGCCCGCACCGTTCGCCGCCCCGGCGCCGTTCGCGGCTCCCGCGCCGTTCGCGGGCCAGCCGGAGCCCGAGCCGACCGAACCCGCCGAGCCGGCCTCGGTCGACTGGCAGCAGCAGGCCGCCTGGGCACCCACCAACGCCGCCCCGGCCCCGGTAGCCCCGGCTCGCTCTCGCGAGCGCGCACCTCGCAAGCGCGGTCTGTTCGGGCGTCGGCGCCCGGCCCCGGAGACGGGACAGACGCCGGTGGTCCCGGCAGCGCCCGTCGCAGCCGCCCCGGCGGCCCCGGTCCGCAGCGCCGTGTGGGGCCCGGATGGCGCGGCTGCCAAGCCCTCCGTCAACCCGCCGGCCCCGCAGGCGACCGGGTTCGCGCCGGCTCCCGGCTTCGAGGCTCCCGCCTTCGCGGCACCGGTGCCGACGTTCTCCCCGGCACCCGCCGCACCGGCCCCGCTGCCGCTGGCCGCTGCGCCGGCCCCGCACCCGGCACCGGCCGCACCCGCCGCACCGGCCCCGCTGATGCCCGCGGTGCTCGACACGCGCCAGGCGGCGTGGTCGGGCGCGCCGGAGCCGGCGTCGAACAGCTGGGCACCGTCCGGCTGGGCGCCGCGCGGTGACGCGGCAGGCACGGTGCCGCAGCCGAACCCCGCTCCGGTCGCCCGGATCGGCGCCCTGGACGACGACGTCGCGGCGATGCTCGCGATGCGGTCGGACATCCAGGAGCAGGCTCTGTCCGAGCTGAGCCAGCTGTCGGCCTACCGGCCGCAGGTGGTGTCCGGCGCCGCCGAGCGCCTCACCAAGCGCGTGCCGACGGCGATCCCCGAGGCACCCGAGATCGACACCGCCGCCGCAGGAGCCGAGCGCGACCCGGCCCAGCTGCGGTCACGACTGTCCAGCTTCCAGTCCGGCACCGCACGCGGTCGTCGCGACGCCGGTCAGGACGGTCCCCGATGAACCTTCGACCCACCCACCACGTCCCCCGCACCACACCGGGGGTCGGCTGCACAGCAGTCCGTCCCGACTGCACCATCAAGGAGGAAGTGTGACCGCGCTCAGCACCGAGGCAGCCAACTTCGGCTGGCTCCTGGACAACTTCGTCCGGACCGTGCCCGGCACCCGCCACACGTTGGTGGTGTCGGCCGACGGCCTGCTCATGGCGATGTCCGAGCAGCTCGACCGCACCAGCGGCGACCAGCTCGCGGCCATCGTCTCGGGCATGTCGAGCCTGACCCGTGGCGCCTCGCGCCAGCTGCACGCCGGGGAGGTGCGGCAGGCCATCGTCGAGATGGACAGCCTGTTCCTCTTCCTGATGAGCGTGTCCAACGGGTCCGTCCTGGCCGTGGTGGCAGACTCCACGTGCGACGTGGGCCTGATCGGCTACGAGATGGCGATGCTCGTCTCCCGTACCGAGGCGACGCTCACGCCGCAGCTGATCTCGGAGATGCGCGGCCAGCTCCCCGTCGACGGTGCTACCCGCGCCCCCGTCGCCTGAGCGGAGCCTGACCATGGCAGAGCACCTCGAGTACGAGGCCCGGACGGTACGGCCCTACGCCGTCACCGGTGGCCGGGTGAAGTCGGCACGGTCCGACCTGCCGCTGGAAGCCCTTGTCGAGCAGATGCCCGGGGCCGTCGCCGGCACCGGTCTCCCGCCCGAGAAGCGCGCGATCCTGCACCACGCGTCGGTCGGCTACATCTCCGTGGCAGAGCTCTCCGCCCTGCTCCACCTCCCGCTCGGCGTGATCCGGATCCTCGTGTCCGACCTCGCCGACCAGCAGTTCGTCCGCGTGCACACCTCGCAGCCGGTGGAAGTGAACACCGGTGAGTCCCCCGCCCTGTCCCTGAGCGTGCTGGAGAGTGTTCTCAATGGCATTTCCGCCCTCTGACGCCGCCGTCGCCGCTCCGACGGGACAGGCCGCGTCCACCGCACCCACCGTCGTCAAGATCGTCGTCGCGGGCGGCTTCGCCGTCGGCAAGACGACCTTCATCGGGTCCATCTCGGACATCGAGCCCCTCAACACCGAGGCCGCGATGACCGAGCACTCCGTCGGCGTCGACGACGCCGGTGGCGTGTCCGACCGGAAGACCACCACCACGGTCGCCATGGACTTCGGCCGCATCGCGCTGCCGGGCTCCCTGTGGCTGTACCTGTTCGGCACCCCTGGGCAGGACCGCTTCCTGTTCATGTGGGACGACCTGGTCCGCGGCGCCATCGGTGCCGTGGTGCTGGTCGACACCGACCGGCTCGACCAGTGCTTCCCGGCGGTCGACTACTTCGAGAGCCGTGGCATCCCGTTCGTCGTGGGTGTCAACTGCTTCGACGGCGTCGCCAAGCACGCCCTCGAGGACGTGCGTGAGGCGCTGGCGATCCCGCCGCACGTGCCGGTGCTGTACACCGACGCGCGCTCGCGGGCGGCGACCAAGCAGGCGCTGATCGCTCTGGTGCAGCTGGCGATGGCCCGCCTGCGCGCACGCTGAGCACGCAGCGCCCGACGTACCTCGCACGACCATGACGGCCGGTCCCTCCGGGGGCCGGCCGTCGTCGTCCGGGAGCGGTCCAGCGTCGTCCGAAGGTGGCCCGGTGCCGGACGAGAATGGAGCGGTGATCCCGAGCCCGCGCACGGCCGCCGAGGCGGACGGCTGGGTGGGGCGACCGAGGCCGCCGCGGGACCTGGTCTACGTGGACGGTTCGGCGCTGAGCCGGTTCCTCGAGGGTGCGCCCGAGCGTGCGGCGTGGGCGCAGTTCGTCGCCGACCGGCAGGGCGAGCTGGTGACCTCGGTGCTCGGCGTCACGGAGCTGAAGCGGGTCGCGCAGCTGCTCGGCCGGCCGGCCCGGGACCAGGCGGACGCGGCGACGGAACAGGTCGACGTCGTGCGCTTCTCCGACCAGGCGCTCAAGGCGGCGTCGCGGGTCTCCGCCGTGCTGCCGCCCTTCGTCGCGCTGCACCTGGGTGCGGCGCTGGCGCAGCCGGACGTGCGGACGGTGGCGACCTACGACACGGACCTGGCGCGCGTGTGCGTGCTGCACGGGCTGGTGGTGGTGTCCCCGGGGTGGCCGGACCGGTGGTGGGAGCGGGTCGGCTGAGTCGGCCGGGACTGCCGGGCGGGACTACCGGGCGGGACCGCCGGCCGGGACCGTCGACCGGAGGTGCCGTCGTCGGCTGTGGGAAAATCGTCGGGCCGCCACCTGTCTGGAGTGATCCCGCTGCGTCTCATCCTCGTCCGCCATGGCCAGATCGCCGCGAACGTGCGGGGCGAGCTGGAGACCACCACACCCGGGCCGGAGCTGACGCCTCTGGGTGCGCAGCAGGCCACCGCACTGGCGGCAGCGCTGGCGGAGGAGCCGGTCGCGGCGCTGTTCGCCTCGACGATGATCCGCACGCAGCGCACCGTCGCGCCGCTCTCGGAGGTCCGCGGCCTGCCGGTGACGGTGCTGGCGGGGCTGCGCGAGGTGGACGCCGGCGACCTGACGCTGCGGTCCGACCGTCCCAGCGTCGAGCGTTACCAGGGGACGGCGTTCGGGTGGGCGGACGGGCAGCTGGACACGGTGATGCCCGGTGCGGCGGGGGGACGGGAGTTCTTCGCGCGGTACGACGAGGCGGTGGCGGCCATCGAGGCATCGGGTGCCGACTGCGCCGTCGCGGTGAGCCACGGCACGGCGATCCGGGTGTGGGTCGCGGGTCGGTCGGCGAACGTGGACGCGGGCTTCGCGGCGGCCCGGCCGCTGAGCAACACCGGTGCGGTGGTGCTGGAGGGCAGCAGCGCCGACGGGTGGCTGGTCACGGCATGGGAGGGCGAGGCGCTCGGGGGCCCGGCGGTCCAGTCGGTCGGCGCGGACCCCACGGGCGCCCCGGCGTCCTACTGAGCGGCGGGCTTGCGGGCGCGGATCACCGCGTTGTGCATGCCGTCGGCCGCCTCGTTGGTGAACTCGACGGTCGCGTCGGCGAAGCCGGCGGCCGTCAGCCCGTCCAGGTACTCGCTGCGGGACAGCGCGCCGGCGACGCAGCCGGCGTAGCTCCCGCGCTCGGCACGCTGGGCCGGCGTCAGGTGGTCCTCGGCGACGACGTCGGACACCCCGAACCGCCCGCCGGGGGACAGCACGCGGAACGCCTCGCGGAGCACCGCGGCCTTGTCGACGGACAGGTTGATCACGCAGTTGGAGATGACGACGTCGACGGCTGCGTCGGGCAGCGGCAGCTCCTCGATGGTGCCCGCCCGGAACTCGACGTTGCTCGCGCCGGCCTCGGCGGCATTGGCGCGGGCGAGGGCGAGCATCTCGGGCGTCATGTCGACTCCGTAGACGTAGCCGGTCGGCCCGACCCGCCGCGCCGAGAGCAGCACGTCGATGCCACCGCCGGAGCCCAGGTCGAGCACGCGGTCACCCGGCCGCAGGTCGGCGACCGCGAGCGGGTTGCCGCAGCCGAGGGACGCCCGGACGGCCGCGACCGGCAGCTGGGCCCGGTCCTCGGCGGCGTAGAAGGGGCTCGGACCGGCGTCGAGCGTCGAGCAGCACGACGACGCGGCGGGGGAGCAGCACGCGGACGCCTCCGTCGCGGCCTGTCCGTAGTGGGCTCGCACCTCGGCGCGGAGGGCGTCAGCATCCGTCTGGCTCATCACAGTCTCCATTGATCGATGTACGTCGATGCGATGGAGGATGGCACGGGCATCGATCAGTGTCAATGGTGACAGACGTCGATATATGCGAGATCATGGCGTGGTGACCGTCATCCAGCTCCCCGTCATCCAGCCCGCCCCGGCGGACGCTGCCGCGTGCTGCGAGCCTTTGATGCAGGCGCCGCTGACCGCCGAGCAGGCCGTCACCCTGTCGCACCGCATGAAGGCGCTCGCCGACCCGGCCCGGCTGCGACTCGTCTCGATGCTCGCCGCCAGCCCCGGCGGGGAGGCCTGCGTGTGCGACCTGACCGAGCCGCTCGGCCTGTCGCAGCCCACCGTGTCCCACCATCTGAAGGTGCTGCACGACGCCGGGCTGCTCACCCGTGAGAAGCGCTCCACGTGGGTGTACTACGCCGTGGTGCCGGAGGCGCTGGCCGCGCTCGCCGACGTGCTGACGCCGGGGGTGCGGGCATGAGCGAGGTTCGGCTCGCGCCGCTCACGGCCGAGCACTGGCCGCAGGTGCGGGACATCTACGCGGCGGGCATCGCCACCGGCAACGCCACGTTCGAGTCCGAGCCGCCGACGTGGGAGAAGTTCGACGCGGGCAAGCTGGCGGAGCACCGGCTGGTGGCGCTGGACGACGACGGCACCGTGCTCGGCTGGGTCGCGGCGAGCCCGGTGTCCGACCGGTGCGTGTACGCCGGCGTCGTGGAGCACTCGGTGTACGTGCACCCGGATGCCCGCGGGCGCGGTGTGGGCCGGACGCTGCTCGACGGGCTGCTGCGGTCGACGGCGGAGGCCGGGGTGTGGACCGTGCAGTCGGGCGTGTTCCCCGAGAACACCGCCAGCATCGCGCTGCACGCCGCGGCGGGCTTCCGGACGGTCGGCACCCGCAGCCGGCTGGGTCGCATGAGCTACGGCCCGATGGCGGGGCAGTGGCGCGACGTCGTGCTGCTGGAGCACCGGCTGCCGGACTGACGGTCCGGGTCGAGGACTGGTCGGGTCAGCCGATCAGATGGCTGCCGACCAGCAGCCACCGCCCCGCCAGCACGGCCGCACCCACGGTGACCAGGCCGAACAGCAGCACCCACAGGCCGCCCGGCACGTGCGTCAGCATCGCGAGCTGTCCCGGGTCGGACCCGTCGTGCCGGCGTCCTCGTCGGGACGACGCGACCTCGAGCACCGCCCGTGGTGCACCGAGCAGCAGCACCCAGGCCGCCAGGTGCCCGGCCGCCACCTGCCACGTCACCGGCGCCCACCCTGTGATGCCCACCAGCACCGCGGCCGTCGCCAGCACCGCCCACAGCCCGTACAGGTTGCGGATCTGCACCAGCACCAGGGCGAGCAGCACCAGCAGCAGCCACAGGGCGCCGACGGCGTAGCCGCGCGCGACGAGGGCCGCGACACCGACCCCCAGGATCGCCGGTGCGGGGTACCCGGCCGCCAGGGTCAGCACCATGCCCGGCCCCCGCGGCGCACCCCTCGAGGTGGTCAGCCCCGACGTGTCCGAGTGCACGCGGATGCCGGACAGCTTGCGGCCGGCCAGCACGGCGACGGTCGCGTGACCCGCCTCGTGCACGATCGTCACCAGGTGACGCAGGGCGCGCCAGGCCGTCGGGACGCCCAGCAGCAGCAGCGCGGCCGCGGCGGTGCCGAGCACGACGGCCGCCGAGGGCGCGGGCTGCGGGGAGGTGGCGGTCCGCCACAGGTCGGTGATCCACGAAGGCACGGCCCTACCTCAGCACGTCGAGGGGTCTGCTAGCGTCCGGCACACCTGGAGGGCTGGCTGAGCGGCCGAAGGCGACGGTCTTGAAAACCGTTGTGGGGCAACCCACCAAGGGTTCGAATCCCTTGCCCTCCGCCATTGGGTACCACTGTTTTCCCAGGTCAGATGGCAACTTCTGATCCTTCGTCCTGCCCAGAAGGCGCCGTACAAGTCAGGATGACGCCCTCGGCTGCAGTCGGTTGGCTGTCAATCGGCTGTCAATCCGGCTGTCAACCAACTGTCAACCAACTGTCTTGGGGAGTGTCAGACCCTGGGCCTACGGTCGCGCACGAGTCCGCCGATGCGACGTGACCCGCTGCCTAGCCGACAGGCGCATCGAGGGGCTCGGCGTTCAGCCACCCGTCCCACGCCGCCAACGCGGCCTCAGCCTCAGTTGCCCACGAAGTCGTGTCCCAACCGAAGTGACCCGCGACTCGGTTCGTGGCCACGTGCGCTGCATACACGACGGAGCCCGTGAGAGCCGTGAACATGCGGAGCGTCATGCCGATCTGAGCCGTCACGACGTCCGCCTCCGTGGTGGCCACCGGGTCATGAAGGAAGGGCTTGAGGCCGTGCATCTGCGCGTGGGTGACCGCGCTCGTAAGCCGGTAGACAGCGGGACCGAACGTGTCGTTCATCGGTTGCAGGACCCCAGCAACGATCTGCCCCTCCGAGGGCCCGGGATGACCAAGGTACCGAGCGGATGGCTGCTTCTGGCCCTTCCGCCGCTTCCTAGTGGTGTAGTCGAAACCAAGCTTGGTCGCGGTCCACCGGATGTCGAGGATTTCCTTCGCCGTGCGCTCGTAGTCTTCGGACCCGAGGATGCGGGTGATCGAGAGCTCTTCGACCAGGGACGCCAGCCGTAGGTTGAACCGCCGACGCACACGCTCGCGCACATCGATCTCAGGGTCGAAGAGGTAGTAGAGGTGACCGAACGTCGCCAGCGCCGGCCTGATCATCGGCACGATGCCAACGGTCACCCGATCTGCTTCCGTGAGCGCAGCAAGCCCGCGGAGGTACTCGATCGCCAGGATCAGCCGGGCCGCCGGCTCGCGCAGGAGTTCGGCGGTAGCTCGACCCCACGGTCCGTCGAACGATCGGTCAGCCGCGTCAAGCTCCGCGCGGCTCCCCGGCGCAGCGGGCTGACCATTCGGTGGGAAGGCGGAGAGTTCTTCGGCCAGTCGTCGAAAGTGCTCGGCCGCCTCGAGGAACGGACCCTCTTTCGGGACGACCCCGTTCGCGGTGAGCACGTCGTCAACGTACTCGGCGGGCCTCGGCGTCTCTCTTCCTTGGGAGGGATGTCACCACAAGCCGGTGCCCCGGTGCCCATGGCAACCGCTACGCCCGTCCCTACCAGCCAGGATCCGTGGCACGGCTACCGTCTCCGGGGCCTCCGCCAGCACCGGACGGCTGATGGTGTCGCGTGGGCGGCGGAGGTACTCCGGGATGGGGAGCCGGTGGGCACTGTGGAGGACGCGGGCGAGGCTGGGCCAGTGTCGCCGCGGTGGGTGTCACGGGCGGAGCGTGAAGCGGGTCAGGCTCGATGCTGTGAAGTCTGAGGCCAGTGCCGCGCCTGGGGACGCTGCGGGGGTTGGTGCGGTTGAATGCGGGCGGCACCCAGGAGGTCCTTTGTCGAGCGTGGTCGGTCCGCTGTGGACTGGTGGGGGCAGCAAGCGGTTCGCGGGGCGGTTCCCCTTGGCGGTGGAGAGCCAAGCGATGGCGAACGTGGCCCAGCTGCTTCCCGGCATCACCACCGTCACACCGCACGCCCGGTACTACGCGCTGCACACGGCTGTGTTCGCCCGCGCGCACGAGCTCGACCTGGACTATTCCGCGACCACGCGGCTGCTGCGGCGGGCGGAGGTTGTCGTTGGGGCGGTGTCGATCCTGCACGGGCAGTCGGACCCGGACGCGCACGCGGGGTTGCGTTCCCCGCACGGGTCGGACCATCTGAGCTCGCGACTCGCTGGTGGCGCGGACGTGGACGCGCTGTCTGCTGACGGGGCGTACGCGAAGGCCGAACGGGGCTTCTGGGGGCCGTACGTTGGTTCCGAGTTCACCATGGGGTTGTTGGCCACCGAAGGTAAGCGGACCGTCGAGGGTCGGAACGCCGATCGGGCCGCACTGAACGAAGGGTTCGCGGGGTTGTTCGACCTGGCGGCCCGGTCGGTTCTGTCCACGGATGAGCTGGTCGCGGCGCAGCACCTGTGCATGTGCCAGGCGCGCACCTCGGCGGACGGGCAGATGATGCGTCGCATCCTGGTTCCCCGCTCGAGCACCGCCATGCATGACGACGACCGGCGTTCTCAGACGTTGCGGATGCTGCTGCGACTGACCGACCTGACGCCGACCGGTGGGTGGGTGAGTCGTGAGCTGGTGTTCGGTCCCGCGCGCGACGACGACGTGCTGAACGAGTTCGACGTGACTCCGGCTTGGACGGGCGTCGTCCTGCGGACCTTGACCGTGACGGCCTGGCGGAACTTGTGGCGGCACCTCGTGGAGATGATCGAAGGGTTCATGTCCATCGACGCCCTCGGGGAGGCGCTAGCGAGCACCCTGCCGGCGGGGTCGGTCCGAGCGTTCATGGACTCCCGCCCGCCAGGGATGGACGGCACCGGGCTGGTGGGGTCGGAGTTCTCTGCGCAAATCGAGGCGCTGGCCCCGGCCGAGCGGTGGCTGTCCTGGCTGATGATCGGGGCGTCCCGGTTCGGGCGGCTGAACGAACGCACGGGGGTGTACTTCCAGAGCGTGGGCACCCAGACGTACTTGAAGCACACCAGCAGGGACGAGCGCTTCCAGCAGCTGACGCCAAGCTGGCTGCTGGATCGGCTGAACGAGCAGGCCGACCGTCCGCTGCGGGACTTCGCAGTCTGGTTGACGCACCAGCTGGTGGAACGCACTGAACGCATCGCGCAGAGGAAGGCGTCATTCACGCCAAACGGTGTGCTGCGGATCCCGGCACGCGTGTACGTGCGAGACGGGTACGTGTTCAAGGACTCTGCGGAGGCCGGCGGTGGTGTGGCCCTGCGCTGGGAGTCAGCCTTGGAGGTGATGTCCGGGGTCGGGTGGGTCGCCCGGGTTGACGGCCAGTGGACGCTCACCGACGCTGGCAGGTCCGTATGAGCGGCGCCGTCGCCCAGGTGGCGAACCTGTACCCGTACCTGGTGGCCGAGGAGGGGCACCGCGACCACCAGGCCGAAGAAGCGCTGTTCCTCACGTTCAACGTGGACTTGGGCTACCTCGAGGTGCGGTTGCTGGGCGCGCTCAGGGCAAGCGGCGCCCGGGTCACTGTCCTGGCCGACGCCGGGGTTTGGGCACCGGACGTGCGTGCGGTCAACCTCGCCGGGCTCGAGTACCACGTCGGGCTCGCGGACCAGGCGACCGCGTTCCACCCCAAGTTGACCGTCCTGGTCGGACCGCAACGGGTTCTGGCGGCTGTCGGCTCAGGGAACTTGACCACCGGCGGCTGGCAGTACAACCGCGAGCTGCTGACGGTCTTCACTGGCGACCGGGAGGGCGTGCCCATGGCCGTCCGTGACATCCGCAACGCCCTGAATGCCCTAGAAGGCACCGTGCGGACCGACGGGGTGACCGCCAGGGCAGTGCAGCGCACCGTGGCACTTCTGGATGACCTGCTGAACGTCGCCCCGCCCATCGACACGGGTCATCGGGTGCACGCGTCCTGGGTGGCACCGCTGATCGACCAGCTGCCTGCTGGTGACGTCGCAGAGCTGTGCCTGACGGCCGCGTTCCATGACCCTGACGCCAGTGCCGTCCGTCGTCTGATCGCCCGCATGCGCCCGCGCCGAGTGCGCGTTGCCGTGCAGCCGGGCTGGACCCACGTGGACGCGGCCGCGTTGGACTCGGTCCTGGCCGACCATGCCGCGACGACCGGTGCGACCGTCGAGCTGCTCAGGGACCCCGAGTCGATCGGCACTCAGCACGCCCGATACCGCCACGGCAAGCTGATCGAGTGGGTCACCCTCGAGGGTGACCGGCGTGCGATGACCGGCAGTCCGAACCTGACCAGCGTGGCGTTCCTGCGTCGTGCCGGGCTCGGAGGCAACTTCGAGCTCGCGGTCACGGGGCCCGTTCCGGACACGCTGTTCCCCGGCGGGGAACCAGTGGACGCGCTCAGCGTTCCCGTCCTGGTCGGGGAGCGGGACACCACGGCGACAGAGGGGGGCCCGCCCAACGTTCAGGTGCTGTCCGCGGTCACCAAGGACGACACGCTCACCATCCACCTGAACCGCCCAGCCGACAGTGACGTGCCGATCGAAGGCGCGGCGCGTCAAGACCATCCCGACGTGTGGTCCACCGTCGGCCTCGTGCCTGCGGGTGTTCGCACAGCCACGTTCGCGGTGGTGTCGCCGCCCGGGTCGCGCGTTCGGGCCGTCATGCCCGACGGGAACCCGACTGCGGCGATGTTCGTCACGGGGGAGCGGAAGGTCCTGACCCGCACCATCCCGACCGCCCAACGGTCCCGGTTGCACAGGGCGAACGTCAACGACCTGTTCGGTGAGGACCTCGGCCTGCTGGAGCTCCTGCAGACCGAGCTTGCGGCGTTCGCACTGGACGCAACCACGGCCCACACTCCCATGGTTGCCCGTGCCACCTCCGGTGGGTCTGACGACGGCGAAAGCCACCACGGCGCGGAACCAATCCAACCGTGGCTGTGGCTGCAAGACCGGGCCACCGAACGGCTGGGCTCGGACATCGCCTCGTGGCTCCTGGCCGTGCCGAAGGCAGGCCCTGGCGACAGTGGCGCGGTGCCGTGGGCGGACATCATCACCGACGAGCAGGCCGCTGGGCTCGACAGCGACGAAGCCGCCGCGGACGTCGACGAAACCCTCACCGCCATCGACCATACGGACGCGAACGCCGAGGTGATCGACCATTCCGGCGACCCTGAACGAACCAGGCGCGCCCGTCGGCGAGCGTGCGTGAAGTGGGCCGCCAACGCTGTCCTCGACTCACCGTTCCGACAGCTGGGGACGTTGGGCGTGACCCTCCGGTTCTGGTCCACCGGGAACTGGGACGTGGACGATCCCGAACCGTTCACGTTGGTTCGCAACCTGCTCGCCGCCCTGGTCACCGCGGACCTCCCTGCAGAGATCGCGCAGCGGGCCGCTTCGCTGGCCGCGATCGGCCTGACGATGATGAGACAGCGGACTGACGTCACCATCAGTTCCGAGCCGACTCTGCGGTTCCAAGAGGCGCGCCGCGACACCCGCGACCTCCTGCGGCTCGCGGACCCGAACATGATCGAGGCGTATGCGGCTTACCTGCGAACCGAGGACGGGCGTCCGCTGACCGTGGAGGACGTGTCCGAGACGTTGGAGGAGCTGGCCGGTGACGACCCGCTTGCTGAGCTCGAAGCGGCCATGCGCAACGACTTCACGGTTCACCGACCCTCGAGCTCGTCCATGCATATCCACAAGGCCGCCGGCAACCCCGAGCTGTCGGCGCTGGAAGCGATCGGCTTCGCCCAGGAGCACAACGGCATCGTGGTCTGGGCAACCAACGACAAGGGCAGGTGGGCGTGCGTCGGCTGGAACAACCCTGACCTGGTCACCGTGAGCGGTGTCGGGCCGACAGCTCGGTGGCGCCACCAACGCCTGACGAGCTCGCGCCCTGCGGCGGTGGCCGTAGCGGTCGCCAACGCCCTCCTGTCGGGCGACGGGCCCGCTCACCTGCCGGGGCTGGTCAGCGCGGGACGAGCAGGACAAACGCCTCAGGCTCGGGACGTTCTGGTTGGCCTGGGTGTGGAGGAGGCTGGTCGACCTCCGTGCTGCTCGTGACGATCGACGCACGGAAGTAGTTCACCCGTCGGGCGGCCAAGTCGTCCCTGCACGTCCAGGCATGCTTCCCAATGGCGGGTCCTCCGCCTGACCAGGGGGTGGCGGCGTGGGCTTTGGCGTACGAGTCGGACCGAGGATCGCTCGAGTGCACGTTGGCAGCCGCGGGGTCGGCGTCAGTTCCGGTGTCGGGCCGTTCTCCGCGTACGCCGGAACGCGTCGCCGCTCAGGCTCCGGGTCTGGTTTCTGGTGGGCAACCTTCGGGGTGCTTCTCCTGATCGGGCTCGTCATCCGCTACTGGTGGGTGGTCCTCAGCGCGATCGGTGTCGTCCTGTTGATTGTGGTGACCGTTCGACTGGTGCGCCGCGCCCGCGTGTCCCGCCCAGTAGTCGAACTCGACCGTAGACCCAGGGGAGCGGGGGCACCGTCAGCCAGGCGCCCCGCCTTCGTGACTGGGGCACCGCCCGCCCACGCGCTCCAGGGGACGCCGCAGCAGCAGGAGAGCGTCCACGTCATGCCGGTGGCAGCGCCGCAGCTAGCCCCGCAGCCCACGCCCGGGCCGTTCGAGCCGTGGACCGGGCAGCAACCCCCGATACAAGGCCCGCCACCCTTGAACTGGTCTGCGCAACCCGCGCCGCCGACCGCTGGGCCCCACACGACTCGTGAGCAGCGGACCGACAAACCGAAGAATGACGTCGCGTGGTCCGCCCGAGAGGCTCAACGACGCACAGCCTGGCGTACCACGCACCCAGCACGCTTCGTCGCACCGAGGAGGCTGCGGCCGGTGAGTGTGCTGCTATGGGTGTTCACGTTCATTCTCCTAGTCGCAGCGCAGGACGTCGTCCGTGGGGTGCATGTGCCCTCAAGTCTCGTCGCACTATCGTTAGCGGCTTCCGCGTCGGCATGGGGTGTGTACCTGTGGCGCGGGATTCCCTCGGAGCGTTCAGCCGCAGTCGAAGACTTGGTCGCACCACGGCGGCGACCGTTCTCCGCCCCGCGCCGGTCCCGTACCACAGCAACCCTCATGTGGCTGCTGGCCGTGGTCGCGATGACCGGAATAGTGGGGATCACGGACCCCGGGGCTCGGGGGGCGGTGAACGTGTACCTCGGCAGTTGCTTCGTCATTCTCGGACTGCTGCTCATCGCCACGGGCGTCTACCTGTGGCGCGGGCCTCTGATCCCTCCGCGGTCACCGCATCGTGACGTTGACCCGGCAGTGACGCCGGCCACACGGACGGTTGACATCTAGGTGCGACTGTCGCACTCTCTTGGGAGAGGTCGCACAGTCGCACCCAGGGGAGTCGAGATGGAAGCAGACGGGTACTACGGGTTGGTTGCTCACGTCGTCGCCGCACGGCGGGACGAGGTGGAGCAGGACCTGATCGCCGCCGTGGAGGAGAGGGACCGCTTGGCTGCCGCGCTCGCGGAAGCGGAGACCCGGGTGGCGTCCATGCAGTTCCTGTTGTCCTTGGTAGACGCGCCGGCCGAGGCGGTGCGCACCTCCCTGCACGAGGCGATGCGCACCGTGCTGCAGTCCACCCCTGGGCACGTCATGCCCGCCGTCGAGCTGGCCAGGGAGATCAACCGTCGCGGTCTGTACCGGATGCGCGACGGTCGGCCGGTCGAGGCGCAGCAGATTCACGCCCGAGTGGGCAACCGTGACGACTTCGTTCGAACTCCGCGCGGCATCGGTCTGGCCTGAACGCCCGCGGGGCACCAGCTTCCCGTCCTAACTGGTCGATGGTGACCAGTTGGGGCTCGCAACCGGTCGTTAGTGGGACGGGCGTCGCAGGCTGGCGAGAAGCGGCAGGATCGATGCGTGGACGAAGTGTCCGGTGACTATGCCGACCAGGTGACTCTCACTTACGCACCCGCCGTCTACGGGGGCGTGGTCGTGGACCGTGACCAGTGGGTTGACGTCGACCTCCCAGGCGGGGCCCGTTGGGACATGACGTGGCTCCACGGGATCATCGACACGTCGCTGCAAGAATCGGAGGTTCCGGGATTCAACCGGGAGACCCGAGCAACGCTCACGTCGTGGGGCGCGTCCGGGGCCGGGATCGAAATCACGGTCGCTCTCGCGGAGACTGCCTTCGTCAGTCTCGGGGCGGCTCTTGCTCGTCGCGTGGTCGCCGCTGTTCGCGAGCGGTTTCGGATGCCCGTCGTTCCGACATCACTGGACCGGCTGGTCGAGCAGGCGCGACAGCGCGTTGCCGTCAGGCATGGCGTCTTCGCTACCGACCTCCGCGTCGTCGAGCAGGTCGATGGGACAGACGTTCTGAGAGTGACGTTCGCTGCCGGTGACGGAACGCTGTACGAGGTCGAGGTGGATTCTCGCGAGCCGTGGGTACAGACCGTGCGTCGACGCACGCATCTCGCAACTGGTTGATCGCCGTACCGTCGCGTCTGGACAGCTTGCCGTCGGGAGCAGGCCCTACGGTTCCAGCATGTCTGGCTTCCGCATCGTCGATGGTGTGCCCACGTTTGAGCTGACGTGGACGAAGGCCAACTACTGGCACGCGGCGCGGTGCGCGTGCCCGGGTGAGTTCGAGACCTACGAGCGCTTCCACCTCTGCCCCGCTGGAATCAGGGTCCTTCCGCACCCCTCGAGCGCGGTTCTCGCATGCACCTGGGACGGCATCACCACGCCGCGACGAGGAGCGCCGTACGACGTGGTCCGGCGGGCGACCGATCCCCTGTTCCACGCGCTCCGACAACCATGTCAACGACGGCTGAATACGGACCCCCTGGCGTCGTGTGAAAGTGAACCCCTCTCGTGGTGTGTCAGTCGGTCGTCCCGGCCGCGGGTGGGCGGCCGAGGTCGCGGTTCTTGAGCCGGTAGGAGTCGCCCTTGAGGGCGATGACGTCGGCGTGGTGGACGAGGCGGTCGATCATCGCGGCGGCGACGGTGTCGTCACCGAAGACCTCGCCCCAACGCCCGAACGGCTTGTTGCTGGTGACGATGAGCGACGCGCGTTCGTAGCGGGCCGAGACGAGCTGGAAGAACAGGTTCGCGGCCTCGGGCTCGAAGGGGATGTAGCCGACCTCGTCGATGACCAGCAGCGGGTAGCGACCCAGACGGCGCAGCTCGTCTTGCAGGCGCCCGTCGTGGTGGGCGGCCGCGAGCCGGTCCACCCACTCGGAGGCAGTGGCGAACTGGACGCGGTGCCCGGCCTGGCAGGCGCGGACCGCGATCCCGGTGGCGAGGTGGGTCTTGCCGGTGCCGGGCGGGCCGAGGAACACCACGTTCTCCCGGGCCGTGACGAAGTCCAGGGTGCCCAGGTGGGCGATCTGGTCGCGGGGCAGGCCGCGGGCGTGCTCGAAGTCGAAGTCCTCCAACGACTTGCGCCCAGGGAACCGGGCGGCACGGATGCGTCCTTCCCCGCCGTGGGCTTCGCGAGCGGCGACCTCGCGTTGCAGGCAGGCCGCGAGGAACTCCTCGTGGGTCCAGGACTCCGCGCGGGCCCGTTCGGCGAGCCGGTCGACCGCGTCACGCAAAGTCGGGGCCTTCAACGCGCGGGTCAAGAACGCGAGCTCACTGGTCACGTCCCGGGCCTTGGTGGCGGCCATCAGGCGACCTCGGTCAGGCCGAACGCGGCGTCGTAGGTGGAAAGGTCGCGCTGCTCGACCTCGTCGGTCGGTGGCGTTGGCGGGCGGTGCGCGGCCGCGGTCGACATCGCCAGGGCCGCGACTCGGTGAGCTGGGTCGGTGATGGTCTGCCACCGTGCCCAGCACCGCTCGTGGACGGCGACGACCCTCGAACCCAGCCGGACGGTGACCTGGCGCAGGTCGGCGAGCACGTCGACGAACCGGCCGACGGCGACCGGGTCCACGGAGTAGTCGTTCGACCCCAGGCGAACGTAGTGGTCCCGCGGGAGGCGGACCCGCTCGCGCCAGCCCAGCTGCGGAGCCACGGGCGGCAGGGCGAGCATCGCGTCCCGGTCGGTCGTCCACCGGTCCAACGGACGACAGCCCAAGGGGCGGTGCTTGCGCCGATTCGCCAGCTCGAGCCACTCGGCCAGCTGGGCGTTGAAGTCCTCGGGGCTGGTGAACGTGCGACCGGGCAGGAACGAGGTCTCCAGGTAGCCGTTCGCGCGTTCCACCAGCCCCTTGGCCTCCGGGTCGCGCGGCCGGCACTGGTGGACCCCGATGCCCAGGACCCCGCGGAACGCCTCGAAGTCGGCGGTGAGCTTCGGCTGGCCGGCCCGCCAGGACCCGACCGCGGCCTCGTTGTCCCAGACCAGCTCGCGGGCGACCGCACCCATCGAGGTCAGCAACGCCCAGTGACCGGCGATCAGATCGGGCGCCTGCCGCGAGGGCAGCATCAGCGCGAACATCATCCGCGAGTAGCCCGCGACCATCACCAGCACCGGCGGGGATCCGACCTGCCCAGCCCCCAGCGGCACGTCGACCGGCGGAAACCACAGATCGCACTGCAACCGGTGCCCCGGCTCGTAGGTCGTGCGCGAGGCCGGGTCCGGCGGCAGGTAGTACGGCCGCAGCACCCGCACCCGATCCTTCAAGATCGTCAACGAGTGCGCCCAGCCGATCCGCTGCGCGATCACCGTCGCCGGCATGCTCGGACACGACGCGAGCAGCCCGCGGATCGCCGGCTCGACCTCGTCGACCAGCGACCCCTTCGCCGGGCGCTCGTACTTCGGCGGCGCGTCCCGAGCCAACGCCCGACGCACCGCGTTCCTCGAGACACCCAGCCGCCGGCCGATCGCCTTGATCGCCATCCCCTCGACCCGGTGCAGCCGGCGGATCTCCGCCCAGTCCTCCACGGTCATCACCCTCCTCAGCGTCGCCGAGGGGGTCCGTTTTCATCCGGGTGGTTTCCAGTCGTCGTCGCAACACGTCCTTGAGAATCGGGGTTCGTGTTGGCGTCGTCTCGTCGTGTTGCGAAGGGTCCTGGTCGTCGTCGGCAGTCGGCGAAGCAGGCGCAGTTCTTCCGTCTGCTGGCCCGCGGGTGGA